>Ga0208297_1000001_pt1 | contig 2042999 bp, 2064 predicted proteins | sample LMS_cellobiose_e_FD_187367 | JGI IMG/M metagenome (GOLD analysis project Ga0208297, IMG submission 187367) | Rumen-fistulated moose microbial communities from Alaska, USA - LMS_cellobiose_enrichment (SPAdes) (version 2) | ecosystem: Host-associated > Mammals > Digestive system > Stomach >... | reverse complement strand
GGGGGGGGGGGGGGGGGGGGGGGGGGGGGGGCCCCCCCCCCCCCCCCCCTGTCCCCACCCCCCTCCGTGGCGACATCCCCACGGTCCACTACACGGGATCTTGCCACGCTCATGTCCATTCAGACAATCGCCCCAAAGCACAACGCGCACCCGAGATCTACAAAAGAGAACCACAACTCCCTGAAAAACCTTAAGCTGCCCGCCCCCTCTCCCGCCGAAAAAAAATCAGAGCGAGTCGAGGCTGATCCCGGTGAACTCGTCGGCGACCGCGTTGATGTCTTTCACGCCGAACGCGGTCTGGACGGTGCCGAGTTCGAGATCACGCGCCACGTCGCACATATAATCGATGATATCGACCGAGAGTTCCCGCTTCTGTTTGGACTTGCGGAGCTGGTCCACGAGGAACGTCATCCTCTCGGGGGACTCCATGCGGAGTTTGGCGAGGCTCATCACGCACATATAGATCCGGGTCAGGTTCCTGTCCGTTCCGGTGATGGTGTCGAAGAAGTTCCGGAGGACCTGCGCCTGGTAGACCTCGCCGCTCATGATGATCGAATATTTCTCAATTCCATATAAATGCCTGCCGGTTTATACCGGCGCCCCGGAGATGCCGGTTCGCTCCCGGGGGCGCGGGGGAGGGACGGCCTTCCCTCCCAGTGCGTGGGAACTCACTTCCAGACGCTGACGATCTTGATGATGTCGCCGTTCTTCAGTTCCTGGGTGTCCTTGATCCGCATCCCGGTCTTTGCGTCGATGGCATACAGGAACCCTTCGCCGATATCGGTGTGAACCTGGTAGGCGAGGTCGCGTGGGGTTGACCCGCGCTTCATGAGGAACGCGTCGGGGAGAACCCTGCCCTTGCCGTCGGTGAGTTTGTGCTCGTCCTCGACCGGGAAGACGACGATCCGGTCGAGGAGGTTGAAGACCGCGGCGTCCAGCGCCTTCTGAACCCCGGTGCCGTCGAACGTCTGCATGAACTCCGCCACCTTCGCGAGCCCGGCACGCTGCGCGGCGCTGAGGTTCACCTCCGGGCTGATCTCGAAACTCCGGTCGCCGGGGATATAGCGGACGAACTTCCCTTCTGCGGCCATCCGGAGCGCAAGTTCGCCTGCCGCGCTTGCAAAGACGACGTCGTGCTTCGCGAGGCGATCCAGGCACTCCTTCGGGGCCTGGTCGGCCTTGTTCCCGACGATCAGCATCGGCTTGCTGATCGTCATCAGCTCGCGGCAGAACCGGATCAGATCCTCCTCTCCCGCCGTCCGGAGCTCGATCCCGACCGCCCCGGTGGCGTCGCGGACGTGCTCGTAGGTTATCCCGAGGCCGGCAAAGACTTCGGCGATTGCCGCCGCGAGGGAGAAGTCCTTTGCCTGGGCCTGCCGCACAAGTTTCGCCCAGTTCCGCGAGAGGATCCCGTACATCCACATCGACATCTCGTACTGGAGGAACTCGATATCCTTCACCGGGTCGCGCGAACCGATATCGACCGGGTTCCCTTCGGCGTCCGTCGCCCCGCTGGCATCAACGATCTGGAGGATGGCGTCCGCCTGCCGGAGATTGTCGAGGAACTGGTTGCCGAGCCCCCGCCCCAGGTGCGCCTCGGGGACGAGGCCCGCCACGTCGATCAGCCCGACCGGGATGAACCTGACCCCGTCCCGGCAGTTCTCGCACGGGACATGCATCTCCTGGCACGGGCAGGCTGTCCGGGCGTACGCGACGCCGTGGTTTGCGTCGATGGTCGTGAACGGGTAATTGGCGATCTCCGCCTGGGCAAGGGTTGCCGCCCTGAAAAACGTCGATTTCCCACAGTTTGGTTTTCCTGCAATGGCCAGTGTGATCATGAGAACTCCTACCGCACCGTTCGGTTGAGAGTAGTGTTGGGTCATCCACCATTTATCATCTTCTTTCTCCGGCAGCGCAGCCCGGGCTGTGCCGTTGTGGTCGCTGCGGACGGTACGCCGCGCATCACACCTCTCTGCCCCGTCTCCCCCGCAAATCTTCCTGCCGCCGGTACGGGAGATTCAATTAGGAGCAACGACAACATGACTGCATGAGCTTCGTAACCCGGAATACCTACTACTTCGATGCGCCGGGTAGAGAGAACACTCGCGATGCCGCCCGGTTCGCCGTCGAGCGGGCACGGGAACTCGGCGTCAAAAAGATCGTCGTTGCGAGCAGCAGCGGCCGGACGGCGCTTGCCTTCCGGGACGCTATGGCGGGAACGGACCTCGAACTGATCGTCGTCACCCACGTAGTGGGTTTCTCAAAACCCGGTGAGTGGGAGTTCTCGCCGGAGGCGGCTGAGACCCTCCGGGCGGAAGGAGCGAAGATCGTCACCGGCACGCACGCGCTCTCCGGGCTCGAACGCGCGATATCTCGTTCATCGAGACTCGGCGGGAGTTCCCGCACGGAAGCGATCGCCGAGGCGCTGCGGCGCACCGTCGCGGTCGGCCTGAAGGTCGCGGTGGAGTGCGTCCTCATCGCGGCGGACCAGGGTGCGGTCGGTGTCGATGAAGAGGTGATCGCGGTCGGGGGCACCGCAACCGGTGCCGATACCGTCTGTGTCATCCGTCCCGCGCATACCGCATCGTTCTTCGACCTGCAGGTGCGCGAGATCGTCGCAATGCCGAGGAACCGGTGAGCATGACGCTCGAATCGGTCACCGGTGCCGTCGCACTCCTGCGGCAGCACGCCGTCCTCTGGTCGGTCGGCCTCGTCATGGGCGCTCTCGCGGTCCTCGACCTCGTCATCCCCGTATACGGCGGGGCGTTCTACACGGAGCCCCTGGCAATCCTGCAGGCCCTCGTGATACCCTTCCTGGCCGGCGGCGTCTACGGCATGGTTAAGGGTGAGGCGTTCTCCGTCGGGGAGTTCGTGCAATCGGGCAAGACCTACTACTTCCGGATACTCCTGCCCGCGCTGGTCATCTTCTTCGGGGTAATCCTGACGGTCTTTCTGCTCGCGATACCGCTCGCGCTCCTCGGCGCCGGAGCCGCCGCAAACATGGCCCCGCTCCTCTTCGGGGTGCTTCTTTCGATCGCCTTCTTCACGTTCTTCTACGATACCGTGGCGGTCTTCGAGGAGGCGGGGGTCTTCGAGTCGATCCGACGGAGCATCGAGTTCGTCATGAACAACCTCGGCAGCGTTCTCGTCTTCTACCTGACGAACATCGCCGTCTTCGCGGTGCTCGGCTTTTTGGCCCTCTTTGCCTGGACCGCTCTTCTCGTGGACAAACTCGAACCGCTCGTCAGCATGAGCCCCGAGGAACTCCAGGCGGTGATGCCGGAGGATATCCTCGCTCTCATCGGGACGGAGGGGGTATGGATCACCGCAGCCGTCTATGCGGTCGTGATCGTGCTCTTCTCGGCGTTCATGTACGCCTACAAGGCGAGTTTCTTCAGGAACCATGCCGGCAATGCGCCCGTGGTGCAGGGAGAGTATGACGAGAAGGGGCGCTGGTATAAGTATTGACGTGGGTGAACAGGAATTATACTTCTTTTTCTTCAGTTCCGGGATTTTGATATCCGAAATCTATCCGGCATCTTCTGGATTCTTTTTGCCCCGCTGATTGTTCCTGCCTGCTGATACTGCACCCATGCACGGCTTTCCAGTGAATATCACAACTGGCGGTGCTCGAGCTCCTGCCCCCGCACCTCCGGTGCTCGAACTCCGTTCCCATGGAACGTCGTTCCTACCGGTGCTCAAGCTCCGGACGTCCCGTCCGTCGCACCTTCGGCCAGTCGCTTATTGCCATAGGGGAGGGGAGATGCCCCCTCCCCTATCTCCACCTATCTGAGACATCTGTAACCCCCACCCCACCCGGCCTTCGGCCTCCTCATTCGCACCTGACGGTGCTCAAACTCCTGCCGTCCGCTACGCTCCCGGCAGTCGTTCCCCGCCCCAAGGGGCGGGCAGTACATGGCGATAGGCGATGCCCCTACGGGACATCGCCGGAGAAAACCTATGATCTTGAACTTACGATGAACGGAACGTCCGGAGCACAAGCACCGGAAGTGCGGGGTGCGATGGGCCATAAGGTCGGGAGCATGAGCCCCGAAGGTGCGGGTGCGTATTCCATTGGAAAGCCGTGCATGGATATACTAATCAGAAACACCGGACAGTATCAGCAGGTCGGATGACCGCAAGGTGAATCCACGATTTCGCGAGCCCGCACTCGCCGGTCGACCCGAACTACAACAATCTAGTAATCAAAAAACAACGGAGCCCCCGCGCCCCCTCACCCGAGCATATAGATCAGCATCCCCGAGACCCCGCCCGAGAACGTGGCGACCAGGTTCGTGCCGGAATTTCCTATCCGGCCGCTGTTCTCGAGCGTTGCGCCCACCAGGCTGTCGATATTGGTGCCGATGAACCCGGCGGCGACCGTGACGACGACCATCCAGGGGTCGGCGACGCCCATCGCCCATGCGACTGCGGCGACGAGGGCGGATGCGATGACGGCCGCGCCCTCGCCCCGCAGGGTCACGCCGCCGTTCGTTCCCCGCGGCACCCGCTTGAGCGTCGTGATCAGGTACGGCGTCTTCCCCGTGACCCCGATCTCGCTTGCGGCGGTATCGGCGGCAGCCGAGGCGACGCTGCCCATGAAGAGCGCCACGAAGGCCGGCTGGCCGGTCAGGCCGTAGAGGATGGCGGCGGCGGTCGCCACCAGGCCGTTTGCGAAGACATTGAAGTAGCCGCGCACGCCCCCGTGCTCCTGGGCGACCCCGAGCTGCTCCTTATCGGAGTAGCGGTAGCGGGTGGCCCCGGCACCGATGATGAAGAAGGTGAGCATGATCAGGAACCACCGGACGTCAGCGAAGACGATGAGGATGATCCCGATCATGGCACCCGAGAAGAGGCCGCTGATATCGGCCACCCGGAAGCGGTAGGAAGTGTAGCCGAACCCGAACGCTATTGCGGCCGCGGCGACGAGAAGGGTCAGGTCGACCTCGAAGTTGAGCTCCTCGAAGAGGAACATGGTCATCGCAACACCGAGCGCCTCGATCATCAGGGCATCGTCCCGGCCCCGGAGGGCCGCACGGAGGAGCACCGCGGCGACCACACCCATCACGGCGACGAGCGGCGCGGTATACTGAAGGTAGAACATCACCGCAATCGATACGGCGATCGCGGCAACCAGGTGATGGAGATACGCCGCATGCCGATCGCCGGTGAGCCGGAATACCACCTCCCCGATCACGACGATGCCGAGCGTGCAGGTGAAGACGAACGTCGAGAGCCAGCCAAGCCCGTAGAGCACGGCAAGCACGACGATCGAGAGCGATACGTAGCGTGTCTCTTTGATGAGAAAGAGGACGAGCGAGAACGGAACGAGAAAGAGCGTGAGCAGCCACGTCGGCTGGAGCAGGGGGGCAAGGCCTATGAAGACGAGGGTGAGCACCGATGCCAGAACCAACCCCTGCGGTTTTGTCATTCGTATACGATTGGAAGTGCAGGAACAAAGCCTTTAGGGTTGAACACCTGCCGCCTTTGCGGTTTTTCGCGGTGAACGTTCCGGGACGTCCGGGCCGGGGGCGGCGAGCCCGTGAATTGCGCGGGATACCCGGCCGGGGAAAGCTCCAACAATATATTTCACTGGGAAGAGAAAGATTATACGCTGAAAATGTCGCCGTCACATCAACTACCCAAAAACTACGATATCGAAGAAGTGGAGACGCGCTGGCAGGATACCTGGCGGGATGAAGATAACTATTTCGACTCCGCCTCGTCAAAACCCCGGTTCATCATCGACACGCCGCCGCCCTATCCCACCGGCAACTTCCATATCGGGAACGCGTTGAACTGGTGCTACATCGACTTCATCGCGCGGTACAAACGCATGCGCGGCTACAACGTCATGTTCCCGCAGGGGTGGGACTGCCACGGCCTCCCGACCGAGGTGAAGGTCGAGGAGACCTACGGGATCACCAAGAACGACGTACCGCGGGAGAAGTTCCGGGAGATGTGCCGCGACCTCACGCTCGGCAACATCGAGAAGATGCGGGCGACGATGCGGCGGCTCGGGTTCTCCACCGACTGGAGCCACGAGTACATCACCATGCTCCCGGACTACTACAGAAAGACCCAGGCGTCGTTCCTGCAGATGCTCAAAGCCGGCGACATCTACCAGAGCGAGCATCCGGTGAACTTCTGCACCCGGTGCGAGACGGCCATCGCGTTCGCCGAGGTCAACTACGCGCCCCGAACCACCAAACTCAACTACTTCGACTTCGATGGCATCGAGATCGCCACCACCCGGCCCGAGCTGCTTGCGGCCTGCGTTGCCGTGGCCGTCCACCCCGAAGACGAGCGGTACCGCGACCTTGCAGGGAAGAAACTCACGGTCCCGATCTTCGGCCACGATGTTCCGGTCATCGAGGACGTCGCGGTCGATCCGGAGTTCGGCAGCGGCGCGGTGATGATCTGTACGTTCGGCGACAAGACGGACGTCTACTGGTGGAAGCAGCACGACCTGGATCTCCGGAAAGCGATCGACCGGCAGGGCGTTATGACCGCAACCGCGGCCCCGTACGAAGGGATGGCGTCGGAGGCCTGCAGGGAAGCGATCCTCGCGGATATGGAGAAGGCAGGGATCCTGAAGCGGCAGGAGGAACTCGAGCAGCGGGTGGGGACCTGCTGGCGGTGCAAGACCCCGATCGAGATCCTCTCGGAGCGGCAGTGGTTCGTCCGGGTCCACCAGGACGAGATCCTGGATTCGGCACGAAGGATCTCCTGGACGCCGGAGCACATGTTCGCCCGTATGGAGAACTGGGCGAACTCCATGGAGTGGGACTGGTGCATCTCCCGGCAGCGGATCTTCGCGACCCCGATCCCGGTCTGGTTCTGCACGGCCTGCGGCGAGACGGTCCTCCCGGCCGAGGAAGACCTCCCGATCGACCCGACGGTCGATAAGCCGAAGAACCCCTGTCCGCGCTGCGGTGCATCAGACTTCACCGGCGAGACGGACGTGCTCGACACCTGGATGGACTCCTCGATATCGGTGCTCCACGTCACCGGGTGGGACGGGACCGGCAAACCGCCGCTCTTCCCGGCACAGCTCCGCCCCCAGGGCCACGACATCATACGGACGTGGGCGTTCTACACGATCCTCCGGGCGAAGGCGCTGGTCGGCGGCCACCCCTGGGATGAGATCCTGGTGAACGGCATGGTGCTCGGGGAAGACGGGTTCAAGATGAGCAAAAGCAGGAGCAACATCATCTCTCCCGAAGAGATCGTCGGGCAGTACGGCGCGGACGCGCTCCGGCAGTGGGGCGCGGGGGGCGCGGCAACCGGTTCGGACATCATGTTCAACTGGAACGATGTCGTCGCCGCATCAAGGTTCCAGACCAAGCTCTGGAACATCTTCCGGTTCGTCATGGGGCATCTGGAGAAGGGAGACGATCCCGCGGCACCGGTGACGGAACTCACCGACCGGTGGCTGCTCGTCCGGCTCTCCGAGACCGTCGCGGAGGTCACCGCCGCGATGGAGGGCTACCAGTTCGACCGGGCGCTCAGGGCGATCCGTGAGTTTGCCTGGAACACGCTCGCCGACGACTACATCGAGATCGCAAAAGGCCGGCTGTATGCGGACGACAGCGGCAGGAAGAGCGCCTGCAGCGCACTCCGGACGACGATGGACGTCCTCTGCCGCCTTCTTGCCCCGATTATCCCGCACTTCGCGGAGGAGTGCTACCACAACCTGACCGGCGAGAGCGTGCACGAGCAGTCCTGGCCGGACTTCTCGTACGTCGACGACGAAGCGCGGCGCCACGGCGATCTTCTGGTGAAGACGGTCGCCGAACTCCGGCGCTACAAGCACGATAAGGGCATGGCTCTGAACGCCCCGCTCGGCCACGTCATGATCTACGCGCCGGAGCCGGTCGATGACGCCGGTGACGCCGGACGTGCGCTCAATGCCGATGCCCGGTGGAGCACCGGCACGCCCCGGCTCGAGGAGGTCTCTAGCGGCGTGAACTTCAACATGGCGGTCATCGGCCCGGCGCTCAGGAAACAGGCGCGCGGGTTCATGCAGGCCGTGGAGGCACTTGGGCCGGAACTGCTCAAGAATCCGCCTGCGACCGTCATGGTCGACGGCGAGGAGATCCCGGTGCCGGCCGATTCCTTCACGCCGAAGATCGCCTACCGGGTGGCGGGAGAAGAGGTGGACGTCCTCACGCTCGGGGACGTCGTCGTGACGATCGGGCACCAGCCCTGATCTCGTCGGCGATGAACCGGGCAACTTCTTCTTTTGGAAGCAGCGCATCGACGACGACGAACCGGGCCGGATCGGCGGCTGCAAGGTTCAGGTAGTTCTCCTGCACCCGCGATAGAATTGCGGCGTTCTCGAAGTATTCTCTCTTTTTCTCAGGGTCGAGCCGTGAGACGGCGTCTTCGACGGGGAGGACCAGGAGGAATGTCCGGTCGGGCCGGATCGACCACCCCTCGTGGATCCGGCGAAGCCACTGGAGCGGGTCGGGGAGGATGCCGTCGAGGACGACGGGCTGGTAGGCGAACCGCGAGTCGGCGTAGCGGTCGGAGACGACGAGCCTGCCCTCGTCGAGCGCGGGCCGGATCACCGTATCTATATGCGCGGCGTGGTCGGCGCAGAAGAGCAGCGCCTCAGTTATCGGGTCCATCCGTTCGGCAATCGCACGCCGCACCGACTCGCCGACCCAGGTGGCGCCGGGTTCGCGGGTGAAGAGGGGGTCGAGGTCGGCGAGCAGTTCCCGGAGACGGGCAAGAAGCGTGCTCTTCCCGCTCCCGTCGATTCCCTCGATGGTGATCAGCACGGGCGTCCCCTCCTGATCCATTCGAGCGGCACCGTGCCGTGATGGACGGCCGTCGCTATGATCGCGCCGTCGAACCCGGTCTCTGCGAGGAGGCGGATGTCGGCGACCCCGGCGACCCCGCCCCCATAGAGGAGGCGGCCGGGGTAGCACGCCCGCAGCTCTTCGAGTTCCTTTCGGTCGAGGCCCCGTTCCGTCCCCACGGCCCCGATGTTGAGGATGATGCACCCCTCGAACGAGAACGCCGACGCCCGGGCCAGCATCTCCGAAGGCTTGATGCCCCAGGGGAGCACCCGGCCTCCTTTGACGTCGATGCTGAGGTATCCGCCCCGGTAGGCCGCAAGGTCATCGATCGCTCTCGCCGCCGTCTCGGTGCCGACGATCGGCGTCACGCCCTCGACCGCCGTGCATTCGTCAGGCGATCGAATGCCCCGGTCGAGGTAGCACCGCTCGACCATGGCGGCGCAACGCCGGACGAGGTCGTCCTGCGGCACCCTGCCCTCAAGGCTCTCGAGGTCGGCGATGTAGAGATACCGGGGCGCGAGAGCGGATAAATAGGCTTCCGGTTCGGCTGAAGAGGCTAGCCCCCAGGTCAGCGGCCGGTAGCCGGCGCGGTCTCCGGACTTCCCATGCACCACGAGACCGCCTGCCAGATCGACTGCAAGAATCAGTTCCATGTCCTCAACGCAATCACTATTAGGGTGAAGGATCATTAATTTCTATGCAATTACTCGTCAGTCCAAGCAGCATTGAGGAGGCAAGAAGCTCGCTTTCCGCTGACATCATCGACGTGAAGAAACCCTCGGAAGGGTCGCTGGGCGCGAATTTTCCCTGGATCATCCGGGATATCAAGACCCTCGCCGACAAAAAGCCTGTCAGCGCTGCAATCGGGGACAATGAGTATAAACCGGGAACCGCAGCTCTTTCTGCATACGGTGCCGCGCATGCAGGTGCCGATTACATCAAAGTCGGCCTGATGTTCGACGGGGCCGACCGTGCCCGTGAGGTCATCGAGGCGGTGACCACGGCGGTGAAGCGGGAGTTTCCCGAGAAATACGTCGTCATTGCCGCGTACGCCGATTTTGAGAGAATGGGTACGATCTCACCGCTCGACATCAGCCCGCTGGTTGCAGAGGCCGGTGCCGACATTGCCATGATCGACACCGGTATTAAAGATGGGAAGAGTCTCTTTGAGTTCATGGACGAAGAGACACTGACCCGGTTTGTCGGGCGGAACCGGGAACTCGGGTTGCAGACGGCCCTTGCCGGTTCACTGAAGTTCGAAGACCTCGATGCCTTGAAGCGGATCAACCCCGAGATCATCGGTGTCCGGGGAATGGTCTGCGGGGGGGATCGGTCGACAGCGGTCAGGGTGGAACTGGTGGAGAAAGCAATGATGATGCTCAGGTGATGTATGTACATCGAGAAAATGCAGATGGAAACGACATTTACGTTCGACGACGTGCTGCTCGAGCCCGCCGAATCATGGGTCGAGCCCGACGAGGCTGATGTCAGGTCGCGGTTCTCGCGCAACATTCCCCTGAATATTCCTCTCGTGAGCGCCGCCATGGATACGGTGACCGAGTCGGTGATGGCGATAACCATGGCCCGGGAGGGCGGCATCGGCGTCATCCACCGGAACATGACCCCTGACCACGAGGTCGCCGAGGTCAGGGTCGTCAAGCAGGCCGAGGATCTGATCGAGCGCGAGGTCGTAGCGGTCGGTCCCGAGGCCACGGTCACCGACGTGGAACGGGTCATGCGGCAGTACGGTATCGGCGGCGTGCCCGTCATCGAGAACGATAAGGTGATCGGTATCGTCAGCCGCAGGGATATCCGGGCGATCCTTCCGAAACGCGGCGAGGCAAAGATCACCGGCTACATGACCAAGAAGCTGATCACGGCCTCCGAAGACATCACGGCGGAGAACGCGCTCGAGACGATGTACGCGAACAAAGTCGAGCGCCTTCCGGTTGTGGACGCGGAAGGGTGCCTGGTCGGTATCATCACGATGCGGGATATCCTCGAAAAGAGGCAGTATCCCCGCGCGAACCGCGATGCAAACGGGAAACTCCGGGTCGCCGCTGCGGTGGGTCCCTTCGACTTCAACCGGGCCATGATGCTTGTCGAGGCGGGCGTCGACGCCCTGGTGGTGGACTGCGCCCACGGCCACAACATGAACGTCGTCAAAGCGGTCGGGGAGATCAAGGCGAGCGTGGCCGTTGATGTGGTGGCAGGAAACATCGCGACGAAGCAGGCGGCCTCGGCCCTGGCCGGGACCGTCGACGGGCTGAAGGTGGGCATCGGGCCGGGGTCCATCTGTACGACGAGGATCGTCGCGGGCGTGGGCGTTCCGCAGGTCTCCGCGATCGCAAACGTCGCTGAAGTGGCGCACGAAGCGGACGTGCCGGTGGTCGCCGATGGCGGCATCCGTTACTCCGGAGATATCGCGAAGGCGATCGCCGCGGGAGCGGACAGCATCATGGCGGGCAGCCTCTTTGCCGGCACCGATGAGGCGCCGGGGAGGGTTACGACGATCAAGGGCCGGCGCTACAAGCAGTACCGCGGGATGGGATCGCTCGGTGTCATGAGCAGCGGCGAGTCGAGCGACCGCTACTTCCAGAAGAAGGAGATCGGGCGGACCAAGTTCGTTCCCGAGGGCGTCGAGGGGGTCACCCCCTATGTCGGCCATGTATCGGATGTCATCTACCAGCTTGTCGGCGGACTGAAGTCCGCGATGGGCTACACGGGATCGAAGACGATAGCGGATCTGAAAAAGAACGGCAGATTCCTCAGGATTACGCCTGCGGGTTATGGCGAGAGCCATCCGCACAATATCATGATAACCGACGAGGCGCCGAACTACCGCCTCTTCGAATAACTATTTTATATGTGAACCACTAACGTTTAGTAAGCATGCTCGAGGGCAGTGAGGTTTCCCGTCTCCTCGATATCCTGGGAAACCGGAATAGACGGCGAATAATAGAACTGCTGAGACAGAAGCCGTGTTTCGTGACCGAGATCTCCGAGCGCCTGGTGCTCAGTCCGAAAGCGGTGATAGAGCACCTGCAGTTGATGGAGCGCGAGCAGCTCCTCATTTCGTGCCAGGACGAACGCAGGCGAAAGTATTACTACCTCTCGCATGACATCAATGTCATCGTAAACCTGCAGAAGCAGGACGGGGTTACGCTTCCCTCCGTTGAAGAGGACCAGCTGACACGATTTACACGAAACCTCGAGGTATTCAGGAGGATGGTCCGGGCTCGTGACGAACTTCTGGATAATCTCGAACAACTGGAGCAGGAGATCGAATTGAGGTTCGCCGAGGTCATGCGCATGCGGGGGGGCTTCGTCGCCGACGACGGGGACCTGGGGATCATCCTCGCCCTCTCCCACGCCGACCTGGCCTTCGCGGAACTCGAAGAAGTGACCAGCCTGTCCACGGATGAGCTGAAACAGAGACTGGGCAACCTCACGCACATGGGGATTGTCGAGCGCATCAACGACCGATACAGGATACGTGGTACACATGGCGAATAATCCATACGATGAAATGTTTAGAGATATCGCGCGGCTGATGGAGAGGATTCTGAGCGAGATGCCCCTCCAGGACCCCAGGATCATCGGGTTCACCATCATCAGCGGCGCCCCCGACGGGGGATCTTACCCCGATCTCTGTGAAGACGAGGATGGGGGATCTGCGGTTGAGGTGGTCGAAGGGGACGACTGCATCTACATCACCGCAGTGGCGGATGTCCGGGCGGAAGGCGCCCCATACGTCACGTTCCAGGAAGACTCCGTGACCCTCTGCACCGGGGGCGACGAGGAGACGGTTATCGATCTCGAATGCGAGATCGATATACTGCACAGTTTCTACAACGTGCAGCACGGCGTGATCGATGCTGTCTGCCCGAAGAAGAATGCGCCCGACGGGATTGCCCGGTCCTGAACAGGACCTTCACTTTTTTGCAGCGGGTTCCAAAGAGACATCTGGAACGGCGCCAGGCTTCTGGCTGAAGTCGCTGGAGATATCTAAAAAAGAGATGCTTTATTCCTGATACTCTTCAAGAGCGAGCTGGTACATCCAGTCGAGGAGGAGCGCGCATTCTTCCGGGGTGCACTCCTGATCGCAGCCGATGCACGGGAGAACCTCTCCTCCCGCAAGGATGATGCAGGGGTCGATCGCCCGCTTCTTCGCCCGCAATAGATACGTCTTGATGCCGTCGCTGCGGAACTCGATGCGTTCTATCAACCCGGCATCCAGCAGGCGCTTCACAATCCTTGAGCACTTCCTGCTGTCGATATCAAGGAGTTTCCAGAGCTCGCTCTGGAGGACTCCCTGTCGATGGGACTGGATTACTTTGAGTGCTTCTTCCTCCTGGTCGGACATGGCTATCAGAGCAGGGGTGCAATGGTCAGGATATTATTACCGCGTATGACGACGGTCCCGAGGGTGCGGCCCCGCTGTTCTCCGGTATACTCAGTGGTCTCGTCCATATGCAGATTCAGGTGTTCATCCACCGCCACGAGACGTCCCTGGAGTTTCCTGCCGTCATCCTTGATCTCAACGATGACTTTGGAGTCTACGAGCGAAAAAACCTTCTTTACAGGGAGTACGATGCCGTTAACCATCTGTTCTTATGTGGTTATATTCATGCATTAAGTTTTCCCCGGGGAGCCGCAGCAACCGAAGGCCACCGCATACACCGCAGGCAGATGCCGTGGCGATCGGTAGACGGCCGTGAGCAGCCGTCGGGTAAAATGAGAGAGAAAGGGGGTTACTCGGGGAGGTCTTCCCAGCGGTCCTTGAACTGCTTCTCGACTCCCGGGAGGGTGGTGTACTCCATCTCCTCGAGCGAGAGGCGGTGCGGCTCAAACGGCCCGTGGGCCCGGAGCACGCTGGAGAGCTCGCAGCACTGGTCGCGGACGCGGTTGAACGCCGGGTCGTCGAACATGTCTGCAGGCCCGATCAGTTTCCCGTTGCAGACCTGGAACCCGAGACAGATGACCCGGGGCGGTCCGTCGAACTGCGTGCAGTTTGCATCGGCGACCCCCACCGGCATGAACGGGCCGTGGTGCGAACCGCGCATCCAGCCGGCCACGAGGATGGGCGTCCTGAAGGGATCGATGACCTCGCCCACCGCCGGGAATCCGCTCTGCGCCCTGACGATCATGACCGGGTCGTCCTTGCCGACATACCTGCCGGCCATCAGGTTCAGGCGCTGGGTGCTTGTGGAGGCCCCGATCGTGCCGTCCCTCTTCCAGACGTACTTGATGACGTAGCGACTCGGTGCTCCGATGTAGGCAAGGAGGCTGTAGGACTCTTCAGGGGTGTTGAAGAGAATCTTCCGCTTCTCGATGACGTCGTGAACCTCGAAGGTGAACCCTTCGTGCATCGACGGGTCGATGACGAGGCCGGACGTGCTGAAGGGGTCAGCAAACATTCTGTAGAGGAAGTAGTTCCACGCTCCCGGCTCGGTCTTATCGGCCATGAAGATCAGGACCGGGTCGGAAGCCCGCTCTTCGAACTCCATCTCGGCAACACCGGGCCCCATCCCTTTGACGTTGCCGCTGAACGCATCTCCAAGCAGGTCCTGGCCGGCGCCGTAGAGTTTCATCTCTTTGGCGAGTTTGGCGCATTCCATGAAGATATCCCACGCCAGTTTGTGGATCTCTTCATTGTCCTCACCCTTGGTGTGCGTCATGATCAGCTCGAGATCGTCACCGCAGTGGGTGACGTACGAGTCGATGAGGATGCTGCCTTCCACTTCTTTGAGCCTCCGGGCGGCCACCTCAAGGATCTTCGGGTGGGTACGGGAATGCCCCGGGAAACTGCCTATATCTGCTTTAATTACGGATACGGTGGTCTTAACCATATAATCACCACTACCTGGACGGGCGTAGCCCTTACGACTAGTAGATAGATATTACTGTATATGTAGGTGTTGCTGCCTTGAAAAAAGGTTGGCTGCGGCAACCAATTTTCAGGATCGTCCTTCGCGTCTATCCTTCGCGGCGTACGTTCCCTGCGGGAATTGTGGGGATGTTATATTGTCTTTTACTGTTTCTGAAGTTTTATGGGCGCCTATTCGCTGGAGCAGCATCGACAGGAGCAGCCTTTGTGGAGACCCATCCGACGGCTCCAGTACCGATCGCGCGTGCTCTCCGGGAGATGCCGCCCTGATGCTGCCGGGAGAAGCGTTTGAAAAAGAGTACGGAACGAAAACACATTCCCTGCAGTCTCTCGCCCGGCACCTGCCGGTCTGCTTGCTAACGGGAATTGCTGCCGGTAAAAAAATATTACGGATCTGCCGGCTCATACCCGGCAGGTGCTCCGGCGTTTCAGTCGATCCTGATCGACTTGCCGCGGGAGAATTTGACTTCCAGGACGCCGTGCTTGTAGCTCGACTGCATGGAGTCGGCATCCACGGCCGGCACTTCCACTGAAGTCAGCTGGCTCGCACCGGCGATGATCGTCAATGTCCCGTTGATGAGTGACAGGTGAATATCCTCCTTTTCGACACCCGGGAGATCGATTGCCACCGTCACGTCGTCATCGGTCGTATACATCTCTGCTATCGGCTCGATGGTCCCCTCGGAGGAGGGTTCTCCCGGCTCTGCTACGGGAGCCGCTTCTTTTGTCGGCGTCTCCGTCTTGCCGGCGTCGTGGAGGACGATCTTGAATCCGTAGGCAAACGGCCTGTTCCGATCTCCCTGCTCTTTGAGCCCCTGCTCCATGAGGCGTTTCATCAGTTCGTTGAGTTGCTGGAAGATGTCTGCTGGGCTGTCACTCATATACATCACGTGGTTTCCGTCTCTGGTGGGAGGGTTGCATTACCCCTCCCTGGGGGGAGCGCCCCATGAGGGGGGCACTCCCATCAGAACGCCATGGCCGTCTGCGGCAGCGGGCGTTCTAGTTTGGCCTTCAACTCCTTCGTGAGGCGCTTGATCTCGCCGAAGTCTTTCTTCCTCTGGTAGACCGCATCTTTGAGGGCCTTCGTGAGATCTTTGACTTCCTGCTCGACCTTTCCCGTCTCCCGCATTCCTGCACGGTTGATGGTCGAGACGGCATCTTCGAGCGCCGACCGCTGCTCCTGGTTGTAGAGGATCTGCCAGGAGTGGCGTTCGTTCTCTTCCAGCCGGTCGATATCGAGCGTGCCTCTCACGCGGGTGAGGGCATCCTCGAAGTGGCTCTTCGTGATCCTCACGTTGCCGATCGCCTGGCGCCGTTCTTCCTCGGTCTTCCCACCCATCGCGGCGATGAATTCGCGCATGGCTGAAGTCTTTGCTTCGCGGACCAGTGCCTCGATATCGGCTCCGACGTAACCCTCGGTCCTGTCGACCAGTTCGTCGATGTTCACGTCGTTTGCGAGGATCTCCCTGTTCTTGAGGTACACCTCGAAGATCTTCTTTCTGCCTTCCCGGTCAGGCGGCGGAACGTAGATGATCCGGTCCAATCTGCCGGGGCGAAGCAGCGCCTCGTCCAACATGTCCGGGCGGTTGGTAGCGCCGAGAACCACGACATTGTTGAGCTCTTCGAGGCCGTCGAGCTCTGTCAGGATCTGGCTTACCACACTTTCAGTTACGTGCGACGATCCTATATAAGATCCGCGTTTAGGCATAAGCGCGTCAATCTCGTCGAAAAAGATAATCGACGGTGCTGCTTGCCTGGCTTTCCTGAATACCTGCCGAACGCCGCGTTCCGACTCTCCGACCCATTTCGAGAGGAGTTCGGGGCCCTTTACGGAGATGAAATTGCTTTCGCTCTCGTTTGCGACCGCCTTTGCAAGGAGTGTCTTGCCCGTCCCGGGCGGGCCGAAGAGCAGGATGCCGCGGGGGGGTTCGGTATCCAGGGAGTCGAATATCTCCGGATATTTGAGCGGCCACTCAACAGCCTCAGCAAGTTCGGCCTTTACGTCCTCGAGGCCGCCGACGTCCTCCCATTTGACATCGGGAATCTCTACGAGCACCTCTCTCATCGCGCTCGGCTCGACGTGCTTATGCGCTTCGATGAAGTCCTCGTTCGTGACGCGGAGCTGGTCGATGATCTCGGCGGGGATCTCCTCCTCGATCTTGATCTGAGGGATGATCCGGCGGAGCGCGTGCATCGCGGCCTCTTTTGCGAGCAGCGCGATGTCGGCGCCGACGAAGCCGTGCGTGGAGCGTGCGTAGTCTTCAAGGTTCACATCGTCGGCGAGCGGCATGCCCCGCGTGTGGATCTGGAAGACCTGCTGTCTCCCCTTGGTGTCCGGGATGCCGATCTCGATCTCACGGTCGAACCGGCCGCCGCGCCGCAGGGCGGGGTCGATGACGTCCGGGAGGTTCGTTGCGGCGATCACCACCACCTGGCCCCGGGTCTTCAACCCGTCCATCAGGGCGAGCAACTGGGCGACGATCCGGCGTTCGACCTCGCCCTTCACCTCTTCGCGCTTGGGCGCGATGGAGTCGATCTCGTCGATGAAGATGATCGAGGGTGCGTTCTCCTGCGCTTCTTCAAAGACCTCACGCAGGCGCTCTTCGGACTCGCCGTAGTACTTGCTCATGATCTCGGGGCCCGAGAGCGTGATGAAGTGGGCGTCCACCTCGTTTGCCACGGCCTTTGCGATCAGCGTCTTCCCCGTCCCGGGCGGGCCGTAGAGCAGGACGCCTTTCGGGGGCTCGACGCCGAGGCGCTCGAAGAGTTCGGGATGCCGGAGCGGGAGCTCGATCATCTCCCTGACGAGCTGCAACTCGCGGTCGAGCCCGCCGATATCCTCGTAATGGACGTCGCCCGCTACCTCGCGCTTCCCCTCTCTGGGCTCATACGGGGTCTCTTTCAGTTCTACCTCGGTGCTGTCGGTGACGATGGCGATGCCTTTCGGGGCCACCCTGGCGATCGCGAACGTGAGCGGATTGCCGAGGATGCTGACCCGGATGAGCTGGCCCTCGGTGACCGGCCTGCCGCGGAGGATCCTCGCCAGGTACTGTTCGCCGCCGACCAGGCGGATGGGCTGGGTCGGCTGGATGGTGACCTTCTTTGCGTATCCTGCCTCGGTCTTCCTGATGCGGACGTTGTCGTCGATTCCGGCGCCGACGTTGCTCCGGGTGTTGCCGTCGATGCGCAGGATCGCCTTGCCGGTGTCCTGGGGAAAGCCGGGCCACACGAGCGTCGCCGCCTTCTGGCGCCCCTCGATCTCGACGACGTCGCCGCTGACGAGGCCAAGCGCCTTCATGGTGTCGATGCTCAGTCTGGCAATTCCCCGGCCGGCGTCTTCGTGAGCCGCCTCCTTGATGGTTACCTCAACGGATTCGGTATTGGCCATGTGAACAATCTCCTCCTGTAGGTTTACCATAGGTAAGTGCGAATTAATATATATAATTTTCCCTAAATCGCCTCTCCGTTGTGCCGGATAATCCCCTTTTCCGTAACGATGCAATCCATCTTCACGTCGTTTTCATCGGCAGGAATGCATTCTGCCTGCTGGCAGGAGAACGCGATGCCGATCTTCTTCGGGTGCGGGTACCGGCAGAGGAATCGGTCGTAGTACCCGGCACCGTAGCCGAGCCGGTTTCCTTCGGCGTCGAAGGCGAGCATCGGCAGGACGACGACCTCGACGTCCTCGGGCCGGGCCGGAAGTTCGTGGCCGATCGGTTCGGGGACGTCAAAAGTGCTCGGGACGAGGACCGAGGGGTCCGGGAGGTAGGAGAGGCGGAGGCTGCAGGTTTCCCGCTCGATGATGGGCACGACGACCCGCACGCCCCGGCAGTCCAGGGCAGCGATCAGGCCCATGGTCTCGACCTCCGGGGCTTTCGAGGCGTAGACCATGACGGTCGTAAACCCGTCGAGGAGGTCGAGAAGCCGCTCTTCGATGCTGTCGCTGTACGCGGCGATCTCAGCAGGGGAGAGACGGGACCGGACTTCCTTTGCCCGTTCGCGGAGGGATGCCTTTGTCTGGCTCATTGTATGAGAGTTTGGCTCAATCAGACCATAAAGCATGCATGCCGGAGTGGCAGGGCAGCCTACTCCTCCGCCTCCCGGCCGTCGCCGCAGACCTCCCGGAACCGGCGGAGGGAGGACGCGAGGACCCGGGTCTTTCCTATCATCGCGGCGATGAGGAGGGCGTCGAGGATCTCGTCGCGGGACGCGCCTTCCTTCAGGGCGGCCCCGATGTGGACCTTCAGGCAACTGTCCGCACCGGCACTGGCGGCGGCCGCAACGGCGATCAACTCTGCGGTTTTCGGATCGAGCGAATCGGGCCGGGAGATCCGGTAGTCGGCGAGGGTTGAGAGCGCGAAGGATTCGGGCCGGTTGCGGAGGATAGGGAAGATGAACGGCACGACGCCGAGCATCTTTTCTACGTCGTCCGTGATATCATCGCTGAGGTCGTCGGCGTGGGCGAGAAAACTTTTGACTATCTGTTCGTTTTCAGGTTTCATGGACTTTCCTCGTATGGGGGTGTGGGCGAGAGCGAGGATAATGGTGCGGTTTTTTGGTTCGGCGAGGGTAGCGATTCGATGGATAGATGGATGGGATTTGTGTGCAACTGCCCGGTACGCTGGACCGTGGGGGTATCGCCCCTGGGGGAGGGGCTGACGGGGAGTGCGAGCGCAGCGAGCATGAGAAACTCGAAGAGTTTCGAGGGGGGAGCATGCCCCCTCCCCTGTCTCCATCTCACATCACTGTTGCTCAAGCTCGCTATGCTTGCATTCCCCCACCCCACCCGCGCTTCGCGCTCCTCCCCCGCCCCCAAGGGGGCGGGGGCAGTGCGTGGCGATATCCCCACGAAAGCCGTTGGCGGGGCTAGTGACTGTGGGATAGACAGGGTTAGAGAGGCCATTTGATGTCGGGAGATTGTCCAAGAGGATATCGGGTCAGACCCACTTGCACACGTGAACACCCTCGCTACCTGGAGAAAAATACCACAAAAAGGCGAAAGCCGGGAGGGGGCGCCCTCCCCACCACTCACTCAGAAGTTAAAATGCCGTCCGACGATCTTCAACGCGCAGAAGTCCCCGCACATCGTGCAGGCGTCGGCGTCGGCCGGCATCCGCTCGGCCCGGATCGCCCGGGCGCGCTCGGGGTTCATCGCGACCGCGAACTGCCGCTCCCAGTCGAGGTCGCGGCGGGCGTGGCCCATCTCGAGGTCGGCGTCCCGCTTTTTGAGTTTGATCATATCCCCGACGTGGGCGGCGATCCTCGAACTCATGACGCCCTCGTAGACCTCCTCGGCGGTGGGAAGCGCCAGGTGCTCGGCCGGCGTCACGTAGCAGATGAAGTCCGCGCCGTAGGAGGAGGAGAGCGCGGCCCCGATCGCGGCCACCCGGTCGTCGTAGCCGGGCGCGATATCGGTGACGAGCGGTCCGAGCATATAGAACGGTTTCCTGTTCGTGACCCGCTTCTGCAGGACGACGTTCGTCTCGATCTCGTCGATCGGGATGTGCCCCGGCCCCTCGACGATCGCCTGCACGCCCTCGGCATGCGCCTTGTCGGCGAGCTCCGCGTTGATGAGCAGCTCCTGGATCTGGGCGCGGTCGGTCGCGTCGTGGACCGCTCCCGCCCGCATCCCGTTGCCGAACGAGAGGGTGACCTCGTGCTCTTTCAAGATCTCGAGCAGGTAGTCGAACTCGGAATACAGCGGGTTCTCCTTCTCGTTGTGGAGCATCCACGCGGTCATGAACGCCCCGCCCCGGGAGACGAGCCCGCCGTGCCTCCCCTGGTTCTGGAGACGCTTCATCGTCTCGTAGTTGATCCCGGTGTGGATCGCCATGAAGTTGGTCCCGAGCTTCGCCTGCTCGGCCGTGATCCGGAAGAGGTCGTCCTCCTCCATGTGGACGACCGCCCCATGCTTCCGGGCGGCCTCGATGAACGCCTGGTAGAGCGGGACCGACCCGACCGAGAGGGTGGTCGCCTCGACGACCCGGCGCCGGATCTCCGCGAAATCGCCGCCGGTGGAGAGTTCCATCAGCGTGTCGGCGCCGGCACGCTCGGCCTGCCGGGCCTTCTCGACCTCCATGTCGACGTCGATGATATCCGACGACGTTCCGATGCTCGCGTTGACCTTCGTACGAAGTCCTTCGCCAATGCCGCAGATCTTCACCTTCCGGTAGGGGGAGACCGGAATGACGATGTGGCCCTCGGCCACGCCGCGCCTGACGAAATCTTCGGTTACGCCTTCCGCTGCTGCGACGATCCGCATCTCTTCGGTGACGACGCCGCGTCGGGCGTCTTCTATGAGACCCATGGCCTTATATTTGAGGAAAAGAGTTGATAAAGGCTTGTTTTTGGGATCCGGGCTAAATTGGGCTTGTTCTCTCAACAAGTAAACTTGACTTTACCTTATTCAGATCTTTTTTCATAGCCGGAAGGCCAAGGCTTACAAGAGATAACGGAGCACCTCTTTATCGCCTGGTGATCATTTGTACGTCAATTTCGGAGGCTTTGTCCCGATCAGCACCGTCGACTGGCGTGGAAGGGCGGCCTGCACCATCTTTCTCCGCGGGTGCCCCGCGCGTTGCTTCTACTGCCACAACATCGCCATCCAGGACGGTGAGGACCTGCGCGACGCGGACGAGATCATCGCGATGATCCGTGGCTCCCGCACGGTTGCGGGCGCCGTGGTCTTCTCCGGCGGGGAGCCGACCCTGCAGGGGCAGGCGCTCGTCCATCTCGCCTCCGCCGCCCGCGAAATGGGCTTCTCTGTGGGAGTGCACACGAACGGCATCTTCCCCCGGGTGATCGAGAGCCTCCTTGACCGGCGTCTTGTGGATATGATTGCGCTCGATATCAAGACGACGTGGGACCGTTACGACGACCTCCTGGAACTCACCGCCGCCGATGCGGTGAAGCAGTCGCTCGCGCTCTGCAGGCGGGCGAAGGCCGACGGCAGTCTCGGTACCTGCGAGATCGTGGTCACCCTCTTCCGTAGCCGCGAGGACGACCTTCCGGCCATCGCACAGGATACCCGCGGGCTCGACCTCGTGCTCCAGCAGGGGGTGGCTCCGGGCTTTGTACCCCTGACCCGGCAGGAACTCGAGGCGGCAGCGGCGCCGCTCGGTCGCAGGGTTCGTATACGGACCCGGGAAGACGGCGAGGTCGTCTATGACCCGGAACAGTAACTGTTCCGGTGACGTTAAGCATAATATCGACGGGAACGCACGTTTATGAAGACGTTTGCGGCGGCCGCCGCAACCTGCACCGCCGGGACCCTGCGGCCGGTTTCGCACCGGCACGGCCCGCTGTTCTGGATATAAATGGAGGAACCGGATGAAGGTCATTGGAATCGTTGGTATGCCGGCAAGCGGGAAGGGAGAGGTGTCACGGATAGCCCGGGACCTCGGGATACCGGTCGTGGTCATGGGGGACGCCATACGGGAACGGGTGAAGGAGGCCGGGCTTCCTCCGACGGATGCGAACTGTGGGGCAATCGCCGGGAAGTTGCGCGCGGATCTCGGTATGGACGCCATCGCCCGGATCACCATCCCGCTCATCGAGGCGACAGGCGCTCCGGTGGTGCTCGTGGACGGCATCCGGGGGGACTACGAGGTGACGACGTTCCGGGAGCACTTCCCCGACTTCACGCTTGTAGGGATCGACTCGTCGTTTGCAACACGTTACCGGCGGCTCGCGAACCGGGGACGGTCCGACGACTCCCTCACCCCCGAAGAACTCCGGGTCCGCGACGAGCGGGAACTCGGGTGGGGGCTCGGGCGCGCCCTTGAGGGGGCAGACTGCCGGGTCACGAACGAGGGAACGCTCGAAGAGTTTGCCGCAGAGGTTCGTGGCCTGCTCTGCCGGCTGGGAGGTATAAAATGAGTCTTATCCCGTATTTTTCAGCCTCGTCAAAAGTCTGGGAATCACGCGGCTGGGTCTACGGGCTCGAAGAGATCGGGTATACCGGCTGGGAGATCGTCGCCGACGGGAAGTACCGCCTGGACAACCCCGAGAACTTCGCCGCTGTCCGGGAGGATCTCGAGAGCACCGGCCTTCGCGCGACCGTGCACGCGCCGTACAGCGACTTAAACCTCGCATCGTTGAACTACCCCATCTGGCGCGAGTCGATCCGCCAGACCTGCTGCTGCATCCATCATGCGGCCGAGCTGACCGATCGGGTGACCGTTCACCCCGGTTTTGTCTCCCCCATCGGAAAGCTCGTCCCGGAGAAGGTCTGGGAGATGCAGAAGACCGCGCTCGTTGAGATCGGGAAGTACGCAGAGGATCACGGCGTCCTCGCGTGCGTCGAGAACATGATCAGCATCAAGGATTTCCTCTGCCGCTACCCCGAGGAGATCCTCGGCCTCATCGAAGGGATCGCGGGGATCGGGATCACGCTGGATGTCGGGCACGCAAACACCAACGATCTTGTGGATGCATTCCTGACACACGTCCGGGAGGTCGATCACCTGCACATCCACGACAACCACGGGCAGTCGGACGAGCACCTGGCGCTTGGCGACGGCACCATCGCCTGGGAGAAGGTCGGGCGGACCATCGCCCGCGACTATTCCGGCCCGGTCGTTATCGAGGGGCGGAACCTTGAGGAGGCCCGGCGGAGCCTCGCAGCGTTCAGGAAGTGGTTCGTATAGCCGGCGAAACTCTTCACGTCCACTTCCTCGGGACAGCAGGGGCGCTCCCCTCGCCGCAGAGGAACCCATCCTGCATCCTGATCCGGCGGGGCTCCGATACCCTGCTCTTCGACTGCGGGGAGGGCGCCCAGCAGCAGATGATGCGCGCCAGGACCGGGTTCACCGTGAACGCCGTCTTCATCACCCACTGGCACGCTGACCACTTCCTCGGCGTCTTCGGGCTCGTCGAGACGCTTGCGTTCACAGGAAGAACCGAGCCGCTCCCGATCTACGGGCCGCTCTGGGTCGGCGAGTTCGTCGACCTCGTGCAGAAGATCAGCCGTCACACCCGGGGGTTCTCCGTCACCGCCCACCCCCTCGAGCACGGTTCGGTCGTGCCTTTCGACGGCTACACCGTCCGGGCTTTCGCGACGTCTCACGGCATCCCCGGTCTCGGCTACGTGCTGGAGGAGGACGAGCGGCCGGGAAGGTTCAACCGGGAGCGGGCGATCGAGCTCGGCGTCCCGCCGGGCCCGCTCTTCGGGCGGCTGCAGCGCGGGGAGGAGGTCCGCGTCGTCCGCGACGGCGTCGAGACCACCGTTCGGCCCGCCGATGTGCTGGGCGAGCCGCGCCCGGGGAGGAAGGTTGTCTATACCGGCGACACCCGGCCGCTTCAGGACCAGCCCGATACCGCGGCGATGATCCGGGATGCGGATCTCCTGATCCATGACGCCACCTTCGATGACCAGGAGTGCGATCGCGCCCGCGACGTCCTGCACTCGACCGCGGGGGAGGCAGGCAGGGCGGCAACGGCCCTGGGCGCCCGTATGCTTGCCCTGATGCATGTAAGCTCCCGATATACGAGTACAGCAAACCATATACGCGATGCAAAACGACATTATGAGGGAGACGTAATTCTGCCGGCTGATCTGGCGGTGCTGGAGATCCCGTATCGGAGCTGATGGTCATGGACGGTGATTGTGATGGAGCAGGGCCTATCCAGCCGGAGCCGCCTGATACTTACCGGTCTCGGCGCCCTGCTCCTCAGTGCCGCTGTCCTGAGCGTTGCAGGCATTTATCTCGGCTCCGTCCGTGAAGTCCTCGCGCTGATACCCGGCCTGATGGTGCTCCTGCCGTCGATCATCCACATCCGGGGGAGCATCGCCGGTGTCTTTGCCTCCCGCCTCTCCTCGGCGATGCATCTCGGAGAGTTCTCCATCGACTTCGAGGAAGGAAGCGTTCTCGGCGACAACATCCGCGCCTCGTTCGTGATAACCATTCTCATTGCGCTCGTCATCGGCATCTTCTCCTATGCGGCGAGCCGCATCTTCGGGTATCCCGTGATAGGCATCACCGACCTCGTGCTGATATCGGTCGTCACCGGCATCGTCGCGGGGGCCGTGGTGATGGGGATCACCCTGCTCATCGCCCTTGCAAGTTACCGCTACGGTCTCGACCTCGATATGATCGGCGCACCGACCGTCACCACCTCGGGTGATCTCGTCACGCTCCCGATCCTCGTGCTCTCCGCGACGTTCATCCTGCTTCTCTCCCCCTGGATCCGCCTGGTCCTCGGGGGCATCGCGATCGCGGTCGCGATCGCCGCCGTTGTCTACACCCGGCGGCGGCCGGAGGGGATCGGGCCGATCGTACGGGAGAATCTCTTCCTTCTCATCCCGCTCAGCGCCCTCGGCACGCTGGCCGGTCTGACCTACTCCTTCAACCTCGAAGAACTGGTGACCATCGCGGTCTTTCTCATCCTGATACCGCCGTTCACAGGGGGTCTCGGGTCGATTGGCGGCATTCTCGGGTCGCGCCTCTCGACGGGGATGCACACCGGCGAGCTCAACCCCCTGTTCCTCCCCGAGCGCGGCGTTGTGCATCATTTTATTATTTCCTATCTCTATACGTTGATACTGCTTCCACTGCTGGCGCTCATCGCGCATGGTGCAGCGGTGCTCATGGGGTTGAACAGCCCCGGTCTCGGGATGCTGGTCATTATCAGCCTTGCGGCGGGTCTGGCCGTCATGACGCTGGTGAACGGCGTGGCATACGTCACTGCGAGCCTTTCATTCCGGTACGGTCTCGACCCCGACAACTTCGGAATCCCTGTCATCACAAGCCTGATCGACCTGATCGGTGCAGCCGCGCTCGTGACGGCGATAGGCCTGCTGTTGTAGTGAAAGAATGGAGAACGACGGTTAACAAACCATGATGGAACATGAATATCAGCCGATCAGCTTCAAAGACGTCCTCATAGAGATGAAGGACGTCTCCGAGCTGATGGTCGATCTTTCTTATTCAGCGATCCTCTTCGATAGCAAAGAGATAGCGCTCGAGGTGATCAACCTCGAAGAGAGGATGAACAAACTGGTCTACCAGGCCAGGATTCAGAGCGTCCTCGGCGCGAGAAGGATCGAAGAGGCCGAGGCGATGAGCGGCATGCTCCAGGTGGCCGAGGCTGCGGAGAGGATCGCAAACTCAGCCTCGGATATAGCAAAACTCATCTTAAAAGACATCCGCTTCCCGGCAAAACTCAAGCGTGTCTTCCCGGAGGCCGAGGAGATCGTCACCCGGGTCATCGTCAGCCAGGGGAGCGAGCTTGCCGGCCGCACGCTCGGCGATCTCAAAGTCCAGAGCACGACGGGTATGCAGGTGATCGCTATCCGGCGCGGAAAGGGCTGGATCTACGATCCGGACAAGAATACCCGGGTAGAGAGCGAGGACATCCTGATTGCGAGGGGTCCGGAGGCCGGGGAGGATATCCTCTCCGAGATGGCGGGGTTGGGGGAGCGTCCCCGGGTCGAAGCCTCGCCCGCAGGCGAGGTCGACGACCTCGACAGGGCGGTTCAGCTGATCATCGAGATGAAGAACCTATCGGAACTCTCCGTCGGGCTGGCGTATACCTCCCTCCTCTTCAACAACAAAGAGGTGGCGCACGAGGTGGTCGCTCTTGACAGCACGCTCGATGATATGCGCTACGATCTGGACCTCTGGATCCTTGAAGCAGCACGAAAGATCGAGGACGTGCGCTACCTCCGCGGCCTGCTGTATATGTCTTCGTTTGCGCAGGCGATCAGTGATTCGGCTCACGCCATCGCGGATGTCCTGCTGCGCGACATCGAGATCCCGCCGATCTTCAAGAAGATCGTCCGGGAGTCGGACGAGATCATTACGCGGATGACCGTGACGCCGTCGTCGCCGCTTGTAGGGAGAACACTCAAGGAGATGTCGCTTGCGACGGTTACGGGGATGGTCGTGCTCGCCATCAAGCACGGCGACCGGTGGGTCTACCGCCCGGGAAAGAGCGTCAGGCTGGAGAGCGGGGATATCATCATAGCAAAGGGCAGGCGGGACGGTGAGTGCCGGCTCTACGAACTTGCCGGCCACACCGCCGAAATTTCCGAAGAATGATTGGAGAATTACTATGGGAGATACGGAAGATACGATTGTTTACCGCCTCGGAGCGAACTGCGATCTCGACGAGGTGGAGGAAGGAAAGACCTACCTCGGGCGGGTGCAGGGTTTTGCCCCGTTCGGCGTCTTTGTCCAGTTAAACGACAGGGTCAAGGGACTTGTCCATAAGAGCAACGTGAAGGTGCAGCATACCGAGCGCGACCCGATCATCGTTCACGTTCTCCAGATCCGGAGCAACGGCAACATCGATCTGGAGGAGGTCACGCCGACGGTCTACCAGACGGAGAACGTGACCAAGAAGACGACGAGCGTCCTTCTTGCCGACATCGGGAAGAAGGTCGGCAGAACGGTGCTGATCGAGGGCGAGGTCGCCCAGATCAAACAGACGTCGGGGCCGACGATCTTTACCGTCGTGGACGAGTCGGGCACCGCAAACGCGGCGGCGTTCATCGAGGCGGGCGTCCGTGCATATCCCGAGGTCGAGCTCGGGGATATCGTCGCCCTCACGGGCGAGGTGATGCAGCGCAACAACCAGCTCCAGATCGAGGTCGCGTCCATGACGGTCATGGAACCGGAGGATGCGGCACGGGTCAGGGAGCGTATCGATGCGGCGCTCGATAAGCGGGCGGAACCGGCCGACCTTCCGTTCCTGGTGGAGAGCGATGTTCTTGAGGCCCTGAGGCCGCAGATGCGCAAAGTGGCAAAGGAGATCAGAAAAGCCGTCCTGACCGCGCGGCCGATCATCCTCCGGCACCACGCGGATGCGGACGGCATTTGCGCCGCCGTTGCCGTCGAGCAGGCGGTGACCGCGCTGATCCGGGAGAGCGGCGGGGATTTCGACGCGGAGTATTTCCTCTTCAAGCGATCTCCATCCAAGGCTCCGTTCTATGAGATCGAGGATATCACACGGGATCTCGACTTCGCCCTCAAAGACAACGCCCGCTACGGGCAGAAGATGCCGATGATCCTCCTGATGGACAACGGGTCGACCGAGGAGGATATGCCGTCGCTGAAGGTGACCAGGATCTATGGTCTGCCGGTGATGGTCGTCGACCACCACCACCCCGACGAGATCGTGGACGATTACCTGATCGGGCACGTCAACCCCTACCACGTGGGCGGCGACTACGGGATCACGGCCGGGATGCTGGGCACGGAGGTCGCCCGCATGGTCAACCCTGCAGTCGAGAACCAGATACGGCACCTGCCGGCAATCGCGGGGGTCGGCGACCGGAGCGAAGCGCCGGAGCGTGGCCGCTACCTTGCGATCGCCGCGCCCGAGTACTCGGAGGACGACTGCCGCGATATCGCGCTCGCGCTCGACTACGAGCAGTTCTGGCTCCGGTTCAGCGACGGAAGAGAGATCGTCAAGGATATCCTGAACCTCTCCGGCGAGCCCGAACGCCACGAACGATTCGTTCACCTGCTGGTCGAAGAGGCGAACCGGGCGATCGAGGAGCAGCTCGAGGCCATCATGCCGCACGTCGAGAGCCGGATGCTCCCGAATGGCGCCCACCTCTTCATGCTCGACGTGGAACTCTTCGCCCACCGGTTCACGTTCCCGCCGCCGGGCAAGACCTCCGGGGAGGTGCACGACCGTCTGGTCAAAAAGCACCCGGGAGAACCGGTCGTCACGATCGGGTTCGGGCCGGACTTTGCCGTCCTGCGTTCCCGGGGCGTCATGATGAACATACCCCGGATGGTGCGCGAACTGCATGGCGAGATCGTCGGCGGCGGCGTGAGCGGCGGCGGCCACCTTGTCGTCGGGAGCATCAAGTTCGTGGAAGGGATGCGCGACGTGGTCGTCGACAGCCTGATCAGGAAGATTGGTGAAGCACCAATCTGATTGCTACTTCTTTCTCGACGGTACTCCGGCCGGACTGCCGGTGTTTTGTTCTCTCCTCTGAAGCCTGCCTCTGTACGGCAGTGTATGACATCTCCATGCTGCGAGGCACACCGGGCAGTTAGCCGCTGATACGATTTTGACAACGACCGAAATATAAAAATAGGCTTATATCCTACGGAAGTTCTCATGGCAGGAAACCGATGGACATGGAGAACGCTCCTGGTCGTGCTGCTTGTGGCAACAGCGGCCATTGCGTTCCCTGCAGCGGCCCAGAGTTCAGCATCTGCAGAACCTCTGACCTGGACACTCCCTCCGACACCCGAAGAGACTCCTGAGGAAACTCCGGAAGAGACCCTGACGGAGACCCCTGAGGAAACTCCGGAAGAGACCCTGACGGAGACCCCTGAGGAGCCTCTGGATGAGGAAACCCTGGGTGAGGAGACTCTGGATGAGGAGACCCTGAGTGAGGAGACCCCGATAACTCTGGACGATGAGACTCCGGTAGAGACCCTGAACGATACGACCAACGAAACGATCAACGAAACAATCAACGAGACGGCTCTCGAGACGATCAACGAGACCGGACCTCCCGTCATGATCGCGACGGATGAGGCGACACCGGCAGCGACGACGCAAGCAACACCGGTGGAGACCTCATCGACCGAGCTGCCGACGTTCACGCCGATACAGGCAGCACAGGTCAACGGGAGTGCGACACAGGCCGCTCCCCTCTCGATCAGCGGCGTCATCCTGGCCGTTGCGGTCGCCGCGCTCCTCGTCGTGATCGGACGGAACAGGAAGTGATTGCGGAAGACCGGGCGACCCCGGCGGAAGCGGGGCGAACAACAGCCGGAGCATGAGGACAATCCTCACACCGGATCGCTCTGGGGGGCATCGGGGGCGACCCGTCCCCCCTCACTCCGTACCTGCGCTCGCGGCGGCCGTTTACACCGCCCGGGTTGCAGATCATGCCCCTCGCCCGACCGATCGACACGACAATGCCCAATAATATACAATGATTTGTATACTCCTCTTAAGATTCTACGATCATAAATGGGTAGGTTTAAATATTGATCTGGACAAAAAGCACTTGCTCACGAGGGAATCAGTCGATGTCGACAAAAGATCGTATTAAAGAGAAATATAGCGACACCCAGCGAAAGATCCTGTATCACCTCAAAGCCGGACTGCGAGCCGGCAAATCCTACTTCAAATCCAAGTACATCGCAACCGATCTTGGCCTTTCCGCAAAAGAGGTCGGCATTAACCTTGCAATCCTCTCCGAGATCTGCGACGAGCTGGATATCAGGCGCTGGAGTTATTCGAACAGTACGACGTGGCGCGTCACTTCGCGTGCATCATAGTTTTATCCTGTGACACTCTATTTTACGGCATGAAGATCATCGAGTTCGAAGCACCCGTCGAGTTTGTGGCCAACATAAACGACCACAAAGACTGCCTCATGTCCCAGGACAAGAGCCACGAGAACCCGGATGTCCTCTGGTTCAACATCGATGTCCCCAAGGGGCACGGTGTACGGGCCGGGGATCGGGTCAGGGTCACCGTCGAAAAGATCTGAGGCACCGCAACCACATCGCCGGGCATGCCCCGGGCTTCATCCGAGAGGGGCCGAGAAGTACTCGGGGAGTGTCTCCAGGGTGATACGGTATGAATCGACGTCGTCGACGCTGACGATGAGGTAAAAGTCCTTTCCTCCCCTCTCGACGTTTTTGACGATGCTGCCGGGGTAGTGAAGGTCGGCGCCTTCTACGATGGTCCCGCTCTCGAGCTCCACGAGTGCCATTCGAAAGTGTGCTGCCTCGGGCCTTATCGTTGCAGAGACACTGCAGTTAAGTCTCCATACCGCATACGGCACGTGAATGGCCTCGGTGATGCCGCCTCGCCCCTCTTCGATATAAGCGAACGGGATGATCTTTTGAGCGCCCTTCCAGGGCGGGTCGGAACCCCCGTAGAGCGTGAGGTTGCCGGGGAGATGGCAGCAGGGGTAATCCCAGATATTGGTAACGTAGGAGAGCCTGGTGGGTTCGAGCGGCACGGGTGGTGTCGGGACGTGGGTGGCGGTGCCGAGAGGTGTCGGGGTAGGGGTTTCTGGAACCTCCGGCACTGTCTCCGCTCCGGGCGGACGAAGTACCAGTGCTATCACGGAGACGATGATCAGGGCGGCAAGAATGCTGAAGACGTCGCCTTTATCCACAGATTTAAAAGGACGTACAGGGTAAAAAGCCCTTCGGGTTTGACTTCGTGTTCCCGCCAGCAGATAGCCTGAGACAGGTTTCGGGGTTCCTGGATGGCCTGGTTTCTTCGTATATCCCCGCTCGGTTGAGGTTCTAAAACGGAACCGTTAATATGAAGCCGCGACCACGTCCTGATGAAAGCATGGAGATCACTGAGGTGCGCACGTGGGTGATGTTTTATCTTCTTTCGTTCGTGGTGCTCCTTGTGGCGATCTTCATTACAACCCAGAACGATAGCCGGCTCTGGATCAGCCTCATGCTCATCATCATCGTCGTCGGTATAAACTTTTACATGCTCTTCTCCGAGTTGAAGCGTTACCAGGCCCGGAAGGCCTTCATGCACCGGATGTCGAAGTTCGACGACACCGAGGCGGATACGGACTCCTCCGGCCACCGCTGGTAACGTTCACCCGGTGTGGCCGCGCGGCGCAGCCTTCCGCAGGATCTTCTGCATGACGTTGTACGGCGTAAAGAGATGCTCCACCTCTCTTGCCAGGTACTCGGTCTTGCCCATGACATAGTAGCCGTCGACGGCAAGTGCAGAGTAAAACAGATGCGTAAGATCGATCTTCTGCTTCTCGCTAAAGTAGATGGTGACGTTCCGGCAGGTGACGGCATCGAAGTGCCGGGCAACGGGAATGCCCGACATAAGGTCGTGCCGCCGGAACTTAACGAGTTCCTTGATGTGGGGGCGGACCTCGAACGTGCCGTCATCGCGGCTGATGAAATGCTTGCGAAGCCTCTTTTCATCCACGTTCTCGAGCGCCTTTCGATCGTATATCCCGGCTATGGCCTTCTGCAGCACCACGCCGTCGATATCGGTCGCGTATATCGTTACACTGACATCTTTATGGAGCATCACCAGTTCACGAGCGAGAATGGCGATCGAGTAGGGCTCTTCACCCGTGGCGCAGCCGGCACACCAGATCCTGATCGATCCTTTGCGACGGGCGAGATCCGGTAGTATCTCACGCCGTATCACTTCGAAGACTTCCGGGTCCCGGAAAAATTTGGTGACGTTGATGGTGAGAGCATTGCGGAGCAGGTCGATCTCCTGTGGATTTTCAAGGAGGTATTTATGGTAGGTCTCGAAATCCTCGGTGTTCGTCAGCCGCATCCGGGAGAGGATGCGGCGCTTGATGTAGTCCTCCTTGTAGTTTGAGCACTTGATCCGGACCAGTCTCTCAATGCTCTTCTGGAGCGATATGAATGCGTCCATGAGGCAGTTAACTCTCGCCGTGTGTTGGTGTTTACTGGGTATTCTGGTAATATCCGAGGTCGCTGATCACTTTCTGGATGTCGAGCCAGATGATGAGGGTCTTTGCCTTCTCATCCCCTTCGTCCCCGATCTTGATGATCGCCTTGACGTAACCGCTGATGGATGACGTGATGTCGTCGCTGATATGTTCGATCTGATCGTTGTGAACTGAAATAACACTGTGAACGTCATCGACGATAATTCCTACGTTCGACCCGCCTGCCACCTCCGGCATCAGCACGACGATCTTCCGGTTCTCGGCTTCTGCAGACGCAGGGAGGCCAAGGAGGTCTCTGAGGTCGATGATGTTCGTGATCTCGCCCCGCAGGTTGATGATGCCCGCGAGGTATTCGGGAGCGCGGGGGAGGGGAGTGATCGGCATCATCTCCACGATCTCCCGTGCTATCTGGATATCCAGTGCGTAGTGCTCCTCCCCGAGCTGGAACTCTACCACGTCTACGGATGCTGCCATCGTCTCCTCCATTCAATCGATCTTGAACTGCTTCATGACCGCCTGGAGCTGTTCGGCCATACCCGCCAGTTCGTGAGATGCGCTCCCGACCTCCTCGGTCGATGCGCTGACCTCTTCCGCGAGCGCCGCCATATCCTCGGTGCGGTCCAGGCTCTCCTTGGTCATGTGGGTGGACTCGTCCATCTTCTGCATGACGTTGTTGGTGGAGCCTGCCTGGTCCTCCGTGGCCTTCGTTATCTCGGTGATGCCGTGGGTGACCACCTCCACGCCCTTGACGATCCGGTTTAAGCCCACGATGACCTTGTTGACGCTCTCGATGCCTGCCTGGATCTCCTGGTGGGACGCCTGCATCGAGCCCGTGGTCTTTTCGGTGCTTGCCTGGATCGTCCGGATCAGGTCCTCGATGTCCTGGCTCGCCCGCTTGGACTCCCCGGCAAGGTTCCTGATCTCGCCTGCGACCACGGCGAACCCGCGGCCGTGCTCCCCGGCACGGGCGGCCTCGATTGCGGCGTTCAGCGCCAGCAGGTTGGTCTGGTTCGCGATGTCGGCGATCAGCTTGACGATGTTGTTGATCTCGCGCATCTGGTTGTTGAGCGTGCTGATCTCGTCCACGGTCTGTTTGGAGATCTCCTCGACGAGCTGCATCTTCTTCGCCGCGACTTCTCCAAGCAATGCCGCGTCGTTCCCTTCCTGCGACGCCTTCGAGGCCTGCTCCATGACCTCCTGCGATGTGCTTGCGATCTCCTCGATGGATGCCGAGAGATCGTTGATATCCATCCCGATCTCTTCGATCTTCTCGAGCTGGCGCCGTGCATCCTCCGATGACCGCTGCGTCGAGGCGGCGACCTGCTCTGTGGCCCGGATGATCTCGTCGGTGCTCTTGCTGACCTCCTTCGTCGTCATATCCACCTGGTGGGCAGCTTTCGCCACGTCCGCGAGGAGCGCACGGATGGCGGTCAGCGAGACGTTGTAGTCGCTCTTCACCTTCTGGAGCGGGTCGCTGTCCTCTGCGTTGACGAACGCCGTCAGGTCGCCCTTTGCCATGGCGGCGAGTGCGGCTCCGAGGTCTTCGGCGCTTTCGGCGAGTCTCTCGCTCTCCCGCTGTGCGGTCTCCATCAGGTCACGGATCTGGTCCTCCCTCTCCCGCTGCTCGGTCCAGTCGTTCCAGACGTAGAAGGCCATCTCGATCTCGCCTTTCTCGTCGAGGATGGGGATGGCGTTCAGGGTGAGGTACTTCTTCACGCCGTCGGGCCACCTGACCATGACGTCGGTACGTGCAAGTTTCTTCGTCTCGTAGCAGGCGTAGAAGTGGTCGCCCTGAAGGATGGTGATGTCGTAGTCGTAGAGTTTCTTCGCGAGAGTTTCTTCCCGGGTTCCCCGCCACATCCGGGCATACTCGTCGTTGATGTCGATCCGGCTCTTGTCCGGGCGGAGCGTCGCGATCGCGAGCGGGTTCTGCTTGATCATCGCGTCGACCCGGTGCTCGGTCTTCTCGACCTCCTCCTCCTTCTCCTTGAGGTCGGTCCAGTCGTTCCAGACATAGAAGGCCACCTCGATCTCGCCTTTCTCGTCGAGGATGGGGATGGCGTTCAGGGTGAGGTACTTCTTCACGCCATCGGGCCACCTGACCATGACGTCGGTCCGTGCCCGCTTCTTTGTCTCGTAACAGGCGTAGAAGTGGTCGCCGCCGATGACCGTGATGTCGTAGTCGTAGAGTTTCTTCGCGAGGGTCTCTTCCCGGGTTCCCCGCCACATCCGGGCATACTCGTCGTTGATGTCGATCCGGCTCTTGTCCGGGCGGAGGATTGCGATCGCAAGCGGGTTCTGCTGGATCATCGTGTCGATACGATGCTGCATCCTCCGGATCTCTTCCTCCTCCTTCCGCTTTTCAGTGACATCGTTATAGACGTTCAGGATCCCCGTCAGTTCGTTCTTCTCGTTCAGGAGCGGGATTCCATACTGTTCCAGGATGTAGGTGCCGGAGGGGAACTCGACCGTCACTTCGCCGGAAACCCGCGCCTTCTCGGTGAGCACCTTCTTGATCCCGTCTCCTTTCTGGGTGAGGACCTTGAAGTCCCGCAGGGTCATCGCGGTGATGCGCGACCGGTCGATGCCGGTCAGTTCGAGGTATGCCTCGTTGGCCGTGACGATCTTCATTGCGGTATCGACGACCAGCATGGGCATCGGGTTCTTCTGGATGATCGTCTCGGATCGGCGCTGCAGTTCGGCGATACTCTCGATCTGGGTTTGGATCTCTTCCTCTCCCTCCCGCTGCCGGGTGAGATCGTTGTAGACGATGAGGATGCTCTCGACCGCATTCTCGTTGTCAAGCAGCGGGATGCCGTACTGCTCGAGGATATGGGTGCCCGAGGGCAGTTCGACGACGACTTCCGCATATACGCGCTTCTTCTCCTGAATCGCCTGCCGGAGGCCCGATCCCTTCTGCGATGCGATCTTGAAGTCTCTCAGGCTCCTGCCGAGCACCTGGTCCATCGGGATCCCGCTCATCTCGGCGTAGGCAGTGTTTACCATGGTTATTTTAAAGTCCGGCTTGACGACCAGCATGGGCATCGGGTTCTGCTGGATGATGGTGTCGGCTCCCTTCAGGAGCATTTTGGCCTCGTCCAGGCGGTGCTTGAGGCGCTGCTTCTCTTCCTGCTTCTTCTCGAGCAGCGCGTTGATGGAGACGGCCAGGGGCCGGAACCCCTCCGGAACTCCAGCAAGGTCGATCTTCGCGGAGTCGTCGCCGTCGATTCCTGCATGGAGTGCAGCCTCGATCGCCTCGGGCAGTACCATCGGCCCCTGCTCCTGTCCCGCCGTACCCGGCACAATCGGCCCGGTAAATAGTGCTTTTCTTCCAGGTTTATCGATCATCGATTACACATCCTCATCATGTTTCTCGTCTCGTTCCAGAAGGGCAGTTGCTATTGCCCGGTATTTCCTGCCGGCATCGCTCTCGGGTGCATAGTGGGAGATGGGAAGCCCCTGCTGCTGTGTTTCGTAGATTGCAGGAGAATACGGGACCGTGAACACCTGCTTGAACGCTTTTCTCACCTCGGACTCAAAGGCCTTCAGCCGCTCCCTCTCCTTCTCCTCTTCTGCGGAGGAGGCGGGTGAGAAGATCCGTTTCAGAAAGAGTGCAAGGCCGCCCGTTCCGGCCGCCGGGTCGCCCGACCCCCTCCAGCGGGTCAGAATGGCGAAATCTGTGGCGACGTCCTCCCCGAGAATCTCCCTGATGTCGCCAAAGACTGTTGACAGGGCTTCCATGCCCCTGAGGGCGAAGGTGCCGGGGTCGAGGGTGACGATAGTGTGATCGGCTGCGACAAGGCCGTTGATGACGAATTGGCCCATGCTCGGAGGCGTATCGATCAGGATGAAGTCGTAGGCGTCTTTCACGTCGTCGAGCGCCTCTTTGAGGACCCCTGCCCGGTCCTCGATACCGTAGAGGTAGGGTTCGACTCCCACAAGGTCCAGGGTAGCCGGAGCGAGATCGATCCCCGATGCCGTGGAGATGATCACGTCGCTGATCCCGGCGTCGGGAAAGCCTTCAAAGACGGCCATGAATACGTCATACATGCTCAGCTCAAGGGTTTCGGGGTTGACTCCGAGTCCCGTGGTGGCATTGGCCTGCGGGTCACAGTCTACCACCAGAACGCTCTTCCCGCCTTTCTGGAGATATCCTGCGACATTGAGGCATGATGTCGTCTTTCCTGTGCCACCCTTGTGGTGGGCGAACGCTACTATAGTAATATCCAGCACCCCTCATACCACTATTTGAAACGGTGGTTATTTAAACTTATTTTTATTATGCTGTGAAAATCCTGTGCACGTCTCGCATTTGAAGTATCCTGAAAACTTAAATGATGAATCCGGCCCGTATTTGCCGTTGTGCTGTCACGAGATCGGAAGGGCGATGATGGGAGAATTTATCAGTAATTTCTCGTCTTTCCGGGATTCTGCGTATGATGGAAGGGCACGTATCAGCGGGGGAGGCTGCTCTCCGTGCGGTGCGCAGCCGGACTCCGGTCCCCCCGACCCGCTCTATCCCGGACTCTCTGCACGCGCTCGGAGATCGACGGCCGGTAGCCGGGTTCGGAACGGAAGAGCACGGAGATCATCCCCCCGCGGGGTGGGGCCGACGCCCTGGAGGGTAGGCCGGAGAGGAGATTCTGGAGGAGGGCTCCGGGATCCCTGATCCGGTAGCAGTGTCTCATTGCATCTGCCGCATACCGGTCGGCGGTGAACTCCTCGTCGTACATGCGGCAATAGTATGTGCGGTAGGCGAAGAAGACGGTCGGGAGGAGGAGGGCGATGAAGGCCGCCTTTGCGACGGGAAGGCCCCCTGCCTGCAGGGACGGGTGCCCGAGGAACATAAGGCATACGAGAACCGGGAGGGCCGGGAGGGCGGAGAGAAGGGGAGAGCCCTTCCGGACGTGCCCTTCTTCGTGGAGCAGCATGAACCGGAGTGTGTCGTCGCTTGCCCCGGAGAGGTTTTTGTCGTAGAATGAACGCCGGTAGCGGATACAGTTGAGCGCCGGGCATCCGCGTATGGAGGGTGTGAAGGTGCATCTGATGAGCCTTCTCTTGCGGTCGATGAGCCCCTTCTCCTGAAGTTCCCGGAATATCCGGTACAGGCGGCAGTCCCGGTCAGCCCAAGTCATATTAACTAAAATTATAATAATCGCTATACATTAAATGTTGCTCCGGAACGGAAATCTGGTTAACCGGTTATTTGTCGATTTCAGTCGTACCCGTCCTTCGGCTGCAGCCCCTCCCGGCGACGTGCCGGCCGGGGCCATTGCAGCATGGCTTCGCGGTTCCGGCCGATCGGCCTCTCCTGACACCGGGAGGTTGAAGGTGTGCGTCATGGAGCGGACCCGGACGGGTGCTGGCGCCTGTACCACCTGCGGGAATTCCGGATCCCGCCTCCTACGACCGGCCCCGAGATCCGAAACATTTGCAATGCCCGTTTTTTTCACAATATTTTAATAATAGCAACCAAAATTTTGAATGAGTAGAGTGGAGGTGAATTTATAGAACCGGAAGGTTCATGTGGCCCGTGCTCGCGCCGGCGCGGCACACGGTCTCCGGTTCTCTGATCGAATGTCCAGCAAAAACGCGAGTCTTCTGGTACTGGCCCTTGCCGTCCTCGCCGGGGCTGCCGGGTGCCTCTCCACGGCGTTCGGGGAGGTGACCTACAGCGGCGATGCCCTGCAGGTCCATGTGGAGCAGACCGGCGAGCCCGTTGAGAACGCTGTGCTCCAGGTAATGATCATGGAAGTGAGCGCGCTTGAGCAGCGGGAGGTTTTCTCCGAAGCGCGGTATATCGACCTCGATACGGGAGAGAACGAGTATACGATCCCGGTAGACCTGCAACCCGGCTCCTACAAGGTCTTTCTGACCATTTTCGTCGGCGACGAACGGAGGACCTCCGTCATCCGCGACCTGGAGGTAGCAGCCTGATCCCGGCGGGACTCGCGGCGGCGCGGGGGCTTGAACCCGCGGATGCCGTCTTCTCCGGCGCCGAGGTCTTCAACCCCTTCGCATGCGTCTGGGAGCGCGTGGACTTCGCGGTGAAGGACGGCTACGTCGTCGGCATCGGGGAGTACGAAGGGAAGCGCGAGCATGACCTCTCGGACACCTTCGTGGTGCCCGGTCTGATCGACGCCCATGTCCACATCGAGAGTTCTCTCCTCGCGCCGGCGGAGTATGCCCGGCTCGTCCTTCGCCACGGCACAACGACGGTGATCGCCGATCCCCATGAGGTCGCGAACGTCTGCGGGGCGCCGGGGATCGATTACATGCTCGCCGAGGGAGCCCTGACGCCGCTCGATATCCTGGTCATGCTCCCCTCCTGTGTCCCGGCAACACCCCTTGATGCGGGGGGCGCCGTGCTCACGGCCGCCGACCTCGCACGGTTCCATGGGCGGGAAGGGGTCGTCGGGCTTGCCGAGGTCATGAACGTTCCCGGCGTCCTCTTCGGCGATGAGGACCTCCGGGCGAAGATGGACCTCTTCGAGGTTGTCGACGGCCATGCACCGTTCCTCTCGGGAAAGGACCTGAATGCCTACATCTGTGCCGGGGTACAGAGCGACCACGAGTGCACGGCACTTTCGGAGGCACGGGAGAAACTCCTGCGGGGGATGTACGTCATGATCCGGGAAGGCTCGACGGAACGAAACCTCCGGGACCTCCTGCCGCTTGTCGACGCCTGCACGGCGCCGCGGTGCTGCTTTGCCACCGACGACCGGCACGCCGACATGCTTGCCAGTGAGGGGCATATCGACGACTGCATCAGAAAAGCGGTCGATTACGGCCTCAAGGGCGAGCTGGCGCTCCGTATGGCCACGCTTTCAGCCGCCGAGCGGTTCGGGCTCCACGACCGGGGCGCCCTTGCGCCGGGGAGGCTTGCCGATTTCTGCGTCGTCGACGACCCCGGCCGCTTCGAGGTTCTCGCGACGTTCAAGCGCGGCGTCGAGGTGGCCGATCCCGGCTACCGGCCCCCTGCCTGCCCGAAGGCCCCCTTGCACGCCCGCGTGCCGGAGCCGCACGATATCCGGATAGCCGGCCGGGGGGAGGCGCGGGTGATCGGGATCGTGCCCGGGCAGATCACGACCCGGGGCCTGCGCTGCTCCGTAGACGCCGCCGGGGTCCCTGACCTCGGCCGCGACATCCTCAAGGCGGTCGTCACCGACCGTTACCGGGCGAGCGGTTCCGGTGTCGGGCTTGTCCACGGCTTTCACCTGCAGGAGGGAGCGATCGCCGGATCGGTCTCGCACGACTCCCACAACATCGTCGCCGTCGGGGTCGGCGACACCGATATCGTCCGTGCCGTCGGCGAGGTGGCCCGGCTCGGGGGAGGGCTTGCGGTGGTCTCCGGCGACGACGTGACGGTTCTCCCCCTCGAGTGCGCCGGGCTGATGTCGGCGCTCCCCTACGACGAGGTCGTGCGGCGGCTCGCGGCCCTCGAGGAGCATGCCCGACGCCTCGGTGCGATCGCAAATCCCTTCATGTACCTCTCGTTCCTCGCCCTGACCGTCATCCCCGAAGTCCGGGTCACGGAGCGAGGGGTCTTCGACGTCGGGGCGTTTTCGGACGTGCCGCTGTTTGTGGAGTGAGAGGGTGTGCAGGGGTGCTCTCCCCTGACTTTTTTCGGTTGTGTTTCAACAGTTAACCGGCTCTCCGCATCCGACGATACTCCGGACATTGCTCACTCCCCCTGCAACCCCTCCCCTATGGCGATATCCCCACGGTCCAGTGCACCGGGTTTTTGCCTCGCCCAGACTACCCCGGCAGTTGCACGGCGAAACCTTTCAGGCTTCTCGACCCCTGGATGTTTCGTTAGTTGCAACTTGTCCTCACGGTTGTCCACGCATCGACACACGTTCGAGCCCCTCACCAGAACCCCGTCACCGCCCCCGGCGCCAGCACCGCGATCACGAAGAGGATGATCGGCTGGTGCAGGAAGTAGATGACGAGCGAGTGCCGGCCCAGGAACTCAAGCGGCCGGGCAAGCGCCGGCTCCGCCACCGGGAGCGAGTAACCCCGTTTTCCGTCCGGGTAGAAGAGACGGCCGCAGGCCATCCCGGCAAGGACGAGGCCGAACCAGGGGATGAGCGGCACGTAATCGAGGCTTATGAAGGACGCCGGGCGGATGCCCAGCCAGAGAAGCGGCCAGGGGCCCGTGATGAGGCTTGTGATGTAGCCCGCGATGAGGCAGGCGACGCTCGCGATGATGAGTTTTTCCGCATCGAACCGCACGAAGAGTGGCGCGAGCAGGATCGCGATCCCGATGAAGTGCAGGATGCCGAAGACGATGAAGACGGACGGCAAAAAAACCCGGGTGACGGCGGTGATGACGAGGCCGTAGCCGAATATCGTAAGGCCGCGCTGGACGTACTTGAGCGCGAGGCCGCGCCCATCAAGCCGCCGTGAAGCCCGGGCGTAGCTGATGGTGAAGGAGAGCCCGACGAGGAAGATGAACGTGGATGCGGTCAGGTAGGCGAGCATGCGGAGGAACCCACCGGAGACGTCGAGCGGCAGGACGCCGAAGAAGTCGAGGTCGAAGGCCGAGTGGAAGACGATCATCGTCACGACGGCGACGCCCCGGGCGAGATCGATCTCCCAGTATCGTTCTCCCGGCATGGTTCCCGCCGTCAGAACAGCCTTCTCCGGACGGGAGCGCCGCAGGCAGGACAGGTCTTCGTATCGGCGATCTCGGCGCTCTGCTCCTCGGTGGGCTCGTTGTACATCCGGGAAAAGCCGCACTGCCGGCTGCACTCGAGAACGATGAACGGGCTACAGATCCGGCCCACGTTCCCTCACCCCGCCTTCCTGCTGTAAGCGTATCATGGCTTGCCTACATTGTCATGGAAGAGTCATCTGATAAGCGTTTACCCGGGGCCGGGAGAGGTACCATTATTCCCCTGCCCGTTCTACTTCTTTCATGAGCGACCGTGATGAACATATCGTAGAAGCCGCCGGGAAATGCCGGGTCGTGATCCGGAACGGCCGGGTGGTCGAGGTCGGGACGCCGCAGATCGAGGATTGCCCGCTGGCACGCCGGTTCGCCTGCCCGGTCGAGGAGATGACGCCGGAGGCGATACGCAAGAATATCGAAGGGAGGATCCGGTCCTTCGGGATGTGCACGCCGGAGCGCGAGGTCCTTGCCGGGCCGGACTTCGTCCTCTTCGGGGCGTCGGAACTCCTGAGCAGCGCCGTCCGCCGGGGGGAACTCGACGCCGCGGTGATCGTCTCCGACGGGGCAGGGACCCTTGTTGCGACGAACCCCGCCCTCATCCAGGGGATCGGCGGCCGGATGTCGGGGCTCGTGAAGACGAGCCCGATCCCCGAGGTGATTGCGCGGATCGAGGAGAACGGGGGCGTCGTCCTCGATCCGGCGACCGCCGTCATCGACCAGGCCGCCGGTGTCGCCCTGGCGGCAGAACTCGGCTGCCGCCGGATCGCCGTGACCACCGCCGTTGCCGCCGAGGCGGCGGCCATCCGGGAGCGGTTCCCCGACGCCGTGATCGTCGCCGTTCACACGACCGGGCTATCGCGGGAGGATGCCGCACTGATGGCCGGTGCGGCCGATCTGGTCACCGCCTGCGCATCACGGCACATCCGGGAGGAGGCGGGGAAGATCGCGCTCCTGCAGGCCGGGACGTCCGTCCCGGTCTTTGCGATGACCCCCGTGGGAAAAGCGATCATCCTCGGGAAGATTGCGGAGACCGACCAGCCGGTCATCGTCCACGGCGCACGCCTCCCGGTGCCGGGCTCGCAGTCGCCCTCACCGCTCTGCTGATCAACGGCCCGGTATGCCCAGGTGACCGGTGAGTTCGGCGAACTCGGCCAGAACGATATCGGCCTCTATCTCCGCCGGGCTGCCGTCGCGCCAGTCGCCGTAGGCGGCAAACGCGGTCACCATCCCGAGATGCCTCCCGGGAGCAATGTCGCGGACCAGGCTGTCGCCCACCATCATCCCCTTTTCCGGAGCCGTATCGAGCCGCCGAAGGGCGTAGAGAAGAGAATCAGGCTCCGGTTTTCGTCTGCTCGAGACCTCGGGAGTCACCACGGCCTCGAAATAATCGATGAGCCCGGTCTTATCGAGCCGCCGGCGTGCCTGGGACGACTCTGCGTCGGTGACTACCGCGAGCCCGATCCCGGCGTCCTGCAGGCACCGGAGCGTCTCCTCGACGCCCGGATACGCCTCGACCAGGTCGAGTTTCACGTCTTCGTAGGTTCGGCAGCAGACCTCGAACGTCTGGACTTCGTACACCCCGATATCGTTTAAGTAGTCGCGTATGTTCGCATGGTCTTCGAACCCGTGAATGCCGCGGAGAAACTGTGAGAAGAGTCTTTCGGGGTCGCCTGTCCCGAGGTAATCGACCACGCACCGGCACGCCTCCCGCTTCGCTCCGACAAAGTCAAAGAGGGTGTTGTCCATGTCGCAGAGGACCGCCTCTACCGTGTTATATCGAGCGCCGCAAGTTTTCTGCATATCTCCAGTTCCCTCGTGAACGCATGGTACGTCTCATCGTCCTGGAAACGCACCTTCAGTTCATCGAGATCGTTGCCCTTCCCGCCGTACTCTCCGAAGAGGGTGGATCCGTTGCAGCCGATAAACCCGAAGACGGCGGCGAGGCTGAAGAGCAGCCGCCGGAATGCCGGCGCCGTGCAGGTTGTTGCCTCCAACCTGTATGGGCGGTCGAAATAGAAATACTCGAGCCCCTCGGCCATGCAGAGGTCCGCCATGTATATGTCGGCGGTCAGGAGGACCGGGAGGGCATACCGCTCCTCTTCGAACTTCCGGAGCGCCCGGACGATGTTGTAGTCGTTCTCCTCCGTAAGATGCGTATGCGGGCCCGGCGACGCGATCTCCGTCGCCCGGTCGCGGATGGAGCGGTACTCCTTCAGCGCGAGGTATGCCGCTTTCCGGGACCGCTTCATACGCTTGTTCTCGAGTTCCGCGATATATTCCCGGCAGTCGGGGGCCTGCGCCGCCATCTCTCCGATCATCTTTGCCGGGTACTTGCGGTTGATGGCATACGCGATCTCGTCCCGGACGGTATCGACGATCAGGTAGGAGCCGTAATCGATCCCGGGGTTGTTCGATGCAAACCCGTGATAGAAGAGGTTCGTATCCAGGCCGAAGAAGACGGTCTTCTTGAGCTGTCCGTAAGACCTGCGCATCGAATCGAAGGCAGCCTGGTTCACGTAACGGGCAATCCCGCTTGCAAACATGCACTCCTGGAGATCGGCGTAGGAGGGGAGTTCGCCGGCGATCGGTTCGTACCCGGCGAGCCAGTCCCGGAAGGTCTCGCGCGTTGCAGGCAGTTCGAGCGAAAACCCGGCCCCTTCTGGGCGTGCGACCAGGATCTCCCCCTCGTAGAGAGGATACGAGACGCGGACCTCATCGAGGCTGTTGATGAGGATCTGCAGTTCGTCCTCCCTGATGATCGCATCGTTCATTCCCTCGCCCCCGCATCCTCCATGATATCCCGGATCTGCTGGATCTGGTGGGGGATCATCATATACGGCTTTGCAACGTCGTCGGTGTTCTTCATGGCGAGGTAGTAGATATGCCGGATATCGAGCCCCGCGAGCGAGACCGCGATGAGCGCTCCTGCGACCGTGACCTTCCTGCCCGAGGTGATGTCGATCGCCACACGGAACCCCTGCCGGATAAGGTCCTGGGCAAGCGAACGGATTGTCCGTCCCGCCCGGACAAAGTCCGCTTCGGGCAGGATCTCCACCCCGATTGCGGGAACGAACCCGTATCCCTCCGAGACGACCCGGACCGCCTCGGCGGCGGTCGATGCTTCCTGCGCATAGGGTTCTTCGGTGACGATAGAGACCCGTTCGGGGCGCAGCCCCTTCTCCCGCAGGACTGCATGATAAGCGTTGACGAGCGCCCATGTCGAGCGCCCGAGAAGTGTTATGTAAGCATCGCCGGAGGCGGGTGTCGCGGAGTGAATCACTGCTCAAGACTCGCCCTGCTCCTATATAGGCTTTGTCGGAGCCCCCCTCCCTGGAGCGCTACCGACGGCGGATGATCCAGGGCGAATTATCTGTTATTTTTTGATTGTTCGCCCTGTATTCGCTTAACTGAAAGTCACACCCGGCATCTTGCCGAAATATGGCGGTATTTTGCTTCCGGGCTTCTGAGAATACGCCTTTAGCGCTAAATAAATCGCAAAATCTCGCAAGATATTTGGTAAATCTTTTATGGTCGACGTCCCCATAGGGGTATGGAAGAGCGCGAAATTACCCGGAGAGATATAACCCATGCAGACGAGAAAAATGAGGTCGCAGACACCTACCGAGATCTGGGGACTGGCGGACCCCGAGCATCAGAAGAAGGCCCGGCAGGATGCTATTGATGACGGGGATCTGATCGAGATCACACGGATGGGGAGAGACATGGGTATCATCTATCCCCTCGCGGTCTCGGCACGAGCCGCTCAGAGTATGGTGCCGTTCACGAACATCCCGCAGGAGACTGTTACGGAGAATCTATGGGACACTCTTCATGCGTTCCGGGACAAAGCCCTTACGACGACCGAAGAGGAGTTCGAGTTCCAGGTCAGCCTGTACCAGAACGGTCTCGTCCCCACACTTACCTTCAAGGCTGCGGTCTCCCCCGGGGACGACGGCGAACCGGTCATCACCATCATGCTGCCGGACGAGGACTGGGAGACGATCGGGTGCGGCCACCGCCATAGCACAGGCGACGCGATGCTCACCGTCGAAGACGTTGCCTCGACCCTGAACTTCACACCCGGCCGGATCCGGGAGTTCATCCGGGAGGAGCGGATCCCGGCGGTCAAGTGCGGGGGGTCCTGGCGGATCAAGCGTTCGGAGCTCAACCGTATCATGAACGAAGGGTTCTGACCGGCTGCTCCGGGTTGGCAGGATGAGGGTCAATACGGCAAGCAACACTCCCCTGGGGCTTTTGTCCGTGCCGACATCTCCCGTCTGGACATTACCCGGGTGATCAGCTCCAGCGTTGCGACATACGCGGGAGCCGGTCGTCAGGCGGTATCCAGGGTACGGGTTTGCCACCCTCACCGGCTTATATCATTTAGGCGCCTCACGGATCATCGCGGCCCGGCCCATCGAGTTCGATATCGGCATCGTCCCCGCTTCCGTTTTTATTTACCCGTTTGCCGCACAGGCGATCGATATGATCAACGGGTTACGGGAGATCGATGACCCGTGTCGCCATTGCCCTCCTCTACGTATTCGACCGGCTGAAGCACGCTTATCCGGACCGCATCGTCCTGCGAAGCGCCTTCTCGGGCGTCGCCGACCTGGCATTCGACAGCATCATCTTCATGAGTATTGCCTTCCGCACCGCGGTATTCCCCTGCGTCCCCTGATCCCGGTCAGATCGTCAGTAAGGGCATCATCGGAGTTCTCGATGCCCCCTGGCTCGCCGGGTACAAGCGTTACCCAGGGGAGGCGGGGGACGTTCTCCAGAAACAAGTCTTACTTAAGTGTTATCTTATTGATGTGACACGGAAAACAAACATATTTAATTTTTAGATGTAGAGTTCTCATGATGTGTGCCGAGGCCTCACGAGCATCCCTGAATAGCCTTTGCGCTGATTCTATAGCAGGAGCCAGCGTTCTGGCCGCAAAACAGTCGAATCGTGGGGGTGGGCGCATGCCCGGACCTGATGGTGGCTATAAGCCTTTTCCGGGGTTCTGTGTCCGGATATGTGCGATCTTCGGGATCGTGTGCCTCTTCCTTCTCTCCGGTGCAGCGGTGCCGGGTATGCCGGCGACCGAAGCCGTATGCCCAATCGTGGTCCTTCCCGGGCTCTTTGGGCCGAACGGTGCTTCGTTCCTCAGGAACTGGATAAGGAGAAGCGGTAAAACAAGCGATACGGATGACCAGGACCCCTCCTCGGCCGATGCGCCCGTTGAGCCGCCCCTGAGCAGACGTGCCACGGCCGATGACGGGACAAACGTCTGTGAGAAATTTGAGAGGGTTCCCGGCGCCCTCCGGCGGTTCGACGATCTCATCGCACCGGACGGGGCGAGTGAGCCCCTCTCCTCCGGCGAGCCGGAGGAGGCCGGCTCTTTCCCGGATATCTCGCCCCCGGACTGGGCAATCGCAGCCCTTCCCCGCGGTGAGCCTGATGGTGCCGGGATCATCCTGGATCTCCCTCTGCCGGACTGCCCGGATGACAGCCTCCCCGGCGATCCGGCCGAACTTCCATCCCCCTCTCCTGATGGCCTGCCTGCCCCGCGTCCCGGTTTTCTCACCGACGACGAACTCATAGAGATGTTCGTGTTCGATGACGGGGCCGCCGAATCCGGTGTCCGCCGGCCGGAGGACGGACAGTCGGCCGCCTGCACCCCCGCTCCAGTCCGCGAATGTGCCGTGGACGAGGTGCGCCCGGTGGAGTCGCTCATCGACGACCTCGGCAGTGACGATGCCGGAGTCCGCGGACGTGCCGCGGATGCCGTCGCAGAGCGTGGAATCGATGCCGTTACTCCCCTGATCCGGGCCCTCGCTCGTGCAGAGGACGGGAGACGGTGGTGCATCGCCGAAGCCCTTGCGCTGATCGGCAAGGATTCGATCCCGGCGCTGATCGCTGCGCTCGGCGACGACTCAACGCAGATCGGTGCAGCTGCCACGCTCGTGCGTATCGGGGGCCCCGCCGTGCCGCCCCTCATCGAAGCGCTCGCCGGTGATGACGGTGAGGTGCAGTTCGGCGCCCGCTACGCACTCCGGGAGATCGGCGACGCGGCGATCCCCTCCCTTGTCGGGGCACTTGACGCGCCTGACGGGGGTATCCGGAGGTCGGCGGCCTCCGTCCTTCGGGAACTCGGGTGGAAAGCGCCCGATGATGCCGGAGCGATCCGATACCTCATTGCCAGCGAGGCGTGGCTTGATGTCGCGGACTACGGCGAGGCCGCAGTCGGCCCCCTGATCTGTATCCTGATGTCTTCGGATAAGAAAATACGCTGGAATGCCGCCCGGACCCTCGGGGAGATCGGTGAGGCCGCTGTCGGCCCCCTGGTCGAGCTCCTGCACGAAGCGGACGACGAAGTCCGTCCGCTGGCGGCCATGGCACTCGCGGAGATTGGCCTTCCCGCTGTCGATCCGCTCATCGGGCTGCTCTGTGTCCCCTCTCTTCGCAGCACGGCGGCGACGGCCCTGGTCCGGATCGGGGAGCCGGCTGCGGAAGCATGCATCCGCGGTCTGGATTCCCCTGACGAGGAGGCGCAGGAGGCTCTCCGGGAGATCCTCTGTGCGCTCGGGGAAGCGGCGGTCCCGTCCCTGATCCAGGCGTTGACGTCCGATCGCTCCCCGATCCGGTCCCGTGTCGCCGCTATCCTGGGCGAGACGGGCTGGGAACCCTGGAGCGACGCCGAGCGGGCATGGTACCTGATTGCCCGGGAGGAGTGGGTGGAACTTGCCCTGATGGGCACGCCGGCCGTCGATCCCCTGATCCGGACGCTCAACGGCGACGACGACCGCATACGCTGTGAGGCTGCGGCGACACTCGGCGAGATCGGCGATCCGGCGGCGGTAGGGCCGCTCGTGGATGCCCTCGCCGACGATGCCGTCGCCCCGGTAGCGGCGGATGCGCTCGTTGCCATCGGGGACCCGGCCGTGGCTCCCGTTCTTGCGCTGCTCGAAGATGAGACAGGGGCCGCCAGGGAGAACGCAGTCGAGGTCCTGGGCAGGCTCGGGGTGCCCGGGGCGGTCCCGGCCATCGTCGAACTCGTCAGGAGCGGCGGCGACCGTCTTCACCGGAAAGCCGTCGACGCCCTGATCGGCATCGGTGCGCCTGCGGTAAGTGCCCTCATCCCCCTCCTCGGCGAGGACGGTGATGCGCACGCGGGAGCGGCGGCTGCACTCACCGGGATCGGCGATCCGGCCCTCGCACCGCTTGCCGAAGCGCTCGTCGACGAGAACTCACGGGTCCGCATGGGGGCCGCCGGGGTCCTCGAGAGGCTTGGCCGGGTTCCCGCGGGGGTGGAGGAGCAGGCGGTCTACCTGATCGCATTGCAGCGGTGGTCGGAGATCGTGGACCTCGGAGCCCCCGCCGTCGATCTCCTGGTGGCGCGGCTCGGCGATCCCGATACGGCGGTGCAGGCAGGGGTGACGGAGGCGCTGGCCTGCCTCGGCGCCCCTGCGGTTCCCTCCCTGATCCGCCTGCTCGGCAGGAAGGCGCTCCGCGGGCCGGCGGAAGAGACGCTGGTGCGTATCGGGGAAGCGGCAGTTGAACCGCTGATTCACAACCTGGACAGGGTCCGGCTTCGCAAGACGGCCGCCGCGGTGCTGGCCCGGATCGGGCGTCCTGCCGCCGCCCCGCTCGTCCCGGTTCTCGGGCGCCCGGATATCGGGCAGACTGCAGCCGAGATCCTTGAAGCGATGGGGGAGGCTTCCCTCGATGCGCTGGTCGAGGCGCTCGGGAACGATGACGCCGTGGTCCGGCAGCGGGCCGGGGACGTGCTCGCCGGCCTCGGGGATGCGGCCGTCGCCTCGCTCATCGAGGCGCTGGGGCACCAGAACGATCTCATCCGCCTGGGGGCTATCGATACGCTCACCCGGGCCGTCAGACCGGCCGTCGCCGATCTTACGGAGGCGCTTTTAGACGAACGGTACCTCGTGCGGCTGGGTGCGGCGGAGGTCCTCGGGAGGGCCGGATGGGTGCCGGAGACGGAAGGCGAGACGGTCTGCTACCTGATTGCAAAGGAGCAATGGGCTTGCGTAGTCGAGATTGGGGCCGGTGCCGTGGAACCGCTGATCCGGACGCTCAACGACCCCGACAGCGCGATCCAGATGGGTGCAGCCCGGGCGCTCGGCATGATCGGGGCCCCTGCGGTCAGGAGGCTGATTCATGAACTCCGCGCCGAACAGGACGGCGGGCAGAGAAAGGCGGTCGAAGCGCTCAAGATGATCGGCGAACCGGCGGTCGTGCCGCTCATCGACGCTCTCCAGGACCCCGACTGGCATATCCGCCTCGGTGCGGCCCGGGCGCTTGTCGGCATCGGGGACCCCGCCGTCGAGCCGCTGGTCCGGGCCCTCCACGGCGCTCCCCCGGCGGTCCGGATGGGGGCAGCGGCGACCCTCGGCAAGATCGGGAACCCGGCAGCAATCGAACCGCTTACGGACGCGCTCCTGCATGATGACTGGCGCCTGGGGCGTGTCGTGGTGCGGGCGCTCAGCATGATGGGCGAGGCGGCGGTCAGGCCGCTCCTCTCTGTCCTGCGGGAAGGGAACGATACGGCCCGGAAGGGTGCGGTGACGGCTCTCGTGCTGATCGGGGAGCCGGCGGTCCGGCTTCTCCCCGGTGCGCTCACCGACGGGCATTTCCGCGTCCGTGCCGGGGCTGCGGACGCCCTCGATCGCCTGAACTGGTCGCCTGAGGAGGGGGAAGAGACGGTCAATTACCTGATCGCGAAGGAACGGTGGGGCGATCTTCTCCTGATGGGCAAGCCTGCGGTCGAACCGCTGATCCGGGTGCTCAACGACCGGGACGACAGTATCCGGCGGCGGACGGCGAGGGTTCTTGGGGAGATGCGCGATCCGCGGGCGGTCCCGGCGCTGATGGACCTTCTCCACGACGACTTCTACAGTGTCAGGCGCGAGGCTGCGGCGGCGCTCGTCTCCATAGGCGCCCCGGCGGTGGAGCCGGTCGTATCCGCACTCGGCGATCCGGACGGCGACATCCGGAAGCGTGCGGCGGATGTGCTCTCCGAGATCGGGGATGCACGGGCAATCGGCCCCCTCGAGGCCCTCTTCGACGACGAGGACTGGTACGCCCGGAGGGCCGCCGAGAGCGCGGTGGAGAGGATCCGAAAACGGGCCGGGGAAGGGCCGGGGAAAGAAGCATAGGCCGTTCCCGCCAGTTCACATCTCTGTTCCCCCCGGTGCCCCCTGCCGGCGATTCTCAAAAAAAGAGTAGAGGGAGATCGGAACCCTGTCTATACCTCGACATCGATCCCCGAGATATACGAAACACCGAGTTTCGCCCGCCGGATCCGGGTGCTCTCCTTGAGGTGCCGCATATCGACGAACTCGCCCTCGGTCACGATCTTTTCAATCTGCCGCGAAAGATCGAGCGATGCATCCCACGGGATCCCCTGGAAGACGACGCCGTGGTTGTGAAGTTGCAGTTGCTGCGTTTTTTGACGATTCTCGTCGGTGAGGGCTGAAAGGTGTTCATCGTTGCAGGCCGAATAGTCTATCCCGAACCCGAAGCTGACCATCGTATCGCCGTGGTACTTCGGTCCATCGTCCTCCTCGAGCCATTCCTTTACGTTCGCTTCGGCATTGATGGGAAGGCCGTTTGCCGGGGCTGATGCGGCAACAGGTGACTTCTTCACCCCCAGACTCCGGACCCCATCGACAACGGCCCACATGGCGATGGCAACGATGCCGGCAAAATCGCGCTTCTGCTCCCGGGCAAGGTCGAAGATGGTGCGGTATACGTCGGAGAGCGTGATGCTGCCGGCATCGCCGGCGTCGATGGTGACGATCTCGTGAAACGGCCCCTCCAGCGCGACATTGTATCCGGCATAGACGTAGAGTTCCCCGGTGCCTTTCGCCGGCGTGAAGAAGTCCGGTGTAGCGTTCCCATCGGTCGGCAGCCATACCACCGAACCGTGAAGCGTGATCATCTCTCCAAGGAGCGGGAGCACGTCCGCAACATTCTCCCCGAGCGCGCCGATGCCGAGCGAGTACTGAAGGGCCGAAAACGGTATTGCATGGATGTCCTCCTCTGTCAGGCGGGCGTAGAGCATCTTATCCAGGCTGCCATTGACGCGGAGCGACGACCTCCTCGTGGAGACCGGCTCGACGGTGTAGGCAACGCCGTCTTTGACGACCGGGGTCCGGGCCAGCTCGCTGATGACCGAAAGGCTGTCCTGCGGCCTTCTGCAGGCGGCGACGGCCTCCTCGATCCCGGGATAGATGGAGAGGATCGGTGTCACCCCGGCCATGTCGAGGACGCTCCTCGGGTACTCCTGCATTCCGGCAAGGGCAAGGATGCCGCTCCGCTCCTTCAACTGTTTTTTTGTGGCGACGAAAACCCGGATACCCGCGCTGCTCAGGTAGCTCAGCCCTGTAAGGTCGAAGACGATCGACCGGTCATCGTCCTGCAGCGATGCCTGCAGGGCATCGGAGAGCTGTCCCGCGCCGTATCCATCAAGCCTTCCCTGAACGATGAACGTTAGAATCCCGTCTCTTCTCTCGGTCTGCAATTCCATATGTATCCCGATACAGTATCGGGCTGCTGACGGTTAATTTTTCTCAAATCCGCTTTGCCACCGGTCTGTCGTGCCGTGGCAGGCATCATTGGGCGCATAAACTTCGCAACCATTATCTCTGCAGTTATGTGATCCTCCTATGATCCACCGTGAAATCCAGCAGAACCCTGATAGCCACGATCATCCTTTCTATCACATTTTTTTCTGTCATTTCCGCAGGCTGCACCGCGACCGGCGAGCAATCGCCGGAATCACCCCTCCCCACTACGGTTGCCGCACCCGCCCCTGGCTGCCCGGCGCTCGTGTTTACGGATCGGGAATTTGCCTTCGAGTTCCAGCGGACGCTCGGCGCCTCGTACTCGGGCGAGGCCGATATCGGCGAGTGCCTTGCCACTGCGTCCAGGATCAAGGAAGGGGACTTCGAGAGCTGGTACAGCGAATGGAACAGGATCGCGGAGACCTTCAGAAGAGCGGGCGACGAGAGCCTCGCCGCCGGGCACCGGGTTACCGCAATGGAGGCCTACTACCGGGCCGCAACGTATTACCGCACGGCCGAGTTCTTCCTGCACGGCAACGCCGCTGATCCCCGCATCGTGGAGACGTGGGAGAAGAGCCGGGAATCATTTCGCGATGCGCTCGCACTCGATGTCGTCCCGTATGAGATTATCGCCATCCCGTACGAGAACACCACACTGCCGGGCTACTTCTATAAGGTCGACGATTCCGGCAGACCCCGGCCGTTGCTCATCGTCCAGACCGGCTTTGACGGCTGCCAGGAGGAACTTCATCCGTACGCTATGGAGGGGATCAGACGCGGATACAACGTCCTGACGTTCGAGGGGCCGGGCCAGGGCGAAGTGATACGGGTCCAGCATATCCCGTTCCGCCACGACTGGGAGAACGTGATCGGGCCTGTCGTGGACTATGCGGTGAGCCGGCCCGACGTCGACGAAGACCGGATTACACTCTGGGGGATCTCGCTCGGGGGCTACCTCGCCCCCCGTGGTGCCGCATACGAGCCCCGGATCGCGGCACTGATCGCGGACGGAGGCACCTACGATCTCGGACTGACGCTCCTTGCAAACCTGGAGCAAAGCGGGGGAGCGAACCTGACGGAAGCCGAGCTGCAGGAGTGGCTGCAGACGGATCCGGTTGAGTTCAACGATGCCATCCGCGACGCCATGGCACACGATACCGGCATCCGCTGGCTGAACGAGCACGGGATGTTCGTCTTCGATGCCGGCTCGCCGGCACGGTTCTGGGCGAAATGGGTGGAGTTCTCACTCGCCGGAATCGCCGAAGAGATACGGTGCCCCACGCTGGTCTGTGCCGGTGCGGCCGACCACTTCGACCCGGACGGGGTGCAGGCAAGGGCGCTCTACGACCACCTCACCTGCGAGAGGGAACTGATGGTCTTCTCCGACGACTACGGTGCCGGGTCGCACTGCCAGCTCGGGGCGTTTGCACAATCGTTTGGTGCCAAGTTCGACTGGCTCGACGACAGGATGGGGATGAACGGATAGCGAGGCCGGAACGGGAGTCCGTTTCGGGGTGAATGAGAATATCGGCCCTGTTGAAATGCTTTCCATGACCTCTGGACAACACCCGGTTATCAAAAGAGGTCGGTAGTGTGGCCTCACGCGAAGTGCGACGGGCCGTAGGGTGTGATGTTCCGGAGAACGACTGTCCGTAGGACAGGGGTTTGAGAAGACCGGAGGTCTTCGAGGAACGGAGCATGAGCACCGAAGGAACGACGGGCCCATGGGCCGGAATTCGAGCACCGGCAGGTGCGAGTTGCGAGCCGCGAAGAACGCGAAGGAGATTGTCAGTATCCAATCAAGACTTCGTGGCTTCGCGGCTTCGCGCGAGTCGGTGTGACAGGAGGAGGTTCGCTCTCTGGGGGGGGCTTTCAACAGAGCCAGCATATCGCCTCTCTTTTTCGAAGTCTCACGGCCGCTACCGGCGAACGCGGTATCCGGCTGCCGCGAGAGTACGGATGAAGGCGTCATCCCACTCCGTGCCGTAGAGCCCGTCCAGCGCCGGCTGCATCCGTTCCCAGAGCCGGCGGAGTTCGTCGGTGTCCGGAATGAGCGCTCTCTGATACGTCACGCGTCCGGCTAACTTCCCCTGCGAATCAAGGACGAGCAGGCGGCAGCAGTACTCGCGGCAGAGGCCGGGACGTGTCAGGTGGACCGTGCACCATGCCTTTCCTGTCTCGCCACCAAATGCGATGTTCCTATGGACCGGAGCAAGAGAAATCCGAAAGGTTCCGAATCTCAGAAAGGGGCATGCATCCGGCAGTCCCTCGACGCTGCTCCCGTCATCGAAGAGGGCTATCTTGTCCGGGTCGACCCGCACCTCTTCCGCTTCCCCGGTATAGTGGTTGTGCACGACAAACGCGTAGTCGCCGCGCTCTTCGATAACCCTGTAGACGTCTCGCATGTGTGTGCAGCACCGGCCGCACTGGCAGCACTTACCGGCGATGGTGACCCTCTCCTCGAACACCAGACGGCTGGCGTACTGGCATGCTCATCGTCCGGTAATCTTCACCGCAATAGTATAATACCTGCCGGAGCCGTCCGGGTTCCGGCCACCGGCACGTCGATGCCGGTTACAGTACTTCACTAAAGGACCTAAGAACTCCTGGACTTCGCGTTCTTCGCGCCTCGCACCTGGCGGTGCTCATGCTCCGGCCCCGCACCTTCGGTGCTCATGCTCAGTTCCTCGAAGACCTCCGGTCTTCTCAAACTCCTGTCCTACGGACAGTCGTTCTCCGGAACATCGCACCCTACGGCCCGTCGCACTTCGCGTGAGTTTTCAGCACAGGGGGTGATAGAGCCTCACGCGAAGAACGCGAAAGGAAGTCGGTGGCGTGGCCTCCGGGGAACAGGCTCAACAGTATAGCAAAGTAATGAAGCAGGCTACCGGCGAACACGGTATCCGGCTGCCGTTATGATATCGATGACGGCGTCGTCCCACTCCGTGCCGCAGAGCCCGTTCAACGTCGGCTGCACCTCCTCCCAGAGCCGTCTGAGTTCGTCGGTGTCCGGGAGGAACGTTGTCCGGTACATCACGCGTCCGGCCCTTTTGCCCTCTGCATCGAGGATGAGGAGACGCCAGCAGCAGTACTCGCGGCAGATCTCGGGGCGCGTCAGGTGGACCGTGCACCAGGCCTTTCCCTTCTCCCCGTCGAATGCGACGTTCGCATGGGACGGAGCAGGAGAAACCCGGGAGGTTTCGAACCTCAGGAAGGGGCATGCGTCCGGCAGATCCTCGATGCTGCTCCTATCCTCGAAGAGGGCTATCTTGTCCGTGTCGACCCGTACCTCCTTCACGTCCCCGCTATAGGCGTTGTGCATGACGAAGGTGCGGTTGCCGCGTTCTTCGATAACCGTGTGGACGGTTCGCATGTTGCTGCAGCAGCTGCCGCACTGGCAGCACCTACACGCCGTGGCGACCGCCTCCCCGGACACCGGGCGGTTGGTATACTGGCATGCTCATTATCCGGTAGTACCCATCGCAATGATGAAATATCTGCCGGAAAACCGCCGGGATCGCACCTGCAGCCGCTCCAGATCCGGCGGAGCCAGATAGTCTGGCGCCCCTGATTGTCTGGACTGCCCTGACATTGAACCCCTCCGCGATCCGGTTCGAAGGAGTCGAAACCGACCTCTGGCTCACGGTTTGCATGTACGGAGTACTACACGATCGGATTATCGAACCAGAGGCTGCGCTGCACCAGGAAAGATGCAGCAAACGGAACTGTTTCTGCTAAATAGAGATTAGATCGTATTGCTTCGTGTAAATCGAACCCTGCGCGACCGGCAGGTCTCTCCGTTACAGTTATTATAGCCTGAGTAAATTCATTTGCATACTTTAAACCGGAGTTTCTTTTTCCAATGCCCACGTCCCCAGATACCACGGAGAAGCGAACCCGTCTTACCAGCCGCGACGAGAAGCGGGACAACGCCGCTGAAGTCGAGCGGCTCATCCGCGAACGGACTGCAGAACTCCGGGAGGAAAATGATGCACTTCGGCGTGAAAACGCAGAACTTCGCCAGATCGAGACGATCTACGCCTCGTCGCCGGTCGGCCTGTGTCTGCTCGGCACGGATACCCGGTACCTGCATGTCAATCAACGGCTCGCGGAGATGAATGGGTTCTCCGTCGAGGAGCACATCGGCAAGAGAGTCCGCGAGCTGGTGCCGGACCTTGCGGATGCGGCTGAAGAACTCGCCCGGGCGGTTGTTGCGACGGGGGAACCCGCGCTTGATATTGAGATACGGGGGGAAACACCGGCGCAACCCGGGGTGCAGAGGTACTGGAACGAGTCCTGGCGGCCGGTAACCGATAATCAGGGGCGCATCATCGCGATCAGCATTGTCGCCGAGGAGATCACCGAGCGGAAACGGGCCGAGGAAGCCCTCCGGGAAAGCGAGGAGAAGTACCGGAACCTCGTGGAACTTGCGCCGGAACCGATCGCGGTGCACCGCCAGGGCGACGTTGTCTACGTCAATCCTCCCTGTGTCACTCTTTTCGGGGCAGAAAAGCGGGAGGATCTCATCGGCAAACCGGTCCTTCAGTTTGTCCACCCGGACGACCACGAAACATTCAGGGAACGTAACCGCGAGATGACGGAGAAGGGTACGACCGTGCCCCTGCGCGCAGAGAGGTTTGTGAAACTCGACGGTCAGATAGTCGATGTTGAGGTTGTTGCTACTCCTATCATGTATGAAAACCTGCCTTCGGTGATGGTCCTTTTCCGGGATATCACCGAGCGGAAGCGGGCCGAGGAAGAACGGGCCCGGCTCCACCGCGATCTGGAGGTCTCGAACCGGGAGGCGAACCTGTATCTCGATATCCTTACCCACGACATCGGCAACACCGAGAACGTCTCGAACCTTTATGCCGACCTGCTCATCGAGTCCCTTGACGGAGAGGCAGCCGGATACGCGAAAAAACTGCAGCGCAGCGTCCAGAAAAGCATCGAGATCCTGGGCACCGTCTCCACCATCCGCCGGATCCATCGGACAAAAACCGGGCTCAAACCAACGGACCTCGATGCAGCAATCCGGGAGGTGATGAAAGACTATCCCACCGGTATCTTCCTCTATAACGGGACAAACCACCAGGTCATGGCGGACGATCTTCTCCCTGTGATCTTTGACAACCTCGTCGGCAACGCCGTCAAGCACGGCGGCCCGGACGTCGAGATCGCCATCCGGATCGAAGAAGATGATGGGTTCGTCCGGGTGTCGGTCGAAGATACCGGTCCCGGTATCCCGGACGCCGAGAAGAGCGAGATCTTCCACTGCTACGAAATGAAGAGGCGTGGCGTCGGCACGGGACTTGGACTCTATTTGGTGAAGATTCTGGTCGAGCGCTACGGCGGGACGATCTGGGTGGAGGACCGGGTGCCAGGCCGCCCGGAAGAAGGTGCGGCGTTCAAGTTCACACTGAAACCCTGATCATTCCATGGCCTTCTTGAGCGTGAACCGGAACGCAGCGCCTTCCTCGGGGTGACCGGACACCCGATCTTCGACCCAGACCCTGCCGCCGTAGCGTTCGACCAGGATCTGCACGAGATACAGCCCGAGCCCCTCGCCGACGCCACGCTTCTTCTTTTCATACCGATGGAAGATCTCGCTCTTCTCGGCGTCCGGCACACCCGGGCCCGTATCCTCGACCGTCACCAGCACCTCGTCCTCCTGTTCTTCAACCCGGACGGCGATCTCCACGTCCGGGCCGCCGTGCTTGACGGCGTTGCCGATGAGGTTGTCGAAGATCACGGTGAGAAGGTCGTCCGCCCGGACCCGGTAGTGAGCCCCGATATAGTGGATGGCGCTGCCCGGGAAGTTCTCGATGACCCCGCTGACCGCCGCATCGAGATCCATCGATTTGAGTTCGGGAGGTGCCTGATGGATCCGGCGGATGGTGGAGACGGTGCCCAGGATTTCGATGCTTTTCTGAATGCTCCGCTGAAGGTTCTCCGCGTACCTGCCGGCCTCGCCGTCCAGCATATCGGCGAGTAATTCTGCATAGAGGTTCGAGACGTTCTCGGTGTTCCTGATGTCGTGCGTGAGGATGTCGAGGTACAGGTTCGCCTCCCGGTTCGAGACCTCCAGTTCGCTCTGGAGCCGGAGGAGGTCCTCGGTGCGGCGCTGGAGGACCTCCTGTGCGCGTTTACGCTCCGTGATGTCCCATGCGTTTACGACAAAGCCCCTGACATGGGGGTCGCTTAAAAGGTTGGTCACGATTGCCTCGATCACGTGCGTGCCGTGCGGGCCCCTGAAACGGACCTCGAACTGTGCGCTCCCTCCCGGCCTCTCTGCCAGGGTCGATACCACCTCCTTCACCCGCGGCAGATCCTCGGGCTGGATCATATCGAACGCATGCCTCCCGATCAGTATCTCGGGCGGAAAACCGTCTATCTGCTCGATAGGCGGGCTTGCAAACCGTATCTTGAGTTGATCGTCGATGATGAGGATGAACTCGGAGCCCTTCTCGATCAGGGCCCGGAACGTCTTTTCGCTCGCACGCAGTTCGGCCTCCGCCCGGTGCCGCTGGAGGGCGATCGAGGCAAGGCTCTGGAAGACCTCGACGGCCCGGAAATTGACCTCGCCGCCCTCCCGCCGGGTGAGGATCACGGCCGACCCGAAGACTTCGCCTTTCCAGGTGAACGGGATGCAGTACATCGGGCCGAAGCCGGCAAGATCTTCGAATCTACGGCAGATATTCTGCGAGATCTGCCCGAGGGCGATCTCCTGCAGCCCCCCTTTCACCTCCTCGATCTCGCCGCGGGCCATGATTGCCCGGATGAGCGGGGGGATTTCGAGCGATATCCTGGTGAGATCCTCCCCGAAGGTCTCGGTGATCTCCGGCAGGAACGGTTCGATGCCGAAGAACGCCCGCGGGCTCAGGGTGCCCGCCCGGATGTCGGCGGCGCTCACGATGACGACTGAACCGGGCGCGAGTTCATGGAGGTAGGCGCCGATTGCGGAGAAGACGTCGGCCTCGTCCGGCATCGAGGCAAGTTCCGTCGCCGCCCGGGAGAGGAAGGCCAGATCGCCCGATGTCCGCCGCACCTCTCCTTCGGCGATCTTTTTGCGGGTGACGTCGCGGAACCGGACGAGCCAGTCCCCGGTCGCCTTCACCTGCCAGGAGGAGAAGACGTACCACCGTTCCCGGCCGGCCGGGGATACCCTGACCGTGATCCCCCCGGACCCGGTGCGGTTCTCGAGCAGCGAGAGGATCCGTTCCCTCTGGTCCCCATCCGCCTCCCCTTCCGGGAGGATTCGGTCGGCGACGATGCGGGCCGCATCCACACCGCGGGCGTCGTCGGCGGAGATCCCGGCGAGGCGCTCCATGGAAGGGGTGACGGTGCGGACGTTCATCCCGGAATCGGCGAGGATGACGGCGTCCTCCATGGCTTCCAGTATCTGCAGCACCTCGGGTCGCACCCCCGTATCCGGCTCAGTGGTCTCCATACGGCCCGGCTCCGTCCGGCGGGATCGCCATCGGCAGGAGATCCCGGTGCAGGGTTCTCCACGGGGATAACGTCATGGAAAGTATATAACTGTCTGTCTGCCGGCCCGGCCGTCTCTTTTGTGCGCCGGGGGATCTCGACACGGCAGGAGGTCTGAGCTTTGTCACAATACTACTGTTTTCTCCCCGGCAGGCGGTGCTCGGGCGTTCTCTCCTGACTGTCCGCACGGAAGGGCACGAGCCTCAACGCAGGGCGAAGGGCCGGCGTCGTTCGGGTCCGGCTCACCGGCGCATGTAGGAGACGGATCGGTGGTCTAACAAAAAGGTGCCGTACCAGGGGAAGGAGCACCCCCGGCATTATGTCATGCTCCTGATTGAACTGGTCTATCTCGCCCCCGGGAGTGGTTCCATCCCGGACTCCATGGATATATCGGGGACCGGCTCACCCTTGATGAACGCGAGCAGATCCGCATTGATCTGGTCCTTGTGGGTCGAACAGATGCCGTGCGGAGCGCCCGGATATACTTTGAGAACGGCTCCTCTGATTATCCTGGACGAAAGCATTGCGGAGATTCCGATGGGCACTATCTGATCGTCCTCGCCGTGGATAATGAGCGTCGGGACATTGAACTTCTTGAGGTCTTCAGTAAAATCAGTCTCGGAGAAGGCCTTGATGCAGTCGTATACGGCTTTGTGTCCGGCCATCACGCTCTGAAGCCAGAACGTGTCCCGAAGTCCCTGCGAGACACTGGAACCCGGCCGGTTGGCACCATAAAACGGGGAACTGAAGTCTTTGAAGAACTGCGAACGGTCGGCGAGGATAGCAGCACGGATCTCATCGAAGGCTTCTATCGGGATCCCGCCGGGATTGGCAGCCGTTTTCAGCAGAAGAGGCGGCACCGCGTCGATCAACACAATTTTTGCCACACGATCCGTGCCGTGGCGGCCGATGTAGCGGGCGACTTCGCCGCCCCCTGTGGAATGGCCGATGTGGATCGCATCCCTGATGTCGAGCGCTTCGACCAGGGTCGCGAGGTCATCCGCGTAGGTGTCCATGTCGTTCCCGTTCCCGGGCTGGTCGGATCGTCCATGACCGCGGCGATCATGGGCAATGCAACGATATCCGTGGTCGGCCAGGAAGATCATCTGGTCTTCCCAGGCATCCGAACTCAGCGGCCAGCCATGACTGAAGACCACCGGCTGTCCGCTTCCCCAATCCTTATAATAAATCTGGGTGTTATCCTTCATCCTGATAGTAGGCATTGTACTCACCGTCCTGGTTGCACAATTTCATCCGGTTCCAGTGCCGGGGCAGCCAGCCATGACACCGGGAAATTTCTTGTCTGCCTCCGATAGGAGAGCCCTCTTATCCCAAACCGGACCTTTGATGCTTAAGACCGAAGACCCTCCTAACAGACAGACCCCCGGTGATGACGTTCATCTCAAATAGATGTCGCCGGTGGTAGGCGAGTTGAAGCCGGATTTGATATCTTCCTGCGAACGAGGGATAGTCATTTTTTGGCCCTGTTGAATCCCCCATGATGACAGGGGTAGGTTTTCGTTATATGCCCCGATACAGAGAGCAGAGATGAAATGCGAACCGGAACAGCCTTTAACATACCCGCACTCAAAAACCATCCGGCCGGCTTAAAGGTGGATGCGGCTCTCCGGGGATTCAAGTGTAAACGCTACTCATCCGCGCTTCAAACGCTAGAACAGCCCGAGCGATGATAAGGAGAGTCGCTTACCTGTTAACAAGGGTCCGATTTTTCTGAAATACTATAACCCTAAACCGAATGCGAGGGGTGAGATTCGAACTCACGAACTCCTACGAGACCAGGCCCTCAACCTGGCGCCTTTGACCTGGCTTGGCAACCCTCGCCCGAACGGAGACGGAAGATGCATCGGTTGCGATTTCGCGCCCCGTTTACCTCATTTAATCTGTTGTCATACATGAAATACCTTTGTGCGGGGCTGCGATGGGGGAGGGGGCGGGCGGCTGCACGGGACGGCGTTTCTGTAGGACGGCGGTTCTTCGCCGGTGTTGTTTCCGGGGCGGGAGCCGTTTGCCGTCACTTCTCATCTTTTTGTAAGACCAGGAACGTGTTTACGGCCGTGTGACCGGGCACCTCCTCCAGAAGGCCGGCCTCCGAGAGTTCCCGAAGCAGGTTCTCATACCTCTGCGCAGACTCTTCCTCCTTTCGTTCCTTATCCCCGGGGATCTCTGGATCGTAGGCATACATGGTCTCGAGGGTATCGAGTTCTTCGACGGTGCCGTCTTCCCATATCCGGGCATGTTCGTCTCCAAAACGGTGAAAGCGGTAGAACTCCATGTACTCGTAACCGTCGGCCTCTCCGAAGACCCAGTTGAACCGAAAGGTTCCAATCCGCATCGACCCGCTCTTCCTCTCCCGCAGGGCATCCTCGGGTATTGCGAACGCCTCCCGGTACCTCTCCTCGAAGCGGCGGTTCATCTCTGCGAACGTCGCCCCTATCTTCTCTATCGAGCCTCTCTCCATACAGGATATGGCTCAGGCTCCTCGTATAAACGTAACCGTCCGGCTGCCGTGTCTCACCCGCAAAGAACACCTTCATTCCCGGCAGCGGCAGAGGTTTGATTAGCCGCCGGGTTCAATACGGCTCTATGAGGGCTCTGTCGCCGACCGCATGCCTCTACTGTGCGTTGGTACTTATTCTGTTTACCAGCGGCTGTATGACCCATATCAAAACCCGGGAATACTACGATAACCGGGTTGCAGCGGAGCCGGGCAATGCCGAGGCGTGGTGCATCCGGGGGATGTACTACAACAACCACCACAACCAGTATGCCGAAGCAATGGAGAGCTGCAATAAGGCGCTTGAACTGGACCCGGAATACGGGCTGGCCTGGTACCTGAAAGGAGTCATTCTGACGAATATGAATATGACCGACGAGGCGGCGCTGTGTTTTGAGAACGCGACGAGGTACGATCCTGAGCTAAAGAAGGAGGTGTCGTTTATCATCGGCGATGCAGGATAACTTCCCCATCCCGGATGTTTCCAGAGCAGAAACAATACCCCACCGGGGCCGGCATGGCGTGATGGCGGGGCCGTAGTCTGCCATGATTGCCCCCGGCACACCCGGGCAGCCATATGAGTTCTCTTCTCCTCCCGATCGTACCCGGGGGTGAGGAGAGGGTGAATGTTGCCATCCGCAGGAGGATCCACCAGTCTCGCACCTTCGCTCCGGAATCCGTGTAGATGAGATCCCGGTCGATGCACTCCTGCCGCCTCCGCATCGGCGGTCACGAAGGCGCGGAAGTGCTCTTCGCTCGTAGGTGTTAATATCATTCCCACACCAAGAATGCATCATGACGCTCACATCCGAGGAAGTCACGTGGGACGTGGACGGGATTCCTGTCCGGGGCACCCTGACCCGGCCTGCTGGCACGGGTCCTCACCCGGGAATCGCCTTCGTCGCCGGGAGCGGACCGACCGACCGCGACTGGTGCTCCCCCCTGCTACCCGGGACCAATTGCAGCGGCCGCCTGGTGGCCGAGGCCCTTACCCGCGAAGGGTTCATGACGTTGCGCTACGACAAGCGGGCCTCGGGAACGCATGCACAGGAGAACATCCCCCGGCTCGTGGGCAAGATCAGCATGCAGAGCCATGTCGACGAACTGATCGGTGCCGTCGACACCCTGTGCTCCGATGGCGATATGGACCCCGCCCGGCTGTTCGTGCTGACCAACAGCGAAGGAGCCATCCACGCTCTGCACTACCAGCTGCAGGCGACGGACCGGCGATTCGCAGGCCTCGTGCTCACCGGCGCCCCCGGCCGTTCCGTCGGGCAGGTGGCTCGCAGCCAGCTCCTTGCCCAGGCAGCGAGCCTGGAAAACGGTGATTTCCTGATGAACCAGTACGATGCCGCCATCGCCGCTTTCATGGCCGGCGAGCCGGTGACGCCCGATCCCTCTCTCCCGGAAGGGATGAAGGTTCTGCTCTTCAGTCTGGCGAGTCCCATCAACCTGCCGTTCTCGCGGGAGCTCTGGTCGAGCGATCCGGCTGCCCTCCTCGCGAAGGTGATGGAACCCGTCCTCGTCGTTATCGGGAAGAAGGATATCCAGGCCGACTGGCAGGCAGACGGCGGCGCACTGGAGGACGCGGCTGCCCGGAGCGGCAACGTCACGTTTGCATATCCGCCCGACGCGGACCATGTGCTGAAACACGAGGAGAAACCGCGGGATGCACTCGCCGCCGCCGATGTCGGAGCACGCTACAACAGCGAAGGGCGCGGGCTCGACCCGGAGGCTTTCGGCGTGATCGTGGACTGGCTTAACAGACAGGCCCGGCGGTGAACCGCACGTCCGGTTTTTCCGGACGTGCGGGATCTGGCTCTTTTGAGCCGGGTTGTTGTATGGAGATATCTAACGGACTGATCCCAACATACCGGAACAACTGAAAGTCCTCGACATCCTCCGGTCCCTGAAAGACGAACTCAGGGAACGGTATCATGTCGAGCGTATTGTCCTCTTCGGTTCGTATGCCCGCGAGGAGCAGGAGGAGGGCAGCGATATCGACGTACTTGGTCGAGTTCGGTGCCAGTGCGGACCTCTTCAATTTTGTCGAACTTTCGCAGCACCTCAAAGAAAGACTCGGGTTTCGCGTGGAGGTCGTGCCGGAGGCGGCACTCCGGCCGGAGGTCCGCGGGCAGGTCATCCGGGAACACGTTCCTTTGCTTTTGAATCGGCGCGGATGAGGATCCGATCGACGCATTCCTGCCACCTCATAGCGCCGCCCCGGAAACAAGGATGTGGTTTTGGAGGACACTGGCAACAAACGGGTCGCCCTCTTCTTTCATCTGCTCCCACCGGTAGTACGGAACGGTCGTCACCTGCGCCTCGCGGCCGGTCGCCCCTTCCAGCGCCAGCACCCGGTCGTGATCAATCCGGCTCTCGTCGCCGACTACCAGGACGTCGATGTCGCTCTGCTCGTCGAAGGTCCCCGACGCGGTGCTCCCGTAGACAGCGACCGTGATGCTTCCCGGCGCGATCTCCTCGATCCCGGCCCGGATGAGGATAAGGACCATGCAGGCACGCTTCAACTCCCGGGCGGCGAGGGAATCGTTGTCGAGAGCAAGAAGCCTCGCCGTGCCGAGTTGCGTGACGGTAAGGAGCCCGTCACGTTCGAATGCATCGGCATACGACTTGACACTCCCCGGGCTGACCTCGATCTCCCGGGCAAGTTTGTTGATGTGGATCTCCCCCGTGGGGTGGGTGAGGAACCAGGCGAGGATCCGGAACCCGACGAACTTCTCGAACTCACGGATCATGTAATATATTGAATGATCGTTTAATATATTAAACGATTGCTGAGGCATGGCCCGGCGGGCGGGGGTGGTCCTGCTGGTGCCGGGCGGGCTGCGGAGGAAAGCGATCTTCGGGCTGCCACTCCGGAGGGCCGGTCAGGCAACTCAATCTTCTTTGTCATCGAGCCTGTAAATTTCGCTTTCCACTTTCTAAAGGTTTATAGCAGCGAATGCAAGAATACACTATCATGGTGGTGTCCGATCAGACTCAGCATTATGATGAGATGGAGCTTGACAGTGATCCGGAAGATGATCTATTAGAAGAACAGCCCATATTCACAACGAAAATAATCTCTTGCGAAATTAGTGACCCCGATATTAATTCATTACATGGTCGGTACAAGAAGAACAGACTGATAATTCAACCGGACTTTCAGCGGCAATTCGTATGGGATAGGACAAAAGCCAGTCGCTTGATAGAATCCGTTTTAATTAATGTTCCAATACCAATCATCTATTTATCACGCGATAAAGATGGCAGAACCTACGTCATCGACGGGCAACAGCGGCTTACTTCCTTGTTCTCATTTATTGATGGGATATTTCCTGATGGCAAATCGTTTCATCTGATTGGTTTAAATGTATGCTCCGAGTATAATAAGAAAGGATTCAAGGATCTACCAGAAGAAGTTCAGAATAAGTTATATGAATACCCTGTTAGGACGATTACGTTTCCCCCAGATTCCGATCCGGATTTGAAGTACGAAATTTTTGAGAGACTCAACACGGGATCTGTGTCGCTAAACGCGCAAGAGTTGCGCAACTGCATGTATCGAGGACGATATAATGCATTGATTCGGCAGTTGTCCGAAAACGCTGATTTTAAAAGTCTGCTGGGCATAACCAACCCCGATAAACGGATGAGAGATGCCGAATTTGTTCTCCGATTTGCTGCGTTTTACCATGCATCGTATCTCAACTACAAGGCCCCGATGAAATCTTTCCTCAATAAAGAGATGGATACCCACCAGGATATTTCTGATGCAGACTTGCTCAAGCTCGAGAATGACTTTAAAAAGGCCGTATCGTCGATACGTACAATTTTCGGGAAGTATGCTTTTAAGAGGTACTATCCCGGGAACGAAAGGAACAAAGACGGCAGATGGGAGGAGGCAAAGTTCAACGCTTCACTATTTGATATTCTCATGTATACCTGCTCGAAAGCCGACAAGAATAAAATGATACGCAATGCAGATGCAATTCGCGAGGCCCTCATTGACCTAATGACGACCGATCAGGATTTCATAGATGCAATTGAGAAAGCCACCAGTTCAAATAAAAAGGTGCGGATCCGATTTGACAAATGGCGTTCTGCATTTGAGTCGATCATTGGCATTGACGAGAAGGAAATCCGTTGTTTTTCTCTCGCACTGAAAGAAGAATTATTCAACCGTAATCCCACCTGTGAGATTTGTGGGCAGCGCATCCATAGTGTTGATGATGCAGCAGTTGACCATATTCAGCAGTACTGGCTTGGAGGCCAGACAACTCAGGAAAACGCTCGTCTCACTCATCGATATTGCAATATTGCACGATCAAAATATGACGATATTGCTAGGCCTAGTCCCCCGTTCAACGGAATATCTAGCGATAATCATCATGACCGTAAGAGCGCCACAGGAATCCCACAGAATAGTGAACCACAAACAGCAGGAAAAACGCTCGTTATTCGAGATAAGCATGGCCGCATTGTAAATCATGGCATATCTGATGAGGAATTAGAAGCTGCTATTGTGATGGTACTGCGACGGAACGGTGGAAAATGTGCTTTTAAACGGGTGCTTGAAGGGATAAAAACTTATGTTGGTCACAAAATGACCGCTGTTGATCTGGAAAGGCTTCCCTCGGGAGGGGTGCGTTGGGAGAGCCGCGTCGGATCAAAGAGGATCAATTTGATCCAAAAGAATGTCCTCAAGAAGAATTCAGAACATGGCTATTGGGAACTCTTGACATAAAAGGTGATTCTCAAAAACAGGCTCCCTTTTACGATTATATGCACCAAATCTAGTTAACGAGCCGGAATTGCATCAAATGACAAATTGAACTGAAATCGCGGCTTAATTAGAGCGTGTCGCCTGTTCGCAGGCAATATTCCTCCCCACAAGGATATCCCGTCGATGCTCCCGGCCACTCGGCCCCATAATCTTCCGTCCCTCCTGCCGGTGCTATTGACCCAGGGGCCGATAGCCATCTTCACTTCGGAGGGCGCCTCCTCCTCGATCTCGCCAAATGCGGATTACCCTGGAAGCTCCAAGACAACGGCGATGAACCCCTCGTTCTCACCGCTCGACTATCGAAGAAAAACGATGTTAAAAGAGCTAACTCAAAGAAAGAAAACCATATCTCAAAGTTAGAGGCCACAAACCACAAAAATCAATGCTGCGGGTGGGATCCGAACCCACGATCTCCAGATGTCCCAGGCTTGGACGCACCGTTCTTCACAAAACCCTATGAGTCTGGCGCCCTAACCGGCTAGGCCACCGCAGCACACAAAGTGCAGTATAACAATGTTGTATTGCCAAATAAACCTTATGGCTCTCCGGAAAAATTAGACGGGGGATTACTTCGAGTTTTTCCGGATATAGACGTCGACCGCCGCCGTGATCGCCGCCACGTGCTTCCCCTGCCGGAGCGAGGCGGCCAGCGTCTGCATACGCGCCTCCTCCTCGTGGAGGTAGCGGCGCAGGTCCGTCGCGATGTGCTCCTCCTGCAGGAAGTGCGTATGGGTGTCGCCGGCGATGAAGTGGGCGTTGTGCATGATCGCGTAGTGGAGCGGGAGCGTCGTCTTCACGCCCAGGATGACGTACTCGTAGATCGCCCGGCGCATCCGCTGGATCGCCTCCTCGCGGTTGGAGCCGAGAGCGCAGAGTTTCGAGATCATCGAGTCGTAGTGCGCCGGGATGGCATACCCCATGTGAATGCCGGAGTCGACCCGGATCCCCGGCCCGCCCGGGGAGCGGTAGCGGACGATCTTGCCCGGATCGGCGGCGAAGTTGTTCTGCGGGTCCTCCGCGTTGATCCGGCACTCGATCGCGTGCCCCCGGATGCCGATATCTTCCTGGTCCATCGCGAGGTCCTCGCCGGCCGCGACCGCGATCTGCTGCTTCACGATATCGATCCCGGTGATGAACTCCGTTATGGTGTGCTCCACCTGCAGCCGGGTGTTCACCTCCATGAAGTAGTAGTTCCCGTTCGAGTAGAGGAACTCCACCGTGCCGGCGTTCTTGTAGTTCGCCGCTTTTGCCGCGGCGATGGCCGACGCCGTCATCTGCTCCCGGAGGGCGGGCGTCATGATCGGGCAGGGCGCCTCTTCGAGGAGTTTCTGGTGCCGGCGCTGGATCGAGCACTCGCGGTCGTAGAGATGGACGGTATGCCCTTTCGCGTCGGCAAGGACCTGGATCTCGATGTGGCGCGGCTTCGTGAGATACTTCTCCACGAAGATCGTCGGATCGCCGAAGGCGGACTGGGCAATCCGCATTCCTTTGTCGATCGCCTCCTCGAGTTCCCCCTCGTTCTCGGCGATATGCATCCCGATACCGCCGCCGCCAGCGCTCGCCTTCACGATCACCGGGTAGCCGATCTCGGCGGCGACCTTCTTCGCCGCGTCGACGCTCGTGACACCCTCCGGCGTGCCGGGAAGGACCGGGACACCGGCCTCCCGCATCATCCGCTTCGACCCGATCTTCGAACCCAGCGCCTCGATCGTCTTCCACGACGGCCCGATGAACGTCAGGCCCTCTTCCTCGACCAGCTTCGCGAACCCGGCGTTCTCCGCGAGGAACCCGTAGCCCGGATGGATCGCCTCGGCCCCGGTCTTCAGGGCCACGTCGCAGATCCGCTCCTTGTTGAGGTAACTCTTCGACGGGTGCGCCTCCCCGACGTTGAACGCCTCGTCGGCGTACTTGACGTGGAGCGCGTTGCTGTCCGGATCCGAGTAGATCGCGACCGTGTCGATCCCCAGTTCCCGGCAGGCCCGCATGACCCGGATGGCGATCTCGCCGCGGTTGGCGATCAGGATCTTGTCAAAGTATTTCATCGCGCCAGCCAGCCTCTCACTCAATGACCATCAGCACGTCGCCGTTCTGCACGACGTCCCCCGCATCCACGAAGATCTCCGAGACCGTGCCGTCGCGGGGGCTCGGGATGGGGTTCTCCATCTTCATCGCCTCGAGGACGATGAGCGTGTCGCCCTTCTTCACGGTGCTCCCGCGCTGGGCCATCACCTTCAGGACCATGCCCTGCATGTTGCTCTTGACGCCGCCGGCAACGTCTCCGCGGGGGGTCCTGGCCGACGGGGCGGCGGCCGACGGGGCCGCGACCGAGCCTCCCTCCACGGTGACGATCCGGACAGAGAAGATCTCGCCGTCCACCTCGACCTCCATGGAACGGGGGAAATCCGCAACGGCTGCCGGAGCGGCGGGTGCCTTCTCGGGGATCACCTCGGCCTGGCGCTCGCCCCGGAGGAACGACGGGGCGACGCTCGGGTAGAGGATGTAGGTGAGGACATCCTCTTCCCGGGTGACGAGGCCCTGCTCCTCCGCCTCCTTCTTCATCTGCTCGTAGATGGGCGCGAGTTGATCCGCCGGGCGAACCGTGACCGGCTCCTCGTCGCCGATGATCGTCTTTCGGATATCGGGGCTTATCGGGGCGGGAGAGCGCCCGTAGAGGCCGCGGACGTAGTCCTTCACCTCCTTCGTCACGTTCCGGTAACGCTCCCCGCCCATGAGAACGTTGAAGACCGCCTGGGTGCCCACGATCTGGCTCGTCGGCGTCACGAGCGGCGGGTAACCGAGATCCTCCCTCACCCGGGGGATCTCGCGGAGGACCTCGTCCAGGCGGTCGAGCGCGTCCTGCTCTTTCAACTGCGAGACGAGGTTCGAGATCATGCCTCCCGGGAGCTGGTAGATCAGCACGTCCGAATCGACCCGGTCGGCGATGGCGTTGAAGAGCGGCTCGTACTTCTCCCGCATCTCCCGGCAGATGTTCCTGACTTTCCGGAGCGGGAGAAGGTCGATGCCGGTGTCGCGCGCCGTCCCGGCAACGCTTGCAACGACGCTCTCCGTCGGAGGCTGGGAGGTGCCGAGGGCGAACGGCGACATCGCCGTATCCAGGATATCCACGCCCGCATCGATCGCCGCCTGGTAACTCAGGGGCGCGACGCCGCTCGTGCAGTGGGAGTGGAGGCAGACCTTGACGTCCGCCGCCTTCTTGATCCCCGTGATGAGGTCGCGGGCGTCGTGCGGCATGATCAGGCCGGCCATATCCTTGATGCAGATCGAGTCGCAGCCGAGCGCGTAGAGCTCCTCCGCCATATCGACGAACGTCGCGACGGAATGGACGGGGCTCGTCGTGTAGGATATCGCGCCCTGCAGGTGCGCCCCGACGTTCTTGACCTCCTCCATCGCCTTCTTCATGTTCCGGATATCGTTCAACGCATCGAAGACCCGGAAGATGTCAACCCCGTTTCGCGCCGATGCCTCTACGAACTTCTCCACCACGTCATCGGGATAATGCCGGTAGCCCACGAGGTTCTGGCCCCGCAGGAGCATCTGGATAGGGGTGCGTCGGAGCTCGGCCTTCAGCACCCGGAGACGTTCCCAGGGATCGTCGTTGAGAAACCTGATGCAGCTGTCAAAGGTTGCCCCGCCCCAGGCCTCGACAGAGAAGAAACCGACTTCATCGATGGCACGGGCAAGAGGGAGCATGTCCTCAGTCCGGAGCCGTGTGGCGATGAGCGACTGATGCGCGTCCCTAAGCGTGGTATCGGTGATATTGAGTGAATCAAATTTGGCAGCACACATCGAATTTTGCACCTCGAAGGGCTGAGAATATATCAATAAAGCCTCTAAAAAATTCATCCTACTAATATAAAAACGTCGCGCAGAGGGAGAGTCGATAAAAGGACGGGTATTACGGCCGTTATTGATGCCAGGACATCCCGGGGATCCGTCTCGAATCGGGGGCACACCCGACCCCCGATCGTGTATCCCCGTACCACGAGCAGCCTGGCAATCTCGTCGGCTCTCCGGATCTGGGTGACGACGAGGGTGACGGCGAGCACAGCGATCGAGCGCACGCCGGGCCGGATCCCCTTCAGCGCCATTGCTACCCGCACCTGCTCGATCTCCTGCCGGATCACGGCCAGACCGGAGAGTCCCATCTCGGCGATGAGCCCGATCTCGAACCCCAACCGGTTCCCGAGGGCCCAGACCGCCACGGCGAGCACTTCCCCTTCTTGCGTCTCGGCGTACACCCATGTGGCGAGAAGGAGGAGCGCGATCATCCGGATCAGGTAGGAGAGCCCCGGACCGCCCCCCCACGCCGAGAGGAGCGCTGTTGCCGCGATCATCGCGATGAGGGGGAGGAGCACGCCGGGCCGCGGGAAGGCCTTCGTGCGCGGGGTAAAGAGGAGCCACCAGACGAGAGCCGCGACGGCTCCCGCCGTGCTCGCAAACGCAGCGAGCGAGAGGACCGCGGCGGCAAGAAGCCTCAGCCGCGGATCCTGCATAGCGCCTCCCGGGCGTCGGACAGCCTGATGTTCTCCGGACGCGCACCCTCCCGCAGGGCATACGCGAGGTAGGGCGGGGCGTGCCGCCAGAGAGGGATCGCGTCGGGCACGCTGCCGCGGGCTGTCAGGACCCCGTCCTCCATCTCCCAGAGAGCATCCACCCGGGGGAGGACCGCGCGCTCGTGCGAGAAGATGATCGTGATGCCCGCACGGCGCTCCTCGATCGTCCTGCAGGCCTCCCTCTTCGCGACGCAGTCGAGAGAACTGAACGGTTCGTCCAGCATCAGCAGGTCAGGGTTCCGCATGGCGGCGCAGGCCAGGGTCAGCCTCCTGAGTTCCCCGCGGGAGAGGCGGAACGGGTCGTCGTCCCCCCGCCCGACAAGGCCCGCCCGGAGGAGCACGTCCTCCGGGGCAAGCCCCCAGGAGCGGACCTCCTCGGCAACCGTCGGGCAGGTGACGTGGTGTTCGGGGAACTGCAGCAGGAGCAGGGCCGAAATAACCCCGTGCCGCCGGACGGCGCCGCTTTCGGGGCGGAGCAGTTCCGCGAGCAGAAGGGCGAGTGTCGATTTCCCGCTCCCCACCGGTCCGCTGACCAGGTGTACGCCCGGACCGAAGGTGCCGCTGCCCCGGAGGGTGAACGAGCCGCGGGAGAAGACGAGATCCGTGAGATCGATCCTCACCGGAGAACCCTCCACATCGCCGGGTAAAAGCACGTCTCCTCGAGCGCGGAGAAGACCTCTTCCGGCGTGCCGTGATGCCGGACGAGGCCGTTCTCCATAAAGAGGACGTAGTCCGCCCCGGCCGCGGTATCCATCGACTGCGTGCACCAGAGGACGTGGGCTGCGGTGCTCTCCTGCACGACACGCCGGACGCGCTCCGCCGTCACGGCATCCAGGTGCGAGTCGGCCTCGTCCAGGACGAGCACCTCGGGGTCGCCGGCACAGGCGGCGGCCAGCGCGACGAGGGCCTTCTCGCCTCCAGAGAGCGATGCGACCTTCCTGTCAAGAAGGTGCGGGATACCGGCCTTCCCGGCGGCCTCCCGGACCATCCCGTCCGTCTCGGGGCAGGGGTGGTGGCGGAACCGGGGGGTCGACGCGATCTCGTCGTATACCCGGGAGAAGAGGAGCGTCCGGTCGGGGAACTCCCCCACCCATCCGACCTTCACGGCGGACGGCGGACGGCCGAGGAGCCGGACCGTCCCCGCCCCGGGTTCCTCAATGCCGGAGCAGATCGAGAGAAGCGTCGTCTTGCCGCTCCCGTTCGGCCCGATTACGGCGATATGGCACGCATCCACCGCGAGGTCGGGGATATCGACGAGCCGGTGCCGGAGATCGGTGATACGGATCATGCCACTCGCTTTCCTACGGCGTATGCCGCCGCGACCTTCACGACCTCGCCGACGGCAAAGGGTGCGACGCCGACCAGGATCGCCTGGGGGAGCGAGAGCGACGCCGAGTAGACGAGCCACGCGACGCCGAAGGTGTAGGTCACCGAGGTCGCCGCGATCAGGCCCGCGATCTGGGGTTTCGGCGATTCATGTTCGTAGGCGAGGCCGACGATGAGGGCGGCGGGGATAAAGCCGAGCAGGAACCCGCCCGTGGGGCCGAGAAGCACCCCGAGGCCCGCCGTGCCGTTATGATAGACCGGGAGGCCTGCCGCCCCGAGGAGGACGTAGAGGGCGACGGGGATCACCGCATACCGCTTCATGACGATCCCGGCGAGAAGGATGAAAAGGGTCTGGAGCGTCAGCGGGACCGGGGGCAGCGGGATGGATATCCAGCTACCGGCAGCGATCAGTGCGACGAACGTACCACTGTAGGCGAGGATCCGGGCTCGATGCATCATGTCAACCATTTTATTTTGGATGGTTAACAAGAAAAATCCTGTTGATGCCGGCGATGGACAACTCCAGCGAACTGTCGACCCGGTGAAGTTTCGTTACCGATGGAGAGGTCTTCTCCGGAGCCCGATGACCCAAAAAAGTGTACGGGTGTTGACCGGCAGGTCAGAGCTGGAAGCAATCCCCGGCGATGACCCGCTCAATCTTCCCGTTGTCCTTGCGGATGATCAGGGCGCCGTGCTCATCGATATCGATGGCCTCTCCCGTAAAGGTCTTGTTGATGGTCTTGATGGCCACCCGGTGATCGAGCGTCCGGGAGAGGCTCTTCCACTCGCGAATGATGGGCTCGTACTCGCCATCCTCGAGCTGCTGGTAACGCAGTTCGAACTCCCACAGGACCCGGGCAAGAAGCGCCACGCGGTCGACTTCGTGGCCGACCTCGGCCTGGAGCGTGGTCACCGTATCCCGCAGGTTCGACGAGAGCTCGTCGAGAGAGACGTTCGCGTCGATCCCGAGCCCGAGGAGGACGTAGTGCACGGTATCCGCCTCCGCGGTGAGTTCCAGGAGCAGCCCGGCAACCTTTTTGTCCCCGACGAAGATGTCGTTGGGCCACTTGATGAGCGCGCTGATGCCGTACTCCTTGCGGATAGCGCGGGCAATCGCGATCGACCCGGCCATGGTGATCATGAAGAGATGATCGAGCGGGATCTTCGGTTTCAAGAGAATGGTGGCCCAGATGCCGCCGGCCGGTGAGACCCAGGCACGCCCGAGCCTTCCCACCCCGCCGGTCTGCTCTTCGGCGATGATCACCATCCCGTGCAGTTTTTCAGGATCGGTCTCATCGGCAAGTTTCTTCCCGACCCAGCTCGTGGAGGCGGTGCTGTCGAAGTGGCGGATCTGTCTTCCGATGACCCGGGTGCGGAGCTGCTTGCGGATCTCGTACGGGAGGAGCCTGTCGGTCTTCGCTTCGAGGCGGTAGCCTTCCGCCCGCGACGACGAGATGCTGTATCCCAGCCTCCGGAGTTCGCGTATCTGTTTCCAGACGGCCGATCGGGTGACGCCCAGTTGCTCTGCAATCCGTTCTCCCGATACCGGGCCGGGCGATTCTTCGAGAATCTTCAGTACGTTGATTGCCGTATCCTTCATGTCCATTACCTTTTCCCTGCAGGCGACTCCGTCGGGAGCGGACACGGATCCTCACCGCAAACCTGTTTTCGGATCTCCGCGTTCTGCTCCATGAAACCCGCCAGATCAAAGATGCCGGTCACATCGACGATGCCGATAGCGCCGATGGCCCTGCCTTCGCTGTCCCGTATCGGCGCCACGACCACCGGAATACCCTGATAAGGGCCGCCTGGAGGCCTGACCCTCTTCGTGACATTCTCCTCGAGGACTTCCTCGAGGATAGGGCCCGTATACGCCTCGTCGATGACCTTTCCGCCCTCGATCCGGACTCCGGGGTAGTCGCGGGATCGTGCCGTGACGGGCAGACGACCAAGCAGATCATGGAGGCAGATCATAACGGGACTGAGATCCCGCGCTCTCGAAGAGACAGAGATGATGTATTGCTCCATGGCCGTATCCCTACTTTCCATCATGGTCTATCTAAAATAAGGTTTCCCTATCGCCGCACGAGAACTCCTTCAGAAAATCCCGTGAGGGGTACTCATGGATGCTCGATACCAGGATCATGCCGTCGCCGACCGCCTTCCCGACGAGAAGTGCCTCGCCTGCTGCCGAGGCGGCAAGCGTCTCGCCGCCGTGGGCCGGGAACGAGCCGTCGCACTCGACGGCGGTGAGGTCGTATCCGGAGAACAGGGAGTTGTAGTTGCTCTCGCCGGTGAACCGGACGGCACGCGGCCCGTACGAGAACGAGTAGGTCACCGGGAACGGGAGCCAGTCGTAAGCGTCTTCCCGGCAGCATCCGGCGCCGAAGACCAGCAGCCTGCCGCCGCTCTCAACAAATCGACGGATACGCTTCTCTGCAGCCCGGAGCGCCGGGAGGAGGTTTGAGTAGTCGGGGTTCGCAAACCCCGTCGGTACGATGAGCGCAACGAACTTCCCGCGCCAGAAGGGAGAGGCGAGCATGTAAGGGTTGACTGTCTCGCAGCAGGCGCCGCAGTCCTCAATGAGCCGCGAGAACATGAGCGGGCTGTCCCAGAGCAGCCCGGTTCTGCAGGTCACCCCTTGATCACCCCGAGCGGCTCCAGCCGGGCAACGATACTCGAGAGACCCGCTTCGTGCACGACACGCACCACTTCCCGGCTCGGCTTGTAGGCTTCGGGCGCCTCCTCCGCGAGGGCCGAGTCGCTGTGAGCACGCACCACGATGCCCTCGCCTGCGAGGTGCTCCCGGAGTTCCTTCCCGCGGACCTCTTTTTTGGCCTTCGACCGGCTGAGCACTCTCCCGGCGCCATGGCAGGTGCTCCCGAAGGTCTTTTGCATCGCGGACGCCGTGCCGCGGAGGAGGAAGGAGGACGTCCCCATGCTCCCGGGGATGATGACCGGCTGCCCGACCGCGGCGTATTCCCGGGGGACGCCCTCCGCTCCCGGGCCGAACGCCCGCGTCGCGCCCTTGCGGTGGACGCAGACCTCCATTGAGACCCCGTCGACGTCGTGGCGCTCGAACTTGGCGACGTTGTGCGCGACATCGTAGATGAGCCGCATCTCGTCGTATTCGATCCCGAAGAGCGTTGCGAACACCTTTCTGGTCTCGTGCATGATGGCCTGCCGGTTTGCCCAGGCATAGTTTGCAGCGCAGACCATGCCGCCGTAGTAGGCGCGGCCTTCCGGGGAATCGATAGGGGCGCAGGCAAGCTGCCGGTCGGGGAGGCGTATACCGTATTTGGCGAGCGCCCCTTCAAGCGCCCGCAAATGATCGGTGGCAACCTGGTGGCCGAGACCCCGTGAGCCGCAGTGGATCATGAAACAGACCTGCCCCTCGGCGATCCCGAAGGCCTTTGCCGCTTCGGGGTCGACGATCTCCTTCGCCACCTGGACCTCCAGGAAGTGGTTTCCCGCCCCGAGCGTCCCGAGCTGGGGTACGCCCCGCTGGCGCGCTTTGGCGCTGACCGCTTCGGGATCGGCGCCCGGCATCGCCCCCTCTCCCTCGCAATGGACGAGATCCCCTTCGGTGCCGAGCCCGCGTTCAACCGCCCACCGTGCGCCGTCGACCATGACCCCGGTCAATTCTTTGTTCGAGACCTTCATGGTGCTCTTCGCGCCCACACCGGTCGGCACGGCAGCAAAGAGCCGCTCGATGAGTTCCCGTTTCTTGCCGGCGAGATCGGCCTCGGTCAGAGGCGTCGTGATCAACCGGACGCCGCAGTTGATGTCGAACCCGACCCCGCCGGGAGATATGACCCCCTCGGCCATATCGAACGCGGCGACACCGCCGATGGGAAACCCGTATCCCCAGTGGATGTCGGGCATGGCAAGTGAGTTCTTCACGATCCCGGGGAGAGTTGCGACGTTCGCGAGCTGGCGCACGGCACCTTCTTCGAGCGTCTCCGCGAGCGCCCGGGAGAGGAAAAAACGCCCCGGTACCCGCATATCGGGGACATATCCGATAGGGACCTCCCATTCGAGGTCTCCAATCTTGTTGATTCCGGTAAGCATAACAACCCTCAGATATCGAAGATGATCTCCACCACATAACCCTCTTCTTCTTTAACGATTTCGAGCCCGAAGTAGGATATACCCTTGACGATTGTCCCTTCGGAGTGCCGTGCAGGGTCGAAAGGCTCGCCCCTGAGGACGGCCGAAAGGCCGGTGCCCCAGATATCGATGTCGAAGGTGCAGAAGACGGTGTTCTCGACCTCGGTGATGAAGAGCAGCTCGGAGAGGTAGTCGATGAGGAGGGATTCGAGGTTGTCCGCCTCGAGGGAGAGGCGCCGTTCGACACCCCGGTCCTCGCAGGGCCCGTACATCACGCGGAACATGGCCCGGCCTGCATCGGCAAAGATCTCGTTTATGGTCGCGCCCCGCACCCGCATGAGGACGTCGGCGGTATGCTCCAGTTCTTCGAAACTCATGGCCTAGAAGTCTTCGTAGAATATAGGAATCATTCTCCAGTTAATGGAATCGATGTAGCGGGCCTGGTACTTCGAGATATAGATGGTGTAATCGCCGACCGGGACCTGCAGGTCGGTCGCCTTCGGCGGTTTGACCGATGTCGGCAGGAGAATCGGCCCGCTGCAGGATGTGCTCACTCTGAAGTCGCGTTTTCTCTGGAGGACATACGAACGGACATCGTCCGTGACATATATGGTTCGTGATGGTCCTGACTCCCCAACGTCGCTCTGCATGGTAGTCCTCCATATTTGTTCTGGGTGTAAAAAAGAGGTATGGTTTTTGAATGTTACGTCGTCCCGAGGATTCTCGCCACCACATCCACGTACTGGTCCTTCAGCTCGTAGATGGTGTTGGTTCCCTCCGCGTTCCTCCTCACGTGCAGGATGCCTATCCGGGATGCGATGATGCCTACCATGGACGCGATGGAGTGGTAACTGATCGAGAACTGCTTCTGCAGTTTCTCGTAGATCTGAGGTATGGTGAGTGATTTTACTTTTACGAACAGGTTGAGCAACTCGTGCCGGATTCCGTCCCGGTCCCGTGAGAGATAACCTTTAAGTCGAGCTTCTATCTCTTTTTTGAGCTCATAGGGCGATCTCATATGTGCTTGTGATTCGGTATTTTATATATATCTTTTCTTTTCAATCATATAATCGGAGATTCTGCCAGTAGGACGACAATTGTCTGACAAAATGGGAGCACGAGGGATATCACGCCACTGTTTGCTTAAAAGGCACAAATAAAGGGTCCAATTAACTTTTGCTCGTGAATAGACCGGACAACGCGGCAGCCCTTTCCCGCGCCCCTCCCCCACGCGCGTCTGCAGCACCGCCTCATCACGCGGCGGCCTGGCTCCCCGTCGGGAGTGTATGCACCGAAGCGTTATCCCGTAAAAGACGCGCTTACGGCTCCGGTCGACGCCGATTCGCGCCTTATGTGCATGAGCAACCCTTTAACCTTTCACAATCGTACACTCATACAGCATGGAATTTGCCAGATACGACGTCAACAAATACTCTCCGCGGCAGATGGTAGCGCTGCCCCTCGTTCTTCTTCTCCTTGCCGGGGTGCTGCTGGGCTACGCCACGCTCGCCACCGGCCTGCCCCTGACACCGGGCATCGACTTTGCGGGAGGAACGGCGGTCACGGTGTTCACCTCCGATGGCAGGGAGACGATAGAGGCAATCTTCTCCGGGTATCCCCTGTTATCGGTGGGCGAGGGCATCGGCGACGGAAAATACCTCCAGTTCGGCCCCATGGATGATACACAGCATCAGGCCCTCGTTGCACTCATCAACGAGAAGTACCCTGATGCAAAGGTGGACCAGATCGGCGAGACGTTCGGAAAGACGCTCCAGGGCCAGGCATTCCTTGCCCTGATCTTCTCGTTCATCGGTATGGCCGTCGTGGTCTTCATAGCGTTCCGCAGCCTCGTGCCGGCGGGTACGATCGTCCTCGCGGCATTCGCCGACATCGCCATCACCGCCGGGATCATGCAGGTCGTCGGTATTCCGCTCTCCCTCGGGACGACGGCCGCCCTGCTGATGCTGATCGGTTACTCCGTCGACAGCAACATCCTGCTGACCACGCGCCTCCTGAAGCGCAAGGGGAAACTCGACGAAAAACTCGCCGGTGCGTTCAGGACCGGGATCATCATGACGACCACGACGCTCGCGGCCATCGCCGCGATGTGGGTCGTCTCGACAGCGGGACAGATCCAGATCATCAGCGAGATCGGGAGCGTCCTCCTCATCGGTCTCTTTGTGGACATGATGAACACCTGGATGCTGAATGCCGGGATCTTGAAGGGATACATCCTCCGGGGGAACAAGAAATGAACAGCGAAGCCATCATGAGCCTTATCAAGGACTGGCGGGTTGCCCTGCTGCTCCTGCTGGTCGCCGGCTCCCTCGTCGGGATCTACCTTGCCCCCCCGAGCCCGGAGAAGGGGCTTGAGGGGAACCTCCAGTTCGGCCTCGATCTCCAGGGCGGGTCGTGGCTGCAGATGGAGTTCCAGTCCGTGGTCGTGGCCTACTCGCCCGACGGGTCCGCCGGCGACCTCGTCGAGAACCTGCGCACGGGCCTCGAGGCGGAGGTCATCCAGATCGACGAGAACCATCTCGAGATCCGAAAGAACGTCCCACGCGCCGATCTCGAACCGATCTTCGCAACATCGGATGCCTCGATAGTCACCTACCAGACGGGCGTATCGCCGTTCACCGCAGACGAGGTGAAGCGGATCCTCAATGACAAAGTGAACGCCCTCGGGATGCAGGATGCACGGATCAACCTCCTCACCCCGACCGGAAGCGAGTACCCGCAGTACGTGCGGATAGAACTTGCCGGCGTGGATATGGCGACGGCACAGGAGATCATCGGCACGCAGGGCCTGTTCGAGATACGGGTCCAGACCACCGGGAACGAGACCGAGCACGTCCTCTACGGCGACCAGATCACCAGCGTCGGCGTGCCGCAGAGGGATCCCGATGGACGGTGGGGCGTCGGGTTCTCGTTCACCGATACGGGCGCGGAGGCCTTCCGGAATGCCGCCATCGAATCCGGGGCGGTCGATAACCCGAACGCCCACCATCTCGTGATGATTCTCGACAACGAGACCGTCTACAGCGCTCCCCTCGACAGAGACCTTGCGGCACAACTCCGGTCGGGCCCGGTCAGGTCGCTCTCCGCGAGCACCGGGATCGGTGACGCCGGGCTTGACGATGCGATGGCGCTCCAGATCCACCTGCGGGCCGGTGCATTGCCGGTGCAGGTGGATATCGTCGGGTCCGGCTCCGTCCCGGCGGCACTCGGCGAGCAGTTCAAGACGACGGTCGCCCTCGCCGGACTGTTCGCGCTGTTCACGGTAGGAGTCGTCGTCTACTACCGCTACCGCGAACCCGCGATTGTCCTCCCGATGATCGCGACCAACTTTGCCGAGATCATCATCCTGCTCGGGATCGCCCGGTTCATCGTCCAGCTCGATCTTGCCACCATCGCCGGCCTGATAGCGGTGGTGGGTACCGGCATCGACCAGCTCGTCATCATCACGGACGAGGTTCTCCATGAAGGGCGTGTCCCGTCGCCGAACCTCTACATGAAGCGGTACGGGCGGGCGCTCGGCATCATTGCCGTTGCTGCTGCGACGGTCTTCATAGCCATGCTCCCGCTGGCGCTGATGGATCTCTCCACCCTCAGAGGCTTTGCCATCATCACAATACTCGGTGTCCTGATCGGCATCCTGGTCACGAGGCCCGCGTACGGGAAGATAATCATGGCGATCCTCTCAAAATAACAATCCTACAACAACCTTTATTGCCCCGTTCACACACAATGTTTGAACGGGGTACAGCCTTATGGGAAAACCAGTTTTAATGGATTTTTTTGCCGAGTGGTGCGGTCCGTGCCATCAGCAGACACCGATCATCGATGAGCTCAAAGCAAAGATGGGTGACCGGGTCGACATCAGAAAGATCGATGTCGGCGTCGACTCCGAACAGACGCGGCAGTATGCCGCGAAATACGACATCCAGTTCGTACCCACGCTCGTCATCGAAAAAGACGGGCAACTCGTCCGGAAACTGGTGGGCGTCCAGGACCTCGGCACGCTTGAGAGCATCCTAAAGCCGCTGATAGAGCAGTGAAGATCGGGATCGTTGGGGGAACCGGCGAGATCGGGGAGGGCATGGCGCTCCGGCTCTCACCGAAGTACGATGTGATCGTGGGGTCCCGGGAGGAGGCAAAGGCGATCGCGACCTGCGAGACCTGCAGGGAGACCCTGCAGGAGCGGGACCTCTCATGCAACCTGCTCGGCGTCTCCAATCAGCGTGCGGTCGACGAGGCGGATATCGTCGTCCTCGCGATACCGTTCAAGCACGTGGCTCCCACCCTGAACGTCCTGACAGGGTTCGAGGAGAAGATCGTCGTCAGTCCCGTCAACCCGATCGAGCGGACGACCTACTTCTACCACGCCCCTCCGCCGGAGGGGTCGGCGGCGATGATGATCAAAGGGATGCTCCCTGAAAGTGCGACCGTCTGTGCCGCGTTCAACAACATCGCCGCAAACAAATGGCAGATGCTCGAAGAAGAGCTCGACTACTCGGTCGCCGTCTGCTGCGACGACGACGGGGCAAAACAGACGGTGATGGGTATCGTCAACAACGTATCACGCCTCCGCGCCTACGATGCAGGGCCGCTCGCGGCCGCATCCATCGTCGAGAGCATAACGCCGCTCCTCCTCAACATCGCACGGCTCAACAGGCTGAGGGACGTCGGCGTGAAGTTTGTGTAATTTTCTTTCTCTTATTCGAGAAGAGTAAGGAACCGGCTGTGTGAACCCATTTTGCATGAAAGGGCATAACTATTGTTCGCACATCAAAATTCTCCGTTATTCTCAAACTCAGAATCCTCATAGAGTGTTGAAAATTCGTGCACGGATTCCGAGGGGATATCGCCATTGGGGGAGGGGCTGACGGGGAGGGGGGCTTGCCCCCCTCCCCTGTTTCCACATACAAAGAGATTCCTGTAGCCCCCACCCCGCCCGGCCTCCGGCCTCCTCCCCCGCCCCAAGGGGCGGGGGCAGTGTATGGCGATATTCCCACGGTCCAGTAGATCGGGCTTGCCAGGAAAACACCCATCTGGCATTTGATACCTCTTGACTCAAACCCAGCTCTCCCGCCATACCGCCACCCTCCCCCCTGCAGCACACCCGACCCCGCTCCCCCATGCCCCAAGCGGCATGCACATATCCCGGGGTGCGCCAAACCATTCTGTACGAAAGCCAGGGTGCCGAGAATGCTGGATCGGGAGTTCGAACGGATCGGAGAGAGGCTCTTTATGGAAGGGCTTGTCGGAGCGAATTTCGGGAACATGAGCGTGCGGGGCGAAGGCGGGTTCTCCATCACCCGGACCGGCGCGTACCTGGATGCGGGGGAGATGCCGGTCTTTGTGCCGGATGCGGGCGACGCCCCGCGCGAGGCCTCGAGCGAGTACCGGGTCCACCGGGCGGTCTACCGGGAGACGCCCCACTCTGCGATCGTCCACGCCCACCCGGTCCACGCGGTCGCCGCCTCGCTCGATACCGACCTCATCCGGCCGGTTGACAGCGAGGGAGGGATGCTCTGCCCGACGATCCCGGTCGTCACCGGAAACCCGGGAACCGCCGAGATCGCAGAGAACGTCGCCGGGGCGCTCCGGGAGGGGCATATCGTCATCGTCCGGGGGCACGGGACATTTGCAGCCGGAAAAACGCTCGACGAGGCGTATATCTACACCTCGATCGCCGAGTACGCCTGCCGGATCCTCTTCTTATCGGGGAGGCTTCGGGGGATTCTGTAACTGCTCGATCTGGCGAGTTGTCTCGCGGTGAAACCCGAGCAGCATGTCGCTGATCACGCCGAACATGAAGATCTGAAAGCCCATCGTGATCAAAAGAACCGTGAGGATGGTGAGCGGCAGGTGTTCGATGTTCTTGAGCCACTCGAGAACGACGTAGACGCCGATGAAGCCCCCGACAAGCGATATGAAGAGACCGATGATCCCGAAGTAAAAGATCGGGTTGTTCATCTTCGCGAGCCGGTATATGGTCGAGAAGATTCTGAGGCCGTCCTGGAACGGGTTTAACTTGGTGACGGTGCCCGGCCTCGCCAGGTACCGGACCGGGACGACCGTGACCCGCTGCCCGTTCCTCACCGCCTCGACCGCCATCTCCGTCTCGATCTCGAACCCCGCCTCCTTGAGGGTCATCTGCCGGATCGACTGCAGGGTAAAGGCGCGGTAGCCGGAGAGGATATCGCTGAGGTCTTTTCCGTGCGCTATCCGAAACATCGTGTTGAGGATCTGGTTGCCGAGGAAGTTCAACCGCGTGAATGCCCCGGTCTCGGGGTTGGCAAGCCGGTCGCCGATGACATGATCGAATCCCCGACCGAGGGGTTCGAGCATCTTCTCCGCGTCGTCCGGCGAGTAGGTGCCGTCGCCGTCGAGCATAAGCACATAGGGCTTATCGATGGACTCCACGGCCTCGATGATGGCGTTGCCCTTTCCCTTTCCCGCCTGTGTCCGGACAACCGCTCCCGCGGCCCGTGCGATATCGGGTGTTCCGTCGGTGCTCTTCCCGTCCATGACGAGGATGTGCTTGAAACCGCGCTGCCGGAACCCCTCGACCAGCTCGCCGATCGTCGGGGCCTCGTTTAACGTGGGGATGAAGACACAGACCTCATCTCGCTCGACGTTCATCGGTGTACTATATCCGATTGAGCAACATAAGGACTTCGCATGCACGTAGCCAAATCGGGGCTCCGTGCTCTCGGTATCGCCGAGAGTTATTCGGGGCGGGAGCAGTCCATCCTTGCCGGCGTCGTCATCCGAAAGGACCTCCGGATCGACGGAGTGGCCTTCGCCCGGATGACCGTCGGGGGATCGGACGCCACCGATGCGGTCGTCCGGATCTTCAACCGTCTCGCCCGCCGGGACATCAACCTCCTGATGATCAGCGGGAGCGTTATCGCCTGGTACAACATCATCGACCCGGTAGCGGTGCGGGACGCGACCGGTCTTCCCGTCATCATCGCCACCTACGAAGAGTCGGAAGGGCTCGAGGAGGATATCCGCCGGCATTTTCCTGGCGACGGCGTCAGGCTCGCGGCATACCGGCGGCTCGGCGACAGGACCCCCGTTCGGCTGCACTCCGGGTATACGCTTTTTATCCGCCCTTACGGACTCTCTCTCGAGGATGCCGCAAGGCTCTGCAACGACTTCACCCGTGAAGGCAGGGTGCCCGAGCCGGTCAGGGTGGCGCGGCTCATCGCCCGGGGCGTTGTGAGGTCGTCAGCCCCTGACGACCATGACCGTTGACGTCGCGTGATCGACGACGTAGGAGCTGACGCTCCCGAGGAAGAAACGGTCGAGCCGGCCCCTGCCATGCGACCCGACCACGGTCAGGTCGGTGCCGAGTTCCTGTGCGAGTGCGGTGATCTCCGCTCCGGGATGCCCCCAGCGCTTGTGGACGGTCATCCGGACACCGGCGGCGGCCGCCTCCCGTTCCGCATCGGCGAGGAACTCGTTCGCCTCCCGGTCGAGCGAATCAAGGAGCACCTGCTGGGCGATATCCGGCGGTTCGAGCTCGCTCAGGATCAGCGTGGGATACGTGCCGGTCTGGACGACGTGCACGGCATGTATGGAGGCATCCATGGCGCGGGCGATATCCAGGGCCTCCTCGAGCGCCCGGTGGCCGATCTCCGACCCGTCGACCGCCACGAGTATCGATTTGAACATAACAGTCTCTAGGAGCGTTCCGGTACAAAAACATGGTCTTTGGAGGGCGTCCGTCTCAGGCCTTCACCGTGTGTTTCGAGATCACTTCTCCGTTCCGTTTATCCACGATCTCCACCGTGACCTCGACACCCGGTTGGAATGTCCTGTCCGTGAGATCCGCCGTCATCTCCTCGCCCGGGTTCCAGTAGGGGGTGCGGCAGCCCTCGCCCTCGAGGAACCTCACCCCGTAGTGGTGCGACGGGATGAGGAGGTGGCCGTTCAGGGTCTGGACGATGCAGACTTTCTGGCCGTTCCTGTAGAAGACCGCTTTCAGGCAATCGTTCTCGTACACCGTACTGCCGTTATTCTTGAGGGTGACCCTGCTCGCGTAGGTCAGCTGCCCGGTATCTTCGCTCGTGTGCGCAATCCCGGTGATGACGATCGGGGGCCCTTCGGGCTCCGTCCACGACCAGGACGGGACCATCGCGAGCACCATCAGAAGGACAAGTGCGGCGAGGATGATGGTTACGGCAACCATCAGAAATGTGCCGTGCGTATCCGACAGGGCGCTCTCGCTCTTCGCGATTCGCCTTACGCGGGCTCCCGATGAACCGGAGGGGTGCGGTCCCCTCCATGCGGCACGGGGCGGCCTGGCCCTAGTACTCCATCCCATACGTCTGAGCCAGATTCCGGTAACGGCCGTATGTATACTGGTCCAGTTCGGGGCCCATGCCCCGTATCTTGTTCCACTCGGCGGCGTCGGTATGCTCCCGCCAGATTCCCTCGAAGGAGTCTCCGTCCGCCATGACGAAGACCTTCGGGTTCGACGTCAGCTTCTCGCCGGTCCCCCCGTATTCCCCTCCGGCATCGGTCGGGATGGACGGCACCGTGGTCTCGATGAACGCGTACCCGGTGTCCCGATAGCAGTACCGGTCGGGGGCCTTGATGCCCACGGCCATGTGGGACTCCCGCTCGAATTCGAAGACCGCGACGCCGTATCCCAGCTCACGGAGAAGATACGCGAGCAGGAGCGACTTCTCGTCACAGTCCCCATCCTGGTGGTAGAGCACGTGGTACGGGTATTTGGCTGCCGTATCGAACGAGTAATCGGCGTACTCGATCTTCTGCACCATGCTGATCGCGGCCCGCACCTGGTTCTCGCGGTCGGCCTCGGCAGCCCGGATGTTCTCGGCCAGCTGTTTGAGGTACCGGTCCTGGGTGTTCTCGTCGATAAACTGGAGCCAGTAGTCGTGGTCATCGCGGAACAAGGCGGGATACTTCGTGGAAAGGTAATCGTTGACTCCCCGATAGGCATCGAATCGGATCAAACCCGATTTGCCGCGGAGAACGTACGGGAGGTTGATGGTCTTCTGTCCCGTCTCCAGGTCTTCGGCGGTGACCCGGGATGAATCGAGGGCCGGTACGCCCAGTGTCCCGGCGATCATCGCACCTATGGGCGAGGAGATCACCCCGCTCCAGATGACGATTATGCCGAGGATGACAAGGACGACGATCACCTTGCCGACAGGGACCCTGCGCGGATGATTGCGGTCGCCGGACATACGAATGAGAAATTCACAACAAAATATATAAAGTTTTTTAAAATAATCCAGGGTGAAGTGGACCCAAAAGGAGATACTGCCCGGTTTTTGCAGCCTTATAGCCGGCAGTCCGCGAGGGGGTCCCTGTTCGATCTCCGGGTTCAGGCGGCGGATGCAGGCGCACCCGGAGATTATACGGGGTAAACCTTCTTCTTCCCGGGGCCCAGGGAGGATCATGGCAGAAGCAGAACGATCCCAACTACCCGGATACGTACGCCTATCCGGGAGCGGCGAGCTGGAGGAGCGGGCGCGGCGGGCGCACGAGGTGCTCCGCGACTGCGTCGTCTGCCCCCAGGAGTGCCGCGTGAACCGTATCGAGGATGAACTGGGGTTCTGCCGGACCGGCCTCCTCCCAAGGGTCTCGAGTTACAGCCCGCATTTCGGCGAAGAAACCCCTCTCGTGGGGACAAATGGGTCGGGAACGATATTCTTTGCGGGCTGCAATATGCGGTGCGAGTTCTGCCAGAACTACGAGATCAGCCAGTGCGGGGTCGGCTACGCGGTCTCGAGCGAGGACCTTGCCGCGATCATGCTCCACCTGCAGGAGCGCCGGTGCCACAACATCAACCTCGTCTCCCCCTCGCATGTCGTTCCCCAGATCCTCGGTGCGATCGCCATCGCCGCACCCCAGGGCCTCAATGTCCCGCTCGTCTACAACAGCGGCGGCTACGACTCCGTGGAGACCCTGCGGCTCCTCGACGGCGTCATCGACATTTACATGCCGGACGCCAAGTACGGGCGGGACGATGTAGCGCTGGAACTCTCCCACGCCCCCGGCTACACTGGCCGCATGCAGGCCGCCCTCGCGGAGATGCACCGGCAGGTCGGGGACCTGGTGATCCGGGACGGCCTTGCGGTGCGAGGCATGATCATCCGGCACCTGGTGCTCCCGGGAAACCTTGCAAACAGCGAGATCGTGATGAAATTCATCGCCGAAGAGATATCGCGGGACTCCTACGTGAACATCATGACCCAGTACCACCCGGCGTGGAGGGCGGCCGAGGGAGGGAGGAGCCCGGTGCTTGCGGCGCTGCAACGCCCGATCACGTCGCGGGAGTACCAATACGCCATTCGCTGCGCGAGAGAGAACGGACTCTCCCGTGGGTTCCCGTGAGAGGCGGGCAGGAAGATGCCCACCAAAAGAATATTCGCTCGGACAGCCCAGGATTGTGTGGTGCAGGTGAAAGGACGGTCAGGGCCCCGGTATGCGGCGATGAGCGATACCGGGGGGCGGGAGCAGAACGAGGACGCCTACTTTACCGGCCGGATAAACGGCTACAACGTTTTCGCCGTCGCCGACGGGCTCGGGGGGCACGCCTGTGGAGAGGTTGCGAGCAGGATGGCGGTCGAGATCCTTGAGGAGACCGCAGGCGAGGATCTCCCGGAGACCGGACCTGCTACCGTCCTGGAACGTGCGTTCCAGCGGGCGAACACCGCAATATACGCATACAACCAGGAGAGCGGCCTTAATGCAGGGACAACGCTCTCTGCGGCGATCCTCAGCGAATCGGGCAGGTGCTGGATCGGCACGGTGGGCGACAGCAGGACGCATATCATTACGCCTGCATCCGTCTGGCATACGCGCGACCAGAGTTATGTCCAGGGCCTGGTGGCATCGGGGGTGATCACCCCCGCCGAGGCGATGACCCACCCGCGGAAGAATGTCCTGATACAGGCGCTCGGCCTCGCGGCACGGGTGCAGGTCGACCTCGACGAGCGGGATCTCGCCGGGGGGGTCCTGGTGCTCAGTTCGGACGGGCTCCACGACTACGTCCCGGCAAGCACCATCCGGGAGATCGTGCTCGCCGGCGACCCCGAGACGGCATGCCGGAGGCTGATCGACGCCGCCCGGGACGCGGCAAGCACCGACAATACCACGGTGATCGTTGCGCGATTCTAGTCTCTGTCTGCTTTTATATCGCGGAGCGCCTCGAGGATTGCCTCACGGACGCCGTCCGTCTCCTCATCCTCCAGAGCGGCACGCAGTGCCCGAACCGCCTCGTCGCCGCCGATCCTCCCGAGGGAGCGGGCAGCGCTCCGTCGCACGAACTCGTTTTCATCGCGCTGCATGATCCCGAGGCGTGCAACCGCCCGGGAGTCGCCGAGCAGCCCGAGCCCCTTCGCCGCCATGTAGCGGACATGATCCTTCCCGTCTTCAAGGGCAGCGATAAGAGGTGCATACGCCTCGCAGTCGCCGAGCAGCCCGAGCGCCTCCGCCGCGCGGTAGCGCACCTTCCAATCATCGTTCTCCAGCAGGGCAATGCAGGCGGGCACGGCGGGTTTTCCGATCCTGACCAGGCCGTGCATAGCCCCGGCCCGCACTGTTTTATCCGGATCGGAGAGCCGTGAGAGCAGGGTCTGCAGGTCCCTGTTTTCCGAATAGTTGTCTCTGTTCTCCGGTGGCATACTATAGGTCATCCTGCGTCACATCCGTGGTGTAAGGGCTTTTACATCACACGTTGCTGCGGCTCTCTAATAAGTCCTTAGGACTGTCGGGACCTGTCGAAGGCACCGTATCCCGAAGACCGCTTCCTGCCGTCAGATCAGAAACCCGGAAGCATATATGACCAGGCCTGTGAAAATGAGAAGACCTGTCCCGAGGATGAGCATCCCCAGAGTACCGAATACGGGATCGCTTTTAATCCATTTTCCCGGAGCGTGCATAACATCGGATATTCCATTATGATATATATATTTTACCGGGACAATAAAATTAATATCTCATATATAACTATTTGCCACGTCTAAAATTGCAGGATAGCAGATTTCCCGGATTATCATAAGACATCTTGAACATCCCGCCGCATTATGGTCGTTTCAGGATCGGCTCCGCTGATGCCGGGAGAAATAGAAGAAAATGACGCCCAGGACGGAATTCGAATCCGTGTCGACGGCGTGACAGGCCGTCATGATAGGCCACTACACTACCTGGGCACTCAATGTTCGAGGGGATCCCGCCTCCCGGATTCGAACCGGGGACATCGCGGTAGCCGCGCAGTTCGCCCGAGAGCGAAGACTATACTACAGCCGCGCACTCTACCAGTCTGAGTTAAGGCGGGTCTCTGCTCTAATAATGTTGTCGGGAGAGGTTATTATAGATTTCGTCGAATCCTCCGGGAATTGCACGACCCGGACGTTATTGTTTATATACGACCTCGGATAATGGATAGGTATGAACCCTACAAACGCTGAAGCACCTGGGAACGCTGAAGCGTACTGTCTTCTTCACCGATAGCCGTGCGAAAAAGAACGTCACTGTTTTCGACACCACACTGCGCGACGGTGAACAAACACCGGGCATCTCGTTCACGCTTGAAGAGAAGCTCGGTATTGCAGAACAGCTCTCTGAAATAGGAGTCCACGCCATCGAAGCGGGCTTTCCCGCATCTTCCAATGCCGAACGCGAGATCGTCAGGGCCATCAAAGGTCTCGATCTTTCGACGCAGGTATGCGGCCTTGCGCGGTCGCTCCCGGCCGATGTGGATGCGTGCATCGACTGCGGCGTCGATATGGTCCATGTCTTCATCCCGACCTCCGATGTCCAGCGCGAGTACACCATCAGAAAGACCCGCGAGCAGGTCCTCGAGACCACCGGCGAGATCATCGCGTATGCGCGCGACCACGTCGACAGGTGCATGTTCTCGGCGATGGACGCCACCAGGACCGACTGGGATTACCTGATAGAGGTATACCGCGTCGCGGTGGACGCCGGAGCGACGATCATCAACGTGCCCGACACCGTCGGGGTGATCACCCCGACGGCCATGAAGCATCTCATCGAGCGGATCGACCGCGAGGTGAACTGCCCGATCGACGTCCACTGCCACAACGACTTCGGGCTTGCCGTGGCAAACACCATCGCAGCGGTCGAGAGCGGCGCCTCACAGGTGCAGGTGACGGTGAACGGCCTCGGCGAACGGGCGGGGAACGCCGATCTCGCGCAGACGGCGATGGCACTATCATCCATCTACGGGATCGATACCGGCATCCGGACGACGGGCCTCGTCGAGACCTCAAGGCTCGTCTCCCGCTACGCGGGGATGAGCATTCCGGCCACGCAACCGATCGTCGGCGAGAACGCCTTCGCCCACGAGAGCGGGATCCACTCCCACGGCGTGATCACCCGGTCGGACACGTTCGAGCCCGGGATCATGACGCCGGAGATGGTCGGCCACCGGCGCAGGCTGAAACTCGGCAAGCATGCCGGGAGGCACGCGGTCAGGCAGATGCTCGCCGAGGTGCACATGGAGCCTGCTGATGCACAGCTCGACGAGATCGTCCTGCGGGTGAAGGCGATTGCCGGCAAGGGCAAGCGGGTGACGGACGCGGATCTCTACGAGATCGCCGAAAGCGTCATGCAGCTCGCGCCCGATGAAAAGACCCTGGAACTCCAGGACGTCGCCATCATGACCGGCAACCATGTGATCCCGACGGCCAGTGTCCGGGCGATCGTGAACGGAGAGGAACACGCCTTCTCGAGCATCGGCAACGGCCCGGTGGACGCGGCCGTGCGGGCGATCCTCGGGATCATCCCCGCCCCGGTTCAACTCAAGGAGTTCAACATCGAGGCGATCTCCGGGGGCACCGATGCTCTCGGGCACGTCACCATCTCCGTCGAGGACGAGCGGGGGCGGGTCTTCGATGCCAGCGCCTCGAGCGACGACATCATCCTCGCATCGGTCGAGGCGGTGATCAACGCGATCAACCTCGTCTGCCGGACGCAGAAGAACGACCGCGAACGGGAGGAGTGAGCACCTCACTCCTTTTTACAAAAAAGTTCAGGGATCAGGCGGGACCGGGAGGCTGCTGTTTTCCCTCGAGCGCACCCCTGATCTGCGAGGATAACTGCTCGAACCTGCCCTGCAGCGCCTTCTCCTGCTTCTCGAGCGACTTGACGCGGAGATCGAGCGTCTCGATGCGCTCGTTTAAGGAAGCGAGGACCTGCTCCTTGCTCTTCTGCATCATGACGCTGCCGACGTTCATGAAGACCGCCGCATCCTCGGGGACGTCGGCAAGATCCTCGACAGCCCGCCTGGCTTCGCGGATCGTCAGTTCGTACTGCGCTTTCTGTGAGACCACGGTCTGGAGCTGCTGCTGCATCTGCTGAAGCATCGCCAGCTGGTTCTGCACTTTCGGTGGGATGTTTTCCATATTCATCAACCTCCTCGAATGGGGCGAAGATCGGTAACAATATTTCGGGTGGCGGACAGGGGGCCAGGCAGGCCCTCTGCCCTTTCTCCTACATGGTAGGGGCGTGAAGCCCATAAAATGTGAGGGTTCAAAAGAGAGTTCTCCATCTCTCGCCCGACGTCCGCACCGCTACCGGGACGGTTGGGGCGGGACGGCAATCTCCCGCATCTCGATTGCTATGGTGATCAACCGGAGCCAGGTGTTCAGGGCCGCCCGGAGCGCGGGTATATCCGTGGCGGTCACCTCGAGGACGAGCGTATCCTCGTCCTCAAGCCTTAGGTGGACGGACGACCGGTCTCCCACGTCTCCCATCTCCTGGCAGACGGAGAGGTAGAGGGCACGGGCATCGGGGGTCGCGAACCGAAAGACTGCCGTATGGTGCATCATGGGACGACCTTTAAGGTGTAGCGTTTCCGTTGCGTCCCGTCAAAGACGATACGGTGTCCTGAGAGGGCCTCACCGGCAAACGCGACGTCGACGTGATCCTCAAGCGCCTCGTACACCGAGCGATCCGAGACGAAGAGCCCGCGGGCGATCGTTCCGGACCGCTCCTCGACGGAAAACGACCTGACGCGGATCTCCGTAACCGGTTCTCCGCCGGAAAAGACCTGAACGAGAAAAAAAGGGCCGAATTTCGAGACGATCAGAACCGGCTCGTCGTGGGAGAGGAGGTCACCCATGCCCGCCTTGCCACGGGTGACGTACCCGGCGCCGATCGAGAACGCCAGATCCCGTGCGAGAGTGCGCACCTCCGGGACCGGCTTGCGTGACGTCGTGACGACCGTCATCGAGCCTTCAGGTCTTTTATCCCGGCTCCGCGTTCCTTGAAGAGGATGCGGTGTCCACAGTAGGGACAGCGTATATTGACGTCGATTTCCACTTTTTGTTTACAGCGAGCGCACTTATAGGCAGCCACGATCGATTAGCCCTCCTTCTGCAGCGAACGCTCGATACTCCGCGCGGCGACGCGCATCGCCGGCGTCTCCGGGACATAGCTGCCGCCGGCAAACTTGAATCCGCACTTGCGGCACGTCCAGATGCCTGTTCCCTCGCGCTTGACCGCTGTCTGGTCGCAGCGGGGGCAGGTGTGGCTCGCGCGGGAGACCGTCTCGATCTGGTTTACTCTCTTCCGGATAAACCGGCCATACCTCGGACCAAAACGCCCGGAACTTCCGACTACCCTGCCCTTGGCTTTCTGTCTGCGGCTTGCCATTTCGCGTACCTCTAATATGTCCTCTAATTTTTGTGCTATCGATTAATATAGTTACTCACAACACCCGCTCGACGATACGGGTCTCTGCGTTGCCTCTGGAGATTTTGTTGATCAGGTCGTAGAACTCTTCCTGGATACCTGCCGGAATCCTGACGACGGCGATCCAGGAACCGTCCTTCTGCCACTCGTTCTGCTCGACCGTCGTCGCGGTCTGGAGTTCCCCGTATGCCCTCGCGGCATAATCCGCCGGGATCTTCACGGCGATACGCACTTCCTCGAACCGGATGGGGAGGATGGGGCGGAGTGCCTTGACCACCTCCTTGACCTGCTCCTCGACGGATTTGAAGGGGTCGATGCTCACCCTCGCCTCTTCCATGGCGAGCTCGATGCGCTGCGGCGGGTGAGGGAACCCGGACTGTGGATTGACGGCGTTCCTTGCGATGAACGTGATGACCCGGTTCCGCTTCTCTGCGGTAAGGTGACGGCGCTGTTCGGAGGTGAGATGGATCTCACCCTTCTGGATGATCCGGAGTGCAGCCGGCTCGAACTCGGTCGTCTTGAAGACCTTCATGAGGGCTTCGTCGGATGCACGTTCGGCGTGAGCGGCGTTCGAAAAGATGGAGTCGGCCGCAACAACCTCCTCCAGGTCGATCTCCTCCCCCTGCCGGATACGCATGGCCTGGTCGGGATCGACAAGCACTTCAAACCGTTCTCCGTAGCTCTCAAGCCGGGCTACGACAGCCTGGTCCAGGGGTATCATACAGGCTCACTCTTCGAACTGGTCGACGTAAGTCTTTACCTCTTCCTTCTCCATCTTCCGGAACTCTCCGGTCTCGATGGAGACGACGCCGATCTCGATGGCGCTCACGTCGAGTTTGCCCTCCGTCGCGGCGTGCAGGGCCTTGATGCCGAGCTGGATGGCGCCGGTGAAGTCAGCATCCTCCCGGTACTCGTCCTCGAAGACTTTCATGACCGCCGGCCGGCCGGTCCCGATCCCGGTCGCCTTGTACTCGAGCAGCGTGCCGCTCGGGTCGGTCTCAAACAACCGGGCTTCCCCATCGCTTACCCCTGCGATCAGGAGAGCGGTCCCGTAGGGGCGTGCACCGCCGAACTGGGTGTAGGTCTGCATATGGTCGCAGAGCTTTTTAGCGAGAATTTCGACGTTGATCGGCTCGTTGTAGGAGACCCGGTTAATCTGGGACTCAACCCGCGCCCTGTCCACGAGGGACCGCGCATCGCCGACGAGGCCGGAGGACGCCACACCGATGTGCGTGTCGATCTTGAAGATCTTCTCGATGGAGACCGGTTCGAGGAGACGTGAAGTCACCCTTTTATCGACAATCAGCACGACGCCCTCGCTGCATTTGATTCCGACAGCCGTCGTGCCCCGTTTCACCGCTTCTCTGGCGTATTCAACCTGGTAAAGCCTTCCGTCCGGGCTGAAGACAGTGATCGCCCGGTCATATCCCATCTGGTATTGTGGTTGCATTATCGTTCCTCCAAATCGGCTTCGGTGAAAAACAATGACTTCTGATGCTTAATACCTTTTTCAACCAAATCAACCTTTTGACGCGGATAGCGGTACACCGTGAAATAGGTTTCCCCGAACTTCACGTCCCCGGCCGCGGAGAGGGGCCGGATAGGCTTTATCCGGCGCCGCAGTGCGCGGATGGTCCCGGAGACGGCGACGGTCCGGAGTGCGGCCCGCTCGTCGGCGATCGCGTTGACCGTTGCAAGCGCGGCGGCGATATCCTTCTCCGCCCCCCGCCGGCACCGGACGACAACGTACCCTCCTTCGCAGAAGACCACCGCCGGCTGCGCAAGCCCGACGGCCGCATCGCCGAAGAGCGAGGTCGCGGCTTCGATGACCGAGAAGTATACCTGTTTCTGGTCCGCCGCCATTCCGTAGGGGAGGATCCGCGCCAGGATATAGCGCCGCTTCCCCCGCATCGTCGGGGGCCTCGGCTTCATTCGACCACCCTCACGGGCTGGTGCGGTTCGGTGATCCGGCCGAAGGACGAGAGCGCCTCGCTCACTTCCGCACCGGTCATGCCGAAGAGTGCGCAGAGCCCCCGGATATCGCGGACCGACCGCTGCCCGAGTATCGAGCGGGCATCCGACGATATCGTCAGTGGAAAGCCGTAGCGCCGGTGCAGCGAGAGGATATCCGCATACTGCTGCAGCGCCCTCTGGCGCTTCGTCCCGCGGAGGTGGACGATGGAGGCCATCGAGATGTCCACCGCCACGCCGCGCTCCGCCGCCGTCCGTGCGGCGACGTGGTCGAAGGCGTTCTTCCGGGTGGCGTGGATATTTTTGATGGCGTGCACCTCTTTCACCGCGACAACCGCCCGGTTGAAAGAGGTGTCGCCTGCATTAACAAAGACCACGTCGGCGCCCCGGACGGCGGGACTGCGCACCTGTTTGATGACCTCTTTCTGAGACGCAGCGCAGATCACGGCACCCCGGAGAACTTCGATTCCGGGATGCCGATCCCCGGCATCTCCGATAACAACGATGCTGTCGAAGCCGAGTTCCGCCGCCTCGATCGTCATCCGCGCAAGCGTCGAGTCGCCGGCAGGATAGGGATGTACACAGGCGTCCGTGATCTTCATCGTGGGTAGGCCGTATGAAAAAAGAAGTATTTATTTGCCGCGGTTCGCGTGGGAACGGATGCTCGGGCGCGTCTTTTCGGTTCCACGCCCGCGCGTCCGCATCCCGCGGCCCTTCACGCCGGCGGAGGTCTTGCCGCGTTCCGCCCGGCCCCGGTGAACCGGGTCGGCCAGCCACGCGAGGTTGCGGTCGCTCCTGATCGCCGGGTGGTGCCCGTCGACCATGATGACCTCGAACCACTTGGAGCGGCCGTCCTCACCGACCCAGTAGGAGTTCAGGGCCTCCATGTTCGGGAATTTGCGGGATGCGCGCTCCTCGGCCATGCGCTGCAGGCTCTTTGCCGGGGTCAGCCGGCGCATGCCCATGCGTGCGGATCTGCGCCCGCGGATGTACCGGGGCTTCCTCCGGCCGCCGCGGCGGACCTTGACCCGCACGACGGCGATGCCCTGCTTGGCCTTGTAGCCGAGCGACCGGGCCCGGTCGATCCGGGTCGGGTGCTCCACGCGCACGATACTCCCCTCGCGCCGCCACTTCTGGAGGCGCTCCCAGAGGAGACCTTTCACTTCCGACCGGTCAGGCCGTTTCCATGCCTCGCGTACGTAGGCATACATCGATTTTGCCATGTTTAGAATCACCTCAGGTTCAGCGTTTCCGCCACATTCCTTTCCGGGACGTATCCCGTGGTTCCTAACAGGTTGACGGGAGCAGAGATAAAGGATTGCTTTTGCCGCCCACAGCCTCGCAGGAAGACCTAAACGCCCTTGCGCTTCTCCACGACGCGGATGTCTTCCATCCGGGTGACCGGGTACTGCCCGTTCTCGTCTTTCTCCGCCGACTTGACCATGTCCCAGACGGTGAGAAGGGCGACGGAGACGCCGGTGAGCGCTTCCATCTCGACGCCCGTCCTCCCGTAGGACCTGACGCGGGCGGTCGCCTCGATGTAGCCGTCGCCCTCTTCGAAGTCGACGGTGATGCCTGCAAGCGGTATGGGGTGGCACATGGGGATGAGGCGCGGCGTATCTTTCACCGCGAGGGTTGCCGCCACCCGTGCGGTCGCCAAGACGTTGCCCTTGACCGTGGTCCCTTCCCGGATGGCGCGGAGCGTCTCGTTCCGGAGGTAGATTCTGCCGCTCGCAACCGCTTCCCGGACGACCTCGCTCTTTGCCGAGATGTCCACCATCTGTGCGCGGTCGTTCTCGATGTGGGTGAAGACCGGGGTCTTGCCGTGTTCGCCGGACTCGCTCATGTGTATCGCAGGAGATCTTCTCTTTTTCAGGGGATAAAAGAAGGCAGCTCTCGGCAGGTCAGTCCGACGCGGAGCGCCGGAAGAGAACGTCCGGGATGTAGCCGGGCATATCGGTCGCGAGCATGCCCTCCCCCCGCTCCTCTGCGGCGAGCATGCCGGCCCTGCCGTTGACGTACGCGGCGAGAGAGGCAGCCTCAAACGCGGGGATCCGGCAGAAGAGCGCGCCGGCGATGCCGGCTAAGAGGTCGCCCGTCCCCCCGACGGTCATGGCGGGGGTTCCGGTCCGGTTGAACCTGACCCTTGATCCGTCCGAGATGACGTCGACCGGGCCCTTGAGCAGGATGGTCCCCCCCGTCGCGGCGGCCTTCACGGACCGGCCGCGCGCCACGAGGTCAGCCGGGGGCTCCGCCCCGGTCATCCGGGCGAACTCGCCCGCGTGCGGGGTGTAGATCGTCTCCCGCGCCGCCGGGAGGGGCAGGGCGAGCGCGTCGGCATCGAATACCGCCCGCTTCGCCGCCTCCGCGACGGCGAGCACGACGTCGTGGCTCTCTTTCCCGAGGCCCATGCCGCAGACGACCACGTCCGCCCGGTCGACGAGGGAGAGGATCGTCTCCAGGTGATCGACGGTGATCGCCTTTCCCTCCAGCCGCTCGTAGATCAGGTCGGGCATGGGGACGTACGCGGGGGAGGCGACCCGCACGATGTCGGCCCCGGCGCGGAGCGCCCCCATCGCCGCGATGTAGGGCGCTCCCTGGTAGGGGCCGCCCCCGACGACGAGCACCTCGCCACCGGCGCCTTTGTGGGCGCCGGATGCCCGGGCCGGGACGAGCACGAGGTCTCCGGGGCCGATGAATATCTCCGCCTCGAGCGGGATGCCGATATCCGCGACGTCTGCGCCCTCCACCTTCGGGCGGTGGAACGATACGACCCGGCTCGCACGGATGCCGGGGGTGGGAATGTCGACGGCGACGACCGGGGCGCCGCTCGCGTTCGCCCGGGTAACGAGGGTTGCAAACGGCTCCCGCACCGCGCCCGACACCCCGGTGCCGAGCATGGCGTCGACGATGATGTCTGTTTCGCCAAACAGGCGGGAGAGCGCGTCGACGTCCGCGGCGCACCGGAGGGGGTGAAGGGCGACGGAGCAGTGCCGGAGGAGAGCAAGCTGGGCGGCGGCAGAGGGAGTCGTCGAGCCGCAGTCGAGGTAGACGACGTCGACCGAATCAAGGTGCTGGAGATACCGGGCCGCCACCATCCCGTCGCCGCCGTTGTTCCCCCTTCCGCAGAGGACGAGGACCCGGGAGGGGCTGCGGGCGAGGACGGCGTCCGCGACCGCCCGCCCGGCGCTCTCCATCATCAAAAGCGACGGCTGGCCGAGCGCGACGGCGTTCCCCTCGACCGCTCTCATCCGGCCGGCGCCGATCACGCCGGTCTCCAGAAACTCCCGCATATCGTTTGTCGTCATGCCTCGTTCCTCCAGGAGCGTTTCTTGATCGGTGATATGGTAGTATTGTCTTAGATATTTTTTGAAAGAGAGGTTTGAGTGTTAAACGTAATGTCAGAGATAACCCTAGGCTCCATTCATTCTGCATCTGTATGATAACGGCCACTCCCCTGTCTGATCATACAGAGCCCGTGCACGGCTTTCCACCGGATATCGCCATTGGGGGAAGGGGCTGACGGGGAGGGGGGCTCGCCCCCCTCCCCTGTCCCCACCCCCCACGGCGATACTCCCACGGTCCAGCGCACGGGGGACCCTGAGGAAAGGATCCAGAATAATTCTCTGCACTCAACTGCGTCCAATCTCCGATGGAGAGATGAAGTCGCGCATCGAAAAATAACCTTGGCGGCACTAGCCCTAACACTTGCTGGGGGTTTCAACCGAACCTCAACCGCTCCCTGAACCCATCCCGCCTTTCACCCGCCCAACCCGAGTGTCCACACTCCTTCACGGGATCTCACCTACATCCACTCCTCGAATATCATCAAGCCTCACACCCCCATGCATTATTGACCCTTCACCACCCACTACTATGGAGATGAGCCTCGAGAACGATGTGCGGAGAGCGGCGGATACCATCTGTGAAGCGAAGTCGGTGACGATCATCTCCCACATCGACGCCGACGGCATCAGCACGGAGGCGATCCTCGCGCAGGCGCTCACCCGCGAGGGTATGGCTGTCGACTCCGTCTTCGTCCGCCAGCTCGAACCGATGGCGATGCGCCACGTCAAGAGGGACGGCTCCTTGAAACTCTTCACCGACCTCGGGGCCGGGCAGCAGAACCTCCTTGAAGAGCACGGCCTTTCCGCGGACGAAGTCCTGATCCTGGATCACCACGTCGGCCAGCCCTGCGGCACGGCCTACCCCATGGTCAACACCCTCGATTCCGGCATCACCCGGATGAGCGCCGCCGGGATCGCCTACCTGGTCGCGAAGGCGATCGATTCCACAAACATCGATCTCGCCAAACTCGCCGTCGTCGGGAACGTCGGGGACATGATGGCCCGCGAGAACTGCGGGCTGGTCGGCCCGGCACGCGAGATCGTCCGGGACGGCGTGGAGTACGGCAACATCGTCGTGCAGGACCGCGACCTGAACTGCTACGGGACGTCCACCCGCCCGGTCCACGTCTGCCTCGGCTACTGCGACGACCCCTACATCGACGGGATCTCGAACAACACGAACGCAGCGCTCCGGTTCCTCGAGAGGCTCGGCGTTACGCTGAAGAACCCGCGGGGCGGGTGGCTCGTCTGGGAAGAACTCCCGTTCGACGACCGGCGCACGATCATCAGCGCCCTCGCCCAGCAGCTCATCGCCCATGGAAGGGAGACCGACCGCCTGCTCGCCGAGACCTACATCTTCCCCGACGAGCGGGAGCGGACACCGCTCCGGAACGCCTCCGAGTACGCCACCCTCCTGAACGCCTGCGGCCGGTGGGCGAAACCGAAGGTTGGGAGCAGCATCTGCCGCGGGGAGCGCGGGGAGGCCTACCGCGACGCGGAGCACATGCTCGCCCACCACCGGACGGTCATCCGCGACCTGCTCCAGTACATTCTCGATACCGGGGTGACCGAACTCTCGCACCTCCAGTACATCCACACCGGCGACCGGTTCCCCGACACCATCGTCGGGATCGGAGCGGGGATGGCGCTCTCCAAACTGAACTGGAAGAAGCCCATGATGGTGCTCTCCGCGATGGTGGACGAGCCGGAGGTGACGAAAGTCTCGATGCGGACGAACGAGTGGGCGCTCGGCCGCGGGGTCGACCTGCAGAAAGCCCTCGTCGAGGCGGCCGCCGGAGTGGGCGGCGCAGGCGGCGGGCACCGGATCGCTGCCGGGGCGTTCATCCCCCATGATACAGAAGAGGAGTTTGTTGATGGTGTCAACCGAATACTCAAACGACAGTTCGCTTCGGCGGATCCGGACGATAGCTGACTTCCAGTTCGGCGCCGGGGCCGGAGCCGCGGTCTTCCCCGACGAGTGCAGCTTCCAGTTCTCCACGACCGGGCGCATCCGCCAGGTCCGGCTCGGGAAGGAGAGGCTCGCGACCGTTCGCGCACAGGACGGCCGCCTGACCCTCGGGATAGCCGCAGCGGAGCGCCTTCTTGCCCATCTCGCCCCCCCGGCCTACCGGGTTGCTGTGCAGGAGGACGTGGCGCCGTTCGTCGCGGACGGGAAGAACGCGATGGCGAAGCACGTCGTCGCTGCCGACGAGGGTATCCGCGCCGGCGACGAGGTGCTGGTGGTGACCGGCGACGACGTGCTCCTCGCCACCGGGGCGGCCCTGCTCTCCGGGCGGGAGATGCTGGCATTTAATTACGGTGTAGCGGTAAAAGTACGGCAGGGGAGAGGTTCCGAATGTTTCCAGGAAAGATAAACCCGAAAAAGATGAAGCAGATGATGAAGCAGATGGGCATGGAGATGGAGGAGATCGAGGGCGTCGAGAAGGTCGTCATCTATACGCCCGCGGGAAACTACGTCTTTGACGATGCCCAGGTCGTCGCGACCACCATGCAGGGGGTCACCACCTACCAGCTCACGGGGGAGGCCCGGTTCGAGGAGGCCGCCCCGGAGATCCCCGACGACGACGTCGCCCTCGTCGCATCGCAGACCGGGGCAACCGAGGAGGCCGCACGTGCGGCGCTCGTCGAGACCCGCGGCGACATCGCCGAAGCGATCCTGAAACTTGCGCAGCAATGATCGAGACAGGCGAACGCCTCCTGCTCGTCGGCGATGACCGCGAGTACTTCGTGACGGCGGGCGAGGGGCAGTTCTCCACCGACCGGGGGATGATCGATCTTACGGCGCTCGTGGGCATGAGCCCGGGAGAAGAGATCCGGACTCACCTCAACGTCCCGTTCACCGTGCTGCGCCCCCGGCCGACCGACTTCTTCGTCCACGCAAAACGGAGCGGAGCGCCCATGCTCCCAAAGGACATCGGGATGGTGATCGCCTACACGGGGATGAACCGCGACGACCGCGTCCTCGACGCCGGAACCGGGAGCGGAGTCGCCGCGATCTACTTCGGAAAGATCGCCCGCGAGGTGAAGACCTACGAGGTGCGCCCGGAGTTCGCCAGACTCGCGGAGAAGAACATCAGGAACGCCCGCCTCGAGAACGTCGAGGTGGTCGCGGCCGATATGCTCGAAGCGACCGGCGAGTTCGACGTCGTGCACCTCGACCTCACGATAACGCCGGCGCACGTGGAGCACGCCTTCTCGCTCCTTACCCCCGGCGGCTATCTCTCCTGCTACACGCCGTTTCTCGAGCACACGTTCGTTGCGCTCGATGCCGCAACGCCGCTCTTCCGGGACGTCCACTGTTACGAGTGTATGGAGCGGGAACTGACGCGCTCCGCCCGGGGGACCCGGCCGTCGACCAGGGTCGCCCACAGCGGCTACATCACGGTCGCGCGGAAATAGAGTTAGTATTCCTTCAGCGGGCGCTCCCACCCGGTGTAGCCGCAGTAGATACAGCAGTCCCCGTTGCAGTGCCTGCACTTCTGCGCAGGCTGCGGCACCATCACGGTGCCTTTTTTGTTGCAGTACATGCACCCGGCACCCTCGCAGTGGCAGCAGACTTCGGGTGCGTACTCTGCATTCTCTTCTGACATGCGCTTTTCCTCCTGAAAATAGTATGAGGGGGGCGAAGATGACAAAGGTTGTCATCCGGGTAGAGCGCACATCCGAAAAAAGGTATTTAGTGGGTGCGCGGCGAACAACTATTCAGGAGAGAAGAGGGGCGGAACAGTCAGGGCGCCCGCGCCGGATCAAAAGCCCCGGAAGGTAGCCGCACGATGTACCACATTATCTCGATCCGCGATTTTGAGAGGAATGATCTCGATTACCTGCTTGGCCGGGCACAGGAGTTCGATACAGGCAATTATCGGCCCGGAATGCTTGACGATAAACTTGTGGCGCTTCTCTTCTTCGAGCCAAGCACCCGCACACGGATGTCGTTTGCGACGGCGATGGCCCGGCTGGGCGGGAAGTCGATCAGCGTCGATTCTGTGGAGGCGAGTTCCATCGTCAAGGGAGAGACGCTCGCGGACACCATCCGGGTGGTGAGCAGTTATGCGGATGCCATCGTGCTCCGCCACCCGAAGGAAGGAGCGGCACGGCTCGCAAGCGAGTTCGCCACGGTGCCGGTCATCAACGCCGGCGACGGCGCGGGGCAGCACCCGAGCCAGACGCTGCTCGACCTCTACACCATCAGGCAGTCGATGCCGATCGACGGGATCGACGTCGGGCTCCTCGGGGATCTCCGCTACGGCAGGACCGCGCACTCGCTGGCGCTCGCCCTCTCCCTCTACGGCGTCACGCTGCACACGATCGCGCCCGGGGGGCTCGAGATGCCGGCGAATATAGCCCTTGAACTGCGGGAGCGCGGCATGGAGGTCGTGGAGCACGCGAACGTCGAGGAGGCGGTCCGGGAACTCGACGTCCTGTACGTGACGAGAATCCAGCGCGAACGGTTCCCGGACTCGGCGTCGTATTATAACGTCGCGTCCAGTTACCGGATCACGACCGACCTTCTCGACGGCGTGAAAGAACGGCTGATGATCCTCCATCCTCTCCCGCGCGCGGGAGAGATCGACCCGGCGGTGGACTGCACGCCGTACGCGCGCTACTTCGAGCAGGCGAGGAACGGCGTGCCCATCCGGATGGCGCTCCTCCACGAGGTGATGAAATGAGCACGAAAGACCCATCACGGGGGTTGCTCGTCAGCCCTATCAAGAACGGCACCGTCATCGACCATATCACGGCCGGCGAGGCGCTGAACGTCCTGCGGATACTCGGCATCACCGGGTCGACCAGGGAATGCCTGAGCATCGCGACGAACGTCGAGAGCAAACGGATGGGGAGGAAGGATATCGTCAAGGTAGAGAACCGGGAGCTCCGCACGGAGGAGGTCGACCGGATCGCCCTGCTTGCCCCGCAGGCGAAGATCAACATCATCCGGGACTATAAGGTCGTGGAGAAGAAAGGCGTGGAGATCCCGGAGATCCTCAAAGGCGTGGTCAGGTGCCCGAACCCCGGCTGCATCACGAACACGAACGAGCCTGTCGCGAGCACGTTCGAGGTGCTTCCAAAAGGGCTGCACTGCCTCTACTGCGACTGGCTGATCAAGGACGATATCGCGAACCACATCATCTGATCAGGCGTCCGTGCCGGTCGATCTCCCCCCGGCAGATCCGGGTGCTCGAGATCCGCCGGCCGTCTTCGGCGAGGACGCATGAGATCTCATGAAGGTCAACTTTTTTCTTCCCGCGCTCGCGCCGGAGTTCGTTGATCTCGACGGCGACCGGGAAGGTCTCCTCGGAGACGACGAGGATGTCGAAGTCCGCATCGAGGGCGCTGCCGTAGCGGTCGGCGAGCGGTTCGACCTTCCACGTTGCGGTGTAGCCGCGTTCTCGAATAAAAGACGTGATGGTCTCGAGCCGCTCCCGGTACGTGTGGACGGGGTGCGCCTTTGCGCCGGCAAACTCATCGGTCGTCAACCCGATGGTCACCTCCCCGTCGGGCCCGGCGAGCTCGAAGGAACGGGAGAGGAGTTTCCGGTGCCCGGCATGCAGGGGATCGAACGTCCCCCCGACCATCACTCTCATCCAGAGGCGTTTGCCGCGAGGGGTATTATGGGTAGTGATTGGTTGTGGGGTGGGCGGGTGAGGGGTGTTGGAGGCTCGCTACACAATTCTCAAGGGTGCTGGAGGTGAAAAGAACCCCAAACAGGGAGCGACTACTCCCGGATTCAAGCATCTCACCTTTAAGGCGCTCGAGTACTGTTCGTGGTTACACATGCCCCAGCACGGCTGTCTAGGGAACTGCGCATCTGCCCCCGGATCAAACGGCGCTCAAGCCCCGTTCACACCTGTCGGTGCTCACGCTCCTGCCCTTCGACCAGTCGCATTCCTCTGGAATGTCGCACCTTCAGCCAGCCGCTAGTCCAAGACCTTCGGTTTTCTCCAGCGATGTCCCATGGGGACATCGTCTATCGCCACGCACTGCCCCCGCCCCCTGGGGCGGGGTGCGATGCTCTGAAAGAGCGGAGCATGAGCACCGCAGGTGCGGAGGAGGAGGCCGAAGGCCGGGTGGGGTGGGGTCATAGGCTAATACCTAGGTAGAGACAGGGGAGGGAGGCGAGCCCCCCTCCCCGTCAGCCCCTCCCCAATGGCGATATCCCCACGGTCCACTGTACGTGACTTCTCGACGCTTGAAGTCTCAATAGCCGCATCAGCGCCAACCTGCTGCCTGAACCCCGGACTCCGCCACAGGTCGCATACGGCGCCCACCCGCCCCGCCCCTTACCCTCGATGGAGAACATTTTCTATCGCTGCAACCAATAGTAGACATACTATGGAGAGCGGATCGGTTGTGGGGGACCGCGTCTTTATCGCAGAGAACGCAACGGTCATCGGAGACGTGAGCCTCGGCGACGACGTGAGCGTCTGGTTCGGCGCCGTGGTCCGGGGCGATCGGGATACGATCACGGTCGGAGCGGGTTCAAACATCCAGGACAACGCCGTCGTCCACACCACGATCGGGTTCCCGGTCACCATCGGGGCGGACGTCTCGGTCGGCCACGGCGCCATCCTGCACGGCTGCACCATTCGCGACCGGGTGCTCGTCGGGATGGGCGCCGTCGTCCTGAACGGCGCGGTGGTCGGGGAGGACTCCATCATCGGCGCAGGCGCGGTGGTGACGGAGGGAAAGGAGATCCCCCCGCACTCGCTGGTCCTCGGCGTGCCCGGCAAGGTAGTCCGGGAGACGACGCCCGAGCAGCAGGAGAGCATCCTCCACAACGCGCGTGAATACGCCAGACTCGCAGGGAGGTACCGCCATGGCTGAGGTCGTCGTCATCGGCGCCGGGGTCGCGGGCATCCAGGCGGCGCTCGACCTCGCCGACCACAACATCCACGTCCACCTCATCGAGCGCGAACCGACCATCGGCGGGCACATGGCCCAGCTCGACAAGACGTTCCCCACCAACGACTGCTCGATGTGCATCCTCTCTCCGAAGATGGTCGAGGTGGCCCGGCACAGAAACGTCACCATCCACACCTGCTCCGAGGTCGAGTCTGTCGAGGGAGAGGTGGGGAACTTCCGGGTCCGGGTCAGGAAACACCCCCGCTACATCATCGAGGACGAGTGCAACGGCTGCGGGGACTGCGTCGCGATCTGCCCGGTGGAGGTCTACAACCGGTTCGACGCCGGCATCGGCGTGCGGAAAGCGATCTACAAACCCCATGCGCAGGCGGTCCCGGACATCGTCGTCAAAGACCGGGAGCACTGCATCGAGTGCGGGCTCTGCTACGACGTCTGCGGAAAGGAGGCAATCCTCCGCGAGGATAAAGAGCGCCTGCTTGAGATCGAGGCCGCAAGCATCGTCGTCGCGACCGGTTATGCGACGTTCGATGTCAAAAACAAGGCACAGCTCCGCTACCTCGTCATTCCCGACGTCATCACGAGCCTTGAGTTCGAGCGGATGATCAACGCAAGCGGTCCGACGGGAGGGAAACTGAAACGACTCTCGAACGGCAAACCGCCACGGAGCATAGCCTTCGTCCAGTGCGTCGGCTCCCGGGACATCTCCGTCGGCCGCCCCTACTGTTCCGGGGTCTGCTGCATGTATGCGATGAAGAACGCCATGCTCATCCGGGAGAAGAACCCCGACGTCGAGGTCGACGTCTTCTACAACGACATCCGCGCATACGGCAAGGGTTACGAGGAATATTACGAGCGGGCGAGGCGTCTCGGGGTCAGGTTCATCCGCGGGTTCCCCGGCGAGGTGCTCGAGGAGAACGACCACCTGACGCTGGTCGCGGAGAACACCGAGACCGGCGAGGTGGAGACGTTCCACCCCGACCTGGTCGTGCTCTCCGTCGGGCTCGAACCTGCTACAGAAGCGGATGAGGTGGCCCGGATGCTCGGCATCCCACGGGACGAGTCCGGGTTCTTCGACATCGCCGACCAGAAAGTCGGCCCCGTGCTCACGGTGAAGCCCGGGATATACGTGGCAGGAACCGCCGCCGCGCCGAGGGACATCCCCGACTCGGTCGCCATGGGCGGCGCGGCGGCGATGCGGGCGTATCTCGACACCATCAGGGCGGGATGAGCATGCCGGAGAGAGAAGAGCCCTGCACCATCGCGTGGGATGCAGAGAACGAGTGTATCCTCTACATCGACCAGACCCTGCTTCCCGGCCGGTACGAGCAGATGCGGTGTGGGACCGTCGACGACCTCGCCCGGGCGATCCGGAGGCTCGAGATCCGGGGGGCGCCGGCGCTCGGGATTGCCGGTGCGATGGGGGTGGCGCTCGCCGCCGTCCGGAGCAGAGAGACAGACCTCGAGCGGTTCCTCGACGAGGTCGGCCGGGCGGGAGAGATCCTCAAAGGCACCCGCCCGACCGCGGTCAACCTCGCGTGGGGAATCGACCGCGTGCAGCGGAAGATGGCGCTGGCCGCATCGGTCGCGGAGGCGAAGGCCATAGCGGTCGCCGAGGCGACCGCCGTCGCCGAGGAGGACGAACTGACCTGCCGGAGGATCGGCGGGTTCGGCGAGGAACTCTTTCCGGAGAGATGCACGGTGCTCACGCACTGCAACGCGGGAGCGCTCGCCTGCCGCTGCTGGGGGACGGCACTCGGGACGATCCGGTCGGCGATCGACGCCGGAAAGGACGTGCGGGTGATCGCCTGCGAGACCCGGCCGCTGAACCAGGGGTCGAGGCTCACCTGCTGGGAACTTGCCCGGGCTCGCATCGACGTGACCCTCATCCCCGACTCATCGGCGGCATACCTGATGCGGAAGGGAATGATCGACCTCGTCGTCGTCGGCGCCGACCGGATCACGAAGGATGCGGTCTTCAACAAGATCGGGACGTATATGCACGCTGTCGCCGCCCGCCACCACGGGATTCCGTTCTACGTTGCGGCGCCGGTCTCCACGTTCGACCTTTCCCACGGGGAGACGGATATCACCGTCGAGGAGCGGGACCGCTCCGAACTCGCATACTGCGGCGGCGTGCAGCTCGTGCCCGACGACGTGAAGGTGCTCAACTACGCCTTCGACGCCACCCCGCTCGACCTCGTCGATGCGATCGTCACCGAGATCGGGGTGCTCCGGCCGCCGTATACAGAGTCTTTCCGGTTCGTCGGGAAAGCTAGGGAGACCCGGTCATGAGTTTCTTCGACTCCGGGATCTGGATCCAGTTGATGACCATCATCGGGGAGATCACGTTCTTTTTCATACTCGGGATGCTGCTTGCCGCGGTAGCCCTCGCAATCATCGCTGCCGCCTCGATCACCAGGGGGAAGTTCTATCTCCCCCGGATCCTGATCCCCGGCATGGTCCTCCTCGAAGGACTCGTGAAGGCGTTCTGCAAGCTCCTCGGGCTGGATGACAAAGACCTCGTCACGTTCTTCATAACGCTTCGAAACACCATGAACACAAAGGCCTTCTCCGAGACTCCTGTGGAGAAGCGGGCGGTCTTCCTGCCTCAGTGCCTGCGGTCGGCTCAGTGTCCGGCACACCTGACGCCGGAAGGCCTGAAGTGCCGGAACTGCGGCCGCTGTTCGGTCGGAAAGAACGCGGAGTGGCTGGAGGGGATCGGGTACCGCGTCTTCATCGTCCCGGGCTCGACGTTCATAAAGCGGATGGTCAAGAAATACCGCCCGCAGGCGATCATCGGCGTCGGCTGCCTCATGGAGGTGAAGGACGGGATCGATATGTCCGACCGGATAGGGATCGTCGCTATCGGTGTCGTGAACGTAAAAGACGGGTGCGTGGAGACGATAGCGGACTGGACAGCGGTGAGGGATGCCGCCCTGCTCGGCATCAAACCCCCGTCAGGTGCCGTAGACTTTCACGGCCCGGCCGAATAAGCGCTCGCTCGTGACCTTGCCGTAGACAAAGATCGTCTCGGTGCTGTTCACATCACCGACCCTGACGCCCGGCCGGAGGGTGATGTTTCCTCCCGCCTGAATGGAATGGAGGCATGCATTGTCGCAGATGGTGGCGGTCTCCTGGACGCGGAGCGGCCCTTTTATCCGGACGTCATGCCCGACGACGATGCTCTTTGCCTCGATGGAACCGCCGACCGTTGAACCCGGCCCGAGCTCGAGGCGGCCGGCAATGACCATATTGCCCCAGATGTGCGTCTCCGGAGGGGTGATGAAATTTCCATCTATCTTCACGTTTCCGTCAAAAAAGGAACCTTTCGGTGCTATGTACGTGTCCCCGTGCCGGTAAACTTTCATGAAGATCTCCTGGATAACAACTCGGCCCGTAACCAGATAAAATTATCAGTGCAATTTTTTGCACACTGAGGTTGCAAGAATTTTGCCAGCCCATATCCGCCCGATATCCCCCGCAGGCGGCTGCAGGTTCCCGATCATACCACCGCAGCAATTGCAAAGACCGCAAGCGCGGCGAACATACCCGCCCGCAGGATCGACGTCGCCCTTGATACCCGGACGCAGTCCGGCGTCGTGCATCTAAGACCCCGGAAGGCCCCGAAGAGGATGACGAGATCCACGACCGCGATGCCGGCGAGGTAAAAGAGGCCCCACCAGTCGCCGAAGGGGAGAAGACTTACCGCAACGGCACCGCAGGCGCAGGCGAACGCGAATATTCCCGTCCGCCGGATCCCGACGATCATGGGAAGAGTGCGTGCACCTCCCGCAGCATCGCCGTCGACGTCTTCTGCATCTTTCAGGAGTTCCCTTGCGACCGTCGCAAGGAACGTGATCGCCGCGAGCGAGAGGTTCCGGACGAGCCCCTCGATGCCTGCAAACGCGCCGCCGAAGAGGAAGACGCTCGCGGTCAGGTAAGCGACGGCCACGTTGCCGAGGAACGGGGTCTTCTTCAGCCGGACGGCGTAGGCGATGAGGAGTACCGAGTTTACGAGGGCGATCGCAAGGCAGAGGGGCGTCGTCAGAGCGGCGACGAGAAGCCCGCCGGCAAAGAGCGCCGCTGCATACGTCTTTGCACCGGCAAGGCTGATCTCTCCTGCCGGTATGGGTCTTGTGGGCCGGTTGATCCGGTCGATTTCGATGTCAAAAACGTCGTTGATCACGTTCCCGCCGGCGGTTATGAGCGCGACGACCACGGCCAGCAGGAGCGACGGCGGCGTGAGCGTCCCGGTGGCGATAAGGTACCCGATGAGCGCGGTAAGGCCGGCAACAACGGCATTGTGCGGGCGGGTAATCGTGATAAAGGCGGAAGCGCTCATTCTCGAAGAGTTAGGTTCTCGGGCGGAAGATAAATAACCAGAGGTCCCCGGGAGCGGTATCGGGAAAAACGACGGGCTTGGGGGGATTTGAACCCCCGGCATTCAGCTTAGGAGGCTGACGCCATGTCCTGGCTAGGCCACAAGCCCATACACTGGAGTAAGAGTATTACTCATGAGAAGGTATAAGGGTATCGAGCATCCACCTTTTCTGGAAGCATGGATGTTATTGAGGTTACTGAGGGGAAAACCCGGTTTTTGGTGCCCAGGCAGGATCCTCATCTCCAATTCCCGCCGGGAAGCGGCCCGGTCTTTTACAACTCGCGCATGGAACTGAACAGGGATACCACCGTCCTCCTGCTCTCCGTCCTGCGCCCGGAGAGTTACCTCGATGCGATGGGCGCATCCGGCGTGCGGGGTCTCAGAGTGGCACACGAGGTCGGGATCCCGGTGACGATCAATGACTGGAACGCAAAAGCGGTCGATCTTATCCGGCAGAACGTGAAGGCGCTGGGCCTCCCCGCCGAGGTCACCCGCGAGGACGCGAACGTGCTGATGAGCGGGAGGAAGTTCGACGCCGTCGATCTCGACCCCTTCGGGACGCCGGCACCGTTCGTCGACTCCGCGGCACGGAGCGCCGGGAATTACCTCTTCGTCACCGCCACCGACACCGCCCCGCTCTGCGGAGCGCACCTGAAGGCCGGGATGCGCCGCTACTTCTCCCGGCCCAGAAACACCGAGTACCACGCCGAGGTCGGCCTCCGGACGCTGATGGGGTTTGTGGTGCGCGAGGTGATCAAGTACGACCGCGGGGTGGAACCGCTCTTCTGCTACGCGCACGAGCACTTCCATCGGCTGCACCTCCGGCTCCGGTACGGGGCGGCGGCGGCCGACAGGGCGCTTGCGCAGATCGGCTACGTGATGCAGTGCCCGGACTGCCTCTACCGCTCGGAACAGGCCGGGATGCTCCCCGAACCCGAGGAATGCCCGCTCTGCGGCGCGGCCCTCGTGCCGGTCGGCCCCCTCTGGACGGGGAGGATCAACGACGATGCGACGCTTGCCGCGATGCAGGAGGGCCTGGCGTCGGTCACGGCCGGAACCGGAGCGCGGATCGGGCGGCTGCTCGCGACCTGCCGGCAGGAACTCGACACATCGAGCCACTACGACTATCACGTCATTGCGAAACGACTGCGTGTCTCTCCCGGCGGGATCGAGACGGTCCTCGAGCGCCTTTCAGCCTCCGGCTACCGGGCGAGCCGCGCACACTACTCCGGCACCGCCCTCAAGACCGATGCGCCGCTCCCCGTCCTTGAAAAAGCGATCAGCGGCGGGTGACGATGGTGAGGACGTCCCCGTCCGCGAGTTTGTGGGCCAGGCCGACACGCTGCGCGTCGTGCTTGGCCGATTTGCCCCAGACCTTCGCGTAGCGGAACTTGTCCGCGAAGTCCCGGTGGAGGCGGTTGCAGACATCCTCGACCGTTGCCGGGCTCCGGATGATCAGCGGCTCGTCCATATCCGCGGGGCCGCCGACCGGCTTTAAATAGACCCGCATGAACCCGAGTTTCTCGAATATGGTGTCCTTTAAGTCTTCGACCCGGTAGCCGCTGTGTGCCGAGACCATGATGGGGGGCTCCCCGAACCGTTCGGTCAGTTCTTTCTCTATCGCCGCTCCTGTCTTTTCGTCCACGAGGTCGACCTTGTTGACCGCGATGAACGCCGGGACGTAGACCCGGTTGCCGATCATCGCGTCGATGAAGTCGTCCTGGCTGACTTCGTTCCTTATCAGGACGTCCGCGTTGACGATCTTGTTCTCCGCGAGGATCGAGCGGATCTCCTCGATGTCGAGGTCGACGGCGCCGACGGTGTTCAGCCGGATACCGCCGATCCCGGCCTTTTTGATAGTGATATCTGGTTTAGGGCGGTTGATCCGGATGCCGGCGTCGTAGAGCTCGCGGAGAAGGACGTCCGTATGCTGCTCGTTGAAGACGTCGACCAGAACAAGGATCAGGTCGGCGCTCCGCACGACGGCGATCACCTCTTTCCCGCGGCCTTTACCCATGGCGGCGCCGGCGATCAGGCCGGGGATATCCAGGATCTGGATCTTCGCGCCCCGGTGCTCCATCGAGCCCGGGATGACGGAGACGGTCGTGAAGGCATAGGACGCCGTCTCGCTGAGATCCGAGCCGGTGAGCCTGTTGAGCAGCGTACTCTTTCCGACGGACGGGAAGCCGACCAGGACGACGGTGGCGTCCCCCGACTTCTTCACGGAGTAGCCCTCGCCCCCTCCCGCAGAGGCCATGGCCCGGGCTACCGCTTCGTCGCGAATCTTCGCGAGTTTCGCCTTGAGGCGGCCGATGTGCTTGGAGGTCGCCTTGTTGTACGGGGTATTCTTGAGTTCGTCCTCTATTTCCCGTATCTGCTCTTCGACACTGCTCATTGCTGCCGATACAGATATGCTGGGAAGCTACTTATGGGTGTCTGTGATGGAAATCACGAACCGAAGAGAAAATTCCGGCCCGTATCGGGTTCAGATTGCCCGGTTGCCGGCAGGCTCGGAGACGGCGGAGCGCGAGACAGGTTTAAATATGATAAAGGCCAATAATTTAGAGCACGTTGGTGCAATGCGCTGCTATAGTGTAGACCGGCCAATCATGCAGGACTCTCACTCCTGCGACTGGGGTTCGAATCCCCATAGCAGCATCCTTTTGCGACTGTTTTGATGTTTTACCCGATGTAACGTTCGTCTGTCCCGGAGCATCCGGCATCGTCAACAACCGCTTGCAGCCCGTCCGGCTGATGAATCTCACGTATCAGCGCGGAGAGAATACGTACCCTCATACCGGTTGCCGGCAGAATAGAGATCAACATGCTCTTCCTTTCAGCGCAGGAGTCGGCGGAGTGGTCCGGCCTTGCAGACGAGGTTCTCAGAAGCGGGACTGCGCCGGGCACCTACGACGACGACATCCGGCCGAATCTGCTCTCTGCCTTCGACTATTACATAGGAGCGGTGCTTGCCGCCCACGGGCGGGCCGCAGAGGGGATCGAATGGCTGGGCGCCGCTGCACTTCGTGAGGAGAACGATCTCTTCTCTGCGGGCTTTCTCCTCGGTTTTCTCGAACGCCATAACGGGAGACTCGCCATGCCCACGGTGGCGTTCGCCGACCCGCGCCCGTTCATGCACTTTGCCGGCGTCCCCATGATGCGGGAGGCAAGAAAGCGGTTCGTTGCACAGTGCGGCAGCACTCTGCCGCAGTTCGATGAGCCGTTCTCCATGATGGATATCGGGTGCGGCAACGGAGGGCTCACCGTATCGCTTCTGCAGCACCTGCTGGATACCGGCAGGGTCGCTGAGATTGCCGAAGTCCTCCTCATCGATCCGTCGCCTGCAATGGCCGCCCTGGCCGAAAAGACCGTCCGCGACGCATTCCCCGATCTTCGTATCGAGACCGTGAACGGCCGGATCCAGGACTGTTCCGACAGCATCGATCACCGTTTCGATCTCGCCGTCAGCTCGCTTGCATACCACCACATGCCTCTTGAGGATAAGAAGATCCACCTCACGCGGCTCAGACCCTGGATCGACCACTTCGTCCTCTTCGAGATGGATGCGAACAACGACACCCCGGAGATGTACTCCCCGGAGCTCGCACTCTCGGTCTACCAGTCCTACGGGGGAGTCGTCGATGCCGTCTTCGCGCACGACGCCCCGGTGGACGTAGCCGTCGCCTGCGTGGATCTCTTCCTGATGACGGAGGTCGTCTCGTTCCTCACGCAGCCCCGCGGTGTGAGGACGGATTACCACATGCTGCAGAGCCAGTGGCATGCGCTCTTCACGGAATGCCTGGGTCCGGAGTTCGCCCCCGGCTGCCACTCGCCCTGCTATGCGAGCGACGAAACGACGCTCTTTACGATGCATTACGGCCGGGAGGCATAGGCAGGGACGTTCAAGACCTCGTCACCGTACCGTCGTGCGACTGCTTCGTCGGGATGCATACTGTTCGAGGAGCACGGCTTGATTCTCGCGCTTGCCATCCTTGGAAGAGATCAACTATCATTGGATCAGTTCCGTTGCTGAGGAGGAGTTGAGCGTGGAACTTCCGGGATGTTTGCCCGCGAACAGACGTGAACGAGGGGTGAGTCGCCGGCAGAAGATATTTGACCATGGGGAAGAAATGATCGGACAAGGAGACAGGGCTCAGGCAAATTACAGAAACTCGAGACGTTATTGATCTCTCGAAGTGCCTGGAGACTCACCCTGTGTAGTAACCACAATTTGGAGTATTTGTATGAATCAATCGGGCTCGAATGACACTGCACGCGGTGAGGACAAGAAATCCGGCTGTCACGGCAGCCATTGGGATTGTGTTGTGCAGTCGGACGAAGAGATCCTTCAGGCGATTGACGACGCGCTTCAAAATTCCTCCGCACCGGACACCGTGAATAAGGAAGGGCACACTATTTCGGCATATATCCCTCCGTATCATCCTGTGACAAAATGCTGCATCGTCTTCGACGGACAGGTCTATACTGTGTACCCAATGGCAATGGATGGTATCGTCCATGAGGTGAAGGTTGTCGGGTTCGACGAATGGGCAAATGGTATTGAGGGGCAGGCCATCGGCACTATCGGGGATGCTGTTCTGGCATTCTTCGACACGCGATACTACCGGAACATACGGGCTTACAGGAGAGAAGAACGATATCCGTTTGCCCTAACTGCCTTTGCATACACGTTGTCGCCGGCTAAAGAACAGATGGTGAAAGGCCCGGATGGTGCGCTGCATTCTACAATAGGTATTGCCGGGTATCGCCGCTTCGAGAGAGGTGACATCGACGATTTCGTCTTTCAGTCCCCTGTTAAAGATGTACAAAGAGTATCTTACTCCGGAAGGACTCTCTACCGACTCATTCTCCCGCTCTTCCGTCTCCAGAGCGACGATGGAGAGGGTTATCACGATCTCGACATTGTCGTATATGCTGCCGAACACGTGACCGGAGGATATGTTCCCAAACCTGGAGATGCTGTTACTGGAGTCCTGTGGCTGCAGGGATATCTGAGTGACGAGCAGCAATGAGGTAGATGCAGCGATGAACAGCACAGGGACGCGCATCGGGAAAATTCCTCCGTAATCCTCTTTTCCACCGCTCGGTAACGGCAGAAGCTACAGTTTCCGGTAGCGGACAATGTGCGATGTTCGGCAAGCAGATACCGCTCTTCTTCGGCAGCTTGCCAGATAGATGACGTTCAACGCCCCGGGAGTGTCATCGGCACGGGACGAGGTATTGAGCGTGGGGTATAGTTTCCGAGAGTTCTTCCAGCACCGTTATGGCTCATCGCCCCGATGATCCGCCCCTGCTCGAATGCAACGTTCACCTCCATCCCGGCCTTTGGCGTCACGTGCGCGGGCTGCAGGGCCGGCACAGACGACGGCCAATGCCAATCTAGAACTACGGGAAGGTTCAACGTATAAGCAGAGTCTGGAGAAGACAGTAATCCAGTCCGGGCCGGGAGTGCCCTACAGCGATCCTGTTCTTCAACACCCGCCACGCGAGGCGTTCCCATGGACAATTCCCCCGACCGAACCCGAAGATCGCAGCACTACCTCGGAAACCGCGGCCTCATCGTCCTGATTGCTCTCCTCTCCGCCTTCGTCCCGCTCTCGACCGACCTCTATCTCCCAGCCCTTCCGGGAATGGGTGACTACTTCGGCGTCTCCGCCGGCCTCACCAACCTGACCCTGATCCTCTTCTTTCTCTTCTTCAGCCTCGGGCTGCTCTTCTGGGGACCGCTCTCTGATCGGTACGGGCGGCGGCCCGTCCTGCTCATGGGGCTCGCGCTCTACATCGCCGCAAGCGCCGGGTGCGCCCTATCGTGGGATATCCGGCCCCTGATCGCCTTTCGCGTCCTCCAGGCCGCCGGCGGCAGCGCCGCCTCCGCGGTCGCTATGGCGATGGTCAAAGACATATACGAAGGGCGAAAGAGGGAGTCGGTGCTCGCGCTCGTCCAGTCCATGGTCGTCGTCTCCCCCGCCGCCGCCCCGGTCCTCGGGGCGTTCATGCTCCCCTACACCTCGTGGCGGGGTCTTTTCGTGACGCTCGCTCTCATCGGCGTCGTCGCGATGGTTGGCGCTCTCCTCCTCCAGGAAACCATACCCTCGCGGTCGACCGGCACCATGGCGCAGTCCGTCCGCCGGCTCGGGGCCGTGCTCAACAACCCCGGGTTTGCCTCGCTCCTTATCGTCTTCTCGCTCGTGAGCACCGCATCGCTCGCGTTCGTCTCCGCCTCGTCGTACATCTACCAGGACGGGTTCGGGCTCTCGGAGCAGTGGTACAGCTTCTACTTCGCCCTCAACGCCGTCGGCCTGATAGCGGGCCCGTTCTTCTACCTCTGGCTCTCACGGCACGCGAGCCGCCGCTCGATCGTCGCAGCCGGGTTCGTCGTCATGATCGGCGCAGGCGTACTGGTCTGCCTCTTCGGGAGCCTTGGCCCCCTGGCCTTTGCCCTTGCCCTCTTCCCGGCTTCGCTGATGGGGAGCTCCGTCCGGCCGGCGGGTGCGTTTCTGATGCTCGACCAGCAGAAGGAGGATACCGGCTCCGCATCCGCCCTGATCAACTGCTCGAGCCTCGTCTTCGGCAGCGGCGGGATGGTTCTCGTCTTCCTCTTCGGAGAGAGCCTCGTCTTCGGCCTCGGGGCGATCAACGTGGCGGTCGGGGTTGCGTGTCTTTCAGGGTGGACGGCGATCGGGAGGCGGGGAGTGGTGAGGTTCTGAAGGGTCCTTCCTGTGAGGGGAAGATCTAAATACATGCACATACACATACACAGACATGGGAACCAGGACGATCAGCATCAGCGACGACGCATACGAGAGGCTTTCCCGGTTAAAAGGCGCCTCGAAGATGAGTTTCTCCGAGGTGATCCTGAAGTACACCCCGCAAAAGAAGAAACTCTCGGAGATTCTCAAAGAATTCGGGCCGAACCCCGCGCTGGCTGATTCGGTTGCGGAAGCCTCGCGCGAAATGCGAAGATCTTCGATGCGAAAGGTCGACTTCGATGCCGACGCTTGATACGTCCCTGCTCGTCGACCTGATCCGGCACGACCCGGAGGCGATGAGGACGCTCGAGGCGATGGAGCGGGAAGGGCTGCCGCTTGCAACCACGGCGATCAACGCCCTCGAACTCTACCGCGGCGCGTTCCTCTCGGCATCGGTTCAGGAGAATCTCCGGGAGGTTGAAACGATCATGGAGGCGCTGATCGAACTCCCGATCACCGACGAAACCTACCGGGTCTTCGGCGCACTCGCTGCCGAACTTCGGGGAAGAGGCAGCCAGATCGGGGATTTCGATGAGGTGATCGCTGCAATCACGCTCGGAGGCGACGGCGAGATCGTCACCCGGGACGATCACTTCACCCGCGTTCCGGGGCTGAAGGTCAGGACGTATTGAAATCTGTCTGAAAGCCCTGTTCGCAGGGTTGTTCCAGAACATCATCTCCCCTTCAGCGCCCCGAGCGCCTCCCGGGCCGCCCTCCGCACCTCGGGCTCCCGGTCTTTCAAGGCCCGCATCAGCGCCAGGCGGGCACGGGGATCGCCGATCCGGCCGAGGGCCCGGGCCGCCCTCGCACGGACGCTGTACCGCCTGTCCGCGAGGCGCGGGATGAGCGGATCGACCGCCGCCGGATCCCCGATCGCCTCCATCGCCCCGATTGCACGAAGGACGACCTCATCGTTGCGCGAGTTGAGCAGCGGTACCAGCAGCGGGAGAGCAGGCGGCCCGATCTCCGCGAGCCGGCGGCGTGCGGCCGCCTCCTGCTTCTGGTTCGCCGCCCGCTCGAGCGCCCGTACCTGCTTTGCTATCGCTTCCGGCCGGTCGTCCTCCCGGGCGGGGAGCGCCGGCAATTCCGCCGGGCTCCCCGGGGTCTTCGCGGCAGGAATCGTCCCGACGCCGCTCAGGAGCAACCCGCGCAGCGCCCCGGGCTCTCGGCCGGCGAGGATGAGAAGCCAGTGCATACCGGAGAGGCCCAAAATCTCGCCGGTACGCCGTGCGTTCTTCACCATCGCCAGCCACTCCTCGTCGGTAAGAGGCCCGGAGCAGGACTCGAGCGAGCCGGCAAGGTCACGGCGAAGCCGCTCCGGGATCGCCTCCAGGATCGCATCGACCCGGATCGTGCCGAAATCGTCCGTCGCAATGTGCCGCCGGCTCCGGAGATAATCGCGGACGGTCGCTTCGCTCCTCTCCCGGAATCCGGCAATCCCGTCGTCCGCATCGGGAGCGTGCAGGACCGGGATATCGAGAAGAAGCGCGGTATCCCGGATCCAGGCAAGATCGTTCTGGTAGGAGAATGCGTCCTCCGCGTCGACGTATGCCTGCGGCAGGGCGACGAAGTGGTGAAAGACCGGCTCTTTCCCCGGCCGCTTCCGGAGGATCCGGCCCATGCGCTGCACGAGCTGCAACTGCGTCTTTGAAGACGCGACGTTGATCCCGATCTCCGCGTCCGGGACGTCGACCCCTTCGTCCAGCATCTTCGGCGCGACCAGGACGCCGTGCCGTGCCGACCGGAATCTATCCAGGGACCGCTGCACCTCGGCCCGGGGCATCCCCGAATGGACGCGGTAGGCGTCCACCGAATCGGCGAGGGCATCGTAGATGCCGTCACAGGTCGCGATATCCATCGAAAAGACGATGCACTTCTGCCCTGCCCCGAGCTGTCGGGCGAGCTCGATCGCTCTTGCCGTCTTCGGGGCCGACCGGTGGATGATCATCCGCCGCCGGTAGACGAGGCCGATGAGCCGATACCACGCCTCCGGCACGTCGGCCGCCCGGTAGCGGAGATGCCGCATCAGACCGACGAACTCCGCGATGCTCGCAAAGCGATCGAACCGGGAGTTCGACAGCCGCCGGATGATCTCCCGGTGCCGGCCGTTGATGACGGCAAGGTCCCTGGCGATCTGCTCGGAGATTTCCCGGAACTCCTCGTTCTCCCGCACATCGAGATAGGTCGTATGGAGGTGAAGGGTGAACGACGGAACGACCGCGTCGTCGCGGGCATCCTTGAGGGAGTAGGTGTAGACCGTCGGGCCGAGAGCACGGTCGAGCGGGGCGCGGCGTTCCTTCCCCTCGATCGTCGCCGAGAGCCCCATCTTCCACTTCGCGGGGACGGTAAGGGCTTTCCTGAACTCTCGCCCGGCGCTGTGGTGCACCTCATCGACGATCAGGAGATCGGCGCGGTAGCGGTCCGGGGAGCGGTAGACTTTCTGGAGTGTCTCGAACCGGAGCGTGAACCGGCCGCCGCAGGAGAGCGGCACAGAATAGTCGGCACCTGGATTTCCCGGGAGTCCGAGTTTCTCGATGGCTTCCCGGCGCCACTGGTTGAGCAGGGCGCGGGAATGGGCGAGCACCAGCACCTCCAGACGCCCGTGCACCTCGTAGAGTCTCAAAGCGGCCGCAAGCCCGACGAGGGTCTTTCCGGTCGCCGTCGCCATCTCGAGGATGCCCCTGCCACCGGCGCGAAGCCAGGCTTCGAGCGCCCGGCTCTGGTGCGGCCAGAGCGGACAGAGGAGGACGGGCCGCCCGGCCAGGTCCGAAAGTGCATCGGTCTCTTCGAGCCGTGCACAGAACGCGTCGGCGCTTCCCGCTTCCGTGAGCCGGGTGAAGAGGTCCATCGCAAAGAGACCGCTCCCGGCCGCAAAGAGCGTCGAGACCTCGTCGACGATCCCGGGAAGAAGCCCCGTCTCGAGGCCAACCTTCTTCAGGACGGCGATCTTCTGGCTCTCCGGGAATGGGTGGAGCGCACGGTAACAGAGATGGCGGAAACGGGAGAACTCCTCCAGGGCCTCGTCCGGAAGGCAGGTATCCCCGTCCCGGCCGGAGAAGATGAGAAAAGCAGTCTCTGCGACGTAACGCTCGAGGCGTTCGTAGTGATCGCCGTTTTGGTCCAGCCGGAGGACGAAGCGGCCGTCCTGCCGGAGAGTATTATCGTAGTAGTTCAGCAGTTCTTCGTCAGCTATCCCGAGCGCAGCGGCCGGCGGAAGCGGATCGAGGACCCGGCTCCGGAAGGAGTCGAAGGTGAACTGCTCGGGGTTTGAGAGGAAGTCTATCTCGTGTGGCAGGAACCGTCGCATGGCTCTCACTGTGTATTCGCGCGTAAGTTGCTTCAGCACCGACCGGAGTGCTCTGCGATTCGATGCTCCGGTTCGCCCTATCGCAACCGGCAGAATCTGTCCCGAACAAGAGACTCGATGAAGGAACAGATGTCCCCGCCGGAGGATCCCTTCAACCCGTCCCGGCGTGCTGCCCATTCTGTTTATCCTCACCCTGCGTTAAATGTTGCCCGGACCGGCCGGAACCCACTGGAGATCCGGGGAGAATGTTCCTGCGATCCGGGCTTTCCGGGGCGTGACAGCGGCATGTTGAAGGCGGACAGAGCCCCCCATCGAATTTGTCATGTAGAATCATTACAAAACCTATAAAGCAGATATGGTACCACGTTGTAAGGTTCATACCGACCTATTGGTTTAGTTTTCCGGGAGACGGTTCATCTGTCAGGGAACACGAACTGCAAGATCATAGTGATGTTCAAGTAGCGATACTCAAAAAGTGAGGAGACAACCATGGCAAAGAGAATGCTGAGCGAGTTCGAATCATACGACCTCCTGAAACAATACGGCGTACCGGTGCCCGAGCATGCAATCGTCCAGACCGCTGCCGAAGCGGGCAAAGTGGCGGAGAAGATCGGTTTTCCGGTCGTCATGAAGATCCACTCGCCCCAGATCGTCCATAAAAGCGATGCAGGAGGCGTTATCGTCAGTATATCCTCGAAGCAGGCTGCGGAAGAGGCATTTAACAAGATCGTCGCAAATGCCAGGTCGTACAACCCCGAAGCCGAGATCAAGGGCATCATCGTCGAGCAGCAGGCAGCGCCGGGGCTCGAGTTGATCATCGGCGGGAAGACCGACCCGGCATTCGGGAAGGTGCTCACCTTCGGTATGGGGGGCACCCTCGTCGAATTGATGAAAGACGTCACCCTGCGGATCCTGCCGGTCTCCGAAGAGGCCATCCGGCAGATGGTCAGGGAGATCCACGGATACCCGATGATCCAGGGTTACCGCGGGGCGAAGCCCCGGGACGAAGAGGCGCTCGTCAAGGTCATGTGGGCGATCAACTGTTTTTTCGCCGAGAACACCAACGTCGTGGAGTTCGACATCAACCCGGTCAGGCTGTACGAGTCGGGAGCCTGCATCGTCGACGCCCGGATCTTCGTCGACGATGAGGCGGTCGAGAGGGTGGCAAAAGAGCGGCCCTTCGTGCCGATCGAGTACTTCACCCCCCGGTCGATAGCGGTCATCGGAGCGTCGTCCGAACCCAAGAAGATGGGCTACGCCATCATGCACAACCTCCTCCACTTCCCGGGGCAACTCTACCCGGTGAACAACAAGCGTCCGGAAGTGCAGGGGCTCAAAGCGTATGCTTCTATTCTCGATATCCCGAATCCCGTCGATATGGCGGTCATCACCGTCCCGGCAAAGCACGTCCCGAGCGTGATTGAGGAGTGCGGGCAGAAAGGAGTCGTGATGGCGGTCATCATCACGGCCGGATTCAAGGAGACAGGAGAAGGAGGAAAGGCACTGGAAGACCGGATCCTCCAGATCGCAAAGGGCTACGGCACGCGGATCGTGGGCCCGAACTGTCTCGGGCTGATCATCCCCCCGAAAGGCATCGACACCACCTACGTTCACGAGTCACCCAAACCCGGCAACATCGCCTTCATCTCCCAGAGCGGCGCCATTGTCAACACGGTGGTCGACTGGAGCATCCGGCAGGATATCGGGTTCTCCGCCGTCGTCTCGGTGGGCAACCAGGCGGACCTCAACTTCATCGACTACCTCAGGTTCGTGGAGCGCGACCCGAAGACCAAAGGCATCATCCTCTATATCGAGGAGATTCAGGACGGCAAGACCTTCATGAAGGTGGTCGACGAGGTTTCGAGATCCAAACCCGTTGTGGCGATCAAGTCCGGTTCGTCGGTGAAAGGGCAACAGGCTGCCTCGTCCCACACAGGTTCGCTTTCGGGGTCGTACGACGTCTATATGGAAGCCTTCCGTGAGTCCGGCGTGATCCCAGTCCATACCCTGACCGGCGCGTTCCAGGTCGCGGAGATGCTGGCGACCCCGAAGGGCTACCCCCGCGGCAAGCGGGCGATCGTGATCACGAACGCCGGTGGGTTCGCCGTGCTCTCCTCCGACTACGCCGAGCGTTACGGCATCGACCTGATCGGCCTCCCGCCAAAGGTCCTCAAGGAGCTCAACGACATTCTGCCCGATTTCTGGAACAAGAACAACCCGATCGACCTTCTCGGCGACGCCAACGAAAAGCGGTTCGAGCAGGTATTCAGCGTGCTCGCCAAACACCAGGACTGCTGGGACATCGCGTTCGTGGTCGGGTTCCCGAACCTCGTCATCGGCTCAGAGCAGCTGGCAAACCAGATCACCCGGTTCTCCGAGAAGACCGAGAACATGATCGTCGGGACGCTGCTCGGCGGCGACTCCATGGAGCGGGGCCGTAAGATCCTCAAGGAGAACGGCATCCCGATCTTCGAAGAACTCGACTTCACCTTCCGGGTGATGGGAAGAATTCTCTGGCAGAGATTCCGGTAAGGAGTCTCCCGAAACTATTCCTTTTTTGCCTGTTCCGGAATACCGGCCCCTATTGAAATGCTTTCCGCAGCCCCCAGACAACACCCGGCTATCAACGGAGGTCGGCGGTATGTCGATGACTGGAGGTGATGCGTCCTCCGGAGGAAGACTTCAATAAAGCCGAAACGCTCAGTCAACATCGCTTCCCGCCGCCTCTCTGCCGTCCCTGTGCCAGACCACCAGAAACGACGAGAGGACGGCGAGCGTGTAGCAGGCCCAGAAGAGCGGGATCGTCGTACCGGAATCAGGTCCCCCCGAGACAAACCGCCCGATGCCGATAGCCATCGATACCAGAACGGCCGCAATCACGAGAAGGACCGGCGCTATCCGGACCCGGGACCGGGCGGAGGGCTGCGGAGCCACTTTCGGCGTCACGACGAACGGCAGGCGCTTTCCGGAGACGACGTACAGGATCGCCCGGGCGTATACAAAAGCAAGCGTGTTGAAGATCGCCTGCGAGAACGCGAGGTCGTGCAGGGAGTACTGCCGCTCACGGATACTGATGATGACCTGGATCGCGATCACCACTGCGAGCACCACGGCAAAGACCGGAGGGAGCCATACGGGGAGGATAGGGATGCCGAAGGTCAGCGTGGCGACGGGGAGGAGAAAGAGCGCCAGGTTCACCCCTCCGAGCAGATAGATGGAGACGGTCACGAGGAACTCGAGCCAGTGCAGCGGGGTCATGCTTCCGGGCTGCGTCACGAGCTGCCGGAGGATGATCCCGAGGAGCTGGGTGTTCCCGTATGCCCAGCGAAACTGCTGCGTGAAGTACGCAGCAAGGTTCGGCGGCGCGAGACCCTCTGCGTACACGGCGTCGAGGAAGATCCCGCGGCGTCCCCTGAGATGAAACATGAAAGAGGTGGCGATATCTTCGGCGATGCACGCCTCGTCCATCCCCCCGATGGCGGCAAGGTGGCTCACCCGGAAGATGCAGTTCGATCCGGTCAGCATGGCGGTATGGTTGACGGAGAGCCCCCTGCAGACGTGCTTGTTGTAAATGTGCTGCTGGTAGGAGAACGTGACGCTTATCGGGTCGTGCGGTTCCGAGCGGAAGAACTGGGGGGTCTGGACGAAGGATATGGTGAGGTCGGCCTCAAGGACCGGAATGAGGTCGGCGAGGATCGACGGTTTCACCCTCTGGTCGGCGTCGATGACCAGGAGATACGGCGTATCGTCGAGATGCGAGAGCGCATGGTTGATCGCTCCCGCCTTGAAACCGTGCCTGTGGTCGCGGTGGATATACCGGAGGTCATACCGGCGGCATATCTCCTGCATCGCCGTGCGTTTCCGCTCATCCGTGGAGTCGTCGAGGAGGAAGATGCAGACATCCGGGTAGGAGATCTCCGTGCACGCCCGGACGCAGTCCTCGACCACGGCGGGTTCTTCGTTGTAAACGGGGATGAAGACCGCGACACGGCAGGACGACGCATCCTTCTCCTGCGCTGCAATGGGGCGTTCCGAATAGGCATAGAGCGACCGCAGGAGGTGGTCGGCGTAGCTCACGAACTGAATCACCCCGAATGCGGTGACGGCAACCAGGAAGAGGGAAAGGACTCTCGCAAAAAGGCTCCATCCGGCCCCGGTGAATATGAGGGACAGGTCCCGGAGGAGGACGAACGTGAGCAGCACCATGAGCGTGGCGGTAAAGAGTGAGATACGTGCTGCAGTCTTCATGAAGGATACACCGCCGTCTGAATGGTATTGTGCAGGGATGATGCCTCGCGGTTGTATGGTCTCGCCGGCAGGGTGCAACGGCATGTGCGAGGCAGTTCGGATACCATCCATCATACCGGCACACTTAAAGGTTGCGGACATGGCGGCGCCACGGCCCACCGGAACCCTGGAACGGTCCATACCGTTATCTCTCACCTGCAGGGAGTAACCGCCTCTAACCCCTCAAGGGGCCCTGCGGTCGCGGCAAGATCGGCCCGCATCAGGGCGTCAGGACTGCACGCGGCCGCTGAAAGTGCGGAAGGGCGGCATGCCTCGCGATCGCCGGCCACCGACACTATGAAATAGATCGCTCACCTTTCTGGCAATTGATAATTATGGCTGTACAGAAGATGGCAACCACGTTGAAGAAGTACGAACTGCCGCCCCTGCCCTATGCGCCGGATGCTCTCGAGCCGTACATCTCAAAGGAGCAACTCTCCCTGCACCACGACAAGCACCACCAGGGTTACGTGACCGGGGCGAACGCCGACCTTGAGAAACTGGAGAAGGCGCGGCAGGAGGGTACCGAGGTCGACATGAAGGCCCTGTTGAAGGAACTCTCGTTCAACATCGGCGGCCACATCCTGCACGACCTCTTCTGGCCGACCATGGCGCCGGCCGGGAAGGGCGGCGGCGGAACTCCGGGTGGCGCCCTTGCAGATCGGATCGATCAGGAATGGGGTTCCTTTGACCGGTTCAAGGCCGAGTTCACGAAGACGGCCGCGAGCGTCGAGGGCTCCGGGTGGGCGGCGCTCGCGTACTGCACCATGACGAACCGCCCCATGATCATGCAGATCGAGAAGCACAACAACCATGTCTACCCCACGTTCCGGATCCTGATGGTGCTCGACGTCTGGGAGCACGCCTATTATATCGATCACAGGAACAACCGGGGCGGGTTCATCGACGCGTTCTGGAACGTCGTGAACTGGGACATGGTGAACAAGCGGCTTGAGAAACTTTAACCCACCCTTTTTCATCCGTGAGTGCGCGGAGAGTAAGCGCACCCCGGGCCGGACGGAGAACACCGCCTCCGGCGGATTTGCAATACCCTGCACTCCCGGAGGGCCAGAGAGGTTTAACCGCCGCCTCAGGCAGAAACCGGCAGCCGCCAGAACCCGTTAACCCCGCAGGCGCCGTGTGAATCTCCCCATCCAAACCATTAAGTAGTCGCCGCAAGAGGATTACCCAGCGACGTTATCAGGAGGGGGGAAGTAATGGATCGACACCGCTGGTGCACTACTCTTAGTCTCAACTGCGCTCACCTCCCCGGGAGGGAGTTGACCCCGCGTTCTCACATGCACGAAGGGGCCTGCCCCGGGCCATACCACCCACCGGGCAAGCTGCACGCGTATCCGGCCGGCACAGGGATCAGCCATGTTCGATAGAGCCTTCCCGGAGCCGGACCAGATGGTGATCCGGGACGCAATCACCGAGGGGGTCATCCACCGGCTGCTGCACGAAGAGGACCCGCGATTTCGGAACTTCCAGCTCTGCAACGCATGTGGTTCCTGCACACCGCACTGCCCCGCGCGGATCAACGATCCCGGAGCGAACGGGGACCCGGGCTACCTTGCACGGAAGGTGACCGCGGCACTCCAGGCAGGCAGGCGCCCGGAGCTCAACCTCTCCGACTGCGTCCAGTGCTACTCCTGCGAAACCGTCTGCCCGCGATCCGTCAGCATCGGCGGGATCATCAATGCCGTATACGAAACGGAACACATACAGCCGATCTTTCGAAAACTGCTCCTCGACCGTGGGGGCCTTCCCCCTCAGGCATTTCTCCCGCTGTATACCAGCAGGGGCCGGTTCAGGAAGTTTGTTGCAAAGGCCATCCGATACCCGTATCCGGTGAACGAGAGAGCGGTAGACGAGGTCAGGAGGATGCTGCTCCACCCTCTCAAGGCATCGATCTTCTCACCGCCCGCGCATCCCGCGCCGAAACAGTCGCTCACCCCCCCGGACCGGGTCTTTCACCTCAACTCCTGCTGTACCTTCAACTATCCCGGAGCGGACCTCTCGCAAAAGAAGATCCTTGCCGCACTCGGTGTCCGGTACACGACCTCAAGGTCGCAGACCTGCTGCGGGGGAGCCCCGCACTACATGGGCGGCGCCGGCTTTGCGGACCGGCTGCTTCTCACCGCCCGGAACCTCAGCGTCATCCAGGACGCGGTCGAACTAGACGGCGACGTCCCCGTCACCGGAATCTGCCCGACCTGCAGCGACTCGTACGCGGCCGCACTGGAACTGCTCTCCGGGAGTGCCAACAGGGCAATGGTGAACGAAGCGCTGGACCGAATCGGGCGAGAGGTGACCGACCCGCGGAGATTTTCGGTGGCCAACGTCCTCGACCTCTACCCGCTCTACCTCGACGAGATAAGAAGGCTCGTCGAGACGCGGCTCTCGGGCCTGCGTGTCGGGGTGCACGTCAGCTGCCATTACCGGAAGATGAACGGCACCCTCGCCATCCCGCCGGGACTGCAGAACCTCACGGCGGTTACCGGGGCGAGGGTCGCGAGGAGTGTCATGGAGCAGTACTGCTGCGGAGGGGTCAAGAACCTCTTCGACCGCCACCAGAAAGGCAGGCCTCTTGAGCTTTCCCGGCTGAACCGGCTTGTTTATCAGGATTTCATGCAGCACCGCCTGGACCTGATGGTCGTCGACTGCCCGGGGTGCGAGCTGGTGTACGACCACATGGGGGTGCCGGTGCTTCATATCACCGAACTCCTGGCGCTCGCGATGGGCGCCGACCCCCGTGAGACGGTTTACATCCAGGGCCATATGACATCGTTATCTCCGGTACTCCGCCGGATAGGGCTTCTTTAGGGATCTGCAGACCCGGGCCGGGGGTGTGCGCTCCCCACCACGGCGAGGGAGGAGCAGCGGGCGTACGAGGCTGTGGTGCAAAAGGCCGGCAACGGCCTTCAGCATGCCCATGGACGTGTTTGCGCAACCGGGGAAACCCCGGGCAATCCGGCTGAGACCGGGGCTTTCACCGCAAATCACTTATTACCAGGGATATGATTTGTTTATATAATTTTTACAAGATAATAACCTCAAGGGGGCGAGATACTCATATGTGTAGAGTGGATTCGAGATCTACCCGATTAAGAGAGACTTTCCATATCCTTGACGAGCCCGGCGTAGGCACCCTCGTGCTCGACGGGGATATGCAGGTGGCCTGGGCAAACACCTACGCCATGGATATCCTCTCGGCACGCGAGGAGGACATCCTGGGATCTGATGCCTGCCAGGTTCTCGATATGCATCTGGTGCCGCTCCTGCGGGGGAGCGAAGAGGCAAGGCGACTCCTCGCCGCGGTGCGCGATGGGTGCGAGATGCCCGGTCTCGACCTCCTGGTGCAGGACTCCCGGGGAGAAGAACGGCGGATCGTCTACTCCAGCAGGAAGATAAAGCAGGAACCGTTCGCGGGGATGTGGGTGCTCTGCATGCGGGACGTCACCGAACAGAAACCGACGGACGAAGGGCTGCTCTCCTCGAACAGACAACTTCTGGTTCTGAACCAGATCATGGGAGTATCTGCGTCGTCCCTCTCGCTCGACGAACTGCTTGAAGCGTCGCTCTCAAAGACCCTGGAACTGCTCGGCTTCGACCTGGGACTGACCTACCTCTTAAACCCGGAGCGGACACTGGCGCTCACGCGCTACCATCACTCAGTCCCGAAGACCTACCTCGCCCGCAACAGGGTCATAAAGGTCCACCACTGGCCCTGGAACTTTGTCTTCGTGGCCGGGCAGCCGCGTTACCTTGAGGCGCAGGGCGAGGGGGGGACGATCGAGGAGGAGATCCTCTCGTCACTCGGGGTTTCCGCCCTTGCCTGCATCCCGATCCTCGCTGAGTCGGTCGTGGTCGGTGCGCTCTTTCTCGGGAGCAGGAAGAGGGAGCGGTTCCGGGAAGAGGAACGCCATCTTCTCGAGGCGATAGGGCAGGAGATCGGCTCAGGCGTCCTCCGGAGCATGCTCCACAAGCGGCTGGAGGCGGCCCACCGCGAGACGAACCTCTACCTGGACGTCATGACCCACGACATCAAAAACGCGGAGAACGTCGCGAACCTCTACTGCGACCTCCTGCTCGATGTGCTGGAGGGAGACGCCGCGCAGTATGCAAGAAAACTCAAGGAGAGTATCCGGAAGAGCACCGGCATTCTCCAGAACGTCTCGACCATCCGCCGCATCCACCAGGAGCCCCCCGACCTGAAACCGGTTCACCTCAGCCACGTGATCAGGGCGGGGATCAACCGCACCCCGGAGACATGCATCTCTTTTGACGGCACCACGGCGGAGGTCTGGGCCGACGATCTGCTCCCCGAGATCTTTGCGAACCTCATCGGGAACGCCGTCAAGTTCGGCGGACCCGGCGTCGAGATCACGATCCGGGTGGAGGACTATCCCGAAGAGGATCACATGACGATGGTAACCGTGGAGGATACCGGCCCCGGCATCCCCGACACCATGAAAGAGGCAATCTTTCACCGTTTCAGTCGAGGCAAGGACCAGGGATGCGGGGAAGGGCTCGGTCTCTACATCGTCGGGATGCTTGTCGAGCGCTATGGCGGCCGGATCTGGGTTGAAGATCGGGTGGAGGGAAGGACGGACCTCGGGGCGTCTTTCCGGTTCACGCTGCGCGAAGTGGTGCATGGCGAAGCCGACGAGTATGAGGATTGAGTCCCTCATACCCGGGTGTTTTACGCCGCCGTCGCAGCCGCCTGCCTGACGATGAGCCCTGCCGAGTACCGGCGGGCCCAGACGTACCCGAGCGCCGCGCCGATCGCGTTCCCTGCGGCAACCCCCCACCAGACGCCGGAGAGGCCGAACCCGAGGTCGATTGCGAATACCCAGGCCAGCAGGATCGAGAGAACGACGTTCTGGAGGACCGTGATCGTCAGTGAGCGCGTGCCAAGGCCTGTTCCCTGGAAAAACGATGCAGAGAAGAGTCCGAACCCGACCATGGGGTAGACGAGGCTCATGACACGGAGGTAGGTCGTCAGTTCCGGGGCGATCCCGGCGGCTTCTCCCGTGGCCGTGAAGAATGCGGCGATCCGGGGGGCAAAGACGAACGTGGCTGCGGCGAGGCCGAGACCGATGCCGAGCCCGAGCCTCGCGGCGAAACGGAGCGCGGACTCCATTTTGACATACGCCCGGGCCCCGTAGGCGGCGCCGGTGACCGCGACCACCGCCGACGATATGGCGAGGATCGGCGTTAAGCCGATGCTCACGACCCGCCACCCGACCGAGTAGACCGCGACGGCGTCGGTGCTCGATATCAGGACGATGACGCCGTTCAGGATCAGTGCCATCAGTGCGAGGGCCAGTTGTTCGGCTGCAGCAGGGAGGCCGACCTGCAGGATGTCCCGCGCGACTGCGGGGTCCGGAGAGAATTTACGGAGGTGGAGGGAGACGTAGGTGTCCCGCTTCACAAAGAGCCAGTAGGCCATGGGGACGGCGGCGATGATCTCGGCGAGGATGGTCGCCCAGGCTGCGCCGGCGATCCCCATATCAAGCGTGTAGATCAGGACCGGGTCGAGGACGATGTTTGCCACCGCTCCTGCCGCCATGGCGTACATGGTCCTTTTTGCGTCCCCTTCGCCATGCATGAGCGCATAGGCGACCTCGCCGAAGAGGAGGGCGAACGTCCCCATAAAGAGGATCCGGGCATACTCGGCGGCGAGGCCGGCGGCGCTGCCCGCTCCCATGAGGACGAAGATGTCCCCGGCGAAGAGGGAGAGCGGGACGGTGACGGCGACGGCAAGGACGACCATCAGGAGGATGGTGTGCATCGCAACACTGCTCGCGCCGGCCCGGTCGCGGGCGCCGATCATCCGCGAGAGCGCCGCTTCCCCCCCGGTGCCGAGTCCGCTCGCTAACCCGATGGTTATGATGAAGAGCGGGAATGAGAACCCGACGGCGGCAAGAGCGTCTGCACCGAGGCCCGAGACCCAGAACGCGTCGACGACGTTGTAGAGGGTCATGAGGGTCATGGCGACCATCATCGGCAGGGACAGCCGGAGAATCGCGGTCTTCGGATCGGCGAGGAGTATCTTTGTTCCTTCTGTTTGGTTACTACTTGAGGGTGTATCGTCTTCTGAATCACTTGTCGGCATACATATCGCCTGCTGGCGTGCCCACGCCGCGGGTTCCCTGTGCAATCGGGGAACGTCTGAAGGGCAGGTGGGACATCGTGCCAATCTGCTGATGTTGATTGCCGAACGGGCCAGGGTTATGTGACAGAACCGAAAGCGGCCACGTAATAGCAGCCCCAATTCTTCAATTTCCTGACGCCATATGGCAATACAAGACTAGTATGGGCGTGGATCAGTAGATATACCTTCGCACCGGCCGGATGGAAGCGGGCGGTCGACCGTCCTGCTTCGGCGGCTACGCGCCCGATCATGGGGTATCCGGGCCCCCGGCAGGTTGAGGAGCCGCGGCCTCGTACCGAACCGATGAAAACCGCGGCATCGAACCCCGATAAAAAAATGAAACGAGATCAGCGGGCGGGAATTCCGGCAGTCGCCTCCACCCCGCGTTTCTTCACGGCACGGTCGTACATGAGCCAGTTCTCCTCCCACTCCGGGTTCCGGTCGCGGAGCTGTTCGAGCACCCGCCGCCGGATCTCGCCGGAGGGTATCCCGTCGTAGGCGATCCGTTCGATGGCTTCCCCGATCGCCCTGGCCTCTTCCGGCGGCGCTCCGGACTTAAGCGCACTCACGGTCACCTTCTCCCGCACGAACGGCTCTCTTCTACCGTCAAGTTTAACCACATCGACCAATTCAATCACCTCACGGCGGTGTGAGGGTTCACCCGGGAGGGATAAGGATTTCGGTTCCCTTTCCCGGGGAGACGCGTAGCCTCGAGCACAGCCCGGCACCTGTCAGCCTCCCCGAAGGCCGCCAAACACAATGATGCTCCGAATGCCGGGGCCCCCGAGCAGGCTCATCGTCCCCTCGAGGAGGAGGTCGGAGCCGAGAACCCGGTCAGCCATCCTCTTCGTTCTTGCGGCGGCGAGAAGTTCCCGGCCTATCGCCGAGCGCCACTTCCGCTCGTAGGCCTCGAGGGGTTCGCCGTGCAGCAGGTGCTCTGCTGCAGCAAGCCCGGCGAGCCGCCCGCAGATCATTGCGGATGCAATCCCGCCCCCGTTGGAGGCGACGACGTGGCCCGCGGCGTCGCCGACGGCGAGGACGTTCTCGCGGACGGTCTCGCCGATGGGGCCGGAGACGGGCACGAACCCCGCCTGGACGTCCCGGGCGGTAAAACCGTATCCGGCGAGGAACGCTCTCAGGAGGACAGGAACCGGGACGCTTCTGCTCTGCACGCCGAGCCCGATGTTTGCACAACCCTGTTTCGGGAAGATCCAGGCATACCCTCCCGGAGCAACGCGGTTCCCAAAGAACAACCTCAGGCGGTCGCCGAACTCCCCATCGACCCGGCAGGTTATGGCGGGGGCGAGGACGGCGTTCCGCTCCATTCCGGCCGAGCGGCAGACCGGGGAGAGCGGGCCGTCCGCGGCGACCACGACGCCGGCCTCGACGTCGCCCCGGCTGGTTCTGACCCTGTGGCCTTCCCGGCCGAGGAACTTTGTATCCGGCGAGAGCACGGCGCCCGCACGGACGGCCGTATCCGCAAGGTGCCGGTCGAACGCATCCCTGTCGACGGTGTAGCCGCCAAGATCGAACTCGTACTCCCGGCCGCCCGGGGAGACGGCGACGGCGCCCCGGATCCTCCGCCGGACGAGGGCGGGATCGACGGGGAAGAGTTCGTCGAGCCCGGAGGCGTTCGGGAGCGCACTCGCGAGGACCTCCGGCGACGCGTTGAACTCCCCGCAGCAGACGGGGACGCCGATCACCTTGCGTTTATCGATCAGGAGGGCGTCGAGCCCGGCCTCCGCCGCGTAGCGGGCGGCGGTGCTGCCGGCCGGGCCTGCACCGACGACGATCACGTCGCACCGATCCAGCATCGGTGCTTTCGTAAGGCGGGATAGGGTATAAAAGAGTGGGAAGTTACTCCGCGCTTCGTTTGCGCAGCCGCTCGATCCTCTCCGCCACCCGCCGTCTCGCCTCCTCCGTCCCCGCGACGTCCCGGCGGATCGCGATCGTAAGGATATCGCCCTCCCGGGCACCGGGTGGGAGGAGGGAGCGGGGGAGCGTGAGCCGGACCGCTTCGTCCTCGCGAAGGAGGAGGACGGCGAGCCCCTCCTCCACCCGGTCGAGGCTCACCCGGAAGGCCGACTCATCCTCCGCCATGGTCACCGCTCCAGGGTGCTGACGACCGTGCCGTTCGCGTCGGCGAGCGTGGCGAGGTCGCCGTCGTTGTTCCAGACCGCACCTCCCCGGCCCCAGTAGAGGTCGGTCGCGGTGTCGTTGCCCGCCCCGGAGTGGACGGTGACGTCTGCGCCCGCGTCAAGGGTGAAGACCGGGAAGGTGTAGGTGTTGCGCGTCCCTTCATCGGTGATCGTCCAGCCGGTGAGGTTGACCGCTGTCTCATCCGCGTTCGCGACGGCGATCCACTCCTCCTGGAGGTCAAGGTCCGCGATGTACACGCCGGATGCGGGGGCGGGCGTCGTCGTCGGGGCCGCTGTCGTTGCCCCGGCCGTCACGGTGGCGGCAGGCGCCCCGCCGGCGGCAACGGTGAGCGCCGTGCCGTCGGTGGCGACGATGACGGTCCCGTCAAGGTCGGTCCGGTAGATGCGCGAGCCGGTCGCCTCGAGGCGTTCGACCGCTTCCTCGTGGGGGTGGCCGTAGTCGTTCCCCTCGCCGACCGGGATGACGCTGATCGCGGGGCTGACCGCGGAGAGGAACTCCGCCGAGGATGCATACCGGCTCGCGTGGTGGCCGACCTTCAGGACGTCGGCATCGAGGTCGAGACCGGCCGCCGCCATGCTCTCCTCCGCCGGGTTTCCGGCATCGCTCGTAAAGAGGTACGATATCTCCCCGTACGTCATCTTCAGGACGACGGAGTCCTCGTTTATGTCGCCGAGCGGCTGCGGGGTCGGGTTTAAGATCAGGATCTCGAGGTCGGGATCGAGGGCAATCTCCTGTCCGCGCTCTGCTGCCGTGTAGGGTATCCCCCGGTCTTCGACCAGAACGAGCAGGTTCTCGTAGGTCGCCGTAGGGTGCGGCTGCGCGGCGTCAACGAACCGGCCGACCGGGTAGGCGGCGACGACGTCGGCAAGGCCGCCGATGTGATCGGAGTGCGCGTGGGTTGCCACGACCACGTCGAGTTTCTCGACGTTCCTCTCCTCGAGATACGCGATGACGCGCTCTCCCATCCCGCGCTCGCCGGCGTCGATGAGCATGGTCTTATCGCGGAACTCGATCAGGATCGAATCGCCCTGCCCGACGTCGATGAAGTGGACGACGAGATCGCCGGAGAGATCGGAGCCGATCTCCGGCTGCCCGGAAAGGCCGGAACAGCCTGCGGTGAAGAGGCAGGCGATGGTACACGCACAGAGTGCGATACAGATCAGGTATCGTGCAGGTATGGACGACATTGCTCTCTCTCCACAGATATCAGGCGCCAGAATATAAGTGTGCTGAGGTCGGGCGCCGGCACCGTATCCGTCCCCCCGGCCAGGCGGGCAGCCCGACAGAGTGAGGGAATGCCGGGGCGCCAGAAGCACGCAGGAATGGAAAGGGTGATATGCGTCGACCGGCACCTCTTTAATTGTAAGAGCGATGAAAGAAATATCTCCCCTCGAGGTCTACAACGAGTTCCACGATGACCTTCAGGCGATCTTCCGGTCGAGACTGTTGACGCAGGTACTGATCGCCCTCGGCAGCGGGACCAAACCTCTCTCAACCCTCCGGGATATCACGGGAAGTTCGTCGCAGGCGCTCATCCCGAAGATCCGGCAGCTCGAAGCTCTGCATTACGTCGAATCGGTGCGGGGCGACTATGCGCTCACCCCGATGGGCAGGCTCGTCGAACCGGAGATTGAGCGCGTGGTAACGCTCATGGGAGTGCTCCAGCGTCATCGGGACTTCTGGATCGAACACCAGATCGATGGCATACCCCCTGAATTCTTGAGTGAGATAGGGCACCTGTACCATGCGACGGTAGTTAGAAACATCGAAGAGGATGTCTTCGCCGTGTATGCAACATTTCAGGCCATACTCAGGAAAGCATCATGGATTCACGGCGTGTCGTCGATTATGAGCCCACTCCTTGCAGACGTGATTAAAGAGGCAGTTCTGGAAGGCAAGCCCGGGGAACTTGTCATCTCCCAGGAACTCGCCCAGAGGCTGGCCGATGCACCGTATAGCACTATGCTGGAATCCCTGAAAGAGCATGTAAATTTCAAGATATACGTCCACCCCTCGCCGGTTCGCCTGGGAATGACGGTGACCGACGGGTACCTGTCGTTAGGCCTGTACAGACGCGATACGGACAAGTACGACGTAGCCACGGATCTTATCGGCACCGACACGGCGGCAGTCGCCTGGGGTGAACGGCTCTTCCAGCACTATAAAGCGGGCTCCAGGCTACTGGAGATACCCAAATAACCTGTTTTTCGAGCTCCACTTGCCCGGCGCCCGACGGAAATCTACGGCATAGTGGTCGCTCCGTTCGGCCGGGATCCCGCGATTTTGTTCAGGCAACCGCCGGTCCCGGTCACCTGGAGGATCGGACGGAGCGTAGCCATTCTCGGGTAACGGGTATGCTCGTTCAGTCCAGCCAGGGCACCGCCTTCAAACCCCGGGACGCATCAGACTGATGAACCTTCATCGGCGCAATAAATATTCACCCGTTTTCTGAAAATCAGTCTATGTTTGTATTTGCAGATCGCATCTATCTGGATCAACCTGTCTGTCGGGCCTTTGTCCACCTCGTCGTGTACAGCTCCCTGTATACCTCAATTATGATGGCGGCGATGGTGTACATCTCGTGCCTCCTGCAGGGTCTCCCCTTCAACCTGGTTACCACGGCAATACTGATGCTCGTCGTGTTTGCCGTCTACAACCTCAACCGCAAGACCGACGAAGACGAAGACGTCATAAATCATTCCGAAAGATACAATTTCACGAAGAAGTACGAATCCATCCTTTTTCATTCTGCAATCTGTGCCTTCGCCATCGCCCTGTGCCTCGCCGCTTTCCAGGGATTCGGCAGCCTGCTCATCACGACACTTCCTCTGGTCGCCGGGATTGTCTACAGTGTACCACTCTTCCCCGCCCGGTTCGGGTTTCGGCGACTAAAAGAAGTACCCTTCATGAAAAGCCTTATCGTGGCGTTCTCCTGGACCATCCCCGCGACTCTCCTGCCAATCTGCCACGCCGGCCTTCCCGTGAGTGCCGCCACCGGCATCGTAGGGGTCTTCTTCCTTTTACAGACTTTTACGAATACGGTGATCTGCGATATACGTGATGTAGAAGGGGATACAGCGTCCGGCGTCAGGACGATCCCGACGATCCTCGGTCCCCGAAGGACACTCCTCCTCCTCATAGGGATGAACATAAGCATCGGAGTCGCGCTGGTGCTCGCCGGTGGGTTCTTATCGGGCTTCTGGACATTACTGGTGCTGGCTGCAGGCATGGTCTACACCCTGGGATACCTCCTGTGCTTCCAGCGGTTCGGGGCCGAGAAGCTCCTCTTCGAATTGTTTACCGACGGAGAGTTCATCGTGCTGGCTGTTGCTCTTTACCTGCTCACCTTCGCAGTGCCGTATCTCCCGCTCTGATCCGTGAGGAGAATCAGACCAGAGATACTTTTTCGCACCGCTCCGGCGCCCTGGCTCCGCCTGCTTCGAGTTCCGACCAGCAGAGGGGGGTGCAGAGTGTCCGCGATCGCATACGTGCAGAACTCCGGGACTCCCCGGGTTTCATCTCCCCGATGAATCTTCATCGACGCAATAAATGTCATCCATCCGGGGAGTATCTACATATACGACATGAATTTACAGGACAATATCGATCCGCTGAAGAGTAATACCGGCGCTCAACTGTTCAAGGCACCCGAAGGGGACAGTGGTACGGCAAGCGATGCCGCGGCAGGCGGGTTGACGCTGGAAAAAGGAAGAAGGCCGCAGCGGTCCTCATGCACTTCGTGCATGTATTACGACCCCGAGCGCGCCTACTGCTCCTACATTCATGCTCCTGTGGATATTCTGTTCGTCTGTCCGCAGATCCTCAACGATCACGGATGACGTGCCGATTTTTCAGGCGGTACTCCCGGCAGCCTTGCCGGAAGCTGGCGAACTCCCGGCCTTTCCGCGCAGCACCGTAAGGGCGGCATACATCAGCATGATGGTGACGGGGAAGGCCAGATCGTAGACAAGAACCATACCGGCGTTGTTCGGCGCAAGGTTGCCGTACGTGTAGATCTGGTGGAGATGCCCGAGCCCGGCGCCGATGTAGAAGACGCTTCCGGCGACGATTGCCGCGAGCCAGAAAGAGTCGCGGAACCGGAACGCAAGCAGGCCCAGAGATGCAATCGCCAGGTTTGCAAACGCCACCTCCTGCTGGAAGGGGTTGCCTGCCGGCCAGCCGATGGAAGCGGCTATCTCGTCCGCCATGAACGTATGGCCCAGGAAATTGAAGACGCCTGCGACGCCGAATCCTGTGACGAGGGACCAGAGAATGAAGATCTCAAGCACCCTCACCCGGGAGAGAGACCTCCGGTCGAGAATCAGGTGTATAACGGAGGCAAGCAGTACGAGAAGAAGGAATAGAGACCAGATTGACAGCATATCTGAAGTTCACGCTATAAGAAAATAAATTTTTTTTAGAATACGCGCTCACGGCGGCCAGGCCGCGGGAGGGGTGGAGCTCCCCAACGTTTTTGTATCACTCCCGCCATGGCAGATCACCATGCCAGGTGCTGACTACATCTACCCGAACGTCACGGAAGCAGCCCAACGGGGCGGGCTTCTCGAGCGCTGGCACCTCGCCGAACCGCCCGGGTGTAAATACATCGAGATCCCCGCCGATTTCATCAAGAACCAGACGGAGATTGAGCGGACCGGGCAGGAGGTCGGGTCGATGCTCACCAGGTCCTCCGTCGAACTCCTCTACGAGCAGGACACGGACCTCCCGGACACCCTCAGGTATCTCCTGCACACCGAGCCGGCCATCCCAAGGAAGGACCGGTACGGCAGGCAGGTGACGGCAAACCTGCGGTGGCGCGACCCGGACTGGGTGGTCGCTTTCGGGGATATGCTTCTCGAGATCGAAGACTACCTGGGTGTTCCCCCGGAGATCATCGAGATCCACCCCGGCGACAGGAGGAACACCCACTCCGATATCGTCACGGCGATGCATACCCTGATCGGCTCCCACTGGAGCGCCTTCGGGGTGGAACCCCTGGTGCTGCTCGAGCACCACAAGAACCAGGCCATCTCCACGGGAAGCCAGATAAAGGCGTTCTGGACGGCGCTCAAGAGGATCCATCCCGAGATGGCCGGGCTTGCCGGGATAGCGTTCGACCCCTGGAACCTTCACGCCGCCACGAAAGAGGACTTCGCCGGAGCGCTCGGCGAGATTCCGCTCGATTCCCTGCGGGCCTATCACATCCATAGCGACCTCCGCCCGCCGTCGATCTCCGACGAAGTGCCCTGGTCACGGGTATTTTCGCTGATCGGCAGCCTTCCGGGAAGACCTCTCATCAAACCCGTGGTCTACCAGAAGAGCAGGGTTCCCGCGGCGATCGCCTTCTGTGAAGAGATGCTCGCCGCGCCGCGGATGGAACATGCGGGGTCCCCGGCGCGATGAGCCGGGCCGGATCCTCGCCAACATTCATAACCCTGAAACGCCAGAGGGTGCCGCATGAAACCGATGGCCGCGCCTGATTTCCCGCCGGGTCTCGAGTGGCTCAACACCGAACGCCCCCTCTCCTTCCGCGACCTCTCCGGCAGGGTAGTGCTGCTCTCCTTTGTGACGTTCACCTGCGCAAACTGCATGCGGCTGGCACCGGAGATACGGCAAATCAAGGAGAGGTACCCGGACCTGGTGATCATCGAGGTCCATTCGCCCGGGTTCGAGTCCGTTGCCGGAAACTTCCGGGAGGCGGTCCGCCGTGCCGGAGCGGATCATCCCGTCGCCATCGACCGCGACCGTCTGCTCTGGCAGGCCTTCGGGGTCCGTGACTGGCCGACCTTCGTCCTCATCGACCCGGGAGGCAACGTGGTCGGGAAGACCGCCGGGGAGGGGCTCTACGGGCGGCTCCACCCGAAAATCGACCGCATGAAGACCGAATTCGAACAGCGCGGCCTGCTGAAGAAGGGGCAGCTGCAGTCCGGGACCGCTCAGGAGACGGCACGGGAAGGAAGCCTGTACCGCCCCGGCAAGGTTGCTGCGGACAATGCGGGGATGCGGCTGTTCATCAGCGATTCCGGCCACCACCGGATAATCGTCGCCGACGTGAGCGGAAAGATCGTGGAGACGATCGGCTCCGGGGCTGCCGGGAGCACCGACGGGCCGTTCGATGAAGCCGCGTTCTACCAGCCCCAGGGACTTGTCTTCGACGAAGGAGCAGGCGTCCTCTACGTTGCGGATGCCGGGAACCACACGATCCGGATGGTCTCCTGGACCGAGCGCAGGGTTACGACGATCGCCGGAACGGGCCTTGCTGCCCCGTCGGCAGGCGTTGCCGGACCGGGCACCGGGGTCGCGCTGAACGCGCCGTGGGACCTCGAGCTGCTGGGCGGCTACCTCTACATCGCGATGATCGGGGCGAACCAGATCTGGCGTATGGATCTCGCCGCCCACGAGATAGAGCCTTACGCCGGGTCGGGCCGGGAGGGGCTGGTCGACGGGCCGCTTGAAAAAGCCGCCTTCGCGGGGCCCGCCGGCATCGTCACCGACGGCGAGGCGCTCTTTGTCGCCGACAGCGGGGCTTCGGCGATTCGCCGTATAAAGCGGGGAATGGTCGAGACCCGTATCGGACACTCGCCGGAGGACTTCGGCGACCTCGACACCATCGCCCGGATGGCCCGCATTCACCACCCGATGGGCATCGCCTTCCGGCAGGGGTCGCTCTACATCGCCGACACCCACAACCATAAGATCAAGCAGTTCGACCCCGAAACCGACTGGGTTCTCACCACGGTCGGGAGTGGCGACCGCGGCGACCGGGATGGGCTGTCGGGAGATGCGAGGCTGAACGAGCCGAACGGTCTGGTCAACTTCGCGGGGCTCTGGTACATCGCCGATACCGGCAACGATGCCGTCAGGGTATACGATCCGGTCCGCCACGTGGTCTCGACCCTGAACCTCTGGAAGTAGAGTGCCCCCGACCCGATCGCCGGGCACCATGACCAATACTTTATGTAGAGGCAGCGAGAGAGGAGGGTCGGAGCATACAGTCTCCAGGGGGGACCATGCAAGCGAATTACGTGCTGTTCATAACCGTTCTGGCAATCGGAGCGGCGGTTCTCGTCTGCGGTTGCACGGACCTGACAGGGGATGAGGGCCTGAACCGGACGAACGGAACTCCCGTCGAGGCGCCGGCCGGCGAGAACCTGACAATCGCCGAACTGCTGGACCAGGACGGCAACTTCTCGACGCTTCTCCAGGCGCTCGATGCCGCCGGGCTCGAAAAGACATTCGCCGGGCCGGGCCTCTACACGGTCTTTGCACCTACGGATGAGGCTTTCGGCCGGCTTCCGGATACCGTGATGGAAGAACTCTTCGGCGATCCGAAGGGCAACCTCGCCGAGATCCTGCTCTACCACATGGCCCCGGACGAATACACGGCATCCGACCTCGCCGCAAACGATACCGTTGCGACCGTACAGGGCAACCCGGTCACGGTCAGCGTCTCCGGCGGGAATGTGGCGGTGAACGGTGCAGAGGTGATCCGGGCCGATATGCCGGCGGCGAACGGCGTCATTCATGCCATCGATGCGGTCATGATCCCGCCGGACGTGACCCTGCAGGCAATGAACGAGACCGCTGCAAACGCGACGGCGAACGCGACCGGCTGAGGGGCGGGGCAGGCTCCTCCCGGTGCGCCGCAGCGAATACGTCCCATGCACAAGAGCGTACGGGTTGTATTCGTGCTCGAATGACCCATTCTCTCAAAGGCAGGGTTGACACCCCGGAATCACCCCGAGGTATCCCGGTGCTGCTAATCGAGTCGCATCCGTCACAGACCCGCACCAATTGCAGATCTCAACGAAAACCTCAATAAAAACTGTTTTCTCACGGCCGCACAAACAGAGAGTCACAACCGGGAGGGGTTCCGGCCCTCCCGAGATCGTCCATGCCCCGCTTCAACCTCAGCCCGTCGCTCATCGGCCGGTTCTTCTACCACGACTGCGAACGCTACCTCCGCTACCACGCGACCCCGGAGCAGGAGCGCGAGAACGCCGGCATTCCGGCGGCCGCGATCGATACGAGCCCGGTGACGCGGGCCCTCCTCAAAGCCGGCATCAGGTGGGAGGAGGAGGTTGTCCGGACAAAACTCGCGGGCAGGGTACGGCTCCCGGAAGGGGCGGGGGCCATCTCCGAACGGTCGTTCTCCATCGAGGAGAGTTTCGACCTCCTCCCCCGGCTCTCCCCGGGCGAGGCGATATACCAGACGACCATCCCGGTCTCGATCCACTTCCTGAAGAGATACGGCCTCGATCCCGGGATGCACCGGTTCTCCCCCTGCCGCCCGGATCTCGTCAGGGCCGATGAAGAAGGACGCCTGCAGATCATCGACATCAAGGCAAGCGAAGAACTCAGCGTCAGCCACCGGATCCAGGCGACGCTGTATGTCCTGATCCTCGATCATGCCCTGGACCTGCTCGGGCTCAAACTCCCGGTCGACCGGAACCGGGCGGGGATCTGGCTCTACGGGGAGGACGAACCGGAGCCCTTCGACCTCTCCCTCAACATACGGGTGATCGAGGACTTCCTCCGCCACCGCCTCCCGGGCATCCTCGCCGCCCCTCCGGGGGGCGTGCCCTGGCACCTCACGCCGCGGTGCGAGTCCTGCGAGTTCTACGCCCACTGCCGCGCGGAGGCGGAGGCCTCCTCCTCCGTCTCTCAGATCCCGGGGCTCTCGCCCATCGGGCGGCGTTACCTCCGCGAAGCCCCGTGGAACGGCGGGCTTTCCATCAACACACTCGCCGATCTCGAGGCGTTCCTCCGCGACCCGGCGAGCGATGGCCGCCTCGACAGCTGCGGGTCGCTCGCCGGCCAGGGCGACCGCCTGCGGGCGACCGTCCGGGCGCTCACGACGGGAGAAGTCGTTTTGCTCGCCGCGACCTCGCTCGCACTCCCCGTCTACGAGGATATCGCCGTCATCCTGACGCTCCAGAAAGACCCCGTCTCCGGCCGGATATACGCTCTCGGGTTCCGGCGGAGCAGAGGAAAAGCCGTCTACGGGACGCCCTCGCGCGAAACAATCTTCGTCGCGGCGAACCCCGGCGACTGCACCCGGGTGCGCCGGGAGTTCGTCCGGGCTCTCGCCGCGGAGCTCGAGGCCGTCGACGTGTACAACCGGGGCCGCGATTGGGCCGAACAGGAGTCGGTGCAGACCTACGTCTACGATACTTACGAGGAGGAACTCTTCACCCGGCTGCTCGAAGAGGCGCTCGAGGATCCCGTGAGCGCACATGACGCCCTCCGGCTGCGATTCTACTACCAGGACCCCGGCATCGCTCTCGGGTCGAGCCATCCGAGCGGGTCCGTCCCCTTCCCGATCGTCGTCCTGACGGGGGAGATCCGGCGGCTGCTCGCGCTTCCCGTCCCGTTCACGCTCCGCCTGCCTGAGGTTCTCGCGGCAATCCCCTCCTCCCGGTTCGCGTACCGGCTTGATGCGGGCTCCCTCTTCTGGAGCGAGCACGGCAACGCCATGAAGAGCGACGCCATCACAATGGCATGGCACGGGAACCGGCCGGAGGCTCTCGACTGGGTCCGGCAGGAGGTCTCGCGCCGCCTGCTGGCTGCGGGGAGCGTCCTCGACGGACTCCGCGAACGGACGAAGGAGAAACTCGTGCGGTGGGCGGAGAAGTTCCGGTTCCCGCGCCCGTGGGACGCCGCGACGCCGGAGATATCTCGCCTCCTCTTCATCGCGGAGTACGAATCGGCGATGGGTGCCCGGCGGGTGCAGGAACTGCGGAGCAGGCCGCGGGAGGCAAGGGTCCGGGACGGCGTCAGCATCCCCCTCAAGAAGAGCGAGGGGAACTTCTGGAGGGTGCTTGGCCCCCTGGCTCTCCCGCTCTTCGAGCAGTCGCGGGCGTTCAGTCACCTCCTCGTGCCGGACGGCGAGGCGGGCGAGGAGGCGGAGCGGGCGTTCGACGACCTCCGCTACCGGAGCAGCCCGAACCCCGGGAACAGCGGTGTCTGCTTTGCGAGGGTCCGCGACACCATCGTCGACCGGACGGCCGGGGAGGTCAGGGGGCTTGTGCTGGAGGTGACCTACCCCCGGGACCGCGCACCTTTTGCCGAGGGCGATCTCGCGGTGCTGCACCCCCGGTTTACGGATTTCACCGCACCGCGCTACGTCGACCGCCTCCTCGCTCTCGACGGGCAGCCGGAGAACGCCTTCATCCGCCTCCTCCGCGACCCGCGCACGTTCGCCGCGCCGGTCCCCGAGCCCGACGCGGTCGCCGCCGACGCCAGGCGGTTTGCCCGCGACGCCGGGTTCACGAAGAGCCAGAATGCGGCGTTCTCCCACGTGACGGAGAACCGCCTGACCCTGGTCTGGGGGCCGCCCGGGACCGGGAAGACGCATTTCCTCGCGGCGGCGATCCTCTCGCTCGTCAAAGCCCGGCGGGCGCACGGGGAGCGAATCCGGGTGGGGGTCGCGGCATTCACCCACGCGGCCGTCGAGAACCTGCTCGTCAAGGTGCAGGGCTCGGTCGACGAATTCGGCCTCACTGCCGGCCTTCCCATCTACAAACTGAGGGATGTCCGGACACCCGGGGGCGAGCGGAGCCTCGAGGTGCTGCCCCAGGACCGGGCCGGGACCGTCGTCGGCTACCCGGCCCTCCTCCTCGGCGGGACGGTGCACGGGTTCGCAAAACTCGAGAAGTCCCTCCCGTCGCTCGACCTCCTGATCGTCGACGAGGCGTCGCAGATGAGGGCGGCGGAACTCGCGATGGTGATCCCGATGCTCGGGAAGGGCGGAAGGCTCGTCCTCGCGGGAGACGACCTCCAGCTCCCGCCGGTCGTCCAGGGGGCGTACCCGGCTCCGGTTGACGGCCTCCCGGGGCTCGAGGACTCCGTCTTCGCCTACCTCCGGCACCGCGACGACCCCGGCCGCCCCGCCTACACCTGCCAGCTCCAGGAGAACTGGCGGATGAACCGCACACTCTCGGGGTTCGCGGCGGAGACGCTCTACGGCACGGGGTATGCCCCCGCAACCGGCGAGATTGCAGCGCAACGGATCGCCCTCGCCCCCGGTTCGCCGGGCGAGGAGTGGATGGAGTGGGTCCTCGACCCGGCATACCCGCTCGTGCTCTGCGTCCTCGAGGGCGTCCGGACGACGGTGGAGAACCGGGTCGAGGCGGCGCTGGTCGCCCGGCTGGCCGGAGCGCTCCGGGAGAGGCTCCTCGACCCCGGCTCGGGAGAACGGTATCCGGCGACGGAGGACGGCGATTACCGCTTCTGGCGGCACGGGCTCTTCATCGTCAGCCCGCATCATGCCCAGATCGGCGCTATCAAAAACAGTCTCGCCGGCATGCGGGACTGGAAGTATCCGCCGTTCGTGGACACCGTCGACAAGATGCAGGGGCAGGAGGCGGAGGCGGTCGTCGTCAGTTACGGCGTGAGCGACGTCGAAACCGCCCTTCGCGAGGCCGAGTTCATCTACAGCAGGAACCGCCTGAACGTCTCGCTGACCCGGAGCCGGGCGAAATGCGTGGTCTTCCTGCCCCGGCCGCTCTTAGAGCCGCCGCTCGAACTGGTGCAGAACGAGAAGGCGGCGGCAGGGCTCCGGCACATGCTCGACCTCCAGGAGTTCTGCCGGGCGCACGGTGAGGAGCGGACGTTCGGCCTCGACGGCGAGGAGGGCGTCCGGCTCACGGTGATGCGGGCGCGGGAGGGGTGAAAGGTCCGTCGGATCGCATTGTGAGAATAAGGCTGTTAGAACGCCCTCTAGCTGTCCCGATGCACTGGACCGTGGGGATATCGCCGTAAGGGGGGTGGGGACAGGGGAGGGGGGATGCTCCCCCCTCCCCGTCAGCCCCTCCCCAAATGGCGATATCAGGTGAAAAGCCGAGTATAGATCTGCTACAGACCCAATACCAATTTCATTGATCAAATTCAGGATTTAAACCCCTACAGATGGAAGAGATGTCCTTTTGAGCCAGGGAAAATGCAACTCCACTACCTTACAGACTATAGGCCCAACCTATTTGCCCCCGTCTGACAGATGATATACCGTGATCGGCAGCCTCGACCCCGACCAGAACGAGCGCGAACGCCGGCTCCTCGACGTTATCCGGGCGGAGGGGGCGACGCCGGAGACCATAAGCCTCTTCCGGGACCTCATCCTCTCGTACTTTAGGGCCCACGGCCGCGACCTCCCCTGGCGGCACACCACCGACCCCTACCGGATCCTGGTCTCCGAGATCATGCTCCAGCAGACGCAGGTCGAGCGGGTCGCCGTGAAATACCGTGAGTTCCTCGACCGGTTCCCCGACTTAGAGAGCCTTGCCCGTGCGCCGAAGAGCGAGGTGCTCCTCGCCTGGCAGGGGATGGGCTACAACCGCCGGGCGATCGCGCTCCAGGAGACCGCACGGCGCGTCGTGGACGAATACGGCGGCGACCTCCCCGCCGACGTCGAGACGCTCGCGACCTTCCCCGGCATCGGGAAGGCGACCGCGGCGGCGATCTGTGCATATGCGTTCAACATGCCGGTCGTCTACATCGAGACGAACATCCGGCGGATCTTCATCCACTTCTTCTTCCAGGACCGGGAGGGCGTCCGGGACGACGAGATTCTCCCGCTCGTGGAGAGGGCGCTTTACCGCGAGAACCCGCGGGAGTGGTACAGTGCGCTGATGGATTACGGTACGGTCTTAAAGAAACGGACGGCGAACCCGAACCGGCGGAGCGCGTCCTACTCCCGGCAGAGTCGGTTCGAGGGGTCCGACCGGCAGATCAGGGGACGGATCCTCGCGCTCGTCCTCGAGGAGGGGACGGTCACGGAGAAGGAGGTGATCCTCCGGCTCTGCGAAGAGCCCGGGCGGGTGAAGCGGATTCTCGGGGACCTCGCACGGGAGGGGTTCGTCGCCGAGAGCGAGGGTGCGTATACCTGCAGGTAAGGTTGATGCCCGTGCGGGATCACCCCGGAGAGGCATGAAGATCGGCTACCCGTGCATCAACCGGAGCATCGGCTGCTCCTCGGGCCGCACGTTCCGGCTCTCCTCCTACTCCGACGAACGGCTGGAGGAGACCGTCCGGGAGAACCTCCGCTGTCTCGCAGAGATTCTCCGCTTTAATCTCAGGGAGTGCATCCTCTTCTTCAGGATCGGCTCCGACCTCGTGCCGTTCGCATCGCACCCGGTCTGCACCGCCCCGTGGCGGGAGACCTTCGCGGAGACGTTTCGCGAGATCGGCCGGTTCGTCCGCGAGCACGGGATGCGGATCTCCATGCACCCCGATCAGTTCGTCGTCATCAACGCGAAAGACCCCGGCATCGTCGAGCGGAGCGTCGCGGAACTCCGCTACCACGCCGCCGTCCTCGACGCCATGCGCCTCGATAGAACCGCGAAAGTCCAGATCCACGTCGGCGGGGTCTACGGCGATAAGGAGGCCGCCATGGAGCGGTTTGAAAGCGAGTACGCCCGCCTCGACGAGAGCATCCTCCGCCGGCTGGTCGTCGAGAACGACGACTCGCGCTACACCCTGGCCGACTGCCTCCGCATCCACGAGGAAACCGGAATCCCGGTGCTCTTCGACGTCTTCCACCACACTGTCAACCCCTCCGGCGCCGGGGTGGCCGAAGCGGTCGAACTCTCCGGCGCAACCTGGCGATCTTGCGACGGCATCCCGATGATCGATTACAGCACCCCGATGCCGGGCGGGCGGAAGGGGCGGCACGCGGAGAGCCTTGATAATGCCGACTTCGAGCGGTTCCTCGCCGGGACCGTACCGGCGGATATGGACATCATGCTCGAGATCAAGGATAAAGAGAAGAGCGCTCTTGCCGCCGTCGGGATCGCCCGCCGGGACGGGCGGTTCCTCCTGCCGCGAGAGCGGTAAGTCCGGACGCTCCTCTTCAGGGTGTAACGACGTCTATCGTCGGCGGGACGAGCGCCGCGCTGATGGCGTGGCAGATGCCGTTCGTGCAGAACGCGTCCGCCTCGACGATGGGAACGCTGTTGACGGTGATGCCTTTATCCGACGATCGTATGACGAGGTCGGTCCCGAGGCTCGACCTGACGGCTGCGACGCTCCGGAGATCCTCCGAGGTCAACTGCCCCGGTACGACGTGGTAGCTCGTGATGAGAAGGAGTTTGTCCGCGTCCTGCCGGAGCTCGTCCATCCGTTCCTTTGGAACCCTCGCAAACGCCTCGTCCGTCGGGACGAAGACCGTGTACGGCCCCCTCTCGCGGAGCATCGGCTCCATGCCCGACATCCTGATCAGTTCGAGAAACACGGTGAGGTTAGTGGAGTCCTCCAGGGTTTCGATGATGTTCTTCATGCTGCTCTCTCCGATCGCATCACTACATGTGCCGGATTATTTATACGTTCTGGCTACCCGTGTACGGCGACGGATCCTGCAACGGGCGACAGAAGCAGTGCGGAGACCGCATGGCAGATGCCGTTCGTGCACCACGCATCGGCCTCGACGACCAGCACGTTATTGACCAGCACCCCCTCCGATGCAACCTCCACGGTCAGGTCTTCTCCCTGGAGCGACCGGAGCGTCCGTATGCCGAGAAGGTCGATCATGGAATGCACCCCAGGGACGATATGGTAGTTGAGGGTCTCGACGAGCCGGTCGGCATCCCGGCGAATCGTGTCGAGTTCCGACCCGGGTACCGCCCGGAACGCATCGTCGTCCGGGACGAAGAGCGTATAGGGACCTTCGGTGCTCAACCGCTCCTCCATGCCGGCCGCCCGTACGAGGTCGAGAAACGTGGCAAACGATCCCGATTCCTGCAGGGTTGCGAGGATACTCTTCATTCGAACCAGCTCCCGGCGGGTGATGGAGGGACGGGAGTATATAAAATTACGGGTGGTTCCGCACGGCTCCCGGGGCCGGTTTCCGGCATTCCCCGGACCCGAACTTACCTCTTCACCCGTGCCTCGACCGCCCGCGGCAGGAGCACCCTGTCGATGACATGGTAGATGCCGTTCGTGCAATCGACATCGGGCTGGATGACGGCGGCGTCGTTCAGCCGCATCGCCTCCGGGGGCCCCGCGATATCCAGATGGTCCCCCTGCAGGGTCCTGATCGCCTCCATCTGTGAGAGTTCGTGCGTGGTGAGTTTGCCCTGGATCACGTGATACAGGACCAGGTCCTCGAGCCGTTCCCGGTCGCCTGTGACGGCGTCCAGCATCTCCCGTGGAAACCTGGCATACGCCTCATTCGTTGGGAACAATGCCGTATACTCCCCCTCTCCCCGGAGCGTCTCTGCCATCCCTCCGGCCTGCAGCATCGCAACGGAGGTGCTCAACCGATCGTCTTCCCGGGCCGTCTCAAAGATACTCTTCATGGGGCCACGAATCATTTAGCCAAATATATATAAGTACTGATATGGTAGAGTGGGGCTCCTGGGACGGCCGTCGAGGGGATAGGCGCCGAATCCACGCACCTTCTCCCGCCGGAAGGAGTCCGCTGGAAAAAAAGATTCCGGCCGGACCGTGAAGCCTTGCACGCCCGACCCTTATTCGCTCGCTGCGTAGGCCTCGAATGCCTGCGAGAGCGTCACGAAGGGGATGCCATCAAGGACGTGGATGATGCCGTTGTCCGCCTCCATGTTCCCCTCGAGCACGACGGCCTCGTCAACCTGGGTGCCGCGCTCGGTCTTCCTGACCATGATGGGGTTCCCTTCGACGGTCTTCACGACGTTCTTTTCGAGCAGCGATTCAAGCGTGCACTTATGATTCCCGATCGTGAAGAAGTCGATAAGGTGCGAGAGCATCTGCTTGTCGTTTAAGATCATCGCCCGGTTCGGCCCGGGGATCGCATCCCATGCCGAATCGACCGGAGCAAAGAACGTCATCGGCCCTTCGCCCTGCAGCATCTTCTCCTCGCCGAGGGTCTGGATGATCTCGACGAGCCTGCCGAACCTCCCATCGTTCTGTAACATCTCAAAGATCTTCGCCATTACCAGGTACCTCCCTGTAGGAGCCCTTCGTGGTATGTTATCGTATATATGGATTATTATATTCTCGATATTATGAAAACCGGGAGTGATGATACGCGCCTCCGTCTGTGGACCGGGCTGCAAGGTCCGCCCGCGCTCCTCCATGAAGAACGAACAGATCCGGTCCTTTCAGGGGGTCCGGACCGGGCAACGGGGAAAAACGTCACCCGCGGGTCAGGTCGTCGATATACTGCTCGAGGAGCGCGAGCGCCTCCCACTCCCGGGCGCCGCCGCACTTCCGGACGAGGCTGGCGTGGTGCTCGATCAGCCGTTTCAGCCACGGGTCGCGGCTCCTGACGTAGCGGGTGGCATGGACCGTTGCGTCCACGATGCTCGCAAAGCCCCGGTTCACCGGGTGCAGCCGGAGCTCGAGCACCTCCTCATGAACGGGGACGAGACGGACGACGAGCGCCTCGTCGCTCGACCGCTCCACATCGGCGGCGAACGCGGCCCAGGCCTCCGCGCCGCGGAGGCGGCAGACGGCCATCCCGTTGATCTCTTCGGAGACGAAGGCGTCCTCGGGGAGGTCGCCGAACGCTGTCCGGACGTAGATCACGGGATCGAAGACGAAGTTTGCGACCACCCAGCGGTCCCGGGCGATGTTTCTCGCCGTATGGCTCCCCCGGAAGAGAACCATGTGCAGGGAGCCGCTTCGGTTGATGATCCCCATGGGAGCGGCGTTCCGGTCGGTGGTCGCGATAACCTCGTTGATCCCCTCGGTCAGCAGTCCCACTGCCATCCCTCCCCGAGCGCCACGTATATCCCGGCGATGACGATGTCGGCGATCGAACCCGGGTTGATGCCGGCGTCGACGCACTCGGCGTCGAAGTCGCGAAGGTCGCGGCCACCGCCGAGCACCTCGGCCGCGCACCGCATCGTCCTCTCCGCCGTCTCCATTCCGTGTTTCTTCGCGATGAAGGTGTCCGGTTCCGATGCGAGGAGGTCGAGGAACGCCGCGACGATCGCTTCACGCCCACTTCCGTGCGAATGCAGCAGGTCCGCGCACCGGCGGGTCAGGGCAAATCCGTTCGTCCACTCGCGGGTGACCATATCGCGGGGCGCCGAGTAGGCCATGATGTCGGCCAGGGTCATCCCGCGCTCCCGGATGGCGGCGACCGAGGCCGGGTCGTTCACGTCCAGGTCGTCGCTCTTCCCCATCCGGACACTGGTAAGGCCGAACGCCGCGTAAAAATCGATTGCGTCCTCGACATCGGTCCCGGCGACGACCTTCCGCGCCCCGTCGATGTCGCCCCCGAGGACGAGCGGGATGAGGAGGATGAACGCACCGAAGTGGGTGTTCCCTCCGGCGTGGCTGTTCGTGCGCATGACCGCCTCCCGGATCAGGCTCCCGACCCGGCCGCCGTTCCTCTCGGCCGCATCGAAGACGGGGGCCGCGAGGATCGTCGAGGCGAGGAAATGCTCGAGGCGGGTGTCCGGGTAGTCGTGGCACCGGTCCACGTTCCCGGGTTTCGGGTAGGCGCAGACCTCGAGCATCATCGCCATCTGCGCACGTTCAGCTCGATTCATCGGCAGTTTCTTCTCCACCAAATATCCTGTGCAGGATCTTCTCCGAGAGCTGGTGCTTGCATCGCATGTACTCCCGCGCAGAGAGGCCTTTCTTCTCAAGCGTCATGTTGCGGAACATGCAGGGAGAGCTCATCTTGCAGCACCAGGCGAGGCTCCCGAAACAGGTGCTCTTCCCATCGTCGAGCGGGGTTCCCTTCACCGCCTCCTGCTTGGCTTTCAGGTAATCGTCCCGGGAGAGCCCGATCCGCTCGAGGGTCGGGAGGAGCGGGCAGGCCTTCACCGGCATGCAGCAGAAGGCGAGCGCCCGAATATCGCCGCCGCGGCAGAGCTGTTTCGGGGCGTTGTACCAGCCGCCCTCGTCGGCGGACCGGGTGATGGCGGCGTCGAGGCCTGCGAGCGTCCAGGGATCGGACTGCCGGGCAAGCGAGACCATGTCTGCCCCGTGGGAGAAGGCATCCATCGCCTTATCGAACGTGGTTATGGAGTTGTTTGCGATCAGCATCAGCGGTGAGGCGTTGCGGATCTGGCGGACCTTGTTATGCCCGAAGTCCATCAGGTCCACGTGGAGGATATCCGCTCCCGCCTTCCAGACGGTCCGGGCGAGGTCGGCGTCGTTCGCCGCGACACCTGCCCGGACCTTCACCGAAACGGTCACATCCGCCGCTTTTAAGGCCCGGATGATCTCGACGAGTTTTGCCGGATGCCGCAGGAGGTATTCGCCGCACCCGGCGTCCATCATCGGAGGCTGCCGGCAGTGTGCGTCGATCTCGTAGACCACGCGGTTTTCAAAAGCCTCGGCAATATCCCCATAGGCGGCAGGCGTGCTCCCGCGGAGGTTGAGGCCGGTTACAACGTCGCTCTGTTTCAGGGCGTCGATCTCTTTTTCCAGCGCTTCCAGGGGATCGTCGTATAAAAACTCTTTCCGACCCGCCTCTGCCATCTGCCGGCTCGCGTCGAGGGTGGGGCCGTCGATGGAGTAGCCGCCGATGAAGGCCGCCCCGATATGAGCCGCCCGCTCAAGGACGTAGGCCGCATCCACGATCCCGGCCATGGATGCGATTGCTATCGGTGTTTTTACAATCCGATCGTTTATGAGGAGTTCAAAACGATCATATGCTTCCATCATACTTCTCCATCTGTTGGTGGTGAAAGAGGATATTGATTTGTATCCAGGCCAGGGAGGTCGTACTCCTCACCGGAGCGGATAAGCGCACAGCAGAGCCGGAAATCGTCTATCGAGATGCCGGGGACGTTTCCGTAATATCGGAGCACCGTGTCCCAGGGCATGAGGTACGCCTCCTTCGCCCTTCCTGCACCGAACCGGAACTCGACGGCAAGGAATCCCCGCCGGCCGGTCCTCTTGATGAAGTCGGTGATCGCGTCAACCTGGTGGACATTGTTCCTGTCGGAGTGGAAGTGCTGGGAGAAGTAGAGTTTCTTGCCCGATATCGACTTGCACTCGATGGCCAGATAGTAGCGGGGGTCGAGAGAGTCCACGAGGACGTCGACGTACTGGGTGTTGAATTTGCTCTGCTTGAGCCGGTAGGCGAACCCGTGGATCTGCCGGTGCGTGAAGAATCGGTTGATGCAGTAGGTGATCTCCCGTTCGAAGTTTGCCATCAGATAGATCTTGAACCCGGGCCTTAAAAACAATCGGTAATTATTTTAATATAGCATCGTAGTACCTTGTAACATATGGCACTTAAAGGAATGTTACTGGTCGGACACGGGAGCAAACTCCCCTACAATAAGGAACTTATCGAGACCACCGCAGAGCTCATCGCCAGAAAGACCGATGAATACCTCGTCAAACCCGGTTTCATGAGCCTCAACACGCCTTCGGTGGAGGAGCAGCTCGAGGCGTTCCGGAGCGAGGATATCGAGATGCTGGTCGTCGTCCCGCTCTTCCTCGCCAAAGGCGTCCACATCAACAAAGACATACCGGAGATTCTTGGCCTTCCCGAAGGACACCGGTGCGGAACATTCCAGCTGAACGGGAAGACGGTGCCGCTCGTCTACGCAAATCCCATCGGCAGCGACCCGCTCCTTGCCGAACTGATGCTGAAGAACGCGTCCGACGCGATCGCCGAACTGAAACCCTGAAGGACATGCGAATCCTGGTGCTGGATACCATCCACGGCGGGGCGGAACTCGCCGGGGCACTCCGTGGTGCCGGCCACCAGGTGGACGAGGTGGACGTCTACCTAGGACGGGCCGGTATTCCTGTCGAAGAGGCACTCGTCCGCACCTACGACCTCGTCACCGCACCGGTCCACCTCGATCCCGATCACCCGCTTCTGCGACGCCACGGCCCCGCAGTCTCGCATCACGAGATGGTGAGGCGGGTCCTTGGCGGCCGGCTGCCGCATCCTTTCATCGAGATCACCGGGGCGCGGGGGAAGACCACGACCGCCCACGCCCTCGCCTCGCTCCTGCCGGGCCCGGGCATCCTCCATACCTCGACCGGGACCTACCGCTACCCGGAGCGGGAACTGCTCTGGAAGCGGAGCATCACGCCTGCCTCCCTGATACCAGCGGTGCGTGAGGCAGAACGGATCGGCGGGTGGCTGGTCGCCGAGGAGTCGCTCGGGGTCACCGCCGCCGGGGACGTGGCGGTGCTGACCTCGGCAGAAGACTATCCGATCGCGGCGGGAAAGAAGCACGCGATCGCGGAGAAGTGCCGGCTGCTCGCCCGGGCGCGGACGGCCGTGCTCCCGCCGGGGATCGATCTCGCCGGAGGGATCAGGGCCGACAATATGGTATCCTTCGAGGGGGAGACCTGCCGTTACTCCGGGAACGGGGTCAGCGGGTCGTTTGAGAACCCGCTCTGCACCCTCCCGGGCTACCGGACGCCGCTCGCGCTCGCGGCCGCGACCGCCTGCGTGCTCGGGGTCGATCCCGCCCCCCTCGGGCGGTTCGACGCTCTGCCCGGCCGGATGGCGGCCCGGCGAGAGGGAGATATCCTGATCGTCGACAACGCGAACAGCGGGACGAACATGATGACCACCGTTGAGGCTGCCCGCTACGCGAGGGAACTCTCGGGCGACGCGCCCCTGACACTCGTCATCGGCGAGGAGGCGCGGGCGGTCTGCGAAGGGTTCCCGGCTGAGGACGTCCGGCGGACGGTGGCGGCCGTCAGGCCGGCGGGCGTCGTCTACGTCGGGGAGGGGCATCCGGCGGCGACCATCGCCGCAGGGCTCGACGCCGCCCGAACGATCACCCCGGCGGGCGCGATCGTCCTTGCCGTAAAGACGTGGAGATAACTATGGATTACATTCAACCAAGACCGAGTTCAATTGTTGCGGCGCTGTATACCGCCCGCGACCTGGGGGTGGACGTGGCGATCCTCCACGGCCCGTCGGGCTGCTCGTTCAAGCACGCCCGTCTCCTCGAAGAGGACGGCATGCGGGTGCTGACGACGTCGCTCGCCGACAACGAGTTCATCTTCGGCGGGCACGATCCGCTGATGCGGGTTCTCTGCTACGCGGAAGAGACATTTTCACCCCGCCGTGTGGCGGTCGTCGGGACGTGTGTTTCGATGATCATCGGGGAAGACCTCCAGTCCGCGATCCAGGATGCAGGGGTTGAGACCCCGGCGATCGCCGTGGACATCCACGCCGGGTTCCGGGAGAACATCGACGGGGTGCTCGCGACGCTCGAGCCAGCGGCCGCCGCAGGCTGGATCAGCGCCGGCGAACTGGAGCGGCAGCGTTACCTGTTAGCGAAGGCAAACGAGGTGGAGCGGCTGCGGGGAGCGGCTTCGCGGACATACATCGAGCCCTCCCGCGGCGACCTCAAGCACGTCGCGGCAGGGCGCCTCGCGGAACTCGCCGACTCCGGTGCCAGGGGAGTTGCGGTCATGAACGCGAAGAAGGAAACCGCCTACATGTTCGCCGACGAACTCCTTGCCCTCCACGACGCCTGTCCGGGCGCCGCGATCACCTACATCGCGAACCTCGAAGACCGCGGCCTCCCGAAGGTCCGGGAGGACGCCGGACGGATCCTCGCCGGGATGCGGGAGCGCGGGGTCGACCCCGAACTCCTCGGGGCGCTCGACGAGTACGGAGCGAACGGCCCCGCGATCGGGGAGCGGATCCGGGAGATCAACCCCGACTTCGCCCTCATGGTCGGGGTTCCGCACGCCGTCCCGCCGGAGTACACGGAAGGCATCGAGGTCTTCTCGATCACGAACGGACCCCGGCAGGTGGAGCCGCTCCGGGAGATGGGGCACCGGCACGTCATGGTCGAGATCGACCTGCACCCGAAGACCCTCGGCGTCCGGGATATCGTCGAGAGCGAGTTCGGTGCGGTCCTGCGGAGCCTGCGATGAAGTCCTTCCTCGTCGCCGGCGACCGCTCCGGGAGCGGGAAGACGAGCATCACCCTCGCGCTCTCGGCCCTCCTCTCTGCCGACCGGACCGTCCAGACATTCAAGGTGGGGATGGACTACATCGACCCCTCCTACCTTGCCGGGGTGACGGGCCGGCCCTGCCGGAACCTGGACGGCTACGTGATGAGCCCGGGCGAGGTCCGGGCGGTCTTTGCGCACGGGTGCCGGGGAGCGGATGTCGCCGTCGTCGAGGGGGTCAGAGGGCTCTTTGAAGGCGCGGAGGCGCTCACCGACCTCGGGAGCACGGCCGCGATTGCAAAGCAGCTCGACCTGCCGGTCGTTCTGGTCATCAACGCCCGGAGCATCACCCGGAGCGCGGCGGCGATCGTGAAGGGCTTTTTGGCCTTCGACCCGGACGTCGACATTCGGGGGGTCATCTTGAACAACGTCACCGGGACCCGCCACCGGGAGAAGGCCGTCCGTGCAATCGAGCACTACTGCGGCATCCCGGTCGTCGGCGTCATCCCCAGGACGGAGGAGATGGAACTTGCCATGCGCCACCTCGGTCTCGTCCCCTACCGGGAGGGGCAGGAGCACGGGGAGTTCCTCGCCCGGATCGAGACGGTGAAGCGGATGATCGCCGACCACGTCGACCCGGACGCCCTGCTCTCCCTCGCCCGGGAATCCGAGCCGCCGGCGGTGGAGAGCGGCGTATACCCGGCCCGCGACCCGGACGTCCGGATCGGCGTCGCTCTCGACGAGGCGTTCAACTTCTACTACGCGGACCTCTTCGACGTCCTCGCGTCGTGCGGGGCCGAGACGGTTCCGTTCTCCCCGATCCACGATCCATTGCCGGAGGCCGACGGCTACATCCTCGGCGGCGGCTACCCGGAACTCTTCGGCGCGGAACTCGAGGCGAACACCGCGATGCGGGAGGGGCTCCGCGAGGTCTCGCGGAACGGCACGCCCATCTACGCGGAGTGCGGGGGGCTCATCTACCTCACCGACCGGATGGTCCTCGCCCGGGGCTTCATGGACGCGGAGGAAGAGAGAGCCTACGAACTCGCCGGCGTCTTTGCCGGAGAGACCCGTATGCCCGCCCGCCGGATGCTCGGCTACGTGGTGGGGACGAGCGCGGCGGGAAGCCCCGTGGGCGAGGCGGCGTTCAAGGGGCACGAGTTCCACTATAGCAGCGTCCACCTCGCGCCGGAGACGCGCTACGCCTACCGGCTGAGCAGGGGGAGCGGAATCCGGGACGGACTCGACGGCGCGGTCCGGGACCGGACGCTCGGGAGCTACACCCACCTCCACCCGGTGGCAAGCAGGGGGATGCTCGCGCACTTCACGGACTGCTGCCGGGACTGAGATCCCGGGCAGCACATTTTTTGCCGGGGAACCCCCGGACCGCGTCCTGGAACGCTACGAGCCCCGCCTTCGAGAGAGACCCGGCCCACCGCGCAGCCATCCCGGTCTCCCGCCGGACGCCCGGCGCACGAAACGCAAAACATACAAGCAAATCGATACCACACTATTCCCATGTTAATTTATCTCGACGGCAGATTCGTCCCGGAGGAGGAGGCGAAGGTCTCGGTCTTCGACCACGGGCTCCTCTACGGCGACGGCGTTTTCGAGGGGATACGGGCCTACAACGGCAGGGTCTTCCGTCTCGACGAGCACATCGCACGGCTCTACGACTCGGCGAAGGCGATCGATCTGGCCGTCCCGATCACGAGGGAGGAGATGGCCGAGGCGATCAAGGAGACGCTCCGGAAGAACAACCTGCGGGACGCCTACATCCGCCCGATCGTGACGAGGGGCGTCGGCGACCTCGGCCTCGACCCCCGGAAGTGCGCGAAACCGACCGTCATCGTCATCGCCGTCACCTGGGGCGCGATGTACGGCGACCTCTACGAGAAGGGCCTGCGGGCGGTCTGCGTCTCGGTCAGGCGGACCCCGCCGGAGTCGATGCCGCCGAACGTCAAAAGCCTCAATTACCTCAATAACATCCTCGCGAAGATCGAGGCGAACTACCGCGGCGTCGACGAGGCGATCTTCTTCGACACCAAGGGTTACATCGCCGAGGGCTCGGGGGACAACCTCTTCGTCGTCAAGGACGGCGCCATCGTCACCCCGCCGACCTTGAACAACCTGCGCGGCATCACCCGGGCGGTCGTGCTCGAACTCGCGGAGTCGATGGGCATCACCCTCCTTGAGCGCAACCTGGGCTACTTCGACCTCTACACGGCCGACGAGGTCTTCGTCACCGGGACGGCGGCCGAAGTCGGCCCGATCCGCGAGATCGACGGCCGCGTCATCGGGAACGGCAAGCCCGGCCCCGTCACCCGGCAGCTGATGGCGGCCTTCAAGGCCGTCACCCAGAAAGAAGGAACCCCGATCGACGCGTGAGTAATCCGGCAGATTCCCTTTTTTGACCCCGCGGGTGCCTCGCATGTATAAGTAGTACGCAGGGCAAGACTGGAGTGATTGCTCCCTGCAGGGCAGGACCGATGAGGGCTACCTTATGACGAGGGCAGTGAAGATACCCCGGGCGACGTGCAAGCTCTTCGGCGCGATAAAGGCGCTCGCGACCATCAAACGGTGCGTCGTGCTCGTGCACGGGCCGAAGGGTTGCGTCTACCACATCAACTACATCCTCGGGATGCGGGGCGACCGCCCGTCCGAGATCTACTCGACGTGCCTCGACGAGCACGACGTCATCTTCGGGGCCGAGGAGAAACTCAGAGAGGCCATCGAGGAACTCGATGCGAAACTGCACCCCGACCTCATCGCGGTCCTCTCCTGCTGCGTCTCAAGCATCATCGGCGAGGATATCAGCGCCGCGGTGAAGGACGCCTCGACCGGTGCACGGGTCGTCGGGATTGAGGCGGGGGGTTTTGAGGGCGATTTCCGGACGGGCTACAGCGAGACCCTCCGCCGGCTCGTCGAGGAGTTCGTCCGGGGACCCTGCGAGGCCGGGGAGCGGTCCATCAACCTGATAGGCCTTCTCCGGGGCGGACCGGACCTGCGGGAGCTCGTGCGCATCCTCGACCTCGCCGGCATCCGGGTCAACGCGGTGCTTACCGCCGACGCAACGCTCGAAGACCTCGAGCGCCTGGGTTCTGCGGCGCTCAACATCGTCGTCTGCGAGCCGGCGGGGAAGGAGGCCGCCGAGGCGCTCGAGCGGATCTGCGGCACCCCGTTCATCGTCGCCGACATCCCCGTCGGGCACGCAGCCACCGTCCGGTTCCTCGACCGTATCGCCGAATCCCTCGGTCTTCCGCCCTACGCGGGGCATGAGACCGAGACCGACGGCGCCTGCCGCGAAGTCCTCGCCGGCCGGCGGGTGGCGATCGTCAGCGGGCCGACGCGGGCGATCTCCATGACCCTCTTCCTCGCGGATCTCGGCCTTGCGCCGTCACTCATCGTCGTGGACTTCGACTCGGAAACCCTGGAGCGGCTGAGGGACCTGGCCGGCACGGAGTGCGAGATCCTGATCGAGCCCGAACAGGAGGAGATCCGGGAGAAGCTCGAGGCCTGCCGAATCGACCTGGTCTTCGGCGGGATGCTCGAGAAGCCCCTCGCCGCATCGCTCGGTATCGAGCACCTGGACATGATGCACGGCAGCCAGAGGACGCTTGGGTTTGCCGGCGCAGAGCACCTCATCCGGGCGCTTGAGCGGCAGAAGCCCCGCCGGGGCGGCGGGTGCGGGTAGAGAAGAGGGTGGCATGCTCGCCGGCCAGCGGCGGCGCGTGCCGCCCGGAGAAGGGGGAAAGACGGGCCGCCGGGCGGGCCAGTCGGGATTTCCCCGACATAACTTTTTTATCCGCTCACGCCCAAGTTGTATAGCACTTCGGTGCATAGATTCGCTGCTATAGTGTAGGGGCCAATCATGTCGGCCTTTCACGCCGACGACAGGGGTTCAAATCCCCTTAGCAGCATCTTGTTTTGAGATTCGATGTCCTGAAGTCATATCTATGAGTTCGCAGACAATAAGGCGGTTTATGACGCTATATACTACAATCAAGGAGTCCGAGCGGCAATGATTAAACCCAAATATGTCGGAAACTCCATCCGCTCCATCATAGTGGAAAACGTCCTGCAGGATGCGGACTGATCTAGATCCCGCCACCGATCTTCGGGAGGGAAGGAGATTACCCCATAGTCAAACAAGTTACTGCGAAAGGTGGTTGCATGAAACCTATCACAATGTTTGGGGTTTGGATGTTATATTACCAGAGTACGCTGAAAAATGGACGGGAAACTATCTAAACATATGTATTACAAAAAAGCATCTATAATAGTATCAGCTGGATAGCCAAGACACTTGATCGTGCCATCTTCATCGATAACAATCTCTATCTGATTAATTCCGTCAGAGCATTGGGTTTTGCCATCACGAATAAGAACCCTTTGATTGCGTGAACCTCTCCATTGCAGGAAGAGGTCCCGTTCATGCTCGTGATATCTCCCGATAATCAAAATGTCAGCAAGCTGGCAGATTTCGTGGTAGAGCTGATCACTTGAGATTTCATCATTTTCGTATCCCGTATAAAGCATGATATGTACATCTCTTTCCTTCAGATGGCATAGAAGCCATAAGAGATTGTCCGGCTGCTGCAATGGCTCTCCGCCAAGAAATGTAACTCCGTCGATGCCTTTCTCCACTAGGATCTGCTCTAAAAGGACATCCCGTTCGATAAGCATGTTTGGCTGTGTGCTCCACATTCCCTGATTCCAGCACCCTGGGCACTGAAGGGAACATCCCTGAAACCAGATGACATATCGCAAACCTGGGCCGTATATGCAACATCTAGCCTCTATATGCGCAATATTCAGGGATGTACTATAGTCATGGGACATAGTATCAGTATATGGTTCTTACCAGAACAAGATGTACCTTGTCACCTTGTTTTGTTTCTTTCACCGAGTAGCCATTTTCTTTCGCCTTTTCCAATATCGCTTGCTTCTGTCTCTCAACAAACTGCCGTTTTTTCTCCTCTTCCTCGGCAAGTCGGCGTGCTACTTCAAGTCGCTTTTCTTCCTCGACCCTCTCCTCCAGTCGGATATATGCCTTCTTATATTCTGATTCTACTGCTCCAAGGAATGAGGAGACGGTAGTCCACTCCTTGAAATTTGCTCCCCAAGGATACGGTGTCCATCTGCCCCCAACATCTGCACTGGAATCATGCTGAAAAACATATTTTCCAGAACCATGTGAGTAAGAAAAGACCTGATAGCCGTAGTAGTCTTTTCTATTAGTTACAATTTGATCCTGATTGCAGGTGTACGAGATGCCCAATGCATCCAGTGCTTCAAGCAGCAGTTCGCGGGACACAAAGGGGGTCAACGTCTTCACAACTGCGCTCATGATCTCCCTCCTTTCTGCCGAATTGTTTCATTTGCAGTTAATCTTCGGTGCTGATAGTAGTCATCACTTGGTTTAATCACAACCGGCACATCCTCCGTACCCAATAAGTCCTGTAGCGCGTCAAGGCAGGCTTCCCCGTAAAACCCCGCGGTTTTCGCAGTTATCTTCCCGTCTTCATCAATTTCGATTGTTATTCGCTGCTCAGCCATAACCTACTCCGCCTTTACACAAATTTTTGCATTCAGTCTCTCTGCATCCTTCTTTGCTAGATCAATACGCTCAAGTGACGTGATAGCAAGATACCGCCCGTTTACATCCCTGTAGAGTGAACCTTCCGATAGAGGCAGATCTTCAGAAGGATATGATAATTTCTTGGGTTGCTCCATTTCGCTGATTCCCAGCACTTTTTCAAACTGATCACTGATACCTCCAGAAGCATTTTTGGGGCGATTACTTTGATGTTTGGTCATATCTTCTTCCAGTCTCTCGATCTGTTTACCAAAGTCCTCCTTTTTCTTCTCATCTGACTCTTTTGAGAACCTCTCCCGCAACTCAGCCAATTTTCGGATGAGGCTCTCTTCATCTGTTTTCCATTTTAGAAACTCCTCAGCAAGTTTCTTTTCTTCGCCAGTTTTTTTCACCAGATGAGCGATGTTTTTGTGAATTTCCAGATACTTCTCCCATTTTTGTTCGCGCTCCCCTCTTGATATTAGACCAAGGTTAGTTGACCGCAGGTCACTAATTTCCCTCCTATATTCACTGATCTTTTGATCCTGCCCGAGGATAAATTGCGAGAGATGGGCGCGAATTTTCGAGCCCCATTGTGATCTCCCCTCCTCGCTTTTCGTGATGTCTTGTTCAAGTTTTGCGAGTCGCTCTTTCCACTCTCTTTGCACCGACTCCCACTGACTCTCGAGATCATCGCGTTTTGCACCAGATGGAAGTGTCGGCGGCCGTATCTCAACAATATAATGCATTTCTGTCGCTATTCGATCCCTATTAAATTCAAGAAGCGCATTTTCGTGGCAGAACGCTTCCGGGGATTTCTCCAGGTAATCATCAATATGTTTTGCAATGATTACTCCCAGATCTTCTTCCTTTCTTGATTCTAATCGGTATATTTTGGAGGGTTGATCTGCAAAACGGATGGTTTTCCCTGCTGCCAGATCTCCCAGTTTGCAGGTATTCTTCAATCTCCAGTGGATGGGGGCTGATGAGATTCCATCTCGCGAATCATCCGTTTTTTCAACATGAACCCAGTTTACCCCCTCATGCCCAATGTAATTTGGGAGATAGTAGGTTTTCCTTCCGTAAATGATGTTATGCCTGCCGATATCATGACTTTCTGATATTGAGGTATTTTGGGCTGATTTGCATACATCTTCAATGTCAGGGAGTTTTTCATCCCCATCGCGAACCGTGAATATCAGGCTCCGGCATTGCTTTCCAGAAGGCAGAACGTCCGATATCCACTCACTGTTTTTCAAACTGCATATTATATCAACAGAATCCTGTTCCTTTTGTAGATCTTCCCGCAACGTATCAAATAATCTCCCGGGATATGCATATGGTTCGTCACTCGAAATATCTACAACAGGATTGTCACCTTGGGTGAGTTCTTTTGGCGGTATATGCTGGGAGATGAATTCATGCTTTGCTTCTTTCCAGAAAAGATAACAAAAAGTCTGATAGAGCCATTTAGCTGCATCACCTCCGGCCTCCACCTTAGCTGAGTCTGCCATTGCGTCAGTCGGATAAACCCACGCTTTTGCATTGCTGCTGTTTCCGTCCTGAAGCGAGAGGGCTCCATATTGTAAAATACCCGTCCTTATAAGACAAGTTCCTGCAAGACGCTGTATCGCAGATCCGTTCCTCTCCTTGTCACCAAGGAGAAGATATACACGTCTTCCCAGTCCAGCCATCTGTATACAATACTCTATTCTGTCATCTGGCAGGGTATCCACCGCAATACAAATTACATGACCTCCACCATGCCCGGAATTGGCAAAGACATTTGTAAAACCAGCGGTGTCACCGGACCATTGCGTTCCCCATCTCTCAAATCTGATACCAGAGGATGGATGAACTTCGGAAACTCTGACTAAGACATTGCTTAACGAAATCTCATTCTGATTTATGGTGAATGATTCATTTCTCTTGATCATCAGAATATGCCTCCAGTTGTATGTATATCGACAATATCCTGCAGGTATTGTGGAAGTTTCACTATCGGAGCAATCGTCATGTGTTTATTCATGAAAATCACCCCATCTTTCTCACTAAATTGGTCGGCAGATGTCGAGAAATTCCAGTATTCCCACTGCTTCCCGCTGTGGATAAGCCAGATCCGATCATGGGTGTCTCCTTTTGGAAGCTTTTTGTGCACCCAATTAAGAGGAAGGTAACTCTCCAGATCGTATTTGTGGGAATAAATCTCAACGGGTATATTTTTCGGCAAAATACGCTTAAGGACAGGCAATGACTCCGGTTTCACGAACGGATCGGAAATGATAACTTTTTGCACTTCACGTCTGTCGAAGAGGTGGCGATGAATTTTCTGGTCGATAAGCTGTTCATCTTTTGAAAGGGTAAAGGGCATTTTTGCTTTAATACCGGTGGGTACAAGGTCGTGCATGGCTGCAATGTTCCAGTACGCCCGGCCGCTCTCGCGGCCGAGGGTATTGAGCAGATCTTTACCCGACGAGGGGGATAAGCCCATGTCACTCAGTGCAGGGTTCTGCAGCCATGCTTGTTGCTCAAGTTCAACCTGTTCTCGCGAAACATAGCGAGTTGCCCACGAATGCTGCATGAGTTTCATGAGCCATTCCCTGGCAACAGCCGGATTTGATGCACGTAGAGATATCCCTTCAATTGAGATTCTTGAAAAGGTGCCATGCTTGTTGGAGGCAACATCTTTTCTCTCAAACGATCCTCTTACAAAGGAGGTAAGTTCTTGAGGATCGTCTGGAACAGAGTTACATATCAGTGCGTTGCGGATAGGATTGTATTCTGCGCCAAGCACATCAGAAAGCAGGCTCTTAACAGTCTCTGAATATGAACTTAGAACCTTTAGATTATCCGAGCTGCGCTCCTTGGTGCTCCAGTGCAGACGTCCAGAGATCTCACACGGTATACTGGATTCATCGACGCTCTCTGCCTCACAGCGAAGAACCCCCCTTGCATGCTCGGGACGTGTCCTTCGTATTGCATTAACCGATAACGAATGGAGCCATGTAAGATTTCCAGTGCTTGAATCAAGCACAGGATACTCTTTACCCTGGCATTCGAGGTTCCAGATAGCATCATAATCCCTAGGACCTCTCCAATTGTTATCTTTCTGATCGTTATTGCCATATGTACTTCCGCCTGCTCTAATGCGGTGCAGGGCGATAGGACGTGTTCCAAACCAGGGATCATCCTTGAGGTACCATATTTCGTACTGACCATACTCTTCAACGGGGATTTGGCCTTCACAGCGGGTTTTTTCTCCGAGTGCTGTCAGGTGCCCATAGGCATCTAGGAGTTGCAGCTTTCTCAAATAGTCTGTAAGCCGCTCAGGAAGTTGGTTCAAATCCATTCTCAGAATCTTCTGTATATCCGGACGATTCTGCATCAGCCGTATGCGGGAAACAACCATTATACGTTCAAAACTCAGGTTCCTTTCAAGAACAATTCTCATGTCAATCAATCCTCACATACTTCTCAGCAAGCTTCCTCAGTTCCTTCGTCCGAGACTCATCTTTGAAGTACGAATGTTTCCCAACAATCACCATCTGATGGCGTGCCCGGGTTATTGCCACATTCAGCCGATTGGGCGTATCTAAAAAACCATCCCTAGATGTATTTACCATGGAGAGGAAGACAATGTCTGCCTCCTGTCCCTGAAAAAAATCCACGGTTGCAAGCCTGATACTGCAGTTACGGTAGGAGAAATGCGAATACCCGTTTTTCTGACCGGGAAGTTCTTTCAATTTCTTTCTCAGCAGCCCCTCCTGGCCTTTGTAAAAAGTCAGAATTGCAATTTCGTATCGGCGGTCCCCAGCCCAGTCGCCGAACTTTTTAACTTCCTGGATGATTCTCTCAGCTTCCTTCTTGTTGTTATTCTTCCCAACTTGTCCATTACAATCAAACCATACCCGGCGGGACGGATAGGTATTATATGACCATTCTCTGCCGGCAACACTGCTCCCGTCAAGAAGTGAACGTGCCTGACGTTTATTTTCTGTATGATCTGTATAGAATAGCTCACGGGGAGGCCTGGAGATATCAGGGTGCATCCGGTGCTGATGTGTTAGAGTTACAAGACGGCAGTTCAGTTCATGATAGGTAAAACCTTTCGTCAGTGTTGTGAACGCAAGGCTTTTCTTCATCTCCATCCCGGTACCGGAAAGACTCTCCAGAATCGACGGATATGCAATATTACGGATTGTATACACCAGTCCAGAAATATCCTTTGACACAGGTAGCAGACGCTTTATCTGCTGTTTTAGGTCATCTGTTTTTCTTTTATTGCTCTGCAAAAACCGTAACCAGTACTCACGCTCCAACCGCCAGCAAAGCTCATCAGACCACGATTTAGCCGTTTTCATTAATATTTTAGTATGAACGCCCTCAGCATCAGAGACAGTTGTACTTCGGTCTCTATAGAAGTGATTTCGACACCATTTCTCGTTTGAAAAGTGGGTGAATGCATGCGGGGTTTCCATCCAGTTTTCTTTTAGGAGAATAGTATCTTTTGGCATCCAGTCTGTATATTTTTCGAGCAGCGTATCGGTGATGAACAGCGTATTGTATTTGTACAGCAGATCAGGCCTTTCCAGCAGGATCTCTCCAGATGAGATGAGTGTCACATGCTCTGTTAACAACTGGTCAGGCTCATCACCGAACGTTCTTGCATCAAATTCTACCTGTAACATCTCCATAACCGCTTTACTTACCGGGACGATCAGGTGGGTTTTATAGGGACGGAGGTGCTGGAACAATACACAGGCTTTTTGAAGTGCGGGAGTCACCCCCTCAATGCTCTCAAGATTCGTGGCTATCTGTCCGCGATCAGTAAATGGGGAGAGCTGGCGCACATCTCCGACGATGATCCACTTTTTTGCCAGTCTTGCAGGTACTACAAACTCCTGAAAAGTTGTTTTGCTACACTCATCGATGATCATCACATCGAACGGTGCTCCACCACGGGTCAGATCATCCAGTGGGTCGGAATCTGGTTCTCTCCTTTCCCAGTTGAAAAGGCGATGGATCCCACTGGTTGTTCCGCACACAAGGTTGGCACTCTCAATGATCAGGTGTCTCGCTTCATCCTCGCCCAGATTGTACGTATCCACCCATTCTTTTACTTGTACGTCGAGCACGTACTCCTCAACGTTCATCGCTCTCTCTTTCTGCCCGAGCCGTGTCGCATAAACAGGAGCCTTATATTTATCCTCATCCCGAAGTCGCTCTAAAACGTTATTTATGGCGGCATTTGTTGATGCAGCAAGGAGAACACGCTGTCCGTCAAGAATCAGCTGAAGGATCAGTTCGCGGATTGTTGTAGTTTTACCTGTACCAGGCGGCCCGTCGAGTATTGCAAAATCAGGGGTAGCAAGCGCAGTACAGACAAACAGCCTCTGCTTATCTGTCCCATCGTACGAGGGATCCGTCAAAACTTTCCAGTCATGCTTCGGAGATGATAACGGTTTAAATACCTCCCAGTTCTTATCCTCCCGGTTCTGCATAAGTTCAACAAGAGGGAGATTTTCCGGAAAAGGTCTGCTCTCAAGCGCACGGAGTGCAGTCAGTTGGTTTCTCAGTTCCCTGACATCTGGTTTTAGATATAGGTATTCACTGTCCGGAAAAATTGCGCTTTTCCCTTTTTCATGAGAAAGGAGGATCTGATACTCTTCAGGCCTGCTCTTAAGAATGTGATATCTTTCCTGTCCTTTTCTTTTATCAGTCCGATAAATACTCACATTCTCATCAAAGAAGTACTCGAGTTCTGACTTTTCGATAGTGTCCTCATCATTATAACCCTCGACCTCAAGGAGTTGAATCCACTTGTCTTTTGGCTGTGCCTCTTCATATGAAAAATTCCATCTCGGGTAATCCAGATATGCAAGAGTTCCATCTAGAGACATGCTCTCACGCTGTAATGAAGACAGCATTCCGGTACTTTTGTCATATGCCCATTTCTCAGGATTTAGGGGGCCGCCATCAAGGATCAGGTCTGAGAGACATAGGTTTCTCAATGTAATATCCGTGATATCTCTGCACTCTGATGATGGCACTACGGGCTTTTCAATACCGGAGACAAGCCACTCCGAATGCCGTGATAGAACGCTATTGGGATATTTACGTCTGAATCCATCTTGATCGAATCTCTGTAAAATTCTAAAATCCGTTTTCGTCCCATTGACATGGAGAACATCGTCTCCTTTCATCAGCGTATCAAGGGTGAATGTAAGATTATCGTCTCCAGATCGCCTTGCAGCAATTTCATTTCCCTGTATAGAAAATTCTAGTTTCTCTTCTTCAAATGGAGATCTGCAACGTACCCAATCAAACTGGTAGCCCTGCCATGTGATGGTATGATCTTTGGGTTCGTTATTTTCCAGAAATCGCATCTGCCAGGTACCGCGGCCTGTCTTCCGCACCAGATCCTTTGATAACTCTAGTTTTCCTTGTTGTACACCTCTTCCCCACTGAATCGAGAAATCATGCTCAGCGATTCCATACATTTCAAGAGCTGCCGCATCTTGCTCATGAACAGTGAGATCCACCCATCCGCTTTCGGGTTCCTGCACACGGATTTTTGTCTGCGGTTGAATTGCGTAAAGTCGTGTCTTTGGAGTGAGAACCCATCCCCCACGGTTTAGAGGTTCCCAACGGCACTTCACATTTTTTTTGTCTAGTGCATTTATGGCTCTCTGCATGTAATTGATAAAAGGTCTGAGCGATGTATCTACATCTGCGCTAAGATCCTGAGCATTCTCCCCCGCCATTGCAGTAAAAAATCCTGATGGAGATGCCATACTCTACGCCAGAGTAAAGGGATTCATGATTTCTTGGGGCAGACGAACGTGCTTTTTCTTGCCATCACCATCGGAATCCAGATCTTCAGGTGCCCGGTCGCTTGCCGGGACAGCACGCCCTTTTGCCCATTCCCGTGTTCCTCTAATGACCTCACTCATCGTCTGCGAGAGCGGAGTTGTTTCGCGTATCGCATCCTTTACCTCAACGGCAGTAAGATGATGTCCTTCATCGAATGCCCGATACATCGCCTCTTTAACCGCCTCTTCAAGTTCTGCACCGGTAAACCCCTTTGATAGTTGGGAAAGTTCGTCCATTTCAGTATCCGAAAAGACCGGGCGGTTCCTTCGCTCAAGATGGATACTCAGAATCTCTTTGCGCTCCTCCGCATTTGGGAGATCTACAAAGAATAATTCATCAACGCGCCCTTTTCTCAGTAACTCCGGCGGCAATTGGGCAATATTGTTCGCTGTAGCAACAACGAAGACGGGCTTTTTCTTCTCCTGCATCCAGGTAAGAAATGTTCCCAGCACGCGGGATGTTGTCCCTCCATCAGTTGCACCAGAACTTTGTAAGCCGGACATACCTTTTTCAATCTCGTCAATCCAAAGGATGCAGGGTGCAAGTGTTTCAGCCGTTGAAAGGGCATTTCGGATATTCTCTTCGGATTGACCAACAATTCCCCCAAATACTTTGCCCATATCCAGACGAAGAAGCGGAAGCTGCCATGCATTTGCAACTGCTTTGGCTGCCAGACTTTTCCCGGTGCCAGGAAGACCCAGCAGAAGAATCCCTCGTGGAGTGTCAAGGCCAAAATCCCGTGCATCTTCTGTGAATGCTCTTTCTCTCCGGCGGAGCCAATCTTTCAATCGGTTAAGACCTCCGATGTCACTGAGGTTCTGTTCCGGTTGGAAAAATTCGAGATGCCCTCTCTTGCGAATAACCTGCTCCTTTTCGGATATGATCAGCGGAATTTCCGATTCTGTAAGTCGATGTTTTTCAACTGCTGCACAGGCAAATGCGGACCAAGCTTCAGTTGTAGATAGCCCAAGGGCGGCATCCAGAAGGCGGGATGAATTCTCTTCGCAATCCCTATCTGATAGGTTAAATTGCTTCTTTATTGTCAGCATGATCTTACGAAGTTCATCTTTTCCCGGGAGCGGAAGTTCAAGTATTTGAACCTCTTTCTCCAATTCGATTGGGAGGTATCGGATCGGTTGGGATAAAATCAGGGTGCGGTTTTTCAGTTGTTGGAGGGATATTTTTCTGGAGATGCAACGAAGACGATTTATGGTTTGAGGTTGCGTTTCTGCCAGATCAGGATGAAAATCTTCTAGCAGCAGAATGGTATCGTTTTGATCCTCCTCTGAGAACCATTCAAGAATTTGCCATGGATCTCTCAGAGAAGAATCCTCATTATACATCTTTCCGGTCTGTAGATCGTATCCTAAGAGACCTTCTGTCCTGTTCCAGACATAAGGTCGAAGAGAACATTCCTTTGCTGCGTAGTTCAACGCAGCATGAATACGTAAAGTTTCATAACTTATGATCTGGAGAATAGGGGTTTTTGCACGGATGAAAGTAAGAAGCCTTCGGTCAAAGTCAGTCACGTTAAATCTCCTAGATACTTAATAAATGCTAGATGTTATATTAGAATTGCTAAACGAGTCCCAAACGCGTCCGGCAATCTCCTACCCCGTTGCATGGTCTCTCTTTGCATCTGAAGTCGCCTTATAACTCCCGGATAGGGCTGCACGAATCATGGAAAGAGAAGGATTGGTTCGCTTATACGTGGCCAGTAAGGTTGAATGGATAAAATTGATTTTAAGGCAAGAATCAGGTGAAAAGATATTTCTTTTCGTTTATCTTTTAAAATTACTATGGACTACATTCTCAAACCATTTGAATCCCAGAAAAGGCTTGCTGTTCTTATTGATGCAGATAACACCCCCTCATCAGTAATTAAAGAGTTACTTGATGAGGTTGCGAAGTATGGTGTAGCAAGTGTTAAAAGGATTTACGGGAACTGGACATCCCCACAGCTCCAGAGTTGGAAAGATACGCTACTTAAGTATTCGATCCAGCCTGTTCAGCAGTTTAACTATACAACAGGCAAGAATGCAACAGATAGCGCAATGATTATCGATGCGATGGATCTACTCTATACAAATAATTTCGATGGGTTCTGCATTGTCTCAAGTGATAGTGACTTTACGAGACTGGCAGCGCGGATCCGTGAATCGGGTCTGATTGTTTATGGTTTCGGCAGAGATACAACTCCTAAACCGTTTGTTGAGGCCTGTGATAAATTCATCTTCACAGAAATCATCCAGTCCGAAACTCAAGAAGTGCAAAAACCGGACCAACCGGCAATCGTTGCCAAACCTAAGAAGAATATTAAGGAAGATAAAGCGATACTCAAATCGCTCCTCTCAAGTGTCGAGGACTCCTCCGATGAACAGGGTTGGGCACATCTGAGCCTTGTTACCCAAAATATTCAGAAAAAATCGTCTGAATTTGACCCGCGGATCTATGGGTTCAATAAAATGCTTGAACTCGTTAAGGCAACAGATCTGTTTGAGATTGATGAGCGTACAACTTCTGATCTGGGAGCAAAATCAATATATATCAAAATAAGGACTCGCTGAGGATATTTCAACTCACTCAGTATCGACCGATGAAACTGGACAACCGCCCCAACCGGAGAAGACAATCGTCAAACAAAACCCCCCGCTTCCATCAGCCGGGCGGCATTCCTCAACCCCCACGCGTCCAGAATCAGAAAAACGCCTGCCATGAGCACGATCCCGGCGAGCAGGAAGACAAGGAGATCGACCAGCCCCTCGGGCAGGGTCACGGCGAGAACCCCGAGAACCAGCGAACTTACGCCCAGCCCGAGCGTAGGCCAGAAGCCCTGCGGTAAATTCCCTCGTTCACGAAACGCCCGGAGCAGCGTGACGGCGGCACTGGCAAAGAACCAGACCGTGAGAACCAGCAGCATGAGGATGAGGTACTGTTCCCAGAAGACAAACAGAGCAATCGCTGCGCCTGCCACGAGGCTCCCGCGGACGATATCCTTGTTTCCCTGCTCCTTTCGGTCCCTCTGCAGGATGCCCTTAACGATCGTGAGCAGACCGAGAAAGAGAACGAAGGACGGTAGGATTACGGTAAAGATGGGTTCAAGATCAGTGAGCGCCAGGACGAGAAGGATCGTGGCTATCGCCCACAGGAGCGCTCCAGAGCCCATCCGGAGTTTCCAGCTCATGTTCTGATCGAGAAGGCGCTGCAGGGGGTCCCTCCGCGTCGCATCCCTGCCCGTCACGAGGATGGTCTCCATCGTTTCATGAATCATGAGCACCAGGGGAGCGTCGTCGATCAGGTGCATGATGGGGTTCTTCTCGGGGTCGTATCGGTCCATGTGGACACGGTACTCCGACACCGTCTCGTGGGCATGGTACTGGCCCTTCCGGTAGCTCGCGAGGGTCCCGGGACTCGGCACGTTGATGGCCGACCGTTTCCAGGCCGGCTCGAGCGGTTCGGTCACCAGGGCCTTCGGAACGACGACCCGAAAGACCCCCTGGTGCAGTGCATCGAGATACGACTCAAGCGTGCTCAACCTCTGCCCTCCTCAGTCTCCCTGCAAACCCGACGCCTGCAAATAATAGTATTTCTGGAGATAAACGTATAAAAACAGGGGTGAGCCTTCGAACGGCTCAACGGGGGACCGGCGCCTCCTCCGGCGGAGGCGGGGGAGCCGCTCTTTTCCTGTAAGTGAGCTGCCTTGCCGCCGGTGTCAGGATCTGTTCCGGCCTTAGATACGCGTATCCCTGGATCAGCCGTGCGATGATGCCGGTCCATCCGGTCTGGTGGCTCGCGCCCAGCCCTGCGCCGTCATCACCGTGGAAGTACTCGTAGAAGAGGATGTAATCGCGCCAGTGCGGGTCTTCCTGGAACTTCGCCACCTGCCCGAAGACCGGGCGCCGGCCGTCCTCGCCGCGGAGGAAGATCCGCTCGAGCCGGTTCTTGATCTCCTCGCTCACCTCGTAGAGGTTCATCCACCGGCCGGAATTGGTAGGGCACTCGATGGTGAAACTGTTCCCGTAGAACGCATAGAGGTTGAGCAGGCTCCGGATGATCAGCATGTTCATCGGGAACCAGATCGGCCCCCGCCAGTTCGAGTTTCCGCCGAACATCTCCGTATTGGACTCCGCCGGCTGGTACTCGACCCTGAACTCCTGCCCGTCCAGGACGAAGGTGTAGGGCTCCTCCGCGTGGGCGCGGGAGATGGAGCGGATGCCGTAATCGCTCAGGAACTCCTTCTCGTCGAGCATCCTTGCGAGGATCCGGCGCAGCCTCTCCTCGTTCACCAGGGAGAGAAGGCGGCGGCCGTGGAACCCGGGCCGGCCGGGCGACGTGATATTGGCGGTGAGCAGCGGGTGTTTCTGGGTGAACCAGCGTGCGCGTTCCTGGAATACGGACGCCTTTTTGAAGAGTTCCGGGGAGAAGACGGTGCTCGAGCAGAGAGCGAGGAGCCCGACGAGGGTCCGGACCCGCAGGCGCGTCGCGCTTCCGTCCGGCAGGTGCAGGAGGTCGTAGAAGAACCCGTCCCACTCATCCCACATCCCCTCCTGGTTCTCGCCCATCCGGTTCATCGCAGACGCGATCCAGAGGAAGTGCTCGTAGAACTTGATGGCGAGTTCCGCGTAGACCGGGTCGTGAACGGCAAGAGTCACGGCGATCTCGAGCATGTTCTGGCAGTAGAACGCCATCCACGCCGTCCCGTCGGACTGCTCCAGGTATCCTCCCGACGGGATCGTTGCGCTGCGGTCGAAGACGCCGATGTTGTCGAGACCGAGGAACCCTCCTTCAAAGACGTTCTGACCGTAGCGGTCCTTGCGATTCACCCACCAGGTGAAGTTCATCAGGAGTTTCTGAAACACCTTCTCGAGGAACCGGATATCGCCCACGCCGAAGACCTCCTCCTCGACACGGTAGATGAAGAGGGCCGCCCAGGCATGCACCGGGGGATTGACGTCGCCAAAGTTCCACTCATAGGCCGGGATCTGACCGTTCGGGTGGAGGTAGCGCTCGCGCAGTATCAGTTCCAGCTGCTGTTTGGCAAACTCCGGGTCCACCATGGCAAGGGCAACGGTATGGAACGCCAGGTCCCAGGCCGCGTACCAGGGATACTCCCACTTGTCGGGCATGGATATGATGTCCGCGTTGTACATGTGGAACCACTGGCTGTTGCGGACGTCACGCTGGCTGCCCTGAGCCATGTTGGACCCGCGCTGGCGGAGCCAGCGGTCCAGGTCGTAGAAGTAGTACTGCTTCGTCCAGAGCATGCCGGCGAGTGCCTGACGCATCACGTTCGCCGCATCGGGGCTGACCGGCGGGGGGGTGATGTTGTCGTAGAACGCGTCGGCCTCCTTTGCCCGCGCCTCAAAGATCTCCTCGAACCTCTCCCCGAACAAGTCCTCCCCGGCTAGAGGAGGAGCCTCGTTCAGCCGCAACCGGATCTCCCGGCTCTCGCCGGGCGGGATGGTCATCGTGAAGTATGCCGAAGACTTCGTCCCAGTCCGGCCGGGGTTCACGGCATCGGTCCGCCTCTCGACGACGTAGTCGTCGATGCCGTCTTTGACGAACGGCGAGGCGTTGGGTGTCCCAAAAATCCGTTCCGTGTTCGTCTCGTTCTCGGTGAAGAGCAGCTCGGGTGCGCCCTCGCAGTGGAGATACCGGTCCCCGAGAGCCGGGTGGACGGCGTGGATGACGCTCGTGCCGGGCGGGCCTTCCACCTGCTCGAGGAAGGGCTTCCTCGTGCCCCGCTCGATCCACCAGGTGTTCCGGAACCAGAGGGTGGGCAGCAGGTGCAGGGTCGCCTCCTCGGGTCCGCGGTTATGCACGGTGATCCGGATCAGGATGTCGTCGGTGGAGGCCTTCGCGTACTCGACAAAGACGTCGAAGTAGCGGTCGCCGTCGAATATGCCGGTATCGATCAGTTCGTACTCCGGCTCATCCCGGGTGCGGCTTCGGTTCGTCTCGACAAGGTCGTTGTAGGGGAACGCCGCCTGCGGGTACTTGTAGAGGTACTTCATGTAGGCGTGGGTCGGGGTGTTGTCGAGGTAGTAGTAGTACTCCTTCACGTCCTCCCCGTGGTTCCCCTCGGCGTTGGTCAGACCGAAGAGCCGCTCCTTGAGGAACGGGTCGGCGCCGTTCCAGAGGGCAAGGGCAAAACAGAGATGCTGCGAATCGTCCGAGATGCCGGCAATCCCGTCCTCCCCCCAGAGGTAGGTGCGGGAGCGTGCGTGGTCGTGGGGGAAGTACGCCCAGGCATCGCCGTCGTCGCTGTAGTCCTCTCTCACCGTCCCCCACTGGCGTTCGCTCAGGTAGGGGCCCCACCGGCGCCAGGGCACGTCCTGCCTGTAGACCTCCCTGAGCCGCTCTCCTTCCTCTGTCGCAGAGACAACATCATCAGGTGACATGCGGCGGGTAGACGGAAAAGAAGCGGATATACTTTTCGACGGGGCTGCAAGAATCCGACCGTCCCGGCCATTCCGCCACGATGGATTGCCCTCGCACCGGGGTTCCCGGCCTCCCCGGCGAGCAGCCGGGTGCAGGACCGTTCCGGGACGGGAAGACCCTCTCCCCGCCTCCGGACCTGCATCACGGGTGCTCTTAATCGTGTGACATCTGGTCGATCGCCGCAGTAACGGCGAGGACGAGCGCGTCATCGTGGCCCGGCTCAACCTCCACGCCGTAGGTATCCCTGACCCGGAACCACTTCTTGGAGACCTCGGCAACCCGTTCCCGCCGCCCGGCGTCGATATGATACTCGTGGTCGAGGATGTTCCCCTGCACCTCCCAGTCCTCGCCTCCGGGGATGCTGACCGTCCACCGGTCCCGCATGGGCGTGATCAGGGCCTTCTTGATCGTCGCCGCCGTGCCGCCGCCGCCCTTCTCGATCTCCATGGAATCCTTGACCCGGAGCATCCGCTCCTGGATCGTGTAAAGGTCCTGCCCCTCCCTGCTCTGGATCACCAGTGTGTTCCTGACGCGGAGCGCTTTTCCGTCCACCTTGAATGCCCGCTCTCCCGCAGCATTCTCGATCCAGTAGTCGTCCCCGATGGAGACGAGTTTCTCGCGCATCTTATACCGGTGTGCCCCGCCGGCCTCTTCACGCCCCCGAAGGCCGCCTTCCGCTCTTCTTCGCAACATGGATATCACCCTCTGGCTGCCGTCGCCCCCACCGTATCCCTGCTGTCTTCCCGGGGGAGATTGCCCGGCCCGGTAAGTGTCGCCCGGACGGCTGCCTGCGCAGATCATACTGCTCGTATATCATAGTTGCCATACCATGCAGGCCTGCGGTCCCGCGTGCCGGGATGGCAGATCCCACCAGAACGGGCAGGAACCGTTCGATTATCGGAGCGCTGCCGGTCGGTCGCGATCCTCCGGCAGGACCCGGGCATCGAAAGTGATTAATCCATGACGGTACCTGACGCGGCGCTCATAACATGGAGAGTGCAAGATGTCCAAGAGTTGGAAGGGCACGGTCAATCTCGATATCCGGGATTCGGTGCCGGACTGGGGCCCCTACCTGCAGCCGCAGGCACCGGAGGATGCCCCCAACATCCTGATGATCGTCTGGGACGACGTCGGCTACGGGGCCATGGACGTATTCGGCGGCCCTATCGAGACACCCACAATGCAGCGCATCGCCGACATGGGCATACGCTACAGCAACTTCCATACCACGGCGCTCTGTTCGCCCACCCGGTCGAGCCTGCTCACCGGGCGCAACGCAACCAGCAACAACATGGCCTGCATCACCGAGGCCTCCGCCGGTTTTCCGGGGCTGTCCGCCCGCATTCCGTTCGAGAACGGGTTCATCTCGGAGGTGTTGAATGATCGGGGCTACAACACCTACGCCATCGGCAAGTGGCACCTGACCCCGGGAGAGGAGACCGACATGTCCTCGTGGAAGGGGCGCTGGCCGCTCGGCCGGGGGTTCGAGCGTTACTACGGATTCCTCGGCGGGGAGACCAACCAGTGGTACCCCGATATCGTCTACGACAACCACCCGATGGACCAGCCCTACCGCCCGGACGAGGGCTACCACTTCTCCAGGGATATCGCCGATAAAGCGATCGAGTTCGTCCGCGACTCGAAAGTGATTGCTCCGGAGAAGCCCTGGTTCATGTACTTCTGCCCCGGCTGCGCCCATGCCCCGCACCACGTCTTCAAGGAGTGGGCCGATCGCTACAAGGGCCGGTTCGATATGGGCTACGAGAAGATCCGTGAGCAGATCCTCGAGAACCAGAAGAAGATGGGGCTGCTGCCGGAGAATACTCAACTCTCGCCCATCAACCCCCACGGCGAGCCGGCGACAACCGGACCGGACGGCCAGCCGTGGCCGCCTCTCGACTTCGTGCCGCCCTGGGCTACGCTCTCCGAAGACGAAAAGAGGCTCTTTATCCGCATGGCCGAGGTGTTTGCAGGCTATGTCACCTACACCGATGCCCAGATCGGGCGGCTCCTCGACTACCTCGAAGAGTCGGGGCAGCTCGAGAACACCATCATCGTCGTCGTCTCCGACAACGGTTCCAGCGCCGAGGGCGGTCCCAGCGGCTCCTTCAACGAGAACAAGTTCTTCAACAACGTTCCCGACACGGTCGAGGCGAACCTGCCGCACATCGACGAGCTCGGCGGCCCCGGGGCGTACAACCATTACTGCACGGGCTGGGCGTGGGCGTTCGACACCCCGTTCCCCTACTGGAAGCGGTTTGCCGGGTACGAGGGCGGCATTGCGGATATGTGCCTGGTTGCGTGGCCACGCGGCATCAGCGCCCGCGGGGAGATACGCCACCAGTACGTCCACGCCGTGGACATCGTCCCGACGCTCTACGACCTGCTGGGGATCGAGCCGCCGAAGGTGCTGAAGGGCTATACCCAGAGCCCGATCGAGGGGGAGAGTTTCAGGGCCAGCTTTGACGACCCCGATGCACCCGGCCGGGAGACCCAGTTCTACGCGATGCTCGGCCAGCGGGCGATCTACCACCAGGGCTGGCTCGCAAACACCATCCACCCGCCCCTCTCGGGCTGGGGCAACTACGAACACGATGTCTGGGAACTCTACAACCTGAAGGAAGACCGGGCCCAGATGCGGAACCTTGCCGACGAGAAGAGAGACGTGCTTGAGCTCCTCAAGGGGCTCTGGTTCTACTACGCGGGGGTCTACAACGGCATGCCGCTTGACGACCGCAGCGCGCTGGAGATCATCTCGACACCGCGCCCCCAGCCCGCCGGCCCGAGAAACCGCTACGTCTACTACCCGGGGACTGCCGAGGTTCCCGAGTCGGTGGCGGTCAATATCCGGGGACGATCGTATGCAATCGCGGCCGGCGCCGTCATCGACGGGCCGGAGGCGCAGGGGGTGCTCTTCGCCCACGGCGGTGTCGGGGGCGGGCACAGCATGTATATTGCCGATGGGCGGCTGCACTACGTCTACAACTGGCTCGGGGACGCTATCCAGAAGATCTCCTCGAGCAGCGCCGTCCCCGCCGGCCGGCACGTCTTCACCGCGGAGTTCGTAAAGGACGGTGTCGATCCCGACACCAGGAGCGCCACGGGCACCCTCACGCTCTATATAGACATGAAGAAGGTGGGAGAGGGGCGGATCATGACCCAGCCCGGATTCTTCGCCCTCACCGGCGACGGCCTCTGCGTCGGCCGGGACAGCGGGTCGCCGGTATCGCCGGACTATGCCGCACCCTTCGCCTTTACGGGCGGGACCATCGAGCGGGTGGTGATCGATGTCAGCGGCGAGCGCTATATCGACCACGAGAAGGAGGTGGCTGCCTGGATCATGCGGGACTAGAAACTGCCATTTTTCCACAGCACTTTTTGTACTTCAGCCCGCTCCCGCAGGGGCAGGGCTCGTTCCGGCCCACCTTTGCCGCGAGCATCGGCATCACCCCGTCCGCGGGCCGCCCCTGCCGGAGCAGGCCGGCCATCATCCGCATCGGGCGGTCGGCGTGGGAGAAGAACGCCTTATACCCCTCGCATAGGTAATTTAAGCCCGCCTCGCCGTCCGGCGCCCCGACGAACCGGTTCCTCGGGCACTCCCCGTTGCAGACGGAAAGGAACCGGCACTCCCGGCACTGCCGGGGGAGCGTCTCGCGCTTGGCCGCCCCGAATCGCCGCTGCTGTTCGGAGGCTACGAGTTCGGCGAGCGGTGTCGTGAGGATGTTGCCGAGGAGGTGGTCCGGCCCGACGAAGTGGTCGCAGGAGTAGAGGTCCCCATTGTGCTCGAGCGCCACCCCAAGGCCGCAGGTCGGGGCGAAGACGCAGACTGCCCCTGCCATCCCGAGCCACCCCGCGAGCGCCCAGTCGAAGTTCAGGAGAAACATTCGGCCGACGTCTCTCCGGATCCACTCATCGAAGATCGTGGTCAGGAACCGCCCCCACTGCTCCGGCCGGACGGACCGGTCGGTGACCGTCTTCCCTCCGTCCTCCTGCTCGACGATGGGGATGAACTGGATGTACGGCGCACCGAGCTCATCGCGGAAGAACCGGTAGACCTCCAGGGGATGATCGGCGTTCGTCCTATTGACCGCACAGAGGATGTTGAACTCGACATGGTGCTTCCGGAGGAGGCGAGCGGCTTTGAGGACCCGGTCGAATGTGCCGCGGCCCTGCCGGTCTCGCCGGTGGACGTCGTGGAGGTCGCGGGGGCCGTCCAGGGAGAGGCCGACGAGGAACCTGTTGTCGTGGAAGAACCGGCACCAGTCGTCGTCGAGGAGGATGCCGTTCGTCTGGAAGGTGTTCTCGATACGGGTTCTGGGCTTCGCATACTTCTTCTGCACCGCCACCGCCCGCCGGAAGAACGGAAGTCCCATCAGGGTCGGCTCTCCACCCTGCCAGGCGAACGTCACCTCCGGCACCGCGTGCCCTGCGATGGTCTGGCGGATGAACTCCTCCATCACCTCATCGCTCATCCGGAGGGTGCTCTCCGGGTACAGGCGCTCCTTCTCTCTGTAGAAGCAGTAGGCACAGTCGAGATTGCACCGTGCCCCGGTCGGTTTCGCCATGACGTGAAAGGCGAGGGGTGCCTCGCCATCAGGCCCGCTCATCACGCCGCTCCGTCTGCTCCAATCGGCCCCTCTGCCGGTATCGCTACGCTGTGCAGTTCAAGTCCGCATACAGGTTCTGCTGTTCCGCCCGGACAGCCTGGATCTGCGGGCGGATGGTCTGAATGGCCTCAATGACGGTCACATCGTCGGGAAGGTCCTCTACGGCCTGATTGAGGTTTTCATACGCCGCGTTGAGATCGTCGATCCGGATGTTGGCGACCTGGCCTGCGGATTCCCTGACACTCTCCATGGCGGACCGGACCTGGTCCCGTCCCTCCCGAATATCTCCCACTGAAGTCCGCAGGCTGGTGTCCTCCATGCTCTCAAGCGCTGCCCTGAGTTCTGCGAGATCCCCGCAGAGCTGCGCCTCCGCCTCCTGCTCCGAAGGCTGGACGCATCCGGCACCGACACAGACCAGAACAAAGATCAGCGCGACGAACAGTATACCGGTCTTCTTCATATCCATCTCCCGGGCAGAATGACTGCCCGGAGCCGGATGATAACACGGCCTATATAAAAATATCTAAATATATTGCAGCGAACCGTGCCACACGAAGGCGCCCCCGCATGCCGGGAAAACAGCGGCAGATACCCCTCTTTACGAGCAACGAGAGGGGAGGTCGTACCCCCATGCTCGGGGCACTCTCCGGCCCTTCCCCTCCTTCACCCCGGCAGCCGGAACGAGACGACGATGGCCGCGATCCCGCCGACGATGGCGAGCCCCGCAAGGAGGAGCACCAGGCCGAGAGCGGCGACGAGCGGGTTTGCGATCAGGACCAGGCCGAAGATGATGCTCAGGATGCCGAGGATCCCCGTCCCCCACCCGGCGCCGGAGAAGCCCTGGACCATGTAGACCGCCCCGATGATCAGCCCCTCCACGCCGATGATGATGGCAAAGACGGTCGGGATGAGAATTGCGCTGTAGAGCGGGTAGGCGAGGACGAGGACTCCTGCGAGGATGCCGAGGATACCGACGAGCAACTTCCAACCCCGGCCGGTTTTATCCGTAAACAGGCTGATGAGCGCGACGATACCGTTGAACAACCAGTACAGGCCGAGGAGGATGACGAGGAACTCCAGCGTCGGGATGGGATAGATGAAGAAGAGGACGCCGAAGATGACCGCAATAATGCCGAGCAGCAGCACGAGCCAGCGTGACGGGGCCAGAGCAGCGCCGGACTCATAGGTGCCGGCACCAAACTGCGTGTTAACCATAACAACACCGTGCGGAGGGCTCACTGCCACCATATATAGATATCCCCACCATCCCGGAGCCCCGGTTCTGCCGGGAGAAAGGGGTTGCGGGCCGTCCGGCCCCGATCCGCGCCACCTTCCGGGCAGGCCGTAACCGTCCTGCCGGATAATCACATTAATATACACCGGGTCCGTCTGGACGCACTCGGATCAATGAGCTGATATGATGGATAACCCCGCAGATCCGGCTCCCCGGACGTCGACGGCAACCCCGCAGGGGGTGCTCCTGCCGCTTGCGCTCGCCCAGTTCATCTGCAGCTACGCTGCTTCGAACATGAACGTGGCCATCAGCAACATCGCCGCCGACCTGGGGACGACGGTAAGCGGCGTCCAGACGACCATCGCCGTCTTTACGCTCACCATGGCGGCCCTGATGATCCCCGGCAGCAAGCTGACGGACATCCTGGGCCGCACCTACCTCTTCAGGCGGGGCCTCCTGGTCTACGGGGTGGGAGCGCTGATAGCGGCAGCGGCGCCGGGGCTCGGCATCCTGATCCTCGGCTACTCGCTCCTCGAAGGCATCGGGACCGCGCTGCTGATCCCGCCGGTGTATATCCTCGCAACCGTCTTCTACCCCGACCTCACCTCGCGCGCCCGCGCCTTCGGCGCTATCAGCGCGGCGGGCGGCATCGGGGCGGCCGCAGGCCCGCTGGTCGGGGGGATCATCACCACCGCGATCAGCTGGCGGGCAGCCTTCGTCGTGCAGGCCATCGTCGTCGGCATCGTCATCATCCAGAGCCGGTCGATCGTCGATCCGGGCGTCCAGGGCCCAAAACCCGGTTTTGACATCGTCGGGACCATCCTCTCGGCGGCGGGACTCTTCTTCGTGGTGGTCGGCATCCTGCAGGCCTCGACCTACGGCTGGTTTGCAGCCAGCCAGGACTTCGTCATCGGCAGCACGGTCGTGATCCCCGAGGGCGGCATATCGCCGGTATGGGTCTTCGTCCTCATCGGACTGGTCTTACTCGCCCTCTTCTTCCGGCACATCCGGTCCATGGAGCGGGCGGGTAAAGAGCCCCTGCTCTCCACCAGGCTGTTTCAGAACCGCACGTCCAACCTCGGCCTCGTCACGCAGAACATCCAGTGGCTGGTCCTGTTAGGCCTCTCCTTCGTGGTCTCCGTCTACCTGCAGACGGTGCGGGGCTACAACGCAGTCGAGACCGGCCTGATCCTCACCCCGGCCACGATCGGCATCCTGCTTTCCTCGATGGCCGCTGGCAGGCTGGCGCGGAAGCGTTCCCAGGCAACGCTGATCCGGGCGGGCTTCGTCGTGACGGTCGTCGGCGTGTTCCTCCTGCTGCTGCTGGTCCGGGAGACCTCGAACGTCTTCACCTTCGTGCCGGGCCTCTTTCTCGTCGGCGTGGGCGTCGGGATCATGCTGACGTCCTCGGTCAACGTCGTCCAGTCCGCTTTCCCCGAAGAGGACCAGGGGGAGATATCGGGCCTCTCGCGCAGCGTCTCGAACCTGGGCTCCTCGCTCGGCGTGGCCATCGCGGGAACCGTCATCGTATCGAGCCTTGTCACGGGGAATCTGGGCTACGCCCTCGCCCTGGTTGTCCTGGCGTTCTTTACGCTGATCGGCCTTGCAGCCGCGTTCCTGCTGCCCGCCACCCCGGTGCCCCAGACCCCGGAGCCCGGGCCCGGTCCTGCCTGACCGGCGGGTCTCCCGCTACCCGCCCGACCGCCCCGGGGACCGGAAGTAGGCCTCGATCTGCTCCAGAGACAGCCCTTTCGTCTCCGGCACGAGTTTGAAGATGAAGATCCACGCGAGCAGGGCAATCAGGGCGTAGAGGAGGAAGACCCCCGACTCGCCGATGAGGTCCACGAGCGAGAGGAACGTCGCTGCGATGATGAAGTTCGCGGCCCAGTTCGTGACCGTCGCGAGGCTCATGGCCAGTCCCCGCACGCTAAGGGGATAGATCTCGGCGATGAGCAGCCAGAAGATCGGGCCGAGGCCCAGCGCAAAGGCGGCGACGTAGATGATGAGACTTGCCGCGGTGATCTGCCCGAGCGAGACCGCCGCCATACCGGCGCCGCTGTTCTCGAGGGCAAACCCGACCCCGAGGATCAGCATGGCGATGCCCATGCCGGCAAGGCTCCAGAGGAGGAGCGGCCGGCGTCCCGCCCGGTCGACGAGCCAGATGGCGATGAGGGTCACCAGGACGTTCACGACGCCGATCCCGACCGTCGCGGCGATCGAGGCGGTCGCCTCCGCAAGGCCGGCAAACTGGAAGATGGTCGGGGCGTAGTAGATGACGGTGTTGATCCCGGTCGCCTGCTGGAGGATCGCGAGGCCCACCCCCAGGAGCAGCGGGAGCCGAACAGCGGGCGCGACCAGGTCCGACCACGTTCCCGCTCCCTCCGTGCGCACGCTCCTCTCGATCTCCCCGAGCTCGTCCGAGACGTCGGCGGTGCCGCGGATCTTTTTGAGGACGGTTGCAGCGTCGGTGGAGCGGTTCATGAACACCAACCACCGGGGGCTCCGGGGCATCAGGAACATGCCGATCAGGAGGACCGTGCCCGGGATCACGCCCGCGAGGAACATCGCCCGCCAGTCGCCGGCCGCCGCAAAGTAGTAATTCACGCCGTAGGCGATCAGAATGCCGATCGTTATCAGGAGCTGGTTGAGCGAGACGAGGGCGCCCCGGATGTGTTCCGGCGCAATCTCGGAGATGTAGAGAGGAGCGACGAACGATGCGATGCCGATGGCGATCCCGATCAGGATCCTGCCGATAAGGAATATAGAGAAGATGGGGGAGAGAACGACCACGAACGTGCCCACGAGGAAGATCAGCGATGCGGCCAGGATGGAACTGCGGCGCCCCACCCGGTCCGAGAGAGGCCCCCCGAAGAGCGCCCCGATGATCGCGCCCATCAGCACGGCGCTCACCGCCACCTCGGTCGTGACGCTTGTCAGGCTGAACTCCTCGTTGATGAAGAGGATCGCCCCGGAGATGACGCCGGTATCGAACCCAAAGAGGATCCCGGCAACGGCGGCAATTGCAGCGACGACGAGGACGATCCCTGTGATCCTGTCGGATTCAGGCGCCATAGGAATCCTCCACCCGGCTGTGAGTCCGCGGCATACAGGGTTTCTGCTGAGCCCGATATGGTGGGCCGGGATGAGAGGTGTTCAGCATCGGGCCGCGGAGAGGGATGAGGACGAACCCCGCCCCCGGGAGAGGCGGGGTTTTGTGAAATAACAGGGGTGCTCCGTCATCGGAGACTGCCGGAGATCGCATCGCATCCAGTTGCGATCCGGGTATTTAAACCTGTGCCCCCGCAAGGCCGGAGAGATGCTATGACGATCTGCCCGGGGGCAAGGTTCATATCTTGAAGCGCGCATTCCGGGGCATGCCGGCACTGCAGGAACGCCCGGAGAGGGACGAGCCCCGGCGTTTGGGTGGAACAACGGGCCGTTCCAGGGTCATTGATGGGATCCGGAGAGGATTCCGGGCAATCGCCATAGCGTTCGTCGTCGCCACCCTGATCCCCGTAGTCCTCGGCCTTCTCCTCTCCGTTCCGGTCGGGAGAGTGCTCGGTCTGATCGTCTCCACCCTCCTTCTCCAGGCAAACGCCGCTTTCGTCGGCCTCTCGCTCGATCTCGATCCTGCGTTCGTCCTCGTCGTCATGACGTTCGTGGAGATCGGGATCGTCCTTGCCATCTACGAGATCCTGGACGCGTTTGCCGAACAGTCGGAGAGGGTCAAACGTTTCACGAAGAGCACGGAAGAGAAGATGAAGAGGTATCCGATCCTGCATAAGTACGGCGCAGTCACGCTCATCGTCCTTCCCATGCTCCCGGTGATCGGACTCTACTCCAGCGTCGTCATCGGATGGCTTCTGCGGTGGAACAAACTCCATTCAGTCTTCTTCGTCACGCTGGGATGGGTTCTCGTCACCGGCTTCCTCCTGCTCGTGGCGCTCGGGTTCGTCCGGGTGATCTTCTGATACAGACGGCGAACCCACCGGAGACGTGCCTCATCCGGGGAGCGATCCGGTGGCTGCGATGCGCCCGGATGCCGGGCAACAGGTTGAGATATATAGCTGAACCGGCATCCTGCTCCAGAGGTGCAGTATGTCCCTTGGTCCGGTGGAATACATTGTCATCGAGTTTCCGGGAAACCAGTTCAAAGGCGAGATCATCCCGGCACTGCGCGAGGTGGTCGATGCGGGCATCATCCGCATCATCGATCTGGTCTTCATGAGGAAAGACGAGCAGGGCAACGTCAGCGTGATGGAGCTCAAGGACCTTGAGAAGGATGCGGCGGATGCGTTCGCCCCGCTCGCACGGGAGGCGAGCACGCTCTTTGCCGACGAGGACGTAAAGAAAGTCAGCGAGATCATGGAGAAGAACAGCTCCGTGGCGCTGCTCCTCTTCGAGCACGTCTGGGCAACGAGGTTCCGCGACGCCGTTCTCAATGCCAATGGAAGAGTGATCGCAGGCGAGCGCATCCCAAAAGAGGCGGTGGACGCCGCGCTGGCATGGAAGCCCGAAGAGCAGGAAGCACTGGAGGTAGCACCATGAGAGCCGGCAGACCCGGCCTTATCGGCACCGTGGCCCGTACAGCGGTTATCGCGGGAACAGCCACCGTTACCACCCGCGCTGTCGATAAGAGGATGCGGGAGCGGGAGATGAAGAAGGCGGCGCAGGCAGAGGAGCAGGCTCCCCCCGCCCGGGCGGGGGTAACCCAGGAGGAGAAGATGGCCCAGCTCAGGGAGCTTGCCGAGCTGAAGCAGATGGGGGCCCTGACGGAGGAGGAGTTCCAGCAGGAGAAGCAGAAGATCCTTGCGCAGTAGGGCGGCCAATTTTACATTTTAAACCATGAAGTTGCGCCACGTCACGGCCGATTTTCCCGGTAACGGCGTTGATGAGCGCATCAGCGTACTTCGGCTCCTTTTCTGCACCGCAAACATCCCGGATGCGGAGCCATCTTGAGCTCTTCACAATCCACCCGGTCAGGCCGGAGACGTTTCCCCCGGGTCCTGCACCCGGGAACCGATATCGTCTCTCCGTCACGGAGCGGAGCGGCCCGGGGGTTGCCATTCCGGAAAAGGCCCGCAGATAACGCGAAAGACGGGTTTTTATTACCGGTCGCGATGCATTCATAATTAATGGTATTGCCGTACAGGAACAAATCCGAACGTGATAAAGAGAGCAAAATCCCGGAGGTGTCTCCGGATGAATATTCCTGGAACGTTATCCAATCCCGGATCGAAGCGGAAAAGATCATCAGTACTGCAGAGGGTGATCTAAAGCGCCTTAACGAGGTGAAATGGCGCCTTAAATATACATCTCCCATCCTTGCGGCGGCAGTAATAATTAACCTGGGGCTTCTGTTTGTATTTACCGGACAATATTACCTGTACTGGATCATGGCGTCGTTCGTATTCCTGATGATAAATCCCTTTCTCATCATGCTCCCGACCGATGTGGATGATCTAAAGTCATATATCGGATATGTCAGGGACCTGAAGAACCGCGAGAGAAGGAGCCAGAAAGAGATCCAGTCCGGCGAAACCTCCAGAATGAGCGACATTGTCGACAAAACCGAGACGCTCATCAGGCTCTCAAGACAGAGAAGGTACCTGTACGAACTCGGGTGGAATTTTTTCTTCATGAACTGTCAGCCGCTCGCCCCGGGTTTTCTTGTCCTTTTTGCCCTCTCCTCGGCGTTTGCATTTGCAGGGTGGGCAATTAACGGTGAATTCGAGTTGTTCTCCTCTATTACCGTCATAGTCCAGTCCGCTGCCATCATTGTATTCTATGCAGCGATTGTACACGTACAGCCGTACTCACGCGGCTTTTTCATGGGAATACTTGATACACATGCCAGATTCAAGGAAAAATATGAGGAGGACTGGAGCCAGGGGCTGAAGTATGCGCTCACTGCAGTCGTGCTGATAACCATTACCGGGATAATTTTTATTGCGGCAATTCTTCTTCCCGGATTCACGTATAATAGTTTTAGATCCGCCGAAGCTGATGTGCATATCGGAGCCGGAATGTTTGCTCTCGTCTTTCTGACACAGATGATAATTGTAAGGCATCTCCAGGGCAAATACAGCAGGAAACTCGTACAATCTCTTCTGACATCAAAGATCGCGGCGGTCCGGGCGGAGGTGCTCCCGGTCATCTCAGACCTCGAATCGGCATCGCTGAGCAACGGCGTAACTCCCCGGATGGTGAACGATCTGAATCAGATCAACCTCGATATCATCCAGCACAGGATGCTAAAGATCGATTACCGATCGCTCTTCGGGTATTTCCCGGTGTGCCTGATAAATCCGGATATCGGTGCCGTAATAAGCATCTCCGGGAAGACGGATGGAGATCGTAAGAGGATGAATACAGGCGAGACGGCAGGATAAGTCCCGCGAAATCAGGGCGTTGGTTGCATATGTCGTGGGCCGGGCGGAACCTGCCCCGGCCGGAACTACACCGTCGCCCGACCGAATATCTTCAACGGAACTATGGGCGTACCGGAACCCGCCGCTGAAAAAAGAGAGCGATGGTTTCAGCCCGCCCCGGGATCGATCATCGCGTTGATCGCAGCACCCGGCGGGACCATTGGAAAGACGTTCTCCTCCCGCTCGATCCTGAAGTCAACGAGGTAGGGGCCGGGGTGCTCGAGTGCGTTTGAGAGCGCGCTCTTCACATCCCCGGCGGCATCGACGGTTTCGCCCTCGATGCCGTAGGCCCGGGAAATTCCGACGAAATCCATCGGGGGAAGGTCGGTGAAGGCATACCGGCGGTCGTAGAAGAGTTCCTGCCACTGCCGGACCATACCGAGGTACCGGTTGTTCAGGACCAGGATCTTGACGGGGATGGCGTACTGGGCGATCGTCCCGAGCTCCTGGATGTTCATCTGGAGACTGCCGTCCCCCGCGATGACACAGATCGGTTCGTCCGGGCGGGCGAAGTACGCCCCCATCGCCGCGGGAAGGCCGTAGCCCATGGTCCCGAGGCCGCCGGACGAGATCCACGTCCGGGGCCGCCTGAAGCAGTAGTGCTGCGCCGCCCACATCTGGTTCTGGCCCACCTCGCTTGCAATGATGCCGGTGCCGGAGAGGAGCGAGCAGAGGTCCCTGATGATCTGCTGAGGACGGAGACCGCCGTTCGGGCAGCGAAGGGGATGCTCCGCCTTCATCCGCGATATCCTCGAAAGCCAGGCATCGCGCTCCCTCCTCTTCTGCAGAAGCGCGAGCATCTCCGCCAGCACGGCCTTCGCGTCGCCGACGATGGGGATATCGACCGGTTTGTTCTTCCCGATCTCGGCCGGATCGATGTCGAGGTGCACGACGGTGGCACCGGGCGCGAAGGCCTCGATCCGCCCGGCGACCCGGTCGTCGAACCGCACGCCGACCGCGAAGAGAAGATCGCACTCCGTGATCGCGGTGTTCGCGTACCGGGTCCCGTGCATCCCGGGCATGCCGAGGTTGAGCGGGTGGTCCCCGGGGATGAGCCCGAGCCCCATCAGGGTCGTCGTGACCGGGATGAGCAGGGTCTCCGCGAGCGCGACGACCTCGGGAGAGGCTCCCGAGGCCACGACCCCACCCCCGGCGTAGACGACCGGCCGCTCGGCCGCTGCAAGCGCGGCGACGGCCTTCTCGATCTGCATCCGGTGTCCCCGGAGGGTCGGGCGGTAGCCCTTCCGCACGGCCGGTTCCGGGTGCCGGCCGTCATGTTCAATCCGCGTTTCGAGGACGTCCCGCGGCATATCGATCAGGACCGGCCCGCACCTCCCCGCCCGGCTGATGAAGAACGCTTCTCTTACGATGCCGGCAAGGTCCTCCGTCCGTTTGACGAGGTAGTTCTGCTTGGTGACGGGGGCGGTGATGCCCGTGATGTCCGCCTCCTGGAAGGCGTCGTTCCCGAGCGACGTCGTCGGAACCTGGCCGGTCAGCGCAACCATGGGCACCGAGTCCATGTACGCGGTCGCGATGCCCGTGACGAGGTTGCAGGCTCCCGGGCCGGATGTCGCAAGACAGACCCCGGTCTTGCCGCTCGCACGGGCATAGCCGTCGGCTGCGTGCGCTGCCGCCTGCTCGTGCCGGACCAGGACGTGCTGGATATCTGAGCCGTAGAGTTCATCGTAGACAGGGAGGACCGCAGCACCGGGATATCCGAAGATTGTCGTCACCCCCTGCTCGCTGAGCCCCTCGATCAGGATACGAGCACCGGACCGCATCATGCGACCACCCGTGGGGGGACGAGACGGTTCCGGAAACGTCCGTAGTCGGAAGGCAGGACCGTGCGGGGAGCCGCAAAATTGTCGTTAGAACACTTCAAAGGAACAGAGTCAGACTGTTCATAGATCCATCCCGCTGCAATACAGCGGCTGTACAAAACGATCCGTCATGGTTGTCCACCACACCGGATTGTAGGTTTTCCCGGGATATAAATGCACCTGGAGCGACACCGCAGGCCCGAACCCCGGGTGTCAGCCGGTAGAACGTTTTCTGCCGGCACTCCGCGTATCCCGGGAGTGCCCTCGCGGGAAGGGGAGGAGACGCGGAGGCCGCCCGGGTTGCCGGGATGATGGGATACCCGAGGGAACCTGCGCCGTCTGCCGCGCGGGCGGCAGCAACCGGGAGACCCGGCCATCAGAACAGGTAATCGAGGACCGGGATGACAGAGGCGGCGGCGAGGACGACCGGCAGAGTAAAATATATACGATCCATCTCCCCATCACGCCGCGGCGTGAGACCATCAATACCGTGGATAATTTCATCCGGCACCGTCTGCAGCCAGATCGCCCTCTCTGAAAAACCGCCAGAGATGCGCATACCCGGCACAGTGGAGATTTCCAGAAACAGTGACCGCACAGTTCACCGATGCTGAAGGCCATACACACGGGCTCGTGGTCGCATGCACAGGGCCCTCCTATCTTACAGGGTAGAAATGGCGGGCAGCAATCGAACGAAGGTGAAGTGTATGAAACGTATAGCACTGAGGGCGATGATCGTCGCAATCGTCGCCATTATTTTTGTGACGGGATTCGCTTCGGCACAGATACTTCCCGTGGATCCCATGCAACCGCCGGTAGTAGAACCTCCACAACCCCCGACACCAACACCAACGCAGCGACCGCCGATAGGCGTACTCCCGGAGCCGCCGGTGGTCGAACCTCCGCAGGTGCCAACGGCCGGGCCTACGCAATCGCCAACGGCCGGGCCTACGCAATCGCCAACGGCCGATCCCACCCAACCGCCTGCACCAACGCCGACGACAGAACCCCCGCAGGTGCCAATGCCAACGCTTATGCCGACGATCGAACCAGCGCAACCGCAAACACCGATGAGCGTGCCTGTACAACCGCCGGCGACGCAGCCTCAGGAGAACGACTCGACAGGTGCCGGGGTGCAGGTTTCAAGCGGCCCGGGGGACAAGCTATTCCCGGCTATCGCCGGAAACAGCATCGTCTGGGTTGACGACAGTTCGGCCTCGGTGCAGCTCTACGACATCTCATCGGGGAACACATCAACCATATCCGATGCGACCTCAATTCCGCTCAGCCTGCCGTATGAACTTGCCACCGATGGGAACAGCGTCGTGTGGACGGGAGAAGACCCGCAGGCAGAAGGAGATATCCTGTTCCTCTACGACATCGCCTCAGGCAGACTGCAGCAGGTGACGGACGGTTCGGGAGCGCCCGGATACCCGGGTGTCTCACAAAACTACGTTGTCTGGGTAGATGGAGACGAATTGGGCGACGTATACATCTATGATATTGCAAGCGGCAACTCCACGACGGTGACCGACGATCCCTACCTGCAGCTCTGGGCCGATATTGGTGCAAACACGATAATCTGGGGGGATAATGAAACCGAGGAAGGGGACCTTGACATCGCGGTACTGACCCTTGAGCAGCCAAGGGTAAGGCTTTTGGGCGATTCGGGTGACGATGGTTTCCCGGATGTCTCGAGCGACGGCAACTACGTCGCCTGGATCAACGCCCGCGACAACCAGACCGCCGTATACCTCTATGACGTGCTGGCGGAGAACCTGACGCAGATAACCGGTGAATCTGCAAATCCTGATGCGGTCGCGGTCGACGGGAACCACGTGGTCTACTCGGACTGGCGGAGCGGGAGCCTTGACATCTATGTGTACGATATCGCTACCGGAATGGAAACACCGATCACCCGGGACATGTACATGCAGTCCTACCCGGACATCTCCGAAGGAACGATCGTCTGGATGGGCAACAACACAGGCCAGTGGGAGATCTATACACAGGAGGTGGCCGAAGGTCCGCCGCCGGCTCAGGTACAGCTCTTCCCGGTACAGACTTCGCAGATATGATACCGGATGGGAGTGCAGTGGACAGGCTGCGCACACCGCCCGGGAGATTCCGGAAAACCTCTTTTTTTGATGCAAGCCCGGCACTACAGATATAGTTCGCTTCATCCCGCGAACCGATACGTCCGGTCCAGCCGTTCCCGGATCTGCAGCCGATACCATTCGATGATCTCCTGGATGATATCGTAACCCGTCCCCTTCAGGCGATAGGACACCGCAGACTGGCTTGTGCCGACCTGATCCCCGATCTCCTTCTGCGTGAGCCCCTCGAGCGCCAGCATCACGGCTTCGGCCTGCCTCTTCGTATACCCGCCAATCATCATGTCCAGAACACTGCAGAGGATCGACAGCGTCGCATTGGCGTCCTTCCAGGGGGTCGTTACGATGATACCGCGCCCGGCTTTCTTCATGGCATCCAGTTCGAGGCCGGAGAGCCGGAATGCCTCGCCGTCCCCTTCCCCGGCCGAACCGTCTTTTGGCAGGTAGCGGACGGTTCCAATCCCGACTGCAATTCGTGCGTCCAACCGGAGAACGCTGTTGTCGCGATCGAACCCGGCGATGAGCTTGAGGCGCAGGAGGATCGCATCCCTGAGTGCCTCCTCCGGATCCGAAGAGACGCCCTGAAAACTGTCTCCGCGGAATATCGAGAACGGTACCGTGTAGTCTTTCCCGATCTCTGCCAGCGTATCCTTCAGGCGGCGTATGCACTCTTCACCATATGCATCTTTGATCTCCCGGGAGCGGACCAGATCCCCCGTGAGGACCGCGTAAACTCTTCTTTCCGTCATGGCGCCACCGTCGCCTTCTCTTCAACGTTGTCGGCGATCATATATGAATATCTTTACTTATATTTTAAATTAATGAACAATTATACTCATAATTCAGATACATGAATATATTTGCTCATGCCGTGACGCACAGGCATCCTCGTATCCCGGGCATCCGCGCCAGGGGTCGGAACCGGACAGCTCACATCCCGGATGGACGGAACTCCGACAGATACAGAATGAACTGCTCGATCCCGCCCTGGCACACCAGGTAACCGGCAGCCGCCCCGATAAGGACCGCTATGGCGAAGCTCACCATCGTCCCCACGATGATGTATTCGGATCGCTTCGCGTCGTTGATCCTGAAGAGCCCTTTTGCTGCTATGAGGAACCCGATAGCCGTGTACTCGTTCACCAGGATGAACGTCACGATCAGCACCCGCTCGACGTATCCGATCAAGCGGCCGGCGTGATCCAGCCCGCCCTCTCCCGAAGCGTCCATATCTCTCCGCCAGGATCGGGTTACGCTCCCGACCAGGACCCCGCCGGGCCGGATGACCAGGAGATACGCGACGATGACGACCCAGATCCGGATAACCCCGGCCGGGCTGCCGGACGGATAGGGGACCGGAGTCTGTGGAAGCAGCGCCAGGATGATGAAGAGAACCGCCATGTGGGCGATAAAAAGCCACCCTGCAGGTTCAGGCATTACGCCCTCATCAGCCGGATCTCGCCCGCGGATCATCCCCTTTCGAAGGCCCGCCACCAGGTCGGGCAGCATACCGTCGATGACGAAGTGCGCCGCCGCAACAAGGATAAAGGCGTACAGCAGGGTGTCACGGAGTTGTGGGAGAAGCCCGGGAAGCGACGGCGGGTCGTTCAGGATGAATAAGATGTTCCAGAGGCTGGCAAAGAGGAATGTCAGCCCGCCGGCCACAACCGCGTGGACAATCAAGTGCCCTGAGCGCCGGCTCTTCCCGGACCCGTCCTCTACCGGAAGGCCGGGTCGGAGGACAAACTCCACCAGTAAATACGCGAGAAGGAGGCGAAGGAACAGCTCGATGCCGTGGGAGACTTCCATCGGGGTCAGGTAATTATTCTTCCTGGCTCCTACATTAGTTCTCCTATTCGCTCTGGAGGGAGAAGAACGAATTTACGCAATATATTTCAAAAAAGGACCGCTGTCCGGCCGATTCTCCCGCTCCGACCGCAGTGCCCGCGTCCGCCGCAACCGTAACTCCACGCTCCGGCAGCAGGGTAAAATCCTGAAAATTGCAGGGGAATTTTTACTCCTGGGCAGCACGCACTAGGCAGCGACCGATGCCGCCACCCGTGCGAGTTCGTCCTTGCCGAGCATGCTGCCCGTGATCCGGTAGGAGTATTCGCCGGCACGCCAGCGGAGCTGGTCCCTTTCGTCGGCGGAGACGTATTCGGCCTCCCGGCCGTCGGCGAGGAGAACCGGCTCGGGCGTGCCGGGGAGCACCGCTTCCTCCCGGTAGGGGTCGTGCAGCTGCTTTACTATCTCCAGATTATTGCTGCCATCAGTGAACCGGAGCACCGTATAGCCGCCGGGGAGGTACACCCCGTCGGCGAAGGCATACCCCTCCGGGAGGTAGGACGGCATCTCCACACCCGAGCGCCGGGCGCCGTCGATGTCCCACAAGAAGAGCGGCGTGATCGCGGCCGTCGGCATCGGCCGGATCTCGACGCCTGCCGGCGGGTCGAAGACAAAGAGGTCGTCCGGGAGCCCGGTGTTCACCGAGGGGTCGGTGTACTCGGCGGAGAGGATCAGGTTCCCCTCTCTGCCGTACATCTCGGCGCCGAGGAGGAGCCAGGTTTCGGCATCGATCCAGAGCCTGAGGCGGTGCACCGCCTCCCGGTAGCGGGTGGGCGCCTCAAAGAGTTTCGCATCATCCGCAACCTCAAGGAGGTAGGCGGTGCGGCCGCCTATGGTCTCGGTGCCCAGGTACGAAGCATTCTGCTCCGCAAGCGACTCCGCAACCGTCTCCGTATACCCCCGGACCTCCTCCGCCCAGCCGGGATAGGGCGGTTCGGAGAAGGCGGCCATGATATACGGCCCCGCGACCGTCAGCGCCGTCCGGGTCGCCGGGTCGTAGCGCCACTTCCGGGTGCCGTTCGAGACGACGATGGTCCCCGCGAGGTCCGCGGGCTCGAGGAACTCGAGCCGGTAGCATTCGGGGTCTTTCAAAAACAGCCTCGCGGTGACGTTCTCGGAACCGGCCGCTACCACTACGGTGGCGGAGAAGTCCGTCGTCTGTTCTTCCGCCGCTATGAACCGGGCGGCGATCTCGTCCGCCGGCGGCGGGTCCGCGGCGGTGCCGAGGCACCCGGCGGTGCAGGCGAGGACGAGGAGGAGCACGAGTGCCAGATGCTTCATTGGCAGGCCACCCCCGTCACGATGAGGAGCAGCCCGACGAGCGGCATGAGGAGGAGGGTATACAGGATCATGGCCATCGCCATGAAACCCGGCACGGGGGTCCCGGGAACAGGGGTGCAGAACGCGTTAGCGGCCAGGATGAGGGACAGGACACTGACAAGGGCGGAGACAGCGATCGGCATCCTTACCCCGCTCCGGCAGTCGTCCGGGAAAGAGCAGAAGAGCAATACTGCCGCCGGGGGAAGCAGGAATAAAAATACATGGTTCGCGATATCGGGAACCGCTACGACCCACCGGGTGATTCCCGTCCAGAGGAGAAGAGCGGTGCAGACGGCCGCGAAGGGGATGCCCCAGAACCACCGGGGCGACTCGCGCCGCATCGTCCGCAGGAACTCAACGGTCCCGGCGAGCGAGACGAGCGAGAGCAGAATTATTACGCTCCCGGAACCGATGGAGCCATGGGATGCGAGCGTCACCGGCATGACTCCCCAGAGGAAGAAGAAGACCGCGCTCGCGGCGATGAGCGGGGCGAGTTTCATCCCCGCCTCACCCCCCGGCGCAGGAGCGCGATACCGCAGGCGGCCGTCGCCGCGAGCGCCCCGAACCCCGGAGCGCGGGCGGGCGCCGTCCACCCGTTCTCCCCGAACGACCGGGTCGTCCCGGCAAGGACGTAACCGCCGTCGGCCGTCGCAGCGAGGGCCGAGATATCGTCGGTCGCATCATCGCCGAACGAATGCGAAGAGGTAACGTTCCCCGTATGGTCCAGGAGCACCAGCCACCCGTCGTGCGGCCCGCCGGCGTAGACCGTGCCGGTAAAGGCATACCGGCCCGGAGACGGTGCAACCGCCGACGTGACCAGGAGGGGGCCGCCGGGAATCTCGGGAGTCACGGTCCAGGCGATATCCCCTGTTCCCCCGATCCTGGTGAGGCAGGGGCCCGGGAGGTCGTTCTCGGGGCGGATAGCCCCGCCGGCGACGAGGTAACCGACGGCACCTCCGCCGGGCGGCTCAAGAAGAGTCGCGCCGGTGCCGCCGTCCATCTCATCAAGCGTCTTCGTCCAGAGAACCTCCCCCGTCGGATCGGTCTTGAACAGTCGGATGGGCGCGGCGGTTCCGGAACGTGCCGCTTCCCAGGGGTTCCTCACCGCGACGAGGTAGCCCCCGTCGACCGGGGTCGATATGACGCTGTCCACGATCCCGGAGTCGTTGCCGCCGATGGTTCGGTTCCACTCCTCCCTCCCGTCGCGGTCGACCTTGACCAGCCAGGCGTTGTCGGTCCCGGCATTCCTCTTCCCGCCGAGGATGAATCCGCCGTCAGCGGCCAGCTCGACCGTCGAGAAGAGTCCGTCCCCCGGGAACGTCCAGCTCCAGACCTCCCCGCCGTCCGGCGCGACCTTGAAGAGCCAGGCGGTGCGTGTGTCCTCCTCCGGCGTCCATCCGGTGTTCCCGGCGACGACGTAGTTTCCATCGTCGGTCGCGACCATGGCACGCACGCTGTCCCAGTCCGGCCCGCCGTAGGTCTTCCTCCAGACCTCGTTACCGTCGGCATCCGTTCTGATCAGCAGGGCGTCCCGGAACCCCGTGTTTCCGGCGATCAGGTATCCCCCATCGTCCGTCTGCAGCACCGACGCGATGTCCGCACTATCCCCGGCGCGGTAGGTCCGGTTCCAGGCCTCGTTACCCTGCCCGTCCGTCCTGATCAGCCAGACGGAGAGGTCGTACCAGGTGGCCTGCGTGCCCGTGGGCTCGGTGGCAAACGCCTCCGCCATCGCCCGTGAGATATCGGTGAGGACGGCGTTCTCCTCGTCGGTCAGGATCGGGTTCTCCCCCGCCGCCGGGTCGAACGCGATCCGGGTCAGGGCACCCTCACTTTCGCGCATCACCGGATACTTCCGCCAGATCTCGCGGAGGGACTCCTTCATCGCCTCCTTCTCTTCGGCGGAGCGGGGGGAGCGGTCGATGTAGCCGAGCAGATTCTCCCGCTCGTCTTCCGTCCCGACGAGCATGACGTAGTAGGGTGTCGCCTGCTTCACCGCGCCGTCGATCTCAAGCCGGTCGACGGGGGCCTCCACCGGGCTTTCGGCCGGGCGGGGGGTTTCGGCAGCCGCCGGGAGGATAAAGAGGCAGAGGATGAGGATAACGCGAAGATACTTCATGGGAACACTCCGGCCTCCCGATTTCGTCAAACATCGGTCCGGCACGTCTGCCGGCAGAACGGAAGGCCTCTTAATGAGCGATGGGGGAGGGCGCTATAAATCTTTTGTGTGCGAACCGTCTACCCCGCAAGCAGCGGTCAGACTTCGAATCTGTGCCGGGCCTCGTAGCGGCGCCACGGGAAACCCGGCTCCGAAAGCCGCGCCTCGATATCAATCGTCAGGTTCTCCGTCCCGTCCCCGTAAGATTGGAGGAGGAACGGGACCATCATCGCCCCGTTGCCCTGAACCCCCGTATCCGGGATCTCAAGAATGCTCCCGTATCCGCCATCGGTTGCGTGCTGAAAACGGATAACCGGGGCATCGCCGCCGAGAGCCTCTAGGTATGCCTCCGTGGAGCCCCGGATGCCGATCGTCACGCTCTCGATACGTATCCCTGCACGATCCCCGAGTTCGACGACCAGTCGTGCCCGGCCGGAAGCGGGGAGCGGTTCGTTAAGCACCGATACGGGGAAGACCTCCCTGCCGTCATGCAGAAATATTGCCGTTTTCCTGAATTCCTCATCGGTGGCCTCGTATTCGGTCAGCTGAACTGGAGGGACGAGGGACGCAAACACCAGCCCCGCCGCAACAACCGCGAGAGCCACCGCCCCGAGCCGGTATGCGCGGTTCACCTCTCCCGTCCCCGCGCCGCACGAACGGCGAGCAGCCCTCCTGCGAGCGCAAAAATGCCCATCCCGGCGGAGAACCCGGGCGCGGTCCGGGCCTGGGGCGGCTCCGGCTCCAGTTCCAGGTCGAGCCTGTTGGTGGTGTTCTCAAAGGATACCTCGCGGTGCAGGGGGAGGTAGCCCTCCTTCTCGACCGATACGTTCTGGGCGTAGCCGAACGCGTTCGCGACGAGGTAGCCGCCGTCGCCGGCGGTTCCGGTCGTCACGGGATGCGGTCCCCAGGCGAGCGGGAGGACGGACTCGAACCTCACCGTTGCGTCCGGGACCGGACGGCCGTCGGTGTCCCTCACCGTCCCGATCACGTAGATCCACGGCGGCGGCGGGATGTCGACGTTGACGTAGATCCGCAATGCCGCCTCGGTAGTCTTCCCCAGGTTGTCGATCAGGGTCACGGTTAGCGTCTCGTTCCCCTCCGCGACCGGGACAGTGCAGGCGAAATTGGTCGCGTTCCCGCACGAGACCTTCCCTGCGCTGCTCTCGACCACCACGTCCCGTATCCCGTTCGAAGCCCCGGCCCTGCCGGTGACCGTGACCTCGGGCGGGACGAGATCGCTCCATACCGTCTCGTACTGCTTCGGTGAGGTGACGGAGAGGAACGTCGAGGTCTCGACCGGTTCCTCCCCGGCGCTCGCCGGGGCTGCGGCCATGAGCAGCCCGAGAATGCAGAGGATCGTCAGAATATATCGTGTCACAGTCCGGCTCCTTGAAAGAGCGATGGGGAGGGATCGTTTATACCCTTTCTGTGCCGTCCGTCTCCGCGTACGCAACCCTCTCCGCCAGGGCGATCTCCCGCGGGGCAAAGACGACCAGCGCCCGGGGGTCCTCGTCGATGGTGGTCGGCGTCCGGTTTCCGTCCGGCGGGTCCCTCGGGTAGATCTCGATGGTGTTCCAGACCTCCGTCGTGGCAAAGGAGATGAACTCCAGCGGCCGGAGCGTGCCGTTCTCGACGGCGTAGATGTTTTTGTAGGTGTCGTCGTAGGTCCGGTTCTGCTCGTGGTAGAAGACCTTCAGGCTCATTCCCTTCATGCCGTAGGAGATCTCGCCGAACGGGATCTCGTCGGCAGCGGCGAGGGCTCCAAGCGGGTGCGCGTGGGGAGGGCGGTAGTCGAGCCGCTGGGACGAGAGATAGGTGCTCCCGTTTTTGAGGACGAAGGCGGAGTGGACCCAGGACTCGCCCTCCATATCGGCGAAGAACCCGAATTGTATGTAGGTGAACGAGCCGTTCCTATCGAACTCCATGACGAGCAGCGGCGACCGCGCCGTCCGGTTGTCGAACGGGATATGCTCTTCCATCGCCTCCCAGATCTCGATGAACGGGGGGTTGTATTGTTCCACCGGGAGGACGGGGACGGTTTCGTACTTGATCGTCTCGTAGCCGGGCGGGACGTAGGAGGCACGCCAGAGGACGAACACCACCACGACGGCGATGCCGAGCGCGAGCCACCGGTCTCTCATGCGACGACGCTCCCGGCAATGAGGCAGCCGCCGTCCGCCGTGCCGATCGAGACGGCGACGATTCGCTGCCGTTCTGTTACGGACGGTTGCTCCTCCACCATAACGGAAGCTGGGACGCGGGATTATATACGATTTCTGTGCCGGCCGTCTACTCGCGAGCCCCGGTTTCCCTGAACCCGGGCAGGGAAGGGCGCCGGCAAAACGCAAAGGTCAAGGTTCTGCACTCCAATTGGTATAGTATGCGGCGCCGAATGGCTGCTCTACTCCAGATCATCCTTCTCCTTGCTCTTCCCACCTGCGCGGCCGCGGGCTACACAGTCAGTCCGGCAGGCGATTACGTACCCGACCGTCCGCCACAGGAACTGACGCCCATCGAGTGGTGGCAGGTTCCGCCCCAGGTTCTGATCACCGGTATGCTCATCGACACCTCCCCCGAACTCCTGGTCGTCGCGAACGTCCTCGTTCTCCTGAACGTCTGGCTCTTCTTCGGCTACCGCCGGATTGCAAAACGCGCCGCACTCGAACACGAGACAAGGACGGCGATCTACGACCACATTTGCGCTCACCCGGGCATCCGCCTCGGCACCCTCGCCGAAGACCTCGGGATAAACCGGGGAACGCTGCGATACCACCTCGGGAGACTGCAGGAGTTCGGGATGATCGCCGCCGCTGCCGTCGGGGGGCAGACGGGATACTTCGAGAACCGGCAGAAGTACTCGATTCTTGAAGAGAAGGCGCTCATCCACCTCAAAAACCCGAACACCCGGAAGATCCTCCTCATCCTGCTGGAGAAACCGGGGGCGTCGCGGCGGGACCTTGCCGAACGGCTCGGGATCACCGCCTCGTCGGTCTCGTGGCACCTGCGACGCCTCTCAGGCGACGGGATCGTGCTCCGGGAGAAGGCGGGAGGAGATGTCCGGTACTCCCTGTCGGAGGAAGCGAGGACGGTTGTCGGGGAGCGGGTGGGCGACGAGGAGGCGAAGGCCGGGGACTGCCGGAGCACCGAGAGGCATGAGGGAGCGGGTGTCGGCAGCAGTGGATAAAGGACGGAGAAAGCTGTTTCCACCGCATCTGCTGCTACCTTATATTTTAATGAAAACACATTCATGGCTGTGACCACGATGAACCCCTTCCGCATCCGCACCGAGCGCCTCGACCTGATCCCCGCCACGCTCGAGATCCTTGAGGCCGACCGGGACGACCGCCAGAACCTCGCCCGCCTTCTCTCCGCCTCCATCCCGGGATCGTGGCCGCCGCCGTTGCTCGATGAGCGAACGCTCGCCGAGTTCATCCGGATGACGGCGGAGAACGCCGACCCGTTCTTCATCACCTGGTACTGGGTGCGGGACGACCCGGCAGAGGGGGAGCGGGTCCTCGTCGGCAGCGGGGGGATAGCCTCGGCGCCCGCCCCCGGCACGGTGCTCATCGGCTACTCGGTGCTCGGAGAGTTCCAGCGCCACGGGTACGCGACCGAAGCGGTCCGGCGTATCGTCGCCGCAGCCTTCGCCCTCCCCGGCGTCCGGCGGATCGTCGCGACGACCTACCCGGAACTCGTCGGGTCCATCAGGGTGCTCGAGAAGAACGGGTTCGCCTGTGTCGGCGAGGGTCATCCGGGCGAGGGGTTCGAGGAGGGGACCGTCGTCTACGTGCTGGAAAAGCCCGACGGCTCGGCCTGAGCCCGGAGCCCACTCGAAGAACCGCTTCTCAACCCCCGGCCCCGTAGAGGTACCGTCCGCTGATATCCAGGATGTAGTCCCCCCGGTAGAGCGGGTACTTCCCGACCAGGTGCCGTTTCAGGGTCTCTACGTCGCTGCTCTCCGCGAGCGCCGACTTTGCGTCCTTAAGATACCCCGCCATATCCGCGAGGGCCTGCATGTTCGACGGCAGCCCGTGCCCGCCGAGGACGAAGTCGTACTCCTTCTCCTGGAACCGGCGGAGGTGGGCGAGCCAGGGGTCCATCTCCTTCTGCTGCAGGAAGACGTGGACCCGGTTGTAGACGAGGTCCTGGGCGATGAGCACGCGGTTCTCCGGGAGTTCGATGACCAGGTTGACGCCGGCCTCGGCCCCGTCGGCCTTCTCGTAGGCGAGCGCGACACCGTCGACGGTCTCGGTTCCGGGCCGGATGATATGCTCCGGCACCACCACCGTCTCCGTGATCGCGTCGCCGAAGATCGGTGCGTATGCCTGGATCATGGCCTCCCCGCCCCCTCTGATCTGGTCCGCGACCTCGACCAGAGCGTGGATCGGGACATCCCTGAAGTATTCGCAGCCGAACCAGTGGTCGGGATGGCTGTGCGTCACGATGACACGGTCGATCGGTTTGTCCAGGCTATCGGCATACCTGCGGAACTCCTCCGCGTGCGGGCGGAGGAGCTGCGCGTCGATGACGATCAGCCCGTTCTCCGTCTCGAGGATGTGCGAGTTGACGAAGACCGCCGCCTCGGGCGCCTCGTAGGTGTGTATCCTCAGGTTCTCCAGGGGAATAACGGTCAAAACCCCGATCCCGGGCAGGGATCCCGGGCGTCTTCGGGGCACCTCTTCTACGGTCTGGGGATTCATAGCACCGCCCACTGGAAACGCTCTCCTATATGTACCTAGAGGGTAGCCCGGCAGTCCGCTACGCTTCGCCCTCCTGTGCGGGGCTCCGGCCGGCGTGCTTCGCGAAAACATCCCCAAACCCGAAAATGCGGCGTAAGCTCCGGGCACTTCGGAACAATGGAGCCCCGCACAGGAACATATATGAAGTGTTCTGACCCTGTGAGCCTGCCGATGCTGCAGGTGCAGTGAGGCAGGAAGTGGTAATCATGGCATGGAGAAGGCCGGCACGTGAGTTCTGGAGCGAGTTTGACACGATGCTCGGGGATATGCAGAAGCAGTTTGGCGAGGTGATGGAGCGCCTCTCGGGAGCCGCACAGCAGGTGCCCGGCGGAGCCGGAGCGACGGTCGACGTTCTGGAGCACGATACGGATGTCGTGGTCGTTGCCGACCTCCCGGGGGTGGAGAGGGAGGGGATATCCGTCCGGCTCCTTGATGCGAGGACGCTCAGGATCACCGCCCGGAGGGAGGAGGCAAAAGAGGAGAGGCAGGCGGGGTATCACCTGCGGGAGCGGAGAATTGGCGCGATCTCCCGGACGGTCTCCCTCCCCACCGACGTCAGGGACGAAGGAGCGACCGCTACCTTCAAGAACGGCGTCCTCGAGGTGCGGCTGAAGAAGGTCGCCGAGGCTCGCGGCAAAGAGATCCCGGTGGGCGCAGAGGCCGGGCAGGCCGCCCGGTCCCCCGCAGAGATGCGCCGGCAAGAGATCGAGGAGGAGTACCGGGAGGACAGGGAGAAGGTGAAACCGTCCGGGTACTCAAGCCCCCGCGAGATACAGGAGGCAGCGCAGAAGATCCGGATCGAAGATAAGGGAAGCCCCGAAGAGCAGAAGGCGGCCGAGGAGCTCCGTCGGCAGAAGGAAAAGATGTACGAGGAGGGGAAGAGGAAACTGGCAGAGTAGGCGGCGAAGAGAACCCTCGCAATGAGGCCATGGTGCAGCGACCGGATAGGCTGCCGTCATCCTGCAATGTCCTTAATGAGTGCGAACCCCGTCTCGATCGCGTCCAGATACCGCCGGTTGCGCCCGCCCGGATACGGCAGACAGAGGAGACGGTTCTCCTCAAAGAGGTTCTCCTGAAGGTCACGGGAGATCCCGGTTACCGTCCCGGCGTTCGCGAGGGCGCTCGCGTAGGGCTCGATCACGGATAGGCCGGAGAGCGCCGTGTTCCCGAGGGCGACGACACAGTCGGGTGCCAGGCCGGCGATCTCCGGGGCGAGGGTCTCGCGGGCGCTCATCCGGACGAGGTCTGCCGGGATGGCCGGCTTGCGGTTCTTCCGAAAGACGCACCTGACCGTATCGACGAGGAAGAAGCCTTTCGCGGTGAAGAGCTCCAGGTTCTCCCGGCGCGATCCCCCATCGAGCCCGAGCAGCGAGAAGAGGTTCTCTGCGAGTCCGCGGGAGAGGGGCGGGGTGCCGGGACGGCACGGCGCGTCGTAGCGGTCGTTCCAGAAGTAAGGGTAGCCGGGGCTCCGGCAGTCGGACGGTTCCGCGACCTCGCACCGTCCGGCGGCCCAGGGCGGGGACTCGGCGACGAAGAGGACCGCCACGCGGTCCGGCCTGCGGTACGCAGCCCCGCAGGCATCGTGGGGCAGGAGGGAAGGCAGGAGAATGCCGCAGAGAGCCGGGCGCTCGCGCGCGTAGCGAAGGTAAACCTCACGCATCGCAGCGGCGCTCACCGGCGGGGAATGCCGAAGATCCATTGGAGGATCTTCACCGCGAGGACGGATATCGTTAGCGTGAGTTATGCGATGCCGCATCCATGCGACATATAAAGAGGTAGCAGCACCAAGAGGTGGTGAATGGAGAGCAATATCACTTTTAAGGAATTCAATATCTCGCAAAAGATGCTCCAGGCAATAGAAGATATGGGTTTTGAAGAGCCCACGCCCATCCAGGTCAGCACGATACCGGCGATACTCGAAGGGCGCGACGTGACCGGCCAGGCCCAGACCGGAACGGGAAAGACGGCGGCGTTCGGCGTCCCGGCGATCGAGCGCGTCGACCCCGAGAGCCGGGAGACGCAGGTCCTCGTCCTCTCCCCCACACGGGAACTCGCCATCCAGATCGCCGAAGAGTTTGCCCGCCTCGCGAAGCACCACCGGGGCATCAACATCCTCCCGATCTACGGCGGCCAGCCGATCGACCGGCAGTTCCGAGCACTGCAACGCGGCGTCCAGATCGTCGTCGGAACCCCGGGGAGGGTGCTCGATCACCTCGACCGCGGGACTCTCTCGTTTTCCGGGGTGAAACTGGCCGTCCTCGATGAGGCCGACCAGATGCTGGATATGGGCTTTCGGGAAGACATCGAGAAGATCCTCGACGAGACACCGCGGAACCGCCAGACGGTCCTCTTCTCGGCCACCCTCCCTAAACCCATCCTGGAGATCTCGAAGAAGTTCCAGAAGGACCCCGAGTTCATCTCGGTCGCACGCCGGGAAGTGACCGTCCCGCAGATCGAGCAGCTCTACCTTGAGGTGCGGAGCCGCGACAAACTCGAGATCCTCACCCGGCTGCTCGATATGTACGACCCCGACCTGACGCTGATCTTCTCGAACACCAAGAAGGGTGTCGACGACCTGACCACGCACCTCCAGGCCCGCGGCTACTTTGCCGAAGGCCTTCACGGGGACATGAAGCAGGCCCTGCGGGACCGGGTGATGGCGAAATTCCGGGCGGGGACGATAGACATCCTGGTCGCGACCGACGTCGCCGCACGGGGCATCGACGTCGAGGACGTCGACCTGGTCATCAACTACGACGTCCCGCAAGATATCGAGTACTACATCCACCGCATCGGGCGGACGGCGCGGGCCGGACGCACCGGGCGGGCCGTCACGTTCGTCGGCCCGAAAGAGTACTTCAAGCTCCGGACGATCCAGAACTACACAAAGATCAAGATCGCCCGAATCCCGCTCCCGACGCAGGGGGACGTCGAGGAGAGCCGGACGCGCAAACTCATCGACCGGGTGCAGCAGGTCATCAACGAGGGCAGCCTCGAGCGTTACGTAAATCTCATCGAGCGGATCATATCCGAAGATTATACCTCGCTCGAGGTCGCCGCCGCCCTCCTGAAACTGGAGCTCGGCGGGACCGGGCCTGCCGACAGGAGCCAGGGTCTGCCGCAGGACATCGGCCCGGCCCAGGGGCTGGCTCTTCTCAGGATCCCGGTCGGGAGAGAGCACCAGATCCGTCCGAAGGATATCGTCGGAGCGCTCGCGGGCGAGACCGGGATTCCCGGCAGTGCCATCGGCGCGATCAACATCTACGACACCTACTCCACCGTCGATGTGCCCCTTGACGCAGCGGACAGGGTCATCGAGGGGATGAAAGGAAAGACCATCGCCCGGGTCAGGCTGACCCGGCCGATCGAGATCGTCGGCACGCCGGGCGACCGGTAAGGGCATACGGGCCGGCATTGAACGCAGCCGGTTTCTAGAATCCTTTTCCCCGGAGCGGTGCAACGTACCGGAAGATTTAAACACCACCAGAGGGGCCGCAGAACAGAACCTCCACGCATCCGGAATGCTTTTACAGAAACCGGAACCGTTTCGAACGCGAACCGGCGGGAATGCCTCACGACAATCCGGGGGCGCGGCGGGATTCTCGCAGGTAGCGGCACTGATCTCCGCCAGGGGAAACGACTATATACTCTGGTGCGTATTCTACACCGTCAGGGGGTGGTGGCGTCAACTGGTGTAAACGCAATCTTCAGGATCTTCCGGAGTCTCATCGCCATCGAAAAGAAGGAAATTATCTGCCCTGTAACCCGCTATTGACGATAATATATTCGTGAGAAGGTGTGCTGCAAAACTCCTGCCCGGGTTTGACCAGCCATCTCTGCCATCTGCCCTGCATCAGGGGACGCGACGGGCAACCCGACCCGAAGCGCCTTCCTCCGGAATTCCGCACGGTTCAGCCGGGAGGGGGCGGCCGTGAGCTCGCGGCCGCCCGCTGATGTTATTGAGACTATATTCTCTTTTTTTGTGTTGCCTGCTCTTCAGGTGTTCTGGACCACGAGCTCCGCATTCAGCATGTCCAGGTAGTCGGCGAGGAGGCGGGTGATCAGGAAGTGCTTCCGGACGTGCTCTTTGCCGGCCCGGCCGAGCCGCTCCCCGAGCTCCGGGTTCTCGAGGACCTGCCGGATCCTCCAGGCAAACCCGTCCGTATCGGTCGGCTCGAGGAGGAACCCGGTCTCACCGTCCTCGATCTGGAGCGGTATGCCCCCGACGCGGGACGCGATGACCGGCCGGCCTTTCCAGAGCCCTTCGGTGACGGTCAGGCCGAACCCCTCGCGGAGCGACTTCTGGAGGATGACGCACGAGACTCGCTGCAGGGCGTTGACCAGCAGGTGGTCCTCGGCGGTGATCAGGATGACGTCGCCGGCCTCGATGAACTCCCGTGCCTTCTCCTCGACCCGCCGGTAGATGGCCCAGCCTTCGGGGTCGTCGGGGGCCATGCTCCCGCAGAGGATCAGCCTGCAGTCGACGTGCTCGCGCACCCGGGCAAAGACGTCGACGACGCCTTCGGGATCCTTCCACTTGTCGAACCGCGAGATCTGGGTGATCAGCGGTTTGTCGATTGGCACGCCGTACTTCGTAAGAAGTCCGTCAATCTCCGCTTCAGAGAGGTCGCGGTTCTTCTCTGACAGGGGATCGATTGCCGGCCGGCAGATCCACTGCTCCATCGCCATCCCCTTACGCCGGTACTCCTCGTGCGAGATGACCATCCGGTCGTAGTCCAGGACGAAGTCCTTGAGGAACTCCCAGAGGTCCGTGTTCGGGTTCGAGAGGTCGACGTGGCACCGCCAGACCCAGGGCTGGGTCTTCCGGTAGAACCGGATCAGGGGCAGGGGCTGCGGGTCATGGATGACCACCAGGTCGTGGTCGATCTTCATCTGCCCGGAGAAGCATTCGTTCGTCCGGAGGTAAAGGCCCTTCTCCTCGTCCGAAAATGCTATCGCCTGTCCCTGGAGCGCGTTGTGGAAGTTCTTGGTGATGGTGAAGAAGTCGCCCTCGCCGTTTAAGATGTTCCACTGCGTCCTGATCCCGACGTCGTTCATGAGCGGAACCAGCGAGAGGATCATCTCCGCTACGCCGCCGCTCTGGTATGTCGAGTTCACGTGAAGGACCCTCTTTCCCTGGAGCGCCGCCGCCTTGCGGTAGATCTCAGAGACGACATCGTCGCCGACGATGGGCCGGTGGTCCTCGAGTGTCCGGCCGTTGTCGCAGATGCAGGTTATTCCGTCCATGTAGGCCATTGCATATCTCCCCCTCAGAAGACTCTACTGACTTACTACACAGAGCATCTGTATCCATGAATTAATAAATATATGGATGTGAAAATAATTATTTTTATCAAGATTTTCGCCGATAAAAGTGATTTTAGATGCCAGATATGAATTCGGGCAACACATTGTCATGACGTGCAAGACGAAAAAGGTTAATAAGGTGACAGAATTCTGGACCTCCAGGATGGCGCTTCCCGGGGGAGCGCGAGGGCTCCGTTCGCGCAGTGCGCCACCCGGAGCCCGGGGAGAAACGCCCATATAAACAGGAATCCTACCATTATGCGGTGCGATGTATCGAAAGCAGACCGGAAAAGCCGGCAGCGAACCCGGGTGCACACCCTTGCTCACCACCTTCGACGGCGTAACCTTCAGGAGGATGCCGCCGGGGGCCGACGCCGTCTACGTCGTCGGCGAATACCGCATCGACGATATCCGGCCGGACGATATTGTCCTGGATCTCGGGGCCAACGTGGGCGCTTTCTGCATCCGTGCCGCCCGGCGCTCAAGGCACGTGCTGGCCGTCGAACCCATCCTCGCCGAAGCCCTGCGGGAGAACATCAGGAGAAACGGCGGCGGTGTCATGGTGGTCGACGGTGCGCTCGGCGATGGAGGCAGGGGACGGATCACCTGGGGGGAGAAGACGCTCGCCGTGGCGACCCGGACCCTCGGGGAGTTTGCCGCCATGGCCGGAGGATGCGACTTCCTGAAATGCGACTGCGAGGGGGCGGAGTGGTCGATCCGGCCCGAAGACCTCGACGGCGTGCGCCGCATCGAGATGGAACTCCACATGCCGCCGATCGGGGGTCCGATGAACAGGGAGCTTCTCGACTACATCGGGGAACATTACGATTTTGAGATCGAGCGGAAGCCCGGCTACGACGTGAAGGGCGTGATGGGAGTCCTGCATGCCGTCCGGAAGAATGGCAGGTGACAGACATGGATCGTATCACCCCATCGCACAGATCTCCCGGAATTGCGGGAGATTGTGCCAGACACCGACAACCCGGGCCGGGCCGGCAAGCATAAATAGGAACCTGCAGCAACGCTCCCGGCGGTGAAGTAGTATGGTACAGGCAAAAGAAGGCGACACCGTCAAGGTGCACTACACGGGAAAACTTGAAGACGGGACGGTCTTTGACACATCAGAAGAACGAACACCACTGGAGTTCACCATCGGCAGCGGGCAGATCATCCGGGGGTTCGAGCAGGCAGTGGTCGGCATGGAACCGGGAGAGGCGAAAACGGCCACGATCCCGCCCGAAGAGGCATACGGTCCGCACCGTGAGGACATGACGCTCACGGTTGACCGCGGACAGTTCCCTGAAGAGATCAAACCCGAGCCGGGCCAGCAACTCCAGGTCCAGCAGCCCGACGGCAGGGCTGCCATCGTCACCGTCAGCGACGTCTCGGAGTCGACCGTGACGCTGGACGCGAACCACCCCCTGGCCGGGCAACCCCTGACGTTCGAGATCCGGCTCGTGGACATCGTCAGCGCCGCAAAGGAACAGGCAGCCGGATAACCCCTAAGACCTCAGTAACTTTTTTAATTCCGGAAGCGGGCGGGTGTTGGCGATATCATCCGCCGTCAGCCATCCCCGCCGGGCGGTCGCGATGCCGAACTCCATGTACCGGAGATTCTCACGGTTGTGCGCGTCTGATGCGATCGAGAACCGGACGCCCGCCTCACGGGCCGCACGGGCGTTGACGTCGGAGAGATCCAGCCTGCCCGGGAACGCGTTGATCTCCATAAGAACCCCGAGCGCCGCTGCGGTATCGAAGACCGCGGCGAGATCGATCCGGTAGGGCTCCCGTGAGAGGAGTATCCGCCCTGTCGGGTGGCCGATGATGTCGACGTGATCGTTGTGCATCGCCGTGATGACACGTTCGGTCATCTCTTCCTCGGACTGCTTGAACCCGGAGTGGACGCTCGCCACCACCACGTCGAGGTCCGCAAGAATGCTGTCCGGGAGGTCGATCCCGCCGTCCATGCCGATGTTGCACTCGGTGCCGGAGAGGAGGGTGAAGTCGCCGTCGGCCGCCCGGTTGATCCGCTCGATCTCACGCACCTGCTCTGCCAGGCGCCCGGAGGAGAGGCCGCGGGCGATATGGAGCGTCTCTGCGTGGTCGCAGATGGCGATGTACCCGTAGCCGAGCGCCCGCGCCGCCTCCGCCATCTCCTCGATGGAATGGGCGCCCTCGCTCCAGCGGGTATGGACGTGGAGGTCTCCCCGGACTGCATCGTAGCCGACGAGGTCGGGCAGGTTGCCGGTCCGGGCAGCCTCAAGCTCGCCGCGGTCCTCCCGGAGTTCCGGCTCGATCCAGGCGAGATCGAGGGCCCGGTAGACTCCGGCCTCGTCCTCGCCCGCGACCGTTCGGCCGGTTGCGAGATCGACGAGCCCGTACTCGTTCAGCCGCCAGTTCCTTGCGATGGCGAGCTTCCTGAGAGCAATGTTGTGCTCCTTCGAACCCGTGAAGTACTGGAGCGCAGCCCCGAAGTGCTCGTCCTCCACCACCCGGAGATCGACCTGGATGCCGGTCGCGAGCACCACCGAGGTCTTCGTCATCCCCCGGACGAGAACCCGCTCGACCCCGGGGAGGGTGGCAAAGACCTCCATCACCTCCGCGGGCCTGGAAGAGGTCACGAGGATGTCGACGTCCCCGATCGTCTCTTTTCTCCGGCGTATCGACCCGGCGAGGCTCACCTGCCCGACGGTGGAAAGCGTTGAGAGGCGCCGCTCGATGTCCCGGGCGATGGGCAGGATGTAGCCGAGAAGGCGGCGCTCTTTTGCCGTCCGGCTCACCCGGATGCTCGCGAGGATGTTCTGTTCGGTCTTCTCCGCAAAGCCGGGCAGATCGCGGATCCGGCCGGCCAGCGCCGCCGCCTCCAGGTCGTCGACGGTCCGGATGCCGAGTTCCCGGGAGAGGGCGATCGCCTTCTTCGGCCCGATCCCCTCGAGCCGGGTCAGGTACTGCACGCCCTCCGGGAGTTCTTCGCGAAGGGAGGCGAGGTACCTGAGGCTGCCGGTCTCGACGATCTCGCGGATCTTTTCGGCGATGCTCTTACCCACCCCGGGAATCTCGTCGAGGCCTCCTTCCCGTGCAACGTCGGCGATATCTTCCGGCATGGTCTCGATCGCCTGCGCCGCCCGCCGGTATGCATGCGGCTTGAACCGGACACCCTTGATCTCGAGCAGATCGGCGACCTCGTAGAGGATCGCCGCGACCTCCATGTTGGTCACCCGCGAAAGGCTCTCCATACCGTCACACCCCCCGCTGCCGGCGGAAGATGGCCGCGATCTCGGCGGCCGTCGTCGCCTGTTCCGGGCTCTTCTCGTCCCGCCACCGCACGAACCGCGGGAACCGGAGGGCAAGCCCCCGCCTCCGCTCCGGGTCCCAGTTGCAGGTATGGACCGGGCTCTCGGTGATCTCGAGCCCGAGGACCTCGACGACCCGGGCCGGCGCGAACCAGAAATCGGGCGCCGCCTGCGGGTTCACCATCACCCGCGCCGGCTGCCGATCCACCCTCGCACCGGCAAGCCGGCGGGGCAGGTCCGCGAGGTCAACGTCTGAGAACCCCGTCCCCATGCCGCAGACCGTCTGGAAGAGGTCCTCCTCGTGGTTATAGGCGGCGCAGAGGACCGAACCGTAGGTCCCGGCCCGCTTCCCCCGGCCGGCGTTGGCCCCGACGATGACCAGGTCGAGCGTGTCGGACAGGCCGGGGGCGTAATCGCTCTTCCACTTGATCCACTGCCACTCCCGCGCCCCCGCCCGGTAGAACGAGTCGTCCGCACACGATTTGCAGACGACTCCCTCGAGTCCCCGCTCGATGCAGGCGAGGTAGAAATCCGTGATCCCGTCGGTATCGCTCGTTACGATGCGATCCGCGGGGGAGATGTATGTATCCCGGCCGAGTACCTCCTCGAGCCTTGCCCGCCGCTCGGGGTAACTCCGGTAGAGATAGGACTCGCCGTTCACGTAGAGGAGGTCGAAGGCCCGGTAGGTGGCGGGGATCTCGCCGGCGACCTCGCTGACCCGGTACTTCCGGCGCCGCCGCATCAGCGTCTGGAAGGGGCGGTAGGTGCCGGTCTCGTGGTCGAACGCGACCGCCTCGCCGTCGAGGATCGCCGTATCGGCCGTGACATACCGCCGGACGTGGCGGACGATGTCGGGATACTGGTGGGTGACATCGGTCAGCCGCCGCGAAAACAGGGTGACGTCGTCGCCGTCCTTGTGCGCCTGGATCCGTTCGCCGTCGTACTTCTCCTCGACGGCGATGACCGGGGAGCCGATCCGCTCGAGGATCTCTGAAACCCGGGCGACCCGCTGGGTGAGCATCGGCCGGATAGGCCTATGAAGGGTGACGGTGATCGCCCGCACCCCGGCAAGGCCCTCCTCCCGGAGTGTTCGGGCCACGCTGCCGATATCGGAGGATATGTTGTAGGCGTGCTCGAGGGGCGGGCGCTGCGCTTTCGAGCCCAGAAAAGCCTCCGCCAGCGCATCGAGTATGGTCATATCCCCGACACCGAGCCGCATCTCCCCGGCAGCGAGGCGCGAGATGTAGCGTCGTTCCGGGGGGGCGGCGGCGGCGAGCAGCCCCGCGAGAAGGCTCACCTTCCTGTCGGCCGAACCCGGGCCGGAGGCACCGGCGATCTCCGACAGACTGCGGTGGATGTCAGCGACCGAGAACGGTTCTCCGCCCGGAGCCGCGATCAGCCAGGCGGCGGCGTCGCCGTAATCGCCGAGTTCCCGTGCCGCCGCCTCGACCGACGCGGGGTCGGTGCCGGCCGCAAGGGCGATCGCTGCCGCCGCAGTCCGGTCCCCGATGCCCAGGTTCACCTCGCTGTACCCGGGCCCGATCTCCCCGAGCACAAAGTAGCAGACGATCCCGACCTCTTCCGGCGTTGCAGCGGCGAGCAGCCGGGCGAGAAGCGCGATCATCTCGTTCCGGGACGATGTCGCCTCGAGCCTCTCGAAACAGGAAGCGAGGGTTGCAAATTTCACGGTTACCCGGTTTGTTCACTGCCGGGGGCTACTTGAACGTTGCGGTATGCGTCCCGGGGGTTGGATTTATAACAGGCGGCGCTGTGGTAGGTGCATGGAACCCCTGATACGGGTCGAGCCTCCGGGCGAGAAAGCCCGCGAGGTGCTCCGCCGGGATGCGGCGGTCATCTCCCCGTCGGCCATGCGGGAGTATCCCCTCGTACTGCAGAAGGCGAGCGGCGTGAACCTCTGGGATGTCGACGCCAACCGCTACCTCGATTTTACGGCCGGGATCGCCGTGATGAACGTCGGCTGGAACCACCCGCAGGTCGTCGCCGCCGTTCAAGAGCAGGCGAAGTACCTCTCGCACGGTGCGTTCCTGGATTTCTGCTCCGAACGCCCCGTTCAATGCGCCGAAGAACTGATCGGATTCCTCCCGGAAGGGCTCGACCGTGTCTACTTCTCCAACTCCGGAGCGGAGAGCGTCGAGGCGGCGATGAAACTCGCCCGGTACCACACGGGCCGGGACTACTTTATATCGTTCCACCGCGGGTTCCACGGGCGGACCTACGGTGCTCTCAGCCTCACGGCCGGGAACGTGATCCAGCGCCGCTCTTTCGGACCGTTCCTGCCGGCGATCCACGCCCCATACCCGGACCCCTACCACCCGTTCGGCGGCGATCCCGGGACCTGCGACGCCGCCGTCGTGGAATACCTCGAGGAGACGGTTTTCCGCACCGAGGTCGCGCCCGAGGAGGTCGCTGCGATCTTCGTCGAGCCCGTGCTGGGGGAAGGCGGTTACGTTGTCCCTCCCCCGGGCTTCCTTCCCCGGCTGCAGCGGCTCTGCGGCGAGCACGGGATCCTCCTTGTGGCGGACGAGGTGCAGTCGGGGTGTTTCCGGACAGGGCGGTTCCTGGCCTCCATGCACGCCGGCGTCACCCCCGACATCGTCTGCCTGGGCAAAGCGATCGGCGGCGGGTTGCCGTTCGGGGTCACCGTCGCCTCCGACGAGGTCATGGACTGGCCGCCCGGATCGCACGCGAGCACGTTCGGCGGCAATAACCTTGCCTGTGCCGCATCGCTCGCCGTGATGAACCTTCTCCGTGAAGAGGGGTTCGGGGACCGGGTGACGGCCAGGGGGGGGTACCTGCTGCAGCGCCTGCGCGAGCTCGCGGAGCGGCATCCCATCATCGGCGACGTCCGCGGCCTCGGGCTCATGGTCGGGATGGAACTGGTCCGGGACCCGTCGACGAAGGAACCGGCACGGACCGAGCGGGAGACGATCCTCCGACGCGCGTTCAAGCAGGGCCTCGTCCTCCTCCCCGCGGGAGAATCGGTGATCCGGGCGAGCCCGCCCCTGATCATGGATGAGGAGGATATCGACACGGGCGTCGATATCCTGGACCGGGCCATGGAGGGGTTCTAAAAGGAGATTGGTGTTATGCAGAAGTCAGGAAAAATCACCTATGTCTCGCTTGAAACCGACGAGAGTTTTCACGGCGAGTACGAAGCCGCCCTGCTCGAGATCGAGCAGGAGTTCGGGGAGCGCCATCCGATGTACATCGGCGGGCGGGAGGTCACCGCTCCCCGGGAATTCGAGACGAGATCCCCCATCGATCCGGGCATTCTGATCGGGATATTTCCCGAGGGGCGGGAAGAACATGCCCGGAAAGGCATCGCCGCGGCGAACGAGGCTTTCCGCGATTGGAGCCGCCGGGACTGGCGGGAACGGGTCGCGATCGTCAGGAAGGGGGCCGACGCAATGGAGGGGCGGCTCTTTTCACTCGCGGCTCTGCTGACCTATGAGGCGGGGAAGACCCGCTACGAGGCGCTTGCAGAGGTCGGCGAGGCGGTCGATATGCTCCGGTATTACTGCCGGGTCTACGAGCAGAATAACGGCTATGTCTTTCCCATGCGCTCCCCGGCACCCGGCGAGGAGGCGCGGAGCGTCATGCGGCCCTACGGCGCCTGGGCGGTCATCTCGCCGTTCAACTTCCCCGTCGCGCTTGCCGCGGGCATGATCACCGGTGCGCTCCTCACCGGAAACACGGTTGTCTTCAAACCGACGAGCAAGACACCGCTTTCGGGAGTAAACCTCTACCGGCTCTTCGTGGAAGGCGGGGTCCCGCCCGGTGCGATCAACCTGGTGACCGGGCCCGGGACCCCGTTCGGCAAGATCGCGGTGGCCCACCCGGACGTTGCCGGGATCGCGTTCACCGGGTCGCGGGCCGTGGGGACGTGGCTGCAGCAGCAGTTCGCCGCGGCGCAGCCCTACCACAAACCGCTGGTTGCGGAGCTGGGGAGCAAGAACCCGACGATCGTCACCGCGAGCGCCGATATCGAGAAGGCTGCCGAGGGCGTGGCCCGTGCGGCCTTCGGGTTTGCGGGGCAGAAGTGCAGCGCCACTTCCCGGGTCTACGTCCATTCGTCGGTTGCAGAAAGGTTCCTGCAGGCGCTCCGTGACCGGGCGGACAGGATGGAGGTCGGCGACCCCCGGCGGCGGGAGGTCGCGTTCGGACCACTGATCGACGACGACGCACGGCTGAAATTCCAGAAGGCGGTCGAGGAGGCGGTACGGGACGGAGGCAGGCTCGTTGCAGGCGGCGAAGTGCTCGAGGAAGGGATCTACGGCCGGGGCGCCTATGCCAGGCCCACGGTCATCGCCGGTCTTGCGCACGGCCACCGCCTCTTTACAGAAGAACTCTTCGTCCCGATCCTCACCGTCGGCACCTTCGAGACCCTCGAAGAAGCCCTCCCTCTCGCGAATACGACAGACTACGGCCTGACGGCCGGGATATTTGCACAGGACCAGGCGGAGATCGGATACTTCTTCGACAGGATCCGGTTCGGGGTCGTGTACGCCAACCGGCGCGGGGGGGCGACGACCGGGGCCTGGCCCGGGGCCCAGCCCTTCGGAGGCTGGAAGGCGAGCGGGTCGACCGGCAGGGGGGTAGGAGGGCCCTACTACCTCCTCTCGTTCGTCCGCGAGCAGGCGCAGACGCGGGTGACGGAGCCGGCGGGCGGGGGATGAGAGTCTCATAACCCCCTTCCGGCAGGAATTTGAGCCCCGCCGGAAACTCCATAAGGATAGAGCGCCCTTCCCTCTCTAGAGGGATCGCATGGGTAAACGCAGGGAAGAATCGGTCGCCGAAGTCCTCATTTCGAGGATCATCGGACTCGTCATCTTCCTGATCGTGCTCGCTATCCTGAATATCCTGGCCGGCGCCTACGTACAGGCCCCCATCTTCCTCCGGATCGTCGCGTTCCTCAACGCCAACCTCGCGCTGCTCATCCTGATCTCAGCCATCTTCCTTATCGGGGACCTCTTCGGCGTCCTTGCATTTCCCCTGAACCTGCCCGGCCCGATCTTCAGCGCCGTCGGTGCCGTATTCCTGGTAATGTTCCTCTTCCGGCTCTTCTCGCTCATCGGCGAGATCACCGGCGTCGAACTCTTTACGCTGTTTGAGAGGACGCTTGCGCTTCCGGTCTACATACTCGTCTTCATTATCGTGCTCATCGGGGGATACATCGCGCTCTTTGCTGATCCGCCACCGGGCCGGGCGTGAGCAGGGGCTACTCGAATCCCTCCGTCTCCTCGAACGTCCGCACCTCGTAGTCCTGCACACTGCCGGTTTTCGGGTCGGTATGGACCATCACGAAGAGTTCGTACTCGCCGTTCTCCCAGAGGGCAAGTGCGGGTTTGTCCTCCTTCGCCCGGAACCCGAGACCCTCAAGCCCCTTCCGGATCTCGTCGTAAGTGGTGTTTCCCGCGATCAATTCACGGATACGGGCCTTCATGGCCTCCTGCTTCTCCCGGTCAATCTGTACTCGTTTGGGCATGCGTGAACCATACCGCATACGCCCAGATAAACCTGACCCGTTAGTGATGGTTGAGAAGAGGGGGTGTCGTGGGCTGTGGGGAGGAAACCCATTACCTGGCGTCGTATCCGGCAAATTCCCCCTCGCGGCACTCCAGGTCTTCGTAGGCGGCCACCCTGTACCCCGCATACCCGCCCCCGAGGTTCATCTGCAGGAGGACGAATATCCTGAGGCCGGGATGCACCCAGATCGCGACGTCGGTATCGTCCTGCTCCGGTATGAAGTTCAACGACCGGAGCGTTTCTCTGATATCGGCATAGTTGGGCGTCGACTGGATCATCTCCTCGATCTCCACCATCGCAGCCCGCTGCTGCAGGGTCTCGATCTCTTCGAGCATGCCACCCCCGATCGGGCCTCTCATATAAAACATGATCCGGGGCCGGATCCGGGTAACAACCATGTATTTTACGGTGCCGTCCCGGGGCAGCGACCCGGGCATTGCGGCCGTAAGGCCGTGCCGGCGAGGCGGGCCGGCCGATGGGGCGCACAATCTTCATCGGCGGCCTCATGAAAACATGCTTTACCGCACTCAGCCTTGCGCTGCGTTAATGCGTCGTGCGTTAAAAATATCGTTTTTTAGAGGCTTGATGCAGAAAAAAATCCCTGAGAAACAAGTTTCAAAACTACTCCGGGGATTGAGCCATAAACCTATTCAATTTTTAAAATAATTGTTTAAGAGATAGAATAATAATCCCGTAACGGTATGGCTACGTATACGGAAACATACTGCAACGAAGTCCCGCACGAAAGCCTATGACTGACAACGATGACTCAAGGACGCTGATCCTCGATATGGATACAGACGATCTGCAGGAACTCTCCGAATACCTCGACGTGCTGAGCAACAGCACACGCTTGAAGATCCTGAAGGTCATCGAACGAAGACCAAAAGACGTCCGGGAGATCTCGTACGAGATCGAGACGAGTTACGAGAACACGAAGAAGCATCTCGACAAGCTGCTGAGCATCGGGGTCGTCCGCAAAGAGGCCGGCCTCTCGCGCCCGACCGCAAAAGGGATTCACCCGGTCTGGAAATACTCGCTCGTGCCCGGGGGGCTTGAGGCGATCACGAGAAGCCTCGGGCTCTTTTCGAACCTGAAACTGACGCTCACGGACGCCATGCTCGCGAAGAAGCTCGCCGGTGTCCGGGAGACGTTCTCGGGAGAGTTCTCCGGGCAACCACCGGTCGTCATCCTCCTCGGCGGGGCGGAGGACGGCAAGGTCTTCCCGCTCGGGCACGACAGCATCGACATGGGACGGGCGGACCCGGACGCGCCCGGCCGATCCGGGCAGGGAATCGTCCTCAGCGAAGAGTACGCGGCGGTCACCCGGGTCTCGAGACCGCACGCGCGGATCACACGCCGTCGGGACGGTGCCTGGCTCGTTGAGGACTGCGGCAGCACGGGCGGCACCTTCGTGAACGGCACGCCGCTTGACCGGGGCACGCGGCGGGAGCTCCACGACGGGGACCTCGTCGAACTCGCGAAGGGCGCACAGGGAGCAACCCTCGTCTTCGTTGTTCCCGGGGGGGTGCCGGTGCCGGATGCCACCTGAACGGGCCGTACGGGCGGCCGTCCTGATCCTGATCTCCGCCCTGCTCCTCGCCGTCGTCTGTCCTGCCGTCTCCGACGCGAGAGGACCGCCCGGGCACTCGAACGCCTCCCCCCAGGGCATCGAGTCCGCCGGCAAGACGCCGAACGAGCATAAGGGTGCCGTCCCCGGCCAGAACACGGGTAGAGATAGGGATACGCCGGAAGAGACGCCCACCCCCTTACCCTCGCCCGAAAAGACCGTCACGCCTGCCGACACCCCGGACGAAGAGCAGACGGAAGCGACACCGGAAGCGACAGCAACGAATGCCACCGCCGGCAACAGCACCGGCCCGGGCGGGCAGGGGGCCGCCCCCGACGAATCCGCCGGGTTAACCCTCCTGGCCCTTCTCCTGATCACCGTCACCACAATGCTCGGTGCCCGGTACCTGGAGAGACCGCCCGGGGAGGAAACAGGGTCCGCCGCAACCATCCTCCCCGATGCCTACCGGACCGTGCTCTCCCACCCTGCTGCCGGGTTCCCGCCCGAACTTGCAGAGCGGTACGAACGGGTCGCCTTCGTCGGGAGAGGGGGGCTCGGGCAGGTCTTCTCGGCGATCCGGCGCGACGACGGCCGGGTGGTGGCGGTGAAGATCCCGATCGCCTACGACGAGGCGACGGGAAAGACCTTCATGAAGGAGATGCGGTTCTGGGAAGACCTCATCCACGAAAATATCGTGGCGGTTTACTCGGTCAACATCCTTCCAGTGCCGTTCGTCGAGATGGAGTTTCTGTCCCGGACCCTGGAGCAGCTGGAAAAACCGCTTCCGGTGAAGACCGCCGCCCGCATCGCTGCAGGCATCGCCGCCGGGCTTGCCTACGCCCACGAACGGGGCGTGATCCACCGGGACATCAAACCGAGAAACATCCTTCTCACCGACGACCTGACGCCGAAGATCACCGACTGGGGCATGAGCACGACGCTGACAGCAAGCCGGGATACCAGCATCACCGGGTTCACCCTCGCGTACGCTGCCCCGGAGCAGATCGCACCGGAACGGTTCGGCAGGACCGATGCGCGGACCGACATCTACCAGCTCGGTGCGGTCTTCTACGAACTGGCGACGGGAAAAAGCCCCCATGCCGGCGAGAGCCTCGCCGGATTTGCCGGGGCGGCCCTCCACGAGCAGCCGGCCCCCCCGGGAGAGATCAACCCGGACTTCGCGGGATTCGACCGGGTGATCCTCCGGTGCCTTGCAAAAGACCCTGCCGACCGTTACCAGTCCGCCGGAGAGGTGCTCGATGCAATCAGGAGCGTGATGGGCGACGCAGGGGATGAAAAAACGTGAAGAGGCTTCTCGCCCGGTACTTCGCCCGCCTGGTGGCGGCTGCCGGGTGGATGCCGAAGGCCGGTCGGGGATAAGGGAGTCTGGAAAACGGAATAAAAACATCCTTTTCCCGATCAACACGATTAAAACTACGAAAATTCTCGTTGTTAAAGCAAGATATTTATTTTTCCAGATCAAGTGATGATTGATACCTATGCGAGGAAAAGCAGCACTTCTGGGGATCGCCCTGATGGTCCTCTGCGCCGCGGTGATCGGCAACGCCACCGCACAGTTGCCGTCGGAGGAGTCCAGGGACAAACTGATCCACGTATCCGGAACGGGCAAAGTGACGACGACGCCCGACCGGGCCGTCATCCTCTTCGCGGTCGAGACCGAGAACGCCGAGGTTACGGTGGCGCAGCAGGAGAACGCCCGGAGGATGGATGCCGTGATCAATGCCTTAAAGAACGCCGGCATCCCGGAGAAGGATATTCGGACCGCGAGTTACAACATCATCCCGGTGGCCCATAACAACAACCGGCCCCTTCCTGCCGACACGACGACCCCCGATCTGAGGATACAGTTCTACCGGGTCATCAACACCGTTGAGGTCACGCTCAACGACGTGAACCGCGCCGGCGAGATCGTCGACCTTGCAGTCGAAAACGGTGCAAACCGGGTCGACCGGTTTGCGTTCACCCTGAGTGACGCCCGGCAGCTTGAGTTCCGGTCGCAGGCCCTGACCGCCGCCGTAGAGCAGGCGCGGGGTGACGCAGACGCGGTTGCCGCGGCCCTCGGCAAGGCCATCATCGACGTCAAAGAGGTCAGCGTCGGGAACAACTACATCCCGCTGGTCTACGACAGCCGCCTCATGGGCATGGAGAAGGCAGCCGGCGGAGCGGCCCCGACACCCCTCGAGGTCGGCGAGATCGACGTGACCGCCACCGTCTCCATCTCGTACATCATCTCGTAACCCTCTCTACCACTCTTTTCGTCTGCACGCCCGGGGTGCTCCGAACCCCGGACCATCACCTCCCGCCTGCCGCATCGGGAAGCATAATCTTCGGGAAAGAGAGACCGGAATACCGGAGTCTCTCATGCTTACGATAACCGAAGTCTACAACAACATCCCCTGCCGGGAAGGGCTCACGACGGACTGGGGGTTCTCCTGCCTGCTTCACCAGGCGGGCCTGCTCTTTGATACCGGAGAGCGCGGCGACGTCCTTCTTGCAAACATGCAGGCGCTCGGCATCGATCCGCTATCCATCAGGTATCTCGTCCTCTCCCACGACCACCACGACCATATCGGCGGCATCGCGGCGGTCCTGGCCCGAAATCCGTCGGCGGAGGTCATCGTCCACGACGCCTTCTCGGAGAAGACACTCGGGCTGATCCGGAGGTATACCGAACCGCGGATTATCGGGGAATGGACGGAGATCACGGACGGGATCGCCGTGACCGGCCCGCTCGGGACCGGCATCCGGGAGCAGTCGCTCGCGGTCGCCGTGCCGGACGGCTACCTGATCGTCACCGGGTGCGCACACCCCCACATCGGCCGGATCGTCGAGAGGGTATCCCGGGAAGGCAGAGTATGGGCAGTTCTCGGAGGGTTTCATACCGTCTCAGGCGAGGATATCGACGCCCTTGCCGGGGTGGCGTACCTCTCGGCATCGCACTGCACCGACCGGATAGGGGACCTTGCAGAACGGTACCCGGGATCGTTCCGGCCGGGAGGCGTCGGGAAGGCGCACCGGGTTTGAAAAGTTATAGATTCAGAAAGGGGTAGTGAAGTCGCACGCGAAGACGCGAAAGGAGAAAGGACAGGTCCCGGTCGATGAACCGGGGTTCCTCCGGGCTGCTATCCCGTGAGTTACTCTTTCTCCCCTCTCTCCCCGGCGGACCGGCCCTTCACCTCGAGCCCGTCCGCAAACCGGACGGTGCGCTGCGGGAAGGGAATCTCGATGCCGTTCTCTTCGAGCGCAACTTTGATCTTCCAGAGAAGGTCCGTCCGGACATCCCACCAGTTCCGGGCCGGCGCCCAGATGTAGGCGGTCAGGTTGACGCTGTTGTCCCCCAGGTTATCGACGAAGACCGACGGTGCCGGGCTCTTGAGCGCGAAGGGATGGGTCTCGATGACCTCTCGTGCAATCCGGATCGCTGCATTGGCGTCGTCCGCATACCGGATGCGGATCTCGTACGTGAACCTCCGGGCCGGGTTGTGGACGTAGTTCGTGATGTTCGAGGTGAAGACCTTCTCGTTCGGGATCCTGATGTAGATCCCGTCGTAGGTCTTTATGACGGTCGAGAGAACGCGGATGTCCTCGACATTGCCGCTGACGTCGGCGACGTTGATGTTGTCGCCGATCCGGATCGGGTGCTCAAACATCAGGAAGAGGCCGGAGATCAGGTTCGAGACGACGCTCTGGCTGGCAAAACCGATGACGAGACCGGCGATTCCTCCGGCCACCAGGAGGCCGGAGAGGTCGAAGTTGAGCTGCGGGAGAGCGACGACGATCGCCCAGACGATGATGCCGTAGTAGACCAGTTTCGTGAGCAGCTCGCGCTCGTTCACGGGCAGCCGCTCCGAGAGGACCCGCCGGACGTTCGTCGCGACAAACTTCGCGATTATAACGCCGGCCATGAGAATAACGGCAAAGTACAGGATGCGCTCGACGGTGATATCACCGACGCCGATCGGTATCTCCAGAACCTCGGTCACGTTGAACGCCATCAGAAACCCCACTCCATCAGGTATCCCCGGTTGATCACCGGGATCTTGCGGGCCGTATACAACTCGATGGACTTCACCATGCCGGGCCGGAGCGGAGCGTCGATGAAGTCCGTCTCCGCCAGAAACGGGCCAAGGATCTTCATCTTGGCAGAAGCCGCCACGAAGTCGCCGTAGTAGATCTTCATATCGATGTTCTCGAATACGGCACAGGAAACCTCCACCCATTCGTGGGATGCGTTATGGATGGAGAGTTCCATCACGCCTTCGCAGAAGCGCTCGACCGGAGGGATCTCCGGGTAGACCGCGCTCCTGTACCATCGTGCAATGACCCCGGTCGTCGGCGAACCGTAGAGCGTGTACTTCTGGCTGCCGGGAGCAAAGACGTCCAGCACCTCGATATCTTTTGCGGATTCCACGAACACACCGATCTCAACGGGAAACTTCAGGTAGACCGTCCGGGAGGTTCCGGGCTCGACCATCATCGGGGAGAACTCCATCAACAGGAAATCCGTAATATCCCTGGGGAGGTTGACCGGTTCCACCGGGTTGATGATCACCTCGCCCGTATCCGAGATCAGGATCCGCTCGAACGTCTGCTCCCCGCACCTTCGCCGGTAGGTCAGGAGACCGTCGACGGTCTCGGCTTCCACCATAATATCGCCGTGTTCACGGCGAAAAGTGCCTCTGTAACGTCCGAACATCATCTATGATCTGCAAATACTCAAATATTAACCTACGCGAAAGACGTGAACATCCGGCTCCGCGTTCCCGTACCCGATCCTGAAAGACGGAGCCAAAGCGGTCACTTATGCAGATGCCCGAATTAAGTAAATCCATTGAGATAAACCGCGCTGATTTGAGAGAGGATGATCTGATAAAGTATAAATAATAAATCTATTCGACAGTATATTTTGCCGAAGATATATGGACACCCTTTTAAGCGGTTGTCCCAGACACTCTTCCAGCGCGTTTGTCCCAGACGGTAATAACCGGGGGGCGCCGTATCAGCCGGCACGGGGGATCCGCCCGGAGATCCGGGTGAATGGCCTCCCGCGTCTTTGTGGGATGAAAGCTGTTCCCGGGTGATGTGCGTGAAGATGCAACAGAAAAGAGTCAGGGATTCCATGAATTGCAGCCAGATACCCGTGAGTATCTTCGATCACATCCAGCAACCGGCACTTGTTCTCGACTCTGAAGGGCGGGTGGTAGTCTGGAACGACAGCATGGAACGGTATACCGGCGTTTCTGCAGAGGAGATCGTAGGAAAAGGCGACTACATCCATGGGAAGGCATTGTTCGGCGAGGCGTGCCCCACACTGGCAAACTCCATCCTGACTCACAGCGATGCCGGGAACGACCATTATCACCTGTTGTCCCATGAAGGCGAAGGGCTGCTCGCCAGATCGTGCATCCCTCCGGCATCCGGCAGAGAGGTTGTCTGTATGGCCGCTCCTCTCTACGACACCACCGGCAGGCAGATCGGTGCGGTTGAGACCATCCGGGATGCTCCGGAAGAGAGAACGGTCGAAGATTTTTGCGGGACGCCGGAGGAGCAGGTGCAGATCCTGGCGAAAACGCTCCCCGACATGATATTCACGCTCAACCGCGACGGGGTCTTCACCCAGTTCTACTGGACCGGTGCCCGGAACCTGGGCGTAGACCCGGAAGGCATCGCAGGCAAGACTCCCCACGCCCTGTTTCCGGCAGAGGAGGCGGACTTCCTGACCGGGGCCGCACACCGGGTCATCGAAGCAGGAGAAACGGTATCGGAGATCCGGAAATTTATGTGGCGCGGTGAGGCGCGATCGTTCCAGATAACCGTTCATCCTCTGCACAACGCCTCCGGGAAGATCGTGGCCGCCACCGGGGTCGGCCGCGACATCACCGGGGACCTCGTCTGCGAACGGGCGAGCCAGCTCTCCAGCCTCTACCTCGACCTGCTCGGCACCGACATCTACAACACCAGCATGGTCGCGGCAACGATCATCGAGATGCTCCGGGAGCGGCTCTCCGGCGAGGAGGCGGAACTCGCGCAAAGGGTCAAAAACACGGTCGAACAGGGGATCAACGTCATCAAGAACGTCGAACTGTTAACCGCGCTCAACGACCACCGCATCCGCATGGAGCCGACCGACCTCGATAGCATCATCCGCGGCCAGATTCAGCGATACTCGGGCATCGATATCCGTTACGAGCCGGAGAGCCACATGGTCTGGGCAAACCCCCTCCTCGAACACATCGTGTCCAACCTGATCAGCAACAGCATCAAGTTCGGCGGGATGAAAGTCCAGATCGAGATATCGGTCATGGAAACCGCAGATACCGTGACGCTCACCGTCGCCGATACCGGCATCGGCATACCGGATCACTTAAAGCCCAACATCTTCGATCGTTTCAGCCGCGAGGGGAGCAAAACCGCATCCGGGAGCAGGGGCCTTGGGCTTCACATCGTCAAGACTCTCGTCAATCATTACGGCGGGCGCGTCTGGGCTGCGGATCGGGTGCCCGGGAAACCCGAGGAAGGAGCAGCGATAAAGGTGATCCTGCAGAAGTGCTAGACGGGCGCTCTCCGAATGCCCGGAGTACTCAGATATATATCCCCCCAACGACTATATCATACCGCATCATTCCCATTGGGGACTGCTTCAATGATACGAACCATATGCTTTAAAGAACGACGATATATCGAAGAGTTGAGAATCCTTACCCGGGCGACCGCACTGGACTGCATCATCGACGAGCGTTTCGACCGCATAGTATACATCATTAAGGAGGGGGATATGGGCATTGCCATCGGTCGGAAAGGAAGCAATATCCGGAAGATGCAGCGGGTCCTCGGAAAACGCATCGAGATGGTCGAATATTCTCCCGAGATCGAGCTATTCACGAAAAATGCGTTTAAACCGGCGAATGTCCTCGGTGTCAGGAAAGGAGACGACGGGAGGCTCACGGTGTATATCGATAAGAACGACCTCGGCATCGCCATAGGAAAAGGCGGATGCACCATCGAGAAGGCGCGGCTCCTCCTCTCACGATACTTCGACACCGAACTCGGTGAGGTGCTCGCAGGAGCCGATACCCATGAATGACTGGCAGATCCTCGAAGAACTCTGGCAGGTCATCCAGGACAGGGCTGATCACCCTTCGGCCGAAAGTTACGTCAGCTCCGTCCTGACCCACCGGAAGGGGGTCGACAAATCGCTCGAAAAAGTCGGTGAAGAGGCTGTCGAATTCATCCTGGCCGCCAAGAACCAGGTCCCGGAGAGGACGGTATCCGAAGCGGCCGACCTCCTCTTCCACCTCCTGGTGGCGCTCCGGGCATCGGGCATCGACGTGGCCGACGTGCTCGACGAGCTCGCTGCACGCCGGAAGTAACGTTCAACAGGTTTTCCTCCGGGCGGCCCCGGTACAGAGCCGGCCGCTCAAAGGTATTCTTTCAGATCCACCATTCTCGGGAGATCGTCCTTCTTTACGGCTGCGGTCTCGACGACCGTATCCTCGATCATGATAGGGGCGCGGTAGCGCAGAGCGATGGCTATACCGTCGCTCGGGCGACAGTCCATGATCTCGGTGCGCGATCCCTGCCGCAGAAGGAGTTTGGCGTAAAAAACTCCCTCCTCCAGGGAATCGATGTGCAGGGCATCGAGAACGATCTCAAAATTCCGAAAGAGTTCGACGATGAGGTCGTGGGTGATGGGGCGGGGGAGCATCTCGCTGTTGAGTGCGTTACTGATCGAGATCGCTTCCCAGAGCCCGACATATATCGGTATCGTGCTGTCACCCCCGGCATCGAGGACGACGGTCGGCGCCGCTCCCATCTCGCTCACCGACATGAATACGCCCTGCACCCTGCAATTTTGAGCCGTCATGTGATCACCTGACATGAGCCTTCTGGCGTTTAAACCTTGGGGTCAATCACCGCTGTTTTCTGGCGCGGGCAAGGAACTCGCGTCGGACGATGACGAGACTCGAGAGCAGGCCGAGGAGGATGTTGAGATAGTAGAAGATCAGCCGCCAGAGGAGGACGAAGACGCCCACGATCGCCGACGGGACGAAGAGGCTGTAGAGCGACGTGGCGCCGATCTCCGCAACGCCCGAGCCACCCGGCGTGAGCGGGATCATCATGATGATGGCGAGGACGAGCTGGACGACGAACGACTCGATGAAATACGGGGGCTGCCCGAGGCCGATGAGCAGCAGCGATGCGACGGCGAACTCCGAGACCCAGAAGAGCAGGGTGAAGAGTATCCCCCACACGAGGCCGCTCCTCCCGTGGTTCACGAACTTGACGAGCCCCCGGTTGAAGTTGTCCACCTCGCGGTCGATCGTCTCCAGCAGGCTCTCGAACCGCTTTAAGTGCCAGCGGCGGTCGATCCAGCGCGAGATCCCTTTGAGCGCCCGCTTGAGATGGTCCGGGTTCTTGACGGAGTAGACGAAGACCAGCACGAAGAGGATGACGAAGATCCAGGCGGCGTACATCATGGCGCTCAGCCCGCTGAAACCCGAGGCGAGGCTGCTCCAGTAATTGCCGAGGAAGAGCATGGCGAAGGCCCCGAGCACCCCGAGGATGATTCCGTCGAGGATCCGCTCCATGATGACGACGGCGGTGGCGTCCCCGACCGGGACACCCGCCCGGTAGAGTTCGTGAATCCGGACCGGTTCCCCGCCCGCCTGGGACGGGGTTACCGCCGCGACGAGCAGGTTCGCGAGCACCAGGTTCATGCAGTGCCCGAGACGAACCCGGTACCCGAGCGACGCCGACATCTTCTGGATGCGGAGCGCCCAGAATCCGAGCGAGAGGAGGTGGAGGAGGACGCCAAGAACCAGGTAGAGCGGGTTTACCCGGCTGAGGTACTCGACCGTCATCTCATCGACGGTGAAGTACAGGACACCGACCATAACAAGGGCGCTGAAACTGATCGAGACGAGCAGCCACTTCCACTGAGACTTCTTCATGCTCTACGCTCCCGTACCCGGGATCGGGCTTCCAGATCCTCTCCTCCCGCTCCAGATCACCATCTACGAATCTTTTGCGGGATTTCGGGTAATCTCACGAGAAAAATACCCGAAATTGGTCTAATAAGGTATCGTGCGGCTACTATTTAACGATGATTTTATCGTAGGCAGAGAAGAACCGTGATCGGCGGGATAAGCTGCCGGCGGGGCCGTGACGCGTTTCCGCGCAGACTTCACACGGTGAAGAGACTCCGGTCCCCGGTTATCCTGAACAGGCCCGCCCGGACACCGGCGTCGAGCCAGGCATACCCGTAACTGAACCGGGCGAGGGCGCCGGCACGGTCGCCCGCATCAAGGCGCTCCACGCCTTGCTCGTACCAGGAATACGCTGCCGAGCGAAGCCCCTCCGCCCCCGCATGGAGCGGGCTCGCCATGTCCGGACCCGTCTCGACCATTGCGAGGGCAGAGTCGAGCATCCGCCGGTAGCGGTGGGTCTTCTCGTCGAGGTGGGCGCTCTGCGAGTCCGGTATGCATGCATCCACCCGGTCGGGAGGGTGGGCGGCGAGCGGCTCGAGCAGCCCGAGGCGCGAGCCTGCGTCAAGCCAGCCGAGCCCGTAGGCAAACGCGGCGAGCGCGTTCACCGGGTCACCTGTCCGGAGAAACACGATCCCGTCGCTGTGGTACGCCGCAGCCATCTCGGTCACCTCGCCGGCCACCCGGTAAAGGAGGGTCCCCTCCGGGACGGCGATCCGGGTCCTGGAAAGAGCCTCGCCAAAGAGGGCGCCGTAGTCATCGAGATTCATAGGCCGGCAAACATCTCCAGGTATTCGCGCTCCACGGGGTGGAGGTCCGCCGGCACGACGAGGATATGGAGCGGGGGGCCGAAGTCGGTCTCCTTGAGCTTCGCGCCGGTTCCCGCGGCAACCACCGGGTGCCTTGAACCCGCCCGGGCGATGCCGACGTAGAGATCGGGCGGCTCGATGCCGCGCTTCTCCGCCATCTCCTCGAGAATGGCGATCGCTTCCGGGACGCGCATGTAGCGGTCCTTCTGGATGTCGAGGTAGACGAGCGTATGGAGGTTGAGCGCGAGGTTTGCCGCGACCGTCTCGACGGGAGCCGTCGGGAACCATCCCTCTGCGGGGAACGGCACCGAACAGGACTTCCCGAACCGGTAGTTCTGCAGGCCAGAGAGACCGCAGACCGCGCTCGAGATGGATGAGGCGTGGATGATGGACGTCTCGATCCCGGCGGCGGCGGCCCGCATCCGGAGATCGGCATGCGTCGTCGAGACCATGGGGTCTCCCCCGGTCAGGAACGCCACCCGGCCTCTCGCAGCGCTATCGAGGATCTCGCGGGGGTCCTGTTCGACATCCTCCCGCGTGAGCACCCGGATCTCCTTCCCAAAGAACGCCTCCATTCCGGGGACGTCCGTCCCCATCAGCCGCGACGTATACGCCTCGAGAAAGACGGCGTCGGCGTTCTTGACACATTCAAGGCCTTTCACCGATATATCCCCGAGGTCGTAAAGCCCCAGGCCCACGAACGTCAGCATGGCCGTTTCGCCCCGAAAACGATATCGACTACACTCGAGTAGGGTTTCATCACCATCTCTGTCGGTGCTCCATCGTCGTAGAGGTAACGGATCGGGGGAGCCGCCCCGCCGCGGATGCCGGCGGCACGGGGACCCCGTCCTACCCCAGGATACGGAACAGCAGGGCTCCGATAAGGAGGCCGAGGGCGACCGTGTATGCCGTGATCGCGAGCGTGATCCTGGAGCCGACCTCGCGCAGGAGGACCGTGATCGTCGCGAGGCAGGGGACGAAGAGGACGGTCACGACCGCAAAGATGTAGAGCTGGAGGGACGAGAGCACCGCACCGAGGTCGGCGGTGCCCGCGAGGATGGCAAGAGTCTCGAACGCCATCTCTTTCCGGAGAATCCCGAAGGTGAGCGCCGTCGCCGAGTAGCCGGGGAGGCCGAGGAGGGCCATGGTGTAGGGCTCCACAATCGCCTCGAAGAGCGCCATGATGCCGAAGAACTCCAGGAGGCCGAGGACAACGCTCCCTGCAAGGAGGAGCGGCATCGCGATGAAAAAGAATTCGGAGAGGCGCGACCAGGCCTTCTTCATCACCAGTTTCGGGTCCGGCATGCGGAGCGGCACCATCTCCATGATCATGCCGAACCGTTCGCCGGGCGCCACGCGCGAGAGGACGAGCCCGGTAACGAGGATAAGGCCAAAGACGATGCCGTATACGCTGAATGCCGCCCCGATACCGACGAAACTCGCCACAATCCCGGCTATGATGACGGTCCGGGCCGAGCAGGGGACCATCGTGACCAGGAACGAGGCGATGATCCGCTCACGCCGGGAATGCAGGAGCCGTATGCTCATGATGGCCGGCACGTTGCATCCGAACGCCAGGGTGAGGGGGATGACCGCCCCGCCGTGCATCCCGACCCGGTGCATCGCGTTGTCGGCGAGGAAGGCCGCCCGGGTCATGTACCCGGAGTCCTCGAGGATGGAGATGATTATGTAGAAGAGGAAGACGTACGGAAACGCTATCCCGAGGCCCGCCTGGAGCGCAAGCAGGACGGATACCCCCAGCTCTTCGACGAGCGGAGGCAGCCCGAGTCCGAGGAACGGCTGCATCGCGAATACTTCGAAGAACTCCACGATCAGCCCCTCGAGGAACGATCCCACGATGAACACGAAGAGAAGCATCCCGATGAGGATGGAAAGAAGGATCGGCATCCCCGGAATGAGCCGTGTCAGGATGCTGTCCGGGTCGGTCTGGCGGAGGAGCGCCTCTTCCTTTATGGTGAGGTCGGCGATCCGGTGAGCGAAGTTGTGCCGGTTGGCCGCGATGATCTGGGCGACCGTCATCCGGTGCCGGGACTCGATCTCGTCGGCGATCGTCCGTGCCGCCTCAAGCAATTCCGGATTGTCGCCAAACCCAAGAAGCGCCCGGATGCTCTCCTTTCGGTCGGCGCCGAACATCTTCCCGAGACTCCGGACGGCTGCCTCTACGTGATGGTCGTACGGAATCTCGACCATCGACGGGCTCGCGGCGGCAACAGCCGCCGGGATGATCCGGTCGATGTTCTTACCCTGCGAAGCCGCCGTCTGAACCACCTCAACGCCGAGGAGATCGCGGATAGGGCCGGGATCGATCTCAATCCCCCGTTTCGCGGCTTCATCGGCCATGTTCAGCACGACGACCATCGGGAGGCCGTACTCCGCCACCTGGAGGAGCAGGTAGAGGTTGCGCTCCAGGCGCGTGACGTTCACCACCACGATGATCGCATCGGTGTCCTGCTGCTCCAGGAACCGGCGGACCAGGTCTTCCTCGTCCGAATTCCCTTCCAGTGAGTAGACGCCGGGCAGGTCCACGAGTTCGACCATCTCGCGCTGAAAACAGGTGTTGCCCCGCTGCAACTCGACGGTTGTCCCGGGGTAGTTGCTCACCTCCACCCCGAGACCGGTGAGCTGGTTGAAGATGAGGGATTTGCCGACGCTGGGGTTGCCGATCAGCGCAAATCTCATGGTGGACACGACTCCACGACGATCGATGCCGCGATCTCGGGGCTGATGGCGATGTCGCAGCCCTTCACCCTGACGACGACCGACTGGTTCGGGAGTTTCCGCCGGATCTGCACCGTCTCGCCGGGGAAGATGCCGAGGTCGAGCAGCCTCCGGTGCCGCCGGGGCCCCCGCATCATCGCCACCCGGACGGTATCACCTTCCTTGCAGTCGAGCAGCGTGCAGTCCCGCCCGTGGCAGCGCCCCATGCGCCCCGGCGGAGACTGGGCGCCGTCCATGTAGGAGGAGAGCCGGTCGATGGTCTCGTCGGAGATCCCGTGCTCGAGCGTGCAGGCCTCCTTGTTCGCCGCGTCCGCATCGACGCCGAGCATCTCCGTCAAAAAGCACTGGAGGACGCGGTGTTTCCGGGCCACCACCGACGCCACCGACAAACCCTTCTCGGTCAGCCGGACGGCGTCGCCGTCTGTCCGCTCCAGGTAACCTTCCTCGACCAGAGCGGCGACGGTTGTCCCGGCGGTCTCCTTCCCGGTATCAAGGGCTGCCGCTATCTCTGCGAGCGTCGCCGACTCTCCGCCGTTTTCCGTGATCGTGAGGATTGCTTCGAGATAATCCTCAAACGTGGAAGGAAGCATGCTACAATCTCTTCTACTTCCACAAGTTTATGGATTTGGGTAGTGCTATCGGGATCGGGGTGAAATAAGAAGGAGAACCACGCCATTACGTGACAGAGGCCAGAACCCTCAACGGAACTTCAAACGGCGGATATCCTGTACGTGCACCCGATGAGCATCAACGCCTATATGGTTTCGCGGCCGAACGGTGATCATGGGAACTCCGGCGAGGCAGGTCACGAACAGGGATGTTGCCGAACGGCTCGCGTTCATGGCCCGTCTGCTTGAGATCGGAGGAGCGGACCGGTATCGGATCGGGGCCTACGAAAGAGCGGCGCGGCAGATCGAGCGGCTCTCCTTCCCGCTTGCCGGACTCGACGAGGAGGAACTTACCCGCATCCCGGGCATAGGAGACCGGATAGCCGGACAGATCCGGGAGATCGCCGCCACGGGGACATTCCGGGAACTGCAGGACCTGCAGGCAACCATCCCCGGGTCGGTCGTCGAACTGCTCGGCGTTGCCGGGGTGGGCCCCCGGACCCTGCACACCCTCTACAAGAGGCTCGGCATCCAGTCCCTCGACGACCTGGAGCAGGCGGCAAAAGGCCACAGGCTCCGGGCGCTCCCGGGGTTCGGCGCGAAGAAGGAGGAGGCGATCAAGAAGGGTATCAGGCAGTTCCGCCAGAGGCCGAACCGGATGACCCGCCCACAGGTTGATGCCGTTCTCGAAAGCGTTGCACCGCTCTTTGTGGACGGAGATTACGCGGTTGCAGGGAGCTACCGGCGGGGATCGAGCACCGTAGGGAGGATCGAGATCGTCGCTACCGGGGATCGCAAAGCCCTCGTGAGCCGCATACCTGCCGATGCGATCACCCGCGGCAACGAGCAGGAAGTCTCGCTCTCGCTTGCCGGCGCCGGAGTGAACGTCCGGTTCGCGGAACCGGGCCGGTGCGGCACCGCGCTCCTCTGCGCCACCGGCTCGGCCGGGTTCCTGGCCCGGCTCGGCGAGGTGGCATTCGAACGTGGCTACCGGCTGGACCGGGACGGCCTCCTGGCCTCCGCGAGCGACCGGCTGCACACGTTCGGGAGCGAGGAGGAAGTCTTTTCGTTCCTCGGGATGGCGGTCATCCCGCCGGAGTTGCGCGAGGACCGGGGCGAGATCGAACTCGCCCTCCGGCACGCCCTCCCTGACCTCGTCGACCTCTCCGACATGCGGGGAGACCTCCACGCCCATACCACCTGGAGCGACGGGCGCCAGACGCTCGAGGACGTGGCGGAGGCGGGGGATGCCCGGGGCTACGAGTACGTCGTGGTCACCGACCACTCCTCGCGGGTGAGCCCCGGGGCCCTTGCAAAGCAGCAGGCCGAGATCGAGCGGATCAACCGGCGGCACGCCTGCCAGCTCCTCTCCGGGACCGAGGTGGATATAAGAAGCGACGGCACGCTCGGGTACGAAAACAGAGTCCTTGCCGATCTCGACGTGGTGATCGCCTCGATCCACTCGGGGTTTTTTCAGGACCAGGATGTCCTGACGCGGCGCGTCCTCACCGCGATGGAGAACGAGCACGTCGACATCATCGGCCATCCCACCGGACGCCTGCTCGGCCGGCGACCACCATATGCAATCGACCTCGAGCGCGTGGTGAAGCATGCGGCGGAGACGGGGACCGCCCTCGAGATCAACGCGTCGCCTCACCGCCTCGACCTTGAGGATATTTATATCTGGCGAGCGAAGAAGGAAGGAGTGAAACTGGCTGCAGGTACGGATGCCCACAGAGACGGCGAATTTTCGAATATGCGCTACGGTATTCTATTGGCACGCCGGGGGTGGTGTGCCCCGGACGACATCATAAATACCCTCTCGTTATCCGGATTGCTGGAGTGGGTGTCGTGATCTACCGGCTCTACGAAAAGATACTCCTCCGGGACCTCCACACGCTCCCGAAACAGATCTGCTTCATGATCACCGAGCAGGATATGCTCGACGCCCCGGGCAACCTCCACCTCGCCGCCCAGTGGTGCCGCGAACTCGGGATAGGAAGCGCCATGTTCCACATCAGCACCACTGACCCCGCCCGGCTGGAGCGGTGCCTCCCGACGATCCGCACGGTCTCCTCGATCGCACGCCTGACCCTGCACTACCGGGACGAAAAGGAGGTCACCGGAGAAGGCATGGACGTGACGGTGGCTATCGGGAAGAGCGGGCGTGAGGAGATCGCCGGGTGCGTGAGAAGGATGGCCGAGGACGGGGTGGACCCGTCATCGGTCGACGAAGACCTGCTTGAGTCGTACCTCACCTTCAACTACGAGCCGGACCTCGTCATCAAGACGGGCGGCGACCACCTGACCGATTTCCTCATCTGGCAATCGGTCTACTCCGAACTCTTCTTCCTCGACGTCAACTGGGCGCTGCTCAGGAAGGTGGATTTTCTCCGGGCACTCAGGGACTTCCAGTCCAGGGCGCGGCGGTTCGGGCGGTGAACGACTGTCCGTAGGACAGGAGTTCGAGCACCGCCAGGTGCGAGCAACGACGTTCCCGCAGGGTGCGACGTTCCGGAGAACGACTGTCCGTAGGACAGGAGTTTGAGAAGACCGGAGGTCTTCGAGGAACGGAGCTTGAGCACCGCAAGGTGCGGGAACGGAGTTCGAGCACGTCAGCCCCGCCGGTCCGTACGCTCCTTAAGCAGCATGCGCTGGTCGTAGACCCGCATCGCCCGCAGAAGATCGATCTTCCTGAACGCCGGCCAGAACGGAGCGCAGAAGTAGACGGCCGACTCGTGGCCGTTCGCGAGCCAGGGGAGGAAGTTGGACGTCCGGTAGTCGTTGCCGGTCCGGATGATCAGGTCGACGGGGGGTATGGGCGCCCCCCGGTGGAGGTGGGCTTCAACGGTCGCGGGGTCGATTGCCGCGGGATCGATGACACCCCTTCTCACCTCGCCGAGGATCGACCGGGCGGCGTGCACGATCTCGTTCCGGCCGCCGTAGGCGAGCGCGATGTTGATGAAATAATCGCTGTAGTGCTGTGTCGCCTCTTCCGCCGCATTGATGGTCGCGAGGAGGTCTTCGGGGAGGAGGGACCGGTCCCCGATCATCCGTACCCGGATATGGTTTCTGTGCACCCGCTCATCCTTCAGGATCGCGGCGAACTTCTCCTGAAAGAGGAGGAAAAGCGATGCAAGTTCGTCCCTGTCCCTCCGGAAGTTCTCGGTCGAGAAGGTGTAGAGCGTGATGTGCCGCACTCCGAGTTCGCGCGCCCAGTCGAGGACCTGCTCCGTCGCATCCGCACCGAGCCGGTGGCCTAACGCCGTGTCGAGCCCCTGCTCTCTCGCGAACCGGCGGTTCCCGTCCTGGATCACCGCCACGTGCCGGGGGATGTGTTTCACCTGCCACTGCAGGTAACGCTCGTAAAGAGGTTCAAGCCTCGATCGCAGCATCAGATTGGCGTCACCTCGACCACCATGCCGCCGTTGGGGTAACGTTCGACGACGTACTTCCTGCCCGGCAGCCCGGCACCGTGATCGGCAAGCGCCCACCACGCCATCTCGATCCTCCCATCACAGACCGCATAGTCATTCTCGTCAAATCCCTCCAGGAACTCGTCGACGGGGCCTGCCGGTTCAAGCACTCCGTACACGACCGTCCCGTCATCCGTCACCTCCTCGAACGGACGCGCAGTATTGGCAGCGATCCGTTTTAACCGTTCCCGTAACTGGACCGAGTCCTTGAAGGCCGACGAGCAGAAGTGCACTTTGGGGTGAAGAGAGAGTTTCTCCGCCCACTGGCGGGCGCCCAGCACGGCGTTGTGCAGCCCGTCCTCGGGCTCGAGCCCGCGTTCGCGCATGGCGGCAGCGCAGGTCTCTCCCCACTCCAGCTCGTTGATGTTGAGGAAATCAAGGAGCGGGAGGACAGCGGCAAGGTCCTCGATCCCGGGGAGCGCCGGTACCTCTATGCCGATCAAAAAGCCCATCCGGTGGGCGAGGACGGCTGATCCGGCGAACCGGGTCTCGAGGATGCGTGACCAGGATTCGCGGGGCGGGTGCAGCCGGATCTCGTCGACCAGCCCCTGCAGGCGCCGGAGCACGGGCTCGTCCGGCGCGAGGCCGGTGTAGAGGTGGATCTGATGGTCCGGGCCGAAGCGCTCCTTCAGAGCCCTCGCATACTCCACCACCCGGTCGAGTTCGAGCAGCGGTTCGCCGCCGGTGATGCCGGTCCCCAGAGCGCTCATGCTCTCCGCTACTTCGATGGCCTCGGACGGCGACGAAACGCGCCGTTCGTTTGCGAACACTACGTCCCGGCCTTTGCGCTCGCGCGAAAGCGGGCAGTACCAGCAGGTGCGATGGCACCGGCCGGTCACGAAGAGAACCATCTTTGCTCCCTGGTGGCAGAGGACACATCCCGGAGAGAGGAACCGCCCGCCTTGGGGTGCTCCCGAGTCCTGTGGCATATTGTGGTATACGTGGGAGGGCGAAGAAGAAAAGGTTTGACGGTCGTGAAGAGAGGTTCCGGGAAGACTCGTTTTCCGGATTTCCGAAGTCACCGATGCATCCCGGGAGAGCACTACATCAGACCGTCCGGCCCCCTCACTCTCCCCTCATCCACCAGTTCCGTATAGTCGTCGAACCAGTAAGCCTCCGGGTTGCTCTTGTAGACCATGAACCGCCCGCGGTCCTCCGGGTTTGCAGCCTGGTTGTACTTGAAGTAGGTGTATCTGTCGGTCTTCCCCAGAACCTCGATCTTGCCGGTGGCGTGCGAGATCACGAACCTGGCCCGTTTCGCAAGCCCCGAGCAGATCGACCGTGCCTGCTCGAAGATCCGGTATGACTCCTCCACCGGCACTGCAAACGGCCGGTTGCCGATCGTGGGCCGGCACTGGAAGACGTAGTAGGGATTGGCGCCGATGAACGAGAGTTTATCGAAGAGCGACGCGAGCACCTCCGGGTCATCGTTGATGCCACGGATCAGGGGCGTCTGGTTCATGACGACCGCTCCGGCTTCCTGCAGGAGAGCGACCGCCCGGCATGCGGCGTCGGTCAGTTCCCTCGGGTGGCTGAACTGTGCCATGATGTAGATGCGCTTTTCATCCAGGCTGTAGTCCCGGATCATATCCAGCAGCGCGGGGTCGTTCGTGATCCGGAACGGATTGTATGCAGGCATCTTCGTGCCGATCCGGATGATCCCGACATGATCGATCTCCCGGAGCTGCCGGACGATATCGAGCAGCCGATCGGTCCCGAGGACCAGGGGATCGCCTCCGGTGAGCAGGACGTTCGTGATCTCCGGATGATCCCGGATGTAGGCAAGCCCCCCCGAGATGTCCTTATTCACTTCGCGTGCATCCTCGATGAAGAGGCGCTTGCGGAAACAGTAGCGGCAGAGGCCGCCGCAGAGATCGCTGACCAGCAGGAGGGCAGTTTCCCGGTACTTGTGCTGCAGCCCCGGCGCCCGGGTATACCGGTGCTCCGATGACGGGTCAAGGTGCCCCCAGGGTTCGAGCTCTTCAGGGGTCGGTATGATCAGCCGGCGGATAGGATCTTTCGGGTCGTCCCAGTCAATCAGCGAGAGATAATAGTCGTTTGATCGGAACGCAAAGAGTTCCGTCACCTGCGCAAGGGCGGCACGCTCCTCTGCAGTGATACCGGGGACCATGTCAAACGATGCCATGTAAATCGGGTTCGTAGCATCATTTGCCGGGCTCACGGCATCGTCGATCGGATTTTGAATATACGTCGTGTTCATGGGATCGCCTCCGGATCGACACTCTTCAGTGCAGGATACAATCCGCAACAGTCGGGGACAGCTGCATGAGAGCGGAGATCGAGACGATCTGCGCAAAGGGTTCATGAGAGTTTCGCGCTCTCATACAGGAAACCATCGCTCCGACATGCGTCATTGAGTGTCGGATTACGTGTCGTATCCAAAAGGGTCCTCAGGATATTTATATCTTCGGTTGGGGGTGCAGTGCTACAGGAGGATAGCCTGCCGCCCCCATCAAGTGCGGTAGACGCCGTATTACTTCCTTTTCCGGGCCATAGAGAGGATGTCCACCACGTATTTTCCTTCCTTTTCCAGCCCGACGACGACCTCATCCGACCGGGCCAGTTTCTCGATATTCAACTCGTACGAACCGGGACTGAGGATGCGGATGCTCTCGATCCGCTCGAAGACCTCTATTTCCTCTTTTCGTCGATCCTGCTTGACCTCAAGCACGTCTTCGCCCGTATCCCGGGCAATCTCGTCGATGGTCTTCTCCTTCAGCACGTCGTCGTGCCGTTCGGCCTCACGGATATAGAGAAACTTCTTCCCGCCGCAGCTCGGGCATCCTTTCAGTATCCTCGTCGAACCGTCCTCGAACTCCCTGCCACATTGCGTACACTTGTGAGGCATATATTCACCCGTAATACCCGTTCATCTTGACGAGGAGACCCATGCGCTGATGAGATCCTTCTCCTTCTTGAGTGTCCTGAGCTGGTTTGCAGGCCCGATCACGGTCAGGCGGGTTTCGGAGCGCTTCCCCCCGAGGAGTCTTCCCAGAAAGCCGCTCTGGGCATCTCTGACAGGATAAGTCTCCATCTCGATCCCGGAAAAGCCGTCCGGTGCGATCTCACGCATCGTGATCTCGATGAGCTTGCTCTGCTCGTCCGGCGCGAGACCCTTCTCCAGGATAACGATGTTGCCTTCCATGACGTCATCGAGGATCAGGCGGATCTTCTCCATCGCGGTGAGCCGATCCAGGCGTTCCGCCGAGATCAGGTCTATCTGTACACCCTGTATCATTTCCATCACCCGAAATATGACGTCATGTTCTCGTACAGTTCTTCCACGTTGGTCCCTTCAAGGCCGGATATGGCGATCACAGGATGCTGTGGAAACGCACTCTTGATCCGCGCAGGAGAAGCGTCGGGGAGATCGTTCTTGTTCGCGACGATCAGGACGGGGAGCTTCCGGCTCTCGATGATCCCGACAAGCATGATGTTCACCTGCTGGAACGGGTCCTGTGTGGCATCAAGCATGTAGATGACGCCGTCGATGTCTTCACGGAGCCAGTGCATCGCTTCGGCTACGCCCTCCGTCGCCTCTCGTGCCCGCTTGACGGCTTCCTCTTTCTCGATGCCGTACTCGACGAACTCGTTATAATCGATCTTTGTCGTCACGCCCGGCGTATCGACGATATCGATGGTTATCGAGCTGCCGTTCTGGCCCGTGATGGTGATATCCTCCTTGCGCCGCACGCGGCGGGTTTCATGAGGCACCTCACTGACCGGCCCGACCGCATCACCGACCCAATCCCGGACGATCCGGTTCGCGAGCGTCGTCTTGCCGGCATTGGGGGGGCCATAGATCCCGATGCGGCAGGTCCGCTTCTTAAAGAGTGCCTTCAAGAACCCCGAGATCTTTTTTTTCGTACGAACTAAGAACGTCATTAAGTTCCCTCAGGTAGGTCAATTTTGCCTATACTTAAGTGAGTTGTGGCACTCACAAATAAATATAATTATATGTTCCGTCCGGCGCATTCTCCATATTTTGGAGACAAACAGCAATCCGGGGGTGAGAGAATTCTTTTATACTGTTGAAACCTAGATAGACTTGCACCCGGAGAATTAGCTCAAATAGCGGCCAGATTAGGAGAATCCCATGATGAATAATAGCGATGCCATACGTTTTGAGACACGCATACCAGTCAGGGAGGTCATGCAGAGCCATCCAACGACCATCGATGTGGGAGAGACAGTCGCCCGGGCGGCGCAGATCATGTGCCGCGACGGGGTCGGCAGCTGTATTGTGCTACAGAATAACCTGCCCACCGGGATCATCACGGAGGAGGATATCAACTGCAAGGTTGTGGCAAAAGACTCAAAACCAGGCAGCGTCTCCGTCAGCGAGGTCATGAGCACCCCGCTGATCACGATCGGTGCCGACAAACTGGTGGGGGATGCCGCAATGATGATGGTAAAGCACCGCGTCCGCAGGCTCCCTGTCGTCGAGGACCAGATGGTTATCGGAATTGTGACGGTCCGGGATATCCTCACCGTCGCGGCCGAAGTGAACGAACTGCTGGCAGACCTCATCGAGATCAACCGCGAGGAAGAGTATGCCCTGGGAGTCTGCGACCGGTGCGGGAATATGTCCGATGATCTCTCCCGGGTCGACAACCTTATGCTCTGCCCCGCCTGTCGGGAGGAGGAGCAGTTGTTATGAAGGTGGCCTCAAACCTGATGGTGGAGATTCCCACCCTGCGTTACGACGAATACGTCACGAAAGCACGGAGTGTTCTCCGGGACGATGTCTTTCGTGAACTCTACATTGTGGACGAAAAAAATCGTCTGCTGGGTTACCTCGACATCTCCGACGTTCTGCGGGTCATGGACACCAAATCGAACGTCACGGTCAAAGGTTTCATCAGGGATGCCGCTCAGGTCGCCCCGAATACGCCCCTTGCAGAGGTAGGCCACGCCATATTGAATGCCCGTACAAACAGCGCCGCCGTTGTCAGCGAAGACGGTAACTACCAGGGAGGGGTGCTCTTCTCCGAACTCTTCCCCGTCCTGATCTCCCGTCGTGACATCCCCGGCAGGGTCGAGGACGTCATGTCGCGCCAACCGGTCACCTGCTCGCCGGACGAACCCATACACCGCATCTACAGCCTGATCGTTGCGAGCGGTTTTATTGCGTTCCCGGTGGTGCAGAAGAAGGAGGTCATCGGCGTCATTTCTCGCCGGGATCTCCTGCGCACAGGAAGTGTCCGCATATCGGTGAAGAACCAGGCCGACACCACCGTGGAGCGGGTGATGACGACACCCGTCATCTCGGTGACGCCGGATGACTCGCTGGCAACGGCAAGCCGGCTGATGGTCGACCACGACATCAGCATCCTCCCGGTCGTCGACGAGAGAAAGAGGCTCGTTGGCGTCATCGATCGCCACGACGTCCTCGCTGGCCGCACGCCGTGAGGACGTCTCCGGATACTATTTCAGAGGAGTGAGACCATGCAACCGAACCCCAATAATTCAGATAAGAAACCGGCCGACAGGCTCCTGAAGATGCCGGGCAAACGCGACCGCGGACCGGTCGACTTCAAGACGAGAATCGCAGAATATGAAGGCGAAATAATGGCGATCGCCACGAGGGACGTTGTTACGGCACAGCGGACCACGACGATCATCCAGGCGGTCGAGATCATGACCGGTGCGGGGTTCCGCAGGCTGCCGGTCGTCGACGCGGGGACGCATCGCCTCCGGGGGATCGTGACCGTCAGCGACATCATCGACTTCATGGGCGGCGGCGACAAGTTCAATCTCGTGCAGGTGAAGCACGGAGGGAACTTCCTCGCGGCGATCAACGAGGAACTCCGCGAGATCATGACCCAGCACCTGGTTACCATGCCCGTTACCGGGAGCATCGCCGATGCGGTCGATATCATCATCAACAGAAACGTCGGTGGGATCCCCATCACCGATGCCGAAGGGGAACTGAAGGGCATCGTGACCGAACGCGACGTGATGAAGGTGCTCACCACCGAGCATTCGGGCCGTAAGGCGGAAGATGTCATGAGGTCGTCGGTACGTGTCACCAGTCCCGACACGCCGATCGGCAACGTCTGCCGGGAGATGGTGAAATGCAGGTTCAGGCGGCTTCCGGTAGTTGTCGACGACGTTCTCTGCGGCATCGTTACCGCAACCGACATCATGAGTTATCTCGGGAAAGGCAAAGCCTTCGAGCAGCTGACGACCGGGAACTCCGTCGAGGTCATGGGGGCGCCGGTACGGTCGCTCCTCTCCGGGGAACTTCACACCACCACGCCCGACCGAAATATCCACGACATCGCCCTCGAGATGATCCGGCGGCGCGTCGGCGCGTTCCCCGTCATAGAGGATTCACGTCTCGTCGGACTGGTAACGGAATACGACCTTGTGAAGGCATTCGCAGAGGGGTGAAAAGAAGCATGCGTGCCATTGATGTGATGTCCGCGCCGGTATACGTCGTTGCACCGGCCGACAACGTCGCCTATGCGCGAAACCTTATGCTGAAGCACCGTGTGTCGAGACTCCCCGTCGTGGAAGGGGACGATCTTCGGGGCATCCTTACCAAGAAAGATATCGCCTACCGGCTCAGGCAGACGGAGCCGATGTGGCGGCGGCGCCCGATCGACCGGATCCCGGTCAGCATCCTGATGGCGCCAGACCCGATCACCGTAGAACCCGAGACCAGCATCCGCGATGTTGCAGCCGTAATGCTCGATCGGGATATATCCGGGCTGCCCGTGATCGATGACGGGAAGATGACCGGCATCGTCACCAAACTGGACGTTATGCGTTCGGCCCGCATACGCGGACTTTCTGCCCGGGTCGGCGATATTATGGAAGATGCGGCCACGGTCAACCGCTACCACTCGCTGGACCATGTCATCGACACGATAAAAGGAAAAAACGATAAACTTATTGTCGTTAACGACAATGGAAGCCTTGCCGGCATCATTACGGAGAGTAACCTCGCATTTTATGAGTATCAGGACGAGCGGATGAACCTGCCCAGGAAAGACGTTACACATCTTCGGAAAGAGGAGCCGGCGGGGCAGAAACGCTTCAGATACGTTGTCGAGGTATCGGCAGTTGCAGAGGACATCATGAGCCGCCCGGTCATCACCGTCACCCCCGATGCATCCCTCCAGGATGCCGTCGGGCTGATGCTGGAGCACCAGATCAACAGCCTCGTGGTCGTGGAGGACGGAGATATCCGGGGTATGCTCAAGAGAGATGATATCATCAAGGAAGTGGCAAAATGAGCGACAGATTTCAGGTTCTCGTTAAAGATGTGATGGCAAAACCGATCACTATTGCGAAGTCCGCCTTTGTCAGCGAAGCGCTCGAGAAGATGCTCGGTGAAGGTGTCGACCCACTCATCGTGACCAACAACGGCACGGTCATCGGCACGACATCCCGGGCGGCGATCGCAGAGACGCTCGGGAGCAGGAAGACCCAGGCGCTGAAGGCCACATCCATTCATGTCGCGAACACGGTCGAAGAGAACTTCACCTCCGCGTATCCCGACCAGAGCATCGACGTTCTGGTGCCGCTGCTCCAGCACTACAAGCTGGTCGTGGTCTTCGATGCCGAGCACCGCCTCATCGGACAGGTGACGGCAGGGGACCTTTTGAAGGTGCTCCGGCCAGCGGGCGGCACCCTGGACGTCATGGAACCGGCACACACGATCCAGGGCGAGGAGCGGGCCGTCCACCTCCGCCGGAGGATGCTTGACGGCGAGATCGACCGGTTCATCGTCGAGGACGGGGACACCGTCCTCGGTATCGTCACGGAGACCGACGTCGCGAAAGCGCTCCATGCAATCAAGGATCTCGTGGAGGGGACCCACCAGGATTACAGGATCAGGAACCTCCTCGTACGGGACATCATGAGCACACCGCTTATCGCGATGGATGCGGATACGGACATCTCCGACATCATCGACCTGATGCTCAAGAAGAACATCAGTTCCGTCCCGATCCGGCAGAACAACAGGATCACGGGCGTCGTGACCCGTTCTTCACTCGTCCAGGCGTTGTGAGACAGGGATCCGATAATATTACCTCTTTTTGCCGGGCGGCGAGGCGGCCGCGGGGTTTTTATCGGAAATTTTGGGTTTGAGAATATTCTTTCCGGTATTTGTAACCCCACCCCGCCCGGCCTTCGGCCTCCTCCCCCGCCCCAAGGGGCGGGGGCAGTCATGGCGATAGCCGGTGGGAAGCCGTGCACGGTTCTTCTCCGGGATCTCCCCATGAAGTGGACCGTGGGGGTATCGCCATCGGGGGTGGGGCTGACGGGGAGGGGGGAGCATCCCCCCTCCCCTGTCCCCAACTCGGACTTTCGGTCCTCAGGCTCGCTACGGCACACTCTGCACCCCCACCGCGACCCGCCCCTCCGAACCCCACATAATGCTAGTGCCGAAACCTCCATCCGCCCCGCTCGCTCGCACCTGACGGTGCTCGAACTCCCGCCGTTCGTAGGCGCACCTCCGGTGCTCCTGCTCCGCTCCTCGAAGACCTTCGGTCTTCTCGAACTCCTGCCCTACGGGCAGTCGTTCCTCACGGAGCATCGCACTACGCTCCCGGCAGTCGTTCACCGAACCGGTGCCAATTATTAATACGCCATAGCCAGAAACGGTATCACGATATTTCCATGAAACCAACGCAGCCAGTCAAACCGAACAGTAATATAACGGCCCTCCTCGAGTCCATGAGCAAGACCGGCTTTCAGGGGCGAAAACTCGGGGAGTCGCTCGGCATCTGGACCAGGATGGTCAAGGATCCGGACTGCACGATATTCATGGGACTCTCGGGCGCGATGATCCCGGCAGGCATGCAGAATATACTCATCGAACTCGTCAGGCACCGCTACGTCGACGTCATCGTCTCCACCGGGGCAAACATCTTCCACGACACCTGCGAGCACCTCGGCGTCCGGCACTACCTCGGCCACCACCACGCTGACGACGAAGCGCTCTTCGCGGAGGGGATCGACCGGATCTACGACGTCTTTGCCTACGAAGAGGAGTTCCGGAGCATCGACGCGGAGATCGCCCGGTTCGCCGACGAGATAGCGCCGTTCCGGGGCTCGTCGCGGGAGTTCATCCGGCTCCTCGGGAACTGGCTCCGCGAGCAGAAGCCGGAAGGGCGGTCGCTCATCGCCACCTGTGCCGAATACGGCGTCCCGATCTTCATCCCCGCCCTCTGCGACTCGTCCATCGGGATCGGCCTCGTGATGGCACGCCGGCGCGGGGTCGCCGTCGATGTCGACCAGCTCGCCGACACCGACGAGATCACCCGGATGGTCGAGGGCGCGAAGAAGACCGGCGTCATCTACGTCGGCGGCGGCGTGCCGAAGAACTTCATCCAGCAGACCCAGGTCATCGCGTCGATCCACGACCAGAACCTCGGCGGGCACGCCTACGCCATCCAGTACACCACCGACGCTCCCCACTGGGGCGGGCTTTCCGGGTGCACGTTCGAGGAGGCGATCAGCTGGGGCAAGGAAGCGCCGGAGTCGCCGCGTGTCCAGTGCTTCTGCGACGCGACGATCGCGCTTCCCATCATCGCGTCGGGGTTGATCGGGAGCGGGGTCGAGCGGGCTTCCCGCTCCCCCTGAGACACCACAATTATTATTAGGCCATCATACCAAAATTAGTAGGCACAAGTCATAGAATGCTGTGTCTGGAGCAGCACCATTGCGTGTTGCGAGTATCGAAAGATGCGAAGTTCTATGTTGAGGTAGCCAAGCCTGGTATGGCGCAGGTTTGCTAAACCTGTGTCCCCCTGGGACTCGAGGGTTCAAATCCCTCCCTCAGCGCTTTCACCGACAACGTCGATGATGAGGCGATCACATGGATGAAGAAGAGATAAAGTACTTTGTTCGAGTCAGAAACACTGATCTCGACGGCACCAAGGCAGTGCACATCGCACTGACCGGGATCAAGGGCATTGGTCCGCACACGTCGCGCACCATCACCGCCCTTGCCGGCGTGGATCCGCATGCCGTGCTCGGCAAGCTGGACGACGAATCCGTCGGACGGATCGCAAACGCCGTCGACACCTACACCGAACAGGTGCCCGACTGGATGGTAAACCGCCCAAAAGACGTCTACACCGGAGAGGTCCGCCACCTCCTCGGAACCGATCTCACCATGATGAATGACGACGACGTCAACCGCATGAGGAAGATGCGGAGTTACCGGGGCATCAGACACGAGACCGGGCAGAAGGTCCGCGGCCAGCGCACCAAGTCCACCGGAAGAACGGGCACGACCGTCGGTGTCAAGAGGAAGAAGAACTGAGCGGTGATTGAATGGCATATCCAGGAAAAAACCACAAACAATACGCGACACCCAAGCGCCGGTTCGAGAAGACCAGACTTGAGGACGAAAAGCGGCTCATCATCGATTACGGGCTGCGGAACAAGCGCGAACTCTGGAAGGCACAGAGCGTGCTGCGGAAATACCGCGCCGCTGCGCGTGAATTGGTGGCACTGCGTTCAGGTGGTCTCAGCACGGAGGACTACCAGAAGAAGCGAGACCAGCTCATCAACCACCTTTACCGCTACGGTCTCGTCGGCGAGAACGCCGACGTCGGTGACGTTCTCGCGCTGAAAGTCGAGCAGCAGCTCGACCGCCGTCTCCAGACGCTGGTCCAGAGGAAGGGGCTCGCACGATCCCCCAAGCAGGCCCGCCAGTTCATCACCCACGGCCACATCGCGATCAGGAATCGCCGGGTGACCATACCGAGCTACCGGGTCGCGAGAGCCGAAGAGCAGGAGATCAGTTACTACGGCCCCTCACCGTTCATGAACGAGGTTCATCCCGAGAGAAGCCGCATCGCTCGCACAGGAATGAGGTAACATCATGGCAGAAGAGAAATGGGGCATTGCACACATCTTTGCCTCCTTTAACAACACCATCATCACCGTCACCGACCTCTCCGGAGCGGAGACGGTCACCAAGAGCAGCGGCGGCATGGTCGTGAAGCAGGACAGGAACGAGAGCTCCCCGTATGCCGCCATGCAGATGGCGATCCAGGTCGCACAGAACGCACGCGACAAGGGGATCACCGGCGTCCACGTGAAGGTCCGTGCACCCGGCCGGGGCAAACAGCGGAGCCCGGGGCCCGGGGCCCAGGCAGCGATCCGTGCCCTTGCCCGTGCAGGGATGAGGATCGGCCGCATCGAAGATGTCACTCCCGTGCCCCATGACAGCATCCGCGGCAAAGGCGGCCGGAGAGGAAGGAGAGTGTAATGGAGATAGCGTTTTCTCGACTGGATGAGAGAGTCGCCAAATTCACCCTGAGCGGCGTTTCCACGTCGTTCGCCAATATGTTCCGGCGGGCGATGATCAGCGAAGTGCCGACGCTCGCCATCGAGGATGTCCGTGTCTACGACAACACAAGCGTCCTCTTCGATGAGATGCTGACGCACCGGCTGGGGCTCATTCCGCTCCGGACCGATCTGAAACGCTACAAACCGCGCAGCGAGTGCACCTGCGACGACGCAGGCTGCCCCGTCTGCACCGCAACCTACACGCTCTCCGTCGAGGGGCCCAGGACTGTTTACTCAAACGACCTGATCCCCCAGGATCCCGATGCCGCACCGGCAGAGGAGAATATCCCCATCATCGATCTCGATCGGGACCAGAAGGTCGTGCTCGAAGCATATGCCATTGTCGGCACCGGAAACGAGCATGCCAAGTGGCAGGCAACGACCGCCTGCGGCTACAAGAACTACCCGGAGATCACCATCGATGAGCAGTGCGACGGGTGCGGCATGTGCGTCGACGAATGTCCGAGGGGCGTGCTCGAAGCAGCTCAGGGAAAGGTCCGGGTTGTCGAAGGACGGGAGGAACTCTGTTCCCTCTGCAGGCTCTGCGAGCGGGCATGCCTTGCCGGCGGAATCGGAGCCGAGGCGGCCATCCGTATCGGTACCGACGCAAACCGGTTCATCTTCGTGGTAGAAGGTGACGGCTCAATGCCCGTCCGGGAGATCATCGAGAGAGCGCTACAATATATCCAGAAATCATCAGACGACCTGGTAGACGTGATGAACGAGATAACGGGAGAGGGGACTGAATGAAGAAAACAACCAAGACCAAATCGAACCCCCGGCTGACCGCCCTCATCGTGACGCTCAAAGATGCGTCGCGCGTACATGAGGCGAACATCTGGCGCGAGATTGCAAAGAGGCTGGATGCACCACGGAAGAACTATGCAGAGGTAAATCTCAGCAAGATCGACCGGTACGCGAACGAAGGCGAGACGATCATTGTGCCGGGCAAAGTGCTCGGCAGCGGTGCGCTCAGCCTGCCGGTAACGATCGCCGCTCTGGATTTCTCCGAGGCTGCGATGAGCAAGATCACGGGCGCGAACGGGACGTGCATGACCATCGAGGACCTCGTTCGGGACAACCCGAAGGGGAGCAGGGTACGGATCCTCAGGTGAGACGAATGGTTACAGTTATCGACGCAGACGGATTACTGCTCGGAAGGATGGCCAGCATCGTCGCGCAGCGTGCGCTTGCCGGCGAGGAGATCGCCATCGTGAACGCGGAAAAGGCTATCGTATCCGGAAACAGAGCGCACGTGCTCGCGAATTACACCACGAAGCGCGAGCGCGGATCCCGCGAGGGCGGCCCGTTCTTCCCGCGCAGGCCCGACCATATCGTCAAGCGCACCATACGGGGCATGCTTCCGTACAAGCGCGAGCGCGGTATCGCCGCATTCAAGCGGATCAAGACCTATGTCGGGGTCCCGGCAGAGTTCTCCGGGATGGAGACCGAGACGCTGGAGAGCGCCCACATCGACCGGCTGAGCAGCCCAAGGTATATAACAATCGGGGCGATAAGCACCAACCTCGGAGCAAAATATTAAATGAGGTGATGAAGTGGCAAAGATCATCAATACAAGCGGTAAGAGAAAGACGGCAATCGCCCGGGCGACGCTGAAACCCGGCAACGGCCGGGTCCGCATCAACTCCGTACCACTGGAGATCTACGGGACCGAGCTGATTCGCATGAAGATCGCCGAACCGCTGCTGCTGGCTCCGAACGCGCTCGACGGTGTCGATGCGGCGATCGATGTCTCCGGCGGCGGTACGATGGGCCAGGCCGAGGCTGTCCGGACGGCGCTCGCGCGCGGCATCGTGGAGTGGCACAACGACCCGCAGATTAAGGACGCTTTCCTTGCGTACGACCGCACTCTGCTCGTAAATGACTCGCGGCAGAAGGAGACCAAGAAACCGCACGGCTCCGGCGCACGGGCAAAGTTCCAGAAGTCTTACAGGTGAGGAAAAGAGATATAAGGGATACAGGACCATTATTATGATACCCGTACGATGTTTTACATGCGGTAAAGTCATCTCTACAGCCTGGAAGGAGTTCGAGGAGCGGCGGGATGCGGGCGAGGATCCAAAACGGATCCTCGACGATCTCGGCCTGGAGCGTTATTGCTGCAGGCGGATGCTGCTGACGCACAAGGTAGTAGTGGAGGACCTGAATCCGTACCAATGAGGGGTCGTGGGGTAGCCTGGCCATCCTATGGCGTTCGGGATGCTGTGACCTGAGTTCAAATCTCAGCGACCCCATTTTATCATTAATGATTTTGAGGCTACACGATGGAATCGTATACCCGATATGAACGAGCGCGGATTATAGGGGCTCGTGCTCTTCAGATATCGATGGGTGCACCGGTTTTGGTCAAAACGCCAAAAACAGAGCCGCTCGAGATCGCACTCGAAGAGTTCGAGCGAGACATGATCCCTATAACGGTGAAGAGAAAGTAGTGATCTGATGACGACCATCGAACAGATTATCTTAAGAACAATCCTCGATAGCCGCGGAAACGAGACCGTCGAGGCTGAAATCCACACGGATTGCGGCTTCGGGCGGGCGGCGGCCCCGAGCGGTGCCAGCACAGGAACCTATGAGGCGAAGGTGCGGCCGCCGCGCGAAGCTGTCGAGGACGCACGGAGAAACCTGATTCCATCGCTCATCGGTGAAGACACCCGCGATCAGATCACATTCGACGCACTACTGAGAGAGAACGACGGGACACCCGACTTCAGTTCTATCGGTGCAAATGTTGCCGTAGCACTCTCGCTTGCGTGTGCAAAGGCGGCTGCATCGTCTCTCGACCTCGAACTCTTCCGCTACCTTGGCGGTGCATTTGCCGGCGAGACGCCCCTGCCGCTCGGCAACGTCATCGGCGGAGGCGCACATGCCCCGAATGCCACATCTATCCAGGAGTTCCTGGTGGTGCCCACCGGTGCTTCCGGCGCAACGGAAGGGGTCTTCGTGAACGCTGCCGTTCATAAGACCGTGAAAAAGTTGTTGCAGGAGCAGGGCAGACTCTCCGGTAAAGGGGATGAAGGCGCCTGGGCTCCGGCCATAACCGACATCGAGGCGTTTGAGATCATCAGCGAAGCAATCGGCACCGTATCCGATGAGACGAACGTCGAGGTCCGGATGGGCATCGACGTGGCGGCAAGCGAGCTCTGGGACGGCGAGCACTACCGTTACAAGGATGCCGCACGGACCCGGGAAGACCAGATCGCCTACATGGCGGACCTCGTCGACCGCTACAACCTCATCTACATCGAGGACCCCCTCTTCGAGGAAGACTTCGACGCATTCGCCGACCTCACCGAACAGGTCGGGGACCGCTGCCTGATCTGCGGCGACGACCTCTTCGTCACGAACGACGAACGAATCACGAAGGGCATCGAGACGAATGCGGCAAACTGCGTCCTGATCAAACCAAACCAGATCGGAACGCTCACCGATACCTTCGAGGCGATACACCTCGCCCAGGAGAACGGGATGGAGACCGTCATGAGCCACCGGTCCGGAGAGACCACCGACGCGACGATCGCACATCTTGCAACCGCGTTTGGGTGCATCTTCCTCAAGACCGGCGTGGTCGGCGGAGAACGGATAGCCAAACTGAACGAACTGATTCGCATAGAGGAGCTGATCTAACTTGACAGGAAACGAACTTGGAATCGAATTGAAAGAACCGCTGATACCCGTTGAGGAGTACCTCGCGGCAGGCGTGCACATCGGCACCCAGCAGAAGAGCAAGGACATGATGAAGTTCATCTACCGCGTTCGCGGAGATGGGCTGTATATTCTGGACATCCAGGCAACCGACGAGCGGGTCAAGGTCGCTGCGCAGTTCCTCTCGCAGTTTGAACCCGCGAAGATCCTGGTCGTCACCTCCCGGCAGTACGGCCAGTACCCGGCAAAGAAGTTCGCCGACGCCATCGGCGGCATGGCGGTCATCGGCCGTTTCATCCCCGGGATGCTGACCAACCAGCGCCTGAACAAGTACATCGAGCCCGACGTGATCGTGGTGACCGACCCCATCGGCGACTCCCAGGCGATCACCGAGGCCGTCCAGGCCGGTATCCCGATTGTCGCTCTCTGCGACACCAACAACATGACGAAGTACGTCGACGTGGTCATCCCGACGAACAATAAGGGTCGGAAAGCACTCTCGGTGATCTACTACCTCCTGACAAAGGAGCTGCTTCGTCTGCGCGGCGTGGCCACATCGCTCACGCCCGAAGACTTTGAGACAGAGTTATAAGATCCGAAGCACAAGAGCTCAACCTTGATGGATATGCGCCCATGCAGTGTAGCGGGAATGTTCTATCCTGCCGAGCCCAGGCATCTGGAGCAACTGCTGGAAACATTCTTCCGGAAGAAGGCCCCGGACCTTGATGCCCGGGGCATCGTCTCCCCCCATGCAGGATACGTATACTCGGGGGAGACAGGAGCCTGTGCTTACTCTACCATACCGCCTGATTTTGACGGCACGTTTCTGGTTATCGGTCCGAGCCACCGGGGCTACATGACGAGCGCCTCGGCCGTACCGTGGGAGACGCCTCTTGGAATCGTCGACGTCGATACGGAGTTTGTCGACGCGCTGGATATCGAGGTCGATGAAGTATCGCACCAAAGCGAGCACTCCATAGAGGTGCAGATGCCATTCATCAAATACCGGTTCCCGAGAGCAAGGGTTGCGCCCGTTCTCATGGGAGAACAGAGTTACGAGGCGGCAATAAGCCTCGCGGAGCATCTGCTCCGGGCGATCGAGCACACAGAACGAAACGTGCGGATCATCGCCTCGAGCGACTTCTCCCACTATGTCCCGGACGATGTGGCGCGCCGGCATGACCTCTCTGTAATCGATGCGCTCAAAACCCTGGACATACCGGAGTTTTATCGCCGGCTCAGGGAGACCGGCGCCACGGTCTGCGGCTACGGCCCGATCGCCGCCATGTGCATCGCGTGCCAGTCGCTCGGTGCAGAGAGAGGGGAACTCCTGCGGTATACGACCAGCGGCGACGTGACGGAGGACTTCAATCAGGTTGTGGGGTATGCAGCGATAGCGGTGGTGTAATTGGCAACATGGAGCGCGCCGGGCAAGATATTCCTGTTCGGCGAGCATGCAGTGGTCTACGGGAAGCCGGGAGTCGCGATGGCGATCAAGCCCCGTGTCTTCGTCACGGTGAGGAAGTCCCGCAACCCGACCCGCCCGAAGTCGCCCTACATCGACGAGTGTTTCAGGATGATGGGAGTCCGGGGCAGTGTCTACGTCCACTCGCAACTCCAGAGCTCGTCAGGGCTCGGATCGTCGGCTGCGGTGACGGTGGCGACGCTCTCTGCGATCAACGATGAGTTCAATCTCGGGCACACCCGCGAGTACATCGCCAATGCCGCGTTCGCCATCGAGAAGAAGGTCCAGAAAGGGAGGGCGAGCCCCACCGACACCTACGTCTCGGCAAACGGGGGGATAGTGCTCATCACGGGGAACTCCAAGCGGAGACTTCCTCCCGAGAGCCTGCAGGTCGTCGTGGGGAACACCCTGGTGCCGCACAGCACCGCAAAGATGGTGGAACAGGTCGGGAACCTGCAAAAGAAGCACCCGGAAATCGCAAACCCGATACTGGATGCTATAGGGGCCGTGACGCTTGCCGCCCTTCATAACATCGGCAACCCAAAGGAACTCGGGCAGTACATGGACACGAACAACGCCCTCCTGGAGGCCCTCGGCGTGGGGCACCCGGCAAGCAGCAGACTTGTGCTTGCGGCAAGGGCGAGCGGCGCATACGGCGCGAAGATCACCGGAGCGGGCGGCGGCGGGTGCATCATCGCCCTCTGTCCCCGGCGGGCAAAGAGCCGGGTTGCCGGAGCCATCGAGGCCTGCGAAGGGAAAGCAATCATCACGACGATAGATACGGACGGCGCGAGAAAAGAGAAGCATGACTGAGACCGTGGTACTGAAACTGGGAGGAAGCGTGATCACCGACAAGTCGGGAGAATGCACTATCGATCACGCTCGCCTGCACGAGGTTGCGGAAGAACTCGCCGTACGGAAAGGCTCCGCACTCGTGCTCGTTCACGGTGCAGGGTCATGCGGGCACCCGGAAGCCCGGCGCTACCGCATCAACGACGGCCTCACGAAAGAGAACGTCCCCGGCGTTTATGAGACGCACGCGGCAGTCTCAGGCCTGAACGCCGCGGTCGTCGATGCCCTGCGGAATGCGGGGGTCGAGGCGGTCGGCATCCACCCCCTCGATCTGGCGCTCGCCGAGGACGGACGTCTGGTCTCGTTCGAGACCCGCCATATCGCCGAGATGACAGACCACGGTATTGTGCCCGTGCTGCACGGCGACGTGGTGATGGACCGTCTCCGGGGCTCCTGCATCGTATCGGGCGACCAGCTGGTGACCCGTCTTGCCGGCGCTCTCGGGAGCCGGCGCGTGGGTCTTGCGACCGACGTCCCGGGCGTGCTGCAGGACGGCCGGGTGGTCCCGCGCATCGACCGGAATACGGCAGAATCGCTCGATGTCGGCGGATCGGGAAACACCGACGTGACCGGGGGCATGCGGGGCAAGATCGCGGAACTCCTGGCGCTGGCCGATGCCGGCATCGAGTCGCATATCTTCCATGTCTCGAAGATCGGCCGGTTCCTGGACGGCACCGGGCATGACGGAACGATAATCGGAAGGGGTATGCCATGACGAGAGAGACGGCCACATCCTCGCGAAAACGGGATCACCTGGTCATCTGTTGTGAACAGCCAGTCGAGGCCGGTGACGCCGGCTTTAAGGACGTCCGGCTGGTTCATAACGCTCTTCCCGAGTGCAACATGGACGCTATCGAGATGAAAACCCGGTTCCTCGGTAGAGCACTCGGCTCACCCCTCTTCATTGCAGCGATGACCGGAGGACACCCGGACACCATCGAGGTAAACCGGCGGCTCGCACGTGCCGCCGAGCGGTATAACCTCGGCATGGGCGTCGGTTCTCAGCGAGCGGCATTGGAAAAGCCCGAACTGGAGGAGAGTTTCACCGTCGTGCGGGAGGAAGCGCCGCATGCCTTCCTCTGTGCGAACCTCGGAATCATCCAGCTCCGCGACCATGGCATCGAGTGGGCGGAACGGGCTGTCGAGATGATCGATGCACAGGCGATCGCCATCCACATCAATTCGCTTCAGGAAGCGATTCAGCCGGAAGGCGATCATAACGCAGAGGGGAGCCTTGATGCGCTCCGGAACCTCTGCGAAGAGTTCTCCTACCCGGTCATCGTGAAGGAGACGGGTTCCGGCATATCCGCCGGAACGGCAAGGGTTATCCGGGGGGCAGGAGCGAGCGCCATCGACATCGGCGGCTACGGAGGCACTTCGTGGGCGAAGATCGAACGCCTGCGGGCGAACGACTCCGGGCTCGCCGATCTCGGGGAAGCGTTCCTCTCCTGGGGCATACCGACGGTGGTAAGCCTCTGTGAGGCCCGGACGGCAGGAGGCCCGATCATCGCAACAGGCGGACTGCGGACAGGTGTCGATATCGCGAAAGCCATCGCCCTCGGGGCGGATCTCGGGGGCATGGCGCTCCCACTCCTGAAACCGGCCATGGAGAGCGATGAGACCCTCTTTGCAGCCATCGAGGCGATGCACCGCGAACTTCGCGTGGCGATGTTCCTGACGGGGTCCCGGTCGATACGGGAGCTCCGGCACGCCCGGACGTATATAACCGGCCTGACCCGGCAAATGATTGGAAACAGCGACTAATCACGAAACAAACATCCCTACAAGGAGGATACATGGATATTGAGATCATAGCAGTGGGCGGATATAACGAAGTCGGCAGAAATATGACCGCCGTCCGCTGCGGAAAAGAGATTGTCATCTTTGATATGGGCCTGCGTCTCGACCAGGTGATGATCCACGAGGATGCTGATATCGAGAATATGCATTCCCTGGACCTGATCGAGATGAAGGCCATTCCTGATGACACCATCATGAATGCGGTAGAAGGGAGTGTCAAGGCGATCGTCTGTTCGCACGGGCACCTGGACCACATCGGTGCGATACCGAAACTGGCGCACCGCTACAATGCCCCGATCATCAGCACCCCCTACACCTCGGAACTGATACGGCAGCAGATCGCAGGTGAACAGAAGTTCGGAGTGAACAATAAACTCTTCGCCCTGAAAGCCGGACAGCGCTACACCATCTCCCCGCACCTCACGCTCGAGTTCGTGCGTGCTCAGCACTCGATCATCGACACGGTCTTTCCCGTCCTGCATACGCCGCGAGGCGCGGTCGTTTATGCAAACGACTTCAAACTGGATAGGACGCCAGTGCTCGGGGAGCCGCCGGACTTCGCCCGGCTGCGGCAGATCGGGAAGGAGGGCGTCATCGCCCTCATCACGGAGAGCGTTAACATCGCCGATAAGGGGCGCTGCCCGAGCGAGAAGATCGCACGGGACCTCGTGCGGGACACCATCACAAGCTACGAGGATGACAAGAGCGCCATCTTTGTCTCGACGTTCTCTTCCCACATCTCCCGTGTCAAGACCATCGCCGAATGCGCCCACGAGATCGGCAGAAAACCGGTCCTGCTCGGGCGCTCGATGGAGCGCTACAGCTCGGCGGCCGAACAGCTGAAACTGGTCGGGTTCCCCGAGTCGCTCTCGATGTTCGGCAACCGCCGGACCGTCGATAGGACACTTCGGCGGATCATGAAGACCGGGAAGGACAAGTTCATCCCGATCGTCACCGGTCATCAGGGGGAGACGGGCGCCATCCTGACGAGGATCGTGATGGGGGATACCCCCTACAAACTGGAGAAGGGCGACAAGATCCTCTTCTCGGCGAAGGTGATCCCGAACCCGATGAACTACGGGCAGCGTTATCTGGTCGAGGCCCGCGCCAAGATGGCGGGCGTGCGGATCTTCGACGAGCTGCATGTCTCCGGCCATGCGTATAAAGAGGACCATTACGAGTTCCTTCATCTCCTGAATCCCCAGCACATCATCCCGTCGCATGGTGATATCGGGATGACCGGAGGCTATGCGAAGTTTGCGGAGGAGATCGGGTATACGCTTGGTAACGATCTCCACGTTCTCCGGAACGGGAAGAACGTCCTGATAAAGTAAGGAGGCTGTGCATGACGACGCTTGAAGACTACCTGGAGAAGAACGCTGAGCGGATCGACAAGGTGATCCACCGCTACTTCGGAGACGTCCACGGCGACCTCTTCCGGGCGAGCGCCCACCTGCTGCTTGCAGGCGGGAAACGGCTCCGCCCGGCGGTCGTCATACTCGCTGCGGATGCGGTGAGGAAAGGAAGTTCGGACGACCTGATCCCGGCGGCGCTCTCGCTTGAACTGACCCACAACTTCACCCTCATCCACGACGACATCATGGACGGCGACGCCGCCCGGCGCGGTGTCCCGACGGTGCATACTGTCTGGGACGAGCCGACGGCGATCCTTGCGGGAGACGTACTCTACGCGAAGGCGTTCGAGTTCATCTGCCTCTCGGATGCCTCCGAAGCAGCCAAAATTCGCGCGGTAAAGATGCTTGCCCGGACGTGCACGGATATCTGCGAGGGGCAGAGCATGGACATGGCGTTCGAGAAGAAAGACGACGTTTCGGAGCTGGAATACCTGGAGATGGTCAGCAAGAAGACCGGGGTGCTCTACGGCGCGTCCGCCGCCATCGGGGGTATCCTTGCGGGGGCGACCCCGGTCCAGGCCGACGCCCTCTATCAGTTCGGGGTGAACAGCGGCATCGCCTTCCAGATACAGGACGACCTCATCGATCTTCTTGCAAGCACCGAGAAGAGCGGCAAGGACCGCGCCTCGGATATCAGGGAAGGGAAGCAGACCCTGATAGTGATCAGGGCACGCGAGAAGGGAATCGATCTTGCCCCGTACCGGAGGTCACTCACCGGCGCCGAGATCGACGATCTCATCACTCAACTGGAGAGTGCGGGTATCGTCGAAGAAGTGCGTGCCGTCGCCCTCGAGCGGGCCGCCACCGCAAAACAGGCACTCTCGGTCCTCCCGGACTCTGAGGAGAAGCGGCTTCTTGCAGAGATTGCCGATTTCTTCATTGCCCGGGGCAACTGATACTATGGACGCCGATATCGAGCGCCTGCTCTTTATCTACGCCCTGCAGAACGCCGTGAAGCACGACGCGCCCCCGAAGAGCGGGACGGTCATCGGTACGGTACTCGGCAAACACCCCGAGTTCCGGAGCCGTGCACGGGAGATCGGGCCGCTCGCGGGGAAGGTGATCGCGGAGGTGGCGAAGATGAGCCCGGCCGAGCGCAAAAGCCTTCTATCGGAGATCGCGCCCGAACTCCTCGCGGAGCTCACCGAGACGCACGAACACGTCCGGGAACTCCCCGCTCTCGAGGGTGCGGAGAACGGCGTGGTGATGCGGTTTGCGCCGAACCCGAGCGGACCGCTGCACCTCGGGCATGCCCGGGCATCCATCTTAAACGACTACTATGTCCGCCGTTACGGCGGCCGGTACGTCCTCCGCGTCGAGGATACTGACCCGAAACGGGTCGATCCCGAGGCATACGCGATGGTGCTCGAGGATGTCGAGTGGCTGGGGCTCGGCATCACCGATATCGTCTACCAGAGCGACCGCCTCGATATCTATTACGACTGGTGCAGGAAGCTCATCGAACTCGGCGGCGCCTACGTCTGTGTCTGCGACTCAGAGCGCTTCCGCGAACTCAAACTCAAGGGGAAGGCGTGCCCCTGCCGGGAGCTGACGGTGGAGGAGAACCTGGAACTCTGGCAGCAAATGCTTGAAGGGGAGTTCTACGAGGGCGACGTGACCGTCCGGGTGAAGACGGACCTCACCCACCCCGACCCGGCCATGCGCGACTATTCCGCGATGCGTATCGTGAACGCGCCCCTCCACCCGCGGGTGGACGCTACGGTCTTTCCGTTGATGAACTTCTCGGTCGCGGTGGACGATCACCTGCTCGGGATCACCCATGTCATTCGCGGAAAGGACCATATCGCGAACACGAGACGGCAGCGCTACATCTTCGATTACTTCGGCTGGAAGCCGCCGGTCTACCGTCACTACGGCCGGATGGGGATATCGGGCGTCGTCCTCTCGACGTCGGGGATGCGCGAGGGGATCAGGAGCGGTATCTACACCGGCTGGGACGACATCCATCTCGGGACGCTGCGGGCGATTGCGCGCCGGGGCATCGAGCCCGAGGCCGTCCGGAACGCCATGGTCGATATCGGGATCGGGGAGACCGACATATCGTTCTCGTGGGAGAACCTCTACTCCCGGAACAAGGAACTCGTCGACCCGAAGGCGAACCGCTACTTCTTCGTCCCCGACCCGGTCGAGGTCGTCGTGGAAGGTGCCCCTCGCCATGAGGCCCACGCGGCCCTGCACCCGAACGACCCCTCTCGGGGAGTCCGCATACTCGCCACCGCCGGAAGGGTGCTTCTCCCGCGGGCGGATATCGAAGGGAAGAACATGGTCCGGTTGAAAGACCTCTACAACGTGAAGATCGAGTGGGACGCCGATGAGCCGCGGGTATCTTACGCGGGCGACTCGCTCGAGGATGCCCGGCGCGAGAAGGCGCCGATCATCCAGTGGCTGCCGGCGGACGCGAAACTCCCGTGCACGCTTCTCCGGCAGGACGGGAGCCTCGTGGGGTTCTGCGAGCCGCTGGTCGCCGGAGAGGCGGACCACGTCGTCCAGTTCGAGCGGATCGGGTTTGCCCGGATCGACTCGGTGGAGGATGGCCGGGTGAGCGCCTACTTCGCGCACCGGTGAAGCGGATCCGCCGGACAGGTAGGTCCCCTTCTTCACAACAACTTTTTTTGAAACGACCGGCCGAGCGAGGGCGACCCACATTCTCCGGCTCTGACAGATGTTGGCACGGATTTCAAGGGGACTGCGCACCTGCGGTGCGAAGTGCGAGCACAAGCGGAGCTTGAGCGGCGTTACGGTGCAGGGGTAGGTGCTCCACCCACTACCACTCTTCGCGTTCTTCGCGAGTCGCACCATCTGTGCTCAAACTCCGCTTCATAAGAGCCCTGTGCCTTGCGCAGGACAAAATAATAGACTCCAGGGGAGCCGCCCGCGTTCACCGGCGCTGGACCGCCGGCCTCTCCGCCCGCCCGACCAGTTCCCGGAGCACCGCCCGGGCGAGCCCGGCGTTGCCGTAGTCCCGCTCGCGGACGACATCCCGGACGCAGGCCGGCACCTCGATGAACCGCTCCGCTTCCCGGACCTCGGACGCGAGCTCCGCGAGATCGCTTCTCTCCCGCATCCGGTCCCGGTGCCAGGCCGCGGATCCCCGCTCCGGGTCGATCGAGAGGATCGCCTCGTAACAGTCCGCCGCCTCGTCGTAGCGGCACATGGTCCCGAGCACCCAGCCCCTGCTCTGCCAGGCGAGGATATGCTCCGGGTCCAGCATGAGTGCCCGGTCACAGCAGGCGACGGCGCTTTCGTGCTCCCCGAGGTGCGCGAGAACGTAGCCCTTTCTCTGCCAGGCTGTCGCATCGTCAGGGTCTATGGCGAGCGCCCGATCAAAGCAGGCGGCCGCCTCCTCGTAGCGGCCGGCCCTGATGAGAGCAAATCCCTTCCGCCTCCAGAAGAGGGGATCGTCGGGGGAGAGTTCAAGGGCCTTATCGTAACAGGCGATTGCTTTGTTGTAGTCCCTGGTGCTGCAGAGAGCCTGACCTCTGTGGTACCATACCTCGGCACCCTCTTCTTTTGTCGCCATCGAACCTGAAATGGAGGCCAATCCATAAGAACCTAACCCGGTACATCCCGGTAACGTTTAAGACCGGCCGAACGAGAGGTACCTGCATTATGGCAGACAGAATTCTTATTGCCTATGCCACCCGCTACGGCTCGACCGCAGAGGTGGCGGAGGCGATCGGCGACGAACTCCGCAAATCCGGCGCCGATGTCGATGTGAAGCCGGTAGGGGAAGTCCGGGATCTCTCTTTGTACCGGGCTGCCGTCATCGGAAGCCCGATCTACATGGGGAAGTGGCTCCCGGAATCGCAGGTATTCATCGAGAAAAACCAGCAGTACCTGCGCACCATCCCGGTCGCCTTCTTTGCCGTGGGGCTCACGGTCACAGACAGGGGGCCTGAGATCCTCAGGAAAGCGGAAGCATCGATGGACGCGGTCCGGATGCTCGTTAACCCCGTAGAGGTCGGCGTCTTTCCGGGCAAACTGGAGAGCGGCGGTCTGTCCCTCACCGACCGCACTATCACCAAGCTCATCAGGGCAAAAACCGGAGACTTCCGCGACTGGGAAGCCGTCCGCTCCTGGGCGCAGGCGGTGCACTCGAAGATAGCCCCGGCGTGACCGGCCACAGGGGAGCGGCATGCAGGCATCAGAACCCTCTCATTTCCAGTTCCAGCTCTCCGCAACGCACAAAAAGTGCTTATAGGACGGCCGCTCACCTATAAAAATCACAAGGTGAACCGGGTGAATAAATATTCTTTTGTCGCCAGAATGCCCGACAAGCCGGGTGCGCTGCACCGCGCAGCCGAGATCGTCAAGTCCTATTCGGGCAACATCATTCGCATCCAGTACGACCGCAGGATCGATCCCGCCACGGTCTTTTTTGAGGTGAGCGCCACACCGGAGGGTTACTCCCGGATGAAGGAAGACCTCCACGCGATCGGCTACCTCCGGGAATCACTGCCCACGCTCGGGTTCCTCAAATTCTCCGTATACCTTCCTCACGAACCCGGATCCCTCTTCGAACTCCTCACCTACATCACCGGGGCGGGGGCGAACATCGCCTACATCGACTTCGACGACCGGAGGTCGGACCCGGGCAGGGTCACCATCAGTCTGAATGTCGAAGAGACCGCCATCGTGGAGAGCCTGCTCGACCGGCTCAAGTCACGCTACCGCCTTGAGATCCTGGAGTACGACACGACCGGCGAACAGCTCGACGACACCGTCTTCTACGTCAGGTTCGCCCAGGCGGTGCGGGGGCTGATCGGGACGGCGGAGGACGAGTTCCTTCTCTCTCTCCTGCAGGACGTCAACCACATCGTCCAGGAACTCAACAGCCTCGGCCAGGATCCAAAAGAGGTCTTTGAGTGCATCCTGCGCGCCGGAAGGACGCTCAGGGATACCAGGAACGATGGGTTCTACGCGGACGTTCAGCGCATCCCCTTGAGCGACGACGTCGAGGTCTTCTGCTTCCAGATGCCGGGCGGCGGGAACATCTTCCTGCTCCGCGCCCCGGACGAGACCGTCATGATCGACACGGGGTACGGGATCTACCACGAGGACGCCGTCCGGATGTTCCAGCACTACGGTCTTGGAGACCTCACCCGGCTCCGCCGGATCTACATCACCCACGCCGACGCGGACCACTGCGGGGCGGGCGGGCTCTTTGATGCCGCTGCGTTCATGCACCCGTGGTCGCTTGAGATCATCCGCCAGGCGAACCGGGCCTACGGCTCGCGGAGCGAGGCCTCGATCCTCGAGGAGGTCTACACGACCATCATCAACCTCTTCTCGCGATTCAACCCGCCGGAGGACCCGGTGCTCTTCTCGGGGGAGCGCCTCGGCGCACGCTCGATCTTTCCGGTCATCGGCCGGTTCCGGGTCCACGATTTCGAGTTCGAGGTCCTGGAGTCCCTGGGCGGGCACATGCACGGTCAGGTCTACTTCCTATGCTCCGAACACGGCATCATCTTCACGGCCGACACGCTGATCAACTTCGGGAGCCTGGATGAGGACCGGAAGCGCTACAACTCAATCGCCGACTTCCTGGTGACGTCGGTCAACGTCGACAGCGACTGCGCACGCCGGGAGAGGAAGGCGCTGCTCGAACTGATCCGGAACCTGGACGAGGAACTCGCCCCGTCCGGCCGCCGATGCCTGGTCGCGTGCGGCCACGGTGCCGTCTCGGTTCTCGAAGACGGAAGACTGGAAGCCATCGGATCGGTCGAGCGCTACCGGGCAAAAGGGCCAGAGAGGTAGGCGGCGGACGGCCGCCCACTCCCGTGTGTTCTTCGCGTGAATCGATAGCAGAAACCGGGGATACGGCCTCCCGTCCGAACACCTCTGGAGATCAGACCTCTTTTCTGCGCGCCCCCTGCTCCCCCACCAGCGCAATCCCTGCACCGAGAACGACCAGGACCCCGCCGACCAGCAGCACCAGAGTATCCAGCTGGATGAGGAGAAGGAGGGTCGAGGCTATGCCGACGGCCGGGATGACCGGGAACCTGCCGATGCTCCCCGGTATCTGGAAGGGCCGGATGTGGTCCGGCGCACGATACCGCAGCAGGATCACGGACGCGTTGATGACGACGAATGTCACAAAGAGCGTGAAGTTCGTGACATTCGCGACGAAATCGATCTCGCCGGCAAAGAGGAATGCCATGGAGGCGAGTGCAACCGCGATGATGGCCGTCCAGGGCGTCCGCGTCCGATGGTGCACCCGGCCGAGGAACGTCGGAAGCGAGAAGGAGGAGGCCATGCCGTAGATGATCCGGGACGACGCCATCATCATCAGGAGCGCGGTGTTTGCGGTGGCAAAGAGGGCGATGACGGCGATGAGGGTGAACGCCACGGGGCCGAGAGCGACGGCCGCGACGTCGGCAAAGGGTGCCCTCGAGGCGGCAAGCTGTTCCCACCCGACGACCGAGACGGCGGCGAGGGAGACCAGGATATAGAGGAGGACGGAGATGGCAAGCGCGATTATCAGGGCGATGGGGATGGTCCGCTCCGGGTTTCTGGTCTCTTCAGAGAGTTTCACCATCTCCTCAAATCCCATGTAGGCGAAGAAGACGAGTGCGGACGCCTGCAGGAGGCCCGGGATCCCGAGCGGCATCTCAAGGTAGTCCACCCGCCCGATGTGCGGGAGGCCGATCAGGATGACCATAACGATCCCCCCGACCTCGATGAGAGTCAGGGCGATGGCGACCCGGGCGGTCTCCTTGATACCGGAGAACAGGATGCCGGCAAGGAGGAGGATGATCAGGGCCGCCGAGGGGATGACCGGAAAGCCGACGAGGTCCGAGAAGTAGCCGGCAAACCCGAGCGAGACGGTTGCGGCGCCGAGGATGCCGGAGAAGATGATCAGCCACCCGATGACGAACGCAAGCTTCCTGCCGAAGGCGTTCGAGACATACTCGAACTCGGCGCTCGCGCGCGGATACATCGACGAGAGCTCGGCATAACCCAGGGCGCTGAATGCAGCGATCGTGGCGGCGATGGCGAACGTCAGCCAGACGGCGTTGCCGGCCATGCCGGCCGCTTCCCCGAGAAGGGCGTAGATACCGGCCCCGAGGATGATCCCCACACCCGAGAGGGTGACCGCAGGCAGCCCGAGTTCGCGCCGGAGTGTCGTCCCGGGATTCGGGGCGTCCGGTTCCTCTTTCACCATACATATACCCCTATGTTTCTGCACCATTTATGGATATCCGGCATCTCACCGTACTCCGGCAACGGTCGCCGTGCCTGTACCGGGAACGGGACTCATCGAGGCAGGGGAGGCCGTCCTCCCGGAAGGGCGGCCGGGAGGTGGACGATGCCCTTTCCCCTGCACCGGCGACCGATCCGGGGATGAAGTGGAATGCCCTCCTGCGACCGCCGGAGCGAATCCCCGGGTCTCCCGGGGGGGGTGCCGGATAAAAAAGGCTACGGCCCGGATCTGGAATCCGGGCACAATTCATATATATCGGACCCACCCATGCAGGCCTCCCTGCAACGTAGGGGGGAAGTGATCAGATGGCGCAGAATGTTATCGATATCCTGAAACAGGAGCACAAGATGGTGCTCTCGCAGCTCTCGGAACTCTCGGAAAAGGGCATGAGCAAGCGGGAGCAGAAGTACAGCTCCTTAAAGGAGAACCTCATACCGCACATGATCGGGGAGGAGCAGGCCGTATACCCGAAACTCATGGAGTCGGGGATGAAGGAGATGGCCCTCGAGTCGATCGAGGAGCACAACGCGGTCAAGACACTGCTTTCCCAGCTCGACAGCGCATCCACGTCGGAGGAAGATGTCTGGGTGGCGAAACTGACGGTGATACAGGAGAACGTGAAACACCACATCGGTGAGGAGGAGGAGCATATCTTCCCAAAGATGCAGCAGAAGATGGGCAGCGACGAACTCTCGAGCCTCGGCAGCAGTTACGAAGAGGCAAAGAAGAGTGCGATGCCGATGGCGGCACGCTGAACGATCGTGCGTTACCGATGCGGGCAGGTGCGCAGGCACCGGACTCCCCTATTTTTTGGCGGATTCGAATCCGGCGAAATCGTTAAGTACCGCATTCCCTATTCTTCATCAGGATGGAGGACACGTATGCCGCAGATTCTTGAATTAATCAGGGACGACCACGACTTTATCAGGGGCCTCTTCGATGAACTCGCGAGCAATCCCGAGACCAGGGATGTCCGGTGCATTACGCTCCGCCGCGAGTTGCCGGGGCACGTATACGCGGAAGAGGCCACCCTCTACGCGAGGCTTCGGGACCTGATACCGGAGGAGATCCGGCAGTCGATCGAGGAGCATGCCGACATTCGTGAAACGCTCGCCCGGTTCGAGGTGATCCCCCTCAGGGACGACGCATGGATGCCGGCGCTCGTCGATCTCCGGGAACGGGTCGAAGCACATTTCGCCTCGGAAGAAGGGGACGTCTTCACCCGGGTAGAGCGCCATCTCAGCCAGGCTGAACTCTTCGGGCTGGGGGAGATGTTCGAACCGGAAAAACGTAAAGCGGCACAATTCGCTGTAGTTTAACCGTCGGGAGGAGCAAGCGCCGGGTGGAGGCAGGGTTTTCCTTCCCGAACTCCGGTGGAGGACTGAACTGCCAGAGTTCCTCTCATGCCCCACAACGGCCGCTCAGGAGGTGCCCGCCCCAGGTAAACAAAATTTGTTGTACAAATAATGTTTGTAAAGCACTTTTTCGTAAAAGATATTAACACCGGAGGCAGATTGGCCTTCAATGAGAGTTCTCATCACGAGCGGAAGGACGATTGCACAGGGTAGAAAACTCTATTCTAAAGACACGTCTGAATATTCCCGTGAAACGGGACGCTGTTTCGTCAACCCGTTCGATCTCCTGGAACTCGGTGCCGAGGCAGGAGATTCACTCCTCCTCTCAACCGGGACAGGAAAAGAGGTATTTATCGCCACCCCCTGCGACGATCTCGTCTCCGGAACGGTGTTCATCCCCTGCGGGCCGCATGCGAATGCAATCCTGCATGCAAATACGCGGGGAACCGGTGCTCCGGACTACAAATGGCTGGAGGGGACGCTGACACGGAGCGAAACGCTTCCAAGGTCCGGATGGGAGATCCTTATCGAGGAAGGCGGCACCGTATGCCCTCCGATGCCGGGGCCCTGTACCGGGGAAAACTGCGGCAGTTCCGCAACCATCCGCGATGTTGCCTGCCCGCTTTGCGGGTGCCTCTGCGACGACATCGTCGTGAAGGTCGAGGGCGGGGCCGTCACGTCCGTCGATAACGCATGCTCGCTGGGCTCGGAAAAATTCCTGTCGCAGAGCCGCCTTACACTCCCGATCTCAAACGATGGAGCATCCTGGAAGACGATCGGGTTCGAGGAGGCTATCCGGTACGCCGCAAAAATACTCGCCAATGCCGAACGGCCGCTTCTCTTTGGGTGGAGCGGCACTTCCGCAGAAGCACAGTGTATCGGCATCCAGATCGCCGAGGAGATCGGGGGAGTAATCGACAACTGTTCGTCGATCTGTCACGGCCCATCGATCATGGGCATCCAGGAGGCCGGGCACCCGGGGTGCACGCTCGGTTCGGTGAAGAACCGGGCGGACGTCGTGATCTACTGGGGTTCAAACCCTATCGAGTCGCACCCCCGCCACCTCTCCCGGTACACGACGTTCGTCAACGGGAAGTACCGGGATAACGGGCACCATGACCGGACTCTCGTCGTCGTGGACATCCGGGAGACCGATACCGCGAAGATCGCCGATGAGTTCATACGGATCAGGCCGGGCGGGGATTACGCCGTGTTTGCAGCCCTCCGGGCAATCCTCAGGGGCCACGCGGATGTCCTCCCTTCCAGCGTCGGAGGCGTCCCGCGAGAGAGGCTGATCTGGCTCGCGGATCTCTGCAGGACCGCACAGTTCGGGGCCCTGTTCACCGGAATCGGTCTAACACAATCTCCCGGCAAGTACAAGAACGTCAGGAACGCCATTCAGCTCGTCGACGAACTCAACCGGCATACGAAGTTCACCCTGACACCCATGCGCGGTCACTGGAACGTCAACGGCACCAACCAGACGTTCTCCTTTCTCACGGGTTACCCGTACGGCGTCGATTTCTCACGCGGCATACCGTACTACAATCCCGGCGAGACCACGGCGGTCGACCTGCTCGGCCGCCGAGAGATCGATGCATGCCTCATCATCGGCGCCGATCCCGGGGCACATCTGCCAAGGGAGTGCAACGAGCACCTCGCGACGATTCCCACCGTCGTCATCGATCCATTCGTCTCCCTCAGCACTGCCTTTGCAGATCTTCATATCCCGGTTGCATGCGTGGGGATCGACTGCGAGGGAACGGGCTACCGGATGGACTCCGTCCCGATCCGGATGCGAAAGGTTCTCGATACCGGTTTGCCGACCGACGAGGAGGTGTTATCGCGGATACTGCATACCATCCAGGAAGAACGACAGTCCCACAGTGCAAACGTCCTGATGACACGATCGCCGGAGGCATCGCCGGTATCGCAGCAAAGGTAGGGCGGCAGATCTCCGGGGCCTGTAAACGATATAACTTCGACAAATTAGAAAAGTTAAATAAACAGTGGCAACCACAGATAGAATGGTGCCACCGCATCGGCGGCACAGCTTGAGATCTGAACATGGTTTGAAACACTCTCCCATCGACGTTAAAACCCCGGAACACCTGCAACTCCGCGGACGGGGAGGGAGTCGTACCGGGCATCGTGCCGGATGTCCCGGAAGGTGTGGTTAAGAGTGTTTTAGCGGGGATGAGGAGCCCGTCCCCCCTCTTCCCGATCTGGTTTTGCTGTTTTGAGAGACTCTGTTCTTGAATGCCGTTCCGCCAGGAGACACTCGTATGTGAAGAGCAGAACAACTTCAACGAGGCAGAACGGCGGTTGAATCCGACGACGGGACCTGTTGTGGGAGAAACGCGTTACGCAAAAATCGGCGACAGGAGACAGCGAACGCTCGCATAATAACAATTTCAGAAAAGCACTCTTTCAGTGTAAAGGAAGGTAATAGCAGCGAGCTGAGCTTCCCGAGGGCTCGCGCACCTCAGTACAACGCAGCACGTGAAAGGGCTTAACTTCTGGGTTCGGAATGGGTCCAGGTGTTTCCCCTCTGCTATGGCCGCTATTACCAGTAACGACCGGATGTAATGCGCCGATTGGAGTCGAAAATCCTTACGGATTTTCTCCCCGCCCAGCCGCTTCGCGCCCGGTCGGAAGCCAAGGCCCGGACTTGAACCGGGGTGTAGTTGATCTGCAGTCAACCGCGTGGCCGCTCCGCCACCTTGGCAAGCTGTGTTGCCTCACTATGTTGTCGCCCAATCTATTTAAGGGTTACACCCTTGCCAGATTCGGCCGTGAGGTGTTTTTTGGTGCGTACTCCGGATTTCGTCTGAGTTCAGCGGAAGGCATCGGACGTTAGTATCCGCGGACTGAACACGTCGTTGCCTTCGTGCTTACATCCCGGACCTATCAAACGGGTCTTTTACCCGTGTCCTCAACGGAGTCTCTTTTCAGGTCAGGTTTCAAGCTTAGATGCTTTCAGCTTTTATCCCTTATCGCGTAGCTGCTCGGCACTGCCCTGTCGGACAACCGATCGACCAGAGGCGACGACGGAAAGTTCCTCTCGTACTATTTCCATCTTACCTTCAGACTCCAAACACTCCAGATAGATAGTAACCGACCTGTCTCACGACGGTCTAAACCCAGCTCACGATCCCCTTTAATAGGCGAACAACCTCACCCTTGGCCGATGCTGCACGGCCAGGATGGAAAGAACCGACATCGAGGTAGCAAGCCGCCGGGTCGATATGTGCTCTTGCCGGCGACGACTCTGTTATCCCCGGGGTAGCTTTTCTGTCGTCAATGGCCCTCATCAATAAGGCTCATTGGTTCGTTAGACCCGAGTTTCCTCTCGCGATTTCTTGCTATGCGAAATCGCGTCAGGCCAACTTATGCTCTTGACACTCTCCTGTGAGTTTCTGACTCACATGAGTTGACCATAGGGCACCCTTGATATTTTTTCGAGGGTGTGGCGCCCCACCCAAACTGCCTACCTACCGTTGTCCTCGGTTGAGTTAGTGTTACAGTAAACCAAGGATGGTGTCTCATTGTTGGCTCCCCACCCCCCGGAAGGGATGGATCGACGCCTCCCATCTACGCTGCGCAAGGAATACCGTAACACAGCGGCAGGCTGCAGTAAAGCTCCACGGGGTCTTCACTTCCCATCTGGAGTCCCTAGTCTCTGCACTAGGATAAAATGTTCAACGGCTTCGTGTTAGGGACAGTAGGGCTCTCGTTAATCCATTCATGCAAGTCGCCAATTAAGCGACAAGGTACTACGCTACCTTAAGAGGGTCATAGTTACCCCCGCCGTTTACGAGTCCTTCGTCCGGTTGAACCCGGTGTTCAGATACTCGCACTGGGCAGGAATCAGTGACTATACTAGTCGTTTCCGAGTTGCAGTCACCTATGTTGTTATTAGACAGTCAGAGCCCCCTGGTCACTGCGACCTGCCTGATCGCCAGGCAGGCACCCCTTATCCCAAAGTTACGGGGCCAATTTGCCGAGTTCCCTTAACACGATTAAACCGACACGCCTTAGCCTTTTCAGCTAGGGGCACCTGTGTCAGATCTCGGTACGGACATTCATCCCCCTTTTCACGGGCTCCAGGAATTTGCCGAGTTACCCCATCACGCCTTCACTCGCTTCTCACCATGGCGGTACTCCACGAGCTTGAACGCTTGGACAGGGCGACGACCCTGCCCGGCATATCCCGAAGCGTCAGGGCATAACGCTACGGATGAATGGTACAGGAATATTAACCTGTTTCCCTTTCGATGTGCTCGAATTACGACACACCTTAGGACCGACTAACCCTCGGCTGACGAACATTGCCGAGGAAACCTAGCCCCTCCGGCGGTTGGGATTCTCACCCAACTTTGCTTCTACTAATGCCAGAATTCTCATTACTACCCGGTCCACAGGAGCTTACGCCCCTGCTTCCACCCAGGCAGCACGCCTCTCTACGCCATCACACAAACGTGTGGTCCGTGGTATCTGTAGTAGGCTTTAGCCCCGTCCATTTTCAGTGCCCCAAACCTCGACTGGTAAGCTGTTACGCACTTTTTAAAGGATAGCTGCTTCTGAGCTCACCTTCCAGTTGTCTTTGGCCTGGGACGCCTTTCAGTGTTGACACTTAGCCTACATTGAGGGACATTAACCACGGTCTGGGTTGTCTCCCTTACGGACTACAAGCTTACCCCGTAGTCCGGACTGCCAGCCTTCTTCGACGACGGGGAATTTGGAGTTTGACAGGAGGGTGAGGGATTTCTCCCCCAGCTCCCCCAATCAGTGCTCTACCTCACCGTCTATCTCCAGCCAGGTCATGCTACGGCATGTTTCGAGAGGAACCAGCGGATGCCCAGCTCGATTAATCTTTCACTCCTATACGCAGGTCACGCGAATGATTTGCATATCAAAACCGCCTGCGGTCCTCCACGCGCCTTTCGGCACGCTTCGACCTGCCCACGCATAGATCGCTAGGCTTCGGGTCTTATCCTGCAGACTCCACGCACTTTTAATACGCCGTCCCATGCCCGAAGGCTACGGACCTGTTGGTTTCCCTTCGGCTCCCCTTTTGGGTTAACCTTCGCCTGCAGAATAAACTCTCTGGCCCGTTCTTCAAAACGTAGGTTACGACACCGGCAACCACGCCCGTACTACCGCCTCGCAGCGGGTTCCTTCACGTGGAAGATCCTTTCGCGCCGTAACTCACCATCACCTATCAGTTTCAGGCGCTTTTAACCACCTTTCAAGGGTTACTTTTCAGCCTTCGCTCACGCTACTAATACGCTATCGGTTTCGAGTAGTATTTAGTTTTGGAGGTTGATGACCCCCAGATTCCCGCGAGAATTCCGACCCGCGGTACTCAAGACACTACCAGGACACCTCGGCTTATACGTACGGGACTATCACCCTCTTTGGTGCCCCATTCCAGAGGACTTCCATTTGACCTTGGTATCCGGACGGTAGGCTTACTACACCACATCTCCCTTGCGGGATTCAGTTTGAACTCTGTCGTGTTCGATCGCCTCTACTAACGACATCTCGGTTGATTTCTCTTCCTCCCCCTACTAAGATGTTTCAATTCGGGGGGTTCCCGATCCTTACGGATCAACACCGAAGTGTTGGGATGTCCCATTAGGGAATCTCCGGATCGTAGACTCCATGCGTCTTCCCGGAGCTTATCGCAGCTTGGCACGCCCTTCTTCGGCACTCGAACCGAGCCATCCACTGACAGGCATATCGCCGTTCCGCTGAACTCATTTAACGTCCAGAGTACGCACCTATACACAGCTTCCTCAGGTCAAAGACCTTCAGCCCTTCCCCGGTGATTCGCATCTCCGGGTGCATTTTCGGGCAGGACCGATTGGCCCTGCCGAGTGGACTCAGGGGGATTTGAACCCCCGGCCTCCGCCTCGCAAAGGCGGCGCTCTTCCAACTGAGCTATGAGCCCGAATCTCCCGTTGACATCGGCAATTTTACGTTTTGTCCAGCAACCGCTTGACCCAAGCAATTTCATTAGGAGGTGATCCAGCCGCAGATTCCCCTACGGCTACCTTGTTACGACTTAACCCCCCTTGCGGAACCTAGATTCGACTGCGGCAACGACCGCAGCCTCATCCAAACCCCACTCGGGTGGTTTGACGGGCGGTGTGTGCAAGGAGCAGGGACACATTCACCGCGTTATGTTGAAACGCGATTACTACAGATTCCAGCTTCATGTGGGCGAGTTACAGCCCACAATCCGAACTACGGACAGGTTTAGGAGATTGCCTCCACCTTTCGGTGTCGATACCCATTGTCCTGCCCATTGTAGCCCGCGTGTAGCCCGGATAATTCGGGGCATGCTGACCTACCGTTGCCCATTCCTTCCTCCCCTTTAGCAGAGGCGGTCCCAACAGTGTCCCCATCAGTCCGGAGACCATGCTGGCAACTGTTGGCGTGGGTCTCGCTCGTTGCCTGACTTAACAGGATGCTTCACAGTACGAACTGACGACGGCCATGCACCTCCTCTCAGCTAGTCATGCAGAGTCTTCAGCCCGGCAATCATTCCGCTGTCTTATCCGGTGAGATTTCCGGCGTTGAGTCCAATTAAACCGCAGGCTCCACCTGTTGTGGTGCTCCCCCGCCAATTCCTTTAAGTTTCAGCCTTGCGACCGTACTTCCCAGGCGGCACGTTTCACGGTTTCCCTTCGGCACCTCGACGACTCGTGGTCGTCGATACACCTAACGCGCATCGTTTACGGCTGGGACTACCCGGGTATCTAATCCGGTTTGCTCCCCCAGCTTTCGTCCCTCACTGTCGAAGCCGTTCTGGTGAGGCGCCTTCGCCACAGGTGGTCCCTCGAGGATTACAGGATTTCACTCCTACCCCCGAAGTACCCCTCACCTCTCCCGGTTCCAAGATTGCCAGTATCTCTTAGACGCCCGACGGTTGAGCCGTCGGATTTCCCAAGAGACTTAACAACCCAGCTACGAACGCTTTAAGCCCAATAAAAGTGGCCACCACTCGAGCCGCCGGTATTACCGCGGCGGCTGGCACCGGTCTTGCCCGGCCCTTTCTTCAGGTGTGATTTAGACACCTGGACAGCCTGCATATACAGGCACTCGAGGTTCCCTTATCACGGTTGCCCGCATTGTAAAGTTTTCGCGCCTGCTGCGCCCCGTAGGGCCTGGATTCGTGTCTCAGAATCCAACTCCGGGCTCTTGCTCCCACAACCCGTACCGATTACTGGCTTGTTGGGCCGTTACCCCAACAACAACCTAATCGGCCGCAGATCCATCCTAAGGCGTCGGAACTTTGGGTTACAGAGCATTCCAGCATCTGTAACCTATAGGGTATTATCCCCAGTTTCCCGGGGTTATCCCCTTCCTTAGGGCAGGTTATCCACGTGTTACTGAGCAGTACGCCGAGGGCCGAACCCTCTCGACTCGCATGGCTTAATCGAACCCCGATAGCAGTGACCTCTGGCAGGATCAACCAGAATTTCGAAGTAATGCACACTACTAAAACTTGGGAGGAATTAGCGGTTACTGAACAAATTTCCGCATTGCCAATGCCAACGTCAGAACCAACCCGCGTCACGGCGCGGTCGTGTCGGTTCTCCATCAACAGGAAAACAATGTTTATTTTGTAAGTATTTAAACATGTGCTTCCTGCATCGGATTCGAGTCTGACTCGAATCTTCACGTCCTTTGAATACAGGGAAACTCAGCCCGATTCGGGTCGGATCGATTCACCTGCGCAGGAATTAACGTTTGTTGCTCATTGCATATAAACGTTATCATCCTGCTTCGGGTCTGTTCCGGAAATTCAGAACGAATCTCCGGCCCAATCACAGAGCCCTGCCGGAACTTTGAGTCCTGGCCGCCCGTTTCACCCGTGCGGGAATTAATGTTTGCGAGTTATCGCATATAAACATTGTGTTTCCCCACAGATTTTGGGCCGGGAATCCGTTACATATTCCCGCTTCGATCGCGTCGGGACGCCCGCATTACACAGGTATCGACGCACCTTGTGAGAATATGTGTTGAATCTCCGGACATATAAACATTGTCAACCCGTATCAGACCCAAATCATTCTTGGGCCCTCACAGCAAGTTGAGGGGGCGCGGACCAGACCACCCGGAACGGGCTGCACGATCCGATGCCCTGACAACACAGCCTTACTATGTTGTCGCCAATGATATATAATCATTTCCCTGCTTCGTCGGCTCCAAGCACCAGGCTTGGACCCCCATGTATGCTGGAAGTTCCGACCGTTCTGCACAAGAATGCAGAATCGTGCACGAAATTCGCTTCCAACTTGACTATTACATGTTGATGTCCGGGGTATTTATACATTTACCCTGCCATCCGTGCAAAAAACCGCATCCGTTGCGAAAAGGTCCGGGGTTGCCGCATGGGGGGCTATAATGGGGGTCTGGAGCGCAGGAGATATCTTCGCGCGCGCAATGCCCGGAGTCCGGATACAACAGGGGCGTTAATAAAACAGGAGGGTTAACGACACAGGATCCGCCCGCGCTTACCGTGTCGACGATGCGTCATGCTAATCCTCGTCGACGCCACTCTCGGGGATCCGATCGCCGACATAGATCTCGCCGAAAAACTCATCCTGCCAGAGCGCGAGTTTGCCCTCGAGCATCAGGAACAGGAGCGGGATGTAGACCTCGCGGCGACTCCGCCCCATCTTCCCGGACAGGGCGCCAAGCGTCAGGGTATCCCCGGTCTGGACAGCGCGCCGGAACTCCTCCATCACGACCAGGACAGCATTCTGGTATCCCTCGTCGTGCGCTACCGCCACCACGTCTCCGGCATTGAGGTCGAGATCCGGTTCGCGGGGCACAGACGCCCTTCTGCGCTGCTTGCGGCGCTGCTCCTTCTCCGCCGTCTTCAGCTGCTTGATGAGTTCGTAGAGCGTAACCGGCGGGCGTTTCCGCAGGCTCTTCCTTCCTAAACGGCGCTGGATCTCCCGCTCCAGGCGGTCCATCGGCTCAAGATCGCCAACCGACTCGAAGTCGAACCCGAGATCCTCAAACGATTCGTCTTCGTCGTCCACAAACGACTCTTCATCCTCGTCGCCTTCCCACCCGTCAAGATAATCCGATTTTAACCGCAGCAGACAGGCAGCATAAAAGAGCGTCCTCCCCGAGACCCGGAGATCCAGTTCTTTCCTCCGGTCGAGTTCGGCGAGGAAGCGATCCGTCACATCCACGATATCGATGTTCCAGGGATCGACCTCGCCGCGCTCGGCCATGCCCGCCAGGATCTCGACAGGTTCTTCATCCATTGTTCTGCACACCGGTCACGTAGGTGCTCTTGTCGGCGCGGATCGTCACGCCCACGATGCGGTCGGCGCGCTCGATCATGGGTTTTCGAAGCGAGACGATGATCGACTGCGCGTTCCCCGAGAGTTCGTTCATCATGGAAGCAATCCGGCCGACGTTGTTTCCGTCGAGGAACATATCCACCTCGTCGAGCGCGTAGAACGGTGCGGGCATGTACTGCTGGATGGAGAAGATGAAAGCGAGCGTGGTGAGCGACTTCTCGCCCCCGGAGAGTGACGAGAGGAGGTGAACCTTCTTGTCGCGCGGCTGCACCGCAAACGTCATACCGCCGGCAAACGGATCCTCCTCGTTGTCGAGGACGAGCCTCCCGCTCCCGTCGGTCAGGCGCGCGAAGATGTCCTGGAAGTTCGTGTCGATCGCGGTAAAAGCGGTCATGAAGGCATCGTACTTCATCTTCTCGTACTTCTCGATTCGCTCAAGAAGCATCATCCGCTCCCGCGAGAGCACCTCCTTCTTCCCGGTCCTCTCCTCGACACGGGCAGCGACCCGGTCGCACTCCTCGATAGCGAGCATGTTCACCGCGCCGATCTTCTTCAACGCCCGCTCGGCTTCCGTAATCCCGGCATCAATGGCAGCGAGGTCGAGATCGGTCTCCACGTCGCCGGCCTGCTCCCGGAGCACCGAAAGTTCCGCTAAGAGCGAGCGTTCCCGCTCATCGAGGGCATCGATCTGCATCCGGATGCGTTCCGCCGCAGCCGAGAGTTCTATAGAGCGCTGGTCCAGTACCCGGATCTCTTCGAGGATTCGGTCCCGCTCTTCGTGCAGGCCGGCGAGCTCGTCGGAGAACTCCTTCTGCCGCGCCTCGAGCTGCACGATCAGGCGGCGCTGGTCCTCGATCTGCTCCTCTGTGGCCTTTATCTCGCTGTCGATCTCCTGGTTTTTTGCCTCCAGGCGGCCCCGCTCCGCGGCAAGTTCCTCGATGCGATTTGCGAAGTGCTGCCGCTCCCGTTTGGCGTCGGTAATGTCGGCATCCTTGTTCCTGAGCCGGCGCTCGATATCCTCGACCGCCTTACGAAGGTGCTCGTACTGCTCGGTGAGAGCGGGAACCTCGGTATCGTCGAGTTTCTTCTTGAGGTCGTCAACCTCCGCCGATATCCGCACGATCTCGCCGGCGGTCCGTTCGAGATCGGTCTCAAGCCGCGCAAGTTCCTCGCCGCCCGTCTTCGCGCTCTCGAGCAGGGCCTGCAGGGCCTCTCCCAGGGTCTGTCTTTCCCCCGCGAGCACTTCGGTGCGCTTCTGGAACTCGTCTACGAGCATACGGTAGCGGGCAATCTGTTCGTCGACCGCACTCCGCTCAGCCCGTTTTGCCTCCGCAGCCACGGCAATGCGGCCGATGGATGCCTCGATCTCCGCTGCCTCCGCCTCGAGGCCGGCAAGCGTCGCGCGGACCCGCATGATCTCGTCGTCGACCGCCACCCCGAACCCGCGGACCTTCTTTCCCTGGGAGCCGCCGGTCATGGCGCCGCTCTTCTCGACGAAGTCACCCTCGAGCGTGACCATCTTGTAGCGGCCCATCAGCCGCCGCGCCCGCTCAAGCGTATCCACCACCACCGTCGCGCCGAAGACGACCCGGAACGCGCGGTCAAACGCCGGGTCGAACTCGAGAAGGTCGACCGCGTAGCCGACGATGCCCGGGTCCGCCTCGAGCGGCGAGAGGATCGGGGGGCGGAGTTTGTTGAGCGGCAGGAAGGTGACCCGCCCGAGGCGGTTCTCTTTTAAGTAGCGGATAGCATCGGACGCAACCGCGTCGGTGTCGACGATCACCCAGCGGAGCCGGCCCATCGCCGCCACGTCGAGCGCGGTCGCGTACTCCGGCGGCGCCCGTCCGAGCTGCGCGACGGTGCCGTGGACGCCCTCCATGCCGAGGACGACATCCATCGCCTTCCCGCCGGCATCGCCGTGCGCCTGCTGCTGGGCCTCAAGGCGCATCAGGTTCTGCTCGTTCTCCCGGATCTCCTTCTTCAACCGGTCAAGCGCCGACCGCCGCGCAAAGAGCGTGCTCTCGGCCTCGGAGAGGTCGCGCTCGATCTGCCGCTTCTCTCCCTCGCAGTCGGCCATGCAGGCAGAGTAGTCCGCGACCTGCTCCTGCTTGTTTGCAAGCTCCTCCTCGACCTGCTGGATACGCGCATCCAGGCGTTCCCGCTCCGACGTCCGCATCCGGCTCTTCTCGATGAAGAGATCCTGCTCGCGAAGGATCTTCGCCCGGAGTTCCTTCTGGCTCTCGAGGTCCTGCAGCCGGGCGAAGAGCTGGTCCTTTATCCCCTCGACCTCCTTACTCTCGCTTGCGATGCGCTCCTCGACCGCCGCGAGCTGCTCGCGCTGCGTCGCGAGTTCCATGGCAAGGTTCGCCCGGTCGATCGAGAGGTTGCGGATCTGCCCGCTGCATTCCTCGACTTTCGCCTCGGCGCGTTTGCTGTCCATGTAGACCCGCTGGACCGCCTCGAGGTTCTCGTCCCGGCCGGCCTTCAGCCGTTCGATGCTCTTCTCACCGAGCTTTATCGCGCCCCGCGCCTCTTCGAGCCTCCCGACGAGTTCAAGGTACTCGGGGCCGCTCTTGCGGTTTATCTCCTCGTCGACGGCTTGCTGGCGCCCGCGCGCCTCCGCGATGTTTGCCGCGAGAGCTTCAACCTCGCCGGCGTTGCGCTCGAGCGCTGCCTGCTGGTCATGCATCAGGTCATGAAGGGTGCCGATCTCCTGCTCCTTCTGCCGGACGAGCGCCGCCCCCCGGCACTGCCCGAGGTGCTCCAGCTCCTCCTGCCACCGCCGGTACTCCACCGCCTGCTCGCGCTCGTGCTGGAGCGCATCCAGCCGTGCAACGAGCTCGTTCAAGAGGATCTCCTCGCGCTCGAGCCGTTCCCGCACGACTTCGAGTTCCGAGAACGCCTGTTCGCGCTTGTGATCGAACTCGGCGACACCTGCTATCTCGTCGATGATCTTCCGCCGCTCGCCGTCGGTCATCTCCATGATGCGGGTGATATCACCCTGCATCACGACGTTGTAGCCTTCGGGTTTGATCCCGATCTTTGCAAGGAACTCGATGACGTCGCCCTGTTTGCAGAGACGGTTGTTGAGATAGTTGTAACTGTAGTATCCCGTCGGCGTCCGCTTGATCCGGCGGCGGATCGTCGTGCCATCCGAGAACGTGACCGTCACCTCGGCGGTGTTCTTCCCGGAGTTGACGTTGATGAGGTCAGTCAACTTCTCGGCCCGCAGCCCCCGCGCACCCGAGAGGGCCAAGACGAAGAGGATGCTGTCGATGATGTTGCTCTTTCCGGATCCGTTCGGGCCTGAGATGACCGTAAATCCTTCGAAAAAAGGAATTTTCGTCTTTCTGGCGAAAGACTTGAAGTTGTCTATCTCAAGCTGCGTGATGTACAAGGACGGGACTCCCTTAACCTACCGATCAAAGGTCGACTGTATCGTCCTCTTCAGCCTGGATGACATCGTCCACCGGCCGTTTCTTCTGCTCGACGAAGAGTTTCCGTTCGGACGACTTGCTGCCTTTCATCCGGCCTTTCGCCGGGGTGCTCCGGGATCCGGTGCTGGCGACGATGTACTCCGAGGATCTTCGCACCTCAGGCTTCAGCGTCCCGTCGGTCTGCATGATGAGTTCCAGATCCTCATCTCCCGGTGCAGGCGCGGTCGGATGCTTCTCTGCTGACCGCGCGGAACTCCGGGGTTCGGCGGGGCGCACGGGCCGGGACTCCGCTTCGGCGCGGGGCTCTGCCTGGAGCGTGGCCCCGGTCTTCCTCTCAGCGGCCGCCACAGGCTTTTTCCGGCGCTCCTCGGCGTCCCGCGAGAGTTTCATCGCCACGGATTTGACATCCAGGATCTCTTCCGTCAGGCCTTTTACCAGCGCCTCGAGCTCCCGCACCTTCCGCTCCAGATCGCGCAGGCGTTCATCTCCCGTTTCCGATACCGGCGGGTGTACATACTCCTTCATAGACTCCATCTCTTTCTCGCGCTCCGCAAGTTCTCGCTCAAGAAACCGTATCCTCGCATCTTTCTGCGCCATTATCTCCCTCAAGCTAATCCTTGATAATAATTACGTAATAATATTACTATAGATTGCCCAAAAGAAGAATTATTACATTTTATCCGGGATGCTGTCGGGAGAAAAAAACGGCAGGCGCCATACAAGAAACTGCCATGCACGAACACGTATAAAAGAAAGAATATTACCTCACCCGGGTAACCTTTTTCTGCATGTCTAGTCTGGCAAACTTCGATCCAGAAGTCGCAGGCCTCATTGAGAAAGAGCGTCTGCGTCAAATCAATGGGTTGGAATTGATCGCCTCCGAGAACGTCGTGAGCAAGGCAGTCCTCGAGGCGATGGGTTCTATCATGACCAATAAATATGCCGAGGGGTACCCGGGCAAACGCTACTACGGAGGTTGCGAGTTCCATGACGTCGTGGAGGACCTGGCGCGCGACCGGATGTGTGAACTCTTCGGGGCGGAGCACGCGAACGTCCAGCCGCACTCCGGGAGCCAGGCAAACCAGGCGGTCTACTTCGCCTACCTCGGCTACAAGGACAGGATCATGAGCCAGAGCCTCACGCAGGGCGGCCACCTCTCCCACGGCTCCCCGGTCAACATCACCGGGCGCTGGTACTCAATCTTCCACTACGGCGTCGATCCCGAGACGGAGACGCTCGACTACGCGACGATCGAGGACCTGGCACGGACGGTGAAGCCGCAGATGATCGTCTGCGGTGCGAGCGCCTACCCGCGCGAGATCGACTTCAAGGCCTTCCAGGAGGTCGCCGATGCCGTCGGCGCGCGGTGCATGGCCGATATCGCCCATATCGCCGGACTCTGCGCGACCGGACATCACAACTCTCCGGTCGGGGTCGTCGACATCGTGACGACGACGACGCACAAGACCCTGCGCGGCCCCCGCGGCGGCGCCATCATGTGCAGCAAGGAGGATGCCGCCGCCATCGATAAGTCCATCTTCCCGGGCATGCAGGGCGGCCCGCTGATGCACACCATCGCCGCAAAGGCAGTCTGCTTCAAGGAAGCCCTGACCCCTGCATACAAAGACTACTGCGGGCAGGTCGTCAAGAACGCGAAGACTATGGCCGATGTCCTCAGCCAGGAAGGGCTCGACCTTGTCTCCGGCGGCACCGATAACCACCTCATCCTGCTCGACCTGACCGGGGTCTCCACAAACCACGAGCACCTCACGGGCCTTGCGGCCGAGACAGCGCTCGGCGAGGCCGGCATCACCGTGAACAAGAACACCATCCCCCGCGAACAGCTCAGCCCCTTCGTGACGAGCGGGCTACGCATCGGCACGCCTGCGGTGACCTCCCGCGGCATGAAAGAGGAGGAGATGAAGCAGATCGCCTACTGGATCGCCCGGGTCGTGAAGGATATCGCGAAGGATAAGACCTCAAAGAAAGCGATCACCGAAGTGAGAGAAGAGGTTATTGCTCTCGCGAGCAAGTATCCCCTCTACCCTGAAGTAGCATGATACTCGACGGCAAAGCGGTCTCGGAGAAGAGACTTGAGCTCCTCAAGGAGAGAATAGAAGAGTCCGGGCTCTACCCGCGCCTCGCGACCGTCATCGTGGGCGAAGACCCTGCATCGCAGATGTACGTCCGCATGAAGCACCGGGCGTGCGAGCGCGTCGGTATCGGGTCGGTCGGGATCGAGCTCCCGGCGGACGCCTCCACCGGGCGGGTGCTCGAAGCGGTCACGCGCCTCAACAGCGACCCGGACATCAACGGCATCCTGGTCCAGCTGCCGCTCCCGGGCGGGGTGGACACCACCCGCGTGATCGAAGCGGTCGCGCCCGAGAAGGACGTGGACGGGTTCCACCCCTGCAACCTCGGCAGGCTGCTTGCCGGGACCCCGGTCTTCGCCCCCTGCACCCCACAGGGGATCATGACGATACTCGAGGAGTATAACATCCCGATCGAAGGGCAGCGGGCGGTCGTCGTCGGCCGGAGCATCGACGTCGGGAGGCCCATGGCCGCCCTGCTCCTGAACGCCGACGCAACCGTCACCATATGCCACTCGAAGACCGAGAACCTCGCGGCGGAGATGCGAGCGGCCGACATCCTGGTCAGCGCGGTCGGAAGAGCGAAGTTTGTCGGGCCGGATATGGTGAAGGAAGGCGCGACGGTCATCGATGTCGGAATAAACTACGACGAGCAGGGCAGGCTCTGTGGCGACGTCGATTTCGAGGCAGTGAAAGACCGGGCGGGGGCGATAACCCCGGTCCCCGGCGGGGTCGGCCCCATGACGATCGCGACGCTGATGGAGAACACGTTCAGGGCGGCCCAGCTGAGGACATGCGACAACACCACTGTACGGTAAACCGCCTCCGGATCGGCGGCGGCGCTCCGGTTCGGCTGGTGGGCGTCATCAACTGCAGCCCCGAGTCGTTCTACCGGGGCTCCTACATCCCGGCCGGAGAGGTATACGACCGCGCCCTCGCCATGGTGGCGGCGGGCGCCGATATGATCGACCTCGGGGCGCGGAGCACGGCCCCGGGCTCTCCTCCCATCACCGTCACCGAAGAGGCGGCACGGATGGATGCGGCGCTCTCGGAACTCGACGGTACCGGGCTCACCCTCTCGGTGGACACCCGGCACCCGGAGGTGCTCGAGGTCTGCCTCCGCCACGATGTTCATGCGGTGAACGACATATCCGGGCTTGCCGACGAGTGCTACGCACAGGCGGTCGCCGACTCCGGGCTGCCGGTATTCGCCATGGCGAGTTTCCGGGAGCCCGGCGACGCCGCCGGACTTGCCGCCACACGCCGGGCGCTCGGGATGGTGGTGACCCGGTGCGCGCTGCTCGAAATCGACGAATACGTCCTCGATCCCGCCGTCGGGCGATGGGTCCCGGAGCGGACGAGCGATGACGACTGGGAGCTCTGCCGGTGCTTTAACTCGTTCCTGGAATTCGGCCGCCCGGTGCTTGCCGCGGTCTCGAGGAAGACATTCATCGGCGACCTGATCGGGAGAGCTCCCGAAGACCGGCTCGCGGGCACGCTCGCGCTCACGACGATGCTCGTCGACGCGGGTGCGGCCGTGGTGCGGAGCCACGATGTCGCCGAGACCGCCGACCTCCTGCGGGTCCATGCAAAGATGAGGCAGATATGACGACACCTTCATTCTCAGTATACGGTCTTGCGACCCCCCTGGTCGGGCCCGGCGACGATATGGCGGCACATCTTCTTTCGGCCGCCGAACGCTCAGGGTGCCGGGGCTTTGAGGCAGGCGACGTCGTGGTCGTTGCGGAGTCCGCCCTGGCCACCGCCGAAGGCCAGGTCGTGAGGCTGGCCGATGTCGAACCGTCGAGAGAAGCCCTCCGGTTCGCCGAAGAATACCGGATGGACCCCCGGCACGCCGAGGTGGTGCTCCGGGAGAGCGACCGGATCGTCGGGGGCATCCCGGGGTTCCTGCTCTGCATGAAGAACGGGACGCTTCTCCCGAACGCGGGGATCGACGCCTCCAACGCTCCGGAGGGGTCCGTCGTCCTCCTGCCCCTTGATGCGGACGCATCCGCAGCGCGTATCCGTGCCGCGATTGCCGAACGATCGGGGGCCGATGTCGGCGTCATCGTCGCCGATTCACGGACGCACGCGATGCGCCTCGGGTGTTCCGGGGTCGCCATCGGGTGTTCGGGCATTCCGTCGGTGATCGACGAGCGCGGGAAAAAAGATCTCTTCGGCCGCGAACTCGAGGTCACAAAAAGGGCGGTGGCGGACTGCATCGCGTCTGCCGCCGAACTGGTGATGGGGGAGGCGGGCGAGTGCGTCCCCGCGGCCGTGGTGCGCGGGATCGGGCTTCCCGTCGGGGACTATGCCGGGGTCGCCACCATCGACGCTTCAGAGTGCCTCTTCATGGGGGTCGCGCTGCACACCGACCCGTCCCTTCTCGTCGATGACGATCGAAAATCCTGAGTTCTCCAGGAACTCCCTGCTCTTTCTCCCTTTTCCGTGTATGAGGATCTCGACCAGGTCTTCCTTCTCGTCGACGTCGGTCGACATCCTGAATGAGTCGATCACCTCGACGGAGAAACCGCACTCCGCTGCAACCTGCAGGTGATCGAGGAAACTCGCGCCGTAGTAGTCGGCGCGGAAGCACTGCGGCTTTTTCAAGAATATGATGTTTGTCCCGCCGCCCCGGCCCGGCACGATGGCCATATCCTTCTCGGTGCGGATCAGCCGCTGGATATCCCCGGCAGTCACCAGGGGGAGGTCGGCCATGATGATGAGCGCCGGGCAGTGGAACTGACCGAGCGCCCAGTTGATGGCATCGTTCAGCGGCTCCGTCCGGACGGCGACGAGAGCGTTTTCGTGTTTGAAGGAGTGGGTGCAGAGCAGGGTGGCGCTGCACCCGGACTTCTGCACGGCGGCGATCACGTCTTCAAGCATCGCCCGGGCGAACGCCTCCCGCTCTTCCTGGTTGAGGATGCAGGAGAGGCGCGTTTTGGGGTTCACCGGCTTAAAGGGGATGAGCGCGTGGAAGTACATCGCAAAACGGTTGTCGGGGCAGTATCAAAAAGGCATCGTTTCCAGTGTGGGGGAATAAGGCCGACCCGGGTTGAATCGAACGCCACCCGTCTGCTTATATCGCGTCTCTCCACCGGGGATCGGGCATTTACGGAGGTCGTAGATTTACGGAGGTCGTAGAGAAGGCGCCCATATGGAACCATCCTTCGCGTTTATCGCACCTACGGGGAAGTCGTTACTCGAAAACGCTTCGCGTTTTCTCGAACTCCGTTCCCTACGGGAACGTCGTTACTCGCACCTTCGGTGCTCGAACTCGTTCCCTACGGGAACGTCGTTTCCCGAACCTTCATGTGTGGGGATGCCGACATGTACCCATGCACCGCCGCGTGATCACCTTCTCAAAGAACGCGTTTCTTCCCCTGACGACGGTCTGCCAGAATCGTTGCGGTTACTGCTGTTTCCGCACCCCGGTGCAGGAGGGGTGCATCATGCCTCCCGATGAAGCGGTCCGGACCCTGGAGGCAAGCGCGGCCCTCGGCTGCACGGAAGCACTCTTCACCTTCGGGGAACGGCCGGGCGCGGTGCCGGGCTTTAGCGAGATGCTCGGGCGGCTCGGCTACGCAGATATCCTCGACTACCTCTACGACCTCTCTCTTGCGGCTATAAAACGGGGTCTGCTGCCGCACACCAACGCCGGCATCCTCACCTACGCCGAACTCGACCGGCTCCGCGAGGTGAACGCAAGCATGGGGCTGATGCTCGAGACGACCGCGGACGTCGCCGCGCACCGCGACTCCCCGGGGAAGGACCCGGCGGTCAGGATAGAGATGATCGAGAACGCCGGGAAGCTCTCGATCCCGTTCACGACCGGCATCCTGGTCGGTATCGGGGAGACGATGGAGGACCGCGAGGAGTCGCTTGGGGTCATCCGGGACCTCCATGCACGGTACGGCCACATCCAGGAAGTGATCGTGCAGAACTTCTGCCCGAAGCCCGGGACCCCGATGGAAGACACCCCGGTGCCCGACACCGAAGAGTTCTGTACAACGATCTCCCTCGCCCGGGAGATCCTCCCGGCGGACGTGGCGGTGCAGATACCCCCGAACCTCGCGGACGCAGGCTACCTGGTCGGGTGCGGCGTGGACGATCTCGGCGGGGTCTCCCCGCTCACCATCGACTATGTCAACCCGGAGCACCCCTGGCCGCAGATCGAGGAACTCAAGAGGGTGGCCGGCGATGCCGAACTCCGCGAACGGCTCTGCATCTACCCGCAGTACATCGAGAAGGGCTGGTATTCCTCCCTGCTCGAACCCCTGATCCGGCAGCTCGCGGAGAGGATTGCGGCACCGGGCGGGGGCCGGGGTGCATAACCTCATCATTTATCCCGACAACACATATCAGGAGATTTGGCCATGAAACAGGTTGACCTCCTCTACACAGGGAAGGCTAAGTCCGTCTATCGCACAGACGACCCGGAAGTATACATCATGAAGTTCCGGGACGACATCACGGCGTTCGACGGGGAAAAAAAGGATACCCTGGACGGTAAGGGGAGATATAACGCAGAGGTCTCGTCTTTCTTCTTCAGGTACCTGGAAGACCACGGGATCCGGACCCACTATCTCACAAGCCTCGAGCCCGCCGTCATCGCCGTGCGGAGTCTTACGATGATCCCGCTCGAAGTGATCGTGAGAAATGTTGCGGCCGGATCCATCGTGCGCCGGTACCCGTTCCAGGAGAGGGAGCCGCTCGACCCGCCGGTGATCATCATCGACTACAAGAGCGACGCTCACCACGACCCGATGTTGAACGACGACCTGATCTACGCTCTCGGGCTCGCCACGCCCGAGGAACTCGACCAGATCAAGGCCACGGCACTCGCGATAAACGAGCTGCTCTCGGAGTACCTTGACCTGCGCGGCATCACCCTGGTCGACTTCAAGATCGAGTTCGGCCGCTACGATGGAGAGATCGTCGTCGGCGACGAGATCAGCATGGACTCGATGCGGCTCTGGGACAAAGAGACCGGAACGTCCCTTGATAAGGACGTTTACCGGTTCGGTAAGGGGGACGTCATGGAGACCTACGCCGCCGTCGCGAAACGCATACTCTCTCCGCCATGGGGCGGACCTGCATGAAGTACACCGTAACCGTCACCATCGGGCTCAAAGAGGGCATGCTGGATCCCGAAGCGCGTGCCATCCAGCATGCCCTCGCGAACCTGGGATTTCCGACCGAGAGCCTCCGCACGGCGCGGCTCTTTCAGATCACGCTCGACGCGGCGGATGCGGCGGCGGCAAAGAGAGAGGCAGGGCAGATGTGCGAGCGGCTTCTCGCAAACCCGGTCATCCACGACTACACGATAGAGGTCGACTGAGGTCATTTGAGGTATGAGGTTTGCTGTGGTGCAGTTCGGCGGCAGCAACTGCGACCGGGACACCCACCACGTCCTCGCGGACGTCTGCGGGGTCGATACGGACCTCGTCTGGTACAAAGACGGCCTGGTCCGACCCTATGATGCCGTTGTGCTCCCCGGAGGGTTCTCCTACGGGGACTACCTCAGGGCGGGGGCGATCGCCGCCCGGACGACGATCATGACCGATGTCATCAGGCACGCGAAGAGCGGCGGGCTGGTTCTCGGGATCTGCAACGGCGCGCAGATCGGTTCGGAGGCCGGACTTGTCCCGGGCACCTTCACACTGAACGCCTACCCGAAGTTCATCTCGCGGCACGTCCATCTCCGCGTCGAGAACACCGCGTCCCCGTTCACCGCGCTCTACCGGGAAGGGGAGGTGATCCGGGTGCCGATCGCCCACAAGGAAGGGCGTTATGTCGCCTCCGGCGAGATGCTCGCACGGCTGAACCGCGAGGGAAGGGTCGCGCTCCGGTTCTGCGACGAGCACGGCAACACGACACCGGGGAGCAACCCGAACGGATCGGCGGAGAACATCACCGGCGTCCTCTCTGAGGCCAGAAACGTGCTTGTGATGATGCCGCACCCCGAACGGGCGAGCGAATCCGTGCTCGGATCGGAGGACGGCGTCAAAATCTTTAACTCGATGATAGCCTATATCGAAGAGTACGGGCGCCGGAGACCCACACAATAGGAGTCCTGTTATGACCGAAGAAGGGATCGAAAAGGCGCGTGCCGAGGCAAAGGAGTACGCGAAGGAGAAAGGCTACGTATTGAACGTCGACGAGAAACAACTCTCTGCCGTCCTCCGCGGGCTGGCCCGGAATATGGAGCGGTTCGGGGCGGCATACTGCCCCTGCAGGCTCCGGAGCGGGGACCCCGAGAAAGACCGGATCATCATCTGCCCCTGCATCTACCACGAAAAGGAGATCGAGGAAGGGGGGACCTGCCACTGCAGGCTGTTCTTCAAGAAGGGCGAATAACCTTTTTTTCCGTCCCGGCAGCCGTACTGCGCAAATCTGGCCTGGCGGTGCTCGAGCTTCGCTCCTGAAGGAACGGAGTTATCCATGTTCATGCCCCCCTTTCAAATCTGCTGATTCCTTGCAGTTACAGAAGTTGTCCCAAAACGCTGTTACCGGGAGGGGGGCTCGCCCCCCTCCCCTGTCTCCATCGCTCAAGGAAGCATGTGACCATCGCGCAGCGAAGGTCGTCGGCCCGTCGCACCTTTCAACCTGTCGTTTATCGTCGGAGACCCCGGCTGTACCTGAGGACGCGGTAGATCGCGTAGAATCCGACGAGCACCGCAACCACGTAGCCCAGCGTTGCGAGAATCGAGACGTACCCGGGGATGGGGAGATCCGCTATCCGGAGTACAAGCGACGAGCCCACGACGATCGCGGCGACCACCACCCCCAGTATGATCTTGTCGCTCGTCCGGTCGATGACGCCGACGATCTCATTGAGGTCGCGGTTCTCAAGCTCGAGCGTGACGGTGCCCTCCGAGAGGGTCTTTAAGGTCTCGTTCACGTTCGCGGGAATGGCAAGCAGGCCCTCCGCGGCGTCGATCAGGGACCGGACTGCACCCGTCACGTTATCCGGGGATAACCGCTGCTGTGCGGCGATCTCCAGCAGATGCGGCCGGATCCTCTGGTCGAAGTTGAACGTCGGGTCGAGCCGGGTGCCGATGTCCATCACCATGACGATCACCTTCATCATCAGCATCAGTGTGGACGGCACCCGTACGTGGTAGCGGCGAAGGGTGTCGGTCAGGCCCCGGATCGCGACCGCGAAGTTCACCCGCTCGAGTTTCATCTCCCGGTAATCGAGCAACACCAGGTAGAGATCGTCTTTTACGGCGTCGAGGTCCGCCGGGCTGATGTGCACGTCGAGTTTTCCGAGCGCCGTGATCACCCCGGTCACGTCCGTCCGGGTCATGGCAAGGAGGAGATCGACAAAGATGCGCCTTCTTTCCGGGCGGAGGACACCGACAATGCCGTAGTCGAGGAAGACGATCTCGCCCTGGTCCGTCACCAGGAGGTTGCCCGGGTGGGGGTCCCCGTGGAAGAACCCGTCGATGAAGATCTGCTTGACGTAGGCGGAAAAGCCGATATCCGCAACCTCTTCAGGGAAGAGGCCGAGGCTCCGGATGGCCTCAATGTCATCGATCCGCACCCCCTCGACGTAGTCCATCGCGAGCAGGCAGGGGCCGGAGATGTTCCAGTGGATGCCGGGGATCTTCACGCACGGAATCCCCTCCAGGTTTCGTTTGAGCCGCTCCGCGTTCATCCCGTCCTGGGTGAAGTCCAGCTCGCGCCGGACCTGGGCCGAGAACTCGTCCACCATACCCTGCAGGTTGTATACCTGCAGGTCGGGGAACATCGACTCCGCTCGCACGACAAGCGACCGCAGGATTACGAGATCGGTCTCGATCAGCTCGGGGATCCCCGGACGCTGAACCTTGAGGGCGACCACGTGGCCGTCTTTCGTTACCGCCCGGTGCACCTGCGAGAGCGAGGCCGCCGCGACCGGCTCCTCCTCGATGATGACGAAGCAGTCCTCGAGGTTTTCGCAGTAGCGCATGATCACCGGCCGGATATCCTCGTACGGGACCGGGGCAACCCGGTCCTGCAGCCTCTGCAGCTCATCGATCAGTTCGGGCGGAAGGAGCTCCCGGCGGGTGCTCATGATCTGGCCGAATTTGATGTAGGTGGGCCCCAGTTCCTCGATGGCAAGCCGGATACGCTCGTATACCGATCGCTTCTCTTCGGGAGGCCTGCGGAATACCCGCAGCCGTTCGGCCCCGGGAATGACCTCTTCGACAAGGATACCAAAACCATACTTGACCAGCACGTCCGCGATCTGGCGGTAGCGCTGGAACCGGGTAACCATCGGGGATGAATCCGCACTCCCGGTACTTAAGGGGTTGGTGCCGGATCATCCCCGGGAGGGGAGCCGGCCCCGGACGAGAGACTTCCATGGATAGGGCACGGCGAGGAAGAGCGGAACGGCGAGGACGATCGCGAGCGGGATCGTCGCCAGGCCGAGCGTCAGTGTGGTCATATCGGCGATCCAACCGGTAACCGAGACCCCCAGCCCCCCCACGCCGACCGCGAGCCCGAGCATCAGGCCGGAGACCACCCCGACGTTCCCCGGGGCAATCTCGTGCGCCATGGCGACGGTGACGGCGAAGGTCGACCAGAGGATGAACCCGAAGGTCATCAGCGCAACGAGCGAGACGGCGCCTCCCGTGGTGAGGAAGACGGCGAACGGCGGAATGGCGGTAACGAGCCCGATGATGGTGTACTCCTTGCGGCCGTAGCGGTCGGAGAGCACACCGCCGACCACCTGCCCAACGACCCCGGCGATGAGCGTGCCCGAGACCAGGATGTTCGCGGTCACGAGGTCGAACCCCCGCATGGTGAGGATGGTGGGGAGGAAAGCGACCGAGCCGAAGATCGCCCAGGCCCGGAGGCCCGAGGCCGCGACCAGGAGGACGATCGCCCGGTAGGAGGGGCGGTTGGCCGTGACAACGGGTTCCGGGACGGAGCGGCGGTCGGGCGAGGGCAGGATCCGCCGGAGCACCACCGCGATCGCGATGCCGGGGAAGGCGAGGATGACGAGGCCCGGGAGGCCCATGAGCCCGACGGCGACGCCCGCGCAGATGGGGCCGATGGCGTAGCCAAGGTTGCCGCCGATGACGAAGTAGGAGGTGATCCGGCCCCGGACTGCATCGCTGGTCAGGCGGCTGACGGTCCCGAGCGCGCTCGGGTGGAAGAAGGCGTGCCCGAGCGCCGCGACGGCGACGGATGCAAGTACGATGTAGTAGTTGTTGAGCAGGCCGACGATGGAGATGAAGATCGCGCTTATGGCCACGCTCGTGCCGACGTGGACGGCAAACCCCCGGGTATCGAAGACCCAGCCGACGAGCGGCTGCACGAACGACGACGTGAGGTTGTAGACCGTGACGATCAGCCCGGCGAGGAAGAACGAGTAGCCCTGCTCCGCGATGAGGAGCGGGAGAATTGCAGGGAGAACGGGCGAGTAGAGGTCGGTCACCAGGTGGGCGGCGGAGAGCCCCCAGACCGGTTTCGTATCAACGGTCACGATTGTCAGATCCTCTTCAAGCGTATGACCTCAACCGTGATATCCACTCGGTCTTTGCGGTGGTGCGCAAACGTTCGCCGCATGGGAAACGCGCACCGTATCACCTCCTCGATCGTTGCCCGGCCTTCCGTATAGGCGGCGACGAACGGGGTCGAGCCCTCGTTGAAGATGCCGTAAACCTCCCCCGCGAGTTCGAGCGCGAGATCGATGAACGGCCGGTCGGCATGCGCTTTCTGCGCCCCGAACGGCGGGTTCATCACGACGGTGTCGCAGGCGAGGCCTGCTCGGTCGAGATCGGGGTCCCTGACGTCGGCGACCAGGAACTCGACGGTGACGCCAAGCAGTTCCGCGTTTCTCCGGGCGGCGGCTATCGCGGCCGGGTCGATGTCGAGCCCGGTCACGGCCGACGCCCCGAGGAGGGCGGCGCCGCATGCAAGGATCCCCGTCCCGCACCCGAGATCGCAGACCCGTCGTCCCTCGATCGCGCCCTGCATGGCGGCATGGTGGAGGAGGCGGGCCGCCACCGGTGCCGGGGTCTGGTACTGCTCGAGCCGGGCCGTCGGCCGTTCGAACCCCTCCAGGCGTTCGAGCCGCATCTCAAGCTGCCGCAGGTTCATGGTGCGAGGTACTCGTCGACGGTGTAGTCGTCCCAGTTCCGGGCCCCGCAGAGGATCTCGAACTCCGGCGGGGTCAGCACCGGGACGGGGAACCGGATCTGGTCATCGTAGGCGAGCCGGGGGCAGGCGGTGTTCACGTAGGCGGCAAACCCGAGGTCGAGCATCTCGCCGGGCGAGACCTCGCGCATCGCGACCAGGAACGCCCGGTCGGAGAGGGCGGCGAGCCTTCGCGCGAGGTCCATCCGCTGCTGCCCGCTCTTCGTGCTGACGATGATCCCGTAGTTCGCGGCATCCCGGGCCTTCTCCATCACCGCGGCGCGGCGGCGGACCAGGCGGTCGGCGTCCACCTCCTGCGCCTCGCGGGTGTAGGGGTCGAGCGCGACCACCCTTGAGCGGGTCGCGAGCCGGATCCCGATGGGGTGAAAGACCCCTGTCCCCACAAAGAGGATCTCGTCCGCTCCCGTCGCCCGTGCGGCGGCGAAGTTGCACCCGAGCACCTGCCCGGGGATCGGCGTACGGCCGTCGCCGGGCGCGACGATCGCCTCGATGCCGCGATCGTGAAGGAACGCCACCATCGCGCCGAGCAGGTGAACGTGCTGGACGGTGGTGACGAGCCCGACGCAGCGGGCGGAAAGAAGAGGCAGGGCTTTCTCAAGCACGTTTATATCGAAGTCGAACCGGACCGGTTCGTAGATGACGTCCGGGCGCTCCTCCACCGGCGCATGGCCGAAATGCACCAGCACGTCCGCGAACGCAAGGGCATCGAGCGCGAGGTCGCAGGCCCCGTAGCAGGGGTCGCCGCTGACGATCACCTCAAACCCCTCCCGGCGAAGGGCGGCGGCCGTCCCCGGCGCCTGCCGGGCGAGCCCGGCGGGGAACTGGAGGGCGACCGACCGTGCCCCGCGCTCGCGGAGTCTCCCGGCAAGATCAGCGACAGGTATCAACGACACGCACCTGCGTCTCGGAGACCTCGATCCTGACCAGGGTCTTGAGCGGGCGGCCGATATCCGCATCGCCCCGGCCGATGACCACGCAGATGTCGGCGATCTCGGCACCCACCCGCTCGATCGCGCTGATGAGGGCGCGGAGCGTTCCCCCGGTGCTGCAGACGTCGTCGATGATTACGACCCGGTCGCCTGCGCCGACGCCGTTTAAGTAGAGTTCGCCCTTCGAGTAGCCCGTGGTCTGGTGCACCGCGACCTCTCCGGGGAGGCAGTAGGGGCGTTTTCTGACGACCACGAGGGGTATGTCAGTCATCATCGAGAAGGCGACACCGATGTGGATGCCCATCGCCTCGCAGACGACGATCTTGTCGACGCCCTCAAGATCCAGGATCCGCACCATGGCGCACCCGATCTCGCGGAGGAGCGCGGGGCGAAGAAGCGGCACCCCGTCGGTGATCGGGTGGATGAAGTAGTTGTACTCGCCCCGCTTCATGATCGGGGCGGTTTCCAGCGAATGAATCAGCCGTTCAAGCATTCATATTACCCATATCTTTCAGGAACTGTTCGATAACGTCACGGGTGACGTGGGGCATGCAGACGATCCGCATGTGCCCGGCCCGGGTCCGCGAGACCCGCCAGCCGGCAGGCACACGGTCGCAGCAGAACGTCGCCACGTTCACGTCCGGGGTCACCGCCCTCGGATACCCGAGCGTCTCCATCCCTTCTATCAGCCTTCGGGCGTTCTCCATGCACCCGGCGACCACCGCCCGCATGCCGTCCATCCCCAGGTATTCGAGGACGGCGACGGCCGCGGCCACCGACGCTCCCGGCCGGGTGCCGGCGAGGGTGCACTCCCGCTTCACCGTCAGGTAGGGGGTATCGACGTTGAGGCACGCGAAGTGCTCCGGGTCCCGGGTAAGAAGGCAGCCCGCCGGGATGGTGCTCATCCCCATCTTGTGAGGGTCGACGGAGATGGAGTCGACGCCGGGAAGCCGGAAGTCGAACGGGACGGGGCGGTCGAGGAACGGGACCACCATCCCGCCGAACGCGGCGTCGACGTGAAGGAAGACGTCCCGGTCTTCGGCAACCTCGGAGAGGCGGGCGATGGGGTCGACCATGCCGTACTCCGTCGTCCCTACGACACCGACGAGTGCGACCGTGTTTCTGTCCACGAGATCGTCGACCGCCCCCGTGTCCATCCGGAATTCGCCATCGAGCGGCACCGTGCGCATCTCGAGCCCCAGGATGTCGCAGGCCTTCATGAACGAGAAGTGGCTCGATGCCGGGACAACCACGTTCGGGGACTTCGCCGGCTTCTGCTTCTTTGCGATCCGGAACGCCTGGATGTTGGACTCGGTTCCGCCGCTTGTTGCGTAGCCTCCGGCGTCAGGGAGGTGCATCAGGGTGCCGAGCCTCTCGACGAGGAGCTCCTCGAGCGCGGCCGTTCCGGGGAAGAGCCCGGGGTCGCCGAGGTTGGTCTCGAGGAACATGGCGTGCGCCCGCGCCGCGACCGGGTGGGGTGGCGTGCACATCGAACTCAGGATGTTCCGGTAGCCGAGATCCTCCCGTCGTTTTGACGAGAGGAAGGAGAAAAGGTCTTCCTCAGGGCACCCAGTATCACGCATTTCTTCTCGCCGCATCAAGGAGGATCTGCCGTTCTTTCCGCGCTACGGCCTCACGGATGCGCGGGACCGCATCGATGTTTGCGGAAACGCTGTTGATGCCGTGCCCGACGAGCCAGGTGACCATGTCGGGGTCGGAGCCGGCCTGCCCGCAGATGGAGCACTCGACATCGTGCTCACGGCAGACGTTGATCGCGTAATCGATCAGCCGGAGCACGGCAGGGTGCTTGGGCTGGTACATGTCGGCGACGTGCTCGTTGTTCCGGTCGATGGCGAGCGTGTACTGGATGAGGTCGTTCGTCCCGAACGAAGCGAACCGGATCCCGGCCCGGATGAAGTCCTCGATCAGGATGGCGCTGCTCGGGACCTCGATCATGACGCCGAGGGTCGCGTTCTCCACGTCGACGCCCCACTCCTTCATCATCGCCCGGGCTTTGGCGAACTCGTCGGGATGATTGACCATCGGAAACATCACGCCGAGGTTGTCGTAGCCTGCGGCCCAGAGCCGCTTGAAGGCCTCCACCTGCAGGCGGAACTGGTCGGGGCTCTGGAGGTCACGGCGGATGCCGCGCCAGCCGAGCATCGGGTTGTGCTCGATCGGCTCGTCTTCGCCGCCCTCCATGTTGCGGAACTCGTCGGTCGGGGCGTCGAGCGTCCTGACCCAGACGGGTTTCCCGGGGAAGGCGTCGAGCACCGTCTTGATGCCGCCGTAGAGCTCGGCGATGAACGTCTCTTCCTCACCATGCTCGATGTACCAGCCGGGAGTCTTCGCGAGGCCGAGGATGAGGTGCTCGATCCGCAGAAGGCCGACGCCGTCCGCGCCGGTGGCGGCGGCACGCTGTGCGGCCTCGGGGAGGGAGACGTTCACCTTGACGAGGGTGCCGGTGATGACCGGGGCGGCCGCGACCGTCGCCGTTGCGGTTGCGGGTGCCGCCGTTGCCGGCGCCTCGACCGCTCCCTCGTAGATGATGCCCTTCTCTCCGTCGACGGTGATGATCTGCCCTTCTTTCAGGACCTTCGTCGCCTTCTTGGTCCCGACGACCGCGGGGGTCCCGAGCTCGCGGCTCACGATGGCCGCGTGGCAGGTCATGCCGCCTTCGTCGGTGACGATGGCGCTGACCCGGCGCATCGCCGGCACCATGTCGGGGTTGGTCATCTTGGTGACCAGGATGTCGCCGTCCTTGACGGCGCTCGTGTCCTTGACGTCCCGGACGATCACGACCCTCCCGCTCGCGACGCCGGGGGACGCGCCCTGGCCTTCGACCAGCACCACGCCGAGCGTGCCTTTCGCCTTTCCGGCAGGTTGGGCGCCGGCGTGGGGGATCTCCGGGCGCTTGATCGTCGTTATCGGCCGGGACTGGAGGATGAAGACATCGTCCCCGACGATCGCCCACTCGACATCCTGCGGGACGCCGTAGTGGTCTTCGGCGATCTTCCCGAGCATTGCGAGGCGTGCCACTTCCGCGTCCGAGAGGACCGGGGCGGTGCGCTGCTCGCCGGACAGCTCGACGATCTTCGTCCCGTGCTGGCCCTCCGGGACGATCATGATCTCTTTCTCGGCGATCAGGCGGTCGACAACCCGCTCGGAGCGCAGGTCAAAGACGTAGTTGTCCGGGGAGACGGTCCCCGAGACGACGGCTTCGCCGAGCCCCCAGGAGCCTTCGACGATCGTCAGGGGCTCGCCGGTGACGGGGTGAGAGGTGAACATGACGCCGGACTTCTCCGACCGGATGAGTTCCTGCACGACGACGGCGATGTTCACGCTCCGGTCGTCGAACCCCTGCTTTGCCCGGTAATAGATGGCCCGGGCACCATACAGCGAGGCCCAGCACCGCTGGACCGCGTCGAGGAGATCGGCTTCTCCGAGGATATTGAGAAATGTCTCCTGCTGGCCGGCAAAACTGGCATCGGGAAGGTCTTCGGCGGTGGCGCTCGACCGGACGGCGACGACCGTTCCGTCCGCCCCCATCCGGGCGTATGCGTCCGCAACTTCCACGCGGATGTGATCGGGCATCTCGACGCTCAGGACAAGGTCCTGCACGTCCCGGGAGACCGATTCAAGCGCTCCGTTGTCGTCGACGTCCAGACGTTCCAGTCTGCGGAAGAGAGCCTCTTCGATCCCGGTCTCTACAAGAAACCTTCGGAATGCCTGGGCGGTCACCACAAACGCCTTCGGCACGGGAAGGCCGATGGCCGTCATTTCACCCAGTGAGGCCCCCTTTCCACCTACGGAGATGATATCTTCCTTTTTTATTTCTTCGAGCCACAAAACGTTGGGCATTTCCTTCATGCTCGCACCACACATATACTTCTCACCATTACATAAAAGATTTCGGAGGAAAAAGCATCAATACATATGATGTTGAACTAGTATGGGTTGAACCGTGAAATATAGAGTGCTGGTCAGCGACCCGCTGGCAGAGGAAGGGATTGACATCCTGAAGGAATTCTGCGACGTGGATGTCAACACCGGGCTGACCGAGGATCAGCTCGTGGATATTATAGGAAACTACGATGCCCTGCTGGTGCGCTCGGGCACCGAGGTGACGGCACGGGTCATCGACGCGGGTGCGAAACTCAAGTTCATCGGCCGTGCCGGCGCCGGGGTCGACAATATCGATACGGAGGCGGCGACGAGGAGAGGCATCGTCGTCGCGAACGCTCCCGAGGGGAACACCCTCGCGGCCACGGAGCACACGATGGCGATGATGCTCTCGCTCGCGCGCAATATCCCCCAGGCGACCGCATCGCTCAAAAAGGGCGAGTGGAAGCGTTCGAAGTTCATGGGTGTCGAATTGAACGACAAGATCCTCGGCATCATGGGATTCGGGCGTATCGGGCGCGAGGTGGCGAAGCGTGCGCAGGCAATGCAGATGAAGTGCATCGCCTACGATCCGTTCATCACGAAGGAGCGGGCCGCAAGCCTCGGCGTGGAGATGGTGCCGCTCGACGAGCTCTTCCGGAGGGCTGACGTCATCACGGTCCACACGCCGCTGATCAAGGAGACGCGCCACGTCATCAACGCCGAGACGATCGCCACCATGAAGGACGGCGTCCGGTTGATCAACTGCGCCCGCGGCGGGATCATCGATGAAGCGGCCCTCGCGGACGCGGTTGCGAGCGGCAAGGTCGCCGGCGCGGCGCTGGACGTCTTCGAGAACGAACCGCCGACCGATTCCCCGCTCCTCAACCTGGACAGGGTGATCGTCACCCCGCACCTCGGGGCGAGCACGGTCGAGGCGCAGAAGAACGTCGCGGTCTCGGTGGCGAACCAGTGCATCAGTGTTCTATCGGGCGGCGCGGCGAAGTACGTGGTGAACGCGCCGATGATCCCCGCAGAGCAGCAGGCGCTGGTCGAGCCCTACGCGATGCTCGCGCAGAAGATGGGCAGCCTCCTCATCCAGCTCATCGAAGGGAGGCTCGAGTCGCTCGAGATCACCTACGGGGGCGAGGCTGCAGCGTTGCCGAACACGAAGTTCATCACCCGCGTCATCTTGAAGGGTCTCCTCGACCCGATCCTGCAGGTGCCGGTCAACATCGTGAACGCTGAGTTCGTGGCAAAAGAACGCGGCATCCGGATGAGCGAGACGACGACGGAGGAGGCGCAGGGATTCCGGAACATCATCAGCATCACCGCGAAGACCGACAGGATGACCGAGTCGGTGAGCGGGAGCGTCTCGGGCCCGAACAGGGCGCGGATCGTGAGCATCGGCGGCTACATGACCGACCTGACCCCGACCGGCCATGTGGTCATCTCCCGCCACATCGACAAGCCGGGCGTCATCGGCAAGGCCGCGACGATCCTCGGCCGGGTGAACGTGAACATCGCGGGGATGCAGGTGGGACGCCACAAGCCCGGCGAAGAGGCGCTGATGGTCCTCACCGTCGACTCCGCGGTGCCGGCCGACGCGATGGAAGAGATCAAGAAGATCGACGGCATCCACACTGCAAAGCACGCCGAGATCTGATCGGTCGGATCATCACCCCCTTTTTGCACCGCGTGCCGGCCCCCGATGCGGCGAAGCCGGGACGGGGCGGTTTTTGGCGCGTGGCAATAATTTTATACCCGGAGCACCAACCTTATTGATCGTCGGGCAGACACGGGCTCGTGGTCTAGCTGGTTATGACGTCGCCTTGACATGGCGGAGGTCCTGAGTTCGAATCTCAGCGAGCCCATCATTGTTTTCCGGTTTTGCCTCTGATATTTCCATATTATCTTTATTAGTCAATTGAAATAGGCAATACCGATAATTGGGCGCTATCCTTTGTGTCTTTCTTGATTTACTTCACTCAATCCGGATACAATGATGAGCGCGTCAGGTAAGTACAGTAATTAATACCTGATTTTGAGCATCTTGCCTCAGGTCCTGACAATACAGTAGTGAGTAAAACAGATCACGGAAATTCATTTTTAAAGATGCTCAGATCGATTTTGGGGATGTGCAGCTTAATACCTGCTTTGGTGAATTCAAATTGTACAGAATTCGCAGCCGTGCAGAACGCTTCGATATGCACCCTCATGAAGGAATAGCCCATATGACCTCCATAACTCTCAATAAAAAGCGCCAATTTAGATAAATTGTTCAAGTCCCTATCTGCTTTTGAGAATGAACCAATTGTGCTCAGTAATGACATCACATGATTCAGACCCTTATTTATCTCACCCCACCTACTTGGATCTGCATAGCATTCGAGAATTTTTTCAGTAACTTTCCTGATCTCGTCCTTCTTCTCTATGAGGAGTAGCCTCTCCCTCTCCGTCAGCTCCACGAGAACACCCCCACGCCCATTTACTATCCTCAAATCCTATATCTCGCTCGTTGCTCTTTACCATCAGCCGTGAGTTTGAGAAGAGGTAGCATAAGCGATTCATGATCAGGTATAGGCATAATCACCACGAAAAGTTAGATTAACGCACATATATAAAAGGCGATTTAGCTGTCTCTCATTGAAGAAGCGGGAACATCAGAAAATTACATTTAAGAAATTGAATGATCTAGTGAATTGATTGTATGACTATTGATAATAACTTGGTCGAATTTAACATTAAGACCGCTGAAGATGAAATTCTTGATCTCAAAAGGTTCTGGAAAGATCTTACTTGGTGGGAACGGGACGATTCCATAAACACCTCTCTAGAGGGAGTAAACATCATATCTCTCCTGCACTTATCTCCCGACCAAAAGCAACGTGCTAATGCTATTCAAGAGGCAGGTAATGAGTTATGGAATGCAAATCAAAGGCCTTCCAAAATTCGAGCAACCCTGGGTCTCTTACCAAACGAACATTGGAAACCCAATTGCCGAACGTGCATGCAAATCGTCATAAACCTCCCAGAAGAGGAACTTATCGCACTAGGAAAATATCTCAATATTGAAGGAATAGATGCATTGAGTGGGAACAGAAGAGAACTACTCGATCTTTACATGAGACTTGGCCAAGGCAGTACGCAGGCTATGTTCTACGCGTTCAGAAACTATCTTGGAAGACGCTGGAGGCTAAAGTAATAATTCCATATAAGGAGTCAACATGCTTTGGGACCGGGTTTCCTGAGTCTTCTTGAGTACACAATTGACACTTGCAAGTCGAAAATTGATCGAAACCCTGGCCGGTAGAGGTCGATGGAAGACCGATGAGATAGATTGTCGTCTCATCGAACCCTGAAACCCGGGGAAGAGGGTGGCGGTCAGGTTGAGGCGACAACCTGAAGAAATAGACTGATTAACGACCGGACCGGAAGAGATGTCACGGGCATGGTGTAGGCAAAGCAAGACTCAATGCTCACCCCCCGCCCAGCATCTTCACGATCACCGCCACCACCCCGCCGACGATCCCGCCAGCCCCGGCGCTGATCGTGGAGACCCGTTTCTCCTCCCCCGCCTTCTCCGCCCGCCAGCCCTCCAGCGCCCGGATCCGGGTCTCAAAATCCTCGTCGCACCGCTCCATCTGCCGGAGCGCCCGGCAGATCCACTTTACGTCCCGGTTCGTTTCGTAAACAAGCTCCCGCGTGGTCTTTTCTTCGGTCATCTTGGTAACCCTCCTGGAGGACAATAGGAGGTCGAGGACAAAAAGGCTGACCGTAACAGATATATTCCAGAATCTGAGCCCAATCCGGGCCTCCCGATAAAGTCAGGCTAATCCCCTCCCGCGTCCACCCTATAGTTGTCTGTCATATTCCCGGGAGCATGCAGGCAAGGAGAGCCACCCATGGCAGACTTCGTTCAGACAACCGTGAACAAAACGGCGGTCCGGGACCTCGCCGTCCCGATCGCCGACGTAACGTCGTTTAACAACCTCGTCCAGACCGTCATCGACGACAACCCGTTCGGGTGCGTCGGGTATACGGGCGCCGACGGGCAGCCAGTGGCCGCGGTCGTCCGCAACCGCGAGCACTACACCGCGAAGGTGAACTTCATCGACGGTGAGGGCAAGCGGGTCGGAAATGTCTCGCTCCAGTCCCCGACGATCGCCGCGTTCGAGGCGAACGCCGCCGAGGTCCTCGCGAATGCGGCCCTTGAGGCCGCGATGGGCGGCGAGGCCGTCCGGAACGGCCCCGGCGAGACCTACTACTGCCAGCTCAAGTGCCACGACCCTTCGGGTGACGACTACTACGTCACCTTCACCCGGAAGACCGTCCGGATCTCGTCCTACCAGGACGACGCCATCCGGAGCATGGTCGAGACCTGGGCCGACGCCGTCGCCACGCTGGACTGAAGAGGGGAAGAACCCCTCTTTCCCTCCGGGAATGAGTCCGCTGTATCGGGTTTGCTTCCAACTCTATTGGTTGTTATGGGTTGCAGAATTACTCTCAATTCAGTCTGTTTTTCTGAAATAATTGGATGCTGCTTGAGATATCGTCTGCCATGAGGATAGAATTGTTATATCCCGATTGAGAACAACCATCTGTGGGTTTCCATGAGAGTCCTCTTTTATGGTGGCGTTTCCGCACAGGAGTCTATAGTCTTGAACGGTCAGATTCGCCTACAAGGACCAGCAGTCGCCCCGACACAAGTAGAAGTGGGTAGTGATGGCGTCTTGAGCAACTAGACACGATGGGGAACTAGGGTGACGTTCCGAAGCGAGCAGTGCGAGTGAGGGAACTCGCCCGGTCCACACGATATGAGTTTCTTCAGAGTTGCTAATACTATACCATATGCGGTGTTAGCAGCAAGCAAAATTCATCTACAATGCTCACTATACCATGCATTCATCCCGGTATTAATTACACAGCCACGATAGCATTCATCCCCCCAGTCTTTATGTAGTAGAGATTGATTGCGTTCATTCAAATTATCATAGAAAACGCTTGATACGCTAATCTCGCAATTGGCGCCCCATGTTTTGATCGGCATTTCGCTCAATTTTGATGCAGTGTTAATTACATCTCCCATCCAAATGATATCCTTTATACCACTACCCTTAAACCCCGCTTGAACCATGAGTGCGCGCCCATAAGAGATCCCAATTCCCACTTGAATCGGTGTAATATCTTTTTTTCGAAATTTGCAGTTTAGTACAGCAACCAGTGACGAAATTTGTGCAGCGGTTGAAAAAACATCATCTATCTGGGGTTTATATGGTGTATTGAAAATCCCCGAGATACAATCACCAACAATATTAATCTCTGCACAGCCTGTATTGCCATTCATTATCGCAACAATTTCCGAAATGTACGAACGGTACAACTTCGCAAGTTTTGGCCTTCTATGTTCATCCGATAAACTCGAAGATTTTCGCATATCAGCAAAAATTGCTGAGCAAGATACATAGTATCCGTTAGTGTATGTGAGTTTATCGCGAGATGGTATTTCTTCTGCTTCTTCATACAGGGAGTCACTAGATTCGATTATTTCATCGATTCTCTCAAAACTGCGAATATAATCATAGCTCTGATAATTTGCTTCCATCTTCAACCCCAGAATATTATGTGAAGTATTCCTACGACACCAACAATCATAGAAATAAACAATGTTCTGATGGCCCATGTAATGTATTCAAATTTTCTTTTTGCAATTAGTGATAATGCCCAAACCTGGCTTCCTATTTGCTCAACAGTTGCGTCTTCATCAGAAAACGTTGTATTGACCTCTCTGCAATAATCTTCTGGCTTTGTAAACTTATCCACAATGTGACGATAAAAAATTAAAGAAGTTGATTCTCCAACTGATTCTCTTGGATTGAGACACAAAAACGCAAACAGGATCGAGCAGATTGAAAAAACTAGTCCAATTATTAGCAGTATGAAGTGAAGGGGATCTGACATCAGCTGTTCTTGGTAACTATGTAGTTCTGGAAAGGCAAAGCCACCGATGACACCATAAAAGGCCAGAATCGCTGTTGCTTTGGCGTCAGATAGAATGATCCAATCTTTTATGGCTGAGTAAATGTTCCATAAAGTGTCCACAGCGGCCATTATTAAAATTAGTTGTCGCAGGGTTACATAAAATCACTTCGGTTATTAAGTCAGCGCTATAGAAGAACAGTCGTTTTTAGGAAACGCTACATTGGATAATTGCATCTCTCCATACTATGCAACACAGAGAAAAGAGATCCCCCGTCGATGTGGCTACTAAAGCCAGGAATTGTAAGAAATGCCTTACAAGATACATATCAAGCGCGGATTGACAGTTTACCACCCTAGCGTTTTCAGTCCTCGGTGGCCCCCCATTGCAAGAATGTGCCGGGCGGTATAGTTAGAATTATTGGATCAGTCAATACATCACCTTCAGTTGCTTTAAGTGAGGGCGCTGGCGATTCCAAACATCGGAAAGACCCAGGAAACAGCTTCGATAAGCATTGGATACGAATAAAGCTTTGCCCGGTCACATCACCCAAAAAAGAAGAAGCCTCCTCGCCGCCCCGGGTGAGGAAGTCCGTGGCCCGCTGGGCATCCGCGGCCGCCCGGATTACGTCAGCGGCCGAACCGTTTCTGATCTTCCGCAGCCACCCGGCGATGTAAGCCGCCTGGTTCTCAAGCACCGGCACATCGGTGCCGGTCATGGCGCAGAGAAACGCAGCGCCCATCTCCGCGGTCAATTCCTCCCTGCTGTATCGCTCGCTGCCGAACCGGATCGGTTCGGTGATCCCCGGCCGGTTCAGTCGGGAGGCGTGCCCGGTCCAGTGGGTCAACTCGTGGAAGAAGGCCGCGTAGTAGGCCTCCGCAGAGGCGAACCGGTCCGGTGCCGGCATGGCGATGCGGTCGTTGTCCGGGTAGTAGGCCGGCTCGCCCGGGCCGACCAGGGGACGGTTGCGGGCGATAAGATCCGGTATGCCCTACCTGGACGACGCCGTCGCAACGCTGGACTGAGGGGGCCTCTCGCCCCCTTCACTTTCAGGCCGCGCCCGGCTCCTCGTTAACTACTCCCTCTTCTCCAGAGTGACGTATGACGCATTCTTCCCTTCTCCGCTCCGACGAGACCCTCTTCCGCGACCCTGAGGTCTTCGAGTTCACGTTCGTTCCGGAGCAGATCCACTACCGCGATGTGCAGGTCAGGGAACTCGCCTCTCTTCTCCGGCCGGCTCTCCGGGGCGGGAGCGCAGGGAATGCTATCCTCCGCGGCCCTCCGGGGACCGGGAAGACCACCACGGTCCGCCGGATCTTCGCCGAGGTCGCCGAGACCACCCGCCGGGTCGTCCCGGCCTACGTCAACTGCCAGCACGACCGCACAGCGCTTGCGGTCTTTCAGTGCATTTTCGAGCAGGTCTTCGGCTACGCACCACCGTCACGGCATCTCAACGGGATCAAGCAGGGGATCGCCACCCGGCTCCGGGACGAGGACGCAAGTCTCGTCGTCTGCCTGGACGACGCGAACTACCTCATCCCGGCAGGAACCTACAACACCCTCCTCTACCAGATCCTCCGGCTCTACGAGAAGTGGGACATCAGAAAGCCAGGGGTCGTTGCGGTCGCAAGCGATCTATCCCTGAACCTCTATGCGGAGGCCGACGAGCGGGTGCGGTCGGTCTTCCACCCGACTGAGGTCTTCTTCCCGCCCTACGGGAAGGCCGAGGTCAGGGGGATCCTCGCCGACCGCGTCCGGCAGGGACTCTACCCGGGGGTGGTCTCAAAGTCCCTCCTCGACCGTATCGCGGGAATCGCCGCCGGCGAACAGGACATCCGGGTCGGGATCGACCTCGTCCGGCTGGCGGTCCTCCAGGCGGAGGGGGACGGGCGCCGACAGGTCACCGCAGGCGACGTGACTGCCGCCGCCCGGGCGGTCATAGCGCCGGTGCTCCGGGCCAGGGCCGCCGAGCTCTCGGAGAGCGAGCGGGCGCTCGCCTGCTGGATCGCGGAGCAGTCGCTTGCGGGTGCCGATATGACGGGGGGAGCGGTCTTTGAGGAGGTAAAGGAGTACCTCCCGGTCGGGAGGACGACCTACCATGAGCACCTGAAAAGGCTCGCAGAGGCCGGGATCGTCGACCTGGTGCCCGGCACCGGCCGTGGGCGGGGGCGGGAGGTCCGGCTCCGGTACGACCCGGGGGAGGTGGTCGCCGTCTGCAAGCCCCCGGACAAAAGATGAGGTTTCGTAAACCTCGATTCTACCCTCAATTTTAAATTCCCTTCAGACTCTCGGATTTTGCGATCTCACCGTAAAGAAACGCTTATATTGAGCCTGCCGTCTTTTCCGGAGCCATTGGCGCACCCTTTTAACCGGCGGCTCCCGACGATGGTGTATGCGCCGGGGATCACCCCGGTGCGTGAGGTAAACGACCATGCAACGCGACAACAGACTCCCATGTAGGGGAGGAGGAGAACCGAAGACCAGCGGCGGCAGCCCGGACCAGAAGTGTGACCGCACCGTCGGCCAGGCCGCCACTGGTACATCTTCACCGGAAGAGATAAGCGTGTCCCCGGTGCCGCTCTTCCTCGTCCCGCAGGCGGTGGCGAGCGAGATCCGGCGCCACGGCCGGGCCGTCCGGGAGATTAACGTCCGCCGGACCCGGAACCACCAATACGCGATCAGCGTTGAGCGGGGGCGGCCATGACCCCGGAGCCGGGAACCCTTGCCTGCACTGCCGCAGGCGGGCTCATCGTTCATGTGGAGGCGGAACGCTACCGGATCGCCCCCGAGGATGTAAAGAGCCTGATCTTCTCCGGCCGGTCAGCGCCGGTCATGCGGGAGCGGGTGCGGCGGACGGCTGGCATTGTCACGGGCGAGGAGCGACTGGCCGAAGGGTGCAACGGACGGAACTTCCGGAGCTTGAGAAGCCATCAGGCTTCGGGGCAGGAGCTTGAGAAACCCGGAGGGTTTCAAGTGACGATCGAGGGGCACGCAGCCCTGAACCCGGCCGGAAGGGCGGTGGTGATCCAGACCCGGGCAGGCTCCTGGATCGTCCCGCTCGTCTCGTTCCGTCGGGTGGCCAGCGGGGAGGCCGCGAGCGCCCCCCTCTTTCCCCTGATCCCGGAGGTAAGCGTTTGAAAAAAGAGGTGCGCCGGACTGTGGAACTCCTCGCCCCCGGCGGCGGGGTGGTCGAGGCCCGGGCACTCGCCGACGGCGTCACCCACTCCGGCTACTTCGACGACTACGAAGCCCTCGCCCGGGCCGTCGAAGCTCTCGATGCCGACCCAACGGTCGCCGGGATCTACGTCACCCTGAACACGGTGAACCCGGCGCTCCTTGCCCGGCGGGCGAACCGGATCAAGATGCGCCTCTCCCGCAAAGACGCCGCCACAGCGGATGCCGATATTCTCCGCCGCCGCTGGCTCCCGGTCGATATCGATCCCGCCCGGCCGAGCGGGGTCTCGTCGACAGACGATGAGCACGCGGCTGCGCTCGGTGCAGCAGAGCGGATCGCGGCGTACCTCGCGGAGCAGGGGTTCCCCAAACCTCTCCGGGCCGACTCGGGCAACGGCGCCCACCTCCTCTACCGGGTGGATCTCCCGAATGACGATCCCTCAACCGCGCTCGTGAAGGCCTGTCTCTCGACCCTCGACACCCTCTTCTCGAACGAGGCCGTGACCGTCGATACCGCGAACCACAATGCCGCCCGGATCTGGAAACTCTACGGCACACTGTCGCGGAAGGGCGACAACACCCCGGAGCGGCCGCACCGGCGGGCGAAGATCCTCGCCGTTCCAGAGGAGATCGATATTGTTCCTGTGGAACGGCTCCGGCACCTCGCAGGGCTCCTCCCCCGTGAAGAACCTACCCGGCGAAAGAAGGAACCCGGCATCGACCTTGCGGCCTGGCTGCTCGACCACGGCATCGCCGTCCGGAGCACGAGACCCTACCAGGGCGGGACACTCTACGTCCTTGAAAACTGCCCGTTCTCGTCGGCTCACAAGGACGGTGCGTTCACGATCCAGTTCGCGAACGGCGCGATCTTTGCCGGCTGCCACCACGCGAGCTGCGGCGGGGGAGCGCAGCGCTGGCCGGAACTCCAGGGGATGTATGAGCAAAAGAGCCCGAAGAAGATGCAGGAGAGGAAGCCGGATGAGAACCCGTCCTCTCCCCCTCCCGCCGACGAGCACCACAAACGAGCCCTCCGGATCCTCCGCGAAGGGGATCCCCTCGCGTTCCTCCTCGACACCTTCAACAGGGAGCACGTCGGTGACCGGACCGTCGCGGAGTGCCTGGTGATGTCCCTCGCATCCCAGTCCGTCGCGAACACGAACGGGCTGCACGTCGCCGTCTCCGGGAACTCCGGGAAGGGCAAGACCCACGCCTGCGCGACGATGCAGAACCTCGTCCCCGACGCCTACAAACTCATGGGCACCGTCTCGGACAAGGCGCTCTACTACGACGACGACCTCCGGCCCGGCACCGTCCTCCTCTTCGATGACGTCTCGCTCTCCGATGATCTCCAGGAAGTCCTCAAATCGGCAACCACGAACTTCCGCCAACCGATCGAGCACCGGACCCTGACGACCGAGCGGAAACTCCGGGTCTGCACCATCCCGGAACGGTGCGTCTGGTGGCTCGCGAAGGTCGAGGATATGGGCGACGATCAGGTGATGAACCGGATGCTCACGGTCTGGATCGATGACTCCGTCGAACAGGATAAGCGGGTGCTCGAACACATGAAGGAGGTCGAGGCAACCGGCCCGCTCTCCACGGAGGAGGATGTCCTCGTCTGCCGGGCGATCTGGGAGGCCATCAAAGAGGAGGTCCTCCCCGTCCGGATCCCGTTCGCCCGGCGGATCCAGTTCTCGACGACGCAGAACCGCAGGAACCCCGGCATGCTCTTCGACCTAATCAAGTGCCGGGCCCGGCTTTTCTACCTGCAGCGGGACCGGGGGGAGGACGGGGCGGTGATCGCCCGGCCCGAGGACTTTGCGGCGGCGGCAAAACTCTATAGCGCTCTCTCCGGGACGGCCGGGGGCCAGGAGACCAAACTAACGAAGAACGAGGCGGCGGCGCTCGTGACGGTCGCCCGGATGGGGGTCGAGGTCTTCACCGTCCGGCAGCTCCAGGCGGCGATGGGACTCCCCTACCAGAAGACCCGGCGGCTCCTCAACGGCTACGTCAGCCGGGGGGTGTTCTACTCCGGCCTCCTGGAGAAGTGCCCCGCGATCAGCCTCTACGACGCCACCGTGACGGAGAGCGACGGGGACGGGATCGCGGTTCGCCGCCGGGAGCAGCATTTTACATTCGATAACGAGGTCTACCGGGCCTGGAGCAACGGTGCCTCCGTCTGGCTGGATGACGATCCCGACAATGACAGCAGTGACGGCAGTTTTCAGCGTGACGACAGCAGATGGTGTCAACGAGAGGGCGGTCAAAACGAAGAGGATTTCCAGGTTACTCCAGGATATGCCGGTACAGGCCTGTACAGGGATACGGATCTACAGCAGAATGAGAGAACGGAGGGCACGCATACTGCAACTTCTGGTGATGGCGAGTGTGACTGTGTTTCCGAAACTGCTGTCACCCGGATCGGGATCTCCCAAGATCGCGAGAATTGCAGGGAGACTCCGGCAGTTCTTCATTCGTCGAATGACAGCACCCACTGTCAGCAGGCTGTGACCTGTTGTCGTTCTCCACCACCTATCAACCCCGGCGACTACATCGCCCTCCCGGTCGCAAAGGACGAGCCCTGTCATATCTGCGGCAGGCGGCCGACGTCGTCGGTGGAACGCGGCGGGGGGAAGTACCTCTGCTACGACTGCCTCAAGAAAGCGAAGCGGCCCGGAAGGATGCAACCTCTCCCCGGGATCCTCGATTTCCGGGAGTTCTCACGGGTGAAGGTGGACCTTGGACGTTGCGATCTCTGTGGGACAGGGAAGGCGGTCTACCGCTCGCGGGAAGCGCAGGCGAATATCTGTGAAGGGTGTTACGCCCGGCTGGTCCGGGAATGGAACGGGCGGGAGGGGGTACGGTGATGCTGTTTTCCACCGTTCGCTCTCCGGATATCCATGTCAATCCGGGACAAACGGTGCAGCGGTAAAATCAACTATTTGCCCGGACGGTTCTATCATGTCCGGCGTGCGAAGCGCAAGGGTCAGTGTTCCGTGATAGGGAACCCAGAAGTCGGCATAGACAGTGGTGTTTGCGGGTATGGGCTGCCGGACGGGCAGGGCCAGTTCCATAGTCTCGCCCGGTTCGAGCGCATCGTCGCCGTCTCCGCTCTGCCACCGGGCAACGAAGTAATCTCCCGGTCTAAGGGTGTAGATGTCACGGCCGTCCGTATAGGTGATAAAGATCGTCGTGATGTTGATCTCCCCGTCCCGCTCCGGGGTGTCTGCTATCATCCTTTCAGGGAAGATCGTCATGTTGAGGGTGAACATGGTGATCGCCGTCTCCGACCCGTTTACCAGGGCTCCCTGGTAGTGGATCGGCGGCACGATCTTAAGCGGGGAGCGGGGGTAAGCATCCGCAAAGGTCTGATCGTTACCGGACGGCGGTTGCGAGATGCAACCGGCGGTCAGGAGAACCGCGGCAATCGAGAGCGCTACCAGGAATCTGCCGACGGCGCGCATCTTCATATAGGAGTATTTTGAGGTTCAATCACAAGAACCTGATGCCGGGCGTTTTCAACAGGGGCCGGGTCGGGTATGGTATTCTGCCGTATCAGGTGCCATACGTTCAAATAATCCTCTACCAATTCAGTAGATATAAAGGACCGGGAGACAGCACCGTTCCACAGACGAGCAGGGATGACCATGAGACCGTTTACACCAGACGACAGGGGGTTCACCGGCCTGGAGGCAGCGATGGTCTTCATCGCCTTCATTGTCGTAGCCTCCATCTTTGCGTATGTGGCGCTCGGTGCCGGGTTCTTCACGACCCAGAAGACGGAGGAGACAGTCTACTCGGCGGTGAAGCAGGTCGGCGCCGTTATCCAGGTCGCCGAGCCGGTCATGGTGCAGGCGAGTGCCGACGGTCAGTATATACGGTACATCGTCGTCATGGTGAAGATCCCCGGGGACGGCGCCGATATCGATGTGGGGAAGATCGTCGTAACCGTATCCACCGCGGAGTCTATGCAGACGTACACGGGAGCGAGCCGGTGGCACCCGGTGGACGGGGGCGGAGGAACGGGGAACCCTGTTTTCTGGCAGGTGCAGATCCCGTTGCTCCAGGCCGACGACCCCACGCTTCCGGGAGATCTGCTCATCGGTCAGAACCAGAGGTTCTTTGTCGAGATGAAGCCCTCAGATGCCGTCCCGTTAACTGTGGAGCGCACGGTACCGGCGGGTATGCGTCCGGGTAGCTGGTATGAGGTGTAGAGATGGTTGCGATTGGAAGGCGCGGGAATTCCACATGCCCCACCGTAACGTTAGGTCGGGAGCATGATGGGGATAACAAGTCGGCACGGGCCAGCCCCGACATCAACTTGAATCACCTTCTTTTTACATTGGGATTGCGAAATGCCTCCTATGAGTAATGTACACGACTGGCGAGACTGTCTCTATCCAGCGGAATGGGGATTCCGGTTCTTCATCACCGCTGCGCTGGTGTGGCTGGTCGGGCGGCAGTGGCACGAACCGGTCGCCATGACAATTTTTTACGTACTGACGGTCGGTGTTCTCGGGGCGCTTGTGATGCAGGTTTGGATGCTGGTGGAGTTCATCCGGAGAGGGAGAGAGGATGCCGCCACACATCAGTGACGAGGAGCGGGATCGGCTTGAAACATAGCGATTTAACGAGGTTAACTATAGGGAAATCAAAGTAGATTTATAGATGTTAGGATCTCTCCGTTTTCGATAATAAAAGCAAAGACGTACAAAACTAATCCAATCGCTAAAGCAACAAAATGTTTGTTTAGTTCTCGCGAAAAGCAGTCTGGATCTTTCAAAAGGGTTAAATCGGCCGCAACCTCGCTTTTCCCTATACCGAGTGCCTGTTCCAGATCGTCTGCGTCTTCAGGGGAATATACTCCTAATTCAAAGCGGCCTAATGTACAGCAGGCTTGATAAAACGGGAACCATTCAACACCACGTAGGTGCACCACTCGTTTCACGAGAAGCATGGCTGTCATTATCGAATAAAGCAAGAGTATAATCGAAAATACCGCGCACCATGCTGCGATTCTACTTTCTAAACCAGGAAAGTTACTCCCTATCCAAAGAATGGCAGCTAAAGTTACCGTTGAGGTCCACTTTAAGTAGCTGACTACCCCTTCAAAAAAAGAATCCGCCAATATTCGATCTAGTCGGTCATAACTCTCACTTTCATTGTTATCCATGATTCTCTACCTTTGGGTGTGTTTAAGCAAGTCTTTGACCGCCCTTTCGTTCATTTGTGAGACTATCCACTAGAAACCATTATACAAACTTGGGCTATATAAACACGTATGGCTCAAAAGATTCCCTTAAATTTCATCTGGATAATATATGTCGTGTTTCTGCTGGCCTTCTGTCTTTCTGCCGGTTGCAGCGGCGGTTCAACAACCACAACCGCTGAAAGTGTCGCTACGCCCTCGCCTACCACTTCGGTGCCTACTCCTACCGACGTGCAGCCAACATACACGCAATCGTCTGCAGATACCGTCCGGATCGGTGCATTCAACATCCAGGTATTCGGCACGTCGAAAGCCTCGAAGCCCGAAGTAATGGACGTCCTCGCCAAGGTCATCCGAACCTACGACATCGTCGCCATCCAGGAGATCCGCGACAGTTCCGGCACCGCGCTTCCCGCCCTGGTCGACGCTGTGAACGCCGACGGATCGCAGTATGCCTACGTGGTCGGCGAGCGGCTCGGGAGGACCTCCTCGAAAGAGCAGTACGCCTACATTTACAACACCCGGACGATCTCCCTCTCCGACGCCCACACCTACCCGGAGCCGGCCGGCACGGATCCCTTCCACCGTGAGCCTTACCTGGTGGTGATGGATGCCGGCGACTTCGATGCGGTCCTTGCCGTGATCCACACGGATCCGGACGAGGCCACCGACGAGATCAACGCCCTGAATGACGTGATCGCCCACGTGCGTGCCAAATATCCCGGCGAGCAGCAGATCGTCGTCATGGGCGACTTCAACGCCGACGGATCATACTTCAACGAGGATGGCCCGTGTACCCTGAAGAGCAGCGAATTTGTCTGGCTCATCGGCAACGACGCGGACACCACGACCTCTTCGACTGACTGCACGTACGACCGGATCGTCATCACTGACGATACCGGGAAGTACTTCACCGGGGACGCTGGCGTGTATCGGTTCGATACCGTCTACGGCCTGACCGGCGAAGAGACGAAGGCTGTCTCCGACCACTATCCGGTATATGCGACGTTTATCACCGGTGGGCCTGGCCCCGTGATCCTGACGACGCCCACTACCGCACCTTCAACCGTCCAGACGACCAAAGCAACGACAGTTCCCACGACACGGGCGCCGACGCCGACCCCCACAGCGTCGAGTTCAACGGGAGTTTGGGATTGCTCGCATGATGCGTATAATTGTGGAGACTTCTCATGTCAGGTGGACGCGCAAGCATGCTACGAATACTGCATGCAACAAGGAAAGGGAGATATTCATCGATTAGACGCCGATAGCGACGGCATCGCTTGCGAAAGTTTGAAATGAACAGAGAGAGCAGGATTCAGCAAGGAAGGCTAAACATGGCGCAGGTGTGGGTGCCGGTAAAGTTCGCCCGGAGCAGGAGAAAGGATGAGACCGTCCATCACTGACGACGAGCGGGAACGAGCTATCCAGTATCTCATCGAGAACGTTCCCGAAGGCACGCTGATGCGAATCTTCGAGGATATCTACAAAGACCCCGACTGGCTGATCGCGCAACATTTCGGGATCGGGGTCGATATCCGCAATTGCCTGCGTGCTGGCGGGTTCGAATGGTCGGATACCGTGCTTGACCATGAATGGGAGCCGCTCCTATTTGAGGCGGCGCGCAGGAGGTATTCTTACCCCGATCTGTAAAACTGCAATGCAAACGGTGACAGATTTAAACAGCACCGTGTTGCAGTGATGAGTGTCGCCATCAGGTGAAAATGCACTTTCTGTATTGTAACCAAGATGAGAATGTTTTTTAGATTTAACTAGTTTTAATAGTTCTAAGAGTTCCAATCCATTTTACGGCGGCGTTCTAAACTCTAAATCGTATGTCCAAGGATCTGCAAGAAGAACTTAATACGATAGGAATTAATACGACCGATGATCTACGAGGGAAACTTAAGGCGCTAAAGATTAACCCGAATACGTCACATGCAAGGATTCTACAGGCCCTTTGGTCAGGAAAGTGGGTTACAAAGGCTGAAATAATGGCTGCAAACAAAAATCAGTCTGATACTCCTCGCAGAATTAGGGAACTTAGAAGCGAGTTCAATTTCGATATAGAGCAAGAAGGTACGGGCGATAACTCCAGGTACCGCTTGATTTCGCATCAGCGCTCGGAAACCAGAAGGCGTAAATACATTTCAAAGGCTGAAAGGGATCGATTAGTGCGGGAATTCGGTTTAAAGTGCAACATTTGCGATAGAGAGTTCGAGGCTATCGAGGGTAACCTGCAAGTGGACCACCGGATACCTTTCGACAAGTTAGGCCCGACCACAGTACAGAACTCGCAGTTACTATGCACGACCTGCAACGTCATGAAAAAAAGGATCTGCGAGTTCTGTGAAAGAGAGAACTGTGACGAATGTGCATATGCATATCCCGAGCGATGTGGCAATCTTCAGATTATCATACTCCCTGAAAATTTGATGACGAAATGCAGGGATATTGCATCGGAACGGAAAATTTGTGTTTCTGATGCAATACTGCTGTGCATCGAGAACTTCGGGTCTGAATAATAGGATAACCGTTTTTGTTACGGAACAGATTTTGCATCATTAAAGAGCACCTGATAGATGGCGTTGGCGATGTGATAGGCGAGTTTGGGCGGCACCGCGTTTCCGATCATCCTCGCAACCTCGATTTTAGAGCCTATGAACTTGAAATCATCTGGGAATGTTTGCAACCTAGCGGCTTCCCTATGCGTTATCGGGCGGTGTGCCTCCGGATGCAGGTAACGACCCTTTTCAGGCTTATAAAATTCTGTTCGAATCGTCAGAGCAGGTTTACCCCATTCTAGGCGACCGAATACATCGGTGCTTCCCGTCGGTTTATTCAACCAACAGCGGGGCGTGATGTCAGGTCGCTTTTCCATTAGATCAAATCGATTACCTCCGGGTGGGACGCATTCATATCTTTCGATTGATATCTGTGTAGGATTACGACCAATATGCCAGTTATCACCGTCAGGTGATAGGGGTAGATCACCTATTGCATCTCGTACAGTTTTCCTTTCGCATGTGGGGTCCGGAAACCGTGGTAGCCGTCCTCTCATCCCAATTACGAAACCTCTGACTCTCTTTTGAGGAACACCGTAATCAACAGCCCGCAAAACGTTGTATATAATATTATAGTCGCGCGATTGAAGTTGTTCCTTCAGTAATTCAAACTCTTGAGAACGCAAGAATTCGGGCACGTTTTCGATTAAAAATGCTTTTGGCTCAATTAAATCCAAGATCCGAAGATATTCTTGCCACAATTTGTTCATCGTGGCATGTTCTTTTCGAGGTGAGAATTTACCCAAGGGGGAGAATCCTTGACACGGCGGTCCACCGACAATGACGTCAACCTGCCCTACGAACTTTCCCAGTTGAGTTATCGATAGCTCCTTAATATCACCACAAAAAACGTCGTGTTTAAAATTCTCCTGGTAGGTCATTGTTGAAGCTAGATCGATATCCGCGGCATATACGGAAGTAAACCCTGCTTTTTCAAACCCTAGGGCTAAACCCCCGCATCCACAAAATAGATCGATAAATGTCGGAATTCTCATGATAGGCCTACTACACATATTGATTTGTTCTTTACAACTATTAATCTGATAGACTCTTTAGTGCTTTTGTACTATTTAGTCCTTACACCATTAATACTAATTGTACCTAAAAGTTCATAGGATGAAAAAAACTCTCTTGAATATTTCGACCATCCAAGCGGGATGGAAAGTACAATTGATTCGTGAAATCAGAAAGAGATGGGGCGAAGACAAAACAAAACCTGGAAGACGCGTTGCGTTTTACGAAGACGACGAGGGTAGAATAATCATCGAACCTTTGGACTGATGGCGACCTGAAGAGCGTAAATAAAGGGGGGAGTTCTTATTGTTGACGTTTTTTCAAAAGCGGATCGCAGTAAAATAATGTCGAAGATTCGCGGCAGACAGACGAAACCTGAAATTTTAGTAAGGAAGTTTTTGTTTTCCAAAGGTTTCAGATATCGCATCAACGTCCCTCAGTTACCTGGAAAGCCGGACATTGTTTTAGCCAAATATAAAAGTGCGATATTTGTAAACGGGTGTTTCTGGCACGGGCATCCGGAATGCAAGTATGCTGCCTTACCGAAGACAAATATCGATTTCTGGAAGAATAAGATTGAAAAAAACGTCGAGCGTGATCGCAATAACTACAAGCTCCTTCGGGACATGGGTTGGAAAGTAATAGTTGTATGGCAGTGTGAACTAAGAAACGAAAATTTAAGAAAAAGGCGGTTGGAGGCATTAATAGACCAAATAACAGGGAAGTAATTGTAAAAAGCCCCAAAGAACCCCATTTCCTTGCCACGAGTTCGTCACCCGCTATATCATTTCTAAGAGCGAATAGGGTTTCTTCCAGATGCCTGTACCTACGAAACACTCATATCAGTGGGTTTAACGAGGCTTTCATATCCTGTCTTCGAAAATGTTGTAAGGTGTGAGTATCTTGCAGTACTCGGAGTTTCTTAGGAAATTGTAATTTTCTCCGTGCAACTTCATAAGAACCTCCAAATCATCAAAAGTGATGGGGACAATATATCTTTGCATATTGATCTTTATCGAATCACGAAACAACTCAGACAAGTTTTCATTATTTTTATATTCTGAGTATTTGATTGGTTTCGGAAGTTCCTGATCTTTTACCGTGTCGATGTAAAGCGTTTTACTTCTCTTGTAATAATTTGAGGAAATTAAAGATATCCCCACAATCGAACTTTGCCATTCTCTTCTCGAGGTGAGTCTAGTCGTCAAATGGGTCAGCAATAAGTCTCCAGGGCTAACTTTACGCAAGATATTGAAGTAGCGAGTTTGTGCGGGAGCTTTTAGGCCTCGTTTTGATTTGGAGTTTTTCGGGCACAGTTTCTCTTCCCAAGCCCAATTCCCGCTTACCACTTCAATAAACACTTTCATGACCAAATCCTCCGATTATGATCGCATAGCAGTCGACTATCACTTTAGAATGAAACTATTTTTGGGTCTGCTCTAAGTGGGATGACTGAAAAGCTATAAGATCTGCTTAAAAAATATTCCCCTCACTCAACCTGCATCCTATTCCTAGTATGCTATCTGTCATAGAGGTTGCCCCAAAACGCCTTTGCCGGGAGGGGGACACCCCCTCCCGGTCCCTCCCCCCGCGAGGCGATACCCGGGGGGAGCCGTATCTGCGATCTGACTCAAGGTACTGCTCAACTCTCCGCTAACACGCATAAGAGCGCTCTGAACCGTGTGGAGCTTCAATCGCTGGATACTTTTAGGACGACTTCTATTTTTCAAGGTGATTAATTCTCATCATAATAGAGGGATGGCTCTCATTCGCCTCATTGGGATTACCATCGCATCCCAGTGATTTCAATGTTGAGATGTATTTTTCCTTTCCAACGACTTTCACAGCAAGAGCATCAGCCCGCAATTCAACGTACCAACTCGCCGGTATCATGAAATATAAAAAGCAAGCAAACATCGCGATTGTCAACAGTCCTTGTGGCATTCCAGACCAACAGATATTCACGATGAGCAAGGGAATTGATACTAGGATAGCAGTTAATAGACCATGTCTTTCTTTAATGTGAGCAAATTCATGAGCCGCAATACACATTAACTGGTCTCGATCCATTTTTTCTAGGAGCTTGGTTCCGAAGAATACTTCTCCTTGAAGAGATGCACCTGCATTGTCTAATCCAGGAATAATTTTGAAATTTGAAACCTTAACGCCCATATCCTTAGCCAAAGATGAAAAATCTTCAGGGAACGGCATAACTTGAGCTCTTCGCTGTAACTGAACATTCCTAATCATACTATCAACGAAACTTGATACATGAATGAATGAAAATGGAATCGCTGCAATCATAAGAACCAAAAAACTGAATGCCCTACCGATAGCAGGTAAACCAGAGTTCAATAGGGCAATACTCATGACAAAAACAAACAGTACAAATAATCGCTTTCTAAACCCCACTTTTAGCAAATTACAATATTCACGAATCATATAATAACCTCCGTTTTGCTATTTTTTCTTTTAATTTACCCTGCAATTTAGAGATTTGGCTAACTGTTTCACTATCCTCTTCCGAAAAATGAAACCCCTTTTTTACCATCATATCGATGTATTGACTTTTGCTCATGCCAAGTGCTTTTGAATCCTGATCAAGTCGGTCTATCGCTTCTGGGGAAAGGGAAAAACTGATAACCCGTTTTGGCATATACTATTATTGTTATTAGGGTTAATAAGATTTACGCACGCAGGTAATAAAAATTACCAATAGTAATGCCCACTTAATAATACATTACTGCCGCGAAAGCCATATTCACCAAATCCCGCTTCAATTCACATCCACCCACGCCCCCGACCAGAACTTCCACATACACCCCTAAAATATTTAAATATTCCAACTATCTACGTATACCCATGGGCACGATCACCCTGAGCATCGACGACCGGACGGAGCAGGACTTCCGGAGGCTGGTCGAGAAGATCCTCGGGAAGCGGAAGGGAGCGCTCGGCGAAGCGGCGACCGAGGCGATGAAGATCTGGATCCGGGAGAAGACACAGGAGGAGATCGCACGGGACGCTCTCGAACTGACCGAAAAGGCGTACCATCTCGGGGCGAGGAGGTATGCGTCGAGGAAGGACCTTTATGACAGGTAACCCGCCGCTTGTCGACACAAACATCCTCGTCTACCTCTTCGATGCGGATGCGCCCGAAAAGCGGCGCATCTCAAAGGACCTCGTTACGGCGTGCTGGGAATCGGAGACCCGCTACTCGGTCTCGGTGCAGAACCTCGCGGAGTTCTCGGTGGTCGTGACCGAGAAGGTTGAGAACCCGATGCCGACGGAAGATGTCCGGCGCTTCATCCGGGCCATCCGGGACTTTGAAGGCTGGAACGTTGTCGGCTACGGCAGCGAAACCATCCTCACCGCCCACGAGATCCGCGACAGGCACAACGTCCACTTCCGGGACGCCCTCCTTGCCGCAACGATGATCGAGTCCCGGATCGACACGATCGTCACTGAAGACGCGCACCTCCTGCGCATCCCCGGGATCACGGTCGTCAACCCGTACCGGGAAGGATGACCGTTCAGCGGGAGTTCGCCCGCTCCCGAAACCGGGAGCAGCCATCTCTTAATGGCTACATGGATTGCTGCGGGGACAAATGCGCACCCCCTGTTCATGCACGACTATGGATCGCTTCACCTTTCAAAAGACTGATGACGGGATGAGCGTAATACTGACATTATCATATGATGAGGTCAGGCGAATGACAGGATACGGGTTACCTGAGAAGAGTCGTGAGACCATCGTCGCAATACTCGTCCGGAACGGTGCCGAGCGGATCGCGATCTTCGGCTCTTATGCACGTGGGGAAGCCGGTGCGACGAGCGATGTCGACATCCTGGTCCGGTTTGCCCGCCCGAAAAGCCTCTTTCAGCTTGTGCGGATCGAGGACGAACTCAAGCGGGCTCTCGGGAGAAACGTGGACCTCGTCACCGAAAACGCCGTCAGCCCCTATCTTGCCGATGCAGTACACCGTGATGCCGTGGTGATCTATGACGCCAAAGGACCCCGCGTATCTCCGCCACATCCTTGATGCAATCACAAGCATCGAGGAATTCTCAGAAGGCATCTCGTCGGTGGAGGAGCTCAGGGGCCGCCGGCTGGAATGCGCCGGGATCGAACGCATGCTGACCATCATCGGCGAGGCGGCAAAGATGATCTCGGCGGAGTTACGCGAGGAACACCCGGAGATTCCCTGGAAGGAGGCGGCGGGGATGCGAGATAGGATCGTCCACCATTACTTCGGCGTGGATTATGATGCGGTATTCCTGACTGTACACGACGATCTCCCGGTGCTCAAGCAGGGAATCCAGTCGATCCTCAATGAGACCAACCGCAGAAACACCGCCGGCAGAAAATGAGAAAACTCATTCGGTGAGTAAAAGAGGGGTGATGCCGGAAACCGACAGACTCCCCGACAGCATGGCCCCGTGCGGCGTCTACTGCGGAGCGTGCCCCTCGTTCGGGAAAGGGTGCAGGGGGTGCGGCTCGGAGAACCGCAAGCAGCGGCGCACCAGCAAATGGAACTGCAGGATCCGCCGGTGCTGTTTCGAGGAGAAGGGCCTCGCACTCTGCTCGCAATGCACGGATTTCCCCTGCAAACTGACCGACAAACTCCAGGGGTCCTACCCGGGCAACGAGCGCTTCCGGTACCGTCACGAGATCTACGAAAACCTCCGGGAGATACAGGAGCAGGGCCTCGATGCGTGGCTGTCTGGAGAGGAAGCGAAATGGCGCTGCCCGGAGTGCGGGAAAACGATCGTCTTCTACCATTACCGGTGCCCGGCATGCGGGTACGAGCCGAACCGGAAAGCGTGAAAGCGGCACGTTCCGGGAGACGGACCGCACAATCGCCGCTCCCCGGCTCAAGCGAACCGGGAGCCATTCAGAGAGCCGTCCGGGGAGATACAAAGATGCATATGCGAGGATGGCTATAGCAACGATCATGCCGACAGTCGTGCATGTCGATATCCCGGCGGAGAACCCCGAACGGGCCAGAGCGTTCTACGAGAGACTCTTTCACTGGAAGTTCGAGGCACCGCCGGGTTACGGCGACTACTTCCTCTCCGAAACGACGGACGAAGAGGGAAAGCCGGGTGTGGGACTCGGCCTCGGGAAGCGGGGCGCCCCCGACCAGAGGATCACGGTGTACTTCGATGTCGACTCGATCGCCGATTACCTACCCCTCGTAGAACAACAGGGCGGGAAGGTCGTGATGCCGCGTATGCCGGTCCCGGGCTACGGGGCGCTCGCGGTCTGCACGGACACCGAGAACAACACCTTCGGCCTCTGGGAGACGCGCACGGCTTCGGACTGAGGGAGGGGATTCTCCCCCATTCCCGGCGGTCCTACTTTTGCAGCCTCTCCAGGAGTTCATCCAGGCGGGAGAAGGAATCCTTCATGCCTTCCTCCATGTCGGACTGCATCATCCCGTCACGGTCCTCCACCGAGAGGAAGACCGACTGGCCGATGAATCTCGTCCGGTTGCCGGGCAGTTCCTCGAACTTCGCCACCTCCAGGGTGACGTGCCCGGGCTCCGGGAGCCCCTCGAACTCGAAGGTCTGGATGATCCGCTCGGGAGGAGTCACGTCGTGATTCACCCCATGGAACCCGAACTCGTTCCCCTCCTTGTCCGTCTGAACATACCGCCAGCTGCCCCCGCTTCGGGCCTCAAACGTCTCTATCTTCGTGGTGTAACCCCGCGGGCCGATCCACTGCTTGAAGAGTTCCGGGTCCGTGTAAGCCCGAAAAACCAGATCGCGGGGAGCGTCGAACTCCTGGACAACGATCAGCTCCTGTTTTCCGGGTTCCGCAGTGATCCGGGTGGGGTTCCTTTCTTTCAGGGCTGGCTCGCCACTTCTGTGTGATTGCTCTGCCATTCTATCCATCTCCTTTCGCCCCCTCTCACTGACGTCATCCATGTTATAGGTTATCGGCCGTGCTGCAGAACCGCCGCAGGAACGCTTCAGCAGGAGGACAGCGGCTTAATCCCGGCAGAAATCACACGATGAACTCCAAATTGATGGGATATCCCGGGTACAATTCGCATAGTATAAGAGGGAACAATGACCATTTCAAATAAAAGCGGGTTAACATCATGGCAAAGGCAAACATTCCTGCAAAGGGAGCAATCGTTCAGAGAGACCTTGAGACGTTCTCAATCTCGCCCCACATCCCCGGAGGCTTCGCCGATCCGGCGCTTTTACGGAAGATCGCGGACGTGGCGGAGAAGTACGGCGCAAAATACGTGAAGCTCACGGGAGCCCAGAGGATCGCCATCATCGGCGTCCGTGAAGAGGACCTTGATGCGGCATGGGCCGAGTTCACCGACAGTTCCAAGGCCATCGGCCTGACCATACGGAGCATCCAGATGTGCCCCGGCACCCGGGCCTGCAAGCGTGCCAAACAGGACAGCCCGGGACTGGGATTTGCTCTCGACAAGGAGTTCTACGGCAAACCGGCGCCTGCCAAGTTCAAGATGGGCGTCTCGGGCTGCCCCAACTGCTGCAGCGATGCCTGGTTAAAAGATCTCGGGTTCTTCGGCACCGACGACGGGTTCACGGCGGTCGTCGGCGGCAAGGGCGGCGGGACGGCAAAGGTGGGCCGGGAGCTCGCCCAGGGGCTGACCGAGGAGCAGGCCGTGGCGCTGGCGCGGGAGGTGATCGCGTTCTACCGGGAGAACGGGCAGGCCCCCGAACGCCTGGGAGCGACGATCGAGCGGATCGGCTTCGACAGGTTCAAAGAAACCGTCCTTTGAACTGCCAGGAAAGATCTTACGCGGCAGATTAATGCGTCCGCACCGGCGGATACATCCAATCTGCCTCCTATTCTCAAGAAACAACGCTGTCCGGCACGCGGGAGAACAGTTGCCGTTTGCCGGCGTTCGGGTATGGGCCGGAGTGGGGGGAGCTGGCGCGTTCTCCCGCAACGCACGCGCAGGCGTTGAATCGGCCTTCAGAAGGATTGGGAGTTGTATCGCTCCCGCCTACGGGGTTGCCGTCACGGACGGGGAGCCCGCCGTCCCACTCTCGTAGACGAGGGTGTTGTAGCGATACTGGAAGATGTAGATCGCCGGGGATACGGCGAGCATGAGGACGGGAAACAGGAGAATCCCGGCGATGCCCACGAAGAGTCCGATGATGCCCGTGACGAGGGCGACGAGGAAGACCAGGACCATCCCGAAGATCATGAGGACCAGCTGGAGGATGATCTGGGAGAAGATGTACGACCCCCAGCCGATCCTCTGGATCTGACCGAGAACGGCAGGAATGTTGAAGGCTTCGCGGAGCAGCCCGGCCTTCGCGAACCGCACCATTGCCATCTGCGCGACAAGCCAGATCAGGACGAGGAGGACGAACGAGACGAGAGCGGCGACGGCGGCCAGGAGACTGTTCTGCCCGGCGAGGAAGCCGGCGCCTCCCACCAGGGCCGCCGCGACGAGGAGCATGAGCGCGATGTAGGCGAGGTACACGACGAGCAGTTTCAGGCCGTCGATAAAGAGCCTGCCCCAGCCGCCGAACTCCGGAGCCGGGCCTCCCCGCATGATGCGGACGAAGTAGCCGTAGATGAGCGGAAAGACGATGATGGAGGCGATGAGCTGGAGCCACCGGACCCAGCCTCCCCGGAGGATGTTCCCTGTATAGTCAAACGAGTCTTCGAGTAGTCTCTGGTAGTTCATGGTCAATGTATCACCCTGCGAATCGATCCCGAAACTCCGGGCCGCGGTGCATGCCGGACGGACCGACCCGGGATGTCTCACTATAGCGGTTATATCAGGCAAGAATCATCTTGAACGCTTCGATCCGGCTTGAGGGCTGTCCGGATGGGTTCCCTTCCGTAAACCCGTAGTCCCGAGAGTGCAGCCCGGCGGTGACCTTTCGCGGCGTATGGAACGTTCGCCAGGTAGCCCTCATACCGGGTCGGTCCGCCCGTCGTGCATGTCGATATCCCGGCGGAGCAGACGGCAGAAGCCAGCGTCAGGGGTGGCGCAACCCTCATCATCACCGGCGTCAATCACTCTGCAATGAAACCCCGGGACCTCTCCATCGAGGAGAAGCGGCGGCTCTTCGACCGGCTCGCCGGACTGCTCTCGAATCGAGAGGAGATTCTCTTTGCCTACGTATACGGGTCGTTTCTGCACGGTCCCTTCCGCGACATCGATATCGGCATCTTCCTGCAGGCCGACAGCAGCGGGGCGGCCGAGCCGCTCCGATACGAGGTGGTGCTTGAGCAGGAGCTGGAAGATGCCATGGGCGTGCCCATCGACGTCAGGGTCCTGAACGCCGCGCCCCTGCCGTTTGCTTTCTCGGTCCTGCAGACCGGGGAGGTGCTCGTCTCCCGCGATGAGAAGGCTCGCTGCGACTTCGTATGCAGGATCTATACCCACTACCACGATTTCGCCTACTACCGAAAGCGCTACCGGAGGGAAGCACTTGGCCTCCTACGATGATGAGAAAGTTACGGCACTCTCATCTGAGTTGATGCAGGCGTGCGGGCGCTTAAAAGACCTCGGCCGGATGGAAAAAGAGGTCGTTGTCAGAGATCTTCACCTGATCGCCAGCGCAAAGTACCACCTCATCGTCGGCATCGAGGCGGCCATCGATCTTGCCAACCATCTGATTGCGAGAAACCGTGGAGAGCCCCGGAGGACTACGCAGATACATTCCGCATCATGGAGGAGCACGGCATTGTTGATGCAGGATTTGCAGAACGCCTTCAAAGAATGGCACGATTCAGGAACCGCCTGATCCACATTTATTGGGATATCAACGACGAAACCATCTACAATCTCCTTCAAGAAGACGTTTGCGACATTGAGGAGTTTCTTTCCGCATACCTCCGTTTCCTCGGGACGGAGTGATGGGCGGCATTCATATTTCCTCCCGGGTGCCAGCGGGAAGCGCCGATGAACTGCGGGTTCCGGCAGACCCGTTCACTCCCGCCGCCCCCGCGACTCACCGATCAGGTACCCGGCATACGGCACCCTCGACGCCCCCCGCACCGCCCCGTAACTCACCAGCACCGCCGCCGCGAAGAGCACCGGGTAGGTCTCCCAGTCCACCCACGAGAGCCCCGTGAGGGAGAACCAGAGGCTCGCGCCGGCGGCGATGACGAGGGGGTGGACAAGGTAGATCCCGTAGGAGTGATCCCCGAACGATCGTGATGCGCCGCTGAGCCTCCCGCCGCCCCCCTCCAGCCGCCAGGCAGCGAGGATGAGCGCGGCGATGACCGGGACGTAGTAGAAAGGTTCGAGGAGCCGGTAGATACAGAAGACGGCGAGCGAGGAGCTCCCGATGGTCCCGTAGTGGAGAACGGCCGCCATCCAGATCCCGCCGAGGAGGAGCGCCGCCCCGCCGACCGCGGCGAGGAGCGCCGCGGGGGAGAGGGACCGGATCTGCGAGCGGAACCCCTCCGTGTGCCGGGCGACGTGGATCCCGGCGACAAAGTAGAAGAGGTGCGAGGGGAAGAGCCGGATCAGGACCGTGTACCACTCCGGGTCCACGAGGGCTCCGGCAAGGTGGGCGCCCGCGTTCCAGAGGCCGAGGAGGAAGAGGAGGCCGAGGAGGAGGTAGAGCGCCGCCCCTTCACGGTCAAAGAGGTCGTAGCCCCGGGCGATCAGCGGGAAGAGGAGGTAGAGCTGGATGATCAGCGCAAAGAACCAGAGGTTGTAGGCGGCGGTCCCGAGCAGGAGGGCTTCCGCCACCCGCTCCGGGGAGGGCACGCCGGCAAGCCCGATCGTCCCCTCGACCGCCACCATCAGGTAGAGGCCTGAAAAGAAGAGGTAGGGGAGGAGGACCGTCTTCGCCCGGCGGCGGTAGAACTCGCGGATCGAGAAATCGCCCGCATACCGCGCCGCGATCACCCACCCGGATATGAAGACGAAGACCGGGACCGCGAAGTGGGCGGCGATGTAGATGAAGACGTTCACGAGCGCAAGCAGGTTCACGTCCGGGATCCGGGTGTAGTTCATCGATATGTGGACGGCGATCACGGCGAGGGCGGCAATCCCCCGCATGTACTCGACCTCCCGGAACCAGACCACTCCTGTCACACCTCACGGCCGCCCGCCGGCGGGCGGCAAGCAGTAACAGGATTACAGGCAGGCATATATGAATGCCCCGCCCGTCCGGCGGCCGGTCAAGTACTTATCATCTCCGGCGACACTACCTATCAGGAGAGTGAGTCCATGCAGTACTCGGAAGGACAGGTCGGCAGAGTCTTCACCGTCCGGATCGACGACGGGGAGGACTTCATCAGGGAGATCGAGCGGTTTGTGGCGGCGATGAATATCCAGAACGGCACAATCCAGTTCCTCGGCGCCGTACGGTCGGCGAAGATGGTGACCGGGCCCAAAGAGCCGGTCATCCCGCCGTCCCCGCGGGGCGAAGAGATCTTCGGGGGCTGGGAGGTCCTCGGGCTCGCCACCATCTACCCGGGAGAGGAGGGGCCGTCCATCCACCTTCACGCTGCGGCGGGGAAGGGGATACGGTCGCTCGCCGGGTGTCTCCGGGAGAAGGCGGAGGTCTACCTGGTGATCGAAGCGGTAATTACAGAGTTCGTCGGCATCTCCGCCCGGAGGCTCCCCGACGAGAAGACCGGTGTCAACCTCCCGGTCTTCGACCGGATACTCCCATGACAGGCCAGCCCGGGTTCCTCCCGATGACGGTTGCGGAGGCGGGACGTCTCGGCATCGACCAATTCGACGTCGTTCTCATCACCGGCGACGCCTACGTCGACCATCCCTCCTTCGGGACCGCCCTCATCGGTCGGGTACTTTGGGATGCCGGCTACTCGGTCGGTGTCATCGCCCAGCCCGACTGGAAGAGCGACGAGGACTTCCGGCGCCTCGGCGAGCCCCGGCTCTTCTTCTCGGTCTCGGCCGGGAACGTCGACTCCCTGGTGAACGCCTTCACGCCGAACCTGAAACGCCGGCGAACGGATGTCTACTCGCCCGGCGGAAAACTCCTCCGGCCCGACCGGGCGACCCTGGTCTACACCGACCGCATCCACGCCCTCTTCCCGAAGACACCGGTCGTCATCGGCGGGATCGAGGCGAGCCTCCGGCGGTTCGCCCACTACGACTACTGGTCCGACTCGGTCCGGCAGGCCATCCTTGCCGACGCTCCCGCCGACCTCCTCGTCTTCGGTATGGGCGAGCGCCAGGTGGTCACGATCGCCGACCGGCTCGCCGCCGGCGAGATCGCGAGAACCCTCACCGATATCCCCGGCACCGCCTACCGGGTCGACCTCAAAACGTGGCGGGGCATGGACCAGTCGGGCTACGTCGTTCTCCCCGGCTACCAGGAGGTGAAAGAGGACCGGTATGCCTACGCTCGCGCATTTGCGCTCCACTACAACGAGCAGGATCCCTTCCGGGGCCGACCCGTGGCCCAGCCGCACCCGAAGACCGTCGTAATACAGAACCCGCCGGCGATGCCGCTTTCGGGCGACGAACTCGACCGGATCTACGAACTCCCCTACACACGGAGGGCCCACCCCTCCTACACCGAGCCGGTCCCGGCCCTCGAACCGGTCAGGTTCTCGGTCGTCACCCACCGGGGATGTTTCGGCGCCTGCTCGTTCTGCGCCCTCACTCACCACCAGGGGCGGATCATCCAGAGCCGGAGCGCGGACTCGATCGTCCGCGAGGTGGAGCGAATGGCAAGGATGCCGGAGTTCACCGGGGTCGTCCAGGACGTCGGGGGGCCGACGGCGAACATGTACGGCATCCACTGCGGCCGGTGGGAAACCGCCGGCACCTGCCCCGACCGCCGCTGCATCGACTGTGCCGCGCTCGACCGCAGCCACGAGGAGCAACTCCGCCTGCTCCGGCGGCTCCGCCGGATCCCGGGGGTGAAGCGGGTCTTCATCGCATCGGGCATCCGCTACGACCTGATCGGTCCGGAGGACCGCGACTACCTTGCCGAGGTCTGCGAACACCACGTCTCCGGGCACCTCAAGGTCGCTCCCGAACACGTCTCGGAACGGGTCTCTGCCTGCATGGGAAAACCCTCCCGCGAGGTCTTTGATGCCTTCAGGAAGCGGTTTGAGGTCCTCCAGGAGGGGAAGCCGAGGCGGCAGTACCTGGTCCCCTACTTCATGTCCGGCCATCCCGGGTGCCGGATCGAAGATATGGTTGAGCTCGCCGAGTACGTCCGGGACACCGGCCTCTACACCGAGCAGGTCCAGGATTTCACGCCGACCCCGATGAGCGTCTCGACGACCATCTACCATACCGGCCTCGATCCTTTCACCCTCGAGGAGGTCTACGTCCCGAAAGGGCGGGAAAAAAGGGTCCAGCGTGCCCTCATGCACTACCGGGACCCGGAGAACTACGGGCTCGTCTGCGAAGGGCTCCGCGCGGCCGGGAGGGAGGACCTCATCGGGAATGCGTGGCGGTGCCTTGTCCCGGCGCAGAGGGGTGCGGCGAAGAGGAAGGGGCGGAAAAAATAAGGCTATCTCCCCAGGATCGAGCCCGCGGCAAACCCGGCAGCCACCGCGACGGCCCTGCTCGGGATCCGGGGGATCACAAATATCGTCACCGCCAGGGAGACAGCAGTGTTGACCGCCGTCCCGGGGGTGACGGCGGCATCAAGCGTACGCATCGTGCAGGAGCGCCATTCGTGGGGAGGAGGACCCGGGGGAAGCGCGAACCTCCCGGCAAGATCGCTCGCCGCCTGCATGGCCGCCGACCGCCACTCTCCCACTTCCGTTACTCTCCGCCTGCAGGGCATGATACAGGGTGTGGCTCCGTGTACTACTTATTTTTATGGCCCATCGTACCGGCGAGCTGCTCCCGGATCCGGCGCATGCGGTTGCGGTGGCAGAAGGGACAGAGGGCCTCGAAGTTCCCGAGCGTATGGGACCCGCCGCAGATTGCCGGCTGCCGAAGGTCGAAGTGCGTTGAATCGGCACTGAGCGGGGCGTTACACCCGGCACACCGGTGGCACTGCCGTTCGAGGACGGCCTGCATGGCCTCATCCGTGATGTACGCCCCCGGAATAAACGCATCGTCAGCATGCGCCGCTACCGGTGCTCCGCGCTCGCGTACCATTCGGAGAAATTATTTTTCCGGACAATAAACCTTTCGACAGGTCGGCAGGCGTCGAACCCGGATATTGGGGCCAACAGAGGAATTTTAGCCACGGAAAAACCTTAAAAAGCGTAATAACGACCCCCTGAGGAATTTTGGACGGCAGCAGAACGCCTGTTTCGCGAGCGATTTCTGGAGAGCGAGCCCTGAAAACAACCCGGGAATGGATGCAGGAATTCCGGAATCGGGGATATTTCAGCGAAATAAAAGAAAAACCTATTATTTTACGACAGAAAATGCATCTGCATGCAGTACGAGATCACCGGAGACAACCTGCAGATGGTGACCCTCCGCCTCGCCCCCGGCGAGAGCGTCTGCGCCGAGGCCGGCGCCATGGTCAACATGAGCGGGAACATGCAGATGACCACCAACATGAAGGGCGGACTCTTCAAGGGACTCAAACGGATGGTATCCGGCGAAGGGCTCTTCATGACCGAGTTCACCCCGCAGGGCGGGGAGGGGTTCGTCTCGTTTGCCGGGAACGTCCCGGGGAAGATCTTCACCCTCGACCTTGCCGGGAACGAGTTCCTCGCCCAGAAAGATGCGTTTCTCTGCTCCGAGCAGGGCATCGACCTCGATATCGCGTTCACGAAGCGCCTCCGCTCGGGGGCCTTCGGCGGTGAGGGGTTCATCCTGCAACGGCTCTCCGGGACGGGGACGACGTTCCTCCACTGCTGCGGCGACATCAAGGAGATGACGCTTGCGCCCGGTGAAGTCGTCAAGGTAGAGACGGGCCTCGTCGTCGGGTTCGAGAGCAGCGTCGACTACAGCATAGCGCTCGCCGGCGGCGTGAAGACCGTCTTCTTCGGCGGGGAGGGGCTCTTTCTGACCACGCTGACCGGGCCGGGCCGGGTCATCCTGCAGTCGATGAACGTCGCGAAACTCGCGAGTTCCCTGATGCCCTACCTCCCCGTCCAGAACTCTTCGGGACGGTAACCTGATAGTCTGCGGCATCGCAGGAGTACCTGATGAACCTCATCATGGTCGTGCACGGCCCCGAGGCATTCGATGCCGGGGACGTCGAGCGGCTGATTGGGCTTCTCTCTCCCCGGCAGGTGCTCGTCGCAGGTGTGATGGCCCGGACGGCCGCCGAAGAGTCCGGGCTTCCGGTCACCTGCACGGACGAGCGGCCGAGCGTGGTCCTCGCCGCTCTCTCCGGGCGCTCGTGCCTGGTCAACCGGGGCAAGACCCCGAAATCCGGCCGGATCTTCGGCGAGATCGTCGCCGGCAGGCTCCCGGGACTCGTCCACGTGGAGACCTCGAGCGGAACCGTCTATCGCTGGAACCGTGGTGACCGGGATCTCGCGGAGGAGATCGTCCAGCGGACGGGGTACGCTCTCGTTCATGCAAAGAGCGCCGGCGACAGGCAGGACGGGGTTCGGGAGATCCGCGGGTGCAAACCGGGGGAGGCGGTCTTCGTGAACGGGATCGTCATCGGAACCGCGACGGCGGAGACGGTCGTCCTCTCCGGGGAGAGCGGAACCCTCAGGGTGGTCTCCGGCCTCGACCCAAAACCCCACGGACTTGAGAAACTCCTCCGGGCGGGTCTTTCGGACATTCGCACGGCCTGGTGCAAGAGCGGAGCGGTGCGTTCGACCCCTCCCCGGCAGGCCGGGCGCGCCTCCCGCACAGGCAGGGTCGCGGTCATCGACCACTGCGGTCACACCCTCTACCACGAGATCGGGGAGGATGTCTGCGGCATTCTTGCCATCGGCGACGATACAACCGCCATATGCGGGCACATCTGCTCCCATGCCGGCATCCCCGTCTTCGGGGTGGTCGACGGGGACACCGACGCCATCGTAACGCCCGGGTACGCCCCGGGATCGGTGGTGGTCGAGGTCACCTGCGGCCGGGACGACGACATCGGACGGGAACTTGCAGCCTCCCGGGACCTCGACCCTTCCAGCTGGGAGGAATGGGTGGAGGAGACGCTCCGTATCCTCGCGGGGAGGGTGCGGATCGTCGTCGACCGCCGCGGAGAGTAAAGAATGCGATGCGCCGAGTGTAAGGGAAAGGGGCTCTGCGGACTCGAGCGCTGCCCGATCATGAGCAGGTTCTACGCCCAGGTCCCGATCCGGCAGAGCGACCGCTACCAGGGCTCCGCACCGTCGGTCTTTGTCGGGAGCTACGGCTACCCGAAGGTTGCGGGAGGCCCGCTGATGATCGACGACGCCGACCATCCGCCGGACTGGATTGCGAGAGGACTCGCGATCGACGACATCGTGGGACTCCGGGCCCGGACGATACGCGGCGCCGGGGAGGCGAAGGGGCTTTCCGGGAGCATCCAGGAGATCGCGCTCTCGAGCAAGCCCCTCGACGTGGAGGTGCGGTTCATAAAACCCGTCTCCTTCGACCTCCGGTTCGACGGGACGATCGCACCCGTCGGGCTCACCGGTGCCATCCGGAAGATGGACGTCCTCGAGAACGCCCGGGTTGACCGGGCGGTCGACCGGGCGACCTCCGACACCGACCTCTCCGCGACCGACGCCTGCGAACTCCTCACCGCCTCGGGCACCGACGTCTACCGGATCACCCAGCTCCTCACCGCCGGCCTCCTCGGGAGCGAGAAGAAGCGGCGCGTCGTCCCCACCCGGTGGGCGATCACGGCGGTCGACGACACGGTCTCAAAGCAGCTCAAAAAGAAGATCGCCCGCTATCCGCCGCTCTCCGGGATAGAGGTCTTCTCCGCCTCGCTCTACGGGAACCACATCGTCTGCCTCCTCGTCCCGGGGGACTGGAAGTTCGAGATGATCGAGGTCTGGGGGAAACAGTCGCTCTGGGGCGACGGGAGCGAGACGATCGCCGTGGACGGCGAAGGGCTCACCAAGTCCGGCTACTCCCCGCTCGCGGGAGCCTACTACTCGGCACGCCTCGCGGTCGCGGAGTACCTGGAGAGCGTGCGCCGCTCGGCACGGGTGCTCGTGCTCAGGAATGTCACCGGCGAGTACTGGGCGCCGCTCGGCACCTGGGTCGTGCGGGAGGCGACGCGGAACGCCATGCGGGGCGCGAAAACCCCGTGCGCCGATCTCCGGCAGGCAATCGACCTCGCCTCCCGGCTCATCGGGTTCACCCGCTGGCAGCCCCACAGCAGGCTCATCCCGGAACTCGTGACGCAGAAGACGCTGTTTGACTTTTAAATGCGACGGGCGCTCGCAAAGCGAGCGACCGGAGCAGGAGAAACCCGCAGGGTTTCGACTTGCAACGGGGCGAAGGGCCTTCGCCATTCGTACTTTCGGCGCTCCAACTCCTTTACAGGGAAGTCGCTCATCACCTGAGGCCCGATATATCCTACAGAGACCCCTGCCCGTTCTTCTGCTGCCGGTAGCGCTCGACGAGCGAGTCAAGGGCCTCGGCCTCGTCCGCGCTCTTGTCCTCGCGCACCCGGACGAACCGCGGGAACCGGAGTGCGTAGCCGCTCTCGTAGTTCGGGCTCGTCTGGATCTCGGAGTAGCCCACCTCGAAGACCACCTCCGGCTCAAGCGTGACCTCTTTTCCGGAGCGGGCGATGACTTTGTCCTTGAAGAGGGCGTAGAGTTCGGCCAGCACCTCGTCGGTGATCCCGGTCGCAACCTTCCCGACGGGGAGGAGAAGGCCCTGGTCCTGCACCGCGAGCAGGAACGAACCGAACGTCCCGGCTCTCCGGCCTTCGCCCCACTCGGCCCCGACGACCACGAGGTCGAGCGTCTCGACACCGGGTTTCACCTTCACCCAGAGCCGGCCCCGGACGCCCGGGGTGTAGGGCGAGCCGGGGACCTTCACCATGACGCCCTCGTGCCCGAGGCTCAGGGCATCGGCGTAGATCGCCTCGGCCGCGGCCGCATCGCCGACCAGATGCTGCGGAGCGACGTGTGCGCCGAGCGCCTCTTCGAGGGCCTTGCGCCGCTCTTCGAGCGGGCGGTCCATCAATGCCTCGCCGTCAAGGTAGAGGATATCGAAGACCTGCGGCACGAGCTCGATCTTCTCCATCATCGAGTCGATCTCGTGCTTGCGCCGGAACCGCCGGATCACGTACTGGAACGGCATGGGTCTTCCGTCGCGGACGGCGACCGCCTCCCCGTCCAGGATCACGTCGTGATCGGTGGCCTCCTTGAGGAGCCGTGCGATATCGGGGAGGCTCCCCGTGACGTCCTCCAGTTTCCGCGAGTAGATCCGGCAGATGTCACCCACCTTGTGGAACTGGAACCTGCTCCCGTCGTACTTGTACTCGACCGCCACCTCGCCGTGGTCCTCAAGCTGCGCGGCGATGGTGCCCGCCTGCGCGAGCATCATCTTCACCGGCCGGAAGGGTTCGATCGTCACGCGGGAGAGCGCATCCGGGTCACGCCGGGCAAGGAGGGCCACCTGCCCGAGATCGTTCATCGCCTGGTGGGCATGCTCGACAAGGCGCACATCGACCTCGAACGCCCGCGCAACGGCGTCGCGGACGTTCCCCTCGCCCATGCCGATCCGGAGTTCCTCAAGCATCAGCCGCGCGAGGTATCGCCCCTCGAGCGGGCGGGCGTTGCCGAAGAGGCCCTGCGCCACGCGGAGTTTCTCCCGCTGAGATCGCTGCCCTTCGGCAGCAGCCATCCGCTCGAACTCCCGGTAGACCTCGATGAGCTGGAGTTCCTGGATAAAAAACGATGTCTGCTCTTTCTTTGCGAGGAGCCTCTCGACGGCGAGGCCGGCATCGCCGGTCGCGTTGATCGCCTCGCGGACCGTCTCTCTCTTCGTCCCGACGACGTAGGCCACGGCGTCGTAGAGAAGGTTCGGACCAACGCCGAGCTTTTTCGGGCTCCAGTCAGGAAAGACCCTGCCCATGACGAACCGGACAAAGACGGGGAGTTCGTCGTCGTCGAGCCGGGGCAGGACGGCGGCGACCTGCTCGATCATCTCCAGGCGCCCCGGGATCCCCTCGAGGTGCTCGCAGACCCGGGCGAACTCCAGAAACTGCATACCCATATTCCTTCTAGTATTTCCCGGCGAGGTCAATCAACCTTCTGCTCGGCCCGCCGGTTCGGCACGATTGATGTGGATGGACTGCCCACCTCTATCCATGAACCAGGACGAAGAACTTAAAGAGATGCTCCGCGACCTCCTCTGGCTCAATGCCCTGATAGCCACGGAACTTATCCAGATCACCGAGAACACTTCCCGGATCCTCCGGAAAGCGGCTCCGCCGGAGTCCTGCGTCGTGGAGCACGCGGCCCTGCGGGAGACGGCGCTCGAGATCGCCGACCGTTACAGGCCCGGCACGATGCTCCGGCAGCACGTCGCGGAGCACCAGTAAAAATAGGGTGGTGCGGCTGCCGTCAGGCAACGGCCGGCACCAGACCGGCATCCCTGACGACGAGATCTCTCGCCGCGATCACCTCTTCTGTCAGGTTGATGGCGGTGGTCGTTCCGCTCGCCGCATCAACGGTGCTCGCCGTCGCGCCGGGTGCTCCCTGCCCGGGAATAGTGAAGGCGTACCCCTCCAGCGGGATGACTTCGACGGTGTAGTTCCCCGGGAGGACGCCGCTGAAGATGTAGAGTCCTTCACAGGCGTGGGCGAACGTCTCCGCCGTCGCGATCCTCTCCCCCGCGGCGTTGAGTAGGTGGACGGCAACGCCGCTCATACCCCACTCGCCGGCGTCCTGGACGCCGTTTGCGTCGGCGTCCAGAAAGATTGTTCCTCCGATCGTGCCGACGGTCTTTTCATATGCTGTACCCGGCTCCGCCGGGACTGCGGCGCTTGCGATCGAACCGAAGACGAACGCTGATACGATGATTGCTACAAGAACGCTGATATATCTCAATCGGCTCACCTCGTCTCCCGGATGCCGTGAAGGCCTCCGGGCGTGTAACCCCCCGAAAGAACGCATTGTTCATATCTGCTGTCTTTCGGTGGCCGGACAGGCCGAAATTTTTTCCGATCCGATACCGATCCGGGGTTCCGACACCCAATAGGCATTATAATATATTAATATTTTTATGATGTCGGATAACAGGGCCCGGGAGTACAGGACGTCATTTGAGCAGCCAATACGGATCCAGGCATGAAAGCAGGGAATAACCCGGCCTCTGCAACCCCCAACGATCGGGAGCAGTAAACCACGATGTGCAGGAAACCATAGGAGGAGCGCGCACGTTTGTTGTCGACCGGCGTCTTATCCGCTCCGATTAATCATCTTCGTCTCGGTCGTCTTTGTCTCGGTCATCGTCATCTCGGTCATCGTCATCTCGGTCATCGTCATCTCGGTCATCGTCATCCCGTCTTACGTTCTTCTCCCGGTCAGGTCTGCTTTCGTCATCCTTCTCAGCCCATTTCCGGTCATCGTCATCTTCTGCCTTCTTTCGGTCTCTATCGTCGTCTTTTACTTTCCGCTCATTATTGTCATCATCATCTTCTCTCTCTTTTCGGTCATCATCATCTTCTTTTACCTTCGTTCGGTCGTCTTCATCCTCTGTCTTCTCTTTCCGGTCGTCGTTGTCGTCCTCTCCGGTCACTTTCCGATCGTCACCGGCATCATTCTTTCGGGCCTGCGAATCGTCGGTCACGACCGGCCCGCCCTGCTTATCGTCCGCCGCGTCGGCGGGGGTCTCGTCCCCCCGCTCTTCGCGGGCAGCCGTATCGGCCTGTTCCTCCTGCTCATTGCCTGCTATGCCTGCGTCAACCTCATTCACCGGTCCCCCGGGCGCATCGCCCGGAGGCAGGATAGGGGTCAGGGAGAGGATCAACCCCGCATCCCTGACAACCATATCACCCCCGCCGACTGTAAACGGGGCCGTCGTCCCGGTCGACGGGTCGGCGTGGCTGTCACCGCCGGTGCTCGTGAAGACGTAGTCGTCCGGCGCAGTGAACGCGAGGGAGTACTCCCCGGGCGGGAGGGGGCCGAAGAGGTACATGGAGGAGTAACTGTCATGGTGCCCGGTGCGGGCCGATGCCACCACATTCCCGCCTGCATCCAGGAGGGCGACCTCGACGTCCGTCAGGCCGTCAGTTCCGTCCCTGATACCGTCCCCGTTGCCGTCGCTCCAGGTGGTCCCGAGCACCCACCCGTAGGCCGCCGCCGGGGTCAGGGGGAAGGAACTTCCGGTGAGGCCGGCGTTCAGGGTCCGCTGCCCATCCACCACTTCAGCGTATGCCACATTCCCGTCGAGAGAAGCGGCATGGTTGTCATGCGCCGAGATGGTGCAGGAGAAGCCGTCCGGCAGGACGAACTCGGTGCCGGCGTACCTGCCGGAGGCGACGTCACCGAACCCATACGACCCGTCCGGGCCGGTGATGGTGTAGTCCATCATGGTCCGCTCCCCGATCAGCCGGACGCTGATGCCGGGGATGCCCGGCTCACCGGGGTCGAGAATGCCGTTAGCATTCAGGTCGTACCAGACCATCCCCGAGAGCGATCCGCTGGTATCGTTGTCGTTCCCGTCGTCATCGTCGTTGTCGTCGTCATTGTCGTCGTCATCATTATCCTGCGTCCAGGTCGGTGACGGCATGGCCGTCGCCGTCGCCGTCGGCGCGCCGGTGGGTCCCGTTGTCCAGGTGGGCCCGGACGTCGGGAACCCCGTAGGCACTGCGGTCGATGCCGGTGGTGCACCCGGCACCGGCGTCGTCATCGTTGGGGCCGGTGCCGGCGGCTCCCGGGAAACAATCGGTGCTTTCGGGGGTTTGGCGGGTGGTGCCGTGGGCACGGGCGTCGGGGTTGCGGTCGGGGTTGCAGTCGGTGACAGGGTCGGCGTGGGCGTCGGCGTGGGCTCCGGTCCCAGTCTCACCGCCCAGGCGTCCGTATTCACCGGCCCTCCCCTCTCCGTGGCGTTGAAGGTCCCTGCGAAGACGTGCTCTCCCGGTGCGATCTCAAGAAGCGATGCGGCCCGATCGCCGGGGTTGTGGCCCCCGAAGATCCTGCTCCAGGCCACCGCACCTTCGGCGTCGGTCCGAACGAGCCAGGCATCGGTGTCGGCCACATCGGAGTAACCCGTCTCCCCAGCGAAGAGGTAGCCGCCGTCCGCGGTTTCGACGACGTCCGCCGCCGACTCGTTCACGCCGAAGTCCCCGTAAATCCAGTTCCAGATGATATCCCCGTCAGCCGTGAGCTTGATGAGGAGGGCGTCGGTATCGACCGTCTCGTTATCGGGCCTCTCCGTGAACGTGCCGGCGACAAGCAGATTGCCGTCGGAGGTGTTGATCACCGCCCGGCCGGCGTCGTCGTCGTCGGGACTGCCGAACGTCCGGTTCCAGACCTCCGCACCCGACTCGTTCAGCCGGATCACCCAGACATCGGCCATGCCCGCTCCCGAGGATTCGGTGCTGCCTGCAACGGCGAAACCGCCGCCGGGAAGCCGCGTGACGGCGTTTGCCATGGTACTTCCTGCTCCGCCGAACGTCCGGTTCCAGACCTCCGTACCCGACTCGTTCAGCCGGACAACCCAGGCGCCGGACTCATTCACTCCCCGGGGCGCGGTGGTGCCGACGAAGACGTAACCGCCGTCATCGGTCCCGACCACCGCGTTTGCCGACGCATTGACATCCGGGCCGCCGTAGGTCCGGTTCCAGATCTCGCCGCCCGAGGGGTCTATCTTCACGATCCAGGCATCGGTATCCGCCTGCGTCCCGTTCGTCACGAGGGTGAGGTTCCCGGCGAAGAGCAAACTGCCGTCGTCGGTCCGGATGATGGAGCGCGCGGTGTCGCTCTCCTCCCCGCCATAGGTCCTGTTCCATTCCTCGATGCCTTCCGGCGTCAGCCTGCTCACCCGGGCGTCCGTCTTCCCCCCTCCGGGCGACGCCGTCTCCCCGGCGAGGAAGAACCCGGGTCCTCCCGGTTCACGGACGATTGCGTATCCCGCTTCCCAGGCATCCGGTTCTCCGTAGGTCTGGTTCCAGATAATAATCGAGTCTCCTGCCTGCGCTCCCGCGACTGCGATGAGCGCGAGTGCTGAAAGTAGTATGATCCCGAAATAGGTGCCGCGTTGCATGACTAATCTCTCCTCATCTTCACCCCGGGAACGCGCTGCGGCCCGTGCCGGGACCGCCGGTACCCCTCCCCACCTCTCGGGGGTTTACGGCGAACCGGAACACGGGTTTATCGTTGAAGACCGGATCCTCCGCAGAAGATCACCGGTCCCGTAGCACTGCGGGGCCTACACCTCAATAGCGCAATTATTATAATAACTTTATTTCAAAATACGGATGCGGCAGAGATTCGCGATTGCCCCATATCCGAGGAGCCGGGCATTCGCGATCCTCTCCTCAAAAGGAGCGGGGGTACGCCGGTCCGGTTGCCCTCCGGCTCCCGCCAACACGGGCCGGCTCTGTGGAGCGACCCCGGTCCTCCGGCTGAGCCGGTGCATCCCCCGTCCCACAACCATCAATACGCTTATGAACAAACCCTTGATAGGAGACCCGTATGAAACTCTTGCTTGCGATTGCACCGGAACGGTTCAGGGACGAGGAACTGGAGGTCCCACGACGGATCTTCGAGGAGGCGGGGATCGGCGTCGATGTCGCCTCTACGATCGCCGGCACATGCACGGGGATGCTCGGGGGCACCGCGGAGGCAGCCCTGACGTTTGACGATGTGGACCCCGACGAGTATGCCGGGGTCGTGGTTGTGGGCGGAGGAGGTTCGGAGGATCACCTCTGGGGAAGCGAGAGACTCATCAAGATCGTCAGGGCGTTCTTCGAGCAGGGCAAGGTCGTTGCCGCCATCTGCCTCGCGCCGGTCGTGCTGGCACGGGCAGGCATCCTGGCCGGGCGGCAGGCGACGGTATACACGAGCCCGGCGGCGGTGCAGGAGATGAAGAAGGCGGGAGCAAACCTCCTCGAGATCCCCGTCGTCGCCGACATGCAGGTCGTGACCGCGAACGGACCCGGAGCGGCCGCACAGTTCGCCGAGACCATCATCACGAAATTCGAATGCTGAACGATGCAGAAGGCGGTGGAGTGAACCGGGCGGACTGCACCCTGGTGATCCCCGCATACAACGAAGAACGGCGGATTCGGTCGCTTCTTAAGGATATCGCGGGCTTTGCCGGCGATCTCGTCTTCGTCTGCGACGGGAAGGATGCCACCCCGGAGGTCATCGGCGCGTTCGCGGACGAGCACCCGGCGCTCCGCATCCGGTGCCTGACGTTTCCGGCCCGGCTCGGGAAAGGGGGAGGCGTCATTGCCGGCATGAAGGCGGCAGCCACGCCCTTCGTCGGCTACATGGATGCGGACGGCTCGACGTCCCTGTCCGAGATGGAGCGTCTCTTCGACCGCCTCGCGAACGCGGACGGCGCCATCGGTTCGCGCTGGGTCCCCGGCTCGGTCCTTACCGTGCGGCAGGGGTTCCGGCGGCGGGTCGAGAGCCGCCTCTTCAACCTCATGGTCAGGGCACTCTTCGGGCTCGACTACCGGGACACCCAGTGCGGGGCGAAGGCCTTCAGGAAGGAGGCGATAGACGCCGTTCTCTCCTCCACCCGGTCGACCGGGTTCGAGTTCGACGTCGAACTCCTCTGGCGGCTGCGCCGGAGCGGCTACCGGGTGGTGGAGGTCCCGATCACCTGGGAGAACCGGGATGAGTCGAAGGTGGCGACGTCGGACGCAAAAGAGATGCTCCGCGGGATGATCCGGCTCCGGTTCGGTTGACGGGTTCCAGAGGCGGAACTGTTGTAACTCGAACCCCGCCTGCCCTCTCCGTTCCTATTGGAACGTCTTCATTCGCACCTGGCGGTGCTCATGCTCCGTTCCCTTCGGGAACGTTACAACTCCCACCTGGCGGTGCTCATGCTCCGTTCCCTTCGGGAACGTTACAACTCGAAGACCTTTGGTCTTCTCAAACTCCTGCTGCTCGCGATGCTCGCACCAGTCGCAACTCGAAAACGCGAAGCGTTTTCTCAAGCTCCGTTCCCTTCGGGAACGTCGCTACCGGAACAAACCGCCGGGTTTTTAAGGCTCTCCGGGCGAACGGATCGTTGCAGGAGTACGGATCACGGTGTTTGAGAAGACAACCTTCGTGGAGGAGATCAGCGGGGGCGTGCAGGTCGACGCGCCTTTCGTGGTGGATGCTGCAGTATTGAGAGAGAAGCGGAACGGCGGCAAGTATATCCAGCTCACCATCTCCGATAAGACCGGACGGGGGACCTGCAAGGTATGGGGGACGCCGGAGTACGGTGTCGAGCAGATCGAAGCGTTCTGCCGCGGGATCCGGCCCGGCGAGGTCTATCGCATCCAGGGATACGCGAAGGTCTTCAACGGCGCCTGCGAGGTCAACGTGAACGACGGGATTGCAAGCCTCGGAGTCCCGCTGCCTCCGGACATGTTCGACCCGTCCCTGTTCGTCTATGCACCCGTCGATTCCGGCAGCGTTCAGGAGGGGCTGGGGCGTATGGCCGCGAAGATCGAAGACTCCGGCATATCCTCCCTGGTCTCCGCGGTCATGGACAGCACCCCGGGGTTCTTCGACGCTCCCGCGGCCAAACACCACCATCACGCCTACATCGGCGGCCTTGCGGAGCACACCCTCGAGACCGCGGAGATTGCCCTCTCTCTTTCGGGCGCCGTCAGCCGGGCCGGGATGGATAACGACGTGCTGCTTGCGGGGGCTCTTCTCCACGACATCGGGAAAGCGGCCTGCTTTTGCCGCCGTGGCTTCTCGTTCGTCGCCCTCCCGGAATACACCCTCGTCGGGCATACGGCGCTCGGGGCGGCGGCGCTCATGAGGCATTCAGCCGGTGTCGACCCTGCCCGGTTCGCACACATCCTCCACATCCTGATGGCGCACCACGGCCCCCACGGTGAGGTCCAGCCCCGGACCCCCGAAGCCTGGGCGGTCCACTTCGCCGATAACGCGAGCGCATTCTTACGGGGGGTCTCGGACGACGCCGCGGACCTCGCGCCGGGAGAAGGGCGGCAGGGAGCGCGGACGCAGACGCAGGTCTACCGGTTCTGAGTGCCTGCCGGAGCAGGGGCGCAACCGTGTGTAAACCGTATGGTGCTATACCAAAAATGACGGCAATACTCGCCGCGTTGTGAGAATACTCTATTATCTTTTGAGTATATGGCCTTTCCGATCCCTCCAGACCGGGACACCCGCCGTCAAAAAAGGGTTACGATTCCTTCAGGTACGCCTCGGGGTCCCGCTCGAAGAGCTTCTTGCACCCCGGGGCGCAGAAGTAGTAGGTCTTGCCCTGGTACTCGGCGGTGTACTTCGCACTCGCCTCGTCGACGTCCATCTTGCATACCGGATCAAGTGCCATACGCATCAGCCTCCGACGGAATCCCTCTCTTCGCCGGAGGTATATAAGTCTTGAGCAGCAGCGAGAGTGAGACGACCGTCACCGACGAGAGCGCCATCGCGAGCGCCGCAAGTTCCGGCCGGAAGGTGATGCCGAAGAAGGGGTAGAGCACGCCCGCGGCGAGGGGGATGAGGGCCGAGTTGTAGGCGAACGCCCAGAAGAGGTTCTGCTTGATCCGGCTCATCACCTTCCGGGAGAGTTCGACGGCCGCGACGGCGTCGACGAGGTCGTCGCGGATGAGGACGATATCCCCGCTCTCGATGGCGACGTCGGTCCCGCTCCCGATGGCGATCCCGACGTCCGCCTGCGCGAGCGCCGGAGCGTCGTTGATCCCGTCGCCCACGAACGCCACGACCTCGCCCCGGTCCTGGAGCGCCCGGACTTCCAGCGCCTTCTCCTGCGGCAGCACCCCGGCGTGAACGTCATCGATCCCGATCTCTCGCGCGATAGCGTTCGCCGTCCGCTCATTGTCGCCGGTGATCATCGTAACGGAGAGGCCCATACGCCTGAGATCCGCAATGGCGCCCTTCGTCGTCGGCTTGAGGGTGTCGGCGATGGCGAGGATGCCCGCAAGGTCGGCCCCGGCGGCGACCAGGACCGCGGTCTTCCCCTCGTCCTGGAGGACGGTTATCCTCCTCTCCGCCTCTGGCGGGACGGCGACGCCGTGCTCTTCGAGGAACGGCTGGTTGCCGATCAGCACCTCCTCGCCCTCCACCAGGGCGCTGACCCCCCTGCCGCCGAAGGTGGTGAACCGTTCTGAAGCCTGGATACCGACCCCGGCGCTCTCCGCCCGGCGGACCACCGCCTGGCCGAGCGGGTGCTGCGAGTTGCGTTCGACCGCCGCGGCGACCGCAAGCAGCCGGTCCTCCGGCATCCCGAGCGCCACGATGTCGGTGACGTCCGGTTTGCCCCGGGTGAGCGTCCCCGTCTTGTCGAAGACAATCGCGGTCAGCTTCTCCGAGATCTCGAGCGCCTCGCCGTTCCGGATCAGCAGTCCGAGTTCGGCGCCCCGTCCGATCCCGACGGTCACGGCGGTCGGGGTGGCGAGACCGAGCGCACAGGGGCAGGCCACGACAAGGACGGAGATCAGCACCGTGAGCGCAAACAGGAGCGAGGCGCCGAGCCCTATGTACCAGACGAGGAAGGCGGCGGTCGCTATCGCGAGGACGACCGGGATGAAGTAGGAGACCGCAACGTCGGCGATCCGCTCCACCGGCGGCCTCGAGCCCTGGGCGTCCCGGACGAGCCTGATGATCTGCGCGAGCACCGTGTCCTTCCCGATCTTCTCGGCCCTGACCCGGAGGACGCCGTTCACGTTCAGAGTGCCGCCGACGACCCCGTCGCCCTCCGCTTTATCGGCCGGGATGGGCTCACCGGTGATCATCGACTCATCGACGGAACTCTCGCCGCCCACGACCGTCCCGTCCACCGGCACCTTCTCCCCCGGCCGGACCAGGATGACGTCGCCGACGGTCACGACCTCGACCGGGACCTCGACCTCCCGATCGCCACGGATCACCGTTGCGGTCCTGGGCCGGAGGCCGATGAGTTTCTTGATGGCTTCCGACGTCCGCCCCTTCGCCCGGGCCTCCAGGTAACGGCCGAGCGTCAGGAACGCCGCGAGCATCACCGCGGTCTCGTAGAAGTTGAAATCCGGGGTGAGAACGATCTGAAACGTCCCCAGAAGGCTTGCGCCGTAGGCGACGCCGATCCCCATCGCGTACATCACGTCCATCGTCAGCGTCCGGTTCCGGAGCGCCGCAGCGGCCGCCCTGAAGATGGGGGCGCTGACGTAGAGAAAGACCGGGAGGGTGATGACCAGCATGACGAGGTTGACCGGGACCGGGAGGGCGGCCGCCCCCGGCATCCCGAAGAGCATGTAGAGGAAGAGCGGGATGCTCACGGCGAACCCGGCGGTAAACCGCCGGAACTTGTCCCGGAGGTCCTCCTCCCGCATCCGGGCCTCGACGTCTTCTGAGACCTCCTCCTCGAGCCCCAGATACTGGTAGCCGGCATCCTCGACGGCAGCACGGATATCCGATGTGGTGACGAGCGCGGGGTTGTAGACGACGTGTGCGTTCTCGGTCGCGAGGTTGACCCGGGCCTCGTAGACCCCGTCAAGGTCGGCAAGCGAGGCCTCGATCACCTGAGCGCAGGCCGCACAGACCATCCCCCCGATCCGGACGGTGGCCTCGTTCCTGATAACCTCGTAACCGGCGTCGCCGACCGTGCGTTCGAGGTCGGCGAAGGTGGCCTTCGCCGGGTCGTACTCGACGGTGGCGGTCTCGCCCGCGAGGTTGACACGGGCATCGTAGACGCCATCCCTGCCCTGGAGGGCCCGTTCTATGTTGAGGGCGCAGGACGCGCAGTGCATCCCGGAGATCTTCAGTTCCGCCTTTTTCTTCTCCTCCGGCATGATATTCTCCTTGCCGCGAGGAGTTAAATACCCGTAACTTCCGGGCCGCGGTTGTGCGATCACTCCCGGGAACGGCCCGGATTCCCCGCTATTTTATACGGCGATTTTTATACACAAGATTATTATACTCCCAGTCGATTACAAACGCCGTATCCAGAGGTGATTGTGGTGCAGAGAAGGGATATTACGACGGGGGAATCGCAGGAGAAGAGGCGGTATGATGTCAGCCATATGGCGTCGAGACAGGATATCGACGGCCTGACCGACGCGATGCTGAGCGGCGATCCGGAAGTCCGCCGGAACGCTGCCCTCGCCCTCGGTGCACTTGGGGAATGGAGGGCAGTTGACCCGCTCATCCGGGCGCTCGGCGACCCGGTACAGGCCGTCCGGGAGGGGGCGGCGAACGCGCTGGTCCTGATCGGAACACCGGCGGTCGAGCCGCTGATCGACCTCCTCGAGCGTCCCGACGTTGCGGCAGGCTACGAAGTACCGGGGGAAGCGCCCCGGGAGGGCCTCACCCAGGTTGACCTCCTCGGGGGGCCCGATAATATACCTCCCGCGAAGAGGAGACTCCGGCACGGGGGAGGCATCAGACAGCACGATGCACTCGGCGGCCCGGGGGACATCCGGGGGGCGGGGGCCGGGAGAGCCCGCGATGCGGAGGCAGGCCTCGCCCAGCATGATGCGTTCGGCGGGCCGGAGGATCTCCGGAGGGCGGGAGGCAGGGTGTCCCGCGACACCGAGGGTGAGATCACCCAGCACGACCTCCTCGGCGGGCCGGGGGATGTCGGGACGAGAAAAGCCCTCCGGCACCCCGAGCTTGCACAGCACGATCTCCTTGGCGGCCCGGAGGACGCAAGGGAGCACGAGGCTCTCTTCCCCGGAGCGAGGAGGGCGGGTGTCGAGACGGAGGGCGTTTTGCCGGGCAGGGGACTGCGCCGGGCCTATGCCGCCGTCATCCTCGGTGAGATCGCCGATCCGCGGGCGGAAGGAGCGCTCGGCCGGTCGCTCTCCGACACCGACCCCGCCGTCCAGAGAGCGGCCGAGGACGGGATGGCACGGTTCCGCGAAAGAAGGGGCGAGGCCACGCCCGTTCCGCCGACGTCCCGCTGATGCCGGGACAGACCACTCAATTTTTCCGGTTCTCCGGCCGGGTTGCTCCTGCCGGAGAAGGTTATTATATCGGGTAGGCATTATACGCCGGATTTGGAGGCGAAAAGATTGCAGCAAGAGAGCGATCCTGCAAAAGAGCAGCAGAACGAAAAGAGGTTCAACATCGATCTCTTACGGGCCGAAGAAGATGTGGACGGCTTGATCGAGGCGCTCGGGAGCGATGACGGCCTGACGCGCCAGCGGGCCGCCCTGGCGCTCGGGGACTTCGGCGGCGCTGAAGCGGTCGGCCCACTCATCCGGGCGCTCGGCGATCCACTGACGGCGGTTCGGGAAGCGGCGGCGGACTCGCTCACCCTGCTTGAGGGGGCGGCGGTCGGGCCGCTGGTGGAACTCATCGAGAACCCGGAGGCATCGGGGAAGTACGAGGAGTCGGCGGCTGCCGCGGGCCCAATGACCGTAACCGGACCCGGAGGCCAGACCTGGGAGATCGAGACCCGGCGAGACCTCCGGAGGGTCTACGCGGCCGCCATCCTGGGCGAGATCGGCGATTCGTCCGCGGTGAAGCCCCTTGTCCGGGCGCTCAAGGACGCAAACGACGACCTCCGGTGCCAGGCATCGGGAGCCATAGCGAAGTTCGGCCCCGGGGCGGTGGAGCCGCTTGCCGCGATGCTCGCCGACCCGAACCCGGACATCAGGATCGTCGCGGCCGGCGTCCTCGGGGATACCGGGGAGGCGTCTGCTGTGGAACCGCTTATCGGTGCGCTCCACGACAGGAACGACGACGTCCGGGGCGCGGCGGCGGGCGCCCTCATCCGGATGGGTGATGCCGCTGTCGAACCGCTGATCGCGGCGACGAAGGACGCCGACCGGAACGTCCGGCTCTATGCGGCGGGGGCGCTCAAGTACATCGGCGACCCGCGGGCGATCGATGCCCTCGAGGCTCTCGCCCAAAGCGCCGATGCGGAGGAGAGGAGCGTCGCGGAGGACGCGATCGAGAAGATCCGGATGGTCCGGGGCGGGGTGGCGGAGCCTTCGGCGCCGACGTCGCGTTAGACTTTAAAATTCTCTAATTTTCCCGGAGATGGCGCGGACGATCGCCTTATCCGGGTGAGGAGATCAGGTTGTCGCGATCGAGTGCGGTGTCAAAGTGCGTGTGAGCCGACAGAGTGGGGTTGTGAAAACCCGTACACCGGACCGTGGGAATATCGCCACGAGGGGAGGTACTCTCCGTCAGCCCTCCATCGAAAAGTCCCGATAAAAAGAAGAGTATTCCTTATCCCCGTCTCCGCACCCTTACCGACTCCGCGTGGGCGTGGAGGCCTTCCGCGTCGGCGATCGTCTCCACGACGTCGCCAATGGCTTCGAGGCCCTCCCGCGTGATCATCTGGACGGTCGAGCGCCGGCAGAAGTGGTTCACGTCGAGGCCGGAGTAGAGGCGGGCGTAGCCAGCCGTCGGGAGGACGTGGTTTGTCCCCGACGCATAGTCGCCGCAGGCAACCGCCGCGTAGGGGCCGACGAAGATCGACCCGGCGCTCCTTATGTGGTTGATGACCGCGAGCGGGTCGGCCACCTGGATCGAGAGGTGCTCGGGGGCGATCCCGTCGACCGTCGCCACCGCCTCATCGAGGTCGCCGGCGACGATGTAGCCGGAGTTGTCGAGGGCTTTTGCAACAATCTCGCGGCGTTTCGCCTCCCCGGCCATCCGCTTCACCTCGGCCCCGACCGCACCGGCGAGGGCTGCGTCGGTGGTCACCAGGACGCAGGCAGCGTTCGGGTCGTGCTCGGCCTGGGCGAGGATGTCGGCCGCGATGAAGGTCGGGTTCGCCGTGCCGTCCGCGAGGATCGCGATCTCGCTCGGCCCCGCCGGGAAGTCGATCTCGGCCTCGTCACGGAGGAGCATCTTCGCGGCGGTGACGTAGACATTGCCCGGGCCGACGATCTTCTCCACCCGGGGGATCGACTCCGTCCCGAGCGCCATCGCCGCGATCGCCTGGGCGCCGCCGACCCGGTAGATCTCATCAACCCCGGCGATATCGAGCGCAACGAGAGTGATTGGATTGACCGGCGGCGGGGTGCAGCAGCAGATCTCCGCGACGCTCGCGACCTTTGCCGGGACCGTGCACATCAGCGCCGTCGAGGGGTATGCCGCTCGCCCGCCGGGGACGTAGGCCCCGATCCGGGAGAGGGGCGTCGTCTTGACGCCGAGGGTGACCCCGGGTTCCATCTCCTGCAGCCAGAGGTCGCGGCCGCGCTGCAGTTCGTGGAACCGGCTGATCCGCTCCTCCGCCTCCACGAGGCTCGCGACCAGCTGCGCATCCACCTGGTCGTAGGCCGCCTCCCGCTCCTCGTCAGGGACGGCGATCTCCTCGAGATCGATACCGTCGAACCTCTTCGTCAGGTCGATGAGGACGGCGTCGCCCTCCTCTCGCACCCTCTCGATGATCTCCGAGACCGGTCCCTTCACCCGGTCAAGGTCCGACCGCCTTCCGGCGATCCAGGTCTCGATATCCAGCGCCTGCCACATGAGGGAAATGGTTGGCGGGCCGGAGCGTTAAGGTTTCGACGCCAGGCCCTTCCGGGATGAACCTTATCCAGTCCCGGGGACGGAACCGCTCCCCCGATGAGGCCGGGTTCATGGAAATGGCTTAAAATGACGTATTTGTTAATTATTATAAAAATAATTAAATACATTGCCTGTTGATGGCCCGCCCGTATGGCACGAAGATCTTGGATGCCCCTGCTGGGCATCATGGTAGTAATGCTCGCCTCCTGTGCCATGACAGTGACGGCACAGGAGGCCGCAGAACCGGGCGTGCTCCGGATAGCAACGACGACGAGCCTGTATGATACGGGCCTTCTCGACGAACTCGAACTGATGTATGAGGAGACCTCCGATGTGGACGTACAGATCACCGCCCAGGGAACCGGGCAGTCGCTCGATACCGCGAGGCGCGGCGACGTCGACCTGGTGCTCGTCCACTCGCCGTCGCTCGAGCAGGAGTTCATCGACGAAGGCTACGGCATCAATGAGCGGTGCTTCGCCTACAACAACTACATCATCGTCGGGCCCGAGTCCGACCCGGCGGGGATCGCGAACATGACCCCCGACGAAGCGTTCCAGGCGATCTACAACGCCGGCACGAACGAGACGGAGGGTGTCGCTTTCGCCTCCCGCGGTGACGATTCCGGCACGCACACCCGGGAGCAGGAGATCTGGGAGGCGGCTGGTTACAACTACACTACCGATATCCGGGACTCCGGGGCCTGGTATCTTGAGAGCGGAAGCGGCATGGGCGAGACCCTGACCCTCGCCAACCAGAGAGAAGCCTACACACTCTCCGACATCGGGACCTACCTCGCCCTGCAGGACCAGTTGAACCTCGTACAGCTGGTGACGGGGGGCGACGAACTCCTGAACCGCTACAGCGCAATCTCGGTCAACCCGGAGATGGCGGAGGGTGTCAACATCGATGAGGCCAACAACTTCACCGACTGGCTCACCTCGGACGAGACCAAGGATTACATCGGGAACTTCGGGGCCGAGGAGTTCGGCCAGCCGCTCTTTACGCCCCTCTATCCTCCTGAATGCACCGAGCCGCCGTTCAACTGCACCTGCGCGGAGCCGGTGACTGCCTGAAACGTGGAGCGGTAACAAGGTGATCGGCAGGGTGACAGGGAGCCCGGAGGGTGAGGGCGCGTGGTGAACGGAAACCCGATCATCGAGGGGTTCGTCGAGGCCATCGAGCTCATCATCACCCTCGACCCGCAGGTGGTGGAGATCACCATTCGCTCGCTCTACGTCTCCCTCACCGCCACCTTCTTTGCCGCACTGATCGCCCTCCCCATCGGGGCGCTCATCTACTTCTACGAGTTCCGGGGAAAGCACGCGGTCGTCTCCACACTGCAGACGCTGTACGCGCTCCCGACGGTCATCGTGGGTCTGGTCATCTTCCTGCTCCTCTCCAACGTCGGGCCCTTCGGGTTCCTTCGTTTCCTCTACACGCCCGGCGGCATGGTCGTCGCCCAGACCGTCCTCATCATACCGCTCCTGATGGGGCTGACGGTCTCGGCACTCTCCGGGATCGACCGGGACAAGCGCTATACGATCACCGCGCTCGGCGCGAGCAGGCTCCAGACGGTCATGACCATCATCGCGGAGGCCCGGTTCGCGGTCATGGCCGGCGTCCTCCTGGGATTCGGGCGGGCGATCGCCGAGGTGGGGACGGTGATGATCGTCGGAGGCAACATCCGGGGCGCAACCCGCGTCCTCACCACCGCGATCGCGCTCAACACGTCGATGGCAAACTACTCCCTCTCGATTGCACTCGGGATCATCCTGCTTGGGGTGGCGCTCGGGGTGAACATCGCCCTCTCCCTGGTGCAGCAGCGGTGATACCATGACGGTCATCGAGGCACACAACATCAGAAAATCCTACGGCACCCTTGAAGTCCTGCACGACGTCGACCTCGCGGTCGGGGAAGGCGAGATCCTCGGGCTCATCGGTCCGAGCGGCTCCGGGAAGAGCACGCTTCTCCGGATCCTCGACCTTATCGAACCCCCGAATGAGGGAGAACTCTCGATCTTCGGGATCGACACGGTCGCGAATCACGGCAGCTGGCTCGACCTCCGCCGCCGGATGGGGATGCTCTTTCAGAGGCCGATCGTCTTCAACTCGTCCGTCTACGACAACGTCGCGATGGGGCTCCGGTACCGGCGTGCTCCCCGCGACGAGATCGACCGGAAGGTGAAGGAAGCCCTCGAAGCCGTCGGGCTCTCCCGCTACATCAAGAGCCGGGCGCTCGATCTCTCCGGCGGCGAGCAGCAGCGGGTGGCGTTATCAAGGGTGCTCGTGACCGACCCCGAGATCCTCTTCTTAGACGAGCCGACGGCGAACCTGGATCCAACGTCGACCGCCACCATCGAGGCGATCGTGACCCGCCTGAACCGCGAGGCAGGGATGACCGTCCTCATAAGCACCCACGATCTGGCGCAGGGGCAGCGTCTCGCCCACCGGGTCGGGGTGATGATCGAGGGCACGATCGCCCAGACCGGGCCTTCACGCGCGATCTTCCATGAGCCCAGAGACCAGCGGATTGCCAGGTTCGTGGGCGTCCAGAACATCATTCCCGCCCGGGTCGTCGCCCGGAGCGGCGATCTCACCGTCGTGGACGCAAGAGGTAAGGAGATCCTCTCGGCGACCCCGCCGCCCGCCGACGAGGTGGAGATGGTCATCCGTGGGGAAGACATCTCCCTGCACCGGAGAAAGCCCGGCTACGAGGAGGCGGAGAACCTCTTCCCCGCCACGGTCACCGCCATCGAGCCCACGGCACCGTTCGTGAATGTTGCGGTGCACTGCGGGTGCGATCTCGTCGCACTGGTGACCGCGAGGAGGGCGGAGACCCTCGAACTTCGCGAGGGCCAGGAGGTCTGGGTCTCTCTCCAGGCGAAGGCGGTTCACCTTATCCCGCGGAAAGAGCGCTAAATCGATATTTCCGGCTTTTTCTCCGGCTTCTGCCCAGGCGGGAAGCATCCAGTCAATTAATGTCGTTTAACTTCTGCCTTAAAGGATACTTTTAACATTCGAGTTTCCCCACACGTTATTTCATGAAACCAACCCACCTATGTGCGCTTATCTGCCTCCTCGTTGCTGCCGCGGTCTTATTCTCCGGCTGCACGGGGACAACGAACACCGATTCGACGCCCGGAACGGGCACCCAGACGACGACCCCCACACCGACGGCAGCTGCTGCCGAAGATGTCCAGGTGAAGGTCTTTCATGCCGGGAGCCTGACCGGTCCGTTTGAGAAGGTGAAAGCGGAATTCGAAGCCGAACATTCCGGCGTCACGGTGCTCCTCGAACCCGCCGGCAGCGTCGACTGCATCAAGAAGATCACCGAGAACGGCAAGCCCGCCGACGTCCTCGCCTCCGCCGACTACTACCTCATCCCGGAGATGATGATTCCGGAGCACGCCGACTGGTACCTGACGTTCGCGAAGAACCGGATGGTCCTCACCTACTCGAACGAGAGCAGGTACGCCGACGAGATCACCGCCGGGAACTGGTACGAGATCCTCGCCCGCGACGGCGTCCGGTGGGGCTTCTCCGACCCGAACTCCGATCCCTGCGGCTACCGCAGCCCGATGGTGATCCAGCTCGCCGAGGCCTACTATGAGGACGACCAGATCTTCGAGACCCTTGTCGGGGAGCACAGCGAGATCACCGTCACCGAAGAGGGCGGGGTCTACACCATCCACGCGGCCAACCCGAGGCCCGACAACACCACCCTGACGATCCGCCCGAGAGCCGACGAACTCGTCCAGATGGTCAAAGCGGGCGACCTTGACTATGCCTGGGAGTACCGGAGCGTCGCCGTCCAGAACGATCTCGAGTTCATCGAACTCCCCGAAGAGATCGACCTCTCGTCGATAGACTTCGCGGAGAACTACACGACCGTCCGGACCGAGGCAATGGCGGAGAACGGCACGACGCTCTATACCGGCTCCGCCATCGTCTACGGCGTGACGGTCCCGAAGATCGCCGAGCACCCCGAACTCGGCATCGAGTTCGTGGAGATGCTGATCGGCGCCACCGGCCAGGAGATCCTCGAGCGCGACGGCCAGCCCCCGATCGTGCCTGCGGGCGGCTACGGCGGCGTCCCCGAGGCTCTCCAGTCACTTGTCGAGATGCAGGAATAAAACCCATTTTTCGCAGGATAATGGTGAGGAACTTCATCCGCTCTGCTTGATCAGGAGGGTGAGGGCGACCAGGACGGCGGTGGCGCCGTTCGCCGCCACGATGGCGACGTCCCCTCTCACCACTCCGTATGCGAGCCAGAGGAGGACGCCTGCAAGGAGCACGACGAGCATCGCGAGCGAGAGGTCGGCGGTCGACCGCGTGCGCCAGGCCCGGATGGCCTGCGGTGCAAACGCGAGCGTCGTGAGAGAGCCGGCGAGAAGGCCGAGTGCGGTGACGGTGTCCATGAGGATCTCCCCGGGTCTTACTCCAGACAAGATAAATCTGGTCAGATCCTTCGCATGAGGCTGTATCGCTATCTACACCAAACTCGCGCGAAGTGCGCGAAGCCGCGAAGAGCGCGAAGTTCAATAGATGGGGGCGGCTCCCCTTCGCAAACTACCTTATCATGACCGGGATGCTGCCGCGCTCTTCCGCCGCTCGATGACGTAGGCAAGGACCATCCCGATGATGAACGCAAACGTGAGGCCGATCACGAGGGTGAGGACGGCGATGACCCCCGTGACCAGATAAGACTCCGTCTTGATGCTATGCTTCCCGAGTTCGAGCGCCACGAAGACCAGGAGCGCGCCGAAGACACCGAAGGGGATGAGGGTCAGCACCTCCGGCGGTGCGAAGGCGACGGCGAAGATGAGGATGAAGATGCCGGCGACGATATTCGCCCCGCCGGTCCTCGCGCCGAACCGGTACATGGCGGCAAGCCCCCCGGCGCCGTGGCACATGGGGAACCCCCCGAACGGCGTCGAGACCAGGTTCATGGCTCCGATCGTCCGCGAGAGCCGGTCGGGGTCGACGCCCTTCTTCGGGAAGAGGTCGTAGGTGAGGAGCGACGTCGCGAGGATGGCGTTCGCGATCGTGAGCGGCACCTGCGGGAGGACGAGGTCCCAGGTTCCGGCAATGAAGTCCGTCGGCATCGGGAGGACGAGGGCGGGGATGGGCATCAGCCGGAACGGCGGCATCCCCTGGGTGATGATGCCGGCGGCAAGCCCGATGATGAGCACCAGGAGGGCGGAGACGTCCGGGATCCGGGTGCGTTGCGACGCGATGAAGAAGGCGACGATGACCGCTATCGCGAGCACGGCGACGAGCGTGTCGACGACGATGTAGCCGAGCGACGTTCTGAGGAGGAGGAGGGCGAGCCCCGCCTGGACGCCGCGGATGACGCTTCTCGGGATCCTGTCCTCAAGCCAGGCCATGCCGCCGACGAGACCGATGAGGAGGAAGAGCGCTCCGACGACAAGGCCTGAAGCCACGATCTCGCCGGCACAGAGCCCTTCCGCGATGACGACGGCCCCGATAGCCTTCATCGGCTCGATGGGGATGGGCAGGCGGTAGTAGAACCCGGTGATGATGAACCAGGCGGCGAGGAAGAGGAAGAAGTGGCTGACGTTCACGTCCGGGCAGACGATCGCGACGCCGAGCAGGATCGGAAAGATAGTGCCGAAGTCGCCGACGGCTCCGGCGATCTCCTCGAGTGTGAACCGGATGCCTTTTTCCTCTGTACCGGTGCTCTCCGCCATTCCAGGTCCCCTTTATGTATCGTCTCCCTTCCGGGATTTTGATGAACAATCCGGTACGTATCCACCCGATTATAATAAGGTTTATTATTGCTTCCCAATAACCAAATGGGTTAAGTTAAAATCGTTGATCTACCTCGATCTATAAACATTTATTTCACCCACCTGAGTAATAATTCCTATGAGAACACCCCTGCTTCTCATTCTTGCACTGCTTGCCGCGGCAACCCCCGCCTTTGCATGCCGGTACACCGGAACCAACGCCAAAGCGGAGCAGTTCACCGCGTTCGTCATACCCGATGAAGGAGAAGCGATCTTTCCCGGGCACGGTTTCACCACCTACCCGGGCGAGACCTACGCGGAGATCAAACCCTGAGGAGGGAGAAGTCGCATGGAAGTCACCTACCGGATCATCGGCACCATCCACTCACCGTTCACCGACCAGGATACAACGCCCATCCAGAGCATCTTCTCCGAAGCGGAGGGGACGATCGAGGTCTTTCCCGAATATGCCGACGGGCTCGAAGGGGTCGAGGGGTTCTCCCACATCATCCTCCTCTACCACTTCCACCGGGCAAACGGCTTTAGCCTGCGCCAGCGCCCGTTCGTCGACGGCAGCAAGGAGCGCGGGATCTTTGCCATACGCCATTTCAGCCGACCGAACCCGATCGGGATCTCCCTCGTCGAGGTCGTCTCCGTCGAGGGCAACACCGTTCGGGTCCGCGGGATCGACGTGCTGGACGGCACGCCGCTCCTCGACATCAAACCCTACGTCCGCCAGTTCGACCATCGCGATGACGTCAGGAGCGGCTGGGTCGACGCAAAGCACATCGAGGATGTAAAGGTCCGGAGTTTCTCGCCAAAGGATCTCCGGGAGCATGAGGAGTCTTCAGGGACCTGAAGGCTCCTCATCCTTTTCGGACGGCGATTCCGTTCACCCTGCCTTCCGGCGCGCCGGAAAGGGCCTGACTGTCCTATCCGGGCACGGCGCCCATCTCGTGGCCCGCGGGCCCCGCCCCGGGCTCATCCTCCCACTTCTTCTCGTCGAGAAGGTCTTCGGCCTTCAGCCGCTCGACGGCCGAATCGAGGTATTCCGAGACGACCCTGTCCCGCTCGGGGATCCGCCGGATCCATATCCGAACCGTCAGCCGGACCCACTCCTCCTTGACCGACGAGACCTGAACCCTGGGCTCGAACCGCGCGTGGCCGGGGCGGGGGAGATCCGAGGAAGAGAAGCCCGATGAGGGCGAGGATGAACGCGAAGAACGCGTCAAGGGGTACCCCACCGATGAGAACCGGATCGCCCGACTGCATTGAGAGAATGATGGGTGGGGGAGGGAGTTAATCTCTCCCGTCACCCGGGTTCCTCGCCGCTCAGTGCGGCCGCACGGGCCTGCAGCGCCGAGAAGATATCGGCACCCAGGACCTCTTTCGCACGCTCGCCGTGCCGCTCGGCCATGACCGCGAGGAGACGCTCCGTCCCCGCGGCCGTGGTGGAGACACCGACCCGCTCAGCCCGGCGGATCAGCCCGTCCCGCTCCATCTCCCCGAACCGGGGGAGGACGTAGTAATGCGGGATCCCGAGGCGCTCGGCAAGTTTTCGGGTCGTCGGGAACCGCAGCGATATGCCGTCCGGGGAAAAGCCGACGGTGATGCACCGGTCCTCTTCGAGGAGGATCCTGACGGCCGCATCGATTATGTCGTCTTGTTTGTATGTGGACATCCGATCGCAGAAGGTCTGGTTGTTGTGAGAAAAAAGGGAGTCGGTTTGGTTACGCTGCTTCCGCCGCCTTCATCTCGCCCCGCTCTTCTTCGGGCATCTCCTCGAGGTAGACGATCTCCGCCCCGATGTCTTTTGCGATCTGTTCGAGTTCGATCTTTCTGAAGTGAGTTCCCTCGACCTTCAGGTGTTTCGATTCACCCTGCTCTTCGACGACGGCGACGACGCGGAACCGGGGCTGCTTTACACCGGTGCCGACTTTCTGGCGTTCACGTACATAGATCTTCATGGTTCTCTCCATCCTATACCAGTTGATATACCAGTAGGTATATCGTAAGGACACTTAATGTTTTTTTCCATAAAAATGTAAGGGTAAACACATGGCAGAACGATTTGAGATGGCTTCGAAACTGCGGGGCGAGAGCCTGGTCCGCCGGGGCCTGCTCCGCGAAACCAGAAGCGGCAAACAGGTCAGGGTCATGCCGGACCTGAACGTGATCAAGCTCGGCGGCTACGGCGTCATCGACTACGGGCGCGACGTAATCTACCCGCTGATCGAGGAGATCGGAGAACTTTCCCGAAGCCACAAGATCCTGGTCGCCACCGGCGGCGGCGCCCGGGTACGGCACATCCTCGATGTCGGCATCGACCTCGGCATGCCGACGGGGGTGCTTGCGGAACTGGCGGGCAAGATCAGCGAGCAGAACGCGATCATGCTCTCGCTCCTCTTCTCGAGGTACAACGGCACCCGGATCCACACCGACGACCTCTTAAATCTCCCCTCGCTCATATCCCTCGGGATGCTGCCGGTCGTGCAGGGCACCCCGCCCTACGGGCTGTATGAGCACCCGCCGAAACTCGGGAGCATCCCGCCGCACCGGACCGATACCGGCGCCTTCCTGATGGCCGAGGTGGTCGGCGGGAAGAACTGCATCCTCGGGAAGAACGTGGATGGACTGTTTACGGAAAACCCGTTCGCGAATCCCGACGCCGAGTTCATCCCGGAGATCACGGCCGACGAGCTCCTCGAGATGAACATGGAAGACATGGTGCTCGAGCCGATGGCGGTCGAATTGCTCCGGGACGCTGTCCACGTGAAAGAGATCAAGGTGGTGAACGCGCATGTCCCGGGCAACATCGCAAAGGCCGTGAACGGGGAGCGGGTCGGCACCCTCATCAGGGCCTGACGGCCCTGGAGTCAATCCTTTTTAGTTAACTTCGGAGAAGCCTTCTTTAGCGTTGTGCACAGATCAGTACAGCACACGAGCGATCCTATGACCCTCTACCTTGGCATTGACGACACCGACACCCGCGAGTCCCGGGGGACCGGACGACTCGCCCGCATGATTGCAGCAGAACTCGCCCGGACATACACGGTGACGGGGGTGACCCGCCACCAGCTCTTTGTCCATCCCGACGTTCCCTACACCTCGCACAACAGCTCCGCGGTCATCCATATCCGGGATACCGGGAACGGGATCGCGTCCGATGTGTTTGCGACGGCAAAGGAACTGATGCTCGACGACTTCATCGAGGGGAGCGACCCCGGGATCTGCGTCGCCGTCGATCAAAAGATCAACGGCGACCTCTCCCGCTTCGGTCTCTCTGCAAAGTCGAGCATCGTGACGCAGGAGCAGGCGCGAGGACTCGCCCGGCGGGCCGGGATCCTTCTCGAGGGACTCGGCGGCACCGAAGACGGCGTGATCGGCGCGCTTGCCGGGGTCGGGCTTGCGGCATCCGGAAACGACGGCCGGTTCATCCAGAAAGGAACGACCCGCGACCTCCGCGGCATCCAGACGGTCGCCGCGGTCCTCGCCTCCGGCGTCGACCGGGTCCAGACCCGGGACGGAGCAGCGGTCGGCGAAGGCACTATTGCACTCAGGAAATTCCCGAAACCCGCTTTCATCGGCGGGAAGGCAGTCCTCTACGTCGAGGCGGACGGAGATGCCTACCACGATATCGTGGTGGGCTGAAGGGAAAATTAACAATATCTGTTTTTAATCCACCCGATGTAAACTCAGTTAATTATATCAAATTTTCATTAACACAAAACACATCTATTTAAATGCGTGTATTACGATACGTTTATTTGATCGCTATGCAGAAACGAACTATTTTTGCTGTTGCGGCCGTCATGGTCGCCCTCATGCTGATCTGCGGCTGTACCGGGACAACAACCGACCCAGCTCCCGTAGAGAAGCAGCAACTCCGTATCGCCACGACGACGAGCCTCTACGATACCAAACTCCTCGATCACCTCACACCGATCTTTGAGGAGGAGTACAACGCCGAAGTGCTGATCGTCTCCGCCGGGACCGGCAAGGCGATCGAGTATGGGCAGCGGGGCGACGTAGACGTCCTGATGGTGCACGACCGTGCACGTGAAGACGCATTCCTCGCCGACGGCTACGGTGTCAACCGGCGCGTATTCGCCTACAACTACTTCGTCCTCGTCGGGCCCGAGTCCGACCCGGCAGGTATTGCGGGCATGCAGCCCGAAGCGGCGTTCACTGCCATCCGCGAGACGGGCATGGCCGGCAACGCGAGCGTGATCTTTGTCTCGCGCGGCGACGCCTCGGGCACGCACTCCAAGGAGCAGGCCATCTGGAAGGCCGCCGGGTTCAACTACTCGACAGAGGTGAAGGGCTCCGGCGACTGGTACCAGGAGGCCGGGACAGGCATGGGCGCGACCCTTGAGATGGCAAACGAGAAGGAGGCCTACACCCTCTCCGACATCGGCACCTACCTCGCCTACAAGGGCGACCTCGACCTCGTGACGCTCGTCGACGAGGGCGATATCCTGCTCAACGTCTACTGTGCCATGCAGATCAACCCCGCAAAATACCCCGACATCAACAGCACCGTCGCGAAGGACTGGGTCAACTTCATGATCTCCGACGATGTCCAGAAGGAGGTAGCATCCTTCGGTGTCGACCAGTACGGCCAGCCTCTCTTCTACGCCGCCCAGGACGACTGGGAGAAGATCGGCGTGACCGAGGCTGAAGTGAAGGACCCGATCGCCTGATCGGGCTTAAATCCTACCCTTTTTTGTCTTTGGCCGCGGATAGTCAGGTGCAGGCATGTACGAGATCATCGAGGGATTTCTGGAGGCTTTCCGGCTCATCATCACGTTCGACTCCGACGTGATGGCCATCGCCGCGCGAAGCATCGTCATATCGCTCACCGCAACGATCATCGCCTCGCTGCTCGCCGTTCCGCTCGGCGCCGCGATTAACTTCGGCACGTTCCCGGGTAGAAAGAGCCTCATCAACCTGATCCAGACGCTCTACTCCCTCCCGACCGTCGTCGTAGGGCTCCTGATATTCCTGCTCATATCCCGGGTCGGCCCGTTCGGCTTTCTGCGGCTGCTCTTCACACCGACCGCCATGGTCATCGCGCAGACGATCCTCATCCTGCCGATCATGACCGGGCTCACGATCTCCGCGCTCTCCGGCGTCGACCCGGTGATCAGGGATACCCTCCGCTCACTCGGCGCGACACGGCTCCAGTTCCTGGTAAACATCTTAAAAGAAGCACGGTTCGCGATTCTCGCGGCCGTCGCGGTCGGGTTCGGGCGTGCGATCTCCGAGGTCGGGGCGGCGATCCTCGTCGGCGGCAACATCGCGGCGTCTTCGTTCGCGAGTTCGACCCGGGTCCTGACGACCGCGATATCGCTCGAGACGTCGATGGGGAACATCTCCCAGTCCATCGCGCTCGGTATCGTCCTCCTCATCATCGCCCTCGGCGTGAATCTGGTCATAACCACGGTGCAGCACCGGTGATACCATGATCGAGCTCGATAACGTCTCAAAGAACTTCGGCGATACGACGGTGCTCGCCGGCGTCACCGGAGAGGTGAACCGGGGAGAGATCTTTGCCGTCATCGGGCCGAGCGGAGCCGGGAAGTCGACCCTGCTGCGCCTCATCGACCTCCTCGATACCCCGACGGGGGGGTCCATCCACGTCAACGGCCTCGACATCCACGCGGAGCGTGAGAAGAGCCTCACCATCCGCCGGATGATGGGAATGGTCTTCCAGAAGCCTGCCGTCTTCAACACGACGGTCACGGAAAATGTCGCCGTCGGGCTCCGGTTCCGGGGAGCGGGCAGGAGCGAGACGCGGAAGATGGTCGAGGACGCCCTCGGCATGGTCGGCCTTGCCGGATACGGCGACCGAAAAGCCCGGACACTCTCGGGCGGGGAGATGCAGCGGGTGGCTCTCGCCCGTGCGATGGTGATCGAACCGGAGGTCCTCTTGATGGACGAACCGACCGCGAACCTCGATCCGGTCTCGGTGGAGATGATCGAGGATCTGGTCATCCGGATCAACCGCGACCTCGGCACGACGATCGTCTTCTCGACCCACGACATGTATCAGGGGCAGCGGCTCGCCCACCGGATAGGGGTGCTGATGGACGGGGCGTTTGCGCAGGTGGGGACGCCGAGAGAGGTCTTCACCCACCCGGCGAGCCGGAAGGTCGCCCGGTTCGTCGGGATCGAGAACATCGTCGAAGGGATCGTCGTGGGCGGCGAGAACGGTTCCACCGTGGTCGATGCCGGCGGCGTCCGGGTCCGGGCCGCAGCGCTGAACGGCCCGGGGGAGAGGGTCGCCCTCTGCATCCGCTCAGAGGACATCCGTATTGCCCCGGCGATCAGAGGGAGGAGGGTTTTTGACGGGAACATCCTCCCCGGCACGGTGACGTCGATCGTCCCCCGCGGCCCGTTCAGCAGGGTGACGGTCGACTGCGGGTTTGCTCTCTCGTCCATCCTCTCCTGGAAGGTTGTGGACGACCTCGGTATCCAGGAAGGGAGCCCCGTCGTGGTCTCGTTCACGGCGGAATCGGTCCACACCGTCCGGCAGGGCTGACAGCCGCATCTCTTTTCAGGGACACCGGTCTTCTGTCGCCAGATGCTCTCGCACCTCCGCCAGATGCCGGTCCAGCCGCCTTCTGAATTCCCGGCGATCGAGCGCCCGCGCCTCGTGACCGGCAAGAACCAGGATCCGGTCGGCCTGCGCGATGAGGATATCGAGCGACGAGGCGGCGAAGAGGATCGTCGTCTCCCCGAGCGCCTCGCGCCGGGTGGCAAGCAGGGTCGAGAGCGGTGTCACCTCGCCGCTCTGGAGGCAGCCCGGCACCAGCAGGTTGGTCGCGGACCGGTCTTCGTCGAGGATGAGGAGCGGAACCGCTGCACGGAGCGCGGCCTGGATCTTCTGCGCCATCACGAGCGACCCGCTCCCCCAGCCGTAAGCCGCCCGGGGATTACCCGTTAGCCCTGGCGGGAGGCGGCGGAAGAAGAGGCTGACGTCCGCGCCGACGAGCCCCTGCTCGTTCGCCTCCGCCCGGGCAATCCCGTTGACGCTGACGAGAAGCTCCCGTCCGTCACCCGCGGCGTGATCGTCCTCTCCCGCGATGATGGCGTGCAGGAGGGTGCTCTTCCCCTCGGCGTTCGAGCCTGCAATCGCGAAGGCCTCCCGCCGCCGGAGACCCAGGCCGGTCACGGTCCTACCGCTCCCGGCAAGTTCCACCTCTACCGGGTCGAGTTCCACGGGACAGCGGAAGGGAACGTGGACACCCTCCTTCGGGCCCGCGATCCGGTGGTGGCACCGGAGCAGGGTGAACCGGCGGGCCGGCCGCGTCCCGTCGGCGATGAACGCGACGAGCCCCATCCCGGAGAGGGCGCGCCGGAGTTCCTTCTGGTCGACGGAGAGGTCGCGCGCCGCGGCAAGGGGACCGGCCGGCACCCGGCGCACGACCCGGTCGAGAGCATCGAGGAGGGCCGCGAGCCGTTCCGTGACCTGCCCGATCGCGCCCGGCACCGGCGGGCCGGGGTAGGGGAGGGCGCCCCTGACGACGAGATGAAGTCCATCACCGTCGATCCGGTTATCGGGGTCCGGTCGCCAGAGGTCGATCCCGATGGCGCTCCTCGACGCGATCAGCGTGACCGGCTCCACGTTCGGCAGGCAGTGGCGGGGATGCTCCGTCCCGACCCCTGCAATAGGCCCGAGGTCCCGTTCGGCGGGGACCGCCGCCTTGATCGCCTCGATGAGCACCCCGGCAGCCCCGTCGGACCCCGGGCCGGGCGCGCCCGCCGGCGCCGGAAGCAGAACGGGGAGGCTGAACCGGAGCGCCGTCGTATCGAGCGACCGGACGAGGTAGGTGTTGACGAGGTCCCTCACCCTCTGCCGGTCGATGCGTGCCCGGCCGTCCGAAAGACACGGGATGATCCGGCGAAACTCGCCCTGCCAGGAACCCTCCGTCGTGCTCATGCGCTCTCATCAGGTAATGGTGCACCGGATCCCAAGGCTCTTTTTACAGGCCCCCTTCCCTGATCTTAAATAGCCGCACGGCCCACCATTTCTACAATGGAACTGACAGTCCTCGCCAGCGGGAGCAAAGGAAACTGCGCCTATCTGCGAGGGGCGCGGGGCGCGCTGCTCATCGACGCAGGGCTCTCCGCTCGCGAGACCCTTCGCCGCCTCGAAGCCGCCGGTGGGGACGCATCGCTCGTCGAGGCTATTCTCGTCACGCACGAGCATATCGACCACGTCCGGGGTGTCGACGTCCTGGCGAGGAGGCTCGGGGTGCCGGTCTGCGCGACCGGCGGCACGCTCGAGGCCTACTCCAGGAAATGCGGGACGTCGGCAGAGGTCCGGGTGTGCCGCTGCGGCGAGCAGTTCGTTGTGGGGGACTTCTCGATCGAACCCTTCGCCGCCTCCCACGACGCCCGGGAACCCTGCGGGTTCTCTGTCGCCGAAGGCGACCTCCGCATCGGGTGCTGCACGGACACCGGCACCGTCACTACCTCGATGTTCGATAAACTCGCATCCTGCGACGCCGTTCTCCTCGAGAGCAACCACTGCCCCGACATGCTCGAGAACGGCCCGTATCCTGCGTACTTAAAGAGCCGGATACGATCGAAACGCGGGCACCTCTCGAACCCGGACGCAGCCCGCTGCCTGCAGAGGCTCGCCGATCACATCCATATGGCCGTGCTCGCCCACGTAAGCGAGATCAACAACACGCCGGAAAAAGTGCTCCTCTCCGCGCTCGAAGGGCTTGGATTCTACTCCGACCAGGTCGGGGTCACCGTGGCGCCCCAGGACCCCGGGGCGGTGCACCCGGAGTCCTACGGCTTCAGGCTCTGAGCGCTCACGCTTTCCGGATCGTGCAGACCATGCCGATCACGACGCCGGCGGCATCGATGATCGGGTCGGCGGCTATGCAGACCACCTGCTTTGAACCGTCGTTCTTCACGAGTGCCGTCCCTTCCGCACATTCCACGGGCCTGCCCCGCTCCAGTACCTCGCCGGTGAGGCGGCCCCGGGCATCGCCCGAAAGGAGATCCCATACCGGCTTTCCGTTCAGTTCTTCCCCGGCGTAGCCGGTCAGGAGCTCGGCCTCCCGGCTGACGATGATGACCGTCCCGGCGGCATCGGTGGTGATCCTCGCCTCCTCCGGTTCAGCCGCACCAAGGGTGCCCTGCTCGACCGATGAGGCCAGCCACTCCTCCGCGGCTTTGCGTTCGGTCGCCTCGATACAGTAGAGAAGGCGTTCCAGCTGCTGGTTCGCGCGCTCGAGTTCGGCGGTCCGCCCGGCAACAAGTTCCTCCAGGTGCTCGCGGTGCCGTTGCAGTTCCTGCTCCGCCTTCTTGCGCTCCGTGATATCCCTGAGGATGGTCATCAGGTGCATCTCGTACAGCGGTACGACGCGGGCTTCGTAGTGCCGGGTCTCTCCGCCCTCCGCGTGGCTGAACTCCAGGGGCGCGACCGGCGCATCCGTCCGGACGGCCTCCTGCAGTGCACCCAGGAGCGCCTCTCCTATTCCGGCGGCGAAGAGATCCTGTATCCGCCGTCCGAGCAGTGCCCGGGGCACGAGCGGCGTCTCCGCGAGCCTCCCCGCCCGGGAGTCGAGGATCGTGCCGTCGGCGTTCAGCCGGATGAAGAGATCGGGAAACGCTTCGATCACCGCGGTCAGTTCGGATGTGGCCTGCCTGAGGTGCTCTTCGGCCAGCACCTGCTCGGTGATGTCCCGGACGGTGAGCAGGACGCAGCCGCCCTCGACCGACGCCCGCCGGATCTCGACATCACGCACCTTTCCGTCCCGGCAGACCACGCTGGCAACCATGGTGTCCCGGTCGCCCCGGAGCAGTTCCTGCCCCATACCCTGCATCTTCTCCCGGTATGCCGGGTTCGGGTGGGCACGCTCGAACCATAGAGCGAGAGTCGGGACATCCTCCCGGGTATATCCGGTGATCCGGGTGAACGCCGGGTTCAGGTACCGGCATTCACCCTCACCATTCACCAGGACGAGTCCGTCCGGTACTTCCTGGAGGATCGAGGTATAGACATCTTCTCCAAGGTGCGGAGATTCCCCGGCACCGTCGGCCCCGGGCGCCCCCCTCCCGGCATCGTGAGTAGTATTGTTTCCCGTCATGGCAATCGGTCCTCCCCGGTATAACTGTGTATTCGGGCCAGTAAACGCTCTTCGTAGGAGGTTTTACCTTTTGGGATAGATATACTCATCGTTATGCCTTTCCGTTCCATCATCGGGATTTGTTTTTTTAACGGAGCCTCCAGGGAGCGACTGTGAATCAGGCACCGATCGGGGTGCCGGACGATCCGCGGAGGGGCCGGGGAATGGTTGCAGCACGAAGCCACTTCAGTACTCCCTGATCTTCAGAATCTGCATGCAGTACTGGTCGATGCTCGTGAAGAAAGCAGACCTTGCCCGTTTCGCCCGCTCTTCGTCACCTTCGACGAAGTCCCGGAGGATATGCTCCAGTGCCGTGACGTAGTATTCGCGCCCGCGGGAAGCCTTCTTCACCTCCTCAAAGCAGAGGTAACTCTCGTTCTTGTGGTTGCACATGACCTCGAGCACGGTATCGAGCATCAGGAGCAGGTGCCGGGGGAAGCCTTTCAGGATCGCCAGTTTCCTGAAATTCGCGTAGGATTTCGGCTGTCCGCCGAGAATCGCAAGTTTCATGCCGTAGTACAGCGGCTCGTGGTCTTCGGGGTACTGCTGCATCATCTGTTTGACGATGGCAGCGGCCCCACTCCCGTTGCGCAACTCCACGCGGGTGTTGAACGCCTCCGTCAGGAAGAACCTGTTGTCCGAGAACCGCTCCGTCGCAAGGGTGAGGAGGTGCTGGCGGCGCTCGGCGTTCCCCTCGTGCTTGGTCCAGGAGATGCCGATGCGGTAGAACTCCGGCTCGCTCGGGAACCAAGTGAATGCCAGATCCAGCATGTACCAGAAGATCGAGTTTAGCATGGTGTCCTTGCGATCGAGGACCCCGAGGCGGTTGAGCGGGGCGTGGAGCCGCGAGAGGTTCAGCATCTCCTCGCGGGCATGCAGCTCCAGATCGTCGGGGCGGATGCCCTGCGCCCGGTTCTTCGCCAGGGACAGGGCGTAGTAGCAGTAGGCGATTGCTGCGGTGATACGGCCGTCGTAGGCCCTGTGAGGCGTAAGATACTCGATGGCATGATGGTAGTTGCCGGAATCCATCAGTTTGAGAGCCACAATCGCATCGAGGGTCACCCGCCCCTTTCTCCGCCGCTTGTTCCCCATGGCGTGCCGCAATGTCTTCTCGAGGAACTCCGGCGTGGGGGCCGTGTTCGTGGCGTTGATGAGTGTAAAAGCGGTCGCATCGATGAAATCATCGTAGGTTCTGTCGTCGAGATCGGGGAAGGTTTTGTCGAGCGTGGCGGCAACGTGCCCGAAGAAGACCGGAAGATTTGCCTCTACGAGATCGGTGTTCTTCGCGATGTAGTCGTCCATGGTAGCCCGGAGCTGCTCGAGCCTCCTGTTCCGGAGCGCTTCAGGCTGCCACGCATTTTCCATACCTCTACAGGTGGAGATCGAGAGAGATATTTGTTGTTATATGATCCTCGAATTCAGCCCCGGGCAGAGCGCAATCGCTCCCGTATTCGCCACGATCAGGAGAAAAAGCGCGCCGGAAGAGATTTTTTCAGAACAGACGGCCGAAAATCGTATGGACGCGGATCCGGCCTTCGGAAGGCGAAATGGCCGGCCACGTTGATGGAACGCCTCATCAGCCACGGTATTCACAACGTTTATCCCGGCGGACCCCAAAACCTCTCGCACACGGGTGTGATCGCGTGGGTTACATCGAAGAATTAAAAAGGGTTGGGCGGGACGCGAATCCCTTCTTTACGTTGATGGGGATAGAAGTCGCTGAGTTCGGCGACGGGTGCGCCCGCCTCAGCATGGAGGTCCGACCGGATATGCTGAACGGCGCCGGGTGGCTCCAGGGAGGGATCTATGTGGCGCTCGCAGATGAGGCGATTGCGCTTGCGCTCTATACGCTCCTTGCCGAGAACGAGAGGATCGCCACGATCGACGAGCACACCAGTTTCATGAAAGGCGTCAGCACGGGGGCGATCATCGCCACGGGGCGGGTCGTCCGCAAAGGGCGGCGGGTGGCGTTTGCAGACGGAGAGGTCCGGAACGCGGCAGACGACACGCTTCTTACCCGGACGTCGACATCGTTCGCGGTCATCGAGGGGTAGCGCTGCAAAGGACGTCCCGGCGAAACCTCCATGGTACAGGCAGGGATTTCCCGGGACCGCCGGAGCAATACATTCTCAATATCCAAGATCACATACATAAGATAGAGCATCCGGAGCAACCGGAGGGGAACGAGAGCTTGAAGTATATCGTTGTAACCGGCGGCGTCATGAGTGGGCTCGGGAAGGGTATCACCACCGCATCCATCGGCCGCCTCCTAAAAAACCGCGGCTACCAGGTAACGGCGGTAAAGATCGACCCGTACCTGAACATCGATGCCGGGACCATGAACCCCGCCCAGCACGGCGAGGTCTTCGTCCTCTCCGACGGCGGGGAAGTCGACCTCGATCTCGGCAACTACGAACGGTTCTTAAACATCAGCCTCAAGTCGATCCATAACATCACGACGGGCAAAGTTTACCGGAACGTCATCGAGAGGGAGCGGCGGGGGGACTTCCTCGGCGCGACCGTCCAGATCATCCCCCACATCACCGACGAGATCAGGCACTGCATCAGCCGTGCGGCGGAGGAGGAGACCAACTGCGGCAAGAAGGCCGAGATCTGCCTGGTGGAGGTCGGCGGCACGGTCGGCGACATCGAAAGCATGCCGTTTTTAGAAGCGGTCCGCCAGATGCACGGGGAACTTGCGCCGCAGGATATGATCCTGGTTCACGTCACCCTGGTTCCGGTCGACACCATGGGCGACCACAAGACCAAACCCACGCAGCACTCGGTCAAGGCGCTCCGGGAACTCGGGCTGCAGCCCGACATCATCGTGGGCAGGAGCAGCGAGGTGATCAGCCCGCAGACGAAGAAGAAGATCTCCGCCTTCACCGACGTCCCTCTAAAGGCCGTCGTCTCTGCGAAGGACGTTCCCGACATCTACCAGATCCCGATGGAACTGGAGAAGGAAGGGCTTGCGGACGTCGTCTGCAGTTACCTGGACCTCGATAACAGGGAGCCGGACACCGCGTGGTACCGGGTTGTCTCGCAGGAGTACACGAACCGGGCGACGGTCGCCATCGTCAGTAAATACGGGATCGAGGACGTCTACATCTCCATCAAGGAGTCGCTCAAGCATGCCGGAAGGGCGCTCTCCACGGAGGTGAACATACGCTGGCTGGACGCGGAGACGTTCGATCTCTCTGACCTCGCCGACGTCGACGGCATCCTGATCCCGGGAGGGTTCGGGAAACGCGGCATCGAGGGCAAGATCCGGGCGATACAGTATGCCCGCGAGAACAAGAAACCCTACCTCGGCCTCTGCCTCGGCTTCCAGCTTGCGGTGATCGAGTACGCGCGGCACGTCCTCGGCATCCCCGACGCCACCAGCGAAGAGATGGGTGAGGGTACGCACGTCATCGCCATCCTCCCCGAGCAGGAAGGAGTCAGCGACCTCGGGGGCACGATGCGCCTCGGGGACTGCGACGTCGTCCTCAAGGATGGGACGATGGTGGCCGGTCTCTACGGCAGGACAACGATCGTAGAGCGGCATCGTCACCGCTACGAGGTGAACCCGGCGTTCATCGAAGACCTCGAAGGAGCAGGGCTCGTCTTCTCGGGCACCTGCGGGCCGCGGATGGAGGTCTGCGAGCTCCCGGACCACCCCTTCTACCTCGCGACACAGTTCCACCCCGAGTTCAAATCGAGCCCGACAAACCCCTCCCCGCCCTATATCGGCTTCGTAGAGGCCTGCAAAAAGAACAAATCAACTTCAGAGACCAGGTGAGAGAATGGTAAACGTTCCGAAGTTTATCGACCGGGCAGTCGGAGAGATACGCGATACTGCCGGCGAGGATAAGGTCGTGATGGCGCTCTCCGGCGGCGTGGACTCGTCGGTCTGCGCGGCGCTCGCTACCCGCGCGATAGGCGATCAACTCGTCCCGATATACGTGGACACCGGCCTTATGCGGAAGGGAGAGACCGAGCGGATACAGTCCCTCTTTGCCGATGCAAACCTCCGCGTCGTGGATGCGGCGGATGAGTTCTTCGAGGCGCTCGCGGGCATCACCGATCCCGAAGAGAAGCGCAAGGCCATCGGCGAGAAGTTCATCAGGATCTTCGAGCGGGAAGCAAAACGGACAGGCGCGACGATGCTCCTGCAGGGCACCATCTACCCCGACCGCATCGAGAGCGAGGGGGGTATCAAGAGCCACCACAACGTGGGAGGCATGCCCCTCGATATCGAATTCAAAGGCGTCATCGAGCCGCTTGCCGACCTCTACAAGGACGAAGTCCGCGAGGTTGCCGGCGGGCTCGGGCTTCCCGTGGAGATCCAGCACCGGATGCCCTTCCCGGGCCCGGGGCTCGCCGTCCGGGTGCTCGGCGAGGTGACGAAGGAGAAGATCGCGATCGTCCGGGAGGCGAACGCCATCGTCGAGGAATGCCTGGTGGAGAAGTATCAGCCCTGGCAGTGTTTTGCGGCGCTCATCGGCCTCGGAACCGGGGTCAAGGGCGACGTCCGGCTGCACGGCTGGATCGTCGCCGTCCGGGCCGTCGGGTCCCGCGACGGGATGACCGCCGACCCGCTGCTCCTCCCCTACGATACGCTTTCCCGGATGGCAACAAGGATCACCGCCGAGATCCCCGGCGTCGCCCGGGTCGTCTACGACGTCACCCCCAAACCCCCCGCGACGATCGAATACGAGTGAGATTATGGCAGAAGATTCACGCGTGCTTGACGCGCGCTACTACATGCCCGCGTTCGGCCGGACGATGAAGATTGTCCGCGGCGCGGGCTCAAGCGTCTGGGACGACCAGGGACGGGAGTATATCGACTGTGTGGCAGGTATTGCGGTCTGCAGCACGGGCCACTGCCACCCGAAGGTGGTAGAGGCAATCTGCAAACAGGCAAAAGAGTTGATCCACTGTTCGAACCTCTACTATGTCCCGAACCAGGCGGAACTCGCCGAGCGGCTCGTCACGATCACGGGGTTATCGAAGGCGTTCCTCTCGAACTCCGGCGCTGAGGCAAACGAAGGCGCGATAAAACTCGCACGCGTCCGGACGGGGAGGAAGAAGTTCGTTGCGTTCGCCCACGGGTTCCACGGCAGGACCTGCGGGTCGCTTGCGGTCACCCACAAACCCGCGATCCGGGAGCCGTTCGAGCCGCTCTCGCCCGCCTGCACCTTCGTCGATTACGGCGACCTGGACGCTCTCGCGGAGGCCGTCGATAAGGACACCGCCGGGGTCTTCGTCGAGCCGATCCAGGGCGAGGCCGGGGTGCTGATCCCACCGGACAGTTTCCTCCGGGGTATCCGGGAGATCTGCGACGATACCGGCGCACTGATGATCGACGACGAGGTGCAGACCGGAATGGGCCGGACCGGGAAATGGCTCGCCATCCAGCACACCGGTGTTGCTCCCGACATCGTCACGCTCGCAAAAGGGCTTGCGAGCGGCTTTCCGATCGGTGCGCTCGTCGCCCGCGACGGGCTCGAGTTCAAGAGGAGCGAGCACGGCAGCACCTTCGCCGGTGGCCCGCTCGCCTGTGCGGCGGCCATCGCGACGATCGGCGTCATCGAGGAGGTCCTCCCCGACGTCGTGCGGAAGGGCGAGCGGTTCATGCAAGGGCTTGCCCCCTACAACCCGCGCGGCCGCGGCCTGATGATCGGCATCTCGGTCGGCGACCGGTGCCCGGAGGTGCAGCAGGCCTGCGCCGAGAACGGGGTGCTCGTCAACTGCGCCGCCGACGGGAACCTCCGGCTGATCCCGCCGCTGGTGATCACGGACGAGGAGATCGACACGGCTCTCGGTGTCATCAATGCGGCACTTGGTTAGGGCGTGCTTCGCGGGCAGGACGGGATACTCCTACGCGAAGAAAGCCGAGGACGTCGCGCGGGAACTCGGCATCGACCGGGTGGCCCTTCTTGCGAGCAACGAGAACCCCCGGCCGCCGTCGCCCGCCGCAATCGAAGCGGCGGCGGCGGCCCTCCGGACCGTGAACCGTTACCCGGACGAACGGGCCTCGGTGCTCGTTGCGGCGCTCCGGCGCTACCACGGCGACTATCGGTTCGCCACGGGCGCCGGGATGGACGGCGTCATCGAGACGGTGATCCGGACGGTCGTCGAGCCCGGCGAGGCGGTGGCCGTCTCGGCCCCGACCTTCTCGTTCTACGGGATTGCGGCCGCGGCGCACGGCGCACGGGTCGTGAGCGTACCCCGGAGAGACGACTTCTCGGTCGACCCGGCGGCGTTCATCGAGGCCTCGCGGGGGGCAAAACTCGCCTTCCTCTGCTCCCCGAACAACCCTACGGGGAACTCGGTTCCGCTCGAAGCGGTCGAGGAGATCCTCGAGGGAATGGAGGGGCTGCTCTTCCTCGACAACGCCTACGTCGATTTCTCCGATATCGACTACCTGCCGCTCATGCGGCGGCACGAGAACCTGGTCATCGGGCGGACGATGTCGAAGATCTTCGCCCTCGCCGGCCTGCGGGTCGGCTACGCCTTTGTCCCGGAGTGGCTGGAGCCGTTCTACCACCGGGCGGCGACGCCGTTCGCGCTGAACTCGGTCTCTCTCGCGGCGGCCGCGGGAGCGCTTGCCGATACCGGCCGGGTGCGCGAGGCGCGCGACCACGTCCGGCGGTGGCGGCAGCGGTTCCTCGAAGAGATCCCGCTTAAGGCGTATCCCTCGGACGCAAACTTTGTTATGGTAGACGTCGCTCCCTTAACGGGCGACGAGGCAGTGGAGCGCCTCGCGGCGAAGGGCGTCCTCGTCCGGTCCTGCACCAGCTTCCCGGGTCTCGGGGACACCTATATCAGGGTCAGTATCGGCGAAGACTGGGAGAACATTCGATTCCTCGAGGCGATCAAGGACTTATGATGACGGGCATCACCGGCACGCCGGGAACAGGGAAGACATCCATCGCGGCCGAGCTTGAGCGCCGGGGCTACCCGGTCGTCCGCCTGGCGGATACGGTGCGGCCTTACGTCATCGAGGAGGACCGTGACCGCCAGACGCTGGTGGTGGACGTCGACCGGTGGGTGGAGGAGTTCGAGCCGGTCGACGGGATCGTCGAAGGCCACCTCGCGCATCTCCTCCCCTGCGACCGGGTGGTGGTGCTCCGGTGCCGTCCCGACGTCCTGCGAGAGCGTCTGGCGCCAAGGAACTACCCGGAGGAGAAGGTCGCGGAGAACGTCGAGGCGGAGGCGCTCGACGTCATCCTGATCGAGACGCTCGAGGAGCACCCGGACGAACACGTCTTTGAACTGGATACGACCGACCTCTCCGTCGGCGAGTGCGCGGACCGGATCGAGCGGTTCATCCGGGGAGAACTCCCGCCATCCTGCGGGTGCATCGACTGGACCGATTACCTGGAGCCCGGCAGATGACGCTCGATCAGTTCCGACCGCACGTGCAGGGCATCATTCAGCCCGTGGTGGACCTTATCCGGAAGATCGGGATAACCCCGAACGCGCTGACGATCGCATCGTTTCTCGTATCGGCACTCGCGGGTGTCGCGTTCTACGCCGGGGGCGTCGTGCTCGGCACCATCATGGTCGCGTTCAACGCCGTCTTCGACGCGCTCGACGGAGCGCTCGCCAGGGACATGGGGATCGCTGGCATCCGCGGGGATTTCCTGGACCACGTCATCGACCGTTACGCAGACATATTCATCATTACCGGCATATTTGCGGGCGGTGCCGCGCCCTGGCCGATCGGCGTCTTCGCGCTGACCGGGGTCCTGATGTCCTCGTACCTCGGCACCCAGGCCCAGGCTGTCGGGATCGGCAGATTCTACGGGGGCATCCTCGGCAGGGCGGACCGCCTCGTGCTGATCATCATCGCCGGCATGCTGACGGTGCTGCTCCCGGGAGAGATTTACGGCCTGAACTACCTCGGGTGGCTCCTCGTCATACTCGGCATCTTCGGGCACTACACCGCTTTCCAGCGGTTCGCCCACGTCTGGCGGCAGATCGAGAAGCGCTGATACTCTTTTCGCCATGAGTCAGGAGTGTACTGCACCCCCGGAGGCCCCGGGCTCACCAACCCCTTTGCAGCCCGGAAAACGGGGGGAGGCCGGTAGCCCTACGGGTTGAGGGCGTAGATCCCGTAGTTGAGGTAAGCCGCGAAACTCACCCAGAGAAGGTAGGGGACGAGGAGCAACGCTGCGGATACCGATACCCGGTAGAAGGCCGCTACCGTCATGACAATCGCAATCCAGAGGAGCACGATCTCGATGAGAGCGAAGTACGGCGCCTGCATTCCGAAGAAGAGGTACGACCAGAGAACGTTCAAGACCAGCTGGACGGCGAAGATCGCCGTAGCAACCTGCACGTTCTTATGCTCCCACCCCCTGCTCCAGACAAGATAGAGCGCAATACCCATGAGGATGTAGAGCACCGTCCAGACCGGACCGAAGACCCACGCGGGAGGGTTCAGGGCGGGCTTTACGAGACCTGCATACCAGGTAGGGATGGCCGATGTCGTGAAGATCGATCCGATGAACCCCGCAAGCAGGCAGACCGCGATCGCTGTAAAGAACTGGGTAACCCGGACGTATACAGATGTCACGACGCTAAATGGCGGCCGCGGGGCTTAAATCTTTTGATACGGGAGCGAAACGTCAGCCCCTGTCCTGACGTAAAGCCGACAATGCGCCCGGCCCCGATCTTGGAAATAACGATTTCTGAACGGGGGGATCCGGCCGCGTTTAATCGCATTCCTCTTCGTCCAGATACTCGTCGTCTTCGTCGTCCCCGGAAGAAAGGAACTCGCGAAGGGTAAACCGGAACGCCGCACCAAGGTCCGGCCGCCCCTCTACCCGGTCTTCCACGCGGATGGTGCCGCCGTAGCGCTCGACGAGGGTGCGGACGATGAAGAGCCCGAGCCCGTCGCCGCACCCCCCGACCCATCCCCGCTCGAACCGGTGGAAGATCGACTCCTTCATGGGGTCGGGGATGCCCGGCCCGGTATCCTCGACGGAGATGAGAACGCTCTCGCCGTCGTAATCTTCCACCCGTATGGCGATCCTGACATCAGGGCCGCCGAACTCGACGGCGTTTCGGATGAGATTGGCGAAGACCTCGGAGAGGAGGTCGTCCGCCAGAACCCGACGGTGGCAGGCCGAAAACTCAATCGGAACCTCCGGGAAGGCTGCGACTTCCTCTCTGACGGCAAGGTCGAGGTCGATCGGCCCGGAATCGGGCGGATCGTGGTGAATACGGCGGATCGTGGTGACGTTGCCCAGGATATCCGCGCTCCTCTGGATGCTGCTCCGTATCTTTCTCGCGTACAGCGCGGCCTCCCCATCAAGCATCTCGGTGAGGAGATCGGCATAGAGGCCCGAGACATTCTCGGTGTTCCTGATGTCGTGCGTCATGATGTCGAGATACAGGTTTGCCTCCCGGTTCGCCGCCTCCAGTTTCTTGTGCAGCATTCCTTTCAGGATACCCGACCCGATCTCTTTTCCCACCATCTCCAGAAGCGTCATCTCTTCGCGGGAGAAGGATTCCTTCGTCCTGCTGCCGACGTAAACCGCCCCGACGACGACCGATTCGGCGATGAGCGGGATGCAGGCGAGTGCCGAGACCTCGAGCTCCTCGAGTATGCCCGCCTCGATGGAGCTCAGGTCGGGCTGCTGCTCTATGTAGCGCGGCTGGCCGGCGATGAAGACGAAGTTGAACGGCCAGTGGTGGACCTTGATGATGCGGCTCCGGGACATGACCGAGGAGTGCAACCCCTTCTGGTGCTGCAGCAGCGCCCGCTTGCGCTCGGCATCGAGCATGTAAACGATGCCGACGTCAAACCCCATCATCTCGAGCGTCTTCTCGAGCGACTCTTCCAGGAGTTCGGCAAGAGAGAGGGAGGCCGCCGAGACGCCGACCACCTGGTTGAGCACCATGAGCTGCTCGTTCCGGATGCGGATCTCCTCTTCCGCGCGTTTGCGCTCGGTGATATCCATCACGCCGGCAATCGAGCCCCGGAACTCACCGGAATCGTCGGTGAACGGGGACGCGATCATCAGCGCGGTGATGCGGCCGCCGTCTTTACGGATGAACTCGCACTCGTACTGCTCCCGGGCGCCGTCGCTCCGACGACCCAGGCGCTCCTGCATCGTGGCGCGGCACGAGGGTTGAAGGAACGAGTAGAGAGACTTTCCCATCATCTCTTCCGGAGCGTAACCGAGCATCTCCGCCATCCGGGGGTTGACAAACGACGTGCAGGCGTCACGGTCGATCACCCATATTCCTTCGCTGAGGCTCTCCACGACGAGCCGGTACTTCTGTTCGCTCTGCCTGAGCGCCTCCTCCGCACGCTTCCGGCCGGTGATGTCGAGCACTCCGGCAAGACATCCCGAAAAGGCGCCGGAGGCGTCGATGATCGGCGACGTGACCACGAGCGCATGGACACTTCTCCCGTCGCTGTGGAGGAGGTCCAATTCGAACTCCTGCCTCCGGTCGGTCCGCCAGCAGAACGGGCTTTCCGGGGCCGAAAAGGCGGCCCCGGAGGTATCGAAGAACCTGGCGACCGGTGAGCCTATCAGGCACGCAGAGGAGCAGCCGAGGATCTCCTCCATCGCCGGGTTCGCGAAGGTGATGCACCCGGTCTCGTCGACGGCGATGACGCCTTCATTGAGGTTCTCGACGAGCCTCCGGTACATCGTCTCCGAGTGCCGGAGCGCGGCCTCCACCCTTGTGCGCTCGAGTGCGTACCGGATCGCCCGGTTGAGGAGTTCCGCGTCGGTCTTCTCCTTGACCAGGTAATCCTGCGCGCCGTTCTGCATCGCGTGGAGCGCGGCAGGGTCCTCTCCCGCCGCGGTGAGCACGATGACCGGGACGTCGGGGGCCGTCCGGCGCAGGCGGTCGAAGACCGCCGCCCCCTGCCCGTCCACGAGATCGAGGTCGAGGAGCACGACATCGATTCCACCCCCCGATACCGCGGCAAACCCATTTTCGGGGTGATCGCAGTGGATCAACTCAACGTCGCGCCCGCACTCGCGGAGCATCTCCCCGAGATTGCCGGGACTCTTCCCGATCAGTAACACGCGTAAGGGTTCGCTCATGGTCTCACTCGCATCCAGGGCCGGTACCTGCCCGTATCGGTGTAGATTCAGGTATCCCGGCCGCAGGCGGCTCGCCGCGTGGGCATGGCCGCAGGCGGCCGGGCTCTCATTACTGTAGTACGGTTCTCCGGGAATTTATATCTCGTTCTTTGAGCGCGTCCGCCGCACCGGGCCGGGGGCTCCGGGGACGGCGGTGTCGTGCGCGGCAACAGGGCCCGGCGCTCTTCCGGGACTACGACCGTTGCGGTGAAGGCCGAAAAAACGCTCAGCCTCTTTCGATCCGGATCCGGCGTGAAAGAGGGATTGCACGCCCGGCATAGCCCGATAACCCTGAACTATTTAAAGGAGATATGGCCAAATCTCCGGTAACAAAACCGAACGCATATAGATTCTTACTTCCTTCTAATAGCATATGGGGAATCCTTCGAAAAGCATACCAGTGATGACGCTGTGCCTGGTCGCTGCAACCCTGCTGCTGATCGGCACCGCAAGCGCTGCCGCACCGCAGGCGGCGTTCAGCAGCAACACGACTTCCGGGGCAGCGCCCCTGACTGTAGAGTTCACCGACGACTCGGCCGGCGACCCGGACGGGTGGGCGTGGTTCTTCGGCGACGAGACGTATAACAGCACGGCGTGGGAGCTGGTGAACGGGAGCGCTGGGTGGTCGGCATCCGATCACACCAGCGTCGTGATGCCGAACGGAAGCATCGTACTCATGGGCGGCTCCGGGAATGCCGACGTCTGGCGATCAGCCGATAACGGCACCACGTGGGACAAGATTGCGAACAGTCCCTTCGGCGTGTTTGGGCGGCAAGGTCACACCAGCGTCGTGATGCCGAACGGAAGCATCATACTCATGGGCGGGAAGGAACCTGATTGGCCTTCTACGTATGGCGACGTCTGGCAATCGACCGACGGCGGTGCAACCTGGACGAGGGTTATAAACAATGCCCCCTGGACGGCAAGATATGACCACACCAGCGTCGTGATGCCGAACGGGAGCATCATACTCATGGGCGGTAGAAACAGTGGCGGTAGCGGCTTGGACGACGTCTGGCAGTCAGACAATTACGGTGCAACCTGGACGCAGTTGCCCGATGCCCCCTGGGGGGCAAGATATGGCCACTCCAGCGTCGTGCTGCCGGACGGAAGCATCGTACTCATGGGCCGCAACGGGGATAACCAAGTCTGGCGATCAGACAATTACGGCGTAACCTGGACGCGGGTGGCCGAGCACGCCGAATGGCCGAACCGGCAGGGCCACACCAGCGTCGCGATGCCGGACGGAAGCATCGTACTCATGGGCGGGTATACCAACGACCCGACGAACGACGTCTGGCGGTCGACCGACAACGGCACGACATGGACGCAGGTGACCGAGCACGCCGAGTGGCCGGCACGGCACTATCACACCAGCGTCGCGATGCCGGACGGGAGCATCGTCGTCATGGGCGGGCTGGGCGGCACGAACGAGGTCTGGCGCCTTGAAACCGCAGGATCAAACGCCCGGAACCCCACGCACACCTATACCACCCCGGGCACCTACACGGTAACGCTGCAGGCATACAACGACGACGGTTACAATGCCACGCGACAGGTCATCACGGTCACGGCTGCGGTCGCCCCGACGGCAAACTTCACCGCCAACCAGACTTCCGGCACCGCGCCGCTCGCCGTCCAGTTCAATGACACCTCGACAGGAGGACCGACTTCGTGGAGCTGGAACTTCGGCGACGGCGAAACCTCGACCGATCAGAACGCCACCCACACCTACACCGCCGCCGGGAACTACACCGTCAGCCTGAATGCCACCAACGCAGCAGGAAGCAACACGCACACCGAGGCTGACTACATCACGGTCTCCGCCGCACCGGTTCCGCCGGTGGCAAACTTCACCGGCACCCCGACCTCCGGCACCGCGCCGCTCGCCGTCCAGTTCAACGACACCTCGACAGGAGGACCGACTTCGTGGAGCTGGAACTTCGGCGACGGCGAAACCTCGACCGATCAGAACGCCACCCACACCTACACCGCCGCTGGAACCTACACGGTCGCCCTGACGGTCGATAACGCGGACGGAACCGACATGCTCTCCCGGGCCGGCTACATCACGGTCACGGGCTCAACCCCAACCGTAACCCCAACCGTAACCCCAACCGTAACCCCAACCGTAACCCCAACCGTAACCCCAACCGCAGCCCCAACCAGCAGGCCGGTCTACAGCGGCGGCGGCGGTGGCGGCGGCTCGACGGCCGGGCCGGACGGCAGTTATAACGTGGGCGGCGACTCCGCCGTGAGCAAGGTCGCCGTCACCGGAACCGGGCTCAAGACGTTCATCATCACCGGCTGGAAGCAGTCCTCTTCAGGTGCCGGCATCCCCCCGGCGCCGCCCACTGTCTACCAGTACGTCGACCTGGTGCCGGCCCGGTTCGAGGAGATCACCGGGGCGAACATCACCTTCTCCGTCCCGCAGACGTGGCTCGCGGAGCACGGGTTCACCCCCGAAGAGATCGTGATGTACCGCCACAACGGCACGGCGTGGGAGGCGCTCCCGACGACGGTCAAGGGTACCTCCGGGACATCGGTCACCTTCACCGCGACGACCCCCGGGTTCTCCCTCTTTGCGATCAGCGGGGTCGAGAAAGCCGAGGAGCCCGTGACGACCCCGACAGCGACCACGCCGCCGGCGACGGCAGAACCCACCGCGACAGAGACCACGGCCGCACCGGCCGGCGAGCCGGCACCTGAGTTCCCGCTCGGGACGGTCGCCCTTGTCGGAGGGGTGATCCTGGTGCTCGCCGCCGGAGGCTACCTGGTTCGCCGCTGGTGGATCATACGGCAGAACCCGGCGATCTTCCGCGACTATGATTAATGCGGTGAACAGAAAACCCCTTTTTTAAGACGAAATTGCCACGGGCTGTGTCCGCGACCGCGGAGCATCTCCCCGGGATTGCCGGGCCCCATCCCGATCAACAGCATGATCAGGTTCGCTCATGGAGACGGTACCCGCCCGTATCGGCGTAACCTCTGCACCGCCCGGCCCCACACCCCGGCGGGGAGAATAACCTTAGAAGAGAGCCGTTACGGAAAACTGCCGTCCCAGAAATGAGCATTTGATCAGAATGGTCACGGGGCGACCGATGTAAAAGCGTAACACTTATGGTGACTTAAAATATTCATTCACAAATGTCTGAATTCAAAACGGCTATTTCCTTAACGACGTTTTGCTTGACTATGCTGGCTCTCCTGCTGCTGATCGGCACCGCAAGCGCTGCCGCACCGCAGGCGGCGTTCAGCAGCAACACGACTTCCGGGGCAGCGCCCCTGACTGTAGAGTTCACCGACACCTCGGCCGGCGGCCCGACCAGCTGGGCATGGTTCTTCGGCGACGAGACCTACGATCAGACATGGACGCAGGTGAATGCGAATCCCGATTGGTCGAAACGGCGAGCCCATACGGCGGTCGTACTGCCGGATGGGGACATCATACTCATGGGCGGTTGGGCATCCGGAGGTTATCAAAACGACACGTGGCGGTCGGCCGATGGCGGCACAACCTGGACGCAGATGAACGCGAGCTCCGGGTGGACGCCAAGAGCCGAACACACCAGCGTCGCGATGCCGGACGGAAGCATCGTACTCATGGGCGGTTTTACCAACGTCGGTGACGCCAACAGATTGAACGACACGTGGCGGTCGACAGATAAGGGCGCAACCTGGACACAGGTGAACGCGAGTCCCGGGTGGACGGCAAGAACCGAGCACACCAGCGTCGCGATAGGCAACAGCATCCTGCTCATGGGCGGTACTGACAGCACCGTTAATAAGAACGATGTGTGGCGGTCGACCGACAATGGCGCAACATGGACGCAAGTGAACGCGAATGCCGGGTGGACGGGAAGAACCGACCTTACAGCGGTCGCGATGCCGGACGACAGCATCGTAATCATGGGCGGTCAGGGCGGCGGATATAGGAACGACGTGTGGCGGTCGGACAATGGCGGCACAACCTGGACGCAGATGACCAACAGTGCCGGGTGGTCGGGAAGAGAGAGCCATACGGCGGCCGTGCTGCCGGACGGAGGCATCCTGCTCATGGGCGGTACCGGTTCCAGCGGCCGCGTGAACGACACCTGGCGGTCGGACGATTACGGCGCAACATGGACGCAGCTGCCCGATCCCGGGTGGACGGCACGATGGGGCTCCACCAGCGTCGCGATGCCGGACGGAAGCATCGTCCTCATGGGCGGTTATGACGGCGTCTATACGAACGACGTGTGGCGGCTCCAGACCGCAGGCTCGACGGAACAGCACCCCATGCACACCTATACCGCCGCGGGCACCTACCCGGTGGCGCTGCAGGCGTACAACGCCGACGGGTATGACAGCACGCGACAGATCGATTACATCACCGTCACCGCCGCACCGGTCCCCCCGACGGCGGCGTTCAGCGCTAATCGAACCTCCGGGACCGCGCCGCTGGCCGTAGAGTTCACCGATGCCTCGACCGGTTCGCCGATCGTCTGGAACTGGTCGTTCGGGGACGGCGCGTGGCACAACACCACGGACCCGGCGGAGAAGAACCCGGCCCACACCTACGCCGCCGCCGGGACCTACACCGTCAGCCTGACGGCCAGTAATGCGGCAGGGAGCGACACGCACACCGAGGCCGGCTACATCACGGTCGCTGCCGCGCCGGCCGGTCCGACGGCAGCCTTCAGCGGCACGCCGACCTCCGGGGCAGCGCCCCTGACCGTAGACTTCACCGACGCCTCGACCGGCGGCCCGACCGGGTGGGCGTGGTTCTTCGGCGACGAGACGTATGACCAGTCATGGGTAAGCGTGAATAGTAGTTTCGATGGGGCGATGGGGAATAGCCATGCAGCGGTCGCGATGCCGGATGGGAGCATCATACTCATGGGCGGGGAGCGCGGCAGTGCTCAGAACAAAACCTGGCGGTCAACTGATTACGGAGCGTCCTGGACACAGTTGCCCGATGCAGAGTGGGAGGCAAGACAAAGCCACACCGCCGTCGTGATGCAGGACGGGAGTGTCACCGTCATGGGTGGTTATGGGGGCGGTTTCACCTACTATAACGACACCTGGCAATTGAACGACGGTGGCACAACCTGGACACGACAGGCAGAGCATGCCGGATGGGCGGCAAGATATGGTCATACCAGCGTCGTGCTGTCGGGCGACAGTATACTACTCATGGGCGGTCGTAGCGACATTAACACCAGATTTAACGACACCTGGCGGTCGGACGATGGCGGCGCAACCTGGACGCAGCAGACCGAGAATGCCGAGTGGGAGGCAAGAGATGGTCACACCGCTGTCGCGATGCCGGACGGGAGTGTCATCCTCATGGGAGGGCATGCGGGCAACAACCTCCTGAACGACACCTGGCGGTCAACTAATGGCGGTGAAACCTGGACGTTGATGAACGAGAGCTCCGGGTGGGAGGCAAGATATGGTCACACCGCTGTCGCGATGCCGGACGGGAGTGTCATCCTCATGGGCGGGCAAGACGCCGCTACCACAACCACCTACTTTAACGACGTGTGGCGGTCGACCGACAACGGCACGACATGGACGCAGTTGCCCGATGCCGGGTGGCCGGCGAGATCCGCCCTCACCAGCGTCGCAATGCGGGATGGGAGCATCGTACTCATGGGAGGAAACACCGACGGCCTTTATAGGAATGATGTCTGGAAACTCCAGCCCGCCGGGTCTTCGCTCCAGAATCCGTCGCACGAGTATGATGCTCCCGGCACCTACACGGTAGCGCTGCAGGCATCCAATGCCGGCGGGTACGACAGCACGCGACGGACCGATTACATCACGGTTGAGGGGCCGGTTGCCCCGACGGCCGCGTTCAGCGCTAATCGAACCTCCGGAGCAGCACCCCTGACTGTCGCCTTCACCGACACCTCCACGGGAGGACCGACCTCATGGGCCTGGGACTTCGGCGACGGCGCAACCTCGACCGAGCAGAGCCCAGCCCACACCTACGCCGCCGCCGGGACCTACACCGTCGGCCTGACAGTCGATAACGCGGCAGGGAGCGACACGCGCACCGAGGCCGGCTACATTACGGTCACGGCTGCGGGTGCCCTGACGGCCGCGTTCACCGGCACGCCGACCTCCGGGGCAGCGCCCCTGACCGTCTCCTTCACCGACGCCTCGACCGGCAGCCCGACCGGGTGGGCATGGTTCTTCGGCGACGAGACGTACGGTGAGGCATGGACGCAGGTGACCGAGCACGCCGGGTGGTCAGAGCGGGTCTGCCCTGTGGCGGTCACGATGCCGAACGGGAACGTCGTACTCGTGGGCGGTAATAGCGCCAGCGGCCGCTTGAACGACGTGTGGCAGTCGGACGATGGCGGAGCCACATGGACATGCGTGAACGCGAGTGCCGGGTGGCCAGGACGAGTCGGTCATACGGCGGTCGCGGTCGGCGACAGCATCGTCCTCATGGGCGGTAAGGATACTGACGACACCCTGTTGAATGACGTGTGGCGGTCGGACGATGGCGGCGCGACTTGGACAGAGGTGAACGCGGGTGCCGGGTGGACGGCAAGACACTGGCACACCAGCGTTGCGCTGCCGGACGGAAGCATCATTCTCATAGGCGGATATGACGGCGCCAACCAGAACGACGTGTGGCGGTCGGACGATGGCGGCGCAACATGGGAGATGGTTACGACCAGTGACCCCATCTGGTCGCCGCGGCAAAGTCACACCAGCGTCACGATGCCGGACGGGAGCATCGTCCTCATGGGCGGATATGACGGCGCCAACCAGAACGACGTGTGGCGGTCGGACGATGGCGGCGCGACCTGGACAGAGGTGAACGCAAGTTCCGGGTGGCCGGCAAGATATTTGCACACCAGCGTCGCGATGCCGGACGGGAGCATCGTCGTCATGGGCGGTTATGACGGTGCCCAGAAGAACGATGTGTGGCGGTCGACTGACGGCGGCGCAACCTGGACGCAGTTGCCCGACGCCGGGTGGCCGGCAAGATATTTGCACACCAGCGTCGCGATGCCGGACGGAAGCATCCTCGTGATGGGCGGTGATAATGGTTCCTCGCAGCGTTTGAACGATGTCTGGCGGCTCGAAACCGCCGGGTCTTCGCTCCAGAATCCGTCGCACGAGTATGATGCTCCCGGCACCTACACGGTAGCGCTGCAGGCATCCAATGCTGGCGGGTACGACAGCACGCGACGGACCGATTACATCACGGTTGAGGGGCCGGTTGCCCCGACGGCCGCGTTCAGCGGCACGCCGACCTCCGGGGCCGCACCCCTGACCGTCTCCTTCACCGACGCCTCGACCGGCGACCCGACCGGGTGGGCATGGTTCTTCGGCGACGAGACGTACAATCAGACATGGACGCAGTTGCCCGATGCCGGGTGGTCGGGGCGGACCGGTCATACCAGCGCCGTGATGTCGGACGGCAGCATCGTAGTCATGGGCGGTTTCGTTAACGAGGATCCGTTCGGGGCTATCTACCTAGACGACGTCTGGCGATCCGCCGACGGCGGCGCGACCTGGACGCAGGTGAACACGAGTCCCGGGTGGGCGGCAAGACGGCATCACACCAGCATCGCGATGCCGGACGGAAGCATCATACTCATGGGTGGATCTGACGGTTCTGAACGGATGAACGACGTATGGCGGTCCGAAGATGGCGGTGGAACCTGGACGCGACAGACCAACAACGCCGAATGGACGGCAAGATTAGGCCACACGGTGGTCGCGGCCGGCGACGATATCATCCTCATGGGCGGATATGACGGTGCTCATAGGAACGACGTCTGGCGGTCGGACGATTACGGTGCGACATGGGAGGAAGTTACGACGAGTGGCCCCATCTGGCCCGTAAGACAATGCCACACCAGCGTTGCGCTGCCGGACGGAAGCATCGTACTCATGGGCGGACATGACGTTGTCCAGATGAACGACGTGTGGCGGTCGGACGATGGCGGCGCAACATGGACGCAGCTGCCCGATCCCGGGTGGGCAGCACGGGCATACCATACGGCGGTTGCGATGCCGGACGGGAGCATCGTAATCATGGGCGGTTTCGACAGCAGCTCACTCCTTGAGAACGATGTGTGGCGGTCGACCGACAACGGCACGACATGGACGCAGTTGCCCGACGCCGGGTGGACGCCGCGGTATTACCACACCAGCGTCGCGATGCCGGATGGGAGCATCGTACTCATGGGTGGTTCTGACAACAGCTACCTGAACGACGTCTGGCGGCTCGAAACCGCCGGATCGACAGCAGAGAACCCATCGCACACCTATACCACCCCGGGCACCTACACGGTAGCGTTGCAGGCATCCAATGCCGGCGGGTACGACAGCACGCGACGGATCGATTACATCACGGTTGAGGGGCCGGTTGCCCCGACGGCCGCGTTCACCGGAAGCCCGACCTCCGGGGCCGCACCCCTGACCGTCTCCTTCACCGACGCCTCGACCGGCAGCCCGACCGGGTGGGCGTGGTTCTTCGGCGACGAGACGTACGATCAGGCATGGACGCAGGTGACCGAGCACGCCGGGTGGACGGCACGGCACTATCACACCAGCGTCGCGATGCCGAATGGCAGTATTGTCCTCATGGGGGGTCGTGCTGAAGCTATCGGCTGCCAGAACGATACCTGGCGGTCAGACGATGGTGGCATGACCTGGGTGCAGTTGCCCGATGCCGGGTGGTCGGTAAGGGACGGTCACACCGCCGTCGCGATGCCGGACGGCAGGATTGTGCTCATGGGCGGTAATGACCCCGGCAACTATCGGAACGACACCTGGCTGTCGCCCGATGGTGGCGAACACTGGGAGCGGATGACCGAGAATGCCGGGTGGACGGCACGATGGCGCCATGCAAGTGTCGTGATGCCGGATGGGAGCATCATACTCATGGGCGGTGAGGGTATCACTGTAAGCTATAACGACACCTGGCGATTGGCCGACGGCGAAACGACCTGGGAGTTGGTGACCGGGAGTTCCGGGTGGACGGCAAGACACGGGCACACCAGCGTCGTGATGCCGAACGGGAATATCGTGCTCATGGGAGGGCAACGCGATGGTAGCAGCAACTACGATTGCCTGAACGACACCTGGCTATCGACTAACGGCGGCGCAACCTGGACGTTGGTGAACGAGAGTTCCGGATGGCTGGCAAGGTGCGAGCATACCAGCGTCGTGATGCCGGACGGAAGCATCCTCCTCATGGGCGGTTATTACTCTGACGAGGATACGTCCGAGCATATCCCCCTGAACGACGTCTGGCGGTCGACCGACAACGGCACGACATGGACGCAGTTGCCCGATGCCGGGTGGTTGGTAAGGAAGAGTCACGCCGCCGTCGCGATGCCAGACGGGAGCATTCTCCTCATGGGCGGTGAGGATGACCTTGGCACTATCCTGAACGATGTCTGGCAACTCCAGCCCGCCGGGTCAAACGCCCAGAATCCGTCGCACGAGTATGATACACCGGGTACCTATACGGTAGCGCTGCAGGCATCCAATGCCGGCGGGTACGACAGCACGCGACAGATCGATTACATCACGGTCTCCGCCGCACCGGGCGGTCCGACGGCCGCATTCACCGGCACGCCGACCTCCGGTGCAACACCGCTCACCGTGCAGTTCACCGACACCTCGGCCGGTTCTCCAATCGTCTGGAACTGGTCGTTCGGCGACGGTGCGTGGCACAACACTACGGACGCGGCGGAGAGGAACGCCACCCACACCTACGCCGCCCCCGGGACCTATACGGTCAGCCTGACGGTCGATAATGCGGCAGGGAGCGACACACACACCGAGGCCGGCTACATCACGGTCACGGCTGCGGGTGCCCTGACGGCCGCGTTCACCGGCACGCCGACCTCCGGGGCAGCGCCCCTGACCGTAGACTTCACCGACGCCTCGACCGGCGGCCCGACCGGGTGGGCGTGGTTCTTCGGTGACGAGACATACGATCAGGCGTGGACGCCGGTGAACGCGAGTGCCGGGTGGACGGCAAGGATGGGGCACACCAGCGCCGTGATGCCGGACGGAAGCATCGTCCTCATGGGCGGGGTAGATGGATTCGGCAACCGCTTTCACGACACCTGGCGGTCGGACGATGGCGGCGCAACGTGGACGCGGGTGAACGAGAGTGCCGGGTGGAATGCAAGACTCTATCACACCAGCGTTGCGATAGGCAACACCATCGTGCTCATGGGCGGGCATGACGGCATCAATTACCTGAACGACGTGTGGCGGTCGGACGATAGCGGAGCCTCATGGACGCAACTTCCGAATGCCGGGTGGACGACAAGAGAGGGGCACACCAACGTTGCGCTGCCGGACGGAAGCATCGTGCTCATGGGCGGTACTGACGGCACCCGGCAGAACGACGTCTGGCGGTCGGACGATAACGGCACGACATGGACGCGGGTGACCGAGCACGCCGAGTGGTCGGCAAGGCATGCTCACGCCAGCGTTGCGATAGGCAACACCATTGTGCTCATGGGCGGGGAGGAGGGCAGCGGGCTCCTGAACGACACCTGGCGGTCGATCGACGGCGGCGAACACTGGGAATTGGTGAACGCGAGTCCCGGATGGACGGCAAGAGCAACCCACACCAGCGTCGCGATGCCGGACGGAAGCATCCTCGTGATGGGCGGGCTTGCCAACAGCGGGCGCCTGAACGATGTGTGGCGGTCGACCGATGGCGGAGAGACATGGGTGCAGTTGCCCGATGCAGGGTGGACGGAAAGGTACTATCAGACCGGCGTCGCGCTGCCGGATGGGAGCATTGTAATCATGGGCGGGGATGCCGACACCCGGCAGAACGACATCTGGCGGCTCCAGCCCGCAGGGTCTTCGCTCCAGAACCCCTCGCACGAATACGCCGCTGCGGGCACCTACACGGTAGCCCTGCAGGCATTCAACGCCGTCGGCTACGATGCCACGCAACGCTCCATCACGGTCACGGACCCGACACCGACCCCAACCGCAACCCCAACTACAACCCCAACCCCGACTCGCCGGCCGTCCGCCGGCGGCGGCGGCGGCGGCTCGACGGGCGGGCCGGACGGCTATAACGTGGGCGGCGACTCCGCCGTGAGCAAGGTCAACGTCACCGGGACCGGGATCAAGACGTTCATCATCACCGGCTGGAAGCAGTCCTCCCCGGGCTCCGGGATCCCCCCGGCGCCGCCCATTGTCTACCAGTACATCGACCTGGTGCCGGCCCGGTTCGAGACGATCACCGGGGCGAACATCACCTTCACCGTCCCGCAGGCGTGGCTCGATGAGCACGGATTCACCCCTGAAGAGATCGTGATGTACCGCTACAACGGCACGGCGTGGGAAGCGCTCCCGACGTGGGTCGTGGATGCCGCCGGGACGACGGTCACCTTCAGGGCCGCGACCCCCGGGTTCTCCCTCTTCGCGATCACCGGGATCGAGCAGGCCGGTGAAGTGACGACCCCGACAGCGGCACAGACCACCGTACAGGCGGTCGCAGAGCCCACCGCGACAGAGACCGCAGCCGCTCCGCCCGGCGGGCCGGCGCCCGAGTTCCCGCTCGGGACCGTCGCCCTTGTCGCCGGGGCCGTCCTGGTGCTCGCCGCCGGAGGCTACCTGGTCCGGCGGTGGTGGATGCATCGGCAGAACCCGGCGCTCTTCCGGGAATACGATTGACGCGGCATGACGTGGAAAACATTCAACCATTTTTGATCGAAACCCGATATAAGACGGGAACTGTATACCACGCTCCATCCGGCGTCCCGTGGCCATCAAAGGGTAAATCCGACCCTGAATACCCCATACTGGCCGGAATTAAAAATCGGAATGTTTATCCCAATAAAAATTTTTTTCCTTCCATATGGATGATCGTCGAAAGAACATTCCCTCAATGGCGCTGTGCCTGTTCATTGCAGTCCTCCTGCTCATCGGCACCGCGAGCGCCGCCGCCCCGGAAGCAGCGTTTGGCGGCACGCCGACCTCCGGTGTCATACCCCTGACCGTAAACTTCACCGACCAATCGACCGGCGATCCGGACGGCAGGGCGTGGTTCTTCGGCGACGAGACCTACGGCGAAGCCTGGACGGAGCAGACCGGCAATGCCGGGTGGTCTGAGCGGTACAGTCATACGACGGTCGCGATGCCGAACGGCAGCATCGTACTCATGGGTGGTGGGAAGATTGGTGTGCCTAGCCTCTATGAAAACGACACGTGGGTGTCACACGATTATGGCACGACGTGGACGCTGGTGAACGCAAGTTCCGGGTGGGGGGCACGCCTGGACCATACGGCGGTCGTGATCGGTGATAGTATCGTACTCATGGGCGGTAAGAGCGGTGCCACCTTCCTGAACGACACGTGGGTGTCACACGACTGCGGCGCAACATGGGAGGAGGTGAACGGGAGTTCCGGGTGGTCGGCACGCTACTGTCACACCAGTGTCGCACTGCCGGACGGGAGCATCCTGCTCATAGGCGGTTCTAACGGCACCTACCTGAACGACACGTGGGTGTCACACGATTACGGCACAACGTGGGAGGAGGTGAACGGGAGCTCCGGGTGGTCAGCACGCTCATCCTCTAGAGCGGTCGCGATAGACAACAACATCGTACTCATAGGCGGGGTTGACGGTGCCAGGAGAAACGACGTCTGGCGCTCGACCGACGGCGGAGCCACATGGACACTGGCGACCGAGCATGCCGGGTGGGAGGCAAGAAGTGGCCATACGGTGGCCGCGATGCCGGATGGCAGCATCGTACTCATGGGTGGTGGGGATGCTTACCCCTATAAAAACGACGTGTGGCGGTCGACCGATGGCGGAGCCGCATGGACGCAGCTGCCGAATGGCGGGTGGTCGGCAAGAATCTATCACACCAGCGTCGCGATGCCGGACGGGAGCGTCATACTCACGGGCGGTTTTGACGGCACCTACTTAAACGACGTGTGGCGGCTCGACCCTGTGGGCTCGACGGAACAGAACCCCTCGCACATCTATACCGCTACGGGCACCTACACGGTAGCATTGCAGGCATACAATGACGACGGATACAACAGTACGCGCGAGATCAATTACATCACGGTTGAGGCCCCGGTTGCCCCGACAGCAGCGTTCAGCGCCGACCTGACGTCCGGTCCAGCACCGCTGACCGTGCAGTTCACTGACTCTTCGACCGACATACCGACCGGCTGGGCATGGTTCTTCGGCGATGAGACGTACGAGGAGCCGTGGACGCAGGTGAACGAGAGTGCCGGGTGGCCGGGGCGGTATGTCTATACGGCGGTCACGATGCCGGACGGAAGCATCCTCCTCATGGGCGGTCATGGCGACACCTACTTGCACGACGTATGGCGGTCGACCGACGGCGGAGCCACGTGGACGCTGGCGACCGGTAACGCCGGATGGTCGGCAAGAATGGGCCACACCAGCGTCGTGCTGCCGGACGGAAGCATCGTACTCATGGGCGGTCATCACGGCCCCTCATTGAATGACACGTGGCGGTCGACCGACGGCGGCGTTCACTGGGACCTGCTACCGAATACCGGGTGGCCGGCAAGAGATGGACATACCAGCGTCGTGCTGCCGGACGAGAGCATTGTACTCATGGGCGGTTCTAACAGCACCACCCGATTTAACGACGTGTGGCGGTCACACGATGGCGGCGCAACCTGGACTCTGCAGACCGGCAATGCCGGGTGGCCGGCAAGAACCTATCACACCAGCGTCGTGATGCCGGACGGGAGCATCGTGCTCATGGGCGGTTGGAACGACACCTACAGGAACGACGTGTGGCGGTCGGAAGATGGCGGCGCATCCTGGACGCAACAGACCGGTAACGCCGGGTGGGGAGCAAGGGCCATTCACAGCAGCGTCGCGATGCCGGACGGAAGCATTCTGCTCATGGGCGGTGATGACGGCTATAACTATAATAACGACGTGTGGCGTTCGACCGATTACGGCGCAACGTGGACGCGGGTGGACGAGAGTGCCGACTGGTCGGGGCGGTTTGGACATACGGCGGTCGTGCTGCCGGACGGCAGCGTCGTACTCATTGGCGGCAAGAGCGGTTCCGCTTATATGTACGATGTATGGCGGTTCGACCCCGTGGGCTCGTCGGAACAGAACCCCACGCACGAATACGCCGCTTCGGGCACCTACTCGGTAGCACTGCAGGCATACAATGTCGCCGGGTACGGCAGTACGCGCGAGATCAATTACATCACGGTTACCTCATCCGATGTCCTGACAGCAGCCTTCAGCGGCACGCCGACGTCCGGCACCGCACCCCTGATCGTCTCCTTCACCGACGCCTCAACCGGTTCGCCCATGGCATGGAACTGGTCGTTTGGGGACGGCGAGTGGTTCAACACCACGAGCGCAGCAGAGAAAAACCCCACGCACGCCTACACCGCTACCGGGGCCTACACGGTCAACCTGACGGTCGGCAACCTGGGAGGAGCCGACACGCACTCCGAAGCAGGGTACATCACGGTCACGGCCCCGACACCCACGCCGACCCCCGGGCCGATCCACGACAGCGGCGGCGACAGCCCGACGGTCACCCCCGTGCAGACTCCCACCACCGTCGAAGTGAGCGTGGGCGGGAACTCGCCCGTGAGCAAAGTCAGCGTCACCGGCACCGGGATCGGCAGGCTCACCGTCACCGGCACGGTACAGTCCCTGCCGGGCATCGTATACGAGTACTTCAGCCTCGTGCCGGTCCGGTACACGACCATCACCGCGGCAACGATCACCTTCTCCGTCCCGGCCGCATGGCTCGAGGAGCACGGCCTCTCGGCGGAGGATATCGTGCTTTACCGTCATGACGGCGCGACATGGACCGCCCTGCCGACGACGGTCGGGGCCACCGAAAACGGGCAGGTTACCTTCACGGCAACGAGCTCCGGGTTCTCTCTCTTCGCGATCACCGGGATCGAGAAGGCCGGTAAAACAACGACTCCGACAGCGGCGGCGACGACGTCGCGTGCGGTCGCAGAACCCACCGCGGAACAGACCACGGCCGCTCCGGCCGGCGAGCCGGCGCCGGACTTCCCGCTCGGGACAGTCGCCCTTGCCGGCGGGGCCGTCCTGGTGTTGATCGGGGCCGGGTTCCTGGTCCGGCGCTGGTGGATCAGGAGACAGAACCCGGCGCTCTTCCGCGACTACGATTGATGCGGTGAGACGTGATAGAACGTCCACCTTTTTTGAGGGAAAATAGAGACGGGTTACTTCTTCCCCGCCCGCAGCCGCGCGATCTCCTCGCCGCCCGGGACCTTCACCACGAACGTCCCGTGGCAGGGCTTGGTGTAGGGGAAGATGAGGTCCTCGCCCTCGACGCCGACATAGAGCGGCGGGACGCCGATGATGTGGACGTCGAAGATCTTGTAGCCCGGCTCGACCTCGTAGTACTCCCGGACGTTTTTCTTGATGTACTCCCGCGCCTCCTTGAACGAGGACTGGGAGAGGATGATCTCGGGCTTCATCGCTTCGAGACAGCCGCCCACTGCATCACCTCCTCGAGTCTCCGCTTCAGCGGCATGGGGTTGTGGGTGGCCTTCGCCGCCACAATCTCGCAGGGAAACTCGATCTCTTCCGCGAGTTCTTCCGCGTGCTCCCCGAAGATGAGCGCATACAGCCGCGCCTTCGATATGTAGGCCATCGTTCCGGCATACGCGACTCCCGAATCGTTGTGGATGAAGACGAAGCAGAGATCGAAGTCCCGTTTCTTCTCCGTGATCGCGTCGATCATATCGTCGAGATCGTGCATCTCACCGAGGTAGTGCCGGCCCGGGTCGGCCACCTCCATCAGTCTTCGCGCCGCCGTCGTCCCGGCAACCACCGGCCGGATACCCTGCTGTTTCAAGCCGTATGCCAGGTAGAGCACCATGCTCGTCTGGACGGGCACCTGCGGGCACCCGAGCAGGAGCAGTGCCGTCTTTTCCCCGTTCATCTCTGTCATGATTGAGAGTTCTCCACGTTCTCAAGAACTTCGGGCACCCTTTCCGGGTGCGTGTAGATGGTGAATCGCGGCCCCCGCGAGAAGCCGATCAGGGTGATCCCCGCTCTCTCCGCCGTGAGGATGCCCCGGTCGGTCGAGGCCGCGCGGGAGACGACGATCGGGATACCCGCGTTCGCCGCCTTCGCGACCATTCCCGCCGGCTGCCGGCCCGTGCAGCCGAGGATGCACCGTGACCGGTCGAGCCCCCGGAGGGCCGCGTAGCCGACGACTTTATCGACGGTGTTGTGCCTCCCGACGTCGCAGGCCCGGGTGACGAGTTCGCCGTCGCAGAAGAGGACCGAGCAGTGGACGGCGCCGGTCCTCCGCCAGACATCGGACTCGATCGCCGCCGTGACCGCACGGATGCCGTCCACGGTGACGGTGATCCGGGACGCGACCGATCGCGGCTCGCAGTCCGCACAGGAACCTCCCGAGGACTCCGTCACGAGTTCGACATCCTTTCGTGACGGGGCGGTGATATGGATCTCGTTCCCGGCGACCTCCACCGAATCGACCTCGTCGGCCAGCCCCTCGCTGATGACGAATCCCGCCCCGAGATCGTCGAGGCGGTCGGCGCTCGCCACCAGGGTCGTCAGGAGTTCGCCGTTCAGGAAGAGCCTGACGCGGTCCTCGACGATGATGTCGTCGTGGACCTCATGCACGCGGTCCTCCGTCACCTGGATCCCGGCACGGCAGACGATCTCCATCATCCCGTCTCCTCCCGTATCCAATCGAGGTAGGGTGCGTAGCCGCCGACGATGGGCATGGCGATGATCTCGGGGGTCTCGTAACTGTGGAGGCCCTTGATCCTCGCGATGAGCGTATCAAGGAGGCTCTGCTGCGTCTTGATGATCAGGAGCTGTTCCGGCTCGTTCTGAACCGCCCCCTCCCAGCGGTAACAGGACTGCACGCCGGTGACGTTCACGCAGGCGGCAAGCCGGGCATCGACAAGCGCCTTCGCGATCGCCTCCGCCTCGCCGGGCGGGGCCGTGCAGAAGACCACAACCAATTCCGGGAGAACCATGGTGTTACCTTCGTGGCGTCCGTATTTAACCGTTCTCCGGGCGGCAGCCGCACCCGTCCCCGCGATGGGAGCACACGTAGCGCGTCTCCCACGGGGAAATCCCCCGGCGGGCCCGGTAATCGTTGATCGCGGCCCGGATGGCGTCGCGGGCAAGGACCGAGCAGTGCACCTTCGCGTCCGGGAGGGCGCCGAGGGCCGCGACAACGTCGGCGTTCGAGAGTTCCCATGCTTCTGCGAGCGTCATCCCCCGGATCATCCGGGTGGCCATGGAACTCGAGGCGATCGCCGCCGCGCACCCGAAGGTCTGGAACCGGGCGTCGGCGATCCGGTCGCCTTCGACCTTGAGGTAGATCTTCATGATATCCCCGCAGGTCGGGCTTCCGACCTCGCCGACGCCATCGGCGTCCGCGATCTCGCCCACGTTCTCGGGGTTCGTGAACTCCACAATCACTTTTTCCGTATACATCAGTCGACCTCCGGGACCCCGGTTCGGGGCGGCGTCAGCGGCGATATCTGCCGCAGCCGCCCGATCACGTCCGGGAGAACTTCAAGGACATAATCGACGTCGTCTTCCGTGTTGGCGTCGCCGAGGGTGAGCCGGAGCGAACCGTGCGCCTCCTCGTGGGAAAGCCCGGTCGCGAGGAGGACGTGCGAGGGCTCGAGCGATCCCGAGGAGCAGGCGCTCCCGGTCGAGGCGCAGATCCCGCGGGCGTCGAGCAGGAGGAGGATCGACTCCCCCTCGACGTAGCGGAAACTGAAGTTCGCGTTGTTCGCGAGCCGCTCCGTCGGGTGGCCGTTCAGCCGGGAGTCCGGGATCGTGGAGAGGACCTCGCGGACCAGCCGGTCCCGCATCGCGGCGATCCGGCGGTTGTGCCCCTCGATGTCGGCGGTGGCAAGTTCGATGGCCTTCCCGAGCCCGACTATGCCGGGGACGTTCTCGGTCCCGGCCCGCCGGCCCCGCTCCTGCCCGCCGCCGTGGACCAGATTCTCAAGCCGGGTTCTCCGCCGGATATAGAGCGCTCCGGTCCCCTTGGGGCCGTAGAACTTGTGCCCGGAGAGCGAGAGGAGATCGATCCCCATTCGCTCCACGTCGATCGGCACCGCTCCGACCGCCTGAACGGCGTCGGTGTGAAAGAGGACGCCGTGGTCGTGCGCGATCCGGCCGATCTCGGCGACCGGCTGGATCGTCCCGATCTCGTTGTTCGCCGTCATCACCGAGACGAGGGTCGTCGCATCGGTGATCGCCGCTTCGACCGCCGCCGGGTCGACCCTCCCGAACTCATCCACGGGGAGGTAGGTGACGGAGAACCCCTGCCGCTCCAGCCACTCGCAGGTATGGAGGACGGCATGGTGCTCGATAGCGGTGGTGATGATGTGGTTGCCGCGCTCCCGGTTCGCGAGTGCGGCCCCCTTGATCGCCCAGTTGTCGGCCTCGCTGCCGCCGGCGCAGAAGTAGATCTCCCCGGGGTTTGCGCCGAGCGCCGCCGACACCTGCCTCCGGGCCGCATCAACGCCGCTCCGGGACCCGGCGGCAAACCGGTAGAGGGAGGAGGGGTTCCCGAAGTGCTCCGAGAAGTACGGGGCCATCGCCGCGATGACCTCGGGCTTCATGAATGTCGTCGCCGCATGGTCCATATAGAAGGTGCGCTGATCCAGGTCGTTCATGTCCACTACAGCGTTGGGTGCGGGAGCGTATCAGCGTTACCGGCCCGGGGGCACCCCGGGGAGCGAGCAAGAAATTAGATAGGGTTTTGCGCGCAACCATTCTGGTAATGTACTCAAGACGCATGGATCACCTTCCCCCCTACCTTTTTGCACGCATTGACGAGATGAAAGAAGAGAAGCAGCGCCAGGGTGTCGACGTCATCGACCTCGGGGTCGGCGACCCCGACCTCCCCACCCCGCCGCACATCGTGGAGGCGCTCTGCACCGCGGCCCGCGACCCGAAGAACCATCACTATCCCTCCTACACCGGCATGCTCGCCTACCGCGAGGCGGTGGCAGCGTGGTACCGGGGCCGGTTCGGGGTCGACCTCGACCCGAAGAAGGAGACCCTCGCGCTCATCGGCTCGAAGGAAGGCATCGCCCACATCGCCGAGGCCTTCGTCAACCCCGGAGAGGTCGTCCTTGCCGCCGACCCGGGATACCCGGTCTACAAGACCTCCACGCTCTTTGCCGAGGGCAAAGTCCATGAACTGCCCATCCGTGCCGAGAACGACTTCCTCCCGGTGCTCGAGGATATCCCCGCCGACGTGGTGAAGCAGGCAAAACTGATCTTCATCAACTACCCGAACAACCCCACCGCGGCCATCGCGCCCCTCTCGTTCTTTGAGGAAGTCGTCGAGTTCGCACGGGAGCACAACATCGTCGTCGTCCACGACAACGCCTACTCCGAGATCACCTTCGACGGCTACCGGGCACCCTCGTTCCTCGAGGTCGACGGCGCGATGGAGGTGGGAATCGAGATGCACTCGCTCTCAAAGACCTACAACATGACCGGGTGGCGGATCGGGATGGCCTGCGGGAACCCGGAGATCGTCGCAGGGCTCGGCCGGGTCAAGACCAACGTCGACTCGGGCGCCTTCGACGCCATCCAGCATGCCGCAATCACGGCGCTCACCGGCCCCCAGGACTGCGTCAGCGAGGCCTGCTCGATCTACCAGGAGCGCAGGGACGCGCTTGTGAAGGGGCTTTCCGAGATCGGGCTTGACGTCACAGCGCCGAAGGCCACCTTCTACGTCTGGGCGCCGGTCGACGACTGCATGACGTTTGCGGCAAAACTCCTCGATCAGGCGGGCATCGTTGCGACCCCGGGCGTCGGGTTCGGCAGGAACGGCGAGGGGTTCGTCCGGTTCGCCATCACCCGGTCGATCGAGCGGATCAACGAGGCAGTAGAGCGGATGCGGGGGCTTGACCTGTGATCCTCCCCTCCCACCTCTCGGTCAGGGACGGCCATCTCCGTATAGGCGAGCACGACACGGTCGACCTCGCCGGACGGTTCGGCACCCCGCTCTACGTCACGAGCGAGGACCGGATCCGCGAGAACTTCAGCCGGCTCTCCGGCGCGCTCACCGCCCACTACAAAAACGTCCGCATACTCTACGCGGCGAAGGCGAACGGAAACCTGGCAGTCTTTAAGATCCTTGCGTCCATGGGCGCCGGCGCCGACGTCTTCTCCGCCGGAGAGGTCGCGCTCGCCCTCGCGGCCGGGATGCGTCCGGAATCGCTCCTCTTCAACGGGAGCTCAAAAACCCCCGCCGACCTCGCCCTCGCGGTCGAGAAAGGCATCCGGGTCTCGGTGGACTCGCCCGACGAGCTCCGGCAGCTCGACCGCGCGGCAGGCGAAGCCGGAAAAACCGTCGATATCGCCTTCAGGGTCAACCCGGCGATCGAGGTCCCCACTCACCCGAAGATCGCGACGGGGCTCGCGACGAGCAAGTTCGGCATACCGGCAGGACAGATCCTCGACGCCTACAGGGAAGCGCTCGCGCTCGAGCACGTAAACCCCGTCGGGATCCACTGCCACATCGGCTCGCAGATCCTGGCCGTGGAGCCCTTCGCCCGCGAGGTCGAGGTGCTGATCGATGTCGCCCGCGATCTGCTCGATATCGGGGTTAACCCCTCGTTCATCGATATCGGGGGCGGCCTCGGCATCCCCTACCACCGGGAGACCGATCGCGCCCCGACACCGGAGGAGTATGCCGGAGCGGTCATGCCGGTCTTCCTCCGGGGCATCAGGGATCTCGGGATCGAGCCGGAACTCTGGGTCGAGCCCGGCCGGTGGCTCGTCGCCGACTCGACGATCCTCCTCACAAGGGTCAACTCCGTCAAGACCGCTCACAAGACGTTTGCCAACGTCGACGCCGGGTTCAACCTGCTCGTCCGGCCGACGATGTACGACTCCTACCACGAGGTCGTGGCGGCGAACAGGGCCGACGAGCCCGTTGCGCAGGAGTACTCCGTCACCGGGCCGATCTGCGAGACGGGCGACATCCTCGCGAAAGACCGGATGCTCCCCGAACTCAGGGCAGGCGATCTCATCGCGGTGCTGGATGCCGGGGCCTACGGGTTTGCGATGTCGTCGCAGTACAACAGCCGCCCCCGGTGCGCCGAGGTGCTCGTCGCGGGCGAGAAGGCGGCCCTGATGCGCCGGGCCGAGACGATCGACGACCTGACCGCCCCCATGGTCACCCCGCCCTGGCAGCAGGAGTAGAAGCGGAGCCGCAGCCGTGAAGTTCCACTACCTCCTGGTCGACGACCTCCTCGAAAAGGAAGAGTTCGAGCGCCGGGTGGAGGAGAAGGTGGCGGAGTCGGGGGACCTCCTCGACGAACGGACGGCGGCGATGCTGGTCGTCAAAGACCTGGGCCGCTCGCACATCCGGATACGCGACCTCGCGGCCGCCCCGAGCCTCGCGTGCTTCTTTGCAAAGGTACTCGCCGTCGAGGAGCCCCGGGAGTTCGAGCGGCCCGACGGGACGCCCGGCCTTGTCGCGAACGTGACGGTGGGCGACGAGACAGGCAGGGCCCGGCTGACCCTCTGGGACGAGAAGGCCGCCGGCGTCTCGGAGATCGAGGCGGGCGACGTCCTCGAGATCCTCGGCCGGCCGAAGGGCAAGGGAAAGGTCCCCGACGTCACCGCCGTCGCCGTCCAGCAGGCTGCGTGCGAGATCACCTGCGAGGAGACCGCAGAGGCTCCGGTCTCCGGGCCGGCGGGTGATCTCGAGGTCCGGGTGATCTCGGTCGAGAACCCGCGGACGTTCAGGAGGCGCGACGGAACCCCGGGGGAGATGGTCGAAGCGGTGGTCGGGAACGAGGACGGCGTATTCCGGCTTGTCGCCTGGGCGCCGGCCGTCCTTCTCGGGGTGGAGCCGGGAGAGACCGTCGTCATCCGCGGCGCCGTTGCCCGCGAGAGCGACCGGGGGATCGAGTACAGCCTCGGCGAAGCCGCATCCGTCATGCGCTCCGACCATGAGATCGTCCTCCCCATGGATACCGTCGCCGACGTGGGGGAAGGGGGTTCATACTCGCTTGCCGGAACGGTTCTCTCCGTACAGCCCCCTCACTCGTTTACTGCGCGGAGCGGGCGGCAGTCCTCGGTCCGGAACCTTGTCTTCGCCGACGATACCGGCGAGATCCCGGTCGTCATCTGGGGCGAGAAGGCGGACGAGCACCTGGTGCCCGGTGACAGGATCGAGGTTTACAACGCGGTCGCACGGCAGGGGCGGTACGGCGGTCTCGAACTGCACCTCTCCTGGGGGAGCGCCCTCGCCCTCCTCGCCGGGGAGGAGACGGAGGTGGAGGTCGAGGGGACGATCGTCGCCACCCGGCAGGGAACCGCTCTCGATACGGGCGATGCCTGCTACCTCCTTCGTGAGCCGCTGCCCATCGGATACCATGTGCGCGCCAGGGGTACGGTGTACCGGGGCGTGATCAGGCCAGGCCACCTGGAGGCCGTAAAGCCCGATCGGGAAGCCCTGCAACGCCGCCTGGATCGGATCCTCGGGGAACTCTGATCCCGATCTTCACTTTCACCCCGCACGGCAAGCGACCTTTATGTCTCTCGATATAGACTCTTAGTGTAGCGTAACGGAACACACCATAGAGATCAAGTGAGGATTGAGATGTCAGAGATTGATCTTGAAGATTTACCCGGCGTCGGAGCGACCACCGCCGATAAACTCCGCGAGGCCGGATACGGGACCGTCGAAAGCGTTGCGACGGCCACCACGTCGGATCTCGCCGAGGCGGCGGAGATCGGCGAGGCGACCGCAAAGAAAGTAATTCTCGCCGCCCGGAAGATGGCGGATATCGGAGGCTTCAAGACAGGCCGGGATATCCTCGATAAAAGAAAGGATATCAAGAAGCTGAAGACCCTGGTCCCCGAGTTCGACGAACTGGTCGGCGGCGGCCTCGAGACCCAGGCGATCACGGAGGTCTACGGCGAGTTCGGATCGGGTAAGAGCCAGCTCGTCCACCAGATGGCCGTCAACGCCCAGCTCCCCGAAGAACTCGGCGGCCTCGCCGGCGGGGTCATCTACGTCGACACCGAGAATACGTTCCGCCCTGAGCGTATCGAGCAGATGCTCAACGGGCTCCCCGAAGAGGCGGACCTCGGTTCGATCGAGGAGGTCCTCGAACGGATCCACGTCGCGCGGGCGCACAGCTCCGACCACCAGATGCTGCTCCTCGAGACCGCACGGGAACTTGCAAACGACCTGCGAAACTCCGATTACCCGGTCAGGCTCTTCGTCATCGATTCGCTGACGTCCCTCTTCCGTTCGGAGTATGCGGGACGGGGTACCCTTGCTCCCCGGCAGCAGAAATTGAACCGCCACATGCACGATCTCCTGAAACTGATCGACGATCACAACGCCGTCGGCCTCGTGACCAACCAGGTGATGTCGAACCCCGGCGTCCTCTTCGGCGACCCCACGAAACCGATCGGCGGCAACATCGTCGGGCACACCGCAACCTTCCGGCTCTACCTCAGAAAGAGCAAGGGCGGTAAACGGGTCGCCCGCCTGGTAGACAGCCCCAACCTCCCCGAGGGCGAGGCGGCATTCATGGTCGAACAGGCAGGGCTCAAACCGTGCTGAAGGCGCTTGTAACGGACGTCGACGGCACCATCACCGACCGGCGGCGGCGGATCAGCACCGCGGCCGTCGAGGCCGTCCGCACCCTCGTCGACGCCGGGATAGAGGTGGTGCTCGCAAGCGGCAACACCGTCTGCTTCATGGACGGTCTCTGCAAGATGGTCGGGACGGACGGGTCGATCATCGGCGAGAACGGCGGAGTCTACCGGAGAGCGTTCTCCGGCACCCTCCACATCCCCGGTGACCAGAAGGTCTGCCTGGAAGCCTTCGAGGTGCTCAAGGACTATTTTGACGGGAGAGGCATCGAACTCGAACTCTTCGGCGCGCAGTACCGGTTCGCCGACGTGGCCTTCGCCCGGAACATCGGCCCTGATGAGGCGAGAGCAGTCATCCGCGACCACGGCCTCCCCGTCCGGGTGCTGGACACCGGATTTGCAATCCACCTTCAGCCCCCCGGCGTGAGCAAGGGAGCGGCGCTCGCGGAACTTGCCAGAGAGATGGGGCTGTCCCCCGCAGAGATGATGGCTGTCGGTGACTCCGAGAACGACATCGAGATGCTCGAGGTTGCCGGCGTCGGCGTTGCGGTGCGAAATGCCCCGGCCGCGACCCGCACGGCGGCGGACCGGGTCACCGAAGGGGCATACGGGGACGGGTTCGTAGAAGCGGTAAAAAAGTATTTTGATGATTTTGAGACACGATAACTACGCTTGAGATCCGGCTCTCGATGACCGATCTTGAAGGTCATTATTTAAAGCCGGAACTCCTGTATTTCAGGGAATTATTACCTTCGTCCTCCCGAATCCACCAATCATACCGGCTCCCCGCAACGATGGGGTCTAATTGGTTTCGTTCCCGCCTTCCACAGGAGTCTGCTCCTCTATCGGCTCCTCGGTCAGTTCAGGTATGAATGCTGGAATTTCTTCCGGTTCCGGCTCCTCGATTGGGGCCACCTCCAGGGTCGGTTCCTCGACCGTGGGTTCCGCAGCGGGCTCCTCAATTGGGGTTGGCTTCGGTGTTGTCGATGGAGTGGCCGGGGGAATGGTTGGCGGTGTCCAGTCTTTTGGCGGTTCCCGGTCATCCCGGGGCGGGGTTGCGGTTGGGTGGGGCGGCAAATGCTGTACCGGGGTTGGTTGCGGAACCGATGTTCCTACCGGGGATGGTGTTTCTATAACCGTAGGAGACGGAGTCGGGTCAGTAAGGGTTGATGTGGCCGTGGGTGACTCAGTGGGCGTTGGCGTGGCCGGGAGATACGGATTATCGGGCCTTCCTTCGCGATACAAGCGTATTGGGGCAGAACCCGGGAGATCATAATATCTCGGTTTTCCTGGCTGTTTCTCGGGCATTACCTCTTGTTTACCGTAATATTTCCGTGGGATATAATCTTCTTCACCGGTGTAAGGATCTCGTACGAATCCGTCGTATACGAAATCCACCGTGCTTACCACATAAACCGGGACATTCTCCGAGTAAATGAGAATCACCGTCTCAGTAACCGGATATTCCCATCGTCCAAGCCATGCCTCATGTCCAAAACGGGAAGCAATGCTCGGGCCTCCGCCCATCTCGTAATCCCACTCGCCGTTTGGCCCGTGGTTTATGTAATGAAAGTGCAGATAGATGTTTCTCAGTTCAACATTGCTGAAATGATAAATATAGTCGTGTAGTGCATAATACATCATTGTATCGTTTATTTCAGCGGGAAACTCTGATTCAGCGATAATGCTCGTTGTTTTTGCGGCATGATCAACGATGTAGTAATAGGTGCGAGTAACACCCGCCGTTCCCGTCCAGGTCTCGGTAGTAATCTCCTTTTCTGGTGTTGGCATTGATGTTGGGTCAATCGTTGGGGATACCGTCGGTGTAGAATCCGATGTAAGCTCCGTGGTCGCCGCAGGAACAGGTGTTGTGGTCGCGGTTGCGGTTGGGCTCGTAGTTGGGGTGGGAGTCGCCTTCTCATTCGTAGTCGGGGTTGCGGTCACCTTCACCGTTGGGGTTGCCGTTGGCTCGTTCGTCGGGCAGGGTGTCTCCGTTGCCGTTGGAGTAACCGGTGTTCCTCCAGAAGAACTGCTACTGCTGCTACTTCCTCCAGATGATGACGAAGACCATGCCGAACCGCCAGAACTGCTTGTTTCAACCACATTTGAAAACATCCCGACAATTGCATTCACGATTCCCGGTCCCGGTTCACCCGGCGCCCCAATTGTCTTATTCTCGGTCGCATTCGTCGTGTTATCAATAGTCCGCGAGACGACCGCATCTTTCACTATAACAGGATTCATTTCCGTCGAATTGTTCAATCCCCCTGTTTCAAATCCGCCGGTGGCGTAAACAACGCCTACAGCCAGAGCGAGAACGAGAACAATTCCAACGACGATTTCCGGTTGTTTCATAATTATAACCCCATCTGGCTCGTGCTTCCACAAATTCAGCCATGTATATATTTTGCTGTGAATACATGCTCGTGGATATATATGTTTTCAAGTGATCACCGAACCCGAATGAGGAGCGATTCGCTACATAGACCGGTCAGTCACGCATGGCGCAGGGGAGTTGAGCCCTGACGTACAGGTCTGTCCAGTCGCCATTTCTCCAAAAGTGTGGCGCGACCAGGGCCTGCAACCCTGACCGTGCCCGATCCGTTGCGCGAAGCCGGGTCTTTCTCCGCCAACACACATGCCAGAGCCCGATTCCCGGGCTCAGGACAGGGTTGCCGCGCTCACCGTCCCAGTGGGAGTATCGATGCAGTCGGTGTCATGAACCTTCGAGGGGGCCGGGAACCCACAGGTATCTCAACCGTATAGTTGCCGCACTCAGGCGTGGTCAGAAAAAGTATTATTCCTATCTCTTCAGCAGGTAGCGGTCGACAACGACATAATCTTTTATGTCCTTCACCGCCTCGAACGGTACGAGCATCTTGTCCCCATCCGTCCTGTAGCCGTCGGTTTTGAACGTCTCGTCCGGTTTGACGAGCAGGTCGACAACCTGCCCCGTGGTGAGGTCGACTATGATATTCTTGATTGTCCCGATGAGCATCCCATCGTTACTCATCACTTTCTTCCTGGCAAGCGCACGGCAGAACGTTTTGCTCATACAGAACCGTGGGTTGTTTGTACTATTTAAATCTTCTAAAGTCTATAAATCAGGGAAAATGCGCTTTATGGGTTATCTGCTGGCGTGAGCCGGAGACGCCGGGCCCTGCGGTAGAAACGATTCTAAAACCCTCCCCTGCGAGGAGAGGCGCATCAACGATACCCGGCGCCGGAGCACCGTCGTTCGACCATCAGAAAATAAAAAGAAAATCCGGGTTAGTTTACTTCACCGTCTCGGCCGCCATCCGGACATCGGTTGCCTTGACCGTCTTCCTGCCTGCGTGACCCGCCAGTTTGATCGCCTCTTTCGCGATCCTCGAGGCGTACTGTTCCATCAATTTTGCGAGCTCTTCATTGGCATCGGAACTCACACGCTCCGCGCCGGACTTCTTCACGATTCTGCCAACGGGTGCCAGAGGTATATCAGTCATGATCTCATTTCCCCCTTTTCATTGAGTTCTGTGAAATGCACTCTCACACAGAACTCGTTTTACAGAAGCACCATAGGTATTCTCATATAAATACTTATCCGTCCCCAGAGGGGTTGAAGCGCCAAATTCCGAACGGGGAGGGTATCAAAGTGAGGGAAAGACCCGAATAATATCGGTCTGGGTAACGATCCCGATAGGCTTACCGTCCTCAACCACAATCAATCTCCCAATCGCCCGTTCCTTGAACCGCCCCACGAGCTCGTAGAGCCGGATCGACGACGGCGCCTCCACCACATCGGCGGTCATCACCCGTGAGACGGGCGTATCCAGCGTCATGCCCTCGTCCAGGCCGCGGGCGACATCGCTCAACGTTATGATGCCCGCGAGATCGCCGCCGTCCTGCAACACCGGCGCGCCGTGGATGTGATGCGTATTGAAGAGGTGGACGGCATCCCGGAGGGTTGCCGTGAGCGGCAGGGTCAGGAGCGGGGTGCTCATATAGTGTTTGATCGACTGTTTCGGCAGGGATATCATCTCCGATACGCTGATCAGGAGCGCCTGCAGGTTTTCGTCCATGCCGAAGATCTCGCCGCGGACGAGGAGTTTATTCACCGGCGTGGGCCCGATCGTGACCATGTCCCCTACGCGGAAGAGTTTCACGCTCCCGATGATCCTGGCCATCGCCTGACAGAGGTCCGGGTGGCAGAGGGTGGTGAACCCGAGCTCGGCGACACGGACGCCCTTCACTTTCTCCCCGTCGCGGATGATCGGCACCTCGGACTGGTGCTCGAGGTCTCCGAGATTCAGTTCCTTGTACGCGTTTGCGGTCGGGCTGTAGCCCCCTTTGGGGCCGGGAACGCCGTCGACAAGCCCCAGTGCCTTCAGCGCCTGCATCTGGTTGCGGACGGTGCCGGGGTTGCGCTTCAGCACCTCCGCGATCTCCTCACCTTTTATAGAGTGAGAAGACTGATGATATAGGGTAATCAGAGTTATCAGGATGTCCTTCTGAATCGGAGAGAGATCCATAGTTATCACTCATAATATGTTGTTTAAATACATTAGGTTGTGCGTACAGTGGAGTTTGAAACTATCCCGACCGTTCCGACGGCGGACGAGTTGCTCGACCGCAGTCTTCGCAGGGCGGCAGCCAAGAAGAAGCTGAAGACCAACGTCGATAAGGCAAACGAGGAGTTCGTGAGGGCGGTCGCGAAAGCCATCCACGACAAGCTGAAGAGTGTGGTCAGCTCGTTTCCGAGCTTCGAGCGTCTCTCCCCCTTCTACCAGGAGGCGACCGACATCCTCGTCTCGCTCGACCGGCTGAAACGGTCCCTCGGCGCCGTCACCTGGGCGGCCGACCAGGTCTGGGCCATCGGCTCAGGTTACGCCCGGAGTATGCGGACCGGAGTAGACACACCCTCAAAACGGCGGCAGGCCGTCGCCCGCATATCCTCCATCGTTCATCAGGTGGAAGACGATCTCGTATACCTGAACGAGGCGAGAAACATCCTGCGGAAACTCCCGCACGTGAACGACGACGACTTCACCGTGGTGGTGGCGGGATTTCCGAATGTAGGGAAATCCTCATTCATCAGGCTCGTCTCCACGGCAGAACCCGAGATCGCCGCCTACCCGTTCACCACCAAGGGAATCATCGTCGGCCACCGTGAGATCGGCAAGCGCGACCGGATCCAGTTCATCGATACGCCCGGGGTTCTCGAGCGCCCGGCGGACGAAAGAAACCCCATCGAGCGGCAGGCGGTGAGTGCCATCATCAACACGGCCGACGTCGTCCTCTTTATCCTGGACGCAAGCGAACACTGCGGCTACGCGATCGACGACCAGATGCGGCTGCTCGACGAGATACGCCGGCTCGTCGAGGTACCGGTGGTGACGGTCGTAAACAAGGCGGATATCCGGGGGATCGAGGGCTACCCGGCGATGTCCACCCTCACCGGCGAAGGTGTGGAGAGGGTGCTCGATCTTTTGCTCGCGTTCAGAAAGGAAGCCACGAAAGCGAGCCTGCGAGAGCCGCCCCAACCAGAAACCCGACAATAGCCCCACCGTTCAAGGGCGGGAGACCCGCCTGGGGCTTTCCTTTGTTGACGAAGTGGAGGAGGACGGCGAGGCCGACGAGCGCTCCCGCCATCGCGCCGAGCGTCGGGGCGGAGAGAACCCAGAAGACGGCGGGCGCGTCCACGAAGGCGTGCGACGATACCACGAGTATGGAGGGCATGATCAGATCGCCCATGCCCATAACGAACGCGCCGCGTTCCTCCCCCTCTGCGATATTGAGCCCCTCCCTCCGGAACGAGTAGTCCATTCTCTTCGGAACCACGACCATGATGGGGGACTTCGTCTCGAGGACGCCTTCGGCAAGCGTGATCATGTGCTTTGTCCGGTAAACCGATATGGCGTCGTAGACCGCGAGCAGCACGAGCAGCACGAGCACAGGCAGGACGGCGAGGGAGATCCCGAAGATGGATGCTACACCCGCGGATATCAGCACGCCGAGGGTATCGATGACGTACCATTCCGGATAAAGGTAGAGGAGCGCAGTCGCCGCAACGGCGCCGATGAGCGTCCCGGCGGCGGCGGCACCGGTGGGCCCGAGCACGAGGAGGGAGAGCGCCGAGAAGATGTAAACGAATGTCAGGAATATCGAGATGCCGATGAAGACCGAGATAAAGCGCCGTCCTCCCATCCGGATCAGGAGGAGCAGGACCAGCGTGAAGACGAGCAGCATCCCGATAAAGATCAGGGGATTCGTCACCGATTCGGGATCTTCAAATGCCACAAGCCCCGCCGCCTGCATGGGGATGACGAGGAGGACGGCGATCAACTGGACGAACAGGAGCATGAGGGGCATTCCGAGAAGTGGCAGCCAGTCGCGTATCTGCATTACAAAACTCCATTCATTATAGGTAGGTTAATTAATGCATCCTCATCACTTTAAAATATGGAGATTCGCGAACTCATCGGCGACATCGTTCTCACCATAGTGATGGTGGTCTCCACCGTCGTGCTGGTGATGCGGTTCTGGCAGGACCTGATCATAGCGGTTGCTGCGACGTTCATGATGCTCTCCCTCGGAGGGCTGCTCATCTCTCTCGGCATAAAGATCGTGAGACTTGAGGACAGCGTCGTACAGCGGGAGCGCACCATGCGCGTAAACATGGAGGAGATGGGGAAGACGATGAGCGCCAAATACGACAACACGGTCAGCCATATCGAGCAGATCGTCGACGGGCTCTCCCGGCGGATGTACCGGTAAACCGGACCGTCATCTTAATGGCCTCTCCCCCTCTCATGACTAGGTAAGCATGGGCGTTGCGATCCGAGATATACTGGCAGACTGCAAAGAAACGTTGACGTGGGACGACCTCTCCGGCATCGCCGCAGTGGATGCCCATAATGCGCTCTACCAGTTTCTCTCCATCATCCGGCAGCCGGACGGCACCCCGCTGATGAACGGTGCAGGGAGGATCACCTCCCACCTCTCCGGCATCCTTTTCCGGACGGCAAACTTTCTGGAGAGGGGCATCAAACCGGTCTTCGTCTTCGACGGGAAGCCGCCGGAGTTCAAGCAGGAGACGATCAACGAACGGCGGGAGGTTCGCGCCAGGGCCGACGAAGCCTGGAAGACGGCGCTCAGGGAAGGGGATATGGAGGAGGCGTATAAGCAGGCGAGCGCATCCGCCCGTATCGACAGCCACACCATCGAATCGTCCCGTGAACTCCTCGATCTGCTCGGCATCCCCTGGATACAGGCACCGAGCGAAGGCGAAGCACAGGCGGCCTATATGGTGCAAAAGGGAGATGTCACCTACGCGGTCTCGCAGGACTACGACTCGCTCCTCTTCGGCTCCCCGGTGCTGGTGCGGAACCTCACCGTCAGCGGCCGGCGAAGGACCAGGGGGCGGACAATCACGGTGAACCCCGAGCGAATCGTCCTCTCCTCCCTCCTCGACTGCCTCGGCGTGACAAGGGAGCAGCTCGTCGAGATCGGCATCCTGGTGGGCACGGACTTCAACCCGGGCATCCGGGGCGTCGGCGGCAAGACGGCCCTCAAGATCGTCCGGAACGGAGAGTTCGAGACCATGATCGCGGAGAAATCGCCAGAATTCGATCCCGGGCCGATCAGAAACTTCTTCCTCGACCCACCGGTCACCGACGACTACGCCCTCGAGTGGCGGGCGCCGGACGTCGACGGGGTCGTGGAGATGCTCTGCGGGCGCTACGACTTCTCCGACGAGCGGGTCAGGAGCGCTCTATCCCGGGTCTCGGTGAAAGCGGCGCAGAAGACGCTTGACGCCTGGTTCTGACATCCGGAGCTGCAATTCTCGGCAGAACAGACCATTACGGGTATCCGACAACCTGAAACCCGCTTCTTTTCCCCAGGATACAGGCTCCGCCGGACGACATAAGAGATATATGCGAGAACGACCCATTACGCCGATCGACGAACCTCTACCAGGCTTTCAAGGCAAGATGGAGGGCGCAGGGACCGACAGCGAATCTCTATCCCGACCACTGATCAAGCGCCACCGGCCGTTATCGACCGCCGTTCTCCCGGCTCTTCCAGCCCCTTTCCGTGACAGCGCCACCATCCGCGTCCTCCATCGCTCAGAGTCGTTCTGCCAGACCCGGCGGATCCCGCGTGGACCGCCGTAAGGACTGTTACCCCGAACATGCTGTCCGCAAAATCGGGCAGCAGGACACACTGCCAGGTGATCCGACATGAGAGAACTTTATGAGAAGATGATAAACGAGGCCATGGCCGCCCAGCGGGCGGACGTGGATACGGTAAAGGCAAAACGCGGCCAGAAGTTCACACTCGAGGACACGAAACCCTACGTCGATGCGGTCCGGAAGATGACGGCGCTCGGCGACCAGAGCCAGGCGATCATCGACCTTCACAAGAACTCGGTCATCTCACACACCGAGATCCTTCAAGGCCTCGCGACGACCGTCCGCCCTGAAGACGACCCGTTCGTCGAGCACTACCAGACACCCGTGGTGCTCGAGATCCTCAAAAGCCAGGACGAAGCGTTCGCAAAAAGCGTCGATCTCTTCACGGAGGCAGTCGCGGACGCGGAGGCCAGGATCGGGCTTGAAGCGGTGCGGCGCTACGGCGGTTTCTACGGGCCCACCTGCGTCGTCGACTTCGCGCTGATCCCGGGCAGCACAAGCAACGTGGTGAACCGGGTCTTGAAGAAGACCGACATTCCGGTCGAGCACAAGCGGGCTATCCTCGCCGCCAAATCATGGGGGATGAACACTTCCTACGGGTTCGGGGACGCCTTCGCCCACGCCCTCGAGGCAGGAGCCACCCCCGCCGAGGCGACGGCGAAAGAGATCGAGATCATGCAGAAGATCTACCGCGAGCCGATCGAGGCCCAGACGGAGCTGATGGATGCCGCAGGGATGACGTCCTTTGACCCGCGGAAGTACATGAGCGAGTACCGGCGGCGGATGGAAGGGACCGTCAAGGCCGCCGTCGACGACGGCGTTCACTACGCAAACATCCTGACGATCCCTGCCTACAGCGTCGGCGACGTCGCGCACCACATCGCGCAGTCGACCTTCAACATGTGCAAGGACGACGTCGTCATGGCGGTGATCGAGGCGGTTACGGAGGTGATGGAGTCAACGCTACGGAACTCGCTCGACTCGTACAAGAGCTACTGGGACGTCCTCTCGGTCGCGACGGGCGCATCCGCCGCCGCGACCGAGTACATCCTCGAACTCGACGCGCTCAATGCCCCCATGGTCGTCGACCTGCTCACGAAGAGGTTCCACAACTACGTCGTCTCCTACCCGGCCCGGGGAGCCGCTGCGGAACTCCACAACTGCGACTTCATGGACATGATCTACCGCGGGTGGAGACTCATCGACAAGGCGCGGAAGAACAGGAACGGTGCCGACGAGGTCCTGACCCCGATGGTCGGCAAATACCCGGTCAACCTTGCGCCCATCCACGCAAACGAGGTGCTGATGAACCCGCAGTGGTATGCCTACCCGGCCTGCGCCATAACCGTCCGGTTCTCCGCCCTGATGCGGCTTGCCGACTACCCGTGCCTCCTGACGAGCGAACCCGTGACCGCGACGATGATGACGAACATCATCGCGCTCGAGAAGACGACGGCCGCCGCTCCGGTGCGGGCCTGCAAGAACTGCGCCACGACGAGCCTTGTCGACCAGCGGCAGCACTACTGCCAGTGGAAAGAGGCGATCTAGAGGGAGGGGGTCATGAAGTGCTACTACTGCGCCCTCGAGGGGAAGGATAGCGAGGCGGTGGCGATCTGCATCGTCTGCGGGATGGGGCTCTGCATGGAGCACGCGATCCGGAAGGACGTCGACGTCTGGGAGGGCGGCTACCCGCTCCCCAGCAAGCGCGTGAAGGCCCCGCTGCCGCGGATCCTCTGCCCCGATTGCTATACGGCTCTGTATGGGAAATAGACCAATTCTGCACCCATTTTTGGGCAAACCCTCATCTGCACAAAGGTAGTACTTTAATCCGGTGAAATCATGACCGCATCTCTTGGAAAACGATTCATCGCCGAAGCCGTCGGGACCTTCATCCTGGTCTTCTTCGGGACCGGCGCCGCAGTCGTCACGCTGATGCTCGCCACGGGGACCACCCCGGCGACCCCCTTCAACATCGGAATAGGGGCGCTCGGGGGCCTCGGCGACTGGCTCGCCATCGGGCTCGCCTTCGGCATCGCCATCGCCGGCTCGATCTACGCCCTCGGGAGGATATCGGGCTGCCACATCAACCCGGCGGTGACGATAGCCCTCTTTGCGACCCGCCGGTTCCCCGGCCGCGACGTGGCCCCGTACATCGCGGCGCAGCTCATCGGCGCCGCGGCGGCAAGCCTCCTCTTCGCCTGGGCCGTCGGCCCGGACGCCGTGACCATTGGGGGCCTCGGGGCGACGGCACCGTTCCCCGGCATCGGCTACCTGCAGGCGATCGTCATCGAGGCCGTCGGGACGTTCCTCCTGATGCTCGTCATCATGGGCGCCGCCGTCGACGAACGGGCCACGCCGGGCTTTGCCGGGCTTGTGGTGGGCCTCGCGGTCGCGGGGATCATCACGACGACCGGGAACCTGACCGGCGCGTCGCTGAACCCCGCCCGTACGTTCGGCCCCTACCTCGGGGACTGGCTGCTTGCCGGCCAGAACCTCTGGGAGTTCTTCCCCGTCTATATCATCGGCCCCATCGTCGGCGCGGTGGTCGCGGCGTTCCTCTACGACTACATCTGCGGCGAGTGAACCAACTCTACCGTTTTTTGGAGCTCTCTGCAAAAACCCTTCTGAAAAACTGCTTCACACAAGAGCAAACCGGCCGGCAGAAGAGCGGTGAACCGGAGCGGATCCGGTTTGCCGCAAGTATGCCCGGAATGCCAGTTCGGGCACCCGGGATCCCTCAGCGTGGAGCGAACAACGAGTTCTCGATGCTCCCACCCGGATCGATATCCGGAGATCCGCGCTTGCCCGGTACGGACGCCGCCAATCGGGCACCCGCGACCGGGCTGTTCACATTTACCCTCGGCTCTCATTCCCGCGGGGAATATTTATAGATTTCGGATATGCGGCGCATCACTTGAACCGCTTCGGGTCGGTCTCGATGTCGACGACGACGGGTTTGTTCATCTGCACCGCGGTCTTGACCGCCCCGGCGAGATCTTCCGGCCGGGTCACCCGTATCCCGGCGCCGCCGCAGGCCTCCGCGTAGGCGGCGAAGTCCGGGTTCATAAGATCGGTGCCGTACGGCGGATAACCCGCCTCCCGCTGCTCCTCCCGGATCATGGCAAGCTCGCGGTTGTTAAAGATCACGACGACCATGGGAAGATCGTACTTGACGGCCGTGACAAAGTCACCCATGACCATGGAGAACCCGCCGTCCCCGGTGATGCAGACGACGGTCGCATCAGGGTAGGCGAGTTTTGCTGCGATCGCCCCGGGGAGCCCGAGCCCCATCGTCCCGAGGTAGCCCGACATTGCGAACCGCTGCCGCTTCATCTGGAAGTTCCGCCCGAACCACCACAGGTTCTCTCCGACGTCGAGGGAGATGACCGCATCTTCCGGCAGAGTCTCGGAGAGGACTTTCATGATGTAGGGCGGGCGAATTGGAACGGCATCCGGATCGGCCTCCCGTTCGAGCCGTTCGCGCCACTCCTTCTTTTTCTCCGCGAGCCACTGCCGGGTCCCGGAATCGTCCCGCGGCCGGACCAGCTCCCGGATCCGGGACAGGGCGATGGCGCAGTCGCCCCAGACCCCGGCTGCGAGCGGATGTTTCCCGAGCTGGAGCGGGTCGATATCGATATGGACGGCCCGCTTACTCCCGGGGATGCCGGTGAGATCGGAGAAACTTGCGCCGCAGGCGATCACGAGGTCCGATTTCAGGACGAGTGTCAGGGCATGCGGCGTCCCGAGCTGCCCGTGGAGCCCGGCAACCCACTCGTTATCGTCGGGAAGGATCCCCTTCGCCCTGAAGGTGGTTACGATCGGCGCCTGGATGGTCTTTGCGAGATCAAGAACCGCTCCGGCCGCAGCCATGGCACCGAACCCCGCAAGGATGACCGGGCGAGCGGCGCCGTCGATCGCCTCCACCGCCGCCCTGACGGCCTCGTCGGTCGGGGCGACCCGGACCTCCGGGAGGCAGGTCTCGCGTTCGCAGTAGGCCGCCTCAAGCGGTTCCCGCTGCACGTCGTTCGGGAGGGAGAGCTGGGCGACGCCACGGTTGACGACGGCGTAGCGCAGCGCCCGGGTGAGGAGTTTGACCGCCGTCGTCGGGTCGGCGACGGTGTTGTTGAAGACCGCGATCGGGCGGAAGAACGCGTCCTGGTCAATCTCCTGGATCCCGCCCGGACCGGCGTACTGTGTCTTCACCTGCCCGTTGAGCGAAAGCACGCTCGCCCGGTCCTCCTTCGCGTCGTAGAGCCCGGTGGCGAGGTTCGTCGCTCCCGGCCCGGCGATGGTCAGGCAGACCGCGATCTTCCCCGTGAACTTGTTGTAGGCAGACGCCGCGAGCGCAGCGGTCTGCTCGTGCCGAACGACGATGTACCGCGCGTCCGGGTTTCTCCTGACCGCATCCACGAGCGGGAGCGACGATGCGCCGGGAATGCCGAAGTACAGGGTGACCCCCCACGCCGCAAGCTCCGAGACCAGCACGTCGGCCACGGTCGTGGCGGCTCCTTCAGAGGTAGTCTTCTTCATCCGTCCTCACCTCTCCCTCCTCTTCGCTCGCTCGTACAAACGCTTCCTTCCCCACGCTGCAGCCGGGGCACCGCCAGTCGTCGGGGAGGTCTTCAAACGGCGTTCCCGGGGGAATACCCGTTGCCGGATCTCCTGCCTCCTCGGTGTACTCATAATCACAGACACTGCATACCCATCGTGCCATACAGTCCACGCTCCGAAGGTGATTCTCCGGCCGTAACTTATCTTCACGTATAAAAATGCCTCGTCCCCCGGCGGCAGGGTCAGAGAGACCCGGGCTCGCTCACCGTGGGGGGACGGGGCATCTCATCGCCGGCGGCGGCTCCCCGGCTGTCACCGTTGCCCTCCGTCACGTCCTTTGCCAGCGCCGAGAGGCCGAGGGTGGTCCCGGGATTGTGTCGAGCACCCCCGCGAGGACGATGGCGGCGGCACCCCACAGTAAGAGGGAGAGACCGGGAGTCGTGAAGGCAGCGTACGCGACCGCCGCTCCGAGGAGGGCGATCAGGATGGCGATGGCATATCGCAACGGATTCCGGTTGCTCATGGGTTTTTACCCGCGGGGTGCTGCATGCCCCAAATATATAATACACTTTGAATCAGCACCTACCCCGTGCAACGGGAGACGACCATGGAGATCCGTGATGTTCACTCGTTCGACCTGACGCCGGCCGAAGCGATCCGCCTCCAGGGGGAACTCCGTGCCCGGGTCCGCCTCTCCGGCGATACCGGGGAGGTCTCCCTCGTGGCCGGCGTCGACGCCTCATATACGAAGGGTTCGGACGAGATTCATGCGGTCGTCGTCGTCTTGAGCTACCCCGATCTCGTCGTCGTCGAGCGCGCCTCCGCAAGCACGGTGACGTCGTTTCCCTACATCCCCGGCCTCCTGACCTTCCGGGAAGGCCCCGCCATCATCGAGGCGTTCCAGAGGCTGCGGTCCGAACCGGACGTCGTCTTCTTCGACGGGCAGGGGATCGCCCACCCCCGGGGGCTCGGCATCGCGAGCCACATGGGCGTCCTCCTGGACCGGCCGGCCGTCGGGGTCGCAAAGAGCCTCCTTACGGGAACAGCGGCTGAGCCGGGGCCTCGCAGGGGATCGACCGCCCCCATACTTCGCGACGGCGAGACGATCGGGATGGCGGTGCGGACGAAAGAGAGGACGAAACCGGTCTACGTCTCGGTAGGCCACCGGATCGCCCTTTCGCAGGCGGTCGACCTCGTCCTCGCGACCGCCCGGGGTTACCGGCTCCCGGAACCGACCCGGCAGGCCCACCTTTATGCAAACGAGGTCAGGAGGGAAAGAAGTGGGGAGGGGAGGCAGACCACCCTCACCACTTCCGGGGAGTAGAGCGAAACCGTTATCTGCGTTCGGGCCGGAGAATCGTTCGCCGACCGGCGCGGCAGGTCCCGCCGGGACGGCTAAGATCCTAAGGAGCATGAAGTATGTCTGATACCAGCATATATCGCATATCAGCCGGAGCACGGCCGATGGAGGCGGCGGGAGATGGCAGCACGTGAGATTGTGCCGGGCGTCGTTTCGGTCGGCGCCATCGACTGGGACCGCCGGCTCTTCGACGAACTGATCCCGCTTCCCGACGGCACCACCTACAACAGTTACCTGGTGCGGGGCAGCGAGAAGACGGCACTGATCGACACCGTCGACCCGGCGAAGACCGCAGAACTCATGGACAACCTGGACCGGGTTGGAGTCGAGACGATCGACTACGTCATCTCCAGCCACGCCGAACAGGATCACTCGGGCTCGATACCGGCAATGCTTGAGCGGTTCGGCGATGCGAAGGTTGTGACGAACCAGAAATGCCGCGACTTCCTGATCGACCTTCTCCATATCCCGCAGGACCGCTTCATCGTCATCGGTGACGGCGATACGCTCGAGCTGGGAGATAAGACGCTCGAGTTCATCATCGCTCCCTGGGTCCACTGGCCGGAGACGATGCTGACCTACCTCCGGGAAGACCGGGTCCTCTTCCCCTGCGACCTCTTCGGCTCGCACTACGCGACGAGTTCCCTCTACGTCCCCGACGAAGGCGTGGTCTACGAGTCCGCGAAACGCTACTACGCCGAGATCATGATGCCGTTCCGGTCGAGCATCAAGGGGCACCTCGAAAAACTCGCGACGCGCGAGATCGACCTGATCGCCCCGAGCCACGGTCCGGTATACGACAGGCCGGCGTTCATCGTCGACGCCTACCGTGACTGGACGGACGACGCCGTGAAGAACATGGTGCTGCTACCCTATGTCTCCATGCACGGGAGCACGCAGGTGATGGTCGACCACTTCGTCGACGCCCTGATGCACCGGGGTATCCCGGTCCAGCCGTTCAACCTGACAAAGAGCGATGTCGGCGAACTCGCAAAGGCCCTGGTGGATGCCGCAACCGTCGTAATCGGGTCGCCGACGGTCATCTTCGGCCCCCACCCGCAGGCGGTCTACGCCGCATACCTCGCAAACCTCCTCCGCCCGAAGACCCGGTATGTCTCGGTGATCGGGTCCTACGGCTGGGGAGGGAAGACGGTCGATACTCTGGCGGGTATGCTCGGCCGGCTCAAGGTCGAGTTCCTCGAACCGGTCTACGTCAGGGGTCTCCCGAAGCAGGAGGACTTTGCGGCGCTGGACCGGCTCGCCGACGAGATCAAAAAGAAGCACGAAGAAGCGGGGATTCTCTCGCCCTGATACCTTCATCCCTTCTTTTTTGTGTTTTGCCGCCGGGTTCCGGAACCGCACGCCCGGAACCGAAATCTTAACAGTGTAGGATACCGACCAGTCCTCGAGCTGACTTATGCCTCCGTCCGACTTCAAGAGAGTCATTGCAGAGTCGCCCTATGTCTTCGTCATCGGCGTAGCGGGAGACAGCGGGACCGGAAAGACCACGTTCACCCGGGCAATCCGGGAGATCTTCGGAAAGGACCTCGTCTCCACCATCACCATCGACGATTACCACAGATACGACCGCAGGGAGCGCAAAGATCTCGGGATCACGCCGCTTGTCCCCGAGGCGAACAGGTTCGACCTGCTGGAAGAGCACCTTGTGGACCTCAAAGCGGGAAAGACGATAGTAAAGCCGGTCTACAACCACGACAACGGGCAGTTCGATCCTCCGGTGCACTTCAGCCCCACGAAGATCCTGATCCTCGAAGGACTGCACCCGTTCATCACCCCGACGCTCCGGGACCTGATCAACTTCAAGCTCTACGTGGACCCGGACCCCGACGTAAAACGTGCCTGGAAGATCAAACGCGACGTGGAGCGGCGAGGATACTCCCCGGAAGCGGTCGAGAGGGAGATGGAGGAGCGCAAACCCGACTTCGAGCGGTATGTCGCGCCGCAATGCCTGTTCGCGGACGCGGTCATCAGGATTGCCTTCTCGAAGTACGGCCGGGACATAAGCGAGAAGCGCAACGTCTACCACGTCACCCTCTGCCAGAGCAAACTCGATCGAAGCATCGGGGACGTCGACCTCTCCATCGACCTTTTCGGGCTTCTCTCGCTCTCGCAGCGCGACTTCATGGTCGAGTTCACGACCGAAGACGTCGGCGGAAGGACGATGGGGGCGCTCACATTCGACGGGGAACTAAACGATGCCGTCGCGAGAAAACTGGAGAGGAACATCGAGATTCAGACCCAGGTGGAGCCTATCGACCTCAGCCAGGACAGCGATTACCTGACGGCCGGGGATATAGCCCAGCTCATTCTCACCTGGCGGATCATCAACCGGCGCATCTTCATCGAGAGCGCTCCCGGATCGGCCGGCACCGGGCAGGCGGTGTCTGTGGACAAGGGCGGGTGCGGGTGCGGCCGCCGGTGATTCGGGGGCCTCCGGAGCCGCGGGAGTTCGAACGGAGATGCAGGAGAAAATAGATAAGAGCGCCCGGAGAACGTGTACCGATGGATAGGATCGAGCGGTTCTCGATCATCGCTCCCGACATCGGCAACATCTTCAGGTTCATGAGCGCCGCAACGGCGTTGCCGCTCGTCGTGGCGGTGATCTACCGGGAGTGGGAGATGATCCTGCCCATGATCTCCGTCCCGGCCGTCCTTTTCCTCCTCGGGTCGCTTCTTGTCCGGGTCCCCCGGGAAGAGCGTGAGGCCCCCCTGTCCGCCGCCCTTATGGCCGTCGCCCTGATCTGGCTGATCATCGCGCTGGTGAGCGCCCTGCCGTTCTGCCTCGGTCTCGGCGTCTCCTACCTCGACGCCTTCTTCGAGGCGATGTCGGGGTGGACCGATACGGGCCTGACCATGATGCGGTCGGTCGAGGAGATGCCCCGGACGCTTCTTTTCTGGCGGTCGCTGATGCAATGGCTCGGCGGTATCGGGATCGTCGCCTTCACCGTCGCGATGGCCTCGCGAACCGGGCTGACCCAGTTCCGCCTCTATCGATCGGAAGGACGCTCGGAGGCGCTGATGCCGAGCGTCGTCGCGACGGGCTTCGAGATGTGGAAGATCTACCTGGCGCTGACCGCCGCCGCGATCGGGCTCGTCCTCCTCTCGGGCATACCGCTCTGGGACGCGGTGAACATCGCCCTTGTTGCGATCGCCACCGGAGGGTTCTCCGTCCACTCGGAGGGGATCCCGTTCTACAACAACCCGCTGCTCGAAGTCCTCATCGTCCCCGTCATGATCGCCGGCGCCCTGCCGTTCAAACTCTACTACCTCCTCTACCGCCAGAGAGGCGTGCAGTTCTTCGAAGACCAGCAGGCGCGCCTCCTCTTCATGCTCGTCGCGCTCGGGATCATCGTGATAGCGTGGGATCTGGTCACGCTCAGCGCGACCGATCTCCCCACGGCCGTCCGCCAGGCGCTCTTCATGGCTACCGCGGCGGTCACCAGTACCGGGTTCCAGGTCGCCTCCCCGAACGAGTGGGCGAGCGTGACCGTCCTCTTCCTCGCGATGCTGATGGTGATCGGCGGGGCGTCGGGGAGCACCGCCGGCGGCATCAAACTCTCCCGGGTAGTCCTCGGGTTCCAGAGCCTGGTCTGGTGGTTCCGGCGGATGTTCGTCTCCGGAAAGGTGCTGGTGCCTTTCAAGTACGACGGCAGGGTGATCCCGAAGAACATCGCCGACCTCGAGGTCTCGCGGAACATGCTGACGATCATGCTCTACTTCCTGATCATCTTCGTCGCCACGATACTGGTGATGCACCTGCAGCCGACATCCTTCGACTCGAGCAACGTGATCTTCGAGGTCGTCACCGCGATGTGCAACAACGGCATATCCACGGGGTTTGTCTCGCCCGATATGGACGCTCCGGCGAAAGTCGTCTTCATCCTGGTCATGTGGATAGGGCGCCTGGAGGTCATTCCGGTGATCATGCTCGTTATGGGAGTCCTCAAGCGGTTCGAGTGAGCGGTCGGTCCGGGGAGAGGAGGGGCGAACGTGTGGCAGGGTCATGCCGGGCGATTCGTTGACACCTCAAACCGGCTCGTGGCTTCCTGGAATGGCGAAAACCCATACACCGGACCGGAGCCCCCCGCGGCCCCTTCACCACAACGTCGACCAACCCGGACTCCCGGGCTGCAAAATAGGAGATGTGCCGGTTACTCCGGCCGGTAGTTCAGGTACAGGCCGTCCACCGTCGCCCTGTCCCCGCCGCTTTTTGCAAGCAGGTCCATGTAGGTATAGACCTCGGGGGCATCCTTCTTCAGGGCTGCCGGGGTGGTGTGGTAAAGCATGAAGGCCTCGGCAAAGAGTGCCGCCTCCCTCCCCTCACCGGGTTGTGCATCGATCCGATCCGGGCGGGTTTCAGGGTCCCCGGCGAACTCCGCAAGGACCGTGCTCTCGCTGAATCCCATGGTGTGGTAGACCCGGTACCCCACCTGCCGGGCAAAGACTTCGTCGGCCCGCGCCGGGTCCCTGTCCGACCGGATGTAGATGGCGTTCTCCCCGGGGACGTAGAGGCCGCTCATGTTCCCGGACATGTCCTGCTGCCTGAACAACTCATTCCTGCTGTCGATGTAGACAGTGAGGTTCTCCATAAACTCTTCTCTGATTTTGGTGCTCTGCTGCAGCACCAGGGCCTCTGCAAGTGCTGCTTCGGTGCCGCTCCCATCCCTGTTCTCCAGACGGAAACCGGCAACCGGGCTCACCGAGAAGGCCGAACAAACGACGACGATGAGAACAATCGCCGCAATCAACCGTGATCGGAATCGTGGGTCCATGGCTCGTTTTCCCTCTGCTTGACAAGAGTTTCAAACAGTCCAATATATACTTTTTCAGTTTTAAAAGGCAAATTATAATTCCCCAATAATTAAAAATCGGTAGAAAAAACAGTTATCCGCTAAAAGAGGGGCGCAAATACACAAATCCACTTACAGCAAAGTATATATAATGCCAGAGCATGAACATCATCCGACACCTAATTACCCATGCAAGCGCATAGTAGAAACAATGAAACAGATCGCCCTCTACGGGAAGGGGGGAATCGGGAAATCCACCACTGCAGCAAACCTGTCGGCAGCACTCGCAGGAGAGGGGCTCGATATCCTGCAGATCGGGTGCGATCCGAAGCACGACAGCACCCGCATGCTGATGCACGGGACCTGGATCCCGACGGTCCTCGACCTCATCAGGGAGCGCGGGGACGATAAGATCACCGCCGACGACGTGGTCTACGAAGGGTTCCGGGGGGTACGATGCGTGGAGGCCGGCGGGCCCGAGCCGGGGATCGGTTGCGCCGGCCGGGGCATCATCGCGACGTTCCAGCTCCTCGAACGTCTCGATGCCCTCAAAGGCGACGTGATCGTCTACGACGTCCTCGGAGACGTCGTCTGCGGCGGGTTTGCTATGCCGATGCGCGAAGGATACGCGCAGGAGGTCTACCTGGTCACCTCCGGCGAACTGATGTCGGTCTATGCTGCAAACAACATCGCCAAAGCCATCGCCCGCCTCTCGCGCCGGGTGCGGAGCAGGTGCACGCTCGGCGGCGTCATCTGCAACGCAAAGAACATCGAGGGGGAGCGGGAACTGGTGGAGGAGTTCGCCCGCCGGATCAACTCGCGGCTCATCGCCTACATCCCCCGGTCCCGGATCGTGCAGGTTGCGGAACTGCAGAAGCAGACGGTCGTCGAGTACGCCCCCGAATCGGACCAGGCGGCGGTCTACCAGGAACTTGCACGCGCGATCCATCGGAATGAAACGACGAGTATCCCCACCCCCCTCGAGATGGATGAGCTCGAATCCTTCGCCCTCGAATTCGTCCAGGTTTGAGGGATGCACCCTGACCGGGGCGCTCTCGGTGCTCACGGAAGTACGGGACGCCGTCTCCGTCATCCACGGTCCGGCGGGATGCACGCACCATAATTTCTCCCTTCTTCACGCCACATTGCTCTCGAACGACCGGCTCGAAGTCCCGCGCCTGCTCTCCACCCGCTTAACGGAGAACGGCATCATCTTCGGAGGCGAAGAGGCGCTGGAGAATACTCTTGCGCGGGCGCTCTCCCTCTCGCCCGCTTCCGTCTTCGTACTCTCGACCTGCATCGTCGAGACGATAGGGGACGACGTCGCGGCAGTCTGTGCAAAAGACCGGGGCGTCCCGGTGATCGCCGTGCCGACCGCGGGGTTCCTCGGCGGGGTTTTTGAGACAGGCATCAGAAACGCCCTTGCCGCGGTCGCCTCCCTCGCCGGTCCTGCGGCCGAAAAAACCCTCTCGGCAAACCTGGTCGGCGAGAAGAACCTGGAATACGGCGTCGACGAGAACGCAGCCGAGATCGCACGCCTCCTTGGCCGGCTCGGCATCGGGATCAACCTCCGGTTCGTGCGGGGGATCGAGAGCCGGGACGTCGAACGCCTCGGGTCCGCCGCCGTAAACATCCTCAGGGAACCGGCACTCCGGCCGGTCGGCGAAGACCTCGAGCGGAGGCTCGGCACGCCCTGCGTGGACTCGTTCCCCGCCGGCCTTGCCGGGACATGCCGGTTCCTCGAAGAGGTCGGCCGCATCTGCGGCATCGACGCCTCGGCCGCCGTCGAGGAAGAACAGGCTCACCAGGCAGAGATGCTCTCCCGGTTCGACGACATCGCCGGGAGCCGCGTGGATTTCCAGTCCCCCCACCCCATGCTCAGGGGCGACCCGGGCGCAGAGGCCATCTGCGCCGAATGCGCCGAAGCCCTCGATCTCACCGTCGATCCGGACGGGGCGGCGATACCCCCCCCGTACCCGGCGCCCGTCGGGACCGCCGGCCTCCGGCGGATGCTGCACCGGTGGCGGGTGCTCATCCGGGAGGAGAGGCGGAGATGAGGGGTGTGTGGCGACCGCCGGCAACCGCACACTTAAATATCCGATGCGTGGAGAGAGTGTCGGAGTGAGTGCCAGAGTATGTTCGAACGCATCCTGTTTCCAACGGACTTTTCAGAGCCCTCCATGAAGGTGCTGGACTACATCCCCGCACTGCAGGAGGCAGGAACCCGGGAGGTCGTCCTCGTCCACGTCATCGACTCAAAAGACGTCACGCTGATCGCTTCAGGCGGGCAGGGGTTCCTCGGAACCGTACCCGACCAGGAGACCGAGGCCCAGCGACAGTTGCGAGAAGAGATTCAGCATCGGATCATCGACACCCGCCGGGCGCTCGAGAAGCGGGGCGTCAAAGTGACCGTCCGGACGCCCGTCGGCAGCCCGGGAAAGGAGATCGTTGCCGCGGCGGATACGGAGGGGACCTCGCTCATCGTCATCGGTTCCCACGGCCGGTCGAACATCCGAGACCGCCTGCTCGGGACGGTCTCGGAGTACGTGATCAAGAACGCCCGTCAGCCGGTCCTGGTCATCAAGCGGGACAGGGTTGCCGGGAGATAATCCTCTCTCCTTTTAGTCCGAAAAAGCCCCTCTACTACTCCCGCCGATTCTCCAGCAGCCGCCGGATCGCACGCAGTTCCTCCACCACGGCATCGGCAGCCGGCCCCTCTTCCGGCTCGCCCCCGGTCGCGGCGACCGGCCCGGTAGTCCGCACGAAGTTCATGATCTTCTCCTGGAGATCCTTCGGATCGGCTATCCCGTTGAGAACGATCTCCGCCCGGGCCTGCGCCGAGTACCCGGCGGTCTGCACCCGGACCGCCGAGAACGAGAAGAACCGCATCAGGGGCCCCTGAATGATATCGACGTTCGTGATCCGGTTGTAGGGGACGATCCCCGTCTGCCGGAACCAGACCCCGCGCTGCCAGGTCACCTCGGTGACGGTGAGCCGGTAGATGATGCTCTCATGGTAGAGCGGTATCCAGTAGACGACGAAGACGACGACGGCGAGCACCGGCACGGCGACGGCAAGAGCGACGGGCAGCGGGCTGAAGACGGCGATGGGGACCAGCCAGGGCAGGACGAAGGCGGCGACGGCCAGGACCAGGGACGCGTAGAGGTACGACCGGAACCGCGGCACCGGCCCGAACGCCTCGCCGATACGGAGCGGAGTAAGGGACATGCTATCACACTGATATCAATCCGGGAAGATTAAGTCTTCCCGGCCGGCGAGATCCCTCCTGAGGATGTGACGATCGCCCCCATCGCCGAAGTAGGCCGGACAGAAGTCCGTCTCCCGAAAGCCGTGCCTCTCGTAGAGCGCGCGGGCGGCGTGGTTCGACGGTGCCACCGAGAGGTAGATCTCCGCCGCCCCCCGCTCACGGAGGCTGCCGATGACGGCGGCAACGAGGCTCTCCCCGAACCCCCGGCGCCGGTACCGCTCCGCCACCGCCAGCCGGATAACCCATCCCGTTGCCGGACGATGCTGCACGAGAGCCCCGATGGTGTAGCCGACGACCTGCCCGTCGCATTCCGCGACCAGGAAGGTGTCGGCGAAGAGGACGCCGGCCTGCCGGATGAAGACCTCGGGCTTGCAGTCTCCCGGGCTGTTCTCCCGCTCGAGGGCACAGACCGAAGGAAAATCGTCTTCGCGGTATCCCCTGATGATCAGGTCCATACCGATGTATTCGGTGTGAAGGCATATATCGGCAGCGACCGCGTTAAATGCGCCCCGTCTCAAAAGAAGGGGTAGCCCCGGGGCGTGAGGCCCCGGAGCGCCCCCGAGGTTCGTCTCTACTTGCCCTTCGCAAGCATGTCGCGTGCCATCTTGTACGTCTCGACCTTGTACTGCATAATCTCGATGCGCTGCTGTTTCATCTTGATGCGAGCCTCAAGCATCCGGACCATCAGCTGCCGCATCTGGTCCTCGTCGAGGAGATCGTACATCTTCTCAAGGAGCATACCGTGCCCGCCGGGACCACCGTAGTGTGTCATGCCATAACCCCCCTCATATCGACCTCGCCCGTGCGGGCGGGGTCGGCACCCCGGTGTCCGCCGGGCCATAAAAATCTTATGGCCGGTGGAGCCTGCCCGGGGGGGTTACCGCGAAGGCGCGAATGCTCCCCCGTGTTCGGCCCAGTTCTCGACAGGCGGTTCGTAGAGGACAATACAGACGTCTTCGGGAAGGACCCCGGCATTCCGGGCCAGGCGAGCCACAATCGCCCGGTAGAGGGCCTCCTTCTTCTCAGGCCCGCGCCCCGGCATGAGGGATGCCTCGATCAGGACCGCGTCGTCGGATCGGCCGGGAGGCAGCGGGAAGTTCTCAACTTTTCGCTCGCACAACCGGATCCAGAGAGCAGTTTCCGGGGTCTGCAGTGCGTCCATGAAAGCCTCACGGACACTCTCGATAAGCGATTGCCGGTACTCGGCGGGCTTTCCGATACGAATCTCGATTCTTACAAGTGGCATGCGGACCTTCCTCCAGCGGCAGCAGGGGATCAGGGCGCGTCCCCGTTCGCCTGCATGAGTGTTCCGGCACCGGGAGCATTAACGGTTTCCTATAAGAGGTCCGTGCTTTCGCTCCCGGGGCGCCGGTTCCGGTTGATGCAGGCATTGAGCACCTCGTCCATCAGCCGGAGGGTCCCTTCGATCCCGATCAGCGCCCGGGAGGAGAGAGCGACCCTATCCCGGAGCGGCGGCGTCAACCCGACAAATGCGGCGCCCGGAGCCATCGCCTGCTCGTAGGAGGAGCCGAGGATCAGATCTGGTTCGGCGCCAAGGATCATCTCGCGGATGACCGAGAAGTCGGTCGTGTGGATGACGGCATCATTCCCCGTACCGGGATCGTTCCGGGCCGCTATGCAGGCGATATCGGCACCGAGATACCGGTCGAGGAGGTCGGCGGCAAACGCGGCATAGGCGTGTCCGGCGGAGATTGCCACCCGGGGAGGGTCGAATCTCCGGAGGTACTTGTCACAGGCCTTCCGGATCCGGGCATCGTCCCACGCAATCTCCTCCATGACCGGACGGGTATCCACGCCGCCGACTTCGGCTGCAAGCCGCTCGAAGGTCTCGCCGACGGCGTCGAGGCCGAGGAGCGAGCCGCAGGAGGTCCCGACGCCGCTCGCGAGATCCGGGTTCGTCCCGACGGTGAACGGCGCCGCCCGCCGGGTCGCGGGGTAGCGGTCCAGGCAGAAGGTGGCGGCGATCCCGACGCCTGCGAGGTTGAGCAGGCGCCGCGCCTCGAGAGCGTTTCCCCGGCAGAAGGGATCGGTGCGGCAGATGCCGTCGATGTTGACACCGGGGGCGTCGGGATCGACCTCCGGCGCGATCGCCTCAAGCGCACGGCGATATCCGGCCTCGAGGTCGCCGAGGAACCCGGGGCTGTCGACGATGAGGATCTGACCGTCACGGGCAGCATCTCCGATATCCTCGCCCATGATGGCGGGCACGCAGGTGTTGACCACGGCTATCCGGGCGTACCGCCCCTCGAGTTCCCCGACCACCTCCGCGAGACGGGACTCAGTGCCGAAGATCACCTCGTTCTCGACGAGAAACGTCCCGTGGATGGGAACCCCGACGAGCGATGCGGGATAGAAGTAGCACCCGCTCGAGCCGTGGACGATGACGGCGACGTCCTCGAATCCCGCGAGGCATGCGACCGCCCCGGTCATCGCGCAGGGCCAGAGCGGGTTTTCGCACGGCATGTGCTGGTTATCTGGCATCGGTCTACAAGATCATGGCGGTGCGGGGATATAAAAGACGGGTTCCGGGGAAACGCCCCGCGAGACGCCTGCAGGTACTGGCGGTCCTATACCGTCTTCACGAGTTCCGCGAGGTAGCGCCCGACCTCGCTCGTCTTCCTCGCGCCGCCCATATCCCGGGTGACGTATCCGTCGAGGATGCTCCTCTCGATCGCCCTGAGAACGGCCGCCGCCGCCTCGTGCTCGCCGAGGTGGTCGAGGAGCATCGAGCCCGCCCAGACGGTGGCAAGCGGGTTCGCGACGTCCTGGCCGCGGTACTTCGGCGCTGACCCGTGGATCGGCTCGAACATCGAGGTGCCCGCGGGGTTGATGTTCCCGCCGGGGGCGAGCCCGAGCCCGCCCTGGATCATGGCCCCGAGGTCGGTGATGATGTCGCCGAACATGTTCGGAGTGACGACGACGTCGAACCACTCGGGGTTCTTGACGAACCACATCGTGACGGCGTCGACGAAGTTGAACTCCGTCCTGACGTCCGGGTAGCCGGCGGCGACGTCCATGAAGACGTCGCGCCAGAGGCCGTAGACGTCGGAGAGGACGTTTGCCTTGTCGACCGACGTGACTTTCTTCTCCCTCGTTGCGGCGAGGTCGAAGGCGTAGCGGATCGCCCGTTCCGCGCCCTCTCGCGTGACGACGCCGATCTGGTAGGCGAGCTCGTCGGCGTCGGTCTCGACGTCCAGCCCGAACCTGACGTTGTAGAGGTCACGGACGACCTCGAGGGTCTTTTTCTCGCGTCTTCCGGCGAAGCGGGAGCCGATCCCGACGTAGAAGTCCTCGGTGTTCTCCCGGACGACGACGAAGTCGATGTCTTCCGGGCCCTTGTTCGCGAGCGGCGTCGTGACGCCGTCGAGAAGTTTGATCGGCCGGAGGTTGACGAACTGGTCGAAGTGGAACCGGATGGCAAGGAGGATGCCCTTCTCGAGGATCCCGGGCTTCACCCGGTCGTCGCCGATCGACCCGAAGTAGATCGAGGAAAACTTCGAGAGTTCCCGGATATCATCCTCGGTGAGGAGTTCGCCGGTCGCGAGGTAGCGGTCGGCCCCGATATCAAAGTCCGTCCACGCGATGTCGAACCCGTAGCGCTCTCCTGCGGCGTCGAGGACATCCTTTCCCGCCGCGACGATCTCGGGGCCGATACCGTCCCCGCCGATCGCGGCTACTCGGTGCTGCATGTCTTCACCTCATCCAGGTCTTTTGCGTAGGCGACAAGGCCGCCGGCATCGACGATCGCCCTCATGAACCCGGGCACCGGCTCGATGGGGAGCCTTTTGCCGTTCACCTCGATGTAGCCTCCGGCGAGGTTCACCGTGACGGTGTCGCCGTCCCGGATAGCGTCCGCCCCGGCAGAGACCAGCGGCAGGAGCCCGGTGTTCACGGCGTTCCGGTAGAAGATCCGCGCAAAGGACTTCGCGACGACGACCTTCACCCCGGCGCCGAGGAGCGCAAGCGGCGCGTGCTCGCGGGAGGAGCCGCACCCGAAGTTGGTGCCGGCGACGACGACGTCGCCTTCCCGCGCCTCTTTTGCAAACTCATCCCGCGTCCCCTCGAACGCGTGCTTCGCGAGCTCCGCCGGATCGTAGATGGTGAGGAACCGCCCGGGGATGATCGCATCCGTATCGATATCGTCGCCGAACTTCCAGGCTCGCATGATTCACACCTCCCTCGGGTCGGTGATCTCGCCATAGAGGGCGCTCGCCGCCGCCGTCGCCGGCGAGGAGAGGTAGACCGACGCCTGCGCGCTCCCCTGCCTTCCCCGGAAGTTCCGGTTCGACGTCGAGAGCGAGACCTCGCCGGGGGCGAGGAGGCCGAATGCCCCGCCCATGCAGGGGCCGCAGCAGGGCGCCTCGACAAGGGCACCCGCCTCGACGAACCGCTCGATGAGCCCCCCGCGGAGGGCCTTGAGGTACTCCGTTCGCGAGGCCGGGATGACGATCACCCGGACGCCGTCCGCGAACCGGTCGGCGTTCCCGAGCACCTCGGCCGCCTCGGCGAGGTCTTCGTAGCGGCCGTTCGTGCAGGAGCCGATGAAGACCTGGTCGACCTTCGTCCCGGCGACCTTTTCGACCTCCACGACGTTGTCGACGTTGTGCGGGACGGCGACCTGCGGGGCGAGGTCGGTGACGTCGTAGCGGCGGCGTTCCCGGTAGCTCGCGTCCGGATCCCCTGCGAGGTCGAACTGCTCGATCTCGCGGCGGGCGGTCACGTAGTCCCAGGTGGCCGCGTCGGGCGTCACGATCCCCGCCTTCGCCCCCATCTCGATTGCCATGTTCGCGCAGGTCATCCGGCCCGCCATGTTCATCTCGCGCATGGCCCGTCCGGTGAACTCGAGCGCCATGTAGGTCGCCCCATCCGCGCCGATGTCGCCGGCGAGCGAAAGGATGAGGTCTTTTGCCCCCACCCTCCGGCCGAACGCACCCTCAACCTCGACGAGGATGCTCTCCGGCACCCGGAAGTAGAGCGCCCCGAACTTCAGGACGAATCCCATATCGGTCGAACCGATCCCCGTCGCAAACGCGCCCGCCGCACCGTAGGTGCAGGTGTGGGAGTCGGTCCCGACGATGATCTCGCCCGGCGCCGCCCGGCCCTTCTCCATCACGACCTGGTGGCAGACGCCCTCGAGGAGGTCGTAGTTGTGGATTCCCTGCTCATCCGCAAACCGGCGCATGAAGACATGGTTCTCGGCAGCGGGAATCGAGTCGGCGGGTACCTGGTGGTCGAAGAGCATAATGATCCGCCCGGGATCGAATACACGCTCTCCATCCATCTCGCGAAAGACCCTGACCGCAAGCGGGCCGGTGATATCGTGGATCATCGCCGCATCCACAGGTGCCATCACCACCTCTCCCGCGCGGACGGGTCTCCCGCACCGTTGCGAAAATATCTTTTCTGCGATAGTCGCCGACATAACGTATCGTGTTCCAGGTACGCGCTCCGGACGTATCTATTTTGCCGGGGGCCGCCGGAGTGGTGCAGTGAATCGGAGCCCTTTCCGGCCGTTTTCCCGGGACATTACCCTTATGTGGCCCGGTGCGGATTCTATAAGGAGAAGCGATGACCGACGGACCGACCCCGGCAATGCGGCAGTACTATGCAGCGAAGACCCGGTACCCCGATGCCGTCCTCTTCTTTCGGATGGGGGACTTCTACGAGACCTTCGGCGAGGACGCCGGCGTGGTGGCCCGGGAACTCGACATAACCCTGACGGCCCGGGGCAGGGACAGGAACGGCGACCGGATGCCGCTCGCGGGCGTTCCTCATCACGCCGCCGACGGCTACATCGCCCGCCTGGTGAACAAGGGCTACAAGGTGGTGATCTGCGACCAGATCGAGGACCCGAAGACCGCGAAAGGCGTCGTAAAGCGTGATGTCACGCGGGTGATCACCCCGGGGACCCTGATCGACTCCTCGATGCTCGGCTCCGCAGGCGCCCACTACCTGATGGCGGTCGCTCCCGACCGGAAAGAGACCTTCGGGCTCGCATTCCTGGACGTCTCCACCGGCGAGTTCTTCGTATCCTCGGGAAGCGGGGAGCGCGACTACGCCGAGGTCGTCTCGGAAGTCGTCAGGTACCGCCCGTCTGAGGCGATCGTCCCTGAAAGCCTCACTGACGCGCTCCCCGCCCGGCTCAAGGCCCTCGGGGTGACGGTGAGCCGCTACCGCGACGACGCCTTCGATCCCGATGCGGCGTACGAGCGGCTCTGCGGGCAGTTCGGGACGGCGACGCTCGACGGCTACGGGTGCACCGGGATGGCGGGCGCAGTCGCCGCGGCCGGAGCGGCGCTCCGCTACGCCCAGGAGACGCAGCAGTCGCCCCTCTCTCACATCACGGGGCTTTCGACACGGGTTCCGACGCGGAACATGGCGCTCGACGCAATCACCCTGCGGAATCTCGAAATCACGGCGGGCATCCGGGGCGAGGGCGACGGGAGCACACTCCTCTCCGCTCTCGACGTCACGGAGACGTCGATGGGGAGCCGGACGATGCGGTCGTTCCTGATCGCCCCCCTGCTCGCGAAGGAGGCGATCGAGGCGAGGCTCGATGCCGTGGAATGGTTCTTCGATCACGCGCTTGAGAGGCAGGCGCTTCGCGCAGCGCTCAGCGACTTCGCCGACATCGAGCGGATCGCGGGAAGGATCGCCTACGGGAACGCCGGGCCGCGGGATCTCGCGACGCTCCGGGAGTCGCTCGAAACGATCCCGGACGTAAAGGCGCTCTTTGCCGGCGAGGTGCCGGCCCTCGTCCGCGAGGCTCTCGACGCGATGGGCGACCATGCCTCCGTCATCGACCTCGTCGGCCGGGCGATCGTCGACGAGCCCCCGGCGCTTGCAAAGTCCGGCGGGATGATCCGGGAGGGGTTCAACGAGAAGCTCGACGAGCTCCGGTACCTCGCGACGACCGGGAAGGACTGGATCGCGAAATTCCAGCAGCAGGAGCGGGAGAGGACCGGAATAAAGTCGCTCAAGGTCGGCTACAACCGGGTCTTCGGGTACTACATCGAGGTGACGAAACCGAACCTGCACCTGGTGCCGCCGGAGTACGAGCGGCGGCAGACGACCGCGAACGGCGAGCGCTACACGATACCCGACCTCCGGGAGAAGGAGGCGATGATCGCGACCGCCGAAGAGCGCCTTACCGCCCTCGAAGCGGAGATCTACGGCGAACTCGTCCGGACGCTCGCGGCGGACGTCCCCGAACTCCAGGCGACCGCCCGGGCGGTGGGGCTGCTCGACGTCTATTCTGCGCTCGCCGAGGTCGCCGCCCGCTACGGCTACACCCGCCCGGCGATCGAGGAGAGCGGTCGGGTAGTCATCCGGGACGGCCGCCACCCGGTGGTGGAGCGGCACCTCCCGGTCCCGTTCGTCCCGAACGATACGGACCTTGATGCCGCCGGCGACCAGATCATGATCATCACCGGGGCGAACATGGCCGGCAAGTCCACCTACATGCGGGCGGTGGCGCTCTGCTGCATCATGGCGCAGATGGGAAGTTTCGTCCCGGCCCGCCACGCCACCGTCGGGCTCGTGGACAGGGTCTTCACCCGGGTAGGGGCGTTCGACGACCTTGCCTCCGGGCAGTCCACGTTCATGGTCGAGATGCTGGAACTCGCAAACATCCTGAATAACGCAACCTCCCGAAGCCTCGTCATCCTCGACGAGATCGGGCGGGGGACGAGCACGCTGGATGGGTGCTCGATCGCCCGGGCAGTGGTGGAGTTCCTGCACGGGAAGGCGGTCGCCGGTCCCCGGACACTCTTCGCGACCCACTTCCACGACCTGATCGACCTCGAGGGCACCCTCAAGCGGGTGAAGAACTTCCACTTCGCGGTGAAGGATACCGGAACCGACGTCGTCTTCCTCCGTAAGATCATCCCCGGCGCGACCGACCGGAGCTACGGCGTCCACGTCGCCCACCTTGCCGGGATCCCGAAGAAAGTGACCGACCGGGCGATGGCGCTCTTGAAGGAGGCGTCGACGCGGGAGCTTCCGGCCGGGGTGCGGGCCCCCCGCTACACCCAGATGCTCCTCGTCGACCCCGGCGAGGGCGTTGTGGAGGAGAACCCGGCGGTCAGGGAACTCAAAGATCTGAACCCGAACGAGATGACGCCGATCGAAGCCCTAACAACCCTCTGCCGCCTCCAGAGACTCGCGAACGGCGAGAGGGAGGAGCAGCAGTGACGAAGATCCGCGTTCTCGATCCCGACACGGTGAACCAGATCGCCGCCGGCGAGGTCGTGGAGCGCCCCGCGTCAGTGGTGAAGGAGCTCCTCGAAAACGCGATCGATGCCGGTTCGACGAGCATCCTGGTCGACGTCGCGTCAGATATGGCGGGGATCACGAAGATCCGGGTGACCGACAACGGCGAGGGCATGACCGGCGAGGAGGCGGATCTCGCGTTCCATCCCCACGCGACGAGCAAGATCCGGGATATCGCCGATCTCTCTGCCATCAGGACACTCGGGTTCCGGGGGGAGGCGCTCGCGAGCATCGCCGCCGTCGCGGAGGTGACGCTGGTCACCCGCCCACGGGGAGGGGGAGCGCTCGCCGGCACCAGGCTGGTGGTCCGGGGCGGCGAGGTCGTGGAGAAGAGCGAGGTGGGAGCGCCGGAGGGGACGACGATCGCCGTGGAACGCCTCTTCTACAACACCCCCGCCCGCCGGAAGTTCCTCAAAAGCAGGAACACCGAACTCGCCCACGTCTACGCGGTCGTGGAGAACCTGGCCCTCGCCCACGGCGAGGTCGCCTTCCGGGTGGTGCACAACGGGAAGGAGCGGATGGCGACCCAGCGGTCGGGAGAGGTCCTGAACACCATCGCGGCGCTCTACGGCGCCGGGCTCGCCCGAACGCTCGTCCCGGTCGACGGAAGGCTCCCGTTCCTCCGTATCAGCGGCTATGTCTCCCGGCCGTCGGAGAGCAGGGGGAATCCTTCGCAGATTTTCGTCAGCATCAACGGCAGAAGCATCGCATCCCGGCAGATCGCCGCCGCCGTCCGCGAGGGCTACGGCACCCTCCTCCCGAAGGACCGCTACCCGGTGGCGTTCCTCGATCTTATGATCGACACCGGTCTCGTGGACGTCAACGTCCACCCGACGAAACGCGAGATCCGCCTCTCCCGGGAGCGGGAGATCACGGGGGCGATCGCGGCCGCCGTGGAGGAGGCCCTTGCCGGGCACGACCTCGTCGGCGACGCTCCACCCGAACCGGTGCAGCAGCAAATCGCCCGGGCAGAGCCCGCGCCGGTGCCGGCCCCGGCGACCGGCGAGCCCGCGGCACCCTACACGGCCGGCCACCGGGAACTCGCGCTCTCCGACAGGCAACTTCGCCGGACGGAGACGGAAGGCGGCGAGAACCTCCTGCCCGCAATGGAGCCGATAGGGCAGGTGGCGGCGACCTACATCGTGGCGGAGGGGACCGACGGCACCCTCTACCTCGTCGACCAGCACGCGGCCCACGAGCGGGTCCTCTACGACCAGGTCACGGAAGAGCGGGATAAGGCGGCCGGGTCGCAGGAACTGATCATGCCCGTCATTCTCTCGCTCTCCCCGAAGGAGGCGGCCGCGCTCCGGGACGCGATTCCTCTCCTCGCGGACGAAGGGTTCGTTGTGGAGGAGTTCGGCCGGGACACCTTCGCCGTCCGGGCGGTGCCTGCCGCCCTCGGCGCGGCCGAGGACCCCGGAACCGTCCGGGAGACGATCGCCGACCTCCTCGCCGACGAGTCCCGCACCGCCCCCGACCGTCGCGAGGCGGTCGCCTGCATCGTCGCGTGCCGCGGTGCGGTGAAGGCCGGCGCCCGTCTCACGCACGACCAGCAGAAGCGCCTCCTCGCGCAACTCGCCCGTACAAAGATCCCCTGGACATGCCCGCACGGGAGGCCGACGGTGGTGGCGTTCGACAAACGGAAGCTCGACGGGATCTTCCGCCGGGGGTGACCGGACCCGGCGTCCCGGGCTAAAATACGGCATATAAACTAACCTTTTTGAGATTCGCCAGAGATTATCGGCACCCAGGGCAAAATTCCGTATCACAATGGCTTTATGCTCTGGAGATCAGAACGGCTATATGTCACAGCGGGACTCACCCGTTGCAGACGAAAGGATTGAACACGTTGACGCTACTCCAGCAGATCCGCCTCTGGATGAGGACCAGAAGCGGAGGGAAGCAGTATCACGACTGTGAGAACGATCTAATAATCGAACACTACTTCGATATCTCCCCCGAAGTGATCCTCCCTGAGGATATCCCCGATATCCCGCTGGAAGAGATCAGGTGACGGGGAACCCCAAAACGTCCTGCCGAACGAATCACCTCTAACTCCGAATCTCTCACTACCCGCCACTTTTTTTGAGAGACCATCCGGGAACGCCATACCCCCGGGCGTTGCAGGGCAGGGTCCGGTGAAAAAAGAAGTCAGAGAAACCGGAACGACTCCGCCACCGGAGCCGCGTCGGCGTTGTAAACATCGTACCCGGGGGGGAAGACCGTGTGCATGACCGAGTAGGCGACGTTGTCCCTGACGGCGTAGCGGATGATGAAGGTGTAGCGGTCTTCCTCGACGATGGGGACGGAGAAGACCGACTCGTACGCCGGAACCCCGTCGAGGGAGGTGGCCGTCGTGGACACCCATTCGGCGTCGATCCCTTCGCGGAGATCTTCGACGTAGGTCGCGTTCAGGGCTTCAAGAACCTCTTCGTCGGCGGCGTTCTTGTTTGCGAGCGGGTTCGTGTTCACGCGAACCTCCTCGTGCTTGTCCGGCGAAGAGAACCATACGCTCTCGCCGGACTCCGTGTAGAACCACCCCTCCGGGCAGGTGACGGCATAACCGTAGGTGGTGTTGACATACGTGCCGTTTCCAGGAACAGGCACCGGGGTCGAGGTGGGGATCGGCGTGGGGGCAAGGCCGGGATCGGGCGGCTGCGGCGAGGGGAGCCCCGGCAGCAGAACCGCCAGGACAACGGCCAGAGCAACCACAAGGACCCCGGCGATCAGCAGTCTCTGGGATCTCATATTATCCGGGTACGTGGCCCGGGAGAGGATAAATACCTTCAGTCTGGTCCTGCTGGCGGCCGGGATCAGCCCTTCCAGCTGTGGCTCCGGGATGCCCCGGGGCATTTCCTGACGGCAGGCGCCTCCCCCGCGGCCGTCGTCTGCCGTCAGGAAATCCCGGCGGCCTCGGATACGGGAGCACGAAGATCGGTGAGCAGATCGTCGATGGTATCCACATACTTCACCCGGATGCCGAGGTTCTCCTCGATGTACTCTTTCGCGTCCACGACGACCGGTCGTTGCCGCGCTATTCTCAGTCCGCCTAACGAACGGACGTCCTCCCGGTAATCGAACACCTGAGTGTTCTCGTCCGAGAGAATCAGGAGCGTCTTGCCGCTCCCCGCGGCGGCCTCGGCCTTCTCGAGGATTCCTCCGACCGGGCCGATACTCCCGTTCTCATCGATGGTTCCCGTCACGGTCACGCTCTCGTTGAGCGGGAAGTCCTCCAGCACCGAGAGGAGCAGCACGGTCATCAGCGCCCCCGCACTGGGGCCGTCGATCTCGGATACCTCCTCCGGCCCCTGGATGCTGAAAATTATGTCGCTCCCCGTGAGGTTCACACGGGAACGGTCGGCGGCGACAACAACCGCAAGGTTTGCAGCATCTTGAAAGGCTATCCCCATCAGTGGCGTCGTCTGGACAAGCACCCTTCCCCTCCCGGGCACGACCTCGACCGAGACGTTCACCATCGCCCCCTCTTCGGTCACCTCCTCGTAGAGGAGTGGGCCACCCCGATCGACTTTGACCGTCTGGATGATGACCGGCACCTGCATCGAGGCTGCGCTGCCGTTCCCCGTCCCCCTCACCGGAGGGAGAGGGGCCATGGTTGCGGTCGGGAAGGTTTGGACCTCCTCCGGCTTGGATAGGGCCGGGGAGATCTCGTCTTCCGGCACGAGGACGACAGCCAGGAGAGAGACGTTCGCAACAAACGATAAAACGAGCAGGATCGTCAGGGTCTTCTCCCGTATGCGCATACGCTGCCCGAATACCATGTGTCGGGATATATAACTTTCCGCTGCGCGACTGGCGCGAGCATCGCGAGCGGCAGGAGCGGGAGCACCGTCAGGTGCGACTGGGGATGGCTCGTTAGAGCCGGAACTCGAGCACCGCCAGGTGCGAGTTGCGACGGTTCGTAGAACCGGAGCAGGAGAAGACCGAAGGTCTTCGACTCGCAATGGCTCGTTAGAGTCAGGGCTCCGGCTTTTTGAACGCCTCCACCCGTCATCATACCTTCTGCAACGAGCCGTCCCGGCAGGCCCTGCAGGCCATCACGCTCCGCCCCCTCACTCTTGAACCGTTCCGGGCCTAAAAAGCCGATAACCGGCAGATTTCACCATGATTCTCGCGCTTCGGCACGTATCGTACACAGAAACGCTTCAATACAGTTTTATCCTCATCTGCCTGAAGAAAAATAATGAACCAGGTACCAGAGCGCTTCTTGCGCATTTACCTGCCCGCATGCGTCCTCGGCATGACGATCCTCCTCATCGCCGCTGCGGGCTGCACGAGCACCGCCTCGACCGATGGAGATTTCATCTCCGGGAGTGTGGCAGGGGATTACACGGGAGGAACAATCTATGTTGCGGCGATCGACGCCGCGGCGTATACGACATCGGATATCAGGGTCATGGAGACCGGGGAGCATCCCGAACTCTCGCAGTACGTCAGCGGCTTTGCCGCGCTCGATGCGCCGGGCGATTACGTCATCTCCGGACTTCCCCCGGGCAACTACACCGTTTACGCCTGGGCGGATACGGATGATGACGGCCGGATCGACCATCTCGATTATCGCGACCCGACCGGGTGGTACTGCACGCCGTCCCACCTTACCCCCGCCAGGGTCGCCGTTACACCGGGGAACGCCACGACCGGGATCGATGTAACCCTCGTCGCCCCGACGCCCTACCCCGACGAGGACGTGAACGTCACCGTCGGCAGCGGCGGCGGAAGGCTCACCGTCATGAAAGGCTGCCACGTCCTCCAGGTATGGGGAACGCCGGAAGAGCGGGCGTATGCCTACGGCTACCTCTGCGGCCCGCAGATCCGGGACTGGATCGACTACGTCCTGATCGAGTCGTTCATGCAGTCGCCCGCCGACTACGAGGACCTCTTCATCCCTTACGTCAGGGAACATATGGCACCGGCAAACCCGACGTATATGGCCGAACTCGACGCCATGCTCTCCGGGATGGCCGCGAGCGGCACTGACCTCTACCTCCCGTCGGTCTCGCGGAACATCACCCGCTACGACCTCCTCGCGGAGAACACCTACGACTTCATGCTCTACTACAGGATCTACGGCCTCATGATGGGCGACCTCGGCATCAACCGCACCGTGGCGGGCGACGCCGGCGTTTCGCCGCATCTCTGCACGAGCGCGATCGCCTGGGGCAACCTGACGGAGAACGACGAGCTTGCCGGCGGGCTGATCCACGGCAAGAACATGGACGGGGAGAACGACCTGCGGAAGGTCACGGTGAACAGCCTGCTCGTCATCGCGACCGACCCGGGTTCCGGCGCGAAACGCACGGTCGGGATAGACTGGCCCGGGTTCATCGGGACGTTCAACGGCATGAACGAGGACGGCCTGGTGCTGGTGCCCCACTCGTCGCCGTCGATCCCGAACTGGAACGCGACCGACCTCACGCCCACCACCTTCCTCTACATGGATACGCTCAGGAGCGAGAGCGATGTTGTCGGGGCGTGGGCCTACTGGGAGAGAGCGAACGGGACCCGGACCGGCGGGAACAACGCAGGGGTCTCGGCTCCCTACGGGAACGGGACGGGAAGCATCCCGGCGGCGTTCGAGACGGACTCATACGGCGGCGCTGTACGCGGCCCGGGCGTCGTCGAACCGGGCGACTGCCTCCTCATCGCGAACAACTACTACCTCTACCGGGGCGCCTATCCCCCCGCCGTCGAGCGGGTGGACGGCTACCATGCCGAAGTCAGGCCCAACGACTACCGCTACCAGAACATGCTCGCCGTCCTCGACGGCTACCGGGAGGAAGGAAAGACCATCGGCACGCCCGAGATTATCGCGCTCATGCAGTCGGCGTCCGTCTCGGAGGAGTACCGGGGCACCACCGAGTACACCTTCATCGCGTACCCGGACGCGGGCGCGTTCGCCGTGGCAAAAGAGGACCTCGCGAAAGGGCTTCTAGACGCACCGTTCGCGGAGTTCGCGCACTTTGACTTCGATGAGGTATTCGAGCGGCCCTCCCCGGCGTGAGGAGATTCGCTGCTCTTTTTTCAATGAAGGCGGGGCAAGATCTATCTTCACATCTTCGCGTGAGTCAAAACAGTCTTCTTGGACCTCCGTCAATCCGCTTCTTTGACCGCCTCCACCTCGAGGCGCACCATGGGGACGTGGATGCGGCCGTCGGCCGAGGGGAACCTCTCCACGTATCGGTTCACCACTTCTTCGATGAACACCGGCCGGAGATCTTCGGGCAGCGGCTCCAGGTAGAGGTGCCAGGTGGTTCTAACCCATCCCGCGAGGCCTTCAGGGAGATCGAACGTCATGTCTTTCCCGATCAGTTCGGCCCGGAGGGGCGTGAGCCCCGCTGCTTCCAGGAGTTCACGCTCGCCTTCAGGCCCGTAGAAGGCGTAACTCGGGGCCAGGCCGCCAAAGAACCTCCTCCACGGATCTTCCGCGAGCATCTCGTTCGCGATCGCCACGATCGGCGCGGCGTTGCCTCTCCCGCCCATCTGGAGAAGGATCCTTCCCCCCGGACGGAGAGCACGGGAGATGCCGGAAAAGACCCTGCCGTGGTCGGGAACCCAGTGCAGGGCGGCGTTCGAGAAGACCACGTCGAACTCCTCATCGAACCGCAGATCGAGCATGTCGCCCTCGACGAACCGGAGGTTCGGATACTGCTCTGAGGGAAAGCGCTCACGGGCGAAGGCGATCATATCGCAGGAGAGATCGAGGCCGAGCGCCGAGCCGGAGGGGAGGGAGGCCGCGAGCTCCGCGGTCACCTTCCCCTCGCCGCACCCGAGGTCGAGCACACGCTCGTTGCCGGCAAGCGCGAGCTTCGTAATCAGTTCATGCGCCCAGGCCTGCTGGGCGGAAGAGTGTTGCCCATAATCGTTTGGATTCCACGCGTGCGTGATGATACCCCCTCCGTGCGAATTCCCTGCCGGAGCAGCGGCCAGGCTCTCACAGATAAGTGATGTCGCCGCTGCAGAACATCAAACCACCTGCACCGGATCGTGACGGCAGATGCTTTGAGGCACCCGGAGAACGCCATGAGAAGCCATCGATTCCATGCGGGATTGGTCAAAAAAAGGTTGCCGGAAGTACTCCGGCTCAATTCTCCCCGCCGAGATTCAGCTTCTTCGTCTTCCAGGCCCCCTGCCGATAGAAGAACAGATCGCAGAGGAAGACCACCACGACGCCGCAGACCACCGCGAACCAGACGAACTGCAGCGGGAGACCCATCGCCACAGCGACCGCAGCAAGACCTACCTGCACAATCAACTGCCCCGCGATCGCCGCGTACATGCCGGGCCTCGTCATCCCCGCACCGTTCATCGCAAACCCCATCGTCATCGCCATGGCTATCACGAAGTACGACACGGGGACGATCTGCATAAACAGCATGCCGTCTGCAAGCGCCTCGCCCGTCGCGCCGAAGAACGCCAGGAAGTGCTCCGCGTACAGCAGGTAGAGGATACCCACAGTCGCCATGAACGACGCATTCGCGATCATCGCGATCCTGACCGCTTTCTCCGCCCTCTCGACTTTCCCCGCGCCCAGGTTCTGCCCGACTATCACCGCGACGGCCGTGCAGAGCCCCATCACGATGATGAGACCCAGCATATCCAGACGCTGGCAGATGCCGTACGCCGCCACCGCCGCCGTGCCGTACAGCGCCACGATCGCGGTCATCCCGAGGAACGCAAAACTCCGAACCCCGCTCTGTACCGCCGAGGGTATCGTGACCTTCACGATGTCCTTGATCAACTGCGGTTCGAACGTCCACTCTTTCGGGAACCGGACCGGCCTGTTCTTCCTGGACGGCAGATACATCGCCCCGATCAGAAGCAGCACGCCGGTCGTACGTGATATAAGGGAAGCATACGCAGATCCGGCTATGCCGAGTGCCGGGAGACCGCCGAGACCCGTGATCAGCGTCGGGTTCATTACGATGTTCACGATGTTCACCGCGATCATCACGAACATCGGTGTCCTGGAGTCACCCGTACTCTGGAAGACCGTCGTCAGGATCATCAGCGTGACGAAGACGAACATTCCTATCAGCATCGGGGAGAGGAAGCGCGCTCCCTCCGCCGCAACCTCAGGATCGGCCCCGAGGATCAGGAGAAGGTCCTGCGACCAGAATATGCCGATGACTGCAAGAATCGCTGAAAAAGCAAGTGCCAGGTAGAGCGAATGTGAAAGGATCACCTGAATGCGCTCGAACCGCTCCGACCCGTATGCCCGCGAGACGAACGCAGCCGTTGCCGTCACGACCCCGAAGATCACGGTCGTGAGCACCAGTATGATGGATATGCTCATCGCTCCGCCGGCAATCGAGATATTGCCGAGTTTGCCGATGAAATACATATCCACAACCTCCAGGATGCTCGCGAGGAGATTACTGACGATGATCGGAAGAGCCACTATCAAGAGGCATTTTCCGACCGGTCCTTCGGTGAGAAAATTTTTGGATGAGTTCATCTTCAAGTGATCATATATAAACGGGGTGAGAGATGATAAAGGTTCACCGACCTTTTAAATGCAATTTATCCGCAAATCCCCGAAGGGAGGCTGATTCGGCGTTAAACGGAATTACTGGAAACATCCCGGTCCATAGAGGAAGGTGATGGAGCATCTCACCCGGCCTGTCGGTCCTGGTGCGTGGAGGGCAACCATCCCGGTCCGGCGAAACCTTACTCAATCAGACCCGTTCCGGGCCCAAAAGATTGATGCGGTAGAAAGGATCATGCAGGTCTTTCCCCTGCATTCAAATAGGTTCATCCGCTAACGATGAACAGGAAGGTTGTCCACTGTCATTTGAATGCAACCAGTGCGGCGAATGCTGCAGTCATCTGGGCCTGGTCCATACGATCCATAACGATTATGGGAATTACCGCTTCCTGATCCGCAACCAGTACACGGGTGAAACGACGGAAGTCTCGATCGACCCGGATAAGATCTCCCTGTTTGCCGACAGAAGCATCTTCTCCGAGCGACCGGAGGCGTGCCCGTTCTTCCGGTATGACGCGCCGGCCGCGAAGGGATACTGCACCGTCCACCTGACGCGCCCCGAGATCTGCCGGGACTACGGCTGCTGGCGCCTGCTCATCCTCGATGGTTCGGGGAGAAGAGCCGGAAGGATCATGGGCCGGCGTCACCTGGCCTCGGAGGATGCTCTACTGACCCGGCTCTTTGAAGAGCATATCAATCACCGGGTCGAACCCGACGACGCCACATGGGACCGACAGGTGATTGAGGTACTGGTCGGGGCCGGCTACACGGTGCGGACCTGACCCGGGCGACCGCGGATTTTTCTCCCGGCGAAGGGTCTCCGGGCATCCAGTTTCCAGAACGAGAACACCGCAGAACGGAGAGGTATGACCGCATTGTGCGTATGCGGCAGAAACAATCATCCCATCCGGCAGAGGTCCCGCATCGTCCGCAGGACGTAGAGGGTCTCCCCCTCGAGCGCCTCCTCGTCGACGACGAACGAGACGAATCCCGCCCGGGCGAAGAGTTCCCGGACCTCGTCAAGCCCGGTCAGCGACGAGACCAGGAGGAGAATGCGCCCGAAGGGCGCGAGCACCCTCCCGGCGTCGGCGACGAACCGTTCTATCACTACCCTTCCTGTCGGCCCGCCGTCGAGGGCGTACTCCAGCCAGTCGTCGAGCCGCTCTTCGGGGGCGGTCGGGAGATAGGGCGGGTTGAAGAGGATGAGGTCGAACGGGCCGCGGAGTCCCGAAAAGAGGTCCGTCCGGACCGCTTCCACACCTCGGGCGCGAGCGCACCGGGCGGCGTGGGGGTTGATGTCGGTCGCGACCACCTTCGCCGCCCGGCCCATGAGCCCGGCCGCGGCGTAGCCGCTCCCGGTCCCGACCTCGAGCACCCGGTCGGCCGGTCGGACCTCGGCAAGCGCCGCCCGGAGAAGGAGCCGGGAGTCCTCGGCAGGGGGATAGACCTGGTCGGGAAGCATCCCTAGCTCCCGCTCATTTTGTTCGCGATCAGCGCGAACTCCTCGAGCGTCAGGTCTTCGGGCCGGCGCTGCAGGAGATCGTCGGGGAGATCCGCGATCGTCCGTTCGATCGCCCCGGCGGGAAATGTGTCCTTACCGCTCCGAAGGCCCTTCCGGACGGTTTTACGCCGGTGGGAGAAGAGCACCCGGACGACGTCCGCGTAGACCGCCCTGTCCGCGATCGGGAACGGCGGTTCGTGCGGCGTGATCCGGACCACCCAGGAGCGGACCTGGGGTTTCGGCCGGAAGGAGGAGGGCGAAAGGTCGAGCAGGGGCTTTACTGAGGCGTAGGTCTGCACCATCACCGAGAGCCGCCCGACGTTCGGCGTTCCCGGCGGCGCGATCATCCGCTGGGCAAACTCCTTCTGGTACATCAGGACCGCAACCTCAAACCCGATCGCAAGAAGCCTGAACGTTAACTTCGAAGAAACGGAGTAGGGGAGGTTCGCGACGACGATATCGAACGGCGGGATATCCACCTTCTTCGCGTCGCCCCTGATGATCTCGAGGCAGCCTTCCTCGATCTCGTCGGCAAACGCGATCTCGAGCTCCTCCACGAGAGCCGGATCGATCTCTACCGCAATGACAGTTGCACCCCGATCGAGGAGTGCGCGGGTGAGGATCCCTTCGCCGGGACCGATCTCGAGCACCCTCCGGCCGGAGACGTCGACAAAACCGGCAATCTTCTCGACGGCCCTTCGGTCGACGAGAAAGTGCTGATCCTTCGGAGCACTCATCTCGATGTGAAGACGTGATATTTCTCGTCCGGATCCTCGATCTCGTGCAGGATCCGGTTGACGATCATTCGATCCGGATGTGGAATCGACTTGATCCGCCCGGAGATGTCGGCGAAACTCTCGAACGGCTTCTTCCCCCGCTGCTCGATGATCTCCCACATCAGTTTCTTCCCGATGCCGGGGAGCAGGTGCAGCATGTGGAACTTCGGCGTGATAGGGACAGACTTGTTGAAGAAGTCGACGAACCGCGGCTCGTTCTCGCGGACGATCTGCTCGACCACGAACGGCAGTTCGAGCTTCGCCGTGGCCGTCAGGTCATCGTAGCCGATCCGCCGCTTGACGCGCTCGATCTTCTCCCGCTCCGCATCGCCGATATAAACGCGGTCGTAGAGCTGGATATCCACACCCGGTTTCGGGATGAGCTCGAGCAACTTGAACTGGTCCACCCCGACTGCCTGGACAACCGGTTCGCGCTTGTAGGTAGGACGCTGGTCGCTAACGTATCCCATAGGGAGGACATCGATGACTACTGCGTTCTCCTCTTTCCTTTCGGTCTTCATTGGCACCACCCCTTCAATCAGAAGTGGGTCATTACCAGGTCAAGTATCTCGTCCAGCTCTTCCGTCGTAAGATTGAACCGTTCCTTGGCGTAGATGGCCCGAAGTTCGTCCCGGGTCCGCGGCATAAGGTTCGCGATGCGGTATGCGATCTCTTCCTTCATCTTCTCGAGTTTCATGAGCTCGTCGGCAAGGGCGCGAGCCTTCTCGGAAGACGTCTTCGAGAGGTGATTGGCATGCTCGATACTCTTACGAAGCTCGTATGACATCTCCTCTCCTGACTCGAGCCGGGCTGCCTCCACGGAAAGCAGGGTATCACGCAGCTCGGGAAGCAGCATCCGCTCTTCGCTGATAATCCGTTTTACTTTCATGCCAATCACTACTGCTGAGGGTTATACTTTCTGCGCTTTTAGATGTTGCGGTCTCGCAATCACCTGTTTTATTGTCTCTCCATCCCGGACTTCGAGCACCCATGCGCGTCCGCGCTGCCCGATGACCGTGCCGGTCTTCCCGTGGAATCTCCGGTGGGGCATGCCTTTCTGGACACTCGGCTCGACCACGACGTGTACCCGCTGCCCGATCTCGAAGTTCTGAATCACCGAGGTGACCGGGGGGATACCGCGTTTTCGAAGGTCCTTCTTGAACTTATACCGCGTCTTCTTGCGTGGTCCATTGTGATGTGCCATGATTACTCACCATACTCGTTAGCTGTTTTGACCAGCACCACATCGAGGCTGACAACACTTGCGGTGCGCCCCAGGATCTGGGCAAGGCTGGGCTGGGTTCTGCCGCCGTCACCCGATACCAGTTCTTTGATGTAGAGGCCTGCTTCGCCGACGACTTCGACCCAGTATCTGCCGTCTTCTTCGCCCGTACACCCGATATCGAGGACCTGCCGTTCCCGAACTTTATCTGCCCGTCGGTGTGACACCCGCTGGGGGGTGCGCTGTCGTATCGTTACACCTTTTAACTGATCGAGGGCCGCCCTGAACTCATCTGGCGTTACAGAACCGTCGATCTCGACCAGGATCCTGTATTTTTTATGCGCTTTGTCTGATTTAAGGCTTTGCACCATCTTCCGATCCGCCCATCCGGCGAGATGAACCTCTACCCGGCCGGCGGCAGCCCGGTTGATCTCCTCTTTGAGCTGAGCAAGGTCCACCGACCGCTTCCGCGGCGCCTCGATCTCCATCACGAAGGGGCGGCCCGACCCGAGCATCCGGGCGTCGATGTCCTCCCGGCCGGCGCCGTGCAGGACGGCGTTTGCTGCGCTAAAAGCCTCGATCGCCGGCCGGCCGATCAGTTCCTCGACGGAATCGGCGTACTGCTTGCCGGTGAAGTCGCACTTCTCGCATCCCGCGCCCCGGCACGTCCGGCAGTCCCAGTGGGTCTGGGGGATGCCCCGCTCGTACTTCAGGTACCGGCCGGAGAAGAAGACGGGGTTCACCTGCACCTCCACGGAGCCTTCGCCGAGATCGAGGATCGCGACGACGTCGGGCTTCTTGAGGTCGGCCGTCTTCCCTGAGAGGGCCGAGACGGCTTTGCCCACTTCCCGGTTCATCTCCGCCTTCAGCGGTTCGGGGTCGCGGAGGGCAAGATCGCTCCAGACCATCTCCTCGCTCTCCGTGACAAGCGGCGGCACCTTCGTTCCGATAAGGAAGGTCTCGAACTCGATGCCGTCCAATGCCTCGACGACCCTTGCCGCCCATTCACCGGTGCGTGAGAGTTCCCCGCCGCAGATCCAGCAGGACTCCGGGTCCGGTTCGTGGTGCGGTTCGTTTGCCGCAAGCTCGTGCGCGACCCTGAGAGCCCTGCCCCGCTCTTCGTTCGTCAGTCCAAACGACCGCTTGCCGAAGAAACGCCCGAGGCAGTGGTTGCAGGTATCGCCGTACCCAAGGATTGCTTCTACCTCTTGTATGATATCCATCAGGATTCCCTCCGGTCCATCTCATTCAGGAGAACGGTGATAGTGTGATCGGCATGCAGCGACCGCGGCCCCACCGAGTAGCGGGAGTAGCCCGCCATCAGCGTCTGCTCCTCGGGGGTGAAGTTATGGTGGTCGGAGAGGATGTAGGACTCCGGGAGCGCCTGAACCGTCCTGATGTCCTCCCCCTCCTCGTCGAGGACCGCAAACGGGATCTCGGCAAGCAGCCGTGAAAGCCCGCCGCGGCGGACGTAGACGCCCGGAGTCGACTCCCGGAACGAGTCCCCGCAGGGGATCGAGAGCGCCTTCTTGATCAGGGCTGCGCTGCTCCGTTCGTCCGGCGAGAGGTAACGGACCTCGGCACCGCGGAAGAGGACGGTCTTTTCGGGCCCGGGCTCCCCGCAGAGGACGAGGTAACACTCGACGTCGCGCCGCAGATCGTGAGAGAGAAAGAACGAGGAGTTGATGCAGCGGCAGAGGACGTCCATCCTCCCGCCGCTCCCGGGCAGATCGTTGAGGCTGAAGGTGCCGCTCGTCACGGCAAGGTGGCCCACGACGGCAAACCGCTTCATCTACTGGGTCCGCCGAACTTCTTCATCATGCGCTGCATGTTGAACTTGCCGCCGCCCATGCCTCGCATGCCCTTTAAGGCACGCTGCATGATCTTGTAGTACTTGATGAGGTCGCGGACGTCGTCGGGCGTCACCCCGGCGCCCCTGGCGATCCGCTGGATCCGGGAGCTCCCGATCATCGACGGGTCGTCGAGTTCCGGGGCCGTCATCGAGTCCATGATCACCTTGTAGCGCTGCATCTTGGTGCTGGTGATGTCGTAGGCGTCGTCCGGGATCTGCATGCCCCCGAGGGGGAGCATGCTCATGATCTGTTTCAAGGGCCCCATCTTGTTCAACGCCTCGAGCTGCTTGTACATGTCCCGGAGCGTGAACTTACCCTTGAGCATCGCGTTGACGTCGAGATCCTCGCCCGAGACCGCCTCCTCCGCCCGCTCGACGAGCGCTTTCAGGTCGCCCATCCCGAGCAGCCGGGAGATGAATCCGTCCGGGTCGAACCGCTCGAGGTCATCGATCGTCTCGCCGCTCCCGATGAAGACGATGCCGCTCTGCGTCTCAGAGACGGCCGAGAGCGCACCCCCGCCTTTCGCCGTGCCGTCCATCTTCGTGACCAGGACGCCGTCGATCCCGATCGCCTCGTGGAACCGGCGGGCCTGCTCGCTCGCCTGCTGGCCGAGCGCCGCGTCGATCACGAGCCACCTGTGGTCGGCGTGCGAGATCTCGTTGATGTTGACGATCTCCTCGATAAGGTTCTCCTCGAGGGCGTGCCGGCCCTGGGTATCGATGATGATGACTTCGTAGAGTTTGCGGAACTTCGGGAGGCCTTCCCGGACGATCTTGAGGGCGTCGGGCTCCTTCGGATCCCCAAAGCACGGAACGCTGATCCGGTCGCAGAGCGTCTTCAGCTGCTCGTATGCGCCCGGCCTGAAGGTATCGGCGCAGATCACCCCGACCCTGAGCCCCTTGCGCTGGAAGTAGCGGGCGAGTTTTGCCGTCGTCGTGGTCTTCCCGCTCCCCTGCAGCCCCGCCATCAGGATCGTCTGGGGCCCGAGCGCCACCTCGCCCGGCGTTCCCATCATCCGGACGAGTTCCTGGTAGACGATCCGGAGGACGTGCTCCCGGACACCCATCCCCTTCGGGGGCTCCTCCTCGAGGGCGCGCTGCTTGATCGCCTGGGAGAGCTGCATCACGAGTTTGACGTTGACGTCGGCGGAGAGAAGCGCCCGCTGCAGGTCGCGCACCAGTTCGTCGACCGCCGCCCGGTCGATCACCGTCTTTCCGGCGAGTTTTTTGACGGCATCTTTTAAGGACGTACCGAGGTTATCGAGCATCAGTCTTCACCCCCGAGAAGTTCGTCGACCACGGCCCGGGGCTCAAACGGCATGATATCGTCGTAGCCCTGGCCTGTCCCGAGGAAGAGGATCGGCTTTCCTACGGTGTGCGCAACCGATATCGCCGCACCGCCCTTGGGGTCCATATCCGCCTTCGTCAGGACGACCGCGTCGGTGCCGACGGCCTTGTTGAACTCGTCTGCCCGGATGACCGCGTCGTTGCCTGCAACCGCCTCGTCGACGTAGACGACGAGGTCGGGCTTCATGACCCGCCGGATCTTCTCGAGCTGGTTCATGAGGTTCGCCCGGTTGTGGAACCGGCCGGCCGTATCGGCGAGGACGACGTCGATATCGTGCGCCTTCGCATACTGGACGGCGTCGAAGAGGACCGCGGAGGGATCGGCACCCGCCTGGTGCTGGATCGTCTTGATGCCGAGACGGTCGGCGTGGGTCCTTATCTGCTCGATCGCGCCCGCGCGAAAGGTGTCGCCTGCGCCGATCACGACCGAGAACCCGTTCTTCTGGAGGTAGTTGCCGACCTTTGCGACGGTCGTCGTCTTGCCGGTCCCGTTCACGCCCGTAAAGAGGATCTTCACGGGCCGCTCATGCCCCTCGATGTATTCATGCAGATCGAGGCCGTCGCCCAGCACGCCGCAGAGCGCGGATCGCAGGGTCGATACGACCAGGTCGTCGACCGAGGCGCCGATCTTTCTCTGCCGGCCCACGAGATCCTCCCGCATCCGGCCGATGATCTCGTCCGTGACCGGGAGCGCGACGTCGTTTTCGAGGAGTACCATCTCGAGCTCAAAAAGAGGCTCCGCGATGTCTTTCTCCCGGAGAAGGACCTCCCGCTCCCGGACAAGGACCTTCACCCTGTTAAAGAGCGTGGGCTTCTCCTGCTCTTTCTCCGGAGCCTCTCCGGGAACAGGGGATTCGGCCGGGGTGCCGGGCTCTACAGCCTCCGTTCCCTCCGGCAGTTGTGCAACCTGCGGCTCCGGTTCGGCTCCGGCAGCCTCCTCGATATTCGAGGCGAATTTAGTCCTGATATTCTGAAGTTTTTTCTTTAAGGAATCAAACATTATCTACTTCCGCCCTGGCCTGCCTGAGCCTGCCGGGCCCCCCGGTAAGCCGCCTCGAGGCGCCGGGAGATCTCCGTTGCCTGCCCCTGCAACTGCTCGACCGAACCTGCAACCTTCTTCGCCACGGCCTCAAGTTCGGTTATCCGATCCTCGAGATACTCAACCGCATCAGCGCTGGCCCTCTCGACCGAGACGTCCGCCCCGATGTTCACGAGAACGTGGCCGCCATCGAGCACCTTCACCCGAAGGTATGCGCCGCCCCCGATGGGGAGAAGAACAGTGCCGTCCGCGTTCTCCTGGATTGCCCGGAGGGTCTCGATGGCGGCGGCGGCCTCGAGGCGCTGCTGCTCGATCATCGAGAGCTGCTGCGTCAGGAGTTCTATCTGCTGCCCGTACTCATTTAAGTACATCTGGAGGGTCTGTATCTCGCGAGGATCTGCCTGGTCCACGTCATTCACCAGCTACTACGTTAACCGACTCGATGGTGATATAACTTCTCTTCAGGCGGTGTTTGCTTCCGATATCCGCAAACGTCCTCTCTTTTGCCTGGTCCTCGTTCGGGGCGCTGATTACCTTGCGGTACGGTTTCCACTCATTGTTGATCTTACACGCGCCTACAACTTCAAACGTCTGGTTCTCCATGACTGTATCACTCCAAAAACCCAAAGACTTCCTCTATTCGTCCCAGCTCAAACCCGGTCGTAACGGATCCTGCGATGTAACCCTTGCTGTTTGCAAGGAGCCCGGAGCCCACGAGACCGCTTCCCATGTTGACCGACCCGAGGCCGATCGGAAGGTCGACGACCCGTTCGAGGTTCGCGATCTCCGTATCGTTGGCTCTCGGGTGGACGAGAATACCTTTGTTCGTCGCGGATCCGGCCATGCCGACGGTCTTGATACCCCCGAGCGATAGCCGGACCACCGGCACACCAAGGAACGACCCGATCTCTTCGGCGACATTGATCTCCATCTCGGGATGGACGGCAGCAACGTAGTCGTTTGCGAGGATCACGTTGCCCGCCGCGTTCATGGCGCCCCTGAGCAGCAGGATGTCGCGGTACTCACTGAGGACCGCCAGTTCCTCGTCGGTGGCAAGGCCGCTGACGACCAGGCCCTGGCTGTTTCCCGCGACGAGCGAGCCGATGATGCTGCTGCCCTGAATATAGGTGTTCACGATCTCGACGTCGAGCTCCCGTGCGAGGGTCCCGGTGAACTCCTCGGGCGCTCCCGGGTACACGATCGCTATATCCTCAAATACGCGGGCGTAAACACCGATGTTCGGATCGCCGGACAGATCGATCGTCCCTGTCATCTCACTCCTCGGCGAGCTCGGCCTGAACCTGCCCGTCCTCGAACTTCATCGCGCGGACGCGAATCTTTCGCGGAGGCTTCTGACTGCCGTTCTCCCAGACCTTCTCGTTGATGCTCTGATCGAGTTTGACGTCCTCGCTCTTCATGTGCCGTACAAGGAATGCCCTGATGTCCTTGATGGCGGTGTTGCCCCGCTTCCACCGGGGTGCACGCTTCACCTCACGAAGAGGGATGATATAGATATGTTCCTTCAATGCCTCTGCCATAGCCTTACACCTTCAGGGAGCTCCGTCTCCAGTTGCGCCGCTTCGGATGCGACGCAACCGCACGGTTGGTCCTGATCATCACCCATGCCGGCACGCGGCGGTTCTGCTCGCATGCCTTTGCCAGCCGGATCTTCCGGCCTTTCATTAACTTGCTCATAATTCTCACTCTCGCAATCTTTCAGGTATCTTTCCTCGCGACCACCAGCGACTGCAGGTGGTGGGGAGGGAAAAACGGCGCCGGATCGATGCCGCGAGCGCGAAGCGCGTCCCGGATCTCCCCTTCGTAGTCGCCGTTCCCGATGCTGCCGGTCTCCCCGTACCGCACCACCAGCAGGCGTTTTGCGAGGCGTTCCACCTCGCGTTTCCCGTAGCCGAGAAGCGGCCGGACGTAGGAGCAGCCGGTGGTCATCTCCAGGTGCTGCACCTCGGAGCGTTCGATCCGGGGGACGCGGTCTTCCCGGCGGGTGCCGTCGCCGATCACCGCATACTCGGCCGAAAGTGTCTCGATCGCCGTCCGGTGAACCATGTCTATCGCGTCGTTCGGGTATCCGCACGTTAAAAGCAGGTCGACGGCCTCGCGAAGGAGATCTTTCCCGAGCACCCTCTTCTTGAAGGGAAGGTTCAGGGCGGCCGCTGCGGCCCGCACTTCCGGGACCTCGCGGTCGGGATCGAATACGCAGGTATTCAATTCCACGCCGTAATCGCGCGCGAGCATGATTGCCGCGAGCGCGCTGTCTTTCCCTCCCGAGAAGAGCACACCTGCTTCCATTACTTCCGCGTAATCCTGAACTCTTTCTTCGATGGTGTCAGCTGGGCAAGCAGGGCTTTCAGCTGCTCGTCGGTGATCCGCTGCCGGACCCTGCCGCTCTGCGCGAGCATCACCAGTTGCTGCTCGACCGCTTTTGCAAACTCCGGCCGGGTCAACTTGATGGTATTGAGCCGCTCCCTCGCTTCAGGTTCGAGGATCTCCATGAGGGCGGCGCGGATCTGCGAGTCGATCTGTTGCTGGCGTGCTGCCTCTTCCTCCATAGCCTGCTGGTCCAGCGCCTGCCGCTGCATCTGTTCCATCTTCCGGCGGCGGAGTTCCGCGAGTTCGTCGTCTACCATCAGTCCTGCCTCCTTTCAATCAGTATTTCGTAAGACCCGGCGCAACAGAGATGGCCTGGGTCTTCATGCCGTTTGCAACGTTGTCGAGGAAGGACCTGCCGGCTGCAGTGACCGTGCGCCCCTCGCTTCCGTGGGAGACGTATCCGGCCGCTTCGAGCTGCTGGAAGATCTTTCGGACAATGGAGCCGCTTCCCCGCCTGAACTTGTCGGGAGACGAGCCCCGGTCACGCTTGCCGCCGTAGGCGGAGCGCATCCTCTGGATACCAACCGGACCGTCGGTGTAGATACGCCGGAAGACCGCCGCAGCACGCACATACCACCAGTCGTCATTCTCGGGGGGCATCTCTTTATGTACCCCCGTCTTTGCAAAAGCTGCCCAGTCAGGGGGCTGAATCTGCGGGTTTTTCTTGAGTTCTTCTGCCACCTGCCGGATGAACATATCGGCAGGGATGTCGTATACAGTCGTCATAGATGAACCTCACTCTTGCTAACAGTCTTTACATATTCGTCCAGTGACGTTTTATATATTTCGAGGATTGTGCCCGGACGATCGGCTCCGCCGCTCCGTGAGGACAAGCGTCCGCCCCCGGACCTCAACGAGAACCGCACCGGCCGATGCCGCCACCTCCTCGGGATCGACCTCGGTGTTCCGGAGCCATCGCACCTTGACGACCTTCCGGTCTTTGAGCTGCCGCCGGATCTCGTCGATCATGACATTCGTGATGCCCCGTTTGCCCACCCAGATGGTGGGCTTGAGGTCCTGGAACGACTCTTTCCTCATGGTTGAGGCCTCCCGACCGGATATCGTGCCCGGTGCCCGCAGGCAAGGCAGGTGACGACCACGCGGCCCCGGTGAACCCTGACCCGGGCGTTCGATCCCGGGACCAGGTAGGTGCTGCACCGGCGGCAGAAGCGGCGTTTCAGCGGCCGCTCAATCCGTATCCGATGACGCATGCCTATCTTCCGGGCCAGTTCCACGCACCGGTTGCTCCACGTGGGGTTTTCCGGGTAGAACTCCGCAGCACGCGCAAAGAGGATGGCGATCCTCTCGCGGGCAAGTCTCCGGGAGCCTGATTTTCGTGCAGTATCTGCCATGGTGCGATCCGTTCCAATGGTGGGTCTTGAGATTGGAGGCGGGGGAATATATAAGAGTTTGATGCCGGGGTCAGCGGACCCGGACCCGCCGGCCGGTGACCTCCAGGCGGTCCTCGCAGAAGATCTTCACGGCGAACGGTAGAGCCTCGTGCTCCTCGGCGAGGATCCGGTCGGCGAGCGTCGATTCGTCGTCGTCCGGGAGGACCGGCACGCACCTCTGGACGATGATGGGGCCGGTATCCATCCCCTCGTCCACCAGGTGGACGGTGCAGCCCGCAACCTTCACCCCGTACTCGATCGCCTGCCTCTGCGCGTGCAGGCCGGAGAACGCCGGGAGCAGGGCGGGATGAATGTTCATCATCCGGCCCGAGAACTCGCGGACGATCCCGGGCCCGAGGATCCGCATGTAGCCGGCGAGAACGAAGAGGTCCGCCCGGCAGTCCCGCATCGCGGATAAAAGCGCCTCCTCGTACGCGGCCTTCGAGGGGAACCGCGCGTAATCGACGACCGTCACCGGGATATCGGCGTCTTTTGCACGCTCTATCGCGTATGCCCCGGGGTTGTCGGTGACGAGGCCGACGCAGGTCCCGGGGATCTCCCCGGCAGCGACGGCGTCGATCACCGCCTGGAAGTTCGACCCCCTTCCCGAGGCAAGCACTGCAATCCGTTTCTTATCAACAGATGTCTCTGGATCCATAGGTACCGTTCTCCTGACTCCTTACCGGGTCTCCTCCGATCCGGTCAGAGGGGCGACGATCAGTTTCACCTTGACGATCCGCCGGCCCCGCATCTGCATCACCACCAGCGTGATATTGCTCTCCTCGACCTTGACCACCTCGCCGCGGCGGGGGATGTGCCCCAGCCGATCGATGACGAGGCCGCCGATGCTCTCGTAAGTATCGGTCAGCGGGAGGCCGAGATCCAGGTCCTCGTTGAGGTGCTCCACCCACGCCCGCGCGTCGACGAGATAGACACCCTCCTCGATCTGCTGCACCTCGGGCTCCTCCTCGTCGAACTCGTCCATGATCTCGCCGACCAGTTCCTCGAGCATGTCCTCGACCGTCACAATCCCGGCAAACGAGCCGTACTCGTCGAGGACGACCGCCATATGCTGCTTCTTCACCTGGAGCTCCTTTAAGAGCTCGTCGATCTTCTTGCTCTCGGGAACAAAGTAGGGCTCGTACATCAGGTTTCCGATCGTCGCGCTCGTCTGCTGCCGGAAGACCGCCGAGAAGACGTCTTTCACGTTCAAGAGCCCGATGACGTTGTCGATATGCTCATGGTAGACCGGGATCCGGGAGAACCCCGTCTCGTTGAAGATGGCGAGGGCGTTCTCGAGCGTGGATACGTCCTCGATCATGACGACATCCACCCGGGGCGTCATCACCTCGCGAACCGTCGTGTCTCCAAAGCGCAGCACGGAGTAGAGCATGTCCCGCTCCTCCTCCTCGATGGTGCCCTCCTCCTCGCCGACGTCGATCCACTCCTTGATCTCCTCCTCGGTGACGACCGGTTCGGTCACGCCGGGCCTGAAGGCAAACTGCCGCTTGATGCGGTCCAGGACCCAGAGCACCGGGTAGAGCACCTTCGAGAGGTAGAGGACCGGCCGGGCGACACGGAGCGCGAGTGCCTCGGTGTGCCGGGAGGCGTACATCTTCGGCCCGATCTCCCCGAAGACCAGCATCAGGATGATCGTGACGCCGGTCGCTATCCCGATACCGACGTCACCGTAGATGGCGATGGCGATCGCGGTCGCGAGCGACGCTGCGGCTATGTTTACGACATTGTTCCCGATCAGGATGGTGATCAGGAGGGCGTCGGTCGACCGTTTCAGTGTATCGAGTGCTTTTGCTCCTTTTCTGCCCTGACTTAAGAGTGCACGGACTTTCGCCCGGGTTATTGATATGAGGGCGACTTCCGAACTTGAGAAAAAGCCCGAAAGAAGCAGACAGACAATGAATAAAATGATCTCTATTGTTAGAAGGTCTACGGCTACCATTTACTCCACGCCGCATCAAGCGGCAGCATCCGGTATTGATTAATTGCCGGGATTTTATGAATTAAGTCGCGGGCAGATGTTATAAAACCAGCGCTTCAGGAGAATATCTCCTGCAGTGCTTCCGATTCCCGCATCAGGAGTACAACCTTCTCCTCGGATGAGAGAGATCCCGGAAAAATCAGGTCCTCGAGTTCCAGGGTGAGGTATCCGCCGTAGCCCCGGTCGGCGAGTTCCGTAAGCACCCGGATTGCAGACGGGTCGTCATGGATGGGGTGGTGGGGCCGCCCGTTCCCGCCGAGTGCACTGACATGGACGTTTACCATCCGCTCGATGCAGAGGTCGATGAACCGAAATACCTCGTCAAAGGACGTCATCATGGCGTGCCCCATATCCAGCGTGAACCAGAGCCAGGGTTCCCGCTCGAGCACCTCGGCGGCATCTTCCGCCGTGGAGAGGAGGGCGTTGACCCGGGGCTCCAGGTTCTCGATCGCCACCTTCACCTGCGTCCCCTCCGCAACCTCCCGGAGCCGGGCGATATAACTCTCGAACCGCCGGTAGTCGTAGGCACTCGGGTTCCGTTTCGCCGTCCTTCTTCCCGGGTGGACGGTGACCACACCCGCACCCATCCGGTCGGCCATCCGGATAGTTTCGAGGGCGTATTCGACCGACACCTCGGCGACCCGCGGGTTGATGGAGCACGGGTTCAGGTCCAGCGACGGGGCGTGGACGGTGATCGGCGAGAGTTCCGGGTGGGCCGCGATGCAGCCGGCGAGTTCGTCCTCCGGGCGGCCGCGAAGCCAGAAGTGCGGCGTCTCGACCCAGAACTCGAGGGAATCGAGGCCGGACTCGGCAACATAGTCAAAGATGTAGTCGCACGGATACTCGTGGAAGAACATCGTCGAGACGGCGAAACGGCCCATAGCACTACTTGATATAAGCCATCGGTCTAATAGATTGTGATGATGCTCGGCGGTCACTCCACCGATCCGGAGCAGTTCGGCACTCCGATTCACGCGGTCTCGGAGGTCTCGGGGCTCATCTGCGACCTCCTGGACGACGTTCGCCTGCACCAGATCTGGGTGCGGGGGGAGGTGACCAACTACAGGGACCATACCTCCGGCCACCGCTACTTCTCGCTCTCGGAGAGAGACGGGAGAACGTCCGCTCTGCTCAACTGCGTGATGTGGCGCACCTACACGTCGGCGCTCGCGTTCGAACCGAAAGACGGGATGGATGTCCTCGCCTGGGGGTCCGTGGAGGTCTACGAGCCTCACGGCAGGTACCAGTTCATCGTTCGGGAGATGCTCCCGGCGGGCCTCGGCGAGCGCCACCTTATGGTCGAGCACTGGAAACAGGAGCTCGACGCCGAGGGGCTCTTTGCCCCGGAACGGAGACGGCCCCTGCCCCTTTTCCCGCAGCGGATCGGCGTGGTCACCTCCCCGACCGGCGCGGCGGTGAAGGATATCCTCTCGGTCATCTCCCGGCGCTACCCGGCGGAAGTTGTCCTCTCTCCGACGGCCGTTCAGGGCGATGGAGCGCACATCGAGATTGCTGAAGCTATCCGGCGGATCGACGGGCTCGTGGACGTGATCATCGTCGGGCGCGGCGGGGGGAGCTTCGAGGATCTCTTCCCCTTCAACCACCCCGACGTTGTCCGGGCAATCGCGGCATGCAGGACGCCCGTGATCAGCGCCGTCGGGCACGAGGTGGACACCGCCCTCTGCGACTTCGCCGCGGACCTCCGGGCGCCGACGCCGTCCGCGGCGGCGGAACGGGCGGTGCCGGAACGCCGGGAGGTGCTCCGGGAACTTGCCGGGTTCGAGGAGAGGATGCAGGCACTCCTCCGCAGCCGCCTCGCCGCCTCACAGAACGAGGTCGAGGACCTGCGGGGGCGGATGCATCCCCGGCGGCTCGCGCGCCGCATCAATGAACGGATGCAGCGCCTCGCCGAGCACGAGGAACTGCTCCGCCGGGCGGCGCTCGCCCGGGTGCAGCGGGAGCGCTCCGCCCTCGCGGAAGCCCGCGCTAACCTCGAGGGAAAGAACCCGCTCGCCATCCTGGACCGGGGCTACTGCATCGTCGAGGCGGGCGGGAGAATTGCGAGAAGTGTTGGCGACCTCGGACCGGGCGACCATGTGGTGCTGAAGATGAAGGACGGCCGGGCGAAAGCCGTCGTGGAGGAGACATCGTATGACAGAGACGTTTGAAGAGATGCTGGAAGAACTGCGGAGGATTGTCCGGAGACTGGAAGACGGCGAGACGAGCCTTGAGGAGAGCATTGCCATCTACGAGCGGGGCGCACTCCTCGTCAAACAGTGCGAAGACCTCCTCGGCACGGCCGAGATGAAACTCACGGAACTCGGCCGCGACCGCTGAACCGGTAGAATCCCGGCGGGATGTCTATCTCGAACCGCGCACCCTTTCCGGGCTCGCCGGACTCCCGGATAGCGATCCCGGTGATCGCGAGGATCTCACGGGCAAGAAAAAGCCCGAGTCCGGTCTGCCGCCCGAACCCTCGCTCGAAGAGGCTCCCTTTTGCTTCATAAGGAATGCCGATGCCGTCGTCCTCGTAGACAAGGCTGATCCCCCTGCCGGGCTCTTCGGGATAGATGCGTATCCGGGTAACCCTTTCTCCGTGCCGGAGCGAGTTGCCGATGAGGTTTGAAAAGACCCGGGCGATGAGAGGGTCGGCATACACCTCGAGATCGTCTGCCTGCACCTCGACGGCAACCGATCCCGGATCAAGCCCCACCATTGCATCGCGAACGATCCGGGATAAAGGCTGCCAGGCGGGAGAGGCCATGCCGATATCCCGGTACTCCGCGGTGAAGTCCATGTAGTGCCGGATGTCCTGTACGGCCTCTTCCTCTTTCTGGCAGTACTCCTGCAGTTCCGGGTCGTCCGTCCGTTCCCGGATGAGGCTTAGATACCCCGACAGCACGTTGAGCCTGTTTAATATGTCGTGCCGGGTCACGTCAGAGAGCAGGTTGAGTTTCCGGTTCGCGAGAAGGAGCGCTTCCTCGGCGTCGCGCCGGGCCGTAATGTCCCGGATGTAGACGGAGAGGCCCGCACGGGTGGGGGCGGCACGCACCTCGAAGGCATGCTCCCGCCCGTGGAGATGGAACCTGCATTCGCTCACGCCGGCCCGGCCGGTCTTTGTGACCTCCCGGAAGAACCCGGCAACCTCTTGGTTCTGGAGTTCCGGGAACAGGTCGTAGATGCTCTTTCCGACCGCCTCCTTCTCCGGGCGGCCCGAGAGACGGGCAGCCGCCCGGTTCCAGGAGATGACGCGGCCGTCCCGGTCCAGGGCGAGGAAGGCGTCGCTGACGTTCTCGGTCAGTTCCCGGTAGCGCTCTTCGCTCTCCCGGAGGGCTTCTTCGATCTTTTTCTGTCCGGATATGTCGAAGAGCGCCCAGAGAAACTCGGCCGCACCGCTGCCGGGATCATGTGAGGCCGATACCGCCGCGGCAACCGGGATGAAGGTGCCGTCGGCCCGGGCGAGCGAAAATTCCTGCACCGGGACCTCTTCACCCCGGCCGAGCGCTGCAACCGCCGACCGGAAAGCCGGGACACACTCCGGGAGGAGGTGCGTGTCAAGAGAGACTCCCTGCATGAGGGCGGGAGCACGACCGAACAGGGTGCCCGCCGCCCGGTTCGCCTCCAGGATGACGCCGTCCGCCCGGGTAGAGAGAAGCCCCGCCGGGAGGTGAAGAAATCGGTCGCGATACCGCCGGTATGCGGCGTCGGTGCTCCGGATGCCGGCGACCAGTGTGTCCACGAGATCGTAGATCTCGGCCAGGTCGGACTTCTGCAGGAGCAGGTCTCCGGCGGGAACGGCACCAACACCCGCCCTGCGCAGGCGGAGACGGCGATCGAGGTCTTCCAGGTGTTCGAGGAGGTCTTCGAGCGCCGGGGTGAACGGCTGCATACCTCATCTGTCTTCCCGCACCGTGAATGCATAAACCTATCCCAGGCGGCATCACGGAGTGCATTCGCGTTCGGGAACCGATCACGAACGCGAACTCCTTCAAAGCGCATACGGCACAGAGCGGCGCACCATGCATCATGGCAGACGAGGCGGCGTGGGCGGCAATGGCGGTCTTTGCCGTGGGCGTCGTCGTGACCCTGGAACTCTTCGGCGATCCCACGGCGGGATTGGTCCTGATCGTCGGGCTCTTCGCGGCCGCTCTGCTCCCCGGAACCGGCGTACGGGTCCCCGGCGAGATCCGGGACGGGATGCGGGACAATCGGTAGATCCCGTTCGGCTGCTCAGGGTGCCTCAACCTCGAGTTGGACGACCAGTTCCTCTCCCCGGCGGAGCGCCTCGATCAACTCCCGTGGGAGGGTCGCCGCCACACGGTCTGAGCGGATGCCCACCGTCCGGTCGGAGACAAAGTCGCTCCGCCGCCAGACGAGGTCGGCGGGGTGGTCCAGGGTGAACGCCGCGCTGCCTCTCGAGCGGACCTCGACGGTCTCGCCGCCCGCGGTAAGACGGGTCGTGAGCACCGCCCGGTCGTCGCGGAGCAGCTCTTTCAAGCCCGGATCGAGGTCGGCGGCGCCCTTGTCGGCGGCGACGCCGATGATGCAGTCACCGGTCTCGGTCAGCGTCTCGTCTTTCGTCACCTCAAACGTCGTCCGGTGCGTTCCCCGGACCAGCGGGTGACCGCGTGCCCGCACGATATCTCTCGCCTTCATGCTTATTAGGAGAGGGATGCTATTGCTAATGAATGATCAGCATCGTTTGCCCCGTCTGTAAAGAGGAGTGCGAACACCAGGTTCTCCGGGAAGCCGCCGAACTGGTGGTGCAGTGCAGTGAGTGCGGCCAGGTCCACCGGATTCCAAAGCCGCCCGAGCCGGAGATTCTCACCATCAAGGCCATCGTGAGCCGTGAAACCGAATCAATGGTCTGCACCGTCGAGATGCTCGCCGACGAGGTCGTCTCTCTCGGGGACCAGATCGCCGCGGAATGCGGAGACGAGGTCTTCGGGGTCGAGGTCACCGGCATGGAGGCCGGAGCAAAACGGGTCCGCCGGGCGACGGCCGGCGAGGTGACGGCCCTCTGGACCCGCGGGATCGAGCAGGTCGTGGTGAAGGCGTCGATCCACACCGGGCGCACGACCCTCCCGCTCTACCAGACCGCCGACGGCGAGGACGAGTTCGTTGTCGGGGAGACCTACACATTCGCAGGCCGGCGGATCCGGATATCGCACATCAAACTCCGCGACGGCCCGGTCATGCGAAAAGAGGGCTGGAAGACGGTGGCCCGCAGGATTAAGCGGATCTACGGGTATCTCGAAGGCCGCTACCAGGGGCGGTGACCCTCACCGGGGCAGGGGCTCGGGGAGGTGGCGCCGGATCGCAGCCTCGAGGTCTTCACGGTGAACGAGCCCTTCCATCCGCTCCCTGACCTCGTCGCCCTCGAGGACGAGGGTTGTCGGCGTCACCCGGAGGTTATGCATTTTGATGTACTCCGGGTTCTTCACGGCGTCGATCTCCTCTATATCGATCCTGAGATCCTTCTCCACCTCGCGAAGGATCGGGGTCTGCTCCTCGCACCCCATGCAGCCTTCCTGGTAGAAACTTATCACTTTTATCGCCATGTATGGCAGGAAGCAGGGAGACTATAAAAAACTGTGGGGGTGCCGTCACCCCGTTATGCCGTTGAGCGTGACCCGGGCGCTGCCGTAGCGGTACTTGATTGTCACCGAGTCGGAAGTTGTACCTATGACTTCCCCGAAGCGCAGTGCCGGCGTCTCATTTGTCTCGTTGCCGAGGGGGATATCCGGCGTTGCAGTCAACCCGAGTAATATCAGTTCGCCTGCTTCCCAATCCGTAAGGTTAAAACCGAGCCCCTGTATGTCCTCTTCACTCAGGTTCTTCTCGAAGTCGTTACCCCCATAGGAGAAGCTGATGGTCCTCGTCTCACCGGCCTGCATCCCGACGAGTCCCGCAGAGATGGCGTTGGTCTCGAAGCCCAGCAGGCCGAAGTCCGAAACCTCAGGAGGGTGCACGACCGGGAGAACGGCAATGTTCTCGCCCGAGACCAGTCCGCCGACGGCCATCTCCAGGCGCTGGGTCAGGAGAATATTGCCGTTCCCCTTCTCGTACTCGCTCGCGAGGAGGTTCTGGTCGGTCGTGATGAGGGGGCGCCCGTCCTCGCTGAAGATGGTGTAGTCGATCACTGCCGCATTTCCCACCTGGGCGGTCGGCTTCTTCTCAAACATCGGGGCCAGGTACGTCCCCACCATGGCCACCGCCACGATCAGGGCGATTCCCACGTAGGCCCATTTCATCCATGGCGCGGTATCGTCCTTCGATGTTTTCTGCTGTGTCTTTTTCATTACGAGTACAATCGCCGTTTGGTGAAATAAAATGATATTGTTCTGGAGGAAAGAAGAGGCTCCAAAGAAAATTTTATATCACAGCAACACTACCTTAAGGTTAGCCCGAGCGACCTGCTCGCCTCGGGGCAATACCAGAAGATAGGAGCGATTACAATGGCAAAAATTGAACGAGGACCGTATCGCACGATATGGCAGGACTTCGACGATCTTATGGCCGAGATGGAGAGCAGGTTCCAGGCCATGCTCGGAGGGATCGGCGCACGGGGAGAAGAGGTCCGGGGCCGCGTTATCCCGGCAGTCCGTGACTTCCGCGTGGACGTCCGGGATCATGAGGACGAAGTGATCGTTGTAGCCGATCTTCCCGGCGTCGAAAAAGAGAACGTCGCCGTCCGGCTCGTCGATCCCCAGCACCTGGAGATCACCAGCAGGCGGGCGGGCGAAACCGAGGAGGAGACCAGGGATTTCTTCATGCGGGAACGTGTCTACGGCCAGATGAGCCGCACGGTGCTGCTTCCCGCCGAGGTGACCGAGGAGAACGCCGCAGCCTCGTTCAAGAACGGCGTACTCGAGGTCCGGCTGAAGAAAGCACCGACCGAGACCGGGACTACGATCCCCATCGAATAACCTTATTTTTCATGCCGATAGCTATTTCAACCGAATAATTCATGTCGAGCCAGCGTGACACTATCATGATGGATAAAAAGAAGGTCAAGGATTACATGACCTACGACGTCGTCACCGTCGATGCAAACGGAACGGTCCGGGACGTCATCGAAGCAATAAAAAATACGCACCACGACGGCTTCCCGGTCGTGGAGAACTCAAAAGAGGTGGTGGGCTACATCTCGGCGCGGGACCTTCTCTTTGCCCATCCGTCAACACCGATAGAGCAGGTGATGTCCCGCCACCTCATCGTCGCCGACCCCGATATGAGCGTGAACGATGCAGCCCGCGTCATCTTCCGTTCCGGCATCCAGAAACTCCCGGTCGTCAATGAAAAGAACGAACTCATCGGGATCATGTCGAACGCCGATGTCATCAGGTCCCAGATCGAGCATGTCTCGCCGGAGAAGGTCTTCAAGTTCATCGAGACCCTCAAAAAACTCTACGGGGTCGAGCCGGCCTTACGAAGGGGTTCGGTTCCGATCAACGACCTCCTGCCCACCCAGTCGAAGATCTACGAGGACGAACTCGAAGGGCGGATGTACGAGATCCAGAAGGGGCTTGCCGAACCCCTGATCGTGGTCCGCCGGCCGGGCCGCTGGATCCTGGTCGACGGGCACCACCGGGCGATCGCGGCGAAGAGGCTCGGGATCACGAACCTCGACGCCTACATCATCGAGGTCAGGGAGAACATCGAGCTCGGGATGGAGCGGACGGCCCGGACGCTGAACCTCAAGACGCTCGACGACATCAAGGTGCTCGATTACGCCCGCCACCCTCTCGTCGCGCTGACCCACCGGCTTGTCAGGCACGGGTGAACAGGCCTTTTTTCCCACCGGGAGCAGCCCCGGGCTTTTCGGTTGCGGTCCCGTGTAGTAGACGTTACCGTGGTTTTCCTCGCCATACGTCCCCAGGGTGAACCCGAGGACCAGTCCGGCCGCCGCATGATGCGGGTTGTACTCGTGCGTGCCAGCATCAAGCGGTTCGCCGTCTTTGCCGTCGATCCAGCTGTCACCGTCAAAATCGAGATTATAGGGGTAGGTGCCATTTTTCAGGTTGTAGGAATCAGTCAGGCCGTCGTGGTTCGAGCCGGGGTAGAGTAGTTACCGAACCCGTTGCGATACTCATCCGCCTCGTAGGTAGTCTAGCAGACCGTCTCCATCCTAATCGGCGTTGTTCAAGGCCATGGTCACCGATGTGGCCAAATTTTCGGCAACTGACACCGTTGAAGTGAACGGCACATAGCCATCCTTCCAAACGGTGCCGGTACGGTTGCCGACGAAGCTGGAATGGCCAGCGAGACATCAACAGATCTAGTTTGCTAGCGTCCTTCTCCTGATACCTCTCCTTTTCGGGTGTTCTGCCGCTCCCCTCTTTGCAGGAGCGAGAATCGAACTGCAGTCCCAAGCGTGGCGCCCTGCAATTATGGTGCCGCTCCTCGCCGCCGTCTTCCTGCTCCCCCCTCTCATCCCCGTCTGCCTAGCCGGTTCGATACGGATAGATCCGCTGTTTTACATTCCGGGGTGGGAACACTTCGGCGTATCACCTTTCCCTGACGCCTTGCTGGACCTCGCGGTATTTCTCTCGGGCTCTCATGCTCATCGGTCTTGGGATGATCGCGCCGTACCTTCTCTTCAGGCGTTACCTGCCTCTTAAGCAGCCGATTCATGCCGTTTTCGCCTCAGGAGTCTTTCCCTTTCCGCTCCAAATGCTACTCTCTGTCCGGGAGAGACCCTACCTGCCTCACGTCCCTTGGCTCTCCTTTCTCGTCCTGATGCTCCTGGGACTTTTCCTTGTGGTCGGGGGCGGCGGTGATCCACGTGATCTAGGCAGTGGCGGGGCGGAAATAGGACAGAGTCTCTCGTTACGATAAAAATCGTGCAGAAAAGAAACACCGGGGTAAAGTCTACTCAATCCCCCGGAGATCTACACGGCCATAAGCGTGAACGTAATCTCCTACATCGAGTTGGAGGTCGGAGTATTTCCTATCAATATCAATAAGCATCCTTCCGATTCCAAAATCGACTGTGGCACTGTGCCACCGTTCAGCTCTTTTAGGGTCATCTGGAATGATGATCCCTTCTATGCAGCCCTTGATGTCAAGGTCAGGTCCGACATAATCTCCTTGAAGGTCTAATGATGTATCTACACTTTTTTCAGCGGCTTCCATTTTTTCCAGAGATGATACTAACATGACTAAGATGACTTCTCTAGTTTCCCCGATCATATCAGGGGTACAGAGCATATGACCTTCGAAGGCACCATCAAAGACGTATGCCTTTTGCTCGCTGGCGAATTCGATAAGAACAAGCTGCGTGTAGACGCTATCCAGATATACAGCATCAGGTACCGTACCCCGAATAAAAGTTGGAAATTTGAGTTTTTCCTTCAAATAATCCATCATGCTAGTTCATCCTCAAGGGGTGTGCTGTTATAATATAGCCATTATCTCCAATAATCAACAGTAGTATTTCCCCAGAATTTGGCTCCATGTAGTGGTAAACTCCGTTGCCATTAACCCTTTGCCCATTTTTCGCCCCATCTAGGATAAGGTTCTTTATTGCATCTTGATCCTCATATGCAGGGCCGAATACATCTCTAAACTGGTTAGTGCCATGATAGTAGATGTGGTTATTCAGGATATGGATCCACCCAGACCCTCCTTCTGTATCGTATACAGCTCCTAGAATCTCACCCTTTGCTGTTCCAAGTTTTCCTTCCTCCAGCCAGACAGCAGTTCCGTCCCCACGTTTGGTCACCCGCAACATCTCGGTCGGCGTGAGTTTCTTTGTCTCGTCACCAACTAGATCAAGCACGTCATCGGCAGTAACACCATCCGCTGCTCTGACTACTCTCGTCCCCAGCCCCAGGAACGCTTCGTCGAGCAGGGCAACCTTCTCCACCTCGCTCGTGCCGCTCTTCTGAATAGCCTCGACGGCCGTGCGCCGGAACTCAATCTTCGCGGACACTTTTGCAGCATTTTCCGTAGAGTATTCGGCCATTTCTTTCCCGATCTTCGAGATGTACCGTGCACCATCGCCGCCTGTCGGGACCAGCCCGGCGAGGCAGACAAGCGCCATCTGCTTGTCCCCCTGGGAGATGTACACCCCGGCGTCCCGGATATCGCCGATGAGGACGATCCCACTCAGCGACGAGCCGATCAGGTAGTAGACGTTGTCGTGGTTCTCCTCGGCGTAGGCACCCAGGGTGAACCCGAGGACCAGCTCGGCCGCTGCGCGCCCGGCGCTGTACTCGTGCGTGCCGGCATCAAGCGGTTCGCCGTCGTTGCCGTCGATACAACCGTCACCATCGGTATCAGGGTTGGTGGGGTCGGTACCGTTGTCCAGTTCGTAGGAGTCGGTCAGGCCGTCGTGGTCCGAGTCGCGCGCCAGCGGGTCGGTACCGAACTCGTCCAGTTCGAGTGCGTCGCTGATCCCGTCCCCATCCCCGTCGACGCTGTTCGGGTCGCTCACGAGGATGAAGTAGATCTTCCCGTTGACCATGATCATCTGGCCGAGCTCCTCGCCATCGGTCAGGCCGTCGCCGTCGGTGTCGCTCAGGATGCCGAAATTGCAGTAACCATCACATATGGATATTGCGCCGACATCCCGGTTGCACCCGCACAATCACCATATGGTCTACTTAACCTGATTGAATCCATCAGAAAGTATATCTGATATTAAATAGTATTTCGAACCATGCGAAACGTCCGCTCTCAATTCAGGGAGGTGGCAAGCCTCAGTTGTCCCGAAGGCATCTCAAGAGTGCCGTTTCGGAGCCGGCATGGCTCTTCACGGACGAGAACGGGCACGAAGCCCGGCCGGATCGGAGCGTCGAGATGAGAGGGATACGAGAGACCATCGCCCGCTGGACAAAAGACCGTCTCGGGGAACAGCCGCCGCACCCGGCGGCGATCATCGGACTGTACCTGCTCTGCATCTCGCTCATCTGGTTCCTCCCGGGCTTTCTCGCGCCGGAACTCTTCGACGGGGGCAACACCCATCCGGTCTTCGTCTTCGGATACGGCGGCGTATACCTCCCCACGGCCGCCCTCTTCGGGTGTTCCGCGGCACTCCTCTTCATGCTGGTGAGGAGGATAAACGGGCCGGGCATGCGGGTATTCGCCCCGGCCGTCGCGCTCCTCCTGCTCTACCTGGTCCCCGCCTATCTCGGGGGCTCGATGCAGATGGAACTGCCGTTTTACGTTCCCGGGTGGGAGCACTTCGGCCTATCGCCCGCCGTCGACGTCCTGATGAGCGCCGTCATCTCTCTTTCGGGCATCGGCCTCCTCTCTCTCGCGGCGATCGCACCCATCCTCCTCATCGACCAGTACATCCCGATGACGCGGCCGCATGCCGCCGCGGCAGTGCTCGGCACCCTCCTCTTTCCCATTCTGATGGCGGCAATCTTCAGGATCGATCCCGTTCCGTCTGTCATCCCCTGGCTCTCCCTCTCCCTCTCGACCCTTTCCGTCCTCTGCCTCGGGGTCGCCGGGGCGGCGGTGCTCTCCATCCCTCTGGTCGTCCGCCATCTCCTGAAGAGGAGCGGCAATCCGCCCCGGCAGGTCCGGGTCTTTTGGCTGTTTCTCCTCTGCCTTCTCCTCGTCTGGTTCGTCCCGGGGTATCTCGAGCCCGGGCATTTTCTTTCAGGCTACGACTACTCTAACCCCGGCTCCTGGCAGAAGGGGAGCTGGTTCGTTCCGTATGGCCCCGGGAATCCCGAATATCCGTTGTCCACCCTCCCCACGACCGAAGGCAACTATCTCATCGACATGAACGTCTCTCCGGCCGGCCCCCACCCAATCGTCTCCCCCTGCAGGATGTACACCCGGGAGCACACAGAGGAACGGTACATCGCCGGCCAGCGGTGGTACAGGGACGAATGGACTTTCCGAAGCGAGAAGAGGATATTATTCGAATCACTGGCCGCCTCAGGCGAGATCTCCGAGACGACGCTCGTTCTCGACGACCACCTCCCTGCCGCCGGGTTCGAACGCTCCGATGCGGAGCGGGGCTATCCTGCCTGGCTCTTTGTCAACGGGTCCACGAGGGGCTACATCCTCACCTACGAGAGGCCGTTCGACGACGGGAGGAGCAACGACTTCTTCATCGTCTACTACGGGACATACGGGAACACCGTGGGCCCCGACCCGGACAGGTCCCTCAAAGCGCTGATCGCACAGCGGCTCTCCCCGTCGGCGATCCGGGCTCCCGGAGAGGGGCTCTACGAGGAGGTACAGCTGAGCCGGATGCCGGGGGCGGAACCGTTCCTCCAACTCTCCCGTATGCTCGTGTATGCCGGCGTCCTCCTCCTGACGCCCTTCCTCTTCGGGTGCTCCGCCGCGCTCCTCTTTGCGGGTGCGCTGACCGAACTGGAGACCCAAAAAAGGCGGATCGTGGTTGCGATTCCGCTCCTCGCCGCCGTCCTCCTGTTCCTCTCTCTCATCTCTGCCTACCTGACCGGTTCGACATGGATGCCGATCCCGCCGTTTTACCTCCCCACGAGCGAGCCTCTCGGCGTATCGACGCTTCTCGAGGTCCTGCTGAACCTCATGGTATTCCTGTCGGCCCTCACGCTCATCGGTCTCGGGGTGATCGCGCCGTACCTTCTCCTCAAGCGCTACCTCCCCCTGAAGCGGCCTTTCCGGGCAGTTCTCGTCTCGGGCACCCTCGTCTTCGGCATCCTCGTCTACCCGCTCATGATGATGCTTGCCGTCTGGGGCGGATTACGTCCTGCCCCCTGGCTCTCCCCTCTTGTCTGGATGGCCCTCGGGTTCTGCCTTGCCGCCGCGTGGGCGGTGGTGATCTACGCAGTCCAGGCAGCATCGGGGCGGAAGGGGTGAATCGCGTAATTCTCTGCAGGTGAATTCCGGAAAGGTAAAGGTAGCTATCGACGATCATAAGTTCAGTGTGAATCCATGACATCCGAACATCACACGACCCTGCAGAACCTCAGACGCCTCCTGCCCTCCTCACTCTTGGCCGGCCTGGTCGGCGGCGGACTGCTGGTGGTGCTCCAGACCTACGTCCATACATGGTGCTGGGGCGGTATCGCCCGCTACAACCAGGGACTCTTCGACGGCATCGGCACGTTCCAGGGCCTGGTGCTCGGCATCCTCGCTCTCCTCCTTACCGGGATGCTCCCGGTCGCCATGCAGCGGGAGGGCGGGATGGAGAGGAACTTTGCCGTCCTCGCAGGCGGGATCGCCGGGTTCACGGCATTTCTTGTCCTCGAGATTTATTCAATGGTAACAGCAGTCTTCGGGCACGGATACGCCGCAGGACTCTCCGACGTCCTCTCTCTGGCCCATGACACCCTCGCGAATCTCTTCTTCCCCCTCCTCGCCATCGGCCTCGCTATGGCGGCCCTCGCCGCTCTCGGAGCCTTCGCCGTCTCGTTCATCCGGGAGAGAGCGGCCGGGCCGAACGAGGGTGCCGCGGCATCGCGGCTGATTCTCTGCTCCACGGCCGCCGCCATCCTCGTCGTCGCGGTTCTCCCCCCGCTCGCCGCCCACGCGATGCTCGGTGCAGGGATGATCGACGTGAACCCCGGAACGGCGCTGATGACGGCCGCCGTCTCCGCCGAACGCACCGCGCCCGACACCCTCGTCCTCACCGTCGAGGAGGTGCCTCCCGCCTCCGTGCTCGACCCCGGGGCACCGTTCTCGGTCTTCATGAACGGAGTCGACGTCTCCAATGCTTCCGCATGCGGTGCAAGCGGTTTTGCCGCAATGGTCGAGCCGCCCGGGGGCCTCTCGGCCGCTGAAGGATCAGAGGCCGCCTGGACGGGGACCGGGGTCTCAAACAACGGCACCCCGGTGGACATCGTGGTGATGGCCCACGGAGTCGACGGCTCGGAGATCATCGTCCTGAGCCTCAGGGTCTAAAACAGGTTGAATCCACACTCCGCCGGTACGTTTCGGAGAAAAGTCGCCTGCAGGGGCAAAACCCGCAGGTGCATACAAAAGGAACCGGATCGTGCATCGGGAGTACTCCCGCAGCACCCAGGCAGGCCCGGAATGGATCCGATCGGGGATGCCTGGACTCTAAGACCCTTCGGTCCTGGTGTCGTAGTCCTCGTTCAAGACGTGTTCTTTCACGATCGTCCCCTCCGGGATGATCACCTCCGGCCAGAGCCGGGTCCCGGAATGGACGACCACATTGCCTTTCAGCACCACACGCGGCCCGATGACCGTGTCGTGCTCGATGTTGCACCCGCTGCCGATGAGCGTATCGTTGTCGATGATGCTCCCGCTGATGGTGGTGTCGCTCCCGATCACCACACGGTTGTAGATGGATGAGGAGAAGATCTTCGCGCTGTTCTTGATGATGCATCCCTCCCCGATGCTCGTGTACGGCCCGATGACGACGTTCTCCTCGATGATCGTCCCGGCGCCGATCGATACCGGCCCGATCACCCGGGAGTTCGCCGCAACCGAGACGCAGCTTCCGATCTGCGCCGGGCCGAGGATACGGGCGCCCTTGATATAGAGGTCGCCGGAGATGTTGGTGAACCCGATATCCTGCAGTTTCCACCGCTCAGCTTCCCGTAGCGACCTCGGGCTCCCCACATCGGACCAGTTGCCGCGGGCAAGCCAGGCCTTCAGGGGATAGCCCTCCTCCATCAGTTCGGGGAAGAGGTTCCGGGCGAAGTCGAACTTCTCGCCGGCCGGGATGTGGTCGAATATGTCGGGGTCGCAGACGTACATCCCGGTGCTCGCCAGGTTCGAGAAGATCTCCCCGGGACTCGGTTTCTCCTTGAACCGCTTGATCTGGTAGTTCGCATCGATCTCGGCGATACCGTACTCGGTGGGGTCGTCGATGCTTATGAGCCCGATGGTGGTGATCGAGTCGTTTCCAAGGTGCTCGCGGTAGAACTCGAGCAGGTTCAGGCTCACCACGTGGTCGCCGCCGACGACGAGGAACGGCTGCTCCTCAAGGTATTTCTGGGCGTTCTTGACGCTGCCCGCCGTCCCGAGTTTCGTCTTTTCGTGGACGTAGGTGACGTTGACCCCGAAGAGCGACCCGTCCCCGAGGGCCTCCTCGATGGCTTCGCTCATGTAGCCGAGCGTGATCACCACGTCGTTGAACCCGAGGTTCGCCAGGTGTGAGACCAGGTGCTGGATCGAGGGTTTGTTGACGATCGGAATACAGGGTTTAGGACGCCCGAATGTGAGGGGGCGGAGCCGTGTGCCCTCCCCTCCGCACATTATGCACACCTTCATGCCACTCCATTGTGTGCGTATCGATTTAACCCTTGGGATGAATGCGGCCGCACGTTCCCGAACCTTTATTCATCGTTGCGCGAAGACTCTACAGAGACGATGACAGCGTTCGAATGTACGCTCTGCGGGAAGTGTTGCATGCACGCGGGCGGCGAACTCATCGAGATCGAAAAAAGGCTCACCAGCCGGGATTACCTCTGCCGGCAGAAAATCGTCGGCGGCACGTTCCGCGCCCGGGTCGAGGAGCGGTTCCTCGATGTCTTCAGGGACACCGCCGAAAACGACGCACACCCTTCCTGGTGCCCGTTTCTCCGGGGTCTTCCAGAGAAGGGGAAGTACGTCTGCACCATCCACGACAGCCGCCCGCTGGTCTGCCGGTCCTACGTCTGCTGTGCCATGCGGATCTTCGGCCCCGACGGCCGGGAGGCCGGGAAGGTGAAGGGGAGGAGGAGTCTCGATACCGAAGACGCGGCTCTCCGCCGATGCTGGGAGGATTCAGTCGTGCCGCTCACGACCGACGACGATATCGCCTGGCGGATCGAGGTCGCCGGGATTCTCGGCCGTGCTGGCTACCGGGTCGAGGCCTATGAGTGATCGCGGCTCCCGCCGCCTCCCCGTCGTCCGGGGCCGGGTGCAGTGCACGGCAAAAGAGTCCGTTCCCGTCGACAGGTGCAGATTCTGCGTCCATTCCGCTCTTGTCGTGGTCAAAGGAAGAGAACTCCCGTCGCCGGCACGGGCCTACTGCAGCCGGTGCCGCGATGCACCCGATGTCGATATGGCGAAGGTTGAAGCGGTCGTCTGCGACGACCTCGCCGGAGAGGGGTTTCGGAGCATCGCAAATATCATCAGTTAGCGGATCATTTCCGCCAGAACTCCCAGGGATGTTTCGTCTGGAACGGAACGCCCTTCGCCTCTTTGCTCCAGTCGGTCTCGATCGTGTGGTGGACCAGCCGGACTTCGTTGCGGAGCTCGGTAAGGACTTCCTTGACGTCCTCAAGTTCCTGCTGGAGCCGGTTAAACTCCTCAAACGAGCGTTGCTGCCGCACCGGCGCCGTTCCCCCGTCCTTGCAGGCAAGACCGGCCTCGATCAACTCGAGAATCGCCTCGTTCCGGTCGAACGCGTGCTCCCTGGCGAATTGATCGATCTGCTCCATCAGGTCGGGATCGAGCGCAAACGAACATCTCATTACCATAGGTCGTCCACTTCCAGTATTGTACCTGTCTGCTGATTATAGTGTCTGCTGTTCCCCTGCGGGTATACGCTCCGCGGAGGAGAGCAACCGCTCCCGGTTCAGCCGTCTTCGTTAAAAAAAGGCGTCCGCGTCCTCTATAGAGGACAACGCGGTCAACTGATATTTTCCATATTATATCCTTTCTGGGCAAGCAGGTCCTTCACCCGCTCGCGATGGTTGCCCTGCAGCTCGATCGAGGAGTCCTTGACCGTGCCGCCGCAGGCCAGTTTTGCTTTCAGGAATTTCGAGAGGTCTTCGAGGTCGATGTCGTAGGGATCGAGGCCCTCGATGACCGTGACTTCCTTTCCGTACCGGCGCTTATTGATTTTTACGCTGATTCTCTGCTGTTCTTTGGCGACTTCTTCACAGATACACAGTTCCTTTGGCAGTCCGCAAGTCGGACATATCCCACCGTTCATTGCATGTACCTTTCAGCTCTCGTTATATATTATTTGGCATGCTATCCGTCAATACGGCATACGTCGCACCCCAGGGAGAGTATCTGGTCCGACCTGCTCCGGTAGCGGTAAACGGTGATGCCCTTGCACCCGAGGCCGTGGGCGAGGGAGAAGACCCGGGCGATCTCATCGACGGTTGCACTCTCCGGCAGGTTCACGGTCTTCGAGACGGCGTTGTCCACGTGCTTCTGGAACGCGGCCTGCATCCGCACGTGGTGATCCGGTGCGATCTCGATAGCCGTCTTGAAGAGATCCCGGGTGTGATCATCCAGCGGGAGGCCCTCGACCGTCCCGTGCCGCCGGACATGCTCCGCTACATCCTTCCCGCCGGCGGTCTTCGGCAGGAACTCATCGACGAGGGCGCTCACGATGCTGACCGGCTGCCCGTCGATCGTCCGGTCGTAGGCAAACGAGAAGACCGGCTCGATGCCGCTCGTCGTCCCGGCGATGAGATGGATCGAGCCCGTGGGGGCGATGGTGGTGACGGTGGCGTTGCGCATGTCACCCGAAAAGACCGACCCCTCGATCGCCGGAAACGACCCCGACTCCCTCCCGAGCTCCTCCGACCGCTCCCGGGCCGTCTCCTGAATGCGCTCCATCAGACTTCCGGCGAACCGGAGCGCTTCCCCTGATTCGTAGGGTATCCCGAGGCGTATGAGCGCCTCGCTAAATCCCATGACCCCGAGGCCGATCTTACGGGTGGCAAAGGTTCTCTCCCGGATCTCCGGGAGGGGGAAGCAGTTCACATCGATGACCGCATCGAGGAAATCGACGCCGCACCGGACGACTTTTGTAAGCAGGTCTTCGTCGAGGTCGTGCTGTCTGACGCACCGGGCGAGGTTGACGCTTCCGAGGTTGCAGCTCTCGTAGGGGTAGAGCGGCTGCTCGCCGCAGGGGTTGGTCGCCTCGATGGGGCCGAGGTGCGGGGTGGTGTTCTTTCGGTTGATCTCGTCGAGGAAGAGCAGACCCGGCTCGCCGGACGCCCGGGCGGAGGCGGCGATGAGACGCCAGAGCGATCCGGCTTCGATGCTCTTCCAGACACTGCCGTCGCGGGGGTTCGTGAGGTCGTACTCCTCCCCCCTTGCAAGGCACCGGAAGAACCGGGTGTCGATACCGACCGAGATGTTGAAGTTCGGAAAACCTCCTTCCCGCTTGCAGGTGACGAACTCCTCGATGTCGGGGTGGGAGGCCGCGAGCACCGCCATGTTCGCTCCCCTCCGCCGGCCGCCCTGCCTGACCGCCCCGGTCGCCGCATCGAAGACCCGCATGAACGAGACCGGCCCGGTTGCGGCGCCCACGACACCGTTGACGGCGTCGCCGCGTGGCCGCAGACGGGAGAACGAGAACCCGGTCCCTCCCCCGGACTGGTGGATGAGCGCCATGTGGCCGAGGCTTCGAAAGATCCCCTCGAGGGTATCCTCCACCGGGAGGACGAAGCAGGCCGAGAGCTGCCCGGCGGGGGTGCCCGCGTTCATCAGGGTCGGGGAGTTCGGGAGGAAGAGGAGGTCCGAGAGGAGCGAGAAGAACTCGCGTGACTTCGCCGGGCCGCCCACGGCGCCGGCGACCCGGGAGAAGAGGGCGTGCGGCGCTTCACCGGGGAGGAGGTACCGGCGTTCCAGGAGGAGGCGGGCTTGCGGGGAGAACTCCATACACCACCATGAAACCCCGCCCTTAATAATCCGTCGTGCCCAACTCTCCTGCCAGCAATGTCTCTCATCGTGCTCGGAACTGCATCCCACGTGGGCAAGAGCGTGACCGTGGCGGCGCTCTGCCGTGCGCTTTACCGGCGCGGAATCCCGGTTGCGCCGTTCAAATCCCAGAACATGAGCCTCAACTCCTACGTTACGGCCGACGGGAGCGAGATCGGGATTGCCCAGGCGGTCCAGGCCTTCGCGGCCGGCGTCGAGCCGGAGGCCGACATGAACCCGGTCCTCCTCAAACCGAAGGGAGATTCGGTCTCGCAGGTGGTGCTGCTCGGCCGGCCGTATAAGGATGTGCAGATCCGCGACTACTACAGAGAGACCGATACGCTTCTTGCCGAGGCCGTCTCCGCGTTCGAGCGGCTGCAGAGACGCTTCGGGAACGTGGTGGTGGAGGGTGCCGGGGGAGCGGCGGAGGTGAACCTCTACGACCGCGACATCGCGAACATACGGCTCGCCCGCTCGCTCCGCCTCCCCATCGTCCTGGTCGCCGATATCGAGCGGGGCGGGGTCTTCGCCCAGGTCTACGGGACGCTTGCCCTTCTGCCGGAGGATATCCGCCCTCTCGTCGCCGGCGTCATCGTCAACAAGTTCCGGGGCGATGCCGGGCTCTTCGCGTCGGGCGTCGAAAAACTCGAAGAACTCACGGGCGTCCCGGTGCTCGGGGTGGTGCCCTACGCGGAGATTCCCCTCCCGAGCGAGGACTCGCTCTCGATAGCCGACAAAGGGCGCCGGAAGACCGGGCGAGCGGTCAGGATAGCCGTCGTCCGCCTCCCCCGGATATCGAACTTCACTGACTTCGAACTCCTCGAGCAGCACGCCTCGGTGGACTACGTCCTGCCCGGCGGAACGCTTTCGGGCTACGACTGCATCATCCTTCCGGGGACGAAGAACACCGTGGAAGACCTCGCCGTGCTGCGCCGACACGGGACGGATGAGGAACTCCGGCTCGCCCGGGAGCGGGGGGTTCCCATCATCGGGATCTGCGGCGGCTACCAGATGCTCGGGAGCAGGATCGTTGACGCCGGTATCGAGTCGGGAATCCCCGACGAGCACCCGGGGTTCGGGCTCCTCGACGTCGTCACCGCCTTTACCGGATACCGCAAGACGACGGTGCAGGTACGGCGCCGGGCATCCGGGCCCGGTCCCATCCTCTCAAAAATGGGTGAAGTGGACGGCTACGAGATCCACATGGGCGAGACGGAACGGGGAGATCTCCCCGAGGCGTTCGCCGGGGAGGGCGCCGCGACTCCCGACGGTCTGGTCTTTGGGACCTACATGCACGGCCTCTTCCAGAACCCCGGTGCGGCAAACGCCCTCCTCGCCTACCTCTCGGAACGCCGGGGCGTAGCCTTCGAGCCGGTGACGGCGGAGAGCTCCGCTCTCGGGGCCGCCGCAGCCTACGACGACCTGGCGCGGCATTTCGAGGCGCACGTGGATATGGAGGCTATTCTGGGCTGGTTCCGTAATGGTGAACAGGCGACACCGGAATTATAAACTGTCGACTCACGCGATAGAGAATGAGTGATAGGGAGATCTCCTCGCCGGACGCAACCGCCCTCGATTACATCAACGTAAGGGTCGTCGATTACGATCCGGTCTGGCCGGATCGCTTTCGCGCAGAAGCCCGCCTGATAGAAGATATACTGAGGGATAACCTGGTGACGATCTTTCACATCGGCAGCACGTCCGTGCCGGGACTGAAAGCAAAACCGATCATCGATATCATGCCGGTCGTCCTGAACATCGAGCAGGTGGATGAGAGATCGGGGCAGTTTGAGGCTATCGGCTATGAAGCCATGGGCGAACTCGGCATACCCGGAAGACGATACTTTCGCAAGGGCGGGGAAAACCGCACACACCAGATACATGCCTTCCAGTACGATGACATGCAGAATATTGCAAGGCATTTAGCCTTTCGGGATTACCTGAGGTGCCATCCCGATGCCTGTTCTGCATACGCCGCTCTCAAATCGGAACTTGCCATGCGGTATCCCGGAGATATAGGAGGATACTGCAACGGCAAGGATGATTTTATAAAACGTGTGGAACGTGACGCGTTGCAATGGTATTGGCAGAAATACGGCGAAGTCAGTCGGTGTTAGGCTTTGAGGCCTGACACCCGACTTCGGACCCGGTTAGCCCGGAGATCCACTCTTCTCACACGGTATTCAGATAAAGAACCGGAACGCAATCCAGGCGACCAGCACCATGATCGCGGCATACTTCAGCCCTGCGAGCGCCCGGCCTTCGCCCATGACGCCGGCCGCAAGTCCCGAAAAGAATCCCTGGATCAGTGCGGCGTGGCAGAAGAGCCGGTTGTAGAGGAAGAGGTCAACGGTGCCTATGAACGCCTGGCTCGAACCCGACGCCGCGACCGCCTCGCCCGCCTCCGCCATGGTGGTGAGGAAGGTGCTCGAGAGCACCCCGATGACGAAGAGGAAGACGAAGAACGACATGACGACGATGATCATGTAGATCATCATACCGTTTTTGCGCTCCGACTTCAGGTTGAAGAACTCGTAGGCATCGTGCGCCGCTGCCCGCAGCACCTCGCTCACGTCACCGCCGGCGGAACTCGCGTGGGCGATGAGATCGACGCTCCGTTCCGCGAGCGGGGTATTTACCGCCTTCCCGAACCGGCGGATGGCCTCCACGAACGGGACGCCCCAGGACATCTCGGTATCGAGTTTACGGATATGTGGCGTGAGTGACCCGTACTCGCCCTCCGAGACGATATGGATGGCGTGCGGGAGCGTCATACCGGAATCGTTCATCCCCGCCACGTCGCGGAAGAAGTTCGGGAGGGACGCCTCGATGCTCGATACACGCAGAGATTCCTTGAGATCGAGAATTGCAAGCGGCACGATGGCGATGAGGAGCGCAAACACAAAGACGTCGTCGATCATCGTCGTCGTGAAGAGGACGCCGACGCCGTAGGAGAGCACCATGCTCGCCAGCGCGCCGATGAAGAGGAGGAGCGCCACAGGGACGGAGATGAAAAGGACGGTGACGGGCTCCTCCATTATCACCTTGAGCGGGTGTTTGAGGAACCGGTAAAACCCTTCCTGGTATCTCCTCCAGTTCGCGATCCTGCCGAAGATCTCCTGCTCCTGCTCCTCGAACGGATCGAGCACCGGCACGTCCTCCGGCGCACCGCCGTCCCGGGTGCGGTTTCTGTTCAAAAAGTCGTCGAAAATATCTTTGAATCCCATATCACACCTCCGGGGTCATGGAACTGATCAGGATGACGAACATCGTGCTCCCGAACGGCACGAGCAGGTAGATGATGATGTAGAGGAAGAACGGGTTCGAGTCGCCGGAGATGAGCGTCATGATCGACTGCAGGATGATCAAAAAGAGCATGCCGGCGACCATCGCGGTGACATAGGACTCCGCGATCAGCCCGAGCGTCTCTAAAAACGACTTCTGCTGCTGGTTGTTCTCGAGCGTGTACTGATGAGCCTTGGTGCGGAAATACTCCGTCAGGTTGCTCCCGCTGGAGATGCTCGCAACGGCCCCCTGCAGGAACTCACGCATCCGTTCGCTCGGCGTTGCCTGCGAGACCGCCCGCAGGGCTTCGAGAAGGTCCTTCCCGAAGAAGTCGGTCTCCCTGGCGACGTAACGCGCCTCGACGGCGCTCTCGCCGTAGATGGTGCTCTGGCCGAGCAGCCGGAAGACCTCGTCGGGGGTGATCCCGGCCGAAGACATGGCCGTAACGTAGTTGATGGCATACGGGAGCGTGGCATCGATGTTCCTGCGGCGCTCCCCGGCCTGTATGCCGGGATACAGGAGGAAGATTAGGTACGTTATCCCCCCGAATATCAGGAGAGAGAAGACCGTGATGGCGATGGTGCCGAGCAGCATCTTGTAGTCGTTCAACGCGTAGAAGAACTCCGGGACCGCTCCACGGTAGACGATCATCTCGGGAACCCGCAGGAGGTAGGTCAGAAGCCCGATGAGCATGGCGGCGACCAGCCCCACGGCGACCGAGGAGACATACGCGGTCGCAAGATAGGCCTCGAACGGCGTATTCATCCGGGCTCCCATCAGGTCGTTTCGAAGGCTGACGTAGTCTCCCCGCTTCCCCTTCAGGCCGTGGCCGATCAGGTTGAAGCAGAACCGTTCATAACTGTTCATGCGGAACCGCCCTCCGCATAAAGGTCAGCCCGGACCCGCTGGATGACCGTCTCGGGATCCCGGAAGTAGGAGACCAGGATCTTGCTCACGTCCTGGAAGTGGCGGATCTTCTTGATACGCATCCATTCGAGCACTTCCTGCCGCCGCTTCAGCTCTTCACGCATCCGCTCCTCGCTCCAGCCCCGGTCTTCCATGATCTGTTCGAGGATGTAGGATTTGCCGGAATACCGGATCTCGTCGGTCGCCGGATGCCACCGGAAGACTTCGTTCGTGATCAGTTCGTTCGTCCGGGGGTCGATGTCCAGGATCTCGATGAGCTGCTTGTTCCGCCGGATCCTCTGGCCGCCCACCCGGGCCTGCACCTGGATGGACATCAGGGAGAGGGCGGAGAGCATGTTCCTCGGCACGTTGATCGGCGGGTTTTCCAGACGGTGAACAGCGCTCGCCACCGAGTCGGCGTGCATCGTCGCGTAGGTGACGTGGCCGGTGCTCATCGCCTGGAAGAGGGTCAGCGCCTCGCGGCCACGGACCTCACCGACCAGGATGTACTCCGGGCGCTGCCGGAGGGCGGCACGCAGGAGCTCGTACATATCGATCTCGCCCCGCCCGTCCTGCGAGAACGAGTCGCGGGTGATGCTCGGGATCCAGTTCGGATGCGGGAGTTTCAGCTCCCGGGTATCCTCGAGGGTGACGATCTTTGCAAGCGGCGGGATAAACAGCGATAAGGCGTTCAGCGTCGTGGTCTTCCCGGACGCCGTCCCTCCGGCAAATATGCAGGACTTGGCGTTCTCGACCGCGAGCCAGATGAAGGCGATGCCGAGCGGCGAGAAGGTGTGCCACTCGATCAGGTCCGTGGGCGTGATCGGCTCCTCCCGGAACTTACGGATGGTGAACGTCGAGCCGTGAGCGGTCACCTCCGAGCCGAGCGTCATCTGGATACGCGACCCGTCGCTCATCGTGGCGTCCAGCATAGGTTCGGCGATCGAGATGTACTTCCCGGCCCGCTGCGCAAGTTTCGTGACGAACGAATCGAGCTCCACAGCGTCGTGGTAGACCAGACTCGTCTTCATCGACTCATACGTCGTATGATAGACGAATATGTAACTGTCCACGCCGTCGCAGGAGATATCCTCGATGTATTTGTCGTGCATCACCGGGTCGATCAACCCGTCACCGAGGAACTCTTTCTCCACGTGGTAGAGAATCTTCTCCCGCCCGAGAGGCAGGAGGTGGATCCCGTAATCGGCGATGACCGTGTTCGCCGCATCGCGAAGCGCCGTCCGTGCCTCCTCACGGGTGAGGTCACGGGTGGTGATGTTGAGCGTCTCAAAGAGGCGCTCCTTGATCTCCGAGAAGAGTTCCTGCTCCGCGGGCGTGAGCACGGGTTCGAGGACGTTGTAGGTATACTCGTGCGTCGTGTTGTCGTAAGTCACCCGGACGTAGGCATACGGCTCGTTCACCGGGTAGAGTTCGATCTCTTCAAGCCCCGGTGACGGCCGCATCGTGAGATCGACGAGCGGTCCATGCAGTGCAGGGTTGTACTCCTCGATCACCGTCCCGACCTTGGGGAGCTGGAATCTCTTGAGGAACCCGAACCGCGGCTGCACAACCTCTTCGTCGGGAACCGCCACCTCCGCAACAGCCGCGGCAATCGAGGTCGAGGAGAAGGCCTGGGAGAAGAGGTCATCGAACTCCGATACGACCCGGGCGTTGTCAACAAAATCAAAACTGTGCTCGCTGCGGTTGATGCTCAGTTCATCGATCGTGAACGTCGCACTCTTCGGGAGGATCAGGTCCGCCAGGTTCCCGAGTTCCTCGACCGTCACCACGCCGTCATCCGCGTCTTCGGCAGGCCCGGGCTCATCGATCTCCATCGCACCGGGATCCCCGGGGCCGGATGCATCGGCCTCCCGCCACCCCCTCATCCGGTCGAAGATGCCGGCGGGAGTACCGTGCCCGAAGAGAGAAGCCGGCGTCTCCGGCTCTGTCCCGACATCCCCTGCCGCAGACAGCGGAGGGGCGGCCTTCCCGCCGTTACCGGCATCGTGCTGCCCGATCCTGTTGAGGAGTGCCCTGACAGGATTTTCAGCGCCTGCTGCACGTCGAACGGCGGCGTTTTCCGGTTCGGGCACAACGTCGACGTCCGGATGGACTTCCTCGCTCTCCTGCGTCTCCATCGGAGATTGTTCCGATTGCTCGTCGTTCCCATCGGAAACGGACATGATGGTTTCCAGGTCCGCCTCTTCATGCACCTCCTCTTCAATGTCTTCCTGCACATCCCCTTCAACGGATTGGAACGGCGAAGCGGGTTCGTCACTCTCCGTCGTGGTTTCACCCATGCCAGCCTCCAGTGTCCCGGGTTGTGTGAGAAGATTCCTGACCGCTGCTATCATTTCACGTTCTTCATCTTCACCTGTTCTCATCCTCTGTGCCCCCAATATCAATGCATGTCTCTACCTGAGGTTCATGGAACTCGATGATGCTCCGCGTCCGCTCTCCAAGCCGATCCGAGATTACGCACATATAGCGTCCGTTTAACAGCCGGAAACAGACTCTTCCTTCGGAATCCGTCACATCGCTCGTCATGACGACCTTCCCTTTCCGGATCGCGACGTGGGCCCCGGCGAGGGGCGCCCGGCCGTCGCGCACGGTCAGGCAGAGCACCCCTATTCGCTGCTGGGTAGGAGTGCCGACGGTCGGGATATCGAGGCGACCATTCTTCTTCAGGTGGCTTTTGTCGAAGACCCTGCACCGTGACACCAGTGCCTCAGCAATCGGCGGCGCCACCAGGAAGAGTTCGAATTCTTCCTTCCCGGTCAGGTGCAGGATGGCCGAGTCCCCAAAGAGTGTCCCCTTCTCATCGACGAACATGGCGCCGTTCGGTTCGCCCCCGGAGAAAACCAGGAAAAACGAATGCTTGTTGCCCCTAAAGACCCCAATCCCGGTCGGGGAATGGTTGGTGCCGTAGTGCAGCAACTCGTCGAGAGTAAAGTGCCCTTTGCACGCCGACTGTCGTAGGATCTCGCCCATAAGGTCGTTTATGTCCATGCACATCTTCAGGTATCGTATTCGGTAGTTTTTGTATGCCGGAAAGGGGATTTTGCCCCTATCACAATATATCACATCAGTATGCTATTATTAATACCTTGTGATAATCCGATCTCAATTCTAGCAATTATTCTCGTGAAAGCGGCGTGTCTGAAAGACGAGAGGAGACCGTTTGCGGACGAGGATCTCCGGGAGCTTTTTGGCTCTCGCGAGAGCCGCGGCCAGAGAATCGTGAATCCTGGAACCGTTTTTAACGGGATAGATCACTATTTATGCCTTATCTGTCCGGAAAAGAGATCGGAATGGCAGGATCTCCTGAAAACTGCGATCGCCAGAAATAAGAGATAAAAGGTGGATAAAGTACCTGCCCATGATTCTTCCGCCCGTGGCAGCTGTCCCGCTCACGATTGCAGCGGTTGCGATAGGGGTCACGCTCATATACGCGTCAATCCTGGACGCAAAAGAGCGGCGCGTCCCCCACAAAACCTGGCGCCCCGCACTCGCGATCGCGATTCCGGCGGCCGTCTGGGTATACGGACTGACCATTCTTGCAGGCTGGCAGGCTGCGGCAGGGTGCCTCATCCTGGTCGCGGCCTTCTGCGGATTCTTCTACCTCTTCCAGGCGGCGAACCTCTTCGGCGGAGCGGATGCGTATGCCCTCATCATCATAACCGCATGCATCCCCTTCTACCCGTTCGAGCCATACTTCGGCATCTCGCCCCTCGGATTCTTCCCGTTCACCGTGCTGACCAATGCCGTGCTCATCAATATCGCCGCACCGGTTGCAATACTGGCAAAGAACCTTCTGGAGGGGAACCGGGCCCCGCTGCCCTGCCTCTTCCTCGGCTTTCCGGTCGACGGGAAAACAATCCAGAACGAATTCGGTTTTGTCATGGAAGATATCGATGAGGAGGAGGGAAGACTGGTCAGGCGGTTCGTCGGGTTCACCGAGTCGCTCGGGCGCATCGTGCGGGGAGAGCGGCGGCTATACACAAAAGATCTCAGGCTGCACCCCGAAGATTACCGGAGGGAACTTGCCCTCTACCGGAAGGCCGGAAAGGTCTGGATATCCTACGGCATTCCATTCATCATACCGATCACGGCGGGATTCCTGACTGCGCTGTTCATGGGAGATATCCTCTTTGTAATCATGAAGACAATCGCAGGAATGTGAAACAATATGGAGATACAGTTCAAGAACGGATTGGTGCCTGTCATCGTGCAGGAAAGACGGACTCGTGAGGTTCTGATGCTCGCCTATGCAAACGCTGAGGCGCTGGAACTCACCAGGGCCACCGGATATGCACACTATTACAGCAGGAGCAGGCAGAAACTCTGGAAGAAAGGAGAGGAGAGCGGGCACGTGCAGCGGATCTCACGCATACTCGTCGACTGCGACGAGGACGCCGTCCTTTACGAGGTGGATCAGGCCGGCGCCGCCTGTCATACCGGCCATGCCTCATGTTTCTACCGGACGGTCGATGGGGAGGAGATCGCCGGATTGGTCTTTGATCCGGAGAAGGTATACGCTAATAAGGGTGAATGACTTCATTACTATGGTGATTTTTTATGAAAATTGTACCCGATACAAGCGTCGTGATAGATGGACGCATAACATCGCTGATAAAAACCGGGGAATATAAGGGCGCAACAATAATCATACCGGAAGCCGTCGTCGCCGAACTGGAGGCACAGGCGAATCAAGGGCGGGAGATAGGGTTTTCCGGTCTGACGGAACTCCAGGAACTCTTCCGGATGTCGGAGGAGAATGTTATCGAACTCCGGTTTGCCGGAGAGCGCCCGAGCCTCGACCAGGTGAAGCTCTCCAGCGGAGGCGAGATAGATGCCCTGATCCGGAACGTCGCGATCGATCATGAGGCCCGGTTCATCACAAGCGACCTCGTGCAGGCAGAGGTGGCAAAGGCGAAAGGACTCGACGTCACCTATTTGAGGCCGCAGATCGGCGACTTTTCGCCGCTCTCGATCGACCAGTACTTCGACGAGGAGACGATCGCGATCACTCTTAAAGAGCGGGCGCTCCCGGTGGCAAAGATCGGGAAACTCCGGGAGACCCGCCTGGTGACCCTCCGGGATGCGCCGATGACCGAGTACGAGCTCAAGGCCATGGCGCAGGAACTCCTCGAGCGGGCGAAACGCGACCCGGACGGGTTCATCGAGCTCGAGAAGCGGGGGATCACGGTCGTCCAGATCGGGTCGCTCCGGATCTCGATTGCCCGGCGGCCGTTCTCGGACGGGATGGAGATCACGGTGGTACGGCCGCTCGTGGACCTCTCGCTCGACGATTACGACATGGCACCGGAGATCAAGCAGCGGATCCTCGGGAACCGCCGGGGCGTCCTGATAGCGGGTCCTCCGGGGGCGGGAAAGACCACGCTCGCCCAGAGCCTTGCGACGTTCCTTGCCGACCACGACTTCGTCGTGAAGACGATGGAAGCCCCGCGGGACCTGCAGGTCCCCGACCACATCACCCAGTACACGGCGCTCGAGGGGAGCATGACGAACACCGCCGAAGCCCTCCTGCTCGTCCGGCCCGACTACGTGGTCTTCGACGAGATCCGGAAGACCGAGGACTTCACCGTTTATGCCGACATGCGCCTCGCCGGAATGGGCATGGTCGGCGTGGTGCATGCCATGGAGGTGCACGACTGCCTCCGGCGGTTCTGCGACCGGGTGGACTACAGCATCCTGCCGCAGATCATCAACACCGTCATCTACGTCGTTCAGGGTGCAATCACGAAGATCTACGACCTTGAACTGACGATCAAGGCCCCGGAGGGCATGCCCGGCGACGCACACATCCGCCCGGTGATCGTCGTCCGCGAACACACCCGGCGGGAACCCGAGATCGAGATATTCCGCTACGAGGGAGAGACCCTTGTGATGCCGCTCGCCCGGAGGGACGCCGTAGAGCCGCCCGCTGCTGTAGAGCCGCCGGTCGCCGCAGCACCGGCAGCGGAACCCGAGGAGAACGTCTCCTGGAAGGTTGCCGAGAAAGAGGTCCAGCGGGAGATCGGGCGGTACACGAGCGGCCCGGTCGAGGTCCACATCATCAGCGACAACAAGGCCGTCGTCTACATCGACGATAAGGACGTTCCGGCGGCGATCGGCAAGGGTGGAAAGAACGTCTCGGCGATCGTGAACAAACTCGGTATCGGGATCGATATCCGGCCGAGAAGCGAACTTGAGGCGCAAAAGCCCGTCGAGGAAGAGATGCAGCTCGCCGGCGGCATCAAGATCCGCCTCGACAAAAGGCAGCTGACGATCGTCTCTCCCGAGAACAGGGGCAAGATCGTGGACGTCTTCGCCGGGAAGGAGTATCTCTTCACGGCAACGGTGAACGAGGAGGGCGACATTCTCCTCGCCAAGAACAGCACGATCGCCCAGGAGATGATCAAGCGCTACAACGAGGGCGAAACGATCCGGCTGCGGCCGGTATGATGCGGGGCAAAAATGGGGAACCAGAATCTGGAGGCTTAGAGTGAGCGGATTAGATATGCAGAGCAACGAAGAGGAGTGCGTCGTCCGGTGGGAGCACGCGTTCGAGGCAGATCCGGCAGAGAAGGAGAAGTATTACCTGACCGTGGCATACCCGTATCCAAGCGGGGCGATGCACGTCGGGCACGGGCGGACCTACATCGTCCCGGACGTCCTCGCCCGTTATCAGCGGATGAGGGGAAAACAGGTTCTCTTCCCGATGGCGTTCCACGTCACCGGGACACCGGTCATCGGGATATCAAAGAGGATCGCAAACGGTGACTCAAAGACGATCGGGCTCTACCGTGACCTTTACCGGGTGCCGCAGGACATCCTGGACCGGTTCACCGACCCGATGGAGATCGTCCGGCACTTCTCGGAGGAGTACCGCCGCGTGATGCAGAAGTCAGGGCTCTCGATCGACTGGCGGCGCCGGTTCATCACCGTCGACCCCCAGTACAGCAAGTTCATCGAGTGGCAGTATAAGCATCTGCACGAGGACGAACACGTCGTCAAAGGGGCCCACCCGGTCAAGTACTGCCCGCAGTGCGAGAACCCGGTCGGCGACCACGACCTCCTGGAGGGTGACAAGGCGGAGATCATCAGGTTCACCCTGGTGCTCTTCCAGTGGGGCGATGCGAAGATCCCGTGCGCGACCCTCCGGCCCGAGACGATCTACGGCGTGACGAACCTCTGGGTGAATCCGGCCGTCACCTACGTGCGGGCGACGGTCGACGGCGAGGAGTGGATCTTGAGCGCGGAGGCGGCGGCGAAGCTCGGCCTGCAGGACCACGAGGTCTGGGTGAGGGAGAACATTCCGGGAACGGCGCTCATCGGCCAGACGGTCTCCCACCCGCTCTGCGGCGAAGTCCCCGTCCTTCCGGCGACGTTCGTCGACCCGGACATGGGAGCCGGGATCGTCATGAGCGTCCCCGCCCACGCACCCTTTGACTACATCGCGCTCCGCGACCTGCAGCAGCAGGGGAAGTACACGTCCATCCAGCCTGTCCCGCTCATCTCCGTCGAGGGCTACGGCGAGATCCCGGCAAAGGACGCGGTCGAGCGTGCAGGGATCCGCGACCAGAACGACCCGGGGATGGAGGCGCTCACCCAGGAGGTCTACAGCGCCGAGTTCTCCCGCGGGAAGGTCTTTGAGAAGTACGGCGGCAAACCGGTCCGCGAGGCCCGGGACGACGTGGCGGCGCTGATGATGGAGCGTTACGGCTCCATCCCGATGTTCGAGTTCGATAACCGGCAGGTGATCTGCCGGTGCGGTGGGCGGGTCTTCGTGAAGATCCTGCACGACCAGTGGTTCCTGGAGTACAGCGACCCGTGCTGGAAGGAGCAGGTGAAGATCCAGCTTGAGCGGATGGCGCTCGTCCCGTCCGAGGTCAGGACCGAGTTCGACCGGACGGTCGACTGGCTGAAGGACTGGGCCTGCACCCGGCGGGTGGGGCTCGGCACGAAACTGCCCTGGGACCCGACCTGGATCATCGAGCCGCTCTCGGACTCGACGATCTACATGGCCTACTACACGATCGCCCATCACCTGAAGACGATCCCGCCGGAGAACCTTACGCCGGAGGTCTTTGACTACGTCTTCTTCGGGGAGGGGAGCCCGAAGACCGTCGACCGCGAGACGCTTGATGCGATCCGGAGCGAGTTCCTCTACTGGTACCCCTACGATTACCGGTTCTCGGCAAAGGACCTCATCTCGAACCACCTCACGTTCCAGCTCTTCCACCACCGGGCGATCTTCCCGCAGGAGCTGCAGCCGCAGGGCATGGTGGTCTTCGGCATGGGGCTCTTAAACGGGGCGAAGATGTCGTCGAGCAAGGGCAACGTCTTCCTGCTCGAGGACGCTCTCGAGGAGTTCGGTGCCGATACCGTTCGGATGTTCCTCGTCGGGAGCGCCGAGCCCTGGCAGGACTTCGACTGGCGCAACGAGCTCGTCTCGTCGACGAAGAAGCAGATCGAGCGGTTCTGGAACACGGTCGACGAGGCCGGAGAGGCCCGGGGGTCCACCCCCATCGATGCCTGGCTCGCAAGCAGGCTCCAGCGCCGTATCGAGAGCGCCACCGCGGCGCTTGAAGGGTTCCAGACCCGGCAGGCGCTGCAGGAGGCGTTCTTCGGCGTGGAGGCCGACCTGAAGTGGTACCGCCGCCGCCTGCCGGAGGGCACGGCCGGCGGGGCCGTGATGCAGGACCTCTGCCGCACCTGGGTGCGGCTGCTCGCCCCGATCATCCCCTTCACCTGCGAGGCCCTCTGGACCGAGATCGGCGGGGAGGGCATGGTCTCCTTCGCCCCCTGGCCGGAGGTGGACGAGGCCCTGGTCAACCCGGAGGTCGAGCTCGCCGAGGAGCTTCTGGCCCGGACGGTCGAGGATATCGAGTCGATCGTGAAACTCATCCCGATGGAGCCCACGTCCATCAGCCTCTTCGTCGCACCGGCCTGGAAACACGAGGCCTTCCGGATCATCGCCGCTTCGGCCGACAAGACGAAGGTGGTGCGGGAGATCATGCAGAACGAGGAGATGCGCAAGCGCGGCCGCGAGGCGACGGACGCCGCAAAGCAGATCACGAAACTCGTCCTGAAACTGCCGCCCGAACTCGTGAAGCAGCTCGCGGCGTCGCCGCTCGACGAGCAGGCGGTCCTCGAGGGGGCACGGGAGTTCCTGGAGCACGAGTTCGGCGTGCCGGTGACGGTCCAGAGCGCCGGGGAGAGCAACCACCCGAAGGCGTCGGGGGCCCTGCCCTTCAAGCCGGCGATCGTGATCGAGTAAGATACTCACCTCTTTTTTCGCGCATCTTTCCGTTTACGAGGCGAGCGCAAACTGGAAAAGAAGCACCGGAGATGCTTTGCATCCTCCCGGCATGTACCGGAGGTGCCATGCCGGCTCTCGGAAATATACCGCAGTAAACCGGAACCGGCTGCCGGCTGCAGAAACGATTGCTTTCCTGGGTGAGAATTGCATTTCGCGTTTTTGCTGAAGAGGAGCGAGGCGAAGTCCCGTCCGCAGGTTAGGGTTCTTTTATATGAGCAGCGGCCGAAATAATTGGCAGGGAGAGGAGAGACCGTGTTCAATGCGAATATCAAACAATACCTGGTAAGCGAGCGAATTTCCGTCCGCGTTATAACGGCAATCCTGGTATTTTTTATCCTCTTCTATGCTCTTACAATACTAAGTTATTATTTTCTGCCGACCGGATTTTTACTCGGCAAAAACTCTGTTATAGACTGGGAAACGTCAAAAAACCTATTTTCATCGACGCTGCAGATCCTATCCTACAATCTGATGTCGGTTTCCGTCATTGTGCTGGGGAATCTGATTGCATTCTCCAACAGAAACAACGGATTTATCCCCTGCGGCTATCTCGGCCTCGGGGCGCAGTTTGCCACAAACGCAATAACTCTCGGAACCTGGTCGTTTACAGAGGCCGCGATTGTTGCACCGGATTTACTCGATAGACTGCTGAGAACAGTTGATATCTTCCACCATGCCGGGCTCTGGGAGATGCTGGGACAACTGTCGATTATGTGCGCCACCGCCAGAATTGCCATCCTGAAAGCAAACGGGAAAGAGGAAATCAGAAAGCCCATTAAGGAAATCCGTTTAAGAAAAGCGGAGATGCTGCTTGCAGCCTTTGGACTGTGCCTGATGGCTCTGGGAGCCTATATAGAGAGTTACTCGATTATCTTTTCGTGACTGCTCCCACTCCTCCGCCTGAGGCACCCTGGGTATTTCAATTCAGGATTGCAGACCCAATCCCTGGATGCCGGCCGCCGCGTTCGGATTTCGGGCCCATAACGGACCCAAAATGCGGGCAGGTCCGGAGGTGAAGTCCGATTTACTTTCACACCGCTCGGAGCGGATATATCACCCGGTCCGAAGATCAGTATATCTGATGCTCCCCTCACACAGGTGCCGGGCATACCCAAAAGCAACCGCGGCAGATATGGCTGACTGCTACAACCCGCCCTACAGCAAATCCCGGGAAAACTGGTATCGTCCCGCACGATAGCGCAGACGGTTCACAACGACGCGAGGAGCATAACAAACGAGCGTGATATTCGATCGCTATAAAACAGGAGGGTAAACAGTGATTGAGTCGAGATGCGGCATAGTATGCAGCGAGTGCGAATACCGGACGTAGATGGGCTGCAAAGGGTGCATAGCGATCAGCAGGCCCTTCTGGGGCGAGCGTTGCCCGGTGAAGACCTGCTGCGAGGCAAGAGGACTGGAACACTGCGGCCGGTGCGGCGAGTTCCCCTGCAGACTCCTCGTACAGTTCGCTTTCGACGAGCAGCAGGGCGACGGTGGCAGAAGAATCGAGCAGTGCAGGGCCTGGCGTGCACAATAAAGGGTGAGAGAGACGGCATCGGCGTCGGAGTTCGTGGAGTTCGTGGCCGAACAGCTCGGTGGTGCAGGGGACATCGCATACAGGAAGATGTTCGGGGAGTACGGGATCTACTGCGACGGGAAGTTCTTCGCCTGTGTCTGCGACAACCAGCTCTTTGTCAAGATCACGGAGGCCGGGAAGGAGTTCATGCCGGACGGCGAGACCGCCCCTCCCTACGAAGGCGCGAGACCGTACTTCCTGGTAACCGATCTGGACGATCGGGAGTTCCTGAAAGAGTTGACGCAGGTAACCTGTGCCGCGCTTCCCGCACCGAAACCTAAGAAGAAGGGCAGAAAAACCGGGGGTACGGCCTGAAGCAGGATACCTCCGCTTCACGCCGGTCTGCCGGCGGCGACGGTCCGGCTATTCTGCTCCCTTGACGGCCTGCTGGGCCTTTTTCGCCCGCTCTTTCGCTGTATACCCGGTCACCTGCTGGAGATAGTTCCGGAACCGGCGGTTGGTGTCGATGATCGTCTCGTCATCGGCGCTTTTGTTCGCCTCGGTATCGACGACCAGGGTCTTGCCTCCTGAACCGGACCAGACTTCAAGGCGCAGGAGCGCTCCGTAGGTGATGGTGTAGTGACCGTCCTCCGAGACCGCAGGTTCGACCCCGAACTGGTCGCGGAGGCCCTGAATCATGGATTCTGCGAGTTGTTTCGTGTATCCGCGCTTGATCTGGTATTCCTGCATAATATTTTTAAGGGACACCCAGCTATGTTAAATTAATCCAGGAGTGAGTGATTGATCCCATGGACGATATAAAGGTCATATCCAGAGCGCTTGCCGGCGCCGAAAAGACGGTGCTGATCGGGTTCCCCGGCAGCGGACTCGTCGGGAGTATTGCCCTGCAGTATCTCGTCGAGCAGATGGAGTTCGAGCAGATCGGGGCGATCACGAGCAAATACTTCCCGCCGGTCGCCCTCATGACGAAGGGGGTGATCAACGCTCCCGTGCGCCTCTACGAGAAGGACCACCTCGCCGCGGTCGTCTCCGATGTCCCCATCCACCCGATGATATGTTACGAGGTGGCGAACGGCATCATGGACTGGCTCACCCAGTTCGACATCAGGGAGATCGTCACGATTGCAGGGATCATCACGAACGAACCGGAAAAGAGGGTCTTCGGGGTCGCGACCAGCAGCGGGACGCTGCAGCGTATCGAGGACCAGACGATTATCCTCCCCATGGGCAGCATCTCCGGCGTCGCGGCAAGCATCCTCACGGAGTGCAAGACCCGGGGCATCCCGGGGATAGGGCTGCTCGGCGAGACAGTGAACACTCCCGACCCGCGGTCCTCTGCGGCCACGATTGAGGTCTTAAACAAGATCTACAACCTCAACCTGAACATCCAGCCGCTGCTCGAGCAGGCAGTCGAGATCGAGGCGGCGATGTCCCAGATCGCCGAGCAGGTACAGAAGACCGAGGCCCCGCCCCGGAGAGAGCAGCTGCCGATGTACGGGTGATGATCATGAAATACGCAGCGTTAACCGGAATCTCGCCGTCGGTCATTGCCGAACTCAAGAGCGGCAAGGCCCGCACTCTCGAGCTGAACAGCGCCCACAATATCATCACGCTAACGGAGACCACCCCGGGGGAATGTATCTTCATAACGTCGATCAACGAGGAAGACCTCTCGCCCGGAGACCCGGGGATCATGGTCGACCTCCTTGCGCTCAGCATCGGCATGAGGCGGATCGAGATCGCCAACCCGTTCTTCTTCGAGGAGCGGGAGCGGATGTCGGCCCGGATCAAGGTCCAGTTCCGGGGGACGACCATCGCCCGCGACGTGGAAGGGCGGAAGTGGGGTGACCCGACGAAGGTCGAGATCATCCGGTCGGCATGTTACCGGGCCGGCTGATACGCCCCCTTTTCCGCCGCCCCCTACCCTCAAAGAGTTAATAACCCCCGGCGACCAAAATGTATGGGAATACCACGGGGGTCTGTGGCTTAGCCAGGACATAGCGCCGGGCTTCTAACCCGGATGCCGGGGGTTCGAATCCCTCCAGGCCCGTCGATTTTAACGCCGCAGCCGGTGTACCCGTCGCAACTCGAAGCCCGAAGGGTTTCTCATGCTCCGTTCCGTTGGAACGTTGCAAGTCGCACCTAACGGTGCTCCAGCTCTGTTCCGTTGGAACGTCGCACGTTCCGGCAGTCGCACCCATCGAGAAGCTGGGGGATGGACCTCCCCGGTTCTCAGGAACGGCACTGCAGCCCGGCCTGAAGAAGAGCGAATGTATATCCGTTCGGTCGAGCATCGAAAAGCGTTTCCGAATCCCGGGGAGGTGTAATCCCTGACCCAGAAAGACGAACGGCGCCTCTATAGCGATCTCACCTGGCTCTGGCCGATCATCAGCCCGCCGGAGGAGTACGAAGAAGAAGCGGAGTTCTACGGCGATCTCATCATGCGGCGGACCGGTCCCGGGGCGCTGCTCCATCTCGGGTGCGGGGGCGGGCACCTCGATCTCTGGTTAAAACGGCGTTTTGCCCTGACCGGCGTCGATTTAAGCGAGGCGATGCTCACCCTTGCGCGCCGGCTGAACCCGGAGGCGACGTATATCTCCGGCGACATGCGGACCGTCCGGCTGGGGCGGACGTTCGATGCAGTCATTGCGCATGATGCGATCAACTACATGCTCACCCCAAACGACCTCAGGGCGGTGTTCGAGACGGCATATGTCCACCTCCGCCCCGGCGGGACCTTTCTTACGCTTGTGGAGCGGCGATCGGGACATTTCCTGCAGAACCGGACGGACTGCTCGGTACATGCCGCCGGGGATACCGGGATAGTCTTCATCCAGAACGAGTACGATCCCGATCCCTCCGACAGCACCTACGAAGCGACGTTCCTCTGCCTTATTCGCCGCGACAGAGAACTCGAGATCGTTTCCGACCGGCACGTCTGCGGGATCTTCCCGCTTTCGCTCTGGCTTGACCTCCTGACGGAGGCGGGCTTTTCCGTCAGCGTCGAGGAGTATGCAAACGGCGGCGAACGCTACCCGATACCGGTCTGCATAAAAGGGAGGGTTATCTGACCTTCGTCCCCGGCTTAACCGGGCGGAGGGGGACCAGGAGGGAGGCCTCGTCGCCGGCGGCGAGGATCATCCCCCGGCTCTCGACGCCGAAGATCTTTGCGGGAGCGAGGTTTGCGATCAGCGCCACGTCTTTGCCCACCAGTTCCTCGGGCTTGTAGAACTCTGCGATGCCGCTGACCACCTGGCGCTTCTCGCCGCCGAGGTCAACGGTGAGTTTGTAGAGCTTCTTCGAGCCCTTGATCGGTTCGGCCGAGACGACCTTCGCTATCCGGATATCGAGATTCCCGAACTCCTCGATGGAGACGGTGGGCATCTTCGGTTCTGCGGCCGCTTTCGCCTCATCGACCCGCATGTTGAGGGTCTTCTCGAGTTCGGCGATCCGGTCCTTCTCGATCTTTTCAAACAGGGGAGAGGGCTTTGCGAGCGCCCGTGCCCCCACCGGCGCCGTGGCTTCGGCGATCGCGTGGTCCGCGATATCGTCGCCGTAGCCGAGCATCGTCCAGGCCCGCTGCATCGCGTCGGGCATCAGGGGTTCGAAGACGAGGACGAGCGCTTTCACGATCTGGAGGCAGTCGGCGATCGCCTGCTCTGCCGCCGCCCGGTCCTCCTTGATCAACTTCCAGGGGGCGTTGTTCTGGATGTAGGCGTTCCCGTACGACGCGAGCGCCATCATCGAGTCGACGGCGTTCTTGAAGTCGTAATCCCGCATCAGGGCGTCGACCACGGAGAGCGACCGCTCGATCTCCGCGACGACCTCCGGCCGGGGGGCGAGGTCGGGCACGCCGGCAAACTCCTTCTCGGCGAAGTACATCGTCCGGTAGATGAAGTTCCCGAGCGTCCCGACGATCTCGTTGTTCACCCGCTCGGCGTAGACCTTCCAGGAGAAGTCGAGCTCTTTGGTGTGGTTCGTGTAGGAGAGGAGATAGTAGCGGAGGTAGTCCGCCGGGAGGCCTTGATCCAGGTAGTCGTCGTTCGTCCAGACGACGTAGCCGCGGGACTTCGAGAACTTCTTGCCCTCGATCGTGACCATGCCGCTCGCGACCACCGCATACGGGAGACCGTAGCCCGCCCCTTTGAGGAGCGCCGGCCAGAAGATGCAGTGGTGGTAGATGATGTCCCCGCCGATGAAGTGCGTGACGCGGGTCTCGTCCCCGCACCAGTAGTCCTTCCAGTCGGCGCCTGCAGCCTCCGCCCACTCCTTCGTGAACGATATGTATCCGATCGGCGCGTCGACCCAGACGTAGACGACGAGGTCGTCGCGCCCGGGGAACTTGACGCCCCAGTCGAGCGTCCGGGTGATGCACCAGTCGTGCAGAAGTTCCTTCACCCACCCGAGAGCATAGTTCCGGGCGGTGGAGGTGCCCCGGAGGTCTTCGAGGTAGTCGAGGAGGAACTCCCGGAACGCCGAGAGCCTGAAGAAATAGTGCTCCTGCTCGCGGTACTCCGCCTTACCGCCGCATATCTTGCAGATCGCCTCCCTGAGCTCGCCGGGCTCCAGGTGCTGCCCGCACCCCTGGTCGCACTCGTCGCCCCGGGCGATGGCTCCGCAGTGGGGACAGATCCCCTCCACGTAGCGGTCCGGGAGGAACCGCTCGCAGTCCGGGCAGTAACTCTGGCTGACGGTCTCTGCGTAGACGTAGCCGTTCTCGATGAGCCGCTCGACGATCGAGCGGGTGGTTTCGTGGTTCATGGAGTCGTCGGTCATGCCGAACCGGTCGAAGACGACCTCCATCCGCCGGAACGTATCGTAGAAGTGCTCGTGATAGCGCTCCGAAAGGGCGCGGGGTGTCGAACCCTCCCGCTCGGCGCTGATTACGATCGGGGTTCCGTGGTTGTCGGAACCGCATACAAAGACGACCTCCTCCCCGGACCTGCGCATATACCGCACGTAGAAATCCGCCGGCACGTAGGTCCGCAGGTGCCCGATATGGCAGGGACCGTTCGTGTACGGGAGCCCGCACGTTACCAGTAACGGCTTACCACTCATCCTTATCTACTCTGGTTGCGATGCTAATAAAGACACCAGCGCATGGCACGACGGATCACGATACCGGTTCGGTCCTTCGGCTCCGAGGTCGGGGTGCCCACGGTCCCGGAACTCGCGGAGTGGCTGAAAGAGAGGCGCGGGAAGGAAGCGGACCTCACCACCTACCGGCTCGAGCACTCGCTCGGCGCCCAGGAGGGCGTGGCGGTGCCCGCCGCAGGCGGCGTCTTCTACGGCGAGCGGTTGAGCGGGGCCTTCCTCGGTATGGCGGACGGGATGCTCGTCGACGAGCCGGGCATCGACCCGTCCGGCGTGACCGCGGATGCGCACCTCGTCTGCGCGATGCAAAAGGAGGCCTGGTTCTCCCTTCCCGCCCCACACATGCTCGGGTTCCGGGACGGCTACATCGGCGACGGGGAAGAGTTCTCGGAGACGCTCGCGACCGCTTACGCCCGCCTTGCACGGGAGATGCGGGACGCAGGCGTGCAGGGGCATGTCCTGGTCGCGGACCGGGCGGACCAGATCGAACTGGAGGTGCTCGCGTCGAGGAAGATCCTCTTCTTCCCGGGAGAGCCGGAAACCTTCGACCTCGAGCTGCTGCTCGAGTACCAGGGCGACCTCATCCTCCCGGCAAACGACCTTGGCCGCGCCCCTGACCTGATGGAACGGTTCCGCGTCAAAAGGCTGGTCCTGCTCGATGCGGAGGAAAGCGATCTCGCAGCGGCGGCCGAACTCGTCGACCCGGACATGCTCGAGGCGGGCGGCTACTGCGGGGACGACTGCCCGGACTACTGGAAGAGCCTGGTCGACCGGGCGTTCATTCCCCGATAGACTCCGCCTTCTCCGCCAGGCGGCGGTAATGGCGGCTCCTTTTCACGAGCCAGAAGAGGAGCCGGTCGAGGAGGCTGAACGGGAACGTCCCCCCGGCCGCGTGGGGGTGGCCGCCGCCGGAGAACTCCCGGGCGATGAGGTGGCTGATCGGGGGGACGGACCTGATGGAGATACGGCCGTTTCCCGAGACGACCACCTCGATATCGGTGCCGAGCTCGTCGCGGATGGCGTGGGCGGTCTCGCTCGGGTAGCCGTAGAGGGGAGCGAACGCGATCCGGTATCGGCCGTCGATGATGGTGGTGTGCCGGATGCTCTTTTCGATGTCACGCTCCATCTCGCGGATGATACCGGCATACTCGCTCTCGACCTTCGCATCGACGATGATCCCCCGGACAAGGTTGTCGCGGACGTACTCCCGGCAGCCCTTCCGCATCACCACCTGGCCGAGCATCTTCGACCGGGGGTCCTGGTGCTTCCAGAGGTCGTAGTCGCAGACGACACGCGCAATCTCTTCGGCCACCGCATCACCGGGGGCGAGGTCGCGCGCGACGATCCCGGTCGCGCAGATGCCGACATCGACGTGGAGGAGGTTTGTCTTCTTCTCGACGGCCCGGATCTCCTCGTCCTTCCAGCGGTGGTGGTCCCGCCACTCGATCCGCCACCCGTTGGATCGCGCCTTCGCCAGCCGCTGCTCGACGCCCTGCTGGTAGCCGATATCGGATATGCTGAGGAGATCGCCCCGCCCCGGGGAGCCGGCCACCGCGTCGAGGAGGGAGAGGAACTTGCCGACCGAAGCCCAGACGGTAAAGACGTCTCCGTACTTCCTCCGGTGGATTGCGTCGCTCCCGACGGCGTCGAGATCGTTGTGCGTGAGGTGCACGACGGTCCCCGTCCTCCCGGAGAGTGCCTGCATAAGGTTCGCGCCGCGGGTATCCGGCTTCTGATTGCTTCGGCCCATTGCTCTTTAACATCGATGTACACCGTGATAAACAGGCGGTTTGGGGTCCGCTGCCGGTCCGCCACACCGGTGCAGGAGGCCGCGCGTCCGGAGAAGCATAGAGTTTATTAGGGACGACCGATAACATTGTAAGGCAGAAGCCCCTGTAGCTCAGACTGGGAGAGCGCCAGACTGAAGATCTGGTTGTCCCCGGTTCAAATCCGGGCGGGGGCACTTCGAGCAACTTTTCTGATGCCTTCGCGTCAAAGATTATGGAGATTGCGAGGGATTTGCAGAAGGTCCCGTGAGGTTCTGCTGCAGAGCCCATCCAGTCCGGCGGGCGATTGTTCCCGGTACATCATGCCAGGGTGTAACCCGATTGCTCCCCTTTGGCACGCCGGAAGCGCTCTGCTATCTCGAACCGTTCCGATGTATCGATGAACGATTCGGCCATCTTGAGCAGCCGTTCTTCGCTATCCATATGGAATCGCACCCGCCGTTTCAGCTCCTGGATGACAGGCACCCATTCCATTCCGGTAGTCTCGATCCGGTCCAACCGATCCAGGCAGACTCTGATTGCGTTGTGTTCGGCGAGAGAATCTTCGATACGCTCACCCATCTCCGACCGCATCCGTTCGTATATCGTCGCCTCCTCACCATGCATATGCGAGTACAGCAATCCTCTGGCAGCGCTGTAGGTCTCGGAGGTTGCACGGCCATGCGCTTCCAGATCGTCCAGCACCTCCATGATCTGCTGGTGATCCTGCCTGATCACCTCGATAATATCCTGGTCCACGTATACTCCCCCGGGCGCCGTTCCTGACACATCGGTCAGGATAGATAACAGTATCGCCTGCAGAGAGCCGGGGCCTCATGGGGTTAAGACTCCTTCATTGCCCGCCGGCCGCACCATCACCGCCGCAACCCCGCCGATCTGCCGCCAGAGCCCGGTGCCGCGGAGGTGTCGGCCTTTGAACATGCAAATACCCTATCTGCCATAACGACAGAGAAGATCTGATGCGCGTCAAATTCTGCGGAACAGCCAGTCTTGCGGATATGCAGTGCGCAGTCGATGCAGGCTGCGATGCCATGGGGTTCATCATGGGTGTGACGCATCAGAGCAGTGATTTCGTAACTCCGGCGGAGGCTGCAGAGATGGTACGACAACTCCCGCCGTTCATCGAACCGGTCGCAGTCACCCATCTGCAGGAGACGGAGGACCTGATCCGGCTGGTGAAAGACTCGCGCTGCACGACGCTGCAGGTCCAGAACACCGTCGAGCCCTCCGAACTGGATGTCATCCGCTATGCTCTCCCGTACCTCAAGATCGTGAAAGCCGTTCACGTGACGGACGCATCGGCCGTCAAGACAGCAAAACGCTACGAGCCCCATGCCGATGCGCTCATCCTCGACACCAGGACGGCGGAGAAGATCGGGGGCACGGGAATCGTTCACGACTGGAATATCAGCGCAAAGATCGTTGCAAACTCGGCGATTCCCGTGATACTCGCAGGAGGGCTCACGCCGGACAATGTGAGAGAGGCGATACAAAAAGTCCGCCCGTACGGAGTCGACGTGCATACCGGCGTCAGGAAAAACGGTGTCCGCAACCCGGAAAGAACCCTGGCTTTCGCCCGCGAAGCGAGAAACGCTCTGCCTGAAGGTTGAGCGGCCGCACCACCGCCACCGGGCAGCGCCAAAAAGCAAAGTCTTTATGCAGCCGTCAGGTAAGACTGTCGCTGAAGATGTATCCGGCTGGAGAACCGGGCACGCCGGAACCCATTCAGCCTACCTTTATCATAACCCACATCAGAATCTTCTCTTCCGAACGTAGCAAGATCCCGGGGGACCGTATCATGCACACAACGACGCCTTCGACTCAATCCGCTCCAGACTTTTCCCTCGACGAACTCGAGGACGGTCTGCTCCTGCTTGATGCCGAGAGAAGGGTCGTGCGAGTCAACCGGACCTTCCGCCGCCTCCTATCACTGCCGGACGAGCGGGACCTCTCCGGGGCGGACGGGATGGCGCTCGTCCGCACCCATATCGCACCGGCCATCGCCGATCAGGAAGCAGCCGGGCGCCTCCTTGCGGCGCTCAGGGCTGGGGCAGCGCTCTCGGGACTGGAATGCCGGATTGCTCACGACCGGTGGGTTACATGCTCGATACGGGCCCCGGACAGCGGAACGGTGGCCCTTCTCATCAGCGACATCACCGCGAGGAGGGAGAGCGAGGAGAAGTACCGCCGTCTCGAGCAGGAGCACAGGCGCTACCGGGAACTCTTCGAACTCGCTCCCGATGGTTACTTCGTCTGCGACCCGCAGGGAACGATCCTCGACGTGAACCGGGAGGGAGCACTCCTTCTCGGCAGGGAGAGGGAACACCTGATCGGGACGTCCAGCATCGATTACATTGTCCCGGAGTGCAGGAAGGCCTGCCGTGACCTCGTCGCCCGGTTTGAGGACGGAACCTCCGAACCCCTGCGGGGGATCGAGGTGTGGGTCCGGCCGGCGACCGGAAAGCCCATCCCCGTCTCCCTCTCGGCCATGGCCGTCCGGGACGACCGGGGCGGCCTTACGGAGATCCGGTGGCTCACCCGGGATATTACCCGAAGGATCCGGGTGGATGCGGAGCGGGAGCGGCTGCTCGCCGAGAACCAGTTGCTCGCGGCCGACCTCGCGGAAGAGCGCGACCTTCTCCGGACGGTCATGGAGTATACCGACGTCCACCTTGCTTACCTCGATCCCGGGTTCCGGTTCGTCCGCGTGAATACGGCTTACGCAGAGGGGGCCGGGTACGCGAAGGAGGACCTTATCGGCCGCAAACACTTCGACCTCTTCCCGGACCCGGAGAACCAGGCGATCTTTCAGCGGGTGCGGGATACCGGAGAGGCGTTCCGGATATACGCAAAACCGTTCGCGTACGTCGACCAGCCCGAACGCGGGACGACCTACTGGGACTGGAGCCTTGTGCCGGTGAAGGACGCGAAGGGAGACGTCCAGGGGCTGGTCTTCTCGCTTGCCGACGTCACGGAACGGATACGGGCGGAAGAAGAGGTCCGTATCAAGAACAGGAGGCTTGCTGTCCTGAACGCGGTCATCACCGCATCGGCATCCGCGTTCACCCTGGACGAACTGCTCGACAACACGCTTGACGCGGTCCTCGACAACCTCGGGTTCGACATCGGGTTGATCTACATGCTGGAGGGGAGGGAGCGGGTGCAGGCCGGCATCCGGTGCTACCGCGGGGTCTCTGAGTTCGCCCTGATGCAAAACCAGGCCCTCAAGGTCCACCACTGGCCCTACAACCGGGTCTTCGTCGCCGGTCAGCCCTGGTTCATCGAGGAGACGGATGACGCGGGAAGCCAGGACCGGGACATACTCGCGGACTTCGGGGTTGCATCCCTGGCCTTCATCCCGCTCGTTGCCGAGTCCTCGGTCGTCGGGGCGCTCGTGCTCGGGAGCAACGAGAGGCAGGAGATCCCGCAGAAGACCCGCCGGATCCTCGAAGCGGTCGGCCGGGAGGTCGGGGCCGGGGTTCTCCGGGGGATGCTGTACGACCGGCTCGAGGCGGCGAACCGGGAGGCGAACCTCTACCTGGACATCCTCACCCACGACATCCGGAACGCCGACAACATCGCAAACATCTACGCCGACCTGCTCATGGATCTGCTCACCGGGGAGGAGCGGGAGTACCTGCAGAAACTCCGGGCCGGCATCAAGAAGAGTATCGAGATCACGGCGAACGTCGCCACCATCCGAAAGATTCGCGAGAAACGGACCGGACACGCCCCGGTCGACCTCGACCGGGTGATCCGCGAGGAGATCACGCACTTCCCCGATGCCCGCATCACCTACACCGGGTTGCGCGTGGCGGTCCTCGCCGACGACCTTCTCTCCGAGATCTTCACGAACCTGATCGGCAACGCCATAAAACACGGCGGACCGGATGTCGGGATAGAGATCACGGTTGAAGATGCGGAGGAGGAAGGAATGATCCTCGTCACCGTCGCCGATACCGGGCCCGGGATCCCGGACGGCGCGAAGGAGGCGATCTTTTCACGGTTCGAGCAGGGGAAGGTTCGGGAGAGCGGCCAGGGCCTCGGGCTCTGGATCTGCCGGATGCTGCTCGACCGCTACGGCGGAAAGATCTGGGTCGAGGACCGGGTGCCGGGCCACCCTGAAGAAGGGGCGGCGTTTGTGTTCACGCTCAGGGAAGCCGCACAAAACAGTTGAGATTTCTCCCCGAACAACCCGGGAATTACTTTTTTGGCTGACAACGCCACCCCACCATCGTGGAAAAACCCGTAATCACCAGAATAAGAATTGAAGGGCGCGTGTTCCCCACACGAAAGTTAATCAAGAATAGTGATCGATGATCAATCACGTGGGTGATCCTGCGGTATACTGAAAGGTATACCGCACGGCGTATACATCCATGAACGATCGTGCATTGGGCCAGCCCGGGGTTATATATCCTCATAGGAGGTCGGCGCGTGGGGACGACCACGCACGGTAAACCCGGTAACACAATGAGGAAGAGGTAATGGAAGAACCAGAACAATCGAGAAGCGCCGACCGGACCCCGGTAGAAAACCTCCGTGAAAAGGAGGCACCGGCAACAGAAAGACCCCCGATTGCCATCGCCGGGATCGGGGCATCTGCCGGCGGCCTGGCGGCCCTGGAAGCTTTTTTTGCTCACGTCCCGCGCACAACCGGCATCGCATACGTGGTGGTCACGCACCAGGCCCCCGATCAGCCGAGCAGTCTTCCTGAGATCCTCCAGCGGTCCACAACCCTGCCCGTCGTGAAGATCGAAGACGGGATGCGCGCTAAGCCGGATACCGTGTACATCATCCCGCCGAATGTCGATCTCTTCATCCTGCACGGCACCTTCACCCTGATCGGACAGGCCCTGCACCAGGGGTTGCGGTTGCCGATCGATACCTTCTTCCGCCAGCTTGCCGGGGACCAGGAGGAAAGGGCGGTAGGAATCATTCTTTCCGGTATGGGGAGCGACGGGACCCTTGGTGTGCGGGCACTGAAAGAACACATGGGCATGGTGATGGTCCAGGAGCCGGGTACGGCAAAATTCGGTGCCATGCCGCAGTCTGCCCTCGCAACCGGACTTGTAGACTACAGCGCTCCGGTAGAGGAACTACCGAATCTGCTCGTCGATTATGTCCAGCACCAGGCAAGGGTTCCGCGGGAACCCCGCCCGCAGACCGGGCAGATGGAGAACTCCCTCACGAAGATCTTCGCGCTCGTCCGTACGCATACGGGCCAGGATTTCACCTTCTACAAACGCAACACCATCGTCCGTCGGATTGAACGGAGGATGGGCCTGCACCAGATCGCCCGGATTGAAGATTACATCCAGTATCTCCGGGAAAACCCCGGCGAGGTGAAGACCCTTGCCAGAGAACTGCGCATCGGGGTCACCCAGTTCTTCAGGGATCCGGATGCCTGGCGGGTTCTCCAGGAGATGGTCTTCCCCGACCTGATCAGATCCCGATCCTACGGGGAGACGCTCCGTGTCTGGATCGTCGGGTGCTCCACCGGTGAGGAGGCCTACAGCATGGCGATTGCCCTCCATGAGGTACTGGATGCACTCCAGCGGCGTGGGGACCTCCGGATCCAGATCTTTGCAACCGAACTGGATGCGGATGCCATCGAGACCGCACGCCTCGGAAGATATCCCGCCAATATCTCTGCGGACGTTTCTCCCGAACGGCTGGAACGCTTCTTCGTTCAAGAGGGCGATTCGTACCGGGTCCGGCCGGAGGTCCGGGAGACCGTGGTGTTTGCCGTTCAAAACGTCATCTCCGATCCGCCGTTCACCCGCCTGGACGTACTCTCATGCCGAAACCTCCTCATTTACCTCTCACCCGAGATCCAGAGGCGTTTGATCGCGCTCTTCCACTACGCGCTGAACCCGGACGGGATCCTCTTCCTCGGTGCAGCGGAGACCATCGGCGAGCACTCGGACCTGTTTTCGGCTGTCGATACAAAGAACAAGATATTCGTCGCCAGGGGGGACGGGTCGACCACCATACAGCAGATCGGGCTCCCGGGCAGCTGGGGCCTGCCTGAGATGACGGGTAGGGCCCACAGTCTGCAGTCCCAAAAGCCGATCCCGGTCGGCACCCTTACCCAGCAGGAACTGCTTAAGTATTACGCACCACCTGCAGTGGTCATCGCAGAGAACGGCGACATTCTCTATGTGTACGGCCGCACCGGAAAATATCTCGAGATGCCGACGGGAAAGGCGGACCTGAACATTTTCACCATGGCGCGGGAGGAATTTCGGTACCAGATTACGACCGTCATCCAGACCGCGATCCGCAAGAAAGCTGAGGTGACCGTTAACGAGATTACGGTCCGTGACGGGGGACACCGGAAGGTCAGGGTAACCGTGCGGCCGGTCCGGCGCCCTCCAGGCACGGGAGATCTCCTGTTGGTTACCTTCGAGGAGAGCGAGGAGAGCGAGGAGGAACAGAGCGGCTCACCCCAAACAGAGATAAGCGGCGCGAACCTTGAAGATGCAGCATGGAAGGAGTTAGAGCAGGAGCTCGCCCAGTGCCGGGAACAGCATAATAATACGGTGGAAGCGATGCAGGCCTCGCAGGAAGAGATGAATTCCATGTACGAGGAACTGCAGAGCACCAACGAAGAACTGCAGAGCACCAACGAGGAGCTGACCACGAGCAAAGAGGAACTCCAGTCCTTAAACGAGGAACTCATGACGGTGAACGCCGAACTCCAGACAAAGATCATCCAGCTCACGCAGACCACAGACGATATGGCCACGCTCCTGAGGAGCACCGAGATTGGTATGGTCTTCCTCGACACCGAACTCCGGGTGCGGCGGTTCACCGAACCCGCCACCCGGATCGTCAACCTGATTCCGTCGGATGTCGGCCGTCCGGTTACGGATCTGGGCACGAATGTCCAGGACGGGAATTCCATCTTCAAGAATGCACGCCAGGTGCTGGATACCCTGGCGGTCAGGGAGAAGCAGGTACAGATCGCGAATGGAGACTGGTACCTCATGCGTATCCTTCCCTACCGGACCTCGGACAACCGGATTGACGGGGTGGCGATCACGTTCGTGAATATCACCAATATCAAGCACCTGGAGCAGTCTCTCCAGGAGAGCACCGCCTACGCTGAGAGCATCATCAGCACCATCCGCGAAGCCCTGATCGTGCTCGACGCCGATATGAAGGTTGTATCTGCCAACCGTTCGTTCTACGAGATGTTCCAGGCAACGCCCGGGGAGACAAAGGGGCGAAACCTCTATGCGCTGGGCGGCAACCAGTGGGACATACCCGAGCTCCGCCACCTTCTCGAGGAGATCCTGCCCCGGGAGACGCAGTTCGAGGGGTTCATCATCGATCACACCTTCCGCGGGGTCGGGCGCCGCACGATGCGCCTGAACGCGCGGCAACTTCGTACTCCCGATGCATCGAAGAAGATGATCCTCCTCGCCATCGAGGACATCACCGGCGTCCCGACGCAGGAGTCGCAGAACACCCGTGATGGGTCTTCACCGGCAGACCTGAGTTAACCCTTATGAAAAAAGCCAACAGCCCTGACAGCAAAGATTCCCCGGGGCGGCGTATCCCGGAGCAGACCGCGCCGGCGGGAGAAGAAGAAGCGGAGCGCTCCGGGATGGATACACTGGCACTCTGCCAGGAACTCCATATGCACCGGGCCAACCTGGAACTGCAGAACGCGGAGCTCCGCCAGACGCAGGAACAGCTCAGGGCCTCGGAGAAGGAGTACCGGGACCTCTACGAGTTTGCTCCCGTCGGTTACCTCACGCTGGACGGCGAAGGCCGGATCCGGCGGGTGAACCTGACCGGCTCCGCACTGTTGCACGTGGAACGGGCATCCCTGGTTCGAATGCGATTCCAGACCTTCGTGGCCCCGGCAAGCCTCCCGGCATTCCGGGGGTTCCTGGCCCGCATGGCGGAGTCCGGGAAGAAGGAGAGGTGCGAGCTGGAGGTCGTGACCCCCGGCCGGAAGAGACCCCTGTGGCTGATAGCAGAGGGGCGCTCCCAGCGGGCCGCCGGTGGGGCGGAGTGCCGGTACCGGGTGGCCCTTACGGATGTCACGGAGAAGAGACAACTCGAGCAGTCTCTCCGCGAACGCGATGCCACCGAACTCGCCCGGATTCACCGGGACCTCGAGTCCGCCCACCGGGAGGCGAACCTCTACCTGGATATCCTGACGCATGATATCCGGAATACGGAGAACGTCTCGAACCTGTACGCCGAGATGCTCGTTGACTCCGTGGAGGGGGACGCGGCCGGGTATGTGACGAACCTGCAGCGGAGCATAACAAAGAGCATCGAGATCCTCAGGACCGTCTCAAAGATCCGGCGGATTCACGCCGGGCCGCCTCATCTCCGGCCGACGGATCTTGATGCGATCATAAGGGTGGAGATCGACCACTTCCCGGATATCCCACTCTCCTACGAGGGTGTTCCCCGGCTGGTCCTTGCCGACGATCTCCTTCCCGAGGTCCTCACGAACCTGATCGGCAACGCCGTCAAGCACGGCGGCCCCGGCGCCGAGATCACCGTCAGGACGGAAAATGTGGACGGATTCGTCCGGGTGACGGTTGCGGACACCGGTCGGGGCGTCCCGGACGACCAGAAGGAGGCAATCTTTCACCGCTACGATCAGCAGAAGCGGGGCGTGGGCGAGGGGCTCGGGCTCTACCTCGTGCAGATCCTCATCGGCCGCTACGGGGGTAAGATCTGGGTCGAGGACCGGGTGCCGGGCCACCCTGAAGAAGGGGCGGCGTTTGTGTTCACGCTCAGGGAGGCCGGCGGCGAACCCCTGGAGCAGGGAGCGCAGGACGTCTGCGGAGCTCCGTCCGCAGCAAAAAAGTGATCACCGGGCAGGCACCGCTGCCATGCCCTTCTCCACCCGGCGGGCCATCTCCTGCTTGACCCTCCGGATGTTCTCCGCCTGGTCGCGCTCGGCCAGGTGCGAGCCCGCCTTGCCGACGATCTCCTCGCTCGGAACACCCTTTGCGTTCATGACGCGCAGGTAGCCGAAACTCGCCCAGTCGTCCGGGAGGTCGCGCACCCGCATGAACTCCATGTTGCTCGGCGCGAGATCGAGTTGAGCGTCGATGACGCTGTTGACGTAGTCCTTGTTCTGCTCGAAGACCACCAGGGACTCGATGACGTCGGCCTTCACGAGATCCTGGATGTCGCGGCCCTCGATCTTCTTGATGAGCCGCGCACACTCGTTGAAGTGCGTGATCTCCATCTTCGCAAACGTCTCCCAGATCCCTTTGATCCTCGGGTCGCTCTCGGTCTCTGCGCACGAGTGGTAGAGGTAAGCCTCGTTGAGCTCCATCATCGCCAGCTTCTCAAGCATCGTCTCGTTCGGGTCGCCGAGCAGCCCGTACTGGGTCACGTGCTGCTCCTCGATCTCCGCAATCTCGGCGTAGAGCTGCCGCGCGATATCGTCGGGGTACATGAACCCGTGCGACCGGTAGTAGAGCATCGTCTGCTGCTCGGCTGCGGTGATCGTGATGTAGTTCATCTTCGTCTTGATATCGGCCGTGTCCTTGTCGTAGTGCTTGCGCATCGAGTCAAAGGGGTGGCGGTGCTCGATGCTCGTCGGCCTGCCCGGCTTGACCTCGGTCTTGCCCTGGACGATCACTTCGGGGTCGCCGCCCTCGATGTAGTCGTAGAGGCAGCTGTAGCGGTAGAGGTGGTCGAAATCCTCGAGCAGCGCAAAGTCCAGCGTCTGCTTCACGTAGGGGTCCGGCTCGTTCTGCGCCAGGTTCGCGGTGAGGTCGACCGCCACCTGCTCGTAGCCGAGGGTGGTCTCGATGATCGACTGGTCCGCCGGGTTGAGCCAGTTGACCAGCTCCTGCTGCTGGGAGTCGATCCGCCGCATCAGGGCCATCGACTTCTTCACCTCGGGATCCGGGTGCATCCGCTCGATCGCGTGCGACGTGAGGACGGCGTTGTTCTCGATACCGTTCATGAGGATGATCCGGGTCCGGGTGTAGGCGTCCACCGCCTTCTTGTCATACGGCATCGGGACCATATCCTTCCAGTTCATGGGCTGCTCCTCGATCGGCATGCCCTCCATCTCAAATGGTCTGAATTGGGCCATCTTATCTTCCTCCATAACCCCCGCCGAATCCGTCGGCACGGGCATCTCCGGCAGTACAGCGACACAGGCGGTGAGCCTTGCGGTCACCCCTGCACCCTGGAAAATCCGGGGGTTCCCCACCATACGGGTCATGCACCAAAAACCTAACGGCCGGCAAAAAGAACCGAAAAGAACGTCCTTTTTGGATGCACCGACAGCAGCACCGATGCCACCGGGCGAATTATCCGTACGGCTGCGCCCCGGTACCGCGGTGATACCGCAAGGTATACACCACCGGAGTGCGGTTGCAGGCACGGCCCGGCCGCGGGCGCGCGCGGGACCCCCGGTACGAAGGGTTAAGTATGCCGGCTCAAGAGAGATCGCCGGGTGGCGGCCGGCCATCCGACGGCTACCAGACTGCAGGAGGCAAGGAGCATGACAGGAAGAGAAGACGATTCCCCCGGCACCGGGCGCCGGGACGCGTATGAGGGAGCAGGCAACAGGGATTCAGGGTCTGACAGAACCACCCCGAACAGGGATGCGGGGAGGGTGCCGGCGATCTCCCGCGGGGGCAGCCGCGACTTTCCCGGCCTGTCGGCGGACTTCCGGGTCGATATCCTCGACCACGGCGATGAGGTGATCGTTGTTGCGGAACTGCCCGGCGCGGAGGAGGACGGGATCCGGATCAGCCTGCTCAACCCGCATACTCTGCGGATAACGGCAAGGCGTGCCGGGCCGGTCGAGGAGAGGTCCGGGACCTACTACATCCACGAGCGCGGGAACGCCACCCTGAGCCGGTTGGTACGCCTGCCTGCGAGCGTAATGGGAGAGGACGCCGTGACCAGTTTCAAGAACGGCGTCCTCGAACTGCGCTTAAAGAAAGTGCAGATTAAACCCGGACACGGAGGGAAAGAGATTCCGATCGGGTGACATTGATGCGGCGCCCGCACTCACGCGTAAGCGGGCACCCGTCAGTACCAGGCCGCGCACCCGGCCATCCGGGTCGTCACCACCTGCGGGTGATAGCAGATGACGCTGTCCCGGGCGGTTATCCTGCCGTTGACCACCTGGTCGATGACGGTGAGGTGGTCGTGCACGCCCCGGGGAAGGAGATAATACTCCCGCACGAACTCCCTGCCCCGTGTTCCCATCTCCTCGGCCTTGTCCGGGTGCCGGAGGAGGTGGAGGATCCGGTCGGTGGTCTCCTGGATCGTCGAGACCAGGTAGCCGTTCCAGTCGTCGCGGATCTGGAGCGGTATGCCCCCGACGTTCCCGGCGACCACGGGTTTTCCCTTCCAGAGCCCTTCGGTCACCGTCAGCCCGAACCCTTCTTTTATGGATTTCTGGACGATCACGTCCGACGCTCGCTGGAGCGCGTTGATCTCCCGGTGGCTGTCCGGCGGGAGGTCGAGGATATGGATATCGGGATCGTCCTCGGCGGTCTCGCGGACCTCGCGCAGGACGAGGAAACACTCGGGGTCGTCGCACGCACGCCCGCCGACGAGGACGAGCTGGCAGGGGATCTTCTGGCGGACCTTCTTGAACGACTGGATGACGCCGACCGGGTCCTTGAAGACATCATACCGGGAAACCTGGGTGACGATCGGTTTTTCCGGGTCGATGCCGTACTTCGTGAGGGTGGCGTCGATCTCGGATAAGGGGAGGTTGCGGTTCTTCTCGGATAAAGGGTCGATAAACGGCGGAATGATGAAACTCGGCACGTTCCAGAGGGGAAGGTACTGGAAACTTGAGAATATGCTGGCGTGATACTTCTCGACCAGCCTTCGCAGGATGTTGCCGATGCTCCCCACGGTCTGCGTGGGGACCGTCTCCAGCTGGACGTGGCACCGCCAGAGCAGCTTCTTTCGCTCGAGTTCCCGGGCCGTCAGGAACTCGACGAGACCGAGCGGCTGAGGGTCGTGGATGGTCACAACGTCGGCATCGTCCTCGATCAGCCCTTCGTTCTGCCGCTGTGCCTCCCAGTATGTTTCGACCATCGACGGCGAGAACCCGTCCCGGCCCTGAAGGAAGTTATGGAGCGTCTTCGTGACGTCGAAGAACTCCGGTTCGGCCTCCATGATACTCCAGATCGTCTCGAGGCCGAGTGCGTTGAGGAACGGGACGTACGATATCAGGATCTCCGAGACGCCTCCTCCGTAGCGGGTCGAGTTGATCTCCTGGAGCCTGAAGCCCGATAGCCGGTCGGCAAGCTCCTCAATAGCCGCAAATTGCTTTCTGCCCACGATTCGCTGGTATTCCTTGAGCGAAGGATACCCCGGGAGATCCGTAACGATCATGAGAGCTCCACCGCCTAATACACATCCGGCTGATAAAATGCCTTTCGGTGGGGGGCAGGCTGTCCAGCATCTGCTGCTGGCCGGTGCATGGCCCGAAAGAGGTTACCCGCTTCGAATCTGCGGGGTATGAGCGTCGTCGTCGGTGTGAGAAGAGGCGTCCCGGGGGAGGGCTCTCTCCAACGCCGTCTTCAACTCGGCGAGCGAGATGGGCTTTTCCAGGACACCGACGATGTCATCCGCATACCTCGAATACTCCTCGGGCCAGACGTGCTTCGCAGTAAAGAGCAGGACCGGGATATCCTTGAACTCATCGTTCCGCTTCAACTCCTCAAGGAACTGCCATCCGTCTATGGGGGACATCATCACGTCGAGGATGATGAGGGCGGGCTTCTCTTTCTTGATTGCGCGCAGAGCGTCCCACCCGTTGTGAACCAGAAGCGGTTCGCGATTGATCTTTTTGAGCAGCAGTTCCATTACTTCCAGCGTCGGCAGGTCATCGTCGACAACCATAATCTTGTTTCCCAAAACTCATACCTCCCTTGGTATCCTGATGGTGAAGGTGCTCCCTTCGCCCACCGCACTTGTCGCCGTTATTTCTCCTCCGTGCAGCAGGACATACTTGTTTGCAATCGAGAGCCCCAGCCCGGTCCTGCCCCCTTTACGGCCCTGTTTTTCGGTGCCGCCGATGTAGAACGGCCTGAAGATCGCGTCAATAATATTCACCGGGATACCGATGCCATTATCGCACACCATGATATAATGGTTTTCATTTGATCCTGCATAGCGGATCCATACTTTCTGTGGTGGTTCATTATACTTAACCGCATTTGAGACCAGGCTCTCCACCGCCAGGTAAAGCCGATCCGGATCTCCCAGGATACGGACATTTTCGGGTATTTCGTTATATATTTGAGCACTTTTATCGTATCCTCCGCCGGAGATGACGGAGCCGGCGAGCTGGCGGAGATGTATATCCTGAACGGTCAGGTCGACGCAGTCCATTGTGAGCAGACTCAACTCGACCACCCTCTCAACCACCGCCTGCTCCTGCCCGGCGCACTCGAGGCAGGTCCTGATGAGTTTCTCCGCCTCGTCCGTGAGGCCATAATGTTTTGGATCTTCAGCGATTATCTGGAGATACCCGATGAGCGGCTGCAGCGGGGTGCGCAGTTCGTGGGACAGGGTGGTGACGAGCCCTTTCCACTGGTCGACCTCCCAGGACATCTGCCTGCAGACAAGCTTCTGCCGCCGCATCTCGGTGATATCGCGCGCGGATCCCATGACGCCGATGAGGACACCGTCCACCCCGGTATAGGGGGCGATCGTGATGGAGAGGGTGTGTTTCGCACCTGCAATCTCCACGTCGAGATCGTAGTGGACATTCTTCTGTTCACGGATCACCCTGCGAACCTGCTCCATGTGCTGCACGGCAAGATCGCCGGGGAGAAGGGCATCCACATCCTGTCCGACAACGTCGCCGGGAGAGATCCCGTGCTCGGAGGCACGCAGCCAGGAGAAGTGCAGGATGCGGCCCGTAGCATCCTGCATGAAGAAGATATCGTTCGACTGCCGGATGAGTTCCATCAGGCGCCCGTTCGACCGGACGAGGTCTTCGTGCTCATCCTGGAGCCTGCCGGTATCCACAAACGTGCACTCGAAAAAGTTCTCCGGGACCAGAGCACGGCAGGAGAGGAGGACCACCCGGGCATCGCCGTCCCGTGTGCGAAGAGCCACCTCAGCGTTCCCGATGTAACTCTCCCGCTTCATCTCCTCGACAAACCAGGCCTTACCGGCTTCATCCGCCCAGAACCGTTCGGGCGGGATCCCGATGAGTTCCTGGGGCTTGTAACCGAGTATATCGGCACATCGCCTGCTGACGCAGACCGGCCTGAGTGTTTCGGGGTCGCAGAGGAATTTTGCGTCGCGGGAATCCTCGACGATCTTCCTGCACCGGAAAGCAACCAGGTGGGAGTCCTGCGAGAAGAGGGTCGTGGCCCCGAAGACCCAGAGAAAGATCACCGTGTGCAGTCCCGTCATCACCGGGTCTATGGTGAAGCCGAGGACGGAAAGGTACGCCCGGATAAGTATGAATCCGACGACCAGGAGTGCGGTCACACGAAGCCCCTGCCGGGGAAACCAGAAGGCGACGAGGAGTATGGGGATGCAATAGATCAGGGGGGAAACAACGTAAGCGTTGTAATCCGGTACAACAGCCGTCAGCATGAGTGATACTGCCGAAAATGAAACTATCACAATCATTTTGACGATATCCGTCTCGGTAAAGAGGTCTTCCCGGAAATAACTGAAGAGGCACCGGTCTGGCGGCATACGGAATACAGAAAAGTATCCATTGTGATGTATATATACAATTCGAAATTCTGCGACGCGAAATCAATAATATTTCCGAAAATGAAGTATAATTCTTGGAGTTTGGGGAAAAATACCGAATGTTTCCCTCGATTACCGGAGAGAATGAGTGAGAGGCGTGGCAGGCCCCGTACCGCCCGGGAGGGGGAGTATATATGAGGATTGTCGTGTAACCCTAAAATATGCGCCCGTTTGTCTTCGTCAATGTCGCCATGAGCGCTGACGGAAAGATTTCAACGAGAGAGCGGCGGCAGGTGAGAATCTCGGGGAATGAAGATTACTCCCGGGTCGACCGGATCAAGGCGGAGAGTGATGCCATCATGGTCGGCATCGGCACCGTGCTCGCCGACAACCCTTCGCTCACCGTCAAGTCCCCGGAACTCCGGGCCGGACGGAGAGCGGCCGGAAAAGACGAGAATCCCATCCGTGTCGTGGTGGACAGTGCAGGAACGATCCCCCCGGATGCGGATATCCTCCACAAAGGGACCGGAAAGCGTATCATCGCCGTTTCGCGCAAAGCTCCTCCCGGAAGACTGGAGACGCTCCGGCAGCACGCCACCGTCGTCACCGCCGGAGACGGAACCGTCGATCTCTTTGCCCTGCTCGAAGAACTGCATCGTCAGGGTGTCCGGCGCCTGATGGTCGAGGGCGGGGGGACGTTGATCTGGGCACTTTTTGAGCAGGGGCTCGTCGACGAACTCCAGACGTTCGTCGGCAACATCGTCATCGGCGGGAAGGACGCTCCCACGCCGGCGGACGGCACCGGTTTTCTCCGGGAGGCGGATTTCCCACGGCTCGCGCTCATCGATGCCGTTCGGCTCGATGACGGCCTGCTCATACGGTGGGGTGTAGAGAGAGCGTGAGGCAGGAGACTCCTGTGCGGCCACTTCATTAAACACTGAAAGGATTGAAAGCCACGGTCATGGCCGGCGCTAAAAAGAGTTCGTGGTGATCAGGGGACCTCCACGATCTGGTCTTTAATCTTGTAGGAGCCGCCCGTGACGAGAGCGACGGTTATCTCAACCCGGTTCTCTCCTTTGGCATTATGAATGATGATCTCGTCGCCCCGGATCGGCTGCATGGTTTCGGTGATCACCTCTCCGGTCGACTTGGTCACGCGTACGTCGATGCTCGTCACGTAATCCTGCCCTTTGCCGCCGCTGAATGCAATATACAGGTCGTTCGTAACCCGCGAGGGGTATCCTCCCGTAAGCTGGAACTCAACCTCCTTCCCCGGCGGCGCCGTCTGCGTCGGGCCGGGCGTAAGGGAGACCGCGGTTGTCGTGGGCGCAGGCGTATCCGTGACCTCCGCTGTCGCCCTCGGGGTGGGGCCGGCAGGGTCGCCTGCGCCTGTGCAGGCAGCAGAGAACGAAAACGCGAGCAGGATCACAATCAGAGTTGATAGCAACCTGAAGTTCATAAAGCATTCATGCACATCAAGGTATTTCACCCTTTCGTCACGCTCGCGGAATACTGTGAATACGAGAGCATAAATAGCCCATGATGCTGCCGGCCCGGCAGCGCGACCCGGGGAACCCGGATGCAGGGCGCAGAGCAACGGGATCTCGAACGCGTTTTGGAACACAGCAGGTTTGCAGATGGAAAGATTTATATTTGTTGGAAGGAACCTTCTATCCACATTTGTGGAGGTGCAACCGATGAACCTGCGAAGACCAAACGCTAATGAAGCAACGGGAACGACCAACCGCTCCCGGGACGTCGTGCCCATGTCGGGCATCTGCACCCGGTGCGTCGACGGCTGCAAGGGAAGCTGCGAGATCTGGCTCTCCTCCTTCCGGGGCCGAGAAGTCCTCTATCCCGGCCCGTTCGGTGAGATCACGGCCGGTGCGGACAAGAACTATCCCGTCGATTACTCGCACCTGAACATCCAGGGCTACGCAAGGGGTGCGAAGGGACTCCCCGAAGGCGTCGAGGCCAGCCCCGACACCGCCGTCTTCCAGGACGTCGATACCCGGACCGAATACGGCTGGAAGATCAAAGTGCCGATGCGGGTTCCGATCTTCACCGGAGCGCTCGGGTCGACCGAGATTGCCCGGGCAAACTGGGAGCACTTCGCCATCGGGGCCGCCATAGCGGGCATCACCCTCGTCTGCGGGGAGAACGTCTGCGGAGTCGACCCGAAGCTGGAACTCGACCACAACGGCAAGGTCAGCAGGTCGCCCGAGATGGACCGCCGGATCGAGACCTACAGGAAGTTCAGAGACGGGTACGGCGAACTCCTGGTGCAGCTGAACGTGGAGGACACAAGGCTTGGAACCGCGGAGTATGTCTCCTCGAAGCACAACCTGGAGACAATCGAGCTGAAGTGGGGGCAGGGCGCAAAGTGCATCGGCGGCGAGATCAAGGTGGACAGCATCGACCGGGCAAACCAGCTCAAAGATCGCGGCTACATCGTCCTTCCGGACCCGAGAACCTCCGAAGTGCAGGCAGCCTTCAAGGATGGCGCCATAAAGGAGTTTGAGCGGCACTCCCGTCTCGGGTTCGTCACCCGTGAAGGGTTCCTCGAAGAGGTCGACCGGCTCCGCGACATCGGGTTCAAGCGGGTCACCCTCAAGACCGGCGCCTACTCGACCGCCGAACTGGCGATGGCAATGCGGTACGGGGCCGAGGCGAAGATCGACCTCCTCACCATCGACGGTGCACCCGGCGGCACGGGAATGAGCCCCTGGCCGATGATGAACGAATGGGGCATCCCGACGTTCTACATCGAGGCCCTCGCCTACCAGTTCGCCGAGCGGCTGAAAGCACGGGGCATCCGGGTCCCGGACATCGCCATCGCCGGCGGATTCGCAGACGAGGCAAACGTCTTCAAGGCGCTCGCTATGGGCAGCCCCTACGTCAGGGCCGTCTGCATGGGCCGCGGTCTGATGATCCCCGGTATGGTCGGGAAGAACATTGCAAAGTGGCTTGAGACCGGCGAGATCCCCAAGACCGTCTCGAAGTACGGCCGCACCGTCGAGGAGATCTTCGTCTGCTACGAAGAACTCAAGGAGAAGTACCCCGGCCGGATAGACGAGATCCCGCTCGGAGCAATCGGGATCTACACCTACGCCCAGAGGTTCAGGACCGGACTGCAGCAGATCATGGCAGGAAGCCGGAACTTCAGCCTCGGAACGGTCAGCCGGAGCGATCTGATGGCCCTGACCGAGGAGGCGGAAGCGGTCTCGGGCATCCCGTACGTGATGCGGGCCTACCGTGACGTTGCAGAGGCGATCCTCGACTCGTAAGAACGTATCGAGAGACAAGCAACCTCCCCCGCCGGCCGCACACCATGTCCCCGAAGCTGGACCGGGGGAGGGAAAACAACCTCGGGGGATACAAATACCTCAAACAAACCTTTTTTATTATTATTTTCTATCTGCGATAATATTTAATGCGAGGAGTGCATCAGGGATGCCTGATATATCATGCATACGGATACCAGTCCGACCATTCTCATCACCGGAGGAGCGGGATTCATCGGGTCGCACCTCGCAACGGAACTTCTGCAGCACGGTTATCAGGTCCGCATCCTCGATAACCTGACGCCGCAGGCGCACGGCCCGGAACGGCGCCGGCCCGGCCATCTCGACCGGCGGGCGAAGGTCATCGTCGGGGATATCCGGGACCCGCACCAGCTCGAGGAGGCTCTCGACGGGGTCGACGCCGTCATCCACCTTGCGGCGGTCGTCGGGGAGCGGTCGAGCATGTACCGGATCGAGAAGTACATGAGCGTCAACACTGCCGGGACCGCCGTCCTCCTCGAGGCGCTGCTCGATCAGCCGGTCGAACGGCTCATCGTCGCCTCGAGCAGCGCCGTCTACGGGGAAGGCCTGTACTGCTCGTACAACGGCACCATCTACCCGAAGGTCCGGCGCTCTCCCGACCGGGCGGCAAGAGGCGACTGGGAGCCCCGGAGCCCCGAAGGGGAGGTGATCTATCCTCTCCCGACCCCGGAGACAAAAGAACCGGCGCCGCTCTCGGTCTACGCCCTCTCCAAGTACGACCAGGAGGAGATGTGCAGGCTGGTCGGAGAGTCGTACGGCATCCCGACGACCATTCTCCGGCTTTTTCCCGTCTACGGTCCGCACCAGGGGTATACCAGCCCGTACTCCGGCATGCTGACCGAGTACGCGGCCCGCCTGCTCCAGGGTCTTCCCGTGCACCTCTTCGAAGACGGTTACCAGCAGCGTGACTTCGTGAGCGTCTATGACGCTGTTCGCGCCTTCCGCCTGGCCCTGGAGTCGCCCGGCGCCGCCGGCGGGACGTTCAACATCGGGAGCGGTCGGCCCTATACGTTCCGGACCGTCGCCGATCTCCTCGCGGCGATGGCCGGGCGGCAGCACCTCGCCCCGGAGATCATGGGAATCAGCCGGATAGGGGATATCCGGCACTGCTTTGCAGATATCAGCCGTGCACGGGAGGTTCTCGGCTACGAGCCGGAAGTCCCCATCGAGGCGGGCCTGCTCGACCTGGTCGCCTGGGTCGAGACCGAGATCGCGAGGAGGCAGAAGGTTCCTGCACCTCTTGAGGTGCCGAAATCGTCTCGTCTCCCGGTCTGAATGCCTCCCGGAGCCCAACCTTTATTTTCCTGCCGGAAGCACGTGATCCTATCATGCACATCAGCCTCCGGACCTGGGAAGTACGGCTCGGAATTGTCCTCGTTGTTTCATCAGTCGCCATCTACGGCGTAAAATTCCTCCTGCTCGGCGACCTCGAGAACACCTACCAGTACATCTTCAACGCCCTCGGGTTTCTGCCGATAAACGTCCTCCTGGTCACCCTCATCTTAAACCAGCTCCTGAGCGTCCGGGCAAAGCGCGAGAGGCTGGATAAGCTGAACATGGTCATCGGCACCTTCTTCTCGGAGGTCGGCACCGAACTCCTCATCATCCTCTCGGATCGCGATCCGAACCTCCCGGAGATCCGGCACGACCTCGTCGTGACGAACGCCTGGACGCCGGAGAGGTTCTCCGAGGTGCGCGACCGCCTCCGGCACCACACCTGCCGGGTCACCGTCGGTGCCACGGACCTGCAGGAACTCTGCCGGTACCTGACGGAACAGCGGGGATTCCTCCTCCGCCTGCTCGAGAACCCCGTCCTCATGGAGCACGAGTCGTTCACCGACCTTCTTCGTGCGGTCTTCCACCTGACCGAGGAACTCGAACGGCGGGGCGACTTTGCCGGACTTCCGGCAAGCGACGTCGAGCACCTTGCCGGGGATGTCGAACGGGTATACGGCCGGCTCATCGGAGAATGGCTCGGCTATATGGAGTATCTCCAGAGGAACTACCCCTACCTCTTCTCGCTCGCGATGCGCTCGAACCCCTTCGACGAGACGGCGTCGCCGGTTGTCCAATAAGAAGGCTGTAAGGATCGTATCATCCGGCAAAGGGTTTGCCGGAAACGACCCCTCACGTCTTTCGCGGTTTCGAAGACGCGAAGCGTTCTCTCATGCTCCGGCCGCTCGCTCCGGCCCTACGGCCCGTCGCAAGTCGCACCTGGCGGTGCTCCTGCTCCGGCCGCTCGCGATGCTCGCGCCCGTCGCACTCCCGGGAGCACAACCTATATACCGCCAGCCAATCTACGCCACGCCCGATCACCATGACCGAATACTCCGTACTGATCGGCGGGAAAGCCGGCGAGGGCATCAACACGGCGGGCCTCTCCATCGCCGGCCTCTTCTCCCGCCTCGGCTACCGCACTTACATGTACTTCGATTACCCTTCGCTCATCCGCGGCGGACACAACTTTGCGATCATCCGTGCTTCGGACAGGGCCATCGGGGCGCACCGTACCCCGGTCGACGTCCTCCTCGCCTTCGACCAGAACAGCATCGAGAACCACCGCCAGAGGATCCACGACGGCACGACGGTCATCTACGATGCCTCGCAGGTGGTGCAGGGTGAAGGCTACGGCCTCCCGCTCGATGATATCGTCAAAGAGGAGAAGGCCCCCCCGATCACCGGGAACTCCGCGATGCTCGGGGCGCTTGCCCGGGTGGCGGGTATCGGCCGGGGGGTTCTCGAAGACGTCCTCCGCGCAACCGTCCCCGCAAAGCACCTGGAGGCGAACCTCCGGGTCGCCGGGCGGGGCTACGACGCCGTGGAGGGTGTCTTCACCGTCGAACCCCTCGATGGACCGGCACTCCCGGTCCTGACCGGAAACGAGGCCGCGGGACTCGGGCTCGTCCACGGCGGGCTTGAGTCCTACGTCGCCTACCCGATGACGCCGACGTCGAACCTCCTCCACTTCCTCGCCAACCGTGCCGAAGACCTCTCGATCAAGGTTCTCCACCCTGAAAACGAGATCAGCGTCATCCTGATGGCGCTCGGGCTTGCCTACGCCGGCGAGAAGACGGCGGTCGGCACCTCGGGCGGCGGGTTCTGCCTGATGACCGAAGGCCTCTCCCTTGCCGGGATGTCGGAGATTCCCGTGACGATCGTGATGGGGCAGCGGCCCGGCCCGAGCACCGGCCTGCCGACCTACACTGCCCAGACCGATCTCCACTTCGTCCTGAACGCCGGCCAGGGGGAGTTCCCCCGGCTCGTCGTCGCCCCGGGCGACCTCGATGAGGCCTACGCCTGGTCGGCGACCGCCCTGATGCTCTCCTGGCGGTACCAGGTCCCCGCGATCATCCTCACCGACAAGACGCTCGCGGAAGGTGCTTATTCTTTCGATTTCAAGGCCGTCACCCCGCCTCCGGACCATGAACCGGTGCTCTGGGACGGCGCAGGGGAGTACCGGCGCTATGCCCGAACCGAAAGCGGGGTATCGCCGCTCGCCTTCCCGGGAAGGGAAGGCGCCGTCGTCAAGGCAACCAGTTACGCCCACGACGAGGCCGGGTTCACGACGGAGGAGAGTGGGGAGGTCATTGAACTGCAGGAGATGAGGTTTCGAAAAGGCGAGAGCCTCGGGGCGGAACTTGCCACCTACCCGGCGGTGAAGACCTACGGAGCACGGGACGCCGGGAGGACGATCGTCTGCTGGGGGTCGCAGAAGTGGGCCTGCATCGAGGCGGCCGAGGAGTTCGGGGCACGGGTCGTCCAGCCGCTCGTCCTTTCTCCGTTCCCCTCCCGGCAGTGGAAGGAGACGATGATCGGGGCGGGGAAGGTTGCCTGCGTCGAGAACAACGCCACCGGGCAACTCGCCCGCCTCCTCCGGCAGCATGGCTTCGACCCCGGCCGCCCGGTCCTGAAGTACGACGGGCGGCCGTTCGCGGTCGACGAACTCGCGGCACGGCTCGGGGAGGTCTTCGCATGACCCCGGCTCGATCTCCCGGAAGACCGGCCGGGGAGCTCATCAGCCCGGCGCAGAACACCTGGTGCCCCGGCTGCGGCAACTTCTCGATCCAGCACATGATGAAGTCGGCCATCGCCGAACTCTCGGCGGAGGAGGGAATACCCCTCGAGAACTTCGTCCTCCTCGGCGGGATCGGGTGCCACGGGAAACTGGTCGACTACCTGAACGTCAACAGCCTCTACGCCATCCATGGCCGGTCGATTCCGGCGGCCACCGGGATACGCCTCGGAAATCCGGATCTAAAGGTGATCTGCCACGTCGGGGACGGGGACATCTATGCCGAGGGGCTGGATCATCTCATCTTCGCGGCCAAACGGAACAGCGACATCACCGTCATCGTCCACGACAACCGGGTCTACGGGCTGACGACGGGGCAGTACACCCCGACGTCGCCCACCGGTTTTAAGGGCCGCTCCACTCCCGGCGGGATAACGGAGCACCCCTTAAACCCCCTCGAAGTCATGCTCGCCGCCGGGGCCACCCATATCGCGCGGGGCTACACGAAGAAGGTCCGGCACTTAAAGGATCTCTTCAAGGAGGCGATCATGCACAGGGGGTTCTCGTTCGTCGACGTCCTCCAGATCTGCGCGACCTACTTCAACCTGACCGACTACTACAACGAACACGCCTACGAGATGCAGGAGGGCGAGGTCGAGACCGGCCGGTTCGAGAGCGCTCTCGGAAAGATCCGGGAGTGGGACTACGACCGGGAGGCGCCGATCCCGCTCGGGACGTTCTACTCGGTCGAAAAACCGGTCTACGAGGATAAGTTCCAGGCGCTCACCGCCGGGAGGCCGGAGAGGAGGGCGCTCGTCCGGAAGGTTATCGAGGAGTGGCGGTGAACCCCACCCGAGATCTTCATAAACCATCCGCTCCACCGGGGCCCCGGACGGGCGGAGTGCCCGGACCACCCAGAGGGTGAGGCGAGATGAAACGACTGGAAGGAAAGAACGTCCTCGTCACCGGCGGCTCGACCGGAATCGGCCGGGCAACGGCGATCCGGTTCGCGGACGAGGGCGCAAACGTTGCCATAAACTACCATTCAAGCGAGACGGAAGCGGAGATAACGCTTGAGGAGATACAGGGTGCGTGCAGTATCATCCGCGAGAAAGGATGCCGGGAGATGCTGGTCCAGGGGGACGTCGCGAGCGAAGAGGACGTGAAGCGCATATTCCGGGAAGTCCTCAAGGCGTGGGGAAGGCTCGATATCCTGGTCAACAACGCGGGCATCCAGGCCGCGAGCCCGACCCACGAGATGGCCGTGGACGCCTACGACCGGGTTCTCGCGGTGAACCTCCGGGGCGCGTTCCTCTGCTCCCGGGAGGCGGTGCGGCACTTCCTCGACCGTGGTGGCGGGGGCGTCATCCTCAACAACACCTCGGTTCACGAGACCATCCCGAAACCGCAGTACGCCCCCTACTCTGCGAGCAAGGCGGGACTCGGATCCCTCGGGAAGACGCTCGCGCTCGAGTATGCCGGGCAGGGCATCCGGGTCAACACGGTCGCTCCGGGTGCGATCGAAACCCCGATAAACAAGGAGTGGAAAGAAAACCCTGCGAAGAGGGCGGAGGCCGAGGGGCACATACCGATGGGCCGTGTCGGGCAGCCGGAGGAGGTTGCCGCGGTATTCGCCTTCCTTGCCTCCGACGAGGCCGCCTACATCACCGGGCAGACCATCTACGTGGACGGCGGGCTGACCCTTTATGCCGACTTCAGGACCCCATGGTCGTCGGGAAGTTGAGGAATCGGCAGGAAAGCCTTCATAGGGAGCCTGCCGGAGAATGCCCGGGAACACTCCCGGGAACACTCCAGAAACATTCGGCAGGCCGTGGAATCCATTTGAACAAATTAATATAATTCTATTTTTATATTACATGGCTCCAAAAAAGCGCCCGGCATCGGATCTGCTGCCGCAGTCCCGGCAACGATCCTCCCTGCCGGGGGCAATCCTTCGAGGTGAACGGCTCCGTGAGCATCAGGAGAGGACGCAGGCAACGCACGATCTTCGAGACAAAGGAGAGCCTGACGGAAGAAGAGGTCCGTCACGGCTTGAAACTCGTCATCCGTGACGGCCTTGCCACGCAGGCGATGGTGACGCTGACCGGCGGCATCTTCCTCGTAGCCTTCGCCCTGCAGCTCGGGGCATCCAACACCGTCATCGGCCTGCTTGCCGCCATCCCGCCGCTCGCAGAACTCCTGCAGATACCCGCCATCTACGTCGTCGACCGCGTCAGGAAAAGGAGGCTCGTGGTCGTGGCGGCGTCGTTCGCCGCGCGCCTCTGCTGGATACCCATCATCCTGATACCGTTCTTCCTCTCGCCGGAACAGGGGGTATTCGTGCTCATCGCCTCGATAGCCCTCTATGCATCGTTCTCGGCAGTCTCCCACTGCGGGTGGAACTCCTGGATGCGGGACCTGATCCCGCAGGGCCGGCTCGGGGACTTCTTCTCCCGCCGGCTGACCCTCTCTACCGGGCTTGCGCTCGTAATCAGCCTCGCCGCCGGGTTCTTCATCGATTCGTGGGAGGCCGCCGCCCCGGACCTTGCAGCCTACGGCTACTCCATCCTCTTCCTCCTCGGGCTCATCGCCGGCCTTGCCGGGATCACCCTCCTCGCCCGAACGCCCGAACCCCGGATGGCTGTCGAGGACGGCGAGGACGGTCTGTTTGCGGCGATCAAAAAACCATTCGCAGACATCAACTTCAAGAATCTCATCGTCTTTCTCGGTTCGTGGAACTTCGCCGTCAACCTCGCGGCGCCGTTCTTCACGGTCTATATGCTGCAGAGGATCGGTCTCGATATCTCGGTCGTCGTCGCTCTCAGCGTCGGGAGCCAGGTCATGAACATCATCTTCTACCGGTCGTGGGGCCGGATCTCCGACCGCTACTCCAATAAGTCGGTGCTTGCCGTGAGCGGGCCGCTCTTCATGCTCGCGATCTTCGCCTGGATGTTCGTCACGCTCCCGAACGTCTACACCCTGACCTACCCGCTGCTCATCCTCATCCACATCCTGATGGGGATCTCGCTCGCGGGAGTCTCGCTCGCTTCGGGAAACATCAGCCTGAAGATGGCGCCGCAGGGCCAGGCGACCAGCTACCTTGCGGCGAGCACCTTCGCAAACTCGGTCGCGGCAGGAGTCGCCCCGATCCTCGGCGGGTTCCTGGTGGACTTCTTCGCCGAGCGCGAGCTCATCTGGACACTGATCTGGAAGGATCCGGTACAGGAACTCGTCTTCGTCACCCTCGACATCCAGCAGTGGGAGTTCTTCTTCCTCTTCGCCTTCATCCTCGGGCTCTACTCCCTCCACCGCCTGGCGATGGTGCAGGAGGAGGGGGAGGCAAAGGAGCAGGAGGTCGTCGACGAACTCATCGCAGGGGTCCGGCGAGATATGCGCAACTTCTCCCCGGCGGGGGGGCTCCGCGACTTCGTGAAGTTCCCCTTCTCGTCCGCCGGGAGCCGCCGGGAGAAGAAGAAGCGGTAGGGGCGGGGTGCGCCGATACCATCATGAACCCGGAGAAGAAGTCCGGTCTCATGAACCGGAGGTACTCTTGGTTTGTCCTCGCCATCGCCGCAACGCTTGCGGCGGTGCTGGCCGCCGGGTGTGCCGGCATCTCCCCGGCCCGGGGCAACGAGACGGCGGCACCGCCGCAGGACGCCGTCCCCCTCCCACAACCCCGTCTTGCGGGCGACGTCTCCGTCGAGGAGGCGCTCTCGGCACGGCGGTCGGTCCGGGTCTACGCCGAAGTGCCGCTGACGCTGGCCGACGCCGGGCAGGTCCTCTGGGCGGCGCAGGGGGTCACGGGCGACCGGGGTTACCGGACCGCCCCTTCCGCAGGAGCCCTCTACCCCCTGGAGGTCTACCTCGTCGCGGGCAGCGTCATGGACCTCGAGCCGGGGGTCTACCACTACCGGCCGGGAGAACACCTGCTCGTCCGGATCGCCGGGGAGGACGTGCGGACCACCCTGCAGGCGGCGGCCGTCAACCAGACCCCTATTGCCGACGCCCCGGCAACGGTCGTCATCGCCGCGGTTCCCGGGCGCACGACCGCAAAATACGGCGAACGCGGGATGCGCTACGTATTCATGGAGACGGGGCACGCCGCGGAGAATGTCTACCTTCAGGCGGAGGCGATCAATCTATCCACCGTCGTTATCGGGGCGTTCGACGAGGACGGGGTCAGGGAGGTCCTCGCGCTCCCGGAGAACACGACACCGCTCTACCTCATGCCGGTGGGACGGCCCGTTCCGGGGGGTGATTGAAGTCACAAGCCGCTTACAGGGTAGCGTGATGGACGCTTTAGAGGCAATCATGACCCGGCGGGGCGTGCGGGAGTACGCCGACCGCCCGGTCCCGGGAGAGACGGCGAGACAACTCCTCGCCGCCGCGATGCAGGCTCCCTACGCCGGCAGCGAACCACCCTGGCACTTCATCGTCATCGACGACCCGGAGATCCTCTCCCGCATACCGGCGATCAGCCCCTATGCGGCGATCAGCACCCCGGCGCCGCTCGCGATCCTCGTCTGCGTCGATCTCCGCACCCCGGAGAGCCGCGAATTCCCGGTAATGGCCTGCGCCGCGGCGACGGAGAATCTCCTCCTCGCCGTCAACGCCCTCGGGCTCGGCGCGGTCTGGACCGCCGTCTACCCGGACCCCGACCGGATGCTCGGGTTTGCGAACCTCTTCTCGCTCCCGGACGCCGTCGCACCGTTCGCCCTCGTCACCATCGGCTACCCGGCCGCCCGCCCTCCGCCGGTCGATCGCTACCGCGAGGATAGGGTTCACAGGAACGCCTGGTGACCGTCCACGGATACAAATGCTCATTCCTTATCAGGCCGGCGATCTAAACGGGGATTGTTGATAATGGAGCAGGGAGACGACGCCGGAAGAGAGGCGGGAACACCATATAGGTTTCCGAAGAACCGGATAGAGGCGCTCACCGACGGCATATTCGCCTTCGCCATGACCCTCCTGGTACTCAGCCTCGACGTCCCGGAAGGCCTGCACGACCCCTCCGACGCCGCCGTCGCCGCGATGCTCGTCGGCCAGGTTCCCGCCCTCTTCCATTACTTCCTCGCGTTCTTCATCCTCGCTTCCTTCTGGATAGCCCACCACGCCCAGGCCGACCGGCTCCGACACATCGACCGCACGTTCCTCTGGATCAACATTGCGGCACTCGTGTTCGTCGCGCTGGTGCCGTTCTCCGTCTCCCTCATCGGCGACTACCCGGGCGAGATCTTCGCGGCAGTCATCTTCGAGGCGAACCTCCTCGTCATCGGCCTGATCTTTGCCGCCCAGTGGCGGTATGCCGCGCACGACAACCGGCTCATTCATCCCGGCACCGACATCCGCCGCGGAAGCCAGCGGGTTATGGTGGTCCCGGCCGTCTCTGTTGCCGCGATCCTGCTCGCTCTCTCCGGCTGGACCTGGAGCACCGTTATCTATGCGTTCGTTCCCCTCGTGATGCGCTTTCTCCCCCCGGGCAGATGACGGCCGGCACGGCGGTCGGCTGCTGCTGGCTGATGCAGTGGATCGCGCCGAGGCCCTCGACCATCTCCGTGCAGTCGATCCCGATGACCTCACGGTCGGGGAAGAAACCCTGGATGCGGGTTATGGCGACCTCGTCGTTCGGGTGCCCGAAGGCCGGCACCAGCACGACGGAGTTTCCGATGTAGAAGTTCGCGTAACTCGCCGGCAGCCTCTTCGCGCCGCCGACCCTCCCCGGCATCGGGAGCGGGACGACCCGGAGGGGATTGCCGTCCTGGTCCGTCGACGACCGGAGGATCGCGAGGTTCTCCTGCAGGACGGCGTAGTTCTCGTCGTCCTCGTTCTCCTCGACGGCGCAGAGAACGGTTCGCTCGTCCACGAACCGGGCGATATCGTCGATGTGGCCGTCGGTGTCGTCGCCGGCGATGCCCTGCTTCAGCCAGATGACGTGGCCGGCGCCGAGGTAAGCCTCCAGGTAGGCCTCCATCTCATCCCGGGTGAGGTGCGGGTTCCGGTTCGGGTTTAAGAGGCACGCTTCCGTCGTGATCACCGTGCCGCACCCGTTCACCTCGATCGAACCGCCCTCGAGGACGATCCCGGGGGTGAAGAGGGGGAGTTCCATCCCGCTGTTCATCAGGAGCGGGATCCGGGTATCCCCCATGAGTTCCGTATACTTCTCTCCCCAGGCGTTGAACGTCCAGTTCACCATCGCGAGGCTCCCGGTCCTGGGGTTGACCAGGAACGTCGGCCCGTAGTCCCGGAACCAGACGTCGGCGTAATCGGCGAAATGGAACCTGATGCCGCCCGTATCGACGCCCTCCTCCTCCAGCATCGCCTTCACCCGTACCTGCATCTTCTCGTCGGTGACGAGCAGGTCGACGGTCTCGGACCCGCGGAGCGCCGCGATGATCTCGACGTAGGTCCGCTCGACCGCGGCAAGGTCGGGGAACGTCTCGCGGTCGTGAGGCCAGGAGAGCCAGACGGCATCGTGCGGCTCCCACTCCGCCGGCATGCGGTAGCCCGACCCCGCAGGGGTCCTCCCCGGCAGGTACCTCCGGGTGAGCGCCCCGTAGGTCTCCGGCCGCCGGTTCAAAAAGAAGCCCCAGCCTTCCCGGACGGCCTCGTTTCCCGCGAGGTCGACCTCCACGACGAGCACCTCCTCGTCGGTTTCGCTCGCCCGGGCGAGGACGTTCCCGAACGCGTCGGCGACGAACGAACTCCCGAAGAACCGGATATCCCCCTCGTCGCCCACACGGTTGACGGCGGCGACGTGGACGCTGTTTGCGATCGCGTGGCCCCGCTGCACCGTCTCCCATGCCTCGCGCCAGTCGCCCTCGGGCGGCTCTTCTCCCGCAATCCTGCCGATGGCGGTCGGGTAGAAGATGATCTCCGCGCCCATGAGCGCAACCGCCCTCGCTGCCTCCGGGAACCACTGGTCGTAACAGATGAGCACGGCGATCCGGCCGTAGCAGGTATCGTGGATCCGGTAACGATCTCCGGGCAGGAAGTAGTTCTTCTCGTAGAAGAGCGGGTCGTAAGGGACGTGCACCTTCCGGTAAGCAGGAAGCAGCCGCCCGTCGGCATCGATCACCACCGCGGTGTTGTAATGCTCGCCCGATTCGGCACGCTCGTAGACCGGCACGATGATCACCACGCCGTGCTCCCGGGCAAGCGCCGCGAACGCTTCGGTCGACGGCCCGGGGATCGTCTCGGCGTAGCGGGAAGCGTCAGTATCCTCGTATTGCGGGAAGTAGGGGGCCCGGTAGAGCTCCTGCAGGCAGAGGATCCGCGCACCCTTCGCGATCGCCGCTCTCGCCGCCTCAAGGGTGTGTTCCAGGTTGCGGTCGGGATCCTCGCTCACCGCCGTCTGGATGAGGCCGATCGTTTGCGTGCTCATCTCCATCATCTCTCCGTATCGGTAGGACGCTCCAGCGTTTTATAGCATCCGCCGGGCCATAGCGTTATCCCGCAACGAGTCGAATTTCTCTGGAAGCAATGGAGTTCGCGACAACCCTCCTCATCGCCGTCGGGCTTGCGATGGATGCGTTTGCCGTCTCGATCAGCGGAGGTGCCGCCCTGCGGGAGGAGCGTGGCCGATGGGCCCTCATCATCGGGGCGCTCTTCGGCGGGTTCCAGGCGGGGATGCCGGTGCTCGGGTGGCTTGGCGGGGTGAACCTGACATCGTTCATCGGGTCCTACGGCCCCTGGGTCGCCTTCCTGCTGCTCGCCCTGATCGGCGGGAAGATGATCCTCGAAGCGATCCGGGGGGACGGCGAGAGCGTACAGTTTGCCGCCGGGAGCATGGCCGTGCTGCTTCTGCTCGCCGTCGCGACGAGCATCGATGCGCTCGCCGTCGGCGTCACGTTCGCCGTGCTGGATACCCCCATCCTCTGGCCCGCAGTCACGATCGGCATCGTGACCTTCGCCCTCTCCGCCGCAGGCGTGCTCGTGGGGAGCTCCTTTGGCCGGATGTTCGGGCGGAAGATAGAGATCCTCGGCGGGGTGATCCTCGTCGGGATCGGTCTGCGGATCCTGCTCGACCACCTCTTCTTCTGATCCTCAGGCGGTCTCGTCCAGGATCCGCCGCAGATCGAGGACCAGGTCTTTGCTCTCGGAGTCGAGCGCGACGAGCCGCAGATCCTCTGCCGACCGAACGCCGATACCGAGTTCCGCCGCTCTCGCAATCGGGTCCATCGCGAATATCCGGCCCTGCATCACCTCCGGCGTCGAGCCGTAGCGGCGGAGCAGCGCAATCCCGGCGGCATCGAGAGCGATCCGGTCGGTGCTCGCGAGGATGACGTTCGGGGCGATACGGGTGCCCCGCTCGGGCCCCCCGGTCGAGAACCCTTCCGTCGCGTCCATGATGGCAATGTTGCAGGGGCAGAACCGGTTGATCTCGGCGATCATCCTGCGCTGGTGCGGCGACGAGTGCAGTTCGGCCATGTAGTTGTAGCCGTTCCCGGGGTCTCTCTTCGCCACGGCCCCCACCAGGTTCTTCAGGGAGAGGGAGACGTGCCCGCCGAACCGATGGGTCTTCAGGCAGCAGGTCTGGACCACCGCATCGGCCTCCCGGAAGAGCCGTGCGACCAGGAACCCGCGCTCCCAGTGGAGACCGTCCGGCGGGATTGCCTCCCACCCCTCCGGGGGAAGGCCGTCGAGCGCCGTCACCTCCGCTCCCGCCCGGGCCGCGACATCGGCGGCACCCCGGTTCTTCAGCACCGCCCGGGTCTCCCCCATTCCGCTCCGCTCCCCGAGCCGGATCGTCCCGGCCCCGGCATCGCGGACCTGGCCGAGGATCGCCTCCAGCATGTCGGGATGGGTCGTCGCGGGGAACGGGTCGTCGCTGTTGAAGTTCGCCTTGACTGAAACGGTCTTTTTGTCGAAGGAGGGAAGGCTGATCTCACGCCAGAGTGCCCTGACGGCATGGCTGCGATCGGATGCGTCGATGATGTAGACTTCGGATGCCGCTGGAGATGCCATGCGCGCAGAGTGGCGCGGCAACCTATAAAAAATCTATGCCGGCGGCCCGGATCGTGATATCACGGCTTATTTGCAGGCGTTCACGTATGCAAGAGAGAGGGATCGCGGCCGGGACGGCCGCCGGATCCCGCGGGGATCGCCCCGGGAGACCGGCGGCGGCAGATCCCGATGCCGTGGGCGAACGGATCCACCGGCCCCATTCGACACGTATAAGAGTACCCCGAGCGCAATACGTAGTAAACCTCACGACAATCGTACAGACCGCGCGATTTCGCGTGGAATGCTTTCGGAAGACACGTGGCTCCGCCATGTGCTTCTGGAAGAATAAGAGGTATGAGGCCAGTATAATCATGACTTCCAGAATGCATACCCCCCACACCACCTGTCCCAGCTGCCATGAAGAGGTCTACCTGGACGAACTCGTGGGCGGGCGCTGCCCCCTCTGCGGATATTCCCTCGATGAAGACGACGGAACGTGCAGCGAATACGAGGAGGCCATCGAGCGCTCCGACCTAGGGTGGATGATCTTCCAATTTTATGTCTTCAAACGGTTCTGCAGCGAGGGAGCAAACCCGCTCCAGGTCATGCAGGTTCTCTCCCGGTACGAGGAGCTCACCCAGTGCAACCCCGCCGACGCGGAGAAGATGCAGTTCACTCTGGAAGTTCCGATGGGCCGCTGGGAACGGCTGCTCCCGAAGAGATGCGAAAAGTGCGGGAGAGTCTTCTTCCTTGGCGGAAAAGCGACGATATCGGGAGACATCTCGTCCCCCGAACACGTAAGATCGTATACCTGCCCGTCCTGCTGATCAGTAGGTCCGGGCAACCAGAGCGGACGGCCCGTTCCCGCCGCAGGCGACGCACGGGCCGTCCGAGACGGCGATCAGGTCTGAGCGGATGTCGGAGCCGATGATGCTCGCATCCACCGCCGCCTCAATCTTTTCCGCACAGTCCTGCGAGCCGCACCAGTGGACGACCGCAACCCCGTTCTTCACCGCTTCGGCGGTCTCTTCCAGGGTCGACGTCACGGTGATCCGGCCGGCCATCTCCTGGCATGCCGTCCGGGAGAGTTCTTCCCCAAACTCCCCGAGGATGGAGCAGACGCCCTCGACGACGCCGCGCCTATCAAGCGTGGTCTTTTTGCCCGTGCGGGTGACGGCGACGACCGTGTTCGCGTCGATGTCCCGCGGCCCGACCTCGATCCGCAGCGGGACGCCGCGCATCTCCCAGTGGTAGTACTTCGCGCCCGGACGCATCTCCCGCGCATCCAGTTTCACGGCGAACCCGGCGTCGCGGAGCTCCGCTTCAAGCGCCCCGGCCGCCGCGAGCACCTCGTCGCGCCGCTTCCCGACGATGATCGGCACGATGACGACCTCTATCGGCGCAACCTCCGGCGGCAGCACGAGCCCCCTGTCGTCGCCGTGAACGCTGATTACGGCGGCAATCGATCGCTCGGAGATCCCGTAGCAGGTCTGGTAGGCGTACTGCCGCTCCCCGTTCGCGTCCTCGTAGGTGATGTCGTAGGTGCGGGAGAAGTGGTCGCCGAGCATGTGCACCGTCCCTATCTGGAGCGTCTTTCCGTCGGGCATGATGGTGTCGACCGCGATGGTGTAGTCGGCCCCCGGGAACTTGTCCCATGACGGGCGGCGCGAGACGATCACCGGCACACGGAGACGGTCGTAGAACTCAAGGTAGAGGCCGAGCGCGACCTCGACCTGCGCCGCCGCCTCCTCCCGCGTCGCGTGCACGGTATGTGCCTCCTTAAACGACGTGATCTCCCGGAGCCGTATGAGCGGGCGGGTATGCTTCGTCTCGTAGCGGAACGTATTGACGATCTGGTAGAGTTTCAGGGGCAGATCCGTATGGGACCGGATCCAGAGGGAGTACATCGGGTAGATGGCGGTCTCGCTCGTGGGCCGGAGAGCGAGCGGCACGTCGAGCTCGTTCCTGCCGCCGTGAGTGACCCAGTAGACCTCGTCCTCGAAGCCCTTGATGTGCTCGGCCTCCTTCATGAACTCGGTCTTCGGGATGAGGAGCGGAAACATCGTCTCTGCATGGTCGCGGTCCATCAGGTCCCGGAGCATCCCGTACGCACGTTTTCTGACGGCGAACCCGTGGGGATACCAGACGTACAGCCCTTTGACCGGGTAACGGACGTCCATGATCTCGGCTCGCCAGAGAATCTCGTTGTACCACTGGGAAAAATTCTCTTTCCGGGGAAGTACACCAGTATCTTCTTCCATCCGTCTCGTACCTCAAAAACTATTGATCTGCCTCTCTAAGCTATCATACTTAGGATTGCCGGCGTAATAAATGCCTCTACGGCCGCGGCAACCGCGAGGAGCGGGACGACTACCCGGAGAAAGTGGCGGGCGAGAGGCAGGGCTCCGGCAACGGCATCTCCGCTGCCCTGCCATTCGGCGATGAGTTCCTGCCCGAGCAGAAGGCCGAGACCGCCCGCGACGAGGAAGGCGGGGATCTCGAAGATGCCGTGCGGCAGGAGCGCCGCCGCAATGTAGAGCATGCCCTGCTGCTGCCGCACGAGTTCCGTCACCGCACCGATCAAAAGCCCGTTGAGCGAGAGGATCAGCATCGTGACCACGCCGAGGGAGGCTCCCCCGAGGAAGAGGAGGAGACAGGTGGACAGGTTGTTCAGGAACAGTTTGACCGCAAGGACCGCCGGGGAGTCGGAGAGGAGCCCGGCTACGACCTGTTCGGAAAAGAGGGTCATGACCTCCGCGCCTATGCCCGGGTCGCGGGCCACGGCAGCGACGCCGAGGCCGATCGAGACGGCAAAGAAGGCGGCAGCAAGACCCGTGGCCCGGGTGAGCGAGCCTTCAGACATGGAGCACCATCCGTCCCAGATCGCGTATCCCCGGCGCCATGCCGACGACGATCATCGCAAGCAGGATGAGGTGCCAGAGGTCCGGGTTTCCTTCGCGCCGGTACATCTCGAGGACGTAGACGGCGGGGACGATCACCGCGATCTTGAGGAGGAACATCGAGAAGGCGGTGCCGGTCGCATCGATCAGGGCCGAACCCACGACATGCTGCTCCACGTAGCCGACGGGATGGATGTCGATCCCGTAACTCGTGGCGCTCGCATCCAGCATGTGGCCGAAGATGAGGAGTTTGTAGAGGATATTCGAGGCATAATCCCACTTCAGCACGTAAACGAGGAACGCCCAGAGCGCGAGCGACGTGACTGACGCAAGGGCAAGAATGACGGCGAGGACGTCGAGCGCGATCGTCGTTTCAGTCAGGCCGAACCAGACGAGTGCCGAGGCGGCCGCAAGGCAGGCGGCGATCCCCGCCCCCGCGTAGAGGAGGCTGTAGCGGGCGACAAGCCCTGCATTCTCCGCGAGTTTCCCGGCAAAGAGGGCGATCGCCGCAACCGCAAAGATCGAGAAGAAGATCAGGGGCGTGATCAGGAGAAACCGGAAGTCGGAGGTGATCATCCCGGTATCCTCGACGACCCGGAGAAGCCCCCCGAGGACGACGAACGGCAGGGTCGCAAGCACCAGCTCGTCGTCGACAGCAATCCTGTAGCGCCGGAGCCCCCGATAGACGAGGTAGACCGCTGCGATGAGGATCAGGGCGTAGGTCAGCGTATCGACGAGCGTGTACGCCTCACCGTAACGAATGGGATCTATGTAATATTTGTAGAGGAACTCCCTAATCATTACTGATCTAAATGAGCGCAGACCGCATAAACCTACTCAGAACCAAGGTCTTCGACAAATCCAAATGGATGCAGCTCCCCCGTGACGTCGTTATCGGCCACGACGTCATCGAACAGATCCCGGCTGTCTGCGAAGACCTTGCTCTCGGAGACTCTGTGCTCATCGTATCGGGAAGCCGGACGCATGACGTCGTCGGGAAGAGGGTCGAGGCGCTTCTTGCCGGCTCCTACGACGTCGCGACGTTTGCCGCGGGCGAGGGCGATCCTCTCGAGACGATAAGGAAGGCCGAGGCGGCGGCGGCAGAGGCAGGGTTCGTCATCGGTGCCGGCGGCGGCCGGGTCATCGATACGGCGAAGATCGCCTCCTACAACACCGACCGCCACTTCATCAGCGTTCCCACCGCAGCATCGCACGACGGCATCGCCTCGTCGAGGGCCTCGGTCCCGACCGCCGAAGGGAACGTCTCGCTCGCCGCCGAGCCGCCCATCGCCGTCGTCGCCGACACCGCCATCATCGCATCGGCCCCCCACCGGCTGCTGGCGTCCGGGTGTGCGGATATCATCGCGAACTACACTGCAATCCTCGACTGGGAACTCTCCCACCGTCTCCGGGGCGAACCGCTCTCGGAGTACGCGCTGACGCTCTCCCGGATGACCGCGGAGATCCTCTTTAAGAACGCAGACCTCATCAAACCACACTCCGAGGAGAGCGCCTGGCTCGTGACGAAAGCGCTGGTCTCCTCAGGCGTCGCGATGAGCATCGCGGGGTCGTCCCGGCCCGGGAGCGGCGGCGAGCACAAGTTCTCCCACGCGCTGGAGCGGCTCGCGCCGGGGAAGGGCCTTCACGGTGAGAAGTGCGGCATCGGGGCCATCATCACGATGTATCTCCACGGGGGGGACTGGGAGGGGATCCGAAGTTCCTTGAAAAAGATCGGCGCACCGACCACCCCTGCCGAGATCGGGGTCGACGACGAGACGGCTGTTGCGGCGCTGCTCGCCGCCCGGACGATCCGGCCGGAACGGTTCACCATACTGGACATGGGGCTGACCGAGGAGTCGGCGCGGGACCTCGTGAAGATGCTCTACCGGGAGTGAGATGAAATGGCAAAGGAGAAGACAAAGGTGACGCTGATCGGGGCCGGGCTCGCAAAGCCGGGGCTTGATTTCGTCTACGAAGGTATCGCGTGCCCGGAGTGCGAGGGCTGCAAGGTGCGCAAGGTCTGCCACAACCTGCAGTCGGGGAAGCGGTACCGGGTCGCCACCGTCCGTGCAAACACCCGGCACGACTGCCCGGTCCACCACGAGGCCGCGGTCGCGGTCGACGTGGCGGAGGCCCCCATCGTTGCGCTCATCGGCGCCGACATGGCGATCGCGAACTCGAAGATCAGCTACGAATTTTCCTGCCCGAGGAGTGAGTGCCGGAGTTACCGGCTCTGCCGCCCCGACGGTATCGTCGAGGGGGAGAAGTACGTCGTCGGGGAGGTCCTCGGCAACGCCCCCGATGTCTGCGAGCGGGGCCGGGCCCTGAAACTGGTGGAACTCCGGCCGGCCTGAGGCCGGTGCGGCGAGCCGCCCCCCTGCACAGCACTCTCACGAAAAGGGCGACCCTGCGCGCCTGGCGGCGCTCAAACTCCGGATCTCCCATCCGTCGCTCTCCGCATGAAACCGTATTGTCATCTACACCCGTTAGCTCACGCGAAGTGCGAGCGAAGCGAGCTTGAGCACCGAAGGTGCGAGCCGCGAAAGGCGCGAAGATCGATTATCCGAGAGCAACTCCCCTTCGCACCCGCGGTGCTCATGCTCGCGTGAGGCCGTACCGCTATCCTCTATGCCCGGCTCGCCCGGACGAGCCGCCGTGCAAGATCAAGGAGTTCCTCCCGGTCCTGGAGCGCCGAGAGCCACGATGCGGGTATCGCCTCGAACCCGTACCGCGCCCCGGCGAGTCCGCCGGCGATCGCGCCGACGGTATCGGCGTCGCCCCCGAGGTTGACCGCCGCGACCACCGCATCCCGAAAGGAGACGGCGTCCATGAAGACCCTGACGGCGCAGTGGGTGCAGAGGACGGCGTCGAGCGAGGGCTCCGGCGGGTACGCCCGATAATCCTCGAGCAGCCGTCGGAGTTCCGGGTCGCCGCAGGAAGCAAGGGCGCGGCCGAAGGCTACAGGGGCTTCCTCTCCCCGGCACATCCCGCTGACCATCCGGTTGACGAACGCCGAGGCCTCGCCGGCGGCGGGATCGAAGTGCGTGACGCGGGATGCCGCAAGGCTCGCCTCGCGCACCTCTTTTGGCGGGTAGAAGATGCCGACCGGGATGCCGCGCATGACGCTCCCGTTGCTCCGGCTCCCACCCCGCGCCTCGTGCACCATCCTTGCGGCGACGGTGGGCGCGACGCCCGCATCAATGAGATCGAGGACGGCCCCGGAGGTAGGCCCGAAGAACTCCGGATGGGCGTGGTAAACCCGAACCAGGCGCCGGGAGAAGTCCGCCGGGTCGAGCCCCCCGCACTCGAGAAGGGTCTGCGCCAGGGCTGACGCCTGCAGGGTGTCGTCGGTGTACTGGCCCGGAAGGGTGTTGTGAATCCCGCCCCCGGACATCTCCGTTACGGCAAATGGGCGCGGAGGAAGACCTTCCAGGGGCGCGCCCAATGCGTCGCCAATTGCAAGCCCGATGAACGCTCCGACCGCCCGCATCTTGTGCATATAAAAAGATCACCAACAAATTATATCTACCCGCGGACAGTAGTATTCTTCGAGGAAAGGTGATATCGTGCAAAAGGAAGAGCTGCTCCACTTACATATGCTGTTAGTCCACGTCAGAAAGTACTATGAAAGTACCACGGGAGAGGATGTCCCAACCGACCAGTACAACGCTCTCCACATCTCACCCGTCCACATCCATAAGAATAAGGTAACGCATAAAAAGGCTATTCTTACCCTGGGCGACGAGATCGTCCACCACATCAGGGCCCACCACAATCCTTACATCGAATACCACGCCGATTTTCACTCCGAACGGATTGCAACCGAACACTAAACGATGAACGATACCGACACACTCCGGGAGATCATCTCCCGCATCCTTTCTAGCAGGCCCGGCCCTGCCGGGATCCAGAAGATTAAACTCGACGTCTGCCGGGAGCACGGCGTCGGCATGCCCAAAAACTCTGCCGTTCTCGCCGCGGCCACGCCCGAGGAGCGCGAGCGGCTCCGGCCGCTTCTTCTGGTCAAACCCACGCGGACCATCTCCGGGGTGGCGCCCGTCGCAGTGATGACCTCGCCTCACCCCTGCCCTCACGGCAAATGCCTCCCCTGCCCCGGCGGGCCGGAGCACCCCTTTGCCTCCCCCCAGAGTTACACGGGAGAGGAGCCCGCGGCGCTCCGGGCGAGAGAGCACGCCTTCGACCCCTACGAACAGGTGCAGGCCCGTCTCGGGCAGTTCGAGGCGCTCGGGCATCACGTCGACAAGGCGGAGCTGATCGTGATGGGCGGGACGATGACCGCCCGGCCGCTCGATTACCAGGAGTGGTTCGTCGGGGCCGCCGTGCAGGCGATGAACGATTACCCACGGGCCGGGATAGCGCCGGCTTTGCCGGATCTCGATGCCGTCTTTGCCGCGAACGAATCCGCAAGGGTCCGGTGCGTCGCCACGACCTTCGAGACGCGGCCGGATTGGTGCCGGGAGGAGCACATCAACCGGATGCTCTCGATGGGCGTGACCAAGGTGGAACTCGGCGTCCAGCACCTTGACGACCGGATCCTCGACTACAACCGCCGCGGTCACGCGGTCGCGGACTCGGTAGCGGCAAACTGCCTCCTGCGCGACGCCGGGCTGAAGGTCGGGTTCCATGTGATGCCGAATCTCCCCGGGGCGAGCATGGAGGACGACCGGCGGCTGTTTCGAGAACTCTTCGCTGATCCGCAGTTCCGGCCGGACTTCCTGAAGATCTACCCGACCCTGGTGACGCCGGGTTCAGAGATCGAGGCTCTCTGGGAGCGGGGGGAGTACCGGCCCTACACCGAGGAAGAACTGATCGACCTCGTCGCCTACGCGAAATCACTCCTCCCGGAGTACGTCCGGCTCCAGCGGATTCAGCGCGACATTCCGGCAAAGCTGATCGTCGCGGGCTCACGGCACAGCAACTTCCGGCAGCTTGCAGAGGCGCGGCTCCGCGAGCTGGGGGGCAGGTGCCGGTGCATCCGCTGCCGCGAGGTGGGCAGGTCGCCCGAACCGGAGGAGGTGGCGGTCTCGACCTACGTCTACCGTGCCTGCGGCGGGGAGGAGCGGTTCATCCAGGCCGGTTCAGAGGACGCCCTCGTCGGGTTCGCCCGGCTCCGGCTCCCGCACCGGCCCTTCCGCGACGAACTCGCGGGCGCCGCGCTCCTGCGCGAGCTCCATGTCTACGGGAGCGTGGTCCCGATCAGCACCCGGGCATCCGCCGACGAGTGGCAGCACCGCAGTTTCGGCAGCGTCCTCCTCTCCGCGGCAGAAGAAGAAGCACGCGACCACGGCTACCGGCACCTCGCGGTGATGAGCGGTGTCGGGGTGCGGCCCTACTACAGGAAACAGGGATATGAACGAGTGGGCCCATATATGATCAAGACGTTCCCATGAAACCCGCGACGCTCGAGTTTGTGAAGCAGAGGTTCGCCGACTACTACCAGAGGCAGAACCTCACCGTTCCATCCTCTCTCGAGCAGCGCGAATGGGGTTTTGTCTTCTTCGACGCCGCGGCCGAAGTCAGAATGCGGCGGCATATGGCGTTTGCCGACCCGCTGGAACTCGGTGCATACGTCAAAAATCTGGTTCCTGCCCACGTCTACTACTCGACGGCCTACTACCAGACGCCGTCGGCGCCGACGATGAACGAGAAGCACTGGGCAGGCGCCGACCTCATATTCGATCTCGATGCCGACCAGATCGTCCGCGGCCCCTACGCGATGATGCTTGCGCGGGTCAAGGAGGAGACCGAAAAATTGCTCGGGATGCTGACCGACGAACTGGGCTTTGCCCGGAACCACATCAAGATCGCCTTCTCCGGAGGCCGCGGCTACCATATCCACGTCACCGATATCGCCGTCCGGGGCTGGGGGAGCCAGGAGCGGCGCGAGATCGTCGACTACGTCTGCGGCATCGGGCTCGACCCGGGCGTGATGCTTGCTCCGAGGGGTGGCGAGACCGAGTCAGACCTTCGGTCTGACCGGGCGGGCGCCGAAGGTGCCCGCACCGGGTGGCGGCGGCGCTACGCAGAAGCCCTCCGGGCCCACCTCTCGGGGCTTGCGGGTCTCGACCCGGCGGAGGCGACGGCCTACCTTGCGGGGCTTGAAGGTATCGGCAAGCGGACGGCCGCGGAGTTCCTCGCGAACCTCGACGCCTTCCTGGCGAAAAAGCCGCGGAACCTCCTCGAGAACCGGGTCGTCCGGGCGATCGCGGCCGCACCCGACTTCGAGGAGAGGCTCCGGGACGCCGGGGCGCGTGCGGACGAGCCGGTCACGACCGATATCAAGCGGCTGATCCGGACGCCGGGGTCGCTGCACGGCGGCAGCGGCATGCGGGTGGTGCCGCTCGGCATCCGGGACTTCGCGGACTTCGACCCGCTCGTGGACGCGGTGGTCTTCGGCGACCGGGAGGTTCGCCTCGACGTGAAGGCAAACTTCGCCACGTCCCTGCTCGGGAACACCTACACCCTCAAGGCAGGCGTCCAGAGCGTTCCCGAGGCGCTCGCGATCTTCCTCTGCTGCCGGGGCATGGCAGAGATCACGGGAGGTGCGTGATGACCGCCGACCTCCTTGAAAAACTGCGGCAGATGCTGCTTGATATGCACCATTCGGGAAGGCTCTCCTACATCGAGCCCGGCCTTTACGAGGATGCCCGTGCATACGTCGAGAAACTCAAGGCAGATTATTACGGCCTGAAAAATCCCCTGGAGAGCCGGGCGGGGAGCCTGCTCATCGAGGAGATAGGGAGCGTCACCGACACCGTGCAGGAGATCTTCTCGGTACGGACCCGGCAGATCCTCGACCTTGCGTTCCAGCAGATGGAGGGGCAGTACTTCGACAAGGAAGAGGCGCGGAAGATGCTCCCGGCGGAGCGGGCGATGTACGAACAGATCGTGGATGCCATCGAGGCGTGCCGGGAGACGCTCGTCCACGGGGTGGAGTGCCCCTTCGGCGGCGAAGATGCAGTCACCGCCGGCCGGATAGACGGGGCCGAAGAGGCACCGGCGGTCTCCGGCCCGGAGGTGCCAGCAGTCGCCGCCGCTTCCCGCCCCGTCCAATCCCCCTACGCTCTCGTGCACATCCTCTCCGATATGGAGTCGTTCATGGGAGTGGACGGCAGGACTTACGCACTGGAGCGTGGGGATATCGTCACCCTGCCGGAAAACAATGCAGACGTGCTCTGCGAGCGCGACATAGCCTTAAATATTAGGCTTAACAAGTAATATAGGTACTCGTATCTATCGAATAGAGGCTACTATCATGAAAATGCCATCCAAATTCAAGACATACTGCCCGTTCTGCAGAAATCACCAGACTCATGAAGTCGTGAAGGTAAAGAAGGGCAAAGTTCGCCACTTCAACTGGATCGACCGCCAGAAAGCGCGCAGGAGCACGGTGGGCAACATGGGCAAATTCAACAAGGTGCCCGGCGGCGACAAGCCGACGAAGAGGATCAACGTGAAGTACCGGTGCACAGTCTGTGGAAAGTCGCACCTCCGGCCGGGATTCCGGATCGGTAAATTCGAGCTTACGGAGTGAGGTTATTATGGTCCGGGTGAACAGAGAGAACAGGAGCACATTCCTCCGGGTAAAGTGCCCCGATTGCGAGAACGAACAGGTAGTCTTTGAGAGGGCGAGTACCGTCGTGGAGTGCAACGTCTGCGGACGTATCCTTGCAGAGCCCCACGGTGGGAAAGCTGATATAAAGGCTGAGATACTGGCAGTACTTGAGTGATAATTCCATGCATGAGAGAGAGTGGCCCGAGGAAGGAGAACTCGTTGTCTGCACGGTCGCGGATGTCAAGGACTTTGCGGCATTCGTGACCCTGGACGAGTACAACGAGCGAAGAGGGCTCATACCGATATCCGAGATAGCGCGGGGCTGGATTAAATACATCCGGGACTACGTAAGAGAAGGACAGAAGGTCGTCTGCAAAGTCCTGAATGTGGACCCCGACCGCGGCCACATCGATCTCTCGTTAAAAGACGTAAACGAACACCAGCGGCGCGAAAAGATTCACGAGTGGAAGAACGAGCAGAAGGCCGCCAAGTGGATCGGATTCGCCTCGGAGGCATCGGGAGCGGACGAAAAGATCATCGAGGAGGCCATATACCACGAATACGGCCAGTTGTATCCGGCCTTCGAGGATATCGTCACCACCGGCGGCGAGGCGGCGGATAAGCTGAAACTCGACGAGCCGGTCAAAAAGGCACTCATCAACGTCGCGAACGAGAACGTGAAGGTCTCGAGAGTGACCATCACGGGGCACCTCATCCTGACGTCTCCCCGGCCCGACGGCGTCAACGTCATCCGCCGGGCGCTGCGGAGTGCGCAGCCGAAGGTCGACAACGTGGATATCGACCTTATCTACGTCGGAGCCCCGAAATACCGGATAAAAGTGACCGCACCTGATTATAAGGAAGCCGAGAAGGCAATCGAGAAGGCTGCAAGCGCTGCCGTCGGCGTGGTCGAACGGGCGGGCGGGTCCGGCAAATTTATCCGGAAGCAGAAGGCCGGATAAGACCATATGAGCAACCGCATTCGCCGCTGTCCGCACGACCTGAGATACACACTCTCCGTGATCTGCCCGGTCTGCGGCCGGCCGTGCCGACCGGCCCACCCGGCACGTTTTTCACCCGAGGATAGGTACGGCAACTACAGGAGGACCGTACGCAGATGGAACACGTCACAGTAACTTTTTCAAGAGAAGATAATATCGACGCCCCGGTCCTGATCGAGGGTCTGCCCGGCATCGGGCACGTCGGAAAACTCGTTGCCGAACACCTGATCCATGAACTCGACGGCGAAAAGGTAGGTGAGATCTCCTCGATCCATTTTCCACCGCAGGTGATCGTCGACGAGCAGGGGGTCACTCATCTCGTCAACAACGAGATCTACCGCTGCGAGAAGGACGGAAAAGCGCTTCTCTTCCTCGTAGGGGATTTTCAGAGCAACTCTGCCGAAGGCCACTACATCCTCGCGGAGTACTACCTCGACATCGCCGAGGACCTCGGCGTCCGGCGGCTTTACGCACTCGGCGGCTACGGTGTCGGCCACCTGGTCGAGAACCCGAGAGTGCTCTGTGCCGTCAACATGGGGCATCTCCGCCCGGAGGTGGAGGCGGCCGGGGGGTCGTTTGAGAACGCGGGCGGCGAAGGGATGATCGTGGGGGCTTCGGGACTCCTGCTCGGCCTCGGCGAGGCGCGGGGAATCGAGGGGATCTGCCTGATGGGCGAGACGAGCGGCTACATCGTCGACCCGAGAAGCGCCGACAGCCTCCTTGCGGTCCTCTCCCGCCTGATCGGGATCGAGGTCGACCATACCTCCCTGCAGCAGCGTGCCGAGAACATGGAGCAGATCCTGGCAAAGATCCAGGAAGCCGAGGAAGCCCGGGGCCGCGAAGAACTGAGTTATATCGGATAACCCATCTTTTTTGCCAGAGGAACTTTTGGCAGGCGAAGCCATCGGGATCTCCTGACGTCCCTCCGGTGGACCCTCCGGAGGGGCACCCGCGAACCGGCAGATACCAACCCTTAAGTCCCACGGAGGACGACCAGGAGGTAGTATGGTCACTCTCTACCTTGCCAGATGGGAAACCCGGTTCTGGGCCTGGCTCATCGACATCATCCTGATCGGGCTGCCCCTCTGGGCGCTCTCCGATCGGCTGCCGCCCTCCTGGAGGTTCACGATAGACCCCGGACTCGTCTCCTTCAGCCTCTCCTCGGTCGTCCTCTTCCTCTACTGGACGCTCTTTGAGGGATACCGGGGCCAGTCCATCGGCAAGATGGCGCTCGGGATCCGGGTCACGGGCCGCTCCGGAGAAGACATCGGGTTCGGCGCTGCCGCGATCGAGAGTTTCGGGAAGGCATTCCTCCTCGTCCCCGACTGCCTGATCGGATGGATCGCCATGTCTGGCTCGAAACAGCGGCTCTTCAACCGGATCTCGGGAACCGTCGTGATAGAGACCCGCGAAGCGGAGGAGCCGGAAGGCGTCACCTACGTGAAGCAGAAGGAGTGAGGAGGCCCGACCCCGCCTTCACTCCTCGATGCCGAACGACCGGTCGATCTCTGCAGCCGCGGCCTCGATATCGTCGAGAACCCGGAGGGCGTCTTTGCGCAGTTCCTGCACCATCGACTGGAGGGAGTTGCCCCGGAGATAGATCTGCCGCTTGCGGCGGTACACGACACCGGCATCGACAAGGTTCCTGATATGGTGGTTGATACGGGAACTGGAGACGTCCAGGTCGCGCGAGATCCTCTCCACGGGCACGCCGTTCCCGGAGATCCCGTGCGAAAGAAGGACGACGAGAATCCGCTGGGCGACCTGATCGACGTCCCTTCCTTCTCCGATACCGAGGCTGTTGAAGAACCAGTCGAGATTCTCCTCCGCCCTCTTGCCCCTCGGCCTCTCGACCTGTCGAAAGATTATCTGCCTTGCCATCGGTGTCATCGATCGTTCATGTGTATGAGGCGATCGGGTATAAAGATATCCCATTTATCGAAATCATTTCGATAATTTTGATAAGTTTTAAATATTCTGGCTGCCTTACGATCTTGTTGCAAAAACTCTCTGAAGGTGATAGGCTCATGGAGATTATCCCAATCGGAGAACGGGTTCTCATCAAACCCATACGAAGAGAAGAGGTTACGAAAAGCGGCATTTACATCCCCGAATCCGCACGGGAGGGTAGAAAAGAAGGATCCGTCGTTGCGGTAGGACAACGCGACGACGGTTCCAGTCTCCCCTTAAGCCCCGGGGACCATGTTTTGTACGGAGGCTACTCCTCGGATACGTTCGAGATCGACTCCGAGACGTATGTGTTCGTCCCATACAAGGACATCCTGGCGAAGATCGAGTAGCGGAGGAAGCCCATGGCATCATCAAAACAGCTGATCTTCAACGAAGACGCACGCAGATCGCTCCTGGCCGGCGTCAACAAGGTCGCCGACACCGTCAGGATAACGCTCGGCCCCAGGGGCAGGTACGTCGTGATCGACAGGTCGACAAGCCCCGTCGTGACGAACGACGGCGTGACGATTGCAAAAGAGATCTCGCTCCATGACAAGTTCGAGAACATCGGGGCGAAGCTCGTCAAGGAGGTCGCCCAGAAGACCCAGGACAAGACCGGCGACGGGACGACAACCGCAACGCTTCTCGCCCAGGCAATCCTCACCGAAGGTCTCAAGAACATCTCCTCCGGGGCGAACCCGAACGAAGTCAAGCGGGGCATCGACGCCGCGGTTGCGGCCGCCGTGGAGTATATCCAATCAACGAGCGTCCCGGTCAGGGAGCGGGACAGGATCCTGCAGGTCGCCGCCGTCTCGGCCAACAACGACGAAGAGATCGGTGGACTCATCGCCGACGCGATGGACCGGGTCGGCTACGGCGGGCTCATCACGGTCGAGGACGCAAAGAGCCTCGATACCGGCCTTGAGGTGGTCAAGGGGATGCAGTTCGACCGGGGTTACATCTCGCCCTACATGATCACGGACACCGAGAAGATGGTCTGCGAGCACGAAGACCCCTACATCCTGATCACCGACCGGAGGATCACCTCGCTCAAACAGATAGTTCCTATCCTTGAAGCAGCCGCGCAGGAGACGAGACCGCTCCTGATCATTGCCGAGGACGTCGAGGGCGAGGCGCAGGCAGCCCTCATCCTGAACATCATACGCGGCTCTCTCAAGGTCTGTGCGGTCAAGGCACCCGGGTTTGGCGACGAACGCAAGGCAATCCTCGAGGACATCGCGATCCTCACGGGCGCGACGGTGATCTCGGAAGACCGGGGGATGAAGCTGGAGAATGTCACGAGGCAGGTCTTCGGCTCTGCCCACACTATCAAGGTCGACGGAGAGAGCACCCTGATCGTCGGAGGAAAAGGCGATCGCAAGGCTCTTGAAGAGCGGATGCGCCTGATCGAGTCCCAGATCAACATATCGGACTCCGAGTGGAAGAAGGACGAACTGAGAAAGAGGCTCGGAAACCTCGGAGGCGGCGTCGCCGTCATCAAGGTCGGCGCGGCGACCGAGACGGAGTTAAAAGAGAAGAAGATGCGGATCGACGACGCCCTGAACGCCACCAAGGCGGCGGTCGAGGAGGGCGTGGTTGCCGGGGGCGGGGTCACCCTGTTCCGGGCGATCGAGACCCTGGATAAACTGCAGTTCGATGACGACCGGAAGGTGGGTGTCGCCATCGTCCGGCGGGCGCTGGAGGAGCCCATCCGCCAGATCGCAAAGAACGCCGGCGTCGAAGGCGCCGAGGTCGTCGCCACCGTAAAGAGGAGCGACGAGCCCGGGTTCGGTTACAACGCAAAGACCGGCACCTACGAGAACCTGATGGAGCACGGCGTCATCGATCCCGCGAAGGTGGTGCGGCTCGGGCTCCAGAACGCGGCGTCCATCGCAGGCATGATCCTCTCGACGGAGGTCGCCATCACCGACTTTGATGACGAGAAAGACACGAAGACGGCAGCCATCATCATCTGAGGGAGGATCCATTTCCCCCCTTTCCTCCACTCATCCGGGCTCGACGAAGCAGCCGCGTCGAGCCCGCCCATAAGGAACGATACGATTTTAACCGGTCACCGGGAGCCCGGCAGCCTTCCAGGCACTCATGCCGCCTTCGATGTCGTAGACCTCACGGAACCCGGCCTCCCGCATCAACTCCCGGACGCCGGAACTCCGTGCACCCCGCAGACAGCACAGAAGGTAGGTTCCGTCCGGATCGAGGCCACCGATGCGATTCGGGAAGTCCGCCGAGTTGATGTTGATTGCGCCCGGGATATGCCCGCCGGCGAACTCCTCCGGTCTCCTGACATCGATGACGACAAACTTCGGGTCGTCTCCCCTCCCCTCGATCAGGGCGGATGCCTCGGCGGGAGAGAGGGCCCGGATCTCCTGGTCCGCCGTTCCGGGGCCGCCGCCGAGGCATCCGGCGGCGAGCAGGGCCATGGCGGTGCTCCCGACGACGAGCAGGAATACGAACGAGAGATGAAGGTCGGTCATACACCCATTTCATGACCGCCGGGGTAAAAGGGGTTTCGGTCCGCCACGCTGTTCCTATTTTCGTCCGTCGGTGCTATAGCCGGAGGTGTTTCAAGAGGTATTGTCGAATTCAAGCGGGGCATCGTCGAGTGTCATCACCGCCCGGAAGGTCTCGGGCGCATCCAGCGCCACGACCTCCCCGCAGTCCACCACCGCAACACGGGTGCAGATTGCCTCCGCTTCGGCCACATCGTGCGTCGTAAAGATGATCGTCACCCTCCGCTCGCGGTTCAGCCGCCTGAGCAGGTCCCAGGTCTCCCGGCGGCCGTGCCCGTCCAGCCCTTCCGTCGGTTCGGCGAGAAAGAGGACCGACGGGTGCGTAAGATATGCCCGGGCGATCTCAAGGTGCTGCATCATGACGGGAGAGTAGGTCTCAACCGGAGCATCGGCGCTCCCGGCAATCCCGAAGAGTTCGACGGCCTCGGAGATCCTCCTCCTCCGGACCTCGTCGCCCAGGCCGTGCAGCCGTGCGTGGAAGTCCAGGTTCTCCCTGCCGGTCAGCGCAGGGTCGAGCACCGGCTCGCGGAGGACGATGCCCATGCTCCGCCGCACGTCCCCGAGGTTCCCGAGGATTGCAAGCGGCGAACGCTCGGCAAACCCGGAGACCGGGAAGAGCATCGTCATGAGGATGGCGATCAGGGTCTGCCGGTCCTGGCCCCGGGGGCAGAGAATACCAAAAATCTCTCCGCTCTTCACGTCGAACGGGATCGGACCTCGTGCCCGAAGCCGCTCCAGATGCCGGATCAGGTCCTCAACAGTAAAGGCAGTCATGCTTCCCCGCATAGATGTGATCGGTCGGCGAGAACAGAGCCGTTCTCAACCCCTCACCATCCCGAAATACGCCCGGTACTTCCGGATAGCGAATCACCTGCGGAATATCCCACCGGGGTGTATTATCTGATGTCCGTTATCCGATTCGAGGCAGGAGGTATTGTTTATCACTATTTTTGACTATCCCTATATGAATATATCTATCTAAAAATGATTATAAAATACGCAATTTGTGATTTCTGTTTTATCTTGCAACTCCCTTTTGCTATAAATCAGGCAGGAGGCATCGGTCTCCGGAGTGGCCCGGAACGGGTCGGGCAGGGGCGGCCGGCATCGCCCCGACCCGAAGTCCCTCCGGCCGATGCCCCACAGGACGGTGCCGAAGACCCACCGTGAGCCGCGTTGATGAAACTATTTATGGCATGGACCCGTCCTGTACATCCGGCCTATGGAGACCGAGCTGTCCACGATCGCGATTCTGCCGCTTCCTTTCAGCCCTGAGCAGATCCTCATCGCTTTAGCCGTCCTCATACCGGCCCTGGTCATATTCAACCTGCTTCTCGTCACCGAGGGGGTCTTCGAGTCGATCGGGCTCCGGTTCTATCAGGCGGTGCTGGTGACGGCAGGCGCGCTGCTCGGCAGCCTGATCGATATTCCGGTGGTTCCCATCGGGGAAGCGATCATCGCGGTCAACGTCGGCGGCGCCGTCATCCCCTTCTTCGTGACCGCCGCGATGGTCGCGAGCGGCCGGGTATCGCGCTACAAGACCCTCGCTGCCGTCATCGCCGTATCGCTCGTCGCATACGCGTTCGCAACACCGGTCCCCGGTCTCGGGATCACCATGCCGTTCTACATCGCCCCCCTCGCAGGTGCCGCCGCCGGACTCCTCCTCGCCCGCGGCTGCCATGCCGCTCCCGGGCTCGCCTACGCAGGCGGGACCATGGGCACCCTGCTCGGCGCCGACATCTTCAACCTCGCGAACCCCGACGTGCTCGCGGCACTCGCCGGAGACCGGGCGACCGTCCTCTCCATCGGGGGTGCGGGGATATTCGACGGCATCTTCGTCACCGGCATCCTCTCGGTCCTGCTCGCGGCATACGCGGGAAGGGGTCTCCGGGAGAAGGGGGGTGTCTGCCCGCAGGAGGGAGGGGAGTGAGGGTATTAAACGAGGGTGAAAGGTGCCGGGCTCAAACCCCGGCTCCGCAAACAGCCGCGACTTACGCCCGGGCGCAGCCCATGAGTCCCTACGCATCAAATTGTCTCAACCACAGCTCCGCGCAGGCTATCCGCCAGAACTCGGTGGAGTAGGCGCTCTTCCCCTCGAGGAACTCCCGGTAGTTTTCGAGCACCCGCTCCGCATCCCAGTAGGGCCGTTCTGCGAATTCAGGCGTTGAGAAGAGTTCGAAGATATGGGGTGCAAGTTCGTTCTTCATCCAGACCTCCTCGGGGGTGACGAAGCCCATCTTGTCCATCCGGCACCGGATGGCGTCGGGGACCAAACCCCGGATCACCCGCCGGAGAACGTACTTCGTGACGCCGCGGCGGACTTTCTGGTCGAGCGGGAGCCCTGCGAGGTACTCCACGAGCCTGTAGTCGAGGAACGGAACCCGGGCCTCGATCGAGAAGGCCATCGAGTTCCGGTCCTCCCAGTGCAGGAGGAGGGGGAGGTTCGAGGCAACGATCTCGCGTTTCAGCACCTCATCAAGCGATCCCGCATACCGGAGGACCTCCGGCGCGGACCCCCGGAGAAGGCCCCGCCGCTCCGACCGGACCTGGAACTGCCGGGCCGCCCACGAGAAGAAGGACCGGTGATGCCACACGCTTCCGATCCCCTCCCGGAGAGCCGCGAGGATCTCCCCCGACCGGAGGAGGCCGCGGATGTAGGGCGCCTGGTACGCGATGTAGCCTGCAAGCTGCTCGTCGGCGCCCTGCCCGTCGAGAACCACCTTCACCTCCTCCCGCGCCAGCCGCATCACGCAGTACTGGGCGTAGATCGAGAGGGAGGCAAACGGTTCGTCCTGCATGTAGAGCAGCCTCTCGATGTCCTCCCAGAGCCCGACCGTATCGGGGGTGGTCCGGCGGCTGTCGACGCCCGTCGCCGCAACCACCGCATCGATGTGCCGGCTCTCGTCGAAGAGGGGATTGTCGAAACAGACCGAGAACGTCTTCTGTCTGTTCCCGACGCTCTCCGGGTTCTCCGCCCGCAGGAGCTCGTTGATCAGGGCGGTGACCGTCGAGGAGTCGATGCCTCCCGAGAGGCAGGTTCCGACCGGGACGTCGCTTCGGAGCCTGAGCCGGACCGCATCGGTCAGGAGGTCCCGGACCCTTCGTGCGGCGGTCTCGTCGTCGGGAGACCCTCCCGGGGTGGGGTTCACCTCGAAGTCCCAGTAACGCTCCGGTTCCCCGGCGCCCTCTTCGGAGACGACAACCGCGTGCGCCGGCGGGAGCTGGAAGATGCCGTCGTACATCGTCCCGGCGGTATGGTCGGCGACCCCCCATGCAAGGAACGCGAGAAGCATCCGGCCGTTCGGCACCCTTCCGACATCGGGGTGCGCAAGAAGCGCCTTGATCTCCGAAGCAAAGAGGAACGATCCCCCGGCCACGGCATAATAGAACGGCTTGACACCCAGGCGGTCCCGGGCGCAGAAGAGTTCGCGGCGGCGCCCGTCCCAGAGGGCAAACGCCCACATCCCGTTGAACCGCACAAGGCAGTCCCTCCCCCACTCCTCGTAGGCGTGCAGGATCACCTCGGTATCGGTCGCGGAGGCGAAGCGATGGCCGGCGGCAGAGAGTTCCTCCCGGAGCTCGAGATAGTTGTAGATCTCGCCGTTGAAGACGATCTGAAGCGATCCGTCCTCGTTTCCCATCGGCTGCCGGCCCTCATCGGAGAGGTCGATGATCGCAAGACGCCGGTGTGCGAGGCCGATCGGGCCGGAGAAGTAACTCCCCTCGCCGTCGGGCCCGCGGTGGGCGAGCCGCCCCGCCATGGCCCCGACGAGGGCCGCGTTCGCCTCCCCACCGTTCAGGGCAAACTGCCCGGCAATACCGCACATATCTTGAAGTCATCCTGAAATACAGGGGCGTCGAGATAAAATTTGGGGTAGCAGGTTCTCAAGGACCGGCGACGATTTTCGGGGTCGCACCGACGGCACCCCGCCGGATACGAGCTGCAAAGGAGGAAAAAAGGAAAACACCCGTGCCCTGAACGGAGCACCGGAACCGGTCATTTATCAGAACAGGTCTTGTTCAGGCCCGTGCCGTTGATGTCGCAGGAGGGGCAGGGAGCCGAGCCGTTCACCACCCGGTAGGCGTCAGCGAGGACCGCGGAGTTCGCGAGCAGCCCCGCTATCAGGATCACTTCGAGAATCTCGGCGCGGGTCGCGCCCTTCGCCATCGCCGCCTGCATGTGATACTCGACGCAGTGGCTGCACTTGAGCGCGGCGCCCACCGCGAGGCTTATGAGCTCGATCACCTTCGGCTCGAGCTGGCTGGTCTCGACCACGGCGCCCTTGTAGAGGAGGTGGGAGATGAGGATCTCGGGCCGTTCCGCCATCCGCTCAAAGATCAGGGGGACCCTGCCGTACTCGCTCTCGATCTCGCGGAGGAGCTCCTCCGCGATGACGTCCGATCCCCGTTCCGCAACCCTCGCAAGTATCTTCTCGAAATCCATCGCTACACCAATATCCTGGTTTCCGAGAAAGGTTTAATCCGGATCAATATGTAATTGCGCATTCGTGACGGCGTAACGTCGGCGATATCCCCGACGGTGACCCCGTCGGTCACCTCGAGCGCCCGCACGGCATCGGCGTACATGTCGTAGGGAAGCTTCACCCGGAGTCCCTCCATCTGGACGGTCACCGGCGTCGGGTGCGTCAGCATGGTGACCTCGTGGATCTGCTCCTCGACGATCGCCATCAGGCGGGGCGGGAAGACGGAGAGCGGGTCCCTCGCGAGGGCGTCCCTTCGGGCATCCAGGGTGCGGGAGACCTCGTCCACCAGTTCATCGAGTTTTGCGAGCTCCTCGGGGCGCTTGAACCGGTGCATGATCCGCCCGATGCTCCCGACATATCCCTCGACGGGCGGGTCTATGATCCGCATCAGGGTCTCGCGGTCCGGAGCTCCGGTCACGATGATCGGCACGTGGATCCCCCGCCTGAGCACCGGAAACTTCTGCCGGATGCACTCCTCGAAACTCCCGAGCACGTAGACGGCAAGGTCGTGCTCGTTGATGACGTCCCGCTCCTCGTCGTTGAGGTTTGCGATCCGTTTCCCAAAACCCCTCGCAAGCCCGACCATGTTGGTCTTTGCACCCGCACTCCGGAGATACTCGGCGATGTCGCAGGAGGTATGGGGCAGGTGGTGGATCTCCAGGCTCGGGCTGACCACGGCGATCTCGGTCCCGACGAGCGGTGCCTCGATCACCTCGCCGGCGAGCGGTTTTGCAACCTCCCGTATCAGGTCGATGTCGTCACGCGGCACGAACGACTGGAGCACGACGTCCTGGGCCATGACATGCTTCTGCACGATGTAGCCACCGAGGTCTTCGATCAGGTCCATGATCTCGTCGTGCCGGTAGACGCCCCCCTTGTAGGTCACCGGCACCAGCGTCGTCACAGCGTCACCCCCATCTTCTCACAGATCGGCACGACCATCCTCTTCACGATGTCGGCCGGCAGGGTATCCTCGCTTGCCACATAGTAAAACCTCCCTTCCCGGATATACTGGCGTCGGACCTTGAACCCCTCCGGGGCGATATACTGGAGCGCGTAGATGACGTCCTTATACAGCGTCTCGCTCGGGTTGGCCACCACCATCTGCTCGAGGTCCTCCTCCCCGGACACCCCCGCCGGGAGGACGACGGTGAACCGGTCGGGCTGCTCGACGTTCTCCTTCCCAAAAAGGAGCCAGAGCCTCTGGAGAAGCGGCGCAAGGTAGGTTTCGTCACCGATATCGAGGACGATCTCGTTCTCGCCGCGGTTGACGTTTGCGAAGTCGGCGACGCGGATGGCGCGCGGCATGTGGCGCAGGACCCCGGCAGCGACGAAGATCGGCACGTTCGGGTCGACGTAGATGTGCAGCCGGTCGATCACCTTGATGAGATCGAGGTCCTGGAGGACATCGGCCGCGATCCGCTCGTAGGCGTCTCTTCCGACCTCGTCCGGGGACTCGACCACGAAGTAGTTCAGCGGGGGCATCTATTCTCCCTTGATGAATCCGGATGCAAGCAGGGCAGACCCGACCGCGCCGATGTACTGCGAATAGGGCGGGACGACGATCTCGGTCTGCAGGAGCTGGCCCATCGCGTAGACCAGCCCCTCGATCAGCGAGGTGCCGCCGACCATGATCACCGGCTCCTTGATGTCGATCTCCTGCAGCTGCTGCTCGAAGACCTGCTCCGCTACGCTGTGGCAGGCCGCGGCCGCCACGTCCTCGCGCGAAGACCCGGCCGCGAGCGCGTTCACCAGGCTCTGCGTCCCGAAGACGATGCAGTAACTGTTCATCGGGACGTTCTTGCCCATGCCCTTCATGGCGAGAGGCCCGAGCTCGGTGATGTCCACGCCGAGACGCTTCGCGGTCATCTCCAGGAACCGGCCGCTCGCGCCGGCGCAGATCCCGCCCATCGTGAAGGTCCCGGGGATGCCGTCGAGCACGCTGATCGCCTTGTTGTCCATGCCGCCGATATCGATGACGGTCGAGGCGCCGCGCTGGTGGCCGGCGAGATAAACGGCGCCCTTCGAGTTCACCGTCAGTTCTTCCTGGACAAGGTCGGCGCCGAGATGCTTTCCGATCAGGAACCGGCCGTATCCGGTGGTTCCGATCGCCTGAATGTCCTCACGGGTGAGTCCGGCCATCTCGAGCGCGTCAGCAACCGCACTCTCGGCGCTCTTGATCACCTCGGTCGTCGGGTGCCATCCGGTGCCGACGATCTCGTTGTCCTTCATCACGACGGCCTTTGTGGTGCTCGACCCGGAGTCGACGCCCATCGTGATCCCGGTCTGCTCTTCGCGGGCGAGGAGCGCTCTCCGGCGGGCGATGGTGGTCAGCGCCTCCATCCGGGTGAGAAGGGTGCCCGAGGTCGTCCGCTCGGTGAAGGAGTAACTCACCACCGGCAGGCGGGAGTGCTCATGGATGTAGCGCCGGAGTTCGTTCCGGACAATCGCCGCCTCGGCGCACCGGAAACAGGTGCCGATGAAGACGCCGTCCGCATCCACCGTCCCGTCCACCAAGGCTTTGCCCCGGGCGATCATGAGTTTCAGATCGGCGCTCCGGACGTCGAGGCCAAACGCGTCGACCGCCCGCTCGACGTCGGCGAGAGCGATATCGGGGAAGAAGACTTCCGCGTCCACCGACTCGGCGGCCTCGTATATCTCTTTCTGGACGCCGCTGTATTCCGGCCCGCAGGAGAGCTGGGCGATCCGCACCTTCCTGCTCATGCTTCACCCTCTTCCTTTTCGAGACCGTCGAGGAACTTCTTGATGGCGGCAACGAACTGCACGCCCTCCTCTTCGTTCGCGGGATACTTCAGTTCAAGAATCGGGATACCGCTCTGGCGCAGGGAGAAGAGGATCAGCTCGTCGGTGCGGGCGCACCCCATGCACCCGAACGCAAGGTCGGCGTCGGTGACGATGATCGCGGCCTCGGCCTCCTCGATGAGGGGGCCGTAGATCGCCATCCGCCCCCGGACACCGGACGGCACCTCGACGGCCGCATACTTCAGGCCGCGCTTGGGCTCTTCGGGCGTGATCTGCAGGGGAGGGGAGTCGACCCCTGCGGTCTGTATCCGCTCCCGGATACCGAGGGCTGCACCGAGCGGCTTATGGCCGAACCGGGCCACCAGGTCGGAGAGGATGAGGCTCGTTGCAGGGTATATAAACACTTTTGCCATTTATTCAGGACTCCTCTGTCTCTATCAGTTCTTGTAATCGCTTGATATCGAGCAAGGGTTTCTTCTCGCGTACGGGCGGCACGGGCTCCGGCGCCTCCTCCTCCCCCCGCCGGTCGAGCTCCTCGAGACCGTGGGTGATGTAGCGGAGGAGGCGGAATTCCCGTTCGTGGCCGAGGTAGCCCGGCCTCGCTCCGCCGAGGTTCGCCCGGCACCGCCTCGGGTCGCCGGGAGGGAACCCCCGGTCTTTGACGAATATGTGGGTGGGGTCGAACGCGCGGATCACCTCGATGAGACGGTCGACGGATTCCGGTTCGCCCGTCACCTGCAGCCCGAAACACGTCTCCTTGATCAGGACGCCTTCCGACGCTTCGTATGCCCTGAGCGCGAGCTCGCCGGGGGTCATGGACGGGGACTCGACAAAGACGTACCTGGTCACCGTGCCCACGTATTCGGGAGTGTAATCGGCCATCACTTCACCTCCTTCACGTATACCGTCGCCCCCTCGCGCATCCCGGCAAGGCTCCCCGCATCGAGCACACGCCCGATGACGTTCGTGCCGGTGAGCGGCTCAGAGGTCGGACCGAACTCGGCGTTCGGTGTCGTGCGGATGCCGACCATGCCGGTTCCCCGCCGCGAGTCGTTGGTCATCGCAAGGGTATAGGCAGGGACTTCGCCCGTGGGGGTGTTCTCCGGGATGATCCCGACGCCCTTTCCGATCTTCGGCTTGAAGAGGAAGACGTCCTCGAACGTGAAGACGAGCGGCATCTTCCCGACGGCGTGGTGCTTGAGCCCGGTCACCTCGCGGAAGATCCTGACCGACCGGGGCGCGGCCGCCTCATCGAGGGTGATGCTGATGACGTGATCGGCGGGCTCCGTCGCGACCCTGACCTCGCCGGCGGCAAGCGCCTCGAGCGTCGTTGCCGGGGTCTGGCCGACCACGATCCGGTCTCCTTCGGCCGCATCGGCAACGAGGGAGATGCCCCGGCGGGCAGCGACCGCTTCCGCCTCGGGAAGCGCGAGGCCGACCAGGTCGAACTGTTCCGGCTCCGCGCGGATGGCGAGGAGGTCGCCCTCGCCGGCAAACCGGACGAGCTCGATACCGTGGACAACCCGGCCCACGACGGTGTGCACCGGGCTTGCCGAGACGCCCTGCGTGTAGATGTAGACCGCTCCCGAGGATTTCCCGGCGGTCCTGACGGTGATGGTCCCTTCAAGCCTCGGGCCGGGGAGCTCCGCCGGGACCTTCGTCGGGACCAGGTGTGTGTCGGCAACGTGGGTGCTGCTCGAACGGCCGATCTGGAATCTGCCGCTCTGCACGGAGAGAAGGAAGTGTTCGACGCTCCGGGCGGTTTCGGTGTCGATCCCGTCCTCCTTAAAGCCCTGCACTTCGGCATCCACGTAAGAGAGGACCTGCACCCCGTCCTCGAGCAAGAAATCCGAATCGCGGGTGATAACGGCGTTTGAGCGGTCGGTACGCCGGAATATCCGTTCGACCTCGATTACCCGGTCGCCGTCGCCGATGCGGTCGAGCAGCCCCCGGCCGGTGACGATCCTGCCGATGACGCCGCCGTCCGCCGGAGCTCCATAGTCGGCAGAATGGCGCATACGCGCGAAGATCAGGTAGGACTGGGACGGGTCATAGCCCCCGCACCCGAGGATGACGTCGCCCCGCTCATACCGGCCCGGTTCGCGCGCAGGCCGGATGTCGGACTCGAACGGCCCGAAGGCGGCGGCGTAGCGGTCCTGCCAGTGCACGTGGAGCCTTTCGGCAAGCCCGGGCCGAAAAAGCCGGGCGACCGTCGCTGCCTCCGCCACTTCAACGGTCATATCGCCGGCGGAGGTGACGAACCTGACCTCCTGCGACTCCGCCGCATCTTCCTCGAGTGCCGGGCGGATGACGGCGACGCTGCACCGCTCGTCCCGTGCGGGAAGGAGATCCCCGAGCCGGGAACCCGCCGGAACTACAACGTGTTTTCCGTCCAGGAGGATCTCCATTACGCGCACCTCAGGGGGCTCCGCCGGCCCCCATCACTTTTCGTTCGTCCTCGGTGAGGTGAGCGAGCACCTCCTCCGTCGGGCCCATCTGGATGATCTTGCCTCCCCGCATGAGGGCCACGCGGTCGCAGATATCTTTCACAAATTCCATATCGTGCGAAACCACAATAAAGGTCTCGTCCATCTCTTCGCGGGCGTGGAGGATCGAGTGCTTCACGTCGATCTTCGTGATCGGGTCCATGGTGCCGGTCGGTTCGTCGAGGACGACGAGCAACGGTTCGCGGATGAGAACCTGGGCCAGCGCCACCCGGTGCTTCTCGCCCTCGGAGAGCTGGCCCGGATAGCGGTCCAGGATCTCCTTGCTCTTCTCGGGCGTGAACCCGGCCATCCCGAGGGTGATGATTGCCTTCCTCATCGCAAGTTCCTTCGGGAACTCGAGCCCGATGGCGTCGGTGAGGTTATCGAGCACCGTCCTGTGCGGGTAGAGGTCGTACTCCTGGTGGAGAAGTCCGATGTAGCCCTTCGCCCGGCCGCGGTTCTCGATCCCGGGTTTGGTCATATCGATCCAGTCGTCCCCGATCCGGATGTTCATCTCGCCGCTGGTGGGTTCGAGGATCCCGGATATGATCCGGGAGAGGGTCGTCTTCCCCGCACCGCTCTTGCCGATGATCCCGAAGATCTCCTTCTCGCCGACCTCGTACGAGACGCCGTTGACCGCCCTGACGACGCCCCGGTCGACCGAGAGGTAGCGCTTGACCACGTCCCGGGCGATCAGGATCTTCTCGCCGACCTCCGCGACCTCGTGCTGTTCGATGTCGCTGTAGTCTTCCATGAATCGGTGGATGACTTCGTCCGGGGCGCCGATCCCTTTGATCTCTCCGTTTTCAAGGAGGATGGCCCGGTCCGCGACGTCCTCGATGACGTTTGAGAAGTGAGACGTGACGACCATTCCCATATCGTTTGCCTGCGCGCTCTCGATGAGCATCCGGTGAACGAGCGTTGCGGTCTCCGGATCGAGCGTTCCGGTCGGCTCGTCCGCAAAGAGCATGAACGGGTTCTTCGCAAGCTGCCGGGCGAGCACCACCCGCTGCTTCTCGCCTCCGGAGAGGTCGCGGGCGATGTGCATCATCCGGTGGGAGAGCCTGACCTGGTCGATGAGGTCGGCGGCCCTGCTGACCGCCTTCTCGCTCGGGTAGCCGACGTCGTCGAGCGCCCGCAGGACGTTCTCGATCACCCGATCGTCGCCGTAGAGGGCGAACGTCCGCTGGAACATGATGGCGGTCCTTCGCATGATCCGCCGTTTCATCATCGCGTTCTCTTCCGCCCAGAGATCGACGTCCATCGGTTTGAGTTCGCCCCCGCAGGCAGGGCACGGCTTCCCCGCCTCGCTCGGGACGCCGACGTAGTTGCACGCATCGCAGGCGACGACATGGTAGATGATCGCACCCCGCGTCGGGGGCTGGTCCACGCCCCGCATGAGATGCATAAGAACGGTCTTACCGGCCCCGCTTCTCCCGATAATCCCGACCGTCTCTCCCTCCGCCACCTCAAAATTGATGTCTTTGAGTGCAATGGTTCCATTGAACTCCATGCAGAGGTCCTTTACCGTAATAAGTGGGGTCATCTTGAGCTCCTCGTTAAACTAATCTTCTCGTGGTATCATATTAGAGTTTATATTGTTGCACTTTTTCCCGGGCGCCGCAGTATCCTTGAGAAGTTCCGCTACGATACCGGGCACCTCGTTGACATTGTGGATGACCCGGTCTACGGTTGTATAGAGTATATCTGGTTTCCTATCGGACTGCTGTTCGGTGAGCACTGCAAGATCCGCCTTCCGGAAGGCGTTCAGGTCGTTGATGGCATCGCCTACCATAACAACTTTATCATACTGTTCCTGGAGGTCCTCCACGATCCGGGCCTTCATCGATGGTGTCGCGACGCCGTAGACCCGTTCTCTGGGGATTCCGAGGTAGTCGCCCATCCGTTCGAGCTTTGCGACACGGTCCCCGGACGCGATGTAGGCGGGAACGCCCATCCGGTGCAGTTCGCTGACGGCCTCCTTCGCACCCTCGAACGGCCTCCCGCCGGTCGTCACGGTGAACTCGATGCGGGAGAGGTCCATGTTCAGGATCACGCCGCTGTTCATGGTGACGATCGATTCCCTCTTGCAGCAACTCCAGACCTGCCGGATGCAGGCCTGCAGATCGCCGATGCGGGCATACCGGTCGGTGTAGAGGAGATTCCCGACCTCCTCGGCGGGGATGACCCGCCGGGAACAGGCAACCCCGAACCCGATCGAGTGTTCCAGGAAGAACTCCGAGAGGAGCTGGTCCTCCGGCGCCTCCATGACGTCCCGGGAGTGGAGGTGGAGGACGACGAGCACTCTCGCTACGGACCCGAAGGTGAGGGTCGTGGTCTCGACCTCGGTCAGCATCTCGTCGTGGAGGAGATCGCGTGCTACGCGGTAGGTCCGCAGAAGTGTGCCCGCACTATCGAAAACAACGGCTACCGACATCTGTTCTCACGTCAATAAGTCTAATGTAGTGGTCGTCTGAATGATTGACTATGTTACTGAGTGAGACGGCAGCAAGCATAAAGAGTATGGAGATCCGGGGCGCCGGCAGGATCGCCCGGGCGGCGGTGGAGGCACTGGCCGATTATGCCGGAGATCTCGATGTATCCGATCCCGGCGCCTTCAAGCAGGAGATGCAGAAGGCGGCCGATACCCTCACTGCGACCCGGCCGACCGCCGTCTCGCTCCCGAACGCGGTGCGCTACGTGATGCGGGCGCTCGACTCGTTCGAGTCCGTGGAAGCGGCACGGGACGCGGTTCTTGCCCGGGCGGCGGAGTTCGTCGAGCACTCGGAGCACGCGATCGAGCGGATAGCGGCGATCGGGGCACGGCACATCTCCGACGGCGACGTTCTCCTGACCCACTGCAACTCCGAGGCGGCGCTCGGGTGCATCCTCGAGGCCCACCGCCAGGGCAAGGAGATCGAGGTCTACGCGACGGAGGTCCGGCCCCGGGGCCAGGGGCTCATCACGATCCGGACCTTGAACGACGCTGGCATCCGGACGAACTACATCGTCGACTCGGCGGTCCGCTACTTCATCAACGACGTCGACCTGGTCGTCGTCGGCGCCGACGCGATCGCGGTGAACGGCGCGGTGGTGAACAAGATCGGGACCGCCCAGATCGCGCATGCCGCACACGAAGCCCGGACGAACGTCATCGTTGCGGCCGAAACCTACAAGTTCGCGCCCCGGACCATCCTCGGGGAACTGATCGAGATCGAGGAGCGCGACCCCTACGAGGTGCTGCCCCGCGAGGCGGCGAAGGAACTCCCGTTCGTCCGGGTCAGGAACCCGGCCTTCGACGTGACGCCCGCGGAGTACGTCGACCTGATCGTCACCGAGCAGGGGGCGATCCCGCCGGGGCTGGCGTTCACGGTGATAAGGGATTATCTCGGGTGGAAGATCGAGGAGTTGCGGTGAAGGGGCCATCCCCTGGCAACGATCTCCGATACCCTGAACACCTCCGCAGGAAACCACACAACACACCCGACACATCCATGCAAACCTTCATCAGGTAAACCTGAGTATACCTCAGTATGACGAGCACCACCATCAAGATCGACGTCGAACTCAAGGGTCGGCTCAACGCCCTGAAAGTCCATCCCCGGGAGTCATACAACGAGGTGATCGAGCGCCTGGCCGAGATGGCAATCGACGAAGAGCCGCTCAGCGAAGAGACGATCCAGAGAATCGAGGAATCGCTTGAGGATCTCAGGGCCGGAAGAGTCTACACCTTAGAGGAGGTCATGGAGGAGCTGAAGGAGGAATGACCTACCGTGTGGCCATCACAGCAACGGCCCGTCATGATCTCAGGAACATTCCACGCCCCGTAGCAGTCAAGATAGGCGAAGAAATTGCATCGCTCGCCGGCGAGACCAACCCGAAAAAGTATCTCAAACGATTGAAGGGAGCGAGCAACCCCCCGTTCCACTCGCTCCGGATCGGGGACTACCGGGCGATTCTCTCGATCATAGATGATCTCCTGGTGATCCATGTCATCGCAGTCGGGCATCGGCGCAGGGTGTATCGGAGGTTCTGAGCGAGCTTTGATTACCACGCCGCGGGAGCCGAAACACGACGCCAATCGAGGTCCCCGGCCCCCGCGGGATACCGCAGGGGGTATCACCGATGGAGAGTCCGTTGCCCATCTTTATACCGTTTCTGTGTCAATCATCGATACGTCGGGGCATCCAAGGGCTTCAGATCGGGAGGAGAGAGAATGTTTACCAGTATCGGATCCTGATGTGCCGGCGCCTCCTTGGAGACGGGGGCAGGCAGAACCGCGCATTTGACATTTGTCCGACCCTGCCGTCATCACAGATCCATCCGCATGAAACGGGCGTATGTTGCTCCGAAGAAGACCGCCGGAAACGCAAGCATTGGCAACGATTGGCTGCCAGATGAGAGCGATCAGGCCACCATATCAGTGAGGGCATAACACACCACCCGACCATCGCGATTCGCTTCAACGAGTCCGTCTGCGGCGAGCCGCCGCAGGTGCCAGGCGGCTGTGGAGCGCGAGATGCCGACGATCTCGGCTATCTCTGACTGCGTGATGCCGGGTTTTTCAAGGAGAAGAGCAAAGATCTGCCGACGCGTACCATTTCGGAGGTGGAGGCATACGGCCTTCTCGGCCGTATCATAGTCGCCGTTTCGGAAGTAGCCCACCCTGCCGTCCCGATGCAGGATACTGACCAGACCGGCCTCCCGGAGGCGGGAGAGGTGGTAACGGATCGTTCCCCGGTTGATTCTGGTGATACGGGCGATCTCTGCGGGCGCGATCCCGGGGTGGTCCCGGATGCAGGCGTAGATCCGGGACCGTTTCTTGTTGTCCAGGAGACTGCGTGAAGACCGGTAGCCGAGGTACGCCGTGACGCCGGTAGAATAGACGAGTTCGAAGGGCATCGCGAGGAGCGGGCAGTGGAGGAGGAGGAGAATGGTGAGCAACTCCATCGGCGGGTAGGACCAGAGCGGCATGAAGAACTCGTCGTCGACGTTTATCCCATCAGTGGGGAGTTCAGCGGGACCTGGCTCGACGATGATCTTTGCCGTCGCAGGACTCCAGAGGAGGAGCAGGGCCAGGGACAGGACAATGAACAGGTCAGCCGCTCTGTGCACGGTCCGGCCCCCTATGAGGGGGCTGCACCGGACAACGCCCCATTCTCCAAAGTGTGCACTGTGCTTTGTTATGCGCATGAACCCTATGCACAACGTCCGAACCCCCAACCTTAAACGTTCTGTGCTGACCCTCGAATTGTCATCGGGAATTTCCGAGTAACGCTTTCATCGAATCAGCGATGGATATCGATAACACGGAAGGAATGGAGATTTTCCAGTGGAAGTCACCCCCGGACACAGTCCAGGAGGCTAAACGGCGTTTAGAATCAATAACAGAGATACTCCCCGGAATGGCAAAACCCGGCAATATTATGACCCTCCTCGGAAAATCCACCTCCGGCAAGGGGATTATGCGCGCCCTACGAGGAGACTGTAGCGCCGCTGGTTCTTCGTAACGAGCGACCATCACCGGAGTTCCGATCCCGGGTGGATCTACTGCACTCTCAACGGATCGACCAGCTCAACCCGGGTCACCAGGGGCGCTTTGTCCGGCCCGGTCCTACCAGATAAACCTGCTGAGCATATCTGATAATTTACACGGGCGGACATCACGCGGTGCCTCGTAGGCTCGGTAACCCCGTAGGATCTTCCCGAGTACCGGAGTATCTGCAGAACTGATCATATTCGCTGTTCGGAGCCTTCAAACGCCTTGACGTGTCGATGATTGGCACAGAAAAGGTATTAAGAGAAACAACAAAGCCTCAATCGAGGATACCGCACGTGGTATCTCGCGGGGGCCGGGTGTCTCGATTGGCGTCGTGCCCCGGAGCCCACAGCGTGCCCGGGGGCTGATGGTGCTGACGGCTGCGAACAGGGATAGCCGTTGCGGTTCCGCGGCCTCCTGGAGCATGCGTGAAAGGGGAATCGAATCATGAAACAGAGCAAAATCTTCAGAATGTGCGCTGCAGCTGCCATCGGCCTGCTTCTGGCCTGCATGGCGGTGGTGCCGGTCAGCGCAGAGAACGATCCGACCCACATTATACCTATCGATGGGAATTCGGCACGCATCACGCCCGTAGATCCGGACCTGACCACCATCATGTCCGTTGGCGGGAACCTGACATGGGTCCACATCATACCCATCGACGGTGGTTCGCTCGTCATCGACGAAGGAGGAGGGACAGATTGCACCGCATATGCAGGCTCATGGTTCGTCGAGAACAATGTGCCGGGGTCGGTTTACCGGTTCATCGTGGAGTGCGAATACGCCGACACCAACCGTGCAATCGGAGAGACAGCCGAGTTCCGGCTGGAAGGGCCGGATGGTGCGGTAGATACATGGTCCATAAACGACACCCCGTTCTTCAACGACGACTGGAAAGGGACGCTGTCGGTGGATTTCATGCCTGAGGGTCCCGGTGCGTACCACTGGGAGATCGCGTGCGATAAAGGCGGAGAGAGCGCTTCGTCGCGCGGGGATCTCATCTTCCGGTAGGAGATCATCCGAAAGAGAATGAACCGTATAATCTCTGAAAAGTGCCCGGCGATATCTCATTTGATGTCCTTGAGGGGTGGCTCCTGTAGGGTGTAGCAATCTAATGAGCAGCAGGTAACATCATGGCCAGCATAAACGCGTTGACTGCCGGTATCGTAATACTGGCCTTCATAGCCGGAACCGGGGCCGGCTATCTCCTTACAGCAAGGAATGAAGCCCCCACAGCAGGGGCTGAAGGGACGTGCCCGGCAGAGGTCACGTCCCTCAATATACTGACCGTGGCGCTTAATGACCCGAAGGTCATCGGATTGCTGGGCAACAAAAGTATTGGCGCAATCGCGTTCTCACGAGGCACCTATAGCGAACAGGATATGAATTATACCCAGATCGTCTTTCGTCTCCAAGATCCTGACCCCGACGACCACATGACCGCCTCGATGATTGTTGTTCAGATCAACGATTCCTGCAAGGTATACTCCGTCTATGAGACATATCCATCGTATATCCCCAAGATTGTCCCGGAGACGTAAGAGTGGTCACTTGAAGAATCTCAGAGCCAGAAGGGTCCGCACCCAGAGGAGGGCATGAGGAATATGAGGAGTAATAACCGGCCGTGTGGTCTCACCGAGGCAGCCCATCATCCTTTTAAGGGCATTCCACGACCCCTAGCAATCCGGATAGGCGAGGAGATTGCATCACTCGCCGGCGAGACCGACCCGAAGAAGCATCTCAAACAATTGAAGGGAGCGAGCAATCCCCCGCTCTACTCGCTCCGAAGCGGGGACTACCGGCTGGTTCTCTCGATCATAGACGACCTCCTGGTGATCCATGTCATCGCAGTCGGACACCGGAGCAGGGTGTACCGCAGGTTCTGAACGGAGAGCCTCTGCAGGAGGGTGCCGGGCTTGCCTCAATCGTACCCACCGGGAGCACGCCATGACAGGGTGGGCCGGTTCCCTACTTCGACATCATTTCGGTTCATGAGTAATGTGGCCGACATCCAGTGGAAATCGACCCAAGCTGCCCCGGGTGTGGGGGCGTGCTTCGAACCGCAATTCGTACATCTTCCCTCCCATTCTAAGATCTTGCGACACTGTTGGCCCGCTCCCGAGATGACCGCACGACAGGAATTAAGTGCGCGCGCACCTGCCCGCCGCACGTGTACACACCGAGTGAAACCCATCTCCGCCGTCACCGGATATCCATCCTCATGAAACGGGTGTATGCCGCTCCGAAGAAGATCGCCGGTAACGCAAGCATCGCGACGATCGGCTGCCAGATGAGAGCGATCAGGCCGGGTAGATCGGGAAGCGGATCTTCCCCGGGGTGGGGTGTTCTCAGGGCGAAGGGGTCCGGATTGATCCACATCGAGAACCGTGGATTGGTGATCGCTACCGAGAGTTCCTGGTAATTCCTTTGTGGCGAGATGAGGCGGACGGTCGCTCCGATACGCTCCTGGTGTTCGAGGTAGGCTCGCTCCTCCTCCCGGTACTGCAGCCACTCCTCCTCGGTGGGATGCGGGTCGCCCATAAGATCCACCACATCCGGGGGCGTTCCGGCAGTCGCATCGGTAAGGATGCTACCGGCCATCGGTACGACGGAGGAGAAGACGAAGATAGCGACCAGCGACCAGACAAGAGCGCTCCCGCTCTCGGCAACGACCGCCGAGGCGAGGAGAGCGACCGAGAAGAACGTGAAGAGATACACCAGCGAAACGAGCCAGAAGGCCAGGATCGCTCCGAGCTCGGCTGGTGAGGGGACGATTGCAGAGAGCAGAAGGAGCGCGAGCGCGATGAGAACCGCGATGCTCATCGCCAGCGTCAGGGCGGCGAACCCGCCGAGTGCCTTGCCGGTGATCACCTCGTCGCGGAAAACCGGACGGGAGAGGAGGGTTTTGAGCGAACCCGACCAGCGTTCCCGCGTGATCAGATCGAACCCGGTCGCGATCGCAAGCAGCGGGCCGTAGCTCAGGACCTGCGAGGAGAGGTTGAGGAAGACTACGAGGAGGGAGGGTTTCTCCGGCATCCAGCCGGGGTAACCCAGGAATTTCGGCACCGGCGCGGTACCGTCGGAGTATGCCGCGAGTTTCTCACTGTAGTTCTCGACGCCCTCGTAGAGGGAGACGGAGCAGAGGATCAGGAAGAGGAGGAGGACAAGGGTGAACCGCCGGCTCGCGAGGTGGTCGGCAAACTCTTTCCCTGCCACGAGGAGCGTGCGGCTCGGATCGGATACCCGCTCTGCCATTCTCCCGCCTTCCACGAATCCGTTACCATCCCGGGTTGTAATTTGCAGAAAGAACCTCTCCCGAATGGGCGTTCATCCATATTTCGGCCGCCCTCGGCGGATCCTGCGAGCGGTGCCGCTCGTCGTCGAACGTGATGTGCCAGGCAAGAGGCACCGCGACCGGTTCCTTTGATGGGCGTTGCCGTGCGTTCAGGTCGTACCACCGCAGCTCTGTCGACCGGATGGCGAACTCGCCGGGATCCTTGCCGTAGGTATCGTTGAGGTACGCCAGAACCCGTTCCTGTACCGCGTCTTCCGGGATCGAGGGGTCAGGATCGGCCATGGTGTCGTTATTCGATACTTTCCAGAACTTAGAAAAAGAGACGACACGGCCGTTGACTGAATCGATCGCAAGGATGAACCCGTCATACAGGCAGAGGACGCCGTCGATCGAGCGCCGATACACGAAATGGTACGGGCCGTTTCGCGAACCCAGCGGTGTATCTACCATAGAGAGTGCGGCGTCGGTCTTCACGACGTCCGAACGCTCGGTTCGCTCCCGGAGATATGCATCGGCAATCTCTTCCGCCGCATCGATCGTGATTGCAGGATCATCAGACCGGAAATAGTCGCGGCCATCCTGGAAATGCACCATCTCCCCGTCGACAGCATCGATCCATACCATGATATCACCTTCAGGGTCGGGGTCGTCTACCGCTTTCACCCGGAACCGCCAGACGTCGCCATAGGTCTGCACGTCATACGGTTCGGCGACCATCCGTTCGATCCGGACCCCGGGGATCTCCCGTCCCAGTGCGGCCGCGGCGAGAGAACGTGCTTCCTCCTCGCCGATCAGGCCGCCCGGCGACGGTTGAGCCGTTGTCACCCCGGGCGACACCGTCGCCTCCGGCGACGTCGGTGCAGCCGGCCCGTTTTCACTCGCATCCGTCCCGACACACCCCGCCGACGCTGCCAAACAGGCAAGGAAGAGGACTGCTGCGAGTGTGTAACCGATTTTGTTGATAGGTTTCATGGTTCTATCCTCATTTCACGCATGCCCCGGGAGGCCGCGGAACCGCAAGGGCTATTCCTGTTCACAGCCGCCAGCACCATCAGCCTCCAGGCACGCTGTGGGAGCCGGGAAACGACGCCAATCGAGATCCGCAGACTCCCGCAGGATACCGCATGCGGTATCGCCAATCGAGACGTTGTTGTCCGTCGTTATACCTTTTCTGTGCCAATCATCAAATCGACCGGGCACTCGAAGGCCCCGGATCGGGAATATGATCAGTTCTGCAGATGCAGGAGCCTGCTACTCCGGCACAATCCCCGAATACCGGCTGCAGGCCGATCGGGCACGTCTGCGCGACGCCGGCGGGGGCCGGAGATGTGCCGGACTGAAGGTGGCAAGAGCCTTCATCCGCAAGACAGACTCACCCGGTATCTTCCGCAGGAATCCGTGCGGGTTCGGGACTGCGGTCATGCACATACTCCGCCAGCATTCGAGCATAGTTGTCGGTGAGAGTATACCCCACATACCGCCCCTCCCTCTCGGACGCTACAATCCCCTGGTGTTCCAGATATTTTACGTGCGTATAGACTGTGGCTTTGGATAGACCCGACTCTTCGGCGAGTTCTTCAGTGCGTGCACCCCCATTCAGGGAGATCTGTGTTATAATTCCCCGCCGGGCGTCGTTGTTCATAGTAATGATAAGAGTCTCCTTTTCAGCCGAATACGGCGAACCGGTGGCAAAATAGTGGATTCTCCCCCTCCTTTTGACCGCCCTCAACAGGCCTGCGGACTGCAGTCTTTCCAGATGGTAACCAAGTGTCCCTCTCGTCAGGGACATCTCCTTCAGCAATTTCCTGAAATGCAACCCCGGGTTTGCCTTGATGAAACTAAGAATCTCAAGTCTCCGTGGACTGTCCAGAACATTCTTTCTGGAGATCCGTTTGTACCCGAGGCAGCCGACGGCCTTCAGGGGGAGAAGGGTCTCGATCGGGGCCGCCGTTAACTGGGGAAACACGCATAGCAGCAGGACGAGCCAGAGCGGGATCGGGTCGATCTCCTGCACCTTCTCGCCCGATACAGATGTGCCGGGCTCTTGCCCGACGTTTCTAGAAGGCCGGACCGTGTATTCGGTGGCATCGGCAACCGATACCAGCAGTACCGAAAAAAGGATCGAGAGGGTGAGTAACCGGAGAAATCTACCCGGTTCAGCGCAGGTAAAAGTTGAGGGTGTATGGTCTCTGGAACGGCACCCGCTCGCCGTATACATCGGATGTCCGGGTTCCTGGTTCCACATAATTGCTATCTGGGTCAATGTCGATATCAATCCTGTTATTTGTCTTCCCATCGCTATCGTCGCGGAACGTGGCGGGCCTACTCCCCGGAAGGACGTATGTCAACATCCGGGTTGAGGCTCAGTCCTCCGGATACACCCTGGATGTGCGACACCGCTTCCGACATAGAACTGGTGCCTGTTAGTCTCACCCTGGCCGATGCTGTCGCACAGCCGCAGGATCATTACCGGAATCGTCCGACGCCGGAGGGCGGGTACCCGGCTCGTCCCTCAGTTGCCAACACCCGGGCACAGAAAAGGAGGTAATGACCGACAGCAGGGCAAGGGCCATACATTTTCTCTTTTCTGATACCTTAATGTCGTATTCCAGATTTTATGAGTTTTGTAGCACAAACATCAATTCTATTCTCGTCTCTGCCCCCATCGTCTCCCGGGAGCGAACTTGCCTGAAAAGCCATCACAACCGTATTGGGCCCGGAGTAACCATACCTGAAGACACAGGTGCAGTATCGACGTGCCGGGACAGCCTGCGCGCAGCGTTGAACTGCACACATTACGAGGCATCATGAATCAGAGAGCCCTTTCCGGAATAGGCGCCCCGGTTCTCGTTCGGCCATTTCAGCATAGGTTCCAGCCGGCTGCAACGGATTTCAGAGTCAAATAAATTGAACGTCCCGACGTGTAGATGATCGTGACAGAACAGGGATATAGAAGAACGTTGAGTTTTCAATCATGGATGCTGCAGGCGGCGCCCGCAAGATTGAGAGGGCACGAACATGACTAAATTCTCGGTCCCAATACTGTTGATCGTCCTTGTGTTCTGTCTCTCCGCAGGACTGTGTCTCTCCGAAGGCCTGCGGGATCAGGGGTCGGCAACAGCCTCCGGGAAACTCCAATCATATCAGCCGACACTCACCGGATTGGACGTCGAGCACCTCAAAGCCGGCCTGAACAGGCAGGAGCCCGTCACCATCACGCTCGGAGGGCTTCCCTTCTCGAAGGGCGGAAAGAGCGCATCGCTTCCAGCCTTCACCGCCGCCACGAAAGATCTGATATGGGAACGCTACCTCTACCCCAACGGGTCCCTCATCGGTTTCGGCTACGATCATGACGGCTATCTCCGGGTGAGCATCTGGAACGGCCCGCCCCCGCCGGAGAACACCTCATCGATAGAAGCGGTGTATGCGATGCTTGATGGGCGGGCAAGGGAGATGGGGATCGAGGATATCCCGGTGAAGTTCACGGTATTCACCTCTCCGCCGGAACTGGTCTTCGGTCCTCGAATGCATTCTCCCTGGTGGATGCGCCTGTGCGGTGCACCATGAGGGGGGCCTGATCCCCGGCCCCGCATCCCCCACGAACCCCCACGGTTTATCACTCGCCGCTCCCATACTTACAGGAGAGGCAACACCATGGAGATCGCGTTCACCAAACTGCAGGGAAACGGCAACGACTTTATCCTGATCGACGAGCGCGCTCAGGAGGTCATTCCCGAGGATATGAAGGGAGCGTTTGCGGCGCTCTACTGCGACCGCAGGTTCGGTATCGGCGCCGACGGCGTCCTCTTTCTCCAGGCGTCCGGGGTTGCGGACGTCCGGATGCGGCTTTTGCAGCCCGACGAGAGCGAGGCAGCGATGTGCGGGAACGGCATCCGGTGTCTCGCGAAGTACGCATACGACGCCGGATACGTGAAGGAGTCCTGCTCGGTCGAAACCGGGGCCGGGATCATCCCGGTGACGATGGGCTACGCCGAGGACGAGTTCACCGCGACGATCACGATGCCGGAACCGAAGTTCGAGCGGAGCGCCATCCCGGCCGCAGGGAACGGCGAGTACAGGGAAGAGATCCGAAACCTCACCGTTTACGCCGCGAACACCGGCGTCCCCCACGCGGTCGTCTTCGTCAAAGAGATCGGCGCCGTCGATATCGCCTCCGTCGGACCGGCCATCCGGAACCACCCCACCTTCCCGGAAGGCGCGAACGTCAACTTCGTCGAGGATGCCGGCAACGGTACGCTCCGGATCCGGACGTTCGAGCGCGGCGTCGAGGGCGAGACCGAGAGCTGCGGCACCGGCGCCACCGCCTCTGCAGCGGTCGCCCGGCATCTCGGCAAAGCCGGGGATACGGTGCGGGTCGAGACGAAAGGCGGCCCGCTCGTCATCCGCTTCGGGGAGGCCGTCACCATGGAAGGCCCCGCCGAGACGGTCTTTTCCGGCGTTATATCCTTCTGATCCCGTCCCCGGTGATCACGAAGTCGAACGAGAGCCCTTCCGGACGGGACCGGTGCTTCCGGAGCATCGCCCGCCGGACACCGTCCTTCTTTTCGAGCCGTACGATGGCCTTCGAGAGGTGTTCGAGCGCCGTCCCCCCGAGCCCCGCCACACGGTCCCGCTCCACGTCCATGTAGATCTGGTTGGTGATCAGGACCGGGATGTCGTACTTCTTTGCGAGCCCGAGGAGTTTTATCATGTGGTGCGAGAGTTTCCGGAGCGCCTCCCGCCCGAGGTCGAGTTCCGTCCGGTAGAGGGCGGTGGCCGAGTCCATCACCAGCAGCCCCACGGGGGCGGGGCCGTTCTTTCTGAGCAGCCCTTCCGTATCGGCGATCATCGCTCCCTGCTGGGCGAAGTCGATCGGCTCGAAGAGGTAGAGCCGATCCGCGAGCGCTCCGGCGTTCTCTCCGGCGATTTGAGCAAAGCGCTCCACCGAGAACCCTTCGGTGTCGATGTAGACGACCGAGTTTCCGGCCCGGAGGCAGGCCACCGCCGCCATCAGGCAGAAGGTGCTCTTGCCGCTCGCGGGCTCGCCGTAGATCTGGGTGATCGTCCGCCGCTCGAGCCCGCCGCCGAGCAGGTCGTCGAGGGCCTGGCTTCCCGTGCTGACCCGGTCCGGCTTCATGGCGCGAGCACACCCCGCTCGGTGAAGAGACGGCGTGCAGCCGCCTCGACGATCCCGGCGACCTCCCGGAACGGGAGTCCGGTCTCCCGTGCGCACGCGGCCGCCTGTTCGTACTCCGCCTTGAAGGAGATGATCTTCCCTCCCGACCATCCGCACTTCACGTCGATCGTCCGTTCCCGGCCCAGGATGGTCACCATGACCGCCTCGACCGTCCGCTCGGCGACCGAACGGTGCACCATCGGTATGCACCGTATCCCGAGCGTCCCGAGTTCCCGGGCCATCACCCCGATGAGGCGGTCGGTCGCGTCGGGCCGGCAGATCACCCGGACGAGGTGGCCGCTCCGTCCCTTCTTCATCACGACGGGAGTGGCGCTTGCGTCACGGGCCCCCTCCTCCATCAGGCGGCCAATCGTGTAGGCGAGGGCTTCGGCGGTGACGTCGTCCACGTTCGTCTCGAGGATGTCCACCCGGTCGCCGCCGCCATGCCCCTCTGTCGAGAGAAGCATCGAGCGGAGGACGTTCGGTTTTCCCGGGGGGTTCCTGCTCCCGGCCCCGTAGCCGACCGCCCGGATTGCCGCCGGGCCGATCTCCTCCGGCCGGACCGTTGAGAACTCGGCGAGGAGCGCGGCTCCCGTCGGGGTGCAGAGTTCCCGCTCCTCGTCTCTCGGCACCGTCGTCAGGTTCGATCCGGCGAGGATTGCGACCGTCGCCGGGGCCGGGATGGGGAAGGTGCCGTGGGCGCCGACGGCGAATCCCCGGCCGAGGGCGACCGGGCGGACGGCGACACCATCGGGGGCGAGGGAGGAGAGGGCGGTGCAGGCTCCCACCACGTCTGCGATCGCGTCGTCCGCACCCACCTCGTGGAAGTGCGCCCCCTGCCCGTGGATACTCTCCTCGGCCCGGTGTATCCGAAGAAAGACCCGTCGTGCCATCTCCCGTGCAGGAGCGGGGGCGTCGCTTTCGGCCACCCGGTCGAGCACCTCGTCGAGGGTGCGGTGGTGCACCGGGGCATGCGCTCTCACCTGGACGGCCCGGATGCCGGAGCGGTCTACCCGTTCGATTGTCGGTTCCCCGACGACGGAACGCATGGCTGCCCTGACAAGCCCCTCATCGGCCCCCAGATCGAGAAGGGTTCCGATGATCATGTCGCCTGCGGCTCCGTTGAACGGATCGAAGAGAAGTACGTTCATGCGTCTCCAGTACTTATAAATCCCCGAAATATAAGAACTAGAGGTAATGCCCGAGATTTACTTGAAGGTAGATAGCGCTTATCCGGAGGATCAGGGGGCAGGCAAGGCACGGCTTGACCCTGATACCATGTTGCAGCTCAGGCTCAACCCGGGAGACCTCGTTGCAATCGAAGGAAAGCGCCGCACCGTGGCCAAGGTCTGGCGTGCCATGGTTAACGATTGGCACCAGGGTAAGGTCCGGATCGATAATTTTACCAGGCTCAATACCGGTGCGAGCATAGGCGACCGGGTCAAGATACGAACGCTCGATGAGGAGGCCGAGGCAAAAAGGGTGGTGCTTGCGCCGCCCGAAGACCTCCCGAAACAGCTCCCCATCAACTACGGCAGCGTCGTCAACAAACTGATCGACTTTCCCGTCGTCAAGAACGACTCCGTACCGATCCAGGCGGGGCTCCCGTTCATGCAGCCTCAGCTGGTCGCGTTCAAAGCCGTGGTGGTCGAGCCGGAGAACGCCGTGATCATCACCAAGAACACGAAGATCGAGTTCTCCGAGAAGCCCGCGGCCGGGTTCGAGGGCGTAAAGAGGATCAGTTACGAGGACATCGGCGGCCTGAAAGGCGAACTGCAGCGTGTCCGTGAGACGATCGAACTGCCCATGCGCCACCCGGAGATCTTCAGGAAGCTCGGTATCGAGCCGCCGAAGGGCGTCCTCCTCTACGGCCCGCCGGGAACGGGTAAGACCCTGATCGCAAAGGCGGTCGCAAGCGAGAGCGGAGCGCATTTCATCTCCATAGCGGGGCCGGAGGTGATCTCGAAGTACTACGGCGAGAGCGAGCAGCGGCTCCGTGAGGTCTTTGAGGACGCACGGCAGCACGCTCCCGCCATCATCTTCATCGACGAACTCGACTCGATCGCTCCCCGGCGCGAGGAGGTGACCGGGGAGGTCGAACGGCGTGTGGTGGCCCAACTCCTGACGATGATGGACGGCCTCGAGGAACGGGGTCAGGTCGTGGTGATCGGGGCCACGAACCGGCTCGACGCCATCGACCCCGCCCTCCGCCGTCCCGGCCGGTTCGACCGGGAGATCGAGATCGGGGTCCCTTCGGAAGACGACCGGATCCAGGTGCTCCACATCCACACCCGCGGGATGCCGCTCGCGGACGATACGGAGATCGCCTCCATCGCCCAGCAGACCCACGGGTTCGTCGGGGCGGACCTCGCCGCCCTCGCCCGGGAGGCGGCGATCAAGGCGTTGCGGCGCTACCTGCCCGAAATCGATCTCGAAGCGGAGGAGATCCCCCCCGAGACCCTCGAGAAGATGGAGGTGCAGGCCCGGGACTTCCGCGACGCCCTCCGCGACGTGGGCCCGAGCGCCATGCGGGAGGTTCTCCTCGAGGTGCCCCACACCGCCTGGGGAGACGTAGGAGGGCTCGAAGAGGCGAAGCAGGACATCCGCGAGGCGGTGGAGTATCCGCTCACCGAGCGGGAGCGGTTCGAGAACCTCGGTATCGAGCCCCCGAAGGGGGTCCTCCTCTACGGGCCGCCGGGAACGGGGAAGACCCTCATCGCAAAGGCGGTCGCGAGCGAGAGCGGGGCGAACTTCATCCCGGTCAAGGGCCCCCAGCTCCTCTCGAAGTGGGTCGGCGAGAGTGAGCGGGCGGTCCGCGAGATCTTCAAGAAAGCCCGTCAGGTGGCGCCGTCGATCATCTTCTTCGACGAGCTCGACGCCCTTGCCCCGGCCCGGGGCGGCGGCACCGAGTCGCACGTCATCGAGAGCGTCTTAAACCAGATCCTCACCGAGATCGACGGCCTCGAGGAGCTCCGGGGCGTCGTGGTGATGGGCGCGACCAACCGGCCGGACATGGTCGACCCGGCGCTGCTCCGGCCCGGGCGGTTCGACCGGCTCGTCTACATCGGCGAGCCCGGACGGGACGACCGGGAGAAGATCCTCTCCATCCACACCCGCTACATGCCCGTCGAGGGCTCGACGATCGAGGAACTCGTGGAACTGACGGAGGGGCTCTCGGAGAATGAGCTCGAAGACCTGGTTCTCGCCGTGGGAGCGAACCGCCAGGTGGGCATCGAGGACGTGAAAGGCCACCGCGCCGCCATCACGGCAAGCGACGACGAGGGGCTCCAGCGCCACGTCCGGCGGAAGAAGATCGTCGACCTTCTCGCGCAGCAGAAGGTGACCCTGGACGATCCTGCACGGGCCCGGCTCGTGAAGAAGATCGCGACCGACACCGAGGGGTTCGTCGGCTCGGACCTCGAGGCGCTCGCCCGGGAGGCGGCCATGCTCGCCATGCGGGAGGGTGCTTCCCTTGTGAGCCTTTCGCACTTCGAGCAGGCACGGGATAAGGTGCACGCGACGATGAACGAGCGGCTACGGCAGTACTACGGGAAGGTGCAGCAGCACTTCAAGGGCGGGCTGCCGAAGGAAGTCCAGCCGCCTGAATACCAGTGAGTGTGCCCTGGGGGAGACCCCCCGGAGGACTTTTTTTACGGCGATTTATTGCACGGGAACGCATTTCCGGTCCCGGGGCATCTTGAAACTGGTGGCTCCGGTAGGGCCTATTGTCAGAACCTGCTGACCAGAGAGAGCCGAGTTCAATCCACGTGCCCGCGTGGGGCACGACGGGCACTACGACATGATCATCGCGGACGACCTGGTATTTCAATCCACGTGCCCGCGTGGGGCACGACGGTAGCGTGGTGGGCGAACCGCCCACAAGTGGAACATTTCAATCCACGTGCCCGCGTGGGGCACGACAGGATGCCGTCCCATCATCATTTCGACGGAGCACATTTCAATCCACGTGCCCGCGTGGGGCACGACCGCCGCATACAGGGCAGTTGTCGATATCACCGCCCGGATTTCAATCCACGTGCCCGCGTGGGGCACGACCGGTCTGGTCGGCGGCGTGCGGGGCGTCGGTGCTATTTCAATCCACGTGCCCGCGTGGGGCACGACCGGCATAGATCAGGGGGCGTTGCGCGACGTACGATTTCAATCCACGTGCCCGCGTGGGGCACGACTCACAAGGCAACCGAGCTCTCGCTTGTACCTGTATTTCAATCCACGTGCCCGCGTGGGGCACGACCTCCTACGGTTTCAGTCACGCTGGTGCCGGAGAAATTTCAATCCACGTGCCCGCGTGGGGCACGACCTCCAGGACCTCATCCGGCCCGACTGGGTCCAATTTCAATCCACGTGCCCGCGTGGGGCACGACTTGCAATTTTCGGCGGAGTTGCCATTGGATTTATATTTCAATCCACGTGCCCGCGTGGGGCACGACCCCCGACCTATGGCAAGGTGCCTCGCCCCTGTATTTCAATCCACGTGCCCGCGTGGGGCACGACGCTTATGGAGCGGGCAGTCATAGTTCTGACAGTCATTTCAATCCACGTGCCCGCGTGGGGCACGACCCTGAAGATCCATATCAGTAAGAATCATGTAATATTTCAATCCACGTGCCCGCGTGGGGCACGACGCACATCTGGAGCGAGACGCATATCGACGGATTAATTTCAATCCACGTGCCCGCGTGGGGCACGACCGCCATCTGCCGGATCGTCCGGAGGGTCCAGAACATTTCAATCCACGTGCCCGCGTGGGGCACGACAACGATAAAATAGTTAGTACTGCGAAAAGGGGATTTCAATCCACGTGCCCGCGTGGGGCACGACTCGATGGTTTCCCCGGCGATCTTTACGTCCCGGAATTTCAATCCACGTGCCCGCGTGGGGCACGACGCTCAGGCACAGATGATGTGATGCTGTGCCCAATTTCAATCCACGTGCCCGCGTGGGGCACGACCCACGAGACCTGGCAAAACACCTACCGGATCCTCATTTCAATCCACGTGCCCGCGTGGGGCACGACCGGCGGCCGGGAGGTATACCTTTGTTGTGACTTTATTTCAATCCACGTGCCCGCGTGGGGCACGACACCATTTCCGGCCTCCTTCATCCGGCTCTTTGATTTCAATCCACGTGCCCGCGTGGGGCACGACTGTCAGTGTTGAGTATGAGCGGCCGGAGGCGGGAATTTCAATCCACGTGCCCGCGTGGGGCACGACGTTCTTCTGCATGTTTGTGATATTCAGATCCTCATTTCAATCCACGTGCCCGCGTGGGGCACGACCAGGATCTCCCGTTAATACTTTGATCGCTCGCTGATTTCAATCCACGTGCCCGCGTGGGGCACGACTGCAAGAGATCGAACGGATCAGCGCCACGGTCCCATTTCAATCCACGTGCCCGCGTGGGGCACGACACCCGTCGGCCATCGTGACCTCACCGAGCATCCAATTTCAATCCACGTGCCCGCGTGGGGCACGACTCCTTCTTCATCGTAGGTTTCCCCATCATATCTATTTCAATCCACGTGCCCGCGTGGGGCACGACCAGATCCGCATCGAAGCGGTTTTCGTCTCCCAAAAAATTTCAATCCACGTGCCCGCGTGGGGCACGACATCAGGATCCCGAGCATCGTGAGGAGGCCGTAGGCATTTCAATCCACGTGCCCGCGTGGGGCACGACGGGACCCGATGGAGACCGGCCCGGCATCTCTGGATTTCAATCCACGTGCCCGCGTGGGGCACGACGGCCGGCGAGACCACGCAGGGCTACGACGAGTGATTTCAATCCACGTGCCCGCGTGGGGCACGACACCCGGGATCTCCCTGAACTGGGACGACCAGGAATTTCAATCCACGTGCCCGCGTGGGGCACGACAGGTTATTCCTCCTCCTCTTCGTTTTCAGGGGGATTTCAATCCACGTGCCCGCGTGGGGCACGACCGTCGGCCGCTACTCGCTGCTGGTCTCCAAGGGATTTCAATCCACGTGCCCGCGTGGGGCACGACGGTGTGCCTTAAATGCAGCAGAGAAGTGTCCCACATTTCAATCCACGTGCCCGCGTGGGGCACGACGGTTGCAGGTGTACTGTATCATCCGGGACGCCTGATTTCAATCCACGTGCCCGCGTGGGGCACGACGACCGCACCGGCACCGCCTACGCCGTCGACATCGCATTTCAATCCACGTGCCCGCGTGGGGCACGACAGGATCGCATCATGACCTGGGATGAACTTGAAATTTCAATCCACGTGCCCGCGTGGGGCACGACCTTCTGCGAGGGCTGCTGGGTTGTACTCTGGCCATTTCAATCCACGTGCCCGCGTGGGGCACGACATGTTGAGTTTGCCGGGCATGGAATATAGTATGATTTCAATCCACGTGCCCGCGTGGGGCACGACCTCGGTCAGGTTTTCGGGCCGGTCCACATCGCGCCGATTTCAATCCACGTGCCCGCGTGGGGCACGACCAGATGCGCGATATCACCCTCTGGCTCGCCGACCAATTTCAATCCACGTGCCCGCGTGGGGCACGACGCCGTTCGGCGAGGGCGGGGTCGTCGGGGGCCTCATTTCAATCCACGTGCCCGCGTGGGGCACGACCTGGCGCTCGTCGGGCATCGTCCAGGGGATGAGATTTCAATCCACGTGCCCGCGTGGGGCACGACCGGTTCGGCCTCTGTCCAATACCGCCGGACTCGATTTCAATCCACGTGCCCGCGTGGGGCACGACCAGCGGGCCGCCGGGTTCGGGTGCTGGATCGTCGATTTCAATCCACGTGCCCGCGTGGGGCACGACGCTTAATGGTCGCTGCTTCTGCCTTCTCTTCCTATTTCAATCCACGTGCCCGCGTGGGGCACGACTATGTTTCTCAGGCAAAGCTCAACCGATGGTATATTTCAATCCACGTGCCCGCGTGGGGCACGACGTGGAGAGGCAAAGAGAGGAGAGATAGCATGATTTCAATCCACGTGCCCGCGTGGGGCACGACGTGGTAGACAGTCGAGGCGCGGCGCAGGTCGGAATTTCAATCCACGTGCCCGCGTGGGGCACGACATAATACGCGAGCTCCCGGCCGCGGTGATCCGTATTTCAATCCACGTGCCCGCGTGGGGCACGACGTCCCGGTCCCCCCGGGTATCTTAGTCCAATTCCATTTCAATCCACGTGCCCGCGTGGGGCACGACGTGGTGGGGCGATGATCCCCCGCGACGACCGGAGATTTCAATCCACGTGCCCGCGTGGGGCACGACAACCGGAAGGAGGAGTAAACAATGGTCGTACGAATTTCAATCCACGTGCCCGCGTGGGGCACGACCTCCCTTGCAGGTAAGGTATGAAACATGCCGTTTATTTCAATCCACGTGCCCGCGTGGGGCACGACGTAGAGCCAAGCCTGGAAGAGGTCCGGGTTTTATTTCAATCCACGTGCCCGCGTGGGGCACGACCGATGAGGTAAACCCGCGATGGTGGGTAATCGAATTTCAATCCACGTGCCCGCGTGGGGCACGACAAGGGCCAGAGGAGCTGTTTCAGGATATCCATATTTCAATCCACGTGCCCGCGTGGGGCACGACTATCCTCCATGGTTTCAATCCTCTACCATCTACGATTTCAATCCACGTGCCCGCGTGGGGCACGACTCTAAACTATATATCGAAGGACAAATATCATCTTTACCGTGCACCGCATTATCGCAACCATATTTAGAAAATAACCTATCTAACGCAGAGAAATATTCCTGAGCAAAAAATAACCCCTCGTGCGACAAAATTGCCCGCACCACAGCATGGCACCCCCTTGAAATAGCAGGAAAAAGCCTCTTATCACCAAAAAGCCAAATTATGCCTGATCGCGAACCTCCCTGGGGAACCATGGGCACTTCACCTTCGCAGCACGTTCCGAAAGACATCACTACAGGATCAGAACGCCCTCAACATTCAGCCCTGGCTTTGCCCCCACATGCTCCACATGATCTCGACCATGCTTTCCTAGATTATAATACCGTATACTATCAATTGCTGGATCGATGACATCACCAATCTTCGTTTTCATCTCCATCAATTGAACAGAATCTACGACACACTCGAAGACTGAATTCTGCACACGCGTACCATAATTCATGCAGATTCTCGCAACCGTGCGCAGTCTGCGTCTCCCTTCCGGGGTTTCGGTATTTACATCGTATGTCACCAGAACAAACACCCCGCTCACCTCGTCACGAACGGCGGATACCCGTCGATATCCCCCCGCAAGTGCCGGGCGAGCAGCATCGCCTGTGCATATGGCAGAAGACCGACTGAAATCCGCTCGTCCAGGTACCCATGCATAACCTCTTCCGTCTTCCGTCGCTGCCACGCCGCAAGAACGGCCTTCCGTCCTGCATCCGTCAGAATCACCGCTCCGTTCTCCTTCACCAAGAAATCATCCGCCGCAACGACCCGGTTGTTGATCAGACTCAACACAAACCGATCTCCGAGATATGGTCGGAACTCCTCCATCAGGTCCAGCGCAAGGCTCATCCGTCCCGGTCGGGCACGATGCAAGAAGCCCACCTGTGGGTCAAGTCCCACGGATTCGAGAGCCGAAGCGCAATCCGCCGCGATCAGCGTATAGACAAACGACAATAGAGCATTCACCCGGTTCAGCGGAGGTCTCCTGCTCCGGAACTCGAACGCAAACGCAGGGTCCTGCGATAGGATCAGATCGTCGAAACAATCAAAGTAACACTTTGACAGAATCCCTTCACGGCCCCGGAGTTCGTTCAGCGTATCGGGCGGCGCCTCCCTCAACTGCCGAACCCCCTCCGTCAGCCATTGAAGACGCTCTGAAAATGCGGGCGACATCTTCTCAGGGTAGTCGCGGCCAAACCGGAGGAGAACGCTCCGACAATTCAGCATTTTTCCGAGCACACAGTTCATCGCAATCCGCGCCGCGGCTCCCTCATCGTCCGAAAGAAGATACTGCCGCTTGCGGAGCAGCACGTTTCCGGATACACGACCTGAAACCCGTCCGAGATACTTCCCGTACGGCGACACAAATGCAAGACCCACATGGTGAGATGCACATAACTCCATCACGCCCGGACTCGCTCCCATAAATCCAAAACAGATGACTCCCTCCAGATTGTGAATGGGGATTCGTCCAATCTCCTTTCGCTCAACGGAAACGACGATATTTTCCCCATCTTTCGAAAGGTAGGAGTCAGGGTTGGTAACGTACAGGGTATTCAGGAGTTTTCTCATGCATCATCCCCCCTGATACGGGCGGCAAGGTAGCGGTCCACCGAACGCCTGCGGGACGAGACGGCCGGCATGCAGAGCTCGACAAGAGAACAGTTTTTGCAGTGCGGCAGCAGAACCGCCGGGGGAGTGGTGCCCGCATCGTAGAGCGCATACATCCCGGCGACTAACTCCGCCACCCGTCTGCGAAGTTCGTCGTCGAGGGGTACCTCAGTCCGCCGCCGGGTTTTGCCGTAGTACAGATACCCGTATTCAATCCCCGTCAGGTACATCTCCTCAAGGCAGATCGCCTGAGCGCACAGTTGCACCTCGTCGCGGTCGTCCGGCTTTCGCTTCCCTGCCTTGTACTCCACCGGCACGACGGTCCAGCGTCCCTCCCGTCCGGGGATCACGATCCCCGAATCCGAACAATGGTATTCCACCACATCCGCAACACCATAGATCTTCAGCGTGTGGGAGACCAGAGGCACGCTCCGCGAGATCAGCACATCGCCCCGACTCTCTGTGAAGAAAGGATCATCCGCATTCCTGTGCATCTGCCTGCCGCCGAAGGTGAGCACGTTCTCCTTCCACACCTGCTCGATATGGATAAGCGCCCACTGTCTTCTGCAGAACGCGAAATGCTGGATGCCACTGAGCAGGAGGTAGTCGTCAGGGTTCATGGAAGTTCTGATCCCGATAAGGCATTATTATAAGTCACATTATAAGAACCTATCAACAGACGTGACCGCTCATGTACCTTGCTCGCTACGATTCTACAACCAATAGAGAGCAGACGCTCCAGGAACACTGCTCAACCGTCTCCGCCCTCTGCAAAACATACGGCGGGGCTATCGGGTGTCCGCATCTTGCAGAACTCTGTGGCCTGATTCATGATGCCGGAAAAGCAAAACAAGAGTTCCAGGCATATCTTCTTTCAGGTGACACGCGCCTCCGGGGGAAGATCAATCACACATCCGCAGGGGCCAGGTACATCGTTGACAGATACAGTAAGTCCACGGACGTCTACCAGGCCTGCACGGCCCAGGTGGTCGCCCTTGCAATCTGCTCCCATCACAGCGGCCTCATCGACTGTATCGACACCAGCGGACTTGATCGATTTCACTCCCGCCTGTACCCGGACAAGGACGTCGGATACAACGAGAGTATAACGAACTTTGAGTCCGAATGTATCGCAACAGAGAGCCTCGATGCCCTCTTTCAGAAAGCCGTCGAGGAGACCAGACTGATTCTCGAACCGATCCGCCGGCGAGAGGGCATCAAGCTGGAACAACCTTTTTATTTCGCCCTTTTTGCGCGATATCTCCTCAGCTGTGTTATCGATGCCGATCGATACGATGCCTACTGTTTTAAGGCAGGACTGGCGACGCAGGACCCGGACTACGAACTCGAAACAACCTGGCGGGAGCTTGCAGACAACCTCGAACAGTATCTCAGTACGAAGATGCGCAAAGACCGCGAGATCGATCGCCTCCGTGCCGGGATTTCGGATGCCTGCAAGCAGGCTGCGGTGTATCCCGGCGGCATCTACCGGCTCTGTGTCCCGACCGGCGGAGGAAAAACGCTTGCAAGCCTCCGCTACGCCCTGCAGCATGCGATCCTTCACAAAAAACGCAGGATCATCTACGCAATCCCGTTCACCACCATCATCGATCAGAACGCGGACGTTGTCCGCGAAAGTCTCAAAAATGACCGGATCATCCTCGAACACCACTCCAACCTGATCCAGGAACCCGGAGACAGCGGCCTTACCGAGCCCGACGAAGGGGACCGGCGCAGCCTGCTCACCGAACGGTGGGATGTGCCGATCATCCTGACGACGACGGTGCAGCTCCTGAACACGCTGTTCCTCGGGAAGACCCAGTCCGTCCGGAGGATGCATAACCTTGCAAACAGCATCATTGTCTTCGACGAGGTCCAGACGATCCCGATCAAGTGCCTCGACATGTTCAACGCGGCACTGAACTTTCTTGCCGAGGTATGCGGTGCGACGATCATTCTCTGTACCGCAACCCAGCCCGGCTCAAACGTCGGGGTGCCTGTCAGGTGCTCCCCGCCGGAAAACCTTGTCCCGGACTATGAAGAGATGTTCGGGAAGTTCAGACGGACGACCATCCATGACGCCTGTATCCCCGGCGGCTATTCGGCATCGGCGCTTGCCGATTTTGTCCTTGAACGGCAGCGAATCAATACCAGCGTTCTGGTCATCATGAACACCAAGAAGGCAGCAAGGAACCTGTATGCCGCGCTCAAGCGCAGGTATCCCTCCTGCTCCCTCCAGTATCTGAGCACCGCACTCTGTCCGGCACACCGCAGGGCAAAACTTGCACAACTGAACGAGGAACTCGAAGACCGAGAACCCGTGATCTGCGTCAGCACCCAACTCATAGAAGCAGGTATCGACATCTCGTTTGACTGCGTGATCCGCTCCCTTGCAGGGCTTGACAGCATCGCGCAGGCGGCCGGAAGGTGCAACCGGCACGGCGAGGATGCGTGCCGGGACGTGTTTATCGTCAACAGTTCCGAGGAGAACCTTTCCCGTCTACCTGAGATCAGAAGAGGCCAGCTGCAGACGGAGCGGGTCCTGCGTGAGTATGCAGAGGACCCTGCACAGTTTGACCATGACCTCCTCTCACCGAAGGCACTGGCGAGATACTATCTTTACCACTACGAAGTGCAGAAGAAGGAGATGCAGTACCCGGTCTCTAAGAGAAACTCCGGGTTTGCAACCGATGTCACACTCTTCGATCTCCTTTGCCGGAATTGGACGGGGTTGAAGGCATATATGGGCCGTTTCAAGCAACGTCCCGGCTATCCGTTCAGCCAGGCGTTTGCCTCGTGCGGGAGTCAGTTTGCTGTGATCGACCAGGATACGGTGAGCGTGCTCGTACCATATGGTAGGGGCAGGGAGATCATTCAGGAACTGGCTACAGCGTCCCACCTCCCCGCAACAGCGAAACTGCTGAAAGAGGCGCAACAATATTCGGTAAACCTTTTTAAAAATGAAGTTCAATCACTCGACAACGGGATATATCCGATCGGTGATACCGGCGTTCTAGCGCTTGCTGATATTTATTACTCTCCTGAATACGGGATCACCCCGCTCACAGATAACGAGCCCGTTATATTCTAAAGGAAAAGGAGGGCGGCAAAAGAACGTGGAGTATCCAAACAGCGTTGAGTTCCGGGTTTTCGGAAAATTCGCTCTGTTCACCGATCCGCTGACCCGTATCGGCGGCGAGAAGTTCAGTTACCAGATTCCCACTTACCAGGCGCTGAAGGGGATTCTGGAGAGCGTCTACTGGAAACCGACGATCATGTGGGTGATCGACTCCGTCAGGGTGATGAAGATGATTCAGACCCAGTCGAAGGGCATCCGTCCGATAAAATACCAGGGCGGAAACGATCTCTCGATCTACACCTACCTTGCAGATGTGGAGTACCAGGTGAAGGCCCACTTTGAGTGGAACCGGCACCGGCCCGAACTTGCCTGCGATCGGAATGAAAACAAGCATTACGCCATGGCGACACGGATGATCGCCCGGGGAGGGAGACGGGATATCTTCCTTGGAACGCGCGAGTGCCAGGGGTATGTCGAGCCCTGTAGGTGGGGAGAAGATGAGGGTGCCTATGACGGCTGTCCCGAACTTGCGTTCGGACTGATGTTTCACGGGTTCACTTACCCTGATGAGAGCAGTGACGGAAAACTCTCCGCGCGCATGTGGTATCCAATCATGCGGCATGGTATCGTCGAGTTCATCCGCCCGGAGGAGTGCCCGGTCATCCGCGAGATCAAATCCCAGCACCCAAAGAAGTTTGCTCCGGGAGAAAGCCTCTGTCTTGCCGATGAGGAGGGGATGGAGTGAGCTGGATCTCCCGACTCTGCGAAACGTATGACAACTGCAGTGCCGATGTGCTGAAGGCAGGCACAGAGAAGGATCTGCTTCCTATCGGGCACACAACGCAGTACGCCCAGATAGAGATCGTCCTCGACGCAAACGGCAACTTCCGGTCGGCACGGGTGTTGGACAACAACAAGGCCAACGGTGAAAACGAAGCATTTACGATCATCCCCTGCACCGAAGACTCGGCAAACAGGACTAGCGGACTTGAGCCGCATCCGTTGTTTGACAAACTTCAATACGTGGCTGGGGACTATTCCACGTATATTCGGGACAGGGAGAGCGGATTTGATGCATATGCAACCAGCCTGCAGCAGTGGTGCGACTCCCCGTATTCTCACCCGATGATCCAGGCAGTGCTGTCATATGTTCGGAAGAGAACGATGATAACCGACCTGATTTCGGCGAAGGTGCTCTACCTCTCCGAGTCCGGCGGCATTATGGAGAAATGGACCGGCGCCGATGAAGAAAAACCGCTGCTGTTCCGGCAGACGACTCGCCCGGCGGATGCGTTTGTCAGGTTCCTTGTTGAGATTACCGGCATCCCTGACACCCGCGTCTGGATGAACGAAGAGGTCCGGGAGCGGTTCATCGCGTATTACACGCATGCGTTTCCGAATACCGGTACCTGCTACGTTACCGGAAAGACAAATGTTCCGGTTTCCCGTAAGAGTGCGGGAAAGATCCGGAATGCAGGCGACCGGGCAAAGATTATTTCATCCAACGATCTGACGGGATTTACGTTCAAAGGGAGGTTTGTCTCCCCAGATCAGGCGGTGACGTTGAGTTATGAGGCGTCACAGAAATCTGTAAACGCTTTGAAATGGCTGGTTGCAAAGCAGGGATACCGCAACGGGGACCAGGTGATCGTTGCCTGGGGTACAAGGGACGAACCGCTCCCGCCGATCTGTGGAGACGGCGTTGATCTCTTGGACGAACAGATGTCCGATCCGGATGCAGATCCAGACACCCGCGAGGAGTTCGCATCCCGCCTGAATAAAGCGGTGGCAGGCTACTCAGCGGAGCTGAATGACAGTTCCAATGTGACAGTCATAGGTCTTGATTCCACAAACGGGCTGCAGGGTCGCCTATCACTCACCTTTTACCGCGAACTGACGGGATCGGAGTTTCTAAAACGAATTCTGCGATGGCACGCGACATGCGCCTGGTATCCGCTTTTCCGGTTCTACCGGGACAGTGACGGCAGCAAGGATAGGTGGATACGGTTCCGTGGCGCTCCGTCCCCTGCCGACATCGCAATTGCAGCATATGGTCCCGGACTGAACGACAAACTCAAAAAAGCGGCGGTGGAGCGGTTGCTTCCCTGTATTGTCGACGGGAAACCCCTGCCCAGGGATCTTGTGGAAGCAGCTTCGATGCGGGCTTCACGCCCGTTTGCGATGGAGAAGTGGGAGTTCAACCGTACTCTCGGGGTCGCCTGTGCGCTAACCCGGAAGTACTACAACGATAGAATGAACGATCGAGCGGAATTTGAGGGATACAAGGAGGTATGGAGAGTGGAGCTGGATTTGACGAAGACTGACCGCAGTTATCTCTTCGGCCGGCTGCTTGCCTATGCAAGAAAGATCGAAGAGTACTCGTTATATCTAGGTGGAGCGGACGCGCGGCAGACGAATGCGGAGCGATTTATGTTGCAGTTCCGAAAACGCCCTGATAAAACGTGGGATCTATTGTATCAGAAACTTCTCCCGTATATGAGCAGGTTCAGAACCAAAGGCCCGGAATCTTTCGGAAACCGATGTGAGGCAGGGATGAACTCCGTGATGGATGCACTGCAGAGTTCCGGCGGGTTTACCGGCGAACCGCTTGGTCCCACATATCTTCTTGGGTATCAGAGTCAGATGAACCAGTTTGAGACGGAATACCAGATAATGAAGACGAAAAAGGCGGAAAACGCGAAGAACAATGGAGTGTTAGAACCATGACGAACCTTGAGAACAAGATCGATTTTGCAGTTGTCGTTTCGGTGAAGAACGCCAACCCGAACGGAGACCCGTTGAACGGGAACAGACCGCGCGAAAACTATGATGGGTGCGGCGAGATATCGGACGTTTGTCTGAAACGGAAGATTCGGAACCGGATGCAGGATATGGGGCAGCCGATCTTCGTGAAGTCCGACGATCGCAGCGATGACGGGTTTAAGAGTCTGAAGGAGCGGGCGGATGCCTGCAAGCCGTTTGCTGACGCGGTCAAGAAGAAGGACGCGGAGAAGGCAAAGGAGATTGCCTGCAACGAGTGGCTCGACGTCCGAAGTTTTGGCCAACTGTTTGCCTTCAAAGGGGACGATGCATCCATCGGCATCCGCGGCCCGGTTTCGATTCATCCGGCATTCAGTGTGGACACAGTCGACGTAACGGCCACACAGATTACGAAGAGCGTGAACAGCGTACCGGGCGCTAAGAAGGCGTCGGACACCATGGGTATGAAGTACCGCGTGGACTTCGGAGTGTACGTGTTTTACGGGAGCATCAACTGCCAGCTCGCAGAAAAGACCGGATTTTCGGCAGAGGATGCAGAGAGCATCCGTAGGGCTCTCACCACCTTATTCGAGAACGACAGCTCATCTGCCCGTCCGGAAGGCAGTATGGAGGTATGTAAGGTGTTCTGGTGGACACACAACTCAAAGAGCGGGCAGTATTCTTCGGCGAAGGTTCACCGAACGTTGCATGTGCGGCCGAAGACGGATACGCCGAAGTCCATCGAGGACTACGATATCACGGTAGACAAACTGGAAGGTCTTGAACCCGAGATCTTTGAAGGAAGGTGACGAGAACTCCGGCGGTGAACGCCGCCGGGGCAGACTATCCCAACCGTCGGGATGGCATATCGGTGAATATCAGTTTGATCAATCTTGCTCCCGCACGGCAAAGGTGGGAGAACTCCCCCCCTTCACCGCCGGCCGTACCAGACAGCGACAACCGCAATCGCCCCGAGCACGACCGCCCACCCGGCCGCCGCCTGCGGGGTCGGTTCCGCGGTCGTCTCCTCCGCCTGCGCCCGGATCCAATCGACCGCATACGAGAGCTGGACGTCTTCCCCGGCCATCGCCCGCGCCAGGGTATCCCTATTGAGCGGCACCCGGACCGTCGGGGCGACCCCGCCGACCAGCAATGCGTTACTGTCGACCTGGATCCGGCCGTTCTCGTCGAGCGACGCACCCGTCGGGAAGGCCGTCATGATACCGGGGGGGAGGACCGGCCCGAGAGACTCCATCCCGAACGCCCCGTTCGTCCCGTACCACGAGACGATCGCGCCCGTCCCGGACTCCGCAAAGACCTTCGGGAGCCCCTCGCCTGAACTGATGGTGTAGGGGCTGACGAGGAGGGCGACCGGGCCCTCGTAGCGGTCGGGCCGGGGTTGTGTCCACGACTCCCAGAGAACCGCGGGCTCCCCGGTCCCGGGGTCGTAGGTGGTGCCGTACTCGTAGAAGACCGGCCGGTCCACGAACCACCCGGCGTAGGCGGCGGCCAGGTTGTCGTCCCCGCCCCGGTTGAACCGGAGGTCGACGACGATGCCGGGCACACCGTCCGCGATCGCATCTTCCACTGCCGCCTTGAAGGGCTGGTAGACGTCGTAGGACTCTTCGTAGACCGCGATGTAAGCGATCCCTCCGGGGAGGGTCCGGGCGGTCACGGTCTCGTTCGCGATCATCGCCCTGAGTTCCGCCGACGACCCGGCCGCTCCGTCGTTGACCTCACGGCCGAGGAAGATGCTCGTCCGGGCGAGGGTCTCGTAGCCGTCGTCCGTTGCGGTCAGGTTGACCGTGCGGAACGGGCCGGCGATGCCGATCTCCGCCGGGGTGCCGACCGGCGCCCGGGTCAGGAATCGCAGTTTGTGGAGGAGGATGCCTTCGGCGGTCGAGGGCTTGATCGGGGTCCAGATGATCGATGTCGCGTCGATCGCCTCCACGACCGGCCGGCCGTTCCAGGAGACCACCTCGTCGCCGAACCGGATACCCGCCCGTTCCGCATCGCTCCCGTTCGCGACGTAGGTCACGATCACCTCGCCCGTATCGAGCCGTGCGACGCCGAACCCGTAGCCCCCGCCGATATCGGTATGTTTCGCCCCGAAGTCGTCGGGGGAGAGAACCAGGACGTGCCCGTCGGGGATGGCATACACGAACTCACGGAGCGTCCGGTAGTATGCGGCGTTATCCTTGTTCTCCTCGGCCTCTGCGATCTTCGGCGCGTAGGTCGCATACAGCGCGTCCCAGTCGACGCCGCGCCACTCCGTGAAGGCGTAGCGCTCCTCCATGTAGGCGCACGTCTCGCGGAAGGCGTCGCTCCAGGAGAGGTTGCCGAGATCGGGGGCCTCCGTCAGGTTCGCCATGATGGGCGTGTAGGATGCCATCAGTTCCTCGTCGTAGGCCGTCTCGTTGTTCCGCTCGAACGGGACGGCGGCGTCCGTCCATACCATCCCGCACGAGTCGGTGTAGAGGCCGGCGGATGCCGGAGAGACGAGGGCGAAGAGCAGGGCCAGAATTACAAATCCAGGCGCTGCGCGGGTCAAAAGGTTGAAAAGCATGATGAGCAGTCTCAAAGAGGCATGTTCTCCCACTGGATTTGGCCTTTACGCTTTCTTCCGGCGCCTCTCCCCCGTCATGACCGTAGCGGGTCCCCGCCGGCCGTGGAGGGCGGGATCGCCCCCCCGGACTCGACAGCCCCCCGGAAATGCCAGCAGACCAGAGCAAGGAGGATATAGACCACCGCGGCCGCCCACCCGAACTCCCCGGTAATCATCGCCGACTCCGGGGTCTGAATCGTGAGGAGCGGGTAGAACTGCTGGATGAAGTAGTTCCAGAACCCGTGGAAGAGAACGGCCGTAATGACGCTCCCCGACCGGAGACGGAGCCAGGCAAGAATGATCCCCGCGCCCATGACCGACGGGACGAAGACCGCGAGCGAGTACCAGAGCGGGCCTTCCCCGTGATAGGTGGAGAAGACGATCGGGGGGAGATGCCATGCGGCCCAGATGGCGCTGGAGAGGAGGGCGAGTTTCGTAAACCCCATGAACTTCGCCATCTCCGGAACGAGGAGTCCGCGCCACCCGATCTCTTCCCCGGCGGCAGTGAAGAGGCTGAAGACGATCGTGCCGAGAAAGACCGGGACGAACCCGATACCAAAGACCATTGCGGCCCCTTCGAGGTTAAACGGCCCGATCCCGGTCATCCAGACCGACCCGAAGATCAGGAGGCCGACGAGGATGGGGAGGAAGATCGCGACCATCTGCCACCGGGCCTCTCCCACCCGGAACCCGAATCCCCTCAGGTTCCGCTGGCAGTAGAGCCGCGTTACGACGGCGGCGATGCCCGGGCACCACATCGTGAAGATGGTGGAGAGGAGGAGCGCCTCCGCCGCCGTGCTCCGGGTCGTAAAGAACCAGCCGATACTGCTCAGGGCAAACGCAAGCACCAGAAAGACGGTCACTTCCTGTCGTGCCGTCGACGGAGAGCGGGGGTCGTAAGGATGCCCGACAGTGAAGGATGTCATGAGTCTCTCTCTCACGTTCGGGATAATATACCTGCAGGTTTCGTTCCCGCCCCGGTGTGCCCGCTCACGGGAAAAGGGCGGCTGCCAGGCGGAGGAAGTGCTCACCAGCGGAATTGTGGGGATTACGGGCCGCCCGGCTCCGGCGGATACGCAATCAGTCCTTCCTTGGCGCCCCGGACGAACTCTGCCTTCTCGTAGAGCCGGAAGACGCTTTGTTCGCGACGGCCGGTGAGCAGCATCACCTTGTAGCAGTTTTCTTCCCACGCACACTCCAGCACACGGGTGAGGAGGGCCGTGCCGAACCCCCGGTTCCGGTACTCGCGACGGGTCACGACGTTCTCGATGAGCCCGTAGGGCCGTGCGCCCCTCGTGAGGTTCGGGAGGATATGGAGGACGCAAGACGAGACCGGCACGCCCCCGTCTTCGAGGATGAAGAGACGGGTCCGCGGGTCGGCGAGGATCTCCAGCCAGGCTCGCTCCAGCGCACGACCTTCGGCCTTCTCGTCGGCGTCGTGCATGTGCGTATAGAGGAAGAGGACGGCGGCGAGGTCGCTCTCGACGGCCTCCCGGATGAGCAGCGTGTCGGGCTCCATATATCTCAGTCTGCCTCTTCGGTAATCTGCTTTTGGCTCTGCAGCAGGGCCGTCCGCATACGATCCCCGGCGGATAGCCGTTGACGGCCGTTCTGCCGGGGCAACCTATTTACCGGCCCATGAACAAGCATATACATCAAAGCGCATACCTGCCGCCCGGAGTCTTTCCATGCCGAACTGCACCACGTTTCTCGATGCCAACGCCTGTAACCCCGAAAAGACCGCTCTCATCGTCCCTTCCCGGGGAGAGTCCTACACCCGCGCCGACCTCCGGGACCGGGTCGCCCGGGCTGCCGGCGGCCTCCTCGCCCTCGGCATCGGCCGCGGGGAGCGGGTCTGCATCTACCTCGATAGTTCGACGGAGTACCTCCTCAGTTACTTCGCCCTCTGGCGCATCGGCGCCGTCGCCGTCCCGACGAACCGGGTCTACCGTGAGAGCGAGGTCCTTTACGCCGTCCGCGACGCAGGCGCCGCCGCCGTCATCACCGACGTCGAGGGTGCGGCGCTCGTCGAGCGCATCCGGGATCAGGCGCCGACCCTCCGGCAGGTCGTCACCGTCGACGGGGAGGCGGCCGGCGCCGTCCCCTGGGCCGACCTTCTCCGTGCACCGGCGGACTGCCGTGCCGCTCACTGCCGGTTCGACGACCTCTGCCAGATCCAGTACACCTCCGGCACCACCGGTAAGCCGAAGGGCGCCATGCTCACCCACGGGAACTGGATCGCCGCGATGGACGCCGAGCGGGACGTCCTCGGGCTCACGGAAAACGACGTCTACCTCGGGATCTACCCGATGGGGCACGTCGGCCTCAGCTGGGGTATCGCGGCGCTCCGGGCCGGCGGAACCTACGTCGTCATGGAGCGGTTCGATCTCGACCGCTACCTCGACCTCGCCCGCGAGTACCGGGCGACGATCGTCGCCGGCATGCCGCCGGTGATCCACTCACTCATCCAGACCCCGCCGGGAACCGAGACGGCGCTCGCGACCGCAAGGGCGATGATCAGCGGCGGCGGCCCCCTGACGCCCGGCGTCTGGAAACCCTTCCACGAGCGGTTCGGTATTCCGATCGTCAACGCCTACGGCCTCTCCGAGACGGTCGTCGTCGGGACCGGGACCGCCATCCGCCCCGAGCACTACGCGACCGTCGACGAGTTCAGGAGCGTCGGCACCCCCGTCGGGTTCTCGGAGGTGAAGATCGTCGATGCCGGCGACCCCGCGCGGGAACTCGATCCCGGCGAGGACGGCGAGATCGCCCTCCGGGGGCCGGGGGTGGCACTCGGCTACTGGCAGATGCCCGAGGAGACCGCCGCCGTCTTCCTCCCCGACGGCTGGTTCCTGACGGGCGACATCGGCCACCTGGACGCCGAGGGGATGCTCTACATCACCGATAGGAAGAAGGACATGATCGTGATGTCGGGCTGGAAGGTCTACCCGACCGAGGTCGAGGACGTCCTCGTCCAGCACCCGGGCGTCCGCGACGCGGCGGTCTTCGGGTGCGGCGACGAGCACCGGGGCGAGGTTCCGGTGGCCGTGGTGGTCCCGTCCGGAAACAGCGTCACACCCGACGAGGTTATTGCCTTCGCCCGGGAGCGCCTCGCGGGCTACAAGGTTCCCCGCCGCGTCATCCTCGCCGGCGAGCTCCCCCGGGTGAACGGGTGGAAGCTTCTGCGCAAGCGTCTCCGGGAGGATTACTGCGGCGCCGGCGGCGTGCAGGAACGCACCTGATCGGGTAGTATTAAAGAACCGGCGGCGAATAGGTAATTTAGAGGACACACTACCGAGGTACAGACGTGGCAGACACCACCAGACAATCGACAGGAATCGCGGGCCTGGATCTTGCACTCGACGGGGGATTTCCGCCGGGCTCCCGCATAATCATCTCCGGATCCCCCCTGAGCGGTCTTGAGCTCCTGGCACAGCAGTTCTGGCAGGCAGAAGAAGGGAGCGGTACATACCTGATGCTTGATGCCGTGCCGCTCGAGGGTATGACCGACGCACGGGGCATGGACGCCGCGGCGCTGGTCGGGGCCATGCAGGGCGAAAGGAACGTCGTGGACTCTCTCTCCACATTGATCTCCGCCTGGGGCATCGATGCGGCCGCCGGGTTCGTCGCCGAGGATACCCGCACGCTCATCGAGGGAGGGGCAACCATCGCATACCTCCTCTACACCGGGCTGCACACTCCGCACGAGGAGGCGCGGCTGATGCGTGCCGCAGACGTCTTCATCACCCTCAGGCACCAGATCCACGGCAACGAGTTCGAGCGCACGCTCGCCATCGAGAAGATCCGGGGCTCAGAGGTGCCGCAGAGGGTGATCCCCTACCACATCACGGCGGAGGGGCTCGAACTCTCGACGACCAGCAGGGTGGTCTAGCCGGTATACTCGGCCCGGACCTCGCCTGCCGCAGCAACCATATTTTTCAGTTTTCCGAGCGCCGCGTCGCGCGTCTGCATCCGGAGACCGCAGTCGGGATCGACGAGCATGGTTTCCGGCGAGAATACATCGACACCGGCCTCGATCCTCTTTTTGATAGTCTCGACGCTCTCGACGCCGGGGTCGGCGGAGTCCACGCAGCCGTAGCCGATCATCCGGCCGCGCAGGTCTTTCTCCGAGAGCACCTCGAGGTTCCCGGGGTTGTTCGCGAACTCGAAGTCGAATACGGCGACGTTTGTTTTGAGGACGTCGTCGATGACCGCCCCGAGGCTCCCGCAGACGTGGAGGCATGCCGGCACCCGGAGCATGCCGGCGATCGCGTTCACCGCTTCGCGGCCGACAGCGAGGTTTGCGGCCCCCGTGGAGAAGATGGGTTCGTCGATCTGGATGAGCGTGACCCCGGCGTCCTGGAGGTGGCCCGCCTCGACCGCGAGCGCCTGGGCAAGATCCAGGACCAGTTCGTCTTTGTTCCGGTAGAACGGGGTCTCGATCGAGAGGCCGTGCGCGAGCGTGCTCGGGCCGGTGAGGATGCCTTTCACCTTCGGGTGCCGGGAGAGGGCGTACTTCGTATCCGCAAGCGTGATGGGGCGCTGGGCCGGTTGAACCTTCCCGACGACCGCGGACCCGCGGATGCCGGGGAGGTGGGAGGTGAAGACGCGGATCATGTCGCCCCGGACCTGGCCGTCGGAGATGATATCGATCCCGGCGGCAGCCTGGTCGGCGACCGCTACCTCCACCGCATGCTTCAGCGGGTCCATGCGGGCGAAAAACCCCGAGCCTTTCACCACCGGGTAGCTCCCGACCACGGTGGTCGGGAGACGCTTGCTTATCAGCGTCATGGGGTCAGTCTGTGCCGGTCACGCGGGAAGAGCACCGCCTCGCGGATGTTCCCGAGGTCGAGCATCGTCATCACCAGGCGCTCGATGCCGAGCCCCCACCCGGCGTGCGGGGGCATCCCGTAGCGGAATGTCTTTAAGTAGAACTCGAAACTCTCGGGAGATAGGCCTTTCGCGCGGATCCGCTCCACCAGGAGGTCGTGGTCGTGGACACGCTGGGCCCCGGAGGAGAGTTCCATCCGGGGGTGCATCAGGTCGAACGCCTTGCAGAACTCGGGCCGCTCGGGGTAGGGCATCGCGTAGTAGGGCCGGATATCGGTCGGCCAGTCGACGATGAAGTAGTGCTGCCCGACGGTATCCCCGATCGCCCGCTCGGCCGCCGGGGAGAGGTCGTCGCCGAAGGCGATCTTCTCCTCGATGGTGCGGTTCACGATCTCGATCGCCTCTGTATAGGGGATACGGGGGAACGGCTTTGCCGGGATCTCGAGTTCGATCCCGAGTTCCTCGAGCGCCCCGCTGCAGTCCCTCGCGACGGATTCGTAGACATGCACGATCAGGTCTTCGAGAAGTTCCATGACATCGTTGTGGTCGGCAAACGAGACCTCCACATCGAGGCTCGTCGCCTCGTTGAGGTGCCGGACGGTGTTGTGCTCCTCGGCACGGAAGATGGGGCCGAGCTCGAAGACCCCCTCGAACCCGGCAGCCATCATCATCTGCTTATAGAGCTGCGGGCTCTGGTTCATGAACGCCTCTTTCTCGAAGTAGGCGATCGGGAAGAGCTCGGTGCCGCCCTCCGTCGCGGCGGCGACAATCTTGGGGGTGGCGATGTTGACGCAGCCCCGGGAGGCGAGGAACGCGGTCGCGGCGCAGGTCACCGCCGAGCGGATGATGAAGATGGCGCGGACACGCGGTTTCCTCGCGTCCAGGAACCGGGAGTCGAGCCGGGTGTCCATCTCGGCGGGCACCTTCTCGGCGACGTCGAGCGGGAGCGGGCTCTCTGCGATGCTGATGATCTCGAGTTGCTCGGGAACGATCTCGCGCCCGCCGGGGGCCTTATCGATCGCTTTTACCCTGCCCTGGACCCTGACCACGGACTCTCTCGAGACGCTCCTGGCGACATCGAGGATCTCTGCCGGGACCTTCTTCTTCGGGATGGTCACCTGGATGATGCCGGTCCGGTCGCGGATCAGGAAAAACGAAAGTCCTCCGAGATCGCGAACCTCATGCACCCAGCCGATAATCTCGGCAGACTCGGTTTCCGGGGTTACGGCCCGTATTGGTAGACGCATGTGAAAAACCTGGATACAGTGTGGGCCCCGGGAGGTATTTTGCTTTGCGCTCCTCGCCGGGTACGGCCGGCCCCGGGCTGCCGCGGGAAAAGGAACGGCCGCCCCGGGAAGCGCGGCTCTTAGAGGAAGACCGCTGCGGCGATGACCGTCGTCCAGCGGCCGTCCATGACCCCTTCCGCCGCCTGGCAGATGTGGGTCGTGCTGATGATCCGGCCGCTCGCCTTGTAGATCTGTTCCCGCTCCTGCCACGCCTTGTCGGGGTCGAACTCGATCCCGAGGGTTGTCGCGAGCATGGTTGCCGCAAGGTCTTCTGCGTATTCGCCCGAGATCTCCTCCGTCTCCCCGAAGGCGTGGTGCTCGGAGAGGTAGCCGTAGGCGTTGCTCTCCTTGGGCATCGCATGGCCGATGGCTGCGGATGCGAGTCTGCTCGGTTCGTTGGTCTCATTCCGGGCCATGACGACGTAGACGATGCTCCCCGGGGAGAGCTCCTTCAGGCCGTCCTCCTTCGAGACCAGCTGGCAGTTCGGGGGGAAGATACTCGAGACGTAGACCAGGTTGTACTTCTCGATGCCCGCCTGCCTGAGAGCCAGCTCAAACGATGCCAGTTTGTCTTTGTGGATGCCCACACCTTTCGTAAAGAAACACTTGGTCGGAACGAACATTAGGGATCTTCTTATCGCTTGAATTTTTTAAAATTTTCGGTAATAACAGTCAGGATTTTAAAAACGAGCGCACTTTTTGCCGATTTTGGCATTCCAGGGGGCAGATGTTGACAGATCCGGCAAATATCTGAAAAAAATCAGAATTTTTCCTGATGTGCCGGGGTGCCGCGGCCATGCCCGGCCCCGCCGATCTCCCCCTGCAGAACGGCCTGTGATGGAATCGCCATCACAGCAGCCGATGCCGGAAAATTCCCGCGAGCCCGTGGTGGACGGGGGGGCGCACCCGTCAGCCGAGTTCGCCCCGCGCCTTGATCGTCTCCAGCGCCTCGAACGCCTCCCGCCGGACATCCCGATCAGGGTCCTGGATGAGGGTCTGCAACGCTTCGGATGCACCGGGAGCGTCTATCTCCCCGAGGATGATCGCGGACCGGCGCCGGGTCCCGGCGTCGCCGGCACCGGCGAGATCGATGAGGGCGGGCGTCGCCGCCTCTCCGACCCGCCAGAGCGCCTCCATCACCCTGTGCCGGACGACCTCGTCGCCCTCCCCGAGGGCCTCGATGAGCGGGCCGGCGGCCGGCGCACCGATACCCGCGAGCGCACCGCAAACGTACCGCCTGACCTCCCCGTCGGGGTCGGCAAGCGCCTCGATGAGCGGCGCAACGGCCTCTCCGGCCCGGATCTCCCCGAGGGTCCACGCGGCCCACCGGCGGACGGACGGCCGTTCGTCGCGGAGGGCGGCCGAGAGGGAGCCGACCGCCGGAGCACCGATACGGGCAAGGACCGCCGCACTGCGCCGCCGGAAGTCTTCGTCATCGTCGCCGAGCGCTTCGATGCAGGACGAGACCGCAGCCCCGTCGAAGGCGGCGAGCGCGTCGGCGGCGAGGGCGCGAACCTGCTCGTCCGGATCGCGAAGGAGAGCGACAAGCCCCTCTATGCCGCGTTCGTCCCGGGAACGCCGCACCCCGGCGATCGCGCACCGCCGCACCCGGGAGTCTTCGTCGCCGAGCGCCGCGAGGAGCAGGTCCCCGGCATGGCCGTTCCCGAGCGCCTCCAGGGCCCCGCAGCGAACCGCCCCGTCCCCGTCGTGCGCCGCCTGTTTCAGGGCGTCCACCGCCGGGTTCCCGATCAGGCGGAGCGCCCATACGGCGTCCTCCCGCACGGTTTCGTCCGCGTGCGAGAACGTTCCGATGAGATGGGGGACCGCCGCCGGCCCCGCCCGGGCGAGGGCGCCCGCCGCCGTCCGCCGGACACACCAGTCCTCATCACCGAGCGCCTTCATCAGCGGGAGCACCGCTGCTTCCCCCATCTCGCCGAACGCCCGGACCGCCCTCCACCGGGTCACGACATCCCCGCTCTCAAGCGATTCCGCGAGACCCGCCATCCGGGCCTCCTCTTCTGCATCAATCGGTGCGGCCGTCGCCTCCCCCTGCTTCCGCGCACCCAACCGGTTCCAAAGTCCCATGGTCATACTCCAGGTAATCGGTCTTCTCCGATGCTGGAAGATGGCAGGAGATGGCGTATAATTCTTCTGATTTTCTCCCGGAAGCCCACAAGCCGCCCGTTGCCGTCCTCTCCCACAGCCATCCCCGAAGGAACGCTTATATGCGATGGTGCAGCATCCGGTCCAACCGGGAGCGTGCCGCCGACCCGTCACGGCACCCGGATCCCCACGCGCGCCCCGCAACGGAAGGTGAAGGAATGGAAGAGGAAGGGAAACCCACAGCGGTCGTGGACTGCATCGGGCTCTACTGCCCGATGCCGATCACGATGACCAAAGAGGCGATCGATAAGCTCGACGTCGGCGAGGTGCTCCTGGTCGAGGCGGACGACCCCGCCGCGGAGGAGGATATCCGGCGCTGGGCGAACCGGGTGGGGCACGAGATCGTGAAGTTCGAGAAGGATGACGGAGTCATGCGGTTCTTTATAAGGAAGGTGAAGTGAGGTATGGCTGGAATGAAGTATGCGGACAAGACGGTGAGCTGCGTCGGCATCTGCCAGGCGCCCATGCTCTCGATCGAGACGGAGATGGGAACACTGAGCGAGGGGCAGATCCTGCAGGTGACGACCGACAAACCGGACCTCGTCGAGCGGGTCAGGGTCTGGGCAGGTGAGAGCGGGCATACGATCGAGGAGGAGCATTTTGCCTCGGGCGTGACCACCATTATCCTGCGCAAGGGAAGGATAGCGCCGGTAGAAGCGAAGTGATCGGATGGACGCCGATGGCTACACGGATGCCCGGGGAGCCTGCCGCCAGGCGCCCGTCATCCTGCTCGAAGAGGGGGCGGACCGGCCCTCGAGCGGCGGGACCCTGAAGGCCGGAGAGGCGGCCGCGTTCCCGGTCCGGAAAGGAGGCTGATGCATATGGCAAGGATACTCTATATCCAGACCAGCGGCACCGACACCCCCGAGAGGCTGTATGCGCCGTTCGTCCTCGCGATGACGGCACGCAGCATGGACATGGACGCCGCCATCTTCTTCATGATCAAGGGGGTGACGGTCGTGAAAAAGGGCGCGGCCGAGGAGATCAAGGTCGGGAACTTCCCGAAACTCTCGGAGATCATGCGCCAGGCGATCGCTTCCGGGGCGAAGATCTACATCTGCGAGCAGAGCACCCAGCTCCTCGGCATGGCGCGGGGCGACTTCATAGAAGAGGGGCAGGTCGTGGGCGCGCTCACCCTGAACGACCTCGTGGTCGATGCCGACGCGGTCATCACGTTCTAAGGGGCTGCAGGGAATGGAAGGGCGGATCTACCTCGACCACGCGGCGGCGATGCCGGTCCGTCTGGAGGTCCTCTCGTTCGGGATGGGGTTTTCGGACGGCTTCGCCGGCAACCCCTCGACGCTCTACCGGGAGGGGCTTCTGGCGCAGGAGGCCATTTTCCGGGCACGCGAGAAGGTGGCGGCGCTCATCGGCGCGAGCGCCCCGGACTCGATCATCTTTACCGGCGGGGCGACCGGGGCAAACAACATCGCCGTCCGGGGGACAGCGCTCCGCAACAGGAGACAGGGAACGAGCGTCGTCGTGAGCGCTATCGAGCACATATCCGTGCTGAACCCGGCTAAAGACCTCCAGAAGAACGGGTTCTCCCTCACGCTGATTCCGGTCGACCGCTACGGCACGATCGATCTCGACGCCCTCGGCGCGGCGGTGACGCCGGAGACGGTCGTCGCGTCGGTGCACTACGCGAACAACGAGATAGGGACGGTTCAGCCGATCCGGGAGGCGGCGGAGATCGTCCACGACGGGGGAGGGGTTCTCCATGTGGACGCCACGGACGCCGCGGGGAGGATCCCGGTCAACGTGGAGCGCGACGGGATCGACCTTCTCACCCTCTCCGGAAACCAGCTCGGCGGGCCGCAGGGGACCGGGGCGCTCTACATCCGCCCGGGGGTCCGCGTCCAGCCGGTCCTGGTCGGGGGCGGGCAGGAACGCGGTCTCCGGCCCGGGACCGAGAACGTCGGCGGGATCGCCTGCATGGGGGAGGCCGCCCGGCTCGCGAAGGAGGAGATGCCGGAGGAGAGCAGGCGTCTCGCCGCCATCCGGGACCGGCTTATCGCCGGCATCACGTCGATCGATGAGGCCTACCTGACCGGCCACCCGACGGAGCGGCTCCCCCACCACGCGAGTTTCCGCTTCTCCCGGATCGAGGGCGAGAGCATCCAGCTCGCCATGGACATGCTCGGGATCGCGGTCGCCACCGGGTCGGCGTGCACCTCCCGGACGCTCGAGGCCTCCCACGTCCTGCTCGCCATCGGGCTCGCCCACGAGGAGGCGCACGGGTCGATGGTCGCGACGCTCGGGCGCGGAAACAGCATCGACCAGGTGCCCCGGATCGTCGGGGCCGTCGAAGAAACTGTTAAACGCTTGCGGGCTATTACACCGCTGTAGGTGAAAGATTTGGCAGACCAGATCGGATACAGCCAGAAGGTGATGGAGCACTTCATGAACCCGCACAACGTCGGGGTGATCGAGAACCCGGACGGCTACGGGAAGGTAGGCAACCCCGTCTGCGGCGACCTCATGGAGATCTTCATCAAGGTCAAGGACGACGTCATCGAGGACATCAGGTTCCGGACGTTCGGGTGCGGATCGGCGATCGCGACAAGCAGCATGGTGACCGATCTGGCCAAGGGGAAGACGCTCGATGAGGCGATGAAGATCACCCGCGACGACGTGGCGACCGAACTCGAGGGGCTGCCGCCCCGGAAGATGCACTGCTCGAACCTCGCGGCGGACGCGCTCCACGCGGCGATAGAGGATTACCGGGAGAAACAGAAGAGTAAGTAAGAGCCCATGGCTCTACCGGGTAGTGGTGCGTGAGGCCCGGCCTCTCAGCACCCGTAGATCAGGGTCAGGATGCTCTTTGCGAGGTCGAGGCTCTTGCCCCGGTTGACCATGAGGGTGTCCAGGCGCAGCGCCCCCTGGAGCTCGACGGGGTCCCGGATATCCTGGATGAAGACGTCCACGAAGTCTTCGTAGAGGCCGTATGTTCCGGCGGACGAAGCCTCTCTGCCGAAGGCCCGCATCAGGGCCGTCGCCGGGCCGCTGACCGGTGCATCACCGATGAAGGGGCTGACCGCGATGACGCGCTGCCGGCGGAGCGCCTCCCGCACCCCGGCGCACTCGAGGATCGGGGATATGCTCGTGACCGGGTTGCTCGGGCCGATCACCACGGCGTCGCTTCCCTCGATCGCCCTGATGACTTCCTCGGTCGCGGCCGGCGGCTGGCGGAACCGGCGGACCACGCCGTCGATCGCCATCTCTCCCCGGTGCTTCACCCAGTACTCCTGGAAGTGGATCTCGCCCCGGGGCGTCCGGACGTAGGTCGTCACGACGGAGTCGGTCATCGGGAGAACGGTCGCCCGGACACCCAGTCTCGCGCAGAGCGCTGCAGTCGCCTCCGTGAGCCTCATACCGTCCCTGAGCATCTCTCCCCGCGCAACGTGGACCGCCCGGTCCTGGTCGCCGACGGCGATGTACTCGTCGATGCCGAGCCGTGCGAGGAGGTCGTGGGTGATATAGGAGTCGCTCTTGATCCCCCACCACCGGTTGGTGTCGAGGATGCCCGCGAAGAGGTACATGACCGTGTCGATGTCGGGCGAGAGGTGGTTGCCGGAGAGCCACGTGTCCTCGGCCGTGTTGACGATGACCGCGATATCCCGCTCGTCCAGCAGCTCCCGCACCCCGCGAAGGAGCTTCGGGGTTCCGGTCCCGCCCGAGAGGAAAGTTATCATTGGATAATTAGCGTTTCAAGCGCATCCTTATATGAATTTTCCTAAACTTTGCCTGAGGGTCAATGCCCCATTTTTAAGAAATCGCGTGGCGTATGACCGCCATGATGTCCCAGGCGAGCGATTCGGCCTGACGCTCGTGCATCAGGCGCGTCTCCAGGCGGAGCGAGCCGGGGACGTCGTCGGGGTCGTGGATGTCCTGGACGAAGACGTCGACGATATCCCCGTAGAGCCGGGAGACCGCGGGAGCGGTGGGGGGCTCTCCGACGGCGTACATGAGGGCGGCGTCTTGGTCCGGGGCGACGCCGGCCGAAAACGGCGATACCGCGACGACGAACGCATCACGGAGGAGGTCCCGCATGCCGGCGCAGTCGAGGATGGGGAGGATGCTCGCCGCCGGGTTCGCGGGGCCGATCACCACGGCGTCGCTTGCCTCGATCGCCGCCCGCACCCCGTCGGTGACCGCCGGGGGTTCGGGCCCGACGAGTTCCCGGACCTCCGTCCCGGGGTCGGCGGTCATCCGGTACTCGAGGAGCGGAATGTGTTCGGTGCCGGTGTCGACGTAGAGGGCGGCGTCGCCGTCGGTCATGGGAAGGACGGTCGCCCCGATGTTGAGCGAGCGGCACTGCGCCTGCACCGCCTCCGTCAGGCTCATCCCCCGGGAGAGGAGACCCGCACGGGCGATCTGGACGGCCCGGGCACGGTCGCCGACCGGGAAGGGTTCGCCGCCCGCCACCCTCGGGAGGTAGTTATGGGTGGCGTAGGTGTCGCCCTTGATCCCCCACCACCGGCCGGTGTCGAGGATGCCGGCAAAGAGGAAGACGGCGGTATCGATATCAGGCGCACAGTGACCGCCCGATATCCAGAGGTCCTCGGCGGTATTCGCGACGACGGCGATCTCGCTGTCGTAGAGGATCTGGCGGACGCCCCGGATGAGCGCAGGCGTCCCGGTTCCGCCGGAGAGGAAGGTGATCATGGCTGAATGTTATTGTAGGTGGGGTGTCCGGGGGGTTAAGAGTTTCATTTGCTGTGGTGGGGATGCATACGGTATGAAGCAGAAAAGCAATGCTATCGTGTAAAGAATCCGTGTCGTTATAGCGAACAGGGATGAGCAACGCGGGCAATAATATCAAATATTATATAGTATTACATTATAGACTCAAATATCCATTGAGGCGTTCAGACAGAGGGCGTGCTGATCATGGAGAGGGTGAAAAGGTTAAACGCACTCCTTTACGCAATGGAGGAGTACCCAGACATTGGAAGAACAAAATTAATGAAGTTCGTGTTCTTCACAGATCTTATCCACTATAACAACTACGGCAACACATTACTGGACGATGAATACATCAGAATGAAAGCAGGGCCAGTTCCCGCGCATGCTTTCGAGGTCTCTGGAGCAACTCAGCCGCAATATGATGTTTGTGTCGAGCAGATCGACGAAGAGCGAACAAAGTATACATATCATCCAAAGCAGCAATGCAATCGCTCTTTGTTCTCCGATGAGGAAAGGGAGTTGTTTGATAAAATCATAAGACTACTCAAAGCATATCACACTGAAGAGATCAGCGAGATCACGCACCGTATGGCACTCTGGAAGAACCATGGAAAGATGGATCAGATTCCAATTGAAGAATTTGAGCTGAGTGACTACGAGATGGATGAGTTTTGCTCCTTCATTGATTACCAAGAGGCAATTGAGTGTGTCTGTCAGTTAGAGATGAACATGGATGATGGTTACGAGGATAGAGTGCCTGAATATATCCACGAATTACAGATGGCTGCATTGAAAGAGGAATAAGTTTGCATTCATCACCATCTCCCATTGGTCCTGGTTCAGTCCATTTTTTTGATCTCACAGCGCACACAGGAGTTTCACCAAATACGATCAAAAAGGCTCATTTTGTTGCTGTTGTCATGAACCCCAGGATCGTTTCCCGACCGCGGCACCTGACGATTATTTGTGTTCCAATGACCTCTTTCCGGCTGGATGATCACTGGGATAACGACAAAGGAGTAATGCGGTCATTCTATCATTACCTCCTTGAAGCACGAAAATATCCTGAGCTGGAACATGATACAGTTGTAAAATGCGAGCAAATCTTCACAATAAACCGGGAATATTTCAATGGAAATTATAGATTCACCCTTGAGAAAGATGATCTGATAGAGATTCGGAAAAAACTTGCTGGTGTCCTTGGCATTGGTGGCGTGTAACAGACCAAAAGTCCGATTGATTCAGGGAATTTTTGAGGGGGAAAAAAGAGTTGAGTTTTTATGATTTAGTTCCCCTCATGCAATTCCACTTGTTGCATCAATGATCATCCCAGCAATTAAGCAGGCGAAGCCAAGTACGCCAAGTGCGACGATAGCTTCTCCTGCATCTTTAAGCACCGGGATGGATGCGATAATGGCGCCCATTACGATGAGGGCGATTATCGTACCAATCAAGGTTTTAACCTCCGGCATTTTTTGCTCAATTTGCGCTACTTTTTTATACCAAAACGCCTAGAATAGATATAGCAATTGGTGAAATTGCATCTATTTAGGAGATTTGATCAGATGGACTGATGCGCGAACATCGTCCATCTCTGATCATCTCGTTTCAGACTCTTCTGACACCCCCTATTGATTGTAATTCTAATTAGCTTGTCAGCATATATATTCTTGTCGCCGACGATGTCGAAAATAAGCCATTTAGTGCCTCTTAATCCAATTTAACCCACTGTAACACAGTGTATCACACTGTATTATAATTCATCCCAAATCATTCCAATACCATCTAATACTATTGCATCTTTTCGCATCTGACTGACTGGGACCTCAACTCACTTGGGTCATGGTCATGGCGCTGCCGTGATTGGGAAGCAGTATGCACACTCCAGTAGGTAGAATAATACATGCTCAAAACTAGGGCTAGGTCAATTCTATCCCCTGATTCCAAAACAACTTTCTCTCAAGATAGTAGAAGATTATTAACCTAATTGTGGCTATATAATAGCACAATGTATTTATTGTATGGCTACAATTTGAATTTATGAACGAACAAATGGAAATAAAAATAAACGGATTCCAAATATTAGAGAAAACTGTAAAAAATTCTGGAAACTCGGGTAGGGTGTACGTGCCAGTCGACTGGGTAGGGAAGCGAGTGAAAATAATCTTATTGGATCCTGTTACCAGTGACCCAACTACAGAGTAAGGCGTATTTTAACAGAAAAATGCAGGGAGCAGGTTATGACTGAGATCACCGAAGTAAATAGGATATATCAAATGGATTGTTTAGCAGGACTAAAGAAAATGAAGGATAACTCTGTAGACGTTATTGTGACATCACCGCCGTATAACATCGGCATCCAATATAATACCTATGAAGATAAAAAATCCGAGCAGGAATATCTCGATTGGCTGCATAAAGTTGCAATCGAGTGCAAACGGGTGATGAAGGATGACGGGTCTTTTTTCCTAAACATTGGAGGGACGCTCACAAATCCCTGGATCCCGATGAAAGTCGCTCTTGCATTCGAAGATTTGTTTGCCCTGCAAAATATGATTCACTGGATAAAGTCTATTGCCATACCTGGGGAGCAGGTTAAAAAATATGCGAAGTTCGATAAGGACATCGCCGTTGGTCACTATAAGCCAGTCAACAGCCAGAGATTTCATCATGACTGTCATGAGTTTATTTTCCACTTTACCAAAACGGGCACTGTAAAGCTCGATAAAATTGCGATTGGTGTTCCATACCAAGATAAGAGCAACATTAAACGATGGAAATCTCCTAATGGCTCAGATAAGCGAGACCGGGGTAATACATGGTTCATCCCCTATGAAACAATACAAGATTCACGACCGCATCCAGCGGTGTTTCCAACAAAATTACCTGAGATGTGCATTCTGGATCACGGGCTTGACCGCACAAGCTTGGTTTTAGATCCGTTCATGGGCATAGGGACAACCGCAGTTGCATGTGCCAGACTAGGTGTCAACTATATCGGCTTTGAAATAGATCCGACCTACATAGATATTGCAAACGCTCGTATACCATGTGGAGGCATCAAAACTGAAAGCAACTCAGGAGAAAGCTTTTTAGCCAGTTAACTAATATGGTCTATTGATGACCAAAATCCCCTCTTTTCAGGAATTACATTCTATGGTTGCCCAGATATCTGGAAAAGTTGCTTTCCCGGACCTAGTTGAAGGAACAACCGGTTTCAAAGTAGAAAAGTTAGATCCTGGGAATAATCCCGATGATTTAGTTCTTTTTAATGAGTTAGAAAAGGCTGCTCGTAACTTTATACGCTATATCGACAGAACTAGGACTCGATATCACGGTGAAAGACCAAATGATGTTGGTAAACAGTTTGAAGAAGTTTTTGTGGAAGAATTGAAAAAAACAACGTTGAAGCCAACTCAATTAAAAAAATCTGGCTATCCAGACATGAAAGTTGTTGATGCTTTCGGGAGAGTAACATATCTGGAGTCTAAAGTTGTCAGCAAGAACTGGGATAATGGTCTTCGTTCTTTTTATTATAGCACAGGAACCAAAATTGACTCCGACGCTAGGCACTTAGTAATTGCTTGGGATATTCGGGAAGAGAGGGAGAAATACTGGAAAGTGGCAGGTTACAAATTATGTGACCTCTATGCATTATCCAACATAAAAGTGAAGTTAGAATATAATTCTAGTAATGACGTATTATATACAGAAGAGATGGTTGTCTCAAGTTTTAATCTATAATAATTTATTCTACATCCTTTCTGCAACCCTTTTTTCTCTCTCCCGCCGCAACCCTGCATCATGACAGGCCAGCAGGTAACTATAACCTAGAAGCCCGAACTCTCCATCCTCATCCCCGAACTTAGCCTCCGGTGATCGCAATCGGTATCGGGCTGTACTGCCTCACTGACCCGATGTGGTTGTAAGCAGTCAGCGTTGCGGTGCTGGTCTGGGAGGCATCCATCCAGAGTCTGGGTGTACTGGGAAATTAGGGGGCAGTATTTGTAAGTTGCAGGCGCGGATGCATCGGAAGCCGGAGCTGGCCCAAAATGAATTAGAAGAGTAAATTAACTTGGGAACGTTTATCGGCCCGTAAGCTGACGCCCTGTATGCTTTGTCCCCTGATTAAGGCAGAATGTCTCCGTGAAGGTTGTGCGTGGTGGGAACCTGTCGATAAGAAGTGTGCAGTTCTGTTGCTGGCCTATACGACGGATATAGAGAGTTTTCTTGAAAAGAAGTTGGACAAACTATTCTAATACTTCGATATCATCCCTAAAATTCAGGTCTAAAAATTATTGGCAGTTCTTACATATTCTCGTCTTCCGCAGTAACCCCGATGTCGTGATACAACTCGGACAGACGGCCGCCCCGCACTTATCGCAGATCAGGGTATGGTTCGCTCCGTATGGCTTGTGACAGATCGGACATTCGACCTCGCAATCGGAGCAGAGCGGCTGGTGGCACCCCCGACAGATCTTACTCGCATGCTCTTTGCAGAACGTCTTGCCACATGAACTGCAGACCGAAGCGTGATCGCTACAGACCCATCTCCCGCAGACAGGACATTGAGAGATGTGCTCACTGCAATAGGCCTTGCCGCAAACCTCACATACGGCAGTGGTCTCTTTCTTGACGTTGATGGCACCGAGCTTGAAGTGCTGCGGGCAGTACTGGATGGTATTCTCAAGGACGGTCCCGGAGTGAGCGAAGACTTCTTTCGTGTAAATTGTGCCGAACGCGTTGAAATAAATCGCCCATTTGGGGACCAGAACCATTTCACTCTTGAAGAGTTTTATGTCGCTCCTTCGCGGCACGAACTTTCGGTGTCTTATGTCCAGAATGACATCCCCTTTTGCAGGGGTATACGCCATGTCCTGAGTATTCCTTGCCGTGATGTATTCGATTGTCGCTCTCTCTACCGTACGCTTGGTAACTTCGGGTTTCAGTTCGGTGATCTGATAGTCTGAACCGATCGTTATGGAGTATTCAGGGGAGGGCGAGAAGTCCATCACTTCCCTGAAGGTCTTGAGCGTTTGAACATTGTCGGCGCTCTGCTTCGAGGAACTCAGGGAGTTTAAGATGGAACCCCCTTTCTTGGCCTGCTTGTTGAGCACCTTGCCGTCGAGCAGATCGATGACGACCGTCCCGTCGTCGGAAAACCTATGAAGCTTCTTGGTCGGATCGTAGACCCGGGCTTTGAAGGTATACGGGACTTTGACGTAGGGATGGAAAGTAAGCCGGGCGCTGCTTACCTCGACCAGATGTTTGTTTTGCAGCGGCAATGTCGTCACCATGAGGTAATCGGACTTGATAGACAGAGCGGATCTTAACGTCAGTCGCTCTCCCTGCCGGCTGACTCTGCCGGCAGAGACAGCGAACCACTTTTCCATGATGTCTTCGTGACCGAGGGTCTCGATGTTCCTGCTCTCTGCGAAGTTCTGGGCATCAAGCGTGAAGTCGTTGAAAGCGGCGAAGACACCACGCCAGCCAGGACCGAGGTCATCAAGTTTCTTGGAGAAGTCCCGGATCTCTTTGATGCCGACTGCGGATGTAAAATTCTTGCACTCGATAGCGACCTGCTCTTTCCTTCTCCTAGCGATGACATCGATCTCGTTTGTATAGCCGCCTTGCCCGGGCATCCTGACCCGCCGTTCGGTCTTGTAGCCCTCCGCTTGGTAAATTGAATCGACAATCTCTTCCAGCTTCGTCCCAAGCTCGTAGGCGTTCACGGGTGACGGGGTAACTTCTTCCGGGTATTCCTCTTCCGACCAGTCGATAGGCTTTGACCAGTCATCGTCTGTAGAGGGTTGGATCTGGGTTCCGGCGGTGGCAATGGGTGTCAGCGTTCCCTGTATCAGTCCGGTGCCGCACTCAGGGCAAAACTTTGCATTAATGCTTTGTAACGGCGTCCCGCACTCGGGACAAAACTTTGGCATAGTTATTCACATAATCTGACTCCTTGTACACCTCCTTTAAGGTAACGAAATGAACTTATGGTCATTAATCTCGAAAAAAGGCAAACCAACCGTGTTTTGAGGGGGGACTCATCACAGATCATCCACAGAACGCATAATTTATCTATGCGGCCTTTTCCTGCCGGAGCGTCCTACCCCGCCGCCTGAACGCTCCACCCCCACACCCACACCCCGCTCCCCCAAAAGAGAACCACCCCGCACGCCGCGCGCCTTCAAATACCTTTATCTTCCATCTCCCAAGAATCTTAACAGAACCGATGAAGATCATCAAAGATCCGGTGCACGGCTACGTCGAGGCGGGGCCGCTCGCGCTCCGGCTGCTCGACTCGGAGGTCGTCCAGCGGCTCAGGCACGTCACCCAGCTCGGGTTTGCAAACCTCGTCTACCCCGGGGCAAACCACACCCGGTTCGAGCACTCGCTCGGGACGATGCACCTTGCCGGCCTGATGTCGTGCGAGCTCGGGCTCGACGACGGCGAGACGAAACTCGTCACCACGGCCGCCCTCCTCCACGACATCGGCCACGGCCCCTTCTCCCACGTCACCGAGCCGGTGATGGAGGAGTTCACGGGGAGGAGCCACCACCAGATCGACCATCTCGTCCGCGAGGGGACGATCGCCGCAATCCTCGAAGAGGAGGGGCTCGACCCCGCCGAGGTCTGCGCCGTCGTTGCAGGGAAGCACCGCCTCGCGAGCATCATCCACGGGAGCCTCGACGTCGATCGGATGGACTACCTGATGCGGGATGCCCACTACACCGGCGTGCCCTACGGGACGGTCGACGCCCACCGGCTGATCCGGAGCACCATCTTCACCGAATCCGGCATCGCCCTGCACGAAGGCGGGATCAACGCCGCCGAGTCGCTCCTCATCGCCCGGACCCTGATGCGCCCGGCGGTCTACTTCCACCACGTGAGCCGGATCGCGACGAGCATGTTCGTCCACGCCCTCCGCGAGGAGGTGCAGAACGTCCCGGGCACGGACGCCCGCGAACTGATGCGGATGGACGACGCCGCCTGCATGGAGCGGCTGAAGCACTCTTCCTCCCCGATCGCCCGCGACCTTGCCCGCCGGGTCTACGCCCGGGACCTCTACAAGCGGGCGCTGTATATCGGCGAAGACCGGGTGAACGCCGCAGCCCTCCGGCAGGGGCCCGGCCCCGCCCGGGAACGCGAGATCGCCCGCGAGATCGCCCGCGAGATCGCCGGGACCGCCGGCGTCACGGAAGACGAGGTTCTCGTGGACATCCCCCCGCTCCCCCGGGCGCTCTCGATGGAGGTCCGGGTCAGGAACAGCCACGCAATGGTCGATATCGAGGAGGTCTCCCCCCTCATCAACACCTTAAACGACACCCGGCGGCAGCAGTGGCGCCTCGGGGTCTACACAGCAAAAGAGCACCGGAGCACGGTGGAGGCGGCGGCGATGGAGGTGCTCCGGGTGAAACGGGCGACAAAACAGGATAAACTCGTAGTGACATAACATATGGAGAGCACATGAAGAAGGAATTCGTCGTCGGGGTCACCGGGGCAAGCGGGGTCGTCTACGCACGCCGCCTCCTCGAGGTGCTCTGCGAACGGGCAACGGTGCATATCGTCATCTCCGATACCGCCCGGCAGATAGCCGGGATCGAACACGTGAACCTTGAGGGGTTCGACGCCATATACGCCGAGAACAGCGACCTCGCGGCCGATATCGCGAGCGGATCGTTTCGCTACGACGGGATGGCGATCGTGCCCTGCAGCATGAAGACGCTTGCCGCCGTCAGCAACGGGTTCGCCGACAACCTGATCGTCCGGGCGGCGGACGTCTGCCTCAAGGAGAGGCGGCCCCTCCTCCTTCTGCTCCGGGAGATGCCGCTCTCCCGGATTCACTTAAAGAACATGCTTGCCGCCGACGAGGCCGGCGCGACCGTGATGGTCGCAAGCCCTCCCTTCTACCAGCATCCCGAGACGATCGACGACCTCGTCGATATGGTGGTGGCCCGGATGCTCGACCACATGGGAGTCGAACACAACCTCGGAACCCGATGGAGCGGATACGATGCGTGAATTTATCGAACTGATGAGGGAGCAGGGCCGGGTCGAGGAGATCGAGAGCCCCTGCTCGACCGTGTACGAGGCTCCCCGTATGGCGAGCCGGACCGACAAAATCCTCTTCTTCCACGACCTCGACGGCCGCCGGGGGGTGATGAACCTCCTCTCCGACCGGCGTTCGCTTGCAGCGGCGCTCGGCGTGGACGAGCAGGGTCTCGTCGGACACCTCGCGGCCATGACCTACAACGGCCGCGTGGTGGATGCCGGGCGGCTTGAAGGCGGCGTTCCTGCCGACCTCTCCCGCCTCCCGGTCATGAAGCACTTCCCCGGCGACGCCGGGCGCTACTTCACCTCCGGGATCGTCTTCTCGCGCTACGACGGCGTCGAGAACGCCTCCATCCACCGGATGATGGTCCTCGACGATCAAAGGGTCGTCGCCCGCCTGGTGGAGGGGAGGCATACCCACACCCTGCTCAAAGCGGCGCTCGCCCGCGGGGAGAGACTCCCGGTCGCGGTCACCGTCGGGACTCATCCGCTGGTGACGTTCGCCGCCTGCACCCGCGTTCCGGAAGGAAAGGAACTTGCCTACGCGGCGGAGCTGATGGGCGGGGAACTCGCCGTCCGGGAGTGCGAAAACGGCGTCCGGGTCCCCGACGCCGAGATCGTGCTCGAGGGCTACATCGGTGCCGAAAAAGCGGCGGAAGGACCGTTCGTCGATATCACCGGAACCTACGACCCCGTGCGGCAGCAGCCGGTGATCGAGTTCACACGGATGTACTGCAAGGAGAACCCCATCTACCACGGCATCCTCCCGGCCGGCGACGAGCACAAACTCCTGATGGGAGCGCCCTACGAGCCGAAGATCTACCGCGCTGTGGCTGAGGTGACGACGGTGCGCGACGTCCTCCTCACGAAGGGCGGCGCCGGCTATCTCCACGCGGTGGTGCAGATCAGGAAGAACACACAGGGAGACGCGAAGAACGCCATCATGGCGGCGTTTGCCGCTCATACATCCTTAAAGCACGTCGTGGTGGTGGACGAGGACATCGACATCCATGACCCCTACGACGTCGAATACGCGGTAGCGACAAGGGTACGGGGCGATACCGACATCATGGTCGTCACCGGCGTGCGGGGCTCGTCGCTCGACCCGACGCGGCTAGGTGACGGGACGAACGTGAAGGTCGGGGTCGACGCCACGATGGTCATGGGAAAAGAGGACGAATTCAGGAGAGCGGAGTGGGCATAGATGTATCTTGACAACGATGACGAGAAGGTGCTCGCCGGCGAGTTCGGCGAGACGCGGCAGAAGATGATGGAGATCCTGGTCGCGCTCGGGAGGGTCTACGAGGCCGAAAAACTCGTGCCGATCGCGAGCGCCCAGGTGAGCGGTGCGTCCTACAAGACCATCGGGAAGTGGGGGCTTTCCTGGCTGCAGAGCCTCCACGCCCGGGTGGCGGTCCCGACGGTCTTGAACCCCATCGGGATGCCGCGGGAGGGGTGGCAGGAGTTCGGGATCAGCGAGGAGTTCGCCCGCCGCCAGACGGAGGTCGTCGAGGCCTACCGGAGGCTCGGCATCAAGATCGAGTGCACCTGCACGCCCTACTACCTCCGCATCACGGAGTACGGGGAGCACCTGGCATGGTCGGAGTCCTCGGCGGTCGCCTACGCAAACTCGGTCCTCGGCGCCCGGACGAACCGGGAGGGCGGGCCGAGCGCCCTTGCGGCGGCGATCATCGGAAAAACCCCGTACTACGGCCTCCACATCGTTGAGAACCGGCGGCCGCAGGTCGTCGTCGAGGTCGAGTGCGGCACGGGCCCGCATGCCGGCCACTGGGGTGCCATCGGCCACATCGCAGGGAAGAAGGTGGGAAACCGGATCCCGATCTTTTCCGGCATCCGGCCGAACCGCGACCACCTCAAAGCCCTCGGCGCCGCGATGGCGGCGACCGGCGCCGTCGCCCTCTTCCACGTCGAGAAGATCACTCCGGAGACCCGGGTCTTCTCGTTTGATACCGGCGACCTCGAGCGGGTGACGGTCACGGAGGACGAGGTCGAAGCCCTCTTCGCGGAGACCGAGGTCGAGGCGGTCGCGGTCGGGTGCCCGCACTGTTCCCCCGACGAACTCCGGGAACTCGCGGAGCTTCTGCGGGGAAAGAAGACGACGAAGCCCTTCTACATCTTCGCCGCAAAGGGGGTCGCGCGAAACAACCCCGACCTCGTGGGCGTCATCGAGCGGAGCGGCGCCCGGGTGATCCCGGACACCTGCATGGTCGTCTCGCCCCGGATGGACGAGTTCAAGTCGATCTTGGTGGATTCGGGCAAAGCCCTCGCCTACGTCCCGGGGATGTGCGGGGCGCTCGCCCGGATCGGGACGAGGAAGGAGTGCGTCGAGGTCGCGACATCCTGAGGGGGGGGCGGCCCGCAATCCCCCGTCGAACTCTTTTATACGGTTGTTGAATTCCGGACAGAACGCCGTTCCTACCGGTGCTCAACCCCTGTTTTCTCGAGCTCCGGACGTTCCGTCCGTCGCTACCCATAACGTTCTTAATACGAGAAAAGCATAGATGCGCGTATCGGCCAAACCGGGGAGATGTATGACGCAGAGGAGAGATATCGATACCATGCGACGCAAGAGGGACATCGACGGGCTGGTTGAGGCGCTTTCAGACCCGGCCGAGAACGTGCGGCTGACTGCCGCCGAGGCGCTCGGCACCGTCGGCGACGAACGGGCGCTGGAGGCGCTTGAGCGGCTGAAGTTCTCGGACCCGGACACGGGCGTCCGGCGGGCCGCATCCGTCGCGCACACCCAGGTGGTGGCGAGGCTTGCAGCGCGGAAGGCGGCGGGGGGCCGGACGTAGTTTGGGGCCGCCTCCGGTCCGCCCGGCAAGGCATATATACCGCCGGGACGTCTACGCGAAACGATCAGGAGATTGCTATGGCAACAATCGATGAGGTCGATACCATGCGTGACGACCGGGACGTCGACGGGCTGATCCAGGCCCTTGGGGACCCCGATGAGTTCGTCCGGTCTCAGGCGGCCCTCTCGCTCGGGACGCTCGCCGACCCGAAGGCGCGGGAGCCGCTCGAGAAGATGCGGGAAGAGGACCCGAGCCCTTCGGCCCGGGAAGCGGCCGCGACCGCGTACAGGTGGGTCGTCGGCCGGATGCAGGAGGTCGAGGCAATCCGGGAGCCCAGGACCCCCCCGACCCGGTAAGGCCGGCTCACAGGACGACGAAACTGAGCCAGAGGAACGCCGTCCCGATCGCGACCGTGACGAAGAGCACGAGCATTCCGACCTTCAGGAACTCCACGAACGAGATGGTGAAGCCGTTCCGTGCGGCGATCCCGAGGACGACGACATTCGCCGACGCCCCGATGACCGTGCCGTTCCCACCAAGGCAGGCACCAAGCGAGAGCGCCCACCAGAGCGGGTAAATATCCATCGACCCGCTCATGCCCTGAATCAGGGGGATCAGGGTGGCGGTGAGCGGGATGTTGTCGACGATGGCCGAAGCGATGGCGGCGAACCAGGCGATGATCAGTATGGCCTCGCCCTCCGAGTGGACGTTCTCGACCACGAACTCCGCGACGCTCGCGATGACGCCGGTCTGAACGAGGGCGCCGACGACGACGAAGAGCCCGCCGAAGAAGAAGAGGGCCGGCCACTCGATCTTCTCGAAGATCTCCTCCGGTGACTGTCTGCTCCAGAAGAGGAGGATGGACGCGCCGATCAGGGCGACGAGAGCGGGTTCGAGGCCGAGCTGGTCGTGGATGAAGAACATCCCGATGACGAGCGCGATGACGATGACCGACTTCTTGAAGAGCGGCCAGTCCCGGATGGCCTCCCGATCTTTGAGGTCCGCAAACGTCCTCTCGATACTCTCCCGCTCGTCGGGCGAGACGTGAAGATCTTTCCTGTAGATGAGGGCGAGCATCCCCATGACGACGGCGAGGTTGACGGCCATCATCGGCGCCATGTTGATGATGAACTCGTTGAACGTCAGGCCGGCGGCCGAACCGATCATGATGTTCGGGGGGTCGCCGATGAGGGTCGCCGCCCCGCCGATGTTGGAGGCAAAGATCTCGGCGATGAGGAAAGGCATCGGACTGGTCTTCATGACGCTCGCGACGTAGAGCAGCATCGGGGTGATGAGGAGGACCGTCGTGACGTTGTCGAGGAACGCGCTGGTGAGGCCGGTCACGAGCGAGAACAAGAGCAGCACCCGCATCGGGCTCCCTTTTGCAAGTTTCGCGGTCTTGATGGCGATATACTCAAAAAGGCCGCTGCCCCGGGCCGTGTTGACGATGATCATCATCCCCATCAGGAGGAAGATGGTGCCGAGGTCGATGTACTCCGGGATCATATCCCACGGAACGATATGGAGCAAGACGACGATCGAGGCGCCGAGCATCGCCACCACCGCACGGTGGATCCGCTCGTCGATGATGAGCGCGTAGGTGAGGAGGAAGACCGCGACGGCGATCAGTTCCGGGCCGACGATCATGCTCCGCCACCCCGGCGACGGTAGAGGCTCGATGCGGCAGGGCACGTTGTGAGAGACTGAAGGATGGACATTGAACTCCCCGAAAAAGACAAATCGTAGAAATCAGGTAGACCCGGCCTTCCTATAATCATACCGATCCGTGCCGCTTCTGCGGGGGCAAAAGCCGCTGTTGCGGCACTACAACAACCGGAGATCGGCAGGGCGCCGGCCGAATGGGTTCAGGCAGGTACGGGAGGCGCTCCGTCATCCCTCCCGACCCGCAGCCGGATGATCTTGTAGACCTCCCCGGCGAGGAGCACCGGCAGGCCGAGGAGAGCAAGCAGCCCCCAGTCGGCGAGGGTCAGGGGCGCGGTCCCGAGGAAGGTGTTGAAGATCGGGACGTAGACCACCAGCGCCTGGAGAGCGAGGCTTCCGAGGATCGCGAGGAGGAGGGCAGGATTCGAGAAGAACCCGATACGGTGGAGCGGGAACCGGAACGACCGGAAGTTCAGCACGTTGTAGAGCTCGAAGACGATGAGGCCGGTAAACGCCATCGTCCGTGCCCGGTCGAGGTCTGCCTCGTAAAGCCCCAGGAAGACGTAGATTGTCAGGAGGCCGAGCCACAGACCGAGGACGAGGACGACGAGGTAGGCGTTCCGGGTGAGGATGGACTCCCCGGGGTCCCTCGGCCGCCTCCGCATGACGTCCTGCTCGGCGGGCTCGAGCCCGAGCGCGATGGCGGTGAGGCCGTCGGTGACCAGGTTGATCCAGAGAATCTGGATGGGGATGAGGATGAGCGGCAGGCCGAGGAGGAGCCCGCCGACGATCGCGACGAGTTCTCCGACGTTCGAGGAGAGGAGGTAGCGGGTGAACCGGGAGATGTTGTCGTACTCCCGCCTCCCTTCCTCGACGCCGGCGACGATGCTTGCGAAGTTGTCGTCCACGAGCACCATGTCGCTCGACTCCTTCGCCACGTCCGTCCCCTTGATCCCCATGGCTATCCCGATGCTCGCCTTTTTGAGCGCCGGCGCATCGTTGACGCCGTCGCCGGTCATGGCGATGACCGCCCGGTCGCGGGAGAGGATATCGATCACCCGGAGTTTGTGCTCCGCCGTGACCCGGGAGAGGACCTTCGTCGTTTTGAGGCGTTTCTCAAGCTCGTCGTCGGTCATCGCCTCGAGATCCGCCCCGGTCAACGCCCCCTCGCTCGAGAGGCCGAGATCCCGGGCGATGGTGTAGGCGGTCAGCGGGTTGTCGCCCGTGATCATGATGACGTCGATCCCGGCGCTCCGACAGAGCCGGATCGCCTCCGCCGCCTCGGGCCGTGGAGGATCGACGATCCCGGCAAACCCGAGAAAGATCAGGTCCGTCTCCACCGCATCCTCGGTCCACTCGAGACCCTCCGGGAGCGGGCGGTATGCCGCCCCGAGCACCCGGAGCCCCTGCGAAGCATATTCGGCGATCTCCGCGAGGAGCGTGTCGCGGAGGTCGTCGGTGAGCGGCACGACCGAGTCGCCCCGGAGCAGCCGGGACGAGCGGGCGAGGAGGACTTCCGGCGCCCCCTTCACGTAGGCGACGTATCCCTCCTCTCCGGGGTAGATGATCGTCATCCGCTTCCGGGTGGAGTTGAACGAGAACTCCCTGGCCGCCTCCGGGGCATCATCGCGAGAGAGTCCTGCCTTCTCCGCCGCGACCACGAGCGCCCCCTCGGTCGGCGTGCCGAAGATCCGCCATCCCCCCTCCTCGAGGGAGAGGGTCGCGTGGTTGCAGAGGAGGACGGTGTAGAGGAACTGCCGGAGCCCCGGGTCCGCGAGGGGGTCGACGGGGTTGCCCTCGCGGAGGAACTCGCCCATCGGGAGATACCCGGTCCCGGTGACCTCGACCCCGGCATCGGGCGTCCTCACCCGGACGACCGCCATCTCGTTCCGGGTGAGCGTCCCCGTTTTGTCGGTGCAGATCACCGAGACCGCACCGAGGGTCTCCGACGCCGGGAGGTTGCGGATCAGGCAGTTCCTCCGCATCATGTTCTTGATGCCGAGGGCGAGCGTGAGCGTCACGACCGCCGGGAGACCCTCCGGGATCACCGCCACCGCGAGCGAGACGCCGATCAAAAACATCTCCAGGAACCCCCGCTGCTGCAGGAGACCTACGACAACGACGAGCACGGCTATACCGACGGCGATGAACCCGAGGTCGCGGCCGAGGCGGTCCATCTGCCGGGAGAGGGGCGTCGTCTCGTCCTCGACCCGCTGAGAGAGCCCGGCGATCATGCCGAACTCGGTGTTCATGCCGGTGGCAACCGTGATGCCCCGGCCCCGCCCGTTGACCACCGTCGTGCCCGCAAAAGTCATGTTGCTCCGCTCGGCGAGAGCCGTCCCGGCAGGAAGCGTTTCCGGGGCCTTATCGACGGGCGACGATTCGCCGGTCAGCGGCGCCTCGTCCACCTCGAGCGAGGTCGCCTCCACGACGAAGAGATCGGCGGGCACCCGTTCGCCCATCTCGAGGATAACCAGGTCCCCGGGGACGAGATCTGCGGCATCGATCTCCTGCTGCTCTCCGTCGCGGACGACCACGGCACGCTGGACGAGCAACTTCTTGAGCGCCTCGATGGCTTCACCGGCCTGCCACTCCTGCGAGAACCCGAGAAGGGCGTTCAAGACGACGATGATGAGGATAGCGGCGGCGTCGACGGCCTCACCGACCAGGAACGAGACGCCCGCCGCGATGATCAGGATGACGATCAGGACGCTCTTGAACTGCCGGAGGAAGACCTGGAGACGGGTCTCCCGGGCCTCCTCGCGGAGGACGTTCTTCCCGTAGCGCTGCAGCCGTTCCGTTGCATCTCCTGCGCTTAAGCCGGACGGGCCGGTGCCGAGCTCCCGCCGGACCTCCTCCGCGGAGAGGGTGTACCAGTCAGCCAGAGGCTTTCCTCCCACAGGCGGCGCCTCTGCCGGGCTCTCCTGTCGACGCGGGCATATGTTCCCGGTTCTGCTCGGGCCTATAAAAAGGTATAGAGATCGCTTCGGCACCCGGGAAAACGCCGCAACAGCGGCCTGGGCGGCCGGGGAGATCGCCGGACGCCCGCGGTTCCCGGTCCCGATACCATTATATCTTCCGGCCGGCCCGATCAGGGCCGGGTCGGGAGTCCGATCCAGGAGGAATGTCGATGAGCAGAATAGCAGTCCTGATCGGGGATATGTTCGAGGACGTCGAGTACACAAAGCCCGCGGAAGCGTTCCGGGAGGCCGGCCACGATCTCGTTCACGTCGGCCTCTCCGCAGGGGAGACCGTGCACGGGAAGAAAGAGCGGACGCCGGTCACGATCGACCGGGCGGCATCGGACGTATCGCCGGACGATTTCGACGCGCTCTTCATACCGGGCGGCTACTCGCCCGACAAACTCCGGGCTCACGATGCGCCCGTCGAGTTCGTCCGCCGCTTTGCCCGGAGCGGCAAACCGATCCTCTCCATATGCCACGCCCCCCAGCTCCTGATCACCGCGCAGGTGCTCGAGGGGCGGAAGGTCACCGGGTGGAAGTCCGTCGTCCAGGACATCAAGAACGCCGGTGCGGAGTACATCGATAGAGAGGTCGTGATCGACGACAACCTGGTCTCGAGCAGGCAGCCGGACGACATCCCCGCGTTCATCGAGGCCTCGCTTGCGAAACTGAAGGAGACCGCCGGCAGGAAGGCAGAAACCGCGGCCGCAGAGCAGCGGTGAGGGGGGAGCAGGGCCGCACAAACTCTTTATGGATGCGGCCCGCATCCGATCATCAGGATGAATCCTGCAGGTCTGCCGGGGGACTCACGGGAATGGGGCAGGCTTGCGATAATTGCTCTCGCCACGGCGCTCTCCGTTCTGCTGGACCTCCTCTTTAACACGGTCGCGTATACCCACTTCTTCTACCTGGTGCTCATCCTCGCCGCGTTCTGGTACCGCAGAAGCGCAGTCGCCGTCGGGCTCCTGCTCGCCGCGGTCCATATCGCCGTAGAGTATCTCCTCTACGGCCCCCCGGGCCCCGGCATCCTCGTAAGCGCGGGAGTCTTCGTTGCCGCTGCATACCTCCTCGGCTACCTCTTCGAGCTCGCGGGCAGGCGTGCCGGCGATCTCCACTTCCGTATCGGGGGGGCCGGGGCACCCGCGTGCGACCGGGATACGGAGAGGCTGATCGCCCGGCTCTCGAGCCGGAACCCGGAGACCCGCTACCAGGCGGCGGGGTGCCTGGGGGACGCCGGCGTTTCCGCCGCGGTCGAACCGCTCGCCGCCCTCCTCGCCGACCCGGAGGTCGGCGTCCGCTGGAAGGCGGCGGAGGCCCTCGGAAGACTGGGATCTTTGGCCGTCGGGCCGCTCGCCGATAGCCTCCAGAGCGACGATGTCGACGTGCGGTGGATGGCCGCGGTCGCTCTCGGCGAGATCGGCGACCCCGCGGCGATTCCGGCGCTGATGGGGGCGCTCAACGACGAGGACGCCTATGTCCGGAGCAGGGCGGCTCTCGCGCTCGGGGCTATCGGCGAGGCCGCGCGGGACACACTCATTGCGAGCCTCTCCACCGGGAACGGGCGCGTCAGGTGGGGGGCGGCGCTGGCGCTCGGGAGCATCGGGGGAGAGAGCGCCATCAAAGCCCTCCTCGGTGCGCTCCGCGACCCTGACAGGGACGTGCGGCAGCGTGCGGCGGGCGCGCTCGGGGATATCGGCGAGCCCGCCCTCGTCTCTCTCATCGAGACGCTCCGGGCGGACGACGAGGTGCTCCGGCAGGGAACGATCGCCGCTCTCGGGTTTGTCGGAAAACCCGCCACCGGGGCGCTCATCGAGGCGCTCCGCACCGATGATGACTGGCGCGTCCGCGCGGGAGCCGCGCGAGCCCTCGGGGAGATCGGGGACCGGCGCGCGGCCGACCCCCTGATCCGGACGCTCGACGACGAGAGGGAGGAGGTCCGCGAGGCTGCCCGTGAGGCACTCGGCAGCATCAGGAAGACATAACACCCGCGAAGGTGTACCTGGACGCTATGACTGACAGAACCCGGATCGCGGAACTGATCGCCGATCTCCGGCAGGGTCCTCTCGAGGCGCGCCGGGCGGCGACAGCCGAGCTCGGGGCAAGCGGAGAAGCGGCGGTCGGGCCGCTCATCGACGCGATGCAGACCGGAAACAACGACGTTCGGTGGTACGCCGCCCGTGCGCTCGTGCAGATCGGCGAGGAGGCGATCGAACCCCTCCTCGCGGCGATGCGTACCACGGACGACCGCGACTTCCGGCGGTACGCCACGGCAGCCCTGACGGGGATCGGCGAGCCTGCCATCGAACCCCTCGTCGGCATCGTCGAGAGCGCTGATGCGGACCTCCAGCCGTTCGCCGCGATGGCCCTCTGCCGGATCGGTGAGCCGGCGGTCGAACCGCTCCTCCGCCTGATGCAGAGCCCCGACCCGAAGACACAGGAACGCGCCGCACTCCTCCTCTGGAAGATGGGAGAGACGGGAGCCGGCCCCCTCACCGAAGCACTCGAGTCAGGCAGCCGATCCGCGAATAATAAATGATCCGGAAGCTTTCAGATCAATAGGGTCTGATGGCACCTCGTATCAAAAAGAGCCCCCTCCATCTCCTGCCGACGGGGCGTTACCTGAAACCCCGGATGCTCCTGGTCGCAGGAACTTCCGGCACCGCGGTCATTGCCGCGCTCCTTGTGGAGCCCCCCGGCACCAACTTCATTCTCTGGTTCCTCCTTTTCCTTCCTGCCGCGATCGCCGGCTACCTCTACCGCGAGCGGGGGATCGTCGTCGCCACCGTGCTCGGGCTTGCCTACATCGGCGTCACGGTGCTGCGCGCGTATCCCGAACCGGGCGCATTCCTCCCCTTCGTCGCCATGATCGCCCTTGCGTCCCTCGCCTCGACCGTCGGCTACTCGGCACGGGAACAGATCCATCACCGGGAGGCCATTGAACGGGCTCCCGGCGGTGCGTTTCTCCTCAGGCAGGAGGACAGGACGATAACGGATGCGAACCGCGACTTCGCCGAGCTCCTCGACTACACGACGGACGACCTGCAGGACGTGCCGATCTCGAGGGTCTGGCCGTTCGCCGACGACCGCGAACGGTTCTTCGCCCAGGCAAAACCCGATGCGGGCAACGTGGTCCTCGAGACGCAGTTCGTCGACCGGGAGGGCAGAATCCGCTGGTTCGTCCTCTGGGGACGCTGCTTCGACGATGCCGTCATCACCTGCCGGGTCTCGGATATCACCCGATACAAAGAGGCGGAAGCCGCCCTGAACGCCGAGCACCGCCGCCTGCTCTCGGTCCTGGACACGCTCCCCGCCTACGTCACCCTGCAGGCGGAGGACCACACCTTCCGGTTCGCCAACAAAGCGTTCCGGGAGACCTTCGGCGACCCGGGGGAGAGGCACTGCTACGAGGTGCAGCGCGGCAGCCGCAGGCCCTGCCACCCCTGCAAGGGGGAGCTGGTCTTCACCCTCAGGACCCCGCAACGGTGGGAGTGGGACCACCTGAACGGGAAGACCTACGAGGTCCATGCCTACCCGTTCACCGACGCGGACGGGTCGCCCCTGATGCTGCAGCTCGGGATCGACATCACCCAGCGGGTGCAGGCGGAAGAAGCGCTCAAAGGGTTCGCCGGGAACCTCCAGGCAAAGAACCAGGAACTGGAGGTGCTGCGGAGCCAGCTCTCCATCGTCAACCAGGAACTCGACATGATGGTCCGGGAGCGGACCGCCGACGTGGAGAAACTTCTCGCCCAGAAGGACGAGTTCATATCGCAGCTCGGACACGACCTCAAGACGCCCTTAACGCCGCTGGTCGCGCTCATGCCGAGGATCATCCAGAAGGAGCAGGACCCCGCGCTCCGGCGCCTCCTCGAGATCGCCGGCCACAACGTCACCTACATGAAGGATCTGGTCCAGAAGACCCTGCAGCTTGCCCGGATGAACTCGCTCTACATCGAGCTCGACCTCGAACCCCTCGACCTGCGGACCGAGCTGAACAACATCCTGAGGAACTACGCAGTCACGCTCAAGACGAAGACCATCACGCTCAACAACAACGTCCCGCCCGGGATCACCGTCAGGGCCGACCGTGTCCTTCTCGGCGAGATCTTCAATAACCTGGTCGCCAACGCCATCAAATACATGCAGGACGGAACGGGGGCCATCACCATCGACGCCGCCCGCGAGCAGGAGGCCGTGGTCGTCTCGGTCAGGGACACCGGGATCGGCATGACCCGCGAGCAGCTCGACAAGGCGTTTGCCGAGTTCTACAAGGCCGACCCCTCACGGCACGACCTCGATTCCCCCGGTCTCGGCCTCACGATCTGCCGGCGGATCGTGGAGCGGCACGGGGGGCGGATATGGGCCGAGAGTGCCGGCGAGGGGAAGGGCTCGATCATTATATTCACCCTGGAGGCGATCGATACGCCGTGAGGCGAATCCGCAGGGTTATATAGTGATCGGGGCGAGAGAAAATACTTAGAGACCCGGCGAGTTCCGGGGAGGGAGCAGATCGCGGAAATGCCGTGCCAGCGTGTTATGGTCGTCGATGACGACGTGTTCATCCTCGAGGTCATGAAGGAGCTCTTCAAACCGGAGGGGATCGAAGTCGTCGCCGTAGAGAGCGGCGACGCCTGCATTGAGGAGTTGAAGAAAGGGTTCCGGGGGGTCGTCCTGATGGACATCATGATGCCGCGAAAGGACGGCTGGGAGACGATCAAAGAGATGATCGACCTGGACCTCATGGAAGGGAATGTCGTCGCGATGCTCACCGCAAAAGACGTCCCGGACGGAGAACTGGAATACATCAAGGAGCACGTCATCGACTACATCACGAAACCGTTCGAGGCGGACGAGATCGTGGCCGTCGTGAAGGGCTACCTCGATTATCTTGTATGATGAGGACGCGCATGGAGAACGCCAAACCATCCACCCGGACGATCATGATCATCGGTTCCTCGACCGGAGGCCCGCGAACGCTTGAGACGATCTTTGCGCAGTTTCCGTGCGTCGATGCCGCCATCGTCATCGTCCAGCACATGCCGCTCCACATCAACGACTCGCTCTGCAGGCATCTTGCAAAGACCACCCTGATGAAGGTGAAGATCGCGGTGGACGGCGAGCCCGTGGAGCACGGTACGATCTACGTGGCCCCAAGCGACGTCCACTTAAAACTCGTCGGAAACCGGACCATCCGCCTCTTCGACGACGAGAAGGTGCAGTTCGTCAGGCCCTCCATCGACGTCGCCATGACATCGCTCGAGAAGAACGGCGGCGACCGGTTCGCCGGGGTGATCCTCTCGGGGATGGGGAGCGACGGAGCAGAAGGCATCCGCCACATCAAGGCCATCGGCGGCATCACTCTCGCGCAGGCCCTGCGGACATGCGCCATACACGCCATGCCCCGCGCCGCGTTCGAGACCGGAAAGGTGGACCAGATGCTCCCGCCGGAAGGAATCCGGGAGCAGATCATCCGGATGGCAGGTATCCTCTGAGACGGTCCGGTCATCGATCCCGCGTCATCTAAATGCGTGAAGAACCCATACTCCATGCATGGAGGTCTCACCTGCTACCGCCCGGTACTTCGACGAACTGATGGCCGGGCTCGAGTCCGCGATGCAGCTCGCTGCTGCCGCACGGGCCCGGGGACTCGATCCAAGGACGGAGGTCGAGATCCCGGTGGCAAGCGACCTCGCCGACCGCGTGGAGGCGCTTCTCGGTTATCGGGGTATCGCGGCCCGGATACGGGAGCTCGAGCAGGAGATGTCCCGGGAAGAGGTGGCGCTCCGCATCGGCGACGATTTTGCAGCCAGGATGTTCGGCGAGACCACGCCGGAGGAGATCCTCGACCACGCCATCCGGGGAGCGATGGCGCTCCTGACGGAGGGCGTGGTGGCAGCCCCGACGGAGGGGATTGCGAAGGTCAACCTCGGGAAGAACGACGACGGGACGGATTACCTGAAGATCTACTACGCGGGCCCCATCCGGAGCGCCGGCGGGACGGCGCAGGCGCTCTCGGTGCTGGTGGGCGACTACGTGCGCCGGGCGCTCGGGATCAACCGCTACATCCCCCGCCCCGAGGAGGTGGAGCGCTACATCGAGGAGATCCGGCAGTACAACAACATCATGAGCCTGCAGTATCTCCCGAGCGAGAAGGAGCTCCGGATGATCATCGAGAACTGCCCGGTCTGCATCGACGGCGAACCGACCGAGCAGCAGGAGGTGAGCGGTTACCGGAACCTGGAGCGGGTGGAGACGAACACCGTCCGGGGCGGGATGGCGCTCGTCGTCGCGGAAGGGCTGGCCCTGAAGGCCCCGAAGGTCTTGAAAAACGTCCGCAAGATGAAGATGGAGGGCTGGGACTGGCTCGAGGAGATGATCGGCGGCGGCCCGAAGAGTGACGACGACGACGATGCGGGTGCCGCGATCAAGCCGAAAGACAAGTACATCCGCGACCTTATCGGCGGGCGGCCGGTCTTTTCCTACCCGATGCGCAAGGGCGGGTTCCGGCTGCGCCTCGGCCGGGCAAGGAACACCGGGTTTGCAGCCGCGGGCTTCAACCCGGCGACGCTGCACATCCTCGGGGACTTTCTCGCGGTCGGGACGCAGATGAAGGTCGAGCGCCCGGGAAAAGCGGCGGGGGTCGTGCCGGTGGACTCGATCCAGGGGCCGACGGTCAAACTCCGGAGCGGGGAGGTGCGCCGGGTGGACGACGCGGCGGAGGCCCGGCGGCTCGCGGGGCAGGTGGACGAGATCCTGGACGTCGGCGAGATGCTGGTCAGTTTCGGGGAGTTCATGGAGAATAACCACCCGCTGATGCCCCCGGCCTACTGCGAGGAGTGGTGGATGCTCGAGGGCGGCCCCCGCCACCCGGAGGACGAGCTCGAGGCGATCGAGTTCGCGCTCGACGGGGTTCCGCTCCATCCCGACTACACCTACATGTGGGACGACGTCGCCCCGGCCGACATCGCCCTCCTCGCGGATGCGGTCAGCACCGGCGGCAGGATCGAGGACGGGATGCTGATGATCCAGAACACCGCGGAGACGAAGGCGATCCTCGAGGAACTCCTCGTACCCCACCACCTCTCGGGTGACCGGATCGCGATCCGCGAGCACCTGGTGCTCCTCGCCTGCCTCGGGCTGACGCTGCAGCTTGCGAGGCGGCCGGCGTGGCAGGACGCCCCGATGGAGAACCCGCTCGACCTCGTGATGCACCTCTCGGGCTTTACGGTGCGCTCGCGGGCGGGAACCCGGATTGGAGGCCGGATGGGGCGGCCGGGGAAGTCGAAGCCGCGAGAGATGCGTCCGCCGCCCCACTCGCTCTTCCCTATCGGGGACGAGGGCGGCGCCCGCCGGTCGTTCCAGGCGGCCTGCTCCTCGAAGCCCCGGTCGAACGCGGACGGCGGAGTTATCGAGGCGGAGGTCGGGGAGCGGCAGTGCCCCGCCTGCGGCGCTTTCACCTACAAGAACCTCTGCGAGTGCGGTGCGCACACGAACCCGGTCTTCCGGTGCCCGAAGTGCGGCAAGGATATCGGGCAGGACGTCTGCCCCCGGTGCAACACGGAGACGGTCTGCCTCCAGAAGGTCACGATCAACGTGAAAGCGGAGTATTCGGCGGCGATGGAGAGCCTCGGGGTGCGTGAATCGTCCGTTGCACTCCTCAAGGGCGTGAAAGGGCTGATCTCCCGCGAGCGGCCGGTGGAGCCGATCGAGAAGGGGATCCTCCGGGCGCTGCAGAATCTTTATGTCTTCAAGGACGGCACCGTCCGCTACGATATGATAGACCTTCCCCTGACCCATTTCCGGCCGGACGAGGTCGGCGTCCCGATCGAGCGGCTCCGCGAACTCGGCTACACCCACGACACCTACGGCCGGGAACTCGTCTCGGCCGACCAGGTGCTGGAACTCCGCCACCAGGACATCCTGGTCTCGGAGGACTGCGGCGAGTGGCTTGTCCGGGTGGCGAAGTTTGTCGACGATCTCCTGGTACGGATCTACGGGCTCGAGCCGTTTTATAGGGCGGAGAAACCGCTCGACCTCGTCGGCCACCTCCTGATGGGGCTTGCCCCGCACACCAGCGCCGGGGTTCTTGCCCGGCTGATCGGGTTCTCGAAGGCGCCGGTCGGCTACGGCCACCCGTTCTTCCACGCGGCGAAACGGCGGAACTGTTTCGCGGGCGATACCGAGATCACTGTCTCCGACGGGCGGCGGTGGATGACGATGCCGATCCGGCAGTTCGTGGTGGAGAACTTCGATCTCTCGAAACCGGGGATCGACCACGTGGGAACGTTCTACTCCGATCCCCGCCGGCCGTTCTACGTCCGGAGCGTCGACCCCCAGGGGAAGACCGGCCTGAAGAAAGTGACGTCCGTCTCCGTCCACCGGGCCCCGGCGCACCTCGTCCGGTTCGCGACACGGAGGGGTCAGGTTCTCACGGTCACGCCCGATCACGCGATGCTGGTCTGGGACACGGACTACCTCAGAAAGATCAAGGCGCTCGAGGTGAACGTCGGCGACCGCGTCCCGGTGGAGGAGGGCGCGCTCGTCGTGGCGGACGAGATCGTCTCCCGCGAGACGGTGCAGGCGCTCGACGACCGGGTCTACTGCCTGACGGTCGCCGACAACCACACGCTGGCCGCGAACGGCATCTTCTGCGGGCAGTGCGACGGCGACGAGGACTGCGTGATGCTCCTCCTGGATGGGCTGATCAACTTCTCGCGGGCCTACCTCCCCGAGACCCGGGGCGGGACGATGGACGCACCGCTGGTTTTAACGACCCGGCTCGACCCCTCAGAGGTCGACAAGGAGAGCCACAACGTCGACGTCTGCGACCACTACCCGATCGAGGTCTACAACGGCTGCCTCGCCTACGCCCACCCGAAAGACCTCGACAGATACGTCGACCGGGTGGAGCGGCGGCTCGGGACCCCGGCGCAGTGCGAGGGGTTCCTCTTCACCCACGCGACATCGAACATCTCGGCGGGGCCGCTCGAGTCCACCTACACGAAGCTCGGGTCGATGCTCGACAAACTCGAGGCGGAGCTCGACCTCGCGAAGAAGATCCGGGCGGTGGACGAGGACGATGTTGCCGAGCGGGTCTTGAACACCCATTTCATCCGCGACCTCCAGGGGAACCTGAACGCGTTTTCAAAGCAGAAGGTCCGGTGCATGAAGTGCAACGCGAAGTACCGGCGGATGCCGCTCGCGGGGAGGTGCACCCGCTGCGGGGGGAACGTCATTCCAACAGTCCACGAGGGCTCGGTGAAGAAGTACCTGGAGATGTCGCGCAACATCTGCGCGACCTACGCGATATCGGACTACACGAAGCAGCGGGTGGAGGTGCTCTTCATGCAGATCGAGTCGACCTTCGGCGAGCCCCCGGAGAAGCAGCTGGGGCTCGCGGATTTTATGTAGAGGGGGGATCGCGGTCGGGGCGAGAGGTGGCCGCGGGTGTCCGTCCCGGCGGGGCCGGCCGCCATCAAACTCATTACTCCAGACGTTCAAAAGGTACAGGCGCGAGTGTTACCGAGCGGCCAAAGGTGATCGACTCAAGATCGATTCTCGAAGGAGTTCGCAGGTTCGAATCCTGCCACTCGCATTCTGGTTTGTCACAATCTCTCGGAGTGCCAGACTTTTTGGCACATACTCTGTATCACTCCATGTTGTGCCGATTCATTTTGAAGCGTCACTCCCCTCACCCCGGTTGCCCACCCGGAACTACCCGTCCTCGGTCTGCAGTGCGGGGCAGAAGTTGCAGATCGAGAACGGAACATCCTTTTCGCGGTCACGGATGAGACAATAAAAAGACCCATTGTGCTCTTCGACCCGGAACCCTCCCGGGAACGGCGTTCCCACCGGGTGGCCCGGGCGGTCGAGCACAAACATCGTGAAGGCCGAGATCAGGTAGTAAAAGGCCCGATGTCGGGGTGTATTCCGAAACGGGATCCGCTCCGGGGTTTCATCCCACCGGAAGCATCCATCGGGGATCATATTGCAGAACTCAATGAACGTTGCACGATCGGTGATCGGCTCGGTCATGGACCGGAACCGGCCCGACCGGTACACGGCAAGAAGCTGGTGGTGAGTGCCGAATAACTGCTCGGTGATGAAGGGGTGCACCTGTTTCCGGTAGGGATAGGGCAGCCGGATAATCTCCGCGTGCAGCCGCCCCCCGATGACCTGGAGATCCATGAGCGAGTAACGGCCGACCTCTTCGGCGAGGATGGATCCGAGATCGCCCTTCGTTACCGCGGCCGCCATCCGCCGGGCCATTTGATGGATTGCACCTGCTTCGTCCTCTGCCGTGTCCGGCAGGGGCGAAGGGTTATTCTTCGTTGGCATAATGGATGTCCAAATTCGCATTCCGGTCTTTCATCAAATTCTCGCGTGGACGACTCTCCGGAGCACCGTGGGCGGGCTCCTTTCAGTACTTGTATGCTTATGATGCGCCATCAAACCAGTGCCTCTTGTCCCACATTTTTATGACGATCATACGCCCCGTGCAGAATACCATCCTCATGGGGAAGAACAAGTACGCTGTTCCCCTTACCGACGACTGGACCGCGCCGGCGAAACCCGGCTCATCCAGGTTGCCTGCAGCAGGCCGCCGGGAGGCCGATCCCGCTGGACGTTGCAGTTGCTTGCTGATCACCTCGTGGAACTGAAGATCGTCGTAGGGAAATTGGACTGTATTTAACCGTTAGTTGTCATCTTTTGACACCCTCAAGCCTGCCTAACACTGCGATTTTAATAAAACAACGTTCTACAGAGCGATATAATAGTTAGGACAAATATTAACAACCCAGAGAGAATAAATCCCCGTCTATGATTAATCAAGAAAAATTCGAATTTATCAAAGAGAAGTACGGGTATTACGCTAGTTGGGCAATATGGGCCGATGCAGGAGAAAAACCAAAAGGCAATATCGGTGACCTGAGTGTATTTGATACAAAACATAATCCAGGCCTTTTAGAGCAATTGAATCCAGATATCATCCTGGTCGGGCTGAATATATCGCGCGGACGTATGAAAGAGCCACTAGCTAATTTTCATGATGCGAGACGTGAAGCGATGGATTTCAAGATCCGGTATGCGTTGAGAGGCTCTCCTTTTTGGGGTGCATACATGACAGATATCATCAAGGACTTTGATCAAAAAGTATCTGGAGAAGTCTGGAGTTACTTAAGAGAACACAAACAGTTTGAAATCGAGAACGCAGAACTGTTTCACGAAGAAATAAATGATGTGGCTAATCATAACCCTACTATTATCGCCTTCGGAGAAGTCGCTTATAGGATTCTGATGAGAAACTTCAGGGATGATTACGAGATTTTGAAAATACCTCATTACAGCATGTATTGTAGCAAGGAAAAGTACAGAGAAAAAGTAGGGCATATTTTGCAGTATGAATAGGGGTCATTCCGATATCCCCCAATCATGATCTACGTGCCAGGTAGATCAATCCCGGGGATGAGCTCTCATATAACGCGGGGACATGAAGATACTCTGCGCCGGACACTTTCGGGAGTGTGAAGTTGGCGCTGATGCAGGCGCCCGGGAGGAAATAGGCAAGAGAAAGTCACCTCTTGGATGTATCAGGAGTATCTCTATCAAAATGTAACAAATTGATAGATATTGTAAACGAAGTGGTGGGGAGGTTGTCCCGTGCACCAAGCAAACCTCCCCATGGCTGCCGGACGAGTCAGTTCTTTTCCCCTTTCCCGTTGCCGTCATCTTTCTCCGCTTTGACCTCGAACGTGATACTGCCCGGTTCACTCCCATCAGCATCACGGACCGTTGCCGTCAACTTGTTTCCAGGATTGCCGTAGTCGCGAGTATTGAAGTTAGCAATGTACTGGCCGCCGTCAAAGCGTAGAGCGTCTTTGCCTTTCCCCGGCTCCCATGTCTCGATACTGTCAATCTTCGAGAGGGATGCCTTCCTGCACCTCCGTGACGACTGCTTCGTTCCCTTCGACGAGCTGGAACTTCAGCGGCAGGGTGCTTCCGGCCTGAAGCACAAACCCTTTGTTCGTCACCGGAGGCAGCCACCAAACCCGAACCTCAAGCATCCTCTCGAAGTTGGCGGTGAGGGTCGCGTCGCCCCCCTGGCATGGTGTAGCTGAAGTTCGGCGGAGGTGCTCATGGTGTTCCCTGCCCCGTTGGTCCAGCGGACAAGGGTTGCAACCCTTCGTTCGGTGTCGCTGTGACAGAAACAGTCTCCCCCGCGGGGCAGGAACCTGCTCCTGTGACAGCATCACCCGCAGGGTTTACCGCAATATAAGGCCGTCACTGGCGTTGCGGCCTATAGCTGACTTCCACTCCTCTGCTCTCCAGCGCCTCAATATCACTCATCGCGGGTGACCCGGGAGTGAGATCGAGATAGTTGTACTGCAACTCCACGGAATCATCTGAGCCAAACTCGCTGTTGGCGACCAGCGGGCTGATGTTACTGACCTGGTTGTCCTCAAGGTCAAGGTCCTGCAGGTTTGTCAGGTTGGCAAGAGGACCAAGGTCGCTGACCTGGTTGTCCTCGAGATCAAGCTCCCGCAGGTTGACCGCATACTCCAACCCTGACAGATCGCTGATCTCCTCATCGTCTGCATCGAGTTCGTTGAGTGTGGCCATATCAGCATCTGTAATATCCCCATCGGACTTATCCAGTGCGTCGCGTACTACATCCTCGAGTTCGGTATCCGGAAACGAAACAACTGCACTCGCTGCCCCGGCAGGTATTGCCGAGAGCAACATACAGAAGATCAGACCCCACATAAGGACGCGGCCAAACGCCGGCGGTTTCCTTCCATGTGTTATTTGAAGGTCAATTTTTTTCACACGCATCACCCATCCTTGAGTCTCTCCAGCCGGAACTTCGGCATATCCCGGGACGAAGGGCCCAACGGTCGCGGCGTTGTGGATTGCCGTGTTCGGGACCGGTGCTGCACGGTCACCTTTCCCTGTAACTCATCCACTCACATCCCCGGCCCACTCGCACCAGGGGGGCGCACCTCTTTCCACACCATCTATATATCTGCCACACCGCCGCAATGATCCCCATATTATTTCGTTTTTCGGCATTTATGCTCGAATATTCGGAAACAGTCGCCCTGATAGCTTTATTCTATTCGATGAAAGTTGCCGGGTAGAGGAAAAGGGTTCTACTCCACCGAGCCACGGCATTTGTATGACCGTGCGGGATCCTATCTGGGTTGCCCGTACTCTTTGCCCCGCGACGATCCAGTCACCGGGGTTACCATCGGCCGGCTCGCCGTCCGGCCAGACCGCGACCCCGAACCTTCCCGGCGGTCAGCTCTCCCAACTACTAATTTAGTAGGTATTAGTAATTCGTTAGTAGTTCGCGGCGGCGAAGGCCGGGGAAGGCGCAACAGTGGCCCCGCACCCAGTCCATCAGAAAATAGATTTTAGAGGGCAGTGCCACGGTCCGCGAGCAGGGCGATGGTCGAGAAGGAGTTAGCCGAAGCGAAACGAGATCTCGATTCGGCAAAGGACCCTCTCTGTGACTCGGACTTCAAGTGGACGATCATCAAGGCATACTACTCCATGTTCCACACCTGCAAACCGCTGCTCTTTAGTGCCGGTTACGTCGAGAAGAGCCACGAGTGCCTCATTGCCGCCATCGAAGATTCAGTTTGACAGGATTCGGCAGACAGGAAGCCACGTATCGAAAAATTCTTCCACAAACAACCCAAGCTCTGAGTGTGACCGATGTAAACCGGACCATGCCGATAATAAGGTGCCCCGACTGCGGTTCCGCGGTTCAGATTACGGTCGAGCACTTTAGAAACAACAAACCGATCGTCTGCGGCGGCTGCAACAGGATCATGACCCTTCGCGACGCCGATCGGTCGGTCGAAGAATACTTGAAGAACTTCAGGGCGGCGGTTGAAGACCTCGACCGCAGCATGAAGCGCTGAGCGGGACGGTCCGGTCGTACCGATAAAACAGCAGGTGGGGGAGGGCTCCTCCCCCATATCTCGTTATCCCCGGACCCCGCATGTGCCGGTCGGGGTTAAGACCTTCCTGCCCGGAAAGCATCTCGGTTCCAGGCTCCCGGAGCCTGTCAAGGTGAAGACCGGTTCAAGCATCGCGTCCCGGGTTTCTGAACCTCTTTTGCCGCAATGCGGATGATACTTCTCCCGTAGACGTTTCTTATCCCGGATCTCAAGGGTCTCCTGACCATCCTCGACATGCAGGGAACCGCCGACAGGTAAGGTCTCTAACTTAAAAAAAGAAGATTATCCGATCCGCTGGTTGGTCCTCGGGTCCATGTAGAGCGGGTCGCGCATTTCGGAGGCAGCCCCCAGTTCCGCGGTCGGGAACGGGAACTTCTCGTAGAGCGTCGTGAAGATGTACTCGAAGAGTTTGTCGGCCGCTTTGATCGGGTCTATGACGACATACCAGTCGATCTCCCGCTCGGAGCCGGGGACATCCACCGTCACCTTCACATAGAGGGTCTCGGCAGCCGCCGTTCCTAACTCCTCCGTCACGTAGGACGCACCGAAGCCGAAGAGCCCCTCGACATACTTCTGGAGGATGGGGCCTACCGCTACGTCTTCCGTGAGGGTGTTCACGCCCGGAACCGCGAGTTTGCCCTCGGGCATCAGATCCTCGAGCATCTTGGCCGCCGAAGAGTTCAGGAGCTTGGAGATGCTGGATTTCGGGTCGTTGAGTTTGCCCTTGAGGAAATCGCCGAACTTGTTCGAGAAGAACTCGAGCGATATGTCGGAGAACGACGAGATGATCGCGTTGTACAGGCTGCGTTTGCCGTTCTCGTCGAGATCGAAGGTGTAGTGGCGCACCAGGTTGAAGACGCAGAGCCCCGCGATCACCTGGGCGAGTTTCTTCGGGTTTGCCTTCCCGATATCCTCGAAGCACGACTTGGTGTAGTTCTCGATCATCTCGGAGATGTGCACACCGACCTTGATCTCGTCCCAGTTCACCCCGTTGCCCATGAAGAGGTCGGCCGAGAGCTCGCCGATCAGCTCGACCGTAAGCTCCTTCGTGGGGGTGAGGATCGCCTCTCCCGCGGGTCCCGTGTAGACGGTCATGAGGTAGGAGAACGCCTGGTCGCCGAACCACTTCACGACGGAGAGGAAGGTTATCCAGTCGTCCATGGTGTCCGCGGTCTCCATGAAGTCCGCCGACTCCTGGGTGTAGTAGACGATCGAGTCGTAGACGATCTTCTTGCTCATCAGGCGGAGCTCGGCGGCAGTGAAGTTCTGCACGTTCTCCCGCAGGAACCTGGCGGTGTCGGGGTTGATGCCGAACTTCTGGATCCTCTTCTTCAGGTTCGCAAGTTCCGTCTCGCGGTCTTTGCGCACCCCGAGTTTGTCGCCGATGAGGCGGATCGGGAGATCGAGCTCGTAGGTCTCGTCGCCGTACTCGCAGGTGATCGGGAGTTCCAGGAAGTAGGGGTTCCTCTCGTCCTCGCCGATCTGCTGCGCGGGGGTGAACTTGTAGGCCTTGTTGGTGTTGTCCGGCATCTTCTCGATGGTGTACTTGAACCTCGAGGCAAGGACCTCCGTCCTCGGGTCGGTTCCCTTGAGTTCGCCGAACTCGGGCGTATACTCCGTCCCGTCCAGGAGTTTCACCACTTCCTTCTCGCCCTCGGTCACCCTCACGGCGAGGTTCACGATGAAACCGGTCACTGCAACGTCGTCTTCTTCCGTGTCGAGATCGTCGTAGGCCGCGAACCGGGCGTGCCCCTCGTCGTCGTAGGCGACGTCGGTGACGCTGATGCCCTCGGGGTAGAAGATCACCGAGAACCCCTCCTCGACGGCCTCGTCATCCTCGGTGGTGGCGATGACCCTCGCACCGTACCTCGTCACCTGGGCTCCCTTCTCGGGAAGCGGGCTCGTGTTGACGATCTTTGCAATGTAGTGCGTATCGTCGATCTTCTCTAGCGAGCTCGTGAACGGCGCCTCGTCGAGTTGGGTGATCGTGACCTCCTTGGGCGGCTCGATGAAGTCGACGAGTTCGACCTCGACATCGTAGGTCAGGTTGTCGCCGTAGAGGACGTTCAGCCGCAGGTCCATCGCCTTCCCCTGCTCGGGGAACGTGACCCTCGGCTCGCCGATGATCCGGAAGTGGATGTTGTTCGTGAACGACCCGCCCTTTCCGGTGTAGGCCACCCTGACGATGCCCTCGTCCGCGAGTTCGTTCTCGTCCGCAGAGACGAACGCTCCCATGTAACCGCCGGTGAACGTCGGATCTTCGACCCGGAGGCCCCCGCCGGAGGTTATCGAGAGCGTCGCGGTGAGGTCGTCGCGCTCGATCTCCTCGCCCTCAGCGGTGATCTCGATCATCTGGGCGTAGATGGTCTCGGGACTCTTCCCGCAGACGATGTAATCCTCGAAGTCTTTGCGGATCCTCATCCGGTAGGTGCTGGTGCGCTCCGTCTCGCTGCCGCCGTTGCCGCCACCGCCGCCGGCCGCCGCTGCAGCGCCCGCAACCGCGGCTCCCGCGGCACCGATCCCGGTTATAACCGCGAGCGGTATGCCGTAATCGCTCTCACCGGCGCCCCCGCCCGGGGTGTTGATGATGAACGAGCCGCCTCCGTAGCCGCCGAAGACCTCGTCATAGTTCCCGACGATGAGTGTTCCCTTTGCGTTCGCCGCATCGGCGATGATCGAGTCCACGACCTTGTTCGCATCCTCGTACGCCTTCCTCATCTCGGAGCGTGCCGTAGCCACCTGGCTCTCCGAAGGCATCGGATCATACGTCAAACTCCGGCCGTTGTCATGCTCGAGACCGACATGGCCCCGTATCTTGAAGTGGGCGAGCCCCGAGCCCGCCGGGTAGAAGTCCTCGCGGATCACGTAGTAGGTGAACGTGTTCTCCAGATGGTTGTCCGAGACGTCGCCGCCGGCCGCCCAGTTGAGGTCGTCCGTCAACTCGCGCACGCCGACGACACGGTGTCCGTTTATGGTCGTATCCACGTACTCGATCTTAGCGCTGGAACTCTTGACCGATTCTTCGAGAACGGTCTGTACGTAGCCGGCATACTCGCCCACCGTCTTGTACTTCGTGGTGAGACCGAACTCGGTGAAGATGTAGCGATCGGCGGTGACTTCTCCCGTAATCTGCCTGATCTCGCCGCCGCCTGCGTCGCCCTGATAGGTGTAACTGTAGACGTCGGTCGGGATCTCGGTCAGGACAAGCCGTTCCGCCTCGGGGTCTACCTTTCCGAGGTTGCCGATGATCAGCAGCGTGTTCTCGGTCGCAAGAAGTTCGTCCGTCCCTTTCTTGTAGACGCCGATCGGCATATCGACGACGAACCCCTCGTCTTCCATGCTGTGGATGTACTTGCTCGCCAGTTTGTAGTCGTAACTGTTGGTATCGGTGAGCGAGTAGCTTGCAGCCGCGGTTCCGGTAAGGAAGAAGGCTGCAAGGAGCACGAGCAGCAGTCTTGCCGTCGGCCTCATGCCGGGACACCTCCCGCCTGCTTCTGCACGGTGACCATGAGGACGGCGCCGGCCACGAGGAGGAGGAACCCGGCGATGTAACAGGTGTATCCACCGAAGACGGAGAGGACGACGCCGAGACCGAACCCCCCGGCCCATCCCGCCATCACCTTCGTGACCAGCCCGGAGTCGGCCCTGCCCTCTTTCGCAAAGACCGCGGCAACGACCTGCCGCACGCAGCCCGCCCGGTTCGCCAGCGCACGGGCGGCGATGAGGAACGCCACGATCCCCACCATGCAGTTCATGATCGACGACGTTCCCGCAAGGAAGTTGTAGACGAAGAGGGCAGCGCCGCCGCCGACGAGGAGAGGAGAGATCGATGCGACGTCCCATTTCTGCCCGGAGAACTGTGCGGCAAAAGAGCGTACGTTCGAGACGATGCTCTCGCCGGATATCCCTCCGACGATGAGCAGCGTCGCGAAGTAGGCGATCAGCCCTTTTCCGATGAGGCCGCCAATGAGCCCCGGCACCCCGCCGGAGAGCCCGCCCCGCGCGAACGTCAGGAAGGAGAGGGACTGCACGGGAGCCGGGTTGAACCCCAGGGCCGGGAGGATGGTCAGGGCAAACCAGACGAGTGCCATGACTCCTGCGGTGATCAGGAGTTTCTTATTCGTTAAACCGCTCTTGAATCCGTCGATCCTCTTCTGCACGCATCCTTTCACGACCTCGCCTGCAGAATGCTTGACCGCAATCTCCGCCGCCGCATCGTCTGCTGCGTCGGAGACGGCCAGCTCGCCGGAGAGGACGCACTCGCCCGCCTCCGCCGCTGCATGGGCGTCGCCGTCCCGGGCATAGCTGCCGTCGTCTGTACGTGGAGATGCTCTGGATTCCTCGCGCATCTCCCTGATTCCTGCTGAAACGCTGGCCGATGCCGAGTCGATCGCCACGGTAGCCTTATCGGCAGCGACCGATGCGACCTCCTTGCACCTGCCAAAAATTTCGTTCACTTTGTCAGTGTCAGCCATTACTGTTCAAAACCCCTGGAAATTCGTTTGTTTTGACAATATCTGATTAATATCTCCCAGAATCCACGATATCGCAGAATCAAATACATTTCCCAATGGAAAATATTATATCATTGATTTAAGCCTATATAACATATCCTAAATGTTTCGTCCAGGGAGCGACCGACAGGGCGCGGGAGGGATAAAAACAGGGAGATCTTTCCCGGTTTAAAAAACTGCTCCCTGACGGCGCTCCTTGTCCGGGAAGAGGGACGCCACCATTTTATCGTAGTCCTTCGAGCCGCCCCGAAACCGCCGGATCGTACCGGCCGGGAAAATAGTGCATGTAAGACCCGTCACCAGATGACGGGCCCCTCCTCGACCTCCCGGTAGAGTGCGCCACAGGGCCGGATCTCCGGGAATGCCAGGTAGAACTCCGGGATGTTGAAGAGGACGCCGTTCACCCGGAACTCCTCCGGGGAGTGGAGATCGGTCAGCACCAGGGCCGTGCGCCCATCAGGAAGAGGCGGCCGGGGCATATCCGGGCGATGCGGGAGAGCACGGCGGAGAACTGGCGGCGGGGCGAAAGGGGGCGGCCGCACCCTCATCCCCGCTCAACCTTACCTCCCTCCCGCCCCGGAGGCCGCCCGCTCCGTCAACCACGCGTAAAACTTCCGGTGCCAGAGCGGCACGTCAAGAGGCCGGGAGAGCGACTGCCAGGCCATCCACATGAGCCGATCGGACAGGCTCTGCCACTCGCCCGCCCGCTTGACCATATCATCCGCGGGCTGCCCGATCGCGTGCAGGATCTCGTGCCAGATACGGAGGACAAGCGCCTCGTCGTCCCTGTCCTCGCGCGTGACCCGGATGCTCGCCCGGTTCTGCATCCCGCCCCCGAGAGCCCGGGCGGGGATTACATCGTCAAAGACATAGACGGTTCCGTCCGGGACCGGGAACGGGAAGCCCTTCCACATCGGGTCTTTCTGGTCGAAGTAGCGGACCTCCGGGGTGCCCGTCCGGACGGTGAACTGGAAATACGGCGGGATGAGCCTCAGATGCGGCTCAAGCCTCCGCCGCAGTTCTTCGGTCTTGAAGAAGAGGTCGAAGTGAGGCATCGGGGCCGCATTGGCGCGGATGATGATAAACCATAGGGTCAGCCGGAGGGGGACGCGCGCCCGGGACGGCTACCCCCGATCTCCACCCTGCAGAGCCCCCTCCACGAGTGCCTCCCGCCGCTCGTTGATCCAGGCCCGGGTCCAGACCCGGAGATCGCTGATGCTGGCGGACCCCTGCCGGCCGCGCATCGCCCGCAGGTGATCCTCAAGTTCGTCTGCCATCGAAAAGATCAGATCTTCTGAAGCTTTCTCCGGTAACGGCCCCTCTGCCCGCAGGCGGGCGGCCCCCAGGTCGAGAAAGTGTTGCAACTCGCCTGTTGCCTCGAGGATCGTGGTGAGATCCAGTCTGACAGTAGGCCCCATGAACAGGGGATTGTCGCACCCATTAATAACCTCATCCATTTCGATCAGGTCGCGGATAAGGCACCTCCGGGAAGATAGGCGGCCATTTGACGTTTATTCCGGCATAGGACCCACTTTTCCGGAGACCGGGCTGCCCCCGGGCCGGGGTGTGCAAATCATTTTAAGGATTCCCGGCACTCGGTGCACGCCCCCTCGTAAGAGACAATGGAGGCGAAGGAGATGCAGGAGAGATCGGATGTAATTCTGGAACGCAGGACGCGGACAGCCGGCGAAGAGTGGTTCATGTCGGCCGACGACATCCTGGACAAGAACGTGATCAACTCGCAGGGAGACGATCTCGGGGAGATCTCGGATATGCGGATCGGGTTCCCCGAGGGCAAGGTGCAGTACCTGGTGCTCAGGTACGGCGGCGTGCTCGGCATGGCGGCGAAGAGGTTCGCCATCCCGCCGGAAGCCGTGATCTACCGTCCCGGCGACGACAACTTCGTCGTGAACATCGACAAGCGGCGGCTGGACGACGAGCCGGGCTTCGAAGAAGACCTCTGGCCCCGGGAAGCGGACTACAGCCTGATCCAGTCGGCCGGAACCATGACCCCGCCGACCCGCGAGGAGGCGGAGGCCATGAAGCGCGAGGAGACCCCCCCGCCGGAGGTCATCACGACGGAGCGCGTCGAGACGCGGCCCCGACGGATGTAACCCCGTTCCCCGAACCCGGGGAACGGACACTCTTTTTTGCCGGCAGGACCGGCCGTTGCGGATCGCTCAGGAGCGCCGGGCAGTTCCGCCCTGCACCAGGTATTTTATACCCGGAGACCGTTGACGCAAACCGCCCGAACCGGCGTGCCGGGCGGGAGACGGAATGGGTGGTTTGGCATGCAGTTCATGAGTATCTTCAACTGGGAGCCCGGGAGAACCGGTGAGGCCATGGAGAGGCGGGCCGTGGAGAAGACCCCTGACGGGATGATCGTGATCAACGAGTGGCTTGAGCCCGGCAGCAGCACGATCTTCCGGCTGGTCGAGGTGGAGGATTCCGTAGCACTCCTGAAAGCCGGGTATCCCCGGGGCGATCCCGGTGTAGCCGGGATGCACTCGGGATGCACCCGGTAATGGAGGCGAAGGAGACGCTCAGGCACCCCGGGAGGTAGGGGCCATCAAGCCCCCTCCCGGAGGCTTCCCGGCCTGACCGGCACCATATAGGGCGCCGAAAGATCCCGCTTCACCACCGCCTCGATCCCGTAGACGGACCGGAGCATCTCCTCGGTGAGGACCTCTCCCGGCGTCCCGTATCCGTAGATCGACCCTGTCTTCATCACCATGAGGCGGTGGCAGTAGGTGGCGGCAAGGTTCAGGTCGTGGAGCGCGATGACGACCGCGAGGTCCCTCTCACCGGCAAGCCGGTGAAGTACTTCCATGACCCCCATCTGGTGGCAGACGTCCAGGTTGCTGGTCGGTTCGTCGAGGAGGATCACCCCGGTCTCCTGCACGAGCGCCCGGGCGATCATCACCCGCTGGCGCTCCCCGCCGGAGAGTTCGGCGACCTTCCGGAGCGCGAGATCCCCGAGATCGAGGAGGTCGAGCGCCGCGATCACCTTCTCCTCGTCGGCCCTGTTCACCGTCCAGTTCAGGTAGGGCCGCCTCCCCATCAGGACTGTCTCGAAGACCGTCGCCGCGGTCCGGTTCCCGGCCGACTGCGGCACGTAGGCCATCGCCCGCGCAATCTCGCGGCGGTGCATCGAGCGAAGCTCCCTCCCGTCAAGCATCACCCTGCCCCCGTCGGGGGAGAGCATGCCGTCGATGCACCGGATGAGCGTCGTCTTCCCGCACCCGTTCGGCCCCACGAGCCCGAGGACCTCCCCTGCGTCCACCGAGAAGGTGATCCCGGAGAGCACTTCCCGGTCGCGGTAGGCAAACGAGAGATCATCGACAGAGAGCCGCACCATCAGGCATTCCTCCGGTGCATGAAGAGATAGATGAAGAACGGCACCCCGAGGAACGCGGTCACGATCCCGACGGGGAGAACCTGCGGCGCAAGAACGCTCCGTGCGATGCTGTCCGCACCGAGGAGGAGGAGAGCCCCCACGAGGCCGGACGCGGGAAGAAGCGTGCGAAAATCGCTGCCGATGGCCATGCGGGTGATGTGCGGGGCCACGAGCCCGATGAACCCGATCGTCCCGGTGAAGCAGATGATCACCGCGGTGATCAGGGAAGCGATCATCATCAGGACCGTCATCGACCGCTCAACGGGAACCCCGAGGCTGGCGGCCACCTCGTCTCCTTCCGCGAGGGCGTTGAGGTCCCAGGCGCGGTAGATGAGGTAGGGTATGGTGCAGGCGAGGATAAGGGCGACGATGCCGAGTTTCGGCCAGGAGGATTTGTCCACCGACCCGAACATCCAGAAGACCACCGCCTGGAGCTGTTCGGCGCTGCCGACGTACTGCAGAAGCGACGTCACCGCCGAGAAGAGGTACATGAGGGCGATGCCGGCGAGCACCATCGTCTCGGACCCGATGCCCCGGTAGCGGGCCATCCCGTAGATGGCGAGCGCCGCAAGCAGGGAGAAGAGGAAGGCGTTGCCGATGACGAGGTACTCCCCGCCGGCGACCCCGGCGCCGAGGACGATGGCGATCGAGGCGCCGGCGGCGGCCGCCGAGGCGATCCCGAGGGTGAAGGGGCTCGCGAGCGGGTTTCGGAGGATCCCCTGCATGACCGAGCCTGCCACCGCGAGCCCGAACCCGGCGAAGACCGCGAAGAGCACCCGGTGGAGCCGGAAGTCCCAGACGATGGTCGTCGCGAGGTCGGGGGCGCTGAATACCCCGGGGAGGAGACCGGCCAGGATCGCGAGGTAGGACTCGCCCACGGTGAGATCGGCCGACCCGAGCGTGACCGCGACGCCGACGAGGACGACGAGAGCCGAAAGAAGGCCGACGATGAAGAGTGCGCGGGTCTTCTTCAGCCGGGTATACCCTTCCTGGATGATAACGTGCTGTTCCATGGCGTCACCGGTCACGGGTAGACGAACGTCCCCTGAGATGCGAGGTCGAAGTCGATCCCCTGGAACTCGGTGAGGTAGCGCTGGTGGACGGCGTGCGGGTCGAGGTCGGCGAACCGGTCGGGGTAGAACCACTTCGCGAGGTAGGCCGTCCCGATGAAGTGCTGGGCGCCGCCGAGGATGTCGGAGTGGATGACGTAGACGCGGCCGTCCTCCACCGCGGAGATCCGGGACCACCCCGGCCGCTCAAAGAGCGTCGACCGGATCGCAGCAAGCGCTTCGGGATCGTGCCCCGCGTAGCCGCCGGCGGCCAGGCCCTGTCCGGCCAGCTTGACGACGACCTCGGGGTCCGCGACGATGATCGCCTCGGGGTCGACGACGGGGTACTCGGTGGTCCCGGTGGCGAAGGGGTTCTTCCCGCCGGCGAGTTCGGTCTTCTCGTTGTAGCCCGCACTGGCGGCGACGGTCGTGTAGTCGAACCAGTACTCGAAGTAGACCCGGGTCTTCTCATCGTCCGGGATGTCCGCCGTGCCGTCCCGGATCCGGTCCATCGTCGAGCCGTAGAAGGAGGCGAACTCCTCTCCACGTTCGGTCTCGTCGATGATCGAGGCGATCGTGCGGATCTCGCCCGCATAGGTCGCGGGTTTGAAGCAGTCGAACCGCAGCACCCGGATTCCGGGGCTGCTCGCCTCGAGCCTTCTCTGGATGTCGTCGCAGGCCGCGGTGCTGATCGTCGCGTAGAGGATGACCGTATCCGGCCGCACGGAGAGGACCTTCTCCATGTCGGGAGACCAGATCGACCCGACGTTTGCCTTCTCACGGCACTCGGGGAAGAAGATGCTCTTCTCGTGGCTGTACTTGTCGACGGCGACGACCCTGTCCATATCGAACCCGAGCGACCGCAGGGTCTCGAGGGACTCGCCGCTGAAGGTCACCACGCGGCGCAGGGGGCGGTAGAGCGTTACGGTCTGCCCCGACGAATCGACGACCTCGCGGGGTTTCCCGTCCCAGCGGGCGTAGACCCAGGCGGCATCGCGGATATCGTCCCGGTCGAGGTCTCCCGTCCCGCCCATGCAGGCGGTATCGAGGTAGGCGAGGACCGCCGAGGCGTACTCGGCACGGGCGAGCACCCCATCGCCGTCGGCGTCCCCGGGGATACCCTCTGCCGCCGATGCCGGGACGGCAAGGAGCAGGAGAAGGGCGAGAACGAGGAGGAGACGCCGGTTCATCGCCGACCACCCCGTCCGGCGATGAGGAGGGCGGCAGCCGCAGCGACGACCGCCAGCGGCGATCCGGCCTGCTGTGCGGCGGGACTCTCGCCGCCGCTCGCCACCGCCGTCTCGATGCCGTCCACCGCGACGTGCGAGGGGGCAATCTGACCGTGCGACTCACCGAGGAAGTCTTCCCAGGTGCCGGTGATATCCCCGCTCCCGGAGGCGGGGGCCGTGACGGAGTAGGTTATGCGGGTATCGTTCATAACCGCAAACCCGATCTTCTCCCCCCGGACGAGGACCCGATCGTCGGGGTGGTCGGTCCCCGCGAAGGCGTATCCGGCCGGCAGCGTCTCGACCACCCCGCCGAGGGCGATGCCGTCGATCGAGAGCGAGACGGTAAAGACCTCCCCCGCCCCGGGCTCGGCGGTCGAGAGCGTCCGGGTGACCGGGGCGCCGCAGACCGCGGCCGGGACGAACAGAAACAGGAGGACGAGGCAGAAGAGACGGTTTGCCGGGAGACCCATCATGGGTTTCCTTTTGTCGATCAGGTAATATGAATGTTTCTTATTGTGCTAACAAGTCTGAAGATCGGGTGTTCAGAAGTATATCGGGGTGACGGCCCGGAGGGAGAGATGCACCGCAGGACGCACCGGAGTTCAGGAGAGGAGGGTCCCGGATGGGAAGGTATGAGAAATGCTGCAACACTGCCGGATCTGAAACAGCGATTGTACTCGATCCTTAAGGCCTGCCAGAAATAGAGCGGGTGAACCCTTCCCTACTTTGTCCCACCTACCTCAAGGTAGCCTCATCCGTTTCGGGAAGGACTTACTCCCTATATTCATGCAATGCAAAAGAGGATATAAACATTACGTAACCGCAACGCCGACAACCTGGTGCCTGCAACCCGGCCCGTTTGAGCAGGCATCACTCCCCCCGGGGCGTAACAGGTCGTTCGCCTCTCTGTTCACAAATCCGCCGAGCCCCCGGCAAGAAGGCGGCGCACCTCCTCTTCGGTATAACCGGACGCCTTCCCGGTCAGCGTCTCGATGTCGACGCGGATCACGGTCACCGCACGGAGCGCCGCCGGAGGGTAAGACCACCCTCCGCCTCCGGCGTACTTCTCCATGAACAGGTCAAGGATCCGGCTCTTCCCGGCGAGATCGGTGACGAACGACGCGGTGCCGATCCCGATGACAGAGACGTACCGGGCCCCGAAATCACACGCCCTCTCCGAACGCACGAGCTCCACACCGCTCTCGGCCTCGAAGCAGACCCGGTTATTCCGCTTCAGGATCTCGATCTTCCTTCCTTCTCCCGCAGAGTGCAGGTAGACATGGCCATCGGCATACACGAAGTTCATCGGCACCAGGTAGGGCCAATCCCCGTCGGCAAGCCCGATCCTGCAGACGAACGCTTCGCGAAGAACCGCGGAGAGCAGCGTCGAATCGGTGATCTCCTTATCCTGCCGCCTCATTGCAGCAGGTATAGGGCGCGGGATATCATCAGCCCTTCGCATGCCTGCTACAGCATCCCCTGCTGTCCCAGCGCGACGAGCAGCATCGCCGAAGCCGCCGAGAGCGAGAAGATCGTCACCGCCCAGACGGCCACGAACGCGGCTATCGTAAGCGGGCTCGTCTCCCGGTAGGGGATACTCCCCTCGTTCATCCGCCGGGCCGTGGCCCAGGCATCGTAGCCGCCCCAGAGCCAGATCGCCACGCCGGGGACGATCATGAGGAAGAGGCCGAGGAGGCTTCCGAGCAGCACCAGGACGCCCCGCAGGAACTGCCCGTTGTAGGCCTGCCCGAGGCCGTTGAAGAGGAGCGAGAGCCCTGCCGCAATCGCCGGGTTCTTCCTTTTTTCCCGGCGGGAGACTTCCGCCTCCCTGAGAGCGTCCGCAAGCGAGACCGGTTCCGCTGCATCGCCGTGCATGGTTGTCAGGTACGCCCGGCGGGACTATCATTCTTTCCCGGAGTCCGGAGCAGCGCTATCGCTCGAACTCCTTCTCGATCCGCACCCGCCGCCCGAGTTTCGCCTCGTACCACTCCTGCTGCTTCAGGGCCTGCTTCCAGCTCCTGATGCGGTGGCGGACCCGCGTCCCCGTCGCCGTATCGATCAGTACCAGCCTCGGCATCTCGACTCCCTGTCGATACATGGAGCTCGACTTCAGGGATTACGAACGTTTCCTTTCGGGATCGGCCTCCTCGTCCGGCCCGTTACGGCCCCGCCGCACGCAGCGGCCTGAAGAACTCCCGGATCTCCCGGGCCATCAGTTCCGGGACCTCCATCGGCGCAAAGTGGCCGCCGCGCTCGAGCACCGTCCAGCGGCGGATGTCTTTCAAGTTGCGCTCCGCAAACTCCCGCGGGGGAATCGGGTCGATATCCTTCGGGGGGAGCGCGAGCCCCACCGGGACGTCGACCCGCTGATCGGGCGCAAGCGAACCCGAGACCCACTCCTCGCGGTAGCTGACGGCCCGAACCGAAGGTCCGGCCGTCCAGTAGAGCATGACGTTCGTCAGCAGTTCGTCTTTCGTGTAGACCGCCTCCAGGTCTCCGTCGCAGTCGCTCCAGGTGCGGAACTTCTCGATGATCCAGGCGGCGTAGCCCGCGGGCGAGTCGTTCAGCCCGTAGGCGAGGGTCTGCGGCTTCGTCCCCTGGAGCACCGCATACGCTCCCTCGGAAAAACCCCACTCCTGCGATCTCGCGAGGTACTCCCGCTCCGCATCCGAGAGGTCCGGGAAGTCCGCCGCCAGGATGGGGAAACCGATATCGGTGAGATGGAGGCCGACGATCGATTCGGGGTGGCGGACGCCGAGGATCTGCGATATCAGGCTGCCGCCGTCCCCGCCGCCGGCACCGAACCGCTCATACCCGAGCTCCCCGGTCATCAGCCGATAAGATATCTCCGCTACCTTTGCGAGCGGCTGCCCTTTGTCCGAACGCGACATCCCCGGGTCGCCAATGAGCGAGGGGACGACGACGTCGAACGAGTCGGCGGGATCGCCGCCGTGCGACGCCGGATCGGTGAGCATCGGGATCAGTTTGAGGTAGCGGCAGATCGAGTCCGGCCAGCCGTGGAAGAGGATGAGCGGCATCGAGTCCGGGCCCCTGCCCCGCTCGTGGATGAACCGGATCTCCATCCCATCGATATCGGCGGTGTGGTGGCGGAATCGGTTCAACTCCGCTTCACGGGCCCGCCAGTCGTAGGAATGCAGCCAGTAGTCGGCTAATTCCCGCAGGTAACCGAGGTTCGTGCCGTAGTCCCAGCCCGCCCCCTCGACCTCGTCGGGGAAGCGGGTGCGGGCGAGTCGTTTCCGCAGGTCGTCGAGCGTTTCGTCGGGGACGCTGATGGTGTAGGGCCGCACCGTCATCCCGGCACCCCCAGAACCTCCCGGTGCTCCTCCCGCAGGGGGCGGAAGAACTCCCGGATATCCCCGGCGAGGAGTTCCGGCTCCTCCATCGCCGTGAAGTGGCCGCCCCGCGGCATCCCGGTCCAGCGCTCTACGTTCAGTCTCCGCTCCACCCATTCGCGGGGCGGCGGGATGAAGTCTTTCGGGAAGACCGCCATCCCCACCGGGACGTCGATGCGCTCTTTGAGGAAGTCTAACGGCAGGGCATGCATGTTCTCGTAGTAGAGGCGGACCGACGACCCGATCGTCTCCGTCGCCCAGTAGATCATGATGTTCGTGAGGAGTTCGTCCTTGCTGAAACGCCGCTCGATGTCGCCGCCGCAATCGCTCCAGGAGCGGAACTTCTCGACGATCCACGCGGCGAGACCGGCGGGCGAGTCGTTTAACCCGTAGGCGATGGTCTGCGGTTTCGTCGACTGCACCATGTTGTAGGCGCCCTCCTGCATCCACAACTGCTGGATCGCATCAAGATACCGCCTCTCGTTCTCCGAGAGGTCCGGGATACCGGCACCGAGAGAGAAGAATCCCGTATCGGTGAGGTGGAGGCCGACGACCCGCCCGGGATGCCTGAGGGCCAGGAGCTGGGAGACCCCGCTCCCGATGTCGCCGCCTCCTGCGGCGAACCGCCCGTAGCCGAGCACGCCGGTCATCAGCCGCGCCCAGAGGTCGGCGATCCGCGCCGATGTCATGCCTCGCTCCCGCGGGCGGCCGGAGAACCCGTAGCCGGGCATCGACGGGACGATCACGTCGAACGAGTCGGCGGGATCGCCGCCGTGCGCCGCCGGGTCGGTGAGCAGGGGGATGATCTTCTGGTAACGGTAAAAGGAGTCCGGCCAGCCGTGCGTGAGGATGATCGGGAGCGGGTCCGGACCGGTTCCGCGCTCGTGGATGAAGTGGATGCCCGTGCCGTCGATATCAGCACGGTAATGGGAATACCTGTTCAGTTCCGTCTCCTGCGCCCGCCAGTCGAACCGGTTCAGCCAGTAATCGACCAGCTCTTCCATGTAGCCGAGGTTCGTGCCGTAGTCCCAGCCCGTGCCCTCGACCTCGTCGGGGAAGCGTGTGCGGCTAAGCCGCTCCCGGAGGTCGTCCAGGACAGGTTGGGCAATATCGATGCGAAGAGAGTCTGCCGACATGCAGGGACTGCTGGAGACGGAGGGGATAACTCTTGCGCTCTCCGATATCCACCACGGATCGCCGGGCTGACTGCCGGCCCATAACCCAGGGTATATATACACGACGAAACCCCTTCACCTCATCCGCGGCCCCGGAACGCCCGGGGCGTGGCCCGTCATCAAGGACAGGATCGTATGGTGGGGTTTCGGCCTCTGGGGGAGGAAGATACCATCGCCGGGGAGACCCGGCCGGGGAGGAAGGCGGCCGCAAGGGATCTCGTCTACCGGATCCTCTCCGACGGTCTGATGATCTTCCTCGGCCTGATGATGGCTCCGATCGTCATTCTGCCTCTCGTGATCCCCTCACTCCCCGGACAGGTCATCGAGTTCTTCAACCTCGCCGACACCCTGATCATCGCCATCTTCGTCCTCGAGTACTTCCTCAAACTGGGCCTTGCGGAGGACCCGGTGAGCCACTTCCTGGATCGCTGGCACCTCCTCGATCTCGTCATCATCACGCTCCCGGTCCTCGAGGTGCTCCCGTTTGCCGGTTCGACCCTCGCCCGGACGTCCCCCACGCTCCGGCTCCTCCGGGTGGTCCGGGTGGCGGCGGCCGGCGGGCGGTCCGTGGAGCGGCAGATCGAGCCGGAGGTCGCCGCCCGTGCCCCTGCACCGCCGCCGTTCTCGACGATGCGGATCCGGGGGGTGGTGGGGGAGGCCGGGAGCGTGCTCGATATCACCCCGGAGGAGGCGAAGAGGTATCTCGAGGACCCTTCGGTTGGAGCCTGGCTCGACATCTCCGGGGTATCCCGGCTGGACTTTCCGGTGCTCTCCGACCTCCTCGGGGTTCCCGCCGTCTTCTTCGAGAGCCGGCTGATGAGATCGTCCCACCCGGGGATAACTTCTGCCGGGACCACCCGGCTCATCTTCGTGCAGGAGCCGGAACGGACCAACCGCGTTCGTAACGGGATGCAGATCCCGGTCGTGACGAGAATCGGGCTCATCATCGTGAACCGGGAGAAGACGGTCGTCACCGTCTCGAAGGCAAAAGACCACTTCTTTGAGAAGGTCCGGGCGGGTATCGATGAGAATGCCCTCCCCGGGGTGCCCCTGTATGCCCGGGTCCTTTACGGAGCCCTCGACCGGATCAACGAGAACTACGCCGGAATTCTCGCGGAGCTGGAGGCCGAACTGCTGCACCTTGAGGGCGTCCCCAGTAATGAGATGCCGCAGAACTTCCTCGATTCCGTCTTCCAGCTCAAACAGATGGGCAGCGCTCTTGCCTCGAGCCTCTTTCACGAAAGAGAGGTGACGACGATCCTTGCAAGGAGCATCTCCGGCGCGGAGTCATGGGCGGGGCAGAAGAGCATCTTTGATGCCCTCGCGAGTGAGACGGACTACCTGCACGAGACCGCCGGAAACATCCGGGAGGGGCTCCTCTCCCTGATCGACGTCCACATCAACACCGTCTCCTACGAGATGAACCGGGCGATGCGGGTGATCGCCGTCCTCTCGGCCCTCGTACTGATCCCGACGCTGGTCGGCCAGATGCTCGGGATGAACACCCTTGACATCCCCTTCAGCCTCTACCTCTGGCAGGTGACTGTCTGGACCCTGATCGCCATGCTCGCGGTCGGGTGGGTCTTTTATAAGATCGGGTGGCTCAGGTGAGGGGTGGACCTTAACCCGTGCCGGATCTGCGTCCGGGTCCCGTACCGATCGCCATCAGCCCCGGCGCCTCAACCATCTCCGCGGATGCAGGGAACGCGGCTCCCGGGAACAGGAAGGTTTCCTTTCGTCATCGGGACCGCGTGGTCTTTATGAAGAGGCAGAAGGGCCGGGATCCTGTTCGTTGACGGCCGAAGCCTTCTGCAGCGTGAACACAAATGCCGCCCCCGCATCCGGCCGGCCCGGTATGCGGTCCTCGACCCAGATCTGCCCGCCGTAGCGCTCGACCAGGATCTGGACAAGGTAGAGCCCGAGCCCTTCCCCGACGCCCCGCTTCTGCTGATCGTAGCGGTGGAAGATCTCCTCCTTCTGGTCGTCCGGGACGCCCGGGCCAGTATCCTCGACCGAGACCCGGACGAAATTCCCGGCATCTTCCGCCCGGATGGCGACTGAGACACCGGGCCCGCCGTGCTTCGCGGCGTTGCCAACCAGATTCCCGACCACTTCCGTGAGGAGGTCGTCTGCAAGGACCGGATACGCCGAACCCGTGTACCGGATGATCCCCCCGGGATAGTGGTCGATCTCCTCCCGGATGACCATATCGAGATCCACCGGTCTCAGTTCCGGTGGTCCGGAGTGAATCCGGCGGATCTTCGAGACGGTCGCGAGGATCTCGATGCTCTTATCAATGCTCCGTTTGAGTTTCTTGAGGTAGGCGGCAGCATCCCCTGAGATCATGCCGAGGAGCAGGTCGGCATAGAGGTTCGCGACGTTCTCGGTGTTCCCGATATCATGGGTGAGGATATCGAGATACAGGTTCGCCTCATTTCGTGCCTCTTTGAGGTTACGGCTCTGCCGGATGAGGTTTTCGGTGAGCGTCTGCAGTTCCTCGTTGGCGGCCACAAGCCGGGCATTGGATTCGGCCAGTTCGGCGGTCCGCTCCCTGACCCGTTCCTCGAGTTCATCGTAGGCGTTCCGCATCGCCTCTTCGGCCTGCTTGCGTTCGGTCAGATCCAGGGCAACCAGGGAGAAGGCCTGTATCCCGTCCATAGAGAGCGGTTTTAAGGAGAGATATACCGGCACCCGGCTGCCGTCCCGTGCCTGCAGTGTGCTCTCGCCCGTGCTGCCGGACGGGTTTGCCTCAAGCATCCTCCGGAATTCCGCCGCATCAGCAGGATCGACGAAGGTATGGATCGACTCGCCCATCAGCCTCTCGAGGGGCATCGCAAGCAGCCGGGCGAAACTCGCGTTGCTGTAGAGGACAGTGCCGTCGGCGGAAACGAGCGCCGCTCCTTCCCGCATCTGCTCGATGAGGACGCGGTAGGGATGTTCAGCGGTACTTAAGGTGTAGATCTTCTCCCCTTCATCCGTGGAGACCAGGAAGGCGTCGACCTCTCCCCGCCGGATCGCCGAAAGCGTCTCTCTTGCCTCCAGAAAACCCCCGTAGAGTTCCTCAAGTACGCGGAGAAGTTCCTTCTCCCGCGGCAGACGGGAAGCGTTCGTATCGGGCGGCTGGTCTAAACCCTGCATCTTCTCTTACCCGGTGGATCGGTTACTTCTTCTGTATGCCGAGCCCGACCAGAACGCGGTCTTTATCCGACATATCACCTATCAGCTTCCGGAGAGGCAGGGGGAGCTGCTTGATGAGTGTGGGGGTCGCGACGACCTGGGCTTCCTGTGCCCGTTCGGGCTGCTGGTAGATGTCGATCACCTCGAGGTCGTAGCGCCCCGCGAGGTGCTCCTCGCTGATCTCCTTGATGCTCTCGATTGCCTTCTGCGATCGGGGCGTCATTCCCGTGACGTAGAGCCGCAGGACATAACGGGCATCCGTCTTCTCCAGCGCCAGCTCGAACGCATCCGCGGCCGAATGTCGGCCCTCTGTATTCTCGTTCTCTCTGTTCGTCATTGCATCAACTCCTCGGCTTCACGTCAAGGCCGACGAGGACCTTCTCCGTGTTCGAGAGGTCCCCGATGATCTTCCGGAGCGGCGGAGGCAGCTTCCGGACGAGCGTGGGGACCGCAAAGATCTGGTCGCCCCTGGCAAGCTGGGGGTGCTCGAGGAGATCGATCACCTCGATCTCGTACCTCCCGGCCAGATGCTCCTCGCAGATCCTCTTTAAGTTGGCGAACGCAGCAAGCGACTTCGGCGTCTGGCCGGCGACGTAGAGCCGTAAAATCCACTTTTCCCCGTTCTCCTCTCCGGCTGTCTTCTGTGTATTGGTCATCGCTCCACCCCGGCCTCCCCTCTTGTTGCCTGAACCTTTTTATCACCATCGGCAGCATCGGCTTTCCGCAGCCTCTCGATTGCCCGGGTGCCCGCATCGCTCGTACGCTGCCGGCGGCTCTCCGCCTCGATCATCCTCTGCAGCTCCTCCTCCCGCGAGGCAAACTCATCCTGCAGGAGAGCGATCCGGGCCCCCATGATGCTCCGTTCCCGCTCCAGTTCACGCTGCCGGGACGCGATCGCCTCGGCCCTGGCCTCTGCCTCCGCCTGTTCCTTCGCCTCCTGCACGAGCCGGGCGGTGCCCATGAACATGCCGGCAGGCCCTGCATAGACGTCGATGAGCTCGATGCCGCTATCGGTGATCCGGTATTCGCGAATCTGGTTGGAGTGCTCCATTCCCCGGGACTTCAGCACGTAGAGTCCGTGGTTGCGCTCCCCGGCAGACTCGATGTCCTGCAGCTGGATCAGGGTGTCGATGAGCGAGGAGACGGTGAGGTCCGGGGGTGCCAGCATCTCCCGCGTGTGGATCAGGTGGGTGAAGAGCGCGGTGATCCGGTTCGTCTTCAGGTAGTCGATCAGGCGCGTGAGCATGACCTTGATGTCTTTTGGTGAACTGATCGCGATGAGATCGGTCAGGGGATCGATCACCACGACGCCGGGCTGCCTCTCCCGGATCTGCTTCAAGAGCATGACGAGGTGCATCTCCAGGCCGTACATCGTCGGCCGGGAGGAGTTGATCTCGAGGAGCCCGCTCTCGATGTGGGGCACAAGGTCGATCCCGATCGACCGCATGTTGCGTACGATCTGGTCGGGAGACTCCTCGAAGGAGAAGTAAAGGCACTTCTCCCCGCGGAGGCAGGCGGCATGCACGAAGCTCACCCCGAAACTGGTCTTTCCGGTGCCGGGCGTCCCCGCGACCATGATCGTGCTGCCGCGGTAGAAGCCTTCACCATCGAGCATGGTATCGAGGCGCTCGACGCCGCTCGAGATGCGTTCGCTGCTGACGGTATGCGTAAGGCCGGTGGAGGTGATGGGCAGCACGGAGAACCCGGTCTCGTCGATCAGGAAGGGGTACTCGTTGGTGCCGTGGACCGAACCGCGGTACTTCACCACCCGCAGGCGGCGCGTGGAGATCTGGTCGTCCACCCGGTGGTCGAGGAGGATCACGCAGTCCGATATGTACTCCTCGAGGCCGTGGCGGGTCATGGTCGCTTCGCCGCTCTCCCCGGTGACGACAGCGGTAACGCCTCTATCCTTCAGCCAGAAGAAGAGCCGCCGGAGTTCGGCACGGAGGATGCCGGTATTGGTGAGGCCTGAGAAGAGCGACTCGATGGTGTCGAGGACGACCCTTTTCGCGCCGATGGAGTCGATGGCATAGCCGAGCCGGATGAAGAGCGCTTCGAGATCGAACTCCCCGGTCTCGATGAGGTCGCTTCGGGACACCTCTACGTGGTCGATCGCGAGCAGGTTCCTCTCCTGGAGATCGTTTAAGTCGTAGCCGAGCGATGCGACGTTCGAGACGAGGTCCCCGGGCGTCTCCTCAAAAGAGACGAAGACGCCGGGTTCCCCGAAATCCAGCGCGCCGTGTACCAGGAACTCTATACCGAACAGGGTTTTACCGGACCCCGCCCTCCCGACGACGAGGGTCGTCCGCCCTTTCGGCAGGCCACCCAGGGTGATCTCATCGAGACCCTGAATACCCGTCGGGCTTTTCGGCAACTCGATACGCGCCGGTCCCGGGGATTGTTCTGTGTCGTACATATATACCAACAGTAAAGTGCCTGTTGAATTTCAGGGATGTTAAATGTGTGTAGCGGTGGGGATGATGCGATGGGTCTGTATCCGTGCGTCTTTACGTCTCTCCCAACGGCGGGGCATCCCGGGCCGGTTACGAGCGATCGTATTCCCGGCCCGGGAGGAGCGTGGCCGTTTCAGACGTGCACGTTTACGCCGATCGGCCTCATCCATACGTATATCCCGGATCCAGGGGGGCTGGAGCGGCTTACTTCCAGGCATCTATGAATGACCTTATCTTCGAACGGCCATTACCCGTCGCGTTCGAATAGACCCCAGAACGCTACGAACGATCTTGTGGGGACACAGCGGCCGCGATATCAAAGACCGCCGCATACACGGAACGACGCGGCCCTTTTGCATGATTACCGATGGTTTTGAAACTTTGATAGTAGTTATTTCATGTTTGAGAGAAACTGGTTAAGGCTTAATGCTCCAATCTCGCTGATCCAGAAACGACAATAAACATCCCCGGGAATACCACGCAATGCAGGATCCGGAAAATCTCACCGATACGAACGCACCCCGTCTGCCGCGGGAGAAGGAACTTCTCCGCGTACTGGAGGAACTCTACGGGGGCTTTTCGGAGGCGGAAGAGGCGCTCTCGGCGATCCGGCGAGGAGAGGTCGATGCCTTCCTGGTCTCCACGGACGAGGGAGAGAAGGTCTACACCTTAAAGACCGCAGAGCAGCCCTATCGTATCCTCATCGAGCAGATGCAGGAAGGAGCGGCACTCGTTTCCGTCGACGGCACCATCCTCTACTGCAACCGGAGCCTGGCCCAACTGCTGAAAACGCCGCTCGAGAGGCTGATGGGCGAGTCGATCCACGCTTTCATCGCCCCAACGTCAGCAGAGAGTCTCCGCAGGATGCTTGAGGCAAACCCGTCCGGCAGTGCGGGCGAGAGCACGCTGCAGGCACGGGACGGCAGCCGGGTGCCGGTACACCTCTCACTGAAGCTGATGCCGATGGACGGGATACAGGTCTTCTCCCTGGTTGCCACGGATCTGACCGAACGCAAGCAGGCGGAGGAGACGCTGCAGAGAGCGCACGACGAGCTCGAGGAACGGGTCCAGGAACGGACGTCGGAACTCGAACGCGCCAACACCCGGCTCCAGAGCGAGATCGTGGAGCGCAAGCGGGTGGAGGAAGAGCTCCAGTCCATCGCCCGGTTCCCTGCCGAAAATCCCAATCCAACCCTGCGGCTTGACAACGGGCGCACCATCATCTATGTCAACAGCGCAGCCCGGGCAACATTTGCAGAGGCGTTCGCCGGCCCCGGCACGGATGCCCCCGAGGATATTGCCGCGATAGCAGAAACAGCGCTGGCGTCCGGTGTCCGCCAGGAGGTGGAGCACCATATCGGTGCCGAGATCTACCTTCTCACATTTGTTCCGTTCACGGATCGTCACTACGTGAACGTATACGGGAGAAATATCACCGAACGCAAGCGAGCGGAAGAAGCGCTCCAGGAGAGTGAAACCCGGGAACGGCGGCGAGCGTCGGAACTGCAGACCGTTATGGAAGCGGTGCCGGCCGGGATCTTCATCGCGCCCGATCCCGAGGGGCGCACCATGTACGGCAATCACGCGGCTTACGATCAGATGCGCATGCCGCCCGGGAGCAACCTCTCAAGATCGGCGCCCGACGGCGAGCGGCCGCTACATTTTCGCGTGATGAAAGACGGCGTCGAGATCCCGCCGGAGGAATTGCCCGTTCAGAAGGCTGCCGCCACCGGCCGGCCGGTGGACCGGGCCGAATTCGACCTGGTCTTTGACGACGGGACGGTGCGGCAACTGCTCGGCAATGCCGTGCCGTTGCCGGATGAGAACGGCGGGACCCGGGGCGCAGTGGGGATCTTTCTCGACATCAGCGACCGCAAGCGGATGGAGGAAGCATTGCGGCAGAGCGAACAGTCCCTCGCGACGGAGCTCGACGCCGCCCGGCGCCTCCAGCAGGTCAGCACGCAGATGATCCAGGCCGACAGGGTCGAGGCGCTTTACGAAGAGATCCTCGACACCGCGGTGACTATCCTCGACGCCGACTTCGCGAGCATCCAGATGCTTTACCCGGAACGCGGAACCGCGGGTGAGCTTCGGCTCCTGGGCCATCGCGGATTCACCGAAGAGGCTGCCCGGTTCTGGGAATGGGTGCGCCCGGACTCCGAGAGCTCCTGCGGTAAAGCCCTCCTCACCGGGCAGCGCGTCATCATCCCGGATGTCCTGCACGCCGAGTTCCAGGCCGGCAGCGCCGATCGGGAGGTATCCCTCCAGACGGGTATCCGTGCAGTGCAGACCACGCCGCTCTACTCGCGTTCCGGCACCCTGCTCGGCATGCTCTCCACGCACTGGCGCCGGCCGCACGAACCCACGGCAAACGAGCTGCTCTCCATCGATCTTCTGGCGCGCCAGGCGGCGGATCTCATCGACCGCAAGCGTGCCGAAGAGGCCCTGCGCCGGAGCGAGGAACGGTTCAGGCTGCTCACCGAGAATGCCTCCGATATCGTCGTCGTTCTCGATGCAGGCGGAAACATCTCGTATGCAAGCCCGTCGGTGAGACAGGTCGGGGGGTATGCGCCCGAAGAACTCATCGGGAGAAGCGCCCTCGAACTGACGCATCCCGACGATCTGCCGGCGGTGGTGAACGCCCTCTCCACTGTTGCCGCCCGTCCGGAGGACAGGGTCACCCTCGAAGTCCGGCTTCGGCACAGTTCGGGAGAGTGGCGAAACTTCGATGTGATCGGTATCAACCTCTTAAAAGAGCCTGCTGTCCGTGGTTTCGTGGTGAATGCACGCGACATCACCGACCGGAGGAGGGCAGAAGATGCCCTCCGGGAAAGCGAGGAGAAGTTCCGGGCTCTTGTCGAACACTCACTCGACGGTACGCTCATCCTTGATCTGGAGGGGACCATCCTCTTCGCGAACCACGCCGCAGGCCGGCTCGCCGAGATCGAGAACCCCGACGAACTCATCGGGAGAAACGTCATGGAGTTCATTGCCCCCGTTTCACTGGACGATGCGCTCAGGGACTTCGAGCAGGTGGCAAAAGGGATCGACGCGTATGTTGCACGCTATAAGGTCCTCACGGTGACGCAGGAGGCACGGTGGATCGAGAGTATCGGAAAAACCATTCTCTTTGGTGGCGCTCCGTCGATCCTCATCTCGCTCAGGGACGTCACCGAACGGCAACGGGCGGAAGAAGCGCTTGTCCGCCGCACCGAAGAACTTGTCCGGAAGAGCGCGGAGGTGGAAGCTGCACGCGACGAAGCGCATATGTACCTCGACATCATGACCCACGATATCAGGAACGTGAACAACGTCTCGGGCATGTATGCCGACCTCCTGACCGAGCTCGCCTACGGCGACCTGAAGGCCTATGCGGAGAAGCTGCAGGCCAGCATCGAACGGAGCAACGAGATCCTCAGGAACGTCGCCACCGTCCGGAGGGTGCACGAAGAGGAAACCGGCCTTGTGCCGATAAACCTCGACGCAGTCATCCAAAACGAGATCAGCAGGTTCCCCGAAGCATCGATCGACTACCTTGACCCGCAGGTCGAGGTGCTGGCGGACGGTCTCCTCCCTACCGTCTTTATCAACCTGATCGGCAACGCCGTGAAGTTCGGCGGTCCCGATGTTACGATCACCGTCCGGGCGGAGGTGCAGGACGGGGAGGTGCTGGTCTCGGTCGAGGACACCGGTCCGGGCGTGCCGGACGAGGTGAAGGCGAAACTCTTCCGCCGGTTCGAGCGGGGCATGGGACGGGGAAGCGGCGAGGGTCTCGGGCTGTTCATTGTCCGGACGCTGGTCGAGCGCTACGGCGGGAAGGTCCAGGTCGAGGACCGGGTGCCCGGCCGGCCGGCGGAGGGGGCGGCGTTCAGGTTCACGCTGAAGCTGGCCGCGTAAAGGTGTGTCCTTAGCACCGCCTGCCGCTAAAAGGAGGCGGCACTCCCACGCACGAGGCCGCCCGCCGGACGTCTCCGGTTCATCGAACGGACCATTCCTGACGACCTATGGCGGTCTTCCGGAACCTGAGGAAAGGTTTATCGGCGGACATGCCGTCCCTATCTTTAGGTGAGTTCGAATGCCAGAATCATCTTACTGTGGATACTGCGGGCGGGAGTTCCTGCTAAAGGAGCGAGCCGCAGGCGAAAGCGGACTGTTCTGCAGCGCGGAGTGCCTGGAAGCGGCGGCGAAGCGGGATGCCGGGGAGACCGGGCGCCGGCCGGAGAGATTCCTGGTCTCGGGTCAGTCACCCTGGAGCAAGTAACCCTGCAGGACGGGATCTCCCTCGCCGTGAGGGCGCGTGCGTAGTGGTGCAGAGCGGCATGCACCGTCGGGGAGTGGATACTTCGGTGCGGTGACGCACGATCTTGCAGCGCAGAGCGCGGGCAAGATCAATACTGCGCCCACGAAGGTAAGCAACCGGCGGCTTTGGCACTGAAGAGAACACGGGGATGAAAAACCAGGGTGCAACGGAGCGCTGTTCTGTTGAAAAGGTAGAGAACGGAGACGCCGCCAACAGGACTCGAACCTGTGACATGCTGGTTAACAGCCAGCCACTCTACCAACTGAGTTATGGCGGCACTGGAATAAGTGCTCTACAATGTCTCGTCTGAATCGTATTAAACGTTACGGGAATTCTCTTTCCGGATAACCTGCAGGAGATCGATCAGTTCGTCGACCTCGACGTCCAGGGTGGAAAGAAGGTCGTCCACGAGCGGTGTCGCCACCGCACCGGCCGGCGAGGCGCGGATATACCCCTCCTGTTCGAGGACCCGCAGCGAGTAGCGGACCCGGTGGTAGGGGAGATCCAGGATCTCGGAGAGCTTCATGATGCCGATCGGCTGGTGCTCCACGACCGCCCGGATCACCTCAAGGTGCCTTGAGACGAGTTCTATCTCGGATTTGAGTTTTGCAAGCATCTTATCCGCCTTCAGGTACGGCAGGTTCGCGCGTTAAGGTTGTTCGTGCAGCCAGGCCTTCGTCAGGGCGTAGTGCTTCCGGAACGAGATGGAGAAGGCCGCCCCGACGGCGAGGAGGAGGATGCCGATCAAGAGGCCGGGGGTTCCCTCGGGAGCGAACCGGAAGAGGACGAAGGCCGCCATGGCAAAACACAGGACGATGATGTTCAGCATGACCGTCAGTATCACGAACCTGCCCTTGAAGGCCTGTCTGGTTGCCTCATCCATTATTCATACTTGAACGCGGTGGTAAAAGTACTTGTGGTTTCAGCGAGAGAGTTGGTTGAATGAACGGACTGGATCTGGCTATCCGGGATGCAGGGGCAGCAGCATATGCGGCTTACGGCTCGTCTGCAGATGCCAACGTGCGCTACCTCACCCGGTTCCGCACCACCGACCCCGTGGTCTACGTGGCAAAGCCGGGCGAGCGCGGGATGATCGTCGTCCCGCAGATGGAGCACGAACGGGCGGTCCGTGAATCATCTGCAGCGGTCGTCACCCGCGCCGATGCCGGCTACCTCGAGTACATCAAGGCCGGAGAGCCGCGCTGGCGGGCGACCGCCCACATGATCGCGGATCTCGCCGGCGGCCCCGTCCTCGTCCCGGCGAACTTCCCGCTCGCCCTCGCCCGGGAACTCGAATCGTTCCACCCGGTTGTGCTCGATGCCGCCGGAGCCGTCGAGGGGATGCGGGCGGTCAAGACGCCGGAAGAGATCGAGCGCATTCGCTCGGTGCAGCGGGCCACCGAGGCCGCGATGGACCGGGGGATCGCGCTCATCCGGTCTTCCGTCCCGAAAGGGGGCATCCTCCACCGGGACGGCCGCCCCCTCACCTCCGAAGACGTCCGTGCGGAGATGCACACCTTCCTCCTCGTCCACGGATACCGCGGCGCCGATACCATCGTCTCCTGCGGCCCCGACACCGCCCTCCCGCACAGCCCCGGCACCGGACCTCTCCGCGAGAACGAACCGATCGTCATCGACATCTACCCGCAGGACGAACTGACCGGTTACCACGCCGACATGACCCGAACGGTCGTGAAAGGCGAGCCATCCCCCGCGATCCGGGAGATGTACGACGCCGTCCGGGACGCACAGGCCCTCGGCGCATCGATGCTCCGCGCCGGGGCCGTCGGCGCCGACCTTTACCGCGCGGTGGTGGAGTTCTTCCGCGACCGCGGCTACGAGAGCAACACGCAGGGGTTCACCCACAGCCTCGGCCACGGCATCGGCCTCGAGGTGCACGAGGAGCCGTCGCTCGGCCCCCAGGGAGGGGTGCTCGTCCCCGGAAACGTCGTCACCGTCGAACCGGGGCTCTACTACCCCGGGACCGGCGGCGTCCGCCTGGAGGACATGGGCGCGGTGACGGAGACGGGATTCGACCGGTTCACCCAATACGGAGAGGAGCTCACGCTATGATCATGGATGACGAAGTTTACGACGCCTACCGGGAAGCAGGGGCGCTGGCAAGGAAGGTGCTCCGCCGGGGTGCGGGCCTCGTGAAGGAGGGGGCGGGCCTCCTCGATATGGTCGAAGAGACGGAGAACATGGTGGTCGAAGAGGGGGCGCAGCTTGCCTTCCCCTTAAACGTCTCCTTCAATGAAGCCGCGGCGCATGACACCGCCATGCCCGGCGACGAGAGGACGTTCTCACGCGGCGACCTCATCAAGGTCGATCTCGGCATACACGTCGACGGCTATATCGCCGACACCGCCATGACCGTCGACCTCGGCGACCACGGGGCGCTCGTCGAGGCATCACGGGCTGCCCTCGAAGCCGCCATCACCACAGTCCGCCCGGGGGTCGTTGCCGGGGAGATCGGAGCGGCCATCCAGGCGGCGATCGAGGAGCACGGCTACAAACCGGTCGCAAACCTCACCGGTCACGGCCTCGACCGCTACGACCTCCACGCAAAGCCCATGATCCCGAACGTCGCCATGACCGGCGGGGCCGTCATCGATGAGGGAATGGTCTTTGCAATCGAGCCCTTTGCCACAACGGGGTCGGGTAAGGTCGGCGAGGCGGCGCGCGTGGAGATCTACAAGCAGATCGCAGCCCGCCCCGCACGCCTCCCGTCGGCAAAGCGGATCCTTGAAGCCGCCCGGCCGCGGCGGGGGCTCCCGTTCTCCCGCCGCTGGGTTCCCGGCGACAAGGTGGAGATCGGGCTTTCCACGCTTGTTCGGGCGGGAATCCTCCATCCCTTCCCGATGCTGCACGATGTGCCCGGATCGCTCGTCTCGCAGGCCGAGCATACCCTGATCGTCACCGAAGAGGGGTGCGAGGTCACCACCCGGTGAGTTATGCTTATTGATAGCGCGCGCAAATATGTCTGCTCATACGCATGACCAGTGACACGGGTACGCGCGAAGTCCTCGCCATCATGGAACTCCTGCTCACAGCGGAGATATTCAACCGGAACGAGGAACTCGGCATCAATGACCTTCACCCGCGCTGCCGGGAGTTTTTCAGCGCCGGGAGCGGCGGGAGCCCCGAGGTGAAGCGTCCTCTGATCGTGAGCGAGGGAGCGATCAAGAAGGTGCTCGGCAGCACTGATGCCGTCTGCCAGGCTGTTCGCGCAAACCCGTTCGTCGGCTACGACGAGTTCGGGCAGCGCCTGAGCCTGCCTTCGCTCGACGCGGCCGCAACATGGTTCCTCAAGAGAGGCGGCGAGGAAAGGGTCGGGGAGAACCCCGTGCTCGCATACTTCTTCGAGGGGAGAGACGGCACCGCCGCCCGGTACCAGGACGTCCGGGCGAAGATCCCCCGGTTCGAGGACACGAAGGAGTACATGGAGGCGAAGGTATCCCGGCTCATCGCAGGGAGCGAGGAGATGCGGGAGGCACGCGACCTCATCATCATCAGCGCGCCGGACGAGGTCGAATTCTCGCTTGCAAAACTGGTCTGCACCCCGCGGCAGGAAGAGATCATCAAGAAGATCGGCGTCGCCCTCGAGCACCGCGACTTCTTAAAGCAGCACAAGATCTACGAGTTCGGCCGGCTCCTCTTCGTCGGCCCCCCCGGCACCGGGAAGACCTCGCTTGCGCTCGCGATGTCCCGGGAGCTCCACATGCCGGTGCTCGAGGTCCGTCTCGCGATGGTCACCTCCCAGTACCTGGGCGAGACCTCAAAGAACATCGACAGGATCTTCGACCTCGCAAAGAAACTCGCTCCTTGCATCCTCTTCATCGACGAGTTCGACTTCGTGGCGAAGACCCGGGTCAGCGACGACCACGGCGCGATGAAGCGGGCGGTGAACATGCTCTTGAAGAACATCGACCAGATCAGCTTCGTCAAGAACGGCGTCCTCCTCATCGGGGCGACGAATCACCCCCGCATCCTCGACGAGGCGGCCTGGCGGCGGTTCGATGAGGTGGTGGAGTTCCCGCTTCCCGACCGGGCGATGCGGCAGGCGATCCTGGAGAAGGTCGCCGCCACGATCGAGTGCGACTGCGACTTCGCGGACCTCGCCGCCCGGACGGAGGGATTCTCGGGCTCCGATCTGCGGATGATGATGAAAGAGGCAGTGATGTCGGCGCTGATGGAAGACCGGCACCGGGTCGACCGGGTGGACATCGAGCAGGGTCTCCTCAGGGTCGAGGAGAGGAACGTTATCCGGACAGGGCGCTGACAATGCGGATCACGCTCCTCGGGACTGGCGACGCCATCGGGACGCCGAAGGTCGGGTGCGACTGCGAGAACTGCCGGGCGATGATCGCGGCGGGGAGATCGAGGCTCCGGACGTCACTCCTCGTCGAAGCAGGGGGGGAGCACATTCTCATCGAGTCGTCGCCGGACCTGCGCCAGCAGCTCCTCCGGGCCTGCTCGCCGCACATCGACGCGGTTCTCTGGTCCCACGGCCACTACGACCATTTCATCGGGTTCGGCGAGTTCTACCGGGTGCAGAAGGTGCCCCCGGCCTACGCGCCGCCGCAGGTGATGGACTACTGTTCGGACTACCTCCACTTTCTGCCGTTCGAGAAGCACCCGGTTCCGGAGTATGAACCGTTCGACCTCTTCGGCGTCACCTTCACGTTCTTTGAAGTAAACCACCCGCCGGTCCATACCTGCGGGCTCCTCCTGGAGCACGACGGTGTTGTGGTAGCCTATACCGCCGACACGCGGGAGGATATCCCGAAAGTGAGCCGGGATCTCCTCGAAAAGACCGATATCGACCTCCTCTTCGTCGACGCCATCGCCCCTGAGGGCTACGCCATCAGCAAGCACATGAACTACGCCGAGGCGGTCCGGTTCGCCCGCGACATCGGGGCCCGGGACTACCGGTGCGTCCACATGAGCCACCTGGTCCCGCCGGACATGCCGCACGCCGGATACGATATGGAGACGTTCTGCTGGGAATAAGGCCCGGGAAAGCCCTCGGGCCCACTGTTGATCCGTCCGGTTAAAAACAGTAATTCATTCTTTCCTTGCGACATAGAACGTGACCATCCCGCTCGCCCCGGTCCCGTCGTCCGGCAGGAGGTTTTCGTGCAGAGACACGACGGTAAAACCCTGTTTGTTAAGGATGGGCTCCAGATCCTCCTGACGGGAGTAGTGCGTCCAGAAACGATATACCGCCGGCGGGTCCGATTCCGAGCAGACAGTATGCTGCTGGAGGATAACGTTTGCCTCTTCGTAATGGAACGTCTCCGAAAGGGCAAGGTAGGGCGCGTTTTTCCAGAACCCGGTATCGGCGGCTTCCCAGGATCTGCCGGGAACCTTCAACGTGCCCGGTGCGTTCGGGTTGAGGGTATCAAAGACGAACAGCCCGCCCGGTTTGAGGGCACGATGGATCTTCTTCAACAACCGGGTCCGATCCTCGGGAACAAGCACGTCGAAGTCGCAGAAGATCATCATCGCCAGGTCGAACCGGCACTCGAAGTCCATGTGCAGGTAATTCCGGTGGGCATAATCGATGTTCAGGTTTCTCCGGGCCGCCTCCCGTTTCGCGTAAGCAACGGATCGTTCTGAATAATCCACGCCGGTCACCAGGTGGCCGTGTTCTGCAAGCATCTCGCAGTACAGGCCCGGGCCGCACCCGAGGTCCAGTATGGTATTCTCTCCGTCGTGCAGATGCGTCTCTATCCACTGCACGGTTCTCCGGACAGTATCTTTCTTCCTGCTTGCTGCATCGGTCTCCTGACTGAGATGCATCTCCAGAAGATGCCCGGAGATTACCCGCCACAAAGAGAGGGGCGTTTTGTTATGTCGGGGATATTCGATACCCGCATGGTGTTCTCCGTTCTCGTAAGATGGCATTCACAGCGACTAATTTTTTTCCTGCCCCTGAATAACAGAACCGGGGGTGCCGGACTTCCCCGGCACCCCGCCCCACCCATACATATAATCTCTCCCGGGACCAAACATAGGGTGCGTATGGCCATGAAACTCAAACTCCTGGAGCTGACTGACGACAAGGCCCGAATCCTCTTTGAGGGCGAAGGGAAGACCTACATAAACGCGCTCGCCGCCGAACTCATCAACGATCCCGATGTGGACGTGGCGCAGCACAGACAGGTATTCCTGTTCGCGGACCCCGAACTGGTCGTCACCACGGTCAACGGCCGGTCTCCTCTTCTTGCAATAACGGACGCGGCAAAGCGGCTCTCCGGCGTAGCCGGCGAACTCCTCCGGCAGATGGAAGCGCTCGAGACCGCATAAACGGGAACCCTCACGAGGCAGAAACCCCCACGAGGCGGTTATGAAAAAGAGTGCCGAAGGCTTCGCCCGGGTTGCCCGGGAAGTCTTTGCCCCCATCTACCCCGTCATCGCAGAGCAGGCGCTCGCGTGGTCCGGGATACGGAACGGGATTGCGCTCGACGTCGGCAGCGGCCCCGGCCTCCTCTCCCTCGCGTTGACGGAAAAGAGCAGCCTCTCCATCATCGCGCTCGACGCCGACCCGGCGATGTCCCGGATTGCCCGGACGACCGCCGCCGAGAGTGCGGGCCGGGTGGTCCCGGTCACCGGGGACGTTCACTGCATGCCGATCCGGGACAATACCATCTCGCTCATCGTCAGCCGCGGCTCGATATACTTCTGGGAAGACCGGCCGCGGGCGTTCCGCGAGATCGAACGGGTGCTCCGGCCCGGCGGCGTCGGGTTCATTGGCGGCAGCTTCGGGACGCCCGAACTCCGGGAAACGATCTTTACAAAGATGCGGCGGCGAAACCCGAACTGGGACAGCGACGTCGCCCGGCGGAGCGGGCGGGCGACGCCCGATACGCTTCGCCGCGAACTTGCAGAGAGCGGCGTGGCCCACGCCCGGATACGGGAGGAGGAAGAGGGGATGTGGGTGGAGATCAAGAAAGACGCGATCAGTCCACGCGCTCGGTGAAGATGATCGTCCCGGCGATCCGGGTGATCTTTACCTTCACGGTCTGGCCCGGTTTTGCATTCGCGACGTACATCGTGTAACGGTCGATCTTCACCACGCCGTCGCCGCGCTTCGAGAGGAACTGCGGGGTGACGTCCATGATAGCGCCCTCGGTCGGTTTCGAGGCTGCAGAGGGATCCGCCACCGCCTTTCGCTTCCTTACCGGCCGGTGGCCGCCGCAGGCGTCGCACCGCAGCGTCAGGACCCGTTCGGTCTTAACGAGGCGAGTATCGGGCTTTCCGCACTCCGAACAGATGACGTAGTCGTCGACGTAGCCTTTGATGATCGTGTTGATCTGCTCCTGCTCGAACTTCCCCGAGAAGACGGCCCGCGTCCCTTCGATCTTGCCGGCGGTGCCGAGCTCCCCGAGAAGGTGCTTCATCAGGTGGTCCTGGTCGCGCCGGAGGATGCTCGCAATCTCAGCGAAGTTCTCAAGGACCGTGGTCTTCCCCTCGACGAAGGCGCGGGCGGCAGGAACGGTGAACCGATCTTCAAACTCCGTCGGCTCCGTGATATTGGTATAGGCCTCCTTCAGAAGGTCTTCGTATGACGGGGTCATACCCCACTATTTGTCACGCGACGTCAAAAAGTGAGTACCTCATAAGGGCTTACGCACGCTTATGCCGATGAGCCGCCCGCCGGCCTCATATCCTGTTGCCGGCACGGGACCTCGCGCTGCTGCAAAAACCCCGGACGGCGCGCTATCAAACGACCGTCCCTTCTTTTTTACCGGCTGCCCGGACGAGATCGGCCAGGACCTCCACCGCCTCCGGCTTTTTCGCGTCCCCCGCCGTGAGCGGGACAGCCCCCCTGACATCGGCACCCCGATCCGCAAGCATCTCCTCCAGCCGCTCGAGCGTCCCCCTCGGCGCCCCGCGTGAGGTGCAGAAGGCGACCGCGGCCTTCCCCTCGATGCCCACGAGAGCGCTGATCGCGGCGTTGATCGCAGGTGTCGGGTTGCCGGCCCATACAGGGGTTCCGACGACGACGGTGCCGTAACCAGAGACGTCGATGACGGCCGGCTCTATCTCGTTCTTTTTCCCCTGCGCGGCCCGTGGAGCACCTTTCAGGTACATCCCCACCTTCGAGTAGCCTGCAAGGTCCTTTACCTCGATGAGATCGGCGCCGATCAGGGCGGCGACCTGTTCGGCGACGGCGCGGGTGGTGCCGGTCTCCGAGTGGTAGATGATGCAGACGGACATACCGGAGAGTGGCGCGGCCGGGTATAAACGGGTATCGGGCGTGGCCGCGCGAAGCAGCTCTCGTGGACCGGCTAGGCCTCGTTGCCTCTTACATAAGTCGGCACCTCACGCGAAGCCGCGAAGGCGCGAAGGATGGTAGCAGACCCGTATGCTGGACTTCGCGTTCTTCGCGCCTTCGCGCGAGGCCACTATGCACTGTAGGACAATCGGCCAAAAAGGGTGGATATTACTTCTTGAACTGCGGCATAAACGAACGGAGTTCCTTCCCGACCTCTTCGATCAGGTGCTCCTCGTCCGCCCTTGTAAGCGCGTTGAAGACCGGGCGGTTCACCATGTTCTCAAGCATCCACTCCTTCGCGAATCTGCCGTCCTGGATCTCCTCGAGGATCTCCTGCATCGCCGCGTAGGTCTCCGGCCCGATGACGCGGGGGCCGCGGGTCAGGTCGCCGTACTGGGCGGTGTTGCTGATCGAGTCGCGCATCTTCGTAAACCCGCCCTCGTAGATCAGGTCGACGATGAGCTTCGTCTCGTGCAGGACCTCGAGGTAGGCCATCTCGGGCGCATACCCGGCGTCCACCAGGGTCTCGAACCCGGCCTTGATGAGCGAGGTGATCCCGCCGCAGAGAACCGCCTGCTCCCCGAAGAGATCGGTCTCGGTCTCCTCGGCAAACGTCGTCTCGAGCACGACCGCGCGGGTTGCGCCGATCCCCCGGGCGTAGGCGAGCGCGATGGCGTGCGCCTTCCCCGTGGCGTCCTGGTGAATGGCGATGAGAGCCGGGACCCCTTTTCCCTCCTCGTAGGTCCGCCGTACCATGTGGCCGGGGCCTTTCGGGGCGACCATGACCACATCGACGGTGGGCGGGGGGACGATCTGGCCGTAGTGGATGTTAAATCCGTGCGAAAACATCAGGCAGGCGTTTTCTCTGATATTGGGGCTGATCTCGGCGCGGTAGATGGCCGCCTGGTTCTCGTCGGGGAGGAGGATCTGGATGATATCGGCACGCTTGACTGCGTCGGCCACGGAATAGACCTCGAAACCGTCCTCGGATGCTCTCTGCCAGCTGCTGCCGGGCCGCAGGCCGATGACGACCCGGCACCCGGAATCACGCAGGTTCAGCGCCTGTCCGCGACCCTGGGAACCATAGCCGATGACGGCGATGGTCTTGCCCTCCAGGGTGCCGGGGTCTGCATCGGACTCGTAGTATTTTTGCACCATAGGTTCTCACTCCCCGGTTGGGCAGCAAACCTGATAAATATTATATCAGAGAACCCCGGTGGTGCACTGTGGGTCATTTTAAGGTTGATGAAGAGAAACCCTACTTACTATACGTTATTGAGGATTTGTAATGGAACTGCCAGATGTCCAGTCCAGCCTGCCGGAGGTCCGTATCAACCTGACCAGGGTGGGCGTCAAAAACGTCCAAAAACTCGTTGAAGTCGCCCGACCCGGTAAGCGGCCGGTAATCTTCATCTCCAAATTCGACGTCTTTGTCGACCTTCCGGGGAGTCTCAAAGGTGCAAACCTCTCCCGGAACTTCGAGGTGATCGATGACGTGCTGCAGCAGGCTATCGACGGTGATGTAAAGGAGATCGAGGAACTCTGCAGCGCGGTGGCGAGGAAACTCCTCGACCGGCACGAGTATGCGGAACGGACCGAGGTCCGGATGCGGAGCCAGTTCATGGTCCGGCGGGAGACGCCGGTCAGCGAGACGAGCTGCCATGAGGTCGTGAACGTCCACGCGAGAGCAGTAGCCCAGAGGAACGAAGGAAACCCGATCATCCGAAAGAGCATCGGCGCAGAAGTGACCGGGATGACCGCCTGCCCCTGCGCCCAGAACATCATGAAGGACCATGCGCTGCATGTCCTCGAGACCCTCGGCGTTGAGGAGGAGAAGATCGAGGCGTTCTTCGACGAGGTGCCGATGGCCACCCACAACCAGCGCGGACGGGGTTTCCTCTGCATCGAGATCGACGACGATCAGCACATCAGCCTCGAGAAGATCATCAAGATCCTGAAGGATTCCATGAGTGCGCGTATCTACGAGCTCCTCAAGCGGGGCGACGAGAGCTACGTGGTGATGGAAGCCCACAAGAACCCCCGGTTCGTTGAAGACTGCGTTCGCGAAATGGCCCGCAAAGTGATCGCGCAGTTCAGGGATCTCCCCGGAGACTCGGTGGTCACCATAAAGCAGACGAACGAGGAGAGTATCCATCAGCATAACGCTTACGCGGAGCGAAAAGCGACGATCGCGGAGCTCATCGCAGAGATGGACGAGGGCACATTATAAACAGAATATTATTAAATAATTTTTATAGGTGGTTAACACATTTTGACGTTTTTTGTTACGTTTTGTATAAGCCGTAACATTTCAAAAAGTTCCTGAGCGAAAGTTATAAACTCTGTTTTCTTCATAATCCCTGATGACGTACTTGCGTACGTTTTCAGTACAGAATTGTGTGGTAACACCAGTATAGTGTTCAGAACATCATAATATCGGAATGAGGCGATATATTTGTCGAAAGTTGTAGAGATTTCCCCAACAACGAGACATGAAGGCCATTCAAAGCTCGTTCTGAAGGTCAACGATGACGGCATCGTCGAGCGTGGAGACTGGCTCAGCATCACCCCGGTGAGGGGAGTCGAGAAACTCGCCATCGGCAAGACGATGGAGCAGGTTCCAAAGATCGCATCCCGCGTCTGCGGTATCTGCCCCATCGCGCACACCCTTGCGGGTGTCGAGGCGATGGAGGCATCCATCGGGTGCGAGATCCCTGAGGATGCAAAACTGCTGCGTTACATCCTGCAGTGTGCCAACAGGATGCACAGCCACGCCATCCACAACATCCTGTCCCTCCCGGACATGTACATCCCCGGGACCGACGTAAAGATCAACCCCTTCACCAAGGAAGAACCGGTCAGGAGCGTTGCTCTCCGGATCCAGCGGCTCCGTGAGATCGGCCAGACCATCGGCGAGATCGTCGGCGGAGAGGCAATCCACCCGAGCAACCCACGGGTCGGCGGTATGTACAAGAACATCACCCCGCGTGCGAAGGCGAAGATCTACGACCTCGCGAAGGAATCCCGGGTGCTCGCTCAGGAACAGATGGAGTTCATGATCGCGGTCTTCCGGAACTACCAGAAGCGCGACTGGTCCGAAGTCGGTGGCGTCGAAGTCCCGATCCCTGACGACCTCGGCTATCACAACCAGGGCTACATGGCCACGGCGCCGGTCTACGGCAGCTCGAGCCTCGACGAGACCCCGATGTGGTTCCCCGAGCGGTTCACCGAAGTCCGCCCCTGGGACTGGTATATGGGCGAGGTTGAGATCGACGAAGCCGACCCGAACTACCCGATCGGCGGCACCACCCCCGTCGGAACCAAGGCCTGGCCGCAGATGGAAGCCTGCACCGGCGTCCCGCTCTACGATGGCCAGCCCGTCGAGGTCGGACCGCGTGCACGTCAGGCCATCTTCAAGAACTACGATGAGAAGGGCACCATCGGCCTGCAGGTTGCACGCCAGATGGAGTTCCCCGAGACCGCCTACGGCATCATCGACGCGCTCGACGCGCTCGACACCTCCGGAAAGGTAGTCGCGGACGAGATCCCGCAGGGCGACGGATCCCTCGGATGGGCCGCGAACGAGGCTCCCCGTGGAACCGATGTCCACCTTGCCAGGGTCAAGGACGGCCGGGTGCAGTACTTCGGGATGCTCGTCCCGACCACCTGGAACTTCCCCACCTGCAGCCGTGCACTGACCGGTGCACCCTGGCGGCTTGCGGAAGTCATCATGCGTGGATACGACCCCTGCGTTTCCTGTGCGACGCATATGCTGGTGATCGACGAAGACAAGAGACTGGTGGCCCAGAAACTCATTCAGTGAGCGTACACGCATGCTATTCCGTGAGATCGTGATCGCAGGGTGCGGCAACCCCCTCTTCGGAGATGACGGGTTCGGCCCTGCAGTCGTCGAAGAGCTCCAGAAGTTACAACTGCCCGACAACGTCAAGGTTCTCGATGCCGGCCTTGGCGCCCCTCATTTCCTCTTTACATTGATGGAGGATGCGGAGGTGCCGGTGAAGAAGCTGATCATCATCGATATCGCCGATTTCGGCGCCAACCCCGGTGATGTGACAAAGCTCCGGCCCGAAGACCTGCCGCCGGGCGCCTACCGGGATGCCCACTCATGGGACCTTTCCGAGCCCTTGCAGCGTTTAAAGGACGTCATCGATATCACGATCATCGGGTGCCAGCCCAAGCGTGTCGCGAGCCATGAGTTTGAACTGGGGCTCACTGAGGAGGTTGAGGGTGCCATTCCCAAAACAGTGCGTATCGTACTGGAAGAGATTGGGGTAGAATATGGGGCTGCTATCAACCATCAAGGAACGCATCTTTGGGCGTCGCCGGGAGAAACCAGCGGAGATGCCGGGGAGAAGGCCTGAGGCGGATTCGGCGGCTACCCAGCCGCAGACGGAGCCTGAGGTAAAACCTGCGGCGGGTCAGCCGCAGACGAAACCCACGATGAAGCCCTCTGATGTGATTGTAGAAGAAAAGGTGGAAGTTGTACAAAAGGAGGAAAAGCCTGTGGCAGAAAAGATTTCGATAGGTGAATTACACCTGAGCGGATGTACGGGATGCCTCGTTACCCTTGCGGATAACTACGAGGGTCTTTTCAAGCTGCTCGATGATTATGCGGATCTGGTCTACGCATTGACCCTGGTCGACGTGCGCCACGTGCCCGAGATGGACGTGTGCCTGGTCGAGGGTTCGTGCTGTCTGAACGACAAGATCTCGGTAGAGGAACTGAAAGAAGCAAGGGAGAAGTCGAAGGTGCTCGTCGCCTACGGCGCCTGTGCCGCCTACGGCAACATCACGCGGTTCTGCCGCGGCGGCCAGTGGAACCAGCCCGGCCACGAGGCATTCGTGCCCATCAGCGAGGTCGTCGACGTCGACCTCTACATCCCGTCCTGTCCCCCGTGCCCCCAGGAAGTCAGGAACGTCGCCGTCATGGCCTACCTGCTGCTGAAGGGCAACGACGAACAGAAGAACCTCGCGACCGCCTACCTGACGCCGCTGATGCAGCTCGCACAGCGCGGCAACGAGGCCTGCGGCTGCGACCTGATGTATGACGTCATCAACCAGGGCCTCTGCATGGGATGCGGAACCTGCGCCGGCACCTGCCCGGTCCGTGCCATCACCATGGAGTACGGCAAGCCGAACGTGAACCGCGACCTCTGTGTCAAGTGCGGCGCCTGCTACTCGCAGTGCCCGCGGAGCTGGTTCAACTTCGACGTCATGAACAACTACGAGGGCATCATGGCTGCCATCAAGGGAGCCATGCAGTGAGGTGAGAACAATGGACGTACTCGGTAACTACAAGTCCGTAATCTCGGCACGCTCGACCGACAGGGACATCACAAAGAAGTCCCAGGACGGCGGCATCATCACGACGCTCTTTGCCTATGCGCTCGAAGAGGGTATCATCGACGGTGCCATCGTTGCGGGCCCGGGCAACGAGCCCTGGAGGCCGGAGCCCATGGTCGTGACGACGAAGGCCGAACTTCTCGCCGCGGCCGGAACGCGCTACACCATCAGCCCGAACATCTCCCTGATCAAGGAGGCGACCCGCAGCTACGGTCTCGACCGCGTCGGTATCGTCGGTGTGCCCTGCCAGATCCAGGCTGTCCGGAAGGCTCAGCTCTACCCGATCGGCCTGCGCGACGTCGACGACAAGATCGCCCTTGCGCTCGGGATCTACTGTATGGAGAACCTCTCCTACCAGGCGCTCGAGGCAATCGTCGAGGACCACTGCAACCAGAAGATGGAGTCCGTCAAGAAGATGGACATCGGCAAGGGCAAGTTCACTGTCTACACCGAGCGTGGTGCAGTCAGCCAGATGCCATTAAAGCTGATCCACAAGTACGTGCAGCCCGGCTGCAACGTCTGCCTGGACTACGTCGCGAACCTCGCCGACATCTCGAGCGGTTCCGTAGGGAGCCCCGACGGCTGGAGCACGGTCTTCGTGCGGAGCATGAAGGGCAACGAGGTCTGGGACGGCGCCATGGCCGCCGGTCTCTTCGAGACGAAGCCGATTGACCAGGTCAAGCCCGGCCTCGACCTCGTCAAGAAGCTCGCGACCGAGAAGATCACGAAGAACCAGAAGAACGTGGATGCACGTAAAACGATGGGCCTCAAGGCGGACGGAACCCCCAAGGGTCTCCGGAACCCCTACGAGTCTCCCTGAAACCCTTTTTTTGGTCGTCCTGAACGGGCGGCAACCTGCATCATGCGAGTTCCGCGCGGCTGCCGGAAATTGCCTTCGCGGCTTCGCGTGAAGCCCTGCCATTCTCTTTGTATGCTACCTCATGTGAGGCCGTGTCAAGTCGCACTCTGTGATGCTGAACTCAACGACTGCGATAAGGTTTCAGCAGAACAGATGTAGGGTTCTCCGGCCTGTTCTGCAGACCCTGAGGTCCGGGCCATCATCTCCAGAAAAATCGAGGGTGGGGGCCGCCTCGCCGCGGTTATCCGGTCAGACCGGCGGGAGATGGCAGCGGCTCTCTACTGTCGTATGTTACTGTTGAAGTGTTTTCCGGGTATTGTGTTCGTATTCAGTCCCTGAACAGTACCTGGTAGGTTGCCGATTCTGCTCCAAAAAAGTCCCTGCAAAACTCTGCCGCCTTTGAAGGCTCGTATTCCTTGCAGCTGAAGATGTCGAGGTAGGCGGCGTTGGTCTCGTTCGCGAAGTGGCCGGATACCAGAGATGTTTCGATGAGCTGGGTCATGGAGAATCCTGCGACCCTCTCGCAGGGGCCGAAGTGGATGATCTGCGGTTCGCCGAACCTCTTCATGTCGATAAGGTCGCACAGTTCGATGATGAACCGGTGAATCTTCTCTGCGTCCCTGATCGACGCCGGGTCGCATCCCTTCAGGTCCACGCTTGTGTACAGTCCCCAGCAACCGCGCTGCTTGAACTGTGCAACGATCTCTGCGTCGCTTACGGTCTCTGCCATAACGCTGCCTGCAGCAGCGTTGTTTGTCATTACTTTACTAGCCATGATCTCACCTTCGAGAGGATCTACGATCGATTGATCTCTGTAATTTTTGATAGTTCTGATTTTAAACTTATCCATAGAGCCAATGAGAAATAGCGCGTATTTCGCTGTTAGGCATGAGCAATCCCGGGGTATCCGGAATTCTAAGGCTTATTCTTGACAGATTTTGAAATTGATGACTTTGCGAAGCCCATTTGCCCAGGAGTATGCCTTCAGCCACGATAAAATCATACCAAGTATGATTAAACACCGGTGCCAAATTTTTTTCCGGGCCCCCTGCTCCGGGGTTCCGCAGGCCATCGGGGCCGCAAAAACAGACTCTTTTTCCGGTAAGGTTTCCAGATTTCCTTTCAAGCATGAAAAACCGTTAAGCCCGGGTTTGAAAATATCCGTTCCCGCACCGGCCGGCATCCCGACCGAAAGGCAGCCGGGCGATGACTACGGAACCCCCCCTCCCGGGTCCCCGGCCCCGGCATCTTCACCACCGGACGCGCACCCCCGGCCCCCCATCGCGCCGCCTTTGAAGGGACTTCGGCATGACCCGCCGCAGGCAGGTACACTCACCGGGCCTCCGGGGGGCGGCGCCGGTGCGCACGCAGGACGTGGGCGTGGAGATCTTCGAGCGCGGGATACTGCCTGCCGCAGACCGGGCAGATGAACTCGCCCATCTCCACAACGTCGGGGGGCCTCCTCCTCCGCGGCGGCTCATCCGTCATCCACCCTCCGCCGCAATCTCCTCGATCGTCCGGTTGGAGATGACCGAGCGCGGCTCCGTCGCGACCGGATTCCTGGCCGGATCCGCCTCGGCATCGTCCATCTTCACGAGAAGCCAGGCCTCGCCCTTCCCGGTCCTGAAGCGGGTGAGGGCATACCCGCCCCGGATCTTCTCCCCCTCGAGCCAGAAGGACACGTGGCCCCGCCCGAGAGCCTCGGCGACACCGACCTCGCGCCCATCCTTCTCCGTGAGGTTCCGGTAGGTCCCCCGGTCCCAGACGAGGACCGTCCCCGCCCCGTAACTCCCATCCGGGATGACACCCTCGAAGTCAGCGTAATCGAGCGGATGATCCTCTGTCGGCACGGCGAGGCGCTTCTCCTTCGGGCTCGTTGACGGCCCTTTCGGGACCGCCCAGGACTTCAGCACCCCATCGGCCTCCAGGCGGAAGTCATAGTGGAGCGTGGTCGCTGCGTGCTTCTGGATGACGAAGACGGGATGGGAGGAAATCTCCCGTTCCCCCGGCGGCTCCGGCGTCCGGGAGAAATCTCTCTTCTCGCGATACTCATCAAGCGTGTCAGGGCCGGCCATACCAGAACTCCGGCGCTGCCGGGAGATAAGGGTTTTCCCGGTCAGGACTTCCGCCCGGATGTCGGAACGATCCTGACGTTCATCTTCTCCGAGCCGATGATCAGGATACCCTCCCCCGGCTGGAAGTTGAGGAGATCCTTCTCGCTCACCTCGAAGAACTTGCCGTTTTCCTGGGCCTGCTTCTTGTTCTCGGAGCGCATGCAGAACTTCACGGCGATGTTCGCGAGGATCTCCTCGTTGAAGTGGGCGATCAGCTGCGATGCAAGGATCAGCGAGACACCGAACTTCCGCATCTCGGTGGCGTACTTGTTTAAGACCGCCTTGATCGCCGTCTTCGAACCGCTCTTCTGGCTCACCAGGAGTTTCGCCTCGTCGACGATGACAAAGAGCCGGAACTTCGCCCGCTCGTCCTCCGTCCCGCGCGGGATCTCGCCCGTCGCCTGGAGGGTGTAGTAGATCCGCCGGAGAAATAGGTCCGCAAAGAGGTAGCGCAGGCTCTCCGGGAGGGCATTCAGGTTGATATGGGTGATCCCGCCGGAGAGGATCGTGGGGATCGAGATCTTCTCCTCCCCCGAGAAGAGCTTGTAGTCGAAGATGTCCTCGAGGTAGGCCGGGATCGCCTCGTCCTCGCAGTTCATGATCTCGCCTTCGATATCGTCGAAGTCGAGCACCCGCGTCCAGGTCTCGGTCTTGCCGGTGATCCCGGACATCCGGTAGCAGTCCTTGATAATGTTCTTGATCTTTCTGCGCTGCTGGATGCCGAGCGTCGGGAAGTTGATCGAGATGGCGTCGACGAAGTCCGAGGTGGCCCGGAGCGGGGTGATCTCGTCGATCTCGGGATCGAGCTCCAGCGGGTTGAAGTAATACTGCCCGCCCTCGCGGATCTTGTAGGACCGGATCTCCCCGTCGCTCGCGGCCATGTCACCGTGGAAGTCGATCAGGACGACCGGCATCGACTTTGCCGCAAGCTCCGAGGCGATGCACCGGATCGTCTCGGTCTTGCCGGCGCCCGAGCCGCCGAGGATGATCATGTGACCGTTGTTGAGCCGGCCCGGCGACCAGTCGACCCGCCGTCCGTCCGGCGCGTGGCCGAGGAAGATATCGAGTCCATTAGAACGAGCAGGTACCGGGTCCGGGGCGGGCCGGAGTACGGGGGCCGGCGGGGGTGTGACGAACCGGCGGAGCGCGGGCGGCGGCGGGAGCGGGAACTCTTCCTCCTCTTCTTCCGGCTCCTCCGTTTCGTCGGCGAAGAAGGCCTCGTCCCACCCGTTTTCCTCCTCCTCTTCGGCCGGGGGCACGGGCGCCGGGGGGGGGATCTCCTCCGGGACGGAAGCGGGCTCTTCACGGAGAGGGGGGAGAGGCTCCGCCGCCGGGGCCGGCCGGTCGATGGCGATCTTCTCGGCAACCTCGGCCATCAGCGCCCGTCCGAGGTCCTGGAGGCGCGCATCGTAGAGGTTCCGGTCCTTGACGATGAACCGGGCGAGGTCGACCCCGTCCTCCTCGCGAACCCCCTCGAGGACGTAGATCGCATCGGTGAGGTCCGGGAGCACCCGCGAGAGTTCGCGGCGGTGGGCCGGGGATGCACGGATACGGTCGTAGTCCTCGCCGCAGGCAAGATAACGTAGAACGGTGAACGTCGAGTAGAACGACTCAAGGAGCATATCGTAGTGCTCCCGGACATCCGGGTCGATCGTCTCGAGCATCCCCTTGAGGATGTACGCAAACTCCGGCGGAAAAGTGTAGACGACGCCATCGGCCCTGGACGCGTCGAGATCGTAGGCGTAGGCAAGGACCGCGCACCCGGCGGCCCTGAGCCGGGCGGCGAACCGCTCGCACTCAATAAACAGGCCGGGGCTGTTGTTGAGGAGAAAACTGACGAACGTCTCTTCGGTGCGGGGGAGTGCGGATGGGAATGTCTTGTTGATGTACGATCCCTTCACGGTCCCCGCGAGGAGGGCCGGAACGACCTCGTGGATATCGCGCGCCAGCCCCCGGATATCCAGTGCCCGGAGCCGCGCCTCCATCAGCGGCCGGGCGATCGCTTCTCCGGCAGAGGTGGCCCGGATCACCGTCGTGCCGTGCCATGAGGTGGACTCGATGAGACCGACCTGCCTGAGCGCAAAGAGCGGCCCCGACGTATAGGCGTAACAGCTCTGTTCGACCACGCCCTCCCCTTCTCCCCGGGATGACGCGCTGTTCTGGGCGATATAGATGTAGAGGAGCGTCTCGACGATGTCGCGGACCTCCTGCAGCCGGAAGTCCTGCAGGTATTCGATGACGGGGGGAGGGAACGACTCCACCAGGGTACGGGCCGCGACATCTGCATAGCCCATTGCTTTGAGTGCTTCGGTAAGGTCTGTCGACACGGGTTCACCAGCGGGTGCGTTTCGCGGCGCTACGGTACGCTGCACGGTACCGCTTCACGCGATGCGGGCCTTCAGGCAGCCGCTCCGGTGAAGCAGGCGATTGGAATAGTTTTGCTCTATGATCTATTAAATATAGGCAGTTTGCAGAAAACCGGCCTCATCCGGCAGAATACTTCCGTATCGGGGGATCCCACCCCGCCCGCAGGAGGCCGGTTCCGCACCCGGCCGACACATGGCCTCTGGCTGACTGCAAGATCGCTTCCCTCTCATGAAATCGCCAGCGAATCCGCCTGAATCCACGGACAATACCCACGCGGACATTTTTATATGATGGAAATTATATATATCGGTAGTCGAGGTGGGCCCCCCCGTGACTACCCTTACCGAACACCAGCGAGTGGCCATCGTCATGGCCCTCCTCGCAATATCGATCCTCCTGACCTACTACTTCCACACCGTTCTGATGCTCGGGACCGTCTTTTCGCACTTCTTCTACATCCCGATCATCCTGACGGCGCTCTGGTGGGAGAAGCGGAGCATCCTGGTCGCCATCTTCCTCGGCGGGCTCGTCGTCGTCAGCAGTTTCCTGTACAGGCCCGATCTCCTGACGCTGAACGACTACGGGCGCGCCCTGATGTTCATCATCATCGCCTTCGTCGTCGCCTCCCTCTCCGAGCAGCTCAAAGGGCGGGAGCAGGAAGTGAAGAAGCAGAGGGATCTTGCTCAGCGCTACCTCGACGTGGCTGCCGTCCTCTTCGTCGTCATCGACAAAAATCACACCATCCGGCTTGTCAACCGCCACGGCTGCGAGCTGCTTGGCTACCGCGAAGAGGAACTGATCGGGAAGAACTGGTTCGATACCGTTGTCCCCGAAGCATCGCGCATGACGCGGCGGCGGGACTTCGATGCCGCGATCGCCCGGAACGCCGCCTTCCCCGCCCGGCGGGAGAACCCGGTCGTCACGCGGGGCGGGGGCGAACTGATCCTCGCGTGGCAGGACACCGTGCTTACCGACAACGACGGCCGGCCGATCGGGGTGATCGGCTCAGGCGCCGACATCACCGACCGTATCATGGCCGAGGAAGCGTTGCGGGCGGCTCACGACGAGGCGAACCTCTACCTCGACATCATGGCGCACGACATCAACAACGCCAACTCCGTCAGCCTCGGCTATGCCGACCTGCTGACCGATATGCTGGAAGGGAAGGAGAGGGATATGGTCCGGAAACTCAGGGGCGGCATCAGCCGGAGCATCGATATCATCCAGAACGTCTCGACGATCCGGCGGCTGCACTCCCATGAGACGACCACAAAGCCCGTTGACCTCGACGCTGTCATCAGGGCCGAGATCGCCCAGTATCCCGATACCAGGATCGCCTACGAAGGAAGGCCGGTCCGGGTCATGGCCGACGACCTTCTCCAGGAGGTCTTCGCGAACCTCATCGGCAACAGCATCAAGTTCGGGGATCCCGGGGTCGAAGTCAGGGTCCGTGTCGAGAAGGGCGACGGAACGGTCGGGGTCTCGGTCGAGGATACGGGGCCGGGGGTGCCCGACGCGGTCAAGCCCATCCTATTCACCCGTTTTGCGCGGGGCACGAGCGCCCGTAGCGGGAAAGGGCTCGGCCTCTACATCACCCGCACCCTGATCGAGCGCTACGGCGGCCGGGTGTGGGTCGAGGACCGGGTGCCCGGCCGCCCGGAGTCCGGCGCAGCGTTCCGGTTCATCCTCCTCCGGTCCGACAGGACACGGGAGCCGCCGGTGCAGGCGATACCGGCGGCTGCCGACCGGTTGATCACTGCCAGACCCTGACCGGGTCGATGGCGGCGTCGATGATCAGGTCAAAGTCGAAGGTATCGAGCCAGCCCATCTTCTCAAACATCTGCATGAAGCAGATGCCCACCACCTTCGCTCCCGGGTGGGCGACGACGGCCGCCTGCACCGCTTCTCTCTCGACCGGGACGCCCGGCATCGAAAGCCCGCCCATCAGGACGATCACCTCCGGATCCACGCGGATTGCATCGGTGGAGACCTGCATTCCGACGCCCTCGACCGGACGGATCAGCTTTGCCGCCGCCTCGTCCGCGTAGGGCACGTAGACCTGCTCGAGGGAGAGGTCACGGACGGCGAACCCCAGGAGTTCGATGAAGGGGGTGCAGGTGCCCGGGCACCCGTAATAGACGACCTGGTCGCCCGCATTGAGCCCTGCCTCGCGGAGGTATGCCTTGAACGGCCGGAGCATCCCTGGCACGCCGGTGAGTTGCTCTTTCAATTCCATGGAAGTCCGGTCGTCGCCGGAACATATACCGTTTCCGGATGCGGCCAATCGCTACAGCATCCCGCACCCGGAGAGGTGGTAGAGCCTCTCGACCCTCTCGGCCGCCGCCTCGGATACCGCCTCCCGTATGCGGACGACGATGGTCTCGATATCCTCCTCGGGCATGCACCCGAGGTCTTCCCGGCCGGAGAGGATCTGGTCGGTGAGGTAGCCCCAGTCCTCGTCCGAGAGGCGGCCGACCCTTTCTGCAAAATCCTTCTCGTCGATAGCGATGTGGTTGGAGACCGGGGGGAGGATAGAGTGGAACTCGTGCCCCGATTCCGGGCAGAGGATACCGCTGTATTCGGGGGCCAGTTTCCGCAGGATGGCAAAGTCCGTCTCGTCAAGTTCGCGCGCCATGATGCCGTTCACTCCCGGGTTTGAGGATTCTTTCCGCTAAAAAATGTTCGCTCGCCGCAGGACTACGGCTCCGAGAGGAGCTTTCCCGCCCGGGCGATGTTCTCGGTCTTGAGTTCCTCGAAGAAGATGGTGACAATCTCGGGGTCGACGCCGAACGTCCTCGTGACCGCGGCGGTGATCTCGTCTGCGAGTACCCGTTTCTGTTCAAGCGTCCGCCCCTCTGCCATACGAATGGTAATTACCGGCATGGTTTCGCAGAAAGAGTGTGGGATGGGGCGGTATTTATCGTTGCGTAAAGGCGCCGGGAGAGAGTTCCAGCGGCGCACCGTCATGCGGCAGGCGTCCCCCCGCTATCGTGAGCCCCACGATATCCCGGACCGCCTGTCCGAAAGGTTCCCACGCCCCCGGCGGCACCCGCTGCCGCCCCGCGGCCGCTATCCGGGCGGCCGCGCCGCCCATCTCCCGCTCGAGTATCCGTCCCAGCGCCTGCCGGGTGCCGTTATTCCCGGAGACGCACCGGAGGAGGAGTGCCTCGGACCCGGGCCGGGACTGGCTCCCTCCCGCAGGTGCGTGCAGATCCGCGATATCGTCGGCGATCTGCATCGCCTTCCCGGCAGAGAGGCCGAAGTCCGCGAACGCGGCGACGACTGTCTCTTCCTCTCCCGCCGCCATGGCACCCCAGGCGGCCGCGAGCGAGAAGAGACACCCCGTCTTCCTGGCGATGATTGCATCGTAAAGTTCTCCCGCCGGGAGATCCGGCTCCCCGAGCATCTCCCGGGCCACGCCCCGGGCCATGCGCTGCTGGGCCGACGCGAGCATCGTCACGTACCCGGCACCATAGGGGGCGGCGAGCATGTAGGGGAGAGCGAGGATGCCGACGGCGTCGAGGACCGCCCGTCCCTCTCCCCGGGTGAGGTGAAGGGACGGGGCTCCCCGGCGGAGGGTATCCCCGTCCAGCATGTCGTCGAGGATGAGGCTTGCGGCGTGGGCGAGCTCGACGGCACAGGCAAGGTCGAGCGCCTGCCGGGTGGGTGCCGCCGCCCGGGCAAGGCCGGCGTGGATGCAGAGAAGAAGTCCTGCCCGCATCCGTTTCCCCCTGGCGAGGAGCGGGAGGACGGCGGGATCGACGGCACCCTCCCCGCCCGCCACCTCCTCGATCCGGCGGTTGACGGCAGGCCTGATCCTCTCGAGGTACTCGCGAAACGGCATCATGGCGCGACACTCCCGGGATGCACCGGCACTCCGTTAAGACGTTCCGGCGGTAAAAAAGGTGTGGGTCGCCCGACGCCATGGGTACCTTCATTACCCTGCAGAACCTCCTGGCCTGCCGATGGCACGGCGGTCGCTCACCGAGAGGAGGGTAGGGCGCCTGGAACCCGGCGATGCGTTCGGGGACTGGCTCGCGAGCGTCCTCGCCGACCGGCTGGCCGGGTGGCGCGGCAGGATCCGGGTCTACCGGATAGAGCCTGCATCGCACGTCGTCTGCCGGTACGAATTTGCCGGCACCGCCTTCAGCGTGATCGGCAAGTTCTTCGGTGCGCCGACGGGTGCGAAGACCCGCTACAACGCAGATTCGGCGATGGAGAACGAGTTCCGCCGGCTCCGCCATGTATCCGGCTGGATCCGGGTCCCCCATGCCATCGCCACGAACAGCCGGTTCCAATCCGTCCTCGTGACCGAGTACGTCCCGGGCCGGACCATACGCGAGCTCCTCACGGAGGGAGTATCCCTTTACGACCCCCTTACCGGCGTCGCGCACCTGCTCCGCCGGCTCCACGACAGTACGCGGACCTCCTGCAAGCGGGAGCGCGACTTCGCCTACTTCCACTCGGTGCTCGACCAGAACGGCCTCCCGGCTCGCCAGAGGAAACGGTTCGACCGCCTGCTCGGGGCGTGGTGGCACAGCGCACGGCCCGGCTGGAATGAAGGCTGCATGGTCCATGGCGACGCCACGCTCAGCAACTACCTCTTCGACGGCGACACCTGCGCGATCGACTTCGAGGGGGCCCGGAACCACACCCATCCCGTCCGCGATCTCGGCATCCTCGCCTCGGAACTCAAGACGTCGGACGGAGGCAATTCGATTGCCGAAGACTGCATCGGCCACCTGCTCTGGCAGTACAGCCGGAGCGAGGAAGAGTTCAGGCGCCATACCGCCGTCCTCCCCTTCTTCATGGCGCTCGGGCACCTCAGGATAGCCCGGCTGCCCTGGCGGGCGGCGGAACGCGACTGGCTTTTAGCGGAGGCAGAGGAGTGTCTCGCCGCGATCCACCGGTAGCGGGGGTTCTCTTCGACTGCTACGGGACGCTCGTCGACATCCTGACCGACGAACGCGATATCGAGACCTACCGGTACCTCTCGCGGTGGCTCATTTACCAGGGCGTCCGGATCGTGCCTGAAGTCCTGCGGGACCTCTACGCCGGCCGGGTCAGGGAGGCAGCCGACCGGACCGGGGAGCGTCATCCGGAAGTGCGGGTCGAGGAGATCTTCTCCGGCATCTGCGCCGAACACGCGGTCTGGAAGATCGACAGCGAGCAACTCGGCATCGAGACAGCCCGGGCGTTCCGGGCCGCGTCGCTCCGGCGCCTCGGCGTCATCGAAAAGAGCCGAAGGCTGCTCGACCTCTTTTGCACGCAGAAGACGGGGGTCGTCTCGAACGGGCAGCGGGTCTTTTCGGAGCGCGAGATGCGAGCGCTCGGGCTCTACGGCCGCCTCGGTTTCGTCATCTTCTCTTCGGACCTCGGCTACCAGAAGCCGGACCCGCGGATATACGCGGCAGCTCTCGGGCGGATGGGGCTCTCCGCACCCGACATCCTCTTCATCGGGGATAATGCCGAAAACGACGTCGATGCGCCCCGGAGATTCGGGATGCAGGCGTTGCACGTCGAGGAGGCGTGGAGGCGCTACGGGGTGTGAGAGCGGCCCTTGCGGTGCTCATGCTCCCGCTCCGCACCTAACGGTGCTTCAGCTCCGTTCGCACCTCCGGTGCTCATGCTCCGTTCCTTGCGGAACGGCGCACCCTTCGGCCCGTCGCGCTTCGCACCTGACGGTGCTCAAACTCGCTTCGCTCGCGCTTCGCACCTGACGGTGCTCAAACTCGCTTCGCTCGCGCTTCGCATCTGACGGTGCTCAAGCTCGCTTCGCTCGCGCTTCGCACCTGACGGTGCTCAAACTCGCTTCGCTCGCGCTTCGCACCTGACGGTGCTCAAACTCGCTTCGCTCGCGCTTCGCACCTGACGGTGCTCAAACTCGCTTCGCTCGCGCTTCGCACCTGACGGTGCTCAAACTCGCTTCGCTCGCGCTTCGCACCTGACGGTGCTCAAACTCGCTTCGCTCGCGCTTCGCACCTGACGGTGCTCAAACTCGCTTCGCTCGCGCTTCGCACCTGACGGTGCTCAAACTCGCTTCGCTCGCGCTTCGCACCTGACGGTGCTCAAACTCGCTTCGCTCGCGCTTCGCGTGAGATGCCGTCAACAAAAAGAGCATACCCGTTTTTCATCGCCTGCAGGGTCGCTCCCTACGCCATCTGCGCCCGGATGTGCCGCACCGTCTCGGGATACTGCTTCTCGAGCCGGCTCTTTCTGAGGTTCTCCCGCACAATCCATCGGATATCCTGGTCGTCGAGGGTTGCGAGCTGCCGCAGGTACTCAAAGCCGATCCCTGGAAGAGCGGCGACGACCAGGCTGAGCGTATAGCCGAGCGCCTTTCGAAGTGCGTGGAAAGCCTCGGACTGCCTCTCCTTCGCAGTATAGACACGGATCAGGGTTTTCCGGTGGAGCCTGAACGCCGTCTCTGCGAGGTCCGGTTCCGCGAGGAGGTCCGGTTCGGCAATCCCCGCGACCGCCGCCCGCATGGTGAGCCAGGAGCCTCCTTCCACCCAGTCTTCCAGCTCCGGGACCGTCGTATCCCGCTGCCGGGAGAGGAGGTCCTGGAGCCCCATCGCCACCGCCTCCCGGATCCGCCACCGCGGGTCGTCGGAGGCCTCCGCGAGATGCCTGAGCGCCGCCTCGACGCATGCCGGCGATACGGACCCAATAGCACCGATACCCCTGATGCCGCAGAATCCGAGGAACTCGTGCGGGTCTCCCGTCGGGGCATCCTCCGGCGAGACGCAGGCGAGTTCGACACAGAGGTCCCACAGGATCCGGTGATCGTCGGTATCGGCAACGGCAAACTCCCGCACGGTCTCGCCGAACGCATCCGCGAGCTCCAGGTTTGCCCGGGGTCCGGGGAGGTTGCTCCCCGCGACCAGGTAGGCGAGAAGATCGCCGGCGTTTCCGCTCGAAAGGAAACTCGTGAGCAGCCGGGCAACCTCCCTGATATGGGTCTCTTTGCGGGTCATTGTGTGCAGAAGAAAACGACCCGCAGGCAGTAAAAATGATCGCTACCGGGCGGCCAGGGTTGCCACGAAGGAATCAAGCGCCGCATGGACATTCTCGCCGTTCCGCGCAGAGATAGGGTGCACCACCTCCCCCGGGAGATCCCGGCGGATAGCATCGGGCACCGCGCCCGGACTATCGCACTTGTTCGCCATGAACGCGAGCGGCACCTTGAGGTCCTTTAACTGGCCGTAGAGGTGCCGGGTCATCGCGTCCACTCCCTTTGTAGCGTCCACGACGATGATCGCGCCGTCCATCCCCCGCGAGAGGATCTGCCGGACAAACTCGAACCGTTCCTGGCCCGGCGTCCCGAAGAGGTAGACCGCCTGATCCCTCACCGTCAGCCTGCCGAAATCGAATGCAACGGTCGTGGGGCCTTCTTTCGAAGTTGCCTCGATGTGGCGGCTGCGGGGGTCGAGTGCCTGGATGAAACTGGACTTGCCAGCGTTGAAGGAGCCGAATACGACAATCTTGAGCCTGCCTTCTGCCATCAGCGTTGTATCGGCACCAGGATGTTTTAGGGTTTCGCTATGGTGGCGGCATGGCGAGGATGAAGACGTATCCGGCCACCGTGAAGAAAAACTATTTCCCACATGCCGGCAGGAGGAAAATAATTGCCTTCGTGTTGCGCAGGGGCCCCTGCGCCTCCCCGGTGCAAGCGCCCAACATCCATATAACCGGTGAATCCAAGGTACAGGTATGGAACCGGACGAAGTGGATCCTGTCGTGCAGGAGATCATGGCCACCCTGGACGATCTCCTTCTTGCAGAGAAACATGCAAGACTCCAGGTATCTGCACTCGAAGAGCGGCAGTATCCCCTGGCCGCGACGTTCGAGATGGTCCGGGATATGGAGGTCGACAGCGCCATCGAGGAGGCTCTCGCCGGGTTCGGCTTCGATTACCACACCATCGACGACGATGCCGAACTCTGGATCTCGGACGAGCACGGGCTGATGGTCTTCCTCTCCTTCACCGCCCCGGACGGGCGGTACTACAGTTACAGGATCGTCGCGTTCGACGTTGTCGGCGAAGAAGAAGAGGAAACGGCGTAACCGCTGCGGGCGACGGCGGACTCTTCGCCCGCCGCAGGGGAATGCCGTGCCAGATCCTATATACCGCAAACGACATCTGGTGTGCAGCAGAACCTGGTGGGATAAAGATGGAACGCTCGGTAAAACGCCTTATGGAGGACAAAGAGAAGCGGCGTGAAGAGAACATCGGCAAGTACATCGAGCAGCTCTCGGACGAGAGCACCCCCTACCGGCTGCGGGCGGCCGAGGCGCTGGCGGGGTGCGCCGATCCGCGGGCGGTCGAGCCGCTGATCGTCGCCCTCGCCGACAGCGAGAACGAGGTCCGCTGGATCGCCGCGCAGGCGCTCGGGAAACTCCGCGACGCGCGGGCCGTCGAGCCGCTGCTGCTCCTCCTCGGCGACCCGGACCGGTGGGTGCGGCGCGGTGCAGCCTGGTCGCTCGGCGAGCTCGGCGATCGGCGCGCGGTCGAGCCGATCCTCCCTCTTCTCGCGGACAAAAAGAAGGACGTCAGGACGGCTGCCGCCGATGCGCTCGCAAAGCTCCGCGACCCCCGGGCAACCGGGGCCCTCACCGCCGCATTCGATATCGAGGAGGAGCCCGAGGTCCGGACGGCGATCCGCCGTGCGCTCCGCGAGATCACCGGCGAGGCGGACCTTTGACGGGGGAAGAGAAGGGGCGGGGGAGGCTCTTTCGCTACTACCCGGAGGACTTCGGGGCGCTCCCCGTGCGGGTCGTCCACATGGACCTCGTCTTCGACGTCTACGACGGCCACACCCGGGTCGTCTCCGCCCTCACCGCCGAGACCCTTGAATCGCCGCTCGCGTCCCTCGCCCTGAACGCCCGGGATCTCGACATCCTCCGGGTCGCGTGCGCCGGATATGCCGTCACCTACACCTACGATAAGGGCGCGGCACTCCTCACCGCCGTCTTCGATCCCCCCGTCCCGCCCCGGACCCGGTTCACCCTCGATACCGAGACGATCTGCCGGCCGAGCAGCCACGTCCTCGAGGGACTCTACTACGACGGTCTCTGCCCCGGCGGGCCGCCAACCCAGATCACCCAGTGTCAGCAGTGGGGGTTCCAGCGGCTGGTCCCCTGCCTCGACGACATGACCGCGAAGTGCACCTACACGACGGCGATCGTCGCGGACGACGGCTACACGAACCTCATATCGAACGGCGATCCCGGGGGGCCGCGGTATTACCTGGGCCTCGGCCGCTCCGTCCAGGAATATGCGAACACCAGGACCCCGATGGCTCCCTACCTCTTCTTCCTCGGGGTGGGGTGCTACGACACCCACCGGCGGGAGTTCGAATACCCCGACGGACGGACGTTCTCCCTCGAACTCCTCGCAAAACCCGGCTCCGATGCAGCGGCAGCGGAGCGTGCGCTCGATATCCTCGCGGACGCGGTGATGTGGGTCCACCTCTTCACCGGCCCCGGGCAGTACCGCGACAGGGAGACCCGGCAGGAGATCTGGCGCCTGACACGGGTGCGGGACGAGGCGAAACGCTCCGGGAACCTCGACGCTCTCGAAGATTCCAGAAAAACACTTAAAGAACTCATTTCGACCATAACGCCGGGTTACGCCTACACGGGGGCGGTCTACCGGGAGATCGCCATGCAGAACTCCGACTTCGGCGGAATGGAGAACGTCGGGAACACGACGATTGCCGCGAACCGGATCATGCCCGGTCCGGACACGACCGATCCGGCATTCGAGTACATGATCCGGGTGAAGGTCCACGAGTACTACCACAACGAGAACGGCTCCGAGGTGACGGGAAGAAGCCCGTTCGAGATCTGGCTCAACGAAGCAGTGACGGTCCACGTCGAGAACCAGTACCACGCCTACCTCTTCGGGGAGGCTTACTCCCGCCTCAAGACCGTCCTCGAACTCCTCGATCCTGCGGCCGGGACGCTCGCCCTCGACCGGGGCGCGGGCTCGATGCCGATCGAGCCGGACGGCTTTAATGACCCGAACGACCTCATCACCGGCGTCACTTACGTGAAGGCCCCGGAGTTCGTCAGGATGATCGAGACGCTGATGGGGAAGGAGACGTTTGCCCGGGGGCTCGCCCGCTACCACGACCGGTTCCGGCACGCGAACGCCTCCCGGGAGGACTGGATCCGCTGCATGGAGGAGGCCGCAGGGATGGATTTCTCGGGGATGGCGGCGATCTGGCTGAAGGAGACGGAGTACCCCATACTCACCGTGACTCCCGCGTACGACCCGGACGGGCGGCGGTTCACCCTCGTCTACCAGCAGAACCGCTCGCCCGGCGGCCGTCTTTGGGAGTTTCCGTTCCGGTTCGCGCTCGTCGATGCCGAAGGCCGGGATATCGCGGATATGACCGCCAGGATCGCGGATGAGACGGGGGAGATCGTCATCGACGGCGTCGATCCGCCTGCGTTCATCTCGCTCAACCGCGGCTACTCCTTCTACGGGAAGACGGCGTACCGGCCGCCGGAGGACGAACTCCACCTCCAGGTCCTGAAGGACTCCGATATCGTCGGCCGGTTCACCGCGTTCCTCGCGCTCGCCGAGCGGGAGATGCTCCGGCTCCTCGAGGACCCGGATGCGGAGGTCTCCGGCCGGTTTGCCGACCTCTGCGCCGCCCTCCTCGCCGACGACCGCCTCATGGAGGAAGCCGGCGGCCAGTTCCTGACCATCTTCCCCTCGGTCGAAGACGTCCGGTTCGCCCACCACTACCGGGCGCTCTACGACGCCCGGAAAACGATCCTTGCCGCCGTCGCCGCACGAAACCGCGATATCCTTCTTTCGATTTACCGGCGGGCGGAGGATCCTGGCGCTCCTGCCGGACCGGGCAGCCTGGAGGAAGAGGCCGCGGCGATCCGGCGGCGGCAGAGGAAGAACGCCTGCCTTTCGATCCTCGCGACCCTCGACACCCCGGAGATCCGCCGGCTGCTTCTCCGCCAGTTCCGGGAGGCGGCAGCCGCAACCGACCGCCTCGCCGCGTTCTCGCTGATCCTCGAGAGCAGGGCTCCCGAGCGGCTGGAGATCCTCGAAGCATTCGCGGCCGCATCGGCAAAAAGCCCCGTCGCGTGGGAATCCTTCCTCGGCACCGTCGCCGGGAGCGACTGCGGCGACCTCGTTCCCATCCTGCAGCGGATCGAGTCCTCGCAGGCCTTTGCCATCGAGCAGGCGGACCAGCAGCGGGCGCTGTATGGGAGGTTCGCGCTGAACAGGAAGCGGTCGCTCGAGACCGAAGAGGGGCGGGCCTACCTCGCGGAGGTGCTCCGGCGGCTCGCCCCGGTCAACGAGTACAGCACCGTCCGCGCTCTCGACGCGTTCGCGTTCATCGACGGGATGGAGCCACGCCACCGGGTGCCGGTTGTCGCGGTGCTCGCGGACCTCCTCGCCTCCCTCGATCCGGGTGCGTACCCGGCCGTCTACAACAACGCCCGCCGCTTCCTCCTCGGCGCCCCGGAGGCCGTCAGGGCCTACGAGGAGGAGCACGGGGAGATACCGGGGCTCCGGGAACCCGCTCCCTGATCTACCCGTACTCGAGGGTCAGCCCGACACCCGTCTCCCGGACATCCGCTACTTTTGCAAGAGCAATCTTTGCCGCGAGGTCGGTGCAGTGGCAGGGGTGGAGCGCCGCCGGCCGCACTTCGGAAAAATAGTCGAGGATGCCCTGCATCTGCTCCTCTGGCGTATCGAGCAGGTGGAACCCGCCGATGACGTCCGCGACCCGGTCCTCGTCGCAGATCTCGCGGGCCTGCTCGACGATCGAGCAGATGCCCGCATGCGAGCAGCCGGTTATGACGACGAGCCCCTCCGCGGTCCTGCAGGCGAGCGCGGTGTCGTCGGCGACGGTGTCGTCCCGGATGCCGTCGGGGGTGTAGATGTAGCCGCGCGAAGGCATCTTCTCGAACTCGAACCGCCGCTCGATCTCGCCGAGGAAGACCAGGTTCTCCGTCAGCCAGAGGGGGGCAGCGGTGAGGAGGACCTTCCCGTGCCGGAAGAGTTCCTCGACCGAGAGGTGGCACCCGATCTCCCCGACCCCGTCGCAGCTCCGGGTGAGGAATGCATCGGGATGGGCGATGAACGTGGGCTCGACCCGCTCGCGCCCCTCGAGGATCGCCTCGGTATGAAGCCGGACGAGGGCGTCGAGGCCCCAGGTGTGGTCGAGGTGGCCGTGTGAGATAACAACCTCTTCGACCCGGAGGAGGTCGATCCCCATCTTCCGGGCGTTGTCGACAAGGATGCCCGAGTAGCCGGCATCGAAGAGGACCCGGGTTCCCCCGTCCTCGAGGTAGATCGAGAGCCCGGGTTCCGCGAGGAAGTAGCGGTCGGTGAGTGTGGCGTTATCCACGAGGACCGTCAGTCTCATGTGCAACGTTCACCCCGGGAAAGGAGGGTCCGGGAGGCGGGGGAGACCTCGCCCCGGCGGAGGCCCGGGGCCGTGAACGGATCCATGCAGATACTGGGGACGTCCGGGTTATGAAGGTTTCCCGGGGGCATTCATCTCAGCTCGTTTCCTGAGCGCCCGGTTCATGAGCAGAAACCCGAGATGGGTCGCCCGGAGGGTGCCGGTGAAGTCGACGGCGGGCACCAGCAGCCCGGTGAAGACCTCGGCCTGGACGAACCGGGAACCGTCGCCTTCGGGGATGATGGTGAACCGGTGCTCGCCGTCGAAGAGCCCGGCGATCAGGACGCGGCCGACCCACCGGAGCTCGTGATCCTTCGCGACCCGCAGAACCCTCGGCCGAAACCGCATGCTCTTCCTCCCCGGCGGCCGGATCTCGACGGAAAGGCGTGTCCCCACCCAGGGCTTCCCCTCGATCGAGAGGATGAACGGGTTCCACTCGGGGTAGGCCGCGAAGTCGGTCAGCACCTGCCAGACGACCGCGGGCGGGGCGGCGATGACGGTCTCCGCCCGGACCTCCCGGACCAGGACCCCGGAGAGTGCCGGCAGGGGAACGGTCATGCCTTCGTCACGATCGCACCGGATGGGGCGGAAGAGAGAAAAGGCTTTCTTCCTCCCGCAAAACCCGGAGAGGGGGAGACGGCCCGGGATCGGTTGCTCCGGGGGCGGCCGGAGAAAAGAAGTCATCCCCCGCGAAACTAATCTGAGAGTGATACTATGACGGCAACAGGACACGAGACCTTCTCCCCGGGTGAACCCGAAGAACTCGGACCGCTCGGCCTCGCAGCCGGCGCGCGGCTCGGGCTCGATCGTTTGAGAGACCTGCAGGAGCGCCACGACCTGGAAGTCATCCTCTACTTCGACGAAGATCTCGCCCGGCACTCGACGCTCGATACGGACTTCGCGGACTTCCAGATCGTCCCGGTGCAGGCCCGGCCGTTCATGCCTCTCGCAGTCTTCCTGCGGGTGATGACGGAGCACGATCCGGGGTTTGCAGACCGCATGCGCCGGGAGCCCCCGGCGGTCGAAGTCCTGGAGACCGGGATGTTCAACCGCTACTCCGGGTGCGTCCGGTGCGCCCGGCCGTACGTGAAAGGGCTGCTGCTGTAACCTGCCGGTCTACCGGCGGGTCGCGGCTCTGCCACGGGTGCCGGACGTCCGGTTCCCGAGATCGAACCCGGCGAGGACCCGCTGGCAGGTGCAGTGGCTGCCCAGGTGGCAGACGGCGGCTTTCGCTGCCTCGAACCGGACGGGAAAGTCGATCCCGGGGATGATCTCGGGAAGGTCGCCGAACCCGATCGTGATATGCGGCGAGTAGCGCTCATACGCAGAAGTCCCCGGGAACCGCAGGAGGCAGTCGATGGACGGTGCGGATGCCTCCCCTGCAAACATCGCGGGTCCTGCCGGGGGTGCCTGATACGGTTTTAAAGCGTTCATCACGGTCTTGTGAAAGAGCTGGAGGATCTCCGTCCGGAGGATATGAAATGCGGAGATGGTTCCTCTCGTGCCCGAGCGGTGTTTTGCGACGGCGTCGATGGTCATGGCCATGGGGGAGCATCGCCGGGCAATCCGGTCCACCTTCGCGATGATCTCCGGGATATCGCCACGTCTTGCCGGGAGCATCGCAACCGAGATGTGCGGGAGGCAGTCCTCTCTATCGAGACGTATCTCTCCACCCGGGTTGCCGGCAAGCAGCGTCCGGTTCGCACCTATCGCCATATCCATGATCGGCCCGGGCGGCAGGAGGACGACATCGATGGCAACCGTATCGGGAAGTTCGTGCATGGGGCCGAACAGGCAGGAGATATAGAAAAGAGTTTTCCCCGGGATCTGCACCGGTTCAGACAGACCCCGCTCACCACTTTATGCCGAAGACTGGCTCCTCCTCGACGATGTTCGTGATCCTGCGGACACTCGCCTCCATAGGGACGTCTTCTCCGCTGCAGAGCCCCTGCTTGAGCTGTTCCAGGCCTGCAGCCACCGAATCATCCTTCGACCGGACACCGCTTACCGTCACCCTGAACGTCAGCGTCACCAGCCATTGGGTCGTCTCCATCTCTTCCCCCTCAGAACGTGGACGGAGTATATCGCCGGGGGAACATAAAGGCAGCTCACGGCCGGAAGGTTGCCCTCCGGTACCCCGGGTCCGCGTTCATGAATTCCCGGCACAAAAAATAGTAGCGGACTGATGAATGAGAACGGAGAGCAGCAGGGGGGTATGATCACCGGGTTATAATGACGTGCAGAGAAGTATAGAGCGTTGCAACACGAATGGAGGTATATTTGCGACCACTCGTCCGGTGAACCGATCCCGTAACGACTCGTCCGTATCCCGAACACAATATATTTTGTAGACAATAAAAATGTTTTCCGGGAACCCGGTGTGCCGCACCACCCCGGCCCGTAAGTGCAGCCATGCACAACCGTTATATACAAACATAAGGACTCTGGGCTCCGGAGACCCCCTCCAGGAGGGAAGAGAGATGGTTCGGAAACCCGCGACTGCTCCCCGGGGGGGCATGGGAAGGCAGACGATCGGGCATATCCCGGGCGCACTCATCCTCATCCTGCTGCTCATCCCGGCAGCGGCGTCCGCGGCCGCCCCGACGGTGTTCGTCTCCAACTACACCGTCACCCCTGCCGTCCTCATGCCCGGGGACGAAGGGACGATCACGGTGGTGCTCACGAGCACCGTCCCGGGAGCCACGGGATCGCCGCTCAATATCCGGCTGGACCCCGGTACGGGAGAGGCGAACACATCAGCGGAGACGCAGGAGAACGCCTACATCGAGAACGTGCTCCTGGTGAGCACGGACGTCGAGGTCCTGACCGGGAGTTTCCAGGATATCGGCGAGATCGGCCCCGGCCAGTCCTTCCCCCTCACGTTCCGGATCCGTGCTCCCGGAGAAGAGGGGATCTACTTCCCGGAGGTCTGGGTCCGTGTGCGGGACGGGGCCGGTGTACGGTATCCTGTACCGGTGAACGTCAACTCCGCATACGCCCTGATCAAGAGACCCGCACTCCGGGTGGAGAGAACCGTCCCGGCATCCGTCGACCCGGGCGACCCCTTCAACGTCACGCTCATCATCCACAACGACGGCCAGGCAAGCGCGAGCGACATCTCCGTCAGCGTCAACGCAACTTCCAGCGCGATCGTCCCCAAAAACTCGGAGAACTACTACATCCCTGAACTCAGGGCGGGGAAGATCTCGGTCCTGAACCTGACCTTCGAGACCGACACCAATGTACCGCTCGGGATTGCACCGATCACCGTCGCCATCGACTACCAGGGCGCCGATCTCACGGTGTCCCGGCAGGTGGCGACGATCGGTGTTCCCATCGTCGGCCGCGCCGAGATGGGCATCGCCTCCATCAGGACCGAACCGGCCCGGATCACCGCCGGAGACCCGGTGGACCTGACAATCCGGCTGGAGAACACCGGAACGGCGGACGCGGAGTCGGTCCGGGCGACCATCGAGGACCTTCCGCTCCCGGGCTCGAAGGAGGCGTTCCTCGGAACGATTGAACCCGGCAACGACGGCCCCGCTGTCTTCACCCTGCAGGCCGACGAGGCGGGGGAGTTCGACTACACCCTCACCATACGCTACACCGACGACTACGGGGAGCACACGGTCCGGCAGACCCTGCTGGTTGCCGTTGCGGAGCAAAGCCTGGTTCCGGCGATCGCCGCTGCGGCCGCGATACTCATCATTGTCATCGTGGCCGCGATCTTCTGGTACCGGCGACGGCAGGAGAAGTGATCGCCGTGCTTGAAGGGCTCCGGGTCTCAGCGTTCCTGGCGTGGAAAGCCATCCAGCGCGGAAGCAGGGGGACGCTCGCTCTCACCATCATGATCATCGCCCTGATCTTCGTGAACCTGGTCTTCCTCCCCTCGATCATCTCCGGAGTCGTCGTGACCTTCGATGCACAGTCGATCGACTTCGACCTCGGAAACCTGGTCATCGAGCCCCGGGAGGGGAGCCAGTACATCGACGACGTGACCGGTCTCCAGAAGAAGGTCGAGCAGATCCCGGGGATCACCGGCACGTCGCCCCGGATAACCGCCGGTGTGACCTACTTCTACCGGGGCCGCAACGCCGCAAGCACGCTCTACGGCATAAACCCGGAGGATGAGCGTTCGGTGACCAGGATCGCCGAATACATGACCGCAGGAGAGTTCCTCTCAAACGGCGATACCGACGCAATCGTCATGGGCGTGACCCTCGCAGGGAGGGAGGGGGAGGAGGGGGGCGGCCTTCCCTCGCTTGAGGGGGTCGGGGTCGGCGATTCGGTGGAGGTGGCCTACCCGAACGGCGAAACGCGGACCTACCGGGTGAAGGGGCTCTTCGAGACCCAGTCCTTCGGCGTCGACACGGCTGCCTTCGTCACCGCCCGCGAGATGGAAGGGGTACTCGGGCTCCGCGACCAGGCGTCCATAATCCTGGTAAAGACCGAAGAGAACGGCAGGGAGGAAGAGTACAAGATGGAGATCCTCTCCTACGGCGTCCAGGAGGAAGTCCGGACATTCCGGGAGAAGTCGGGAGGATTCGTCGATCAGGCGATCCAGAGTTTCAACATTATCAACGCAATCTCCACGCTCGTCAGCCTGATCATCGCCATCGTCGTGGTCTTCATCGTGATCTTCATCAACACCGTGAACCGGCGCCGGCAGATCGGGATCTTGAAGGCGATCGGCATCGACCAGCAGATCATCATCAACTCCTACGTCCTCCAGGTGCTCTTCATCACCGCCGTCGGGGCGCTCGTCGGGATAGGACTGAACGCCGGCGTGACGACCTACCTGACCGCCTATCCGCTCGTCTTCCCCGGCGGTCCGGTCTACCCGGACGTGGAGGCGTCGGCCATCCTCCGGAGCATCGCAAGCCTCTTTGGAGTCTCGGTGGTGGCGGGCTACATCCCGGCATGGCAGATCGCCCGGGAGGATATCCTCACCGCCATCAGGGGGTGAAGAGATGATCGTTGCAGAAAACCTCACGAGGGTCTACACCATGGGGAGGGTTGAGGTCCGGGCCCTCGGGGGCGTCTCGCTCGAGGTCGCGAAGGGGGAGTTCGTCGGGATCATGGGGGCGAGCGGCAGCGGCAAGTCGACGCTCCTCCATATCCTCGGGCTCCTCGACCGGCCCACCTCCGGTGCGGTCACGATCGACGGGACCGACGTCCTCGCCCTCTCCGACCGCCGGCGGACCCTGTTCCGGCTGAACCGGCTCGGCTACGTCTTCCAGGACTACGCGCTCATCGGGGAACTCACCGCGCTCGAGAACGTCTACTTAACGTCGCTTGTCCGCGGGGCATCGAAGGCCGAGTACCTGGAGCGAAGCGCCGAGATCCTCCGCCGGGTCGGCCTCGGCGACCGGATGGACCACCGGCAGAGCGAACTCTCGGGCGGGGAGCAGCAACGCGTCGCGATCGCCCGGGCGCTCGTGAACAACCCGAGCATCCTGCTCGCCGACGAGCCCTGTGCGAACCTGGACAGCCAGACCTCGAGGAGCATCCTCGACCTCTTCGCCCGCTTAAACGAGGACCTCGGCCAGACGATCGTGATGGTCTCGCACGAGGACTGGCACAAGGAGTACTTCTGCCGGATCATCACCCTGCGGGACGGGCTGATCGATGAGATGGTGGAGTGCAGGAGGGAGCCGCACCCGGGTTGAGGGGCGTAACTCGCCATCCCCGGGCGAAGCAGAGAAGAGTCGGAAAAAAACGGCGCCGATATTTTTATATCACTCCCGGTATACAACCCGGCCGGTGAGAAGTATGCAGGAGATAAAGACGTTCAGGTGCAAGGACCTTGGCCTTGCGTGCGAGTTCGAGGAGAAGGCAGAGAGCGAGAACGAGTTGATGAAGCGGATCGAGGGGCATGTTCAGACCGCCCACCAGATGAACCCGGAACAGCCGGAAGTGCAGGAGAAGATCCGCAAGGCGATGAAGTAGGGGGTGGCCGTGCCGCCGATGCTCTTCTGGCCTTGAGCCGGGGCCCACCCCCGAAACTCTATTGGTAAGAACGGCAGGTTTTTCCGGGATCCACGCCACCGGGACCGGTATGATGCATCGCAGACACTCCCCGGAAGATGAGGCCGCCCGGCGGCGCTGGCAGCACCCCGAGTCCATCCTCGAGGGCATCGGGCTTGCTCCCGGAGGCACCTTCGTCGACGTCGGGTGCGGGGACGGGTTCTTCGCGCTTCCCGCCGCCCGAATGGTCGGGCCGCACGGCCGCGTCTGCGGGATCGACATCGATGCCGGGGCTCTCGACCTCCTGCAGGAGAAGGCGTTCTCCGAGGGGCTCGACAACGTCGTCCTCCACCGGGGGATGGCCGAGGAGATCGTCCTCTGCGACGGATGCGCGGACGTCGTCTTCTTCGGCATCGACCTTCACGACTTCGTCGACCCGGTCCGGGTGCTCGAGAACGCAAAACGAATGGCACGCAGCACCGGCGTGATCGTCGACGTGGACTGGAAGAAAGAACCCCTGCCCCTCGGCCCGCCGCCCGCAAAGAAGTTCAGCACGGAGCATGCGGCCTCGCTGATGGCGGAAGCCGGGCTGGAGGTCAGGACGGTCGCGGAATCGGGACCGTACCACTACATCATCACGGCCGTGCCGGGACGATAAAAAGAGGATTTTTCGGGGTTACTTCAGGTTCGCGATGCCGCCGTAGTTGATAGCATTTACGAACGCTTTGAGATCCTGTTCAGAGCCGTCTTCGACGCTGACAAAGACCATGAACCGTTCATTTACGCCGATCCAGGTCCCATAGGACGCAGGTTTAGTGAAGTACTCCCAGGAGGGGTGGCCGCTGACCGTACCCGACCGGTAGTAGCCCTCGGTCGTCTCAAACGCGACAAGCGAATCCCACGACTCCCAGTAACCCACGTCGTAGCAGGCCGAGTCCTGGATCAGGACCGTTGCCCGGGCATCCCCCTTGGCGTATTCCCGGGTTGCCCAGGTCCACTGCACATCCTGGTCCGTCCAGGTGGCTCCCACCGGCTCGTCTGCAGTCCAGCCTGCAGGCGCATTCGGGAGGAACGGGATCAATGCGATGTACGAAACCGCGGTTACGCTTCCCTCCGCGGCCCCGGAGACGGTGGTGCCGGAGGCGGCAGGAGCCGTCGTGGCCACAGCGGTGCCTGTCGAGGAGGTTTCATAGGGGGTCGTCTCGGTCGTATCTGACGTACCCGTACAGCCCGCCGTCATGAGGCAGAGCGCGAGCAGCGCAAAGAGTGCCAGGACTACTGCTGGTGAGATGTTTTTCATGATAATGCCCTCAGAACGTTCTGAAGGACAGATTGATATTTATAGATTTTTATTTTGCAGCTCCGGCTGTTTTAATCAGCCTGAGCCTGTTTTGAAGCGCCCATGAATCTCATGTTCCAGGCCCGGTTTCGAAGCGATCGAGTCCGGATACACCCGGGTAGCGAATAGTATTTTCAGGGATTTAAGAAACTTATTTAACCATCCCGGGATACCTTACCGCATGCTTCAGAGAAAGAGCATCTGCAGCGTCCTGATTGCAGGGCTGCTGGTAATGTGCCTCCTCGGTGCCGGTTGCACGTCTCAGCCGGCGGAGGAGGGAACCCCGACCGCGACGCCCACACCGGTGGAGACCACGGCCACTCCGACCGCGACATCCACGGCCGCCCCGGCGGAGGAGTACGCCTTTAACGAGGCGAACAACAATGAGACCGTCTCGCTCCCCGTCGGAAGCGAGATCACCATCAGCCTCGAGGAGAACCCGACGACCGGCTACGAGTGGAACGTCACCTCCTCGACCGGTCTTGAGTACGTGAACGACACCTACATCGCACCGGAGACCGGACTCGTGGGCGCCGGGGGCGTGCACGTGTGGGAGTACATCGCGGCCGAGGAGGGCGCCGGTGAGTTCTCCGCGATCTACAAGCGGCCCTGGGAAGAGACGATTGGAAACGAGACCACATTCTCGATGGCATTCGTCATCGAGTAACAATCCACCCTCTTTTTATCGCGTATCGCCCTGTCACGGCCCTCCGAGCCATTCCGGCCCAAAGGCAAGGAGTGTTGGAAGGCTTCGGTGTACCGCCGCGGAATCTTGTGTTCTAAAAGGCAGCCGGGGCCTCCCGCCCGGAACCAGGGCAAGGTCACCAACGATGAACGCGGGGGTCGGGCCGAGCGGCACGGAGATGACCGCCGGCAGGCAACGGGCGGCAGAACCCGTCACCTTCCGTTCCAAAGCCCGTCCGCCCCCGAAAGAGCCACCCGCATTTGGCTCATCGGCCATCATGGCATCCCATGGCGGGGATGCCCCCTCCCTGCATTAATGATTCAGCCGGGAAGGGGAAAATGCGTGGAACAGAGCAGAAAGCGGCTGAAAATCAGGGCTATTCGACAGACAGGGCGCGAGATCCCCGAAAACATTTCAATACACATATATATCGTTAAAAAGAGTCTGGAACTATGGCGTATGAGAAATTGACATTCCAGCATCTCCTCGCGATCCTCGTTGTCCTCGCTCTGGTTCTCGTCGTCCCGGCAGCCGCGCAGGAGACCGGCAAACGGCTTGTGCAGCCCGGCGAAACGATCGAGGTGGGGGCCGAACCGATCGTCCTTGACCTCATCAACCTCCGCAAAGAGGGCACGTTCAGCCCGATCACGGAGATCAGGCAGTACCGGAGCGACGACCCCGCGAAGAAACTTGTCAGGGTCGTCGGCGTACCGAACGACGACTACTTCAAGGTCAGTGCCTACACATTCAAAGGGCATTACGGACGGTATTTTGTGTACAGTAAGCAAGACGGCCTGATTGAACACAACAGCATCGTGTTCGTCCAGGCTCAAACGCCTACCCCCACGGAAATCGTCGCCACGGTCACGGAGACGCCGACAGAGACACCGCCGACCACGACCACAGCAACCCCGACACAGGCGCCCCTCCCGGGACTGATCGCGATCGCCGCGCTCGGTATCTGCGGGCTCCTCGGAGCAAGACGGTAGGCCGGCCCGGATGCGGTGGGGGGCTCCCCTCACCACGTCGCCCTCCGTGACGACTGAAGACCTATTTTTGGGATTCCTTACAAAGTGCCTTACTCGGCCGCCACCTCAAATGCAGCACTGGAAGCCGGCATCAGGCCAATATTATATATACCGGCGAATACATCCCGCTCGAGGAAGGAACACCCGCGCGAACCGTTCCCTCATGTGCATCGCCGGGGTCACCTCCCGCAGCCGGCCGGCATCGTGCCGTAAGGCGTTGTGCAACCGCGTTGCCGCAGAACCGTCGGGAGACCTTTCTCTCCGAACTCAAGGAGGCTCAAAGGATGAATGAACGTAACCTCTACGCACCGGCATTGGCGCTGATCGTCCTCGCGCTTCTCGCCGGTGCGGCATCGGCCGCCGAGCACCAGGTCACCAACGCCTCGGTCGACCAGGTCTATGCAGCGGTTCTCGACGACCGCATCCTCTGGTCCGACAACCGGACCGGGGACTACGACGTCTACCTCTACAACCTGACGGAAGAGAGCGAACACACCCTCTCGCCGCCGGAGAGCGACCAGTTCGCGACGGCGCTCCCTGCGGGGATGATGATGAGCGGTGATAAGGTCGTCTGGGAGGACAACCGGAGCGGGAACCGGGACATCTACCTCTATGACCTCACGACGGAAGAGGAGACGCAGATCACGAACGGGACCGGCCATGAAGTCAACCCCGCCATCGCCGGGGACTGGATCGTCTGGCAGGACAACCGGAACGGCAACTGGGATATCTACCTCTATGACCTTGCCACCGGAGAAGAGACCCGGATCACCACGAACGAGAGCGAGCAGATGACGCCCGCCGTCACGGAGAGCATGGTCGTCTGGAACGACTACCGGAACGGCAACTGGGACATCTACGCCTGGACGCCCGAAGAAGGGGCACCAACAGGGCCATCCGCGCCAACCGCGCCGGGACCGGCCGGGGCCCCCACGCCGGGTGCACCGTCCGCGCCGGGAGTGACCGCGGTGCCGGGGACGATACCCCCAACGAACGCAACGACGACCCTGCCGCCCGGCGAGACGCCGGCAACCCCGACAACCCCGGAGCCATCGACCCCAACACCGGAGGAGGGGACACCCCCGGAAGAACCATCGCCCGGAACGGATGACGACACACCGAGTGGCGGATTGCGGCGGATCACACCGACAATCCCGGTAGTCGAGCGTCCCGCCGATATCGATGCTCCGCCGTTCTTCATCACCCCGACGCCGTTCATCCCTCCCCTCCAGTGACCTGGGCTCAAACCGGCATCAAAACACCGAAAACACCCGGTGGAGCGCCGCCTGCGTTTCACCGGGCGCACCCGATCAACGGGTCGGCTGAGGGGAGAGGACGACAGGGCGCAGAGCATCCGCTCGCCGGAACGAAAACGAAAAATTGAGGGTATCGGGGAGGTGATTACGCCAGGTAATCGTCCGGCCGCGGGATCTGTTCTTTCAGACCCTTGCGCCGGCGGATACCCTTGACGACTTCGTCGACGATACCAGCCGGAACCAGTTCGAATCCGCCGAACTCGGTGCTCCACATCGCACGCCCCTCGGTAGCCGACCTGACATCGCCGGCAAACCCGAAGAGCTCGGCAACCGGCGCCCTGCCGACGATCGTCATCGTGTCGCCTTCGCTCAGCATATCGAAGACCTGGCCGCGCCGACCCTGGATCTGGGAGGTCGCCGCACCCATCTGCTCGCTCGGGACGGTGATCTGGATCTTCTGGATCGGCTCGAGGAGCGAGTCGCCGGCCATCAGCATGCCTGCCTTGACCGCACTCCTGACCGCCGGGATGACCTGGGCGGGGCCGCGGTGGATGGCGTCCTCATGGAGCTTCACGTCCACCAGCCGGATCTTCAGGTTCTGGACCAGCTCGTCGGCGAGCGGGCCGCCGCGGAGCGCTTCGCGCCAGCCGTCGAGGACCAGTTCCATCGTCTCGTTGAGGTACTGGATACCCTTCGTCATGTCGATGAACATGTTGGTACCCTCGATCGCCTTGACGTTCTTGGCCTCGTCCTTGTCCATACCGGCTTCAGCGAGGATATCACGCCGCTCGATCGCCTGCTGGTTCATCGAGACTTCGCCGTCCTGGATCAGTTTCACGATCGCCGGGTCCATCGGCTCAAGCTCGATGTAGAACCGGTTGTGGCGGTTCGGCGACTTCCCTTCGACCGGGCCGGCCCGGCCCGTGATCGTCTCGCGGTAGACGACGATCGGCGGGGAGGTGATGATATCGACGCCCTTGTCGCGCTTGATACGGCCGGTGATGATCTCGAGGTGGAGCTCGCCCATGCCGCTGATCAGGTGCTCGCCGGTCTCCTCGTTGATCGAGACCTGCACTGTCGGGTCTTCCTTTGCAACCTGGCGGAGAACCTCGACGAGTTTCGGGAGGTCCTTCATGCTCTTCGCTTCAACAGCGACGGTCATGACCGGTTCGGAGTAATGCTTCAGCGACTCGAACGGAGTCATCTCGAGGAGCGACGTGACGGTCGAACCGACGATAGCGTCCTTTAAGCCCGTCACGGCGGCGATGTTGCCTGCCGGGAGCGCTTCCACCTCGATCCGCTCGGCACCCATGAAGATGCCGACCTGGGCAAGGCGGTTGGCGCGCTTCGCCGCACCCATGATGTAGCACTCGGTGCCCCGGCGGAGCGTTCCCGAGAAGAGACGGCCGGTGGCGACCTCGCCCGCATGCGGGTCGAACGAGATATCGGTGACCATCATACAGACAGGACCGTTCGGGTCGCACGCGACCATGGCCTTGCCCTCAGGGGTGTTGTAGTCGCCGTGCCAGATGATGTGGATACGCCGGTCCTGTGCCTGGAGGGGGTTTGGAAGGTGCTTGACCACCATGTCGAGAAGCACGGCGTGCAGGGGGCTGTTCTTCGCAAGCCACTTCATGTCGCCGGCGTTGCACTTATCAAAGACATCCTTGAACGAGACCCCGCTCTTCTGCATGTAGGGAACGGAGACGGCCCAGTTGTAGAGCGCGGAGCCGAAGGCGACGGTGCCCTTTGCGGCATCCAGCTTCCAGCCCTCGTTGTACATCTTCTCGTTCATGCCCTTGATCAACTTGTTGACCTTGTCGATCACCTTCGCGAGGCGGATCTGCATCTCCTGCTCGTCCACCTTCAGCTCGTTGACCAGCCGGTCCACCTTGTTGATGAAGAGGACCGGGCGGACACCTTCCTTGAGTGCCTGCCGGAGAACGGTCTCCGTCTGGGGCATGGTGCCCTCGACTGCGTCCACCACGACGACGGCACCGTCCACCGCACGCATGGCGCGGGTCACGTCACCGCCGAAGTCCACGTGGCCGGGGGTATCGATCATGTTGATCAGGTACTCCTCTCCGCCGTACGTGTGGACCATCGAGACGTTGCTCGCATCGATGGTGATGCCGCGTGCCTGTTCCTCCTCGTCGGAGTCCATGAAGAGCTGCCGGCCGGCGAGCTCCTCGCTGATCATGCCTGCACCGGCAAGCAGGTTGTCCGAGAGTGTTGTCTTTCCGTGATCGATGTGGGCGACGATGCCGATGTTCCGGATCTTCTCCGGCTTGTCCATCAGCGCCGTCACCCGCTCTACCATCTTCTTTCGTCTGGTCATGAAAATACACCAAAAAAATAATAGAGAATTTTAGCGGGCAGCCTTTGCAATACGTTCTCTCTCTTCTTTCTTTGAGACGGCATACGAGCGGGTGTCGCCGTTAGCGGCTGCGATCAGTTCCTCGGCAAGCGCCTCGCTCACGCTCTTCTTCTTCTTGTGGCTCGCCTGCAGGACACCGGCGGTGATGAACCGGAGCGCAATGTCGACACGGCGCTGGGGTGCGGTGTCGACCGACTTCGGCACGTTGATACCGCCGTACTTCAGCCGGACGGTCTCCTCACGGGGCCCGGTGTTCGCGACTGCGTCCACCAGCACCTGGACCGGGTTCTTCTTGGTCTTCTTGTTGACGATCTCGAAGGCCTCCCGGACGATGCGGATGGCAAGTTCCTTCTTGCCGGTGTTGTTCTCGGTCTGCATCATCTTGTTGATCAGGCGCTCGACGATCAGCATATTGCTCTTGTTGAACTGCTGGCCGACGAGCTTGCCGCAGGAATGCGGCACGATCATCGTGTGCAGGTTCACGTAACGAGCAAGGCTCGGATCCTGGATCTCCACCTCGCTCATGTCCCAGCGGTTGAAGAGGAGCTGCTGGGCTCCCGCTCCTGCCTCTGCTGCTTCTACCATACCACTTACCTCCGCGGCTTCTCCTTACGGCCCATGACCATTTCACGCAGGCTGACGTTGTTCACTTTGGTCACGACGAACCGGACGCCGGGGATATCGCCCATCGACCTGCCCAGCCTGCCGCCGATGCCCTCGATCTCGACCTCATCGTGCTCATCGATGAAGTTGATGGCACCGTCGCCGACGGCGAACGCGGTTACCTGGCGGCCATTCTTGATCAGCTGCACGCGGACGCACTTGCGGATCGCAGAGTTAGGCTGCTTTGCCTCAACACCCACCTTCTCGAGAACGATCCCGCGGCCCTGCGGCGCTCCCTCAAGGGGGTCGGATTTCACGTCGAGCCCGAGCTGGCGCCTTGCGTAGACGGTGTCGTGCCACCGGTTATTATTTGCGTCGCGCTTCAGTTTTCGGGCTGCAAATTTACCATTTCCCATCGAATACCCTCGAATTAGTTGAATTTGTAGATAGGAGCAACTCCTGGTGTGCTATAAAGCAACGCGCGTTACGGATTTATATATTGTGGAACCCGCCCGCACGCCGATCTTCTGCCCTAGTTATTTGATCGGGAGCTGATATAATATTATATCCTGGCGGGCAACCTTCATTGATGAATACCCGGATATACAAAGAGGTTTTTTTCGAGGCGACACACCGCCTGATTCACTATAAGGGAAAGTGTTTCCGGCTGCACGGGCACCAGTGGCGCGTGGAGGTCTGGATAGAAGGTACGGCGGACGAGCGCACCGGGATCGTTCTTGACTACAACTGCATCAAGGAGGTCGTCGGGCGGTTCGACCACCAGGTGATCTTGAACGAAGACGATCCCATGGCGGCGTGCATCGAGGAGTTCCACCCGGTCGTCACCACCCCCGGCGACCCGACGAGCGAGCACCTCGCCGCCCTCATCGCGGAGGCGATCGACGCCGAGGCCGCACGGCAGGGACACGACGCCCGTGTCGTAAAGATCCGGGTCTGGGAGTCGACGACCTGTTACGCAGAGCGCACCTATGATCGTCATTGAGATCTTCCGGAGCCTCCAGGGGGAGGGGAAGAACCAGGGGCGGCCCTGCACGTTCATCCGGCTCGCCGGGTGCAATCTCCGGTGTGCCTGGTGCGACACCGCCTACGCGTGGGAAGGCGGGCAGAAGATGAGCGTGATAGAGGTCCTCGACCGGGTCTGGCTGCAGAACGGGAAGCATATCTGCATCACCGGCGGGGAGCCGCTCCTGCAGCGCGAGGAACTCCTCGAACTTCTCAAGAAATTCGACCTTCACGGCTACACCGCCGAGATCGAGACGAACGGCACCCGCGACTTCCGCGATATGCAGCCGTATGCCTCCATCTGCATGGATGTCAAGTGCCCCTCATCAGGCGAGAGGAGCGATCTTATGCTCCTCCCCTTCATCACCCCCCGCGACTGCGTCAAGTTCGTTGTGGCGGACGAGGACGACCTCCTCTACGCCCGGGCGGTGATGAGCCGCTACGATATCCGTGGCGAAATCTTCATCTCGCCGGTGGAGGGGTCCGACTACCGCGCCATCGCGGACTACGTCGTGAAAGAGAACCTTCCGGTGAGGTTTCAACTGCAACTGCACAAGATCCTGGGGGTAAAATGAAGAAAGCGGTATGCCTTCTCTCCGGCGGCATGGACTCCACCACGCTCGCCTACGTCGCAAAGGATATGGGCTACGACATCATCGCGCTCCACTTCACCTACGGCCAGCGCACAGAGGCAAAGGAGCGCGAATGCGCACAAACCATCGCCCGGATGCTCGATGCGCAGGAGTTCGTCGAGATCAGCCTCGAACACTTCAAGAAGATCGGGGCGTCGAGCCTGACCGACACCGCGATCCCCATCGAAGAGTATGCCGGCGAGGAGGAGGGGATACCGAGCACGTATGTACCCTTCCGCAACGCCAACCTGCTCGCCATCGCGACCAGCCTCGCGGAAGCCCGGCGGGCGGAGGCGATCTTCATCGGCGTCCAGACCGGGGACTATCCCGGGTATCCCGACTGCCGGCCGGAGTTCATCGAGGCGTTCCAGCGGGTGGTCGACCTCGGCACGGCGGCGGACCCCGGGATCACCCTGATGGCGCCGTTCGTCCGAATGACGAAGGTGGATATCATCAGAAAGGGCCTCGAACTCGGCGTCCCCTACGAACGGACCTGGTCTTGCTACCAGAACAACGACCGGGCGTGCGGGATCTGCTCCTCCTGCCACTACAGGAGGGAGGCGTTCCGCGAAGCCGGGGTCGAGGACCCGATCGCGTACGAGAGGTGAATCATGGAGATCTACCGCGGCAAACGCCTCAGCATCGAGAAGAAAGTGTTCACCCTCCCGAACGGGAAGACAAAGGAGCGGGCGGTCGTCCACCCCGGCGGAGCGGTCGCAATCCTCCCGGTCGAGGGGGACGACTGCTACCTCCTCCGGCAGTACCGGTTCGCGGTCGACGACTACATCTATGAAGCGCCGGCAGGCACCATCGACGAGGGCGAGGAGCCGCACGAGACCGCGTACCGGGAATTGATCGAGGAGACCGGGATGAAAGCGGAGACCTTCGTCCCGAAAGGCTGGATCTACCCTTCTCCCGGTTACACGGACGAGCGGATCTGGCTCTACCTCGCCAAGGGCCTCTCGCCGTGCTCCGACTACGGGATGGACGACGACGAGGTGATCGAGGTCGTCCGCATCCCGGTCAGGGATCTTCAGGCCATGATTGCGGACGGAAGGATCGTTGATGCAAAAACGATCTGCCTCGCCTGCCGGTGCCTGCAGTGAGACGGCGGGAGGGGATTTGCGGATGTGCGCATATTTATGCCCTCCCCCGGGAAACATATAGTAGCTCCGATAAATGAACATCATTCAGCTGGCCTGGTGAACTCCGATGGAAGAGACGCAAGAGATGGATACCGCGCGAAAGCGCTACGAATTTAAAAAGACGCTTGAGAGGCTTGCGGAGAAGGAGGGGAGCGGCACCGAGCTGATCACACTCTATATACCTCCGGATAAGCAGATATATGACGTGACCGCCCAGCTCCGCGACGAGTTCGGGCAGTGTGCGAACATCAAGAGCAAACAGACCCGGACAAACGTCCAGAGCGCCATATCCTCCATCCTCTCCCGCCTGAAATACTATAAGCGCCCGCCGGAGCACGGCATGGCGGTCTTCTGCGGCACAATAAACGTCGGCGGCGACCGCACCGACCTCGAGTGCGAGATCATCGAGCCGCCGGAACCGCTCAACACCTACATGTACCGGTGCAGCTCCTCGTTCGAACTCGAGCCCCTGCAGCAGATGCTCGGTGAGAAGGAGGTCTACGGCCTGATCGTTCTCGACCGGCGGGAGGCCTACGTCGGATTTCTCCGCGGCAACCGGATCGAACCGATCCGCGGCGTCACCTCGACGGTCCCCGGCAAGCAGCGGAAAGGTGGTCAGTCGAGCGTCCGTTTCCAGCGGCTCCGGCTGATCGCCATCAACGAGTTCTACAAGAAGATCGGGGATCTCGCAAACGACGTCTTCCTCGCCGAGAAGGACTTCTTCGAGCGGTTCAAGGGCGTGCTGATCGGCGGCCCGACCCCCACGAAGGAGGAGTTCGAGGCCGGCGGCTACCTCCACCACGAACTGCAGAAGCGGATCATCGGGCTCTTCGACGTCTCCTACACGAACGAGTCCGGGCTTGCCGAACTCGTCGAGAACGCGTCGGACGCCCTGAAGGGCCTTGAGATCATCAAGGAAAAGAACGTAATGAACCGGTTCCTCCAGGAGCTGGTCAAAGACGACGGAGCGGCCGCATACGGTGAGGAGAGTGTCAGGAAGAACCTGGAACTCGGCGCCGTCGATACCCTCCTCCTCTCTGAGCGGCTCCGGAGAGCCCGGTTGAAACTTGCCTGCCAAAACAGCGACTACACCGAGGAGCGGACGATCAGCCTCGAACCGGGCATGCATATCAAGGACATCGACTTCGGCACCTGCCCGAACGACGGTGGGTCGCTCTACGTGGCCGAAGAGAGCGATATCATCGATGAACTGACGGCGCTCGCCGACCAGAGCAGCACGGCGGTCAGGATCATCTCGGACGATTTCGAAGAAGGTTCGATGCTCTACAACGCATTCGGCGGGATCGCTGCAATCCTGCGCTACAGGACAGGATACTGATGTATCAGGAGAAGTATCAACAGATTGAGCGCATGCTCCGGGCATGCACCGGTGAAGAGGATGTCCTCCTCACGACAGGGGGGGATCACGCCGATCTCGCCTCCACGATAGCATTTAAACTCGCAAAAAGAGAGAAGCGGGCACCCCAGAAGATCGCCGTTGATATCGCGGAGAAACTCTCGGGAAACCCTGAACTCGAGGGCATCCTGATCGAGGCGGCCGGGCCTTACATCAACTTCCGGTTCGGCCCGTCACTCCTCGGAGAAGCGGTCCGGGAGGCGATCGAGCCGGGCTACGGGGCCTCCCCGCGCCGTTCCGGCCGGGTCGTGCTCGAACACACGAGCGCGAACCCGAACGGCCCCCTTCATGTCGGCCACATCAGAAACACCGTCATCGGCGACACCCTTGCCCGGGCGTTCCGGAAGGCCGGCCACCCGCTCGAGGTGCAGTATTATCTCAATGATATGGGCCGCCAGATCGCCATCGTCTCCTGGGGGTTCGATCACCTCGATATCGCCCGAAAAGAAGGCGAGAAAGAGGATCATTACGTCGCCCGGGTCTACATCGCAGCGAACCGTGAGATCGAGAAGAACCCCGCCATCACCGAAGAGATCGACCGCCTCATGCAGAAGGTGGAGCGCGGCGACGCCGAGACCGTCGCGAAGTTCCGTAAAGCCGTCTCCCTCTGCGCGGAAGGAATCAGGGCGACCCTCGCGGCCCTGAACGCCCACCACGACAGGTTCGTCTGGGAGAGCGACTTCGTCCGGATCGGCGACGTGGACCGGATCGTCGAGCGGATCCGGCGCCTGCCGCAGGCCCACGAGGACGAGACCCTCTGGGTCGACCTCTCGAAGCAGGGCTTTGAGAAGAAGTACATCCTCCGGCGCAGCGACGGCACCTCGGTCTACAGCACCCGCGACCTTGCCTATCACGTATGGAAGGCGCGCAACTACGACCGGATGATCGACGTCCTCGGGGCGGACCACAAACTGATCGGAGCCCAGCTCCGTGCCACCCTCGAGCTCCTCGGCGAACTGCCGCCCGAGATCGTCTTCTTCGAGTTCGTCTCCCTCCCCGAAGGCTCCATGAGCACCCGGGCGGGCAAGTTCGTCTCGGCGGACGAACTGATCGAGGAGGTGACCGCGAAGGCGTTTGAGGAGGTGACCGCCCGCCGGCCGGAACTCCCGGGGGAGGAACGGTGCTCGATCGCAAAGTCGGTCGCCATCGCCGCCATCCGCTACGATATCGTGAAGGTCTCCCCCGAGAAGAGCACGGTCTTTAACTGGAAGGAGGCTCTCGACTTCGAGCGGCAGAGCGGCCCCTACATCCAGTACGCCCACGCCCGGGCCTGCAGCATTCTCGAGAAGGCCGGGGAGTTCGAGCGGGCCTACACGCTTGAGACCGACCACGAGGTCGCGCTCGCCAGGCACCTCGCCCGGTTCCCGACCGTCGTCGAGCAGATCGTGGAGGAACTCCGTCCGCACCTGCTCGCCTCTTACGCCCGCGAACTCGCCGACCTCTTCAACGCCTTCTACCACTACGACCCGGTCTTAAAGAGCGAGGGTGAGACCCGCAGCAGCCGTCTTACGCTCGTGGACGCGGTCAGGAACACCTTGCAGGAGTCGCTTGAGACTCTCGGGATCGATGCGCTCAGAAGCATGTAAGGCCCTCAAAAAGCAGGGCTACCAGTTCATCACCCCGAACTCGTCGGCGGCCGTAAAACCCTGCATGTGGAACAAGCGGGCGCTCAGGGGCGGGGAGATGTGCTACAAGGCGCAGTTCTACGGCATCGAGAGCCATCGCTGCGTCCAGATGACCCCGACCCTCAAGTGCAACCAGCACTGCCTCTTCTGCTGGCGGTCGTTCGAACACGAGGTCGTCGAGGAGGAGGAATGCCCGCCGGACGTCATCGTCGCAAACCTCCGGCGCGTCCAGAAGAAGGCGCTCTCGGGCTACAAGGTCTCGCCGAACGTGGCGCCGGAGCGGTTCGCGGAGGCCCTCGACCCCACGATGGTCGCGATATCGCTCTCGGGGGAGCCGACATGTTACTCGCGTCTTCCGGAGTTCATCGACGGCCTCAACGCCGAGGGCTACACGACGTTCCTCGTCTCGAACGGCACCCGGCCGGACGTTCTCGCCCGGTGCCGGCCCTACCAGACCTACGTCTCGGTGGACGCCCCCGACCGGGAGACCTACCTCTCTCTCTGCCGGCCGAGGGAGGACTACTGGGATCGGGTGCTGGAGAGCCTCGCCGGACTCCGGGAACGCCGGTCGGCCATCCGCACCACCGTGGTGCGCGGCTACAACGATATCTCCCCCGAGCGCTACGCGGCGATCTACCAGGACTCCGGGGCCCGGTTCGTGGAGGTAAAGGGTTATATGTATCTGGGGTACAGTAGGAATCGACTGCAGAGAGACCGGATGCCCGAACACAGCGAGGTACGGGCGTTCGCGGAAAAGATCGCGGAACATTGCGACTATTGCATCATGGACGAGAGCCCGGTGAGCCGGGTCGTCTGCCTGGAGCGAGACGTATGAGATTCGATGTGGAAGAGTACAAAAAGAGAGCGAGAGAGGACTTCGAGCACGCGTGGCACGAAGGGCCGTCGGTGCTGACGCCGCCGGGGGTCTCGGGCAGGTACCCCCGGCTGAGATACACCCGGGCGACACCGCACCCGATCTTCGAGATCGTGCAGCGGCTCCGCGAGACCTACCTCGCGATGGGGTTTGACGAGGCGATCAACCCCCTGATCGTCGAAGAATCGGACATCTACCGGCAGTTCGGGCCTGAGGCGATGGCCGTCCTCGACCGGGTCTTCTATCTCGGCGGTCTGCCCCGGCCGAACGTCGGGATCGCGAGAAAGCAGATCGAGGAGATCGAAGCCATCCTCGGCCGTGCGCTCCCGCCCGGGGCCGAGGAGAAACTCCGCGAGACCCTCCACGGCTACAAGAAGGGGACGATCGACGGCGACGAACTGACGCACGAACTCGCGACCGTCCTCGAGGCCGACGATGCCGCCGTGGTGCATATCCTGGATGCGGTCTTCCCCGAGTTCAAGGCGCTCGCCCCCGAGTCGTCGCGCAACACCCTCCGGAGCCACATGACGAGCGGCTGGTTCCTGACGCTCTCCTCCCTCTGGGAGAAGCGTCACCTCCCGATAAGGCTCTTCTCGGTCGACCGGTGTTTCCGGCGGGAGCAGGAGGAAGGGCCCACCCGCCTGATGACCTACCACTCGGCCTCCTGCATCGTCGCGGGGGAGGACGTCACCCTCGAGGAGGGAAAAGCCATCAGCGAAGCTCTCCTCTCGGCCTTCGGCTTTACGGAGTTCCGGTTCCAGCCCGACGAGAAGCGATCGAAGTATTACATGCCCGAGACCCAGACGGAGGTCTACGCCCGGCACCCGGTCCTTGGCTGGGTCGAGGTCGCCACCTTCGGCATCTACTCGCCCTCGGCTCTCGCGGAGTACGGGATCGGCGTCCCGGTGATGAACCTCGGCCTCGGGGTGGAGCGGCTCGCGATGATCGCCTACCAGTCAAACGACGTTCGCCAGCTCACCTACCCGCAGTTCTTCCCGCAGGAGATCTCCGACCGCGAGATCGCCGGCGCCGTCCATCTCCGTGAGGAACCGGCATCCGCGACCGGGAAGCGGATGGCAGAGGCTATCCGCGCCACGGCCGCCGAGCACGCCGCCGCCCCCGGGCCCTGTGTGTTCACCGCGTGGAAGGGCGAGATCGCGGGAAGGGAGATAGAGGTGATCGTCGAGGAGCCCGAGTCCAACACCAAACTCTGCGGCCCCGCCTGCGCAAACGAGGTCTACGTCCACAACGGCTCGGTCCTCGGTGTGCCGGACACCGAGAAATGGGCGACCGTCCGGCAGGAGGGGGTCTCCACCGGCATCACCTACCTCGACGCGGTGGCAAGCCTGGCCGCCGCGCGTATCGAGGAGGCGGCGCGGTGCGGGGAGGAGGCCCACGTCCAGGTGAAGATGTCGAAACTCCCTTCAGACGTCAACCTGCGTATCGAGGAGTACGCGATGCGCTACGTCACCGACCACAACAAAAAGGTGGACCTCCGCGGACCGGTCTTCCTGACGGTCAGATCCGTCATCCCGGAGCAGCCGACTCAATAAGGGTCTTCTCCCTTCCCGGCCTCTCTTTTCTCCCGGAAACGCCTTTCTTATCGCACTCGATGCACCTTTTCAGGAGGGGCAGCACATCCCGCTGGGCGACCAGGTTGAAGCGCGCCCTGCTCGGGGCAAGCCCGACCTTGACCGAGTAGGCTTCGGGCGGCATCGCCGCAAAGAGGTCCTCGTCGGTCCGGTCGTCCCCGATAGCGAGGATGAAGTCCCAGGCGTGCCGGGATACCCAGTTCAACGCCGCCCTCCCTTTGTTGACGACGTTGTTCTTGATCTCGATGACCTTGTTCCCCTCCATGACGCCGACGTCCAGGTTCGACGTCAGGTGCAGGAGGTCGTCCTTGAGATCCTTCGCCCGCTGTGCGCCGAGCACCGGCTCGGTTCTCCGGTAATGCCAGACGAGGGAGTAGTCTTTCTCCTCGATGAAGGCGCCCGGCGTGCGGTCGGTGTAGAGTTCGAGAAGCGGGTTGATCTCCGCTTTCCACTCGTCCGAGAGCGCCTCGGGCATCCGCCACTCCCCGGACCGCTCCTTTATCCAGACGCCGTGTTCGGCGATGAGCCCGATATCCATCGCCCCGAACCAGGTATCCAGCGTGGACCGGTCCCTGCCGCTGATCACCACCACCTCGTTTCCGGGTGCCCGGGAGAGGGTCTCGAGCACCTCCAGGGTGGCGTCGCCGGGAACCGCCTTCTGCGGCCTTGCGGCGAAGGGAACCAGGGTGCCGTCGTAGTCGAGGAGGAGGAGCCGGTCCTTGCCGGCAGCGTAGTTGGAGACCAGCTCGTCCCTGATGGCGGGGGTGACGATCTGTTCGGAGCGCTCGGCCTGGACCGCCCGGGCGTCGCCCAGCCGGGTGATGAAGTCGCCGACCCAGTGCTCGATGTCATAGCGCATCAGCCGCCTCTGCATCGTCCGGTTCCGCTCGATCTGTTCCTTCTCCGGCATGGCGAGCGCGGTCTCGATCGCCTCGATCACCTCGTCCTGGTCGTTCGGGTTGACGATGATCGCTTCGCCGAGCTCCTCAGCCGCTCCCGCCATCTCGGAGAGGATGAGCACCCCGGTGCCGTCGGTTCTCGTGGCGACGTACTCTTTCGCCATCAGGTTCATGCCGTCCCGGAGCGGTGTCACCAGGGCGACGTCGGCGGCGCTGTAGAACGCCACCAGTGTCTCGAACGGGAGAAAGTTGTAGAAGTAGCGGACCGGGACCCAGTCGGTCGTCCCGTACTTCCCGTTGATGCGGCCGACGAGTTCGTCGATCCGCTTCTTCAACATCTGGTAACTGTCGACGCCCGTCCGGGACGGGACCGCGACCAGGACAAGGGAGACCTTCCCCTGGTACTCCGGCTTCTTCTCGAGGAGCGCGTCGAAGGCTTCGAGCCGGAGCGGGATTCCCTTCGTGTAGTCCAGGCGATCGAAGGAGAGGATGATCTTGCGCTTCCCGTACTCCTGCCGGATCCGGGCGATCTCTTTCTGGACCTGGGTGCTGCCCGCGGAGTCGGCGAACCGGTGGTAATCGATGCCCATCGGGAAGAGGTCGGTCCGGACCACCCGGGTGCCGGTCCTGACCTCCCCGAAGGTGTGCTCGTAGCCGAGGAGCCGCCGGACGCTGGAGAGGAAATGGCGGACGTAGCCGTAGGTGTGAAAGCCGATGAGGTCCGCTCCAAGGAGGCCGGTGAGTATCTCCTCCCTCCAGGGCAGGTGCCGGAATATCTCGAACGACGGGAAGGGGATGTGGTGGAAGTAGCCGATCTCGGCATCGGGCAGGCGCTCCCGGAGCATCTGCGGCAGGAGCATCAGGTGGTAGTCATGGACCCAGATAACGTCGTCGGGCCGGGCCACTTCCATCACGGCGTCGCAGAACTTCTCGTTCACCCGCTGATAGACCTGCCATGTCTTCGGGTCGTACTCCGCAGAGAGGTTGAAGTAGTGGAGGAGCGGCCAGAGGGTGTTGTTGCAGAACCCGTCGTAATAGTTCTTGATGTCGTATGGCGAGAGGAAGACCGGATGGCACTGCTCTTTTCCGAGTGTCTCGAGGATCCTGTCTTTCTCCTCTTCCTGCTTCTTCTGGATGTTGATCCCAGGCCAGCCGACCCAGAGGCTCTCGTAGGATTTGTAGAAAGAGCCGACCCCCGTCGCAAGACCGCCGACACTCCGCTGGAGGCGAAGATCGCCGTTCTTCCGGGAAACGCTGATCGGAAGCCTGTTTGAAACTATCAGTAACCGGTTCATGGTTTGACCCTGCTCACAGTCGTAGAATGATCCACCCAAGGATTCTCAATCAAAATTAAGTTTTTGGCGAAATCTCAAAAAATTGCAGATATCAAGCCCCGGGCGGACAGCATCTCTCCCCGGCTCTCCCGGCGCCCGCCGGCACCGTGCATCCCACGCGTGCCCTATCGTAGCGATTCCGTCGGGCGATCTGCGGCGTCGGCCGCCTCCTGAGCGACGAATTCTCCAGCAACGCTCGATCCACAGCGTGTGACCGGGGAGGCAGCCCCGGAAAACCCGGGCGGGCAAGGGACCGCAGGGTCACAGGGCATGCCAGGCAACCCCGGCGAGCCGCCCGTCTCTCGCCGCGGCCGCTCTATCCGGGCGAACCGGCATCACGTTCCCGGGGCCCGCTCACTCGATACCGGAAACGTTATATTTTTCTAACACTATGTTAGATATACATAACAGGTGACGCGATGAAGAAGCGATACACGGTACAGATTGCGGCGGGAGCGGTGCTCGGCGCAGCAGGCATGCTCCTTCCGTTCCTCGTGGACGGGACAGAGGCAATCTCCTCGCTCCTGGTGACGATCGGTCTCGTGATCCTCGCGGTGGCCGTGGTCCGGCACTGGAGGTTCCGGGACGAGCCGGAGAAAGACGAGCGGACGCAGAAGATCGGGGCATACGGCATCTCCTATTCGTGGTTCCTCACTCTCGTCTTCCTCGCGCTCCTCTTCTGGGTGGACTACCTCGGGCTGCTCGCCCTCACGGTCGAGACCGTGCTGCTCGCCACCATCCTGCTGATGGGACTCTCCGCCCGCATATTCCAGTGGTATCTCTTCCGGCAGGGGGATGTGGCGTGAGGCCGGCGAACGCCACCGGACGGCCTCTGTTCCGGGAGGAGGATGCCGGGTGAAGACCCGGATCCGGGAACTCCGGGCGAAGGCGGGGATCACCCAGGAGGAACTGGCGCAGCAGGTCGGGGTCCGGCGGGAGACGATCGTCTTCCTCGAGAAGGGGAAGTATAACCCCTCCCTGAAGCTCGCTTACAAGGTGGCCCACGCACTCGGCTCCACCATCGAAGAGGTCTTCACCTTCGAGGAAGAGGATCTGGCATGACCGTGCCCTGCCCGGCGGATGACTGGACGGCAGGCGGGTGCAGCAGAAGGCACCCGCTCCGGGGCGATATGGCAGAACAACGGAGGAATCGCAAAAAATGATATTGGGGACAATCTCTAAGGTTGGATTGGCAGGGTAAAAGCATTGTGATTTGTAATTCCGGTAATAATCCCTCAGATTTTCTATCCGCCCAACTAACAGGCCCTTTTTCCTGGATCCAAGTTTTATCATACCTTGAATATATTATATGGGAACACTCCGATCATTCGGGATGAGCGCAGCCCCCGGGAATTGTTTTCCGCCTTTTGGAGAGATATGTATCGATCTTTTCTGCTCTGCCGATCACTGCCGTTCGGCACCGTCGGTGTAGACCCGCGGCTGGCATGCCGTGCAGAATGCCGGCCCTTTCCGATCGGTCTCGACGATGGTGTTTGAGAAACGCATGACGCACCGGAGGTCTCTACAGTGGGTGAGCCCGAAGGTGTGTCCCAGTTCATGCACCGCTTCCACGACGGCCCGGTGCCGGAAGACGGCCGGATTCTCGGGGAGGTTGTAGAACGGCTGCCTGAGGCGGTGCAGGGAGATCAGGGCGTACCTCCGGCCCGCTATCCCGAAGACGAAGTTCATGCCCGGGACGTAGAGATCTGCGTTGGTTATCCCGAGCACCCGACTGTCGCCGGTGGTCTCCACGGAGAGCGAGAGTAACTCGAGCACCATCTCCGCGTCGTACTGGTTGCGGGCGGCGTTTCGCGCGGCTGCGGGAAGCGGAACCTCTTCCCCGATCGCGACGTCGCGGGAGAACACCGTCTCCAGGGGGTCTTTGAGCATCCGTATCTCTGCAGGATCGACCTTCCCGATCGGGACAAGGATAATACTCATGGGGGTATTCCGGCGGCGGTTATCGGCGGGCAAGAACTTGATATTATCGGTCAGGCGTTCGGGGAGTGGTCTCCATGCCAGAGAGCCGTCCCGCAAGGTCGTCGAGGACGATAACGGCCGCAACCCTGTCGAGCGGCTGATTCTGGTTCCCGCACTTCGGCGAGTAGATGCATGCCGGGCATCCCGCGGCGCACCCGCAGTCGCGGACCAGCTCGTGCGCCGTCCCGGCAATCGCGGGAAGGAGGGAGAAACCTTTCTCGGCAAGCCCGATCCCGCCTTCGTAGCCGTCGTAGACGAATATCGTCGGCGCGTCGGTCGCAGGGTGGAAGAGGGTCGAGAGTCCGCCGATGTCACGGCGGTCGCAGACGACATGATAGGGCATGACGGCGATCAGGGCGTGCTCCGCACCGTGCAGCCCGCCGGCAAGGTCCCGTCCCCCGGCGGCGACCGCTTCCGCCGCCCGGTCCGGCAGGGTGAACCAGAAAGCCTTCGTTGTGAGGCGGAGCGGCGGGAGGTCCAGCCGGTGGCTGCTTACGAGGCGGCCGTAGTGGCGCACCGTATACCCGACGACCTCTTCGGTGACCGTGACGTCGCCGAACGAGACCTGCACGCCGCCGGTCTCGCGGCGCCGGAGTTCCTGCACGACCGCCACGTCGATGGTGGAGAGGGGCTGGGTGTAGGTATCGGTATCGGTCTCCTCCACAAGGATCGTCTGCCGGTCGATATCCATCCCGGTCACCGTATAGGTCTCCCCCCGGTGGAGGAGGATGGCGCCCGGGTGCGCCTCCCGGTAGGCCTGCCCCCGATCCATCGTCTCGAGCAGCCTGCCCTTATGCATCACCCGGAAGGTATCGGAGGAGACGGCGTCGAGACTGACCGTATCCGCCGCCCGCCCCTGTCCGGCGTAGACCCAGCCCCTCGAGGCCTTCCGGAGCAGGTGGACCCGCTCGAACGCCGCAAGCATCTGCGGCAGATCCGGACCGAACCAGCGGGCGTCGCGCTCCGGGTCGACCGGGAGTTCCGCCGCCGCGCAGAGGAGATGGCCCGAGAGGATGTAGGGATTTCCCGTATCCACGACGGCGTGCTCGCAGGGCCGCGAGAAGAACGCCTGCGGGTGCCGCATGAAGTACTGGTCGAGCGGGTTTGCGAACGCGACGAGAACGGCAAACGACTCGCCGGAACGGCGCCCGGACCTCCCCGCCTGCTGCCGGACCGAGATCATCGTCCCCGGATACCCGGAGATGATGACGCCGTCGAGCGACCCGATATCGATCCCGAGTTCGAGGGCGTTCGTCGTCACGACGCCGCAAAGACTGCCGTCTTTGAGGGCGTCCTCGATCGCCCGGCGGTCTTTTGGGAGGTAGCCGGCCCGGTAGGCGCTTATCCCGGGGACCCCCCGGGACCGGATCGCGATCAGTTCGGCGAGCTTGCGGGAGACGGTGAAACAGAGTGTCCGGCACCCGCTCTCCACCGATGCAAGGAGAAGGTCTCCTGTCACCGAATGGACGGACCGCCCGCCGCTGCCGGCAGAGGGATTGTAGAGGACGAACGTCTTCTCGCCCCCGGGCGACCCGTCCTCCCCGACAGGGATCGCCTCCTCCCCGGTCAGGCAGGCGGCGAACTCCCCGGGGTTTGCAAGGGTGGCGGAGGAGAGGACGAACTGCGGGCGGGCACCGTAGTGCCCGGCGATACGTGCAAGGCGGCGGAGGAGCATGGCCATATGCGACCCCGCGACGCCGCGGTAACGGTGCGCCTCGTCGACCACCACGAACCGGAGGTCGCGGAAAAACCGGCTCCACTTCACGTGCCAGGCGAGGACCTGGTGAAGCTCGTGCGGGTTCGAGAGGATGATCCTTGAACGTTCCCGGATCGCCGGGCGCCTCCCGGCGGGCGTGTCGCCGTCGTAGATGGCGGCATCCACCCCGATCCCGGAGAGCCTCTCCAGCTCCCGGACAACCTTCACCTGGTCGTTCGCGAGCGCTTTCGTCGGGTAGAGGAAGAGCGCAGTCGCGGCGGGGTCGGCGGCGAGGCGCTCGAAGACCGGGAGCAGGAACGCGAGCGTCTTCCCGCTCGCGGTCGGGGTGGTGATGATGACGTTCTCCCCGGCCCGCAGGTGCTCGATCGCCGCGCACTGGTGGGTGTAGAGCCGGACCCCCTTTCCGTCGCAGTAAGCCCGGAGTCCTTCCGGGAGGGGGCGAGAGAGGTCTCCGTACCGGGCTTCGCGGGGGGGCATGGTCTCGATATGCACGACGCTCTCCCGAAACCGGGGATCGGTCGCGAGCAGGTCGAGGAAGTCACGCACCGCCGTTGCCATCCCCCCGGAGAAGTGCGAAAAGCCTGGCGAGCGAGACCAGATCCTGCCTGTTATGCTCCACCACCGGGACGAGCGGGCCGGGATTTCCCGTCCGCTGGTAGGCATCGTAAAACTCCGGCACCATCCCGCCCGGAACGTCGTTCTCCCGGGCGATGCCGAGGACCCCCGTCTCGAGCGCGCCGAGCCGGCAGGTGGCGAGCGAGTCCCTCCAGCGGCGGCGTGCAAAGTGGAGGACGTCGAAGTGAGGCATGCCGAGGTCTGCCGGGATGCCGTAGTAGGCGAGCCGCTCCCGGATATAGGGGAGGTCGAACGCCCGGCCGTTGAAGGTGACGAGGGCCGTGCCTTCCGCTTCCAGGTCGGGAAGAACGGCGGTGAGCGCCGCTTCCTCCTCGGCAACCGACCGGAGCAGGTACTGGCGGACGGCGATCGACCCGCCCTGGACCCGGGCGAGGCCGATCAGGATGATCGGCCGGGAGAAGAGCCCCAGCGTCTCGATGTCGAGGAAGACGAAGTCTTCGGGGGCATGGAACCGGCTGGCCTCGAGGAGGAGCGGGTCGCTTCGCCGGTGCCGCCGCCCGATCCACTCCAGAAGATCGCAGGTGTTTCCCTGCGCCACCGTATCGAGGAGGCGTACGGCTTCCCGCCGGTAGAGCGGGTGCCGGACAAGATCGGCAACCGTCCGGTAGCCCCTCCCCTTCAGCCTCCGCTCCGTCACTTCGCCGATGCCGCGGACCAGTTTGAGGTCGCCAAGGACGGCCGCCGCCGCCCGGGCCGGGTCGCGCCCGTCAAGATCCATGGCACTCCGGGATTCGAGGAGGAAGCACGTCCCGGAGGAGCATGCAACCTCCCGGCCGCAGAAGGCATCCTCGAACGCCCGGCCCCGGTACCCGGCAACAAGGTCGTCCCGGAGTCTCCGGGCCCTGTCGTAGTCGGAGCGGGGGATGAACGAGGACCAGGGGCCGGGTGGAAAACTCTCGCTCTCATCGGCGAGATCGCATTCCCCGGCCCGGTCAACCCGGGCCCGCCACAGCCTCCCTGCCTGATCGAACGGGTGAGCCATCCTGTCTGCAAGAGGGTTAAGCTCCCGCCGACATTCAAAAATATCCACCGCGTGGTGAAAGTGAACGAAGGATCGGTCTCCCCCGGATCACTCCCGCCGTACAGGCTTCACCACGATCGAGCACGCATTGTCGCCGGCACAGATGGCGCTCCGGTACTTCAGCGTGTAGTCCCGGTTCAGGTCGGGTATGGCGGCTTTTGTGTAGGCGTGACAGGCGTTGCAGACGGCAAGCGGGTTCTCCCCCTGCTCTTTTGCCCGAGCGGTCATCGCGCACTTCCGGACGGTCAGGACCGCCTCGTCCGGCCCGGACTCCTTCACCTCGTACCGGTATTCCGGCCCGAAGAGCACCCCTGTCGCCGCCGCAAACGCCTCCGCCACCTCCCGGGCGTTTCCGAGCGGCATCCCGAAGGCGCGGGCGATGACGCCAGCTTCCCGGCCCCGCTCCCGCCATACCGCCCGCTCGATCTCGTTGTAGAGCTGGTCGTCGGCGCCGTCCCTGATGGATCTCCGGTAGGCAAGCGGCAGCGCGGAGACCTCCCGGGCGGCGAGTTTCCACCGTACGTCCACCGGTCTCCGTTCGAACGCATCCATATCCACTCTCCCCTCCTCGCAACGGTCTTCGGCTCAGGGGCCGGTATACCTGCAACCCCATGAAGGTTCTCCCGGTTTTGCCGGGACGCGCGAAGGGATGCCGCGCCTCCCCGGGCACCGCATAAATACTCCCGCAGACAACAGAAAGGCATGAAGCTCGGAGGAGTCCTGATCGATATCGACGGCGTCCTCTATGTCGGCGACCGGCCTGTCGCTGGAGCGGACCGGGCACTCCGGGAACTCGACCGGCGGGGGATACCCTACCGGTTCGTCTCAAACACCACCCGCCGCTCCCGCCGTTCGGTTGCCGGCCGCCTGCAGGACTTCGGCTACGCCATCCCGGAACCCTGGATCATCACCGCCCCGGTCGCCGCCGCCGCACACCTGCGGGAAGGGGGCCGGACCCGGTGCTTCCTCCTCACCACCCCCGACGCCCGGAGAGACTTCGAGGAGGCCGGTATCACGGCCGTGGAGGAGGATGTCGATGCGGTCGTGGTCGCCGACGCGGGCGACGGTCTCGCCTACGCCTCGATGAACCGGGCGTTCCGCCTTCTCGTGGACGGCGCAGACCTCGTCGCGCTCGAGAAAGACCGGTACTGGATGGGGGTGGACGGGCTGATGCTCTCGGCCGGCCCGTTCGTCGCCGCGCTCGAGTACGCGACCGGGAAAGAAGCGGAGGTGATCGGGAAACCATCCCCGGCGTTCTTCCAGCGTGCGCTCCGGGAGATCGGGGCGGACCCCGGGGAGGCGGCGATGGTCGGCGACGACATCGTCACCGATATCGGCGGCGCCCGGGCCTCTGGTATGAAGGGCATCCTGGTCAGGACCGGCAAGTACCGGGAGGAGACGGTCCGCGCTTCAGGCATCGTGCCGGACCTCGTCATCGACTCGCTTGCAGATCTCCCGGACAACATCTGATATCATGTGGAAACGGATCCTCACCGCGCTCGTCCTCGTCGCCGCGGTACTCGGTGCCGGGTGCCTGGGCGGTCTCCTGCAACCGGCGGTCGTCCCGCCGGCGATCGTGCCGGTCGAGGGGGCGGCCCTCGATCAGGCGCCGGTCTACACCTTCTCGTTCGGGGACGGTGAGGAGATCATCCGGGTCAACCCCGACCCGGGGGTTTATGCAGGTGCTAAGAAGGCGGATCGGCAACTCTACCTCTCCAGAGACCTCCCGGAGGAGGAGTGGATCCCGATCTATTATACGGCGTTCATCAACGAGTCCCACCAGGAACCCTTCTATGAGGACCTGCTTGCGGCCCTCCGCGAGATCCGTGACCGGGAAGGGCTCGACGACGACCGCTACCTGGAACTGATCGCCGCGTTCGTGCAGTCCATCCCGTATGAGACCGACGCCTCGATTGTGGAGCCGAAGTTTCCCATCGAGACCTGCGTGGACGCTGAAGGCGACTGCGACGACAAAAGCCTCCTCCTTGCCGGGCTTCTCGCACGGGAAGGCTACGGGGTGACGCTCCTCTACTTCGGGGAGGAAGGGCATATGGCCGTCGGGGTGGCGAGCGCCGGGTGCCGCTACCGCAACACTTCCTGCGCCTACATCGAGGCCACGAACGCGAGCTACGTGGGCATCCCGCCCGCGGTGCTCGGGGACGGGACGGTCCTCTCCTCCGCCCCCCTGGTAATCCCGGTCGGGGACGGGGACCGGTCCTACACGGCGTGCGGCGAGATTGCGACGATCGAACGCGCCCTCGCGGCATCCCGCGACCACCTCGAGGAACTCGAAGAGGAACTCGCGGTGCGCACCCGCGAGCTCGAAACGGACCGGGAGGCTCTCGCGGCCCTCGACGTGAAGATGGCAGATCTCTTCCGGTCGGGGGAGATCCGGGAGTACAACCGTCTCGTCCCGGAATACAACCGGATGGCCCGGGACTACAACGACGCGGTAGACGCCTGCAACGCCCTGCTCGGTGAGGCGGCGGCTGCCGTGGATCTTCACAACTATCTCGTCGCCCACGCCCACGACCGGCCCGGGTCGTACCTCCGTGCCCGGGCGTACCTCACGGGATGAACGATATCGGAGGCTTACGCCAGACTCTCTACCCTGAGAGGGGTGCGGTTCGCCGGGGCGCTGGAGGCGAAGTACGCCGCCTTATGCATCTGGCTCCGCCGGACAACGGTCGGATACCGGGAGGCCCGCTCGGCGAGACAGTCAAACGTGGTGAATGCGGATCTTTCCATACAAGAAACGGAGTGAGGGCGCTACTTAACCATAGGCCGCGTGCGGGGTGAAAGTGAAGAACCGGGGGATCCGCCCGGACCGTTGCACCCGTTACGCAGGGAATTATCGGGTATCGATGCGATCCGGACTCTCACCAGTCGAAAAAGTAATTGCTCCGTTGGCAAGTGTTAATGTATCCCCTGACAAATACATGGAACGGAGTGCCGTATGCTGGATATCAGTGATTTGCACGTGAGCGTGGATGGCACCGAGAAGCTCCACGATATCAACCTCCATATCGGGCATGGGGAGACCCATATCCTGATGGGGCCGAACGGCTCGGGAAAGAGCACGCTGCTCAAAGCCATCATGGGGTTCGGCGGCTACACGATCACGTCCGGGTCCATCGTTTTTAAAGGACAGGACATCACCGGGATGCCGATCCACGAGCGGGCCCACCTCGGGATAGGCATGATGTTTCAGCACCCGCCCGCGATATCGGGGCTGAAACTCGGAAAGCTCCTCGCCGCCACGTCTCACCTGGGAGCAGACGCGATCGAGGCGCTCGCACAGACGGTCAATATGGAGGGCTTTCTCTCCCGCGACACCAACGTCGGATTCTCCGGCGGCGAGATCAAGCGGAGCGAGGTCCTGCAACTGAAGGTCCAGCAGCCCGACTTCATCATGCTGGACGAGCCGGAGAGCGGCGTCGACCTCGAGAACATGAGCCTGATGGGCAAAGAGATCGCAGGCCTGCTCGAGAAGGATGTCCATATCGTCAACCGCCGCCGTAGCGGCCTCATTATCACCCACACCGGCTACATCCTCGATTACCTCGAAGCCGACCAGGGGCACGTGCTGATCGACGGTCAGATCCGGTGTCACGGGAACCCCCGCGAGATCCTGCGCGTGGTCAAAGAGAAAGGATACGGAGAGTGTGTGCGTTGCAAACAGATGTGAGCGATATCGACCAGCTCTCGCAGGAGGACCGGGAACGTCTCGCCCTGACCGGCCTTGAAGTCGGGATGCAGAATCGGTGCGGGAGTTTCTTCCAGATCGACCAGAACGTGATCCAGACCACCTGCGGTGCCGAAGGGATCGAGATGATCCCCATCAAGGCCGCCCTCGAGAAGTACGACTGGGTGAAGGACTACTACTGGAACGCCGTATCGCGCGATAAGGACAAATATACGCAGTACCTGGCGAAGCAGGAGAGCCCGCAGGGTCTCGTCGTCATCGCCCATGAAGGCGTGAAGGTCGAGATGCCCCTCCAGGCCTGCCTCTTTCTGCGCGAAGAGCCGGTGCAGCACGTCCACAACATCTTCATCGCGAGGGAAGGCTCGGAGATCAACATCATCTCCGGCTGCGCGAGCTCCTGGCAGAAGGAGCACGGGGCGCATATCGGGGTGACCGAGATCTACGTCGGCAAAGGGGCCAAGGTCACGTCCACGATGATCCACAACTGGAACCCCGGCATCAGCGTCTTCCCGCGGAGCGCAACCATCATCGAAGAGGACGGAACCTTCCTCTCGAACTATGTCTGCATGCAGCCTGTCAACCGGATCGACATGTATCCGACGGCGCGCCTGGTCGGGAAGAACGCCGTGGCCCGGTTCTCGAGCATCGTCGTCGCGACACCGGGCTCGACCCTCGATCTCGGTTCACGCGCCATCCTCGGCGCCGAGCACACGAGCGCCGAACTGATCACCCGGGCGATCACCACCGGCGGCACCATCATCTCCCGGGGCCACATCCTCGGCGAGAAGGACAACACCCGGGGCCACATCGAGTGCAAGGGCCTGATCTTAAAAGACGGCATCGTCCATGCCATCCCCGAGATCGAGGGGACGCTGACCGGCACCGAACTCTCCCACGAGGCTGCTGTAGGAAAGATTGCCCGCCACGAGATCGAGTATCTCATGGCACGAGGGCTCTCCGAGGAGGAGGCCACCGCAACCATTATACGCGGGTTTCTGGATGTGAAGATCAGCGGCCTGCCTGCAGTCCTGCAGGCCCAGATCGATGCCGCGATCGACAAAGCGGAATCAGGTTTCTGACGCGCGCGAGGCAATATGGCGGAGACTGACCCCTACCGGAACGAACGCGAGGAGATGGTGGAGTTCCAGATCCGGGACCGGGGAGTCAGGGACGAGAGAGTCCTTGCCGCGATGCGAAAGATCCCGCGCCACGTTTTTGTACCGGAGAACTGGGAACGGGTAGCCTACGAGGATCGGCCGCTTCCCATCGGGGAGGGGCAGACCATCTCCCAGCCCTACATCGTCGCCGTCATGACCGAACAACTCGAACTCAAACCGCAGGACCGGGTCCTCGAGATCGGGACCGGCAGCGGCTACCAGGCAGCACTCCTCGCGGAACTCGCCGGCACGGTCATCTCCATCGAACGCCTCCCGGAGATCGCCGCCCGGGCGCGAGAGAACCTTGCCCGGGCGGGGGTCACCGGCGTCCGGATCATCGTCGGCGACGGCACGGAGGGGTACCCTCCCGAAGCGCCGTACGATGCCGTCATCGTCACGGCGGCATCGCCCGAGATCCCGAAACCCCTGATTGACCAGCTTGGCAAGGGAGGGCGGCTGATCGCTCCCGTCGGGCCGCGTGACTGCCAGGACCTCATCAAACTCGTCAAACGCGAAGGCAGGGTGGAGACGATCCCGCTCGGCGGCGTCTGCTTCGTGCCGCTGATCGGGCAGTTCGGGTGGAAGGGAGAAGGTTCTCCGTGAAGGTCTACGACATCACCCGGGACCTCTCCGAGGATACCGTCCTCTACCCCGGGGACGTCCGGCCCCGGTTTCGCGAGATCGACAACGGACAGTACCGCGTGACCGAGATGACCCTCGGCAGCCATACCGGGACGCACATCGACGCCCCGTCGCACTACATGGAGGGCGGCCGGACGGTCGATGAGATCCCGCCCGGGGTGCTCGCAGGGACGGCACAGGTGCTCGACTGCAGCGATGCGGAAGCGGTCATCGGCCCCGGCAGCCTCGCCGGCCGCCTCGACGGCATAAAAACGCTCCTCCTCCGGACCACGTTCTCTGAACGGCGAGAGTTCGAACCCGGCTACCCGGCGCTCTCCCTTGAGGCGGCAGACCTCATCGTTGAAGCCGGGATCACCTGCCTCGGGACCGACGCCCCGTCCATCGAAGCGTTCGACGGCGACGGTTCGATCCACCGCCGGCTGCTCGGGAGCGGGATGGTCATCCTCGAACTCCTCGACCTCTCCGCCGTGCCGGAGGGAAACTATTTCATGGTGGCGCTGCCGTTACGGCTCAAAGGTGCGGACGGGTCGCCCGTGCGGGCGATCCTCTGGGAAAGGGAGGAATAAGCGTGAGTTTCTGGCACGATGCAATAGGAAAACTGGAGTCGATCCTCGCGGACAGCGGGTGCGAGGATGGAGTCGTGACGCTCAATGTGAACTACGACGCAGACGTCTGCCAGTACCCCAGAGGGGTCTCTCTGGAAGGGCAGTTCGGTGGCCGGAGCGGACAGTTCATCACGAGCGAGCCCGTCCGGGCCAACACCCGGGTCTCGTTCATGTTCGGTGCGCCGCTTGCAAATCAGAAGCAGCGGGCGGCGGCAGGCGCGATCGTCAACGCCGTCTCGGCGTTCCTCTGCCTGGCACGGAGACTGCGGGCCTGCACCCCCGACTGCTACGCCCCCTGCCTTGCGGAACTCTCCCGTGAGGTCGCCGGAAAACGGGTCTACCTCATCGGCCCGATGCCGGTGCTCGAGCGGACCCTCGGAAACCAGGTGGTCGACTCGCCGGAGGCGGCAGACCTCTTCCTGGTCGCCGGTGACGGCATGACAACCGATGCGGGGATCGCCTGCATCGACGAGTACCGTGGCAAGAAACAGATGATATTCCTCGGCCCGTCGACCGCCGGGGTCAGCGGCCTTATAAGTCTCGAGCACTGGTGCCCCTACGGACGATGAATACCTTTTTTTAGGAAAGAAAGGATTATACAGGAGTATGCTTTTCGGCTCTTCCGGAATCCGGCAGGAGTTCGGCCCCGGCCTCGTCGATCTTGCGCTCCGTATCGGAGCAGCCGCCGCAGGCGGTGCTTCAACGATCGTCGTCGGCCGGGATACCCGCATGACCAGCGAACTGCTGGAGCACAGTGTCGTTGCCGGGATGCTCTCGGCCGGTGCAACCGTTTATTCCTGTGGCATCGCGCCCACGCCGACGGTCGCGCACGCGACGGGATGCACGGACGCAGGGTGCATGATCACCGCCTCGCACAACCCCGAGCCCTACAACGGGGTCAAACTCTTCAACCCCGACGGGTCGTCGTTCACCCTCCGGCAGCAGGCAGCGATCGAGGAGGCGCTCCGCGGCACACACTGGAAGAACTGGGACGAGCAGGGGCACGCCTTTCCCGTCGACGCGGTAGACGCTCACCGGGAGACCATCCTCGACCGGGTCAGCCTGGAGAGGCCTGTTACGGCCGTGCTCGACTGCGGCAACGGTGCGGGAAGCGTCATCACCCCCGATCTTCTTGCCGGGGCCGGGGCAGCCGTCATCGGGCTGAACTGCAACGTTGCAGGGAGGTTTGCCCGCCCGTCAGAGCCGCTTGAAGCAAACCTTCCCTACATCGGTGAGATCGTCCGGCGACGGGAGGCCGCGTGTGCGGTGATCCACGACGGCGACGCCGACCGGATGATGGCGTTCGACGAGCGCGGCCGCTACATCGACGGAGACCACCTCCTCATGCTCTTCGCGAAATACCTCGACCGCAAGCGCGTGGTCACCACCGTCGACGCCTCCATGGCGATCGAAGAGGTCGCGGAAGTCCACCGCACGCCGGTCGGCGACAGTTTCGTCTCCGAAGAACTCCTCTCCTGGGGAGACTTCGGCGGGGAGGCATCGGGGAGCTGGATCTTTCCCGAGCACTCCTACTGCCCGGACGGGATCTACGCCGCGGCCCTGCTCTGCGAGATCGCCTCGGAGTGGTCGATCGCCGAAGAACTCGACAGGATGCCCCGGTATACCCTTCTCCGGGAATCATACCGCACCGGATCGCCGCGGGAGGTCATGGCGGCGATGGGGGCAGACGAACCGACTCATGGGGTCCGGTTCGAGGATGAAGACGGCTGGTACCTGATCCGGGCAAGCGGCACCGAACCGAAGGTCCGGATCACGGCCGAAGGAAGAACGCCCGCAAAGGCAAAAGAGATGCTCAGCCGGGGGCACGCCGCCCTTGAGCAAGCGAAACGTATTCTGGAGTGAGTGTATGCAGTGTGTCGTACTGGCAGCAGGAGAGGGGAAACGGATGCGGCCCCTGACCGCCCGTCGCCCGAAGGTGATGCTTCCGATCGCGAACCGCCCGATGATGGAACACCTGGTTCTCGCGGCCCGCGATGCGGGAATCAACGATTTCATCTTCGTCGTCGGCTACTTCGAGCGCGAGATCCGGAACCATTTCGGTGACGGGAGCAACTTCGGCGTGAATATCACCTACGTGACCCAGCGGCACCAGCTCGGCACGGCAGACGCCCTGCGGGCGACGGCAGGAATGATCGACGACCGGTTCCTCCTCTTAAACGGGGATATGGTCCTCAAAAGAGATGATATCCGGGAGCTCTGCCGGATGAGCGCCCCCTGCGTGGGTATACACGAGACGGACCATCCGCAGGACTACGGCGTGGTGACCGTTGAGGGGAACCGTATCACCGGCCTCGAGGAGAAGTCCGAAGACCCAAAAAGCAACCTGATCAACGCGGGCGCCTACCTCTTCGACCCCGACATCTTCGACCTCCTTTCGGGGCTCAAGGTATCGGGCCGGGGCGAGTTCGAGCTGACCGACGCCCTCGACTCCTACATCGGGGAGGGGACGCTCAGGGCATACCCGCTGGATTACTGGCTCGATGTCGGGCAGCCATGGGACCTTCTCGACGCAAACGAAGCGCTCATCTCCTCGATGCACCACGAACGGCACGGCACCATCGAGGGCGGTTGCACCGTCCCGGAGACCGTCAGCATCGGGAAAGGAACCGTTATTCGGGCCGGGACCTACATCGAGGGGTCCTGCGTCATCGGCGAGAACTGCGTCATCGGTCCTCACGCATACCTCCGGGGCTTCACCGCCATCGGTGACGACTGCCACATCGGGCACTCAACCGAGATCAAGAACTCCATCATCATGTCGGCGACAAAGATCCCGCACTTCAACTACGTGGGCGACAGCATCGTCGGGAGCGGGTGCAACTTCGGGGCGGGCACCAAGGTCGCAAACCTGAGGCACGACAACGATGCGGTGAAGGTCTGCGGGAAGACCACGGGGCGGAGGAAGTTTGGCGCCATCATCGGCGACGATGTCCTCTTCGGGATCAACTGCTCGGTCAACGTCGGGAGCCTCATCGGCAGCAATACAAGAGTTGCTCCCCACTCCCTCGTGGAAGGGTGCGTCGAGGACAACTCGATCATCAGGTGATATGATGCAGGCAGTCATTTTAGCAGCGGGAGAAGGGAGCCGTCTGCGGCCGCTCACCAGGAGCAAGCCCAAAGCCATGCTCCCGGTCGCAAACCGGCCGATCATCGAGTACGTCATCGACGCTCTCCTGGAGAACGGGATCCGCGATATCGTGGTCGTCGTCGGCTATCGCAAAGAGGAGGTCATCCGACATCTCAACAGGCTCGGCGCCCCCATCCAGATCGTCGTGCAGGAGCGGCAGCTCGGGACTGCAGATGCTCTCCGTGCGGCCGAATCGGAGATCACGGACGACTTCCTGGTCCTCCCCGGCGACAATTACATCAACGCCGAATCGATCGCCCGGATCAAGGAGGAGCAGAACGCCATGCTCGTGGCCGAGCACCCGAACCCCTCGAACTTCGGGGTCGTGGTGATCAGGAACGGCCTCGTCCGCGAGATCATCGAAAAGCCCGAAGACGCCCCGACGTTCACGGTATCGACCGGGATCTACTCGTTCAAACCCGACGTCTTCTCCTTCCTCCAGACGAACGAGATCCCCGACGCCCTCTCCGCCATGATCGCAGCGGGACGGCGGATACGGGCGATCCCGGCAGACGACTGGCAGGATGCCGTCTATCCCTGGGACCTCCTGAAACTGAACAGCCGGATGCTTCGGGGGATCACCCCCGGGATCGGGGGGACGGTCGATGCATCCGTCATCCGCCGGGGCGCCGTGCATATCGGCACCGGGACGACCGTCGGCCCGAACACCGTGATCTACGGCCCCGTCACCATCGGGAGCAACTGCAACATCGGCCCGAACACCGTGATCATGCCCGATACGAGCATCGGCGATCGGGTGGTGCTCGAACCGTTCACCTACGTTGGCGATTCACTCATCATGAGCGACGTCACGATCGGATCCCATTCGAGGATCGTCTCGGCGGTCTTCGGCCAGGGGTGCATCCTCGCCGACCATACCACCACCTACCCCTCCGCGAGCCTCATCGAGGTCGGAGGCAGCATTCAGAAGGAGGAATTCGGCGCAGTCCTCGGCGAGGGGGTCCGCGCGGCACCATTCACAACGTTTAAGAACTGCATCGCCGGTAACAGTGTTACTGTCGGGGAGGGGAAGACAGTGGTCGGCATCATCGAGGACGGCACGCGGGTGATGTAGATGTGCGGAATCGTCGGCTATATCGGAAGGCGGGATGCAACCCCGGTCCTGATCCAGGGGTTGAAACGGCTTGAGTACCGGGGCTACGACTCGTTCGGCATCGCGACGGTCGGGAGCGCGATCGAGATCTACAAGAAGACCGGCCGCATCTCGGACGGCGAGGCCGGGGCGGCCGATCTCCGCGGATGTACCGGGATCGGGCATACCAGGTGGGCTACCCACGGCGAACCGAACGATCTCAACGCCCACCCGCATACCGACTGTGAGGAGAAGATCGCCGTGGTGCACAACGGGGTGATCGAGAACTACGGCGAACTGAAGCGGCAGCTCGAAGGGCGCGGCCACATCTTCCGGTCCGAGACCGACACCGAGGTGATAGCCCACCTCATCGAGGAGCACTACGACGGCGATCTCCTCGCGGCTGTCAACGCGACCCTGCCCCTGCTCAAAGGCTCGTACGCCGTCCTCGCGATCGCGGAGGATACGCAGAGAATCGTCGCCGCCCGCGACGCGAGCCCGCTCGTTCTCGGCGTCGGGGATGGCGAGGTCTTTGCCGCCTCGGATATGACGCCGCTCCTCGAGTACACCGAGCGCGTGATCTTCCTCGAAGACGGCGACGTCGCCGATCTCGCCCCCGACCGCTACACCATCTACCACGACGGCCGGACAGTGGAGCGCCCGGTCGAACTGATCGATTGGTGCGTCGAGGATACCCGGAAGGGCGGGTTTGCCCACTACATGTTAAAGGAGATCTACGAGCAGCCCCAATCCTTCTATGAGACCATCAGGGCGGGGATCGACGAACGCGTGCAGCGGATGGTCATGGAGGCCGACGAGATCACCCTGGTCGCATGCGGGACGTCCTACCACACCGCCCTGGCGTTCAAGTACCTGGCCGAACCGCTCTGCAATATACCGGTACGGGTCGAGATGGGGTCGGAGTTCAAGTACTTCACCCCGCCCCTCCGCGGCCTCGTGATCGCGGTCTCGCAGTCGGGGGAGACCGCGGATACGATCGCCGCCTTAAAGATGGCGAAAGCCCGCAACTGCCCCACGCTTGCCATCACCAACATGCAGGGGAGCACGGTCACCCGGGTTGCGGACGAGACCCTCCTGATGCGGGCCGGCCCCGAGATCGGCGTCGCCGCAACCAAGTCTTACACGGCACAGCTTGCGGCGCTGATGCAGCTCCTCAACCTGCGGTGCGAGGGGGCGTTCGACGATGCCCTGTCGCACGCGCACCTGGCTATCGGGGACATCCTCCTCCAAGATGTCCACGAGGCGGTCGCCCTCTGTTCGAAGGCCGATCACGTCTTCTTCGTGGGAAGGGGACCGTTTTACCCGGTCTCGATGGAAGGCGCCCTCAAGATGAAGGAGATCAGTTACGTCCACGCCGAAGGGTATGCGGCGGGAGAACTGAAGCACGGGCCGTTTGCCCTGCTCACGGAGGAGACGCCGGTGGTCGCCATCTGCACCCCCGGGCCGACCTACGGCGTGATGGCCTCGAATATCAAGGAGATGAAGGCAAGGAAGGCGCCGATCATCGCTCTCGGCGTTGCCGGCGATACGGAACTCGCCGAGATCGTGGACATCTTCATCCCCATTCCGAATACACACCTTCTGGTGCAGGTGCTGACCGCATCGATCGTCCTCCAGCTGCTCGCCTACCACACCGCCTGTGCGCTGCAGCGGGATGTCGACAAGCCGCGAAACCTGGCAAAGAGCGTGACCGTTGAATGATTGAGTATGGACATAACGCCCTCGGCGAGGGGGCGAGGATATTCGAGCCGGTGACCCTCGGGTTTCCCTCCCGGGACCGGATGGGCGAGGAGGACTACCCGGGCGCCACCATCGGGAGGAACGCAATCCTCCGGTCGGGCACAATCATCTACTGCGACGTGACGATCGGCGACGCCTTCCAGACCGGCCATAACGTGCTGATCCGCGAGAGGACGGTCATCGGCGACCGCGTGGCGATAGGAACGGCGGCGGTGATCGAGGGCGACTGCACGATCGGCGACGACGTCCGCCTCCAGAGCATGGTCTACGTCCCCACCGGCGCCCGGATCGGCGACCGGGTCTTTGTCGGCCCGAACGCCGTGCTGACGAACGATCGCTATCCTCCGGGACCCCACGAGTCCCTCCGGGGCCCGGTGATCGGGAACGATGCCGTCATCGGCGCGAACGCGACGATCCTCCCCGGCGTCACCGTCGGGGAGGGTGCGTTCGTCGCCGCGGGGGCGGTGGTGACGAAGGATGTCCCGCCCGCGATGCTCGCGGTGGGAACTCCGGCACGGTTCCGGCCGCTCCCCCCTGAAGCGAGGCGGTGCCGATGAAGATCCCTGTCGCCCGGCCGCTCGTCGGCGAGGAGGAGATCGCGGCTGTCGCTGATGTGATGCGGTCGGGGATGCTCGCCCAGGGGTCGGTCGTTACGGAGTTCGAGTCGCGGTTCGCGGACTACTGCGGTGCTACCCACGCAATCGGCGTCAACTCGGGAACGGCGGCGCTCCACGCGGCCCTCCTCGCCGCTGGCGTCGGACCGGGTGACTCGGTGGTCGTCCCGGCGTTCACGTTCTTCGCGACGGCGTCAAGCGTCTCGATGTGCGGGGCGACACCGCTCTTTGCGGACGTCGACCCACGGACGTTCAACATCGACCCGGACTCGGTCGGGGCCCTCATCCGGCCCGACACCCGGGCGGTCGTCGGGGTCCACCTCTTCGGGCAGCCGTTCGATGCCAGTGCCCTGCGTGCGCTCTGCGACGACCACAACCTCGTCCTCATCGAGGACGCGGCCCAGGCGCACGGCGCGGAGTACCACGGGAAACGGGCGGGGAGCCTCGCCGACCTCGCCTGCTTCTCGTTCTACCCGACAAAGAACATGACCACCGGCGAAGGGGGCATGGTCACGACCGACGACGATCATCTCGCCGGGCGGGTCAGGCTTCTCATCAACCACGGGCAGAGCCAGAAGTACCTCCACTCGGCCGTCGGCTACAACTACCGGATGACGAACATCGCCGCCGCCATCGGCCTCGTGCAACTCGGGCGGCTCGAGGGGTTCAACGAGCGCCGGATCAGGAACGCCCGGTACCTCGACCGCCACCTTGCGGGCACGGGACTTACGACGCCCTGCGTCGCGCCGGGCGTCCGGCACGTCTATCACCAGTACGTCGTGAAACTCCCCGCCGGCTACCCGCTCACGCGAGACGCGTTCATGGACGCTCTCGCGGAGCGTGGGATCGGGACCGCCGTCCACTACCCCATCCCCGTCAACCGGCAGCCGGTCTACGAGAACGAAGGCGCAACCGCTTCCTGCCCGGTATCGGACGACCTCGCGGCATCGGTCGTGAGCCTGCCCGTCCACCCGGCGGTGACGGACGAGGAACTGGCGTATATCTGCGATGCGGTGCGGGAATTGCGGTGAATCGCGAGTCCGGGATGGCAATCCCATGCCTCAACCCGCTCTATCCATGCCGGGAGGGTTGACCCCCAACCCACTTCGGAGGACCCCGGTAACAGTTAGCATAACCCCATCGCACAGGTATACCACCCGCAATTGCTTTTAAAAAGACTAAAGCGAGCCCCCGGCAAACCTCACTGTTATGCGCTACATCGTCACCGGCGGAGCCGGCTTCATCGGCTCAAATCTGGTAGGGACTCTGGCACAACACCACGACGTCGTCATCATCGACAACCTCGCCACCGGCAGGCGGGAAAACATCGACCACCTCCTCGACCACCCCCGGGTGACGCTCATTGAGGGGAGCATCACCGACCTCGACCTCCTGATGGACGTCTTCCCCGGCGCGGACGGGATCTTTCACCAGGCGGCCATCCCCTCGGTGCCCCGTTCGGTGAAGGACCCCCTCGCCTCGAACGAGGCGAACGTGACCGGGACCGTGAACGTGCTCGTCGCGGCGAAGGACTGCGGGGTGCCTGCCGTGGTTGCGGCATCGTCCTCCTCGGTCTACGGCGATACCCCGGTCCTCCCCAAGCACGAGGGCATGATCCCGAACCCGCTCTCCCCCTACGCCGTCACGAAGTTCGCGGACGAGTGCTACGGGAAGGTCTTCTCGGACCTTTATGGTATTAGGACGGTTTTTTTGCGCTACTTCAACGTCTTCGGCCCCCGCCAGGACCCGAAGTCCGAGTACGCGGCTGTGATCCCGAAGTTCGTCACCCGGCTCCTGGCCGGCGAGCCGCCAGTCATCTACGGCGACGGGGAGCAGACCCGGGACTTCACCTTCGTCGCCGACGTAGTCCAGGCGAACATCAGGGCGATGGAGAGCGACGCCCGCGGGGTCTTCAACATCGCCGGCGGCCGCCGGATCAGCTTGAACGAGCTCGCGTCAATCCTGATGGACCTCACCGGCACCCGATGCGACCCCGTCTACGAGGCGCCGCGCGCGGGCGATATCCGGGACTCGCTCGCCGACATCACGCGCGCGCGGGAGGCGTTCGGGTACGACCCGCAGTACCAGGTCGAGGAGGGGCTTCGGGAGGCGGTGGCGTGGTTTCGGGAGCGGGCGTGAGGAGGGGCTGGAAGAAGTTCTTCCAGGCCCCGGGGTAGCCTGCACCGGATGCGCTCCTCCCCGCCCGAAAACGGTTTCTTCCCGGCCCCCTGTTGTGCGCGACCGGCGGGGCGGTCATCGTCCGCGGGACGGTCCACCCCCACGAGTCAGGCTCTTTTTCCTGAATATTCCTCCATATCATGTAAATTCCGCCAGACTTCTCTGTCCGGTCCGGGCGAAAGATCGTAGCGTTCAAGTAGGACACCGGGGAATACTCTACACAACTGGAACCCCCGGGAGTCCGTCACTATGGTTCAGAGAGTACTCCAGAATTCAACAGTCTGCGTCGTCGGCCTCGGGTATGTCGGGTATCCTCTCGCCGACGCGTTCTCGCAGCACCTTACAACGATCGGCTACGACCTCGATACGAATAAGATCGCCCGGATCAACGCCGAACCCGGCAACAGGGTCCTCGCCACCACGGACCCGGCCAGGATCCGCGAGGCCGACGTCGTGATCATCGCCGTCCCCACCCCGGTGACGAAGGCGAAGGACCCCGACATCTCCTACGTGGTCTCGGCCGCAGAGACCGTCGGCCGGAACCTCAAAGACGGCGCCACCGTCGTCCTCGAGTCCACCGTCTACCCCGGCCTCACCGAGGAGGTGATGGTCCTGACCCTCGAGCGGGTCTCCGGGAAGACCTGCGGGAAGGACTTCTTCGTCGGCTACTCCCCCGAGCGGATCAACCCGGGCGACGTCGAGCATACGCTCGAGAAGATCACGAAGATCGTCGCCGGGATGGACCCGGCAACAACTGAGCGCCTCGCCGCCCTCTACGGGCTCGTGACCAACGTCTACGTCGCCCGCGACATCCGGACCGCCGAGGCGGCGAAGGTGATCGAGAACGTCCAGCGTGACCTGAACATCGCTCTCGTGAACGAGCTCTCGATCATCTTCCGCAAGATGGGCATCGATACGAAGGCGGTGCTCGAGGCCGCCGGGACCAAGTGGAACTTCCACAACTACCGTCCTGGTCTCGTCGGCGGCCACTGCATCCCGGTCGACCCCTACTACCTGGTCTACAAGGCCGAGGAACTCGGCTACCATCCGCAGGTGATCCTGGCCGGCCGGGCGATCAACGACAGCATGCCCAGGCATGTCGCCGAGATCGCGATCAAGGAGCTGAACCGGGCCGGCAAGGTGATCCGGGATTCAAAAGTCCTCATCATGGGCCTGACCTACAAGGAGAACGTTCCGGATACGAGGGAGAGCCCGGTCGGCGAGATGGTCCACGAGCTCAAGGAGTTCGATATCGATGTCTACGGCTACGACCCGCTCCTCGGACCCGCGGAGATCGAGCGGTTCGGGGCGAAGCCGGTCGCGTCGTTGCAGGGGCTCGATGGCCCGGTGGACTGCATCATCGTGAATTCTCCGCACGGGGTGTTTGCGGGGCTGACGCTTAATCGGGTGCTTTCGATCTGCAACGGGAAGCCGATCATCGTCGACGTGACCGGGATGCTCCGGAGTAATGGCGAGGTGCGTGAGGGGTGCGTATACTGCACGCTCTGAATATATTTTTCCAGGAGGGAGAAGGGGAGAAACGGCTTATAACCGGAGAAAAAGATTAAACTGACCGAAGTTTTCAACTTTCGTCCCCCAAAGCGATAAATATCAACCGGTTATACTAAATTTATGCTTCTCTGGATCGGCCTGGGGGTCATCACGGCTTCGATCATACCCTATATCATATTCTTTATCGGGATCAGCATCGGCAGAAAACCCGGTGAGCCGCTGGCACTCAAAGAGTATCCGCCCATCAGTATCATCATATCGGCCTATAATGAAGAGGCAGTCATTCAGAAAAGGGTCGAGAACATCCTTGCATCCTCATACCCGCGAGATCGGTACGAGGTCATCTTTGTGGACGACTGCTCCTCCGACAACACCCGGGCGCTCGCCGGGGAGGCCTTCGGGAAGGCCGGTATCGACCACCGGATCATCGCGAATACCGAGCGACTGGGCACAAACCGCTCGTATAACAAAGCAATGAAACTAGCACGCTTCCCGATCATCGTCACCACGGACGCAGATGTCTTCTTCGAGCGTGAAGCTCTCGAACATCTTATTGCCCGACTTGTTAGCGACGAGCGTATCGCTGCCATCTGCGGCGATCTCCGTCCTCTTCCCGGCGACGGGTCTCATCCGGCGCAGATGGAGGGCGCCTATCGGAACTATTACGGGCGAATGTGCAGCTGGGAGAGCGCGGTAGATTCGACCTATACGTTCAATGGTGCGCTCGTCGCGTTCAAGCGCGACCTGGTAACGAGGATCGATGACCGGCGCGGGGCCGACGATGCAAACACGGCGTTCGAGGCGATCAGGCGCGGGTTCCGGGCGGCTTACGAACCCTACGCCCTGGTGTACGAAGACATACCCCGGGATTTCCATAAGCAGTACCGGCAGAAGATCCGTCGGGCAACCCGTCTGATCGAGGCGACAACCGCAAACCTCGATCTCCTGAAGCACGCGCGTCCGTTCTCGCGGCTCTTCTATCCCCTGCGGATCTACATGTACCTGGTAACGCCGGCCCTCTTCTTCATCGGCAGCGCTCTCTTCATCGCAGGGCTCGCCCTGGCAGCCCCGGTCCTCGCTATCGGGGTGCTCGGCCTCCTTACCATGGTCGGGTACTTCTGGAGGAGCAGCACGATCGTCTCCTTCGCCACAAACCAGGCTTATCTCGCAAAAGGGCTGCTCAATATAGGAAAGGACATGCGGGTCTGGGAGAGCACGTCAAAAAAAGCTGGAACCGGATAACCGGTCCGGTCACCCCATCGTCGGAAGGCCTGAATTGCCTCGAATTCTGAAATAGAATAGTTACAGCCAGCCTTTTTGTCTTCGACCTCCTATAGTCCCGCGGGAGGGTTACCAGGATGACCAACGATAAGAGCACCTGGGAGTTTGTTTACGAAACAAACCGGGATGTAAAATGGATCTGCTGGAGCGTCCGGCAGATGGAGCGGTGCGACGAAGACTTTGAGAGCCGGATCCGGGCGGTGGGGCTGGTGAGCGGAGAAGGTTGGAGAAGAGGAACCCGACGCTCGGCGCCGGGGCCGGCGGGGTCATGGCCGGGGCGGTGGCGATGATCGTGAAGGTGCTCGGCGGGGGGTGAGGGGGCAGTAGATCTCTTTTTTTGTTCTGCAGAGGTCTCATTAACCGAGATCGAGCCCCGCCTAGGAAAACACCGCGGGTCGATCGTCCCTAGCCACCGGGGTTGGGCGGGCACCGTATCCCGATAGTTGGTACCAGGAGCCTCTCGGAAGAGTAGAATTGACATGAGTTAGTGCTTAGTGTACGTTTTCCGGGAGTATTTGCAGGAATAGAGCGATAAATGAGATGATCGTAAGGCTGTAAGGATCGTTTCGGCAAGGCTGATAGAGTGGTTAGTCGACACTAAATCTGCTCCTTGCTGTTGGTTTGGTCATCAACACAAGGAGCAACGGTTATTATAGAGATTTCTCTTCAGGTGTGACCGATCCTCGACAAGGAGGTTTCAACAGAGCCATCTTACAGTCATATTATTTTAGAACTACTTTCAAGTATTCGGGCGTGAACAATGACATGTTCCAATTACTGTGATAACACAAGTAGTTTACCCAACTTCGAGTTATATTCTGGTGGCTCCCATTTGTAAACACCGGATCCAGGGGTGAATGTCATTTCACCAAATTTAAATGACCCGTCATTCAATACATAAAAGTCGACACGGACATAAATGAATTCTTTCGCTAATTTTTCAGCAAACTGCAGTAATTCACTTAGGCGCTCAGGAGCCTGAATCTGATCATCATATTGAGGATATGTACGAGAAGTAAAAGGCATGAGTCTCCACTCTGTATCAAAAAAGGCCTCTTTTGTACTATGGTAGGCCCGGTCACCTATGTAGTGGATATACATTGGTTTTCCATTAAAACAATGTACTTTATAATCATACAGACCCCCCTCATCATTTTCAATATATTTTTCAGCAATGATTTTCGGAACAATATCCTTATAATGCAGTTCCAGGCCCGCAATATAAGCAAAATTTAGTTTAACCCACTTGTCAAACTTTGCCTTGGCATCTGCCTTGTCCAAGGTTACTTTATCTTTCACAATAACATTCCACCCGCTGCCGTGATTTGCTTTCAGCACAAATTGATTAGGGAGTGCATCAAAGTCAATTTCATCAAAAGAGTCCCATACGCCCAGCAGAGGGATCAGGTATTCCTCGCCGATATTTTCAGTGATCCATTCACGGGCAAGATACTTATCTGTAAGCCTGGTTTTAAGGGGTGTGCTGTCATACAATTTGAGCCATTGTATCTTCTCATTGAAGGTCTGGGGATTTTCAAGATCTAGTGGAGTACCAGTGGTTGATTCATACCATCTGGCAAGCTCTGCAGGGTACTTGCTTGGATCGAGATTTGCGTAGTAGTTGTATCGTGCTTCAGCTTGTTTATCGAGAATGGATCGAACGGTTTCCAATTTTTTGACACCATCTTTGAGATGGGGGAAGTGTGCCAATATCTTTCCTGCAGATGAAATCAGTGACATGTCGAGACACCGGATATAGATGCGTTGAATAGTAATTAAGTCTCTTAGTATTAGATTGCTTTTTCTGTCTCATCAAAAGGTATCTGGAATAATACAATGTTTTAAAATTAATTATAAGAATATGCCACTTCCAGTGTACCTATCGATTTTCCCGGATAATTTAGAGGCATCCAGAAGGTAGCAGAGGTCGCCTTCTTCAGCACCTCCTAACGACATGGACAACACATCATGTTTCCCTGACAGGGTTAAAGAATATGCTCCATTTTCTAGGATGAACTCTGTGATATTGTTACGTGGAGATGCCTCATAACCTCCCGTTGCTGTCAAGAAGCTTTCAGTCTCCTTTCCACCACAAAATCGATTAATTTCCAACCTGCTGCCTACAGCACCTCTGACCACACACACTTATATTTTTAAGCCCAATCGTGGTAAATAAAATATGTAATGTCACTTGCCCGGAGTGGATCCCCGACTTGCTGACTATTGCGTGTCGGGCGTAAGAGGTTGTCTCAAAACACCTCTGCCGGGAGGGGGAGACCCACTCGAAGACCTTTGGTCCTTTCAAGCTCCCTCCAGTCGCACCTCCCCGGACCCTCCCCCGCATGGCAATGCGCAATGGAAAGCCGTTTCACCCTCACAAACCAAGATGTTGCTCTGATGGTAGAAACTTTGGTACGGGATCTCTAGAGGATTGAATTCAAATGAGCAGTAAAAAACCTGTATTCTCTGTAATCATCCCGGTTTACAACAAAGGGCCGCATATACACCGATCCGTAAACTCCGTATTAAACCAGACCTTTGGGGATTTTGAGCTGCTCCTGATCAACGATGCATCTACTGACAATAGCCTAGAAGAGATACAGAACTTTACTGATCCACGCATCCGTATCTTGCATCGTGATCAGCCAGGACCCGGGGGCTATGCGGCCCGTAATCTCGGCATACAGGCAGCACATGCCGAGTGGGTGGCTTTTCTGGATGCCGACGATGAATGGTATCCTGAACATCTGGAGGAAATGCGGAAGTTGCATACCGACTTTCCCGATCGAAAGGTATTGGGATGTGGTTGGAGAGTTTATGACCCTGACGATTCTTACGATAAGTTCGACTTTGATCCCTATTATGTCAACAAATTAAACGTGGGAAACCACGACATCTCTTTTGTGGATTATTTGGCTGCAGAAGTGGCAGGGATGAGGCCAATATGGACATCTATAGCATGCATTAAAACAGATGTTCTGCTGTCTGTGGGAGGTTTTCCTGCAGGAAAAGCTAGCCGCGGTGGTGACGTGGACACATGGCTCCGCTGTATTGAGAGGGGTCATGGTATGGCATGGAGTGCTCATGTTGGCGCTGTTTATTACCGCGATTCTATAAACATGGTGACACGAACGAAGTTGTCCCTTGCTGAGGTTGAGCGAGAGAGCGTGCAGAACCTACTACCAAAATACTCAGGTACAGAAGCGAAGTTACTGAAACAGTTTGCCAACAGGAGAACCATTAGCGCGTGGTGCCAAAACCATCATGTTTCAACCAAAAGGAACATTTCACTTTTTGGAAATCTATATTTGGACGTGAATAGAACGAAAAACGTCATTTTCCTCCTTCTCTCGCTATTACCATCCTCCTTTTTCTTGTCAATCCAGCGCCTGGTCCGCTGGCTCAGAGCCGTATCTAAGATTCGGTAGTGTAACGAAAATTCTGGTATGAATACGCGTGGTGATATTCAATGGGAAGCCGTGTCAGCAATTTGACTCCATATATTGCTCAATTATTTGAAAACATGCGTAAGAGTGCTCCGGATTATGCGAATCTCTGAGCGCCCAATACTTTTGGGATGTGCTCCGCCTTAATGCGAAGAGTCAGAATTAGGACAATATCACAGAGTTACCACGGGAGGGATTGCGAAAGGAAATTTGCCCGTAAAGCCGACAGATCGGAATTAAGAGCGACATCCCGGTCAACTGGAAAAATAACCTCAGGACAATTTCATATACTCTTTTAACTGTCGATTCCAGTAATAGTCCCGAATCTCGGAATCGTTTATCTTGGATGACCTTTTGAAACATTCCTGCAGGTACCCATACAGATACGCAACGCCGATGTAGTAGGGTTTACGGATGGAGTAGAAGAGCGAGCCCAGTAATACAAGCAATGGATGCTTGTTAAAGTAATGCGCCGTCAAACCCCTTGTCCGGTATCCGTTCCAGAGACCCCGGGCACTACTTGTTTCTCTCAACTGTATCGCTTTAATACGCCCAAATTGCCTGACCTCCCATCCTCTCAGGTAGGCCTTGACATTCGAGATCGTGTCCGGGGATGGTTCAACAGGGTATCCCCCCGTCTCAAAGAAACACTCCTTTATCCAGAGTCTTCCGCTACCCCTGGGTTCCCGCCCATCTGGCTCATCGCTTTTGATATTGGCCCAACAGATCTCCTTATCCGGTATATCCGTTATACGGCCGCTGGCGATGCCAAGTCGGATATTGTTGTCGAATTCAGCGATCAACTTTTCGAAGAATGTCGGTTCCAAAACTGTATCAGCATCGAGTAGCCCTATAAAATCGTACGGTATAGCGTTCTCTTTACAGAGTTGAATAGCGTGATCGAAACCATTCTTACAGACATATGAGTAATGAAAAGTGATATCCCACGGGTGCGGGGCCAGCCGTACAGACTTTATCCAGTTAAACCGACTCTCGAGATTTTTAATTACTTCTGGAGTGCCATCCGTGCTACCATCGTCTACGATAACCCATAGGACGGGGAGCACTGTTTGACCGACCACTGATTCTGCGACCTTCGGCAAACACTCCACCTCGTTTTTTGCCGGGGTGATCAATAGGTACGTCAACATATCACCATTTTTTCGGGCATCTTCCCCCGTTTTCATCCAGGCGCCCCTCGCTCATGAAGACACACCGGATTTTGTATTGTACTCTTCAGGGAGGTCAGTTATGTAAACGGCGGGATACTTTTCCCGGAAGTAACAGAATTATTTTCCCCAGCAGTCTTCATAATACTATCCATATCTTCCAGGGAGCGTACGGAGAAGATTCCCTGTTTCCACCGCTTTTTAACTTGAAACTTTTTTCGATATTGAGCGTAGCACAGTAGTGCAAAATACGGCAACATCCTAAAAAAGTAGATAATGAGAAGCGTTCATTTGCAAGTATTTGCTATGAGCGTGCGTAATACTCACGTAATCCAGCCAGGCTCCCTGAAACAGATCTCCAGTCACATTCGGGGGCACCACCGGTTCTTTAAAGTAAAGTTGTCCGTCAGGAACAGGCCAATGGAAGTAGCCAGTGAAGTGAGACAACCTTTAACTAGTTCTAGCCGATCGCAAGGGTGCGAGATCGATGAAGATCCTCCTCGTCTCTACCCAGGACTACATCCACCACCCGATCCCCTCGAGGCACCACAACATCTTCGAGGAGCTCGCGACACGGCACGAGGTCCACGTTCCCCACTTCCACGTCAGCCGGGGCAAGGAGCGAAAGACCCTTCTTCACGTCCACGAGGCGACACGGTATCCCGTCGAGAGCCCGTTCCTCCACTACACCTTGAACGCACCCTGTCACCACCGGGTCATCAGCAAGATCATCCGCGACCACGATATCGACGTCGTCGTCGGGGCTCACGTCCTCGCGGGGACGGCGATGGTCCGTGCGGCAGAGAAGTCCGGCGTGCCGGTGGTCTTCGACCTCAAAGACTGGTTCCCCGACTCCGCCGCCGCATACTACAAAAATCCCGCGATGAAATGGCTGCTCCGGGAGGGGGTCCTCGCCATAACCCGCTACAACCTGGACCACAGCGATCTCATCACGACGGTCTCGCCCGGGCTCGTCGAGAAACTCAAAGGGTACGGTTACGACGCGGAATTGATCACGAACGGCGTCGACACCGACCTCTTCCGCCCTATGGAAGGCGGGGCGATGCGTTCCGCCCTCAACATCGCCCCCGACGCCTTCGTGCTCGGGTTTGCGGGGGCTGTCGAACGGTGGTACGCCCTCGACGAGGTGATCCGGGCGTTCCCGCAAGTCCTCGAGAAGCACCCGAACGCAGAACTCCTGATCGTCGGCGGTTCGCTCTTCACCGGCTACCTGGACGAACTGCGGGCGCTCGCGGCCCGGCTCGGGGTTGCCGGTCGAGTGCACTTCACCGGGGCCGTCGATTACCACGACCTCCCCGGCTACATCGCGCCGATGGATCTCTGCCTCATCCCGCTCTCTCCTCCGCAGTGGGTCGATATCGCGCTCCCGAACAAGTATTTCGAGTACTCGGCGTGTGGAAAACCGATCCTCTCGACCCCCATCCCCGACATGCTCCGGATGGGCGGCGACCACATCGCCGTCTACCGGGATAGAACTGAGTTCCTGGAGCGGGTCGACGAACAGGCCCTCTCCCCCGGGCGGTGCCCGGCCGGGATCGAGGAGCACAGCTGGAAGAAGAAGGCGGAGGCGTTTGAGAAGGTCTTTGCGCGGGTGACAGGAACGCGTTGAAATTCATTCTTTTTTCCGGCGTCACGGATACGCCAAGATTATTAATGGTTCGAAGGGAAACAGATTCGTAACAAGGAGTGTCCGATGGCTCAGATGGATCTCAAGAAGTACCAACCATACATCATCATTGGCGTTATCGTCCTGTTCGCCCTGCTCACGCTCTGGACGCGGGGTATCCCCTCGGAAGGCCTGGTGACCGCCGAAGGCGTCAATCTCCTGGGCAACGACCCCTGGTACAGCCTGCGCCAGGTGGAGCAGAGCGTCGCGAACTTCCCGGGCTACGCCTGGTTCGATACCATGACGCTCTATCCGAGCGGCGACGACGTCTACTGGGGGCCGCTCTTTGTGCAGATCATAGCAGCGCTCTGCGTCCTCGCCGGTGCAGCGACGCGCCCCGAGATCATGGTGGTGGCGTCCTGGGTCCCTCCGTTGATGGCCGCGGCAATGGTGCCGGTCACCTACCTGCTTGCAAAAAAGATCGTCGACTGGAAGACCGGCCTCATTGCAGCGGGCCTCATCGCGGTCGTCGGCAGTAACTACGCCTACCGATCCCTCTTCGGCTTCGTCGACCACCATATCGCAGAGACGCTCTTTTCGACGATCTTTGTCCTCGCCTACGTCGTGGCGCTGCTTGCGGCGCGCGACCGGCCGCTCTCCCCGAAGAATTTTGAGACCCTGAAGATCCCGGTAATAACGGCGGCCCTCGCCGGCATCGCCTACCTCCTCGGCCTCTTCAACATGCCGACGATGATCCTCTTCGCGCTCATCGTGGCGGCCTTCACTCTGGTCCAGTTCATTCTCGACTTCTTCCAGGAAAGGTCGAGCGACTACCTGGTCCTCATAAACGCCGTCGTCTTCGGCGTCGCGATCATCGGGATGGCGGCCTCCGGCTTCCCCCACCCGGGCATCGGCCTCTCCCGCTACACCGTCGGGCACGTCATCGTGTATGCCGCCCTCATCGGAGGCACGCTCGCTCTCTACGGGCTCTCGGCCTTCCTGAAGGGCCGGCCGAAGTACTACTTCCCGGCGGCGCTCGCAGGCGTCGCGGCACTCGCCATCGCGGTGCTCTACATCGCCCTGCCCGACATCTACAACCTCCTCATATCGAGCCTTGTCGCCTTCTTCGGCGAGCGACCGGTCACCACGACCGTCCAGGAGGCACGGGCATGGTCGTTTGCCGCCGCCTGGGCGACGTTCCACTGGGGCCTCGTACTCGCGGCCGGCGGGGCAGCCGCCCTCCTCTGGAAGAACCTTGAACGGGTGAACCCGGCCCATGTCTTCGTCCTGATCTGGTCGGGAATCATCCTGGCATCGACCGCCGCACACGTCCGGTACGAGTACTACCTCGCCGCAAACATCGCCCTGCTCGCCGCGGTCTTCGCAGGAGCGGTCATAAATGCGACCTGGAAAGACGTTGCACGCCTCCTCGGCAGGGGAAGCGGCGGCAGGGCATCCTCCGGCCCGGCAGCCGCCGTGAAGCAGGAGGAGCCGGCAAAGAAGGGCAAAAAGGGCGGCAAGAGCCCCGAAGCCCGGAAGGCAAAGGTTCCCTCGAAGGACCAGCCGGACTACATCAAGGTCGGGGCCTTTGCCGCGATCATCGCCATCACGCTCCTCTTCGCCGGGACATCCCTCCTGGGGAACATAGCTCTCGCCACCAGCGCGAAGTACGGCGGTATCGACTCGCAGTGGATGGACGCCCTCGAGTGGATGGGTGAGAACACCCCCGACCCCGGCGTCGATTACTACGCGATCTATGACAGGGAGACCTTCGCCTACCCCGAAGAGGCCTACGGCGTCATGTCCTGGTGGGACTACGGCCACTGGATTACCTTCCTCTCGAAGCGGATCCCGAACAACAACCCGTTCCAGCATGGGGTCTCCGGGCCGAACGGTTCGGCCCAGTACTTCGTCTCGACCAACGAAGAGGCCGCAAACCGCATCCTCGACAACATCGGCACCCGCTATGTCGTCACCGATATCCAGCTGGATACCGGAAAGTTCCACGCCCCGGCGACCTGGGCCGATCCCGATGTGGGGGAGAGCCGTTTCCAGCCTTACTTCCTCGTCCCCGTGGGCGCGGGATCGACCAACTACCAGTCGATGCCGTTCTACAACCAGAATTACTACCTGACGATGGTTTCCCGGCTCCACAACTTCGACGGGTCCATGACCGATCCGGCGTCGCAGGTGATCTACGCCGAGTATCGTGAGCCGGAAACGGCGAATACGTCCCTCCCTGTCATCACGCGCACCGAGCAGATGAACGCCACCGCAGGCGCGGCCGCCGTGGAGGCCTACAACAGGAACGCGCCGGCGGGGTCGGGTGCGACGCTGCTGAACATGTACTACCAGTACCGGGGAGACTCGATCCTCCAGCCGCTCGAACGGGTGCCGGCGCTCCAGCACTACCGGCTCGTCCACGAGACGCCCCAGAACGTCTACGGCAACGTCGGTGAGGGCGGACCCGATCTCAAGGCGGTCAAGATATTCGAGTACGTCCCCGGAGCCACAATCAGGGGCGAAGGGGTCATCGAGGTGCCGATCGTCACGAACACCGGCCGGGAGTTCACCTACCGGCAGGAGAGCGTGAATGGTACGTTCGTCGTTCCGTACGCGACTACCGGGTGGTCGGGCGATGTGAAGGCGACCGGGCAATACCGGATCGTGGGCACCGGTCAGACGTTCGACGTCACCGAAGAGGATATCCTGCAGGGACGCACCATCAACTAACGAGGATGCGCTCTTCAGTCATCTACGGCGATATCTTTACCCGGCACGACATGGAGGCTCACCCCGAGTCGGGCTCCCGGTTACGGGCAGCCCTCTCCGGGGTCCCCGGGAACGTACGGTGGCGTCCCCCGGTCAGGGGCACCGAGAGCGACCTGGAGCGGGTTCACGATCACCGGTACGTCCGTTGGGTGCGGGAGATGGCAACGGGAACCTGTTTTTTAGACGTGAACACCTACGTCACCTGCCACTCGTTCGAAGCGGCGCTGTATGCCGCCGGATCGACCTTTGCAGCGGTGGAGCGCACACTCGACGGCGAGCATCTCTTCGCCCTGGTCCGCCCGCCGGGACACCATGCCGAGCCCGACCGGGCGATGGGGTTCTGTATCTTCAACAACGCCGCCGTCGCGGCGGCGAAAGCACTTCTGTCGGTCGACCGGGTGGCGATTCTCGACTGGGACCTGCATCACGGCAACGGCACCCAGACGGCTTTTTACGGGAGCGACCGGGTGCTCTTCTGCTCGGTACACGAGGAGAACAGTTTCCCGAAGACCGGGTGGGTGGACGAGATCGGCACCGGCGCGGGCCGGGGCTACACCCTCAACGCCCCGCTTGCGGCAGGCTCCACCATCGCCGATTACCAGTATGTCTTTGACGAAGTCTTCATCCCGGCCATCGCCCGGTTCCGCCCCGACGTCCTGATCATCTCGGCAGGGCAGGATGCCCTCGCCGACGACGAGCACGGACGGATGAATCTCGAGCCAGAGGACTACGGCGTGCTTGCCGGGATGCTGATCGACGGCACGGACCTTCCGCTCGCGCTGACGCTCGAAGGAGGCTACGGGCCGTCGATCGGAGAGGCTATCCACGCGATATTCCAGGCCCTCGCGGGAAAACGGTTCGAGCCTGTGGAGAGGCCGCTGAATCGGGGCACAGAGAGGGTCGTGGGGCTCCTGAAGAAGGTCAGGTTCTGTTGAACGCGACGGGCCGAAGGGCCGGAGCGGGAGAAAACGCGAAGCGTTTTCGACTTGCGATGGGCCGAAGGAACGACCGTCCGTAGGACCGGAGTTTGAGAAGCCGTCAGGCCTCGAGGACCGGGGCATGAACACCCCCGGCATTCCCCTCCCCCGATCGCGCCGCGGAGGTGAGGGGCGGGGACCTCCGGGACTAAAACCCGGGGAGATTCGCGCCCTGCGCAGATTGCTTCCGGTCCGGGTCCATGTAGGAGACCTCGAACCCGGGAACGACAACCCGCACCACCGGTACCGGGGTCCTCGAGAGGTCGCAGACGCAGACCCGATCGGTATGGGGTTCGATCTCATCGAGCACCCGCCGTATATCGAGGTCGAACCGCGTGGTGCTCGTGTCGGGAACATCGGCGATATCGACTGCATCCGCGTCGGCAAACCACATCCGGTTGATCCGCTTCAGCCGCTCGTATCCGGCCTTCCTGATGACCATCTCCCGCTGGGGGTCGTTGCGGCCGCCCTGGAGGTAACTCCCCCGGCTCTGGGCGACCTCGGTCAGGGCACGGAGCGCCGCGATCTCCGGGGAGAGATGCGTCCCCGACCCGATGACGATCATCGCCGGGTCCTTCGAGACGGTGTCGTCCGCGGCGGCCGCGACCGTGGGGATGCCGGTCTTCCCGTTGAGCAGCCAGAGGTGGATCTCGATTCCGTTCTCCTCGAACCGGTCGAGGACCTCGCGGGCGGCGCATTCCTTCTCGAGGGTGAGGCGGCAGCCGAGGTCGCGCTTCTGCTCGGCAACGCTGAGCGCGTCCCGCTCGATCACCTCGAGGAGGGCGTGCAGGATCGCCTCCTCCATGACGTTTCCCGATGCAAGCCCGTTCGAGTCGCTCCGAAAGAGAGGTATCGCCATGCCGAGCGAATCGTAGGGGTGGAAGACGGCGTTGCTCGGGACGTAAGCCTCCTCATCGTTCAGGATATCCCACGCCGGTGTCCAGTGAAGCTTCTCCCCCTGTTCGAGTTTGCGCGGGAGGAGGAGGTCTTCGGGGTGCACCGCCCTTCTCGGGCCGATCTCCTCGTAGGTCGCATACTCCATCCTGTCGGCCCGGTACTCGGCACAGTAGCGCTCGAGCGCCTCCATCATCGCCGAGACCCGGGCGTGAACCGGCTCCTTGCCCTTCCCCGCGTGGACGCGAACCGCTCCCCGGGCCGCTCCCGGCCGCACCGCCGAGAAGACCGGGATCCCGATACGGTCGAGAGGGGTGACATCGATGATCTCGGTAACACCGATCTCCGTCATCAGCGGCTCCACGACGGCCCGGGTCTCTTCCGGAGACCGTGAGCGGTGCGTCCCGTCAAAGTACAGTTTCTCTACCGGACGAATCGTGATTGGCATTCAAGATACCTTGGAGGTGATACCTTAATAGTATGGCAGATGTACCCTACCGTGTTATGAGCACGGATGATGTGGCGGTGGGCGCGGTCGTCCGGTACCCCCGCACCGGCACGACGGGGAAGATCGTGCGGGTCGAGGAGATCGACGGCCTGAAGTACGCCGAACTCGACAGCACCGGACTCTACTACCGGGTGGACGAACTCATCGGCGCCGACAAAGCGGCCGCAAACGCGGAGAGAGAGGATCGCTCTCTCGAGGAATACTTACAAGAGCACAAAGAGCTCCAGAAGCAGCTCGAAGAGGTGTGGGAGAAGGGGATCGACCAGAGCTGCGAGGGCGGCGGTTAACCTTCGACCGGTATGGTGGTGAGTTTCACCGCCTCAACACCTTTCTGTGCCATCAGCCTCTCGGTAATATCCTTCAGTACGGTCCCGTCTCCCCGGATCAGGATCACTTCGAGGCATTTGTTCTGGGTCACGTGTGAATGAAGGGACGCCTGGATGTTCTGGGCATACTGGTGCTGTATCTCGGTAAGCGTCTGGAGCAGTCCCCGCTGGTCATGGTCGTAGACCATGGTGATGACGCCCTGCCGCTCTCCTTTTACATCGGAGATCCACTGATAGTGAGTGATGTAGCTTCGTATTGAGTCCCGGATTCCTTCGGACCGGGAAGAATATCCCCGGAGGCTCAGGATCTCGTCGAATTTGTCGAGAAGGTTCTTTGGTAGAGAGATCCCGATACGTGAAAGTTCGGTATCACCTGACATATTACGATCAGTTCCATATCTCTCCTCATGGGGTATAAATATTCGCTAACAACCAGGGTATTATTCATACTTCGTATGCCAAACAGGCGGGGGCAAACGGGGGATCGCCCGGCGCGCAGTATGAATGCGCGGCAGGAAACGGCAGAGTAATCCCTACTGATTATGTATAAGTAGTGTCACTATATATTGGATAAGGAGGTTCGAAAACTTTTGCGAGATGCATTCATTCCCGGTGTCAATATTGGGCTCGTTGGTCATGTCGATCACGGCAAGACCACCCTGGTCAGCGCGCTGACCGGTACCTGGACGGACAGGCACAGCGAGGAGATCAAGCGCGGCATCTCCATCCGTCTCGGCTACGCGGACACGACTTTTTATAAATGCGAGGGGTGCGAGGGGACGGAAGCCTACTCTTCCCAGCCGGAATGCCCGAAATGCGGGGAAAAAGCAGTCCCGTTCCGGACGGTCTCGTTCGTCGACGCCCCCGGCCACGAGACGCTGATGGCGACGATGCTCTCCGGTTCGGCACTGATGGACGGCGCAATGCTCGTCATCGCCGCAAACGAGGCCTGTCCGCAGCCCCAGACCAAGGAGCACCTGATGGCGCTCGAGCTGATCGGGATCAAGAAGATCGTCATCGTCCAGAACAAGATCGACGTGGTCACCCAGGCCGAGGCGCTTGAGCATTACAAGCAGATCAAACGATTCATCAAGGGCACCATTGCCGAGAACGCACCCATCATCCCGGTTTCCGCGCAGAAGGGAGTCAATATCGGTGCCCTGATCCAGACGCTCGATACGGTCATCCCGGAACCCGAACGCAACCCGGAGATCGACCCGCTGCTGCTCATCGCACGGTCGTTCGATGTCAACAAACCCGGCTGCAGCTGGCGGGACGTGAAGGGTGGCGTCATCGGGGGTTCGCTCATCCGGGGAGTACTGCACGAAGGCGACGACATCGAGATCCGGCCCGGCCGACAGGTCCAGATCGAGAACCGGACGAAGTGGGAGCCGATCGAGACGAAGATCACCTCCATCAACGCGGGTAAGACCGGCGTGACCGAGGCGTCGCCCGGGGGCCTCCTCGGCGTCGCGACGAAACTCGATCCGGCACTGACGAAGAGCGACGCCCTCGCCGGGCAGGTTGCCGGACTCGTGGGGAAACTGCCGCCGGTCTGGGAACGGCTGAAGTTCGATGTCACGCTCATGGACAGGGTGGTCGGCGCGGACAGCGAGCAGATCATCGAGCCCTTGAAACACAAGGAGCCGCTGATGCTCTCGGTCGGGACCGCCGTCACCGTCGGCGTGATCGTGAACACGAAGAAGAACCAGGTGGAGGTCCAGCTGAAGCGGGCGGTCTGCGCGGAGGTCGGCGCACGGATCGCTATCAGCAGGCAGGTCGGCGGACGATGGCGGCTGATCGGCATGGGTGTTCTGGTCGAGTGAGGGTGCTCCTCGACACGAACGCCCTCTTAATGCCGGCCCAGTTCGGGATCGACCTGTACGACGAACTTATGGCACTCTTCGGAGACTTCGAGCCGGTAACGCTCGAGGAGGTGGTCGGCGAACTCTCGGGGCTCGCCCGCGGCCGCGGCCGCGATGCGGCTGCCGCACGAGTGGGTCTCGCGATGGCCCGGCGCTCGAAGATCGTGCCGAGCGGGAGTACCCGAGAACGTGTGGACGACCGGGTGCTCGAGTACGCCCTGCGGGAAGGATGCATCGTGGTGACGAATGATCGCCAGCTCCGGAACGCTCTCCTCCGCGAGGGAATCGATGTTGTTTCGATGCGAAGGGAGAGAACGCTGGAACTGATGAGAGGATAGTGGAATCATGTACTATAAAATGACGCTGGAGGACAAGGTGCGCGTTCCGCCGCACCGCCTTGGGGAAGACCTGGAGAGGGTTATCCTCAATGTATTGCAGGAACAGCTGGAAGGCAGCATCGCGAAGGAGATCGGCATCTTCATTGCGGTGACGAATATTCTCAACGTCGGCGAGGGGGAGTTGATCCCCGGCGACGGTGCCGTCTACTACGACGTCAGGTTCGAGGCGGCGGTGCTCCGTCTGGCGCTCCAGGAAGTGATCGAGGGCGAGGTGGTGGAGACGACGAGTTTCGGCGCCTTCGTCAGCCTCGGGCCTATCGACGCCATGCTTCATGTGAGCCAGATATCGGATGAATATATCAACTACGACGAGAAGAACGGCAGGCTGATCTGCCAGGACTCGAAGCGGTCCATCGCCGTCGGCGACGGCGTCCGGGCCCGGATCGTCGCGCTCTCGTTGAACGAGCGCGAGCCGAGGGAAAGCAAAATAGGCCTCACCATGCGGCAGTCCGGTCTCGGGACCACGACCTGGCTGGAAGAGGAACTCGAAGAAGAGAAGAGGAGAGGGGCTGCGTAACATGGTCGTACGTAAGAAGGTGGTCAGGGTCTGCCGCGAGTGCCACCGGGTCGTGGAAGGGGAGAGCTGCGTGATCTGCGGCACGGCCAACCTGAGCGAAGACTGGGCGGGCTACGTCGTGATCATCGATCCCGAGCATTCGGAGATCGCGAAGAAGATGAACATCACCATGGCCGGCCGGTACGCGCTGAAGGTCCGTTGATGCTCCGGCTACCCGAAGCGCACCGGGACCTCTTCAAAAAGCCGTTCGGCACACTCTACGGGAGTATCGGCGAACTCCTCGGCCGGCTCGAAGGCCGGGTGGTCTACGCCGTCGGCGACGTGGTGACCCACAACCTCCTTGCCGCGGGAGTCGTCCCGGATATTGCCATCATCGACGGCTACACGATGCGCACGCCCTGCAACCGTTCACCCCTGCTCCGGGCGAGAAGGCTGACGGCTAAGAACCCTCCCGGCACGATCACCGACGAACTCGCGAACGCAATCGATGAGGCGGTTCGGGGTCAACCCACGGTGATCTTCGTTGAAGGCGAGGAGGATCTCGCGGTCATCCCGCTCGTCCTCGCCGCGCCGCCGGGTGCGGCCGTTCTTTACGGCCAGCCGGGGGAGGGGGTCGTCCTCCGGCTCGTTGACGCGTCGGCGAAGCAGGAAGCCGCGTCCATGCTGAGCGTTTTCGTGTGCGAGTGAGGGATGCGGCGAAACCTGTCCCCGCGTGCCATCCCAGAGTATAAATAAACCCGCCAACAATATTTTAGGGATATCGATGGACTTCGAAATTACCCGTGATGTGAGGAACGAGCTGTTGAACAGGAGAGAACTCGATTTCACTCTCACCTTCGACGGACCGACGCCCTCGCGCAAGAGCATTCAGGAGAAGCTTGCCGCGCTGCAGAACAAGGATGCAAACCTTCTCGTGCTGGACCTTGAGCGGACCCGGTTCGGGAAGATGGAACTTTTCGGCCGTGCCCGGATCTACGATGACGAGGAGAGCAAGAAGTCGACCGAGCGGGAGTACCTGCTCAAGCGCGGCGAACCGAAGGCTGAGAGCGAGGCGTAACCATGGCAGCCAAGAAGCAGGTTTCGGCCAAGGGCAAGAGGCACGAGTGCTACGACGTCAAGGGCGACGCGGCGGTTCTGCAGAAGCGCCACTGCCCCCGGTGCGGCCCCGGTGTCCTGATGGCCGATCACAAGGACCGCGTGGCCTGCGGCAAGTGCGGCTACACCGAGTTCCGGAAGTAGTCCTCACCCCTGATACCAATACGGCCGCGGCCATGGTTCACGGGCCGCAGCCGGTCTTTTTATAATGAAGCGAACGGAGCGATACCTGTTTTATGCCGGATGAGACGCCCGACGAAGGGCTGGTGCTGGGCCTTGAAGGAACCGCATGGAACCTCAGCGCCGCCCTATTCGGGGAAGACCTGGTCGCCCTCCATTCGTCGCCATACGTCCCGCCGAAAGGAGGGATCCACCCCAGGGAGGCTGCGCAGCACCACGCCTCGGCGATGAAGGATGTCGTCTCCCGTGTGCTCGCGGAGCCGGGGCAAATCCGGGCGGTCGCCTTCTCGCAGGGGCCCGGGCTCGGACCGTCGCTGCGGACGGTGGCGACCGCCGCACGCGCCCTCTCGATCGCCCTCGATGTACCGCTCGTCGGCGTGAACCACTGCGTGGCGCACGTCGAGATCGGGAGGTGGGCGACCGGATTTTCCGACCCGATCGTCCTGTACGCGAGCGGCGCGAACACGCAGGTGCTCGGCTACTTAAACGGCCGCTACCGGATATTCGGGGAGACGCTGGATATCGGCCTCGGGAACGCGCTCGACAAGTTCGCCCGGAGCCATGATCTCCCGCACCCGGGCGGCCCCGCCATCGAGAGGCTTGCGCGCGAGGGTGACTATATCGAGCTTCCCTACACGGTGAAGGGGATGGATCTCGCTTTCTCCGGGCTCGTCAGCGCCGCGCAGGAGAGCAGCGCGCCGCTCGAGGATGTCTGCTTCGGCCTGCAGGAGACGGCGTTTGCGATGTGCGTCGAGGTGACGGAACGGGCGCTCGCCCACGCGGGCAAGGACGAGGTGCTTCTGGTCGGCGGGGTCGGCGCGAACGGACGGCTGCAGGAGATGCTCCGGGTGATGTGCGAGGACCGGGGCGCGGCGTTCGCCGTCCCGGAGCGGACGTTCCTCGGCGACAACGGCGCAATGATCGCCTACACGGGCAAGGTCATGCTGGAGCACGGCGTCATGCTTCCCCTCGAGGAGTCGCAGATCCGGCCGGGCTACCGTGCGGACGAGGTGGAGGTTGTCTGGCGGACGGAGCCCGGCGAGGTCTTTGCCGCCGGACCGCACGAGGCGGGCGTCGCCCGGGGGGCTGAGGCGGTCGTGGAGATCGGGGCGGAGAACGTGGTCAAGCGCCGGACAAGCAAGCGCTACCGAAACCCGGGCCTCGATCGCCGGCTGATCGCGGAGCGGACCCGGGCGGAGGCCCGCCTGATCGCGACGGCGCGGCGGGCGGGGGTCCCCACCCCGGTGATCCGCGACATCACCGCGGACACGATCGTCATGGAGCGCGTCAGGGGCGAGGTGCTGAAGTACGTCGCCGCGCCGGAGAACATCCGCCTCGCGGGCGAGGCTGTCGGGAAACTCCACGGGGCGGGGATCGTCCACGGCGACCTGACGACGAGCAACATGATCGTCCGCGGCGACCAGTGCGTCCTTATCGACTTCGGGCTTGCGTCGACGTCTTCGGAGGTCGAGAGCCGCGGGGTCGACCTCCACGTCTTCTTCCAGACACTCGAGAGCACGACGGAGAACTTCGAGGAGCTGAAAGAGGCTTTCGTCGAGGGGTACGCGGGCGTCTTCTCCGGGGCGGACGAAGCGCTTGCCCGGGAGCACGAGGTGGAACTGCGGGGGCGCTACCTGTGAAACTCGCGGTGGTGACGAGCAACGCCAACAAGGCGCGGGAGGTGGCCACCTACTTTGCGGGGGTGCTGGAAGTCGAGCATATCGCACTCGCGTGCCCCGAGTTCCGCAACGACGACGTCGGAGAGATTGCCCGGGAGAAGGCGGAGTTCGCCTACCGGACGATCTCCCGGCCGCTGATCGTCGACGACACCGGCCTTTTCATCGACGCGCTTCGCGGGTTCCCCGGGCCGTACGCCGCTTACGTCCACGACACCATCGGCAACGCGGGGGTCCTGAAACTCATGGAGGGTGTCGAGGAGAGGAGCGCGCACTTCGAGACGGCGATCGCGTTCGCCCGCGAGGACGGCGTCCGGATCTTCCGGGGGATCCTCCCGGGAACGATCGTCGCCCCCCGGGGGGAGGGCGGGTTCGGATACGACCCGATCTTCGAGCACGCCGGGCAGACGCTCGCCGAGATGCCGCTTGCCGAAAAGAGCCGGATCTCTCATCGGGCACGGGCGCTCGAGGCGTTCCGCGCCTGGGTCGAGCGGGAGACCAGAGAAGGCAGAACTGTTAATAGTAGCAAGAACGAATAGTACGAAACTGACACGTGGTGTTTTCGACATGGCAAGATTTCCCGAAGCTGAAGCACGTCTGCTCAACGTAAAGATCTGCATGAAATGCAACGCCCGGAACGCAATTCGCGCGACCCGCTGCCGCAAATGCGGCTCGGACGAGCTCCGGGCGAAGTCCAAGGAACGGAAGGCGTAACGTACCCGGCCGCACAGAGGCGGGACCCGGTATACTCTTTTTTTTGAATGTTGCGGCAATAGCGAAGAGAATCGCCTTTCAGGCGCTGTAATAGGTGACCTTTCGGCCCTCTTCGCTGTATTCGCCCTTGTATGTCTCGATGTTTCGCTTGTAGCCGATCCGTTCCTCGAACCCGAGTTCGCGGAGCCGTTCGCGAACCCGCATCACGTCCGCCTCGTCCGCCCAGTCCCGGGTGTAGACGTAGATGACCGATCGTTCGTCGCGCGAGTCCGGGTTCGGCTTCGCCGTGCTGACTTTCGCGGATATCCCGAGCATCCCCTTCGCCGTCTCGTCCCGGACCTTCCTCCACGCCTCGTCCACCTCTTCGGCGGAGACGAATATGAGCCATTTCCCCACCTGCTCGTCGTCAAGGCCTCTCACCGCGGGCCCGGGAGCATCCTGGACGATCCAGTACATACGGGTCGTCTTTGAGGGGAAGACCCCTTCGCCCTCTCTCAGGGGTGCGTAGATTGCATCGATCCCGCCGAACCGGCTGAGAAGGGCCTCGGCGAGCTCCGGGTAGTCCTCCTGAAACTTCCCGAAGATTTCACGGACGTCGGCCTCAAAATCAGTCCCCTGTTCGACGAGTTCGAACAGGTATGGACCCCTGGTGCGGAGCTCGCGGTTGAGGAAGATCTCAAAGATCCCGTACGCGATCTCGGCCAGGGACTCCGGGTCGATCTCTTCCATACTTATTGGTAACGACCGGGACGGTAAAAATAATTCTGAAGTGTCAACGGCCCAATCTCTCTGCGACGAGTGCCGCGGCACGCTCCCCGGACAGAAGCATCCCTCCGAAGATCGGTCCCATGCGGCACTCCCCGGCAACGGCGTTCGCCGCCATCCCGGCGACAAAGAGGCCGGGGAAGACTTCTTTCGTGTGATCGAGGATCCGGGTCTCGGCACGTTCGGCCCACATGAAACTCTCGCCTTTCACCCTGAGTTCGCCGCCTTTTCGCTCGATCATCCTGGCGATCATGGCGTCGTGGCCGGTGGCGTCGACGGTGCAGGTGCAGGCCACGGTGAGCGGGTCGACGTGCAGCCCGGCCATGTCGACCGGCGTCCAGTTGATGACGAGGCCGCCGACCCTGCCGTCGCCCCGGACCATGACGTCCTCGACGGTGGTGAGGTTGAAGAACTCGACGCCGGCGTCGCAGGCCGCCGCGGCGAGCTTGGCGACCGCTTCGACGGATTTCGCGACGTAGTAGCCCTTCTCGAACTCTTTGTAGGCTATCTCGAACCGGTCGAGGAGCCGCCGTGCCTCTTCCTGGACGACGATCCTCTGAAACATCATCCCGCCGCCCCACATGCCGCCGCCGATGCTGAGTTTCTTCTCGATGAGTGCGCAACGGACGCCCCGCTCGCCGAGGAGCGCGGCGCAGGCAAGTCCCGAGGGTCCCCCGCCGATGACGGCGGCGTCCATCTCGAGGTGGTCGATGAGCGCCCGGTGCTGCTCCTCGAGAATGGCCCTGCTGATGGTCACTTCGTTCAGCGTCATCGGTTCTAATGTATATCGTCCCGGTATCATAAGGACACTGGCACACGGTGGAAACGCACCAAAGCCCGGTCCAAAGGGGAACGCTCGGGGAGTTTCCGGCGTATATCTTAATATTGATCCGGTCCAATAGATATCCGTCATGAAGTGGACGCGCGACTTCGGTCTCACTATGAGGATGTTTCTCACGTCGTTTCTGCTCCTCATAGTCTACCTGATCTTCCTGGGAATCCTTTCGGCCCTGGGATTCGGCTTCGAGTTCCTTCTCCTCGTAGCTGCCGGCATGGCATTCGTCCAGTACTTCTTCTCGGACAAACTGGTTCTCTGGAGTACCGGCACGCGTATCGTCGGGGAGGACGAGTATCCCGAGCTGCACCGGACAGTCCAGCGCCTCGCGACCGAGGCGGATCTGCCCATGCCGAAGATCGGGATCATGCCGTCACCCGTCCCCAACGCATTCGCCACCGGGCGGAACCACAAGAACGCCGTGGTTGCGGTCACCGACTCGATCATGCGGATACTCTCCAGGGACGAACTCGAAGCGGTGCTCGCTCACGAGCTCTCGCACGTGAAGAACCGGGACATGCTCACCCTGACCGTGGCGAGTTTCCTCTCGATGCTGGCGTTCCTGATCATGCGGAACTGGCTCTTCATCGGCCTCTTCGGCCGACGGGACAACAACGGAGGCGCATTGATCCTGGTCTTCATCGCCTCGATCCTCGTCTGGGTCGTGAGCACCCTCCTCATCCGGGCGCTCTCCCGCTACCGGGAGTTCACGGCGGACCGGGGCAGCGCCTACCTGACCGGCAACCCGAGGGCACTCATCTCCGCTCTCCAGAAGATCAGCGGCCGGATGGACTACATCCCGGCAGAGAAGAAACAGGAAGTGGAAGGGGCAAATGCCTTCTTCATCATCCCGGCCCTCTCGGGCAACACCCTGATGGAGCTCTTCTCCACGCACCCGCCGCTGGAGAAGCGGGTGGCCGCCCTCGAGGAGCTGCAGGCGGAGATGCGTGGATACTGAGCCCGGCCGGGTTCACTCCACCCAATATTTAATATTCAGCACGGCCTACCTATGTAGGCATACGTGCATTGCATCGATGGTCTAGTGGTATGACTTTGGCCTTCCAAGCCAATAGCCCGGGTTCAATTCCCGGTCGATGCATGGGGCTCGTGGTCTAGCTGGTTATGACGTCGCCTTCACACGGCGGAGGTCTCGAGTTCGAATCTCGACGAGCCCACTCATTTTTGGGGATACGTTCACAGTTGCGGCCTTAATCCCCTTTTCCGCACCTTTTATCAATTCATCTATGAATCGGGACGCATTTGTGACCCGATTTCTCAGAAAAGTATCCGCTTCCTGACTCAGCGTTATGTGCCTCGTAACGCGGTTTTGCTTGAATTTCGGTACTTTTGCCATTTTCTCTTCTCGCCGTTTTCTTTTCACCTATGACCATAATTGGCCAAACATAGCCATAACTTTAGGGTATGCCGAACATTCTGTATTGGAGGTCTTAAAGAGGAGGTATCCAAAAAGGAGGTACAGGGGCGGTTTGTTTGACACCCGCTTTTTAAGTGGCAATACTTACCATATATCGACTATGAAACGAATCAACGCAAAGTGGAAGGTCTTTCAACAGACATCCATCTATATCCGCGAGAACGCCAGCCTCCTCGCGAAGGAAGCGAGCATCCCCACGTCAGAGGCTGCAGAGCAGGGCGTGGTTGCCGCGCTGCATGCACGGGACGCCGAGGTCTGAGGGAGGCGCATGACGAAATACGAGATCATAGTCACAGAGAACGCAGAGAAACATCTTCAGGCCATCAAACGTGGAGATGGCGATTATGTCAAAAAAATCATCGATAAAATAAAATTCTGTTTGGGTGAGCACCTGCTCACTTCGATCAAACAATGCAATAAGAAAAAACTTAAAGGGAAGGAGAACACCTACCGGCTACATATTCAGAGGAAATACACGGTGTTTTATAAGGTGGTGAAAACAGAGCAAAAAATATTTGTGGAAATCCATGAGGTCATGGGTTTCGAGGCAGCGCACAAGAAGTATCCACACATCGATTTATAACCCAAGCCTCTTTTCCACCTCGGCCAGAGTATATTTCCGACCCTTTCCCCACTCCCGCATATCCGCATCCAGTCTATCGATGCTGGCCTGGATTTCAGCCTGGGTAAGGGTTCTTTTAGGCGTGGTCTTCGGGGTTGCCTTCTCCCGCCCGGCTACCGTCTTCGTCGGCATGCATGATGATGTCAGTATCTGGAAAGATATAGTTTTGGGGGAGCACCCTCAGACCAACGTGGACTGAACCCCTCTTCTGCCGGTCTTCTCCTTCCTCTCCGAGCGTATCCGTTCAAGCAGGACCAATGCCGGCTCATACTCACGCCCCTCCCGCCGGGCGAGTTCCGCCTCGGTGGGGACCAGCCGGCCGGAGAATGCCCGGGCGAGGATGGACTGCCGGAGCGTCTCGGTCTTCTCGCGTGCCGCGGCGACTTCGGCCTCGATCCGGTCGGCAAGGGCAAAGAGGGCGGCGGCGCGGCGGACGATCTCGTGCTGTTCGGGGAGGAGTGGGAGAGCAATGGGCCAATTTTTCAGGGTTGGAGATTCCAACCACTCCCTTCTTCTGCTAAATTAAGCCCATACCGCGTGTGGCCTCATAGAAAGAAGGTGGACGGAATCATTTTATATGATAAGCGGGTTTCGCCCCCCAATGAGACCGCAAACCCTGAACAACAGCACATCAAAACGGTCCCCGTTTCTGTTTTTTGTGCTGGTTTACGCTCTTTCTCTTCCGCTCTGGGTGCTCAATGTCATTTACCCGATAAAGCTTCCCGTGGATAATCTCCCCGTGACGGACATCGTGGCCACGTTTACCCCGATGATAGCGGCATCCATCCTCGTGTACCGGGAAGAGAACCTTTCAGGGGTAAAGAATCTCCTGAAAAGAGCTTTCGATTACAAGAGGATCACGAAAAAAGTCTGGTATATTCCCATCATCTTCTTGATGCCGTTCATCTACGTGCTGACCTACGTGATAATGCGTCTCCTCGGGCTGCCGGTCCCGGCTGTCTGGAACCCGCCACTTCTGACACCGCTCCTCTTTATTGCGCTCTTCTTTGCCGCTGCAGGTGAAGAACTCGGCTATACGGGATACGTCACCGATCCAATGCAGGCCCGGTATACCGCACTGACGGCCAGTCTTATCATCGGATTTATCCATGCGGTATGGCATGTCCCCTCGGCGATCTCAATCGGCTACACCCTGGGATTGTATATATGGGGAGTAATTGTACTGGGCGTTACTTTCCGGATTCTGACCGTCTGGATCTATAACAACACGGGAAAAAGCGTCTTTGCAGCAATACTCTTTCATGCCGTGACCAATACCGGAAGGAGCGTATTTCCCGGTAGTCGTTCGACGTTCGAACTCTACGACGGGGCCATCGGCTACGGGCTCATTGCCATCATGACCGTGATCGTGGTGTACTTATGGGGATCAAAGACACTGGCGCGATTCAGGTATGCCCATAGAGCAGATTAGGCAGGGCTGGAACGTATCGATCGAAAGATTCGCCGGGCGTCTGGCGGAAGTTATTACAGGATCGGTATCCTCTCCCTCCTCAACCCACATACGTCTTATTAACAGGGGAAGTAAATCAGGGATCTCCCATGAACATTTCAAAACCCCTTTCACGTTGCACATGAAGACTCTGTACCACGTACTATGAACGATGAAATGACACCCCATTCAGACCGGGAGATCATCAACAGGTGGGCGGTTGCAGAGTTAGGTCCCGGCATCTCCCGCATCCTCTCCGCGAAGGGATTGATGCGCCCGGACGCGGAGAGGTGCATCGGCTTCTTCTACGTGGATCACGAGGAGGGCATCACCTTTCGCATCCACTCCCTCTGCCGGACCGGGGCCGGAGGGTCGCCTGAGATCGTCGTAAACTTCGAGAACCACGGCGAGGGGCTCGTACTCCACTCCGACGAGGTGAGAACGTATACACTCCTCTCAAACGATGAAGCGAACGATCTCTCGCTGCTCGAAGAACAGCGATGGCGCCTCTATTACGAACCGGAAGCGCTCCAGGCGGTAAGAAAGAGAGTTGACCTCGACAGGTTCAGGGCTCCGGGGTATTTCGACGACGTATCGGTGATCCTGTGCTCGAACGACCGGGAACTGATCCCCGAAGGCGTCTGGGTCCGCCTGGAAAGCCAGTCGGACGACGGCGCCTCATTCCGGGGAACGCTCCTGAACGAGCCCTACTCGGACTTCGGCGTGCATGAGGGGGAGACGGTCACGGTGAACTTCGCCGAGGACGAGGAAGGGCGGTTCCTGGTTGCAGAGACGGGATCGTAATCCCCCGTCCCCGGATGGCCGGAGCCCGGGCACCACCCGGACCCAGCACTCCACTAAATCTCCGGGGAAGCCCCCGAGGGTCAAACCACTAACTCCCTTTCGCGTCTACTTCCTCAACGTTAAGTGATACTGTTTCCTTGAAGCGATCTCATCGAGAATCCGGTGAAGAGCCTTTGACTTTGCCTTAATATCAAGTCCCATGCTTTCTTCTCCTGCCCGGGACAGTGCTTCCTCAAGTTCCCCAAGTTCCAGAACGGTTGCAGCGATGCAATAGTAACTCTTCGAGCGGCCTTCGTTGAAGTTGTTCAGCATTTCCCTGAGCAGAAAAGCCCGCCGCCCCTGTATCTTCTGGAATGCAGGCACTCCATGCCGGGATATAAACGAGATGTCCTTCTCGAGTGTTTGATAGCATTTGAAAGAATCGCGAACCTTACCCGCCTCCCTGTGGTTCTTCCATCGTTCGCACGCCCCGCTCTCATCGCACTCCCAGCAGAACTCGATCCCCTTTCTCTTCACGGCGCACGTGATGAACGGGCAACCGACAGCCATCCTGGTCGGACTCTTGCAACCCGAACATCGGCTCTCTGCGTCTGTGTTGTACATGGGGCAGAGCCGACAGGAGAGCCCGCAGATGCCGATATCGGGATACTCGATATGCATGATCGTTCTTACCTGCGATATCTCGCCGGATATCTCTTATGGTTGCGTCACGCGAGTTCGGTAACCTTCAAGCGGGGCCGGCTTCACCAACTCCGGCAACAGACCACCGGCACTGAACCCGGACTTGAAGGGGTGTCTGGCATCCCCGGACCCCCTCACAACGCCTCGATCACGCGCCGGACCACGGACTCGAGATCCTCGCCCGAGCACGCGACGGTGAGATCGGTATACCTCTCATACAGCGGGATGCGCTCGTCGTACATCTCGCGGAGGCTCTGGCCCGGAAGAAGGACAATCCCCCTGGTCGTGATGTTCTTGAGCCTCTTTTCCATCTCCTCGTATGAGACCTTCAGGTATACGACCACCCCTCCCGACTTCAGGTGCGCCATCGCGTCCTCGCTGCAGACCACGCTGCCGCCCGTCGCGATCACCGCACGGCGGGGGTGGAGGGAGAGGATCGTCTCCTCCTCGATCCGCTTGAACGCATCCGGCCCGTCCTCGTCAAGGATCTCCTGCAGCATCCTCCCGGTCCGCTCCTGTATCAGGATATCCGTATCGATGAACTGCATGCCGAGCGTTTTTGCAAGGACGACGCCCACGGTGCTCTTCCCCGCACCGGGCATGCCGATGAGGATGATGTTTTCGTGGTGATGCATACTGCTCCCGGGACCCTCTGTTGATACACAGGTGGGATTTCAGGAAAGATGAAGGTTGTTTGGCAAATTGTGCAGCCGCCCGGCATGACCCCTGTCACGCCCATAGATCAGAATGGGTGTCGAGCGGCATCACAACCCTGCAAAGGAGAAGGTATTTTATCCGGTACAGAAGAACGGCGCTCGATCGAGTATGAGAGTAAGACAGATAGCGGGAACACTTGTCGGCGCGTTTATAGCATCTCTCGGCCTGTTGTGGTTCCTGCAGGGTACAGGAATCCTCCGGATGCGCCCGATCCTCTGCATCGCGAACTGCGAGGAGATCGTCGGCCCATCCCCGGTCTGGGCAGCGGCGGGAGCGGTTGCGTTCATCATCGGAGCCATTGTCGCCATCGTCAGCGTGAGGCGCGGCAGAACAGCCTGATGAGAAAACGGATCATGGTTATGGCCGGTTCGAGGTATCCTATCCGGGTCTGGAATACGCGAAGAGATCAGCCCGGCGTTGACGGCAAGAGAGAGGCGACGCGCTGATGACTGATTCCGGCGTACGAACGAGCCCCGCTGTCGTCTGCACCTCTCCTGCATACCGGATCGCCCCGAAATGCACTCTTTAGTGTAGTGCTTCTATTGACCTGACCATTATACCCCATGCTGGGAAAGACGGCACGGCGGCATCATGACAGCCAATCGCTACGGAGGATACGGATAGTACGGCCCTACCGGCAACGGGGAGTACAGAAACGAGATCCTTGAGTGGGTCTGCTACACTTTCACCCTCCGCTCTGAGCATTTTTGCTGCCCCAGGAAGTATCAGACTTGCCCGGACCCCGGGATCGGTGCGACCGATCGTCCCTGTGATGGGTGCCCGGGCGAAGTGCGGGAAGGCTGCATCCCCACGGTCGCGGCGCACGTTGAGGGGAGGGGATGAGGCCTACTGTCCTGCGCGCGGCCACCGGCTCACGGAAAGAGTGATCGTTGAGAGGAGAGAGGGAGAGCATCGGAGTGCTGGAGTGAGAACCTGTCAGTGCTCGAAAGCGGTCTCCCTCAAGCGCGGATACAATGGCGAGAACTACATGCAGGGGAAAAAGGCACATGACAACCGATACTGAAATTGCTGCCGTCGGAGAGTATTCGGCGCATCAGCGGGAGATTCTACTGGAAACCGTGGCGAAGGGCTGCAGTCCCGAACAGTTCATGCTCATGCTTGAACTGGCGAAGAGGTACAGGTTGGATCCCTTCGCCCGGCAGATATGGGCGACGCCTGCAGGAATCTTCGTCGGGCGTGACGGGTTCCTGGCGTTAGCGCACGCATCAGGCAATTTCGACGGAATGGAGACCACGTTTGAGGAGCGGGACGAAAAACTGTTCTCAGCGACGTGTACGGTCTACCACAAGAAGATGCAGCACCCGATCCGGGTGACGGTCCGGTTTGACGAGTTCAACAGACCGAACTCGGACGCCTGGAGACGGATGCCGTATGTGATGCTCCAGAAATGTGCGGAGGCTCACGCGCTCCGGCGGGCGTTCTGCGTGACCGGGCTGTATGATGAAGCGGAATTCCCACCGGAGGGGCCGGCGAGAGGGGCGTTCGCACCGACGGCCACCGTGGATGGTGAGCCGGTCCCGGTGGAGCGGATGTCGGAGCGGTGCTCCCGGTGCGGGCTGCACGATCCGATGGTCGACGCTTTCCGGGAGAGATACCGGGCGGCGTTCGAGGAGGCGGGAGTGGTCCTCCCCGAGGGCGTTTGTGAGGAGTGCGCGAAGGAACTCTGGAAACATGGAGAGCCGCGGTGAGGTGAGCGGTTCTATGGCGGCGAACGCTTTGCCATAGGGGCCTGAGGTTTTCCCGATGATCCGGCGGGGGATACTGTTTCGGAGCACGGCGGCAACGGTGCGCCAACGTTTAAGACCAGGGACCAAGAGACAGGGGTCGGAGTGAGGAGATATCGATGGAGACGGTAAGGTCAAAAGACGGAACGCCTATCGCCTACGAGCGAAGCGGGGCGGGGCCGGCCCTGGTTCTGGTCCACGGCACAACGGCGGATCACACCCGCTGGGCGCCTGTCCTCCCGATGCTCGAGCAAACGTTCACCGTGTATGCCGTCGACCGCCGCGGCCGCGGCCGGAGCGGAGATGCGTCGGACTACGCCATCGAGCGTGAGTACGAGGATATCGCTGCTGTCGTGAGTTCTATCCCCGGGCCGGTGAACCTCCTGGGCCACTCCTACGGCGCATTGATCTCTCTGGAAGCCGCTCTCCGCGTCAGCAACCTCCACAAACTCATTCTTTACGAACCAGCCATCCGGTTAGACGGGCCTATCTACCCACCCGGTATCCGGGCTCAAATCCAGGCGCTCCTTGATTCAGGGGACCGGGAAAAGGTGCTCTTAATACTGTTCCACGAGATTGCGGGGGTGCCGGAGGACCAACTCGCATCATTGCAAAAAGAGCCTGTGTGGGCGGCCCGTCTGGCAGCAGCGCATACCATCTCCCGGGAACTCGTTGACGAGGACTACATTCTCGACCCTCTGCGGTTCAAAGATCTCAACGTTTCCACATTGCTGCTGTCGGGAAGCGAAAGCCCTGACTTTCTCAGGGCAGCGACGAAGGCGGTGCATGCGGCGTTGCCGAACAGCAGGATCGTCGTCATGCCCGGGCAGCAGCACGTCGCGATGAGCACGGCACCGGAACCCTTCGTCCGTCTGGTCACCGGGTTCCTGACGGAGCCGGACTGACCGTGCCCGATTCTGACGCACCTTAACGGCCCGGCCTTTTTTCGACGCGATGGCGTTCCAAAAAATCCTCAAAACCCCTCCCCCTTCCGCAGTTTAACAACAACCCCACCCCCGCGCTCCTGTACAATGATCCTCTCCATGATCTCCTCCCGGAGCCCTTCCGGAAGCTGCCCCGCCTGCCACTCCCGCTCCCGGGCAACATTCGCCACGGCGTTCGCCGGGTCCGCCGCCGCGACGGCCTTCAAAGCATAGTAGGCCCCCCCGTAGGCGTGCTGGGGGACGTGGGCGGTCGCCACCGCCTGGCCCACGGCCCGGGCGGCAAAATGAGCCGCGCTCCCCTCGTCTGCGTCGCGGGCGGCGGCATGGGCGGCGAGCGAAGCCCCGCGGATCTCGGCCATCCGGAACACGCCCGTCCTGACCCAGGTGCGGCATACCTCGATGGCCGTGCGCGGCCGGTCGTCCTCCGGGTAGGCCCGCTCAAAGAGCGGGAGCACCCGCTCGGCGCAGTCCGCGGCCCAGGTTGCCATCGTGATCTGGTCCTGCTTGCTGTATTTCTTCATGGGTTGTTGGCTCCAGGATTTTATCCGTCGATGTTCTTCAACGACACTGTTAGAGTTCGCGAGGATATGTCAACCCGGGTTGACATAGGATCAACGCACCCCGTCTAAGACAACGTATGTTGACGTAGACCGATGCTCTCGTCTGCGGCCGGCGTGCCGGGGCAACACGGTCCGGGAAGAACTCCAACGAAATGTATATCAACTCATGCTATTTTCAGGCTTATAGAGCTGGCCTCCGAGCCATACAGACCGGATCTTCCGGGAATGAAACCGCACCCCGGCCGCACCTCGGCGCGAGAGCCAGCGGGGATGGAAGGCTCAAATGGAAGATATCACCGTAGGAGGGTTTGCCAGACCGGGGTTTGAGGCAGTCCGGGAAGCATTCATCGAGAACTTCCGGCGCCGCAACGAGCTTGGAGCGGCCTGCTGCATCTACTATCGCGGGGAGAAGGTCATCGACCTCTGGGGCGGGATCCGGAACAGGGCGACGGGTGAGCCGTGGGAAGAGGACACAATGACCCTGGTCTTCTCCTCGACAAAGGGGATGGCCGGCCTTGCCATGGCGCTTGCCCACTCAAGGGGTCTCTTCGAGTACGACGAGCGTGTGAGCACCTACTGGCCGGAGTTTGGCCAGCAGGGCAAGGAAGCGATCACGGTCCGGCAGCTCCTCTCGCACCAGGCCGGGTTGTTCGCCCTGGACGAGCGGCCGGACAGGAGCCTCGTCGCGGACCCCGACCGGCTGGGGGTCGTACTCGCGCGGCAGAAACCTGCCTGGGAGCCGGGAACCCGCCAGGCCTACCACGGCATCACCCTCGGGTTCTACGAGAGCGAGCTGCTCCGCCGGGTCGATCCCGGGCACCGAAGTCTGGGGCAGTTCTTCCAGGAAGAGATCGCCGATCCGCTGGGACTCGACTTCTACATCCGGCTGCCGGAAGAGATCCCGAATGCCCGGCTGGCGACGCTTGAGCGGCCGCGCAATGTGGCGGCGATGCTTTTTACGATGCCTCTCTCCCTCGTGCTCTCCGCAATCAACCCGCGCTCGCGCTTCCGCAGGTGCCTGGAGGGGTCGGAGCTGCCGGAAGGAGACAAAGAGCACGTCTACGCGCGGAACCTGGAGGTGCCTGCCGGGGGAGGCGTCGGGACGGCCCGGGCCATGGCCCGGGCCTACAGCGTCTTCGCGACCGGGGGAGAAGAGCTCGGACTCCGCGAGGAGACGCTCCGGCACCTGATGGCGCCCGCAGTCCCGCCGGTCCACGGGTTCCGTGACGAGTGCATGAAGGTGGAGGTCCGGTTCTCGCTCGGGTTCATGAAACCGGACCATAAGAACCCTTTTGCGCATCCAACCGCCTTTGGAGCGCCCGGAACCGGAGGTTCCTTCGGTTTTGCCGACCCGCACGCCGAGATAGGGTATGCGTACATCCCGAATCAGATGGGAGTGCACCTGGAGGACCCGAGAGAGGCCGCACTGCGCAGGGCAATGTACCGCTCCATCGGTGAGCCGGACCCGTACCACGCGTGAGGCAGGATTATAAACAGGGTTCGCCAACGGAGGGCACGATCAAGGAGGAGGTGTTGTATGAACCGGATTGTGCATTTCGAGATCCATGCAGCCGACCCGGAGCGGGCGGTGAAGTTTTACCGGGATGTGTTCGGCTGGGAGATCGAAGAGTGGAGCCCGCCCGGCCCTGAGGTGAAAGACGAAGACCGGTACTGGATGTTGATGACCGGACCCGAGACCGAGCCCGGCATCAACGGCGGCCTCATGCTCCGCCGGGGCCCTGCACCTGCCGAAGGACAGCCCGTGAACGCATACGTCTGCACGATCGGCGTCACCAACCTGGACGAATCTCTCGATGCGGTGCTCAAAGCCGGTGGGAGCATCGCCCTTCCGAAGATGACCGTCCCGGGCGTCGGATGGCTCGCATATTGCAAGGATACCGAGGGGAACCTGTTCGGCGTGATCCAGCCGGACGAGAAGGCGCAGTAGCCGTTTCCCCGAACCCGTCAGCGGCCTCGCACTGGCAAGCGGCAACCCGCCCGGGTTGAAGGAACCCTACCGCAAAGACAGTGGACGGGGTATCCGTACAACGGGGTTTCCAAACCCGGAGCGATCGATCGCCCTTACGGGCAACGGTGAAAGGAGTTGAGTTGTGGCGCACGAAGATTTCACCCGACAACACCGCCGGCTTGGAAGGATCGCAGCCTGGGCTGTCTTCTTTCTCCTCGTGGCATACGCAGTTACGCTGGTCCTCGGGCTCCTCTCGCTCCAGTCGCCAGCGGACCCGATCGGCGATCCCTACTTCTCCCTGCTGGAACTGCTCATCATCGTGATGGCGCCGCTGATGGTCATGGTCATGGTTGCCGTCCACGCCTACGCCTCTCCCGGGGCCAGGGCGTACAGCCTCCCGGCGCTTGCATTCATGGTCATTATGGCAGGCATCACCTCGAGCATCCACTTCGTCGTCCTCACCGTAAGCCGCGAGATAGCGGCCGCGGGGTTCCCGTGGGCTCCTTTCTTCGTATCCTTCGAGTGGCCGTCCGTGGTTTACACGCTGGACGCGCTTGCATGGGACTTCTACTTTGCCCTCTCGATGCTCTTTGCCGCACCGGTCTTCTGGAGAAACCGGCTGGAGAGAACGCTCCGGATCCTCATGATCATCGGCGGCATACAGAGCCTCGCGGGGCTAATCGGTGTGGCGCTATCCGACATGGGTATCCGGAACATCGGTATCCTGGGCTACGTCGGGGTCAGTCTGATCGTATTTCCCCTGCTCGCGATCGTCTTCGGGCGGGCCCGGCAGGTTGCGGATGAGGCGGGCTGAGGGGGTTCACTCACAATCAGTCCCGGGGGCACGGAAGTACAACACCAGGGGTTAACATGGCCCGAACTGACAAGGTATTTATATCGAACCACTGATTTCGCAACCAGCCCATAAGAAGGAGGGCTGGGTTATGAATCCGGTTAAGAATCGACTATTACTGGTGATGCTCATTGCATTCCTTGCTGTGGGCGTCGGCATCGTGAGCGCGGAAAAGCCGGCGTTCACCGCGGGACAGGGGCCAGTTGAGGAGTTCAGGCTGGTTGCCGGCGATCCGGTCGATGCAGCGGAGTTCGGGCGGTCCGTGGCGATGGATGGAAACCTCGTGGCGGTGGGCGCCGGCGGGGCGGATGCCGATTCGGTGAGCACCGCGGGGGCAGTCTACCTCTTCAAGCGCCAGGGACAGGGGTATGCCCCGGAGGCGAAACTCATCGCCCCTGACGCAACCGAAGGTGCTGAATTCGGGCGGGCCGTCGCGATCCAGGGCAACACGGTGATCGTCGGAGCCCGGTTCGCGCAGGTCGGCAACCTCTCAAACGCCGGTGCCGTATACGTCTTCAAGAAGCACCAGGGATCGTGGCGGTTCGTGGATAAGATCACCTCCCCCGAGCCGGCCGATGAGGACAACTTCGGCCGTGCTCTCGCCGTTCAGGGCAACCTGCTTGTGGTGACGGCCAGGAAGGAGAACCTCAACGCTGCCGACGTGGGTGCCGCGTACGTCTTCACCCGCCGCAGCGGCGAATGGACGAACACGGCAAAGATCACCGCCAGCGACCCGGCGCCGGGAGCATACTTCGGCCAGTCGGTGGCCGTCCGGGGAGGCCTGATCCTGGTGGGCGCCCGCAACGCCGACCCCGATGGCGCCGGTGCAGCCTACCTCTTCCGCGGATCTTCTGGAGGCTGGGAGGAGATCGCAAAGATAACTCCGCCCGCGGGAAAACAGACGATCATTTCGGGTTTACGGTTGAGATGGTCGGAAACATGATCGTGGTCGGCGCCCGGAGAGCAGATCTTCCCGGGGCGAACGATGCGGGTGCGGCCTATGTCTTCTCCCTGCACGGAAACTCCGTCGACCTGGTAACCAGGCTGATCGCAGGTGACGCGAGGGCCGGCGACCAGTTCGGTCAGGCGATAGCCGTTGCCGGGGATGTCATTGCGGTGGGTGCCAACCGGGCCGATACCGAAGAAGGTGCCGATACGGGTGCGATCTACCTCTTCCGCCGGACAGGCAACCGGTGGACCGAGATCGAGAAGGTCACCGCATCCGACGGGATGGCAGGCGATGAGTTCGGGTACTCGCTATCGGCCTTCGGCAACCGTATGGTGACCGGGGCGCACACCGCCGATGCAACAGCGGGAGCGGCTTACGTCATCCCGCTGAAGTCGTAAGCACGGGATGTCGTTAAGGGTGCTCTGGCGGAGGTATCCCCTCTGCCCTCTTTTTAAAGAAGCGGACCGATGGAGATTCGGGGTACCTCCCACGAGCACCGGCACGAAGATGTCCCGGCAGGAGCGGCTGTTTCCCGGCGGGGCGACGCGGTGACATCTCATCTGATGAGAGCAGACCTGCCGCCATCCGGCGGCAAGGGCTTTATCAGGAAGAACGTATCCAACCGCACCCATTGCCTGAGTCAACCCTCGGGGTAAGGAGACACCTATGGATACAGTCAGGTCGAACGATGGGACGCTCATCGCCTACGAGCGAAGCGGGACCGGGCCGGCTCTGGTTCTGGTGCATGGCACGACCGCGGACCACACGCGCTGGGGGCGTATCCTCCCTATGCTCGAGCAGACATTCACCCTGTATGCCGTCGACCGGCGTGGGCGCGGTCGGAGTGGCGATTCGGCACCCTATGCCATCGAGCGTGAGTACGAGGATATCGCTGCTGTGGTGAACTCCATCCCGGGACCGGTGAATCTTCTCGGCCACTCGTACGGCGCGTTGATATCCCTCGAAGCAGCGCTCCGCGTCACGAACCTCAACAGGCTCGTTCTGTATGAACCCGCGATACCGGCCGGACTGCCCATGTACCCGCCCGGTGCCCGGGCGAAGATCCAGGCGCTCCTCGATGCCGGGGACCGGGAGGGGGTTCTGCTCGCATTCTATCGCGATGTTGTCGAGGTGCCGGAGGATCAGCTCGCCGTTCTCCGGAAGGACCCGTCCTGGGCAGCCCGGCTGGAAGCGGCACACACCATTCCGCGGGAGTTCGCCGATGAGGACTATACCTTCGAGCCTTCACGCTTTAAGAACCTGGATGTACCTACCCTGCTCCTGCAGGGTGAGGAGAGTCCCCGCTATCTCAAGGCAGCCACGGAAGCGGTGCATGCGGCGTTACCGAACAGCAGGATCGTTGTCATGCCCGGAGAACAGCATATCGCGATGAGCACGGCGCCGGAACTGTTTGTCCGGCTGATCACCGAATTCCTGCTCGGTCCGGCAGAACCGGCCCGGGTGGAGAAGGTTGGCGGACAGAAAGAGTAGCGCCGGGACGTCGAGTGCGGGGCGCGCCGCAGGACTGATGTATCGGCAGGAGCATTCGGAACACTCTCCCCGGTTTGAGGGAGGGGGCCCGAACGGAGGATGGACCCGCCCCTCTTCCCCCGGGGAGGGGGCCCCATCCATCTCCCCCTCGATTGTTTTGAATCGGCTTAATGCCGGAGGAGTGACATACAGGGACGGGAACAGGGACGGGAGAGGGCATGAGCAAGACAATCATTACCGTCGTCGGAAAGGATACCGTAGGGATTATCGCGAAGATCTGCACGTATCTTGCCGGTAACCAGGTCAATGTCGAAGATATCTCGCAGACGATCGTGCAGGGCTACTTCAACATGATGATGATCGTCGATACCAGCAGGTCGCCAAAACCGTATGCCGGGATGGTGACCGAACTCGACGAACTCGGCGATGAGATCGGTGTTCGGATCCGGTGCCAGCGGGAGGACATCTTCACGAAGATGCACCGTATCTGAGGTGTCGTTATGATCAATATTCTCGAGGTGAACGAGACCAACAAGATGATCGAGCAGGAGAAGCTCGATGTCCGGACCATCACGCTCGGCATCAGCCTTCTCGACTGCTGCGACGCCGATCTCGACGCCTTAAACCGGAACATCTACGACAAGATCACCCGGCTGGCGAAAGACCTCGTCTCGACCGGGAGGGAGATCGAGCTCGAGTACGGGATCCCTATCGTGAACAAGAGAATATCCGTAACCCCCATCGCACTGGTCGTCGGGCGGGCCTGCAGATCCCCGGAAGATTTCGTAACGGTTGCAGAGACGCTTGACCGGGCTGCGCGGGATACGGGGGTCAACTTCATCGGGGGATACTCGGCGATCGTCTCGAAGGGCATGACCCCGACCGACGAAGCCCTCATCCGCTCAATCCCGGCGGCTCTCGCCTCGACCGAGAGGGTCTGCAGCTCGGTGAACATCGGCTCTACAAAGACCGGGATCAACATGGATGCCGTAAAACTGATGGGAGCGATCGTGCGGGAGACCGCTGAAGCAACGAAGGAGAAGAACTCCCTCGGCTGTGCGAAACTGGTCGTCTTCTGCAACGCCCCCGACGACAACCCGTTCATGGCCGGGGCGTTTCACGGCATCTCCGAGGCCGATGCAGTCGTCAACGTGGGCGTAAGCGGCCCGGGGGTCATCAAACATGCACTCGAAGGAGTCCGGGGAGCAAACTTCGAGGTCCTCTGCGAGACGGTCAAGCGGACGGCCTTCAAGGTCACCCGCGCCGGGCAGCTCGTCGCCCAGGAGGCGTCGGAGAGGCTCGGGATCCCGTTCGGGATCGTGGACCTCTCTCTCGCCCCCACACCCTCCGTCGGGGACAGCGTCGCCGGGATCCTCGAGGAGATGGGGCTCGAGTCGGCCGGCGCACCGGGGACGACGGCCGCGCTTGCCCTCTTAAACGACCAGGTGAAGAAAGGAGGGATCATGGCGAGTTCGTTCGTCGGCGGACTCTCGGGCGCGTTCATCCCGGTCAGCGAGGACCAGGGGATGATCGATGCGGTGAACCGCGGTGCCCTCACGCTCGAGAAACTCGAGGCGATGACCTGCGTATGCTCGGTCGGCCTCGATATGATCGCGATCCCGGGCGACACACCCGCGTCCACGATATCCGGCATCATCGCGGACGAGGCCGCGATCGGGATGATCAACAATAAGACCACCGCTGTCCGGCTGATCCCGGTGATAGGAAAGGACGTCGGCGACGACGTGGAGTTCGGCGGGCTGCTCGGGCATGCACCGGTTCAGCAGGTGAACGGGTTCGGCTGCGCCGACTTCATCAACCGCGGCGGGCGAATCCCTGCACCGATTCATAGCTTCAAGAACTGAGTGCCGGGGCGATCCCGGCAGCCGGAGAGGGGATGAGTTCCCCTTCATCCGCGCCGGTGCGGACTGACAGGCTTATTAAGCCGCTGGAAAGAGACTACCGCATATGGTCGCACCAGAAGATCCGGCCCGGTTCTTCGCCGCCGATGCCTTTGCCAGACACAACGGAATGGAATGCGTTGAGGTCGCACCCGGCAGAGCGGTGGTGAAGATGGAAGTCCGGGATTATCATTTGAACAGTCATGGAACCGTCCACGGCGGAGCGCTCTTCACCCTCGCCGATACGGCCTTCGCTCTCGCATCGAACTCCCACGGAATTCCGGCGGCGGCGATAAACGCCCATATCTCCTACCTCACGGCCGCAACGTCAGGACCCCTCTATGCCGAGGCCGAGGAGTATGCCGCGAACCCGAAACTGGCCTCCTACACCGTCAGGATAACGAACGATGCCGCGGAGAAGATCGCCATCTTCCAGGGGATGGTCTACCGCAAAACGCCCCGGCGCAACTGACGGGGACGGGCGTGGATAGTGGTGATTGCGATGGATAGCGATATCTTTGAGAGAATGACCCCGGAAGAACTCAGGGAGTACCTCGCATTCCTCCTCTGGCACTACCGTGTGGTGGACGCGTTCTGGTTCATCTATATCGCCGAGGAGTTCGGCCAGCCGACCGCGGAGGCGATCAACGAACGGGTCTGGGGCCGCGTCGCCCCGATGGCAGCAAAAGACCTCGTCGCCAGGTTCGATATCCGGGAGAAAGGGCTGAAAGGTTTCGTGAAAGCACTGAAACTCTTCCCCTGGGCGATCATCGTGGACTACGATATCGAAGAGAAGGACGACGAGGTTATCATCACCGTCCCCTCGTGCCCGAGCCAGGAGGCCCGGCTGCGGCGCGGCCTCGGTGAATACGTCTGCCGCGAGATGCATCGGGCGGAGTTCACAGGCTTTGCACGCCAGATCGACGACCGGATCTGCGTCGAATGCCTTTTTGCTCCCCCGGACCCGCACCCCGAGAACATCTTCTGCCAATGGCGGTTCTACCTGAGTGGATAGAGACCCCGATATCCGTCTGGAACTGCGGGTGCAGGGGAGAACATGCCCTGCAGGGTCCGGACGATCCCATGGCTTTAATACAGGTGCTTTCAAGAGGGTGCTCCCTCGGGGTGGTAAGAATGGTACGGCAGACCGACCTGTATACGTCAATCCATAAAGCCCACCGCTATGCACTCTACACCATGGCGATTCAAGCCGGGAAGACCGATTATAGCGAGAAAACTTCGGTGGATAAACTCAACGAGCTCCTCATAGCGTTCAGAGAGCAACTCCGGATTCATATAGAGACCGAAGAGACGTTCATTCACCCGCTGCTGTCAAAACGGGTTCCTGGGGGAGCCAGGGAACTCAAAGAAGAGCACCGCGTACATGTTCAGCGATTCGAAGACCTGATAAAGCATTTAGAGGGGATCAGGGCCCTCCCCCCAGACTTCGAGATGCTGGGGGAAGCTGGTCTTGAGTATTACCGGGCCTTGAACAGGTTCATCTCCGGGTATCTCGTCCACATCGATAAAGAGGAGGAGGAGATTCAGCCTGCTTTATGGAGACTGGCTACGGAGGATGAACTGATGGGAATTCTCGGCGGCTACCTGAGCGGCATGCGGGATATCACTCCAAAAGATGCCGGGTATCTGCTGAAGATGATGGTTCCGGCATACGACCCTGAAGAACTCCGTGTGGTGTTTGAACGAGCAAAGGCCGCCCCGCCGGAAGCGAAGAAAATGCTCTATGCGCTCACCGAAAGCATGCTGAGCGCTGAAGAGCTGGCGTCCGTTAAAAAGCGTTTACCGGAGGCATAACGCCCCTGCAAAACAGGTATGGCAAAGGAGGTGCCGGATGCACACCCGGCGACGGACGACCCGGGTGCGGCGATTCGGTCCGGCCTGTGCCGGGGTGGGTGATGAGCGATTGCCTGAGTATACAATCCTTGAAGCGCCGTCAAACCTGGGGTTATGGCCGAGCGGCGTCGAGCGGTTGCCGGACGCGCTCCGGTCCGCAGGCCTGCCCGCCATGCTCGGTGCCGATAGTGCCGGGCGGGTGAACCCGCCGCCCTACGACAGCAGGCGCGATCCCGAGACACACCTCTTGAACGGCGACGCTATCCGGGCCTACTCGGTCTCGCTGGCCGGCGCCGTGGCGCCCCTGATCGAGCAGGGGCGTTTTCCCGTCGTGCTGGGCGGCGACTGCAGCATCCTCCTCGGTCCTGCACTCGCCCTCCGCCGGCTGGGGCGTTACGGGCTGTTCTTCATCGACGGTCACGCCGACTTCTACCAGCCCGAGGCCGAGCCGCGCGGGGAGGTGGCTTCGATGGAACTCGCGTTCGTATCCGGCCGTGGCCCCACGGTCCTGGCCGATATCGACGACCTCGGCCCCCTGGTCCGGGACGAGGATATCGTGGTCTTCGGGTTCCGCGACGAAGAGCAGGCGGCAGAGGAGGGGAGCCAGGATATCCGGGACACACCCATCCGGGCCTGCAGCCTGGAGGAGGTGCGCTCGCGGGGCGTCGCCCGGGCAGCGTCGCAGGCGCTCGCCCGGCTTGTCCGGGACGACCTCGCCGGTTTCTGGATCCACCTCGACGCGGACGTGCTGGACGATGCCGTGATGCCTGCAGTGGACTACCGGATGCCCGGGGGGCTGAGCCTCTCCGAACTCTCCGGGACGCTCGGCACGGCCGTCGGGTCGGGCCGTGCCGTGGGTTTGACGGTCACCATCTTCAACCCGGACCTTGACCCGGACGGCAGGATCGCACGCAGGTTTGCCCGTAGCCTCGCGGCCGGACTGACCGGAGCGGTCCGGGCAGAGAGCGCGGAGAGATGAGGCAATCCTCTCAGACGGAGTCGGGGGGCCACCGGCGGTGCGGTTCGGCCGCTCAAGACTGCCGCCCGCCGTCCACCCTCCGCTCAAGCACGATATGCCGCGGGAAGAACCCGAACCGCCGGTAAAACGCTATCGCTCCCTCGTTCCCGACCCCTACGGAGAGCGATATCGGGTCCGCCCGGTGCTCCTCCAGCCACCTGAGCGCTTGCTCCATGAGAGCCGTCCCGACGCCCTCTCCACGGTGCGCCTCGTCCACGTAGATCATATCGATCTCACCGGCCTTCGTTGCCGATATCGTGCTGACGCAGCAGCCGATGTCCTCGCCGTCCGCCTGCGCGATCTCAAGCCAGAGGAGGCCGCCCTCTGACTTCCTCCGGAGGGCGTCGCTCCTCAAACGTCATCCGGGCAAGACCGTCTCTCAGGTCCGGCAAACAGACCGCATGGAAGGCGCGTAACTTCTCCCATAGCGGCCTGATCCGTTCGACCTCCCGGACATCGGTGGTGTGGTACCGTATCGTGACCATCGATGCACCACATCCGGCGGCCGAGATATAGTAGTACCCGTATAACGGCTCAGGAATGGCCTGGCATCTGCCGTGTTACTCCACAGGTCCGCTCAGGCATAGCGGTAGCGGGCCAGGGTCCCGGGCCCCCACAGGAAGACCACAATTGCAGCCATGACGGTCAGGATGGGGCCTGCCAGGACGGGGTCGTACCGGAAGCCGTAGTCGGGGATCGAACCCATGTTGATCATGGCATGAAACAGGATCATGCCGAACACGCTCTCTCCCGTGTTGTTATAGAGCCAGACCATAAGGACGCGTGCCGCCACAGTCGCGAGGCACTGGCCCGCAACCCAGAGGGGTGGGTTCGCGAGGGAGTAGGGGACAAGGTGCCACAGGGCCCAGACCACCCCCAGGATGATGCCCGCGGGAAGAGCCCCCCACCGGTCCTGCAGCGGGTCGAGGGCGTATCCCGACCAGCCCACCTCTTCACCGATCGCGAGGATGAAGAAGGCCAGGAAGTAGACGGGCATCATCAGGAGCGGAAACTGCAGGCGAGGGATGGATACTCCCATCAGTCTCATCAAGCCGTATTGCAGGATGGTCGCGGCCGGTATCAGGAGAAGGAGGGGGATGTACCAGATCTTTCGCCGGATCCGTTTGTAATCGAACGCTCTTCTCCACAGGCGTCGCACGCCGCCCGACCCCGCCTCCCGGCTGGTGAGGATCGAGGCCGCGATGAAGGGATTAAAGACCATGAGCAGGCTGTATGGAGGAACGAGACGGAGCAGGTATACAGGAAGGGAGAGTAAAAAGACCAGCAGGAAGAAGAGCCCCACGGATCCCGTTGTCGCGGTATTTTTCATCGGTATCACCCGCCTGCAGAGTCCCGGAACGGTGATACGAGAACAGGTTCACCGTTAATAAGGTTGCCCCATCAGGCAGATCCCCGCATCGTTTGCCGTCAGTTCGGTATTGAGGCCGCTCTGCGGGCATACCTGAACCGGGTCAACGTCTTTGATCCCCATAGGAACACCACGATCACAGCCATGATTGTAATGAGCGAATACCCAATAACCCCGTCGGCCAGTTCGTATGCCGAACGGCCGCCAGGGAACACACTTCTGCTGGTATTGGCGATGGCATGTACGAGGATGCACGCAAATACGCTCTTTCCCGTGTTGTTATAGAGCCAGACGAACAGGACGCGAAACGCGACGGTACCGAGAGTTCCCCACGCCATCAATGCCGGAGTCTGGCCGATCTGGATCATCGACGGGTAATGCCATAGTGCCCACAGCAACCCCATAATGAGGCTCGCTGCCAGTGCGTTCCACCGCTCCTGCATGGGATCGATGGCATACCCCATATAGCCGAGCTCCTCCCCCGCAGCGGCGATGAAGAACGCAACAAAAAGGAGCGGTAAGAGGAGAGGGATCTGCCATTCGGTGGGAACCGGCAGCCCCACGAGAAGCATTATCCCGTAGGTCAGCACGAGGAGAAGAGGCATCAGGAAGATAATGGGAATATACCAGATCTTCTGCCGGATCCTTTTGTAATCGAAGGTTCTCGCGAGAAGCCTCGTTACGCCCCGAGATCCCTCTTCCCGGTAAACCAGGATAGAAGCCGCTATCATCGGGACAAACGTGGCCCCGATGTCGGTCACGGGAAGGTTATCCACGGGAAGATTCATCGGAACGAGAGCGCTAAGCACCCAGAACGGGACAGAAAGGGCGTAAACCAACAAAAAGAAGTTGAATGGCGACCTTTTCGACTCTTTGCTCAAGGTCATCACCGGCCCCTCCCGGACGACCATAGTTCTGGAGAAATAAAACTCTTTGGTGCTCCCTGCAGTTGCCGGAACTCTCGAAAACGAATAGCCAATTCTACAGAGTACACCACATAATCCCACCCGCAACGAGGGACGAGCGGCGGAGCATAAACTCGCTCATATATCGTCTGGCGCAACAGCCTGGAGAACAGCACTTCCCCTCACATCGCGACGTCCCGTATATGCCGCCCGTCGGCCTCCCCCCACAAGAGGAACATGACAGCCCACAGCAAACCTTTTCTTCGAAGGAGTCGTGCCGGGAAGACCGGAAGAGGAGGTCCGATATGCCGACAATAAACGTGACCGTACAGTACCCCGTCGTCATCACGCGAAATCTCGAGGAGTGCAGGGACTTTTACGTCAAAAACTTCGGTTTCGACGTCGTCTTCGATGCCGACTGGTACGTGCAGTTGAAGCACGCAAACGACATCGAACTCGGATTCATGAAACCAGACCTCTCCAACCAGCCCGGATTTCTCCACGATGCGTATAACGGAAAAGGCATCATCGTCACCTACGATGTGGAAGATGCCAGAAGAGAGTACGAGAGGGCGCAGAAGATTGAGGGTTTAACGATCATATATCCCTACACTGAGGAAGAGTGGGGCCAGAAACACTTCATCCTCGAGGATCCGGCCGGGGTGTTCGTGGATATTGTCCAGCAGGCCCCTGAATGAACCTGCCGCTAAAAACAGACCGAACGGCCAGTTCTCGCCCCGGGCCGCCGTATCAGCCCCCGGAGAGCGCCGCAGCCAGGTCCCGGCCGCACCGATAAGCCTGCTCGAGCACCTCCTTTCGCTGCCCGACGATCCCCGGCTCGAAGCAGTTCAAGACCGGGAGTTCGGCAACCACCTCGTAGCCGAGCGGCCGGAGCGGCAGGGAGAGTGCTTCGAGTGCAACGCCGAGATCGGCGGGGTCCGCCTGCTCGCCCACCGCAAACACCACGGCCTTGCGCTTCCGGCCCGCAAGACGGCTGGAGTAGCCCCGGGGACGCTCATCGGTGAAGTCGTAAAAGGCGTAGAGCCGATCGATGAACGCCTTCATCTGGCTGGTGACGTTGTAGTGGTAGACCGGCGAGCCGAGAACAAGTGCATCCGCTTCCGCGATGCGGGGGTACAGCATGGTCATGCCGTCGTTGAAGCGGGTGCAGGTCAGGTCACGCCTGCACCGCTCGCAACCGACGCAGCCCGCAATAACATACTCAGAAAGGCTGACGGCGTTCACTTCGCCGCCTGCGTCGGAGACCCCGCGGAGAACCTCCGCGAGGAGACGGGCGGTGTTCCCCCTCGGCCTCGGGCTTCCGCTGATGCCAAGCACCTTCATGATCGGATCTCTTTGTAGCGGCGAATAAGGGTTCCGGGGGTGCGGCGCCACTGCTCATACCGCAACATCCCGGATATGCCGCTCGCCGGACTCCTCCCACGCCGGGACGGTGACGAGCACCGCACGAAAGCGCCCCACGAAGTAGATGCTATTTCCCGGCGGCACGATGACGACGTCCCCTGCCCTGACTCCGTCTCCAGGCAGACGACCCCGGCCGGGGCGCCCTCTGCTGTATAGACCCGCATCCTAACACCGTGCTTCTCGAGATTAACCGCCTCCCCGCGCCTGATGACCGCCGGTTTCATGCGAGAAGAGTCGCGCCGCAGGGCTATGAAGGTGGTGTGTGCCCTCCCTCCACCGGGATCCAAGGGTTGATATCCATCCCGCCGTATCGTGATGTCCCATGACCCGGGAGTACCCGCGCCCCCGCCTCGTCGTCAGCCGCTGCATCGAGTTCGACCCATGCCGCTACGACGGCTCGAAGATACCCTCCCCGACGGTGGCACGCCTGCGGGAGTACGCCGACTGCATTCCGGTCTGCCCGGAAGTCGAGATCGGGCTCGGCATCCCCCGCTCAACCGTCAGGATCGTGCGGACAGGCGGTTCCGATCGCCTCATGTAGCCGGCTACGGGGCGGGACGTCACCGCCGAGATGTCCGCCTTCGCAGCACGGTTTCTCGACTCCCTGCCCCCAATCGAGGGGTTTATCCTCAAAGGCGGCTCCCCAACCTCGGGCACCCGGAACGTCCGGGTGTATCCGTCGACGGAGAAGTCCGCGGCGATAGCGAAGTCCGCAGGGTTTTTCGCCCGCGAGGTGCTGAAGCGGTACCCGGAACTCCCCGTGGAAGATGAACTCCGCCTGAACAATCAGCGGATCCGCGACCACTTCCTCTCCACGGTCTTTACCCTGGCGGCATTCCGGGGCGTCGAGAGAACCCGGGACCCCCAAGCCCTCGTGCAGTTCCATGCAAACAACAAGCTCCTTCTGCTCGCCTCGAGCCAGAAGATGCTGCGGGAGATGGGCCAGCTCGTCGCAGCCCGGGCAGAGATCGGACCGGGAGAACTGTTCCTCCGGTACCGCCGGATGCTCTCTATCGCGCTCGGACGAGCCCCCCGGTATACCAGCAACGTCAACGTTCTCCTGCATACCCTGGGATATTTCAGCGACCGCATCTCAGGCGAGGAGAGAGCGCATTGCATCAGGCTGATCGACCGCTACAGAGACGGCCACGCGACGCTGGGCGAACCCCGCGGCCTGCTCCGGTCGTGGGTGATCCGGTTCCAGGAGCCGTACCTGATGAACCAGTCGTTCTTCGCTCCATACCCCGCCGAACTCGTGGACCTGCCGGGAGATGTTACCGATCGCGGACGGGACGTCTGGAATAGCAGGGAAGTTCCGTCATTGTAATCGCGCCCGCGGACGGCAGACGATATGAAGATGCTCCCGGCCCCCATAGAGGCCTTTTGCCGGGGCGATCCGCCATCGGTTCGACGGATTCATTTATTGAGAAGGAGATTTTTCAGCGAACCCAGTTCCCTCCAGTCCAGGCCCTTTATCAGGACCATTATCATGACGTACAGAACCATGCCGCTTCCCACCGCAAAGAGGAGATTATACACCGAATAGACTGGTATAAGCAGTATAATGCCGGCCATGACCCCGGATGCGGCGACGCTCTTGGAGATAGACGACCAGTAGATCTTGAATTTTATGTATCTGAAGGAGAAAAGAACCGCTACGATCGCCGTTATCGTGTAGGATATCAGGGTAGCGATTGCAGCACCGATAAAGCCGACGAACGGGATGAGCAGCAGATTGAGAAGAAGATTAGAGACCGCCGCAAGCACGTGAATAAACAGGTTGAACTGGTTCTTCTTCACCAGATGGGTGATGTTGATGACGATCTGGTAGATTCCTGCCAGCAGACCGGAAAGCGCAATAAAGGGGATGACGACCGCTCCCGACGCAAACTGAGGGGTGGTGAAGAGGTTCAGGATCGGGCCGGCCAGAGCAGACAGCCCTACCACGGCGGGTATGGCCGCCAGCAGGAAATATTTCAATGAAATACTGAGATACAACTTCACCGCCTCCATCTCCAGCCGGTCATACAGTCGTGAGAGCTCGGGAAACAGGATCAACTGGATCGGATACATCAGCTGGAAGATCAGCCCCCCGATGACGTATCCCGCGGAATAAATCCCGACGGCAGTAACCCCCAGGAAGAAACCGATGATGAACCGGTCGCTGGACTCGGTGATCCACCGGATGAGTGCATTCGGGGTTATCGGCGCCGAATATTTCAGATATTCCTTGATATAGGTAAATCTCGGCAGGGCAAACCCGATGCGGCGTACGATGAGAACAAGGGATATCAAAATTTCCAGCAGCATGATGATGAAGATGCCGCCAATCACGCCGATAAGGCCGAACCCCAGTACCAGAAGAATCAGGATGAGTATCAGCCGCCCGAAACTGTTGAACAGGGATAAGGCTGCGTAGATCCCGGTCTCGCGACTGATGCGGAAATAGAATGTCGCCACCAGGTCGACGGCGGTGAGCAGGATCAGAAACGAACCGGCCTTCACAAAATACGAGGCCTGAATATCGCCAAACAGCGTCACGGCCAGGAGATCCGAGAGGAGATAGACCGCGAGCGATATCGCAAACCCGGTAAAGCCGACAAAGAAGATGATCGAGTAAAAACCCTCCCTGATAACACCTTCGTCTGTTTCTGCGGCCAGAAACCGGAGAAACGCCATATGAAGTCCGATCAGGGCAATGGGATAGAGGAGAGAGATGGTGACGTTGATCTGCGCCCAGATGCCGTAACTGTCGGGCCCCAGCATCTTGGTGACGATCGGGAGGAGGAAAAACCCCCCGAGACTGATGAGTACCTGGGTTATCGCTATGAGACCGATATCCCTCGCGACTCTTTTATGTGACATATTGTGGCATCCCGGCGTTTCGGAGGTTGTGGGAGCACTGGTACCGCTTACGGCTAAAAGGTACCTCCCCCGTTGATAGGCATGGACTCCCGGTGATTCCATGAGACGGTGGTGATTGAAGGGCCACGGCGGGAGGGATCTGCACTCCTGGACCGTTGATTTCAGTTACTCCGTATTCACGCGAAGATCTCCCATGGGTCCCCGGCAAACAATAGGAATACTCCCTCTTTCAGGACTCCGGATGATGCTCATGCCGGTTGACCGCGATCGCCGATGTGAAACGATGCATGAGGTGATAACCCATGCAGAACCCTATCGCCGATTATGATTCACCCTCGGTCTGCCGTGAGGATAACGCAGCCCGCCGCTGCCGACCAGTCCCACCAGGCGACTGCATGTCCTCGGGATCTGTAACATGTTTGGAACAGGGTCGTCCAGAGAGAGGTTGGTTCGTGCTCGCTTATCAAAGCACTCCCGTAGCATATCCATGCCGGATGCCGGGCGAGCGCACAGGTGGACCATATCTTCAGGAAACGGCCATCGGAACGTTATCCCGGTATTGTATCGGAAAACCGGCTCAATATCGCTATTTAACGCCATATTGACCAGCAGAAGAGGGAAATTAACGCCGGAGGCGATAGAGAGATCGAGAGATCCCCAGAATTTCGGATTTATCTCCATCAACTTGAACATTCCATCCCGGTTGTCTTTCTTAAATTCGACCATGGCCACTCCGTGCCACCGTAAAGATTCAAGCAGTTTCAGGCCGATTTTTTTCATATCCTCGTCATAAATGCTCTCCGCACAGGTGCTGGCGCCCCCGGTGATGGGGAATTCCCGTTTTCGCCTGTGCATGAAGTATGCCCTCACCTTGCCATGGTTGAAGAGGGCGAAGAAGCCATACCCCGCTCCCGGAATATATTCCTGCAGCAGAGACCCGGTGAGATCGAGGCGCTCGAACTCCCGTGGGGAGCCAATGTAGCGGATTTTACCGGATCCGTACGGATCCTTCGCCACGACGGGGAACCTGGTGATATCCTCGACCGATGTGTATTCGCCGGGAACGGGAACATCAAGAGATGCCGCGAGCTGCATCGTCTTTTGCTTGTTGCAGGCAACCTGCATCGACTCGTAATCTGCCACAGGAATCCTGGCGAAAGGGAGCAGTTCCTTTCTATGTCGGGAGATTGCAACAGTGGAGAGGTAACCGACCGGAACAAGGACATCAACCGGGTTTTCCTGGATATAATTCCCGATGAAGTCGATAAATTGTTCTTCATTCCCGGGGTCGGGGCACAGAACTTTGTTATGACAGTATCGTGAATAAAATGACACGGCTCGGCGATTAGGCGACACCGCTGTGACACGAATGCCTGCTCTCCCCAGACTTCTCACCGCCCCCAGAGTATGCGTGTAGGCGGCGTCGGTGAGCAGCACCTTTACCTGTTGTTGCATGTTCCCCCTTCATTTCCATGTATTTACAGTAGCGGACGGGATCGTCTCCGCGGATCACCCATGCAGTTCTCTCCATTCCATACAGCAGAATTTATCCGTGAAATAATGACGGGTGTGGCATACACGACAACAACCAAAAAGATTTCTGCCGGAGAGGGTTTGCGCAAGAAATATCTTCGGAAGATGCACCGGGAGTATCTTCCTACAATAAGGCCCCAAATTCACCGCATCCGATGCGGCTTCATCGACTGTTTAACAGTACATTATACATACTCGACCACCGGATGCACCAGAATATACCGCCAAACTACTTACCCTGGCAAGCGGGACAAACACGCCCTTATGATGACGCGAAGATCTACTCTGACATCACCGCATATCAGCTTTACACCATTAATTTCGGCACTGAGTCAACTCATATCTCCGGGTACCAGGCAGGATCGGGAACCCGGTGAGCCGGGTGCGACCGCACGTGAAAGTGAACAGTATATACTCCCGGAGAGGAAAGGGATGTATGCACCGGATCATCGACTGGAACGAGCTCTGGAAGGCGCTTCACACGGGCTCGTCCGAACGTGCCGAAAAAGACCGCGATCCCGCCGCACACTGGGACAAACGCGCCGCCGCCTACCGGCGAGTCACCCGCGACGAGAAGAAGGCGACCGAGCACGAACTCAGGATCCTGGATCTCGCGGCCAGCGACACCGTGCTCGATATGGGTGCGGGGACGGGGAGGCTGGCCGTGCCGATTGCCCGGACCGCCGCCCACGTCACGGCCCTCGATCCCTCGGAGGGCATGCTCTCCGTCCTCCGGGAGCGGATGGCGGCGGAGGGGCTCACGAACTATGCCACGGTCACGATGCGGTGGGAGGATACGGTGATCAGCAGGGATATCGAGCCGCACGACGTCGTCATCGCGGCGTTCTCCATCGGGTTCTACGACCTCGCCGCCGCCCTCGAAAAACTCGACGCCGCGGCCCGCCGGGCGGTCTACATCTTCTGGCACGCGGGAGAGTGGCGGAACCCCGACGAGATGGCGCTCTATAGGGCGGTCTTCGGGGACGAGGCAACCGTGCGGAAGGGCTACCCGGACTACATCTACCCCGTCAACATCCTCCACGACGCCGGGATCTACCCGAACGTCCGGATCTATCACGCCGTCTGGGACGCGGTCTACGACTCCCCCGAAGAGGCCGCCCGGACCTGGGCGGCGATGCACAACCCCGGCATGGAAGATCTCACGCCCGTCAGGGAGTACTTCGCCCGGACGCTCCGCCAGAACGAATCCGGGAAGTACGTCGAGACGACGGTGCGGCCGACCGCGGCGGTCTGGTGGGAGAAAGAGGGAAGGTGACCGCATCCCTGCCTCATCCGTCGTTCTCACGGATGAGCTGGTTGATGATTGCTTCGGCGATATCACTCGAGTATTCGCCTGCCCGCCGGATGCTCTCCGCGATATAGCCGATCGACTGGGCAAGTTCGCCTTCTTCCCGATGCGCGAGTGCGCTGATCCCATCGGTCATCCCCGCGAGGCCGGCAACCATATCGATGGTGCGATTGGCATCAACAATATTCGACGAAAAGAGAGCCCGCATGCTTGAATGTAGGATATCCATGGCGTTTTTCGTGGCTACCTTTATATCGGCGACGATCTCCGGATCAACCTCGTGGTCCAGGAGAACGGGGATGTGGGAAGCGATCCGGACGCCGTGATCGCCAATCCGCTCAAGGGTCCTGCTCACGACATAGTAGTTCGAAGCTTCTTCAACGGACACGTGGAGTTTCTCTCGGAGAGTTGCGTCCCAGAACATGAGATGATACTGGCGCGAGACCAGCCACTGGAGTTTATCCACCTCGACATCCCGGTTGATGACGTCTTCTGCGAGGGCCCGGTCCTTCGTCTCGAGGGCGGTCATCACATCGGTAAACATCGTCCCGATGATCACGAACATCCGTTTTACGCTGTTTGCAAACGGCATCTCTGAGGGGTTCAAGATATCTTTGATGAGGATGGAGGAGTCGGTCTCCTCGACGATCTGCTGGCCGATGGTCATTGAACTGAAGTCCCGGACGGCTTTGCGGATTGCAGGTGAGAGTTTTGCGGAGGAGGATACCCGGACGGCCGTGTATCCGGCGATATACGAGCCCACGAGGCACCGGAACAGGAACGTGGGGTTCTCTATTGTATCAGCATTAAACTCCTTCGTTCGCGGCTCCTTCTCCTCCGAAGGGCGGGGGAGGATGAGCAGGCTTCCGTCGGCCTGGATCTTGATCGGGAGAGGTTCGTTCTTCTTGATATTCATCGACTGAACCCACTCCTTGGGAAGAGAGATGACGTACGACGACCCCCCGGTCCTCTGAACCTTCCGAAACTCCATAAGACATGTATCACTATTCTTGTGAATATAATTGTTGATCCCCCCAATAAAGTATATACAGGTATTGTCCCACTGTTCTCGAAAATATTCAATGTCGAAAATCCATATGCCCGCTCTCTTCCTTTCTCTCTACCATGACAGGAAAGAGTCTGTCAGGAAATGTGATCGCGGTTGCCGTCACCGGCACTCTCGTGGTTCTTCTCATGATAGCAGGATGTCTCGGCAATGAGGGCGGTGCCGCAACGTCACCGTCGCAGCAGATCACGGTGACGGGATCGACGACGGTACTGCCCATCGCCGAAAGAGCGAAGGAAGCATTCGAGGCGAAAGACGCTTCCGCCGCGATCATGGTGAGCGGCGGAGGCTCAAGCGTCGGGATCAAGGCCGTCGGTGAGGGCACCGCAGACATTGGCATGGCCTCGAGAGACCTCAAACCCGAGGAGACCGCAGGTTATCCCGATATCGTCAGGCACGAGATCGCCAGCGACGCCATCCTTCTCATCGTCAATCCGGGAAACACCGTCGACCACCTTACGCTCGATCAGGTGCGGGGCATCTACAACGGCACCTACACGGCCTGGGACCAGGTCGGCGGGCCTGATCAACCGATCGTCGTCATCGGGAGAGACAGTGCGTCGGGAACGCGGGAGTTCTTCTCAGAGTACGTGCTGAAGAAAGAGGACTTCGTCAAAACCCAGGAGGAGTTCAACTCGAACGGCGGGATCCAGCAGAAGGTATCCCGGACCCCCGGCGCGATCGGCTACGTCGGCCTCGGCTACACCGACGCCGTGAAACCGCTCGCGCTGGACGTCAACGGAACCATCATCGAACCCACGCTTGAGAATGTATCGAGCGGGCTATACCCGATCAGCCGGCCGCTCTTTATGCTGACGAGTGGAGAGCCTGAGGGGCTTGTGCAACAGTATCTCGAGTTCATCATGAGCGATGAGGGGCAGGAGATCGTGGCGAGCCTCGATTACATCCCGGTGTGGAGATGACCGCGCCTCTCTTTTGATCGTCGGAGTGACCATGAAGAAAGAACAGGCTGCACCGGTTCCGTTCCGGGACTTGGGGAGGGTCCGGCGGCCCGAAACCGGGGTCGGCCCCTCTCCTGCCGGGGCAACGAGGCATCTCGTCGACTGGACCGTCGGGAAACTCCTCTTTTGCGCCGCACTGGTCGCGATCGCCGCAGTCTTCTTCATCATCGTCTTCCTGCTCCGCGACGGATACCAGATCGTCCTCGATACGGGTCCCTGGAACTTTCTGATCGGCGCGGAATGGAACCCGGCCGGCCAGCACCCGGCCTACGGCGTACTTCCGCTCATCGTCGGCACGCTCCTGGTGACGGCGCTCGCGATGGCCATCGCCGTCCCGCTCAGCATCGGGAGTGCCGTCTACATCGCGGAGATCGCCGGTTCCAGGACGAAAGCAATCGTCAAGCCTGCCGTTGAACTGCTGGCCGGTATCCCCTCCGTCGTCTACGGGTTCTTCGGCCTGATCCTCCTGACCGACTGGATACGCATCGCCTTCGACCAGCCGTCGGGCTCCAGCTGGCTTGCAGGCTCGATCCTCCTCGCGATCATGGCCATCCCGACGATCACGAGCGTCGCCGAGGACGCCATCAGTTCGGTCCCCCGTGAGTTCAGGGAAGGCAGCCTTGCGCTCGGAGCAACCCACTGGCAGACGATCAAAAACATCATCGTCCCCGGTGCGCTCTCCGGCATCAGCGCGGCGATCATCCTCGGGATGGGACGCGCCATCGGCGAGACGATGGCGGTGCTCATGGTCACGGGGAACGCCGCCGTCATCCCGGACCCGATAACCAACGTCTTCTCTCCCGTGCGGACGCTGACCGGGACGCTGGGCATCGAGATGGGCGAAGTCGCGTTCGGGAGCACGCACTACCACGCACTCTTCGGCGTCGCGGTGGTCCTGCTCTTCATCACGCTCGTCGTCAACAGTGCGGCAAGGATCATCGTCAGCCGGATGCAGGGGACGGCACGGTCCGGGCCGCATCGAGCGCTCACAGCGGCGGCCTCGCGCATACCCCACGCCGCATCGGCACCGTTTGGGAGGCTTGTCTCCCCGAGGGCCTCGCAGCGGTGCGCGTTCCTCCTGATATCGCTCTCGGTCGCGATCGTGCTCGCGGCCCTCGGCGTGATCCTCGCGGAGATCGTCGTCAACGGTGCCGGGGCGATCTCCTGGGAGTTCCTGACCGGGTCGCCGAGCGACCTCGGGAGAGCGGGAGGAATCTTCCCCGCGATCGTCGGGACGTCCTACCTCGTGGGAGGAGCCCTCGCCATCGCTCTTCCCCTCGGGATCGCGACCGCCGTCTACCTGATTGAGTACACGGCCGACGGGCCGTTGACGCGGAGTATCCGTGCGGCGGTGGACCTGCTGAACGGGACGCCGTCCATCGTCTTCGGGCTGTTCGGGTTTGCCTTCCTGGTCCTCTTCTTAAACTTCGGGGTCTCGCTGATCGCCGGACAGGTCACCCTCGGCCTGATGATTCTTCCCATGATCATACGGACAACCGAAGAGTCGCTCCGGTCAATCCCCGGCTCCCTTAGAGAGGGGAGTTACGCTCTCGGGGCGACGAAGTGGCAGACGACCTGGCGGGTGGTCCTTCCCCCGGCGCTCCCCGGGATCATCACCGGAGCGATCCTCTCCATCGGACGCGCCGCAGGCGAGACGGCCCCGATCATGTTCACCGCAGCGATCTTCAGCAGCAGGTTCCTGCCGTCGTCGCTCTCGGAGCCGGTGATGGCGCTTCCCTACCACCTCTTCGTCCTCACCACAAGCATTCCAGGGGCAACCCCGCAGAGTTACGGGACCGCGTTTGTGCTCCTGCTGCTGGTTCTCTCGATCTATCTCGCCGCTATCCTCGTCCGGCGGCGATACAACCGGGCAAAGGTGATGTAAATGAATGGATCCACAATCCTTGAGACAACGAACCTCAACCTCTGGTACGGGCAGAAGCATGCCCTCATCGATATCTCGTTCCGCATCCCAAAAAACAAGGTCACGGCGTTGATCGGGCCTTCGGGATGTGGAAAATCGACCCTTCTCCGGTGTTACAACCGGTTGAACGACCTCATCGACTCTTCAAGGATCACCGGAGAGATCCTCTTTAACGGGAACGATATCCATGACTCCCATGCTGACGTATATGCGATCCGCGAGAAGATAGGCATGGTCTTTCAGAAACCGAACCCCTTCCCAAAGAGCATCTATGAGAACGTCGCTTACGGCCCCCGCATTCACGGGATGCGCGATAAGAAGGCGCTTGACCGCATCGTCGAGGAGAGCTTGAAAGGCGCTGCACTCTGGGACGAAGTGAAGGACCGCCTCCACGAGCCCGCGCTCGCCCTTTCGGGCGGGCAGCAGCAGAGGCTCTGTATCGCACGGTCCCTTGCCGTCGAACCCGAGGTGATCCTGATGGACGAACCCTGCTCCGCCCTCGACCCCATCGCCACGGCGAAGATCGAGGACCTCATCATCCGGCTTGCCCGGGACTACACGGTCGTCATCGTCACGCACAACATGCAGCAGGCGGCACGGGCAAGCGACTACACCGGGTTCATGTATCTGGGAAGACTGGTGGAGTTCGATGGAACCACGAAGATCTTCGAAGATCCCGGCGAAGAACTGACGGAGAACTACATCACCGGACGATTCGGGTAGGAATATCCAATGGTAGAGAGATATCACACTGAACTTGCATCCCTGAAGTCGGATGTCCTTGAGATGGGCCACCTCGCGCAGGGCATGCTGCACGGGTCGATGGCGGCGTTGAAGACCCGAGATGTGACGTTTGTCGGGTCGATCGACCGTGACAAGACGGAGCTCGCGGACTACGAACATGCGATCGAGCAGAAATGCCTGAGGCTCATCGCTCTCCACCAGCCGATGGCAAAAGACCTGCGGACGATTGCGGCCTCGCTGAAGACGATCACCTACCTCTACCGCATCGGGCGCTACGGCAAAGACATCGCCGCCGTCGTGCCCGAATTCGCCGAAGCGCCGCACGCAGGAGGCCTTATAGGGATTCCCCGTATGGCGGATATCGTCGAGGGGATGATCGCGGACGCGCTGGTCGCCTTCGAACGCGAGGACCTCACTGCGATACGCGACATCGAAGAGAGGGAGGAGGTGGTCGACGCCCTCAGGTATTCCATACTCCGCGAATGCCTCGCCTGCATGACGGAGAACCCGGAGACGATCGCGAGGTGCACGAACTACATCATGATCGCTCGATACCTCGAACGCTGCGGGGACCACGCGTGCAAGATCGCGGAGAAGGCGCACTACATGGTAACGGGGGAGCGGATCGAGATCCGGTGAACTGTCCGGGGAGCATGGTAGGAGCGGCCCGAAACCGCCGCGAATAGGGCGAAGGCTCCCACAGGCCATTTTTTATACCCGTAAACGAATCACTCAAGCAGAGATGCAGAACCAGCAGCCCGTCGACCTGAACGCCATCGCGTGGACGGCGATGCGGCAGTACGGTTTTATCCCCGGGTTCCCGCCGGCCGTCCTCAGGGAAGTCGAGGGTCTCGACCCGAAGGTCTTCCCGGATACCCTCGACGACCCCCGCGACCTCCGCTCGCTCCTCTGGTCCTCGATCGACAACCACGATTCACAGGACCTCGACCAGATCGAGGTCTGCGAAAGAGAGAGCAACGGCGCGATCCGGGTCAGGGTCGCTATCGCCGACGTCGACGTCTACGTCCCGAAAGACTCGGAGACGGACCGGCATGCCGCCCATAACGGGACCTCGGTCTACACCGGCGTTACGACGTTTCCCATGCTGCCCGACCGCCTCTCGGCAGGCATCACCTCGCTCCTGCCCGGAAGGGACCGGATGGCGGTCGTCATCGAGTACACCGTCCTTGCCGACGGAAACACGGTACCCGGCGACGTCTACCGGGCGATTGTTGCGAACCGGGCAAAACTCGTCTACGAGGAGGTCGGCGACTGGCTGGAAGGAACCGGCTCCGTCCCCCCGGCGGTCGCGGAGACGCCGGGCCTCGCTGAGCAGGTCCTCCTCCAGGACGAGGCCGCGGGGCGGATGAGGACACGCCGGACCGAGAGAGGAGCACTCGCCCTCGAGACGATCGAGGCCGAACCGGTCGTGGCGGACGGCCGGGTCGTAGGGCTCGTCGTCCAGGAACAGAACCGCGCGCGGTGCCTCATCGAGGAGTTCATGGTCGCGGCGAACGGAACCCTGACGGCGTTCCTGAACGCTGCCGATCTGCCCATGATCCACCGGGTCGTCCGCACCCCGAAGAACTGGGAGGGGATCGTCCGGGAGGCGGCGGACCGCGGCGAGACGCTGCCCGCCGAGCCGGACGCGGAGGCGCTCACCCGGTTCCTCATCCGGCAGAAGGCAGCCGACCCCGACCGCTTCCCCGACCTCTCGCTGACGGTGGTGAAACTGATGGGGGCGGGCGAGTACGTGGCGTTCCGACCGGGCGACGAGCCGATCGGCCACTTTGCCCTCGCCGTCACCGACTACACCCACGGCACCGCCCCGAACCGGCGCTACGTGGACATCATCATCCAGCGGCTGATAAAATCGGTCATCGACGGAGAGGCCCGCCGCTACACGCCGGCAGAACTCGACGAACTTGCCGTCCACCTGACCGACCGGGAGAAGGCGTCCCAGAAGGTCGAGCGCTACGTCCGGAAGGTCGCGGCCGCGATCCTCCTCCGCGACCGGATCGGCGAGACGTTCGATGCGTTCGTCACCGGCGCCTCGGAGAAGGGGACATACGTCCGGCTGATCGACCCGCCGGCCGAAGGAAGGGTCATGCTGGGCGAACAGGGGCTCAGGGTCGGCCAGAGGGTGCGCGTCCGCCTGATGGCGGCGGACCCCTACAAAGGCTTCATCGACTTCGGGCGCACCCGGTGAGGGATACCTCTAAAGATCGGCACGAAAAAGAGGAGATTTATTGAACCCGGCCCAGGTGAACATCCACCTGCGGGAAGGCGATCTCGATTCCGGCCTCCCTGAACGCTCCGACGACATCGCGGTTCAGGTCCCACTGGACGCCCCAGAAGTCTGCCGTCTTTGTCCACGCCCGGAGAGCGAGGTTCACCGAAGAGTCGGCCAGCTCCGTGACGACGACCACAGGTTCCGGTGACGGGAGCACTCCTTCATGGGCCGCCATCAGGTCGGTGGCGACCCGGATCGCCTTATCAAGATCGCTGTCATAGGCGACCCTGACCCCGACCTCGACGCGGCGGGTCTCCATCCTGGTGGAGTTGATCACCGGGCTCCCCCAGACGAGGGAGTTCGGGATGGTGATGTAGGTGTTGTCGGGCTTCAGCAGCTCGGTCGCCATGATGCCGACCGAGGTGACCGTCCCGGATATGCCGTTGACCTCGACGAACTCATCCTTGTCGATGGGGCGAAACGCCGCCAGCCAGACCCCGGCTGCGAGGTTGGTGACGGTGTCCTGGAGGCCGAAACCGAGGATGAGCCCGATCACCGCCGAGAGCCCGAGCACCATGGAGGAGACGTCGAACCCGAGCGTCGCGAGGACGATGAGGGCGAGGATCACGTAGAGCAGAACCGAGAAGAATCTGACCAGGAACTCGACGACCAGGACGGGCAGGTTTGACGCCCGGGAGAGCATCTTCGTGAAGACAGACGTGAGCACCTTCACCACGATCCACCCGATGATTGCGACAAGCGCGGCGAGAACAATGCCTTCAAGCGTGATGTCGGAGAGCGGAACGGGGAAGCTGAGGATTTCTGCGATCTCCATGCATTAAGGTTTTACTGGAGAACAGATATACCAAACCCTCCGGACGGAGAAAAGATGGGGAGAGCGCCATCGCAGCCGCGACCACACCGCTCCTGCATGGCCGGACAGAGAGGATGAATCCGGTTGACCCGCACCCGGAAAAAAGATGGACCGGGCATAAGCCCGCCATGAAGACGCCGTTCTTTTCCTTCAGCGGGCAGGCCCGGTGCCGCCGCGCGGGGCAGCCGGATTCAGTATCCGAGCCGCTCCCGGATCAGGACCAGGGTGACCCTTCCGTCGACTTCTTCGCGGTCGAGGATCACGTGCTTGCCGATGTAACTCCCGACACCGTAGGCGTGTTGCGCACGCTGGTTCTCGAGGGGCAGGGCGTACTCCCGGCACCGCTGAAGCGCATCGTCGATGGTCGGCACGATCTTGTTCGTCCCGGAGACGAGGATGAGGTGTGCCGCCGCGTGAGGCCACGCCCCCGTCCGGCTCCCGGTCTTGTCGCACGCAACGAGCTCGCCTGAGGTGGCGATCGCCTGGACCCCGGAGAGGAAATAGTCGGCGGCCACGCTCTTGCGGCGGAGCGCGTGCCGCTTCTCGGTGTCGTCCTCGGCCGTGATGACCGCGTGGTAGTCCCGCCATCCCTTCGGGTTCTCTTTGAGCACCCGGTCGTAGCCGATCTCGATCAGGGTCGTCGAGTAGCCGTTCATGACCTCAGCCCCCTCGGGCAGCAGGTCGATGACGGTCCTGAGCGCATCCTCTGCCGTATCGACGAGGATCACCCTGACGTTCCGGGCCTCGATCGCCTCGATCGTCTTTTTGAGCGTCGCTTCGTCCGGCATCCGGCTCCATCGTTCCGCATCCGCCCCGGCATCCTTCATCAGGTTGACTGCACTGTACTCCGTGGGTTTTGCCATCTGCTGGCCGGTCATATCTGCCATCCGATCATCACCGTGGGGACGGGGGACGTCATCCCACATATACCTCTCCATACCCGGGCAGCCTCGTGATCCCTGCGGTCATGTCAATACCACACGTCCTTCATCAGCACCCGGCCGTCCTCACGGAACCTGACCCCCTCCATCTCAAGCAGCCTCCGTTTCATAGCGAGGCCTGCCTGAAATCCGCCCAGCCGCCCGTCCGATCGCAGGGCGCGGTGACAGGGGATGACGAGGGGGAACGGGTTTCCCGCGAGCGCGCTGCCGACTGCCCGGGAGGCGCGGGGGCTCCCGATATGCCGGGCGATGCGCCCGTAGGTGCTGACATACCCCCGGGGGATGCCGTACTCGGCGAGGAGGACGCGCCGCTGAAAAGGCGGGCACCGCTCAAGGTCGAGGAGCCCGATGTCGAACCGCACGTCGTGTCCCAGAAGGAACGACTGGATCCCGGCCATCAGCGCCCGGATGCTGTCGTCCCGCGGTTCTGGGACGGGAAGCGTCTCTCCGATCATCGCAGCATCGGTTCGAAGGTCGCCGGGGAGGATGATTCTCCGGACCTTCGGGCCGGTATCAGGTCGAACCCAGATGAGGCTGATCCGGCCGAATGCCGTCGCGACGTCGGTGATCGCCGGGATTGCACCGGGATGATCGCCCGGGAACTGATGCATGATCTAACGTAGGTCGCCGCCGCCGTCTATTTTGCGGGGCAGCCAGAACACAGGTCCCGGTGAGACCGGCTCGCAATATCCATCCGGCGTTTCCGGACGGCCTCGATACGAATCGGGTGTGTCGGCATAGCAATATGAGGTCTCAGTGTACATGGTGGTTGAATGTTCGAACAGCTGTGGTCCATCATCGATCTCATCCTGCACTTCGATGACTTCCTGCCGCTCATCATAGAGGAGTACGGGGCGTTCGTATACCTCTTCCTCTTCCTCATCATCTTCCTCGAGACGGGGGTCGTCGCCACCCCCTACCTCCCGGGCGACTCGCTTCTCTTCCTTGTAGGCGCAGTCGCCGCGCAGGGAGACCTCAACATCTTCTCCGTCCTCGTCCTCCTGATGGTGGCGGCGATCGCGGGAGACACGGTGAACTACTGGATCGGAAGAGGGGTCGGCTCCCGGTTCCTCTCACGGGGAATTCCGTTCATCAAAGAACACCATATCCGGAAAACGGAGTCATACTTCGAGCGATACGGCGGAAAAACCATCGTCATAGCCAGATTTGCTCCGTTTGTCAGGACCCTTGCCCCGTTCCTCGCAGGAGCCGGCAAGATGGACTACTCCAGGTTCATCTGGTTCAATGCCGCGGGAGGAATGCTGTGGGTATCGAGTTTCATCTTCGCGGGGTATCTCTTCGGGAACATCCCGATCGTTGCCGAGAACTTCAGTATTGTCACGCTCGCGATCATCGCGGTCTCGATGGTCGGGGTGGGCTCCATGATCATCGACGGCAAACGGCTCTGACACCCATCTGGGCGCTGCCGGAGATATCGGCGCGGGCCGGTCTCAAAAAAGGTCAGGGGGCCGGTGCGGCCTCCACGGCCGCCTCCTCCTCCATCGCCTCGCTGTCCCAGACCATGGGGCTCTTCATCTCGGTCATGATCACCCGTGAGCCTGGAGGAACCCGGATCGCGTCGCCGATATCCTCCGGGGCCCCTGCCCAGACGATCTGGTGCCTGACGTCCCCGTCGGGCAGCAGCACGACGACGCTGTAGGTGTTCATACCCTCCTCGGGGACGCCCTCGCCCTCGCCCGGCGTTACCCGGTAGCAGGTGAACGTGACTGGTCCCGCTTCCTCTCCCATGCTCTCTTCTGCTCCGCCTCTCATTACGCATACCTCCATCACCCGGAGTGCGGCGAGGGCCACGGTTCCGGACGGCCTTCGCGAAGGTCCAGAGGCCGTATCCTCCATCGCCAGGGTCCCCGCCTCACTCCGGAGAGCCATCCCCTCTGGAGCACCCCCTAATAATAACTTACCCCTGCCCGGCACCCTGCCCGGAGCAGATGCACACCTGCCCGGGAGCGGGGCGGCTGGCGCCTGTACCGGGGCAATCTCATCGCCGATACGGCGGGCAGGAGCGGTAAGTCGCCGACCAGGAAAAAAGTGTTCTGCCGTAAGAGCCGGGAAGACCCGCCCTCACGCCACGTGGAGGTACTGTTCGACCAGTTCCCGTATCGCTTCGTTATTGCCGTAGAGTCTCTCGCTCAGCCCCCGATCGTCGAAAGCCTTCAGGGTGGCGATCCGGCTGTCGATCATGCCCGCGGGGAAGATCCCGCTCTCCTCGAAGATAGCCCGCTTCGCCTCGAGCGCTTCGGCGGACTCGACGCAGGAGGCAGGAAGCTGCTTGAACTCAGCGAGTCGCTCCTTGAACTCGGGACGGAATATGTTCCCGCTGACGTAGAGTTTTTCGGCCGCCTCGAGCGCGCCGGGCATCTCGATTCCGCGGAGCGCCGCCACGATGAGGCCGGCGACGATCAGGTAAGGATCGGCCGAGCCGTCGGCGACCCGGTACTCGAACGTCTGCTTCGACGGGCGGTTCGCCGTAAGACGGTTCTCACCGGGGTTGGCGTCACGGGTCATGCCGTCGGCACCGATCCAGCCAAGAGGCACCCGGACCACGACCGAGCGGTTGCGGTCGCCCCAGCAGATCGTCGTCGGCGCCTCCTGGTGGGGGACGAGACGGAGGTAAGAGGTCGGGATGGTGTTCCCGAAGGCCGTCAGGGCGTCGGAGACGTCAAGGATACCGGCGATCATCTTCCGGGCAAGCGGGCTCAGTCCGCCCTCCTCGACCAGCATGTTCCGGTCACCCTTCTCGACAAGCATGTGGAAGTGCATCCCGCTTCCGGCCTTGCCGACGGTGATCTTCGGAGCGAAGCTGATCTCGACGCCGTACTGGTTGCCAAGCATCCGGAGAACCCATTTCGCGACGATCAGCTGCTCGACCGCCTGCTCCACCGGCATCGGCAGGAACTCGATCTCGTGCTGCTCGTAGTAGGTGTCGTCGTTATAGAAGCACCCGACCTCGGAGTGGCCATACTTGATTCTGCCTCCGGCGCGGGCGATCAGCCGCATCGCTTCGTCCCGCAGATCCGCGAACTTGACGAAGGGTTCGGCCGAGTGGTAGCCCTTCTGGTCGCGGCCGGGGTAGAGGTCGTCCCGCGGGCTGATGACGTAGTACTCGAGCTCGCCGAGGGTCTTGAAGGTGTATCCGGTCCGGCGGGTGAACTCCTCGCCCGCCTTGCGGAGCACGTACTCGGGCGCGCTCTCGAGAGGTTTCCCGTCGCTGTCGTAGAACGAGCAGAGGAACTCGAGCGTCGGCACCTCGGCAAAGGGGCTCACGAACGCCGTGCGGTAACGGGGAATGACGTAGAGGTCGCTGCTCCCGGCTTCGATGAACGAGAAGAGGTTGCTGCCGTCGACACGCTCGCCGTCCGAGAGGATGGTGTCGAGATGCTCCCTTGAAGAGATGACGAAATTGAGGGTCTTGAGTTTGCCGTCTTCGGCGGCGTAACGGAAGTTGACCATCTCAATTCCGTTCTCCTCGCAAAACCGTATGATGTCCTCTTTCGTAAAATCCGCCGGATCCTTCTTGAGAAAACGTACCAGCTCATTGGGGTTCATCAGGATCTCAGATTCTTTCATATTTTTCTAACGTTGGCTTCAACCGTATAAAAATGAGTGTTCTTCTCTCCGCACCCTGTCCGGCGGTGGTATCATGCTCCCGGATACAGGAGCGGTGCATCTTCCGATCGAAGGCTAAAGCGGCCTCCTGAGAGTTGGGAAAGGCACCACAATCATCTCACATTGCCCGCGCGACCGATAACGGCTCCATTCGGCGACGGCGCGTTCAGCTCCGATCGTCAACCCACCAGTCCGGCCCTCCGGGGATGTTCCATACGATCATCCCCGGGGCCTTCGGGACAGTGGTGCCGGCCTCCTCGTCCCGGATCCCGGCCATCTCCGCGAGCACCGAGAGGCCCAGTTGCGCGTTCCTCTTCGCATACTCAAACGACACGTGGTCGATGGTGTCGTCCGGGGTATGGGCCGGGCCGTGCTCCTCGCAGTGGGTCGTCACGACCGGGAACCCCCGGTCCCGGAAGGGAGCATGGTCCGAGGCGCAGGAATGGATGTTCTCGGTCAGGGTGAAGTTCGTGCCGTAGAGAGTGTTATAGTCGGCCATGAGTGCCGCGATGCCTGCGGAACGCTCATCGTAGACGATATCGAGGACCGAACGGTTAAGTGGATCGTAGCAGGCCGAATCGTAGTTGAAGTAGAGCACGACCGGGACCGTCGCGTTCCCGGCGTAGTCGGCGCTGCCGTAACGGCCGACCTCTTCGGCATTCCAGAACGCAAACTGCACCGTCCGGTTAAACGAGTGCCCGCTCATCACCCGGGCGATCTCCAGGACGATCGCGGCGCCGCAGCCGTTGTCGGTGGCCCCGGGTGCCCGGGCAGGGTCTGAGGACGTGCTGTCGTAGTGTGCCCCCACCACCACGATCCCATCGGAGACGTTGTCGCTCCCGGGGAGCGTGGCGACGACGTTGCCCAGTTCACCGCCCTGGAACTCCACCTCGAGCCCGGGGATCTCGTCAAGCCTCCGGTAGAGGTACTCGCCCGCCTCCCGGTTTTCGGCGGAGCCGAACGCCCGGGTCGAAAAGTTCTGCAGGTCGTACGTCGTGTTCTCGAGTTCCGATTCGTTGATCTCTGTGAGCATTGCGGCGATGGCCGGATCATGCCCACCCCCGGATGCGCCGGTGGCGGCTACCGGGGCGGCTACGAGGAGAAACGCCATGCCGGCGAGCAGCAGTACGCAGAGCAGCATCCCCGGGAAGCGGGCATGCCGTTGAGCATGCCCATCATGCGCTGAATAATGTTCCATGCACGATCACGCAGGAGATACCGGAAGGGGGGTAGAGATATATACCTTCGCCCGGGCAGTGGGAGGATTGCGATCCGGATAAGGGGCGTATTTCGGCTTGAATCGCAGGGACAGCACCCTGGATGCCGTTACCGGAGAAGGCCTTCCGGGGCCAGGTATATAACCCATGGCAAAGACAGATATCTCAACCCGACGCAGGGACGGATCACCACCGGAGCATACATGTCCGACCGACCATCAGCAAGCGACGAGTCGACCCTCTTACGATGGATGCGGCTTGAGATCGGCAGGATCAACGACGGCGTCGTCGCGGAGCGCAAACGTCTCTCCCGGCTCCTCTCTGAAGAGCACCCGTCGTCCGTCACAAAAGGCGGGAACCGATACGACTTCAACCGGGACGTCCTCCTCCGGCTGGAGCAGGCCATCCCGGGGGAGTTGCAGAGACAGCTCCGGCTTCCGATCCTCTTCTACTTCGATTCCACGGTCCCGGACAGTTTCTTCCTCGCAGACGAGGCTGCGGTGCAGGCCCTCCAGAACCTCGGCGAGATCAGCCGTCTCCGGAGAATGCAGGGTGGGAGGCTCTGGATTGCAAAACCCCTCGTCTACGCCATCATGAACAGGTACCCGACGGCCATGCAGATCATGATGGGCTAGGAGAACGGTCCTGCCCAAAAAAAGAGAGGAACTTCTCCCCGGCGCCCGGCATACCCTCCGGCCGGTGGCCGACGACGGGGTACGCGCCCGGCGAGGCGCTCCCGGGACGGTAATCCGCATCCCGGATCTCATCGGCCGGTGAAACCACCGAAGACGGCCGATCCTGTGTTCCGACGACGATACAGGCTATCAACCCGCCAACGACCAGTGTTTGAATGGCGACGGTCAATATTAAAGCCATCTTCTGCTCTGAGATCTCGATCACCTCGCGTGCCGGTAGCGGGGATCACATTTAAATTTTGCTATTTTTATTCTACAAGATATTATATATTGTTACAAATGCGCCATATGCGTAGCGATAAGGCGGCGGCCGTGCATCCGGTCCCGGGGATAGCCGGGAGGAGGGACGAGGTCAGCCGGAGCGGCCGGACGGCTGCCCGGGATCGTTCTTCCCTGCGACGGTTCGCCGGAACCTCTCGAGCACCGGGCGGCTGACCTCGTCCATCTGCCGGTCGAAATAGTCCACCCATTCCGCAACGAGGGCAAGCTGCTCCTGCTGCACGGACAGTCGTTCCTGCAGGTCGTCGATGGCTTTCTGGAGCCGGCCGGTCTCCTCCATCCTCAGCTGCTGTTCGCGCTCGAGATCTTCGACCAGCCGCGCAATCCGACGTTCCTGCCGGGCCAGCGTGTCCCGCATCACCCCGAGATCGATCACCACCTCGGGCGGGAGCGGGGCGGCGGTCCGGCCGACTTCCTCTGCCGGTTCTTCCGGCGCGGCCGATCGTCTGCCGGATTTTACTTCTTCGGCGATCTCGTCGGGCGAAAGGCCTCTCCCTGAGAGTTCTATGAGTTCCCGGACAACTCCGACCGCTTTTGGCGAAAAGAGCCTGACCCGGCCGATTGTCCGGTAGGTAAAGAGGCTATCGTAGGTCTGGACGAGCGTCCGGACCTCCTGCTCTGAGATCCCGGTGAGGTGCGCAATATCCCCGATCTTCAGTTCTTTCCCGGTCATGATACCATACCCTGCACCCGCCCGGGCGCTCGAGCGGGAGCCCTACCGTAACTCTTTGTCGTCATCAGGTATAGGTGCGTGCTGGATCACGGGGTTTTTCTTGCCGCCGTCCCAGTACTGGTACATGAGCAGGGGAGCGAAGGAGAGCGTCCCGGACGGCACGACCGTCGTCCGGAAGGCGGTGCGATCCGCCCGCCTCCAGGTGCGGCCGGACGGGACCCTGCGGGTGGTCGCTCCCCCATCCTTCGACGTCGGGGGGTTCCTGCAGCGCAACGCGGCCTGGATCGAGGAGCGGCGCAAGGAACTCGACCGGCTGGCCGCCGAAGGCTGCGGAAAGGAGGACCTGCTCCTCCTGCACGGGCGGTTCCATCGCCTGGTCCCGGGCGCGCGGTGCGTGATCGACGAGGCCCGCGGAACCGTCGCCTGCCCGTCCGTTCCCGCCCTCAAAAGAAACCTCTCCCGGATGCTGAAGGAGGAGGTCCTGGACCGCCTGGAGGCCTTCCCCGACCTCAGCGGCCAAAGGCAGGGGCGGATCGCAGTGAAGATGCAGAAGACCCGGTGGGGGAGCTGCTCGACGCTCGGCAACCTCAACATCAACCTGCGCGTCATAGCCCTCCCGGAGTCCCTGCGGGAGTACGTCGTCGTCCACGAGGCCGCCCACCTTCGCGAGCAGAACCATTCAAAGAGATTCTGGGGTCTCGTCGGCGACCGTTATCCCGGATACCGGGCGGCGGAAGCCGAACTGCGGCGCTACTGGATCATCCTCGAACGGAACCGGGTGTGGAGAACGCTGCAGGATAGGGCTTGAAAGAAGGGATCAGGAGTACTTCCGCCAGAACATGGAGAGCTTTCTCGACTCCGCCCACCGCTCGTCGAGCTGGTCGATGATCCCGTTGATCCGGTGCACCTGCTGCCGGATCTGCTCCCTCGCCGCGGCATCGTCGAGCAGTTCGGCGCGCCCCACGATCGCCTGGAGCGGGTTCCGGATATGGTCGGCGAGGAGAGCAAACTGTTCCATGTTCCGCTCGATCTGAGCGTAAGCCTTTGATTTGAGATCCTCAACCTCCCTCTGGGCGGTGATGTCCCGGGAGACGGTGACGATCCTCTTGACCTCGCCATGCTCGAAGATCGGGATCCGCATCTCCCGGACGATCATGGTCCGATCACCGCACCTGAGAGACCGCTCCGAGGTCAGCGGCCGGCCGGTCCGTATGACCCGCTCGTACAGCTGCCGGGTATTGGGAGGGAGGAACGGGAGAACGGCGAAGAGATCCTTCCCGACGACGTCCGTCGCGAGTCCGAGGTCTTCACACAGGGCTATGAAAGCATCGTTTGCGAGAAGAAGGGTGAGCCGGGTATCGACGACGGTGACGGTATCGGTGATGGCGTCAAGGACGACCTGGTAGAGGCTTTCCGATTCACGGAAGAGATACTCGGACTGCTTCCGGTCGAGTGCGCCCGCGATGATGTGGACGGCCGCAGAGAGGAGTGCCACATCTTCGGCCTCGAACCGGGCATCATCGATATTCCGGTCGAAGCCGACGAAGCCGACGACCGACCCGTTCAGCCGGAGCGGAACCATCAGCGTCGCGGTAGCGCCGTGCTGTTTCAGGAACTCGCGCTCCTCCCTGTGCAGCCGCCCTTTCGCGGACGCTTCGTCCACAAGCACGGTCTCGCCTTCGAGGATCCGGGCGGCCCACCAGGGGAGGTCGGTCGTGAGAAATTTCCGGGACTTCCCGCGCCGGGGATTCTGCTCAGGCCGGCACCATTCGTGCGTTGTGCCAAGCAGTGTCCGGGGATCGTTGAAGAGGGAGAGATAGGCCCTGCACGCCCCACACGCGCGGCCGAGGTCTTCAAGCGAGCTGTCGATGGCCGGATCGATCTGCGCGGGATCCATGAACCGTGCGGGCATCGCGGCAACGGCCGCTTCAAGGCCGCGGTGGTGAGCGGGTGCATCGCCTGCCCCGTGCTGCACGGCGACGCCGATGCAGGAGAGGAGGAGCCAGACCTCGGCGGTCCAGGGGTCGCGAACGGCGCTGACCGAGAGCCTGACGTCGAAAGGCGATGAATCGCTCCGCCGGGCGGCAACCGTCCCGTTCCACCGGCCGGAGGCGACAGCACGGTCGATGCAGTCCCGCCCCTCTTCCGGGGAGAGCCAGAGGAAGGTCACGGGCTTTCCGACCATCTCCTGCAACGCATACCCCCACATGGCAAGCAGCGGAGCGTTGGCGAAGGCAATACGGCCCTTTCGGTCGACGATGCAGATCCCGGAGAGCGAGGTCTCGATCACCTGCTGCAGCATCGCGGTGGTAACGCCGGGTGTTCTGGCCGGGACCTCACCGGTAGCGGAGCCTCCTTCTTCCTGGCGGTCCGAATCGTCACCGTGCTGCTCCGGGGAAACATCTGCCGCCAGACGGCTCGTTGAATCCAAATGCATAACCCTGATCGTCCCGGGCGGCAGGACACAGCCGCCCATTGCCGTTGCGGGGAGGCCGCGCACCGCCGTCTCCCGATCACCCTTCCGGATTGTTAGGACGGGATAGGATGATCAATCCCCCGGATCGCGTATTAGGGTTTCTGTTTGTGTTGCGCCGGCTTCCGTCACGGAAAGGCGCGTCCGCCCCGCGCGATACGAGAGAGGGGGAACGCGGGATCAGGCGTCCGCCCCGGGTCTCCGCGAGTAGTTCCGGTACATCACCAGGAGTGCGATGACGATCAGGAGGAAGATGGCAAGCGAGAACCAGATCCCGGCCCCCGCCGGAATAAAGTTCACTATGTAGTCGATGCCGAGAGCGATCCCGAAACTGCCGATGATGCCGCCGATGGTGATGCAGGAGAGGACCTCCGTCTTCGCCATTCCGAGCATTCTCCCGACGATGGAGGCGACGATGCTCCCCGACCCGTCAAAGGGGAGGGCCACGAAGGCGATGAGGCCGACGAAGTAGAGCCGTTCAAGCCACGGCCGCCGGTCGAGAAACGTCCTGCCCGCCGCCACAAAGCGGCTGACCCAGGGGCCGATGTAGGGGATGCGCAGGACCAGAGGAAAGTTCCAGGCCATAAAGAGCCCGCCGACGAAGTCCAGGAACGCCAGGGCAAACGCGGCCAGCCACCAGGGGATCCCGCAGAGGATGCAGACCGGGATGATCGTCTCCCGGCCGAGCGGCGGAACGATGTAGGCGACCATCATCCCGACGAGGAGGAGCCACTGCTCCACCGGGAGGAGGAACCATACGACGCCAAGAAAGAGCCCGCAGAGCAGGAACGGGACCGAGACCTTCAACCAGTCCGTCCGGCCGCCATCGCCGTCGTCGTCCCATAAGCCGATCTGCCACATGAACCGCCGCCACCTGCGGGCGCGTGCCCGCTCTTGGGCCGGAGTCACTCCTCGCCGGCAGGGCCGGCGGGACCGGAAGGAGCCCGGGTATTCAGGATACGCTCGATGATCTTCGACGAACTGGCAAGGGAGCCGGGATACCCGGGTATCCGGACGACATCCGCGTCGAGCCCGCGGTCCCGGAGTTTCTGCCGGAGGTGCTCCTCGCCGAAATGCTGGTTAAACCCGAGCGTGATGATGTCGGGCCGAAGGTCTGCTATCGGCCGGAACATATCGTGCAAGTCGCCGAGGAGCGCATGATCGACCGGCTTTAACGCCTGCACCATCCGGAGCCGTTGCGTCTCCGGGAGGATCGGTTTCGGCTTATGCTTCACGTTCGCGTCCCGCGCCACAATCACGAAGAGTTCGTCGCCGAGGTTCCGGGACTCCTCAAGGTAGTAGAGGTGCCCCGGGTGGAGGATATCGAACGTCCCCGTTGCGACCACGCGGATCACTCGACCACCTCGAGATGCGTCGCGCTGCCGTCCGCCCGGTAGCACCGCCAGTCCCTCTCCGTGTAGGGGTAGCCGACGATGACGTGGTACCGCCCCACCGTGGGAAAGAACCGCAGATCCGCCGGCGACGGGGAGAGGACGCCGTTCGGGTGGCTGTGGGCGCTGCCGGCCTGGTGGATGTCCAGCGGGAGCATATCGAGAAAGAACGAAGCGCTCTCCTCCCCGACGACGGTGCCGGGCACCAGGTCGAGGTCCCGGATAACGCCGTCCCTTTCTCGCAGCACGGCAACGAACTCGTTCGGATGATGTTCCCGCCCGAGTTCGAAGAGTATCGCAAGCAGATCCCTGCTGATCCCGCATATGGCCATTCTATTGAATGGTAGGCGAGGAGGCAACATAAGCCCTCGCGTTCGACATGCATGCCCGGCCTGCGGGAGAGCAAAGAAAAGAGTGGGATCGGTTAAGGGATGACCCGTTCTTCCAGCGTGGCCTCCGGGGTCACGTTCCCGCCGACGGTGACGTTGACCGTCTCGAAGACGAGCGGGATGAGCGGCGTGTGGTCGTTATTGACCAGCTGGACCGAGAGGTTGTGCTCGCCCGCCGTCACGTTCTCCCAGGTGTGGGAGAGGTTTGTCGAGATAACGTAGCCGCCGGTCTCCGGAATGGCGGGTTCACTTTCGTCCGTCGGCACCGGGGCATCCAGGTAGTAGTGCAGGTGGCCCTCGCCCGGTGCGTTCGGCTGTCCGGTCGGCTCCACCAGCGTGAAGTTCGTCACGTCCACACTCACCGTGACATTCCCGGCAGCGACACTGCCGCCCTCCTCCGGCGACGTGATGGTGACGTTTGCGTCCGTGGTCTCGTTCCCGGCAGGGGTCGCATCCTCCGGCAGCACGAGCCCCGGCGGCACGAGAACCGTGTCGATGATATGGACGACACCGTTATCGGCCGTGATATCGAATGCAATGATGCTCGCGTTCTCTACGGTGAGGTCGCCGTCGGCAGCCGTGACATTGAGGCTATCCCCGGCGAGCGTCTCAAGAACTGTTTCGTTTCCGGTGGCGTTTGTCTCCTCGGCCAGATCCTGTGCGGTATAGTTCCCCCTCACCACATGATGCATGAGCAGGGCATCCAGCATCTCCGTGTCGTTCGAGAGTGCGGCAAGGGTCTCGTTGCCGAGAGCCTCAAAGGCGGCGTTGTCCGGGGCAAAGATCGTATACGGCCCTCCGGTGGCGAGCACCGTCGGCGTGAGTCCAGCATCCTCGACGGCGGCCGCAAAGGAGGCCAGGTCTTCGTTCTCCGCGACCAGGTCGGCCAGCGTCACGGTCGCCGGCTCTTCCCCGGGAGTCACGTTCTCGTCCCCGCCGACCATCATCCCCTCCGGGACGACGATGACGACACCCTGCATGGGTGTCCGTTGCGTCGAGGCGTTGAGCGTACAGCCGTACGGGTAGGTTCCCGTATCGCTGAACATATGTTCGAACGTCTCGTTCTCTTCGATCGGCCCGGAGTCGAAGAGCCCTCCCGTGCTGGTGACGGTATGGCTGACCTCATCGTAGTTCGTCCAGGTTACCGTCGTATTGCCCTCGACCGTGAGCGAGGCGGGGATGTACGCACCGCCGCGTATCTCGATATCGGCAGCCGCCGCGAGAACCGGCAGGGCAACGAGTCCGATGGCCAGGGCCGCTACGAGCCCAAGTATGGTTGGATTCCTTCTCATGCAGTCTCACCACGTTTATGAACCATGGCAGGGAGAACGGCGGCATTCCGGAGTCAGGTCACGAACGCACCCTCTACCTCCGGGGTTCACGGTACCGTCGATACCCGCCCGAAGAGTTCGGCACCGCTCGCCGCTGCCACGGACCGGAAAATAATCGCGCAAATATATAAATATTATTATATTTTGGGGAGGCTAAACCCCTGGGCCGGGGCCGCCCCCCTCTATCGTGAAAAATCTGCGGGAACGGGCTGCTCAGAACGGCCCGTCCTGTTCGAAGCTCCTCCCGTACCGGATGGCGAGTTCCGCCTTGAAGAGCTCTTTTCCGAGGTAGGCGGCATGGTCGAGCCGGGAAAGGCTCCCGTTTGAGAGAAGCGTGTAAAATACGTCTTCCCAGTGCCTTCCCCGCACGGCGCGATCCTGGTGGATCGCAACGATACAGTCCCCCTCGATCCCGATACGGATGCACCCGAGGGGGTCGTAGACGATCTCGTCCGGCGCGGGGCGCGCATCCATGGCGCTCCCGTACTCCAGCGGGGGCTCGCGCCGCCGCCGCTTCTCCTTCAGGATGAGGAGGTCGAGCCCCAGGTCTTTGGGATACGGGCGGTCGATCATGAGGGCCATCATCTCGGTTGCCCGCCGCATCTCCGCCACCGACCCGGCGGTCTTGTCGCTGTGCTCGCTCGTGAAGATGACGGCGGCCCCGACCTCGTGCGCCATCCCCGCCAGCAGCGCGTTCGCCCCGGGAGAATCGGCGTCCAGCAGTTCCGCGACGTTGCCGGCCCCGAAGAAGAGCGGGCGCGGGGCTTCCCGGAACCCGGCAAGCGAATCGACGAGCCCGGACCCCACCGGCTGGAGGAGGGGATCGGCAATCAGGCAGCGGATCCCGGCAGCTCTTGCGGCGGCAAGGTTCTCCTGAAGCGTCCGCTCGCGCGGCACCACGATCGCGGCCGCCCCCGCCTCCGCGACCGCCTCCCCGACGGCGGGGATGTTTCCCTCGTGCAGGGAGAGCACCAGGTCGGCGCGGAAGAGCGCCGCCGCGATGAGGGCGGGGTCCTGCGTGTCGACGGCAAGAGGCCCTTCGACCTCTGCGAGGGTCGCAAAACACCGTTCGACGTCGCCGGGGGTCGCGTCGAACCCGAACCCCAGGTCGACGATATCGGCTCCATCGGCAAAGAACCGCCGGACGTCGGCGAGGAGATCGTCGCGCTTGTGCGCGTCCATGATCTCCGCGAGCACCTTCATCCTCGAACCCCCGCCGACTTTCACGCCCCGGATGATGAAGTCCGCCTCCGCCTCCGCATCAAGGAGCGCCACCTTCCGGCAGGCCTCCTCGCGCTGCGTCTGTGCAATGAACTCGTCGGCGGGGACGGTCTTCGAGAGCCGGACGCGATCCAGCACCGAAAGGACCAGCGGGAGGTCGGCCGCGTGCCGCGGGCCCCGGTAGACCGGGACGCCGGTCTCGCGCTCGACGTCGGCGAAGGATGCGGTGCACATCCCGGAGACGATCACCATATCGTAGTTGCCGCGGGAGAGGAGCTTCCGGAGTTCGCCGGGGGCAAGAAACGACGCTATCTCGCCGGTGACCGCTACATTTATCTCATAGCGGCCACCGAAACGCTCAGCCGCCGTCTTCACGATTCCGGCCGTTGCCGATCCGGTCGGGAGGAGAATGCGCATAACACTTCACTTATTATTCAGAGGATGACAAATAATCTGATCTCATGCTGCGGTGCGACCTGCATGTCCACACAAAGTTCTCCAGGGACGGAGAGAGTAGCGTGGAGGAGATCCTCCGGCGAGCGGAGGCGGTCGGCCTCGATGCCGTCGCGATCACCGACCACGACACCGTGGAAGGCGCCCGCTACGCCCTCGAGTGCGACACCTCCGTGATCGTGATCCCGGGCACCGAGATCTCGACGAGACAGGGCCACCTGCTCGCTCTCGGGGTCACCGAGCCCCTGCCGGCAGGACTCGACTTCTTCGAGACCGTCGCCCTGGCCCGTGTCCGGGGCGCTCTCCTCATCCTCCCGCACCCCTACCACCGCTGGCGCCACGGCGTCGGGAGAAGACTCGCGGCCGGTATCGGCGCGGTGGACGCGGTGGAGGTCTTCAACAGCCGCTACATCACCGGGTCGGCGAACAGGAAAGCCGCAGTCATCGCACGGAGATTCGGAAAACCCGGCGTTGCCGGGAGCGACGCCCACAACGCGCGTTATGTCGGGTTCGGGGTAACCTACGTCACGGCCGAACCGGACGCGGCCTCCATCCTCGACGCGATACGGGGAGGGCGGACGATGGCGGGAGGGAGGATGACTCCGCTCCACACCTACACCCGCCAGTCCATCAGGGGCGCCATCCGCAGGATTCGACGAACGGTACACGGATGAACCTGGCATTCCGCTTCTCGTACTTCGGAGACCGTTTCTTCGGCTCACAGATGCAGCCGGGGCTGCGGACCGTGGAGGGAGAGTTCATCGCGGCCTGCAGGCGCCTGGAACTCTTCGACGACTGGCGGGAGGCGCACTTCGTCACCGCCGGCCGCACCGATCGTGGGGTACACGCCCGGGGGCAGGTCTGCTCGTTCTGGACGGACAGGCCGGAGCGTGCTCGCGGGGCACTGAACGAGGTGCTCCCGGCCGACATCTGGTGCACCGGATGGGCCGCGGCGCCGGATGGGTTCCACCCCCGGTATAGCGCCGCATCGAGGACCTACCGCTACTATTTCTTCCCTGCTCCCGCGAACACCACCGCCATGCATGAAGCGGCCCAGGAGTTCCTCGGACGGCACGACTTCTCGGCGTTCGCCCGCATCGGCGACCGGAACCCGGAGAGGACGATCCTCGCGGCACGGGTCTTTGAGGACGGGCCGTTTGCAGTCTTCGAGGTGACGGGGGAGAGTTTCCTCTGGAATATGGTCCGGTGCATGGCGACGGCGCTCGAACGGGTGGGGAGGGGCGAGGCCGGCGGCGAAGAGATAGCACGGCTCTTTGCAGGACCTGCAGAGCGGAGAATCCCTGCAGCCCCTCCCGAGGGACTGGTTCTCTGGGACATCGATTGCGGAGTATCCTTTACGCCGCTCCCGATCAGTGAAAAGAGCCGCCGACACCTTGCCGACCGCCACCGCTACCACGCCGTGATGGCGGAGGTGGCTGCACGCCTTGCGCCGGAAACACCCCCATATAAACCTTCCCAATACGGCAGCAGAGTCCAGAGGGAATAGGGAAACAGACACCCTTTATTATCTCTGTTTTCGAAAGGATCAGGCCTCATGCAATGAATCTTCCAAAAGCGGTGCGGCAGGCGAAATCGAACATCCCGCCCACCATCCAAAGCGATCGGACTTAATGGTTCTGGAAAACAATACCCGGTAAAACAAAACATCGCCGGAATCCTGATGTAGCGGCGTTTCATCTCCCCATATGGCATAATCAAGGACTCTCTTTTCCAATCCGGAATGTATAAATACTCCGGTACAATTTTAAGCGCACATTTGTTAATACTAATGAATTTATTTTCTGTATTAGTTTAAGAGATATGTTTAATAATAACCTATTAATATATGCCAGCACAGTCCCGTTTCAGTACGTCAAGAGGGGAAAGCGGATGTACGACAAGGATCTGGTTCAGGCGAGCTCGCCCGCTCATGTGGAGGGGTGGTTCACTGAAGAAACAACTGTGCCGTTGCCACAGTACACAGGTGCAGAGAGAGACAGATGGATAGAACGACATATGCACCGAAGCATCGGACAGCAGAGCCCGATAGGCACCCCTGCTCTCCGCTGTGAGGTTCATGAGCAGATCAGTCCTCTACAGAAACCGGTGGCTCCGGGAAACCGGCGGATGGTGAACGAGAGCGCCGAAGCTGCCGCCATCCCGTCCCGCCGGTCGAGCAGGATGAGGACACTCGCGGCGATCCCGTGTTTCGACGAGGAGGTTGCGATCGGTTCCGTCGTCCTGCGAGCCCGGCAGCACGTCGATGAGGTTCTGGTGATCGACGACGGGTGCACGGACAACACCGCGAAGGTTGCCCGGGATGCCGGGGCGACCATCATCTCGCATGGAGCCCGGAAGGGGAAAGGGCAGGGGATAAAGAGTGCTCTTCGATACGCAGTCGAACACAACTATGACTGTCTGGTCCTCCTGGACGGAGACGGTCAGCACAACCCCGAGGAGATACCCCTCCTGGTTGAGCCGATCCTCGCCGATACCGCCGACCTCGTCATCGGCTTTCGAACCTTCGACCAGATGCCTTTCTACCGGCGATTCGGCCGGGCGGTACTCGATATCGCCTCCAGCAACGGCAGTTCGATAACAGACTCACAATGCGGGTTTCGGGCACTGAACAGGAAGACCGTGGAGTCGATGGCCGGTACGCTACGGAAGGATGATTTTTCGACCGAGTCGGAGATGCTCCGGATCGCTCAGGAAAAGCACCTGCGTATCGGAGAAACGCCGATCAACTGCAGGTACGGCGATTTCGACACATCCACGAAGAACCCCTTATCTCACGGAACGGAGGTGCTCGGATCGATCTTCTGGCTCATCGTGGAGAAGAGGCCTCTTCTTCACATCGGCCTGCCCGGGCTCGCCGCGATGTTTGCCGGGATCTTTTTCCTGCTTCAGTTCTTCCAGGGATTCAGTGAAACAGGCATCGTCCCGATCGGGCAGGGCATGCTTGCCTCGCTCTTCCTGATCCCGGGGACGGTCGCACTCGTGATGGGCCTGATGCTCGCCCTCATTGCAAGGATGCGGGAGTGAGCGGGAGTGAACAGTATGCTTCAAAGGAGAGAGGTAGAATGATCGGAGTGATACTCGGCACGCGGCCGGAGATCATCAAGATGTCTCCCGTCATCAGGGAGTGCGAACGCAGGGGTATTGATTACTTTATCCTTCACACCGGGCAGCACTACTCCTACGAGATGGACCGGCTCTTCTTCGAGGAACTTGAACTCCCGGAGCCGGACTACAGCCTCGATGTGGGTTCCGGGACACATGCCGGCCAGACGGCAAAGATCATGACCGGGGTTGAGGACGTCCTCCTGAAAGAGTCGCCCGACATCGTCCTGGTGCAGGGGGACACGAACACGGTCATGGCCGGGGCTCTCGCGGCATCGAAACTGCACGTGCGGGTGGGGCACATCGAAGCGGGTCTCAGGAGCTTCAATCGCTGGATGCCCGAGGAGATCAACCGGGTGCTGACCGATCATATCTCGGATTACCTCTTTGCTCCCACGGAGAACGCCCGGGAGAACCTCCTCGCGGAGGGTATCGCCGACCGGAAGATCTGCGTGACCGGCAACACCGTCGTCGATGCGATATACCAGAACCTCGACATATCGAAGAAAAAGGGCAACGTCCTAAAAGACCTCGACCTCGAACCCCACGAATACTTCCTTGTCACCGCTCACCGGCAGGAGAACGTGGACAACCGGACACGACTCAAGGAGATCCTGAAAGGGCTTGAGGGGGTGCAGAAGGAGTTCTCCCTGCCGGTTGTCTTCCCGGTCCACCCGCGGACCGAAAAGAGGATCAAGGAACTGGGCATCGGGGTAGACGGGTTGAACCTCACCAAACCCTTCGGATTCCTGGAATTCCTGCAGCTGGAGTCGCAGGCGAAACTCGTGCTGACCGATTCCGGCGGCATCCAGGAAGAGACCTGCGTTCTCGGCGTCCCCTGTGCTACGATGCGCTACGACACGGAGCGCCCCGAGACGCTGGATGTCGGATCGAACATCCTTGTGGGGGCAGACTCAGGAAAGATCCTTGAAGGGGTCCGCTCGATATCCGCCTGGAAAACCGGCTGGAGAAACCCCTATGGCGATGGAATCGCCGGAAAAATGATTGTCATGGTCTGTGCGGCCGCACGATCCCAATGACTGCTTAAGGAAGATGCTCATGAAGATTTGCGTGATGGGATTAGGGTACATTGGATTGCCGACCGCGCTGCTGTTTGCGGCTCACGGGGCGGATGTCGTAGGCGTCGATGTGAAGCAGAGCGTGGTGGATTGCCTGAACCACGGGAATTTGCCGTTCACGGAACCGGGGCTCGAGGACCTGTATCGCGAGGCTAAAGAGCGGTTTTGCGCGAGAACCCAGCCCGGGACCGCGGACGTATTCCTGATTGCCGTACCGACACCCCTGGATCCGGCAACAAAGGTCTCGAACCTCTCGTACGTCAAGAAAGCGGCTGATATGATCGCCCCCCACCTTTCCAGGGGGAACCTGGTTATCCTCGAATCGACCGTCCCCCCCGGAACCAGCGAACGGGTCGTCATCCCGAGACTCGAGAAGAGCGGTGTTGCCGTCGGAGAATTCCTCTACGCCCACTGTCCCGAGCGGGCAATCCCCGGGCGGACTCTGCAGGAGATGGCGGGGAACAGCCGCATCATAGGCGGGTACGACCGGGACTCCACCGAACGGGCGACCTCGATCTACCAGACCTTTGTCCGCGGCCAGATATACCAGACCGATACGCGAACTGCGGAGTTCGTCAAGCTGATGGAGAACACCTGCCGCGACGTGAACATTGCGCTCGCGAACGAGTTTGCCCAGCTTGCGGAGGAATGCGGGATCAACGTCTGGGAGGCCATCACCCTCGCGAACAAGCACCCCCGGGTCACCGTCCTCAACCCCGGCCCGGGCGTCGGAGGGCACTGCATTGCCATCGACCCCTGGTTCCTGACCGAGAACTCAACGCGGTGCAGGATGGTCTCCACGGCGCGGGAGGTCAACGATTCAATGCCGAACTACGTGCTGCACGTCACCCGCAGCCTGCTTTCCGGCATCAGAGACCCGACGATCAGCATCTTCGGTGTCGCTTACAAGGGCAATATCGGCGACACCCGGGAGAGCCCCGCGTTCAAATTCATCCAGCTCGCCGAGAACGAGGGGTACGCCATCAGGTGTCACGATCCGCATGTGGCGGAATTCCCGCACCCCCTCATGGATGCTGCGTCCGCAGCGGCCGGGAGCGACTGTATCGTTATCCTCACCGATCACGACTGCTTCCGCACGATCGAACCCTCAGGATTCCAGATGAGGACGAAGTTCGTCATCGACGCCCGCAACATCCTCGACCACGAGAAGTGGACCGACCAGGGTTTTGCCGTTCGCGTACTGGGTGACGGTTCGTCGGTGCAGCCGGCGCCGCTGGACGAGGTCACGGTCCCGGCAGGCCTGTATCCCGCAGGTGCTGCGCGATCGATCTCACCCCCATCACCGCCATCCATTTCCCTGCTCTCTCCGAACGGGCGGGAGGACTTCCTGTAGCCCCCGCACTTTGACAGGGAAGGTGGCTCAACCCTCCGGGAACCGCATCAAGACACCACGAGGAGTTTCATGAAACAGGTATGCATCGTATCACAACATTTTCCACCAGAAAAATCAGGGAATGCATCACGCATTTATGATACTGCCGCACATCTCGTAAAACTGGGTATCGGCGTGACCGTGCTCGCGCCGCACCCCACGTTTCCTACCGGCTCGTTCTCCCGCACCTGGAAACGGTCGAACGAGCAGGAGATCGATGGGATCCAGGTTGTACATCTCTGGACCTGGCAGCCGGGCTCAGGGGATCCGGGGTTTTTGAGCAGGATGGCCTACTACCTCATCTTTCCGATCCACGCGGCCCTGTGGCTCCTTTCCAGGCGGAACCGGTTCGATGCGATCGTCACGTCGGCACCGCCCCTCTTCACCGGGATCCCGGGATATGTCCTGAAACGGGCATCAAGCGTGAAATGGATCCTTGATATCCGCGACCTCTGGATCGACGCATCGATAAGTCTCGGTTTCATCCGGGAAGGGAGCATCTACGAGAAGATGAGCCGGGGGTTCGAGCAGATGTGCCTTTCGCACGCAGATCTCGTCGGGGTCACGACGGAAGAGCTCGGGCGGAGGATCTCGTCACGCTACCGGGTCACGGCCCCGATGGAGCTGATCCCGAACGGCGTCAACACCGACTTCTTCCGCCCCACGAACGGCAAAAAGAAGCGGCAGATTGTCTATGCCGGCAACGTCGGGCATGCCCAGGACCTCGACAAGGTGGCCCTCGCCATCAAGTCGATGAACGGGGCCTACAACCTGAAGTTCATCATCGTCGGCGACGGCGATACGAGGGAGAATCTCGAGAAGCTGGTGAAAACGGAGAGCCTGTCAGACTCGATCGTCTTTGCGGGCACCCTTCCGCGCGAGGAGATCCCGGGGCTGCTCTCCGAATCGCTCGTGGGGGTGGCGCCCTTAAAGAGGCTCGAGAACCTCGAGTACGCCGCCCCGACGAAGGCCTACGAGTACATGGCATGCGGGATACCCTTCGTCGGCTGCGGAAGGGGCGAGATTGCTCATCTCGCAGAGGCGTCGGGCGGTGGGGTCATCGCCGATAACACCCCGGAGGCGATCGCTGCGACGCTTTCCGCGCTTCTGGACGATCCGGAGAGGATGGAGGAGATGGGCCGCCGGGGCAGGGAGTACGTCGCGAAGCACTACGACAGGCGATCGGTCGCCCTGAAACTGAAGCAGTATATCGAGAGGATGACATGGACAGGCGCCTGAGATCGCTTCTTTCCCGGATTTCCGGGGAGGTAAGGGGGCTCGCCGTCGTCGACGGCGAGACCGCGTACATCCGCGACCCGGTCTTTGGGATCATCCGGAACCGCGTGCACGCCGAGGTCTGCAAAGCGATGCTCCGGTCGGGCGGGGACCCACTCGTGGGCCCGATCCTGAACTATGCCGCAGGATGCCAGAACCCGGACGGGTCCTACAACGAGATCCACGTCAACTACAACGAGCCTTCGGCCCTGATCACCGCGTTTATCGGCGACGCGCTCCTGGAGGCGGCGGACCGGTACCCGCACGAGGAAGCGCTCCGGAAGGCCCGGGACTTTGTTCTCGCGGCCGAGAGGCGGCCGGGATATTTCCTGAAGTCTTCGGGGTATACCGCCGACCACCTGAATGTCGACGCCTCCTGCGGGGCGTTCCTTGCCCGGTATGCGGAACGCTACAGCGACGAGGATGCCCGTGCGGCAGCCCTGCGGGCGGCGGAGAACATCGTCCGCCACCAGTGTAAATGCGGCTACTACCCCTACGCCGTCGATAAGGGGACTTACCCGTACATCTTCAAACTCCCCTGCGTGCACTACCAGGGGGTGACGATGTACTACCTGGCAAAGATGAACGACGTGCTCCTTGACGACCGGGTCGACGAAAGCCTCGCGAAAGGTGCCCGGTGGCTCGCAGATGCCCAGCGCCCCGACGGACGGTTCGACTGGTCGAGGAGCGGGTTGTCCTTCGCCTACTACCTTTCCGGGGCGTATGCGTTCGCCCAGGCCTCCTTTGTCTACGCCTCCCGGACGGACGACCGTTACCGGGAGCACGCCGACCTCTGCCTTGATTGGCTCGATAAGAACGTGCAGGGGCTCGCCCCCCGGTGGGAGCCGGGGCCCTGGATCGATCTCGTCCCGTCCGTCGCCACGGCAGCAAAGACGGCGTCGCTCGGGGGGTATCCGCTACGGCACCGGGCGTTCCGGTTCGGCTACGGCATGTACCGCGAGATCGCCCGCAGGCGTTACAGCAAGACCGCTGAGACGCAGTCTTTTGAGGCGCTCTGCCGGCTGCTCGGGATCCAGACGTCGACCGTGGAACCGTCGAATAACTTCCCCGATCTCTTCATGACGTCGGAGATGCTCGACTGCCTCAGCCAGTCGGGAGTATGGGGGGAACATGCATGAAACAGGTATTGCTCGACCTGCAGTCAGGATCTATCCAGGTGGAGAACGTCCCCGTTCCCGCCGTAACGAGGGGGGTCGTCGTCGAGAACGCCTACTCCCTCATCAGCGCCGGCACGGAGTCGTCGCTGATCAACCTCGCACAGCAGTCGCTCGTCGGCAAGGCGAAAGCCCGTCCCGACGACGTGAAGAAAGTTCTCCAGAAAGTCGGGACGGACGGCCCCCTCTCGGCGTACCAGCAGGCGATAAGCCGCCTTGCAAAGCCCGAACCGCTCGGTTACAGTTGTGCGGGCACCGTGGTGACGACCGGATCCGATGACTTCGAGGTCGGCGACCGTGTCGCCTGCGCCGGGGCCGGGTACGCGGTGCATGCCGAATACGTTGCGGTCCCGAAGAACCTCTGCGTCAGGATCCCCGACGGCGTCGGCTTTAAGGAAGCGGCGTTCACGACCGTCGGGTCGATCGCGATGCACGGCGTCAGGAACGCCGGGGTCACGGTGGGCGAGAACGTCGCGGTGATCGGGCTCGGGCTGATCGGGCTTTTAACCGTGCAGATCCTCAAAGCCGCGGGATGCCGGGTCATCGGTATCGATATCGACCGGGAGAAGCTTTCACTTGCAGAAAGCCTCGGTGCCGATGTCGTCTCGAACTACGACGGCCTCTCCGAGAGGATGAGCACCTTCTCGCCGTTCGGCGCGGACGCGGTCATCATCACCGCGGCCACCCGGTCGAGCGCCCCCATCGAGGCCGCCGGGCGCCTGGTCAGGGATAAGGGCAGGGTCGTGGTCGTCGGAAACGTCGGCATGAACGTGCCCCGGGATACCTTTTACATGAAGGAGGCGGAGGTCGTCGTCTCCCGGTCCTACGGCCCCGGCCGCTACGACCGCAACTACGAAGAGCGGGGGATTGACTACCCCATCTACGTCCGGTGGACGGAGAAGAGGAACATGGAGGCGTTCCTCGAACTGGTGCGGCAGAAGAGGATCGATCTCGGCCGCCTGATCACCCATACCTTCCCGCTTGACGAGGCGCCGGAGGCCTACAACCTCATCAATACCGGAAAAGAGCGATTCATCGGGGTTCTCCTGCAGTACAGCCCGAACGGTTCGGGCATCTCCGGCACCGTCACCCGCCTCCCGGAGCCGGGGGCACGAAGACGGAAGGTTCCGGCCGGGGCCCGCACGCTCGGGTGCATCGGTGCCGGGGTCCACGCCCAGAGCGCCCTCTACCCGCATCTCTCCGCCCTCCCGGTGAACCTCGCGGGCCTCGCAACAGCGACGGGGCTCTCGGCGCACGCGGTGGCGAAGAAGTACGGCTTTTCCTACTGCACCACCGATTACCGCAGGATCCTCGAGGACCGCGATATCGACGCGGTGATGATCGCGACCAGAAACGACCTCCATGCGCCCATGGCGATCGATGCGCTGCGTGCCGGAAAAGACGTCTTCGTGGAGAAACCGCTCGCCACCGATATCGACGGCCTCGAGCGGATCGTCGAGGCCCGAAACGAGTCCGGGCAGCGGCTGATGGTCGGGTTCAACCGGCGCTACTCCCCGCTTGCGGTGAAGATGAAGGAGTTCTTCGGGAACAGGGCAACCCCTATGGTTCTGCACTACCGCGTCAACGCCGGGCAGATCCCGCCCGAACACTGGGTGCACGACGACGAGCAGGGCGGCGGCATGCTGATCTCGGAGTGCTGTCATTTCATCGACTTCATGCAGTATATCACCGGAGCACGGCCGGTCCAGGTCTATGCCCGGGCGATCGAGCCGACCGGGACTCTCCGGAAGTACGACAACTTCCAGGCGACCCTGACCTTCAACGACGGGTCGGTCGGCACCGTCACCTACACGACGCTCGGCGACCGGTCCTACGCCAAAGAGACGGTCGAGGTCTTCTGCGACAACGCCGTCGGGAGGATCACCGATTTCCGCGACCTCGAACTCCGGCGGGATGGAAAGGCATCCAGGGAGAGGCGGTGGCTCGCCCAGGAGAAAGGGTTTGCCGAGGAGCTCCTGGCGTTCGTGAAGGGCGAGGAGACAGACTTCGCCGGCAACGTCGCGACGACGCTTGCGACGTTTGCGGCATGGGAGTCGATCGATACCGGCGCGCCTAAAGAGATCGATCTCGGGCGGGTCGGGCTCTGAAACACTCCCGGACATCGCCTATTTTAGCTGCGATCGTTGGCGTCCCCTTCGCGTTCTCGAAGAACTTCGTACATCTCAAACTCCGTTCCTTACAGAACATCGCAACCGGGGAGAGTCCGGGCCTCATATACCCTCGGCTCAGCGGGAGGCTTGCAATGAAAATATGGGCGTGAGAAGATTTTACAGAGACGAAAGCCGGGAAGACCGCACATACGCAAGCTGCTCCCGGATCCTCTCCGGGATCGTGCGGGAGTCTTCCGCCATGGCGGCCTCCTCCCACTCCTCCCGGCACGAACAGTCCAGCCCCTCGAACTCCCCCGTATCGAAGTGGCAGTTGTAGCGCTCGATTGCTTCCGTGACCTCGGCGTCGCACTTCCCGCAGTTCCTGGCCCAGTCGAGGGACTCGACCGAGTAGTTCCAGGGGCTGACGTAGACGTGGGCACGGTCCCCGAACCGCTCCCGGCACCGTTGCAGGAGGTCGACCAGGCTCCAGAGCCACGGCGGGCGGTAGAGGTTGTTCTTCCAGAGTTCGTGCACGACGGTGTTCTTCTCGACCGTCGTCACCTCAAGATCCACGTAGTCGATTCCACGGGAGACGCAGTAGGCTATGGTCTGCAGGATATCCTCTATCGCCTCTCCCTCGGTGAGAAACGGCGGCTTTACCAGGAGGAGCGGCTTTGTCAGCACGCCCATGCCCCGCATTCTCGAATGAAAGACATCAAAGTTGTTCGCCGAGAACCCCTTGTTGATGCAGAGGTTCATTATCTGGGAGTTAGCGGACTCAAACCCGAAGGCCACCTCGAGTTGCCGCCCGTTTAAGGCCTTCTTCATCTTCGCCACGTGCTCGTCCGGCGAGTAATCGATCCTCGACTCGACGACCACCTTCTTGATGTTCTTATAACTGTCGATATACGAGCAGATCTTTTCGATGGCGGCAACCGGCATCTCGCGTTCGTTAAAAATATTCCCGTCGTTGTAGATCGAGACGATCGGGTAATTCCCCAGGTCAACAGCGTTCATCACGTGTTCGAACTGCGCGACGTACTCCTCCGCCGAGACCTCCCTGCCCCGGGACGTTGCACAATAGAACCCGCACATGGTGCATCCTCCGGTCTTCTCGACCCACTCGCAACCCGTAGAACGGAGGAAGATGATCAACCGCCTGATAGGCTGGTCGTCAAGGTAGCCCACCCGCTCCTCCCAGCCGATGGGAACCGTAAAATCGAGGTTTTGCGGACCGTCCCCATTCTGCCTGCGCAAACTGCCGGCCAATGTTCTTATCTCGTCCAGAACGTCATTCTCTGTTGGGAGACCCGTAAAAATCTCCGCATTGCTACTGCTATCAGGTACGGCCTTCTGAAGAATGATTATCCCCCCTGTCCCGGGTATACGCCGTCACGTCGTGTGTGTACGGCTCCGGTGACTGTCGCCTTATCTTGCTAAGACATACCCCTGATAGGCTTTCGCATATTTATAGTTTATCCAAATACTCACTCAATCGGGCCATGTTTGGCAAACGGAATTCTTTTGCGAGAAATCAAGGAAATCAGACCTGCGGCCAAAAAGAGCCGAATCTGCACTCCTGCCATATTCTTCCCGGGGGCTATTCATGCATTCATAGAACCCTGATCTCAAATGGAGCAGGTGACAGCATGCCAATTTTTATATACGTCGTTTGAGGGTATACTATCTCGATGCACCGGGAAGAACATCGCCCGCGGGATGGTGCCTCCGGCGGGCGGCCCGGGAAGCGGCCAGAGACAACCCGGTTATCCCACCGGGGAGCGGTTAGGCGAAAACACAGTATGATAGTGCTGTTCCGGTACGTATGACAGAAGAGTACATGACGAGAGGAGAGAAGATCCTGATACGCCTGGGGGAGAGGTTCTGCGGCAGGGAATCGTTCACGGCGAAAGCCCTCGGCATCCTTCCCTCATATAGCGTTTATCGCAAGACCTACGCTCTTCTCAAGCGGTCCCGGCGATGGAGCCCGGGGGAACTCGCGGTCTACCAGGCGCAGGCGCTCTCGCGCCTGCTTGAGCACGCCTACGAGAACGTCCCCTACTACCGCCGGGTCTTTCACGAGCGCGGGCTCGTGCCCGGGGACATTCAAACGCCGGCGGACCTTGCCCTCCTTCCCTTCCTGACCCGGGAAGACCTGCAGACCAACCTCCCCGACCTGAAGGCCCGGAACTACCCGGACTCCGCCTTCGAGTACGTCACCACCGGCGGGTCCACCGGCATCCCGGTCGGCTTCTACTACGAGAAAGGGGTCTCCCGGGCCCGGGAGTGGGCGTTCATGAAGACCCAGTGGGACCGCGTCGGCTACCGGTTCACCGACCGCTGCGTCGTCCTTCGCGGCTACATCGTCGGGTCCGCCAAAGACGGCGTCTTCTGGAAGAAGACACTCTGCGGCCGATGGCTGCTGATGTCCTCCCACCACATGACCGAGGAGACCCTGCCGGCCTACATCGACCGGATCAGGAGGTTCAAACCCCGGTTCATACAGGGATATCCCTCCACGGCCGTGATCCTGGCCCGGTACATGCGGGAGCACGATATCGAGCCGTTCCCGACCGTCAGGGCAATTCTCTGCGGGTCCGAGAACCTCTACCCCTGGCAGAGAGGGCTGCTCGAGGAGGCGTTCGGGTGCCGGGTCTTCTCCTGGTATGGCAACTCCGAGCAGACGGTGCTCGCCGGTGAGTGCGAGGAGAGCACCCGGTACCACATCTTCCCCGAGTACGGCATCGTCGAACTGATCGGCAGCGACGGCCGGCCCGCCGAGGAGCCGGGCGCCATGGGAGAGGTGGTCGCAACAAGCCTCATGAACTACATCTGCCCCCTCATCCGCTACCGGACCATGGATCTCGCCACGGCAGCCGAGGGGGTCTGCACCTGCGGGCGGAACTACCCGCTGCTCGAACGTGTGGAAGGTCGGGTTCAGGATTTCATCGTGACGGGCAAAGGAGAATTTCTCCCGGGGATCGCCATGAACATCGATACCGATGCATTCGATAACGTTAAACAGTTTCAGTTCTACCAGGAAAAAGCCGGGGAAGTAATCCTGAATATCGTGAGAAAATCGGCGTTCAACCAGCACGACGCGGATTACCTTTACCGGGAAGTGAGCCGGAGCTGCGGTGACGACGTTACCATCACCATCAGGTACGTCGACAACATACCGCTCACCGCCCGGGGCAAGTACCGCTACTTTGTCCAGGATCTGCCGATACGCTTCGGCGAACGAGAGGGGGTGAAGGTTGAGCATGTATCATCCGACATACCCGTCTGACCCGGGAGATGTTCATACGAAGACCGGTCTACTGAGGTGGGCATCCCACGCGAATCCGCTCACCGTAAAAGCGCTCAGCCTGATCCCGTCTTACCGTACGTACCGGCAGACGTATGCGCTTCTCCAGCAGTCCCAGTGGTGGAGCCCCGAGGAACTCGCGGCCTACCAGGCGCAGGCGCTCTCGCGCCTGCTCGACCACGCCTACGAGAACGTTCCCTACTACCGCCGGGTCTTTCACGAGCGCGGTCTCGTGCCCGGGGACATTCAAACGCCTGCAGATCTTGCCCTCCTCCCCTTCCTGACCAAGCAGATCGTCCAGAACAACCTCCCCGACCTGAAGGCCCGGAACTACCCGGAAGCGGCCTTCGAGTACGTGTGCACATCCGGCTCCACCGGCACCCCCATGGGTTTCTACTACGAGAGAGGAGCATCCCGGGCCCGGGAGTGGGCGTTCATGAAGACCCAGTGGGACCGCGTCGGCTACCGGTTCACCGACCGCTGCGTCATCCTCCGGGGCCATGTCGTGGATGCGGCATCAAGCGGTGTTTACTGGAAACGGGCACTCTTCGGCCGATGGCTGATCATGTCCTCTCACCAGATGACCGAGGAGACCCTGCCGGCCTACATCGACCGCATCCGCAGGTTCAAGCCCCGGTTCATCCATGCCTACCCCTCCACGGCCGTGATCCTGGCCAGGTACATGCGGGAGCACGGGATCGAGCCGTTCCCGACCGTCAGGGCAATCCTCTGCGGGTCCGAGAACCTCTACCCCTGGCAGAGAGGTCTGCTCGAGGAGGCGTTCGGGTGCCGGGTCTTCTCCTGGTACGGCAACTCCGAGCAGACGGTGCTCGCCGGCGAGTGCGAGGAGAGCACCCATTACCACATCTTCCCCGAGTACAGCATCGTCGAACTGATCGGAAGCGACTGTCAACCCGTCAAGGGGCCGGGCGCCATGGGGGAGGTGGTCACAACCAACCTCGCGAACTACATCTGCCCCCTCATCCGCTACCGGACCATGGACGTGGCGATCGCTACCGAGAAGCAGTGCTCGTGCGGAAGGAGGTATCCGCTGCTCGAGAAGGTGGAAGGGAGGCTCCAGGAGTTCATCGTAACCCGGAGCGGGCACCCGATCTCCGTCACTCCCATAAACTACGAATCAGAAGCGTTCGAGAATATCAGGCAGTTCCAGATGTACCAGGAAGAGAGAGGCGAACTCATCATGAAGGTCGTCAGGAAACCGACCTACACGGAGGAGGACACCCGGCAGCTGACGAGGGAGCTCCGGTGGCAGCTCGGCGACGAGGTGAACGTCCACGTCCAGTTCGTCAATGAGATCCCCCGCACCGAAGGCGGCAAGTTCCGGTACCTCATCCAGAAACTTCCGATCGAGATTGGAGATCTCTGATCATTCGATGTGAGAGACGATCCTGCGCTTCAGCCAGGGTTTGTTGACGATGGTGCTGTAGGCCCATTCCGCCAGCGTCCCGACCATATCCTTCCGAAAGACCTCCATATACATACCGAGACTCGAGCAGAACTTGGATTTGAAGAAGTTCAGGTCCGGTGTGTTCGCTCCGATATTCTCCAGGTACGAGTATCCTTCGGCCCTTGCACGCTGGACCAGAAGCCACTGGAGATACTCGTTTCCGGCATGGACGGTCTCGATCCGCGGCGTTCCCATCCAGAGCAGGAAGCGTTTGTACTCCTGAGTGGCGACCGCCCCCGTGAGCGCACCTTCCCGGTCGTAGAGGTAGTAAGCCGCGAGATGGTCCGGGTACGCCCGGAAGAGGTCCTCGAAGTAGCGCCTGCTGACCATCGGGATGTTCATCTCCGGCTGGCTGAACCGCTCGGCAATCGACGCGTACAGTGCCGAGGTATCGGTGCTCCGCACGAGATCCAGACCGGCCTTCTCGGCCTTCCGGATCTTGCTGCGGAGTTTGTAGTGGAAGTCGCCCCAGATCGCCTCGACCGGCCGCGTAAGATCGATAACGTACGTGTAGTGGACCTTCGGAGCATACCCCCTCCAGAGGAACTGCCTGATATCGGTGAGGCCGGGAACAAGTGTCAGGGAGAAGTAGTGCGGTGAGATTGCATCGATCTCCGCGGAGAGGTCGGTCGCAACAAGGTCCATGATCGTCTCCTTTTTGCCCAGCTTCAGCCCGTCAAACTCCTTTCCGGGGACGAAGCCCTGGTAGGGGACGGCCGCCTGCATGGGCGGCGGCGAGAAGAGCACCTTCACCCCATGTGCGCTCTTGGAGTAGAGGGGAGCAAGGCAGACCAGTTCCTCTCCTTTGTAAACCCCGTAGGGGAGAAGCCGGTATCCCGCGTGCTCTGCGGTGATTGCCATGTAGTCCCACCTGTGGAAAAGCAGCCCATACGGGCTTGATTCCACAAACGAATCCCATAATTCCCTGTCTTTGACGATTTCGAGCACCATAGAGCCTGACTTCCGGCGATCGGTCATGCCAGACCGCGCCCGCTACAGGATACCTCGAAGGATATATTTATATCTTTCCCGGAAGAACCCGGCAGCGGGAGCCTGCACGGTTTTCGGCGGATCCAGCAGCGTGCCGGGTCCGGGGGGATGCCCTCGATTACCGGATGTAGGGGACCATTCTCCTCTTGATCAGAGGCCTGTTGACGATGGTGCTGTACGCCCATTCCGCGACCCTGCCCATCTTCGGGACGCCCTCGCCGTGAATCCCGGGATGGCGTGCATTGACCGGTGCCGGATGAGGGCGGAAGCGGGGCCTAGGCCCTGTCGGCTGCCGTCATCAGTTTCTTGAAAAAAGTGATGTATGCCCACTCGGAGACCGTCCCGAGGGCATCTTTCTTCTCAATCTCGAAATACATCGTGAGGTCCGGGTTGAACCTCGACTTGAAGAATACCAGGTCCGGGTTGTTCGCACCCATGTTCTCGAAGGTCCGGTAGCCTTCGGCCTGCGCACGCTCTATCAGGAGCCACTGGAGATACTCGTTTCCGGCGTGGACGGTCTCGATCTTCGGCGTCCCCATCCAGAGCAGGAACCGCTTGTACTCATGAGCCGCCACCACGGCCACGGTCTCGTCCTGTGCATCGCAGAGGCTGTAGATCCCGATCCTGTCCGGGTAGGCGTGCACGAGGTCTTCGAGGTAGCCGCGCTTGATCGGCGGGATGTCAAGCGACGGGTCCCGGTAGCGCTCGGAGATGAGACGATGGAGCGTGGCGACATCCCCGCTCCTCTCCAGCCGAAGACCCGCTTTCGCCGCTTTCTTCAGTTTGTTACGGAGTTTGTAGTGGAGGTTGCTCCAGATCTCCTCCAGCGGCCGCTCGAGGTCGATGGTGTAGGTGTATCGGACCCGTGCATTGCAGCTATCCCAGAGGTAATGGCGTATATCGTTGAACTCAGGGACGAAGGCAATCGAGAGGTAGTTCGGCGAGAGGTTCTGGATCTCTTCCTGGATACTCCTCGCGGTCATCCCGAGGAGAGATTCTTTCTTGCTCTGTTTATACCCCCCGAACTCCCTGCTCATCACGCATCCGAGATGAGGTATCACCGTGAGAGGGGGAGGGGAGAAGACAGCGTTGATACCGTGTATCCGCCTGTAAAAGAGCGGGAATACGCAGATCGGCTCATCCCCGTTGTATACTGCATAGGGAAGGAGCGTGCTTTTCGTATGCTTTGCTGTCAGGTGCAGGTAATCCCACTTATGAAAGAGGAGGCCCGAAGGGCTCTCATCGATGAACGTGTCCCAGGTATCTCTGTCGTCAACTCTGATCGCGGTCATTCCTTTCGTCACCTCGGCCCTGCCACGCTGTCCGCTGCTCGGTGACCTTTAATCACCGCCAGGGTCCATATATATCTTTCTCCGGGCCGCCGGATCACGCAACGGATCGCCGGCTGACCCGGGGATGCCCCGGAGCACGATGCCCGGCCCGACGGGAAGCATTATATACGGCGACACGTGAGGTAGAGGCATGGTCGCACTCCGACTCCTCGCCATGGACGACGTCTCGTTCCGCTCGTGGGAGGGTAACGGATCGGGCGCGTATGGTGATGTCTGGGTGATCATCTCGGAGAAAAAACTCTTTCCCGAGTTCCTGAAACACTTTTGCCGTGCGTCCGGCAGGGACCAGGTCTCCATTCCGTACTCCGAGAATTTCTTTTAAACCCGCACATATCCGGGGACACCTGCCGCCGCCACCATGCTGCCGGTGTCATTCCCCCTCGTCGGGAGCACAACGTTTAATGCCGAGTATCGATATCAGCAGTGTCGATGGGTGTGCGGATGAATCATCGGGGATTGAAAGCTCTCCGGCTTGAAGATTCTGTGACGGCAAGGGCACTTCGCATCCTCCCCGCATACTCTGCGTACAAAAAGACCTACGCTCTTCTCAAGCGGTCTCGGCGGTGGAGCCCCGGGGAACTCGCGGCCTACCAGGCGCAGGCGCTCTCGCGCCTGCTCGAGCACGCCTACGAGAACGTCCCCTACTACCGCCGGGTCTTTCACGAGCGCGGTCTCGTGCCCGGGGACATTCAAACGCCGGCGGACCTTGCCCTCCTCCCCTTCCTGACCCGGGAAGACCTGCAGACCAACCTCCCCGACCTGAAGGCCCGGAACTACCCGGACTCCGCCTTCGAGTACGTCACCACCGGCGGGTCCACCGGCATCCCGGTCGGCTTCTACTACGAGAAAGGGGTCTCCCGGGCCCGGGAGTGGGCGTTCATGAAGACCCAGTGGGACCGCGTCGGCTACCGGTTCACCGACCGCTGCGTCATTCTCCGCGGCTACACCGTCAGGTCCGCTGAAGACGGCGTCTTCTGGAAGAAGACGCTCTGCGGCCGGTGGCTGCTGATGTCCTCCCACCACATGACCGAGGAGACCCTGCCGGCCTACATCGACCGCATCCGTAAGTTCAAACCCCGGTTCATCCAGGCATACCCCTCCACGGCCGTGATCCTGGCCCGGTACATGCGGGAGCACGGCATCGAGCCGTTCCCGACCGTCAGGGCAATCCTCTGCGGGTCCGAGAACCTCTACCCCTGGCAGAGAGGGCTGCTCGAAGAGGCGCTCGGATGCCGGGTCTTCTCCTGGTACGGCAACTCCGAGCAGACGGTGCTTGCCGGCGAGTGCGAGGAGAGCACCCACTACCACATCTTCCCCGAGTACGGCATCGTCGAACTGATCGGGAGCGACGGCCGGCCCGCCGAGGAACCGGGCGCCATGGGGGAGGTGGTCGCAACGAGCCTCACGAACTACATCTGCCCCCTCATCCGCTACCGGACCATGGACGTGGCGGTTCTCGGCCAGGGGTCCTGCACCTGCGGCCGTGCCTATCCAACGCTCGAGCGGGTGGAGGGAAGGCTTCAGGAGTTCATCGTGACGAGGGATCACCGGTTCATATCGATGACGGCGGTGAACATGCACTCCGACGTCTTTGACAACGTTACACAGTTCCAGTTTTACCAGAGGAGGGAAGGAGAGGTTCTGATGAAGATCGTGAAAAAACCAGGGTATACTGACCGTGATACGGAGCGCATCCTCCGAGAACTCGACAAAAAATTCGAAGGCGACGTGGATGTGACCATCCGCTTCGTCGAGACTATTCCCCGCACCCGGCGCGGCAAATACCAGTTCCTGATACAGGATCTGCCCCTGGGCCAGTGGGGCATTTCGGTGTGAGAAACATGCAGAAACTCAGATTAATAGCAGTAGGAGACACATGGGCCCGAACCGTGAACAATGGTTACCCGTTCGGAGAGGTCCGCCATCTCCTCCAGGATAAGGACGTCCTCTTCGGGAACCTCGAGACCACTCTCTCGGATACGGGAGATCCGGCAGAGAAGCACCACGTCATCTTCACATGCCCGGATGCGGCCCGACACCTGGCGGAGGCCGGGTTCGACGTCATGAGCGTTGCAAACAACCATTCCGGCGACCTTGGTGCCGAAGGCTTCAAAAATACCCTGAAGGCGCTCGAGAGCCGGGGCATCCTCGCCATCGGCGGATCGGCGACCGAGGTCCGGCAGGAGCCGGTCATCCTCGAGAGGAACGGCGTCTCGATCGGGTTTGCGGGCTATACGATCGGCAAACTCGCCATATCGCGCGAGATCTCGGTCAACCGGCTGGTCGAGGAGGATGTCTTCAGGGATATCGCGTCCCTTAAGGGCCGGTGCGATCATATCGCCATCTCGCTGCACTGGGGAACGGAGATGGCCTACTACCCGTCGCCCGAGCAGATCGACCTCGCCCACCGGCTCATCGATGCAGGAGCCACCCTGATCCTCGGCCACCACCCCCATACCATGCAGGCGATCGAGCGCTACCATGGAGGGCTGATCGCCTACTCGCTCGGCATGTTCCAGTTCGAGCCCCAGTGGCCCCACAACATCTCGCGGGAGGCGATCATGCTCTCGGTCGACCTGCAAAAGAACGGCGTCGTCGGGGACTACAGGGCGACACCGCTCATCATCGATGACGATTTCATTCCCCGCCCCGCAGAGGAGCCCCTGGGTATGGAGATACTGGACTTCCTCGACGAGATCTCGCGGACGGTCGCAGAAGGCAGGCTCACCAGGGCGAGGTGGTTCGAGGAGATCGCGCCGGTCTACATGAAGATGAACCTCGAGAGCTATCGTTACCGGATACGCCGCAAAGGCCTCTTCCCCCTCCTGGAGATGGGGGTCTGGTTCTTTACACCTTTCTGCCTGAAGTGTTATTTCGGCCTGATCCGCCGGTTGTTTCGTCCGGCGCCGACCCGGGAGAGGCGCGCCCCCGGACAGAACGCTGGAAACTGAACGGAGGTGAGCGGAGGCGGGCAGGAGCCCGGTTCGACCGAACTCCGCCCCGTCCCGTTTTTCTGCGCATATCTCATTCCGACGTATTTTCACCGGTCATTCCCGCGGAAAGCCACCGGGTGCCCGGAAAAAAGATCGCAAAACTCTCATTACAATTGGTGACAGATATAGATGAGAGGAGTGTAAACAATTTGTCAGCGATTCCAAAGGAGGAGTTTCTCTATAAGTGTACGTCCGCCTGCGCGGGGTGCAGCTCTTCCCTGTGCCTGCGTTACGTGCTCAAAGCCGCCGGCCCCGACTCTGTCCTGGTCGTGCCCGCCTGCTGCACCAGCGTCATTCAGGGGATGTATCCCGGCACGGCGATGAACGTGCCCGTCTATAACATAGCGTTTGCCGCAGCCGCCGCCTGTGCCTCCGGCATGAGCAACGCTTTTGCCGCGCTCGGAAGAGAGACCAACGTCATCGTCTACGCAGGCGACGGCGGAACGGTCGACATCGGGATTCAGGCGCTCTCCGGGGCTTTCGAGCGTGGCACCAACTTCCTCTACATCTGTTACGACAACGAGGCGTACGGCAATACCGGAATGCAGCGGTCGGGATCGACCCCCCTCGGAGCACGCACCACCACGACACCGGGCGGCAAGCCCACGGCCAAGAAGGACCTCGACCGGATCGTCGAGGCGCATAACCCCCCCTACATGGCGACCGCCTGCAGCGCCTACCCCCTCGACCTCTACAAGAAGGTGAAGAAGGCGCTCTCGATCGAGGGTCCCAAGTTCATCCACATCCTCGCGCCGTGCCCGCCGGGGTGGCGCTATCCCACGGAGAAGACCGTCGAGATGGGGAAACTCGCCGTGAAGACCGGGACCTGGATCCTCTACGAGCGCGAGTTCGGGAAACTCTCGATCAGCGGCCCGTCGAAGGCGGCGATGAAGAAACCCGCGCCCCTCGATGACTACATCAAGGGCCAGGGCAGGTTTAAGAACCTGAGCCCGGAGACTCTCGACCTGATGCGGCAGCAGGTGGAACAGAACATCCAGCGGCTCTCCCGCGAGGAGGCAGGCGCATGCTGACCATCGCGACCGGCAACAGGGCGGTCGCCGACGCGGTGAAGGCCGCAAGGCCGGGTGTCATCGCCGCGTACCCGATCACCCCCCAGACCGAGATCGTCGAGCAGATCGCCGAGTACGTCACCGGCGGCGACCTTGCGAGCCGGTACATCCCGGTGGAGAGCGAGCACTCGGCCATGGCCGCCTGCATCGGGGCGAGCGCCGGGGGCGTCCGGACCTTCACGGCGACGAGCTCGCACGGCCTCCTCTACATGCACGAGATGGTCCACTGGGCGGCGGGCGCACGGCTCCCCATCGTCATGGCGAACGTCAACCGCGCCCTCGGACCCGGGTGGAACACCTGGGCGGAGCACACCGATGCCTTTTCCCAGCGCGACACGGGCTGGCTGCAGGTCTTCGTGGGCACGGTCCAGGAGGCCTACGACGCCACCCTGATGGCGTTCAAGATCGCCGAGGACGAGAGGGTCCTCCTTCCCGTGATGGTCAACCTGGACGGGTTCACGCTCAGCCATATCATGCAGTCGCTCGAGACGGTCGAGATCGGCGACTTCCTGCCCCCCTACCACCTCCCGCACGCCATCGACACGGAGAACCCCCTCGGCTACGGCCCCATGACCGGGCCGAACGACTACTTCCGGTTCCGCTGGGACATCGAGCGCTCGATGCGCGATGCGCGAGGCGTGATCGCGGATGTCGAGCGCGAGTTTGCGGAACGGTTCGGCCGTTCCTACGGCCCCACCGAGGACTACCGGTGCGAGGACGCCGACGTCGTCGTCGTTGCCATGGGAACGCTCGGGAAAGAGGCTGAGGTGGCGATCGACCGCCTCCGCGACGAGGGAATAAAGGCCGGATCCATGCGCCTGCGCTGGTTCCGCCCCTTCCCGGACCTCGATCTATCCGGCCGGGAGGTCGTGGTGATCGACCGCGACTACTCCTTCGGCTTCGGCGGCGTGGTGGCGCATTCCATCAGGTCGAAGACCGGCATCGAGCCTTACAGCGTGATCGCCGGCCTCGGCGGCCAGGAGGTCACCTACAACGATATCGCGGACTTTGTCCGGGACCGGCATCCCGGCGAGGAGATGTGGTTCGGGGTGAACGGCCATGTATGAGATACGAATCCATTCCCGGGGGGGGCAGGGCGGCGTCACGGCCGCGAAACTCCTCGCCCTCGCGGCGTTCAGGGACGGAAAATACGCAACGGCATGCCCCTTCTACGGGGCGGAGCGGCGCGGGGCGCCGGTCGTCTCGTTCGTCCGGATCGACGACGAACCGATCAAGGTCTACAGCCAGATCCACGAGCCGGACCTGGTGATCGTGCTCGACGCGAGCATCATGGACGTGGTGGATGTCCTGCAGGGCTTAAAAGACGGCGGAACGGTTCTCCTGAACAGTGCCCACCCGATTGCCGGGTGCAACGGGACCTGCCGTCACGTCGACCTGACCGGGATCGCGCTTGCACAGAACCTGGTGGTCGCGGGAAGCCCGATCCTCAACACCCCGGTGCTCGGGGCGCTCGCGAAGATGGGTATCGTCACCCTCCCCTCGGTGGAGCAGGCGATCGGGGAGATGTTTAGCGACGAGCGGAACGTGAAGGCTGCCAGGGCGGCATACGAGGAGCTGAAGATATGAGAGAGAGACTTGCACTCAGCAGGCCGAAGGAGGCTGCGTCGGGGAAGACGGGGACGTGGCGGACGTTCCGGCCCGTGGTGGACAGGGAGGTGTGCAACGCCTGCGGGCTCTGCGCCCAGTACTGCCCGGACGCGGCCATCGACGAGGAACTCAACGTCGACCTCGACTACTGTAAGGGGTGCGGCATCTGCGCGAACGAGTGCCCGAAACAGGCCGTCGCTATGGTGCGCGAGGAGCGCTGACCTCGTCGGCTTCGCCGACTGGGCATCTCCCCATATACTCCAGGTTGAACGGGTAGAAGTGCGCATAACCGCAGTTGCGGCACCGGGTCACGAAGTGGCTGCACCCGATCGTGAGGTCGTGCGGGCCCGTGACCCCGCAATTTTTGCATCGCCCGTCGGCCTCGATATTCCCATACGTCGTAACACCCGATCGACGTGCGGATCCCGATCGCTCCGGTGTTCTCGAACCGCGGGATGAATATCCGTGTCGCCCCGCAGGCAGAGCAGATCACCTGTGCCCGTGTGGAGACCGCTTTTATAACCTGGTCGGCGTCCTCGCCGCAGTGGTAGCAGTTGGTGTGATGCACGATGGTTCGGTAGAACCGGAGTGTGAGCACCGCAAGGTGCGATACACGAGGGTTCGTGAGTGCGACTGCCGTTCCCCGGCAGGAGCTTGAGCACCGAAGGTGCGAGAACCGGAGTGTGAGCACCGCAAGGTGCGATACACGAGGGTTCGTGAGTGCGACTGCCGTTCCCCCGGCAGGAGCTTGAGCACCGAAGGTGCGAGAACCGGAGTGTGAGCACCGCAAGGTGCGATACCGGGTGAAGATGAACCGCTCAGTCATGCATGATGCCTGACGCCTCCCTGATAAAACCTCCCTCACCCGTTCCGCGTGCCGCACAGTCCGGGATCCGCTGCCCGGGAGCGCGAGTGTGAGGAGACCGGACAACGATAAACGTTAAATAGCACTCCCACCCCTCTGTTGCCGTCGAGGAGGTTATGAGATGGCAGCGTTGAGAGTCGCACCCTATGTCTGTGCTTACTCGGATGAAAACGGAGAGAATCTACACATCGAGATCGAGTTACCGGGCGTTGAGAAGAAGGATATCACGTTCAAGATGCAGGAGACCAGCTTCTCCATAGACGCGTCCCGCGGTGACGTCCGCTACGTCGGCACCTACGCGGTCGGCTGTCCTGTCGATACCAGCAAGGCAAAGGCGACCTTCAGGAACGGCCTGCTGGCCGTGGACGTCCCTTATGTGCAGCCGGTCGCGGAGGAGACGAAGGAGATCCCGATCGCGGAGTGAGAGGCCTGCGGGCGAGGCCTCTCCACATTTTTATAACAGGGCACTGCCGGGCACCTTTCGCCCCGGCGGTGATAAGGCAGAGATTTTCATTCCCGGGGCGCCCCTTCCCCCGGGAAGAGTCACCTTTATTAGCCTGCATCAGCACGTCAGATGCATGAACCCGGCACGCGGACATGACCCGGAAGCGCCAGAAGCGCCGGTGCGGGAAGAATTTCCACCGAACCGGTTGATCCACGAACAGAGCCCGTATCTGCTCCAGCACGCCCATAACCCCGTCGACTGGTATCCCTGGGGCGAAGAAGCTTTTCTCCGGGCGCGGGAGGAGGGCAAACCGATATTCCTCTCCATCGGCTACTCGGCCTGCCACTGGTGCCACGTCATGGAGGAAGAGTCGTTTGCAGACCCGCAGGTCGCGAAACTCTTAAACGACGTCTTCGTCTGCATCAAGGTGGACCGAGAAGAGCGGCCGGATATCGACCAGGTTTACATGGCGGCCGCCCATGCGCTGACCGGGGCCGGAGGGTGGCCGCTCACCATCTTCATGACAGCGGACAAAAAACCCTTCTTTGCAGCGAGTTATATCCCGAAGGAGAGCCGCTACGGGATGACCGGCCTTCTGGACCTCATTCCCCGGATCAACAAGATCTGGCAGAGCCAGCGGCAGGAACTCGAGAACGCCGGCGGCCAGGTGCTGGAAGCGCTGCAGAATGCAGCCCGCACCCCCCCCGGCGAGGGCGAGCTCTCCGAAGCGGTCCTCGATGAGGCCTACGACACCTTCTTCCGGATCTTTGACGGGGAGAACGGCGGATTCGGAGATGCCCCCAAGTTCCCCACCCCACATAACCTCATATTCCTGCTTCGCTACGGATACCGGACCGGGAAGGAGCCGGCGTACTCGATGGTCGAGAAGACGCTGCATGCCATGCGGCGGGGCGGGATCTTCGATCACCTCGGCTACGGGTTCCACCGCTACTCGACGGACGCGGAGTGGTTTGTCCCGCACTTCGAGAAGATGCTCTATGATCAGGCGCTCCTCGTCATGGCGTATACGGAGGCCTACCTCGCGACGGGGAGAGAGGAGTTTGCGAGAACCGCCCGGGAGACGGTTGCCTACGTCCTGCGGGAGATGACCGACCCTGCCGGCGGCTTTTACTCGGCGGAGGATGCGGACAGCGAGGGCGAGGAGGGGAAGTTCTACCTCTGGACGAAGGACGAGATCGTCCGCGTCCTCGGGGAAGAGGATGGGGAGCGGTTCTCCCGGATCTTCGGCGTTACGGAACCCGGCAACTACCGGGAGCAGCCCGGCGGGAGAAAGACGGGCAAAAACATCCTCCGCCTGCGGCGGCCTCTGGCATCCTGGGTCCATGTGTTCTCGACGTCCGAAGAGGATCTGGCGTGGTTCGTGGAGAGTTGCCGGCAGAAACTCTTTGCAGCCCGGGGAGAGCGGGTCCGCCCGGGAAAGGACGACAAGATCCTCACCGACTGGAACGCTCTCACGATCGCGGCTCTCGCGAAGGCGGCCCGGGTCTTCGACGACCCGGAGTACCTGGCGGCCGCGGAGAAGGCCGCCGCATTCGTCCTCGCCAACCTTCGCCGGCCGGACGGGCGGCTCCTCCACCGCTACCGGAACGGCGATGCCGATCTCGCCGCGACCCTCGACGATTACGCGTTCATGATCTGGGCGCTCATCGAGGTCTACGAGGCGTCGTTTGCTCCCCGCTACCTCCAGACCGCCGTCGAACTCTCCCGGGATCTCGTCGCCCACTACTGGGACTGCAGCCAGGGCGGGTTCTTCTTCGTGCCGGACGATAGTGACGTCCCCGTCCGGCAGAAACCGGTCTATGACGGGGCGATACCCTCCGGCAACAGCGTGGCCATGTACGCCCTCTTCGCCCTCGCCCGGATGACGGCGAACCTCGAACTCGAGGAGACAGCGAGCCGGATGCGGCAGGTTTTCGCCGACACCGTCCGCGAATCCCCTATTGCCTACGCACACTTCCTCACAGCCTTCGAGTTCATGCTGGGGCCGAACTTCGAGGTGATCCTGTCCGGGGTTTCGGGCGCTGAAGACACAAAGGCGATGGTCCGTGCCATCCGGTCGCACTACGCACCCGACGCCGTCGTCATCTTCCGCCCCGCCGAGGAGGCGAGCCCGGAGATTACGGGGATAGCCGGATTCACCCGGGATGTCGAGATGGTCGAAGGGAAGGCGACGGCGTACGTCTGCACCAACTATGCCTGCGACATCCCGACGACCGATCCCGACGAGATGCTGCGGCTCATGAAGTCGTCGGGAAGGCCGCCGGAACCCATCATATGACGGCAGTGAGCATCAGGAGCCTGGTACGATGATGCGTAACGGAGTCGATATGGAGAGGGTGAACGCCCTCAAGGAAGCAATGCGGAAGGATCCGGCGGTGGGCAAAAAGACCCTCTCCGGCATCACGAGCTGGAGCAGCGGTGCGCACTCCACCACGATCGTCCGCAACTTCGCTATTCCGGCCGACGAGCCGGCCGTCCTCGGCGGGACCGACCAGGGTCCAAGCCCGACGGAACTGGTGTTGACGGGTCTTTCCGCCTGCATCGCGATCGGTATCGCCTACAGCGCGGCCGAGGACGGAATCGAGGTCAACCTGATCGAGATCGACGTTGCGGGCGACCTCGATCTGGGGGCATTCCTAGAATTGTCCGATGACGCCCGGCCGGGCCTTGTGGAGGTCCGCCTGACCGTCCGGGTGGATGCCGACGCGCCGCGGGAGAAGATCGAGGAACTCGTGCACCACGGCTACCGGCGATCGCCGGTCGCGGCCTCGCTCGAAGGGAGAGTGCCGGTCAGGGTCTGCATCGGGTGGGAGGAGACGAGGACAGAGTGAAGGGGCGTGGAGAGGCAGGGCCGGGAACTTGCGCGATCTCCTCGACCCACGGACCTCAAGGAAGGCGAGGCGGAGTTTTCATCAACCTTCACCGGCCCGGGAAGGCACCTCGAAGAAGGCCCCGAAAAGAATAATGGGAAAAGTCAACTCTCCCTTTCCACGACGAACGTAACGTTCACGTTGGCACGGTATTCCACGATTCTGTCGCCTTCCACCTTCGCGGTGCATTCTTTCAGATAGACATGCCGTATGTTTCTAACGGTCTTCGCGGCTTCCTTCACTGCATTTGCCGCGGCATCCTCCCATCCGGTCGGGGAACTGCCGATCAGCTCGATGACCTTGGCCACGGGGGGCTCACCTGTTGCTGCCATGTTCACTCCTCCACGGCCACTTTGAGGCATACCCCCCAGATAAAGATTTCCGGCATGCAGCAATCTGCCGGTCGGGAACGGCATGCCGGGTCGTGGATGGGGAGACACAACCCAGAACAGCCTGCACCGGCATCGCGGCCTCTACAGTGCCGGAGAGGCGGAAAGGGGTTTTTCCTCCTCCTTAACCAGCGGATAATTCGCCGCTTTCCAGCCGGTGGTGCCGCCGAGCAGGTTGGTGACGTGCCGGAACCCATGCTTCTCGAGGATGCTCGCCGCAAGGCTCCCCTTGTACCCGACGTCGCAGTGGACGACGATCTGCTTCTCCTCCGGGATCTCTGTCAGGTGCTCTTCGAGCTCTCCGACGTAGATGTGGTGGGAGCCCTCGATGTGGCCGTCCTTCTCCCGACTGTTGACTTTCCTGACGTCGAGAACCCAGACCGACGGGTCGTCCAGGTGCTCCGCGAGGTCGGAGGGGGACCAGGTGCCGGTCCTCTCGATCTCCTCGCCCTGCTTGAACCAGGCTGCAAACCCGCCCGCGAGGTACCCCGCGATGTTGTCGTAGCCGAGCCGCACGAAGTGGCGCACCGCGTGATCCAGGTCCAGGTTGAAGTCGTCCACGAGGATGATCGGGTCCTCGTAGTTTAGGTAGTAGCCCATGTAGAGGGGCAGGCCGTTCCGCCAGATGTTGAGGGTCCCCGGGATATGCCCGCCGGCGAAGCTCGTCGGCGACCGGATGTCGACAACCTGCGCCTTCCGGTCCAGGAGCGATCGTATCTCCCTGGCCGTATAGGCCCGCAGGTGCGGCAGGTTGTAGATCAGGGGCGGGCCTTCCCGGTTGAGTTTTCGCATCATGGCAAAATACGGCGGCTCATAGAGCCGCTCGTTCACCTTGCGCTCGACGAACTCTTCCTTCGAGAGGGAGAGCAGATCGTTTGTCACCTTCTCAAACCCGATGGTTGTGTACTCCCGATCGCTGATATTCCCGCCGCAGACCGAACCGGCGCCGTGGGCGGGACAGACGATCACGCTGTCCGGGAGTGGGAGAAGCTTCTCGTGCAGGCTCGCGTACAGCATCTCTGAGGCCTCCCGCCGCTTATCCTCGCCGGCAAGATCGGTCCTCCCCACATCCCCGGCAAAGAGCGCGTCGCCGGTAAAGACCATCAGGGGGTCGTCGGAGACGGACCGGTCGCGGAGCAGGAGCGATATGCTCTCTACGGTGTGGCCGGGCGTCTCCAGGACCTCGAGCTCGAGAGGGCCGACCTCGAATATCTCCCCTTCGCGGACGCCGGTGCCGAACTTAAACTCCTCCCGTGCCCCGTGGAGGATCTCCGCACCGGTCGGGCGGGCAAGGTCCCGGGAGCCGATGACATAATCTTCGTTCTTATGCGTCTCGAAGATCTTCGTGATCTTCATGCCCTGGCCCTCGGCGACGTTCGTGTAGATCTGGCAGTCGCGCCTCGGATCGATGACAACCATCTCTCCGCCCGCCCCGATGACATATGAATTGTGAGCAAGGATATCGGACTTAATCTTCTCAAACAGCATCGTATTCATCCCCCGGGTGATGGAACCCGCCGTTCTGATGTGGCGGAATACGGGAGAGGTATATAAAAGATTTCCGGGGATACGGGGCAGACGTTATCGCCCGGATACAGGTCGCCACGGGAACGGCAGGACCGCTCACCCCTTCCGGGCGGCCCTGACCTCGAGGATGCTTCCTACCGCCTTGAACGCATCCTCAAGCTCTTCGAAGTTCGGGATCCGGGAACCCCGGAGGATGCGCAGCCCGCTCCTGATGCTGTCGCCGCCGAGCATGCAGCCCACCACCATCTTCTTCGTGTTCCGGGAGAACCGGACAATCTCGTTTGCGACATGCGCCGGATCGACGAGCGTGGTCGGCACGGCGATCACGAACGCGATATCCCAGAAGTCCTGGTGACGGATCAGCACATCGAAGAGAGCGGCGAACCGGGTGGCGTCGGCGTCCCCGAGGATATCCATGGGGTTTGAGTGGTTCCAGAACGGCGGCAGAAAGGCGTCGAGTTCGCGGAGCACGTCGTCCGGGAGGTCGACCATATCGACCCCATGCGTCTCGGCGTAGTCGGAGGCGAGGACGGCGAACCCTCCCGCACTGGTGACGGCGATCGCGCGGTTTCCCCGCGGGCAGCCTTCGGATGCCAGGAGCTCCGCCAGGTTAAAGGCGTCCCGCAGGCTCCGGGCCGGGATCACCCCCGCCTGCCTGAATGCCGCGACGTAGACGTCATAACTCCCGGCAAGCGAGCCGGTATGGGACGATGCCGCAGCCTTACCCTTCCGGGACGACCCGGACTTCACCGCCACCACCGGTTTTCTCCCGGCAACCTCACGCACGATCTGGGCAAACCCGCGCCCGTCCTGGATCTCCTCGACGTACAGGGTGACAGACCGGGTCTTTTCGTCCTGCTCGGCAAACCGGAGGTAGTGCTCGAATCCTAGATCCGCCTGGTTCCCGACGCTGATGACGGTTGAGAATCCGAACTCCTCGGAGAGGCTCCAGTCGACGACGGTGGTGATGATGGCACCGCTCTGGGAGATGAAGGCGACGTCCCCGGGCCGCGGCGAGACCGGATCGAACGTGGCGTTGATTCCCTGGTGCGGCATCATGATCCCGAGGCAGTTCGGGCCGATGATCCGGATCCCGTGCCTCTTTGCTATCTTCACGACCTCCTCTTCGAGGGCTGCACCCTCAGCCCCGATCTCGCGGAACCCGGCGGTGACGATGACCGCGAGCCGGACGCCTTTCTCCCCGCACTCCTCCATCACCTCCGGGACGAGGCGGGCGGGGACGGCGATGACCGCCCAATCGACCGGGCCCGGGATCCCCGTAACAGATGGATACGTCTTTCGCCCGAAGAGTTCCGTTCGGGACGGATTGACCGGATAGAGGTTCCCGGGAAAGGAGAGCAGGTTCCGGAGGACGGAGTAGCCCACCTTTTTCGGGCTTGCCGAAGCACCGATCACGGCGATGGATTCCGGGTAGAAGATCTCCGGGGGTGCCCGGACCCTGAGGCGGGCTGCCTCGCCCCCGACGGTATCCGCGACGATGATCCTGGCATCGACGACGCTGGCTCCTTTCTCGTACACGATGACCGGGTTCAGGTCGAACTCCTGGATTCGGGGATCCTCGATGAAGGTCTGTGCCATCGCGGCAATGATGCGCACAAGCGCCTCCTCGTCCTTCGGGGGCTCTCCCCGATACCCCCGGATGAGCCGGTAGCCTTCGATCTCGCGGATCATCCTGCGGATCTCGTCATCGGTGACGGGGAGCACGCGAATGGAGACGTCTTCAAGGAGTTCCACCAGTTTCCCACCGAGCCCGAACGTGATGACCTTCCCGAACGATGGATCGGTCTTCCCGCCGATCAGCACTTCGAGCCCCGCGGGCATCTGTTTCTCAACGATGATGCCGGTGACCGTCGCCTCCGGGGCATGGGCAGCACTGTTCTGCATAATGGCTGAAAAAGCTTCTTCGGCCTCGTTGGGCCCTTCGATCCCGGTGATCACCCCGCCGACGTCGCTTTTGTGGACGATCTCCGGGGAGATGACCTTCATGACGACGGGGTAGCCTATCCGTCCTGCGGCCGCCCGGGCATCGCTGGCGCTGGTAGCCAGGTGGTGGGGCGGCACGGGTATCCCGCACGAACCCAGCAGGCGGTATCCCTCGGATTCGGTTAACATCCTCTCCGGCATGCATATCCCTCGCACTACGCCGGTCGTGCCGGTGTTGCACGACCGGTGTCAGGTTTCACGGATTAGCCCGGTCGCCCATAATAGTTATCCGTCTCGAGGGAACACGCCCGATTTTCGCCGGAGAGGGCAACAGAGGCAGCATGCCGCAGGCCGGGCGCTGTGGACCGGCAGAGATTCCCGGGCATGGCACCCTTCTCCCACCCCTCCAGGCATGCGAACCGGGGGAGTCCGCAAGACCCGGGGCGCCGCAGGTATTACGAATCAGAATTAAGTCATACTCGATAGGGAGTAATTCGATAACTATAATAAACAGTGTTACTACCACTGATATTAGTATGTCACCATTCCGATATAGAAGGGGCCTCACGGCCGCAGTGCTTGCGGCCCTCGTTCTCGTCGTGTTTGCCGCCGGGTGCACCGGCACCGAGGCCGATCCGGCCGGCGCCCCGGGCGACGGCCAGACCGTCACGGTCACCGACGGGTTCGGCAAGACCGTCGCCGTCCCGTCGCCGCCGGAGAGCGTCGTCTGCTCGGGCTCCGGGTGCCTCCGCTACCTGGTTTACCTGCAGAGCCAGGACCTCGCCGCAGGCGTCGACGACCAGGAGAAGAAGGATCAGCCCATGGAAGGGCGTCCTTACGCCCTCGCCTACGGGGCGCAGTTCAAAGACCTCCCCCTGATCGGTGAGTTCCGGGGCAAGGACGACCCGGAGAAGATCCTCGTGATAGGGCCGGAGGTCATCTTCAAGACCGGGGCCACCGGAACCGCATACGGCACCAGTGCCGCCGAGGCCGACAAACTCCAGGAGAGAACCGGCATCCCGGTCGTGGCGTTCCCCTACGGATCGCTCAGGAACGACGCCGAGAAGGCCGAGATGTATGCCGGGCTCCGCACGATGGGCGAGGTGCTCGGGAGAGAGGACCGGGCCGAAGAGGTGATCGCCTACATCGAGGCGACGATCGCCGATCTCGAAGCCCGAACCGCCGACATCCCCGACGCCAAACAGAAGACGGTCTACATCGGCGGCGTCTCCATGGCGGGCGCCCACGGCATCATCTCCACCGAGCCTGCCTACCCGCCGTTTTCCTGGGTGAACGCGAAGAACGCTGCGGCCGGACTCGGCACTGCGCATGCGGATGTCGCAAAAGAGGCGCTCATCGACTGGGACCCGGGGTACATCTTCATCGACCTCGGCACGACCCAGCTTGAGAACGACGGCGCGATCGGGGAACTGAAGACCGACCCTGCGCTTCGGGGCCTCTCCGCCGTGCAGGAAGGCCGGGTCTACGGCGTTCTCCCGTACAACTTCTACAGCGTGAACTACGAGACCATCCTTGCCGACGCCTACTTCATCGGCAAGACCCTCTACCCCGACCGGTTCGCCGACATCGACCCCGAGGAGAAGGCAGACGAGATCTACACCTTCTTCGTCGGGAAGCCGGTCTTTGACGAGCACAACAACGAGTACCGGAACCTGGGCTTTAGGGAGATCCCGCTCTGATGCCGGGCTCGAGCAGGAGGATATGACGAGATGCACTTTGCAGATGGGGCCATCCCCGCCGACTACATGGGCTACGTGCGGCGAAAACACCTCTGGATACTCGGGGGAGTGGTCCTCCTCTTCCTCCTCCTGATCGTATCCATATCGGTCGGTGCGGTGAGCATCCCCCCGTACGAGGTCTTTCTCTCCATCGTGAACGGTATCGTCGACAGGATACACCTTCTTCTCAACCCCGGCACCGCCCTCGACCCCACCAGCACCGACCGGATCGTCTGGAACATCCGTCTCCCGCAGGCGCTTGCCGCGATCGTCGCCGGGGTGGGGCTCTCGGTGGCGGGCGTCGCCATGCAGTCGATCCTCCGTAACCCGCTCGGCTCGCCGTTCACGCTCGGCATCTCGAACGCCGGTGCCTTTGGAGCGGCCGTCTCGGTCATCCTCCTCGGTGCGGGAGAGATGCGTTCCACGGTCGCCGACGCCGTCACCTTAAACAACCCCTACGTGACGACGCTGGTGGCGTTCGTCTTCTGTCTCCTGGCGACGGCCGTGATCCTCCTCATCTCCCGGTTGCGCGGGGCGTCGCCTGAGGTGATGGTCCTCGCCGGCGTCGCCCTTTCCTCCCTCTTTACGGCGGGGACGATGTTTCTGCAGTACTTTGCCGACGACACCCAGCTCGCCGCCGTCGTCTTCTGGACGTTCGGCGACGTCGGCCGGGCAGGCTGGCAGGAACTCGGGATCATGGCCTTCGTCACCGCGGCGGCCTCGCTCTACTTCATCGCGAACCGCTGGAACTACAACGCCATCGACGCCGGCGACGAGACCGCGAAGGGCCTCGGCGTCAGCGTCGAGGCGGTCCGGGACATCGGGATGGTCGCCGCGGCGCTCGTATCCGCCGTGATCGTCTCGTTCCTCGGGGTCATCGGATTTGTGGGGCTCGTCTGCCCGCACATGGTGAGGAGGCTCATCGGCGACGACCAGCGCTACCTCATCCCCGGCTCCTGCGTGATGGGCGGGATCCTCCTCCTCGCCTCGGACACGGTCGCCCGGATCATCGTGGCGCCGTACATCCTCCCGGTTGCCGTACTCACGGCATTCCTGGGTGCACCGGTCTTCATCTACCTGCTTCTCAGGGGGTACCGGCGATGATCCTCGACGTCGACGGCGTGATGTTCAATTACCGGAGCGCCCCGGTCATCCGGGATGTCACGTTCAGCCTCCGCCCGCACCAGGTTCTCGCGATCCTGGGACCGAACGGCGTCGGGAAGACGACGCTTTTGAAGTGCATGAACGCCATCCTGCGGCCGAAGTCTGGGTCCGTCCTCATCGAGGGGACGGATCTCCTCACAGCGGACCGGATGGAGATCGCCCGGAAGGTCGGCTACGTCCCGCAACGGTGTGAAACCGGCCGGATGACCGCCTTCGACGCGATCCTCCTCGGCAGGCGGCCGCATATCGGATGGGACGTGACCGAGGCGGACATCCGGATCGTCGAGGCGGCGATCCGGATGCTTCACCTCGAGGATCTGACGCTCCGCTACATCGACGAGATGAGCGGCGGGGAGCTGCAGAAGGTGAGCATCGCACGAGCCCTCGTGCAGGAGCCCCGGGTGCTGCTCCTCGACGAACCGACGAGCAGCCTCGACCTCAAAAACCAGCTCGAGATCCTCGGGATCGTCAGGCAGGTGACTACGGAGCATAACGTTGCCGCGGTGATGACGATGCACGACCTGAACATGGCGCTCCGCTACGCCGACCGGTTCATCCTCTTAAAAGAAGGCGTTATCCATGCCGCGGGCGGCCCCGATGTGGTGACATCGGAGACCATCGAGGCGGTCTACGGCGTCTCCGTAACGGTCGAGCGGTATAACGGGTTCCGCTTCGTCGTGCCGCTGGAGCCGGAGAGCGCCTGAGAGCCCGGGGCGACCTCCGAGGTAACGTATAAGCCCTCCGTCACCGATATGCCCGGCCGGGGGCATATGGTGCTCGAGACGTTTGTCGGGATCATTGCGATGGTCCTCGGGATATTCGGGGCGCTCTTCATCGTCTACGGAGCAATGATCGCGATCGTCGAGCTCCTGGCGCGGGAGACGCGCATCAGGATGATCAGCTACCGCGACATCCGGTGGGTCTTCACCACGCGCATCCTGATCGGCCTCGAGTTCTTCGTTGCCGCCGACGTCATCAAGACGATCCTCGAACCGACGCTCCAGGACCTGGCCGTCCTCGGAGCGCTCGTCACGATCAGGACGGTCGTGGGTTACTTCCTTGGGAAGGAGGTGAGCGAACTCCCGGAGGAGAGAAAGATGTGAGTGAACCGGATTTCGCGGTCACTTACCCTTCCTGTTCGAGAGTGCCGTTAAGTGCTCGTGCGCCCCGGCGACGACCCTCCGGGAGTTCGCGAAGGTGATCGCCTGCAGTGCCCTGTCGTGCGGGAGCCACTGGTAGGCGATGTGCTCGTCCGAGAGCGTCACTTCTTCCTCCGGGGTCTCGATGAGGTAGTAGACGACCTCTTTGTAGACCGTGTGTGCCCGGCGCTGGAAGAAGTAGTGGACCTCTTCCCGGAACCCCGGGACGAACGTGGCCCGGGTGATCCCGGTCTCCTCCTCCAGTTCGCGGAGCACCGTCTCTTCCTCGCTCTCGCCGCGCATGCCGTGCCCCTTCACCAGATCCCAGTGCCCGGCCCCGTACTGCAGGATGAGATACTGGGGATCTGTATCCCGCCGGACGACGACCGCGCCGTATGATCGCTCTTTTGCCATGACCCTTCAGTTCTGTTTCTCAGATCCTCCTATCTCCATGAGTTCCCGCCCGATGGCCCGGAAATCCTCTTCCAGCGCATCCCGGTATGCCGGGTTATAGAGCGCGGCGGCGGGGTGGAGGGTGGGGATGAGGCGGACCGGACGGCCGAAGAGGAGGCCCGGGTAGACCGTCCCCCGGATCTCCGTGATCCGGTCGAACTCGACGGAGAGGAACGAGAGGATATACCTGCTCGAGTGCCGGCCGAGCATCACGATCACCTTCGGCCCGATGATCCGGATCTGCTCCTCGAGATACGGGGTGCAGGCCCGGATCTCCTCGTCCCGGGGGTCGCGGTTCCCGGGCGGCCGGTGCTTGACGATGTTTGCGATGAAGACGTCGTCACGCGACAGGCCGATCCCGGAAAGGAGGCCGTCGAGGAGCTTCCCCGCCCGGCCGACGAACGGCCTCCCGGTCAGGTCCTCCTGCTTTCCCGGCGCTTCGCCGATGAGCATGAGTCCGGCCCGGGGGTCCCCCTCTCCCGGAACCGCATGGTGGGTATCCTCCCAGAGGGGGCATTTCCGGCATTCCTCGATGACCGCGGCAAGGTTCTCTATCGCTACGTCGCTCCCCGTCTCCTCTGCCATGCCCACACTATTGAGGATAACTCGTATAACCTTCTTATGCATTGCGTTTTGGCGCCGGGAATTGTCTTACCCCGGCCCGGAATCGGTCCGAGAGGGGGAGAGGAGCGGTGCCGACCGTTCGGCTACGGATCTCACCAGACGGCGCGGCACTGTTTTCGTGCTTATAGAGGCCGGTCTTCGGGGGGGTGGTCCGGCACGGGTCTGACGTGTAGATGATTGTCACAGAAAAGGGATATAGAAGAACGTTGAGCTCTCCAGCGCGGGTACCGGAACCGGCATCCTGCCCGACACGTGCAGGGATACCCACTCCCGGTTGGCGCCCCGAACGACGGACGGATGATCTGCATGAGATTCCTTCAAAATGATAGAACCAGCAGGGTCGCACTCGTTCTCCTCCTAATAGCCGTCGGTGCTTTCGGCGCCCTTTTGCTCCTCGATCTTCTCACGATCGGTCCCGGGCATCCTCCCCCCGGGGCCCTGCAAAAATGGTATATCCCCCGGCCCGGGTATGGGTATGCGGAAAACGGGTCGGTCGTCGTGAACAGAACAATCGAGGGGGATATCGTCTTGTCAGGCGATATCGAAGAAGGATGCCCACCCCCGTTTCCGGATCTCTCCCCGTACTGCAGCCACGCTGTGTATCTCGACACCGGGTCGGGCGACCGGTATCTGGTCGTCAACTGGTACTTCGATGATGACGCAGATCTCGCGCGGGCGGAAGGGAACCTCTGCAGTTACCTTCGGTCGTCCGGGAACGTCGCCTCCGCCGGGTTGATCCTCCCGGGAGAACCGGATAGATCGCCGGACGCACCGATCGTTAGCCCCATCACCGTGACGAAATACGAGAGCGAAACATCGTTCGGTTACTTCGGCGTTGTTGAAAAGCCACTATCCCCGGAACACGACGATTACTTCATCGTTTACTACGGGGTCTATGGGCCGGCCGTTCTCCCCGATCACACCGCTGCACTGGAGGAACTTATGCTCTGGAGTTACTCGCTCCGGGGCGCAAGATCGCTCGCGTCCTGTACGTGAGCGGCAGGGATGTGATCGAGCACGGCACCACCAGGCCGGAGAGCCGTCATACAGGCCGGGGACGATCCGGAACTGTGAAACATTACCATGCCGCGCGGCCCCGATTAGCAGCCCGTTACGGTAGATTTCAGGTAAGGATTCTACCCGGCAGTCTCAACGTGTAGACGCGTGAGACAGAAATCGTTTATAGAGGGACGCCGAGTCTCAATCATGACATACAGCCTCCGGCAGCCGTCCCCGCACGGATCGGGTACTACCGGCAGGCGGAGACTGGCCAGAACCCCTCATGGGCACGACTCCACGCCCGCGGAGAGAGCCGGATGAGACAGAACTCCGTTCTCCTTGTTGCGCTGCTGCTCCTGGCATTCGGGGCCGGGTGTATCGACTTCTCGGAGACGAACGCCACGTCGACCCCGATTCTCCACTACGAGCAGGGAAACACCTCGATCCCGATCAACGTCTCCGAGATCCCGGTGAGAACGTTCGACGTCAACGCCACAGAGGCGATCGAGATCGTCCTCGCCGACCAGCGGGCCGGGATTCTGCTTGAGGGCGGGTGGAACATCACCTCGATCCGGACGGGCTTTGAGGAGGCGGACCCGAACCGGGAGCACATCGACGTGGAGTTCAGGAACGATGAACTGTCGCTGTCGTTCTTCATCGAAGTGGACGAACGGGAGGAACGTGCCACGAGGGGGCGCTGTAGCGCCATAGTCTGGGGGGGACGCCCATGGCCCGATTCCAAAGAACCGCGGCCTGAAGACTACTACCAAAACTACTACCTTCCGAAAACGGACCAGTTCGCCGTCATCGATTGTCAGAACGAGCGGATAGTGATGGTCTATAACAAAACGACGATCTTCTACCTCTACCCGTCATACGGGGATGCGAATGTATGGGATCCTGATCGAAGCGAAACCGGCGCATCTCAACCATCTCATACGGGCAGAACGGCATAAATGCGTAGGAAAGCGCGATCAGAAGAACTGCGAATAAAAACCACCGTAGGAGGAAAGCAAGATGGACAAAAATACAGGAAGGCGCCCCCTCTGCTTCGGGCTATGTTGCCGGCAGGTGCAAGCCATACCTCTCCTTTCCCTTGTGCTGCTGCTCCTGGCGTTCGGGGCCGGATGCACCGGCTCCCCGGAGACGAACGCAACGGAAACCATCACACCCGCCCCGGTCCTCCACTACGAGCGGGGAGACATCTCGATCCCGATCAACGTCTCCGGGATTCCAGCGCGGGGATTCGACGCCAATGTTACGGAGGTTATCGAGATCCTCCTCGCCGACCCGCGGGCCGGGGTCCTGCTTGAGGGGGGGTGGAAGATAGCCTCGGTTCAGACGAGCTTTGAAGGGTTCTACTCGGTCGACCCGGCCAGGACGTATGTCGACGTAGAGTTCCGACGCGATGAACAGTCACCGTCGTTCTTCATCGAAGTGGACGAACAGGAGGGGCACACGGGAAGAGGATTCTGCAACGTCCCGTTCTGGAGAGGGGGACTGTATGCAGGCCCCCCCTATCCTGAGGACTACCATCAGAACTGGACGTCCACGAACCAGTTCTCCGGGTACTATGTCTTCGATCACCACCACAACGAGCGGGTGATGATGGCCTACAACGAAACGACGATCTTCTACCTCTACCCCTCGTACGGAACGGAATGGTTCGAAGCCATGAAGGGATCAGGCGAGTGAGGGGCTGCTGTTCTGGATGTGCGGTGCTCGAACTCCGGCCGCTCGTGGTCGCACCTGGCGGTGCTCAAGCTCCTGCCCCGCACCTGACGGTGCTCCAGCTTCGTTCCGTTGGAACGTCGCACCCTTCGACCAGTCGCCACTTTAATACCCCAAAGCGTGAACACTATATAGAATTTCCCGGCGAGCGTGCGGCCCGGCCCCGCCGGAACTGCGCCGAACAGGGATTTCCGGCCAGGTCCCGGGCTGCAGGAAGAATGGAGCGATTTACACAATGAGCGATATGGAACATTTCTGTTTTGATACGGCAAAGATCGATAAGATACAGGATCTGCGCGAACGCGGGGTGACGGTATACCCCTATACCTTCGACCGCAGGGATACCGTCACCGAGATCAAGGAACGGTTCTCTGCGATCGGCCACGAGAAGAGCGAGGAGGAGGTCAGCACCGCCGGCCGCGTCTACATCGTCCGCCAGCACGGCAAGACGATCTTTGCCGACATCGGGGACTCGGGAGGCAGGATCCAGCTCTACCTCCGGAAGAACGATCTCGGGGAGGAGCAGTTCGACCTCTTCAAGCAGTACGTCGACGCCGGGGACATCATCGGCGTCGTCGGCCACGTCTTCCGGACGAAGATGGGGGAGATCACCGTCTGGGTCGACCGATTCGAGCTCCTCACGAAATCGGTCTGCCCTCTCCCCGAGAAGTTTCACGGGCTCAAGAACGTCGAGACCCGCTACCGGCAACGCTACCTCGACCTGATCATGAACGAGGAGAGCCGCGAGACCTTCCGGACGCGGAGCAGGATCATATCACTCCTGCGTCAGTTCCTCTTCGAGCGGGGCTTCCTGGAGTTCGAGACGCCCACCCTGCAGCCGATCTACGGCGGCGCGAACGCCCGGCCGTTCACCACCCACCACAACGCCCTCGACCAGAAACTCTACCTCCGGATCGCGCCGGAACTCTACCTCAAGCGCCTGGTCGTCGGCGGGTTCGACAAAGTCTTTGAGATCGCGAAGAACTTCAGGAACGAGGATATCGACACCAACCACAACCCCGAGTTCTCGATGGTGGAGATCTACGAGGCCTACCGGGACTACAACGACATGATGGACCTCACCGAGGAGATCCTCGCGCACCTCGCGGAGCAGGTGCTCGGGACGACCGCCTGCTCGTTCGCCGGGCACGATCTCGACTTCTCCCGCCCCTGGCGCCGCCTCACGATGGAGGAGGCGGTGCGGGAGTACGCCGGGATCGATTTTGGAGCCATGAGCCTCGAGGAACTCCGCGCCTTCGGTCTTACACACTGCGTCGAGGGCTGCGAGAGCGCCACGACCCGGGGCGAGTACCTGGTCCTCTTCTTCGAGCACTTCGGCGAGAAGCACCTCATCCAGCCGACGTTCGTCTACGACTTCCCGATCGAGAACTCGCCGCTCGCAAAGAAGCACCGCTCAAAGGAAGGCCTGACGGAGCGGTTCGAACTCTTCATCGCCGGGATGGAGATGGCGAACGGCTTCTCGGAGTTAAACGACCCCCTCGACCAGAAGGCCCGTCTCGAACTCCAGGACGCAAAGCGCCGGAAGGGCGATCTTGAAGCGCAGATGATCGACTACGACTTCATCAACGCGCTCGGCTACGGGATGCCCCCGACGGGCGGCGTCGGCATCGGCATCGACCGCCTGGTGATGCTTCTCACCGGCAAGGACTCGATCAAGGAGGTGCTCCTCTTCCCGCAGATGAAGACCGCCGTCCCGGGCCCGAACGGATCGGAGCCGGAACAGGACGGCGGCGAGGAGTAAACCCGCCGCTCAACTATTGCCATGAACGGACAGAACAGGGCCGCCATCCGCCCCGGGATGACCGTGGATATCGTGCTCAAGCGCGACCAGCGGACCGGCAAGCGCACCCGGGGCGTCGTCGCCGAGATCCTGACGAACTCGTCCTTCCACCCCCACGGGATCAAGGTCCGGCTCCGGGACGGTCAGGTCGGGCGGGTGCAGGAGATCATCGGGTAAGGTCACCCGGCCTTCCTGAGGGTGAACCGGATGGCCGCCCCCTCCTCCGGCCGCCCTCTCACCCGGTCGTCCGCCCGGATCTCCCCGCCGTAGCGCGTAACAAGCATCCGGCAGATGTAGAGGCCGAGGCCTCCATTGCTTTTTCTGCCGCGCTCACCGTAGAATCGGGTGAACAGGCGTTGCTTCACCTCGTCGGGGATGCCCGGACCGTTGTCTTCGACCGAGACGAGTACCTCATCCCCGTGCTCTTCGACCCGGATGGTGACCTCGACCGCGGGCCCGCCGAACTTCACCGCGTTGCCGATGAGGTTCGTGAAGACCTCGGAGAGGAGGTCGTCGGCGAGCACCCGGGCGGCTGTCCCCGCATACGTGATCCGCACATCGGGGAAGTGCCTGATCTCCGCCCGAATAACGGGGTCGAGATCGACCGGGTCGAGAACGGCAGCCTCTTCACGGATCTGCCTGATGGTATTGACGTTTCGGATGATTTCGGTGCTTTTCGTGAGGCTCTTCTGCACTTTCTCGGTGTAATCCCGCTGTTCCCCCTCGAGTTCTTCCGTGAGCAGGGCCGTGTAGAGGCTGGCAGTGTTGATGGTGTTTCTGATATCGTGCGTCATGATATCCAGGTAAAGATTTGCCTTTCCGGTCGACTCCTGCAGTTCGGCCGTGCGCGCCTCGACCTGCTCCTCCAGGTTCTCACTGTACTCGCGGATCGTCTCCTCCGAATCCCGGAGGCGGCTTATGGCAGCTTTGAGGTTCGCAACCATCGTGTTGATGCTCCGCTCGAGTTTCACGACCTCGCGTGTTGCCGAGAGCCGGATGGTGTGGTCGAGGTTTCCCTGCGCGATAACGTCGACGTCGTCGATGATCTCCTCGAGGGGGCGCGTGAGGCGGCGCGCTACAAGGAAGATGACCGCGCTCGAGAGAACGATTGCGAGGATTGCAACGACAGCACGGTAGTAGAGCATCTGTTCGAGCTGACTTTGTATGAGAGCGGTATTGTAAGTCAGCTCAACGACGACGCTTGGGTCGGACGGGTAGTCCGGATCTTTCAGGTCGATGAAGAGGTACTGGATCCGCCTTCCGTGCTCGTCCTGCACCGCGTAATCCGTTCTGCCGGGGATGATCGTCCCGGTGATGAGAGCCTGTGTTCGGGCATCGGGGGGATCGCCGCCCGCCTCGACGGGATTTCCCAGGATATCGTAAACGCAGATCGAATCGAGGTACGGATTCAGGGCGACGAACTCCTGTGTGCTCTCCTGTGAGCGCAAACGGTTCCGCTCCTCCACGAACGCATCCGGCACGAGCCCGAGTTCGAGAAGGTAGCGGTGGTCCGGAGTGGGCATGTAGGCGTACTTCCGGACCTGCCCGGTTGCGGGCTCGTACACCACACGGTCGGGGGAAAAGTTGTCTCCAAGACGCATCCGGGTGATCTCGGCATAGAAGTCCGGGTTCTCCTTGAAGTCGATGCCCCGGTCAGGAAGGTAGGTGGTGTACTCGATGACTCCCGACGAGTTGATGACATAAAGATCCATATCTCCTCCAAGCTCGTCTTTGAGCGCCGGGAGGTTCATCTGCGACGGATCCCTTCCCGCCCGCTCATACTCCTCGAGAAAAAGCGAAAAGCCTCTCTGCAACCGCAGGTTGAGGGAATCGTCAAAGAGCTTGAGGCCGGTATCCACGTCAACGATCGATTCCCTGACGCTCTTTTCGGTGACGCTCTGGAGGGTGGCGAGGTCGGAGGTCATCCTATCTTCGGCCAGCACGTAGTCGTGGACCGCGAGGAGGGCGATGGCGGGGATGACGATGAGAAGGATGGCTACGACAAGAGCAGGCGTAAACGGCCAGCCTTCCGGAACAGGTGTGCGGTCGCTCTTCATAGGTCACGGTCATGCAGGGACGGGGCGCGCGTTCGACTGGCCGGCGGATGCACGCCGGCCGTATCGTCTGCACCGGATCGTGCTTGCTCCGCAGAACAGGGTTCTTCCATCTTGACGGTCACTAGTGGATGTCTCTCCACCTTAACCTTCGCGATCAGGATAGGTCCCGGGGGGGCAGGCAGGGGAGACGGCAGGGTGCGAGTGGCCGTCACTCCCCCGGTGCCTTCCGGAGCGTAAACCGGATGGCCGCGCCGCACTCCGGCCGACCCTCCACCCGGTCGTCCGCCCAGATCTTCCCGCCGTAGCGCGTAATGAGCATCCGGCAGATATAGAGGCCGAGACCGGCCCCCGCAAGCGCTCCTTCCCCCCTCCGGAAGCGGCGGAAGAGCGAGGCCTTCATCGCATCGGGGATGCCCGGCCCGGTGTCCTCGACCGAGACCAGCACCTCATCCCCGTGCTCTTCGACCCGGATGGTGACCTCGACCGCGGGCCCGCCGAACTTCACCGCGTTGCCGACGAGGTTCGCAAGGACCTCAGAGAGAAGGTTATCGGCGAGGACTGCGACCTCTCGCCCCTCGTACCGGATCCGGGTCGCGGGGTGGTTCGCCACCTGTGCGCGGATTACCCGGTCGAGGTCCACCTGTGCCAACGCTGCTCCGTCCTCCCGGGCCTCGCGGAGGGTGGCGACGCAGCCGATGATCTCCGAACTCTGCTCGAGCTGGGAGAGCATCTTTCTCGTCATCCCCTGCTGCTCCCCTTCGAGCGCATCGACGAGGAACCGGGTGTACCCGATAGCGATGGTGTTTGCGTTGTTGATGTCGTGGACCATGATGTCCAGGAAGAGCGTTGCCGCCCGGTTGGACTCCTCGAGATCGGCCGTCCGCTCCCGGACCAGATCCTGAAGCCGGGTGCTGTACTCCCGTGTTGCCTCCTCCGACTCCCGGAGGCGCCGGATGTTCCCTTTGAGGGAATCGATCATGGTGCCGACGCTCTCTTCGAGACGGGTAAACTCCGTTCCTGTAGATACCCGGATCCGGTGGTCGAGATCTCCCCGGGCGATCCGATTGACGTCGTCGGCGATCGCCCGTATCGGGCGGGTAATCTGCCACGAAACCGGGACCGCGATGCAGCAGGCGATGAGACCCGCAAAGACCGCGAGGAGAATGTGGCTAAGCCGCATCTCCGCGAGCCGGGCGTCGAGGAGAGCGGTACTGTAGGTCAGCTCGACGATCCTGCTCGTATCCGAGGGGGAACCGGGATCGGAGAGGTCGACAAGGATGTACCGGGTAAACAGTCCTGCATCCGGGTTCACCATCGTCCGATCCTGCTTCTCTTCAAAGACTCCCCGGGCAACGGAATTGATGGTGGCGGGATCGGTCGGGCTCTCCGACTCGGTCGCGTTGATGAGCCTCCCGTAACAGTCAAAGATCCGGATGCTCTCGAGCGACGGGTTCAACCGCATCAGGTCCTCTTTAAGGGTGTGGTACTTCGGATCGAACCGACCGGTCTCGACCGTAGTGCAGATGAGCCCGAGCTCGAAGAGGTAGCGATGATCGGGGGACGGCATGTAAGCATACTTCCGCAACTGCCCGCTCGCCGGCTCAGCCAGGACCCGGTCCGCCGTGAACGCACCGCCGGACCGGATCTCCGTGATCCGGTCGTAGAAATAGGGGATCTCTCTGAAATCAAGGCCGAGATCCGGGGGATAGGTGGTGTACTCGATGACGCCGCTCTCGTTGATGATGTAGATATCCATCTCTCCGCCGAGTTCCTTTTTGATGCGGGAGAGGTCCATCATCTCCGGGTTCCTTCCCGCCCGCTCGTACTCAGCAAAGACCGGGCCGAACCCCTCCCGCATCTGGCGGTCCAGCGTACTGTCGAAGAGTTTCAGGCCCGCGTCCACGAGATGTATCGACTGAACGACACTCTTTTCTGTCTGCTCCCGGAGCAGGTCTTCCTCGGTGATCAGAGCCTCCTCGACCTGCCGGTAATCCATGACCGAGATCAGCCCGATCACCGGGAGCGTTATCAGGAGCATGATGAGCACCAGATGCGTGCTGAAACGGAGAGGTTTCCTGCCGCTACCGTCCGTCGCCGTCATGGGCTGCCTCCCTCCCTGGCTTTCTGGAGCGTAAACCGGATGGCCGTGCCGCACTCCGGCCGCCCCTTCACCCGGTCGTCCGCCCGGATCTTCCCGCCGTAGCGCTCGATGAGCATCCGGCAGATGTAGAGCCCGAGCCCGGTCCCGGCGCCCCTGCCGGTCCCGCGGGCAAGTCGCTCGAAGAGACGGGGTTTGAGAATGTCCGGGATCCCCGGCCCGGTATCTTCGACCGATACCAGGACCTCGTCGCCGTGCTCCTCCACCCGGATGGTGACCGCGACAGCCGGTCCGCCGAACTTCGCCGCGTTCCCGAGCAGATTTGCAAAGACCTCGGAGAGGAGATCGTCGGCGAGCACGCTGACCGTGGTGCCGGCGTAGGCAATCCCGCTGATGGAAGAACGCTCTATCTCGCGCCTTACGAGAGGATCAAGATCGACCGGTTCAGGATGCCGTACGCCTCCCTGAATTTGCTGGATGGTGTTGACGTTCCGGACGATCTCCATGCTCTTTGCGAGTCCCATCTTCGCCTTCCGGATCAGTTCAGCCTCAGGCTCTCCCTCGAGGTCGGCGAGGAGGAGGTCCGCGTAGAGGTTTGCGACGTTGTTGGCGTTGTTGATGTCGTGCCCCATGATGTCCAGGTAGAGTGTCGCCATCCGGTTGGACGCCTCAAGGTCGGCTGTCCGCTCCCGGACCTGATCTTCGAGAGTATGGCTGTATCGGACGAGTTCCTCCTCCGACTCCCTGAGCCTCTGCATGGTCTCCTTTAAGGATGCGACCACTCGCCGTACGCTCTCCCCGAGATGCACGAACTCCTCGTCACCGCCCACCCGTATTGGGTGAGCGAGGTCCCCGCGGGCGACGGCGTCGACGTCCTCGACGAGGGTGCGTATCGGCCGTGTCAGGTGATGCGCGGCGAGGGCCGAGAGACAACCGATGCAGAGAAACGCGATGAGCAGGACACTCGTATGGTGGCTGAGTATTCCGGCGAGCTTTGTCTCTGTGGCCTTCGTGTTGTAGGTCAGTTCAACGACCATGCTCATATCCGATGCGTAATTGCCGTCCGTCATATCGATGAAGAGGTACCGGGTCAGTTCGCCTGCAGTGGTGTTCTCCATGTCAAGCGTGGTCCTCTCCTGGTAAGCCTGCCGGACCATGGCCAGCCGGCGATCGTCGTCGGGATGCTCCTCGCCGGTGATCCGGGTGCCCAGGCAGTTGAAGATCCGGATCTCCGTGACGTCCGGGTTCAGGTCCACCAGTTCCCGGACCATATCACGGTACTTCAGATCCGCGCGGTACCGCTGAAACTCAGACTCCACCAGGCCGAGCTCGAAGAGGTAGCGGTGGTCGGGAGAGGGTAGATACGCAAATTTCCGGAGGTCGCCGGTGGAGATCTCTGCGACGACCCTGTCGGCCGAGAAGAAGTTACCGAGCCGGATCTCCGTAATTCGGTCGTAAAATGAAGGGATCTCCTTAAAGTCGTATCCCAGATCGGGGGGATAGGTGGTATACTCGATGATGCCGCTCTCGTTGATGATGTACAGGTCCATCCTGCCCCCGAGCTCCCCTTTGACACGGAAGAGGTCCATCTCCGACGGGTCCCTGCCCACCCGTTCGTACTCTGCGATAAACGGGCCGAAACCTTCCTGCATCTCGTGGTTTAAGGTGTTGTCGAAGAGTTTCAACCCGGTGTCCACCAGATTCATCGAGAGGGCGATTCCGGACTCGGTCTGGCCCCGGGATTCGATGGCATTCTCCTCCAGTTCCTGCCTGACCGCCGCAGAATCGATGAACGAGAGCAGGCAGACGACAGGGGCCATCGTGAGCAGGATAGCGGCCAGAAGATAGAGCATGAGCGGGAACGACGGCCTTACAACCTTCTTCACCGTCATTCGGGTATCCTCTCCGCTCTTCATGCATCACCTTCCCGGGATGGAATGGTTCCTCAATGAGGGATATATTTGTAGCTATATAGTATGAACGATTTTGACGCGAACATATACATTTGAGCAATTCATTTCGCCTGGATGCACCGTAGAAGGCATCAAAACATCCTTTCAGAAAACTTGCGTTGAAGGAAAGGATCTTCGCGACTGGCGCTCGCTTGCGAGCGGCAGGAGCGGGAGCACCGGAGGTGCGACTCGCGGCCGTGGACACAGGACAAAAAAGAGAATGCCGGGACCGGATGGCGGCCCCGGGTTGTATCGTGGGACGGTACGGTGATCTTACATCGGGGGCATGCCCATGCCGCCGCCCATGCCGCCGCCCATGGCAGCCATCTCCTCAGGAGAGGGGCCGGCGGACTTGGACGAGGCGATGACGTCGTCGATCCGGAGGATCATGACGGCTGCCTCGGCGGCGCTTGCGATTGCCTGGGTCTTCACCCGCAGGGGCTCGACGACGCCGGTCTTGAGCATATCGCCCGATACGGCGTTGAAGACGTCAAGGCCCATGTACTTTGCGTTCTTGCCGCCCTTCTCGTGGGAGGCGCGGAGAGCGACGAGCATGTCGATCGGGTCGAGGCCTGCGTTCTCGGCAAGGGTCCTCGGGATGATCTCAAGCGCGTTTGCAAACGCCTCGATGGCGAGCTGGGCACGTCCGCCGACACTTGCGGCGTATTCGCGGAGCCGGAGCGAGAGCTCGATCTCCGGCGCACCGCCGCCGGCGACGAACTTCCTGTCCTCGACGGCAACGCTGACGACCCGGAGCGCGTCCTCGATTGCACGGTCGAGTTCGTCGACGACATGCTCGGTGCCGCCGCGGATGATGATCGAGACCGCCTTCGGGTTCTCGCACTCGGTGACGAAGATCATCTCTTCGCCGGAGACCTTCTTCTCCTCGACGCTGCCGGCCTTGCCGAGTTCCTCGGGGGCGATGGCGTCGATGGAGCTGACGATTGCCGCACCGGTGGCGCGGGCGAGTTTCTCCATGTCGCTCTTCTTGACGCGCCGCACGGAGAAGATGCCGGCCTTGGCGAGATAGTGCTGGGCGATGTCGTCGATGCCTTTCTGGCAGAAGAGGACGTTCGCGCCGCTTGCGACGATCTTGTCGACGATGCCCTTGATCATCCGCTCCTCCTCATCGAGGAACATCTGGAGCTGGTCGGGGCTCGTGATGCTGATCTCGGCGTCGACCTCGGTCTTCTTGAACTCGACGGCGGCGTTCAGGAGCAGGATCTTTGCATCCTTGACGTGGCGGGGCATTGCCGGGTGCACGCGCTCCTTGTCGATGATCATGCCTTCGACGATCTCGGAGTCCTCGATGGACCCGCCGACCTTCTTCTCGACCTTCACGAACTCGGTGTCGACGCCGCCGTCGGCATCGGCGACCATCGTGATCGCCTTGACGACGAGCTCGGTGAGTTTCTCCTTTGCGGCCTCGGCGCCCTTGCCGGTCATGGCGGTGTCGGCAAGCTTCTGGAGCATCGCAATGTCGTCGGGCTTGACGTCGATGGCGATCTCGTCAAGGATGTCCTGTGCCCTGTCGGCGGCCATGCGGTAGCCGTGGGCGATGACCGTGGGGTGCACATCCTGGTCGAGGAGGTCCTCCGCACGCTTCAGGAGTTCGCCTGCGATCACCACTGCGGTCGTGGTGCCGTCCCCGACCTCGTCGTCCTGGGTCTTGGCGATCTCGACCATCATCTTCGCAGCCGGGTGTTCGATGTCCATCTCTTTCAAGATGGTCACGCCGTCGTTCGTGATGACGACGTCGCCGATGGTGTCGACGAGCATCTTGTCCATGCCCTTGGGCCCGAGCGTCGTCCTTACAGCGCTTGCGACGGCCTTTGCGGCAGCGATGTTGCCCGACTGTGCGTCACGACCACGGGTACGCTGGCTACCCTCTTTCAGAATAAAGATTGGTTGTCCTCCAAGACTTGACATAGGTATCACCGTTGTTAAGCGATAGAAAGGTAGGTTTGTAGTTCTATATAAAATTATTCACTCATTTATCATATCTATGAGTTCCGAGCCGTCTTCGAGAGTGTGGAGATGCTCTTCGCCGATAAGGAGGGTTTTGCCGATTTTTTTCTGCTTTTTGTAATCCGTGACGATGCACATGGCAAACGTCTTCGTGATCTGGGATATGTTGCCGATGAGCGAAGCGCGCTTTACGACCTTCTGGGAGGTCCCATACGCCGTCAGGATTGTGTGCCGGTCGAACAGCGCCAGCGCCTGGAACGGGGCCTGCCGCATCGCGTGGATCTCCATCCCCATGCGTTCGAGATTGACGAGGATGTCGCCGGTCGTGGATTCCGGGGGCTTCTCGGGCTCCGGGGAGCGGTAGCCGACGAGCTCGATCGTCTCGACGAGCGGGGCGTTGAAGAGCTCCTCCAGCCTGATGGCAACATCGAGCGTGGTGCCCATCCCGCTCTCGTACTTGCTGATGGTCCGGCGGGAGACCCCGAGGTGCGACGCGAGGTCCCCGAGCGACATCCGGGAGCGCTCCCGCACCTCCCGCAGAAGATCGCCGTTGATCTTTACGTAAAGGCCGCCGGGGGAGGCGTAGACCATCGGCGAGAGCCCTTCCACGAAGTAGTCGTAAAGCGTCTCGGGGCTGAGGGCGAAGAGTCCGTAACGGATGTAGACGACGCCGCGCTCGAGATCCGTATCACGGGCCCGCTCTCCGACGATGAGGGGCGTCGCTCCCAGGTATCGGGCGATCAGGTTGAGGTCCCAGGCGATGTCGGCACTCACGCTGTCGATGTGCGAGGCGACTTTGATGATGACGAGGCTGTCGCCTTTCTTCGCGATGAGGTCGAAACTCCGCGGACGGATGTTGCACCGCTCCGAGACGTCGAACTCGCCAAGGAGCATGATGCTGATGACCATCTGGGGAAGGCGATCCTGCGACATAACCCGTAAGAATCGATATAGCCGGAGAATAATATAAACTATGGGGTATGTGGATCGGTATCGACGACACGGACTCTCCCGGCGGGATGTGCACCACGTACATCGGGGCGGTTCTGGTGCGGCGGCTCGCGCAGACGGGGTTCCGCGTCGTCGACGCCCGCCTGGTCAGGCTGAACCCGAACGTCATCCACAAGACCCGGGGGAACGCGGCGATCGCCATCGAGGCCGAGGGGGATACGGAGACGGCCTTCGCGCTCGCCACCGCGTGCGTCGAAGAACTCGCGGAGTTCGACGACCCGGGGACCAACCCGGGGGTGGTGGTGGCGAGCGCCCGCCCGCCGCCGGACTTCTACTACGCGGCGCTCCGGGACTACTGCACCGTGGACGAAGCCGTCGGGGCGCTCGAGGCGGCCGGAGCCCGCTATAGGGGTTACAAGAACCGGCGCGGCCTCATCGGCGCAACAGCCGCGATCGCAAGCGATCTCCCCGACCGGACCTACGAACTGCTCGCCTACCGGAAGCGCCCGGTGTGGGGGACTCCCCGGCAGGTGGATGCGGTGAGCCTCTTTTTCGCCGAGGAGAAGACCTACCCCCATACCTGGGACACGGTGGACCGGGAGAACGGCGTGGTGGTCGGGGTGCCCCACACCCCCGACCCGGTCCTCTTCGGTATCAGGGGGGAGAGCCCGGCATGGGTCCGGGAGGCGCGATCGTATATCCGCTCCGAGGAGCCGGCCTGCGAACAGATCTATACCACCAACCAGGGGACGGATGCGCACCTGGTCGCAGGATCGATCGGCGCCCTCCGGGAAGGGAGGTCGTACCTGGTGCGGGGCACGGTCGCGGAGATCGCGGCCACCGGGCCCGGCGGGCACGTCTCGTTTCTCCTCAGAGATTGCGGTGTCGATCTCCGCTGTATGGCCTACGAGCCGACCAAGGGGTTCCGGGACGTCGTGAGGGCGCTCGTCCCGGGCGACGTGGTGGCCGTGGCCGGGAGTTACAAGGGCGGAAGCCTGAACCTCGAGAAACTCGGGGTCGCCCGCCTCGCCGACGCGGTCCGCATCCGCCCGCCGGTCTGCCCGGCCTGCGGAAGACGGATGACGAGTGCGGGAACAGGAAAAGGCTACAAGTGCAGGGTCTGTAGCGAGCGCAGCCGGGAGCCGGAGATCGAGCGGATCGAGCGGCAGCTCGAGCCCGGGTGGTACGAGGTGCCCCCCACTGCCCGCCGCCACCTTGCGCGCCCGCTGGTGCGCGGCGTCCCTCTGTGGGAAGAGACCGTGCTTCAATCCGGCCCGGAGTGCGACCCACCTCCCATCGCGTCAATTAAATGAGGTTTACAAAAAAAGATTTATAACGTTTGTGCGTTAACTTATCCCTTGGTGATCCCGTGCCGACTATCTGCGGCGAAAGTATGCGTGCCCCGACCGGTCCGTCCGCGACGGTGCCACCCCTGGCGGACGGGGTTTTACGGCAGGCTGTACGAATTCGCGGCCGAGTATGCACGGAACGAAGACGAATGTAGCCTTCTGGAGGCCTTTCCGTTTCCGGCCCGAAAGTCCGCTCTCTAGAGAGATGGTCCGGATATACCGGACTCCGACACGGCGGGACGAGTGGGATCATCCCGTGTCGCACAACCAGTCATCCCCTGTCTGGCAGCGGGGGTCCGACCGCCGGGCCCCCGCAACATTATGACGTTTTTGGCAGGACATCTTCTTTCACTCGACGGGAAGTGCCCGTCGGCCTCGCGAAAAGACGATCCATTATCGTGCATGAATGCCAATACCTCGTGCAGAAGCTGGTGTAACAGTATCATGACCTTCAAGTACGGGGAAGCGGTTCAACAGGCACGGGTGCGGCCGGGGATGACGGTCGGCGAACTCGTCGACGAACTCGGGAAAGCCGGAGCCTACAACGGGGGGTCGCTGTGGCAGGCGGTCAACATCTACGAACGGATGCTCCGCGACGAAAAAGCGCTGAAGTTCTTCGGCCTCTCGGGCGCGATGGTGCCCGGCGGGATGGGGGGGATCGTCGCCGACCTCATCAAGAGGGGGCACATCGACGTGCTCGTCTCGACGGGAGCGAACCTCACCCACGACGTCATCGAGGCGATCGGCTGCCACCACTATCACGGGGCATCCGACGTCTCCGATGCCGAACTATGCGAGGAGGGAGTCAACCGGATCTACGACATCTTCCTCCCGAACGAGGCCTTCATCCGGTTCGAGGAGTTCCTGCAGGACGTCTACTCATCACTCCCCGAAGACTCGACGGTCTCGATCTCCGAGCTCCTCAACCGGATCGGAAGCCGGCTTGAATCCGGGATCCTTTCGGCGGCGGCAAAGGCCGGGGTGCCGGTCTACTGCCCGGCCATCCAGGACTCGATGATCGGGCTGCAGTACTGGCTCTTCTCCCAGACGCACCGGGTCACGGTCAGCGCGTTCGCCGATATGCCCGGGCTCCTCGACCGGTGCTTTGAGGCCGAACGGGCCGGGGCGATCCTGGTCGGCGGCGGCGTCCCGAAGAACTACATCCTGCAGAGCAAACTGATGACCGAGAGCGGGTTTGATTACGCGGTGCAGCTCACCGGCGACCGGCCGGACCTCGGCGGCCTCTCGGGGGCGACGCTCGACGAAGCCCGGTCGTGGGGCAAGCTCACCGGGGAGGCCACCGCCGTAACGGTCTACGGCGACGCGACCATCAACCTGCCGCTCCTCGTTGCGGCAACCCTCGAGAGGCTGGAAGGATGACCGAACTCATCCTCTCTCTCGACGTGCTCGACCGGAAACGGGCGGTGAGCATCGCGGAGTCCTGTGCGCCCTATATCGACGCGATCAAGATCGGCTATCCCCTCGTCCTCTCGACAGGGCTCTCGATCGTCAGCGACCTCGCCGATCTCGCCCTCCCGCTCATCGCCGACTTCAAGGTCGCGGATATCCCGAACACCAACCGCCTCATCTGCGAGGCGGTCTTTGCCGCCGGGTTCGACGCCGTGATCGCCCACGGGTTCGTGGGAGCCGACGCCGCGAGAACCTGCGTCGAGGTGGCGCACAGGCATAGCGGGGCGGCGTACATCGTCGCCGAGATGAGCCATCCCGGGGCGACCGAGTTCTTCCACGGCGGTGTGGCCGAAAGCATTGCGGAACTTGCCGTCACCTGCCGGGCCGACGGCATCATCGCTCCGGCCACCCGTCCGGAGCGGATCAGCCGGCTCCGGGAGATCGTCGGGAACAGGGCGATCTACTCGCCGGGCGTCGGGGCACAGGGGGGCGATCTCGATACGGTGGCCCGGCTGGTCGATGGGGTCATCGTGGGAAGAAGCATCTACGAGGCCGGGGACCCCGCGGCCGAAGCCGAACGCTTCTCGCGCATCCGCCGGTGATGAGTTCTCCGTTCCGATCCTCCCGGGGAGATGACGAACCCTATGAGTGTTCTGAGGCGGATGCGGCTCATCCCGCATCTAAAGGGATATATATTCTCCTGCAGATACTGGTATCATGAACTGGAGTCCCGAACAGCAGAAACTGGCGGAAAAGTACCATAGCCTCGCTGAAATCCCCGTAGACGAGCGGCGGTATAAGTGCCACACCTGCCACTTCGTCGTGGACGAGACCCCCTGCCCCCACTGCGGTGAAGTGTCGCTTGAGATCATGTGCCCGCTCGACCACTGCGACTGCCACCACTCGATCGTCGAGAGCATCGAGTACTGCCCGCTCTGCGGCCACGCTGTCTGCCCGGAGTGCGGGAGCCACGACGTCGTCCAGATCAGCAGGGTTACCGGGTACCTCCAGGACGTTGCGGGCTGGAACGCGGGCAAACAGCAGGAACTCAAAGACCGGGTCCGCTATTCCGTCATATGAGATATTTTGTCAGGGACGATACTCTTTTCCTTCGCGGCCGGTTCAGGGCAGCGAGCACCGGCGTCAACGGTGGTATCGCCGATGTCACGACGGTCTTAAACCACACGGTGCCGCATGACTTCGAGGACAATCCGCCGCGCCACCTCGAACTTCTCACCGCCCGGCACGGCCTTTTCGAGGATTATTTCGGGCTCATGACGGCGGTCAATATGCGCCACCTCTGCGTGCTCCAGTACGACTTCGTCACGGTCTTCATCACCGCCGGGGTGACCAACCCGACAGCGTCCCCCACCGCTCCGCACACCATCAATATCATCGTCTACAGCAGGGAGGGGATGGTTGATTCGGCGCTTCTCGAGACGATCGTCACCGCGACGGGGGCGAAGGCCCAGGCGCTCCACAACCTCGGTTACGACTTCCCGGGGACCACGACGGACGCGGTCGCCGTCGCCTGCGAGCGCGACGCTCCCCCTTCGCACCTTCGGTGCTCGAACTCCGTCCCTTCAGGACATCGTTGGCTACACACCTACGCCGGAACCCTGACCGGGATCGGCAGCAGGGTCCATGCAGCCGTCCTCTACGGCCTCCCGGAAGCCCTTGCACGGCAGCAGGGCAGGGTCGTGCGGAGTGAGCCGTCGTTCTTCATATACAGCCGCTACGGCGGGGAGCACTGGGTGGAATGGCAGAAGGAGAACTGCCCCTACTACCCCTGCCACTTCCCGGGGCAGCGCTGCGATTACTGCTACTGCCCCTGTTATCCCTGTGCCGACGAAGAACTCGGTGAATGGGTCGAAAGTTCGAGCGGCGGCAGGATCTGGGGGTGCGCCGGCTGTACGCTCCTGCACGTCCCGGAGATTGCAGACTACATGAAAAGAAATCCGGAGGCCGCTCTCGCCGAGCTCAAGCGCCTCCGGGAACGGTTATAATCGCGTCTTAAGCCTCGGCAACGCCGAGAGCGGAGAGCATCTCTTCGAGAGGGATGCCGTGCGCCTGGGCGGCTTCCCGGATCGTCTCGTTGTTTGCGATGGCGCAGCCGAGGCAACCCATTCCGAACCGGAAGAGTACCTGTGCCGATTCGGGTTTCTCCCGAAGGAGATCCGCTATTGTACTGTCCGCAGTTAATGCCATGCAGCTGATGTTGTCCTTGCCCCTATTTATACATTCAAGTGCCCGGCGCGGTGTTCTGTGATTTGCCCGCAGATGCAGGCAACCCCGCCGCGCCCGTAGACCCCATCTTCCCAATCGGCGGGAGGCATGGAGATCGCCCTGAGATGAAGATCGGCGCCGTGGCCGCGCTCCTTACCAGAAAGGCTGCGTCACGGGGTGTCCAGGGCAGGTTCCGGACTTACTTTCACCCCGCGGGCCGAGTCTTAATACCCTGATGAGATGAAGTACAGACTGGAGATGTAAGTATGAACCTAACAGAGGTAACAGAGAGAATCTCCCGGAAACTTGAAGCAAAAGGCGCACAGCCCGATCGGCAGAAGATCGAATCACGCCTCCGCCGTCTCGCCGAGGAGTTCGGCGTCAACATCGACGAGGCCGAACGAACCGTGACGGCCGATCTCGCCCGTGAGTATAACGTCACCGGTGTCGGAAACACCTCCACCGAGCTCCGACCGATAAGCGAGATCGTTCCCGGCGAGTGGGTGACAATCGAGGGGAAGATCGTTGCCCTGACCCCGCCCGTCTCACCCTCGATCGCACAGACCGGGATCATCGCCGATTCGAGCGGCGCCATGCGTTTTGTCGCCTGGGCCCGGGCGAACGCCCCCGCGATGGAGTACGGCCACTGGTACCGTATCGAGTCCGCGGTCGTCGACGAGTACAAAGGTGCACCGAACCTGAAGATCCATTCGGGCACCACCATCTCGCAGATGGAGAAGGATGCTCCGCTCCTCCCCTCGATCACACCTATCGCCGAGCTGAAGCCCGGTGTCGGAAGCGTGCGGGCCAAGTTCATCCAGGAATGGGAGGCCTCCCACGACCGGATGCTCCAGACGGGGCTCCTCGGCGACGAGACCGGCACCATCAAGTTCGTCATCTGGAAGGAAGACGGAGCCGGCTCCTCCGGAACCGGCCCGGCGGCTCCAAAGGAGCCGCTCGGGAAAGATAAACTGGAACTTGACGCCGTCTACAACATCTTCTACGCCACCGTCGATGAGTACAACGGCAGGTTCTCCCTCGCCCTGAACACCGCGATGTACATCACCGACGAGGGCGACATCGAGGTCGGGCGAACCGAGACCGAGATCCGGGGGGCTCTCGTCCACGTCGCTCCCGGCTCGGGCCTGATCAAGCGCTGCCCCGTCGAGGGCTGCAACCGGACGCTCTCCCGGCAGAACTACTGCCCGGTGCACGAGATCCAGCCAGAGTTCCGCTACGACCTCCGCCTGAAGGGGGTTCTCGACGACGGTATACGCGCAAGAAACGTCCTGATGCAGCGCGAGGTCGTCGAGGCCCTCACCGGGATCACCCTTGAGGAGGCCGTTTCCATCGCCGAGACGAACCCGCTCGGTATGGACGAGATCTTCTACCGCATCAGGAACACGGTGCTCGGGCGCTACTATACCTGCAGCGGGAGCGAGTTCGGCGGCAGGCTGCTCGTCAACTCCTGCACCCCGGTCGCGTTTGAGCCCGCGGAACTGGCCAGCCTGCTGAACCGCGCCGGAGGTGAGCCAGCATGAAGCCCCAGAGCGCATTCGAGCGCGAACCGGCACGGAGGGTCTTCGCATCCGAGCTCCGCGAGACCCGCCACCAGTTCAAGGAGGGCGAGGACGAGAAGAGCCCGACCTACGTCCTCCTCCCGAGCGGGATCCGGAGCAACCGGATCTTCATCGTCGGGACCCTCACCGAGAAGCAGCGGCAGGGCGACCAGAACATCTTCTACCGCGGAAGGGTGGTCGACCCGACGGGCACCTTCTTCATCATGGCGGGCTCCTACCAGCCCGAGGCGATGCAACAGCTTGCCCGGATCGAGCCGCCGGCGTTCGTCGCCGTCGTCGGCAAGCCGAACCTCTACACGACCCCGGACGGGAACTGCCTGGTCTCGGTCCGCGTGGAGTCGATCGTGGTCGTGGACCGCGAGACCCGCGACCTCTGGGTGCTCGACACCGCCCGCGAGACCCTTGATAGGCTCGACGCCTTCGGGACGACCGATGATTCCCGGAAGGCCCAGGAGGAGTACGGGACGCGGCCGGAACTTTACCGGAAGATCGTCTACGATGCTCTTTCCCAGGTGCAGTTGTAGAGGTTTTACCTCCGAACCTCCTTTTTTTTGACGGAACCGTCACTCATCCCTTACGGATAGATGCCTCCCCAGGCACCGCCGTTCTTCGCCCCCGGTACTTCGCTTCGGTATCTGCAATCTAGCAATGCAGCCTCACCTGGTGGCTGGAGCGGGATCAGCAACACCCGGAGAGTGGACTTCGCGGCTTCGCGGAGAGCGCATGAGGCTTCTGTGTTTTCCCTACGATAACCTCACGCGAAGACGTGAGAGAACGTGAAGGGAAGCCGATGGGTTGACCTACCAGAGGGTGGTCTCAACCAATTTAGCGAAATACTGACCCCGTGCAACACCTCTTCTCGACTGGCAAAAAAGGATTTTTCGTGTAAAACCAATGTGAAGGTTCCGATATGTAAAGGAAATGGACAGAAAAGATATATGATAAAACGTCCCAGCGTTAGCATGGCGATGCCCGATCGGTGTTGCCGGAGGTCCGCCTGCTCATCTCCGTGGTCGGGCGGACCCCCCCTGTGCCCGAAGGCATTACGTTGGTTACCTCCCATCGGACTTAATGATATGCCCCATCAATGTTCAACGGAGGTCGCTGGCTCCCGTTGCACGACCGGGATCATTGATGCGGTTCCGATGCGAGGAACACGGGCCAAACAACCAGGAGGCATCTTCACCATGAACCGAAGAAAAACAATCACCTTCATCGCGGTCTTCGGAATCCTCTCCTCCATCTGGGCTCTCTCGTATCTCGTAAACGTCTGGGAGAAGGGGGCAAAGAGGGGTTCAGGTCGTCTTCATGACGAGCGTGGTGCTGGGCATGATATCGATCTTTGCCATCGCCCGGATCGAGTTGTGGATACCGGAGAACTGCAAAGACCAGGAGTAGCCGGCACGAGGGATCCTCCAAAAGGTTGGGCGAAGCCCGGGAGGGTTACTCCGTCTGTTTCTCCCCCGGCATTCCCTCGCCGGGCTCCTGCCGGGCGCCCTTCCACTCCCCCTTCAGTTCGGGGTAGTCCGCGAGGATCTTGCTGATCGTGCTCCTGCTGACGTCGAACATCCGACAGATCTGGCTGATGCTCGTCCCGGCCTGCCGTATCGTGAGGAGGGCCTCGACCTGACCCTCGTTGAGCGCTTTCGGCCTCCCGATGGGCCGCCCGTCCTCTTTCTTCGTCTTCTTCGAGACAGGGGGGGCAGTCTTCCTGGCGCTCTCCCGGTACTGCTCCATATACGCGACGAAGTTGCCGATAGCCTCTCTCCTCTGATCAGGGTCGTCCCGGAACCCGAAGAAGTCGTTATTCACGCAGTAAACCGTATATTTATCGTTCAGCATTTTGAGGGCTGCAAGCCCGGCATCCATATCCCTGGCAAGCCCGGCGAGATCATGGATGACGATGTCGGGGCAGTTATTGGCGGCACAGTAATCCAGCATCTCCATAAAGCCCTTCCGCTTCTCCGGAGGTGTTGCATTTGCCCGGTGGTCATGGAAGATTTCGACAATCTGAAACCGGTATTTACAATAGTTCTCGACTTCACTCTTCTGTGCTGCGAAATCCCCCTTCTTTCTCGTATTCAAGTATGCCACGGCATCTTTTTTCATCCGTCTATGGTGCCGTACAATCGTATATATTGTTTTTGAAAACGCATGAGCAACGCCATTCTGCGGCACTCCGGGAAGTCCCGTGTATATTCTTGCGCTCCACCGGCGATGTGCAAAAAGGCCGTCCTGCGATATTTCGGGAGGCGATTCTGTGGGGTTAAAAAAGGTAGGTATTACTCTCTCGATCTCCGGGACTCCCACCGGTCCAGAACATCTTTCCCCTCGATGAAGACGAGCCCGTGCTTCCTCGCATACTCCATCGCGTCTTCTTTCTGGAGGGCAAGCCCCGTCTCGTCGTCCAGCATCTCGCAGATCGTGACCGCGGGGGTGATGTCGGCCATGGTCGCAAGCGCGATCGAGAGTTCGGTCTGCCCCCGCCGCTCGTCGAGCAGCCGGTCGGCAGCCCGGAGGAGCGCCATATGGCCGGGCGTCCGGAAATGTGCGGCGAAGTCGTGGCCGCCGCCGTTGAGCGATCGCTTCACCTCCTCCGCTACGGCCGTGACCGTCAGGGCGCGGTCCCGGTCCGTGACCCCGGTATAGGTCTCCCGGTGGTTCACCCAGAGCGAGAACGACGAATGGTTCTTCGGGTCGTAAGGCACTTCACCGTCCTTCTCGACGAGGCTGCAGGCACGCAGGACGTCGTGCGCAAACGGCAGGCCGAGCCGTTTTGCGGCTTCCGGGTGAACTGCCGTGCAGATCAGCCCGCCCCCGTCTTTACGCATCTGCCGGATGTGGGCGGGCGTGACCGCATCCGAGCGGATGGCGAAATCCGTCTCGCGCTCCCGGTTGTCAAAGTCGTATAGCAGGACGAATTCGCCCCTTGCGAGGGCCCGTATGGCTGCATCAATCATGGGTAATCTCCACCTCGATCGTATCGTTATCGTTCAGGTTCAGGGCTTTGCGGAGTTCGCACCCGGCGATGACCTCGACGATATCCTCCGGGTAATGGGTGCGGGAGGGCACGACTATAGCGCATTCGTGGCCCCTGATCCTGCAGGGGAGCACCCTGGCGCCGCCGAACGTACGTTCATCCGCGGTAAACCCGGGAATATCGATCCACCCGGCATGGTCGAGCTGTTTGCGGACCTCGATGCTCGCCGCATCGAGCCTGATGTTCAGGGTCCCGGGAAAGGGTTCGAACCCGAGGCACGCGCCGAACTGCTCCTTGTAGTGGGGGATGCTCATGTAGTAGCGCCCTTCTCCGAGTCCGCTGATGACGATCCCGGCCAGGGTGTACTGCCTGCGTTCAGGGTTGAATATCCGAACGTAGTCCGCATACTCACGCTTCAGTGCCTGCTCGCCCTCCCGGGTGACAGCGACGTACTGGCCTTCGGGCTTCATCGACCGTACGACGAACTGCTGCCGCTCAAGCGCGATCAGCCGCCGTGAGGCGGTCTGCGGGCTGATGCCCAGAACGTTTCCGAGCGACTGCGATGAGAGCCAGATCGGACCCCGGCACCCGCCGAGCAGGGCGATCGTCTTCAAGGACTGCAGGTCTTCCGCTTCAACCATTATACCATAATTGAGATGCATACTATATACGGGTTGCGCAACGATCTCCGACAGGGGACTTCGTGAAATGTCGAAGTAGTATACGCTAATTTTTTAAGTCAGAGTGGTAACAGTACCTGCATGAAATCCGGAGTGCGGCATCAGCTTGCCGAAAAAATGGCAGGAGAAATCACACTCTCGGACTCACCGGGACAGGCCCTCAAGAAGTGGCGGCAGAGTTTCAACATCCCCCAGGGGCTGCTCGCCGAGCGTCTCGAGGTCTCTCCCTCAGTTATCAGCGATTACGAAAGCGGACGACGAAAAAGTCCAGGCACCGCCATCGTCGGCAAGATCGTTGATACGATCCTCTCGATCGACGAGGACAACGGCGGTCAGTTCATCAACAAATTTGCAAAAATCCTGTACAGTGAGTTCGACGAAGACGTCATCTACGACATCCACGAGTATGCATCCCCCGTGGGCCTGTCGGATTTCGCAGCGGCCATCGACGCCGTCACGCTTTGCGGCCCGACGGACCAGGCCATTTACGGGTATACGGTGATCAACAGCCTCAATGCGATCCTCCAGCTCTCTTCGAGCGAGTTCAATCGCATCTATGGCTGGAGCACGGAGCGTGCTCTCATCTTCACCGAAGTCTCGACCGGGAAATCCCCCATGGTGGCGATCCGGGTCACGCCGTTCAAGCCCCGTTGCGTGGTTCTGCAGGGCATCAGCCCGGAGCAGGTGCACCCGCTGATCCCGGGCCTTGCGGAGCGTGACCGGATCAGCGTACTCTGCACACAGATGGACGTCGAGACGATCATCAGGTCACTACGAGGAAAGTCATGGTAGGCATTTATTCATACGGCGTCTACATCCCGCGATACCGGATAAAAGTCCCGGAGATCGCCCGGGTATGGGGCGCCAGCGCAGACGACATCACGAGAGGTCTCGGTGTTTTTGAGAAGTCCGTCCCCGATCTCGATGAGGATACCGCAACCATCGCCGTCGAGGCGGCTCGCGCCGCGCTCCGGCGAAGAGCCATCGATACCGACGCGATCGGCGCCATCTACGTGGGAAGCGAGTCCCACCCCTACGCGGTCAAGCCCACGGCCTGCACGGTCGGCGAGGCGATCGGGGCGACCCCGAACATGACTGCCGCCGACTACGAGTTCGCGTGCAAGGCGGGGACCGCCGGCATCCAGACCTGCATGGGCATGGTCAAGAGCAAGATGATCCCGTTCGGGATCGCCATCGGTGCGGACGTGGCCCAGGGGGCTCCCGGGGACGCGCTCGAGTACACGGCGGCTGCCGGCGGGGCGGCGTTCGTCATCGGCGAAGGGGAGACCATCGCCGATATCAACCGGACCTGCTCCTACACGACCGACACCCCCGACTTCTGGCGGCGGGAAGGGCAGAACTACCCCCGCCACGGCGGACGGTTCACCGGTGATCCCGGTTACTTCAAGCACGTCCAGGGCGCTGCCCGGCTGATGTTTGAGAGAGCAGGCACGAGCCCGAAGGACTACGACTACGCCGTCTTCCACCAGCCCAACGCCAAGTTCCCGCAGCGGGTGGCAAAGATGCTCGGGTTCACGGCTGAGCAGATCAAGCCCGGCCTCGTCGTCCCAAGGCTCGGGAACACCTACTCGGGGGCATCGATGATCGGGCTTGCGGCGACGCTCGATGTGGCAAAACCGGGCGACCGGATCTTCGTCACCTCGTTCGGGTCGGGAGCGGGGAGCGATGCGTTCGACATCACGGTGACCGACGCCATCGAGTCCGGGGAGTTCAACCGGGCGGCGGCGCCGAGCGTGGAGAAACTTCTCGCAAACCCGACCTACCTCGACTATGCACTGTATGCCAAACACAAGGGAAAGATCGTGATGCAGAAATGAGAGACGTAGCAGTAATCGGCATCGGGTGCACGGAGTTCGGGGAGCACTGGAGCACCTCGTTCCGCGACCTCTTTGTGAAGGCCGGAGCGCTGGCGCTCGAGGATGCCGGGCTCTCCGGGGAAACCCTCGACGCCCTCTATGTGGGGAACATGAGCGCCGGGCGATTCGTCGAGCAGGAGCATATCGGCGCCCTGATTGCGGATTATGCCGGGCTCGCGACCAACCACGTCGCCTCGACCAGGGTGGAGGCGGCCTGCGCCTCCGGCGGGCTTGCCTTCCGGCAGGCGGTGACCGCGGTCGCGAGCGGCATGGAGGATATCGTCGTCGCTGCGGGCGTCGAGAAGATGACGGACGTCGGGACCGGGGCGAGCGTGGATATGCTCGCGAGCGCCGCGGACCGCGAGTGGGAGGGGTTCGCCGGGGCGACCTTCCCCGGCCTCTACGCGATGATCGCAAACGACTACATGCACCGCTACCCGCTCACCCGCGAGCAGCTTGCAGAGGTCGCGGTGAAAAACCACGAGAACGGCGCAAAGAATCCGATCGCCCAGTTCCGGAACCGAATCACGGTCGACACCGTCCTCTCATCCTCGCTCGTCGCCGATCCCCTGCGGCTCTTCGACTGCTCGCCGATCACCGACGGTGCGGCGGCGGTCGTCGTGGTGCCGCTCGAGCGGGCACAAGAGTTCACCGATTCTCCGGTCAGGGTGCTTGCAAGCGCCCAGGCGAGCGACACCATCGCGCTCCATGACCGGCGGGACATCTCGACCCTGGACGCCACGGTCGCCGCAGGCAAACGGGCGTTTGCCCAGGCAGGGCTCACCCAGAAGGATATCGATATGGTCGAGGTCCACGACTGCTTCACGATCGCAGAGATCTGTGCAATCGAAGACCTCGGGTTCTGCAAGAAGGGCGAGGCGGGGAGGCTCACCGCGGAAGGGGCGACGGCCCTCGGCGGTGAGATCCCGGTGAACACGAGCGGCGGCCTGAAAGCCTGCGGTCACCCGGTCGGTGCGACCGGGATCAAGCAGATCTGCGAGATCGTCAGCCAGCTCCGCGGCGAGGCCGCGGGCCGGCAGGTGGACGCGGAGATCGGTATGGCGCATAACGTCGGCGGCACCGGCGCGACGGTCGTCGTGCATATCCTGGGGGTCTGAAGATGTCGGTCTCACGGTTCTGGAGAAAGATTCCACAGCGCTACAACCTCGTCGGGACGCAGTGCACGACCTGCGGGCGGTACTTCTTCCCGCCCCGGTCGCTCTGCCCTGACTGCCGGCGGAGCGGCAAGATCGTCGACCACCAGTTCACCGGCGAGGGGACGGTCGTCACCTACACGGTGATACGGTCGGCAAGCGACCAGTTCGAGCACACCACCCCCTACGTCCTTGCAGTCGTCGAGCTCGACGAGGGGCCGAGGCTCACCACCCAGGTCGCCTGCACGCCTGAGGAGGCAACGATCGGGATGCGGGTGAAAAGCGTCTTCCGCCGGGTGGCGGCGGACGGCGAGAGCGGGACCATCCACTACGGCACGAAGTTCGTGCCGGCGGAGTAATCACTTTTTTGGGCTGCCCGGAGAGCAGCCCTGGATGGCGGCCCTTCTTGCGCCTTTGCGCGAGACGCCATCACTATACCTCCTGATCCACTCGAGTATGCGGAGTGGCGAGGGATCTCGCAGTCATTTTGCGGCTTCGGGCCAAAACTTCGCCTATCCTTCCTGTGTCTCATTCCAGAGCGGCTGGCACGCCAAATTACAGACGGAAACAACCCGGGCAATGGAAAAGCCCGTTACACTGGGGGGGGGGGGGGGGGGGGGGGGGGGGGGGGGGGGGGGGGGGGGGACCCCCCCCCCCCCCCCCCTGCCCCCCCTGCAAGGCGATATCCCCACAGAATCCGCGAACGGGACTTGCCCCAGATAGAAGAGAACCGATTTCGGGGGTAAAACCCCTATTTGTAAACCAAACCGCTCACTTCGCCTCTTTCTCCACCACAACATCATACACCGCGTGCCACTTCCCCGGCGAGTAGGTCCTGACCTGCCGCTCGACGACCTCGCCCCGGGTGACCTCGCGGATCAGGGGGAGGTACTCACCCTCGTGCTCCTGGAGCGCGTAGAGATGGATCGTCCCGCCGTCCCGGCAGAGGGCGGCCGCCGCCGGGAGGAACTGCGGCGCGGCGAGCGGGAGGTTCATGACAACCCGGTCGAAGGGGGGAAAGCCGAGCCGCGGAAGGTGGGCGGCGTCGGCGAGCATGGGGATGACGTTTCCGGTGCGGTTGAGCGCTATGTTCTCGATCAGGAGGTGGACCGCGGCGGGATTGAGGTCCGTGGCGAAGACGATCTCCGCCTTCCGGGCGAGGGTGATCGCAAACGGCCCGACCCCGGCGAACATATCGAGGACCCGCTCCCCCTCCTCCATCGCCCCGAGAACCCGCTGCCGCTCGGTCGAGAGCCGTGCCGAGAAGTAGGCGAGGGAGAGGTCGACGTCGAAGGAGTGGCCGTATTCCGTCACCCGGGTGCGGGTGGAGGGGACTCCGGCAAGGACGGAGAACCGGCGGGTGCGGTACTCCCCTTCGACCGCGGTCTCGGGAAAGAGGACGGTCTCGAGGGACGGGCGGGAGGCGAGCAGCCGCTCGGCGCCCGCGGGATCGTCCTCCTGCATGATGGCGATCCCGCCGACGAGCTCGTGGCGGGGAAGGTCGAGGCGTTCCGGCACCATCTCGAACTCGCACCGGACGGCCCCGGGGACCGCTTCGGTCACCGGGAAGAGGACGGCGTCTCCCTCCGGGCGCGGGCGGAACCGCCGGTCGAGGAGCCCCTCCTCGAGCAGCCGGCGCCGCGTCTCTTCAGCCTCTCGCTTCGGCACCGCAAGGCACCACTGTTCCTCTCCCATATCGACCACCAGCCATCTTTAGGTATGAGTACTCATACTATTCATGGATGAGTATATAGGGAGGCTGAAAGACGGGTCTCTCAAACTCTACGCCCTCGAGAAGGAGCTCCCCCCCGAGGAGGCCGTCCGGGTGCGGCGGGCGTTCATCGAGGGCGAGACCGGCACCGCCCTCCCGAAGATCGGGTCGTTTACCATCGGGATAGACCGGGTGGTGAAGCGCAACATCGAGAACATGATCGGCACGGTGCAGGTGCCGCTCGGCGTCGCGGGACCGATCCGGGTGAGCGGCGAGTACGCCCGCGGGTCCTACTACCTGCCGCTCGCGACGACCGAAGGGGCGCTCGTGGCCTCGGTGAACCGCGGGTGCTCCCTCATTACCCGGGCCGGGGGTGCGGACGTGCGGATCATGCGGGACGGGATGACCCGGGCGCCGGTCTTCGCCGCCCGCGACGTCCCCCATGCCCGGGAGGTGGCGGCCTGGGTGGAGGGGCATGCCGCCGAGATCCGGGAGGCCGCACAGAGCACCACGAAACACGGCGAGTTCCGTGAAGCCGTCACCTACGTCGCCGGTACAAGCGTCTTCGTCCGGCTCGAGTTCGATACCAAGGACGCCATGGGGATGAACATGGTGACGATCGCGGGCCAGAAGGTCGGCGAACTCATCGAGCGGGAGACCGGGGCCCGCCTCGTCGCTACCTCCGGGAACATGTGCACCGACAAGAAGCCGGCGGCGATCAACCTGGTCCGCGGCCGGGGCAAGACCGTGGTCGCGGGGGTGCGGCTTACCGATGCAATGATCGCCGACCTCCTGAAGACGGACACGGAGACGCTCGTCGAGGCCAACTACCGCAAAAACCTGGTGGGTTCGGCCCGGGCGGCCTCGTTCGGATTCAACGCCCATGCGGCGAACGTCGTCGCCGCCATGTTCATCGCCTGCGGGCAGGACCCCGCCCACGTCGTCGAGGGGAGCACAGCGATCACCACCGTCGACCGGGTGGACGGCGGGGTCTACGTCTCGGTCACCCTTCCGTCCCTTCCCGTCGGGACGGTCGGCGGCGGCACGGGGGTCGAGACCCAGCAGGAGTGCCTCGCGATGCTCGGGGTCGCCGGGGGCGGCGACCCTCCGGGGGCCCACGCGAAGGCGCTCGGGGAGATCATCTCCGCCGGGGTGCTCGCCGGCGAACTCTCCCTCCTCGGCGCCCTCGCTGCCCAGCACCTTGCCCGGGCCCACCAGGAGCACGGGCGGGGGTAACGGCCCGGTACTCCCCGGCCGAGGAGGAGGCGCACCGTTCCGGCAGTCGCGAGTCGAAAACGCTTCGCGTTTTCTCCCGCTCCGGTTCTACGAACCGTCGCGCATCTAAAACCTGAACCACTTCATCATGACCAGAGCGTCCTCCTCGTTCGCGTAATACGCGGCGACCTGGAAGACCTCCCGGTAGCCGAGACGGCGGTAGAACTCCTGCGCCCCGGTGTTCGTCACCCTGACCTCAAGCTGGACGGCGCTCGCGCCTAAAACGACATACTCCCGCTCCAGGCGTCGAACGAGGCGCTTCCCGATCCCCTGGCGCCGGTATCCGGAGGCGACGGCGAGGTTCATGATATGCCCGTAAACCTCCTCCCCGGTGTCCTCGATGCCCCCTGCGACGAAGCCGGCCAGTTCTCCGTCATTTTTTGCCACGAAGAAGGTTTCCGGGTAATAGGCGAGCGATTCCTGGAGCGTCCTCTCGTCCCAGGGGTCGGCGAAGGCCGCTCTCTCGATAGCAACGATCTGCGGAATGTCTGCGGGCTGTGCCCGGCGAATGGTGAGTTGAAGCGGCATCATGGTCGGCCTCTTCCTCGTGGAGTGCCTTACCTAATATAGTGTCAGGAGACAAAATAGTAGGCACATACGAGTGGCGGTATTCATGGTTCAGATCTATCGTTTCGCGGCTGTCCGTCCGGGGCGGCGGTACTCCGAAAAAATTCCCTCCGTGCCCTACGACGTGGTGACGGCAGAAGAGGCCCGGGAGTGCATCGAGAAGAATCCCCTGAGTTTCCTGCGGGTCAGCCGGCCGGACGCCGAACTCCCCGACCTCCCCCCGCATGACGACCGGGTCTACCGGCGATCACGGGAAGTCTTCGACGGCATGCTTGCGGACGGCCTGATGCAGCGGGACCCGGGCCCCGGGATGTACGTCTACCGGGCAGTCCAGGACGGCGAGGAGTTCATCGGGCTGGTCTGCTGCGTGGGAACGGAAGACTACGAGAACCGGCGGATCCGGCGGCACGAACTCACCCGGTACGACAAGGAGGAGGACCGGACCCGGCACATCGACGCAGTCGGCGCAAATACGGGCCTCGTATTCCTGCTCTACCGCGACTCCGACGAGATCTTCTCTTACGTCCGCTCACTCGTCAATGAGACGGAGCCCGACGGGAGCACCACGACCGCATCGGGCGTGCTTCACCAGGTCTACCGGATCGCCGACGAGGCGGTCCTCGCCCGCCTTGAGAGCCTCTTTGCGGCAGTGCCGGAGACCTACATCGCGGACGGGCACCACCGGGCCAAATCGGCGGTGAATGTTGCCGAACGGCGACGACGCGAAGGCAGGTTCACCGAAGAGGCAGGGAGGTTCATGGCGGTCCTCTTCGCTCACGACCGCGTCCGCATCCACGGCTACAGCAGGCTTGTTTTGGATCTCGGCAACTACAGGACCCCCCGCGAGTTCATCGAGGCGCTCCCGAAAGCGGGCTGGACCGTCCGCCCCTACGGGAAGGTCGACGCTGCGGGTTACCAGATCCGGCCGCTCGCGGCCCGGGATGCGCCGGTACATGTCATGCATTTCTACCTGGAGGGGACCTGGTACGAGGTATCCCGGCCGGTCGCGGACCCCGCCGACCTGATCGGGTCGCTCGACGTCTCGGTCCTCCAGAAAGACGTCCTCGAAGGGATGCTCGGCATCTCCGACCCGCGGGGCGATCCCCGGCTCCACTACATGGGCGGGGCAAAACCCCTCCGTGAACTCGAGCGGCTCGTGGACGCCGGCAAATACACCTTCGCGGTTGCGATGCAGCCGGTGCCGGTCGAGACGGTGCTTGCGATCGCCGATATGGACGGCGTTATGCCCCCGAAGTCCACCTGGTTCGAGCCGAAACTCCTCTCGGGGCTCGTCGTCCACATCATCGATTAAAATCCAGATCACCACCTTTAACTCTTTTTCTGCCCGATCACCTCTTATGATCACGATTGCTCTCCCCAAGGGGAGCCTTGAAGCGCAGACGCTCCAGCTCTTCAAGGAGGCGGACCTCGAGGTCAGGCGAACCGACCGCGACTACAACCCCCGGATCAACGATCCTAGGGTCGGGAAGGTGAAGATCCTCCGGCCGCAGGAGATCCCGCTCTACGTCCAGATGGGCTACTTCGATCTCGGGATATCAGGGCTCGACTGGGTGCAGGAGAGCGGCGCCGACGTCGTGGAGGTTGCGAACCTCTCTTACAGCAAGACCGGCGACGGGAACGTGAAGATCGTGGTCGCGGTCCACCGCGACGAGCAGGTAGAAGACGTCACCGCCATCCGCCCGGGCAGCCGGGTGACGACCGAGTACCCCCGGATCACGGAGCGGTTCTTTGCGGACCTCGGGATCCCGGTCAGCCTCTTTCCCTCCTACGGTGCCTCGGAGGCGAAGGTTCCCGACCTGATGGACGTCGTCGTCGACCTCACCGAGACCGGGAGCACGCTCAAGAAGAACGGGCTCAAGATCGTCGGGCAGATCATGGAGTCGCACACCGCCCTCCTCGCGAACCGCGACTCACTCCGCGACCCGGAGAAGCGCCGCGAGATCGACGAGATCACGACCCTCCTCCTCGGGGTGATCGAGGCGCGTCACCAGGTGCTCCTGACGATGAACGTGCCGTCTGCCGCACTCGACCGCGTCATCGAGGTTCTCCCCGCGATGAAGAAGCCCACCGTCGGCAGGCTGCACGGCATCGACTACTTCAGCATCCAGACGGTGGTGCAGAAAGGGCTCGTAAACGGTCTCATCCCGCCGCTCAAGGCCGCGGGTGCCGAAGATATACTCGAGATCCCGATAACGAAAATTGTGCGGTGAGAGAGCGCTCTCACAGGCGCCGGGTATATTCCTCCGAGCAGGCGTAGCAGACGAACTTCCCGTCCTCGACCCTGACGCGGGACTCGGCGGTCATCTCGCCGCATTTCGCGCATGCCACCGACCGGAAGATCCGGGCCCGCTCCGGGATCTCGACATCGACCTCCCGGATGGTGAAGAGTTCTTCGGCGGGCATCTCCATGATGATCCCCACGATCCGGTGGACCCGCTCGTGGAACTCGGCCTGCTCCTCGTCGGTTGCCACCCTCTGCATCACCCGTGCCCTGAGCGACGCAAGGGCGGGGTCGAGCGAGTCGATGTCGAAGGACGGGTTTGCCGCCACGCGGATCGCAGCACCGGTCCTGCGGTTGATGAACGTGAATGCGTGCTTGCCGTAGTCCTTGAAGAGGAGGTTCCCCTTGCCGGCGGTGCAGCCCGTCAGGACCTGGATGGCATCGACGCCGCAGGCGTCGGTCTCGGCGATGGTGACGAGTTCCTCGTCCTCTGAGCGGCCGGAGCAAAGCCTTGAAAGGGCGATCTCCGCCGCCCGGTAACCCGTCGCGAGGCCGGGGCAGACATGGCCGTGAAAGGCGGCCGCTTCGGCGAACCGGTCGTGTGCTTCTCCCGGCGTACCGGGGGGTGAGGTGTTACACATATGCTTACCTTGCATGAGATGTTGTTACGAACAGGCGGATATATGTTACGATAACGGGCCCGGACCCGCGGGCACGCTCCCCCGACATATAAGAATCGAGCTCCCCCGGCCGGCGATCCCGCACACCAGAAGAAATATTTTTGCCGCATGTGTCCTGCACGTTTCCAATATCCTGTTCTAACGGCAGATCTTTGAAGATACAAGAGAGGTGGTTATTTATATGGCTTCGTGTATAATACCTGCTTTACATGAGAGTTCTCGGGGACGTCCTGGCCCTGCTTACCGTAATCTGTATCCTCTGCACGACGTGCGGTTGTCTCGGTGCATCTTCGCCGCCATCGGACGGCGGCACCCCCTCCGGCGGCGGCATTACCCCCATCGACCTGCCGGAGTCGTCGGAGGCCTGCACCCTCGCCGAGGCTCTCGCGGAGCTGGATCTGCTCGGGGCCGAGGGCGGCCTGAACGTCACCGGTACATCGGTGCACCAGGTGCTCGGGACCGGCATGAGCCTCGACGGGCGGGCCACATCCTGGGCCCTCGGTCTTGAGGACGGCGAGGAGGTGCGGTGGCTCACGTTCGGTGCTATGGGCTGGAGAGAGATCTCGCTCCGTGCCCCCCTGCCCGACGCGGAGGTGAATATGACCGAAATCCTCTCCCCCGAGGAACTCCTCGCGGCGCAGGAGGGGACGCTCCGGCCGGTGATGACAGGCCTCGGCGCGGATACGGTTGATATCGCGCTCGCCGAAGGAGTCTACACCGTCACCGTCAGAACGAGCGCCGGGATGGAGACCCTCGCGTTCCGGGCGGATACCGGGGAGGTGATCGTATAAGGCAGGCTACCGACGACGCCGCGATGTCGCTTGACTTTCTTGCGGGGTTCACGATCTTCATGCTCGCCCTGATCATGGTGGTGAGCATGGTGCCGGGGCTCCTTGCGGGCCTCGAGAGCAGCGGTATCGACTATGACGCGGTCGCCTACCGGACAGGGGTGATCCTCGTGGAAGACCCCGGGTGGCCGGTTTATCCGCCCTGGGAGATGAACGACGAGAACCATAAGGACGAGATCGAGCGGATGGGCCTCGCGGTCTCGAAGGAGACCCCGAACATCCTCCTCTCGACGAAGGTCGATGCGTTCTTCAACGATTCTTTTTTCACCCCGGACGACTACCGCAACCTGGCCATCTTCGGCGACATTCCCTACTCCTACAACATCTCGCTCAGGAGCGAAGACGGGTCGTATAATTACAGGACCGGCAACCCCCTCCCCCCCGGCTACGGCTACATCCGCCGGGTGGTGAAGATCAAGGAGCCGGGGGTGGCGGTGATCAATGACAGTTTCGCGTCGGATTACACGGCACCCTCCTCGGACCAGGAGTTCACCGTCCGGCTCGACTTCGGCCAGTTGCTCGACCCGTCCATCGGCCCGGCCTACCGGATCGACCCGAGGACCGAGCCGGTGAGCGTGACGATCACGGATTTTAACGCGTATCTTAACACGACCGATCACCTGGTTGATAATGCGACGCTCCGGACCGTGACGTTCTGGAAGATGGATCCGACGAGGCCGATCCCGCAGTTCACCCGGATTCCGTTTGCGTATGACACGACAAACTCAGAACTCTACACCCTCACCATCGACGGCAATCCGCACTCGCTCAGGCCGGATGGGGGGGTAGAGGTCTCCGAAAACATCTCGCTCGTGCTGAAGCCGGCGGCCACCTCATTCTTCACCCTGGACCAGAACAGCATCCTGGAGATCCGGTTCGGCTTCGATGATACCCCCTCGCGGACCAACATCACCGGCATCCACCACTACGACTACAATGCGACGAACGTCACCATCCCCGACCTTCAGCCCGCTGTCCTGGAGGTGGCGATATGGTGAACGATAGGGGACAGCTCTACACGATGGAGGGCGTCGCGGCCGGGGTCATCATGCTCCTCACCGCGTACATCGTCATCAGCACGACAAGCGTCTACACTGCGGGGGATACGCATATCCCGGATATGCAGCTCGAGCAGCTCGGGAGCGACGTACTCGCGATGATGGATACGCCGGATAATAGGGAGGAAGAGGAGAACCGGCTGGCTAGATTTATCGACGAACATGAGGGCACCGAATTCAAGACCATGTTCTTAGGCTATTGCAACGCAAAGACGAGCGGTGCTACCGATAACCTGCACATGAGTGCGAACGTCACCTACCGGGATGGGAATTTGATTAAAGAACATCAGTTCATTGCGCCTGATTATACCTGGACGGAAAGGGAATCCGCCGTGCGGGTGACACGGTGGGTACAACTGGATCTCAAAGCAGGTCGGTCCCCCTACGGAGCAAGACCTCAGGCTGTTCTCTTGGAGGTGCTGTTATGGCGCGCATAAACGAAGATGGGCAATGGATCGTGCTGATGGGCCTTCTGACCGCCCTGGCGCTGTTCTTCCTCGCGCTAATTATCAACCAGTCGGCGCTCGTCGGGCAGACGACTGCGGAAGGGGTGCTCGAGTTCCCGAAGAACGATATCAGAGACCTGCGGTCGGAGATCTTCGACTACGTCGACCGATTAGGTACCCTAAACTTCGATAGTGACGCGGTTCGCGAAGACATAACCCGGATATCGCTCGAACGAAAGAACGCCGTGGTTGGTTTCACGGTTGGTGATCCACAGGACGTCTCCGGGCGCATGCTCCGCCCGATAACCATCCACTACAACAACGGGGTGACGGAGTACGATGAGACCGTGTATTACTGAACCGGTGAACGAGGAGGGCGTCACGAGGCTGATGGAGTACGTCATCGTCAGCGGCGTACTGCTCCTGCTGATGGTCGTCATGATGTTCACCGTCAACGCCGCCTTCATGGAGGGGCCGGCGGACACGCTCCGCTACCATGCCTTCGTGGACATCGGAAACGGGGTGAGCACCCGGATTGTGGATCTTTACGTGATCGCGCCCGGCAACGGGACGATCTCCACGAAGTTCGATATCCCCGACGACGTGGCCGGGGCGGGCTACTTCGTGGACGTTGGGATGACGGGAGCGAGCCAGGCGATCCTGGTGCAGGGCGGCAGCATCCAGAGCCGGGTCGCCATCGCCGGTATCGGGGCGACGAAGGGTGTCTCCGGCAACACCACCGGCGCGGGATGGAACATGATCCAGTATGACTCAAAGGGATTTTAAGGGAGGCGAATATCCGTGAAGATAAATGAGAAGGCGGTCTCCGAGGCGGTCGGGTTTGTCCTGATCCTGGGGATCGTCATCAGCGGCATCAGTCTGGTCACGCTCTACGGCTACCCGGTGCTCGTAAAAGAGCAGAGCAACACCGACGTGAAGAACATGGAGCGGGCGATGATCGTCATCCAGAACGACATGAAGAGCCTCTGCTACAAGAACGTGCCCTACAAGGAGACGTCGCTTCAGGTGAGCGGTGGGACGCTCGAGGTGATCGGCGCTACTGACGGCGCCACACCGAAGTTCAATATCTCTGCTGACGGTTTTGAACCTGTTGAGTTTTCTCCTGGAGCGCTGGTGTACAGATCCGACCGGGGCACCGAGGTGATCACCCTCGAGAGCGGTGCAGTGATGACACGCCAGGAGGGTGCAGTGGGTTCGGCGATGCTTGCCGAGCCCCGGTGGTTCTATGACGTCAACCCGACGACGGGTGAAAAGACGTTCGTCATCTATATCATGAACATCACCACCGACAAACCGATGGCGAAGTCGGGGATGACAACGGTGAGGATGAAACTGGAGAAAACGAACGTATACACCTCTCCAGGTTATGCTGGCAATGTCACGGTGAAATACACCGAAAATGCCAGTAACAAGCTTTCCGTAGCATGGGACAACTACCTGACCGGCAGCTCGGTCAAGATGGGTAAAAATGCTGCCGGCGAATATGTGCAGAACGGCGTCAACAAGCTCATCATAAAAGAGTACAAGATCAAGATCTACGATATCTAATCTTTTTTAGTCCGGCATTCATGCAGGAGAGGGGGCCCGCCCGCTCTTCGCACTGCTTCTGCCATATGAGAGACGCGCTTTAAAAAGAGTATCAGAGATACCGGTTCTTCCGGAGCCACTCCACCTGGGGTCTCGTGTAGCGGTAGACGATATCGCACTTCTCGTCCTGGAAACTCCAGGGAACGACGACCAGAACGTCCCCTTCCCGGATCCAGACCTTCTTCTTGATCTTTCCCTTGATCCGCCCGGTGCGCGTCACCCCGTCGAAGCAGCGGATTTTGATATGGTTTGCGCCCAGCATCAGTTCGGCGCTTGCGAACATCTCCCGGTTCTTCTTGTTCGGCAGGCGTACGCGGATAATCTCCTCCCCCGCTCCCTCTCCTTTGGATTCGGGTTTGCGCTTTGCAGGATCTGTCAGTTCATCAACCCCATGCTCCAGAGTCTTTGGTCCTTTGTGTGTCCAATTTATACAACTGCTAGCTTATCAAATATTCTCCCGGAGGCTCGATAGCGACCGGAGCGGGCGGCGGCCCCGTCCCGTGGTGCCGCCAGGCTCCCGGGGATCATCACCGGGACGGTTATGTATGTTGCCGGGATATTACTCAACGTACTCATGGCATGCCCGGCCCCGTCCCGCGGGATTTACGTCACCTACTTCGTCCAGGGACTCATCCTCCTCGCCGCAGCCTTCAGCCTCACGAGAGGCGAGTTCTTCCTCGGGCTCTCGGCAGGCGTAGCCTTCCTCCTGACGATGATGCCGTCCCTCATGACGAGGAACCTGCGCCTCTGCCTGCCCTGGGAGGTCAACTTCCTCGTTGCCTTCTCCCTCTACCTGCATGTCATGGGCCACGTCGGGGAGTATTACGTTCTCCTCGCGCCCTACTACGACAAACTGACTCACCTCGTCTCCTCGATCACCGTTGCAGTCATCGCCTTCTTCCTCGCGATCCTCGCCGAGTACCAGGGGGACGTGCGGCTGACGAGACAGGCGATCGTCGTATTCATCCTGGTCTCGACACTCGCGGCAGGGACGGTATGGGAGATATACGAGTTTGTGGTCGACCAGGCCTTCGATGCGGGTCTCCAGCACGGGAACGCCGACACCATGATGGACCTCATCATGGACTTCATCGGGGCGGCCATCGTTGCTGCCATCGCTGCTATCGCTCTTGCGAAGGGCGAGGGGCATCGCTTTATCCGGTTCTTCGCCGATCCATCCGCCGGAAAAGAGCCGGCCGAGATCATGGCCGATCAGGTTGATCTGGCCGGCGGCCGCTGACTCGCCCGGCGCCAATCCTGCGGATCATATTTATATTTTAAAGATCGAATAAAATGCAGTGATCCTGAAGGCCCCAAGTACGTGGCATATGGCGTTATTCATGCTCATCCTGCTCCCGTCCATGACCGGCTACATGGCCTGGGAGGCACGGGCCGTTGAGGTGACCGTTCTCTCGATCGACGGGGCGCCCGAAGGCGTCGTCTATATCACCGACCCCCATGTCAGGGTGTCCAACATCGACCACGTCCGGGAGGTGATCCGCGAGGTCAACCGCCTCGAACCCTCGCTCGTCCTGATAGGCGGGGATTTCGTCACCGGCGAGGAAGAAGACTTCGCCTCCCAGGAGGTATGGAGCTCGCTCGACGCACCGGCCTATGCCGTGCTCGGGAACCACGACTACCGGGTGGGGGTCGACGGCCCGACGGGCATCGAGCGGCTGCTTGCCGCCCGGGCTTCGGCCGTGGTCACCGCCGACGCGTACGACGTCTCCGCCTTGAACGACGGTTCCGTCGATACCGCGTTCGCCGACGATCTCACCGCGGCGCTGGAGGAGAACGGCGTCCATGTCCTTCGAAACGACTACGTCCGGGTTCCCGTCGGGGACGAAGAGATCGTCGTCGTCGGCGTCGATGACGGGTGGGCCGGGATGGCGGACCCGCCCGATGTGCCGGCGACGAATACGTTCACCGTCTACCTCATCCACGAACCGTCCTGCCGGGCAGACTGGGACGCCGACCTCATCCTCGCGGGCCACACCCACGGGGGGCAGTTCCTCTTCCCGGTCGTCAAACAGTTAAACGACTTCGGCGTCGTCGAACTTGCAGGCATGTTCGACGCCGACGGGAGGACGCCGACCTACATCTCCCGCGGGATCTGCAGCGCGAGCGTTGCGGGAGTGGACCTCCGGTTCAACTGCCGGCCCGAGATCGTCCTCATCAACCCGACCGAGGAGCAGCTCCGGGCGATCGCCTGATCTCACGGTTCGAGGATTTCACGCGCCCGCCCGGCGATCAGCAGCACCTCTTTTAGGGGGATGCCCGCGTCGCGGGCGATGGCCGCGGCGTCGTCGTAGGCGACCTGTTTTGCCGTGACGACCCCGGCGGCGGCCAGCCGGGCCGAGACCGACGGGCTCACCCCGGTAACGATCGTGACCGGGTAGGACTGCGTCCTCTCGATCATCGTCCGAAGGTTCTGCTCTTCCGGGTAGTCCCACCCGATATGCTCGATCCCCCGGCAGGTCGCGTAGCGCTTTGCGTGCTCCGAGAGCTTGGTGTTGCAGACGATCAGGGCGCCGTCGATCGAGACGGTGCAGCGCCCGGACCGGAACCCCTCCTGGAGGTCCTCGACGATCGCCCGTGCAATCCGCCCTTCGTCGAGGCCGGTCACCCGGTGGTGGCTCGAGTGGTGCTTCACCTCGACAAAGACGGTGGTGCCGTCTTTTTGCGCGATGGCGTCCACCTCGTGCTCCCCGCACCGCCCGGCGAGGATGCACCCGGTCTGGACCCGGTAGCCGTGCTCCCGGAGGAGGACCCGCACGAACTCCTCGAAGTCCGGCTTGGAGCGGAGGATGGCGAGCGCTCTCCGGAGGTTGGTCCGGTGCGCGGCGGCGGGGCGGACTGACCGGGCGCGGGTGCGGATCATCCGGAGGACCGCTGCGGTCTTCACCCCGTCCGGCACCGACTCCTCGATCTCGTAGGCGATCCGCTCTGCATCCTTCACGCCGAGGCCCAGGTTCCGGAGCGTCCGCTGCACCTTCCCCCGGTCGAACGGCTGGCGGCGACCGTCGACCTTCGTGACATGCTTCATCAGGTACGATTCTCGGCGCCCGGGGCGAAAAACGTTCGCTATCGGACGTTCGGAACCGCGATACCGCACCGTTATCATCTTTTAGATCCAACAGCAGCTACGGGAAAATGGAGTCACTACAACGCCCCGTCATCCTGATCCTCGGCGCGGGGGCGGTCGGCCTCTCGCTCGCCGGAAAACTTCGTAGCGTCGCGACGGTTTATGCGGCCTGCCGCCCGGTGCATGCCGGCGTGATCCGGGAGCGGGGCCTCGTGATGGAGGGCGTCTGGGGGAACGGCACCGTCGGCGGGATCGGCTGCGTCGCAGGATCTGAGGAGGTCCCGCCCGCGGTCGACTTCGTCATCGTCACCGCGAAGGGCACCGATACCCGGGCGATCTGCGAGGAATACGCCGCGGGGCTCCGGGGCCGGCCGGTGGCAAGCCTCCAGAACGGCATCGGGAACGAGGAGGTCATTGCCGGGTACACCGATACCGTCATCGGCGGGACGGTGACGACGAACTTCTCGGTCGCGGGCCCGGGGCACGTCCGGGTCTTGAGCGAGAGCGCCCCGATGCGCCTCGGGGTCTGGTCCGGGGATGGGGGAGACGCCCTCAATCGCCTGATCGGCATCGTCCGGTCCGCGGGCATCCCGGTCGAGGCCAGCAACGACATCCGCCCGGAAAAGTGGGGGAAGGCGCTCCTCAACATCGCAGTGAACCCGATCTGCGCCCTCCTCCGCTCGCCGGTCAGGGTCGCCGCCGATACCGGGATCCGGGAGACCGTCGCGGCCCTCATCCGCGAGACCTTCGCCGTCGCCGGGGCCGAAGGGGTGCGACTCCCCTGGGCGACCGCCGACGACTACCTCGACCACCTCTTCTCGGTGCAGGTCCCCGACTTCGCCGAAGTCTACCCTTCCATGTATTACGACCTCCGGCAGGGCCGGCGGACGGAGATCGACCTTCTCAACGGGTATGTCGCGGCTCTCGGGGAGCGCCACGGCATCGAGACGCCGCACAACCGGTGCATCGCCGGCTTTGTCCGCTACGCGGAGGCGCACCCGGAGACCCGGTGAGGGGGTCTACTCCCCGCCCATCTTCTCCGCGAGCCGCCGGGCCGCTTCTTTCGCCTTCGCCTCGGTCCTCCAGAGCCCGGTCTTCCCGACGGGGTTTCCTTCCCGGTCGTAGAGCTGTACGTAGTAGCCGCCGTCCTGGCGGGCGAACCGGATCTCCCCGACGATGCCGGGGCCGTACTCCTGCATGCCCCGAGAGTGGAGCCGCGAAGGATATGATGGTTCCGCATCGCGCTGTCTCTTTACGGGGTGTATAGCCCGGAGCGACGATCCTCATCGCATACTCCCGGCAGGGGCATACGGAGAGGGCGGCGACGGCGCTCGCAGAAACGGTCGGGGAGGAGGGTTGCGGCGACCGGGAAGGCCATGACGGCGAGGTTCGGGATGCGGGCGGCGATACGGTGCAGACGGATCTTGCCGGCGTCGACTCCCGGGCGCGAAAGGTCCCGCCCTGCTTGAACGAGTACCCCGCCCGGGCCACGAACGCCGCGGGAAAACCCTTCCCGGTGCTGGTGGAGATGAGACGCTGGCGGAGAGCGCCGTCGATATCGTGAGAAGAAGCCCTGAGGCCGGGGGGATGGGGTTCGTCGGCAGCGGCGCTGGAGAGCGATGCCGGGCGGTTCGGCCCGGCAGTCGATGAGTTTGCCCGGACGATCGTGGAGGCTGCTGCTCCGGCCGTGTGGTTCTCAGAGCGTCAGCGGTATCCCGAGGAGGTGGAGCACCACCGTAATGAGGACGCCGAAGATCCCGCCGATCGCGCAGATCAGGACGGTGATGATGTTGATCGGGATGTCGGGCCGGCCGAAGAGTTGCATCAGGTTGAGGAGGTTGATGAGCCAGAGCAGGATGACGCCCACGACGGCGTTGATGATGAGGCCGGCCACGCTTTTCACGACCTTGTAGAGGACGACCGCGATGATGACCACCAGGATCAGAGCAAGGAGCCCTGTGAGTAAGCTCATACGGCTCGTTTGACGCGGCGGGTATTGAACATTCCTACCCGGGGGCCGGGCGCAGTTCAGAGGTACCCCAGGGCCTCGAAGACCGGCTGGAAGCAGACCCCGTTCCCGGTCTTGATGCACCTGATCCCGGGGTCTCCTTCGTAGGCGCCCATTGTCCCGCCGTCGCCGAGTTCGACCCAATCGTGGACGGCGATGCCCTTCCCGAAGACCTCCACGTGGAGGGCGCGGGTCCGGAACGTCTGCGCATCCCAGACCATGATGCCGTGGACCGGCCGGGCGGGGATCCCGTTCCGGCGAAGGACTTCCGCACGAAGGAGCGCAAGATCCGTGCAGTCGCCTGCCCCGGAGGCAAGGGTCGCGTTGAGGCCCACCGGGAAGAGGCGGGGGGAACCGTCGACGCAGGCGAACGTCGTCCGGCCCACCTGGTCGATGAGCGCGTCGCGGGAAGGTTCCCCGGGAGGTGCGGAAAGGAGGGCGATCGCGTCCGCCGAAGCCCCGGGGGCGGTGCTGAACTCCGGATAGGCCTCTTTGCCGTCGTAGATCAGGTGACCCTGGGGGACGAGGACCGAGAGGAGAAGAATCGCGTTAAGAATGCTCCAAACCACGTTATTGTCTCATTATATTTTAATGCTGGTGCCGATATATTAGGGCTTCCATTTTGATGGCGCTCACGAGCATCGCTGATATAAGATTTTTCGGAATGATATCGAGATATAGCACCCGGGGGCGCACCAGGGTGAGGATAGACCTCACCGTCGACCGGGACGGGAGGGCGGGGAAAAAAGGGTTTCAGAGGGCAGCAGGGTCACCGGGGCGCGTGAAGGGCTGCAATATGCCGTGCGGCGAGTGCTGCTGTGGAGAATGCGGCCTGGAGGTTGTAGCCCCCGGTATCGCCGTCGATATCGAGCACCTCGCCGATGCAGTAGAGGTTATCGACGGTCTTTGACGCCATCGTTTTTCTGTCGACCCCATCGAGGGCGACGCCGCCCCTCGTCGCCATCGCTTCGCCGAATCCGCCGAGGCGGGAAACCCGGAACGGGAACTCCGCGAGGGATGCGGCGAGCATGTTCCGGGCCTTCTTCGGGAGCCGGGCGCAGGTCTCTCCCGCCGGGACGCCGGCGAGGTCGAGCAGCCGCCGGACGAACCGCTCGGGAAGGCCGAGTTCGCAGAGGACGGTCTTCACCTGCCGGGCCCCGCCCGCCGCGACCGCGCCGGCGAGGCGGTTTCGCACCGCCTCCACGTTCGTCTCCGGCAGGAACGTGACCCGGATGACGTCCCCCGGGCGGATGGAGCGGGAGAGGTCGAGGATGCCCGGGCCCGAGAGCCCGGTGTGCGTGAAGAGGATGTCGCCGGTCCCCCGGGCGGCCCGCTTCCCGTCCCGGTAGACGGTGACGGCGAGGTTCTGGAAGGAGATCCCGGCAAGGTCGGCGAACGGGTAGTCCGCGATGTAGACCGGGGTGAGCGCCGGGGCTACCTCTGTCGTCGGCTGCCCGAGGGCCCGGGCGAAGGCGTAGCCGTCCCCGGTCGAGCCGGTGCCGGGGTAGGAGGCTCCCCCGGTGGCGATGACGAGAACCCCGGCCCGGACGGCCGCCTTCGCCGTCCGGACGATAAAGACGCCGTCTTTGCGCTCGACGGCCAGGACGGGGTCGCTAGACCGGACCTCTACGCCGCGGGCGGCGCACTCCGCGAGGAGGACGGCGAGGACGTCGGCGGACTTCCGGGTCTCCGGGAAGACCTTCCCCCCGGGTTCGGTCTCCATGCGAAGACCGCGATCGGCAAAGAAGGCGACCAGATCCCGGTTCCTGAAGTTCATGAGCGCGGGCCGGAGGAACGCCCCGTGGCCGCCGTAGTGCGGGAGGAAATCGGCGACTCCGCCCGCGTGGGTGATGTTGCACTGCCCCGACCCGGCGATGAGGAGTTTTCGCCCCGGCGCGGGCTTCTTCTCGAAGACGATTACGCTCCGCCCCTTCCCCGCTGCCTGCAGGGCGCAGAAGAGCCCGGCGGGCCCTCCCCCGATGATCGCGATGGTCTCGTTCACGGCACTGATCGGTGCTCTCCCTGGAAGCATCAGCGTTGGGGTGCGGCGGCCGCCAGACGGATATAGGAGCGGGTTATATGGGGTCGCCATGCACGCCACATGGATCGTTCTTGGAGGGATTGCCGCACTGCTCCTCGCGGCCGGGGCGGCTGCGGAGGTCGCGGACGCGACACCGCACTACCGGTCGGGCGACACCGCCGGGGTCTTCGCCCACCGCCAGGCGGTCTCGGTCGAGAACCCCTCCGGCGTCGACGGCCTTGCGGTCCCCTTCAACGCCACCCACCTCCCCGGGATGCGGCCGGACTTCGCCGACATCCGCTTTACGGACGCGAACGGGACGCCCGTCCCCTACTGGATCGAGAACGTGACCGCCGGCTCCCACGCCCGCGTCTGGCTCGCCCTCCCGGCAAACGCGCCGGCGATCACGATGCTCTACGGCAACCCGGAGGCCCGCGACGCCGGCGACCCCGACGCCGTCTTCCTCTTCTTCGAGGACTACGAGAGGGGCAACCTCTCGCGGTGGTCGTTCTGCGGCTCGAACGCGCTCGTTCAGTCGGACGTCGTCCGCGACGGCGCGTATGCCGGGGATATCAACGTCTCCGAGCCCGATCTCAGGGACCTTGCCAACAACCGGGTCTGCCTCGCGAACATCTCGGCGGGCTCGCTGGTCATCGAGGGGGACTTCCGGGTCAGCGAGTTCGGGAAGTGGTGCGGTTCGGGCTACATCCAGGCATGGAACGGGACCGACCACCTGTACGCCCTCCACCTCAGGAACGGCTCCGTGCAGCACTACGACGGCGACCACCACAACTTCTCCGCCGACGTCCGGGCAGAGCCCGATACCTGGTACCGCGTCAGGGTCGTCCTGGACACGCCGAACGCCACCGAGCACGCATGGCTGGACGGCGAGTACCTGGGGAGCGCGCCCATGCGGTTCTCCGACGGGTCACCGGTGCCGGAGGATACGGTCTTTGACGACTTCGCGCTGATCGGGTCTTCGGCATGGTACTCAGGCGATCCGCACCACTTCTACGCCGACAACGTCGTCGTCAGGCGGTATGAGCCCGCCCTGCCGGTGCTCTCCTACGGGTGAGGGGGTTCGGGGCTCTGACGAGCGACGACACCGGGGGTGCGATCTCCTGTTCCGGGAGATGCCGGTGATCGTGAGGGTGAATACCGAGCAACGTCCCGGCAACCAGGGCCCCGTTCATGCCGTTTTCCACCGGGAGCATTCATGATTCCCACTTAACCTTTTTCCCTCAAAAAGAAACCCGTATATGAGATTAAACGAAAGAACACTCATATCTTCGGAGACAGAGATCCATGCATATACCCATCGCCCAGTCCTCCCCCGGAAACGTGGAGAACGACGCCGTCCTCGCCTCCGGCACGATCGCCCGGGGTCCGGTCACCGCCGCGTTCGAAGAAGAGTTCGCCGCCTGCTGCGGTGTCCACCTCTACGGGCAGCCCTGCGATGCCGGGGCCACGATCTGCCCGGTCCACCCGAACGTTACCGACTCCGCCCGGGCTTACGTCTGCGAGACCATCAACGGGGTGATCTGATGGACGCGGGCGTCATCGGCACCGGCGTCATGGGCAGGAACCATGTCCGGGTCTACTCCGAACTCAAGGAGGTCGGGACGACCTATGTCTACGACCTGAATACGAAGGCCGCCGAAGAGGTCGCCGCCGCCACCGGGGCGGAGGTCTGCCGCTCGATGGAGGAACTCCTCCGGAAGGCTGACTGTGTCTCGGCCTGTGTACCGACCCCCTACCACTTCAAGACCGCGGGAGAGGTCATCGCCGCCGGGGTGCACACTCTCATCGAGAAGCCCCTCTGCCTCACCGTGCGCGAGTGCGAGCAGTTGATCGGGCAGATCCCCGACGGGCTGACGGTCGGCGTCGGGCACATCGAGCGGTTCAACCCGGTCGTCACCGAGATTGCGCGGGTCGTGCGTGATCCCCTCTACGTCTCCTTCCACCGGCACAACCCGGCTTCGGCGCGGGTGAGCGGGAGTTCCGTCGTCGAGGACCTGATGATTCACGATATCGACGTCGCCTTCAACGTCCTCTTCCCCGGGCGGGAGTACACCGTCCACGCGAGCGGCACCGGGGACGTCGCCGCGGCCCTCGCGTCCTTCGGGCGGACGCCGGTCTACCTCTCCGCTTCCCGCAAGGCCTCAAAGAAGGTCCGGTCGGTCTACATCGAGGAGGAGGACCGGACGATCGAGGGCGACTTCATGACCCAGGAGGTCTACGTCTACAAAAAACCGGAAGCCTACGGACAGGAGAACGGGCTCTACCGCCAGGAGAACATCATCGAGAAGCTCCTGGTGAACAAGATCGAGCCGCTGAAGATCGAACTTGCGACGTTCGTCCGGGCGGCGCGTAGCGGGAAGCCCTTCACGGTCACGCCGGAGCAGGGGCTTTCGAACGTCCGGGTCTGCGAGGCGATCTCCCGGAGCCTTGCGTCATGAAGATCCTCTCGGTCGTCGGGGCCCGGCCCCAGTTCGTCAAGTGCGCTCCGGTCTCGCGGGAGATCCGGAAGGTGCACGAGGAGGTCCTCGTCCATACCGGCCAGCACTACGACTACCTCCTCTCGGAGGTCTTCTTCCGGGACCTCGGGATCCCGGCGCCGGACCACCACCTCGAGATCGGCTCCGGGAGCCACGGGGTCCAGACCGGCCGGATGCTCGCCGCGATCGAGGAGTTGATCGCGAAGGAGGAGCCGGACCTCGTCCTGGTCTACGGGGACACGAACTCGACCCTCGCGGGAGCCCTCGCGGCGGCGAAGATGCACGTCCCGGTGGCGCACGTCGAGGCGGGGCTCCGGAGTTTCGATCGGCGGATGCCCGAGGAGGTGAACCGGGTCCTGACGGACCACTGTTCGGACCTCCTCTTCTGCCCGACGGCGACGGCCGTCAGAAACCTCGCGGCCGAGGGGATCACGAAAGGCGTCTTCCTGGTCGGGGACGTGATGGTCGACGCGCTCCAGGAGAACCTTGCTCTTGCAAAAGAGCGCGCCACCGTGGACCTCCCGGGAGAGCGGTACTTCCTCGCCACGGTCCACCGTGCAGGGAATACCGACGATCCCGCGGCTCTCCGGGCGATCCTGGCGGCGTTCGCCCGCCTCGACGGACCGGTGATCTTCCCGGCCCATCCCCGGACGCAGAAGAAGTTCGCGGAGTACGGGATCAGACCGGCGGAAAACGTCCGGGTGGTCGAGCCGCTCCCCTACTTCGATATGCTCGCCGCCCTCGCCGGCGCCCGTGCGGTCCTGACCGACTCCGGCGGCGTCCAGAAGGAGGCCTACATCCTCAAGGTGCCCTGCGTGACCCTGCGGGAGAACACCGAGTGGGTCGAGACGGTCGAGGACGGCTGGAACGTCCTCGTCGGTTCCGATACAGGCCGGATCGTCACGGAGGCAGAGAAAGCCGGCGACGCGCGGCGGCGGCACTCCGCCCGGTTCGGCGACGGGCATGCAGCGGAGCGGATCGCCGCGATCCTCACGAAATATGAACCCTGAATACCAACCAGAGATGCAGGCAATGACCGAGAACCTCGCAACACTCATCAAGAAACGCGGCCCGATCCGGAAGGTCGGCGTCATCGGCATGGGTTACGTCGGCATCCCGGCGGCGGCGCTCTTTGCGGATGTTTTAACGATCGAACACGTCTACGGATTCCAGCGGGATTCCCCCTCCTCGGGCTACAAGATCGCGATGCTCAACCGCGGGGAGTCGCCGCTCAAGGGCGAGGAGCCCGGGCTGGAGGAACTGCTCGGAAAGGTCGTCGCCGCCGGGAAGTTCTCCTGCACCGCCGATTTCTCGAAGGTCGTGGAGTGCGACGCGGTCACCCTCGCGATCCAGACGCCGTTTGCGGACAAAAAAGATCTTCTCCCTGACTTCACGCCGCTCGTCGAGGGGCTCCGGAACGTCGGGCGGCATCTCGCGCCGGGGACGCTCGTCGTCCTCGAGTCGACGATCACCCCCGGGACGACCGCCGGGATGGCCCGCGAGATTCTCGAAGCCGAGTCCGGGCTCGTCGCCGGGAAGGATTTCGCTCTCGCGCATGCGCCCGAGCGGGTGATGGTCGGGCGGCTGCTCCGGAATATTAGGGAGCACGACCGGATCGTCGGCGGGATCGATGAGGTCAGCACGAGGCGTGCCGTGGAGCTCTATGCCCCGGTCCTCACGACCGGAAACGTGATCCCGATGACCGCGACCGCGGCCGAGGTGACGAAGACCGCCGAGAACACCTTCCGCGACCTCCAGATCGCGGCCGTGAACCAGCTCGCCCTCTACTGCGAGGCGATGGGGATCAACGTCTACGACGTCCGGGCCGGGGTGGCGTCGCTCAAGGGCGAGGGGATCACCCGGGCCATCCTCTGGCCGGGGGCCGGGGTCGGCGGCCACTGCCTCACCAAAGATACCTACCACCTGGAGCGGGGGGTGCAGGTGCTCGGGCGTGAGGAACTGGACTATCCTCCCGGCCGGGAGTCGCTCTATACCCTCGCCCGCGGGATCAACGACTTCATGCCCGAGCATATGTTGCACCTGACCGAGTCGGCGCTGCGCGAGGTCGGGAAGACCTTGAACGGTTCGAAGATCGCCCTCCTCGGCTGGGCGTTCATCAACGACTCCGACGACGCCCGGAACACGCCGGCGGAGCCGTTCCGCGACGCGGCGCTCGCCGCCGGGGCGGAGGTCAGGGTGCACGACCCCTGGGTGGACCCGGCGACGTCGCCGGATGCGCCGCCGGGGCTCTCGCGGGACCTCGAGGGGGTGCTTTCCGGCGCGGACGCGGTGGTGGTCTTTGCCGGGCATAAGGAGTACCGGGGGCTTCTCCCCGCACGGGTGAAGGAGCTCTCGGGGTCTCCCCACCCGGCGGTGGTTGACGGGCGGAATGTCGTGGACCCCGATGCGTGGATCGGGGCGGGGTTCGTCTATCGTGGCATCGGTCGGGGCGACAAGAACCGGCACGCGTTGCGGGGATAATACCACTTTTTTCGGCCTGGCTGTCTCGCGTGCGAGGCAGCACGACAGGTGGTCGCCTCCATCTTCTTTAGAGCGAGAAATCTGCAAACAGAGTCGGTTTCGACTACCCTGTGCTGGTGACGTGACCTTTTCACTAATTGGTCGAGATATGTTCCACATGGAACAAAATGTATCCACCCGGATCGTTGCTCTCCTGCTCAAGAGCGGCTCGCACCCTCGCAAAGGATCCGGGTATCTTGCAAACCACCGTGCTACGGAAACTTAAGGGCCTCTTAGACGGACATGTCGTCGACTTCAGGTTAAAGGGGGAAGAACCGGGTTAATTTTCTGGAAGGCCATTGAGGCGCAGGTGCACACCAATGTGGCGGATCTTATCGGGGAGGAGGTTTCAGGCGGATTCCTCATCAAGCATCTACCTGACTGCAGTTCCGCGATCTTGTTCTGGACGATGCCCCGGATCGGAGATCTGAGGCAGTTGCACTTTCAGTGCAACTTGCCCTATACGATCTCGTTATGGACACCGAAGCAGGCACGGAACATGCAATTAATATGGTGCCCGGTAAGACTCTACCAGAGGAAAGGGAATGCGGATTGCGAGTGCTCCCGACGGCACCATCAACATTGACGGAAAGGTTGTAACCGCACTGGACCATTTTGTGGCCTCGGTGACGGACATCATCGAGCGGTATACCCGCTACGTGATCGTCAGCGGGTACGTTGCAATCCTTTTCGGAAGGGCCAGGGGTACGGAAGATATCGATCTCTTCGTCGACTACATGGATCGCGACACATTCATGTCGATGTCCGAAGACCTCCTGGAACAAGGGTTCTATTACCTGAATTCCGACGATATCGGCGAGATCTACTCGATGCTCTGCGACAGGCTCGCCGTGCGGATCGCCGGAGCAGGCAGGATCATCCCGAATGTCGAGATGAAGTTCAAGAAAGACGACTTCGATCGGTATGCGATGTCCCGGGCGAAGAGGGTACAGTTTGACGACATCCGGTTCTTCGTATCGCCCATCGAGTTGCAGATCCCTTATAAGCTCTATCTCGGGAGCGACAAGGATATCGAGGATGCGGTCTATCTCTGGATATTGTTCCGGGAGACGCTCGATACCAATCTCCTGCAATCGTTCATGGAGCGCCTGGAGGTCCGGGGGGAGCAGTATGGAATTGAGGTTTGATCGTGAGAAGAATCGGCAGGAGCGGCTGGCTTTTGTCCGGAGACATGCCCTCCGGGTCAGGGAAGTCCCAAACGAGGTCTGGAGCCGCGAGCAGGCCGACCTGATCGACGCATTCTTTGAAAATGCCGAAAACTTCGCTCTTTCCCGGTCCGAGTACCTCCGGATGCACCGGGCCCGGCGGGGCCGTCCCGAACCGGTGCACGGGTAACTTCGGGTGGGGCAAAAGGAGAGCGGTCGCTGCATGGCGAGTGTATCCGTTCCGGTCGGAGAGCGAATGTGGCCACGGTCGACGCACTCCCGCCACCTCATAGGCGAGTCCCTCGAACAAGCATGTGGTTCTGGAGGACGCTCGCGACAAACGGGTCGCCTTCCTCTTTCATCCGCTCCCACCGGTAGTAGGGGACGACCGTCAACTGCACCTCCCGATCGGTCTCCGCCTCCAGTGCCGGCACCCGGCCGTGGTCGACCTGGCTCTCGTCGCCGATGATCAGGATGTCGATGTCGCTTCTCTCATCGAAGGTCCCCGCCGCAGTGCTCCCGTAGACCGCGACCGCGATGCTTTCGGGCGCGAGGTCCTCGATGCCGGCCCGGGCGAGGAGGAGGGCCATGCAGGCCCTCTTTAACTCCCGGACGGCAAAGGAGTCGTTGTCGAGGGAGAGGAGCCGTGCGGTGCCGAGGCGCGTGACGGTGATCAACCCGTCGCGCTCGAAGGCATCGGCATACGCTTTGACGCTTGCCGGACTGACCCCGATCTCCCGGGCGAGTTTATTGATGTGGATCTCGCCCGTGGGGTGGGTGAGGAACCAGGCGAGGACCCGGAACCCGACGAACGTCTCGAACTCCCGGAACATGCAATATACTGAATGATCATTCAATGTATTAAATGAGTGTGGAGCACAAGTCCCTGTCCCGGGAGGACCAGAGGAGTTCCGGGCGTTACGGGGGTGGAGGTGGTCGGAGAGACGATCTGCGGGCTCGAAGACGTCAGGATCTCTGAAAAAAGTCCGGTCGCTGCGGAGGAGAGGCGAGTGCGTCATAGGAGAGACTGGAGAAGAGGTAGTAGATAACAAGGAGCCGTGCGGGGGTTGAACGTGAAGGGGGGGTCTCCCCTCTCACGCCAGTGCGGGCACGGCGTCGGCCCAGGTCTCGACCGCGGTCCGGATGGCATCGTCCTGGTAGGACGAGATCCGGACGGTCTTTTGGGTGAAGGTGACGTAGGAGTCGCGACTGGCGGGAGCATAGCGTGCGGCAGGAGCAGGAGAAGGCCGAAGGGCTTCGACACACCCGACGGGTCGTGGCACTTGAGCTGCGCGTAGTAGGTCTCACCGGGGGTGTTCCGGACGGCATCGGTTGCACCCATCGCGAGTCGCAACTCGCACCTCTGGTGCTCGAACTCCGTTCGCACCTGGCGGTGCTCAAGCTCCGGCCTTCCGGCCCGTCGCATTCCCATGGAACATCGTTCCTGCGGTGCTCCCGCTCCGCTCCTGCAGAACTTCGCAACTCGCACCTCTGGTGCTCGAACTCCGTCCGCACCTGACGGTGCTCAAGCTCCGGCCTTCCGGCCCGTCGCATTCCCATGGAACGTCGTTCCTACCGGAGCATCGCGGTCGCAAGGGCCGCATTCGCGAGCACCTCCGCGGCGTTCGCCTCGAACGCGGCGATCGTCGGGGACTGGAGCGAGACGTTGCCCACCCGCTTGCCTTCACCGTCGAGGAAGTTCACCTTCGCGGTGTAGTGCTCGCGGTTCCGGACGACCGGATCGACGGGGACGCCGTCGGAGCCGGTATAACCCGACGCACCCGAAGGGGTTGTCGGCGATGACCATATCGATGAGGTTGTTAAACGACGTTACGGTGGCGATCGGGACGGTGAGGTCCCGGACCGCCGTTTTGTTGACGGTCTTCTGCACGAAGTCTGCCATGGTTGGTATCTCCTCACGGCACAACGCTCCAGGTCGTGCCTAGCAGGAAGATGCGGAGCATCTTCCGTGGCACGGCGCAACCCTCTGGTTGTGCCTGATAGGAAGACGCGAAGCGTCTTCCGTGGCCTGCATGCTCCCGGGAATATGACAGACAATTATAGGGTATACCCGGGAGGGTATTAGCCTGACTTTATCGGGGAGGGCGGATTGGGTCCGGATTCGTGAATATAAGCGTTACAGCCAGATTTTTCTCTCTGGCATCCTGCTGGCCCCGGGAAGGCTCCCGGGATGACCGGAGAGATGACCACCCGAACACGTCGGTCAGTATTATCACCACAAAGAGAGATGCTATTCTATCGGTGAGATCATGAGGACGTTCACGGCCGTGCTCTACAGGGAAGAAGATATGTACATCGCGGAGTGCCCGGAGGTCGGCACCGTCAGCCAGGGTCGGACAGTAGAGGAGGCGGTAGCCAACCTCAAAGAGGCTACAGAGCTGTACTTAGAAGAATTCCCGCTGGAAGACGGGAGAAGGCCGATCATCACGACGTTTGAGGTGGCCGAGGGTGCCCGGGCTTAAGCCGGTATCGGGCGAGACCGTGATAAAGATACTCTCAAAACAGTATGGATTCGTCGTCAGCGGGCGGACCGGGAGCCATGTGCGTATGTCAAAGGCGATGCCCGGCGGTAAGGTGGGGACAGTCGTCCCGTTGCACGACGAACTGAAGATCGGCACACTCCGCGGAGTTCTGAAGTTGGCGAAGATCGATCCCGACGATTTTGCCCGGCATCTCTGAAAAGGATGCGGAATCACCCCGGAGAGATGCACGGAACCCTGCAGGAAGGGAAGACCGAATTTATTGCACGGGTAGGGGACGAGATCATTGTCGTCCGGGATGTCCCGATCTCACATCTGCGACCGGTGCGGCGAGGCGTACTACAGCGCGGAAGTTTCCCAAAAGATCGATGCCGTGATGAAAGATTTCCATAGCGGCAGGCTTTGCTGCCGGCCTCTCGCGGCCGGCGAGGTCGAACTCACCGGGTGAGGCCGGGAGGCTTTCGGACCCGGCACCCCACCCTCCGGCCGGATGCGCAACGCTCCGCCTTTTTTTCTGCATATAACCCTTACGGTCAGGCTTTTTCTCTCCGGCATCCTATTGCTCTCCAGGAGGGTTACCAGGATGACCAATGCAAAGACCACCCGGGAGCTCGGTCTTACGAGACGAACCGGGACGTGAAGTGGATTTGCCGGATGTTGCGGCGGATGGAGGCGCAGGACGAAGAGTTTGAGAGCCGGCTCCGGGCGCTGGAGGGCTGGCGCGCGGAGAAGGCCGGCGAGGAACGACTGGCCGCAGGGTGCGATGGCCCGAAGGGCCGGAGCATGAGCACCGAAGGTGCGGAGCAGGAGTTCGAGCACCGTAAGGTGCGAGAGAAGAGGGTTTCGACGATCAGCGCCGGGGCCGGCGGGGTCGTCGGCGGGGTGGTGGCGGTGATCGTGAAGGTGCTGGGCGGGGGGTGAGGAGGGCGATATCGCTGATTGCCAGGGGGATCCGGCCCTACAGAAGGCAACCGTTTATAAAACCAACCCGATAAGGGATGGTTATGTCTCAAACTACGAAAAGGTCTGCTCTTCCTGAAGATAATGGAGAACAGAAGAAGAAGCGCAATACCAGTGAGGCTACTGACGAGGAGAAAGAGATCATATTGCAGAACCTCGCCTGCTATCCAGTGTTAAGCAGCATCATCCCCCGGAAGCCCCTGCTCTACCGGGTGGCTTTCGACCAGTATAAAGGGAAGATATCTTCAGAGAGGTTCGAGGAGGTCGCTGAATTTTCTCTTGGTGGATTCTTGTTGCACTCCGTTCAGGAGGCGGAGTTCCGAGACCGACTTCAGCGTGTGGAGAACTGGCTGAAGCTCTACCCCGAGTACGCGAACGCAGAGTTCGGTAAAAAGCTTCTGAGCAACTTCCTGAACTACTCCTCCGAACTCGAAGTCTACGATGCACTGAAGCGAGCGGGCTGCTCTCCGGACAGGGATGTGTCGCTGAAAGATGAGGCCGGAAAGGGCAAGAGCATGAAGAATAAGCCTAAAAACCTCGACTTCAGGGTCCACCCGGATGGGAGGGATATCCTCATCGAGGTCACGACACCCCGTATGAGCCTGGAGACTGAGTTAATGTACAGTGATATACCACATGCTGGCTTCTTTGATCCTGGTAGGGGGATCGAGAGGGAAGGGTACGCCGGTCCCCCGAGAGCACACGTTGTAATGGAGAATAAAGTTATCAACCAGATTTTGGAGGCCACCAGTGGCACTGACTACCCGGTGATCCTCATCATCAACCACACGTATGCATATCCAGAAATAATGATGGGGTTTGGCGAGGACATTTCTGGATGTATCTCAGGCATTATCCATTACCGGAATAGCACATCCGAATTCAGGCCGGCACTGAGATGCGACTTATCAAAGAAGGAGAAGCGGTTTTTCGCGCGTTTGATGGGACCAACCCGGGCCGAGTGGTTGCAGCGGATGCTTTCCGGGAAAAATGAGGAGCGAAGGCAACCTACTGATCAGGAGAGCCCTCGATGAATTTCAGAAATTCCTCCCCAAAGGGCGTTATTCCCAAGTTGGTGTAGGGTTTTGCCCCACCATATACCCCAACATATTTGTCACATAGCAGTGATTTTGAGACCAGATCCTGGACGTAGAAGAGATACTCTGCCTCATCAACTTCCAGGAAGTTCCCCTTATATTTGAGAGAGACCTTGGCACCTTCGCCATCAACGACTCTCTGATCAGAGTTGCCTTCAGATTCACAATCTTTGACTTCCCGAAAATGGTTGAGGATCAGGATCTGATCTTCATTGATACGGGAGACGATATCGAGGAAGGTTTCTTTAAAATCAGACGTGTAGGTACGCGTCATTTCGTTCAGCAGGATCTTCTTAAACCGGTGCATCTTCTCCTCGGACGCAGTATTCACGACCCTGCGAAGTATGGACTCAAATATGTCTCCAAACTCCTCGCTCTCTAGGTGTTCTCGATCAATGTCACCAGAATGAATTGATCTGAAGTATTTCTCCAACTCCTCGACAAACCGGTTTAATCGCTCCTGTTTTACCCGGCTCCGATATCCAAAAAGAACCTCATCAAGAATAGTGCCGCAGATAGGGATGCTAGAAAGGACTACATTTTTAGCGGATATTGCGGCATGCTTCAACTGGATTTTTGAATCTTCATCCATACGTCATCCTCGAAGACAGCAGGTGTTAGTTGCCACGCCAGGGCTCATGTTTATAGGGGTGTGGAACCCCTATGGGTTTCCCGCTGAACTATGGACCTGTTGCGGGCCATGTGATTGTGAGATGAAATTGAAACTTCACTATTCATGTACACGTCGAGCAGTAAGCCCGGAATTAGGTTGTGGAAGGCCAAGCGCGGGTTCAACTCCCTGAGATACGCGAAGATCCTGAAGAAGTTGGTCAGCAGGCAAGCGTTTTCCAATCATCGCCTGTGACTCTGGACGTGGGCTACTGGCATCTTTCCCGCGATAGATCTCCACTTCAGTAACACCACATTCTATGACATCCCTACAGAGGCCACGGATATAGTAGCGATTGAACTCTCCTTCTGCTAACGTTTCTGGAGCATTATGCGGGACTTTGGCGATGGTGATACCTCCACCTTTTGTCCTCCGTTGCTCTGTCGCACGCATAAGGCCGCGTGTTCGGATTTGTTCTGCCAGCCAATCGTCATCGTGGCTGTGAAATGCCTCACGTAATAGATTCGGCCACTCCAAAGCGCCAACCTCTATGAGCCTGGGGCTTATGTAGAGATTATTCCCCTGTATATCTCTGTTAAGTTCATCAATCATGAAGCGCCTAGCCGCTTCATCAAGACTATCATAACGGATGCCCATATGTGAGTTACCTCCTTTAACCGGATTCTATGGGGTACTTAAATACCTCGGGGAATAAAAATGGACGCCGCGCGGCGTGAAATTGAATATCATTCACTCTGCATTAACCAATAGACCACCGGAATCACTGTATGCCTCAATTCCCGGCGAACAAGGGAATGCTCTGAATCAACTTTAAAGGAAACCCCGATGCGTTTTTTCAGACCTGTCCCGGCCTCTGGCGGACAACTGGGACCCAGCTCAATTCAGAAAGCGCTAAACAGCCCCTCAACGTAAACTCTTCATGCGCTACATCGTCACCGGCGGGGCCGGGTTCATCGGCTCAAACCTTGCAGACACAGTCGCACCTTAACGGTGCTCCTGCTCCGTTCCTGCGGAACGTCGCACCTAGCACAAAACCACGACGTCGTCATCATCGATAACCTCGCCACCGGGCGGCGAGTCAACATCGAGCACCTCCTCGGTCATCCCAGGGTGACGTTCGTCGAAACCCTCTCCTGAGTGGCAATACTCAATGAAAAGCCGGTTCACCATCTTTAGTTTGAATGTGGGTCAGATGATAGAGACATAGGAAGAAAGGTCTCCGATTAGGGGTCCGATTAGGATATACCAAAGGTTCGGAGATCTTTTTGGGACAGTCTCGTTGTAAGTTAGGAAAGGAAAGATAAGGGGCAATTTTTCAAAGTCCCTTCATGTATGAGGTCGCGATAAGAGACCACGAACCTGAGGGTCTTTCATGTATATTACTGCATAATACAGGGCAATGAGTACGCAGGAGATTAAGAATACGCTTAAAGGGCTCACCGCTATGAGCTTGATAAAAATAAGCATACATAATCCTGGTACGGAATAAGCAAAAATGCGGACAAAACTGCGGATGATGTCTTTCGCAGTTACCCCGGCCATTTTGATGAGTACCAAACAAAAAGTAGCGTAAATGACCACGCCGGAGACTGAAAAGAGAGCAAGCGCAAGATATACGCTACCGGCTATACCTCCTATAAAGAGTGAGAGAAAACGGGTAGAGAGATTCACGAAATTGAATCTCAGCCCCAACTTTTGTTTTTCAAGGACGACATATATTGTGCTCAAGGGTGAGTAAAGAAACCAGAATATGATCCATATACTTAAGATTTGAATGTAAATCCCTGCTTCGCCCCATATGTCTCCAAACACAAAACTAAACAGTTCCGGTCCAACAACCATGAGTGTCAGTACAGGAAATACAATAATTTTCAGGAGCACTTCTGTTATGGTCTGCACTAAAACGGCAAGATTACCGGACTTACGTGCTTCTGCAGCCCGCTGAAAGAAGACCTGCGCTATTGCACTACCTACCAGGCTCATCGGAAGCTTTAGGATTCTCATACCTAGAGCGTAAAACCCCACTACGACCGGTGAGAAGAACGCAGCAAGAAGAAACGCCGGCAGCTGCCATGAAACAGTATTCATCAGGGCCGAGCTGCTGTCGATCAGCGGGAATTTCTTGTATCGTTTCAGTCCGCGGATCATGCCCTGCCATGAGATGCTCCTGCACAAGAGCGTGTGATCATCCCGCCAGATCTGGCCGCCGAGAACTCCGGTGGAGACGGAAACCCCTACCAAGTTCGCACCAATGAGGCTTCCCCCTGTTGCATACCCTGCAAACCCTGCTCCCAGCTGTGTGCCGGTTGTTGCAAGAGAACTGGTGACCCGTGCAACCGAAAGCCGCCCGAAGTGTTTAGTGCGCGAGTTCCAGTAGTTCAGCGCGAGGAAGACCCCACTGATGAAGACAAACACTGGGACCAAGATAAGGTAGGGAGCAAGCCCGGGCGCCTTGAGGAGGGAGAGGAGGGCATCGCCCCCGAAGTACAGGGCCGGCACCGTCAGCCCGCTGATCACCGCCACACAGAGGAGGCAGAGGCCCAGCAGGTTTGCGGCCTCTTCGTCGGTCTTCGGGAGCATGATCGCGAGTTCGTAGCGCATGCAGGCGACGACACCAAGTATCCCAGTGATCGAAGCAAATAGTGCATAGAACCCGAAGGCCTCCGGACCATACAGACGGGTGAGAAGGGGGGATGCCAGCACCACGATGATCTGGGCGAGGGTGGTGCCGGTGACAAGTTTAAGGACATCGGTGACGAATGCGGAAGGTTTTGACGGAGGCATGAGCTGTTTTACAGATTGGAGGGAAGAGGCTAACTAGGTATCGAAACCTAATGGTGGCGATTGGGCTAGGTGATAACTATCTCCAACTGTCAGCGTGTACAGGGGGCGACGAATTAAAGATCGCCCTCATAGGTGTTTTAGGACCACCTTTACGATTTATGGGTATCTTCCCCCCGCCTAAAAGCGGATACCCTTTGATTCAAATTTACTTATCGCCCTTCATTATAAGTTGATTGTATATAGACAGCTCATGCTCTATTCGCGAATTCCAGGACCTTGTGGAGATAATAGTTTTTCGTGCATTTGTTCCGATCGTTCTTCTCAACTCGGGATTCTCATAGAGCATCTTCAATTTATCTGTAAAATCTGATACATCGCCTGGTTTTGCAAGTAAACCATTGTACCCATTATCTATTAAACGATCAAGTCTGCCGCTATTAAACGCTACGACTGCCACTTCTGATGACATTGCTTCCTGAATGGAGCGATTCATGTTACTATAAAGACTAGTCCCGACAACAACATCAGCGATAGAAAGGTATTCTTTAATTTTATCGGGCGATAATGTCCCAACAAATTTGACGTACTCTGTAATAGATTTTGATTTAGCTAATTTTATCAAGGGTTCTTTGAGTCCTCCATCACCAGCAAAAATCAGATATGCGCTTATCTTGCCATCGTCGACCTCCAATAGTTTTGCGAAAGCCTCTATTGTTAAATCAAGATTCTTTACAGCGATCAACGAAGACGTTGATAATATCAAAAAGTCTGATTTTTTAAAGCCTAATTTCTGTCGGAGATCACTGTTTTGAGGGCAGGGCTTGAAAAATTGTGCATCTATCCCATGATAAACGACAGATGTACAGCCTCTCCATAATCTAGAAAATTTTTGAGGAGCTGGAGAACCATCATCTAATATCAAAGCATGATCCGGTTTAAACAATATTGCTAATAATGATTCAAACAAACCAGACATACGTGAATATGCCTCGGTACTGCCATGGAGCATTCCAACAACAGGGACATTCAAAAGTTTCCCAATGATACTCCCAAAAGCCACAGGCCCAATACCATGGGCATGAATAATATCAGGGCGTTCAATTTTTTTTAGCGCTTTGTATACATTGATCATATACAAGAGATTATTTAGTGGAGCAACAGGAATGCCAAATCGTTTTTTTATATTATGTGACTTCACGCGTATAATTGGAATCGGATATGTTCTATCAAATTCTTTGCTAATGCTTCCAACATCTGGTGCAATGATTATTTGATTTTTAAGATAGGGATTTATTTTTTCGGATAATTCCCTCACATGATTACTACATCCACCTTCGAAAGGGTAAAAATACAATACAATTCTAACGATTGAAATATTTGGTTTTATACTGGACAAATCCATTACAAATACCCTTTGAAATTGGTTGTAGTCAAAAGTAATTATAATTTAAGATATGATTTCATATACCTGAACTTCCCATTTGGCTCCTTTGGTATATCTTCAACAAACCTTATATCTAAATTAACTCCGGCCAAGTCATTTTCCACGGCCATAATTAGTTTCTTAACGCTGTTTACCGGAGGTATGTCTCCTGCTACTTCAATATTCCAGGTAACCTGATCTTCTCGTTCCTGAACAACCTGATATTTTTGAATATCATAATGATCATACCAGTTTAGATCATGCAACACCTGTCTAAAGTAGTTAAAATCTGCGTTCTTTCCATTTGGCGTCACAATAAGATCGGCAATTCTTCCTCCAATACTTTTAATCAAAGGCAGATTCCTTCCGCAGGTACATTGTTCATCAGCGATTTCGATAACATCTCCATTTTTATACCGGATTACGGGCATATAGAAGTTATCTAGATCTGTCAATATCAGTTCACCCTTATTTTCCCCATATTTATGACAGTCATCAGAAATTTCGGCTATAAGATGCTCCGATGAAACATGCAGCCCTTCATGAGCTCCACATTCAAACGCGATGGAATTACATTCTCCACATCCGAACTGATCAAAAATTTCGTTGCCAAAAATATGCTGTAAATATTGTCTATGATGTGGTTCAAGAACTTCAGCGGTTGTTGAAATTTTCATGGGTGGGAGGTCTATAGAATTTCTCTCCACGTATCTTGCAAATGCGATCATTGAGGACGTGTAGCCATGAAGATGTTTTGGTTTAAACTTCATAATTTTTTCTGTAAATAACCCCAGATCATTATTGTTAAGGTTATAGGCATTTAACCTAATAGTATTGTTCATTTTATCAGCGAGAGTTTTTACCAGATTCTCTTTAACCGAAGTTTGGAGAACCGGCTGCCCCCATATGGTCGCAGACTTATCACCACGATTTAGTCCCATCCACGATAACCATCGCCAATATGCGGCCCATGTATATGATCTTGTATTTATATCTTTTGCAAGGATTAACGGCTCCCCAGTTGTCCCTCCGGTGTGACCAAAAGTCACCCTCCTTTTGGATTGAGATCTTGCAAACATACAATTAGGATAACCACTACTGTTTCTGATTGTAGTTTTATCACTTATAGGGATTTTTTCTAGATCTCTCAAGGATTTTATAGTGCTCGGCACAATGTTATTTTTTTTAAATAAATTACGATAATACGGGACATATTCATATACATGATTTATTAATCTACGCAGTTTTTTTTCTTGGTAGACAATAAGTTCGTCCTCAGATAGCCACTGCGTCTTCATTAATTCGCTATATGCCTTGCAGGTGTACTTTCCAGATGTGACATCCACAAGTGGATCAAAAACTTTTCTCACGAATATCGGGTGCATCACAATGACCTCGGCAAATTAATAGCGCATACAAATGATTCCCTGTTATGGTATAGACGATCTACTGTTGGATCTTGATTTAGATTTATAAAGTCATAATAATTAAACCTACCCACTGCGGAATACGTGGGTACGGTGTCATAGATGATCTGGTCCATTTGTGTGGCTGAAAAATACGTTGTTTCATCATAGTATTGCCCCAGATAGGTGTTATTGTTGTACCCAAAGTGATCAATAACGGTAGGGTTCTTTTTGCCAAATTCTATTTTTGTAGCCTGTATCCCGAGAATTGCATCTGCAAACCGTGTTATTGGGGATAATATGGTTACATATTGATAGTCACCACCTTTAGTATTCACTGTCCACTCCATCCCGCTCATGTCCATATTTGTCACCCCAGGATTAGCCCGGTGCACGTATGGAGAGGGATATAAGCTTAAAAAACTTAACAAAGATGCGGTTAAGATTAGAATAACACATGCTATTGCCATAATTTTATTTTTGCTTAATACATAATTATTTAGAACAAATGCTGCCGATAATGGTGTCAGGATCATTGTAAATGAGAGTAAACGAGCAGACCCAATCGAATCAAGGCCAGGAACCAAGTTCAATAGATAGGCTACAAAAACGGCTCCAAATAGAAACGGGATGGCTATAAATATGGCCTCGTTAATACATATTTTCGAGCGATTTATTATATGCCGGCGCACCAGGAGGTACAAGGCGGAAATCAAAAATAATAGATATACCAGCTCATCTCCATTCATTTTGATAAATAATTCTAGGAAATCGAGCAGATCAAAGTTTATCCTGGTTAAGGTGTCCCCCATCTGTGCTATCGGCACACCACCACTACCTTCTGAGGTTATAGACCTCCAGAGAAGACGAAAATTTGGTACAAATTTCTGGTAAGAAAGAATGTGCCAGGTAAATAGAATAACCGACAATATAATAGGAATTATGAATGAGCGGATATAAGAAGCGTCGAAAACATCAATTAAAAATCTGGAATTCCTTAGAACGTAATGGGATATGGTACAGAGCATAAGTATCCCTATAGTCGTTAGGTAGGTTAGGGGATGGAAAAATACTGAAAAAACCAGAAGTAAAACAAATATTACCGAATATACTTTGCACCTCATAGATTGCAGAGCAACGTGCAGAATAAACGGTAAGAAAAAAAGCGACCATCCATTGGGCATCACATAGATATTATATTGGTCAAACAAGATGCCACCTGCCACGACGAAAGCTAGAAATTGCGTCTTTTGTTTAACGGATGTTGTTTTTAAAAGAAGATATATTGAAAAAACGAAAAAAACTGAAAATAACGCGGTCATATAATTTATAAAAGAGATGGGCGGCATAGAAGTTATTAAACTGATTTCAGAACACAATATATGAGTCACTGGATATGAATTATCACCGATGTAAGAATTCTTTAGGATATCCAGTACATACCCAATATGTGAGATATTATCTCCCCTTAGAGTAATGTAACCTCTTAGATAGGGGATATACAGAAGCTCAAGCCTTGCAATGATTATCAGCACGACACTAAGTAACCAGTACGTGGAAGGAATTCTTTCATCGCTCCAAACAAAAGAAAACACCAAGCCTATGCCACAAATGGTGGCAAAAAACAATAGTATCCATACGATAGTAGGGGTGGAATCATAAATCGAAATCTCGTATCCCGTAATTGGAGAATATAATAACAGTATTCCCGAAATGGCAATAAAAATAAACCCAACAGATAATAATGACTTAATTGTTTTTTTATTATCCATTGCGAACCTCATCGGTTTTTCAGCTCTGTAGAGATGTTACGCGTTCCACCAGAATCCGATCCGTGTGGATATTCAGTCGCCGGGCACTTTTGAGATTGCTCAAGGTCATTTTTCTGAGGAATTAGCCAAGCTATCTACTATGTGGCACCATATTTTATTAATATTCTTTTCTGAAAATGCAGATAAACTTTGTATAGCATTATTCCCAATGAATTCTCTTTTTTCTGACGACCGTAATAAATCGACAACCTCCTGGGCGAGACGTTCATGATCATCGCAGTCATCAATAACAATTCCATTGTAATTATGAGACACCACATCTAAAATATCCCCGCATGCAGTCGTTATGACAGGCATACCACATTTCATGGACTCAATAACTGAGCATGGGAAGCCTTCTCTCTCAGACATCAAAATAGAAATTTTACTTCTATTTAGCCAGTAATTCGCATCTTTCTGATATCCTGCAAAGAAAACGTTTTCGGACACATCAAGTGCGTTCGAAATTCGCTCGAGCTTAGCTTTTTGAGGGCCGTCTCCAACAATTGCAACACGGACATTCGGATAACTGGCCTTAACAATTGGAATGGCCTTGATTATGGTATCAATGTGCTTTATCGCAGCCAATCTGCCGATGTAGATAATATCAAATACCTTTTCCAGCGGTTCTGGTCTGAAACAATCCTCTATGCGATGGGGCAATATATGGATTTTATCTTCAGGTAACCCACTCTTTTTGAGGAAGTCCCTCGTAAAAGATCCTGTAACTGTAATAACATCAAATCTTTTAAGAGCATGAAGCGTAATTTTCGCCTTCGTTGATAAATCAGGCAAAGGTTTTGTATAAGTGTATTTATGTTCTGGACTTCCGAGATCTGCGTATATCTCCATAGGACCCGCTATAAGGGATACACCAACTTTTCTTCGAGTTATTTTTCCTGCAATGAAAGCCAAAATACCGTGAGGAAATAATAGGAAGGAGTGGATTAATGCAGGCTTTTCTGTTATGGAAAGATAAATCAACTGAGCGCCCTTATATATCGTTGAGAGTATATCATGTTTTGCAATAAAATTCGGCGGACAAAAATATTTGACCTTATTTATTTCAGGCCCCTTCTTGCGCCTGACGACGAGTATTTGATCAACTTCGTCCAGCAATGAGATCGGGCAGAGTCGATATAGTTTATTATCAGAGAGTTCCATAGTGATTAATAGTTTCATCGTTTAGGCTCCATTAATTCTAATAATGTTCTTTTTCATCATTCCTTGGGCAATATCCTCAAGATCACTCTTTATGCTCCAATCAGGAAATATTACAGCAATCAGGTGTTCCACGCTCCACCCCGTTTATTTTTCTAAATACTGTTTTATTATGCCAAATGTTGTCGAAAATGAATAGCGGTAAAAATTCTTTACAAACTGAACTCTCATATTCCTCTTTGCAGATTTTTTATATTTGCCATATAAAAGATCATAATCTCCGATAGACTCGTTATAATCCAATAATGACCGATTCTCGAATGTACTCCGGATCGTGTCAACATGCTTTATAGAGACCTCTGCTTTTGGGGATCTGACAAGTTTAGGTTGATAATCTTCCTCATCTGCCACGACGGGTATAATATTCACATTTACTAAATCCAATGAACTATCATCAAGTGTTATCTCTGCAATAAATGATTCTTGAGTTGTTGGAATGTACGTATGATCAAAAATGAAGTTCCCCAAGCTATAAAATATCGGCCGGTTTTTGTAAACTTCATAACTCTGGGTGACATGAGGATGCCCACCGAGGATAATATCGGCTCCAGCATCAACGAGTGTACGTCCAATCCGGATCTGATCTGGAGATGGACAGGGGACATACTCATAACCCCAGTGGAGTGAAATGATAATCAGATCTACATCAGATCGGATTCTTTGCATATCCTGGAGGATAGGTTCTTCAGAGTAGATCTTATTGTATCCTGAATTTGGAATATTATCTTCAATAAAAGAGTAGGCCAGGAAAGCAATTTTATAGCCTTTTACATCGATTATCTCAATCTCATTCGCGATGCCAACAGGGTGTATGCTATTATCCCTCAGCAGTTGAACTGTATTCCAAAACAGAACATCCGTATTTTCCATAATATGATTATTCGCAACTGAGAGTACGTTGAAATTCGCATTTTTCAAGCCTTTAATAACATTGGGTTCCGCACAAAAGAATTTAGGCTCCTGCCCATTTGCAGAGTCCTCACTCATAACAGAGCATTCCAAATTCCCGAAAACAATATCCCCATCGTTGAACAAAGAACGCACGTTATCAAACAGATAATCAGGTCCCCTGCGCTTAATTACACTAGATACGCCAAAATTGTTACATAATGACTGTTCTCCCAGCATAATGTCGCCAACGGCGTATATCTTGACGGACATTTTTTATTTCACCAGTTTGTTGATAATAAACTTATATTTCCCCGCACCAGTCCTCTCAATCGCATCGACATAGTTAAACTCGACATGCCAACCCGGACTCCTCTCGGCGACAACTTCTCGGATGCGATCTAATTGTTTCTCGTCAAAGTTGTCTTCAGGGACAATTTTAACGACAATTTTTTCTAGAGTCTCCTGAACAACCTGGTATTCCTTGATCCCCTTCCCATGGTCCCAGAAAATATACAGGAAGAACCAGCCGTGGATATTTTTCCCTTCAGGAGTAAAAAGCACATCCGTGGTTCTGCCCATAATCTCCTTCAATAATGGGTATCCGCGTCCGCATCCACACACATCATCGATTATGTGACCATTATCCCCGGTAGTATACCGTATAAATGGCATAGCATAATTATACAGACTGGTTGCAAGGATCTGTCCGTCACCACGATCTATCTGATGCCCCTCACCATCAACTACCTCCATTATGCTTCGCTCAGTATCGATGTGCAGACCAGCATGCTCAGGGCATTCATAGGCGCTCACTCCACCATCGTTCAGGCCATACCCGTCATAGACCTCGCAACCGAACACATCTGAGATCTTTTCTCGCATATACGGGAAGAGATTATCAGACGTCGTAAATACAGCAGTCGGGGAATGGATTCTGATATTGTTCTCCTCGATCCATTTTGCGAAGAAATAGATCGAGGAGGCATAACCCCTGATACTTTTGGGCTTGAACGAATTGATAGTCTGGGAATATTCACGCATCTCATCCTCCCCCATATCAAAGGAGGAGAGTTTCCTGAGGTTCCGGGCCGTTTCATGGACGAAGGTGGTCAATCTAGACTTTGTATCAAAGCCAAGAGATGATCCGGCGAGGAAGACCGTCCTGTCTCCCAACTCATAGCCGCCATATCCCCATCCCCGGTAGAGAAGTGCTCCACTCAGAAAACGGTCGTGCTTTGAGACCCTGTAAGTAAAGGGGGTTCCTGTTGAACCTCCCGTTGCATGGTTGTAGTATTTTATCTCAGAGAGGTTGGCAGGTTTGAACTCCTCCCAGTGCTGCTTGATGATATCTTTTGTAAGGATGGGAAGTTTCTCCAGGTCCCCGACAGTCTTGATCTCGTTTGGCTGCAGTTTCAGGGATTTAAGGAGGTTACGATAGTATGGCACATTTTCGTAGCAGAAGGTGATCATGTGCCTCAATTGCTTCTCCTGATCTTCTTTCAATTCTTCATAAGGCCGCCACTGATTTTCGACGAATCTCCGGTAGCCAGAATAAAACGTGGGAGACCCAATACTATGCGCTAAGATGAATAACTGCTTATTGAACATGCAAATCGCCTTTCCCAATCCCCAGATACACAATCCCCTCTCCGCCCGCGAACAGGTTCTTCCCGTCCACGACCACCGGTGAGGCCATGAGCCCCTTCATCGTCTCCACGGAGATCCCCCGGAAGACGTCGTGGTCCACGAGGAAGACCGCACACTCCGCACCGGAGAGCGCCTCCTCGACGCTCCCGGCCGAGGCAAACACCCCGGCCTTCGTCACGAGCGAGGGGACGAACGGGTCGTAGACCCGCACCTCAGCCCCGAGATTGACTAGCTCATCGATGATCTTGATGGCGGGCGACTCCCGGGGGTCGTTGATATTCTTCTTGTAGGCGAGGCCCATGACGGCGATCTTCGCCCCGTAGAGGCGCTTGCCGACCTGCCGGAGACCGCGCTCGGCGAGGTTGATGGCGTGCATCTTCATGAACTCGTTGATCTCGCCGGAGGTCTCGATGAAGCGGGGGATGAAGCCGTACTTCTTCGCCCGGTAGGACATGTAGTAGGGGTCGAGAGGGATGCAGTGGCCGCCGATGCCCGGACCGGGGTAGAAGGGCATGAAACCGTAGGGCTTGGTGGCCGCGGCGCCGATCACCTCCCAGGTGTCGATGCCCATCCGCTCGAAGATGAGGGCCATTTCGTTGACAAGAGCAATGTTCACGTTCCTGAATATGTTCTCGACCATCTTCACGGCCTCAGCCGTGCGGGCATCTCTGACCGGGACGACCTGATCCACAACACTCCTGTAGAGGGCGGCGGCAACCTCGGTGCACTCGGCGTTGATACCACCGACGACGGTCGGGACCTTGTCGATGGGGAACTTTTTGTTCCCGGGGTCCACCCGCTCGGGTGAGTAGGCGACACCGAAGTCGCTGCCGGCGACGAGCCCGGTCTCTTCCAGAATCGGGATCACCACCTCATCGGTCGTTCCGGGGTAGGTGGTGCTCTCAAGGATCACGAACTGTCCGGGATGAAGAATGGTGTTGATGGTCGTGCAGGCGCCCTTGATATAACTCAGGTCGGGGATCTTGTCCTCCGACAGGGGAGTAGGGACACAGATGATAAGGAGGTCGCATCGGCGAAGGTCTTCGGGATTCGATGTCGGGAAGTAGGTCTTCCCGAGACACCGGGAGAGTTGCTCGTCGGTGACGTCCTGGATGTGCGACTTCCCGGCCCGGAGACGCTCAACGGTCTCTGAGCAGACGTCGTACCCGAAGACGGTGAATTTCTTCGCAAAGGCCATCGCGAGCGGGAGGCCGACATATCCCTGGCCGATGATACCGACTTCTGCACTCTGATCCATAATCTTTGATAGTAGGTTCTGCATGGTTTCTCCGCGTGGTGTTAATGATACCCAAACTGCTGCTGAATTCCAGGCTGGCTCTTCATCAGGTCGATGCTCTGAGGGTAGTGCTCAATAAACCAGACCATGAACGCCGTCAGGTCGATCTTCCCCTGCAACAGGGACTCTCTCCTCCGGGCCCACTCGGCCTTGAGATCCGGTTCCCGGAGCAACTCGTTCACCCTCGATAGCACCGCCGACGCATCCCCGCAATTATAAATGAGGTGATACCGCTCCTCTAACTCGACGAAATTCCCCATATCGTTCTTGCCGACGAAACTGTTGCAGCGTACCGCCGGGGTCCCCAGTAGGGCCGCTTCCGTGGTCATCGTCTGCGAGTCGGAGACGAAGATCTTCGCGTAGTGGAGAAAGTCGTGGATCTTCTCCGGGGGGATGGGGAGGCGGTACTTTTCGAACTCCGGGGGTAACGGGGACTCGGAGGATATGAAGACACGGCACGACCGTTCGAGCGTCTCGATCAGGGCGTGTTTATCAGTTAGGGTCATGCCGCCCTGCCCAACGTCATGATAGGCACCCCAGGCAACGAACCGGACCAGGGCATAATCATCTTTGGGCGTCAGCCCCGCAAGGGCCAGGACCTCAGGGTCCGGGGTGAAGCGGAGCGGGTGAAGCGAGGCAAGCTCCTTGTAACTGTTGACACGGACCTCTTTCTTCCCGTAATCGTGCCGCACCGAGGCGAGGGTGAGGATGACATCGGTGAAGGGCAGCGTGATGGTATCGGCAATCGGATACTTCGCTATCTCCGGTTCCGAATCGGTAAAGGTGATTGATACCTTCCCCAGGAGCCGCGCTGCATGAGCCGTCGCAGGGTTCAGCACCCCCATGAGGATATCGGGATTGAACTTTCGTGCAATGCGGATTATCTCAATATCCCTGAGGACCCATTCCCGTAGCAGGTTCAACGATCCCGTGCCCTTCTTACCCACGGGGATGAACGGAATATTGTACGCCTTCAACAGCTGAGTGGCGACGTCCTTCTCTCGCGCCGTAACAAGAACCTGATGCCCCCGCTTCTCCATCTCCCGGATAAGATTCTTGAAAAGGTGTACATGGGCTGGATGCCCGATATCAACGAGTATTCTCATAGTCCCGCCGTGAGTCTCTTAGATTTTTCATCGGTTCTGAATCCCCGCCTAATATCCGGCATTCTGCTGCGCATTCGCCTGCATATCAAACAGCATCGCAAAGAACAGGAACTGCATCCCCATCATGAACACGAGAAACGACAGCACCCCGTGCACGAACAGCACCGGATACCCCATCACGAGCTTCTCCCAGAGCGTGATGAGCCCCCCGATCACCCCGATCGGCGCGAGCACCGCCCCGGCGAAGTAGAAGAACGCGAGGGGGTGAAAGCCCATCTGGATGTACTTCGTCTTCAAGCGGAAGAGGAAGTTCCCGAGGAGGAGCTTTGAGACCCGGGGGATGTAGGTCGAGTAGCGGATCTTCGACTTTTCACGGCCGTAGCGGGCCGGGATCGCGATGTCGCGGACGGTCATGTTGTGGATGTTGAGCCAGACCAGGAGGTTGTTGCAGTAGCCGTAGCCCTGGTAGACGCTGTCGAGGGGGAGCTCGGCGAGGGCTCTCGTCGAGATCGCCGTGTAGCCGTTCTGGGGGTCCATCATCTGCCAGTAGCCCGAGGCGACCTTGGTGAGGAAGGTGAGGAGGGAGTTGCCGAAACTCCGCCACGGCGGCATTCCCTTCCGGTAGGCTTCGTTGATGAGGCGGTTGCCCTTGGTGTAGTCGGCCCGGCCGTCGACGATCGGGTCGAGGAGGGCAGGAAGGTAGGCCGGATCCATCTGGTTGTCCCCGGCCATCACCGCGGCGATGTCCATCCCGTCCGCGACCGCCCGCTTGTAGCCGGAGGTGATCGCCGCACCGACGCCCCGGTTCGGGTCGTGGTGGATTGCGACGATCCGCGGATCGAGCCGGGCGTAGTCCTCGATGATCGCCCCGGTCGCGTCGGCGGAGCCGTCGTTCACCGCGTAGACCTTCGCGACGTAATCAGGGATGCCGTCGAGCACCTCCCCGATCAGTTCCTCCTCGTTGTACGCCGGGACCACCACCGCGATCCGTCTCCCGCGGTAGCGGGGCCCGTCGGCCGGGCTCCTCGCGGCCGGCACCCCGGCGACCTTCAGGCCGCGGACCTGTGCCAGGATCTCGGAGCCGGGGGAGACGCCGTTGCCGCTGATCCGGATCGCCTCGATCGCCCTCTTCCCATAAGCCCCGAATCCTCCGGGAGCCGCGGCATCGGGGCCCTTCGTCCCGCACGGGGCACAGGCCTCGCCGGCCGAGCCGATCACAACATCGTTCCCGCTCCGGAGCTCCGCGAGCAGCCGGGGGATCTCGGCCGGGTCGTACTGGACATCGATGATGACGAGCTCCTCGGCACCGAGCTCGCGGGCGGCAGAAAAGATCGTCTGGAGCGCCCCGCCGTAGCCCCTGTTGGTCGCATGACGGATGACGATCGCGCCGAGGGCTTCGGCGATCGGGACGGTCTCGTCCTTCGAGCCGTCGTCGACGACGAGGACCCTATCAGCGTGCCGGGCAGCACCGACGATCGTCTTCGCGATGTAGGCCTCCTCGTTGTAGGCCGGCATGGCGACGAGGGTCCGGACGGCCCGCCGCTTCCCTGCGATACCGTCGACGAGGAGGATCGTCCCTTCCTCATCGCCGTCGTGCTCGACGACCATCTCGGCCGTGCCGGCAGGAGGAGGAGGGCGGGTCCGGGTGGTCATCGCGGTCCCTCCCGGGGTATTCTATAGATCCCCGGCTCGGCGGCGGGGGCGCTCTCCAGGGGGGAGAGGGGCTGGGGAGTGGGGGGCTGGATCATGGATATGCCGGAGTGCTGGTTGTGAATCCTCAGAGAGGGAGCACCATCGGGTGCGAATTACGTGACAGGGCCGGGACGGCTGCCCATCACCCCGGAGCACGGGCTGCGACGGGCCAGGGGACCGGATCTCGAGCACCGCAGGTGCGATCGCGGCGCCGGGGCCGCTGCTTCTGACACGTAAGTTATCATGAACGAAGAGAAAAAGGTGTCGATATACCTCCGGGCGCGTTAAGGATAAATCATGAGAAATTGTCTTGTTTGAGGTTGAGAAATGCGGGGCCGGCCCCCGGAGGACTGCTGGCTTTCCGGGCGGAAATAAACATTTGAATATATGAACATATCTAAACGTGAGCGTTCCTGTAAGGGGCCGATATGAGATATTATGCGAAAACAACCCCTCTTCCGGAAAACATCTTTCCCCCGGCCCGCCGGGGAGGGGCATAGAGAGGTTTCTGGACGCCTGTTCCCCCGTAAGGCCATCCGGCGCAGGAGAATGGTTCTCCCGCACTCCCCCCGGAGACCCCGGGCCGGGTGGGGAAAAACTCGAACCGGCCCTGATCCTCCGTCGCGCGCCACAGACTCAGCCATAACCGTAAACGGTGCGATGCGCGAGCGCCGGAGCGGTCGCCCGGAGGACCGCGGGCGGCTCCATGGAGGAGGTGCGTGCGGCCGGTCACGGTCTTCGGGAACCGGGCCGCGAACATTCTCCCGGAGTACGGAGCGGCGCGAAGAGCCGGCCATAGAGTTCAGCGAGTTCAGGAAGCGATACGAGCGGTAATGGCAGGATACGCGATCCGCGTCAGGGCAAGCGTCGAGAGAGATATCGCGGCATTGCCGCGCGATGTGATTGCGAAGGACGGAATGGCCGGAGCTTGAGAAACCCAAAGGGTTTCGAAGGGCGACGGCCCTCTGGGCCGGAGTTCGAGCACCGAAGGTGCAGAGTGCGAAGGACGGAGCGCCCGGAGTTCATGTCTCATGAACAATATGTTCATAGATCGAAAACAACATCTCCTCCCTACCACAAACACCTCCTGGGATCATGCTCAGAGAGATCTTCAAGACGGAAGAACGCATCCGCATCCTCCGCCACATCAGCCTCAGGCAATCGGCCACGGTCGGAACAGTCGCCCTCGCCACCGGCGTCTCGAAGGGGCTTGTCTCCGGCTACCTCAATATGCTTGAGAGGGAGGGGCTGCTCAGACGGGAGAACCGGGCATTTCACAGGGATGACACGCCCCTGTGGCCGGCCATCAAGCGCCTCCTCAACATCGATCTCCTCAAAGACACGATCGTTCTGCCTGAGTGGGCACGGGGGATCGGGATCTACGGGTCCTGGGCCGGCGGCACCAACACCACGGAGAGCGACCTTGACCTCTGGATCCTCGTCGATACCGCGAGCTCCGATACCGAGATCCGGGCGGCGGAGCTTGAACAGACCCTCGCAATGCATACCCGGTGCGAAGTCAACACCCTCATCCTCACCCCCGATAGAGTACGACATCTTCGAGAGCACGATCGGCCGTTCTATACGGCCTTGACGACAGGACACATAACCATGGAGGGTGTTGACTTTGCGACCGCTTGACGACTGCTTTGCCAGCGGGAAACTCCGGACCGTGGAGCCCTCATACGAGAAGGCATGCCAGTCGATCGCCCTCGCCCGTGCCTACCTTGACGAGGCACGGCAATCCGGGGCCATCGGCACCACCCGGCTGGCGATGAACGGCCTCTACTTCGCCTGGTTCCATGCCGGCCGATCCATCCTCTTTGTGGACGGCATCCGGGAGAAGAGCCACTACTGCCTCGAGCAGTATCTCGGCACATACGTTTCCGCAGGGAAACTCGACGCCCGATGGCTATCGCTCTTCTCAAGGATGCGAAAGAGGCGTGAGGACAGCCAGTACTCGTTCAGTCCCGCGCCTCTCCCCGACGAGATCGAGATGGTTCTTGACCTGACGGAGCAGTTCATTGACCGGATGGAGAGGCTTGTATCGGAACGATAGCAAAGGATCGGATGCAGTGTAAAGACCCCGGAATCTCTGCGTTATGGACTGACGAGAGAGGTCGGTGCGTTCGAACCATCAGTACGAAGGGAGGGACGTCGGGCGAGCCATGTTAACCGTGATACGATCGATAGCGCAGAAGATACTCCGGGTGTTGCGTTCTCACCTTCGATGCCGAATCATTTCGTCAACTACCCCCCCGCTATCGCAGGGGGCTTGCTGCCGGGGTCCCTTGCGGGGCACAAGGCTGCAATTTAATTGGTGCGAAGGTTGACAGTTCAAAAGCTGTCCTTATTCGCACGGGCCGGTTGACGCGGCCCTACCGATTATCCGTGGGATCACGGAATCACCGGCTACCTTCCGTAAATGGTTCAGAGCGCCGTTGACATCGGCGTTGATCAGAGTACCCAGAGCACGCCGGTACAATCCCCGCTTGATCCGCCGCTTCGTCCCGTAGGGGGGTTTGCGAATCGGGTCCAGGTTCAGGGCATCGACCTGCGAGGTGTAGGCTTCTGAGTGCGAGTCACCGAACCGGATCCCGTACAGCTCGCACTTACTCTTCAGTTTCTGCCGGAACCTGAAGTAGGGTACCTGCACGAAGTTCTGGTTCCCCCGCTTGCCGTGGTCGATCTTATCCTTGATCCCGTCCCAGCGAGGGAGAATAATCGTCCCGATCCGGTGCTGGAGAGCATAGTTCGCGATCCAGGCCACGTATCGGTTCATCGCCTCGGTGATCCGGCAGTCCCGCTTCTTCAGCAACAGTGCCTGCCGCTTCGTGATGCCCTCAATCTTCTGCTTATCCTTGATGCTCTGCAACCGTGCGTTCTCTTTGTTGTACCACCGGTTAATTGACTTGATACGCTTACCGTCGAGAATGACGGCAGCCCCGGTGGCAGTGTCAACCAGCGTCGCAAAGTTGTTGAGCCCAAGGTCGATCGCAAGGTACTGGTTTGGGTCGAGGTTCTTCGGCTTCGCGGGAACCCTGTAGCAGAACTCGATCTTGTACGCCTTCCCGCCGTTGACCGGCAGGATCGTGACCTCCCGAATCTGGTGCGGCTTGATGCACGGCGGGATCGGGAACGTGAGCTCCTTCCCCGTCAGACCGTGCAGCTTCCGGAACTTGAGAGACATGCCGAGCGTCACGGACCCGTTGCGGATCGTCAGGTGCGCCCGGGGGAACGCCAGCTTAAACCGGCCGTCCTTCGGGAGATAGTGGGGAGGACGCGGACAGTCTTCGAGCTGTCCCGTGCGGTACAGGGCCAGCAACCCGAAGTAACTCTTGTAGGCTTCTTCAACGGATTTTAGGGTCTGCTGAGCGGTATCACTGTGCAGCAATCCGTAGTTTTCGTTCGGTTTTGACTGCACGTAGGTACTGTACTCTTTGTAGGGGAAGCCCTTCTTTCGGGTGTAGGGAAGGTAGGGTCCGACCAGCACATCTACCTTGGAGGTGAGATCCGGCCGGATCCCCTGAAGGATCTGACGGTTCTCCTGGTGTGTAGCGTAGTGCTGCCAGGCGTTGTACAACCCTACATTGTACATGCTCTTGGCATGGTATGCGAGCGTGTCGAGGATCCAGAAGGTCTTCTGGGGAAGACGCAGGTAGTTGCTGACCACTCGCAGTGCCATTATCTCTTATTGTTGGGATTCATCTGTCATGAAGAAGAGCCGCGGGGCGAAAGTGTACGGGGCTTGCTGCGGGCAATTCCTCCCCCCGCTTGCACAGGGGGTCTCCTTGCCCGTTCGAGATGAAAAGGTTTGAATCTCACAGGGCTTTGAAGACCAAGAAGAAGAACACCATACCAATGTATCGCCGCACCATATCTGAGCGCTCGGATAGTATCCGCATCATGAGAGGTCTCTGGTATAGAGACCTCATCTTCCCACGGTATTGCAGGTAAGTCGTTTCCTCAGGCCCCTCACCCCGGCGGCAGCGGACGAAGATTGATTGTTCCTGCACCCCATAGAGAGGTGAGGAGGTCACAGCGATTGGGTGCAGAGCGCTATGTCGTCGATGAGCCTGGGAACCGGGTCGCAGTCATTCTCCCCCTGCAGGAGTACGAACAGCGCAAGGATAGACCTTCTTGACCTTGCTGTGGTGGCGGAGCGGCGCGAAGAGCCGACCATAGAGTTCAGCGAATTCAAGAGGCAGTACGGGCGATGACGGCCGTGTATGCGATTCCAATTTCAGACTCCGAGCAGCCCTCTTTCCGGGTAGAGGGTATCCTCACCGGTACTTCAGCAGTTTCATCATGAATTCCTCACGGGTGAGGCCTGCCTGCCGGATGATCGCTCGTAATATCCCCCTCCCGAGTTCTTCTCCCTGATGGACGGGGATAACGATACTTCTTCCATCAGAGTGCTGCAGAATGACATGGCTTCCTCTCTGACGGGCAAAGAAAAAGCCGGATTCTTCAAGCACTTTTATTGCTTTTTCAGCTTTCACAGGACCTAATTTCAACCGCCTGAACCCCCACAAACTCTCGCGACTCATCCGGTTCGGGCGGTTCGTTGACTTCAAGGTAGAGTGAAATTGCCTCATCAAGCCGCACAATCAATTCTTCGTAAGTCTTTGCCTGGGTAAAGCACCCCGGTAGAGAGGGGACCGAGGCATAGTAGTAACCGTCCTCGTCTTTCTCGATAAGGCAATTGACTTTCATACAATTGATAGTATGTAACGCTGTGGAATCAAATACTTATCGTGACTGCTCCCCTCCGCTCGTCGGGAGCATCCTGGGTTACCCCTGAGATTGCAGCCCCAATCTCATAATAATGATCGACGCATTCCGATCACGATGACACGCTTTAGGCACAATACATTCCAGTTCGCCTCAAACTCGGCGGCGATTTCCATAAGGCCTTCATGCAGATCCGGGGCAACTGCAAGCAGGCGGTGTGAGTGGAGTCCGGTCACCCTGCGCGCCGCAACCCCCGCTAAGTAAAGATAACTTAACGTAGATGACGATCCACCTCTCTAAGTAAGCAAAAGTTAACTTAGAAAACACTCATCTCACAGGTGCACCATGCAAGAGAGTCGATCCGGGAATTTCGTCCACCAAAAAGGCGGCTACAACGCATTTATACCAAAGAGCCTCCCACCCGACCCACCGATCGTGTACGATGAAACGCTACAATACCTCCTCTCAGAAGCCGACCGGGCGCTTGCAAGGCTCGACGGCATAGCGGTGACGCTTCCCAACCCCGACCTGTTCATCGCCATGTACATGAAGAAAGAGGCGCTGCTGAGCTCACAGATTGAGGGGACGGAGGCCTCGCTCAAAGGGGTCCTGGAGTTCGAGGCGAACCTCAAACCGACGGAGAACATCAACGATCTCCGGGAGGTCGTCAACTACCTGCGGGCCATGGACAGCGGGCTGGAACAACTCAAAAATGCTCCGATATCCCTGGATCTCATCAGGGACATCCACTGCATCCTGATCAAGGGGACGCGGGGTTCGGATCGGGAGCCGGGCAACTTCCGGACCGTCCAGAATTATATAGCCCGATCAGGGGCAACCTCGATCCGGGAAGCCGTCTTCGTGCCGCCACCCCCAGAACGCATTGAAGCCCTGATGCAGGACCTCGAAGCCTTCATCCTCGAAAAAGGCTCTATACCGCCGCTCATCAAGATCGCTCTCATTCACGCCCAGTTCGAGACCATTCACCCGTTCCTGGACGGAAACGGCCGTATGGGGCGGCTGCTCATAACGTTTTACCTCTGCGGGAAAGGGATCCTTGCAGAACCGCTCCTGTACCTGAGCATTTATCTCAAAAGACACCGGGAGGAGTACTACCGGATCTTGAACGAGATCCGGACAGATGGAGCATGGGAGGCATGGCTCCGGTTTTTCCTGCAGGGAATCATTGAGGTCTCAAACGAGTCGATCGCGTCGGCACGGGAGATCATCCGCCTGAAAGATAGTGTCATCGATACGCTCCTCCAGCACGACATCGGTGGGGCGAACGCCGTAAAACTGGTGTACGCACTCTTCGATGAACCGATCATCACCACGCGGGAAGCAGCGGAGGTGCTCGGGGTGAGCGGGCCTACGGCATACCAGTTGATCGGGAAACTGGAGGACATCGGCATCTTAAAGGAGATCACCGGGAGGCAGCGGTTCAAAAAGTACATGTTCACGGATTACGTCTCGATCATCGAGCAGGGGACTCGACCGCGCCCTGGAAGTTGAGATCCCACCAGAGTGCCGGATCTTTCGGGAGAGATACGCCTGCCCGATAGCGATGCCGGCCGGATTCCATACTGGTGAGCGCGATGCTGATACGGAGCCGGCAGATAGCCTCCTGCTCCCGGGAATCTTCACGAGTAAGCTCCCACTAAGTAAAGAAAACTTAACGTAGACGGGGGAAGCCCACTCTACGTAAACAAAGCTTAACGTAGAGGAACCCCGGAGGGTGGCCCGGGCATCCCGTGGGGACCCTCCGGATCAAGACCACCGCCCCACGAAACCGCCCGATTCCCCCCACCCCTCCGGAAGGGGAATACCACAGTTTCAATAGAATTATCACCCGTAGAGCCGAAAAATGATCAGGATGGCAGGTGCGAAGAAATACTCGGCGGCGGCCGTACTCGCGGCCTGGCTCATCATCGTCGCCTTCTTCATGGTCTTGAACCGTACGCTCGACCTCGAGGTCTTCTTCGTCCTCGCGCTGATCGGCCTCCTCGTCGTCGCCGTCCTGATCGACGGGGCGTTCTCCCGGCCGCGCTACATGCGCTACATCGGCTACCTCATCGCCGCGGGAGTCGCCCTCTTCGCCTACATCGTCGCAGAAAAAATCCTGGAGATCCTTGCCGCATGAACCGCCTGGCCTCGCACGCCATCCTCGCGGCCGCAGCCGTCCTCGTCCTCGCCCTCCTCGGAGGAGAGGCAGCCTCCCCGGTCCTCTACACGGCGGAAAACACATCGACCGCCGCCCACGCCGACCCCGCGACGATCCAGAAGCGCTCCCCGGGGGACGCCGACGCCCTGGTGCCCCTGATGGACGACCTCCTGGGCCAGACCGGGACCCTCGCCCTCACGATCAAACTCAGGGACTACGAGAGCGCCGAGCGCGACCTCGCCCGCTACAGCGAACTCTCCCGCCAGTTCGACCGGCTGGTCGTCACCCTCGACGTCTCCGGGACCGACATCGGCGAGTTCCAGCAGAACAACAGAAAGAACCAGGAGGCGCTCGAGGCGCTCCTGAACGACACCCGGCGGTTCGAGGACTTGAAACGCCTCGAGATCGAGGTCCAGGACGGCGAGCAGCGGATGGCCATCGCCTACGAGGGCGAGGCCCTCCGGCAGAAGATGCGGGAAGGGTTCTCCGCCTACGCGAAGAGAGAGCCCGCAACGACCCGGATCGCAGAACACTACGACCTCAATACCACCCCCTACCAGCAGAGCGTCGAGCACTTCGCGGAGGTCGCCGACGCCGCGGACGACTGGCGGCCGGCGACCGGCGGCACCGCAGCGTCTCCCCTCGCGATCGCGGTCACCCCGGCCGAGGGGCGCTACGGGGACACCCTCCGGATCGGCGGCCGTTACGCCGGCGGCGTTCCCGGGACCCGGATCGAGGTCTACGTCGACAGCCGGGCCGCAGGTGCCGCCACGCTCGATGCAGACGGCACCTACAACCACCCCTACCGGATCGGCCGGATCGTTGCCGGACCGCACCTCGCCTATGCGACCGCGGGCGGGATCTACTCGGAGGTCGCAACGTTTGAGGTCCTCACCCAGAACACCACCATCACCCTCGCACTCGCGGAGGTGAACCGGACGGCCGTCGCCTGCACCGGGAACCTCACGATCGGGGACGGCCTCCCGGTCGCGGGCGCCCCGGTCCTCATCAGGACCGACGACGGCACCCTCGCTGCCGCAGAGACCGACGAGAACGGCACCTACAGAACAGAGATCGTCCTCCCCGGCGGCGAGCACACCCTCCGGGCGGAGTTCCATGCCGCGGGCTACCCCCTGAACGCCTCGGAGAGCCCGGCAGAAACGGTCCGGGTCCGCGGGGAGGGGCTCTCCCCCCTCCCGTTCGTAGCGGCGTTCGCCGCGGCGGCCGCCACCGGGTGGTACCTCCGGCGGCGCCGGCCCGAGGAGGAGCCCGTCGCGAAAGCAGCCCCGGTCCCGGAGAGTCCCGGCGAAACCCCGCCGCAGGTCGAGATCGCCGGCCTCCCGCCCCGGGAAGCCGCGACCGTTCTCTTCCGTGCGCTGCGTACCCGGCTCGGGATCCCGGAGACGAAGACCCCGCGGGACTGCGCCCGTATTGCGCCGGCCCATGCCGGGTTCTTCGAACGCTACGAGCGGATCCGGTACGCCGGCGAGACCCCGACGGACGAGGAACTCCGCGCGATGGAAGCCGAAGCCCTCGGGGGTGGCGAAGGTGCGGCGTGAGGCCTGGGCGGTCCTCCTCATCCTCCTCCTCGCCGGCGGCGCGGTGTATGCTCACGCCACCACCACCACCGAGGAGTTCAGCCGCTACAACGTCGGGTGGAACGGCACCTCGAACCTCGCGGTGGAGGAGGTCCGCGACCTCCGGGGTCTCCCGCCCGGCGCAACCCTTCTCATCCTCGCGCCGGACGTAGCCTTCACCGCCGAGGAGGTCGGCTACCTCCGGGCGTTCCTTGAATCCGGCGGCCGGGTCCTCATCGCCGACGAAGAGGGCAACGCCAACCGGCTCCTCGCCGACCTCGGGAGCACGATGAGGGTCCGGCCGGGGAACCTCGCGAGCCTGGAGCGGGACCACGTCGACCCCGGGCTGTTCACCGGATACCCCGTCGGGAACGCCACGATCTTTTCCGGGGTCGAGACCGTGCTTCTCAACCGCCCGGCGGCGGTCACCGGTGGCGAGCCCCTCCTCGAGACCTCGATCCTCACCTGGGACGACGCCGACGGCGACGGCCGGATCGGCGGCTCCGAGACCTTCGGGACCGCGGTCGTCTGCGCACGGGAGGGGAACCTCACGGTGCTCGGCGACGCGAGCCTCTTCGTCAATGCCATGCTCGCCGGGAACCCGAAGTTCATCGAGAACATCCGGCCGGTCCTGATCGACGCCGCCCACAGCAGGACCGGCACCGCTAACCCGCTCATCAACGCCATAACCTGGGTCCGCGAGACGCCGGCGGCCGCGGCCGCCTTTGCCGCCCTGGCCGCCCTGCCGGTGGCCTGGCGCTTCGGGAGGAAGATAGATGACTGACGATCTGACCACACAAATCGAAGGGATCACAAACGCCTTCGAAGACATCCGGATGACCGCCCAGCAGGTGGTCGTCTCGAACCAGCCCCTCATCGAGGAGATCTTCATCAGCATGATCAGCGGCGGCCACCTCCTCATCGAGGGAGTCCCCGGAACCGCAAAGACCACCGTCTGCAAGATCATCGCCCGGCTCATCGGCTACGAGTTCCGGCGGGTCCAGGGAGCCGTGGACCTCCAGCCCGCCGACATCATCGGCGTCCGGATCTACGACCGGAACAGGAGCGAGTTCGTCCTCCAGAAGGGCCCGATCTTCACGAACTTCCTGATGGCCGACGAGATGAACCGCCTGACCCCCAAGACCCAGAGCGCTCTCCTTGAGGCGATGAGCGAGCGCCAGGCGACGATCGACGGGACGACCTACCCGCTCCCGGACCCCTACTTCGTCATCGCCACCCAGAACCCCTACGAGGCCGAAGGGACCTTCCCGCTCATCGAGGCCCAGCGCGACCGGTTCATGTTCAGCACCGTCCTCAACCACCTCAACGGCGAGAACGAGCTCGAGGTCCTCCGCCGGGAGCGCGACGGGGAGTTGAACTGGGAGGTCTACCAGAACCGAGTCGCCCCCGTCCTCAGCCCTGCGGAGGTGCAGGCCATGGCCGCAACCATCCAGGAGGTCAGGGTCGACGAGACGGTCCTCGCCTACATGCGCGACCTCGTCCTCGCCACCCGGTCGCACGGCGACATCCGGCTCGGCGCGAGCTCCCGTGCCTCTATCGCCTTCCTCCGGGGCTCGAGGGTCCGGGCGGCCCTGAACGGCCGGGACTACGCCATCCCCGACGACGTCCGGAGCCTGGCCCTCCCGGTGCTGCGCCACCGCATCCTCCTCACCCGCGAGGCCGCGATCACCGGGGTCACGGTGGAGGCGGTCATCGCCGGGATCGTCGAGAGCGTCGGGGTGTCGTAATGTATCGAGTGGTTGCTCTGAGGTGCGGGAAGCCCGGGTGTTGCCCCTTCGCGGCTTCGCGTGAGACCATATCATCGTTGAAACACACGCGAAGGCGCGAAGACGCGAAGAATGTGGGAGTATTGGCGTTGGTATGCGTGGCTACGAGCCGCTCTGGAGTGCCGGGATGATCCGGCCGACCCGGACGAGCGAGGGCATCGCCGCCCTCGCCCTCGCCCTCACCGTCACGGCGCTCCTCCTCGCAAACCCCGCCGCGGCCCTCGCCGCCGGCTCCCTCGCCCTCTTCCTCCTCTGGCGGGGCTGGCAGTTCGAGCAGGACCTCGCGGCCGCGGCCGCTTCCCTCACCGTGGCCCGCGAGGTCGACCGGACGATCCTCCGGCAGGGGACGGCCGCGACCGTCCGGGTAAGGGCCGACGTTGCCGTCCCTGCCGGGATGGCGGTCCGGGTGCGCGACCTCCCGCCGGCGGTCGCGGCCGGCGACGCCCCTCTCTCCCTGCCGGGGAAGGCGGCAGCCTACACCGTCCGGCTCATGGCGCCGGGAGAGACCGCGTTTTGCGGGGTCGTTCTTTCGGCGAGCGACAGATTCTTCGCCGCGAGCCTCGTCTGCCGCCGGTTCGATGCCCCGCAGATCCGGGTATTCCCTGCCGGGGTGGTCGAGAACGGGAGCGGGACCGGGGGCGCCGGGAGCGATACCGAGGTGGACCGGCGGGCCGCGCTTGCCGGGCAGGGCATCCGCGGGTTCCGGCCCTACCAGATGGGCGACGACCTCAGCCGGATCGACTGGAAGGTCACGGCCCGGCACGACGCCTACTATGTCAGGGAGCCGGCCGGGCTCGAGGGGGGCTCGCCCCTCATCGCCGTCGACCTCCCGGCCCGGGCCGGGGACCCGGAGACCAACGCCCGGTTCTCGATGGCCGTCTCGGGCGCCGTCGAGGGGGCGATCAACGCACGCGAAGGCTGCTCGCTCCTGGTCGTCGCCGGGGGCGAGGTCGTCGGGTTCCTCCCCCGGACACAGGATATCCGTGAAGCGTTCTCGGCCCTCGGCGGGCTCGCGCCGCTCGAACCCCGCGCCCCCCTCTACCGGGCGCCGGGACCCGCCGTCCTCGCGGCCAGGGCCCGGGTGCCCCTGCGCGGGACGGGGCAGGAGGCGGTTTACCGGGAGCGGCTCGGCGTCCTTCTCGCCGCGTTTGCGAAAGAGAGCCCCGCACCCTTCGCAGCGGCGGTGAGGACGGCGCTCGGCCGGGCCGAAGCCGTGGAGGTCCGGCTCTACTCCCTCCTCCCGCCGGGCGACAGGAGCCACCTCTGCCAGATCGTCCACGAGGCGAAGGTCCGGGGGATGCGGGTCGTCCTGAAGGCACCCGCCGGCGCCGGGGCTCTCCCTGGCATCGACGCCGTGGAGGTGCTCTGATGGCGTTCGACCGGCGGTTCCTCCTCCTCTCTCTCGGCGAGGTGCTGGTCGTCGCCGCAGGCAACCTCGCGATCGCCCTTGTCCTCCAGGCGATCGTCCTCGCGGCGTTCCTCGGCGACCTGCGGGGCTACCCGGTCTTTGCAGTCGGGGCGGCCGCCTTCGCCGCGGTCCTCTACGCTGCCGGTATGATAGCCCTCCTCGGCCTCGCGGCCGCCCTCGGCTGCGGCTACGCCGCCCTCACCCTCCATGACCACCGGCTCGCGCTCCGGGCAGGAGGGCGCGCATGACCAGGAACAACCCCTACCTGGGAGCCTTCCTCCTCATCCTCGCCGCCGCCGGCCTCCTCGTCATCGCGGCCGTCACCGGCCGGGGCGACATCACCACCGCGACCCTCGTCCTCGCGGGCACGGGCTGCTTCATCGCCGGGGTCTTCCTCCTCACGCTTCACAAGGGCGAGCCCCTCGACCCGGAGATCGCCGCCCTCCTCCCCGCCCAGGGGACGATCTCCATCGCCACCCTCTGCGCCGACCTCGGCGTCCAGGGCGACGCCTGGTTCGTCCCGGACGAAGGGACGGTCATCGAGGTCATCCCGGTCGCAGGGGCCCTCCCGGAGGAGATCGGGGACGACTACTCCTACATCACGGACGCTGGGCGGTGCGCCGTCAGGATCGCCCCGGCATGCGCCCCCCTCCTCGCACGATTGAGAGAGAAGCACGCCCTCGAGGTCCCGGAGGAGGACGACGCCCTCCTCGCGTGCATCGTCGAGGTCTGCGACGACCTCCTCGAGGTCGCAAGAACGAGCGCCGTAAAGGACGGCGAGAACATCGTCGTCACCCTCGCGGACTACCGCCTCCTCCCCGGCTGCCGGGCCGTCCGGGCGGCCTCGCCGAAGTGCTGCACCATGGTCGGCTGCCCGGTCTGCAGCCTCCTCGCCACGCTCGCCGCCCTCGGGACGGGACGGCCGACGAAGATCGAGCATGCCGGCGTCGATGAAAAAAGAAAGACTCTCAGGGTAATTCTCACGCCGGCCGGATCCGCACCCAGAGGTGCAGGTCCCGGTAACTCGCGTTGATCCGGTCCTTGCCCGTGACCGCAGGGCCCGGGACCGTCTCGTTGAAGAGCAGGAACTCGATCCGGTTGTAGTCGGCCGACGGCACCGAGAACTCCCGGGGCAGTTCCCGGGTCTCGTTGTGGGGGACCGTCAGGGTGAAACGGTCGAGCGGCAGGGCCGCGTGGATGGTCGAGGTGTTCGTCGCGGGATCGAAGGTCTGGTTGAGGGCGAAGACCTCGATCGTGTAGGGGACCTCCCGGTACTCGTGGTTCCCGACCCCGATGATGAGCGACTGCGTCGAGCCGGCCGCAAAATCGGCCGGGTAGTCCGCGGCCTTTCCCCCGGGGCCGAGGATGTAGAACTCGGTGAAGTGCTCTCCCTCTTTGGGGACCGCGATGACGTAGGCGGTCGTGGCGACGGCCGCGACGATCGAGACCACGAGGACGACGGAGAGCGCCCGGTCAAGCCGGGGGGCCCCGGGGTCGTAGAGTTCGGTCCACGCCGCACCGAGCATCTCCCGGGCCGGGACCGCGAAGCGGTCGCCGGCAGGGAGGAGGAGGCGCCGGTACCAGGCCGCTGTGGCCATCGCGAGGGTGAAGACCGTCAATGACGCAAGGATCGGGTCGAGCCGGATACCCCACGGGGTGTAGTTCAGCGCAAGCCCGACGAGAGGGACGACGGCGATCGAGAGCCCGAACGAGAGGGCGACACGCTCGATCCCGTCGAGGTCCCCCCGCGCCGGGAAGAGCGCGGCGATCAGGGCGTAACCGGGGATGAACAGGACCATCGCCGCGCCGAAGAGGATCCGGAGAAAACTCTCGTTCAAGACCGGGACGTAGACGCAGGCGAGGGTCGCGACCGTGAAGGCGGCGACGGCGATGAGGTCGCCGGGAACGTCCCCGGCGGCCTTGAGGATCAGAGGTTGTTGATCTTCGGTCGTCATGAGCGGGTCTGTTAGACCTTTCTCTTCCACCCAAGCAGCATCAAGATTGCGAGGGCGGCGAGGGGGAGGAGGGGGGCGACCGGCGCGGCGGCAGGGGTCGTCGCACTGGAGGTTGCCTGGGTCGTCGTGTGGGTGGGCGGGACGGCGGTAATGGTCGTCATCGCCGTCGTGGTCGGCTCAACCGCAGGCGTGGCGACGAGGAGGGCGTAAGACCCCGAACGGGAGACCGGGGTCGTGATACGGTCGCCCTCGACCTTCGACGGCACCGGCGTCCAGGCGCCGTTCTCGTAGCGGGCAAGGGTTGCCGTCGCGTTCACCGAGGGGAGGCGGAAGGAGAGGGTCACGGCGGGGTCGAACTCCCGGTCCTCCGGTGTCACGGCGTAGGCCTTCCCATCCACGGACCAGCCGGCGGGAACGGCACCCTGGACGGCGACGGCAAGGAGCCCGGCGCCCTCGAGATCGGTCCCGGTGACGGATGCCTTCCCGTCTGTCGAGGATACCGTCGCGGGTCCTGGAACTGGCGTGGAGGTGCCGCCACCGCCGTTGCCGTTGCCGCTGCTGGGACCCGGGGAGGAGGCGGATCCGACGGTGACCGCGCGGGAGAGGGCCTCTCTTCCGTCGACGTAGACGGTGACCGTCGCGGTGCCGTGGGTGATGCCGTCGATCGCAAAGGAGATCCGGCCGTTGTCGGGCCCGGTCTTGGTGCCCTGCATCGTCACCTCGGCGACGACGCGCTTGGTCGTGGGCGCGGCCCTCCCGTCGAGGGTGATCGCCGCGTAGGTGCCGCTCGAGATGTTGCGGGCCTGGGTGGTGCGGAACTCGCCGTTCGCGTCGGCGCTGTTGCTCAGGCTCGCCGAAGCCCCGTCCGGCATCCGGACCGAGAGCCCGGTCCAGTTGGTGCCGCGGCTGTAGGCGCTCACCTCGCCCGAGCCGAGGGAGAAGGGAAGGGTGAGGTCACGAGCCGTAAAGGCGAACGTGTCGCCGGGGTTTACGTCGAACTCCCCGCGGATGGCGAACGAGAAGGCGGCGCCGTCGGGAAGGCCGTTTATATCCACGTTGACCGTGTCCCCCGGGTCGATCCTCTCGGGGGAGATGGTGATCGTCGCCGCGGTTGCGGCCGGGATCAGGAGAAGTAGCAGAAGTAAGATTGCGCCGGGTCTTGACATAAGAAATCTCCGTTTCTATTAAACAAAGTATAGGTGGCTGTTTGAAATAAAAAGACTTATCCCGCGACAATAGAGAATGAATCGTATGACCCACAAGAGGAGCGTTATGCTCCCGGGTGTCATCATCGCCCTCCTCCTCCTCCCGGTGGCGGCCGTTGCCGGAGGCGGGGAGATCTACATTACGGGGACGGCGGATGACGCCAGGGAGTACAAACACCTGTGCATCCGCACCGTCGATGCCCTCGACCCGCTGGATGTAGACTACACACTGGTGACTCTCGGGAGCACCGAGACGGGCGACCTTGGCGAATTCGAGTACCCGCTCTTCGGGAACATCGTCCGTGAGTTCGATCCGGCGAGCGGCACCTACCACGGGGTGCACGTGACCGTGATACAGGAGAAGACCGTCGACGGGCATACCATCCCGTGCGAATACCGGTTTTACATCAAACGGACGATCCCGAGCTTCACCGTGGATGTCCCCGGAAAGACCGGCAACGTTCTCCTGATCAGGGCCCCGGAGAACCTTCCCGAAGGCGCCAATTTCACCGAACTCTTCAGGGCCGCGGCGAAGGAAGGCTACCTCTTCAAGAGCGACGCCATCATCTACATGAACGAGGAGGGGTTCACGGCCTACGGTGCCATCAACAGTTCCGACTACGATGAGGACGATCTCGCCTACACGCTGAACCACAACGAAGTCGACCTCACCGGCTTCGCCACGGACAGCGCCCTCGCGCGGAACATGATGGACGCGAGGCCCTACACGCGGCCTGCGGCCGGGGAGTACCTCATCGCGGCGGTGCGGTACGACGGCGCCACGGAGACGATGCACGTCCTCGCCGCCACCCCGGTCCTCATCCTCAACGGGAATCAGGCTGTCGCCTGGGACGGCGGCGACCCCTACTACCAGAACCAGAACAAGGACGTGAACGTCTCGTTCAGCGGAGGCGTGGACAAGGTCGCCTATGCTCTGGTCAAGAAGGATACGCGATACGGCCTCGACATGGAGGTCGACACCATAGAGCTCGCCAAACAGCCCATTCCGACCTCGGCCGCCGATCTGGTCTCGATCTTAAAGGCGATCGGCGGCGAGGCGAGCCCGGTCACCTACGCCCTGACCGTGGATGGTGTCCCGACCGACGTCAGCAGTGGCTCCGGCTTCGTCATCGCCGAGGGCTACGGCTGCTCCGGGTATGCCGACGCGTCGAAGGTAGCGATCCCGGCCGCGACCCTCAAGAACCTCACCACCGGCACCTACGACCTTTACGCCATGGGCATGCAGGGCAATAAGGTCATTGCGGTCGACCAGAAGGAGATCTGCATCGCCGCTGTGGCACCGACCCCGACACCCAAACCCAAGCCCACCGGCGGCGGCGGCGGCGGCGGTGGGGGAGGAGGCGGTTTCTTCCCACCGGAGCCCCCGATCGTCTACGATGAGAAGGGTAACCTGAACACCAACAGCGAAGGCATCGTGGGCCGCCCAGTCGAGATCGACGCCAAGGACGGAGTTGCCAGCCTGTACGTGCCGTCCGGCGTAAAGGCGCTCGATAAGAACGGCAAGCCCCTGCTGGATATCTACTTCAGGCGCATCGACAACGAAAGGCTGCCCGCAGCCCCGGCCGGAGCGGCCGCCAGGTTTGCCGGCTACGTCTACGAGGGCGGACCCGACGGCTCCACCTTCAGTCCGGGAATCACCCTGACGCTGGAGATCCCCGAAGAGGACTGGGACGCCCTCGACCTCACCGGTAAGCAGCTCACGATGAAGTGGTACAACCAGGCGACGGGTGCCTGGGAGGATGTTCCGACGACCATCAACCCGAACACGAAGACAGTGAGGGTGACGATCGACCACTTCAGCATCTTCGCGCTCTTCACCGAACCGATCCCGACGACCACCCCGACCGGGACGGCGACGGCCGTGACAACGACAACGACGCCTGGCGACGAGACGCCCGCCGAAGGGCTGCCCGGCACAATAATACTCGGCATCATCGTCATCATCGTCGCCGCAGCAGCGGTGTATATCTTCGTGATAAAGAAGCAATAACCCCTTTTTTTCTCCCGATCAGCCCGTAACGGCCACGAGGGCGAAATAGATCACGACAAGCCCCTGAAAGGCGAAGTAGCCCATGATGTTCGCGACGGCGTGTGGAAGAGCGCACGCACGTCCGGCGCACCGGTGCGAGAACCCCCATAGAGCGATCCCGAGCGGGATGAGGGATACGAGCGCCACCGGCCAAAAGTCCACGGGAGCGAACGTCCCGGTGAGGGCGAAGACGGTGAGCGACGCGGTCGCGAGGGTCGCCGCAACAACGATCAGCCCAAACCCAAAGATCCGTCCCCTCCGGACGATGAGCGTCCGCTTCCCCCCGGCGATGTCGCCTTCCATGTCCGGGATCTCGACACTCGTGATGAAGACGAGCCCGTAAAGGCAGAGCGGGGCGGCGAAGGCAAAGAAGGCGGCATCGAGCGTTCCTGCCGCGACGAAGTAGCCCGCGCCCGGCATCAGGAGGCCGAAGGTGATCATGTTCGTGACCTCGCCGAGTTTATGGTAGGCGAAGGCGAGCGGGGGCGCCGTGTAGAACCAGCCGAGCAGGTTGCCCGCGATGCCAAAGACCAGGAAGACGACCGGGTAGCCGTAGACGGTCACGAAGAAGTACCCGATCAGGACCGAGACCCCCATCAGGGCGACGGCCGCAGAGAGCGCGGCGGGTTTCAGGTTCGGGTTGGCGGCGAGCACACCGCTCCCCCCGGATATCGGCGACGTCTCGACGAAGCGGTCGGCGTCGGAATCAAAGTAGTCGTTGCTGTAGTTGACGGAGAGGTGCGCCGCCGCCATGGCCGCGTAGCCGATGAGGAACTGGGCCGGGGTGAACCGCGCCCCGAGGAGGAACGCGAGGAGCGCCCCGGCGGTGAACGGGATAAAGCCCGAGAGGAGAAAGGGGTACCGGCCGAGCCGGATGAAGTCGCGGAGGGCACGGGTATCCATGGAAGCGTCTCCCGCCGCGGGATAGGAGAGGCGGGTATATAGCCTTTTTCCGATCCCTACCGATCGTGGGCGAGGAGCGGCACCACGGCCCGCAACGCATCGACACCGCCCTCGACGTAGATGAGGCCGAGAACCGCGCGGGCAAGGATCTCCTTCTCCTGATCGAGGTTCCCGCCGTCCGGAGAGCGGCGGAGCCCGATCCGGCTCTCGTGAAGGCTCCAGCGGTCGCAGAGAGCGGCGAGGCCTGCCGTCCCGACGTCTTCGCCGGGGAGGACCTTCAGCCGCAGGGTGACGTCGCCGATGAGAGCAAGGGCGTGGGAGTCGTCGGCAAAGCTCCCGAGAATCGCCAGGTCGCCTGCGCGGAGGGGGAGCGCGTCTTCAGGGAACCCGGCGAGTATCTCCGAAAAGAGCCGTTTTGCAGAGGGGGCCATCAGAACCCGGGCAAGCCCGTCCGGGCCCCGGAAGGCATGCCCGGTCTCCTGCTCGATGCGGGGAAGGGTCTGCTCCGCCACGAGAGCGGCCTGCTCCGTCAGGCGGCCGGTCGCCCTGCACCACCCCCGTATCCGCCGGAGCCGCCGCGATCGCCGGGCCGATCGCCGGTGAGCGGGGAGGAGCTCCGAGCGGTATTCCCGCATGAGTCCTTCCTGCAGCGCCGCGAGGGTCTCCTCGAGCGGGCGGGAGAGCGGCCCGTACTCGTACGCCATACGATATGGTGGGACAACGGATTGATTATAACTTTGGCCTCATGTAAACCCCCATCAATTGATGAGGGGTCGCACGAGACCCAGAACGAGCGCGGCGGCGACCACGAGGTGCAGGCAGAGGAAGAGGGGGACGAGCCTGAACGCTGTCTTCTGGGTCTTGTGCCGGAAGGCACGCATCGCGGCAAAGGCCCCGAACGGCCCGAACAGCGCGAGCACGAGGAGCGTCTTCTCCGGTGTTCTCCGTGCATTCTTCTTTGCGGACTTTTTGTCGCGGTAATAGGCAATGAACGAGACGGCGTTCACTAGAGCATAAATTGCCAGAGCAGCGCCCGGCAGTAAGGTATCCATCGTTGAGAACTCCCGCCGCCCGATCGGGCATCGGGACGCCCCCAACCGGTCGGGCCGGCCATGTACCCTATCTGCTCTCCACCCTTTTATCCTGTACGAATGGCTCCTGCCGGGGGCGAGGGCCCCTGTCTCCCGGTCAGGAGAAGGGATCCGGCCCCGTTCCACTTCCAGCGGCCATTCTGTCAGGCGCTACTGTTGCCCGAAGAGATCGACGTCAGGTTCATCAGTGTGGCATTCTCCGCCGTGACGTTGAAGGGCACGATCACGATCTCGCCCTCCGCCATCTGCTCGACGTCGGGGATGGGATACTCAAAGACACCCTCTTCTCCGGCATCCTCGTGCAGGACGGCAAAGAGAGTGTCAGTGGCGACGAAGGTGTGGATGGTGACCGTGACGTTCCGGGTCACCCCGGATTCGACCGGTGTGTATCCGATGACCCCGCCGGGATGCCCAAAGAGGTTGTTGTGGATCACGACCCATCCGGTACCGTTGCTCACGACCTCATTAACCGTAACGTTCCCGACGACCGCATCGCCCTCGATCGCCTGGTCCTCCACCATGACCGATGCGTTCTCGGTCGCATTCCCCACTGTGTCGGTCTGGGCGGAGACAAGCCCGGTGCAGCAGGCCGCCAGGAGAGCCGCAACAATCAGCCAGTGCTTCTGCATGGTCTTCGACCTCCCCCATGGGGGGAGGCATGGATACCCCGGCGCTATATATAGGTTGGGCAGATCCGGGATGGAGCGGGGAGAGCGGTGCGCCGGATCCGGCCCCGGTCAGGTAGGACGAGATGAACGGTTCAGAGCCCGAGCCGCGCGAGAGGGGGAGGGGGAGGCAGAGAACCTGCTCTTCTCCGCGAGGCAGACCGGGCAGTGCCGGTCTTTCGGGAGGGCTTCAAAACCTGTTCCCGGTGAAGCACCAGCACTGCCGGTCTTTTCGTCATGGATATGCCCGCATATCGAGCAGCGGTAAGTCCGCATGATCGCGGGGTAAACCGGCTGCAGGCTTAATCCTGCCTGCAACGCTTTTTGAACCAGGACGTAGAACTCATGGTATACATCATGAGAGAGACCCTCGCGGCGCTCGCGGACCTGACCCGGGCCCACTTCTTCTTCGTCTGGCCCCTGCTCTTCTGCTCCGGGCTCGCCCTCGCGTTCGTGAACTACGGCGGGTTCTCGTGGGAACTCATCGGCCGGGCGGCGCTGATCGGCCTTTTCGGCTTTCTGGCCGGGCTCGTCCTGAACGACTACGTCGACCGGGAGTATGACAGAAGAGACATCGACGGCTCGCTCACCCGCTACTGGCGGCCGTTCGGTGAACGGCCCATACCGGCGGGAAAACTCTCTCCCCGGGCGGCACTCGCCGTCTTCATCATCCTCACCGGCCTCGCGGCCGCGCTCGCCGCAACCCTTCCTTCGCCGCACAACCTCTACGTCCTCGGGATCATGGGCTATTCGTACCTGGTCGAGTACTTCTACCAGACGAAGAAGCGGGACCAGACCCTGCCGCTGGCCCAGGTGGTCGGGCGGACGGACTTCGCCCTCTTCCCCGTCGCCGGCTACCTCGTCCACGGCAGCCCGGATGCGACCGCGCTCCTCTTCTTCCTCTTCTTCTACCCCTGGACGCTCGCGCACCTCGGGGCAAACGACATCGCCGATATCGCCAACGACCGTGCCCGGGGGATGGCGACGATCCCGAATCTGACCTTCGGTCTGACCGGGTCGGCTCCGGAGGACCCGACTCCGGTTCTCTACGGGATGAAGGGCGCGATCGCCTGGGTCGTCGGCTTCTCGGCCGTCCACGCCGCGATGGCACTCGTCTTCGGCCTCGCCCTCGGGCCCGTCACGCTCGCGGGCTTTGTCGCGGGGCTCGCCCTCCTCGGCATAGCAAACGGCCTCATCATCCGGGGAAAGAGCCCGGAAGCGGCAATGCGAGCGCTCCCGCTCATGCACGCATCGCTGCTCGTCTATGCTGCGGCAATCATCGTGGGTGCCGTTCTTTAGGTATTCTTTCACATCCAGACGACGCCAAAGAGGGCCTCGCGTTTGGCGCCGGCGGCCGGGGGGTCGGCCCGGCCGTCCCCTTCCCTACTCCACGATGAAGTCGCCGTTCATCGAGGGGTGGACGTCGCACCGGAAGAAGTAGGTCCCGGGGGTTTCGGGTGCCGTGAAGGTATAGGTCACCTGGTCCGGGCCGGTGATGATATCACCGACGAAGATCGCCGTGGCCGCCAGGGAGTCCGTGTAGACCGCGACGTTGTGCGGGACCCCGTCGTCCCGGTTGTCGAAGTTCACCGTCACCTCCGCGCCCGCCGGGACCGTTATCGCCTCCATGCTGAAGGCATAGTTCTCGGCCGCGATCGCGACCGTCACCCTCTCCGCGGCGCGGGCCGTCTCCGGGGTCACGCCCGCACCCCCGCGACGGTTGCCATGCCAGTGGTTATTCGTGCCATGAACCCCACCGGGTAGCCCGGAGGCATAAAGGTTGCCCCGGCCGGTACCGGGGGGCACAAGGCCACTCTATGTCTGCAACGGTGCAGTGGCGTTCGCCGGGACGATCTTCCAGACCCTGCCGGTCGCCGTGGACGCATCCGGCCCCGCGACACCGGTCATGAGCGCGTAGAGCTCCGAATCTTCATCCTCGCCGAACCCGAGGAGGAAGGCATCCATGCTTTCCGCGGGTGTCACGTTGAGCCTCTGCAGCCGCCACATCGCGATGTCTTCGGGCGTGAGGTTCTCCGCCGAGCCGGGGAAGTCCGACGCGTTCCACCCCGGCGGCGGTGTCGCGGCGACGAAGTTGCCGTTCCAGTAGCCGAAGACGTAGTGCCCCGCAAGGTCCGGGATCGCCATGCCGTTGTAAACCCGGCCGCCGATGATGACCGGGCCCAGGTCACGGCCGCCCTCGATGACGGGGCCTATCAGGGGCTCCCCGAGGCGGCCGACGGCCTCGCAGGTCCCGGGGGGTGTGCGGAAGTTCAGGAGATCGAAACAGTGGGTCCCCTCCCTGAGGCGCCATCCGTAGTTGCCGCCGCCTGTGACGAGAGAGACCTCTTCGAAGAGATCCTGCCCGGCATCGGCAACGTAGAGGTTGCCTTCGGCGTCGAACGATATGAATGCCGGGTTCCGGAAGCCGTAGGCGTAGATCTCGGGCGGAATGCTTTCGTTCGCGACGAACGGATTGTCCGCCGGAATTCCGTACAGGGCCCCTGTCGCCCGGGTGGCGTTCTCCGGGACGTTTCCGGCAGAGACATCGTCCACGTCGATCCGGAGCACGCTGCCGTAGATCTTCGCCGGGTCCTGGGCGTTCCCGGTCTCCGGGGTGTGGCTGGTCCCGCTGTCGCCTGCTGCTCCCCCATCGCCGAGAGAGACGTAGAGGTAGCCGTCACGGGGGCCGAAGGCGATGCTCCCGCCGTTATGGGTGGACTGCGGCTTGTCGATCTCCAGAAGGACCCGTTCGGAGGCCATCTCCGCCCGATTCGGGTCTGCAGGATCGAGCCGGAACTCGGACAGGTGGTTCGTGGAGTCCCAGCCCTCGGGCGCTTCCGGCCTTAAGGGGGCGCTGTAGAACGCAAAGACCCGTCCGTTCTCCCGGAAGGCGGGGTGGAAGGCTATCGAGAGGAGCCCGCGTTCGTCGAACGTGGGGTTGAGGGTGACCATGCGATCCCGGACGTCCAGAAACGGCTCCTCAAGGAGGGTGCCGTTCCCGCCGATGACCGAGACCGTCCCGACCTGGTCGACGACGAAGAGCCTGCCCGTGCCGTCGCCGGCGTCCGTGAGCATCAGCGGCGCGACGAAACCCCCTGCCACGGGCTCGAGGCTCACGTCGATCGTCTCGTTCTCCCCGGCAAGCCTCGTCACGGAGGTGCCGTTTTGGTATTCCGCCGCGTACGCCGAACCGGCGTTCGTCAGGTTCCCGGCGTCCGGCAACTCCTGCGCCCCGGCGAAACCCGCCAGAACGAGGATAAGAACGGATGCCATGATTGCGGCTGCGCGCATCATGAGCCACACCCCGTGAGCGGGAGTCATAAAGGTTACCCGATCCGCTCGTAGATCCGGACCCCGCCTTCGTCGTAGACGAGACGAAGCCCGCTGTCCGGCAGCCGGACGTCGTAACGAGCGTGCTCGGGCTCGCCGACGTAGAGAAGGGTCGCGTTGTACTTCTCCATGAGAGCGGTGGTGTTCCCGGGATCCTCGTAGATCGCCCGGATATCCGCCGGACGTTCCGTGTACCAGGCACCGTTCCCCCGCCAGGTCAGCTCGTGGCCGATCTGCCCGAGGACCGTCGGGATCCCGGTGAAAGACGAGATACGGGAGTAGTAGCCGTAGTCGCCGTTCTCCCCCTCCACGATGCAGTGGCCGCACGGAAGCGTCCGGAGGTAGTCGATCGCCGCGGCCTCCCCGGGCCGCGTGGCCTCGAGGTAGGCAAGCCCGTCCAGGGTGGTGTAGCCCGCCGGGGGGTAGTCGATCCCGAGGAGGCCCCGGCCGATATCGACGTCGAGAGCAAGCGGCGCGGCGATGAGGGCGGCGGCGGCGGCGACGGCAGCACCCTTTCGTGCCGCCGCCGGGAGGGCCGGCCGCCGTCCTGCAAGCCACTTCCCGGCAAGGAGAAGGGACCCCGTGCCGAGAAGGATCCAGGCGTCGAAGTAGAACTTGAAGATGGTGTTGAACCGGCTGTAATCCCCGCCGAGCATCTCCTGGAGGTAGAAGACCTCGCAGAAGATGAGCACCGAAAGACCGGCGATACAGAGGAGGTCCGGGAACGCGTGACGCCTCCGCAGGAGGAGGTAGGCGAGCGGCACCAGCGCGATCCCGAGGGCGGCGTAGCCGGCGGCGAGGCACGGGAGGGCGACCGCGGCGAGGGTGGGAAACCGCCGGATGTCCCGGGCGACGGCGGCGTAGATGATTGCGAGAAAACCGCCCCAGACCGCGACGAAGACGAGCGGGTCGGTGGGCGGAAGGCCCCACCCGATCCCGCCGATGCCCGCGGGTTCGAGGTGCAGGTAGTAGGGGAGATAGATGAGGAACGCGATCACAGGGACCGCAACGGCGGCGGCAAGGGTGGAGCCGTCCCGCTCGCGGAAGAAGAGCACGAGGAGGAAGGCGGCGACGATGGGGCCGTAGACGAGGGCGTCCCAGGAGGAGAGGAGCGGCATCGAGCCGATGGAGAGGGCGAGGAGGAGGGCGAGGGTCCCACGCGCCAAAAGATCGAGCCCGCCCCACCGGCACCATGCAAACCCGAGGAGGAGGATGAGGAAGGCCTGGTTGAACACGGCCATCTCGAAGGCGTGGACGTTCCCGAGGAAGAGCGAGAAGGCCGGAAACTCGAACCGGGCGCCGGCGACGATCCAGTTGGTGTCCTGGAACGCGCTGTAGAGGTCGGCGCCCGCAGCGAGGAACCAGGGGACCGACGGGGGGACGAGGATGAGGGTCGCGAGGGGGAGCCACCGCCAGCGTCCGAGGATGAGGTGCCCGACGGCATAGAGCGCAACGAACGCGGTTCCATACACCGTGGCCGGGATGAGGTTGAAGGCCACCTCCGACGGGATGGCGGTGGCGATGGCAAGGCAGCCCATCAGCCAGTGGCCGAGGTAGTAGTAGACCGTAAGGTGCCCGCCCGCAAACCAGGGATCGAGCGGCGGCACCACGGGCTCCCGGATGACGCTCGCGAGGAAGGCGTGGTTCATGTACTGCTCGCTGAAGTAGCCGATGGGCGGGTTTACGAACCGGACGGAAAGGGCAAAGAGGAACCCGACCAGGAAGACCGCGTCCCAGAAAAGGAGGCTCTGGAGCTCCCCTGACCGGTAGTCGCCCCGCCGGATGCCGTACACGGCAAGGCCGACGAAGAGGAGAAGGGCGAGGGCGACCGGGATGCGGAGGAGGCCGCAGTACCAGGTCGCGAGGGCGAAGAGGAGGAGTGAGGCCGGGTAGGCCGCCGGGTAGGCGTAGTCGCCGAGCGCCGGGCGGAGCCGGGGCCAGAGGGTGAGCTGGAGCCCCTTCAGGAGCCCGGCCCAGAAGAGGACATCGTACGCCTGCAGGATGGGGTCCACGCCCTGCTATCGGAGTTGGAGTATATGCGCTTTGTGCTCACCGGCCAGCGGGCGGGAGGGGGCTATCGCGGCTGTGCCTTCATGGCTTCGGGAGGTCCTCCCCCGTGGCCGCTCCAGTCCCCGCATTCGTCGATGACCGTCCACGTCTCCCGGATCCCCTCTTCCAGCCGTGCGATCCGGGCGGTCCCGCCGAGGCTCTCTTCGACCTCGAAGAACTCCCGTGCTTTCTGCTCGTTGAACGGACCGTAGCGCTTGATGCCGTCATGGTCTTCGAGAACTTCAACCCTGTACTTCAGCCGCGAACCATTCATCATCATTCACCGGATGAGAGAGTCGCCTGCAACTGCATAAACCTTGGGGGCACCGGCCGGAGAAACGTTAAACAGTCCCTTCACCCATACCTCTCAAGGAGGCAATAATGCCACAGAGGCCGGAGGATATCCCCCCGCACTGGACCGTGCGGTCGATCATCGACGCGCTCAAAAAAGCGAAGCCGTACCTTCGAGAGCGGTATCACGTCCGCGAGATCGGCGTCTTCGGCTCGTATGTTCGGAACGAACAGGGCACGGAGAGCGACCTCGACATCCTGGTCGAACTCGACGAGCCGCTCGGCTGGGATGTCGTGGACCTCAAAGACGACCTGGAGAGGATCCTCGGTCTCCCCGTAGATCTCGCGCTGAAGGGTGGGATTGCCCGGCGGCCGCGGCTCATGCAGGCCGTCGACGCGGAGGCGGTGTATGTCTAGGCGCGACGGGGCTCTGCTGATTGCAGATATCCTGGAGGCTATCGGGCGTATCGAGGAATATACCGCAGGATACTCAAAGGAAGATTTCCTCCGGGACCAAAAGACCATCGATGCGGTGATCCGTAACCTTGAGATCATCGGAGAGGCATACGGACAGGTTCCCGAACCGGTTCGGGCAGAATATCCCCAGATCCCATGGAAGAGGATCATAGGGGTCAGAAATATCGTTATCCACCATTATTTCGGCGTCGATCTTGAGACCGTCTGGTTTATCATTAAGCGGCAAATTCCTGAACTCCGATCTCTTCTTGCGGCAACGGCTGACGAGATATCCTCCGGTGATTAAACGCGCATGCCCGTTCCGGCACCCACACAGCCAGGGACCTCCCATATGATAGGGAAGCAATCCGGCAACTATGCTGCTGCACCCTCTCCGGGCCCGGATTGCATCTCACGCGGGCAAGCCGGCAGATCGCCTAAGATCCCGATCACCCTCTCTCCAGGCCGATGAGCTACAATATATACTATCCAACCATAACTCTACAGGCAGTGTTCTATCTGCATGAGCAATCCAATGGATTATAACAGAGGAAACAGAAATTTCGGCGGACCGAGGAACTTCGGCGGCCCCCGTGAAATGACGAAGACCGTTTGTTCAGACTGTGGGAAAGAGTGCGAAGTCCCCTTCAAGCCGACCGAAGGCAGACCCGTGTATTGCCAGGACTGCCTCCCGAAGCACAGAAAACCCCGGTTCTAAACCAATAAATCCCTTTTTTCGGCCCCGCTGAAACCCTTTCCACGACCTCCGGATAACGCCCGGTTACCGGGGGAGGTCGGTGGTGCAGCCTCACGTGGCCCATCTCTTCGAAACCTCCCGGTGCTCGCGAGGTCCTGAGCGGATCGCGGAAAAAAAGGAGCGGGCCTATAAAAGCCCGAGTTCGGCAAAGAGGCTGTCCCGGAGCGCCCGGAGGGCGTCCGTCGCCGCCGAGTCGCTCCGGGTCACGGGGCGGCCGTTCCGGACGGCATCGATCACCGACGGGTCGAACGGGATCTTACCCGCCACGACGATGCCCTCTCTCTCGCAGTAGTCTTCGATCCTTGCGCAGATATCCTCCGCGAGGTCGAACCGGTTGATCGCGACGAAGATCCGGACGCCGAACCGGCGGCAGACCGTCACCAGCCGTTCGAGGTCGTGGAGCGCCGATACCCCCGGCTCCGTGACGATGAGGACCGCGTCCATGCCGCTGATCGTCGCGATCAGCGGGCAGCCTATCCCCGGCGGGCCGTCGGCGAGCAGCAGGTCGGCGCCGTCCGCAAGGCTCATGGCCCGCTTCTTCACCTCGGTGACGAGCAATCCTGAGTTCCCCGAGCCCGGGAAGAGCCGGGCGTGGGCGAGGTTGCCCCGGTCGGTCGCCGAGGTGTAGATCTCGCCGCAGACACGGGGTTCCATCCGGACCGCTCCCACGGGGCAGACGTAGGTGCAGACGCCGCAGCCTTCGCAGTGCAACGCATCCACCTCCCAGGCGTCGTTGCGCACGATCGCCCCGAACCGGCAGTGGTCGGCGCAGATACCGCAGTCGCGGCACCGCTCCGGATCGATCCGGGCCGCCGCGAGCCCCCGGAACTCCTCCGTCGTGAGCCGCCGGGGGCGGAAGAGGAGTTCCAGGTTCGCGGCGTCCACGTCGCAGTCGGCGAGAACCTGCGGCACCCCGCTGATATCCGCGAGCGCCGCCGCCACCATCGTTTTTCCGGTGCCGCCCTTGCCGCTCACGACCGCGAGGCGGATCACTGGCTCACCCCCGCAATCTTCACGATCCCGTCAAAGAGTGCGGCGAACCGCTCCTCCCACCCGGGAAGGAGCGCGGCGATAAGCCCGCCCCGGTTCTGGACGGCGGCGATCTCCCGCGAGAACGGGATGGTCATGAGGACGGGAAGCCCGCGGTCCCGGCAGAACTCGAGGGTCTCCTCGTCCCGGCCGTCGCTGCGGTTGATCACGACGCCGGCGGGAATGCCGATCGTCTCCACCACCTCGGCCGCGAGGCGGAGGTCGTGCAGCCCGAACAGGGTCGATTCCGTCACCAGGACGCAGGCATCGCTCCCCTCGAGGGTCTCGATCACCGGGCAGGCTATTCCCGGGGAGGCGTCGTAGAGGGTGAGCGGGTGCCCCTGTGCAAGCATCTTCGCCGCCCTGATGACCGCCGGGGCCTGCACCTCACCCTCGTTCAAGACCCCGCTGATCAGGGTGAGGGATGGAAGGGGGCAGGAGCACGCGACCCGGCCGACGGTGCGCGGGACTTCCCGGACAGCTCCCTGCGGGCAGACGAGGGAGCAGCCCCCGCAGGAGTGGCAGAGTTCAGGGAAGACGAGGACGCGGTCTTTGAGGACCGAGAGCGCCCCGAACCGGCAGAACTTCCCGCACTCACCGCAGAGGGTGCACCGGGCGGGATCGATCTCCGGGACCGGTGTCGTCACCGGCACATCCACGGCAGCGGCGGGGAAGAAGAGGTGGAGGTTCGGCTCCTCGACATCACAGTCGACGAGCGCGACCTCGCGGGATCGGGCAAGCGTGCAGGCGAGGTTCGCCGCCACGGTGCTCTTCCCGGTCCCCCCTTTCCCGCTTGCAATCGCGATCTTCATGCTGAATCCCGGTTCAGGCGAGGGGGAGCAGCTGCAGGTTCCCGGCGGTATACTCCGCGAGGGCATCGGCTACGCTGCCGCTTCCGCGGTAGGCGTAGGCCTTGATCCCGCCCGCTTCGAGCGCTTTCGCGGCGTTCCCGCCGACCTGGCCGGTGATGACCACCGTCGCGCCGTGCTCCGAAAACATCTGGACCGCCCGGGGTCCGACCCCGCCCGCAGCGTCGACGAGGGGATTTTCGATCGATTCGGATCTTCCCGTCTCCGTGTCGACGAAGACGAAGTAAGGTGCCCGGCCGAACCGCTGCTCGACCGGGGCGTCCGTGCCTGCTGCACGTGCCGTGATACCGACTATCATTCTGATGCACTCCTCTGGTGATTTTTGCTCATATGAGCATAATACTATGGGTGGTGCACCCGCCTCAGTGGTGCCCGTCGCACTCGCCGCCGTCTTCGTGGTGGCAGGAGCTCTTCCCCGGAGAGAGGCGGCCGGCGATATAGTCCTGTGCGATGTAGTCGACGTTCCCGCTGATGCCGAGCAGAACCTCGATACCGTTCCCGTGGAAGAGGCCGACGGCCCGCGGCCCCATCCCGCCCGCGATGATCAGGTGGACACCGTGCTCCGCGAGGAAGGCCGGGAGCCGCCCGGGTTCGTGGCCGGGGTTCGGGAGGTCGTCTCTACGGTAGATGATCGAATCTTCGACATCGAATATGGCGTAACCCTCACAGTGGCCGAAGTGTTCGGATACCCTGTTCCCGTCCTGTGCAATTGCTATCCTCATAATATCTCCTGTTCCTTGCGGTTCCGTGCATATCACCGGCCGCATACAAACATACTACACATATGCGCGAAAGAAAGTAAAACCACCTATCGTACCATCCGGTGCCGACACGGGGAACCTTTTTTAGGACGAGCGACATCCTCCCGTGCAGTTGCAGCAGCTATGGTGAGATAGATGATTCAACCTTTGGATATCGGAGAGTACCGGAACGTCTACGAACCGGGAAAAGTGGAGTGCGCCAGCACCGAGGAGATGCGGCCGCTCGAGGAGATCATCGGCCAGGAACGGGCGCTCCGGGCGCTGCGGTTCGGCCTTGAGATCCGGGAGGCCGGGTTCAACGTCTACGCCGCGGGCGCTCAGGGAACCGGACGAATGAGAGCCGTCCGGAGTTTCCTCGACGAGCTCGCGAAGGCCAAGCCCCGGGCGAGCGACTGGGTCTATGTCCATAACTTCGAGAACCAGTACGAGCCCAACGCGATTGCCCTTCCTTCCGGGAAAGGGACGGAGTTTCGGGATGATGTGAAACGGTTCATCGAGGAGGCGCGGCAGGCGCTTCCCCGGGCGTTCCAGAGCGAAGAGTACGCCAAACGGCGGGACGAAACACTCCAATCGCTCCAGGGAAACAGGACGGAGCTCATCGCCCGGATCAACCAGAAAGCCCAGGAGGCGGGGTTCGTCATCCAGATGAGCCCCATCGGCCTCCTGACCATCCCGGTCATCAACGGGAGGCCGGTCCCCGAGGAGGAGTTCATCAACCTCCCCGACGAGGTGCGGGCGGAGGTCCAGCGGCGGCGGGATGCCCTGAACGCCGAACTCCGGAGCACGCTCCGGCAGGTGCAGGACATCGAGCGGCAGGGAGTCGAGGCGGTCACGAACCTGAACCGTGACATCGCCCTCTACGCGATAGGCAATCTCGTCGCCGAACTCAAGGAGAAGTATGCCGACGTCCCGGAGGTCTCCGAGTATATCGACGCCGTCCAGAACGACATCCTCGAGAACATTCAGATATTCCTCGGTGTCCCCGAGCAGCAGGGCGTCCCGCCACAGTTCCAGGCCTTCATGCGTGAGATTCCGTTCCGGAAGTACGAGGTGAACGTCGTCGTCGACAACGCCGCTTCAAAAGGCGCGCCGGTGGTCTTCGAGCAGAACCCCACCTTCCAGAACCTTCTTGGAAAGATAGAGAAAGAAGTGCAGTTCGGCATCTTCACGACCGACTTCACGATGATCCGGCCGGGCTCGCTGCATCGGGCCAACGGCGGCTACCTGGTCCTCAACGTCGAAGATGTCCTGAGGGCCCCCTTATCCTGGGACGGGCTCAAGACGGCCTTAAAGACCGGAAAAGCCGTCATCGAGGAGCCGGGGGAGCGGATGGGGTTCATCACGGCAAAGACGATCAAGCCCGAGGCGATCCCCCTCGACATCAAGGTGGCCCTCATCGGGACACCCATGATCTACCAGCTCCTCTACCAGTATGACCCCGACTTCAAGGAACTCTTCAAGGTCAAGGCCGACTTCGACACCGTGATGGAGCGAACCGACGAGAACGCCGGGAAGTACGCCGACTTCATCTGCAACCTCGTCCGGGAGGAGAACCTCCGGCACCTCGAGCGGGAGGCGATCGCCCGGGTGATCGAGTACGGGTCGAGACTCGCTGCGGACAAGGAGAAACTCTCGACCAGGTTCGCGGCGGTCGCCGACCTCATCCGGGAGGCGAACTTCTACGCCGTGAGCGACGGGGCCGACCAGATCGAGAGAAGACACGTCACGAAGGCGATCGAGGAGAAGGTCTACCGCTCGAACCTGATCCAGAAGAAGATCGAGGAGTACATCCGGCGGGGGATCTTCCTCATCGATACCGAGGGCGAGAAGGTCGGCCAGGTGAACGGCCTCTCGGTCATCGGGCTCGGTGACTTCGCCTTCGGCCGGCCGTCGAAGGTGACCGCGAGCATCGGGGTCGGCCGCGAAGGGATCATGGACATCGAGCGGGAGGCCGCGCTCGGAGGACCGATCCACACGAAAGGCGTCCTGATCATCAGCGGCTACCTCAACAACAACTATGCACGCGATAAGCCCCTCTCCCTCTCCGCCCGGCTCGTCTTCGAGCAGAGCTACGAGGGGATCGAGGGCGACTCCGCATCGAGCACCGAACTCTACGCCCTCCTCTCGGCGCTCTCCGGGCTCCCGCTGAAGCAGTACCTCGCCGTCACGGGCTCGGTGAACCAGAAGGGCGAGGTCCAGGCTATCGGGGGCGTGAACGAGAAGCTGGAGGGGTTCTATGAGGTCTGCAAGGCCAAAGGGCTCGACGGGAGCCAGGGGGCTCTGATCCCGGCAAGCAACGTCCAGAACCTGATGCTGAAAGAGGAGATCGTCGAAGCCGCGAAGGCCGGGAAGTTCCGGATCTACCCGGTGCGGACGATCGACGAGGGGATCGAGGTTCTCACGGGTGTCCCGGCAGGCACCCGGCGCGAGGACGGGACCTACGAGGAGGGGACAGTGAACTACCTGGTGGACCGGCGTCTGGGGGAGATGGCCGAGACGATGCGCGGGTTCCAGCCGACGATGGCGAAGTGACCGGGATGGAGCGGAGGCGGTCGGTCTACATGGACCATGCGGCGACGACGCCGGTGCGGCCGGAGGTCGTCGAGGCGATGCTCCCCTACTTCTCGGAGCGGTTCGGGAACCCCTCATCACTCTATGCTCTCGCCCGGGAGGCGAAGGAGGCTGTGGAGGAAGCACGGGGACGCGTGGCGGCTGCGATCCGGGCAAAGCCGGAGGAGATCTTCTTCACCTCGGGCGGGACGGAGGCCGACAACTGGGCGATCAAGGGAGGCGCGGCGGCGAGGCGGAAGAAGGGCGACCATATCGTCACCTCCTCGATCGAGCACCACGCCGTCCTCCATGCCTGCCGGAGCCTCGAGAAGCAGGGCTACCGGGTCACCTACCTCCCGGTCGACGAGTTCGGCCGGGTGGAGCCGGCATCGGTCGAGGAGGCGATCACGGATCAGACCATCCTCGTCTCGGTGATGGCCGCGAACAACGAGATCGGGACGATCCAGCCGGTCGCCGAGATCGGCCGGATCGCGCACGACCATAAGATCCCGTTCCACACAGACGCCGTCCAGGCGATCGGTGCCTTCCCGGTGGACGTGGACGAGATGGGGGCCGACCTCCTCGCCATCTCCGCCCACAAGTTCGGCGGCCCGAAGGGGACGGGAGCGCTCTACATCCGGCGGGGAACCCGCATAGTGACGTTCATGGACGGCGGGGCGCAGGAGCGGGGCCGCCGGGCCGGGACCGAGAACGTCCCCGGGATCGTGGGGCTCGGGAAGGCGATCGAACTCGCGATTGCCGGGATGCCCCGGAACGCCCCCCGGCTCGCCGGGATGCGGGATAGGCTGATCCGGGGGATCCTGGATTCTATCCCGGACACCCGCTTGAACGGCCACCCGACCGAGCGGCTCGCAAACAACGTGAACGTCGCCTTCCGATACGTCGAGGGGGAGTCGATCCTGCTCATGCTCGACGCCCTCGGGGTTGCCGCCTCGACGGGGAGCGCCTGCACTTCGGCGTCGCTCGAGCCCTCGCACGTCCTCACTTCGTGCGGTCTTCCCCACGAGGAGGCGCACGGCTCGCTCCGGCTCACCCTCGGGTACGCGAACACCGATGACGACGTCGACTACGTTCTTGAAGTGCTCCCCGGGATCATCGAACGGCTGCGGGCGATCTCGCCGCTCCGGGGGGAGGCGTGAATGGCCGGGATCTTCCGGGCCTACGACATCCGGGGGCGCTACCCGGACGAGCTCGACGAGGCAACGGCGACGAGGATCGGAAACGCCTTCGTCGCGCTTCTCGCGGCGGAGCGGATCGTCATCGGGCGGGACATGCGGCCGTCCTCGGAGTCACTTTCCCGGGCGTTCGTCAGGGGTGCGGTCGAGGCCGGGGCGGAGGTCGCCGATATCGGGATGGCGAGCACGCCCCTCCTCAACTACGCGGTAGTCGCCGGGGGGTTCGACGGCGGGGCGATGGTGACGGCCTCCCATCTTCCCGGGGAGATGAACGGGTTCAAACTCGCCCGCGAAAACGCCGTCCCCCTCTCCGGCGACCGGGACCTGCCGCTTCTGGAGACACGGACCGGGGAGGAGGAGGTCGCCCGCGCCGGGGGATCGTGCCGCCGGATCGATATGCTCGACTCTTACATCGGACGGGTGGCCGGGTTCGTCAGGGCTCCGCGGCCCCTCACGATCGTCGTGGATGCCGGGAACGGGATGGTCGGGCCGGAGGTGCCCCGGCTCTTCGAGCGGGTCCCGGCATGGCGGCTCGTGCCGATGTATCTCGAGCCCGACGGAAGATTCCCCCACCACCACGCAAACCCGCTCGACCCAGAGACCACCCGGGAACTGCAGGAACGGGTCGTGGCCGAGGGCGCCGACCTGGGAGTGGCGTTCGACGGCGACGGCGACCGGTGCGGGCTCATCGACGAGCGGGGCGAGCGCGTCCGGGAAGACCTGGTGACCGGCCTCGTCGCGGAGTACCTGCTCCGGGAGAACCCGGGGGCAACGATCCTCTACGATCTCCGGTCGAGCCGGGCGGTCCGCGAGGCAATCGAGCGGGCCGGGGGACGGGGCGTCCGCTCAAGGGTCGGCCACGCCTTCATCAAGGCCGCGATGCGCGAGGAGGACGCCCTCTTTGCCGGGGAACTCTCCGGGCACTACTACTACCGGGACATGGCGTTTGCCGACAACGGGCTTCTCACGCTGGTCATGATCGCAAACATCCTCGCCGCGACCGGCCGGACGCTCTCCGAACTCATCAAGCCCCTCGACCGCTACCCCTCGACCGGGGAGATCAACCTCCGGGTGAGCGAACCGGCGGCGGTGCTCGCGGTGCTTGCGGCGCGCTACCGCGACGCGGAGCTTGACCGCCTGGACGGGCTGACGGTGACCTATCCCGACTGGTGGTTCAACATCCGCCGCTCTCACACAGAGCCGGTGGTGCGGCTGAACATCGAGGCGGATACGGCGGAACTTCTCGACGAGAGGAGAGAGGAGGTGCTCTCGGCCATCCGGGATGCCGAGGAGGGGGCAAGGGAGGCGTAAGGGCCGGCGCCGCCAGCATGCCCCACTAAAAAGAGCCGCTCAGTTCTTCGCCGCATGGGAAGGTGCCGTTAATCCATTGCTTCGGTGCGAAGAGGACGATGGCCGGCGGCCGCAATTTATAAGTACCCGATATCCCACTGTTGCCCGGCAGGCTGCAGCCTGCAACCGAAGCGCGGTCGGGTGGAGCGCCCGGAAAACCGTGATCCCGGAGAGAAGCCGGGATGCAACGGGCACCCGAACTTCGAGTCGGAAAGAGAGAACCGGTAATTGATGTGGTGATGAGAATGGCACAACAGCAGTTGGAGTCCCGGCCCTGGCAGGAGACCATGGTCCGGAAGAGCAACAACCAGGAGGAGCAGTTCGACCCCGACAAGATCAGGAGGTCGGTGCAGAACGCCGGAGCGGATCAGCAGCTGGCGGACGAGATCACCCGGCAGATACAGGGGAGCACGCACAGCGGGATGACGACCACCGAGATCGACAGCAGTATCCAGGATATCCTCAGGCAGCGGGATATGAACGCCTACAACAACTGGATGCAGTGGAAAGAGCAGCACCAGAGTTCGCGGTAAGGGAGTTTTTGAGCGTTTTGCGGGCAGTCTCTCGTGCTGGAGACGCCGAAGGCCTGTCCGGAGGGTTTGCACGGCGAAGTCCCGGACGCTGCGCCTGTCGGTTGTGCGGCTGCCCTGCAGAACGCGCACAATGTTTTTATGATCAAAGAACAATATTTATATGCAGTGAGATTCCGGGAAAATTCGGAGATCTGAACTAAATGCGCCGTTTCCGAGTTCAAGCCGGCTGCATCACAATTCTCGGGCCCGTAGCTTAGTCCGGTCAGAGCGCCCGGCTCATAACCGGGCGGTCGTGGGTTCGAATCCCTCCGGGCCCACCTTTAATCGGGGAAACAGTGATAATCGTTGCTTGTATTCCATTTTCAGCCCCTTCTATTAAGCGTTCTATGAATCGGGACGCATTCGTAACCCGGTTTTTCAGAAAATCATGCGCCTGATCCGAGATCGTAATGTTCAATCTTCTCCTCTTTCGCTCGTATTCCTTTTCTTTTGCCATTTTCTCTTTTCTCCTGTTTCTTTTCTACTGTCCGCACAGTGCTGTATCTGTCCGCACAGTTTCGGGTAGCCTAACTCTCTGTGGTATGGAACTTAAAGAGGTGGTAACCAAAAACGGGGGCGTTTGAGGGGGACGCCGCGAAATTTCGGATGGCCGAAAGTGTGCGGACAGTTTCAGGTAGCCTAACTTCGGGGGAATCGTATGTGAGAGGGAGAAGCAGGGGCCGCGCACTCAGGTAGAGGAGTGAAGAGGGCTGAGGCTTCTTTCCCCCCCGCAACGCAGGACGTCGCCTCTAGGTCTAACCGACATTGTCCTAGTGAGGTCGTGCGCCCACTTCTTCGGAGTTCAATGTGATACTATCAGGACTCAATATGAATAATTTCTCATTCGATTGAGACAAAATTGACGACTACGATTTAGATGGAAGTCCGTATTCCGGGCAAATTCGTCCCACTCCCACCGACCGTCTTGAGTCTCAACTGTTCCAGCGAAATAACTAGTTATATCCTCGCTTTTCAAGCCCTTCTCGAACAGAAGCAATACATCACGAGTCTCACTATCAGCAAGTGCCTGTAACTCCATAGCTGCCGACAAATTCACATTATGCTCCTCGGGTCCTTCGATAAAAAAGAAAATTATATGGATATGGCTAGATTCGCGCAACCTAGTACTTACAATGCAGTTTTTTTGATGTCGGGATACTTCTGGAGCATCAACTTTGGGTAGTTCAAGGTCGAATGACATTCGTGCATTATATCTTTCGGAAATTAAGAAATCACGGAGGTTTATGAGAATTATTATATTATCTTTCTTAAATGAGCCATAAATACCAATGTTTACGGCTCTTTTTAATTGCTCGTAGTATGCTGTTTTTGAAGAAATCTCCTTAAAGAAGTCCACAAAGGTACTCTGTATATAAGATTAAAAGAGTTCCGGCCATTGTGGTCACATATTCGTGACAGTTGTGCAACATATAAGTATAAATAAGTCATAGATCTATAACTTCACTTGGTGACGATATGGATCGCGCAAAGATCGAGGAATATCTAGCCGAAGTCCCTGCAGAAATCCGAAGTGCAGTGAAACCGCTAGATAACGATAAAGCTTGGGCAATCTATATTCTCCTACTAAAACGACAGCAAATGCGTTTTAGTGAAATCAAGAGCGAATTTAATGTTAAATCATCGGGAGACATTGACAGGTACTTGAAGACTCTTGTAAATGCAGGTCTAGTTTCAAAAGAAGCTAGAAGATTGAGCGAGCTAGGAAACAGTGAGAAAGCCTATTACTCCCCGACCAATTTAGGTAAATCTCTGCTGCACGGACTATTCCAGAGCATACTACCGCAAGCAAGGTCAGCACCACAGGATCGGAATTTTTGGACAGAAGCACCTGCAAACAGGGAGTATGTGGCATTTTATCCAGGTGAAATTGAGGATCGAGAATCAAACCTCTTGTATCGAGAATCCTCTACGGGGTACAAATCAAAGAGAATTACTGAACGGAAACTATTGGACTAGTCAACGGAGATGAAAATGATGAAGTCTGCAAAAAAAGTTGAAGCAAAAAAGAACCAGGTAGTTGTTGAGGAGATAGGGCAGGAAGGGCAGAAAGTGCCACTCAATAAATACTACAAGTATTCGCCGTCTGAGCCTAAGTTAAACCTTGCATATACAAAATATGTAAATGCGTTTACAGGAAATGTCTCAAACGAGGATGTTTTTATCGACTTCATAGAGTTACCTGGACGCAAAGTGGACGGAGTACAGACAATAGATGGGTGCCGCCTCTATTTGACACACAATGCTGCAAAAACATTGTGCGACCTTCTCAATGAGATAGTCAAACAAATTGAATTAAATAGTGATGAGAAGGACGATCAAGGAAATAAACCGGAGGAAAACCAGGGAAATGAAAGTGAGGAAGGGGGAAAGAAGAACGAATAATAATCATTAATGATATAGAAAGATAGTTTTCATACGTCAGATATCCAACAGTTTTTCAACTTTATACCTCTGATTTTCGCCTGTAGATACAGCGGGTCTACTACTCTCACTACTTGGCTAATGACACTGACGTGGAACGATGTGGTCACACGCGACGCCTTAACGCGGAGTTGGCGGCACATGAGCGCCGGAATTCGCGTTCTTCGTGCCTTCGCGTGAGGCTGCATCGCTATCTGCACCTGTTATCTCACGCGGAGGCGCGAAGCCGCGAAGGGAAATCGATGGTTTGACCAGGGAGCTTCCTCAAAACATGAGCGAGGTACTGTCTACTTTATTTTTCGTCTTACCTTTCTTCATGGAAAACCCGGGAGAAACTCGTGCTCAACCTCCCCGGCGACAACTACCTCTTCCACGCACTCTTCTGGAATGCCATACAGCGCGGAGGTCTCCTCGACAACCTGCCGGCGCGGCACCCCGCGCCGGAGCATCCCGGCAACGGTGCGCTTGAGATCATGCGCGATCTCCTCATCTTCATAAACACCGTTCACGCGGCCATACTTGAGGGTATACCTGGCAACATCCTCTGTGGACCCGGCATAGATGTGCTTCTCGAATCTGAAGGACACATCAGCCCACACGCGGCGGTGTGGTGAGACCCGAACCGGCAGCAACATTAGTGCAAGTACCCAGTGAAGGCGGCCGTCGAGCCCGGACTTAAGATTGCAGAGGGCGAGAGCCGGGAACGTTTGCAAGACGCTCGCGTATTTCGTTTATTGCGGAAACTACAGCACATCTGCTGCATCGGGTTAAAACCCGTTAGAAAAGCCTATCTCCCGAGACGGGAATAGTTTTCTAAGATATTATGGTCGATCTGATCGAAGGAGTTGTAATCCTCGTATTGTTCCTCGCGGTTCTGGTATTATTCTACAGATACTCGAGGATTCAGGGTCAGGTCGAGCAGAACGCACGGGAGATATTCGAAACCTGGCGCCGGGGGGAGCGGGAGGATATCGAGGCCTGGAAAGAGCGGGAACTCAGGCGCCTCTCGGATGAGAAGGCAAAGATCCTCTTTGATGCGTGGAGGCAGGAAGAAGAGGGAAACATCCGCACCGACGCGGTCAGGCGCAGCCAGTCGGTGACCCGGGGGAAGGTCACGGAGTGCCTCATCCCGTACTTCCCGGACTTCCCCTACAACCCGAAGGATGCACGGTTCTTAGGAACCCCGGTCGATCTCATCGTCTTCGACGGACTCTCCGACGCCGATGAGGTGCAGAACGTCGTCTTCGTCGAGATCAAAACAGGGAAAGCCGCCGGCCTGAGCAAACGGGAGCGTGCCGTCAGGGAGTGCATCAAAGCCGGGCGTGTGCAGTATTTCATCATCCACCAGTCGTTCGACGAAACCGCCAACCGGTTGCGCGATATGGGGATGAACTAGCCGTACACGGCCAAATCGGGTTTTGAACCGTCCCAAAAAAGGTAAAGGGCGTATGCCCTCGTCTCCGATCAGGCCGACGGTTCGAAAGAGGCGTCCTCGCCATCCGGGCATCCCTCCTCCCGCCGGCGGCCGCACCCGACGATCCGGATCGTCTTCCCGTTCACCAGGGCGTCGGCGACCTTCGTCCGCGCCTCGTGGAGGTCGCGCCAGAGGGTCTTTCGGGAGACGCCGAGGGCGACGGCGGCCTCCTCCTGCTCGAGCCCCTGGAGGTCGACGAGCCGCAGGGCCTCCACCTCCTCGGGAAGGACGACGACGAACTCATCGGGTCCCCCGCAGAGCGGGCCGAAGCACCGGAACGTCCCCTGGTTCCCGATCATCCGGCGAACCCGGGGCCGGCCACGCCCGCGGCGGCCGCGCCCCTCGCCGGGTCCTCTCTCGTTCATGCTATCGATCTCCTGAGTAGAGATCGGTCTCCCGTGCAGATAGTGCCTTCGCTCCGGCACCGGCCGTTACGGCCGGCCGCATCCGCACGGGATGCCACCCCGGTCGAGACCACGAGGTACCCGGGCGGAATGCTTCGAACCTGACGGTCTCCCGGCATCAGACCGCAGCCGAGCGGGTAGCGGTGTTTATCGGACGATGAAATGATGATTCCTCAGGGAAAGATACCATATATCTCCTCACGGCTCTTCACCCGGTAAAAGATGAGAACTCCATCCTGGATCTGACAACCGATCCGATACGTTCCCACTCGAATTCGATAGTAACCTCGATAACCCTGGATCTTCCGGATGTCGAGTTCGGTAAAGATATCTCCTGATGCCGGAATCTTCTCAAACACCAGGTTCTCGATCTTTTTTCGGTAGTCGGGGTGGACCTTCGCCAGATCTTTTAAAAAGGTCTTCTTATAGCGGCAGGGAATCATGCTACTCTTCGCTCATCTGCGCATAGTACTGCCGCGCCTCATTAAGAGAGAGGGTCTCCTCCTCCTCGACTTCTTCCATGTACCGCGCAAGCCCGCAGTTTTCGAGGAGTTCCTCAATCTTCTCGAAGGTCTCTATGTCGAGCACAACCCCGATCCTTCTGTCGTCTGCTACAATGTATTGCCGTTTAATATCGATCGTCATACCTCACCCCATGTTATGCCGCAGTTCCCGCACGGGTATCTTGGAAGAGCAGAGGGATAAACATTGAGGGCACTCTCCCCCCCTGCCACGACTAGGGGGGGGAAAGGTCCCCCTTTCAGAAGAAGGTCAACCCCGCTTCCAGACGAGGACCCCCGCCCCGGCCAGGGCCACTAGCCCGGTGAGCCACGAGAACAGCAGCCCGGCCTGCTGGACGGCGGTCGCCGATGCGACGGGGCCGAACGTCAATGTCGGCTCGGTGAGGGGAGCGGGCGTCGCCGCCACAGTCTCCTCCGCCGGCACGGCAAAGACTGCAATCAGGGTGAAGTGCGGGACCGCCGCGGTGACCGTCCGGGTCGCGGGATTGGCCGTCGTGGCGAGGGGTTCCCAGGCGCCGGTCGCGCTGTTGTACAGCCGGACGGAGAACTGCCCGGCCGCATAGCGCTCCCACTCCTCGGGGGTGAGGGTGAACGAGACCTCGATCGGCGGGTCGAAGGTCGCCCCGTCGGGGCCGCACCGGAGCGCCCGGCCGACCGGCGCTTCCTCCTCGCCGGGGGCGGGGAGGTCGGCGGGAGGGACGCTCCTCACACTCACTGTACTGAGCGGCCTCCCGAACCGGTCCTCTGCCCGGACGCCCGGGGCGATGGAGAGGGTGGCGTCCCCCTCCGTGGTGGTGACGACGGTCGCAACCTGGACCGCACCAGCGGCATCGGTCTGCAGTGATCCGCTCCCGGTGTACTCCGCGACCGGTGCTGCGGGTATAAATGACCCAAACGAGCCACCCCCACCCCCGCCGCCACCGCCGGAAGAACCGCCGGATCCGCTACCCTTCGTCACCGCGAGAGCAAGGCTTGCGGAGGTGCCGGGGGTGTAGACCGCGGTCCTTGAGGCCGTTATCCCATCGACAAGGAATGTGATGCTCTTCCCGGCATCACCCTCGTCTCCGCTGACGAACAGGCGTTCGTCAAAGAGGACGTCACCGCCAAAGACCCCGATGGCGGTGAGGGAGCGTTTCGCAGTCACGATCATCGATCCGGGCGGTGATGACGGGCCCCGCCGGCGCCGGGCTTTTGTCGATCGTGACCATACCCGAGAGCCCGCAGGAGGATGAGATGGCTGATGCCGCTCCCGCGAGGGCGAGGAGGAAGAGCAAAACCGTCTCATTCGCATCACACTCCCATGACGCCGAGGGTGCCCGGCCCGGTCATGTAGAGCCAGTAGCCCCGGCCGGGGTAGACCGCTCTCGTATCGGCGTTCTGGCCGCTCCCGCCGTTGACGACCCCCGCTTCGAAGGCCTGCGCCCCGTCGTTAAACCCGATCAGGATCGTCCACTGCCCGTCGACCGAGTAGAGGGCGTCCCGTGCCGTCATCGGGGAGGTGCCGGGGAAACCGACGGCGTTCCAGCCGGCCGCGAGACTGCGCTCCGGGGGCGAGACCGGGAGGGCGGTCGAGAAGTTGAGGGCGACCGTCGCAGGCCCAGCCGAGTAGATCCAGATCCCTTCGAGGGGGACGAGGCGGTCGCTCGGTGTGAGGGCTATCCACGCCCCGCCGGCGGTGTCGTAGCGGAGGACTGAGTGGCCGTCGGTATCGGCGGCAGAAAAGATTGCTGCGGTGTCGTTCCCTGCCGCAAGCGGCCGGGGGATCGAGATGAAGTTCCAGCCCGGGGCGAGGGTGAGGTTGTCGCCGGAGAGCGGAGACTCTCGACTCCCGATCACGGTGAAGGTCGCAGTCTGGATCGCAGCCGTCCTGATCGACTCAACCGTGACGGTGTACTGACCCGGCCGAAAGCCGGTCGCATCGACCTCGAAAGACCACCTGTTCAGACCGTCACCCTTCACGACGGCTACAGTATCGGCGTCCGTACGGTTATCGGCCGGACCGGCAACCGGGATCACCTCGACGGACAGCAGATTGCCGGCCGCGAGGTTCGTGGTGCCGGCGACTGTGCACGTGCTTTCCGTGGCCGGCTCGCCGATCGGGTCGATGAGGACCCGGGGCTCCTCGACAATGAAGGTGAAATTCGTATACGTGTCAATGAACTGAGAGTCAAGGGCGGCGATCAGTGCGTCTGCCGCTTCGCGTGGCTGCAGAGCAGTAAGATTGACGGGTGTTATATCGGTGCCCATAAGCGTGGTCCCTGAAACCCGGACATCGAATGCATCGTCATAGGGGTGCTGGACGACGACGTCGTAATGCCCGGGATGCATGACCATCGTATCTTCAAACGGGATAATGTACTCAAACATGCCATCGGAGCCGACAGGAACGGGCTGCTGGAACCTGTAATAGTTCTCGCCGAGTATCCATACGCGGACATTGGCCGGATCGCCGGTCGCAGTCCCGGTGATCACCAGATCGTCACCCTTCGCGACGACGGCGTTCGCGGTTGCCTCAACAAAAGGAGCCCGGAGTTGTATGGAAGTTGTGCTATAGGGAGCACCGTTGAGAGCATTCCTGGCGCGGGGCTCCGAGAGAGCATATACCGTGTAACCGCCGGCGTCCAGCGCTCTGGTGTAAAGGAGAGAAGTATTCCACCGATAAGTCCAGGTATCGTCGGTATCGACGTCCACCCGGGTGAAGGTGCTCTCGTTGCCGGTTTGAACGCCTGCACTGAGAATCCCTTTCCTGAGGTCTTCGAACCCGATGCCGTTAGGAGGGAGGTTCGGGCCGGTCAGGAAGAGGTAGGTGACGTCGTTATCGGTATTGGTCCCGGAGAAGACGATCTCGTCGCCCATATAGTAGAAGCCGGTGCCGGATGCAACGACGGTCACGGCACCCCTCTCGACGAGCATTTCGGCCTCATCGAAAACATCCGGGTTTACCGGATCCTCGACGCGGATCGTGAACCGCCGTTCGCCGGTGCTCTGATTGGTGTCGAACTGGACGGACCGGGTACCGGCGGCGTTGGTCGTAACAGTCGCTGCGGAACCGGTGTTGTTCGTCACACCAACCTGGCCGGGTGCGATCTCCGGGTGCTCTCCGGGACCAAGGCCGTCGACCTCTCTGACAGAGAGATGATACTCCTTGCGCGGCTCGCCGGTGACGGTCACAACGAAGTCGCTTCCACGGATAACACTGCTCTTGCTGACAGCGATGCCGGGCATCCCGGCGGTCATGGTCCCTATCACCCCTGCTGTTTCAGCGCCAGATCCTGCTGCAGGGACCTGAATGAAGACGGTATCGCCGGCTGTGCCGGGGCTGTCAAATGCCGCTGCTGGCGCAACGACCAGCGCAGCCAGGAGGGCCACAGCAACAGCCATCCGGATTGATGTTCGTTTTAAGATCATCATAATCCCTTTCTCGATGGTGCGTAGCCGGGAGGGCTTGCACCACGCAGGACGCTGGTCGCGGAAGCTGGAGCGCGAGACGGATATCGCTCGACCGATTGGTGCCCCCATCCCGTGCGCGGGCCATGGTCTCGTATACGGCAGATAAAGATGTCGTTACTGGCCAAATTGTAGAATCGGAGGCATATTTATCCAGCATCGCAGGAGGGCAGGTTCCCCGTTACGGTGATGGGCGGGTTCCCACCGGCGGTCGGGCTCCGGGGCGGCCCCGTAAGATAATGACCGGCCCGGAGGGGAAAAATCGTCTGTCCGGAACAGCGGAACCGTTGCCGACCGTCATGCCCGGCTATCCTTCTTCCGGCGCTCCAGGATCCCTGCCACGACCGCATCGAAATCCCGTTCAAGCGAGATCCTGCGCTCCCGGGTATAGTCCCTGATCCCGTGGGAGTAACTTCGGACGAACCGTATCGCATCGGCAGGCCCGAGGCTCCTCACCAGTGCCGCAAACCCCCGGACCCGGATCTCGTCAAGCGTCTTCGCTCCCATCGGCAAGCCACCTCCATGAGCCACTGCACAGGATTGTATATCCAGATAGGGATCTATCCGATAATAACCTTGATGAGAACATCATTCGTCGTGAGCAGTACAGCACCGGCACTCTCAGCAGATGCAAGGTGCAGGGCATCGTCTCCCGAACCGGCACCTGCCCCTTATGGTCTAGTGGTACGACTTCGCCTACCCACGGCGACGTCATAACCAGCTAGACCACGAGCCCATTATGCCCCCGGTGGGGGCATCCGCCTCAACCCCGAACCCTTCGAAATCTCCGAAGAGTTGCCCGGCACCGCATCGAGAGATCGACCGGGGCAACCTATATCCCCCACCCCGCACCCTCCCCGAACATGCCTGCCGGTGAGACGAACTGGAGGAGAAGCCTCCCGGCCGACCTCGTCGCCGGGACGACCACCGCCCTCGTCGGCATCCCGCAGGTGATGGGATTCGCCCTCGTCGCCGGGATCAACCCGCTTTACGGCCTCTACACCGCCGCGTTCTCGACGGCGATCGGGTCGCTCCTCACCGGCTCCACCTACCTCAAGGTGATGCTCTCAAACGTCCTCGCGGTCTCGATCTACTCGATCCTCGCCCCGGTTCCCGAGGCCGATGTCCCGGCCACCCTCTTTGTCCTGACGCTCCTCGTCGGAATCTTCCAGCTCGGGTTCGGGCTCATCAAGGCGGGCAGCCTGACCCGGTTCATATCGAACGCCGTCCTCACCGGGTTTGTCACGGGAGCAGCGCTCCTCATCGTCCTCGGCCAGCTCGGCAACCTCACCGGCTACCAGCTCCAGAGAGAAGCAATCCGTATTCTCGCCATACCCGACCTCCTTCTTCACGCGGGCGAAATCCAGCTGCAGGCGCTCGCGGTCGGACTCCTGACCATCGCTCTCGTCCTCGCCTTCCGGCGGGTGTCGCACCTTCGTCCCACCGCCCTCCTCCTCCCGATCGTCATCGCAACCCTCCTCGTCCCGGCCGTATTCCCGGAAGTCGCGATCGTCGGCGACATCGCCGCGATCCCCGCCGGCCTCCCGGCCCCCATCATCCCCGACCTCACCCTCGCACCCGGCCTCCTGGTTCCGGCGCTCGCGCTTGCCATCATCGGGCTCGTGATGGCTGTCGGGGTCACGGAGTCAACCCCGGAACCCGACGGGACCATCGCCGACGTGAACCGGGACTTTGCCGGGCAGGGGGCGACGAACATCCTCGCAAGTTTCCTCCAGTGCGCCCCGTCGGCCGGCTCCCTCTCCGCGACGGCGCTCAACGTCGCCGCGGGGGCAGAGACCCGGGCAGCGAACCTCATCTCGGGCGCCATCGTCGGGGTGATCATCCTCGTCGCCGGGCCGCTCGCGGAACTGATCCCGCTCCCGGCGCTTGCAGGCATCCTGATCCTCATCGGGATAGAACTCATCTACCAGCCCCACGAGATCACCTGCATCTGGAAGTACTCCCGTCCGGGACGCTGGGGGATGCTCGCCACCTTCATCTCCACCCAGGTCCTCCCGCTCCAGTACAGCATCTACGTCGGCGTCTTTCTCTCGCTTGTCATCTACCTGGTCACCTCCACCCGGGAGGCGACCGTGGTCCGCCTCGTTCCGGTGGGAGGGGGGATGTTCCGGGAAGAACCGGCGCCAGAACGGCTCCCGGGCGGACACCTCACCGTGCTCTCGATCTCCGGCAGCGTCTACTTCGCCACCCTCCGGGCAATCGAACGGTCGCTCCCGGCCCCGGAGGGAGCAGCGGGCGCCGTCGTGATCCTCGCCCTCCGGGGAAGGGTCGAGGCCGGAACCGGGCTTTTTCGGATGCTGGAACGCTACGCCCGGCAGGTCCAGGCCCATGGGGGCCGGCTCATCCTCGCTGAGGTCGACCCCCGGATTCTTGCGGGCCTCGAAGGAACCGGGGCGGCAGCGGAGATCGGTTACGAGAATATATTCTTCGCGACGCCGATCGTATGGGAGTCGCTCATAGAGGCGATCCGGGCGGCGGAGGCCGGAGCGTGAGAACCCGGCCGGAAAGCTCTTTCTCTGTAGAGCACCCATACCATTCCTGTGAACATCGCCGGGAACTTCCCTCCCCCTGCCCGGATCGCTATCATCGGGGCGGCGGTCGTCATCGTGCTCGCGGGGATCCGGGTGGCCACACCGATCCTCGGCCCGCTCCTCGTCGCCGTCTTCTTCGCCATGATCACCGCCCCCGCCATGAAATGGCTGACCCGGCGGGGAGTCCACCCGCTCCTCGCCGCCACAACGGTGGTCGCGGGGCTCATCGGGATCTTCGCCGGAATGATCATCTTCCTCGGTGTGGCCTTTACCGGGTTTATCCGGACTCTTCCGCAGTACCAGGCGAGCCTCGAAGCCCAGGCGGTCGTCCTCGCCGGCTACGGCATAGATGTCGGCGAGTTCACGGTATGGGACTACATCGACCAGGGGTTCATCCTCCAGCAGGCGGCCGGATTTGCCCGCGAGATCGGGAGCATCGCCGTCGACGTCTTCCTCGTCTTCGTCGGGATCGGGTTCCTTCTCCTGGAGGGACCCCGTCTTGCGGCGGTTCTCGCGCGCCACCTGGGACCGGAGAGCGCCCCCTACCGGCACCTATCGCAGTCAGGTAAGATCCTCATCGACTACGTGGTGGTCAGGACGAAGGTGAACCTGATCACCGGCGCCGGAACCGGGCTCTTCCTCGCTGTCCTCGGGGTCGACTTCGCGGTGCTCTGGGGGTTCATCGCCTTCATCCTGAGTTACGTCCCCTACATAGGCCTTGTCGTGGCTGCGATCCCGCCAACCCTCCTCGCGTTCATCGAGTTCGGGCCGGCCGGGGCCGTTGCCGTCATCGTCGTCATCGCCCTCATCGACGCCGCTGCAGAAAACCTCGTCCTCCCCCAGATGGCCGGGCGGGAACTCAACCTCTCCCCGTTCGTCGTCCTCTTCTCCGTCATCTTCTGGGGATTCATTCTCGGTGCGGTCGGGATCTTCCTCGCCATACCGCTGACGATCGCGGTGAAACTCTTCCTTGAGAGCTGGGAAGAGACCCGGTGGATCGGAGAGCTGTTGGGCAACGGGAGCCTGCGGGGGTAAGGTCCGGGCCGACCACAGGGAATATATACGCTCGCTCCTATTTTCGGCCGCATCCATTGCAGGAGGAGTCATGAGTGATCTGATTGCTATCGCGTACGATGGCGAAGAAACCGCGTTCCGGGTCAGGGACAGGCTTGTCGACCTGACGAAGGAGCACGTCATCGAACTGGAAGACCTGGTGGTCGTCGTCCACCGCCGGGACGGGAAGACCGAGATCAAGCAGGCGACCAACCTGGCCGGCATGGGAGCGCTCTCCGGCGCTTTCTGGGGACTGCTGATCGGCCTGATCTTCTTCGCGCCGATATTCGGGCTTGCCATCGGTGCAATCGCCGGCGCGCTCGCCGGTCGTTTCTCCGATTACGGCATCGACGACAGATTCATCAAAGAAGTCGCGGAGAACGTCGGGCCGGGCAACTCCGCGGTCTTCCTGCTCGTCAAGAAGATGACGCCGGACAAAGTAGTCGGTGCCATCAAAGATTACGGGGGCCGCGTCGTCCGGACGTCGCTTTCGGAGACGGAGGAGGCGAACCTCCGGGACGCCTTCGGCACACCGGCAACGGCTGAGGTTCCGCCGCCCGCCGCGTGAGCGGCCGGGTGAAGACGGTTGCCCTCCCCGGTACAGCAGTCCCGTGAAGGGCGGCATGCAGGGGGCCGGACGGGGGTATGAGGGAAGTCGGGGTCACCCGCACGGAGCAAGACGGGGCGGTAGAGATAACGTTCCGATTCAAGGCGGCGGAGCAGCTCCTTGATCCGGACGACCCGTCCCCTCTCCCGGACCGCGAACTCACAGAGTTCGCCGAGGAGTATATCGCCGGATATCTCGACGGCTACGACATCAAAAAGATTGCCGCCATCACCGTCGGCCTCCCACGGGAGGCGCTCTCCCCGGGTGAAGCAGCGCTCCTCCCGGAGGCGATCCGGCGGCACTTCTCGTTCCGGATGGCCGACCTCGATGACGACAGAAGGGTCTCCCGCCGGGAAGGAAGGATCAGTCTCGGCCTTGCCGCAATCAACGCGGCGATTGCCGTGCTGTTCGTCGTGGTCTTTGCCGGATACCTCGACGGCCCCGTCGCGATCCTGCTCACCGGCCTCGTCACCATCTTAAACTGGGTGACTGTCTGGGACACCTACGAGTACTTCGTCTACGACTACCGGCGCGAGGCGCGAAAGCGCCGGATCTACGAAAAACTCGTGGGCATCGATATCCGGGTCGAGGCATGGTGACGCAGGAGAGCCGGCCCCAGGACGGCACAAGATGTTTACGAACCGCCGCCCAACCCATGATCCATGAAGAGACCGATCGGCCTCTACCTCGCCTACCTCTTCCAGTTCCTCATCGCCGCAAACGTCCTCCTCGCGCTCTCGCTCGGCGAATACTCGCAGGTTTTTACCGGCGTCATCGCGCTCGGCCTGACCCTGGTTCCCGCCATCGCCACCCGCAAGTGGAGCATCACGCTCCCCTGGCAGGTCAACCTCCTCATCGCCTTCCTGCTCTACCTCCACGTCGCCGGCGAGATCCAGGGATACTACCTGCTCTACTACCCCTACTACGACAAGGTCGCCCACCTCATCGCCGGGATAACCGTCTCGATACTCGCCTTCGCCATCGTCCTGCTCCTCGACCGGTTCAGCAGACTGAACCTCTCACGGGGGATGATTGTCGGGTTCATCATCATCGCCGCGATGGCGATGGAAGGGTTCTGGGAGATCTACGAGTGGCTCTTCGATACGTTCCTCGGGACCAACCTCCAGCACGGTCTCGACGATACCATGCTCGATATGATCTTCGTCTTCATCGGGTCGGTCATCGTCGCGCTTGCCGGGAACCGTTACCTCTCCCAATTCTCAAAGGAGGAGATCACCGACACGCTGGTGATCCCGGAAGGGCCCCCGGCCGAATGACGGCCGGAACCTTTTTCTGATCCGCCCCGGAGAGGGGGCGCCATGCTCGAGGGGATGTCAACGGGTGCGGGAGACGTCGTCGGGTTCCGGTTCGACGGCGAGATGACGGCAGATGATTACACCGGGACGCTGATCCCGGCGCTTCTGGACGCGGAGAGAGACCACCCGGTTCTCCGGATACTCTTTCATATCGTGAACTTCCACGGCTGGAAGCCGCACGGCCACTGGGAGAGGCTCAAGGATTTGCCGGGGATGGAGAAGGTCGACCGGATCGCGATCGTCGGCGGCGAGAAGTGGGAAGAGTGGATGAACCACCTGCCCGGGCTCTTCGTGGGGTTCACGGGTATCGACGTGCGCTATTTCACCGAAGGCCACCTTGACGCCGCCATCGGATGGCTACGGGAGCCGATACCCGTTGAACTGGAGGGATAGATGCCGTCTGTTTCCGGAGAACGGGCAACTCTTTTTCATCCCTGGACACCTACTGGTGATCAGACAGAAACCCCATGCAGTATTATAAAGACATCGTATTCCAGAAACCCCTGCCTGAAGAGATCCGACGTCTCGGGCTGCTCCCGGCGGACCTTCACTTCCATACCCGGCACTCCGACTCCCCCACCCGTGTGCGGGACGCGCTGAAACTCGCGGCCCGGCGGGGAGTCGGGCTTGCGATCACCGACCATAACCAGGTCGGCGGCGTTGCCGAGGCACAGCGGCAGGGGACCCGGGTCCCCCTCGTCCCCGGGATCGAGGTCAGCGCCAACGACGGGCCGCACATCCTGCTCTACTTCTACTCGGCGTCCGATCTGCGGGACTTCTACCGGCGCCACATCGAGAGAAACAGAAGAAACGGCCCGTTCACCGCGATACGCCTCGATACCCCCGAGATCCTCGACCGGCGGGAGGACTACGCCTGCATCGCCGCCGAAGCGCACCCCTGCGGCTACGCCTTCTTAAACAGGGGGGTGCAGCGGTGTGTCGCCGGCGCCTGCATCGGCGAAGAAGTCTTCTCGCGCCTCGACGCCCTCGAGGTGATCTGCGGCGGGATGGCCCGGTCCCACAACCTGAGAGCGGCCGGGCTCGCCGTCACCCACCGTCTCGGGCGGACCGGGGGGACCGACGGCCACCTCCTCCACGAACTCGGCGGGGTCGTCACCTGCGCCGAGGCCGATACCGTGGAAGAGTTCCTGGACGCCATCCGGGCGAGAGAGACGGTCGTCATCGGCCGTGAACGGCCGCTCGTCGAGAAGGCGGTGATGGGGACCGCGGTCCTCCCGCATCACCTCCCCTACACCGTCCCCATCCTCCAGGCCCGCTGGGAACAGAGCCTCCCCCGGATCAGGAAATTCGTCCAGGGCCGGCTGAACCGGTGACGGATCTCACCCGAGCGGCGAGAAGAGACGGGAGACCGACTCCTTCACCCGGACCCTCCGGGACCGTGTCTGGTAGTCCTCCGGCGTGATCTCGGTGGAGAGAGCGAGATCCTCCTCGAACGCCCGCATAAGATCCGCCCCGACGGCCGCGTCGTAAAAGAAAGCGTTCGCCTCGAAGTTCAGCCGGAAACTCCGGACGTCCCAGTTCGCGCTCCCGACCGAGCCCGCCTTTCCGTCGACGACGATCGTCTTCGCGTGGAGGAACCCGTCGTCGTAGGTGTAGGCCCGGACCCCGGCATCGAGCAGGTCGCCGATGAACGAGAGGGTCGCCCAGTAGACGAACGGGTGGTCGGGCCTGCAGGGGATCATGATCCGGACGTCGACCCCGGAGAGCGCCGCGAGCCGCAGGGCGTCGGCGACACTCTCATCCGGTATGAAGTAGGGCGTCTGGATGTAGACCGATTCCCGGGCGGAGTTGATCAGTTTGAGGTATCCTTCCTTTATCGGGTTCCACCGGGTATCCGGGCCGCCGGAGACGATCTGGACGGGCGTCGTTCCGGGAGTCTCCTCCTCGGGGAAGTAGCGGGCCTCGAGGCCCGTGAACTCGCCGGTCGCGTAGTTCCAGTCGAGGAAGAACCGGAGCTGGAGCATCCGGGCGGCCTCTCCCGTGATCCGGATGGCGGTATCGCGCCAGCGGCCGAGCGGCCCCTTCCCGAGATAATCGTCCCCGATGTTGAACCCGCCGATGAACCCTATCTCCCCGTCGATGACAGCGATCTTTCTGTGGTTGCGGTAGTTGACCCGGAAGATGGAGGGGAAGAAGACCCCGATCTTCCCGCCGGCGTCCGTCAGTTCCTGGAACGCCGCCCGCGACCCGCCCCCGGCCCGGGACCCCATTGCGTCGAAGAGGAGGCGGACCTCGACACCCTCCTGTGCCTTCTCTGCGAGGGCGTGGACGACCGCCTGCCCCAGATCGTCGTCGTTGACGACGAAGTACTCCAGGTGGATGTGGTGGCGTGCCATGCGGATCGCGGCAAAGAGTGCGTCGAACTTATCCTCACCCCGGGTGTAGATATCGACCCGGTTCCCCTCGGTCAGGCACGCCCGGTTGTTCCGGAGGAGGAGGAAGATCGTATCGCGGAACTCCTCCGCCTCCGCGGTGGTGAACCGGTGGTGGTTGCCGGCGAGCGCATGGTGCTGTCTTTCGAAGGTCTCCTGGAGGAAACAGCGGTCTTCCTGCTCCTTGACGACGAACATCTTCTGCCGGGTGTAGTTCTGCCCGAAGAGCAGGTAGAGCACAAAACCGACGGGGGGCAGGAGGAAGAGTACCATCAGCCAGGCGGTCGTCGCCGTCGGGTTCCTGCGCTCGAAGAAGACGATCGTGACGGCAAATATGACGTTGAGGGCCAGGATGAACCCTATTGAGAGTTCCAGCTCCACTTGCAAGACTCCCCCCGCCGTGACAGGGTATTGCCATCTATCACCGCACGGGGGTATATACGTATACCCACCGGCGCATCACTGCCGACCGGCCATACCTTTTTTTCTTTGGAGCGCTATAGGGGCACCCATGCTTGACCGGATGAAGGAAAGTTCAGGAAGTGTTCTCGGGTTCCGGTTCGACGGGAAGTTGAGCGAGAGCGACTATGCCACCACCCTGATCCCGGAACTCGAACGAGCGATGAAAGACCACCAAAACGTCCGGATTCTCTTAAAGATCGAGGGCTTCCGCAGCTGGAGGCCGGGGGAGGGCTGGGAAGCCTTCCGGCAGTGGCCCGGCCTCGAGAGGGTCGACCGGATCGCCGTCGTCGGCGGCGAGCGATGGCGGGAATGGATGAACCACCTGCCGGGACTCTTTGTCGGGTTCTCCGGCATCGACGTGCGCTACTTCCCGGAGACCCGCCTCCGGGACGCCTGGGGCTGGCTCCGCGAAGGTCTCGTGGTCCCTCTGGCCCCGCAATGAGGTTTCGGGTAGCCTCCGGCCCGAACCCTTCCCGCGATGCCGGAGTGGGCGCCGCCATCCTCCTTATCGGGCAGCCCCGGGTGAAGAACCTGAGGGGTGCCGGGGGGAGCGTTCCAGGGGCGAATGCCGGAAGGTGGGCACACGCCGCTGAGAACATGTTACCGCCATACAATCGGCCTTCGGGATTCCTTATCCGGGAGCTGCAGTGTGTTTATATGGACCGGGTGCCACACTCCAGCACCTGTAGGAGTCAGGTGGGTAATCTTCATGCGCATTGGACGCCGCACGGGCCTGATCATACTCATACTGCTGATCGGCGCCATTACCATCCTCTACGTCCTCGACCTGGCAGAGGGCGGACCGGAGGTGACGGAGCTTTCACCTGCGGAGGTGAGGGAGTACCAGGGCGAGCAGCTCTCCTCGATTGCGGATTTTCGTGAGAACTCGATCCGTGGCCCGCAGCACGTGAATGCGAGCACCTACACTCTCACCGTCGACGGACAGGTAAAGGAGAGAAAGGACTACTCCTACGATGCGCTCATGGAGCGGTTCCCCCATTACCGCAAGGTTGTCACCCTCTACTGCGTGGAGGGCTGGGATGTCACCATCCTCTGGGAGGGGCTGAAGGTGGAGGATCTCCTGCAGGAGGCGGGGGCGGAACCGGAGGCAAATACGGTCATCTTCCATGCGGAGGACGGCTACTCCTCCTCGCTTCCCCTCGCCTGCATCGAGGACCGGGACATCCTGCTGGCCTATGCCATGAACAACGTCACCCTGCCCGCGGAGCGGGGGTTCCCCTTCCAGCTGGTGGCCGAGGACCGCTGGGGCTATAAGTGGGTGAAATGGGTGACCCGGATCGATGTATCCGACGATGAGAACTACCGCGGTTACTGGGAGAGCCGGGGATATTCGAACAACGGGAGCATCGACCGATCCTTCTTCGATCGGGGATAGGAACAGGGATGGTGCGGTTCACGTATCGAAAACTGGTCTCCTGGACCCTTCTCGCGTTCACGCTCCTCTTCCTGATCACCGGCTTCGGGATCACGGAACCATGGCTGGTGCGGTCTCTGACGTCCGGGCTTCTCGATAAGGCGCTCTCCCAGCAGATCCACTTCCTCCTCTGGGGCCCGTTCCTGATCGTGCTGGTGCTGCACATGTACTACTCCTGCGGCATCTTCAGGAGATGACCTCGGTAAGGCAACTCGTAGTAGAGCGGACGGATACACCGATGAACGGCAAGGTTCGGAGATTCTGAAATGGACAGAACCCCTGACGACGGCCGTACCCTCAAGAGGGAGGCGACCATACCCGCCCCGTCCCGCCTCGCATCCCTCACCCGGGTCGTCGTCATCGCCGCCGTCGTCGTCACCGGTATGCACCTCGGCGCCGCGATTGTGAGTCCGGTTCTCGTCGGGTTCATCCTGGCGGTCATCGTCACGCCGACAGTGCATCGCCTGGAAGAGCGTGGGCTGCCCCGGACGGCGGGGGTACTGGCGATGATCGGGGCGATTGCCGGTGTTGCCCTGCTGCTCGTCGCACTCCTGAGCCTGTCGCTTGTCGAACTCGACAGCGCGCTGCCCGCCTACCAGGATCTGCTGCGAGCACAACTCCAGGGGCTGCAATCGCGGCTTGCAGACCTGGGAATCCCGGTATCGGTGCAGCCGCCCGGGCCGCCGAACGGCACCGCGCTTATCCCGCCGCTCTGGGAGATACTTGCCGAACTCTCTGTCCTGGTCCTTGATTTTCTGGTCATCCTGATCGTGGCCGTCTTCATGCTTCTGGAGGTAGCCTCGATTCGGGGAAAACTCCAGAAAAGCCTCGGATTCAATGCTATGGCGGAACTCAACCACTCCGCGAGCGACCTCGTTGCATATGCGTCTTTTCGCACCAAAAGCGGGGTTGCGACGGGTATCGCTGTCGCGGTCCTCCTGTTGCTCCTCGGGATCGACGCCCCGGCGCTCTGGGCGGTCCTGATCGTCGTGCTCGGCTACATCCCCTACTTCGGATTGCCTATCGCATCGGTGCCGCCTATCGGGCTTGCCTGGCTCCAGCACGGCCTCCCCGGGGCACTTGCCGTTGCGGCCGGCATCGCCATCATCGACGTTCTCACCCGCCGCTTTCTCCTGCCGTATCCTGCCGAACGTGCGCTCCGAATCTCCCCGCTGGCGATCGTCCTCTCGGTCCTCGCCTGGACACTGGTGCTCGGCGTCCCGGGGCTGTTTCTGGGTGCACCCCTGACGCTGCTCGTAAAGGTGGTGCTGGCGAGTTCGGAAGAGACACGATGGATGGCGATACTGATTGAGCAGTCCGGGGATGCTGGAAGCCCTGGAAAGCCGTTCATAGATCGATAGGCTACGTGCCCCAAAATGTAATATACCGGCAGTAATAATGCAATCCGCCGAAACCTGCGATCGAACTCAAAAGATCCCATAACCGCCGTCTGAGAGGTGATTGGGCTGTTGATGGAGCGGACCTGATGCATGCCGGGACCGGTCGGCCGGTGCGGGAACCGGGAGGCCGGAACGGTCGAACCCGTGCAGTAAGGAGAGCGCTCTTCCTGGCTCTCCTGCTCGCAGTACTGGTGGGCGCCGCGACCGCCCAGATGCAGGAGAATACCGGTGTTCAGGAGCTGACCGGGAGAATAGAGCCCGGTCAGGCAATTGTCTACGATCTCCCCGACCTGCAGACAGGAGAGACCCTGTACGCCTATGCGGAGGGAACCTCGGGAAACCTTGACCCGTTTCTCGCCGTAACGACCCCGGATCTCAACACGAGCCGGGTGCGTAACGAATTCGCAATCGAGGTGAACAGTTCGCTTGCAGCGGGGCAGGACCCGCTCAGGGTGATCCCGGAGACTGCCGGCCGGTACTTCCTCGCCTGGAACGACGATACGAACGGCACCTACGACTCCGCCCTGCAGTACCGCGTCCCCGCCGACGGTGACTACCTCCTGATCGTGATCGGCTCTCCGGCAAAACGCCAGCAGACCTTCGGAGACTATCGCCTTCTGGCCGGGATCGACGCCCCCAAGGTGCTGACCGGCCAGGCCGAACCGGCCGGAGCCGCCGTCGCAGTCCTGAATACATCCGCTTCGAGAATGCGCGTCGGCGTCCGGGAGGTGACGGGGAACCTCTCCGCCAACATATCGTCGACCTTCTACACCTTGAGCCCGGTAGAGACGAACGACACCCTCTACGCCTTCATCGAAGCGACCTCCGGGAACCTGATCCCGGCGATGGTCCTGCGGGACTACGGTGGCAAGCCCCTCGCAGCGGTGGCTCCTGCAACGGGGACGACAAGCGCCACGCTCCAGTACACCTTCTCCGGCGCCAGCAGCAACAACCGGCTGGAGGTGCTCTCAAGCCCGCTGAACGGGGCCAACACGACGGGAGACTTCCGCCTGCTGACCGGCCTGAACGCCCCCGGCGTGCTCGCGGGCAACGAGCCGCCCGGAGGCCGTCCCGTCCTGCAGAAGCCCATTCCCGTCAAGGTCGGTATCCAGCTCGACCAGATAACCAGCGTGGACCAGGTCAGCGAGAACTTCGCCGCGGTGGCCGATATCTGGATGGAATGGACCGACCCTGCCCTGGCATTCAGCCCGGACGAATGCGGGTGCCGGGTCAAGATCTATCGAAGCATCGACGATTTCGTCGAGGCCGAGGGGTCACGGTGGCCGGAGTTCACCCTCTTCAACCAGCAGGCGCAGCGCTGGACGCAGAACCAGCTCGTCGTGGTGCAGCCCGACGGCACCACCACCTACTTCGAGCACTTCTGGACGACCCTGCAGGCGCCGGACTTCAACTTCAGGGCCTACCCGTTCGACACCCAGGACTTTTACATCCGCATCGACTCGCTCTACCCTGAAGAACTGTACATCTATGAGCCCTGGCCGGAGAAGACCGCCATCGGCACCCAGCTCGGGGAGGAGGAGTGGTACATCATCTCGAACGACACCAGCATCAGCACGGTCGAGATCACGACCGAGAACTCCCGCTACTCATTCCACTTCGAGGCGGCCCGTCACCTGACCTTCTACATTCTCCGCATCCTGCTGCCCATCCTGATCATCATCCTCCTGACCTACATCACGTTCCTCCTCAAGGACTACGGCAAGCGGGCCGATATAGCCAGCGCCAATCTGCTCCTCTTCATCGCGTTCAACTTCACCATCGCCGGCGACCTGCCGCATCTCGGCTACCTGACTTTCCTTGACGCCATCCTGATCGCCACCTTCGTCATCACCGGTGCAACCGTCGCCTACAACCTCTACCTGAGATGGCTGGCGACGGAGGCAGAGAAAGAGATCGCCGAGCGGATCGACCGGATGATGGTCTGGTTCTACCCGGCCGCGTACGTCGCCGCGCTCATTCTCGCCCTGCTGCTCTTCTGAGCACGGCGCCGCTGCCGCACGCATTTTATGTATCGACGCCCAACGCACTGGCATGAACTGCCCGGTCTGCGGGGGAGACTGCATCGAGGATGCTCCCACGCTCCTTGCACGGCTGCCGCACATCTTCGCCCCATGCCCCGACTGCATGGGGCTCGTCTACGACAAGAGGAGCCCCCCGCCCGATATCGATACGGCCGAACCCTGCCCTTCCTGCGCCAAGCGGTTCATCGACGAGGTCTTCGCCCACATATACCGGGTGATGGCCGCCGAAGGGGATCTCGCCGGGACCGAACCCCTTGCCGCGGCCGGAACGCCGCTCGTCCACCCCGGGTTTGCCATGCGCTCCGCCCCCTACCTCCCGCCCAATTCACTCGTCCTCCTCTCCCGGTCGGCCGGGGAGCGTGCCGCCGCCCGCCTGGTCGCCGAGGTGCCGGAGGTCCGGGGCGTCGTCAGGACGGGTGCCGGAGCACCGGGGATCACCGACACCGACGTGGAGCCCGCCGGGCATACTCTCCTTGCCGGGTGCGACGTCCGGGCCGACATCTTCTCGACCCGGGCGGGAACCGTCGTCGTCTACAAACAACAGTCGGTCCTGCACGTCGAGTTCCCCCGGGGCCGGGACGAGAAGATCCTCTCGCTCGAGCGCGAGATCGGGAAGCACCGCCCCCTGACGTTCGTCGACGCCTGCTCGGGCGCCGGCACCCTCGGCCTTGCCGCCGCCCGGGCGGGTGTCCGGCACGTGATCGCGAACGACGCCTGGTACGCCGCGGCCTACTGGACCGCCTGCAACTTCCGGGTGAACCGGGAGTTCCTCGGGATAGGGGAGGTGACGATGCACCGTTCCTGCGACGACCTCCGCCGCCGGCCGGTCGCGCGGGACCCGGTTCTGGTCGCCACCGCCGCCGGGGCGCAGGAGATCGAGGTCTACCAGGGGGATCTGCGGCAGCTCCCGGCCGTCCTCCCGCCCCGGATCGACCTTGCCGCCCTCGACCTCTTCGAGAAGAAGGACGGACGCAAGGTCGAGGAGATCACCGGAGCCTGGCGTGCCCGGGTGGGCGGAGCTCTTTTTATCCCATAGACTCCAGTATATACGGGGACTAGCCCGGGTGGCTCGGCGTCACCTGTTACCCGAAACCGCCGTCAGCGGGGGGCGAAGTCTGAGGAAGGCCGCAGCGGCCTGCAGGATCCTCTGCGTCCCGACGGAGAAGCCTCGTCCCATGAGGTCGGCGGAGAGGGATCAAAGCCCCGGAGGGGGCGGCGACCTTTTGCCGCGGGTACCGGTTCAGGCCCGGAAGGGAGCAGACTTACCGTGGACGTTCGGCGCCCATGGGGTTGCGGGGTGGAGGAGGGATGCAGCGGTGAATGCTTGTGCGCACGGTCGACCGAGGACGTGTCCCCAACGGCGATCTCCATGGCAAAAGTAACGATTCTTGGGGCTACAGGGAACGTCGGCGTATTTGCGGCCCACACCATATCCGAGATCCCGTACGTCAGCGATATGCTGCTCGTCGGGAGGCCCGGACGCGAAGATTTTCTCGCGGGCTGTTGCCGTGACTTATCCGACTCATTCGCTGCACGAGGCACCGACGTCCGACTCTCGTACAGTACGAGCATTCTCGACGCAAAAGACTCGGACATCATCATCTGCACGGCAGGAGTACCCCGCCGGCCCGGCCAGGACCGTAACGACCTGGCCTTTGAGAACGCAAAGATCATTGCCGAGACCGCCGAGACGATCGGCCGGTCATCGCCCGACGCCATCCTCTTTCTCGTCACAAACCCCGTCGACGTCATGACCGCCGTCGCCCTGAAATACTCGGGGCTTCCGCCGAGACAGGTCTTCGGCCTCGGGACGCATCTCGACTCGATGCGCCTGAAATCCCTGATCGCGCACTATTTCCGTGTCCACGTCAGCGAGGTGCATACCCGTATCATCGGCGAGCACGGCGACAGCATGGTTCCGCTCTGGTCGGCGACGACGATCGGCGGCATCCGGATCAACAACCTGCCCACCTTCTCGGGCCTGCCCGCGCAGGAGATGATCGAGACCGTCAGGACAAGCGGCGAGGCGATCATCCGGGACAAGGGTTCTACCGTCTACGGGCCCGGAGAAGCGATTGCAACCCTTGTAAGGACGATCCTCGGGAACGAGAACCGTATCCTCACCGTCTCGAGCTACATCAAAAGCGAGATCCACGGGATCGGCGACGTCTGCATCGGCGTACCCGCCCGCATCAACCGGGACGGCGTCTTTCCGGTTTCACTCAGCCTCGAAGACGACGAAGTCGCCGGATTCCGCAAGTCGGTCAGGAAGATCCGCAAGGTCACTGCCGACGTGATGGAGCGGCTCGAAGCGGCTCGTTAGGAAAAAGAGTATCGGGAATCCACTTATACAAGCGTGGATTCGATGATCTCGGCGCTCGCGACGCCTTCAAGGTTCTGGAGCGCTGCTTCGACTTCATCGGGAGCGCCGGCTTTGTCGGGGACGACGATGGCGGCTTTCAACGCCACGAGACCGAAGCCGATCGGCTCTTCCCGGATATCGTCGACCGGAACCGCCGCCTTGACCGCTGCTTTGAGCGCTTCACGGTCGACATCGGGCGATTCGGGCATTATCTTCACGATTATGGCTACGTTTCCCATCGTTATGGCCCCTCAAACCCGCACTTCGGGCATGTATAACCTATGCTCTGCTCCCTGCACCGGTAGCACCGGTTGATCTCTTGCGCGCACACCGGACACGGGAACCAGGTGGAGCCTTCCTCGGCCAGCGTGGCGTTGCAGGAGGTACATCGATCTCTCGCTGTCATCGTGGTTTCCTCGAATGTTAACCTATCATATCGCCGCCGCAGCAATTAAAATCTCGGATCGACGAGCGTCCCGACGACCGCCTCGTCCCGGAGGGCACGGCGGACCCGGTCGTCGTGCCTGCCGTTCACCACCCGGGCCCGGAGACCGTGCTCGAAGACGAACCGGATGAACGTGGGATCGACCTCGTCGGAAACGAGCGAGGGATCCTCGACGCGTTCGAGGAGCCTGCGGCGGTGGTAGATGCCGTCGACCGATTTGAGGACGAGGAGGTCGGCCGGGAGTTCTTTCGCGACCCAGGCCGCGATGGTGTCGGAGGTGACGTTCCAGGAGTGGGGGAGGGGGTCGATCTCGCGGAGAGCGCAGTAGGGGAGGAGGACCGTCACCCCAAAAGGAGGCACGAGGGCGGAGGTTACCGGGATGCCGTGCGAGGCGATGTACCACGCAAACTGCTCCATACCGGCGATCGCCATCCAGTGGGCGGCGTCCTCGGAGACGTCGAGCCGCCGGACGAGGTCGGCGAACTTCCCGCCGCCGGGCACGATCAGCACCGGGCGTCCGGCCTCGCGGAAGATCTCGAGCAGGGGGACGATTCGGTCAAAGAGGCTCCCCCCAACCTTGACGACCAGCGGGGGTGCAGGCAGATTCATATCGCTCCGCTATTAAACCGGAGAAGACATAATCTTACGTATGCGCCGGATCGCCGCCGTCGTCCTGCTCCTCTGTCTCCTTGCCGGCACGGCCGGCGGTATCCGGATCGTCGAGTTCTGCCCGGACCCCTACCAGCCCGGCGATCCCGACGAGTACCTGGTGCTCGAGGGGGAGGGGGTGCTCGACGGTTACGTCCTCTCGGACGGTGAGGGAGGATACCGGTTCCCGCCGGGAACGCGGATCGACGGACGGCTGGTGGTCGCGAGGGGCGGCCCTGCGTTCGCGCGGGCCCACGGCTACCTCCCCGACTTCGAGATCGAGGAGCGGACGTCGGCCGTGCCGGACGTGATCCCGAACGGGAACCTCCTGATGGCGAACCGGGCCGACGAGCTCCTCCTCTACCGGGGAACCGACCTCGTCCAGAAGGTCGCCTGGCCCGGCGACGTCCATCCGCGGGAAGGGCAGATCCACTACCTGGAGGACGGTGTCTGGGACCCGCGCCCGCTCTCCATCGGCCAATCCCGTCTTCTACCCGCGACCTTCGAGGGCGTCGCGGTCACCGCGTTCGCCGCCCCGGACTGTTCGTACGAGGTCTTCTCGGCGGCCGTCGCGGAGGCTGACCGCGAGATCCTGGTGAATGTCTACGAGTTCACCGACGAAAAGATGGCCGGGGACCTGATCTCTGCCCGCGATCGGGGCGTGACCGTAACCGTCCTCCTCGAAGGCGGGCCGGTGGGCGGCGTCTCCGCGGAAGGGCGGGCGGTCGCGGGCGCCCTCAACCGAAGCGGGATCCCGGTCCTCTCGATGACGACGACGGACGCCGCCCACGCGAAGTACCGCTACGACCACGCCAAGTATCTCGTCATCGACGGGAGCGCCGTCCTTGTCGGGAGCGAGAACTTCAAGCCCGGCGGCTACCCGGCGCCGGGGCTGCAGGGCAACCGCGGGTGGGGCGTCCTCCTCGAAGACCCGGAGGTTGCGGCTTACTTCCGGGAAGTCTTCCTTCTCGACGCGGCGGGCGGGGATATCGTCCCGCTCGAGGGTACGGCGGCCGGGCTCTACACGCCCTGGGCGCCCGACTACACGGTGGAGTTTACCGCCTGCCGTGCGGAGAGAGCGCGGGTGACCCCGGTCCTCTCCCCGGACACGAGCGCGCTCATCCTCGGGCTGATCGAGGGGGCACGGGAGAGCATCGCTATCGAGCAGGCCTACATCACGAACGAGACGGCCTCTGAATTCAACCCCTACCTCGCGGCCGCGATCGACGCCTCCCGGCGGGGGGTCGCGGTGCGGGTGCTCCTCGACTCGGCCTGGTTCAACACCGAGGGCGCCGCGGACAACGACGAGATGGTCGCGGTCATCAACCGGCTTGCCGCGGCGGAAGGGCTGCCGCTCGAAGCGCGGCTCGCGGACCTCGAGGCGAACAACCTCGCTAAAATCCACAACAAGGGCGTCATCGTCGACGGCCGGGCGGTGCTCGTCAGCAGCATCAACTGGAACGCCAACTCGCCGGCGTTCAACCGGGAAGCGGGCGTGATCATCGAACACCCGGAGATTGCCGCCTACTACACCGGGGTCTTTGAGGACGACTGGGATGCCTCGAAGGAAAAAGAGACGGGCGGCACCCCGGGGCCGGATCGGCCCAAACTGGTGGCGGCGGCGTGCATACTCGCCGGGCTTATGGGACTCTACCTCTACCGGCGGAGGCGCACCTGAGGCCTTACCGCCTTCCGAAAGGATCGGCGGAGCGGCAGACGTCGCAGATGGTTATCGTCCCCTCGCCCGAGGCGACGGCGGAGACCCACCGTTCGATGACCATATCAAGGTCGCCGGGGAAGTTCTCCCGGTTAAACCCGCGTTTTCGGCTCATGTACTGGGATATCGCAGCCCTGCTGATCCCGAGACGCTTTGAGGCTTCGCTCTGGCTGATCCCGCGCTCGCTTACCAGGCGGTAGACCATCTCGGCGCGCATCTGGGGGAGCAGTCTGCGGACGAGGGAATCGCAGCGCATGATGTCACAGGAGTAAGGCTCGGTCATTGCACGGACACCATCTGGGATTCTTTGTACTCGTAGAGGATCTGCCGGGCATCCCTGAAGTTGAACTTCTCCACGATCATATCGTTATCCTTGAGCCTCTTTAAAGCATAGCGAACGGTTCGGGGGGCCAGGCTACTGAGACGGACGAGCTCCTTATGGGTCAGGGCACCCCCGTCCTCGAGCAGAAGGAGGATCTTTCTCGAGGAGGGGGGAAGGTTCACATCATCCATGCAGGATAGTTAACGCTGTTAACATATCAAATTGACGGATGTTATAACTCCGGAAGGTCTATAGGGTATCTATGCTGGAACGGCAGGAGAAAGCAGCAATCGTCGTCCTCGTATGCGTCGTCGGGATCGTGCTTGCGGCGCACCTCCTCTTCGACGCCGTCGGACGGCCGCTGGTGGCGGACCCTTACTCCCCGGAGGTCCCGGACGGGGCGCTGGTCCTCCTCGAAGGGAAGATCGAAGAGATCAGGACGACTTCGACCGGTGCGCACCTGATCCTCACCGTCAACGGCACTCCGGTCTTTCTGCCGCAGAGCGTAGCAGCCGGGCTCGAGTTCCACGAAAACGAGAACGTAACGCTGTACGGGATCGTCCAGACCTACCGCGGGGCGCGGGAGGTGGTGGTTGCCTCCGCCGGGGATATCCGGGTGGTGAAGTGACCTATTTCGTCTTTGTGTAGAAGATATCGGCGTCGTCGGCATCCCCGAAAAGGGGCTGTCCCCGCCGGGGTTTTCCGGGGTTTTCTTCTGCCTTTTTGACTTCCGGTTCAGGATCCCGGCGGGCGGGGCCCGGGGTCTCGTGGGGTCTCTTCTTTTGTCCCCCCTCCACTCCGGCTCCGGAGGGGAGGTCTCCGTCGTTGATCCGCACGCTCGGCATACATGAGAATCGCCCGGCCCGCTATATGACACCTCTGGATCGTCACCGGCCATATCTGGCTTTTTTCGGATACAACAGGCTGTTCTTTCCCCTCTCATCGGGAAGGGAAGGCGATGCAGGAAGGGAGCAGGCGCGGGCCCGCCGCTCGGGGCGCCGCGCGGGCATTGCGCGGCAGAAATCCGGAAAACATTTCCACACAGAACAGAAATAGTCAGCCATTGCGCGAGCAGCAGTGAGCCGGGAAGAGAGAGTCGGTGACGCGGCGAGCCGAAGCGGCACGGAGGATTACCCGCTCTCCGCCGTTCCCGGCGGGGCCCGGCAGGGGTTCTGGCCGATCACCCTGGTGCTGCTCGGGTTCACGTTCTTCTCGGCCACGATGTGGGGCGGCGCGAGGATCGGGGTTGCATTCCGGTTCTGGCCCGACCTTGTCTGGGTCATCCTCTGCGGGAGCATGATCCTCGCCGTCTATGTTGCCGGCCTCGGGTACGTTGGCTTCAGGAGCGGCCTCTCCACCGTCCTCTCTGCCCGGTTCGCCTTCGGCGATCTGGGGAGCCGGTGGTCGGACGCCCTCCTCGGGCTCACCCAGATCGGGTGGTACGCCTGGGGGACCGCGACAGTCGCGATTGTCCTCGTCCGCCTGCTGGACCTCGATGCGGGGCTTCAGGCACCTCTGATGGTTGCGTTCGGCCTCGGCTTCTGCCTGACGGCGTACATCGGCTGCCGGGGGCTTGCCGCCCTCTCGTGGGTCGCGGTTCCGGCGATGCTCCTCCTTATCGCCGCGAGCGCTTCGGTCGCACTCCGGGATGCCGGGAACGGAACGGGGCTCCTCTCACCGGAGACGGCGGGCGCGCTCACGGTTGCCGAAGCGCTCACGATCGTCGTCGGCACCTTCGTCTCCGGCGGCACCCAGGTCGCCAACTGGACGCGCTTTTCCGGGTCCGCACGGACCGCCGTCGGTTCCGCGCTCCTCGCGTTTTTCTTCGGAAACGGACTGATGATCGTTGTCGGGGCCGTCGGGGCCGCCGTATACGGCCTCTCCGACATCGTCGAGGTGCTGGCGGTCCAGGGCCTGCTTTCCGCCGGCGTCCTGATGCTCTTCTTAAACATCTGGACGACCCAGGACAACACCATCTACAACTTCTCAATCGCCGGGTGCCACTTCTGCAGGACCGAACGCCGACGGCTGGTCACCTTCGCCGGCGCCGCCGCGGGGACTCTGCTCGCGCTCCTCGGAATGTACGACTGGCTGATCCCCTACATGACCCTCCTCGGGATGTTCATCCCCCCGCTCGGCGGGGTGATCATGGCCGACTTTTTCATCCGCCACCGGGGGCGCTACCCCGCGCTCGAGGAAGCGACCGTTCCCCGGTTCAACCGGCAGGGGCTCGCGGCATACGCCGCCGGCTCCATCGCCGCTCTCGCGATCCCGGGCATTCCCCCGGTAAACGGGATCGTCGTCGCGTTCCTCGTCTACGCCTGCCTCGTCCGGTTCACATGAACCGCTCGAACCGGTCGCGGGGCACCCGGCAGATCGGGCAGATCTCGGGCGGCTCGTTCCGGGCGCAGAGGTAGCCGCAGACCCGGCACCGCCAGACCGGGTACTTCAGGTCTCCCGGTACGCGGCCTGCAGCGGCACGCTCCTCTTTCTGCCGCCGGCGCTCGGCCGGGGGAGGACGCCGCTCCGGGACGGGATCGGCGGCACGCTTCCCGGCCTCCACGTCGGCGGTGACGTAGAGAGCGCAGTAACAGGCGCCGTAATCATCGAGATCGGGGTCCCGGTAGTCACAGGGGCAGATGATGTCGAGGTCGTCCTCCCGGTCTCCCGAGGCAAGCCGGCAGGGGCACGAGATGTAGCCGTAGCGCTCCCGGTTCGCGAGCAGGCCACGGACGAGATCCCGGGTGAACTCCAGGTCCGGGTTGAGATGGTAACCGCCCGCCTCCGCCTCGCGGGCGAGGTCGCGCGTAAAACGGTCGACCTCTTCGTCACTCACCGCGTCAGGCACCGACCGCCTCCCGGATCTCATCTTCCCGGAACCCCACGATCACCTTCGCCTCATCGATGACGACCGTCGGGAACGACAGCCGCGGGTTCCAGCGTTCGACCTCCCGGACCACGCGATCGCGCTCCTCGCCCGCGAGCAGGTCCACGTAGACGTACGAGAACCCGATGCCAAGGTCGGTAAGGAGCTGCTTCGTCCGGGCGCACCAGCCGCAGGTGCTCAGGGCGTAAAGCACCACCCTGCCGCGGTCAACTCCAGGCACGTGCTGCATCTCTACCAAAAAACTTCCTCCGTTTCACCCTGCTACGGGGGCCGAAGGTAAGTAGCTTGCCCCGGAGCAGGGTGGGTCAGGAGGAAGCGGGCTCAAGAAGAAGGAACAGCCCGGCACCGTCCCCGGAGATCCCAAGCGACGCTCCCGCGAGCCCGAACTTCCGCCGGTAGAACCGGAGTCTCCGGGAAGAGAGGGGGTCGGAACCCTGGATCAGGAGCCCGACCGCATCCCCCTCCCGCCGGAGAGCGAGCCGGATCTCCCGGGCGCCGGCGGCTGCCATATCCTCGAGGACGCCGACGACCTCGTCACAGAACCGTTCCCGGTCGATCAGCACCGGCGGAAGGGGGACTCCGGCATCGACAGCGAGATCGACGCCCTCGAAGAGCGGGAGGTAGGCGAGCCGGGAGACAAGTTCCGCCCGGTATGCCGCCGGGTCGTCGGCCGATTCGATGAACGCCTCGTCCGAGAACGGCGGGGTCAGGAGACCGGCCGTGAGGTCGTGGAGCACCATGGAGAGGTCGGCAGCGGCGAGGTGCGCGGTGTCCCGGTAGTCCATGATCGTGTTCATGAAGTCGGTGAGCAGGCGGCCGGCCCGGCGGAGGAGCGACGCATCGACGACGTGGTCCAGCCGGTCTCCCGCAAAGTGGGCCTCGATCCGCTGGATCACCTGGACGGCCTTGAGGACCAGCTGGACCTCGAACTTCTCCCCGGCGTTGAACTCGTCGACGAACCGTGAAAAATCAGCGAGGAACCCGTCAATCTGGTCGGACTCAAGGAGTTCCAGATAGCGCCTGGCCTCTTCGGCTTCGCCGAGGTCGTCGAGGCGGTAGGCGAGAGCGTAAAGGCGACCCGCGAGCACCGCAAAGATCCAGTTGGCCTCCTGGAGGAGGTCGACGGCGTGCTCCAGGGAGTCGGCGAGCCGTTCCCGGTCGAAGGCGCCGATACCGGCCATCTTCTCCGCCTCGCCCTGCAGCCGGTCGAGGAGCGCCGGCATCACCGTGGCCGGGATGCTCCTGCCGTGACCCGGGCAGCAGAGGCTCACGGGTTCGTGGGCGAGAATCCACCGGACTCTTCCTACAGACTCAAGCAGCGCCGGCTGGTCCCAGCCTGCAACCCCCGCGATCCCGGGACTCGCGGAGAAGAGGAGATCGCCGATGAAGAGACACTCCCCGAGGCGGATGCAGATGCTGTCGTGCGTGTGCCCGGGGGTGTGGTAGATCGAGAGGACATCTCCGGAACGAAGCGTGATCTGTTGCCGGTGGAGGGTGATGCCGCCGTCCGTCTCCAGGGTCTCGCGGTCACGGGCGGCAAGAAGGGGGAGGTTGACCGGGAGCGGCTCGATCTCCCAACCCATGAGGTTCGCAACCGTCAGGACCGCATCGCCGGTCTCGAGCGCCCGGGCCCCCGTCTCCTCTGCGGCGATGCAGAGATGCGGCAGAGACCGGAAACGCCGGTCCCGGATGGCCTGGTAGCAGTGGTCGATGTGGCAGTGGGTGAGGAAGAGGAGGACCGGACGCGGGGCTTCTCTGAGGAGATCCTCCACCAGCGCCATGATCCGGTCCATCTGTCCGGGCTCAGCCCCGGTATCGACGAGCAGGATCTCGCCGGACGTCCGGATGAGGTAGGCGTTCGAACAGGTGACGTCCGGTTTTCGGAGGAAGGGGTAGATCTCGGCACCGGCTGTTCCCGGGACCGGTTGCCATTGCTGATCGTTGAGCATTGCGCGCACCCAGAAAGATGGAGATGACTGACCAGTGTTGCACCGCAGGGGAGAAAAAACAGGCTGGTTTCCCTTAAAGAGGAACACCCGGCCGGATGGCCGGGCTCGGGTAGTTTCTTATCCCGCCGTGCAGGAAGGAGAGGTGAGGTTAACGTATGAATGTCAGGAGACTTGCCGGAATCGCGGCCGTGCTCGTGCTCGCAGCATGGGTTTGCGGGACTGCCGCCGCACAGCAGACGAGCATCAACGAGATCGGGACCGTCACCGCCGGAGAGACGGTCGCCATCGGCGGGACGACGAACCTCGCCCCCGGCAACCGCCTGCTCATCGAGGTGACGCCGGTCGGGTTCGGGCCGGGGAACGCCTCGGTGCAGGGAGGCACGTCGGGAACGGCCGTCGTAGAGGAGGGAAACGCCACCGCGAACACCTGGTCGTTTGACATCGATACGACAGGGTTCGAGCCCGGGGAGTACATCGTGACCGCCGAATGGGTCGAGGGCGACGCCACCGCAAGCACCACCTTCACCGTCGTCGAGGCGGCAGAGGCAACCCCGACGCCGACGGCAACCCCGACCGCCACCACGCCGTCGACGACGATGGCGACGACCCCCACGCCGACCGCGGCAGGGCCCATCCTCCCGGCGGCGGCGGCCCTCGCGGCGGGGCTCGCCGGCTACCTGGGGCGGCGGTAGGGGGCGAAACCCTTTTTTCACCTCACCGCCGGTCCACGATCCGCTTCGGCCGGCCGGGCGCCCGGTGGAGTTCGAGCCCGCCCGGCGGCGTGACGCTGCAGAGGATCTGGAGGGAACCGTCCTCGTACGCCGCCGAAAGGGCCGGGACCGACCGCAGGAGGGCGGCAAGGAACGTCTCCCCGATCTCGCCCGCATCGACGCGGGCGGGATCGAAGCACTCCATGCTCACCCGGAGGACGGTCTCTCCCGCCTCGTCGCCGCCGTAGATGAACGCCTCGTACTCCCCGTTCAGGCGGGCCATGTTTGCGGGCGCAAAGACCGCCGCCTCCACGTCCACGCGGTTGAGCGCGATATCCCCGATCCAGACCGTCTCCGCCTCGCGCCGGGGGGAGGCTATCCGCATGTGCGTCCGCCCGCAATCGCACCGTTCCCGGGAGACGACCGAACAGGTGTCCTCCGTGTCGTAGTTGATGAGAAGCGTCCCCGCCCTCTTGCCCGGCGCAAGAAGCGTCGTATAGACAAGCCGCCCGGTTTCGCCATCGTGGACGAACCGATGCATCTCGGGGTCGTAGAGGTCGAAGTGAACCAGGTCCTCGGGGACGTGGAGCCCGGCCTGGCGGGTGCACTCGCCGCACATCGTTCCCTCGGTGCTCCCGTAGGAGTTGTAGACCGGGCATCCCCAGACCTCCTCCAGGTAGCGCCTCGATTCCGGGGCGAAACTCTCGCCCCCGACGACGAGGCGTTTCACGCCCGCCTCCTCGGGCGGGTGCCCTTCAGCCTCCATCCTGCGGGCAAGCCGCAGAAGTTTAAAGACGCTCCCGATCACCGCCGTCGGGCGGTACTGTTCCATCACCCTGACCGGGAAGGTGCACTTCCCCTCCGGGACGATCGTCATCCCGATGTCGCGGGCGGCGAGGGTCATGGTGTTCGCGCCGACGTTCATCCCGTAGGAAGCGCAGACCACCACTCGGTCGCCGGCCTCGAAACCCTGCGAAACAAAGAGCCGGGCGTACTTCTCCGCATACCGCTCCCAGTCCTCCCAGGTGAGAAAGAAACTCTTCGGGATACCGCTCGTCCCGGAGGTCTCGTTGACCGTGAAGACCTCTTCCCAGGGGACGCTCCTGAAACAGAACTCCCGCTCATGCGGGGGCTGGTATCGCCGGATCGTCGCCCCGGAGATGATGGGGAGATCGCGGAGGTCCTCGTGCTCCCGGATCGCCTCCGGGCGGATGTTATGCCGCTCGAACCAGCGGCGGTAGAAGGGCGAGTGCTCTCTCGCGTACCTGACGGTCGAGCGGACCCGCTCGTCGATCAGCGCGTCGAGATCCGGTCGTGCAAGCGCCTCCACCGCCGGATCATAATACCGGTCGCCTGTCATCCGGCCGGGATAGACGCACGGGATAAAATAGGTGCCGGGAGCTCAGAGCGCCCAGGCAGGAAGGTCCAGAGGAAGCCCGAGCGCCCAGAAGACGATCGTGTAGAGGCAGATCATCCAGAGCGCGACGCCGATGATATCGAGTGCCCAGCCGGACCTGAGAAGGTCTTTCGCGTCGATGTAGCCGCTCCCGTAGGCGACGGCGTTCGGCGGCGTGGCGACCGGGAGCATGAACCCGATCGAGGCGCAGACCGCAGCGGTCATCATCAGGACGATCGGGTTGACCCCCATGCTGACGGCGGTGACCGCCATGATCGGCATCAGAATTGCCGCTATGGCCGTGTTCGACGCAATCTCTCCTGCAAACACGATCCCCAGCGCCACGATGAGGAGCAGGAGGGCTATCGGGAGCCCGTGGATGAGGGTGAGGGACTCTACGATCGCCGCGGCAAGTCCGCTCTCGAGGAACCCGCTCGAGAGCGCGATACCGCCGCCGAAGAGGAGGAGGATACCCCAGGGGATCTTCACCGCCCACTCCCAGTCCATCGTGAAGATGCCCTCTTTGGGGTCGACCGGGAGAACGAAGAGGAGGAGCGCCCCGAAGATCGCGATGGTGGAGTCCTTGATCCCGGGGAAGAACACATCCAGACCCGGGATGACGAACCCGCCGATATTCTTTGACTGCGCAAATATCCAGGCGAGGGCGGTCAGGGTGAAGACAATCAGCGTCCACCGCTCTCCCCTGGAGATCGGGCCGAGTTTCGCGAGTTCTTCCCGGATGATCCCCCCGGCACTCGGGAGGGTCGATCCCATCCGGCGATAAGGACCTTCGATGAGCCAGATCCAGGCAAAGAAGAGGAATATTGCAGCGAATGGAACACCGAACTTCATCCAGGTGAAGAAGTCGATGGTGGGCGCATCGGGAAAGATCGTCGCGAGCTGGGAGATGAAGATCCCGTTCGGGGGCGTGCCGATGATCGTGGCGATCCCCCCGATGGTCGCGGCGTAGGGGATGGAGATGATCAGGCACCGGGCGAGGGCCTGCTCTTTGCCGTCGAGGCTCTCAAGGGCTTTGTCGGTTCCGGGCATGATCGTCAGGATGATCGCGATCGCGATCGGGATCATCATCATCGCCGTCGCAGTGTTCGAGATCCACATCGAGAGGAACGCGGTGGCGACCATGAACCCGAGCACCAGCCGTCTCGGGCTCGTACCGACGAGCCGTATGATATGCAGGGCGATCCGCCGGTGCAGGCCCCATCGCTGCATCGACATCGCGATGATAAACCCGCCGAGGAAGAGGAAGATCACCTCGTCGCCGTAGGACTTTGCCACCTGCACCGGGGAGAGGACCCCGAGTGCCGGGAAGAGGACCAGCGGGAGCAGGGCGGTCGCCTCGAGAGGAATGACGCCCGTGACCCAGAAGAGGACCATAAGAACGGTCACTGCCGCAACGGACTTAGCTTCAGGCGCAAGAAGGCCGGGGTCGACAGGGATCGCAAGGACCGCGAAGAAGACGAGGAGCGATACAATGATAACGGCGACCTTGTTCATCATCAGAAATTGGGGAAGAGATTATTTAAGCGTAAGGAATCGAGTTGCTGAAGATTACAGGACAAATAATAAGAAATCGGGGCATTTCGAGTCACCAGGCCTTTGCCGGCCCTTCCCTGCCGCCCTATGGCCTGTGCCGTGCAGAAAGGAGCCGTAAATGGCCCTCCGTCCACCCATCGGCAGAGATCGGCGTATGGAATGTCGGGTGCCCCGCCGCTCGAACCCGGCAATCGGTGCGCCCGCCAGGTGTGAAGGGGATCCTGAGGGTCCAGAGGATGACCATGCAGAGATTGGCCCGGATACAGCGCCGATGCGATTGAGCGCCCGCCGGATCGTGAAGAGGCTGCACGCGAAGGACGGATCGCAGGGGCCCGGACCCCGCCACGCCAACTTATATCAACAGAATACGCACATGCGGTATTATGGCAGCAGATTGGATCCACAGGCGAGGCCTCATCATCCTCCTCGCCATCTGCATCATCGCCCTCTGTGTGGGGCAGGCCGGAGCCCGCGGGCCGACGATCAGCGATATCCAGCCCCACGATGCGATCTTTGTCTACGAAGAGGGGCTCGACCTCTCGCAACTGAGGAACGCGACCACGGATAACCCCGTCACGGAACTGCGAAGATATCAGAACGACAACCCCAACCGGGAGGTCACAAGGAGCATTCCGGTCACTGACGACACCAACTTCGAGTTGCAGGAGATCTACCTGCAGGAGGATTACGGGACATACTACGCCTTCAACCCCGAGGACGGAACGACGGCGCAGGTCATGATCCGCGAGCCGAGGCTCTCCCTCGACGTGGTGCTCGCAAACCCCAACCACAACGAGCCCCTGGCCGGGCTTACGGTTTCACCGAACACCCGGATAGCCTTCAGGGTATCCGCCCCTGACGTCGGCGCGTTCTACCAGGCGGGCGGCGTCTACCCGGCGACGATCGACCTCGTGCTCACCATGCCGGGCGGTGCGGAGACCACCACTTTTGGAGGGGTCAGCTTTGCGGGGGTAAACGTCAGTTCGACCCGGTTCTACACCGACGACCCCGGCAGGCCGGGCGCAGTCCGGCTCGGTGACCTCGGTGCGCCGGGAACCTACTCCGTCCGGGCCGTGTGGAGAACCCCGGCAGGGTTCGACGCCTATGCTCCCGACTCCGAGCCGGTGACGTTCACGGTAGCAAACCGCGTCGGGGTGGATGCGACACCGACACCCACCGCGACCGTGACGGCCACGCCGACGGCAACCCCGACGCCGACGACCGCGGTTCCGACGACCGTGCCGACGGCAACGGAGACGGTAACGCCGGTAACGACCGCGACGACGGAGCCGGCAACCCCGACACCGACCGCTGCGCCGCTCCCGGTCGCACTGGCCGTTGCAGCGGCCGGTTTCGCCCTCATGCTCGCCGGCCGGCGCCGGTAAAAGAAGTCAGCAGAACCGGCAGCCGCAGCCGCCGGCCGCTTCCCGGATGCGGCGGAGGGCTGCCGCCGCCCATTTTGCGACGGCAGGATCGGTGTCCTCGAGCGCCTGCACGAGCGCCGGAACCGCCGCCGCGTCCCCGATCATCCCGAGGGTGTAGGCCGCCCACATCCTGAGGCGGGGATCGGGATCATCGAGCGCAGAAAGAAGGGGCGCTAAGGCGGCCCGGCCGAGAGCGGCGAGGGATGCCGCCGCTGCCATTCGATCGGCACTTTCGCCGTCGCGGAGAATACGGATCAGCGCATCCGTTCTGTCCGTCACGACAACCCGTTCTCTTTCTTCTCCTCCGTCTCCTGCTCGTCCGCGGCGAGGATCTCGTCGAGGCCCACGTAGATCGGGAAGACCTCGTGGACGCCCGCGAGCAGGAAGACCTTGTAGACATCGGGCTGGAGCGAGCAGAGTGCCATCTCTCCATCCACCCGCCTCAGGTCACGGAACTTGCCGAGCAGCACCCGGAGACCGCTGCTGCTCATGTAGGCCGCCTTCTCCAGGTTCACGAGCACCCGTTTCCCGCCCCGCGCCAGCACCCCGCCGATGGCCGTATCCAGGCGTTCCGCCGATTCCGCATCGATCCTGCCGTCGACCGATACGATCGCCGTATCGTCTCGTTCGTTGACCGTTACATCCATGGCTCTTCTATCTGCGCAGGAGGAAAAAAACCACTCGTTTTTCACCGGGGCTTGCGCCTGGCCTGCGCCGGGCCCGCGCCTTCGAAAAATTGGTCAGTGGGTCTGCCGGTAATAGTCCCACTCATCGATCTCGGTGCCGTTCGCAAAGATGCAGACGCCGTATTCGCTGCCGTCGGGGTTCTTGCGGATCTCGTAGGCGTGGCCCTGCTCGATGCACCAGACCGCGGCCGGGTTGGCGATGCCGGTGCTTGTGCCGCACGCGGCACAGGCCCACGGGACATCGATGATCTCGACCGGCGTTCCCCACTGCTGGATGGTCGCGACGTCACGGGCAACTTCCCCGACGAAGGTAAGGCGCATCCCGTCGACGCGGTAGGTCTCGTCGAGATCGAGCGGCAGGTAGCGTTCGCCGTCGTCGGCGACGATACCGTAGAACCCGCCCTCCAGATCGACGAAGGTAACCGTCCCGGTCTTCGCGACATAGGTCGCGTTCCCTGCCCCATCGATGGCGACGACCTCCACGGGTGTGCCCCATTGCTGGATGGTCACGGTGTTCTCCAGCACCCGGGCGACGAACGTCACGTTCGTGCCGTCGACCTGCCAGGACTCGTTCAGATTGAGGGGGAGGTAGTTGCCGTCGTCGGTGACGAGGCCGTAGAAGCCGCCTTCAAGGTCGATGTAGGTGACCGTGGCGTTCCCGGAGACGAGCAGGACACCGTCGATCACCTCGATCGACCGGATCTCGACCGGGGTTCCCCACATATGGATCCCCGCGCCGTCCTGCACATCAGCGCTGAACTGCACCCGGAGACCGTCCTGCCGGTACTCCGCCGGGAGGTCGGCGGGGAGATAGTTCCTGCCGTCGTCGGTGGCGATACCATAGAAACCGCCCTCGAGGTCGACGTAGGTGACCGTCCCGTTGGCCGCGACTGTGCGGCGGGAATCATCCTTCTCAATCTCGACGATCTCGACCGGCGTCCCCCACTGCTGGATGGTTGCCGTCTCGCCCGTGGGTTCGACAACGAACTTCACCCGCAGATTGTCCTGCCGGTACTCCTCCGGAAGGTTGGCAGGAAGGTAGCGTTCGCCGTCGTCGGCGACGATACCGTAGAAACCGCCCTCGAGGTCGACGTAGGTGATCGTGCCGTTCCCGGAGATGCGGTCGGCCGTTGTCTCCCCGCCATCGGCGGCCATGCAACCGCAGGCGACGACAGCCCCGAAGAGGGCGAGGACGATGACCAGATAGCTCGGATTGGATCCCGTCATAGGCATCAACAGGGATACATTACCCCGCAGGAGGTAAGTAGGTTACCTTAACTACGAAGGGATTCGGACTTATCCGCCCGAAGGAGCCGTATGCCGGGCGGAAAAAAAGATATTACCGTCCCCCGACGCCGCCGCCGCCAAAACCGCCGCCGCCGCCGAAGGACCCCCCGCCCCCGAATCCACCGCCGCCGCCGCTCGACGGCGGGGAGTAGAGGACGATCGGGGCAAAGATCACCGGCATGTTCGAGTAGAGCGGCACCCCGACGTCCGGGAGGCTGATGTTTAAGTTCTTCATCGCCTGCTCGACCTTATCGCCGAGGCCGAGCGCCGTCCCGTAGACCAGCCACTCGCCCCACATCGAGAGATCTGCGGGAGAGTACTGCCGGATCAGGGCGAGGTCCGAGAGGAAGTAGGCGAACGCGTCCCACTCGAGTTTCTCCCGGTAATGGTCTCCCTTCCAGAACCCAAACAGCGTCGAGGGGAAGAGGGCCGCGATCCCGACCTGGACCGCGACGATGAACGCGAGGACGCCTGCCGGGATGAGGAGGTAGGCCGCGCCCGGCGCGAGAATGAACGCGAGAATCGCAAGCCCGCAGGGGATGGCGCCGAGGAAGATCAGCGGGAGGATCATCGTCCGGCCGTCTTTGATGTACCGCCGGGAGAGCGTGGTGTCCACGTCCCGGGTCAGGGCGGCAAGCGACTGCTGGTACTGCAGGATCCGGTGCTGGTAGCCGGGGCTCCGCCGGGCGGTCTTGGCGAACTTCTCAAGCTCGGCGGTGTCCACGACATGGTCGTCGGCGATGTTTGCGAGGAAATTGAGCACCCGCTGCTCGTAGGGGTCGGTTGACTCCCCCGAGACGATCCGGACCGTGACACCGTCGCCGTCCGGCTTTTCGGCCACCACGATCTTCTTCTGCCGGTGGAGGTCGAGGACCGTCGCGTAGAACCCGTTATCGTCGAACTCGGTAGCATCGCCCTTGAAGAGGAGGTTCACCTGCCAGGGCTTGAGCGCTGTATTCGGGGTGAAGCTCAGGTACTCAGGCACCGTGAACGGTTTTTCCCTGCCGTAGCGGAGGTAGATGCCGAGGAGAACGAACGGCATCGCGAGGACGAGGACGGTCGCAAGGCCGTAGAGGATGCTCGCCGCACCATAAAGGATCGGGGGCCAGCGATTGGCGTCGGCCGCCTGCTGCCGCACCTCCGGGACGAACTCCGGGAATCCGTCGATCGTTTCCATGAACGCCGGATCGAGGATCATCTCGACGTTCAGCGCGTCGTCCTGGGGAGCGCTTCCCGTGATGACGACGGCCTCCCCTGTCCGTTCGATCTCGAGGGTCGGGGGGTGCGTGTAGACCTCCTCGATGACGCCCGCGAACGGCAGGGTTATCCGGAGGTTGCGGTAGGGGACGTGCTCGTCCACGAGTTTCAGGTTCAGGTGCGCCCACTGGCTGTCATACTCGATCGGCGGCCGGACCCGGTAGCGGTACTCCACCGTGTAAGTGCCCGGGGCGAAGTAGTCGGGGTTGTAGAGGCCCACCTCGCTATCGAACGCAAGGCTCCGGATCGCCGCGAGGTCGGAGGGGGACGCGGTCCCGGCGGCCGTCCGCACCTCGCCCCGGTAATCCCTGACGTAGCCGATGGTCCCGGGCGGAGCGGTCATCCCCAGGAACTCGATATGCGGCAGGTCGACGGCAGCGAAGGTGAGCGGCGCATCCCAGTAGCGAAAGAGCATCCGGTACTCCCCCGCCGACCGGACGTCGTAGGTATACCGCTCGATCAGGGTCCCGTTCTCGTAGAAGACGGCTTCGTAGTGCTCGACGTCCAGGTTCCCCCGGAAGAGGGCAGGGAGCGCGTTCGCTCCGGCAACCGCCAGCACCCCGACGATCAGGGTGATGGCAACAAGAACGAGGATCTGCTGCCGTTCAGTTACGTGCATATTTCATCAGAACGCTATCGTCGGAACCCGCTCGATCTCCTCGCCGAACTCCAGGTACTCCAGTTTCTTAAAGCCCATGACGCTGGCGACCAGGTTTGAGGGGACCGTGTCGGTCATGGTGTTGTACTGCTGGGCGATGTTGTTGTAGGTGTAGCGGTGCCGGGCGATCTCGTCCTCGACACCCTGGACCGCGCCCATCAGGTTCTGCACCGTCTGCGAGGTCTTGAGGTCAGGGTAGCTCTCAGCGACGGCGAGCAGCCGCCCGAGAACCGACCGGGACTCGCGCTCGAGTTCGTTCAGGTCGCCCGGACCGGCGCTGCCGATGCGCGACCGCATCGCGGTCACCTCAGTCAGGGTTTCCTTCTCGAAGGCCGCGTAGCTCTTCACCGCACCGAGGAGCTGCTCGATCATGTCCAGCCGCTTCTTCATCGCGACCTTCACCTGCCCGACCGTCGCTTCAGCGGAGTTTTTGAGGGAGAAGAATCGGTTGTAAATACCTACGCCGGCCGCGGCGATGCCGATGACGATCAGCACCACGACGACGATAAGGACAAGGGAAATGATGTCCACCAACGTTGTCACCAATACTCTATGTGCCCTGCGGCGTATTTAAGGGATGACCCCCGAAACCATAGAAAGGAAGAGCAAAGCGATGATACGGTCGGATCTCCCGGAAATCCCCGGATCGCCGGGGTCCGGGCCGATTACTCCGCGATCTCCTCGCCGGAACTCACCATCGCCACGACGTTGCCGTCCGCGTCGCGCAGGAGGGCGTTGTGCCAGAGCATCGGCCGCTCCCGGCCGTCCCGGGTGACGACCGGACTCTCCTCGAAGGGAGGCAGTTCCAGCCCGCCGGCCACGAGGCGCTGAAAGTTCTGGGCGAGCCGATCGCGCAGGCGCTCCGGGACAACCGTCGCAAACCAGTTCCTCCCGGCGAGGTCTCCCTCGGCATACCCGAGAATCTCACTCCCCTTCCGGTTGACGAGGTCGATGGTGCCGTCCGCCCCGATCACCGCGATCATCACGCCGGCCGCCTCCAGGTAGCCCTGCGCCCGGTCGCGCTCGGCAATCAGGAGGTCCTCGGCGGCGGCGCGGTCGGTGACGTCCTCGGCGATCCCGAGCATGTACTTCAGCATGCCCCGGGAGTTGAAGATCGGGATCTTCTTCATGGAGATGGTCCGCCCATTCGCGAGGCGGGCCTTCTCCTCAAGGGCGATCGTGCGCTCCAGGAGGTCCCGGTCGCCGTCGGCAAAGAATGCCGCCATCTCCGGCGGGAAGAGATCCGTGGCCCGCTTTCCCGCCATCTCCTCCTGCGTCATCCCGAGGAACGTCTCGGCGGCCTTATTCGAGAAGACAAACGTGTTCTCCTCCACTTCCCGGACGAAGACCATGCTCGGGATGTTGTTGACCACCGAGTAGAGAAACGACTTCCACTGGGCCACCCGTTTTGCGGCGCGCGCCCGTTCGGTGACGTCACGACAGACCACCCGGTAGCCGGTGAAGTCGCCGATCATGTCGTAGACCGGCGTCCCGCTCACCTCGAGGATGACCGGGCTCCCGTCCTTATGAAGCATCGTCCACTCGAAGAGAACCCCCGGTTTCGGGTCGGCGAAGAGTTCGGTAAACTGCTTTCTGACCCGGTCCGCCTTCTCCGGGGGCATGAAGTCGCAAGGAGTTTTCTGGAGCATCTCTTCGGGCGCGTAACCGAGGATCTCCCGGCTTTTGGGGCTGACGTAGGTGAACATACAGGCCTCGTCGACGTTCAGGATGAGGTCGCTGATATTCTCGACGAGGCTCCGGAACAGGAGTTCGCTCTCGCGCAGGGCCTCCTGTGCCCGCCGCTCCTCGGTGATGTTCTCGAGGATGATGGTGACTCCCGGCGCCCCGTCGTCGAAGACGGTGGGAAGGAACTTGATCCGGAAGAAGATCTCCTCGTCGTGCCGCAGGAACCGGAGTTCCTCCGTGACCTCGCGACCGTTCAGGGCATCAGTGATCCGGCTCCGTATCAGCGGGTGGTCGAACGCGGCGAGCGGCGACGTCTCGATACTGCTCCCGATGATCTCGTCCCGTTCCCTCCCTGCAAACGTACAGACGGCATCGTTTGCCTGGACGATCCGGCGGTCGCGGTCGAGCACCAGCACAAGGTCCGACGAAAAATTGAGCATGGCGGCGATCGGAACCCTCTGCGAGAGATAAAAGACCTTGGCCTTCCCGTAGGTCTCCATCTCCACCTGGCCCGATACGAGGAGGACGTCGAGGTACCGGGAGACGGTGTTCCGATTGATCCCGACGGCAGCGGCAAGATCGGAGACCGACATGCCCCGCGGATGCTCTTTCAGGGCGCCAAGCAGGAGAGAGAGTGCGTCGGTAGTGGGATCCATGTGCAAACAGAGTTTCACGCCGGGGGATATAGGGTTTTGCAGTGTCGCATGCTATGATGCCACACCACAATGCAAGGCATTGACCAAAAACAATATAAACTAAACAGATCAATCTGTGATCCCCAGAGTCGGGAGACGGGGAACCTCTCCGACAGACCGGGCCGCACAGGCACATGCGGCCCGGACCGGCACAAGATCGGCTGGGAACGGTGAACGGAACATTCACCACGCTGATTGCGTCAACGTCACAACACACCGGGAGACCCCCGGTACACAGGCACACCTCTCTAAACACTCATACCGGCACGGTGGATGGGGGCCCGGGCGGGCGGCACAACCGCTCCGGGACTGCCCGCAGCCACCGCATGGTTATCACACACCCGACAATACACCCTCTTTTTTTTGTTCTCTTGCGAAGAGACGCCCACGAATAAGAAAGCAACATCTATCTTTCATCAGAGCAAAAATTCGTGCAATGAGCGGGCACGTTGAGATCACCGGGAGAAGAGCGGGCACCGTCGATATCGTTGTGGTAAAAGGAAGGCTCGACGCCGGTTCTTCGGAGAAGGCGGAAGAGCAGATCAACCGGGTGCTCGATGCCGGGGGGAGAAGCCTCCTCGTCAACCTCTGCGACCTCGACTACATCAGCAGCTCCGGCCTCCGGGTGCTGCTTGCCGCGTTGAAGCGACTGAAGAAGGACGGCGGGATGCTCCGGATAGCCTGCGCGCAACCGCAGATCCTCGAGGTCTTCACCATGGCAGGGTTTCACCGGATCTTCTCCCTCTTCCCCGACGAAGCGGCGGCGCTTGCCGGATTCGCGACGGAGACCTGAGGAGCCTTCCCGGGAGGGTGTAGACCGGCATGGCGTTCTCCGTCTTTGGCGATATGTTCCTCGTACTCCTGCAGATGATCTGCGTCATCATGGTGGCAGCCTACCTGATCACCCGGACGACATCGTTTACCCGGGTGCTCGACGGCATATTCACCTGGAAGGGCCAGGCGGTTCTCACCCTTCTCTTCGGGGCGCTCTCCATCTACGGCACAGAGAGCGGCATCACCATCCTCGGCGCCACGGCAAACGTCCGCGATCTCGGCCCCATGGTCGGGGGGCTCGCCTGCGGCCCGGTGGTGGGGCTTGGCGCCGGCCTCATCGGCGCTGCGTACCGCTTCTCCCTCGGGGGGTTCACCGCCGTCCCGTGCGCGACCGCAACCATCCTTGCGGGCCTCTTCGGGGGAGCGATCTTTCTTGCCGCGGGCCGCAGGTTCATCGGGATGCACGGTGCGGTCCTCTTTGCCGTCGGCATGGAGGCGTTCCACATGGGGATCACCCTTCTCCTCTGCCGGCCGTTCGAGCAGGCGCTCGAGGTCGTCGAGGGGGTGGCCCTCCCGATGATCATCGCCAACGCCACCGGGGTCTTCCTCTTCGCGTTCATCATCGGAAACCTGATCACCGAGCGGCAGACGAAGACGGAGCGGGACATCTACCTCTCCGAACTCGAACGGAAGAAGGCCGAACTCCGGATCGCCCACGACATCCAGATGAGTTTCCTCCCCGACCGGCTGCCGGAGGTCCCGGGCTTCGAACTCGCCGCCCTCTCGGTCCCGGCAAAGGAGGTCGGCGGTGACTTCTACGACGCGATCCCCCTTCCCGGCGGCCGGACCGCCCTCGTCATCGCCGACGTCGCAGGCAAAGGCGTCCCTGCGGCGCTCTTCATGGCGCTCTCGCGGACGGTGCTGCGGGCGAACGCGCTGGTGCCGCGGAGCGCCCGCGATGCCGTCCGCGAGGCCAACATGCTGATCGCCGATGACGCGAAGTCCGGGATGTTCGTCACGCTCTTCTACGCGGTCGCCGACCCGGCAAACAAGACGCTCACCTACGTCAACGCGGGGCACAACCCGCCCCTCCTCTTCCGGTCGGGCGGCGACCGGCCCGTAGGACTGAAGGGGACCGGGATCATCCTCGGGGTCATGCCGGAGGCCGAGTACGGTGAGGAGACGATCAGCCTCAAGAGCGGAGACCTCGTCCTGCTCTACACCGACGGCATCACCGAGGCGATCAACCCCGATGAAGAGCAGTTCGGGGAAGAGCGGCTGATCGAGACCGTCACCGGCTGCCTTGATCGGCCCTCGGCCGAGATCGTCGACCGGGTCCGCGATGCGGTCATGGCGTTCTCGGGAGACGAGCCGCAGTTCGACGACCTGACCCTCATGGTTCTCCGGGTGGTCTGATGGCGGAACTCATCGTGCGGGCGGAACTCGGCGCGCTCGCGGCGATCGCCGACTTTCTCGCGGAGACGCTCGCCGGGTGCGGCGACGAACTCGTCTTTGCAATACAGCTTGCCGTGGACGAGGCCTGCAGCAACACCATCCTCTACGGGTATCCCGACGGGGAGCCCGGGACGATCACGATCGCCTGCACCGCGGACGGCGAAACCGTCAGGGTGACGGTCACCGACGACGGCGTCCCCTTCGACCCGCTCACCGTCCCGCCGCCGCGCCTCGACATCCCCGCGGAAGAGCGGCCGATCGGGGGGCTCGGGATCCATTTCATCCGGACGGTGATGGACAGCGTAACCTACGCCCGCGAAGGCGGGAAGAACGTCCTCTCGATGGAGAAGCGGCGGGCGGCGTCAGGATGACGCCAAAAGCGGCGACCCGAGCGCCCGGGGAAGGTCCTCTTTTGCCGTGACCACGGTCGCGGACTCCTCGAGCATCAGGTTGACGAGTTCGTGGTACCCAGCGATCCGGAAGTCGGTGCGGAGCGCGACTACCCGTTTGCCGAGGGCATACGCGTACCCCATCTCCCAGGATGTCCCGGAATCGGCATCCGCGCCGTCGATGACCGCGACAATGGTGTCGACGTCCTGGAGCACCGCGAGATGTTGCGCAAAGATGGTCCGGTGCTCCTCCCGGCACCGGGTGTGGCTCGTGTCCCCCACCTCCTGGGGGAGGTAGACATCGAAGAGGTGCCTCTGGAGGAGGTCGCGGAGCGCGAGGTTGTAGGCCCTCTCAGCCTCCGAGAAGAGCGGGCCTGCGAGGTAGACCCGGTAGCGGGCGAACTCCTTCACGTCGATTGCCGGGATATCCGGGAACCGGGCGAGAAACGCACCGCGCCCGGGCTGTTTCTCCGATGAGTAATAGGTGGCGTTCACCCCGCAGGCGGGGGAGGAGTCCACCCCGACGATCGCGAGCGGCGGCTCGGCGCGCTCCCGTATCGCGGCACGGACCTCCGCCTCGAGCTCATCAAGGAGCGCGGCAAACTCGCCGGTCGCGAGCCGCTCGAGGTATGATCCCGGTTCCCGGTCGGCGCCGAGGTAGATCGTCTCCGGGCAGGGGAGCGGGACCATCTCGATCGAGAAGCGCCGGCAGCGCTCCACGGCGCGGTTGAAGCAGCGAATGTCCTCATCGGTCGTTATCCCGCGGGCACGGCACGCGGGGTTCCGGATGCAGGGGGCGATGAGCACGTACATTGATAGTACCTCGACGGCGTACCATAACAAAGCAGATGATACCGCTCTACGCCTACCGGGACGACACCTGCGACCCCCGGAAGTGCACGGTGAAGAAACTGGCCCGGCGCGGGCTTGTCCGGATTGTCACCAGCATCGCGAAGATCCCCCGCTCGACCCTCCTCCTCGACCCGACCGCGGAGCAGGCGGTCTCTCCCGCCGACCGGCACCTCCCCTCGATAACGGCGCTCGACTGCTCCTGGGAGGTGCTCGATACCGGGGCCGTCGCCTCCTGGCGCAACCGCAGGGCGCTCCCCTTCCTGGTGGCTGCAAACCCGGTGAACTTCGGCCGGCCGTTCAGGCTGACCTCGGTGGAGGCGATGGCCGCGGCGCTCTACATCCTCGGTGAAAGGGAGCAGGCCAGGGAGATCCTTGCCCCGTTCGGGTGGGGGCTGCGCTTTTTTGAGGTGAACGCCGACCCCCTCGAAGACTACTCGCGGGCAAAGGACAGTGCCGAGGTCGTCGCCCTCCAGGCGCTGTATATGTAACCGGAACCCCCGGCACCCCCGCGGGCGGCACTTTTTTATGCCTGGAGCCTTCTGTTGACGTTCGAGGAACAGGAGGTTACAGGATCATGGATACCGAACGAGAGAGGGCGCTCCTTGCGGCGGCCCATGCCGCGACGTTCAAGCCCGACTACATGACCGTCGACAAGCTGGAGGCGGCGACCCGGGGACACGGGGCGCTCGTCGTCCCCGCGTTTGCCGCGGCGAACTCGCTCGCGGAAGACATCTTCTGCAACATCGGCGCACCCGAGATGCATCTTCTGAACATGACGGTGGTCGACGCCTCGGCCCCCCACCTCCCGCTCGATTCGATCATCGGGAAGGCGGTGGATGAGGCGAAACGGGGTGGAGCGGAGCCGGCGAACGCGGCCCTGATCGTCGCGACGCTCGCCTACTTCTCGGGGAGCTGCGCCCGCGCCGGCGTGCCGCTCGGGAACCGGAAGCTCGGGGCCATCGCCCGGATGCACGCCGGAGGCGACCGGACGAGCGCCATCGCCCTGACGACGAACAAGTTCACCCACCGCGTCCCGGCGTTCCCCGCCTACCTCGCGATCTACGAGGGCCTGATGGAGAAGAAGCTGACCCGCCTCGACGGAGCCGTCCTGCCGCCGTTCGTCGCCGGCGGGGGCATGATGGGGCACGCCGCACTCGGCGAGGACTACAACATCCCCGAACTCGCGAGAAACGCCGCGAGGATCGGGACCGAGGCGATGATGCGGAGCATGGAGGGTGCCGGGACGACCCCCTACCCTCTCTGGCCGGCCCTGATCGCGGCGGCGGTGACGATGGAACTCGTCCACCCGGACGCCATGCTCGGGGAGGAGTTCGGGAAGTTCGGGCAGGTCGATTCCGCTTACCTCGCCGGAAAGGGGGCCGTCGAGGCGGCAAAACTCCCCGAAAAGATCCATATGCGGGGAACCGGGGAGGAGTACGACACCGCCCGGGTTGTCGGCGACTTCGGGCTGATCTTAAAGGACGTCGGCGGACCGTCGGTGATCGGGTCGATGGTAACAAACGAACTCTTCGCCGGGTTCCAGGAGTCCGCCATCATCGGGGCCGGGTTCTCCGGCGGGCCGGTGAACGTCCCTCTCGGCCATCTCGCCGGCGACATCCTGCCGGCGCTCCGGCTGCTGCTTGCAAACGGCGGCGACGTCGAGGCAACCGCCGGGGCGATCCGGGACTACAAGATGCAGTCCTTCATCGACCCGGAGCTCGCCCTCTGCGGCTTGAACACCATCGTCCGAAAGGCGGAGGTCGTGAACCGCGGCTCGGTGACGGAGGCCTGCATCCGGGCGAGCGAGCCGGTGCGGGACCGGGCGATCTACCGGCGGGCGGCGAAGGTCTACGAGATGCTCAAAGCGGGGAAGTCGCTTGAGGAAGCGGCCGGCGCCCTCGACGACGAGCGGAGAGCCCTCGTCGAGAAGCGGGGCTCCGCAGCCCTCTCGGGGTTCGCGGGAAAAGAGATCGCGTTCCGCTTTACGGAGATCGCGCCCCACGGGCGGAGAACGGACCCGTTCACCGCGAAGTTCTGGGGGTTCGACCCGAAGATCTCCTACGACATCGCCATCGACGGGAAGAACTACCACATCGATAACCTCACCGCCCGGGTGATCCCGGAGTACGCCCTCGAGGGGAAAGGGCGGGATGACCCCGATATGGGCACCGCCGTCTTCGTCGGCGCCGTCCTCACCCAGGAGTTGCAGTACAGCGGGCACACCATCCTCAACATCACCGTTCCCGCCGCGGTCGCGGCCGCCCTCGGGACCGACCCAAAAGTTGCCGCAAAACAGGCCGCGAAGGGCGCACGCCTGACGAACGCCATTGCCGGCGGGCGGGAGGCGGCGGAGAAGGTCGCTATACTCGCGCAGACAGTGTATGCAGGTCTCAGTAAGCCGCTCGAGGGAGTGGAGTGAGGGACCCGGCGGGAGAGCATGAAGGTCCTCGTCATCGACCCGGCATGCGCGGGGATTGCAGGGGATATGCTCCTTGCAGCCCTCGTCGATCTTACCGGTGAGCCCCGCGCACTCGATCCGCTTGCGGATGCTATCCGGGACCTCCATCTCTGCCGGGAGTTCCGCTACGAGGCAAAAACCGTGGATGCGGGCGGGCTCACGGCGACCCGTCTCGCGATCGAGATCGAGGAGGAGGGCGCGACTGATAGTACAGAACTTCTGGAAGCGGCCGGGGCAGCCGCACATGCGGCCGGCCTCTCGCCGGGGGCATGCTCCCGGGCGCTTGCGGTCATCGGCGACCTCGCCGCCGCCGAGGCGCACCTTCACCGGGCCGGGTTTTCGCGGCACGCGATCGCCTCGGTGGACACGATCTTTGATACCGTCGGCACGATGCTGCTCCTCGACCGGGCCGGACTCCTCGAGGGAACGATCGTCGCAACGCCCCCGGCACTCGGCGGCGGGACCATCCGGACGGGGTGCGGCGAGATCCCGGGACCCGCGCCCGCAACGCTCGATATCCTCGCCCGGCACCGGTTCCCGTACGCCTCCGCGCCCGTCGATGTCGAGCTGACCACCCCGACCGGGGCGGCCCTGCTCGCCGGCCTCGCGGAGCGTGCCGTGAACCCTTACCCGGCCATGGTCCCCGTCCGGGTCGGCTACGGTACCGGCACCCGGGAGGTTCCGGGACGGCCCGACCTGCTCCGGGTGGTGGAGGGGGAGAGCCTCCCCCCGGGCGAGGACCGGATGGTCATCCTCGAGACGAACCTCGACGATATTCCCGGTGAGGTGGTCGGGTACGCTATCGAGCGTCTCTTTGCGGAGGGGGCGGCGGACGTCTTCGTCACCCCGGCGCTCGGGAAGAAGAACCGGCCGGTCAGCGTTATATCGGTGATGGCGCTGGCAGAAGACGAGGACCATCTGATCCGGGTTCTCATGGAGGAGACCGGGACTCTCGGGGTGCGGGTGTACGAGTTCCGGAAGGTGGTGGCCACCCGGGAGAAGGAGACGGTGACGGTCAGCCTCGGCGGCAGGGCGTATCCCGTCCGGGTGAAGACCTCGACCGCGGGCGGCCGTCTGATCGCAGAGAAACCCGAGTACGACGACCTCTCCGCGATCGCGCGGGAACAAAGTATTCCTCTCCGGTTCGTGGACGAGGAGGTCAGGTTACGCATAGCAGAATGGAAAAGAGAGCGTGCCGCCATTAGAGGGGGTGCAGGGGGTGGATGCCCACCCGACCGCCCAAACGCGGCAAACGCCGCACGCGACGAGTGAGTGCGAGCACATCCCGCCGGGACGTGCCCCACTCGCGTCTACAGTTCTCTCATGTCACCGGGGTAATAGTTCCCCAAGATATTAGATGATGCATGCGATATTTATACGATTCTATTTCATATTGCCCATCAATCCCTTTTTTTGCCCCAATTTGCCGAACAACTTTCAAAAAGCCTGGTATTTTCCCGTACAATTGTTGCGTCACGGCTCCTGAATTGAAAAAAACGAGAAAATGACGCCATAAAGAAAAGACAATCGTTTCCTGCCGTCAGACGGGTGGCTTTCGCCCGAAGAGGCACGTCATGGATCTCGCATTCTCGAGCATGGTATGATCGTTGTTGAAGAAGACATACGCCTGTTGCGGGCCGATGCCGGTGATGCGATCCCGGATAGCGACGAGTTCGCTCCCGGTATAGTCATGCCGGTACCAGCCTTCTCTCCCGTGCATCCTGAGGTAGACGGCGTCGCCGGGGAATATCCGCTCCCGGAAATCGGGAGAATCGACCGAGACCAGGACGGCTGCTTCCTGCAGCCTCCGGCACGCCTCGTCGTCCCCGAGCACCGCAGGGCTGCGAACTTCCACGGCACACCGCGCCTCGAGATCGATCGCCTCGAGAAATGCGATGATGCGATCGATGTTCGCGAAAACCGGCGGCGCCTGGAAGAGGTAAAAGTCGACGATCTCGTCGAGCGGGAGGAACCTCTCCAGAAACCGTTCCCATACGGGGATGGCCTTCTCATTGAACCGGTGCCGGTGGGTGATCGACCGGTTCACCTTGACGCTCCACCGCAGGCCTGACCCCGCAGCTGCCCAGGAGCGCACCGACTTCTCCGACGGGAACCCGTAGAAACTCGCGTTCAGCTCGATGGCGTCGAGACCGGAGTGCTCCACGAACCACGCAAGGCTCCTCCCCCGGTTCCACGCGTACGCCCAGCCGCTCGTGCCGACATGAACCTCCATGCCGGAGCCCTTCGGCGGGAGGGCAATACAATATTTCCGGCCGTAGCCGAGGCATTTCGAAGACGGGCAGGGGCGCCGCCAAACCCATTTTAACAAAAGTTCCTGGTAAATCCAGCATATTTAATAACGCTCCAGGATACCTTCGATTATGCGAATATCTGCATTTATTGCCGTCCTTCTTATCGCCGTCGCGGTGTTCGGGGTCGGCTGTACGGAAGAGAGCCAGCCCTCTCTGCAGGAGAGCCAGGACACGGTTCTCCGGGATGCCGTCGCCGGGATAAACGGCGAACTGGAGTCGGTCAAAGCCTCGATCGGGGAGGATGCCCGGGTGCTCGGGGAGACCGGGCTTTCGAGTACTGCGGGGAGAGAGTCGCTGAAGCAGACGCTGCTGGAGTACCCCTGGGCCGAGTCGTACCTTGTGATATCGAAGGACAGTATCGTGGTTACGGCCTTGCCCGAGAACTACGCCGGTCTGGTGGACACGGACCTCTCGTTCCAGCCGCAGGTGCAGAGAGCAATCCGGGAACAGGCACCGCTCACGAGCGAGGTCTTCCACCTCGAGGAGGGGTTCTCCGGGGTCACCCAGAGCTACCCGGTCTTCGGGACGGACTACCAGGGATTCGTGAGCATCGCTTATCGGCCCGAAGCCCTCATCGACCGGGTGGTCGCGCCCCTGACGAGCAAAACCCCCTACGACGTCTGGGTGGCGCAGACCGACGGTCGCGTAATCTACGATACGACGCCCGAAGAGATCGGGAAGAATCTCTTCTCGGACCCCGCATACCGGTCCCCGGTCCTCCGGGAGGCGTTCTCGCGTATCGTCGCGGAACCCTCGGGATCCCTCGAATACTCGTTCTGGGACCGGAACTGGGAGCGGAACGTGACGAAGGAAGCAGTATGGGACACCGCCGGCATCGACGGGGCGGCGTGGCGCGTCGTCGTCACGCGGAGCCTGGATGCAAAAGAGATGCCGGCCGCTGCCGGCGAAAGACCGCCTGCGGCGGATGCTGACGACGAGCTGAAGGCCTTTGTCGCCGAGGCGGCCCTCTATGCACGTGAGCACGGGCGCACCGACGCCATTTCCGCGTTCAACGATCCGGACGGCGAATTCGTCAGGGGCGAACTCTACATCTTCGCCTATGACATGAACGGCACCGTTCTCGCCCTTCCCTTCCAGCAGGGGTTCATCGGCACCAACCGCAGCGAGGTGCACGACTCGAGCGGCGTTGCCTACATCGCCGGCATGACGAGGCTTGCAGCGGAAGGTGGCGGCAGCATCTACTATCTCTACCCGAACCCTGCGCGGGAGTATGCCGAAGAACTCAAACTCGGCTACGTCCTCCCCGTGGACGAGACCTGGTTCGTCGGTTCGGGGACCTACATCCCCGGAGTCGGGACCGAATTCGACACAGAAGTCAGGGAGACGCTCGTGCAGCGGGTGAAGGCTGCACGGGACTACGCGCAGGAGCACGGAAGGGAGGCGGCGTGCGCCGCGTTCAACGACCTCTCCGATGACTTTGCCGACGGCGGGGCGTATATCTTTGCCTATACAATGGACGGGACGACGCTCGCCCTCCCCTACCAGCCCGAATTTATCGGAAAGAACCGCTTCGACTTCGAAGACCGCTACGGTGTCCGGGTGATCCTGCTCGAGATCACTGCCGCAGAGAGCGGAGGCGGGTTTGTGTACGTCACCTACTATAACCCCGACACCGGGCTTGACGAACTCAAACTCTGCTACGTGGCCCCGGTGGACGAAGAGTGGTTGGTGGGCTCCGGCGTATACGCCGGGGAGTAACCGGAAGCCTTCATTTTTTTTATCGCTCAATAGAACCCGGGTACCAGGACATACATCGCCCAGCCCATGTACTCGCGGCCGTAGCCGAAGTACTCGTCCTGGATGCGGTGGAGGTAGTCGATCATGAAGTCGCGGTCGGGGTGGTCGGGGTGCGCCCTGAGCCACGAGAGGACCGCCTGCCAGATCCCCGACTCGTAGCCGTCCCAGTCGTCCTGGTTCGACCGGATGACGGCGGCGATATCAAACCCGGTCTCCCGGGCGGTCTCAAGGATCTCGTACTCGGTCAGGACGTCGGGCCACTCCCGGGCGAACTCGGGCGGGGTGCGGTCGGAACGCCAGTGGCGGTCGCCGATGACGATGGTCCCCCCATCGTGGACAAAACCGAGGAGGGAGTCGAGCGTCGCCGCAAACCCGCCCCGGATATGGGACGCGCCGACCGATGCGGCGCAGTCGAACGGTTCTTCGGGGACGTACTCGCGGGCGTCCATGCACCGGACGGAAAGCCGGCCACCGAGCCCTGCGGCCCGGAACGCTCCTTCGGACCGCCGGCAGGCATCCTCGCGGGCCTCGATCCCGAGGCCGGATATCCCGTATTCGCGCCCCCAGAGGGCGAGGACCGTGCCGTTCCCGCACCCGATCTCCACGACGCGGGAACCCTTCCGGAGCCCCGCCGCCTTTCCTGCGGCAAGCACCTTCTCCGGGGTAGTCGGGTTCATGATCGCGAGCGCTCCCTGCGATATGCTGATGAGTTCGTTCTCTTCCATGATCGGTGGTCCTCCAGAGGCCTATCGTACAGGATACGCCGCCCCCTCATAAAGCCCTGCGCACCGCTCCGCCGGCAGGCCAACGGCCGCCCCGTTCACCGCCGGAGGGGCACCCGGTCCATCGGCAGGTGCAATCCCGACATAGTGCAAAGATATATATACCAGACTACGGGGTTAAGCTCCAGTTGATATATGCAGCCTGATCAGGACATCCCGGGAAGGGTTTTGCGAACCCTCAAGTTCCGGCCAAAGGGCATGACGATCACCGAACTCGCGAGAGCCCTCGGTATAAACCGGAACTCGGTCTCGAAGCATCTTGAGGTGATGCAGGCGGAAGGCCGTGTCGAGGCGCGGCTCGTCGGCAACGCCAAGGTCTATTCTCTCGCACAACGCATACCCCTCTCGGCGTTTCTCTGTTTTACAAAGAACCTGATCCTGCTCCTTGATGCCGACCTCACCGTCGTTCAGGCCAACGACCCGTGTCTTGCGCGGTTTGGGCGAAACAAAGAAGAGATTATAGGCCAAAATCTCCGTGAGGCCGACCTCCCCATCATCTCCTCTCCCGAAGCCCTCGCCGTCGTCGAGGGGCTTGAGCGGGAGCAGGTGATCACCGATATCTCCCACCGGCGGGACGACGGCAGCGAGTTGTTCTACCAGATGCAGGCGATCCCGACGACGTTTGAGGATGGAGGAAAGGGGTGCACCCTCATCCTCGAGGATATCACCGAGCGGAAACAGTATATCCGGAACACGATGTTCCTCGCCCGGACGGCGATCGACCTCGTCGACCTGCCGCCGGTGGATAATATATACCAGTATATCGTCGACCGGCTCATGGAACTCGTCCCGGGAGCGTGTGCTTACCTCCTCTCCTGGGACGAGGCCAGCCACCGGTTCGTCATCCGGGTAGTCGCCGGAGAGGGGTGCCGGGATGCGCTCACCGAACTCCTGGGACAGGACCCCATCGGCCTGGCCCTCCCGGTCGCCCGGGTCTTCGATGCCCCCTATCACCAGACCCCCAGGTCGCTGCGCGGCCTCCAGGAATTCACCCTCCGCCCCGAACCATCCTCGTGGTCGTTCTACGATCTCTGTTTCAGGGCGTTCCCGGAAGAGATATGCGAGGCTTTCCTCACCCGGTTCAATTTTGCGAAACTATGCATTATGGGGCTGGTCTGGCGCGAGCAGCTCTTCGGCATCGCCGGTATCTTCCTCCGCCCGGGAATGGAACTTGAGAACCGCGAGACCGTGGAGTCGTTCGTCCGGCAAGCATCTATCGCCCTCGCCCGGCGGCAGACCGCCACGCAGCTCAGGAGAAGCGAGGCACGGTTTCGGGGGATGATCGACTCGTCCCCCTTCGGGGTCGCGCTCATCGACCATGACGGGCGGTTCGTCTACGTCAACCGGCGGTTTGTCGAGCTCTTCGGCTATGATATCGATGATGCCCCCACTACCAGGGAATGGAGCCGGCTGATCTTCCCGGACGAAAAGGCCCGGCAGGAAGCCGCCAATGCCTGGCTTTCGGATCTCGAGCGGTCGGTTCCGGGCCAGATCAGGCCCCGGACGTTCACCATCCGGGACCGGGACGGAACCCGGAAGACGATCCTCTCCCGCGCCGTCACCCTCTCCGACGGGACACAGTACGTCACCTGCGAGGATATCACCGAGGAGGTGCGGGCCTACCGTCTCCTCGTCGCGGACATAGCCGACCTGCGGCGGCGGGAGCAGGAGATGCTTCTTAAGGACCGGGCGATCGCCTGCACCCGCCGGGCGGTCGCACTTCTCGATCCGGACGGGGTGGTGATCTACGCGAACGCCGCCTACCTCGCCCTCTGGGGTTACCCGACCGCAGAAGAGGTGCAGGGGTCGCACTTCTCCCGGTTCTGGGAGCGCCCTGATGGGATCCAGAACGTCATTCATACAGTCATTGGCAGCGGATCCTGGCACGGCGAGCGGACCGGCATCCAGAGCAATGGCGCGGCGTTCCGGGCGGACCTCCTCGGGACGGCGATCGTCAGCCACGACGGCAGGGTACTCGGCATGATGGCGGCAGTTACTGCCCGGTAGGGTGGTAACTCGAGCACCGAAAGTGCAGGATCTGGATGAACTGCCGGGTACATTGACCCGCCACGGCCACCCCCGAAAGGGTATAAAAACCTATGCCTGGCAATGCCGTTGCACGGCACCGCACGGCGATTCTGGTTCGTAAAGGCTTATTTTAACCCCGGGACACTCTGCGTTCGTATCAGGAGGTGAAGAGATGCAGAAGACCATCGAGAGAAGAGAAGTAACGGAGGAAAACGCGGCACGCGTCCAGGAGCTGATGCACACCATGCTCAGCGCCGACACCTACACCGGCCTGCAGGCCATCAGTGCCCTCGGGGCCATCGGAGCTCCGGCGGTCGGGCCGCTGGTGCAGGCCCTGCTCGGCGTCGACAGCGACGCACGCTGGACCGTGGCGATGGCGCTCGCCCGGGCCGGGGCTGAAGCGGTGGAGCCGCTCATCGGGATCGTGCTCGTCGCGGACGACGAGATCAAGAACCCGGCAATCTGGGCGCTTGCCGAGATCGGAGACCCCCGTGCGGTCGACCCGCTGGTCGGCACCCTCCGGACCAGCCGGTCCGAGTGCTGCCGCGCCCTGACCGCCGCGGCCCTGCTGAAACTGGGGGACCCGGTCGGCATCGCCGAGGTGGAGAAAGCGTTCGAGCAGTCGGGCGAGAAGTTCGCGGGCCTTGCCATGGAGGCCTTCGAGGGGACGTGAGGGTCCCCTCCGGATATACCTCTTTTAGCCGTCTCCCAAAGCGGCGTTGATGAGTAACTTCTAATAGAGCCCGCAAACAAGAGATCAGTATGCAAGGGCGCCACATCCCGCTGCTGATCCTCCTTGCGGCCGCCGTCATCGCCGGAGGCTGCATGGCGCCGGAGAGTACCGCTGACGCGCAACCGGCCTCCCCGACACCGGCGCCGACGGAAGCGCAGGCGGTGGGAGGGAGCCAGCCGGCCCCCACGCCCCCCGTGCCCGCCCGCGGGGAGGGAGGACCGCAGAGCGTGGGGTTCGTCGACCCCGCGACCTACCACCTCTCGGTGACCCCGACGCCCACGACGACGATGACGAAACCGCCAAACGACATCCGGGTCTCCGGGAAGATGGTGGAGTACGCGGTGGTGTCCTGCGATGGCGGCCTTTACGGGCGCCGCGTCCTCACTACCGAGGTCTACCACATCCCGTTCCCCTACTGGGAGGTCACCGTGAGCGCAATGGCGGCGAACGACTACCCCTGGCTCGTGGTGGAGATCCGTGATCCCGACGACCCGAACCGACTCGTCGAGGAGATCCGGTGCTTCCGGGGCGATATACTCCATGTCGAGAGCAACGCTACAAGAAACAACCCCGTAGAAAAGGCAAAGACATTCATCATCCGTGAAGGCTGCGACGACTACTACTTCATCACCCGCTCGGAGTCACTGGAATCCTTCAAGATCACCATCTCCGTCCCGGAGAAGTACCTCGTCTAGGCGGGAGGGGTTTCCGCCCCCTCTTCTGCGGCGCGGAGTTCGCGGTCGTAATCGATGATCGCGGCGTTGTACTCCTGCCAGGCCCTGTCAGCTTCTGCGAGGTTCCGGTTTGCCGCAGTGTAATCCCGCATCTCGTAGGCGCCCGCTGCCGACGACCAGAACGTGAACGCGCGGTTCAGGTTGTCGAGCGCCCGGATGTAGGCCGACTGCGCTCCGGCGTAGGCTTCCGGGACGGCATCGGCCGCGACAATCTGGCGGTGGTAGGCTGTGACGGCCCTGCCGTAGTTCGCGATTGCCGCGAACTCCCGCACATGAGCGTCGCACCCGGCAACCGAAAGATCGTTTGTGGGGGTGCGCATATGCGAGGTGATCTTTTCGGAGACCAGGAACAGGTCGGCCTCCGATGCCGCCACGTGGTCGTGGAACGCCGCAACCTGCCTGTCTTCAGTGTAGTTGAGAAGGATCGCACCCCCGATGATGGCGACCGCCACCACGAAAACCGCCGTCCCGGCGGCCGCGAGCGCCTTCTCCCGGGTGACGGCGATCTTCGGGATCTTCAGGTCAGGGAGCCGGGGGATCCTCGGGCCGGACGGTGCGGGGGTTTCGGAATCCATCTCACGCTCCCCCCGCCGGCAGACGGACGGGACGGATCCGGTACTCTCCCGGCTCGGGGACGTAGCGGAGCGGGACGATCTGCGGGGTCTCGGACTGCACGCTCGGAATACCCGTACCGGAAGTGTCCCCGATGGGGTGCGGTCTTCCCCAGATCGCCGTTGAGCCGGCCGAGACGTTCTCCCAATCAAAATCCGTCCCTTCGACGTAGTAATAGTGCTGTCCCCCGTACGCGAAGTATCTCGGCGTGTATCTCGCGTAATAGGGGTTGAACTCGTTCATCCGGATGCCGAGGGCCATGTGATCCGAGTATCGGAGCAGCACCGTATCGTAGCCGAGGGCGTCGAGGAGCCCTGCCATCAGGATGGCCGCATCCTCGCAGTCCCCCCTCCCGTCGACGAGCATCTCGACAGGATATTTCGGATACTCGGCGCTGTCTTTTGTATGAATGGCATACCGGGGAAGGGTCCCTTCGGCGTATGAGGCCGCGCTCTCATCGAGTTCGTAGGGGATCTGCTGGACAAAGAAGACAAGGTCCATCAGCCGAAAGTAGCCCTCGTCCGGGTTGGCGGTCGGGGGCGCGATCCGGCGGGCAAGATCCTCGAGGAACGGCCGGTCGGCATCCGCGAGCGCATACCTCCCCCAGGAATTATAGTCGCTGGACCGCGGGGTTCCCCGGTGCGCGAGGAAGAGCGACTCCGGGACCGTGACCTGCGTCGTCCGGACGCCGCCGTCGACCGCCGTCCAGCGGAAGTTCCGGGTGTAGGTCTCACCGTCGTCCGGGAGAGGCGTCGGCGTCGGTACCGGTGCCGGCGGGAGGTAGACGGGCGGGTTATGGACCGGCACCGACCTGGAAGGGATGAAGCTGATCGGCTCCCCGAGAACGGCGGGTTTCACTACGAGGGCGACGACCAGGATCACGAGCCCGCCTGCGAGAACCGGGAGAACGTCCTTCCATTCCATAGCAGAACCAACAACGGCCCCCGGTAAAGATGTTTGCTATCTATCGTTAAAAAACGTTAATGGTTGTGCTCAGTCGGCGGATCGTTTCGAAATGGCTTAATAGAGGAATGAAGTGCGGATGGGGCAGGGGTCCTCCTGCCGTCTGGCCGACCGTTATCCGTCCGGGTCCTCGTCGCAGAGCACGAACGCCTGTGGGTAGACGATGGCTCCCCCGGCATCCTCAAAGGCTCCGGGCCGGAGTTCAAGCGCCATGAACGCCTCGTCCGGAACCGGGAAGAGCGTCTCGAAACCCTTCTCGCGTGCCGGGGAGAAACCGAACCGCGTCGCAGATCGCCGGATAGTCCTCTCTTTCTTCAGGCCGGATCGTTATCGGGCCACCATGTATCGCGGGTAGCCCGGCCACCCCTTTGAACCTGCCGAAACCGGCCGGGAGGAGGCGGCTCCGGTTCCGTATTCACCTCATCCCGGACGCGGGGCCCGGGGGGCAGACCCCCTCGAGCCCGGCCAGCTGCTCTCCCGGCCCGGCCGCATACCTGCAGACCGAGGGATAGTATCTGGTGATGTACTCCTTGAGCATCCGGAGGGCGCAGTACTGCGGGGCGATGCTCTTTATCGACTCCTTCATCATCCGGACCCACTTATGCGGGACGTCGTCCATCGTCCGCGAGTAATAGAGCGGCGCAACCTCATTCTCGATGAGGTCGTAGAGGGTCTCCGCATCCGGCTGTCTGCCTTCCGCAGTGGGGGCGCGACCCTCGAAACCCCATCCGTTCCTGCCGTTGTAGCCCTCGATCCACCAGCCGTCAAGCACCGAGAGGTTCAGCACCCCGTTCATTCCCGCCTTCATACCGCTCGTGCCGCTCGCCTCCATGAGCGGAACGGGGGTGTTCATCCAGACATCGACGCCGTGAACCATGTAACGCGCAAGCTGCTCTCCGTAGTCCTCTACAAACGCTATCCGGCCGCCGAACCGGGGATCCTGCGAATACTGGTAGATCCTCTGCAGGATCCGCTTACCCCGATCGTCGGCCGGGTGGGCCTTCCCGGCGAAGATGAACTGCACCGGCCTCCAGCGGTTGTTCACGATCCGATCAAGCCGGTCCAGGTCCTCGAAGATGAGGTCCGCCCGCTTGTACTCGGCGAACCGGCGGGCGAACCCGATCGTCAGCGCCGAAGTGTCGAGCATGAGCCCCTCGGCCGCGAGATTTGCAGGTTCATCGCGAAGATTTGCCCATTTGCGACGTTTCCTGTCCCGGATCCGGGCAAGGAGCTTCATCTTCAGCCACTGGTGCTCACGCCAGAGTTCTTCGTCCGGGATCTCGTCGACGACCTCCCAGATGATAGGGTTGTCATAATCCTCCCGCCAGTTCGGATAAACCGGGTCCATGTACCGGTCGATGAGTGCCTCGATCCGGTGATTCAGCCACGTCGGCACGTGAACGCCGTTCGTGATGGCGTCGATCGGCACCTCCTCCACGGTGAGGCCGGGCCAGAGAGGCTGCCACATCTCCCGGGCGACCTCGCCGTGCCTCCGGGAGACGCCGTTGTGGAACCGGCTCATCCGGAACGCAAAAGCGGTCATGTTGAACCCGGCGCCCGGGTTGTGAGGATCGTCTCCGAGCGCCATGAACTCGTCCCAGGTGAGATTGAGCGACGAGCAGTAACTCCGGAAATACTTCGCCATCAGGTCCTCGGGGAAGACGTCGTGGGCGGCCGGGACGGGAGTGTGGGTGGTGAAGACCGAGGTGCCGCGGACCTGCTCACGCGCTTCATCGGGCGGCATCCCGGCCGCGAGCCGCTCCCGGAGCCGCTCGAGGAGAGCGAACGCGGAATGTCCTTCGTTTAAGTGCATCGACGAGTACTCCACGCCGAGGGTATGGAGAACCTTCCTCCCGCCGATACCGAGCACCAGCTCCTGCCTGAGCCGGCACTCGAGTTCTTTCAAGTAAAGCCGATGGGAGATGCTCCGGTTCTCGGGGAGGTTCTCGTCGATATGAGTATCGAGGAGGTAGAGGGGGACCCGTCCCACCTGCACCTTCCAGACCGCGACGTAGATCGGCGGGTCGATCAGAGGGACCTGCACCACGAGCTGCTTCCCGTCGTCACCCATCACACGGAGGACCGGGGCGGCGTCGCGATCCAGGATCTCCGCGACGTTCTTCTGCCACCCGTTCCCCTCGATATGCTGGTGGAGATAGCCTTCGGCGTACATGAACCCGACGGCGACCGTCGGCACGCCGAGGTCGCTCGACGCCTTGACGTGGTCGCCCGCGAGGATCCCGAGTCCTCCCGCGTAGAACGGGAGCGAGTGGTGCAGCCCGAATTCGCTCGAGAGGTAAGCAATCGTCAGCGGCGTCCGTCCGGGATAATGCTGCGCAAACCAGCTCGTTCCCGGCGTCATGTACTCCCGGAACCGGTGCATGATGATGTCGTAGCGGCGGAGGTATTCCGGGTTCGCCGCCGCTCGCTCGAAGAACCGGGGCGGGGTATCGAGAAGCATCCTGACCGGGTTGTGACGGCTCATCTTCCACTCCGCCCGGTTCAGCATCTTGAAGAGCACGCTCGCCGAGGAGTGCCAGCTCCACCAGAGGTTGTACGCGAGGTCGACCAGCCCGAAGATCCGTTCCGGGACGTGGGCGAACCGGTCGTAGGGTATCTCCGTCTTCATCGCGACGGGCATTACCTGTCGCACCTGATAAGTGCTTCTGTCAGGAGGGGCAGCCGGGCAGGAACCGGCTCACCGCCGCTCTTCGCGCTCCATGTACTCCCGGATCTTTTTCTCCTCCCAGTCTCTCCCGAAGATCCGGCCTTCGACATAGACACCAAACCCATGGAGCACCACGCCAATCCCCCAGAAGAACGTCACCCAGTAGAACCAGAGCGAGTCCGGGCTGAAGAGCATATTGATCCCGAATAGAACAAGGTTGACGGCGATATAGAGTACGAGATGCTCGTAAAACCCCCGAATCTCCTCGACCCGCCTCCTTGCACGCGCATACCGTTCCTGCTCGTCCATGTGGTTCCGGTAACCGGCATGCAGGATACTTATACCTATCCACCCCGGTGTAGCCGGGAGCGGGAGTTGTGCGACGGCTGGTAGACCGCTCCTCACGGCCTCTCCGGGAGGGGATGCCGTAAGAATTACGGGATTGTAGAGGTGATTTTTGCGGATACTCCCAAAAGACTGCCCGGGTTAATCGAAAGGTATTATATGCACCTGTTGCCGATGTTCCTTCAAGAAGAATCCGAAGGAGCGTGTCTCGCGTGCGGCAGATGATAGAGGCAACCGAACTCACGAAGAACTACGGCGACGTCACCGCGGTGAACAGGGTATCGTTCTCTGTTGCGGAGGGGGAGCTCTTCGGCCTGCTCGGGCCGAACGGCTCGGGCAAGACGACGATGATCCGGATGCTGACCGGGCAGATTCCGCCGACCTCCGGGTCGGCCCGGGTGATGGGGCTCGACCCCGCGAAGGACCCCATCGAGGTCCGGAGGCTCGTCGGGATCATCCCCGAACAGGAGACTCCGCCGAGTTTCCTCACCGCGGAGGAGTACCTTCGCTTCGTGGCCAGCATCCGCAACCTCGATTCGGTGGACGAGCGGTGCGACCGCTGGTTCGACCTCTTAGAGTTCGGCGACAAGCGGGACGTCCTCTGCAAGGACCTCTCGCGGGGCACCCGGCAGAAACTGATGTTTGCGCAGGCGTTCCTCCACGAACCCAGGCTCGCCCTCATCGACGAGCCGCTGATCAACCTGGACCCCATCATGCAGCGGACGGTCAAAGACTTCCTCAAGGGTTACGTCCGCGACGGTGGGACCGTCTTCTTCTCCACCCATATCCTCGAGATCGCCGAAGAGATCTGCGACCGTATCGGGATCATTCACAACGGCAGGCTCCTGCACTGTGGCCCGGTCGGAGACCTCGTCGGATCGGGCCGGCACCTTGAGTCCTTCTTCCTCGATCTCGTCAGGGGTGATGCCGGTGCCTGACCTCTTCCTCGCGATGATGAAGGAAGAGTGGCGGATGCACTCGACGATCTTCGGGAGCCTCGGGTTCGCCCTCTTCCCGGCGGTCATCGCGACCTTTGCCCTTCTCGGTTCGCTCACCCTCCCGCTCTTTGCAGACGTGTTTCCCTACGACGTGGTCGCGCTCTTTGCGCACGCCCTCTTCCTGCTCATGGGCGTGATGGTGGGATCGTTCGGCCTCATGGGTCGCGAGTTCATGAACCGGCGGTTCGGGCAGGCAAGCCTGATCGCCTACGCTTCCCGGAGCCTCCCGGTCTCGGAACGGCGGATCTTCGGCGTGTTTCTCGTGAAGGATACCGTCTACTACATCCTGCTCTACGTCCTCCCCTTTGCGGCCGGGTTTGCCGTGGCGACGCCGTTCATCGGCCTCGAACCGGGTCTGGCGGCCCTCGCGTTCGTCTCACTCGCGCTCGCCTTCCTCCTCGGCCTATCCGCCGTCTGCTTCCTCTCGACCCTCTACGCACGCTCCGTCGCGCTCCTCGCCGGAACCGTCGCGGTTCTTGCGGTGCTCGCGCTTGCGGCGTTCCGCCTCGGGGCGATCACCGTCTCCACCGTCCTCCCCCCGTACGCCTTCTTCCTCGACCCCGCGTTGGAGCCGCTCGCGATCTCGCTTCTCCTCATCCTGGTCCCGGCAGCCGCCTCGGTGCTCTTCGTCACCGTCGATTACCCCGACCGGACGAAGCGGTTCAAGAACAGTCTCGATCCCCTCGCGATGAGGGTCCGCACCCTCGGGAGCGCGCATTTCATCGCGAAGGACGCCCTCGACCTCCTCCGGAGCGAAGGCGGTGCCGGGAAGGTGGTCTTTTCGTTCCTCCTCCCCCTCGGCCTCGTCTGGGTCTGCCTCCGGGTCCTGATCCGGTTCATCCCCGGGATCGACCCTCTCGTCGTCTTCGCGGTTCTGCTCGGGGTGATATCGGCCACCATCTACAACTGGCTGACCGAGTTCGACTCCTTCACCTCCTACGCCTTCCTGCCGGTGAAGGTATCGGAGGTGATCGACGCGAAACTGAAGAGCTACGCCCTCGCAAACCTCCTCCCGGCGGGAGTGCTCGTGCTCGCGGCGGCCTCCGGCGGGGCGGGGACGTTCCTCCCGGCACTTGCCGCATTCGCCTCGGTCTCGGCCTACACCCTCGCGGTGACGGTCTACCTCACGGGGCTCCACCCGAACGTGATGCTCTATCACGCCTGGGTCTTCCTTCGCTACCTCCTCGCGATAAGCCCGGCGCTCCTGCTCCTCATATTCGCGTCAATCCTCGACCCCCTGTATGCGTTCGGAAGCCTCCTCCTTATCCTGCCGGCGGCGCTCCTCCTCTCCCGTGGACGGACGAGGTGGCAGGCGTGGGAGATGCCAGGGTACTGACGCAGACGAATTTTTGGGGGGGTGGAAAGAGGATCTCGCGTGAGTTAGCGGTTGAGGAACAGCGGCGAGATCCCATCTCGTGCGAATTTCGCCGTGCTGCGCGAGCGACAGGATACGGCAGGGATGATACCCGGCAACCCGGCTCCCGGCCCATGAAGGGCATCTCACTTTCACCCCCCGCACGGCGCGGCTTTTAACCCCCTGCGGGTGACTCCGGGAGTATGCTAGAGAGAGCAGGCTACCTCCAGAACAGCAGGTGCGCCGCGGTCGACGAGGAGGGGAGACCCTGCCGGATCGTCGAGATCGCCCTCGACGGCCGGCGGTTCGGGGCCGGGGCCGGGGAACTCCGGCAGGCCCTCGACGGACGGCGACCCGCCCGGGTCAGGCTGCTTCGCGATGACTGGGGTCCGGTTCTCGGGGATACGGTCGGCCGCGCGGAGCGGTCGCGGACGGGAAAGGCGGTCGTCTTCGAGCTCGTCCCCGGGGGGCGCTACACGGTGCCGGCCGCGGCGCTCCGGGCCGTCCTCGCCCGGGCTGCCGCTTTTGCCCCCGTCTCGGCGATCCTCCCGCGGGGCGTCCCGGCCGCCCGGCGGCGCGTTCCCGTCACCGGGTAGGCGATGCCCCACAGGTCGCGCAGAAGGTGATCGACCACAGACATTTATCCAGATTATGGTGAGCAGTAACCAGGGAAGGTGCTTGATGTTTTTGAGGGGGAGCACAACAAATACTTTCAACCCGCATACCTAAACCCTAATATTGCATGTATCACCAGGGGTTTATTGGAGATGATAAATAAAAGTCAACGGGCGATTCTTTACCTAATTGCTCGTTATGAAAAGATTTCAAAGATGAAATTGGTCAAACTTATGTTCTTGATCTCACAAGAGCGAAGCCTATACAATTTTATTCCATACAAATACGGTCCCTTTTCGTTCCAACTATACAGAGATCTGTCTAATCTCGAAAAATCGGGTTGTGTTTCAATAACAGGCGAAAACGTTCAGATCGTCGATAAGATATTTCCAAAACCGGATTTCTTTTTGCAGGAGATTATCTCTTCATATGCTCAAAAATTTCAGGATTCCACGGATATGGATATAATTGACTATGTCTATGGCCATTTCCCGGAATATACAATATTCAGTAAATTGAAGCCCAAAATGGAGCAAGTCTCCGAAGAGAAGGGCATTACAACAATAGGGTACGAAGGGAGAGACATCGATCAGTTTTTCCAGACATTGATCGCTAACCACATTACCTTACTTGTAGATGTAAGGAGAAATGCATTTAGCAGAAAGTATGGTTACTCAAAAGAGGCATTATCAAGGAATTTACAGAACTTTTGTATCAAGTACGTTCACATTCCCGAACTAGGCATAGAATCCAGTCGAAGACAGGACATCACCCGAAATGGGTATCAAGAATTGTTTAAACAATATTCTTCCGAGCTGGAGTATAAAGGAGACCTGATCGAAAAAATAAAGGCATTGGGGAGAGAAGAAAAAATTGCCCTGATGTGCTTTGAAAAAAACGCCAGCAACTGTCATAGAGGAGTTATTGCAGATCGATTACGCAAGGAGGGGTGGGAGATCGTTGACTTGTGAGTTGGGAACAAAAGCGAGTCTGGATTATAGTAAAAACTTATCCTGAATACAGTCGAAGATCTCGAGGTGAGATCGCCTGTACAGCCGGGATTACTGAAGAAGGAGATTGGATCCGGTTGTATCCTATTTCAACGAGACATTATATCGGAGACAATAAGATTCGTAAGTTTGATCTTGTGGAGGTCACTTGTCAGAAACAGAATCCGAAAAACTCGGGAGAAAAGAGAGTTATAAAGTTAAAGAGGGTTCAGATATAACTATTATAGATCGCAGTTTGAGTGGCGCTCCCAACAGCAAAATTTGGGATAAACGCAACAAGTTAATTCTCGATAAAGCCGATCTTTCTTTAAGTCACTTAGATCAAAAATACAAGGAGGATAAGACCTCACTTGGATTGATTAAACCTAAAGAAGTTCTAAAATTTTATAACCGGCAGGAACTTGAAATCTACACAGGTCTGAAAGAATACCGGCAAGGAATAGATGGATCTAAAACCCCCGTAATCCAGAAAATTCCATACCCGTTTGCATATCGTTTTAAATGCTCAGATGGTTGTTTAACCTGCTCGAACGGCTCCCACGATATTTTATGTGAAGATTGGGAGTTGTTAGAGGCGTATCGTAGATGGGGCCAAGAGTATGGGGACACCCAGATCCTATGGGAAAAGTTATACGACAAGTTTTACACGTGGATGCTAAATAAGAGAGACCTTTATTTTGTCGTTGGCATGCATTCGCTTCAGCCCACATGGTTGATTATAGGGCTATATTATCCTCCAAAAAAGGGCTCTCCTCCAAAAAATGTCGAACCAGAAAACCAGAACCAAACACTGGATAAATGGTTCTAGATTGACCTACCTTACTCTTGGGTGCGCGGGCTCGTATACAGCAACCATTTTTGACTCTTACGCATCAGCAACCAGCACAACCATGATCGAAGTTGTTCCAAAACGCTGTTACCGGGAGGGGGTGTCCCCCTCCCGGACCCTCCCCCGAGTGGCGATAAACGATGCGTGCCCGAAGGGCAGGCAGAGTTTGAGCACCGCTAGGTGCGATATCCAATGGGAAGCCGTTTCACCCTTCCGCCCAGGAAATGATTCAAATGGTAGATACCTGGGAAGTAAGGGCTCCGATCAGGGTATACTGAAGGTTCGGAGATCTTTTTGGGACGACCTCATCCATTCTTCAGGGGATCTCACGAAGCTGCCAAATTCGTTCCCATCTCAACAACCATCACCGGAGGTGGCTCGATCTTACAGGGGCAGGTTCCCGTCACCGGGTGATCCCTGCCTCGCGTATCGCCGCCTCCCCGGCGTCGCGGAACGCCCGTCCGACGTTCCCCGGGCCGAGGAGGACTCCGCCGAAGGTCCTCGAGACCACCAGCGCGTGGCTCTCGAGGCCGTGCCTGCGGAGCAGGTCGAGGAGGATCCCTCCCGACCGTCCGACCTCACCGTCGTTCCTGAACTCCTCGAGCGTTCCGCACCGGAGAGCGGCGCAGTGGTGGGCGGCCTTCCGGTAGGCCTCCCGGTGGCCGGCGAGAACCCGGGCGGCGTCTTCCGGTCCTTCGACCCGGTAGAGGTGAGCGTAGAAACGCGATCGCCGGACCTCGGTCACGGCGGCGCCGAGGGGTTCCGCGGTCACGCCGCAACCCGCCTCCTCGCGTACTCGTCCCAGTGCGCCTCGAGAAAGCCCCTGATCCCCCGGCCGGGTTTGTAGGGCGGGTATATCCTGCGGTAGGCCTCCTCGGCGTCGGCAAACCTCTCCCTCGGCAGAACGTCGGTGTAGGCCGCAAGGTACAGGAGCCCGATCGCCGCCGACCGGGAGACACCGAAACCGCAGTGGACCAGCACCTGCCGGCCTTCCGACAGACACCGGTCGATGAAGGCGAGAGCGGCATCGATGGCCTCCTTCGGAACTTCGGCAGGGTCCTTCGTATCGACCAGATTGAGCATCAGCCGGTTCCCCCGCCGGGCGACCAGGTACTCGGGGTGATCAGGCGGCACCATGCCGAGGGGCGAGTAGGCGACCGCCAGGCAGTGGTAGGGGCTCCGGCAGGCATGCACCACGCACCAGGTCTCGTGGGCCTCCACCGCGACCTCGTAGTCCTCCTGCGTCCCGATATACAGGTTCTGGTAGATCTCGATCATATACTCACCTCACTGCGCATCGAGCACGTACGCCGCCGCCCCGAGAAGCGGCGCCTGTCCTGCAAGATCCGAGACGACAAGCCGGGGAAGGGCGAGATAGCGGTCGATGAACGGCTCCATCTGCCGGATCACGATATCCCCGTAGTACCGGGCGAGCGGCCCGTCGAAGACGATCACCTCGGGGTTGTAGGCGACGATCACCGCCGAGACCCCGCGGCCGTTCATCTCCCCGAGCGCCTCCATGAAGGCAAGGGCGACGGGATCCTCCGCCCGTGCCGCCTCGAAGATCGCCCGGGTGGAGGAGGGGTCGAAGACGACATGCCGGACGTCGGCCGCCTCCCGCCACGCCGCGAAGAACCCGGGGATGTTCTTTGCTGAGGCGTAGGCCTCCCAGTGGCCGGCAAACCCGCACCCGCAGACGAGGCTGTAGCGGGTATCGACGGGGGTATGTCCGATCTCCCCGGCATTTCCGCTCATCCCGAGGAGCAGGCGGCCGTTCACCACCGCGCCGCCGCCGATGCCGGTCGAGAGGGTGATGTAGACGACGTTGTCGGAGCCGCGGGCGCCCCCCGCCCACCGTTCGCCGAGGACGCCTGCCCGGGCGTCGTTGATCAGGGCGACCGGAAGCCCGAACCGCTCCTGGAGCGGCTCGACGATCTCCACGACCGGGAACGCGATGTTCGGGGAATCGACGACCCACCCGCGTCCGGGGTCCAGCGGGCCGGCCGACGCGACGCCGATGGCCGCGGCCTCCCTCCCCTCCGGCAACGCGAGGAGGGTTTCCACCCGGGCGGCGATCGCGGCGGTGATCACCTCCCCGGACGGTCCCGAAGTCGGCGTCGGGACGGCGTCGTGGGCAAGCAGGGTCGCGTCGGAATCCACCAGGGCGGCACGGAGGTTGGTTCCGCCGAGGTCAACGGCAATCACGGTCGTCATGCTGGTCACTTCTCCGGGTGGCAGGTGCTTCTCTTCTCGGATTACGCGAACCACGGGGATAAACCTTGCTTCCGGCCGGGACGGCGGATCCGGGGGAGGTGCAGACGATCACCCACCGGCACCACACCCTCGCCGACCGGCCTGGCGAGGCGAGCATCCGGCCGGTGACCGGGGCCTGATCGCCATAGCCGTCTTCGCCCCGGTGATGCAGGTCTGGCTCGGGCTCCCTGCCGGGGCGACCGCCGCCCTCCTGGTCGGGTTCCTCAGAAAAGACCTCGCGGTGGGGATGCGGGTCCCCCTCGGGATGACCCCGGAGCAGCTCGTGATCGCGGTGACGATGCTCACGGTCTACTTCCCGTGCGTCGCGGCGTTCGGAGGGTTCCGCAAGCAGCGGTAGCAAGGGGGTTCTGGATCAGACGTCCTCCCCTACAGCCATACAGGGATACTTCTCCCGGGGATACCTGCCCTCTATGGACTCACGGACGAACTGCTCTCTCGATGCGGCTGCGAGGAGGCCATTGTAGGCTTCTTTCGGAACGCCGGCGTAGCGGTAAGCGTCCCCGGTCGAGCAGATGATGAGGAGTGCCTTCGTTGTGGGATCGTAGCCGACGGATTGTATGCCGCCGGCGCGTCGGGCTGATTGTTGAGACATACAGTGGGTCGTGGTCGGCGGTGGTGATAGCGGTTGCGGCGGGTACCGCCGGGGGTCTCCTCACCGGACCTTCTCGTAGGGGTAGCGCAGCCGGATGAACTCCCCGAAGTAGCGGCCTTTCGACCGGGCCGCAAGCATTCCCTCATAGACCTCGGGCGGCACGCCGACGTAGTGGTAGACCCCGCCGCTGTGGAACTCGACCTCCAGGATCTCGTCTTCCGGATCGTAACCGACCGATTTGATGTTGGTGGACTCGACGGTCTGGCGTTGCATGGGCTGGAGTAGAGAGGTTGTGAGGGATAAGGGTTGTGGGGGGCGGGGGCTTGCGGGATGCAGCGATCGGCCGGGGATTCACATCCCCACGGTGAAGGCCGCAAAAGCCGCGAGCGCCGCGAGCGTGAGAAGCGCAAGCACCCCGACCGTCCAGACGACCATGAAGAGGACGATCGTCAACAGACGCACCTCGCGGAACGGGACGGCACCCTCGTTCATCCGTCGTGCGGTCGCCCAGGCGTCGTAAACCCCGAAGAGCCAGACGGCCACCCCGGGGATGAGCATCACGAGAAGCCCTGCAAACACCAGAAAAAGAACCAGGATGCCCTTCCCCGTCTCTCCGTTATAGACCTGCCCCAGCCCCGGGAAGAGGAGGGAGAGTCCCGCCGCAAAGACCGGGTTCTTCTTCTCCCCCACGGAAGCGCTCTCTCCCGCCCCGGGGATGCCCGTTTTGTGGAGTTCAACCGGCTCCGTCATGGTTGTTCGTACGTGTACTGCTCTCCGGGTGAGGAAAGAGGTTCCGGCTTATCATCGCAATGCCGTCAGGCTCATAACCCGGGAGGGCTATCCCACCCGTCGAGGATACCCACATGGCACGAAGAGACGTGACCCCGGAAGAAGCAGAGGCGATGGGCGAGCAGCTCGGCATCACCTGGAAGGATTTCGACGTCGAACAGTTCCGGCGCGGCATGATCGTGGAGCTCGAGCACGGCCTCCACGACCCGGCGACGAACGTCACCGACGACGACCTCTTCCTGACGGCAAAGATAGCGCTTGCGCACTTAAACGAGTTCCCGGACTACTACGACCGGCTCGAGAAGATGGAGGAAGAGGCGGAGGCCTACTGGGCGGAGCGAAAGACGCAGGGCTGAGCCGGCCATCACAACGACAGCCCTGCCGTGGCGGCCGATACCGCCGCAGGGGTGACAGGCAGGAGAAGAAGACCGGCCAGCCAGACCGCGAAGAAGAGAAGGACGGCCACAATGCTGCTGTCGCGGTACGGCACCGTGCCCCCGTTCATCCTCCGTGCGGTGGCGTAGGCGTCGTAGATCCCGAAGAGCCAGATGGCTGCCCCGGCGGGAGCGAACGAGAGGCCCCCTATCAGCGTCCCGACGAGGAACAGCACGCCCCGCAGGAACTGCCCGTTGTACGCCTGGCCGAGCCCGAAGAAGACGGACGAGAGGAGGGCGGAAAATCCCGGGTTCTTTGATTCGGTGGTAACAGGAGGAGTGATTCTGCTGGTCATAGGTACCGGCACCGGAAAGGGCTTCGTAATGATATATGTCTTGCGGTCGATGGGGAGACGGGCGCCGGGGTTACGCCGTCTTTGCCGGGAGGTAAGGTTCCCGACGCCGCAGAGGCAGCTGCCCGACTCTCTGTCCGGTGGAGGTCTGATTCAGTACGGGCGGATGCCTTTGGCGGGGGCAGTAACAGAGTGGTGGGGCGAACCCCGTCCACATTCCCCATTACACCCTCGCACCGGGGTTTAATATATTCCCCGTACGGCAGGAGGGGGAGGGTTGAACCGGCCGGTTCAACGCACCCGGCACTCCCGGATCGCCGGGTCCGTGCGCCGCTCCCGCCACTCGTCATGGAGAATTCCCCAGACGTCGACATTCTCAAAGATGCCCCATTTCCGGTCATGCTCCCGGAGATGTGCCTCGTGGCTCATTCCGCACTTCTCCATCACCCGGCCCGACGCCGGATTCCGGGAGAAGTGCATGCCGTGGACCCGATGCAGCCCGAGCACGGAGAACCCGTACTCGATCACCGCTCGAGCGGCCTCGGTGGCATATCCCCGGCCCCAGCAATGCTTCGCGACCCAGTAGCCGAGCTCCGCCCGCCCGTGACGGCGATTCACCTCCACGAGCCCGACCGCGCCGACAAGGCCCTGCTCCTCCGGGCAGGCGACGGCGTAGACAACGTGCATCCCCTTCTCAAACCCCGAGCGGTGGGTGGTAATCCAGTTCTCAGCCGCTCCGTCAGGGTAGGGGTAGGGTATGTCGAGAGCATGGGACGCGACCTCGTAGTCGCCGGCAAGCCGCTGCACCTCCGGGGCATCTGCGAGGGTGAACGGCCGCAGGAGCAGGCGGTCGGTTACGAGGGCGGGCTGTCCGGTCATAGGGGTGCCCTTACCGGCGGAGAGGAGGCCTCTACCCCATGGCGGACGGACGGCTCCCGGAGGACCCCCCAGATATCGACATCCTCATAGACACCCCACTTCCGGACATGCTCCCGGAGGCGGCCTTCGTGGCTCATTCCGCACTTCTCCATCACCCGACCCGACGCCGGATTCCGGGAGAAGTGCATGCCGTGGACCCGATGCAGCCCGAGAACGGAGAACCCGTACTCGATCACCGCCCGGGCGGCCTCGGTGGCGTATCCCCGGCCCCAGTAGTGCTTCGCGACCCAGAACCCGAGTTCTCCGCGGGCGTGACCCGGGTCGATCCGCAGGCGGACACCGCCGATAAGGGTCCCTTCTCCGGCGAGCGTGACGGCGAAGGCTGCGGCTTCGCCGCGTTCGATGCCCTCGGAGAGGGAGGCGATCCATGCTTCGGCGAGGCCGTCCGGGTACGGATGGGGGAGGAGAGTCGTCGCGGCGACGGCGTAGTCTCCGCAGAGCCGTTGCACCTCCGGGCCATCCGCAAGGGTATACGGCCGCAGGAGCAGGCGGCGGGTAGCGAGGATGGGTTGTTTCTCCATGGATATATGCTCATGGCACCGGCCGGTTATAAATCCTGCCGCACTCTCCGGCCCTGCAGGAGGGGCGACCACAGGGCCTCCTGTCGGAGCCTCTTCCCCGGGCCGGCTGCCTGCATGAGAAGCCCATTTATACCTTGAGGTCTCAATTCTCCGACTTACGCAGCATAATCAAGATAACGGGCGCTAAGGAATGCCCGTTAGGCATAAGAATGCTTAATATTCCTGCTATTTGCAAACCAGCAACCTTTATTAATTTTTGTTCTGTATTCCAACATGCATGATCAAAGTCGCGATCAACGGGTTCGGCACCATCGGTAAGCGAGTTGCCGATGCGGTCGCCGCACAGCCCGACATGGAAGTGATAGGGGTCTCAAAGACCAGCGTCTCCGCCGAGGCGTACATCGCAAAAGAGCGCGGGTACCCCCTCTATATCGCAGATCTCGGCAAAAAACAGACGTTCGAGAAGGCCGGCATCGAGGTCGCCGGCGACGTCGATACGATGCTGAAAGCCGCCGACATCATCGTGGACGCCACCCCCGGTGGTGTCGGGGAGAAGAACCGGCCGATCTACGAGAAATTCGGGAAGAAGGCCGTATTCCAGGGCGGCGAGGATCACGAGGTTGCCGGGTTCTCCTTCAACGCCCACGCGAACTACAAAGAGGCTGAGAAACACCAGTTCGCCCGGGTCGTCTCCTGCAACTCCACCGGGCTCGTCCGGATCATCCACGCCCTGGACCAGGCCTTCGGCGTCGCACGCGTCCGGGCGGTGATGGTCCGGCGGGCGGCGGACCCCGACGACGTGAAGAGGGGGCCGGTGGATGCGATCGTCCTCAACCCGGCGACCATCCCGAGCCACCACGGCCCCGACGTCAACACCGTCCTCCCGCACATCAATATCGTCACCCTCGCGATGATCGTCCCGACGACCTTCATGCACATGCATTCGATCCAGATGGACTTGAAGAAGGAGACCACCCGCGAAGAGGTGCTGAAGGTCTTTGAGAACCACAGCCGGATCGGGCTCGTCCGCAAGGCCACCGGGATCAAGAGCAACGCCCAGCTCCGGGAGTACACCCAGGACCTCGGCCGGCCGCGGACGGACCTCTGGGAGAACGGGGTCTTTGAGGAATCGGTCTCGGTCCTCGACGGCAAGGAGTTCTACTGCTTCCAGGCGATCCACCAGGAAGCCGACGTCGTCCCCGAGAACATCGACTGCATCCGCGCCCTGATGGGAACCGTGAAGGACCCGCAGGAGTCCATCCGGATGACCAACGAAGCGCTCGGTCTCGTCGCCATAGGGTGAACGGCGGGAGCGGGGAGGAAGAAGCATTAACTCCCCGGCAAACCCACTCTTTTCAATGGATCCGTACGAACTGGTGACGCGAAATACCGTAGAGGTCGTCACCGACGAGGAACTGCGTGCGCTCATCGACCGTCCGGTCAGGCGGGTCTACACCGGCTACGAGCCGAGCGGGGAGATCCACCTCGGCCACATGGTGACGGTGAACAAGCTGATGGACCTGCAGCAGGCAGGGTTCGAGGTGACCGTCCTCATCGCCGACCTCCACGCATTCTTAAACCGCAAAGGGACGATGGAAGAGATCCGGGAGACGGCCGAGTACAACCGCCTCTGCTTCGAGGGGCTCGGCCTTCACGGCGCGAAGTACGTCCTCGGCTCGGACGTGCAGCTCACGCCGGAGTACGAGCTTGCCGTTCTCGAGCTCTCCCAGGCGATCACCCTCAACCGGGCGAAGAGGAGCATGGACGAGGTCGGGCGGCAGATGGATAACCCGACGGTCTCGCAGATGATCTATCCCATCATGCAGATGGTCGATATCGCGACCCTCGAGGTGGACGCCGCCGTCGGGGGAATCGACCAGCGAAAGATTCACATGCTCGCACGGGAACACCTCCCCTCGATCGGGTATCCGGCGCCGGTCTGCATCCATACGCCGATCATCGACGGCCTCGACGGAAAGAAGATGTCGTCGTCGGCCGGAAACGTCGTATCGGTCGCCGACTCCGAGGAGGATATCCGGCGGAAGATGAAGAAGGCGTTCTGCCCGCCCGAGGTCGAGAACAACCCGGTGCTCCAGATCCTGCGCTACCACGTCTTCCCCCGGGCCGGGACGGTCGCCATACGCCGGCCCGCGAAGTTCGGCGGCGACCGGGAGTTCGCCGCCTATGAAGACCTCGAGCGCGCCTACGCCGCCGGCGAGATTCACCCGCTGGACCTGAAGACCGCCGCCGCCGCTCACCTCATCGATATCCTCGCCCCCGTACACGACTACGTCTGCAGCAGGTGATCCGGCCGTGGGCCGCGGTGAAGAGTACGAGCGGTTCGACCGCGAGATAGAGGCGATGGGCGTCAGGATAAAAGACGCCGATACGGTGAAGGTACGGGACGACGTCTTCGACGAGGTTACCCTTCTCGCGCTCTACAAACTCGTCCGCAAAAAACTGATCACGGTCATCGGGGGGCCGATCAGCACCGGAAAGGAGGCGAACGTCTTTTATGGCGAACGCGACGGGCAGGGGGTCGCCATCAAGATCTACCGCATCCAGACCGCGAACTTCAAGGCGATGACCGAGTACCTCGCCGGGGATCGCCGGTTCTCGAACGTCCGGGGGACGCGCAAGGGCCTCATCTTCGCCTGGACCAAAAAGGAGTTCAGCAACCTCGCCAGGGCGTCTGAAGCGGGAATCCCGGTCCCCGAGCCGCTTGCGTTCGACCGGAACATCCTCCTGATGACGTTCCTCGGTGAGGATGAGATTCCGTATCCGCAGCTCCGGAACGCCGAGGTCGAGGATTACGGGGCAGTATACCGGCAGATCCTCGGCTACGTGGAGCGGCTCTACCGGGAGGCTCGCCTGGTTCATGCCGACCTCTCCGAATACAATATCCTCTACCACGAGAAACCATACCTGATCGATATGGGGCAGGCGGTCACCCTGGATCACCCGCGGGCGCCCGCGTTTCTAATCCGGGATATCAAGAACCTCAATCGATATTTCTCCCGCTACTGCGACGTGCAGGACGAGCAGGAGATCGTCAAAGCGCTCGTCGGCACCGGACGCCGGGAGCCCTGAACACCGGGAGAAGGGATGCAACCATGACCACACAGGAGATAAAAGTTTCAACGGCGAGAATCGGTGCACTCATCGGCAAAAGCGGGTCCACGAAACGCGAAATTGAAGAGAAGACCGGGATAACCCTCTCTGTCGACAGCGAGGAGGGGGTCGTGACGATCGAGGGGGAGGACCCCGTCGGCGTCATGACGGCGACGAACGTCGTCTCCGCAATCAACCGCGGGTTCTCGCCGGAGCGTGCGTTCCGGCTCCTCGAGGACGAGGATATGATGCTCGATATCATCGACCTCGCCGACCTCTCGGGGTCGACACGGCAGCTCGAGCGGCTCCGGGGCCGGATCATCGGCAAGGCGGGGACGTCCCGCGCCCAGATCGAGGATATGACCGCGACAGAGATCTCGGTCCACGGGAAGACCGTCGCGATCATCGGCCTTCCCGAGCAGGCCGAGACCGCGAGAAAGGCGGTGGAGATGCTTATCCAGGGCGTGCCCCACGAGCACGTCTACGGGTTCCTCGATCGGAAGAAGAAGGAAGCAAAACAGGCGATGCTGGAGTACTACTCGTGATGGGGAGAGGAAGGACCGACCCTGCCCATGGCCGCAACAATACGTGCACTATACGGCTTGCAGTGGAAATGAAGGGGTGTACATGGAGATAGCCGACCTCCCCGTCCCGCCGGATCTCGCGGCCGGCTACATCGACCGCGGGATCACGGAACTCTACCCACCACAGGTCGCCTGCGTCGAAGCAGGCCTTTTTTCGGGGAAAAATCTCCTGATCGCCATCCCGACCGCGAGCGGCAAGACCCTGGTCGCCGAGATGGCGATGCACCACCAGGTGGGGAGGGGGGGCAAGTGCCTCTACATCGTTCCTCTGCGGGCGCTCGCGAGCGAGAAGTTCGAGGAGTTCTCTGGGAAAAGCCTCCGTGTCGGGATCGCAACCGGCGACTTCGATCGAAGGGACGAGTACCTGGGAAGAAACGACATCATCGTCGCGACAAGCGAGAAGGTGGACTCGCTCCTGCGGAACCGGACGCCGTGGCTCTCGGAGATCAGCCTGCTGGTCGTCGACGAGGCGCACCTGATCGACGACCCCTCACGGGGGGCGACGCTCGAGATGGTGATTGCAAAACTCCGGCACAAGAACCCTGATATGCAGATCATCGCCCTCTCGGCGACCATCGGGAACCCTGCCGATCTCGCCGGGTGGCTGGACGCCGAACTCGTCGAGAGCGACTGGCGGCCGGTCGACCTCCGCGAAGGAGTATTTTTCGAGGACTGCATCCGGTTTGCCGACAGCACGCGGGAGGTCGGGCGAAAGAGCAAGTACGAGGACCTGGACCTCGTCCTCGACACGGTCGCGGAAGGGGGGCAATGCCTGGTCTTCGTCAGTTCGAGGAAGAACGCCGAGGCGTTTGCGAAACGTGCGGCATCCGGGCTGAAACTTGCAAACCCCGTCCTTGCCGGCTACGCCGACAAGATCCGGTCGAACGCCGCGACCGATATGGGAAAGACCCTCGCCGCATGCGTTGCACAGGGAGCGGCGTTCCATCACGCGGGGCTCTCGCGGGAAGAGCGCCAGATCGTTGAAGCGGGGTTCAGGGAGGGGCACATCAAAGCGATCGCCTCGACCCCGACGCTCGCGGCGGGCCTGAATCTGCCCGCCCGGCGGGTGATCGTCCGCGACTACCTCCGGTTCAACGCCGGGGAGGGGATGGTCCCGATCCCGGTCCGGGAGTACCGGCAGATGGCCGGGCGGGCCGGGCGGCCGCGCCTCGACCCCTACGGCGAGGCCGTCCTGATCGCGAAGTCCGAGGAGATGGTCGACGAGCTCTTCGACTGCTACATCGAGGCGCCGGCGGAAGACGTCCGGAGCCGGTGCGCGGACGAGGCGGTCCTCTGCACCCACATCCTCTCGCTCATCGCCACCAACTTCGCCCGCGAGCGCGGGGAGGTGCTCGGGTTCATGGACGGGACGTTCTACGCCCACCAGGGCGAGAGCCCGCGGGCGCTCTCGCGGGCGGTCGACCGGGTGCTCGAGTTCCTCCGGGAAGCGGAGATGATCACCGAGGTGGGGGAGTGGCTCGAGGCCACCGAGTACGGCTCGCTCGTCTCCCGGCTCTACATCGATCCCCGGAGCGCGGAGGTGATCGTGACGGCGATGACGCGCCAGAAGGAATACACAGACATCGGCCTTCTGCACCTCCTCTGCTCGACACCGGATATGCCGACGCTCTATGTCAGGAGAAACGACATGTACGTCCTCGACCGGTTCCTCGCCGACCACCGGGACGACCTCTGGATGGAGATCCCCTGGGACGCGGGCGAGGGGTTCGACCGGAGCCTCAAGACCGCGCTTCTCCTCGCCGACTGGGCGGACGAGGTGGGCGAAGACGTGATCTGCGAGCGCTACAGCGTCGGGCCGGGCGACGTCTACGGGATGGTGGAGAGCGTCGCCTGGCTGGTCCACGCGAGCCGGCAACTCGCCGGGCTCTTTGCCCCGCACCTTGCGGCCCCCATCGAGGAGATGGAGCTCCGGACCAAACACGGTATCAGGAAGGAACTCCTGCCGCTCATCAAACTTCGCGGAATCGGCCGGGTCCGGGCCCGTCGGCTCTTCAACAACGGTATCGGCTCGATCGAGGCGCTCCGGGAAGCGGGCCCGGAGAAGGTCGCAAAGATCCTCGGGCAGGGGATCGCCGCCCGGATCTTCGAGCAGCTCGAGGGAACACGGGACGATATCGGGGATGTCGGCGAGGAGCAGTCGACCCTTTCCCGGTTCGGGTGAGCGGAGCGGCAGAGACGGCAGGGTGAGAAGTATAACGGAATCAACAGTGACGGAATCAACGGCAACAGAACCGGCGTGCGATATCTACCAGGCGGTCTTCACCGTCGAGGACAATGTCGGGTTCCTGCGGAAGGTCCGCGAAGTGGCCGATGCGTGCGGCACCCACATCATCCTCCTCGACGCCGACCGCCTCGCGGGCCGCGAGCACGTGGAGGCGGCACTCCGGCACGCCCGGCGCTCCTGGGCCGGCGGGGAGCCGATAGCAAACTCGTTCGAGATGGAGACCCTTCTCTACGCCGCGGGATCCCGGCAGTGCCAGGTGGGCTCGTCGTTCGGGATTCACCCCGGAAAGAATCGAGCGTTCGTCGCGGTCTGCCCGCCGGCGCCCGGCGTCCGGGACCGGCTCTCCCGCCTCGTGACCTTCGTCGACGAGGACTGGGAGGCGATCGATCCCGCAAAAAGGGCGCGCCTCGCGGACCTCTTCGGCATCACGCCCGAGGAGGTCGCGGTGGTCGGGGAGGGCCGGGTCCGCGACCTGGTTCTCGAGCGGGTGGCGCTCCTCGACGTCTACCGCTGACCGACCCCGGCGTGGGTCAGGATGTGCCGGATCTCGGGGATGATGATCTCTTTGGCGGCGAGGGTGACTGCCTTCGTCGAACCCGGGATACAGAAGACTGCCCGGCCGTCGACGACGCCTGCGATCGCCCGCGAGAGGATCGCGGCGGTCCCGACCTCTTCGTAACTCTTCAACCGGAAGAGCTCTCCGAACCCGTCGATGGTCTTCTCAAGCAGCGGCGCAACGGCTTCGATGGTCACGTCGTCGGAGGTGAGCCCGGTGCCCCCGGTGACGATGACGCAGTTTGCACGTGAGAGCGCCGTCGAGACCTCGGAACGGATCCGCGCGAGGTCATCCGGGATGACGGCGTAGTGGGTCACCTCGATCTCCGCGGCGGAGAGGAGGTCGATGAGCGCCTTTCCGCTGGTATCGGTCTCGGGTGTCCGGGTCGAAGAGACGGTGATAACGGCACCGTGAACGGTGAGGGGTTTACGATGGCTGCTGTCCATAGGATCTTCCAGTACCCCTGTACCGCGTATTTTACTTCTTTCTATCCCCCCGTAGAGCGGGATGCCATCCCCGACCCCTTTGTTTCGACTGGAACTATGACGGTTCACCCCGGGCCGGAGGGAGCGACGGTGCATGAGGGGGGGAGGGGATCCGCGGATCCGTAATGGACGAACCCGGTTCATCGGAGATAGTTAACAGGATCCGGGTCGGGAAAGGTCGGGTCGGGAGAAGTCAGGCCGGGAGAAGCAGGGCCGGGAGGAGAATTTTTCGATCCGATCCACCGGACCCGTTCAAAGGGGGAGATGCAACCTGTCTGGAGCAACGACTCGATTCACTTTGATGGGAGCCTGATCTTGGAGGAAGATCGATCCGATCCGTCCGGGAGAATAACCGGGGTCCTGGCTGACGGTTGATCGGTCCGGCGACAGGATGATCGGGGGTGGATGCTGCCCCCATTCTCTTCTCACTTTGAACTCTTCCTGGTCCGTACCCTCATCCCTCCATCTTCGAACTCTTTTCTTCTGTTCGTACATCTACCTCCTCATTCCCGAACTGTTTCTTCCGATTCCGTACCTCATCTCCCAATTTTCGAACTTTCTCCCTCCGTTCCGTACTCGTCTCCCCATTTCTGGGCTTTCCTCTCCTGTTCCGTACCTCATCCCCTCTATTTCTGGACGTTACTCTCCTGTTCCGTACCCCTCATCTCCCTATTTCTTGACTTTCCCCTCCTGTTTCGTACCCTCATCTCCCCATTTCTGGACGTTACTCTCCCACTCCGTACGCCTTTTCCTCCGCCCTGGACCCTTCTTTTTTCACCTGAACCTCCTCTTTCCTTGCTCTATACTCCTGTTTGTCTGTTATGCAGCCGTTTCCTTCTGTCCTGTACATTTTCCATAAAACTATATAGCTTGAGTTGCAGAGGTACACATGGCCATCATCATCACTTTTGATTGTATGATACGGGTCGTATCATCATCACCTTCCAGTCGAAACAAAGGGGTGGGGGCGATCCCGGTATGTCCCCTGGTGCCGTCGCCATCCTGAACGGTTCATCGACATTCCACCGGTATTCAGCGGTCTTCTGTTCCACTGGAAACGAAGGGGTTATCTGTCCTGAAAACGATCATCTTAAGGGTCCTCGACACGAAAACTTCCTGTCTGGGTAGCCCCCTCCGGTGACATCATGTCGGACGATAAGACCAATCCAATGGGACTATTCAAAAAATACCTGACCAATAGACGTATATTTAAAAACAGGGAAGTGCTCCGACACAGCTATCGTCCCCAGATCCTTCCTCACCGGAAACCGCAGATCGACGAACTCGCCTCTATCCTTGCCCCGGCCCTCACGAACGAGACTCCTTCAAACATCCTCATCTACGGCAAGACCGGGACCGGGAAGACAGCGTCGGCCCGGTACGTGGGAACAGAGCTTGAGAACGCCAGCGCGCTCGCCGGGACGAAGTGCAGGATCGTCCACCTCAACTGTGAAGTGATCGATACCCAGTACCGGGTCCTCGCCCAGATTGCAAACGGCCTCGACGACGCCGACGAGCACCCGAGCGACAGCACCAGGAGCCATATCCCCATGACCGGGTGGCCGACCGACCAGGTTTACGCGGAGCTGAAGAACCAGCTCGAGAGCAGCGGCGGGGTCATGGTCATCGTCCTTGACGAGATCGACAAACTCGTCAAGAAGAGCGGCGACGACACCCTCTACAACCTCACCCGGATCAACTCCGACCTGAAGTTCGCGAAGGTCAGCATCATCGGGATCTCAAACGATCTCCGTTTCACCGACTTCCTGGACCCCCGTGTTCTCTCCTCGCTATCCGAAGAGGAGATCGTCTTCCCTCCCTACAACGCCCCGCAGCTCTGCGATATCCTCCAGCAGAGAGCCGAACTCGCATTCGTCGAGGGAGCGCTCGGCGAGACGGTCATCCCGCTCTGCGCGGCGCTCGCGGCGCAGGAGCACGGCGACGCCCGGCGGGCGCTCGACCTCCTCCGGGTCTCGGGCGAACTCGCGGACCGCGAGAACGCCGCGACTGTAGACGAGCGGCATGTCCGGATGGCGCAGGAGAAGATCGAGACCGACAGCATGGTGGAGTGCATCTCCACCCTCCCGACCCAGAGCAAGGCGGTCCTCTACTCGATGCTGATCCTCGAGCAGATGGGGAAGCGGATCTTCACGAGCGGCGAGGTCACGGTGGTCTACCGCGAGATCGCCCGGATCATCGACCTCGATGTCCTGACGCACCGCCGGATCACGGACCTCATCTCCGAACTCAACATGCTCGGCGTCATCAACACCCGGGTCGTCTCGCGGGGCCGCTACGGCCGGACGAAGGAGATGTGGTTCGACGCAACAACGAGCAAGATCGAAGAGGTCGTCACGCGCGATCCGAGGCTCGACGACCAGAGGCTTAAAGAACTCGACACCAACCGATTGAGAGCAATGTTCAGGTGAAGTTATGGACGAGAAGGATCGTATCCTCCTCCAGCTCCTGGAGGAGAACTGCCGCACCCCGACAAAAGAACTCGCGGTGCTGGCCGAGGTGAGCGAAGAGGATGTAAAGGACCGGATCGGCCGGCTGGAAGCGGCAGGCGCCATCCGCCGCTACGGCGCGGTCGTCGATTGGGAGCGGGCCGGCGACGGCAACGTCACCGCGGTGATCGAGCTGAAGGTCTCGCCCGAGCGGGACTTCGGCTACGACCGGATCGCTGAGCGGTTAACCCGGTTCCCGCAGGTCCGGTCGCTCCGGCTCATGACCGGGATCTACGACCTTCAGCTCCTGGTCACCGGGCCGAGCATGCACGAGATCGCCCGGTTTGTATCCGAGCAGATCGCCCCGATGGACCGGATCCGGGAGACGGCGACGCATATCATCATGAAGACCTACAAGGAGAACGGGACCACCTTCGCCGGGCGCGAAGAGGTTGAGCGTCTCCCCTACTCGTTCTGAGGCGAAGCACGATGAGGGATTTCGTCTCGAAACGGGCTCGTGCCATACCCCCTTCGGGCATTAGAAGGTTCTTCGATATCGCCCAGACGATGGAGGACGTCATATCTCTTGGTGTCGGCGAGCCGGACTTCGTGACCCCCTGGTGCGTCTGCGAGGCGTCGATCTACTCCATCGAGCAGGGGTCGACCGCTTACACCTCGAACAAGGGGACGCCCCAGCTCCGGGGTGCCATCAGCCGCTACCTCGACACCCGGTTCAACACCCGATACGATCCCGAGGAGGAGATCGTCGTGACCTGCGGCGTCTCGGAGGCGGCCGACATCGCCATCCGGGCCGTCGTCGACTCCGGCGACGAGGTGCTGGTGGCGGAACCCTGCTACGTCTCCTACACCCCCTGCGTCTCCCTCGCCGGCGGTATCCCGGTCTCCGTCCCCTGCCGGGCAGAGGACGAGTTCCGGCTGACGGCCGACGCGCTCGCGGAACGCATCACGGCGCGGACGAAGGTGCTCATCGCAAACTTCCCGAACAACCCCACCGGCGGGGTGATGCAGGAGGCGGACTGGCGGGGGATCGCCGATCTCCTGGTCGACCATGATCTTCTCCTCATCAGCGACGAGGTCTACGCCGAGCTCACCTACGACGGCAGCCACTTCTCGCCGGCGACGATCCCGGAGCTCCGCGACCGAACGATCACCTTGAACGGGTTCTCGAAGGCCTTCGCCATGACCGGGTGGCGGATCGGCTACCTCTGCGCCCCGCCCGAGATCACGGCGGCGGCCTTGAAGATCCACCAGTACGTCGCGCTCTGCGCCCCTGTCATGGGGCAGATCGCGGCCTACGAGGCGCTCCGGATCGGAGAGGCCGAGAAGGATGCCATGGTCCGGGAGTACCGCCTCCGGCGGAATCTCTTCGTCGACGGATTGAACAAGCTCGGTCTTTCCTGCCATGTTCCGAAGGGTGCGTTCTATGCCTTCCCCTCGGTGGAGAGCACCGGCATGACCGATATCGAATTTGCGGAGGCACTTCTCTGCGATCAGCACGTAGCGGTCGTTCCGGGAAGCGTCCTCGGGCCCTCAGGTGCCGGACATGTGCGGTGCGCCTACGCGGTCTCGCGGGACGATCTCAAGGAGGCCCTCTCCCGGATGGGGGCCTTCCTGGAATCGATAAAATAAAAATACCTTCATAAATATCCAGAAGAAAATCGAAACTCTTTTATGGCAAACTCCTACCCGGACAACAGATAGTTTGATGTCCGACGGGGGAATGACGGGCAGACAACCCCTTTATTTCCACTGGAGATGTGGATTTATTCCGGGATTGTGGCCGGTCGAGATCCATCGTACCCGTATCAGGAATATGCATCCGTTCATCCAAACCCCGGGCAGATCTTCGGGTTCGCATCCGCACTTCCGGTAAGCGATCTGTAATTAGATCATTCTGCCGCTCCGGGGAAAAACTCGATGCTGCGGTCTGGAATATTCATGAAAATAAGTTTCCACTGGAAATGAAGGGGTCCTGATCCCGGCGGCAGCAGTACGGGGGATGATCGACGGGTGCCGGGATTGATATGCGATGGCCGCTGCTGCCGGATATGCGGGATACACGCGAATATCACGGCGCGATACGGAAGTACATGCCCCGAACCCCGCGCCTGCCGCGAGACCCGCCCGCTCAGAGGTGATCATTGCCCGCGCTCCGGGGGACGCCGGTCCGGCACCTCCTCCCGTGGCGCGGAACGGACCGGAGCGGGAGGTGCGGGGTTGCTGAGACCCGTTTGCCTTTAAGCCGGGTGGCCGCACTCCCGGTACCACATTGTAACGTTTATCAGCATGTATCGCTCCATCCTACTTGATAGAACAATGAGTTGTACTATTATCGTCGGCGGGTTCTTTGGTGACGAGGGAAAAGGAAAGATCGTAGCCCACATCGCTCATCAGGACAGACCATCCATCATCTCCCGGGGCGGCGTCGGCCCGAACGCAGGGCATACCGTCTGTATCGGGGACAAGGAGTACGGTGTCAGGATGGTCCCTTCGGGGTTCGTCTATCCTGAAGCAACCCTCATGATCGGGAGCGGCGTGCTCGTCGATCCCCGGGTATTCAAGCAGGAAGTCGACCTGCTCGGGGTCGGGGGCAGAATATTTGTCGACGGGCGGTGCGGCATCATCGAAGAGGAGCATATCGCCCGGGACAGGGCGAGCGGCCATCTCAGGGATAAAATCGGGAGCACCGGCACCGGGTGCGGCCCGGCCAACGCCGACCGCGTCCTCCGGACGTCCCGGCAGGCCAAAGACGTTCCTGAGCTTGCAGATTTCATCACCGACGTGGCCCAGGACGTCAACAGCGCCCTGGACCGGGGCGAAGTGGTCCTCCTCGAGGGGACCCAGGGCTTCGGTATCTCGCTCTACTTCGGGACCTACCCGTTCGTGACCAGCAAAGACACCTCCGCTTCGCAGATCGCCGCCGACAACGGCGTCGGTCCGACCCGGATCGACGACGTCATCGTCGTCTTCAAGGCCTACCCGACCCGGGTCGGCGAGGGCCCCTTCACCACCGAGATGACGATGGAGCGGTCGCACGAGCTCGGGATCGAGGAGTTCGGGACCGTCACCCATCGCCAGCGCCGCATCGGCACCTGGGACGGGAAGATGGCCCGCTACTCGGCGATGATCAACGGGTGCACCCAGGCGGCGATCACCGGCATCGACCGGATCGATCCGGCCTGTTTCGGTGTCACGGACTACGACCGGCTGAGCCAGAAGGCGAAGGACTTCATCGCGCAGGCCGAACAAGACATCGGCAAGCCTGTCACCCTGATCTCGACGGGCCCCGAGATGTCCCAGATCATCGATCTGAGGGGCGAACTATGAGAAAAAGCCTGATGGAGATACTCTGTTGCCCGGTCTGCAAGGGTGAACTTTCGCTGACCGTGAACGAAGAGAGCGGTGAGGAGGTGCTGGAAGGCACCCTCCGGTGCGCGGCGTGCAGCGTCGACTACCCCATCAACGAGGGCATCCCGAACCTCCTCCCGCAGACCGCCTGTGAGGACTGAGCTGGCCGATGACGGAGATTTATCTCAACCGCCGGGGGATCAACTCCATCGAGGTTCCGGACGAGGTAGAGGCGACGCCGGGGAGCGACCTCGTCCTCCGCATCGTCAATCACGGGTCGCCGCTTCACATCACCCTTGCCTCCTCGAACTCCTCGACCTTTACCGGCTTTTTCCACGAGAATCTCTACGTGGGCGGGGACGAGGAGTTCCGCATTCCCATCCGCGAGAACGTCTATCCCGGGGTCTTCAATATCGAGGTGATCGCCGGATACGGCGCCAGGAAAGCGGAGTTCCGGGTCGTCGTCAGGGACCGCGCGGTACCGGAACCCGAGCCGGTTGAAATCCCGGCCGCCCCGGCGGTCCCGTTCCGGTGGCCATCCTCCGTCCCGATCCTCGCACCCGTCGCCGCCGCCCTGGTGCTCTACGGGCTGTGGTTCGTACTAAGGGTTGATCTCTTAAACGCCGCTGCGTTCGCGGCGCTGCTCATCGGGGTCATCCTCGCATGGCTGCGGCAGCGGTCGTAGTCGCCGCGTCGCTGCTGGTGGACCGGCTGATCGGCGACCCGCACTCACGGTATCACCCGGTGGCGCTGCTTGGCCGGTTCATCGGGTGGTGGGGGGTTCCGGCCCGCTACCCGCCCGGCATCCAGCGGACGGCCGGGGTCGCGGGGACCGTTCTGACCGTGGCCCTCTTTGCGGTCCCCTTCGCCGTCATCCAGTTCGCGGCTCCCTGGTACCTCTACCTCCTCCTTGCGCCCTTCCTCCTCAAGGCCTGCCTCGCCTGGCGGGCGCTCGAGGAGCATACCGCCGCCGTGGTCCGGGCGCTCGAGGACAGCGGGATCGGCGCCGCCCGCTCACGGGCCGGGATGATGGTGAGCCGGGATACGGCATGCCTCGATCCCGAGCACGTCCTCTCGGCCGCGTACGAATCGATGACCGAGAACCTCGTCGACAGCATCGTCTCCCCGCTCTTCTACTTCGGGCTCTTCGGTCTTGCCGGGGCCGCTGCATTCCGGGCCATCAACACTCTGGACGCGATGCTCGGCTACCGGGACGAACGGCTCCGGCTCGGGTGGTTCCCGGCCCGCGCCGACGATGTCGCGAATTTCGTTCCGGCCCGGATCACCGGGCTTATCCTGCTCGCCTACTTTGCGGCGAAGGGCCGGTTCGCCCCGGCCTGGGCCGCGCTGTGCCGGGATAGAAAGAAGCGCCCGGGGTTTAACGGCGGGATCCCGATGGCCGTCATCGCCGGCGGGGTCGGTATCCGGCTCGAGAAGCCCGGTTTCTACACGATCGGCGATCCGGAGCGGACGCTTGCGGAAGGGGGTGGCGAGATCGTCCGCGCGGTCCGGGCGGCGACGATCATCTTCGCCCTCGCCGAGATCGCCGCACTATTTTTATTGGGGTTCATGAGCTATACATAAGAATAATGAAACTCGAGGAACTGAGATTTGGCACCGAGCTGATCAAGCGCGGCTTTGCGTCCATGCAGAAGGGCGGCGTCATTATGGACGTCGTCAACGCAGAGCAGGCCGAGCTCGCCGAGGAGGCCGGTGCCGTCGCCGTCATGGCGCTTGAGAGAGTCCCTGCCGATATCAGAGCGGCCGGGGGCGTGGCCCGCATGGCCGACCCGCAGAAGATCGTCGAGATCATCGATGCGGTCTCCATCCCGGTGATGGGGAAGGCCCGGATCGGCCACTTCGTCGAGGCGCAGATCCTGGAAGCCCTCGGCGTGGACATGGTCGACGAGAGCGAGGTGCTGACCCCGGCGGACGAGCAGTTCCATATCGATAAGACCCGGTTCTCTGTGCCGTTCGTCTGCGGCGCCCGGAACCTCGGGGAGGCGCTGCGCCGCATCAACGAGGGTGCGGCGATGATCCGGACGAAGGGCGAGGCCGGGACCGGCAACGTCGTGGAGGCGGTCCGCCACATGCGGGCGATCATGGGCGGAATCCGGGCGCTGAAAGGGATGGACAGCCAGGAGCTCGTCGACCGGGCCCGCGAGATCGAGGCGCCGGTCGACCTCGTCATCGAGTGCGCAAACCTCGGCCGTCTTCCCGTGGTGAACTTCTCCGCCGGCGGCATCGCGACGCCTGCCGATGCGGCGCTGATGATGCAGCTCGGGGCCGACGGGGTCTTCGTCGGGTCGGGGATCTTCAAGTCCGCGAACCCCGGGGAGACCGCCCGGGCGATCGTGGAGGCGGTCAACCACTACGACGACCCGAAAGTCATCGCCGAAGTGAGCAAGGGTCTCGGCGCGGCGATGAAGGGCCTCGACGTCCACATGCTCCGCGAAGAAGAGGTGTTGCAGACCCGTGGGCGTTAAGGTCGGCGTTCTCGCGCTCCAGGGCGACGTCGCCGAGCACATCGCCGCGTTCCGCGAGGCTCTCGAGGACCGGCCGGGTTCATCGGTCGCGCCGGTCCGGATGCCGGCAGACCTCGCGGGACTCGATGCGCTCGCGATCCCGGGCGGGGAGTCCACCACCATCTCCCGGCTGATGGGAAAGAATGGGCTTTACGAACCGCTCGCGGAGTTCGAGGGCGGGATCTTCGCAACCTGCGCGGGAATGGTCCTCGTTGCGGACCGGGTGGACGACCCCCGGGTGCGACCTCTCTCCCTCATCCCGATGCACGTGGCACGGAACGCCTTCGGGCGGCAGGTCGACTCCCGCGAGGCGATGCTCGAGGTCGCGGGTCTCGCGGAGCCCTTCCGGGCGGTCTTCATCCGGGCCCCGGTGGCGACCGGGGTCGGCCCCGGCGTCGAGGTGCTCGCCCGCATCCCGGAGGGGATCGTCGCCGTCCGGCACGGGCCGCACATGGCGTTCGCCTTCCACCCGGAGCTTGGAGGGGATCTTCGCCTGCACCGGATGTTCCTTGAGGGGCTCGGGGTATAAGGGATCCCGGGGCTCACGCTTTTTTGCGACTGCCGGCGTCGCCTGCCACCTGCCGCGCCCATGCCTCACCTTCGGCCGTCAGGCGGTAGATGATCCAGTTCCCCTGCGCCTCGCCGGCGATCAGGCTCGCTTTCTTCAGGACACCAAGGTGGTAGGAGAGTTTCGAGTCTGCAATGTCAAGCACCGCCTTGATGACGCAGACGCAGAGCGGCTGCACGGAGAGCATCACGAGGATCTTGAGACGAAGCGGGTCGGCGAGCGCACGGTGGATGCTGCTCTTCCGCTCAAGCGCCGCATCGCCCGGCAACTGCTCTATGAGCCCTGCAATCCCGCCACACTGGCAGAGCGACTCTTCGACTCCGGGAGGAAGGGGCAGGGATGCATCCTGATACTCTTCGCCTTCTTCCATCCGACCATCACGCTCTTTGTTTCGAAATAATGCGAAATGAAAGTACCCATAACCTTTCGCTGCTACTGCGCGAGGTACGAGCTAACCGTTCGACAGCAGAGGAGAAAAAAGCATGGACACTATAAGCGTCGGTTTCATCGTCCGATCTCATGGTTCCGGACCTGCTTCTGGTTTCCACCGATACGGGCCCCTCGACCCTGCCCGGTCGTAAAGGCTCACGACCGTTGTGACGGATCTCGTCTCCGTCAGGCCGAATCGTCGTGGGTGAGGAGACTATCCGCTCGATCTACCGGACGAGCCTGACGGGGTTCTATCGCAAGCTCGCCGATTGACCCCCACTTCAACTCTTTTTGAAACCAGAACATTTATCGGTAGTGATGTCCACCTTATTTCAAATAATGTTGAAACAGTGTGGAGCGTAGCATCGTGACAGACGACACCAGCAAAAACCGGAAGGAAAGCGTCGCCGGACGGATCAAGAGACTCCTTGCGCCGGAGAGCGACTGCGGCTGCTGCTGCGGCGGCGTGAAGGTTGTGCCGAAGAAGACCGACGAGAAGCAGGAGTGACCGGAAGCGGAGCATGGCAGGCCGATGGGTGAAGAGTTCCGTACCCGGGCGGAGAAGTTGCTGCCCGCCGGCGGGGGCGTATGGCCCTCAGGAGAGGAACAGGGCAGGTGAGTGAGCATGGACACCGTTGCGAACCTGATCACTGCCGGAGAGTTCTTCGTCGTCATCGCTGGGGAACTGATCCTGCTCTTTGTGGGGATCACGTTCCTCGTCGGGCTCCTCCATGCCTACGTGCCGGAGGAGCGGATCCGGAGCGTGCTCACCGGAAAGCGGCCCGGCGTCGGAAACGTAATCGGGGCAGGTTTCGGCGCTCTCACTCCGTTCTGCTCCTGCTCGACGATCCCGATCCTCCTCGGTCTCCTCGATGCCGGGGTTCCGTTCGGTGTCTGCATGTCGTTCCTGCTTGCATCCCCGCTCTTAAACCCGGTGATCCTCTCACTCCTCGTGGCGCTGGTAGGAGTCGTCCCGACCGCCGTCTATGCCGCGATCACCTTTGCGGCGGCGGTCGTGGTCGGGGCGCTCCTCGGGAAGTTGGGCTATGGCCGGTACGTCAAGGACGTCATGGTCGAAGGCCGGCCGGAATCCTGCGACTGCAACGCCGGCCACGGCACCCGTATCCGCGGTGCGTTCTCCTTCGCCGTCTCCCTGTTCCGGCAGGTGCTTCCCTACCTGCTGCTCGGCGCCGGGATCGGGGCGTTCATCTACGGGTTCGTCCCCGAAAACCTGATCGTCGCGGTCGCGGGGCCGGATAACCCCCTCGCCATCCCGCTCGCGGCGGTCATCGGCGTCCCGATGTACATCCGGGCCGAGACGATCATCCCGATCAGCGCCGTTCTCCTCTCGAAGGGGATGGGCATCGGCGCCGTGATGGCACTGATCATCGGCGGTGCGGGAGCGAGCATCCCGGAAGTGACGCTGCTTGCCGCGATCTTCGAGCGGCGCCTTCTCGCCGCGTTCGTGGTGATCATCCTCGGGGTCGCCATCCTTGCCGGCGTGGCGTTCCAGGTCCTTGCGATGTTCTGATGGCCTGTTATGAGGTGATTGTAACATGGATTCCAGACGGGAGAAGATACCCTGCTGTGCCGCAGATGCCCTGCGGCAGATCCGACGGATCGACGTCGGCGGGACTGTAATTGGGTTTACGATGCTGGAAGCGATCTTTACGGAGGTCGCCGCGATGGGGATCGGTGATGATGCCGCCCTCGGCGAGGAGCTGGCCCGAAGGGCGCGCGAGCATAACTACATTCCTCCGGGTGGGGAAGCGCTGTATGCCGCCGCGCTTGCACGTGAGTTTCACGCCGCCAGGCGCTCCGGCGGCTGCGGCTGCTCGAGGTGACCGGCGGTGGGCACCGTAGATCAGGTTCACCCGGCTGCCTCAGGCTCCCGGCTCTCCTTCCTCGACCGCTACCTGACCCTCTGGATCGTCCTTGCGATGGCGGCCGGCGTCGCCATCGGCTACTTCCTCCCCGGCGTGCCGGAGGCGATTACGGGGTTCTCGATCGGCACCACATCCATCCCGATCGCGCTCGGGCTGATCCTGATGATGTACCCGCCGCTCGCGAAGGTCCGCTACGAGGAGCTCGGCCGGGTCTTCCGGGACACCCGGGTACTCGGCCTCTCCCTCGTCCAGAACTGGGTCGTCGGCCCGGTACTGATGTTCCTTCTCGCGGCGACCTTCCTCGCCGACCGGCCGGAGTTCATGTACGGCCTTATCCTGGTCGGCCTCGCCCGGTGCATCGCCATGGTCATCGTCTGGAACGATCTCGCAAAGGGCGACTGCGAGTACTGCGCCGCGATCGTCGGCGTCAATTCGATCTTCCAGGTGCTCTTCTACGCTCTCTACGCCTATGTCTTCATCACCGTCCTCCCGCCGCTCCTCGGCATCGGCGCCGGGACGGAGGTGCCGATCACCATCGCGGGCGTCGCCGTCACGGTCTTTATCTATCTGGGCATCCCGTTCATCGCCGGATTCCTGACCCGCCTTGCGCTCCTCCGGGTGAAGTCGAAGGAGTGGTATCATACCCGATTCATCCCGAAAATCTCGCCGATCACGCTCGTCGCTCTGCTCTTCACGATCGTGGTGATGTTCTCGACACAGGGCGGCAACATCGTGGCGCTGCCGCTCGACGTCGTCCGGATCGCTATCCCGCTCACATTGTACTTCCTGATCATGTTCTTCGCAAGCTTCTGGATGAGCTGGAAGATCGGCGTCGACTACGGGAAGTCAACGTCGCTTGCATTCACCGCCGCGAGCAACAACTTCGAGCTCGCCATCGCCGTTGCCATCGGGGTCTTCGGGATCGGCTCGGGCGTGGCGTTTGCCACCGTCGTCGGGCCGCTGCTCGAGGTGCCGGTGCTGATCTCACTCGTGAACGTCGCCCTCCGGCTCCGGGACCGCTGGTACGGAGGTGCGGTCGAAACGTATTGTCCTGCGCCACGTGAGGGATTACCATGAAAAACGAACTTGTCATCGAATGGAAACACGTCGGAAGAGACATCGAGAACACCTGCGAGCGCTGCGGCGCGACCGGACGGACGGTGATTGATGTCGTCGAGCAGATTCGCCCCATCCTCGAGGAAGAGGGGATCGCGGTCCGGGTTGTCGAGACGGCCCTCGAAAACGAGGCGATCGGAGAGTCAAACAGCATCCTCTTCAACGGCGTGCCGCTTGAGAACCTCATCGAAGGCATGGAGGTTACAGCCACGCCCTGCGCCTCCTGTACCTGCATCACCGGGCAGGACGACGTCGAGTGCCGTGCGGTCGAGTACGACGGCAAGCGCTATGAGTCGATCCCGCCGGAACTGATCGCCCGGGCGGCGTTGAAGGCGCTCGGCCTGGAGTGATACCGTGAAGAAGAGGGTCCTCTTCGTCTGCACCCATAATTCCGCACGCTCCCAGATGGCGGAAGGGTATATGAACGCCCGCTACGGCGACCGCTATGAGGCCTTCTCGGCCGGCACCGACGAGGAGGTCATGGCGGGCGTCCGGCGGATCCGGGACGGGATTACCGTCCGGGTTGATACGGCGTTCGGGGCGGTCTGAATGGCATTCACCCTCATCACCTGTTCCGGGGTCTCGAACACCGGGAGACTGACGGCCCAGACCGGGGCGATGCTCCTCCGCAGTTCCTGCGGGATGGTCGAGGCCTGCATCGCGGCCACCCGGCAGACGGCGGCGCTGGAGGTCGCGGTCCGGCACGCGGATCGGATCCTGGTGCTTGACGGGTGCGGCGACTGTTGCGGGAAGAAGAAACTCGAGGCGCTCGGGGTCGAGCCGGATCTGCATCTGGTCGCGACTGACTGCGGCATCGCAAAGAACGGGATGGCCGAACCCCGGTTCGACGAGATAGAACGCCTTTCGGCTGCCGTTATGGAGGCGATCAGGAGCTGAAGGCAGCGGAGATCTTCGAATCCTGGATGCGGCGCATTGTCGGGATCGAGATACACTCTCTCGCCGCAATGCTGCTCGCGTCTCCCACTTCCTGCCTGCTCCCGGGGATTCGAGAGTAATGAGACTAACACCTTCATACGCCGGCACCGCAAACAGTTAGTCAGCGTAAAACACTCCGGCGCATCTGCTGGAGCGAGAGTGGCGACATGACAGACGAGACTAGAAAGAATGAAGAAGGATGTATCAGATCACGGGTGAAAAAACTCTTCTCCCCCGGCTGCGGCTGTGGGAGCGGCGGCGGTTGCTGCGGGACAAGGATCGTCCCGAAGGAGAAGAAAGAAGAACCCGAGCCGGAAGATGAGTAGGTTGCCAGTGCGGTCTGTCGAGCCGATCTGTGTCGGGCGGCACGATCCTGATCCCGGTGGCAGCGCAGAGGGGCGGCAGAAGATCTCCCGCCGGTTACAGAGGGGATGGTATACATGAAGAAGGAACTCGTCATCGAATGGAAGCACGCCGATAGAGCGATGGAAAAGACCCGTGAAGAGTTCGAGGAGACCGGGATGACCCTTGTGGCGGTCCTCGCGGAGATCAGGATGCTCCTTGAGATGGAGGGCGTCAGCGTCCGGATGGTCGAGACCGTCCTCCCCGATGATGCCCCCGCGGGGTCAGAGAGCCTCCTCTTCAACGGTGTCCCGGTCGAGAGGCTCCTCGAAGGGGTCGAGGTGACCGCGACGGCCTGTGCCTGCGCGGGATGCGACACCTGCGAGGCCTGCGGGGAGGAGGAGGCGGAGTGCCGGATACTCCGCTACAACGGCGAGGAGTACGAGGCGATCCCGCCGGAACTGATCGGGCGGGCCGCCGCAAAAGCGCTTGAGATGGAGTGAGGCGGGGCGGTTCCCCTCACTCCTCCGGGCCGTAGCATCGCCGGAGGATCACCGGGGTGCTCCGTGGCGCCCCGGTGGCCGCATCCGCAAACAGCGCTGGAGCGGCGATGCGATCCCCCGGAAGCGGAGGCGACGGAACGGGGGAGAACGTCTGTGCCTCGCGCCACTCCCAGACGGCCTCCATCACGGCGTCCGCCGTCTCCATGACGCTCGCGGCCCCGACGTCCACAACGACCGGGTTCGTGATGTTCCAGCGCTCGATGACCGTATCGAGGAGCCGGCGCCGGACCGTCCAGATCATCGGGGGGTGCGGGTGCGCGAGCAGTCGATCCAGTTGCTCCGCCCAGACCGCGCCCTGGAGCTCGAACCTCCCCACCTCGTCGATGACCACCAGATCGGTCTCCCGGGGGTCCGGCGGCGCGAGCGCCCTGCGGCCGAACGCAAGCCCTTCGGGGCGGAAGTAGAACCGGCCGTGGGCCTCGCACCGCGGGTCGGGGTCGATCGAAGCGAGTTCCTCGTGCCCGCCGGTGGCGAGGTCGACCAGGGTGAACCCGGACCTCCGCCCGTCCCGCATATGCCCGGGAGCGAGCACCCCCCGGACCCGCACGTTCAGCCCGACGATGAGCCCGAGGACCAGGTGCAGGAACGTCGTCTTGCACTGGCCCTGCCCGCCGGTGATGATGAAGACCGGTGCCCGGCGGTTCATCCCGAAATCCCTCCGCTGTTATAGGCCGGATGGGGCGTGCTCGCTCCGGAGTACATGCATATACTTCCGGGCTAATCATATAAATCATTTTTACTTATCGGGTTTGTTTATGTTATGTAGTTGACCGGGTGAACCGGGGCCGAGGCTGCCGGGTCTCCCGGCATCCTGCCCTCAATCAGTATAAGTAGAAATGCGGGACAATACCATAACGGAGTTAATGATTATGGCTGAGAAGAACGTCGTGCTCCACACGACCATGGGAGACATCACGATCCGCCTCTACGACGACATGCCGGTGACCGCGGGGAACTTTGTAAAACTCGCAAAATCCGGGTTCTACGACGGCACGATCTTTCATAGGGTCATCGCGAACTTCATGATCCAGGGCGGCGATCCCACCGGCACCGGGACGGGCGGGCCGGGCTACACCATCACCGACGAGTTCGTGAAGGGCCACTCGAACGTCCGGGGGACGATCGCGATGGCGAACACCGGACGCCCGAACTCCGGCGGGAGCCAGTTCTTCATCAACCTGGTGGACAACACCTACCTCGACTGGGACAACCCGCGGACGCCGAGCGCCCACCCGGTATTCGGCGAAGTGGTCAGCGGGATGGATGTCGTCGACAAGATCGGGAAGGTGAAGACGGACTCCGCCGACAGGCCCAAGGTCCCCGTCCGGATCGAGAAGGCGGAAGTCCTGGAGTAACCCTTTTTTATGCGCCAGAGTGACGCCGGTCGCCGGGACCCGGGCGTGATCGAGGAGCGGATCGGCTACACCTTCAGGAACCGAGCGCTGTTTGAGCGGGCGCTCACCCGCCTCGCCTACACCCTGGAGGCGGGCCTCCCCGCCGATGCCCACATGGACGCCCTCGCCACCCTCGGCGATGCGGTCATCAACGTGGCCGTCGTGGAGGCGGTGGTCGCGGAGGGAGCGCACGACAAGGGCGCGATCACCAACCGCAAGATGAACCTGGTGAACATGACCCGGCTCCGCGCCCTCGCAGAAGACCTCGACCTCGCGGACCACGTCCGCTGGGGAAAGGGCGAAGCCGCCCAGAAGGTCTGGACCTCCGGCCGGGTCCTCGCCGAGTGCCTGGAGGCGCTCATCGGCGCCGTCTACCTGGACGGCGGGATGGATGCGGCCGCCGGGGTGCTCCGGCGGCTCGGGCTCACGGAGAAGGCGTAGCGCCTTCCCCCTCCTCTCCCGGTGCCGGAACCCCGGCCGGCGGCCGCATCAGGAGCCAGGCGGCGGCGAACCCCGCCGCCGCGAGGGCCGCGACCCAGGGGAAGACCCCGAGGTAGGTCCCGGTCGCCGTCCGGATGAACCCCGCAAGTTGCGGCCCGGCGATGGCGCCGGCGCCGTAGGCGAGGAAGACGACCCCGTAGCAGCGCGGGTAGTCGCACGTCCCGAAGTAGGACGCCGTCGCCGCCGGCGCGATGGCGAGCCAGCCCCCGAGGCAGCCCCAGAGGACGGCGAACGCAACGATGTAGGCCGGCACACCGGGCGAAAGCCACATCAGCACCGATGCCGCCGCGATCAGCGCAAACGTCAGCATCGCCGTCTTCTGCGGGGTTATCCGGTCGGCAAGCCCGCCGAACGCCGGCCTTCCTGCACCGTTGAAGACGGCGAAGAACCCGACGAGGAGCGTCGCGAGCCCCGCGTCGACCCCGGCGAGCTCGGTCCCGACCGGTTTTGCGATCGATATCGCCATCAGCCCCGCGAGGCAGCCGACAAAGTAGCAGGCGAGGAGCCCGTAGAACGTCCCCGTCCGGAGCATTGCGCTGCGGTCGCACTCGCAGACCGGCACCGTTCCGACCCCGGGCGCGGGCGCCGTCCATCCCGCTGGCCGCCAGCCATCCGGCGGGAACCGGAGCGGCAGGGCCGAGAGGACCAGGACGGCGATCAGCGCGGCGCCGAAGATCCGGAAGGTCGGCATCACACCGTAGGCGGCGATCAGCGCCCCCGCGGCGTTTGCGGTGACGAACGCCGAGAACCCGAACCCGAGGAGGGCGAGCCCGACTGCAAGCCCCCGCCGGTCCGGGAACCACCGGGCGGCCACGGCGACCGGCGCCCCGTAGGCGATCCCGACCCCGAGGCCGCCGATGACGCCGTAGACGACGTAGAGGGCCTCGACCGACGTCGCCGTCGAGGCGAGGAGCCACCCGAGGCCGGTGAGGATCCCGCCGACGATCGTCACCCTCCGCGGGCCGTAGCGCTCGATATACTTCCCGGCGAGCGGCATCGCTATCGCGAAGAAGGCGAGGAAGACCGAGAACGGGAGGAGGACCTCTCCCGCCGTCACCTCCCGACCGAGCGCCGCGGTGAAGTGCGCCGCAAGCGGCGCGACGAAGACGCTCCATGAGTAGATGCTCCCGAGGCAGAGGTTGATGACGAGGCCGAGGGCGACGAGCCCCCAGCGCCCCTTCTCTGCAGGCAGCCCGAAGATTGCCGGTGCGTCGGGCATGGGGGATTACTCCTCCAGGGTGGAGATGTCTCCCGGGTCCATGCCGAGCTCCCGGGCTTTTAAGACCCGGCGCATGATCTTGCCGCTCCGGGTTTTGGGGAGCCGGTCCATGTACTCGATCTCGGCCGGCACCGCGACGGGTCCGAGGCTCTTCCTGACATGGCGGGCGAGTTCGTCGGAGAGGCCGTCGCCGGGGTCCGCACCCATGCGGAGGGTGACGAAGGCCTTGATGACGTTCCCCTTCAGGGGATCGGGTTTCCCGATGACGGCCGCCTCAGCCACCGCGTCGTGGGAGACGAGCGCGCTCTCGACCTCCGCGGTCCCGATGTTGTGCCCGGAGACGACGATCAGGTCGTCGGCCCGGCCGATGACCATGATGTAGCCGTCTTCATCCTTCACCGCAAGATCGCCCGCCGTGTAGCATCCCGGGATGGTGTTCCAGTAGGCGCAGTAGCGTTCGTCGTTGCCGTGGACCGTCCGGAGCATCGCGGGCCAGGGTTCCCTGATGACCAGGAACCCCCCGGTGCCGGGCGGGACCGGCTTCCCCGCTCTGTCGACCACGTCCACGACGGCGCCGGGGATGGGCTTTCCGGCAAACCCCGGTTTCATCGCCTCCCCGATCATCGTGGTCACCATGTGCATCCCGGTCTCGGTCTGCCACCAGGTGTCCACGATCGGGCACCGTCCGCCGCCGATCGCACGGTAGTACCACTCGAACGCCTCCGGGTTGAGCGGTTCGCCGACCGAGCCGAGCACCCGCAGCGTCGAGAGGTCGTACTTCGCCGGCCACTCGTCGCCGTAGCGCATGAACATCCGGATGGCGGTCGGCGCGGTGTAGAAGATCGTCACCCCGAGGTCCTGGACCAGCCGCCAGTATGCGCCGGGGTCAGGGTAGTCCGGCGTCCCTTCGACGAGGACGACGGTTGTGCCGACCGCGAGCGGGCCGTAGACGATGTAACTGTGGCCGGTGATCCAGCCGGTGTCGGCGGTGCACCAGAAGACGTCGTTCTCCTTGACGTCGAAGACGTGCTTTGTCGTGTAGTAGGTTCCGACCATGTAGCCGCCGCAGGTGTGCACGATGCCTTTCGGTGCGCCGGTCGAGCCGCTCGTATACAGGATGAAGAGCGGGTCCTCGGCATCCATCGCCTCTGCCGGGCATTCCGGCGCGGCGTGGGCCGCCAGATCGACGTAGTCGACCTCCCGGGCGGGATCGAGGTCGACGGCCGGGATCTTGCGCCGGAGGACGACGACCCGCTCGACGCACGGTGTCCGGGTGAGCGCATCGTTCGCGAGCTCCCGGAGCGGGACGATCTTCCCCCGCCGGTAGCCGACGTCTGCGGTGATGAGGACCTTTGCCTTCGCGTCGTTGATCCGCATCGCGAGCGCATCGGGCCCGAACCCGCCGAAGACCACTGAGTGGACGGCCCCGATCCGGGCGCAGGCGAGCATCGCGACGACCTGCTCGGGGACGAGCGGCATGTAGATGCAGACACGGTCGCCCTTCCCGACACCGAGGCGCGCGAGCCCGTTTGCAAACCGCATCACCTCGCGGTAGAGGCCTTCGTAGGTGAAGACCCGCTCCTCTCCCTGTTCGCCGCGCCAGACGATCGCCGGCTTATCCTTCCGGTCGCTGGTGACGTGGCGGTCCAGGCAGTTGTAGGTGATGTTCAGTTTGGCGTTGACGAACCACTTCGCGTAGGGGTAGTCCCACTCCCTGACCCGGTCCCACGGCTCGAACCAGACCAGTTCACGGGCGACCCGGTCCCAGAAGGCCTCCGGGTCGCGCGCGAACTCCTGGTAGGCCCGGGTATAATCCGGTGTCCAGGCGGTTGCCTTGTACCGGGGGTCGGGGAGGTAGCGTTTCTCTTCCAGTTTCACGGCAAACGTCTCTGCCATCTTCCCACACTCTTACATGATTAATCATGCCGGATTGCTCCGGTCGATCCCCGTCCGGGTTCCGACACCGTGCAAAAGCGGCTAATTTCCGGGCCCGTCGTCTTTTCGACCGGTCGGCCCGTGGTCGCGAATCCATTCTTACCGGGTACCGGCGCTGCCGGTTCCCATCGGGAGTGCACCTTCCGTGCGGCCCCCTCTATTCTACATGATCTATCATGTTGAATTTGTCATGATCAATAATGTATATTTTGCTTATAAATGTTTTGATTTGACAGAACAGGGAATGCGGAATCCTGTAAATCCGGAGAACGTAAGAGAACGCTGATTTTTCGAGGTTTTCGCGAAGCGGGGAGAGTCGGCGCGGAAGGGGCGGCGTACCCGGGCGGAATCGCCGCACTCGTAAGAGCGCCTGAAAAAAGATGAATTCAGAGGATCAGGAGCAGCGGCGCAAAGACCAGCGCGACCATGGACATCAACTTCAGGAGGATGTTCAGGGAAGGTCCCGACGTGTCCTTGAAGGGGTCGCCCACGGTGTCGCCGACGACTGCTGCCTTGTGAGCCTGGGAGCCCTTGCCCCCGAGGTGGCCCATCTCGATGTACTTCTTTGCGTTGTCCCAGGCTCCGCCGGCGTTCGCCATCGTGACGGCGAGGAGGAACCCGGATGCAAGCGAACCGACGAGGAGACCGCCGAGGGCTTCCGTGCCGAGGACGATCCCGACGGCGAGCGGCGCGGCGACGGCAAGGACGCCGGGCAGGATCATCTCGCGCAGCGCCGCCTTCGTGGAGATGGCGATGCAGGAAGTGTAGTCGGGGTCGGTCGTCCCCTCCATGAGGCCGGTGATCTCCTTGAACTGGCGGCGGACCTCATGGACGATGCTGTATGCCGCCTTCCCGACAGCCATCATCGTGATGGAGCAGAAGAGGAAGGGAAGCATCGCACCGATCAGGACACCGATGAAGACGTTCGGGACCGCTACGTCGATGATCGAGAGGCCGACCGCCTGGGTGTAGGCGGCGAAGAGGGCGAGCGCCGTCAGGGCCGCAGAGCCGATGGCGAATCCCTTGCCGATGGCGGCGGTGGTGTTGCCGACGGAGTCCAGAGTGTCGGTGATCTCGCGGACCTCGGGCTTCTGGTGGGACATCTCGGCGATACCGCCTGCGTTATCGGCGACCGGGCCGTAGGCGTCGACGGAGAGGGAGATCCCGAGCGTCGAGAGCATGCCGACGGCGGCGATGGCGATGCCGTAGAGCCCGGCGACCTGGTAGGCGATGAAGATTGCGACGGCGACGATCAGGACCGGCCAGACGGTGCTCTCCATCCCCTTCGCAAACCCGGTGATGATGGTGGTCGCGGCTCCGGTCTCGCTCGACTTCACGATGGCGAGGGTCGGGCTCCGGTCAAACGAGGTGTAGAACTCGGTGATCAGGCCGATGGCGAACCCTGCGACGAGACCGGCGACGGTGGCGTAGAAGACCCCGATGTACTCCGCCCCCAGGAGCCGGATCACGAGGAAGTAGGTGGCGGCGACCGTCACGACCATCGCGGCAAGCAAACCTTTGTTGAAGGCCATGTGAATGGCGCTGCTCTCGGTCTTGTTCGTCCGCACAAAGAGCGAACCGATGATGGACGCGATGATGCCGACCGCCGAAATCAGCAGCGGGAGGAGGATCACGTTCATGAGCTCGGCGTTCGCGAACTGCGTGGCCGCGACGGCAACGCCGAGAACCATCGCCGCGATGATCGAGCCGACGTAAGACTCGTAGAGGTCCGCGCCCATGCCGGCGACGTCGCCGACGTTGTCACCGACGTTGTCGGCGATGACGGCGGGGTTGCGGGGGTCGTCCTCCGGGATGCCTGCCTCGACCTTGCCGACGAGGTCGGCCCCGACGTCCGCGGCCTTGGTGAAGATACCGCCGCCGACACGGGCGAAGAGGGCGATCGAACTTGCTCCGAGGCCGAACCCGGTCACGTGGGTGAGGACTTCAGCCTGGGCAAGCCCCGAGAAGGTGCTGACGACCACGTACGCGATCGAGAGCCCGAGAAGCCCGAGCCCGACCACGGCCATGCCCATGACCGAACCGCTCGAGAACGAGACCCGGAACGCATCCGCGATCCCCCTCCGGGCGGCGTTCGTGGTCCGGACGTTTGCGGCCGTGGCGGTGAACATGCCGATGTAGCCGGCCGCCGCCGAGAGGACCGCGCCGAGCACGAAGCAGGCGGCGGTGAGCGCGCCGATCCCGAACGCAAGGACCACGGCAAGCACGACGACAAATACTGCTATGGCGCGGTACTGTCTGTTCAGGTAGACCATTGCCCCCGTATGGATAGCGGCAGCGATCTTCTGCATCAGTTCGGTACCCGTGCCCTCCCGCTTGATACTCATGTACGAGTATCCTGCGAAGAAGAGGGCGAGAATGGCACACACGGGTGCCAGATACACCAGATCCATCTCTCTAGATTCCTCCAATTGGGTAACATATACAATGGGATTCAACACTTTTAAACATGCGGAAAGTATCCGGGAGAATAACGGGCGTCAGCTGAAATCCATCACTTCAGGCTGGAGCGTCTGGAGATCGACGACGAACGCCCGCGCGGGCGTGGGGTGGATGTTCATCTGTTTCTGAAACGCAGTCTGGGACTGCCACGTGCCGGTGTTCACCCCGAGGACGCCCCGGTAGCGGGTGACGCCGCAGATGTGGACGTGCCCGGTGAGGAGGATCTCGGGAAGGGGATCGATGACGAGCCGGTCGTTCTTCATCGCGGCTATCGGCGTCCGCATGCCGTAGGGGGATGCGAGCAGCCGGCGTTTGAGCATCTCCTCCATGATCTCGCCGGGCCGCTCGTAACTCGCCCCCGGGATGAGCCCGATCATATCGTCGATCGACCGGCCGTGATACATCAGGACCCGGACGCCCTGGAGGTTTAGGAGGCAGGGGTTCTCGACAAGGGTGCAGTTTGACGGGAACTTCGCGGTGAACTCCGGCGGGATCGCCGGCTGCGGCTCGGCCATCCTGACGACGTCGTGGTTCCCCGGGGCGGCGACGATCCGTATCCGGGAGGGCAGGTCCCGGAGCATCTCCGCAAAGACGTCGTACTGCTCGTAGATGTTCTTGATCGTCAGTTCGTTATCCTGTCCGGGGTAGATCCCGATGCCGTCGACGAGGTCGCCGGCGATCAGGAGGTAGCCGGCGTCGGAGTCCTGGAGCCAGTCGGCGAACCGGTTCCACTCCTCTTCGAGGAAGGTGTCGCTCCCGACATGGACGTCGGAGATCAGGACCGCTTTCCCCGGCCGGTCGCTCTTGAACGGGGCGTTGTTGATGGGGACGTCGGGGCGGAAGAGCTGCTCGGCGAAGAAGAGCCCGCCGTCGCTCGAGAGTTTTCCCTTGACCCCGAGGACCTCGTCGGGGAGGATCCGCTCCGCCTCTGCAAACGAGTCGTCCTTCCCTTTGTTGAAGAGCACCCGGATGGCCCCGGTGGGGTCCTCCACCTCGACGAGCCGGTGCCCTTTGGCGGTCGTCCGCACGTCGGCCACCATCCCGATGATGCTGCACTCCTCGTCACGATAGCGGTGGGGGGATTTCTGCAGCGCCTCGATCGGCATCACGTTCATCCGGCTCCGGATCATCGAAGCGAGGCTGTTGTAGCGGTCACGGAAGTAGTGGACGGCGTCCTCGTGACCGCTTACGCTCCCCGTCGTCCCGGCGCTTCCCGTGATCACCTCGAGTTCCGGGTCGACGAGGAACCGGGTTCCGTCCCGGATCCTTTTCAAGCCCGGGATATGCTCCGCGGAGATGACAAGGGTGTCGCCGGGGACCCCCGCTGCTATCCGGTCGATGAGCGTCGGGTCGTTCTGCTCCCGGATGTAACTCACCACGTCGGGATGGACCTGATGCTTCAGCTCAAGGAACCGGCGTACGATCTCGGCGTTGGCGAGCATGGACTTCATGTTATTCTCCCCCGGGCAATATGGGTTTATCTTTTTCACGCTCGGGAGAAATACTCCATACACCCCCGGGGTCTCACGCGAAATAACGGGACCTCCCGGAGGTTCCCCTGTTGTCGATGAAAATGGTAGTGATATTGCCTCAGAGGGGGGTATTCTCCAGAGCCTTTTTTCGCGCTTCGTCCCCGGTCCGGGACATCCGGGGAACCTATGTATATGAAGGATAGCAATCTCTTTAGGACAGATGTCGGATACCACCTGGCTGCAGCGTGCAGCATCGGCTATGCGAGCGTTCCGGGAGAGCGACCGCCCGATCGTCTCGCTCGCCCGCGACCTCCTCTGGGTCGTCGCGGTCGTGGGGGGTATCGCCCTTGTTCTCTACCTCTTCGCCGGCACATGGCCGGCGGTGGTCACGATCGAGTCGGAGAGCATGGTCCCGAACATGAACGTCGGCGACCTGGTGCTCGTCGTCGACGAAGACCGGTTCGGCCCCTTGACGACCTGGGCCGAGGGGCAGCAGACGGGGCATTCGTCCTTCGGGAACTACGGCGACGTGATCGTCTACCGCCCGAACGGCGCCGACTCCGTCCACCCGATCATCCACCGGGCGATGACCTACGTCGATACCGCCGCCGTGGAGGAGTCGGGGCTCGGAGAATATTACACCGACCCGCACGGCGGCTACATCACCAGAGGCGACAACAACCCCTACACCGACCAGCCGAACCTCCGGATCTCCGGCATCGGGGTGATCGAGCCGGTAAAGAAGGAGTGGATTGTCGGCAAAGCCCTCGTTGCGGTGCCGCTCATCGGCTACCTGCCCCTGCACCTTGCCGAGTTCGCCGTCGTCGTCATCCTCGTCATCCTCATCCACGACTTCGTCCTTGCGCGGCGCAAAGAGAAAGAGGAATAAGTCCGGAATTACAAAAGAGTTGTCTACGATGCCGTATTCGCTGCAGGATCTGCTCGACGATACACTCGCCGGCCACCGGCTCACGGAGGAGGAGGCCGTCCGCCTCCTCTCGACGCGCGACCGGGGCGTCTGGGAGATCGCCGCTGCCGCGGACGAACTCCGCGAGCGTAAAGTCGGCGACGTCGTCACCTACGTCCGCAACCAGAATATCCATGTCACCAACATCTGCAAGAACCTCTGCGGCTTCTGCGGGTTCGGGCGGCGGGCAGACGATCCGGAGGCGTTCTGCGACGAAATGGATGCTATCCGGGAGAAAGCGCGTCAGGCTGCGGCCCGGAACGTCACCGAGGTATGCCTCCTCTCCGGCGTCCACCCGGACTACACCCTCGACTCCTATGTCGACCTCATCTCATGCGTGCGGGAGGCGGCTCCCGGCGTGGACATCCATACGGCGAGTCCGGATGAGATCGCCTGGGCGGCGAAACAGAGCGGCGTCTCGACGAAGGAGGCGATCAGCCGCCTGATCGATGCGGGTCTCGGCACCCTGCAGGGGACCGCGGCGGAGATCCTGGTCGACGACGTCCGCCGTGTGATCTGTCCGGCCAAGTGCGACACGGCGACCTGGGTCCGGATCATCAAGGAGGCGCACGGTCTCGGGCTCCGCTCGACGGCGACGATCATGTATGGCTCCTGCGAGAACGAGGCGGACCGCGCCCGGCATCTTTCGATCCTTCGTGAGATCCAGGATGAGACCGGCGGGTTCACCGAACTGGTTCCGCTCTCCTTTCTCCACGAGAACACCGCCATCTACCGCAACGGCCTCGCGCCCGCAGGCGCCACCGGCCGGGAAGACCTCCTGCTCTTTGCAGTCGCGCGGCTCTTCCTCGACAACTTCGACCACATCCAGATCTCCTGGGGCAAGGTCGGGAAGAAGGCGGCGCAGCTCGGGCTTCTTGCCGGCGGAGACGATCTCGGCGGGACGATGTTCTGCGACGACGTCAGCACGGATGCCGGCGGCGAAGGCGCCGACTACTTCGATCCGGCGGAGATGCAGCGGATCGCCGGGGATCTCGGCAGGACGCTTCGCCAGCGGACGACGACGTACGAGATGGTATAACCAGCCTGGATAGGCCGCTTCACATCCTGTTCAGGGCCTCCCTCCCCGGCATCCCGATCTCGACGCGGCGCTGCACCGCCGGGAGGTTTGCCGCCTTCACCTCGGCATCCATCAGGTCGTCGAGGTTGTCGAGGCTCGACTCTTCCGAGACCCCGACGATTGCCGCGGGAACCCCGGCGTTCGCGAGCGCCTCGATATCGAATCCCTCTGTCCCGATCATTCCCTCATCTGTCACCCAGGCCATCAGGCTGGCGCTCCCGACCGGGATGACGTAGCCGTATGCGTCCTTGTAGCTGAGCCTTGTGCGCTGGTGGCACAGGATCTGTTGGGCCATGGGCGCCGGGGTACCCCCGGGAACTGATAAGTGTATGCACCACCACCGGGGCACACCCGAAGGTTCTTGTCCTGACCGTGCCAGATCAACGTATCGTATACAAGGCGGATGAGGTTCATGACACCGCAACTGCAACGGGTGCTCGAAGACGTGCTCGCCGGCCACCGGCTCACGGAGGAGGAGGCCGTCCGTCTCTTCTCGACGCGCGACCGTGGCGTCTGGGAGATCGCCGCCGCCGCGGACGAACTCCGCGAGCGTAAAGTCGGGGACGTCGTCACCTACGTCCGCAACCAGAACATCAACGTCACCAACCTCTGCGTGAACGCCTGCGGGTTCTGTGGATTCTCCCGGAAACCGGGCGACACCGATCTCTTCTTCCACGACGAGGCCACGGTGCGGGCGAAGGCACGGCAGGCGCGTGAGCGCAACGTCACCGAGATCTGCACGGTGAGCGGCCTCCACCCGGAGTTCGACGCCCAATCCTACGTCGACATCTACTCCTGGATACGGGACGAGGCTCCCGGGATCCATATCCACGCGAGCAACCCGATGGAGGTGGCCTATGGCGCGAGAAAGAGCGGCCTCTCCACCCGGGAAGTGCTGGAACTGATGAGGGGCGCGGGACTCGGGACGCTCTGCGGGACCGCGGCGGAGATCCTGGTGGACGATGTTCGTGCTGTGATCTGCCCGGATAAGATCGACACGGCGACCTGGGCCCGGATCATCAGAGAGGCGCACGGTCTTGGTATCCGGTCGACGGCGACGATCATGTACGGCCACTGCGAGAACGAGGCGGACCGCGCCCGGCACCTCGCGGTCCTCCGGGAGATCCAGGACGAGACCGGGGGGTTCACCGAGTTCGTTCCCCTCTCGTTCGTCCACCCGAATACTCCTCTCTACCGCGCGGGGCTCGCCCGGCCCGGGGCGACCGGCAGGGAGGATCTCCTGATGTTTGCGGTATCAAGGCTCTTTCTGGACAACTTCGATCACATCCAGGCTTCCTGGGTGAAGCTCGGGACGAAGATGGCGGGGATGGCGCTCCTCTCCGGCGCAGACGACCTCGGGGGAACGCTTTTTGAGGAGAGCATCTCCCGGGAGGCGGGCGCCCGGGATACCGATTACCTGGATCCGGCCGAGATGCGGCGGATGGCCGAGGACCTCGGGAGGGCGCTCCGGCAGCGGACAACGATCTACACGCTTCTTCCGGGCTGATCGCCGGGAAGGACCGGATCGATTCGCCCGGATCCTCGATATCTCTGGAAAATTATAAATATCCAAAAATAGATTGTGGCTCCTCAACATCGGCCTGATGCCGGTGATTGGGAGGAGAAAAAGATGGTAAACGGTCTTATAGGCCTTGCAATCCTCTTCTTTGTACTGGCACTCATCTTTGCCATACTCGGTGCACGGGGCATTGCGGGGATGTCGATGTCGATCGCGAAATGGCTGGTCATCATCTTCATCGTCCTCGCGATAATATCGCTGCTGCTCTGACTGCCGGCCGGGCTCGTGAGCCGTTTTCCGGCGGCTGATGGGCCCAAAAGCCGTGCGATGCGGGGGATGGGCGGCCGGGAGAGCCGGTTTCAATCCTCCGGCCTGAGGTACCTGACGATCGTATCCGCAACCTTCTTGGCCTTCTTCATCGCCTGCTCGTCGTTGCGGATGTCGCCCGGCGCGTAACCCCTGCCGCAGACGTAGCCGAGGTACGAGAACTCGTGGGCGTTCAAGAACCCCTCGATGGTCTCGAGGGAGCGTTCGCCTCCCCGGTCGGCGCAGACGGCAACGGCAACGGCTCTCCTCCCTGAAAGCCTCCGGTCATGGAAGAGGGAGTAGGTCCGGTCGATCAGGTTCTTCGTCTGGCCGTTGATGTCGTAGTAGTAGGTCGGGGCGCCGAGGACGAGCACCTCGCAATCGATCATCTTCTCCGCCACACTGCTCCAGTCGTCATCCTCCGTTACGCACCACTTCGCCTCCCGGCAGATTTCACAGCCTGTACAGGGCCGGATATTCAAACCGGCGAGCGACAGGTACTCGGTCTCGATGCCTGCCTCCCGCACCCGGTCGAGGATGGTGGTGACCAGCAGCGCTGTGTTGCCGTTCTTGCGCATGCTTCCGGAGATACCGAGAACGTTCATACCCTATGCTCGCCCCCCTCGTTCTTGATTCTTGTGATCCGGGCACCCAGATCCAGACTCCGGAAGAGAGCGAGGATCTCGGGGACCGGGTCGCCGGGACGGTAAAAGAGGTGGGAGGGGCAGGCGCAGTCGCTGCACCCGAACCCCGGGACGGAGGATCCGGCGACGGCACGGGCGAGGTCGCATTCGCAGTCCCGGTCGGTGGCGGCGGTGACGACGGCGGCGGGGAAGAAGTGCGGGTCGAGGAGGAGGTAGTCGATATGCCACCGGGGCGGGCGGTCGCGGCGGATGGCGAGCCGCAGGTGCCGCAAAACCCGGGCAAGGCCGCCGCTTCCCCGGGCGGATCCCACGTAGACGTGGCTGCCGGGGGGAAACTCCCTCTCACCGAGGGCGCCGACCCGGACGACGCAATGGGCGTTCTCGAGGACGAGGGCGTAGACCCCCTTATCCATAGAACCGGAGCGCCTCCATGGCGGCCGCGATATGCCGCCCGCCGCCCCGGGCGACAGGCTCGCCGTGGCCGGGGTAGAGCCCCTCGACATCGAGGGCGCCGAGGCGTTCGATGGATACCGCAAGCAGCCTCCGGTCCCCGCCCGGGAAGTCGTAGCGCCCGAAGGACCCGCCGGTAAAGACGGTGTCTCCGGAGAAGAGCAGTTGTGCCTCCGCGTCATAGAGGCAGATCCCGCCCGGCGTGTGCCCGGGGGTGTGGATCACCCGGAGGCTCCCGATCCGGTCGCCGTCATGGAGAAGAACGTCGGCAACGATCCCGGGCGATCGGGCCCCGAAGACCATCGAGAGGCTCCGGGCGTCGTCGGCGAGGCCGGGCGCGTCCGCCTCGTGGACACAGACGGCGGCATCGCCGCAGAGCCGCGCGATCTCCGCGAGATGGGCGATATGGTCGTAGTGGGCATGGGTGATGACGATCGTATCGATCGCGGCAGCGTAGGGCTGCACCGCCATCGGGAGAACGCCCGCGTCGATAAGGACGTTTTCGTAAACGAACGAATTGGCGTAGGTCGCATCGCTCGCGATCCACCGGACTGGCATGCAGACTAATATGGCTTCCGGGCAAATGGTTCTTATGCATACCCTGATCTCCGCGTGCCTGCGCGGGGTTCCCCCCGAGGTGGAGACGATCGCCCGGGATGAGGATCTCGCTCCCCACGCCGCCGCGCGGGCCGTCGCCCGCGGCCGGATAGTCATTCCAGCAAACCCCGTGCGGCCGCACCGGCTCTGCGCCATCGGGGAGGGCTGCAGGGTGCGGGTCAACGTGAACGTCGGGACGTCGGGTGCCCGGTGCGACGAGGATCTCGAGGTCGAGAAGGCGAAGGCGGCCCTCCGGGAGGGGGCGGACGCGCTGATGGACCTCTCGACCGGCGGCGATCTCGTCCGCATCCGACAGAAGATCCTGAAACTCGATGCGCCGGTCGGGACGGTCCCGGTCTACGAGGCGGTCCGGCGGGCGGGGAGTGCCGCGGACGTCGACGCCGACCTGCTCTTTTCGGTGATCCGGGAGCACTGCCGGCAGGGCGTGGACTTCCTGACCCTGCACTGCGGCGTGAACCACGATGCCCTCGCGTCGCTTAAGGCCGACCCCCGGACGATGGGCGTCGTCAGCCGCGGCGGGGCCTTTCACGTCGCGATGATGGCCGCGACGGGTGAGGAAAATCCCCTCTACGCCGAGTACGACTACCTGCTCGAGATCCTCGCCGAGCACGACGTCGTCGTGAGCCTCGGCGACGGGATGCGGCCGGGCGCGCTCGTGGACGCCGGCCGTCTCGCGAAGTCGACCGAGTATCTGGCGCTCGGTCATCTCGCGAAACGGGCGCTCGCCGCTGGGGTGCAGCGGATGATCGAGGGGCCGGGGCACATCCCGGCCGACCAGGTCGGCTACAACGTCCGGATGCTCAAGGAACTGACCGAAGGCGCTCCGCTCTACCTGCTCGGTCCGCTTGTCACCGACGTGGCGCCGGGCTACGACCACGTCGTGGGGGCGATCGGCGGCGCGATCGCCTGCATGAACGGCGCCGACTTCCTCTGCATGGTCTCGCCGAGCGAGCACCTGGCGCTGCCGGACGTCCGCGACATCGTGGAGGGAACGCGAGTGGCAAAGATCGCGGCGCACGTCGGGAGCCTCTCCCGCGGCGCCGGAAAAACGAAGAACCGCGAGATCCGGATGGCGGAGGCGCGCCGGGCGCTCGACTGGGAGAAGCAGTTCGAGGCGGCGCTCGCCCCCGAGGAGGCCCGGCGGATCCACGAGCGCGACGGGGAGCTCGAGACCTGCTCGATGTGCGGCGACCTCTGCGCCGTGAAGATGGTGCGGGATATCCTCCCGGTGCCGCAGAAGCGGATGGAGCCGTGAGAAGGAGCGACCGGCTGCGGACCCGCACCGGAGCCGGGATGTCCCGGACCGTGAAAACGTCTCCTCACGTCACCCCGGACCGCCCATCGATCCAGGCGATGATCGCGTCCCGGCTCCGCCGGTAAGCCTCGAGCACCTTGTCCGGGGTCCCGGCGGCCCGGCCCGGGTCCGGGAAGTCGGCGTGGATCGTCTCCTTCGCCCAGGGAAACATCGGGCAGACACCCCCGCTGCAGAGCGCGATCACGTAATCCATCTCTTTTCCGTCGAAGAGGGCGAGGTCCTTCGCCCGCTGCTTCGAGATGTCTATCCCGATCTCGTCCATCACCCGTACGGCGAGGGGATCGAGAGAGGTGGGGGCGATCCCGGCGGAGCAGGCCTCGTAACGGTCGCCATAGCGGGCGCGGAGGTAACCTTCCGCCATCTGGGTCCGGGCGGCGTTGTTCGTGCCGATGAAGAGCACTCTCTGCTTCATACCCCTCCCTTCGCGCCCGGGTGGAAAAAGGTTGCCTGACGGTATATGCCGCTGGCTCACGCGACGCTACGAAACGTGCGGCGGGCATTCCCGGCCCGGCAGGAGAGAGGAGATCTCAGGCGCGCCCTGCCTCGAGGATCCGGATCGCAAGCAGGGCGGCGTTCACGCCGTTGTCCACCCCGACGCAGGCCACCGGGACACCTTTCGGCATCTGGACGATCGAGAGGAGGGCGTCGAGACCCATCAGCGTTCCGCTCACCGGGACGCCGATCACCGGCCGCTTCGTCTTCGAGGCGATCACTCCCGGGAGGGCCGCCGCGAGTCCCGCGATCGCGATGAAGACCCGGGCGGTGCTCGCCTTCACGTACTCGTCGAGTTTGTCGGGGTCCCGGTGCGCCGATATCACCTTGTAGTCGTAGGACACACCGTGCTGCTTCAGGGTTTCAAAGACTTTCTCCGCGACGGGGCCGTCCGAGGCGGAACCGCAGATAACCGTGACGTCTGCCATATCCAGCTTCAATTGTGCCCCGCCTCTTTTTCTCCCTGTCGATATTGCACGGTGGTGAGGTTGATATGAAACCACATCCAAGTTCCTTGCAGGAACAGCGTCTGTCCTTTATGAGACGATACGGACTGATATCATATGGAACACGAACCACTCCTGATGATCCCGGGCCCGGTACCCATCCCGCAGCGGGTACGCGCCGCCATGACGCGGCAGGCCATCAACCACCGCGGCCCCGAGTTCGGCGCCGCATACGCGGAATGTGTCCGAACCTTGAAGACCCTTTTCGGCACCGAGAATGAACTCTATATTATCAGCGGCTCGGGAAGCGCCGGTATGGAGGCCGGCGTCGCGAACTTTGCGCGGGACAGAAAGATCGTCTCGCTCGTAAATGGCAAGTTCGGCGACCGCTTCGCAAAGATCGGCGCACGTTACGGCACCGTCACGACTCTCGAGTCCGGGTGGGGGACCCCGCTCGACCTCGCGGCCCTCGAGCGGGAACTCGAGGCCGGGGCCGAGGTCGTCACCATGGTCCACAACGAGACGAGCGCCGGGATCAAGAACCCCGCGCCCGAGGTCGGCAAACTCGCCCGGAAGCACGACGCGCTCTTCATCATGGACGGGGTCACCTCCATCGGCGGCGACGACGTCCGGATGGACGAATGGGGCGTCGACGTCGCGGTCGTCGGTTCGCAGAAATGCCTCGCGGCCCCTGCGGGCCTCGCCGCCATCGCCGTCGGCGACCGTGCATGGGACCGGATATCGGAGAAGCGGCCGTTCTACCTCGATATGGCCGCCTACCGGAAGAGCGGAAAGGGCAGCCCGATGGAGACCCCCTACACACCGGCGGTCCCGCTCTTCCTCGCTCTCTGCGAGGCCTGCAGGATGATCGAGGAAGAAGGCGTTCCCGCCCGTATCGCCCGCCACCGCCGGATGGCCGACGCCGTCCGCGCCGCAGCGAAGGGCTGGGGCGTCGACCTCTTCCCGACGCTCGACGAACACCACGCCTACTCGAACACCGCCACCGCCATGCGGATCCCGGACGGCGTCACCGACAAGGATCTCCGGGGAACGGTCAAGAAGTTCGGCATCGAGATCGCCGGCGGCCAGGACCACCTCAAGGGCAAGATCTTCCGGATCGGCACCATGGGCGGTGTCGGAGCGCAGGAGATCCTCGCCACCCTCGCGGCCGTCCAGTTCGCCCTCAAGAGATCCGGCTTTGCGGCGGGCGACGGTGTCGAGGCAGCCGCAGAGGTGCTTCTCGGATGAAGATCGGGATCGCCGACACGACGTTTGCCCGGGTGGACATGGGCGGGATCGCCATCGACGAGATCCGCAAGCACGCGAGCGTCGGTCTGGAACGCTACGTCGTCCCCGGGATCAAGGACCTCCCGGTGGCGTGCAAGAAGCTGATCGAGGAGCGGGGGTGCGACCTCGTGATGGCGCTCGGGATGCCCGGCGGGGCGGAGAAGGACAAGGTCTGCGCCCACGAGGCCTCCCAGGGCCTCATCCTCTGCCAGCTGATGACGAACAGGCACATCATCGAGGTCTTCGTCCACGAGGATGAGGCAAAAGACGCAAAGGAGCTTGCCTGGCTGATGGAGCAGCGAACGAGGGAGCACGCGGTGAACGCCGTCCGGCTCGCGCTCCGCCCAAAAGACCTCGAGAAGCTCGCCGGGACCGGTCAGCGGCAGGGATTCGAGGATGTCGGGCCCGCGCGCCTCTAACGCAAAAAGTGAGGATTATCAACAACCGGTGCGAGTAGTACCACAGGAAGGATAGAAAATGACGGTAAAACTTGGATTCGTCGTCGCGGAGTTCAACCGCGACATCACCTATATGATGGAGATCGAGGCCCGGGAACACGCCGGTTTCCTCGACGCGGAAGTTGTCGATACGATCTACGTCCCCGGCGCCTATGACATGCCGCTCGCAATCAAGAAACTGCTCACAGAGGACGGTATCGACGCGGTCGTCACCATCGGCTGCGTCATCGAGGGTGCCACCCAGCACGACGAGATCGTCGTCCAGCATGCGGCGCGTAAGATCATCGACCTTTCTCTCGAGTTCGGCAAGCCCGTTGCTCTCGGCATCTCCGGGCCGGGGATGACCCGGATGGAAGCGACCGAGCGCATTGATTACGCGAAGCGTGCCGTCGAATCGGCCGTGAAGATGGTCCAGCGATTGGGATGAGGAGCCTCTCGGAGAAGATTGCGGCCATCGCTCCTTCCGCGACGATCGAGATCTCGAACGCCGCAAAGCGGATGGCGCAGGAGGGCGTCGACGTCATCAGCCTCTCCATCGGGGAGCCGGACTTCGATACCCCGGAGCATATCAAGGACGCCTGCATCGACGCCCTCCGCCGCGGCGAGACGCATTACGCTCCGAGCGCCGGGATACCCGCGCTGACGGCCGCGATCGCGGAGAAGATCTCCCGCGAGAACGGCTTTGCCGCAGAGCAGGGCGAGGTGATCGTCACCTGCGGGGCGAAAGACGCCATCTACGAGGCGATGGAGGCCGTCCTGAACCCGGGCGACGAGGCGCTCATCCTCGATCCGGCGTGGGTCTCCTATGAGCCCTGCGTGGAGCTCGCAGGCGCCGTCGCCCGGCACCACCCGCTCTCTCCCGAAACCTTCCAGGTCGACGACACCCTCCTCGAGGCCGTCGGCCCCCGGACGAAGCTGATCGTGGTCAACTCCCCCTCGAACCCCTCCGGCGCGGTGCTCGATAGGGGCTCGCTCCGGCTCATCGCCGATATCTGCCGTGACCACGACCTCTACGCGCTCTCCGACGAGATCTACGAGAAGCTGGTCTACGGAAAGGAGCACGCCTCCCTCGCCTCCTTCCCGGAGATGGCGGAACGGACGATCACGGTCAACGGGTTCTCGAAGGCCTACGCGATGACCGGGTGGCGGATCGGCTACGCGGTCGCTCCCCGGCCGATCCTCCGGCAGATGGAGAAGGTGCAGCAGCACACCATATCGCACCCGACGACGTTTGCGATGTTCGGCGCCCTCGCGGCGCTCGAGGGCAGCCAGGACTGCGTCGAGGCGATGCGCCGCGAGTTCGAGCGCCGGCGCGACTACCTCATCCCGGCGCTCTGCGACCTCGGCTATGCCACCGCCCCGGCGGACGGTGCGTTCTACGCCTATGTGAAGGTCGACGGCGACGACATGGCGATCGCCCGGTCGTGGCTCCACGATGCCCACGTGGCGGTCACCCCGGGAACCGCGTTCGGCACCCCCGGCTGGCTCCGCGCCTCCTACGCGACATCGATGGAGAACCTCGAGGAAGCGGTCGGGCGGATCGCGCGGGTCTGAACGCCCATCTCTTTTTCTTTCGAATCCCGGTTTGAGGAGCCTGCACGGCCCGCCGCTTCGTGAGCGGCGGATTGAGAAGGTCCCGAATCGGTACCGGCGCCCGGACGTGTAGATGATTGTGACAGAAATGCTTTATAGGGGGCCGTTGCAGTCATCACTGTCATAGGGGGATCGATCACCGCAAATGAAGAACCCCCTGCGGCCCGAAGGCAATGAGAGAGTGGGTGATCCGGGTAGATAATCCTTTCTCCATGCCTCCGTTCACAGAACGAAAGGAGGTAAAGATGCGAAACACAGACATTTCTAGATACCTGGTGCGAGCGCTCATCGTGCTGCTCGTCGCCGGTATCGCTGTTGCACCCGTACTGGGTGAGGAGCAGCAGGAGAAAGATCTGTCCGTATTCCGGACGGGTGACACTTCGCACCCGCTGGATCTGGACACGTTAATGGACGAACGAGACAAACTGATCGAGGATTATAGGAAAAGCGCAGACTTCACCGGGAAAGTCATTGGATCGGGTGATCCGGTGATACCCGATAACGCGACGATCGTTGCATACGGGTTCTCGTTTGATAAGAATGGAATTCCTCATGAGATGATTGCAGTCTCTCAAGAGAACACAGACGTCTCGCAACTCCTTGAGAAAGCGAACCAGTGGTACAACGATACCATTGCCAACCCCTCAGACGGGGCTGTAAAAGTATCCAGTGAAGGTTGGCCCCTGATTGGGTTTGGTCAAAATTATTATGGAGCCGAACCCTACGGACTTATCGAACATAACTTTGAGACGTACTGGAACTCCTACGAAACTGACCCAACCAGGGATTTCTTTGTAATTAAGCAGATCTGGGCTATGGATCCCGGTTTCCATAGGTATCGCGAGCAGGGAAGCAAGTGGGTCAATGAACGGGGCCTCTCGTACATTGACTGGTCGGTGAGTACCTTAGGCAACCCTGCCCTGCATGATAGGTCTCCCCGCGGGACGCCCACCGGGCCGACGACCGTCTCTATATCGCTCAATCCAGCGCCGGCATTAACCTGGTCATTCCTCTTGAACTCCGTTACCATGAGTGATGAGAGCGATCCGGTCATTAAGCGGGCGGAATGGGATTACGCGTTCAGTGGACCTGATGCTGTAAGCACCCTTCAGAGCTGGAGTCCCGGGAGCACGGTGTGCGTGGATGCGCCTACCGCCGGCGGTCAGTACGACCTGGCGTATCTCTATGCGGAGGGTACGTTCGTCGATCCGACCTCATGGCCGTTATACCAGTATTATTACATCTACACCTACTGGAATACATGGGTTAGTTACTAGTCATTACAACAAATATTTTTTCACGGTGGGATGAAGAATGAGAGGGGATAATCCGATCCTGCTGGCGCTTGCCCTTGGGATCATGGTGATCTCTTCGGGCTGCATGAACACGGTCGACGTTCCGGTTGCCCGCCCGCTGCAGATCGAGGAGGGGCCGATGACCGGGATATGGGGAGAGATCCTTGAGGCATCGGGCCTCCGGAACGAGACGATACGACTGGAAACATTCGATCTCCGCACGGATGCCGGCGGGAAGATCGATACGCTTCACATCGTTTTTTCAGGACTACGGCAGGGAGAAGTCGTATGGTACGACGCAGATCTCGCGAAGTCCGACCGGATAGTCCTCCGGCAGAAATGGAGGCCGGAACGATCCGGTTCCGGGCCGCACCCCTCTGGAGTCTTCGAGGCCCTGGATGCCTTCCTCCGGACCACAACCCGCGAGGACGGGACGGTCACGTCCGCATACCTTGGGAACGGCGCCAACATCGTATTCGATAGCGAGTACATCCGGACGTTTGAGTACAGCGACGGCCGCCTGCACCCCCTGCGGCTGGTCGCGTTCCCCCGGGACGCGATGATGTATTATCTGAAGGCCTGCAACTACGCCGAGCCCGTAATGAACGGAACAGCGGATGATCGCGCGGGAGGCGGGGCGACCGGAGGGGGGGGCCGGGGGTACGAGCAGCCGTGCGTCTTCCTGCTCACCGAAGACCAGACTATAAAAGCGTCCCGGATCGAGAGGCTGCCGGAGGCGGCCTCCTCCTCCAGGGGCAGCACCGGTTAACCACCGCTCACCGCGGCAGCCGTTTTAGCCTCTCGTAGCACCTGACCGCCTCGGCCGACCGCTCGAGATAGACGAGCGTCATCGCCTTCCCGTTGAGCGCTTCGGTGTTGTCGGGGTTGATGGCGAGCGCCCGGTCGTAGCAGTCAAGGGCTTCCTCGCAGCGCTCCAGAATCACGAGAGCGTTCCCTTTCGTGCTCCAGACTTCGGGTCTCCCCGGGTCGATCTCGAGCGCATGGGTGTAGCAGGTTACGGCTTCGCCGTACCGGCCAAGGATGAAGAGTGCAAGGCCTTTGTTGTACCAGGCATCCGCGTTCTCCGGGTGGGCCCGGAGTTCCTGGTCGTAGCAGACGAGCGCCTTGTCGTAGTGCGAGAGAACGGAGAGGACGCTTGCTTTGTTGTTCCAGACCCGGCGGTTCTCCGGGTCGATCTCGAGCGCCCGCTCGTAGCAGACGAGCGCCTCTTCGTAACGTTCGAGCTGGTAGAGTGCATTTCCGTAGTTGTTCCAGGCGACAACGTTCCCGGGGTCCGCCCGAACCGCGGCCTGGTAGCAGGGGACCGCCGCCGCGTAGTTTCGGACGGCGTAGTAACTCTCACCCCGGTAGTAGTGGGCGTCCGTGTGGTCGGGCCGGATCCTGAGCGCCTGGTCGAAGCACTCTATCGCCTCCCCGTAGCGCTTCAGGACAAAGAAAAGGAGGCCCTTCTGATGCCAGATATCCGCGTCGACAGCGTTCTCCCTGAGCGCCCGGTCAAAGCAGGTGAGCGAGAGGTCGTAGCGCTTCAGCTTCTTCAGCACCAGGGCCTTCTGGTACCAGATCCCCGGGTGCCCGGGGTTGGTCCGGAACGCCCGGTCATAGCAGTCGAGCGCCTCCTCGTGGCGCTCCAGGTTCTGCAGTGCCCGGCCCCGGTTGTACCAGGCATTGGCGTCGTCGGGACGGAGGGCGAGCGCCCGGTCGAAGCAGGCGATGGCCTCATCATGGCGTTGAAGCGCCGAGAGCGTGCATCCACGGGTGTACCAGGTGTCGGCGTGGTTCGGGTTGATGGCGACGGCCCGGTCGTAGGAGGCGAGCGCGTCCTCGTAGCGGGAGAGGAGGATCATGATCGTCCCCCTTGCGTACCATGCGTTTGCGTTGTCGGGATCGAGCGCGATGACCCGGTCGTAGCACTCGATTGCCGTGTCGTACCGGCGCTCGGCAGCAAGCGCCGTCCCGCGAGCGAGCCAGGCGTCGATCCGGCCCGGTTCAAGCGTGACGACCCGGTCGTAGCAGGAAATCGCTTCGGGATTTCGTCCGATCTTCCGGAAAGCGTGGCCCCGGATGAGCCAGGCGCTCACGGTGCCCGGCGCGAGTTTCACCGCCTGACCGCAGGAGCCGGCCGCCTCCCGGTACTCCCCGAGATCGTACAGCGCCTGCCCCCGGGCATGCCAGAAGTCTGCAGAGGTCGGATCGATCCTGATGGCCTGATCGAAGCAATCGGCCGCCTCGCGGTGGCGGCGGGCGGCAGTAAGGGCGAGTCCCTTGTGGTACCAGGCGTCGGCGGCGCTGGCGTTCAGGGCGATCGCCTGATCGTAGCACTCGACGGCCCGGTCGTACTGCCCCTGCTCGGCGTATGTCCGTCCCTTCCTGCACCAGGACTCGGCGCTCTTCCAGGGGAGTTCCATTTTGTGAGAGATAGCGGTCCTCGGGCAAAAAGGGTTTCGATTGCGTCCCGGGAAATTCCCCCGCCCGGAAGAAAAACCGTTCCCTGCGGTACACCCTTTCTGGAGCCGAATCCCCGGGTACGCCGGATCGATTGGCAACGTATACATGCTCCGGAATCAAAACCGGAACCAGGGTACCCCGATCGGGCTGGATGAGCATGAGGAAGATGCGCGATACCCCGAACCGCGATCGTCCGCGCGAGAAACTGGCAACACGCGGACCGCAGGCACTCACCGATGCCGAACTGATTGCTCTCCTTCTCGGGCGGGGCACAAAGGAGCGGGACGTCCGGGAGGTCGCGAACGACGTCGAACGCTACCTGAAGAGTGCCAAGAACAGCCCGTCATACGATGACCTCCTTGCGATCGACGGTATCGGTTCGGCGAAAGCCTGCGAGATCATGGCCTGCTTCGAACTCGGGCGGCGGTATCTCGGGGGCGACGGCGTCTCGGGGCACCGGATCGCCTCTCCCGCCGACGTGCTCCCGCTGGTCGCGGAGTGGCGGGACAAGAAGCAGGAGTATTTCTTCTGTATAACGCTGAACGGTGCCGGCGAGGTGATCGAGCGCCGGACCGTCACCGTCGGGATCCTGAACCAGAGCCTCGTCCACCCACGGGAAGTCTTTTCAGACGCGATCACCGACCGTGCCGCCTCGGTCATCCTGGTCCACAACCACCCCTCGGGCACGCTCGAGCCCTCCGCCCAGGATCTCGGCATCACCCGTCAGCTCGTCGAGGCCGGGTCGCTCCTCGGCATCCGGGTGCTCGACCACATCATCGTCACGAAGAAGGGCTACGCGAGCCTGAAAGAACTCGGGCACCTGTAACGGCGGGGACGAACCGGCCGCTCGCCCCGGCATACCGCTCCTGTTCCCCGGAGGATCCCCAAAATCCGGTGAATATATTTGCATCCAGCATCACGCCCCTGAATAAAATTTATCCCCTCTCATGGGTCAAGAGTATAGGAGGCGTAACTTAATGGATACTGGATTTCTCCGGGTGTTGTTTGATCCCGGGCGGTTCTTTGAGACTCGCATGCAGGAAAAACCAAGCCTGAAGATACCGGCGCTGATTGCGTTCGCCATGGGGCTGATCGGTGCGGTCTCGGTCATACCGATGACGGATATCACCATGGCCATGCTTCCCGCGGAGATGCAGGGTCTCGGGGTGCTCATGACGGTCTTCTCCGCAGGTATTGCCTTTGTCGGCGGGCTCCTCGCGTGGATCATCTACGGCTTCGTCTTCCACGTCGTCTCGCTGATCTTCAAGGGCCAGGGCAGCCTCAATCGGACGATGGAGTTCACCGGCTACGGGCTCCTTCCCCAGGTCTTCGGGGGCATCATCGGGACGTACTTCTCCTACCGGCTCCTCTCGGGCCTGAGCATCCCCTCCATGACCAGCCCCGAACAGATGGTGGAGTTCTCGGAGAACCTGGTGGCCGTCCTCACGACCAGCCCCCTCGCCCAGATCGCCGGGCTCGTGAGCATCCTCTTCCTCGTCTGGAGCGCCAATATATGGATCTTCGGCATGAAGCACGCGCGGTCCCTCTCCACCCGGGACGCGGTTCTCACCGTCGGGATTCCCATGGGGCTCTATATCCTCTATATGCTCATCACACTTACCGGATGGCTGTAACATGAAACCACTCAACGTTTTGATCATATCACTCCTCTGTGCCGCGATGGCGTTCACCGTACCGGCCAGCGCCGGTCCTGCGGATATCGCCGTGGTCTCCTCGTCGCTCGACCCCTCGGTCCTGATGAAGGGGGACACCGGGACGCTGACGGTGACGATCCAGAACAACGGTGCCGAGACCGTGGCCATCCGGAGCGCCCGGCTCTACGGCAGCGGGGTCGTCCCCCTGAGCGAGCCCTACCCCTCGGTCGGGGAGCTTGGCGCCGGGAACAGCAAGACGTTCACCTTCACCGTCCGGGCGGACGGGGGCGAGGGGACGTTCTACCCGCAGTTCGTGCTTGACTTCCGCGACGGTGCCGGCAGCCTGCGCTACCCGGTCCCGATCCAGGTCGTGGACACGCCGCTCAGCGCGTCGGTGATCCAGAAGCCGGACGCCTTCGCCGAGTCCCGGACGGCCGACATCACCGTCCGGGTCGGCAACCCACGGCCGAACGCCGCCTCCGGCGTCCAGGTGATCCCGCAGGGGACCGGCTTTTCCGCCACCCCGACCGGCGGGTTCATCGGGGCTCTCGCCCCGGACGCGTCCGGAACGGTCACGTTCAACCTGACGCCCACCGCGGAAACGGACATCACGTTCCAGGTGGTCTGGCGCAACGGGATCAACACCCACACCACCGACCTGGTGCTGCCGGTCGCGTTCGGCGAGGACAAGAAGCAGGCAGACCCCGTCATCACCAACGTCGAGGTCACGACGATCGCCGGGGGCTACCGGATCGTGGGCGACGTCATGAACGCCGGCCTTGAGTCCGCCCGGTCGGTGCTGGTCACCCCCGGGTCGCCCGCGACCCCCATCGATCCCTTCCGGGTTTATGTGGTCGGGACGCTCGATTCCGACGACATCTCCTCGTTCGAGGTGACGTTTAAGACCGACGCCGGCGTGGAAGAGGTCCCGCTCGTCGTCGAGTACCGCGACGACGACGGAAACCGGTATGAGGCGACGACGCTGGTCGAGCTCGGCGGCACGGCGGCGGCCCCGCTCTCCGAGCGGGAGGGCGGCGAGTTCCCGGTTGTCGGGATCATCATCGTGGTGCTCGTCGCGTTCGGGATCACCGGAGCAATCTACTACTCGTGGAAGCGGGCGTAACGACGATGCCGGTCATCAGTTTCGAGAACGTGACGAAGATCTACCCCCTCCCGGCGGGCGACGTCGTGGCGCTGGACGGCGTCGATCTCGCCATCGAGGAGGGGGAGTTCGTCCTGATCATGGGCCCGTCGGGGTCGGGAAAGTCGACGCTCTTGAACATCATGGGATCGCTCGACGTCCCGACCTCGGGCGAGGTCATGATCGCCGAAAAGAGGATCGGGGGGATGGACGACGACGACCTGACCCTTCTGCGGCGCGACCACATCGGGTTCGTCTTCCAGCAGTTCAACCTGATCCCGCTCTTATCGGTGGTCGAGAACGTCGAATATCCCCTGATCCTGAAAGGCCGGCAGAACGGCACCCAGGAACGGGCTGAAGAAGTCCTCAAAGCGGTGGGGATCGAGGAGACCCATTTCACCCACAAGCCCGGCGAACTCTCCGGCGGGCAGCAGCAGCGGGTCGCCATCGCCCGGGCGCTCGTCAACGACCCCGCCTTCCTCCTCTGCGACGAGCCGACTGGGAACCTGGACTCGAAGACCGGGACTGCCATCATGACCCTCCTCGACCGGATGAACCGCGAGGAGGGCAAGACCATCGTCATGGTCACCCACGACCCCCGGATGACCGAATACGCCGACCGAACCATCCGGCTCATCGACGGGAGGATCGCATGACCTTCTTCGACCTCGCCCGCCGGAACGTCACCCGCCACTGGCTCCGGTCGTCCCTCGCGGTCATCGGGATCGTCATCGGCGTCATCGCGATCGCCTCGCTCGGCATCATGGGCAACAGCATCAGCCTGATGTTCGGCGACATGGTCAGCGACGTCGGCGACACCCTCATCGTCTCCCCGGCGACGGGTGTGGGCGGCGGCAAACTCACCGAGCGGCAGGTGGACGATATCACCCGGGCGGTCGGCTCCAACCTGGTCGTACCGTTCTCAAGCACCGGCGACAGGATATCCGTGGGTGAAAAGGAGAGTATCGCGATGCTTTACGCGATCCCGGCCGGGGATATTCCCTCCCTGCTTGAGGTGGAGTCAGGCGCCTACCCGAAGGACACGGGCGCCGGCTGCCTGATCGGGAGCCAGCTCGCCGCGAACAGCAGGGAGAACGGTCTGAAACTCGGCGCCCGGGTCAGGATTGGCGGCGAGACCCTCCGGGTTGTGGGCGTGCTCAAGGAGCGGGGGATGGGGTTCGACATCAACCCCGACTACGCCATCATCGTGCCCTACGGCTGGTACTCGAGCCACTACGATGAGGACGAATACGACCAGGTGATCGTGAAGGTCAGGAACGTCGATGATATCGACGCGGTCAAGGAGTCGATCGAGCAGAGGATGAACCGGCGGGAGGATGTCGTCAACGTCATGGATACGAGAGGGATCCTCGAGAGCATCTTTGCGGCCACCGAGTCGATCACCGTCTTTCTGGCGGGGATCGGCGCGATATCGCTCCTTGTCGCCGGGGTCTCGATCTTAAACGTGATGCTGATGTCGGTGACCGAGCGGATCAAGGAGATCGGCGTTCTCCGGAGCATCGGCACCCGCCGCAGCGAGGTGATGCGGATGTTCATCTACGAAGCCCTCATCCTCGGCCTTGCGGGTGCTGTCATCGGTGGAGTGCTCAGTTTCTGCGCCGGGTACGTGGTTACGGCGGTCTTCGCCGGGAACTCCAGCTATCTCTTCGACCCGATGAGCCTTCTCTACATCTTCTTCGGGATGGCATTCGGCGTCATCACGAGCGTGGCCTCCGGTTTCTACCCGGCCTGGAAGGCTGCGCAGTTGAACCCGATCCAGGCATTGCGCCATGAGTGACGGGCTACCCCGAGCACTTCTCTTTTTGGCGTTCGATCTCGTCTCGAAGCGTGCCGATGAGATCGCCGGTCTTCGGGGGCGCGCCCGGGAGGAGGGCGAGGTATTCGTGCTCCCCTTCAGCAATGAGGAGCGCAACCGGCGTCAGGCTGACCGTGGCAACCCCCCCTGTGCAGATCGTGAACGCCCTGACGATGGGGACGATGCACCGTTCGTCTACCCTGCGGGCGCCGCCGACGACAAGATCGGACTTTCTACGCACCCGGAGCACCCCTTCCCGATACCTGGCGGAGCCGCTGCCGTACCTGTTTCTGCAAAAGAGCCTGCACCACCGGTATGAGGATCAGGAGCGGGCGGCGGATCTGCATCTTAAGCGTGAACGTGCCTTCGAAGACCTCGCGGTCGAAGGCAGGGGTCATCACGAGATCGATCGCCTCGGCCGGCCAGAGGGCGTAGCGGATGGCGTTGCAGTAGCCGTAGATGACGCCGGTGTCGGCGGGGCTCTCGAGGCCGAGGGTAAAGTCCCCCCGGAGTGTCTCGAGACAGAGCGATTGGATAAAGGCAGCAAGGATCCTCTGAAGGTGGGGCCAGAGATCGCCGGCGGCGTCAAGGTATTCTCTCAACGGAAGAGCCGGTTTTGGCTCCTCCACCTTCTTCTCTTTTTCTTCCTCCGGTTCCGGTGCCGCTATCTCCCGGAGGTCTCTGGTCATGATCCGCCGGCCGGCGAGGAGGATATCGAGCACCTGCACCCCGTCGGCGACCCGGACCCTTGCCCCCGCGATGCCCCAGGCTACGGTTGCCGTCGCCCGCGCACTCTCCTGACTGCAGTCGGCGACCGTCGAAACGGTCACCGGGACCAGGTACAGGGCAAGCAGGAGCGCGAGGAGGATGACGGCGACGACAAGGATGATGAAGAAGAGAAGGGTCGCGGCCATAGAATGGAGGAGAAGAGAACCTCAGGCCTCTCCTTCACCGCCGATCGGGATCTCCGTTCCACCTTCCGGTGCCGGGGGCATTCTGCCGCCCTTGCGCTGCTGCACCATCTCGGCGCCCTTCTCGAGCACCTTCTCGACGTGGGGGCCGACTGCCTCCCCGATCGTCGAGATCACCTCGGCGATCTCGCTCTTCTTCTTCAGCGACACCACCTGGATGCCTTCGGGCCCGGGAACACCCCTGGTAATAATGATCAGGGCGACGGCCGATATGCCGCCTCCGCCACCGGTTCCGGAGCCGCCGTGCTGGCTGCCTTCCCTGAGTCCTCCGGAACCTTCTCCGCCGCCGAATCCGAACCCGAACTCGGCAACAGGTATGATAACCCGTTCGCCGGCCTCAATCGGAGCACCGAGGATCGCGCTCGCGCAGAGTGTTCGTGCAAGTTGATCGACGGTTATCTGGAGCATCGATTCGCCAGTCATACCATTCACCACAGGTATTCCACTCTCCGGCCTCGTATATAATGATTGGGGTTTTCCTGCGGCTGCAGGGTGCCTCTCCCGGAGAGGGTGGATACCTGCTTACGGCAAAGGAGCGGCCGACCGGCCGACGGAGGGTGCTGCTGCCCCGGACTGGAACGGGTGCTGCCGGCCTCACAGCAGAATCCGCCCGCCCACGGCCAGGGCGGCGAGAACGGCGAGGCCGAGCGCGGCAAAGAGCGCCTGGCGGAAGGAAGGGCCCGTTAACCGGGCGAAGGCGGCCCCGAGTTCCTGCCGGTAGAGGTAGGCGAACAACCCGACGATCAGGAAGAAGAAGAGCCATTCGCTCGGCTGGGCGAGCTCCCGGAGAACTGAGTCCCAGAAGTAGTTCTCCGGGTAGCCGTGCCACGGGAGCGGTCCGAGGAACGGCCAGAACCATTCGACGGGGTGCCGCCACATCCCGTCGAGGAACTGGTGGCTCGCCATGCCCGCGGCCACCACGAGGAGACCGATCCAGTGCCGGTAGCGGTAGAGGAGGAGGCCGGCGATGAGGACCAGGGAGAGGATGGTGAGGCCGTGGAAGTATATTCTGCCGTAGCCTACGGTCCCGGCGAGGATGATATGCCCGATTGGCTTGTCGATCAGGTCGGGAATGGCGGCGCCCAGCACGGCGAGCGCGATAACCCGCCGGTCGCCGACGATCGCCGCGATCACGGCTCCTATAAGGACACCGACCATGGCATGGGCGAGGAGGTACACCTCTACCCTGTGGTGGGGCGACCATATACCATTTTTCCCGGATGCCTCCGGGCTTCTCCCGCCCCATCTCCGGCCGGGGTGCCGCGATTGCCCTGTGCTAAGGTGATCTACGTTGATCAACGATGCTGCATAATGTATAAATATGTGCAGAGTACACCGGGATGTATGCAGACGAAGATCCTCCTTGACGAGGGGGAGATGCCAAAACGATGGTACAACGTCCAGGCAGACCTCCCGACGCCCATGGATCCCCCCCTTCACCCGGGTACCGGAAAACCCGCGGTCGCGGGCGACCTCCGCCACCTCTTCCCGATGGAACTGATCCGGCAGGAGATGAGCACGGAACGCTACATCGATATCCCTGCGGAAGTCCGCGAGATCCTCACCCTATGGAGGCCGAGCCCTCTCTACCGGGCGAGAAGGCTCGAGGCGGCCTTGAAGACCCCGGCGAAGATTTACTACAAGTGGGAGGGCGTGAGCCCGCCGGGTTCGCATAAGCCCAACACCGCCATCCCCCAGGCCTACTACAACCGCGAGGAGGGGATCGAACGGCTCGCGACCGAGACCGGGGCGGGACAGTGGGGCTCGTCGCTTGCGTTTGCAACGAGCCTCTTCGACATGGAGTGCACCGTCTACATGGTCCGGAGCTCCTACGACCAGAAGCCCTACCGCAAAAGCATGATGCAGGTCTATGGCGCCACATGCATCCCGAGCCCGTCGGAGAAGACCCGGTCGGGCCAGGCAGTGCTCGCCCGCGACCCCGAGACTCCCGGCTCCCTCGGCATAGCCATCTCCGAGGCGGTCGAGGACGCGGCCGCCCACGACAACACCAACTACTCGCTCGGCTCCGTTCTCAACCACGTCTGCCTTCACCAGACGATCATCGGCCAGGAGGCACAGCAACAGCTCGCGATGGAAGACGCCTACCCTGACGTGGTGATCGGGTGCGTCGGCGGCGGGAGCAACTTCGCCGGCCTATCTTTCCCGTTTGCGGGCGATAAACTGACCGGGAAGCATCCCGAGACCGATATCGTCGCGGTTGAGCCGGCCGCCTGCCCGACCCTGACGAAGGGGCTTTACGCCTACGATTTCGGGGACGTCGCAGGGCTGACCCCGCTTCTCCGGATGTTCACCCTCGGCCACGACTTCGTCCCGCCGGCGATCCACGCCGGGGGTCTGCGTTACCACGGGGTGTCGCCGCTCGTCTCCCGTCTCGCCCACGACGGGGTGGTCAGGCCCGCCGCCTACCGCCAGAACGAGGTCTTCGAAGCCGCGGTGACCTTCGCCCGGACCGAGGGTATCGTCGTCGCCCCGGAGGCCGCTCACGCGGTGAAGGCCACGATCGACGAGGCCCTCCGGTGCCGGGAGACCGGCGAGGCAAAGACGATACTCTTCAACAACTCCGGGCACGGCAACTTCGATTTCTCTTCCTACGAGGCCTACTTTGCAGGACAGCTCGTCGACTACGAGTACCCGGTGGAGCTGATCAAAGAGTCGCTCGCCCGGCTGCCAGCTACGGGGTGATGCCGGTGGACTGGACAGCGCTCCAAGAGAGCTGAACTCAACCCCGGGATACGAGGAGGCCGTTGCCGCGGCGGACGCGGCCGTCCGGCCTCTTGTCGTCCCGGTATCCGTAGAGATCCCGCTCCCCGCGTCTTCGCCAGCCGACCTTTACGCCTCCCTTCGGGACGGCCCGGGGTTCCTGCTGGAGTCACTCGAGGGGAGCGAGAAGACCGCCCGCTACTCGTTCATCTGCACCGCTCCGGCTGCGATCGTCGCCGTTGCCCCTGACGGCACGCTGACGGTCTCCGGCGACGCCTGTATCCGCGAGGTTGCCGCCGACATCGAGGCCGCCGACCCCCTCGATGCCGTCCGTTCGTTCATGAGCCGGTTCAGGGTCGCTCCTTTGCGGCTCGAGAGGTTTTCCGGCGGGCTTGCCGGCTACTTCTCCTACGACCTCGTCTCTTCCCTCTACCCGATGCCACGGGCGGAGACGGCAGATGACCGCGAGGAACCCGTCGCCCGGTTCATGCTGGCGCGAGACTGCCTCGCCCTCGACCACCGGAGAGGGCGGCTCGCGGTCATCGCAAACATGCTTGTTGCCGACGGGACCGACGCGGAGGCGGAATTTTCCCGGGCCCGGGCGGCGATCGCCGAACGGGTATCCCGGGTTAGCATGTTCTCCGCGTCGTCTCCGTGCGAACCGTGCAGGGCCGGCGCCCCGGCGTCGTCCTGCACTCCGGAAGAGTTCTCGGACGCGGTTCTCCGGATAAAAGAGCATATCGCGGCGGGCGATATCTTCCAGGCCGTCCTCTCCCGGCGGCTCGCCTGCCGTATCGAGGGCGACCCGTTCGATGTCTACCGGCGGCTCCGGGCAACAAACCCGAGCCCCTACATGTATTACCTGGACTTTCCGGACTGCCGGGTCGCCGGGAGCAGCCCCGAGATGCTTGTCCGGGTGGAGGACGGCCGGGTGACGACCGTCCCGATCGCCGGCACACGGCCGCGGGGGCGAACCCCGGCGGAGGACGACCGACTCGCGGCCGAGCTTCTCGGCGACGAGAAGGAGCGGGCCGAGCATATCATGCTCGTCGACCTTGCAAGAAACGATGTCGGGGCGGTCTCCGCCTTCGGGAGCGTCTCGGTGGCGGATTTCATGACCGTCGAGCGGTTCTCCCATGTCCAGCACATCGTCTCGACGGTCTCGGGGAGACTCCGGGAGGGCTGCGACCGGTTCGACGCCCTCCGGTCCTGTTTCCCGGCGGGAACCGTCTCGGGAGCCCCGAAGGTCCGGGCCATGCAGATCATCGACGAGACGGAAGGACTCCGGCGCGGGATCTACGCCGGGGCCGTCGGCTACATCGGCTTTACCGGCACGATGGACCTTGCGATCGCCATCAGGACGGTCGTCGTGCAGGACGGTGTCGCTTCCGTCCAGGTGGGGGCCGGGATCGTGGCCGACTCCGACCCCGGCCGGGAGTGGATCGAGACCGAGAACAAAGGGCGGGCGATGCTTGCGGCGCTCGGCGCGGAGGTGGAGTGATGCGGGTGCTCGTCATCGACAGCTACGACAGTTTCACCTTCAACCTCTGCCAGCAGATCGGGATGCTCGGGGCGGAGCCGGTCGTGGTGAAGAGCGATACGCCGTTTGAGCGGCTCCGATCCGAATCATTCGACCGGATCGTCCTCTCGCCCGGGCCCGGGCATCCCCGGGACTCCGCTCTCTACCGGGAAGTTCTCGGCTCGATCAGCCGGACCGTCCCGACGCTCGGGGTCTGCCTCGGCCACCAGGCGATCGGCCTTGCTTTCGGCGCCAGAATAGCCCGGGCGGATCGGCTGATGCACGGGAAGCGGTCGCTCGTCCGGCACGACGGTGCGGGGATCTACGCGGGCGCGCCCGATCCCCTCGTCGCGACCCGCTACCACTCGCTCGTCATCGACCCGGCATCCGTTCCGGACTGCCTTGCGGTGACCGCCCGTAGCGACGACGGGGCGATCATGGGCGTCCGGCACCGGGAGTTTCCCATCGAGGGGGTGCAGTTCCACCCGGAGAGCATCCTCACCCCCGAGGGGACCCGATTGATGGCGAACTTCCTCTTCGGCCCGGGAGGTGCGGCATGATTCGCGAGGCGATCGCCCGGGTCTCCTCGGGCGCGGATCTCTCCCCGGCCGAGGCGGGAGGGGTGATGGAGGAGATCATGCGGGGCGCGGCGACCCCCGCCCAGATCGGCGGATTCCTCACGGCTCTGCGGATGAAGGGGGAGACCGTTACAGAGATCGCGACGTTCGCCCGGGCGATGCGGGCGGCGGCCGTCCCGGTTGTTCTTCCCGCCCCGGAGGCGCGGGTGGACACCTGCGGGACCGGGGGCGACGGTGCGGGGACGTTCAACATCAGCACCGCGGCCGCCTTCGTCGCGGCCGGGGCGGGCGTCCCCGTCGTGAAGCACGGGAACCGCGGGGTTTCGAGCCGGTGCGGCTCGGCCGACGTCCTCGAGGCGCTCGGGGTCACCGTCGCGATCCCGCCCGAGCGGGTGGCGGGCGTTCTTTCGGCCGCCGGGATCGCGTTTCTCTTCGCCCCGGCCTACCACCCGGCGATGCAGTATGCCCGGCTTGCCCGGCAGGAGATCGGGATCCGGACAATCTTCAACCTCCTCGGCCCCCTGACGAACCCGGCAGGCGCCGGAGCCCATCTCCTCGGCATCTACGACCCCCGCCTGACCCTTCCGGTCGCCCGGGTGCTCGGCGACCTCGGTGTGGAGCGGGCGATGGTGGTCCACGGCGCGGGGCTCGACGAGATCGCGACGACCGGGCCGACGACGGTTGCGGAGCTCCGCAACGGCGAGGTCACGACGTATACACTCGACTGCACGGAGTTCGGGATCCCGCGTTCATCCGCCGCGGCCATCCGGGGCGGCGGGCCGGAAGAGAACGCGGCGACCCTCCTTGCCGTCCTATCGGGCGATGACGGCCCTGCCCGGGATGTCGTCCTCCTCAATGCGGGGGCGGCGATCTACCTCGGCGGGAAGGCCGGCGGCATCGCCGGCGGCATCACCCGTGCCGAAGTGTCGATCGACTCGGGAGCGGCGCTCGACCGGCTCCGCCGCCTGATCGAGGCGACCGGAGGCGCAACATGATCCTCGACGAGATCGTCCGCTCGACCGGTGAGCGCCTCCGGGATCTTCCTGCTTTTGCGGCGGTAGATGCTGCCAAGATGCCCTGCCGGAGCCTCGAGGCTGCCATCCGGGCGTGCCGGGAGAGGCGCGCGATCATCGCCGAGGTGAAGTACGCCTCCCCGTCCCGCGGGAGGATTCACGACGGCTGTACCCCCGAGGCGCTTGCCCGGGAGTTCGTCGCCGCCGGGGCCGCCGGGCTCTCGGTACTGACCGAGCCCACCTACTTCGGGGGGAGCACCGGGTACCTCGTCCGGGTGCGGCGTGCGGTGACGGTCCCGATCCTCAGGAAAGACTTCATCGTCGACGAACGCCAGCTCAACGAAACCCGGACGCTCGGCGCCGACGCCGTCCTCCTGATCGCCCGGGTGCTCGGGGATCGTCTCCCCGCGCTCGTCGACGGGGCGCTCGCGCTCGGGCTCGAACCGCTCGTCGAGGTCCACGACCGGGGCGAGATGGAGCGTGCCCTCGCGACGAACGCGACCCTCATCGGTATCAACAACCGCAACCTCGAGACGATGACGATCGATCTCTCGACGACCGTCCGCCTTGCGGAGGCGGCACGCGACGCGGGAAGGCTCGTGGTCTCGGAGAGCGGCATCACGTGGCCCTACGACGTCCGGAGCCTCTCCCGGCACTGCGACGCGTTCCTGATCGGGTCCGCCCTGATGTCGGCCCGGGACAGGCGCAAACGGCTGGAGGGGTTCGTATTCGCGTGAAGATCTGCGGGACGACGAGCGTTCGCGACGCACTCCTCGCCGTGGCGGCCGGAGCCGATGCGATCGGCGTGGTGCTCGCGAGCCCCTCCCCCCGGTCCGTGACACCTGAAACGGCCCGTGAGATATTTGCAGCGGTGCCGCCGTTCGTGACCAGGGTCGCCGTCACCTCGACCGACAGACCGGAAGACCTCGCGGCGCTCCTCTTCTCGCGGCCGGACGCTGTCCAGGTGCCGGGCGGTCTGGAGGTGCCCCCGGACGCCGGGGTGCGGGTCATCCGGATGCTTGCGCCCGGCGACGCTCCCCGGGACGACTGCGACGCGGTGATCGTTGATACCAGCCACGGCACCGGGCGGGCGTTCGACCCCGCATACGCAAGAGAATGCGTGGCCGCCTCCCCGGTGCCGGTCATCCTCGCGGGAGGGCTCACCCCCTACAACGTCGCCGACGCTATCCTTGCGGTGCGGCCGTATGCGGTCGACGTCTGTTCAGGCGTCGAGGCGGCGCCGGGGATCAAGGATGAGCGCCTCATGCGGGCGTTCGTGAAGATGTCGAGGACGATGTATCCATGAAAGCAGGACGATACGGTATATACGGCGGGCAGTACGTGCCCGAGACCCTGATGAGCGCGCTGATCGAACTCGAGGAGACCTACGAACGGGTCCGGGAGGACCCGGAGTTCTCCCGCCGGCTCTCCTGGTATCTCTGCGAGTACGCCGGGCGGGAGACGCCGCTCACCTACTGCGGGAACCTCTCCCGCGACCTCGGTTGCCGCGTCTACCTGAAACGTGAGGACCTCCTCCACGGCGGCGCGCACAAACTGAACAACACCCTCGGCCAGGCGCTCATGGCAAAGTTCATGGGCAAGCACCGGCTCATCGCCGAGACGGGAGCCGGGCAGCACGGCGTGGCGACGGCGATCGCGGGCGCGGCCCTCGATCTGCCCGTCGAGGTCTACATGGGCGAGGTGGACACCCGCCGCCAGGCGTTGAACGTCTTTCGGATGGAACTCCTCGGCGCCCGGGTCGTCCCGGTCGCTTCCGGGACGCGGACGCTGAAGGACGCCATCAACGCGGCGATGCGCGACTGGGTGGCGAACCTCCGGGAGACCCACTACCTGCTCGGCTCCTGCGTCGGCCCGCACCCCTTCCCCCGGGTCGTCCGCGACTTCCAGTCGGTGATCGGTGAGGAGACAAGAAGGCAGATCCTTGAACGGGAAGGACGGCTCCCCGACACCGTCGTCGCCTGCGTCGGCGGGGGTTCGAACGCGATCGGCATCTTCTACCCGTTCTCAAACGACGACGTCACGCTCGTCGGCGTCGAAGCGGGAGGCGAGGGGCTCGAGTCCGGCCGCCACGGCGCTTCGCTCTCGGCCGGCTCGGTCGGGGTCTTCCAGGGGGCGCTCTCCTACCTCCTCCAGGACGATGACGGGCAGGCGCTCGAGACGCATTCCGTCGCCGCGGGCCTCGACCATCCCTCCGTCGGGCCGGAGCACGCCATGCTGAAGGACTCCGGACGGGTTCGCTACGAGGCGGTCACCGACGCCGAGGCGCTCCACGCCTTCCGTCTTCTCTCCCGCACCGAGGGGATCATCCCGGCGCTCGAGTCCGCCCACGCGGTCGCCTACGCTCTCCGGGCGGCGGACGATCTCGACCGGGACGACATCCTCATCGTCAACCTCTCGGGGAGGGGGGACAAGGACGTCGCCGACGTCGCGAGCCTTCACGGGGGTGCGATATGAGCCGGATCGCCGGGCTCTTTGTTCGGAAGAACCCGGTCTTCATCGGGTTCACCGTCGCGGGGGACCCCGGCATCGAGGCGTCGCTCCGGGTGGCGAAGACGATGGTCGACGCGGGCGCCGACCTCCTCGAGATCGCGATCCCTTACTCGGATCCCGTGGCGGACGGCCCCGTGATCGAGCGGGCGCACGTCCGCGCCCTCCGGGCAGGCACGACCGCGGACGACGTCTTCGCCCTCGTCCGGCGGATCAGGGAGCACGCGCCGGCGACGCCCCTCGTCCTCTTCACCTACTATAACATCATCCACCGCCGGGGAGCCGACCGGTTCTTTGCGGAGGCCGCGGCCGCCGGCGCGGACGGCGTCCTCATCGTCGACCTTCCCGTCGAGGAGTCGGGCGAGGTCGCGTCCTACGCCGCCCGCTACGGCATCGACCGGATCGCCCTCATCGCCCCGACGACGTCGCCGGAACGGCAGCACACCATCCTTTCCGGAGCCTCCGGGTTCGTCTACCTGATCTCGCTCGAGGGGGTGACCGGCGAGCGCGACCATCTCCCCCCCGGCCTCGCCGGGCTTGTCGGCGCGGTGCGGGAGAAGACGGACCTCCCCCTCGCCGTCGGGTTCGGAGTCTCGCGCCCGGAGCACGTCCGGAGCGTCGCAGCCGCCGGGGCGAACGGCGTCATCGTGGGGAGCGCGCTCGTCCGCCTGATCGAGGAGCATCTCGACGACGGGGCCGGGATGCATGATGCGCTCCGGGCGGCAATCCGGATGCTCCGGAGCGGGCTCGTCCCCGACCCCGGTCCTGATATACTTCGGCGGGAAAGAGTAGAGGGATGACACGGACCGTCGGGTTTCTGCTCAACCCTGTTGCCGGGATGGGCGGGGCCGTGGGGCTGAAGGGGACGGACGGACAGGTGGCCGAGGCTCTCCGCCGGGGAGCGGTCCCGCACGCCGCTGACCGTGCTGTCCAGGCCCTTTCCCATCTTTCGGGCGAGGATATCGTGTGGTGCACCTGTGCGGCGCCGATGGGCGAGGACGTCCTCGCGAGTGCGGGGATCGATCGCTACACCGTCCTCTACCGGCCCCCCGTTCCGACGGGTGCCGCCGACACGAAGGCCGCGTGCCGGGAGTTCCTCGATGCCGGGGTGGATCTCGTCGTCTTCTGCGGCGGGGACGGGACGGCCCGGGACGTCTTCGACGCCGTGGGGCGGGAGGTGCCGGTCCTCGGCATCCCTGCCGGGGTGAAGATGTACTCGGCGGTCTTTGCGGTCAACCCGGCGGCGGCGGCCGACCTCATCCGCCGGGCGGGCGAGGTCCCCTGCCGGGACTCCGAGGTGATGGATGTCGACGAGGAGGCCTACCGCTCCGGCCGACTCGCCGCCCGGCTCTACGGCTACGCCTGCGTCCCCTTCGTCCCGGAGCGGACGCAAGGGGGCAAGCAGGTCTTCGAGCAGCAGGACGAGGAGCGGGCGAAGGACGATATCGCCGCATTCATTAACGAGATCATGCTGCCGGAGACACTCTATATCATCGGCGCCGGGAGCACGACGGCGCGGATCATGGAACGGCTCGATCTAACCCCGACACTGCTCGGTGTCGATGCCGTCTGGAACGGGGAGGTCGTCGCCCGCGACGCCGACGAGAGGACGCTGCTCGTCCTCCTCGACACCTACCCGCTGGCGAAGATCGTCGCGAGCCCCATCGGGGCGCAGGGATTCGTCCTCGGCCGGGGAAACCAGCAGATCAGTCCTGCGGTGCTCCGGAAGGCCGGCTTACGGAACCTGATCGTGGTCGCCACGCCCGGAAAACTCGCCGCAACACCCCTCCTCTACGTCGACTCGGGGGACGCAACGCTCGACCGGGAGATCGGGGACTCTCTTCTGGTCGTCTCCGGCTACCGGATTGCACAGCGAAAGCGGGTCGTCCGCTCCGATTGAAGCCGCCCCGGCCTTCTTCTGGACAGAATACTACTCAGCAAGCTTGCGGAGGTCCCGGATTTTGGCGTTCGCCGCCTCGATGATCGAGAGAACCTCCAGGTAGCGGCTGTCCGCGAACGCACCCTCCTGAGCGTCACGAGTTGCTCGCGTAGTGTTTATGGCGAGCTGGAGTTCGATGTCGCAGAGTCATAAAAGAGGATCCTTATTGGCGCTGCGCAGCACTCCGCTGCCGGGCGAGGACGAGGAGCAGGATGCCGAGGAGCCCGAGCCCGGCGTAGACGTAAGCCGCCCCGGCGAACTCGTAGAGCGAGGGCGAGTGGATTATGATGTTCTCCGGGAGCGGTGGGGCGAGGAAGAGGCCGTATGCCCAGAGCAGGCCGGGGAGACTGATGAACCCCGCCTCGATCGCCCCGAACCATGCCGTCGATCCCTTCTCGAGCGGGAGCGCCCCGAGCAGGATCAGGACCCCCGGAGCGAGGAGGACGGTCGCGAGCAGGCTCGCCCCGGAGGACTGGTGCACCGGTCCGAAGACGGCGAGGGCGAGGAGGAGCACCGCGAGGGGTACCGCGGCCCACCACCTGCCCCCTTCCTCCCGCACGGCGACGGCGAAGAGCACCGCTCCCGCAAGGGAGAGGATGCAGAAGAGAAGGAGCACCGGCGAGAGCCCTAAAGTCAGGTACGCGGACCGGCCGGGCGGGGCGGCGAACCGGGCGTATAGCCCGACCACGGGAACGGCGATGAAGTAGGCCGCGGTGAGTGCGAGTGCGATCGAGGTTCTCTCCGGCGCCGTGCCTACCCCTCCTCCTCGGCGTGCCTCTCTTCCCGGAGCCCCGGGGTGGGGGCGGCGGTCAGGCGGAGAGCGGCGTAGAGGGCTGTGGCGACCAGCACGCACTCGAGGTAGAACCCGAAGCCTGTGAGCGCGGAGAAGAGCAGGGTATGTGCGGGCGCATCCGCGGTGAGGGGCAGGACGGTCATGATGCCGTCGAAGAGCCACCCGAATACCGGCACCCTGTCCGCGATCAGGGGAGCAGGCCCGCCCGGCCACCGATCCGGGTTTATCAGGAGGGCGAAGACGAACGGAACGGAGGCTGCAACGGCGACGAGCATCGCCTGCCGCTCCCTCCGGACCGGGACGGCGCCCGGGATGAGTGGGAGGGGCGTCGCGGCTCCCGCGACCGCAAGGGTGACCATCACGAGGACGAAGACCAGGAGGACGAACCCCGGTGCCGGCCCGATTGTTCCCGAGACTGTTCTCGCGGTACCCGCCCAGATCACGCATGCGACGACCGCGACGACCGGGGGGATGGCCGGCGAGAACCGGCTCCGGGGAAGGGAGGCGACGACCTTACCTGACATACTGCACCATTCTCGACACGGTTCGGCTCCCGTGTTCTGTAACTCTGCGGGAGAGGTCAACGTTCTTCTATAAACGATTTCTGTCACGATCGTCTACACGTCGGGGCGCGTCAATCCGTTTCGTTCCCGGAAAGGCGGTAGAAGGGATATCTTGATGCGGCTCTTCCGCCGAGGCAGAACGGTCAGCCCGGCTGCTTCTCCCGGCACCGGTTGCTCACGATCTGCACGATGAGGCTGCTAAACAGCAGAACGAAGAACAGGTACCGGGCAAGGGCGCCGGGCCGGTCGTGCAGGATTATATCCTGGTAGAAGTTGACCGCGAGGACGACTGCGGCAAGGGCGAGGAGCAGTTTCCACAGGAGCGACAGGTGGTTGCAGTTCATGTTCGTCGCCGGTTATACGATTCCCACCGCGCGATGGAGATAGAACGCGAGGACTGCACTGGTTGCCAGAGCGACGAAGACGGCCCGGTCCTTTGACTTCTCGTGGAATATCCATACGCCGAAGTAGGTCAAGAGGCAGAACCCAGCGAGGAGGAGCAGGCCGGCAAACGGAACCTCCAGGAGAATCGCCCAGGAGAAGAGGATGAGCGGCGCGAGAGCGTAGACCGCCGACTTCATCGTCTGCTCGAACTCCCGGTGGACGTCGACGAAGAGCAGGAAGAAGTGCTCGACGAGGCTGACGGCGAGGAGGGCGACGGCCCCGGTTATCAGGCCCTGTGTCAGGGTGACAAGGGTGCCTGCCGCGATAAACCAGATCCGGTGCGTTCCGTCAATCTCCGCCGCCTCTCCCGTAAGGAGGGGTAACGCCATGAAGAGAACCGATGCGACTGCGGCGATCGCGAAGTAAAATACGAGATCGTCGCGTAGCGGTTTTTCATTGAGTTGCTGAAAACGGCGCCGTGGACCGGTGATGATTGTTCCTGTCGACATGCACTTCTCCTCCCGGAATGACTGCAGTCATCCGCCCGCTTCCGGTATCGATGAAGGAGAAGTCGATGTCCTCCTATAAACGTTCTCTGTCTGAATCGTCTACACGTCGGGGTTTCGATCTATTTTCTCTCGATATTATGAAACGACCGAGGCGCACGTATCCCTCTCTCACGAGCGGTCACCGGATATCCATCCGCATGAACCCCGTGTATGCGACGGCGAAGAAGGCGACGGGATAGATGGTCAGGGCCGCAACGCTCGACCAGATCTCACCGAGTATATCCCCAAGGGTCGCCCCTGATGTCGGGGCGTTGCCGATCCCCTGGATGAGGGCGTTGGTCGCCATCTGCGGTGATGCGAGGTTTCCGATGCTCTGGATCAGGTCAAACTGACCATAATACGCCGTGATTGCTGCCTGGAATTCTTCCGATGAGATATCGCCGCCGTATGCCGCTGGGTCGGGCTCCTCCATCATGAGGGCCGTGCCGATATGCGTGGTGGCGTAGGGGACCAGGAAGACGAGGAGGATGAAGACGACCACGGAGAGGAGCAGAGCGCTGCCGCTCTCCCGGCAGAGGGTGGAGAGGGCGAGCGCGATGGAGAAGAATGTCACGAGGAAGAGGAGGGTGACGCCGGCATAGGTCAGGATCATCCACAGATCGCCGGAGGCGGGCATGATCGAGAAGACGAGGAGCAGCGCGGTGGATATAGCGAGCACGCTCCCGACGACGAGGGCGAGCAGCGCGACGCCCCCGAGCGCCTTGCCGTTGATGATCTCGTCCCGGTAGACCGGGTGGGAGAGCAGGCTTTTGAGCGACCGGGACTCTTTCTCCTTCGAGACCAGGTCGAACCCGAGCGCAAGCGCAAGGAGGCCCCCGTAGGAGACCAGCGTCCGGAACACCGAGGAGTAGATGCCCTCGACCGGCGGTTTTGCGGGCATCATCCCGGCCGGTCCGTCATTCTGGTTATCCATCGCTGCCAGTTGCTCCGAGTACCTATCCAGTTCTCTCTCGTAGCTCACGACCCCGCTGTAGGTTCCCACCAGGGCGATGGCGAGGAAGAGGGCAAGGATCACCAGGAACCGCCAGCCTGTGATCTGGTCGGTGAACTCTTTTTGGGCCACGGTGAAGACCCGTTCCGCTGTCATCTGCTCTCACCGGTCAGTCCACGTAGTTCTATCTCCATGCTCATACTCCGTTCGTGGTCGCAAGGATACGCACGCCCCTGAGAATGTCCGCCGACCGCAACGGGATCCTCAAAGATGCTCCTGCGGGTATTGACGTTCTGAGACTGGGCTGTCGATCTATATACCTTTTCTCTCACATTCCTCTACACGTCGGAGTTCTGATATGGCAGGAACAGACTGACGGTCCGGTTACATCGACGATGCGGTGCACCGAACGAGAACGCAGGTCTGTTTCGGAAACTTCAAGCCCGGCCGGTCCCATACTGACGTTAACCACGCCGGTTCCATCGGCCCGGAACTACCATGAGACGACCGATCCTTGCCGTTATCGTCGGAGTAATAACTGTCTACGCCTGCATGCACTTCTTCGTCTTACCGGAGGCTCCGGACGTCACCCGTATCGAGAATATCACCCATCTTGAGTCCCCGGCATACCATCCGGCCATCCTGGATCTCTGGGAGATCGCCGTCGATAGCACCGGCGTCGAGAACGAGTCGGCGAGACTGCTGCGACTGGAGACCAACATCGCCGGGGACGGCGCGATTCGGGTGATATGGCTCTACTTCTACGGCGATAAGAACGGCGAACAGCACGGCTACGAGGCGTATGTGGGGCCGGGCGGAACGGTATCGGCTAAATCGCAGAAGTTCAATTTTTCCGTGCAGGGGGTGCACCCCCTCGAACTCTTGCGGGAGGTCGACGCTATCGCCCTGGAGGATATTCCCTTCCGGGACCGGGGTATGAGGCTTCTTGTGAGCGTGAACGCGTACGGGGACCACTACAACGAGACCCGGGGAAGGCTCTACGAGGTCTCGAACGGGATGTTTTGCCCGGTGAAAGAAGTGACGTTCGGCCCGGACGCGTGCTGGTATACTATCACGATCACTCCCCACCGGAGCCCGGGATCTCCACCATCTCCAGAAGAGGTTCTTATTGCGTTCACCCGGCAGGATCTCGCGGCAGCCGAGTCCGTAGTCTACGGGTAGGTGAGCGTCGAGAACCGGGACTCATTCATCGCCTCCAGCCCAACTGCCCCCAGGTGACCTAACCGGTTGCGTCTGCGCCCCTATTCGCCCGGAATACGATACCCCGCCGGGGGAAATAGCGCACCATCCTCCCGTCCCTCTCGCTCCGTATGGCACCGTCCCGGATGAGCAGCCCCGTATGCCAGGTCACTGATGCGCCGGAGATCCCGAGCGCGGATGCGACCTCTTTTCGCGCTATCCCTGGGTTCCGTGCGAGGAGATCGAGGATCTGCTTTCGTGTCCCGTTGATGGGGTAGCCCTCTCCCTCACGGGCCGCCCTGCCGTTCGCATAATACCGCAAAAAGCCGTGATCGCGCTCAGCTACTATCTGTTCGGTCTCGCAGAGGATTGCAAGGTGGTACCGGAGGGTTCCGGCGTTAACCCCCAGCCTGCGGGAGAGGGAAGCGTGGTTGATCCCGCGATTCTCCCGGATGCAGAGGTACACCGCACGGCGGGTGTCGTGTTCGAGAACATTCTTTCTGGAGATCCTCCTCTGACCGAGAACGAGCCATACGGCTACTGATATGAGGAACTGCACCGGGAGGAAGAGCAGGGGTGCGGTCATGAAGACGAAGTCGAGCAGGATCAGCTTGAGCGGCACGTTCCAGATATATAGCGGGGCCGGATCGTCCGGTATTATCTCTGGATACTCTCCTTCGCTCAGCCCTGTGCCGGCAGCGTTCCCCGGGGTGGCTATGGACAGGAGGATGATGAGGAGCAGAGCAATCTTCGCGAGAGGGAGTTGATGCGGCATTAAAATGATCGGGCGGTCGGAGGTATAAAAAGAATGCGGTTTATTCCGCTTTGGCTTCAAAGAAATAGTTCTGTGTGTCTCGGACAGATTCCCCGTAAACTTGGAACTGCCACGTTCCGGCCTTTGGCGAGGGGATCCACGTGCGGATTTTTGCGTCCTTACCACCATCCAGATCGGTGTCGTGGTAGTAGGCGTAGGTGCTCCCGCTCGGCGAGACGATCTTCAGCGTCAACGACTGCTGGGGGACAAACCAATTAAGGTTCACAAACAATGTTGAGCTCCCGGGAGGCACGTATGCGCTGTGGTAGTTTGTCTCTCCCTGCTGTATGGAGTAAAAGGCACGTATCCCCACTTCGTTTTGCGGGATATTCTCTTCCGGGGCGGTGTTCACAGCACATTCGCTGCCCCCGGCAAAAGCCGGCGGTACCATCAGGACCAGTGCAAGCATCAGTGCAAAGATGCGGTTGTATGTCATCATACCACGGGAGAACTTCTCTAACGACTTCTCTTAAGTTTTCTGTCGATCCTCTCTACGTTCTTCGGTTGGGGGCAGACTGACCGCCCGGGAATCGGTATCGAGCAATGGCGGAGGGGCCTGCTGCTCGGGGTGGGCGCGGGTGCCGAGCCCTCCTGCAAAATGGGTGTCTGTGACAGAGACACGATATCCAGTATCGATTTTCCTTTGCCGCGTGGGTTTACTATCTGTCGGCGCAGTGTGAGTTCCCGGTCGACTGCGGGATGTTTTCGGAAGCAAAACGGATCGAACTGCCTCAACGTGTAGAGAGGCTCGACAGAAATCGTTTATAGGGGAACGTTGACTTCTCATCCGTGGGTACCGGGACCGGTATCCCGAAGCGCAGGGAGGTCCACCCGGCCAAGAGCGAATCGGATGGGTGAACGTCCTGCATGCCCGGAGGCATGGTAGCACTCGTTACTCAAGCAGATAAACGTTGTGCCGTAACTTCCGGAATTCAATTGATGAAGAAGGAAACAGATGAAACTGTTCAGATGGAATGTCATCCTGCTGGCAATGGTATTAGCAGGGATGACAGTGGTACCGTGCGTGAGTGCGGGAGAAAGCGGCGAAAAAATTGTTGATACGCAAACTGCAGTCATCAATCAATTAATAAGACAGAACATGACCGTCGGCGAATACTACGAAAAAACTTCGCCAGAATTCTTGATGGAAATGCCAGAAGCCTTAAGAGAACATCTCTATCAAACAAAAAAAGAATGGCCGACACCATTGAATGAACAGAGTAACAAACAGAGCAACAATTCCCAAAGTGTAATACAAAGCACAAGGGTGGAGATTCAGGTTTTGTGTCAGTCGGGATGGGGGTTGGCAGGTAATATTGTGAGTTACGGGTCCGAAAGTGAATCAGCGCCAACCGGAACTCGATTTCCAACAATGTACGATAAATCAACGCTATTTAAATGGAACTGGGATTCGAGCCAATGGGAATATGTTACTTCTACATCACGTACATCGTATCTAACTAGTTATAACCGAGCAGCGAGCACAACTACAGCGCAACCTGGAACTTACATTGTTTTCGGAGAGCATCACGGTACATACCCGCCATTTAGTGAACCTCCGGGGTATAGTCTCGCTACCGAAAGTTCAATATTTGAGGTGAGTTAATTTTCAGTGTTTTTATAGAAGAAATTAACAATCAGAACCTTTTTTTGCGGATAAGTGCAATGTCCGACAAAGCAGTTTGTACGTACAGAATAGGTAATTTCCATGAAGCTGAGAAAAAGAGCAAACGTGAAACAACACCTCGTTTTAACGATCATAGTGCTGACTGCATTCTGTAGTTGTGGATGTACGCAGCAAAGCGCCGCGATGGAATGGTACAGACAGGGATTGCACTTCAATTCCTATGATAACCAGTTCGAGCAGGCATTGGAATGTTTTAATAAATCTCTCGAACTTGACCCCCAATTTGAAGAAGCCTGGCGGGGTAAAAGTGTCGCACTCTACAACTTGGGACGGTTCCAGGATGCGATTCAACCCATAGACCGGGCTCTTGAGCTTAATCCGGATTATGCCGAAGCCTGGTGGACGAAGGGAATGATACTGTCGAGTCTGGGCAAACCCGATGAGGCGGATTATTGTTACGCCAGGGCTCAGGAGATAAATCCGCGTCTTTCCCAAATCTAGGGTAGCGTAACAAAGTTTCTGTAATAGTAATTATTCAGACCGATCGGTGGGCAGCGGTTGGGATGAACGGTGTTCCACTGAATGCACCTAGCGATCAATACCGGAACCGGTGTCCCGACGTGTGCGAGATCGGTCCAGCCCGCGCCGAAACCGGAGGAGACGGCATGGAACCTGACAAAAAGCGCCTGATTGCCGTCGGCGTTCTTGCGTTCATCGGTGCCGTCCTCCTCGTCGCGACGGTTGTGCTCGCATTTACAGCCCTTGTAGCCCTGATCACGGGAATCGACGGTCTTCCGCAGGAGCTGGACGTGCGGGTAGTCAGCGGAGAAGATCTGCAGAACGCATCCGTCATTCACCTGACCGACCGGGATCTAAAGCAGCACCCGGCGCTTGCCTCCGCGATTCGGGATGCGGTTGGCATGGAACCCAGCCCCGGCTCTTCCCTACCAAGCTCTCCTATCGACCGGTGCAGCAGACATCCCTGATTGACTGCGGCGAATTTTCCGGAGCAAAACGAACGGATCAGGCTCGACGTGTAGAGGATCGTGACAGAAATCGTTTATAGGGGAACGTTGACTTCTCATGTGTAGATCCCGGAAGGCGGGGCCCACCCGGCCGGGCAATGGTGAGGAGATGGACGAGCGACGCAAAAATACCAAAAAACCCGTACTGAACCTGCTGATAGCGGTCGCCATCCTCGCCGTGGTGGTCTTCCTGCTCTTCCTCGGCCCTGCGTTTGTCTCGACGACCATGCCGAACAACTCCTACCTGATTGAGATCACAGGCCTCGGTGGCCTTGCCGTGAACGGTACCGCGACGATCATGGTCCCGATCCCGGCGAATGCGGACGGTGAGCTTTCGATCTCAGAGGAAGGGCTTACCCGCGACCGCCAGCTCTACGGGTGGCAGACGACGATCCGGGAGACGCCGTATGGGAAGATGCTTGCGTTCACAACGGCGGAAGAGTACGCGTCGGATATCTTCATACCGCCCGGGGAGTTTGAGAAGAAAGAAGAGCCGCGGTTGCTCGTCCCCGTGATTGCGACACCCGAAAACGTCACCGTCGTCGAGTTCACCCGGACATCGGGCGGCACCTATACCACGGTCGTCTTCCTCGACGGCTTCGTCCCGCCGGAGGATGCAGCCCCGATCACGTTTGACCTTGAGTACCGGGGTGGCGGGGGCAGGAAACACCTGATAATAGAGGATGCCTGGACAACGACGGTGGATACGGCAGTACCAGGTACTGAGTCCGGGTTTGTCACGGTTCCGGCAAACTACTATGTCACTCCAGGGGGTATCATGCCGTTATGATGGACGATCTCTCCCGTTCTTTTACTCTTTCTCCTCACCACACGACCCCGATGCCGGCTCGTGCAGGCCCGGGGGTACGGCGTCCGGTGCGCAAATGACGGCCTGAACCCACAGTGATCCGGATCTCCGCAGATCGCAGACAGGTGGATACGCTCTATCGGAACCGACTTCTCAACCATCACAACCTTTATAGTTAGGTCAAGCCAAACTAATCAGTATCAACCATGGCGGCGAGACATGAGCACCTGTTCGAAGTGTTTAATCGCTTGATCGCCATCAAGAACGAATGCTCCTCCGAGATCATCTCCGAATGCGGGCTCAGCCGTTTGACGGCGAAGCAGGTCGCCTACCTGAAAGTCATCGACGGGCACCTCGACATGACGTTCAGCAGTCTTGCCGAGATCACCAGGACCTCGAAACCCACCGTGACGGAGATGGTCGATCGGTTCGTCCGGATGGAGTGCGCCTACCGCCAGAAGTGCCCCGACGACGGGAGGGTCACCTACATCCGGCTGACCGAGAAGGGGCGGATGCTGGCTAACGCCGAGCAGAACGCGCTCCGCCGGATGGTCGAGAGGATGGTGCGGACGCTCGACGAGAACGAAGTGGATCTCCTGGTGGAGATCCTGAAGAAGGTCGGATGATTTTTTTGGCCGGCCATATTGTTAGGTAAATGCGAACTAAACAATCCGGAGTCACCATGCACTCACCACAACCAGACACCAGCAGAGAGTATATCGTCATACCGCTCTTCGAGACCGTGGTCTACCCCGAGACCCGGACGAAGCTCCAGGTCGAGACGGCCGTCGGGGAAGCGCTGATCGCCGCCATGAAGAGCGGCGGATCGGCATACGCGGTCGGGCTGACCGCAAAGAGCGGCGAAGAGTTCCCGGAGGATCCGGCCGACGCGCTCTATACGACCGGAAACCTTCTTGCGATCGCACACGTACAGCCTGCGGACGACGGCTACCTGGTCTTTGCGCACGCAACCTCCCGGGTGAAGGTCGTAACCCTCTCCGAGAAGGACGGGCAGTTCTACGCCGCATGCGAACCCCTCCCGGACGTGCCGGACCTCGACGAGGAGGCCCGGGCGGAGATGCTCGGGCGTGTCAAGGCGGCCGTCCACGAGATCAGCGGCAACTTCCAGGGCTCCGAGCAGTTCACCCGCCCCATTGACAGAATGGAGTCCGTCGACCAGATCATGGGATTCGTCATGCCATTCCTGCCGATCGATGTTGCCGAGAAGCAGTCGCTCCTCGAGATCGCCTCCGTCCGGGAGCGCTACACCGCGTTCCTCCGGATCCTGGTGAACCTGAACGAGGGCATCAACCTCCGGATCGAGGTGGCCAGGAAGGCCAACGAGAAGGTCGGGAAGGCGAACCGTGAAGCGATGCTCCGCGAGCAGCTCCGGGTGATCCAGGAGGAGCTCAACGGGTGCGACGGCTCGTCCGGCGAGGAGAACTACCGGGAGCGGATCGAGCGCTCGACGATGCCCGAGGAGGTGCGGAAGAAGGCCTTCGCCGAGCTGAAGAAACTCGAGTCGGGCGGTAGCCAGCACCACGAGAGCCAGGGGATCCGGAACTACCTCGACCTCCTGCTCGATCTCCCCTGGACGGTCGAGAAGAAGAGCATCGATATCGAAGAGGCCCGCCGGGTGCTGGAGAGCAACCACAACGGCCTCGAGAAGGTCAAGGAGCGGATCATCCAGCACCTCGCGGTCATGAAACTCAAGGAGGAGAAGCAGGGCTCGATCCTCCTCTTCGCGGGCCCGCCCGGCACCGGGAAGACGAGCCTCGGGAGAAGCATCGCGGACGCGCTGGGGAGAAAATACGTCCGGATCAGCCTCGGCGGCGTCAAGGACGAGGCGGAGATCCGGGGGCACCGGCGGACCTACGTCGGGTCGCTCCCCGGCCGGATCATCCAGGGGATGAAGCGGGCCGGGACGAAGAACCCGGTCTTCATCCTCGACGAGGTCGACAAGCTCGCCGTCTCGTATTCGGGAGATCCGGCAAGCGCCCTCCTCGAGGTCCTCGACCCCGAGCAGAACAGCACGTTCTCGGACCACTACCTGGAGGTCCCCTACGACCTCTCGGACGTGCTCTTCATCGCGACCGCAAACAGCCTCGCGACGATCCCGGCGCCGCTCCTCGACCGGATGGAGCTCATCGAGATCTCGGGTTACACGAAGAACGAGAAGTTCGCGATCGCGAAAGACCACCTCCTGCCGGAGACGCTCGAGGAGCACGGTCTGACCACGGATCACCTCCAGGTCGAGGACGAGGCCGTCTCGGCGATCATCGACCGTTACACCCGGGAAGCGGGCGTCCGGACGCTCAAGAAGCAGCTTGCCAGGATCGCCCGGTATGTCTCCGCGAAAGTCGTCTCGGGGACGGTCGATCTCCCGGTCGTCGTGATTCCGGAGATGCTCCCGGAGATCCTGGGCCGCGAGACCGTCCGACCGGACGTGGCGCGGAAGGAGAACCCGCCCGGCGTCGTGACGGGGCTTGCCTGGACGCCGGTCGGCGGGGACATCCTCTTCATCGAGGGGACGTTCATGCCCGGCAAAGGGAAACTGACGCTGACCGGCCAGCTCGGCGACGTGATGAAGGAGTCGGCCCAGATATCGCTCAGCCTGATCCGTTCGAGGCTTGCGGCCATCGCGACCGGGTTCGACTTCTTCGCAAGCGACGTCCACATCCACGTGCCGGCGGGGGCGACCCCGAAGGACGGGCCGTCGGCGGGTGTGACCCTCTTTACGGCCCTCGCCTCGCTCGTCACGGGGAGAACGGTCGACCCGACGGTCGCGATGACCGGCGAGGTGACGCTCTCCGGTGCCGTCCTCCCCGTAGGCGGGATCAAGGAGAAAGTCCTTGCGGCCCACCGGGCCGGGATCAGGACGGTCATCCTCCCGCGGGAGAACGAGCGGGACCTCGAGGATGTCCCCGGTGACGTCCGGAGCGACCTTACGTTCGTGACCGTGGAGACGATCGAGGATGTCCTCCGCGAGGCGCTCGGGATAGAGCTCCACGGCCCCGTCGTGCCGTATGCGGGGAAGAACCGGTGCGTGCCCGTGCACAACCTCTGAACACCCCTCTTTTATCATCCCTTCATACCCTCGTTTCGCCCGCCGCGCTTTGCCCCGGGAGCAAATAGGCTTGAGGCGGTTCGACGTGTAGAGGATCGTGACAGAAATCGTTTATAGAGGTACGTCGAGCTCTCACCGATAGCTGCCGGAATCGGTGCCCCGATGTGTGGGATCTGTCCGGCCTGCGCCGAGACCGGAGGAGATCACGTGGAACCTGACAGGAAGCGCCTGATTGCCGTAGGGATCTTTGCGTTCATCGGCGTCGTCCTTCTCGTCGCGGCGGTTGTGCTCACGTGCACCGCCCTCGTCGCCTGGATCACGGGGAGCAGCGGCTCTCCGGTGCTGACCGTCTGGGAGGTCAGGGGGGAGCGGCTGGAGAACGCTTCCACCATCCACCTGACCGAGAAGGATTTCGAGCAGCACCCGGCACTCGACTCCGTGATTCGTGGCGAGAACAGGGCTCCGCTGCCATGGGACCTGGAAAGTACGCCTCATGATGATCCAGATGAGCGAACAATCGGACATGCTCCGGTTACGTACGTGGAGCGAAGCGTTCTCATCGAATCGTTCGGTACCGATTTCGAGGCACAGAACCGGCCGTACCTCGAATACGACGGTGCGTACTACTACCTACTTGTCTCGATCCCCTGATGGGTTCAAAAGGGCGGAATCGGAATGAAAGAAGATACGAAACCTGAACCCCGGGCCCGGCTCAGAGCGGCGGGACTCGTCGTTGCCTGCGGCCTTATCGGGATCGTCGCGATCGCGCTCGGCCTCATGCTCGCCGACGCCCTCCTCATCTACGCGATGGAGGGTTCGGGCGGGCAGCCGATGGTCTACGTCATGGAGAGGGTGGAGCCGGGAGAGAACGTGGTCGTTCCCCTGACCGAGCGGGACTTTGCCGACCATCCGGCGCTCAACGCCGTCATCCGTGGCGAGGAGCGCAACCCGTCGGCGTGGGAGTGGGGTATGCGGGACCGGCGCTTCATCGGGGGAACCAACGTCTCCTACGCGGAGAGCAGGGCGCTCCAGGACACTTACGGCCCCGACCGGGAGACGTGGGTCTACCCGCACCTGGAGTACGAAGGGGCGTACTACCTGGTGGTGACAACATGGCCGTGAAGGGGGGGTTTTAGCCGGATGGCGGGTGCGCTGGAAGGCCGCAGAGGGTACGTTGAAATGATGCAGAGTTCGTACTGGTTAAAACTCCCTACTACGAATTAGCGGTGGTTGAATGAAAACCAAATGCTCCCTGTTTATTATTCTCATGATCCTGCTGGCGTCCTGCGGTTGTATCGATACCCGGGACGCCGTCGGGGATGACGGCGTGCAGAACGGCACCGCGGAAGGACTGCCGATAAACGGCTCTTTTACACCCACCTCCGGGGCTACCGGAGGCACGGAGATGCCTGTCGACCTCTCGCAGCTCGAGATCAGAGGCGGGCCGGACTTCAGCCCGAATGTCACGTTAATCTCCTCGATTCTCGAGAATGATACGCGTACCGGGCTCCTGATCGAGAATGGGTGGAACATCACATCGGTCACCGAAAAAAACGATGAAAATGACCGCGCCGGGGGCTCCGCCGCAGTGGAGTTCCAGAAGGACGGGCTATCGTTCTACATCGGAGTCGATGAACAGGAGGGGCGTACTGCCGGGAGTTACTGCGATGCCGAGGTCTGGATTGCAGAACCCGTTTCAGGTCCTCGTCCCGAGGGTTATCATCAGGCTAAGGATAAGATGGAGGGATGGTGGCACGTCTTCGACGACCGGAACGAGAGGATCGTTATGATCTATAACAGCACGACGCTCTTCTACCTCTCTCCATCGTACTCGATCATCGATACGGAGGGGATACTTGACTGATCTCACGTTGAGGTGCCGCCCCTCGCAGGCAACGTTGTGGGAGTACATGAACGGAACCGTGTGGTGCGTTGAAACGCCGCGGGATCTGGGTTGCACACCGGCAGTCAGAGAGGCCGAAAGATGAGGAATACTCCACTCATCGTTCTTTTGCTGTTTATCTCAGCATGTATCACGGGTTGCTGCACCGACGGGACGGCCGATCCTGCAGCCCTTCCCGGCGACACGCAGGAGACACCGGCGCAACAGTACCCTGAGATCAACGTATCGGAGATTCCTGTAGCCACCCCGGAGTTGATCCGAACAAACGGCTCATACATCGCCGGGATTGCGCTCGGCGACGAGCGGGCACGGGCTCTCGTCCGGCACGGCGGCAAACCCGAATCGGTTGCCGTGCTCTTCCACTCGTGCCCGCGAAACGACCCTTACTGCAACCTGAACCCGAGTCTCGTCATCCGCTACGGGGAGATCCGGTTTGCGGTCACCGTCGACGAGACGGCCGGGGCGGTGCTCGGCGGCTCTGCACTCGTGCCGAACACCCCCTCCCCGACGTATTACAAGACACGCGACCTCTCGACCGGAACCGATACCGTCTACCTGGGGGACGCCCCGATCATGACCTACAACGGGACGTCGCTCCTGTACCTGAACGAGTCGTACGGTCGCTCTTTCGGGCCGGCAGAATCTTCCCCTGACCTTGACGGAATCGTGGCGCGGTACCGGGCGGCCCACCCGTCCAGGGATATCGACACCGGCTTCACCCACGAACCCTGCGAGGCTTACTCGAAGACCGGGGAGTTCGTCGAGACAGTCGGCGGGCTCTTCGACCTCGTCCGGGAGGATCCCGCCGCCGGCCGGCTCCTCTCCGACGGAGGCGAGATCGTGGGCGTCGTTGTCGTCTGCCCGCCGTCCGCCGCGTCCGAACCGGGGGGCCCGGGATGCTACCCTGCGGTCCGCGTCAGGTACGGGGAGATGACGATCGACTACCTCGTCAACATCGACTGCATGTGCATTGAGAAGACTTCCGTCGAGGTTCCGTCTGGATATCTCTCCCGTACGGTCGATAATGTGACTTATATCATTCACGATGGCGACGTTGTGCTCGCTCTCCGAGGGAAGGGCGCGCCCCCGGTTCCGGGCCCGTAGTAGGTTTGTTCGGCTTCAAAATCGATCGGGAAGGCCCGACGTGTAGATGATTGTCACAGAAATCGTTTATAGGAGAACGTCGACCTCTCCCGCGTGGATACCGGTATCCGGGGGCGCGGGTCCGGTCGTGTGACCCGCACCAAAACCTGGCCGGCACCCCGGCGGAGGGCGAATGGACGAAGATGCAGGTGTTCTTGAGGGGAAGTCGATGACTCCGTCAGGTCATGAGAAGGGCACCCGGCTGAAGCGATACCTCATCGTGGTCGTGGTCGCCGGGCTCCTCCTGTTCGGCTGCTACGTTGCTGTCGCCTCCTACATCGCCGCGACCATCCCGCCCGACGAACTCCTGCTCTACGAAGTCACGGAGGAGAGGGCCGGGGAAGGTATCGTCATTCCCCTCGACGAGGAGATGTTCCGGAACCTGCCGGTTCTGGACGCGATCCTCCGGGGTGAGGGGCATGAGGACGAAGGGGACCCGTATACCACCGGGGACATCCGGCTGGTGGGGAGCGTGGAGTACCCGGAGAAGATCCGCCAGGAGACGATCGATGCCTATATCTTCGATAGCGAGACCGGCAAGCGGAAATACTTCGAGTATGAGGGCCGGTATTACCGGGGCGGGACAATTTACCGGGATTGAATTGCGGGAGATTGAGAATGAACGGAAAGACCAGAACAGGGACACTCCTCCTCTTCGCGGTGCTGCTCGCGGTCGTCCCGGCGGCGGGTGCAGGGATCGATCTCGATCACCACGTGATCCCGGAACTGAAGGTGAACGAGTCGATCGAGACGATCGCCATATCCGGGGTGTTGAGCCTTCAGCCGGAATGGGACGGGAGTGGAACCTCCGGGATACCGTTCGGTTCGATCATGGTCCATACGGCGGACGAGAAGACGCTGGTCTTCGATAAAGACGGGAACCAACTGCTCTCCATCAGCGACGAACTCTCTGCAAAAGTCCCTACCCCCGGCGGTTTTGAGAAACCGTGCACCTGGCTGCACCAGCTCCCGAACGATTCCCGGGTCTACCATCGTGACAACGAGACGTTCATCCTCGATATTGCCGGGAACCTCATCCTGACCGTCATCAACGAGCACCCGCCGCCCGTCGAAGACCCGATCACCATCAACATCACCTCCCCGCGTGAGGGGGAGGTTATCTGGATCGACGTCGTTCCGCCCCACGTCGCCGTCGTCGGGGAGGTGCATGCCCCCGCAGGTCTGCATAACGTGGTTGTGCGGAGCGGAACCGGGGAGGTCTCGTGCGGGAACCGGCCCGAGTTCGCCTGCTCGGTGCCGGTCTCCGCCGGGGAGAACACGATCACCGTAGTGGCGGACACCCATGGACCCCTGGCCGAGAAGACCGTGAACGTGACCGTCCATATCGGTCTCCCGCCGCCCCCGGCGATCGCAGTCTCGGGCAGGGTGACGGATGCTACCGGCAACCCGGTTCCCGGTGCACTGGTGCGGTTTGAGTCGGTGTTTACGCTCGACGACGAACCCCTTGCGGGGACGGCCGTGACCGGGGAGGACGGCGGCTACCTGGTAGATACCCCCGGCTACCGGCAGACGGTCACGGTCGAGAAGGAGGGCTATTCCACTCTCCGGGAGGAGTTCATCTTTGAGAACCCGACGAACAATCTCGACCTGGAACTGGAGCCCCTCCCCCGGACGGTGCCGGGGTTCGGTTCCACGCTTGCTGTTCTCTCGCTTCTGGGTTTCTTCCTCCTCATCGGTCGGAAGGGGTGGTGAGATGACAGAGAAACGTTCGATAATCCCGGCGCTCCTCCTCACCGCCGCGGTCACGGCGCTGGCGGCGGGTTTTGCGGCTTTCGCGCCCGTCGCGGAGGTCACCGTAACCCCGCATGAGCAGATTGCCCCACAGGATCAGGCCCTGGTCCATATCGACTTCTTCACGGAGAAGAGGGATGCCCCGGTCGAGGGCGTGGATATCCTCTCCTCGATCCTGCGTTACGAACTCGCGGTCTACGATACAGAGGGTATCCATGATCGCCTGCTTTCCGGCGAACCGCTGGCGGTGCATATCGCCGGACGGCCCTGCACGGCGGATCTCGAGGAGGTGTTGCACGGCACCGGCTCCTTCACCGGCACCCTTTCCGGGGACGGGAGGGTGCACCTGACCATCAGCGGCGACGTCCTTCGCGGCTATTTCGAGACCGGCGGCGTCGCATACTGGGTGGAGAGCACCGGGCGGTACGACACCAAATCCCCGGGGAAGGTCATCCACTATCTCTTCTCCTCCGCCGACGTGAAAGGGCTGAGCGGTTGTTACCTCACGCTCTACAACATCAGCAACGGGGATCTGGAGGATTCCGGGTACCCTGCAGACTGGACAAAGGCCGACTTCCTGAAGGCCGGCCACGAGGTCGTCCCGCTCACCGATACCGATCTCGTCGACCTCCCCAAAGTGAATGAGACCCTCCGCACCGGCTTTATGGAGGTGCCGCTCTCCTACAACGAGACGATGCGCATTGTGAAGAGCTACCGGGGGAAGATCGCGGAGTACCGCGGGAACCACTACGTGATCGACTTCTTCGAGAGTTAGGCTGTGATGGTCACCTAAACCCTCTTTGCTATCGTCTCGATCGCTTCGATAATCGTCTGCTGCTGCGGTTTGATGATCGCGACCGGGCAGTCGGCGATCTTTTCCACAATCGGCGCGAGGATGGGAGCGCAGATGATCCCGAGCGCTCCTTCCTTGTCCGCCCGGACGGCGGCGATGATGCACTCTTCAAGGGAATCGGCCGCGTAGCCCCGGATGTGGTATTGCTTCCCGCCGATGGGGAGGTCGCGGTTGTCGATCTCGTCAAGCAGGAACCGGGCCGCGATCACCGCGATGAAACTCTTCTCCCGGGGCTCGAGGACGTTGACGATCCGCCGGACGGTCGAGAGGCGTGGGTCCGCCCTGCCCGACGTGAGCTTGTAGAGGGTCGCGGCCGGGATCCCCGCCCGTTCCGCGAGGTCGCGGATGCTCATATCCTGCCGGGCGAGTTCCTCCTGGAGCGCTTCGGCAAACTCGGCTTCAAAGATCTTTCGCGAGAGCATTGTTCTACTATGATATCATCCCCGTGATAATATCTTTCCTATAAGGTCAACCGTCCTGGCATGGGGAGAAGATCTTCTCCTCTCCCGGCCCCCGGGAGGCGGAGGGTTTAAGGACGTTGAGCCCCACCACTTCGTGATTTCAGGGTGATCGGCCGCGCAGTGCGGCCCGAACCGGCCTTCTCGATACAGACGGAGGATATCAGGTTATGAAGACGATGAGAGAGATCGACGAGAAGATCCGGAACGGTTCAGCGGTCGTCTACACCGCCGCGGAGTTCAAGCAGCTCGTCCGCGAGGGTGCGGAGATCACGGCCGCAGACGTCGACGTCGTCACCACGGGAACCTGCGGGGTGATGTCGGGGACCGCGGCGATCCTCTCGGTCCCGGTGGCGGCGCCCGGGACGTTCGAGCGGGCGGAGCGGGCCTGGCTGAATGGGGTCCCCTGCATGCCCGGCCCCTGCCCGAACGAGCGGCTGGGGCTCGTCGACCTGATCGTCTCCGGGACCGCCCACGCGGGGGTCGGCTACGGCGGCGGCCACCTCTTCCGCGATATTGTCGAGGGCCGCGATATCGAGGTGCTGGTGGAGGCCGCCGACCGGTCGGTCGAGGCGAGGGTGACCCTCGACGATTTTGCCTACGCCCGGATCTTCACCACCCGGAGCGCCTACCGGAACTACACCGCCTACCTCAATACCCAACCGACCCGGGTGAAGACGATCTTCTCCGTCACCGGGCTCCAGGGGCCCTGCCGGGAGGCTTCGGTCAGCGGGTGCGGCGAGATCAACCCGCTCCAGAACGACCCGCTCGGGCTCGTGATCCGGGACGGGACGCCGATCTTCCTGAACGGCTCAGCCGGTATCGTGACCGGGGAGGGAACCCGGAGCACCCCGGCCCGCCCCAACCTCACGGTCATCGCCGATATGGCCGGGATGCAGCCGCGCTACATGGGCGGGTTTGCGACCTCCGCGGGGCCCGAGTGCATCACGAGCCTCGGTGTCGCGATCCCGGTCCTCGACGACCGGCAGGTCGCGGCCCTCCGCGTCCTCGACGAGGAGATCCCGCTCCCGGTCGCCGACATCAACACCCGCACGGTCCTCGATGAGGCAACCTACGCCGACGTCTGGCAGCGGCCCGACCGGGAGGTGACCTACCACCCCGAGTGGTGCGAGGAGTGTTCGGCCTGCGCCGCGGCCGCAATTTGCCCGACGGGCGCGTTTACCCGCGAGACCGGGATCGACCGCGACCGCTGCCTCGCCTGCACCGCCTGCATGGCCGCCTGCCCGAACAACGCCCTCGAGGCCGGGGAAGGCTCGCTCCGGGTCCGGGGACGGAAGGTGCCGATCACGCTCCGCCAGTCCGGCCGGACGCTCGCCGAAGACCTCTGCCGGGACTTGAAAGAGCGGATCCTCGATGCCCGGTTCACCTTCACCGGGGGCGGGGGGCGGTGAGGGAGAGATTTATCCTCGCCGCCGCCCTCCCCCGCCCATGCGCATCACCCGGGCGGCCCTCCTCCTTACCGCCCTCGCCCTCTTCCTCGCCGCCTACCTGGTGGTCCGGTTCGACGACCCGGGGGTTCCGCCCGCCGTCCCGGTCGTCTTCCTGGTCACTCTTGCCCTCCCGTCATACATCGCCCTCGTCCGCTGGCTCGGGCCCGCCCGCGGCATAGCCCTCCTCCTCATCCTGAGCATCCTCCCGCTCGCCGTCGAGGCCTACGCCGTCGCGACCGGCGTTCCGTATGGCAGGTTCACGTATTCGGCCGACCTCGGCTACCGGGTCTTCGGTCTCGTCCCCTGGACGGTCGCGTTCGCCTACCTCCCGATGCTCCTCGGCGCCGTCACCCTCGCCGGGGCTGCCGCCGGGACCTCCTGGACCCGGCTGGTCCCGGTCGGAACCTTCGTCCTCCTCCTCATCGACCTCATCATTGACCCGGCGGTCGTCCACGCCGGGCTCTGGGTCTGGTCCGCCGGCGGCGCCTACTATGGCGTGCCGGTCTCGAACTTCGCGGGCTGGGTTCTGACCGGAGCGGTCTACATCGCCCTCTTCCGGCTCATCGCAGGCGGCCGGCCGATCCCGGGGACGGTGGCGGCGAGCCTCCTCCTCATCCTCGCCTTCTGGACCGGCTACCTCGCCCGGAACGATCTTGCCGTACCGGCACTCCTCGGGGCGGCGCTTGCCCTTGCAACCCTTCCGGTCATCTTTGAAGACGACACTTCACGGTGAGCACCGCGTCGGCGGACGGATCTCTGTGACGATCCCTGACGCCAAAATTTATATGCCACCGCCGTCTTCCTGCACCCGTTTTCCGTTCAGGAAGGGGGGAATGATGCGGGCTGTAATCGTTGGAGCCGGGTTCGGGGGTCTCTCCGTCGCGGCTCTTCTTGCCAAGGGCGGTTTCGACGTCACGGTGATCGAGAAGAACGAGCAGCCCGGGGGCCGGGCGGGCGTCCACCGCGACGGGGGGTTCACGTTCGATATGGGGCCGTCGTGGTACCTGATGCCCGATGTCTACGACCGGTTCTTCGCGGAGTTCGGGAGAAGCCCGAAAGACTACTTCCCGCTCGCGAGACTCGACCCGTCATACCGGGTCTTCTTCGCCGACGAGCGGGTCGCGGACGTCTCGGCCGACCTCGAGAAGAACCTCGCTCTCTTCGAGTCGTTCGAACCCGGTGGGGCAGAGAAGCTCCGCCGCTATCTTGCCGAGGCCGAGGAGACCTATGGGATCACCATGAGCGACCTCCTCTACCGGGAATACCGGAGCATCTTCGACTTCTTCGACCGGCGTCTCCTTTCTCAGGGGAGAAAACTCCGCCCTTTCGAGAACCTGGAGTCCTTCGTCAAGAAACGGTTTGAAAGCGACGAAGCCCGGAAAGTCGTGCAGTACTCCATCGGATTCCTCGGCGGCTCGCCGAGAAACACCCCCTCGTTCTACCACATCATGACGCACATCGACCTGAACATGGGTGTGTGGTATCCGGATGGGGGCATGCGGGCGGTGGTCGAGTCCCTCGTCTCGCTTGGCCGGGAGCTCGGGGTCGAGTACCGCTACAACGAGCCGGCGACCGCCATCGACGTGGAGGGCGACATCGCCCGCCGGGTCGTCACCCCGCTCGGGGCGCACGAGACCGATATCGTCGTCGTCAACGCCGACTACCCGTTCGCGGAACTCTCCCTCCTCCCCGAAGGCTCGCGGTCGTATCCCGCCTCCTACTGGAAGAAGAAGGTCCTCGCCCCCTCCACGTTCGTCGCCTATCTCGGCGTCGATCGGGTGATCGAGAAACTCGCCCACCACAACATCTTCCTCGAGCCCGACTGGGAGGAGGGGTTCGAGACGATCTTCGACCCGAAAAAAGCCGCCTGGCCAGCGAGCCCTTCGTTCTACGTCAACGTCCCCTCGAGGACGGATACGACCGCCGCCCCGGAGGGCACCGATACCCTCTTCGTTCTCGCGCCACTCGCCCCCGGCATCGAGGATACCCCGGAACTGCGCGAACGGTTCTACGACCACCTCATGAACCGGATGGAAGGGATCCTCGGCGAGAAGATCCGTGACTCGGTCGTGACCCGGCGGATATTCGCGCTCTCGGACTTCTCGAACCGCTACAACGCCTACCGGGGCACGGCGCTCGGCCTCTCCCACACCCTCCGGCAGACGGCGCTCTGGCGGCCGGCGCACCAGAGCAAGCGTGTCAGGAATCTCTACTATACCGGCCAGTACACCCACCCGGGTATCGGGGTGCCGATGACCCTGATATCGTCCCAGATCGTCGCCCACGAATTGACCGATCGTTACCGGCGGTGAGATGCATCGTGATCGACCGGACCATCTACGGAATCTTTCGGCGGGGGAGCAGGACCTACTTCTACTCGACCCTCTTCTTCCCGCCGGCGGTGCGGGAGGACGTCTTTTCCCTCTACAGTTTCGTCCGCACCGCCGACGATTACGTGGACGCGGTGCCGCAGCAGGTCGAGGAGTTCTACGCCTTCACCGACCGCTACGCCATGGCGATGGCCGGGGAAGCGACGGGGGATGTGGTGATCGACTCGTTCGTCGAACTTGCGGGGAGGAAAGGCTTTGATCGAGGGTGGACAACGGCGTTTCTTGGTTCGATGGAGAGGGATATCACGGTCGGCTCCTACCGGACGATCCGGGATCTCGAGGGTTACCTCTATGGTTCGTCCGAGGTGATCGGGCTGATGATGGCCCGGATCCTCGACCTCCCACCGGAATCCTACCCTGCGGCGCAGAACCTCGGCCGGGCGATGCAGTACGTCAACTTCATCCGCGACATCGCAGAAGACCTCGCTCTCGGCCGGACCTACTTTCCCCGCGAGGAGATGGAGGCGTTCGGGCTTGACGACCTCTCGGCGGCCGCGGCTTCCCGTGACCCCCGGGGGTTTGCAGCATTTCTCCGGTTCCAGCTCCGGCGCTACCGGGAGTGGCAGGAGGCGGCGGAAGCCGGGTTCGGGCACATCCCCCGGCGCTACCGGATCCCGATCCGGACGGCGTCGGATATGTACCGCTGGACGGCCCGGACGATCGAGCGCGACCCGGCCGTCGTCCACCGGCGGAAGGTGAAGCCGTCGGTGATCCGGATCGTCTCCGGCGCCGCAACAAATACCCTGAAGGCGTGACGGTCCATGCCTCCCCGCCTCCTCTCGCTCGCCTGGCGGGTCTCGCGGTTCCGGTTCTGGATTTACACCGGGGGAACCTACGTGGTGGGCTACGCTCTCGGGATGGACTCCTGGACGGCCTTCTTCGATCCCGCGTACGTCCTCTTCCTGCTCTACTTCTTCTTCCCGGCAAACCTCCTGATCTACGGGGTGAACGACTGGTGGGACCAGGAGACCGACCGGTTCAACCCCAAAAAAGACGTGAAGGAGTACCGCATCAGTGATGCGGACGGCCGGAGCCTGCTCCTCCTCCTCGCTCTTGCGGGCGCCGTCAGCGTCGCGCTCCTTTTCGTGCTCGACACTGTCGGGCAGGCGCTGCTGCTCGCGTTCCTCTTCCTCTCCTATTTCTATAGCGCTCCGCCGCTCCGGTTCAAGGAGGTCCCGGTCCTCGACTTCTCCTCGAACATGCTCTACGTGGTTCCGGGGATCCTGGGCTACTACCTTGCAGGCGGCGCCCTCCCGCCGCTGGCTCTCGTCATCGCCGGCTACCTTCACATCTCAGCGATGCACCTCTTCTCCGCGATCCCCGATATCGGATGGGATGCGGCCGCGGGGATGACGACGACGGCCGTCGTCCTCGGAAGGCGGCGCTCGCTCCTCCTCTGCCTCGCGTTCTGGTCGGGGCTTGCCGCTCTCGTCATCTGGCTCTCCAATCTTCACCCCTTAAGCCTGCTCGTCCTGATCTACCCGGCCGTCCCTCTCGCCCTCCTCCTCCGGGAGAGCCTCTCCATCGACCGGGTCTACTGGTACCTCCCGTTCGTCAACACCGGCCTCGGGGGGCTGGTCTTTCTTCTCGCGACCCTGCGGACGGTTGCGTGGTAGGGCGGGAGCCGTGATGGCCGATCTCCCCTCCGGAGCCCTTCCTGAGGCTCGATGCGTAGACACGCGTCACAGAAAAGGTTTATAGAAGAACGTTGACCTCTCACCCGTAGATGCCGATACCCGGTCATGTGCAGACCAGATCCGGGTTCGACGCCCGGCAGCACGTCGCGAGGTCCGTATGAAGGTTGATTATGTTCTCAAGGCGATCACTGCCGTTCTTGCCGTGGTTGTCTTCCTGTTCCTCTTTTCTCCTGCGTTCACCGAGACCGTTCTGCCGGGCAACTACTACTTGATCTCGATCACCGATCTACCCGGTCCTGCCGTGAACGGCACCGCCACGGTCATGGTCCCGATCCCGGCGAACGCAACGGGTGAACCGGTGATCCCGGAGGGGACGTTCTCCGGCGCCCGGGTTACCGGGTGGCAGGCAGAGATCCGGGAGACGCCGTACGGGAAAATGCTCGCGTTCACGACGACGGGAGAGTATGCGCCCGATATATCCGTATCGTTTGAGGTGGTGCAGACTGAAGATGAACTGCAGCGGTTGCCCCTGCACCAGCGGCCTACCAACCTGACCGCATGGGAGATGAAGAGGGAGCCGCGGCTGCTCGTGCCCGTGCTTGCGACACCCGATAACATGAGCGTCGCTGAGTTTAGCCGGGTTTCGAGCGGGACCTACACCTCGGTTGTATTCCTCGATGGCTTCGTCCCGTCGCCGGAGGATGCAGCGGTGGTCACGTTCAGCCTCGACTACCGGGGAGTGGGGGGCACGAAACGCTTGATGAGAGAGAATACCTGGACGACAATGGTGAATACGGCCGTTATGAGCACTGAGTCCGGCTTCGTCCCGGTTCCGGCCGATTACCGGGTTATCGCAGGAGGTATCGGGTTCCTATGAGGATCAGGGCTGTACGTCTCTACGGGATTACGGTGACGGCTCTTGCCGCTGTTGGGGGGATTCTTGACGACCTGTTACGGAAACCCGTTGCCGTGATCGTGTGCGGAGGAGAGAAGGCCTATGATGCAGGATAAGCGCGGTCTGCGGAGGATGCTCCGATGAAGAGGAGATCGTTAACATGGCTCTTCCTCTCTCTTTCGGCGGCGCTGCTCGCGACCCTGCTCCTCCTCCACGCACCGGGCGCGGGCGCCGTGCAGGACCCGATAGAGGTGTCCGCCCCGGCAAAAGAGCCAGGTAGGGCCGGGAACCTGACCGTCATCCCGGCAACCGGGGATTCGAAACTCCCGCAGGCCGTCCCGATCCCCTCGTCGTGGAGGGATATCGAACCGGAGAGATGCGAGCCGACCGAAGAGGATTGGGCTTTCGTCAGAGATGCCGTAACGGATCTATCGGAAGAAGAGAAGACCCGGTTTGTTACGGAGATCAGAAAGATATTCGCCGGGGAATCGGCACTTCCCCGGGAGGAGCAGGATGTTCTGAAGAGGAGACTCGGGTACTACCTGGTTGAGGCAACCGGGGGAGCCGGGACGGCCCCATAACTGCGGTCGGTGTTCGGGTCGCTCTCGCTCCCGTCCTACAGCATCACCGTCGCGATCAGCGGAATCGTAACGAGCGACCCGATCGTCGAGACGAAGACGATCTGCGACGCGAGCCGGGAGTCGGCGCCGTACTGCTCGGCGAAGATGACGGTGTTCGCCGCGGCGGGCATCGCGGCCATCGTGATCATGATCCCGTTGATGTAGGTGTCGGCAAAGACCGGGGCGAGGAGGTAGCAGTAGGCCGCCGGGACGGCGAGGAGGAGGACGGCGCTCGCGGCCCAGATCCGCCAGTTCCCGACCATCTCCCGGGCCGGGAAGGTCGCGAGCATCGCCCCGACGATGATCATCGCAAGCGGCGTCGTCACCCCTCCGAGAAGGTCGATCGAGTCGATGAAGGGCGACGGGATCTCCACCGAACCGAGGAAGAGGGCGAGCCCGACGACGGAGGCCGCGATACCGGGGTTTACGAGCAGTTTTGGATCGAACCCCTTCCCCCTCCCCTCGGTGAGCATCGCGATCCCGACCGAGAAGACCAGGACGTTGAAGAAGAGGTTGAAGATCGCGACGTAAAAGAGCGACTCTTCCCCGAAGAGCGTCAGGGCGACCGGGAACCCCATGAACCCGACGTTGCCGAAGACGATCGCGAACTGGAGGACGCCTTCCTCCGCGGCCGGGACCCGCATGGTCTTCGAGACCCCCCAGGCGAGGGCGAACGAGAAGACGTAGAGCATCCCGGTCGCGAGAACCAGGGTCTCGGCGCCGACGAGGCGCTCGGGGGTGAAGGGCACCTGCATCGAGGCGACGATCAGCGCCGGGATGGTGATGTTGATGAGGAGCCCCGAGAGCCCCCGGGTGGCCCGGGGATCGACGATCTTCGTCGCGACGGCGACGTAGCCCGCGGCGATCAGGAGGACCAGGATGAAGATCTGGTCTGCAACTATCAGGAAATCCGTGACCGCACCGTTCATAAGGGCACCACTCCGTCCGGTTCATCAAGGTGCGTGCCGGTACCCCTTTACGGTTCTGCTCGGGGGGTATGGGGTGCAGTGAGCGAGCGGGAGCCTGCCCGGGTTTTAGAGCGGGGTTTTTCGGGATCGCGGCGTGTTCCTCGCACAGAGGGCGCCTCGCCCGCGTAGAGGGGAGGGGTGTGGCTGTCCGGGACTGTGGGTGTCGGCGGGTCCTGTCTCCAGGGGCGGGGATTATTGTCCTGCCATAAGAAGGTTTATGATGTGTTCGGTTCCAGCCGAACGATGCCTGCTGATTTTATATGTTTTAATGACCTCAAAATGCGTAAGGTGCCGCATGCGGTACCCGTTTGTGTGCGGGGGTCGCCCATCCCCGGTTGACGCCCCGGATGACGCGCCCCGCAAGCCCGGAGGCAATGGAAGTGTATGCACTTCCTGCACTTGAAGGTATGCTCTTCCCGCCTCCGGGGAAAAACCGGAGGAAAAACACATGAACGGAAAAATTGGACTGCGGGCATTCTCCATGCTCCTGGCGGTAATGCTGGTGAGCGTGGTTTTGGTGCCGGTAGTGAGTGCTTCAGCCTCCAATAGTGGAGGTGAACAGATGTCTAACAGATCCGTTAGCGAGAAGGCTCTTGTCCACTTTGGGGATCTGACAGAGATGAGAATTGTTGATGAAAGAGCGGTCAACGTGAAAATTCCCTTTTCGATAAAGAACTACGATTTAGTAGTCTTTGACCTGCCAAAAATCCGGGAATATCTGCTTCATGGTGATCAACTAACAGTGTACCTAGAAGGGCAGCCTTACACGATGGATCTACAGGAGACGACGATTGATACAGAAGCTATTGCTAAAGGGATCCATTCCTTCACCGGCAGTCTCGCTGGTGTTGAAGATAGCCAAGTGCTTCTTACGGTTGGTAACAAAGTTCTGCTGGGCAGAATTGTTATTGATTACACCGAATATTTCATCGAAAGCACCTCGATGCAAGATTCGAAATCGTCAAGTGCGTTCTTACAATATGTGTACTCATCAAAGGATATTGTTCCCGAAGGCGACACGATCCCCATCGACTCCCATCTTCTTTCAACTCATGCAATCGACGAAAAAGCATATGCGCTGAAGAAAATGCTTGAAGAACAGGCTGATCCGCGTGCAACTGTCACTGTGAGAGTTCTTGTTGCTACCGATAGCAAATGGATGACAGACGAGCCTGATTGGCAGGATACAGCGGCAGCCATCATCCAGTATTGCAATTATGACTTTAACACCCTCGGAGTGAACATCGTGCCCATATATGATACTTCGAAGGCACAGCAGCTCTCCAGCGATCCGCAGATTATCAACTCTTCACTCTCAACATTCAAAAAATATTTCCCCGAATCATACCTAAATTCGAAATCCGCGGATCTCGGCTTGTATTTGGGCGGTTATGACTCCATCGAATTTGAAGGAGTTGGATCCTCAGGGGGCTACGACTTCCCCAGCCTTTGCAGATATGCATGGGCGCAGATGGCAGACGATCCCTCTACCTATGACGCTGTGCTCAAAGACAGAGCGGTTGTAACCATGCATGAATTGGGACATGCTTTTGATGCGGCCCATGAATATGCACCCAACCAAACAGAGACCTATAACAGAGCTTACCAATTTTACGAACATAACAGGTACTATCAGACCGTTATGTGGGGGTGTTTCATGAAAACGGCCTGGCTGCAATTTTCGGCAAACGATGGCTTTTATGGCGATGCCAACCATGATAACTCGCGGAGAATTACTGAAACGAAGGGTGTTGTCGCATCCTATTGTTAAGGTCGGGGATCAACTTCCCCTGCTGGTGGTGAGTACAGGTGCCGGCAATAGTTCCCGGAAGGGGTGGAGCGGGCTTGCCCCTCACCCCTCAGAACAGATCGCATGTGGTGTGCTGAAATGATCCAGAAAAATCCCCTGCTCCCGGCTCTGCTTCTGGTTGCCGTGGCTACGGTGCTGGCGGCAGGTTTTGCGGTTTTCGGACCCGGCACGGAGGTCGCCGATACCACAACCCCGCAGGAGCGGGTCCTGGTCCATATCGACTCTTTCACGGAGAAAAGAGACGCCTCGACCCGGGATCCCGGCGATCTCGGGATCCCGTCGTCAGTCCGGCGCTACGACCTTGTGGTCTACGATACGCAGGCAATCCGGGACCGCCTACTCAGCGGCGAACCGCTGATCGTGTACATCGCCGGGCTGCCCTACACGGCGGACCTGCAGGAGTCGTTGCACGACCCCGAATCCCGCAGTGCGGGGAGGCACTCCTTCTCCGGCACGCTTGACAGGGGGGGCGCGGCGCTTCTGACCGTCAGCGACAGCGTTTTTCTCGCCCTGTTCAGGATCGGTGGTGTCGAATATTACGTGGAGAGCACGAAACAGCACGACACCGTATCTCCAGAGAGAGTTCTCCACTACGTCTACTCTTCCGCCGACGTCGTCCCGGAAGGGCCGCCCGCAATGCTGAGTGGCTACTACCTCATATTGCACAATATCAGCAACGGGAGGGCGGAATATTACGGGTTCGATCTTCCTGCAAACTGGACCGAGGCCGACTTCCGGAGCGCCGGGTACGATATCGCCCGGCTCACTGATGCCGATTTCGCCGAACTCCCCACAGTGAACGAGACCCTCCATAGCGGCGGCCTGGAGGTGCCGCTATCCGAAGACGAGGCGGGACGTATCGCAAAGAGTTACCGGGGGAAGATCGTGGAGTATTGTGGGAGTTACTATCTGATCGACTTCATCGAAAGTTAGGCGGCACCGGGGTGAGGCAGGGGATTCCGGTCCCACGCCCCAGGAGCAGGCGTTTATGCGACTGAGAGAGAAACTACGCCGGTATAGGGGTGGTTCTCCGCCGGCACCGCAGCGCGATGTACCAGAGCACAAATGTCACGCCGAGGAGCGCCTCGCCCGCGTAGAGGAGGAGGGGTTCCCGGACGACGCTTCCCCCCTGGACGGTGAAACCACGGAGAAATGATGTCACGCAGAGCACCCCGGCTGTCATGGCAACCAGGGACGTGCCGAGGAGGAAGATGATCCGGTGGTCCCTCCCGGGATGTGTGCGGGCGTTGTGCCGGCGGTGAGTGCAGGTTCAACAGCATCAAATGTACAAAGAGAAGAGGCACTTAAAGAAAACGTTGCTTTGATTGGAGAGAAATCTATACCATTTCCGGATTTCCAGCCGAGTATAACCGATAAACTATCCTACGAAGGAGAAATTGAATGCATAAAAAACCTTCCTCCTACACCCCCGTTGTCGGAATCGGATATTGTTCAAATAATCCTTTCAAAAACGTGGCTTTTACAGAATGATGAAGATTCACGTTCAGAGATTGTTAAAATAACAATTCCGATGAACTGGTTAAACGGAGCACCGGTGAATGAGAGTGAACCTATTGTTTTACTTCGGATACCTAAAAGAATGCTGGAACTCGACGACACAAATGCTGATCCTAGTCAAATTACGGTGTCTTATCCTGTAGAGATGTTTAAATTTTACTCAACTCTAGATGAAATGAGAATATCTGAGACGAGCACAGAAAAAGCGGTTCTTATCACAAATAATCAACTATCAACTGCTTCACCGAGCATGAGTGGCTCTGTTATATTGAAATCTGATGTTGACAGGGCCATCGATAGGCAGGTACGAGCCTGGTATCAAGGAGATACTGGCTATAATGTCGTGACAGTTACTGGTACCATTGATCCAACCTCCTATTCCAATCAGGGAGAGACTTTTAGAAACTACAACGAGAGAGAAATTTATCTTAATCGGGAGGGAGACGTCGTCGAATTTATATCCGATTTCCTGGATAATGGAAATGCGTATGTATGGGCAGCTGTATATGACGAAGGATCGTGGGTAACTTCGTGGAACTGGCTGCAAGTGAATGTTACCGGAACTCTTCAGCCAATTGAATACCGCCTTTACATGAGCGATGGCGTTTATGATTTATGGCTGAAAGATACGTCAACAGACGCCTGGTATCATAACTCCTACAACGATAGCGACAACCCTGCGACAAGGGTGGATTGGCTCACAGGTTCAACTGAAGTTGATACGGTTGGAGGCATCTCAGAATATTTCAGAACGGAGACAAATCCAATATGGGACAACTGGACGTATGCAGGTGGCGCTTGGTATCGTCCAAGGACTACGTTTGATTGGCATAGTTACTCCTCTGATCAACAATATGTTTATATCAGCGCTTGGTGGGACGGCTCAGATCGAATTAACACCCAGCATATTGCGGGAAGAGATTATTGATTGCTGGCATATTTCGTTTTGAGGCAAGATCAGATACATTTTTAATGCGGAGAAGAACTATCCGGGTCTATCACGGTGAAGTAGATGAAGTTCGGCATGAGAAGCCTATCCGCGTGGATAGTGTTCGGCCTGATCATCGGAGCAGGCATCTTCGCAGCTGGGTGTCTGCAGGCTCAGGATCCCGGTACCCCCGGGACCGGGCACCTCGAACCGGCACCTGCACCGCCCATTGCCCGGCCCCCCTCGCTGGGTGTGAATGCTACCCCGATCTGGTCTTCATACCTTCCGGGAGAGGAAGTGGAGGTTCGGATTTCACTTATGAACGATGGGGCGGATACTCTAACCGTACGTTCATTTCCGCCACGGGTATCCCTTACAAACCCGACACGGGGAGTTGTGCAGAACTTTTCTCACGGCAATGAAACGATAACGCTCGCGCCGGGCGAGAGCACCGGCTATATCCTGCGGTGGGACCAACGTGACGGTGACGGCGAACAGGTATGTCCGGGCTATTATCTGGTAGAAGTAGCCGATATCCGGGTGGAAGGTACCGGGACAGGTGTTCTCTACCCCGAAGGAATAGCGGTCGCACAGGTGCTCATACGATATCCTCAGGGGGCGATGGAAAAGAACGTGTCCGTAAACCAGTCAAAGTCCGTGGATGGATTAACGGTCGGACTGGAAAATATTACGTTTTCGTCCATCGGGGCGCAGGCCCGGGCCCTCGTCCAGCTGCCCTCGGAACCGGAGCGTCGATCCGATATGCCGGCCCCTTCACCCACTCCGCCTGACATCAACCCGTCTGCATACTACCGACTGGACGGCGGTCCGGAGAAAGAGTTCGTGAGAGTCGGATTCAAGGTTGTTGACGACGGCACCGTGCTTGCCTGGGATTTTGAACCGGTATCCGTCGATACCGGTAATATCTCCATCGTGATCACCCGGCTGGGTACATGGGAAGGCCTCTGTGAATTTCACGTAGATCTATCGGAGGATGTATCGTTCCGGTAGGGCTCGTCTTATGCCGGTCACCCCGGTGCATCCTTTCTCTTACCGCCTGCTCCTCGCCGCTGTGTAAGTCCTCCCGTCATCCGGCGTGGCACCCGCTCCCGGTTCCCCACGGCTGTTTTTGAGTCCGGGATCGATCCTGAAGCCCCGACGTGTAGACGTGCGTCACAGAAATCGTTTATAGAAGAATGCCGAGATCCCTCTCAACCAATGATAATGACTGGGTGATCGGGTATGCGGGAAATCAACAGACTGCTGGCAGCGGTGCTCATCGGGGCGTTCTTCGTTCCGGTGGTTTCCGTCGCTACACCGACGCCCTCCGCCGGGGGGAACACGAGCTGGCTTGATACCTTTGACGAATGGGTCAAACCCCGGGACATGTCGATGTACAACAAGCCGGTGGTTACGAAAGAGCCGGAGCGGCCGGGCCCGGACCTGGTCGAGAAATACCCCGGCCTGATCCTGTTCGGGGAGAACGTGACGTTCCCCGAACCCGCGACGGCGCCGGGGCTGCCGTCCGGCCCCACGGTTGACGTGGTCGTGACCGATCCTGCCTACTTCGGCCCGGTCCCGCCAACCTCCCGGGCGAACCTCACCAGCCTTCCGCCCCTCCGGGAGTACGACCTCATGACCGCCGACCCGGCGGCGTTCGTCGCCGACGCGGGTTCGGGGGGCCCGGTGACGCTCCGCCTCCCCGGCCGTGAGTTCGTGCTCGACCTCGAACCGGTGCCGGGCCCCGTTGCGGAAGGCGCCCGGGCCTTCGTCAAGAACGAGTCGGGCACGTTTGAAGTCGCCCTTCCTTCTACATGGCGTTTTGAGGGAACCGTCGCCGGCAAGCCCGGGAGTTTGACCTCGTTCACCGTCGGCAGCGACGTGATCCTCGGGACGGTCCGGTGCGGCTCGACGTCGCTCGTCATCGGCCAGGCAGGGACGGTCGAGGTCGGCGGGGAGCAGAAGGTCGTGCACATCATTTACGACGAACGGGACGTCATCCCGAAATTCTGGCCCCTGGCTACCGACGTCTGCGTGACGCCGTCCGGGACCGGGGGTTCTCCGGAAGTTACCGGGGCCCGGGTTGCAAGCCTCGCAAAGAGCCTGATGGATGCCGTGGCGTTCGGGTTGTGCCGGGGCGGGAAACTGGACGAGTTGGATCCCGCATTCGGCCGAACCGGAGAAAGTGACCCCGATCCGGGGCGGATCTCGTTAGAGCGAGCAAAGCAGATTGCTTCCGATTACATCGAAGAACGGGATACCGGTCAGGATCTGGCACTGGTAACGGCCCGGTACGTAGATCCTCATGCGGATGGGCTCCCCGGGGAGTACCTCGTACGCTACTCCCGGATTATCGGCGGGGTGCGCTGTCTCTCGGACGGCATAACCGTCACCGTTCATCCCGCAACCGGATGCGTCATGAGTTACTACAAGTCATGGACAATGCCGGAAGGTCAGGTGCCGACCGATGCAGGGGCGAAGATATCGGAATCCGAAGCAGGCGCAATTGTAGCGGACGTTATGACTGAAAACGGTGCCGGAGGGGTCCAGATACTCTCTTCGGAGAAGCAGTGGGTGGACCTGAACTACCCTGCGGGTCTCCAGGAGCCTCACGACATTCGTCTGGCATGGCACGTCCGGTTTACCGACGATTACTATCGGTCGCGAGGGGTGACGTTCCCTGCTGCGGTGTGGGTGGATGCTGAGACGGGGGAGGTTCTCAGGTGTCTTTACAGTCTGGATTAACCTTGCCGTCCTGGTTGCCGGGGCTGGACAAGTAGCTTCCCGGCACAGAATAGGTATAAGGGCCGGAGAGAAAGTCTCCCGGTGTGGATGCCGGAGCCGGCCCCCCCTCAGGGGAGCGCGGCTCTCTTCCGCACCGGATATCCCGAGGAACCACCATGAAGAATACTCTCCCCATGTTTCTCCTGCTCTGCTGCCTCCTTGCCGCTGCCGGCTGCACCGGCACCGAGGAGACCTTACCGGAACACGCGGGCACGCTTGCCGAGGCCCGCGAGGCCTTCGGCCTCGATATCCCCGAACCGTCCTACCTGCCCGATGGCTACACCTTCGAGAGCGCCGTCCGCTCCACCGACGGCAGCGTCACGCTTACCTACACCGGCACCGCCGGCGACCTCCGGGTAACGAGGCTCTCCTCTCCCGACACCCCCTGCCCCGGCCCGGCGGTCGCCGGGAATGAGGAGCGGATCGTCCAGGGTAACGGCATCCTGGGCCATCTGGTCTACGAGAACGACGACCGTTCGGATGGCTCCCTCTGGCTGTTCCGGTGGGAGTGGAACGACGCTGCCTTCTGCATGACGGGGAGCCTCCCGGAGGGTGAGATAACGAAGGTCGCCTCATCGATCGTCGAGTGATGGCCGGAACGGCTATGAGCCGGCTGCTCTCTCACCCCCTCTTCCCGCAGAGCCTCCGTCAGGCGTTCCCTCAGGACCTTGATGGTCTTCTCGAACGTCCGGTTTTTCGGACATATGTCCGGAATGCTGGACGGTCGCCCGGCATTCGGGCACCTCCCCATCCTGCGCAACACCGGTTCCCGGTGCGTTAAGGCCGTTTTTGAGTGGAGTGTCGATCCGAATGACCCGACGTGTAGACGTGCGGCACAGAAAAGATATGTAGAGGAACGTTGACATCTCCATCGTGAATACCGGGATCGTATCCCGGGATGCACCGGCAGGTGAGGATCGATGAAAGAAAAGCAATTCATAAACGGTACCGGTCGGAGGGGGTTGATCTCTGTCGCCCTGCTGCTCTTCATCCTGGCCGGCAGCGGTATAGCGTGCGCATCTCCGGGTGGAGAACCGCCGGCCGATGCGGGGGAGGGCCGGGAGGCCGTGCTGGCGGAGCCCGGAGATACGACGACGTATCACGGTTCCGAAAGTGCGTACAGCATCTTCTACAACCCCGTGCTCCTCGCGTGTGGCCTGGGAGCCGTGCTCGTGCTCGCGGTGGGCTACTTCCTCATCCGGAGGTCCCGCGGGAAGGACGCACCGTGAGCGTGGCTCGGAGGTGCGCTCCCCTGCCTCCAGGCACCTGAACGACTTTGGGAGCTGACTATGGATAAGGGAGGGGCCATTCTCAGGATACCCGAAAGAACCGGGCATTCCGGGAATGGGATGTTTGCTCCCGCCAATCCTCCGGCAGCAACCATGGAGGGCCGATGGACTCAAAGAAGATAATAGGAGTATTGTTGGGGATCGCCGCCGTGCTCTCTGCAGTCCTCTTCGCTTTCCTCCTGGTGAGTACGGATTGTGCCGGTGATGACGAAGCCGCACACGGCGGGATCGACCGGGTCTCCGGGTATGACCGGATGACCCGGATACTGCGAAACGACAGCGAAGTCCGGGACCTGATCGAGGGAGGCTACATCTTCAAGGGCGGTGTATTCAACGAGACGGGAGAATCGGTAGCATTCATCAGTCTTCCTCCTCTCCGGCAGACGGCGTCGGACCCTGGCCCTGCGGCGCGGGAGAGTATCGATGCCTATAGAGTGGTTACCGTCGTTACTGATGCCGGCGGCGCGATTGTCGGCCGGGAGAGCACCGTCAATACCACCGGCTGGGAGAACTACAGAATAATCCTCGACACACCCAACGGGACGGTATCGTCCGTTGAACGGGTAGGACAACTACCCGAATGGGTGAAACAGATCGATGTTACCGCTGTTCCGCGACGATGACCGGAGCCCATGCAGATGGGTGATTACATCTTAACGGTGCCTGAACAGACCGAATGTCTGCAACCGGGGACTGCATTCACACTCGAATCCGGCTCCGCAAGGGTTGGGCGAGGTGCCGACGGAGGTTCCGGATATCGTCGATGGGTCGCCGAAGGAGATCCTTGCAGACGAAGCGGTCTTCTTTCTGGATCTCGAGGACCAGCAGGAGAACATGATCATCACGCGGCTGGGGGATGGTTGCGGGGTCCGGGTCGCTTCACGCGACTGGGGATAACTCCGGGACCTGGTCGACCCGCATCTGCCCGATCCTGCGCTTCCTGACAACGTGGGCAATCCAACGGCATATAACCGCATTTTCCTCTGCTTGCTGTGTTGCATAACTCTGGTTCTTCGACCCACACAGAAAAGATGCCGGACGTCCCTTCCGTCCCTCCATGCCAAGAACCGAACGTTGGGGACGCCCGTACCCTGACAATCGCGACTGGAGTATATATAATGCACTCCTGGTCAAGCGCGGCGAGTTTTACCTTTCTTTGGACTTCATTGATCGGTGGGATGAGCATCTCTCCCAGATGAACGCCGGCAAGCGTGGTCGGCCGTTTCAGTATCCTGAGTCATTCATTGCGTGGATGGCCGGGATTCACACCTTCCTGCAGATGCCCTACCGCCAGATGGAAGGATTTGTCCGGAGACTCGCAGCATTCATTCCCGGCCTCAAAGCAGCCGATTATACCACGCTCTTCCGCCGGATCCAGCGTCTCGATCTCTCGTTACCGGTTGTTCCCGAGCTCCTCGGTGAGGATATCATCGTCGCCGCGGATAGCACCGGGATCAAGGTCACGAACCGGGGGGAGTGGATGCGCGAAAAGTGGCGGGTCAGACGCGGTTGGATCAAACTGCACGCCATGATCGACGTCGAGACCAACCAGGCTCTCGGCCTGGAGATCACCGATGAATCCATACAGGATGACCAGATGTTCATCCCGCTCCTCGACCAAACCCAGCAGCACGGGAGCGAGGAACATCCGGTGTACCGGGTGCTCGCCGATGGGGCCTACGACCGAAACGAACTCTTCAACACCCTCGAACAGCGGAGGATCGCCTCCGGCATCAAGACTCGGGTTGATGCCGCGACGCATTCGACCGGGTCGCCCTATCGCGCTGAATGTGTTCGAGAACGAAACCGATGGGGCGGATATCCGATGTGGTCGCGGGTAGTCACGTATGGTACGCGGTGGAAGGTCGAAGGGTTCTTCTCCGGCTTCAAACGGATCTTCGGGGAAGGAGTACAGGCGACATCGCAGGAGGGCATGTTTCGTGAAATCCGGATGAAGGTGAACTGCTATAATAGAATGCTGGCTCTGGCAGGAGGACAAGCATCATAGGGATTATGCAACACAGCACCTCTGCTCAAAATAGACCTGTCCGACCGGCAGAACACGATCCACGCCGCAGCTTCAGTTACCCGGCTTCCTGGGGAGATAACTCTTGGCGGTCCTTGCCGGGAACAACTGCAACGGTGCCCGACTCCGTGGGGGGAGGTTCGACGAGCGTGGCAGGGCCGTGGTCATTATCCCGGTGCCCGACAGTGGATCCTACATTCCCAGAACTCATAACGAGTTGTGCTCAAAATGGCTGCATTTTAACTGAAATTCGAAAAGGATGAGTTTTGTTGATAAGCACAAACTGGCTCGTTATGCGTTTACACATAACGAGGAGTAAATTAATTACGTCGATTTTAAAGAGTGATTGGGGTTTAGTGGATGATAATGATGCGGATTGATCGAGCTCGTTAGGTGTTACCGGGAATCCAGGGTGGATCCTGCTTCCAGGGGCAGGGATTATTGTCCTGCCATAAGAAGGTTTATGATGTGTTCGGTCCCAGCCGAACGATGCCTGCTGATTTTATATGCTCTAACGACCCAGAAGCGCATCAGGTGCCGCGTGCGGTACCCGTTTGTGTGCGGGGGTCGCCCATCCCCAGGTCTGACGCCCCGGATGACACGCCCCGCAAGCCCGGAGGCAAAGGGAACGTAAGCGTTCTGCGTACTTAAACATGTGCCTCTCCTGCCTCCGGGCTAGAATGTTATGGAGGTAGGTTACATGAAAGGAAAAACTGGAATGCGGGCGTTCTCCGTGCTCCTGGCGGTAATGCTGGTGAGCGTGGTTGCTGTGCCCGCAAGCGCATACTACTATTGTTGCGCAGAATGGGTGAACGATTATAGCAATAACCCCGATTTTGGAAATTTAGATAAGAATGACGAAAACGCACAGGGATTCTACTACCAACTCGGTGGAGACTCATCGTGGTGGGGAGACTTTATTTATGGCAATGGCCAGGTCCTGGAAAGACATTGGAAAGATCCCAGCAAACCCGGTAATGGTATAGATTATATTTACACCGACGACATGCATTTTGCATTTTTCTCGGGTCACGGCTACAATGATGGTTCGGGATTTGCATTTGGCACCAGCCAGGACGATTTTAAACTACATTACAACGACGCCCTCTGGGGAAATACACAGATGGACTGGATTACACTCGATGCCTGCAGAGTTCTGCGAGAGGATAGGTATACAAACTGGTACAGTGCATTTGACGGCCTGCACTCGATGACCGGTTTCCACACAGGATGCACCGATGTGGAGGACAGGGGATCCAACTTTGCACGCCGGATGGACGGCACGTGAACCACCCAGCCGATCATCACTGCATGGTTCATTGCAGCGAAGGATACAGAGCCTTCGACCACGTATGCGGCAGCCCTTGCCCGAGAAGGCTGCTGGTCCGACTATGTCTACGGGCACGGAAGCCAGGGAACCCCCGGTGCGTCGTTCCTGTACGGCACGTACCAGTGTTGAGGTGATCTAGATGAACATGAAAGTAATTGGGATAAGCGTCGCTATGCTGGCGCTTCTGGGAACGATCTGCGCGATCGGCGTACCCATGCTTGCCGACGATCCTCTTCGGGATGATCGTTCCGACCTGACAGGCGGTATGAAATCGACGAGTAATGCAAATCTTACCTATACCGTCTCTGTACCGTTCCCGTCGGCGCCCGAACAGGTCGCTCTATATAAATCAGTAAAACCGGAGATCACAGCGGAACTCGTCTCATCGATGGCGGAGAAGATGGGTCTGGAGGGAACGGTGCGTGAATCGTACGACCAGATGCTGCTCTCCGATGAACCCTACTCGGTGGAGGTCCATATGAAATCGGGACGTGTCGCCCTGATTGACATCCCCCGCTGGATGAACCCGAACGACAAAGACCTGCCCCCAAACCTACCTTCGGATGAGAAGGCGATCGAGATCGCAACGAGATATCTGGAGAAGACGGGGCTGGCACCCCCTGATGCGACCCTGTGCGGCGTCGATCATCCACAGATCGTCAAACAGAATGAGAATGGCGAGGTTATCGGTATCGCCTTTGAAGACGTTCAGGTCTCGTACTCCCGCACGATCGACGGCCGGCCGGTTGTCGGTTCGAAATTGACGGTTGAAGTCGGTGGTGGAGGGGATGTCCTGAATGTATATAAACTCTGGAGAGACTATGTTCCACAGGAGGAGATACCAATCATAACGCCACAGGAGGCGCTTGAAGAGTTGAAAGTCGCCGGCGTGGCGGGGGGCCTGAGCGCGGATATCACCGGGATCGAACTCGGCTATTACGAGGCCCCGGCGACGAGGGAGCCCACCCACCTTGTCCCGGTCTACATCTTCACGGGCAAGGTGCTGGACGGGACCGGGGAGGAGACCTCGTTCGTCCGCTACGTCCCCGCGTCTCCCGAGTTCAGGGAGGAGGTCCCGGCGGTCAAGTGACCGCTCCCGGCCCCTTTCCCATTTTCGGAGCAAGCCTATGAAGAAGATCCTGTATCCCGTCATCGCCTGTGCCGCCGCGGCTGCACTGATCCTGGTCGCCGCACTGATGCTGCCGGATATGGTCTCGGAAGTCCCAGAGATTCCGGAGAATCAGACGGCCCGGCCGACGGACGCCCTCCGGGAGAATGTCTCGTTCATTGAGGTCCGCGCTCGCGGGGGCGGGAGCACCCTCCTCTACCTGGAAGACCCGGGGTATTTTGCTCTAGAAACGGAGTGCCTCGAGCAAATTCGGTGTATCTCTGGCCAGTATAAGACAGGGTTCTCGCGGGAGGAACAGGACGCCATGAAACAGAACGGCACCTATGTCGCGATGTATTTCCCGGTTTCAACGACATTCGTGACGAGTTATATCGTCGATGGGTCGCCGAAGGAGATCCTTGCAGACGAAGCGGTCTTCTTTCTGGATCTCGAGGACTGGTCGGGGAACATGATCGTCATGCGGCTGGGGGACGGTTGCGGGGTCTGGGATACGTCTCGCGATCGCGGAGAACTCCGGGATCTGGTTGATCCGATCTTGTTGGAGTTACGAGCGAGAATGGGTGACGACTGAATACTCGGCCGGATCCGAAGCGAGCGGAAGAGCTGCGTTCCGATATCGGACGAGCCCGTTTTTTCCCGGACCGGAACCTCCGGGTGCCCAGATGAGTAGACGATTTTCACAGAAATGGTATAAGCGTTGATGACAGAGTCAGTCTGCGATGATCCGAATCCGGCTCGCTACCATGTTTTCACCTATGATAACAACAACATATCACGACCGATGGTTGTGCATAGTAACCTTACCAACGGCGACAGGGATTACAATTTCGAGATCTACGTAAGTGACGTGCAGTACCCGGAGGGCTATCCCTATATGATCTTATGGGAAGGACAGGTCGTCCGGGTCGGTCACGTTCCGTTTGCGGAAGGCGATCTGAACGAGGTACACGAATACGTCAGAAACGATCCCGGATCATTCTCCGATGTATCAACCTCCTATGTGTGTGATTCCTACGTCTATTACGACGGATATGGTGTATGGTGGAACGAGCAGCTGGATGCACAGTTAGCACACCCGACACAGCTCCATGCAGATACGCAGGAAAGTGTTTATGGCGACTTCTACAGACCATGGTGGTCGAATGCATACAGAATCGATACGTGGATCGCGTGAACAAAGAAGAATTGGAGGGCTTATGGTGATCCTCTCAGTCCTCCTTTTTTGCTGTACGGGTTGCGTTGAAGAGCAACCGGTGAAGCAATCGAAATATATCAATATTTCACTTACAGAACCCATCTCTCAAGCAGATGCAGTCATCGTTGCCCTTTCCTATCCGGAAATTGCTAAAACAATTGAGAATGATTCGTTCCGGATCACCGTCGAAAAGCTCACCATCTCTGACGTGCGTGAGGGAAGGCTTAAAGAGTACCATATGGTCTACATCGATCGCTTCAATAGCACTACGCACGAACCGCTCGAAGGTTTACAGGTTATTGTGACCTACGACGGGGACGTTTACAAAATCTGGCGGTCGTTCCCTCCAGTTAATTCTTCAATTGCTGCAGAGTGAACAGCCTCTGCAGGACCTGGTATAGATGCCAGCCCCGGAGCCCACCCCGGCAAAAGAGCCCGGGCGGGCCGGGAACCTGACTGTCATCCGGGCAACCGGGGATTCGAAACCCCCGCAGGCCGTCCCGATCCTCTCGTCGTGGAGGGATATCGGACCGGAGATATGTGAGCCGACCGAAGAAGATTGGGCTTTTGTCAAAGATGCCGCAACGGATCTGTCGGAAGAAGAGAAGACCCGGTTTGTTACAGAGGTCAGAAAGATACCTGCGGGGAATCGACACTGCCCCCGGAGGAGCAGGTCGATCTGGAGAGGGGACTTGGGTACTACCTGATTAAGGCAACCGAGGGAGTAGGGACAGCCCTTTAACTGCTGAACGATCCAGCCGTATCTGTAGTATTACTATGCCGGCGATCAGGTCCTGGCGTACCGATCGGCAGATCCCCCTTCCTGTGTGTTCCCGGGGTTATCGAGTTCTTCGTAGTTAAACCAGGGATGGTCGGTGATCGGGTTGCTTCCCCTCCTGCCCTACAGTAGCACCGTCGTCATCAGCGGAACCGTAACAGACGACCCGTTCGTCGAGACAAAGACGATCTGAGAGGCATGCCGGGCGTCGGCAAAGACCCGGGTGAGGAGGGGGGCGGCACTTGCCGCCCAGATCCGCCAGTTGTCGACCATCTCCCACGCCAGGAATGTTACGTGCATCGTCCCGACGATGATCATCGCAAATGGTGCGGTTACCCGGCTGAGGGGGTCGACCGCATCGATGGATGGGGCTCGTGCTCTCCACCGAGCCGACGGAGGCGCGATCCCGATCGAAAAACGGGGAGGTTGAAGGTGGCGACGTAGAAGGGGAAGTCGTCGCCGAAGAGCGGCTGTGCGGACAGGAAAGAAACTACGCCGGTATAGGGGCGGTTCTCCGCCGGCACCGCAACGCGATGTACCAGAGCACAAATGTCACGCCGAGGAGCGCCTCGCCCGCGTAGAGGAGGAGGGGTTCCCTGACGACGCTCCCCCCCTGGACGACAAAACCGCGGAGATACGAGGTCACGCAGAGCACCCCGGCAGTCATGGCAACCAGGGATGTGCCGAGGAGGAAGATGATCCGGTGGTCTCTCCCGGGATGAAGGATCCGCCGCCCCTTCTCCGTCAGGGTGTAGTCCCGCCATTTCCGGGCGTTCTCGTGGGCCACGAGATCCGCATCGGCCAGAACGGCAAGGTGTTCGTGGACAGTCGACTTTGCAAGACCGAGCCCGTCGGCGAGCTCGCTCATCGCCATGGGCCGGATATCGAGCGCTTTGAGGATAGCGACCCGGACGTCGGAGGATAGCGCAGCGATATCGCCCCGGTCGAGCGCGATTTTTTCCATACCTTGAAGCCTCCCCGTCAGCGGGCCTGGCCCGAAACGATCAGGTATTCTTCTGCCTGAGAGAAAAGCGTTCCGGAACCGTTCATTGCCCCGGAAGGATGGTTCGTCGTTTTTCTCCCTCCGCCCGGAGGGTCGGGTGTGGGACCGGTTCCGGTGCACCTATCCCTACTACGACGAACGTTGCCGATCCCCCCGGGAGGCGGTCCCTGTTGAGGTTGGGGTCCGGGGTAGAGCCGGGGTCGATCTCTTCTTTCCAGGGGGTGTTGGAACCCGGTATGGTGACGGTCGCCCGCCGGAAGTCGAAGTCGATCGGTGTGCCGTTCGGGGTCGTGAGGGTGTACGGGGCGGCAAGACCGATCGTCAGGGAGAGGAGTTCCTCCGGGCCGGGCCGCGGGAGGTCCGCCGTCACCCGCACTTCGCGCCACTCCCCGGCGGCGAGGTCGTCGACGGGCAGCGAGGTCGAGGCGCCGGGGAGGACATCCCCCTCCGGCGACCCGGTGGTGGTGTTCAGGCTCGCGGTTTCCGTCGTCACGGCAAGATCGGCCCGGGCGCAGTCTTCGCCCGCGAGGTTCCGGATGAAGAAGTCGAGGCTGATCCTGTCGCTCTCGATTGCGATATCGGGAGTGTACCGGATATCCTCCGGGCGGGCCGGGTCGAGGCTGTAGCGATCCCCGAGGGAGATTGTCCGGTTCCAGGCGGTGGCGTTCTCGAGATGCCAGGTCTCGTTATCGGCGTCGTAGGTGATGATCGGGCTCTCACAGGGATCGGGATACTCGAACCCCGGCCCGAACGGCAGTATCCAGTTCACCCGCTTGAGCGGTTCCTGCACATGCTGCTGTCCCGGGGGAAAGGCGGTGAGTATGGCGAGGTTTACCGCAGCAAGGATGAGAACGGCGCCGATACCGAGCCATATCCATGTCTTCGAGTGCATTGTATCACATTAGGAAAAGAGGTGATTTAGAGGTATGGACTCACCATCAGCACTTCTCCGGTCTGTGCGTCGATAACGACAAGCCCTCCCTGGAGAACGTGGTCCTCCGGCTCGCCACTCATCGTGATCACCCATGTCAGCGTCTGTACGTCCGGTCGGGTGTACTCGACGGAGAGGTCGGCCGTTGCACCGGTCACCCGGATTCCCGGGAACTGCCCGGCTACGATCTTCAGCGCCTCGTCCCGGGAAAGTTTTGGCTCAAGCGAACATTTGATCTCCCGCTGGATCCCGATGTACGAGACGATCTCGCCGGTGCTCGGGTTAAGGTTCACGACGACCGTGTTCGGCGTGAGGACACCGCTGATCTCTTCTCGCCAGATGTACGAGTACTCGCTGCCCGCATCACCGTGAGAAACCAGGTCCGATCTGGTAAGCTGCATACTCTTCTTCGCAAAGCCGCTGTACTTCTCTTCGGCGTAGGCCCTTGCCGTTACTTCGGCTGCGGCCCGATCCAGCCGGACATCGCGGCAATCCTTCCGTGCGGAGTCGAACGTGGCACGTTCGATCACCCCGGTCCGGGCGTTGGCGTAAACCTGTCCGTCTCCGGTACCAAAGACATAGTACTCTCCCAGATTCAGGCGTTCAGTCTTCTGGTACTGGACGGTTGCGTCGGGTGCGTTAAGAAAGTCCTGTGCTTTTTCTTTTGCGGTATCCACCCCGATCGGGGCGTTGGCATCAGTTGCCGACACGATCGAGACCGCGACGACGAGGCATAGCATTGCAACAATGTATATCCGTTTCATGATTGAATCACCTCATTAATAGACTCCGTAGCGAGCGGGAGTGAGATAACTGTTGTAACTGCCGGAGATCTCGTAGGTGTCCACTCCATGGTAACCGAACGGCCAGTGCAAGTAGCAGTCGTCCTTTGCATTGCTTGCGGCGCTTGCAACGGTCTCCCCGTTTCGCAACCGGTCCCAGAAGCTCCCGGACCAGCACTTTCCGTTTTCGACCTCGACCTCGCCGTCGAACCCCAGGCAGATGTCTGCACCTTTGTTCGTGACTGTCTCTAAGACCAGATCACCGTTGTAAGGGTTGTAGTGCGACGAATAGCAGGCGAGGTAGACTGCGAGCAGGACATCCCTGATATCGGTTCCGTAGTCAGTTATGTAGTACTGGTAGTTTCCCGGGTAGTGTCCGTCGGTCCTGGCAAGTATCCAGGATTCCGAGGCGAACTTTATTCCACCGCCTTTATGCGAGTCGTCGTAGTAGAGGCCATGGCCGTTGAAGAAGAATATCGCGTCCGACCTGAACTGATTGTACGCTGTCGATGCTACTGCGTTCGTGGATGACGAGTTGTCGTAGCCCATTGCACCCTGATCGACCCGCGCGTCGTAGGCCGTCGGCGTCGTATCCGAACAGTCATAGTTGTGCGCGGGTGGTGCGGCGCTGGCGACAGCAGGCAGAGCCGCGAGCAGGAAGAATGCTGCCAGCATGAATAACCATTGTTTCATAAGTATCCCTCAAGGAGCGTCCGGGCGTTCCTGCACCCGGAACTAAACCCGAATTTGAGGGGGAATCCTATAAAACCCGCTGTCGTAGTTCGGTTCGAACCGAACAAACCTTAAACCTTGCGATCTGCTGCGTGACGGCATGGATGAAGGTGAGGCACCCAGGCGGCGTGGTCCTACGGATCGGAAGATCGCCCTACCATAAGAAGCTTTATGTTGAATTCGGTCAAAACCGAACGATGACTGCCGATTTTATATGTTCTAACGACCCAGAATCGCATTGGGTGCCACGTGTAGTGCCCACTTGTGTGCGGGGGTCGCCCATCCCCGGTTGACGCCCCGGATGACGCGCCCCGCAAGCCCGGAGGCAACAGGATGTACACATTCTGCGCACTTAAACGTGTGCTTCTCCTGCCTCCGTGGACAGAAACTGGAGGAAAACGAAATGAACGGAAAAACTGGAATGCGGGTATTCTCCTTGCTCACGGCGCTGCTGCTGGTGGGCGTGGGGGTTGTGTCTGCGGTGAGCGCCCAGGATGTCACAGGGACCCTTCCCGCAGATAGCAGCGAGCCGGTCCTGGTCATCGGGGGTTCTATGGATGTACTCATCACGGGTACTACATCGGTATCCGATATGCGAGCATCCGGAATCAACGCTCCAGAAGAGCTGAACATCCCGAAGGGCATTACCCGGTACGATCTCGTGACGTTCGATCATGCTGCACTGAACAAGCAGATACGGGGCGTACTCCCCCTCCAGATCCATGGCAAGGAGTACCAGGCCGAACTGCACAGGATGGATTTTGAGCAGATCGACGACGGCATCGACTCGTACGAGGGGGTGATCGTCGGCGTTGGCGGGAGCGATGTTCTCCTGACGACCGGGGAAAACGCCCTTGTCGGGAGTGTAACCTTCGGTAACGAAACATTCTGGATCACCCCGGTCGAGTCGCGAGCGCGCGCAAAGGGAGAAGCATCGCCTCTGCATGTCATCTACAGCTCTCAGGATATTGAAAATCCTGAAAAATGGAGTCTTATCGACTACGGGACGCTCACGCCCCCGGAAGGATACACTCCGATCGAAGTTCCCGAGAATCTGGAATCTTCCATGAGAGAACTCCAGGACCAGTATGCCACGGTCAATCTGCTGGTGGTTACCGATAACCAGTTCTACCAGGATCAGGACAACTGGAAAACAGTCGCTCAGGATATCGTAGCCGAAGCGAACCGGCAGTTTGACCGGGACGATATTAGGGTGGCGCTCTGTGTAATGGCGTATACCGATTCAAAGCGGGTTCAACTCTCAAACCATTCTAACATCACGAGCAACCCCGTTGTTGCGGTCCAAGCGATCTATCCGAACACCGACCTTGATCTCTGGGCCGCAGATATTGCACTGTATGTTGGTGGTTACGATGCAGATGGTTCTGCACAGGGGGCTACTTACGGCTACTACCCATATCATCATCGGCATGCCTGGGCTCAGATGGTCCCTGACGACATCTTGTACCTGGGTACCACACACGGCCGCAGGTGCGTGAGCATCCATGAACTGGGGCACCTCTTTGATACCGGTCACCAGGAGCTGGATGAAAACCGGACGATCCCGTCTTACCGTAGGGCCTACCAGTGGTATCAACCGTTTTCTCCTCCCCTCAACCTCAAGAATACCGTGACATACAGTTACTTCAATGAGTTGATGAGTACCACTGAATTTTCATCGGACGACTACCACGGGGATGCCGATCACGACAACGCAAGGAGAATCCGGGAGACGAAATGGACAGTTGCGAACTATCACTCCTGATGGGAGCCGATGCGAGTCTCACCCCTACCACCTTTTTAAATTGTTACCGGGTGGTTTGGTGGTACGGAAACCCCGGGCAGCATGCGTCAGAAAAGAAGAATTGGGGCCGCCGGAAGGATCTGGGGCGTTCTCTTTCTGGCAGGATCGGGCGAAAGGGATAAAGGAGGTCACATGAAATCGAAACATGACAGACGTTTGGTTATCGAGGGGGTTCTGGCGTTCATCGGCGTCATCCTCCTCGTTGCGACGGTTGTGCTCACGTGCACCGCCCTCTTCAACTGGCTCGAAGCAAGCGGTGGATCCCCGAGATTGGACGTCTGGGAGATCAGGGGCGAACTGCCGCCGGAAAATGCATCGATCATCCACCTGACCGAGAAAGACTTCGAGCAGCACCCGGCGCTCGACTCCGCAATCCGGGGCGACAACCGGGGTCCCGGTGCCTGGTATTCGGGAGACACACCGTACGGTGTCCTCGACGAGCGAACGATTGGGAGCGCTCCGGTGACATACCTGGAACGGGAAGTACTTATCGAGTCGTTTGGTCCCGATGTCGAGGCGAGAAACCAGCCGTACATCGAATACGAGGGTGCGTATTACTACTTTCTCATCCTGATCCCCTAAAATCGGGTCAAAACAGGTGCTATTGGAATGGAAGAAGATAAAAATCCGAAATCAAGGAACCGGCTCAAAACGGCGGCCCTCGTCGTCGCCTGTGGTCTTGCCAGCGTCATCGCCATCGCGCTCGGCCTCATGCTCGCCGACGCCCTCATCATCTACGCTCACGAGAGTTCTGGGGAACAGCCGATGTTCTACGTTATGGAGAGAGCGGAGCCGGGGGGAAGCGTGATCGTTCCCCTGACTGAGCAGGACTTCGAACAGCACCCCGAACTCGCCGCAGTCATCCGGGGTGAGGAGCGGAACCCCTCGGCGTGGGAGTGGGGCTACCGGGATCAACGTGTCATCGGGGGAACTAAGGTCTCGTACACGGAGAGCAAGGCGCTCCATGATGCCTACGGTCCCCGAGAGGGGAGGGGGCTGTACCCGCTCATGGAGTACGAGGGTGCGTATTACGTGGTCCTGACGACATGGCCCTGAAGGGGAGTCCCCGTCGCCCGTGCTCGATATGCATCGCCTCTTTCCACGGGGGAGGCAAGTCGGAGGAAGTGAACTGAACCACAACATCAGTCTGGGCGTCACCGCCTGGCCTCGGGCCACCCTATCCCGCTATTATCCGGCCTTAGAGGCCGACTGGGGGAAAATCTCGGGAGGTACCATTCTCCCCCCTCAGCGAAGAAAAGGTTTGGGTTTTTCTGTTCCGAACCGGTTCTCCAGAGATCGGGTGAGTGCATCCTTTCGGGCACATCCCCTGGCGGGGACGGGGGCACACTGCCGTGCGATCGCCCCACAATGAGAAGGTTTAAGATGATTTCGGAAAAAACCGAACGATGGCTGCTGATTTTATATATTCTAACGACTCAAAATCGCGTTGGGTGCCGCGTGCGGTACCCGTTTGTGTGCGGGGGTCGCCCATCCCCGGTCGACGCCCTGGATGACGCACCCCGCAAGCCCGGAGGCAAAGGGAACGTACGCATTCTGCGTACTTAAACGTGTGCCTCTTCTGCCTCCGGAAACCAAAACGAGCAAAGAGGTAGAAAACATGGAAAAAAGAATCGGAATGCGAGCTCTCTCTATGCTCTTGGCAGTAATGCTGGTGAGCGTGGTGGTGCCTGCAGTGAGTGCCTGGACGGAAAACGATCCGATCTGTATCGAAGATCAAGCCAAAATCCAGGGGTTATTCAAACCTATCGACGAAAACATCCGTGTGATTACCGCAGAGGATTTAATGGTGTCCGATCGTGCGAGTTCAGTGAGATGTTCTGAATTGTTATCGGAAATCATGGAGAAATATGACCAAAACCTTGAGGACATTATCTCTATTCTGGAGAAGACCACAGATGTTCAACCTGACGAGAAGGACCGAACCGTTCTGAAGGAAGTGATTGTCGGTGAGCATTTCAGACGAGTGTGTGACGAAATACTGATGGAACAGCGTGATCTTCGGGAGGAGGACGCTCTGATCGTCCAGCCGCAGATCCTTGGTGTTGCGGATTGTCAGGAAGATATGGACAAGATGCTTGCAGAAACAGACAGGTGGGATACGTTCATCCTGGCCCAGTGCTCGCCGGATGTGTACGGCGGAACCGGACTTGACGGTGCAAATCTACCTTACTCAGTAAATGGAGGCAATAACCTCTATGAAGTGGGTGTCTGGCCTGGCAGCCCGACCACATATCAGCTGCGCTATTATGACGAGGATCACCCGAGCCCGGTGACGGATATCGAGTACGATGCATTCAGGCTTTTATATTACGGGACTCTTGAAGACCGTGCCTTGTTTGATGTAACGGGCTCCCAGATCTACTTCAATTATTGTTGGAATGATGGTTACACATATGCCTGGCTCTACGGAATTCATGGGTATCAGTACAGGCCCAAGACCTCCGTGATCTACACCAGCAATATCTGGAACCATGATATCGACACTTACAACAGCAACCCGAATATCGGGCAGCTTGTCATGTCGGTACCCTACATTCAACAGTAATCTCTTTTTTAGTTTGAGTAAATGAGAAATTGGGAAAACAGGCTGTAATTATGGAGACCACAACCTTTCACTATCCCCGAAGAAGTGCAATGTATGCAATACTCATTCTTCTTTTAGCGCTAACCATACCGTTCTTTGCCGGATGCATTGACAGGGGGCATAGAGACCTCACTCTGGACACATGGGTCCTCAAGACCGATTCGGACGGATCCCTCCAGTGGACTGCGATCATTGACGGCGACCCAAACGGCAGAGGGCAGGCGATGATTCAGACCCGCGACGGCGGGTACGCAATCACGGGCACGGGAACGAACGCCGATGGGAACGGCCCGGTCCCCCGCATCGTTACTCTCGACGGAGACGGGAATGTCATATCAACCATGACCTTCGGTACGTCGCCGGATTACGGCAGCTCGCTGGTCGAGGCACCGGACGGCGGATACGTCGTTGCCACGTATTCTGGGTTTCTAACACGGGTGGATGAAAATGGGAACGCCCTCTGGAGCACGCCGCTCGGCGGGGGGAGCGACTGGTGGAAGGTCGTCGGGGCGCCGGACGGGGGGTATGCCGCAGCCGGGGATGCCAGGATCGTCAGGGTAGGCGAGGACGGGGAGATCGCATGGACTGCAGCGTTTGAAACCGACCGGAACGTCGGTACGATCGCCGCGGTACCCTTGAGAGGTTTCATCGCAGGAGGGACCGCCGGAGCGGATGTATGGGTTGCGAGACTCGATGCCGAGGGAAATACCGTCTGGGACGAGACGCTCGGGAGCAGGTCGCGCGATGAACTCTACGTTGTCCGCATCTCTCCTGCCGGAACCTACGATCTCGTCTATGGCACTGTCCTGGATGCAGGGAATGAAACGGCTGACGGGCGGTTTACGGAGACGACCGAAGCCTCTCTCGCCGCGGACGGCAGATTGATCGGGGAAAGACCGGTAAATGTCTCCCGGGTCATCGTCGCGACGGAAGACGGTGGATACGCATATGCCGGTTTTATCGTTCCCGAGTTTATCGGACTCCAACCGCTGAGCTATCCGGGCTCTTCCCTTCACGTCATCAGACTCGATGGCGAGGGAATGATCGCGTGGGATGCATCGTACGACATCGGGGATGATAGATCGGTCGTCTCGATCATTCGGACGTCGGACGACGGGTTTGCTGTCCTTGGGAGCGTATATGATTTCTGAGCGCTATACTCCGTATCAAACATTTTTACAACTCACCGGGGAGCACGAACCGATGATACCAACTGAAAGAAACCTCCAGACCCTCGCGGCGGTTGCCGCGTTCATCCTGCTGACCGTCGTTGCCGGATGCCTCGACCGGCCGCTGACCCCGGGCCATCGCACGCTGGAAGGGGACGTCTGGGTGCTGAAACTGGGCGATGCCGGGGACCGGGAGTGGTTCACTGTCATCGACAGCGGGAGGTTCGACGAAGCATTCTCCATCGTCGAGGTCCCCGACGGCTACGCGATCGCCGGTTCGGTCTCGGATGTAGGCGAGCTCCACCCGACGCCGCGGGTTATCCTCCTCGAGCGGGAAGGGGCGGTGGCATGGGATAGGACCTACCCGGCGTCGGAAGATCGCCGCGGGACGGGGATCGCGCCTGCCGGTCCGGGAGGGTTCGCCGTCGCGGCCTCCCGCGGCCTCGTCATCCTGACGGATGCAGAAGGGCGTGAACGGCACCGCACGGACCTTGCCGCGGGGGGAGAGTACTGGGCGATCGCACCCTCGGACACCGGGGGCTGGATCGCGGCTGGTGACGACCAGATTGCGAGGATCGACACTAACGGCACCGTCGCCTGGCAGGAGCCGGCCGGGGGAGTGAGTCCGGGTTCGATCCCGGTCATCGTCCTGGACTCGGCGGGAGGGTTCCTTGTAGCCGGAGAGGCTGCAGAGGTTCCCGGAGCCATCACAGCGGCGAAGTTCGACGACCGGGGCGCACCGGTCTGGAACACGACGGTCCAGGGTGGCCCCGGGGAGCGGTACCTCCTCTCGGCGGCCCGGCAGGACCCGGCCGGCGGTTACGGCCTGCTTGCCGGGGTCACGGGTGCGGAACCGGCGGGAGTTTTGGAGGTCTCGCTCGGCGAGGACGGGAGCCTCCTCCGGCAGAACACGATCAATGCCTCCGCCCCGGCGACCTGGATCCCTGACGGTGGGTACCTCTCGGCGGCCCTTGCCGAGAACGACTACGGCGGTGCCCTCCTCCGGATGGAGAGGTTCGATGAGGACGGAGCCGTGTCATGGACGTCGACGCAGCGACTGGAGGAGTACAGCAGGGTCGTGGCCCTCATCCCGACGGCCGATGGGGGGTCGGCGGTGCTTGGGATGTATATGAAGTACTGATGCGGGTGAGGGTACCGATTTCTGAGGTGGAACCAATCCGGCAGGTCCCGACGCGTAGACGCGTGCCACAGAAATCGTTTATAGATGAATGTCGAGATCCCTCTCAACCAATGAGGTGACCGGGTATGCAGGCAATCAAAATACTCCTGATATTGGCGCTCCTCCTCCCGGCGGGTTCCGCCGCCGCTCCGGCGCCCTCCACCGGGGGCACCACGAACTGGCTCGATACCTTCGACGAGTGGGCCGGGCCCCGGGACATGTCGATGTACAATCCGGTCATTGAAACCCCGCAGAGGGTTCCGATCACTGAGGAGATCGCACGGCAGCACCCCGGTCTGATCCTGCTCGATGAGAACGTGACGTTCCCCGACGCCGGGTGCGTGGTGGCGCCGGGGCTGCCGTCCGGCCCTGCGATGCACGTGGTCATGACCGATCCTGCGTACTTCAGCCCGGTTCCGCCTGCCTCGCGGCCGAACCTCACAAGCCTTCCGCCCCTCCGGAAGTACGACCTCGTGACCGCCGACCCGGCGGCGTTCGTCGCCGACGCGGGTTTGGGGGGCCCGGTGACGCTCCGCCTCCCCGGCCGGGAGTTCGTGCTCGACCTCGAACCGGTGCCGGGCCCCGTTGCGGAAGACGCCCGGGCGTTCGTCAAGAACGAGTCGGGCACGTTCGCCGTCGCCCTTCCTTCTACATGGCGCTTTGAGGGGACGGTCGCCGGGGAGCCCGGGAGTTCCGCCGCGTTCACGGTCGGCACCGACGTGATCCTCGGGACGGTCCGGTGCGGCTCGACGTCGCTCGTCATCGACCAGGCCGGGACTGTCGAGGTCGGCGGAGAGCAGAAGATCGTGCACGCCATTTACGACGAGCGGGACGTCATATCGGCATGCGGCCTGAGCAGGCTCATTAATCCTTCAGTGAGCCTGATTGACGTTATGAGGACGCTGAAGGCTTAGCGGCACAGGTGCGCCGACACACCTTGCCGGGCGACCCGACGTGTAGCTTCCCGGCACAGAAAAGGTATAAGGGCCGGGGAGAAAGTCTCCCGGTGTGGATGCCGGAGCCGACCCCCCGCAAGGGAGCGCGGCTCTCTTCCGCACCGGATATCCCGAGGAACCATCATGAAGAATATTCTCCCTGCCCTTCTCCTGCTCTGCTGCCTCCTTACCGCTGCCGGCTGCACCGGCACCAAGGAGACCGTACCGGAACACGCGGGCACGCTCGCCGAGGCCCGCGAGGTCTTCGGCCCCGATATCCCCGAACCGTCCTACCTCCCGGACGATTACGCCTTCGGAAACGCCGTCCGCTCCACCGACGGCAGCATCACGCTTACCTACACCGGCACCGCCGGCGATCTCCGGGTAACGAGGCTCTCCTCTCCTGACACCACCTGCCCCGGTCCGGCGGTCGCCGGGAGCAAAGAGTGGATCGTCCAGGGTAACGGCATCCTGGGCCGATTGGTTTACGAGAACGACGACCGCTCGGAGGACTCTCTCTGGCTGTTCCGGTGGGAGTGGAACGACGCTGCCTTCTGCATGACGGGGAACCTCCCTGAGGATGAGATAACGAAGGTCGCCTCATCGATCGTCGAGTGATGACCGGAACGGCCGCGGCTCTGCCGGGGCGGGGACTCCTTCCGCCTCCCGCCGCGGCCCGGGTTCCCGGCGCATTACGGCTGGGTTTGGGTCGGAGATTGATCGGGCGGGCTCGACGTGTAGCCGCGCGGCACAGAAAAGGTTTATAGGAGAGCGTCGACGTCTCCACCGTGAATACCGGGATCGGTATCCCGGGACGCGCCGGCAGGTGAGAAGATCGATGAACGAAAGACGATTCATGAATAATACCGGCCGGAGAGGGTTGATCAGCATCGCTCTGCTGCTCTTCATCCTGGCCGGCAGCGGTATTGCGCATGCAGCCACGGCCCCGGGTGGAGACGTGCAGGCCGACCCGACAAGCGGTGGGGCATCGGCAGCCGATCTGGAGAATGCCCGGCAAACCGTCCTTGCGGATCCCGCAGATACGACGACGTATCACGGTTCCGAAAGTGCGTCCACCATCTTCTACAACCCCGTGCTCCTCGGGTGTGCTCTCGGGGCCGTGATCGTGCTCGCGGTGGGCTACTACCTCATCCGGAGGTCCCGCGGGAAGGACGCGCCGTGAGTCTGCTCATCTTTCCGGCCGTCGCCTTCGTCCTCGCGTGGCCGTTCGCTCTCATAACCCTGGTCGGGAAGCTGGGACAGGAAAAGCGGCGCCCGGCGGTTTCGCTCGGGATAGGGATCGTGGCGGTGGCGTCCGGCACGATCGCCACGGTTTACGCAGGCGCTCCCGCCGCCCCGCTGGTATCCGGGATAATCCTGCTCTCGATGGTTACGGTCTCGGCATCTGCCGTGGTGACGGTGTATTTCCTGTTCAGAAACATTGCTACGAACGGCAGAAGACTATGTGCTGCAGCCGGGTCGCTGCTCCAGCTGCCGTTCCTGGTTGCCCAGCTCGTGGGTCCCGATAAATTGCCCGGCTCCGCACCGCCAGTCTTCGCGGAAAAGCTGCCCCTCTTGGGTATACTCTTCGATGCTCTTGCAGAGGCGATCGGAACCGCCGGGGAGATCGGGTATGAGGGGTTCTTCTCTTTAGGGTTGCAGGCCGGGCTGTACCTGGAGGTTCTCTTCGGTACAGCGGTCATCTGCCTGATTATGGGCATCGTGATGCGCAGTCTGGATGGGCATAAAACGGAGGGCCGGAGATAAACCCGGCCCGCCCCCGTTCTCCCCGCGCGTCGAACAACAACCCTTAAGACCAACCTTACGTAGATACTACGTAAATGCTCGACCAGTTCAAGGGCTGCCTCCTCGGGGCCGCCATCGGGGACGCGCTCGGCATGGCGCGGGAGAGCACGCCGCCCGACTTCCAGCGTCTCCACGAGGGCTACCGCCGTGCCTGGCGGGGGCACCCGAACGCCGGGCTGAAACCCGGGCAGTTCACCGACGACACCCAGATGATGCTCCTCGTCGCCGGGATGCTCGCCGACGGCACCTACTCGGAGAGTGCCTACGCGGCCGCCCTTGCTCAGATGTACGCGAACGACGAGCTCCGTTTCCCCGACGGCGCCGTGGACGCCGCGTGCCGCCACCTCCTCCTCGCCGGCGAGAAGCCGGGCGGCGTCTCCTCCAACACCGCCGGCTGCACCGGGATCGCCGTCCCGTTCGGCCTCCTCTACGGCGAGCCGGTCGACGTCACCGAGCGAGTGGTCCAGGCCTGCAGCGTCACCCATACCCACCCGGCGGCGCACGCGGGAGCGGTCACCGTCGCGATGCTCGTCCACCATGCCGTCCGCGGCCGTCCCGACGCTCTCGCTCTTGCCGGGAAGCATGCCGGCCTCGAGGACGTCGCCCTGGGCAACAAGATCCGTGCCGCCGTCCGCCTCGCAAAAGAGGGGATCAGCCTTGAGAGCGCGCTCTCGGTGATAGGAAACGACGTCACCGTCTACCAGACCGTTCCGCTCGCATTCTTCCTTATCAACAGGATCAAAGACGTCACGGCCCTCCTCACCACCGCCGCGCATGTCGGGGGGAACACCGACACCATCGCGCTCATCTGCGGAGCCTACGCCGGTGCGACCTACGGGAAATCCGCCCTTCCGCAGGATCTCCTCGACGGGCTCGAGGGACGGAGCGAGATCGAATCCGTCGCCGCCCGGCTCTACCAACGCTACACCACAAAGCCTTAAGATTCTATAAACGACACCTCTCTTTTATGGAAATTGCGATTATCGGTGCATCCGGTTACACCGGTGGCGAGTTAATGCGGCTCCTGCTGCACCACCCGTCCGCGGACGTCGTCGCCGCGACATCCCGGAGCCTGGACGGCACCCCCGTCGCCTCGGTCCACCCCCACCTCCGGGGGCTGACCGATCTTGTCTTCCGGAACACCGAGGCCGGCGATATCGACGCCGACTTCGTCTTCCTCGCCGTCCCCCACACGGCGGCGATGAAGGTGGCCGGGACGCTTGCAGAGCGGGGGATCAGGACCGTCGACCTCTCGGCCGACTACCGGCTGGCAAAAGACGTCTACGAGAAGACCTACGGCGTGACCCATACGGCCTACTTCGAGGCGCCCTACGGCATCCCCGAGCTCCACCGCGACGAGATCCGGGGCGCCTCCTTCGTCGCGAACCCGGGCTGCTTCCCGACGGGGGCGACGCTTGCGGCGGCACCGCTCGCGAAATATGCTCACACCATCATCTACGACTCAAAGACCGGGGTCTCGGGAGCCGGGAACACCCCCTCCGCGACCACCCACTACGGAAACGTCGGCGACAACTTCAGCGCCTACAAGTGGACAACCCACCGGCACCTTGCGGAGATGAAGCAGGAGGCCGCCCGGCTCGGTTCGACCGCCCGGTGCTACTTCACGCCGCACCTTCTCCCGGTGAACCGGGGCATCCTGACGACGGCCCACATCCTCCTCAACGAGCCGATGGGGCAGGACGAGGTCGAGGCGCTCTACAAAAAGTTCTACGCCGATGAATTCTTCGTCCGCTACCAGAAACCGACCCTCGCAGCCGTCCGGGGGACGAACTTCTGCGACGTCGCCGTCGAGAGCGAGGGCGACCGGATCGTCGCGGTCTCGGCTATCGACAACCTGGTCAAGGGCGCGAGCGGCCAGGCGATCCAGAATATGAACCTGATGTGCGGGTTTGCGGAGGACGCCGGTCTCCGTAGCGCCGGGATGCTCCCCTGAGGTGACGAAGATGCAGATAAGAGACGTCATGACACCGGACCCCGTGACCGTCCGGGTTGACTCGCCGGTGCGCGAGGCGGCGGGACTGCTCCGGAAACACCACATCGGCGGGCTTCCCGTGATGGACGGGGAGCGGGTGGCGGGCATCGTCACCGAGACCGATATCCTCTCGCTCCTCGATGTTGGCGACCTCTCCGACGACCTCTGGCTCCCGTCGCCGCTCGAGGTGATCGAGGTCCCGGTCCGGGAGTTCATCAACTGGGAGAAGACGAAGCGTGCGCTCACCGATATCGGCGATATGGAGGTAAGGCAGGTGATGAGCAGCCCGGTCATCTCCATCGACGAAGACTCGGATATCGCCGATGCGGCCTCCCTGATGCTCCGCGAGGGGATTGCACGCCTCCCGGTGCTGCGCGACGGAAGACTGGTCGGGATCGTCACCCGGGCGGATATCGTCCACGGCCTCGGGGCGTCTTCGGGGGAGGAATCGTGAAGAGCATCTGTGCGGTCGAGGGCGTCACTGCCGCGGGACTCAAGGAAGGGAAGTACGGGCTTGCCCTGATCCGGGCGAGCGGAGCCGCTGCCGGTGTCTTTACGTCGAACAAGGTGCGGGCGGCCCCGGTCGAGGTGATGATGGAGCGGATGCGGAGAGGAACCCTCGACGCCGTCGTCGTCAACAGCGGGTGCGCGAACGCCTACACCGGCGAACGGGGCTACCGCGACGCCGTCGGGATGTGCGAGATTGCGGCCGGGGCGCTCGATCTGGACCCCGCATCGGTCGGTGTGGCGAGCACCGGGGTGATCGGGCGCTACCTCGACCTCGCCCTGATCCGGGACCAGTGCGGGCGGGCGGCCCCGCTCCTCGCACGGAGTCCTGACGCCGAGGATGCGGCGGCGAGGGCGATCATGACAACCGACACCTTTCCGAAACACGCCCTCGTCCGGACGGAGTCGTTTGCCGTCGGTGGGATCACCAAGGGAAGCGGGATGATCGCCCCGAACATGGGGACGATGCTCGCGTTCATCTACACGGACGCCGAGATCGAGGCCCCGGTTCTCCGGGATATCCTCCGGCAGGCGACCCGGCGGTCGTTCAACCGGGTGGTTGTCGACGGCGATACGAGCACGAACGACATTGCCTTCTGCACCGCGACCGGCATCGCAGGCCGGGTCGACCGCGACGAACTCGCGAAGGCCGTCGAGGCCGTCTGCCGCGACCTTGCCGTCCAGATCGCCCGCGACGGTGAAGGGGCGACGAAACTCCTCGAGGTCACCGTCCGCGGGGCTCCCGACGAGGACGCCGCCGCCGAGGTGGCCCGGACGATCGTCGCCTCTCCGCTCGTCAAGACCGCCATCTACGGCGAAGACCCGAACTGGGGCCGGGTCGTCGCAGCGGCGGGGCGGGCCGGCGTGGAGTTCGATCCTTACGCGGTCTCGCTCCGGGTCGGGGAGATACCGCTCGTTCGCCGCGGCGAGATCGTCGCCGACCTCGGAGCGGCGAAGGCCGCGATGCGCGGGAGTACCGTCGCCTTCGACCTCGATCTTGCCGCCGGCGAGGGAAGGGCGACGGCGTGGGGGTGCGACCTCACCGAGAAGTACGTAGAGATCAACGGGAAGTACACAACATGAAACGAGAAGACGTGCTGATGGAGGCACTCCCTTACATCCAGAAGTTTTACGGTAAAACGATCGTGATCAAGCTCGGCGGCCACGCGATGGTCGACCAGAACATCCTGGAGACGGTGATCCGGGACGCCGTCCTCCTGCGCTACGTGGGGATGAAAGTCGTCCTGGTCCATGGCGGGGGTCCCGAGATCACCGCGAAGATGCAGGCGATGGGCAAAGAGCCCAAGTTCGTCGGGGGGCTCCGGATCACCGATCCCGAGACGCTCGAGATCGCCCAGATGGTCCTCGTGGGGAAGATCAACGATGGCATAGTCTCTCTCATCGCGAACTGCGGCACCCGGGCGGTCGGGATCTCCGGCAACGACGGCAACCTCCTCATCGCCCGGAAGATGGAACCCCAGCGGGTGCAGGTCGGAGAGGTCATGCAGGAGGTGGATCTCGGCCAGGTCGGCGAGATCGAGGAGGTCGACCCCGAGGTGCTCCACTGCCTCCTCGCCCAGAACTACATCCCGGTGGTGGCCCCGATCGCCATCGACCGGCAGGGGAGGAGCCTGAACATCAACGCTGATACCGCCGCCGCTGAGATCGCGATCGCGTTAGGGGCGTTCAAACTGATCAACCTGACAGACGTCGACGGGGTGATGAACCCCGACCGGACCCTGGTCTACCACCGGCTGACGCTCCCCGAGGCGGAGGCGATGATCGGTGAAGGAATCATCGCCGGCGGGATGATCCCGAAGCTCGAAGGGTGTATGAAAGCGGTCAGGAACGGCGTCGTAAGCGCCCACGTCGTGAACGGCAACCGGGAGCACAACCTGCTCCTCGAGCTCTTCACCGACGAGGGCGTCGGGACGATGCTTTCTCAATAACTTTTTTTTATGTGGCGTCGCAAAACGCTCCGGCCGGTACGGTCCCCGGGGCGTTTTGGGATGACCTCTATGGCAGGTTGCCGTCGCCGCTGCATTCCCGCTGCCGCTCTTCATTCATCTCGATCAGGATCTCAAAGACCCTCCGGACAGCGACCGGGTCGATCCGGCTCTCGACGGCGTAGGTGAAGACCCGGTCGAGGACCATCCTCCGCTGCTCCTCGTCGCGGATGGGAAGATCGTTCTCCTGCTTGAGGCGGGCGATTCTCGCCGCCAGCTTCTGCCGCTCTGCAACAAGGTCGATGATCCGTTCATCTATCTCCCGGACTTCGTTCCTGACGGCACCAAGGGACATACTACATGATTGGCTCCGGCCGGGGAATAAACCTGATGGGTTGGCCCCCGGGGAAGCGAAGGATATTATCGTGCCGGCACAAACCAGGTACCGGATGCTGGAACGAATACCGCCACGCGAGCGCCGGGACCTCCTGATCGCGTGGCTTGCCATCTCGGTCGCCTTCACTCTGATCTACATCCGGGGCGGGATAGACCCCATCGGGTTCGTCTTCTTCTTCGCGATGTCCCTCGTCACGGTGGGGGTCGCCTTCGTCCTCCACGAACTGGCGCACAAGTTCTCCGCCATGCGCTACGGCTACTGGGCAGAGTTCAAGAAGGACAACCAGATGCTCCTCGTCGCCGTTGTGATGGCAGCGCTCGTCGGAGTCGTCTTTGCGGCACCGGGGGCGACCTACGTCTACGGGAACGCGACGCGGGCGGAAAATGGGCGGATATCGGCGGCGGGCCCGATCACGAACCTCGTCCTCTGCATACCGTTCGCGGCCCTCATGCTCTTCGGCGGCGGGCTCCTCGCCGTCGTGGGCCTCGTCGGGCTCCGGATCAACGCGATGATCGCCGCCTTCAACATGCTCCCGGTCAGTGTTCTCGACGGGCGCAAGGTTCTCGCCTGGAACCCTGCTGTCTTCGCCGTGCTCATGGCCGCCTCCGCCGGGCTTCTCCTCTGGTCACTCTCACTGCCTCTCCGCTGGCCACTCTCACTACCTCTCCTCTGAGGGATCTATCTTCCTATTTTCAGGCCTTCTTCAACACGAACCGGAACGCAGCCCCGCACTCCGGCCGGCCCGGCACCCGGTCGTCGACCCGGATCCGGCCACCGTAGCGCGTAATAAGCATCCGGGTGATATAGAGCCCGAGGCCCTGACCGCTTTTGCGCTGCCTGCTCTGCCCAAACCGCATGAATACGGCCTCCTTCATCCCGTCGGGGATCCCGGGCCCGGTGTCCTCGACTGAAACCCGGACCTCGTCGCCGCTCTCCTCCACCCTGACGGCGACCTCGACCTCCGGCCCCCCGAACTTGATGCTGTTGCCGATGAGGTTCGTGAAGACTTCGGGCAGGAGCGGGTCGGCCATGACCACCAGGTTCGTGCCCTCGTAGCGGATCCGGCTCCCGGAGAAGATCCCGATCTCGTCCCGGATCACCCTATCAAGTTCTACCGGCACGAGATCGGCCGATTCGTGATGGATGCGGCGGATCGTCGAGACGTTTCTCAAGATCTCGACGCTCTTCCTGAGGCTGCTCCTGAGTTTCTCTGCATAGCCTCTCGCCTCCCCCTCGAGCATATCGACGAGAAGGTCGGTGTAGAGGCCCGAGACGTTCTCGGCGTTCCTGATATCATGGCTGAGGATATCGAGGTAGAGGTTTGCCTCCCGTTCGGCCACCCCCAGCTTCTGGATCAGCATGGTGCGCTCGATGGAGGTGCCGATCTCCCTCCCGATGGCCTTAAGGAGGGAGCGGTCGGCGTCGGTGAACCGATTGCCGGCCTGAGCCATCACGTTCAGGGCCCCGATGATCTTCCCGTGCGCCATGATCGGGATGCTGGCATACGGGTGCGGTGTCCCCTCGCTCTCCCCCGGGTAACGAAGATGCGGGTGATCGTCGAGGAAGAGGGGCTCCCCTGCCATCAGCACCTCCGCGTAGGGCTGTGCGGTGATGTCCGGGATGCATGGCTGCGGAGGGAAGCCTTCGGGAAGGCCCTGCGTGCAGACGAGCCGCGCTCTCTGCTTCTGCGGTTCGATCAGGTAGATCCCGCCGCCGGAGAGCTCGAGGAGGCCGAGGGTTGCCGTGAGCACCCTCTCCAGCGTCTCGCCGATGTCCGTTGCGGACGCCGATGCGCCGATGATCCGGTTTAAGACCGAGAGCTCGCGGTTATGGGCCTGGATTTCGGCTTCGGCCTGTTTCTGGCTGGTGATGTCGGTGAGCGAGGCAGTGATGCAGAGGGGAACCCCATCGCTGTCCCTGACCAGAGTCCCGGAGAACATGACATAAAACACCGTGCCGTCCTGCCTTCTGCCGATCCGCTCGCCGATGTGCCTGCCGGTGCTGACGACTTTCCGGAACGTATCCCGGGCCTCCTCCTCGTTCTGCCAGAGTTCCTTGACCGGCTTCCCGATCACCTCGGCGGGGGAGTCGTAGCCCCACATGGAGAGGAACGCCTGGTTGACGTAGGTCAGGCAACCGTCGAGGTCGGCGATGGTGAACGCGCTCGATGACGACGCTATCGCCATCTCCCGGATCCGGAGTTCCTGCTCGGCCTGTTTGCGTTCGGTGACATCGATCCCCGAGCCCATCGTGGAGATCCACCTGCCCGCTTCATCGGTGACGACGGAGAGGGTGAGCTGCATGGGGAAGGTCGATCCGTCTTTTCGCCGCCCTTTCACCTCGCCCGACCAGGCGCCGCTCCGGATGAAATCCTCTTTGATCCGGTTCATCTCCCCCGGGTCCCCCCAGAGCACCGAGACCGGTTGCCCGACGATCTCCTCCTCCTCCCAGCCGTGTATGGCGAGGAAGGCACGGTTGACGTAGATGATCCTCCCGTCGTGGTCGGAAAGCGAGATACCTTCGAGCGCCGAGGCTATCGCCATATCCTTGATCTGGAGTTCGAGCTCGGCACGTTTCTGGCTGGTGATGTCGCGGATGGAGCAGAGTGTCCCGGTGACGTTCCCGTGCTCGTCGTTCAAGGTGCTGACGGTCATATCGACGAACATGGTCTCTCCATCTCTCTTCCTGTGGACGGTGACGCCACGCCAGGCTCCGGAAGCCCGGAGGGCATCACGTGCCTCCCGTTTGTCGTCCGGGTCGATCCACTGGTTGGTGAAGAGATCCTCCTCAGGCCGGCCGAGGCCCTCGCCTGAAGGAGCGCCGTAGAGTCTTTCTGCGGCCCGGTTCATGTAGGTGATCCGCCCCTCCGTGTCGGCCGCGATCACGGCGTCCTCCACCTGCGAGAGCACCCGGGCCTGGAGCCGGAGCCGCTCTTCCGTCCGCTTCCTGCCAGTGACGTCGCGGCTGATCCCGAGCAGGTGCCGGACGGTGCCGTCGGCTTCAGTCATCGAGATGAGGCGTGTCTCGAGCCAGACACCCCCATCGTCCCCGGGTATCAGGGTCTCCTCGGTGAGGATCTCCCCGGGTGACTCCGTTGCAGTCCGGATCATCGTGACCCATCGATCCGCAACGGCAGGCGGAAACAGTTCCCTGATGTTCTTTCCCCGGAGACTCTTTAGATCCGTGCCGAGCAGGCGGGCGCCGGCACTGTTCACGTAGAGGACATCCCCTTCTACATCGATGAGGAAGATGACATCCGGCGCCAGCTCCGCAAGCATCCGGTAGCGCTTCTCGCTCTCCCGAAGCGCCTGCGCCATACGTCGCTCCTCGGTGATATCGACGGCGGTAGCGAGGATGCAGACCGGGTTTCCGGATTCGTCGGTGACGGTGTTCGCGGTCACGTAGGCAATAAACTCCGTTCCATCGGCCCTGCGGCCGACCAGTTCTCCGGTAGACCTGCCCCGCTCCGCGAACGCTGCAAGAACTCTCTCGACCTTCCCCGGGTCTACCCAGAACTCCGTGAGGTGCCGTCCGAGAACCTCTTCGGGGTCGGTCAGCCCGCCCATCGCGAGCAGCGCCCGGTTGGCAAACGTGATGTACCCGTCGAGGTCGGCGATGGCGATCGCGGCAAACGACGACTCGATCGCCATCCCCCGGATCAGGAGTTCTTTTTCAGCCTGTTTGCGCTCCGTAATATCGGAATGCGTCCCCGCGATCCGGAGTGGTTTCCCGTCGCCGTCGCGGCGGACCACCCGGAGCCGGTCGAGGATGTAGACCCACTCCCCCGATGCCGACCTCATCCGGAACTCCATCTCGCAGTGATCGCGTTTTCCGGCGGCCATATCGGTGAGAACTGCCTCCACGCGGCCGCGGTCCTCCGGGTGGACGAGTGAGAGGATCGCAGGAAGCGTGGGCACGAATGCTTTCGGCTCGTAGCCGAGCATTGTGAAGGTCCGCGGGCTGTAAAAGATCGTGCCGGTTCTGACATCCCAGTCGACCAGCCCGTCGTTTGCCGCCGAAAGCGCGAGGTTCAGCCGCTCTTCGCTCTCCTGCAGCGCCTGCTCCGCACGCCTCTGCTCGGTCACGTCGAGGAGCGACATCACCGAGCGGGCCGTCCCCGGGATCAGGCCGATGGTGACCTCGACGGCGTGAAGGGTGCCGGAGCAATCGATGAACGTGAAGGAATAGTTCTTCGGCGCAGCCCCGGGAGTCCTCCGCCGGAGGGCGTGGTACCCCATGAGCCGCCGCTGGTCATCTGCACCGGCAATAAAATCGATCAGCCGCTTTTTTCCGACAATCTCGGCGCGCGAGCACCTGGAGAGCCGCTCGAACTCGGTGTTCGCCACAGAGATGGTGCCGTCTCCCTCGATGAGGATCGTCGCCGTCCCGGTGTACTCGACGATCGCCTCGTAATCCCGGGCGTCCGGAGCTTCGCGGAGCCGGAGCACCCACCCCCTCCCGGACGGTGTTCTCCTGCCCGAGCAGCGGTATCGCCGCTCTCCGTCCGGTCCCGGGAGCCGACATTCGAACTCCGGGATCCTGTCCCCGTTTTCGGGTGCCTCGAGAACCCTTCTGGTAAGATCGCTCATCCTCCCGAGCGTGTCGGCGATCTGTCCGGGCTCGCTCCCGGGCACTCCGAGGATCCGGCGGCAGGCCGTGTTCGCCCAGAGTATGCCGGCGTCCTCGTCGACCACGAGAACCGCATCTTCCAAACCCTCAAGTATCCAGTAGTCCGGCTGCGCGCCGCATGAGTGTTCCGGAGGCTCGATAGAGGTCACGTATAGGCCCTTCTGTGGTCCTAAAAAGCATCCTCGGTATGCTTACAGAAGATGGAGGTTACCAAAACATATTAATTTGTTCCGGTTTGCTGGCCGGCGGGAAAACAATTGTTCTGTTCAGCTGACCCCTGGTAACGATGCCCCGCCGGAACCGGCGATCCCGGAAATATTTTTTCACTCCTGCATCCCGGGCGGGCCTGGTACTGCTGAAAATTAGGGCTACATCTGCATTTTTCGGAGGAGGCCGACCACATTCCGCCCTTTCTCCCGCCCCTCCGCGAGCGCGGTGGGGTGGCCCGTAATCCCGCCGTAGCGATCCATGTCGTTTGCGATGACGTTGTCCCAGTATTCAAACCCGGTGGTGTTGAAGAAGGCGGTTATCGCCGGAAACGCCGCGTCGAAGACGTTCTCCCACCCGAGCCCAGCGGTCGAGACGAAGATACCCTTATGGCGGCGGATATGATCGGTCGTGTAGTAGAGATCCTTTTTGATAAACTTGCGCGCCCAGAGATACTGGGCCCGGTCGATCAGCCCTTTCGCCTCCGCCGTGATTCCCATCGAGTAGATGGGGGACGCGATAACAAGGACGTCGGCGGCGGCGATCTTCTCAAACACCTCCGTGAGATCGTCTTTGATGACGCAGACACCTGTTTTGTGGCAGGCGTTGCACCCCCGGCACGAGGCGTAATCGAGCGGCCGGAGGACGACCTTCTCGACCGCGGCCCCCGCCTCCCGGGCGCCGTCGAGCACGGCGTCGAGCAGCGTCTCGGTGTTCCCGTGCCGCCGGGGGCTACCGGAGATGCCGAGGACTCTTACCGGTTCGGTCATGCCGCCCGGAGCTCCTGCAGTCGTGCGACGACTTCTTTTGCCAGGTTCTCTGCGTCGGCCCTCGCGGTGGGGTGGCGTTCGATCGCGCCTTTCTCGTCGACGCCGTTCACCATCAGGTACCTGAGATCCTTACCTGGGATGTCGACGACGTGGAAGAGGCACTTCACCGAGGGGATCGCTGCATCAAAGACATAATCCCAGTTCTGCCCGGCGGTCGAGAGGAAGACGCCCACCCGTTTTCCTTTCCGCTCGGGCGGGACGACCGGGAGGCGGAGGACGTACTTCCGTGAGCGGAAGACCTGGGCCCGGTCGACCAGCGCCTTCGCCTGCGCGGCGAGCCCCATGCAGTAGATGGGAGACGCGAGGATGATGCAGTCCGCCGCGATGATCCGGTCGTGGACGTAGTCCATGTAGTCCCGCTGGACGCACCGGTTGAGCGTCTCGCAGAGGTTGCACCCGCGGCAGGGCCTGATATCCACCTCGGGGACGACGATCTTCTCGACCGCCGCCCCTTCCCCCTCCATCGCCGCGAGCACCCAGTCGAGCAGGGTCTCGGAGTTGCCGTGGCGGCGGGGCGAGGCCGCAAACGCAAGGACGTCAAGGGTCATGTAAGGAGTATTGTCCGGCCGGAGGCAAAAAAAGTGCCGGGACTCCCACGTCACTGCACCTTCTCCTGCGACAGCCCGATCGCGAGCGTGTAGCAGAGGACGATCATCACGAGCATGAACGGGAACGCCGCCGTGATCGCCATCATCTGGAGGGACGAGAGGCCCCCCGTGACCAGGAGGGTGATCGCGACGGCGGAGAGGGAGAGCCCCCAGATCACCTTCTTGTAGGTCGGAACGATCAGGCTTCCCCCCGAAGTGAGCGAGCCGAGGACCACCGTCGCGGAGTCCGCCGAGGTGACGAAGAAGACGGTCAGGAGAAAGAGCGCGACGAGCGAGAGAAGGCCTGCGAACGGATAGTGTTCGAGGAAAGCAAAGAGGGCGAGCGAGACATCCTCCCCCGCGACCGCGGCGAGATCCGCTCCCTCTTCGAGTTCGAGGTGCAGCGCCGACCCTCCGAAGACCGCAAACCATACGAAGGTAAAAAGGGTCGGGACGGTGAGGACGGTCAGGACGAACTCCCGGATCGTCCGGCCCCGAGAGATCCGTGCGATGAAGAGCCCCACGAACGGGGACCACGAGATCCACCATGCCCAGTAAAAGACTGTCCAGTCCCTGCTCCAGTCGAACCCCGCAAACGGGTAGGACTGGAGGCTCAGGTCGAGGATGTTGTTGATGTAGCCGCCGAGGGTGGAGGTGAAGACGTTGAGGACGTAAGGCGCCGATCCGAGGCCGAGGATGAGGGCAAGAAACGCCGTTGCCAGGACGATGTTGAGCTTCGAGAGCACCTGGACGCCTTTCTCCACCCCGAGGATCGCGGATGCCATGAAGAGGGCGGTCGCGATGAGGACGATCCCGATGGTGACGGAGATCGCGGAAGAGAGCCCGTAGAGGTGGGTGAGCCCGCTGTGGATCTGGAGGGCGCCGAACCCGAGCGACGTCGCGGTCCCGAAGACCGTCGCGAAGACCGCGAGCACGTCCACCAGATTTCCGGCCGCTCCGTAGATCCGCTCGCCGAGGACCGGGTAGAAGCAGGAGCTGATCAGGGCCGGCATCCCGCGCCGGAACGAGAAGTAGGCGATGGAGAGGCTGACGATCGTGTAGATCGCCCATGGATGGATCCCCCAGTGGAAGAACGAGTAGCGCATGGCGAACGATGCGGCGTCGGATGATGCGGAGTTTATGAAAGGAGGCGGCTGAAGAAAGTGGACGAGCGGCTCGGAGACCCCCCAGAAGAGGAGTCCGATCCCCATCCCGGCGGCAAAGAGCATCGCGACCCAGCCAAAGAACCCGTATTGCGGGCGTTCTGCGTCATAACCGAGTTTGATAGTCCCGTAGCGGGAAAGCGCGAGTGTGAGCGCGAAGGCGAGGAAGAAGAAGACCGAGATGAGGTAGAGCCAGCTGAAGTTGTCGAGGATCGCGGCGTGGACCACAGACGAGGCCGCGCCAAGGAGGTCCGGCCTTGCGATCCCGAGGCCTATGAAGAAGAGGATGATCCCGGCAGAGAGGAGGAAGACCCCCTCCTGTTTGAGATACTCACGAAGCATTGCGTCTCCCCGGTTGCGGCACGAGGAATATCGAAGCCCTCGACCCGACCACGATTCGCTCTGCCGTGTCCCCCATCGGGGCGAAGAGAAACGCCGGGCTCTTCCTCCCGAGAACGACGACGTCGGCCTCTATCTGGTCCGAGACATACAGCACCTGCCCGGCGGGATCCCCGATCCTCTGTTCGAAGGTGACCCGCTCGAAGTACGGGCGGAGTTCTTCCGCAACCGCATGCAGTTCCCCGTCGACGGCCTCTTGCCGGGCCCGTTCGGCCAGCGGATCGGCCATTCTCCCCCTGACGTGGAGAAGATGACACCAGGCACCGCGGAACTCCATCACGTAGGGGAGCAGGCGGTTCGATGTCTCGTCGAGGTCGGTCGCATAAAGGATCTTTAAGTCCCTTCGGTCGAGTTCCGCCTCGCTGCCCGGCAGGCGTGGCCGGACTTTATGGACGAACACCGGGACGTCCGCAAGGCGGAGGAGGTCACGCGAGACACTCCCGAGAAGCATCGTCTCGAGATGCCAGCGGCGCTTTGCTTTCATGTAGATGGCGTCGAAACCGTCGAGGAGCGCGGCGTCCGCGATTGCCGAGGCGATGTGGCCGTTCCCGGTCTTTGCTTCCACGTTGAGCCCCGTCTCTTCGAGCGCCTCCGATAACAGCGTGAGCCACGAGAGATCGGCACCCCGGAAGAACGAGCCGGGTTCGTTCACGTGGTAGAGGCAGATCGCGTTGGCGCCAAGGCTCCTGAGGATTTTTCCGATCTTCATCAGCTCTTCGGGTCTCTCGCCGTAGGCAACCGGAACCAGTGTCTTCTCAAACATCCGCAGGGTACCTCACAGGAAGAACGCCGGGCCGCCGCCCGGCAAATCCTGAATACCCGTAACTTCGGGGTTCCGGCACCATTAATGCACCGAAGTCGATCCCGGGCCTTCCCGTTGGCGTCGGCTCCCGATGTCTTCGGATCTCCTGTGTCTCGCCGCACCGGATGAGCGGCCGCTATCGCCTGGCCGTCGGAAAAAGAGGGTTTTAGATCTGCTTGAAGCAGAGGTACCAGTCTTTGCACTCGTAGCCTTCCTGCATCCGCTTCTCGATCTCTTCGGGGGTCTTCGGCGCCGGGACGATCACCTTCTCGCCGGGCTGCCAGTTCGCCGGCGTCGCGACGCCGTGCTTATCGGATGTCTGGAGGGCTTTCGTGAGTCTCAGGATCTCGGGCATGGACCGGCCGTTGGACATCGGGTAGTAGAGCATGGCACGCATGATACCCTTATCATCAATGAAGAAGACCGTCCTGATGGTCGAGGTGCTGCTCTGCCCGGGGTGGAGCATCCCGTACCGTTTGGCGACCTTCATGTCGAGGTCGGCGATGATGGGGAACGGGATCTCGACGCCCATCTTCTCCTTGATGTTTCGAACCCACGCAAGGTGCGAGTGGACGCTGTCGATCGAGAGGCCGATGAGCTGGACGTTCAGCTCCTTGAGTTCGTCGGCGATCGCGGCGAACGCCATGAACTCCGTGGTACAGACCGGCGTGAAGTCGGCCGGGTGAGAGAAGAGGATGACCCACTTTCCTTTCAGGTCGGAGAGTTTCAGGGGGCCGTGGGTGGTCAGCGCGTCGAACTCGGGCGCTCTCTCACCGATGACCGGCATCTGGAGTAATTCTTCAGATTCCATGAGTCACTTCCGCGGGCGGTTGCCCAGGTACTCCTCGAGGGCGGTCTTGCCGTGGACGTAGGCCGGCATCCCCGCGAGCAGGAACGCGACCCGGAGCCCCTCCTCGATCTCCTCCTTCGATACGCCGAGGTTCCCGGCGCCGGCCATCTGCGCCCGGACGGCGTGTCCGTCCCGGAGGGCGGCGGCAATCGCGATCGCAATGATCTTCTTCGTCTGCTTCGAGAGGGCGCCGTCGGCCCAGATCATCTGGTCGAGCCCCATGACGCTGGCATAAAGGTCGGGGTCCGTCTCCTTGAGTTCCTTGAAGATCACGGGAACCTTCCCGATCTTCTCTTCCAGGTGCTTCTCTTCCATTGCAGTTCACTCCTCGAGCACCATGGGTTCGCCGCAGCAGACCAGCTCGCCGCCGCCGGCTTCCAGCACCTGGACCACGTTTCCGCAGATCTCGCAGTGGTAGATCTCCCCTTTTGCCGATACATTCACCATTCTTCTCACCTCAGTGTTTCTCGGGTTTTTTCTTCCTTTCAGGGGGATTCATGACGTCCTCGGGCGTCTTGATGTCCGGCCGGATGTGCGTCATCGGGAAGCAGTTGTACATCTCGCAGGCGCAGGTCGGGCATTTGACGAGGTCCTCGTCGGTGCTGTCGAGCCGGATCTCTCGCCCGCAGTCGATGCAGATGAACCGGCCGGGACCCGGCTTCTCACCGGCTTTCGCTGTCTTCTTTGTTCCAGATTCAACCACAGAAATTCACCAGGGCGGTAATATCCTTTCAAGGTATTTAGCAGTTGTCCTTCCGGCGGGAACCGGTCCGGCCGGAGTATCCGGTTAACCGGGGAAGCCCGCATCCTATTAATAGGGTTGTGTACTATCCAGCACTATGCCAAAGAAGATTGTCGCGCTGCTCGGGAGCCCCGTTCTCGACGGGAACACCGCCCGCCTCCTCGACGAGGCCATACGGGGCGCAAAGGAGGCCGGGTGCGAGGTCGAGAAGCTTGAGGTCGCGCACATGGACGTTCTGCCCTGCATGGAGTTCTTCCAGTGCATGGGGAGCGAAACCTGCCTGATCCAGGACGAGATGGAGGGGATCTTTCGGAAGTTCCGGGAGCTGGACGGCCTGATCGTCGCGACCCCGGTGATGACGATGGGCGTCCCCGGGAGGCTCAAATCCTTCATCGACCGGTTCCAGGTCTTTTACATGGCAAAATACCACCGCGGTCGGTCGCTCATCTCTCCTGAACACCGGAAGAAACGCAGGATGCTCTTTATATCGATCGCGGGGATGAATATACCGAACGTCTTTGACGGGATCAGGATGACCATGCAGGCGTTCGGGGAGATCATCGACTGCCCCCTCTGGGACGAGGTGCTCCAGAACGACATGGACACGATCCGGGACATCCGGACGCGGCCGGAGGTGATGGAGGCGGCCTACCGGAAGGGCTACGAACTCGGAAAACTGTCAGGATGATTTTTCGGGCTCGATGTGGACGACGACCTCGGCGAGCCCCGGCACCGTCTCTTTGAGCCGCCGCTCCACCTCGTCGGAGATCTCGTGGGCCCGGGAGACCGGGAGGGCAGGGTCGACGGTGATGTGGATGTCGGCAAGGATCTCGTCCGGTTTTCCCCGGCACCGGAAGTCGTGGTACCCGGTCACTCCCGGGGTATCCATCACCACCGCTTCGACGAGCGCCGGGTCGCAGGGGAGGTTCATCGTGTCGGTGAGAACCCGGGCGGCGTCGTAGAGAACCCTGACCCCCATCCTCGCGATGAGGAGGCCGATGGCGAACGCGATGACAGGGTCGGCCTCGGAGTAACCGAGCCTGACGGCGAGGAACCCCCCGAGGACGGCCAGGGAGACGAAGACGTCGCTTCTGGTGTGCTGGGAGTCGGCGACCAGGATCTGGCTCCGGTACTCTTCGCCCTTTCTCCGCTCGTAGGTGGAGACGGCGAGGTTGACGGCGAGCGTCCCGACCATGACCCCGACGGTGACCGCGGTGATATCGGGGGCGACGGGTTCGACGAGCCGCCGGTAGCCTTCGTAGAGGATCCCGGCGGCGGTCAGGAGGAGCATCGCCCCGATGACCAGGGTGCCGAGCGTCTCGATCTTGCCGTGGCCGTAGGGATGCTCCTGATCGGGGGGCTTCCCTGCGAAGTAGAGGGCGATTATGCCGACGACGTTCGAGAAGGAATCGAACCCCGAGTGGAAAGCGTCCGCTACCATGCTCACCGACCCGGCGAGGATGCCGAAGACCGCTTTCGCGAGGGCGACGAAGAGGTTTAAGGCGAGGACGAAGATGAAGATCCGCTGCACCCGGACTCGCACTTCGAACCTCCGGTGCTCGAACTCCGTTCCCGAAACTCTTCTGGGTTTCTCCAGCTCCGGTTCTAACGAACCATCGCATCCTGCCGGAACATCGTTTTCCGGTGCTCGCGCTCCGGCCCTTTCCATGCGGCAGGTGGTGGTGCTCCGGTGGCATAGCGTTTCCGGGGGAGAAGGTGAAAGATTTAATAAGGGCGTCCCGCAATGTTTCTTCCATGCCGACTGATGAAAACGCTCAGAATGCGTACGCCGGGGAGTCCCAGGCGAACAGGAAGTACTCGGTCTTTGCAGAGAAGGCAGCCGCCGAGGGTTACCCGACCGTGGCAAAACTCTTCCGGGCGGCGAGTGAAGCTGAAGCCGTCCATGCAAAACGTCTCCTCTTCATTATGAACGCCGTCGGGAGCACCGAGGAGAACCTCAAAGGTGCAATGGAAGGAGAGAACTACGAGTTCATGGAGATGTATCCCCCGTTCATCACCGAGGCAAAGGAGGAGCGGAAGAACGAGGCTTCGATCGTCTTTACCCACGCAATGAAGGCGGAAGAGGTGCACGCGAACCTCTATCTCCAGGCGCTCGAGGCCGTCCGGGAGGGAAAAGACCTCGACGCCGAGAAGGTCTTCCTCTGCCCGGTCTGCGGCAACGTCGAACTCGGGGAGCCGCCCGAGAAGTGCCCGATCTGCGGGGTTCCGGCCCGGATGTTCCGCGAGATTCAATAAATCATCTTCTTTTCGACCCGGTGCCGCCGTGCCCGCACACGGCCCCTGCTCCGTGTCATCCCCTACATATTAAATAGAGCCCCTGAGATACCCCCCTTCATGGCAGGCGTGAAGGTCTACACGACGGAGAACTGCCCCTACTGCCGGATGGTCCAGGCGTTTCTCAGGAAGCAGGGTATCGAATTCGAGGTCGTAAATGTCGGGAGAGACCGCGAGGCGGCGCGGGAGATGATCCAGCTCTCGGGACAGCGGGGGGTGCCGGTCACGGTCTCCGGCGACGAGGTGGTCGTCGGGTTCGATGCGAAGAGGCTCCGGGAGGTCTTCGGGACACCGGCAGCGGGAGGGGTCTACGATGTGGTCATCGTGGGCGCCGGCCCGGCAGGGCTGACGGCCGGGGTTTATTGTGCCCGGAAACTGATGAAGACCGCTATAATAACCGAGAATGTCGGCGGCCAGGCAGCCTGGAGCTGGACGATCGAGAACTACATGGGGTTCACGATGATCCGGGGAGAAGACCTCATCCATAAGTTCGAAGAGCAGGTCCGGGGGTTCCACGTCCATCTCGAGCTCGATAGCGTCGAGGGTATCGACAGAGAGGACGGCGCCTTCGTCGTCCGGAACACCTCGGAGCACACGTTCCGGTGCCGGGCGGTCATCCTTGCTCCCGGGAAAGAGCCCCGAACCCTGGGCCTCCCGGGCGAGGACCGGCTGATCGGGAAAGGCATCTCCATCTGTGCGACCTGCGACGCCCCGCTCTTCCGTGACAGGCCGGTAGCCGTCGTCGGCGGCGGGAACGCGGCAATCCAGACTGCGATCGAGATGACGAGGATCGCGAGTTCCGTGGCGATGATCGTCCGAAGCGATCTCCGGTGCGACGAGGTCTACATCGACCGGGCGAAGGATCTCGGCGTGCAGATCTACCTCCATCACGAGGTGGCGGCCCTCCATGGCGAAGATTCCCTGACCGGGATCACGATCCGCGACCGGAACACCGGGAAGGAGGCAGTTCTCGACGTCTCCGGGCTCTTTCTCGCGATCGGGCTCGTGCCGAATACGAAGTTCCTTGGAGACCTGGTGGCGCTGAACGAGCAGGGCGAGATCCTCATCGACGAGAACTGCCACACGAACGTTCCCGGAATCTTTGCGGCCGGGGACGCGACCTGTGTTCGTGCCAAGCAGATCATCGTCGCCGCCGGCGAGGGGGCGAAGGCGGCGGTCGAGGCGCACGATTACCTCCTGAGCGAGGAGGCGAAAGAGCGGGTTGTCGCCGCGTGAGACCGGCCGATGCCCGGATCCCTTCGGCCAGCGCCCGGAAGATGAACGGGTTGCCGCCCCGGACCAGGTCGATGAACCCCTCATCGGTGTAGCAGAGCGGTTCGACCGGATCTCGCGTGCGAGGTCCCGGAACTGCCTGTTCACCCTTGCGCTGACGAGGTCCCGCTCCCCCTGCCGCGGCCACCGCTTCGCGTCCCGTATGTTCGTATCCATAGTATCTGCCCGATGGTTACCAGCAGTTGGCGCTCCCGGGCTATAAGTGCGCCGTGGCTCTCCCTCCGGCTGGCGAAGATGCGGACGCATCCGGTCCGTGTAACCTGCCCCGGCACCTCCAGGTTGGGGATGTTCCGATGTTCCATGATGGGCAGGTGCGGTACGATCCTTTTTGAATTACACTGAGTGCAGTGCACCTCCCGGAGAGCATATGATTTTTCAGAATATTCTGAATATTCGGAACATTGATATGCTTCCGCCGGCAACCATTGATCCGTATGGAAGGTACCCCGAGAGACGGGCGGAGCCCCTCCTGTTCCGGTGCCTGCACGATCGAGGCGGTCGTGAGCGTCGACTCACGGGGGCAGGTGGTGCTCCCGAAAGATATCCGCGAACGTGCGGGGATCGCTCCCGGCGACCGGCTTGCGGTCGTCTTCTGGGGGAAGGAGGGAGACGTCTGCTGCATCACGCTGATCAAGGCGAGCTGTTTCAATGGCATGGTGACGGCGCTGCTCTCTCCCATGACGGAGGAGCTCGCGGGCAGAGGAGAACAGGACTGACCAGGAGTTTTCGCGATGAAGAAAGAAGATATCCACAGGCAGGTACGGACTGCATACGGGCGGGTGGCCGCCCGGCAGGGCGGGTGCGGGTGCGGCACCGGGTGTTGCGGCACCGGGAGGACAGTCGAATCGGTGAGCCTCGGCATCGGCTACACTGAGGACGATCTCGAACAGGCGCCGGAGGGCGCGAACCTGGGGCTCGGGTGCGGCAACCCGGTGGCTCTTGCCTCCCTCCGGGAAGGCGAGGTCGTCCTCGACCTGGGGTCGGGGGCGGGGTTCGATTCGTTCCTTGCGGCGGAGCGGGTCGGTCCGGCGGGCCGCGTCATCGGCGTCGACATGACGCCCGAGATGCTTGACAGGGCGCGGGAGAACGCAGAGAAGAGCGGGCGGACGAACGTGGAGTTCCGTCTTGGCGAGATCGAGCACCTGCCGGTGGCGGACAGTTTGGTCGACGTGATCCTCTCAAACTGCGTCATCAACCTCTCCACCGATAAATCGCAGGTGTTTCGCGAGGCGTTCCGGGTTCTCCGCCCCGGCGGCAGGCTCATGGTCTCCGATATCGTTCTCGCGGCGCCGCTCCCGGCCCCGCTCGCTGAGTCGGCGCTCCTCTACAGCAGCTGCGTCGCGGGAGCACTGCTGAAGGAGGAGTATCTCGGCAGTATCGCTGCTGCGGGTTTTACGGAGGTCACGGTCCAGGAGGAGACGGTCTTCCCGCTCGATCTGATCGTGAGCGAGCCGGAGCTTGCCGGGCTCCTCGCCGGGGACGAGAGAGCGTCGGTCGAGAAGAGCATCGTGAGCATCAAGGTCGGTGCCAGGAAACCGGCGGGCTGCGGCTGCGATTGCGGCGGGATGCAGTAAACCGTTCACTCCTCTTTTCCGGGCATGTAGCGCAAGACACTTCACGGCCCGGCATCATTCCCCATGAGGAGCAGGATAGTGATTATATCCGTAATAATTATGGACGTAATCATTACCTCCACCCGGAGAGACACGCTTATCTCTCTGCAGGGAGGATTTCCCCCCATGGTTCGAGCACCATCGACCGCATTCGTCTTTGCCGGGGTGACTGGCCGGTGATCGAGGAGCATCTCCGGGCACGGGTGGCCGGGGCGCTTACGCGGATCGCGGCCCTCGTCGCCCGGACGGGGGCGACCCCGAACACCCTCACGCTGCTCGGGTTCCTCGGGATGGCGGCCGCCGGGATCCTCTGCGCCCGGGGATTGTTCTTCTTCGCCGGGCTCGTGGTCGCCGCATCCTGCGCCTTCGACGCACTCGACGGGGCGCTCGCCCGGGTGACCGGTGCCGCTTCGCTCTTTGGCGCGTTCTTCGACTCGTTCCTGGACCGCTACGCGGAGGCGGTGGTCTACGGGGGGCTGGTCGTCTACTACGCGGGGACGGGGACGATCTCGGGCGTCGAGGCCGCGTTTGCAGCCGCGATTGGGTCGCTGATGGTCAGTTACGCCCGGGCCCGGGCCGAGGGGCTCGGGATCGAGTGCCGGGCCGGGCTCTTCGCCCGGCCGGAGCGGATCGCGGTCATCATCATCGGGCTGGTGACGGGGTTCGTCCTCCCGGTGCTTGTCATCCTCGCGGTCGCCACGAACGCAACCGCGATCCGGCGGCTCCTCTGCGTTCGGGGGGCTACGCTCTCCCCACCACGGCCTCCTCGGTCACCGTGAACTCTTCCGTTGCGCCGACGATCCGGTAGTTCCCGGTGGTCTTCACGTCGTAGGGGTTGCCGGTCGTGGAGTAGGGGACGATGAAGGTCCCGTTCTCGCTTGCCTGCCGGTAGACGAACTCCCGGCCGGTGTTGGTGACGACCATGGCCTCGATGACGCCCTCGCCCGCGATCACGGCACCCTCGACGTGCTCGAAGATCTTTACGCTCGTCGCAGGGTCCGGTGAGGACTCGTAGACGAGCCGGTAGTGCTTGAGCGCCGGGACGGTCCCGTGCGGGGTGGCGGCATTGGTCCCGAAGACCGCGGCCTTACCCGGTCCCGTATAGGCCTCGACCGCGGCCTGTGCCTCGGCCGGTCTCATCTCCCGGCTCTCGGTAAGGAGCGGATACCCGGTCTCCGGGACAGAAGCGGTGTCGTACTCGACGTAGAGTGCGTTCTCCGGCTCTACGAGCGTCCCATCAAGGGCCTGCAGCCGCACCGCCATCGTCTCATAGTAGGCCTCCTTGTAGAACGATTCGATGCTGTAGGCGTTCTCTCTTCCCGGCACCGGCACGAGGAGTGCCGTCGCGTAGGGTGCGGTCCTCGCCGTCGCATTGTGCCAGTAGGCGATGGCCGGGAACCCTTCGGCGGCCATCCTGCCGTCGGTGACGATGTAGCGGGAACCCGCCGCTGCGAGGGTTGTCCCGGCCCTTTCCTCCGTGGTGGCGAGGAAGAACCCGGTGGCCCGGGGAACGTGGTCCTGGAATGGGTTGGTGTTCGGTATCCGCTGCGCGATGAAGGTGATCCAGTGGCCGTAGTCCCACCAGGACATGACACCGTAGGACTCTTCTGGATAGGTGAAGCCATTCTTCTCGAAGATCGCGTAGTAGTCCACGCCGGGGTCGGGGGTATGAGCGTTCATCCACTCGAGGGCGTTTCGCCAGTCGTCGGCGAGCATGGTGCGGGGGACGCCGTTTGTGGCGTAGCCGATGTTTTCTACGGCCGAAGCCCCGACGAGAGCCACGGTGAGGAGGACGGCGAGCCCGACGGCGGCGACCTCCGCGGTCGGGAGCGTCTTCTTCCTCTTTTTGCTCTCGGGCTCCCGGAGGTACGCGGCGGTCTTCTCGAGCCCGTAGTCAAACGCCCACGCGACGACAACCGCCGCAAGGAGCGCGAGGTTCACGGCCAGGTAGTACTCGAACCGGAGGTGCTGGATGGTCGCTATGAGTATGACAACCGACCAGACGATCATAAAGAGGAGTTCGGGCCGGTTCTCGCGCCGGACCCGGAGGGCGAGCACGGCGAGCCCGGCGGGTATGAGGAGGAGGCCGACGTTGAAGCTCTGCCACGCGATTCCGGCGTCCCAGGGCCCCATCTCCCGGATGGCGGTGGCCGACATGTCCCGGCCGAAGAACGTTATAAGACCGTCGGCCATCGTCTGCCCGATATCGGTGAGCCCGAGGAAGGCGACGCCGGCGATCCCGAGCACTGCGAGAGCGCCCAGGTACTCGTTTCGCTTCCCTTTGAGCGCCAGCGAGATGCCCGAGAGGAGGGCGGTCGCGGCGATCAGGAGGAGGTAGGCGTAGACGTGGGCGACGGAGTAGAGCGAGAGCGACATCGAGTCGACCATGAACCCCGATATGGGCAGGAAGGCCGCCGGCACGGCGAAGGCGACGGCGTTGACGAGGAGAAGCCCTTCCGGCCCGGTACCGTCGAGGTGGTTCCGTGCGGCCTGGAGCACCGTGAAGACCCCGGCGATGAGCGCGAAGAGGATCATCGTCGGCATGACGAGGAGGCCGAGAAGGTAGGCGATCCCGGCGCCGAGGGCGAGGAGGGCGACGGGGAGGATGGTCTTTGTGTCCCGTAGCGTTACCGGGTGCCGGGCGGAATACGCGAGCGCGGCGATGTAGGCGAGGGAGAAGAGGGTGGAGAAAAGGGTCTCCGCGACGTGGTGGTCGACGAATCCGAAGATCGACCGCGCGAAGAACGACGCCGAGACGATCGTGATGAGCCCGGCGGCGACGAGCCCGGTTGTTCTGTCGGCAAGGGTCTTTCCGGTGAGGTAGACCACCGGGACGACGGCGGCCGCGAGGAGCGGGGGGACCCACGCGGCGGTATAAACGATATCGGGCCGGGAGGCCGCCCCGGCGGCGATGCAGAGGGTGGCGGTGATGAACGGGAAGAGCGGTCCCCACGCGACCTCTTTACCCGTCGGGTAGGCGGTCATGGGATCGAACCAGGCGTAGCCGGGGTAGTTTGCCACGATCACCTCGACCTGGCGGAGGTTGTACCAGGCGTCGGCGCCGATGAGGCTGGTGAACGAGCCGTCGACGAGCACGGCGTGGGGGATTGCGCGGAGGATGACCGCCACGAGCATGAAGACGAGGAGCGCGGCGGCGGTGAGCGCAGTTGTGTGGACATTTCGTGCAGGGGGAGCCATAGGTCGTACGTTGATCTTGGGGGCGGCCGGTAATTAAGAGGTATGACTGGAGGTTGGTTCGCCACCGGATGAATACTTATTTCCCCGGTCTTAGGCAACCTATCAGTCGAAGACACCTGCAGGGTTTTTGCCGATGAAGATCGCCTACGTCTACGACGCCGTCTACCCCTGGGTGAAGGGCGGGGTCGAGAAGCGCATCCGCGAGGTCTCGGTCCGGCTCGCGGACCGGGGGCACGAGGTCCACGTCTACGGGATGCGCTGCTGGAGCGATCCGGCGACGATCGAGCGCGACGGGGTGACCCTTCACGGCGTCTGTCCGGGGGAGGCGCTCTACTCCGGCGGCCGCCGGGGGGTTACACAGGCGCTCCGGTTCGGTTCTTCGGTGCTCCGCCCGCTCCTCTCCTCCGGCGCCGACGTCGTCGACTGCCAGAACTTCCCCTACTTCTCGTGTTTTTCGGCGAAGGCGGCCTCAGTGCGGCGGGGTGTCCCGCTCGTCGTCACCTGGCACGAGGTCTGGGGCGACTACTGGTACGACTACCTCGGCCGCCGGGGGGTCTTCGGGAAGGCCGTCGAGCGGCTGGCCGCCGGGCTCACCGATCACCACGTCGCGGTCTCGCCCTCGACCGCCCGGGCGCTTACGGGTCTCGGGGTTGCCGGCCCTGTCCCGGTCGTCCCGAACGGGATCGATCTCTCGAGGATCGCGGCCGTCGCCCCGGCGGCGGAGGAGTGGGACGTCGTCTTCACCGGCCGGCTGATCCGGGAGAAGAACATCGACCTCCTCCTCCGGGCGCTCGTCACGGTCCGGGAAGAAGTCCCCGACCTCCGGGCCCTGGTCGTCGGCGACGGCCCGGAGCGGCCGGTGCTCGAAGCCCTCGCGCGCGACCTCGGGCTTCCGGTGACGTTTACCGGCTTCCTCCCGGACTATGAGTCGGTCATCGCCGCGATGAAGGCATCAAAGGTCTTTGTCCTCCCCTCGACCCGTGAGGGCTTCGGGATCGCGGCGCTGGAGGCGATGGCCTGCGGGGTTCCGGTGGTGACGGCGGACCACCCGGGGAACGCGGCGAGGGATCTGGTGCAGGAGGGGGTGAACGGGTTCTGTTGTCCGCTCTCGGCGGGGGAGCTCGGGGAGGGGATTCTTGCGGGGCTTGATCTGCACCGTGACCGGGCATCCAACTGCCGGGCAACAGCGGCAGCATATGACTGGGGACGGATTGTCGATAAACTCGAAAAGGTTTATCAAAATTCCTGACCAACTCTGACATCAGGTTTACGCCTTTTAGTTTTTAAGGGCCTATGCGGGGAGCAGATTGCATGTCATGGAAGGATCGGAACGTTCTGATTACCGGAATCAGCGGGTTTGCCGGGTCGTACCTGGCCCGGTATTTGATCGACGAGGGTGCGCACATCTACGGACTTGTCCGGAGGCGGGCGGACGGCGCCATTCCTCAGAATATCGCCTGGAAGAAGATCGAAAACGGCATCACCTTCCTTGAAGGAAACCTGGAGGATATCTCCGGGTTGGCCACGGCGCTCGATACCGCGCAGCCGGACACGATCTTCCACCTTGCTGCCCAATCCTTCGTTCCCCGATCGTTTTCCCACCCGATAGAGACCGCCCAGATGAACTCCATCGGCACGAACAATCTCCTTGAGGCGGTGCGCCGGAAGGACTGCGACCCGACGATCGTCTTTGCCGGGTCGTCCGAGGAGTACGGCCTGGTCTTCAGTTCCGAGGAGCAGTACGAGCAGGCGAATGTGAAATACGGGACGATCTATCCCGAGCCGGTCTCTATCCCCGAGGTGCCGATCAAGGAGACCAATCCCCTCCGCCCCATGTCGCCATACGCCGTAAGCAAGGTCTACGGCGACCACCTGATGAGGAACTACTTCTATACCTACGGCACGAAGGCGATCGTCTCCCGGGCCTTCAACCACGAGGGGGCCGGGCGCGGGAGCATGTTCGTCACCTCGGTCGTGACGAACCAGGTCGCGAAGTATTCCGCAGGGGATATCGACCACATCACCATCGGGAACGTCAACGCCTTCCGCGACTGGTCGCACGTCATGGACACCATCCACGGCTACTGTCTGATCGCTGATGCCGGCCATCCCGGCGACGTCTACAACCAGGGCTCGATGCGGACGACCTCCGTCCTCTCTTACATCCTCCTCTCGCTCGAGAACGCCGGGATGCCGGTCGACCGGATCGAGACCGTCAAGAACGGGAAGACCGTCGAGGCACCGGCCGAGAAGGACGCATCCGCCGTCTTTGGCGTGCCGTTCGAGAAGACGAGGGTCGACCGGATGCTGCTTGAGGGAGCGATCGAGTTCGCCGCCGGCGACCAGGGCATCATCGCCAGGTCGGGCGACAAGAAGATCCCGATCCTCTTCAACCCCGAGCGGTTCCGGCCCGCAGAGGTCCCGATCCTGTTCGCGGACACGACAAAGATCCGGCGCCTCGGGTTCTCGTCCACCTACAGCGTCGAAGACATCATCCGGGATCAGCTCAACTTCTACATGGACGAGAAGAAGCGGATATGAAGATCGCGATCTTCCACGACTATTTCGGGGCGATCGGGGGCGGCGAACGGGTCGTCCTCGCCCTCGCGAAGATCCTGGACGCCGACGTCATCACGACCGACACGGATGCGGCCGCGAGACTGGACAACGGGGTCCGGGTCACGAGTCTTGGAAGCACGGTCAAACTCCCGCCCTTCAAGCAGATCTCCGCCACCCGGAAGTTCGCCTCCGCGGACTTCTCGGACGACTACGACTTCTTCATCTTCACCGGGAACTGGAGCCACCACGCCGCCCGGCGCCACCACCCGAATCTCTGGTACTGTTATACGCCGGTGCGTGCGTTCTACGACCTCTACGGGACGTTTTTATCGCGGCAGGGGTTCATGGCGCGGCAGGCGTTCCGGGCGTGGGTGGCGTTCTCCCGGAGATCGGACCGGCGTTCGGTGGGCCGGGTGGACACCATCGTGACGATATCGGAGAACGTCCGGCAGCGGATCCGCACCTGCTACGGCCGGGATGCGGAGGTTGTCTACCCTCCCGTCGACGTGTCGCGTTACCGCTGCAAGGGGTACGGGGACTTCTGGCTCTCGGTGAACCGTCTCTACCCGGAAAAGCGGATCGAGTTGCAGATTGAGACATTTCGATCTCTCCCTGACGAACAACTGCTGATAGTGGGGGGGTATGCGGAGGGCGATCATTCGTCTCCATATGCGAAACAAATCCAGCAAAATCTCCCAACAAACATAGAGATACGGGGAGAGGTGCCAGAAGGCGAGTTGATAGATCTGTATGCACGGTGTAAGGGCCTTGTCTGTACGGCGGAAGATGAAGATTTCGGGTTAACTCCACTTGAGGCGATGGCCGCCGGAAAGCCAGTGGTCGCGGTGAACGAGGGGGGGTTTTGCGAGACGGTGACGGCGGATACGGGGATGCTCGTCGATGCCGACCCCGGAAGGATTGCATCGGCGATCCGTGCGGTCTCGGCCGACCCGGAGCACTACCGGGAGGCCTGCCTGGCGCGGGCGAGATTGTTTGACCTGTCTTTCTTTGCAGACCGGATCCGGCGTGTGGTGAACGATGACTTTTGATCATTTGAAGACCCTCTACGGTTACCGGAACCTCATCTGGGTGCTCGCCTGGGGGGAGTTTAAGCAGCGCTACAAAAATTCGGTCTTAGGCTACTTCTGGTCTCTCCTTGAGCCGCTCCTGATGCTCGTGGTCCTCTACGTGGTCTTCTCGAACCTGATGCGGATCCAGGTGGAGTACTACCAGCTCTTCCTGCTGCTCGGCATCATCCTCTGGAACTTCCTTTCCCGGGCAACATCCATGGGGCTTAATGCAATCCTCGGGAAACCGGGTATGGTCCAGAAGATCTACTTCCCCCGGGAGATCCTCGTGATCTCGTCCTGTATCACGGCGCTCCTGATGAGCATCTTCGAGTCCCTGGTCTTTATCGCCTTTATGGCGGTCTTCCAGGTACCCCTCTCGGCAAACCTCATCTACGTGCCGCTGATCCTGGTGCTCCTCTTCCTGGTGTCGCTCGGGCTCTCGCTCGCTCTTGCTGCGCTGAACGTCTTCTACCGGGACGTCCAGTTCATCTGGGCGGTGATCCTCCAGGCCGGGTTCTTTGCGACGCCGATCCTCTATCCGGTCACCATCTTCCCGGAGACCCTCCGGGATATCTTCCTCCTCAACCCCATGGCCCACATCATCATGGCGGCCCGCGATGCGATCATCTACTCCACTCCTGCTGCAGCCGGATCGCTCCTCTACGCGGGAGTGATGGCCGTGCTCGTTCTCCTGATAGGATACTTCGTCTTTGCACACTATGAGCCTCGTTTTGCGGAGGAGATGTGAATGAGCGTCATCGATGTCGAACATGTAGAGAAGGTCTTCCGGATTCCGCACGAGAAGCGGACAACCATCTTTGAAGCCCTGACCGGTCTTCTCAGGCCTACAAACTACGAGACCTTCCCTGCTCTGCGGGACGTGACGTTCTCGGTGGAGGAGGGAGAGATGCTCGGGATCATCGGGGAGAACGGGAGCGGGAAGAGCACGCTCTTAAAGGTCCTCGCTGGGATCATGCGGCCGACGTCGGGGACGGTCGCCGTCAACCGCCGGCTCACGCCGTTCCTCGAACTCGGTGTCGGGTTCAACCCGGACTTCACGGCGATCGAGAACATCCGGACCTACGCCACGATCATGGGTCTCTCGAAGCGGGAGATCAACGGCAAGGTCGACGAGATCCTGGCGTTTGCCGGGCTCGAGACGTTCCGGGACGCGAAACTGAAGAACTTCTCCTCCGGCATGCAGGTGCGGCTCGCCTTCTCGACCGCGATCCAGACCGATCCTGAGATCCTGCTGATGGACGAGGTGCTTGCCGTCGGTGACATGGAGTTCCAGCAGAAGTGCATGGACGTGCTGAACCGCTACCGCAACGAAGGCGTCACGATCGTCTTCGTCTCCCACGATCTCGGCTCGGTCCGGCGGTTCTGCGACCGGACGCTCCTTTTGAATCACGGAGAGCAGGTGGCCCTCGGCGAGACGGACGAGGTGATCGACCGGTATATCTACGGGAGGATAGCGGAGGAGCCGGTAGAGGCCGCTGATCCGGTCGAAGAAGCCCCTCCCGCCGAAGAGGCACCCCGGGGGAATGGGAGGGTGAAGATCACGGGCGTATCATTCCTCAACAAGTTCGGTGCTGAGAGCGCCCGGTTCAACGCCTTCGACCCGATGACGATCCGGATCTTCTACTCGGCCCGGGAGCGGGTCGCCGACCCGGTCTTCGGGATCGTTCTCTATTCCGAGCGCGGGGAACACCTCTACGGGACGAATACTGAGTTGAAGGACGTTGAAGTCGGGATCCTGGAGGGAACGGGGTATATCGATCTCCAGATTGACCGGGTCCCCTTCATTGCCGGGCGGTTCCTCCTCACCGCAGCGGTGCAGACTCGTAGTCAGAAACCCTATGACTGGCGGGACAAAGAGTTCTCCTTTGATGTTATCCCTACTGGGAGGGATGCAGGAATTGTGGATATTCCGTGTCACTGGGATGTCGAGTGACGGTATTAGGCCGTGTGAAGTTCAAGTATACAATAATGTCAGGTTACTCGCTTCTAGATCCCCTCCATTCGGTGCACCATTTCCCCTGGAGGATTAGATCCAGCAACTGTCGGGTGCTTTGCTCCCGAGTCTGCCACGATACATCATCCGACCTGGGATGTCGTTGAGCAAGGACTTGAACGGTGTCGTTAGGCTGGTCGCGTGTTGACGTAAAATTTTCGACTTCCTCACCCAAATGAAACCAACCGATCTTGAGGGGGCGGAGACGCTTTGGGCCGTTGCTTTCAAGCCACTCCATGAGTTCACCTACGGCGGCATGTGACGTGCATAACACGCCGTCGAACCGGGCGATTGTGTTTAACCACCTCTCCTGACCAATGTTTGTTTCTCCTGGATTAGCTTGGGTAGATATAATTGAGGGGGTGTCATGAATCACAAAATAGACCCATACACCCTGGAGCCGGAGCGATTTCAGACTCTCTTCGTGCACCTGTGGCGCATGTGTTTGTGATGCAAGTCCGAGGAAAACGTCACCCGGATGAGTTTCAATCAGGTCGTCTGCCAGACTGCCTGATGGACACGCCATAAAGCGCATAGTGAAATCACGCGCATAGTGATAACCAGAATGCTCTGCGGAGAAATAAATTGGCTCCACTCGATAGCCGGTTGGTGGGTTGTGGAGCAATTCTCTAAGGGTGTTCCATGCCGCGTGCGGAGTAGCACTCATACTATCATGCTGCATCAGCCCGGAGACGTCCACCAGAAGTTGATGTGCCGGTAGCTTTGAGGGCAGATTCTGTGTGATGGCGGTGGCCAATGTTGCTAATGTCCCTTCATCGGATGGCATACCTTCCAATCGAGCCAGTGCATCGATCAACGCTTGTTTTCCGGTTTCCGTGCTGGCATAGAATGTTTCAATGGCCAAGGCATACTGTTCAGCACACACATGGGGTGCATGACGGGTCTGAATCACTTTGCGTGCCCGAGCGCCCAGTTTCTTACATCGCTCAACATCGCCTCGCAGGACTTCCAGCGCTTCGATCAGATCGGCATCTTCGAAATCATCCGCTAGCATCCATACGGCATCCTGCGGCAGTTCGGCTATTGACCCGTTGGCGTTGACAACAGCCGGCAGGCCATAGTTCATGCAGTCCAGGATTGCTGCGGAGGTCTCACCACGCGAATGAGTTCGGAGCTGCACTGCCATATCTGCAGTTGCAAGATAATGCTTGAAAGTCTCTGTCTTCACCCAGCCCGTGATGTGGATCCGGTCACGTAGGCCGCTCTGGCGGATGGTGTCCAGCAATTGCTTTCCATAGTCCCCACCTCCGTTTTCACCCACGAAGATCAACTGACAGCGAGGATCTTCTGCGAGTTTGGAATTCAGCCAGGCTCCCAGAAGACGATGATTTTGCTTGGTTGAACTGAGGATGCCGAAGCTGCAAACAACAAAATCATCTGGCGCCAGTCCGAGTATTTTTCGTGCTTTTATCCGGTCTTTTTTATTCGCAGGAATACGTAAAAGTGGAATTGTCCACCAGTTATCTCCGAACCTGTCTTCATACCACTTTTGTGCCAGTTCGATCGAATAGGCAGAATGAACTATTACACCCGCTGCTTGCTGGAGGACGCTAATGTTGCAGGGGTACTTGAAGATGGTGTCTGCTATGTCCTTTTCTTGAAAGCGCTCCCAAACTGCAGCGTAACCATGAGACTTGTACAGTTCAGCCGTCCATGCACCGGGAACACAACCGCTGAGTTCCAGGTGTGCCTTTATGGAACTCAGGGAAAAATCATGTAGCACTACCACACCTGGGATACGATCAAGCAGATCGAACATGTGCTGGTGGAATAACGAATTGCCAAAGTGGTAGAGTATGCGGTCGTAACGGTCGACGTGTTGCACAAACCACTCAATGGTACGGATAGGCAGACACGCTTTAATCCAGGGAGTGGACACTTCCGACTGGGCAACGATCACGTCGATATCGTAGTAACGGGCCAACTCGGGTAGTAGTTCGGCACTATAGTCGGCAATACCGCTACGTTCGGGCGGCAGAGGTGAGATATAAGCGAGTTTAGGGCGGCGGGCCGGTAGTTGGATTGCCGTGCAACTCTTCCTGTGTTCAACGTGAAGTTGTTCAATGGCTGCGAGAGTGCGCCTGGCACTCTCGTCCCAAGAAAATTTGGCTGCCTGCTCAGCACCATGACGGATTAACTCCTCGCGGAAAGCGTCGTTCGCCAACACCTCAGTGATCTTGGCTGCGATAGAGTTTTCGGAAAACGGGTCAAATAGGGCATCCTCTCGCCCGATTACTTCCGGTAAACTGGAGGTGTTGGCAGCGATTACCGGTGCGCCACATCGCATTGCTTCCAGTGCAGGCAAGCCGAAGCCCTCATGCCACGATGGAAAAATGAACAGCTTGCACAAATTGTAGAGTGCGACCAGGTCCTCTTCGGGCACAAAACCAGTAATGATCATATCACCTGGCTTCAAACCTTGTTGCTTGGCGAGAGTTTCAAGTGCGCGCCGGCTCCCGGGCTGCATGGAACAGATAATTGTAAGTTGGTGGGTCCGGCGTATGGTATCCGGCAAACGGGCGAAGGCGTTAATGAGTCTCTCGACGTTCTTGCGGTGGTCAATGCCACCGGTATACATCAAGAAGGGCCTTGCCAGGCCATATTTCTGATATAGGTTTTGCTCATCTTCTGGACTGATTGAAATTTTTCGAAAATGATCGTCTGCCGCGGTGGAGATATTTATTATACCGTCATCGGGGAGTCCAAGGTAATCAATGCCCTCCTGGCGCGACGATTCGGAAATCGCCAGCCACAAATCTGCACGACGCAGATGATCGATCTTCTTTAGGTACCAGTTCCGGACCGTCGGGTTTTCGAGATATGGTTGGGGATGAATAAAGGGGATCAAATCGTAGAGTGTGACTGCAGTCGGGATTGAGCGTGAAAACACTCCTACGCTGGTGACTGAGTCGTCGTTCAAACCCTCAAACAAACTCGAAACGAGAACCACGTCAGGATGCAAGCTAGCCAAAAAAGCCTCACGCAGACGTTCTGCCGCCTCGCGCTTCCATGTGTTTGACGTGTTGACGGCGCTTACACGCCCGGGGACAGTCCAAACGCGGATATTATCCTGGGGTAGCAGGCCGTCGAAGGTGGCGCGGATGTGCTCGATGGTGTCTGGAAACTGGTTGTTCAGGGCGATGAACACCTCGTGACCGCCCCTGTTCCGCACGATAGCTTGGGCTAGCGACAGGGAGTAGCGGCCAATACCTCTAGTACGTGATCCTGTGGACTGCGCTCCTTGCAAGTCTATGACGATACGCATCAGTAATCCCTGTTGTTCTGTTCAATGGCGGCTTTTAGTTCGGTGTAAGTGCGACGAGCACTAAGTGTAAGGGTGGAGAGTCCTGCTGTTGATCTGTCAGGTGTATCAAACGGGGTCTGCACGATTGCACCTCCCGTGATTATCCCGCTCCCTATGACAAACTTGTAAAGCCGTGCTTCAAGAGCTGGACTTCTGCGCAACAAAGTCAACATCCAGTCTTTGAACCCGGGGTGAGCCAGGGTAAAGCGAATTAGATAGGCAAAGATGGGGCCGAGCATGCGTCTAATGCCATGCTTGATTATTTGCAGGATACCCGTGGGCCTTGCCCGTATCCGGAGAAATACATCATAGGCGTCACGCAACGGGCGGGTGATGCGCCAGCAGTGGCTGGTCTGCATGGCGTGAAGTTCATGGCTCAAATTACCCGCTATAGTCCTCCAGTGCTGAGCTTTGCTGTTGAGTTCGTCAAACGTGGCGGTGGCTTGCTGGGCCCTGGATTCGGCTTGCTGCTGTACGTTTAACTTAAAATCGTCAAATATGTTAGGGGGATATTTGAATGCGGTAAGGAGTTCGGCATGCTCATTTGCAACATAAAAGCGATTTAACCCATCTGCATAAGTGAAATGGTAATTTGCATTAAGCAGGAGCGGTTCCCATGCCTCATGGCTCTCCTGCTGTGACTGGGGCAGTGTCGCCTCAACGACGACGATCCAGGGCCGATATTTTGACCAGTTGTTCCCCTGTAGTACCGCTTCTTCTAACCCCTCGACATCAACTTTGAGGATATGTACTTCTTGGCCCTCCGGCACATACCGTTCCCACAAGGCTGCAAGGGTGGTTACTTTTACTTCCTGTTTCTCTACTTTCCAACCTGCACTGGCATGTTCTTGGGCAATAGTTTCATCAAGAGTTGACAAACCTGTATCGACTACAATGCTCATGGTCTGTATGCCATGCGTGTCGCCTATCGCAGTACGCAAATTTATGTCGCGTGTTCGACGCGTCAGAAGCTGAGTATGTGCGTCCGGGTTCGGCTCGACATTAATCCCCCGCCAGCCCCGTTCATAGAACGCACGTGTTACCGAATCTATATCCGGGGACCAAGCACCCACATCGATGTAAAAGCCGTTCTCAATGTGTTGCAGTGCCCGCCAGAGCATTACATCTTCAAAATTCTGCGCGTAAGATATGAATGTCATTGTAATTCGATTATCGATTCGTTACACCTGCAACAGGGTAGTTGGCCCTATTAAAGTAAATTGTTACCAGTGTCGTTGATCTTCCAAGTCCTGAAAGTACTTAGAAATCTCTCGCCGGATCTTGGGCGGCATCCCTATGGGCTAGTGCTGGAGTGTCCCATTCGCGATTATCTCAACTTTATGTACACGGTTTATTTTGGAAGACTATTTTAATAAATATTGTCTCTCTTGATTAAGGGCTATTGCCCTAACTCTTGAGTTCCGGGTTGTTCTCGGGTTTTCATAAATCGAACCTTATCAATTGTTAGAACTGTCGCATATTTTCTAATCTACTTTAGTAGTTCCCACACTCCACAGGTCTTTCTATGCGTAGTAATATGCTTGCAACCAGTTCCGAGCAAGTGTCCCGGAATTCGATTCACTAGCGGATTCGCGTGCCCTGAGTTTCTGGAGTGTGGTTTCGATATTCGTTCTGCCTTGCCAGATCGGTAATTCTCTTGTGAAATTCGTAAAGGGGGATTACCTTGTTAAAATGTTAATTTCTTTAACATACAGGTCGCTATTCAGGGGCTGAAATACCCTAAATTCAATAAGCCGCTCAGGGTTGTACTTATCGACTGAAACATCAAGCGATATTGGCGTGAAGTTTCCCTCGATAAGATCTTTCTTATACACGTCCCTTCTTGCATCGATAACATGTGCCGGGGTGGAGCCGTCCACATATGTACTAAAAATATCTATTCTTGCGATTAGATCCTCTAGCGAGGTTAAATTTTCAGCTTTAATTATATATTCAATAGTGTAGTTTCCGGCAGGGAGGCCTATATATGGTCCATATGCTAGATAACCTGCTGAATTCGTTAATTTTGAGCTGAAAAATACACTCTCACCGATTGTGTCATCATAATGTGTGTGGCCAACGCGGGGTTGAGACTTAAATCCGGATATGCTTAATTTACTTAGATCTTTCTTATTAACACCTTGTCCTTGTTCTCCAGTGCCTAGAACAATATATCTTCCATCATAGTATTTTATACATATATCTGATCTCTGGAGGATCTTTTGCATGATGTTGTAACGAGGATATGTTCGAATCATGTCTATCCTTAATAGATAATAATCATAATTTTCGTGAAATGGCTCTTTACTCCAACCAAAATAAGAGACATTTTTGTGTTTGTATAAATATGGGCCAAAATGGTATGTTGCCATCATTAAAGATTCATCTGGGATTTCATTAAAAACGGCCTGTAAAGCGCCTTTATTCTCGGAGGTTGCCCCTAAATAGTCAAACTGAACCGTCAGCCTCTCTCCATAAGATTTCGAGTTATGTATATTATGCATTGTTTCGACCACAGGTCCATAAGTGAAAAATGAGAGAATCGATACTATTAGCAGTATAAGTACAAACAGTTTTCTGTGTTCATTATTTAGTCTTCTATATAGAATAGGAAATGCCAGTATTGCACCTGTTAAAACTACGAAGACGAGTGTACTCACATAATGCCATGTTATCATTTTCATGGGAGCAGAGGTTGCCAGAAGATTCTGCAGGAAAATTGGCAACCCTAACAACAGAACTTTTGGTTTAAGAAGACTTATTCCACAGAGAGGAATAAATAGGAGTGCCAGATAGAAGATATTTTCCGGCGTGATGAGGTGCTCGATGAAGAGGAAAGGATTTGCAACCAGATTAGTAAAAATCTCAGAGAAGGTGGATCCCATCCACCCATAACGACCCCCAGTAAAGCTCGAGAAAGAAGGTAGAGATGCAGTAAGAGCGATTCCACTTGAGGCGGTTGTATCTGCAGATCCCGCCGGGGAACCTGACAAACCCATGGCAAGAGAACTGAAATACGGTCTTAATATGAACTGGAGAGAGATGAACCACCCCACGCTGATAGCGACAGGTCCGGCAATCCATTTTTTATCGTAATTCTCAAGGAATGCATAGATCGCAAACATGGGCAAAACAAGAAGCATATTTTGCTTACAGATGACAGCGAGGAAAAGGAAAAGCATGGATTTTGGATAGGATTTGACGTGCATGTAATAAAAGGCGAAAAGAAGAAATGGAAGTACAAAAATCTCTTCTTTTACGCTTTCTAACATTAGCCACCCGAGTGAGGGGTATAGGAAGTATAGACCTACAAATAACAGGCCGATCCGTTTGGATTTTGCTACATCTGTTGCCAGCCAGTATACTGGCAGTGCCCCCAGAGAGAGGAGAGCTGTACTAATCACTGAGAATGTTACCGGAATATTCGGGTATAGGTACATGAACGGTAAAAACAACACAAGGATATAGCGGTTGTAAAGAGCGGATCCACCCTGTATAGACGAATAAAAAATATCTCCATGTATAACTGTATTATAATACATCTGATACATGATGCCTTTGTCGCCCTCGTTAAATGTAAAAAAATTCTGATGGGAGTATATAAGGAGTGTTAAATACAGGAAGAAGTTTGCTAATATAATTAAAGCGACGACTCCCTCAATGGAAGATACCTTTTTTCTTATTTGTTCTATTATCTTGATGGCTTTATCATGCATAGAATGCAACAAATTTGCTTTTTGACCGTTTAAGGTTTCTTATACGAGTCCGTCCGATTCGGTAGCGTTTCAAGCTTTTGGCTCTGTTGGATTTTTCCCAGATAACAACAATTCAGATTGCTTGCCCTGCCTCTGTCAGGTTAAGGGGTAAGTTTGAACATTTATTCGCTGTTGACAGGAGAACACACGCATGCATATTCCGACCCGCACCCCTCCCCTGTATTCACTCCCGCACCCGGCTGGGCATAGCAACTTCGCACCTAACGGTGCTCAAACTCCTGTTCTACGAACCGCCACACCCCACGGATATTCGCTTGCGCCTCCGGTGATCGGCCGACGTGGTTTTCGCCTACCGTAGCATCGACAGGGGCGACAGGAATGGGCACCAATTTATATCAACGCTACTAACAACCTTTAAAGGAATCATTCGGGTGGACGACATCCTCCAGCCAGATCCAGAGGGATGGCGTCTCTTCAGCTGCGCAGAAGATTACAAAAAGACATTCAGGGACGGATATGCTGTCTCCAGGAAATTAACTTTGTTTCAACATGCGGTGAGACGTAACAATGTTAACAATACACCCTCCGGAAATTGTTGAGCGCGAAGATGAAACAATTCTCCAGGCAAAATTTGAATGTGGTAATACAAAAGATACCCTGTGGTTTTCCACAACAAAAGAATATGGGCGCTATTTGTGTCATGAGAGAGGAGATGCATTCCTTGTAGCAATGCTCCTGTATGCTATGAAGCGCGGAGAGGATATCCGCATTCTTACACCGATATCAGAGCGGCTCTACTACACACTCACGAAACATTTTGTGAAGGTCATCGCAGATATGTTTCCCGGATATCACCAGGTACAGATTATCTGTGATATCGATACCGGGAAACTTGAAAATGCTGGTGGTGTTGGAACCGGACTATCCTGCGGTATTGACTCATTCTGCACGGTGATTGAACATACCGATGAATCCTGTCCGCCGAATTACAGATTGACCCATCTCACATTCTTTAATGTTGGGGCAAGCGGGGATTACGGCGGAGAGCATGCGCGTGATCTGTTCCACCAGAGGATTGAGGCAGTTCGACCATGCGCAGATGAATTGCACCTGCCCCTTGTGACACTGGATTCGAATATTAATGAAGTTTTAAATATGAATTTTGTACCAACTCATACTTACAGAAATGTAGCTGCCGTGCTTGCTCTTCAGAAACTCTTTAAAATATATTACTATTCATCTGGATATTCTCTCCGGCAATTTGAGTTTAATCACTCTGCCTCAGGCCACTATGATGTATATGCATTGGATATGCTCTCTACCGACACCACTAAATTTTTCTCATCTGGAGAGATTTACTCGCGCGTGGAAAAAACAGAAATTGTTTCGACCCATCCGCTTTCTTATAAATATCTAAACGTGTGCGTTGCTGCAGAAACAAACTGCTCTAAGTGCCACAAATGTCAAAGGACTCTGGTTACATTAGATCTGCTAGGGAAACTTGATCTTTACGACAAGGTGTTCGATCTGAATGACTACCGGATGCGTCGTTCAAAGTATTTCGGTTTAGTCCTGGGTGGATGGAAGAACGACCTCATGAAGCAAGAAATATACGATGTCATAAAACGAGATAATTTTCATGTCCCCTTCAGTGCTTATTTATATCGATATCCTCAGGCAATATTCCAATTTGCGATCAGGCATTGTCCCGAATTTATGAAACGTTCTGAGTTTATCAAAAGACAGTACAGAAAACTGACACGTATTAAGCGCAAATCTCTCAATACATCTCAGTCATACCCATAGGAACACGGCATGAGCACAACTCCCCTCGACATCAAATTCACACAAAGACTTCCGGCAAACCTGATATCCAATATCATATACTTCGTTCTGAACATCATTATCGGCCTGGCGCTGGTTCCCTTTTTCCTGGATACTCTGGGAACAGCAGCATATGGGCTGATTCCCTTAGCCACCTCGATTACGAGTTACATCACTCTGGTCATCGACTCATTAAACACGTCAATTTCCCGCTTTCTGACCATAGACCTCCAGCGTGCAGATATAAAACGGGCGAATGAGACTTTTAACACGGCATTGTTTGGCACACTGGGTGTCATTCTACTTCTGGTGCCCTTCGCCCTTGCAGCAGCATGGTATGCTCCGGCATTTTTCAATATTGGTGATCAGTCGGCAATAGATGTATTCCTGCTTTTTGCTCTTATCTTTGCGTCGGTGCTTATTCGTGCATGGAGCAGCAACTTTATGGTAATCCTGTTCGCATACAACAGGCTGGACCTGCGAAATTATGTGAATTGCACCAACCTCTTCACCCAGCTCGTACTGGTTTTAATCTTATTCCTGTGCCTCGGTCCGTCGCTGGTGCTGGTTGGTCTCTCCTATGCAGGAGCTGCCATTGTAACATTTGCAATGGCATTCATTCTTTCTAAAAGAACGTGCCCTGATCTGAAGATCTCGCTAGCATCATTTGTCCGATCACGTCTGAGGGAAATCGGGGGGATGTCAACCTGGGTCTTAATCAACAGTGTTGGCCTGCTCCTCAATACCCAAGTCGCCCTGATCATCGTGAATAAGTTATTTGGGGATGTTGCAGGTACAGAGTATTCCCTTGCTGCAATATGGAGTACGCTTCTTATAAGTATTGCAGCCCTGGTCACAAATTTGTTTACACCGATGGCATATTCCTACTACGCAAAACAGGATCGGAAAGGGCTGATCCACTTTACTTCAGTGACGGTTAAGATCGTAGGACTTCTTATGGCGTTGCCGATTGCACTAGTCTGCGTATTCTCGCCTCAACTCCTAACGATCTGGGTCGGTGCAGAATTTGCACATCTCGCTCCACTGATCTGGATCTGTGTTGCTCCGGTCATTCTACAGATAATGGTCTCCTGCATATCACCAATAACTGTAGCGTATAACCGTGTTCGAAGTCTGGTAATCCTGACACTCCCCATGGGATTCTTGAATATCATATTGGCGCTACTTCTTCCCTACGTCTTTGATATTGGCATGTATGGTGTCGCTCTGGCAGGGCTCATTACCCTCTTTCTCCGATACGGAGTGATAAACCCGCTTTTTATCGCCTCGATCATACAGATCCCGAAATTCACCTACCTGAAAATGATGCTGTACGGCGTTGGAGGAGTACTTGTCCTGTCCGTGGCCGGGGTTGCAACATCATCGGCCGTCACCACTTCCACGCTTCCAGCACTTATCCTTGCAGGGTGTGGGATTGCGGTAGCGTATCTGCTGTTTGTGCTGAATGTCGTACTTCGCCCTGAGGAGAGAGGGATGATCCGCTCATGCCTTCCCGGAGTATGCCAGAGGAGGATTCCGTCATGGCTACTGTAATCGAGACCGTTGTCCAAAACAACCTCTGCATCGGCTGCGGCCTCTGCGCCGCCCTCTGCCCACAGGGCATCCTTGCGATGCAATGGAACTGCTATGGGGAGTACAACCCCGTGGAGGTGAACCCCTGCACCACGGAGTGCGGCCTCTGCCTGAAAGTCTGTCCCTTTGCCGACTCCGGGGAGAACGAGGATATCATCGCGGAGCGGCTATACGGGGCAGTCCCCGGGATCCAGCACCTCTCCGAGACCGGCTACTACCTCGCCGCCTACGTCGGGTACTCGGAGAGACACCGGCCGACCAGCGCTTCGGGCGGGATGGCGACCTGGCTCCTGGAGACGCTGCTCGCCGAGGGCATCGTCGACCATGTTATCTGCGTCGCCCCCACCGGCGACCCGGAGCGGCTTTTTACCTTCCGGGTCTTTGACACCGCAGAGGAGGTCCGCACCGGGGCCGGCTCGGCCTACTACCCGGTGGAGATGTCAGAGGTTATCAGGCAGATCCTTGAGGTGCCGGGGCGCTACGCCGCCACCGGCTTGCCATGCTTCATCAAGGCGATCCGGCTTGCCCAGCAGCGGAACAAGAAACTCCAGGGGCGGATCGTCGTCACCGTCGGTCTCGTCTGTGGGCAACTGAAGAGCAGGCACTTCACCGAGTATATCGCCGCTCGGGCCGGGGTGCAGGGGGACGTGGCGGGGGTACGCTACCGCGGGAAGAGCCCGGATCAGCCGGCAAGCAATTACCACTACGTCTTCACGGCCGCGGACGGCAAGGAGCAAAGAATCTTCTGGAACGAGGGGATCAGTGAAGCCTGGACGAACCGGTGGTTCACGCCGGAGGCCTGCAACTACTGCGACGATGTCTTCGCCGAGTGTGCGGACGTCACCTGCATGGATGCCTGGCTGCCGGAGTATTCACGGGACAGCCGGGGGACAAGCCTTCTGCTGGTTCGGTCGCCGGCGGTGCGGGAGGTGCTCGAGCGGGGGCAGGGGGCCTCCCTCGATCCGATCCCGGTCGAGCGGGTGGTCCAGAGCCAGGCCGGGGTCGTGGCAGTCAAGCGAGAGCACCTGGCGTACCGGCTGTACCTCGACCGGGATGTGCCGGAGAAGCGGGTAGTTCCGACAAAGCCTAAGAACTCTCTCCTGCGGCAGGAGGTCGTCCTGAAGGAGCGAATGCGGGTCGCGAGCCGGGATCGCTGGGGCGCCGGGGAGCGGGACGCCGAGCATCTCCGGGAGGCGATGGGGCCGGATCTGCGGCGATTGACGGCGGGGAGACAATTATCAAAGATTATTACGTTCCCGGTAAGAACTCTTTGGTATATTCGGAGGAAGGTCAGGGGCAGTTATCGTGGATGAAGAGGGACCGTTGTTTATTCTGGCCGGGATCAGACCGGGGTACACGAACCGGGGGTGTGAGGCGATTGTGCGGGGGACAACGAAGATCCTCCGGGAGCACTTCCGGGCCCCTCGCTTCCTCTGTCTCAACCATATCGAGAGCGAGGAACAATATCAACAGCAATGTCTACAAGAGATAGATGAGGCGATCACTCATTTACACTCATACCGTCTGAGTAAGAAGAAAATAGTTCAAAGTTTCTGGAAACCGTTCAATCTAGGCTATATCTACGACCACTTCCGCCGTCCTGAGGCGTTAAAGTTCAGGATATACAAGCAGACGCTCCCCTACCTCGATGACGCAGTTGCAGTTCTCTCTGTCGGCGGAGACAATTACTCCCTCGATTATGGGATACCAACACTCTTCACCGATCTCGACGATATCGTCCTTGAGAGGGAAAAACCTCTGGCTATCTGGGGGGCATCCATCGGTCCGTTTGAGGCGATGCCTGACTATGAACGGTACATGAGCCGCCACCTCCAGGAGGTCCCCGGGATCTTTGCCCGGGAATCCGTCACGATCAATTACCTCAGAGGTATCGGTGTAACCGAGAACGTCTACCCGGTCGCGGACCCGGCGTTCCTCATGGACCCGGTCAAACCGGAGGGGATTGAGGACGTGCTCTCTATCGATGAGGAGGCGATCGGCCTGAATTTGAGTCCCCTGATGGCAAAGTATGTCACCGGTGGCGATCTCAAAGCGTGGATAAGCAGGGCGGCGTCGATCATTGAGACCGTGGCGAAAAAGACCGGGATGCCAGTTTACCTGATCCCCCATGTGACCAACTTGAACTCGAACGACCATGCGTTCATGCAGCGGGCGCTCTCCCTCATCAAAAACCAAAACGGCAACATAACTCTGGTTCCTCCGGAGTATAACGCCGCAGAGACGAAGTGGATCATCGGCCGGATGGCGTTCTTTGCCGGGGCCCGGACACACTCGACGATTGCAGCCCTCTCCACAGGCGTCCCGACCCTGAGCTTCGCCTACAGTATCAAAGCCCGGGGGATCAACCGGGACATCTTCGACCATACTGATTACTGTATGGAGCCCGCCGATCTGGGTGCTGAGGCGGTTGTCAGTCGGGTGACCTCCATGCTGGACGAGAGTGCCGCGATCAGGAACGATCTGGCAGAAAGGATCCCTGCTGTCCAGAGGGCGGCGCTCTCTGCCGGGATAGGACTGAAACGTCTCTTCGGAGAGAACTGATATGTCCAAAGTATCAGCGGTTTCAGTTGTCATCCCCCTCTACAACAAAGGTCCCCATATTGGCCGTGCCTTAAACTCGGTCCTCGCCCAGACCTTCCAGGACTTTGAGGTGATCGTGGTGGACGGCTCCACCGATGATGGGGCGGAGGTTGTCAGGGGGTTTGACGACCCCCGGATCCGGCTGATCCAGGAGGACAACCAGGGGGTGTCAGCGGCGAGGAACCAGGGGATCGCGGCAGCCCGAGCAGAACTGATTGCATTTCTGGACGCAGATGATGAGTGGACGCCGAAGCATCTTGAAACCTTGTTGAGGTTACGGGATAATTACCCTGAAGCAGGAGCATATGGGACAGCACGTCTTACAATAATGGAAGATCTGACTGTTCGTCCCTCGTCATATAGTGACGACATACCTCCGGAACCATGGGAAGGTCTGCTCTCCAATTATTTTAGGGACGCCATCCTTGGCACCCCTCCCCTCTTAACATCAGTAGTTGCCGTCCCCAAATATGTTTTAAATGAGATGGGAGGGTTCAATACCAATACATGGTACGGAGAAGATGCGGATCTCTGGGGACGAATTGCTTTGAAATATCCCATCGCTTTCAGCTGGGATGGCGTGGGGATCTACCACGAAGAAGCCTTGAATAGGGCCAGTAATAGAAAAAAGCCGATCCAAGAGCATGTCTTCGTGATCTCAGCACGGAAGGCACTACACGCTGGAGAGGTACCACCTGAGTTGAAAGAGGATTTACTGGAATACGTTGCATCTAGGCAGATTCAGATCGCACTCCGTAATTTAGAGGCAGGTAGACCTGATCTCGCGAGGGGCAACTTAAAGGATTGTAAGACGCGGTATCTATGGGAATCAAAATACTGGGCGTTGTTCTGGGCGTATATCCCTTCCAGGATCTACCTAATGCTAAAACCTCATAAGATAATCAGGTTTTTCAAAAAACTGAAGATCGAATATACGGAGAATGTTAGTAGAGAAACCGGGGTTCAAAATTCCGAATTAAGGTGCCGCGAATAGCTGGACACTGTATCGTATTGTAACGGGCATTCAGGGGTCGTTTTGCGAGTCGACCACCAATTCCGAATGTTGTTATAACTCGATGGTGTATATGACATTCGATAAATAAGATTGGAGTTTTAGTTTGATTGGGGTGATTTTAGCAGCAGGACGTGGACAAAGATTGAGTAGAGACATTGATCTCGAGAAGATCGGTCCAAAGTGTTTGCTTACTATCAATGGTTATACGCTACTGGAACGAATGGTGTCGGATTTGGTGTCTTTTGATGTGGATACCATTAACATCGTTGTTGGATATAAAGCGGATTTAGTACAGAGAATCTGTACAACACTAGAGAAAAAATTTGGTATTGATTTCAATTTAGTCCAGAATGAGATCTATCTCTCAACAAATACGGCTTATTCTCTCCATATTGGATTAAATAATGTATATGATGACGTCGTTATTTTTAATGGTGACATGTTATATGATTATACTATCTTAAATAATTTAATAGAAATGGATCAAACTGCAATTTCAGTTGACAATAAGAAAACACTTACTGAAGAGTCGTTTAAAGTAAGGATAGCAGATGGCCGGATTGATGAGATGGGAAAAGCCGTCCCGATAGAAAACGCAACCGGGGAGTTTATCGGCCTCTCAATGATCGTCAGAAAAGAACTCCAAGAAACAAAAAGATTGTTAAAATTGTTGGTTGATGATAATTTAAATAACTATTACGATTTTATCTATCAATCTCTATCTCAGAACGGGGACCTTGCATACTCATTCACAAATGGGCTCAGATGGACAGAAATCGATGACATCAGCGATGCAACGTATGCCAAGAGTATTGCAGGTGTAGCTGATCGGACACGGGGGCACCTTAGATGATATCGAAAGTCGGTATCATTGGCGCTGGGAGCATGGGTGATGCCCTGTGGGATCCGGTTTACAGTAACTATAACGAACACTACACCTTTCTGAATCTGTCCTACAAGGAGATTTGTAGTTTTCTCAACGTAGTCTCTCACGATAAGAATATATTCACGAAATTCTGCTGCTTTGGATATTTCAATCTGACTGCCAATGTAGACAAAAGTCGTAACCGGACATTGGGGCTGATGATCGGGAAGAATATAGTAAAAACTCCCTATTTAGACTCCAGTGTAACCTTTTAAAGGTCCAGGTCTGTTAAATGGATAGTTGAGTTGGCAGATAACACAATATAGAAATGCCCATTGCAAAATTTGTTTATGATGTATTGATCGGGAACAATAACATAAGGAAAACCACCGATCTCCTCACAAAATATGAAGATCTAAATGATGATTGAACTGTCAGGATCGTTTTTACTGAGGCAGTTGTAAGACCTCACCTCTCACAAAGTCCTTTCGTCATGCATAAGATCTCTTTCCAGACTCGTTCACATGAATTCCCATCCTGAAATTGGTTAATTAGGTTATTAACAGTTATCCTCTCTTTTTCATAATAAGTAAGATCTGAGATGCATTTTTGGATTTCATCGATGAGTATCTCAACTGTTGTAGCTTTTGGCCCGGGTGCCCAAAAATCATAAGGTTCGAGTAAAAATCCTCGTGTTCGCGCATACTCCTCTAAATCCAGTGGTAGGAAAATAATCGGTCGGTTTAAGAGTAAAAAGTCGAAATATATCGAAGAATAATCTGTAATTAAGATATCGAAATCCGCGATTACCTCGTATATGGTGATACTGTGGGTTATAAGGTGCTTGGTTTGTAATATGGCGATATTTCCGTTACATTGTCCGAAATCAGCATGAGAGAGCCAATATTTTTCTTCGCGAGGATGCAATTTCAAGACGAACAAGATATTATTATCTTTCAAAAAATTGTTGAAAATCTCTGACCTTAAAAAATCCAGATGTTCTTTTGTGCCTTCAACTCCACTACGACCTACTCGAAATGTTGGCATGTATAGGAGTAATTTATCATATTTTGATATGTCTCTGTTCAGTAGCGTGGCTGTTTTTTGTTTATCGCTAGCTATAAAGAGATAGTCATTGCGTGGCTGACCGGTAATAATTGTTTTTCGTGGATCGATCAAAAAACTAGTAACCAGTGCATTTCTCACAATGCTCGATGTTGCAATAAGCATGTCACTAGTCTCCATTCCTTTGACAGGTTTTATTGCATCTCTAGTTCTCAAATGGCTTGTATATCCTAAGGTTTTGAGCGGCACCCCATGCCATAGATTAACTAGATATTGATTTTTCGCTTTAATCCTGCAGTAGTTGCTATGGGTCTCGATGATACACTTCGATCGAAATAAACTGTACATTCCATGTATACTAAACTCCAGATGAGCTTTGATTCCTCTTTCAGTTAATATTTGTAAAATATCAGGATTTCTGACTAACCAAACGATATCAAATTGCTTATGTATCTGGTTTGCTGTAATGTATTCGAACAGCGCTTTTGTGTTATCTGAATAATCGGGATAACTTACAAAAAGTATTTGATTGTCTTTTTTAGGTATTATTGTGTTCAAAATCTGGAGTCCAAAATAAATCAGATCTCCTAGGATACCACTTCCATATACTGCCCAAATCTCAGGTATCCTCTGTGTCCAATAATATTTAGATACATTAGGTGAAATGGACATCTGTTTCATAATGAATATATCACCGTTTTTTTATAATGCACTTGACAGGTTTATGAGTTAATTTTCATTCGGTATAAAGAGGCAATTTTTAGGTGTCTCTCGCGTGCTTAGGAACCTCTAAGATAACGTCTCAGATCTTATGTAATTTGCCTGAACTCTCTCCATAAGTCTTCTTCTCTCTGATTGTCTGATTAAATGTGTTTCGATACATGATAAATCGCTGAATCATTGTGGGGTCGATTTGTAGGGGAAGTACTATCCATTGCTTAAGGCCTTCTCATAGAGATCGAGGTACTTCTTCGTGACCGAACTCCAGGTAAACTGCTGTTCAACCCGTTCCTTTCCTCGCTTCCCGAGTTCTCTACATAGTTTTGGGTCGTTTATTAACGTAAGCAGTTGGTCCTTAATGGCCTCTGAATCCTTCGGTGGCACGAGTAAGGCCGTATCACCAACAACTTCCGCGCAACCGGTAGTGTTAGATGTAATGACGGTACATTCGGCCGACATAGCCTCAATGAGAACAAGGCCGAAACTTTCTGAGATACTCGGTAATACAAAGATGGCCGCGGATCCATACTCCTGTTTTAGCTGCTCTGGTTTAAGATGACCCCGGAATTTCACCTTATGTTCAAGGTGCATCCGTTCAACCAGATCCTCTAGTCGTGGTCTGTACGGTCCATCTCCACAGATGACATATTTGAATCCTTCGATGCCCTTCATTGCTTCGATGACAAACTGAATTCCTTTCATTTCGAAAAGTCTGCTCACGGTGAGGATTTTTCTCTCTTTTCTCTGTGGAATGTACGTATCAACAAAGATGCCGTTTGGAATAACAGCTATCTTCCTCTCCCCATAATTCCTGATAATTTCTCCTTTCAGGTAGTTTGAGGGAGAAGTTACATATCTAGCCCTATTCAATACGATGGTTGAAAATGGTTTGAATAGGATGTGCTGAAACTGGAATCGATCCGGGTTATGTCCGGGAACATCACTGCCATGGGTCGTCACGATATATGGTATTTTCTTATGGTAATGGCTTGAAACAGCACCCGTCGGTATGATGAAATGCGTATGATTTATGTCATAATCGTTCTCTCCCAGTAGTTTCGGCAAAAAGCGGCTCGCAGAGACACAATACGAGAGCATTTCATGGAAGGTACACATTTCAAGCCTTTTCCGGATGCTCGGGACCCGGTATACCTGCACCCCGTTAATATTCTCCTCCTCCGGTAGTCCTCTATATCCCATCGTGACAACGTCCACCTCATGCCCCTGACAGACGAGTTCTTCGGACAGCGATCTCGTTACCGGGGCCGCTCCCCCGCCTAGTGGGGGGTACTCATAGTTCAGCATCAGGATTTTCATTGAACCACATGCTCCACCAGATACGGTTTTCTTCCGTTCTGCCGGCGGTCAAGAGGTTATTTTCTGAAGACCGGTTTCCCGCGTATGGGCTGATTTCGTTCCTCCCAATAGCACGCTCCAACATGTAACCCCATATACTTTGGTGAACAAGTACAACTTATAGTTCGCGTGATCGTCAGGCGACCGTTGAATGAGCCGCGGGGAACCCCTGGCAGGGCGCCTTATCCCTGACGGGAGAGGTCGCCTTTTAGAAAGTTCTACAAGTTCATCTGCAGGGTCCTGTTACAGCGCGTCCTGCAGCCCGGATCATGGAGGGAACGGCCTGGGATACATCACAAACGGGCTGAACCTGGTTGAAGATGGTCCGGCAGGGGAGATTCCCCGCCCCTCGCTGCCGGTTTGCCTCTGGATGAGAGGGGTTGTATGGGTTCACACGGCGCCGCCGCAGGATGATGTCGTTGCCCGGGCTCTGCATGATCGTTGTGGCGTCCACATCGCGCGTAGAGACTACGGGTATCTCAAAGTTATCGGACTGATGAAGCATGCGGGGTTGGTGCTGACGGACCGCTACCATGCCTGTATCTTCGCCATAATCGCCGGCTGTCCGGTTTTGCCGTTCGAATCAAATACGTGGAAAATACAGGACTTTTCACACTCTTCGAGTATCCTCTGGCAGTGCAACCGGTTCTGACACGAGAGACGCTCAACGATGCAGTGGAATCGGTAGGACAGGCCCTGCAGTTGAACGAGACGTGCCGGGAGTACGTCGCAGGGATACGCGCGCAGATGCTTGCCAGGTGCCACTGGGATATTGCAAAAGTATGGGAGGGGCTTCCTGATGACCATGCCCCCAAATGAACACGAATTTTTCGGATATACGGGTTTGGCCTGCCGGAAACTGCCCTTCTAAAGTCCAACAGTGATGAATCTCGGTTTCAGTTTTATACTGCCTTATGATGGACTCAAGGCAACTGAGAGCCCAGATTTAAATTAGTATGTCACCAAATATGCATGAAGGTCATCATAGCATGGTCGGAGATCCTATATGTCATCGTATTCTCGGTAATAAGTTACTAAAAGAAACCTCCTGGAGTTTTTTGACGAAGGGGGTCTCTTTTGTCCTATTTATTGGTCTCAACATTTTTCTGGCAAGAGCCCTCGGTCCTGAGGGTTTTGGTCAGTGGTCGTTCTTTTTTTCCGTTATCACGATTATATTTTTACTCTCGTATTTTGGGATCAATGCCTCCAGTCAGAAATTCGTTGCACAGTATAATAAGACCAACGAGCTGAAACCGGTTCTCGCGTCCTCGTTTCGATTACGAATAGCAGTTAGTCTCCTCTTCTCCATATTGCTGCTGCTATTGCACAGGCCTCTCGCCCTTTTATTGGGGAGGCCGGAATTCGAGCCTCTGTTCTTGTATGCCGTCCCTCTTGTTTTCCTGGCCGGGTTCGTCGAGTATCTGAAACAGGTGTTTGCCGGGCTTCACCGGATAAAATACAATTTTATTGTGAACCTGCTGGAATATGGTTTGAAATTGGCGTTCGCTGTCGGTTTTTTGTATCTCTCGATTAGTTTATTCTCAATTGTCAGTGCATTTTCTCTGGCACTCCTGTTCTCTTCATTAATTGGGGTGTATTTATTGTATGCCCGTTTTTACCGAGATCTGGAGGGATCTGCTCACGGTGTGGATCGTGAAAGGTTCACCGGCAGCATTCTCAAATACAGCCTGCCGTTGCTGATATTATCAATCGCATTTCTCGTTGCAACGGAGATCGACACCATAATGCTCGGCCTTCTCTCGACGGATACGGAGGTTGGCATCTACGCTGCTGGAAAACAGATAATTACCAAAATCCCTCATATTAGCCTTGCAATAGTTATGGGGGTCATGCCTGTCTTTGCAAAGCTCAACAATTCCAACCACGAGGAACTTAAAGATCTCTTCAACAAACTTTTAAAGGTGAATGCAGTTATTCTGATTCCAATCGCCGTGTTCCTCCTGGTCTTCTCCGGATACTTCATACCCTTGATTTTTGGTGAGGAGTATAGCGCCGCTGTGCTCCCCCTTCAAATCCTGACGATCTATCTTTTGTGCACTTCTTTCTCAAAACCCTTGGGTCAGTTCTTGAATTACCGTGGTATGGCTGCCAGGAGGGTTGTTTATACGTCCGGTGCAGTCTTACTGGATATCATCCTCAATCTGCTGCTGATCCCGCAGTATGGCGCCGTAGGGGCGGCAGCCGCAACGTCTGTCGCGTTTATTCCGTTAGTGCTGTTGAACTGGCTTGAAGTGAAGAGAGAATTGTATTGCTAGTTCTCTTCTTGATTGGAGGTGTAACCATTTATCATACGGATATATAATGGCCATCTCGGATATCTTCAAGCAACTCTTCTGTAAAGGAACCGAATAGTGGTCCGTTGACAATCTGGTAAACTGTGTGCACGCCGCCAAGGTTCAGCTCGACAAGTATCGGTTCGGCGTGGGGCCCGATGGCGAAATCCCATGAGACCAGATCGAAGTATGGCAGTTGATGGTGCAAAAACACAGCCTGCTCGGAAAATGCATCGATTTTTGGGATTAAGATCTCCTGGAATGCGTACCCGGAGAACGGGTGTCTCTCATGTTCTTGTCCGTATTTATCGAAAGCGCACTTATTTAGATGGCCTGCTTCATCCACTCCGCATATTAATCCCCCCGCAGACAAGTTGTCAATAACACTGCCCCCGTTTCCGAATCTGACCATGGTCGATAGTAAGTGTATTTCACCATGGAATCGAAATGTCGTCAGTCGAAGGGTATTAACGGAGCTGGAGTGCACACCCCTTATCGCCGAATGTTGTTCGATCTCCACCTGGATTATAAAGTCTTTTCCGTAATCAGCCTCCAGTGCCTCGAAGGACACTCGCTCCCCTTCTTTAAATATTTCACCTGAATGAATGAACAATTTTTTAACGCGTTTTCCGCCGCCGGAATTTAGGCTGGGTTTGATGATTGCACATCCTTCGTGTGCTGTTAAATGTTCGAAGGCAGATTGACGGGGTATAGGTCGAGATATCTCATCTCTGTAGTAGTCTCCATTGATGTTCTTTACCAGTGTCACAGGTAATTGTGCGCCTTCCAGATTAACGACATAACGGTTTTTGTCTTCGTAGGCATTGGCGAGTCCCCTACGGTTCAATCGGGGTAGTATTTCCGCGTATAATACATCTTTCGGGATATATCGTTCGTCTTTCAGGCCGTTGACACTGGCGTAGGCGGCATGCCATGCTTTATTGACCTTTTTTCCATAGTGCTTAATCCAGAAAGAGTCGATACGTTTAGCATAGGCAGGATCTGGTCGGGTTGATATTTTCGTGTTTATCCTGGCGAGATTTTTTATCTCTCTTCGATATTTCCACGTAATATGAACCCGCCAGCTCCGTGGGAATACCCAGAATGCATGTTCTGCTGCACCTTCTGGAAATGCATGCTTGACGAGATCGTATATCATTATCTTTCCTCAAGGGTTGCACTATCCGGGTCTAGTAACCCCTGCTGGCACACAATTTTTTAAAATGTCTCGCATACGTCTCAATTTAGTGTAATTTCTGATAATAAATAACTTTTTTGTCGTTGCTTTGTGTATCACTTATATGTGGCGCTAAACTGGCCCCCGTATCCGGGAGGACGATCTAAATTTTCGGAAAAACTATATCTGAAGATTTAGATAGTCAGATGTATCAGATAGGGATATGCCATGCTGGGTAATAAAAAAGAGGTAATTTTGCTTGATTTCTCCTCGGAAACAAATATTGGGGACATTGCATTGCAATCTGGCCTTATTGCGTTACTCCGTGAACATTTTCCCGACACTATATTGAGCGTGACCACAGTTTTCGGTGCGAACCAACTAACTGAAAGAAACTTACATTTTAGAGAACTGAACAAGTATCCCGAAATACATGTTGTGGGTGCCTTACGTCCGACTTTTTATCCCATGGAACAAAAATCATTTAATATACATGTATTTGAACTGTTGAACGTTCTTGGGTTAATATCCGGGTTCTTATTGCTGACCATTTTGCGTGTGGGTGGAAACCACGCAAAAAAGGTGATGCCTCAAAAGTATTGTAGTACCTGGGATTTGATCGGAAATGCAGAACTGGTTATCTGGAAGGGCAAAAACTTCCGTAACACTCATTGGTTGATAGAGCCGTACAGAGTACTTTCCCGTTTATTCATGCCGATTGCATGTCTTATTTGTAGGAAACCGATGGTATGTGTCGGGCTCTCGGTTTGGCCCCTCAATAACAGATTGTCGGTGTTCTTCCTCAAAGCGGTGCTGAAGCGCTGTTTGCATGTTTCCGCCAGAGAAACATACTCTTATGAGGAAATTAATCGATTGCTTAACGATAGTGGCCCAAAACCGCTTGTAAGTCTGTCACCCGATCTTTCGTTTGCTGTCCTGCGTGATTATGAGCCTAAAACGGCCGGAGGGGATGGGAATAATCCAGTTGTCATAGCATTGACCGTGGTTGACTGGAAAGGTTTTGGTGTTGAGAGGCGGGACAACTATATCACTGCTTTAGTAGAATTCATCGAATACAGTGTCAAAAAGTACAATGCGGGTATTTTATTCGTTCCCCAGGTCGTCAAGGAGTGGGAAAGTTCCGATTATGTTGTTGATGAGATAATGGCGCGTGTTGATGATAATACAAGAGAGCATATAACTCAATCTGAAGTCAAACATGGTGTTCAAGGCGTCATCGAGATCTACAGACAATCGGATTTCCTTATTGCAACCCGAATGCATTCTGCAATTTTTGCATTGAGTGTTGGAACCCCGGTTCTCGCTATACCATATGACACCGGGGCCAAGTGGGGGATATTGAGCGATCTTGGGTATTCGGATTACATGATCGACTATGACCTGATGGATGGTGAGAGATTCATCGCACTCTTCGAGCAGCTCAAGCAAAATCGACAAACTATCATGGACAACGTTCAAAATCAAGTCAAAGAACAGATGGGACGGGTCGACGAAACCGTTTTAGGGTTCCGACAACTTATAGAGCAGAACTAGAAATCCGATCGCTGAGGGTTCAAACCCTCTTTTAACTGGTTTTATCCTGTAGAGGCCGGTCATAGATCTCTAGGTGAACCCGTGCTGCATTATTCCCCCCATATGTTGAAGAAACGTAATCAAAAGCTGCCTTCCCTTTCTCCTTCCAGAGTTCATCGTGTAACAACGCGTGCATCCCCTCCGCTAACGCCTCAACCGAGGGGGCGAAATAACCGAAATGCGAGGCAAAATTATCCGGATCAACCGTGCTTAAGATTGCACAACCCTGGGCGGCGGCTTCAATAAAAGTCATCGGCAGTCCCTCTCTGGCGGAGGTATTCACGAGGATCCATGATCTGGCGTATATTTTTTCGAGTCTATCCGTTTGAAACTTATCAATGTACCCCAGCATCTCCACGTTCGGCAAGCTCCGCGTATGCCTTTCCAGATCTGCCTGTCGACCCGGGTCTTCAGCCCTGCCGACGATGAAAAATTTCACGTGCGGGAATTTTTCGGCCAGTTGAAATACCAGTTCGGGTCTCTTACGGGGATCTAATCTTCCTACATAGCAGACTGTCGGTTCTGCTGCCTTTTCAGGTACGGTGTCCGGGATCTTCTCCAGATTTGGTAGAAAGATTGCATCAGCCCTGCCGTACATGCGGGCGATTTTTTCTTTGAGGAAATGCGCCGGACAACCAACGACGTCAGCTCTTTTTACTGCATATGAAATGAAGGGTCCACCTTCAAATAGGTATACATAAGGAGTTTTGATTCTTCGTTTCCAGGTCGCATGGATAATTTCAATAATCCAATCATGGAGATCCCTGGGATCCCGGCAGGTAATGACATGCTTTTTCTGCGGTTGAGCTCGAAGGGCTAAAAATGTAAGGAAATTTGGGTTCTGGCTGTGATATATGTCAGCATCGATGTTGGAGAAAAAGGATCTCGATTGCAATAGATCGCGGAGATCTACCCCGTAAATTGTCACGCCGTTAACGATCTGCTTACTCAGTTGTCTCTCTTTCTTCGGAACGACGATCGAGACATCATGGCCCTGTGAAGCCAGCGTATATGCAAGACATTTTGTCATACTCCCGAACCCACCGATCTTATCGATGTCCAGGATCTGACTGGAAATTATACAAATTCTTACTCTCGTGTCCATTACGCATCGCCTCATGCTCATGAGTCGTGTATCATGCCCAGACCGAAATGTCCTCTGCAACAGGTCCGCTCAGTTCGATTCTCAACAGGGAACCATTATTTTCGGCTACCGCTCATATAGTTGCCGGGATCACGTGAACAGTTCTCCCTCAGTAGCTTCTCGTAGAGACTGAGATATTTTTTTGCAACCGTACTCCAGGCAAACTCGCGTTCGACCCGTTCTCTCCCGTGTTTCCCGAGTTCCCTGCACCGCTTGGGGTCGTTTATTAATGTAAGCAACTGCTTTCGAATGGCCCCTGAATCTTTCGGTGGCACGAGCAGAGCTGCATCACCGACCACTTCAGCGCATCCGGTGGTGTTAGACGTAATGACGGCACACCCTGCGGACATGGCCTCCAGAAGAACGACCGGAAAATTTTCAGACGCTGAGGGCAATACGAAGATGGACGCCGATTCGTATTCCTGTTTCAGTTGCTCTGGTTCGAGATAACCCTGCAACTTTACCTTATGGCCAAGATGCAGCCGTTCGATCTGTTCCTCTAATTGTTGTCTATAAGGCCCGTCCCCACAGATGACATATTCGAACCCCTCAATCTCCTTCATCGCTTTGATGACGTACTGGATACCTTTCCGTTCGAAAAGTCTGCTCACGGTAAGTATTTTCCTCTCTTTTCTTTGCGGGAGGTATGCGTCAACAGAGATGCCGTTTGGAATAACAGTTATCTTCCGCTCCCCATAATTTTGGATAATTTTCCCTTTCAGGAAACTTGAAGGAGATGTTATGTAACTTGCCCTGTTCAGTACGATGGTTGAAATCGGTTTGCATAGGACGTGCTGAAACTGAAACCGATCCGGGTTATATCCGGGAACATCGCTGCCGTGGGTTGTCACGATAAAAGGGACTTTTTTGTGATAAAGACTTGAAACAGCACCCGTCGGTATGATGAAATGCGTATGATTTATGTCATAATCGTTCTCTTTCAATAATTTCGGCAAAAAGCGGCTCGCAGAGACACAATACGAGAGCATTTCATGGAAGGTACACATTTCAAGCCTTTTCCGGATGCTCGGGACCCGGTATACCTGCACCCCGTTAATATTCTCCTCCTCCGGTAGTCCTCTATATCCCATCGTGACAACGTCTACCTCATGCCCGCAACACACGAGTTCTTCTGACAGTGATCTTGTTACCGGGGCCGCTCCACCGCCCAGCGGGGGGTACTCGTAGTTCAGCATCAGAATTCTCACGCGATCACGCGTTCCTGGAGGTGGGATGCCCTCGTGGGCAATAGCATGTACCGGGCACGGTTGCCGAAAAAAGGCAAAGCATGATATGAGATTCTCCTATACCAATATGTTGTGGTGCGAACATTTAAAAATTCTAATCCTGGCTCCGGCTGGTCGATTACACATTTCAGTAGTATGTCCAGTCGAGTGTACCCCTATAGATCGTTTTGAGAACACACACCTGGATACAATCGAACAACCAGATAATAACGGATGCCTGTAACGTCTTCACCTCCGCCAATTATTCACAGTGTAGCGGTGCAACGGGAACCGTCTTTTGAGAGTGTCGAAAATGGCCGCCGAAGTTAAGCCACGCCAGATAGGACTGGAGATTTCGGGGTCGGATCCGGCAGTTGCAATGCACCCTGCTCTTTCACCTCCGGGAAGGGGCCATTCATTGACTTTCGCGAATATTTTCAAGCAACTCTTCTGTGAAAGAACCGAATAACGGTCCGTGAACTATCTGATAAATTGTGGAATCGCCGGCAAGGTTTAGTTCAACCAATATCGGCTCGGCATGCGGTCCGACGGCGATATCCCACGACACGAGGTCAAAGTACGGGAGCTGGCGATGTAATGCGACGACCTGGTCGGAAAAAGCATCAAAATTTGGGATAAGGCCGTCCTTGAACACATATCCGGTAAATGGATGTTTCTCATACTTTTGTCCGTATTTATCGAAAGCAAACTCGTTCAGGCGGCCATCTTTAGCGATCCCGCATGCCACCCCTCCGGCTGCGAGGTTGTCGACGATACTGGAGTTATCCCCAAATCTGGCGAATGCCAACAGCAAATGAATTTTCCCTCTAAAGCGAAATGTAACCATCCGAAGCGTGTTTACCGAACCGGGATAAATCTCCTGCATAAGAGGGTGCTGCTCGATCCTGGCCTGGATGATATAGTCACGACCGTATTTTGCATCGAGTTCCCTAAAAGCAACCGGCCTGTTCTGCATATAGATTGTATTTTCCCGGATGACGAGCGATCTGACGTCTCTTCCACAACACGCGAAGCTGGGTTTGATGAACACAGTTCCTTCATGTGCCAGGAGGTGATCGGAAGCTGACTCGCAGGAGATCGGGTGTCGTTTATCGAGATAGAAATTTCCGTTAATCTTTCTCAGGATCGTCGTGGGCGCGACAACTCCCTCTAAAAATACATCGGAGCTGTTTTTATCGATATATGCATCAGCCAGATCCTGGCGGTTCAGCCAGGGATAAATTTCCGAGAAACAGAGGTCTTTAGGTATATAACGCTCATCTTCCAGCCCGTTCGCACCGGCACAGACGGCATGCCATGCTGTATTCACTCTCTTTCCGTAGTGTGTCTTCCAGAAAGAGTCGATACGTTTGGCATAGGCGGAGTTCGGACGGAGAGCCAGATCTGTATTTTTCCGGGAGAGGAGCCTGATCTCGTTGCGGTATTTTGCCCGCACAAAATACTTCCAGACTCGCGGAAAAACCCAGAATGCATGTTTTTTTGCCTCGGGAAACCGCTGGCCGACAGATTTGGTGAGCATAATTAACGTTTTATTACGGGACACTTAAAGCAACTCATTTTGAAGATGCGGTATCGGGGAAGATCAAGCCGCCTCGCCTCTGACAAAGGGTTACTGTGCTTTGGCAACGTACTCGAGAGCCGGTAAACCCATATTGATGACGATATCTGTCTCATCCGATCTTCTGCCCAACCGGCATGTGAGATATTTTGATCCCCTGCCCTGGAAGGGCTTTCTGCCTTAAAAAATAAAATCTCCTGAAGAGAATGCTTTATTGGAGTTGATTTCCTGTGAAATGTGTGGGTGTTGAGTAGTAACAAGGTCCGCTTGCAGTGGCGTCGCAAAATTCTATCCTTTTGCTGACAGCGCAGTATGAAAGACCCTCCTGATATGCAATGCTTCAATCTCTATTCTGTCTCCGGCACTTCGCATATGACGTACCTGTACTTACCGCTCTCTGAGGGCTCGATCTCTTCCACGAAATCGAAGAGAACCGTGCAAGAATCGCCCATCATGAGTTGTATTTTTGCCTCAATATCCTTGATTTCTGGGTGGTTGATCTCTCCCTCAACAACGATCTTGCAATGTATGAGACTGTAGCCCTTCTGTAGGATCTGAAATTTTTTAACCCATGTTTTAAAAACCAACAGATGAGAAAAGTACCCTCCACTGATCTTCGTCCCGTCCTCCAGAACAAAATGATCGGTCGTCCTTCCGGTAATGCTTTCAAGCATGTGGGACTCTCTTCCACAGGAGCAGGGCGCCGGTTTTAACCGGGCGGTGTCTCCGATCCGGTACCGTATGAGCGGCATCGAGAAGTTGCGTAAATTTGTAACGATCACTTCACCCGCTCCCGTACTATCGGCTTCAGGTACTTCGATATACTGGAGAAAGTCGAAGATATGCAGCCCTTCTTGTTTCCGGCATTCGCATGCAATAGGGCCCACTTCTCTTGATCCGTACTGGTTGTACACGCGTGTCCGAAACGTCTCTTCGAGATATGCCCTGACGGGCTCTGAGAGCACGCCTGCCGTGACAATGAAGGCATCAGGCGGGTGCAGGAGGGTTCTGCCGTTTCGGTTCAGATAGTTTGCCAGTTCAAATGAAGAAGTAACATAACTCCATACGACCGAAGGCCTGTACGTATCCAGGTGATAAACGATATTCTCCAGTTGTTGAGAGGTCAGCTTGAAACTATTGATGAATTTTCTATTATAGATGAAATTGCGGATTTTGTTCTTAATCCCGATAGTACCTTCGATTATGTCTCTATCCGATCCCCAGAGTTTGACCTCTTTCTCCCCGATCTGTTTCCCGAGGACCTGGTTGAAATAAATTGTCGTTGCAATATTCCATTCGGTATACTCCTGGTCTTGAATGAACCAGACCGGCTCTCCGGTTGAGCCGCCCGATGTATTTCCGTATGGCTCTCGGTTAATGCAATCCGTTGAATAGAGGTTCTTTCCCTCTTTCCGGATGATGTCTTTCGTCATTACGGGAATATTGCTGAAATGTTCGAGGCGTACCTCTCCCCCGGAGATTACGCCTGCTTCAGGTAGAATTCTATGATAATATGGCACATTTTCATAGGCATGCATCAACAGGCGCTCAAGCTTTGCATGCTGGTATTCGACAGTCTCTGCCTGTGAAAACTGCGATACCCGCTCAATCTCTTTCAGGTACCGGGGTATTTTACTCCCGCTCAAATGGAGTGCAGCAAGAATGACCGGTTTTCTCCAGTTAATCGATATCACTCCCGTTCTCAGATTATTGACTCGTATAATTGGACGTATGAATGGACGCAACTTTTCCACGGCATATCCCGTGCGATCTCCGATGATCGCCGTTTACAGCGCGTTAAAGTGTCCGGATTCTGGAGAAAAACAGATACCTTTTCACTGATGTCCGCATAGTCTCCTTTCTTAATAAGGAAGCCGTTACCGTCCAGCAACTCCGCAGCACCGGTATCTGTTGTGAGCAGAGCGAGGCCCGATGCAATTGCTTCTTGGGCTGCGTTGCCAAGAGCCTCATTAACTGATGGTAAAATGAAGATGTCGTGCTCACGGTATATGTCCGGAACCTTTTCGTGTTCTATTGCCCCAAGAAACGAAACCTGATCCGTGAGGTGCAGCTGCTGAGCTAAGGCCCTTAACTCTGGCTCCCGGTTGCCGCTTCCAACTATTGTGGCCCGAATTGCATCTTCCGGGTATTTACCCCGGAGATCTGCGACAGCCCGAATGATATGCTCGACACCTTTCCTTTCAGTCAACCTCCCGACGAAAAGAATCTTTAATTCGCGCATGTTGCGGTCAACAGGATAAAAGACACCGGTGTCTACACCATTGTATATTATATCATAATCACGGTCGAGGGTATGTTTGGCCATCCTGAGGGAATTCTTGCTTAATACGGTGACCCTGCGTGCATGTTTCCATACTATCTTTGAGATATGCGTAAAAAGGAGTAGGTCCAGCGTCCGTAGTCGTGGATTGTGTCCGGGGATATCGCTCCCTCGCAATGCTATGATATAAGGTATCCTCCTCCTGAAGATGTACCCGAATATGCCGGACGGCCAGCCGAACCAGCAATGACAGAGATCGTAGTGGTTTTTCCGCATGAGTCGATTCATCAACAGAAATGCCGCTACGCTCCAGACGAGGATCTCGGACATTTTCCAGTGGTGAAGATTCTTTTTATTGACCCGAACTTTATAGATTTGAATGTTGTCTGAAAATTGCTCTATCTCCAACCGGTTGTTTGCGGATGAAGTTATGAGATCGATTGAGATATCGGGTACCAGTGCGTATTCTTTGAGCATGTGGTAACAGGCGTTCCCCGCCCCGCCGCCCAACGGGGGGTACTCATAGTTCAGCATCAGGATTTTCACTGAACCACGTGCTCCACGAGATACGGTTTCCTTCCGTTCTGCCCGTAGTAGACCTTCAGCAGGATGTCTGCGAGGATCCCGAAGGCGACAAACTGCACGCCGACGATGAGGAGGACCAGCGCGACCAGGAACAGAGGGCGATCCGTGAGCCCGGTACCAAGGAAGAGCCGGGAAAAACCCAGGTACAGAGCGAGGGCAAGCCCGACTCCCGCCATCACCAGCCCCGCCCCCCCGAACACATGCATCGGCCGAACCGAGTACCGCTGCCAGAAGGTGATTACGAGGAGGTCGAGGAATCCTTTGACCAGGCGGGCCCAGCTGTATTTGCTCCGCCCAAAGGAGCGGTCCCGGTGGTTGGTCTCTATCTCGCCGACGTGGTAGCCCTTCCAGAGGAGCATCGCCGGGATGTAGCGGTGCAGTTCGCCGTAGAGTTCCAGGCCGTTGACGCACTCTCTCCGGTAGGCCCGGAGCGTGCACCCGGAGTCGTGGATCGCCTCGTGGGTGAGGGTTTTTCGCAAAGCGTTTGCAAACTTTGAGAAGATCTTCTTGGAGAACGGATCGTGGCGGTTGTAGCGCCAGCCGCAGACGACGTCGAGATCGTCGGCGTCCATCTTTTCGAGAAGTTTCGAGATATCGTGCGGGTCGTTCTGGAGGTCCGCGTCCATCGTGACAATAACCTCGCCCCCGGCGTGGTCGAACCCCGCCTTCATCGCGGCGCTCTGACCGAAGTTGCTCCGGAACTTGACGACCCTGACGGCGGGATCCTGCCCGTGAAGGGTGCGGAGCCGCTCGAACGTCGCGTCGGTCGAACCGTCGTCCACGAAGACGATCTCGTAGTTCCTGCCCGATGCGGAGAGCACATCGCGCAGTTCCTCGTAGAGCGGGCCGACACTCTCCTCCTCGTTATACGCCGGGATCACAACCGAGAGTTCGACATCCATGCCGCATACCTCCGTAGCCCTTCTTCAAGCGATACCTGCGGGCGCCACCCGATATCGCGCTCCGCGGCTTTCGTATCGGCAAAGGTGTGCTCGGCGTCGCCCTTCACGGCGTCTGCATACCTGATCTCGGAATTACTCCCGGTGGTTGCGATGATCTTCTCGGCGAGCGTCTGGATGGAGACCCGGTGCCCACCGCCGATGTTGTAGGCGCCCGCTCCCTTCCGCATGGCGATGAGGTTTGCCCGGACGATGTCCTCGACGTTGGTGAAGTCGCGGGTCTTCGTCCCGTCGCCGAAGATCGTGATCGGCTCGTTTGCAAGCGCCTTCCGGGTGAAGATACTGATCGCGAGATCCGGCCGCATCCTCGGGCCGTAGACCGTGAAGTAGCGAAGCGAGACCGTCTTTAGCCCGTAAAGTTCCGAAAAGACCCGGCAGTACTCCTCGGCCGCGAGTTTCGAGACGCCGTAGGGGGAGACCGGCCGCCGGGGGTGACTTTCATCGAAGGGGAGGTACTCCACGGTCCCGTAGACCGACGAGGAGGAGGCGTTGATGATCTTCTCGACACTGGAGTCCCGGGCCGCTTCCAGCAGGTTGAGGGTCCCGGTCGCGTTCACCTCGTGGGGCTTTGTGGGGTCGTCGACCGAGATGCGGACGCCCGCCTGCGCCGCCTCGTGAAAGACGTAGTCCGTGTCCTCAACGAGCCGGGTAAGGGTGTCTCTGTCCCGGATGTCGCCGATCTCGAGGGTGAAGTTTTTGTTCTTCAAAAAAGGCCGGACATTGCCCTTCTTGATCTCCGGGTCGTAGTAGGGATCGAAGTTATCCAGGCAGGCAACCTCGTGCCCGTCGCCGAGCAGCCGCTCGATGATATGGGAGCCGATGAACCCGGCTCCACCGGTGACTAGTATCCGAATGTTTTGTCCCTCCCGGTGGCGGTGGTATGATCCGGTTCGGCGTGCCCGTTCTCCCTCAAATACCACTCATTCGCCCGCATCAGATCCCGGGGCGTCCCGACGTCGATGTGGATGCCGTCGATGACGCGGTAGCGGACGTCCCGGCCTTCGCCGATCTCGAGCCGGATCGCGTCGGTGAGCTGGTACTCGCCCTTGTGGCCAAGTGGGGTGCGGGCGATGGCGTCGAAGATGCCAGTCTCGAAGACATAGGCCCCGAGAGCGCCGAGATCGCTCGGGGCGGCCGTCGCCGGCGGCTTCTCGACCATATCGACGACCCGGTCGCCGTCGGGGAGGATGATGCCGTGGCGGGTGACGTCCTCCACCCGGGCGACGCCGACGGTGGTCTCGGGGCGGTGGGCGGCGTGGTAATCGATGAGGTCGGCAAGAAACGCCTGGGGAGCGAAGAAGTTGTCGCCGAGGACGACGGCGAAGGTGCCGTCGATGACGTGCTCGCCGGCGGCGACGGCGTTCGCGAGCCCGAGCCGCTCGTCCTGGACCACGTAGGTGAAGTCGACGCCGAAACGCTTCCCCGAGCCCAGGTAGTCGGAGAGGCCGTGCTTGTGCGGGGAGACGACGATGACGATATCGGTGATCCCGGCAAGGTGCATCGCCTCGACGACGTGCTCGATCACCGCCTTCTCGCCCACGGGAAGGAGTTCTTTCGGGATCGCGTTCGTGAACGGCCCGAGGCGCGACCCCGAGCCCGCGGCGGGGATCAGCCCCTGCCTCACCGGCATAGACCGCCCCCGGAGAGGGTGGGGATCCGGTCGGCGGACGGGGACGTGATCATAGTTACTCACTATGAGTCTTGACATCAGGCAATATTAACGATTCTCTTTCGGCTGCTGGGATATTGAACGATTTTGTTGATATTCAGGAGGAAATGAAGGTGGACAGCCGCCGCGCAGCCGTTATTCCGGGAGGAGGTGATCTCGGAGCATTGCTGGATACTGGTTTGCCGGCCGGGAGGCCGTCCTGCAGCACTTCACCAGCAAATCCCCTCTTTGCCATCGCAGGAGAGGATCCGGCGCCCCTCGATGACGACCCGGGACTTCATCAGGTCGAACTCCCCGTTAAGATCGGAGAACTCCGGCCACTCCGTCATCACCAGGCAGGCGTCGGCCCCCCGGAGGGCTTCGGCGGCCGATGCGGCGTAGCCGATTTCGGGGAAAATCCGCCGCATCGATGCCGCCGCAAGGGGGTCGTAGGCGGCGACCGCCGCCCCCCGCCGGAGGAGCTCGGCGATCACCGGGATCGCCCGGGACTCCCGGATGTCGTCGGTGTTCTCCTTGAAGGCGAGGCCGAGGACGGCGATCCGCTTCCCCGCGAGGTCGCCGGTCTTCTCTTCGAGGAGCCGGAGCATACGGAGCGGCTGGCGGTCGTTGACGTCCAGCACCGACCGGAGGAGTGCGGGCTCTTCGCCGAGCGATTCCGCGAGGCTGACGAGGGCTGAGACGTCTTTGGGGAAGCAGCTCCCCCCGAACCCGGCCCCGGCGTTAAGAAAGTGCGGTGAGACCCGGTGATCCATCCCGACGCCCTCCATCACCTCGTAGACGTCGATCCCGAGGCATTTACAGACGTTTCCCACCTCGTTTGCAAACGAGATCTTCGTCGCGAGGAGAGCGTTCGAGGCGTACTTGATCATCTCCGCGGCGGTGAGTCCGCACCGCACCACCGGGGCCGAAAGCCCCCCGTAGACGGCGGCGACCGTACCACCGGAGCGATCGTCCCGGCTCCCGATCACGATCCGGTCGGGGTGCAGGAAGTCCTCCACCGCACGCCCCTCCCTGAGGAACTCCGGGTTCATCGCAAACCCGATATCGTCCCGGCTGGAATACCTGCCGACCGTGGGGACAACCAGGTTCTCCGTCGTCCCCGGCGGCACGGTGCTCTTCACCACGACGGTGTGCGGGTGCTTCCCGCCGCGGAGCGCCTCTCCGATCGACCGGCCCGCCGCGGCGACCATCGAGAGATCGGCGCTCCCGTCTGCCGCCGGCGGGGTGCCCACGCAGATGAACGAGAGGTCCGCTTCGGCGACCGGACTGTAGTCCGTCCCCGCGCGGAGCCGCTTCCCGGCATGCTGCTCAAGAAGCGCATCGAGCCCCCGCTCGTGGATCAGGGCGCGCCCGGCGTTGATTGTAGCTGCCTTCTCCGCATCGATCTCGACGATATCGACCGTATGCCCGAGCTCGGCAAAGCAGGCCCCCGTGACCAGGCCGACGTAGCCGCCGCCGACGATAGTTATCCGCATCGCTTCGTGATCCTCCGGTTTGCTACGTCAGAATTGGGTTTTGGGATGTTAAAAGATATCTTATTGGAGAGCGGGGCGCCGCCGGGTTCTGGGTGGCGCATAATAGTGCAGGTGGGGTGCGCCTTTTTGGGCCATAAGGATGAGGTATGGCACCAGGTTCACCGTAGTGGCTCTCACAGTTCAGGTATTCGTATCCAGAGGATACATCCTTCACTCGGTGCGCCACGACAGTGACTCTTTCTGCAGTTCTAGAGCAGTTTAAGTATTCCGGTAGCGACGAAGTGCCCCTGCCCAGGTTTGCCGAAGCGGTCTTGCCTGATTACGCATCTGTTTCTGGAGAGGACGGATGATATCTTGAACGATCTGATAGTTGGCGAACCTGGAGAACTTGATGACGCCCTCCAGGTAGAGGTCAATGCAAAATCTGCCAAACATCACACCGCTCCATCTTCTGACACCTCCTACGTCGCCTTCGCCCGCAAAACCGTCCGGACCTCGTCCTACTAGGACAACGCCACCAGGACCGCGATCAATACCCTGGCCGGCGACGTCCCCACACTGGACTAAGGGATCTCATCTCCCCTTTTCACTTTCACTCTGCTCACGGCCACCCTTTATACTGTTCCCTATCTTCAGACTAGACATGAGATGTTCTCTTCCCCTCCGCTCCGACCAAACCCTTTTTCGCGACCGTGAGGTCTTTGGGTTTACTCACCTGCCTGACAATCACCGCGATGGGGCGGACAGACAGGAGAGCAAGAGCCTGCCTGAGTATCTGGAGTTCATGCGGATGTTGCAGGATGAGTTGATTGGGGGGAAGATCAGGCGAAGTGAACTGCAAGGGTGCTCCACATGGACCGGCGCGAGACGTACGAGTACCTGAAACGCAACCTAAAGAACGTGCGGTTCAAAGACCTCTGCCGTGCGGCGGAAACTTTTGGGTTTCACCGGAAAGGCGGGAAGGGCAGCCACACCGTGTACGTGCGAGATGGGATTCCTGATATCCTCAATATTCAGAACGTGAAGGGCAAAGCGAAACCATACCAGGTAAGACAACTTCTTAAGATAATTGAGTACTATACTCTGTTGGAGGATGAAGATGCCACGTAAATATGCAATCGAGATCTTCTACAGCGATGAGGACGAGGGGTTCATCGCCGTCGTCCCGGAACTCCCGGGGTGTTCCGCGTTCGGCGAGACCGAAGAGGAGGCTCTCGCTGAAGTGAAAGTGGCTATCAGCCTCTGGCTCGATGCCGCCCGGGAGGAGGGGCGGGAGATCCCGGAGCCGAGCGGCCGGGAGCGGCTGCGGGAGATCTTTACGGGAAAGGGCGTCGCGTGCGAACCACGGGAAATTGCGTAGACCTTGTAGAGGTTTTCCCTCCTCGGTTTCTTGCACGCTTAGCGTGTAAAAAGAAGCGAGAACCTGCTTCTTTAATTGCATTCTCCACGCCTGCTTTGATGTCCACAACGAGGTGCGTGTGAACCGGTCAGGGCTGTCCGATGCGCCTTAAAAGCTCCCGGGTAGACGGTATCGCCGCCTGATGGATGATGTCGCCCCGTGACGAGGTTGTCTATGATGCCGACGTCGTGGTTTTGAGCTAAATGCGACGTTCCCATGGGGCGGAGCAGGAGCACCGTCAAGGCGGGCCCGTGTCCGCAAGGTTCGAGCCAAGCCGGCCCCGCTGGTGACGATGTAGCGCATGACGTGGTTATGGCGGTGGGGCGGTTTAGGGGGCTTCTGATTTCGTGATCTTCCGGTTCGTTACGCCAAAATTGGGTTTCGGGTGGTGCAGAACGCATATGGTGCAGGTGAGGTGCGCCTTTTTGGGCCGAAAGGATGGAGTATGGCACCTGACTCACCGTAGAGGCTCTCGCAGTTCAACGTCTGCGGGCGTCAATCTCCCTTAGAAGGCGCTCTAACCGGATATTTGTATCCAGGAGGTACATCATTCACTCGGTGTGCCACGACAGTGACTCTTTCTGCAGTTCTAGAGCAGTGTAAGTATTCCGGTAGCGACTAAGTGCCCCTGCCCAGGTTTGCCGGAGCGGTTTGGCCTGTTTACGCTTCTGTTTCTGGAGGAGGTAGGTGACAAAGTCCAATGCCTCTCTCCGGTGTTCGGGGAGAGTTCCCTCACGAGTTCCTCGATACCTGCCATGACAACCACCTCCACAAAGGATCTGAATGGGAATGGAAAACGCACCCGGAAGCGTTCGATCCATGATCCAGATAGACATCTATTGACAGGGTCGGACGAGAATGTTTTCCGCTCTGGACTTTTCTCGTCAATATGTTCCGAAACGACATTCCCCCACCCGAGCCCGTGATGACCCGGTCGCGAGACTGTAGGCCGATACTATCGCCCTCCAGGGAATCCACTTTTCCCGGTTACGCAAACCCTGCTCCGATCCGCGACGTTCCGCCCGTCGACGATCGCCGGGTGCACGGACCCATACAGCCCCCTCACCTGCTTCGGCCCCCAATACCTGGCAACCCGCCCCCTCTCGCCCTCATCTCCCCACACGCCAATCGATACACTCTATACGCCCAAAGCCCGATACTATTTTGAGAAAATGGACTCCCCCGCTCCCGCCCTCTCCGTCGTCCTCCCCGCGCTCAACGAGGAGGCCACCATCGGCGAGTGCATCAGGAAGATCCGGCAGGTTTTTGCCGATCTCTCGATCGACGGCGAGATCATCATCGCCGACTCGTCCGAGGACCGGACGGCGGCGATCGCCCGGGAACTCGGAGCCACGGTCGTCCGGCCGGAGAAGCGGGGCTACGGCAACGCCTACCTCGCGGGGCTCGCGTGCGCCCGGGGAGATTACATCGTCATCGGGGATGCGGACAACACCTACGACTTCCTCGAGATCCCGAAGCTCCTTGGCCTGCTCGATGCCGGCGCCGATATGGCGCTCGGCTCCCGGCTCCGGGGCGAGATCCGGCCGGGGGCGATGCCCGCCCTCCACCAGTATGTGGGTAACCCCCTCTTAACCCGGCTCCTGAACCGGGTGTTCGGCATCCGGATATCGGATGCGCACACGGGCCTCAGGGCGTTCCGGCGGGAGGCACTCTGCCGGATGAACCTCAAGACCGGGGGAATGGAGTTTGCAAGCGAGATGATCATCGAGGCGGCGAAGGCCGGGCTCCGGATTGAAGAAGTCCCGATCACCTACTACGCCCGGGTCGCGCCCTCGAAACTGCAGAGTTTCTCCGACGGCTGGCGGCACGTCCGGTTCATGCTCCTCTACCGGCCGATCCCCTTCATCACCGTTCCCGGGCTGATCTTCACGGTCTTCGGCTTCTTTTTGATGGTCATCTTCGCCATCCGGGGCGACGTCGAGACCTCGTTCATCCACTCCTTCATCCTCGCCGCCCTCTTCTTCGTCGGCGGGCTCCAGGCGCTCTTTGCGGGTGTCAATATCGCCGTCTACTCGGCCGTCCAGGGCTACGGCGAGGCAGGCCCGTTCCTCTCCCGGCTCATGAGTTACCACAGCCTCGAGCGGGAACTCCTCGCCGGTATCCTGCTGATGGCCGGCGGCGGCCTCGTCGGGCTCGGGATCCTCCGGGACTGGGCGGCATCCGGGTTCGGCCCCCTCTTCCAGATCGCAAACGCCGTCTGGGCGCTGGCTCTCTTCCTCGCCGGGATGCAGGTGGTCTTTTCGGGGATCTTCACGAGCATGATGCTCTTGAAGCGGGGGGAGGGATAGGGCCGAGCCTCGCCGGTGCCGTACCGCCTCCGGTTTAAGAATGGGAGCAGTCGTGCCGGCTCCAGGGCGCACGCCCGTCTGCCGGTATGGTACGCGAACGGCGGAAGGGGCATCGGTTTATGTCAGCCCAGTGGCGTCGCGGGAGGGGTGTAACGGTGTCGTGCCAATCTTCGGTGCAGCCCCTAACTTCTGTTTGGTTGGTTTTGAGCCCGGTTCATCCCCTGCCTCTGGATCACATTCGTGGACCAGCGCGGGGATATCTATACAAGAGAGGACGGCCCATATCCGATCAGAATGGCTACCGTCACCTGCGAGCCCGGCGGCGAGTGCGCGAGGATCATCGCCATTCTCCGGGGGAAGAAGGCGTACCTGGAGGAGACCTATCACGTTGGGTCCATCGGCATCTTTGGCTCGTGCCGGCGCGGCGAGGAGCACGAGGGAAGCGATGTGGACATCCTGGTCGAATTCTCCGAGGTGCCGGGGATCTTCGGGTTCCTCAGGCTTGAGCAGTATCTCTCCGAGATCCTTGGAAGGAAGGTGGACCTGGTTGAAAAGAGCGCACTCAAGCCCCGTATTGGCCACCGTATCGAAAACGAGGTTCTCTACGTATGACGGCTCCGCGAAGCGCCCTGGATTACCTGGATGATATCCTTGATACCATTGACAAGATTGAGAACTTCACCCGGGGATGTCGTACGAGGAGTTCTTTGAGGACGACAAGACTGTCTACGCAGTCACGCGAGCACTGGAAGTGATCGGTGAGGCGGCCAAGTGCATCCCCCGAGAGGTCCGGGAGAGCAACCCCGAATATCCCTGGATCGAGATGGCCGGCATGCGTGATAAACTGATCCACGCCTACTTCGGTGTCAACAGGGTAATCATCTGGAGGACGATTCGGGAGGATATCCCGCCACTCAGATCCGCGATGCAGGCCCTCCGGAATGACATGGCTGATGGGTCTTTGCCGGGTTAAGCGTAATCGATGACTGATGCATGGGTCTGTAATTTATAAGGGCGCGACTTCTGTCGACAGCACCGACATCTGCGGCGGGTTCGGGAGAATGAGCGCCTGATGCCGGGCGTTTGAGAGGTGACAGGGAAGGCTTCCGCTGGTGTAAGGATGGGTGTCGTGTCGGCTTCAGGGCGCATGTTCACCCGCCGGCATACTACGGGAAGCAAGCAGTAAAAGAGAGCATCGGTATATGTGAAATGTCCGGATTCCGGCAGATCTTCGGAGGTGCAGGCAACCGGGTCAGAAGAGCAACAATCTAGATGGACACATTTTGTTCCACATGGAACATTTTTGAACCAATCAGTAAAAAGGTTGTGCCTGTTCCTGGCTAAACATCGGAACGGCGGGTCACACCTGCTTGTTGGCGCAAGCGAGGAGCTACCGGCGACGGTGTTGTGCGAAGAGTTTCCGGCCGAAAAAAAGTTGCCGTGGTTTCACGCAGAGCCTTCCCGCTCCGCGTCCTTCTTCCGATACCCTTCGAGCAGGATCGTCGCCAGGTTCTTGACAGGCACGTCCGTACAATCCGCGATGTGAAACTCGCAGAACGGGCAGACCGTCACCACCACGTCCGCGCCGGTCGCCTTCACGGCCTCGTCGCGCTTCGCCCCGAGGGCTCTGGCCTCCTCCGGCACCCCCGACCGGACGCCGCCGCCGGCGCCGCAGCACTGCGAGGGCATCTCCACGAACTCCCGGACGGCCTCGCGGAGAAGCGTCCGCGGCTGCTCGCTTATCCCCTGGCCGCGGAGGAGGTGGCAGGGGTCGTGGTAGGTCGCCCTGACGTCGAGCTTCGCCGGAGGCTCGATCCCGTACCCAGTGAGGATCTCCGTGACGTCTTTCACCTCGAACGGCGTCTCGTAATCGTTCTTCAGCGTCGCCCCGCACCCGGCACAGATCGTCATCACGGTCTTTATCCCCCGGCTGGCGAAGGCCTCGATGTTCTTTTGCTTCAGGTCATCGAGAAATGACGTCTGTCCCGTCCGGATCAGCGGCGAACCACAGCAGACCTGGTCATGGGGGACGATCACCCGGATGCCGTTGCGCTTCATGACCTCCATCGCGTCGAGCGCCGTCTGCGGCACCCGGCCGTTGAACATGCACCCGACGAAGAACCCCACCTCCCCGCGGACGGGGCCGTCGGGCTCGATCACCTCCGGCACCTGTTCGAGGAACGTCGGTTGCGTCCGCTCGACGCTCCGTCCCGTCTCCTGCACCAGCTTCGCCACCTCCTGGTGGCGGGGGAGGGTCAGCCCGCGGCGGTTCGCGATCTCCCGGAGTTTCTCGATCGCCTTGCCCGGGATCTCAATCTCCTTCGGGCAGACCTCCGTGCAGCGCTTGCAGGTCGTGCAGTAGAAGAGCCCCTTCGCAATGGCATCGGATATACGGTCCCCCGAGTCGCGGGGGTCGAGGGCGAGCCGCATCTCCTGCCGGAGCACCGTCGGCCCCGCGAAATCCGTCACCTGGAGCGCCGGGCAGGCCGATACACAACAGAGGCACTCGATGCAGTCCCGGAGCGGCTTGATCGCCTCGATCTCCTCCCTGGCCGGGAGGGCGGCGTCCGGCGCCGGGCAGATCCGGGCGATCTTTGCTATCACCGGTTCCAGGTCGACCATCAGGTCTTTCAGGACCGGGAGGTCCAGCGGCTCGACCGTCATGCCGTCGCGTGCCTCCGCCATGCAGGCGAGGACGGGCGTTCCGTCCACCCGGACGGCGCAGCTCCCGCACTGCCCGGACCCGCAGCAGTAGCGGTAGGCGAGCGTCGGGTCGTGCTCGTCACGGACGGCGTGGAGCGCGTGGAGCACCCGGGCGCCCTCATTGACCCTGACAGTGTAATCCTCGAAGTGCGGCTCCGCGTCCACGGCGGGGTCGAAGCGGGAGACCCGGATCGTGATCGTCTTCATGCCGCCACCTCCCGCCGCTCGATCCCCTCGCGGGTGAGCGAGACGTAGGTATGGCCGAACGGCGACGTCGCCGGATCGGTTGGCGCCTCGGTGTCCAGCCGGACGTGGGCTCCCCGGTTCTCGGGCCGCAGGAGGGCGCAGCGGACGATCAGGGACGCCGTGGTGCACATGTTCCGGACCGTGCAGCACTCGAGGAGGTTCGCGGTCGAGGCGGCGCAAAGCCGCTTGTCCGCCAGCCGCCGGACGTGCCCGAGCGCCGTCCGGAGGTCGGGGGCGTTCCGGAAGATCCCGGCCTGGCTCCACATCGTGAGTTTGAGGTCCTTCCTGACGTCCGCGGGGCTGATCGCCCCTTCGAAGAATGCGTCGAGCATCTTGAGTCTCTCGTCGATTGCCCCCTCATCGATCCGGCCGCTCCGGACAGGCGCCTTCCCGGCGAACTCCCCGGCCCGCTTTCCGAAGACCTGCGTTTCCGCGAGCGCGTTCCCGCCGAGGCGGTTTGCGCCGTGCACCCCGCCGGCAACCTCCCCGCAGGCGAAGAGGCCCGGGAGAGTCGTCCGGCACTCCGGGGTGATCCGCAGCCCTCCCATGATGTGGTGGGCGGTGGGAGCGACCTCCATCGGTTCCCGCCGGATGTCCACGCCGAAGGCGAGGAACTGCTCGAGCATCACCGGGAGCCGGGCCTCGATCGTCTCCGCCGGAAGGTGGGTCACGTCCAGGTAGACCCCGCCGCGGCTCGTCCCGCGCCCTTCCAGCACCTCGGTCGCGATCGCTCTCGCAACCACGTCCCGGGTGGAGAGCTCCATCCGCTCGGGGTCGTAGCGCTTCATGAACCGCTCCCGCCGCGCGTTCAAGAGGACCCCTCCCTCGCCCCGGACCGCCTCCGTCACCAGGCGACCGCGGGCGTCGTAGGGGTAGATCGCCCCGGTCGGGTGGAACTGGACCATCTCCATATCGATCAGCTCCGCTCCTGCCCGGTAGGCCATGGCGAACCCGTCCCCGGTCCCGGCGGCGGAGTTCGTGGATATATCGTAGACCTGGGTCCCCCCGCCGGTCGCGAGCACCGTCGCGTCGGAGCGGAAGAGCACGACGTCCCCATCCCGGTCGAGAGCGATCGCGCCGGCGACTGCCCCGTTCTCATCTTTGACGAAGTCGACGACCGAGACCTCCTGGTAGAGGTGCGTATCGGTCGCATCGAGGCGGTCGAGAAGGGTCATGATCATCTCGTGGCCGGTCCGGTCCCCGGCGTAGCAGGTCCGGGGGAACCGCTGCCCCCCGAACGGACGCTGCGCGATCTCCCGGTCTTCCGTGACGTCGAAGACCGCGCCCCACCGGACGAGGTCCGCCATCCGTTCGGGGGCCTCGCGGACCAGCGCGTCCACGAGCGCAGGATCGTTTAAGTACGCCCCGCCTTTCAGCGTATCCTCGCGGTGGACCTGGATAGAGTCCTGGTCCCGCAGCACGGCGTTGTAGCCGCCCTCCGCCATCGTCGTGCATCCGCCCTTGCCGGCGATGGTCTTGGAGACCATGACCACGCCGCCGTACCGGGAGGCCTCGACGGCAGCCCGTACCCCGGCGCCGCCGCTTCCGATAACCAGTACGTGCGCGTCCACAATCTCGTCTACAAGCATCTTATTAGTCGGTGCGTTGTATAATACCATAAAGTAATTGCAGGGGGCGAGTGAGCCAGAATGAGGCTTTTAATGAAATTTGGCGGCACCTCCGTCGGAGAGGCAGACTGTATCCGGCGGGTCGCAGACATTGTAGAATCCAACCGTGCAGCAGGCGACGAGGTCGCGGTGGTCGTATCGGCATGCTCGGGAATCACCGACCAGATCATCGCGGTTGCCGACGAGGTCATGACGAGCAAGGAGCAGCCCCCGATCGGGACACTCCTCTCCGCGATGCGAACCCGGCACACCCGGCTCCTCGCGGAGACTGCCCCCGACTACGTCGACGAGGTGACGGCGGTCATCGACGATCGGCTCACCCGGCTGCAGAACATCCTCACCGCGGTGCACACCTTAAAAGAGCTGACTCCCCGTTCCCGCGACTACATCGTCTCTTTCGGGGAACGGCTCTCCGCCCCGATCGTGAGCGCCGCCCTCCGTCAGCGCGGCATCGCTTCGGTCGTCCTTGACGGTGCCGAAGCCGGGATCATCACGACGGCGAATCACGGGGACGCCCGCGCCCTCCCGGCGAGCGAGAAGAGCATCCGGAGCCGTGTCACTCCGCTGCTTGTCGACACCGTCCCGGTGATCATGGGGTTCATGGGAGCGACCGAGCAGGGCGTCATCACCACCCTCGGCCGGAGCGGTTCCGACTACTCGGCTGCCGTCGTCGGCGCCGGGATCGATGCCGACGAGGTCTGGATCTGGACCGATGTCGACGGGGTGATGACTTCCGACCCCCGGATCGTCAAGGACGCCCGGGTGCTCGACGACATCTCCTATCTCGAGGTGATGGAACTCTCTTTCTTCGGCGCGAAGGTTCTCCACCCGAGGTCGGTCGAGCCCGCGATGCAGAAGGATATCCCGATCCGGGTCAAGAACTCGTTCAGGCCCGAAGTCCCCGGCACCCTCATCCTCCGGGACAAGCACCAGGAGAAGCGGGTGGTCAAGGCCATCGCCCTGATCGAGAAGGTGGCCCTGGTCAACATCAACGGCGCGCAGATGATCGGCCGCCCCGGCGTGGCGAAGACGATCTTCGGGGCGCTTGCCGAGCAGGAGGTGAACGTCATGATGATCTCGCAGGGATCGAGCGAGGCGAATATCTCCCTGATCCTCGATGAGTCCCACCTCGAGGCCGCTATCTGCGCTCTCACGCCGATCGCGAAGCAGGGCATCGTGCGAGAGGTCACCTACGACCGCGACGTAGCGGCGGTCGCCGTCGTGGGCGCCGGGATGGCCGGCTCCCCGGGAACCGGGGGCCGGATCTTCTCCGCTCTCGGCCGGGCCTCCATCAATGTCATGATGATCTCGCAGGGTTCGAGCGAAGTGAACGTCTCCTTCGTCGTAAAGGCCGGCGACGGCAAGCGTGCCCTGCAGGTGCTGCACGACGAATTCCGTCTCTCGGAGAACTCAGATGACTGATAACAAGCATACCTACCGTGAAGCCGGGGTCGATATCGACCTCGAGGCCCGCGCGGTCCGGGCGTTGATCGACAGCCTCACCTACCGGCGGACCGGCGCGTTCCCGATGCTCGGAAAGGTCGGGCACTTTGCCGGGCTGATCGACTTCGGCCCGTATGTCCTCGCGCTCGCGGTCGACGGCGTCGGCACGAAGATGCTCGTCGCGGACGCGCTTTGTGACTGGCGGACCGTCGGGATCGACTGCATCGCGATGAACGTCAACGACCTCTACGTGATGAACCTCGAGCCCGTGGCGTTCGTCGACTACATAGCGACCGACGCGCTCTCGCCGGAGAAGATGGCCCAGATAGGCGAGGGACTGAATGAGGGGGCACGGCTCGCGAATATGAACATAGTCGGCGGCGAGACCGCGACCCTCAAGGGGCTCGTGAACGGCCTCGACCTCGCGGGAACCTGCCTGGGGGTCCAGGAGAAGGGGAAGATCGTTACCGGCGAGGGGATCGTCCCCGGCGATCTGATCGTCGGCGTTCCCTCGAGCGGCGTCCACAGCAACGGCCTGACGCTCGCCCGCAAGGTCGTCGAAGACTGCGCCTCCTACGACACCCGTCTCCCGAACGGGAAGGCCCTCGGCGAAGAACTCCTGACGCCGACCCGGATCTATGCAGAGGTGCTCCGGGTGACGGAGGCCTGCACCGTCCACGGGATGTGCCACGTCACCGGCGGCGGCCTCCTGAACTTTACGAGACTCTCGGGGTATGGGTTCTCCATCACCGACCCCCTCGAGGTCCCCGATATATTCCGCTGGCTGCAGGAGACCGGCGGGATCGGTGAGGTGGAGATGTACCGCACCTTCAACATGGGCATGGGCTACGCCTTCGTCGCCCCGGCCGAAAGCGTCGCCGCAATCCAGGCAATCGTCCCCGACGCCCGGGTGGTCGGCGAGGTGACGGAGGAGCCGGGGGTGCGGTTGAGGAATGTGGAGATCAGGTGAAAGGGATTTCCAGATCCCTTTTCCTTGAGAAGCTGTTTTTACGTTCTGCTGTTTCCGGGCGGCGGATGAAGCACTCGTGGCACACCCATGCCCACTGCACCGGGTCTCTTCTCCCGGCTCATACCTTCGATGCGCGTCCCCCTTTCCGGGGTCGTACTCCGGCTCTCTCAGGCCGGCTTTCGCTCGCCGATTGCACTCCTCATCGGCAGGTGCTCAAACTCACGCCCCGCCGCCCGCCTCCTCGAAGTAGTGCAGCGCCTCGGGAACCTGTTCGCGAACCCGCCGCAGAAAGTGGTTTGCAAGGTCGGGGTCGGCCACCCAGAACGAGTGCTGCATCGCCCGCTCCGTCTCCTTGGTAAGCCCGCCTTCCCGGTCCATCTCCGCCTTGATGTCGTGGACGGCGTTCTCGACTTCCGCTTCGCTCTCCCACTTCAGTACAGATATCGTTCGTGCCATCTTCGTTCACCTCAAGGCGTCCCGTATGGGCGGAGGTTCTACTTTAGGTTATCCCCTGAGGGCAAAAGAAAGGTATCAGGCTTCTCCCTGAGTGAGGAGCATCTTTTCGGCTTTTTCGCTGATGAGCATGCTGTTCCCGGCGGGGTCCTCGAGGATGACCGTGAACGGGAAGGCCACCTCCCGTGCGGCGCCGATCGTCTCCTGCATCCGGAGTGCGGCCGCCCGTTCATCTTCGCTCTCGGGGTTCGCGAGGATCGTCTCCACCGCCTGCTCGAAGCGGGAGAGGACTCCCTCGATATTGGTGACGAACCCCTCGCAGGCGGTGCCGGGCTCGACCGCGAGGCCGAGTTCCGGGATCTCTATCGTCCCCGTCGTGCTCCGCGCCACCCGGATGGCGAGGTCATCGGGCTCCTCCACCCGCACAGTCCACCGGACCGGGTCGCCCTCCCCGAGGATGATGGTGTCGGTGTGCCGGTAGCCGCAGGCGTCGCAGGCGATTGCCACGAGCAGGAGGTCGGGAAAGTGGGGGATGTCGAGGCGGTGGTGGACGATCCGGATCTCGCCCCCGCAGGCGGGACAGGTTCCCGGATGGTACTCCCGCACTACAGGCCCCCGCCGATCTTCTCGCGGGAGACCTTGACGGACATCGGCGTGATGAGGACGTATTTCTGCTCCCCGAGGCCGACGATGTCGCCGTTCACGTCCTTTGCCACGTCCCGAAGGTCCTTTAAGACCCGCTCGAACGTCACCTTATCCATCTTCAGCCGCCCGATATCGACGATGACGATGTTGCCGTTGTAGACCTCGTCTTTGACGCGGGGGGTATCCTTGAGGTCGGCGATGGTGGCGATCTTGATGTACATGGATGCCGGTTCTTCATCGTTCGATCCCTCGTAGGAGGCGAGATCGAGTTCCATGTAGTCCTCTTCGTTTCGTGCTGGACTTTTACCGAGGATACTGTCAAAGAGCTTTTTAACCATAGAAAAATTGAGGAATGAATTTTATTTAATAGTATCCATTATTTTCTCCGTCAGATCTCCAGATTCCAGATATCGTCCCCGACGTAATGGATGCTTTTGACCGACTTGCCCTTCTCCTGCCGCTCCATATCGGCTGCATCGAAGAGCGCAATCCCCACGGCAAGCGGTTTTCCGTGCCGCTCCTCGACGACCTGAACCGGGTGTCCCGCACGAACGTCCGGTGAGATCGATACGATCCCGGGGCGCATGGCATCCGCGCCGTTTGCGACGAACCTGACCGCGCCGGCGTCGACCACCACCCGCCTCTCGGGGATCGGGTGCTCGACGAGGCCACGCAGGCTGGGAAAGGCCCAGTCATTCGAGGCTATCAGGAGCGGCTTTTTGTCGACGAGGTAGATCCCGACGGCAGCATCCGTCTCCACGCGCTCGATCCGGTCGGACCGAAAGTGTTCGGCCGACGCTCCTATCTCGTCGGCAAGCTGGCGTAGGAGATCGGCTATCTGTGACTTCCGGATGACGTGGCGTTTTTTTACAGTAATCCTGGGCATGTGTTCGAGACCTCGGGAAAGTGTTGACCCTCGCGCAGCGTCGCGGTTATATTTAAGTAGCTTCCTCACTCAAATATATTACTCCAGAAAGGACGGCACAGGGTAATCATATGACGCCAAGACCGTTGGATATTTTAGATCAGGTACTGAATCGTCAGCCCGTCATCATCAGCCTCAAAGGTGGGAGGGAGATCCGGGGAATCCTCCAGGGATACGACGTTCACATGAATCTGGTATTGGACAAAGCAGAAGAAGAAGTGGACGGCGCGGCGCAGAAACTCGGCACGTTGATCGTCCGCGGTGACAATGTGATCTACATTACCCCTTCAGTTGAATAACGTTAGGTGAGAGAGTATGTCAAAAGGCACACCATCGATGGGCAAGCGGCAGAAGCGCACTCACATCGCCTGCAGGCGATGCGGCAAGATCTCGTTCCACGCACAGCACAAGGTCTGTGCGGCATGTGGATTCGGCAGAAGCCGGAGGATCCGCAGTTACCGCTGGACGGAGAAGAAAGCAAAGGTACCGACGCATTAGAGTTGCATCATGTGTGGTATCGTTGGCATCGTCGATGCTGGCGGTGTCTCGTTTCCGCTGTACTATGCCCTGTACGCTCTCCAGCACCGGGGGCAGGAGAGCGCGGGGATCTCTACTTTTGAAGGCAAGACCCTGTACACGCACAAAGCCCAGGGGCTCGTTGCCGAGGTCTTCAACAGCCAGGCCCTGCAGGAACTGCGGGGCAACGCCGGAATCGGACACGTCCGCTACCCGACAACCGGGTCGAAGGTCCCGGAGAACGTTCAGCCGTTCAACTTCAAGTACCGGGGGCTCGACCTCTCGATCGCCCATAACGGCAACCTGGTCAATACGGTCGAACTCCGGGAGGAGTACGAGCGCCGGGGGCAGATCTTCTGCACCACGACCGACACCGAGATCATCGGCAACATCATCGCCGATGCGCTCCGGACCTCAAAGAGCATGGAGGATGCCGTCCTGCTCTGCATGCGGCGGCTGAGAGGCTCCTACGCCACCGTGGCGCTCCTGAACAATACCGTATACGCCTTCCGCGACCCGCTCGGCATAAAACCGCTCTGCATCGGAAAACTCGACCACGGCTACATCGTCGCGTCGGAGAGCGTGGCGATCGATGCGCTGGACGGCACCTTCATCCGGGACGTGCGTCCCGGCGAACTCGTCCGGATCGACGAGTCCGGGCTCACCTCCACTCAGGTCGCGACCGCGAACCGGAGGGCGCACTGTATCTTCGAGTACATCTATTTCGCCCGCGCCGACTCGGTGATGGACGGGACGCTGGTCTACGACGTGCGGCGGCGGATCGGGCAGAGACTCTACGATGCGAACCCCATTGAGGCGGACACGGTCTGTCCGGTTCCCGACTCCGGAATCGCGTACGCCGCGGGCTATGCCAAGCGATCCGGGATTCCGTTCCTCGAGGGGTTGATGAAGAACCGTTACATGGGCCGGACGTTCATCATGCCGACCCAGCAGCAGCGGGAGCGGGCGGTCCGGATCAAACTCAACACCGTTCGGGGAAACCTGAAGGACAAACGGGTGGTGCTCATCGACGACAGCATCGTCCGTGGGACGACCTCCCGCCGGATCGTGAACATGATCCGGGATGCGGGGGCAGCGGAGATCCATCTTCGTGTCGGTTCCCCGCCGATCGTCGCCCCCTGCTATCTCGGGGTGGATATGCCCACCCGCACGGAGCTTATCGCGAGCGGCAAGGAAGTCGAGGCGGTGCGCAAAAGCGTCGGCGCGACGTCGCTCACCTATATTCCACTCGAGGATCTGGTGGAGGCGATCGGGTGCGGCGAGCGAAACCTCTGCACCGGGTGCCTGACGGGGTGCTACCCGGTGGAGATCAACGGAGAGAAGAGCTGCCACTGTGTCGTGGACTACGTGGCCGGCACTCACCAGTCCGATCTCTCGACCTTCAGGGCCGGGAAGGAACGGACGTAAGCGGTCTTTCCAGCCTCGCCGCTTTTTTTATTTTCCGGCATGCCGGGAACCTTTTCTAAATCTTTGGTCCAGAAGGACCTGCGCGTTGTGTGTGGTGCGCTGCCTCAGCTCCGGGCAGATCTGGCGGGAGAAATGGTCTGTTAAGCGCAGTGGATGGGTAACAGAAATGCCGTGCAAAAACGCAGAAGAACCTATCATAGCGAGGGATGGATTTGAACCATCGATCTACGGGTTATGAGCCCGCCGGGATTTCCTGACTACCCCACCTCGCTTCCCTTCTGTGGGATATATATGTTGTTTTTCGGGGGATATATACTTTGTTGCGGGCTGAATCTGCGCGAGTTTCACCTTCTGGTGTTCACGCTCCGGTTCTTACGAACCGTCGCGAGTCGCACCTGCGGTGCTCACGCTCCGGTTCTTACGAACCGTCGCGAGTCGCACCTGCGGTCTTCCTCTGCACCGCCGTTCCGCCGTCGCAACTCGCACCTGGCGGTGCTCATGCACCCGCCGTCCCGCCGGGTGCATGCCCAATCATTTAATAGAGCGGGCCGCATATTTTGCCATATGGAAGAAGAGAGGCCGCTGGACGACGACCTGCAACGCCTTCGGGAAGAGCGCCTCCGGGAACTCGAGGCGCGGATCCAGGGCAAATCTGGCGGTGTCATCGAGATTGTCGACGATACGTTCCGGGAGACCCTGCAAGAGCACCCCTCTCTTGTCATCGACGTCTGGGCGGAATGGTGCGGACCCTGCCGGATGGTGGCCCCGGTTATCGAGGACCTTGCGGGTGAGTTCGCCGGCAGGGTGACCTTCGGCAAGTGCAACGTCGACGAGAATCCGGCCATAGCAGGGAGTTTCAGCATCACCGCGATACCAACGCTCCTGTTCTTCGCGAACGGCATGCTTGTCGACCGGGTGGTCGGTGCATACCCGAAAGAGGCCATAAAAGCAAGGGTGATGCGGGCTTTCGGCACCGGCTAGAGGTTCGCCCCCTGCCGGGACCGGAGCCACCCGGAGAGCCGCGCGGCCATGATGAAGTCGTTCCTGGAGAGCCCGCCGATGGTGTAGGTGTACCAGGCGACGTCCACGAGCCTGCCTTCGTGGATGCTGATATCCGGGAAATGGTTCTCCCGCGCGGCAAACTCGGCTACCTCGCGGAGAAACATCACCGCTTCATTGAATCCTTTGCAGGCGAACCGGGCAGAGAGACGCCCGTCCATGAGCGACCAGTCCGGGACCTCCGGCAGAAGATCGGCGATCTCCCGCCGGTTCAGCGGTGCCGTATCCGCGACATCCTGGCTGATTGCCTCAGACGAAAGATCCATGATGATCCCTCTCCGGACAGGGTGAAAAAGGTTATTCTCCGGGGTCGACGCTCTTAGCGCACTGAGCCAGCTTTCTTTAGAGCTTTGATAAGCCGTAGGTTTCGAGCTTGAGCACCGCAGGTGGGAGCCGCGACGGGCCAACGGGCCGGAGCTTGAGCACCGCAGGTGGGAGCCGCGACGGGCCAACGGGCCGGAGCTTGAGCACCGCAGGTGGGAGCCGCGACGGGCCAACGGGCCGGAGCGGGAGCACTGAAAGTGCGAACCGCAGGAGTTTGCGAAAGGATGGCAGCGGCAGCAATCACACGAACTTCGCGGCTACGCATGAGATCGATCCAGGTTTCCACCGCGAATTGGCTCACGCGAAGCCGCGAAGTTCGCAAAGGATACAGGAAATAGTTGATGCCCTGGTGCACTAGCGCAGCTTCTTGATCAGGAACGCCACGTTCTCGGCAAACCGCCGGACTGTCCTCATCCCTTCTTCGTCGTTCAAGGCCTCCCCCGGCGTTCTCCCGAAGACCATGTTCCAGTAGGTCGAGCCCGGCACGATCATATCGTTGATCAGGAAGAACATCAGCATCTCCTGGAGCGTGGCGGTATGCCCGCCCCGCCGGGCCACGGCGATCGGGCCGCCCACCTTCCGGGAGAGGAACGAGTCCGACGCCATCGAGACCATCCCGATCCGCTGCAGCGCCGACATGACGTCTCCCCGCGCAGTCCCGAAGTAGACCGGGGCGCCGACGATGAACCCGTCGGCCTCCCGGATCTTCTCGACGATCTCATTCAACCCGTCGTCGAGGGCGCACTCCCCCCCGGTGCAGAGGCCGCAGGCGGTGCAGGAGAGGATGCGCATCTCGGCAAGCAGCACGGTTTCGGTCTCAAGCCCCTCGCGCTCGAGGACCTTTGCGCACTCCCCGAGCACCTGTGCGGTGTTCCCCTCGAGCCGGGGGCTCCCGCAGAGCAGCAACACTTTTCCGGCCGTCATCTCACACCTCGATCAGCCGGTACGAGGCATCACCAAGCCCGATCCCGGCAGCGTAAGCGATCTGGTATTCGCCGTCCGTGTAACTCCAGACTCCCTTAAACTTGTCCTCCCCCGGGGCGAGGTTCTCCGCGAGCAGTGTCCGGGCGAACCCCTGCTCGCTGTTGACGAGATCGAGGCTCGCGTGATCGATCGCGACCGGGTCGGTGGAGGCGAGGATCCCGATGTCGGGGACGATCGGCGCGTCGCTCCAGGGAACGCAGTCGCAGTCGGGAGTGATGTTCTGGAGGAAGTTGATGTAGCCCACCCGTCCAGGCTTGCCGTGGACGGCCCCGAGAGCATACTCGCAGAGTCTCTCGAGGAACGGCCGGATCTCCGTCGTCCAGTCGAACTCGATCGCCCCCGTCGGGCAGGAGCGCATGCAGTCGCCGCACCCGACGCAGTGCTCCGGGTTGAGCACCGCCCGCCCGTCGGCGAGGGTCATCGCCGCCTGCGGGCAGACCGTGGTGCACTTCCCGCACCCACCGCACCGCTCGATCTCCACGAACGGCCGGCCGGCGTGCTGCTCCGCCTTCCCCGACGGCGGGGCGCAGCCCATCGCCAGATTCTTGATCGCCCCCCCGAACCCGGCCAGATCGTGGCCCTTGACGTGCGAGAGGACGATCATGCTGTCGGCGTCGAGGATGCTCCCTGCAATCCGGACGCTTTCGAAATGTCCGGTATCGATGGCGACCTCCCTCCAGTAGCCGCCTTTGAGGCCGTCCGCGACGATCACCGGGGCGCCGACCACGGCGTAGTCGAACCCGTGCTCGATGGCGGTGACGGTATGCCTGACGGCGTCGGACCTGCTCCCGGCATACAGGGTGGCGGTATCCGTGACGAACGGGTGCGCCCCCCGCTCCTTCACCTTATCGACCACCTGCCGGGCAAAGAGCGGATGAACGTAGGTGTCGCACCCCCGTTCCCCGGCGTGCAGTTTGACGGCGGTGAGGTCGTCGGGCCGGACCACCTCACCGAACCCTGCCGCATCAAAGAGACGGCGGATCTTCTCGACTTTGCTCTCGTGGTGGCTTCTTGCCCTGAGGTTTGCGAAATACACGTCTGCCATCGTCTTCCACTCCCTCTTTCGGTACTCTCTCCGGAGGATAAGAGTTGTGCCGGGGTACTCACAGCCCGGCTTTCCGGAACATCGGCCGGACTTCCGCGCCCTCCAGGTTCCCCGCCGCCCAGGTGTAGCGCTCCCGAATGGGTGGAGGGAGGTCGCGTTCCGGTATGGAGATGAACCCGAACCCGGCATAAAACCCGGCGAGGCTCTCGACCGCGTACATGAAGAGGCCGTCGTTGTGGCAGGCCGTAACGAGAGCGTTCACCGCCATGCGGGCATACCCCCTGCCGCGGCAGGCCTCGGGCGTGAAGACACCGTCGACCTCCATGCTGCCGTCGGGATGCCTCCTGCACCGGGCGAGAGAGACAATCCGCCCCGAGAGGAAGACCGCAAAGACCCTGTCCGTGGCCGGGTCGCCGGTCACTCCGTGGTAGTCGCGCCAGGCCTCGTTTGCCGCCTGAAATTCCGCGCTCGTCAGTTCACGGACCTCCGGACGGACTCCGGATGCCCCGGTTTCTGAAACAACTGCAGTCGTCACCCTGATCACCTCAGACGATCCTGTATCCCCCTGAAGGCACGAGGATCTCGAATCTCGCGCCTGTTCCGAACGTTCCGGTCTCGCGGATTGCGATCCCGGTAATCGCGAGTATCTCGTGGGCGAGGAAGAGCCCGTGCCCGTACCCCTCCGCATTCTGGACGAAGAGCCTCTTCTTCTCCTCTTCGGGAATGCCGGTCCCGTCGTCCTCGACGATGATTGCGCAGCCGTCCGGGCGCAGGTGGTAGGTGACGACGATCCGGGTCGCCCCCGTTGTCGGAGCGAGAGCGTTCTCGAAGAGGTGGGTGAAGACCGTCGCAAGATGGGGGTCGGCGAAGACTTCGAGCCGCTCCGTCCATGCCTGGAGGGAGACGGAGCCGAAGGCGAGGCCCGCAGCCGCGTTCCTGACGGTCTCCTGCACGGGGATCCAGGCCGGCGGAGAGGTCCCGATATCGCGGAACTCACTGGAGATCTCGATCTGCCGCCGGATACCGTTTGCAGCCTCGTGCAGGTCGTCGATGAAGGAGAGGACCTCCGGATCGTCGAACTTCATCACCCCTACCGAGAGGTGCCCGTACAGGAGCGCAAGCCGGTTCGAGAGGTCGGTGCGCAGGATTCCCGAGAGGGTGTTGAGCTGGCGGCTGGCGTTCTGAAGCGCGGCCTCCGTCATGGTCTCGTCGCTGACGTCCCGGATGGACTCGATGGCTCCGGCGACCCTTCCGTTCCGGTCGAGGAGCGCGGTCGCTGCGAACCTGATATGGGCTCCCCGCCCGCCCCTGAGATGCCGGGTATAGGTCTCCGATATGAAGACGCCCCCCTCCCTCCTGACCGACGGGTACCCCGCCTCAGGGTCGCCCTGGAGGACCCGGTCCGCGAGCAGCGGCCGCCGCTCGCCGTAGAAGGGTACGGCGTACTCGTGGTCCCCCCGGCCGAGCATGGCGTCCTTCTGCAACCCGGTCATCTCTTCCATTGCGCGGTTCCAGGCGATGACCTTCCCCTCGCGGTCGATTGCAAAGGTTGCATCGGGCAGGAACTCGATGATCTGGTTCATCTGTTGCTCGGACTCCCGGAGTCTCGTTGCGAGGAGCGCGACCACGCCGCCGACGAGGACAAGGAAGACCGCACGGGGGAGGATGGTGAGGGCGAACAGCGGAGCGGACGGAGAGAGGAGGAAGACCGTGACGGCATAGACGGCGGCGAGGCAGGCGGAGAAGAGGATGCCACGCCGCGGGTACCAGTAGCTCGCGAGGATGATCGGGATGCTGAGCGGGAGGGCAGGGAGGGGGAGGAGTCCTTCCGGTGCGCCGAGGACCAGGCCGAGCAGGTTTCCGCCGAGGGTCAGCACGGTCAGTCCGGCGATGAGCGCGATCCGGTTCCGCGTACCGGAGAAGGACGTGGCGAGGGGGTTTTGGGTGTTCATGGAAGGACCTGCGGTTTTTGCCTGCACCGGGAGCGAACTCCCGGGCGGCTGCGTTCACCCTGTGTGCTGGCCGCCACGAATCACCTCCGCCGGACAGAGGAGTTCGAACCGTGCTCCCCTCCCCGGCTCGCCCGTCTCCCGGATGGCGATCCCGGTGATGGCGAGGATCTCCCGTGCGAGGAAGAGGCCGAGACCGGTGTTCATGCCGTGCGCGTAAGAGAATATCTTCTCCTTCTCGTCGGGAGAGACCCCCACGCCGTCGTCTTCGCAGAGGATGACGTATGTGTCCCCCTCCCGCCTGAGGCTGAAGGTGATGGTGGTGACCGACTTCCCGTAGCGGGCGGAGTGCTCGATGAGGTTTGCAAAGACCTTCTCGACGAGCGGGTCGGCGTAGACCTCCACGCCAGACGGAACGGCGTTCTTAAGGGTTGCCGTATCCGCCGGGACGTATCTTCTCGATCGCTCTACAAGCGTTCTGACGTCCTGCCAGAGGGGAGGTGCCGCCCCCACTTTCTGGTATTCGGCAGTAAACCGGAGGGTGTTGCTGATCCGGTTCACCATCTCGCTCGCGCTCTCGACGTGGCGCCACGCGTTCTCCGGCTCCCTCTCGCGCAGCGACCGGGCCAGGTCAAGATACCCCCCGAGCGCCGCGAGCTGGTTCAAGAGGTCGTGACGGGTGATGTTCGCCATGAGCTGGAGTTTTCTGTTGGCGTCCGCGAGCGCCTTCTCCACGCGCCTCCGTTCCTGGTTCTCCGCCGCAAGACTCTCGTTGCTGCGCGAGAGATCCTCGACGGCCTCCCGGAGCCGATCGTTTAAGGAGTGCAGCTGCTCCTGTGCCTCCTGGAGCTCGGCATTCTTCGCCACCGCGACGGTATATGTCGAGAGGAGGGTGTTCAGGATCTTGAGCCTCCCTGCAGCGATGGTGTAGGTGCTGCCGGAGAAGGGGACCTCCAGCTCCGTAAGGGAGGCGTCCGGGTCGGGCATCTCCCGCGTCCGCAGGACGGCGTCTATCTGGGAGCGGACAAGCCCCGGGTCGACAGGTTTGACGATGAAACTGTCGGCCCCGGCAGCCAGTCCTTTCATCACGTCGGCAGGGTCGTAGAGGTTGGTGACCATGATGACCGGGGTGTCCGGGAAATCCTGCTTGATCCGGCGGCAGAGGTCGTAGCCATCCATCCCGGGCATCAGGATGTCGGTCAGGACGATATCGGGCCTGCCTGCCTCGATCTGCCGCAGCGCCTCGATGCCGTCTGCCGCCAGGGTTACATCGTATCCTTCCGTCTCGAGAATATGGCGGATGAACTCTGCCTGTGTCCGGCTGTCCTCCACCACCAGAATGGTCATCGTCAGTTTTTCGCGTCCCTCTTCCATAGCAACTCTCCTGCTCCTCTTCGTCAGCGGCGGCGCATCAGGCGGCGGACCATTCCGAGAAAGTCCCCCGTCTCGAAACTGCTCTTGACGATATAGGCATCCGCCCCGACCGCTTTCCCCCGCTCCCGGTCTTTGGGCGAGCCGAGCGAGGTGACCAGCACCACCGGGATACCTGCCAGCTGCCGGCCTTCGGTGCGGATCTTCTCGGTGAGCGTAAACCCGTTCATCCGGGGCATATCTACGTCTGACACGACCATATCAAACTCATGCTGCTTAAGCCTTGCGAACGCATCGATGCCGTCAACGGCGGTCTCTACCTGATATCCGGCCTGCTCGAGAATAGTCTGCAGCAGGGCCCGCGAGGTAACCGAGTCTTCCACGACGAGGACCCGCTGCCCCGTCTCCCCCGGGGGTGCAGGAGGGGGTACCGCTCTATCCATCTGCATCGCATCCTGGATCAGTTCGAGCGGGTCGAGGACGAGCGCCACGCTCCCGTCCCCGAGGATCACGGCCCCCTCGATCCTCCGGACAGACCGGAGCTGGCTCCCGAGCGGCCGGACGACGATCTCCTGCACCCGGATCACCTCGTCGACCATGCACGCGATCTGCCCCGCCCCGTACGCGACGATGACGAGAGGCATCGGCTGGGTCTTTTCCGGAGCGGGGGCGGATGGGGGAATGCCCAGGATGTCGGCGAGCCGGACGACTTCGATCGTCTCCCCCGAGAGCCGGATCGTCGGCCGCCCCCTGGAGGGTGTCAGCGAGTCCGGCCGCTCCCGGAGAACCTGCTTCACCTGCTGCATCGGAATGACGTAAGTCTGCTTCTCCGACCGGACGAGCAGCCCGCGGAGGGTGGCCATCCTCACCGGGACGACCAGGGTGATCGTCGTCCCTTTCCCGATGGCCGAGGAGACCGTCACCTCCCCCCCGAGACGGGATACCGTATCCTCCACGATCGCAAGCCCAAGCCCCCTCCCCGAGAGGTCGGTGACGATCCGGCTCGTCGTCATCCCCGACCGGAAGACGAGCCAGATCGCCTCGCTGTCCGTGAGGGCCGTGTTCTCGTCCTCCGTGATCAGCCCGTTCTCGACGGCGACCCGGCGGATCGCGCTGCTGTCGATGCCGGCGCCGTCGTCGGCCACCTCGATGCCCACCCTGCTCCCCGATCGGGGGAAGACCCGGACCCGCACGGAGCCGGTTGCCGGTTTTTTCCGGGATATCCGGACCTCCGGGTCCTCGATCCCATGGTCGATGCTGTTCCTTATGAGGTGCATGACGGGCTCTTTGAGCGCATCGAGGATACGCCGGTCGACCTCGATCTCCCCTCCCTCGATCGTGAGGTCGACTGATTTTCCCGAGGTGCGGGAGAATTCCCGGACGAACGCGGAGAACGGCGTGAGCATGCTGGAGGCCGGGAGCAGCGCGGCGTCGTGGATCAGGTCGGAGATCTCGGAGGTGCTCGTCTCGAGTGCGGACCGGTCGATCTCCATGGAACGCAGATGCGTCGAGAGATCGTGCTGCAGGTAGGTGACGAACTCCCGGTTGTACTCCAGGAACTCGACCGCCCGCTGGAGGGGCAGGACCAGATCGGGGGGAAGCGCTGTCTTCTCTTCACCAAAGACCTTCCTGCGGATAAGGTGCAGGTCGTTGAACGCCTGGGAGTGGTTCCATTGCCAGAGGGCGAAACGGGCCGTCATCTCCTCGAGCTCACGTATCCGCTGGGTGATGAAGAGCCGCGTCGTGAGGAGACTGTCGGCCCCGGCGGTGAGCCGGTCGAGTTTTTGGACCGCAATCCGCACTGTCCCTCCGTTGGGTCCCGGTTCGCCGTCGTTGCGGCTCTCCACCGCTCCGGGGGCATGATCTTTCCGGGAGGCCGGACCCGGTTTGTCCCCGGCAGGCCCCTTGCCGCCGGGGATGGCCCGGAGCGCCGCGATGATCTCCGCCGCCGGGGTATCGGGCCTCTCTTCACCGAGAAGGCTCTTTATGACCGCGATTGCCCGGTGGAAGAGGTCGAAGCCGTCCGCCCCGGGGACGTACTCGCCCCGCTTCATGAGCGAAAAGACGGTCTCGAGGTTCTGGCAGATGGACTCGATCTCCCGGAGGTTGACCGCCCGTGCGGCGCCCTTCAGGCTGTGGGCCGTGCGGTAGACCCGCTCGATCCGTTCGGGATCCGGTCCGGCTTTCTCGAGCTCGATCAGCCCTCCGGTGATCGCTTCAAGATACTCGTCCGCCTCCTCCCGGAACATCTCGAGGAGGCGGGCGCGGAATGCTTCGTCCGATCCGGTCATGGCAGGTCGTGCTAGACCCGGTACTGCTGGGTGATCCTCTTTAAGCGTTCACCGAGCTCGTGCAGGTCTCCGGCGGTCTTCTCCGCCTTGTGGGTGGTTTCAAGGTTCTTCTGTGCTGCGTCGCGGATATTCTCCATTGCGCGGGAGATCTGGTCGACCCCGGAGGCCTGCGTCTGGATCGAGGCGGCGATCTCGATGACCTCCTGCGAGGTGTCCGCTATCGACCGGGCGAGCACCTCGATCGCCTCCTGCGCGTTGCTGGTCAGCCGGACCGCATCCGCGACGGACCGCATCCCCTGTTCGGTCGAGGTCGCGGTCGAGGAGACGCCCTGCTGGATGTCGGTGAGGATGACCCGGATATTTGCGGTCGCTTTCTTCGACTGCTCGGCGAGGTTATGGATCTCGTTTGCGACGACGGCAAACCCTTTCCCGAACTCCCCGGCCTTTGCGGCTTCGATCGAGGCGTTCACCGCGAGCAGGTTGGACTGTTCGGAGATGTCGGTCACCGTCGCAATGATCTCGCCGACGGCCCGGCTCTGCTCGGAGAGCCTGATGACGTTCATCCGGACGATATCCATCTCCCGCTGGATCTGGTTCATGCCTTCCAGGATCTCGCGTACGGACTTCTGGCCGTCCTTTGAGACCTCCAGCGCCCGTATTGCCTTCTCGGAGACACCCTTGGTCTTCTGGTTCACCAGTTCGGTCTTCTTTCTGACGTTCTCGACCGAGTCCGAGGTCTCGTTCACCGTTGCGGCGGTCTGCGAACTGGCCGCGGAGAGCTGGGTAGTGACCGCCAGGATCTCATTCGATGCGAGAGAGAGGACCGAGACACCTTCGTAGAGTTCCTCGCTGATCAGTTTCATCAGCCGCGAGAGTTCGATGCCGATGGTGTTGAGGGCGTCGCGGTAGGCGACGAACTCCCCGGCAACCGGGATATTCTCATCGAACCGGGCGGTGAAGTCGCCGGAAGCATAGAACCTCGCAAGCCGCATCGCCTCGTTCACCGGCTCGGTTATCGATTCAAGGGTCTTGTTGAACCCGGCGATGATCATCCGGTACCCGCCGCGGAACGCCGTCTCGTCCCCGCGGATGGAGAGGTCGCCCGCCCGTGCGGCGTCCGTGAGTTTGAGCGTCTCTTTATGGAGGTGGTCGAGGGACTGGACCATCAGCGCGAGCGCGGGCCGGATCTCGTCGCCCTCGTCGGTGACCGGAAACTCCTGGACGTACTCGCCGAGCGCGATCTTTTTCAAGTTCCCGACGACGTTCGTCTGGAGATCGCCGGCAAACTCGTCCATCGTAGCGGCCATGACACCGATCTCGTCCTGCCGCTTGATGTTGAGCCGGGCGGAGAGGTGCCCGTTGCGGAGCTCTTTAAGCATCAGCACGACCTGCTGCAGGGGATCGGAGATCGAGCGGCCGAAGAGGAAGGCTATGGCGACGCCTATCGCGATGGACGCGAGGACGACGACGACGATTGTGTTCCGGATGGTGTCGATCGGCCCGGTGAAGTCGGAGAGTTCGGCACGCGAGATGATGTGCCAGTCGAGCGGCTCGAAGTAGGTGTAGGCATCGATGATATCGGTGCCGTCGATCTCGTGGCGGATGATCCCGACCTTATTCTCGATGATCTCCTGGACGAAATCCTCGCCGGACCAGTTCTCTCCCTCCTGGGACGGATGCACGAGCAGCTCGCCGTTGCTGTCGATGACGAACATGTAGCCGTTTGTGCCGATGACCGTCTCCCGAAGGCTCGCCTTGACGACGTCGAGCGTCTCTTCCTCCTCCGTCCCGACGAAGAGGACCCCGACTGTCTTCCCGCTGCTGTCTTTTATCGGTTCGTACGCGGTGACGTAGCGTTTGCCGAAGAGGTCCCTGCTCCCGTAATAGGTCTCCCCCTGGTTAACCACGACGTCGTAGACGTTCTGGGTCAGCTCGGTCCCGACCGCCCTCGTGCCGTCGGTCCCGATGACGTTTGTGGAGACACGAACGGCATGATCTTCGTTCACCTGAAAGACCGTCGCCGCCCCGCCGACCAGGGACTGGACCTGGTCGACGATCTCGAAGTTGCCATTGATGATGTACGCATCGCCGTTGTCGTTCACCAGCGCCAGCTGCCCGTCGATCACCTCCGGCGTTCCCCGGGCGTAAAAGTTCTCCCGGAGCACGTTGAGGTCGCTGTTCACCTTGTTGCGCGTAAGTTTGTAGACGTCGTTGGTCCATCCCCTCGCATCGTGCACCTGCGTCTCGAGCAGCGTCTCGATCTGGTCGTTAATCACACCGCTCGAACTGGTGTAGGCCACCAGGCCGAGCACAAGCGTTGGGATGATCGCAAGAAAGAGGCAGATGACGAGGATCTTCGTCCCGACCTTCATATCTGAAAAAAATGTGAACATGGTGTACCCGTTCCACTCACTCTGTATGATTAATAGGTTGATGTGCACGACGGGTTAAATAATGATCCGTTAAAAAAACAGCGGGTTTGTGCTGCGTTGCGCAGAAAACCCCGGCATCCCGGTGCTACTTTCGGCTATCAAAGATCACCATTGCGGGATCGGCCAGGATCGCCGCTGCGTCAAGGACAATTCTTGAGCCTTCTGCGGTACCGAGGATATACCGCGCTCCGATTGGCGTTGCACCGGGATCGGGGGGGACGAGGTCGCCTGTCGGCGTGGTGCCGATATCCGTGATATAGTCCGCGAGAATGCCGAAGGTCATCGTCCCGTTGGAGAGAACGATGACCCTGTTGAGGTCGGTCAGCCCCTGTTCCGGGATCGAGAAGAACCGCGCGAGGTCGACGAGGGAGATGATCTCGCCTCTCGCGGCACAGATTCCGGCGATGAATTCGGGCGCCCCGGGCACCGGGGTGATCTCGTGGATGGTGAAGACTTCCCGAACATATCGTGTCTCGACGGCGTACTCCTGATTGGCGAGCCGGAAGGTGAGGATCTCCGAGAGCGCGGTCTCGTGCGTCTCCTCCTCCGGCTGCGCGGCCGCTCGCGCCCGTTCCGCAAGGATCGCGCCGGCAGTCCCGGTCTCCGGGTGCGCCTCCTCATCGGGCGGGAGGAGGGGGAGCCTTCCGATCGCGTCGCCGGCAAAGAGTGCATGAAGATCGCGAATGAAGACCGTTCCATCGTCGGCAAGCAGCATGCCGGTGCCGTCTCCGCCAGACGGCACCGTCTTCTCCTGCACTCCGCGCACCCCGTCCACCCGGAGGGCCGCGCAGTCCCGGCCGGGGCTGACGATGATAAGGACATCGGTGGGGAGGGGCTGACGGTCCGGGAGACCGAAGAGGCTTCGCAGGGAGTAGACCGGCACGGTCCTGCCGTGCAGGTTCATGGTGCCTGCCGCCCCGGGATGGCCGCTGGTTTCGGGGGAGAGCGCCACCATGCCGACGACCTGCCGGACCGCGGCCAGGGGGAGCGCACAGGTCGCCCCCGCAACGGTGCAGAACAGGTGGTATGATTGGTTCATCGGGTGCTCGAAGGTTGGTCCCTGGCGAATAAAAGGTTGCGGGGGTCAGAGCCCGAGGAGGTCGATGTTCGCGTTCGAGGTGGTGGCGGTGATCGTCGGGCCTCCCCGGCCGAGCGTGCCCGAGACCCGGGTTCCCGACGACTCCTCGAGCTGGAGCGCGAGATCGCTCACCGTTATCCTGCCGTTCGAGGTGGTCGCGACGACCCGGGCGTCGAGCCCCTCCGCGAACCGGAGTGTGATGGGGCCATTGCTCGTCCTGATATCCACGTCCCCCCGGATGGCAGGGATTTCGGCAGATATGGGGCCGTTTGATGTATCCAGATCCGCGACCCCTCCGGCTCCTTCCACCGTGATAGGACCATTGCTGGTCCTTGCGGTGACGTATCCTTCGGCACCCCGCACCTCGATCCCGCCGTTTGAGGTGGCTGCGGTAAGATCGCCACCGCGGGCGCCGTCAACCCGCACGGGGCCGTTCGACGTCCGGAGTTCCGTTCCGTTTACCTGCACCCCGGAAAGTTCGATAGGGCCGTTCGAGGTCTCGACCCGCTCGAGGACAACGGTGGGCGGCACATGTATCGTGTAACTCACGCTCACCCGCGGGTTGAGCCCGGTATGCACCGTCTCAATCCTGAGGGGGTTGCCCTCAGTCACCACAATCTGGGCCTTATCGAGTTCACCCTGGCCGTAGGCGGAGCGTTTGACGGCACTGACGGTGACGGTGTCCCCCTCCCGGACGTCCACGTTCACGCCCCCGTTCCGGTTGATGACGACCAGTTCGCTCCCGGGCTCAACCGTGACCGTCCGGTTGAACTCCTCCGTCGCTTCAAGGCCCGGCACTCCGGTGCACCCGGAAAGAACGGTCAGAGCGGCGAGGACGGCGATGGCCAGCGTTGCACACACGGCTTCTTGCATGGTCACCTCTCTCTCGGTTTTCCGTTATGTAACTACCGCCTTCTGAAACGTCCGACGGGCGAGGAAATACATCACTGCTGCAAAGGCCACGAGGTAAGCGAACGATCCGAGGACGTCGGCCGTGGTGGTGGTGTAACGGGCACCGACGGCGAAGAAGTCGCCTCCGAGGGCGAAGTAGCGGACCCCGCTGACCAGGTGAGTGAGCGGGTTGTAGATCGAGAGGGCCTGCAGGATCGGCGGGAACGCCTGGATCGGGTAGAGGGCGTTCGAGACAAAGAAGAGCGGCAGGGTGAGGAGCGTGATGATTCCCTGCAGGCCTTCCGGGCTCTCGAGGCGCATCGAGATGGTGGAGGAGAAGAGAAGGAACCCGAGCGCGAAGATGCCGACGAATGCGAATATCCCGAGGACCGAGAGGGCGATCCGGACGGCCGGAAACCCGGGGAAGAACTGCACCCCCATGAGGAGCCCGAACGCCATGATGATCGCCACCTGGATAAACGACTTCGTCATCCCCGAGAGGCTGACCCCCAGCATGATATGGGTCCGGGGCATGGGGCTCGCGAGCATCTCCCGCATCAGCCCCCAGTTCTTATCGAAGAGGAGGCTGATCCCCCCGAACAGGCTCGTAAAAAGGGTCGTCATCGCGATGACCCCGGCGCCCATGAAGGTGAGGTAATCGACCGAAAAGACGCCCGGCGGTGCGGGGATGGCCGAAGCGAACCGGTCGAGGTTCGAGGACATCGCGACGCCGAAGAAGGCCATCCAGAGAGCCGGCTGCAGGAGCGATGCAAAGAGCTGCGTCCTGAACCGGACAAACCGGATCATCTCCCGCCAGTAGACGGTGAGGAACTCCCATGCCATTCTCACGCCCCCGTATCCCGCAGTTCTCTCCCCGTGTAGTGGACGAAGACATCGTCCATCGTCGGTTTTTTCAGGTTCACGCTCGAGATCCCGATCCCTGCGCCCCGCACCGCATCGACGATCCGCGGGAGGCAGTGGCTCCCGTCGGCCGAGATCGTGACCGAGAGGCCGCGGGGCGACTCCGTGACAGACCGGATCTCCCTGATCCCCCGGAGCGTTTCACGTGCTCTCCCGTCATCTTCGGTCTCCAGGTAGACGACATCCTCGCCGAGGGCGTTCTTCAGCTCCTCCGGGGTGCCGGAGACGATGATCTTCCCGCCGTCGATGATGCTGATCCGGTCCGAGAGCATATCGGCCTCCTCCATGTAGTGTGTCGTCAGGAATATCGTCGTCCCGCTCTCGTTCACCTGCCGGATGTACTCCCACATCCGCATCCGCGTCTGGGGGTCGAGCCCCTGTGTCGGTTCGTCCAGGAAGAGAACCTCCGGCCGGGTCATCAGCCCCCGGGCGATCTGGAGCCGCCGTTTCATGCCCCCGGAGAGATTCTTCGTCCGCTCGTCCCGTTTTGAGCCGAGCTCCACGACCCTGAGCAGGTCGTCGATCCGCCGCCGCCGCTCGTCCCGGGGGATGGAGTAGAGCCGACCGTGGAACTCCATCGTCTCCCAGACGGTGAGGTCGCGGTCGAGCACGTCTTCCTGGAAGACGATGCCGATGGACTCCCGGACCCGTCCGGGCTCCCGCGCGACGTCGTAGCCTGCCACCCGCACCGTGCCCTTCTGGAGGGGGAGGAGCGTCGTCAGGATGTTGATGGTGGTGCTCTTTCCCGCGCCGTTGGGGCCGAGGAAGGAGAAGACCTCACCTCTTTTGACGGTGAAACTGATCCCGCGCACCGCCGCGAAGCTGTCAAACATGTGTTCGAGATCCCGTACCTCGATGATAACGTCCCCTTCCATCGATTTCCATCCGCTCCCATGCTCTTGAACCCCCATGCACGGTGCTGTCATATCTCCCTTTCCCTCAGAGGTGCAAAGGACCGTCCGGGGGGCTCGCACGATCGTCAACCTCTTCTCCCCGACACTTCCCCGGGTGCCGGCCCGAGTAGTAAATACATTCCGGTATCTTTTCCGCGGCCAATCCCTGATAGATATCCTGAAATACCGGAACTTCCCATCCATGCTCGGATACGGCATGTTCGGCTGCTGCTTGCTCACTCATAGAGGCGTCCAGAGAACCCGGTTCGCGTATAACGTCGTTCCCGGCATCGGCGCGCCTGAATACGAGGAGCAGGCGGGAGGGCGGCGGTGACCCCGCCCCCCCGGGCGGCCCTCGCCCTTCTCCTCACAGCGCTGGTGCTTGTGCCGGCGGCAGGCGGACTCGTGATCGAGAACGCCGACCTGACCCCGGCACAGGTAGAACTCCTCTTTGCGATGCGGGAGTACACCCTGACCTACAACGAGTACGCCGACCGGCTGCCGGGGTGGGTGACCGGGCCGTTCGAGGATGAGAAGGTCAACCTCTATGTGACGTCCCCCGACGGCGTGCTGGTCACCGGGGTCACGTTTCACGACAGAAAGGTCGTCCAGTTCGATGCAAGGGGATTCCCGAACCCGATCGTCACGGTGACCACCGATTCTGCGACGGTCGAGGAGGTCATGGTCTCCGACCGGCCGTTCGACACGTTCCGGGAGGCGATGCGGAGCGGCACCGCCACGATCGAGGGGAACAACCCCCTCGGGGTGTTGCGGGTGGGGATGGTCCGGTTCGGGCTCTGGGTGATGGATATCATCGGGTTGTGATGGGTCCCAGAAAATATTGTTGACGGGCTACTGCCTTACAGCCCCACGAGGCGCATGCAGAACCCGAGGGTCAGCCCCGACATGGAGGATGTCGCCGAGAGGGCTGCGAGCACGAGGGCGTTCACCAGCGGGCCGGTCCTGAGCGGGGTATAGGTCGGGTTGCACTGCAGTCGCCGCACCATCCTGAACGGTTTCGGCGTCGTCGAGATAGGGGATTTGTAGCGTCTGATCCTCATGTGAACACCTCCCGATAGGTAGATGATTTCTCCTGAGTCACAGTTGTTGCCTCGAATATTAATTATTGCGGTTTCGCTCTCCGGACGGAGAGGGGAGCCGCCCCCCGGGAGGCGGCCGAGGGCTATATTTCGCCGTATCAGTAATTGGGGCCGATTTCTTCCCTGGACTCCCTGAGCACTGTCCTCGACAGGTTTATCCATTCTCCGGACGAGGAGGTCCCATAGATGCATCGATACGCAAAACTCCTCCTCTATGGCCTCCTGGCGTTTGCTGTCTTTGCCGGGATCAGCTTCATCGTCGGCGGGCGGGTGAACTGGGCGCTCGCGATAGCGACGGCCGTCGGGGTGATGATCGCCTACTTCTTCGCCGCTCTCCGGCAGGGGAGGTGAGCAGGATGGCAGCGGGAGTGCGGGCGGAGTGGGAGCGGCTCCGGAGGGTGGCCGTCCACCGGCCGGGGATCGAGATGTTCTTCGGGCTGCTGGAGCCGTATGCGGCGCTCTACGAGAGGGCGTTCAGCCGCTACGAGGCACGCCGGGAGCACGACACCCTTGTCCGGACCCTCCGCGAGGAGTTCGGGGTCCGGGTCCTGCACCTCAAGGAGACGGTCCTCGATGCCGCCGACAGCAACCCGGCGGTACGCCGGCGGCTTGTTGATTGGGCGCACGAAAACGCCACCATCCGGGGCGGGAGAAGAGAGGTGGCGGAAGCCCGCCGGAGCATGGAGCAGAACGCCGACGCCCTGGACTCGCTGCACTTCTTCACGCTCCTCCTCTTGAACCCGGTCATCGAGGTCGGAAGCGGGCACCCCCGCCGCGGGGTGGACGTCCGGATCATGGGGCAGGAGCCGCTCGCGAACCTCTACTTCATGCGCGACCAGCAGGCGGCGACCGACTGCGGGCTCGTAGTCGCACGGCCGGCGAAACGGCAGCGGTCCCGGGAGCCCGAGATCACCCGGTTCCTCTGGGATATCCTCGGCATCCCCGTCGCCGGGACGGTGCAGGAGCCGGGGACATTCGAGGGCGGCGACTTCATGCCGATGGGGGAGTTTGCCCTCGTCGGCACCGGGGACCGGACGAATCGGGCCGGGGTATGCCAGTTTCTCGGCTGCGCCCCGGGGTTCGACGAGATCGGCGTGGTCCGCCAGCCGGGCCACCCGCTCATCCCGGGCGACCGGCCCGATCCGATGGTCGATATGCACCTCGATACCTACTTCAACGTCGCGGGGAGCGGGGTGGTGATCGGTTCGGGTGTTCTCCTGCGGAGGGCGCGCCTCGACGTCTATTGCCGGACGGACGGGGGCTACGAACCATCGGGTGAGACGGCGAGCCTCTATGACTATATCCGGGCAAAAGGATTCTCCGTGATCGATCTCTCGATCCTGGAGCAGCTCTCCTATGCTGCAAACGTCCTCTGCGTACGGGACGGGAGCATCCTTGCGGTGGAGGGGGAACAGGTGATGCAGACGGTGCTTTCGAACCTTGAGCGGAAGGCCGCACGCGATCCGCAACGCTACGGGAGGCTTCTACGCCATGCAGAGGAGGATTACCGCCGGATCAGGAACGAAGGGCAGATCTTCCCGCACAAGGCGGAGTTCTCCCGGCACGGCATCGAGGTCTGCCCGCTCCACCTCGAGAACCTGACGGGGGGCTACGGCGGCCCCCACTGCATGACCTGCACGCTGGAGCGGGGGTGACGGGATGCCGGGAAAGTCCGTGGTGGTTGCGCTCGGCGGGAACGCCATCCTGCAGCACCGGGAATCCGGGACGGCCGAAGAGCAGCTCGCAAATGTCAGGAGAGCCTCGCGGCATATCGCAGAGATCGCGAGCGACGGCTATGCCGTCGTCATCACTCACGGGAACGGCCCCCAGGTGGGGGATATCCTTCTCAAAAACGAGCTCGCAAAGGACACCCTCCCGCCGATGCCGCTCGACGTCTGCGGGGCGGAGAGCCAGGGGATGATCGGCTACCTGCTCCAGCAGTCGATGCAGGAGGCGCTCGGAGCGGCCGGGCTCGACTGCCCGGTCGCGACGGTGCTCACCCAGACCCTGGTGGACGGCGACGATCCGGCGTTTGCAAACCCGGAGAAGCCTATCGGGCCGTTTTACACGGCGATGCAGGCAAAGAGGCTCGGGAAAGAGATGGGCTGGCGGATGGTGCAGATCCCGGGGCAGGGCTACCGGCGGGTGGCCCCCTCGCCGCGCCCGGTCGCCCTCGTGGAAGAGCAGGCAATAGTCCGGCTCTTCTCGGCCGGGGCGGTCGTGATCGCCGCAGGCGGCGGCGGCGTCCCGGTGGTCGCGGAAAGTGAAGGCACCCTCCGCGGCGTCGAGGCGGTGGTGGACAAAGACTACACCGCGGCGCTCCTCGCCCGGATCGTCGGGGCCGGCGACCTGTTGATCCTGACCGACGTCGAACGCGTCGCACTGAATTACGGGCGGCCGGACCAGCAGGAGATCAGCGAGATGACGGTCTTTGAGGCCCGGGCGCACCTCGCGGCGGGGCAGTTCCCGCCCGGAAGCATGGGGCCGAAGATCGAGGCGGCCATCGGGTTCCTCGACGCCGGAGGAAGCCGGGTAACCATCGCGTCGCTCGAAGAGGCCTCGAGGGCCCTCGCCGGACGTGCCGGGACCCGGATCCGGCCGTAACCCGCTCCCTGCCCCAACGCTTATATACAACATTCCCGAATTCCCGCCGGTGATAGAAGGATATGGCTGATAACTTCTGGACGGGTGTCATCGTCGGGTGGCTCGTGGGACTCATTCTCGGCTTCTTCCTGCCGGTCATCGGACCGCTGGTGGGCGGGTTCGTCGCCGGCTGGATGGTCCGGGGCGGAGTAGGGAACGGCGCAAAGGCCGGGCTGTTTGCTGGAATCCTCGGCGCCATCGTCCTCGCGGTGCTGGTCCTCGTCGGCGGCACGATCTTCCTGGGAGCGTTCGGGTTCGTCACGGGCCTCGGGACGTCGCTCATCATCATCGTGATGGCGTTCGTCTACCAGGGCATCCTCTCGCTGATCGGCGGCGCCATCGCCGGGGCGATCCGGCGGTGAGACGGTAACGCGGAGCAAACACCGGGGGGATCGCTCCCCCCGGCTCTTCTCAACCCGGAGGCGGAATTGGCGGAAGGCAGGGGTTCATTCTGGCTCTCCACGCTTGTGGGGTTCATCTTCATGCTCTTCATCAGCCCGTTCTTCCCGGTGGCGGGCCCGATAGCCGGCGGGATCGTAGGCGGCTACCTCGGGCCGCCGGGTGCGGTCAGGGGCGCTCTCGGCGGGCTCCTGGACGGGCTCGTCGTCGCCGCGGTATTCTCGGTCATCGCAGTCGTCGGCGGGACGGCGTTTCTCGGCCCCGTTGGCACCCTCATCGGCCTCGGGATCGCCGTCCTCCTCTTTGCTCTCGCCCTCTATTTCGGGATCCTCGGCGCCGTCGGCGGCGCCATCGGCGGGGCGCTGAAGGCGTGGATGATGTCGCGCCGCAACATCACGGGATGAGGTCCCCGATTCCCTCCTGGAGCCTTACTACAATGCGGCAGCGGCACATCCAGAGATAGGCAACCACCGCCGCGGTCTCGACGATGACGACGTAGGCGACGATATGCCCGATCGATACGTCGTAAAGGACGCCCATCACGACGCTTCCCACGAACCATGCCGTCCCGAAGACCGCGCTCACGGCGCCGTAGACCCGCCCCCTCCGGTCCGCCGCCGTGGACTCTGCGATCGACGCCCGAAGAGCAGTCTCGAAGATCCCGATCCCGGCCCCCCAGAAGAGGGATCCCGCGATTGCTACGCGCGGATCAAGGGAAAAGGCGAGCAGGATCGTCGCGGTGCTGAGAACCGGGATGGTGAGGAGAACGTGGGTGCCGATGCGGTCGAAGGCCCGCCCGACAAGCAGCGCCACGGCGACCGAGACCACCATAGCGGATGCGTAGAAGAGAGGGATAGCGGCGTCGGGGACGATCGACTGGGCTTTTAAGTGGAAGGAGATGAGCGGGAAGTTGACGAACCCGGCCATGCCGAGGAAGATGAACGCGGCATACGGCATGATCCCGGGGGGATCTTCCGTATTCTCCCTTATCCCCCCGTTTGCCTCCAGCCGGCCGGGTCTGGGCACCTTCGATTGGGCAAGGAGGAGGACCACCGCAATGCCGGTGAGGGGAATGCCGAGCAGGAGAAAACCCATGGCGTATCCGCCAGTGAGGGCCAGTGCGGCGACCATGACCAGCGGGCCGATGACCGCACCGATCTGGTCGAGCGCCTTGTGGACCCCGAACCCCCATCCCCTACCGACGGTCGTCGTCGCGTGGGAGAGGATCGTGTCCCGCGCCGGTGTCCGGACGGCTTTTCCTACTCGTTCGGCAATGATGAGGACGGCCGCGGTCTCCCACCGGCCGGCGATGGCGAGGAGCGGGATGGCGGCGAGCAGGCCGTAGCCGGTCATCACCACCTTCCAGTAGCGGTGGCTCTGGCCGACGTAAGCACCGGTGGCTGACCGCAACGCATACCCTATGAACTCGCCGGAGCCGGCGACCAGCCCGACGATGGCCGCACTCCCCCCGAGAAGGAGAATGTAGGGGCCGGTGACGCTCCGGGCGCCGTTCGAGACCAGGCTCCCGAGAAGGCTTGCCGCGCCGAGCAGAAGGATGAGCCGCATCGAGAGGTCACGGACCTTCTGCCGGGTGTCCGGGGAAAAATCGGGCATATTCCCGTGGGTCTAGGCGGGGCATTCTCATTAAGTACTGCATGAACGGCGGGAGTGTCCTTATCTGCGCTCGCCGCAATACCTCTATTACGTACACCCGGGAGGCATGAGGGATATCGTGGAGCAGGAAGGCGTTCAATCGTATTCACGCAGGTTCATCCTCATACTGGTCACCATCGCTACGTTCTTAAATCCGTTCACCGGCTCCGCGATCAACCTCGCCCTGCCCGCCATCGGAACCGAGTTCTCCGCCGACGCCGCAACGCTCGCCTGGATCTCCAGCGCCTACCTCCTCTCGTCGGTCATCTTCCTCCTCCCGGCGGGGAGGCTCGGCGACTCCCGGGGGAAGGTCACCGTCTTCATGATCGGGATCGTGGTCTACACCGCCGGGGCCATCCTCACCATCTTCACGCCCTCGATAGGCCTTCTCCTCGTCTTCCGCTTCCTGCAGGGGATGGGCGGCGCCATGATCTACGCAAACAGCGTGGCCCTGATCACCCACCTCTACCCGCCCGGGGAGCGGGGCTACGCTATCGGGCTGAATACGACGGCGGTCTACGCCGGGCTCTCGCTCGGCCCGTTCCTCGGCGGCGCCCTGACCCAGTTCCTCGGCTGGCGGAGCATCTTCATCGTGACCGCGCTCCTCGCCGTCCCGGTGCTCTTCTACGCCGGGAAATTCCCGGTATTCCTGAACGAGCGGCAGCGCGAACGCTTCGACGTCGCGGGGCTGGTCCTCTCCTCCGCCCTGATCCTCTGCCTCTTCCTGGGCCTGGCCTCGGCGACCACCCCGGCCGGCGCGGCACTCCTCGCGGCGTCCCTCCTGCTCGGGGTGGCCTTCTTCCAGGTGGAGCGGCGGCAGCCCTGCCCCCTCCTCCCGGTCTCGCTCCTCGAGAAGAACCGGGTCTTTGCCGCCTCGAACGGCGCCGCCCTGATCAACTACAGCGCCACGTTTGCGGTTGGGTTCCTCCTCTCCCTCTACCTCCAGTACATCCGCGGCTACGAGCCCGTCGCCGCGGGCACCCTGCTCCTGGTCCAGCCGGTCATCCAGGTCTTCGTCGCCCCGGTGGCGGGCCGCCTCGCTGACCGGATGCAGCCCGGGCACGTCGCCTCGGTGGGGATGGGGCTCTCGGCCGTGGCGCTCCTGGGATTCTCCATGCTCGGCGAGACTACACCGATCGCCGCGATCTTCGCCCTTCTGGTCCTGCTGGGCGTGGGGCTCGGGCTCTTCTCGTCCCCGAACACCACCGCCATCATGGGCTGCGTGGAGAAGCGGTTCTTCGGAAGCGCATCGGCGATGGTGGCGATGATGCGGTCGCTCGGGATGATGCTGAGCATGGGGGCGGTCCTCGTGGTCTTTGCGGTCATCATGGGATCGACGACCGTCACACCGGCGATATTCCCGGAGTTTCTCGTGAGCGTCCGGCTGATCTTCCTCGCCTTTACGGTCCTCTCGGTCTTTGGCGTCATCCTGTCGCTGCGCAGGAACAGATGCTGAAGGACAGGACGGGACTTTCCGAAATAATCCCCCTGGAAAGAAGAGGAAGCGTTAAAACTCCGGGCATCCTGTTATCTCCTTGAACGGATGGAACTGGTTATCGGAAAGGACGGCGACCGCGACGTCGCCGTCGATGCCCAGGAGCTGGTCACGGGAAGAACCTGCGTCATCGCGCAGTCGGGTGCCGGGAAGAGCTGGGGCATCGCGGTTCTCTGCGAGCAGCTCCTGCAGGCGCGGGTGGGGTTCTGTCTCATCGATACGGAGGGGGAATACTTCTCGCTCAGGGACCGGTTCCCCCTCCTCTGGATCGGTTCCAGTGAGGACTGCGACGTGGATATCGGGCAGGTGAACCTCCGGGAACTGATGCAGAACGCGATCTGCTCCCGGACGGCTGTGATCTTCGACGTCTCGGAAGCCGATATGCAGGAACGGGTGGCCTACCTCGCGGAGGTTCTCTACGACCTTGAGAGCGAGTTAAAGCAGCCTTACCTGCTGATCGTGGAGGAGGCGGACAAGTTCATTCCCCAGTCGGGGGAATCCATCAAAAAGATCGAGGAGATCTCCCGCCGGGGGCGCAAGCGCGGACTCGGGCTCCTGGTCGCGACCCAGCGGCCGTCGCTCGTGACGAAGAACGTTCTCTCGCAGTGCAACAGCCAGATCCTCGGGAAGCTCTCGATCGAGAACGACTTAAAAGCGGTCAGCCTCTTCTTCCCGTCCCGGAAGGAGGCCGGGGAGCTCGCAGATCTCGAGCCCGGGGAGTTCTTCGTGATGGGTAAGCTCTCGAGGGAGAATGCGACGAAGATGCGCTTTGCGGCCCGGTTGTGCGAGCACCGGGGGCTGACGCCCAAACTCGTGCCCGCAGAGCCGATCAGGCCGGCCAGGTCTGCCAGGCCTGCCCGGGCGGAACCGGTCCGCACCGAACCCTGTGGCCCCGAGGATACCCCCCGGGAAGAGTCCGAGGTGCCGCCCGCCGCTACGGATGCCGTGAATGCGGTGGTCCCGGTGCTGCTCCGCGAGGAGGCGCTCGATATCGCCAAGGCCAAACGAAAACGCCGGTTCCGGATCCTGGAGCCTGAAGAGCGGATCGTCTCGGGAGAGCGGGTCTACCGGCCGCTGCACCGGGTGGAGATCCGCTACATCGGCGGGCTTATCCGCAAAGCGACGAAGACGGCGTCGTTCGTCATTGACGCGCTTACCGGCTGCATCGTCGAGGTGGATCGGGGGCTGAAGGTCAGGCCGGGGTTCTCGGAACTCCTGGGACTCGATGAGGCCGCGGTGAAGATCGTTGCAGGGCTCGCGAACGGCGGCTCGACACTGGTCGAGATCGAGGCCGACACCCACCTTTCGCCCGCCGTGGTAAAGAAGGCGATAAAGACCCTTACGGAGGCGAAACTCGTCACGGAGATGAAGACGGTGGGCGACACGAAGGTCTATGTCCCCCTGCTTGCAGATGAGGTTCCGGCGTTTTCTGCTCTTCGCCCGGGGGCCGACCTCCCGATGGAGCCGCTCCGGGAGGAGCCCCTCGAGGTGAAGGTCACGGAGTCCTCTCTCCGGACCATCCTGAAGGGGCTTGAGCCGACGGCGGAGATCGTCGGGTTCGATACGATCTACTACCCGGTCTACCTGGTCCGGTTCGCCTCGGATCGCGGAGAACGCTCGATCATCCTCGACGGCTGCACGGGAAAAGAACTTCTCTTCCCGGTGTCGTGACCGGAGTGTTTATCCTCACGCGGGAGTGTAAGAAACCGTATGCCCCGCCGCCCTCGCGGCCGGTGGAAGGAGAGGTGAACAGGTTATGGATTCATACCGTTGCACCAAGTGCGGCTACGTCTACTTTCCGGCAATTGGCGACCCCGATCACGGCGTCAAGCCTAAAACTGCGTTTGAAGACCTGCCCGACACCTGGAAATGCCCCCGGTGCGGCGCGGCGAAGAGCCGGTTTGTGAAGGTATAGGGAGGATCGGTTCTGAACCGGTTCCCGAGTATCTCTTTCGATGGCGGGGGTTGACAGCGTATCGATTCCCTCACCCGAACCGGAAGATCATGAGTCCCTCCCCCGGATCTGACCGGAGTACTTATCGCCCCTGGGGTACATGGGTGCCGTGCCCCCGTCGATGTTGCGGCCGGTCGGGGCGGTGAGGTGAGGTGAAGAGATGATGGATTCATACCGATGTGGACTCTGTGGCTACGTCTACAACCCCAGGGCCGGCGAGCCCGGCCACGGTATCGAGCCTCGCACGGAGTTTGGGGACCTGCCCGAGAACTGGGCATGCTCCCGGTGCGGTGCGGAGAAGAACCTGTTTCGGAAGGTGTAAGGGGCCGGTTCGGGCCGGCCCCACTGCAAATCTTCTCTTTTTGGGGTGTGTCCCCTCACGAGGTTGTTGTATGGCGTCCTGTTCTCGCGGCTGCATAAGTTCCCTCACCCGAACCGGAAGACCCTGAGCCCCTCCCCGTGGATCTCCCTCCCGTCGAGGTGCTCCATCTCGTGGTCGATCCCGTAAGCAGCGGAGCCCGAGAATTCCATCTCCGCGGCACCGAGATCTTCTGTCCGGATTGTTCGTTCGAGCGGGTGGACGGTCATTTTGATCGCCCGGCGGGCAGCAAGGCGCACCCGGTAGGGCCGCGCGACAAGCAGCCGGGCGGGAGCGCTGCCGCACTTCTCGAGCCGGTGAACCGTTCCCTCACGGTGCAGGAGAACCGGGTCGACGAAGAGGAAGATCTCCTCAAGCGAGTAGCCGGTCCGGCTCTCCCCGTCGTAGATCGTGGTCTTCGTGACGGCCGAGATGGCGGTGAGACCCTCCGCGGCGTAGCTCCAGCCACCCCCGTAGCGGAGCGAGAAGAGGAGGGGGACGAGCGCATCGGCGGGTATGTCGAACCGGTCGGCGAGGGCGGTCTCCGCGGCGGCAAAGGCGAGTTCTTCCCGGATCTCGTCGGTCTCCATCGATCGCCCCTGCGCCGGATGACCGGATAAACTCTACCGCTTGAAGACGTGGACCGCAGAGGCCTTGAAGGTGACATAGGCCGGCTCCCCCTCGGCGAGGCCCAGGCGGGCGATACTCTGCCGGGTCAGGACGGCGACGAAGGGCAGCCCCGTATCCACGACGACTTGGCAGAAGATGCCGTTCTGCCGGATCTCCGTCACCGTGCCCGGGAAAGTGTTTGCGGCACTCGACTCGAACGGTTGGTGGGATACGATCACCTCCTCCGGCCGGATGCCGACGCAGACGTCGCCTTCGATCGCGGTAACCGTCCGGACGGCGAGCTCCCCGAGGTCGATCGCCGCTTCCCCGTTCTGGACGCTTGAAACCCCGCAGTAGACGTTCTCCATGCCGGTGAAGGCGGCGACGAACTCGGTGGTGGGTCTCCGAAAGACCTCGTCGGGGGTGCCCGTCTGGACGATCCTCCCGTCCTGCATCACCGCCACCCGGTCGGCAAGGGGGCATATGTCCTCGAAGTGGTGGGTGATGTGGACGACAGTCGTGTCGGTCGCCCGGTGAATCGCCTTCAGTTCCCTTTTGAGCCGTTCCCGGGTGAGGGTGTCGAGCGCCGAGAGCGGTTCGTCCAGCAGCAGGACGCGGGGCCGGAGGGCGAGCGCCCGGGCGATCGCCGCCCGCTGCTGCTCCCCGCCGGAGAGCGTCCCTGTCGTCCGTTCCAGGAGGTGCCCGATCCCGAGGAGGGTCGCGGTCTCCTGCACGCTCTCTCTGATGCGGGTGGGATCGGCCTTCCGCTGCAGGAGGCCAAACCCGATGTTCTCCCCGACGGTGAGATGAGGAAAGAGCATGTAGTCCTGGTAGACCATGCCGATTCCTCGATCCTTCGGGTCGGTGCAGGTGATATCACGGCCGTCGAGAGTGATCGTGCCGGCGTCCGGAGAGTATATCCCCGCCAGGGTCTCGAGGAGGATGGTCTTTCCCGCGCCGGTCGGGCCGAGGATGACGAAGTACTCACCGTCGGCGACGGTCAGGTTCACGCCGTCGAGGGAGAAGTCCCCGAGGCGTTTGGCGAGCCCGGCAATCCTGAGCACCTAAAACACCCCCCGTCCGCCGGTGTAGCGTTCGAAGACCGCGAGCGAGATCGCCGATATGACGATCAGGATGACGGACGCGGCGACGGCGAGGTCGAGATCCCCTGTCGACATATTCAGGAAGAGCGCGATGGGCAGGGTCTCGGTCTTCATCCGGGTGGCCCCCGCGAGCATGAGGACGGCACCGAACTCGCCGATGGACTTCGACCAGGTGATGACCAGGCCCGCGATGAGACCGCTTTTTGCGAGAGGGAGGGCGATCTGGCGGAACGCTCCCCACTCGGTGCACCCGAGCGTCCGCGCGACGTGCTCGTAGCGGGGGTTGATCGTCTCGAAGGCCGACCGGGCGACCCTGACCATGTAGGGGAGGTTGACGAAGAACTGGGCGATGACGATCCCGAGCGGGGTGTAGATGACGTCGAGCCCCGAGGCTGAGAGCATCTTCCCGAACGTCGAGGGACCGTAGAAGATGAGCAGCGCCACGCCCGCAACGAGCGGCGGGAGGGCGAGCGGGATGTTGAAGATGGTGTTCGCCACCCCTCTGCCGGGAAACGAGAACCGGGCGAGCGAGTAGGCGACCGGTACGGCGGCGACGACGCATAAGGCGGTGGAGATCGCCGAGGTGACGAGCGAGAGTTCGACGGCAAAGAGGATCTCGGGGGAGAGGAGGCTCTCGATGAGAGCCGGGAGCGGCGGGTAGGCCACGAGGCCGCCGATAACGACGAGCATGTAGGCGATCAGGCAAAACGAGACGGCGAGAAAGAGCACCTTGAACGGGGTGGGGTGGGGGAGGGTTGCCCGGCTCGGAAACACGGCTAATCTACCCTGAAGGACGCACTCTGTTTTTTGATCTGTTCGACGTGCTGCGGCGTCACCCACCCGGAGGAAGCACCCCCTATGCAGTCGAACGCCGGGATGTAGGGTTTGATGTCGAGGACCGGTGTCCCGTCCAGGAGGTCGACGCCCTCGACGGCGAGTGTGGCGCCGTCGATCCCGGCCAGCCGGACGACCGATATCCCGAGCATGTTCGGGCGGTTGAAGTGCCGGGTGGCGAAGATGCCGTGCGCCTTGGCGCCGTCGATGAGCGGCCGCTCGGCAAGTTCCTCACCGGCGGCGCGGTGAAACCGGTAGATGAGGATGAGGTGGGAGAACCCCGCGAGTGCTGGAAGGCCTTCCCGGAACCCGGGGTAGACCTCCACCGTCCCGCGGGCGGCAGAGAAGGCCGCCTGGATAGGGGTTGCGGCCGGGTCGGTGAACGGCGTCCGGACGACTCCGATGGCTCTGCAGGAGTATTCCGTGCCGCTCATGGCTCCACCCCTGCGTACGCCGGGTTGGGGTAGGCCGGGAACCCGTGCTTGATAAAGATCGCTTTCCCCTCGTCGGAGGTGACGAACTCGACAAACGCCTGAGCGGCGTCCGGCTGCTCCGTGAAGGCGGTCGCCCCTATCGGGACGATGAGGGTGAGGCCGTCTTCCTGCGCCAGATCGATCCTGTCCATCGTCTCGGGGTTCACCATATCGAGCGTGATGAGCGCGGCATCGGCGGTGCCCATGTTCATCGCCACGACCACTTCGTTGATCGTCGGCGCCCGGAGGATGACGTTCTTCTCGACGGCGTCGAGGATGCCGTGCGCCTGGAAGAGTTTGTCGCCGGCCCTGCCGATCGCGGTGGTGTTCGCACCACCGAGTGCGATCTTCAGCCCGGGCCGGGCGAAGTCGTCGACCGTAGTGATGTTCTGCGGGTTCCCCTTCGCGACGGCGATCACCGGGACGTGGTAGGCGACGTAGCCGGGCTCTCCGACCAGCCCTTTATCCTTTGCAATCCGGTAATCGGGTGTCCCACCGGGAATGAAGGCGTCGCCTTTGCGGGAGAGTTCCATCTGGGTGATGAGCGCGCCCGAACCGGCGAAGGTGTACTCGACGTCGATGCCGTATCTCTCGTTGAATGCCTCCCCGATCTCGATCATCGGCTTTTTGAGGCCGGCGCCGGAGTAGACGAAGAGTGAGGTGTCCGTCCCGGCGGTGCCGTTATCCCCGACGGTGGTGGTGCATCCCGCCGTGCAGAGGAGGCCGGCAAGGATGATGAGCGTAACCAGTGCAGTAATGTTCGTTCTCATGGATACCCTTTGGTACCCGCCCCTATGGCATTAAAGTACTATCATTTACTTTCCAGTTATGTTAAATACTTTTACCTCGGATTGTTCCTGTTAAATGTTACTATCTCCCTGTCAGCAGAACCGGTCGTCCGACCGCACGGTGCGGGGGTCCTCCACGGTCGCAGAGAGCCACCCGGAGCGTTCGCCCGGGTAGGCATCGAACGCCGGGACGTAGGGTTTGATGTCGAGGACCGGTGTCCCGTCCAGGATATCCACGTCGAGGACGTGTAGCGTCGCGTCGTCGACAGCGACCAGCCGGAGAACCGAGAGCCCGATCGCGTTGGGTCGGCGGGGCGCCCGGGTTGCAAAGACGCCGTGCGGCGTCTTGTCGAGGAACGGGACCACTTCGAGCGCGTAACCCTCCGAACGGTGGAAGTGGTAGAGGAGGATGATCCGCGAGAACCCCGCAAGGTCCTTTAACCCCGCGGCATAGATCGGGTCGAGTTCGACCGTCCCCCGGATGCCCCGGGCACCGACGGTCTGGACGGGCATGTCGCGCGGGTCGCGGAAAGGGGAGTGGACGGTGCCGATGGGGGTGAAGGTGATCCCGGTCATGCGATCCCCTCGCACCGGGGAAACGAAGAGGGTTTGCGTCCAGGTTGACTATAAGAAACGGTTATTACCGTCCCATGCGTTCACGTGCTCCTTATGGATGATCTGTTAGCGGTTCTGCTGGATACCGAGAAACGGGCCTGGAAGGCTGCCGACACCCGGGACATGGAGTTCTACCGTGATTATCTCGCGCCTGAAGCCCTTGTCGTCAGCCCCCGGGGCATTCTGGACCGGGAAGGGATCCTCCGCGATCTCGTGGAGAACCCCAACGAATTTCCGACGTACGTCATCGCGGACCCGAGGGTCGTTCCCATCGGGGAGGAGGGTGCCGTCCTCGTGTATACCGTCTCCTTCGGCGGGCAAACGATCTACGTATCGACGGTGTATGCGCGGGACAGGGGCCGGTGGCGGGCGGCCTTTCACCAGCGGACGCCTGCTTCTCCGGTGAACGGGACGGTAGATTAACCCCTGCCTGCCTTCGCCGCGGCGATACGGCTCCGAAGATCGCGTGCGGCGGCGGTGACGTCGTCCCGGGCGACGACCGCCGAGATTACCGCGACCCCGTCCGCCCCCGCGGCGATGACGTCGCTGACGTTTGCCGCGGTGATCCCGCCTATCGCGACGAGCGGGAGGGATACCGCGGTACGAACCGCCGAGAGCGTCGCAAGCCCGCAGCCCGGCCCCGCGTCGTCCTTCGAGTTGGTCGCAAACGTCGGGCTGAGCGCCACGTAGTCGGCCCCTTCCGCCGCGGCCCGGACCGCCGCATCGACCGACCCGACCGATGCCCCGATGATGAACCCCGGCGGTGCGAGCCGCCGTGCATGCCCGATGGGCAGATCGCTCTCACCGAGGTGGACCCCGTCGGCATCGGCCGCAAGGGCGACGTCCAGCCGGTCGTTCACGATGAAGAGCGCGCCGGCATCAAGGGTGATCTCGCGGACGGCGATGGCCGCATCGAAGAGCGCCCGCCCTGAAAGGGTCTTGTCGCGGAGCTGGATCACGTCCGCTCCCCCCGCGACGGCCTGCCGGGCAAGCTCCACGTGGGAACGTCCGAGGCCGATCGTCTCGTCGGTGACGACGTAAAGGTCGTACCCCATCACCGCTCCTCGATCCTGGCTCCCCGTGCAAGGTCGTCAGGGGTGAGCCCGGCAAGCTCGTCGAAGAGCGCCGTCCGAAACGAGTACGGACCGCGAGCCCCGGCTGCGGCCCGCTCCCCGGCAAGGCCGAAGGCCGCGAGCGCCGCGGCCGACGCGACCGCATGATCGTCGGCGACCGCGACGAACGCCGCGGTGACCGATGCAGCCATGCACCCCGTCCCCGAGAGCCGATCCATCGCGGGGTTGCCGTTTTCGACGAGGTAGACCCTGCTGCCGTCGGTGACGACGTCGACCGCCCCCGTCATCGATACAGTGGTTCCGGTCGAGCGGGCGCACGCCCGCGCCGTCTCGACGGGGTCTCCCGCAACGCCGCCGGAGTCCACGCCCCGGACGCTCCCGCCCGTCCCGGCAATGACGCCGATCTCCCCGGCGTTGCCCTTCAGAACGGCGATATCGAGGGCGTCGAGGAGCCGCAGGGCGGTCTCGGTGCGGAACCGGGTCGCCCCGACGCCGACCGGGTCGAGGATGACCGGGATACCGAGGTCGTTTGCCCGGCGCCCGGCGATCAGCATCGTATCGACCTGCGCCGCCGAGAGCGTCCCGATGTTCAGGACGAGGGCGCCGGCGGCCGCGACCATATCGGCGACCTCTTCGGGCGCCTCGGCCATCACCGGGGCCGCCCCGGTGCAGATGGTTATGTTCGCGCAGTCGTTGATCGTGACGCTGTTCGTGATGTGATGTATGAGCGGCCGCTCTGACCGCACGGCGGAAAGGAGGCCGGCGGGGATCGCGCCGTCCACGAAGCGTGGCGATGAACTGTTGTTCGTGCTGTCCGGCATAGGTGTACCTATCTGTTTCCCGGACATCTGCATAAAGCCGGTAGCCGGATCCGCAGGTCTCATTGATTTATGCGATACCTGCACAGGGTCGCGCACCCTGCCACCGGACGACAATTCCTTAAAGCGGGGACATATCATGGCCTGTCGTGGGCCGATGGCGATGATCCGGCCGGACATCAATCCCGCTCATGCCGCCGGAGGAACTTGCGGATCATCCGGGATTCCACCCATCCCCGGTCAAGCTGCCTGATGTGCTCGTTGATCCGCTCGACCTGTTCGCGGATGATCGCCGCCGTCTCCGCATCATCCAGCAGATCCGCTCTCCCCAGGGTCACCTGGAGGGGCTGGCGAATGTGGTCGCCGAGAACGGCGAACTGCTCGATGTTCCGCTCGATCTGCTCGAACGCCTGCTGCCGGAGGCGCTCGTCCTGTTTCCACCCGGTGATGTCCCTGCCGGCCGCCTGGACACCGACCACTTTTCCGTGCTCCACGATCGGTGATTCGTTCAGCTCGACGAACGCCGACGTCCCGTCCTTGCGGCGGAACTCGACCTCGAGCCCCTCGATCGGTTCGCCCCTGGCTAACTTCGTCTGCGCCGCCTTCCACGCGGCGAGGGAATTGGGACTGACATAGTCCCGGCATTTTTGGCCGACGAGTTCGGCGGGAGTATAGCCGAGGATGCGGGTCACGGCCGGGGACATATAGGTGATCCCCCGGTCGTGGTAGCAGGTGTAGATCATGTCGAAGCTCCGCTGTGCTATCTCGCGGAACTTCTCCTCGCTTTTGCTGAGCGCCTCTTCGGTCGCCTTTCGCTTGATCCCCTGTGCCAGGACGTTTGCGGCCGCCTGGACGAAGTTGATGTCGTCCCGGGTGAACCTGCGCAGGGTCCGGGTATGGGCGCCGAGCACCCCGTACGGCGTCCCGTCACCCTGGATGATGACACTGATGCCGCTCAGGATCCCCTCGTTTCGCAGGAGGGCCGGGCCCCGGAACCGGGTCTCGGCGTCGAAATCTTCGACGATCACCGGCTCACGGGAGAGAAGGGTGTACCCCGCCTGGGAGTCGGTTCCCCCGTCCACTTTCTCGATACCGATCCGGACCCTGCCGAACCCCACCGCCGCCTCGAGGATGAAGAGATTCCCTTCCGGCAGGTACCGGAGCACTTTGGCGTACTCGACTCCCAGGTGCTCCGCCACCATCCGGACCACGGCGTTCATCAGCTCGGGAGGCTCCGCCCCTCCAAGAGCGAACTGACCGAGGTCCGCGATGGCTGCCTGCTGCGCCGCCCGGACGGCGGTGAGCCGCTCGGCCTGTTTTCTCGCGGTGATGTCGAGGTTGATTCCGGCCCAGAGGACGATCCGCCCGTCCCCGTCACGGACCGGATCTCCCCGGGAGAGAATGGTGTGGCATTCCCCGTCGGGATCCAGAACCCTTAGCTCGCGATCCCACCGGCACCCCGTATCGAGGCACCGCCTCCAGTCGGCACGCACTGCTACAGCATCCTCGAGCGGGATGCACTCCAGCCATCCCGACTGCCGGCATTCTTCGAGTGTCTTCCCCACAAGGTCGAGGAATGAGGGAGAGACGTAGAGTGTAGCGCCGTCCGGTTCACAGATCCAGATGCCGTAGGGCGCCAGCTCCCCGACGGCGGCAAAGACCGACTCGGCCCTGACCTGTGCTCTCGAAGCCCGGGTCACTGCCCCGTCGCGTTCGGGGGTCACGTCCCGGAACCGGGCAAGCACCATCCCGGCGTAGGGCTCGCCGGACATCACCCGGCACGAGAAGGAGAACCAGCGCACCCCCCCGGTGGATGTTCGCATCCGGCAGGCGGCATGCGCGACCTCCCGCCGGCACCGGAGCGCTTCGAGCACCCGGGTGGCAGTACCTTCCTCCTCGATGAGCGGCGCGAGGTGGCGGGCGATGAGGTCACCTATCTCCATGCCGCAGGCAGCGTTATCGCCGATCCCGAACGTTGCGTGAAATGATCGGTTCAGCCGCACAACGGTATTATCGCGGGCGAGGATGACGACAGCGTCGTCCAGTTCGTCGAAGCAGCGGTACACGGGAGATTTCCATCGGCCGGTGCGGGAAGATCCCGGACAGCGGGCGCTGTGTACCAACTGTGGTTTACCGTGACCATAAATATCTCCCCTCCGAGATTACCCGGCTCCGCGATAATACCGGGATCGCAGGGAAGGGTTCCGAAAACCGGGTCCCGCCCCGTCCGGGCGTGAACCCGAAAAACGCCGAGGGGGAGATTTGAACTCCCGAGGTGCCGAACACCAGTGGCTTTCGAGGCCACCGCCTTCCCGGACTAGACTACCTCGGCACAGAATCAGCCTAGAGTATTTAGGCTCTTCGACTATAATAGTATCGAGATATGCTCTGTCGATTCACCCTCATCCCGGACGGCAACGTGCTGATCTACCAGGGACGGCCGGGCGACACGTATGAGGCCGCCCTCCTCTCCTTCGGGCTCAATCCGGATGCGGCGCTGATCTTTCATCAAGGAAGAAGCCTGCCGCAGGATAAAAAAATCGAGGAAGAGGGGGTCGAGATCTTCCTGGCCTCTTCGCGCGGGTGACTTATTGTGGGCCCGGTCTTCCGGCCTGGGTGATCATCATGTCGTCGACGCGGACGAGAAGCATGGCCGTCTCGGTCGCGCTCTTGATCGCCTGGGTCTTCACCCGCAGGGGCTCGATGACGCCGGCCTCGCGCATGTCCACGACCTCGCCGGTGTAGACGTTGAGCCCGGCGTACTTCATACCGTCGGCGTGCGCCTTCCGGAGAGCGACGACCTTGTCGATCGTGTCGAACCCCGAATTCTCCGCGAGCGTCCTCGGGATGACCTCGAAAGCGTTCGCAAACGCCTCGATGGCGAGCTGGACCCGGCCACCGACGGTTGCGGCGTAGTCGCGGATGCGGAGCTGGAGTTCGGTCTCCACGGTGCCGCCGCCGACGACGAACTTGCCGTCCTCGATGGCGTCCTGGACGACCCGGGCCGCGTCGTAGACCGCCCGCTCGAGTTCGTCAAGCAGCAGCTGGGAAGTGCCCCGCAGGAGGATCGTGACGGCTTTCGGGTTTTCGCAGCCGGAGATGATCGTCAGTTCGGCGTCGGGGACCTCCGCGGCCTCTTCGGCGTGGCCGAGCGTCGCCGCGTTGAGCTCCTCGGGCTTGTTGACGATGGTGCCGCACAGCGCCTTCGCGGCGAACTTCATGTCCTCTTCCTTCACGTCCTCGACCGCGTAGATGCCGTGCTTCGCAAGGTAGTACTGCACGGCATCGGCGATTCCCTTCTGGCAGAGAACGACGTTGGCGCCGGAGGCGACGATCTGCTCGGCGAGTTTCCGGAGGGACTCGCGCTCCTGCTCGGAGAACGCCTTCATCTGGTCGGAGGAGGTGATCTTGATCTTCGACTTGACCTGGGTCTTCGTGACCTCGAGCGGCAGAGCGATCAGGGCTACTCTGGCGTCCCTGACCTTTTCCGGCATCTGCTCGAAGACGCGCTTCTTGTCGATGACGATGCCCCGGATCAGTTCGGTGTCCTGCATCGAGTCGCCGACCTGCGTCTTGATCTTGATGTCGTCCTCGTCGACGACGTAAGTGCCGGGGCTCGTCTCGGTGGCGACCTGCAGCACCGCGTCCACCACGATGCCGGCGACCTTGTCCTTGACGGCTTCGATGGATTTGCCGGTCATGGCGGTGTCGGCGATCTTCAAAAGCTCGGCGCGGTCGCCGAACCCGACCGAGATGGCCAGTTCGTCGAGGATTTCGAGGGCCTTCTCCATGCCGAGCTGGTAGCCGTTCGCGATGATCGTGGGGTGAACCTCCTGGGCGAGCAGTCGCTCCGCCTCTTCCATCAGCGACCCGACGAGAACGGTTGCGGTCGTGGTGCCGTCGCCGACCTCGCCGTCCTGGGCCTCCGCAACCTCGACAACCAGCTTGCCGCCGGGGTGCTGCACGGACATCTCATGCAGGATGGTTGCCCCGTCGTTCGTGATCACCACGTCACCGCTGGAGCTGACCAGCATCTTGTCCATTCCCCGGGGACCGAGCGTCGTCCGAACGGCGGCCGCAATTGCCTTTGCAGCCATGATATTCGAGCGCTGCGCCTCGAATCCGCGCGTGCGCTCAACGTTTTCCCGTAAAATAATGATGGGCTGTCCAGCAAGCATTGTATAATCCTCCTTTGTCCGTTAGGTTTGTTCAGAGGTTCTATATAAATCAATCGATAGGGGTCGGCCTTCCCGGGGCACACCGGCCGTTCAGCATGGGCGGATCGTCTGTCCGCTTGTGTTACGCGCCTGATACCCCCGGCGGGCGCACCCCCTGCCCCCGGGTTATTGAAAAGAGGCGTGAGCCGGGTCTTCACCCGAGCCTCGATATTGCGAAGAGCGACCGAACCGGGACGCCGTCGATCTCCCGGACACCCTGTTTGTCGAAGAGCGACCAGACCGCCATCGGCACGGCTCCGTGCCGCCGGAGGAATGCTATCGCTTCGGCAAGCGTCGTCCCGGTCGTGACGACGTCGTCGATGATGATGCAGCGCTGCCCGGTGATCGTGGAGAAGGTGCCCGAGAGGGATCCGGTGGGGGTCTCGCTCCGGCTGTGTTTCGCCGGGAGGTATACCGCGAGTTTCAATCCCTCCTCAGCGGCGATCAGGGTGGCGAGCGGGATCCCCGAGAGCGCGATGCCGACGACCGTATCCGGCTCCTCTCCTGCGGAATGCACGCCCACCGCCCCTTCCAGGTAGAGGAAGCGCTTGAGCATCATCATCGCCATGTCGCCAAGGAGGGTCCCATGGCTCCCTATCGCCGTCCAGTCGATGTGGACGTCTTTTGGTGCCTCCATGCCCTTCTGCTGGGTGAGCAGCCAGGTGACCGTCTCCATCGAGAGGCCCAGCTCGTCGGAGATCTGGCCGGGCGTGTGCCCGTCTGCCTGGAGCGCCTTTGCCTTCGTGATCAACTCTTCGAGGGCGGACATGGTGAAGAGATCTCCAAAGAATCTATTTAAGTTTTCTTTTGATTGCGGCGCCGCAGACCGGACAATCCCCCGGCTCCCGCCAGTACCGCCCGCATCCCGTGCACCGGTACCGCCACCGGATCGGCCGGGCCGGCCGTTGCCGGATGCTCCGGGTCTCGATGCCGAGGCGGTGCGCGACGTTCTGGACCGCGAAGTCGTCGGTGACGAGGACGGCCGAGAGTTCCAGCGCGAGCGCAAGGATATCCCGGTCGGTCCCGGAGAGCACCCCGGCGTCCCCGGTCCGGAGTGCGGCCGCGTCGACCCGCGCGAGGTCTTCTTCGCGTGGCTCCCGGACCCGGAGTCCCGCGGCCGCGAGAGCCGTAAAGCGGCACTTCGCATGGGTGTCGGTGAGTTCCGCGACGACCGAGGCGGTGGTCCAGGCCGTTTCCTCTATGGGCATCTCCGAAAAGAAGACCGAGGCGTCGAGGACAAGCGTCATGCCGAGAACCTCACGATATCGTTCTCCCGGCACCGGATCGCGTAGCCGAACTCTTCAAGGAGCCAGCAGACGGTCTTCGCGTGCATCGAGAGGGTGTGGGTGCTGTACTCCCCACCGTAGCAGGCGAGGTAGACGAGGAGCTGGTCGGCGAGGTGGACATCGACCGTGCCGGGGCTGCGGCACTCTTCGATCAGGGCCCGGGCGGCCGCCCTGCCCACCTTTTCGGCGGGAAGCCCCCGCTTCCCGAGAGCCACGGCGCCCTTCGCCCCGCTCCATGCGGTGACGGAACTCCCGGTGCTCGCCCCGCCCTCGCGGGGGTCGATGTCCACCGTGCAGGAGAGGCCGAGGCCGCTCTCGAGGAGGTCCCGGGCGGCGGCAGCCTGGCGCTCCGTGACGTGCCCGGGAAGGCCCGCCGAGCAGGAGACAAGCCCGCACCCACTGTCTTCCTCCTCCGGGATCACGATCGGGCCGGGCCGGGACGGCTCCACCCGGACATGCACCCGCCCGCCGCCCCGGGGGTAGTACCCGCGTTCGAGCACCGTAATCTCGATAGAAGCTCCGGCACGGCGGAGCACCGGCGCGAGGACGCGATCAACGTAATCTATCGTCGGGCTCCATGCCACCTCGGTCCCGCCCGTGACGATGATGCTCCCGCCGGTATGAAGGGCGACCGGGAGCCACGCCTGCAGGATGAGAGGAATGCTCCCCGCGGTTCCGGGGTCGATCTCAAGGTCGGCCCGCCGGAGCCGTCCCGGGATGAAGGTGATCTCGCTGTCCCCGGGCGAAAGGTCCGTGTATTCGGCATCGCAGGCCCCGGCGACCGCCCGGATCGCGGCGATGTGCTGGGGGGCAAGGCCGGGGTTTTCCCGGTTCTGCCGGATCCGGGTGACGGTCACCGCAGTTTGAGAGATCGCCGATAGAGCGACCCCCAGGCGGAGGACCTGTCCCCCCCCTTCCAGGTGGGTTCCGTCAACGGTGAGCATCTTCCCTGATCGCGGTAGCGATTGCGCTCGCGGCCGATATGAAGCTTGAGGCGTTCTCGTAGGTATCGCTGGAGACGACCGAAGAGACCCCCGCTGCCCGCAGGCGCATGTAGGCGCCGCTCGTGAGCACCCCGTGAACACACGCCGCGTGGATGGATGCGGCCCCCTGCTCCCGGAGCATGCAGGCGGCGGTCGCGAGGGTCCCGCCGGTGGATATGATATCGTCCACGATCACGACGTCCCGGCCGGCTGCACCGGTGGATTTTGGGGCGATCCGGACCTCCTCGCCCGAGAGCCGGGTCTTTTCAAGGTGGTCGCAGTCCCACCCTCCGAAGGCGGCGACATCGGTCGCAAAATCGATCGCCCCTTCGTCCGGAGCGAGGACCAGGGGGTTCTTCAGGCGCAGGTCACCGATATACCCCCCGACGGCCGGGGCGATGGTGACGTCTCTTGCCGGGACACCGAAATGATCCAGCACGCTTTGATCGTGGATGTTGACGACGAACGCCCGCTCGATCCCGGTCGAGAGGGCTCGCGCAACCGCCCGGGCGCTTATCGGCTCGCCGGGGAAAAAACGCCTGTCCTGCCGCGAGTAGCCAAGATACGGGACCACCAGCGTGTTCCTTGATTGGTCGGCAGCATCGATCGCAAGAAGGGTCTGCACGAGCATATCGTTATCCACGACGCTGCTGACGATCAGGGTCTCATCGTCGAGTTCTCCGCACCGGAGGTACAGCTCTCCGTCGGGAAAACGGGTGAATTTCGTCTCGACCAGTGGGGCCCCCAGTTTTTCGGCAATGCGGGCTGCAAGGACCTGGGACCGTTCCGTACTGATTATTCTCATAGAGCACCTTTGCTAGAAAGTATTTGAACGAGGATGAATAAATTATATAAGTACCAGTGCAGCAAAGAGGTAAACTCGACGATGGATTCGACGACATCAACTGAAATTCCTAACATAGAGCTCACGCATGAAGAAATGGAGGATATGGATGTTCCTTCAGGTCTCGAGCTGAGCGCATCGTCAGATATCGACGTACCCCCGAATCTTATCGACCAGGTCATCGGCCAGGAGCACGCCGTCGAGGTGGTCCGCAAAGCTGCGGTCCAGCGCAGGCACGTGATGATGATCGGCACCCCCGGAACCGGCAAATCGATGCTGGCGAAGGCCATGGCCGAGCTCCTCCCCAAAGAGGAACTGCAGGACATCCTGGTCTACCCGAACCCCGAGGATAACAATAACCCTATCATCAGGACCGTACCGGCGAGCCGCGGCAAGCAGATCGTCAACGCCCACAAAGTGGAGGCGAGGAAGAAGATCCAGATGCGGAGCACCCTCATCATGCTCCTCATCATCGGCATCATCGGCTACGCGATCATCACCTACCAGTGGCTCATGGGCATCATCGCCGCCGCGTTCATCTTCATGGCGCTGAAGTACTCGACGCCCCGCGAGGAGACGATGGTCCCGAAGCTCCTGATCTCCCACGACCCGAACACCCCCGCCCCCTTTGTCGACGCCACCGGCTCGCACGCGGGAGCCCTGCTCGGCGACGTCCGGCACGACCCGTTCCAGAGCGGCGGCCTCGAGACGCCTTCCCACGACCGTGTCGAGGGTGGGGCCATCCACCGGGCGCACGGGGGGGTGCTCTTCATCGACGAGATCAACACCCTCACCCCGCACTCCCAGCAGAACCTGCTGACCGCGCTCCAGGAGGGCACCTTCCCGATCACCGGCCAGAGCGAGCGCTCGAGCGGCGCGATGGTCCGGACCGAGCCGGTCCCCTGCCGGTTTGTGATGATCGCGGCGGGCAACCTCGACGCCATCCAGGGTATGCACCCGGCGCTCCGGTCGCGTATCCGGGGCTACGGCTACGAGGTCTACATGCGGGAGACGATGGAGGACACCACGGAGAACCGGAAGAAGTTTCTCCGGTTCATCGCTCAGGAGGTCAAGAACGACGGGAAGATCCCCCACTTCGACCGCAGCGCCATGCTCGAGGTTCTCCGCGAAGCCCGGCGCCGCTCGAACCGGAAGGGCCACCTGACCCTGAAACTCCGTGACATGGGCGGGCTCATCCGGGTGGCGGGGGACCTCGCCCGGCAGGAGGGTGCGGAGTTCACCACGGAAAAGCATGTCCTCGCCGCGAAGTCTGCCTCCCGCTCGATCGAGGACCAGATCTCCGACGAGTACATCCGGCGGAGCCGGGACTACGACATCACCGTCGTGGAGGGCGTCCGGGTAGGCCGGGTGAACGGGCTTGCCGTGATGGGAAGCGACTCCGGCTCGGTGCTCCCGGTGATGGCCGAGGTGACCCCGAGCCAGGGGGCGACCGGCACGGTCATCGCGACCGGGATGTTGAAGGAGATCGCCAAGGAGTCGATCACGAACGTCAGCGCTCTCATAAAGAAATTCACAGGGAAGGATATCCGGGAGATGGACATCCACGTCCAGTTCATCGGCACCTACGGCGGTGTCGAGGGGGATTCGGCCTCCGTGACCGTGGCCACGGCGGTGATCAGTGCCATCGAGAACATCCCGGTGCGCCAGGACATCGCGATGACCGGTTCGCTCTCGGTTCGGGGCGACGTCCTTCCCATCGGCGGGGTCACCTACAAGATCGAGGCGGCGGCAAAAGCCGGGATCAAGAAGGTGATCATCCCGCGGTCGAACTTAGACGACGTCCTCATCGAGGACCACTACCGCACGATGGTCGAGGTGGTTCCGGTGGACCACATCGAGGAGGTTCTCCAGAACGCACTCGTGCCCGAGAACCGCGAAGGGTTCCTCTCGAAACTCCGGAAGATGGCCGTCACCCCGACCACCATCTTCGACCCGAACGCCGGGCGTTCCGTGGTCTGATAGCCTATGGCTGAAGTGCGGTATTATGACATCAGGTGCGTACGGGGCGAGGTCACGCTGGTCGATATCGACAACGGGGTGATCGAGTCCACAGGCACCTCATTTTTTGACAAAGCCGTGATCCGGGTGCTCGGGCCGAAAGGCTGGGGTATCCTCACCCGCGACCATGTCGATATCGATTCGAAGCGCGAAGTGAACGCCCTTGTCGAAGCGGCGGCGCGTCTCGCCGCGGTCACCGGGGATCATCTCGACCTTGCCGACGCGCCGCGCGGCGTGCTTCCCGTCCCGCCCCTCGGGGAAGACCCCCGGGATATCGGCCTCGAGGAGAAGACCCGGCTGCTTGCCGGGATCGAAAGCGCGGCACGGGTCCCCGGGGTGGGAAACACCCGCGCCCGCTACACCGAGGGGATCGACGCGGTCCGGTTCCTGGATTCAAGCGGGAACGAGTATTCTTACGAGGCGGTCCGGTCCGGGTTCTCGGTCGTCGCCATCGCCTCCAGAAACGGGGTGATGCAGATGGGGAGCGAGCGCGACCATATCGCCACCGGGTTCAACCTCCGGGGCAAACACGACCTCGGGCGGAAGGCGGGCGAAGTCGCGGTCTCCCTGCTCGACGCGAAGCTCCCGAAAGGCGGGACGAAACGGGCCGTGCTCGACCCGGAGCTCGCCGGTGTCTTCACCCACGAGGCGGTCGGCCACGCGAGCGAGGGCGACCTCGTCCGCGAGGGTGCATCGGTTCTCGGGGGCAGGATAGGCGAGCGGATCGGCTGTCCGGGGCTCGTCATCGTCGACGACCCGACGCTTCACGAGTTCGGGTTCATGCCTGTCGACGCCGAGGGTGTCGCGGTAGAGCGCACGGAGATCATCCGCGACGGCATCCTTGCCTCCTACCTCCACAACCGGGAGACCCTCGCAGCGGTCGGGAACGGCATCGGGGGCCACGCCCGCGCCGAGCACGGGGCGCCGCCGATCGTCCGGATGAGCAACACTTTCATCGAGAACGGCGACGCGACATACGACGAGATTCTCGCGGAGTGCAGGGACGGCATCCTTCTCATCGGGTCGAGAGGCGGCCAGGTCGATCCCGGCCGGGGCGTCTTCCAGTTCAACGCGGAGTACGGCTACCTCATCGAGGGCGGCGAGACGACCGATATGGTCAGGGACGTCTCGCTCTCGGGCGAGATCCTCTCGACACTCCATAACATCGCCCTCATCGGGAACGACCGGAAGATGAGCCCGGGCTACTGCGGCAAAGGCGGGCAGAGCGTGCCGGTGAGCGACGGCGCGCCGCACCTCCTGCTCGAGAACGCAACCATCGGGGGGCGCGGCGAATGAACGGCGAAGACCTTATCGAGAGGGTCCTCCGGGAAGGCGAGCGCCGGGCCGACGAGGTCGAGGTCTTCTACGCCCGGGGGGAGAGCGTCAGCACCGAGATCAAGAAGGGCATCATCGGCACCGCCGAAGAGTCGGAGGCCTGGAGCATGGCTATCCGGACCGTCAAGGACGGACGGATCGGGTTCTCGAGCACCGGCGATCCCGACCGGTGGAAGGAGTGCCTGGACGCGGCGCTCGCGAGCGGTGGGCTTGCCACCTCACAGCAGTGGGGCGGGTTTCCGAGACCGGCCGATCTGACGAGCACCGCATCCTCATCGGACGGCGACCTGATCGTCGCGGTGGAGGATGCGGCGGAGATGGTCGCCGACCTCCTTTCAGGTGCGGCGGAGCACCCGGTGGAGGTCGTCGGCGGGGGCGCGAACCTCGCCCGGTCGTACCTTATGGTCGCGAACACGAGCGGCGTCCTCTACGGCATGGACCGGACGGTGGCGGCGGTATCCCTCGAGGCGATCCGGGAGCAGTCCACGGGCTACGAGTTCGACGCCTCCCCGTTCCGTGCCGAGATCGATGCCCGGTCGGTCGGGGAGCAGGCGGCCTCGCTTGCCGCCCGTTCCCTCGGGGGGCGCGATATCCCGACCGGGCGCTACGACGTCGTCCTCTCCCCTGTCGCGGCCGCGAGCATCATCGGCCAGGTCGTCCTCCCGGCCCTCTCCGGGCGGAACGTGAAAGCCGGCCGGTCCTTCCTCGCGGACAAGATCGGCGAGCAGGTCTTCGACGAGCGCCTCTCCGTCTACGACGACCCGTTTGCTCCCGGCCTCGGGAGCACCGTCTGGGACGCGGAGGGGGTGCCCACCCGGCGCCTGCTCTTCGTGGAGCAGGGAGTGCTTGGTCGGTTCGCCTACGACCTCAAGACCGGCTACCGCCACGGCGAGGGGAGCACGGGGAGCGCCGTCCGCTCCGGGGGCGAGCCGCCTGGAATCGGGATGCACAACCTCTTCATCGACGGCCCGCGGGACAAAGAGCCCGGTGACGAGCGGGCGGTCTGGATCCACGATGTCGTGGGCGCCCATACAGCGAACCCGTTCTCCGGCGACTTCTCGGTGGAGATCTCCAACCCCTTTTGGATGGAGGGCGGGGACCTCGTCGAGCCCATCCGTACGGCGATGTTCTCCGGGAACGTCTTTGAGATGCTCCGGGAGATCGGGGGGCTCGGAAAAGACACAAGACGCGTCGGACGGCTGACGATTCCATCAATACGGTTAAATAACCAGCAGATCATTGGTAAATAGATGATGGAAGAGATCCTTGCCATCCTTCTCGCGGTTGCGATAGCCGCGGCGCTCTACTACCTCATGAAGAAGGCCATGACGCTCGTCATCAACGCCATCGCCGGGCTCATCACACTCTGGCTCCTGAACTATTTCAACGTCCTCGCATGGTTCGGCGCTCCCGACATCCAGATCAACCTGGTGACGGTCCTCATCTGCGCCCTCGGAGGGCTGCCGGGCGCCCTGGTCCTGGTCCTGCTCCACCTTGTCGGGATCGCGATCTGAGAGAATTTTCGACCACTTCTTGCTTTTTGGTGCCCTCCGTCAAATCGCGTGAGACCATCTCAAAGACAGGGCTTGTAGATGTCTAAGGATAGCGATGCACCTCATGCGAAGAGCGACGGATGGGGACATCCGGGTCGAAACCCTTATACACTTTCCGCGAGTTTTCGGAACCATGACTCTGCCCCGGGCGGGCATGCTTCTTGCAGCCGTCATTCTGGCCCTGTATGCGCTTGTTGCCGCAGTGGTGCTGACTGCACCCTACCCGGATCCGTTCAACGTCATAGCCCGTCTCCTCGCCCTGTGGGGCTTCCTTTCCCTCGCCATCGCGACCATCCTTACGCCGTTCCTCCGGGAGATCATGAAGGTCTTCGGTAGATCGTTTCTTTCGGTGCACCACACCTTCGCCGCCGTCGGCCTCCTCCTTCCTACGCTGCACCCGGTAACCTTCTTCATCAGGGGGATGAATCCCGCCATATTCATCCCGGTTTTTTCATCCTGGAGCGGGTTCTGGGCGGGAGCAGGCCGGCCCGCACTCTACCTCCTCTACATCGCGTTTGCCGCCGTGGTGGTCCGGAAGTACATCCCGAAGTACTGGCGGTGGGTGCACGGCCTGATGTACGTCGTGCTCTTCTTTGCCGTCGTGCACGGAAACCTGATCGGGACCGATTTCCAGAACCCGATCATATGGACGCTCTTCAATGGGCTCTTCGTCCTCGTCGCCGCGGCGTTCGTTCTCAAACGGTGGCGGATGACGCGGAAGAAGAAAGCGACCGTCCGCAGGATGTGATGGTTCGTTAGAACCGGAGCGTAAGAAGACGCGGAAGCGTCTTCGAGCAGGAGCTCGAGAAGACCGAAGGTCTTCGAGTGGCGACCGTCCGCAGGACAGGAGCTCGAGAAGACCGAAGGTCTTCGAGTGGCGACCGTCCGCCGCGGCGCTGCACGGACCTGATCCCGAGCACCGCCCGGTGACCTCCTGCGCCGCTGACCTGAACCGCGGTGCCCGCTTCGCATTCGTGGCATTCTCCGTCTTCCCCCGGCCCTCCGTCTCCGCCGGGGCGGCCGGAGATCTCCCGTCCCGGGCCGCAGAACCGGTTCCCCGGGAGTGCCGCGATAGGGTTTTATCCTCTGCCCGCCATCTCTTTCCTGGTGATGCCAGATGTGTACAGTCGGTGGACCTGTCGATATCGAATTCAATGAGCGAGTGAAGGGCACGAATTACCGCTGCAAAGAGTGCGGCGAGAAGTTCAAGGGTATCGGAAAGCGGCCCATGTGCCCGAGCTGCCAGTCGGAAGATGTCGAAGAAGTCTGAAGGCGGTGCTTCCGGGGTTTCTCCTGCCGGGCCGGGTGTGACGACCGTACCCCTCGGCGACGAACCCCTCCTCATCCGGGGAGAACGCTCTTTTCTGCTGGTCGCCAAAGCCGCCTCCCGGTTTACGCTCTGCATTGAAACACAGGACGACGAGTACTGCCAGGCGGTCGACCCCGACGATCTGGTCGCCGTCTCCATGCCGGAAGGCGGCCCTATCGAGCAGGCACGCATGATGCTCGAGCTGGTCCGGCGCTACCACACCCCGCTCGTCGTCCTGCCTAAAGATCATCCGGGTTCAAAGCGCCTCTCGATGGTTGTCTCGGTCGCCCCGGAGATCCTCCTCGCCTGCGATATCCGCCGGGGAACCCATCCCGAGCAGCACCTGCTCTGCTCGTCGGCGGAGTTCTCCGGGCTCTCGCTTGCGGGTATTCCCGGGGGCGTTGCGATAAAAAACTTACCTTATGGCGCGGAAGTGAAACATCTGAATGCGGAAAAATCCTCAGCAGACAAACAACAATAAATATATGCTCAATTTCATCAAATATTCATACGCCGTGAGAAGGAGGGTTTGATGAAGACCGATGTCCTGAAAAGCATCAGGGAAACTGAAGAAGAGTATCAGGCGATGATCCGTGATGCGCAGGCGGAGAGGAAGAAGAGCCTCTCGGATGCCGAGCTGGAGGCTGAAAACCTGGTCCTCAAGGCACAGAAGGATGCCGGGGAGCACAGGAATCAGCGCCTAGCGGAGGCACGGGCCCAGGCGCAGAACAGGTACGAAGAGATTGTCAGGGAGGGTGAAGCGCGCGCAGAGGCGCTGAAAGCAACGGGGAACAAGAACCTTGCAAAAGCTGTAGACTTCATTGTTACACGGTTTAAGGAGCAGCTGCATGTTAAGGCCTGAACGGATGCGCCGGCTGCTCATCGCGGCCCCGAAGGGTGAGATCGACACCATCATCGGAGAGCTCTACCGCCACAACGTCTATCACATTGAAGACTTCGTGCCGGAGAGCGAGTCCGCTGAAGCGCTGTCGATCGGCCACCCGCTTCCCGGGGCGAGCGATGTGGCCTCGGCGCTCAACGATGTCAGGGCCATTGAAAATGCGTGCGGGATAAACCCGGATAGCGTCGAAGTCAAAGCAAAACTTCCTGCATCGAAGGTCAGGGAGCTGATCCGGACGGATCTTCCCGCTATCCTCGAGGAGGTGAAAGGCCTCGTCGCAGCGCGCTCCAGGCTGGAGGCGCGGCAGAAGGAGCATGAGCAGCGCGCGAAAGAACTCGAACCGTTCGCGGCGGTCCCCCTGGACCTGGACCTTTACCACGGGTACACGCGGTTCACCGTCTTTACCGGTCACATCGCGCACGACGTTTCCGTCGACGTCCCCCATGAGAAATATTTTTCCGACAGGGTGGACGGCAACATGATCGTCGTCGTGGTGCAGAACGAGTACCGCGAGCAGGTCGAGCGGGATCTTCTCGACGCCGGGTTCCAGGCGATCCCCGTCCCGGAAGGGACCGGGTCTCCGGCCGACAACCAGAAAGCCCATCTCGCCGAGGCTCAGAGCGCCAGCAAAGAGATCGCTGGGGTCAACGAAAAGATTGCGCGTATCCGGGAGAAGCACACCGATTTCCTGGTAGCATGTGATGAACTACTCACGGCTGAAGTAGAGCGGGCGCAAGCCCCGTTACGATTTGCTACCACGGAGGAGACCTTCATCACCGAAGGATGGGTGCCTGACGACCGGGCGGACAGGATCCGCCAGGCGCTGGAGACGGTGACCAACGGCAGGATCTACATCGAGGAACTTGAGGTCGACGACGCGGCCAGGGTCCCGGTGGAGTACGAGAATCCGTCGTTCGCCTCCCCGACACAGGTGCTCATGGATATCTACGCACGGCCGCGGTACTCCGAACTCGACCCAACGCTGATGGTAGCCATCGTGTTCCCCATCTTCTTCGGGCTGATTCTCGGTGACGTAGGTTACGGGGCAGTCCTGCTCGCCCTGAGCCTCGGGCTGCGCAGGTTCCTGAAAGGCGACGAAGGAAGGATGCTCCTCAAGGTGCTCAGCTTCGCAAGCATCTCAAGCATTGTCTTTGGCATACTCTACAGCGAGTTCTTCGGCTTCGCGCTCCCATGGAATGCGGTGCTCTTCTCCCGACATCTCAACATCGGAGGGGAAGTGCACGGTCACGGCCCCCAGGTAGCCGAGCTCATGATCATCTCGATCTGGATCGGTGTCCTGCACATAACGCTCGGGCGTATCCTCGGCATGATCAATGCCCGGAAGTTCCACCACGGAAAACACGCGACAAAGGCGGTAATCGCCAATGCCGGCTGGCTCGGAACAATGTGGGGCATTCTCATCCTGATCTGGTCGTTCTACGCCATTCCAATGATGCCCGACCTGACAGGGTTCCCTGTCGCCATCGCGGTCGGTGCCGTCCTCCTGGTGGCAGGCGTCATCGGGATTGCGCAGGAGAACCCGCTCGAGATCGTCGAGCTTCCGACGATCATCAGCCACGTATTGTCCTACGCCCGTCTTGTGGCGGTGGGCCTATCCTCGGTCGCCATCGCGATGGTGATCAACTTCATCGCGATCGGCATGATGATAGAGCCCCAGCTCGAAGCGATCACCCCTATCGGCGTGATTGCCATCATCGTCGGCATTCTCGTCTTCCTGGTGGGCCACGTGCTGAACACGGCGCTCGGTCTTCTTGGCGGCGGTCTGCACTCAATTCGTCTTCACTATGTTGAGTTCTTCACCAAGTTCTACAAAGGTGGAGGAAAGAAGTACAACCCATTCGGTATGAAATCCAAGTTTACGGAGGAATAAGAAAATGGTAGATTTTGGCACAGCAGAACTGACTCTTGAAATGGTACAGGCATCGCAGTTGGGAATGAGGGCACTCGGAGCAGGTCTCGCGGTTGGTCTGACCGGCATCGGCGCCGGCATCGCGGAGATGGCGATCGGTTCCGCTGCAGTCGGGGCGACGGCAGAGAACCGTGACGTATTCGGTCTGGTGCTGCTCCTGACGGTTATTCCTGAAACCATTGTCATCTTCGGTCTTGTGGTTGCACTGCTGCTTCTGTTCTGATGGAGTGAACCATGGGACTCGAAGCAGTCGTCAACGAGATCCGGGAGAAAGGGCGAAAAGAGGTCGAGGCGGTCCGGGCAGAGACCCGGGCCGAAGTCGAAGAGATCCTGAGGGACGCACAGGCCCGCGCCGCCGAGATCAAGCTCTCGGCCGAAGAAGAGGCGGACCGGGCGGCCACCCACACCATCAACCAGGAAGCCTCGGCGGCGAACCTCGTCGTCAAGCGGCAGGTCTTAAACGCCCAGAAGACGCTCCTCGATCAGGTCTATTCGGCCTCGCTCGCTGCTGTCGGTGATCTGCCTGCAGAGTTCCACGAGAAGGCGCTCACAGACCTGTTGAAGAGGGCGGCAAAGGAGATCAAGAAGGGTGTCGTGCACGCAAACAAACGGGATATCCCTGTAGTCGAGAAGATTCTCGGTGAGACGAAATCCCTCTCCGACTACACTGTGGGCGATCCGGCTGAGATCCCCGGCGGCGTCATCATCGAGAGCGACGACGGCGAGCTGCAGATCGACTACAGCTACGGCACGTTTCTGGACGAAGTCTGGGAATCCAGCCTGAAGGATGCGTCAGATATCCTGTTTGCATGAGGAGGTTCATACATGGCAGGGGTAAGTAGCGGATTGGCAACCAACTACATCTACGCCTGTACCCGCATGCGGGTGCGTAGATCGCTGCTGATACCGCGCGAAGATTATCTCCGGATGCTGAATATGAGCCTGCCTGAGATCACCCGGTTCATCGGCGAGACCACCTACCGGTCCGAGATCGATGAACTCGGCACCTCCTTCTCCGGGATCAACCTCGTCGAGGTGGCCCTGAGCTGGAACCTCGCAAAGGAGTACCAGAACATCCTGGAGCTTGTGCCCGGGGAACTGAAATACTTCACCGCCAGCTACCTGCGCCGGTGGGATATTCAGAACGTCGTCACCATCCTGCGTGGTAAGATGCAGGGGGTGGCACCGGGTAAGCTCAAGGAGGTTCTGGTCCCGGCCGGCAGGCTTGATCGGGTCGCGCTCGATCGCCTTCTCGCTGAGGATTCGCCGGAGCGGGTTGTCGAGGCCCTCAAGGGCGAGCGGTTCTACCCGGTCCTCGAGAGGGAACTTCCCCGTGCGATGGAGACCGGATCGTTCGCCCACCTGGAGAACGAACTCTACAAGAGTTACTACGCACGGCTTATCGCCGACGCGAAGGAAGGCGTCAAGGGCGGGGATATATTCCTGAAGTACATCGAGCTCGAGATCAATACCCGGAACATCCAGAACCTCTTCCGCCTCCGGGCCGGGCACGTCCTTGAGGACGTGCGGGAACTAATGATCCCCGGCGGCTCGTTCTCGGTGGAGGAACTGCAGCGGCTTTCCGGGCTTGAGGACCGGGACGAGTTCATCGACGCCTTAAAGAAGCGGGTGCGATCGGTTCCGCTCCTGAACACGCTCGAGGCGATCCGGGGCAAGAGCGCCATCCATGAGATTGAGGTTGCGTTGACCCGGGTTCAGCTCGACCAGATGGAGCGGATATCGAAGCGATACCCGTTTTCGGTCCTGCCCATCATCGTCTATCTGGAGGAGAAGAAGTACGAGGTCGCGAACCTTCGCGCCCTCGCCCGGGGCAAGGAAGCCGGCCTCCCCGGTGAGCGATTACAGGGCTACCTGGTGATGTAGAATGGAGATCGCAATTGTCGGTACCGGTGAATTCATCCTCGGTTTCAGGCTCGCGGGTGTTCGGAAGACATACGCGGCCGAGACCGACGAGCGGCTGGTCGAGCAGATCAACCAGGTGCTGGATGACAAAGACGTCGGCATCCTCGTGCTGAAGGGCAGCGACATGGAGCGGATCCCCCTGCGGCTTCGCACCACCCTCGAAAACTCCGTCAAACCGACTGTGATCGCGATCGGCGGAGAAGAGGGCGGCCTGTCGATGAGAGAGAGAATCAAGAGATCGGTGGGTGTTGATCTGTGGAAGTAATGGAAAAAGCAAAAGAAAACAGGACTCAGGGAGTCCTGAAACGGATTTCAGGGCCGGTCGTCACTGCTGTCGGTCTCGACGCACACATGTACGACGTGGTGAAGGTCGGCAATGAAGAACTGATGGGGGAGGTCATCAAGATCCAGGGTGAGAACATCATCATCCAGGTCTACGAAGATACTGCCGGCATCAGGCCTGGCGAGCCGGTGGAGAACACCGGCCTCTCGCTCGCAGTGGAGCTCGGGCCCGGTCTGCTGACCAGTATCTACGACGGGATCCAGCGGCCGCTCGAGGTGCTCGTGGACAAGATGGGCAACTTCATCGAGCGCGGCGTCTCGGCGCCCGGCCTCTCTCACGAGAAGAAGTGGGAGTTTGTGCCCACGGCGAAAGCAGGCGACGAGGTCAAGGCCGGCGACGTCATCGGCACGGTCCAGGAGACCAACATCGTCCATAAGGTCATGGTCCCGCCCAGAGCGAAGGGCGGCAGGATCAAGGAGATCTCGGGGGGCAGTTTCACGGTCGACGAGACCGTCTGCGTCCTCGAGGACGGCACCGAGATCACGATGCTCCAGCGCTGGCCGGTCCGTGTGCCCCGCCCGGTGACGGAGAAACTGAACCCGGACATCCCGCTGATCACCGGTCAGCGTATCCTGGACGGCCTTTTCCCCATCGCAAAGGGCGGAACGGCGGCCATCCCCGGCCCGTTCGGGAGCGGCAAAACGGTCACCCAGCAGCAGCTTGCGAAGTGGTCCGATGCCGAGATCGTCGTCTACATCGGCTGCGGCGAGCGCGGCAACGAGATGACCGAGGTTCTGACCGAGTTCCCGGAACTGGAGGACCCGAAGACCGGCAAACCGCTGATGGAGCGGACGGTGCTGATCGCGAACACCTCGAACATGCCTGTCGCGGCCCGTGAAGCGTCCGTGTATACGGGGATCACGATCGCCGAGTACTTCCGCGACATGGGCTACGACGTCTCCCTGATGGCCGACTCCACCTCCCGGTGGGCTGAAGCCATGCGTGAGATCTCGAGCCGTCTCGAGGAGATGCCCGGTGAAGAAGGGTATCCCGCATACCTTGCAGCACGCCTCTCGGAGTTCTACGAGCGTGCGGGCCGTGTCATCACGCTGAACGGCGAGGGCGGTTCCGTCTCCGTCATCGGCGCGGTATCGCCGCCCGGCGGCGACTTCTCCGAGCCGGTCACCCAGAACACCCTGCGTATCGTCAAGGTCTTCTGGGCACTGGACGCGAAGCTCTCCCAGCGCCGGCATTTCCCGGCGATCAACTGGCTGAACTCCTACTCGCTCTACCTCGACTCGCTCAACGAGTGGTACGACAAAGAGGTCTCGCCCGAGTGGAACCCGCTCCGGGCCTGGGCGATGGGTGTCCTCCAGAAGGAGGCCGAACTCCAGGAGATCGTCCAGCTGGTCGGTTCCGACGCCCTGCCCGACGAGGAGCAGGTCACCATCGAGGTGGCCAGGATGATCCGCGAGATCTTCCTGCAGCAGAACGCCTACGATGCGGTGGACACGTTCTGCCCGATGTCCAAGCAGTACGACATGATGAAGGCGATCAAGCACTTCGCCGACCTCGCGCGTACCGCCCAGGCGGGTGGAGCGACCCCGCAACAGGTCATCGGCGTGAAGAGCAAGAACGAGCTTCCGCAGATCAAGTTCATCAGGGACTACGAGCCCGAGCTTGAGAAGATCATGAAAGAGATGGAAGCCGAATTTGAAGCGATGAGGGCGGTGTGACCATGAAGGAATACAGAACGGTTGCACAGATTGCAGGGCCGCTGGTCTTCGTCGAGAAGACGGAACCGGTCGGATACAGCGAACTCGTCAACATCGTGACCGCCGACGGCACGGTCAAGCGCGGCCAGGTGCTGGATACGAGCGACGAGATCGTGGTCGTTCAGGTCTTCGAGACCACCGCAGGCATCGGCAGGGACTCGGGCATCCGGTTCACCGGCGAGACGATCAAGATGCCGGTCGGAAAGGACATGCTCGGCCGTATCCTCTCCGGCGGCGGCAAGCCGATCGACGGCGGCCCGGAGATCGTGCCGGAAAAGAGGCTCGAGATCACCGGCGCGGCCATCAACCCCTACGCCCGGTCTTCGCCTGAGGATTTCATCCAGACGGGTATCTCGACGATCGACGGGACGAACACGCTCGTCCGCGGCCAGAAACTCCCGATCTTCTCGGCATCGGGTCTGCCCCACAACGATGTGGCGCTCCAGATCGCCCGACAGGCAAAGGTGCCCGGTTCGACCGAAGAGTTCGCCGTGGTCTTTGCGGCCATGGGTATCACCCGTGAAGAGGCCAACTACTTCATGGCCGACTTCGAGAAGACGGGCGCTCTCGAGCGTTCGGTCGTGTTCCTGAACCTTGCGGACGACCCGGCCGTCGAGCGGACGATCACGCCGCGTCTCGCGCTGACCACAGCCGAGTACCTGGCATTCGACCTCGGCTACCACGTGCTGGTCATCCTGACGGATATGACCAACTACTGCGAGGCGCTCCGCCAGATCGGTGCGGCCCGTGAGGAAGTGCCCGGCCGTCGCGGTTACCCCGGCTACATGTACACGGACCTTGCGAGCATCTACGAGCGTGCGGGTATCATCAAGGGCGTCAAGGGCTCGGTGACCCAGATCCCGATCCTGACAATGCCGGGTGACGATATCACCCACCCGATCCCGGACCTGACCGGTTACATCACCGAAGGCCAGATCGTGGTCAATCGTGATCTGCACCGGAAGGGTATCTACCCGCCGATCAATGTGCTGCCGTCGCTCTCCCGTCTGATGAACCTCGGTATCGGACAGGGGCACACCCGCGAGGACCACAAGAAGGTCTCGGACCAGCTCTACGCGGCATATGCGGAGGGCAACGATCTCCGCGGCCTTGTGGCCATCGTCGGCAAGGACGCGCTCTCGGAGCGCGACCGGATGTTCCTCGAGTTCGCCGACCTCTTCGAGGACCGGTTCGTCAGGCAGGGCCTGTATGAGGACCGGTCGATCGAGGAGACGCTCGACCTCGGCTGGGAACTCCTCTCGACGCTGCCCGAAGAGCAGCTCGTCCGTATCGACCGCGAACTGATCCAGAAGTACCACCCGAAGTACCGGAAGAAGGCACAGGGGTAAACGTCCATGGCGCTGCGAGATATCAAGCCGACCCGTTCGGAGCTGATCAACATCAAGCGGAGGATCAAGCTCTCGGAGCGCGGCTATAACATCCTCAAGATGAAGCGCGATGGACTGATCCTGGAGTTCTTCAAGGTGCTGCAGCAGGCGAAAGACAGCCGCGGCGCACTGATGGAGCGCTATGAGCGTGCAATGGGGATGATCGCCCTCGCGGAGACCGTCGAGGGCGCTATCGGGGTGAAGGCCGCCGCCTTCTCGACGGCGGACGTCCCGGCCATCTCCCTCAAAAGCAAGAACATCATGGGCGTCGTCGTTCCGGAGATCGAGGCGTCCTCCGTCCGGAAGGGCGTGCTCGACCGCGGCTACGGGATGCTCGGCACGTCCGCCGTCATCGACGAGACCGCGGAGGCGTTCGAGGATCTGCTCGAGGCCATCATCGAGGCCGCCGAGATCGAGACGACCATGAAGAGGCTGCTCGACGAGATCGAGAGCACCAAGCGGCGCGTGAACGCGCTCGAGTTCAAGGTGATCCCGGAACTCTCCGAGGCCAGAGACTTCATCAAGATGCGGCTCGATGAGATGGAGCGTGAGGAGCTCTTCCGCCTGAAAAAGATTAAGGCCCGGAGCACCTGAAGAGAGAGACTGGTGATACCCGGTGGAGATCGGTACGCTCGCAGATACTGGGAAGTTGACGGGAACGGTGATGTTGCGGGTTGATTTCAACTCGCCCATCGATCCCTCCTCAAACCAGATTTTAGACGACAAACGGTTCCGGGAACATCTGCCGACGGTGCAGGCGCTCGAGGACGCGCGGCTTGTTATCCTCACGCACCAGAGCAGGCCCGGCAAGAAGGATTTCACGACGCTTGAGGCGCATGCGGCGAAACTGGAGCGGCTGCTCGGCCGCCCGGTGACGTATGTGGAGGACATCTTCGGGCGGTGCGCCAGGGATGCAGTCCGGAGCGCAAAGCGCGGGGACGTCCTGATGCTCGAGAACCTCCGGTTTGCCGCCGAGGAGAACCTGACCCTGAAGCCGGAGGAGGCGAAGAAGACCCTCCTCGTCCGGAGACTGGCGTCGATGGCCGATACCTACGTCAACGACGCGTTCGGTACGGCGCACCGGTCGCAGCCGTCGATCGTTGGGCTGCCGCTCGTGCTCCCGTCGGTGGCCGGTCTCCTGATGGAGAAGGAGGTCGCGAACCTCTCCCGGGTATTTTCCGGTGCCCCGCGCCCCGTCACCTTCGTGCTCGGCGGGACGAAGGTGGACGACTCGATCGCGGTCGCGCAGAATGTCCTCGAGCGGGGAACGGCCGACCGCGTGATCGTCGTCGGCGTGGTGGGAAACGTCTTCCTGCTTGCGGCAGGTTACGATATCGGGCGGCCGTCGGCCCGGCTGATCGACGACCTCGGCTACCGGGCGGAGGTCGATAAGGCGAAGGCCCTCCTGGAATCCTACCGCGACCGGCTCTCCCTGCCGCACTCGGTCGCCGCCCGCGAAGACAGCGAGCGGGTCGAGTACCCCGTGGACGCCGTCCCGGAGGACGCCCAGGTGCTGGATATCGGGAGCGATTCGATCGAGAGCCTCGCCGGGACGATCTCGGCCTCGGGAACGGTCGTGGTGAACGGGCCGGCGGGGCTCTTTGAGGAGGAGCAGTTCGCCGTCGGCACCTTCGAGCTCTTAAAAGCGGCATCCACCGTGGAGTTCTCGGTGGTGGGCGGCGGGCATTCCGGCGCGGCCATCGAACGGCTCGGTATCGAGGACCGGTTCACCCACATCTCCACCGGCGGAGGGGCGGCCATCGAGTTCCTGACCGGGAAGAAGATGCCCGCCATCGAAGCGCTGGAGATGTCCCGGAAGATCTTCGGTTAAATGGGGGCGGAGCTCCCTATCTTATCTCCGGCTTTCGGTCTCCTGCAACCGCTCTTCTTCCTTTCGTGTCTTTGTGGGTGCGATGGGCCGAAGGGTGCGACGGACGGAACGTCCGGAGCTTGAGAAAACGCGAAGGGTTATCGAGTTGCGACTGGTGCGAGCATCGCGAGCAGCAGGAGCTTGAGAAGACCAAAGGTCTTCGAGTTGTGACGTTCCCGTAGGGAACGGAGCTCGAGCACCACCAGGTGCGAGTTGCGACTGCCCTACGGGCAGGAGCTCGAGCACCACCAGGTGCGAGTTGCGACGCTCCTTAGGTGGCATGTCCGGTATAACATTGTCGCCCTGGCTGCCTTGCGATCCGGGTGCCGATAAAAACGAGGTGGGGTTTGGCCTTTATGGAATGAGGTGGGGGGCCACACCCGAAGATTTCGTGGCCCGGTGTAATTGTGGTCGCTGAACACTGGTGCAGGAGGCGCCGTGTGTCCCGGTTTGCCCCTGACCGAACCCTTGTGTCTTCGGTAGGTGTGGGGTGTGGTGATTGCTGACTGGAATTGAGTAAACTGGTGATTGCTGGGTGTGGTCTTTCCCCAAACCAGTATCTATGGTGCTCATTATATAATATTATCTAATAAATATTTCTGCTTATATGTCGGTCGAAATACTAAATGATGTTGCGACAAATTTCATTTAGCCGGTAGAACGGATTATATCGCAGGAAATTTTGACCACTATGTTTATATGTACCCCCGGTCGTTTGACGGTGTGCCGGGGCGGATCCCGGTACCCGCGCCACCCGGTCTCGCCGTCCGCACCTGTCCGCCGGGGTCACTCGCGGAGGAGGGCGACCCGGGAACCGACCGGAATGTCGATATCCGCACCAATTGGGCCGCACTTGACCGACATCAGGTAAGCCATGGGGGGGAGGTCGCGCTCATCGGAGAGCGACTCGTAGTTGGCCATGCCCTTGGCGATGATGAGCGTTGCACGATCAAGGGCATCGGCAAGAGAGGACGGAACGAGCTCCCGGTTGAGGCCGAGTTCGGCGATGCCGTCCGTGGTGGGGGTGAGCAGGTCGACACGGCGATCGAGCCCGAGCGCCATCGCATCTTCCATCGTCGCGTCATTTAAGATCGGCGCGCCCCGGACTGCGAACGTGACGTGGGACCCGCTCTTCTTGAGGCGGTCGGCGAGAAGCGCGTCAAAGACGATCTCCCCGCAGTTGTCGGCGAGGTAGACTACCCGGGACGTGAGCGGCTCCATCGCCCCGGTATCGTCGACGGTCAGTCCCGCCGCAAACTCCCGGCGGAAGAACGTGACGAAGTCGTCGGTGACGGTATGGGCCTTCGAACCGTAGTCCAGCGTGTTTCCAATGACCGACGCAAGCACAAGATCGCGGAACGTCGAGAGATCGCCGCGCACCTTCCGGCAGACCTTCGCCGCATCCTCGTTGTTGCCCTTCTTCAGGGACCGGTAGGGGTCGGCGTCGCCGATCATCCGGTAGGCAAGGCGGTGCACCCGGCTCGCGATGACGGGTGCGGGCACCGGGTCTGCGGCGATGCGCCGGAGTTCGTCCCGGCACGCATCCACGATCTCCCGAATACGTTCTGGATCGTCGATGCAGAGTCTGCTCTCATACTCGACGCGGGAGATCAGGCAGTCAGTGCAGCCCGAATAAAATCTCATGTTGTTGATGGTTGGGCGTGTTGAACGAAAAAATTAGTGCAATGGGGCCACTGCGATTTGAACGCAGGTCAGAAGACCCCCAGTCTCCTAGGATGGCCAGGCTACCCTATGGCCCCTCCCTCATACTATGTGCTCGAATTACTCATATATCTTCGCTTTGTGAAGGCAGGGTAGAGCCCCTATCCTCGCATATTCTTATACTCCTCGACACTTCTTGTCAACTGCTCCAGTTCGCTGCCGGTGATCTCCATTCTGCCTGTCAACGCATCGACCTCCTTGAGGAGCTGCTGGATGCGCACGTACATCACGTACATAATAAACAGCAGGCAGATGATGGTTACCGAGAGTAAAACTATCATGATTGCATTCATATCAGTCATCATGGTTCTCTCCTGAATAGTGCGCGGGCAAGCCGCTCGACAAACCCTTCCTGCACCTCCCGGGGCACTTCTTTAATAGGGAAGCCCGCTAAAGAGGCTGCAATTCTTCGGAACGCTTTTGATGATTCGGATCCTGGCGACTTCACGACGACCGGCGTCCTTGCCGCTGCTGCCCTGCGCACGTTTGGGTCTTCGGGTATCGTATCGATGATCGACACACCGAGCGTCTTCTCGATCTTTCTCCGGTTCACCTCGGGATCCTCCAGGATCGCCCGGTTGATGATAGCCCCGCCGATACTGCCGCCGATCGTTTCCGTCAGGATCTTGATCTTCAGGGCATCGACGAGCGAGGAGATCTCGGGGTTCACGACCAGCAGGACCTCGTCTGCCACGGTGAGAGGTACGACGGCATCGGTACTGATGCCGGCAGGCGCATCAAGGAGCAGGAAGTCGCATCGATCGGTGAGGTCCCGCATTACGTCTTTGAGCCGTTCGGGATCCGCGTTCTGGAACCCCCGGAGCGAGAGGCCGCTCGGCACGACTTTGAGGCCGTAAGGCCCCTCGTATATCGCGTCCAGGATCTGCGCCTCCCCTGCCAGGACCTCATGGAGCGTGACCGGTGTCTCTGCGAGCCCCAGTACCAGCGCCAGGTTGGCCATGCCCATGTCCATATCGACGATGCAGGTCTCCCTGCCGTGCTGAGCCAGCGCTGTTCCCAGGTTTGCAGTGACGGTCGTCTTACCGGTTCCGCCTTTTCCGGAGGCGATGGTGTAGGCCCTGATCATCTAAAACCGTCTCAAGGATAGATAGTAGTTGTCAGATTTAAAATTATTTGTTTGACTCTCCTATCAGCGGGACCGAAATTTGTTTTTAACGCCTTGAGATAAGTTATCTCGGGTAAAATGGGTGAATAACGGTCTGAAAATGTCGCCGAAACCCGGTTGCGTGAAGCTGCCGCGAAAACTTTCCAATCAGCGAGGGCAGCGCCCACGTGCTCCCGGGACGGCAATCGACTGTAAAGCTTGGCTAAAATCGAGGTTAAGGCAAGTTTAAAGCAATAGCGATTCGATATTCATATATGATGCGACGCTCATATCTCAGTGAGCTATACCGGGGGTTAGTCAGATGAGTCACCATCCCTTCATGGAAGAGCATGCCCGGAGGCACATCGATGAGATCCGGTCCGTCGCGGGTGTCGCCGCATGTGCTCTCGTATCCAGTGAGGGCACAATTATGGGTAAGTACTTCCAGGACGGGAGCCTTTTGCCGTCTCTTTTTGCTGCGATGTGCGCCACGGTCCTTGCATCGGCGGAGGCAGCCTGCGGCAGCGTCAATATAGAGCGGCCGTCCATGGTCACCATCAACGCAGCCGACGCCGCAATCCTCATTGTGGGTGTTGGGGAAGCCGCCCTGATCACAGCGGTAATAGATAAGTCTGCGGATCTCTCATCAGTACAGAGACAGTTATCGGACATAGCAGTCAGGATCGGAGAGGAGGCATGATGTACACAATACTGGTTGTTGACGATAGCCCTATGATCGTCGATGTTTTTGTTACCATGCTGGAGCGTGGTGGCTATCGGCCAATCACTGCCTTTAGCGGCGAGGAATGTCTGGAAGTTCTGAGTGCAACACCCCCGGACCTGGTTCTCCTGGACATCATGATGGAGCCGATGGACGGGTGGGAGACGCTCGAGAGGATCAAAGACAATCCTGCAACGCGGAATATTCCCGTTCTCATGCTGACCGCAAAACCCCTCACCCCCGAGGAAGCAAACGAATATGGCTCCTATATCGAGGACTATATACTCAAACCCACCACACATCACCAGCTCTACGAGGCCATCGAGCATGTGCTGGCACGCCGGCACTCCATCGCTGCCGACATCGAGCGGGCGCGCGAGGCCGGCGTGGATCCCCGGATCGTCGACGAGTATGAACGCCTCGCAAAGAGCGTCGATATCAACAGGCGCCTCTTAAAGATCCTGGAGACCACCTACAGCATCAAGGACGCCCGGGCGGGCATGGGCGAGGACATCACGAGGGCCATAAAGAGCATGGCGGCGAGCATCAAACTTCAGGAAGAACGCCTCGAACAGGTCCGGGCCCAGTTTGAGGATCTCTTCGAGGCGCGTTGAGCGGCCCCATCCCCCATTTTGTAGACCCCTCCCCAAACCGCGCACCCGCGGTCGCAAAGAGCGGTGGAGAGGCGGACAGCCTCTTTGCCCCCTCCTCTTCTGCGCGTTTCCGCCTTCTAATAACTGTCCACGCGTTCCTGCTTTCCGATAAAGACGATCGCGATCGTCAGCACGAGAATTGCTGCAAGTGTCAACCCTATGTCGAGGGGTTCGACGGGCTCGACTCCGAAGGTCAGGACGCGCCGCACCATCGCGGTGATGCCTGCGATCAGGATCGGCGTCACCTGCACCCTGTTGGTCCTAAAGTACACCGTCACGGTCTCCAGAATCTCCACGATGATGAGGGTCAGGAGGAGCGCATGCAGCACCTGGAGCACGCCCTGCGTCATATCCTCGGCCTGAACGAGCGCCACGGCCTGGAGGATGACATCGTAGAACGAGAATATCGCGAGCAGGGAGAGCGAGGCGGCAATGAGCAGGTATATGCCCAGCGTCACCCACGATATGGCGGATATGGCCTTATCTGCGCTTTTTTTAGGGGGAGTCATGCGGGCACCCTGATCCGGGGAAAGACGTATATAAACAGGATGTTCGGAGAGCATTAAATATTTTGGTAGGTCTGCAGCGTGCAGAGAATTGAAAAGTTTATATCGTTAGACTGCGAATTATATGATACGCCAGCAAGTAAGTTATTTATACTATTCTCGCATTGTAATAATGCTGGATGGCAGTACGTGCGGGGTCTATAGCTCAGTTAGGTAGAGCGCCTGGCTTTTAACCAGGTGGTCGGGGGTTCAAATCCCCTTGGGCCCGTTTGCCATGGGCGATGTCTATGGATTTTAACAAGGTGATGCATCTGATACGCAACTTTTTCGTCAGTGAGGTGTAAGCGATGGGCACAACACTCGACGTACTTAACCATGAGATGGTTCCGGACCATCAGATTATGGGCGAAGAAGAGGTCGCCGACCTCCTTGCGACGTACCATATCTCTCTAGAGCAATTGCCAAAAATGTATCATGACGATCCTGCGGTGAAGGCTATCGGGGGCGATGTCGGGAACGTCATTCGGATTACTCGTGACAGTCGCACCGCGGGCAGAGCCGAAGCTTACAGGCTCGTCGTGAAGAGACCGAAGAAATGATTCAGAGGCCGGGGAGCTGATCCATCTGTTAGACAGAAGTGTTTTGTCGAGAGCATATTTTTCACGGGAGCACGTAGCGCGCCACCAGTTAGACTCTTATAATAACTTTCTCCTGTACAACCTTCAGAAAGTCGTCGACGAGCAACGTATCATCGAGACCGATATCGAGACCCGTGGGAAGGGAAAAGAAGCCGTATGGGTTGAACTGGGCAAGATTGAAGTGAAGAAGCCCCGTGTCCGCGAGGCGGACGGGTCGCAGTCCGAGCTCTTCCCGAGCGAGGCACGCCTCAGGAACCTCACGTATGCGGCGCCCATTCAACTCGAGATGACGCTTGTCCAGGGCGAAGAGCCGCAGGACCCGATCGTCACCATCATCGGGCAGTTGCCGGTGATGGTGGGTTCGGCCGCCTGCAACCTCTACAACATGAGTGACGCCGAGCGGACCGAGCACGGAGAAGATCCACTCGATCCCGGCGGCTACTTCATCGTCAACGGCACGGAACGGGTGCTGATGACGCTCGAGGATCTCGCCTCGAACAAGATCATGACCGAGTTCACCGAGCGCTACAACGAGCGGATCTACGTAGCGAAGGTCTTCTCGCAGTACCGGGGCTACCGCGCGCTCGTTATCGTCGAGCGGAACCGCAAAAACCTGCTTGAAGTCTCGTTCCCCTCGGTCGCCGGGCACCTCCGTTTCGTCGACCTGATGCGGGCGCTGGGTCTCCAGGGCGACCACGACATCGTGGAGGCGGTCTCCACCGATGAAGAGATCCTCACCTTCATGATGCAGAACCTCGAGGAGAGCGAGTGCGACACCGTCGACGACGGCGTCATGTATGTCGGCAAAAAGCTGGCCCCCAACCAGACCCGGGACTACCAGCGGAAACGTGCGGAGTTCGTCCTTGATAACTACCTCCTTCCGCACTTAAACTACCTGATGCCGGTAGGATTGAAAGAAGAAGACCCCGCGTACCGGCAGACGGTCGAGGGCGTCCGGCTTGCAAAGGCACACTTCCTCGGCCGCATGGCCGAGGCCTGTTTCGACCTGGTGCTCGATCGGCGCCGTATCGACGATAAGGACCACTACGCGAACAAGCGGCTGAAACTTGCCGGCGACCTGATGGAAGACCTCTTCCGGATCTCGCTCAACCGCTTAACGAGGGACGTGAAGTATCAGCTCGAACGCGCCAGCATGCGCCACCGCGACCTCTCTATAGGCACCGCCGTGCGCGCGGACGTTCTGACTGAACGGCTGCTGCACCCGCTTGCCACCGGCAACTGGGTGGGCGGGCGCACCGGTGTCTCGCAGCTCCTGGACCGGGTGGACCACATGGCGGTGCTCTCGCACCTTCGTCGTGTGATCTCGCCGCTCTCTCGTTCGCAGCCTCACTTCGAGGCTCGCGACCTGCATCCCACCCAGTGGGGACGGATCTGCCCGAGCGAGACGCCTGAAGGTCCGAACTGTGGACTGGTGAAGAACTTCGCCCAGATGGTCGAGATCAGCAAGGGCGTAATCAACGAAGAGGAAGTGAAGAACATTCTGTACGATATGGGCGTCATCGCCCTCCGGAGAGAGACGGCATGAGACAGTCACGTGTCTTCGTTGACGGAGCCCTCATCGGGCTCGTGGATGACCCCCGGGAACTTGTCGGGCGGATGCGCGATATGCGCCGGCGCGGCGAGATCTCCTCCGAGGTCAACGTATCCTACAAGGAGTTCAACAACGACGTCATCATTCACACCGACCGCGGCAGGGCGCGCCGGCCGCTGATCGTGGTCAGGGACGGCATACCGCAGGTGACCGCCGACGACATCGAGCACCTTCGAAACGGCGAGATGGCCTTTGCCGACGTGGTGCGGAAGGGCGCGATCGAGTTTGTGGATGCCGAAGAGGAGGAAGATCTCTTCATCGCCATCAACGAAGCGGACCTCACCCCCGAGCACACACATCTCGAGATCGATCCCTCGCTCATCCTGGGTATCGGTGCGGCACACGTTCCGTTCCCCGAGCACAACGCCAGTCCCCGTGTCACCATGGGCGCCGGGATGGTCAAGCAGGCGCTCGGGTTCGGTGCGTCGAATATGAAGCTCCGCCCCGACACCCGCGGGCACATGCTCCACTACGTCCAGAAACCGCTCACCTACACCCAGACTTCCGACGTGATCGGCTCCGACGAACGGGCTGCAGGCCAGAACTTCGTCGTCGCCATCATCTCCTACGAGGGGTTCAACATTGAGGATGCTCTGATCATCAACAAGGCCTCCATCGACCGCGGCCTCGGACGTTCGCATTTCTTCCGCACCTACGACGGCGAGGAACGGCGTTACCCCGGCGGCCAGGTCGACCGGATCGAGATCCCGGACGAAGAGGTCTCCGGCGCGCATGGCGCCGAGTTCTACGCGAACCTCGATGTCGACGGCGTCATCAATCCCGAGACGATCGTCCGCGAGAAGGATGTGCTGATCGGGAAGACTTCTCCGCCCCGGTTCCTCGAGGAGCCTACGAGCGAGCTCATCGCCGTCGAAAAGCGGCGTGACACCTCGGTCACGATGCGGAGCAATGAACACGGTATCGTGGACACCGTCATCATCACCGAGGGCGAGAACTCTTCGCGCCTAGTCAAGGTCCGGACCCGTGACCTCCGGGTACCGGAGGTGGGCGACAAGTTCGCGTCCCGGCACGGGCAGAAGGGCGTCATCGGGCTTATCCAGCCGTCGGCGGACATGCCGTTCACCGAGTCGGGCATGACACCGGACCTGATCATCAACCCCCACGCCGTCCCGAGCCGTATGACCATCGGGCATATGCTCGAGATGCTGGGCGGTAAGGTCGGTTCCCTCGAGGGCCACCGGATCAACGCGACCGCGTTCCGCGGCGAGCGCGAGGCCGATCTCAGAAAGTCGCTCAAGGACCTCGGCTTTGCGCACAACGGCCGTGAGGTAATGTATGACGGCATCACCGGCCGGCAGTTCGCGGCCGACATCTACATCGGCGTCATCTACTACCAGAAACTCTACCACATGGTATCGAGCAAGATGCATGCGCGGTCGCGCGGCCCCGTGCAGGTGCTCACCCGCCAGCCGACCGAAGGGCGTGCCCGCGAGGGCGGTCTCCGGTTCGGTGAGATGGAGCGGGACGTGATGATCGGCCATGGTGCGGCCATGGCCTTGAAAGAGCGGCTGCTTGACGAGTCGGACAAGGTGACCCAGTGGGTCTGCGCGAAGTGCGGAATGGTGGCGATGCTTGACCGGAAGCGGAAGGTGACGCGGTGCCTTGCCTGCGGCGGCGAGACCGACATCTACCCTGTCGAGATGAGTTATGCCTTCAAGCTTCTCCTCGACGAGATGAAGAGTATGGGCATTGCTCCCCGCCTGAGACTCGACGATATGGTGTAAGAGAGGGGGCACAATCAAACCATGACCAGTCCAAAGCGTGTTGGAAGGATCGAGTTCGGGCTTTTTTCCCCGAAAGAGATCCGCAAGATGAGCGTTAGAAAGATCATCTGGGCGGACACCTACGACGACGACGGGTTTCCCTACCCGCAGGGCCTGATGGACCTGAACCTGGGCGTTATCGACCCGGGTCTCCGGTGCAAGACCTGCGACCAGAAAGCGGCCGATTGTCCGGGCCACTTCGGACACATCGAACTCGCAAAGCCCGTTATCCACGTCGGTTACACCCGGCTGATCCGGAAACTCCTGCGGGTGACCTGCAGGTCGTGCTCCCGGCTGCTGATGACGGCCGAAGAGGTCGAGAAGATCGTCGGCCACGAGGACAACGAGATCGGTTCGGAGGTCGTCTCCGAGAAAGACATCAAGAAAGAACGGGTATGTCCCCACTGCGGGGAGCAGCAGCTCAAGATCAACTTCGAGAAACCCACCACCTTCTCCGAAGTCTTCGTGGAAGACGGGAGAAAGATCGAGCACAAGCTGACTCCGGCCGACATCCGGGCGCGCCTCGAGAGGATCCCGGACGAAGACCTCCGGGCTCTGGGTGTCAACCCGGACGTCGCGCGGCCGGAGTGGACGATCCTCACAGTCCTCCCGGTCCCTCCGGTCACGATGCGCCCCTCGATCATCCTCGAGAACGGGCAGCGGTCCGAGGACGACCTGACCCACAAACTCGTGGACATCATCAGGATCAACCAGCGGTTCAAGGAGAACCAGGATGCCGGCGCACCCCAGCTGATCATCGAGGATCTCTGGGAACTCCTGCAGTACCACGTCACCACCTATCTCGACAACGAGGTGGCGGGATGCCCGCCCGCCCGCCACCGGAGCGGCCGGCCCCTAAAGACCCTGTCGCAGCGTCTCAAGGGGAAGGAAGGCCGTTTCCGCGGCTCGCTCTCGGGTAAGCGCGTGAACTTCTCGGCCCGTACGGTGATCTCCCCCGACCCGAACCTCTCGATAGGCGAGGTCGGGATACCGCTCGCCATCGCGAACGAGATGACGCTTCCGATCCGGGTGACCCCGTTCAACATCGAAGAGATGCGGCAGTATGTCCTGAACGGTCCCGAACGTCCCGCCATCAAGTCGCCCTGCGGCGCAAACTACGCTATCCGGCCGGACAACCGGAGGATGCGCCTGTCTGAAGCGAACCTCGAGACGGTCGCGGAGATGCTTGAGCCGGGGTGGACGGTGGAGCGGCAGCTGAAAGACGGGGATATCGTCCTCTTCAACCGGCAGCCCTCGCTGCACCGGATGAGCATCATGGCTCACCGGGTCATCGTGATGGACGGGAAGACCTTCAGGCTGAACCCGGCCGTCTGCCCGCCCTACAACGCCGACTTCGACGGCGATGAGATGAACCTGCACATCCCGCAGACCGAGGAGGCGCGGGCCGAGGCCGAGATCCTGGTCTCGGTGCAGGCGAACATCCTCTCGCCGAGAACCGGCGGCCCGATCATCGGGGGTATCCACGACCACATCTCGGGCATCTTCCTCCTGACGCACACGGTCCGCTACTTCAACAAGGAGGACGTGCTCTATCTCACCCAGCACCTGCCCATCGAGCACCTGCCCGAGCCTGCTGCGACGGACGCCGACGGGAAACCCCTCTGGACCAACAAGCAGGTCTTCTCGCTCGTCCTCCCCGACAACCTGAACATGGTGTTCCAGGCCTCGTCATGCCAGAACTGCGAGACCTGCCGGCGTGAGATGTGCGAGAACGACGCGTTCGTCCGGATCGTCAACGGAAACCTGATCTCTGGCACCATCGACAAGAAGGGGATCGGGGCGTTCGATGGCCAGGTTCTGCACCGGATCATCAGGCAGCACGGCATGAAGCGGGCTGCCCGGTTCATCGACGACGTGACGAAGCTCTCGATCCGCGGCATCATGCTCGAAGGGTTCTCGTTCGGTATCGACGATGAAGACCTTACCCGGACCGAGTACGGCCAGATCGACGAGGTGCTCAACGGCGCCCTCAGCGACGTCGACCGCCGGATCAAGATCTACAACGAGGGCCAGCTCGAACCGATGCCGGGTCGGACGCTTGAAGAGACGCTCGAGATGCAGATCATGCAGGTGCTCGGCAAGGCCCGTGACCGTACCGGTGAGATCGCCGGGCGGCACCTCGGGATGGACAACAGCGCCGTGGTGATGGCGGTCTCAGGCGCCCGTGGATCGATGCTGAACCTGACGCAGATGGCCGGGTGCCTCGGACAGCAGTCGGTTCGTGGCGAGCGGATCATGCGTGGCTACGAGGACCGGACCCTGCCGCACTTCAGGCGGAACGAGCGCGGTGCGGAGGCGCATGGGTTCATCACCAACAGTTACAAGAGCGGGCTCTCTCCCACCGAGTTCTTCTTCCACGCCATCGGTGGGCGTGAGGGTCTTGTGGACACTGCGGTCCGGACGTCGCAGAGTGGGTACCTCCAGCGGCGGATGATCAACGCCCTGCAGGACCTCAAGGTGGCATACGACGGCACCGTCCGGACGACGGGCGGCCGGATCATCCAGTTCTGCTACGGCGAGGATGGAACCGACCCCGGGAGGAGCAGTTACGGCGCTCCGGTGGACGTGAAGGGCATCATTGAGAGTGTCTTAAAGGAGGAGGTCAAATGAACAGCGACATGGAACAGCGGATCGACGCCCTCGATCTGCCCTACCGGACCCGGGAAGACCTCAAAACGAGTCTCGCGGACCGGGACGTCACCGACGAAGAGTTCGACCGGATCCTTGAGATGATCTTCTCCGAGTACAGGAAGAGCCGGATCGAGCCCTGCGAGGCGGTCGGTGTCGTGGCGGCGCAGTCGATCGGCGAGCCCGGCACTCAGATGACGATGCGAACCTTCCACTACGCGGGTGTGGCCGAGATCAACGTTACCCTCGGCCTTCCCCGCCTCATCGAGATCATGGACGCCCGCCGTGAACCGAGCACCCCCACGATGGCGGTCTACCTGCTCAATGACTGGGCGTTCAACCGTGACCGTGCCCGTGAGGTGAGCTGGCAGATCGAGGCCGCGCCGCTCCACGAGTTCGGGGATATCACCATCGACATGGAGAACATGCAGGTTCTCGTCATGTTGAACAAGGCGGTTTGCGACCGGCGAAAGATCTCGGTGGAAGAGATCCTCGAGGCAGCACCGAGGAAGATCCGGGAAAAGCGGCACTTCCGTGACTTTGAGGTTGAAGGAGACCCAAAAAAGGTCTCGATTACGTTCACCCCGAAAAACCGGGAGAGTTACCAGAACCTCTTCCAGCTTGCAGAGCATGTCAGGAACGTCATCGTCCAGGGTATCGACGACATCGAGCGTGTTGTCGTCAGAAAGGAAGGCGGAGAGTATATCCTTTATACTGAGGGCTCCAACCTAAAAGATGTCTTCGAAGTCGAAGGAGTCGATACCTCCCGCACCCGGAGCAACAACATCAGCGAGATCGCCGATGTGCTCGGTATCGAGGCCGGCCGGAATGCAATCATCCAGGAGGCTTTAAGTACCCTGAACGAACAGGGTATCGGCGTCGATGTCCGTCATATCATGCTCGTCGCGGATATGATGTGCATGGACGGTGAGGTCAAGCAGATCGGCCGGCACGGTATTGCCGGCGAGAAGGAGAGTGTCCTTTCCCGGGCTGCATTCGAAGTAACGGTCAACCATCTGCTGGATGCTGCAATCGCGAACGAGGTGGACGAATTAAACGGCGTCACCGAGAACGTGATCGTGGGCCAGCCTATCCAGCTTGGTACCGGTGATGTGAAACTCATCGCAAAACCCATAAACCTGAAAATCTAGGAGAAATCATAATGGACTTTAATGCTTCACTACGTAAAGCCGTGAAGACTGGTACAGTGTTCCTCGGGCGAAACAAGACCCGGGAATCCATCGAGGAAGGCAAGGCAAAACTTGTCGTGGTTGCCAGGAACAGCCCGGAATCCGTCAAAAATCTGGTGAATGAGACCGATATCCCTGTCTACGTCTACGAAGGCTCGAGTGTCCAGCTCGGGAAAGCCTGCGGCATGCCGTACGTCGTCAGTGCGCTCGCCGTAGTCGAGCCAGGCGAATCCGATATCCTGAATGTTGCGAGAGTGTAGACGATGCCACAGGTCACGCTGACTGAGGAGTGCATGCGCCTCATCTCCCAGTTCGAGAGCCTTACCGGCGCAGGCAGCCGCGATTGCATCGTCGATAACCGCAACGAGCGGATCATCTTCGTGATCAATCCCGGCGACATGGGACTCGCCATCGGCAAGAGCGGGTCGAGCATCAAGAAGGCTTCCGATGTGATGGGGAAGCGCATCGAGGTCGTGGAATACTCCGCAGACCCGAGTCAGTTCCTCCGAAACTGCTTCCTGCCCGCTCAGGTCACCGGTATCGACTTCGACACGAACGAGGAGGATCAGCAGATCGCCCTTATCGAGGTTCGGGATGAGGACCGGGGCCTTGCCATCGGCAAAGCGGGGAAGAATATCTTCAAGGCAAAAGTTCTCGCACAGCGGCAGCACGACATCGCCGATGTCCAGCTGATGCAGAACGACACTGCCTGAACGTCCCCCTTCTTTTTTGCGGTACTCCACTGTAGGCTGCTTCGGACGGTACACCGTTATCCGAAAAGTTCTCCCCGGGCCGATCCGCGCGGGAGGTTTCGAGCGGGCTCCTATCCAGAAATTATTTATATCTGTGTGCGCTTCATGAAACTCCCATGAGTGGAGTCCTCGCCCGAATAGTGAATCCTGTGCCACCTGCGGCAGAACCGGCGAACAGGTTGCGTGAAGTTGCCGGATCCGGGGAGGGGTGCCTTTGAAGGGATATCTTCTCGTGATCGGGGCTCTGGTGCTCTGTATCGTTATGGCCGGCCTTCTCACATCCGTCCTCGCCGGCTCCGACGAGAACGGCACCGTCGATGCACCGGGCGAGAAGCCCGTTGATAGAAAAACGCCTGTCACGCCTGCAGAGAGCCCGGAGCCTGAAGGAAAAGACGGAAAGGCCGTGACGGAGAAGGAGCCCGACCTCCTGGTAACCGGAGAGGCCACGCCGACAGAGATCACACCTCCACCCGAAGAGGTGCCGGAGACAACGGAACCGGCGGCGACGGCCGGGGACGACGCGGCCACAACGACCCTTTCGGAGTTTACCGGAGTTGTGCTCACAAACACCAGCGAGATCGTCGATGCGGAGACGGAGAAGGCGCTGACGGAAACACCGCCGGCGAATGAAACAACCTCCCAGGAATCCACCGTGACGGAGACCGAATACGTCGACTACTCCGACGACGAGGAGGTGGAGGAGGAGCCGGAAGCGACCCCTACCCTGGCAAAGTATGCTCCGCCGCGCCCGGGCGCGACGATGGCGAAAGCACACTACTCTCACGACCGGCCGCTGGTGCAGAGCGGTCACCAGCTTGTCAATCCTGGATCGTCATACGATCCCGAGGCGAACGAGACCGCCCAGGCGGCACCGGTCGCCGTCGCACGCGACGGTCTGCTCGTCAGGGGCGTCGGGGTTATCCTCGACCGGACGCCCGAAGATGTCGCCCTCACCCGGAGCGGGGTGGAGATCGCGAACCTTGACTGGCTCCTCGACCCGGCGATGCGCCTCGGCGGTCGGCACCCGCGGGCGGTGTTCGAAGGGGAGACATTCACCGTCACCGTGACGGTCGAGGCGAGGAACCTGACGGTCACGGGGGATAACCCGGCCTACGTCGCCCTGGTGCCGCCGCCTGGCGAGACCGGGATCTACGAGATCACGCGGACCCGCGAGCCCCGGGGCCTCGGGGACGGAGAGCGCGGCGTCTGGGAGTTCTCGGTCGTCACCCGCACCGGGAGGCTGACGCTTGCAAACCTCACCCTCCCCGAGGAGCGGCTGGTCACCAACCTGACGTCGAATCCGGACGCCTTCGCCTTCCGGGCATACGCTTTTGCCGGCAACCAGGAGGTGCTCTCGACGGGGGTCTCCGATCCGGTGCTCGCCATCCGGCCCGACAGGAGCGCGGAAACGGCGGAGATATCTTCCCTCCCCGAGCTTTACGCGCTTTCAGGCATCCCGGACTCGACGCTCCTCCCGGCGGAGACTATGGCCGGGGCTTGGGCGCGGGGCGTCGATCACGATACGATCGTTGCCGGGGCTATCGGGCACCTCGAGGCCCTGAGCGATCTTGAGAAAGAAGAGATTGCGGCCGTTTACGACCTGGAAGGGGGGGTCGGGGAAGGCGACCGGTCCGCGTCCTCGCCGTCGATATTCGACCGGATCATGGAGTTCTTGAGTGGACTGTTCGGGATGGACCAGGAACGTGCTTCGTGAGTGGGGAGGGGATACTCCTTTTCCCCCGGTTCCTGTCTGAACGTCCGATCGACCTCCGCTCTTTCAGAGCGTCGCAACCCGCACCTGGCGGTGCTCGACCTCCGCTCTTTCAGAGCGTCGCAACCCGCACCTGGCGGTGCTCGACCTCCGCTCTTTCAGAGCGTCGCAACCCGCACCTGGCGGTGCTCGACCTCCGCTCTTTCAGAGCGTCGCAACCCGCACCTGGCGGTGCTCGACCTCCGCTCTTTCAGAGCGTCGGTTCCCTGAACCTCTTCCAGAGATACGCGAGCCCGAAGCACCCCGAGAGCATCATGTCCCCGAAGGGCGCCGCCTGGTATGCCTCCGGCAGCAGCCGGAGCCGGTTCGGGCCCGTGACGACCACGGCATCGGTGGCGAGGGGTTTTCTGACCGCCGCTCCGTGGCCTCCGTCGTCGAAGACCTCCTCTGATGTTAACGTGCCGTCGGCGAGCCGCCGGAGGTAGTGCTGGAGTTTCCCGGGGTCGAGCGCGCCGGTGTGGTGCTCGAAGAGACCGTGGATCTCCTGCCCTTTCAGGGTGAAGCAGAGGGTGTGCCCGTTTCCGGCGTTGACCAGGGTCACCCCGGTCTCTGCCATGCGCCGAACCTGCGGGTCGCAGAGCGCCCCGATGAGGGCGACGGGGCCGGTGTCGGTGACGAGCGCCCCCGGCGCCTGCTTCCGGGCGGCCTGCATCCGGGTCATATCGGCGAGCGGGGGATCGTTCGCGAGCGCGAGGAGGTCCCAATCTCCGGCGTCGAGCTGCTCCCGCATCAGTTCGAACCGGTGGATGCGGTTGCTCCGGTGCGGGGAGTAGCCGTGGTCCTGGACCGCTATCGCCACGTTCTCCGGGTAGTCGACGCCGAAGAGGGAGAGCGCCTGCCTGAGCTCCGGCTCCATGTAGTCGGTGGTGCGGACCCTCACCGCGTCTTCCGGCGGGGCGGGGCGGATCTCGATGCCCATCGCCCGCACCCTCTCCAGGTCGTCGTGGAGGGTAAGAGCGGCCTCCGGCGTGGCGTGGACCGGAAGGCCTGCCTCCAGGTGCTCCCGTATCGCGCCGGTGTTCGCGCCACCGCCCATCAGGAACCCCTCGAGGAAGATCGGGCGTCCGGCCCGGGTCGCCTCCCGGATCTTCGCCGCCGTCACCACGGTAGGTGAGGGGAGGACCAGTTTGATGCTGTTTTCGATAGGCCGGCCGGGCTCGTAGACCAGGATATCCTGGGTGCCCCTGCCGACATCGATGGCGAGGAGTGACGTCTTCAGATCGATCATGAATGACCCCATATGCCGCCGTAGCCCCATGGCAGGCGGTTCCTATCTGAATCTCCCCGCAAGACCAAAAAAGGTGCTATCGAGATGCCTCAGACGAGCTCACGCGAAGAACGCGAAGCCGCGAAGTGCGAGGGGAGTTGCACACTCGGCTACCGACCTTCGCGCCTTCGCGTGAGGTGATGGTGCAAGGGATGACAATGGGTGGCCCTGAAGGTGTGCTTCACACCTCCCGTAGCATCTAGTTGTCAATAGGGAGATTTTGTCCGCGGTCTAAAAAGGTATGATCTGGTCAGGCATCCGCCCGGTCTGCCGCCGGAGAGAGGCCGGCCGTCTTCCCCGTGTCGGGGCGCACCGGCTTATACTCCCGGTACTCCTTCAAAGAGACCGTGAGATCCCGGGTGAAGGCGAAGTAGCCGATCTGGGTCGTCCGGCAGAGGTTCATCGCCATCTCCATCAGTCCCCGGGGATCGGGGCGCGCCTCCCCGAGCCACACGTGGAAGATGTTCCCGCCGTCCACGATGGGGAAGAAGATATGCTCGATCTCGATCCTTTTTGTGAGCGGAACGGGGGCTCCCGGGGCGACATGGGTTCCGTTGGTGTAGTAGATGGGGAGGTCGAGCGTCGTGCCGAGCATATCGAGCGCCTGTTCAACGTCTCCCTTGATGACCTTGAGCGCGTGCTCCCGGAACCGCTCGTCGAGGAGGTCCGCGACCGCGAACCGCTGGCCGGTCGTCTCCGCCGGGGTGCGGGCGAGGGCGATCGTCATGTTGTGCTTCCTGGAGAGTTCGCGGGCGTACATCTCGAGTTCGGTCATGGCCCGGACGGCGAGACGGAACGCCTCCTTCGACTCGTGGAGCTGGTGGCCGGTGAAGTGCTGCACCATCTCGTTGACCCCGACCACGCCGATGGTGTAGACGAGCCCTTCGAGGTCCACGGCGACCGCGCCGCGTTCGCCGGTGTTCGGGTCCTTCGGGCGCTGCATCGCAAACGGCATCCGGCCGTTCGCCCGGATGTGAGACATCCAGCGGCGCTTGATCCGGTAGAGGTCGACGGCGATGTCCATGAACGACTTCAACTCGGCAAAGAGCCGTTCCTGGTCGCCTTCTGCCTTGTACGCCGCCCGCGGGCAGTTGATGGACATCACCTGCCAGGACCCCATCGAGAAGTGCTTCCCCTCGCGGAAGTAGAGTTTGTCCTCGAACTCGTCATCCTCGTCGGCGAGGGAGGAAAATTGGTACGCGCAACAGTTCCCGGTCACGATGCCGAGCGCGTTTGTAAAGGTGTGGGTGTCGGTGACATCCACGAGGTCGTAAACGTAGCCGTCGTAGGGCAGTCTCTCGATAGACCGTATACGAACCGGGTGAATATCGCCGTTGATGAGCCGTTCGACGTCTCCGGTCTGTGCCTCCGGTCGTATAAGGGAGACCCGTGCGCTATGATGGCCCGACGAGGCATACTGGCTGGCATAGACAAGCCCGGTGTACTGGAGCCCGCTTGCTTCTATCGGGAGGCGGGTGAAGATCCCTCCGGTCTGCCTTGAAGATCCGGTGATCGCTGTCGCGCCGTATCCTGTCTTCTGAGAAAACCGCCGGATCTGATCCTGGGCCGTGACCGTGCAGGTGTAAGCGGCGAGCGAGTAGGGTTTGCCGGTCTGGGGGTGCGTGACGGTCGTCTCCTGTTCGACGTAGTTCATCTGGACTCCGATGCGTTGCGCGAGCCAGACAAGTTTCTGAACTGCGTTCCGCGACACCAGCTTTATCCTGATGCTCCTTGAGCGATGAATGTACGGCCCCTGCTGCCCTGCCTGGACGCTGATGTTGCCGTCACCGCGGAAAGCGGCATCGAGGTACGTGCCTACCAGTTCCCCGTCGACGTCGAAGAGCAGATCCGGTACGTTCTTCTCGGCAGCGCATTTTCCGCAGCCCATCGCATCGAGAAGGAGATAGAGGAGTTTGCTATTGATGGTGACGTTGACGGCCGTGGCCTCCTCCGAGATCAGCGGCTCATAGCCGAGGAAGCCTTTGATGCACGCTGCAGCGTCCTTGATAAGGCCTTCTTCGTGCTTTCCGAAGGAGAGCCTTACCGTATACCGCCGACCACAGGTATCGCTGCATCCCTCCGCGAGGTAGTAGCCGAGGAACCTGACGAACTCCTTTGTTACGGGAAGCATCTCAGGCAGGCCGCGGTTCTTTGCGTTCCGGATGTTCACCTCACCGTCCCGGAGCACGATCTCACCGGCATGTCCGGCGGTGCGAAGCACCTCTGCGGTGTCGAGTTCCTGAACCGGGCTGCTGCCGAACTCGGCAGTTTTGACCACCGGGAGGTAATCCCCGGTGCTGAGTCTTCGTGCCGACGTCTTCGTGAACCTGCCTGCAGCCAGGGTGAAGACGGGGTGATCCGGCGTGACGGTGATCCGCCGGCCGGACTCGAGGGTGATGCGGAGCACCTCTCCCGAGTGCTTCTTTCGCATGATCCCGTGGAAGGGGCGCAACGATGCCGTCATGCCGACGATGTCGACACTAGGGGTCTTTGCGTCGAGGGGAGCGAACTCCGTCCCGTACAGGTCGGTTTGCCTGTTTTCTTCAGGCGTGTCTTCGAAGAGATCTTCGATCTTCCGGATCCGGGTCCTGCCGTTCGAATCCACGATGGGAACCAGTTCGTCGCCCGCCAGGCACTGGTAGCACGAGATGCCTTCCCCGGCGCCCCGGTAGGCGGGGATCTGGTTGTCGTAGTAGGGGGTGCCGTACTTGGATGCGAGTTCGAACGTCATCAGGTAGAGGTCGTGGTAGGTGGGGAGATCCGGGTGCTTGCGGTTGAACTCCTCGTCCTCGGTGAGGAAGTCCGGTTCGATGCTGATCTCGGGTTTCGGGAAGGAGAAGGGCTTGCCCCAGTAGTCGCCCTCGAGCATCACCTCCATCAGCGCCTTGAAGAGGAGCCGGACCTCCCGCTCGAATTCACCGTATGTCCGGAGCGGCGCCTGCTCTCCGTTCCAGACCTTGCCGCGGTATACGCAGGGTTTGTCCCGCCAGAGGGTGGGAACCCCCGGGGAGAGCTGGACCGACGAGAAGACCACCTGGCCGCCGCGTGCGACCATCATCTGGGTCATCTCGTAGACGAACATCTGCATCAGCTGCTTGATCTCCTCGTAGTCCATCCCCTCGAAGAAAGGCGCCATGAACGTGAGGAAGTTGTAGTAGCCCTGGCCGCCGGCGAAGTTCGTCTGGGCGGAGCCGAGCGCCTTGACCGCGTGGAGGACCGCCACCTCGGCCCTCTTCGCCGGGCCGGCGACCGAGGCTTTCGTCCCGTTGCCGTCAGGCATCAGGCCGTAGTAGAAGAAGTAGCGCAGGTCCCAATCCTGGCAAAACGGGCGAGTACCAAAGTATTCCAGGTCGTGGATGTGGAGATCGCCGCGGAGGTGGTGGTCCGCAAGGTCCGGGGGGAGCTGCAGGAGGTACTGCTCCTTGCTGATCTTGTCCGCCTTCTTCTTGTGGGACGTCTCGGCGTTCTCCTGGAGGTTGGCGTTGTCGTGCGCCTCGAATCCCCGTCCCACGTCGATAAGGTGCGCATCAAAGACCGGGGTTCCCACCCGGGTGCAGACGTTGCGGTAGGGGACCAGCCCGCGCTCAAGGAGCGTCATGTTGACGATCTCGCGGATCAGGGGGCCGGAGAGCGACTGGAGGCCCAGCATCTGGATCTTCTTCTCGACCCGCCGGGCGATCTCCTTTGCCGTCTCCTCGTCGGCTCCCTCGTAGCCGTAGAAGACCTCGACAAGCCGGCTCTCCTCCAGGATCTGCCTGATGATCCTGTTCCTGTCCCAGTCGAGGAGGTAGCCCCGCGAAGTCCGGACCTTCGGGAAGGTGGGGACGAACTCCCCGAATAGGGTCGCCTGCGTTGACTTGCGTGTCAACCTCATGCCCCCGCGATCAGGTCGGCGACAAGGTTTTCCTGGAGCGCGCCTCCGCTAAAAAGATCGCCGGACGTATAGAATTCATCGCCCTTTTGCAGTACCGGCGCTTCCTGGACGAATACGCCGTTCATGCGGAGTTCCGTCAACCCCTCGGCGGACGCCATGTCGCACTCGACGAAAGGAACGCCCCTGGAGGCCAGGAACTCTTTGAGTACTTCGCAATTCGGGCAGAATTCCAGTGTATATACGGTGAATTGCGCTGTATCGGAAATGATAATACCCCCGGATTAGTCGGTCATTACGTTTACGTTCTGTACGGTTATAACAGATCTCATTCTATGCGAAGCAGCGCTTCGCATCGGGGTGCATATTCACGCACCCCCGACGTCTACCCGGAAAAACTCCTGCCGGACTCGCTCTTCCGCCTTCTCCCGCTGCGTTCCGTCGGGTGCACCTCTACCGGACAATCACCATTTTGTAGGGTGAGGCACGATAGTACGGTAGTATGGTCAGGACGTTCGTTGCAATCGATCTGCCGGAGGAGATCCGCGAGAGAGCCCGTGAATCCCAGGAGATCCTGAGACGGTCGTCCGGACGGCTCGCTATCGTCGACCCTGCGAACCTCCACATCACGGTGAAGTTTCTCGGGGAGGTCGATCCGGCATTGATCGAGCCGATCGTCGAGGCGCTCCGGGCCGCGAGCGCCGATCCCTTCGAGATGACGATCGGGTACGCCGTCTGCAACCCGCCGCGGCGGCCGCGGGTGATCTGGTGCGACGTCGCGGACGGCGGGGAGAGCGCCGCCCTCGCCCGGCAGGTGGACGCCCTCCTTGCGCCGCTGGGTTTTCCCCGGGAGAAGCGCCCCTTCCGGCCCCATGTAACCCTTGCACGGGTGAAGGAGTTCCATCCCTCGCAGTGCCGGGAGGTGGAATGCACCCCGCGCGAACCGCTCGGGACCTGCCGGGTGGAGAGCATCAAGCTCAAGAAGAGCACGCTGACGCCCCGTGGCTCGATCTATGAAGACCTTGCGGAGGTCGCGCTTTGACCCGATGCCGCTGCGAGGAGGAGGTGCTCAAAAAGATCCGCCCCACGCCCGAGGAGCGGACCTACGTCCGTACGATCGGGCAGCAACTGATCGAGGCGGTGGAGCGTTCGGGGAAGGCGAAGGCGATGCTGGTGGGCTCGGTCGCCCGCGACACCTTCATCCGCGGCGACCGCGATCTCGACGTCTTCATGCTCTTTGACCCTGCCCTCTCCCGGGAGGAACTGCAGGAGCAGGGATTAGCCCTTGCACACCGGATCGCGGAGGAGTTCGGCGCGACCTGGCGCGAGAAGTACGCGGAGCATCCCTACGTCAACGCGACGATCGATTCGCTGGACATCGATCTCGTCCCCTGTTACGCCGTGCCGAGCGCCACCGAGATCAAGAGCGCCGTGGACCGGACGCCGTTTCACACCCGCTACATCCTCTCGCATATCGACGGCTACGCCGACGACGTCCTCCTCTTCAAGCAGTTCGCGAAGTCGGGCGGGGTCTACGGCTCGGATCACATGACCGAGGGGTTCTCCGGCTACCTCTGCGAGATCCTGACGATCCATTACGGGGGGTTCCACCCGCTTCTTGAGGCCGCCGCCTGCTGGAAACCCGGGGAGGTGATCGACATCGAGGGGCACGGGACGAAGGAGTTCGAGGATCCGCTCGTCGTTATCGATCCGGTCGATCCGGAGAGGAACGTGGCGGCGGCGCTCTCGCTCTCGCGGATGTTCGAGTTCGTGGAGCTCGCCCGCGGCTACCTTGCCGAACCGTCTGAGGCGTTCTTCTGCCGGCCGCCGTCGCCGCCGCTCACCCGGGAGGTCTTTGCCCGCCTTCTCTCCTCCCGGGGGACGCATCTCTTCGCTCTCACATTTGCGACGCCCGAGCACACGCCCGATACGGTGGTCCCCCAGCTCAGGAAGTCCGCCGACTCTATCCGGGAACTTCTCGAGCGGAGCGGGTTTCCGGCGAACCGTATCGACGTCTGCATGAGAAAAGAGCGATGCATGCTCCTCTTCGAACTGATGACCGGGACCGTCCCGTCGATGCGCCGGCATATCGGGCCGCCGCTCTCGTCACGGGAGAACGCCGAGAAGTTCCTCGCGAAGTACGTCCGGGAGGAGGTCTTCGCCGGCCCCTACGTCGAGGACGGCCGCTACATAGTGGAGGTCCCCCGCAGGTTCACCCGGGCTGCCGACCTGCTCCGGTCGAAGACCCTCTTAGACGTGGCGCTGGGCAAGCACGTCCGCCGCTCGATGAAGCAGGGCTGGACGGTGAAGGCCGGTGCGGACTGCTGGGACGAGGAGTTTGCCGTCTTCGTCTCGAGGTTCCTCGATCGCGCATCGCCGCTCGCGAGGATAAAGAGGCTGACGGGGAAATGAGGGGACTCGCCCGAACCACGGCAAACATCTCCATCACGGCTGTGCCGTATCACCCGTCCCGGCAAGGTGGCCGGCGGGCGCGGCACAGACCCTCCGTTATTGTTTTGCAGGCGTTATCGACCGTTGTACAGGTTCTCCCGCTTCGTCGGGGAGATTTCGATTAAAAATCTAACCGACGGCCTGCGTTTTACGGGTCGGTCGCCTCACCCCCTCCGTTGCCCTCGCGAGGAAACATCGCGATGTTCCGGGTGGCGTAATACCCGGCTACGGTCGCGATAGCGACGATGATCAGGATCTCCCACTGCAGGAAGACGAGCGCCACGATAGGGATCACCGCGGCCGGCATCTTGAGGACGCAGACGTTCATCCCCGCCATGACGGCGGGAACGGCGACGGCGGGCGGGATCGCGGGAACCAGGAGGCTGACGGCGAGACCGAGCGTCCCGCCCGCAAAGATCAGCGGGAAGATAGGCCCGCCCTTGAAGATCGTCGCCATGCACCATGTGCTTGCGAAGATCTTCACCGCGACGAGCAGGAGCAGCACGGTCGCACCGGCAGTTGCTCCCGTCTCGAGGACGGTCTTGAACTCGTTCAGTCCCGAGAAGAGCACGAGCGGAAAGACCGTCCCGGCAATACCGAGCCCGACACCCCCGGCAACACCCCTGATCAGGTGTCGCCCGGCAATGGGCGTCATGAGGCGGCTAAAGAGGCGGAATGCTCCGATGAAGAGGACGCCCGCCGCCGCACCGGCAAGCCCGAGGATCCCGGCGTAGACAAGGTACAGCGGGAGCAATTCTCCAAGCGGTGGAAGCGGATAGAGGGCACCGCCTGCGGTCCTGGTGATCTGAAGGTAGATCGCAAACCCCGCAAGGGCACCGGCGATGCCGGCGTTCGAGAGCGTCCGTACCTGGCTCCGCAGCCGGTCGCCGGCAAGGGTGCCCATGCTCCCGCCCATATCGATGGCGGCCACCTCGGGTCCGAGACTCGCCCCGAAGATCAGCGAGAGATAGATGGTGAGCAGCCCGGCGGGAAGGTGCCGCGGCTCGAACCGGCCGGTCCTCTGGAATTCCGCAAGGCTCTGCTGGAGCAGCAGTACGTGGTCGCCGAAGACGTGCAGGCAGAGCCCGACCAAAAGACCGCCCGCGGTCGCGAGGATCAGAGGAAAGATGGGGACGGGAAGTGAGTCCGGCCAGAGAAGGGCCTCTCCGAGGCTCTGTAACTCGAGAAAGAGCATCATCGCTCCGCCGGCCGCGACGGCGATCAGGACGGCGGCGAGCACGAACCGGGGTGAGTACCGCCCGACCCCGGTTCCGCCGGGCGGGGCGGCGCTGCTGTCTGCGGGATGGTTCACGTCTCCCCCTGTGATCGGACTGATATATATGTCGACCGCGAGCGGTTGCGTGGCGAGGAGAGATCGGGGAGACCGGTTACAGTGCATCGATTCTCGATCAGCAGTACATCGTGGGGTACCGGCTAGATTTCGCACTTTTCGGAAGGTTATCGTCCGGGGTATGCCCGGGCACGGCTTTCCCCCGGGGCTCGCACCTGACGGTGCTCAAGCTTCGTTCCTGTCGGAACATCGCAACTCGCACCTGACGGTGCTCAAGCTTCGTTCCTGTCGGAACATCGCAACTCGCACCTGACGGTGCTCAAGCTTCGTTCCTGTCGGAACATCGCAACTCGCACCTGACGGTGCTCAAGCTCCGGCTCGAAGACGCTTCGCGTCTTCTCAAGCTCCGGACGTTGTCCGTCGCACCCTTCGGTCAGTCGCATATTACACCTGGCGGTGCTTCTGCTCTGGTTCTACCGAACCATCGCAATCGCCACGCACTGCCTCCGTCCCGGGGGCGGGGGTGGATAGGAGCGCTCCGTGGGGATACGACGAAAGCCGGATATGACCGGTAAGTTCGGAACCGTTGCACCGGGGCCACTCCAGAGACTTCAGCGGCGTTCCTCTGAAGAGGCAGGCCGAGAAGGCACCTGCCCGGCCTTTTTGAAGGATGCCGGGCTCTCTCCCGGGGCAATCTCGATCGGTATATCATGTCGGGGCGCCATCCTTCTTCCATGAACGCGAAACGAGTCGGACAACTCCTCGGTTTCGGCCTCCTCACCTGGCTCCTCCCCTTCCTCGTCTCGCTCCCCCTCTATTCGCCGGAGGGTGAACCGCTCTACGACATCTTTCTGATCAAGTCGGTCCTGCTCGTCTTCTCCGCCGCGCTCGGCACCTTCCTCATCCTTGTCTACTTCAGGAACGTGCGGGCCCGCTTCATACGCGAAGGCGCCCTGCTCGGCGGGGTCTGGCTCCTGATCAACTGGGCGCTCGACGCCGTCATCCTCCTCCCTCTCTCTGGGATGGACGCCGGCACCTACATGGCCCAGATCGGGCTGCGGTACCTCATCATACCGATCACTGCCGTCGGCATCGGGTATGCGGCGGAGCAGGCCGTGCGGGGCGCGACTGCCGGGACGGCAGGAGCGTGAGCACCGTAGGTGCGAGTTGTGATGTTCCACAGGAACGGAGTTTGAGCATCGCAAGGTGCGAGTTGCGATGTTCCGACAGGAACGAAGCTTGAGCACCGTAGGTGCGAGTTGTGATGTTCCGCAGGAACGGAGTTTGAGCACCGCAAGGTGCGAGTTGCGACGGGCCATGGGGCCGGAGCATAAGCACCGTAGGTCTTCAACCGGGGATAACTCTCACTACCCGGCGGCGTAAAAAAGGTTATTCCTGCCGGCGCTGCGCCTTTCGCGCGGCCAGCTGCTCGATGATGGGGAGGTCGACGGCGCTGCCGGTCGCGAGTTTCCCCTGCCAGACCGCACGGTCGACGAACCCTCTCCCGATATCGTTACGGATAACAAGCGTCGTGTACCCGTCCGGCGACCCGACGGCACCCGCGGAGACGTCTGCGTTCACCGCCGTAAAGTCGGTGCAGACCCGGCACCCGGGGCGGACGGACTCCTCCAGTTCGGCGAGCGGGATGGAGATGTGCCGCTCGTCCTGCAGGTAGACGTCCAGTTTGCCCTTGATGTCCAGGTGGCGGATCTCCCAGGGCTCGATCTTGCGCTCGGACTGGAGTTTCCCCTCGACCAGTTTCGCGTAGTCGAAGGTCTCCGTGCAGAAGAGGCCGATGACGAGCCGGATCGCCTTCGCGTAGGGCCGGAGGAGTTCATGGTCGCTCGCCCGGATCGCCTGGGTCGCCCGCGCCACGCAGGGCACGCCCACGACGGCAACGCGGCGGTACTTCCGGGTGACCACGGCTTCCTTGAGGGATGCAAGGAGCGGCACCCACCAGGAGTAGCGGCTCCCGGCGTGCTGGACGAGTTCCCCTGAAGAGGTGATCACCGCTGAGGACGGTTTCATCGTCCATGGGTCTCTCGTCACGGTGACGACCGCATCGATAAGCCCCTCATCGAGCGCGTTGACGAGGATCGCCGTCACCGCGCCGCCGCTCTGCTTCCGCTCAACCGGGAAGACCGCCCGGGCCGCGACGATATCCTGGTATGGCCCGAGCATCTTCCCCTGCCCCGCGAGGTCGACCCGCGGGCAGGCTGCGTAGCACGCCCCACAGGGCACGCCGTCATTGTCGGCCTTGCAGTAGCCGATGTTCGCCGGCGTATCGGTGTTCCCCGGCTCGAACCGGAGGCCATCCGCCGGGCAGACCGCCACGCACGCCCCGCACCCGGAGCAGAGTTCTGTATCCCAGACCTCCGACTTCAGGTCCTTGAATGTCTTCGTCTCCATGCCTATCACTCCCACGTGTACTTCCCGGCAAAGGGCCTTGCGCTCGCAGGGACGATCCGGGTGTAGTTTGCCTTTACGAGCGGCTCCGCATCAAGCCCGAAGTCGGCCGCAAACTCCCGGATGACCGGGGCGATCCGTGCCCTGTCTTCATCGGTGACCGGCAGTTTCTTTGCCCCTGCAGCGAGGCAGGCGTCGTCCACGTCTCCGCGGATGACGATCTCGCCGCCGTGGATCCCGCTCCCGATCTCCCGGGCTTTCACGGCCCCGTCGAGACCGAGAACGAGCAGGAGGCCGCCTGCCATGTATTCGCCGAGGAACATCTGTGCCGATCCTCCGACGACCAGTATGGGCCGCTGCGTCTCGTACTGCTTCATGTGGATCCCGCCACGGTACCCGATGTCTCCGCGGACGAAGACCTTGCCGCCCCGCATGCTGTGCGCCACCGCGTCGCCGGCGCTCCCGTGGATCACCACCTTCCCGGAATCCATTGTGTTGCCGGGCGCGTGTTCCGCGTTGCCGTTGACGATGACGGTCGGCCCGCTCATGAACATGGCGAGATCCCCGCCTGCGACGCCGTTAACCCGGATGGTGGCGTTCCCGCGGAGACCGTTGCCGATGAACCGCTGCCCGAGGACGTTGTTGACGACGATCTCGTCGGCCCCGTCCTCGATAGCCTTCCGGATCTGCTGGTTTAAGGGGGTGTAATGCACTCCCTTCGCATCGATCGTGACCTGTTTTGCCATTTTGCTCACGCTCCCACCGACTTGACGTCGAGAATTTCGAGGAGCCCCTCGTCAAGCATGTAGCCCCGGAGCCGGTCGCGGTTGCCGCGCAGGCTCTCGATGCTGTTGATACCGGCCGCGCCCATCAGTTCGGTGATCTCGAGCGTCCAGGCGTGGATCAGGTTTGCCACCTGCTTGGATGCCACGTCGGGGTCCAACCGTGCCACGAGGTCCGGGCGCTGTGTGGCGATGCCCCAGGAGCAGAGGCCCTGGTAACAGTTCCCGCAGACGCGGCATCCCATCGCTGCGAGCGCAGCAGTGGCGATGTAGACCGCATCGGCGCCGAGGGCGATCGCCTTCACGACATCGGTGCTCTCCCGGATGCTGCCGCAGGCGATGAGGGAAACCTCGTTCCTGAGGCCCTGCTTGCGGAGCTCCCTGTCGGCGGTCGCGATGGCGACCTCGATCGGGATACCGACGTGGTCGCGGAAGACCCGCGGCGCCGCGCCGGTGCCGCCGCGGAACCCGTCGATGGCGATGGCGTCCACCCCGGAACGGGCAACGGCCGCCACGTTCTCGGCGTTGTTGTTGACGGCCGCGATCTTCGCGAAGATCGGTTTCTTGTACTCCGTCGCCTCCTTGACGGAGTTGACGAGCTGGGGGAGATCCTCGATGCCGTAGATGTCGTGGTGCGGTGCAGGGCTGATCGCGTCGCTGCCCTGCGGGATCATCCTCGTTCTGGAGACGTCCGCACTCACCTTCTCTCCAGGGAGGTGTCCGCCGATGCCGGGCTTCGCGCCCTGCCCGAGTTTGAGTTCGATAGCGGCACCGCGCTCCAGGTAGTCGATGTTCACGCCGAACCGCCCGGACGCGACCTGGACGATCATCCGGTCCTGGTAGGGGTAGAGGCCGGGATGCAGTCCACCTTCGCCGGTGCCCATGAACGTCCCGGTCTCTTTTGCCGCCCGGGCCATCGCCACGTGGGCGTTGAGGCTGAGCGCACCGTAGCTCATGTGGCCGAGCATGATCGGCGTCTCGAGCATGAGGTTCGGCGCGAGTTCCGTGGAGAGTTCGACGTCGCCGTTCGGCTTCTGCGTGAAGTCCAGCTTCGACGGCTTCTTCCCGAGGTAGGTCCGGAGTTCGACGGGCTCGCGGAGCGGGTCGGTCGGGGGCGTGGTGACCTGGCAGGCGTCCAGCATCAGGTGGTCGAAGATGATCGGGAGGTTCGAGACGCTCCCCATCCCGGCGAGGATGATCTTACCCGTCCGGGCCTGGTTGTAGATCGACTCCCTGACCGACCTGGTCCACACCGGGTGGCTCCGGTAGTCGCAGGGGTGCTCCTGGAGCATGATGGCGTCCCGGGGGCAGTAGGTGAGGCACCGGTGACAGGCGGTGCAGTTCCGGGAGTTGATCAGGATCCGGTCGCCATCCCACCGGAAGACACCGTAGGGGCAGTTCTCGACGCAACGTCCGCATTCCATGCACTGCTCCCGGTCGATGCTGATCCGGTACCGGAGCGGCATGCTCCCAAAGTTGCTGTTCACTGGGCAACCCTCCCGATCACAGGCTCTCCTGCAGCCGGTCTCGTGATCGACTCGACACAGGGCTCCATGGTGCGGATAGCCGTCTCTTCGCTTGCGATGTAGAGGCGATCCCCGCATTCGCCGACGACCATCGGCCGGAGCTTGCCCCGGTCGGTGAACCCGATCATCGTATCGGGGTTCGCGGCCACGACGGTGAACGGCCCGTTCATCGTCGCGGAGCCGTAGGCGAACCGGAGGGCACGGTTCAGTTTCTGCTCGGCTTCGGGCATCCGGTCGATCTCGTCCCAGTAGGGCGGGGCGAGCGCGCGGATGGCCAGGTTGATGTCAAGGCCGTGCTTGCGCGCTAAAAGATCGATCAGGTAGGCGATGACCTCGCTGTCGGTGCCGGTCGAGCAGTTGTAACCGAAGCTCTCGACGTAGCGGCGATTGGCCCCGTAGGTGGTGATCTTCCCGTTCTCCACGACGCTCCAGTCGTGCAGGTTGAACGGATCGGGCCGTTCCCACAGTTCCGGGCTGCTCGTCGCGTAGCGGTTGTGCGCGAGCCAGATGTAGCCCTCATAGTCCTGGATCCGGTAGAAGTCCGCCACTTCTTCGGGCCATCCTCCAGCCTTGAAGACGCCGACGTTCTTGCCGGACGAGACGATCTCGGCTCCGTTCGCACCAGCGTTGATCTGCATCACGATGTTCGTGACGACGTCTTTTTCCGGCGACGCGCTTCCCGGAGCAAGGGAGGCGTCGGGCCTGAAGAAGTATCGCCAGGGGGTGCAGTTAACCTTGAGATTCGGCTGGTCACAGGTGGGGATCGCCTCGTCGTGCTCGATCGTTCCCCACTGTTCCAGTGTTGCGTCGACAACCGCTTTGCTCGCGCCAGGATTGTCGAAGAAGACATGGAGCGCGTAGCAGTCCCGGTAGTCGGGGTAGATGCCGTAGGCGACATACCCCGCCCCCTCGCCGCTGCCGCGCTCGTTCATTATGGAGAGGGCTTCCCGGATGCCGGAACCGTCCATCATCTGGCGCCTCTTATCCATTACACCAAAAATGCCGCACATGGTAACCTCGGTGAGTCTGTTCTGTTGCCGTTTTCTAGAACTCTGCCCGGGAATATTTGTGTCAATAGGTATTTATTTCATCGGATAGAAGTTGACTTCCACATGTCCGGTGATGCCACTTCTGCAATGCTCGAGCGCATCGAAGAGGATAACGTCCGATTCCTGCGTCTTCAATTTACCGACCTCCTGGGTATGCCCAAGAACGTCGCGATCCCGGTGAAGCAGGCCGAGAAAGCACTGACCAGCGGCATCGGGTTCGATGGGTCGTCGATCGAGGGGTTCGTCCGGATCGAGGAGTCCGATATGGTGCTCAAACCCGACCTCTCGACCTACACCCTCCTGCCATGGAGGTCGGGGGAATACGCGGAGGCGCGTTTCGTCTGCGACGTCTACAAGGCCAGCGGCAGACCGTTCGAGGGCGACCCGCGCTACGTGCTCCGGCAGGCGATGGAGGATGCGGCGAAGGACGGCTACGTCTTCAACACCGGCCCGGAACTGGAGTTCTTCCTCTTCCGGATGCACGAGGGGCGGCCGACGACGCAGTTCCAGGACGTCGGGGGCTACTTCGACCTCGCGCCGACCGACCTTGCGGAAGACGTCCGGCGCGAGATCATCCTCGCGCTCACCGAAATGGGGTTCGAGATCGAGGCGTCGCACCACGAGGTCGCCGAGAGCCAGCACGAGATCGACTTCAAGTACAGCGACGCGCTCCACACCGCGGACAACGTCATCTCCTTCAAGTTCGCCGCGAAGACGATTGCGCTGATGCGCGGCCTGCACGCATCCTTCATGGCAAAGCCCATCTACGGCATCTGCGGGAGCGGGATGCACACCAACTGTTCGCTTGCAAAGGACGGCAAAAATGCGTTCTATGACCCGGACGCCCCGCTGCAGCTCTCGACGACCTGCATGCACTTCATCGGTGGGCTGCTCAAACACGCGCCGGCCATCACCCGGCTCGCGAATCCGACGGTCAACTCCTACAAGCGGCTCGTCCCCGGCTACGAAGCGCCCTGCTACGTCAGCTGGAGCGCCGGCAACCGCTCGGCCCTTGTCCGGGTTCCGACGCCCCGCGGCAACAGCACCCGGGTTGAGTTCCGCAGCCCCGACCCGACCTGCAACCCCTACCTCGCCTTCGCCGCGATGCTTACCGCCGGGATGGAGGGCGTCCGCAACAGGATAGAACCGCCGGTAGGCGTCGATAAGAACATCTACCATATGTCGATCGAGGAGCGGACGGGCGCCGGGATCGAGACACTTCCCGGAGACCTTTACGAGGCTCACCGCGCCCTGCTCACTGACGACCTCATCTGCCGGGCGCTCGGCCCTCACGTCGTCGAGGCGCTCACGAGTGTTGCCGAGGCCGAGTGGGAGGCATACCGGACGGCTGTCCACCCCTGGGAGATCGACCGGTACCTGGCGACATACTAACCTTTTTTAATGTGCCCGGATATCGGCAGCACCTGTGATCCGGGATAAATGACCGCGAGCAGCAGTAAAAAGGTATTATTCAGCCCGTCGCCGATGAACCGCCGCCCGGGGACGCTGCTGACGACGATCTCGTCGCCCCCGTCCCCGATAGCCTTCCGGATCGCTCGGGGAAGCACAATGCACTCCCTTTTCCGTCGATCGCGACCTGTTTTGCCGCGGCGTTCACGCCCCTACCCCCCTGACGTCGAGCACCTCCATCAGGCTCTCGTCAAGCATATAGCCCCGGAGCCGATCGCGGTTGCCGCGCAGGCTCTCGATGCTGTTGATGCCCGCTGCACCCAGGAGTTCGGCGAGTTCGAGCGTCCACGCCCGGATCAGGTTCGCAACCTGTTCCGACGCCTCGTCGGGGTTCAACCGCGCCACGAGGTCCGGGCGCTGGGTGGCGATCCCCCAGGGACAGAGCCCCCGGTAACAGTTCCCGCAGACGCGGCAGCCCATCGCGGCGAGCGCCGCGGTGCCGATGTAGACCGCGTCCGCCCCGAGGGCGATTGCCTTCGCGACATCGGCACTCCCCCGGATCCCGCCGCTCGCGATGACCGAGACCTCGTTCCTGATCCCCTGGTCGCGGAGTTTTTTGTCCACGCTCGAGACCGCCGCTTCGATAGGAATCCCGACATGGTCGCGAAAGACCGTCGGCGCCGCCCCGGTGCCGCCACGGAACCCGTCGACGACAACCGCATCGGCCGGAGACCGGGCGATTCCCGCAGCGATGGCGGCCACGTTGTGGACGGCGGCAATCTTGACGAAGACCGGTTTCTTCCACTCCGTCGCCTCCTTGAGGCCCCGGACGAGCTGGGCGAGGTCCTCGATGCTGTAGATATCGTGGTGCGGCGCTGGGCTGATCGCGTCGCTGCCCTCGGGGATCATCCTTGTTCTGGAGATATCCGCGCAGACCTTCTCCCCCGGGAGGTGTCCGCCGATGCCGGGCTTCGCGCCCTGGCCGATCTTGATCTCGATGGCGGCGCCGCGCTCCAGGTAATCGATGTTCACGCCGAACCGCCCGGAGGCGACCTGGACGATCATCCGGTCCTGGTAGGGGTATATGGCAGAATGCAGGCCGCCTTCCCCGGTGCCCATGTAGGTGCCGGTCTCCTCTGCCGCCCGGGCCATGGCCACCTGGGCGTTGAGGCTGATCGCGCCGTAGCTCATGTGCCCGATCATGATGGGGGTTTCGATGCGGAGGTTCGGAGTGAGCGCCGTCCGGAGCTCGACGTTGCCGCCCTCCCGCCGCCGGAGGTCCAGTCTTGCCGGTTTCTTCCCGAGGTGGGTCAGAAGTTCGATCGGCTCGCGGAGCGGATCGAGGCTGGGGTTCGTGACCTGGCAGGCGTCCAGCACCAGGCGGTCGAAGATGACCGGGTAGTCGAGGGCGTTGCCCATTCCGGCGAGGATGATCCTGCCCGTCCGGGCCTGGTTGTAGATCGCCTCCCGGGCCTCGCGGGTCCAGAGGGGGTGGCTCCGGTAGTCGCAGGGGTGCTCCTCGAGGCTGATGGCGTCCCGGGGGCAGCAGGCGATGCAGCGGTGGCAGGCGGTGCAGTTGCGGGAGTTGACCTGGATTTTATCGCCGTCCCGGGAAAAGACGCCGTAGGAGCAGTTTTCGATACACCGCCCGCATTCCATGCACCGGACGGGGTCGATGCCGATCCGGTAGCGGGGAGGGAGGCTCCCGATCGTCACGGGGCAACCCTCCCGATCACCGGCTCGCCCGCGGCCGGCATCCAGATCGACTCGACCCGTGGCTCCATCGCCCGGATCGCTGCCTCTTCGCTTGAGATGTAGAGGCGGTCCCCGCACTCGCCGGCGACCATCGGCCGGAGCTTGCCCCGGTCGGTGAACCCGACCATCATGTCGCGGTTCGCGGCCACGATGGCGAACGGCCCGTTCATCATCGCGGGTGCGTAGGCGAGCCGGAGGGCGGAGTTCCACTCCCGCTCCGGGCCGGGCATCCGGTCGATCTCCTCCCAGAAGGGCGGGGCGAGCGCACGGACGGCGATATCGATTTCAAGCCCGTGCCGCCGCACCAGCAGATCGACCAGGTAGGCGACGACCTCGGTGTCCGTAAACATCGTGCAGGTGTAGCCGAAACTCTCGATGTAGCGCCGGTTCGTCCCGTAAGAGGTGATCTCGCCGTTGTGCACGACGCTCCAGCCGAGGAGGTTGAACGGGTGCGCGCCGCCCCACCACCCGGGGGTGTTCGTCGGGTAGCGGTTGTGCGCGAGCCAGATGTAGCCTTCGTAATCCTCGATCCGGTAGAAGTCCGCGACGTCCTCGGGCCACCCGCCGGCCTTGAAGACCCCGAGGTCCTTGCCGGAGGAGAATATGAGGGCGCCCCGGCGTGCGGCGTTGATCCGCATCACAAGAGCGCTGACGATATCGTCTTCAGGCGACGTGCTTGCCGGAGCGAGAGAGGGATCGGGCTTGAAGAAGTACCGCCAGGGAGTGTGGACCGCCCGGAGGTTCGGCCGGTCATACGTGGGAATTGCTTCGTCGTGCTCGATCGTCCCCCACTGCGTGAGCGTTGCGTCCACAATGCCCTTGTTTTCGCGGACGTTATCGAAGAAGACATGGAGCGCGTAGCAATCCCGGTAGTCGGGGTAGATACCGTAGGCGACGTACCCCGCCCCCTCGCCGCTGCCGCGCTCGTTCATCATGCAGAGGGCCTGTCGGATACCGGAACCGTCCATCGTCCGGCGAGACCTATCCATTACGCCAATTATGCCGCACATTGCCATCACGGTCGACCCGCCCCCCCACCTCCGGGTGGTCGGGGAACGCTCCGATAGATCTATACCCGTCAAATATAAATAATATTGGAAGGAAGTTTCCTTCCATATGAGTCCCGACAACATCTCGGCAATGCTCGAGCGCATCGAAGAGGACAACGTCCGGTTCCTCCGGCTGCAGTTCACCGATCTCCTGGGCATGCCCAAGAACGTCTCCATTCCAGCAAATCAGGTCGGAAAAGCGTTGACGGACGGCATCGGGTTCGACGGGTCGTCGATCGAGGGGTTCGTCCGGATCGAAGAGTCCGATATGGTGCTCAAACCCGACCTTTCGACCTACACCCTCCTGCCCTGGCGGCCCCGGGAGAAGAGCGTCGCCCGGTTCATCTGCGACATCTGCAAGCCGGACGGCACGCCGTTCGAGGGCGACCCGCGCTACGTGCTCCGGCAGGCGATGGAGGACGCGGCGAAGGACGGCTATGTCTTCAACACCGGCCCGGAACTGGAGTTCTTCCTCTTCCGGATGCACGAGGGGCGGCCGACGACGCAGTTCCAGGACGTCGGGGGCTACTTCGACCTCGCGCCGACCGACCTTGCGGAGGATCTCCGGCGTGAGGTGATTCTCGCGCTCATCGAGATGGGGTTCGAGATCGAGGCGTCGCATCACGAGGTCGCCGAGAGCCAGCACGAGATCGACTTCAAGTACAGCGACGCGCTCCATACCGCGGACAACGTCATCTCCTTCAAGTTCGCGGTCAAGACGATGGCGCTGATGCGCGGCCTGCACGCATCCTTCATGGCAAAGCCGATCCACCGGATCAACGGGAGCGGGATGCACACCAACTGTTCGCTTGCAAAGGACGGCAAAAATGCGTTCTATGACCCGGACGCCCCGCTGCAGCTCTCGACGACCTGCATGCACTTCATCGGCGGGCTGCTCAAACACGCGCCGGCCATCACCCGGCTCGCGAATCCGACGGTCAACTCCTACAAGCGGCTCGTCCCCGGCTACGAAGCGCCCTGCTACATCAGCTGGAGCGCCGGCAACCGTTCGGCCCTTGTCCGGGTCCCTGCGCCCCGCGGCAACAGCACCCGGGTCGAGTTCCGCAGCCCCGACCCGACCTGCAACCCCTACCTCGCCTTCACGGCGATGCTCGCAGCCGGGATGGAGGGCGTCCGGGAGGAGATCGAGCCCCCGAACGACGTGCACAAGAACATCTTCAACATGACGGCCACCGAGCGGGACCATAACGGGATCGCGACACTGCCCGCGAGCCTCTACGAGGCTCACCGCGCCCTGCTCGCCGACGACCTCATCTGCCGGGCGCTCGGCCCCCACGTCGTCGAGGCGCTCACGAGTGTTGCCGAGGCCGAATGGGAAGCCTACCGGACGACGGTCCACCCCTGGGAGATCGACCGGTACCTGGCGACATACTAACTCTCGTTTTTTATGTGAGCGACGGGCGCGAGCATCGCGAGTGGCCAGAGCTTGAGCACCGTCAGGTGCGAGTTGCGACGTACCCGAAGGGAACGGAGCTCGAGCACCGGGCAGTTCCAGCACTCGCAAACCGGGAATTCTTCCCTCAATGGATTCGCGTGATCCTCCCCACCGGGATGCAAAGGGCCGGAATACCCGGTCCGGAATGCGGGTTTCCGCGAATCGGATCTGTAGACTGGCGAAAATAAGAGTATCTGATAGTCTTTTCAGGCCGGCTCAGCAGCACTGCTGTTTGCCGCCCTCCTCTCCCTCGAGGAGGAGCCTGCCGAAGAGCACCCTCTCAAGTATCGTGGAGACGTACTTCATCCGCTGGGCCGTCTCCATGTCCTCATAGCGGTGGATGTCGGCATAAACCTGCAGGCGGACGAGACCGAACCGGAGGCGGTCGAGGTCTTCGTCCTCGAGTTCCGAGGCCTCGCGGTAGATGTGCTCGAGCAGGAAAGGGAACTGTTCGTAGTTTTCAAGCACCTCGACAATCCTTGAGAATATCGGGAGGAGGTCCCCCTGCCCGGCAAGAATCCTCGAGTAATCCATCTTATCCCTCGATCTCTTCTACCAGGGCCTGCATGATGGCATCGAAACTCTTCCAGGTCGGGCTTTCCCCTGCCCCGGCATGGCGGATGATGAAGGGCCTTCCTTCGTCCGCAGCTTTGCGCATCTCGGGGTCGAGCGGAATGGCCCCGAGGAAGGGCACGCCGAGTTGTTCCGCCTCCTTTTTGCCGCCGCCCCTGCCGAAGATATCAACCTCCTCCTTGCAGTGGGGGCAGACGAACCCGCTCATGTTCTCCACGATCCCGAGCACCCGGAGTTCGAGTTTCTTGATGAACTCGGCCGCTTTGCTCGAGTCGAGGACCGCGACGTCCTGCGGGGTGGTGACGATGACCGCTCCGGCGATGTTCGGGGCGAGCTGGGCGACGGTGAGGGCCTCGTCGCCGGTGCCGGGCGGAAGGTCGACGATCAGGTAGTCAAGGTCGCCCCAGTTGACGTCTTCCAGGAACTGCCGGATGACCGTCATCTTCATCGGCCCACGCCAGATCACGGGGGTGCTGCGCTCCGGGAGCAGGAACGCCATGGAGATGACCGCAAGGTTGCCGGTAACCCTGACCGGTTCGATGATCTTCCCGTCGTAGGACTGGAGACGGGCGTCCTCGATCCCGAGCATCTTCGGGATGTCGGGGCCGTGAATATCGAGGTCGATGAGGCCCGTGTTGTAGCCGCGGTTGGCGAGGGCGTAGGCGAGGTTTGCCGAGACCGTGCTCTTCCCGACGCCGCCCTTCCCGGAGAGGACGAGAACGACGTGCTTGACGCTGATCTCGGCTTTCGGGGGGAGGCCCTTCGGGGCGTCCGTGTTTCTTGGATCGTTGCATCCGGTCGCAGACGGGCAGCCGGCACAGTTCCCGGTGCAGGTTTCCTTATCGGGTTCGTTCGTTTGAGTCATAAGAAATATCCTCTGCGGTATAGTATCCTTCTCTAGAAGGATCTAAAGCTACTATATATTAACGGTAAACGGCACAAAAAGGTATAGTTTATGGCAAATTGTCCCGATCAGCCGCCGGGATGCTGTTTCATACGTGGGTTATCCTCCGCCGGCGGGAGGGAAAAGGGCAACAATATCGCCGTCTTCGAGGGGCGTTTCGAGACCTCCGCTGAAGTGAATGTTCCTGCCGTTCTTTAAGACGTTGACATAGGCCCCGAGCTCCCCGGCTGGAGTGAAGAGGGCGTCGCCGAGCCCGGGATACCGGGCGGAGAGATATTCGAGCAGGGCGCCGACCGTCGATCCGCCGGGAAGTGTTGCATCATGCTCTGCCGGCATAATTTCCCGGAGCATCGCAAACGCCCTGACCTTCACCCGTACGCAATCCCCTCTGTCCGTGCAGTTCATCCTGCACATCAGGCTGGCGGGGACAGGCTTATTGGTATCGCTCTCGAAGTGAGTGCCGGGATCGGATGTGGTTTCTTTTGCTCTAACGTTAATGCGTGCTCAATTTCGCTATCCGACAGCCTTATTAGCCCCGAGCGAAGCCTGTAGCCTGGTGACAGTTCATGAATGGCTACGCAGAGAAGATCCTCCACGTCGATCTCGCCAGAGAACAGATGACGGAGGAGCCGTTTCCCGAAGAGTGGAAGCGGGCGTACATCGGCGGGAGGGGGCTCGGGGTTCGCATCATCGGGGACCTGGTGAACCCGGACGTCGATCCCCTCGGCGCTGAGAACGTGCTGGTCTTCGCAACCGGGCCGGTGGCGGGGAGCGGCCTCCCTCTGGGATCCCGGTACGACGTCGTCGCGAAGTCCCCGCTGACCGGGACGCTGACCAGCGCCAACTCCGGCGGGAAGTTCGGCACCAGCATGAAACGTGCGGGCTTTGATGCGGTGGTGATCCGGGGGCGGGCAGAGAGGCCCGTCTACCTCCTCCTCGACGACGGGCGTGCGGAGATCCGGGACGCCTCGGAGTTGTGGGGCCTGACGACGAGCGAGACGGCCGCGGCCATCCGGAACGATCTCAGCGACCCCGGGGCGAGCGTGGCCTGCATCGGCCCCGCCGGGGAGCGCCTCGTCCGGATCGCCGGCGTCATCAACGAGACCTCACGGGCCGCCGGGCGCGGGGGTGTCGGCGCCGTGATGGGGGCGAAGAACCTGAAAGCGGTCGCCGCCCGGGGGAGCGGCCGGATCACCGTCGCCGATCGCGACCGGTTCCTGGCCTTGAAGGGGGAGATCGCGGGAAAGATCCGGGAGAACGCCATATCGGGCGGCGGGCTGCCCCGGTTCGGGACGGCGGTCCTCGTGAACATCATCAACGAGAACTACATCCTCCCGACCCGGAACTTCCAGACCGCACACTTCGATGCCGCGGAGAACGTCTCGGGCGAGCGAATGGCCGATACCATCCTCTCGGGAAAGATGGGGTGCCAGACCTGCGTCATCCAGTGCGGCCGCGACGTCGAGGTCGAAGGGAAGCGGACGGCAGGCCCCGAGTACGAGACGATCTGGGCGTTCGGCCCCGACTGCGGGATCGACGACCTTGCATCCGTTGTGGAGGCGAACAATCTCTGCAACGATCTCGGTCTCGATACTATCTCCACCGGGTCGACGATCGCCTGCGCCATGGAACTCTCGGAGAAGGGCTACATCGACGAGGAGATCCGGTTCGGGGATGCAGAGCGGATGCTCGACCTCGTCCGCCGGATCGGCTACCGCGACGGTATCGGCGACGAACTCGCCGAAGGATCCTTCCGCTTCGCAAGGAGGCACGGGCACCCCGAACTCTCCATGAGCGTCAAGCGGCAGGAACTTCCTGCCTACGACCCGCGGGGGCTGCAGGGGCACGGCCTTGCCTACGCGACCTCCGTCCGGGGCGGCGACCACGTCTACGCCTACCTGATTGCCCCGGAAGTGCTCGGATCGCCGGAGAAACTCGACCCTTACTCGAGCGAGGGGAAAGCTGTCTGGACAAAGACATACCAGGACCTCACCGCCTTCATCGACTCGTCGGGAAGCTGTCTCTTCACCTCGTTCCCGCTCGGGGCGGCGGATTACGGGGCCATGGTCTCGGCGGTCACCGGCTACGAGATCGATGCCGGCGAAGTGCTCCGGATCGGCGAGCGGATCTGGAACATGCAGAAGATCTTCAACGTAAGAGCCGGGTGCACCCGGGAGGACGACACCCTGCCGCCGCGCCTTCTTCTGGAGCCACTCACCGAAGGCGCCCCGAAAGGCCGGGTCTGGGAGCGCCAGCCCCTCCTCGACGACTACTACCGGGCCCGGGGATGGGACCGGGAAGGCCATCCCACGCCGGAGAAACTTCGCGAGCTTGGCATCGCGCAGGAGGCGCTCCCCACCCCCTGACCCTGCCTACTTTTTGATGTGCCAGCCGCCCGTCGCTTCCGGGATGCAGTCGATCTCGGGAGAGTAGGGCTTGATGTCCAGCACCGGGGTACCGTCCAGGGCGTCGAGCCCCCGGACTACCAGGACGCTTCCCTCCCGCCGGACCAGGTCGACGATCCCGAGACCGATCGGATTCGGCCGGGCGGGCGATCGGGTCGAAAAGACCCCTCGTTCCCGGCTCTCTCCCGGCGGCTTTGCGTGGAGTTGCCCACGCTCTGCCCGGTCGAGCCAGTAGAGCACGATGAGGTGGCTGCTCCGCTCCACGTCCTCAAGCCCGGCGGCGTAGGCGTCGTGGACGTGGATCTCCGCGATGGTATCCGCGAGGCGCCCCTGGCGGGGAGCGTCGCTCCGCTCCCGGTAGGGCGAACGGACGACGCCGATGGGGATGCACTCGATCGCAGCCATACCTCTACCTCCTCCGCTTCTCCGCATCGAGCGTCTCGTTGCAGAGGCGATCCGCGACCTGGATGCAGGGGTGCTCTCTTGGGACGCTCTCGAACCTGACCTCAGCGAAGCTGCGCATCCGCCGCCGCACCTCCCCGGCGAGGTCTGCAAGGTGCTCTTTGGTGATGCGGTACCGGCCGGTGAGCTGGCGGACGACAAGTTCCGAGTCCGACCTGACTATAAGCCCGCCGCTGGTGAACTCCCGTGCGGCGTCGAGACCGTTGATGATGGCATGGTACTCTGCCACATTGTTGGTCGCCGTCCCGATAAACCCCGAACGGCCGGCCACGACGGACCCGTCCCGCACGATCACGTACGCCCAGGCGGCGTCCCCGGGGTTCCCCCGCGATGCACCGTCGGTATACAGCGTCACCGCACCGGTTTTCGTCACCGGTGCCTCCTCCGGCCTCTCCCTGTAACCATCATATGCCGGTTGATAATCGATCTTTTGAGAGTTATTGGTATCGTTCCCCGGGGCAGGGGGTCGCCCACCGGAAGACGTTAATATCCCGGTGCAATAAAGACGGACCTATGCTGGATACGGGCCGAATCATTGAGAATAGATCGCTTCGGGACCGGCTGAGCGTTTTTGAGAACCGGACCGACGCCGGGAGGCAGCTCGCTGCGACCCTCTCAACGCTGGAGACGATCGCCGAACCGGTGATCTATGCCATCCCTGCCGGGGGGGTGCCGCCCGGGCTTGAGGTGGCCCGGGCCTTGAAGGCTCCGCTCCGGATGGCGGTGGTGCGGAAGGTGCAGATCCCCTGGAACCCGGAAGCTGGGTTCGGGGCTGTGACCTGGGACGGGCGGGTCTTCCTGAACCGTGCTCTCATGAGCGGGCTCGACCTCTCTGAGGCCGAAGTGAACGCTGCCATCGCAAAAGCCCGAAAGAACGTGGAGGAACGGATAGAGAAGTTCGCCGGCGGCCGGGAAGAGCCCAGGATCGAGGGCCGGGACGTGATCCTGATCGACGACGGCCTCGCAACCGGGTATACGATGTTCGCCGCCGTCGAGGCGGCCCGGGCCGGGTCGCCCCGTCAGATCGTCGTGGCGGTTCCCACCGGCTCCCTCTCCGCCGTCAACTTCATCGCCCGGCAGGCGGACCTCGTCATCTGCCTGAACGTCAGGACCAGCCGTACGTTTGCGGTGGCGCAGGCATACGAGCGGTGGCACGACGTCACCGATCAGGAGGTACAGGAACTGCTGATCCAGGCCCGGGACATGGGGCTCTTATGATGGATGCGGAACGGTGATGGAGCCTTTAACGGTGATACTGGGCTTCGGCGTCTTTCCGCCGGAGCATACCTGTGATGGTCCCGACCGTTCGCCGGAGATCACGGTCCTCGGCGCGAGGACGCCGTATCTTGCAGTCGTCATGGAGGACCCCGACGCTATCGGGGGCACCTTCACCCACTGGCTTGTCTGGAACATCCCGGCCACGGAGAAGATCCCCGGAGGTCTGCCGGCGGAGGCGCGCCTCTCGGAACCGGTTGCCGCGGTTCAGGGGACGAACGATTACCAAACCCCCGGCTGGCGCGGCCCCTGTCCGCTCCGGGGAGAGTCGCATCGCTACCTCTTCCGGGTTTACGGGTATGATAGACCGCTCGACCTTGCGCCGGGAGCCGACCGGGTCGCTTTCGGGCGTGCCATGAGCGATACGATCCCACAGTATGGCGAGGCGGTTGCGGCATACGGGAGAACGGCCGAAGTGAGACCGTCCCGTTGCTAGGCCCGGGCTTCCGTCAGGCCTGGTCCGCCGCAACTGGTTTATGCGATCTCATCCACCGGATGCCTGAGGGTAAGAGTATGCAGAACCTGACGATCGAGATCGGTTTTGACAGGTTTCCACCGGAGCATACCTGTGACGGGGAGGATGCCTCCCCGGCGATACGGGTTCGCGGGTCGGATGCACCCTACCTTGCGGTCATCGTGGACGATCCGGACGCTCCGCGGGGCACGTTCACTCACTGGCTCGCCTGGAACATTCCGGCAACCGGCGAGATCCCGGGCGGGATCCCCCCGGAACCCCGGGTTTCCCATCCGGTTCCTGCGATCCAGGGGACGAACGACTTCCAAAGAATCGGTTACAGTGGTCCCTGCCCGCCGAAGGGCGCGTCGCACCGTTTCTTCACCCGGGTCTGGGGTCTTAAGCGGGAACTGGATCTTGCGCCGGGAGCCAGCCGGTCACGCCTGGAGAGTGCGCTTGCGGCCGCCGCCACCGGATACGGCGAGACGATGGCGGTTTACGAACGCAGAGCGGTCTCCAGCACCCGGCGTCCGGCCGGACGCCGGACCTGAGGCGCCCGAGGCCCCCGCAACCTTTTTTATCACCCTGCGCCGAAAACCCACGCATGAACCCTGGAGTTGCCAGACTGGCCGTCTCCCTCAGCTCAGCGGAGTTTCCCGTATGGAACACCTGCGACGGTCCCGATCTCTCTCCCGAACTGAGGGTCCGGGGGCTTGGCCCGGAGATGCGGTCGATGGCGGTCTTTGCGCTGAACCCCTTCGAGCCCGGGTGCTCCTTCACGACCTGGATCATCTGGAACCTCCCGCCGGCACCCGTGATCCCGGAAGGCATCCCGCCGCAGGGCGTCGTGACGGCCCCGGTGGATGCCGTCCAGGGGATGAATGATTACGGAACCCTCGGCTGGCGCGGCCCCTGCCCTCCCGAGGGCGAGACGCATCGCTACCTCTTCAAGGTCTACGGACTCGATGCCATGCTCGATCTGGCGGCCGGCGCAGGCAAGCACGACCTCATTGCCGCGATGCAGGGGCATGTCCTCGGGTTCGGCGAGACCGTCGCCATGTACTCCCGGTGACCGCACACACCTTTTTATATCCTGGTTCGGAAGGAGAGTATCGACGGAGCCTGGCATGACGCAAAAACTGGTAGTAACACTGGATTTCGATGAGTTCCCGCCGGACTACACCTGCAGGGGAGCGAACCGGTCACCTCCGATCCGGGTCGAGGGGATCCTGCCGAACATCAAATCGCTCGCGATCCTTGCGACGACGAGCCCCGAGGAAGGGCCGTCAAAGGTGGCATGGGTTCTCTGGAACCTTCCTGCCGTTTCGCTGATCCCGGAAGGGTTCCCGGAAGGGGAGGTGGTGGAATCGCCGCTCCATGCCGTCCAGGGGACGAACGACTTCGGCAGCATCGGTTACCGGGGTCCCTGCCCGGAGACCGGGGAGGGCGAGGCGTACCTCTTCAGGGTGTATGCACTCGACCTCGATCTCGCGCTCGCGCCCGGGGCGACCTGGGAGGAGATGGTCCGGGCGATGGAGGGGTCGTTGAACCAGTCCGGGGAGGCCGTAGTCTTCGCCACCGGGTAGGTGGCCGGACTCACGGCCAGCATCCAGAAAGGGGGTTTCGGCCCCCCCCTCACATGGGTATGGGCGCGCTCGGGGTCTGTATGGGGGGGCTTTGTTTCTCGATGTTCTTTGCAATAGCGGCCATCTCCTCCCCGAGCATCCGTACGATATCATCCATGGTGACGATCCCGATCAGCTTCCCGGCGTCGTCGACGATCGGCATCCTCCGGATGCCTGCATCGGTCATCTTCTGGATGGCTTCGTAGATCCCCATGCTGTCCTGGAACGTGATCACGTCCCGGGTCAGGATATCGCTCGCCCTGACCTCGCCCGGGTTCTTCTCCTGCGCCATGACCCGGATTGCAAGATCGCGGTCGGTCAGTATGCCGGCGGGGCGATTATCGCCGGTGACGACGACAACGCTTCCGACGTTTCTCTCCCCCATTATCCTCGCCACTTCCACCGCCGGCGTGTCCGGCGAGACGGCGACCACCTGCTCGCGGCAGCACTTCACAAGTCCCATATCAGTTTCCTCCGTTGACGACGACTGACTCATGCCGGTATGATATATGAACGTAACCCGTGCCCCACTCACCCGGCTGCTTTACCTTATATGCAATCAGCGACAGATTATACGTCACGCAAAATGGACTGGCTGCTGATTATTCTGACCGTAGCGGGCCTCATTGTCTTCGAGACGGTTTCAAGCATCGATAATGCAATTATCAATGCTGATGTCCTCGCGACGATGAGCGAGCGGGCCCGCAGGTGGTTCCTTTTGTGGGGTCTGATCGCTGCGGTCTTCGTGATCCGGGGTCTCCTGCCGTGGGTGATCGTCTGGGCGACAAATCCGTCACTCGGGCCCATGGGCGCGCTGCTCGCGACGTTCTCAAGCGATCCTGAAGTCGTGGCTGCAATTGAAGAATCGGCCCCGATCCTCCTGATATTCGGGGGAATGTTTCTTGTCCTCCTCTTCTTCCACTGGCTATTTGTGGAGGAAAAGAATTGCTGCCTCCGGACCGAGACGTTCTTCTCCCGGCAGGCCGTCTGGTTCTATGCCGTTGCCTCGATCCTGCTTGCCGCTGTGGTCTGGTTCGCCCTCCAGATCAACACCATGATGGGTTTTGCGGCTGTGCTCGGGTCCACCATCTTCTTCATCGTACACGGATTCAGGCAGAACGCCGAGGTGCAGGAAGCCCGATTGAAAGGATCGGGGATGTCGGACGTCTCGAAACTCGCCTATCTCGAGGTCCTCGACGCGACCTTCTCGATCGACGGCGTCATCGGGGCGTTTGCTTTCACCCTCTCGGTCCCCCTCATCCTGATAGGGAACGGGGTCGGGGCCTTTGTGGTCAGGGAACTGACCATCCGGAGTGTCGACCAGATCCGGAGTTACTGCTACCTCAAGAACGGGGCGATGTACTCCATCCTGGTGCTCGGGACGATCATGCTCGCGGACAGCTTCGGGTTCCATATCCCTGCCTGGCTCTCGCCGATAGCGACGTTCACCATTGTCGGGTTCTTCCTCTTCCGATCCGTTCAGGAGCGCAAGAAGGGATCTGCAGGCGCCGCATAACCCGATATCCTTCCTCTTTTATTGCTTTTACGTCGTTTTGGGACGTCTTTATTGCGCTCGAAAAGGTTTATTCAGGTCTGGATACGAATCGTATCCCCATGAAGAAGCGATCGTTTGGCCCACGGACTCTCCTCTATCCCCATCCGGATCTGATTATCGGAACATACGGCCCCGATGGCCGTCCTGATGTGATGGCGGCTGCATGGGGCGGCATATGTTCGTCCCGCCCTCCGGCGGTGGCGGTCTCGCTTCAGAAGGCCCGGCAGACCTACGAGAACCTGATGGAGCAGCGCGAGTTTACCATCAGCATACCCTCTGAGGACTACGTCCGGGAAGCGGACTACTTCGGTATCGTCTCCGGCCGGGATACGGACAAGTTCGCCGCGACCAATCTTACGCCCATGAAGGGCGACCTGGTGAACGCTCCGTACGTCGGGGAGTTTCCGGTCGTCCTCGAATGCCGTCTCCTCCAGACGGTTGAGATCGGCGTGCATACCCAGTTCATCGGGGAGATCCTGGACGTGAAGGTGGACGAGAGCGTCCTTGGAGAGGACGGCAAACCCGACATCGGAAAGATCCGGCCGTTCGCCTACGACTCGATGCGTCAGGAGTACTACGGGTTCGGCAGCGTGATCGCGAAAGCCTTCTCTGTGGGGAAGGAGCTTAAACAATAACCTCTCTTTTTGACCCAGGCGACACCCGGGGTTCATCCGGATGGTATCGGGCCGCAGCCGTCCGTTTCGGGACCGGCTGTGCAATCGCGACACCGGAGCGGGGGAGCCTGCGGCAGGAACGACAGCGCATAACGCAGGGATGCGCGGATAAACCTCAATATGGTCGATTATCGACAAATGGGTCTTTATTTACAATCTAACTTCTGAATTCCGCATCTCAGCACCGTTGTGCTATTCCGATAAGTTATTATATAACCTATCTGGTATAATTGGGAACTGGAAGCGTTGCAGATGGCTCGGTATTCCGTACTCTACGTCGATGATGAACCAGCCCTTCTCGAAATCGGCAGGGCATTTCTCGAACGTTCGGGTGCGCTCACCATCGAAACCGTCTCCTCTGCCCGGGAAGCCCTGGACCTGCTCGGGGAGCAGCCCTGCGACGCCGTCGTCGCCGATTACCAGATGCCCGGCATGGACGGCATCGAGCTCTTGAAAGAGGTGCGGCAGCGCTTCGGTGATATCCCGTTCATTATCTTTACCGGGCGCGGCCGCGAGGAGGTTGTCGTGGAAGCGCTCAACCACGGTGCGGACGGCTACATCCAGAAAGGAGGCGACACCCGCTCGCAGTTTGCCGAGCTTGAGCACCGGGTCGTGCGGGCGGTGGAGCGCCGGCGGACCGTCCGGGCGTTGCGGGACTCAGAGGAGCGCTACCGTGCCCTCTTCGAGGGAGCGAACGATCCGATATTCATCTTTGAGGAAGACCGGTTCGCCGACTGCAACCACAAGGCCCTCGAGACCTTTCAGTGCACCCGGGAGTTTCTCATCGGGAAGACACCCTGGGAGCTCTCAAGCCCCGTTCAGCCGGACGGTGTCCCGGCGCTTGCGAGCGCCGTCGAGAAGATGCAGGCGGCGTATTCCGGGCAGCCGCAGTTCTTCGAGTGGCGGATCGCCGCACCGAGCGGAAAGCGCTACGATACGGAGATGAGTGTGAGCCGGCTGGACGTGAAAGGCCCGCGCCAGCTCCAGGCCATCGTCCGGGATGTCACCGCACGGAAGCAGACAGAAGCCGCTCTGATCGCCGCCAACCGGAAGATGCACCTGCTCGCCGGCATCACCCGGCACGACATCCTGAACCAGCTGACCGTCCTTCAGGGCAACCTGGAGTTCATGAGAGATCGGATAACCGATCCGGTTCTCCTCGGGTACCTGAACCTGCAACAGCGGGCTCTCGGGTTCATCAACCGCCAGATTGTGTTCACCCAGGATTACCAGGACCTGGGGGCCCGGGCCCCGGAGTATCAGGATCTCCGTGAGTGTGTGGCCCGGGCGGCGGAAGGCCTCGGTTTCCGGGGCCTCACTCTCGTTGCTGAAGCCGACGGGTTTGAGATCTACGCCGATCCGATGCTGGAGAAGGCATTCTACAATCTCTTTGAGAATACGCTCAGGTATGCCGGGCCGACCCCGACGGTCGGGGTTCAGTGCCGTCGTCAGGGGGGGTGCCTCACCGTCTTCGTCGAGGACAACGGCTCCGGGATACCGGCAGGCGAGAAAAAAAAGATATTTTTACGTGGTTTTGGCAAGAACACCGGTCTCGGGCTCTTCCTCGTCCGGGAGATCCTTTCGGCCACCGGGATCGCCATCCGGGAGACCGGAGAGCCCGGAGGAGGTGCACGGTTCGAGATACTGGTGCCGGAAGGTGGGTGGCGGGTCCGGGATGCCGGTGCCTGAATTCTCATCGCCGGTCCCGCTTCACCTCGACCCACCGCTTTCTCTGCCCGCACCGTTCGCAGCGCTGCTCCCACTCGATGACGTTTGAGGAGTACTCATCGTATCCGCGCTTTCTGCCCCACCGGTGGAGCCCGATTCTGCAGAGGATGAGGCCGATGGTCGTCATGGGTGTCTGCAAGTAATCTTTCTCTGGACGGATGAATGTTGGCCTCTCCATGCGATGGGCCGCTATCGTGCCGGCGTTCTCCTCAGGGAGATCCGGGAAGGTTTTTATTGGATACAAAACGATCTTCTACAACCGAAAACAAAAACGGATGATTGTATGGCTTTTATTTACTACGGGCAGGGAGTATCGTCCCTTTATCGCGATTTCGTGGAACGACTGATGTCGCAGCTCGCGCTCAGGGGCACGGAGATCACGCACCAGAATATCGGGGATACGTCTTCGAGGATGGATGTCCGGCATACCGGCGAAGAGGGGCATATGGAGATCACGGTCGACCGCGAGAACGTCCGGGTGAGCTACACCGTCGACCGTGAGCGCAAAGAGATCAAGAAGGGGATCGCAGGAGCCGTCGCCGGGGCAGGCCTCGGCGGTCTCCTCGGCGGCATCATCCGGGGCGACAGAAACGTCGGCGACGTCATCGGCGGTGCTCTCGGCGGCGCGGCTGCCGGCGGGGCGTACGGGGCCTATGACGGCTACGAAGCCTCCCGCGAGGACAGGACGGCGTTCGCCGAGGTGCTCGCCGAAGCGGTCAAAGACGTCGAGGACGAACTCCAGGCGATCATTGAAGGGCAGGAGGAGGCCCGTGAGGCTCTCCGCGAGCGCGGCCGGCAGAAGCGGGAGGAGGATCTGGCGCGGACCGAGGAGTTGCGCGAACTCCTGGAGGAACTCTACGGCGATCTCCTCGCCGTCCAGGAAGAGGTCGAGCTTGCGGCCGCCGAGGGGCAGGATGTCAAAAAGCCCAGGGCACGGACCGACCGGGCCGAGACCCTCTACCAGGAGGCGGAAGCGGCGCTCGACGACGGCAACCACGCCATCGTGAAGGCAAAGGCGAAGGCCGCCCGCGCCATGGTGGACGGAGCCCGGGAACTCCTTGACGCCGCCGAATAAGGTTCGGTCTCTCCTGAACTCTTTTTTCAGGGTATAATCTCGCAGCTGTTGTACTTCCGGTGGGCGAAGTCCTCCATCCGGATCTTTCCGGCCCGGATGAGGACCCGGATCTCGGGCAGCGCCGCCGAGAGCGCGGAATAGAGGTTCCTGACAGTTCCGCAGACGATCCGCCGCCCTTCCTCCGGCCAGGGGTTGGTGATGTTCGAGTAGAGGCACCGCCCGCCGCAGAAATCGCGGATATCGCACGCCGTGCAGGCTCCAGAGACGCCCATCACCGGGAGGCGGAGCGGATCTGCGGTGGCGATATGCCCGGCGTAGTAGTCTTTCATTCCGACCATGATCGGGCAGGGGGCGATGTGCCCGTCGGTCATGATGCTATAGTTCGCGTGGCCGCACCCGCACCGGAGCATGCTCGGCTGTGCGAGCAGCATATCCTCCATTGGGTCCATGAAGGGATACCACCGGAGCACCCGGCCTTCCGCCCTCATCGTCTCGACCCAGAACGCGACGAGCGACCGGATGCCGGGGTTGTAACTCTCCTCCACCCACGCGGCGTAATCCCGCAGGTGGTAATCGCTCCAGAAGTTTGCGTCCATCTGCCAGTGGATGGCCGGAAAGGAGAATCGGTCGTTCTCTGTGAGGTAACGGACGGCCTCCACGATATCGGTGTCCTCGGTCACGGTCATCCGGGCGATCAGTTCACCGGAAAACCCGCCTGCCACGAGGCCGTTGAGGTTTTGTGTGATCCGGTGAAACGTCCCCTCTCCGCGGTGGGTGTCGGTGAGTTCCTCGGGGCCGTCGATCGAGACCAGGATCGTGTCGAACCGGTTCGCGGTTCCGGGTTCGAGGCGGTCGAGGAGCGTGCCGTTCGTGTGGAGGATCAGCGCCGATACCGGAGCGTCGCGGGCGATCTCGCGGACGAGGCCGGCGGCGAGGAGGGGCTCCCCGCCGTAGAAGGTCAGCACGGCCTCCGGGTCCTTTGCGAGGAACCGGTAGAGGTCGGCGAGATCGATATCGAGGTCCACCGGGAGGTCTTCGTCGACGGCGATCCCGGGGAGATCCGGCGGCTCGACGGTGAACGCCTTGCCGCGGCAGTAGGTGCAGCAGAGGTTGCAGTTGTCGGTCAGGATGAGGTGGTAGTACACAGATGGTCTCTTATTATTTCGGGACCGGGCGGGAAAAAGGTGAGGATGCTGGGGTCCGCTCCATTGCTTCCCGGCTTACCATAGCGAGACGGTACATACAGCCTCGCCGACGCCTTGAGCAGAATCTGGCGATAACAGGTTCTTCGGTTCTGTGAAATGCTCCGCACACCCTCTAGGGAACACCCGGTTACCAGGAGGGAGTGATGACGCGAGCTGAGATATGTGGATTTTATTCTATAGGTGATTCAATCTCAGCGAGATTCAACAAAGTCTGCTCTCTACAGATCGAGAAACTCTTCCTTTGTAAGTCGGGCCTGCCTGAGGATCGAGAGAAGCGTTCCTCGGGGAATGGGGTCGCGCCGGGGAACTATGACGAGGAGTTTACTTCCGTCATCCCCGACTTTATAGAGGGCTACATGGCTCCCCTTCCCACGATGGGGAGCATATTCGAACCCGATTCCCCTCAGTTTCTTTATGACGTCGTCAGAAGAAACCAGAGGGAGTTTCGTCATGCCTCGACCTCGATGACCGAGGTGAACTTATGTCGCGACGTCAGGATTGGTTCAATGTCCTGCAGTATCCCAAGTTCTCGCGCGTTCTCAAGGTAGAGCTCGATCGCTTCGCGGATGTTGTCCAGCGCTTCCTCCGGGGTATCGCCACAGCTGGCGACCTCGAGTTCCTGACATTTTGAGACATATGCTCCTTCCTCTTCCCAGATCAGGATGGTCAGCCGTACCTTTGTCAATTACGTCACCTTCAACCATTAACAGTTCATGCATTCGTTATAATATTCTTTTCACAGGAGGTCTGGTAACGATCAGTCAAACCGATCCTGGCCCGGACTATCCTTGGAACCTAAGGTGCTGTATGCCCCGTTTGTCGTCCCGAAGCGTAAAAGAGAATACCCTGCACGCGTAACTGACCCATATGCCTGAAGCAAAGAAAGAGAACCTCGCCGAACAGGTCATCGACCCCCGCGACCTCGTCGCCTACCAGCCGGGCTCGATCGTCAGCAGGATGCTCGCCTACACGAAGTCCGGGACGATCACGGTCTTCGCCTTCGACGAGGGGGAAGGCCTCTCGGAGCACACCGCGCCCTACGATGCCGTTCTCCAGGTCCTCGACGGGGAGGCCCTCATCACCATCGCGGGCAAGGAGTACCCGATGAAGGCGGGCGACCTGATCATCATGCCGGCAACGATTCCCCACGCGGTCCACGCCGTCACCCGGTTCAAGATGATGCTGACGATGATCCACGCTTAATTTCCTCGTGGATCGCTGCCTGCAGGTTTTTATAGGTTGGCGACCGCCCCTCCCCCATGCGCACTCCGGCCCCTGCAGGAGACGGATCCGGCCCGGGCGGTTACCTGTCCCTCTCGGATTACGGGATCATCGGAAACCTCAGAACAGCGGCGCTCGTCGGTCGGAACGGCTCCATCGGCTGGTGCTGCTTCCCGTATCTCGACAGCCCGAGCGTCTTCGCCGCCATCCTCGATGCCGGGCGCGGCGGACATTTCTCGGTCTCGGTCATGGACGGCGGCCCGGGCGATCAGAACTACATCGGGGATACCAACGTCCTCGTCACCCGGTTCGCAACCGGGTCCGGAAGGCTGCCCGAAGAGTTCGATCCCGAGACCGGCGAGTACCTCGGGAACTTCCTCCAGGCCTACACCCATATCGGCCTCGTCAACAGCGCCCTCTACCTCGCGCACGCTGAAGGCCGGCGGGCATCCCCCGGGGAGGGGTGCGGTAGCGGGAGGTTTACGGTGATCCGGGGGTTTCGGCGACACGATGAATCATCCCGCCCCTCCCGGTCACCAGACCGGGTAGGGGGGCGGGGAGGCCCCCCACCGGTAGGGGAGGAAGACCTCGTTGATCCGACTGCCGTCGGCAAGATCGGTCATGACGATACTCCTTGCGGAGACGGTGTAGAGGGTGTCGTCCATGAAGAGCGATCGCCGCACCGCATCGGCCGAGTTCCAGGTGTAGGAGGGCCCCTTCTCGGCGTGGGCGACCGTGCCCTTCAGGGTGAACCCGGAGGAGGGGTCCACCAAGTAGGCGTAGGCCCCCTGCCAGGTCGTGGTGCCGTAGGAGCCGGGGTACTTTGATTCGGGGTTCTCCACACGCTTTATCTCACTCACCGGGATGACTAAGAGGTTCTTCTCTTTGGCAAAGAGGAAGGCTTTGTGATCGCGGAGGGCCTCCGAGTCGGTTCCGGGCTCCCCGATCACGACGGTATCTATCTGAGTGGGATTGTTCACGTCCGAGACGTCGAAGAGCGCGATCTTGAGCCCCTCCACCGAGACGCCGCCCCAGGTGTTCTCGCTCGTCTCTTTGCCGATGCCGATGATGTGGTCGGCGTCATAGGGGTGGAGATAATCGGAGTAACCCGGGATCTTGAGTTTCCCGAGGATGCCCGGGTGTTTCGGGTCCGAGAGGTCGATGACGAAGAGGGGATCGATCCGCTTGAACGTCACGAGATACAGCCGGTCGCCGACGAACCGGGCGGCGTAGATCCGCTCGTCCGGCGCGATATGCTCGAGCGTCCCGATGATCTCCATAGCAGGGTCAAGGACGTAGACGTTGTTGTACTGGAAGGAACTCTCCCGCGTCCAGCCCTCGACGGTCGTCGCCACCCGGAGGTTCTCCCCGTACTCGTCGAGCGAGAACTGGTTCAAGAGGTGTCCGGGAACTTTGCCCATGGCCCTATAGTCGATCCTCCCGTCAGCGATCGCGAACCGGTGGATGATCGTCTCCTCCCGGCTGCCGGCGTAGTCCGGCATCGTTGCGGCCCGGCCGGCGTGGGCGGTCCCCATGTAGCGGTAGCCGATATAGAGGTTCTTCTGCGACGCGAAGAGGGTGGTATCGTAGCCGAGGAGGAACGTCTCGGCATCGGGAGTGCCCCTGTCGTTTTTGACGGAGAAGGCGCTTGCTGTGTAGAAGACGTAGTTCTGCAGCGGGGTCTCGGGGCGGTATATGTCGGGCAGGAGGGGCTCGCCGCCGTCCGTCCGCACCTCGGGGAGGGCGATCTCGCCCCGTATCCAGAGGGGAGCCTCCCGCGTGAGGACGTAGACGTGATCGCCGATCATCCGGGCGTCGTAGTAACTGCCGGTGAAGGTCTGGGTCCGCACCAGATCGGGATCGCTCCGGTCGCCGATGTCGTAGATGTATGCATGCGTCACTGCCCGCTGGATGGGGACGGGTGCTACACTCCCTTTCACGGCGGTCATCTTCTCCTCCGTCCCGGTGGCAAAGACCGTCAGGCGATCGCCCGAAAGGAAGAGCGCCGTCGGGAACCCTTCGATCCGGGTTTCGGATACGATCTTCGCATCCTCTGCCGGGAACGCTTCGAGGATCGCAAGAGACTCGCCCGATATGACGTAGATGTATCTCCCGTCGTTCTTCAGGAAGTCGGCCTCGTCCACGCCCTCTACCTGCACGTTCGTGGTTGAGTAGTCACGGGCGGCCGTTGGGGCTGATGTCGCTGCCGGTGCAGGCGCGTCCATGGCGGTCTCCTGTTTGGTCGCTCCCGGGGCCCAGGAGTAGCCGCCGTCACCCCATCCTCCCTGCGCACGCTCCTTCAGGAACGCCTCGATCTCTTCCTTCGACGAAAACTTCCGTAAATCTCCCAGGGTCTCCTCCCCGCCGTCCTCCGACGCGAGGGCGGTCCCGATGATCGCGGCGATCACGAGACACCCGAGGACGGCCACCAGCATCGGTTTCCAGTTCCTCATATCGTTCACCTTCCGATAAAGGAAGATGCACGTCCCGATGCATCAGGTTTGCGTAACCTACGAATATTTTCGAAGTCTTGCGGTGGTGCGAATAACGACTTTCCCGCAGGGTGCGACGTTCCGTAGGAATGGAGCTTGAGCACCGCAAGGTGCGTGAAAGGAGTTCGAGCACCGTCAGGTGCGAATAGCGACGCTCCCGAACCCTTAGGCTTTGCGTGAGGCCGTATCATCGCTCATAAACTGTTAGCTCACGCGAAGAACGACGCTTCGTTCGCACTTCGCGTGAGACTCGATCATTACCCTCTACTGCCGACTCACGCGAAGAACGACGGTTCTGAGCATCTTCTCACCCGATCGGCACCGCCCCGAAACTCCAGGCGATGTAGGCGGCGTAGCCGACGAGCAGGAGGACCGACCACCCCCGGACGACGGAGGGGCGGGCAAAAAGCAGGGGGAGGATCGCGACCGAGATGAGGACGACGACGATGATGTCGAACGCGGATCCGATGGTGACCGGGGCGAGGAGGAGGCTTATCCCGAGCACGAAGAGGAGGTTGAAGATGTTGCTCCCGAGGATGTTGCCGATGGAGATAGCCCCCTCATTTTTGATGGCCGCAACGAGCGAGGTCGCGAGTTCCGGGAGCGACGTACCGACGGCGACAACCGATACGCCGATGACGAACGCCGGGATCCCGAACGCCTCCGCGAGGGCAACGGCCCCGTTGACGACCAGCTGCGCCCCGACGATGACGGCGACGAGGCCGAGGGCGATGTAGAGGATGTCGGCCCGTCCGTGCGACTCGATCTCGACGTCTCCCTCCTCGCGTCCTTCCCGCAGGAGAATGAAAAGGACTCCGGCGAAGAGGACGAGGAGGACAACCCCGGTGAGGGTGTCGAGCGTACCTCTCGCGGCGAGCAGCGCAAACGCTACCGTCGCAACGAGCATCAGCGTGGCATGCCGGATGAGTGCCGAGCGCGACGCTCCGGAGGTGGCGGCCATATCCGGCCGGATCAGGGTGCAGAGCGCGAGAATAAGGGCGATGTTTGCAATGTTGCTCCCGATGACGTTCCCGAGGGCAATTCCGGTGTTGCCGGTTGCCGCGGCGTTCGTGCTGACGACGAGTTCCGGGAGGGATGTACCGAACGCGATGATCGTCGACCCGATCAGGGCCGGGGAGATGCTGTGGCGGAGGGCGAGGCCGCTCCCCCCGCCCACGAAGAGGTCTGCTCCTTTGACGAGGAGGGCCAGGCCGACGATGAATATGATGAAGGTCACGATCACTGGAATACCCCGGGAGTAGTGATATTAATTGGACGAGGTCCGCTAATATGTTTCTGAATTTGGGTCCCGGAGGCTGCCGGGAGGCAGGAGTACGCGGGGGCAAAAAGTTATGTAATCCCGGCATCCACCGGCCCGGTCATGTTCACTCCGGGAGCCAGGTCCCTGCGCGGGGCAGGGAGGGAGTTCATGCAGAGGACGGAATACGAGACCCAGCCGCCGTCGGACCAGATGCTGGGCCGCCCGCCGCCGCCTCTCGAGGTCCCGTATACGAAGGCGAAGGCGGTCATCCCGCTGCCTGCGCCCGACGACATCGCGACTCCTGCCGTCGATCTCCGGGATGCTATCGAGCAGCGGGAGAGCGTCAGGAACTATGCGGCAGAACCGCTCACGCTTGCGGAAACTGCGTTTCTCCTCTGGTGCACCCAGGGGGTTCGGCAGGCCGTCGACAGGACGTTCACCCTCCGTACGGTCCCGTCCGCGGGTGCCCGGCACGCGCTCGAGACCTACCTGCTGGTCAACCGGGTCGAGGACGTTCCCCCCGGACTCTACCGCTACCTGGCGCTGGAGCACCGCCTCGCCGAAGAGTCCCGCGACCCCGGTGTCACCCGACATGTGGCGGCGGGGTGCCTGAACCAGCCGCATATCCTCGAGAGTGCCGTCACCTTCCTCTGGACCGCCATCCCGGACCGGATGACATGGCGCTACGGCGAGCGCGGCTACCGCTACATGCACCTCGACGCCGGCCACGTCTGCCAGAACCTCTACCTGGCGGCATCGGGCGTGGGGTGCGGTGTCTGTGCAATCGGCGCCTTCGACGACGCGGCGATGAACCGGCTTCTCGGCATCGACGGCGAACGCCAGTTCCTGATCTACGTTGCGGCTGTCGGGAAGAAACCTTGAGGTGGCGGGTGCCGAAGGGCATATCCCCCTCCCCGCCAAACACCTGAAGCAAGAGTCCCGGCAGCCGTGCCGGGCGGGATGACGGAGGCTGCCGGTTATGCTCACGTTCGACGAACAGATTGCTGCCCTTGAAGCAGAACGCGAGAACCTTCTCCGGTTCCCGGAAGACGAGTTCATCGCGATCATCCGGGAGGTGGGGTTCTCCTGCGACTGCTGCGGCCGGTGCTGCACACGGGAGTTCAACGGCCACGTCTTTTTGCTGGAGGAGGATACCGACAGCATCCGATCGTTTCTGCCTGACGCCGTCATACCGGCACCCGATTTTGATGCCTGTGACCAGCAGTGGAGGTTCTACGTCTCGGGATACGCCCTCCGGACAAAGCCGGACGGTTCCTGCATCTTTCTTTCGGACGGCAGGTGCAGTATCTACGGCCGGCGGTTTGCCATCTGCCGGGTCTATCCCTATATGCTCCACCGGGAGGCCGACGAAACCGGCGCCGTCGACTGGCGGCAGATCAGCGGCTTGAACGAGCACGGATGCTACAACAACCCGATCGACGACGCCGAATGCGCCCGGATTGCCCGGGAGACCCGTGCCTACGAAGCGGCGTTCCTCGATCAGGCGATCCGGTTCCGGCGGGCCCTCCGGGACCTCTTCGCCCGGGAAGGACTGCGCTACGTCCGGCGGACTTACGATCTCCTGATGCGGGATTTCCGAAAAGGCGCCGAGGTCGAAGTCCTGGTCTTCCACCGCGGGCGGTTTGAACCGCACCGGGTCACCCGTGAAATGTACGAGTGACAGGGCTCCGGCTGGTTTCGAGACGAGCCATCCGCACCTTTTTTCCGCTCCACTCACCCCCGGGTGCCCGATGGAGCCCGAGATCCTCCTCACCCTGCTGGTGCTGGCCGGCACCGCCGGCCTCTTTATACCCGGCGCCGTCAGGGTCGACGTCGCCGTGCTCGTGGCCCTCGCGCTGGTTATGGCGGGTTCGTTCGGGCTTGATCCCCGCGGTCTCGCGCTCCTCGTCGGGATCTGCACGTCGAACTCCTTCCTCCTCCCGACGCATCCGGTGAACGCCCTCCTGATGGGCCCGGGGAACTACCGGGCCCGGGACTACACTGCTCCGGGGAGCGTCATGACGGTCGTCTTCATTTCTCACCGCTGTCGGCATCGTCCCTCTTCTCTACTTCTGACCCCCTGTGTCCTCCTCCGGCGGGGCAACAGGCGGTGCCGCATCCTTCCTGCCCGGGTAAACCTTTAAGACAGCCCGTGGCGACCGGAGCCTCACCATGGAGCGGGAGTACGACGTCGTTGTTATCGGGACCGGGGTCGCCGGTTCCGACATCGCCTGGCACTGCAGGAAGGCCGGGATGCAGGTAGCAATCGCCGACAGCCGGGACTACGGAGGGACGTGCGCCCTGCGGGGCTGTGTCCCCAAAAAGGTGCTCGCCGGTGCCGCCGAGGTGGTTTCCCGTGTCCATGACCAGCAGGGGAACGGTATTCGGGGTGCGGTCGCGATCGACTGGCCGCAGCTGGTTGCCTTCGAACGGACCTTCACCGATCCCATTCCCCGGCGAAAGGAGGAAGGCTTCCGGGGGGCAGGGATTCATACCTACCACGGGTTTGCCCGCTTTACCGGCCCGGATAGGGTGGCGGTCGGCAGCGATACGCTCATCGCCCGGTACATCGTGGTCGCCGCCGGTGCGCACCCCCGCCCCCTGAACGTCCCGGGCGAGGATCTGATGACTCCAAGCGACGACTTCTTCTACCTTGAGGCGCTCCCGGAACGGATCGTCTTCATCGGCGGGGGCTACATCTCGTTTGAGTTCGCCCACGTTGCCGCCGCTGCCGGGTCGACGGTGACTATCCTGCAACGGAGCGGTCGGGTCCTCTCGGGGTTCGATCCCTATATCGTCGACCGGTTACTGCTGGCATCGCGGGAGGCGGGGATCGATGTGCAGATGAATATGCCGCTCGTCTCGGTCGAGAAGAACGCCGCCGATCTTCGTGTGCGGGCCGGACGGGGCGGGGAGGAGAAGACCTTCGGTACCGATATGGTCGTCCACGGTGCCGGGAGGGTCTCTGCGCTCGGGGAGCTCGACCTTGCGGCCGGGAACGTCGAGACCGATCGGCGGGGGATTGTGGTCGACGACCACCTCCGGAGCGTCTCGAATCCCGTGGTCTACGTTGCCGGGGACGCGAACCCGGGGAGCCCCCAGCTGACGCCGGTGGCGGTGGTGGACGCCCACATCGTCGTCGACAACATCCTGGGCGGCGACGCCCGCGTCGCGGACTACTCCGTCGTCCCAAGCGCTGTCTTCACGAACCCGCCCGTCGCGTCCGTCGGGCTCACGGAAGAGAGGGCGGTTGAGAAGGGAATCCCCTACATCGTCAACGCCGGCGACCTCTCCGGGCGGTTCACGAACCGGAGCATCGGCCAGAAGCACGTCGGCTACAAACTCCTGGTCGACGAGGGCTCCCGCCGGATCCTCGGCGCCCACCTCATCGGACCCCACGTCGAAGAGGTGATCAACATCTTCGCCCTCGCGATCAAGCACGGTCTGACGGTGGACGACCTCACGCTGGACGCGATCCCGTGGGCCTACCCGAGCAGCACCTACGATATCATCCACATGGTGCATCCGCTGGTGAGGAAGTGACGGACGTCCATATGCTGATCGGCCTCACGCGAAGCCGCGAAGAACGCGAAGACCCGTTTTGCTGTGAGTCAGCCCCCCTTCGCGGCTTCGCGTGAGTTATCTTTAACGGGAACAACCATTCAAAAAAGACAGCACCGGGGATTCGGGCCCGGCCCCTTCTCACGCGCTCTCGCCGACGCCTTCTTCCTTTGCGCCCTCTTCGGCCGGCTTCTTTGCGGGCTTCTCGGGTTTGACGTAGGTGATGGTGTAGCGCTCCACCACGTGCTCCGTCACCGGCGAGAAGTAGTCCTGCTCCATCGTGAGGCTCCCGAACGGGCAGCCCTCGACGCAGTCGCCGCAGGCGATGCACCGCATCCGGTCGATCTCCCAGACCTTCTCTTCTTTGTCGAGACGGATCGCCTCGCACGGGCACCGTCTCGAGCAGAGGCCGCAGGAGCGGCATGTGGCCGGGTCGATGGCGACGTGCCCCCGGGTGAGGGGGCATCTTCGCGCCGGGACCGCCGGGTACTGCCGGGTGGCCGGGCCTCCTGCAAGGTTCCGGAGAACCGTCTTTGTCATCCGAAAGATTCCCATGCTCACTTCACCTCTCCGTGCAGCTGATGCAGGGGTCGATCGAGAGCACCACGACCGGGACGTCCGCGAGCTGGGCTCCCGGGAGCATCTTCACGAGCGGCGGGATGTTCGCGAGCGTCGGCGTCCTGATCCGGGCGCGGGTCAGGTGTTTCGTGCCGTTGCCCCGGAGGTAGTGGATGACCTCGCCCCGGGGCTGCTCCACGCGGGAGAAGTACTCGCCGTCCGGTGTTCCCTTCACCTTCACGTCGAGGGGCCCTTCGGGCATCTCGCTCACCGCCTGCCGGATCAGGTCGATGGAGGCGTAGATCTCCTTGACCCTGACGACGCACCGGGCGTAGCAGTCCCCGGCGGTCTCCACGATCGGCTTGAAGTTGAGGTCGCCGTAGGCGGCGTAGCCGGTCTCGCGGTGGTCGATCGGGACCCCGCTTGCCCTCGCCGTCGGGCCGACCGCCCCGAGGGCGTAGGCATCGTCCTTCGAGATGACCCCGAGCCCCTGGAGGCGGTACTTCACCGTCTCGTCGTTTAAGAAGATGTCGCCGAGGTCCCGGCACTGCTCTTCGAAGGGATCGAGCGCACGGTGCATCTCGTCGAGCTTCTCCTGCCCGATATCGCGCCTGACCCCGCCGACCTTGCAGGTGCCCTGGATGACCCTGCCGCCGGTGGTGTCCTCCAGCGTGTCGAGGACGCTCTCCCGGAGCTGCCAGGACCGCATGAAGAGGTTCTCAAAGCCCATCCCATCGGCGAAAAGCCCGAGCCAGAGGAGGTGCGAGTGGAGACGCGAGCACTCCGACCAGATCGTCCGGAGGTACTTCGCCCGGTCGGGAACCTCGATCCCCATGATATGCTCGATGCCCTGGGAGTAGCAGAGCGCGTGCATGAAGCTGCATATGCCGCAGATCCGTTCCGCCACGTAGACGTACTCGGTGAACTCACGTTTCTCTATGAGCCGCTCAAGCCCGCGGTGGATGTAGCCGATGGACGGGACCACGTCCACCACCCGCTCGTCCTCGAGGACGAGGTCGAGATGGATCGGCTCCGGCAGCACCGGGTGCTGCGGGCCGAACGGCACGACTATGCGTTCCGGCATCGGTCACCTCCGCTCCTCGTGACGCTGAAGGGATACTTCTCCGCCGTCCGGATGAACGTCCCCTTGAAGTCGATGTTGATCCCGGCGACCGGGATCCCGAAGAGGTCGTGCATCTCGTTCTCGTAGACGAACGCCCCCCAGTAGACCCCGGAGACGCTCGGGACCTCCGTTTCCGGCCCGACTGTCAGGCGGAGGTTCCGGTACTGGTAACCCTTATCGAACGAGTAGTTGATCTCGTACGCCCCGCCGGTGTCCGTGCATCCTATCTGGACGAGGCGGTAGCCGTCGGTGCGGAGCGTCTCGACCTCCCGCACGAGGTCGTCCAGTGCGACGCTGATGGTAGTCTGCTCTTCGTTGACCGTCATGTGCTCTCACCTGCCGCCTGCCGCGCGCCCTCTTTCGTCTGCGCCGCGCCAGTCATCTTCTCCCGTCTCTCCTCAAGGATTGCGAGTGCCTTGACGACGCCGTCGATGATCATCTCCGGCCTCGCCGCGCATCCCGGAACATAGACGTCCACCGGGATAACCTTGTCGACGCCGCCCACGATGTTGTAGCACTCCCGGAATATGCCGCCGGACGCGGCGCAGACGCCGATTGCGACGACGACCTTCGGCTCCGGCATCTGCTCGTAGATGTTCCTGACCACCTCCCGGTTCTGTTCGTTGATCCCGCCGGTGATCATGAGGATATCGGCATGCTTCGGGTTTCCGGTGTTGATGATCCCGAACCGCTCCACGTCGTAGAGGGGGGTGAGGCACGCCAGCACCTCGATGTCGCAGCCGTTGCAGCTGGATGCATCGTAGTGAAGGATCCAGGGTGATCGCTTCAGAAATGCCATGGTACTCATACACCTCCAAGCATCATATAGGAGAGGATCGCCAGGTTCGCGATGCCGAGTACCGCCGCGAGCCACCCGCTCTTCAATGCCGCCTGCCACCGCACCCGTGCGGTGACGTTATCGACGAAGATCTCGGCGAGGTAGGTGACCGCGACCGCGATGACCCCGATCACGGGGTTCCAGGCAAAGAAGAGGAAGATGAACCCGAGGAGGAAGACGTTCTCGTACCAGTGGGCGATCTCGACCTGTGCGAGCGTCGAGCCCGAGAACTCCGTCGTGATACCCTTGACGATCTCCTGGTGCGCATGGTGCGACGTCGAGATGTCGAAGGGAGACTTCCTGAGTTTGATCGTGAGGATGGTCGCAAAGCCGAGGAAGACGCCGGGGAGGTAGAGGATGGCCGGCACCGTCACCGTTGCGATATCGGCGACGAGGAAACTGTTCGTGACCATGTACAGCCCGACGGCCGCAAGGATGATCATCGGTTCGTAGGCCATCAGCTGGATCAGTTCGCGCTCGGCCCCGATGTGGCTGTAGGGCGAGTGGACCGCGTAGGCCCCGAGCACCAGGAAGACGTGCGCGAGCGTGAAGGCGAAGATGACGAGCAGCAGGTCCCCTCCCGCGAAGAAGAGCGCCCCGGAGACGGCGATGAAGATCAGGTAGGCGAGGACGTAGAAGTTCTGCGCCGTGGTGACGACGGCCCGCTCCTTCTCGAAGAGTTTCCCTACATCGTAGAAGGGCTGGAGAAGTGGCGGTCCGACCCGCCCCTGCATCCGCGCGGTTATCTTCCGGTCGATTCCGGCGATGAGGCCGCCCGCTATGGGCGCGAGGATGAGGAAGAGGACCGCCCCGATAAGCCAGGTCCAGGTCATAGGGCCACCCCCGCGAGGATCCACGATGCAAGGATGAGAACGGTGCAGACCGCCGCCGCCGGGAGGAAGAGCCGTGCCTCGCCGAAGTACTCGGTGAGGTAGTAGTTCCGCGTCTGGGCCTCCCGGGTCAGGCCGAGGGAGCCTGCGAAGTGCAGGTCCGGCGTCGCGGTCCTCCCGCCCATGTAGGCCGGGAGGTGCCGTGCGCTCCTCTTAAAGAGGAGGAACGAGACCGGAAGGATCAGCAGGAGCGCCATCATCATGAGCATGATGGCGACGTTCGCCTCCCCGAGGCGTGCCGTGACCCCGTAGATCGCAAGGACGTAGGGCTCGATCAGCGTCGAGGAGATGACCGGGAAGAGGAGGACGGCTGCTACCACGAGGCCGGTGATGATATAGAGGGGGGCCCAGGGCTCCTCGAAAAACCCTTTCTCGACCTTCTCCCGGTTCCGGGTGACCGCGACGATTTTGCCCATCCACTTCGCCCAGAAGAAGACGGTGATGGCGCTCCCGTAGGCGAGGAGGGCGATGAAGACCAGGCCGAAGGGGACCTGGACGAACGCCTCGATCGCCGCCCACTTGGAGATCAGCATACCGAAGGGCGCAAGGAACATGCCGGCGATCCCGATGAACATCATCACCGCCATCCTGGGCATCCGGACGATCAGGCCCTCCATGTCCTCGATGTCACGGCTCCCGACCCGGTGCTCGATCGCACCGGTCCCGAGGAAGAGGAGCGACTTTGCCACGGCGTGGAAGATGATCAGGAGGATTGCGGCCCAGACGAGCATGTAACTGCCGACACCCGCGCAGGCGGCTATCAGGCCGAGGTTTGCGATCGTCGAATAGGCAAGGACCAGTTTAGCGTTGCTCTGCGATATCGCGATCGCGGACGCGGCGACGAAGGTCACGGCCCCGACAAGCCCGATGGAGAATCCGGCGAACGTCCCGGCGAAGACCGGCGAGAACCTGACCAGGATATAGACACCGGCCTTGACCATGGTGCTTGAGTGGAGCAGGGCCGAGACCGGGGTCGGGGCCACCATCGCCCCGAGGAGCCAGGAGGAGAACGGCATCAGCGCGGCCTTCGTTATGCCGGCAAACCCGATCAGGACGGCGGGGATGAGGACGACTGCCGTATCGCCCGACGCGAGCACGCGGGCGAGATCGATGCCCCCGCTCGTCGCCTCGGTTGCCGCGAGATAGATGAGCGCAGCGACGAATGCGACCCCGCCGAGGAGGTTCATCACAAGTGCACGGAAAGCGTTCTTTGTTGCTTCCTCAGTCTCCGAGTAACCGATCAGCAGGAACGAACTGATTGTGGTGACTTCCCAGAAGAAGAAGACCCACATGAGGTTGTTGGAGAAGACCAGGCCGAACATCGCGGCGAGGAAGGCAAAGATGACGAAGAAGAACATCTTCTGCCGGTCGCGCACCTCCGGGTGGTGGTGGTGATACGTCTCCATGTACCTGACCGCGTACACGGCTATGAGGCTCCCGATGATCCCGATGATCAGGGCCATGATGATGGAGAACTGGTCGATGAAGAGGTTGTTGACCGCATGGAGGTTCTCCGAGAACGTGGCCTCGAGGTATACCACCATCGCCGCCTGGACGACGGCAAGCACGATTGCCAGGTAATTCCTGAACTTTGCGCCCATGTAAATGATAAAGAGCGCCAGGCCCATCTCGATGGCCACCATGACGAGGCTGGCCGCCTCCGAAGGCGCGGCGAAATAGATCGCGCCTTCGAACGCATACCGCATAAGCAGGTATATCGATGCTCCGCCGATGACGAGAGCGGAGAGGGCAACCACCGCGTAACGCAATGTTGTCCGTTTCACGAACAGTAAAAGACACGCGACGAGGATGGGGAATAATATTAGGAAGAGCAGCGTCTGCACTATTGTCCCTCGTAGGGTAACTATGCCTTACTTGCATAATTAATCATTCTAAATGGGCACCCGGGCACCGGCCGGTACACACCCGGTGCCGTTGCCCCGGGCACGGCGGCACGGCGGCATATCCGGAAATTATGCCGGAGGCCGGCGTTCGCCGCTACTCCGGTTCACACGGTATCACGCCCCGAACGCCTCCTCCGTGCTCTCCGGCATCTCCCCGGTAGCGCGGGATGAAGTGGATGTGGACGTGCATGACGTTCTGCCCCGCGGCCTCACCGACGTTGACGCCGATGTTGTAGCCGTCGGGGGCGAGGTTCCGGTCGGTAAGCGCCCTGCAGTCGTCGATGAGCCGGGCGATGGCCATCCTCTCTTCATCGGTTGTATCGAAGTAACTCCCGACATGCCGAAACGGTATGACAAGCAGGTGGCCGGGGCTGACCGGCTGGATGTCGTAGCGGGCGTAGCAGAGGTCGTTTGCGACAACGATATCTTCCGGGGCAGGGTTGCAGAACGGGCATGGCATGGCCCCTGCTCTCTCCCCCATCCCTCATGAGGATTTTGGCTCAGTGTTTCGCTGACTCCGGTGTCTGGTACCAGGCGAGGCGGTCACGTGCGATAATGCCCGGGCACCGGACTTCGCGTCCTTCGCGGCTCGAAGCCTAGGGCTTCTCACGCTCCTGCCATTCTGGCAGGAGCTTGAGCACCGTCAGGTGCGAAGTGTGACAGGCCGAAGGGCCGGAGTTCGAGCCCCAAAAGGTTATCAAGAAACGTCGTCGGTCTGACCCCCCCGGGGACGCCCTCAGCATGTTCAGCGCATTACCGCGGCCGCCGCCTTACCCGAGCAGGCGGGCGAGGAGCCGCCCGGAGAGGCTCCGCGAAAGGGCGATGGCGTGCTCGGTGCACATCTCGTGGCAGCAGTAGCACCGGATACAGCGCGATAGATCGATCTCTGCCCTGCCTTCCCTGACGGTGATCGCGTGCATGGGGCAGATCCGTTCGCACTTCCGGCAGCCGACGCACGAAGAAGGGATTACACCGGGGCGGGGGGCGTAGGCTCTCCCGAACCGCTGGACGACGGCAAGCATCACCCGCCGCCAGACACCCGTCCGGCCCCCGGCGTAGGTCGAAGGTTTCTGGAAGTCCGGGACCGCGAACTCCGCCGGGTCGTCGCCGACCGTCCGGACGGCCGCGGGATCGAGGAGCCCGCGCTCGGCCGCGCTTCTGATGCTCCCGATCTCCGACGGCTCCATGCCGATGAGCCGCGCGAGGACGGTGTCCACGGCCGCATAATCGCTCCCGGCAAGGATCGCCCCGATCTTTTTCGGGCTGCCGGCCTGCGGGCCGTCCCCTTCCATTCCTATAACCGCGTCCATGACCTGGAGCCGGGGCTTCATGCACTCGTTGAGGTCGACGAGCATCCTCCCGAAGGCGTACTCGTCCTGGAACCGGAAGTGAAAGACCGGTTTTTCGAGCCCCGGGATGAGCCCGAAGAGGTTTTTTGCGGCACCGGTCATCCGGGTCCACATGTGGGTCTTCGCCTTCGAAACGACCACGATCGCGTCGGCCTCAATGGCGGGGGTGATGATGGAGAACTGCTTCATAACCTCCCCCTCGGGGAACGCCACGATCTGCGAACCGGTATCGTAGTTCAGGACGGCGTCGGTCTCTTCGGCCGCCGCTACATACCCCGCGCGCGCGTATGCACGCCGCAGGTTCGCCTCGCTGTAGACGATCCCCCCTCCCGGGCTGTCGGCGATGACGACCCGGCACCCGTGCTCCGCGAGGACCCGGGCGACGGCGGCGACGACTGCCGGGTGGGTGGTGACGCACCGTTCCGGCTCCTGCCCCTGCAGGAGGTTCGGTTTGAGGAGAACCTGCTGGCCCGGCGCAACGAACCTCCCTATGCCGCCGGCAAGGTCGATTGCACGGCGGACGGCCGCATCGACTTCTGCCGGCGCGTAGTCGTCGCACCTGGCGACCGCGACGGTCGCGTCGCGTGCGGCCGGCAGCACCGCCTTACCTCCCTCCGAGGCGGCTGAGAGCCTCTTTTGCCGCGAGCATCGCCGCTCCCTGCTTGGTCCGTCCCTCTCCTTCGCCGAGGAGGTTTCCCCCGACGGCCACCCGTGCGGCCCAGACCGGGGAGTTCCCCGGTCCGGTCTGGCGGAAGGCGTACTCGAGTTCGCCGAGGTTCTCCCGGGCAACATACTCCTGGAGTCTTCCGCGATAGTTGCGGTGGACGTCGCATTCCGCGATCTCACCCTCAAAGATCGCGAGGACCACTTCCCGGGCCACAATGAGACCACGGTCGAGATAGATGGCGCCGATCAGGGCTTCGAATGCGTCGGCGATGATCGAGTCGGTCAGCACCTGTCCCCGCCGCCTGATGGCGGCGTCGATGCCGAGGCCCTGCCCGCGCACGATCTCGGCGAGTTTCGTATTCCTGGTCACCTGGAGCCTCCGGTTCATCTCCCCCGGCGGGAGGTCGTACTCGCCGTAGAGGTGATCGGCGATGATGAAGTCAAGGATGTAGTTCCCGAGAAACTCGAGCCGTTCATTGTCGTCGATCACCGTTGCCGGGTACTCGCCGCAGTTCGCGTAGGATCGGTGGGTCAGTGCCCGATCATAGAGCGGGAAGGCGGCATCGGCGATGTCGGTGATCCCGAACGGGGGACGGGTGAGGAGCGCACGCACCTGGGCCTCCCGGTCGCTGCTGACGGGTTCCGGGCATGCGGAGGGTTTCCGCCCGAAATGGCTGCCGATACCCAGTTTTTTCCAGACGGTGGAGAGTCTCATGGTCATCGGGTGCAGGGGTCTCCCGCTGCTTCTCTATAGAATGGCTTTCGTCCTGCCGGATAAACCTTTGCCGGAGAGGAGGGGCCGGGAAACCTTTTCGTCGTCGGGGAGAGATCTCTTCAGTAGTGCAGTCCGCAACAGGCGAGGCAGGCAGGTATGTCTACCTGGATATCGAGTTCGGCTATGTCTACGGCACCTGCCGGGAAGTCATGATGCCGATCGAGATCGGTGCGGTCGTCCACCGGCCGGGGGACGATAGCGTCCGATACGTCGCTGAACAGTTCCGGTACGATATCGATATCGAGATATGGAAGAAAGTGACCGATGAGTGCGGTAAAACCGTCGGTGTCGCGACGACCGTGGCGAACATGGGCCGCGGCGAGTACGGGTTGGCCTACGATCACTCCTTCCGGGCCCCTGACGACACGTTCCCGGCAGCAAAAGCGACAGCCCGGAACGCTTTTGCCGATCTCCGGCTCTTCATGGAATCGGTCGTCTCGGCAGGAGACATTCCGGCTATCGTCGTCTTTGCTGCGGCTATGGAGAAGAGAGCTTTCCGGGCTGCAAATTTCTCGCTCGACGGGTGTATGCTGGTCGACCTTCAGCGGGAGATCCGGCGGCACTTCAAGATGAAACAGGTCCTCTCTCTCGACCGCCTCGCCCGCCTCATCGACTTTTCCATCGATGGTGGAACCGTTGTCTCGACCCACTTCCGGTATCCTGTCCCCCGGGAGTACCGCCACCTTCTCGGCGCCCACCGGGGAATGGGCGACGCCGTTCGGACGTTCCTGCTCGCACGGGAGTACCAGGAGAGACTCCCGGACCTCGAGGAGCGCATTCGCACCCTTATGAAGACCTGCGAGGGCGAAGAGTAACGGCAGGGCTCCGTCAGGAGTTATCCGCCCCGCTGATTCACCCGGGGGACGAAGAGCTGAGGCTTATTTACGAACTTCGCGTGAGACTATGTCAACAGGATGGCGTGCCGCTTTCTCTCCCCTGGATAGGCGGTTCGGGCACAGATTCGCAGATATCAGATGACTCCCGGATCATCCAGCGCGGCCCGGTCAGCAGGACTTCGATCTCCGCGCCTTCGCGGATGCTGCCGGTGCCTCTCGGGACGTGCAGGTAGGCGTTTGCACGCACCATCGCCATCTGCGTCCGGGCTCCCCGGGGCAGGGGGGTGGCGACGTAGCGGTCGCCGGCCCGGGAGATGGTGAGGAGGACGAACTCGTCGTAGCCGGGGTCCGCCGTGACCGTCCCGGCGAGCCGGGCGCGGAGGCGCTCCGCCGGCGGGGGGCAGAACCCCCATGCCGCGAGCAGGGGGAGGGCGAGTTCCCGTACGGCCGTCAGGGCGGCGATAGGGTAACCGGGCATCCCGATGACCGGTTTGCCGTTGATGCTGCCTATGATCGCCGGTTCACCGGGTTTCATCGCGATGCCGTGGACGAGCACCTCTCCGAGGTCGCCGATGATGCTTGCGGTGAAATCCCGGGTGCCTGCCGATGAGCCGGCGGAGATCAGGAGGAGGTCGTTTTCACTGATACCCCTCCTGATAGCCTCCCGGAGCAGTACGGGATCGTCGCGGACGATTGCGTAGCGGGTGCAGGTGATGCCGGCCTCGCCGAGCAGTGCCGCGGCAGCGGCGGTGTTGCTCTCGATAGCCCCTCCCGGGCCCGGGAGTTGACCTGCCAGAACCAGCTCGCTCCCCGTCGGGATGAGGCCGGCCCTCACCTCCCGCACGTCGACCGCGACCAGCCCGTAGGAGAGGAGCGCCCCGATATCGCAGGGGCGTATCCGGTGCCCGGCCGGGAGGATCAGGTCGCCCTGCCGGATCTCGGAACCGGCCGGATGGACATGTTCGCCGGGGAGCGCCGCTTTTTCGGTAATCCAGGCGCCATCTACCCCGGTAACGTCCTCAATCATGACGACCGCGTCGCAGCCGGAAGGGATCGCGTTTCCCGTGTTCACCCGGTGGGACTTCCTGAGCGGGACGGGGATCCCGTCACCTGCTCCGAGGGTCTCGCTGCTCACGACGGCGAAACCGTCCCTCGCGGCGACATCCGTTGCCGGGACGGTCAGCGGGGAGTAGACGGGCTCCGCCGTCCGCCGTCCGGCCGCTCCGGCAACCGGAAGGGTGACGGTCCGGTCGGGCGTCGGGAAAGCCGAACGCATCAGTTCCCTGACGGTTGCAAGCGGTCTTGACGCGAGGCGTCGCCTAACCATAGCGTTATGCCCATATTATCGCCTGTTCCCGGCGATACGGTCGTTCTCGCAGAAAAAAGTTAGATTCTGGTGTAGAGGTTTGCATACACCGTCTTGCCTTTTGAGACCGGATGGCGTTCGCCGAGGTCGCCGATGTAGTGGGCGAAGCGCGCGGTCTCGCCGTCGATTTCCTGCTCGACCTCACCGACCATCTGAAATCCCGGGAGCGGGTTCTCGATCGTCCCGTAGACGTAGATGTCGCCTTTCACCATTTGCCCGCCGACACGGCCTTTGGCGTTGCCCTTGATGATGACGGTGCCGCCTTCACCGTGGGTGGAGACGTGGATGTCCGCATCGCCGCCGACGACGATCGTCCCGCCGTTGATGAACGTGGCGGTGTCGTTCCCGACGCTTCCGGCGACCCTGATCACTCCGCCCTGCATGCCGCGCCACTCGCCGCGGGGCGATGCGCCCAGGTGGTGTCCGGCGTTTCCGTCGACGATGAGTTCGCCGCCTTCCATCCCGATGCCGCAGAACGAGTCGACGTTTCCTTTGACATGGATCTTCCCGCCTTTCATCCAGCCGCCGATGTACATATCGGCGTTGCCTTCGATGACGATCTCGCCTGCGGTCATCTGCTGGCCGATCCTTTTCACGCGGGTGCAGTCGCCGCGGAGGACGATCTTCGTCTCTTCCGCCGTCGCTCCGCCGTCGCCCGCGACGGTGAAGTACTTCCCGAGCGGGCTCTTCTGTTTGCCCTCCCAGACGTCGAGGGCGGCGATCTCGGCGGCCTTCTTGCCTGCGAAGTTGTCCGGCGTGATGCTCTGCCCCTCAAGCATGAGCTCGGGGGGGTTGGTCAGGGTGAGGGTTACTGTCTTCATGCTTCTCATCACCTCATTCTGTCGTATCGACCTCGATCACCCGCGGGTTGAAGAGGTGTTCCTCAAAGAGCGAGTAGTTGTCGAGTTTGACGCTGTAGTGCTTGAGGAAGTGCTCGTAGATGTCCCGCTGCACCTGGGCGTTCTCCGGGACCTTCACGTCGACCCAGACGGTCCGCTTCGCGGGCTCCTCGACGACCTCGCCGTCCTGAACGGTCACGACGCCGTCCTTGACGAGCCAGGCGCACCGGGAGAAGGCCCTCTCGATCATTGCGGGGTCGGAGGGCATATCCTCCGGGTTGAGGGCGTACACGGCGATATCGGCGTCCATGCCGGGAGCGAGTCCGCCGTAGGTGTTGCAGACACCGAGCGCCTTTGCCGGCCCTGCGCGGGTCATCTGCGCGATCTCGTAGAGCGTGAGCTCGCGGTCGATGCCGTCGATGGAGGTCGCGTCGATCGTCTTGTCAAGCCACTTGAATGTCTTCATCGTCGCGTCGCGCGCGGCCCTGCTCATCAGCCAGGAGATGACTCGCGGGTAGCGGGTGAACGGCCCGGCATTCGGGTGGTCGGTGGTGACAAAGACCCGCATCGGGTCTTTTGCGAGCAGCGCGAGTTCGAGGCCGACGGCCCACTGGATGGTGCAGACCTTGACCTTCGGGCTGTAGATGTAAGGCACGACGCCCGCAGCGGTCTCGAGCTCGACGTCCACGTTCGCCCACTTCAGGTGGTTGAGGGAGCAGAGGTGGTGCTCGAACGGTCCGTCGGCGGTCATCGTGGTGGTCTCGTCGAGCGTCACCTGACCCATGTCGATGGTGATGTTGTCGTGGGCGTTGACGTAGTCCATCACGTCTTTTGCCCGGGACTCGAAGTTCCCCCAGGAGTCGCCGCCGTAGGAGTGGAACTGCAGGTGCGTGACATGCATCACCTGCTCGCGGCCGAAGTCGTTCTTCGCGGTGTAGCCCTCGGCAAGTTTGAGCGACTCAAGCGTGTCGACGTAGTTGCCGGGGTTTCCGAGGTTGTTCGCGTGCAGGTGCACAGAGTGGGGCAGGCCGAGGAATTCGTTCGTCTCGATGAGACCCTTCACGATCTCTGCCGGCGTGATGTCGAAGTAGGGAACCGGGTCGTGGATGTTGACACAGTTCAGCCCCCATCCCCAGGCCTCGGAGCCGCCGGGGTTGACGACCTTGATGCCGAACCCGCGGGTTGCCCGGAGAAGCCAGGCGGTGTATGCGGCGTTGTTCTCGATCTCGTTGTTCTTGAGGTACTCGAGAGTGAACCAGTTGTTCCCGAAGACCGGCATCGCGGCGTTGTCGATGATCGGGGTATCCCGGATCTCCTCGTGGACGTGCGGGGAGTGGAGCGGGGGCATCGCCGCCTCGTTGACGAAGACGTAGCCCATTCGCGCGTAATCGTAGCCCGTCTTGAACGTGGAGGGGACGGAGAAGCCCATCTCCATGCGGCTGCACCGCTTCAGGGGGCTCTTGAAGAGCTTGTCCTCCGGCCGGAAGAGCCGGCCGACGTTCACCTTCGGCCCGACCACGTGAGAGTGGATGTCGACGCCGCCCCCCATCACGGTCATGCCGGCGGCGTCGATCGTCTTCGGGTTCTTGAGGGTGCCCGGCTCGACGATCTTGCCGTCTCTGACTGCAATATCCATGCGGTCGCCCTTGATCCCCTGCAGGGGGTCGAAGACGAACCCGTTCTTGATCAAGAGTTCGCTCATGCTTCACTCCTCCGCGCGGACGCCGGCCGGCGTGGCTTTTACCTGTGCTTTTGCAGCCTCTTCGGCCTCAAGCTCGCAGAGCCTCAGGTAGATCCGCTCGAAGAGCTCCTCGTCGCTGATGACGCCCTCGGGCGGGTCGATGACCTTGCGGTACTGGATCGGGACGTTATCCATCCGATAGACGATGCCCGGGACCTCGACCCCGACGATGCCCACCGGGATGTGGAGGTCGGAGATCTCGCTCGCCATGCAGATGTTCGGGTCGACGGTGATCCAGGGGTGCTTCTTGAGGTGCTTGACTGCCTCGATCGGGAAGTGGGCGCCCGCATCGGTTCCCACGTTGAAGAAAGCGTCCACCTCGTCGCGCATGGCAAGGTCGACGGAGCTCGTCTCGCCGGGGTTCATGTGAGCGATGTCCTTCTTCGTCAGGTCGAGACAGTAGGGGAACCCGTACTGCCATGACCAGACCGCGCCCGGCCCGGTGATGTTATAGTGGCCCCGCATCGCCATGATCGTCCACTTGGTGTAGTCGTTCAAGTCGCGGGTCAGGCTGATGGCGATGTCCACGTTGTGGTTCCGGCCGTCGGAGTGACAGAGGCCCATGCCGTAGAAGATGGTGCCGAACCGGGCCTTCTTCATGATCTCGACAGCTTCGAGGATCTTCTCCCGCTTGATTCCGGCGACCTCTTCGGGGATCTTGTGGCCGCGGGCGGCGGCGCGGAACGCGTCGAAGAGTTCGTAGTCGTGCCCCTGCTTCACCTGCAGGTAGATGTCCGCCACCTGCGCAGTGTCGGTGTGCCTCGGATCGATGACGATGATCTTGCGGCTCTTCTGACCCTTGCCGGTGAAGAAACCGCGGGGGAAGATCGAGTAGCGGGACATGTGCCGCGGGTGGGCGTGCGCCGGGTTTGCGCCCCAGTAGACGATGACGTCCGCCCGGTTCTTCGTCTCACCAAGCGTGCAGCTCGGGTAACCGTTGTCGAATATAGCAAGGAACGAGGAGCCGTGACAGATGGACGCGCAGTTGTCGAGCACGGCTCCCGCCTTCTCGGCTACCTTGGCCGCGGCGGCCATGCCCTCGCAGTTGGTCGACCCGAACCCGTAGATCAGGGGTTTCTTCGCGTTGTGGAGCACCTTTGCCGCGTAGTCGACCGCCTCATCGTAGGAGATGTCCTTGTAGGTGCCGTCCGGCTGGCGGAGGCGGGGCAGCTTAATCCTCTCGCCGCCTGTTGCGTGGTGGAAGATCTGGTTGCCGATGGCACAGGCATTCTCCACCTCGAGAATCTTCTTTCCATCGTCCGATACGGTCACGACAAGGTCGTCGCAGCAGACGCCGCAGTACGGGCATCCGACGTTCTCAACTTTCTTTGGCATTACTGATCACCTCTCCACAGGCCGACGGCCCCCTGGACGAGTTCGAGCGCGCTCTTCCGGCGTTCACCGTTCGCCGGCTCGACCGTCACGGGGAAGCCGCTGTACTGGGGCTCCCCGGTCGCCTGAGTCCGGGGGGGAACAATCTGGTTTGCCCAGACGCCCTGCGGGATGAAGGCAAGGCCGGGGTAGAGCGACTGACGCCCCTTGACGGCCTTGACGACCACGCTTCCGCACTCGCTCGTCACCCGGACCAGCTGGTTCGGAACCAGGCCGAGCGCCTTGACGTCGTCGTCATGCATCTCGATGATCGAGCAGGCCTCGAAGTATTCCGGGGTCGTTTTGCCCTTCTCCATCGCAACGCCTTCTTCGATGGAGCGCTGGGTGATCATGTTCAATGTAATCCTGTTCGCCATGGTTTTGCCTCTATGTGGTTGATAGGATCGGTCTCCCGAAACTCCGGCGAGCCCGTAGAGTACTGTGCCCCGGTACGGCCCGTTTTCGGGCTTTCCCCTGCGTTGCGAGGGGTCTACCGCGGCATCCCGCACCCGGCTTGCCGGACTTTCCTGCATGGCGAGGGCCCGCTTGCCGGGATGCGCCGGAAAACCGGGCAAAATGCGGAGAGCCTGCTCGCCTGAGGAAAACGAAACTTCCGGGCGGAGCCCCGGGAGGATCGCTTTGTCATAACTTGTAATGTTTTGTATTTAACCATTCCGGATTTGTAAGTGATTAAAGGTTACATAATTTACATCAGGGATTTTTCAAGTGATGTTTCTCCCTGTCTGATGACCGCGATCCGTCGTGAGAAACGCAGAATCGAGTGGTTTGCAGGTACCTGATCCGTGGTCCAGCGGGAGCTACGTGGCGAAGGTGAGAGGGACGGAGATTCGTCCTGTCCCTGTCTTCCTCCTTATTTGATGCCCGGATCAGCGGGCTTATTCCGGCAACTCCGTTTCCGGGCCTGGTACACCCGGATGCAGCGGCCGACGTGTGCGGATACTATATAATTAAATCGCATTTACTCCTGACCGCTGTTGTGCGAATTTGGAAAACAAAGGTTCGAATGCCGGTATCCGGGGGAATCCCCCTCAGACAGGGTAGCATTATATATTTTAAGATTCAACCTATAAAGTCGGGTACGGTTGTCCATTTTCAGGAGATAATAATTTTAATTATTGCTATTAGTATTGACTCATTTATTATTTAATATGTGTCCCTTTACAGTGCCCTGTCCGACGGCGATCGCTAAAGGACGGCCTGAAGAAACCCTTTTTAAGGATCGCGTTCAACAATTAGAACCGTTCAGTCTCGAGTTTTAAAATATCCGATTGGAAATATAATCGAAATAAATATTACTTTTTACAAAAAAGTCAGCCTGATTTCGCAAATTTTATTAATAGCTCTCCTTCTACTCTTATAGTCCCTTTTGGGACGTGCAGTAGCGGCCTTCAGAGATCCGGAGCAGCTGGCTGCCCCGTGGTCTCTTGCATGAACGGAACGTATTGAACAAGGGTAAAAGGATGAAATACTATGGCTAAATACACGGAAACAATCGATCTCTATTCTGATGACGGGAAGCTGCTCAAGAGCGGCGTCACCCTCGACAGAATCAGCCCGCTGGTTAACCCGGCCACAGGTAAGATCATCGACCTGACCAAGAGAACGATCAGCGTAAACCTTGGCGGCATCCAGGATGCACTCAAGGCTGGCAAGCTTGGAAAGGGCAAGATCAAGGGAAGAGAACTCGACCTCCCCATCATGGAGAACAAGGACGCGATCGTCGCCAAGATCAAGGAGATGATCCAGGTCGAGGAGGGTGACGACACCGAGATTCTGGAATTCAACGGTGGAAAACTCCTGCTTGTCCAGGTTCCGACGAAGCGCCTGGTCAACGCGGCCACCTACGATGCCGCGATCACCTCGGTCGCAGCCGCGACCACCTTCTCGATCGTCGACCAGTTCGACATTGACGCCTTCAACGCATCCACCGTCAAGGCAGCCTGCTGGGGCGGCTACCCGCACACCCAGGACATGGAAGGTGCGCTCGTCACGTCGATCCTGACGATCCCCCAGAACAACGAGGGCATCGGCTATGCGCTCCGGAATATCCCCGTCAACCACACCGTCATGATGACCGGCAGGAACGCCCTGCAGGGTGCGGCACTCTCGTCCACGCTTGAGACCGCCGGCATCTTCGAGATGGGATCCGCCGTCGGGCCGTTCGAGCGCGCCCAGCTGCTCGCCTACGCCTACCAGGGCCTGAACGCGAACAACATGGTCTACGACCTCGTCAAGGCAAACGGCGAGACCGGAACCGTCGGTACGGTCGTCCAGAGCCTGGTCGAGCGTGCCATCGAGGACAAGGTCATCGCTCCGGGGAAGAAGGGCGGGTACTTCCAGTTCTACGACACGAAGGACCCCATGCTCTGGAACGCCTACGCCGCTGCGGGAACCATGGCAGCCACCATCGTCAACTGTGGTGCCGGACGGTTCGCCCAGGCGGTCTCCGCGACGCTCCTCTACTTCAACGACCTGCTTGAGCACGAGACCGGTCTCCCGAGCACCGACTACGGCCGTGTCATGGGTACCGCCGTCGGGTTCTCGTTCTTCAGCCACTCGATCTACGGTGGTGGCGGCCCCGGTATCTTCAACGGCAACCACGTCGTGACCCGGCACGCAAACGGTGTGGCTATCCCGTGCGTGGTCGCTGCAGCGGCGCTCGACGCCGGAACCCAGATGTTCTCGCCCGAGAGTACCTCCAAGCTCTTCGCCGAGACCTACGGTAAGATCGACGTCTTCAACAAGCCGATCAACCAGATCGCAAACGGAGCCTGAGCGAGCAGAGATCCGAATGATGAACGCCGCATTTCCGCAGGTCAGGATTGTGCCCATACGGATGCTCAAGCCCCAGACCGCAGAACGCCTGCTCAATATGCTTGCCGGCATCGCCGGCATCCGCCGGATGATGATCCACGGGCCCGGCCTGCCGAAGCTTGTCCCTTACGGGCCGGCACGGGGAAGACCGAACCCGCACTCCGACCGAAGAGCCATCCAGGTCGGCGATGCCGAGATCGCGCTGCGTATCCAGCTGGGCGAGGTTATCCTGGAGGTCGAGGATGCTTCCGTTATCGAGGAGATCCGGTCGCGTTGCGACGGTTTCTTTGTGGAGTTCCCCTACCAGCTCCAGGAGGGCAGGTTCATGAAGACCGCCCCGACGCTCGTGGACTACGCGAAGTATGGGCCGGATGCCGATACAACGCTCATCGGTCTCGCGGACCCCCGGAACGGGGAGAGCCCGGTGGTCATCTGGACGGAACGGTGACTAGAGGCAGCGAAAATACCGGAAATATGGCTGAAATTCATTCAAGACAGGAAAAGGACAAAATATCAATCACTTTGAGGTGAATAGAAACATGGCATACAAGCCCCAGTACGGTCCCGGGACATCAATTGTCGCCGAGAACCGGCGTAAACAGATGAACCCAGGCCAGAAGCTTGAGAAGGTTCGTTCCGTAACAGATGAGGACATCGTGCTGATCCTCGGCCACCGTGCTCCCGGATCGGCATACCCGAGCGCTCACCCGCCGCTCACCGAGCAGCAGGAGCCCGACTGCCCCATGCGCAAGCTCGTCAAGCCCACCGAGGGTGCCAAGGCCGGCGACCGCGTCCGCTACATCCAGTTCGCGGACTCTATGTTCAACGCCCCCTCGCAGCCCTACCAGCGGACCTACACCGAGATGTACCGCTTCCGCGGTATCGACCCCGGTACGCTCTCCGGCCGCCAGATCGTCGAGTGCCGCGAGCGCGACCTGGAGAAGTACTCCAAGGAACTCATCGAGACCGAGATGTTCGACCCCGCTCTCGTCGGCATCCGCGGTGCGACCGTGCACGGCCACTCGCTCCGTCTCGCTGAAGACGGCATGATGTTCGACATGCTGCAGAGGAACGTCCTCGGGGAGGACGGCATCGTCAAGTACGTCAAGAACCAGATCGGCGAGCCCCTCGACCGTGCGGTTGCCGTCGGCAAGCCCATGGACCAGAACTGGCTCAAGGCTCACACGACGATCTTCCACTCGCTCGTAGGAACCCCCTACCGTGATGACACTGAGTACATCGAGTACGTCCAGCGGATCCACTCGCTGCGCACGAAATACGGCTTCATGCCGAAAGAGGAGTGATTACAATGGCAAAGATTGAGAGATCCCAGAAGCTGTTCCTGAAGGCCCTCAAGGAGAAGTTCCAGGGACAGGACGTCGAGTCTGAGACTGCCGAGTTCTACAAGTTCAACGGCGTCCGCCAGTCTCCCCGTAAGATGGAGTTCATGAAGGCCAGCCGTGCTGTCGAGATGGACCGCGGCATCGCCATGTACGACCCCGAGCGCTGCCACCTTGGCGGTATCCCGATGGGTCAGCGCCAGTTGATGACCTACGAGGTCTCCGGCACCGGCGTCTTCGTGGAGGGTGACGACCTGCACTTCGTCAACAACTCCGCGATGCAGCAGATGTGGGACGACATCAGGAGGACCGTCATCGTCGGCATGGACCTTGCCCACCAGACCCTGCAGAAGCGTCTGGGTAAAGAGGTCACCCCCGAGACGATCAACGAGTACCTCCACATCTTAAACCACGCCATGCCCGGCGGCGCCGTCGTCCAGGAGCACATGGTCGAGACTCACCCCGGCCTCGTCGACGACTGTTACGTCAAGGTCTTCACCGGCGACCAGGAACTCGCAGACGACATCGAGCCCCAGTTCCTGCTGAACATCGAGAAGCTCTTCCCGGCGAAGCAGGCCGAAGAACTCAAGGCCGAAGTCGGCAAGAGCATGTACCAGGCGATCCACATCCCGACCGCGGTCTCCAGGACCTGCGACGGTGGAACGACCTCCCGGTGGTCTGCGATGCAGATCGGTATGTCCTTCATCGCCGCGTACCGCATGTGCGCCGGCGAAGCGGCCGTCGCCGACCTCTCCTACGCCGCGAAGCACGCTGGCGTCGTCCAGATGGGATCGATCCTGCCCGCCCGGCGTGCCCGTGGCCCGAACGAGCCCGGCGGTATCAAGTTCGGTCTCTTCAGCGATATCGTCCAGGCGAACCGGAAGTACCCCAACGACCCCGCGAAGGCTGCCCTTGAGGTCGTCGGCGCCGGAACCATGCTCTACGACCAGATCTGGCTCGGCTCCTACATGTCCGGCGGTGTCGGATTCACGCAGTATGCGACCGCGGCCTACACCGACAACATCCTCGACGAGTTCACCTACTACGGTATGGACTACGCCAAGGACAAGTACAAGGTCGACTGGAAGAACCCGAGCCCGAACGACAAGGTCAAGCCGACCCAGGAGATCGTCAACGACCTCGCAACCGAGGTCACCCTCAACGCCATGGAGCAGTACGAGCAGTTCCCGACCATGATGGAGGACCACTTCGGCGGGTCCCAGCGTGCCGGCGTCATCGCCGCCGCGTCCGGTCTCACGACCGCCATCGCGACCGGCAACTCGAATGCCGGTCTGAACGCCTGGTATCTCTCCATGCTCCTGCACAAGGACGGATGGTCGCGTCTCGGCTTCTTCGGCTACGACCTGCAGGACCAGTGCGGTTCCGCGAACTCCCTCTCCATGGTCTCCGACCGTGGTCTGATGGGCGAACTGCGTGGTCCGAACTACCCGAACTACGCGATGAACGTCGGTCACCAGGGCGAGTACGCCGCCATCGTCGGCGGTGCACACTTCGGCCGCGGCGACGCGTTCTGCTACAGCCCGCTCGTGAAGGTCTGTTTCGCCGACCCGGCGCTGAAGTTCGACTTCGCCGAACCCCGCCGCGAGTTCGCGAAGGGTGCAATCCGCGAGTTTATGCCCGCCGGCGAGCGTTCGCTCATCATCCCGGCCCGGTAAAACAACTCCATTACCCCTTTTATTTGCACGTCCTCGTAGTCCCGCGATCGCAAACATTCCTGCCGATCAGCTGGAGAAGGTGGAGCGAGTGGTCCTCACTCGCCCACGTCTTATGAGGCCGCACGTTCGTATCACAATGTTTGCTGTTTTATAACGGAGCGTCGCGTCTCCCGGCTTTCCTCTTCCTGAAGAGCCCGCCCCGGCCGGCGGGAGGCGCGCGGGGGTTTAGATGTGGCGCGTGGTGTTGGTGGGCGAAATCCCTGTTGCAGAGATGCCCTATACTCGGGGGTGCCTGGAGATCCGGGCAAGTTTGAGAATCGGAGACTAAAGCCCGAAAACGGCTTCCAAGGGGATATCGCCATCGGGAGTGGGGCTGACGGAGAGTGCGACGGTTCGTAGAACCGGAGCTCGACCACCCGAAGGGTGCGGAGTGCGAGCGAAGCGAGCTTGAGCACCGTTAGGTGCGAGGGGGGAGCATCCCCCTGTCTCCATCGCTTATGAAAGATGTGACCCCCACTCGAAGACCTACGGTCTTCTCAAGCTCCGGACGTTCCGTCCGTCGCACCCCGCCCGGCCTCCGGCCTCCTCCTCCGCACCTGCGGTGCTCATGCTCCGCTCTTTCAGAGCATCGCACCCCGCCCCAAGGGGCGGGGGCAGTGCGTGGCGATATCCCCACGGTCCAGTGTATGGAGTATTTCCACGGATCTAACGTGCCCAGTTGTTCTAGAAATCTGTTTTCGGGCTTTTACATGGCCATTGCCATGATCAGAAGAAGCCGCTTCCGGCCCATATCCGGCACCCGTGTACTCCCTCTTTCAGCCCTGCACTTTCGCCCCACGCCACCAAACCCCCTATATCACCTAACCTCCAACACTCCCGTAAGAAACCGGGGAGGGGGACTTCACGGAGTGACAACCGGCGGCCGGATCATCATGCACGTGGACATGGACAGTTTCTTTGCCTCCATCGAAGTCCGCCGCGACCCGTCCCTTGCCGGGAGACCGGTGATCGTGGGCGCCGATCCGAAGGGAGGGGCGGGCCGGGGGGTCGTGAGCACCTGCTCGTATGAAGCCCGCCGCTACGGGGTGCACTCCGGCATGCCCATCTCCCGTGCGTTCGACCTCTGCCCGCACGGTGTCTACCTCCCGGTGAACCGCCCGCTCTATGTCAGAGTTTCGGAAGAGATCATGGCCATCCTCTCCCAGCACGCCGGGCGCATCGAGCAGGTGAGCATCGACGAAGCTTACCTCGACGTCAGCGATGCCGGGAGTTTCCCGGCGGCGAAGGCGCTTGCCGCCGCAATCAAGCAGGAGATCCGGGAAGAAACCGGCCTCACCTGCTCGGTCGGCGTCGCCCCGGGCAAGGCCGTGGCAAAGATCGCTTCCGACTACCAGAAACCCGACGGACTGACAGTCGTCTGCCCGGACGAGGTCGCAGAGTTCCTTGCTCCCCTGCCGGTGGAGAAGATTCCGGGGATCGGGAAGAAGGCCGGTGAAAGCCTCCGGCAGATGGGCGTCCGGACTATCGGCGACGTTGCAGCCCGTGATATCCAGGAGATTGTCGCCCGGCTGGGGAGACCCGGCGTCCGGGTGCACCGCCTCGCCCGGGGCATCGACGACGGCGAGGTTCAGGGCAGGGAGGGGTGCAAGTCCGTCTCCCGGGAGACGACGTTTGAAGCGGATACCGCCGACCCCTCAATCCTCGCGGGAACCCTCGCCGAACTTGCGGATGCTGTCGCGGAGATACTTGCCGCCGACGGCCTCCGGTGCCGGACCGTCACGGTCAAGGTCAGGTACCGCGGATTCGATACGCACACCCGGTCCCGGACGCTCCCGCGATTCACCGCGGACCCCGGGGTGATCCGGCGGGCCGCCTCCGCCCTGCTCCTGCCGTTCCTCAACGGCACGGACGTCCGGCTCCTCGGGGTCAGGCTCTCGACACTCGAAGGCGGGCGCACCCAGCAGGCATCGATCGACGAGTTCCTCTCCTGACACGTCCCGCGAAGCGAACCTTCTTTACATACGATGCGCACCATGGTTCCGGTATGCCCGAGACCTGGATCGTGCTCCTCGTTGCCGTCTTTCTCGTCCTCTTCGCGGTGCCGATCATCCAGCAGTATATGACCAGAGCCCGCCGCCTGCGGGCGATCCGGGACCTCGAAACCGAGCGCCGGACCCGGGTCATCGCACTCATCCACCGGCAGGAACGAGTTGCGTTTCTGGGTATCCCGTTCTACCGCTACATCGACATCAACGACTCCGAAGATGTCCTCCGGGCGATCCGCCTCACGGAACCGGAGATGCCGATCGACTTCATCGTCCACACCCCCGGAGGCCTGGTCCTCTCCTCCGAGCAGATCGCGATGGCGCTCCGGCGCCATAAGGGGAAGGTGACGGTCTTCGTTCCCCATTACGCCATGTCGGGCGGCACACTCCTCTGCCTCGCCGCCGATGAGGTGGCGATGGATGAGAACGCCGTGCTCGGCCCGGTCGACCCCAGGATCGGGGAGTATCCGGCGGCGTCGATCCTCCGGGTCCCACGCCTGAAACCGCCGGAAGAGATCGAGGATGAGACCTTCATTCTGGTCGACATCGCCTCGAAAGCCCAGAACCAGATGCGGGAGTTCGTGGCCGACCTGCTTGGGGACCGGATGGATGCCGTGCGGGCGGACCGCCTCGCCCGCCTGCTCGTGGAGGGGAGGTGGACCCACGACTACCCGATCACGTTCGAGCAGGCACGGGAGCTCGGGCTCCCCGTCACCTCCGGTATGCCCGCCGGGATCTACCGGTTGATGGACCTCTTCCCGCAGGCGATGCCCCGCCGCCCGTCGGTCGCCTACGTCCCGATCCCCTACCGGGAGGAGAAGAAGAAGGGATGACGTCTTGCCGTCCTTTCTCTGCGGAGATGCCGACGAAACTCATTTAAAATCCGGAACAAACATTGCTCCGAGTGCGTGCCGCATCCGGGGTGCCGGGACCGGAAGCGGCGCCGCGGGTGCGGAACCGACAGGAAGCGGTGACAATGACTTCGACCATACCATGTGTACTGCCCGTATGTCTGTTACTCGCAGCGGTTTTGCTCTCTGCCGGATGCATCGGCGAAGAGCAGTCTTCTGCGGGGCAGACGGCCACGGAGTTCCGGGGCGAGACCTCCGGTTACGACGACCGCGTGGTGTTCCGTTTCATCCCGAACACCGATGAAGCGGCAACCTACAGCGTGACCTGTACAATCGAGCGGGACGTCTCCTGGGGAACTACGAGCGAGACCCGGGAGGACGTGCGGTACGAGAACATCTCCCGCAGCAACCCCATTGAGATCGTCGTCCCGCGCGAGGAACCTCTGGACGGCGCGGCGATCGAGATAGAGATCCGGAACACCGCGGGTGAAGTCCTGCACCAGAGCAGGACGTCTGTGGCCCCTGCGACACCTGTTCCGACGTCGTTGTGATCCGCGGGACGGGGGTTACCCCACCCTTATCCCGTCCTGGAACCTACCTTCTTTTGATCGTGAGCACCTATCTCCAGCTGCGTCTGGATGCGTTTGACCGTTCACAGGACCCCCTCTGCAACGATAAACCCGACCGAAACGGCTTTCGCCGGCTCTGCTACCAGTGCCCGTTCGCCGTGAGGACCGGAGGTATCGTCTACTGCGAACGCTTCGAGATTCCCATCCGGGCCCGGGAGAAGTATGCCCTGCCGGGATGGAAAACGATACGGAATGCGATCCTGGATCGCGACGGGCAGCGATGCAATATTTGCGGCGGAGAGCAGGACCTTCATATTCACCATCTCGACCGCAATCCCACGAACGACGACCCGGCCAACCTGCTCACCCTCTGCGGCATCTGCCACGCCCGGGTGCATACCGAGCTCCGCCGGGAAGGAGGGGAAGGGCGGGTCGCGCGGGTGCTCCCGGCGGTACGGCGCCGTGTCCCCCGGTCGGCGCGAGCCCCGGTGAGCGGAGAGAAGAGGCGTTCCTGAAGACCGCTTCTCCCGTCCGTCACCGTCAGGGGCGGGGGAACGGTTATATCGTATGCCCGCTACCAGTAGCGTGACCACGGGGGGAATGTCCGAGATGAGTATTACAGGGAAGCTCTTCGGCAGGAGCGATCCCGAAGACCGGGAAGGTCCCGGCACCGATGCCACAGTAAGCAGAAAGGCGGTCTCCCTCGCTCAGCAGGGGCGATTTCGCGAGGCTATAGGCTGTTTTGACCGGGTGCTCGAAGAGGATCCGGCTAACGTGAAGATGTGGAACAACAAGGGTGTCTTCCTCGATCTCATCGGCAGGGACCAGGATGCGCTTGCCTGCTGGGAGAGAGCACTCTCGATCGACCCGGGTTTCGCTCCGGCATGGATCTCCCGGGGCATGCTGCACCGGCGCCGCAACCGGCTCGAGGAGGCGCTCGCGTGCTACGACCGTGCCCTGGAGCTCAACCCTGGCTCTGCAGTCGCCTGGTACAACAGGAGCGGCATCTTCGTTGCGATGCGCCGGCTGGATGATGCAATCGCCTGCTACGAGCGGGTGCTCTCGATCGACCCCCATTTCGTTGCGGCCTGGACCGATCTCGGCTACGCCCACTTCCTGCAGCACCGGCACGAGGACGCCATCGCCTGCTACGATCGCGCCATCGCCGACGATTCCGGGAGCGTCCGGGTCTGGAGCCTGAAGGGAGGTGCCCTGTATGCGCTCGGCGAGTATCGCAAAGCACTCGAATGCTTTGACCAGGTGCTCGCGATCGATCCGAAGTATGCCGCCGGATGGAGCATGAAGTGCAGTGTCCTCTACCACCTTGGCATGTACCGGCATGCACTTGCGTGCGCCGACAAGGCGCTTGAGATCAACCCCTCCTGCGAACTGACCAACCAGGTCAGAAAGATGCTCCTCTCCCTAATACAGAATTGGTGAGGGCCCCCCTCTTCTTCCGGGCCCGGCCCGCCCGGAACGGTTCCGGAAAGTTGACGCCGGGTGCCGTCCAACCGGGAACTATTCTGCCGGGCAGGAACTCTCCCCCGGGGGAGACTCCGACCGTCTATTACCCGGCGACGCCAACAGGTGGATGTAATCCATGCCGGTCGATCAGATTCCCATCGGCACGTTCTCGCGGATCACGCATCTCTCGCAGAAAGCGCTCCGCCTCTACGACGAGCGGGGGCTCCTCGTCCCTGCGGCAAGAGACATCTGCACGGGGTACCGCTACTACACCTTCGCCCAGGCCGAACGGGGCATCCGTATCCGAAATCTGCTCTGGCTCGGGTTCGGCCTCTCCGAGGTGGAAGCCATCCTCGAGGCACGGGAACGCGGCGATGCCGGGGCGATCCGTGGCCACTTCGCACGACGCCTCGCCGAAACCGAACGGGAGGCCGGCAGGCTGCATGTGATTGCAGAGGCCCTGCGCAGACAGCAGCAGGACCCGTTCAACGGAGGATTCAGTATGTCGATAACCGAACCTGTCATCAAGGATATCCCTGCCATGCGGGCGCTCAGCCTCAGGGAGCGGGGTGTCTACCAGGAAGCGATCCCGAGAATGATCGGGGAACTCTGCGCTTATATCTTTCCTGCAGAAGGGCGGCAGCCCGCTGCAAAGATGGCCGGGCCGATCATGTTCATCTGCCACGACGAGGAGTACCGGGAGACGGACGCGGATATCGAGGTGGCGATCCCGATCACCGGGTCTGTCAATCCCGACGGAACCGCCGTCGAGGTCGTGACCCTTCCGGGCGGCCGGTTCCTCTCGGTCCTCCACACGGGCCCCTACCCCGGGGTGGGGAAGGCGTACGAGCGGCTCTTCGCCTGCATGAACGAGCATCGCCTCGTGCCGGCCGGCCCCTCGCGGGAACTCTACCTCAACGACCCCGCCGAGGTGCCGGAGGAGGAGCTCCTGACCGAGGTCCAGTTCCCTGTGGAGAACCTTCCCCCGTCCCCCTGAAGGGGAGCGGTCATTCTCCCGCGACCTCGAAGACGTGGCAGCCCCACCCGGGGATGTCCAGGTACATGCCGGGAAAGAGAAGCCCCCCACCGTCCCGGTCGTACTGCGCCGGCCCCATGAGATCGTTGAGCCGGACCGCCTTCCCCGCGAGGTCGTCCCAGGGGAGCGGGACGTAGCACTGGCCCCGGTCGGGGGCGTAGTTGACGGCGACAAGGCAGCGCTGCCCCTCTCCTTCCCAGGCAAAGGCGATGTAGCCGTCGTGGGAGGGGTTGCCCTCCCAGGCGGGGTTGCAGTCGAGGAGCCGCCACTCCCCATCCCGGAACACCGGAAGGCGCAGGCAGGAAAAAAGCCGCCGGTAGAACTCTTCTATGGCCCGGTCGGCCGGCTCCTCCGGCCACCGGCAGAGGTGGACGGGAACCTTCTTCCGCCGCCCGGCAAACTGCCCCTGGTGGAAGAACCGGAGACCGGGACAGAGGAAGGCGAGGACGGCGGCCGCCCGGTGGCGGTCGGGCGGGAAGACTGCCGCCGCCCGGTTCTCATCATGGTTCTCGATGAACCGGACGGACCTATCCTGGTATCCGGGATCCGCCCGGAGATGCTCCCGCACCGACCGGGCCGCTTCGTTCCGGAGCCGGTCATAGAGCCGTTTGTCGTAGGTGTAATCGAACCCCTGCTGCTGGAGTGCCCACTCGAGGTCCCAGTAAACCTCCGCGACAAAGGTAAACCCGAAATGCTCTCTCTGGACCGTCTCGATTGCCTCTGGCCAGAACGGCTCCATCTCCTGTCCCCAGGTCTGCCGGAAGACCTCCGGAATGATGAGCATCGCCATGTCGCACCGGAGGCCGTCGCACAATCCCGCGATCCTCTGCAGTTCGGCGCTCATCGCCTCCTGCAAGGCCGGATTACCATAATCGAGCTGCAGGGTGTCGGGCCAGCCGCCGGAGTAGGGGTCCCGGCCGTGAGCGATGACGGCCGGGCCTCCGGGGAGGTCCGCCCGGGAGAACTCCTGCGGCCGCCGGGCGAGTTCCTCCTCTGTGCCGTGGATGTAGTAGTCCGGGCGGTCCCGCACCCAGGGATGGTCGGGTGCGGTGTGGTTCGGGACGAAGTCGAGCATCAGCTGGATCCCGTGCCGGTGCAGGCGGTCGCGGAACCGGGTGAGTTCCTCCGGCTTCCCGAGGTCGGGATGGAGCGAATAGCCGGCGACGGCAAAGGGGGAGCCGCAGATGTCCTCCTCGCGGAGGTCGGGGAGCAGGCACCGGTATCCGGCGAGCCACCGGTCGTTCGAGCGGGAGACCCGGCGCCCGGCCTCCCCGGTCTCCCAGGCTCCCATGAGGTAGACCCAGGAGAAGCCGCACCCGGCAAGTCCCGCGAGCCAGGCGTCCGGGATGTCGTCGAGCGTGACACGGCGGCCCGCCTCCCGGGCGAGGTGCCGGAGCAGGACGCGGGCGTTGACCTCGTAGAGGGCGGGATGGCAGGGGGTGTTCATCACGAGGCCCCTTCGGACCTACTGGTGAATAGATATATCTCCGACTTACCAGACGGCGGAATGAAGGTCGTCGCTACGGAAAAACCCCCGGAACGATCTGGTGCCCTGCACTGCGTCGACGACCAGGGTGTTCGTCGCCCGCATGAACGCCGCGAGCGGCGCATGCATCCGGGCATCGAGGCAGCGGCAGACGAAGTTCCGGAGCGCCGTCTCCGCCCGCAGTTCGGGGATGAGGCGCCGGCGGAGGAGGGTGACGTAGGTCCCGGCGAGCGGTGCTCCGGCGGTAAGGTGGCGGTCGACGGCGTGGGCGGCGAGTTCCGCCGTCCGGTGGGCGTAGAAGATCCCCTCCCCGAGGAGCGGGCCTGTAAACCCGGCCGCGTCGCCGACGAGAACCGTCCCCTCGTGGGCCGGCGAGGGGATGTAGTTCCCGAGCGGCAGGGGGTATCCCGCCGGTTTCCGGGCGGCGAACGCTGAGAGCCCGACAGACTTCAGGAATGCTTCGAATTCCTCGCGGAAATCGTTTCCGTTTGCCGATAGCAGCCCCCCGATCCCTGCGATGATCGTCTCCCTGTTCGGGAAGACCCACCCGTAGCCCCACCGGCAGGTGCCAAGGACCAGGTGGGGCGTCGTGAGGCCGTCGTCCAGGCGGATCGGCCCGTCCCTGTCCACGAGCGCCTCTGCCTCTCTGCGGGGGATCGCAAGTTCCAGCGTCCACCCGAGGTTGTTCTGCCACCGCTTCCTGTCGACGACGCTCCCCGGGAGGGTGCGTCTGACCCGGCTGTGAACCCCGTCCGCCCCGATGATCACCCGGGCGGAATACCGGTCGCCGTCCGATGTCGTGACGGTCCGGCGGGCGTGGTCGACCGCAGTCACTTCCGCGCCCGTGTGGACTTCTACTCCTGCCTGTACCGCTCTCCCGGCAAGGTAAGTGTCGTAACGCTCCCGGCGGGTGAAGTAGACCGGCTCATCGAGGTCTCCGGCGAGGATGTGCCTGCTCCCGATGTAGAGTGCGTACCCCGTCCCGGTGAAGTCGAGCAGCCCTTCCTGCCGGAGGGCCGAAACCGGGAGGGAAAAGACCCGGTCGAGGAACCGGACGGATTTCTGGCTGAGGCAGCCCCCGCAGACCTTGTTCCGCGGATACGCCCGCCGTTCGAGGAGCGCCACGCTGTGCCCGGCCTCCCCGAGCAGGCAGGCGGCTGTGCTCCCGGCGGGCCCGCCGCCGACGACGACCGCATCGTATTCGGGCCGACCCTTCATCTCCTGTCTCCTTGCGATGACAGATCCCGGCACAGACCATATCTCTTTCCCCCGGGAGAGCGGATCGCTCCCGAACACTTTCACCCCCCGCGGAGCAGGCTCTTTTATTCGCGGGCCGATGCTTCCGGTATGTCCGTCGCGGAGCAGAAACTCACCTACCTCACCGCTGCCGGGCGGTTCGACATCTGCAGTCCGGGCGAATGCCTTCAACTCCTCCCGACGACACTCGACGCCAAAAAGACCTCTCAGGGGCCGGAAATTCTGCCTGTTCCGCTCGATACCCTTCGTGCATCTCAAGAAGCCCCTGGCGGTCTCGAAGACCCGAACGTGCGAACCGTGATCGCTCCCTATATCTCCTATAACCGCCGGACGGGCGGTTGCGGGCGGATGCTCAAGATGCTTCTCAACGGCACCTGCTCCTACGACTGCGCCTACTGCCCCGTCCGCACCCGGCGGGAGCCGGTGAGTTTCTCCCCCCGGGAGTTCGCGGATACCTTCCTTCGCCTCTGGCGGGACGGGCTCATCGAAGGACTCTTCCTGAGTTCCGGCATCCCCCGGGATGTCGATTATGTGATGCACGATCTCGTGGAGACGGGAGAGATCCTGCGCCGCCGGGGCTACGGCGGCTACCTCCACCTGAAGATCCTCCCCGGCGCAACCCGGGCGGATATCCACGACGCCGCCCGCGTGGCCGACCGGATCAGCATCAACCTGGAGACGACGTCCCCCGACCGCCTCGGGGGTATCGCCGGGGTGAAGGACTACCGGCAGGATATCCTGAAGCGCCAGTCGTGGGTGGCGGAGGAGAAACCGGGAGGCCACACCACGCAGTTCGTCGTCGGGGCGGCGGACGAGACCGATGCGGAGATCCTCTCCTGCCTCGCCGACCAGTACCGGCGGGTCCGCCCCTCACGGGTCTATTTTTCGGCGTTCCGCGCTCTTCCGGGGACTCCTCTCGCGTCGCATCCCGATACCCCGGCATGGCGGGCGCGGCGGTGGTATCAGGCCGACTTCCTGCTCCGGGACTACGGCATCACGGCCGACGAACTCCGGGCGGCCCTCGACGAGGGGGGGTTCTTCGCAAACCGCGACCCGAAGGCTGTTCTTGCGGCCGGGAGGATGCCGGTGAACGTCAACCTTGCCCCGCGCCGCGACCTCCTCCGGGTTCCCGGGATCGGGCCGAAGGGGGCGGACCGAATCCTCATCCTGCGGAGAGTGCGACCGTTTACCGGGCCCGCCGATCTTGCCCGGGCCGGTATCCGGGGGAAGGCCGCCGGGCGCTACCTCACGTTCGGCGGACGAGAGACGGTGCAGACGAGGCTTGTCCTGTAGCGTGCGGACGGGTGCGGTGTCCCGAAAATGGTGAGGGTTATCTGATCTTCCCGAACTCCGTGCCCACGTCGGCAGCAGACCGGTAGGTCCGGTCGGAGAAGCCGTCAAGCGCCGTGATCACGCTCTCCGGGGCGTCATTCTTTCTGGCATGGGCGATCAGGTCCTGTTTGCCCGCCGGGTAATTCATACCCTTGAGGTAGACCTGCAGGTCGGCGGCCGAGAGGTGGGCGAGGGACGGCGCTCCCGTCCGGGCAACGGGAGGCTCCTCGTGGATCTCCCCCGTTACGCGGGCCTCCTCGACCGTGGTCTCCATCCGTGCCGGCCGTCCGCCGCGAATCTCGCTGCCGAACTCCTCGCTCACCTCGGCGGCAGACCGGTAGGACCGGTCGGAGAAGCCCTCGAGCACCGTGATCACGCCCTCCGGGGCCTGATTCTTTCTGGCGTGGTTGATCAGGTCCTGCCTGCCCGCCGGGTAGTCGATGCCCCTGAGGTAGGTCTGCAGGCCGGCGGCCGAGAGGTGCCCGGGCGCCGGTCCCGGCGTCGTCACGGGCCGCTCGGCTTCCGCTACCGGCCGGGTTTCCATCTCGGCAGGGGCCTCTCTCCGGACCTCCTCGACGATGGTCTCCCCGGGGGGCGTTACCGTCTCAACCGGTTGTTCTCTTCGGACCTCCTCGACAACAGTCTCCCGGGGCGGGGCTTCCGTCACGGGCACCACCGGCCTGATCCTGCCCTCTTCCACCTCCCCGGCTTTTATCGGCATCTCCTCCCGGGGTGCCCGCTCCCGCACCTCCACGCGCTCTGTCGTGATGACCTCGCGGAACGGAGGCTCCGTCCGGGTCACGGCCCGGGCCTCTTCCTGGCTCGGGGGGCCCATCGGCCGTCTCGACTCGATCAGGCTCCAGTTTGCTTCTCGCGGCCAATCGCCTTCGGAGAATCCGGGCTCGTTGTCGAGTTTATACTTGCTGATGTTCGCCACAAATACGTCGTCCCCCGGCCGGTAGACCAGGGCCTCGATAGGGATCGCGAAGAGCTTCGCGCCGAGACCGAACATCCCTCCGGTCCTGAGCACCGCGTATGCCACTCTTCCCGTGGGGAGACCTACCCGCAGGCTTGAGATCTCACCGAGATCATAGCCCTCCGGGTTCTTCACCCGCTTCCCCACGACATCTTCAGATGAGAAGAACTCCTGCCCCTCCGTCCTCCGCACCTGCTGCTCAAGAATCGTTTCAGCCATTGCAACCACCATATCCCTTGTATGCTTTCGAAGGCAGTCTTCACCTTCGCGCAGAGCGGGCGATGCGTGTCGCGACTATTTAAGGGTTCCCCGGCTTCGGCGCCGGGGCGTCGGCAGAGGATTCTCCACCGCATAAAGAGCATACGGGGAGAGCGGGAGGGGTGTTTCCCGGCTGCCACCCCTGGCGGTGGAGTCTATCCCCTCACTTGACGTTGCCAAACTCCGTGCTCACGTCTGTGGCTGACCTGTAGGTCCGGTCGCCGAACAGTTCGATCGCCGCAATCACGTCCTCCGGGGCGTTGTTCTTTCTGGCGTGGTTGACCAGGTCCTGTTTGCCCGCGGGGTAATCCATACCCTTGAGGTAGGTCTGCAGGTCGGCGGCCGAGAGGTGGGCAAGCGACGGGGCTCCCGCCCTCCGGGTGACGGGGGGCTCTTCGCGGACCTCCTCGACGACGGTCTCCCGCCGGATCCCCGTGCTGACCGGCTGCTCCCCGCGGGTCTCCCTGCCAAACTCCGTGCTCACGTCGGCAGCGGACCGGTAGGTCCGGTCGGAGAAGCCGTCAAGCGCCGTGATCACGTTCTCCGGAGCGTTGTTCTTTCGGGCATGGGCGATCAGGTCCTGCCTGCCCGCGGGGTAGTCCATACCCTTGAGGTAGGTCTGCAGGTCGGCGGCGGAGAGGTGGGCGAGGGACGGCGCTCCCGCTCTCCGGGTGACGGGAGGCTCTTCGCGGACTTCCTCGGCCATGGTCTCCATCCGTGCCGGCCGTCCGCCGCGAATCTCGCTGCCGAACTCCTCGCTCACCTCGGCGGCAGACCGGTAGGACCGGTCGGAGAAGCCCTCGAGCACCGTGATCACATTCTCCGGGGCGTTGTTCTTCCTGGCATGGTTGATCAGGTCCTGCCTGCCCGCCGGGTAGTCGATGCCCCTGAGGTAGGTCTGCAGGCCGGCGGCCGAGAGGTGCCCGGGCGCCGGTCCCGGCGTCGTCACGGGCCGCTCGGCTTCCGCTACCGGCCGGGTTTCCATCTCGGCAGGGGTCTCTCTCCGGACCTCCTCGACGATGGTTTCCCGGGGCCGTGTCTCCATCCCACCCGTGCGCTCTCTCTGGACTTCCTTGACACCGGGCTCCCTGATTGGAGGCGCCTCTGTTGTTACCGGCCTCTCCTCGACGCGCTGGCCCGTCGGCTGTCCGCCCCAGCCGCCTGCGACCGTCTGGACGCCCGGCGGCGTCGGTACGGTTCTCTCCCTGCCGGGGGGAGTGCGCTCCGCCGCTGCCGCTGCGCCTGTTGCTGCTTCCGCCGCACCTGCCTCCCGTGGCGGCGGGACTTCCTTCTCCGTAACCCGGGGAGCGCGTTCCGACGTTGCCGCTACGCCTGCGGCTGCTGCACCTGCGGCCGCTGCGCCTGTTGCTGCTGCCGCCGTACCCACCTCCCGTGGCGGCGGGACTCCCCTCTCCGTCACCGGGGGCGCGGGCTCCGCCGCCGCACGCGCCGGGGGTGGTGTCCGGATCAGGCTCCAGTCCCCCTCGTGAGGCATCCTGTCCCTGGCAAACCCGTGCGTGGTGTCCAGTGTCCGCTTATCCGCATCCACGACAGCGCTTCTCTCCCCCGGGCGGGTGCGAACCGCTTCCCAGGGAATGGCGAAGTGTTTCTCGCCGAACCCGAGTATCCCTCCATAGGAGAGCACGGCATACGCGATGCAGCCGCTATCGCGGTCGATGGCGACATCGCTGATATCGCCGATGTTCTCTCCTTCCGGGTTCCGTACCTTGATGTCCCTGATGTCCTGTGCACGCATCAGGTCCACCATCTCTTCCCGTCCTGGCCGGGTCTCCAGCACCGACCCCGCCTGTCTTTCAGCCATCGTATCTCCCTCCAACTCTTTTACCTGCGAAGGGGTAACCCCCTTCAAGGCAGGGGAGTAGAGGATCGAGGATACTTAAGCGTTTCCCGCTCGGGCAAACCGGCCGATATCCGGGATGGGAGCGTAGAGAAGAGAAAGGCTGCCGGCCCGAACTTACGCCCGGGCGTACCGGAGGATGAGTTCGGTCGCCGCCCTGATATCCCGGCCCTGCTTCTTTGCCTCGGCAAGATAAACGTTGTAGACCTCATCGGTCACAAGTCGCAGTTGCGGGCGGAACATATCGGCATGCATCATCAGGTCGAAGCACCGGGCCTCGCTCTCGGTGAGACCGAGCGGCCGGTACTCCCCGGTGTGCGGCACGAACGCGGGGTTCTTGTCACGGGGCGTCCTGACCACGAGGTCGGCGAGCGGTGTTGCCGGGATGGGCTCGGCGCTGCTCACGAAGACGTCGTCGAGCGAGAGCGCGGCGATCAGGTCCTTCGTCGCCTCGTAGTCGCGTTCCGTCTCCCCCGGGTAGCCGACGATGAAGCTTCCGGCAACGCGAAGACCATGCTCCCGGCACCGCTCCACCGCCTCCTCGACCTGCCGGACGGTCGCGCCCTTCCCCATCAGCCGGAGGACCCGGTCGCTCCCCGACTCGATCCCGAAGAAGACCCATCCGATGGTGTACTGCCTGATGGAGTCCAGGATCTCGTCGGTGATGCAGTCCACGCGAATGTCCGGGGAAGAGACGTTCTTTGGCCCCATCACCTCCGCCATCCCCCGGAGGAGGCTGATGAAGGCTTCCGGGTTCATCTCCCCGTCGCCGGATCCGTAGAGCGACCCGGTCCCCCCGGAGACCGAGAGCCGTGTCGCCCCGTGTGCGGAAAATGCCTTGACCTCCTCGATGATGCGCTCAAGCGGCCGGCTCCGGACTGTCCTCCCGAAGAACCGCGGCACCTGGCAGAAGGTGCATCCCCCGATGCACCCCCGGTGGGTCTCGATGTAGGCGCTCGCGCCCCGGATGCTCTGGCTCCCGATGTCGTCCGGGATCAGGGGGAGCGGCCGGTCGATCGATGCCGGCGGGGCGGGAGACGTCACGACCGGCCGTCCGTCGCCGAGAAACGCGATCCCCGCGAGGGTATCCGAGACGCCTTCCTCGACGAGGCGGACAACCGTCTCCTCGCCCTCGCCGACGACCACGGCGTCGGGCCCGAGCTCCCCGAGCACCATCTCCGGCGCGGCCGAGACCGGCCCGCCGACGTAGACTACCCCACCGCGCTCGCGGTGGGTCCGGATCACGTCCCGGATCGCGGGATCGAGGAGGTGCTGGGTCGAGAAGAGGCTCGCGAGCAGGACTGAATCGCCCGGAGCGGCGGGCGTCCGGGTGAGCGTCACCCGATGGCCCGCGTCGCGGAGGACGCCGCCGATCAGCATGGCGCCGTAGGTGTAGATGCCGGGGGAGAGGATCGTGATATCCATGATAGAGTATCGGTGGAACAATATACAAATAGTGGGATCTGCCGGTCCCCCGGTCAGAGCGGTGCAGGGCGCTTGAACCGCCGGGCTTCGGCGACGGTGTGGGCGCTCCGGTCCGATGCGGCGATCAGCCTGGCCTGGAACCGCAGGATGTCGGCGATGATGGGCTGCGGGTTCTGCTCCAGCGTCTCCTTTACCACGGCACGGGCGTCCCGGAGCCTCCCTGCCCTGCGGAGCAGGTCCGCGAGGAGCGCCTCGTCCGTCCCCGGCTGGGGTGCCAGGCGTTCGCCCTTCTTCCACGCCCGCCGCAGGAGGTCGGCGGCACGGGTCCGGCAGACCCGTGCGGGCACGTCCTCTCCCTCGTCGTCGCAGACCCACGCAGCGTGGAGGGCTGCCCACGCCGCCTGGGCCGGGAAACCGAGATCTTCCTGGATTATCGACCAGCAAAGAAAGGTGTTTGCAATGTCCGGGAACTTCCGGGAGTCGAGCTGCCAGCGGTAGCGCGGGAGTTTCACCACTTCAGCCGCCCCTTCCGGGGCCCTGCCCGGGTCGGGGGCACAGTAGCCGCACGACGGGCACCGTTTCACCCATGCGTAGATGGTGGACCGCAGGGGTTCGGCGGGGCGGGTATCGAGGTCGCGCGACCCGACGCTGCCCGCGGCCTCGGGGATGGTGAACCGGCAGGCCTCTTTGCAGACTGCACAGGTCGTGTTGAAGTAGCGAAGGTGGGTCATCGATGGGGCTGAATTGCATAATCATCGATATATATTTTACGCCGGATAGAATCCGGCGATACGCCGGCTGTACCCGACCCTCTTCGCCGGGGGCATTGGGGACGGTCCGGCAGGGGGCTTCACCGGGCCGGCGGGGCGGTTTCCCCGATTCGCCGGGCATAGGTCGTCGTGGCCCATCCGAGGAGCGCCGTCGCTCCCGCGACCAGCGCGAGGATCAGCCAGTGGACGGGACCGGCGGTACCCACCGCGAGCCTTACCATGAGGTTCAGAGGGTTGTAGGGGACGGCCATGACAAGGAGGAAGACCACGACGAGTGCCGTCGAGAATATGAACTGGGCGCTCGTCCGTTCGCGATAGTAGAGGGCGACGAGGGCGCCGAGCAGGATGAGGAAGAGCCCGCCCGCCGAGGCGTGGAGGAGGATCGCCGCGGCGTTCTCGACCGCGATGCCGTTGAACCCGAGAAGGAGGAGCCACGCTCCCGCCTGGACCGGGACCAGGATCTCGCAGGCGGCAACCTTCCCCCAGACCATCTCGGCGAACGTGACCGGGGTCGAGATGAGCGTCTCGAGCGTCTGGCGCTGGTACTCTTCGGTGATGAGGTCGATGATCAGGGCCGCCGAGACGATCGCCGGGAGAAGGACGAGCAGCGGGATCAGGAGGCCGTAGACGAACTCGAAGAAGTTCTCGCCGCCCCCGGATTCGGGGAAGTTCAGCCCGACGGGAAAGGAGGTCATCCGGTCGGCCCGGACCTCCCGGAGCTCCTTCTCGTAGCCCTGGAGGACCTCTTTTACCTTGACGTTGATGACGCTCGACTGCAGGTCGTTCTGGATGAGGTAGAGCGTGATCGTGACTGGTTCCTCGGCGTCGGGCAGCGTATCCGGGGCATAGACCACCGCTGCAACCGCCCGATCACGGAGCGCCGCAAGCGCCACGTCGAGGTCCATCCGGTGGAGGACGAGATCGTCTCTCTTCTCGAATTCGTCGATGAGGGCTGAGTCCGCCCCGGCGTAACCGACGCCGTAGGTGACCGTCGAGTAGCCCTCGATCGCCTCCGGGTCGTACATGGCGGTGAGCCCCACCATCAGAAACGAGGAGAACATCGCGATGAAGACCTGCAGGAGGATGGCGAAGACGATCGTCTTCTCCGACGAGAGCCCGGAGAGTTCTTTTTTTGCGACGATAGCGATGCGGCGCGCGTTCACAGGAGCACCCCCGACAGAAAGTGGAGGTTATAGAGGCTGTGCACCACGCTCGCCACGGCGAGTCCCGGCCCGTAGCCCTGCCGCCCCCAGAGCAGGAGGAAGCCGCCGGTGATCAGCACCCCGGCGATGTGGAGGAGGAGCGGCATCCAGAGCACCTGGAGGGAGAGGAAGAGGATGCTCCCGAAGATCGACTCGGTGATCTGGGCGAGCGTGGCGAAGAGGAGGAGTTTTTCTCCGGCAAGGAACCCGAGGCCGATGGCTATTGCCCCGAGGAGCAGGTTCTTCGGCGTCAGGAACCCGGGGCGCTCCCTTGCTGCCGCGTAAAGCCCGATCGACTTCGCGAACTCCTCGATGAACGCCGCGGAGACGGTCAGGAGGACGAGGGAGAGCGGCATCGGGATGTTGAAGAAGAGGACGAGCGTCAGCATCTGGGCCATGAAGACGAACGGTATCGTGAAGCCGGCAAGCAGGAAGAGCGAGAGGTGCGGGTGGTCGCGGCCGATCCCGCCCGAGACGAAGTCGGCGAGCCTTGACGTGAGGGGTTTTTCCGAGAAGAGCCGTTCCTCCCGGAAGTTCGTGATGCCGGCGTAGAAGAGGATGATGCTTGTTGCAAAGAAGAGCACGGTCGAGTAGAGGTACTGCATGACGGTGAACCCGTCGCCCTGGATCTCGAGGACGACCAGGGTGAGGGGGGAGATGATGCTTATGACGTGAGTGTTCGCAAAGACTGTCGGGAAGAAGAGGTACGACGTGGCGAGGGTCGAGAAGAAGATCGAGACGAACGAGAGTTCCTTGAAGCTCCGGGCGGCCATCCCGATGATCAGGGCGTTTGCGAGGAAGAAGAGGATGACCGGGATGAGCGGGAGGAGGATGGTCAGCGGCGCCCCGGCAACGAGCGTGATCGCGGCCGAGATGAGGATCATGATCGTGAAGTAGGGGAGCGCTTTACCGACGACGATCGCGGTCGATTGGATGGGGGCGGAGAGAAGCGCTTCCCCTGCCCGTCCCACCCGCTCGTTCATCACGCTCATCATGAAGAACTGGGAGGTGAAGTAGAGCGGGAAGATGAAGACGAAGACAAGGATGATCGCGTCAAAGGGAAGCGGCGGAGAGAGTTCCGACGGCGTCCGGAACCTGTCCGTCGCGGAATCGCCGGAGACGATGCCGGTGTAGCGCTTGAAGGGATGATCGTTCCCCGTCTCCGCGAGGTGCTCCCGGAGGTCGTCCTCGGAGACCGGCATCGCCGACGGCGGGAGGGTCACCGCCTCGACCGGGCCGGAGGGGGTGGGAGGGACCCGGGCATTCGCCGGGGTGCCGACCTGCTGCCCGCTCTGGGTCGCCAGGAAGTCGATCTCGCTCTTCACGTACTGGAGATCGATCCAGAGCGGGTAGGCGGCGAAGAGGTCGGGCTCTCCGGCGGCCACGCGGGAGACATAGCTCTCGTAGTCGCGTTCGAGGGTTTTCAGGGCTGCCCGCCCTTTATCCGTGTCTGCTGCGTAGACCTCGCCGTTCAGGATGACGATGTCGTACGCGAACCGGTTCTCCCAGAGGGCCTGACTGCTGTCGAGGTAGGCGGCGAAGCGGCTGTCCGGGGCGACGATCCGGGCGACATCGGGGTCGTCGATGCCGATGCGATACATGCCGTCCTGCATATGGACGCCGCTCTGGGCGGCAAACGCCGTCACCAGCACCAGAAGGACGAGCAGCCCCGCCGCGAGCGGGAGGACGTTTCTCCCCATCGTGGTCATCGACCGGTTCATCTCCCAGACGGCGATCGTCCGTATGGATGAGGCAAGACTCATGGTAATCCCTGAAGGCTTCGGAGAACCATATCTCTGTGCAGCAATCTATTAGTAGGCATCGGAGACATAAGGGATACCGGATGATCACGGCCCGCTCTCTTGTCAAGCATTACGGCGACTTCCCGGCCCTCGACGGCGTCACGTTCGATCTCGACGATGCACGGATACTCGGGGTGATCGGGCATAACGGCGCCGGCAAGACGACGCTCTTGAAGATCATGGCCGGCCTTATCTCGCCGACGGCAGGCAGCCTCGTCATCGACGGGATCGATGTCACGAGAAGGCCGCTCGATCTGAAACAGAACCTGGGTTACCTTCCCGAGGAGTCACGGCTCTACGAGACGATGACCACGGACGCGTACCTTTCGTTTTTTGGCGAGATTTACGATCTTCCGAAGGCAGTCATCCGGGAGCGGCGCGACGAACTCCTCGATTCGCTCGCGCTTGAACCGGATGGGAAGAAGATCGGAGAGCTCTCGAAGGGGATGAAGCGGAAGGTCGCGATCGCGCGGTCGCTGATGCACGACCCCGGCCTGCTTATTTACGACGAGCCCACCTCCGGCCTCGACCCCATGACCTCGCGGTCGGTGCTCGACTACGTCAAAGGCCTGCGCGGCCGGGGCAAGACGGTGATCTTCTCCGCCCACAACCTCTTCCAGGTCGAGGAGGTCTGCGACCTCGTGCTGATCCTGCGCCGGGGGAAGGTGGTGGCGAAAGGCACCATGCCCGAACTCCGGGAGACCTTCGGTTCGCTCACCTACCAGGTCTTCTTCCAGGTGCCCGACCCGGCGATGTTCGCGACATCGGTCGGCTACTCGGCCTCCGACGGCCGGTATCTTGCGGAGGCGCACTCCGTCGAGGAGTTGAACCGGACGACCGCGGCCCTTGCGGAGGACGGCGCAGTTATCGAGCGGATCGAATCGCACTATCCGACGCTCGAGGAGATGCTCTTGAAGATCGGGCGGTGACCGGGGTTCCTCGCACCGTCCCGGAAAATGCAGCACACCAGAAAATCCCCGCATTTTTTACCCTGCCGCCCCTCATGCGGCAGGGTGTGTGAAACAGGGAGGTCCCGGGATTCTCTACCCTGCATAACGCCGTTGTGGGTTTTCCGCCAGAGCAGAATTTATATAGCAGCGGCATGCATGTGCCTTCGGAACCCCGTTCCCCTCGCTGCAACCGGCCTCCCGTAAGAAACAATGGCGCGGGTTAAGGCTGATGGAGGTTGACCGGACGGCCGGGCGCCCCGCCTGCAATGGAGGAACTGCTCCGAAGTGTCATCACTGGAGAATCGATACCGGATGCAAACGATGGAAAGAATCGAGAGTTCGACGGGCCTGAAGGGATTTGAACCCTTGGCCTACGGATTAAGAGTCCGTCGCTCTGCCGAACTAAGCTACAGGCCCATGTATCTGACCTAATAGTATAGCATGGGAACGGGTATAAATCTTGTGGAACCCTCGCGAAAATCGCCGAAATGGAATCCCTTAATACCATGAGAAGTTACACCATTGTACGCATGCCTGAGGCGGTCCAGAACGTTTCGAAGGAACGTATCAAGTACATGATATTTGGCTGCGGGAGCACCGGCTACAATGTCGCAGAGGAGCTCGAGCAGGAGAACGAAGATCTCATCATCCTCGATAAGGACGAGAAGCGGGTGGAGGATCTCCGGGACCAGAAATACGAAGCGCTCGTTCGCGACCTCCGGGACCCGGACCTCATGGAAGGGTTGCCCGTGCCGGAGGTCGCGTTCATCCTCGCGAACGACCGGGATGCCAATCTCGCCGCGCTCAAGACCGTCAAGACCCGGTACCCGGCGACCTATGTCATCGCACGCGCCACCGACCCGGTCAGCGTCGACCTCCTTCAACAGGAGGGTGCCGACATTGTCCTCTACCCGCAGGAAGTGGTGGCCCGTACCGCTATCCATCACATCAGGAAGCTTCACTCGTCACGGCTCGCCCTGCGGCTCTATGATATGCTCGCCGCCTGGGAGGGGACCCTCTGCATCGTCACCCACCTGAATCCCGATCCCGACTCGATCTCGAGCGCCATGGCGCTTTCGATGATCGCGCGGCATGCGAGCCGCAACAAACTCAATTGCCGCATCCTCTACGAGGGAGATATCGGGCACCAGGAGAACCGGGCGTTCATCAACCTCCTCGAGATCAAGATGGAGCGGCTTACCCCCCAGATCCTCGAGGAGTGCAACTACATCGCTCTGGTCGACTCATCGGGACCCGGCGTGAATAACGAACTCCCGAGATCCACCCGGGTCAACATCATCATCGACCATCACAAGAACGGCGAGCATCCCTCCACCGTCGCTGATTTCATCGACATCCGGCCGGGAGTCGGCGCCACGGCGAGCATCATGACCCAGTACCTGATGGAGCTCGATATCCCGGTGAACAAATCGGTGGCCACCGCGCTTCTTTACGGCATCCGGGCCGACACCAGGGACTTCAAGAGGAACGTCACTCCACAGGACCTCAACTACGCGGCGTTCCTCCTTCCCCTGACCGATTCGGATCTCCTCGACAAGATCACGTCTCCCTCCATATCGCAGGAGACGGTCGAGATCATCGGGAACGCCATCCGGAACCGGCGGCTCAAGAGCGGCTACCTCTTCTCGAACGTCGGCTACATCAGGAACCGCGACGCTCTCCCGCAGGCGGCCGATATGCTGATCCATCTCGAGGGCGTGAATACGGCGCTGGTCTACGGCATCAGCGACCAGAACATCATCATCTCCGCCCGGAACAAAGATATCAGGCTCCACCTCGGGAACGTGATGGCCGAGGCGTTCGGCCCCATCGGCGAGGCGGGCGGGCACGCCACGATGGCCGCGGCCATGATACCGCTCAGTTACTTCTCCATGGTCAAGGAGAAGGAAGACCTGCTCGATCTCATCATCGACCCGATCCTGAAGCGGTTCTCCAGCATCGTCGGCCTGGATAACGAGGATAAGCAATGAGGTTTACGGACTGGGAGCCTCATTACACTGCAATTTTAGAGTATTTCGGGTTTGAGCGCGAGGCGGACGAGGAGGCGGCCAGGCTGCTCGCGGATCTCGCGGACCGGGACGACGTCGGGTTGCTCGAAGCGCTCATCCGGGGCAGGACCGTAACGGTCTGCGGGAACGCGCCCTCTCTCCCGGAGGAGCTCGACCGGATCGAGGGGACGGTGCTCGCCGCCGATGCGGCGGCGGAGGTGCTCGCGGATCATGGAATCCGGCCGGATGCGGTCTTCACCGACCTCGACGGGGCGACGGACGTCTTCATCGACCTCTCGGAGCAGGGGACGGTGATGGTCGTGCACGCCCACGGCGACAACGTCCCGCTCCTCCGCCACTGGGTCCCCCGCTTCCCGGGCCCGCTGGTCGCGACCACCCAGGCGGCCCCTCTCGCGCACGTCCACAACTTCGGCGGGTTCACCGACGGTGACCGGGCGGTCTTTGCCGCCGACGAACTCGGGGCGGCGCGGATCCGGATCATCGGGTTCGACCTTGCCGACAGAAACGTCGATCCCCTCAAGCGGGGAAAACTCTACTGGGCGGGGGAACTCCTGCGCCTGATCGGGTATGACCTCTAACGCCCTCATCATCGACGGCTACGTCGACGAGCCCGCGTGCCTCGGCGTCGCGCCCTATATATCCCCCTACGTAAGAGAGGTCGCCGGGGTCCTCTCCGAACACGGCTACGCTCCCCGCTACGTCACCATCGACCAGGTCCGGGCCGACCCCTCGCTCGCCGCCGGGACCGGCCGCGGCGATCTCGTGGTGATTATCGCCGGCCTGACCGTGCCCGGCGCCTACATCGGGGGGAAGCCCGCGACCCTGACGGAGATCCAGCAGCTCGGGATCCTGCTCCGGGAGCCGACCACCGCGATCGGCGGGCCGATTGCCTTCGGCTACGCCCCCGGGGGCGGGAGGAAGGCTATCCGGCAGGCTATCGCCGGGTTCGACGTCACGCTCTCGGGGTCGCCGGCGGTCGCGCTGGATAACTGGCTCTCGGGCGGGGAGCCTGCCGGTGCGGGCGATTACTCCCTTACCGATCCCTGGTGCGTGGCGGGCGCCGGGATCGTGGCGCAGCACCCGGCGTTCCCCTACGTGATGTGCGAACTCGAGACCGCGACCGGGTGCTCGCGGGCGACGGTCGGGGGCTGCTCCTTCTGCACCGAGCCCTTCTACGGGCTTCCGCGCTACCGGAGCATCGAGGGGATCGCCGAGGAGGTGGCGGCGCTCCATGCGGCGGGTGCGCGCCATTTCAGGCTCGGCCGGCAGCCGGACCTTCTCGCCTACAAAAGCAGTGGCGGCGAGTTCCCGGTCCCGCGCCCGGAGGCGCTAAAGGACCTCTTCTCGGCCGTCCGGGAGAACGCGCCGGATCTCAGGACACTGCACATCGACAACATCAACCCGGGCACCATCACCCGGCACGAGGATGCGGCACGGGCGGCGCTCGAGGCGATCGTCGCCGGCCACACCCCCGGCGACACGGCGGCTTTCGGCATGGAGACCGCCGATCCGGCGGTGGTCGCGGCAAACAACCTCAAAGCCATGCCGGACGACGTCTTCCGCGCGATCGAGGTCGTGAACGATGTGGGGGCAAGACGGACGGGGGGCGTCCCGGAACTCCTCCCGGGCCTGAACTTCATCGTCGGCCTCGCCGGGGAGACACCGGCGACGTTCGACGCAAACGAGGCGTTCCTTCGGCGGGTGCTCGATGCCGGACTCCTGGTGCGGCGGGTGAACATCCGGCAGGTGATGCCGTTCGAGGGAACAGCGGCCTACGAGGAGAATACCCTCGGGAAGCACGATGTCCGGTTCCGTGCGTTCAAGGAGTGGACCCGGGCGCACTTCGACGAGCCGATGCTCCGCCGGGTCTTCCCTGTCGGCACCGTCCTTCCGGAGGTCGTCATCGAAGTCACGGGCAGGCCGTCGTTCGGGCGGCAGATGGGCTCGTACCCCATCCTCATCGGGATCCCCCTCGAACTCCCGGAAAGGACGGTGCTCGACGCCGTCGTGGTCGACTGGGGGATGCGGTCGGTGACGGCCCTCCCCTGCCCGGTGGAGGTCAACGCCCTGCCGGTCGCGGCGCTCCGGTGGATTCCCGGGGTGGGCAAGAAGAGGGCCGCGACCATCGCCGCCCGCCGGCCGTTTAAGAGCCTTGAAGAGTTCCGGGCGGTCGCCGGGGAGACGGGGATCGAGGGTGTGATGAGGTTTTAGGGCGGGGATGGCGAGGAACACTTTCCGTCACACTGGCACTCACACCTGTTTGGAGTTCAGCCGCTAAATGTCCTGCGTGTCGCGTTTTGGTACATTGTCCTCTCGGTGCGTGAACGCTGTCCTTCCGAGCATTGCATGACTTTACACGGTTTTCCACCGGATATCGCCACGCACTGCCCCCGCCCCCTGGCGCGGGGTGCGATGCTCTGAAAGAGCGGAGCATGAGCACCGCAGGTGTGGGGAACGACTGCCGGGAGCGTAGCGGACGGCAGGAGTTTGAGCACCGAAGGTGCGGAGGAGGAGCGCGAAGCGCGGGCGGGGTGGGGGTTGCAGGTGTCCGGGTATAAGGTAGAGACGGGGGAGGGGGGCGTACCCCCTCTCCCCGTCAGCCCCACCCCTCGTGGCGATATGCGACTGGCCGAAGGGCAGGAGCATGAGCACCGAAGGTGCGATATCCCCTCGGAATCCGTGCATGGGGTTATGCGATCTTCCGATCGCTCCCTACTCCTCTTCCCGCAGTTCCATCACCCGCAGAACGTCCGTCCGGGTGACGATCCCGACCAGGGCGTCGTTCGCGACCACAGGAATCCTCCCGATATCCTGGCCTGTTATGATCCGGAGCGCGTCGATGAGCGGCGCCGATGGCGGGAGGGTGGTCGGGTTCCGGGTCATGACGTCCCGCACCTGCATGGCCTCCCGGTCGTGCGGCGAGATCTTATGGACGTCCGCGAGGGCGATGATCCCGACGAGCGCTCCCCGGTCCACCACGGGAAAGCCGAGGTGCTTCGTCTCGTACATCATCTCCAGCACCCGGGAGAGAGGCGTTGTCGGTTCTACGGTGGCGACCGGGGCGCTCATTGCGTCCGCTACAATGACGTCCTGCAGCAGGATGTTGTAGCGCAGGTACGTGGCCTCCTGGTTCGCCCCGATGTAGATGAAGAAGGCGATGATGATCAGGATGGGGTTTAAGAGCAGGAGCCCGACGATCCCGAAGAGGACGGCAAACCCTTTCCCGACGTCGGCGGCGATCCGGGTCGCCCGGGAGAGCGGCATCCGCCGGGCGAGCCATGCCCGCAGGACACGCCCGCCGTCCATGGGAAACGCCGGGAGGAGGTTGAACCCGAAGAGCAGGACGTTCAGGAGCCCGAGGTAGCCGAAGGTGAAGATCAGGACGCCGGCGATCCCCGGGTCAAGATTGACCGCCGCAACGACGTAGACGAGAGCGCTGGAGACCACGCCGACCGCGAGGCTCGTCAGGGGCCCCGCGAGCGCCATCGGGAGTTCGATCTTCGGGTCCGGCATCGTCTCCTCCATCTGCGAGACCCCACCGAGGATGAGGAGCGTGATGCTGTGGATCTCGATCCCCCTTGCTCTCGCGATGAGCGAGTGGGCCATCTCGTGGATGAAGACGCCGACAAAGAGGCCGAGCGCGACGACGGTCCCGAGGATGTAAGGGTTGAACCCCTGCATAATCAGCGTCGTCTCGATAGGAACACCAAAGAGGGCCTCGATCAACCCGGTCGTGAGCAGAATCTGGCTCCCGATGATCCATGCGAAGAGGGGGATCACCAGGAGGAAACTCCAGTGCAGTTTGACCGGTATTCCGGCCAGGGTTCCGATCTGTAGCGACGCTTCCATGAAAAGGAGTATCTTTTTATCATTTATAGTAATATACCTTCAGAGGATACCGATGAGAACACAGATCACAGAGATGTTCGGACTGCGCGTCTACACCGACAGGGCCGTCTATATCGGGAGCGTTGACGACGTCGTGCTCGACGTGGACCAGAAAAAGGTCGACTCACTTGCAGTCGGCGAACTCAACCCGGAGATTGGAGAGGTCAAGGGCTACGCAGGAATGCAGATCCCCTTCCGCATCGTGAAGAGTGTCGGAGATATCGTCATCGTCCGTCACATCCCCGGAATCTTCAGATCGCCGGCGAAGGACGATTAACCACGTTTTCCGGCCTTTGCGAGGCTTCGTGCCGATAGAATATGGATACCAGAGACCGTGAGATCTTCTCGAACCTCACCATCTTTCCCCCCGTTTTTGTCCGGCTCGACGGCCGGGCCTTTCACCGTCTGACCCGTGCGCTTAATCTCAAAAAACCGTTTGATCCCGCATTCTCTGCGAGCATGCGGGCGGTCTGCCGCTACCTCCTCACCGAAAGCGGCCTCGCCCCCGCGTTCGCCTACACCTTCTCCGACGAGATCAGCCTCTTTTTTAAGGTCCTGCCGTTCTCCGGGCGGGTGGAGAAACTCGACTCCGTGACCGCCGCGGTTGCGGCGAGCGCGCTCACGATCGAACTCGGTTGTCGCGAACCCCTTGCATTCGATGCCCGGACGATCCCCGCAACGGGAGATTTTGCGGTCGAGTATCTCGTATCGAGGCAGAACGAGGCGTGGAGGAACCATATCAACGCCTACTGCCAGAATGCGCTGATCGAGGAGGGGATGAGCTCCCGGGAGGCCGCCGCGGCGCTCCGGGGGATGCAGTCCAAGGCGATGCACGAGATGATGTTCGAGCGGGGCGTCAACCTGGCGGCGACGCCGGCCTGGCAGCGGCGGGGGACGCTCCTCTACCGGGAAGAATGCATAAAAGAGGGGTACAACCCCCTGACGGGGGAGACCGTCGAGGCCGCACGGACCTGCATCCGGGAACCGGAGGAGACGCCTCTCTTCTCGACGGAGGCGGGCGCGGCCCTGATCCGGTCACTCTCCGGCGCGTGAGATGCCGATCTGCATCTGCACGCCTTCGACGTCCCAGTCCTTCTCGAGCGCAAAGGGCTCCGCCGGCCTCTCGCCGTCGGTGCGGCGGACGGTGAGGGCTGCCGCCCGCACCTCGCCGGCAATCTCCTTCTGCCACTCCTCTTCCCCGATGAGCGAGGCCACCCGCTCGTCGGCGACATCCACGGCCGCGACGATGAAGTCGTCGACGTTCAGGTCGAGCTGGCGGCGCATCTCCTGGATCCGCCGGATCACCTCGCGTGCGTACCCCTCGGCCTCCAGCGCCGGCGTGAGGGTGACGTCGACGTAGACCGTCGCGTCCTTCATAGGCGCGGCAAAGACGCCCTCGGGGAGGGCTTCCGCGAAGGTGACGTGGCGTCCGGCGATCTCGTAGCCGTCGAGTTCGGCCTTCCCATCCCGCTCGATGGCGGCCTTCAGGGCGGTGCCGTCCGCGTTCTCTATCAGCGCCTTGACCTTCGGCCCATCTCTCCCGAACTCCGGGCCGATCGCCCGCATCACCGGCTCGGCCTGCCAGAGGATCCGGTCCCATGTCCCGGTAACGACCCTGACAGCCCGGGAATTTGCCCGGTTCAGGGCGAGGTCGTTTAAGTCCTCGAGAGCCGCCTTCACCTCGTCGCTCCCGGTGACCACAACGGTCTCCGCAACCGGCCAGCGGAGTTTTCGTCTCCCGTTCTGCCTGGCTGTGGCAACCGCGTCGTCGAACGACCGGACGACCTCCATATCGGCTTCAAGGTACGGATCGATCAGCAGGTCGTCCGCTTCCGGCCAGTCGAGCATATGGACGCTCTCCGGGTCGCCCGCAAGGCGCAGGTTGCCGTAGATCTCCTCGGCGATGTGGGGGGTGAACGGCGCAAGGAGCGCGGTCAGGCGGCGCATGACGTAGTATACGGTCTCGTAGGCGTACCGCTTCTCCGGCGAATCCTCCTCGAGCCACATCCTCGGCCGGACGAGCTGCACGTACCAGCGGGAGAGATCCTCGAGGATGAAAGCGGCGAGCGCCCGCGTCACCCTGTGGAGCTGGTACTCCCGCATGTCCTCGGCCGTGGTCCGGGCGAGCGAGTTCACCCGGGAGATGATCCACCGGTCCTCTTTGGGCATATCCCTGACATGCGTCCGGACGAACGATCCTTCCCAGAGGCCGCCGTCGCCTGCGGCGGGCTCAAACGAGTCGAGAACCATGTACGGGAGCGGGAACCGGTAGACGTTCCAGAGGATGTTGAGCGTCCGGTGAATCGTCTTGACGCTGTCCCAGTTGAACTTCAGGTCGTCCCATGGCGCGTTCGCCCAGAGGACGTAGAACCGCAGAACGTCGACGCCGAACTGGTTCATCACCTCTTCAGGCGTCACCACGTTGCCGAAGCTCTTGCTCATCTTGCGCCCTTCGGCATCCAGAGCGAACCCGTGCATCAGGACGCTCTTGTAGGGAGCGCGGCCGAACGCCACGGTGCTCGCGCCGAGCTGGGAGTAGAACCAGCCCCGGGTCTGGTCCTGGCCTTCGGTGATGAAGTCCGCCGGCCAGTATCGGTCGAAGGCCTCGCGCTCTCTCGGGAACCTGAGGGTCGCCCAGGACGCGACCGCCGAGTCGAACCAGACGTCGAAGATGTCGGCCACCCGGCGCATCTCCCCCCCGCAGGAGCACGGGATGGCGATCTCGTCCACGTAGGGCCGGTGCGGGTCAGCGACCTTCGCCCCCGATCGCTCCTCGAGTTCGGCGATGGTGCCGATGACGGTTCGCTCGCCGCACCGCTCGCACTGCCAGATGGGGATGGGAATGCCCCAGTAGCGCTGCCGGGAGATGCACCAGTCGCGGGAGTCCTTGACGAAGTCGTGGAACCGGGCGCTTCCCGCCCATTCGGGGTACCACTTCACCTTCGTAATCTCTTCAAGCATCGGTTCGCGGATCTCGGTGGCTTTCAGGAACCACTGTGCCGTCGCCCGGTAGATGATGGGGGTCTTGCACCGCCAGCAGTGACCGTAACGGTGGGTGATCGTCCGCCGGGCGAGGAGGTAGTCGCCGAGGGCGTCGATGACGAGATCGTTCGCGTCCCGGACGTACATGTCCGCAAACGCCCCGGCCTCCGGGGTGAAGCACCCGCCGGCGTCGACCGGGCAGAAGACCTCGAGCCCTTCCTGGATGCCGATCAGGTAGTCGTCCCACCCGTGCCCGGGGGCGATGTGGACGAGACCGGTGTTCTCGAGCTCGACGTAGTCGGCCACGACGACCCGGTGCCGGATCTCCGCCTGACGGGGAACCTGGCCGGCGAGCGGCGATACATACTCCGTTCCGACGAGGTCGCTGCCGCTCGCCCGCTCAAGGACGGTGTAGTCCTGATAGCGGCCCATCTTCAGGACGGACTCGACGAGTTCGTCGGCGATCCAGAGGACCTCCTCGCGGCCGTCCTTCTTCGCCTGCACCCGCGCGTAGGTGAACGCGGGGTTGACCGCCACCGCCACGTTCGCGGGAAGCGTCCATGGCGTGGTCGTCCAGATGACCAGATACTCGTTCTCGCGCCCGGCGATCGGGAACTTGACGAAGATGGAAGGGTCGGTCTCGTCCCAGTACTCCACCTCCGAGTCTGCGATCGCCGTCTCGCACCGGGGGCACCAGTTGACGACCCGGTGGCCGCGCTCGAGAAGCCCGCGTTCGTCCGCCCGCTGGAGCGCCCACCACGCGGACTCGATGTACTCCTCCTTGATCGTCTGGTAGGGGTCGTCGAAGTCGAGCCAGACGCCGAGCCGCCGGAACTGGTCGCTCATGATCTCCATGTGCGTCACTGCAAACGTCCGGCACTGCTCGATGAACGCGGCGATTCCGTACTCTTCGATGTCTTTTTTGGAGGTGAACCCGAGCTGGTGCTCGACCTTCACCTCGATGGGGAGGCCGTGCATGTCGTAGCCGGCCCGCTCGATGATGTTTGCACCCCGCATCCGGTGGTAGCGGAGGATGGCGTCTTTTATGATCTTGTTCCAGGCGGTGCCGAGATGGATGTGGCCGGTGGTGTACGGCGGCCCGTCGACGAAAAAGAACGCTTTTCCATCCTTCCGCACCTCCTGGACGCGTGCGTAGGTGTTCTCCCGTTTCCAGTAGTCCTGGACTCCCGCTTCGACCTCGCGCGGGTTATAACTGCCGGTGACTTCTTTCACCTCGTATCCCTCATATTCAGCACTCTGGTGTACCGTTTGTTGTTGGGGGACAAAGTGTTTGTGTGCACGACGCGACGTTCCGATAGGAACGGAGCGGGAGCACCGCAGGTGCGACTCGCGACTGTCGGAACGACAGGAGTTAGAGCACTGGAAGTGCGACTTACGATGTTCGACTCATAAGATCGAATGGAGTTCGAGCACCCGAAGGGTGGGAGGAGCAGGTGCAGGTGGTGTCGTGAATTGACGATGGTGGGAGAGGATACAGCCTCACGCGAAGCCGCGAAGAACGACTTTCCCGAAGGGAAAGGAGTTCGAGCACCGCAGGTGCGGAGGACGCGAAGTTCGGTCGATTGCTGGTGATAGTCCCCTTTGCGGCTTCGCGTTCTTCGCGTGAGGTAATGCAATGAGGATGGCAAAGGCATGCCGGGTGCCCCGAAGATCCGCACCCACCCTTCCTTTTATCCCCTAACCCCCCCGACATCTCCCCCATGCAGATCGCAGTCATCGGGCGGGGGGACTGCTCCAGCGAGGAATATGAAGCGGCCAGGACCATCGGCTACCTCATCGCCGGCAACCATGAGACCGTCTGCTGCGGCGGCCTCGGCGGGGTGATGGAGGCCGCCTGCAGGGGGGCGAAAGAGGCCGGGGGGACGACCGTGGGCATCCTCCCGGACACCGGGGAGGGGAACCCCTACCTCGACGTGGTGATCCGCACCGGCATGGGCCACGCGAGGAATGTCGTCCTGGTAAACTCGGCCGACGCGGTGATCGCCGTCGGGGGAGGCTACGGCACGCTCTCGGAGATCGCCATCGCACTCAAGACAGGAAAACCGGTCTTCGGCCTTCGGACCTGGAAGATAGAAGGGGTGTTTGTCTGCGCGACGCCCGAGGAGGCGGTCATCCTCGCAGTTCGCGCAGGACGCCTGTCTCGGCCGTCTCGTAGCCCCCGAGATCCCGGAGAATCTTCTTGAACGCCTCCGAGGAGACGGTCTCGACGAGGGCCGCGATCCGCGGGTCGTCGAGCATCTCGCGGTGCATCGCGAGTTCGTAGCGCTCCGTCGCCACCGGGACGAACGCGAGCCCGAGCGCCTTTGCGGCGCTGTAGACCCCCATCCCCGCATCCGCCTCGCCGGTCCTGACCGCGAGCGCCACCGCAAGGTGGGTCGTCGCCTCGCGCTCGTAGCCGGGGATGGACGCCGGATCGATGCCGCGCTGTGCGAGATGGTGGTCAAGCAGCATCCTGGTCCCGGACCCCTTCTGCCGGTTGACGAACGTCCGGCCCGGCAGGTCGCCGAACCCCAGGCCGTCGCGGGAGATGACCCCCTGCTGGCGCTCGGCGACGCACAGCAGGACGAGGTCGGCCCCAGGCAGATAGCGCTCCAGATAATGAATGTTGTAGGTGCCGTCCGGGGCGAGGAGGTGCATCGGGGCCGCGTGGCATTCCTGCTTTTTTAACGCGATCACTCCGCCCATGCTCCCGGTATGGGTGGAGTGGATATCGACTCCGCGCGGCCGCACCAGGTCGGCCAGGTAGTCGAGGGCCGGGTCGTGGCTGCCGGTGACGAGCACCGCTTCCTCCGCCTCCGCGCGCGGGACGGTGAGCCGGACTTCCATGATCTCCCCGGCCTCGACCCCCTCCTTCTGCGAGGGGATCTGCAGGTAGCCGTTCGCCCGCACCGCGCTCATCTGGACCCCGGCGCCTCTCGACTGGGGTACCGCAACCCAGCGCTCACCGATCCTCCCCGTCGAGAGGAGGACGAACTCGTCGGTTCCGATATCCGAGTGGAGGCTCGTGGTCAGCCGGGCCTCGACGCGATCGGGCTCGCGGATGGGCATGCCATAGCGGACGATGAGCGGCATGACGAGCTCGCGGAGCACCGTCGCCGCCGCAAGGGGATAGCCCGGGAGCCCGATCACCGGTTTTCCCTCGATCCTGCCGATGATCACCGGCTTTCCGGGCTTGACGGCGACCCCGTGCGCCAGCACCTCGCCGAGGTCCCGGACGACATCGGCGGTGTAGTCCCGGGTCCCGGCGGACGAGCCCGCTGAGACGAACAGCATGTCGTTCTCGGCGACGCCGCGCCTGACCGCCTCCCGGATCATCTCGCAGTCGTCCGGGACGATTCCGTAACGGTGCGTCTCCACGCCCGCCTCCGCGAGGACCGCCGCGGCCATCAGGGTGTTGCTCTCCACCACCTTCCCGGGAGGGGGCATCTCGCCCGCCGGCACAAGTTCGCTCCCGGTGGGGATCAGGCCCGCCCGGACGTTTCGGACCGCAACCTCCGTGACCCCGTAGTTCGCGAGCGCCCCCACATCGTGAGGCCGGATCCGGTGCCCCCTCGGGAGGATCATCTCCGACTCGCCGATATCCTCGCCGACCGGGCGGACGTGCTGCCAGGGGCTGACCGGCTTTCGGACGGTGTAGGTCTCGTCGTCGCGACGTTCCGTGGGAGCGGAGCGGGAGAAGTCGTCAGACTTCGACCCGACCCAGACGTCCTCGATCATGATCACCGCGTCGTAGCCGGGCGGGACGATGTTTCCCGTATTGACCCGCGCCGCGTCCGGGAGGGTCACCGGGCGCTGCTCGCTCGCCCCGATAGTATCGGCGCTTTTCACCGCAATCCCGTCCATCGCCGAGACATGGATGGCGGGGACCGAGAACCGGGCGAATATGGGCTCCGCGGTGATCCTCCCCACCGCCCCGGCATTCACCGGAACACGAACGACCCCGGGAGCCGCCGGAAACGAGCGCTCCACAAGCGCCCGCGCCTCTGCGAGGGATATGACCGAGAGGTAGCGCTTCACCACAGGATCACCTCGACCTCCTCGCCGACCTCGAACCCCTCGCTCGACGCCGGGACCCGCACCAGCCCTTCGCTCTGCACCAGGGTGTTGAGGAGTCCCGACTTCCCGAAGACCGGTGTCGCCTCACCGCCGCTGAGACTGACCCGGACGTAGTCCTCCCGCCCGCGGGTGGAGGGGACGTTCTGCGTCAGCCGTGCGCGGACGGTCCGCCGGGAGACGGCGGTCTGACGCATCGCCGCGAGCAGGTGGTCGACGATGGCGACGAGCACGACGAAGGCCGAGGCCGGGTGCCCGGGAAGCCCGATGACCGGTTTTCCTCGCGCTGTCCCGATGATGGTCGGCTTCCCGGGTGCGAGGGCGATCCCGTGGACCAGCACCTCGCCGAGCTCTGCGATGACTGCTGCGGTGTTGTCCCGCTCGTCCTTCGAGGACCCTCCCGAGACCAGAACCGCGTCGCATCGCTCAAGCGCCGAAGCGACCGCCCGCTTCAGCACAGTCCGCTCGTCCCTGACAATCCCGAAGTAGACCGGGTGGCACCCCCGTTCCGTCACGAAGGCACCGGCGAGGTAGGAGTTCGCGTCCCGCACCTCCCCCGGCCCGGGTGTCTCGACGACGGGAACGAGTTCGTTCCCTGTGGATATGATCCCGATCTTCGGCATCTTTGCCACACCGACCCGGTCGGCGCCGACCGCCGCGGCAACGCCGATCTCGCGGGGCGAGAGCACGCGCCCGCGTTCCAGGATCACCTTACCTGCCCCGAAGTCCTCGCCCCGTAAGACCACGTTCTCGCCGGGCGCCACCGGACGGTGGATCAGGACGTCGTCACCGATCTGTTCGGTATGCTCGATCATCACCACCGCGTCCGCGCCTCCGGGGAGAGCGCCGCCGGTGGGGACGTACAGGCACGATCCCCGGGAGACCGTCCCCGCATCCGCAGTTCCCATCCCGACCCTGCCCCGGCACTGGAGCATCGCCGGGATGGCCTCGGAGGCCCCGGTGGTCTCGGCCGCGGCGACCGCGTAGCCGTCGACCGTGGAGCGGTCGAACCCGGGTATGTCGATATCGGCGCGGACGTCCCTCGCGAGGACCCGATGGAGCGCGTCTTCGAGCGGAACCTCCTCGCACCCGGGCAGGGGCGCGATCTTCTGCACCGCCTTTACGGCCTCGTCGACAGAGACGACCTCGAGAAAGAGGCTCATCTGAAACAGCCCAGCTGGCAACTCCGGATCTTAATTCTTGGTTCACGCTGGTTGCAGTACCGGGCAATATCCATCTTCGGGATGTCGTACTTCTCCGAGATCTCGAATGCCTGAGGGCAGGTGATCTCGTCCGTTATGCCGTATGCCTCGAATGCTTTCTGTATCTTATCTTTATCCATGGTACCCACATGGTCTGGCCTGAAGGGAGATAGGATTTACTATCGATCCAGTCAGGCATTACCATTTACCATGCCGCCCGTCCATGTATATACCAATGCGGATCGCGCTGATCAATTCAAAACAGGATGCCGCGGGGGTAAACATCCGGGATCACCTCCGTGCGCTGCTCGCTGAAGGCGGACCCTGGCCGCTTGCCGATCACCATACGCTGGCATTCCACGAGGCCGCAGGGAGGCTGATCCACCAGGACCGGATCGACGAGGAGGTCGATGCCGACCTCATCATCTTCATATCCCGGCACGCGAGCGTGCAGCCGGTGCCCTGCCTGACCGTACACGTGACCGGCAACTACGAGACCGCCGACCTCGGCGGGGAACCGGGAACGCTCGCGCCGGCAGCCCCTCAATGGATGCACGCGATCCTCGGCAACCTCGCCGCCCGGGCCCCGGAGGGCTACCGGGTCTCCTACGAGGTGACGCACCACGGCCCGACGGCGCTCTCGACGCCGTCGCTCTTCGTCGAGATCGGGTCAACCGCCATTGAATGGGCCGATCCTGCCGCCGGGAGAGCGGTGGCCGAGAGCATCCTCGCCGCGGACCCGGAAGAGACTATCAATCTCATAGGCTTCGGCGGGACCCATTACGCCGTACGGCAGACCGGGATCGCCCTCTCCTCCCGGGGCGCTTTCGGCCATATTGTTCCCGCACGGCAGATCGGCGCCGTAGATCCCGATCTGCTCCGGGCGATGCAGGAGGCGAGCGATGCCGTGGCCGCTTACATCGACAGAAAGTCGCTCCCTACCGGTGAGGTCGGGCGGATCGAGCGGATGCTCGACGAAACCGGGCTTCTCCTTCTCTCCGAGTCGGAGATCCTCGAGGCCTCGCGCCTTGAGTGGACCACCTACCTTGCAGTCAGGGCGCTCGCCGAAGAGATCGCCCCCGGGTCACGCATCCGCATCCACGATCTTACGGGAGACGGAACTCCCGTTGCGGTGCGGATAATCCCGGATCTGATAGATGAGACATTAAAATGTGATAAAGCCGGGTTTATTGCCGGCCTCGACGAATTGCCGGTAGTTCATCTCTCAAAAGATTCCACAGAAGTTTTACCGGTGTTCATCTGCTTTGAAAACAGGTCGTCCCGACTCGCAAGTGATATAACTACCCTGTGTGTAAAACTCTTACTTATCTGTGAAAATGCTGTTATCGACGGTGATCACCTCGTCCTCCGAAAGGTGCGGTTCGACCCCGAGAAAGCGCGCAGACACGGGGTCCCGAAAGGGCCGTTCTTCGCCATGCTTGCCGGTGGGAAAGCGGTCGAGATCGAGGGACGAAGGGTCACACCCGATGCAGTGCAGACAGCCAGCGTGAAGCGGATACATATCCCGGGATTGGAGAGATACATATGAAATCCATCGTAGAAGAGGCACTTTCACGGGCACGAGAGGAGCAGCGCTTTGCTGAACCCGTAGAGGTCGACAAGGATCTTGAGGATGTCCTCATGGAGCTCCGGACTGAGATCGCAGTCGTCGGATGCGGAGGCGGCGGTTCGAACACGGTGACCCGGATGGCGGAGGAAGGCATCAACGGAGCGCGGCTGATCGCTCTCAACACCGATGCCCAGCACCTTATCCGGACCCGGGCGGACACCCGAATACTCATTGGAAGACAGAGAACCCGCGGCCTTGGTGCGGGCTCGATCCCCCAGGTCGGCGAGGAGGCGGCCCTCGAGAACGAGGACGACATCAAGCGGGCCGTCGAGGGATGCGACATGGTCTTCATCACCACCGGGCTTGGTGGCGGCACCGGTACCGGCTCCGCACCCGTTGTGGCGAAGTCCGCACGGGAAGAGGGCGCCCTGACCATCGCGGTGGTCACCCTGCCGTTCACGGCCGAAGGCGCTATCCGTGGACAGAACGCCGAGGCCGGTCTTGAGAGGCTCCGTGAGGTGGCGGATACCGTCATCGTCGTCCCCAACGACCGTCTGCTCGAGGTCGTGCCCCGGCTCCCGCTCCACGCCGCCTTCAAGGTCTCTGACGAGGTGCTGATGCGGGCGGTCAAGGGCATCACCGAGCTCATCACGATGCCCGGGCTCGTGAACCTCGACTTCGCCGATGTCCGGACCGTCATGGAGCGGGGAGGCGTCGCGATGATCGGTATGGGCGAGAGCGACAGCGAGGACAAAGCCGCCGACTCGGTCAAGAAGGCGCTGCGCTCCCCGCTGCTCGATGTCGATATCTCCGGCGCGACCGCAGCGCTCGTCAACGTGGTCGGCGGACCCGATATGACGATGTCCGAGGCTGAAGGCGTCATCCAGGAGGTTTACGACCGCATCGACCCCGATGCCCGCATCATCTGGGGCGCCCAGGTCGATCCCGACATGCAGGGCAAGATGCGGACGCTGCTCGTGGTCACCGGCGTCCGGTCACCACAAATATATGGTAGAAATGAGAAGAGTATGCCGCGCATGATGAAACAGTTTGAGATCGACTTCTTGAAGTGAGCCGGTATGATGGATTATAAGGAGACGCTGGAGGAAGTAAAGTCGTTCAAGATCGAGGAGGAGCTCTTCAAGAAGTACTGGCGCGTGCTGAAGCTGGCACGGACGCCGACCCGCGACGAGTTCTCCAAGATCGCCATCGTAGCGGCGGCCGGGATCATGCTCATCGGCCTTGTCGGCTTTATTATATACGAGATCCTGCTGGTACTGCCCAAATGATGGATATGGCTGAGAGCGCAAACAGAGTATACGCGATCAAAACGACCGCAAAGCAGGAGCGGACGGTTGCCGACAACATCGAGAAGGTGACCCGCGAGCAGAAAGACATCCACGTGATGGCCGTCATGGTTCCCGAGGAACTGAAGGGCTACGTTCTCGTGGAGAGCCCCGACCCCATCGCCCGGATCGAGCAGCTGGTGGAGTTGATCCCCCATGCGCGCGCGGTGGTGCAGGGTTCGACCTCTCTCTCCGAGGTGGAGCATTTCCTGGTGCCGAAACCGGTGGTCAGCGGCATCACCGAAGGCACCATCGTCGAGATCATCGCCGGCCCCTTCAAGGGCGAGAAGGCGGTCGTCAAGCGTATCGATTCCGGAAAGGAAGAGATTACGGTCGAACTCTACGAGAGTATGGTCCCCATCCCGATCACGGTCCGCGGCGACTCCGTCCGCGTCGTGGAACGGTCGGAAGACGCCGCCTGAAGAATATCCTCTCCTTTTCTTTTTTGCCCGGCCCGGGTCGCGTTGCGTTGCCAGCGGGGGTATTTTCCACCGGCCGGGCGTGCCCGTTCCCGCGGGCCCGGGTGCCGCCCGGTACCATACTTTAAATCCTCTCACGTTGACCTTAGATAACCCAGGCAACTATTCCCCTGAGGAATAATAAGCTGGTGAACTTGTATGGCAGAAACGGTCGAGGTATTGGTACCCGGCGGCAAGGCAACAGCAGGCCCGCCTCTGGGGCCCGCGCTCGGACCGCTCGGTATCAACGTGAAGGCTGTCGTCGACGAGATCAACAAGAAAACAGCCGAATTCAACGGCATGCAGGTGCCGGTGACGGTCACGGTCGACGATAAGAAGAACTTCACGATTGAGGTGGGCATCCCGCCCACGACGGCGCTCGTCATGAAAGAGGCCGGTATCGAGAAGGGTTCGGCAGAGCCGGGTGCTTTGGTGGCGGGAGATCTGCCGCTGGAGGCCGCTGTCCGTATTGCCCGTATGAAATTTGATGGCATGCTCTCGTACGATCTGAAGTCCGCGGTCAAAGAGGTCCTCGGAACGTGCGTGAGCGTTGGTGTCACCGTCGAGGGGAAAAAGCCCCGTGAGATGATCCAGGCCATCAATGACGGGGAGTACGACGGCGTACTCGTCGCATAGATGTCAGACAACCATAGAAGATCGTGAGGTCGTGTACTATGGAGGCAAAGGATGGTTGACAAAACCAGTATACAGGAAGCCGTGAAGACGGCCCTCTCAAAGGCTCCGGAACGGAAGTTCAAGGAGAGCGTGGATATCACCGTCAACCTCAGGAATATCGATATGTCCCAGCCCAAGAATCGTATTGATGAGACGATTCTCCTCCCGAACGGTTTTGACAACGTCAAGATCGCCGTTCTCGGGAAGGGCGACATTGTCACCCAGGCAAAAGAGGTGAACGTGGAACTCATCATCGGACCTGAGGAGATCGAGCGGCTCGGGGGAGAACCCCGGGAAGCGCGTAAGGTGGCGGAAGAGTATCGGTTCTTCCTTGCCGAGACGGCAATGATGCCTCTCGTCGGCCGTTATCTCGGTGTCAGGCTCGGTCCGCGCGGACGGATGCCGATGCCGGTTCCGCAGGGAATGGATATCCGGCCCATCGTTCAGCGTCTCCGGAGCTCCGTGAAGATCCGGACGAAAGACAAGAAGGTCTTCCACACAAAGGTCGGAACTTCCGGGATGGAGCCCGAGCAGATCGCCGAGAACATCGACACGGTTCTTCGGAGGGTCGAGTCCGTGCTCGAGAGCGGAGCGATGAACATCCACTCGGTTTATGTGAAGACGACCATGGGGCCGGCAGTGAGGGTAATCTGATGGCACTCTATACGCACCACCTGCCCCGGTGGAAGAAGGAAGAAGTAGAGGAGATCAAGCGCGGCATCGAGGAGCACACGCTCGTCGGCGTCGTGGACATGTACGGCATTCCCGCCTCGCAGGTCCAGCAGATCCGGCGGAACCTCCGCGGGACGGCGAGGGTGAAGATGGCAAGGAACACGCTGATCGAGCACGCCTTAAACGAGCTCGGCGGCAGCGTCGCGGCCTTAAACGACCACGCCGAAGGCCAGAGCGCCCTGATCTTTACGAACGAGAACCCTTTCAAGCTCTTCAAGCTGCTTGAGAAGACCAAGACGAAGATGGCGGCGAAGCCCGGCGAGACAGCTCCCGAGGATATCGTCATCCCAAAGGGCCCGACCAGCTTCAAGCCCGGCCCGATCGTGGGCGAGCTCCAGCAGGTGGGCATTCCCGCGGCTATTGAGGGCGGAAAGGTCAAGATTCGCGAGACGAAGACAGTCGTGAAGAAGGGCGAGGTCATCAACAAGAAGGTTGCCGATGCCCTTGTGAAACTCGGCGTCAAGCCGATGGATGTCGGCCTCATCCTGCAGGCCGCATACTACCGGGATACCATCTTCACGCCGGACCTCCTCGCTATCGATGAGGAAGTCTACGCGAACAACATCGTGCTCGCAGCCCAGCAGGCGTTCAACCTCTCGGTCAACGCCGTCGTCCCGACCAGACTTACCGTCGCGGCCATCATCGGCAAGGCGGTGAGCGAGGCCCGGAACGTGGGCGTCGAGGCGAGCATCTACGAGAAGGATATCGTTGACCTGATCATCGGGCGGGCACAGCGCGAGATGCTGGCCGTCGCGCTCGCGGCGCAGGGCCGTGGGTTCGAGCTCGATGAGGCGACCCTGAAAGCCGCATCGGCTGCGACCGCTGCGGCACCCGCGGCAGCCGCCCCGGCAGCAGCCGAGGAGAAGCCCGAGGAAGAAGAGACGGAAGAGGAGAAGAAGGAAGAGGAGGAGGAGAGCGGCATGGCCGGTCTCGGCGCCCTCTTCGGCTAATATCATTTCAAAAAAGAGGTGAATGAACTATGGAGTATATCTACGCTGCACTGCTCCTGCACAACGCAGGCAAAGATGTAACTGAAGAGAATGTGACTGCTGTCCTGAACGCGGCCGGTGTCGAGGTCCAGGACGCCCGCGTGAAGGCGCTCGTCGCCGCACTCGAGGACGTGAACATCGAGGAGGCCATCAGCAAGGCCGCCGTCGCGCCCGTCGCCGCTGCACCCACCGCAGCCGCTGCCCCTGCAGCCGCCGCCGCGCCCGCAGCCGAGGAAGAGCCCGAGGAAGAGTCCAAGAAGGAAGAGGAAGAAGAGAGCGGCATGGCCGGTCTCGGTGCCCTCTTCGGCTAAAACTATTTTTCTTTTGCCGGCGGTTTGCCGGTGATCGTTACGACAGATCTCTTTTGGAAACCTTCTTCGATAGGTCACTCCACGAGTTACGTGGTCTGACACCTGGAGTGGGAGAAAGGAGGGGTGCAACGTTCCCCGGATAAGGGATTCTATTCTTCTCCGGCCGTCTCACAGAGCCGGGTTCCTCTCAACGAAGGAGCAGGCGCTCTTTGCCGCGTCACTGATATCGACCGCGCCGTTCTCATTGAAATCAGGCCGCATAGCAAGACCCGCGAGCCGGCCCCGGGGGCTCCCGGTGCCGCCGCCCGGGTACAACCGGCTCCGGGTTCCGGCTCTTCAACGACCGGGCCAGAACCGGATCGGATCGATGTGAGTTACCAGGATCTCTTCGCCACTGGCTGTGGATCCCGGGTCTCGCAAAAAGAGTTGGTATGGGGTGATTACCTCCTCATCAAGAGGAAGTAGCCCGCCGCGATGATGATGACGATAACCGCAAAGATCGCGAGGTTCATCGTCATCGGGAGCCCCGGAGCGGGTGCCTCCTCACCGGGGGCCGGGGTTGTGGGTGTTGTGGGCACTGTGGTCGGTGTCTCGGTCGGGGTGACCGCCACCTCGATCGGCTCGGTGAAGAGCGCAAACGTGCTGAAGTGCGCCACCGTCGCCCGCACGGTCCGGGTGGCAGGGTCGACGGTCGTCGGGACGTCCTCCCAGGCCCCGGTCTCTTCGTTGTACCACTTGACCGCGGGCTGTTCTTTAGTTAGATCAACGGTGTTCCAGACATCCTCGGGGATCACCATAGTCAGGGTGATTGCGGGGTCGAAGGTGGCCCCGGCGGGGCTTGCCCTGTAGGTGTAGCCGGTGAACTGGAAGGTTGCACCGGCCGGGACTGGCGGGGCTTCGATACTTGGCTCGATGCTGACCTCTTTGATCGGCTTGCCGTCGACATCGAGTGCCTTTGTGCCGATCGGGAGGTGCAGGCTTCCAACACCATCTATGGCGTTGACCTGTGTGGTTATGAGGACCGTACCCTCGTTGTTGACCTTCAGGGCGCCGCTCCCGGAGAGGGTCTCCGTGGCCGCGGTGCTCCGTCCGCCGCCTCCGCCAGGGCCACTTGTCGGCGTGGGTGACGGTGTGGGTGACGGTGTGGGTGACGGCAGTTTCACCACCCAGACATCGGAACCACCATGATTGCCGCTCACGTCGCCATCGTTTGAACTGGCATACCCTGCGGCGATAAGCCCGCCGTCAGATGTCTGCTGGACGCTGTATGCGCATTCCCACGCGGATCCTCCGAGAGTTCGCTGCCAGACGACGTTGCCGGCACCGTCCAGTTTCACAACCCAGGCATCATCCCAGCCATGATTGTCGTTTACGTCGCCATCGTTTGACCGGGTCTCCCCGACGACGATAAACCCGCCGTCGGATATCTGCTGGATGCTGAACGCGTAATCATCCTGGGACCCTCCTAAAGATCGCTGCCAGACGAGGTTGCCGGTACTGTTCAGTTTCACCACCCAGACATCGTCTTCACCATGACTACCGCTTACGTCGCCATCGTTTGAGCTGGTAAACCCGGCGAGGATATACCCGCCGTCAAATGCCTGCTGGATGCTGTTTGCGCGTTCCGATGATGAACCCCCGTAACATCGCTGCCAGACGAGGTCGCCGGTACTGTTCAGTTTTACCACCCAGACATCATCCCAGCCATGATTGCCGCTTACGTCGCCATCGTTTGAATCGGTCTTCCCGGCGAGGATAAACCCGCCGTCAGGTGTCTGCTGGATGCTGTTTGCGTAATCCCACTCAGACCCTCCAAGAGTTCGCTGCCAGACGAGGCCGCCGGTACTGTTCAGTTTCACCACCCAGGCATCGTAATTACCATGATTCCCGCGTACGTCGCCATCGTTAGACTCGGTAGCCCCGGCGAGGATAAACCCGCCGTCGGATGTCTGCTGGATGCTGGATGCGTAATCGGTTTTGGACCCTCCGAGACATCGCTGCCAGACTATTCCGCCGTCACCATCCAGTTTCACCACCCAGGCATCACCTCCACCATGGTTACCGTTCACATCGCCGTCGTTTGAATCGGTATCCCCGGCGACGATAAACCCGCCGTCGGATGTCTGCTGGATGCTGTATGCGCAATCCCACTCAGACCCTCCAAGAGTTCGTTGCCAGATGAGGTTGCCGGCACCATCCTGTTTCACCACCCAGATATCGGAACCACCATGATTGCCGCTTACGTCACCATCGTTTGACTCGGTCCTCCCGGCGAGGATATACCCGCCGTCGGATGTCTGCTGGATGCTTTCTGCGTAATCCCCCTCGGACCCTCCGAGAGCTCGCTGCCAGACGATCGGTGGCCCCTCTGGATTCTTGACCGTAATACTACCCGGTTTTATTACTGTTTCGCTGCCGATGGTATTGGTAATTGTCAGACTTACCGTGAAAATCCCTGCCGTTGTATAGGTGTGGACCGGGTTCTGCTCCGTGGAGGTGGCCCCGTCGCCGAAGTTCCAGAGCCAGGAGGTCGGGTCGCCGGTGGAGAGATCGGTGAACTGCACGGTAAGCGGGGAGGTTCCGGCAGTGACATTGGCGGTGAAGTTTGGGACCGGAACGGGACCCTGACCTCTGCTTGCCAGTTTCACCACCCAGACATCGTAATCACCATGATTGCCGCTGATGTCGCCATCGTTTGAATAGGTCCCCCCGGCGACGATAAACCCGCCGTCGGATGTCTGCTGGATGCTGGATCCGGAATCCCCGTTGGACCCTCCGAAACATCGTTGCCAGACGGGGTTGCCAGCGCCATCCAGTTCCACCATCCAGGCATCCCAGTTGCCGTGGATGCCGCTTACGTCGCCATCGTTTGACCGGGTCTCCCCGGCGATGATAAACCCGCCGTAGGATGTCTGCTGGATGCTGTATGCGGAATCCCCGCTGGATCCTCCGAGACATCGTTGCCAGACGAGGTTGCCGTCACCATCCAGTTTCACCACCCAGGCATCCCAAGAACCATGATTGCCGCTTACGTCGCCATCGTATGAATCGGTATACCCTGCGAGGATATACCCGCCGTCGGATGTCTGCTGGATGCTGTATGCGTAATCCCCCTCGGACCCTCCAAGAGTTCGCTGCCAGACGAGGTCGCCAGTACTGTTCAGTTTCACCACCCAGACATCCCAGTAGCCGTGGGTGCCGCTTACGTCGCCATCGGTGGACATGGTAGACCCGGCGATGATAAACCCGCCGTCAGGTGTCTGCTGGATGCTGTATGCACGATCCAATGATGAACCCCCAAAACACCGCTGCCAGACGAGGTCGCCGTCATCATCCAGTTTCACCACCCAGACATCGTAATCACCATGATTGCCGCTTACGTCGCTATCGTTCGACCTGGTATACCCGGCGAAGACATACTCGCCGTCGGGTGTCTGCAGGATGCTGTATGCGTAATCCGCGTTGGACCCACCGAGACATCGCTGCCAGACGGGGTTGCCGGCACCATCCAGTTTCACCACCCAGGCATCTGAACCACCATGATTGTCGCTTACGTCACCATCGTTTGACTCGGTCCCCCCGGCGACGATAAACCCGCCGTCGGATGTCTGCTGGATGCTGTATGCATAATCCCCGTCGGACCCTCCGAGAGATCGCTGCCAGGCGAGGTTGGTGGCACTATCCAGTTTCACCACCCAGGCATCTGAACCACCATGATTGTCGCTTACGTCACCATCGTTTGACTCGGTCCTCCCGGCGAGGATAAACCCGCCGTCAGATGTCTGCTGGATGCTGGATGCGGAGTCATACTTGGACCCTCCAAGAGTTCGCTGCCAGACAATCGGCGGTCTCCCCGGATACGTGACCGTAATAAAATCCATTTTTGTTGCTGTATCGCTGCCGCTGGCGCTGACAACAGTCAGGCTTACCGTGAACGTCCCTGGTGTCGTATAGGTGTGGACCGGGTTCTGCTCCGTGGACGTTGCTCCGTCGCCGAAGTCCCAGAGCCATGAGGATGGGTTCCCGGTCGAGAGATCCGTGAACTGCACGGTGAGCGGGGCGGGGCCGGCGGTGAGATTGGCGGTGAAGTTTGCCCGTGGGACCGAGTCGGTGACTTCGAAGTTCAGTGTTGCGTAGATATCATCGATGCCCGGCGAATCCAGGGCGGCGATGAGCGCAGCCACAGCGTCGGCGGTCTGCAGGTCGGTGAGCGTCACGTTGGTGATGCCCTCTCCGTAGATCACCCCGCTGGCGGGGTCGGCCTTGACCTCGAAGTCATAATCCACCGGGTGCTGGACGACCACGTGGTACTGGCCATCCCGGAGATCAATGGTCTCATCTCCCAAAAGGAGATGCTCAAAGGCACCGTCGGCCTCGACGCTGGCTAACCATACTTCCAGCGTCCCGTCGCTGCTGCCGTAGTAGTCGGGCCCGAAGACCCAGATCTGCACGCTGGGTGGGCTGCCGGTTGCGGTCCCGCTGATCCGAAGATCGTCGCCCGGGGCGATGGTGGCGCTGGAGACCTCGGCGGTGATGGCGGGGGGCTGCCCAGAAGACCACGTTCCGGAGGGTGCCCGGATCGTCGAGGGGGCCCCGATGACCTTTATCGACCCCTCGAATGTGATATCAAGTCCCACCGGCTCGGACCCCTGACTGTATGTCGGGGTTCCCGAAAATGCCAGAACTGATTCTCCCTCGCTCTCGGTGGCACGGAACGTGATATCGACGAGCGGCTGGGGATCGCCAACGGTTATACCCTCTGTGTTCGTGACGCTTACGTTCACCCATCCGCTTGCGTTATCGATTCTCGCCTCGACCGATGAACCTTGGATGGTGTTGTTGGCCGAGACGCTTTCAACCGAGAGCAGGGTGCGATCAAACGTCAGGTTAAACGTAACTTCTTCAACGTCCGTCAAACCGCCGACAGAGACCGGGAAGACCCCGGTTGAACCCGGTGTCAGGAGGCGCCCGGCGGGCGCCTCGATCACTGCAGCTCCTGCGGCCCCTGCAGCCGTTATCAGCATGGAGAGTGCAAGGAACAATACCAGTAAATCTCTTTTCATTGAGATCAACCTCCCCCGCGGAGCGTTTGCGCGCTTTTACACAGGTTCGTTCGGATATCCGCCATCCACCTATTCCTGGAGACATGCGCGCATGCACTTTGGCCGTAACTGCGTTCATTCAGGGGGGCTTACGGTCGTCCGGGACACGAGGTTGCCGATATCCAGCATAACGCTCCTTCTGGGCCAGCCTCGTAGAATCTGGCTATGCAGAATACTTTCAGTGTCATTATTTAAACCTATTCAATTCCATGCAAGCCAGGCTATCAATAATCCAGAAAAACGTTTCATCCCGGATAAAATCCGACCAATCTGTCTGCACAAATTACACTGCTCTCTGATAAACAGATGGTCTGTGATTGATAGGAGACTAACCCGGAAATAGTGGGGTGCGGGGGGTTCGCATAATGTTCAGTCACAGTAGTTCGAACCAGACGTCCCGGAGCCCGACGTTGTACTGGGCGATGAAGAGGGCGTCGCTGACCTCGATCACGCCGTTTACGTGGACATCGGTCTTTCGGAACCGGTCGGGGTCGGTCTTGGGGTCGGGCATCTCCAGGAGGCCCAGGCCCACGATCTCCTGGAGGACGACGAGGGTGTCGGCCTGGTTGACCGTTCCGTCCTCGTTTGCATCCCCGAAGAGGACCGGGGTGACCTTGATATAGTTGGGTTTCGTGTGCGTCTCCTCCCCGCCGTTTACGGAGAGCGTGACGGTGTAGTTGCCGGGGAGGGTGTAGGTGTGAATGGGGTTTTGGTCAGTGGAGGTGTTGCCGTCGCCGAAGGTCCAGAGCCAGGAGGTTGAACTATTCGCCAAGGTGTCGGTGAACCGGACGGTGAGCGGGGCCACCCCGCCGGTAATATTTGCGGTGAATGCGGCACCTGCTACGGGAGATGTGACGGTGATGGCTCTCACTGCGGTATCGCTTCCGCCCGGGCCGGTTACGGTGAGGCGGGCTGTGTAGGTGCCCGCCTCACTGTAGGTGTGGGTGGGGTTCCGGTCAGTGGAGGTGTTCCCGTCGCCGAAGGACCAGTTCCATGCCGTCACGTTGCCGGTCGAGGTGTCGTTGAACTGGACGGTGAGAGGCGCATTCCCCTCAGTCGGGGTCGCGGTGAAGTCTGCGGTGGGTGGATCTACCGGCTCGTCGATACTGAACTTTGCGACGAAGAGATCGACATTCCCTCCGTAGTTGCTCTGATGTGGCCGCAGGACAGGGAAGTCAGTGGACCCTGTGTATCCCATGACCCAGACTCCTTCTTTACCGTCACCCGCAAGCGCTTTTCCATAATCAGTATCCTCTCCACCCAGGTAGGTCGATAAGAGGAGAGCGCCCTCCGACGAGAAGTGGGAGACGAAGGCATCGTAATAGTCTCCTCCTCCTCCGTAGGTGCCCTGGTACGCATCATCCGTGACCGGGAAGGCGGTAGATTTTGTATATCCCGTGACCCATACCCCACCATCGCCGTCACCCGCAAGGGTATATCGATAGTCGTCTTCTCTCCCTCTGCCTGAATCACAATCATCCTCCTCTCCGCCCAGGTAGGTCGAGTAGAGGAGAGCACCCTCCGACGAGAAGTGGGCGACAAAGCGATCGCCATAAAAGGACCCTCCCCCGTAGGTGCTCTGGAATGCGTTCAGGGTCGGGAAATCATCAGAGCGTGTATCTCCTGTGACCCAGACCCCTCCTCTGCCATCACTTGCAAGGGCATACCCGGAATCATAATCGTCTCCGCCCAGGTATGTCGATGAGAGGAGAGTGCCGTTCGACGCGAAGTGGGAGACGAAAGCATCAAAATACCCCCCATTGGCCCACTGGTGGGCGTTCAGGGTCGGGAAGTTTTTGAATAAGCCCCGCACATACACTGACGATGTCTCTCCAGTGACCCAGACACCTCCTTCGCCATCACCCGCGAGGGCGGATCCGTCATCTTGATTCATTCCGCCCAGGCAGGTCGATGAGAGGAGAGTGCCGTTCGATGCGAAGTGGGAGACGAAGACATCCCACCCCCCTCTGTTGCCTCTCTCGAATGCACCACCCGTGACCGGGAAGCCGCCATACTGGTTACCCCCCATGACCCATACCCCGCCGGTGCCGTCACCCGCAAGGGCCGATCCATAGTCATAATTCTCTCCGCCCAGGTAGGTCGATGAAAGGAGAGCGCCGGTCGACGAGAAGTGGGAGATGAAGGCATCGCCAGAACCTCCATAGGTGCTCTGGTATGCATCCTCCGTTACCGGGAGGTCGGTTGAGGTCGTCAGTCCCGCGACCCAGACCCCTCCTTCGCCGTCACCCACAAGGGCATTGTCGATTTCAGTTTCCCCTCCGCCCAGGTAGGTCGAGGAGAGGAGAGTACCGTCCGACGAGAAGTGGGAGATGAAGGTATCTCCACCACCTCCATAGTCGCTCTGTGATTCGTTCAAGACCGGGAAATCGGTTGAGATCGTCGTCCCCATGACCCAGACTCCACCGACGCCGTCACCCGCAAGGATATGTCCATACTCGGTGATCGTTCCACCGAGGCAGGTCGATGAGAGGAGAGCGCCGGTCGACGAGAAGTGGGAGACGAAAGCAATGTGACTCCATTTCCCATTGGAGTCGTCCAGGACCGGGAAATCGGGAGAGGCCGTACACCCCGTAACCCATACCCCTCCTTCGCCGTCACCCGCAAGGGCATACCCCATATCCCAATACTCTCCGCCCAGATAACTCGAGTAGACCAGTTCGGGGTCGATGATCAACTCATGCCCGGCGTCGTACTCCGCCACCGCGATACGAACCGATCCGTCATCGACGATGTACTCCGCGGCCCGGTCGATCCTCTTCCCGCCGATCACCTGCCAGCAGACGAGCGGGCTCTCAAGCAGCTCCCCTGCCGGCGACGCGAACCGCAGCACGCCGTCCCCATCCACGTGAGGCCTGCTCTCTCCCTCGTAGAGCAGTTCAATCTGCGAGGGATCCGCGCCGGGCGAGATGTGGAACTCACGTTTCAGCCTGCCATTCTCCTCGGCATACACGAGATCGATCCCGGGATACAGGCCTTCGTATACAACCCGGGAGTACACCGGGATGCCGCTCAGCCACTCCGACGAATCGTTCCCGAGGTAGTGGTTCACGACCCCCGGACGCTGACCGCTTGCCATCAGCTGCGTTTCCGGGGATGCACCGGCAAACGACTGCCGGATAACGTCTACCGGGGTATTGTCCGCGCTTCCCTGGGTATGGATCAGCACAAGTCCGTTTCTCGTAAAGAAGACTGTCGTTCCCTGGTGCTGCAGGACATACTCCACCCCGGGGTCGCACTGGCCGACATTCGGGATGAAACCCAAACTGAGAAGTCGATAGTTTGCTCCATCATCAACCTCAAGAAAATCCGGGGGCGCACCACCCGTTTCTGTATTCGCCGCCGCTGCCGCCGGCAGCAACGCTGCCAGTACAATAAGAACCATGAGAGAGTATCCGCTTCATCACGACCACGCACCCGCGACACCGATCCTGCCGGCGAGCTCCTGCTGCCCGGGAGTCGAGAAGGGGAAGCGAAGTAGGGGTCTCGGGGTGCCCGGATGCCGGGATGGCCGCGACGGTCGATGAACGCCTCTCGATCGGGGAAGTCATTCCCTCGTGATGCCGGATCGGCGATCTGGCTATGCACGATACTAATCTTTAAGTAGGGAAAAACTTTTCTCTGTAATTACTTCAGTGATAAACCCGTTTTATCAAAACTGCTCTCAATAAAGGGCTTTTCGCTCGAAGGGAGGTGCCGGGGGGCCCCGCAGGACAGCGGGCGGGCTTCTCTCCCCCGCTCCCGCCCGCGCGCGCTGCCTGCCGGTCCCGGCGCCCTCTTCCGGCGAAATTCCCCCTTTTATACTGTGCCGAAAATATAATCCTCCCGGTACCCCCTGCGACAAAAAAGAACAGCCGTGGACGACGCCGGGCCGCCCGGCCGCTATCGCTTCACTCTTCTTTGATCCAGCCCATTGTGACGTACCAGTCGTACTCGTGGCGCCAGAGGTCGCGGTTCGCCGTGACGAGCCGGCGGAAGTAGTCCCGCCGCTGCCGGTGGATCTCCTCCTGCTCGGGGTACCGGTGCTCCCCCCGGACCGACTCGGCGAGCTTCTTCCCGAGCGCGAAAGCCTCTTTCTCGGCCCGCTCGAGCGCGGTCGGGTCCCACCCCACGGCGACGCCGATCCCGCCGATTGCAGTCGCCCCTAAGTTGGTCAGGGCATGGTTCATGTAGGCGACGACATCGTCCTGGTGGCTTCCGCCTGCGGTGCAGACGGAGCAGCCGAACTTGCCGGTGAGCATCTGGCAGTGGATGGCGTCCGCCATGCGGTCGAAGACCGCCTTTAAGGGGGCGGTGACCGAGTCAATGTAGTTCGGCGAGCCGAGGACGATCCCGTCGGCGTCGAGGATGTCGTTGAAGAGGTCCGAGAAGTCGTCCATCAGGCTGCAGTCGCCGGTCGCGTAACAGGAACCGCACGCGGTGCAGTACTCGATCCGGAGCGTGTAGAGGTCGATGAGCTTCGTCTCTGCCCCTTCCTCCCGGGCACCTGCGAGGGCGGCTTTGACGAGGCGCAGCGTCCTGCTCTCCTCCCCCCGGGGGCTTGCATTCAATCCGAGGACTTTCATGAAAGATCAGAGCTCCTGTATGCAGGGGATTACAGCAGAGGCTGGATAAAAGTGTCGATTCGGTCGCAGGAGCGGTCGTCACCGCGCCGGGCGGCGGAGGTACTCCCCGGCCGTAGGTCCCGTCGAGCGCCGCCATGAACGAGGCGTGCACCATCCCGGCCGGCACCGCGACCCCGCCGAAGGTCAGGTCGCAGGCGGCGCAGGCATCGGCGATCACCGTGCAGGCGTAGCCTAGGTCGCAGGCGGCGCGGGTCGTGGCATCGATGCACATCTGGCTCATCGCGCCGCAGATCACGAGATCCGTCACCCCCTCCACCGCGAGGAGCGCGGCGAGATCGGTGCCGAGGAAACTGTTCGGCCGGTTCTTCTCCACGACCTGCTCTCGGGGCATCGGGCGAACGCTGCCGTGGATCTCCGCACCCGGCGTCCCGGGAAGGAAGAACGTCGCCCCGGGCCGCGTGGCGACATGGCGGACGAAGAACACCAGGCAGCCGGATTCCCGGAATGCGGCGAGGAGGCCGGCGGCGTTTGCGGCGGCCGCGTCCATCCCGGGGAGTTCCTTTTCTCCGCCCGGAAAGTAGTCGTTCTGGACGTCGACGAGGAGGAGGGCTTCCGTCATGCTCAGGTGGTTGTCCGCGAAGAGGGATGAAGGATACGGAGAGGCGGGTACGTTGCAACGTACCGTACCGCCTTCCCATCAGAGAACGCTTCCCACCCTCCCCGGGCGTAGTCCTCAATCCTTTCGATAGATTCGATGATATGGATTGAGGTAGAGCCTGTTATCGCTCACAGTGGCACGGCCTCCCGGCAGATGCGATCTCTGATATACCAGTGCAGTCCCTTCTCGGTAACCACGTCAACCTTGCGGCCGAGCAGATCCTCCAGGTCCTGGGCGAGCGCGATATGGTCAAGGAGGCTCCTCCCCGGCTCGAACTCGACGAGTAGGTCGAGGTCGCTTGCCGGAGTCTCCTCGCCCCGTGCCACCGAACCGAAGATCCTGATCGTGCGGGCACCGTGCCTGATCGCGATCTCAAGGATTTCGCCTTTTCTTTCGAGCAGTTCAGTATGCAGACTCATCCAACCAGTTCTCTGCATCGATCTTATGGAGCAGGGAACTATAAGGGTTAGGGTTCGCCCGGAACCGGGTAGTGCTCTAGCGTGAACTACCCTGCCCTGAAGGGTGGGGTCTTCCCGCTCCACCCTCTTCATCCCCGGCAAGACAGACCTGATCGATCCGGTCGTCGCCCTACTCCTCCACGCTCCCCCCGTACACCACCTGTCCAAAACTGATGCACCCATCACCGAGCGGGTAGTCCTTATTCATAACCATCTCAAGCCCGGCAGCACGGACCTCACCGACGATCGTCTCCCGGATCGCCCTGTTATACACCACCCCGCCCGAGAGCACGACCCGCGGGATCCCCCGCTCCTCTGCTGCGCGGACGGCCATCGCGGCGACGCCTCTAGCGAGGTTATACTGGAACGACGCGGCGACGTCGTTCACTCGCTCACCGGCGGCGGCCCGCCGGTATGCCTCCGCGAGGAGGGAGCGGGTCGAGAGGACCTCGCAGCCGCCGTCGCCCCGCCGGTATTCGAGTTCCCAGGCCGACGGTCTTCCGGCGTGCGCCGCCGACTCGAGTTTCATCGCCGGTTCCCCGTCGTAGGTCCGCTCCCGGCAGATCCCGAGGAGGGCCGCAGCGGCGTCCAGCACCCGGCCGGTGCTCGAGGTTGCGGCGACGTTCAACCCCCGTTCCACCTGCCGGACGAGGACCGCAAGTTCGATATCGCTCCAGCCCCGTGACGCGAGCATCTCCCGGACTTCGGAGGTCGGGAGGATGCCGTAGAGCATCCGCTCCGGGAACCGGGTGGCGAGGTCGCCGCCCGGCATCGGGACGACCTCGAGGTGGGCGACCCGGTCGAGGTGGGGCACCTTCCCCGCAAAGATCTCCCCGCCCCAGATCGTCCCATCGTCGCCGTAGCCCACGCCGTCGATCGCGATCCCGACGCACTCCTCCCGGGTCGTGGCGGCGATGTGCGCACGGTGGTGCTGGACGGCGAGGAGTTCTGCCCCGGTCGCTTCGGCAACCTCCTTCGCGTAGCGGGTCGAGAGGAACTGCGGGTGGAGGTCGTGGACGACCCGGTCGTACCGGGCGCCGGTGAGCCCGCCGAGCCTCTCCGCCGTCTCCTGCAGGTAGGCGAGGGTCTGGGGGTTCCGGACGTTTCCCACATGGGGGGAGGTGACGCAGAAACCGCCTTTGTAGATGGAGACGTTCGCGTTCAGTTCCGGGCCGACGCCGAGGATGCACTTCCTGCCGAGGTCGAGCGCCTCCCGCTTCGGGGCAAGGCCGCGGGAGAGCCGGATGATGTAGCCGTCCCGGACGACGGAGTCATCGCACCGGTTGACGATCCGGCGGTCGTGGGTGAGGATGTAGTCGACCTCTCCCGAGAGCCGTTCGAGAGCGATTCCGAGATCGGTGATCATCGGGTAGCCCGGCAGGTTTGCGCTCGTCATGATGAGGAGCGGGTGGGCGAGGTTCGCGAAGAGGAGGTGGTGCAGCCCGGTGTAGGGAAGCATGCACCCGATGGTGTGGAGGCTCGAGATCGCCGGGTGGGATGTGGGGTCCCGTTTTGCAAGCACCACGATCGGGCGAGCCCGGGAGTGGAGGATTGCCCGTTCCTCGTCCGAGACGATCGCGATCCGCTCCACCTCCTCCGGGGTTGCCATCACCGCGAGCGGCTGCTCCGTCCGGCCCAGGCGACGCTTCAACTCCCCGGCAGCCTCTTCGGTGCAGGCGATGTGAAACCCCCCTACCCCCCGGATGGCGACGATCGAGCCGGCGTCCAGGAGGGCCGCCGCTTCCCGGATGGGATCCCCCGCCACCGGTGTCCCGTCGGTCCGAAGGAGGGCGAGGTGTGGTCCGCAGGCCGCACAGGCGATTGTCTGGGCGTGGTGGCGGCGGCATGACGGGTCGGTGTACTCGCTCCCGCAGGCGGAACACATCGGGAACTCCACCATCGACGTCCGTTCACGGTCGTAGGGGATGGCAGTGATGATGCTGTACCGTGGCCCGCAGTTGACGCAGGAGGTGGCCCAGTAACCTTCGTATCGCCCGCTGTTTGCAAAGATGTCGCCAATACAGTCGTCACAGGTGGCGACGTCGGTCGGGATGAATCCCGAGAGGCTCCCACAACCGCTCTCGAGAATGGTAAATGTATCGGGTGGGCTGCCACGCAGATTCTGGACATCTACGGAATCTATTTGAGATAGTGGCGTACCTTCCGAAACGGCCTCCAGGAACTCCTTGAAGCGGTCCCCGAATGCATGGATCTCCACCTCGCTCCCCAGGTTTTTGACGGTCCCGGTGATCCCGAATTCCCGCGCCTTTGCATAGACGAAGGGGCGAAACCCGACCCCCTGAACGATGCCCCGGATGATGATTGTGCCACGTGTACGCATTGAAATTTCAGCAAAAATTTATGGAGTTATACAACGATATAACAATAGGGTATCGCAGTGACGGGACATATTAAAATTCTTAACGATCCGGTGGAACTGGTTCCTCTTCTTATAACGTTCAATAACGCCGACTATAAACGTATCTACGAACTCTTAAACAAGGCCTGGCTGACCGAGGAGGATCTCGCGGCATATGCGGAAACCTCGACAGTGACTGAGTGCCTCTCTATCCTCAAGAAGGGAAATCTGATTGAAGAGCAGTGGCGGATGCCGAAGCCCGGAGAGAAACCTACGAAGGAGTATCGGGCGACATACAGTAAATTCAGAGCCAATTTTCAGTGTTCTATGGGCGATATCGGGGACCTGCTGCATATCGCTGTCTCAAACGACGAGAGTCTCCGTACAATCGTGGATTCGGTCCAGCAGGAGATTGTGGCCGGGACAACTTCCATCGGTGATATATCCCGTAAATATGGAGTCAGTCCGATCTTCATCAAGGGACTGGCAAAGAGGATCCCCGGTCTCGACGTGAAAGGGCAGGGGATGGTGCTGCTTGACCGACTTCACTGACGATCCCCTTTACGTCATCCTGCGCAGCAAACGGGAGGCCACCCGGTTCCAGATTCTCGTAGAGATCGCCGAGCACCAGCCGGCCGTCCGCCAGCAGGAGATCGCCGGGAAACTCGGCGTGACGCCGCAGGCCGTCTCCGAGTACATCAGGGAGCTGGTGGACGAAGGTCTGGTCACCGCTCACGGCCGGGGCCGTTACGAGGTGACGAAGAACGGGATCGAGTGGGTTCTGCGGCATGCCGAGGCGCTCGAGTCCTATGCCCGCCACATCAACCGGGATATCATTCAGCAGGTGGCGGTCTGGACGGCCATCGCCCGGGACGAGATCCAGAAGGGAGATACGGTCGGCGTCTTCATGCGAAACGGGTGGCTTTATGCGACGAAAGAAGAGCAGAGCGCCACCGGCCTCGCGACCATGGACGCCCAGCCCGGGGAGGATCTCGGTGTCGCCCAGTTAAACGGCATCATCAAGCACGAGGAAGGGCTCATCCACGTCTGCAAGGTGCCGCGGGTGGAGCGGGGCGGGTCCCGGCAGGTCTCGACGGATCTCCTCAGGGATGCCGTCCGGGACGCGGAGATGGTGGGCGCCGTCGGCCTCGAGTCCTACGTGGCCCTCAGAAGGGCGGGTATCGAGCCGGACATGTTCTTCGGCTCCCGGGAGGGGGTCATCGAGGCGGCGTTCCACGGCCGGGAATGCGCAATTCTTATCGTCGATGAGGAGTTCACCGATTTCCTCAAGCGTCTGGAGACCGTGGGGCTCACCTACACGATCCATGACCTGATTCCGCCATGAAGGTCATCGTCCAGCCTCAGAAAGGCACGTATAAACTGTTGTTCGTCGAGGGCGGCCGCGTCGAAGGCTCGGGGTTCGTCGACCTTGCGGCGACCCCGAAGGGCCGGCGGCCCAAGAACTTCAAGATGCGCCGGCGGGGCAAACAGCTCAAGCCGACGCCGACCAGGGACCTGATCGCGCTGCTGCGCCGGTCCACGGTTCTCCTCGCGGCGAAGAGCCCTGAGTTCGAGTCGTTCCTTGCCGATCTCCAGATCCCGGCATCCAGGATCGACATCTGCCGGTACTGCCAGATCGAGGACCGGTTCGTTCCCGTCGACAGGGCGACCGGTGTCAGGTACGGTGGGGAGTGGATCTGCATGGAGTGCGCAAAGCGCGAGATGCGGCGGGAGCTCGGCTACCTGGGGAAGTTCGGCGGCTCGGTGCTCGTCCACCTGGAGAAACTCCTCGCCCAGGTCCGGGACCTCGACCGGGTGCTGGCGTCGGTGGGGCCCGAGCACCCCGACCGAAAGCGGACGCTCTTTGACCGGCTCGAGGCGCACGAGGTCCAGAAGACGGCACATATCACCGATCTGGCGCTTCCTCCTGCATTCGCGAAGGCCGCCGGGGTCGAGTACCTGATGCCCGTCCAGCAGCTCGCCGTCCAGGACGGGCTTTTAGAGGGGCAGCACCTCCTCGTCGTCTCGGCCACCGCGAGCGGAAAGACCTTCATCGGGGAGATGGCCGGGATGAAGAACTTCCTCGAAGGGCGGGGGAGGATGCTCTTCCTGGTTCCGCTGGTCGCGCTCGCGAACCAGAAGTACCAGCGGTTCCGTGACCGTTACGGCCACCTTGTCCGGGTTACCCTGCAGGTCGGGGTGAGCCGCCTCAACCTCCCCGAGACCCGACCGGCGGGGGACCGGGACGTCAACGCTCCCGTGGTGGTGGGGACCTACGAGGGGATCGACCACGCTCTCCGTAGCGGAAGATCCTTAAAGGATATCGGGACCATCGTCATCGATGAGGTCCAGATGCTCGAGGACCCGGAGCGGGGCCACCGCCTCGACGGGTTGATCGCCCGGCTCAAGCACGTCGCTCCCGACGCCCAGTTCCTCTACCTCTCGGCGACCATCGGGGCTCCCGGGCTGCTCGCGGATAAACTCCGGGCAAACCTGGTCCGCTACGCGGACCGGCCGGTCCCGCTCGAGCGCCACCTCATCTTCGTGGAGCGGGCAAAAAAGATCAGTTTCATCAAGCAGATGGTCGCCGAGGAGTTCAAGATACGGTCGTCGAAGGGCTACCGCGGCCAGACGATCGTCTTCACGAACTCCCGGGCCCGCTGCCACGTCATCGCCGACGCCCTCGGAAAGATTGCCGCCCCCTACCATGCGGGGCTGACCTCCCAGGAGCGCCGGGACGTGGAGCGGCGGTTCGCGAACGGGGAACTTGCCGCCGTCGTGACCACGGCGGCGCTTGCCGCCGGCGTCGATTTTCCGGCATCCCAGGTGATCTTCGACGCCCTCGCGATGGGTATACAGTGGCTCACCGTGCAGGAGTTTCACCAGATGATGGGCCGGGCGGGGCGGCCGGACTTCCACGATCTCGGCCGGGTGGTCATCATGGCCGAACCCGGCGGTTCGTACTCGCGGACATCCGGGAAGACCGAGGAGGAGGTCGCCGTCGCCCTCCTGCGGGGCGAGATGGAGGAGGTCGCGCCCGAGTACGACATGGAGCAGAGCACGGAGGAGTTCGTCGCGAACGCCGTGGTCTCGAACGGCGACGAGCAGCAGGTCATCAAGATGAACCGCACGATGGTCGGGACGCTGGAGCCCGCCCTGCCCACGCTCCTCGACTACGGGCTGGTCCGGCGGCGGGCGGGGCGCATCGAACTCACCGATATGGCCCGGGTGATGGCCGAGCACTTCATCGGCGCCGAGCGCCTGATCGAGATCAAAGACCTCGTCCGGCGCATGGATGATGCGGCCGAGATCGTCGCGGAGCTCGAGTGCGCCGAAGAGACGACGCCGTAGGGGTTTTTTTCTCAGGGTTTTCGGGGAACTCGCCAGGAGGTGGTGAGAACTCTCCAGAGCCCACGGTTATTTGTGTTTTGCAAGTTTTCTTGCCCCCAGTTTCACGTTTCGGGACGTTACAAATCCCATGTACTTCATTGGACTGCGCACCTAGCGGTGCTCGAGTTCCTGCCCCCGCACCTCGCACCTCCGGTGCTCCAGCTCCATTCCTCAAAGACCTCCGGTCTTCTCGAACTCCTGCCCTACGGGCAGTCGTTCTCTGGAACGTCTCACCTTCGGTCTTCTCCAGCGATGTCCCGTAGGGGCATCGCCTATCGCCATGCACTGCCCCCGCCCCGAGGGGCGGGGAACGACTGCCGGGAGCGTAGCGGACGGCAGGAGTTTGAGCACCGAAGGTGCGGAGGAGGAGCGCGAAGCGCGGGTGGGGTGGGGGTTACAGACATTCATTCCGACGTGGAGACAGGGGGGGATGCTCCCCTTCGCACCTCCGGTGCTCAAGCTCGCTTCGCTCGCACTCCCCGTCAGCCCCACCCCCGCGTGGCGATAGCCACCACGGTCCACTGTATTGGGACTCTCTTGTCTCAACAGGTCTATTGGCAATCAACAGCACTGCAGTATTCTCAACCATCACTGTAGGTTCACTGGCCCCTCACACCCCGGCCGGGTGCAGCCCAAAACCCCTCTCCCTACCGATATCTCTCCAGATACTCCCGCACCTTCTCCGACTCGACCCACCCTTCGTCGAGCTGCCGGAGGATCGCCTTGATCTGCCTGACCTGCTCCTGGATCTTCTCCGCCCGCGGATCATCGATGAGGTCGGCCATCCCCTGGACGACCTGGAGGGGGTTTCTGATGTGATCGGTCAGGACCGCGAACTGCTCGATGTTCCTCTCGATCTGGCGGTACGCCTCCATCCTCTCCCGCTCCATCCTCTCCCGCTCCCGTATCTCGCGCCTGAGGCTCTCGTTTGCCTCCCGGAGCTCTTCCGTCCGCTGCGTCACCAGCTCTTCCAGGCGGTAGCGATAATCCATCAGTTCCTTCTCGGCCCGCCGCCTCTCCGTCACGTCCCGGGCGATGATGAGGATCGCAGGCGTGCCCCCGAGGGTGATGCGGTGGATGCTTGCTTCAACCGGGATCCGTTCTCCTTCCCGGGGAATCAGGTCGGCTGAATGCAGGCGGTGGTCGTTTCTCTTGAAGTCGCCCCTGATGAGAATGACCGACCGGGGAGTGATGGCAAAGAGTTCATCCCGTGAATACCCGAGGCACCGGCAGGCGAGCGCGTTTGCGTCCATTATCCGGTAGGGCGTCCCCTCCCTCCCAACTGCGCATACGAGCAGGAAATCGTTCCCGCTCTCGAAGAGGAGCCGGTAGCGGTCCCTGCTCTCCTGGAGTTCCTGCTGGGAGCGCTCCAGCTCGTCGATCATCAGGTTGACCTCGTCGACAAACCGCGAGACCGGGTCGTCCCGGATGGCAGGGAGACGGGGCGGGACACTGTTCGCTGTCCTGATGCCCTCGATGCTCGCATCCATGGCGGCGATGCGGGCAGCCACATCTCGCTCCTTGAGCCAGATCCCGAGCAGCCCGAAGGTGATGCTGGCGAGGATAAAGGCGACGATCAAGACACTCTGAGAGGTCAGGATCTCCTCCCCAGGGCCGGACGGGGGGATGAAGGCGAGGAGGGGGGCAGCCGGGAGCAGCGGTGCATTTTTGCAGGGGGCCATACTGGTATATCGTGTCACTTGTATCGGGCAGATACCCGCCCGTGGCCTGCAGGGTGTATCCGGGAGGTCATCCGGCCGCCCTGCAGGTGTTAACGTGGCGGTTCCGGCGCATTTTTCCATCAGCGACCATTGTATCCCATGATGGCGCATTTAGTATATAATAGTTTCCCATATGTGGGAGATATTTGCGGCCGGAATACCTTTTTTCAGGCGGAAGTTTTGGCGTTCCCGGGTATCAGAAAGGCCATGCCTGTCTTTCAGCCGGCAGAACCGGGGAGAAGCCGGTGAGAGAAAATGGCCTATTCAGGCCCGGGAATGTCCCTTCCGGCACTTTTCCGGGCATTTTTCTGCATCATTACGGCAAAGATCCCGGTCCCGAGGAGGCTTACCGCCCCGCCCACGTAGAAGACGGCGTCAATGCCGATGTAGTCCATGAACACGCCCCCCATCAGCGGCGCGATGATCATGCCGATCCCGAAGACCGTGTTGTAGGCACCCATCGAGGTTCCCATACCTATTGTCCGGCCCGCATCGACCGTAAGGGCCATGATGGCCGGCTGCTGGATGGCGCCCCCGATACCGACGAGGGAAGTGATCGCGAGCAGAGGCCCGAACGACCCCGAGAAAGGAATCGCAGCGATCGCTAATGCCGTTATTGCCGACCCCACGACGATCAGGGCGACTTTGTTGCCGGTGTCGGTGATCCTCCCCATCGGCACCTGGAGGAGTGCCATCAGGAAGGTGTTCGCGGAGAGGACGATGCCCACCTCGGTGGGGCTGATCGCGATCAACGGGCCGAAGACCGGGATGAAGACCATCATGCCTCCGCGCCCGAGGGCACTGATGAAGGAGAAGACCATGACCCCCCGCATGACCGGCAGCATGAGAATCTCCCGCATCGGGACGGTGCTTCCTTCCTGAACCGTGAACTTGCTGCGCTTTGCCTCCGGGAGGGAGGCGCCGACGAGGAGCGTGGCGAACGCCGAGAGGCCGGCCATGGCGTAGAAGACCGAGTCCAATCCGAACGCATCGTTCAGGAATCCCCCGAGGAGCGGTCCCATCCCCATGCCGAGGAACATCGAGATGGAGAAGTTCCCCATATGGCTCCCCTCTCTTCCCCTCTCCGAGAGGTCGGCGACATAGGCCATGGCTATCGGGACGACCATGGCCGACGCGAGGCCGTGGGCGAAGCGGACGGCCGTGAGCGAGTAAACGCTGTCGACGATGATATAGGCGAGCGACAGAACCGCGTAGGCGAACATGCCGATGAGGATGATCCACTTTCTCCCCCGCCGGTCCGATATCCGCCCGATGATGGGCATGAAGACCGACCGGGAGAGCGCGAATGCCGAGAAGATGACGCCGAGCCAGATGCCGGTCGCTCCGAGGTTCTCCGCGTAGATGGGGAGGAGCGGGCTGACGATACCGAGCCCGAGCATGGTGGCGAAGACGGAGATGAATAAGACGTTATAGATGCGTTTGGCGGTATTCATGCAGGTTGCACCTGATAGGAATCAAAGCCGCAGAGCCCGGTCTGCGGCCGGGATATCACGATTGCGGGAAAAATAGTTGGCGATGCTGCGCTTTATACATTGGGTTGCCGCCCGGGATCACGCCCGCCGTGCGACGCAGCACCACCTGTCGTAGAGCGGGTCGCGCCGGTTCTCGAAGACCTCGGTGTCCCGCCCCTCTTCCGCGCACCATCCTTCCACCAGAGCCGCCTCGGCCTGTGTGCCGACGGTGATCAGCGTCGCCTCGGTGAGGGCGAGGAGCCCGGTGAGGATCGACTTCCAGAGGGCTGCGTTGTACGAGTAGATCTCCCCGGCCATGAATGCGACGCCGAGGGGCACCGGCGCGATGTAGCGGGAAGCCTCGCGCGCGTCGATGCACATGGTATCGGAGGGCACGAGGCGGCCCTTCGAGAGGCCGAGCGCCAGGAGAGACGGGTCGTTGTCGTAGGCGAGCGCCCGCACCCCGCCGGCCCGGAGGGCCGCGGTGCCGACGCCTGACCCGCAGCAGCAGTCGAGGCAGGGGGTTCCCGCACGGTCGCCCCAGACTTCGTCGAGGAGGTCGCGGATCATCTCCGTCCGGTCGGGACGCAGGTCTTCGAGGGCAGGCATGACGGTTTTCGTGATCTCCATGCTGTAATATTCGCGGACCGCCGAGAGCCACGTCTCCCTGGTCTCCTGGTAGATCTCACCGCCGACGGCTTCGAAACACTCGATGGCGGCGAGTGTCGGATCCCGAAAGAGGAACGAGGCAGCGTGCCATCCCTCGCCGTCGTGGAGCGCGAGCGCGATCGGCTCCTCGTCCTCGTCGACCAGGAGGCGGGCCTCGTCCGGTGCAGCCCGGAACAGCAGCGCCGTACAGGCATCTGCCGTCAGTTCCGCAAACGACGGTTCGACCAGCCGGCACCCGTCGACCTCAAGGATGTCTGCAACCTTCATGCTGCCCGCCTCTCGATCTTCAGGCCTCCCGGTGCCCGGATGACGCCGTCCACGCGGGCGTCCTCGTGCAGGGTGAGGCCCCTGCAGGAGACGTTCCCGAGGATATGCGCCTCCTGCTCGATTGTCACGTCGCCGTTGCTCTGGATGTCGCCGTGAATGACGGATCCCCTGGCGATGTTCGCGCCTTCTTTCACGTGAAGGCTCCCGAAGATCGTCGTCTCCTCCCGGACCGCGATCGAGCCGGCGCGGATGTTCCCGTGCAGCCGGCACCCCGTCCCGACGGCCATCTTCTCCGGAACCGAGAAGGTCTGCATGTTGAGGACGGCGCCGGCCGGGATCATCAGCGGCGTTTCGCCGGGCGTCTCGTCGTCGCCGAAGAGTTTCTCGAGGACGGAGTTCAGTTCCTCCTCCTTCTCGATCCCGAGGACGGCCACCAGGTACATCATGATGTAGATGATGACCGGCATCGGGTTCCTTATGGAGATCCAGCCTTTCGCCTCGAACCCGCGCTCGATCTGGACGTTGTCCCCGATATCGAGGTCGCCTTTGACGACCAGCTTCCCCTGGATCTTCACTCCTTCGCCGAGGTAGGCGTCCTCCTCCACGACAACGTCTCCGTTGATCTCGCACCAGTTATCTATTCTGGCGTCGCCGCCTGCGACGATGTCGCCGTTTATCTTGCTGAATTCACAGACCACGACATCGTTTCCGAAGAGGCCGTAATCGATCCGGCACCGTTCACCGATGACGATGTCCTGCCCGGTCTTGAGCGTCCTCTCCTGGAGTTCGGTGTGGTCGGGGAGGGTGCAGGCCCTTATCCAGTCGTGGTCTCCTGTTGGTTCCATTTACCCGGTATAATCTTCATGCGCCATACTTATGACTCTTATTAATTAGATCCAGGGCGATCGGCATGAGATCGCAGCCGCGGATACGATGGAGGCCCCCCTCCGCACATGAAACCTCGTCGAATCTGTTCGTCCGGTCGATACGGACTCCTGGTCCGCGGATGACGACCGGGACCGGATCTGCGCTGTGATCTTTGACCGAGCAGGGAGTGCTGTGGTCGGCGCAGACGACGATCAGGATGTCGGAGAGCGCGAGCAGCGGTTCGAGCGCGGTGTCGATCACCTCGATGAAGTCCCGTTTCTGGATGCCCTTCCCGTCGTGGCCGGCCTCGTCCGCGCCCTTGATGTTCATCAGGACGAAGTCTTTCCGGCCGAGTTCGTCTATGGCCGTCTTCACTTTGGCGTCGAGATCGGAGTCGACCGATCCCGTCGTCCCCGGCACCGGGATATGCTCGAGCCCCACGACCTTCCCGATCCCGGAGATGAGGGTGGCCGCGGAGATGACGCTTCCGGAGAGCCCGTAACGTTCGGAAAACTGCGGGAATGCGCCCATCTTCCCGGCGCCCCGGATCAGGAGAAGGTTTGCCGGCGGGAGCCTTTCCTCCATCCGCCGGACGTTCACCGGGTGGTCGAAAAGAATCTTCGAGGACTGGCGGACGAACTCGTTGCAGGCCTCTGCGGTCTTTCTATCCGCCGCATCGTCGGTGCAGGGCCGGATCGTGAGCGGCTGCACCCCCTCCTTCTTCGGGTCGTTCGAGGAGACCTTGTCGCCGAGCCCCTCTCCGACGAGGGCGAGGGCCGCCCGGTGGCCGGCGCCCGACTCGAACCGGAACTCAAGACCGAGCGCCGAGAGATCCACGCCGTCCCGGATGGCCTCCGAAAGGGCTTCCGTTCCGGAGATCCTTCCTGCCCGGCGGTCGGTGACGAGGCCGTCTCTGTCCACGGTGGCAAAGTTGCACCGAAACCCGATCATCCCGGCGGTCATGTGGATGCCGGTCCCTTCGGCCTCGAGCGGGCCTCTGCCGGTATAGTACTCGTGCGGCGGGTAGCCGAGCAGGGCAAGGTGGGAGGTGTCGGACCCGGGGCGTATCCCGGGGGCGATGGAGTCCATGATCCCGCATACGCCCTCAGCGGCGATCCGGTCGAGAACCGGGGTCTGTGCGGCGGCGAGCGGGGTCAACCCGTCCAGCGCTTCGCAGGGGCGGTCGGAGATCCCGTCCAGTACCAGGAAGAGAACCTTCTCAGCAATCATCGAGAACAGATGCGATCCGCAACGTGATTACTCTTCCCGGTGAACGACGAACACCCGGGTTGCCAGGTCGCCTCCCCTCTTCTGGACAAGCGTCAGGCACTGTTCGACCTGGCGAAGCGCTTCCTTCGCGAGAGCGTCGCTCTCTTCACGGCACTCCTCCCCGCAGCCGAGCATGATGAGGACGTTCGTGGTCTTGATCATATCGGCCGTGAGGCACCGGATCTCCACGGCGAGGTCTTCACCGAGGATCGACTCCATCTCGCATATGACGTCGTAGAGCTGATGCGAATACCGCTCAAGCAGGGCGTTTACGGCGAAAACCCGGGCTGCTCCGCTCTCCCTGCCCTGGATGTCGGTCCACTCGCGGTGGAACTCGACGAGCATCCTCCTGACGATCTCCCTCGCTATTGTCTGCTGTTCGCTGAAGGGCCGCTCGCTGAGCAGAACCCGGGTTGCCCGCCGCGCACCTGTATGCTGCTCCTGAACCGTCACCATGATCACCTCGTTGCTACGCTCCGGCGGAGGTATATCCGGTCATGGGGCATATAGCCTTGCCGTCCCCATCACCGGGATCGAGAGAACGGCGACGACGGGATGAATATAAAAGTGGGGTGAGCAGCCGGCCTTATACGGCCGCGACCTGCTCCAGTTTGGACTTGGTGATCTCGACCCGGCGGATCGGGTAGATCGTCTTGACGACCTTGAAGACGTCCCGGGCCATGTCGCCGGAGACGATATCCTTGACCAGGGTCTCAAAGTCGCTCTCCGCCGCCCGGGCGGAGAGGGCCTGCGAGATCGCCTGCCGTACGGCGTGGACCTGACTCTGGTCGGCCCTCGAGAGGGTGAGGCAGACGACCGTCACCCGGAGGAGCTTCTTGTCCTTGCTGACGATCGGGTGGATGGTGTCGATGCGGGATGCCCGCCGCTTGACCATCGACCTGAGGTAGTCCCGGGTCACTTCATGACCGACGAACTCGGTATACGCGGCGTCGCCGGCCACGTTGTTGATCTTGAACTTCATCTTGATGTGCGACTTCGAGTAGTCCTGCACAACTTCGCCGAGCGTCGCGGTCATAATGCGGCCGACCATGTTCTCGGGGTCGGCCGAGATGGTGTCTCCGATCTCGGCTTTGCCGAAGGCGTCGGGTACATAAACGCGGTACCACTTCTTGGCCTTCCAGCCTTCCAGCCTTCTTCCAACCTGTTTCTTCTTTGCCATGGTATCACTTCTTTTCTGTCATTATCGATTTTTCAGCCCATTGGATTCTGATTTCACTCCGGACCTCTCCGATCCGCTCTGCCGCCGTGAGGCGGCGGTGCATACGTCCTCCGCTATCGCCAGATTCATGAGGTAGTCGTCCACTGAAGCGGTGATCGACCGGAGCCTGGTCCCGCCGATCTCGGCCCGAACCCCCCCCTCGATCGGGGATGTCCTGATCAGGGTGAGATTGTCGGGCTCGAGTGCCGCCGCCACGCATTCGGGGCGGCTGTGCGGCGTCTCGATGGTGCCCTCGATCCGGATCATGCGGGAATCGCCTCCAGGAGCTCCTGCCTGAACCGGTCAACCTGATCGGCGCCGATCCGGGCGCCGGCCCTCCGGCGGTGTCCGCCGCCCTGGCCGCCGCACGCCTCTGCGAGCCTCCGCATCAGCGCCTCGAGGTCGAGGTCGATGCCCGGCGGGCAGCGTGCCGATACGGCGTAACGGCCCCCGCTCTCTCCGATGACGAAGACCGGGCCGTTCTGGACGAAGTCGTTCGCGAGCGCGTCCGCGACGTCGCTTGCGACCGACCCGTCGTCCACCGCAAAGAGGGCAACGCGCTCGTCGAGACGGCGCGCCCCGCGGACGCCGGCGATGACTGCCTGCCGATAGCGGGCGGTGATCTCCCAGGCTTTCTGGAGCGCGTGGCTCGAGCGGAGGCAGAGCGATGCGCCGATATCCCCGTTCCCTGCCTTGCCGCAGGCGTCGACGACGGCGGCGAGATTCAGGGCCTCGTCGACCACCTCCCGGCCGAGGCTGTAGGTGGTGCCCCAGATCCCGCACATGGCAGAGACCGACGCGTTCGGGGCGGCCGCAAGGACGATCCGGGAGAGGAGGGACTCGATATCCACGTCGTCTTCGTCGGTGACATCTGCGACCAGTGCCCGGGCGGTATCGGGGTCGCCCGAGAAACTGGGGAGGTAGGGGTTGACGGCGAGCGCGAGCTGCTCGACGAGGCCTCTTCCCGGGAGACGGAGGCCGCGGCGGGGCGAGATGAACCCGTTCGCGATGCCCTCGCTCGTGATCTCCCGGTTTGGCCCCTCGATGGCCTGGCCGTCCCCGATGATCCCGAGGAGCGCGAGCCCCGCGAGGTCGCGGTTGTCCCCCATGCGCTGGGCGACGAGGTAGGCCGCACCGGCCGCCGAGAGGTCCCGGTCGCCGTCGATTCCCTCGAGGTGCGGGTTGACGTGGTAGTCGCCCTCGAAATGGGGCAGGTGGTGGTCCACAACCATCACGTCGCCGGGGAGGTCCGTGAGTGCCGATCCGAAGTCGCAGAGAAGCACGCTGCCGTCGCCGGGGAGGTCAGCCGTGGTGATGCCCGGGCGGATCCTCAGCCGGAACCGTCCGCCCTTGCGGAACATGGCGTGGCAGAGGATGGATGCGGCGGCTATTCCGTCCGCATCGTGGTGCGCCAGCACCTCCACGAACTCCTGCTTGAGCAGGCGGTCGGCGAGACCTGCAGCAGCGGCGTCAAGCGACATGGATCATCAGCGGGTGAGCAGGATCTCCGCGGTCTCCGGTTTGTAGGTCCAGTCTTTCGGCATCCGCCCGGACCTGACGTAGTACTTGACCAGTCTGCGCACCTTGGACTCGGCAATCTGCAGCTGCCGGACGTTGTGCACGTCCTTCTTGTTCTCCGCAAGGTGCTTCCTTATCCCGAGCGCTTTCTGCATCAGGTTCCGGAGATCCTCGGGGATCTCCGATTCAAGGCCCTTCTCGCGGAGGATTTCGTTCACGCGCTTGCCGGTGGCGAGCTTGACGTCGGGGACGGCGTACCTGTCGCGCAGTGCAAGGCCGATCTGGCTTGCCGACATGCCGTCTTTACGGAGCTCGACGATGATCTTCTCGATCTCAGCTGTGTCCGTGTTGGACCACTCGGGCGCTTCCTTCCGGTAAGGTCGGACAGAACCACTGGTTCCGCGGCGCCGAGCGTACATTCTTGCCATTCATACACCTCCGTTAGATGTACTATGTTAAGTCCAGAAAAGAGTCCTTTTACTGACTAATCTCTGTAATCCCGAGCCCTTACGGGCAGTGCTTCCGGGAGCACGTCGGACTTACCATAGCCAGCACATATTGTGCTGCAACATATTCTCCGGGAGGTATCTTAAGGATATCGGGCGGGTGCAAAACCCCCGGTGGAAGAACGTTGCGCGGATGGTTCACGATCGGCAGCGTCCTCCCCGCCTCGTGAAAGGAGGCCGGCCGGAGGCGGAGGCCGCGCTCCCTTCCGGCGGCAGCGGGGGTGACCGAATGTTTATGTTCTCCCGGGCCAACATGTACTGGTACCCATGCGATAGTAGTCTAATGGTAGGACAGGGGCTTCCCAAGCCTCTAGTCCGGGTTCGATCCCCGGCTATCGCATGACGATTTTATCTCTCGCTTTTTTCCTGTTATCCCGCGATCCGGCATCCCTGCGCTCTCACGCCCATTCTCCGCCGTCTTCCACGACGATCTCGAACCGGCAGTGGTCGAACCCCATCGAGTAGCACCGGGTCTCGACCGCCGCCGCCGGCCGGCCGTAGTGGCGGGAGAAGAGCGCCCGGAGGATGCCGGAGTCGAACGCGCACGCGGGCTTTCCCGTCACCGGAAGGTCTTCGCACTCGAAGCAGTCATAGACAAGGAGGACGAGCGGTTCCGTCTCCGCGACCTCGATCCTTCCCAGGCGGTGCTCCTCCCAGAACCGGGCGATATTCGCGCAGAGCTGCCCGGTCTCCGGGTCGGCCACCGCCGGGTAGAGTTCTTCGCCGATCCGCTCCCCGGCCCGCGAGAGGAGCGGGTCGAGGAGGACCCCTTCCTGCATGAGCGAGACCCGGATCGTCCGGAACGCGAGCCGGTAGAACGCGTTCGGGTCGCCCGACCCCGCCTGGTACGCCCCTGCATAGGCGGCGAGCGCATCGGCGACCCGTTCCTCCGGCGAGACGCTCGCGACGAGGTCGCCGGTGACGAAGAATATCTTCTTCCGGGAGTCTCCCGGGTCGGTGCGGGACCCGATCACGCCCGCCGCCGCCATCTCCTGGAGATGCACCGAGACCGTCGACTTCGCCCGCCCGGCGAGGGCGACGATCTCCTCGAACGTGCGCTCGCGCTCCCGGAGGGCTGCGAGGATGGCACGCCGCACCGGGTTCTCGACTGCCCGCGCGCCCGTGGGAGTCGAGTAGAGGTCAATCTCCAGGGTCGCCTTCGGCCGCCCGGGCCTCCCCCGGCTGCCCGTCCCGTTCTCCATAGAGTAAAATCGAAAGGAAGATATATCAAATGTTCGGATACACTAGAACGTTCGTATTGTTCCGAACAACTATGGTGATAGAAATGATGGCTACGGAACTTGCCCCCGGCGTCCACTGGGTCGGGGCGATCGACTGGAATCTCCGGGAGTACCACGGCTACACCCTCCCGGGAACGACCTACAACGCCTACCTCGTCCGGGGCGAGAAGACCGCGCTGATCGACGGCGCCTACCACGGTTTCGAGGGCGAAGTTCTCGGCCGTGTCGGGTCCGTCTGCGACCCCGGCACGATCGACTACATCGTCGTGAACCACATCGAGATGGACCACTCCGGCACCCTGCCCGCGCTCGTGAAGAGACTGCCCGACACCCCGATCTACTGCACGGAGCGGGCCCGCGCCGGTCTTGCCCGCCACTACGACACGAGCGGATGGAAGATCCGGGTCGTCAGGTCCGGCGACACCCTCGACCTCGGCGGGAAGACACTCGTCTTCCTCGAGGCGCCGATGCTCCACTGGCCCGACTCGATGTTCACCTACCTCGCCGAGGACGCCATCCTCTTCCCGAACGACGCCTTCGGGCAGCACGTCGCGAGCGCCGCCCGGTTCGACGACGAACTCGGGCGCGACGCGGCGATGGCCCACGCGCAGAAGTTCTTCGCGAACCTGATCATACCGCTCGCGCCGAAGGTCCTGAAGAAACTCGACGAGGTCGGAGGTCTCGGGATCGATATCAGGATGATCGCGCCGAGCCACGGCATCATCTGGCGGTCATATGCCGGCGATATCCTCAAGGCCTACACCGACTGGAGCCGGGGCGTCGCAAAAGACAAGGTCACGATCGTCTACGACACCATGCACGGTTCGACCACGATGATGGCGAAGGCGATCGCCGAGGGCGTCATGGCCGAAGGCGCCGACGTCCGGGTCTGCCTCCTCGCCGACGGCCGCTACGAAGGAACGCACAGGAGCGACGTCGTCACGGAGGTGCTCGACTCGAAGGCAATCCTCGTCGGGTCGCCGACGCTTCAGGACGAGGTCCTCCCCACGGTGGCCGGATTCCTCAGCTACCTCCGCGGCCTCTCGCCCGGCCGTCTCGGGGCGAAGAAGATCGGGTGCGCGTTCGGGTCGCACGGCGGTATGGGCGGTGCGGTCGCCCGGGCCGAGGATGCCCTGAAAGCGGCCGGAATCGAGGTGATCGACGGCGGGTTCCAGGTGAACTACCGCCCGGACGGCGACGAGCTTGCGCGGGCCTACGACCTCGGGCGGAGGGTGGCACAGGAGATCCGCGCCCGGTGACGCCTCTGTGGAAACCCGACTGCACGTCCCGATCGGATGACGGCCGCAGCTCCCACGGGGCTGCGGTTCGCGGTCTCTTTTTACTTCGCGCGCACCTCATCCGGGCGAACGCCACGAGCGCCCCCGCCTGCATCGCCACCAGGAACCCGGCGGCGAGCGGCACGGAAGGGCGATCTGTCGGTCATCGCCCATAGACCTCTCGAACGGCGCCCCTGCCCCCGGAGAGCGCCCTCACGCGTTCGGACTCCCGGGCCCCGCTCCGGGGGAACCATAATCACGGTTGCCGTTGCCTACCCCCCGTGGTGCGGCACAAAACGATCATTCCGCGGGGAGAAGGGCGGTCATGAAGCACCGGCGCTGGGTCGCCCTCTCGCTTTTGATCAGCGGCGCGGCCCTCGCGGGGCTGCTCGCAGCGACGTTCACCCCCGAAACCCGGGCCTACCTCGGGGAAGTCGGCGCCGCCGCCCTCCTCCTCGCCCTCGGATTCCGGGCCGCATCGATCCTCTGCCGCATGGTGCGGATCGGGGTTCTCTGCCGTGGTCTTGGGTACACCGTGCCGTTCCGGAGTCTTATGGCCACCCAGCTCCTCTCGCTCTTCGCCGGGTCGATCACCCCCGGCCAGGTGGGCGGCGAACCCGTCCGGATCCACCGGCTCTCGCGTTCCGGGCTCGCCGTCGGGGACGCCGTCGCCGTCGTCGTCACGGAGCGGGTCCTCGACCTCGCCGTCTTCGTCTCCCTCACCCTCGCCGCCCTTCTCGCCGTCCGGCACCTCTGGAGTTACCTTGCAGCCACCGTCTTCTACCCGGTGGCGGCTTTCCTCCTCCTCGTCTTCGCCCTCCTGCTCGCGCTCGCCGTCCTGATCCGGCACCCGTCTCTGACGACGCGGGTGGTGGGCGGCGTTGCCTCCCGGGTGCTCGCCCGGTGCGGCCGGAGCCGGCGCTGGCTCCGGGTCTGCCCGGGCGCGGAGGGCGCGGAGCACCTCACCAGGCGGATCGAGCGCGAGGTCGAGACCTTTGCCGCGGGCTCTTCCCGGTTTGCGAGGGCCGGCCGCCGGGCCGTCGGCGGCGCGCTCCTGCTCAGCATCCTCGACTGGGCCTTCTTCTTCTCCACCGCATCGGCGCTGCTCGTCGCTCTCGGGCTGCCGCCGTCCTTTCCCGAGTCGTTCCTCTTCCAGGGGGTCCTCCAGATGATTGCGGCCGTTCCGCTCGTTCCCGGCTCGGCCGGGATCGCGGAGCTCGGCGCCGCCACGCTGTATCGCCGGCTCGTGCCCACCTACCTTCTCGGCCTCTTCGTCGTGCTCTGGCGGCTGATCCTCTACTTCCTCAATATCCCGCTCGGCCTTCTCGCGGCCGCTCTTGCTGCGCGGGAGACCGCCACTGAAAACCTATAACCCTTATGAGACCAAAATCTATCAATTAACGAGGATATGACAAAAAATGCCCTGTTCGCGAAACGATCGGAGGACGTTTTAACCTCCGGCGGGGGAGGGTCATGAACACCGATACCGATATGTATGCTCTGAGTATCATCACCGAGAACAGGGCCGGCGTGCTGCGGGACGTGGCCACGGTGATGGCGGATTACCGGGCCAACATCCAGATGATCCAGCAGTCGATCATCACCGACGGCCCGAACACCGGGAAGGCCTACCTCTACTTCGAGTTCGAGGAGTGCGGGAACCACCCGGAGCTCATCGCGGATCTCGCGCGGGTGCCGTCCGTCGTCGACGTCACCATCTACCCGCCGTTCTCCCGGATATTCGGGTCACGGGTGATCATCATCGGCGGAGGGGCGCAGGTGGCGCAGGTGGCGCTCGGCGCCGTGAACGAGGCGGACCGCCACAACATCCGCGGCGAGCGGATATCGGTGGACACGATCCCCCTCGTCGGCGAAAAGACCCTCGCGCTCGCCGTGGACGCGGTGGCCCGGCTTCCCCGGGCGTCCATCCTGGTGCTCGCCGGGTCGCTGATGGGCGGCGAGGTCTCGCTGGCCGTGGACCGGGTCCGGGCGGCGGGCATCCCGGTGATCGCCCTCAAGATGGCGGGGAGCGTTCCTTCACATGCCGACCTGGTCGTGACCGACCCCATCCAGGCGGGGGTCTTTGCCGTGATGCACGTCAGTGGCAAGGCGGTCTTCGATATCAACCGCGTGCGTGGGCGTGAATTCTGATATGGATCCCATCGACATGGCTGTTCTGGTGCTGCGGAGAGACGGGCTCGTCGTCTACCCCACCGAGACGGTCTACGGCCTCGGGGCGGACGCCCTCTCCGAGGATGCGGTGATGCGGGTGTATGAAGCCAAGAACCGGCCGGTGGGTAAACCGATATCGGTCGCGGTCTCGGATATGGAGATGCTCGACGCCGTCGCGGTGGTGGACGATGCGGCGAGGGCGTTCATCGAGCGGTTCCTGCCCGGCCCGGTGACGGTGATCCTCCCGGCGAAGTCCTGCCTGCCGGAGGTGCTGACGGGCGGCACCGGGCTTGTCGGCATCCGGTGGCCCGATCATCCGGTCGCGCTCGAGATCATCACGCGGCTCGACTCTCCCATCACGGCAACCAGCGCGAACATATCGGACGATATAGCGCCGACACGACCCGATGAGGTCTCCGTCCCCCACGACTATCTGGTCGACGGGGGAGAACTCCCGGGGACGCCGAGTACGGTGGTGAACCTATCCACCCGGCGCATCCTGCGGAAAGGCGCGGAATGGGAAGCAGTGGAGGCGTTCCTGGAGAGCCTGAAATGAGTGCGATACGGCTCCGCGACTTCATCGAGGATCGCGACGGCTGCCTCTATGCGGTCTCGAACTACGACAACGCCGACCGGATCGGGTGCATCCTCCGCTACGTCCCCGACGCGGACGGGGAGCGGACGAACCTCGCCGGCCGTCGGTACCATAAATACGATTTTGCCGAGTCGTTCGACTGGGTTCGGAAGCACAGGCCGGAGTACCTGGACAACGTTCACCGGGTGCCCTACTGCGACGTGGCCCGAGTCTACAAACCGGAGGAGGAGATCGGCAACGTGGCGGCCCGCAACGTCCGGGTGAGAAGGCTGCTTGCCCGTTTTGACCTCCCGGCGAACTCGTTCGGGTGCACCGGCTCGCTCCTCTGCGGCCTCGAGAACGCTGCCTCCGACATCGACCTGGTGGTCTACGGCGACGCCTGGTTCGCCGCGCAGCGCCAGCTCCGCCGCCTGGTGGAGACGGGAGTGATCCCGGGGATGAGCGCCGCGATGTGGCGGAAGGTCTACGAGAAGAGGGTGCCGGAGATATCGTTCGACGTCTTCGTTCTGCACGAGCAGCGGAAGTGGAACCGGGGGGAGTTCGAGGGGACCTACTTCGATCTCCTCTACACCCGGGACTACGGGAACCTGGACGCGGTCCCGGCCGGCGCGGGGAAGGTGGTCGGCCGGGCGACGATCGAGGCGACGGTCACGGACGCCTCCCTCTCCTTCGACAGCCCGGCGGTCTACGCGGTGGACCACGACGAGATATCGCGGGTGCTCTCGTTCACCCACACCTACTCGGGCCAGGCGCTCGCCGGGGAGGTCATCGAGGCGAAGGGCGTCGTGGAGGAGCACGGCGGCGAGCGGTGGCTGATCGTGGGGACGACCCGCGAGGCGAAGGGCGAGTACATCGTCTCGAAGACCCTGCTCGAGAACGCCGGGTAGTGATACGCTCCTGCCTGACCGGGCACTGCTGACTCACGCGAAGGCGCGAAGAACGCGAAGAGGAACGCTAATAGTCGCACGGGCTTCGGGTGAGGCTATGTCTTCGCATCCCTCGAACTCCAGACTGTTCAGAAGAAGTCCGAGAGCCGGCGGGGGCCGGCGGTGCACCGCTCGAGGTGCGGGCAGCCCTCGCAGGGCGCCCGGATGGGCCGGGGCGGGATCTCGCCCGCGACGACCCTCTTTGCCGCCCTGACGGCCTTGATCATCTCCCGCCGGTCCCGGGGCTGGGGCTCGACGTAGCGGCAGACGCCGCTCGCGACGTACTCGACGTAGCCGCCGGCGACGGGGCGCCCGAGGGTCTCGCGCAGGCAGGCGGCGTAGCAGGCGACCCGGAGCCGGTCGGTGCCGTAGACCCCGGCCTTCGGCGCGGTGCTCGACCGGGCGACGGCGAACGTGCCGTCCTCGAAGATCTTATCGACTCTTCCCCGGATGCCGAGGGTGTCGGACTCGACGGCGAGGTCGGCCTGGACCGGCCGCTGCCAGGCGGTCTCCCGGCAGGCGGCGACGCACTCATCGAGGAGTTCCCGGCACTCAACGTCCGCGTCGGGGAGGACGCAGAGGACTTCCCGCCAGATCTGCTCCGCCTCGAGGAGCTCCCCGAGATGCGTGGAGACCTGTTTGCAGACGGTGTAGCGAGACGACTCCGGGTTCTCCTCCGAGCGCTCGAAGTAGTAGCGCCGGGGACAGATGTGGCAGGCGATGACGCCGGATACCGGGATGTAGTCGGTCATGGATAGCGAGTCCCGTTTGATGGGAGGTATGTTCTCCCGGTATTTAGCGCCTTACGCTCCGCACCGGCTCCCTGACCGGGGAAGACCAACCCTTATGCCGGAGGGAGTCACAGATGATGGGTATGGCAAACCGCGAGATATCGGTCAACATCCCCGGCAACCTCGATCCGGTCTACTCGAACCGCATCCAGATTGCCTACAAGGAGGACGAGTTCACGTTCCTCTTCCTGCACGAGATCCCCGGCATGAACCAGGCGCGGGGGAAGGCAATCGTCTCGATCAGCCCCCGGCACGCGAAGAACCTGGTCGAGGTGCTGGCGAAGAGCGTCGCCGACTACGAGCAGAAGTTCGGCAAGATAACCACCCCGGAGGCCTCCGGCCAGCAGGAGAGCAACGTCACCATCCGCGGGTACTCCTGAACGGAGGCGGGGCGGCGGGTTCCCGGCAGGTGATACCTTTTTAATTCCGGACGTGTAATATTCTAGGGCAGTTGCCGCTGTGGCTTAGCGGTATAGCGGCTGATTCGTAATCAGCAGGTCGGGGGTTCAAGTCCCCCCAGCGGCTCTTCTTCCTTTTCAGTTTTGGTTGTTTTTTGTTATCCTTTTATCATTCCAATCGGCTTAAATTCCTGATTGTGTCTTTCCGCGTTGATAACATCATCAGAGGACTGTCAACATCTACAGATTAGAATCTATTGAATGAATTTAGGAGCGTAATATTCCATTTTCGATTTGAAGTGTTCAACATATTTTCTTTCCCCAAAAAGGGTAATAAAATAGACTGTGTTTCTTAGGCGTCCATCTCCTGAACTGCGGTACTGCTGAATAATAACTTGGCCTACCGTTCGGTCGCCTCGGTCTAACTTAAGCTTAAACATTACCCAAGTGTTGCAATTAGGATTAAATTTCAAACGTTTCCTTCTAGGACGTCCCGGTTTACCCACTGTTGGGCTGGATTCATTGTTCTTATCCGACTCTTCGGATTCGTTGTCCTCCTCCGGTTCTTCGTAAAGATACGGATACAATTCTTTGGGGCTTTTTTTCTGTAAATCATTAAGTAGAAACCCAGAATAGGAGGCAAAAAAATCCTTTGCCTTTTGAACGTCTTTGCAGTAGAGGTACATCCCAAGCCGCTTCCGCGATTCATCCGATGAATTCGAGTTCCCATTAGATGTCTTGGGAATTTCTTTTAATTGGCTCGTTTTAGTGGAATTGCTTTCGGCATTTCGGGGTGCATCTTGGGAACGGGTATGCTCTTCTGGATTTTTGACTAGGGGTTGTAAAAAATCTATCAATTCTTTTCTTTTTTCCAAATAAACTGATTTAAACGCAATATTAGGAATTTTAAACATTACGACAGGTGCTATCACTCTCCCAAAGAGTCGGACAAATACAATCGAAAGGCTGTAATTCATTGAAAGATGGGTAAACGAATTTTCGATGAAATATTTTTCAAAAAGGTCTTCAAAAAATGGTAATTTGCTATCCTTCCCCTCGTTCGTGGGTTTCTTTGGGTTTAGTGCGTCTTGGTAGACGAGGATTATCGAGCCTACTATTAAGAGGCCATATACTCCTGAAGGCAGTGCTATTGTGTTTAAAAGTTGTAAAGCTAGCACCACTAAAAGGAGGGTTAAAGAGAGCCCGGCTACGATAGCAATACCTATTATCGACCTATCCCCGGACTCCAAGAAATCTTTAACAAACGACTTTCCTTCTGCAAACATCCCATCCATCAGCTTATGGGGCTCATTAAAACCGACATCAAAAATTATTTTAGAACATTTCTTGTTTAGTTGGTGGTTGAAATGCCAATTCGTTCCTAGAAACGCAAGGAGAGAGATTGCCATAAGTAGAGTTGCTAACGGAAAATGCGCCCCAAAAATTCCAATATCCGATGAAATAAGAGCTATGGCGTCAAAATAGACGAAAACCACTGCAAAAAGGATACAGTATGGGATTTTTTTAAGAATTTGTTCGTCCCATCCTTCTAACAGTATTGAACTTAAAAAGGAAGGTAATTCTGACCCCATAGTATAAGATAGATATAAACGGATGATAAATATATCTAAAAAACCTTAATCAGTTACGATATCCATTAACGCATACTGAGACTAACCAAATCAACAGAATAGCCTTCTCCCACTCCCCATCACTGATGCGTGGCGGCCTCCTCTCTCCTTTCCCGAATAAACCCCACTAGCACTTGCATCTGCATTAGCAGCGTCGCAAGAGTTACAACCAGCAGCATGTAGAAAATCACCATCGCGACCGGTTCGTGCCACTGTCGCCCAATTAGCCACACTAACGTAGCGGCAAAGAAGAACTTGAACCCCCACTCGCCGGGATAAAGCAAGTCTCGCCAGTTGTATGAATCGTCCATAGGAGGCTTTGCGCCGTTCTGATGTAAAAAAGAAAATGTTTCGAACCCTTGCCGCTTGAACTGGCAACTTAAAACTTTACACGCCACGTGTTGGTTACAGTCTCAACACGGCGCGCAACTGCCTGTCAATCCACCACAGAAACCTCTCGCATGAAACGAACCAATCGGCAAAAGGATTAAAATCGTGCAGGGTAATCCATTATAATGGAAGGTAAAGCGCCCTGGAAGCCAAACATCCCTCCCATAGTGGGCGTTATCATAATGGTTGCTCTGACCGTTATCTTGGCAGTCGTCATTGCAGCATTTGTATTTGGGATGACAGGGCATCAATTTTCCATTGAATACGAAAAAATAGATGAAGAATATCTAAAAATTACTGTTCTGAATTGCTCGAATTCTCAACCTGTACCCAATGTCGAAGTTGGCTTCTATACTTTCAATTCCCCCCGTGAATTGCTAGTAGGAACCGTATTAACAAATAAGTCGGGAGTTGCAATTCTGAACATCCCTAATGGCTACAATTATTTTAATATTGTCGCGGAATCTGACAAATATACATATACCAGAAAGTATGACGAGAGACATATTTTCTTAAAATTGAACGACAATTACGGTCCTCTTGGTGTAGGATTAATTTTGGCTGTCCCGGCATTATTGGTGACGGTAATTAGCCGCATTTGGCGATGGTATCGGGAAAATGAAAACCCGAAAAAGACATAATCTCGTCAATACGCCGTCAAAATTCGCCACATACAAGACCATCGTATCAGTCATAGGTGAGAAACACGAAGGTGCCTGATATTGGAAGCGCGAGTCTAGTTTTAACGTCTATTTGTCTTTCATTCGCAATTCAGCAGGCAATTCTTGGTTCAATTTATTATTTTCATCAATCTTGTTTTGAGTCTCTTCAAACAGTATCACATTGCATTGCTTACGTCACGGGATTTATTTTTGGCATCTCGGTTCCAATAGTTATTGGGTTCTGGCACCGAAGAGCCGACTACCCCTTCTATTTGGTATTCGGTACAGGTATAGTTGCAATTTTGTTCCAGTATTATCAATATCTCCTGAAATTCCCTACACTGATCGTCTGATGTAATCTGTTACGTATAGGATGGCTTCAGTTCTCTCTTTATATCTGGCTCTTCCAGAAAGAGCGGCATTGCCTTGATCACCGCAGCAAGACCCCCCTTTATGTACAGTAATCCGAAGACTGCCTCGACCAGCGTTGATCTATCGTGGTTCTCCTCGTCGATATTCGATCGAGGTTTGCGATCGAAACCGATGGTATTCTCGTAAAGCCTCCATTTTCTTTCGAGCTGTGCCTGGTGTTTCTTATCTTTGAAAGGTTGGCCCTTCTGGTCCAGCATAGCCTTTGTGGGGGCGGTATCGGATGCCCATAGATGGTGCACTGCAGCCAGAAGCAGGGTAGCATTTCCAAGATAAGCAAGGGATTCAGTTTCTCCGGGCAACTCAGACAATTTATATATTGATTTTCTCAGATTTGGATGCCGTGTTTCTGGAAATTCGCTTAGCATCTTCGAAAAACATGTCTTTCGCGGTTCCATCGACCATTACCCGGAGGATCAGATTGGAATCCTTGAAATCGAACTGTAGATCTCTGCTAATCTGAGGAATGATGTGTTGCTGTATGTAGGTGGTCTTTGTTTGAAGTTCTGTAATATTCAAAACCCAACCATCCAGCTTTTTCCGCACATTGCGTTCTTCGGGCAGAGCCCTTGCCCTCTCTTCAACTGCTGTTTTTATTTCATCGAGGGTTTCCTCGATGGCTATTGAATGTAAGAAGAACTCATCCTCCATAGTTTACACTGGAGATAGTAGAAGATAATGTTTGCATTGTATATCATAAACAACAGGCAATCCAAAAACGAATAACACACCCCTACCAACTTCTGTTCCGAAAACCCACGGCCAACGACTTCTGACCCCTCCTCGGCATCGCATTCGTCCTGCACCTCCCGGCAGCACCCTACTCCTTCACCGGCTCGCCACCTACGGGGCTCGGCACCGGGACGCTCGGCCTTCTCCTCTGCGTCCTCGGGGTCCTCCTCGCCGGTTTTGCGGCCGCGAAGCAGGGGTGAAACCGATGTTCTCCGGCGGCCGCCTGCCTCTACTGTGGCGGGTGTTCTTCTCGATCACGCTCTGCGGGACAGTCATGAGTAACGGGAAAAGTGGTGTGGAAGTTCCAGTGTGCGGCCCACATTCCGACTCTCTATCACTGATACCTATATGGAGGTATCAGTAAATAGCAATACAACCCGGAGACTGTCTTGTGTTCCTTCAATGGATCACTCGTGCATGGCAATCCGAAAGATGGACAATGCAACCTCAGGCATCCTTAGCGAAGAGCCCATGGAGTTGCCAGATCCGTCAAAAAGTCTTCTTATAACGGCAAAGGACCATGCTATCGCTTCTTCATCTGCGCATAGCACTGTTGCGCCTCGCTCTGCGAGAGGGTTTCTTCCTCCTCGACCTCTTCCATGGAGAGCGCGAGCCCGCAGTCTTCGAGGAGGTCCTCAATCTTCTCGAGGGTCTCGATATCAAGAACGACTCCGATCTTTCTGTCGTTGTCGGTTACGATGTAGTACCGCTTGATATTGATCACCGTTCATCATCTGCTGCCGCTCTCGCCTGTACGGGTATCCTGGGAGAGCTGAACGATAAATATTGAAGTGTTTCGGTGCTCTGCCGCATCCGGCTGGACCGGGCGAGGGTGGGTAACGCCTGAAATCGGCCTAAAATGAGATATTTGCTTTTCTACACATCATATCCGACTTTTTTCAGAAAAGCCAGTTCCAGATTCTCATCTTATAATGCCTGTTTATACTGATATTGGGATCCCCGTCGAGCATCTTGCTCACTTTCACCTTCATCTTGTAGCCTTTCTTGATTTTTAAGAACGTCTTGCTGAATAACGTGTTGGGGGACATCACCTGGTTGAGGTAGCCGTACTGCTCCTTTATCGATTCCAGCTTCAGGGCGGCCGTAACTTCATCGCAATCTTTTGCTCCCGAATCCGTGAACGTATGGCAGTCCCTTATGAAGTCCGTAAGGATCTTCACTCCCTGCTCGTTCTTGTTCATCGTCTCGGTCAGGTTCAGTATCCTGTCGGAGAACGAGATGACAAATATCAGGAAACCCAGAAATGCAATCACATTTCTCGTGTCCTGCTGAGCGTGGAAGGGAAGCGATAGTGAAATCAGGATCGTAGGATCTGCAATACTCAAAAAGGCAATAGACGCCGAGAAGAAGAGAATGGAAAGCGATAGGCCGCTGGAGATCCATTTGTATTTTCTATGCTGATATGCACAGATCTCCCTGATCAACCCGGCTTTGTCCGCTAACTTGTCAATCTCATTAACGCAGTCCTCTACTGTTTTCCCACCCATTGGAGTTCCTCGCAATTAACAAATTCACGAAATACGTTCCAGCTCGCCTTTAAGTGCACCCTGTCCCCCGATCAATGCAAAGGGACGTAACGGCAAAACCTGCTGACAAAAAATGGTGCAAACAAGCAGTGGGATCAATACCTCCGCTGAAGAAAAGCAGGCACCGTGATTGCATCGTTGAACCATTTAAAGAAATTAACTGAATGGATATATACGTTTCGAAACTTCCTTTTTTCCAGATCGGCAGGAAAATGATTATCTGTTGCATTAAGCTCGAAAGGATCCATCGTCGAACAACAACCCGGAAACGGATGAGCCGTCATCACGCCCTCTTTCGAAAACCCTGACAGTACCGGCATGCCGGCAGTCACCCCCTCTCTTCGGCATCGCGTCTGTCCTGCATTGCCCGGCAGCCGGCCGCTGCCTGATGGAAGATCCCGGCTTCTCATCCGCCCGTGGCCTTTTTGAGCGTGAACAGAAACGCCGCTCCCTCCTCATGGCGGCCCGGCACCCGGTCCTCCACCCAGATCCGGCCGCCGTAGCGTTCGACGAGGATCCGGACGAGATACAGTCCGAGACCTTCTCCGACGCCGCGTTTTTGCTGCTCGTAGCGATGGAAGATCTCCTCCTTCTGGTCGTCCGGGATGCCGGGGCCGGTATCCTCGACGGACACCAGCACCTCGCCGTCCCGCTCCCCGACCCGGACGTTGATCTCGACCCCGGGCCCGCCGTGTTTGACGGCGTTGCCGATCAGGTTCGTGAAGACCTCGGAGAGAAGGTCGTCGGCAAGGACAAGCCGCGGTGTGTCCTCGTAGGCGATGGGGATGCCCGCGAAGTGGCCGATCTCCGCCCGGATGACCGCATCGAGATCCGCCGGCCGGAGGAGGGGCGGTCCGGCGTAAATCCGCCGGATTTTCGAGACAGTTCCCAGGATCTCGATGCTCTTTGCTATGCTCTGCTTCAGGTTCGTTGCATACCCGGCCGCCTCCCCCTCCACGGAGTCGACGAGCATCTCGGCATAGAGATTCGCGACATTTTCGGTGTTCCCGATGTCATGCGTCAGGATATCCAGGTACAGGTTCGCCTCCCGGTGGGCGGACTCTAGCTCCCGGTGGATCCGGGCGAGTTCGTCGGTGCTGCGCCGGAGTTCCTCCTCCGCTCTTCTGCGCTCGCGCACCTCGGCCGTCATTGTCTTGAGAAGATTCTGCTGGTTGCGGAATACGAAGAACGCGGCGGACACGGCAAGCAGGGTGGTGAACGCGACGGTGGTGATGTGCGTCTCCATGATGGAGATATTCGGGTAAAAGAGCGTCTTCGCGAGCTGGAACACGCTCATCAGCAGGAGCGTGATTGCGGCGACTTCTCCAAGCGCAAGGAGCATGCTGGCGGACCGGGGTTTCTCGTTCAAGGCAACCCTCCGCAAAAGAGATGTATATCCTCGAATGCCATGCGATAACACCGGCATGGCATAAACGCTGGCGGTGGCGTGTGTGCAGACACGGTTCGCGGAAGATGGATCCTTCTCGTCATGTTTTAGCAGGCGGAGTGGGGTTCGGACGGCTTTCGGTACCTGTGAAGTGGTAGACTTCGTTTAGATAAAGCAATTCCGCATCATCTGTATGGCACGTGCCGGACAGCACGGCGACGGCACCTAATGCCAATCCCCTACCCGGGGTCGTTGCAGTCCCGCGCTCCTCACGGGCAACTGTATACCGGCTAGGAGGCCGGGAGGTGGTCGAACGGTCTCCTCTGTCCCGGGTGCCGGACCGCCGGATGGGATGCCCCCTCTCACCTCTTCACCGCGTAGACGAGGTGGACCGTCCCCTGCTCCATCGGCACGGCTTTCTGGAGTTCGAGCGCCGTTCGCCCCCCGGCCCGGCCAAAGAGTTTCTTCTCCTCCTCGCCGACGACGACCGGATGAACGATCAGGCTGATCGTATCCGCGATCCCCTCCCGGATCAGGACGTCGTTTAAGTCCGGGCCGGAATCGGAGACCACCCGCGTGATGCCGAACTGCTCCCCGAGTTCCCGGAGAGCGCCCTTGAGATCCACCCGATCCGTCCCGCGCCGGATGAACGGGTACTCCCGCTCGCGGAGGTAGTCGAGGTAGTCCTCCGGCGTCGCCTCCGAGACGAGGACGACCACGTCCTTTGTGTGCTCCATGCTCCGGTAGAAGTGGAGCAGGTTTTTGAGCACGCCTTTGCTGTCGACGATGACAGAGATGGGGCGGGGGTCGTCCGGCCGCACTTCGGGCCGGTGCCGGTCCGCTTCCGTCTCGGGCAGCGTGATGTCCATGAAGAGCTCGATCCCGGTCTTTGCGGTGGCCGAACCCGCGAGCACCGCCCCCGGCGCGAGGGCCAGGAGCGCGCCGTAGTGCAGCCCGAGGTCGACGTCAAAGCCCCTTACGGCGTGGTCGAGGCTGACGCTGTTGTGGATGATGACTTCCGGATCCATGCGAGGAGATACGTCTGGTCGGGATATAACACGCGCGAATCCTTCCCGGCCGGCCCCGGCCTGACCGGTTTCCGGCGGCCCCGGCCTGACCGGAAGAGAAATCCCTATCCCTCTCCCGGTCGAGACCTCTCTGCCGGAGGACGTCCAGTGGAGATTCCGCAGAGCATCTTTGACCGTATGAAAGCAAGCATGGCCGACCGCGAGTCGCTCCTCTCGCCCCGGGCGACCCGGAACGGTGATTACCTCAGGCGGTCCGGCCGCAAACCCGAGGACCCGGTCATCCGGCCGCCGTTCTTCCGGGACGCCGACCGGATCGTCCACTCGAAGGCCTACTCGCGCTACATCGACAAGACCCAGGTCTTCTATCTGGTCGAGAACGACCACATCACCCACCGCGTCCTCCACGTCCAGCTCGTCTCCAAGATCGCAAGGACGATCGGGCGGGCTCTTGGGCTGAACGAGGATCTGATCGAGGCGATCGCCCTCGGCCATGACATCGGTCACGTGCCCTACGGCCACCTCGGGGAGAAGTTTCTCGATGAGCTTTGCAGAGCGCACGGGATCGGAGGGTTCCAGCACAACGTCCAGAGCGTCCGGTTCCTCGACACCGTCGAGGACTGCGACCTCACCCTGCAGGTGCTCGACGGGATCCTCTGTCACAACGGCGAAGTCCATGCCCAAAGCCTCACCACTGAGGGCGAGGCCGGCTGGGAGTCGCTTGCGGCGAAATTGCAGAAGATCGAGGATGGGAGCGACGCCCTCCCCCTCACCGCTGAGGGATGCGTCGTTCGGTGCGCCGACAGCGTCTCCTACCTCGGCCGCGACCTTGCGGACGCGCTCGAGGTCGCGGTCATCGGCGGCGACGACCTCGCGGAGTTCCCGGAAAACTGCATGACCCTCTTCGGGATCACGAGGAGGGAGGACTTTTCCGACATTAACCGGACGGTGCTCGACGTCCTGATCAAGGACATCGTCGCGAACAGTTACGACACTGACTGCATCGCCTTCTCGTCTGAGGCGTCCGAGTGCGTCGCGGCTTTCAAGAAGTTCAATATGGACCATATCTACGAGAATCCGAGGCTCCTTCGTAACCGGAAAAAGATCCGCTTCATGTTCCGGTATCTCTTCGACAGCATCCTTGAGGATACCGAGGAGGAACGCGAGACGTCACCGGTCTATACGGATCTCATCAACGCGCCGTGGGTATCCCGGGCGTACATCGCCGCTGCCACGCCGGCGGAACTCGCGCGGGACTTCATCGCCGGGATGACGGACCGCTACTTCGAGCGGGTCTTCCGGCAAAGCATCCTCCCCGAGAGGGTGCGGTCGCGTTACCGGGAGGGTGACCGGGACCGGCCATGAGCGGGAGCCCTCGCCCCCTGCCATCGGCCGGCAACCCCATCTCAGGCCGATGCGTATAACCCGCCGGTTCCTACGAATTCATATAGCGCTGCTTGCTGACCCTCTTCATGCGCAGACCGATACTCATTCTGGGCCTGGTCGCGGCTTTTGTCCTCGCAGCAGGCTGTATGGGGCTTGCCGGCCCCGACCCGAAGGTCGTGCAGGACTCCGCGACCCGGGATATCAGCCTCTCAAAAGGCCTCGTGTACAACGTGAACGCGGAGATCCAGAACGACGGGCGTGACGGAGACGTCACCGTGACCGCGAGACTGATCGACGAGGAGAAGGGGTTTACCCGCGATGAGGTCTCGGTGCAGGTCTTCATCCCCGCAGGAGAGACGAAACGCGTCAGCCTCACGCTGGACGGGGACGTCGGCAGGACGTACCGGCACAGTGTCGAGGTAAAGTAGAAAGAGGTGTTGCCAGGAGGGTTTTTCGCCCCCTTCTGGTATATTTATTACAGGATGGTTTTAATGCTAATCTTCTACGCCTGCAGCAGATAACTGCTTCTCTCTATAGTATTTGCATTTTGCTCGCAATGGACATTCCAGATGCAATGGGTTTTTTGCCCTGCAGATCGCTGCTGAAAAATCAAGGATCGCAAAGAGAAATCTTCCCGGCTCGTCAACATCAAAGAGGATATCCGCTAGATCCCGTATCTCCTTCTTCCTGCGGATCTCGCCGGTGAGCTGTAAGCCAAAAAATCTGTTTATGAATCGCGCTATATTTGCGTCCACAACACGGTGTGGTTTCTTATAACAGACTGTGATAATCGCACCGGAGACATATTCTCCTACTCCGGGGATGGCCCGTAGACCGTTTTCATTATCCGGGAATATTCCCTGATAATGCTCGACAACATACTTTGCTGCCCCGATAAAGTGGCCTGATCGCCAGTGCAGTCCAAGGTGCTCTGTAACCTCTTTCACATCTGAAGGGTCTGCTTCCGCAAGAGAGTAGACATCAGGATATTTCTGTAAGAATTGGTTATAAACTGGAACAACCTGATCTGCCCGGGTTCTATGAAGCATGAATTCTGCAATCATTATTCGGTAAGGATCCCGGGTGCGGCGCCATGGATAGTCCCTGTAATGTATTTCACCCCAACGAAATAGAGCAGATTGTAGCACCTTCATCTCACCCGGGCTCATAGACAACCCATCCCTGCTAGATCGCATGCGGTCCATGAAAAAGTGATACTATGACTCTACACCGTCTTTCCGGACACTCTCTGCCAGGACCTGCAATATCTTCTTGGCCTGCAAGACCTGTTCCTTCTTCGGTTTCATTCCTCTCCCCGACATCTTCTGCATTCTCCTGAGAAGAGCAATATCCTCGTGAGAGAAACTCTCTGTACTGGCAGCATCCCGGATGATCTTCAGCCACTTCTGGGGAGTCAGCTTTCTGATCAATTGTTCATAATCGACGGACTCCCCCAACAGTGCCGGCCCGTGCCCGGCTGCCGCCTCATTTGCCTGCCCTGTACCGGAAGTCCCTGTCTCCTCAGGTCTGCAGCGGGTCCTCGCGTCACGCGCTCTTACGGTTTCGTTGTCGACCAGCTCGGACTTTAAAGCATCCGGGAGAGAGGCGTTCTTTTTCAGCAGCGATTCCCAGCACTCCTCCTTCTTGCACCACTCAGTGATGTTCTTCCCTCCGGGAGGAGTCGTGATATGTACCTGCACTATCCGGGACAGATCAGTAATGACTTCTTCAAGAGCCGGCGAGAGCCCCTGTTCCTTCCAGATTCGCTCCAGGTTAATGCGCTGATCTGTGAGTTTCGACAGAAGGGCAACTGTGTAAGTGACAATGTTCGCCTTGTATCCGCCATATTTAAGGCCCTGGATGATCTTATCCGTGCGTCTGAAAAGAATTGCCTGTGCGATCAGGAGTCGGAAGTATTCGGCATCCGGAACAAACTCACCCCGCTCCCTGTATCGGATAATGAAATCGCGGTAATTCTTCTCTGCACCGAGGCTGACGATATAGGGCAGCTGGTCCCAGGACTGTTCAAACTTCGCAAGATCTGTTTTGGTGAAACGCTGTGCGGTCGGGTTCTGCTCCCCAAATACCCTCCTCTGTTTTGGAGTGATTTTTCGTGCCTTATCATCCTGGTACTGCCCACGGGCACGCTCATAATACCAGTGGGTTTCCAGCTGGCTCCCTCTTTTTGCCGGAGCCCATATCTGACGGGATAACTTCTGAAGAGTAACATGGAAGGGATCGTTGGAGGTAAAGTCAGCGGTGTTTATTTTATTCTGGCTGTTGGCACATTCAGAGATCTTCGGAACAATATAATCGATATCTTCCGGGCTCTTCAGGACGGTCAGTTTCACCTGAACGTAGACCCCTGATACATCCTTTTTGTCCTTGGTACGGGTGTGGTAGATCGATGCAGTTGTCTGTCCTCCATTCACAATCTGAAAATCCCGGATACGGCGGATCCCTGGCATCCCGCTATCTGTATCCATCAGCTCGACACTTTCGGCAGTTGCAGATATTCCGTTATTGTATGCCAAGAACATATGTGGCTGTTTAAGAATCGTATCGCGGATCCCCTTGTTGACGTTCCCTCTCATCTGCAGGTAGGCGCGGACATTCCGCTCAAGAAGCCGGGGACCGAACTTCCCATAGAGATCTGCAAGAATGTCTGCTGGCATGATACAGAGGTATGTGGTGTATACCGGGTTCTCCTCTGGCATAGGGAGGCATAGGAGAGGCTTCCCGAAGTCGCTGACCAGATCAATCTCAATTGGTTCAAGGCGATTCTCTGAACTTACCAGCCGGTGCAGCCGCTGCATATCCCAGACATGGCTGGAGATCCGGTATGAGCCGCAGTCCTCATCCTCGATAGCGTCGATACCGGCAATGCCATCGGTCAGGGCAAATAGCCGGACGTGGGTGAGCCTGTTCCGGAGCTGGTATATGCGATCGGCCAGATCAAAAGCTGGCGAGGACTCCTCCAGATTCGCGTAGTCACGCCGGATTGCCCTATCAAAGAATGTTCTGAGTCGTTTCAGCTGCTGTTGGAGATCCCCTTTCGTAACGCGGACAGGTGGACATTCACCGGTATAATGCGAAACAAACAGATCAAGGTCCTCATTATCATTGAAAAAAGCATATCCGTTAACTTTGATGCCTCGCGCCTGATGGGTGCAGATCTCGCGGTCATCGATCTCTCCCGCATCGGCAAGGTACTCCATCATCAGATTTGTAAACTGCTCTTCCGAAAACGCCTCGGCATCCGTATCCCGGGAGCCCGCTATGATATCCTGACAAAACTTCTCTGCAAACTGATTGAGTTCTAAATCACTCATTTCTGCACCCTGCAATCATTGTTCGGAATGTCTCATCATCCACGACAAAGGCAGCACAGGCTGAGAGACTTACTGAGTACTGAACATCCCCCACCCCGCTAACAAGATCCCGTTCAGTTATCCGGGGAAAACCCTCTATGATATGGAATATCTGCCCGGATCTGTCTGCGTAGCCTGTATCCTCATATCTGTCTCGGTGCTCATCCAGATAGCCTGCCAGAATCAGAAGATCCTCAAAAAGCACAGAATTAACAGGATCTCTGGACAACATATCACGGATATTGTCAATAATCCCCGGTAGTGTCTCACCACCGTCACGCACTTCTCTGAGCGAAAGGTGATACAGGTATAGTACGTCCAGACCGGTGTCATCCAGTTGCTGTTCACTTGATATCGGCACTTTCTGATGCTGCTTGGCGATGCTGGTCTTCACCTCGATAGCAATGCCAGAGATCTGGAAGTCCTGCTGGGCTTTGCGTGGTCCGATCCATGCTGGAACAGCCTGCTCGGCCCCGACAGCGGGTATGAGGTAATCCTGCAGGAACCTGAGTTCACCATACAGACCCCTTTGTGCAACCGGGCTCAGCCCTTCCGGTCCGTACCGGTCGAGGAACTGCTGCCACATCACCAGCCGCTGAAGAAGAGCCTTCAACATGGCCTTCTCTGAAGGCTCGCGGGAACAGGAGGATACAACATCTTCCGTAAGCCGGGAGAAAATATCCTGATACCGACGGTCGTTCAGAACCAGCTGGATTGTCGCATGATGGCCCCTGTCTCCTGGCAGGACGGTCTGCCGTATCTCAAAACCTTTCGAACGCGGGAGTGACCACTGGTTGATTACGCTTTCACGTCTGATCCGGATCAGGAGCATCCGGCTGTTATCCGGCACCTGCACACCAAGGAGGAAGTCAAATGCCGAATCCTGAAGTACTCGCAGCGTGAGAATATCCTCTCGGGTTATGCCTCCGGCACGCTGCTCCAGATCAGCCCAGATCCGATCAAAGTCTTCAGCTGCCAAACTCCTGCTCCCAGTAGATATTATTCACCTTATACTCCACCTTTACATCCTTCGGGCTGTCAGGAATGCTGAATGCAAGCCCCATAACCGGTACTTCGACCTTGGGTGGTTCAGGGTCAAGCGGATAAATAAGAAGCAGCCCGCGCTGGGGAGACCGGATCTTCCGGATATATGGGCCGCTCGGATCTGTCAGGTTTGCCGGATTTGCCGGATCCCCGTCTTTCTTTGGGCGAATTTTCCGGTCAGGGTCAGCCTGCATCATCTGGAGAGCTTCATGGTGTTGTTCCGGGGTAAGGTCAATAAATTCATGCTTAGGATCGATAATGTGCCCCTTGGTCAGCGCGTACTTCGAATCTGATGGATTCGGATCTTTACGCTTGGTGAGGCCAACTTCGTGGCCACCAAGGGACAGAGTCCGGGTTGCCGTACTATTGTGGATCAGGACAACCGTCCAGTGCGTAAGTTCGCCCTGGGAAGACCGTTTTTGAATGTAATCTTTCAGGAGTCCCGGATTTGCCTTTCTGCAGGCTTCATGTATAATATACTCATTCAGCATCCCAAGGACAGCGGGGGTTGGCACATTTTCCCAGCGAAGATGCTGTTTGGATGAATCAGAGGGGGAGGGACTGCCCAGACCTCGGATAAACTGATCGATCGCATTCAGATTATTTCTGAGAGTAGCCGGATCTCTGTGGAAGAATACCGTTTCAATAAGGGAATTACCGTAAGATACGTTCATTACCGTCCCGTTCCGCATTTTATTAACAGCGGTGATCAGCAGCCCGTCTGGATGTGTCCGGACACGGAGGCCATAATCGGACGGAGTGCTGTTCAGGGTTGCCATATAGTCGAATTCACTCCGCAACTCCTCGGACGCGAGATTGATATGCTGATACCATTCGACCAGATCCCGGGATGTGTAGAGCCGGCAGAGATCGATATAGCCCGGGCGGAAACCAAACCACCGCCCCATCTGCATCAGTGTGTCGTACATCTTTGATGCCCGGAGGTAGTAACTGACGCTGAGCCCTTCCAGCGTCAGCCCTCGGGAAAGTTTGTCCCCGCCGATTGCAATAGCGCTCAGCCCGTCAGGATACTCGTTATAATCCAGGGCATCCTTTGCCGTCCCGTTGATCAGTTTAACCTGAATCCGGGCTGCAGCATCATACAAATGTGACTGAACCTCATCCCATGTCACTTCGGTTATCAACGGATCGCTTATCTGCTGCAGAACGGAGCGTGTTGTCGGAATATAATCCGAATTCCAGAGTTCCTCCATCTCTCTGTAGATTCCATCGGAGGACAGAGGATCGGTATATTCCAGTTGACGGCGTAACCGGTTCAGTTCATCGTTGATCCGTCTTCCGACCTCTTTCTGAACATTGGTATACCGGGTTACATGGACCAGCATTGAGTTATGATTCTTCCGTTCGCCGCGGGCTCTCCGGACAGCACATGAGAGGATGAAGGATTTTAACGCCTTCTTCAGGGATTCTGGGAGCCTCCCGGGGATGTGATCCTTTCCATGATCGTCGGGGATAAACTTCTGGTAGTCATCGATTTTCCTGATTATCTGAAGATCGCTCCGGCTTTCCGCATCGTTCTCCCCGTTCCGGGAGAACCCGAAGATCTGTGATGGACCGATGTAATTCGGTGGTGGCGGGAGGTTTACAATGAAATCCCGGGGAAAGAGATCTTCACCGTGGGTCGTGGTCTCCCCCTCCGGGTAGATGAAAATGTTGGCAAACGGTGTCGCGGTGTAACCCACATATGCACTCTTCTCAAAATGGCTCAGGAGTGCGCGTATTTTACCATTTATCGCACTGACGTCGTAATCATCAAGCGGAAGTCCGTTTTCGTCCCGTGGAATGGTTGTTGTGTTCACCGATGCATTATCCGCTTCATCATCGATGACGAGAAGGGGAATACCGTGTACAATTTTCTTCAGGGTGTGGGGGTCTTCGTGCCCTCTGATATTAACAGCCCAGTTGATAAGATTTGCGAGAACGGATTTGTTCTTCTTGACGACAAGCAGAATGGGATCACTGCCCCCGAGCATAACCCCGGCCTGGGACGCGATTTTCCGGTTGAAGTCACCCTTGTCAGCACTGCTGGTCAGAGAGTGAACTGTGATGAATTCCTCTCCTGGCAGCCTTCCGACACCAATCCGGAGATTTTGATGGTCAAAAGCACGATTCAGTTGAGTATCAAATCCGAGGAACCCCTGGTCAAGACGCAGTTGGGTCTGGCTTCGTAGACTCTTGTGCATGCCGGCAAGAACAATAATAAGTCTGTATCCTGCATCGGCTGCTTTACAGATAAGCCCTGTATAATTTGCGGTCTTTCCTGACTGGACGTGCCCGACCACCATCCCACGGCGATCCCATGCTCCCTCCCGCTGCGGTTCTTCAAGCCGCTCAAGCACTCGATCGGTGAGATCGTCGAGAGTCATGATGCTTTGCTCGGAGAATCCTTTCTCCTCCATCAGATAGCGTTCGTACCGCTTCCAGAACTTCCATTCTATCTGGCTTTTTCTGTACGGTAGCCAGACAGTGTGATTCTTCTTTTCTTCCAGTATAGTTGCCGTGCCCCGCCAGACCTCGCATCGGGACTCAATATCCCTGATCAGCCGGTCTCTGTCCACAGAGACCTGGTTCCCTTCCGCATGAAGCATTGCAAGGACAAGGTCTGCCTTCTTCTGAATGATTTCCGGGGTAGGATACGGTTCCCCTTTCAGCATGACAAGAACGAGCGAAGCCGCTTGATCATATGCATCTGCCATTATCTTTCCTCCAGTGATTCGAAAAATGCTGATATGTACTCAGGATAATCGCAGAAGGGCTCCATCCGGGCAAGCCTTTTCTCTGCCTCGGCAGCAGGAACTCCGGAATGTCTCATGGATAACCAGACCTCATTCATTACTACACGAAGCTCTTCTGACGGACAGCCTTCGAAGGGACGGCGAAGTTTGTCCGGATTGTCCGTATTGTTTACGATAATAGTCGGGACTGGGACAGTCTCCTCAACCAGCCTCAGCATCGCCTCGAGGTTCTTCCTGTTGTCACCAGAATTCTCGAGGGCGGCTGCAACAAGGGGGTGGCTGCGGTTGACGGTGTAGAAATACATGCCGTCCTTGGCGTTTGTATTCCATGGGAACACGAAATCCTCGGCAGTCTGGCGCTCAATCACCTTTCCCCGGTGTCGGTACACCGCCGTGGCACGTTCGATCGTCAAACGGGCAATACGTTTGAAGTCTTCGCGGAGGTGAGCAGGAGGGCGAGCAACGGATTTTCTGACATCAATCTTCCAGTCTTCGTCCATTGTATTGGGGATATCCACGATTATCCGGGCAAGTTTGGTGTGCGCTTCCTTCCGGAATCCGAGGCCGAGCCAGTCCCCGGCAACAATGAGGCGATTGTTACGATAGATGTAAAATCCCTGGCGGGCGTTCCAGCCCCCCGGTCCGCCTGCGGCCTCATAAACCCGGTCGCTCAACTTTGATCGGTAAGGAAGAACAAACGGTCGGACCGTGATTTTTCTTCCTGAATGATAGAGGGGTTCTTCGGGAAGGAGCTGTGTTGCGGGGTGATTTCTGAGAAACGGATCCCACGGTGAAAGTGGGCGGTTATTGAGAAAGATTTTCAGAGTATTCGGACCTTCAAGGAATCGGTGAAATACCATGCCAAGATGACTTTTGACCGTGTCAATGTACTCATAAAAGAGGTTCTCACGCCGTGAGTCATCCTTCTCAGCCCCTTGGACCAGACGATCTATCTGCTCCCACAAAACGATTGTACCGCTTTTCCTGGTTTCGAGGGCCGAAAAGATGCTGTTATTATTCTGTGGATCCGCCTTCTTTAATCGCCATTCGCCGCATTGGTTTACATAATCGAGATCCCAGACCCGGATAACCGGTTCATGTCCAGTGGCTTTCGATCCGACAGAGAGCTTCCGGCACTGTGAAAATGAGGCGGTCTTCAGACCCAGTCCGAACCGGCCCAGATCGGCCGGGTCGCGGTCTTCCAACGGATTCCTGCTCCCCGGCCGCATGGCGTTAACCAGATCGTCTTCGGTCATCCCGCAGCCGTCGTCCATAATGGCAATGGTGGACTGCTCCCCATGCCATGAAAACTGAATGTGGATGTTGTGGGCACCTGCGGTAATACTGTTATCGACGATATCAGCAATCGATGTCTCAAGGCTGTAACCGAATGATCGTAACGATTCAATCAGCGCGCCAGGATTCGGGTTTACTACATCAAATGCGTCTGATATGGCGGAATTCATGCTAGGTCGTTTCCTGGTGGCGCTGAGCCGGAAAGGACAGCTCACGTAATCGGAAATGACATGCAATGAAGGTTAAATCTTTTGATCCTGATTTCAGACTTTGTCAAGCAGGATCTTGATTTCCCGTGCAATTCCCTTGGCCATCAGTGGGGGGACTGCGTTTCCAATCTGGACATACTGTGCCGTTCTCGGGCCTTCGAAGAGATAATTGTCGGGGAATGACTGGAGGCGGGCAGCTTCTCGCACCGTAAGGGAGCGGGCCTGTTTGATGTCTGGATGGATAAAGTAGTGCCCGTCTTTAGACAGATGAGCAACGACCGCATGGGAAAGGCCATCCCCATCGACCACTTTGAACCGATCCCGGAACGATGACCTGTTTTTGTGCGTCTTCAGATTCTCTGGCAGATCATCGTAATGCAGACGTTTACCTTCCTTCCACGTCTGTATCGCAATCCGATAGATCTCACGGTCCCTATCTGTATGGTTCCGGGCAACATGATGTCGGACAGATTTCTGGCCATTGCGAATCTCATACTTCCGAAGGTATTTGCACGGACACCCGGGTTTGTAACTCTGGGGGCCATCAGTACCCGTTCCAGGTTCGAGCTCAGGAAGATCTGTCAGCACGTTCCATACGTGATATGGGGATTCATCACATCCAAATTCCGGATACTCGAAATCATACTCTTTCTTCCATCCGATGAAGATGATCCGCTTTCGATTCTGCAAGACGCCGAAATCCCGTGCATTCAGTATCTGCGGTTTGGCATTAGTGTAATATCCGAGGTGATCGATCCTCCGAAGGAAGTCCGAATAAATTTCACCGTTTCTGGCGCTAATAAGGCCTGGGACGTTTTCAAACACGAATACCTTCGGTTCAAATTCGTTGATGAATCGAAGGTAATGGAGATACAGGTGATTTCGCGGATCGTTCCGCATACTATCTGGGTCCCTGCCTCTTCCAATCAGGGAGTATGCCTGACAGGGCGGGCCCCCGATGATCACATCCACATCGTCACGGCCGATTTCAGCAAGCCTGCCATAGACCTTTTTTACAACTGAATCCTCGGTCACGCGCGAAAGTTCACAGTTGATGACCCCGGAATCGGGGATGCCAAGCGATTTACACTCGTCAAGAAATTCGTCCCGGGTCATTTTCTGGTTATAATAACGATAATAGATCTCCTGATGCCCTTTCGCGCGGAGAGCATGATAAAGAGTCCGGGTCTCAAGCGTCCGGGCGGCATGAGTGTTCATTTCGATATGTGAAACAATGTTGAAGTCGTTCTGGAAGAAGCCCTCGGTGAGTCCGCCCGCACCGGCGAACATATCCAGCACTACATACCGAGATGCCATTGGAACTCTCACCCTATACTCCGAACCGACCTTATGCTCCGAACCGAACTGGGATTTAGCCTGACAGATAGTTTTGCCAGGATAAGTGATTAGGGTTTTCGTTTTGCATTAAAGCCCTGCCGCGCGGGGTGAAAGTAGAAATATTGCCGTAAAAGGCTAGAATCGCCGGAATCCACCATCAGCGAGACCCTCTTCCACTGGCAGTCCCAGAGCACCACCTCTGCGTCGTCACCGACCGGCCGGCGCCACATCGAGCACGAACGGCAGGGGAACCGGATCCTCCTCTTCGTCCGGGAATACAACAAAGTCGACGGCATCACGCAGCCGTATCTCTTCCTCGGGACCGCCCGCTACGCCTCCCACGAGGGGAGCCGGCCCATGAGCATCACCTGGGAACTCGACCACGCGATGCCTGCAGGCTTCTTCCTGAAAGCGAACAAGATGGTGGTCGGCTAGCCCCCGCCGAAACCTACATCGTGATGGGCGCCAGATTATGGGCTATGAGCTGTTGCCGGTCGAGGGGGGGCGTGCTGCCATTCTGACGGATCAGAGGCGCCCGGCCGTCCTGGTGCACGGGTGGCGGAGCCATCCCGGCATCTGGAACCGCCTCGCACCCGTGCTCACCGATGCCGCGGTGCCCTTCTGGAGGTTTGATTACACCGCAATGCAGGATGACGGGACAGAACCGATCGCCCTCGCTCTCCGGGACTTCATGCATGAGAAGCGGAAGGAGGCCGGCTACACCGGCCCGGTCGACATCGTCTGCCACTCGATGGGGACGTGCATCGCCCGGTATCTCCTCGAAGTCCTCGATGGCGATGCACAGGAAGAAGAGGTCAGGCAGCTCGTCGGGATCGGCCCCCCGAACAACGGCTCGGCCATGGCAGAACTCTTCAACGACCCCGAACGGGGCCCCGGAGTGATCCGGCAGCTTGCAGGAGTCTTCGTGCCGCGGGACTACGACCCCGGGGAGGACACCATCGTCCAGGAGTTCCGGCCCGGGAGCAGGATCGTTCGAGCCCTCCGGGACGCCGGGACCCGCGACGACATCGCCTACCGGATCGTCCTCGCGGCGAACCTCACCGCGACCCCGGCGTTCTTCCCGGCCTTCGCCGGCAAAACCTGGGAGTTCGCCCCCGGTGGAGGGTGGCGGACGACATATTCCGGCGACGGCATCGTCCCCCACTCCGACTCACTCCTCCCCGGCGCGGGGGTGGACGTGCTCCCGGCAGACCCCGGGAACCTGGTCCGGCGCCCGGAGCACTACTGCCACATCATGCTGCCGCGAAACCCCGAGGTCGTCGCCCGCGTCACGGAGTACCTCTCGGCCCCCTCACGTTCTCCGTAAGGCCTGCCGCGCGGACTCCGCCCATGCGTTGATCGCGCGCTCGAGATCCTCCCCGGCCTTGCGTGCCGCCTGCTCGATGCGTTCGTGCCCTTCAGGCGTTCCGAGGAGGTGGTGGCCGGCATTCATCACATCGTTGACCGCCTTCCGGACCGACTCCGACGCCTCGTGTAAACGGTCGTCGACGGTGGGGGAGGCCGGTGCCGGTTCCTCCTCCGGTGCGGGGGCGGGATTGGGGACCCATCGCCCCTGTTCAAAGCGACCTTCAGTCTCGCTCATAAGCGTGGGTGTAGGTCTGCCCGGAATAAAAACCTGGCTCTTTCACATCGCCTTTCCTCTTATCAACCGGTCCCCGGGCACCCGGCTCAAAGCGGCGGCCGATATCGCGTGTGTCGGTTTCCTGCCCCCATCAGGGATGGATCCGGAAAATCGCTAGAAACTGGACGCAATTGCCACAGTTCGTCTCCGCCAGCATCGGGGACCGGCCCGGTGCGCAGGTTCATCTACCCCCCGGACACAGGAAAGGACAATGTTCAGGGTGGCTGCCATCGAGGCGTGCGAGCGGGCTCTCTCCCCGGGCACCTGCCGGTTCCGGATCATGCGAGCCGCCGCGCTCGTGCTCCTCTTCATCCTGGTGATTCCGTTGCTTCTCGGCCTCGCCTTCGGTGTGCCTCCCCCGGCGGTCATCGCCCTCATTGGATCGACCCTTCTCCTCCAGGCAGCTGCGGCCGTGGTCGGCCTCTCGCTCGGGCTGCACCCTGCGGTCGTGCTTGTCTTCCTGACCTCAGTTGCCGTCGCGGTCATGATCGGCGTCTTTGAGGTCTGCGACCTCTTCGCCGGGCGCTCCCGGATGGTTCAAGGAATTCTCTTGAAGATCGATGAAAAGGCAGGGCGAATCGACTGCCTGAAACGCTACGGCGCCCTGATGCTCATTCCGATCATATGGATCCCCGGCATCGCCCTCTACGGAGCCCCCATCGTCGCGTGGCTCTTCCAGTATCCGCGGATCGCCTCCCTCCTCTGCATGACCGCCGGTTGGGTGATCGCAGGCATCGCGGTCATAGCGGCGGCAATGGGGCTCGTCCGCCTGGCACTCTGAGCTGGCTCCCGGGCCTGGGGGTAAGGGTTTTTAACGCCGGTGTGCCGATGGGAGCGGGGCGCCTCATTGGGGTGAAGTCCCTCTGTCGGCGCAGAATGACGGGATGTGAATACATGGGGCGAATTTATCGGGATATAGCATGGACGGTCGGCAACACTCCGCTCGTCAGGCTGAACCGGATCACGGAGGGCGCCCCGTCCACCGTGGTTGCCAAACTTGAGTCGTTTAACCCGATGGGGAGTGTGAAAGACCGGATCGCCGTCGCGATGATCGAGGCCGCGGAGCGGGAAGGCATGATCCGGGAGGGGACGGTGATTGTCGAGCCCACCAGCGGAAACACCGGGATCGGGCTCGCCTCCGTTTGTGCCGCCCGCGGCTACCGCCTCAGGCTCGTGATGCCCGAGACGATGAGCGTCGAGCGCCAGAAGGTGCTCCGGGCCCTCGGGGCCGAACTGGTCCTGACACCGGGCGCCGGGGGGATGGCCGGAGCGATCCGTCGGGCGGCAGAAATCGCGGCCGAAGAGCCGGACGCCTATTTCATCCCCCAGCAGTTCGAGAATCCGGCCAACCCGGCAGTACACCGGCGGACGACCGCCGAAGAGATCTGGCGGGACACCGACGGGGAGGTGGACGTCCTGGTCGCGGGTGTCGGGACCGGGGGCACGATCACGGGGATAGCCGGGGCGCTGAAGGCCCGGAAACCATCGTTCCTGGCAGTTGCCGTCGAACCTGCCGAGTCCCCGGTCCTCTCCGGGGGGAAGCCCGGCCCGCACCGGATCCCGGGGATCGGGGCCGGATTTGTGCCCCGAAATTACCGGGCAGACCTGATTGATGCGGTCATCCGGGTCACGTCGGATGAGGCCTTCGCCGCAACCCGCCGGCTGGCGCGTGAGGAAGGAATATTCGCCGGGATATCGTCCGGTGCGGCGACACACGCCGCCTGCGAGATCGCCCGAAGGCAGGAGTTCGCGGGGAAACTGATCGTTGTCATCCTCCCGGACACCGGCGGACGCTACCTCTCCACCGGCGTATTCGACTGAACGGAGGAGTGAAGGTGGGTATCAGGGAGGACATCCAGACGGTCTTTAACAAGGACCCGGCGGCCCGGTCGACGCTCGAGGCGATCTGCTGCTACCCGGGCCTCCACGCCATCTGGGCACACCGGATCGCGCACGCTCTCTACCGGCGCCGGCTCTACTTTCCGGCGAGGCTCGTCTCCCATATCGCCCGGGCGCTGACCGGGATCGAGATCCACCCCGGCGCGAAGATAGGCCGCCGGGTCTTCATCGACCACGGCTCGGGCGTCGTTATCGGGGAGACGGCAGAGGTCGGGGACGACGTCCTGATCTACATGGGCGTGGTCCTCGGCGGGACCGCGCTCGAACGGACAAAACGGCACCCGACGATCGAGGACGGCGTCGTCATCGGATCGGGGGCGAGCGTTCTCGGCCCCATCACCGTCGGGCGCGGGGCAAAGATCGGCGCCGGCTCGGTCGTCGTCCACCCCGTCCCCGCCGGGGCGACGGTCGTGGGCGTCCCGGGCAGGCTTGCCGGCCCGAAGTGTCAGAGGGGCCAGGAGAGGCTCGGCCGCGGCGACCTCCCCGATCCGATGCTCCGGGTGGTCAGCCGCATGCTTGATAGGCAGAACCGGATCGAGGAGCGGCTCCGGGCGGTGGAGCGGTCGGGCCTGGTTGCCGGGAGACGCCAGGAAGAGATCGCGATCGAGGAGAGTGTCCGGGCGGCGTTAAAAGAGGTGATCGACCCGGAGGTCGGGATCGACGTCGTCGATCTCGGCCTGATCCGGGGGATCACCGTCCGGGACTCCTCGGTCCTCGTGGAGATGGTCCTGACCACCGCCGCCTGCCCGCTCGTCGACCACCTCACCGAGCAGGTCCGGCGCCGGGTCCTCGACGTGAGCGGCGTCCGGGACGTCGAGGTGCAGGTCCTCGACGAGCCCTGGGACTGGGACCGGTTCTTCAGCCAGAGAGACGTTCTCAGGAACCTGTGAACTCCGGATGCCCCTGCCGGGGATCAGGATCGCGCCGTTTCAGGTGTCCCTCCACGGCGGGGTGAACCTTTTTCCTGCCGGAAGGAAGAGATCGATAGATGAACGACGACCTGAAGGCAGCCCTCCTCGAGCGGTGCCGGAGGATGGAGATCCCGCTCGTCGGGGTCGCGAGCACGGAGCGGTGGGAGCACCCGCCGTTCCAGCCCTGGATGCCGGAGGAGTTCTACCCGCAGTCGATCTTTCCCGAAGTCCGGTCGGTGATCGTCGTCGGTCTTCCCGTCCACCTCCCGGTGCTCGAGACCTCCCCCTCGATCTACTACCACGAGCTGTACAAGACCGTCAACACCCTCCTCGACCAGTACACCTACCGGCTCGCCTCCTTCCTCAACGACTGCGGCTACCCGTCGGTCTTCGTCCCCCGCGACGGCTACGGGAGCATCGAGGTGCTCCAGAAGAACCCTATCGCGTTCTTCTCGCACCGCCACGCCGCCCTCCTCGCGGGGCTCGGGACCTTCGGCGTGAACAACACCCTCCTCACGCCGGAGTACGGTCCCCGGGTCCGGTTCGGCTCGGTTCTCACCGCCGCGGACCTCCCGCCTGATCCGATGCTCGCGGAGGACCTCTGCACCCGGTGCATGCTCTGCGTCGATGCCTGTCCCGCGGGTGCGCTCGACCGCCGGGACTACCCCGAGGGCCTCACCGACAAGGCGGCCTGCGCGCGAAACAGCGCCGAGCTCGCCCGGCGCCACATCTCTCCCTGCGGCATCTGCATCAAAGTCTGCCCGGTTGGGGGGGACAGGCGGCACTACGGCCGCAACGCCCCTGGAGGAGGCGAAGATCCCCGCCGTATCCGGGCCAGGGAGCATGTCAGGAAATACGGCGGGCTGTAGGCCCGCCAAAAAAGGATTATTCTCTTTTCACTTTGCCCATCAACTGGTCCATCATCTCCGGCGCCCGGTCGCGCAGGCCGAGCCCGACAATGATGGCGATAGCCGCGCCGATGCCGAGCCCGACTCCCCAGGCGATCGGGACGACGAAGACGTAGATGATCGAGAGGTCGAGCAGGAGCTGCTGGAGTGCGAGAATGGCGACGACGAAGTAAAGGAACGCCCGGAGCAGCATTGCAATCAGTCCGAAACCCTGGATCTGCTGTGTCTCCCCCATGTTCTGGAGGATGTCCATCAGCCAGTCGATCAGGATGAATCCGGCGACCAGAATGATGATGAAGGCGACGATGTTCGGGATGTAAGCCACGATGGCCGCGACCGCCGCCGTCAGGGCCGGGATCTGCAGGACGCTGACCGCCGCGAGGATTGCGATGAGGTAGATGAACCAGCGGACGATGAGGTCGAAAAGGCGGCTTATGTTCATCGTGGAACGTTCGATCTGCTGGCCGACCGATGTCTTCCGAAGCGCGTCGTCGACGCCGATTCTGTCGAGGACTTCGGAAACAACTCTTCCAAGGATACGTCCGAGGATCCAGCCGATGATGAGGATGATGATCGCTGCAATAAGGTTTGGTAGAAACAGAATGACGTTACGGGCCAGTTCTTCAACCGGCTCAAATGGCGCCAATACCTGCGCCGTGAGGTCTCCATTTGCCACGGTATACCACCGGGGGAAGGATATGGCAGGTACTATATAAATCTTGATGCGGCTGCCGCTCCCCTGAACGTGGGGACTCCGTTGCCGGAAGGTGCGATATTCCGGCAGGAATGGCTGTCCGCAGGATGCAACAGACAGCGCCCGGAGTTTGCGAAGCCACCAGGCTCCGCGCAGGATTTGCGAAGCCATCAGGCTTCGAGGAACGGAGCACGAGAAACCCGATGGGTTTCGACGGGGTAACGGAAGGGTTTACTCCGTCACCCCGGCCGCCGCTATCGCCCGGGAGCGCCCGGTGTAGCGGTACATTAGGGCAAGGACCGCCGGCATGACGACGATTGCGCCCACGAGCGAGAACCCGACGGTGATGACCGTCACGATCCCGAAGTTAGAGATGATGTTGAACGTCGAGAGGGTGAGCGCCCCGAACCCGAAGACCGTCGTCATTCCGGATGCGGTGATGGCCGTTCCGATCTTCTGCACGGCAATCTGGACGGCATCCAGGAACTCCGCACCCCGGGCGAGTTCCTCCTCGCACCGCTCCATGATCAGGATGGTGTACTCTGACGCGACGCCGATCGTCATCGAACCGAGGACTGCCGTCAGCGGCGTGTAGTCGAGACCGAGGAGGTACATGATCGCCCCGTTCCAGCCCACGATGAAGACGATCGGGATGACCGGCGAGACGGCGCTGAATTTCCGGTAGACGAGGATCATGAACCCGAGGATGAAAGCGAACCCGAGCAGGGTCATGAATGTCTTGGAATCGGCGATATCGTCCATGAGTGCGGCGAACATCTCCAGCTGGCCGGTGATCTTGACCGTCACGCCGGCCGGCGGGTTGCTCCACGCCACGTCGCCTTGCATCCTCCCGACGAGGTCCCGGGCGACGCTCATCTCCATGTCGACCGTCGAGAACTCGAGCACCGCCTCCATGTTCCCGTTGAGGTAGCGTTTCAGGGTCTCCTCCGGGATCCGGGCGATGACCTCTTCGATCTCCCCCTTCGTCGCGGGCAGCACCCCGCCATTGTACTGCCTGATCAGGGTTGCGATGCTCGTGACCCCGGTTATCTTGTCGTTGTGCTCCTGCTCATACGTCCCGAACCGGTCGATCCAGGCAAGCGTCTCCGGGTTCCGGAGATCGTCCGTGGTCACGACGACCGGGATGGTGGTCGTCGATCCCATCGTCCGGGTGATCTTCTCGAGGTCCAGGAGGGCAGGCATATCGCCGGGAACAAAGGTCTTCTCGTCGGAACTGATGGGGACCTTCTCGTCGAAGTAAAAGCCCCCTGCCGCGACCACCGCAAAGAGCAGGATGACCGGGAGGGGATGTTTTGCAATGGTATAGGCCAGCCGCCCGAGGAATCGGTCATACCGCTCCATTACAGAGTTTCCAGGCTCCGGAGCGGTGCCGGGCGCGGCAGCCTCCTTTTTCGGGCGGTAGCGGGTGGCGATCGCAAAGATCGGGACGATGATAAGCGCCGCGACGTAGCAGGAGACGACCCCGATGGTGCAGACGATCCCGAAGTCGGCGACCATCGGCACCGGGGCAAAGAACATCGCGATGAACCCGAGCGCCGTTGACGACATCGCGATCAGGATCGAGGGCCCCATCTGGGTGACGGTGGCCCATACGGCCTCCGGGATCGTGCCGCGCCGGATCTCCTCGTCGAACCGCGCGTGGAACTGGATCGCGTAGTCGATCCCTATCCCGATCAGGACCGGGAACGCTCCTATCACCACCATGCTGATGGGGATCCCGAAGAGGCCCATGAACCCGAAGGTCATGATCACCCCGACGGCCACGATCCCGACAGGGAGAAGGCTGTAGCGGACGTGGGAGAAGAGGAGCATCACCGCGAGGACCATGAGAAGCATGGCCGCAAGGATCAGCATGCCCATCTGCCCCCCCATCTCCTCCTCCATCTCCTTTGAAAACGCCGGGTTTCCTGAAACCGTGACCGCGAGGCCCGGCGGGGGCTCCGATGTGCCCACGGCGGACTGGATGTTCTCGACGACCCGCATCTGGGCCTCCATGGTGACGCCGGGCTCGAGGGCGATGACGCTGATCGTCATCAGGTCCGAGGGCAGCATCCGTTCGACCATCTCCGGCGGCGCCTGTCCGATAATCCCGTCAATCTCCGCTTTGGAAGACGGCAGGGTGCCGCCGTTCGCCTGCTTCAGGAGGTCGACAACACCGGAGACGCTATCGACGTAGCGCTCGTTCCGGAGGTCTTCCTGGAGGTTGTCGATATACCTGAGGACATCGGGGCTTCGGACGCTGTCCGCCTCATAGATGAGCATGATCGCGTCGGAGCCGTAGGTTTCGGCGTAATGATCGAGGAGCGCGCCGCGGGGAGTGTTCTTATCGATGTAGGTGTCGTCGCCGGTCTGCATCGTCACCATCGAGAGCCCGAAGCACGCCACGATGAAGATGGCCGCGGCAACCCCGGCGACGGTCCAGGTATGGTTGTTGATGGCGGCAGCGAGCCACTCGTAGGGGTTCTTCATGCGTGCTCCTCCGCCGCCTTCTCCCCGTACTCACCGATGATCGCCATGGTCACGGCGTGGGCGATCTCGGTGTCGCTCCTGCCGCCGCATTCGATCCCGTAGTCGTTCGCCATGCCCCGGAGCCTTGCGGGGTCGAGGATCCGGTAGCCGCGGCCACTCTCTCCGGACTTAACCGTTATCGTGAGAACGGACGAGAGCAGGGATGCCGCGGGCTCTTCTTCCATGGCAAGACGGTGGAGCAGGGCTACAGCCCGTCGGTAGTCTGCCGGGGGGAGGAATCCGGCTTCGATCCAGATCTGGCCGGTCTCCTCAAAGAAAAGTTCTTTGTAGAGCGCTTTGCGGTGGGCCGGTCTCCGGCACCGGGGTTCTTCGGAACCCCGGCGAGCTCCGATGTTGCAGGTAGTTGCGCAGTTCACGTTTTTCCTCGTTATAAGTGGCTCGTCTGATGAGGGTAGTATTTTCGAGGGACAGGATATGAACCTGCTGCAACCCGGACGGGGACCGCTATCGGGTTCCGCTTTCCCGGTGTTATTCCCTGCAGCCGGTTCACGTGTGCTTCCCATACAGTACTCTCGGGAACCCGGGGATTTAATGTTCTCCCGTACATGTACGGGTTTTATAGGGGGCGCGGTCCTACGCGGAGATACGATGCGCAAGATGATCCTCGAGGTCCGTCCGAAGGACCCGCTGATGGGCATGCCCGCCGATGCTCCCGATCTCAACCGGGCGGTGAAAGAGTTCCTGGACAGGGTCGAATCTGTAAAGATGATCGAGTTCCTCAAAGTGGACTTCAGCTGTGGAGAGGAGACGGTGGTTGCCGAGATTACGGTGAAAGAGGGATACACCGCGAGCGACCTTGAGCTCCCGGAAATTCTCGGTTCTCTTGAGGTGCTCAAGGCCGACGGCAGGACGTATACCTGCTTTCTACGATGCGTCGTCCGGGACGAGTTCCTGCTGGAGAAGATGCGCGAGTTCGACATGGACGTCATCTGGACATCACCCCTGTACAAGTCCCGCGACCTGCATGTCTACGCCTGCATCGGCGATGCCGAGGACCTGAACAAAGTCCTCCGCCTCATGTCCACCTACGGCGAGGTCCAGAACGTCATCTTCGAGGAGGCAACCTTTTCCAACGACCCGCTCTCGGGGCTTACCCGGAGGCAGAGAAATCTTTTGCTCGCGGCAAAACAGTACGGCTACTACGAGTATCCCCGCAGGATCAACAGCCAGCAGCTGGCGGAGAAGGTGGGCATCAGCAAAGCCACCGCGATCGAGCACCTGCGAAAGGCAGAAGCACGGCTCATCTCCACGCTCCTTGCCGGCTACTGACGGCAGGAGCCATCCGTTGCCGGAGAGGTGTACCGGGCGGCTGGCCGGTCCCGTCCGGCCCAGCCGCCGGATACGTTACAGGACATGCTGATGATGGTTCTCCCGGCTTTCGGAGGGTGGATACATCTGAACATCTGGTTCTGGTGGTATCGCTCTTGCGTTCTGCTCTCGTTCGTCCTTGCCGGGGCAGCCTTCCTCGAAGGTGGGTATGTCCGGCCCGGCGTTCCAGCCTGCGGTGTACGCCTGGCCTCTGGCGGGCGGCTGCTCCGGTGGACAGTCTTGCGAGAGATGAGTTCTCTCTCGCCGGTATATCCGTCTCTTTCCGGAAACCATAAGAGTGTTGCAACTCAATAGAGGTGCAATGGTTGCCGAAATAGTTCCCGGGCTCCGCACTCTCGGGATGAACGAGTACGAAGCAAGCGTCTACTCCACGCTCGTCGGGCTGCAGAAGGCGACCGCACGGGACATCCACGAGGTGAGCGGAGTACCCCGGGGACGGATCTACGAGATCTTAAACGACCTGGCCCGCCGGGGTTTCATCGCGGTCGAGGAAGGATCTCCCACCTCCTACTACGTGCTCGACATCGACGTTGCCTTCGACCGGCTCAAAGACGACTACATCCGGTCCCTCGAAAAGACCCGCGAGGCGTTAAAGAGCCTCTCGGTCAAACCGCACCTCCCCCCTGATTCGTTCTTCATCCTCAGGAGCGGCTGGGCAATCGAGAACCATCTCTCCTCACTCTTCCGCCGGGTAAAGAAGAGCATGGTGATCCTCTGCTACGACCCGATGTTTCTCCGGAAGCACTATGCGGCCATCGAACCGCTCAAGCGCAGGATCGACCTCTACGTGGTCGTGCAAAAGAAGGATGATTATGCCGCGATCAACCTCCCGATATACGAGGCCAGGGGCACCGTGCTCGAACTCCTCGAGACTCCCGCGGTGAACGAGTCCGTGATGGGCCAGAGGAGAGATGAGTGCGCGATACTGGTCGACGACCGCGACTTCTTCGTCATCGCCACTGCAGGATCCGGGCGGCACGCGGTGATCGGCTCGGATATGCCGCTCATCGGTTACGTGCAGAAGACGATCGTCGAGCGGCTTAATGAGGTGTGAGGAGGCGGCCGGCCATCGCCGCCTCCCTACGACCCCTCCGGATTGACGACCCGTCCTGCAAAGAGGATCGTGCCGGAATCCTCCTCGACGATGAGGAAGACGAACGGGTGGTCCGCACGGAAGACGGGTGTCCGGTCCTCCATGGGTGCGCTTGCCAGGTTCATGACGACGCCGGTTGCCGCCGCGGCCTCGGTACCCTCCTCGTTCACGTCGACGAACGCCTTATGGACGACATCGCTGACGAAGAGATCTTCTGTTCCGTCCATCCCCGAGAAGTCGGCCGCATCAGTGAACGCCGTCGGCATCCCCATCGCGGCGAGCGTCTGCGGGAGGCTGTACGTCGTCTCAAGCCTGAACTTCGGGAAGACGACCCTGACGCGCTGGTCGGCGAGCGTTTCCCGGATCGCGGAGAGCGTCTCCGCGTCCAGCGCCTCCTCCGCAGCCGTCAGGTTGTCTTCCCGCGGGAGGAGGACGAGCATCGAGAGTCCGGTTCCGTCGTTGTGTGCATACGGCATCCTGAGCACCTGGAGACTGTCGGTCTCGGCATACCCATAGATTGCATCCTCGTCTGTCCGGTGCATCATCTGGACCCGCACCGTCTCGTCCGGAGCAACCCGGAACACTTCCTCCGTTGTCTCGGCGGGGTCGAACTGCTTGACCCAGGTGCCCTTGAAGTAGATCGCGTTCGTGATCACGAGCCGGGTCATCGGGTCGATCGAGCCGGCGGGCAGGAGATCGCGGATCCTGTCCTCGGTCTTCTCCTCCACCCAGCGGTTGATGGTCTCGCGCGACGCTTCGGAGTCGTTGATGAAGTCGAGGTTCGTGACATTCGCTCCGTACCATCGGGCGGCCGTATCGACGTACTCCGGGAGGAACGGGTAGGTCTCCTCCGCCCAGAGAGCGTTTGCAGTACGGAGAGTGTAGTTCACGTCGCCGCTGTTCAGGGCGGCATCGAGCCCGGCAAACCCGGCTCTCCGGAGGCTCTCGTTCTGTGAGAGGTGGAGCACCGATGCGATCTCGTCGGCGGTCGTGCCGCGGGCGCCCTCGGAGGTGATCGCGAGGGCCGAGGAGATGCTGTAGGGCGAGAAGAAGATGTTTTTGCCCGCGGATCCCGGGTCGCTCGCGAGGTGCCGGTAGAGGTCGGCCGCGAACCGGTTGTTCCCCGCCGAGATGTTACCTGCGCCTTCTGCCGCCAGTTCCGGATCCGGCGTCTCCTGCAGGGCGGGAGGAGTCACCCCCGCAGACGTCGTTTCCGGCATATCGGTGCACCCGGCAGCGATGCAGCCGAGTGCGATGAGCGATGCCAGAACCAGCAGGCTGGCAACGTTTCTGTTCATGATGTGCGATATGGTGGCCCGGATAGTTATACCTGGCGATAACGACGGACCTTTTCGAAGTCTTGCACCTACCGTGCGATCATCCGGCGATCACCGGAAGGACTTCGCATCTGAAGTCCTCGATTCTTCTCGCGATGCCCGGTATACGCTTGGGTCAACATGGTGCTGCATTCGCCGGATGAAAATGAGAGGATTTCATCAGGGTGGCATCTCAGAACGTTAGCAAAGTGCTGCACCGGAACACCTATGAGCATGCCCGTGAGACAGGGCCGGGATTGCCCGTAGCCCTGGCATCGTCAGGACGCGGCCGTTTCCGATGTGATGATCCATGGTGGTAATGCCCGATACCCTCGTTGCGCTCCTGAAGAAGTGGCATTCGGTCCCCGTCGCGACCGTCGGAGCCGACGGGATGCCCAATGTTGCAGCCAAGTCGGTCATGGTCAGGGATCCCGAGACCATCATCTGGGGCGAACTCTACTTCATGCAGACCTACGAGAACCTCACGCGGCACCCTGTCGCGTCGCTCTGTGTCTGGGAATGGACCCCGCCGTTTACCGCATACAAGGTGAAGGGGCGCGTGACGATCCATAGAGATGACGAGGTGACAGCGGCGCTCGACAGAAGCGTCTGGGCCGGGCACACCGGGGAGTTTGCAGCTCGCATAGAAGGGATGGCAGCCGTCGTCCTCACGGTCGAAGAGATTTACGACCAGACTCCCAGGTTCGAGGCAGCAGGAGAGCGGATCGCGTAGGCCATAAGGGTGAACTGCTCCCCCCTCACTCGCCGTCCGCAGAATCCCCTTCCCGCCCGCTCCTCACCCGACGGCATGCCGGCGCCAGGGCGGGAAGACCCGGGTCGAGATCCGGCGGGCTCGAAGACTTGCGGTCGCGAAAGAGCGTCCGGTCGTAGCGAAGGATCTCTCTGCCTCATAGGGAAGCGTTCAGAGAACCGGGGATAAGAACTCGCGCCGCAGGCGGGGCGAAAGTGCAGTCCCCCGGGAGGCCAATACCTCCTCCGTGCAGAGGGGCCTCCCCGCCCTGGAATGGTGAATCCTGTCCGCCCGCGTGGTGCCTGTCCCGTGAGACCTCCGCGTTCCGGTGCGTCAGCCTGCTTCGGCCTGCCGCCCCAGGGCGACTGCGGTGTCGGGGCCGTTGCCGTGACCGACTCTCCCGTGCAGGCAGGATCAGAATGGCACTGGTGATCCGGATAGAGGACGAACGCAGAAATAGAGAGGCCAGGGCCGAGATTCGAACCCGGGTCGAGGGATCCACAGTCCCTTAGGATAACCGACTACCCCACCCTGGCAAGGTACTCATAACAATTGGCAGTCGGATTTGATTAAGGTATCTCTCTGCCGCGTCCATGATACAGACCTCCGGGGGCACCATGGACGCATATCCGACCGCGATCGTCGGCGGCCTCACGATCTGCCGGGCATCCGGCCGCTTCCGGCTAGGAAGGGTAAACGCCGGGGTGAATTATTAATAGACTCCATGTTCTATAACGTACCAGTGTTCCGGGCGCCGAGCGACGCCCCGGGGGTAGGGGAATCACCCTGACTATGGCGTGATTCGGAAAAAGCGACCAATATCTCGGGATTTTTCGGGTTTATTCGTCCAGCATATACCGGAAGGTGATTATCATGGCAAAGGAATCAACGATCAGGACCCCCATCGTCTGCGTGATGGGCCACGTAGATCACGGCAAGACATCGCTCCTGGATCGAATCCGGGGCTCCTCCGTAGTATCTACCGAAGAAGGCGCGATTACGCAGCACATCGGCGCCACGCTTGTTCCCATCGACGCAGTCACCCGCATGGGCGGAGCCCTGAGCAAGGTCAGCGTCAACGTTCCGGGCCTTCTCTTCATCGATACCCCCGGGCACCACGCCTTCACCACGCTGCGTGCGCGCGGCGGGGCGCTTGCCGACATGGCGATCGTCGTGGTGGACATCAACGAGGGCTTCCGCCCCCAGACGATCGAGGCGCTCCAGATCCTGCGCAACTACAAGACGCCGTTCGTGATTGCGGCAAACAAGATCGACCGCATCCCCGGATGGCGTATCCAGGAGAACCAGCCGTTCTTGAAGACGTTTGCGCAGCAGAACGAACGCGTCCAGGGAACGCTCGAGACGAAGGTGTATGAACTCGTCGGCAAACTCTCCGACCTCGGGTTCAATTCCGAGCGGTTCGACCGGGTCTCGGACTTCGCGCGGAACATCTGCATCGTGCCGACGAGCGCCATCACCGGGGAAGGCCTTCCCGACATTCTCATGGTGCTGATCGGGCTCGCCCAGCGGTACATGACCGAGAGCCTCAAGGTCAGCGCCGACGGCCCCGGCGCCGGCACCGTGCTCGAGGTGAAGGAGGAGCGGGGGCTCGGGATGACGCTCGACGTGATCCTCTACGACGGCACCCTCAAGGTCGGGGACGAGATCGTCGTCGCAGGGAACGACCAGATCATCGAGGCCAAGGTGCGCTCCCTCTTAAAACCCCGTCCGATGAGCGAGATCCTGATCGAGGAACGGTTCGAGCGTGTCAAGTCCGTCACCGCCGCTGCGGGTATCAAGGTCGCCGCCCCGAAACTCGACGGGGTCATCGCGGGCTCTCCCCTCCGCGTCGTCCGTGGCGGCAACCGGGACGAGGTGATCGAGCAGGTCCGGCGCGAAGTCCAGGACATCGAGGTGAATCTCTCCGATATCGGCGTCATCATCCGGGCCGACACCATCGGCGCCCTCGAAGCGCTCTCGAAGGAGCTCGAGGGCCACCAGATCCAGGTGATGCGGGCCACCGTGGGACCGGTCACCCGCCACGACGTCATCGAGGCGGGGACGATCAAGGACCCCCTCTACAGCGCGATCATCGCCTTCAACACCCCCGTCCTTCCCGACGCGGTCGACGCTCTCGCGGATACGGCGATGTCCCATGTCAGCATATTCGAGGGCGGCGTCATCTACCAGCTCATCGACGACTACGTCGAGTGGCGCGACGAGAAGAAGCAGGAACTCGAACGGCAGAAGTTCGAAAAACTGATCATGCCCGCCAAGATCCGGATCCTCCCGAACTGCGTCTTCCGTCAGAGCAACCCGGCCGTGGTCGGCGTCCGGGTTCTCGGGGGGAAACTCCAGAGCGGTGTCGACCTCGCCCTTCCGAACGGTAAGAAGGTTGGCCGCATCAAGCAGATCCAGGCGAAGAACGAGACGGTCCAGGAGGCGGAGGCGGGCAAGGAAGTGGCGATCTCGATCGAAGGCCCAACGGTCGGCCGCCAGATCAACGTCGACGACGATCTCTACGTCGACATCCCGGAGCGGCACGTGAAGGTGATCGAGCGGGAGATGATCGACCACCTGAGCTCGAGCCTGCGGGAGACCCTGGAGGAGTTCACCACCCTGAAGCGCCGGGAAGACCCCTTCTGGGGGAAGTGAACTGTTCGGGGAACGTGCGGGCTTCTCCCGGCTAACACCCCCTCCAACCCCGCAAAGGTAGTCTTTTAATACCATATTCTCAAATTGTATAGGTACTTTCGAAGGAGTCGTCAACATGGCAGATTTCAAAATCATCCTATCAGAACCGGAGACCGGGCGCTCGTATAAGGTTGATGCGACCGGTCCCGCCGCAGGAGCGCTCATCGGCAAGCGCATCGGTGACGAGATCGACGGGAGCATCCTCGGCTTTGCGGGCTACACGATCAAGATCACCGGTGCCACGGACAAGACCGGTATCCCCGCACGCCGCGACCTTCCCGGCCCGGCAAGGAGAAGGCTCCTCCTCTCCAGGGGCGTCGGGTTCCACCCGGTCATGGACGGGGAACGCCGCAGGAAATCGGTGCGAGGCAACGAGATCAGCGCCGATATCGTCCAGATCAACGCCGCCGTGACACAGAGCGGTCCAAAACCCCTAGCAGAATACTTTAGCCAGCCTGAGGCGACTGCTGAATAAATCAGCACCCCAATCTTTTCTTGAGATCCGTTGTTCCCGCAGAGGCCGCGGGACGATCCGCCACGTAAAGGGCAATTACTCTACCGGCCGCGCCAGGGCTCCCTGAGCGTGGCGGGGCAGCGGTCGCGGAGGGGGCATGCCCCGCAGTCACGGGGGTGGGTCGGGCACCCGCACGCCGCGGCATACGCGGCGGTGAGCGCCGCAGCAGGCTCTCCCTCGTATGCATCGGTGAGCTCTGCCGCCCGGGCGGCAACCCCGTCCGGCACCGCTTCAGGGTAGTAGCCGCTCCAGGCCACGTCCTCGAGCCCGGCCTCGCGGCAGACCGCAGAGAGACGCTCCATCTCCTCCCTCGACGGCCCGGGATGGTAGTAGAGGACGTTGTTCGGCCGAAACCCGATGAGCCGGTAGGGCACGCCCGGGTCGAGCGAGGCGATGAACGCCGCGATTTTGCCCACTTCCCTCTCGGTCATGCCGGGGATCACGACCGTCCGAAAGACCCTGATCCGATCTCTCCCCTCGTGCACGAGATACTCTGCGTTCCTGAGCACCGGGGCCACCGGCGCTCCCGTGAGGGCGCGGTGAACCGGGTCCGACCACGCCTTGATCTCGAGGGTGATCGTCCGGCAGAGGGCGACGATCCGCTCCATCGTCGCCTCCGTCGCAAACCCCCCGGTCGATATTCCGATCCCGAGATCGAGCCCCTGCCGCTTCACCTCGCCCGCCACCTCTTCGATGTAGGGGAGGTGGATGATCGGGTCGCCGCCCGTAAACCCGAGCGTCCGAATACGGGGCCCCCTGTAAGCGGCAATCCTCTGCCGGGCTTCGGCAACCAGCACCGCCGCAGGCACGTGGCCGGCGTACTGCCAGCCGGGATCGGGATACTGCGAGATCCGGTAGGCGTTGCAGTGGAGGCAGCGGTAGCAGCACCCGAGCAGGGTGACGATGTAACTCGCGAGAGAGCCCGAACACATCGTCGCCGCCACCTCCGCCCGGCCGGTGCGGCATACCCCCCGCTCTCCCCGGAGGCGGTCGGCACCGCACCTCCACTCGCAGAGGCGGCAGGACTCGAGATCGTCCATACCATCCCTGGCGCATGCATGCACGATAGCCTTTGGGGCGCCGGCGCGATAGTGGTGAAGCAACGGCGAACCGGAGTGAACTGCTCGTGCGGTCGCGGGTGAGAATACCTGAGAATGAACACGCACACGCCATCGCCCGAATCCGGGGATATGATCCTGCGGCCCGTGGGGTTGTCCGGAGCTCCGTACAGGAGTTCTTCCTCGTCTCCGGCAGGGACGGCGTCTCGATGCGGGAAGGGCCTGCCGCGAGCCGGGATCACGTCAGGAGCATGAAAGAGGCTGCCCCGGAGATCGCCATCGACGAGAACCGCAGGCACAGAGTGCCGGAAGAGAGCCGGTCCGCCGACCGCGTGGGCAGAACCGGTATCCCGAAGGCCGGGATCTTCTCGACCTGCAGCCCCGTCATCGATGTCAAACCCTATGTCTCCGCCCGGTACCCGAAAGGCGATGTGCGGATCCCTGCAGGGATGGACGGGCTCATGAACGAGGTGGGCGAGCGGCAGGCGTGAACTCTGCACGCAGCAGAGAAAATGAGATACTTTATCGCGACTTCACGACCGATTTTTGCAGGGCGGGCAGTTTGTCCTCGAACGCCACCCCGTACTTCTTCGCGAGGATGACCACCGCCGCCTCCACCCGGAGGTTGCCGTCGAAGTTGTCGGTGATGACCCGGTGGAGTTCGGCGACGACCTCCTGCGGCGGCTTTTCGGTCGCGGCGGCGATCCGCCCGATCAACTCCTCGTAGGGGCTCTCCGCCGCCGCGAGGACGTCGGAGGTGGGCTTGAACCCGAGCGGTATCGAGACCTCGGCGACGTCAAAAAGCGGCCGGATGGCTCCTCCGTCCACCTCGATGAGCCCTTCCGACTTTGCCCGGTCCAGGAGCTGGTTCGCCTGCTCCTTGTTCATCCATTTCCGGTCGATGGCGATGTAGAAGACGAACTCGCTCCTCTGCAGCCGATCTTTGCGCATGTGCTTGAACGGCGCGGCAACCGCAATCTTGACACTCACTCGCAGGCACCTTTGAGCATCTTTCGCAGGTCCATCGCGTCCAGGTCTCCGAGACGTCCCTCTTTCGCGACGTAGCACTCCGTTATCGGACCCTTATCGACGATCCGGAGGAAGAAGACGTTCTCCGAGACCGGTAGCCTTTTTTCAGGGGTGAGCAGCGTCCTCTGCAGATCGATCCGGAAGTCCGCCACCTCCGTGACCTTCTCGGCGAGCGGTACCAGGGCGTCGAGGTCCAGGAACTGCGTCCGCCCGTCCGCGACCTGGACGAGCATCCGTTCCTTGACGAGGCCGTCGGCGCCCCGTACGGTCGTGTGGGTGTCGTGCATCCGTGCGATGCAGGCAAGGACCTCCCGGAACGGCCGGACGAGTTCAAAGTCGAGATCGATGGATTGGGGGAAACGATGGTATATCCTGCGCATCACTAGAACTGAGGTCTGCGGAAGGTAAAAAGGATGTGATCCCGCCGGAGGCGCAAACGTTTTTTGCATGTCTTCCCCTCCCTGCACCCATGACCGATCATCTCACGCTCCTGCAGATGAACGACTCGCACGGGTACCTGGAACCGCACCAGGAACTCTTCTATGCCGGCGGCCCGCCGTTATACCGGACGGCCGGAGGATACTCCCGGATAGCCGCGCTCCTCGAAGAGGCCCGCGATGCGCGGCCGGGAAGAGTGCTCGCGTTCGACTGCGGCGACACCATCCACGGGACCTATCCCGCCGTCCAGTCGGAGGGCGAAGTACTCGTCCCGATCTTGAACGCTCTCGCTTTCGATGCCATGACCGCCCACTGGGAGTTCGCCTACGGCCCGGAACGGTTCCGGAAGCTGGCCGGGAGACTCGACTACCCGGTCCTCGCCGACAACTGCTACGACGACGCGACCGGCGACCCGGTCTTTCCCCCGTATACGGTCTGTGAGACCGATGGTCTGCAGGTGGGCGTCATCGGCATCGCCGCCACCATCGTTGACAAGGTGATGCCGGACTCGTTCTCGGAAGGGATCCACTTCTCTCTCGGCAACGCCGAACTCCCGGGGCACATCGCCAATCTCCGTGAAGAGGAGGGGGTGGATCTCGTCGTGGTGATATCGCACCTCGGGTTTCCACAGGAGGTGAAACTCGCCCGCGAGACGGACGGGATCGACGTCCTCTTCTCGGGACATACCCACAACCGCCTCTTCGAACCGGCGGTCGTCAACGGCACCGTCATCATCCAGTCGGGCTGCCACGGCTCCTTCCTCGGGCGGCTCGACCTTACGGTCGAAAACAGGCGGGTGAAGAAGTTCGACCACGAGCTGATCGTCGTCGGCGAGGAGATCCGGCCTCATCCGGAGGTCGAGGAGATGGTCGAGGGGATCATGGAGCCCCACCGCGAGTACCTCTCCCGGGTCGTCGGGGAGACCCGAACGGGTCTTAACCGGAACACGGTTCTCGAAGCCACGATGGACAACCTTCTTTTGCAGGCGCTCATCGACGCCACGGGTGCAGAGATGGCGTTCTCGAACGGCTGGCGCTACGGTGCCCCGGTGCCGCCCGGCCCGGTCACACAAAACGATCTCTGGGATATCATCCCGGTCAACCCCCCGGTCTCGACGACCGAGATCACGGGCCGGGAACTCAGGGCGATGATGGAGGAGAACCTGGAGCGGACCTTTTCGCGCGACCCCTATCAGCAGATGGGCGGCTACGTGAAGCGGTGTATGGGGGTCAACCTCTACTGCAAGCTGGAGAACCCCGCCGGGCACCGTATCCAGGAGTTCTTTGTCGGTGGACGGAGACTCGACCCGGACGCCGTCTATCACGCGGCGTTCGTCACCGGCCAGGGTGTGCCGCCGAAGTACGGGCGGAACCGGGAGAACCTCGATCTTCGGGCGATCGAGGCGCTCGAACGTTACCTCTCGAAAGGTCCCGTCAGCGCGGAGCTCCGCGGGAGCGTGACGGCGATATGACGCCGCCGAAGGTCGTCGTCCACCTGGACGAGCGCGAGAAGGTGCCTCTCGTCCTAAATAACGTGAAGAATCTCATCGACGGACTCGAAGGCGTCGAGGTCGAGGTGGTCGCCCATGCCGGCGGGGTGGAGGGGCTCCGCACCGGCGCCTCTCACGCGGCGCTCGTGGAAGAGCTTGCGGACCGGGGGGTCCGGCTCCTCGTCTGCGAGAACACCCTCCGCTCCCGGAGCGTCCCGCGCGACGATTTTCCCGGGTATATCGAGATCGTCCCGTCCGCGATCGTGGAACTGGTCGTCAGGCAGATCGAAGGCTGGTGTTACCTGAGGCCGTGAAAAAGAGTATTATGCGAGCAGAACGGCGTTGACGACGCCGTCCTGGCCCGGTCTGCTGACGATCCGTGCGCGCCCCATCTCGGTTTTGATGATGGCGCCTTTGGTCAGGAGTTTCCGCCGGACGTAGTTCGGGTCGGCGCTGTTCGCCTCGACCGTCTCGATCTTCGCCTTTCTGGTCTCGCCGGTTGCGGGGTTTGAGACCGTCGCGTAATCGATCCTGAGTGCCCGGACCTTCTGGTTGCCTCCGTAGGTACGGATAACTCTCCTGCGTTCTTCACCGATGTGCGTCTCTGCCGGAGCTCTTCCGATCTCCGTTCTCTTTTTGCCCTGGGAGGTGTGATAGCGTCCACCCGACGGCTTCCGTACTGATCTTCCTTGCCACTGCATGTGACCACCGAAATACTCTGTTGAGGACGCGATGCCCTTCAGGGGGTAGCAATCTCTCGTTAAAGTGCTATAACTATTCGAGACCTGGATATTTAACTTTGCTGATCACGCGAGGATCGCGTCCAGCAGCGCCTCGAGCCCTTCCCCGGCCTTCATGTTCGTCCGGAAAATCCGCATCTCCGGGTTGTAGCGACGCATATCCGCCTCCATCCGGTCGAGGTCGGCGCCGACGAACGGTGCGAGGTCAATCTTGTTGATAACGCCGATGTTGCTGCTCCGAAACATCATCGGATGCTTGTTCACCACATCGTCTCCCTCCGTCGAACTGACGACGACGATCCTCTTCTCTGCGCCCAGCCGGAAGTCGGTCGGGCAGACCATGTTGCCGACGTTCTCGATGAAGAGGATGTCTATCTGGTCGAGCGGGAGATGCTCGATGGCGTGCTCGACGAGATGGGCGTCGAGATGGCATTCCTTCCCGGTGTTCGCGTTATAGGCCGGGACGTCGAGGGCGACGATCCGCTTGAAGTCGTCGTCACCGTAGACGTCTCCGGCGATGGCACCGGCGCGGAGCCCCCGTTCCCGGATCAGGGGCACGAGCCGCTCGATCAGGGCGGTTTTCCCGGACCCGATGGCACCGAGGAGATCGAACGCCCGGATGCCGTGGGCCTTGAGGAGGTTTGCGTTAGCGTCTGCCAGGCGGTTGTTGACGTCGTAGATGTCCTTCTCCACGTGGACGTCGATATGATGCATGGTAAGTACTGTGATCATGATCTGTTTATAGGTTAACCACCCAGATCATACAACAATGAGCGCTGAACGCATCCTGTACCCCTGTTACTTCGACGCAACGCTCGAGCGGCGGGAAGGACGTCGCGTCGCAAAGAATCTCGGCGTGAGGTCACCGGATCTTCCCGCCATAGAGGCCGTTCTCCGGAAGATGAAGGTCCCGCACCGGGTGGAGGAGCGCCACCATCCCGCACGGTGGGCGGAGCGCGAAGGCCGGATCGTGGCGGAATGGGAAGGAAGCAAGGAAGACCTGATCCGGAAGGTCGCCCGCGGCCTTGCCGCCCGGAAGTGACCGCGATGTACGATCTGCACACCCATACCATCCTCTCCGACGGCGAACTCCTCCCGACGGAGCTGATCCGCCGGGCCGCCGTGCTCGGCTACGAAACCCTCGCTGTCACCGATCACGCGGACGCCTCGAACCTCCGACACCTGGTGGAGGCTGTGGGAGGATGCCGGGAATCGGCACGATGCTACGGCATGAATCTGCTCGTCGGGGTGGAACTCACCCACGTCCCGCCGTCCCTGATCCCGGCGTTCGCCCGCGATGCAAAGAGGTTCGGTGCCGATATCGTTGTGGTTCACGGGGAGACGGTGGTGGAGCCGGTCGCCCCGGGAACCAACCGCGCCGCATGCGCGTGCGAGTACGTGGACGTGCTCGGCCACCCCGGGCTCGTGACGCTTGAGGATGCGCGGATAGCGGCAGAGCACGGGGTGGCGCTCGAGATCACCTCGCGGGGGGGGCATAACCGCACCAACGGCCACGTGGCGCGGGTGGCGCGGGAGGCCGGGTGCCGGCTCGTCGTCGATTCCGATACGCATGCACCGTCGGATCTGATGTCGAAGGATGCACGGCGGGCGGTCGCTCTCGGCGCCGGATTGACGGAGGCCGAATCCCGGGAAGTTCTCTCTCTGGATATAAATCGGCTCCTCCAGAAGTAAGATGTGGTATTTATAATTTAGCAAAAACTTTTTATAATCAAACGGTCAATATATATATGTTACTAAATACGCCCGGATATAGTATCCCCCTAGAGGTTGCAGTTTGCGGTTAATCGGTCGTTCTGTAAGTGTTTGCGGCAATCGCTTGTTAATCTTGCGATGCGATGCTGCACAGTTGCCCCGTCTCTACGGTGAGGCTGTGGATCGCCGGTTAAAGCCCGTAGGGAAGGTAGTTGACATATTTGGGAATATATCATCGCCGTATGCCGTAGTCCTCTGCAACAACGGCTGCTCCGTGCAGGTTGGCGAGAAGATCTTTGCGAGATAGGTGTATAATCGATGGCTGAAGTAGAAAAATTGAAACAGCTGCAGTTGCAGCGCGAGGCCCTGAAGAAGAGAGGGGAGCAGAAGGTCAAGGAGACGGAGAAGAAGCGCACCGAGGAGAGCGTTCAGTCCGTCTGCCCCGAGTGCGGCAGCCGCCAGCTCGTACACGACTACGAGCGTGCGGAACTCGTATGCCAGAACTGCGGTCTCGTCCTCGACGAGGAGTTCATCGACCGCGGCCCCGAGTGGCGTGCATTCGATCACGACCAGCGCATGAAGCGGTCCCGTGTCGGCGCACCGATGACGTTCACGATCCACGACAAGGGTCTCTCGACGATGATCGACTGGCGGAACCGTGACTCCTACGGCCGCGCGATCTCGAGCAAGAACCGCGCCCAGCTCTACCGTCTCCGGAAGTGGCAGCGGCGTATCCGGGTCTCGAACGCGACCGAGCGGAACCTGGCGTTCGCGCTCTCGGAACTGGACCGGATGGCGTCTGCGCTCGGCCTGCCCCGGAACGTGCGCGAGACTGCGGCGGTCGTTTACCGCGACGCCGTGGACAAGAACCTGATCCGCGGCCGGAGTATCGAGGGTGTCGCGGCGGCGGCGCTGTATGCGGCATGCCGCCAGTGCAGCGTCCCCCGGACGCTCGACGAGATCGCCGAGGTATCCCGTGTATCGCGTAAGGAGATCGGCCGCACCTACCGGTTCATCTCCCGTGAGCTCGGCCTGAAACTCCTGCCGACGTCCCCGATCGACTACGTACCGCGCTTCTGCTCGGGCCTGAACCTGAAGGGCGAGGTCCAGAGCCGGGCGGTCGAGATCCTCCGGCAGGCCGGCGAGCGCGAACTTACGAGCGGCAGAGGCCCGACGGGCGTCGCGGCGGCCGCCATTTACATCTCGTCGATCCTCGGCGGCGAGCGGCGCACCCAGCGCGAAGTCGCCGAGGTTGCGGGCGTGACCGAGGTCACGATCAGGAACAGATATAAGGAACTGGCAGAAAAATTAGATATCGAGATCATACTCTGATCTCATATCCTTTCACACCCTTGGGCTCGTAGATCAGGGGTAGATCGCTACGTTCGCAACGTAGAGGCCGCGGGTTCAAATCCCGCCGGGTCCATTTCGATTGGGGTAACCGTCACGATGCCGGTCTGAATCCCCTTTTTCGCTCATTTTATCAGTTCGTCTATGGAGCTGGACGCATGTGTAACGTTGTTTTTCAGAAATTTGCGGGCATGATCTGATAGGGTGATGTTCAATCTTCTCCTCTTACGCCCGTAATTCTTCCCCTTCGCCATTTTCTCTTTTCTCCGCTTCTCTTTCTACTGTGCGGAGAGTGCTGCAGCTATCGGCACAGTTATGGCCTACTCTCCATTACATCCGGCCTGTCTTAAAGGGATGGCAACAAAAAGGAGAGTGCAGGGGCCGCGCACCCGGCGGGATGCTGGAGAGGGGCGGCGCTTCCTCTCGGTAGCGAGATTATTGGGAGAAATAGAAGGATCATCGAGAACGGAGAGAGGGAGAGTTAACAGCTCATACAATCTGACTGTTTACCACCCTTGACCGAGAATCAGAATGGGGAATTAATATATATCCGCATCATTGACACCTTGTATTAATGAAAACAAAGTTCTTTTCTTTTGAGAATCGTGAAGAACCGCTTGATCACGCTATAGGATATTACATGCGGTTCTTCGGTGCAGCTTTAATTGTATGTATTGGGTTTTTTTCTACGGTAATATTGATATACAATACTCAGTTAAGTGGTGCAATAGCATTTTTCAGTTACTTTGAGAATTCCCAGCAATTGCTATCTCCGCTTATACCTCAAATTCCCACATTCATTGGTCTTCCTGCATTCTTTGCATACATCCTCGGATTTTTTTCATTCTTTAATTACATAAGGCGCAAGGGGGCCAAGGTGTATGATGCTGAGGGAAATATCGAAACAAAGTATTTCGATGTATTACTGTCCTTTTTTGGCATGTTTAACTACTTAATTCTAATTCCACTGATACTCTATTTAGTTGCTATCGAGCAACATTTTTCAGAATTCATTGTTTTAGTAGGGCTGTTAGTGCTTACGAAACTGTTATTTATCCCCCTCTTATCCAATGCTGTTAAAGTAGTTCAGAATTACAAAGCTCTCTCAATTTGCAATCCCTATTATGGCAATGAGGATATTAAAGAAGGGCTTTTTCGTGACGCAATGATTCTCTTAAGGAGTTTCTATGGCTATACGATCTCACAAAAGGATGCCATATTGAAGGGAATTATGTCTCTCACACTACTTGTTCCACTGTTAGCAATTGGTTTTAACTTTAATGCGCTATCTGTTGTTTATATTGGATTAACCTTCGTTATCTGGTATTTTATTGTAAGTGTTGTGTCACTTTTACCTTTCAAAAAAGTGAATATTTACTTAAATGATGGTCAGATCCTAAAAAGCGTGTATATTATTGAGGATTCGCAAAAAGGTCATTTAATTGTTTTGACACCCGAAAAACAGATGCCAATTATGAAAGATACTATAATAAAAACTGAGATGTCAGAATATTAAAACTCTAAATCCGATTAAAACTAACCCAACAGCCTGACCTCTAACTACTACCCTCTTTCTCCTCATGGAAAGCCCGGGATCGGATCGCAGTCTGCCTCCCCTGTAGCGGCCACTACCTCTTCCACACACTCCGCCGGGATGCCATAGAGGGCTGAAGTCTCCTCGACGATCTGACGGCGGGGGATACCGTCGCGGAGCATGGCGGCAACGGTGCGCTTGAGATCCTGGGCGATCTCTTCGTCGGTATAGACGCCGGAGACGTGACCGTATTTCAGGATGCAGACAGTTCTTGCTTGGTCTTCAGGCTCGGGCGGAGATTTCTGCACCGGTCGCAAAAAGCGGCAATTGTTGGGAGATTTCTTGGACTGGTAACGGATCTCAAATGGTGATTGATCCGGCGGCTAAAGACGCCATTTACATGAAATATCTATTTGTTAAGTATATTGGCGATTAAAAGAAGGATTGTAAAATGCATATCTTTATACCGTCCTTTTCACTATTATCAAAAATATGATAGAGATGCTAACCGATGATTATCAGTATCTCGCATTTGTTATTGTCATATTGATTATATCGCTTTACTACGTTCTGAGCAAACAGTTTTGGCAGGGCTTGATTGGATTAATTGTGGTGTCTTACCTCCAGGGGCTCATCATATCGCTTTGGTTCTATCCTGATATTTTCCTTAATTTCTTCACAATGAGTGTTCTAATTGCAATATATTACTACATTCTCTTCCCCAAAGTTGCAGTATTTGTTGTCGCTCTCAAAGCAAAATATTCGTCAGATACCAAAACGTTTGAGAATAATGTCATTCTGACGCGTATAAAAGAGGTCTGGGGCCTTCAAGGGGAAAAATATCTATTTAAAGAATATTCTGGGAAGCATTCATTTGGTGCCTTCACCTGCCTCGTCGGCAGGCGAAAGGAAATTTATATTGGCGAAGACCTGTTAGCAAAATTAAATGCCGATGAGGTTGTTTACGTAGTTTCTCACGAAATTGCCCATCATACTGGCGGCTATAAGTATTTGGTTTATCAGTTTTTATTCCCGTTCGTTTATATGATCCCGTGTTATGCCTGTGCGCTTCTATTGATTTTTTTGAAAAATGCCAACATTTATTCATTCCTTATAACTACTGCAATTCTATTTATTCTGGGAGTTGTTCTTTTCAACTATACTTATTGGAAAATCGAATATAGGGCAGATTTGGTTGCTGTACGTAAGACTCGGGATAAAATTTCTGCCGTTTCATCATTTAGAAAGATTGCTGAAGAAATTGGAGAAAAGAACCGCAATATAATTTTAAATTTACTTACGTCTGATCATCCTTCTTGTAGTGATAGAATCACGATGATCAGTAGTGAAAAGATCTGATAGGTTATACCTCCCTTTTTCCTTCGGATCTCTTCTCCTCTGTTCAGATGTCATTCTGCATTTTTTGACGTTGCAAAATTGGCAATCAGCTGGAAGATGATTGACATCGCCCAAAAAAACGCCCGCGATTACGGCCTTGCACCGAGGGCTGAATGCACGCGTGGCGGGGCCGGAGAGATCCCGTTCGCAGATGATGCGCTTGATGCGGTTTTTTCAACGCCTTTCTGCATGAATGGAGCGAACTCACCGATCCATAGGCGACCGCAGGTCGCCGGGGGTTTCGAAAGGGGCAAAGTCCCTTCGGCCGGCTACAGCGCGCGAGCACTCTCCCGGACGTTCCCGATGATGCGGTCGGGATCGTCTGGACGGTGCTCTGCTTGAGTACGTAAAAAAAGTCTGCCCGAGAACAGGGAGTTCCCCGTTCTCCCGGGTCACCGGCGCAGGAGAATGCCCGCGGCAGCGACGGCGATGGCCCCGATAAGCGCACCAGCCCCTCCGGCCCGGGTCGGCTCCGTCGTGGCGTCCTCCGTCTCTTCCGTCGTCGCCGTCACCGGCTCGTCGGCCGTCCGGAAGATGAAGGCCCGCTCACCCGCGCCCGCTGCGAGGTAGTCCCCTTTCTCCGAGAGGGCGACCGCGCTGACCGGAGCGCCGGCGTCGAACGTCCAGCGCGCATCCCCAATGCCGTTCCAGAGGTACACGGTCCCACCTGCGTTCCCGGCCGCGACGGTCCCGCCCCGCCGGGAGACGTCCACGGAGAGGACGTTGCTTCCCGTCCGGTTCGTCCAGAGGTGGGCGTCGTTGGGCCGGTAGCACTCCACGTCGCCGCCCTCCTTGCCGACGACCACGAACCGCCCGTCACCGGAGAGGGCGAGCGCGAGGATCGGCGCTCCGGTGGGGAGCGCCCAGGGGAGCCCGCCCGCCCGGCCGTAAACCTGGAGAGCGCGGTCACGGCCTCCGGCGGCGATGACCGACCCGTCACGGGAGACGTCTACCGCAGTGACGGGGGCGCGGGCAATCCCCTCCCAGATGAGTTTTCCCTGCCGGTTCATGAACAGGATGTCGCCGTTACTGCTCCCGGTGACGATGTAGTTGCCATCGTTGGTGAACGCGATGGACGTAACGTGCAGGGGTGTGCTGCTGGAGCGGGAACCCGGCTGCACAGCGATGTTCCACTCTTCGTTGCCCCGGTAGTTAAAGAGGGTGATACGGTCGCTCCCCACTGCGAGGTACCGCCCGTCCCCTGATATAGCGAGATCACGGACGGCTCCCGTGACGCTCTTCGTCCAGTAGCGGCCGCCGTTCCCGTCGAAGAGGAGCACGTCGCCCCCTTCGGTCCCGACGGCGACGTAGCCGCCGGCGTCCGCGACGGCAACCGCGGTCACCGCATCGCCGGTGCTCACATTCCAGGGGACGCTGCCGTCCTGCTGCAGGCAGATGATGCTTCCGCTTTCCGTCCCCGCGACCATATACCTCCCGTCGGCGGTGATCGCGACGTCGCTGACGGTGCTTCCTGTCGATGCGCCGTGGTAGGAGGCCTCCGCCCCGGCCGCCGGTATCAGGGCGACGATCAGGGCGAGGATCAGTGCAGTTCTTTTCATGGTTAACCCCTGCCCGGGAGGGTATTCCCGTAATATGTCTACTTTCTCGGGTAGGTTCTTAAACCATTCCTGCATCGTGCCCTGTCGCGGAAACTTGAAGCAGCCTGGGGCGCAATCACCTTCCAGGTGAATCGGATGGGTAACAGGGCGGATGAGGCGGTCTCCCGCTTCATGCAGGGTTACAACTGTGCACAGGCGGTCAGTTCGGTCTTCGCGGACGATGCCGGGGTGCCCGAAGAGGTCATCCTCCGGGCGGCCACGGGGTTCGGCGGCGGGATGGGACATACCGGGGGCACGTGCGGAGTGGTATCCGGCGGGGTTCTCGCCATCGGGCTCCTGTCCGGGAGCACCGATCCCGAGGAGAAGGAGGCGAAGGATCTGACGTATGCCCTCACGCAGGAGTTCATCAGCCGGTTCGTGCGGAAGAACGGCACCATCTCCTGCACCAAACTCCTCGGGTGCGATCTCTCGACCGACGAAGGGCTTGCCAGGGCCCGGGAGCAGAACCTCACCAGGATCGTCTGCCCCCGCTACATCCGGGATGCGGTCGAGATTCTCGAAGAGGTTCTCGCACCCGTCACTTCCGGGCGACCCACCATGCGCTGAGGGGGGCCGGCAGGGACGGCAGCCCGAGCACCCGTCGCAGATCGGCGGCATCAAGGCTCTTTGCCGCGAGAGCACGCTTCTCGACGATGTGCCAGGAGAGGAACGCGAGAGCAAATGTCACCGAAAACGAGAGTCCGCAGAGCGCCGGGAGGAGGAGCGCGTTCCCCGTGACCTGGATCAGTGCCTGCTGAACCGGGTAGTGGTAGATGTAGATGCCGTAGGAGAAGTCTCCGGGTCTCCCGAAGGTGTTCAGGAACGGGACCGGAAGGTGTGCGGCATAGATGGTGAGGTAAGGGATGGCGATCACCCCGGCGACGGTCACGTAGGGTGTCGAGGTCGCGAGCCCGAGAAACAGGAGCAGCGCCCCGGCGACGACCGGCCGGTAGGCGATCCGCTCCCGGTGAAGGTAGAGGTAGGCCCCGACGAGGAAGTAGAGGGTGAACCGGACCTTCGCCATCCGGGGGTCGTCGAACCAGTAAATCCAGACCAGGGTGTTTACGACGGCGAGGGCGGGGATGGCGCCCCACCGGTGCAGGAGCCCGGCTATCCCGAGAGCCGCGACGACCCCGTACATCATGACCTCGACGGGTATCGTCCAGAGCGAGCCGTTGACGTAGGTCCACGGGTTGTCCTGGAAGAGGCCGATCGCCGATCCGTTCTCAAAGAACGGGACGGTGGCGAAACCTGCCGGGGAGAAGAGGGCGCCGAAGTACTCGCCCGGGGAAAGGGATGTCAGTAGAGGACCGATGACGAAGAGCGTGACGAAGATCGCGAGGACGAGGGCCGGAACGACCCGCAGGATCCGTTTCCAGGCGAACCGGAGCGGCGATGCGGTCGACTCCCAGCTCATCGCGATCAGGTAGCCGCTGGTGACGAGGAGGGCGGCGAGCGCTGCCTGCCCTATGAGTATGACCGGGTCGTGCACCCCCATCCCGACGTAGCCGATCCTGAGGGCATAGGCGTGCGTGACGACGATCATCGCCGCCGCCGCGAACCGCAGGAAGTCGAAGTTGTTGGAGAACCGGCCTCCCGGAATGCTCCCGGCTTCAGTGACCGCTCCCGGGTGCTCTGTTTTCATGGCTATCGGGATCCTTTCCTCACTGTACAGTGACAACTGTTAAATAATTAGTCAAAACATTCTCCCCAATGGATCCGCTCGTCGTCGCCACGTTCGCCGCCGTCGCCCTGCTCGAGATCGCCGTTCCGCTCGTGCTCGGTTACTGGTTCGTCAAAAAGTTCGGCCTCTCATGGCGTGTCTTCGGGCTCGGTGCCCTCTTCTTCATCATCGTGCAGATCGTCCACGCGCCGCTCGTCCTCGTGACGCAGACCCCGCTCTACCTCGTCGTCCTCCCGTTCGGCACGACAACGGCCCTCGCGGTCCTTGCCGTCTACCTCGGCCTCATGGCCGGGCTCTTCGAGGAGATCGGCCGCTACCTCGTCTACCGCTACATCTTCCGGCGGCAGGAGATCCCCCTCACCCGCGAAAACGGTCTCCTCTTCGGGACCGGGTGGGGCGGCGTCGAGAGCATGATCGTCGCGCTGGCCGTCCTTGCGGGCATGGTCTCCTACATCCTCCTCACCGGCGAGGGGTCGATGCTCTTCCTCCCCGACGACCCCGCCGTCCAGGCCGAGATCGAGGCCGTCCAGGCCCTCACGCCGCTCGACATCCTGCCCGGGCTCGCCGAGCGGATGATGACGATCACGCTGCACATCGCCTGGTCGCTGATGGTGCTTGCCGCCGTTGTCTACGGCAGAAAGGCACTCCTCGCCCTTGCCATCCTCTGGCACGCCGCCGTGGACGCCGCCGCCGTCTATCTCGCCCCGACTCAGGGGATCCTGGTGACCGAGGCGGCGGTGTTCGTCTTTGCGATTATCGCTCTCGCGTATATTCTCTGGGAGTGGCGGCGGATGGGGGTAAGGGCTATGGAAACCTTAGCCTAAAGTGCGCCCGGTGGAACCTCTGGATGGAAGGAATAGCAGATTAACGATCGAATAAACTCTTTTGCCTATCTGGGGACAATACAAATTTTCTAATTTCAGATCCCTTGCTAATGACATCGTTCGTTGCAATCTGTTCTTTTCCTTGGATATATTCGATAACAGTATTATATTCATGTAATACTTGCTTAACCTGCTGAGTTTCATTGTACTTTCTTACAATATTGATTTGCTTTGCATCGGGAAGTGAGATGTTGGGATCTCGTGTGTAACCGTATGTTAAGGGATCGAAGAGTCTAGGACCTTGGTTTCTGCTCTGCTTTATTTTTATCCATCCTTCTGTTGATATCGGGGGCGGTATATGGTTCGTACCGACGACGTCAATACCCATTGTAATCGCCACGAAGTCTTTTGCAAGGACTGTATTGGCGTTTTTCAAGAACTTTCCTTCCCCTGAATTAATGTTGTACAAAAATCCTTCGTCTAAGATATCTAAGTCATACAGTTTCCTCTGTAGAGATTTTAACCACGATAGGTTGCTATATAACGCAGACCCTCCTGAATCTAGCACGAAAGAAGTGATGTCACAAGTATGGTAAAGATCGAGAATCCTTGGTACATACTGTCTTGGTAGTTTTGCGGGAATAAGACCTAAGACAGATTTGTTATTCAAAGTCTCGACAATGCGGAGATACTCCTGAACAAAACGGGTGAATTCGCTGAAAAGTTCTTCGCCCGTATTTGTTCTAATTATTTTTGGACATAGTGGGACAATCGCAGCATCGCTATAGGCATATTGCACATCTACAATTACCTCCATGTCTTCGCTGGTTGGAACCTTCTCATCACCATATGATACGAAGACAAAATTTATGGACTCGTTAGAGCAACTGCTTAAGATATCTTTGTTAAGTTTTTGTTCTTCAGAAGCATCTCTCTTAATCTTGTGGATCTTTGCAACGTCTATATTCTTAAAAATCTCATTGAACCCTTCTGCAACAAGTGTTTTATTTAGAGATTTGGTTGGGGTTTCTACGTTTTTTCCTGCCAGATTTATCTCGCGATGTTTTAATAATAGTTCTTCATCAGCACCTCTCACGCCGACACGCATTTTCATATTAACATCTCTTTAACTCTTTTAAGAGTTCTTCTGTTATATAAAAGGTGCTTTCCCGCAAATTAGCGATTATCTCATCTATTTCCTCATTCGAAAGGCATTTTTTCTGGTACAATCGTTTAATGAGGCCTATTGTACCTGTGTGGTTAAAATTCTGGATCTGCATTTGACACACACTGATAATCAGTGGGGACGTTATAATCTCATCAATTTTTCTTCGCATCGTCCTGTCATCTGTGATTAAAAAGTAACTCCCTCCAGAACAAGCGTAATCCAAAAGTGCGAGGGTGAAGACGGACAATTCCCCTTCGTGCAGGTACGGATATCGGTCGCGCAAGTATGAGATTATGTGTGTGTACTTTTGATCCTTTGTTTTATCTCGTATCTCTATTTGTCCCTCTTTTTTTACCTGATGTAGGTTCCCTCCGCAAGCTTCGTGGAACACTTCCAAACTGGTGACCAATGCATAGTTCGAGCTACAGACAGATAGCAGATTGATCGCCTTTATCTCATTAATGGCTGCAGATATTACAGTATTGTCTAATATCTTTGTTGTCTTCAAGAGCGCCACCGAATTCCTTGACTGCGCAGGCTCTCATCAAATTCGATAGGATCCTGGCCTGCAATCTCTGCAGCTTTAGAGAAGCTCACTTTATTCTTTTTTAAAAGATTTATTGCGAGATTTAGTCTCTGCGGCTTTAATCCATCCCATTTGATTGATTCACTTATGTAGTCCGGATAAGAGACGTATATGAAGGTAAGCACTTCTTCGTCCGATAGGTCGTGCATAAACGCTTTAAAATCTTCAATTACGTTAACTAGATCGGGTTTGGGATCGAGTGCATTGAATATGCGTAATCCGTTTTGTGATAGTTGATATCTCGCCCCTTTCTGTTCCACCAACTCTAATTTTATCAGGGATTCCAGAACATCATTTACCGTTTCACTGTATGGTCCTAGGAGGTGGGGTTCGAACTTTAGCAATCCCTGAAAGCCTTTGAACACGTTGGATACGAGAAATAGCAACTTCTGGATCTTGACTTTACTTCTTAATGGAGTATTGTCGAGAGCGCCCAGCGAGTACAGTATGAGTTTTTCCTCATCGTTGAGATCTATATGTGCCAACGGGGTCATATCAAATTCCATCTGAGCGATTAACTTGAGCACTTCACTTCGGATATCATATGTCTACGCCGTACGCGAGGTGAAAGTGTTGCTTGTTTTTCCTTTTAGTAGCAACACTTTACACATAGTGTTTACTACATCTGTGATAACGTCACCTTTTAGTTCTTGGGCACGAAGGATTCACCATTCGTGCAAATATCCCCGGCGTTCGAGCGGCTCTCCGTCCGTGAGGACCGTTCGCTCCACTATGACCTCGCCGATGACACGGGCCTCGACCCCCGGGACCGGGAGGACGGCGGGGGGGATGCAGAAGAGGAGTTCGAAGTCCCCTCCGCCGTAGAGCGCGAGATCCCGCCCCTCGTCCTCCGGGACGCCGGCCGGGAGCGGAAGCCGGGCGGTATCGATCGAGAAGCCGCAGTCGTTCACCGCGAGGAGGTCGTGGAGGGAGAGGGCGAGGCCGTCGGAGATGTCCATCATCGCCGAGACCCCGGCACGGCCGAGCGCCTGCCCCTCCTTCACGCGGGGCTGCGGTTCGAGGAGTTCCCTCATGTGCCGATCATGGCCGTTCAGGGCTGCCTGGGCCTCCCCGAGCGGCCCGGTGACCGCAATGACGTCGCCCGGCCGCGCCCCCCGCCTCCGGACGAGGTGTTCCGGGGCGACGGTCCCTAGCCCCGTGCTCACGATCGTCAGTTCCCGGTGGGCGTCAAGGTCCCCGCCCACGAGTTCGGCGCCGAAGGCCATGCAGCAGTCCCGGGCGCCCTCCATGATCCCGGAAAGGCGTTCCGGCCTATCGAGGCCGACCGCGAGGAGCACCTGCCCCGGCGCCGCGCCCATGCTCGCGATATCCGAGAGCGTGACCGCCGTCGCCATCCAGCCGATCTGCCAGTCGGTCATCCCGGCAGGAAAATCGGTCGTCTCGTGGAGCATATCGGTGCTCGCGACCATGAGCCGGTCGCCGCAGGGGATGACGGCGCAGTCGTCCTCGAGCCGCTCCGGGGCGATGATCGTCCCGATCAGCCGGTGCAGACCCCGTTCATCCACCGCGGCGCACCTCCTTCTCCCGCTCGCTCCGGTACTCCTTGACGAGATACTCGACCCGCTCGGCTTCCTGCTCGCGCCGGAACTCCTTCTGCTCCTCCTTCCATTCCGCGACGGCGTCCTCGACTGCTCCGGTCAGTGCCGCTCCGGTCCTGCCGCGGATCTCCGGACTGACGGTCTCCACGGGGAGGAGGGGCAGATCGGCCTCCCGGGCAGCCCGGACCAGGTGCGGGTCGGGCGGTTCCCCGCCGACGACCAGCGCCCGCACCCCCGTCCCGGCAAGGTCCTTCACCACGCCCCGGCCCCAGCCGTGAGTCCGGGGGACGTAGAGGACGTCTCCTCCGGCGATGCCGATCTCCTCCTGGAGGGCCCGCATCGCTTCGCGGGTGAGGGAATCGAGCACCTTGAGCGGGGTGTAGTCCTCCGAGAATTCGAGTTTCGCGACCTTCTGCATCCTCTCCAGGCGTTTCTTCAGCCGCCGGGACCGCCGCCGCTCGCCACGGAGCTGCTCGCGCAGGCTCTCGATGGCCGCGTCCTTCGCCGCCAGTTCCGCGTCCCGGCGGATCTTGCGCTCCGTCGCGGAACGGGCCCGACGCACGTCCTGCCGCAGCCGCTCCACCTCCCGGTCGCGTTCGCGGAGGTCGTCCTGCAGTTCCTGCACGTAACTCCGGAGCCTTTTCACCATCCCGTCGAGCGCCATCACCCGCTCGTCCTCGACCGGCCGCTCCGGCTCGGCCTCCGCCGCCGGGGCCTCCTCCTTCGCGGCCGGAGCGCCCTGCAGGTCTGCAAGAACGGTGTCGAGCGGCTGGCCCCGGAGCACCCGTGCCCGCACCTCGTCGAGGTCGTAGCCCGGCCCCACCCTCTTCGCGATATTCCTGAACTTGTTCTGGAGGCTCCGGTAGGCATCCAGCGCCGCCGAAAGGGCGTCGCGCTCGTGGTCGTTCGTGTAGGAGAACGGGGCGGTCAGGTCGTACTTCGCCTCCACCGAGAGCGACTGCTTCGGGGTGTAGGGGATGGCGTTGAACGCCCGCCGGATCTTCTCGACCGAGTAGGGCATCTCGCGGACGTCGGAGGCGATGATGAGCGGTTTTCCCGCCCGGTAGAGTTCCTCGACGATATCGGACATCGTCATCTGCCGGGAGCTCGTGAGGAGAACCAGGTTCCCGTCGAGGTCCACGGCGGCGATGCCGGTGGTGGTCCCGGGGTCGAGCCCGACGATCAGGTAGCGGGGGCGGCCGGAGAGGGGTTCGAACCGTATCCGGTCGAGCTGCCGTCCCGCCACCCTGACCTGGACATCGGCGCCCCGGGAAGAGTGGACCGGAACCATCTCCCGGGGCGCTTTGACCCGGAAGGCGACCCGTGAATACCCGCCGAAGGCCTTCGTCTCCTTCTTCTCGTAGTCGAGGCCGGCGCCGCGGAGCCGCCCCTCGATCTCCCGGGCCTTCTGCATCACGCCGCCGTGGATCTTCCGGGCATAGCGGTTCTGGCTCCACCCGCCCCGGCCGGGCGAGCGGTGCCTGCTCACCACGATGTCGGTGGTGTTCTCGAACGCTATCACCTCGACGCCGGCCCCGAGCGCGGCCACCCGGGCGGTGGTCCGGGCCTCGGCGTATGGGTCGAATTTATTGAAACTGATGTTGTAGCGGGCGGCGACCTTTCCGAGGCTCTCCGTCCGCTCGCCGCCGGTCACCTGGACGAGTTTTGTTGCGGGCGGGAGCGACTGCAGGAATGCGTGGAGTTCGCGCTGGTCGGCGGCAACCTCCTGGAGGCTGTCCACCGCGAGGATGTCGGGCTGTTCGGCGGCGAGGAGGCGCTGGAGCCGGAATCCGGTCACCTCCTCGACGCTCTGGACTTCGCCGTCCTCCACCCGGGCGAGGGCGTAGACCGGCCGCCGGGTACGGGAGCGGACCGAGCCCTTGATGATATCGATCCCGAAGACCTTCACCCGACCACCCTTGCCAGTGCTTCGTCGAAGGCGTATTCGAGGCCGTATTTCCGTTTGAAGTACTGGAGGATGTTCTCGATGTCCCGGCTGAGGATCTCTTCGGCGTTCGGGTGGGCGGTCTCCACCCACTGCGGCCAGTCGATCAGCCAGCACTGCCCCTCGTCGACCATGACGTTGAATTCGCTCAGGTCGCCGTGGATGACGCCGAGGCGGTAGGCCTCCCGGACGTTGTCGAGAATCTCGTCGAGGATCGGTTGGGGCTCTTCGAGGGTTGCCCGCGAGAGGTTGACGCCGGGGACGAACGACATCGCGACGACGTGCCTGTTCTGGTCGATGGGGAGCGGCACCGAGACGGCAGGATGGAGGGTTTTTAGGGCGTCGTACTCCATCTTCGCCGAGTTGCTCGATGCGAAGATCCATGGGCAGTGCCCGGACTCCGGCATGTAGCCGCGCTTTAAGCGGGCCGACTGGAACGACCGCTGTCCGACCCGGTGGAATTTCAGCACGACGACCCCGAGCCCCATCGCCTCGTAGACCTCCGACTCCTTCCCGACTCCGATCAGGGTCCCGAGCGCCTGGATGGTTCCCCGGCGGGTGAGGGTGTGGAGGGCCAGGCTGTCGTAGCCGTTGAAGACGAGAGCGTAGCCCTCGTAGGGGGTCTTCTCGTACCTGACCATATCCATGGCCATCAGCCTGCCCAGGCGGTAGGAGAGCTCGGACTCCGAGAATCTGGTGGCCGACTTGAGCACCTCGAGCGGCACCCACCGGTACCGGCGCATGAGGCGTTCGAGGGCGAGCAGGATCCGGAGTTCGTAGGCGTGCAGGGATCGCACGTATTCTGCAGGAACAGGCATCTTCTACACAATTTATGTGATGCCGTGATAAAAGGATGATCGAGAACGCATGCAGTGCAGTAAGTGCCGCCGCGACGCGGTCATTTTCCAGCGATACTCGGGGCTGCACCTCTGCGAGCACCACTTCAACCGGGATTTCGAGGCGAAAGCGAAGCGGGCGATCCGGGAGCACCGCTGGATCAGGTCGGGCGATACGGTGGCGGTGGCGCTCTCGGGGGGCAAGGACTCGAGCGCCGTCCTCTTCTTCCTCCACCGGCTCCTCGGCGAGCGCCGGGATGTCAGGCTGATGGCGATCACTGTGGACGAGGGGATATCCGGCTACCGCGACCCGGCCCAGGCCCGGGGGATCGCCGAGAGCATGGGCGTCCCCTGGGTGACGGCATCCTTCCGGGAGGAGTACGGGATCACGCTCGATGAGATCGTGGGCCGGAAGGGGACGGGGCTCTCCTGCTCCTACTGCGGCGTGCTGCGGCGGGCGCTGATGAACCGGATTGCCCGCGAGCATGGCGTCACGAAGTTTGCTTACGGGTTCAACCTGGACGACGAGGCGCAGTCGGTCCTGATGAACGCCCTCCGGGGTGATGCCGACCGGCTCACCCGCCCCGTGCGGGAGGTGGAGGGGATGGTCCCCCGGATCAAGCCGTTCATGTACATCCCGGAGCGCGAGGTGGCGCTGTATGCCTTCCTCCACGTCGAGGGGTTCGACCTCGCGGGCTGCCCCTACGCGGGCGACGCCCTCCGGGGGGATGTCCGCAGGATCCTCGACGACTACACCTACCGCCACCCGGCGACGAAGTATTCGCTCGTGAACCTGGGCGAAGCCCTCCGGGAGCCGGGGGGACTGCTCCCGGAAGAGGGGTTCCGGGTCTGCGAGCGGTGCGGCGAGTTGTGCGGGAAGGTCTGCCGGGCGTGCCAGGTGCTTGATGAGGTTCGGAAGGAAGACTGATGGAGACGGGGCGCATGCCCTCTCCCTTCTCCATTGAGTACGATATGCCTGTAACCCCCACCGCCCGCGCTTCGCGCTCCTCCCGCCCCCTTCCCGGGGGCGGGCAGTGCGTGGCGATATCCGGTGGAAATCCGTAGATGGTGTTCGTTGAGGGAAAAAACGGGTGTTGTAGAGATTGAGCGGTATCCGGCCACTGCCAGAGATGCCTCTCTACCGCATGACCAGGCATCCGCCGGTCACGTCGGCAAAGATCTCCATGAACTGCTCCGGGTGATTCAGGAAAGCAACCGATCGCGGCCGCCCGATGAGTTCGTAGAGCCCGACCCCCTTCTCGATCCCGAGTTCCGGGACCTCCACCGGGTCGCAGTAACGTACCGGCGGGGCGTCGGGGTAGCGGGGGTTCTTCACCAGCGCCCCGCCCTCCATCTCATAGTAGGCGGCGCCTTTCAGCTCCGCGTAGGGACCGTAGTTGCTCGAGAACTCCGACGAGACGAGGTTCGCCATCACGAGATCCTCCCTTCCGGGGTTGATCGTCACGTGACCGTATCCCGGCGGGATCAGGATCTTATCGCCGACGGTGCCCTCGATCATCACCACGTCGTCGGCATCGCGGGTCTGGAGGAGGTAGTGCCCCGTCCCCTCGAGCACCTCGTAGATCTCCGGGTAGAGTTCTCCTGCCGGGTTCTCGGTGTGGTAGTGCCCCTTCGTCTTGACGTACTCCCCGCAGAGTGTCCGGGCGGGAATGACGGTGATATCGTAGCGGATGTGGTGCTGGCGTAGCCACTCCCGGTCGCTCTCGCTCTTCGCGAGATCCCGGTACATAAAATAGAGGGGCTGATCGGAGGTGCAACCGGGATCTGCGAGAACCTCGCGCATCTCCTCGATTGTCCTTGCCTGCGGCTCCGGTTTAGGTCCGTCCCAGTACCCGTTCATCTCTGTTTCTTACGGTACACGAATATATAATACCCTGCACCGATGATGACGGCCAGAACGGCGATGAGGAAGACCGGATTGGTGAAGAGCGTGCCCTGTCTCTGCTCGAGTGCGACCCGCACCTTCATGGTGTCCGATATCTTGCTGTTGTCCAGGTTGTCGCGGTAGCGGATCTCGGAGTCGATCCCGTACTCCTTCTCGGTCCCGTCGCCGTCGACGTTCACCTCGAACCGTGCCGTCGCGGTCTGGCCCGGGGCAAGGTCGCCGAGGAATGCGGTGTCATCGCTGCTCGTGAAGGGGTCGACGGCACTGATCCGGGCCTGGGCGTTGTAGACCGTCGCCGCCCCGGCATTCCGGTATTCGACCTCAAGGATGCTCTTCTGCCCCAGGTAGAGTGTTGATACCGGCGAGACGACCTCGAAGGCGATCTTGCCGCCGACGGGAAGGCCGATCGTCGCCGGGCGGGAGGTCACCATCTTGCCCTCGTAGTCCTCGTAGGTGACCGCGACGTCCAGCGGGTACGACTGGGGTTCGGCACTGTTTGCGACCGAGACCTTGAACTTAACGTCCACGGTCTCTCCCGGCTCGAACGTCCCGATATAGGCGTTTCCGTCGGTGGGGATGAGCGGGCTCGCGCCGCTTCTCGTGACCATCGCGACCGCCTTGTTCGCCGTGTCGTAGCCGACGTTCTTTAACGTCATGTAGACGTAGCCTTCCGTGCCGACGTTCAGCGACTCGGATCGCACGTCGAGAACCTCGACCTGAAGGTCGGGCGTGACCCGCACGGTGAGCGGCAGGGTCTCGGTCTTCTTCTGGTAGTTGTAGCGGAGGACGTCGCCGTAGTCTTCCGCCTCCGCGAGGTAGGTGTAGGTCACCTCAAGCGGCAGCACGTAGGTGCCCGGTTCCGCGGAATCCGCCACCTTCACATTGAACGTGGTGGTCGCGGAGGCGCCGCCCATGATGTCGCTCACGAACTGGGGGTCCGTCTTGACGGTGAACGGCGTATCGGTGCTCTTGAGTCCCACGGTAACAAGTTTCGCGGTGTTCGGCTGGTCGTCGGGGGGGAGCGTCGAGGTGGCGATCTTGACAGTATTCAGGCCGCTATTGGATATGATGATCGCAACCTGGGTCTCGGCACCCGGTGCGAACTGGTTGGTGCCGGCGATCGTTGCCGACAGATCCGGACTCCCATAAAGGTACCTGGCGCCTTGCGCCGCCCCCGGCACAACCAGGAGTGCCAGCAGGAGCATCAGTACCGGTACGTATTGCCAACGCATCTCTTCACCTTGTTGTTATAGTAACAACAACATTTATTGATGAACTGTATATATACATAATGGAATGAAGGCTCCCCGGGATGTTCCAAGCGCCCTCCTTGAATCTCTAAAATCACTGGGACTTACGAAGTACGAAGCCCTCGTGTATATCGGGCTCCTCAGAACGGTGGGAGCGACCGCGACGGAAGTCCACGAGCTTTCCGGCGTGCCGCGCGCGTCCGTCTACCCGGTCCTCGACCGGCTCGTCCAGAAGGAGCTGGTCAGCGTCTCCCACACGACGCCCAAACGGTTCGATGCGGTCCCCCCCGACCAGGGCGTCGAGAACCTGATGCGCCGGATCGAGAGCGATGCAGAGAGCGCCCGGACGGCCCTCGACGCCCTCTACCGGGAGAGGGGATCGGAAGGCCGGGGCGACCAGGAATTGGTCTGGACCATCTACGGGGAGGAGAACATCAGGACCCGCCTTGCCGGCATGTTCCGGGGCGCGGAGCACAGCGTGGAGGTTCTGGCGACGTGGGACCTCCTCCGGGAGAGCGTGCTCCCGCTCCTTGATTCGGTCCCCGACGCCGTGCCGGTCGAGATCGTCACCGAGCGCTGGGAGGGTGAGCGGCCGTCCCGGTTCCGGCTCCATACTTTTCCCTTCGCCGCCCTGCACGGGACTCATTTCCCGGCGGATAAACTGCTGCCGTACGAGAGGTCCGGCGTCTTTCTGGTGGACGACGCCCGGGCGCTGCTCTGGATGGAGGGAGTCGACGGGCAGCCCTCGGCCCTCTATTCGGAGTCTGCGGGGCTCGTCCTGTTCGTACGGCGGCATATCACCAGCGTCACGGAATGGGCGAGAGCTGCGGCTCAGTAATCCTCCAGGTAGCTCATCTCCCGGATATCGATCAGCCCTTTAAGCGCCCGGGTCACGACCGGCCTTCCGGCCTCTTTGACGGCCGCCATCGCGTTGGTGCCCCCGACCATCGCCACGCCCACGTACTGTGGGCTCACCGGAACCCCGAGCAGGGGGACGTTCGGGGCGCCGATATCAAGGATGCCGGAGAATCCGATGGCCATCAGTTCGTCGAGCACCGCACTCATGAGCAGCTCGGCCTCCATGTGGCACTCCCGGATGCTTGCAAGGATGTTGCCGTTCCGATGGTGCATGACGTCGAGGATCGACGTGGCCTCCTGGGAGATCAGGACCTCGAGAGGGTCAAGCGTGGTGTCCCGATAGAGGATCATGCTCGTGAACCGGCGCGGAACCCTTCCTTCGACCTCGACGATCCCGCCTCCTATAGGGTTGATCGGGATGCCGCGCTGGAGGAGGAGAGCGTCGAGGGTGATACTGCACATCGTGCAGACGGCATGCTTGCCGTCCGGCACGGTATAATCAGCGACCTGCTCCCCCGGCCCGGCAACCAGAATCCTGTCGCTGATGGTGATGCCCGCTCTGTGGGCCTCTTTTATGATGGAGAGCGCGAACTCGAGGTCATGGCTCTCGATGAGCGAGAGGTTGTAGATGATCTTCCCCGCGTCCTCCTCCGGGCGGTAGGTCACCTTGAGCGCGTACTCCTCGATACGGTGATTGGTGAACTTCAGGGGAACGTGCATTACCAGATCTCTTGTGCGGCAGGGGAAAAAGTGTTGCCTTTGAAGAGGCACCCTCGTGCTGTAGGCGCGAGTCCGGCTTACTGCCGGTCCCGTCCCGGCGGACCTCCGGCCCCTGTCTCCCGGTGGGCACGGATGCAAAACTTGTTCTATCTCCCTGTGATAATGTAAGGTGAATGGAGAGTGGGACTCGGGAAAAAGCCCGGAACGTGCTGAAACAGATCCTGATCGCGGCCTCCTACGACGTCGAGGAGGTCGGCGATCCGCTGGATCTCTCCGCAATCGGTAGCGAAGACGCCCTGGTGGTGCTCTGCTCGGACGATCCGGAGGCGATTGAGAGTTTCGATTCGATGACCTACCGCCTGCGCACCGGCAATGACGACTGGGTCTGCAGGAAACTGCTCTTCACCCTCGATCCGGGGGTGCGGACGGAGGACTGCATCCGGTGGGGCGTGGACGAGTTCGTCCGGTACGCGGGCCGGGCGGCGCTTGCGGAGGTGCTCGGGCAGAGCCTGGTCCTGGAGTTCGGCCGCCCGGCCCCGGAGATCCGGCGCGAACCGGTGGAGATCATCCCCATGAGGGTGGAGGAAGAGCCGCAGGAGGGGCCGGAGTTGCCCCACCTTCCGGTGCAGGTCGCCGAGAAGCGTGCCTGCGGCATCGCCGGACTGCAGGGAACGGCGAAATGCCGGTTCATTCCGTACTGGAACTACCGCTACGTGAGCACCGGCGAGCGCGAGGTGAAGGACCGGCTGATCTCCTTCGACGCCGAAGGGACCGGGGCCATCAATGCCATCAACGGCCTGAAGATGGAGATCGACCCCGATGACATCGAGCGGGGCCCGGTCCCGTTCGGCTCCGAGATCGTCTCCGCACGGCTCGTGCGGGAGGACGTGGAGGAGCAGCTCGTTCGGGACGTCGTCGACCGGCTCACCCAGCGTGTGCGGTTCCGCTACGAGAAGGGCGATGCCATCTTCTACGAGGAAAAGACCCTCAAACCCGACCGGAGCAACATCAAGGTCGACCTCGAGACCGTCTACGTGCCGGTCTGGCAGGTGCGGGGCGGGAGCAAGATCGTCGAGGTCAACGGGTTCACCGGCGAGGTTCTCTCGATGCCGATGGACGAGGGTGTCGAACTGCTGTAGGTAAGGATCATGATCGTCGTCATCGGCGGCGGGCCCGCGGGAAGGCTCGGGGCAATGCACCTCGCACAGGCCGGGAAGGAGGTCCGGCTCATCGAGCAGCGCAGCATCGGCGGACAGTGCCTCCACGAGCGGTGCATGACCATCTGCGCCTTAAACGACGTCGCCCGGCTCATCGAGTACGCCCGGACCCAGAAGGACCTCGGCATCCTCGATTCGGTCCCGGCCGTCTCTTACCCTGCGATCCGGAGACGGATCTGCGAGATCCAGGAGAAACTCTCCTCTGTTCTGGACGCCGAAACCCGGCAGGCGGGGGTCGAGGTCGTTTACGGAGCCGTCGGCCGGCTGGAAGGGGATCGGGTCTTCATCGGCGGCGAGGAGATCCGGGCCGACGCGGTCATCGCGGCCACAGGGTCGCGGCCGGCCATCCCCGACATCCCCGGTGTCGAACTCTCCGGGGTCTACACCTACCAGACGCTCCCCGCGATGCCCGATCTCCCCCGCCGCATGGCCATCATCGGCGGCGGGGTGGTTGCGGCGGAGTTTGCCCACATATTCCGGGCGTTCGGCTCCGAAGTCGAGATCGTCGCCCGACACGGGCTGCTCCGGGATCTCGACGAGAAGATGCGCTCCGCCGCGCTGCGCGACCTTGCCGGGATCGGTATCCGCGAAGAGACCGCCGTCGCAAGCATCGAGGGGAGCGGAAGTGTCCGCTCGGTCCTCCTCACCGACGGCGAGGAGATCGAGGCCGATGCCGTCCTGCTTGCCACCGGGCTCGTTCCCCGGTCGGAGTCGCTTCAGGGGGTCAGGAAGCGACCGGACGGTGCCGTCATCGTCGACTCGAGGATGCGCACGAGCGTGAAAAATGTCTACGCAGCCGGCGACGTCATCGGCCCGCCCTACCTCACCCCCGCGGCCCGGAGGGAGGGCGTGGTGGCGGCCGAGAACATCCTCGGCAACGACACCGTCATGGACTACACGGGCATCCCCCAGGCGATGAGCCTCCGCTACGATTACGCCTTCGCCGCGGTCGGCGCCGACGGAGGCGTCACCCTCTCGGCTCCCGCCCCCGCAGGCCCCGGCTCGTTCTGGGACGTGGCGGGCGGCTGGGCGGGACTTGCGCAGGTCCGGATCGATCCCGGGAGCGGCCGGCTCATCGGGGCCGCCGCCGCCGTCCCCGGGGCATCGACCCTCCTCTCTTACGTCGGCTACCTGATGAAGCGGGGCATCACCGTCGACGACTTCGACGATATCATCGAGGTCCACCCCTCGACCGACGGCGTCTACGGACTGGCCCGCTACGCTGCCGGGATGCTCAAAAAGAAGAACAAGTGAGTTCGTCCCGGCGGCTCTAAAGCTGCCGGAACATCTGCCCGAACTTCGGGATAAAATCCTTTTTCCGGGACATGACGCCCTCGAGCCGGACGGGCTGGTCCCGCAGTTCCAGTTTGGAGATGCAGGCCTCGTCCCCGGCGGCGAAGAGGTCGCTTGCGTTCGCGAAGACGTTCGTGAAGAGAGCGAAGAAGCAGTCGACGCCCATCGTCGTCCGGAGGTGCTCGAGTTCCGCCCGGATCTCGTCGGCATGGGTCTCTGCGAACGCGAACGACGATGTCATCACCTGCGAGACCATGATGCTCCGCCCGAAGAGGTTGTAGCGCTTCATGTCCCGGGTAAGGAGTTCTTCCTTCGGGAGGGCGTCGAGGTCCATGCCTTTCCGGATCAGTTCCGGCCCGAACTCGGCCGGGTCGACCCCGGCGATCTCCGCGAGGTAGTCCGCCGCCCGGATATCCGCGGGCGTGGTCGTCGAGAGTTTCATCACCATCGTGTCCGAGAGGATCCCCGCGAGGAGGACCCCGGCGGTCGACGGCGTGGGCTCCACGCAGGCCTCGATGAACTTGTTCGCCACGATCGTCGAGGTCGACCCCACGGGATCGTTGAGGAACCGCACCGGTTTCAAGGTCGAGATCGCGCCGAGGCGGTGGTGGTCGATGATCTCGAGGATGTCCGCCTGCTCGATCCCGTCCACGGCCTGCGAGTATTCGTTGTGGTCGAGAAGGATCACCGACTTCTGGACATCCTGCATCAGTGTCGTCCGGGATATGAGCCCGATGTGCCGCCCCCCGTCCCCGACGACGCAGGCCGTCCTGAACTTGGAGTTCGAGACCACCCCCTTCGCGTACTCAAGCGAGTCCTCCAGGCGAACCGTGGGGACGTCGGTCTCCATGATCATGCCCGCGGGGAGAGAGAGGCTGATCATCTTGCCGACGCTGAAGGCGTCGAGCGTCGTCGCGAGCACCGAGGCTCCTCTCGTCCGGGCGGCGTCGATCACCCGCTCGCCCACCGGCGCCCCTTCGGCGATGACGAGTGCGGCGACCCCCGCCGATATCAGGGCGAGCTGGGCCGGCTCGTTGTCTCCGACGATCGCGATATCATCGGGCGTCATCCGCGAGAGGGTGACGTGCAGCGCGTCGATGACGGTGTAGACCCGGCCCTCACCAAGCATTTCGCGCGACGGGACGACTATCCGGGCGTCGAGGATGCGCGCGAGGGTCTCAAGCGGCATCGGGACGAGCGAGAGCTGCTCCCGGGGATTCTTCCGGACGTAGGCCCGGGCGAGGCCGTACTCGCTGACGAGGCCGACCAGGGTGTCGTTCCCGTCCGTGATCGGCATGTTCCGCATATCGTAGGTGTCCATCAGGGCGGCGACGTCGACTGTCGGGACGTCCCGCCGGACGCTCCGGGTGTCGAGCGGTATGTCCGATACTGTGGGTTCGACGCTCGCTACGTAGACCGGCGCTTCAACGTTGAACGTCTCGAGCGCAAACCTCGTCTCCGGGCTCACCTCGCCGCATCGGGCGGGAACGTACTTCCCCGGTTCGGCGTGGTTCAAGAGCTCGGCGTAGCCGATGACACTGCAGATGCTGTCGGTGTCGGGCTGCTTGTGGCCGATGATAACGATCTTGTTCTGTCCCATGCTCTCCTCGGATCCCCGGCGGGGGAACGGTTGTCTTCAGAGGTATCGCCTTCTGCCGTCAAAGGTTTTATGCCGGTCGCCGGGCGGTGCGGGGCAATGTTGAAGTAGGGGCTCTCTCCATTCTTCTGCGTGGGATCCGATCGTCCCGGGCCTGTTTTGGCCCTGCTCATCCTGGTATGCCTCCTCGTCTCCCCGGCACCGGGAGCCCCGGGAGACGTGACGGTGACGTCCGTTGCGGTCGACCCGGCGGTCCTGATGCCGGGCGACGCGGGGATCGTCACGGTCACCGTGCAGAATACCGGCCCCTCGACCGTCCCGCTCGGCGGGGCCCGCCTCTACGAGGACGGTGTCGTCCCGACGGGTGAACCCTACCTTTCGGTCGGGGCTCTCGGGGCGGGCCTCAACCGGACGTTCACCTTCGCCGTCCGTGCGGACGCTCCCGACGGGACCTACTACCCCCGTTTCTCCCTCGACCTCCGGGAGAACGGGACCCTCGGCCACCCGGTCCCGGTCCTGATCGACGATACCCCGCTCAGGGCATCGGTGGCCGATAGACCGGATGCCTTCGCCGGGGGCCGGACGGCCGGGATCACCGTTCTGGTGGCGAATCCGCGGCCGAACGCCGCTTCCGGCGTCCAGGTCGTTCCGCAGGGCGCGAACTTCTCCGTCACGCCGGGTAGCGCCTTCATCGGCACCCTCGAACCCGACACGTCCGGAACCGTCGCCTTCAACCTGACCCCGGCGGCGGAGACGAACGTCACGTTCCAGATGGTCTGGCGCAACGGGATCAACACCCACACCGCCGACCTGGTGCTGCCGGTCGCGTTCGGCGAGGACAGGCGGCAGGCGGACCCCGTCATCACCAATGTCGAGGTCGCGATGGAGGGGAGCATCTACCGGGCGACGGGCGATGTCATGAACGCGGGACTCGAACCCGCGCGGTCGGTGCTGATCACCCCCGGCGCCCCCGCGACGCCAGTCGATCCCTTCCGGGTCTACGTCGTCGGGACCCTCGACCCCGACGACATCTCGACGTTCGAGGTGACGTTCCGGGCCGGTGCCGGCGTGACCGAGGTTCCGCTCGTCGTCGAGTACCGGGACGGCGACGGCAACCCCTACACCGCCGAGCGGCCGATCTCGCTTGAGAACCGCACCGGAGAGGAGGGCCCCGGTGCCGGGCTGCCCGTTACAGCCGTTGCTGCCGTGGCGCTGGTCGTCATCGCCGCCGGCCTCGCGGCCCTCTGGTATGTCCGGGGGCGGCGGCGATGAGCGGTGAGCCCATCCTCCGGTTCGAGGAGGTCACCAAGATCTATCCCCTTCCGGCGGGCGACGTCGTGGCGCTCGACCGTGTCTCCCTCACCGTCGATCCGGGCGAGTTCATCGCCGTGATGGGTCCCTCGGGCTCCGGGAAGTCGACGCTCCTGAATATGATGGGCTGTCTGGACGTTCCTACAGCCGGGAGGATCTACCTCTCCGGGCAGGAGATCTCGCAACTGAGCGACGACGACCTCACCCGGCTCCGGCGGGACCGCATCGGGTTCGTCTTCCAGCAGTTCAACCTCATCCCGCTCTTATCGGCGATCGAGAACGTCGAGTTTCCCATCATCCTCACCACCGGCAGGGAGGAGAGCCGGCGGCGTGCGATCGAGGTCATGCGGATGATGCACCTCGACGACGCCCTCTTCTCCCACAGGCCGGGCGAGCTTTCGGGCGGCGAGCAGCAGCGGGTCGCGATCGCCCGGGCGCTCGTCAACGATCCCGACCTCCTCCTCTGCGACGAGCCGACCGGGAATCTGGATACGAAGACCGGGACCGCGATCATGGATCTGCTCGCAGAAGAGAACCGCGAAGGGAAGACGATCGTCATGGTCACCCACGATCCAGGAGTCGCCGCATACGCCCGCCGCACGATCCGTATCGTCGACGGGAGGCTGGCATAGTGTTCTTCGCGTTCGCGGTCAGGAACCTGCGGAGGCACTGGATACGCTCGGCGCTCTCGATCATCGGGATCGTCATCGGCGTCGTCGCGATCGCCTCCCTCGGCATCATGGCGAGCAGCATCAACCTCCTTGTCGCGAACGTCATCACCGACGTCGGCGACACCATCGTGATCACGCCGCACACCGCGATCGGTGGGACGTTTGCCGGAGACCCGCGGACGGCCGTGGACGCCGCCATTCCCGCCCGCGAGGTCGAGGAGATCCGGCGGGCGGCAAACCCGCATCATACAGTCCCGGTACTCCAGGGAGCCGACGAGGTGGAATTCAGGCGCGGCGAGAGCGGGTATACCCAGATAATCGGGTTGGCATCGGACGATATCCCCATCCTGCTCGACCTTGAGGAGGGGCAGTATCCCCGGCAGAACCAGCCGGGCGCGCTCGTCGGGACCTACCTTGCTGCAGAGTATGACGTAGCCCCGGGTTCGAAGCTCACGATCGGGAACGAGAGCATCCGGGTGGCCGGCGTGCTTGCGGAGCGCGGGTTTGCCGCCGATATCAACCCCGACTATGCGATCGTCGTCCCCGACGGCTGGTATGAGAGCCACTTCGGGACCAACGACGCCTACCCGATGGTCATCGTCCGGGTCGGCGATGTGGAGCAGATCGACGCAGTGAAGGATGCGATCGAGAGCCGGATCAACCGGCGCGAGGATATTGTAGACATATTCGATTCGCGCGATATGCTCAGGCAGTACGAGGAGATCTACCAGCAGATCACAACGTTTCTTGTCGGGATCGGGGGGATCTCCCTCATCGTCGCCGCCGTCAACATCCTCAACGTCATGTACATCTCGGTGACCGAGCGCATCCGGGAGATCGGCGTCATGAGGAGCCTCGGGGCGCTGCGGCGGGAGGTTCTCCGGATGTTCCTCTACGAAGCGATGATCCTCGGGCTCATCGGAAGCATCATCGGCGGCATCGCGAGCACCGCCTTCGGCTACCTGATCAGCCTCGCCGCGGTCGAGGTCTTCACGGCCGGGACGACCTTCGGCGAGAACTTCACGGTCTTCGACCAGAGCGCGGTCGGGTTCATCATCTTCGGGATGGCGTTCGGCATCGGAACGAGTATCGCCGCCGGGTTCTACCCGGCATGGATTGCCTCGCAACTGGCCCCTGTCGATGCAATGAGGCAGAAATGAAGGAGAGGCGTGACGGGGCATGATCTTCTTCGATCTCGCGGTCAGGAACCTCAAGCGGCACAAAGTCCGCTCGCTCCTCGCGACAGTCGGTATCATCATCGGCGTGATAGCCATCGCCTCCCTCGGCATCGTGGGAAGCAGCCTCTCGGTTCTCATGGGGGGACTGGTCTCCGACGTGAGCGACACCGTGCTCGTCACCCCGCATCTCGCGGCATCAAGCGGCGACCCGTTCGACCCCCGGAACACCCTTGCCGCACGCATCTCCGAGAGGAACCTGGGGCTGATAGAGAAGGCCGCGGGAGAGCACCGGATCATCCCCATGATCCTTGCATCGGACCTGCTGCGGGTGCGGGATACGAGCGGTTACGTGACGATCTATGCCATGCCGGCGGCCGACATCCCCTTCCTGCTTGAGCGGGAAGCAGGCCTCTACCCGCAGGGAAGGTCTTCCGGGGTGATGGCGGGCTCGCTCCTTGCCGATGAACTCGACCTCCACCCGGGAAGCCGCATCGAGGTGGGGGGCGAGAGCGTCCGTGTTGTGGGGGTCGCGGCGGAACGGGGAATGGGCATCGATATCAACCCCGATTACGCCATCATCGTCACGGAGGACTGGTACACGGAGCGGCACGGGGATCAGGATTCCAGCCGGGTCGTCGTGAAGGTCCGCGATCTCTCGGAGATCGAGAGCGTGAAGGCCGCCATCGACCAGCAGATCAACCGCAGAAGAGAGGTCGTGGACGTCCTGGACTCGCGTGAGATCCTGGAGATCTACTACGAGACCACCGACGCCATCAACGTCTTTCTCCTCGGCATCGGTGCCGTGTCGCTTCTCGTCGCGAGCGTAAGCATCCTGAATGTCATGATCATATCGGTCACGGAGCGGACGGGAGAGATCGGGCTGATGCGGAGCATCGGGGCGCGAAAACGGGAGGTACTCATTATGTTCCTCTATGAGAGCCTGATCCTCGGGATCGCAGGCAGCATCATCGGCGGCATCGTCAGCATAGCGGTCGGCTACTACGTCACCGCCTCGGTAGCGGAGTTCTTCACCGGCTTCGCCGTGTCGGGAGGGGCCGGCATTCCCGCCTCCGTGGTGATCGGCTATGTCGCCTTTGCAATGGCGTTCGGCACGGGAACCAGCGTTTTCGCCGGGTTTTACCCGGCATGGAAGGCGGCGCAGTTGAACCCCATCGAGGCGCTCCGCTACGAGTGAACGGTCGCTCCGGGACCCGGAGCCGGCCGTGAGGGCGGTCATGGCGGTGAGGGGACCATGCGTAATTTCATAGTCATGGAGACCGGAAACTCTATGAGCACTTGCAGGATGATAGACTTCTCTGCCGGGAAGTGCTCCGACCTCCATCCGGTCCTCAATACGATAGCAATACCCAGCTGTGTGAAACGAATGTTACAGATGATTTCGTGGCTCGACAAAAACTTCAGCTCGCTCCAGCCGACGCGGGCGGTCATCATGAGAGCGCTGCGCCACCTGCGCCCCGCGGATCGAAAAAAACTCTTCTCCGAGGACATTCCCGAGATGCGCACCGCCGAAGGGCGGTGGTTTGAGGCGATCGTCTACGAGATGGTCCTCGACCTCTCGCTCCAGACCGACCTCATCCTCTCCATCGTGGCCCGGGGAGCCGACGGGCCGGGAAAGGTCCGGCGCGCGCAACTCGGTCAGAACGGGCTCTTCTACTCGAACATCGGGGATATCAAGGTCCGGGGGAACGGCCAGGACCTCGCGGAAGTCGACATGATGCTCGTCGACCATACCGGGGCGCTGACGTTCGGGGAGATCATCACCTCGCCTGCCGACTTAAAAGAGTTCGAGGCGGAGATTCGCTACAAGAAACAGCTCTTCGGCTACCTCTACGGGCAGCCGACCGTACCGTTTCTCCTCATCTCCTCGGTCGACATCTCCCGGACCGCCGTCGTTCGCCGCCTCCTCAAGGAGCCCGACAACGCTCTCCTCACCACCCCCACCTGTGAGGACTTGAAAGCCCTGATCCGTCCTCGCGACCTGAAGCGGAGCCCCGTTCGCCGCGTCCGGCACCCAAAACTGGCCTCGATCGCCGACATCCCACCCCGGCGGCCGTTCGACTACAAGAAACTGCATGACGAGCGGATGCAGAGCATCATCGCCGCCGTCACCTCAAAGAAAGGCATCGGCGAACTCGGCACCCCCGACGAGATCCCGCCGCTCGTAAAGAAAGTCCTCTTTGGCGGTCTCTACCCCTCCGCTCTCCGGATGCTTGACGCCCGGTATCCCATACGCATCAAGGGAAAGACCTACGACCTGGATTCGATCCAGAAGCAGTTCTCAAAGGTCATCCTGGCGGTAAACATCCCGGAATACCGGCCGATCATCTATCTGCGGACGCGCAACAAGAAGGAGTACCTCAAGATGGTGCCGAGCAAGACAGGTGGGTTCAAGTTCGAGAGCCGGCGGACTCCCCACATGGCCGGGTTCTTCCTCTGGCTCGAATCCGTTCAGCCGTCGATCGGGGCCGAACTGACGCGGGAGCTCCTCGACGCGTTCCCTGCAGTCCACGTTCCTGAAGCGGCGCTGATCGACAAACCGTAAGTTACGTATGTGTTCTGCTCCCATACGCCCTCATGATCTCAGGATACGGTGATTCAGGATGGTAGACCTGTGGACAGAGATCACGGGGTTCGGGGGGTTCACCCTGATCGCGGTCGCGTCGATAATCGCGGTGATGAACCCGGCCTCCACGGTTGCCGTCTACACGGCGCTCACCGAAGGGATGGGCCGGAGCGAACGCCGGATGATCATCCATACTTCAATGAAGATAGCCTTAATCGTGCTTGTTTTCTTCGCCCTCACCGGACAGTTGATCTTCACGATCTTCAACATCACCGTTCCGGCGTTCCAGATCGCCGGCGGTATCCTGCTCGTCAGCGTGGCAACCGGGATGCTCGGCACGAAGTGCGAGACGTACCCGACCGCGAGCATAGAGAACATCGCCGTCGTACCGCTGGCCTTCCCGCTCTCGTGCGGCCCGGGGACGATCACGACGGTGATCCTGCTCGCATCTGGCCCGGAGGGCATCACCGGCATCGTTGCCGTCTTCCTCGGGATCGTTGTAGCCCTCGGAGTCTCCTATGTCGGAATGCTCTATGGCCCCTGGATCTTCTCCTTCATCGGGGAAGAGGGGCTCCGGGTCGTTCCGAAACTGATGGCGATCATCGTTCTGGCGATCGCCGTCCAGTTCATCATCAGCGGGACCGCGGCAGCGGTGCCCCAGATCTTCGCGAACGTTGACTTCGGCGGGTAGGTATGACGGACATCCAGATCGCCTTCATTCAGGCGCTCCAGACCGGGGCGCCGTGGCTCGTGGTCCCGATGCAGTTCTTCTCGTTTCTCGGACAGCCGGAGTTCTACCTGCTCGTCATCCCGATCCTTTACTGGTGCTGGGACCCGCGTCTCGGTCTCCGCCTCGGTCTCCTCATGGGGATATCGGGCGGGCTCAACGAGGCTCTCAAAGTCGCGTTCCACCTCCCCCGTCCGTACTGGGTGAGCCCGGACGTCCAGGCGCTCGATAGCCACCCGTCGTTCGGGATGCCGTCGGCGCATGCCCAGGGGGCGGCGACGCTCTGGGGGCTGCTCGCCGTCGACGCCCGGCGCTGGTGGTTCTCCGTCTTCGCGGTTGCGATGATCGTCCTCATCGGTGCATCGCGCGTCTTCTCGGCGGTCCACTATCCAGGCGACGTCATCGCGGGCTGGGCGGTCGGCATCGTCGTCCTCCTCGGGTTTCTCGCTCTTGAGGAGCCGGTGGGCCGCCGGGTCGCCGCCCTCCCGCTCCCCGGGCAGGTGCTCGTCGCGTTCGCAGGCTCCCTCGCCCTGGCGCTGGCCTCCTTTGCCGCTCTCGCGGCCCTCGGGGACTGGCAGGTGCCCGCGTCCTGGGCGGCGGGGGCGCTCGAGCGGTCCGGGGAGCCCATCCACCCGCTCTTCCTCCGGGACGCCGTCACGGCATCGGGCCTCTTCTTCGGATTCGCGGCCGGTGCGGCGGCGGAACGTCACCGCGGAAGCATGTGCTTCATCGAGAAAGGCTCCGTCCGGTTGCTCCGCTACGCCTTCGGGATCACCGTGACGGGGGCGATCTGGTTCGGGCTCGGGCTCCTCGTCCCGCCGGACCCCGTTCCCGCCGCCTACCTTCTCCAGTACCTCCGGGCCGCCGCCGCCGGCGCCTGGGTCTCGTTCGGCGCCCCGGCGGTCTTTGCCCGTGCAAACATGCTCCGGGGCGGAGTGTAGGGGTATATATCCACCGCAGGCGAGGATCCTGTATGGATTCGGCGGATGGGGGTCTCACGGTGCTCGAAGGGGTCATCCTCTGCATCGTGGCGGTCATGGTTGCCGTAGTCGCGGTCCACGCCCTGGTCACCCCTTCCGCCTCTCCGGCAGGCCTCGTCTACTCCGCCATCAAGGAGACCGGGAATTGCCTGGTCGTATCCGGTGATCTCTACGGCTACGCGCTCGCGAGCGGGAGTGCCGCCGGCACCGATCTGTGGTGCGACCGGCCCGACCCGTCACGGATGGGGTCGGTCTCCTGCAGCGTCCGCCTCTTCGTCGGCGATATGGGGAGCGTCGATATGAGCCGCGCTGCGGTCAAGGTCGCCACCCCTGAAGGAATAGAACGCCTCGGGAGGACTGCTGAGGCGCCGGTGCGGCCCGGGAACTGGACGATCGTTCGGACGGGGCATACCGTCCCGTTCCGGCAGGCGGACGACGACACCCTCCTCGAGCCGGGAGAACGGTTCGACCTGCTCGTCTACCCCTCCCGCCCGCTTGCGTCCGGAGAATCGTTCCGAATCAGCATCGTCCCGCCCGGCGGCGTCCCGCTCACGATCGAACGGACCGTGCCGCCCGGGATCACGCCGGTGATGGATCTCGGGTAAAAACGTCCTTCACCAGACTTTTATAGCCGAAAGCCGATTCACTCTTTATGCTTGCAGAAGGGATCGCTCTCGGGTGGGTGCTCATCGTGCTCGGGGCGGTGCTACTCCTGATTGAGGTCTACCAGCCCGGGTACTTCATCGCCGTCCCCGCGACGGTCCTGATCATCCTCGGGGTCCTCCTTCTCCTCGGCGTCGATATCCTCACGTCCCCCGCCGGCCTCATCGTCGGGGTTCTCGCGGCGATCGTGGCGGCTTCCGTCACCGTATGGCTCTACGCTCGTCTCACGCCCGGCCATGAACCGCCGAAGACGCTCTCCCGGGACTCGCTCGTCGGTCTCGAGGGGACGGTGGTCGCCCCGGTCGATCCGGAGACGCTCGCGGGGAAGGTGCGGCTCGGGAGCATGGACTGGAGCGCCCGTTCCGAGTCGGGGGAGATCCCGGTCGGGCGAAGAGTTATCGTCGTCCACTCCGAGGGAGTGCACGTCGTCGTGAAGGAGGTCACATAAGATGCTTTTAACCGGAGAATTCCCGTGGACCGGGATCATCACGGTCTTTCTCATCATCGTCATCATCATCATCTTCGCCCGCGGCGTGGTGATCGTGCAGCCGTACGAACAGGGACTCCAGATCCGCCTGGGACGCTACATCGGGAGGATGAACCCCGGTTTCCGGTGGGTGGTCCCGCTGGTCACGGTGGTCAAGAAACTCGACCTCCGGACCGAGGTGATGGACGTCCCGCGGCAGGAGGTGATCACGAAGGACAACTCCCCGACGAACGTCGATGCGATCGTCTACGTCAGGGTGATCGATCCCGAGAAGGCCTACTTCGAGGTGATGAACTACCGGTCGGCGACGGTGGCGCTGGCGCAGACGAGTCTCCGGGGGATCATCGGCGATATGGAGCTCGACGAGGTCCTCTACAACCGGGACGTCATCAACGCCCGTCTCCGGGATATCCTGGACCGGGAGACCGATGCCTGGGGCGTGAAGGTCGAGCGGGTCGAGATCAAGGAGGTCGACCCGGTGGGCGCGGTCAAGCAGGCGATGACCGAGCAGACCGCGGCCGAACGTGAGCGGCGTGCCGCGATCCTCCGTGCGGACGGCGAGAAGCGGGCGGCGATCCTCAAGGCGGAGGGGAACCGGCAGAGCATCATCCTGGAGGCCGAGGGCGAGCGGCAGAGCAAGATCCTCCGGGCCGAGGGCGAGCGGATGTCGCGTATCCTGCAGGCACAGGGGGAGGCGCAGGGGCTGCGCATCCTCTCGGTCGGCGCCCGGCCGCTGGACCGGCGGGCGATCACGGTCCTCTCGCTCGACGCCTTGAAGAAGATGGCCGAGGGTCAGGCGACGAAGATCATATTCCCGTTCGAACTCTCAAGCGTCGTCAAGCAGGCGGCTGAGTACCTCGGCGCCACGGTCGAGGCTCCCGAAGTCCCGGAGGGCACTGAACTGCCGCCTGAGGATATCCTCGGTGAGATCCCCGGCCGGGATGTGGTCCGGAGCGTGGAGGAAGCGGTGAAGAGCATAGAGACCGACGTCGGCGAGGAGATACAGATGAAGTCGCGGGACCTGATCGGGAAGGACGAACTGCAGTAGATCCCTCCTGGAGAACTACCTCGCTCTTTTTGCCGGGCGCACCCGGATACCGCCGGATTGTTCGGCCCCGTTTGTCCCGCGTAGCGGTGGGTTCTGCAGCCCGCCGTCCCCCGGAACCTCCAATCCCCCGTGCAGAACTTCACCTCCTACAGGGGCCATGACGCATTAGCCGCCGTGAAACTCCTTGTATCTATTCTTTGCTGCAATTTTTCGCGATCTAAAACCGGAATGATTATACCTCTCCTAGCGGAGAGGGGTGTATGAAACGCGGATTAGCAGCATTCGTGCTTATCATCTTTGCAACGATCGTCCTCGCCTGCGGGTGTACAGGAACACAGACATCTCCCGCACAGCAGGGGGGGGGCGGTCCAGGAGATCGTCGTCGGCGCCCTTCTGCCGCTTTCCGGCGACTTTGCCGAGAGCGGAGAGGCCTGTAATGCCGCCCTCACGGTGGCCGCAGGGGATATCAACGATCACTTCGCCGCGATCGGGTCGGAGCGCCGTGTCGGGGTAATCGTCGAGGATACGGCAACCGATCCCGCCGTCGCGCTCGAGAAGTTGAAGGCGCTCGATGCGCAGGGGATCAAGATAGTCATCGGGCCCGGCTCCAGCGCCGAACTCGAGGCGATCCGGGCGTATGCCGACGAGCACGGGATCCTGATCGTCAGTACCATGAGCACCGCGCCGTCGCTTGCCATCGCCGGCGACAACGTCTACCGGTTCGTGCCGCCGGACACCTACCAGGCCGATGCCATGGCATCCCTTCTTGAGTATGACGGGATAGAAGCGCTCGTGCCGGTCTGGCGCGGTGATGTCTGGGGCGATGAACTCTGCAACCTGACGAGAGCGGCGTTCGAAGAGAGCGGCGGCACGGTCCTTGACGGGGTCCGGTATACTCCGGGTACACAGGACTACACTGCGGCGATAGCCGACCTCGATGTGCAGGTCGGCAGGGCTGTTGCAGCGCACAGGAAGGAGAAGGTCGGCGTCTACCTGATCAGCTTCAACGAGGCGGCGGCGATCGTGGAGACGGCCGCGAAGGCGAAGAACCTCACGGAGGTCCGGTGGTATGGGTGCGACGGCAATGCCCTCCTCGAGACTCTCGTGACGGGAGATGCCGCACGGTTCGCGGCGCAGACGAAGTTCACCGGCCCGGAGTTCGGACAATACAGACATGCCGCGGCGAACGCTGCTACCATCCAGAAGATCCGGGATGCCCTCGGACGGCAGCCCAACGGCTACGGTCTGACCTCCTACGATGCGCTCTGGACTGTCGCCATGACCCGGACGCAGACCGACACCATTGAGATCGCGAAGTTGAAGATTGCCCTTGAGCGGACTGCAAAGCAATCCGGCGGGCCTCTGTTCGGGTCGGTGGAACTGAACGGGGCCGGGGACCGGTTGACCGCCCACTACACGTTCTGGTCGGTGGGTGCCGGGGGGGGAAACCTACCGGTGGGTGCCGGTTGCCCAGTACGACATCTGGGCGGGGCATGCTCCTCCGTTTTTCGAGCGCATCGGCGCCTGAATGCCGGGGTGATGCCCCGGACTCTTTTTTCGAAACAGCACACTACGCGGAGGATGCACCCTTGATCCCGCCACCCCGGAGGCGCACGGATTCCTGTATAGTGCCTAGGGGGAGCTGACGGATAACGGGTTCTCCGGCCCGGACTGGAAAAGAAAAGGTGGGTGTCTCACCCCATCGCCAGCACGAACCGAATCGCCGCAACGATCATCGGCATCGTGACGAGAAGGATCAGCATCATCGTCACGAACCCGCTGATCGAGGCGACGACCCGCTGCGCGTACCGGGACCAGCCCCGGCGCTCGAAGAACCGCTCCACCCCTTCCTTCATCATGTAGCCGCCGTCGAGCGGGACAATCGGGATCGCATTGAACATCCCGACCAGCAGGTTGAACCACCCTGTCCAGAAAAGGAGGTGAACCGTGCCCCAGAAGAAGGGGAACGGCTCCTCCCAGGCGATCTGCTCGGGAGTATCGACGAGCAGGATGGCGAGCTGCTGGGAGTTGCCCTGGATGAAGGCGTCGATCGGGGCTATCGTAAGGTAGAGCGGCGCGAGGAGACCGAGGTCCGCGATATTCCCTATATGCTCCTTCACCGCAGGAGCGTTGTAGTAGTAGACCCCCATGAACCCGGAGTCCCGGTCGCCGTCGAGCACCTCCGGCCACTCGGAGAGCGTGAGGGTGTAGGTGCTCTCGACCCCGTCTTTTTCGGCCGTCACCGTGACTGTCTCCCCCGGCCGCGTCCCGTCCATGATCGCCGAGACCTCCTCCTGGCTCGCCACGGGAACGCCGTTCACGCTCGTGATGATCGAGTAGCCGGGGAGCCCCGCATCTGCCGCCGGGTAGTCCTGGTAGACTCCCTGGACGAGCGGGACGGCAAGGGGCGTCGCCATCCCCAGGAGAAGGAACATCGCCGCAAAGCATGCGAGGCCGAAGACTATGTTGTTCGTGATCCCGGCGCCGAACATCCGTATTTTGGGCATTCCCTTCGCCGCGTCGACGTCTTCCTCATCGGGCTCGACGAACGCTCCTATCGGGACGACGGCGATGAGGAGGCCCATGCTCCGCACCCGCATATCCTCGACCCGGGCGAGGATCGCGTGGCCGAACTCGTGGATGGCGATCGTGAGCAGAAGGCCGAGGAAGACAGCCGCGGTGATCGGGATCGCCTGGTTGACCCCGGGTATCGCAAGGATGTTGCGGGGGTCGTGGATCCCGGTCGGCTCAGGGGTATGCACCAGATACTGGGGGACCGCGAGGACCAGAGCAAGCGTCATGAAGGCCGAGACCACCACGACCATGATGACCCCGAGCGTCGCGTAGGCCCGGAGCAGGGTCTTGAACTTCCGGAACCAGTCGAAGAAACCGACCCGTTTGGTCTTGATGGCGAGGATTGGGCCGAAGAACATGACGTGATCGCGAAACAGCCCCCGGTCGCGGATATAGTAGGCAATCAGGAGGTATGCCGCGACGACAAGGAGGAGTATCTGGAGCCAGTTCATCACTCACGGTTGGCGCGCGTGAGGCATAAAATCTTCCGCGCTATGAGAAATCCTGCATCGTCGTCTGGCAGAGGTTCGCCACCGTCTTCCAGGTCCGGCGGGCGCAGGGCGGCGGGCTCCCGTAGTCCCGAATGTAGCCCCGGAGGAACTCGATGGTCACCGGGTCGGAAGGGTAGCCGCTCCCGATCTTCCCGTACTGCTGCTCGAGCTCCCGGATCGCCCGGTCCCGGGTGACCTTCGCGACGACGCTCGCCGCACCGACGATCTTGTATCGGGCGTCCGCCCGGTGCTCGGCGACGATCTCGCAGGGAAAGTCGAGGTGGGCCGCGACCGTCCTGCCGTAGCGCTCCGCGTTCACGTCGCAGGCGTCCACATAGGCATACTCCGGCTGGAGCCCCATAAGCACCTCGGCGTGGAGCTCGGCCACGCACCCGTTCATATTCACCCTGCTCCGGGCTTCGTCGATCCCGGCGGCATCGATGGTGACGATGGCGATCGAGAAGTCGCGCAAAAGGATATCGTAGAGCACCTCGCGCTGCTTCGGCCGGAGGACCTTCGAGTCCCGGATGGGGAGGGCCGCAAGGTCCTCGGTCGCCCGGCACCCGACTGCGGCGACCACCATCGGACCGATCACCGATCCCTTCCCCGCTTCGTCCACCCCGCAGATCACATCCTCTGGTTTATTCGCAAGGTATTTCAATGCAGACGATTGAATCCAGATGGATGTACACGATTATCGTCGGCCTGGGCGGGATCGGCCGGAACCTGACTGCGATCGCCGTGAACGCCGGCGACTCCGTGGTGGTTATCGACCAGGACGAGGAACGTGCAAGTGATATCCTGGAACACTACGACGTTCTTGCCATAACCGGGAACGCGACCGATAAGTCGGTGCTGCAGGACGCAGGGATCGACCGGGCCGACGCCCTGGTCGCAACCACGAGCGACGACGCCGTGAACCTGATGACCTGCTGGCTTGCGAAACGCTACAATGTCGGCAACGTCGTCTCGATCGTCAACCAGAAAGAGCACTCCGACCTCTTCAACGAGGTCGGAGTGAGGATCAGCGAGAACCCCGACGAGCTGGTGGCGACCCGTCTTTACTACTGGGCGAAAAGCCCGAACCTCCAGCAGGTCGCCTCGATCCCCGGAGGCACCATCTTCGAGATCGTCGCCGATGAGGGCGCGCCCATCGTCGATCACGAGATCCGGGACCTCGAGGTCCGGGACTTCGTCTTCATCGCCATCCGGCGTGCCGGGGGCGATCTCATCATCCCGAGCGGCACAGTCCGTATTCGACCCGGCGACGTCATCACGGTGTTCACGAAAAAAGAGGCGGAGACGGAGACCTTAAAGACCCTCAACAAGCAGTTGATACGCTCAGGATAGCGTATCTTTGAGTGCTTTCAGCTCGAGGAGCATCCTTGGGTTGCGCTTGATCAGTTCCCTGATGAGTGCCGCGACCGAGAACTCACGGAAGCTGATGCTTGCAATCGAGTCCGCAAGGGTATTGAGTTTCGTATCGTCGAGGGTGATGAAGTACTCTTTGACCTTGTAATTCCGCTCGAGGATCGTGCCCATCCGGGACGCGCGCCATTCGGTGTCGTAGGACATCAGGGCCTCCTTTGAACAGTTGCCCGCCTCGATGCACTTTGAAGCCACCTGGGCTGCGAGCCTTCCGGTATACATGGCGTTCCCGATCCCGCCGCCGGTGATGGGGTCGACGACCCTCGCCGCGTCGCCGGCGACGAGAAGACCGTCACCGACCGTGCAGGCGAGCGGCCGGCAGACAGGAACCCCGCCCGCGATCGCCTCGATTGTCTTACCGTTCGGGAAGTTCTTTGCGACAAACCGGTCCAGGTAGTCCTTCGCCCGGGCCCCGTCGCGGCTTTTCCTGCCCGTGATGCCGATCCCGACGTTTGCCGTCCGGTCGCCCTTGGGGAAGACCCAGAGGTAGCCTTCGGGCGCAATCTCGTTGCCCAGGTAGAAGTCCGTCGAGCCTGCGTCGATATCGATGTCGGTCATCAGGTACTGTGCGCAGCTCATCATCTCCCGGAGGGGGACGGTGGTGTCGAGGCCGGCCCTTCGGGCGAACTGCGCCTCCGTGCCGTCGGCGGCGATGACAACCTCGGCCCGGATATCGGCCGGCGTCCCGGCCGAGAGCACCTTCGCGCCCCGGACCGCCCCGTTCTCCATGATCGGCGCGGTCGCCCGGGTCTTAACGATCACATCCGCCCCGGCCTCGGCCGCCTGCCAGACGAGTTCCCGGTCAAAGACCTTCCGATCGAGGACATAGCCGACCTCGTTTCCGGCTCTGTCCTGGTCGAGCCTGATGGCGGTGCCGTTCGGGGCGATGATCCGGGCGCTCTCGATATCGGCGGATATCCAGCGGGGGTCGGGCTTGATATATTCCTTCAGGAGTTCTTTGCCGATCCCCTCCGCACACCGGATGGGCGTGCCGATGGCGGGACGCTTCTCGATGAGGCAGACCGAGTTCCCGGCTGCCGCCGCCGTCTTCGCGGCAAGAGCGCCGGCGGGGCCGCCCCCGATGACGAGGATGTCGTAGTTACTCTTCATGGACTACCTCCAGTGCTCCGAGCGGGCACGCCCGCGCGCAGATCCCGCAGGCGATGCACTCCCGCTCAAGGCTGAGGTAGGCGTCGATCAACTCGAGCGCGTCCTCGGGACAGACTGCAACGCAGGTGCCGCAGTATCCGCACTTGTCTCGGTTTATCCTGAGCATTGTACTCATAATGTCGTCGCCGTCGCAAAAACCTTTATGCTCCTCGCGCGAGTTGCTGCATCGGAATCTTCGCCCGGACGCATGGCTGGCGGTTCGTCGTCCCGTGCCGCCCGGGTCCGGGCGGCGAGACGGTTCACTGCTCCATTAAATAGGAGTTAGCACAAATTTATCTGGTTAATGGGGATGCTATGGGACTGAAAGGTGGGCCCACGCAGGACGAAGTCATGGCCGTCTCGCTCGCGAAACTCGGCATCCGCCCGGGCGACCGGGTGGCCGATGTCGGGTGCGGGACCGGGAAGATCGCCATCGCTGCTTCAAGGGTTGCTGAACGGGTCTACGCGATCGACCGGCGATCGGAGGCGGTCGCCTATGCACGGGCCGAGGCCGCTCGCGCCGGCGCTGAAAACATCGAGTTCTTCGAGGGCGACGCGGTGGAGATTCTTCCGGATCTGGGGCCGCTCGACGCCGCTTTTGTCGGAGGGTCCCGCCGCCTGCCGGAGGTCCTCGACCTCCTCGCCGACCGGGTGCGGGGGAGGATCGTCGTGAACGCGGTGATGGTCGGGACGCTTCAGTCTGCGATAGAGAGCATGCAGCGCCTCGGAATCTTCGAGGAGGCCGTCCACCTTCAGGTCTCCCGGTCTGCCGGGATCGCCGGCGGGGTGATGTTCAAACCTATAAATCCCGTCTATATCGTCGTCGGGGGTGCCGGATGCTCGTAGGCGTGGGACTCGGGCCCGGCGACCCGGAACTCCTGACCCTGCGGGCGGTCAGGCTCCTTTCCGAAGCCACGGCGGTCTTTGTCCCCGGAAACCTCGCCTACGACCTGGTGCGGCCGCACCGGCCCGATGCCGTCGTTCTCAACTTCCCGATGACGAACGACGAGGACTACATCCGGAAGTGCCTGGAGGAGAACGCCGACCGGATTGCGCCGCACGCAAGGGACGGTCTCGCGGTATTCGGGATCATCGGGGACCCGAACTTCTACTCGACCTTTTCGCGGCTCTGTGAGGTAATCGCTGCCCGTTACCCGGAGATCTCGTTTGCGACCGAGCCCGGGATCAGCTCCATCACCGCGTTCGCCTCGGTGGCGAACGTCCCGGTGGCCGGGGGGTTCTTCGTCTCGGACGGGAACGGGCCGGAGTCCCGGATCTTCATGAAGGTCCGGCGGCCCGCGGCGCTCGCGGCATCCCTCTCGGAGGAGGGCTACTCGGAGTTCGTCCTCGTGGAGCGGATGTTCATGCCGGAGCAGCGTGTCTACCGGGGAGACGAACTTCCCGAGAAGAGCGACTACTTCTCGATCCTCTTTGCGAGGCGGCCGCATGCATAAGTTCTACATCGTGGGCGCGGGGCCGGGGGCGCCCGACCTCATCACCGTCCGGGGGATGGATCTCCTCCGGCGGGCGGACGTCCTCATCTACGCGGGCTCGCTCGTGAACCCGGTGCTCGTGGAGGAATCGGGCGCGGGGCTGAAGCTCGACAGCTGGGGGATGACACTTCCGGAGATCGTGGGCGCCGTCGAGGAGCACGTCCGGGCGGGGAGGCTCGTCGTCCGGCTCCATTCCGGCGACCCGGCGCTCTACGGGGCGATCGTCGAGCAGATGGCGGAGCTCTCCCGGCGCGGGATCGAGGCCGAGATCGTCCCCGGGGTCTCGTCCCTCTTTGCAGCCGCTGCGGCCCTCAAGACCCAGTTCACCCTCCGTGACGTCTCCGAGAGCCTGATCGTCACCCGTCCGGCGGGAGCGACGCTTGAATCGGACCTGATCCCTGAGTTATCCCGGCTCGGGCAGACGATGGTGGTCTTCCTCGGGACGGAGCGGATGGAGGAGGTTCTCGCCCGGGTGGAGTGCCCGCCCGAGACACCGGCGGCGGTCGTCTACCACGCTTCCTGGCCCGACCAGGTGGTCGTCCGGGGGACGGTGGCCGATATCGCGGAGAAGGCCCGGGCGGCCGGGATCGAGCGGACGGCGCTGATCGTCATCGGGAAAGCGGTCGAGGGGGCAACGTCCGGGTTCGGGAGGTCGGTTCTCTACTCATGACCGGGACAGTCGTGATCGCGCTCGAGCGTTTCCTCCCCGACGCCCGTCGGGTAGCAGACGCCCTCGGTGCCGACGTCCTTCCTTTCGGCCCGGATGCATTCCGGGCGGCGTTTTCCGGCTACGACCGGATCGTCGCCCTGATGTCCGCCGGGATCGCCGTCCGGGGGATCGCCCCGCTTCTCGCCGACAAGTGGCGCGACCCTGCGGTGGTGGTGGTCGGCCCGGATCTCCGCTACGCTGTCCCGGTCATCGGCGGGCACCACGGCGCAAACGACCTTGCCCGGGAACTCGCCGCCCTCGGGGTCACGCCGGTGATCACGACCGCGACCGAGACCCGGGGCAGGGAATCGGTCGAAGGAATAGCCGCCCGGATGGGGTGCGAGATCGTGAACCGCGGCTCCACCCGGGCGGTGAACGCCGCCGTGCTGGACGCCGACGTGCCCCTCTATGCCGTCACCGGCCCCGGGATCGTCGTCGCGGGACCGGGTGTCTCCTTTCTCGTCCGGAAGGGCGAGTATGTCGTCGGCGTCGGGTGCCGGAGGGATGCTCCGGCCGCCGATGTGAGAGAAGCCATCCGGCAGGCGCTTCATGAGGCCGGGATCGCCCCCGGCGAGGTTCTCGTCTACGCGACGACCGCACAGAAGCGCGGAGAAGCGGGGCTCATTGACGCCGTCGCGGAACTCGGCGGCAACCTCGTCTTCTTAGACGACGACACGCTGAATGCAGAGAAGGCCCCATCGCCATCGCGGGCCTCCCTGATAGGGCTTGCCGGGGTCGCGGAACCCGCGGCTCTCGCGATCTCGAAGCGCAAAGTTCTGGTTCTCGCCAAGCAAACGTACGGGAGTGTTACCGTTGCAATCGCACGATAGCGGAGGAAGACTGTACATCGTCGGCACCGGTCCCGGCGACCTGCTGCAGATGACGCCCCGCGCCTTGAAAGCTCTCGGCGAGGCCGACTGCGTCATCGGCAACGGGTTCTACCTCGACCTCGTCGAACCGATGCTCGCCGGAAAAGAGGTCGTCCGGAGCAGCATGGGCAAAGAGGTCGACCGGGCAGCAAAAGCGCTCGACCTCGCGCGGGACCGTGTCGTCGCGATGGTAAGCGGCGGCGACGCCGGGGTCTACGGGATGGCGAGCATCGTCCTCGAGGTGGCCGAACGGTCGGGCTCGACGGTCGCGGTCGAGGTCATCCCCGGCATCACGGCCGCGATCTCGGCGGCGGCACGGCTCGGCTCGCCGCTCTCGGGCGACTACGTCACGATGAGCCTCTCGGACCTCCTGACGCCCTGGAAGGAGATCGAACGGAGACTCGACCTCGCGTTCCGTATGCGGGTGCCGGTCGTCCTCTACAACCCCCGTTCCCGGGGGAGGCCGCACAACCTTGACGCGGCGATCGCGATCGCCCGCTGCCACCTGCCGGACAGGACGCCGGTCGGGGTGATCAAAAACGCCTACCGGGAGGGGGAAGAGCGGTTGATCACGACGCTTGGGGAGTTCAAAGACCACTTCTCCTTCGTAGACATGCACTCGATCGTCTTTATCGGCGGAGAGGAGACCAGGATCTGGAGGGATGAGACTGATGGGAGAGGAATCATCACGCCCCGGGGATACCACCGGAAGTACGTATACTGACCTTGCGGCGGTCACGCCGGAGGCCTACGCGATAGCAAGCGCCAGCCGGAACCTGGCCCGGGAACGGGTGGGAAACGCCACACTCGAGGACCGGATCCGGCAGCGGTGCTCGGTCGCGGTCGGCGATTTCGCGATGGCCGATCTGATGCGGTTTTGCGGAAATCCGGTCGAGGCCGGGGTCGCTGCACTGGAGCGGCGGGCGCCGATCGTCGTCGATATCCGGATGGTGCAGGCGGGCATCCTGAAGCGCGGACATGCAAGCGAGGTCGTCTGTGTACTCGACTTCGGCGAGGATATCGCCCGCGAGCGCGGGATCACCCGGACGTCTGCGGGGTTCCTCGCCCTGCGCGACCGGCTGGAAGGCGCGATCGTGGTGATCGGGAACGCTCCATCGGCGCTTCTCGTCGTCTGCGATATGATGCGGGCCGGAGTCCGGCCGGCGCTGGTCGTCGGGACCCCGGTGGGGTTCGTGAATGCAGCGGAGTCGAAAGAGGCGCTCCGTGCTCTCGACGTGCCGTCGGTCTCGAACGCCGGCACCCGGGGCGGAACGCCGGTCGCGGTGGCGGCAATGAACGAGATCATCACGATTCTTGCCGAGCGTGCAGGTCATGCGGGACCCGGTCACTGATTTCGAGTACCCCGGGGCGTGGGTGGCGGCCTGCCGCTCCCCCGACCTCCTCGACGACGTCCGGCGGGGTCTCGCGGTCCTGACGGCATCGGGAACGGTCCTCCGCCGGGGGTTCACGACCGGGACGACGGCGGCTGCAGCCTGCAAGGCGGCGGTCCTCTCGCTCGCCCTCGATACCGTGGAGGAGGTGGAGATCACCCTTCCCTGCGGCATCGCGGTCCGGCTTCCGGTGGACGGCTACCGTGGGCAGGCCTCGTGCTGGAAAGACGCCGGAGACTACCTCTCCGACGTGACCGCGGGGCTTGAGTTCGTCGCGATGGCGGCCCCATCCCTCTCGGGCGGGGTCCAGTTCGTGCCCGGCGAGGGTATCGGGAGTTTCGGCCGCAATACGCTCCGCCACCTGCGGGGGACACCGGCGATCAGCGCCCCGGCGCTCGACTGCATCCGGCGGTCGATCGACGAGGCGGTGGAGGAGGCGGATCTATCCGGGACGACGGTCATCCTCACGGTTCCCCGGGGTGCGGAGGTGGCGCAGAAGACGCTGAACCCGAAGATCGGGGTGTGCGGCGGGATATCGGTCCTCGGGACGACCGGGTTCGTGGAGCCCTGGGACGATCACATGACGGAGGGGGTGCTCGACCGGATCGCCCGGGCTTCCGGAGGGGTCGTGCTGACGACCGGGCGGCTCGGCCTGCGCTATTCGCGGCTCCTCTTCCCGGAGCACGAGGCGATCCTGGTCGGGAGCAAACTCGAGGAGGCTCTCCGGGCGGTCGGCGGCGATGCGGTGATCTGCGGGCTCCCCGGCCTGATCCTGAAGTTCATGAACCCGGACGTCCTCGAGGGGACCGGGTGCGCGACGGTGGAGGATCTCTCGGCGACCCCGCTCTGGGAGGAGACGGTCAGCCGGGAACTTCGCGCGTTTCGGGCCCGCTACCCCCGCATCCGCGTCGTGATCGTCGACCGCGCTGGCCGGATCATCGGGGAGTCGCCATGAAGATCGTCGGGGTGGGGTGCGGCCCCGGCATGCTGACCGCGGAGGCGGCGAGGGTCATCGCGGACGCGTCGCTCATCTACGGGTCGGCCCGGGCAGTCGCGCTTGCACGGGACGCCATCTCCCCGGGGTGCGAGGTCCACGAGATCACGGATTACCGGGGCCTCCGGTCCCTCCCGGACCATGCAATCGTCCTCTCGACGGGGGACCCGATGCTTGCGGGGCTCGGCTACCTCCCGGGTGAGGTGATCCCGGGGATATCTTCCCTCCAGGTCGCCTTCGCCCGGCTGAAGATTTCACTGGCACGGGCGGCGGTCGTCTCGGCCCACGGGAAGGATCATGCCCGGGCGGTAGCCGAAGCCGGGCGGGAGGTCCTCGCGGGCCGGGTCGTCTTCCTCATCGCCGACCCGGCCTTCAATGTCGGGGCGTTCGCGGCCGCCCTCCCGCCCCGGAGCCGGCTTGCCGTCTGCGAAGACCTCGGCTACCCGGAAGAGCGGATCGCCGTCGGGACGGCGGCACGGCCTCCGTCGCCCCGGGGCGACCTCTTCGTGGTGGTGGCGGGGGAGTTTTAGGACCCCGGTATGGGAGCTGCAGGGTCCCCCGCGGCGCTCTCCTTCTTCCGGAACTCGTAGCCCGACCGGAGGAGGTCGATGAGGATGGCCTGGTATGCTCCCCGCTCGCAGAGTTCGAGGTGGTAGCGATGCACCGTCGACTTCGTCCCGTACTTCGCCGGCACATCGTTCCAGGTGCACCCGGTGGAGAGGACGTACAGGACCCCGTTGAAGAGGAGCCGGGGATCCCGGCGGGGCCTGCCGATGTGGGGCTTCTGGGGCGGGAGGTGTCTACAGACGATCTCCCAGAGATCATCGTCGATCTCCCGAAACGTCATGAGCACCGCATACTTCCGAAAGGTTTTATAGTTTTGGGACGACTCCGGGAGCCGGAACGCCCATATTGCGGCGCTATTGCTGGCTGTAGTTCATGACGATGATCTCGCGGACCTCTCCGCGTTTCGTCCCGTCGCAGTTGATTGCCCTCCTCGCCGGAACCCGGTCGATACGGTATCCGGCATAAAGGTCGTCGAAGAACCTGTCCTCCGGATCGACGTTCTTCGGGTCCGAGTTGCTCAGCATGAGCCTCGCGCCCTTTGCATCGCATCGTGCGTAGAATGCCGCGAGACGCCTCTGCTCCTCGTCGGAGAACCTGTTCTTCGAGTACTGCGTGAACGACGACGTCCGGTTCAACGGCCGGTAGGGCGGGTCGAAGTAGACGAAGGAGTCCCGCGAGATGCAGGGCTCCGAATGCGTGAAGTCGCCGAGATGGATGGTCGTGTTCCGGAGCGCAGCGGAGTCGGCCCGGAGCACCTCTTCGTGCAGGATCTTCGGCTTTTTGTACCTGCCGAACGGGACGTTGAGCTCGCCCCGCGAGTTTACCCGGTAGAGGCCGTTGAAGCACGTCCTGTTGAGGAAGATGAACCGGCCTGCCCGCTCCACCCACGCTCCCTCGTAACGTCCAAAATCGATCCCCTTCCGCTCTCGGTTGAACGCATCCCGCACGGCGTAATAGTAGTCCCTGCGCCCGGAATCGTCCTTTGAGAGAAATTCTTCCTCAACGTCGCGCAGATAGTCGATGAGGCCGGAGACATCGTTTTTAACGACGCTGTAGGCGAGAACCAGCTCTTCATTGATGTCGAAGAGGTGGCACTCCCTGAACCTGAAGATATCGTTGAAGTGAAAATAGACCGCTCCGCCGCCCATGAAGGGTTCGACGAAGACCGGGAGGGTTCCCTCGGTGAGTTCCCGTGGGGCTCTCGCGGTGAACGCATCGAGCAGTTGCGCCTTTCCTCCTGCCCATTTGAGGAACGGTCGTGCAGTGAGTGTTGCCATAGGTCTCTACCAGCCGGCGTGAATTACGGCATCGGCAAAGGTTTGTCGTGAAAGACGTTAGTGTTGCCTGTATTCCTCCGATGCTCCGGGCCGGGTGCCGGTGCCGTCGCCCCCCCTGCCGCCGGTTCGGGCGGCCTGAGCTTTCAGCATCTTCTCGATCGCCCACCGGCCCCGGCCGAGTTCGCTTCCCAGTATCTCGACCGCCCTCTTCTTGGTCTCGCCGGACTCGATAAGCCAGACGTACCGGGAGACCAGGGTCTTGCGGTCGCCGTCGGTCCAGGGCCTGCCCCGGTTCTGCGGCTCTCCGGTCCGCGGGGTCCGGAGCGTGGAGAGCAGGTATCCCTCCCGGGTATCCCGCAGTTGTGCGATCTTCAGGTCGAACACCTCCCCCGAGATCTCAAACCCGGTCGCCCGGCGGTTGAGGCCGACGGCGACCTTTGCGGTCGAGAAACCGCCGAGGAACATATCGCAGACGAGGTCGCCCTCGTTGCTGCTGTACTGGATCATCTTGACGAGCAACTCCGTCGGCAGTTCGTTCTTGTTCTTCGTCTGCCCGGGTTTGTACTCGCGGTTGATGCACCAGACATCTTCGCGGTCGCGGTAGTTCAGCGACCCGTTGTCCGGGCCCCGCTCCCCGGTCCCGTAGCGCGATTCCAGGTTGAACGTCCGCTCGCCGCCGGGTTTTTCGTAGAAGAGGATGTGATAATGGGAGGAGACGTATTTCCTGCTCGTGTAGACGCCGAAGTTGTAGCGCCATATGATATGGTTGACCTCGCGAAGGCACGTCTGCCGCAGGGCGTGGAGTATGTGGTAGAGGTTCGTGTAGCCCGAGACGATATAGATCGACCCGCCCGGCCTTAATATCCGTTCGGCCTCCCGGATCCATTCCAGGCTGAACTCCCCGTAATCGGATGCGGGAACCTCGACGTAGCCCCCGACGACGAACCTCTCGTCCCTGTTGTAGTGATGGTGCAGCCGGTCGCCGTTGATGCCGTACGGGGGATCGGTGACGATCAGGTCCACCGAGTCGTCGGGGATATGCGCTCGTGCCCCCGCGATGCAGTCGCCGTTGTAAAAGACATTGCCGTTGACCTCCTCAAACCTCATGATCTTCCTCGGCGGCATGTTGCAGGCTCTACGTACATTATATTGGCCGTACGGGCATAAGAGACACTCGTTGTGATTACGGTTCTTCTCCCGGTTTGCGCGGGCCCGCATCAAAGAGACGCACACCATGCCCGTGGGGTATCATTAATACGTTTCAGACAAACCCGGGTTGATCACCAGTAGTGAAACAGCCCCGGGAGTTCGGATGGCGGCACATTCAGGAGAATCAGAGAGCTCGTCCCGCACAGGAGCGGGAACGGGGAGGCAGCGGGCCTTTGCAGCGGGAGAACGGCCGGTCCATGAACGCATGGAAGAACTCCTGGCTGAGAACGAAGCGCTTCGGCGCGAGAACGCCACGTTGCAGTCGGTGAAGGATGCCCTGCAGGAGAGCGAAGAGCGCTACCGGCGGCTCTTTGAGGACGATCTCACCGGAGACTTCCTCACAGCGCTGGATGGCCGGATACTTGCCTGCAACCCGGCGTTTGCCAGGATATTCGGGTTTGCTTCCGTGGAAGAAGCGCTGAATACCGATGTCCGGGACCTCTACGAAGACCCCCGGGATCGTGACCGGCTTATCGCGCGCCTCCGGGTGGAGAGGAAGGTCGAGAACGAGGGCAGGGTCCGGAAGCGTCGGGATGGCACCCGTATCCATGTCGTAGAGAACATGATCGGGCGTTTCAGTGCGGACGGCGAACTGATCGAGACCCAGGGTTATGTCTACGACGACTCGGAGCGCAAACGGGCGGAAGATGCGTTGCGGGAGAGCGAGGAGCGGTTCCGGGCGGTCCTCGAAAACTCGCTCGATGCGGCCTACCGGCGCAACCTGCAGGCGGACCGCTACGACTACATGAGCCCGGTCGTCGAGGAGATCCTCGGCTTCACCCCGGAGGAGATGACCGCGATGGCCACGGAAGAGATCATGGGCCGCATCCATCCCGACGACCGCCCGGGGATTGAAGCGAAACTGAACGCCGCTGCCGCCCTGGGCAGTGGACTCCTGGTGTACCGGTTCCGGACGAAAACCGGTGAGTATCGCTGGCTCGAAGACCACTTCACGGTGACGCTCGACCCGGGCGGCCGGCCGCTCTACCGGGGCGGGATCGTCCGCGACGTCACCGGGCGAAAGAAGGCCGAGGAGGAGCTCGCCCGGATTCACCGGGAGCTCGAGTCCGCCCACCGGGAGGCGAACCTCTACCTGGATATCCTGACCCACGATATCCGGAATACGGAGAACGTCTCGAACCTGTATGCCGAGATGCTCATCGACTCCGTGGAGGGGGAGGCGGCCGGGTATGCGGCGAGCCTGAAGCGGAGCATAGCAAAGAGCATCGAGGTTCTCGGGATAGTCTCCAAGATCCGGCGGATTTACGCCGGGCCGCCCCTCCTCCGGCCGATGGATATCGACGCGATCGCCCGGGAGGAGATCGGTCACTTCGCGGGCATCTCCCTCTCCTACGAGGGCGTTCCCCGGCTGGTCCTTGCCGACGATCTCCTTCCCGAGGTCTTCACGAACCTGATCGGCAACGCCGTCAAACACGGGAGCCCCGGCGTCACCGTAACCGTCAGGACGGAAGATGTGGACGGGTTCGTCCGGGTGACGGTCGCGGACACCGGTCCGGGCGTCCCGGACGGCCAGAAAGAGGAGATCTTCCACCGCTACGAGAAGCAGCAGCGGGGCGTGGGTGAGGGACTCGGGCTGTACCTGGTCCAGATCCTCATCGACCGCTACGGCGGCAGGATCTGGGTCGAGGACCGGGTGCCGGGCCACCCCGGGGAGGGGGCGGCGTTTGTGTTCCTGCTCCGGGAAGCGGACGGCGTGTCGGCACGGCCGTGAGGCGGGAGAGGGGGTTGTGAGGTTCGCTCAGGACTCCGCTCTTCCCCTTACTCAACCGCCCGGATCACCGCCACTCTCCACTCCACCCCGTAGAGCCCGGCCGTCGTCCAGGAGATCTCCTTCTGCACCGCCTCTCCGCCGCCGGCAGTAAATTCATAGGCCGCAGTGCCGTAGCGCTCGTCAGCGACCCGGCGGGCCACGTCGAGCAGGTCAGGGTAATCGGCGTAGAGCGGGTCCTCAAACGTCATCTTCCCGATCTGGGCCGGGTCGGTGTCGTAGATCACCCGCCCGTCCGTCTGGACGACCATCACCTGGTACGGGGTGCCGTTCGCCGCCGGGCCGGCGACGCCGGCGATCAGGGCCTCCGGCCGGAAGACAATGGAAACGAACCCGGTAAACAACCCTTCGTTCGTGAAGACGGGCGCCGTGATGACCATCGCCGGGATGTCTTCCGCGACCGTGATCACCTCGCTCATCATCGGCCGTTTCGTCGCGAGGATGTGCCGGACATGAGCCTGGCCATTGACGTCCGCGCCCTCGACATCGCGGTACGCCGCCGGTTCGGCAGCGATGATCGTGCCTCCCGCATTGCTGACCGTGCTGTCGACGATCGACGGGTCGGCGGCGGAGAGGTTCGCGAGGATTGCACGGGCATCGTCGTCGGAGAGATCGGTCTTTCCGAGTTCGAACGCGGCATGGCTCAAGCGGCCGTCCAGGGCCTCGAGTGCTGTGGTGATGTCGGACTGCAGGCGAATGAGGAGCACCGCGGCGTCTTCATCGCCCACGGAGACGGGCGGCGACTGGTCCGCTGCAGCGCAACCGGCACAGGCGGTGATCAGGATCGCCAGGGCGGCAACAATCCAGAGGTATGATTGAGAACGCATCAGAATCCCTCGATGCAATAAGAAAGGGAGACAGGAAATTTAAGGCCTGCGAAATTGTTGCCGATTCGTCACCGGGGCGTCCGTTCCCGGAGCCGCCCCTTATGCACGCGCCACCCCACGACGGCGGCGAGAACTGCGACGACGATCGCGGCCAGGATGCCGATCCCGAGGGACGGGTCCTGCCGGTAGACATCCAGGATCACGTCGGCCCCGAGGGCGATGACGAGGCAGGAGGTGAGCGACCCGGTGCAGACGCAGGCAAAGACCCGGGCCTGATCCAGCCCGAGCAGCCGACCGAGAATCGATCCGTTCATCGCCCCGGTCCCCTGGAGAGGGAAGAAGACAAAGAGGGTGAGCCCGATCGTCGAGAACCGCCGGAGCCAGGGCTGGCGCTCGGTGTAGTTCCGACCAATCGCCATCCCGCTCTCAAGCAGCCGGCCGATGAGGGGGATCTTCAGCGCCAGGTCGAAGTTCCAGACGACGAAGAGGGAGACGGCCACGTCGAGGAGGAAGATCACGATCGTGATGAGCCACCAGGGATACCCCAGCAGGACGGCGAGCGGGATGATCGACTCCTTCCCGGCCGGGGGGACGAAGTAGGCGACGAGCAGCCCGGAGATCATGAGGAACTGCTGGTAGGGCTCGGTCAGGTAGAGCACAATAAAGACGGCCGGGAGGATGGCGAGCGGCAGGACGAATTTTATGGGGCCGGCAAGGTAGGGGTTTGCAAAGAACGCCCTCCAGCCCTCCGGTTTGGGTGTATTGGTTGTATCGTCCGCGCTCATGGGTCGATCTCCGGGCGGGAGACCCGCAGTTCAGGTTTGGAGTTTCCGGATAAATACGTTATCTGCACAGGTTCCAGCAGGTTCAAGTTCATGCAGCGCGAGGATAGGGAGCATGGTTCCCGTTCCTGTTACCCGGCCGCCCCGCCCCCTCCCCGTCGTCGATGCCGGCACCCGGGAGAGCGCCCTGTGCACGATTGCAAACGTCGGGACCGCACTTGAAACTCTGCGCGAGGTGAGAAAGCACGTCCGTGGGGATCACAAGCGCCGCCTCGACGAGGTCGCGGTGATCCTCCGGGTGGTCGCGCTCGATGCCCAGGCGACCTATGCCATAACCGACGACGAGGCCCGGGCCTTCATCCAGGACTGCCGCTCAAGGTGAGGTCGCCGGGCAGCACCGGTTCGGTGAGGACGTGGCCGAAGCGTTCCCATCGGTCAGCCCCCCTCCCGACGTACTCACGGACGAGCCGGTAGCCCTGCGCGAGAGCCACCGGGTAGGCCCGGAGCTCCTCGATGAACCGGAGGTGCGCCTCCGCCGTCCCGGGGTCGAGGAGCAGGACGTCCCGGATGAGCCCGTATGCTTCTTCACGCGAGAGCCCGCCGTCGATCAATCCCCTGGCCACCCGGGTGTTCCCCGAGAGGAGCAGGTCCGTGGCCGTGGTGCTGACGGCATCGACGAGAGCAGCATCCGCCGGGTCGAACCCGGCCAGCGGGAAGAGGACCTCCTCGAAGAACCGCACCCGCCCGGGACCGGGAAAGATCATCTTCTCCCCGAGCCGTGCGGCACCTTCGGCGACCGTCGCGAGCGGCGACGCGAGCGGGACGACCGAGTGCTCTATCCAGCCCCGGGCACGGACGAGGCCCGCCTCCCGGACCGCGCGCATCGTGTGGCGGCCGGGGTAGCCTTCGTGGCAGGCGTAGGTGAGAGGCCGGTCGACGGTGATCGGCCGGTCTGCGTTCACCCGGACAAGGCTCGCCCCGTCGCCGAGGTAGTGGTTGTGAGCTTCCCACGGCTCCCCGGTGGCATACGCGACCTCGAGGCGCTCCCCCGCCGGGAGCGGCAGGTGCTCCGCGGTCCTGCGGCGGCTCTCGGCAAATGCGGCGGCGAAAACCGGTTCCAGCCGGGCCGGTGGGATGACGAACGAGTCCATGAACGCCCGGTAACGTCCGGCAAGGTCGCCGCCCCCCGGGAGATAGGCGTCGAGTGCCGCGTGCAACTCCTCGTACCAGGCGGGATCGTCCCCGGGCTCCGCGACCCCGAAGACCGCTTCCGCCTCGGCGTCGAAGGCAAGAGCCTTCCCCGCGAGGACTCCGGCGCGGGCCTCGAGCGCCCGGACCATGCCCCGGAGGTAAGCGTGGCGCATGCGCCCGGCGTCCTCCAGCCGATCGGGGTCGATCCGGTCCAGGGTGGCGAGGAGGTCGGCGGCATACCCGGCGACACGGTCCGGCGGGACCGTGACCATGAGCGCCTCTTCCCGCACCGCCGCAGGACCGAAGTACGCCTCAACGAAGCCCGGGTCGTGCACCCCGAGCCAGAGCACGCATTTGACATAGAACCGTGCGACGGCCTCCAGATCCCCGGACTCGGCGGCGCTTCCTCCGGTATGAGTGAATGATTCCATCTGTCAGTTCCCGGGGGATGCGTGCGTTCTAAGAATACTTAATCGGCATGATCTGCCTCTGCTCTTCCCCGACCTCGCCTGCAGAGGGTTTAACCGGTCCGGCACCAACCTCAGGTGTGATGAACGAGTCGCTCCGGCAGGTCGTCCACCTCATCTTCGGTCTCGGGATTGCGGGCTTTGTCCTCCTCTTTGACCGGGATATCGCCCTCTCCGTCCTCATGCTCGCTCTCTTCGTGGGATTCATACTCTCCGATGCCATCTCCCGGGGCTACACCGTTCCGGTCGTCTCGAGAATCGTCGCGGGTCTTGAGCGGCGGGATGCCGCCCCGGGAAAAGGGGCGCTCTTCTTCGCGCTCGGAGCCCTCTTCTGCCTGATCTTCTTCGCGAAAGAGATCGCCTTCATGGGTCTCGTGGTGCTCGCGCTTCTCGACAGCGTCACCACCCTCGTCGGCGTCAGGTTCGGCAGGACCCGGATCTACAACCACAAATCCCTTGAAGGCACGATCGCCGGGATCGGGGTGACGACGATCGCCCTCTGTCTTCTCGTCCCGCCGGCGATCGCCCTCACGGCGGCTGCGGCCACGGCCCTCGCCGAACTGGTGAGCCCCGTGGACGACAACCTCGTCATCCCGGTCGTGGCCTGCCTCGTTCTTGCGCTGCTGCTATGAGGGCGTTGAACCGCCCGGTTCAATTATTGTATAAAGGTCCACCCCGAACGCTCCCGTCAGAGGTGAAGACCGGTGAAACGTATCATCGCAGCAGCCCTGATCGTCTTCCTCCTCCTCCCGGGGTTGGCGGCCGCCGCTTCTGGAGACCACGGCAGTCCGGGGGGAGAGCATCGGTTGAGGGCAGAGGAGAATGCAACCCCGCATGTGGAAGAGAACATACCTGACCGGGGGTGGGCAGGGATAGAAGGGAACGGGACCTCCGGCGGCCGGTACAGACTCCGGTTCGAGGCACCCCAGGAGGTCTGCCGCTCCCCGGACCGTTACGCTGAGAACCGGACCAGCGGCATAGGCGGCATGGGAGAGAGCGTCTCCGCCATCGCCCGTGAGATCAGTAACTCGGCCCAGAAGACGTTCGAGGCCGAAGAGCAGATTCGGGCCCGGCACGGGTTCACACGGTTCCTCTTCGGGGGCGATACACGGGCCGCACGGCTGATCGAGGAGGAGACGCAGCGGAACCGGGAGCGCATCACGGAACTCCGGCGCCTGATCGAGAACTGCACCTGTGACGACGAGACCCGGACGATGCTCCGGGAGCATGTCGGGATGATCGAGCAGGAGCAGGACCGGCTGAGAACCCTTGCGAGCGAAGAGATGCAGGTTCGGGGCCTCCTTTCCCGGCGATAGGAACCCCCTGCCCTTTTATTTCGTTTCTTTTGACCACTCGCAGGATGCAGGCCGGTCGCACTCGGGGCAGGTGGTGAAGACCCCGCAGGCGGCGCAGTCCTCGCCGGTGCAGGGCTGGACCCGGATCGTCACGTTCGCCCGGGGGAACTCCCGCCGGATGCCGTCCTCCACCTGTTTCACGATGCCGTACGCCTCCTCGAGGGTCGCGGTCCGCGGGACGACCATATGGAGGTCCACAAACCTGTTCGGCCCCGACCGGCGGGTCCGGAGCCGGTGGAAATCGATGACGTCCGTGCAGTGCCCGCTGATGATCTCCCGGATCCGCGCCTCTTCGTCGGCGGGGAGACTCCGGTCTACGAGATCCTCGAACGAACGCCGGATGAGGTCGAATGCCGCCCGGAGAATGATGGCGGCGACTGCGAGCGCGATGAGGGCGTCAAGGACCACCAGACCCGTCAGCCGGATCAGGACGAGCCCGACGACGACCCCGACTGAGGTGTAGACGTCCGTCCTGAGGTGCCAGGCGTCGCTCTCGAGCGCGATCGACTCGGTCTTCTTCGCCACCGTCATCAACCGGGAAGAGACGTAGATGTTCACCCCGGCCGAGAGCAGCATGACAACGATGCCGAGTCCAAGCCCCTCGACGTTCAGCGTCCCTTCCCCGCCGAGGAGGTTGCTCGCCGCTTCGTTGATGATCAGGACGGCGGCCGCGAGGATCAGGACCGCTTCGAGGAGTCCCGATATGCTTTCGTACTTCCCGTGCCCGAAGGTGTGACACTCGTCGGGAGGCCGGGCCGACTGTCTGACCGAGAAATAGGCGATGACAGCGGCTATCAGGTCGATGGCGGAGTGGATCGCCTCGGATATGATACCGACCGATCCGATGGCGAAACCGACGGCAAGTTTCGCCACGACCAGAAGCATGTTCGACGCGACCGAGAGGCGTGCGGTCTTCTCTTTCAGAACGTCATCCTGTTCTCCCGGAATGACCGCTTCCATGATTGATGAGTGTTCGCACTCCACCGGGATAGGGTTTGTCGTGCCGGAGGCAGCCGCGGGCTGCCCCTCTCTCAATCGACCGTCAGGATGATGAGCGAGTCGGTCCCTTCCCGCCCCGGGGACACTCCTTCTGTCAGCACCACGCGCTCGCCGGGCTCGATAAGCCCCGAATCCCGGATCGAGTCGAGGATCGCCCCGTGCCAGTACTCCTTCTCGCTCCGGATCAGGAACGGGCAGACCCCGTAGGTGAACGCCAGGAACTTGAAGGTGCTCGGGTTCCGGGTGAACGCGAGGACCCAGGCCTCGGGCTTGAACCGGGAGATGTTCCTCGGGGTGCTCCCGGAGCGGGTGGGGGTCAGCACGTACCGGATGCCGAGCGCGTCCAGCGCTTCGATGACGTTTAAGGAGACGACGTCGTTGACGGTGATCTCCTCCCGCCCCTTCCCCCGCCGGAAGTAATCGAGCGGGCCGCACCCTGCCCCGACACTTGCGCGTTTCTCCTCTGTCGAGCGGGCGATCTTCGCCATCATCGCGACCGTCTCGACCGGGTACTGCCCGATGGACGTCTCCTCGGAGAGCATGACGGCGTCCGTTCCGTCGAGGATGGCGTTCGCGACGTCGGTCACCTCCGCTCGGGTCGGCCGGATGTTGTCGGTCATCGACATCAGCATCTGGGTGGCGGTGATCGCCGGCCGGCCGAGGATGTTGGCCTTCTGGATGATCCGTTTCTGCACAGCAGGGACCTCCTCGATCGGGGTCTGGACCCCGAGATCGCCCCGGGCGATCATGACCCCGTCGGCCTCCCGGAGGATTCCTTCGAGGTTTGCGAGCGCCTCCTGTCGTTCGATCTTTGCGATCACCTTGATGGACTTCCCGGACCGTGCAGCGTACTCCCGGGCCTTCTGGATATCCTCGGCGCGCTGTATGAAGGATATGCTGAAGGTGTCGAGCCCCTCGGCGAGCCCGAACTCGATGCACTCGAGGTCACGGTCGGTCAGGGCGCTGACCGCGAGGATCCCCCCGCCGCCCACAAGGCTCATCCCCTTGCGCGAGAGGAGGGGGCCGCCGACGACCACCGTCGCCCGGACAGCGCTCCCGGCGACTTCGTCGACCCGGATCTGGAGGAACCCGTCGCTGAGGTAGATGGTGCTCCCCGGCGAGACCAGCTGCGGAAACTGCTCGAAGTCGACGGGAATCAGGGAGGGATCGTCCGACGCCGGGGCGGCGACAAGGGTGACGGTCTCGCCCTTCTGGAGCATCATAGGCTCTTGTGCGAGGATGCCTACCCGGATCTTCGGCCCCGGGAGGTCGAGCAGGATCGTGACCGGGAGGTCCGCATCCTCCGCGGCGGCCCGGATGTTCTTGATGTTCTCCCGATGCTCGTCAAACGATCCGTGGGAGAGGTTGAGCCGGGCGACGTTCATGCCTGCGAGAATCATCCGGGCGAGCACCTCCCGGGAGCGCGATGAGGGCCCGATGGTACAGACAATCTTTGTTTTGTGGTCGGGCAGATACATCCGCTTCCGTTTCACCTGCTCCGATATCTGCTGCAGCACCTGTTCGAGCATCATGGAGTACCCTTCGGGTACCGGCACCGGATTAACCTTCGCCCGGCGGCCGCAGTCCTCCCGGAAAAACGAATGTGCAGCGCCTGCGTGTCCATCCGGGCGGCATGCCGCACGCCTTCACTCCGGGATGCTCTCCCGGCCGGGCCCGGGGCTCACCTGCTCCTGCACGGGGAGCACCGCGAGCGTCTGCCCGCTCTCGGCACTGTATTCCCCGATACGGCGGCGGACATGCTCGACCATCCCCCCGGTGGTGATGATGAGCGTATTTTCCCCGATGAGGGCTTTTAAGATGCACTTGTCGATGACGCCGTAGGTGTAATCGAGGAGGATCCGCTCCCGGTTGGCGAACTCCTTCGCGCGGGTGCCCATCGCCCCGACATGCTCGACCGTTCCCCGCTCGATGAGCCGCAGGATCGCGTCCCCGCCGGTCCGGTCGGCGTTGCAGAGGTAGATTGTCCCGGCCCCGTCCCGGGCCGGTGCGTGGCCGTGCATCTGCCGCTCGATCCGGTCGGTGAACTCGAGCACGCTTTTCGGGGGGACGCCCCGGTCGATGACGCCCCGGAGATCGAGCTCGTTGTAGAGGTCGAGGAGGGCGGGCGGTTTCAGCCGGGCGGCGGCGAGGAGGGCGTGGTCCGAGAAGACCTCCTCAGGCGGACCCCTGGCGAGCACCCGTCCCCGTTCCATCAGGATGACCGAGTCGGCCCAGCGGTAGGCGAGTTCGACGTCGTGCGTGGATATCAGCACCGTCCGGCCGCCGGAAGCGAGTTCGTCGAGGAGTTCCATCACCTCCTCCGAGCTTGCGGGATCGAGGGTGTTCGTCGGTTCGTCGAAGACGAGGACCTCAGGTTCCATCGCGAGGATTCCGGCGATAGCGACCCGTTTCTTCTCGCCGCCGGAGAGGTGGTGGGGCGGCCGCTTCTCGTAGCCCCGGAGCCCGACATAGCCGAGCGCGTTCCGGACTGCCTGCCGGACGGCATCGGGAGGAAGGCCGAGGTTCACCGGCCCGAAGGCCACGTCCGCCTCAACGGTCGGGGCGATGATCTGGACGTCGGGGTTCTGGAAGACGAACCCGACCCGGCGGCGGAGAGCACGGAGGCTCCTGTTATCGTAGGCGAGGGGCCGGCCGCCGAAACGGACCTCCCCCGAGGCGGGCCGGAGCATGCCGTTGAGCAGCAGAAGAAGCGTCGACTTCCCGGCACCGTTCGGGCCGACGAGGGCGGTCTTTGAGCCGGCCTCGATCCGGACGCTCACCCCGGCGAGGGCGGCGGGGCTGTTCGGGTAGGTGTAGGTGACGTTGTCGACCTCAAGCAGCGGTGTCGTCATACGAGTACCGGACCTCCGGTGGAGAGCGAGACGCCGAAGACGGTCGAGAGATAGAGCAGGGCCGCCGCGAGCGCGGGGATTGAGACCGGCCGGGAATCGGCGGGGATGCCGAGCCTGCCGTCGTAGCAGCGTGCGTCCATCGCGAGCATCAGGGCCTCGCCGCTCTCCCATGTCCGGATGAAGAGCGCTCCGGCAAGCATCCCGAAGGACTGCACCGACTCCCGGAACCGGCTATAGCCGAGACGCATCACCTGCGAGCGGTAGATCTGGCCGGCCTCCTCGATGAGGATGAAGATGAATCGATACGTGAGCATGGAGAGATCGATGAAAGCGGCGGGCACCCGGAGTCTCCTGAGGATATCGAAGATCTCGGTCATCGGTGTTGTGAGCGCGATGAAGTAGAGCGAGCACATGCCCCCGAAGACCCGTGCAAGGAGGAGAACGGCGAGGTTCGCGCCGTCCGCCGTGATCGCGAGGGGGAGACCGGGGATCTCGAGGAGCACCGCTCCGCCTGCGGTGATGAAGAGAACCACGGCGATGCTCATCGCCGAAAACGAGACCGGGACGAGGAGAAGCCGGGCATAGAACCGTGCCGGGATCCTGGCGAGGGTGAGGATGGCGGCGCTCATCGTAGCCGCGACCAGCAGGGGTGCAACGGGGCCGGGCGACGAGACGCAGAGGAGGATGCTTGCGAGCCCGATGAAGAGCTTGAGTCCCGGGCTCGTCTCCCGCAGGCCGTTTTGCTGGGCAAAATCTTCGAGCACCTCGTACATTCTCTCACCCTGTTTGCCGAATTATCAAAAAAATCAGGTGGTTTTCCTGCTGCCCTGCCAGTAGCCGAAGACATAGCCGATGATCACGGCGCCGATGGCGGCCTGCAGGGCAAAGAGGAGCGACTCGACCTCCCCGCTCGGGGGTGCCCAGAAGGGCTCGAACCAGGGCTCGTAGCCGGAGGCTTCGATGAGCTCGGCTGCCGCGCCGTCGGCCCCGCCCCAGGCCTCCTCCCCGGAAGCGCGGATCGCAGCGTCCTGGACGAGGAAGACGGCGGCAAAGACGATGATGAGCGCGGCGACCGCGATCTCCATGCCGTACTTCATGCTGCGGCCTCCCTGAGTTTGTTGAGGGTGCTCTCGGAGAGGAGATCCAGGCGGGTGAGGATCTCGGGCTTGAGCTGGACGATGTACTTGAAGACGAGCATGATGACCGCGCCCTCGACGATGGCGAGGGGAACCTGGGTGACGGCGAAGATCGCGGCGAAGGCCGTGAACGCCCCGAGGAACCCGGCGGTTCCCGGGAAGGCGAGGGCGAGCTGGATCGAGGTGACGACGTAGGTGAAGAGATCAGCGAGGGCTGCAGCGCAAAAGACCGTGGCGTAGGTGTTCGCGCCCGCCCGGGTCCCGGCCTTATAGATGAGGTAGGCGACGGCGGGTCCCGCGATCCCCATCGAGAAGACGTTCGCCCCGAGGGTGGTGAGCCCGCCGTGCGCGAGGAAGACTGCCTGGAAGACCAGGACGATCAACCCGAGGACGGCGGCGATGCAGGGGCCGAAGAGGACGCCGCCAAGTCCGGTCCCCGTGGGGTGGGAGCAGCTCCCGTTGAACGAGGGGAGTTTGAGCGAGGAGAGGACGAAGACGAAGGCGCCTGCGACCGCAAGGAGCGGCAGGGCCTCTCGTTTCTCCTGTACGAGTTTGTTGAGCTGGTACAGCCCGATAACGATGAAGGGCAGGGAAACGAGGAACCAGACCTGCCACCAGGGGCTCGGTAAGAATCCTTCCATGATGTGCATGATATCACCTCTGGACTGGCGCCGACAAGCGACGCAGTCAAATTAGATTGATGTAAGGTAAATTAATTTGATTTAAGTGGTTGTCTCAGGTCATATTTATCTCCTGCGGTATTCAACACTACAGGAACGTTATGCGCCAGATTCCACGAGTAATCGTCGCAGGAACCCACAGCGGCTGCGGCAAAACCACGCTTGCAAGCGGCCTGATGGCGGCGCTCGCCGCCCGGGGGCTCGCCGTTCAGCCCTTTAAAGTAGGGCCGGATTTCATCGATCCCACGCACCACTCGGCTATCTGCGGCCGGACCTCGCGCAACCTCGACCCGTTCATGATGGGGGAGGCAGGCGTGCGGGAGACGTTCGTCCGGGCCTCTGCCGGGGCCGACATTGCGGTCGTCGAGGGCGTGATGGGGCTCTACGACGGGCTCGAAGGGACCGATATCGCGAGCACGGCGCACGTCGCAAAGATCCTCGACGCCCCGGTCCTTCTCGTAGTGGATGCAGGGGGCGCGTCACGGAGCGTCCATGCCATGGTCCACGGCTATGCGGGGTTCGACCCGGCGGTCCGGGTCGCCGGGACTATCTTCAACCGGATCGGGAGCCCCCGCCACCTGGCCATGATCGAGGAGACGAAGAGCCTCCCGGTCTACGGGGGAATCCCGCGGCGCAAAGACCTCGCAGTCGAAAGCCGGCACCTCGGGCTCGCGATGGCGGCCGAAACCGGGGCGATGGCAGGGTTCGGCGCGGTGGTGGAGGAGACGTGCGATCTCCCGCAGCTCATCGACCTCGCCCGGTCGGCCCCGCCCCTCCCGGCGCCGGCGGGGACTCCCGCACGATCGGAGTCGAAGGTCCGGATCGGTGTCGCACGCGATGCGGCGTTCTGTTTTTACTACGCCGACAACCTTGACCGCCTCACGCGGGCCGGGGCGGAGCTGGTCTTCTTCTCGCCGATGACCGACCGGCTCCCGGACGTGGACGCTCTCTACCTCGGGGGAGGCTACCCCGAACTCCACGCGGAGGCGCTCGCGGCCTCCCGGTGCCGGGAGGACGTCCAGAGGGCGGTCGACGACGGCATGCCGGTCTACGGCGAGTGCGGCGGACTCGCCTATCTCACCGAGCGGTTCGCAACCGACGGGGGTGACTACCCGATGGCGGGCGTCCTCCCCGCGGTGACGGAGATGACGGGCCGTATCCAGGGTCTCGGCTACGTGGAGGCCCGGGTTGTCGGCACTACTCAGGTTCTTGCGCCGGGCTCCGCCTTCCGGGGCCACGAGTTCCACTATTCACGTCTCGACTGCGCTTCCGACGCACGTTTTGTCCTGGAACTCCTCCGTGGTCGGGGGATCGACGGCGGCCGGGACGGGCTTGCCGTGCAGAACGTGGTCGGGCAGTACACCCACGCCTACTTCCCGGACGGGTTCGCCGAAAGACTGGTCGAAGCCGCCGGGGCATACCGGCGATCGTAAGGGGTGTCGCGGGTCCCCTTACGGCCGCCGGCAAAAAGAGAGGATCAGGTAGTCATGTTAGCGGTGACAATTACTGTCCCGGTAAACCCGGACGTCTGTGACTGGTAGGTGTAGTTGCCCGTGGCGGTGAAGGGGTAGCTGTACGATTCGCCCGGCTGGAGCAGGTCGGAGCTGAAGAATGACATGTCTCCAGTCCCGGTAACGGTCTGATTCGACGAGGCGTCGTTGGTCCATCCCACCGTGGTGCCGGTTGGAACGGTGATCGTGTTCGGCACGAAGCCGCTATCGGTGATGGAGATGATCTCGTCAGCGACGAGGGCCGCCGGCGTTCCCGGCGGGGTTTCCGTCACGTTCGTGGCGGGGGTCGTTCCCGTCGCCATCGGCGTCTCGGTTCCCACCGGCGTTGTCGCCGTAGTCATCGGTGTCTCGGTCTCCATCGGTGTTGTCGTCGTCGCCATGGGTGTCTCTGTTTCCATCGGGGTCTCCATCGGGGTTTCTGTTTCCATCGGGGTCTCCATCGGGGTTTCTGTTTCCATCGGGGTCTCGGTGAGTCCCGGTGTCGTGCCGGGGGTCACGCCCCCGTTCCCCTCTGGCTGTACACATCCTGCAATCATGATGCTCGCGATCACCATGAGGGCAAGGATACCAAACATGCGCTTCATGTGGTGGACGATGCTTCTTGGCGTAGATAAACTTTACCCCTGCCCGGAAAACGCAAATGCAGGGTTTAAAGTCGTCTCAGCAGTTTTACGCCCCTCCATACCGGTGTAGGGATTTTGATGCGGGCCCGTCGGCCAGGAGCCTTTCTCCGGTCCCCCTAAAGACTGAACAATGGGCTATCCTTCCTGATCGGTGGGCTCCGGCGGGCGGTCCGGATCCTTCTCATATCGACGGCGGGGCGAGATGACGATCGCATCCCCGAACGCCGCAGGGAATTTAAGGTAAGGAGATGTTGCATAGCGGGTCGTCGTTTTGGAGCCGCCCGATGCCCGGTCAGCCCGCCGAGGAGTCGTTCTTCCAGAGCCCGAGTCGGTTCTGCTCGGTATCCTCGAAGACGGCGAAGTAGCCCCGCCCGGGCACCGCTGTCTTCGGGACCACGACCCTGCCGCCGGCCTCCTCGATCCTGGCCGCGTATTCCTCGACGGAGGGGACGCCGACGAAGATCGTTACCGGCTCCCCGGGGTAGGCCCGCGGGAAGATCTCGCCGGCCATTCCTCCCGTCGCTATCTCGAAGGCGCCCTCCATACCCGGGAAAGGCTCCACTCTCCAGGCAAAGACCTTCTCGTAGAACGCCCGCGCCCGTCCGGCCTCAGCGGCCGGGATGTTGAACCATGTGATGGTCGGCAGATGCATACCTCCGGCCCCGATGGGGGGCCGCGGCGCATAACGGTTTCCCCGGTTCCGTGCTGAAGATATTTATACGCGAGCCCGGATAGTGTGCCCCATGACGGGGCTCACGAAGCGCAGGTTCGGGAAGACCGGGCGGGAGGTCACCGCCGTGGGGCTCGGGGGAGAGGGGGTTCTCAGGACGTACGGGCGGCACGCGGAGGCAAATGCCGTCATCATGGAGGCCATCAATCAGGGGATCGCCTACTTCGACTCGGCGAAGGCCTACGCGGGGAGCGAGGACTACTACGGCGAGGTCTGGGTGCGTCGTCCCGACCTCCGGGCGCCGGTCTTCCAGGCAAGCAAGTCGGCGAGCCGGGCACACGCGGACGCCGAGATGGACCTCCTGGAGACCCTCCAGAGGATGGGCATCGAGACCCTCGACCTCTGGCAGATCCACGACGTCCGGACCTTTTCCGAGATCCGGGAGATCGAGGGGGTGGGCGGCGCCCTTGAGGCGTTTATCGAGGCCAAGGAGAGGGGCATCGTCCGCCACATCGGGGTGACGGGGCATCATGATCCGGATGTCCTCTCGCACGCGGTGGAGAACTGGCCGGTCGACGCCGTCATGATGCCCGTCAACCCGGTGGAGGGGGCGCTCGGGGGATTCCTCTCCTCGACGCTCCCCACCGCGAGGGAGCAGGGGGTCGCGGTCATCGGGATGAAGGTGCTCGGCGGCTCGAACTACCTCATCCCCGATATAGCGACGCCTGAGGTTCTCATCCGGTACGCCCTCGCCCGGGACATCTCCGTCGCGATCGTCGGCTGCTCGACGCCCGCGGAGGTGCAGGCGCTTGCAGCCGCCGGGCGGAGCGGTCCTTTGCCCGACGATGAAGCGGCGGCGCTCGTCGAAGCGTTCCGCCCCCATGCCCGCGAGCTCGCGTACTACCGGGGAGTCCGGTGAGGCGGTCCCGGCAGAGCCCCTTCTGTTATCGATATATGCCGCCGCCGCCAACCTGCAGGGAGAGAGCGGCTTGCCGCGTGGAGACGAATCAGCATGACAACCAGGGAGCCGCACCGGCTCCGGGCACTCAGGAACCGCATTGCCGCATCGCCGGACGCAATCCTCGTACTGGTCGTGCTCGTCATCTTCATGGACATGCTGATCTACGGCCTCCTCATCCCTGTCTTCCCGCAGTACGCCCCCCGGCTCGGGGTGGACGAACAGGTCCTCGGGGCCGTCTTCGGAGTTTACGCCGCCATGCTCCTCTTCTTCTCCATCCCGATGGGCCTCCTCTCCGACCGTGTGGGCCGCCGTCCCCTCATCGTGGTCGGGATGCTTCTCCTGGCCCTTGCAACGGCTCTCTTCGGCTTCTCTACCACGTTCACGCACCTGGTCGTCGCCAGGACCTTCCAGGGGGTATCGGCCGCGGCCACCTGGTCCGCCGGGCTTGCGCTCCTCGCCGATACCTGCGACCCCGCCCGGCTCGGGGAGAAGATGGGCGTCGCTCTCTCGGCGGTCGGACTCGGTACCGTCCTCGGCCCGGTCGTCGGGGGGCTGCTCTTCGAGTACGCGGGCTACATGGCGACCTTCCTCGTCCCGGCGGTGCTGGCGGCCTCTGTCGGCCTCGCGGTCCTTGCCGTACCGGTGCGCACCTGCAGGCCGAACGGCAGCCCACGCCGGTCGCCCGTGCTGCCCCGGGGGTCTTTTCTTCCGCTTGCCGCCTGTGCGGCCGCGATCGTCATGGTTTCCGGGACCTACGGCGTCGTCGATCCCTACTTCCCGGTCTACCTGCACGCCGCTTTCTCGGCGTCCCCGGCGGCGATCGGCCTCGTCTTTGCGGTGCTGGCGGTTGCGGCCATCCTCGCCCAGCCGGTTGCAGGAAGGATCTACGACCGGCACGGGGGCAGCCGCTACCTCATCGGCGGGGGGCTCCTCCTCTCGGGGGCTGCGATCGTCGCCGCCATGCAGGCAGAGACCCTCGTGCTCGCGGCCGCCGCCGTCTTCGTGCTGGGGATCACGCTGAGCTGCGCCCTGGTGCCGACGATGCCGATCCTCGCCGGCATCTATCGGGGCCAGGGCTCGCAGGGCGCCGCCTACGGCATGTACAACACCTTCTTCTCCATCGGGCTCTCGGCAGGGCCGTTCGCGGGAGCCATTCTCGCGGGCCTGTGGCCGCTTTCGGCGATATTCCTGCTGCAGGCGGCTCTCCTCGCGGTTATGGGGGTTCTGGGCTGGCTGATCATCGGGAGGCTTCGATGGCGATGAGTTACGTTCATCGTGCCTGCGGGCAAACAGGTGCCGCACAGCCGACCACCCGGCCGAGGATATCATGCCGCTGAAATTCTGCCACCGTTACGCCCCCGAACTGTTGATCGCCTTCTTCGGCCTCATTATCCTGGCTGCGGCGTTCGGGGGCGTCGGTGGGGAGGCAGGGGCGTTTCTCACGTCGGCCCTCGACGTGGCGCTCTTCGTCGTCCTTGCCATGCTCGTGTATCTTGCCGGAACCCGGCGCCCTGTGTTCCGGTGGGTTGCCGTCCTCTGGCTCCTCGTCCTCGTCGGCGCCCTTGCGGCCGCCACGGCTGGATTCGGCGCCATAGCGATCCTGCCGGCGGAGGCGCTTGGGACCGGGGAGTTCGATCCGGAGACGGTCGACCTTGCCCTGGCCGCGGAGATTGCACTTCTCCTCCTCGGCGTTCTCGTCGCGGCGCTTGCAAGCCTCATCGGGTTCTCCCGCCGGTTCAGGGTATGGCTCGCGGGCTACCTCCCGTTCGACCCGGACTCGCTCCTCCATACGGTTGCGCTCGTGGTCATCCTTGCGATGACCCTCATCCCGCCGGTGCCGCTCCTGGTCTCCGGGGGTCCGCCCTACCTCTCGCCGCAGTTCCTCGGCCTCCTGCTCGAGTCCGGAGATCTCCTTGCGGAGACGGTCACGCTGAATGCCTACACTCTTTTCTGGACGCTTATCGGCTCGTTCTTCATCGCCGGGGCATGCGTCCGGCGGACGCCCCGCGAGACCCTCAAACGGCTCGGGCTCGTCCGCCCGACGGGAAAACAGATCGCTCTCGCAGTCGTCGCGGCTTTCGCACTCGTTGCCGCGTTTCACTTCATCGACCCGGTGCTCGCCGCGCTTGTGGGCTGGCTCGGCCTCCCGGTCACCGATATGGAGGCCGTCAACCTGCTCTTTGCCGGGACGCTCACGCTGCCGGGGATCATCATGGCATCCGTCGCAGCGGGGTTCGGCGAGGAGGTGAGCATCCGCGGCCTGCTCCAGCCCCGGTTCGGCATCCTCCTCCCGGCGCTCCTCTTCGCGTCGCTCCACGCGTTCCAGTACAGCTGGGACGGCCTCATCTCGGTCTTCCTTGCGGGGATCGTATTCGCCTACATCCGGCAGTATACGAACACGACGACGTCGGCGATCACGCACACCGTCTACGATCTCGTGCTCTTCTCGATGCTGATGGTCGGGATGTCGATCTGACGCGGGGGATTCCCGGGATACTCTTTTCAGGACGAACTCGTCGTAAAATGCCTCTGCCGGGGGGAGAACCCGCCCTCTCAATGCCCGATATGGTCCCCGGCGCAGAATGGCTTATTCCGCGATCTCCCGCACCCGCACAGGGTAACCCGGTTTCTGATCGTGTAGGTCCTTCCGTCGGCGGACTCGACAGGGATCCCGCCGCGGACCCAGAGCGGCCCATGTTCATCCCTGGCGGGATCTTCGATCGCGGCAATGGACCTTTCAAGAACAGGCTCGAGCGTCTCACCGGTATTTCGGTCACGGAGAACGAGCCGGCCGGAGGGGCAGTTGCACGCTTCGTCTATCGCCGTGTCCCGGGCGTCCGGGATATCGGATTGCTCCGTGAGGTTCCAGATCCCCCCGGCACGCAGGCAGAACCGTGCGTGCGCACAGAGCCCTTTATAATCGGCCAGCTCCAGTTCCGGCCCTCTGATGACAGTGGGGTTCTCAAGATACGGTTCGTCTCCGGCAGTCTCGGTACCGTCAAAGTGAACCTTCGCATGCGTCCCGTCGCAGAAGGGCTTGTTCTTCGAATGTCCGCAGCGGCACAGGGCATACTGCTCCTGCAGAGGATACTCCCGTACCTTTTGCCATGAACGGCAGTCGCCTTCATCATCGTGGGAGATCTCCATCACCATGAGCGGGACACTCCCGGTCACGATGTATGGACCATTCCTGCTCACCCGGATCTTCATGGTATCATCCTCCACGGGTAGCTTTTCTGCATGTTAACCTGTGGGTGAAGGGGGGGCGGGCCGGGCAGTCCTTACGTTAAAGGGTAAATCCCGGGGGCTTGCGACAGGAAGCTGCAGAATGCCCTTCGTGAAAGGTGTGATGGAAGAATCGAGTTTGTGTTCAAAACGCTGAGGGGGAGATTTGAACTCCCGAGGGGCTCAACGCCCCACGGGCTTTCCAGGCCCGCGCCCTACCGGTCTAGACTACCTCAGCAATGTGCATCATTAGTTGGCGGGATACTCTATTAATAGTAGCTCCCGCGTGGGCCGCCAACCTCCGTTTACGCCCCGGCGTGCGCCTTCCAGCCGCGGGGATAGGTGCCGGGCCGCATCAGGACGGTGGTGGGGGCGACGACGAACCCCGGCTCCCCGGGCTTCAGCGCCGACGAAGCGACGAGGGCCTTCCCGAGCCCCACGAGCTCACCGCGCTGCGTCACGATCGCGACCGTCTCGCCTTTTGCAAACCCGCCCACCTTCTCCGTGACCCCCACGCCGGCGAGCACCGCGCCGTGGCAGACGGCGTCGACGGCGGTGTCGCGGACGACGACCTTCGCGAGATCGGCGACGGCGGCCTCCGGCGGGAGGATCATCTCCCGCAGGGGCTCGGTGTCGCCTTCCCGGGCCGTCGCAGCGGCATCGGCGAGCTCGTGGAGCGTGACGGCGACGGTCTCGTTGAACGATCCCGACCGTATCCTCCGGAGTTCCTCCATGTGGCCGCAGACCCCGAGTGCGTAGCCCATATGGACGCAGAGCGTCCGGATGTACGTCCCGGCATCGCACCTGACCCGGAAGAGGACGAGCCGCCCCTCCATATCCAGGATCTCGATCTCCTGGATCTTCCTTATCCGGAGGCTCCTTTTGACCGCGCTCTTCCTGGGCGGCCGCTGGTAGATCCGGCCGGTGAACTCCTTCGCTACCCGGTCCACGGCCTCCCGGGATGCGTCGCCGTGAAGGCGCATCAGGCAGACATACTCCTTGTTGTGCGAAAGGAGGACGGGGGCGAGCCGGACGGCGCCGCCGAACATGACGATGAGTACCCCGGAGACCTGCGGGTCGAGCGTCCCGGCGTGGCCCACCCGGCGCCCGAGGATATCCCCGACCCAGGCGGTCACCTGGTGGCTGCTCGGCCCCCGCGGCTTGTCGATGACGACGATCCCGGATTCGGGAACGGAACCATTCTGGCCGGTCAACGGTTTCACCTGCCTTCCATGTGGCGGTTCAGTGCCTCAAGGGTTCCTGCGAGCGACCCGTCCCCGACGACCGCCGGGGCGTGCCCGCCGGCCCGCATGGCATCGGCGGTGATCTCCCCGATGGCGATGAGGAGCAGATCGTCGCGGGGCCGCCAGCGCGCCTCCCGGTAGGACATGGCGCTCGTGAAGAGGACGGCGTCGGCGGCGTCAAGCGCGAGTTCGGCCCCGGTGGGGGTGAGAGCGTAGACCCGCTCCTCCCGGACGGTTCCCCCGGCCGCGGCGATTGCCGCAAGAAGGCCCGGGTTCGGGACGTCGGCCCGCGGGATCCCGACCGTCCGCCCCCGGAGCCAGTCCCCGAGGTAGGGGACGAAGTCGCGGGAGTAGAACGTGGGGAGGACTTCCGCCTCGATCCCGGACGCCTTGAGGACTTCGGCGGTCTTCGGCCCGATTGCGATCACCCGGGGCCACCGTTCGAGCTTCGGCCCGACGATCGCCGCCGGAAGGGCGCTTGAGAAGAAGAGGCAGTCGAACTCGCCGCGGTGGACTGCCTCGACGAATGTATCGATCCGGTCGGGCCGGACCTCCGCCCGCAGCGGCGAGACCGTGTAGCAGTCGTGACCATACGTCGCGCAGAGGGCGCGGTCTCCCGCCGCCTTGTTCTCGAGCCGGGTGATGGCGATCTTCATCGCTACAACCTTCGTCCCGGTGGAATATGACTGTATCGTGGGAGACGATTCGGTTGGTTTATCCCCGGCCGTTCCAACCGGTAATTAACGTGCTCTTCGGTATCGTGCTCGGGGCCGCCGTCGGTATCGGCTGCGGCGCCGTGAGCGGCCTCGTCCCCGGAATCCATGCAAACACCATGGCGGGAGTCCTCCTCTCGCTCCAGGCGCTCCTGCTCACCTGGTTCGACCCGGTGGTCATCGCATCCGCGATGTTCTCCACCCTCGTTACGCACACGTTTCTCGACAATGTTCCGGGCACCTTCCTCGGCATCCCCGATGCCGACACATCGCTTGCGGTTCTCCCCGCGCACGCCCTCTGCCTCGAAGGGCGGGGGGAGGAGGCCGTCCGGATATCGGCCCTCGGGAGCGCCGTCGGCGTCGCCCTCTCGCTCCCTCTCGCCCTCGCCTTTGTCTTCTTCCTCCCCGCCCTCCAGCCGGCGATCGACTGGGGCATCGGGCTTGTCATCCTCGCCGTCGCCGGCTACCTCATCGTCGTCTCCGAGTCGCCGGGCTGGGCGCTTGCGGTCTTCTCCGTCTCGGGGATCCTCGGGCTCTTCTCCCTCGGCTACTCCTTCCTCGCCTGGCCGGCGGGGGGCGAGTCCGGGGTGCTGATGCCTCTTCTCTCCGGGCTCTTCGGGATCGCGGTCCTCCTCAAGGCGTCGCACGGGGCCATGCCCGCACAGCACTTCTCGGGGATAGACCTGCCCGGGGGTGCGATCCGCCGGGGCTCCCTGCTCGGTTCGGCGGCCGGCGCTCTCGTCGGCTGGCTCCCCGGCCTCTCGAACGCCACGGCAAACGCACTTCTCACCTCGGTCGTCGGCTACGACTCCAACCCCCGGGAGTACATCCTCGCGACCAGCGCCGCGAACACCGTGAACGCCTTCCTCGGGCTTGCGGCGTTCTACGCCATAGCCCGGACGCGGAGCGGGGTGATGGCAGCGATCGGAGCGCTCGAGGAGATCCCGCCGGCCACCGCCGTCCTCCTTGCGGGCGCGATAGCCGCAATCGGTGCCTACCTCCTGACGGTCCTCCTTTCGTCGATGGCTGGATGGTTCGGGGGCGTGAACGTCACGAACCTCAACTACGGTGTCATCGTCTTCGTCGCCGCCCTTTCCCTCTTCCTCTGCGGCCCGTTCGGAGGGCTCGTCCTCCTGCTCGCAACGGCGGTCGGCTATGTGCCGGCTCTCGTCAACATCCGCCGGGTCTACTGCATGGGCGCGATCATGGTCCCCGTGATGGCCTATTCCTTCGGGATCATATAAGCCCGAAGAGCAGGCCGATATACCCGGCGTACACGAGGAGCATTGTGAGTCCCCACCACCGCCGCACCCGCGCCCGGGAAGAGAAGAACGGCAGGATAGCAGCGGCAAACCCGAACATGACAACGATGTCGGCGTACGAGTTCACCGGGACCGGCAGGATGATCGCCGCGCATCCCATCACGAAGAGGAGGTTGAAGGTGTTGCTGCCGACGACGTTCCCGACCGATATTCCGCCTGCACCCCGCACTGCAGCCACAAGGGATGTGGCGAGTTCCGGGAGCGACGTGCCTACGGCGACCATGGTGATGCCGATGACGAACGGGCTGATCCCGAAGGCGACGGCGAGCCGGGTTGCGGACTCGACCAGCAGCCGGGAGCCGAGGATGACCGCAGTGAGCCCCCCGCCGGTGAAGAGGTAGTCGCGGATACCCCGGCTCTCGAACGTCTCCTCCGTGGATGCGCCCTGCCGCCACAGCACTGCCATGACAAGGGCAAAGACCCCGAGCATGGCAATGCCGGCGGGGAGGTCGAAGATTCCCCGAAGGGCGAGAAGCGAGAAGAAGGCGGCCGCCGCAAGCATCATGGCAACCTGCCCGAACGGCTTCGCCCCCTCCTCCCGGAGCGCTGCCGGGTTGACGACGGCCACGACGGCAAGGACGAGGGCGATGTTAGCGATGGTGCTCCCGACGATGTTCCCGAGCGCGAGGTCGGGTTCCGCGGCAACGGCGGCCTGGAGGTTCACCACGAGTTCCGGGAGGGACGTCCCGAACGCGATGACGGTGAACCCGATCAGCGCCGGTGAGACCCGGTACCGGGTGGCAAGCCCGCTTCCTCCGCCGACGAAGAAGTCGGCGCCCTTGACGAGGAGGAGAATGCCGACGAAGAACTCCGGGAGGGAGGCGGCTACCTGCGAGAGCATGGTTGCAGGGTATGGGGCGGCTCCCGGATAGCGGTTGCCATTCGGTTTACCCTTATATCGACCGGGCACCAATACCGTACCATGCTACAGCGCTACTGGTTCGGAGACGTCGACGAGGAGGGGTGCCGGGCCGCCGGCACCGATCCGGCCGCGCTCGCGGAGCGGGCGGCCGGGCTCCGCACCGGTATGGATTCCTTCATCCCCATCGACTGGGAGGTTGCCCGGGACTGCGGGGTCGTCCGGACCCGGGAGGAGTACGTCGACCTGCTCCGTTCCGTCTGCACCGCCCTTGCCCGGAAAAAGATCGCCCGGTCATACCAGGGCCGGGACGTCGAACTCCTCCAGATGGTCAGGATGCTCGACGAGCTCGACAACGTCATCAATCTTCTTTCGGAGCGTGCCGCGGAGTGGTACCAGGTCACGAACCCGTCCTTCTCCCGGAAGTACCGGTCCCTCCCGGCGAAGAAGATGCTCGCGATCATCCGGAAGGGAGCGAGAGGGGGTCTCTCGGACGTGGCCGAAGAGATCGAGCGGCTCGCCGGGACGAGGAGCCGCCTGATGCGGGAGGTCTCGGCCCGGGCCGACGAGGTGATGCCGAATACGAGTGCCCTCATCGGCGGGCTGGTCGCGGCCCGGCTCCTCTCCAAAGCCGGGGGGCTTCCCGCGCTCGCGAGGATGCCGGGGAGCACCATCCAGGTCCTCGGCTCGGAGCGGGCGCTCTTCTCGCACCTCCGGGGCGGGACGCCGCCGCCCAAGCACGGGATCATCTTTCAGCACCGGCGTGTCCACAACGCGCCGAGACCCGTGCGGGGACGGGTGGCCCGGGTGCTCGCGGCGAAACTCGCCATCGCCGCCCGGCTCGACTATTACCGGGGAGAGGCGGTGCCGGAGTTCCTGAAAGACGCCCAGGAGCGGATCGACGATGCGGGGGTCGAGGCATGATCTGGCTCGGGAACGTTCTGGTCTCGCCCGGCGAGGGCGGAGTCTACGGGGAGCGGACGCTCGACGGTTACCGGGTCTGGGACCCCTACCGGAGTAAGCTTGCGGCGCTCTACACCCTCGCCGGGGGGGTGGAACTCACTCCCGGGATAAGGGTGCTCTACCTCGGTGCTGCGAACGGGACTACGGTTTCGCACGTCGCCGACTACGTCGAGACCGTCTACGCGGTGGAGTTTGCGCCCCGGCCGATGCAGGACCTCCTCGAGGTGGCCCGCCGGAGGAGAAACATCGTCCCGATCATGGCCGACGCGGGAAGGCCGGAGGAGTATGCGCCGTTCATGGAGGCGGTCGATCTGGTCTACCAGGACGTGGCGCAGCCCAACCAGGTCGAGATCGCGGAGAAGAACCTCCCCTTCCTCAAACCCGGAGGCCACCTCATCCTGATGCTCAAGACCCGGAGCGTCGATGTCCGGCGGGACCCGGCCGAGGTGCTCGCGGAGGCCCGGGCGGGTCTTGAGCGGCGCCTCGATGTCGTGGACGTCCGGTGGCTCGACCCCTATCACCAGGACCACGCCGCGATCGTCTGCTCCCGCCGGTGAGAGCATATATTATAGATGGGTGAACACCTTCCGGCATGGACCGAGTCGTCTTCAACCCGTTCTCCCCTCTTGCCCTTCTCATTTTCTTCGGGCTGCTGATCCTCGTCGGGCTCGCCGTCATCGTCTTTCCGATCCTTTTTCTGACGGCGATCGGTGCGACGTTTACGAGGCTCGGTTTCTCCTGGTGGCAGGCGCTCCTCATACTCCTCCTGACGCTCATCGGGAGTTTCATCAACATCCCGGTGAAGACCCTTGAGGGCCGGCCGGGGGTGGCGGCCTACGATCGCTATGCCGTGATGTACGGGCGGCTCTACCGCATCCCGCAACAGGCGCCGCGGACGGTTCTCGCGATCAACGTCGGCGGCGCCCTCATCCCGGTGGCGATATCGCTCTACCTGCTCTACGAGTCGGTCGTGATCAGCGGAGGCTACCTGCTCTTCGTCCTCGCGCTCGCCGGGGTCGCGGTCGTGACCGTCGTAACGAAACTCGTCGCCCGCCCGGTGCCGGGGCTCGGGATCGCGACGCCGTTCTTCATCCCGCCGCTTGCGGCGCTCTTTGCGGCGCTGATCCTCTCGCTCTTTGCGGGCGGCGTCCCGGCCGCGGCGGTGATCATCGCCTACGTGAGCGGGACGCTGGGCACCCTGATCGGTGCGGATCTCTTGAACCTCCACCATATCGCGGAACTGGGGGCGCCGACGGCGAGCATCGGAGGAGCGGGAACGTTTGACGGGATATTCCTCTCCGGGATCATCGCGGCGCTACTGGCGTGAGGGCCCCTTCAACACCCTTCGACCGGTCGCGATTACCGGCTCGGACATCCAGAGCGCTGCGGTGCCCGGGCGTGCTGCGATTTTGCTGTACGGTTGAACCTAACGGGTGGAATGGCCCCTTTCACTCTTCGTTCACCGACTGCAGAAAATGTTCAATCTCCTGCCTGAAGAGAGCAAAGTCGTCGATATGCTCCTCCAGGATCGTGGGTCGAGGAGCCCTCCTGACATGAGCCGTGGGAGGAATCGGCCCTCGCCGTGTCCGATACACTTTCACCCCGCTTGGTTATTCTTTATGCTAGAGGGAGCGCCAACAGAGCCAGTGTATGCAATCGGTGACGAAGTTACGGTTGTTTGCGTCACCCGACGAACGGCGGATGCTGTTTGCCACGATGGAGCGGTACAATGCAGCCTGCAACGCTGCCTCGTCGATTGCCTTTTCTGAACGGCAGTTCTCCAACATCGGCCTGCAAAAGCGGCTGTACTATCAGGTCAGAGAGACCTTCAGCCTCTCGGCCCAGATGACCCAGCTTGCGATCCGCAAGGTTGCCGCCAGTTACCGGAGCACCAAAGAGGCGATCAAGGAGCGGAACAAGGTTCTCGCGCCCCTCGGCAAACCCCTGAAGTCTCTCACCGAGATCTCGTTCCGGGCTCACGGGGCCATCTGCTACGATGCTCGGGTGCTCTCCATCGGTCGGAACCGGGTGAGTATCTGGACGCTGGACGGCAGGATCAAACTCTGGTACACCCGGCCTCAGTACTTCCCAGCGGTCACAACCGTCAAGCAGACGGATCTCATCTACCGGGACGGCGCCTTCTGGCTGTATGCCACCGTCGAGACCCCGGATGTTGAACCCACAGAACCCACTGAGTACCTCGGGGTCGATCTCGGGGTGGTGAACATCGCCACCACGAGTGATGGGGAGGTCTTCTCCAGTGCAGCCACCGAGAAGGTACGGCAGCGATACGGCAGGCTCCGGGGGGTTCTTCAGAAGACGGGGACAAAGTCGGCCAAGAGGAAACTGCGAAAGATCTCCGGGAGAGAATGCCGGTTTAAGACCAATACCAACCATGTCATCAGCAAGAGAATCGTTTGCGCGGCAGGAGACACGAAGCGGGGGATTGCTCTGGAAAACCTGACGGGCATCCTCCTGCGGACCACGGTTAAGAAAACCCGGCGCGAGCGACAGCACAAGTGGGCGTTCCACCAGCTCCGATCCTTCATCGAGTACAAGGCCCGACGGGCCGGGGTTGGGGTGAAGGTGATCGACGGGGCGTATACGAGCCAGCGGTGCAGTGCCTGCGGGTTCGTCCACCCCGACAACCGCCCGACCCAGGCAGCGTTCCGCTGTCTTGCGTGCGGGCATACCGAGAACGCCGATTTGAACGCAGCCAGAAACATTGCTGCCCGGGCCGCCGTCAACCGGCCTATTGCGGTCCGCTCCCCTGTCACCGGGGGAGAGGTGGAATCGCAAGCCTGTAAAGAGCATGGTGCCACCTACGGCATCATGCCCCCGACTTCAGTCAGGGGTAGTTGACGATTGCGCATATGTCGAAGACGCTCTCGATGGCATATTCGGCGCGCTTGTATATGCCGTCTTTTACTATGCCGAGCTTTCTGAACGAATCTGCTGAATCGGGGAGGTTTTCTTTGACCATATCGACACTCTCGGTCATCTCCTGGAGTTTGATGCGGATTGCCGCATCCCGGACCTTGCGCGTCACACCATCGCCTCCTTGCCGATGTAGTCGTACAACCGGTGCTTGAAATCGTCGAATTCGCGGATCGTCCGGTACGCGACGTCGTAGAGGAACCGCTCGTCGGGACAGTAGATTACCTTTCCGCGGAGGACTTCCGTCCGGACATAGAGCGGCAGGAAAGAGAAGATCTGGATGTCGTAGCGGTCGTCCGCGAGTTCGGAGAGCGCTGCAAACCGGAACCGGGCTGCTTCCTCGCGATCCCCGTCGTAGTAGATGCAGAGATCGATGTCGGAGTCCACCCTCGCTTGCCCTTCGGCAACGGAGCCGTAGAGGATGATGAAGCGGACCTTCTCGAAACCCTCGACGGTCTTGAGCCGCTCAAGCGCATGCCGGACAAAACGATTCACTCGCTCTCACCCCCCCGGGGCGCGCCCGGAAGTTCTGTAGGTTCTAGATGGGGATCGCTCTCACATTAACGTTTCCCGCGGTTGGAGCTGCCGGGACGCGATTCACTCCCCGGCACGGTCTTCCCAGAGCCCGGCAAAGACCCGCACCTGCCGGGCGCAGACGTCCGTCGAGTCCTCCTTGTACTCGAGCGTCGTCGGGACTCCGGCATGCCGCCGGAGCCGGGCAAAGACCGCCGCAAGGTCGAGGCCGCCGTCGGGGTGGTCGAGTTCGAGGTGCTCGTCGGTGATCGAGCCGCTTCTCACGTTCGAGAGATGGTGGAGGGCCACGTTGAGGCCTTCGAACTGTTCCAGCTCATTCGCAAACGAGAGGCTCCGGTAGTTCGCGGTGCAGGCGAGGTGAGGGAAGTCGAGGCAGAACCGGGTGATCCTGGCACCCGCAAGGGCCGCGAGTTCTCCGGCGGTGTTCCCGAGGAGGGGGTAGCCGGCGTAGACCGCGGGGAGGTTCTCGAGGGTGAGGCGGGGATCGGCGTGGCGGTCGAGGAACCCGGCGAATGTTTCCGCGGCGGCAGAACGCCCTCCCGGCTCGTACCGGCCTGCGTGGAGGACGATCGTCTCCGCGCCGAGGGTGTCGGCGGCTTCAAGGGCCTGCCCCATCGCCTCTTCTATATATCCCTCGATCTCCTCCGCCGGCCGGCCGTCATAGGCGGCGGGGGCGCAGGGGTTGACGCCGTGGCCGTGGTGGGGCGCGTGGACGATCGAAGGGATGCCGGCCGCGGCGACACTCGCGAGATGTTTCCGAAACAGGGGCCGTGGCAGCGGGACGGCCTGCACCTGGATGTGGCGGATTGCGCCTTCTTCGTAGAGCGCGGCAAGCAGGGCAAGCGTTTCTTCGTCGTCAAGCCGCACGGTGCAGCCGAGGTTGTAATCAGCCATATACCACCCTCCGGTGTATGCGTTCTCAGGTGTCGGAGAAAAAGGTTCGAGTAGCCCGGAGCAGATTCGAACTGCTGTCGCGAGATCCAGAGTCTCACATGATTGACCGCTACACTACCGGGCTATTGGGCTCTAAAATGTTGTTTTTGAACCCTAATTAACCTGACGGCTCCGGGTCACACCCCGGACGAGCGAGGGCACTTCCCGCAGGCCCGGCAGACCTCGGCAACGGGCCGAATCTCGGTACCGGATCTGCAAAACGGCTCGATGTCGTTCGTATCCCGGCGGTAGTAGACGTGGGGGACGAGCGCGATATGCGTGTAGCGCCCGCAGGGCACACCGAGCCGGTCCGCGATCGCCTTCTGGAGGTGGACGAGCGCATACATGTTTGCGCCGGCGGCGGAGAGGATGTCGTTGCTCCGGAAGACGACCTTCATCTGGAGTTTACCGTCCCGCAGCAGGCACTGGACGAGCTGCAGGCAGGGGCAGTCGTCCAGGTTCTCGTCGACGACCGGGTTCCAGGTGATCGCGACCGCCCGCCGGGAGTTCGGGGCGGCGGCGAGTTTCCTGGCAATGTAGTCGATCTGGTCGACGTGGACGTCTTCGCCGTTCACCGCCGTGAGTCTTTCTCCCCAGTCGAAGAGCCGCCGGTGGTAGTCGTACTCGAACTTTGCATCGGAGCCGTGCAGGAGGTTATCGGCGTAGGCGTCCAGGAACCGCTGCTGGAACCGGGAGGCGGGGCTCGCCATGGGAACGCTCTCCGGCGACTCCACCTCGAGCGCGAGTTCCTCACACTCGATCGTTGCCTCGTTGTTCTCGGTATCCAGCACCCATCCTTTCTCGAGGACGGTCCTGACCGCCAGTTCGTGTGCCCGTGCGAGGGTGGGGGCCCGAATGATCCGCATAGAGAGTAGTTGGCGGGCCGGGGTAGAAAAGGCTCCGCACCAGGGGAGGGTCTGGTATATAGATGCACCGGCAGGTGGCGGCGGCCCCGGCCGCTGGCCGGGGTGCGGGTGGGGCGGGCAACCGCGGCGCCGACTGCGGCGCTGCGGGGAAATCGTTCGGTTACGGGACAGAGGGAGCGCCTTCAGGGTCGGGCGCTCTCGTGTTTTTCCGGAGTAAAACTTTTATCCTCGCATACCTATGAATCCCGGTGATCCGGGAATGAAGCGTGATCCTGGCGCATTCGGGGCGTTTTCCAGTATTGTGGTGCCTTTTCGGGACGCCAGATCCCCGGTCGACCACAAAGGATATATTAAGTGTTCCACAAATATTGTGACATATTCCGTGATTCGGAGTATAGAGCGTGGTGAACCCGTATTCGACGTCTGTCGAGTACCTCGCGTTCACATTCCCTCATGTCATCACAAATGGAGGTATAGTATGAAGAGTATGACAAAACTGATGATTGTCGCCATGGTCCTCATGGCTGCGCTGGTCGTTGCACCGGCTGCGGCACGTGATGTTGGATCTGGCTCTATCATCTATGTAGGCGAAGAGAACCTTAACTTCGACGGAGTTACACGGCTTGTCCACTACAGTGACAACACTGAGGACAACATTATTCTGGTAGGTTCGCCGTTCAACCTGGATGCATCTGATGTTGACGGGATATTCGGTACTTACTACCTGAACGACATAGAGAGTGGTGAGTCCGTCGTCATCAGGAACCCCACCGTGACGCTCGATGTCATGCTGGCTCAGGAAGGCAAGACCCCGGCAGAGCTGAGAGAGTCCGTGAACACCAGGACCGTCACGCGGACCAACGACGTGGTCTTCAAGCTGACCAACAACCTGATTGGCTTTGCTGAAGAAGCACCGTCCGCTGCTAACAACATCAGCATCGATGTTACCCTGCCCGGCGGCGGTGTGACCCGTCAGCTTGCCGGCGTGAACCTGGCTAACATCATTGCCAACGGCACGGCCTTCTATTCCGATGAAGTCGCCCTGCAGAACCTCGAGGCCGGCACCTACACCGCTCAGGCGAAGTGGCCCAACACGGCTGACTTCTACGGCAAGGGCTTCGACTCCAACACCGTGACCTTCGAGCTCGCCACCAAGACGCTCGCCGTCACGGCCAACAAGGACAACGTCGTCCGCGGCAACAGTTTCACCGTGACGGTCACCGGCGAGTCCCTTAAGACCTACTACCTGTTCATCAGGGAAGTGGGTGGCCTCGACGCGGATGAGTACCCCTTCATTGTACCGGGCCAGAGTGGCGTTAGTGATACTACCGGCAATATCACCGGAGCCAGCCCCGTCGTAGCGAACGTTTCGACCAACGCCGGCGGCACGCGGTCCGTCCAGTTCAACACCAACACGACGACCGACGACCGGCAGTACACCATCCGTGTCCAGGACCCGCTCCGGAGCTCCACCTACGACGAAGTCAAGGTGAGAGTTGAGCAGGGAGACGTCACCATCACGGCGTCCGGCACCGGTGTCTACTACATCGGCGAGGAAGTTACCCTCTCCGGTACCTCCACCGACAACGACACCGTCTACCTCTTCCTGACCGGCCCGAACCTCAACAGCAACGGTGTCATGCTCACCGGCATGCTGGACGCTGTCGAAAACGGCGATGGATCAACATTCGACACAGCAGACGTTGAGAGTGACGACACCTGGTCGCTCAAGTGGAACACCGGCGACATCGAGAGATCTCTTGACGCCGGCGGCTACACGATCTACGCTGCCTCGAGACCTGTGGACAGGGCTCACCTCTCCGACGCCAAGTACGCCACGGCCTCCATCCAGCTTCGGTCCGGATTCATCACCGCAACCTCGAGCGGCGCAGTCGTCGCGAAGGGTGACGACCTGACGCTCACCGGAACCGCCCAGGGCGACCCCGGAAACGTTGCAGTCTGGGTCTTCGGCAAGAACATGCAGCTGCTCGCCCAGTCCGCCACCGTTGAGGATGACGGCACCTTCGAGTACGACATCGACAACACCGAGACCTTCTCTGCAGGCCAGTACTTCGTGGTCATCCAGCACCCGATGATGGACAAGATCTTCGGAATCGAGCCCGGTACTGGTACCCAGGAAGGATGGATTGTCGGTGCATCTGGCTCCGGCTTTACCCCGGTGAACATCGCACGGCTCCAGGCCTCCGATGCAGCGACCGCGCTGATCACCGCGCTTGACTCCCCGAACATCGACGACACCTACGTGAAGCTCACCTTCGTCGTCGAAGAGGCCCAGATCTTCATCGATGCAATCGGTGACAAGGCTGCGGGCAGCACGTTCACGATCACCGGCACGACCAACCTCGCTGTCGGCGACACGCTGAACATCGAGGTCACCTCCGCGGCGTTCCAGCCGACCACCAAGAGCGAGGCCTCCGGCTTCGGCTCCGTTGCTGGCGTTACAACCGTCCAGCAGGGTGACGGCGCGAACACCTGGTCCTTCGAGGTCGATGGGTCCAGCTTCAAGCCCGACCAGTACATCGTCAACGTCGAGTCCATCGAGACCGACACGACCGCGACCGCGACCTTCAACGTAGTCGAGGCAGTCCCGACAACTCAGGCTACCCCGACCACGACCGTGACCGGCGAGGTCACCCCGACCACGACCACGACCACCGCGGCAACCCCGACCACGACCCCCGGATTCGGAGCACTCCTTGCTCTGGCCGGCCTTGGTGCGGTTGCCTTCCTGGTCCTGCGCCGGGACTAAACCCTAACTAACCCTATTTTTTCTTTCAGCCGGTTTTCTTGAGCGGTTTTTCGGGTACAGGACGGTGCCGTGGACCCGCGGGTTCTCCGGGATTACCTGCCGGCAGCCGGACGATGTATGCATTTGATAGTCTCCCTCCTCAGGTGCAGCGGTCCGCCACGAGGCGGCGACGCCGGGGTTCTCCATCTTTGTGATAGTGCTCGAGAAGGGGCTGCACTGGTGCATCGGAGACCGCTTCTCTCCGGGAGACCGTGCCCTTGTGAGTGATGACCGGCTCTGCTTGCCGGGTAAGAATGGACGAACGAGAAGTCGCAGGAGAGTTGCCGGGTCGGAGCATCGCCTGCCGGATGCTGAACGTCCCGGAAGAAACTATTTATGTCTGCTATTCGTACTGAATTTCAATGAAGCGATTTTCTGCCGTTGCAGCGGGGCGTGTTCAGAGGGTCGGATTCCGGGAGCATGTCTACAAAGAGACGTTCAATAAGGATATCTCCGGATACGTGAAGAATCTCGATACCGGGGAGGTCGAGATCGTTGCGGAGGGGAGCGAAACGGATCTTCGCACCCTCATCAATGCCCTCAATATCATCCGCTACCCAATAGCGGTCAAATCGCTCAATATCAAATGGCAGGAAGCAACCGGGGAGTTCACGGCCTTTGAGATCATCCGCGGGGATATCCGGGAAGAGATATTTGAGCGGATTGATTATGCCGGTACAATCATGCACCAGACGCTGGAGAATTCGGAACTGAGTTTGAATAAACAGGACCGGATGCTCGACAACCAGGATCAGATGCTGGAGAAGCAGGACCGGATGCTCCAGGTTGGGATTGAGACGAAGGAAGAGATTGTAGAACTCCGAAAAGACACCGGGAAGTACCTTGATGACGAATTCAAAGAGATCAAAAAGGAACTCGCCTCTATCAAGGGTGCCCTTGCCCGGGCCGGTATCCAGGTATAGACCCTATATTTTTGGCTCTGGTGGCTGCCCCTTCTCTTTGTCTGGTGCGTGAAACATCAGATGAAAGTAGTCCACCCGGGAGGATCCTTATATCCCCTGCTCCATAAGATCGATGCAGGAGAGATTGAATGAGTCTGTGTGCGGAACTGCTCGAACGAAAAGGTGAGATCCTTGAGATCGCAGCCGGACCCGGTGCCCGCAGGGTCAGGGTCTTCGGATTGGTGGTCCGCGGCGAGGAGACCCCGGCAAGTGACATCGACCGCCTCGTCGAGTTCGAGCCGGGAAGGAGTCTCCTTGATCACGTTGCCCTCGCTCAAGATCTAAAAGACCTGCTCGGCCGCGACGTCGATGTGGTAACCGAGAAGGGGCTGCACTGATACATCAGGGGCCGCTTTTCTCCGGGAGACCATGCCGCTGTGAGTGGCGATCGGCTCTACCTCATCCCGGGTTCTTCCACCCTCGTCGCTCCCCAGATCACCCGTCCTTAAGTAGTACAACACCTCAATCTCAACCAGGATGGGGTTACTCACATGAAACTGACAGTGAAACTGCTCGACATCGAAAACCGGGGGGTTCTCCTCCACAGCACCGACGCACAGAGTATGCGGGTCCGCGACGGCGACCGGGTCCAGGTCGCCGACGAGGCGACGGGAAAAACCGCCCAGGCTCACGTCGACACAACCGGCTCGCTCATCGAGCCGGGTGTCATCGGTGTTTACCGGCCGCTGAATGCGACGCTCGCCGTCGACGAGGGAACTCCCGTCGAGGTCCGCGGCGCCGAGCGGCCCGCGTCCCTCTCGCACATCAAGAAGAAGATGGACGGCGGCCGGTTCACCAAGGACGAAACAATGGAGATCGTCAGGGATATCGTCGACGACATCCTCTCGCCCGGCGAGATCACCGCCTACGTCACCGCTTCCTACATCAACGGCCTCGATATGGACGAGGTGGAGTACCTGACGAGAGCCACGGTCGAGACCGGGGAGCGTCTCCGCTTCACCCGGCACCCCATCGTCGACAAACACTCCATCGGGGGCGTGCCCGGGAACAAGATCACCCTCCTGATCGCGCCGATCATCGCCGCGAGCGGTCTTTTGATCCCGAAGACCAGTTCCCGCGCCATCACCGGCGCCGGCGGAACCGCCGACCTCATGGAAGTCCTCGCGCCCGTCTCGTTCCCGGCGCTCGAGGTGCAGCAGATGACCGAGAAGGTCGGGGGCGCCATCGTCTGGGGGGGTGCCACGAACATCGCCCCCGCCGACGACAAGATCATCACCTACGAGTACCCGCTCCGGATCGATGCCCGGGGCCAGATGATCGCGAGCGTCATGGCCAAGAAGTTCGCCGTCGGCGCCGACCTCGTCGTCATCGACATCCCCGTCGGCCGGAACACCAAGATTGCAACGGCCCAGGAGGGCCGGAAGCTCGCCCGGGAGTTCATCGAACTCGGCGAGCGGCTCGGCATGCGGGTCGAGTGTGCGTTGAGCTACGGGGAGTCGCTCGTCGGCCACACCATCGGCCCGAATCTCGAAGTACGCGAGGCGCTTGCAGTCCTCGAAGGAGCGACCGAGCCGAATTCCCTGATCCAGAAGAGTCTCTCGCTCGCCGGGATCGCGCTCGAGATGGCCGGGAAGGCCGCACAGGGGCAGGGGCCCCAGGTGGCTGCAGATATCCTCCGGAGCGGCAAGGCGCTTGAGAAGATGCGGCAGATCATCGAGATCCAGGGCGGCGACCCGGCGGTGAAGGCCGAGGATATCGTCCCCGGGGAGTGCCGGTTCGACGTGCGGGCACCTCAGGACGGTTATGTCATCGAACTGAACAACAGCGCCCTCGTCACGCTCGCCCGGCTCGCCGGCTCACCCTACGATCATGGCGCGGGGCTTGAGATTCACGCAAAGAAGGGGACCCGGGTCAAGAAGGGCGATCCCATCTTCACCATCTACGCGGAACGGGAATGGCGGCTTGAACGTGCTATCGAGGTCGGCCGGACGCTGATGCCGGTGCTTGTGGAAGGGATGGTACTTGAACGTATTCCCCCGGAGCGGTGGGTGTAAACCGAAGCACTCAAATTTTTGAGCGCAGTACACTCCAGCATGAAGAAACGTCGTCTCCTTATAGCTCTTCTTGTCTCCTGCGTTCTTCTCTGTTGCGCAGCGCAGGCGGTTACCCTGCGCATCAGCGTGGTCGACAAGCAGACCGATGACGCGCTCGCCGATGCTTCCATATACGTCGACGGTGACTACGTGGGAAGGACCGCATCGGACGGCACGTATTCCTACGCCCATTCCGGGGAGAAGGACCTGAACCTGAAAGTCGTGCGGAAAGGCTACCGGAACTGGGTAAACTACGTCGATTACGACGAGAACCGCATTGAGGTTGAAATGGTCCGGGAAGACGTGACCCTCACGTTCGAGCTCTACGATGCAGCGACCCTGAAACCGGTCGTCGGTGCTGTGGTGCGCGCCGAGGGCACGGACTACTCCGATTCGGAGGTCACCGGCAACAGCGGGAGCGTGAAGTTCCCGGTGAAAGCGGGTGAGCTCTACAACGTCGAGATCCGTGCGTCGGGTTATTACGACCTATCAAAGACCGTGCAGGTGGAGAACAGCGACAGGGTCGTCCAGTACTGGCTCTTCTCTAACGATCTTCTGGCGATCCAGGTCAGGGACGCCGAGACCCTTGCTCCCCTCAAAGGCGCGGAGGTGTACATCGACAACGCGCGCGCCGGGGAGACCGACGCCGACGGCAAGCTGCCGCTCCACCTGGAGCGGGCGAAGAGGTATTCATTCAGGGTCACGGCGCCCGACTATCAGCCCTACCAGGAAAGCCGCTATCTCGAGGTGGACAACGTCCTCTTCATGGTGGACCTCTCGAAGTCTGCATACCAGGTATCGATAACGACCTTCGACGAGGCGACGAAGCCTGTCGAAGGTGCGGAGGTCTACCTCAACGGGACGCTCAAGGGCAAGACCAGCCAGTACGGTCGGTTTGCTCTCTCTGATCTCCATGCAGGCACCTATGAGATCGTGGTGCGGGCATCCGGCTACCAGGACTGGAGCGAAACCCGCCAGATCTCCGGCCAGGGAGAGGATATCATCGCCGAGCTCGGTTACGACCGGGCGAGCGTGACCATCAGCGCGAAAGATCCCGACCAGAAAGCGGTGGCAAACGCGGTCATTATCATCGACGGCCAGGTTATCGGGGTGACCGACAGCCAGGGGCACCTCAATACGGCGCTCGTTACGAACAGGGTGTATGGGGTCACCGCCGCCTGTGACGGATACCGGAACATCTCGGTTAATGCCGAGATCCCGCTCGGCATAACCGAAATCACCGTCCCGCTCGTCATGGAACAGGACCTCAACGTCTGGATGCTCGCGGCAGGCGTCGGGGTTGTTGCCGCGGTCCTCCTCGGTGCGGTCATGGTCGTGCGGCACAGGCGTGCCGGGCAGAATAAGGGCAAGTCACGCGGCCGGGACAGCCTGTAGGCCTCCCGGTATCGTTTTTTTAAAATCCGGATCCGGGGTAATCCAATTTTCCCGGAGTCTGACGGTGGAATTCCTCCTCGGGAGAAATGGTGCATTCCAGATAGGAAGCCGGGAATATCTTTCTTTCATCCGGGGCTCTTTCCCGTCGGAAATCTGTTTAATTTGTGTTGTTATTACTGTTCGATCAGAAAAAGGACCCCTCCCAATTGCCCCACCTGCAGGCAACCTTTATATGTGATGGTGTGTCAGGATGACATACGGTGGAGTATGAATAGCTGGACGTATGCGTGCCTGGCCGTCGGGCTGCTTCTGCTGGCGGTCCCGGCCGGTGCGCTGATACCTGACGATATTACCCTTAGCACCAATAAGCCGTGGCTGACAGCGGGGAACGGGGAGGCCACGACTGTCACGATACAGGTCACAAACGGCACGCCTGCCGTTCCTGTCTCCGGTGTTGTTGTTGATCTTGCAGTGGATGGCGAGTATGGGAGTATCTCGCCCGTGCGTGTGGAGACTGATAGTGACGGAAGAGCGGTGGCGACCTTCAGGCACGGGACGCGCAGCGGGACCGCGACAATCACGGCGACGGTGTCGTACGAGGGACTGGATGAGCCCCTGACCGACAGGGTCGAGCAGCAGATCGACCACGCGACAGCGTATAAGATTGCCAATCTCTGGTACGAGCCGGAGGTGACTGCCGGGGAGACGACGGAGATCATCGTCAAGATAGTGGACAAATATGGAAACCCGGTGGACAGCAGGCGGGAGGATGCCCTGAATACCACCCCGGAGACCGTATACTTCATGGTGGGCTCCCCCACCGGGAATGCGACATTCATCGGAGATGAAGTGTCGGACGAGATCGAAGTGAAGGTGGATGCTGCCGGGGACGTCATCGCAACGCTCCGGGTCGATACGACGGCCGGGGAGAATCTTGTCTGGATCCAGCCGCCTGCGCCGATTGGTTTCTCCGGGAGCCGCAGTATCTCCATCGCCGGCGCGGGGGGACTGCCGGCCGATATCAAGCAGGCGGTCGTTCCGGGCACCGGTTCGGTTCCGGCCGACGGGAAGACGAAGGTTTCGTTCACGTACACATTGCTGGACGAATACGGGAATCCTTCTGCCGGGCAGGGTCTCTGGGTGAACGCCACGCTGAAACGGTTGAGCCAGCCTGATGAGCAGGAGAGCCGTCTCCTCAACACCAACTCCTTGGGACAGGTGATGATCACCTACGGGCCCGAGGACTCCGTCGGCATGGCCATCATCACCGCGACGGCAAAAGTGGACCCAGACGTGAGCATATCGGAGAACGTCGAGTTCACCAGCACCGACCCGACGAACATGCTCCTCTCCGCAAGCCCGCAGTCGATGCCGAGCCGGGATGTCAAACCCGGTTCCGTCTCGCAGATTCGGGCCAAGGTGATGGATGTCAGGGGGAACCCGGTCGGGAACCAGACGGTGACGTTCGCCCTCGGATCGGTTAATTTCGATGGATACAACCAGACCGAGGCGCCACACCTCGCCGAGGGCTTGAATACGACGTCTGCTATCACCAACAACAACGGTTATGCCCTGGTCAACTTCAGCCCCGGGTCTTTCGCCCGCGAAGGGGAGCCGGGCTGGAACGAGACCGCGACCGGCACGGCGATTGTCCAGGCGACGTGGGAGAACGTCAGCCGCGATATTGTTCTGACCTGGAAGAACTATCCCTACCTCTCGGTGGAGACGGAAGTCTCTCCCGAGACGGTGGCGGTGAACGATACGGTCGACGTCACGATCCGGCTGAAGGGTGACGGCTGGGCGCTGCAGCCGGACCCGATCGACGTGGTGCTGGTGATCGACCGGTCGGGGAGTATGACGGGGACGGACGTGAGCCCGACGCGGATGAAGGCGGCACAGGCCGCAGCGAACGACTTCGTCGATAAGATGAACACTACCCGCGACCGGGTGGCACTGGTCTCGTTCGCGTTCGATGCGACGCTTGACCAAGAGCTGACCAACGACCCGGGTGAGATAGAGGAAGCGATCAACAGTCTGTCAGCGAACGGTGGGACGAATATGAGGCTGGCATACTACACTGCGATCAAGTATCTCAAGGAGCACGGGCGGCCCGATGCGGTCAAGGCGGTCATCCTCATGGGCGACGGGGACTGGAACTACCATGGCTCACCGCTGGCGAAAGGCATAGGCTACGCCGACAACAACCGTTACCTCACCAGCGATTGGTACGATTCGTACGGGGCGCCTCTGTCTGCATATCGCTGGAGCGGAGACAGTTACAGTTTCTCAAACGAAAGATACGAGTGGTACCACGACCTCCCAGCTCCGAAGGGTGATGCGAACGTTCAGAGGGAACTGGGAAGTGGACGCTGGTATGATACCCTTAATAGCGAGTGGGTCAGTCATTATGAGCCCGACAGCTGGACCTGCGATAACGACCAGTCCACCAACCAGAACATGTCGGTGTATGCCAATAGCGGCGATGAGGCCGAGCGGGTGAAGATCTACAGCATCGGGTTCGCTTCGGTGCTGGATTCCAATGTCGAGAGAGATCTTGGCGTTCTATCGAAAGCAACCGGGGGCAAATATGTCTGGGCCAAGGATGAGGCAGCACTCAAGAACGTCTATACCGACATCGCCGGCGAACTCAAAACCGAGGCCGGCGTCGACACCGAGATGGACATCTCCTTTGAGGAAGTCAACGTGACCGGTGTGGAACTCCCCGGAACGGATGTCTTCGACTATGTTTACAGCTTTGGAAATTCCACCCATATCTGTAACCAGACCGGATTCGAGGAGACCATCAATCAGACCTCTCAGTGGAATAACGGCCAGAAACTCCACTTCGACATCGGCACCGTGTACCTCGGCCAGACCTGGGAGACGACCTTCAGGCTTGCAGTGAAGGCAGAAGGGAACATCAACATCTTCGGCCCGAATTCGACGATCTCGTTCAACAACGGCACCAATTCGCTTGAACTCCCCGACACCTTCATCACGGCCCTTCCCCTGAATAACACCGGGATGGACTTTACGGTGCTCAACATCACCAACCTCCGGTTCACCGGCGCAGAGCCGGTCGATGAGTTCCTCCCGGTCGCCTGGGACCTCAACTACACCGGGCTGTACGACGTGACGCAGGATGTCTTCTATTCCAACGACAACGAGTACACCTGGGTGAAATTCGACACGCTCAGCGCCACAAACGAGACAACGAGCGGAGAAGCCACGCTGGACGTGCGGGGCCTCCCGCCCGGCGAATACATCATCAGGGTTCGTGGTTATGCACCGGATACCGAGGACGCCTCGGCAAAGATCACTCAGGATGTAACTGCCGGGGCGACCGGAAGCGCGTATATACGTATCCAGTGAGGGGCTCCGGCACCCCCACTCCCTTCCGAACGGTTGGCTGCAGGTGGGCGCCCTCCACTGAAATACCCGTGTGGGCCTCCGGTTTCTGCTGTTTCATGCAGGTTAGACGACCGTTATCTCTTCTTTGAGGTTGAGCGAACGACGACGCCCTTACACGTGTACCAAATGTCGAGATCCGGGCGCCTACGTTCCTGTGCTGCCCGGGCGACGCCGTGGGCTGCCGACAGGCCCTGCCGGCTTCCCCCCACGTCAACCACCCCCGCAACCACCCTCCCGTGAGCCCGGGAACGGTTCTTTCCCCGCGGGGAAACGAATGCCCACGTATGCCGGACCCTGCTGCATGGTTTGTTCGGAATGAATGCTCCGGGCTCAAACAATTTTCACAAATAGCTAATATTTATTGATCAAATCATCTAATCTAGCTGGAGACCTATTTTTCACAACAAGATATGTTTATATATATGTTCAATCAAATGTCCCTCTCGATGCGTATGAAGGGATGGATGTGTGCATACATAGTCATTGCCGGACTGCTCCTTCTCGTGGCCCCGGCCGGGGCCCTGGTACCCGATAAGGTTGAGGTCGGCACGAGCAGCGAATGGCTGACGGCAGGGAGCAGCGAGACCGCGATCATCACGGTGCAGGTCCTGGACAGCGCCACCGGGATCACGGGGTTTGGAGGAGGCACTGTTGAGTTCTCGGTGGACAGTGCTTTTGGGAGCATCACGCCCACCGTCGCCACGACCGACGCCGCCGGCATGGCGACGGCGGTCTTTAAGCCCGCCCAACGGAGCGGGACCGCGCCGATCACGGCAACGGTATCGTACGAGACGCTGGACGAGCCCCTGACCGGCAGCCTCGACCAGCAGATCGATCATGGGGCACCGGATGATGACAGCATCCAGTATGAGCCGACCGTGACCGCCGGCGGGACGACGGAGATTGTTGTGCGGATGGTGGATAAGCATGGGAACGTGGTCGACAACCGGCGAGAGGCTGAGACCGTGCACTTTATGGCGGGCTCGCCCGAGGATGGCTCGGGTGCGACGTTCATCGGCGGTACGGATGAGATCTCGGTGCCGGTGGATGCCGCCGGGAACGCCATCGCAACGCTCCGGGCCGATACGGTTGCCGGAGAGAATATCGTCTGGATCCGGACACCGGTCGGGGAACAGCGTATTTTTATCGTCGGCGTGGCCGAACCGCCGTCGAGTATCGCGCAGACGATTGTCCCGTCCAGTGCCTCGATACCGGCCGACGGGAAGACGAAGGTTTCGTTCACCTATACCCTGTACGACAGGTACGGGAACCGCGTCGCCGGGCAGGGCCTCTGGGTGAACGCTTCGGTGCAGCGGGGGGACCGGCCGGCAGAGCAGGAGAGCCGTCTCCTCAACACCAACTCATTGGGACAGGTGGCGATCACCTACGGCCCCGAGGACTCCGTCGGTGTCGCGACCATTACCGCGACGGCAAAAGCGGATCCGGACGTGAGCGTGTCGCAGGACGTCGAGTTCACCAGCACCGACCCGACGAACATGCTCCTCACCGCAAACCCGCAGTCGATGCCGAGCCGGGACGTCAAAGCCAATACCGTCTCGCAGATCCGGGCCAAGGTGATGGACGTCAAGGGAAACCCGGTCGCGGGCGAGACGGTGGCGTTTGCGATCGTTCCCGGATCGGTTGTTATTGGTGCGTACAACCAGACCGAAGCGCCGTCTCTTGATGCGGCGTCTGCCGTGACCAATGCAAACGGGTATGCCGTCATCGGGTTCCGCCCGGGGGCGTTCGCGACCGACCGGGACGCGGAGGGCTGGAGTGACACCGCGACCGGGACGGCGACGGTCCGGGCGACGTGGGGCAACGTCAGCCGCGATATCGTTCTGACCTGGAAGAACTACCCCTATCTCTCCGTGGAGACGGCGGTCTCCCCCGAGACGGTGGCGGTGAACGATACGGTCGACGTCACGATCCGACTCAAAGGCGACGGCTGGGCGCTGCAACCGGACCCGATCGACGTGGTGCTGGTGATTGACCGGTCAGGGAGTATGTCGGGCACGGACGTGAGCCCGACGAGGATGGTGGCGGCACAGGCTGCGGCGAACGACTTCGTCGACCAGATGAACTTAGCCCGCGACCGGGTGGCGCTGGTCTCGTTCGCCTTCGACGCCACGCTTGATCAGGGATTGACTGACGATCCCACTGAGATAAAAGGAGCGATCAACAGTCTGTCGGCGGACGGTGCGACGAACATGAGGCTGGCATACTACACCGCGATCAAGTACCTCAAGGAGCACGGGCGGCCCGATGCGGTCAAGGCGGTCATTCTCATGGGTGACGGGGACTGGAACTACCACGGCTCCCCGCTGGCGAAAGGCATCGGCTACGCCGACAACAACCGTTACCTCACCAGCGATTGGTACGATTCGTACGGGGCACCTCTGTCTGCATACCGCTGGAGCGGAAGCAGCTACAGTTTCTCAAGCGAAAGATACGAGTGGTACCACGACCTCCCGGATCCGAAAGGGGATGCGAACATTCAGAGGGAACTGGGGAAAGGACGCTGGTATGATACCCATGATCGCAGGTGGGTCAGTAATTATGAGCCCGACAGCTGGACCTGCGATAACGGCCGGCTCACCAACCAGAATATGTCGGTGTATGCCAGTAGCGGTGACGAGACAAAAAGGGTAAGGATCTACAGCATCGGGTTCGCTTCAGTGTTGGATTCCAATGTCGAGAGGGACCTTGGTGTTCTTTCCAAAGCGACCGGAGGAAAATACGTCTGGGCCAAGGATGAGGCAGCACTCAAGAACGTCTATACCGACATCGCCGGCGAACTCAAGACCGAGGCCGGTGTCGATACCGGACTGGACATCGTCTTCGAGCAAGTCGAGGTGAACGAGGCGTTCGTCTCAGGGGCCGAGGTGTTTGACTATGTCCACGAGGATGGGGTCTCGACCACCGTCAAGAGCTGGATCGACAACCGGACGCCGCCTTATGAAATCATACCCTTGACCACCATCGACCAGACCGCCGACTGGAACGACGATCACAGCCTTCACTTCGACATCGGCACCGTACGCCTCGGCCAGATCTGGGAGACGACCTTCCGCCTGAACGTGCTCACCGACGGCAACATCAACATCTTCGGCCCGGGTTCGACGATATCGTTCAACAACGGCACCGATTCGCTTGAACTTCCCGACACCTTCATCACGGCCCACTTCCTGAACAACACCGGAATGGACTTTGCGGTGCTCAACATCACCAACCTCCGGTTCACCGGTGAAGAGCCGGTCGATGAGTTCCTCCCGGTCGCCTGGGACCTCAACTACACCGGTCTGTGCAGCGTGACGCAGGATGTCTTCTATTCCAACGACAACGAGTACACCTGGGTGAGATTCGACCGGATCAGCGCCACGAACGAGACAACGAGCGGAGAAGCCACGCTGGACGTGCGGGGCCTCCCGCCCGGCGAATACGTCATCAGGGTCCATGGCTACGCACCGGATACCGAGGACGACTCGGAAAGGCTGAACCAGGAAGTGATGGTCGGGGAGAACACAAGCACGTACATAAAGTTACAGTGAACTACCCGGCATCCTTTTTCCGGGCGGGTCCTCTTCCCCGGCCCGGAGAGAGTCTGGTCCGGGGTACGCAGCCCTGCAGACCGCGCATGCGATACCGGGGCAACGTCATACGGCGTATATCCGGCTCGTGTAACAATCTCCGGGTGTGCTTGCACCCGGAAAAACAACGGACCCAGCGGGAATTGAACCCGCGTCCTTGGGTTCGAAGCCCAAAAGGATGTCCACTACCCCATGGGTCCCCTCTTCGGTTTCTATCATAAGTTATTAAGCGTTTTTGTGCCAGTACTCTATACGATGATCCTCTCGTCCAGCGAAATCGTTCGTCGGCTCCAGAGCGGCGATCTCGTCATCGAGCCGTACCACGGTGCATCCCAGCAGCCCGCATCCTACGATCTCCGTGCGGCCGAGGAGACCGTGCTTCCGCGCGGCGCATGCACCCTCGTTCCCTCGATCGAACGGGTGGAACTCCCAAAAGACCTCGCGGCAACCCTCCGGTGCCGCTCCTCGCTTGCCCGCCGCGGCGTCATCCTCGGCGGCGGGTTCGTTGACCCCGGGTTCCGCGGCCAGCTGACGCTCTGCCTGACGAACGCCGGTGCAGAGGAGATCCGCCTTCTTGAAGGCGACCGAATCGTGCAGATGATCCTGCAGGAAGTGTTGAACGGCGACCGGCTTTATGCGGGCCGGTACCAGGATAGTCTTGGCGCGGTGCATACACGATGACCCCGTCGATACGTTCAGAACGGAAATACCTTGAGCTCCTGCGGATTCTCGCGGAGTCGCACGAACCCCTGGGAGCGAAACGGTTGAGCGAGAAGATGGCCGAACGGGGTTTCTTCTTGAGCGACCGCGCCGTCCAGTATTACCTCCAGTACCTCGACGAGATGGGGTTTACAAAGAAGGTCGGGAACCGGGGCCGCCTCCTCACCGAGGCAGGGATCGCCGAGAGCGAGAGCGCGCTCGTCGACGAGCGGATCGGCTTCATCATATCGAGGCTTGAGCAGCTCGCCTTCCGGAGCACGTTCGACCCGGCGACCGCCACGGGAAGCGTCGCCTATAACCTCTCCTTCGTGCGGGAGGGGGACCTCCCGGCCGTCACGGCAGCCTTCGACGAGGTGGCAACCGCAGGCTACGGGTTCCTGAACACCTACCGGATCGTCGATTCCGACCCCCGCATACCCGACGGCCACGTCGGGATCATGACGGCCTGCAGCGTCACCCTGGACGGCGTTCTCCAGAAGATGGGCATCCCGACGAAGCTCGAATATGCCGGCAGGATCGCCGTCGATGAGCGCGGCTCCGCCGGATTCCTCGATCTCATCGGCTACCGCGGGACGTCGGTCGACCCGCTCCATCTCTTCATATCCGCCGGGCTCACCTCGATCAACCGGCTGGTGACGACCCGGGCCGGGGTGGGGCTTGCGAACGTCCGTGCGGTGCCCGCGGCCGCACGATACAGGGTAGAGGTGACTGTCGGCCTGATGGAGGAGTGCGGCTTCGCGTTTCCCGCCGGAGGGGGCATCGGTGAGTTCAACCTCCCGAAACACCCCTACCGTCTCTCTGTCGTTGCGCTCAGCGGCATGAACATGGTAGGGAATGCCGTTGAGAAAGGCTACGCCATCAAAACCGAGATCGGTGCAGGAACCGTATCGTTCGAAAAAATAGCGGACGCTACCGGATCCAGGTGATCCCGCCGTCCGTGTCGTCGTCCGATTTCTTCTCTCCGTCCCGGTTCTTCTGCCGGGCGGCCGCGTCGATCACCTCAAGCCTCCCGCGCGAGGGATCAACCTCCTTCGGGCGGGGACCGGACCGGGCAAACCCCCGGCCGGTCCGGTCCAGCGAACCGTCTTTCGGCAGGGGCATCCCTTCGCGCATGTGCAGGCCGGCTTCCTCGAAAAGGCTGTCCTTCGGCCGTATCCCGTGGCCGAGCGTAACGTGATCGCCGGTGAACACACCCTCTTTCGGCCTCTGTATCCCGCGATCCAGGATGCCTGCATCTGCGGAAAGCGAACCGTCTTTCGGCCGCTGCACTGGTTTTAAGGATGCGGAGTAAGTTATTGCATCGTCCTTTGGGGCGGTCTTTTCGATGCTGATCCCTTTGAGGCCGAAGGTAGAGTTCTTCGGCGCGGGCACCGACGAGGTGACCGAGGCGGACCCGGTAAGGTCGATCTCTCTCCCGCCCTGCTTCGGGGGAAGGATGACGGCGTCGTCGTCCTGTTTTTTCTCGGCTTTCGGGAGCATATCGATGGTATCGTCCCTGCGCTTCTGGCCGCTCCCGCTGCTGCCCGGGAGCGTGATCATCTCGTCTTTCTCCGGCGTAGGCGTATCCGTCATGTATCCACTCTCCTCCAGATATGCCGACTCGAAGGGGGAGGCAAAGCCCGGAGCGTCGTCACTCTCCGGAATCCACGAGTCGGCATCCGATACCAGGGCGGCCTCCTCATCGCGCAGCCGCCCCTCTTCCTCGGCTTTCAGCCTCTCTTCCTCGCATTCAAGCTGGTATTCCGTCCGGATATCCCGGATCTCCTCCACCCGGGGGATGTTGGTGATCCCCGAGAGCACGACGATGATCCCGACGAACGATGTGTTTCTCACCGGATAGTCACCGGACCGCATCTCGAGTCCTGCAATGCTCCGGTCAATCCACTTCCTGACGGTCTGGAACCCCTTCATCGAGAGTTCGGCCGAAGGGCCGGCGATCAGCACCAGCGCCTTGTCGGCGCTCGTGAGGTCGCAGGGAACCGATACTTCCTCGTAGACAGCCTTTTTGGCGAGCGAAATGATCCGGGCGGCCTTCTCCTGTGAGCCCTGGATGAAGTCTTTGAGCGACTGCCGCCGGTGGAGGAAGTTCAGCCATCCGGTCGGCAGTCGCTCGGAGGCGTAGCCGACCGCGACGAAACCGTTTCCTTTCAGGGTGTTGAGGACTTCCCCTGCATCCAGGACGACCTCTGCGACGTCGAGCCCGGACTCGTTGAACTCCCCGGCACGAAGGAGAAGGCCGATCTGCCGCGCAATCCGCTCATTGAGCATATTGTAGTGCGACCTCGGGTCGGATGCGGTGGGGAGCTGGCGCAGCTGGCTCATGACGCCGGTGTTCTCCGCCTCGGCCGCGGCTATGGCCGCCCTGATCTTGTGCGACCAGGTCTCGTTGTCGAAGAGGATGACGGCATCGACGAGTTCCTGGAGCACGTCGAGGTCGTCGGCGGCCTTGGCCGAGACCCGTTTCCCCTCCTCCAGGCACGGGAGTATGGCGAGAGCGAAGATCGGCTCCACGTAGGATTTCCGGAGTTCGTTGATGATGAGCGGCACGATGTCGATGACGCTGCCCCCGAGCCCGCAACAGAGGAGGATGGCATCGATCTCCATCGTATCCATGCTCTGGAGCCGGGTCATCACCTCCTCGATATCGATCACGTCGGTGACTTGAGCGCGATCTGTCATATCTACCTGCGGGAAGAAGATCCTCGCGAGATCCGGGAGATGACGGAGTTGCAACAGGGAATTCGGGTCGACGTCGATTGCTACTGCGCTCATGCAGTAAATTTTGCTTCGCCGATCGTGGTCGTAGAGTTGATCTACGATCCGTGACCCGGCACCACCAAACCCGATCGCCAGCACTCGCATAACGTTATACTCCCTGCCTGGTACCCTCGCATGGCCGGAGTGACTTCTGCCGCGAAAGAAGCATGCATATCACTCCAAACTACTGATGAATATGTGGGCGGACGGACATATATATTTCTGTACGTCCCGGAAGGGCGGAAACGCACCTGTTCATAAAAAAACCGATATTTAACTATTCCGGTTTAACTCCTCAACGCTGGAGCGCCCTGCACGATAAGGGAAAAGACCTGCCGAATGTCCCCGGGAACCCGTTACACCTCTCCGTTTTGCACTACCTGTGCGGTACGTGTCGTTTGGCGAGCACAAAATGATAATATATTTAACTCCCTGCACGTAACTACTCATGAGGTGCATAGCCTTGACTACATATGGAATTGAATTTGTGCCCGGAGCAATCAACGTCAAGCAGGTGGTGAACTACACCAAGCTCGCAGAGTCGAAGGATATCGACTACGCTTGGATCACCAACCACTACAACAACCGTCACGCATACCCGACCCTCGCCATGATCGCGGCAAACACCGACTCGATCAAGATGGGACCGGGTATCATGAACACGTTCACCGACACCCCGGCAGCCATTGCTTCCTTCATGGCTACCTTAAACGAGATCTCCGACGGACGTGCCGTCCTCGGTATCGGGCCCGGTGACCTCTCGACCCTCCCGAAGCTCGCGATCGACCCCGTCAAGCCCGTCGGTCACCTGAAAGAGGGTGTCGAGCAGATCAGGAAACTCCTCGCCGGTGAGGAAGTCAAGAAGACCGGCAACATGGAGTTCTTCGACTATGACGGCGCCAAGCTGACCGGCGTCACCCTGCCCGGAAAGAAGGGCATCCCGGTCTACATCGGTGCCCAGGGTCCCAAGGTGCTCGAGCTCGCCGGAACGATCGGTGACGGCGCCCTGATCAACGCCTCGAACCCCAAGGACTTCGACGTCGCCATCCCGATCATCAAGAAGGCAATGGAAGCAGTCGACAAGAAGAAGTTCGACGTCGGTGCCTACACCGCCATGTCCATCGACAGGGATGAGAAGAAGGCCCGGAACGCCGCGAAGATCGTTGCCGCATTCATCGCCGCCGGTTCTCCGCCCGCGCTTCTCCAGCGCCACGGACTCAACCTGGACAACGTCGCGAAGATCAAGGAAGCGCTCGGCCGCTTCGACTTCAAGACCGTCGGCGGACTCGTCGGCGACGCGGAGATCGACGCCTTCACCATCGCCGGAACCCCCGACATGGTCCAGCAGAAGTGCGAAGACCTCACAAAGTCCGGAGTTACCCAGATCATCTTCGGCTCGCCGCTCGGCCCCGACATGACCAACTCCATCCGCCTCCTCGGCAAGTACATTGTCTGAGGCAAACACCCATCACCTTTTTTTCTTGAACCGTAACGCCGGATAGCTCATGCGGATCGGTTCTACGGGCATTTCCGGCATTGGTGCATGCTCCTCGCACCCCTGGTTGCCGACAGCGTAAACCCGGACAGGGTTTTATACAGTCGGCGCGCCAACCGGTGTATAAAGGGCTATGTTCACCACCCACGAGATCCTGACTGAACGGGGGGTCCTCCAGTACCGCCGGGAATCGCTCACCGGCATCCAGTGCCGGATCAGTCCTGTCCGTGTCGAGAGGCAGATCGACGCCGCCCCTGCCATGCCGGACTCCCGCGACGGCTGTCCGTTCTGCCCGGGCGCCATAGCCATCTCCACTCCAACGTTCGAGGACGGCAACCGTCTTTGGTGTGGGGAGAGCGTGACGTTCCCGAACCTCTACCCGTTTGCCGAGCGGCACGTGGTCACGGTGATCACGCCCGACCACGCGCCCGGCAGGTTCGACCGGCGGTGCCTCGCCGACGCCATATCCGGCACGGCAAAAGCCCTGTCCCGGTCTCCGGGTTATGCGAGCATCAACTGGAACCACCTTCCTTCGGCCGGCGCGAGCATCGTCCACCCGCACCTGCAGGGCATCGCCGACCCGGAGCCCACCCGACTCGCGGACCTCTACATCTCCGCCGGTCGCCGCTACCTTGCCGACCACGGCCGCCTTTACTGGGATGATCTCATGGCGCATGAACGCTGCTCTGAACGGTTTCTCTTTGAGGACGAGATCTTCTGGTCGGCAAATCCGGTCCCCCTCGGCGAACGGGAGATTCGGGGCGTCCTCCCGGTATCGACGCTTGAGGAACTCGAACCGTATATTGAGCCGCTGGCCAACGGGATCCTCCGTATCGTCGAGTTCTACCGGAGCCTCGGCACGTACGCCTTCAACGCCTCGATCTTCTTTGACGCCTCCGGAAAGGCGGGGCAGGGCCACCGGGCCTTCTGTTCGACCATTGCGCGGTTAAACCCGAACAGCTTCTCCATGTGCGATTCGGCGTTCATGGAGAGGCTGCACCTGGAGCCGGTCGTCCTGACGCTTCCCGAAGCCCTGGGCGCGCTCTTCCGGGAGAAAAGTTAATTTCGAGGTGTACCGACTCTTTTTCTATGACAGAGTCGCGCGGATTCCTGATCGGCGGAGAATGGCGAACGAACACCGATATCCTGGACGTCCGGTTCCCATACACCGGGGAGGTCGTCGGCCGGGTCTGCCTTGCCGGGAGCGAGGATGTCGAAGACGCTCTCTCTTCCGCCGAACGCGGGTTCTCCATCACCCGGCGCCTTCCCGCACACCGCCGTTCGGAGATCCTCTACGCGCTTGCCGATCTCATCCGGGAACGGGCCGCGGACCTTGCCGGCACGATCGTGCTCGAGGCGGGAAAGACCCGTGCCCTCGCCGAGAGCGAGGTCGTGCGTGCGCGGGAGACGATCGAGGTCTCCGCCGAGGAGGCGCGCCGGATCGACGGCACGATCCTTCCTCTCGACTGGAACGCGGCCGGGGAAGGGCGGATCGGCTGCCTCCGCCGGTTCCCGCTCGGTCCGGTGCTCGCGATCACGCCGTTCAATTTCCCGCTCAACCTTGTCTGCCACAAACTGGGGCCGGCCATCGCCGCCGGGAACTCCGTCATCCTCAAACCCGCGTCGGCCACCCCGATCTCTTCGCTGATGCTTGGTGAGATGGTGCTTGACGCCGGGTTTCCGGCGGAGGCGCTCAGCGTCGTCCCCTGCCGCACCGATCTTGCGGAGTGGATAGTGCGGGACGACCGGATCGCCTGCGTGAGTTTCACCGGGAGTTCGGCCGTAGGATGGCACCTCCGGGCAATTGCCGGCAGAAAACGCGTCGGACTGGAACTCGGCGGAAATGCGGCCGCGATCGTTCATGAGGATGCCGATATCCCCTTTGCGGTCGACCGCATCGTTGCCGGCGGATTTTCGAACGCCGGCCAGACCTGCATCTCGGTGCAGCGGGTCTACATTCATCGGCCGATTTACGAGGAGGCGCTCGCGCTGCTTGTCGAACGGGCCCGTGCCCTTACCGTCGGCGATCCGCGCGCACCAAAGACCGATGTGGGTCCGATGATCTCGGAATCTGCCGCGAAGACGGCGTTTGCAAAGGTAGAGGACGCCATCGCAGGCGGCGCGAAGGCGCTCGTCGGCGGAACCCGCGACGGCCCGCTTTTCAAGCCGACGGTTCTCGTCGAGACGACGCCGGATATGGCAGTGAACCGGACCGAGGTCTTCGCCCCGGTGGTGACGGTCACCCCTTACAAAACCTTCGAGGAGGCGCTCGCGCTCGCGAACGACTCCGAGTACGGACTGCAGGCGGGCCTTTTCACCCATGATTCCCGGAGGATCGCGCAGGCGTTCGGGCATCGGGCGGGAGGGGCCGAAGTACGCGATCGAGGAGATGACCGAAGAGCGGATGATGATCTTTTCGCCGTAGGCGATGTGCGACGGGCCGAAGGGCAGGAGCTCGAGTACCGTCAGGTGCGAACGGAGCTGGAGCACCGTCAGGTGCGGGGCCGGAGCATGAGAAAACGCGAAGCGTTTTCGAGTTTCGGTAGGCTCCTTGGATTCTTCTGGAAGCCGGAAACCGTTTTTTCAAAGGGAACCGCCAGCACTGGTACCAACTTCGCGTTCTTTGCGTGAGTTGAGGGTGCAGGGATGATGACATAGTCTCACGCGAAGACGCGAAGAACGCGAAGTTCGGTAAAGGGGTGTTGCAGTCCCTTTCGCGCCCTTCGCGGCTTCGCGTGCGTTGACAGTAGAGGCTGAGGCTACGGCCTCACGCGAAGTGCGAGGCATTGATCTAGAGATGGCTCCTGGAAACCCGGATCTCGTCCCATCGTCAACGGAGACAGACGACGCACTCTCTAACGGGTGAAAACACTCAAAAGACTCGAAAAAAGAAGTGGTGCCGAGGTTACTCGGGCTTGCTGATGAGGGCGGTCTTTGCGACGATCTCGCCGGTCTTCTTGTGGGGCTTCCTGATGACTCCGTCCATGCCCTTCTCGAGGTCGCGTGCCTCCTCGCAGAGGATCATGGCCTGGCGCATCATCTCGTGGGCGCTCGAGACGATCGGGATGTACTTCTCCCACTCCTTCGTCATGAAGCAGCCCTTGACGTTGACGCCTGCGACCGCCTGGGCGATCTCGTAGGCGGCACGGGCCTTGGCGAGCGCGTAGGGGTTGCTGAACTCGCCCTCGACCGCCTTGTCGGAGGTCATGACGACCTTGGGGAGCGCGAGGTCCGCGCCCTTCTTGCCTGCCTTCACCTGGTCGATCACCTTGTCGAGCTCCATCTGCATCTTGCGGAACGCACCGGTGATGGCGAGCACCTTGACGAGGTTCCCGTTGTAGTCCGCCATCTCGATGGGGTCGAGGAACTCACGGCGGGCGCCGATCATGGCGTCGGCCTTCATGATGATGTAGCCGAAGTTGCTCGCCTTGAGCGCTTCGAACTGCTCCTTCTTGGTGGTGACATCGTCGGTGATGACGATGCAGGGGATTCCGGCCGCTGCGAGGTCTTCACGGGCCTGGGTAGGTCCGGGAAGGACGCCGTTCGGGGAAACGACGATACAGAAGTCCGGGCCCCATGCCTTCATATTGCTGACCACACGGTCAATGTCCTCGGGCTGCAGCTTCGTGCCGGAGGTCGCCATGAAGGTGATCATGTCCTCACGGTCGGCGCGCTCATCGAGAAGAAGTTCACCCATTACACCACTGGCGATATTTCCCAGTTTCGCAATTCCAACTTTTACAACCACATTAACACCTCTCAAAATTTGAGAACACGATAGTATCGCCAAGTTCTCATATAAACATTTTGAAATGCCCCGCAAATTCCGCTCGATGAAGCGCGGGTTAAGGAAAAGTGTTTAAATTTTCAAGGTCTATACATAGCTGATGAAACAGGGTCTGCTTACCGATCGCCAGAAAGAAGTATTGCGCTACCGGAAGAAGGGGTTGACGCAGCAACAGATCGCAGAGATCATCCATACCTCAAAGGCAAATGTCTGCACCATCGAAAAAGCCGCTCTCGAGAACATATCGCGTGCACGTGAGACGCTCGAGTTCCTCTATACACTTGACGCGATACACCTCTGTACGCTTCAGAGCGGCCTCGATCTGCTCAAAGCCCCCGAGTTCATCTACGCCGAAGCCGAGAAGAAGGGATTGAAGGTCAAATACGACACGATCTCGCTCATAAACAGGCTCAGGGATGCCAACCCCGAGCGGTTCAGGGGAAGACAGGTCCGGGAGGACGTTGAGATCTACATCAACAAAGACGGCGACCTGTACTTCGGATGATACGGCTCCCCCCGGGGCGCGCACAGGGCCCGTGCCGGAGCGTGAGTCCTCCGGGAGGATGCCTCCCGGCTGCACGCTGCGAACGTGGCCTTTGCAGCCCCTCGTTCATCCCCCCGGCCGTTCTGTTCGGTGAACCGGTGCCTCGCCTGCAGCAGATGTCATTTTTACGTAAATTTCCGGGAAATCCGATAACAAGGTTTATATTCCATTTTAAGTAATGTTTAAGAAACCGCTCTGCACATTTCCGCCCGGATCCGGGATGCATCCGGCACCTCACATGCCTCTGATTACCCGGATCTCCACGGTTCAGCATATATGCGGATCAGAGACCCGCGGCGGAGTGCGCAGAAGGTACAAGACACAAGGTCGAACCCTCCTCACGGAGGGCCGATGTCGATATGGAGTTGTGCTCGTCACAACGGGATGACAGGAGCTGGATCTGATCGAGACGCTGGGCCAACGCCAGTGCAGCGCGCCCGGTTCCGGGGAGAATGTTCCCGGAAGCGTCGAAGTGTCAGGATCTGTTGGCGACGACTGGAAAGCACCCGGTGCACACCGGGACGGCAGCAGAGAGCGGTTTGGGCACGCAGAGACGGATGTATCTGTGCGTCTCGCGCTCCGCTGCCTCCATCAACTGTTTCCCTTGCGCCACGGCAAAATGGCGTGGCGCTCGATGTCCCCGCCCCGTACGGGTTCGCCGAAAGGGCGTTCGTACCGGAGCATCCGGCACGGAGCCCGGCGAATGCATCGCTCTGCAGCAGGCCTGCGGCGGATGCATCACGCTACAACGCACGAAGGGTTGATTGAAACATGCCGAAGATTAACAGACCACGCAGAGGATCCCTCGCGTACAGCCCGAGAAAACGGGCAAAAAGCCCGGTTCCCCGGTACGGCTCATGGCCGGAATACACGGGAGCTCCGGCTGTGCAGGGGTTTGCAGGGTACAAGGTGGGAATGACCCACGTCATCATGGTCGATGACCACAAGAGCAGCCCCACTGAAGGCAAGGATGTGATGGTGCCGGTGACCGTGGTTGAGGTCCCGCCCATGCGGGTGGCCGGCGTGCGCGCATACAGCGAGGACACCTACGGAAAGCATGCGCTGACCGAGGCGTGGACGACCGACCTCGACGAGGAGCTGTCCCGCCGCATCAACGTCCCGAAGAACCACGACTCCGCCGCTGCCCTCGACGCCATCAAAGGCGCGATCGGCGAAGGCAGGGTCGTGGAACTCTACGCCCTGGCTTACACCCGGCCGATGGACCTCACCGGGGTCCCGAAGAAGGTCCCCGACCTGATGGAGATGCGGATCGCCGGCGGAAGCCTTGACGATCAGATCGCCTACGCCGCCGATATCCTCGGAAAGGAGATTACGATCTCCGGCAACCTCGAGGTCGGTGAGTACGTCGACGTGACCGCCGTCACCACCGGCAAGGGTACGGAAGGCCCCGTCAAGCGCTGGGGCATCCAGGTCCGGAAGCGGAAACATTCCCGCGGCGGCAAGAAGCGCCACATCGGCAACCTCGGTCCGTGGACCCCGCACCACGTCAGGTGGCAGGTGCCTCAGATGGGCCAGATGGGCTACCAGCAGCGCACCGAGTTCAACAAGCGCATTTTAAAGATCGGCACCAACGGCGACGACATAACGCCGGCTGGCGGGTTCCTGCACTACGGCCTTGTGCGCGGCCCCTATGTGCTGATCAAGGGCTCCGTCCCGGGACCGAACAAACGGCTGGTCCGGATACGGTCCGCGATACGGCAGGGTGAACACACCGTCCGCACGCCGACGATCAGTCACGTCAGCGTGCAGAGCCAGCAGGGGTGAGCAGCGATGAAGGCACAGGTTCGAACACTGACAGGCGAGATCGCCCACGAGATCGATCTCCCGGAGATCTTTACAGAAGAGTACAGGCCCGACCTGATCAAGCGGGCAGTCCTCGCGCTCCAGAGCACCCGGTTCCAGCCGCATGGAACGCATCCCTATGCAGGCATGCGCACCTCGGCAGAGTCCTGGGGCAGCGGCCGGGGTGTCGCCCAGGTCCCCCGCCTGAAAAACGGCAGCAGGGTGGCCAGGGTTCCGCAGGCAACCGGCGGGCGCGCAGCGCATCCCCCGAAGGTCGAAAAGGTCCTCGTCAAGGAGATCAACCGGAAAGAGAAGCAGAAGGCTTTCCGGTCCGCCGTCGCAGCCAGCACCTACCAGGACCTCGTCCAGGAACGCGGGCACCTCTTTGAGGGCGACCTTCCGCTGGTCTTCGAGGACCGGTTCGAGGAGATCACCCGGACGGGCGACGTCATCTCCGCGCTCTCTGCGCTCGGTGTCTACGCCGACGTCGAGCGGGCGAAGAGCAGCAAGAAGGTGCGTGCAGGGCGGGGCACCATGCGTGGCCGCCGCTACAAGCAGCGCAAGAGCGTTCTCATCGTCACCGGGAGCGAACCGCTTCGGGCGGCCCGGAATCTTGCCGGCGTCGATGCCGTGACGGTCAGCCAGCTCAACACCGAACTCTTAGCACCCGGCACGCAGGCGGGACGCCTGACGGTCTGGACGGAATCTGCAATCAGAAGGCTGGAGGAGTTCTCATGATACTGAAATACCCGTTCGTTACTGAAAAAGCAACGATGATGCTCGAAGGCGAGAGCAAGCTCCAGTTTATCGTGCAGAGGAATGCCACGAAGTCGGACATCAAGCGCGAGCTGGAGTCGGCCTTCGAACAGGAAGTGGCCAATGTCCGCACAATGATGACCATGAAGGGCGAAAAGAAGGCCATTGTAACGTTTGCGGATGCGAAGGCGGCTGAAGAGATCCTCAGCCGGCTGGGAATCATGTAAGGTGAGTGACGATGGCACACAGAATTACAGCACAGAGCCGTGGAAAAGGCGGTCCGTCCTACCGTGCACCGTCGCACCGGTATAAGGCCGCGCTGCGGCACGCAGGGAAGAACGACGCTCTGGTCACCGGCCGAATCGTCGACATCGAGCACGATCCGGCCCGTCACGCACCGATCGCTCTCGCCAGGCTCGAGAGCGGCGAGAAGGTCTACGCCCTCGCCACCGAGGGGATCGGTGTTGGAGATGAAGTCTCCTGGGGCACCGGAGGCCCGGTGAAGAACGGAAACACCCTGCCGCTCCGGGAGATCCCGGTCGGTGCATACGTCTGCAACATCGAAGCCAGGCCCAACGACGGCGGCAAGTTCGTCCGTTCGAGCGGCGTCCAGGCCCTCGTCATCGGTAAGGCCGATGACGGCAGAGTCGGTGTTCGGATGCCGAGCGGCAAGAACAAGTGGTTCAACGGTGCGTGCATGGCAACCGTCGGTATCGTTGCCGGCGGCGGACGGGGTGAGAAGCCGTTCGTCAAGGCAGGAAAGAAGCACTTCCACGTCCGGTCCTCTTCCGAGAAGTGGCCCCGTGTCAAGGGTGTCTGCATGAACGTCATCGACCACCCGTTCGGTGGCGGTGGGCACCAGCACTGCGGACGCCCGAAGACCGTCTCCCGCGGCACGTCCCCGGGGAGGAAGGTCGGGCACATTGCCGCCCGGAGAACAGGCAAGTGGAAGAAGTGAGGGGTGAAGCATGGCAAAGAAGACACAGAAGCGAATGCCGCGGCGGCGTGAGGAGTTCACCTATCGCGGCTACTCCGTTGCGGACCTGCAGCAGATGGCTCTCTCCGAGCTGCTGCCGCTCATGCCGGCCCGGGCACGCAGGAAGTTCGACCGTGGTCTCTCGCGGGAACACGAGAAACTCCTTGCCGATCTCCGGTCCGGGGACGCAAAGATCCGCACCCACCTGCGTGACATGATCATCATGCCCGAGATGGTGGGGAGAACCATCGAGATCCACAACGGAAAGGAGTTCCAGGCCGTGGAGATTCAGCCCGAGGCGGTCTTCCACTACCTTGGAGAATTTGCACTGACCCGCAGAAGGGTATCCCACGGCAGCGCCGGTATCGGTGCTACCCGGTCGAGTAAATACGTACCGCTGAAGTGATGGCTATGGCAAGAACAGGATATTCAGCAAAGATCGAGGGCGAGAACGTCGCTCGCGCAAAGGCGAACGAGCTTCCCGTCTCTCCCAAGCACTCGATCGAGATTGCCAGGTTCATCCGGAAGATGACCACCTCTGAAGCAAAGGCGTATCTCGCCGACGTAGTGGAACTCAAGAAGGCCATCCCCTTCAAGCGGTTCAACCGGAACGTCGCCCACAAGCGCGGTCTTTCGAAATGGCCCGCCGGCCGGTATCCGGTCAAGGCTGCAGAGGCCTACATCAGGCTGCTTGAGTCCGTCGAGAAGAACGCCGAATACATCGGCCTTGACGTCGAAAACCTCCGGATCGACCACGTCGCCGCCAACACGGGCCGTGGCCTCCGGGCATTCTTCCCGCGTGCGATGGGCCGCGCCACCCCGAAACGCAGGGAGACTGTGAACATAGAGATCGTCGTAAGCGAGGTGGCGTAATGGCAATCGAGAAGAAGTTTATCGCGGACGGCGTGCGCAACGTCCGCGTCGAGAAGTTCCTCACGAAGGAACTCAAGCGGGCAGGATACGGCGGCATGGACATCACCCGGACGCCGCTCGGCACCCAGGTGACCATCTTTGCGGAGAAGCCCGGTATCGTGATCGGGAAAGGCGGCAAGCAGGTTCGCCAGCTTACCCAGGACCTTGCCACCACTTACGAGATTGAGTCCCCGCAGGTGGAGGTTCAGCAGGTCCAGGACCCCAACTTCAACGCCCAGATCATGGCGGAGAGGTTGGCAAACGCTCTCGAGCGCGGCTGGTATTTCAGAAAGGCCGGCCAGAGCACGATCCGCCGGATCATGGAGTCCGGTGCGCTCGGGTGCGAGGTCATCGTCGCCGGAAAACTGACCGGCGCCCGCTCAAGGACCCAGAAGTTCACCGAGGGCTACATCAAGCACTGCGGCGAGCCCAGCGAGACGATCGTCGAGAAGGGCTACGCGCTTGCGATCAAGAAACTCGGGACCATCGGGGTCCAGGTCAAGATCGTCCCGCCGGACGCGCGGCTGCCCGACGCTTTCGATGTCCTTGAACCCGAGCCGAAGAAGGCCCCGGCGGAACCGATCGAGCCCGAAGAAGTCGGCGAAGACGTGTTCGAGGAAGAGTTCGAGGAGATCTCCGAAGAGGAGTACGTAGAGGAGGAGAGGTAAATGGCAATCTTTCGCGCACAGGAAGTGAAGCAGCTCTCCGATACTGAACTCCTCGAGCAGGAGCAGAAACTCTCCCTCGAACTGATCCAGGAGCGGGGTAAGGTCAGCGCCGGCGGCGCCACCGAGAACCCCGGGAGGATCCGCGAGGTCAGGAGGACGATTGCGCGCATCAAGACCGAGAAGAACGCACGGAGGAATGCATGATCTCTCCCCAGAACATCCTGCGGCATGAATTGATCGGCCTGGATGTTCTGGTCGTTCGTGCGAGCAACCCGGGTCATGCCGGGGTATCGGGTCGCGTCACTGATGAGACCAGAAATACCCTGGTCATACTGACCGGGCGGGGAGAAAAGCAGATACCAAAGCGGTTCAGCGTGTTCCGCTTCCGGCTCCCCGACGGCACGACCGTCGATGTCGACGGGTCGAGCCTGGAAGCACAGCCGGAACGGCGGATCAGCATGCGCATCAGATAAACGAGGATGAATAATGGCACGAAACATTGGGTTGGACGTTCCCATTCCGGAAACGGAATGTGAGGACGCAAATTGTCCGTTTCACGGCACTTTGCCGGTACGCGGCCAGGTGATTACCGGCAAAGTCGTGAGCGACCGTATGAACGGTACAGTCGTCGTGGAGCGTGAGTTCCTCCACTACGTCAAGAAATACAAGCGGTACGAAAAACGCCGGTCCCGATACCACGCTCACAGCACACCCTGCCTCAATGCGGGTGTGGGTGATGTGGTCCGGATCGCAGAATGCAGGCCGCTTTCAAAGACCAAGAACTTCGTTGTGGTCGAGGTGATGAAGGAATGAAGGCGATGCAGTCGACCATTCCCCGCGCCCTCGCCACCGGCTCCCGGATGGTCTGTTCCGACAACACCGGCGCACGCCTCGTGGAGGTCGTCTCGGTCGACCATTATCATGGTGTCCGGCGCCGGCAGCCCTGCCTGGGTGTCGGCGACGTCGCGACCGTGAGCGTCAAGAAGGGCACCCCCGACATGCGGAGGAAGCTCGAGAAAGCGGTGGTCATCCGGCAGAAGAAGGAGATTCGCCGCCCGAACGGCATCCGTCTCTCGTTCGAGGACAACGCCATGGTGCTCATCAACGACCGCGGCGAGCCGAAGGGAACCGAGATCAAGGGCGCTGTCCCGCGTGAGATCGCGGAGCGGTTCCCGAAGATCGCCTCCATGGCGACCATAATCGTGTAAGGTGTGGTGAATAATGGTACGCATAGTTAGCAAGCAGCCGAGGAAACAGCGCAAGGCGCGTTACAACGCACCGAACCACACCCGGGGCCGTTTCCTCTCCGCATCGCTTTCCCCCGAGCTCCGTGGGAAGTACAACGCCCGGAGGATTCGTGTGGTCAAGGGCGACACCGTCAGGGTACTTCGCGGAGATTTCGCTGGCGACGAAGGTGTCGTCGATGCGGTAGACATGAAACTGTGCCGGCTGATCGTGCACGGCGTGATGGTGACGAAGGCAGACGGAACCGAGGTTCCCCGGCCGGTCGATCCCTCGAACGTGCAGATCACGAAGCTCAACCTGAAAGACAAACTACGTGAGGAGAGACTCGGAGGCGGAGCATAATGTCCAAGTATCTCAAGCGGCTGGTAGCGCCAGGATCCTGGCATATCCCGAAAAAAGTACAGAAATTCGTCATGAAGACCGCCCCGGGCCCCCACAACGCCGGCGCTCTGCCGGTCGGGGTCTGGCTCCGTGAGCACGTCGGCCTTGCACAGAACGCGAGCGAGGTCAGAAAGATCCTGCACCAGCGGGATATCATCGTCAACGGGCGGGCATGCAGGAACCCCCAGATGGGTCTCGGTGTCTTTGACATCGTCTCGATCCCGAAGCTTGGAAAGCACTACCGCATCCAGCTCGATATGCGGGGCAACCTGGTTGCCGTCGAGATCCCGGCGGAATCGGCAAAGACCCGGCTCTGCAAGATCCGGAACAAGACCACTGTCAGGGGCGGTAAGGTGCAGCTGAACCTCGCGTTCGGCGCAAACATCCTTGCCGACAACACCTACAGGGCAAAAGACTCCGTTGTGGTGACTCTCGGCGATGGAAAGACCGATGAAGGCCGGTTCCAGATCGTCGATCATTTCCCCTACAAGGAAGGCAACGTGGCCATGGTCGTCGGCGGAAAGCACTCCGGGAAGGTCGGCAGGATCGTCGAGATCATCAAGACGGCGAGTTCTGTTCCAAACCGTGTGGTTCTCATGGACGATTCGGCCGATGAGCGGTTCGAGACCATCGAGGAGTACATATTCATGGTCGGCCGCTCCGCGATTGCACCGGAACTGGAGGGTTCGGCATGAGCGCGATGAAGGATGTCTACATCGACAAGGTCGTCGTGCACATGGGCGTCGGCGAGAGCGGCGAGCGGCTGGTCAAGGCCGAAGACCTCGTGAAGCAGATCACCGGGCAGAAGCCCGTCCGCACCATCGCGAAGCGGACCCAGCCGGCGTTCGGTATCCGGAAGGGCGCACCCATCGGGTGCAAGGTCACCCTGCGCCGGGAGAACGCCGAGAAGTTCATCACGACCGCGCTCGAGATCGTCGAGCGGCGGCTCGCACCATCGCAGTTCGACCAGACCGGGAACGTCTCCTTCGGCATCGAAGAGCATACCGACTTCCCGGGCATGTCTTACGATCCGACGATCGGGATCTACGGCATGGACATCAACGTGGTGCTCGAGCACAGAGGCGTGCGGATCGCGAGGAGAAGCGTCGAGCGCCGGAAACTGCCGGAGGCGCATAAAGTGAGTAAAGAGGAAGCCATCGCATTCATGCGCGAGCGCTACCAGGTGGAGGTGTAAGGCATGGCAGAAGAGTCAGGGGCACCTGCATCAGGTAGAAACGTACGAAAGTTCGGCCGTGGCGCGAACGAGTGCCGCATCTGCGGCCGGAAGCAGGGTCTTGTGCGTAAGTACGGCATCTACTTCTGCCGCCAGTGCTTCCGCGAGTGGGCGAGCAAGATGGGCTTCAAGAAGATGAACTAGGGGTTGAAGAATATGGCACGACTGAATCCAATCGCCGACGCGATGAGCACGATCAAGAATGCCGGAGATGCTGGAAAGAGCGAGGTTATCGTTGAACCCGCCAGCAAGCTCCTCGGCGCGATGCTCCGCGTTATGCAGGAAAACGGCTTTATCGGCGGCTTCGAGTTCATCGACGACGGCCGCGGCGGCCAGTTCCGGGTTCAACTCTCCGGAACGATCAATAAGTGTGGCGCCATCACCCCCCGGTTCCCGGTGGCGATGGCTGATATGGAATACTGGGAGTCGCAGTACCTCCCCGCAAAGAACTTCGGCATCCTGATCGTCTCGACCTCGAAGGGGGTCATCTCCCACGAAGAGGCCCGGAACGAGGGTGTCGGCGGGCAGTTGCTGGGATACGTCTACTAAAGGAGGGAGAAGAGTATGGGAATAACACGACAGGTCGAGATCCCTCCCGGTGTGAACGTCACGCTCGAAGGCAGCGTGCTCACGGTCTCCGGACCGAAGGGCACACTGGCCCGTGACATGCGCTTCCCGCAGGTCGACATCAGGGTCGAAGGCGGCGAAGTCGTCGTCTCCACGGCATCCGACAAGAAGCGGATCCTTGCCATGACCGGCACGCTCGAGGCCCATGCGAAGAACATGATCCGGGGTGTTGTCGACGGCTACGAGTATCGCATGAAAGTGGTCTACAGTCACTTCCCGATCCAGCTCAAACTGCAGGGCAACCGCCTCGAGATCAACAACTTCCTCGGCGAAAAACAGTCCCGGATCGCGAAGATCATCGAGGGCGTCACCGTCAAGATCGGAAACGACGAGGTGACTCTCACCGGTATCGATAAGGAGAAGGTGGGCAACACGGCCGCAAACATCGAGCACGCGACCAGGATCACGAAGCGTGACCCCCGGGTGTTCCAGGACGGCATTTACATCACCGAGAGGGCGTGAAACAGATGGACGAAACAAGAAGACTGATCCGCGTCCGCACCCGGCACAACAAGCCCGCCTTCAAGAGGCGGGGGCTTCACCGCAAAGCGAAGCTTGCAGATGTCTGGCGGCGTCCGCGTGGTCTGCACAACAAGCAGAGGCGGCAGTTCAAGGCAAAGGGTGCCCTTCCCCGGCCAGGGTACGGGAGCCCTGCCGCGATCCGCGGCATGCACCCGAGCGGCTATGAGGAAGTGCGGGTCTTTACACCTGCAGAACTCGCGGGAATGAACCCGGAGATTCAGGCCGTCCGGATCGGCGCATCCGTGGGCAACAGGAAGCGTGAAGCGATTCAGGCGCGGGCCCTGGAACTCGGGCTCAAAGTCCTGAATGCAAAGGACCTCACCCGTGCGGCCGAAATGCCCGCCGCAGCCGAAGAAGAGGAGGTGAACGAGGATGAGTGATCTCGCCAGCCAGAAGAGGATGGCGGCCGCCATTCTCAAGTGCGGGATCAACCGTGTCTGGTTCGATCCCGAGCGCCAGGCCGACATCGAGGCGGCTATCTCCAGAAACGACCTGCGCGAGCTTGTCGGGGAAGGCGCGATCAGGGCGCATCCCGTGAAGGGGAACAGCCGCGGCCGGGCCCGCGTGCGGATGGCAAAGCGTTCCTACGGCCACCGGAAAGGACCGGGGCGGAGGAAGGGTGCCGCCGGAGCCCGCGGCTCCAGCAAGCGGGCGTGGATAAGGAAGATTCGGGCGCAGCGGCGCACGCTGCGCGAGATGCGTGCGGAAGGCACGATCGACCGGAGTCTCTACCGCCTGATGTATCGGCGGGCTGCCGGAGGCCAGTTCCGGAGTGTGTCGCACCTTACGGCTCAGATTGAGATAACGGCAGGGAGGATGAAATAATGGCAACCGGCCCAAGGTACTTCGTGCCCTTCCGGAGAAGGCACGAGGGCAAGACTGATTACTACAAGCGGATGTCGCTCCTGTCGTCGGGAACACCGAGAATGGTCGTCCGGAGAACGAACCGGCAGATCATCGTGCAGCTGGTCGTTCCCGAGGTCGAAGGGGACCGCACCCTGGTGGCTGCGTACTCGACCGAACTTGCCGGCTACGGCTACGAGGGAACGACCGCGAGCACCCCGGCCGCCTACCTGACCGGCATACTGTTTGCTGTCAAGGCGCTGAACGAGGGGTATGACGAGGCAATCCTCGATATCGGGCTTGCCCGGGCGAAACCCGGAGCGCGCGTCTTTGCCGCCCTCAAGGGGGCAGTTGATGCGGGTCTCGACGTCCCCTATGGCGAGTCGATCCTCCCTGACGAGGAGCGGCTCAAAGGTGCCCACATCGCCGGGTATGCTCCCGAGCGGGCGGGCAACCTGGTGGCGAATGTAGAGGCTGTGGCTCAGGCCATCAAGAAGGAGCTGGTGTGACATGGCATACGTACAGGAAGAATGGATTCCGCTCACCGGTCTCGGGCGCAAGGTCGCCGCAGGCGAGATCACCAGTATCGATGAGGTGCTCGCGAGCGGCAGGCCGATCAAGGAGCCCCAGATCGTCGACCTCCTCCTGCCCGACCTGGAGGACGAGGTGCTGGACATCAACATGGTCCAGCGGATGACGGACTCGGGTCGCCGTGTGAAGTTCCGCACCGTCGTGGTGGTCGGCAACCGGAACGGCTACGTCGGGTTCGGCCAGGGGAAGGACGTCCAGGTCGGCAACGCGATCCAGAAGGCAATCGTAAACGCAAAACTGAATCTGATCAAGGTTTCCCGGGGATGCGGGAGCTGGGAGTGCGGTTGCGACACCGCCCACTCGATCCCGATCGAGGTGACCGGGAAGGCGGGCAGCGTCCGTGTGACATTGAAGCCCGCCCCGCAGGGTATCGGCCTCGTGACTGGGGATATCCCGAAGAAGGTCCTGACGCTTGCAGGCATCAAGGATGTCTGGGCCTTCAACCGGGGACAGACCCGGACGACCATCAACTACGCGAAGGCGACGTTTGAGGCGCTCCGGCAGACGAACATCGTCAGGATTGGAGGGACGGAGTGATGTACGCGGTAGTACAGGTGCGCGGCGTGGTCAAGACCAACCGCGAGATCAAGGACACCCTGAAGATGCTCCGCCTGCATCACGTCAATCACTGCGTCCTGGTGCCCGATACGCCTGCGTATCTGGGCATGATCCGCAAGGTGAAGGACTTCGTGGCGTACGGCGAGGTTGACGCGGAGACTCTGGCCACCCTCCTCCGCACCCGGGGCAGACTGACCGGCGACGAGAAGCTGACCGACGATTACGTCCGTGCGCATACCCCGTATGCCGATATCGACGAGTTCGCGGCAGCACTCTGCAACGGCGAGACGAGTTTCCGCGATCTGGTGGAGATCAAACCGGTGCTGAGACTGCACCCTCCTCGAAAGGGCTATAAAACCATCAAGCGAACATTTCAGCAGGGTGGAGCTCTCGGCTACTATGGCCCCCAGATCAACGATCTTCTCTACAAGATGAGGTGAGACTGATGCCCGTAAACAAGAGATCCAAATACAGGGGTTCACGGACCTGCGGCGGCGGCACGCACAAGAACCGGCGTGGCGCTGGCAACAGGGGTGGACGGGGTAGAGCCGGGCAGCGTGATCACCGCTTCTCCCACTTCTACCTGAAGGGCGAGATAGCCAACGGCAAGCATGGTTTTGTCAACAAGACATCCGTGCCGGTATCCGCTCTCGACGTAGGGGAGATCGACCAGATGGCCGAAGCACTGCTTCGCGAGGGGCTTGCGAGCCAGGAAGGAGACCTTATTACCCTCGATGCCGCCGAGATCGGCATCGAGAAGGTACTTGGTGGCGGAAGAGTCACCCATAAACTGAGTATCTCCGCCCGCGGATTTTCAGAACGGGCCCGGGCAAAGATTGAGGAGATGGGCGGTCAGGCAACGACCGTCTGATCTTCTTTTAAGGTGAAACCATGGGAGATCTGCTGGATAGATTTGAACCCATCCTTGCAGCGATGCCTGCAGTCAGAGGTCCGGAGGGCCACGTCCACTTCAAGAATAAACTCATGTGGACGCTTGCGATCCTGCTCCTCTACTTTGCACTGACCAACATCAATATCTTCGGGCTCTCTCCAGAGTCACAGGATATTTTCGGAATGTACCGTGCCCTGCTTGCCGGTGCGAGCGGTTCGCTCCTGCATCTCGGTATCGGGCCGATCGTCACCGCGTCGATCGTGCTGCAGCTGCTCAAGGGTGCCGGACTCCTGCAGATCGATACCAGCGATGCACGCGGGCAGGTCATGTATATGGGCCTGCAGAAACTGCTCATCTTCGTGATGATCATCGTCGAAGCGTTCCCCATGGTCGCGAGCGGGATGATGATGCCCGACCCGTCGGTGGCGATGCAGTTCTTCGGCGGAAACATGCTCACGGTCTCGCTCCTGATCTTCCTCCAGGTCTGTATCGGCGGACTTCTGGTGGTGCTGATGGACGAGGTCGTCACGAAGTGGGGCGTCGGCTCGGGCGTGGGGCTCTTCATCGTTGCGGGGGTCTCGCAAGGTCTCGTGAACGGCTTCCTGAACTGGCAGACGGGCACTGATCCCTTCCCGATCGGGTTCTTCCCGCGGCTGTTCGCCATAGGGACCTCGGGTGCGAACTTCCTCGAGTATTTCGGCACGGACCTCTTGGCCCTCATCACGACGATCGCCATCTTCATGGTCATCGTCTACGTGGAGTCGACCCGTATCGAGATCCCGCTCGCGCATACCGCTGTCCGCGGGGCTCGCGCGCGGTTCCCGGTGAAGCTCATCTATGCAAGCGTTCTGCCGATGATCCTTGTCCGTGTCCTGCAGGCGAACATCCAGATGATCGGGATGTTCCTCTCGAACGCCGGGATAACGATCCTGGGCACGTTCCAGGGGCAGATGCCGGTCAACGGGCTGATGTGGTACATCGCTCCCATCAACCAGCCGCAGGACTGGATGTGGTGGCTCTCCGACCTCGGGCATGCCCCCTGGGAGATCCTGCTCCGGATGGGCATCGATATCACCGTCATGGTGGTCGGGGGCGCGATATTCGCGCTCTTCTGGGTCAAGACCGCCGGCCTCGACTCGAAGGACGTGGCCCGGCAGATCCAGAGGAGCGGGATGCATATCCCCGGCTACCGGCGGAACGAGCAGGTTCTTGTGAAGTATCTCGACCGCTACATCCCGCGGATCACCATCATCGGCGGTGTCTTCATCGGCCTCCTCTCGGTCGTCGCGAACCTCTTCGGTGTGATAGGCGCGGTCGGGGGAACGGGACTGCTGCTTGCGGTGAGTATCACCTACCGCCTCTATGAAGAGGTCGCAAGCCAGCAGATCATGGAGATGTACCCGTTCATGCGTGGGTTCTTTGGGAAAGAATGAGTCCGTAGGCCCCGCTGAAGGCGGGGCCGGAGGAGTCATTCTTGGAGAAGCGGCGCGAAGCGCTCGCTTCGACTGAGAATGAGTTACCCGGAACCATCCTATAAGCGGCGGCGCGAAGCGCTCGTTTCGACCAGGAGTAAGTCCGGAGGAGTTACTCCGGGAGAAAAAGGTGCTCCGCACCTTTTTCGACCGGGACTAACCCTCTTCTTCCGGGAGTTGCGTCAGCACCTTTTTCGACCAGAAGTGCGTCCGGAAACTCATTCCCTTTTCCCAAATCCCGCACGACATCCATTTTCTACGCGGGACCCTCCGGCCCCGAAGTGATTCCGAAAGGACTTACTCTTCAGGCGCGGATTTATTTTATACTGAACTATATTCTAAATGGAGTGATAAAGTTGGGCAAGAAAGTCGTCGTGACGGGGGTTCCCGGCGTCGGGAAGACCACCGTCATCAACGGTGCGATGGAGAGACTGGCGGCCGAGGGCGTTTCCTACGAGGCCGTCAACTTCGGCACGTTCATGTTTGACGTGGCGAAAAAAGAGAACCTGGTCTCGAATCGCGACGAAATGCGCAAACTCGGAAAAGAGGTCCAGAAACGCCTTCAGCAGGCGGCTGCATCGGGAATCGCCGCCATGAGCGGCGATGCGAATATCATCGTCGATACCCACAGCAGTGTCAAGACCCCGACGGGATTCCTTGCGGGACTGCCCGAATGGGTGCTCCGGGAACTGATGCCCGATATCGTCGTGCTGGTGGAGACCGATCCCGACCAGATCCTGATGCGCCGGCTCGGTGACGAGTCGAGGGCCCGCGATATGGAAGGGTCCCGGGCGATCGCCGAACACCAGGAGTTCAACCGCGCGGTTGCCGCGGCGTATGCGATGTACACCGGCTGCACCATCAAGATCGTCCGGAACGAAAACTTCCTGCTCGAACAGGGCATCGACGACCTGGTGAGTGTGCTGAGGTAACCTGACATGGTGGACCTGAAGAAGCACGGCCCCACGATCGCCCTCCTCTTCACCATGCTCGTGATGCTCTCGTACAGCGTCGAGTGGATACGGGTGACGGTCGGTTCGGCGATGAATGTAGTGCTGGGCCCGTTCATCGATACGCTCGGTGTGCCGTTTTTTGTCATGATCATGATCCTCTCCGGCATGACGGGCCTGTACTCGTCGCTTGTCCAGAAGTACACCATCGACTACGAGAAGATGCAGGAGACGCAGGCGAAGATGAAGGTCTTCCAGAAAGAGTTCCGGGAGGCCCAGCTATCCGGGGATGAAAAGCGGATCAAGAAACTCCAGGGGAAACAGGAGCGGATGATGCAGGACCAGCTCGACATCTCCCGGCAGCAGTTTACCCCGATGGCGATCATCCTCGTGCTGTCCGTGCCGATCTTCTTCTGGCTCCTTCTCCGGCTCCCGCCGGTCGGGACGGAGATCGCAATCACAAGCGGCATCGTGTTGCCCTTCCTCGGGGCCGTCAGCCTCTCGAGCTTTGCGTTCTGGATAGTCCCTGCGTGGATTCTCTGGTACATGCTCTGTTCGCTGACCATCAGCCAGGTGATAAGGAAGGCCCTCAACATCGGAGGGCTCTGATGCGGATCACCATCAGCGGCCCGCCGGGGAGCGGCACCACGTCGCTCGCCCGCTACCTCGCCGGGAAGCACGGGCTCGACCTCATATCTGCAGGAGAGGTCTTTCGCCAGCTCGCCCGGGAGCACGGCATGGACCTGGCGGAGTTCGGAAGGTTCGCAGAGAACGATCCCTCGGTCGATCGGATGATCGACGCCCGGCAGAAAGAGATCGGCGAGGGTGCCGGGAACATCATCGTCGAGGGCAGGCTCTCGGGCCGGATGATCGGAAACGCCGATCTCCGGATCTGGCTCTCCGCATCGCTCTCCTGCCGGGCAAAGCGTATTGCGGGGCGCGACGGGATGGACGAAGAGGGGGCCCGGGTCTACACCGAGAACCGGCAGCGCTCGGAGGCCACCCGCTACCGGAACTACTACGGTATCGAGATCGACGACCTTTCGGCATACGACATCGTCCTTTCGTCCGAGACCTTCGGCGTGGACGCTCTCGGCGCGATTGTGGATACCGCGATCGCGTGCCTTCGAAGGCAGAAAGGCGCCCTCTAATTCTTCGGCCTCTTTTTGTGTGAGTGTGTAGCCGTCTGCAGTACTGAGGCGGACGGCCAATGCCTCTACGGGCCGCACCTATGGTGCTCCTGCTCCGTTCGCACCGCAGGTGCGAAGTGCGCGAAGATGCTCTGGGGCACTAGCCCCTCTTTGCCTTTATCTTTTTGATGCGGCGGAGCCGTGTCCATTCCTGCCGCTCCATCTCGTCGCGCTGATCCTCGATGAACCGGCGCGCCTCCTCGAGCTCCGGGATGATCTTGAACTCCAGCGCGTTCACCCGTCGGCGGGTCCGCTCAATATCGTCGAGCAGCCCCTTGATCCCTCCTTCGAGTTCGGCGCTCGCGATGATCGCTTCAAGGAGATCCTCATAGGCATCGGCAGCGTCGTCGATGACCGACGATGTCCCGAGGATACCATAACCCCGCTGATCGAGCGTCTTCTTCACCATCACCGGTTCGAGTTCCGGGAGCCGCACCCCGAAGACGTTCTTGTGCCCGGCCGTATAGGTGGGGTGCGTCTCCACCGAGAGCGCTGCAAGGAGCACCCCCGTCGCCCCTTCCATCATGGCGGCGACCGCCACCATCTCCCGTGCCCTGCTGTATTTCTCCTCCAGCTCTCTGCGCTCCCTGGCGATCTGCTCGGTGAGCTTGACCAGTTCCAGCATCATGCCGTCCAGCTTCATCGATAGAAGCCGGTGTATCCTCTCCGCGAGCGCCATTCGCCGCCTGACGAGCATGAGGCCGGACCGGGTGGGTTTGATGTCGTCGATCGGCATGATATCCCCTACAGAACGATGTACTGCCATATCTGCTCGGGAGGCAGACCGAATGCTTTTCCGCGTGCTATTGCCCGCAGGTTCGCGACCTCGTACTTCTTCCGTTCGAGGTATGCGAGCACCGGCAGGACCGAGAAGGGGTGGCGCCGTGAGAGACCCTCCAGCTGGTGGAGCCTGACGCGGGTGACCGCCACCTCGATCTCGTGAACGGGCCGCCGCCGCTGGTGCCACCGCTGCCAGACCAGTTCCGCGGCGTCGAAGCTTGAGAAGTTCGGGTCCTGCCGGAGCTCGCGCACCGCCTGAGCGAGAACCGGGACAATACTGGTCTCGAGAAAGGCACTGACGAACTCTTCCTCCGTCTCAATACCATAGAGTCTCCGGAAGAGCTCGATGGGGATGCGGCCGCCCGGGATCATGGTCCGGTCGATGGTCGCGATGTCGCATGCTTCTGCCGCGCAATGGAGCCGGAGAAGGTTCCTCATGTTGGTGATGTCGATCTCGAACCGGAGATAGGCGATCAGCTCCTGGCATCCGCTGCACCCGGATGTGCCGAGGTTGAGCAGGTCGGCGTAGTACTGCCGGTAGAGCTCGTTCTCGATCCGGGCAAAGGCTCCCTGCTCCCCGCAGATCCGGTGGTATTCCTCAAGGATCTGGTAGAGTCGCCAATCCTGGAGGGCTTCGAGGATCTCGTCGCAGGTCGTGGCCCTGAGGAGGTGGTCGATGAGTGCGCTGTCGATCTCGCCCGCCGGGATGAGGAGATCCCGGACCTGCCGCCGGGGTATGTCGTAGACCGTGCCCCGCAGTATCGCCATGACGTTTGCGATGTCCCACCGGTTGAGGTACTCTCCGGTCAGGGTTCGGAGGTCACCGGGAGCAATCGCCATCGCATGCCGGAACGACTGTGCCAGGTTGCGGTTTACCGCCTCTTCGATGAGCTGGGCGCCGGTGAAGTCGTGCGCGAGGTCTGCGATCTCCTGCCCGTACTCCCGCCGGCCGAGGTGGGTGAGGACCTCCGGTATGCTCATCCGCATGATCCGCAGGTAATCTTCGCGGGGGAGGAGGGTCGTCCTGCGGACCCGGAACCGGGTGCAGGCATAGGCGTACGAGGGGGAGATCACGCCCGGCGGAGGCATGCCCCCCCATTATCATCCTCTCGTATAAATGCGCACCCGACTGTCCGGGATGAGGAGACGAACCGGAAGACGCGATCCGGGTTCCGGCAGCGCATGCAGTTCACCTGATGATCCGGAAATGGTTGTTGCCCGGTGATGCCTATGTTACCGGCATAACGATCATGGTCAACAGTTCGCTCTCCGGGTACTCGGGCCCGTTGTAGTAGTGCTCGTAAGCGGTGCCGACGGGCTTAAGCCCGTTCTCCTCGATCCAGGCCGCCATCTCGCCGTATGTCGACACCATATCCCTGTATGCGCCGCGGTGCATGCAAAAGACGACTTTGCTCTCCGGGATGGAGCCCGAGTGGATATCCTCCTTTGCCGGCAGCGCTTTCGGTACGGGAAACCCTATCTCTACATCAAGGTCTTGCATATCCGTGTTATAATATGCCACATACGGGACATCCGAGAGAAGCTCACCCAGTTCCTTCAGGTAAGCAGCCATTTTGCCGTAACTCTCACCGATCAGCGCGGGCAGATCTTCGACTTTTGTCCTGGTGCGGATCGATAGGGTGGGTTGCTCTCTTTTTTGAAAAAGATCGATGTTCGAAACTCTTGGCATCTTACTCCTCCAATCTGGTATGCGACATCGCTCTGCTCCATAGAGAATCCTCGCTTCTCCTGTCAGCTGTCAGAGCTCCGTCTTTCTGTTTGATGATTCCTCCTTTCCCTTCAAATACTTTCTGCCGGCGGACCTGCCTCCCGTTGCGTTGCACCTCGTACGTGCGGCCGAACGGGAATAGCCCCAGGAACCACGTTAAGGTGGGATTTTCAACCGCGATGCTTTCCGGTCCCCGTCCGGTTGATAAGATTCATATCCTGCGCCGCCAACCCCCCTCCGATCACAATGCCCTACTCGGTCGTGACGGGGGATGTCTTTTCGGCCCATGACTGTCCCGGCCACCCCGAGTCGCAGGCACGCCTCGAGGCCGCCCTTGCCGGAGTGCCGGCCGATGCCCGCCGTCTTGCCCCTGAACGGGCGACGCTGAAAGACCTGGCACGGGTGCACACGGCCCGGCACATCGAGGCCGTCCGTTCGTTCTGCAGGGAGTGCCCGCCCGGCCGGGCCTGCTACCTCGACCCCGACACCTACGTCACCCGGCAGTCGTTCGATACGGCCCTGTACGCGGCGGGAGCCGCATGGCAGGCGGTGGAGCGGGCGCTCGACGGCGGGCACTGTTTCGCCCTGGTCCGCCCGCCGGGGCACCATGCCACACCGGATCGGGCCATGGGATTCTGCCTCTTCAACAACGTTGCCGTTGCGGCGGCCCGGGCGCTCGACGAGGTCGACCGGGTGGCGATCGTGGACTGGGACCTGCACCATGGGAACGGGACACAGGCTGCGTTCTACACCTCGGACAGGGTGCTCTACTGCTCGGTCCACCAGGCGGGGATCTTCCCCGGGACCGGCTGGCCGGAAGAGCGGGGCGCCGGTCCGGGCGCCGGGTACACCATCAATGCCCCGCTTGCGGCAGGTTCGGCCGGCGTTGACTATGCCCTGGTCTTCGGGCAGGTCTTCATCCCGGCGCTCCGGCGGTTCAGGCCGGACCTCGTGGTGGTCTCGGCGGGGCAGGATACGCTCTTTGACGACCCTCTCGGCTCGATGCGCCTTCAGCCAGAGGATTTCGGAGCCCTGACCGGGATGCTGGCGGACGCGAGTCCTGCGGCTCTCGCCCTCGTGCTCGAAGGGGGTTACGGCCGGTCGCATGCAAAAGCCGTCGGGGCGATCGTCGCCGCCCTCGACGGAGCGCGCTTCGCGCCCCGGGGCGGTGAGGCGAAGGCGAGCACCCGGCTGCTCCTTGAGGCGTATGCCGGCGGCAGGCGCGCCGTCCCGCCGTGACGGGATCAGGTTCATCATCTCCCGGGTTGACCCGGGGACGGTGAACCGTATGCCTGATCGGACCCTGATATGCACGTGCGTCCTCCTCTTCGCGCTCGCCGCCGCTCCGGCCGCCTCCGCCCTCACGGTGTACCCGGGGAGCGAGGTGACGCTTGCAGGAACAAGCACCTGGAGCGATACCGTCTATCTCTTCGTGACCGGCCCGAACCTCCCCGCCGACGGCGGGCGGCTCGATGCCCCGCATACGCCTGTCCGGTCTGGAGACCCGGAGAGTTTCACGACGGGCGGTGCGGTGCTTGCTGCGGCGCTCCTGCTCTCACGGAGGTAGTCTCTCCGGGGCACCCTCCCGGAAAATATATATTCACAAATGTACTATTCTGTACAACAATGTGCATAGTATCTCCGGGGTCTTCCGCCCCGTCCGTCACCCCCGGGAACGCCCCCGGAGGCCTCTTCCGGTCTCAGTCACGGCTGCACTGGCGCCCGGACTGATCGTCGCATATACCCTGTCCGATTGTTTGTTGAATTCCATACAAACCGATACCATGAAATCGAGAGATATTGCAATTGTCGGCATACTCCTTGCCATAGGGGCCATCATCAGGTACATGTCCCTCCTGATCCCCGGCCCCATCGTATCGAACCTTGTGATCGCCTTCTATAGCCTCGCCATCATCCTCATCGTGCCCACGTTCCGGGAGGCGCTCGGGATCGGCGTTGTGGCCGGCGTCGTCTGTGCCCTTCTCAGCCACTCGCTCTTCCCCCCCGCAAACCTCGTCAGCGAACCCATCGGCGCGGTCGTCTGTCTTGCCACCTACCTGGTGCTCCGGGACCGGTTCGTTCTCGCCCCGGCGGTGACGACGCTTCTGGCCACGTTCGCGAGCGGGTTCTCTTTCATCTTCATCTCGCTCCTCGCCGTGGCCCCGACCGTCCTTGACAGGTTCGGAACCGTCGGGGCGTTCCTCGCGGTCACCGTGCCGATCGTCCTCATCACGGCGGCGGTCAACGCCGTCGTCGCCCAGGTGCTTGAGGTGCCGGCGTCGCGGGCACTGATGCGGGGGGCCCGAGAGAAGGCACCGGCACGGGAGGCGGTTCCGGCGGATGAGTCCTGAGATCGGCCGGGAGACCGCCCTCTCTCTGGAGGGCGTCTCCTACACCTACCCCGGGTCCGGGACGCCTGCACTCGACGGGATCGACCTTGCTCTCGGAAAGGGGGAGATCGTCTTCGTCACCGGTCCTACCGGGGCCGGGAAGACGACTCTCTGCCTTGCGGCGTCCGGCATCCTCCACCACGAGTACGGCGGTACGCTCGAGGGCGAGATCGCCATCCTCGGCAAAAGCGTCCGGGACTACCGGAGCATGGGCGAGATCGGGAGACACGTCGGCGTGGTCTTCGACGATGCCGATGCCCAGCTCATCTTCACGACCGTCGAGGAGGAGATCGCGTCCGGGCTCGAGAACCTCGGCCTCTCCCGGGAGGAGATGCAGCGGAGGCTCCGCGAGGTGATGGAGGCTACCGGGATCGTCGATCTCGCGGACCGTGCCCCGCACACCCTCTCCGGGGGGCAGAAGCAGCGGGTCGCCATCGCCGCAACCATCGCTCTCGGCACGGAGATCCTGATCCTCGACGAACCCACTGCCGAACTGGATGTCGAAGCGACCGGTGCGGTATCCGCCCTTCTCCGGCGGCTCTCGGGGGAGGGTACCGCCGTGCTCATCGTCGAGCAGAAGCTCGGCGAGCTCGCCGCCATCGCGGACAGGATGGTCGTCGTCGAAGACGGAGCGATCGTCAGGGAGGTTCTCCCCGCGCAGATGGCGGAGGATGCCTGCCTGAAGCACCCGGCGGACGGCGGCGCCCGGCCTCCCGCACCGGCGGCAACCCCGCCCGGCGATGCGCCCCCCGTTATATCGATCCGGGGACTCGTCCACCGCTACGACGGTGTTGCGGCCGTCAGGGGTCTCGACCTCGATGTCGCTCCCGGCGAGATCGTGGCCGTGGTCGGGGAGAACGGGTCCGGGAAGACGACGCTCGTCAAGCACTTCAACGGACTGCTCCGCCCCACCGAAGGCACCGTCACCGTCGACGGGCTCGATGCCGCGACCGTTCCGATAGCGGAGCTCGCACGCCACGTGGGGCTCGTCTTCCAGAATCCCGATACCATGCTGTTCGCAGAGACCGTGGAGGACGAAGTGGCGTTCGGCCTGAAGAACATCGGCTCCGGCGACATTGGGCAGCCGGTCGACGCGGCCCTTCGCGAGGTCGGCCTCCTTCACCGGAAAGCGGCCTACCCGCGCTCGCTCTCGCGGGGTGAACGGCAGCGCCTGGCCATCGCCTGCGTCATCGCCATGAAACCGAACGTGATCGTGCTCGACGAGCCTACGACCGGGCTTGATGCCCGCGAGTCGGGAAGGGTCATGGAGATCCTCGGCCGCCTGCGGCAGGACGGTCATGCGATCGTCATGGTGACGCACGATATGCTTCTCGGAGAGGAGTATGCGGATCGCATCGTCAGGATGGAGCAGGGAAGAATCGTCTATGACGGAAGAACTTGTGAGGAGGAACCATGTCCGAGATTATGCAGTACGTCACCCGGGAGAGCGCCTTTCACCGCCTCCACCCGCTCACCAAACTGATCTTTGCAGCCGTCGTCGTGGCTCTTGCGGTCCTGACGAGCGATACCGTGATGCTCGCGGTCCTTGCCGGCGCGGTCGTAGCCGCGGCGATAGCAGGGGGGCTCGCCCGGGACCTCCTCCGGCAGGTGCCCCTGCTGCTCTCGCTTGCGGTGAGCCTGCTCGCCCTCACCGTCCTCACCATCCGAAGCGGGGAGATCCTCTGCTACCTGGTTCCGCCGTCGGTCCCTGTCATCGGCGGGTCGCTCCCCGTCACGGCGGGGGCGATCGACCTCGCGCTCGCGATGTCGCTTCGGTTCGCCGCGATGCTCTTTGCGTTCCAACTCCTGGTCATATCCACCCAGCCGCGCGACCTCGTCCACGTCATGGACCGCCTCAGGATGCCTGTGGACTACACGCTCATGTTCCTGATTGCGCTCCGGTTCATTCCGAGCCTGCAGCTCGAGGGGAAGCGGATCCACGAGGCGCAGCTTGCCCGTGCCTATAACCCCGGAAAAGGCCTTGCCGGGAAGATACGGGGTCTCTTCCCCATCATCATCCCGCTGGTCTCGAACTCCCTCGGGAAGGCCACGGTTCTCGGGCTGACCATCGATCTCCGGGGATACCGCTCCGGCAGGAGGACGCCGATGCGGGACCTTGCCCCGGGCAGGGCCGACGTCGCCGGGATCTGCTGCATGGGCCTTCTGGTCGCAGGGTATTTGGCCGTGCTGGTCGTATAACCTGATATGCGCAGTGATGCCCCACCGGCGGCATTCGAGTTCTACCTGGGCGGGAGCGTCGGCCCGTCCCTCTACGTCAGGCTCGTAGACGGCCGGCTCCTTTACGAATGGGCGAGTGCCGGCGGCTACTCCGGGGTGGTGATGGAGGCGTGGCCCGGAGCGGAGGAATGGGCACGGTTCCGGGAGGCCGTCGACCGGCTCGGCGTCCGGGAATGGGAGCCGGAGTACGTCTCCGCCCACTCCTGCTGCGACGTCACCTACTGGCACCTGCGGATGGAGATGGACGGGTGGAGCACCGTTGTCCGGGGTGCAAACGCCTATCCGGGCTCACCCGGCCCGGAAGTCTCGAAACAGTTCCGGGAGTTTCGTGCGGCGGTGGAGCGGCTGATCGGAAGGAGTCCTTGAGCGTTCAGGGAAGAAACCGTCTCAGGTGTTCGAGGCTTCGTTCGTACTGCTCAAACGAGTTCGGTTCGACGGCCATCGTGGCGTCCGGCGGGAGGGCCGCCATCACGCGGCGAAAATCGATACTCCCGTCGCCGCATGCCAGGTGGTCATCCCGGCTGCCGTGGTTGTCGTGCAGGTGAACGTGGATTGCTTCTCCCTGTTCCAGGAAGGGTTCCAGGTTGCCGTTTGCGTGGGCATGCCCCACGTCGAGGGCGAAACCGAGATCGAGATCGGCAAGGCGGTCGAGGAATGCGGGCTCCCTGAAGAAACAGATCTCCCAGGCTCCCATATTCTCGACGGTGAGCCGGACATTCACCTCCTGCTGAATTGCAGCGAGGTCGGCAAGCGACCGGTCGAGAGCAGCCTGAGCGGACCCGCGCATCTCTTCTCCCCAGGTGTGCCCCGGGTGAACGACAAGCCGTTCGGCACCGATCCGGTCGCAAATCTCTGTAAGGTCGGCGAGGACCCTGATGGCCGCCCTCCGCAGGTGCTCGTTCCCGGATGCGATGTTGATGTCGGCGACCGGCGCGTGGACCGTGTAACGCAGTTCAAACGAAAAACACGCCTCTTCGAAACGGAAAAGCGAGTGAGGGCCGTCGGAGAGGATCTCTGCGAGACCCGTACGGTCGGCGATGAGGTCGAGCGCCTCATCGAGAGGCCGGTCCATCAGGCAGCAGGTGGAGCACCCGATATCCTTCACGTGATCTTCACCCCCGGCCCTATCTCCTCTCCCGGAGCAGGATTGCTGTGAATAATGCACAGATTAGTGGGATCACACCGAAACCCGGCGATTTGACCGCCTCCGTTGCCTTCGGGGTGCGCGCCCCGAAGACGTCCGGGTGGAGGTCTCCTGCCACTTCTTCCAGCGCATCCACGATCCGCGGGCTCCCGCGGCTGACGATATCGGAATTGACGACGTAAACACGGCCGTTTTTGACTGCATCGAGTCCCTGCAGGCGGGGTTCGTTCATGATGTAATCGTAGATGGCATCGTACCCGTCCCTGCTCATGCCGGTACCCGAACTGACCAGGATGTACCCGGGGTCCGTGGTGATGAACTCTTCAAGGCTGACGATGCTCCATGCCTCGACCTCATCGAATGCGTTGGTCCCCCCGGCCATCCGGATCACCTCGTCCTGGAACGTGCCCCGGCCGCTGACCCTGATCGGGTCGTACCAGACGACGTGCGCGACGGATGGCCGTTCGGCCAGGTTCTCCACCTTTTCGGTCACTGCCAGGATGCGCTGCTGGAGTTCCTCGATGCACGTCGACGCCTGCTCCTCCTGCCCGGTCACCCTTCCGACAAGTTCGATGTCCCGCAGGACGCCGTCGACCGTCTGCGGGTCGAGGGTGACGACGGTCATCCCGAGGGTCCGCAGGCGGCCGGCGACTTCTCCCGTGTTGCGCGAGGCGAAGATCAGGTCCGGTTCCGCCGCGAGCACCTTCTCGATGTTGGCGCTGCTGTATCCGCCGACTTTCGGTTTATCGGCAGCCGCCGGCGGATGGTCACAGTAATCGGTGACGCCGACGATCCGGTCCTCAAGGCCCAGGGCATACAGGATCTCGGAGTTGGAGGGTGAGAGCGAGACGATTCGCTGCGGCGTTCCCCGGATGACGACGGTCTCCCCGAGATCGTCGATCACCGTCACGCATCGTTCGTTCTCACCCGTTGCTACGGGTGTTGCGCCCGCTGTACCGGCAAGCAGAAGCAGCACGATGATCGACGAAACGGAGAGTATCAGGCGCGTGGTTCGCATCACTATAGGTACGCTTGTGTTACGGTAATAACCGTTTACACATTGGCATCGCGTTACCGCGCCGCGGCGTTTACCGGGCGGCATCCTGATCGCACGCATGCTGCCCTAGCGCTCCAGAGCGCGGGAATCACCCGCTACCGGAGCCCTCCCCGCGAGAGGCGGGCAAGGAGTCCCTCCGCCCCCTCGACCCGGAGGGCCCCGCGCGCCACCAGTTCGGTCAGCACCGCGCCGGCCTCGCCCCCGGTATAGTCCTCCATCCGGGTGCTGTGGTCTCTTGCGTAGAAGAGTACGGGCTTTGCCGGATAGTCGAGCAGCACACGCAGGTTGTCGAGGTTCCCCCTGCCGATCGGCATTGCCGTAACGACGATGGCATCTGCATCGTCCAGGTACTCCCGGAGGTTCGAGAGCGATCCGGGAGTGATGCCGTGAAACGGGGGTTCTGCGACGCAGGGAAGGCCGAGGTGCATGGCCGTCTCGTAATCCGTGTCAAGGACGTTCAAGACGCCGCAGGTGACCGTGAAACCCGCGGCGTGGAGCAGGTGGAGGATGTCGGACCCCGTCCCTCCGCCGCAGACGACGTGAACCCGCAGGTTCGTCCCGACACCTGCCTGGTGTGCATACACGGGCAGGATATACGGCTTCCCCGTAAGCGGATGCGGTTTGACCAGGGTCTCCATCCCGAAGATCTCGCGGATCTTCTCGTAGGTCAGGACTTCTTCGGGCGCCCCCGTGGCGTAAACTTTCCGGTCTTTGAGGAGCAGGAGCCGATCGCAGTAGTATGCAGCCAGGTTCAGGTCGTGAAAGACGCTTACCACCGTGATCTTACCGGCGAGATCCCTGATGATGTTGAGGATCTCGACCTGGTGGCAGACATCGAGGTTCGAGGTTGCTTCATCCAGCAGCAGGATCTTCGGTTCCTGCGCGAGCGCCCGCGCTATGAGCACCCGCTGGCGTTCCCCGCCGCTGATGTCGTGTATCGACATCCCGGCGAGGTGGGCGACGTTTGCAAGGTGCATGGCACGGTCACAGATCTCCACGTCCCGGAGCGTCTCGGAAGCAAGCCTCCCGATGTAGGGATGCCTCCCCATCATGACGATATCGCGCACCGTGTAATCGAAACCGATCGAGATGTCCTGCGGGACGACCGCGACCTGACGCGCAAGTTCGCGGTGCCCGAGCGTATCCAGGTTCCGGCTGTCGAGCAGGATCTCTCCGCTGTCCCGGGCAACGACCCGGCTCATCGCTTTCAAGAGGGTCGTCTTTCCTGACCCGTTCGGCCCGATGACCCCGAGGATCTCGCCCGCGTCTGCGTGGAACGTGATCGCCTCGAGGATCTTCTTCGCGCCGTAGGAGACGTCGATATCGATGATTTCAATCGGTTTCATGCTTTCATCCGGCTCCGGAGAAGGTAGATGAAGAACGGTGCGCCGAAACAGGCGGTCACTATTCCGACCGGCATGTCGTTCGTGAAGGTCCTTGTGAGCGTGTCCGACCAGACGAGGAGGATCGCGCCTGCAAGAGCCGCTGCGGGGAGGAGAAGGCGGTGGTCGGGCCCGACGATCAGCCGCATCACGTGCGGGGTAATGAGGCCGATGAACCCTATCGATCCGGCTACCGCAACGGCTATTCCTGCCACGAACGCGCTCAGGGCGAGGAGGATCCGTTTCAACCACTCGACGTTCACCCCGAGGTGGGTTGCGTCCTCCTCGCTCAGGGAGAGGATGTTGACGTCGCGTGCAAAGAGGTAGATGCCCGCGCACCCGACCAGGATGGGAAGGGCGACGAAGACGTCGTCCCACGATACATTCCAGAGCCCGCCCATCAGCCAGAACATGATCTGGTGCAGACTCTGCCCTGCGGTATACATGAGGAAGGAGAGGAGTGCCGAGAGGAGGGTTGAAAGGGCGACGCCGGAGAGCAGGAGCGTTTCGACCGGAATCTTGCCCCCCCTGCGGGCGATGAAGTAGACGATGAATGTGGCGGTCATCGCCCCGGCGAATGCAAACACCGGCCGTCCTGCGCCGGCAAACAGGACGATTGCGAGGGTGGCCCCGAGCGCCCCGCCCGACGAGGTGCCGATGATGTGGGGGTCTGCCATCGGGTTCCTGAACAGTCCCTGCATGGCCGTGCCTGCCACGGCAAGCGCGCACCCGACCAGTGCCGCGGCGATCACTCTCGGCATCCTGACGTCCCAGATGATCGTCCACGCGTTCGGCAGCGATATCAGGGATCCGAAAGAGATGCCGGTCGGCCCGAGAGCAGCCGCGCAGGCCATGCTGGCGAGAAGTGCGCAGACGAGTGCCGGAATTGTGATGAACGCCGTTCTCCGCATGAGTTCCAAATAAAATCAATTTTAGTTTATTAAAATATGTCTTTGTTGTCGTACGGCGCGTATAACGCCGCTGCGCTCCCGGCTGCGCCGGCGGGGTTCCGGTGGACCGGCGATAGGCTGAAACCGTGCGTGTTCTTTCGGGCAATACAGAGTAAACCTCATGCCCCTGGATAACCAAGAGATCAGGCATATGGGCAATCTGAACCTTGCCGTGCTGGGACCCGCGGGATACGCAAAAGACCTCGGGAAGAAGGGCACGGAATCCGATATAACCTTCTATAACCTGAAGAAAGGCGACGATACCGTCACCATCATCGAACCGACACGGTACCCCGAGCGGCTGGCCCCGCTTTTTTATGCCGCGTCGATGGCGGATGCGGTCCTCGTCGTGGTGAGCGAGATCACCCCGACGTTCGGGGAATGGGTGCTGATGCTCGACGAGGCCGGCGTGAGGCAGGGATATATCGTCCTCGAAAATTACGTAACACCCGACCAGATCGCGCCGCTTCTGAAAGGAACGGTGCTCGAGCGCTACGAGTTCGTTGATGCCGACCCGATCGCGCTTCGCGACCGCCTGCTCCGGGAGGCGCATGCCCGTGCATCCACGCCGCCCGCCGCCGGTGCCGTGGGAACGATCCCCATCGATCACCACTTCAACGTTCGCGGCATCGGGACAGTCATCCTCGGCGGCGTGGTGCGGGGCGGCATCAGGAAGCATGCTACCCTGAAGGTCTACCCCGGTGAGCGTGCGATCACGGTGCGGTCCATCCAGAAGCACGACGACGATTTCGACTGGGCGGCGGAAGGCGACCGCGTGGGGCTCGCGCTCAAGAACATCGAGTCCGACGACCTCGACCGCGGCTTTGTCCTCTCCGACGATCCCGCGATCCGAGTGGAGGCGAACCTTGAAGCGCAGGCGACCCTGGTGAAATACTGGCCGGCACCGCTCACGGCGGGGACGGTGCTCCACGTCGGCCACTGGATGCAGTTCATCCCGGCGCGGGTGGAGGCGGTGCGGGACGACGGGGACTGGCGGCAGCCGACGCTCACGCTTGCGCTGGAAAAAGACCTCGTCTACCTCCCCGGCGATACGGCGGTGCTCCACTACCTCGAGGGCGGGAAGCTCCGGATCGCCGGGCATATCGAGCTGGTGTGAGTGGAGGTGCTACGTCTAATAACAAACTCTGTCTCGCCTCTGTAGAACTGCTTCAACCAACCCCGGGTACTGCTCAGTTGATGTGGGGGTGGTGTGATCCCCCGACAGGGTTTTCTACAGAGCCCAAACTCTTCGTTTTGTGAAGGATGACCGATCGGGACGCGCCCGTCCTGCCGGGGCGCATGGACTCAAACATCATGTCATAGGAGCGACGCTTTGATAATGTGGCTGCCGATACCCTTCGCCTGGTCTTTGTAAAAAGAAGATTAATGGTTCTTGCGCTCCATCTACAAGTGAGGAGAACGATGAGTGCTACAGGAGAACAGTACGTCGTCGATGAGCATGGGAACCGGGTTGCAATTATTCTCCCTCTCAGCGAGTACGAGCAGATGCAGGAAGATCTCCATGACCTTGCCGTGGTTGCGGAGCGGCGTGAAGAACCGACTGTAGAGTTCAATGGGTTCCGGAAGCAGTACGAGCAGTAGTAATGGCGGGATACACGATCCGCGTTAAGGCGAGTGTTGATGCGGATATTGCGCCATTGCCGTGCGATGTTGTTTTGCGCATTTTTCAGCGCATACAGGCTCTATCTGAAAACCCTTCACCGTCTGGTGTACGTAAATTAAGCGGAGCAGAGCATCTCTACCGGATCCGGGTAGGAGATTACCGGATTATATATGCTGTGCATCATGAGGAGCGGGATGTTGTAATTCTCTATGTACGTCACCGTCGTAGTGCATATCGTGGGCTCTGACGACACCTGTTTTGTGAATCCAATCCTGCGCGTCATACGAACCTCCTGAGAGTTCTCAAGTAAGGGATCGCCCGCATACCACTCAGCAGTTAAGGCAGCACCTTCGGTGCTCGCACAACTGAGGCTTGCGTCTCTGCCGGCCCTTCCCGGGCTCGTCATGTGCGGGGCGGCATTCTGGTTGTACGTGGGGACCTGCGTGACTCACGCCTGACGGGTGTACCACTCGGGGCAGCCACGGCGGGAACCGCACGACGCTAAAAAAAAGTGGGGTTTTAGACGAGTCTGAAGAGCGGATGGGTGTCGACCTGGGGCTCGACACCGAAGTCGCGTGCCGCTTCCAGCACAACGATGTCGGTGTAGGCCTGTGCGGTGATCATCGCCTCGACATTCTCGATCGGGCCGTACATGATCAGGTCGGCACCGAGCGTGCTTGCAATCATGTTGCAGCCGATATCGGGCGCAGACCAGGCTGCCTGGCGCATGCCGTCCGTACCGCCGAGATAGTGGTGCGTGAGCTGCTCGACAAGACCCTCTTTGCCCTCGAGGCCGGCCAGCTGCTGGGAGGGGACCTTCTTCGTTCCCTTCCAGCGCTTGAGCCAGGTCCAGGAGACGGTCATGTTGTGGTAGGCACCACCGGTCGGCAGGCCGTGGATCGCCTTGCAGGCGAGGATCTCACGGTACGAACCACCGGAGCCGAGACCGAGCGGGGTTGCCGCGGTGTCGAGGATCGGGCGGGTGATGCCGCACTTCTCTGCGATCTCGAGCATACCCATCTCCTGTCCGGCGACGCCGCCCTCGACCAGCACCTTCTCACGGCCGGCGACCGACGGGTCGGCGGGGTTGAAGGCAAGGACGATGGCTGCGTTCACATCGCTCTTTGCGAGCGCCTCGATGTTCTCCGGGCCGATCGAACCGTTGATCGAGTTGTAGATCGCACGGTCCGCAACGCCGGCCTGCGTGACGTATTCGCACGCGTGGGCGAGCGCCGCCGGGACGGATGAGTCCATCAGGAACGCGGTCTTGTCGTCGATGCTACAGAACCAGTCGATGTAACTCTCGAAGGCCTCGCCGAACTCCCCGATGATCTGGATGAAGTGCGGAATGCCGGTGATATCCGAGAGCTCCTGGCAGCGGTTCCAGAGCGCCTCTGCCTTTGGTTTGTCAATCTTTCCGATGTGGTCATCCAGAACTACTTCGTGCTTGTTGTAGAAGATGGATGCACCGAGCACGGTCGGGTACTCTCCAGGCTGCCCGCCGATCATGGTACCGTTGAAGTCGTGTACCGTCTGCTCTTTTTCGAATTTGAACATATTCGTCAATCCTCCTTACAGGTACCCAATCAATTTGGGCAGTAATACCAACAACATCATGAATACAATCAAACCTGCGACCAGTCCATACAGGATGCCGATATCGCGCCCGACTTTTCTTCCGACGCGCTGGGCTATCTCTGCATCGACGAACTCTATCCTCTCCTCGATAGTGTTGAGCCGCTCCTCGATCTCAAGGAACTGCGGGTTTGCGCCTGCAGCGGCAACTTCCACGCCGGCACCGCCTGCTTCCTTGACCTCGACGATCATGGGTTCCGCGCCGAAGGCACCGGGGTCTCTGGCCTTGAGTTCGTCGATCTTGGCCTTGATGGTCCCCATGTCTTCGCTTTCCATGATGTTGACCATCTCGACCTGTTCCTGGAAGCGCTTGATCGCCTCGTCGGAGAGGTTCTCGATGAACGGAATGGCACCCTGGGCTCCGACGATCTTTCCGCCGGAGACACCGCCTGCGTGCAGGGCAATAAAGCTCTGCCCGGACAGGTGTCCCTTGACCTCCGTACCACAGCAGAGGATGAACCTGATGTTGGGGTTGGAGATGACGTTGGCGATGATCTTCTCGATACCGAGGTTCTCGGTCTTACAGGACCCGGCGATTGCCGCTCCGGCATCCGCAATGCCCTGTTCGTCGAGGTGGGATCCCATGGTGACGACGGCGACGCAGCTCTGCGCATCTCCCGTGTGGAAGTCGCCCTGTGCAATCGGCCATCCACTGGCCGGCGATTTCTTCTCAACCATGTTAGATCGCCCCCAGCAGCAGTGCCGGAACCAGGATAAAGAGCAGGACGACGACGAGCCCGATTGCGAACCCGACGATGCCCATGCCCATGATGCCTGACTCGAGTTTGGTCGTGCGGGCAAGGATCTGTGCCTTGTACCGGATGGCGTTCATCATGTTGTTGATCGCTGTCATCCGGATGGGGCCTGCCTGTGTAATTTCTTCTGCCATTTATCTCACCCCAGCAAGATGAACCCCAGGATCACGAACGAGACGATCAGGCCAATCATGACGCCCTCGATCTTGCCCGAGTAGACGCCGGCGGCAAACTTGTTGCGGTAGCCGATGTCGGTGACCATCCGCTCGATGACTTTCATTCGTGCGTGTATCAGGGCCAGTTCGCCGGAGAGTGGCTGTACCTCGCCGGTAACTTCCTCTGTCGCACCGCCCGCTTCCTTGACCTCGACGATCATGGGTTCCGCGCCGAAGGCACCGGGGTCTCTGGCCTTGAGTTCGTCGATCTTGGCCTTGATGGTCCCCATGTCTTCGCTTTCCATGATGTTGACCATCTCGACCTGTTCCTGGAAGCGCTTGATCGCCTCGTCGGAGAGGTTCTCGATGAACGGAATGGCACCCTGGGCTCCGACGATCTTTCCGCCGGAGACACCGCCTGCGTGCAGGGCAATAAAGCTCTGCCCGGACAGGTGTCCCTTGACCTCCGTACCACAGCAGAGGATGAACCTGATGTTGGGGTTGGAGATGACGTTGGCGATGATCTTCTCGATACCGAGGTTCTCGGTCTTACAGGACCCGGCGATTGCCGCTCCGGCATCCGCAATGCCCTGTTCGTCGAGGTGGGATCCCATGGTGACGACGGCGACGCAGCTCTGCGCATCTCCCGTGTGGAAGTCGCCCTGTGCAATCGGCCATCCACTGGCCGGTGATTTCTTCTCAACCATGTTCTTCACCTCACAGCAGTCCTAATACAACGACACCGGCGACCAGAAGGCCGACTGCCATGCCGTACCAGAATGCGGTCACGCCTCCGGCGACGTTAAGGATCCCCTCCCTGTTCGGGAACGATGCCAGGAAGTTGCCCTGCCCGGAGAGCATGCCGACCAGGTCGTCGGTAATCTTCTCGAGTTCCGCTACCTGCTCGAGCACGGGGGTGTACGAGACACCGGCGGTGGTGACGATGCCGACCATCGGGTCGACGACCAGTCCGTACTCGGGCAGTACCTGAACATATGCCATTTAGGCACCTCCCTTGGGCTCCATGATCGGCTGTGCGTCGAGCCATGCGTAGGCGTCACGCTTCGCAAGCGCGATATACTGCCTGTAGGTGTATAACCACCCGATGATCGAGACCAGCAGCGAGACGAGAGCGGCGAGGAGCCCGATGAACACGAACGAGATGATCGCAACGGTGATCATGGAGAGGAATCCGCACTCCGCGGCGAGCATGAGTGTCCGGTCCTGCTGTTCTCCCGGCCCGAGACAGGCGTTGAAGGAGTGCTGGATGGCAATGGCGCCGAGCATGAAGATCACGGCGATGATGCTGCCGCCGATGACGGATACACTGTAGGTTTCTACGGGGAATCCGAGGATGACGACCGTGCCGGTGATCATGCCGAGGAATTCAAACGTTCCGCAGGCCATGGCTGTGAGGCCGAGCACCGTCATCGCACCGACGATTGCAAGTTCGATCAGCGAGATGATCATGACCGGGATGTCCATCCGGACCACGTGGTTTGCCATCAGTCCGGCGACCGCACCGATGATCGCGGCGATGATGATCGTCACGATAGGCGCGAGGATGCCGGTCGTGGCTCCGAAGATGGCGCCGATGACACCGGACCCGAGCGCGATCATACCCGCCGACGGGACACCGGTACCGAGACCGTAGCTGCAGAGGTGCTTGATCGTATCGGTACCCCAGATGAGCGCTGCGACGGCGGCAAGCCCGCCGAAGAACGAGAAGTACTGGGTGTTGGTGACCGTGTTCAGGTATGTCAGGTAGATGAGGACGAGCGATCCCACAAGCCCGTAGATCAGGATCTGGTTGTGCGGGATGCCGCCTGCTCCGACTTCAACTTTTACCGACATTTAGAATACCCCCACCAGTTCGAGCAGCGCGATCGCGAAGATGCCTGCAACAGCGGATGCCGCAGCGGCCGCGATGACTGCTCTCGGGAACCTCTTGAACTTGGGGTCGTGCGGTCCCTCGATCGTACCGGTGATGTTGTATGCGGCAAGCACGGCGTTCATCAGGAACATACCGACCGCGAAGATACCGGCAAGCGAGATGGCGACGGGCGCGATCTGTTCGACCGCTGCGTCCAGGATGACAGGCAGCTGCGCCTGGTAGATGTCGAGGAGCTCGAGGTAGATGAGCGTTCCGCCAAGACCACCGAGTGCGCCGCCGATGACGCCGCCGACCCAGGAGATGAACGGGAGGCCGTGCCCCTCGGTACCCTGGCTCTTGTACTCGGGGAAGGTGTCGCCGGTGATCGGGTCCTTTGCGACCTTACCGGATGCTGCCGGGATACCCATGCCGAAGATGTAGATGACGTTGACCATCGTACAGGTGATTGCCATCAAGAGCCCGCCGCCGATAGCACCGCCGGCGAGGGCGATGACCAGTCCGAAGGGGGCGGCCCATGCGCCACCGAAGAGCCCGGCAAGTCCGGCACCGGCGGCAAGCATCGCGACACCGGTCGCGATACCGGGTGCCTGTCCCATTGCAGCGGGAGCACCGCCGACCGGGACGAAGTGGACGCCGAATGCGATCAGGACGCCGCCGATGATGATGCCGACGAGAGCGATCACTCCGGCCATCTGCACGAGGAAGAAGGCGAGCGCAAGCGCGACGACGATAAGAACGATACTGAGAACGAGGCCCATTGCCGTCGGGGGCTGGACACCTCCAGTCTGTGCGGGTCCACCGAGTGCGCTCATGATGATGCCTCCTCAGGAGCCTCAGGAGCCGTGTAGGGCCCGAAGTTCTTCCTTGCCCAGACCTCGATGTAGCGGTCGATGATGGCAAAGATCAGGATAACGACGATACCGACGATGATCGGTCCCCAGACATTGAGTTCTTCAAAGACCACGGTACGCCAGAGTTCGAAGAAGACGATCAGGCCAAAACAGATACCCGACGCGGGGCCGCCGAGTTTGGCGCTGAAGAAACCGTTGTCGAGTGAGTTCCGCTGGCCGGCCTCGGCGTAGCGGACGATGTTGCCGGATGCGGAGATCGGAACGCCTGCTCCGAACTTCTGCTCCTGGTACTGCCGCTCCTTTCCATAGAACGGGTTACCGGTTGCAGACCCGGCCGCACCGAGCGCGATACCCCATACGAGACCCAGCAGCGGGAGCGGGAAGGGGTGACCGAGCGCGGCGATCATCAGATGACACATCGCGACGGTGGTGAAGATAGCTACGAACGCATGCGCCATTGTTACGGTCGTCATCGACTTCAGAATATCGATGTAGACCGGCTGTCCAAATTTGGCGAGACTTGCAGTACGGCCGAGGTATGCGGTTGTCGCATAGACGCCCTGCACGAAGACCGCGAGAGCGCTCCCGAGCACGATTGCAAGTATCGGGTTTATCTGCATCGCCATGAATGCCCAGGCAAGGCCTGCACCCAGAGCAACCCATAGGCCGTACGCGGGGGGTTCACCGGCAACTGCCTTGTTAAAGATGCGGTGAATATATCCCATCTGTGGAGCCAGCTGAACCTGAGAGTTCGGGTCACCCTGTGATCCGATGTCAGACTCAGTGTCCTCCGCAGCGCCGGCGACGGTTGCAAGAGCACCTGCCAATGCGGTAATGCCGATGCCAAATACGATCTCTTCCATTCAGCATCCTCCTCCGGTGCTCAGGGCACCAGAGTATGAGTTCAAAACCTTTTTGGTTCAATTAACAGTTGTTTATGACTTAATTAAAGGTTTCGAAAAGTTACGCCGTTATCGCAACGAAACGTTAAAAATCGGCTAAAATACCCTTTTTAGGCATGTTGAGTTACTCTAGGGAAAAAAAAGTTGAGTTGGGATTACCGGGCCGGAATGATGAGCGAACGCTCGCCGGCGGGCATGAACTCGCGGATTGCACCCTTCGCGAACTCGCGGCGGGGCTCGGCGAAGTCGAACTTCAGCGCCGGGTCGGCGAAGGCGATCTTGATCCGCGGGTCGAAGCAGAACGCGTCGCCGCGGCCGTAGTGCGCACCGCCGGTGATGGCGGCGTACTCGCCCTGGTGACCGACGTTCATCGCGTAGTTCGGGTAGTTCGGACCACGGACCTCGCCGATCGCACCCTCGTCGCCACGGACGGAGAGCGTGTTCGCGGAACCGCACTGGTCCTGCAGGTCGTAGCCGAAGAAGCCGAGACGCGACCAGCCGTCCTTGTGCAGGAGCATGCAGAGGTACCAGGCGTTCAGGCCGGCGTTGGAGTTGCCGGTCGCGATGGCGGTCGAGAGACCGGACGCGGCGGCAAGGACACCGGCACGCTGGGACCCGCCGAAGTGGTCCTCCATCATGGTCGGGAACTGCTCGTACTGCTCCATGCCGTTCAAGGCGACCTCGGTCGAGATGTCGTTGACGATCTCCTGGGTCGGCTTGACCTTGTCGTTCGGGCTCGGGTTCTTCCAGTCGACCTTGTACTTGTCCTTGATGTAGTCCATACCGTAGTAGGTGAACTCGTCGAGGATGTTGTCGGTGTAGGCCGCGGTCGCGTACTGCGTGAAGCCGACACCGCCGGACATGTAGGAGCCGAGCCAGATCTGGTCGAACAGCATGGTTCCGGCGCCGACGACCTCAAGGGAGGCCTTCGCGGGGTCGTTGGGGTACTTCCGGTTCGCCTGGACGATATCAGCGAAGACACCGAACATGATGCCGCCGGGCTCGTTCGGGCCACGGGCACGCCGGGCGGGCAGGTGGGACGCCATCTGGACGACGCCTGCGTGCTTCGCGGCGTAGGAAAGGTCGGCGACGGCTGCTTCGCCGGCGCACATGCGGTAGGCACCGATGAAGGACATACCGATCTGCATCGCAGACCACCGGGAGGTCGTTCCACCGTCGCAGGTCCGGGAGACCGTGGTCGGGATGTGGATCGCCTGCCAGAGGGACTTTCCAACGGCTGCGGAGAGCGCCTCGGCCTGCTTCGCGGGGAAGAGCTTCTCGACGTCGAGGACGAACTGGGGCTCGAGGTCGTCTGCGAGCTCCTGGTCGCCGGTGAAGACCTTGACGTAACAGTCGTCGACGAGGCCGGGGTGAGTCTCGACCATGTGCTCCTGAACGACGGCCGCGCCAGGCATCGCGTGGTTCAGCACGTGGAGATACTCGTTGATCGTCTCGGGGGTGACTTCCTTGCCCAGACGCTTCTGCAGGGTCTGGTGGGCAAGGTCCATGTTGACGATGACGGTCCTGCGGATATCGTCCCACATCTGCTGCATCGCAGCGTTGTTGACGAAGTGCAGGTCGTCACCCTCCACGAAGACGCCGGTGCCGGAGACCTCGTAGGTCATCAGCTGGCGCTGGCCGAGCGGGATACCGCCAAGGTGGCAGCGCACGGGGTCGTACATGGAGATGCCACGGTCCATCTCGACGGCACGGCTCGCCTTTACGAACTCCTCCTTGCGGGGGGACTGGTGGTAGCCGTTGAATTTGTAGTACTCAGCCGTTTCGGACTGGGGGTCCTGTCCCTGGAACTTCTCCTTGAGGGATTTCAGGAACAGCTTCTGGGTTCTCTCAATCTTTGCCATTTCTCAATCACTCCTTGGGCATGAATCCGTACTTTGTCCGCAGCGAGTGGATCCGCTGTACGTATTCGATGTACTCGGCGTCGTCACGGTAGGGAGTGCCGCCAAGGGAGTGGAAGATCGTCGTGTGGGCCTTGAGCCACTTCTCGTCGAGCGGCTTGCCGATGGCAACCGCACGGTCGAGAGGCTCGCCGATCTGGTTCTTGACGTAGCGGACGATGCCGTCCTCGCCAAGGACACTCCTCTGGAGCATGTCGAACATCATGCCGTTCTCGGCAAGACGGAGCGAGTGGCCGTGCACGGTCGCACCGCGGATGCCGGTCCGGGCCGGGTCGAGGAGTTCGGTCTCGACGAGTTCCTTCGAGTACCTCTCCAGGTCGCGCTCGCGGCACTCGACGATCTGACGGCCGGAGAGCGTGCCGGGGTCGATACCGCGGAAGCGGTAGCACTCGGTGTAGGTCCGCTGGTAGGGGTGGCAGGGGGCGAAGAACATAGAGTCCGCGAACTGGATGTAGCGGACACGGTCGCCGGCCTTGGCACCGTCCGTCGGGGTTACAATCTTCCGGATGGGGCAGTCGGGCTCCTGCTGCTCGGCGAGCGGCGGGTGGGCCGTCGGATAGGCGGCTCCCGGCGCCCTGTGGCCGAGGATCAGCACGATGTCCTCATCTGTCACATCACGCATCTTTTCAAGCTTCTGGCTGGGGTTCATCTGCTTGCGCCGGTTCTCGGCGACCTTGGATGTACCCGGTCCGTATTGGGGCTTGTATGCCATGTTTTCTTTCACCTCATGTTGGGGCTTTTTAGCACTTTCATAACGGCACGAATGACCTCTGCCAGTTTCCCTCTGCCTGGCGTCTGACCCCGTGTCACGCCGCTGACGATATCCATCACGATGCCTTTCGTCTTCACCCGGTCGGGCGGCGGCATAACCACCGCTGTCCTGATGCCCTCTTTTGCGAGGTCCTCGAAGTCGATCGGAACCTGGGAAACGACGATTGCCCTGATGTTCACGTGCTCAAGGATAAACCGGACCTTCTGCACCACATGGGAGCGGACATTCCCGTGGTGCAGGATCGCGACCTTGTGCTGCTCAATCTGGACGATCTCTTTCTCCGTCAGTCCGAAATAGGCTCCGAGAACGTGACCCTTGATGGGAGAATCCGCCGGAACCCCGCTCCCTGCGTTGAGGACGAGCGTAGTCACGGAGAACTCCGCCCCTTCCCTCCGGAGGCCGGAGGTGATGTCGCAGACCGGTTTTGTCACGTGCCTGCGTCCCGGGGACATTCCAATCACGATCACATCCGGGGACCTGGCCTCAGAGATGGTCCCGCGCTGGGCAAGACCGCCTCCTTTTCCCATCCCCATGCTCTCGCGGCAGTCGACAACCTGGGTTACTCTTCCGATAGGCATCTTACTTGGTTCCCTGAATGATAACGGGGCCGTCTTTCCTTCTCGGATCAACAATCCCGAGGATCTCTTTGTCGGCGTCAGGTCCGTATTTAGCGTAGTCGGACATCGTCGGCTGTGTCTTCATGTACCGTCCCTGCTGGACGGTGCAGGAGAAGTCCTTTTCGGCAAAGACTTCGTCGACTGCTTCACAGATAGCCGGAATGTACGACTCGTCTTCAAGCTCCAGGATGATTGTTCCGACCTGTACCCGGAGCTGGACGTCCTGGTCTCCGACACGGATGACCTTACGGTCCGGGTGGGGGTTGGGTTTCCCCCGTGCCGGGCCGTACGGAACAGTTTCGGGAATGCTCGGTCCGTTGATGGACATTCGGCGAATCCCGCCGACCTGAACAAGCCTGTTCAGGAGTTGTTCCGCAGTGTCGGGTCTGAGGAATCGCGCAGAAACGATTCGAACCTGAGGGTATATGGCTTCAGTCATTGGTATCCTGTGTTATTTACACACCCTGTGCGATCTGCTGGATCGGCTTGTTGAAGACGTCGACCTGGCCGAAGGTGTCGCCGTAGACCTTGGAAGTGCTCTCCGGCGAGAACATCTGGGTTCCAGCGTCGAGTGCCGCCGCAGCGACCACGCACGGGATAGCCACGCCGGCGGCGTGCCTGGTCACGACGTGGTTGCCGTTGAAGACACCGGGGCCGCCACCACCGTAGATCGAGTGGCTGAAGAACGAGAACCCGACGGCTACACCCATGACACGGCCGTAGTCACAGCCGGGGAGGCCGGTCTCGTGCTCAAGCAGGTCGTTGAAGTACAGGAGCGTCGAGGAGACCGCCTGGGCGAACCGTCCGGCACCACAGTTGACCATGGTGGCTGCCATGGTTCCCGCAGCGGCGTAGGCGTTCCAGAGCATGGGGTCCTTCGTGTCGTAGAACTGGAAGTACCCGCCCTTCTTCCCCGGAGTGATGACCTTGTCCTCGATGGCGCGCTCGACCAGGCTCTGGACGACGGTACCGATGGTTCCGGTTGCACCATTCTTCTTGACGAGGTCGTAGACCAGGTTGTTCGCGTTCAGGCCCTGGTAGGCGTAGGTGAGCAGATGGGCGCGCTCGAACGGTCCGATGGCGTTACCCATCTCAAACATTCCTGCCTGCTCGAAGGTGGACGAGAGTGCGGCTCCCTGCATAGCGTTCTTGTTCGTGATCATCACGGCGTGGTTGACCGGGATGTTACGAAGCGCGTAGCCGAGACCTTCGTTGTTCTGGGGGATCGACAGAATGGACGTGACGTTGGCACCGGTCAGGTCCATCGTGTGCGGGTAGGAACCCCAGAGCGCAGCCTTGACCATGGCCGCGTCGAACATGCCGACGTCGAACTGCTCGATGATCGCGTAGGTTGCCGCGGATGCGACCGAGGTGATTGCTGCATCGTAGGTGGATGCCGCCTCGAGACGAGCCTTGGGAACCTCGACGAGGATCAGTTTGCCGCCGCCGAACTCACGGATGTTGGTGTCGTCGCCTTCCTCGACCTGGACCATCTCCTTGATCTTACCGATGATGGCATCCTTGTTCCCGATGATATCGAGATTGAGCTCACGCCCGAGGACCTGTCCCTTCGCTACCTTTCCGGCCTTCAGGCCTTCCTGAACGCCTCCGAGGTTGACTGCAACCGTCCTCTTCGTGAGGTCGATGAGTTTCCGGGTCGCCGGGTTGACCAGCGGGCTGATCTTCTCAAGCGGCACACCACTCTTCAACTGCTTGCCTGCATCATCGTACAGGTCAATAGTTTCCTTGTATTTGGCCATAATTTTCCTCCATTACCCTCTTTAAGTGCATACAATCCGGGAGTGTGAAGTGAACGCTAAAAGTATCGCTGACTGTGGCTGATGGTGACTACTGCACGTCCTCGTGGGACAAAAAGATAGTAACTTTCTCTGATGATATAAGCATTGCTATTTATGCCTATGATTGGATATATATCTGAAGTGCGATATTAAATATCTGCCGAATAAAAGTCGATCGCACAGGATAACAAAAGTATCACACCCCTTGCCGGGTGTCATGAATTATACAAAATTATGCTATTTCGTGTTACGATTGTCCCGCCGATCACGTCTGTTCTTCGACGATCGGCACCGTGATGTGTGCGCGCCGAAAAAAAAGAGGGGTTCAGGCCTCGATCCGCTGGTAGAGTTTAGCATAGATCGTCTGGCCTTTCCTCTTTCGGTGGCGCTCCCCGAGGTCACCCTCGTAGAGAGCAAATCGCCCTTTGACGCCGTCCATATCGACATCAACATCCTCGCGGTATGCAAAGCCGGGCATCATGACATCGATGTTGCCGAGGACATAGATCTCGCCCTCGACCATCTGGCCACCGAGGCGGCTCTTTGCATTGCCCTTGATGACGATCTTTCCACCTTCGGCATGGGTGGCAACGTGGACGTCGACATCGCCGCCGACGATGATCTCGCCGCCGTTCATGAAGGTGCCGAGATCGCTTCCCGCGTTGCCCGCAACAACGATCCTGCCGCCCTGCATGCCGCGCCAGTCTCCACGATACGCGGCACCGAGGTAGTTCCCGGCGTTGCCGTTGATGACGAGCTCGCCGCCCTTCATGCCGGTTCCGGCAAAGGCGTCAACGTTCCCGTTCACCGTGATCTTGCCGCCCTGCATCCATGCCCCGACGTACATATCGGCGTTGCCGTTCACCACGACCTCGCCGCCGGTCATCTTCATGCCGATGTACTTGACCCGGGAGAGGTCGCCGTTGACGACGATCTTCGTCTCTTCCGGGGTTGCCCCGGCATTGCCGGAGACCTCGAAGAAGTCTCCGAGCCGGTGCTTCTCCCGGCCGATGTAGACGGGGAGATCGGCGATCTCTTCCGCCTTCTTCCCGGCGAACACATCGGGGGCGATGCTGTCGGCCTCGAGATACAGATTGGGCTGGTTCTTTATGGTAAGTGTAACAGTTTCCATCCTTTCTGCACCTCACTGTGTGGCATCAACCTCAATCACGTACGGGTTCGGGAGGTAGTGCCCGGTAACCTCGTAGTTGTTTAAGGTGACGGTGTAGTAGCGGAGGAACTTCTCCTTGACGTCACGCATCACCTGCGGGTTTTCGTTGACCTTGGCGTTCACCCAGAGCGTCCGCTTGTTGCCGTTCGAGGCAATCTCGTGGTCGCGGATGACCTGGACACCGGTCTTGAAGAGGTGCTCGGCGCTGCCAAACGCCTTCTCGATGTCCTCGGGCGCGTAGGGCTCGTTCGGGTTGAAGTCGAAGACTGCAACATCCGCCTCGAAGCCGGGCGCAAGCCCGCCGTACATGTGTGCGAGACCGAGCGATTTTGCCGGTCCTGCACGGGTCATCTGCGCGATCTCGTAGAGGTCGAGTTCGCGGTCTATGCCGGCGAGGTTGGTCGCGTCGATGACCTTGTCCTTGTGCTTGAACGCGTCGAACTGCTGCTGCCGGGCCTCCTCGCTCATGAGCCACTTCATGATCCGCGGGTAGCGGATGAACGGTCCGGCGTTCGGGTGGTCGGTGGTCATGAAGACCCGCATCGGGTCTTTTGCAAGCAGCGCGAGCTCAAGGCCGATACACCACTGGATGGCGCAGACCTTGATGCCGGGGCTGTAGACGTACGGGACGACCCCGGATCCGGTCTCGAGTTCCACGTCGACGTTCGCCCACTTCAGGTGGTTCAGTTCCGTGAGGTGGTGCTCGAACGGTCCGTCGGCAGTCATGGTCGTGGTCTCATCGAGCGTCACCTGACCCATGTCGATGGTGATGTTGTCGTGAGAGTTCACGTAGTCCATGATCTCCTTTGCCCTCGAGTCCACGTTCGCCCAGGAGTCACCGCCGTAAGAGTGGAACTGCACGTGGGTGTGGTGCATCACCTGGTCGCGGCCGAACTTGCTGTTCGGCTTGATACCCTCCGAGAGCTTGAACGTGTCGAGCGTCGTCGTGTAGTTGCCGGGGTTCCCGAGGTTGTTTGCATGAATGTGCATCGAGTGCGGGAGACCGAGGTACTCGTTCGCCTCGATGAGGCCCGTCACGATCTGGGCCGGTGTGATGTCGAAGTAGGGGACCGGGTCGTGAATGTTCTCACAGTTCAGGCCCCAGGCCCACGCTTCCGTGCCGCCGGGGTTGACAACCTTGACCGCGTAGCCTTTCGTCGCCCTGAGAAGCCAGGCGATGTAGGCGGCGGTGTTCTCGAGCTCGTTGTTCTTGAGATACTCGAGCACGAACCAGTTGTTCCCGAAGACCGGATAGGCACCCTGGTCGAGGATCGGCGTGTCCCGCATCTCCTCGTGCGTATGCCGGGCGTAGAGCGGCGGCATGGCCGCTTCCATCACGGTCGTGTAGCCCATGCGGGCGTAATTGTAGCCGGTCCGGATCGTTGTCGGGACCGAGAACCCGCCCTGCATCCGCTCGATACCGCTTCTGGGTTTGTAGCCGAAGAGTTTGTCTTCGGGGCGGAAGTTCCTGCCTACGTTCACCTTCGGGCCGGCAACATGGGCGTGGACGTCGACACCGCCGGCCATGACGGTCTTCCCTGCGGCATCGATAACCTTCGGGCTGCTGAGAGCCGTCGTCTCGACGATCTTGCCGTCCTTGATGGCGATATCGGCCGCATCACCCTTGATCCCGAGGACCGGGTCGAAGACGAAACCGTTCTTGATGAGATACTCTGCCATCGCTTATACCCCCTTAATCTCCTTGACGCGTGCAAGGACGCGACCGAGGAATTCTTCATCGGTCATCATGCCCTCCGGGGGCTCGACGACTTTTCTGGTCTCAATCGGCACGTTGTCCATCCGGTAGGCGCATCCGCCGATCTCGACGCCGACGAAGGCGACCGGGACATGGACCTTGCAGACCTCGGTGGTCGGGGTCTCATGCGGGTCGATCGCGACCGACGGGAGGTCGTAGATCTTCTTGACCGAACTGAACGGGAAGTGCGCACCGGGGTCGCTGCCGAGAACGAAGACGGCGTCCACCTCGTCCCTGCGGAGCAGGTCGTTGGAGGTCGTCTCGCCGGGGTTGTAGCGGGCGAAGCCGCGGGACAGGTCCACCGCGTAGGGGAACCCGAACAGCCAGCCCCAGACCTGGCCGGAGCCGGTGACGTTGTAGTGCCCGCGCATCGGCATGATGGCCGCTTTCGTGTACTCGTTCAAGTCACGGGTGACCGCGATGGCTGCGTCGATGTTGTGGTTCTTCCCGAGCGACTGGGTCACGCCCATACCGAAGAAGATGATCGCGAAACGGCCGCTCTTGAGCGTCTCGGCGACCTCATAGATCTTCTCTTTCGGGATTCCGCCGACGACGTCGGGGAGTTGCTCGCCCTTGAACGCCACGCGAAGCGCGTCGAGGAGCTCGTAGTCGTGCCCCTGTTCCACCTGCAGGTGTATGTCCGCGAGACTCGCGGTATCGGTGGGGCGCGGGTCGACGACGATCACCTTGCGGCCCGTGTGGCCCTTGCCGGTGAAGAAGCCGCGGGGGAAGATCGAGTAGCGGGACATGTGCCGCGGGTGAGCATGCGCCGGATTGCACCCCCAGAAGAGGATCCGGTCGGCACGGTTCTTGATCTCGCCGAGCGTACAGCTCGGGATACCGATATCCTGGACCGCGATAAGGGATGTTCCATGACAGACCGTCGCCGTGTTGTCCATGACCGCCCCGACAAATTCGCCGATCTCTGACCCGACGGACTGGGCCTCACAGTTCGTGGAACTCCAGCCGTACATCAGGGGTTTCTTCGCCTCGGCAAGCATCTTTGCCGTGTACTCGATCGCCTCATCGTAGGAGATCTCTTTCCAGGAACCGTCTTCCTGCCTCATGCGGGGGCGGGTGATACGGTCCTTTGCCTGGGAGTGGAGGAACTTCTCGGCGCCGATGGCGCACGCGTTGTAAACCTCGTACAGTTCCTTGCCGTCGTCGCTGACGACGACCTCGAGGTCGTCGCAGAGTGTTCCGCAGAACGGGCAGATAACGTCTGTTACAGTCCTGGTCATGCTAGTTCACCCCTGCACCCCTTGCGCACCAGTTCCAGTGAGCCGAGGACGGGTTCGTTTTTGGCGACCTCCACCTCAACAGGCGTGCCCTTAAAAGTTGGCATGCCGGTAGAGTAGGTGTTTGGATTAACTACCATGTTTGCCCAGGGCCCCATCGGTATATACGCTACACCGGGATGAGGGCCCTGGGTTGCCTCGACCGCCTTGACGACGACACTGCCGTACTTGCTCGTGACACGTACGTTCGTGTTGCGGAAAGCCCCCAGCTTTTTAAAGTCCGCCGGGTCGAGCTCGATGATCCCGCAGGCGGCAGTGTAGGCGGGTTTTTCCTTCCCCGCCTCCATTGACACCCCCTGCTGGATGGTGCGACCCGTGATCAAATTCACTCTGATTGCCATTCTTGTTCATCCCCTGTCTATGATATTTATCTGGCAAACTCTTTGAGCGGGCTTGGGCCGAGCTCGTTGATGGTCTTGACGACGTCTTCCATGACCGTGCCCCACTTTGCACCCTCGGATGCGGAGACGAAGGTCATCCTGAGACGCTTGTCGTCAAGACCGATGTTCTTGAGGACACTCTTCAAGAGGAACATCCTCTTGGCCGCCTTAAAGTTGCCCTCAAGGTAGTGGCAGTCGCCGAAGTGACAGCCGGAGACCAGCACGCCGTCCGCCCCGTCCTGGAATGCCTTCAGGATGAAGAGGGGATCGATCCGGCCGGTGCACATCACGCGGATGGCACGGATGTCGGGCGGATACTGAATACGGGCGCCGCCAGCAAGGTCTGCACCGGCGTAGGAACACCAGTTGCAGATGATGGCGATGATCTTGGGTTTCCAGTTCTCGTCTGCCATTTACTGTTCACCTCCCAGGAGGAACGCATCGATCTGTGCGATGATCTGCGGGGTTGCAAAGTGCTGCATCCAGATTGCACCGCCGGGGCAGAACCCGCCGCAGGTGCCGCAGCCCTTGCACTTGGCTTCGGTGACCTGCATGACAGTGCGGCCGTCCTTCTCGACGAGCGCGAGGGCCTGGTAGGGGCACTGGTTGACACACATTCCGCACCCGGCACACTTCTCCTCGATACACTGGGCGAAGTAGGGCTCGAGCTCCACCTCTCCCCTGTGGATCGGGATGGATGCCGCGGATGCCGCACCCTCTGCCTGGGCGACCGTGTCGGGGATATCCTTCGGCCCCTGGCAGACACCTGCGAGGTAGACACCGGCGGTGGTGGTTCCGCACGGGTTCAGCTTCGGGTGGGCCTCAAGGAGCCATCCGTCCTGCGAGCAGGAGACACCGAAGAGCCTCCGGGTTGCCTCGGTCTCGGCGGTGGGCTGGACGGCGGCCGCGAGCACGACCATGTCGACTTCGACGTCGATGGGCCGGCCGAGGAGCGTGTCCTCCGCGTTGACGTGGAGGTTCTTGGTCACCGGATCTTCGGTGATGTTTGCGACCCTGCCGCGGATGAACTTCGCACCCTCGTCCTGGATGCGATAGTAGAACTCCTCGTACATCTTCCCGAAGGACCTGATGTCCATGTAGAAGATGTAGGGAACCACGCCGGGGATCTTCTCGATGATCTGGTGGGCGTGCTTGAGTGAGTACATGCAGCAGAACCGCGAGCAGTACGGCTTGCCCACGCCGGTGTTGTCACGGGAACCCGCACAGAGGACGAACGCGACCTTCTTCGGGGTCTCGCCGTCGCTCGGGCGAACCAGGTGGCCGCCGGTCGGGCCGGACGCACAGATCAGCCGCTCAAACTCGAGCGACGTGATGACGTTGTCGTAGTTCTTGTAGCCCCACTCGAACTTCTTCTCGATGGGGAAGATGTCGTATCCCAGGGCGAGGACGACGGTGCCGACCTTGACGGTCATGAGTTCGTCCTGCATCTCGAGATCGACTGCCTTCTTATCTCCGCATGCCTCGACACAGAGGCCGCACTTGACGCAGGCGTCGAAGTCGACGGTGTAGATCAGCGGGGAGACCTGCGGGTGGTAGATGTAGATCGCCTTTCTCGGCGCCATGCCGAGCTCGAACGGGTTCGGCTTGATGACCGGACAGACTTCGACACAGTCGCCGCAGCCGGTACAGCCGCCGCCGACGATGCCGCGGGCTTCTGCCTCATCCGGGGTGATGACGCCACGCGCCTTCTTCCGGAGGGTCACGTCGAAGTTGCCGATGTATCCCTCGACCGCCTCGACCTCGGTGTAGGTGAGGAGCTCGATGCCTTCGTTGCGGTAAACGTCCACCATCTTCGGTGTAAGGATACACTGCGAGCAGTCAAGCGTCGGGAAAGTCTTGTCGAGCTGGGACATCCTGCCGCCGATCGTGGGGCTCTTCTCCACGAGGTAGGTCTTGATGCCTGCGTTCGCAAGGTCGAGCGCCGCCTGCATGCCGCCGACACCGCCGCCGACGACCATCGCCGCCTTCTCGACGGGTACACTCTTCGGGATAAGATCCTCAAGCAGGGAGGCCTTTGCTACGGCGATCCGGACTGCGTCCTTTGCCTTGCTGGTTGCCTCTTCGGGCTGGTGCATGTGCACCCACGAGTTCTGCTCGCGGATGTTCGCCATCTCGAACCGGAAGGGGTTCAAGCCGCCCGCCTTGGTCGCGTTGCGGAACGTGGGCTCGTGCAGACGGGGTGAACAGGCCGCCACGACGACTCCGGTCAGTTTCTGCTCTTCGATAGCCTCCGCGATCTTGTTCTGGCCGGGGGTCGAGCACATATACTGGTAGTCATCGGCGATGATGACGTTCGGGAGCGTCCTGGCGTATTCCATTACCGCCTTGACGTCGATGGAGCCCGCGATATTGGTACCACAGTGGCACACAAAAACGCCAATTCTTGGCTCTTCGTTCTTTTTGACTTCTGCCATGTATTTGCACCTCACAGGATCTTCTTCAGGAACGGCTCAACATCGATGGCATGGAGGTCGAGTGCAAGCTCGTCCGGGCTCATGCCCTGAGCCAGTCCCAGGAGTTCGTTGTAGTGCAGGACGGGGATGCCGTATTCGGCACCGAATTTCTCCTTGATCTCGATCTGGCCGCGGTCGAACTGGAGCTGGCAGAACGGACAGACTTCGGTGACTGCATCGACGCCTACGTCCTGCATATTGATCATCTTCTCGTTCGTGATATCGAGCGCGTGTGCCAGATCGTATCCGCGGACACCGCCGCCGGCGCCGCAGCACTGCATCTTGTTGCGGTACTGGACCGGTTCGGCGCCGAGAGCGGCGACGAGTTCCTCGATCCACATCGGGCTCTCGGTGTTCCCGAAGTGCCGCTCTTTGCGCGGCTTCATCAGGTGGCAGCCGTAGTGGACGGCGATCTTCGCGCCGGTCAGGGGGCGCTTGACGCTGTCGGCGAGTTTCTTGACGCCCACAATCTCGGGGTCGTAGTAGAGCTCGGCGAGGTGCCAGACGTCGATGGTTCCCTTGAACTCCATGTCGATCTCTTTGAGCACCTCGTTGACGCCGTCGCGCAGTTCGTCGTTGTGCTTCAGCTTATGGTTGACTTCCCAGATGGACTTGTAGCACCCGTTGCAGACCAGGGCGATGTCCATTCCCATCTGCTCGGCGAGCACGACGTTCCGGGCCGCCATTGCGTACCAGACATTCAGGTCGATCGAACCGAACGCACCCGGTGCCGGGCAGCAGCTTGCGCCCTTCAGGGGGAGGAGGTCGATGCCGACGTTTTTGCTGGTCCGGATGGCCGCCGCCTCGATGCCGGGGTACCGGTTCGGAGCGATGCACCCGAGGAAGAATGCGTACTGGTGGTTGTTTCCGCTCATGGTTTCACTCTCCCTCCGCGAGGATTCTGTCCGCGTTTTCTTTCAGCCTGTAGTGGTCGAGGATCTTTCTGATACCGGGCAGGTACTCGGGGTACTTGTGCGTCGTCTCAGGCTCTTCCTCGAGGCCGAGTTTCTTTCTGGCCGCGCGGTTCGCGTCGTTGTTCGGGACACCGTGGCCCGACTTGTAGATCAGCTGGACGGTCTGGAGGAAGTTGCGCGGAACGATGTCCCGCTTGAACGCCAGGTTCCGCATCGCCATGATCGCGTCGGTCGGCGCGAGGTCGCGGGGGCACCGGTCGGTGCAGCTGTAGCAGGTCGTGCAGAGCCAGAGGTCCGGGTCCGTGAGGCACTCTTCCTCGAGGCCGAGGACTGCCTTGCGCATGAACTGCCGGATACGGTACGAACTCCGCGGTGCCGAGGGGCACGAACCGGTGCAGGTGCCGCACTGGTAGCACATGTGTGCAGCCGTCTGCCCGATCTTCTCAACTTCTTTGAGGAACTCGGGGTTGCTGTCAGGAACGTAGTACTTCCTGTCCCGGAGTCTCTCAGCGAGATTCTGGTCCTTATAGTCTTTCTTCACTGCCATTGGCTATCCCTCATGCCTCTTCTGCTTCTCCCAGAACTTTGACCTCGACCTCTCCGGGGGCGGTCTCATGTACCTTCGACGTCCTCGGGGCGAGCAGCTTCTCCTTGATCTGCTTGAAGAGATCCGTCTCTTTGTCCTGCATCCGGATGGCCGTCCGCCGCAGGATGATCGCATCCTCGCTCGGGCAGGCGTTGACGCAGGCACCGCAGAGGATACAGAAGTCCTTGTTGATGGCGATGTTGGCCTCGACCTCTCCCTTCATCTCCTTTGCCGGGACGGGGGAGGGCAGGTAGAGCGCGTTGCAGGGGCAGACCTCAACACAGGTCGAGCAGCCGCCGGGGCACTTCTCGGGGTTGATCTCGATGTCTCCCTCGAAGACCTTCTCGACGGTGATTGCCTCCTGGGGGCAGGTCTGGACGCACCAGGTACAGGTGCAACAGTTGTCCTGCTCGATATCGACCTTGCCGGGCAGCTTGTCGCTGATGATCTCGCGTTCGAGGGTGATGCACTCCTGGGGGCAGGCCTCGACGCAGATCATGCATCCGTCGCAGGTGGCCTCTTCCCACTTGACTTCCCCTTCGATCTTGCCGGTCTCGGGGTTCGGGGCGTTGCGGACCACGGTGATGCTCGGGCAGAGCTCGCCGCAGATGCCACAGACGTCGCACTTCTCGGTGTCGACGGTGAACGTCGTCTTGGTCTGCAGTGCAGCCTGACGCGGTTTGCCTTCTTCGTCGCTGCCCTCGAATGCGGGGACATCGCGGTTGATGGCGTCTCTCGGGCAGACCTCTTCACAGATGGTGCAACGGTCGCACTTCTCCTCGTCGATTACGGTGACCATGTCGTAGGTGGGGAATCCTTCCTTCTCAAGAATCGGGAGCCTCTCCTCCCCGTCAATCTTGAGCGTCATCGCATTGAAGGGGCACATGATGACACAGACACCACAGTACGAACACTTCTCAGGGTTGACGTCGACAGGTTCTGCGTAGTCGATAGCCCCGCGGCGCGTCGCACCGACGGGTCCGAGCACGATTGCCTCTTCGGGGCAGGCGTCGACACAGATGCCGCAGCCAGTGCACGTCTCTGCGTTAAGGATCAGGTTGTTGACTGCCTTCAGGAGCCTCTGCTCCATGATGACGTTCTGTCCTTCCCGCGTTTTGGAATACTTTGGAAACAATGCCATATTCTAGTATCACTCCTAGGCTTCCATTTTTCGGGCCTTTGCCCGGCTCTCCCACGGTCCTGCAAGTTTGATAACCCCATAGGGGCATGCCTGGACGCATACGCCGCAACCGGCGCAGAGCTCGGAGTTGAAATCAAGGATGACGGCTTTGCCGTCTTTAACCTTGTAGATCTTCTCCTTTGTCACCGGATCTTCGGTGTAGAGCTCGAGAGCGTCGACCGGACATGCCACCACGCAGTTATTGCAGCCTGTACATCGTTCCATATTGATGTGCAATGCAAATGCCATGGTATCACGCACCAGATCTGATCGATTAAAAATCGATATAAAAAGAATTGTCAAAGAATATACATAAACTTTCTGAAATCCGGCAGTCTTATATTTCAGAACTATGATTATTCGTCAAATTTTATAAATTAAAACGGTTGTTATGTTAACTCGATGTTCAAAATCTCGCCGTCAAACGCACTTCCGGGGGGAATAGTAAAAGGAAAACCTTAAATTATATAACGGGTGCTTTGGTGAAAATCGGTGGCCGATCCGGGCCGGCAACGTTAAGTGCGGCCCGGATCTCCTCGCTGGCCGGACGTAACCACATCACTCCTCCCGACGGTGTCCCGTCTGGCGTTGCGCGGTATGAGGAGTAACCGTTTCTGCATCCGCAGGTTCTTATCACCCCGTGATGGATGCCCGGGTTCGCCGGGAAGAGCCCGTCCTGATCCTGCGCCCGCGATCCCGTTGCCGCAGACGTGATGCTGCCGCCGGGCAGGTCTACCGGTCCGGGACATGCCTGACCGGCTCCCTTCTCCGGGTAAGGGCTGCACGCTGTCTCATGCCCGAAAGGTGCAGTCAGGGAGGCCCGCGCCCCTCCATTCCTCTTCCGCGATCCTTTTTACGGTTACCTCCCGTGAAGGCGGATACCGGTGGGTGGACGGGGCCGCGGGGAGACCGCGCGGTTCGGACCGCCATGGCCTCCCGCACCGGCGCGCTCGGCCGCCGGGAAAAAAAGAAACCTTATTCTGTCCACATCGTAACATTGTAGCAAACGAGGTGTATTCTGTCCATGGAATTGAATGGCGTTACTATCGATGATACCTATGCAGAGGCGTTCCCGACCTGGGTGGCACGGCCCATTATCACCGCCGTCACCGAGGAGTGGGCATACAAGGCAGCAGTGGAGGCCGTCGGCTTTGCCACTTCCACCATCGGGTGTCCGGCAGAGGCGGGTATCGACTGCTTCGTCTCTCCCGACGAGACCCCCGACGGCCGCCCCGGCTATGCGATCATGATCTGCGCGAGCAAGAAGAAACTCAAAGAACAGGTCGTCGAGCGCCTCGCCGAGTGCGTCCTCACCGCCCCGACGACGGCGGTCTTTGACGGCCTTGCCGACGTCGTTGCCGAGGTCCCGGAGAAACTCCCGGTCAAGCTGCACTTCTTTGGCGACGGCTACGAAGAAAAGCGCGAGGTCGGTGGCAGGACTGTCTGGGCCATTCCGATCATGGAGGGCGAGTATATCGGCGAGGAGGAGTTCGGCGCCGTCAAGGGTGTTGCAGGCGGCAACTTCTTCATCATGGGCGAGAACCAGATGGCCGCACTCATGGCGGCACAGGCCGCGGTCGACGCTATCAGCGGTGTCTGCGGTGTCATCACGCCTTTCCCCGGCGGCATCGTCGCGAGCGGCTCGAAGGTCGGGAGCAACAAGTACAAGTTCATGGGCGCAAGCACGAACGAGGCCTACTGCCCGACCCTCCGCGACAGGGTCGAGAACAGCAAGGTCCCCGTGGGCGTCAAGGCGGTCTACGAGATCGTCATCGACGGCGTCGACGAGGACTCGATCAGGACCGCGATGGCCGAGGGCATCCGGGCGGCAACCAAGGTGCCGGGCGTGAAGTTCATCAGCGCCGGGAACTTCGGCGGCAGCCTCGGGCCGTTCAAGTTCGAGCTCAAGGACGTCCTGGCCGAGTATCTCTAAATCTCTTTTTTTGTGGCGGTTCTTGAGGGGACCGTCCGTTTTGCTCCTGTCGGCGGGGCTGGTGAAGGCCTCGGTGCGATAAGGTATGATGTAACATTTGGGGTTTAAGCGCAGATTTGCGGTGCGGCTGACAAAGCATTCGATGCGATGGGAACTCTCCCATACAGTGGACCGTGGGGACATCGCCACGCACTGCCCCCGCCCCTTTGGGCTGGGAACGACTGCCGGAACGGCAGGAGTTGGAGCACCGCAGGTGCGACTGAGGAGGCCGGAGGCCGGGCGGGGTGGGGTTTACAGATATGCCCTATGAGGGGGAGACAGGGGAGGGGGGATGCTCCCCCCTCCCCGTCAGCCCCTCCCCTCGTGGCGATATCCACTGGAAAGCCGTGGATGGGGTTTGCGGCTGGCCGAAGATGCGATGAACCGAACGTCCGAAATTTGAATCCGTTCGGCTTCCCATACTTCCACCACCTACTTGACCCCCCTCATGAAAGAACCGCCTCCTGTCACCCCCTCAACCACCCGCGCCTCCGGAGTGCCTCAAGCGCGTATAAAACCCCCCTTTCCTCTCTCACCACCCCGCCCAAACCCGTTCTCCGCCGTCCGTTCCATCACGATCGATCCTCTTAAATACCGTTATCAACGACATTCTTGTTAACGATTATTTCGGTGACATCATGATTACGCTCACGCCTGATGAAGTCAGGGCCCGGTTCGGGCCGTTGTTCTCGATGAAGTACCTCGCCATGGTCGACCGGAAAGCCGGTCTTGCGGAGATCCGCGAGCAATGCCGGGCCCGGGGGACCATCGAGTGGGACGCGGCGAACCGGGTGCGGGCGAAGGGTGCTATCCAGTCCTGCCATGTCGAGGGCACGACGATGACGATGCTCGCCAGGTTGGGCGTATCCCCCGCGAAGTTCGGGGCAGCCGGCCAGGAGATCGGCGGCCAGGCGCTCGAGGGTGTCGAGGTCGTCGGGGACGAAGTGGTGACGACATGGTCGGGGATCGCGGGAGCGGGCGTCGGCGTCGCCGCCTGCCTGACCCAGGCCCCGGGGGTGATCCGGGCCGAGTATCCCACCGAAGACGATCTCAAGATCGGCGGCGCCCGGGTCTGCCGGGTGCGGATCGTATCGCCGCTTTATGAGAAGGTGACGATCGGGATCGACGATACCGACACCCGCGAGGAGGGTGCCACGTGGGTGCTCGCGCTCAAGTGCGCCGAGGCCTGCACGATCCCCGGGGTCGAGTACCTGGACATGCGCCTCGTGCAGCTCAACCCCGCGGTTCCGAAGAAGACCACCAACTGCGTCGGGTCCGCCCTGAACTTCGCGGTCCGCCCGGGAAAAGTGGACGAACTCCTCGAGTACGTCCGCGACTTCATCGAGTCCGGAGCGGTCAGCAACGACGCCGGCATCGCTGTATACCAGGGGATTGCATTTGCAGAAGAGTCTCCCTACCTAAAACGGGTCAAGACCGAGATCCTGACGGTTGACGACGCGGAGGCGGAGGCCGCGCGGATGGGCGTCCGGTTCATCGACTCAAACGCACGGAAAGGCCGTATTGGTGCTCTGGGTGCCGTCCTCTGGGGGAACAAGGGCGTTGAGGCGGCTGGTCTTTATGGAGAGGCTCTCTGATCCCTACACGATACGGTATCCACAGATCGTGGCGGTGGCCGACGAGAGCGGGGAGCATGTAGAACTCATCGAGTTCTTCGACTGCGTCGGCGGGGCGATGTGGGTGAAGCGTCACTACGCGCAGAGCCCGCTTGTCCGTGCCGTCCGGACCGTGGGATCGACCATCCGCTACCTCCTCTCGACCGGCAGCGCGGACCTCGCGCTCGAGGGTTCGGTCTTCCCGGCAGGGATCGCCGGTGTCGCCGTCGAAGGGGACGAGATCGCCGTCACCTACCGCGGCCTCGGCGGCGGGGGCGTGGGGGCGTCCATCTGCCGTGCCGCGGCCAGCGGCGTCATCCGTTGCGTGAGCGATCCTGCCGGCGGCGGGCGTCTCGCGGGCGCGACCATCTGGCTCCCACGGCTTGAGCGGGTGATCATCGGGATCGACGACACCGATACCCCTGAAGAGGGCGCCACCTGGACGCTGACCCACAACATCGCACGGGCCGTCGAAGACGACCGTTCCCGCTACCTCTCCCACACCATCGTACAGCTCTTTCCTGTCCCCTACCGGACCAAGAACTGCGTCGCCATCTCCTGCGAGTTCGCCACCTCCGACCCTGCCGGGTTGATCAGGAACTACCGCGATTACCTCGAGGAGTACACCCTCTCGGACGAGACCGGGATGGCGGTCTGGCGAGGGTTCGATCCTTCGCCGCTCAAAGAGTTCGGCGGACGCGTAAAGCGGGGCGAGGTCTCGCCCGCCGACCTTGCCGCTCTCGATGACGGGCGTCTCTCCATCGTCATGGACGGCCGGGGCGCGATCGGGGCGGTGGCGGCGATCCCGTTCGCCACCAGGTATGAGGAGGCCCTGGCGCTATGGAATGGATCCGGCTGAAAGCCCGGGTGCTCGAGATAGGCTCCGTCCGCCTCTCCGGCGAACCTGCGGACGAATACGTATCCCGCTCCGCCGCCGGCCCTTCGGCCGGGACGCCCGGCTCGCTCTTCTTCTCCCCTGGCGGCGGCCGCAGGCTTCGGGCCGGTATCGGCGCGGCAAGCCCCATTGAGATCGTTCACCGGGGAGGCGGTGCGGCCGACCTCCTTATCGACGGCGAAGTCGTCGCCGGCCGGCTCGAACCCGCCGCCCTCCACTGCCCCCGCCAGGCCTACATCACCGTCAGCGGGACATGCATCTTTTGCTGCCGCTACTGCCCGGTGCCGGGCATTCCCGGCCGGCGGAAGGGGGTCGACGAGATCATCCGCATGGTCGAGAGCGTTGCCGACCGGATCGATGCCATCTCGATCACGAGCGGCGTCGCCTCATCGATCGAGGAGGAGGAGGCCTACGTCCTCGAGGTCGTCGCGGCGCTCCGCCCGTTCGATCTCCCCATCGGCGTCTCGATCTATCCCTGCCCCGAAACCCCGGCAAGGCTCCATGCCCTCGGCGTCGCCGAGGTGAAGTTCAACATAGAGGCGGCGACGGAGGCGCTCTTTGCCGAAATGTGCCCCGGGCTCTCGTGGGATGCGGTCTGGGAGGCACTCTCGTCGTCCGTCGCGCTCTTCGGGCAGGGCAGGGTTTATTCGAACGTCATCGTCGGCCTCGGCGAGACCGATGAAGACCTGGAGCGGGTGATGGAAAACCTCGCCGCGATCGGGGTCATCCCGGTTCTGCGCCCCCTCACCCCGGCGGCGTCTCTCGCCGGCCGGCCCCGGCCGTCCGCCGACCGGCTGATCAGGCTCTGCGAGGTTCACGTGAATATCCTTCGCCGGGCGAGGCTTGACACCTGCCGGGCATTGACGATGTGTGCGGCGTGCACCGGATGCGATCTTGCGCCGGGGAGGGACACATGAAGGGCACCGAGGCGCTCGCGCTGGCCATCCTCCGGTCGGCAGACCGCTGCTACGCCGTCCCCGGCTACCCGGTATCGGAGATCGCCGCCCGGGTTGGGGCCACCATCCCCGTAAACGAGAAGACGGCGCTCGAGTATGCTCTCGGCGATTCGCTCTCCGGGCGGAGGGCCGCCGTGGTGGTCAAGCACGTCGGCCTCAACGCCTGTGCCGACCCGCTGGTGCACGCCACCGCCCAGGGGCTCCGGGCGGGCGTCGTGATCATCGCCGGCGACGACGTGCGCCCGATCGCATCGGACGTCGTGCAGGATTCCCGCTACTACGGCGAGGTGGCCCGGGTCCCGGTTCTGGAGCCCGACCGCGAAACGCTCGGCCCGGCAGTCGAGGCGGCGTTCGAGGCGTCGGAGACCTTCTCAAGGGTCGCCATCGTCAGGGTCACACCCGACCTCCTGGACGCGGACGTGCCGGACGCCCCCGTTCCCCGGAGCGGCCGGGAGGGAAGCCTCGCGGACCCGGGACTCACGATGGCCGGCCGGGCGATGGCGGCCGACCGGCGGACCGCGGCGATGTTTGCCTGGTCGCGGTCCTCGCCCCTCAACCGCGTTACCGGAAGAACGCCGCGTATCGTCACCGTCTACCCGCCCCCTGCAGACGCGGACGCGCTCGCCTCGATCCCCGAGCTCGGCCGCCCCTTCCTCCGGGAGCACCGGCTGCTCACCCCGCCTGAGCCCGCCGGAGAGCCAGAACGGTTCTCCTCCCGGGGCTACTGCCGGACGTTCTGCCGGGACTGCCCGTTCCATCCTGCCCTTGCCGTCCTTCGCGAACGCGGAATGCGGGCGATATGCGATGCCGGATGCGCAATCCTCGCGATGAACCCGCCGTACCGCATCGGCCTCGTCACCTACGGCCTCGGCTCGGCGGTTGCCGTGGCTGCGACCGGTCCCGGCGTCGCGCTCACCGGCGACTACGCGCTCCTGCACTCGGGGCAAAACGCCCTCATCGACGTCTACGAACGCAGACTCCCGCTCCTCTGTATCGTCCTTGCGAACAACCGGATGGGGATGACCGGCGGTCATCCCGTCCCCGATATCCTTCGCTACATCGCCTGGGCGAACCCGGTCATCTGCACTGCAGACGACACCGCGGCGCTTCGCCGGGCCCTCGTCCCCCCCCGGGACGGCCCCCGGACGGTGGTGATCGAAGGCGCCTGCCCTGAAGGTGAGAACCATGAAACCGTGGAATATCGAGATCTGTGATGTAACGCTGCGAGACGGGGAGCAGACTCCCGGCGTCTCGTTTACCCTTGATGAGAAGATGGCGATCGCCCACTCGCTCGACGAGATCGGCGTGGAGGTGATCGAGGCCGGTTTCCCGGTGGTGTCGGCAGCCGAGAAGGAGTGCGTTGCGGCCATCGCCCGGAGCGATCTCGATGCACGGGTCTGCTGCCTGGCACGGGCGCTCAGGCCCGACATCGAGGCGGCGCTCGACTGCGACGTGGACATGGTCAGCATATTCTTCGCGACCTCAGACCTCCATATCCGGCACAAGTACCGAAAATCCCGCGAAGAAGTGCTCGACGGCGCTCTCGATATGGTGGAGTTCGCCGCCGATCACGGCGTGCAGGTGCGGTTCGCCGCCGAGGACGCTTCACGGACCGATCCGGCGTTCCTCGTCGAGATGTATACCCGCGGCGTCGAGCACGGTGCCGATCTCGTCAGTTTCGCGGATACGGTCGGCTGCCTCACGCCGCTCGAGACTCATGCAGTCGTCTCCCGCCTCCTCGACGCGGCCCCTCTCCCGCTCTGCATCCACTGCCATAACGACCTCGGGCTTGCGGCGGCGAACACCATCACGGCAGCGGCGGCAGGGGCGTTCCAGCTTCACACAACCGTCAACGGCATCGGCGAACGTGCTGGAAACGCGGCGCTCGAGCAGGTGCTCGTCGCGTTGCGGATGAAGGGCGGCGTCAACCGCTACGATCTTGGTCGCCTGCAGGATATCTCGGGGCTGGTCGCCCGGGCTTCAGGCGTGGCCCCGGAGCGTACCCGGCCGATCGTCGGCGAGAATGCCTTTGCTCACGAGAGCGGGATCCACATCGCCGCTATCCTCTGCGATCCGTTGACCTACGAGTATATCCCGCCGGAGATGGTGGGCAGCGAGCGGCGGTTCATCCTCGGGAAGCATACGGGGAGACGGGCGCTCGAGCATGTCGCGAAGGCCTACGGGTTCGACCTCTCGGATGGGGAGGCGCGGTGGGTGCTCAAACAGGTCAAACAGAAGAGCGAAGGGAAGTGCAGCGTCACCCGCGAGGTGCTCTGCGGGCTCCTGCGGCAGGCAAAGGAGGTGGCCGTCCAGTGAGAACGCTCTCGGAGCGGATCCTCGGGGCACCGGCGGGGGAATACGTGGACCGCGAGGTCGATATCGCCTTTGCCCATGACGGGACCGGCGTCCTCGCCCGGGAGGCGCTCCGGGAGATGGGTGTGGAACGGCTCCCGCATCCCGAACGCCTGCGCCTGATCTTCGACCACATCGTCCCCGCGAACACCGGTATGACGGCGACGCTCCAGGCCGAGCTCCGCGAGTACGCCCGGGCCTCAGGGATAGAACTCTCTGATGCCGGTGGAGGAATCTGCCACCAGGTGATGAGCGAAGGGACCATCCGGCCGGGTATGGTCGTCGTGGGCGCCGATTCCCATACCTGCACGCTCGGCGCCTTCGGTGCGTTCGCCACCGGAATGGGAGCGACCGATATGGCGGCGGTCTGGGCCTCGGGGGCCACGTGGTTCCGCGTCCCGGAGACGATTGCGGTCAACCTCGCAGGAAGGCTCTCCGGCGCCGCGGAGCCGAAGGATCTCGCCCTCGCCTATGTGGCGAACCTCGGGATGGAAGGAGCGACCTACCGGGCGCTGGAGTTCGTGGGCGACGGGGCGGCAGGGATCTCCATGGACGGGCGGCTGACCCTCTCGAACATGGCGGTCGAGACGGGGGCGAAGACGGGGATGTTCTATGCCGACCCGGTCACCGTCCGCTATCTCGCGGAGCACGGGGCTACGGTATCGCCCCAGGCGCCGGAAGATTGCCGCTACGAGCGGACCGTCGATATCGATCTCGACGATATCGTACCCCTCGTCGCGGTCCCGCACCGGGTGGACACCGTCCGGGAGGCCGAAGAGGTCGCGGGCACGCACCTCGACCAGGTCTTCGTCGGGACCTGCACGAACGGCCGCTACGAGGATCTCGCCCGGTTCGCCCGCATCGTCCGTGGCCGAAAGGTGGCCGTCCGCACCGTGGTCGTCCCCGCCTCGCGTGCGGTGCTTGCCCGGGCTATCGCCACCGGCGTCCTCGCCGATATCGTTGATGCGGGATGCATGGTTGCGCCGCCCGGGTGCGGACCGTGCCTCGGGGCGCACGCCGGGGTGCTCGGGGAGGGGGAGGTCTGTCTCTCCACCGCCAACCGGAACTTCAAGAACCGGATGGGCGTGGGCGGCGAGATCTACCTCTCGTCGGTCGCCACCGCCGCAGCGAGCGCGATTACCGGCGTAATAACCGTGCCGGAGGTGGTATAGTGCAGGGGATCGGGCCGGCAATCTGCCTCGGGAACGACATCGACACCGACCTCATCATCGCGGGCCGTTACCTCCGGACGAAAGACCGCTCGGTCTGGGCGGAGCACGCCTTCGAGGACCTGGACCCGGCGCTCGCCGGCCGCCTTAGAGGGGCGGTCATCGTCGCCGGGAGGAATATGGGCTGCGGATCGTCACGGGAACAGGCGGTGGTCGCTCTCCGGGAGGCCGGGGTGGCCGGGGTCGTCGCGGAGTCGTTCGCCCGGATCTTCTTTCGGAACGCCGTCAACGTGGGCCTGCCGGTGATCGAGGCCTCTGTCGCCTGCACCGACGGCGCCCGCGTTGCGTTCGACCTCGATGCAGGGTGGGTGGAGGTGAACGGGAAACGCTATCCAGCCCGCCCGCTCTCGGAGCGGATGGTCGCCATTCTCCGGGCCGGAGGGCTGGTCCCATACTGGAGGTCGTGGCGATGATCTTTCCTCCCCACTGCAAGTTTGTCGGGTCCGCGAACGGCACCCCGTGCGGGAATAAAGCCTACTTCCTCTCGCGCTACCTGGTCCGGGAGACCGCCGACGGCACGGAGGTCCTCGAGGTGGAGACCGACCCGAACGGGACCGGGCTGATGCGAAACGTGCTCTCGGCCCGGGTGATCGCATCCGGCGACGATGTCTACCGCTACCCGGATCGCGTGAATGTTCAGGATCGAACATTCTTAGTACAGGAGGCCATGCGGTCCGGGTACCGCTGCACCATATTCACCGGTCACGGCGAACAGACCACGTTCGTGCTCGATCCGGACCTCTCGGGGTTCCTCCGCATCCACGTCTACGACATCACCCCGCCCCGCCCGCACCTCTCGGCCACGCTTGCCGACCTCGAGAGAACCGGAATCTTCGGCGACCTTGAGGTTGTCTTCGAGCACCATGTCCGGGACATCCGGGAGATTAAAGCCGACGTCTACCCCTGCCGTGCGGCCGGGTTCCCCCGCACCGTCGACGCGGACCCGCTCCGACCCGGCGACCGTGTCGCCGGCTGCCTGACGGCACGGGAACTGCTGCGGGAGTGCTACGGCGAAGGAGTTGCCGTGGAGAACATCTGCCCGCTCGAGACGGTGGCGGCCGAGCCTTTCATCGCGCGGTGCTGCCGGAGCGAACGGGCCGGGATCGGGCGCCGGAACGGCCTGTTCGGCGCTGTGGTTCACTGGGGAGTGTCTGCGTGGGAGATCGCGGAGGCGGTCCGCAAAGTCGCGGCCGCATGGAGAGAGATGGATGGTGAAGGTAGCGATCGTTGAGGGCGACGGTATCGGGCACGAGGTCGTCCCGGTCGCCCGCGATATACTCGCGGCAGTGCGCCCGGACCTTGAGTTCTTCGACGTCGAGGTAGGATACGGCCGGTGGGAGCGGACCGGGAGCGCCTGCACCGAGGAGACGATCGCCGATCTGAGGTCGGCGGATGCCATCCTCTTCGGGGCCATCACGACGCCGCCGGACCCCGGCTACCGAAGCGTTCTCGTGCAGATCCGCCATGCTCTCGACCTCTACGCGAACGTCCGCCCGATCCGGGGGGAGGGGGTCGACGTCGTCATCGTGCGGGAGAACACCGAGGGGCTCTATTCCGGCATCGAGTGGACGGAGCCGGATCGTGCCTGCACCGTCCGGGTCGTCTCCCGCCGGGGGAGCGAGCGGATCGCCCGGTATGCCTGCACTCTCGCGAAGTCCCGCCGCCATCTCACCGTCGGCAACAAGGCGAACGTGCTGAAATCCGACTGCCTCTTCGTCGAGGTCTGCACCGCGGAGGCCGCCCGGGCGGGAGTTCCCTGCGGGGCGAGTTACATCGACGCGCTCTGCCTCGACCTCCTGATGCACCCTGACCGCTACGACGTGATCGTGACGACCAACATGTTCGGCGACATCCTCTCCGACGCCGCCGCCTATCTTGTCGGGGGGCTCGGGCTGCTCCCGAGCGCCAATATCGGAGACCGGCACGCCCTCTTCGAGCCCGTGCACGGGAGCGCTCCCGACATCGCGGGCCGGGACGTCGCAAACCCCATCGCGGCCATCAGGAGCGCCGCGATGCTGCTCGAACACCTCGGTGATCCCGCGTCCGCGGCGGTTGTCGAGGAGGCCATCGACCGGGTGCTCCGCGCAGGCATCCGCACCCCCGACCTCGGCGGCGCCGCCGGGACCCGGGAGTTCGGAGCGGCGGTCCTCCGCGAGATCGGGCGGGGGAAGGCCTAAGCGATTTGGGGTCGAGAGGTACGCTATGGTGCTGGTGGGATGCCACGTCTCCATCGCCGGCTCGATCGACCTTGCGGTCGGGCGGGCCCTTGATGCGGGCTGCGATACGTTTCAGATCTTCTCCCGAAACCCCCGCGGCTGGAAGGCAAAAGACCTCGACCCCGGTGTGGCCGGTGCCTTCAGGGCCGCGGTGATTTCGTCGGGCATCGGCCCGGTCGTCGATCACATGCCCTACCTCCCGAACCCGGCCTCGCCCGATGCCGGGATCTACGAAAAGTCGGTCGCATCGCTCACCGGGGAACTCCGGCGGTGCGCCCTCCTCGGGATACCTTACCTCGTGACCCATCTCGGGCACCACCGCGGTGCCGGGACGGAAGCGGGACAGGAACGGGTTATCGCTGCCGTCAACCGGGCGTTTGAAGACGCCGGAGAGAGCGCCGCGATGCTCCTCCTCGAGAACACCGCCGGGGAGAAGAACAGCGTGGGGACGACCGTCGACGACCTCTCGCGAATCATGGACGGAATCGATGCGAAAGAGAGAGTCGGGATCTGTTTCGATACCTGCCATGCGTTCGCTGCCGGATACGACCTCCGGACTGAGGAAGGGGTCGATGCGGTCTTAGGGGAGCTCGACGACGCGATTGGCCTCGCCAGCCTCCGGGTTGTTCATCTCAACGACTGCAAAGGCGATCTCGGGAGCGGACTTGACCGGCACGAGCATATCGGGCTCGGATCCATCGGCGAGGAGGGGTTCCGGCATATCCTCCGCCACCCGGCTGTCCGGAGCCTCCCCCTCATCTGCGAGACGCCTGTGGACGAGCGGCGGAGCGATGCCGGGAATATCGCGAAGGTCCGCGAACTTGCGGGCGCATGAGCGTCCCGGGGCGTTGCCCCGGGCAGGGTCATATTGCCGGTTATGCTGCGGCAGCGCCCGATGGGATTAATATCTTTCATTTTTTATAATGATTTGAAAAACCTTCTCCGGTTGCCGTCAATCATGAGAAGATTTTTATATTAATACTTCTATCCTGCATCTCACGAACCCTTTATCCTGTGGAATCCCGGCGATTCCCCGGCACTCCACAGGATCTCCGTTTGCACGCCGGCAGGGGAGCCCCGTTTCCCCGGCGCGAGTGCAGACACCATCGCATGGGACGAAGGGGGCGTTCTCATCGTGGTGATGCAAGAATGGCAGAATCTAAAGCGCTGATTATTATCTGTACCGTCATTGTTATCGGATTGCTGGCATCGCCTGCCATGGCCGGGGAGGGAGCTCCGGGGGATACGGTGCGTTTCTGTACCGCTGGCGGATCGCAGGAGCACCCCGATATCGACGGGTACGTGGTCGCCTGGGAAGACGGCCGGTCCGGAGGTAAGGACATTTATGCGGCGAGCAGTCCCGGTTCAGGTGAACGGATAACGGACGACCTTGCCTCGCCATCGGGACCGTCCGTCTCGGGGGACTACATCGTCTGGGAGGACAACCGGAACATGAGCCCGGATATCTACCTCTTTGGGCGTTCGACGGGCACGATAGCACTCACCGACGACCCGGCCGACCAGCGGATGCCCGTCGTCCACGGAGAGCACGTCGTCTGGTACGATGCCCGGAAAGGGAGCATGGATATCTGCCTCTATGAGATCGAGACCGGCAATGAGACCTTCCTCTCCTGCTCGCCGGTAACGCAGTGGAAACCTGCGCTCTCGGACAGGTATGTCGTCTGGGAGGAGAGCTCCGGGAATGGGGACATCTGGCTGTATGACATCCTGACCGGCGATAAACGGCCGGTTACGCAGGATGATAGACGGCAGACCTACCCGGCGATATCAGGGAGCAGGATCGTCTGGGAAGACTACCGGAACGGAGCTCCCGATATCTACCTCTTCGATCTCGACAATCCTGCTGCCGGAGAGCAGAGGATCACCGACGATCCCCAAGAGCAGGTCTCCCCGGCGATCGGTGGTGACCTCGTCGCCTGGGAGGACAAGCGGGATGGGATGTTGTGGAAGATATACATCTGCGACCTCACCCTGGGAAAAGAGGTGCAGATGCCCGTCTATCCTTCAGATCAGGAGCAGCTCTACCCTGCCGTCAGCGGCGATCGGGTCGTCTGGCAGAACGGCCGTGACGGCGGATCGGACATCTACGCCTTCACTTACGCCCGTGGAGCGCCGCCGGTGGCTGAGTTCTCCGCGGACCCGATCGATGGCGTGGTGCCGCTTGCCGTTAGGTTCACCGATCGGTCGACCGGCGACCCGGATACCTGGGAGTGGGAGTTCGGTGACGGAAATACCTCGACACTGCAGAATCCGGATCACACTTACGGGGCACCGGGAGACTACACTGTCTCGCTCACGGTGAGCAACCGGTTCGGGGCCGATACTGTCACGATGACGGAGCTCGTTCGCGTAGAGTCGCCCGAACCGCCGGTCGCCGCTTTCTCCGCCGCACCGGTGTCGGGTGATGCGCCCCTCGTCGTGCAGTTCACGGACGAATCCACAGGCGACCCGGATACCTGGCTCTGGGAATTCGGGGACGGCGAGACATCTTCGGAGCAGAATCCGGAGCATACCTACGTGAACGCGGGCGTCTATGACGTCACCCTGACCGCAGGGAACGCCGCCGGAAACAGCACGAAAGCAGAGCCCGGTTACATAACCGTTCATTCCCCGACCCCAACGCCGACCCCAACACCGACCGTGAACGTGACTCCGACGCCAACGCTGACCGCGACCCCAACGCCGACCCCGACGGTCAACGTGACGCCGACGCCTACGCAAACGCCTACGCCTACGCCAACGTCCAAACCGACGCAGAAGCCGTCAGGCCGAGGCGGCGGAGGTGGAGGAGGGGGCGGAGGAGGTGGCGGCGGCTCCGCCCCGACCGGCTTCGACTGGAGCACGCCGAAACCCACCCTGACGCCAAAGCCGGTGCCGACCACCGTCCCTGACGACGCTGATCCCGGCCGGCTGCAGATCGGGGAGGCCGGCCTCGTTGAACGGATCGTTCTGCTCGGTTCCGCCGACGGCATTGCGACCCTCACCATTGCGGAGGGCGTCAGGGTGGTCGACGCCGCCGGAAACCCGCTTCGCGCGGTGACCCTTGCCCCCCTCGATGAGGCCGACGTGCCCGCGGGGCCCGGCGTGGGCACATACGCGTTTACGGGATATGCCTGGCTCACCGGGCCGGAGGGGGCAGTCTTCTCCCCGCCGGCAGTTCTCTCGCTCAACTTCACGGAGGAGCAGTGGGATACCGTCTACAACAATAGTGTGCAGGGCGGGCTCGTGGTGCAGCGGTACAACCGGTCTACGGATGCCTGGGAGGAGGTTTCGACCACCGTCCACCCCGAGACCCGGAGCATCACAGCCGTTACCTCTCACTTCAGCCCGTACGCACTCTTCATCGAGGTGCCCGGTGCCGGCGCGGCGCAGGTGGTCGCGGCCGAAACCGGCCCGCAGCCCGTGACCGTGCCGGACCTTCCCTATGCGCACCTCATCCCCGGCCTGCTTGCCCTCATCATCGTGGGGGCGGGGGCGTTCCTCTACTTCCGGAAGGAGGATCCCTGAAAAAAGTGTATGAGTGAGGGGTTTACCCTCTCCGCTTCCTTCCCGCGAGCAGCAGGAGGAGCGCCGCCCCGGCGACCGCTGCACCGAATCCCGGTGCTGCCGTCTGGGAGGGGTTCGCCGGCTCCGTGATGCCGACCAGCCATGCGGCGCTGGTGTCGGGGGAGAGGAACCGGATGCCCGCGAGGGTGTATCCGCCGGGAGCGCTGCTGGCCCCGTAAACCCCGGTAGCGGTGAACGCCGTGTCCCACAGGATCGTCCCGTCCGCATCCGTTCCGAAGACGAATCCCTCTCCGCTCCTCGCGTCCGTACCTGCAACCACATACCCGCCGGAGGGCCGCAGGGCGACGGCGTATCCGGTCAGCCCCTCCATATTCTGGCGCCAGACCTCCTCTCCTTCTCCGTCGACAAGACCGTACCAGTAGTTGCCCGAGTAGACGAACTGTCCGTCGTCGGTCTCCTCGACGTCGAAGATGATCGGGACCTGGTAGTTCTTATGCCAGAGCGTGTTGCCGTCGGCGTCGAGGCGGATGAGGAAGGCGTCACCGATATCGTAGTTGAAGGGCGACGTCGTGCCTCCGATGATGTAGCCTCCGTCGGCGGTCACGCTTCCTGCGTTCGCTGAGATGCCGGGGAACGTCCGGTTCCAGACGGGTGTGCCGTCACCGTCGGTCTTTACAATGACTGCTGTCGTCACGTTCTCCGATCCGGGCGGGTTCCAGAGCCACCCGATGGCGGCATACCCGCCGTCCGCCGTCTCCGCGACGGACGAGACCTTCATCCCGGGAATGACCTGCCGCCTTTCCTCTTCTCCTGCGGCATTGGTTCTGATCAGGAACGAAGAACCCTGGTAGGCGAGATCCGGGTCCGACCCTGCCGTGGAGACGTTATAGCCGCCGGCGATGTAGCCCCCGTCGGAGGTCTCCGCAACCGAGGCCGGTGAGATTTCAGGAATGCTCACCGACCATACCTCATTACCCCGGCCGTCGGTCTTTACGAGCAGCAGGCTCTCGCTCCCCCCGTACTTCTCCGCAAGGGTTGAGCCGAGAGCAATGAACCCGCCGTCTGCGGTCGGCGCAACGGCGTCGAACTTGTTGTTGTTCTCCGGTGCGAACGTCACGTTCCAGGCGACCTCCGGTGAGGTCTCGCTCGCAGAGACGATCCCTGCCGGCAGCACCATCCCTATGAGCAGTGCCGCGAGGATCACCCCCGGCTTCCAGAAGTCTCGGACTGTTTCCGTCATGGAATCGATCAATGGTGCGGTGCGGCACGCAAAAAGCGTAGTGGTTCGCCCCGGCAATCCATTAATGAACGTGAACTCCCTATAGCTCTAGCACGTGTTGGCGACATTCGACGGAACCTGGGTGCGCCTCGGCAGGGAGGGACGCTCGCTCTACGAGCAGGGCGGCTACGGGAGGCTGGAGGGAACCGGTCTCAGGCTTTCCCCCGAAGAGGCGCTTTACCTCATGGAAAGGAGCAAGATCGACGTGAGGGACTTCGGCTTTGACACACTGCTCGGCCTCTTTGCCGGCCAGCCGAACTTTGTCCGCAGGTACCTCGTCTACCGCGACATCCGCGAGCGGGGATATGTGGTCCAGCCCGGCCCGCACGATTTCCGTGTCTTCCGCCGCGGCCACAAGCCCGGGGTCGGAAAGTCCCGGTACCTGATCCGGGTCCTCTCGGAGCGGGACCTCATCGACTTCGACCAATTGAGCCAGGACGTGCTCGCCGCGGTCAATATGCGCAAGCAGTACCTCCTCGCGGTTGTGGACGACGAGGACGAACTGACCTACTACGAGGTGCGGGTGCAGGACCTCCCCACCGTCGGGGAGCCAGCAGGGTGCTCAACACCGGTGGAAGCTTCCCTCTTCGGGACATATGCGCTCGCCCACCTGCCTCCGGGGACCCCGCTCGAGGAGGACTGGTACGGCAAACGGCTCGATCCCGAGCGCCTGCTCCTCCGCCCGGTCGAGTTGGTCTACCTCATGCGCAGACGCTGCCTCTCGATCATGCAGGATGGGGAACCGATGGCCGCAGAGCAGTTCCTCGATGCGGCGGCAGAAAAGGACGTCGAGATCCGGGAGAAGGAGCGGGTCTTCTCCGATCTGCGGGAGAAAGGCTACATCCCGAGGACCGGATACAAGTTCGGGCATCACTTCCGGGTCTACTCCGGAAAGAAAAGCCACTCGGAGATGCTCGTCCACGCCGTCCCGTCCGGGACCTCCACGCCGATGAGCGCTGTCTCCCGCTCGGTCAGGCTTGCTCACAGCGTCAAAAAGAAGATGTTGTTTGCATGCATATATAACACCGATATCAGATATGTCGAATTTGCCCGAATAAAATTGTGAGCGTCAGCACATGCATTCCGAAATGAACCCGTGGTCGAATAACCAGACCGTCGATGTGGATAGACTCTTTGCCGAGTTCGGCATTGAGCCGATCGGTGAGGTCGCACGAAGGCTTCCCGAGGTACCGCAGTTTATGCGCAGGGGTATCGTCGTCGGGCACCGGGACTACGGCCTGGTCGCCGACGCCATCAAAAACCGCACCCCGTTTCACGTGCTGACCGGCTTCATGCCCTCGGGCCTCCCGCACCTCGGGCACCTGATGGTCATGAAGGAGGTCGTCTGGCACGTTCAGCAGGGCGGTAACGGCTACGTTGCCGTCGCCGACCGGGAGGCGCACGCGGTCCGCGGCATCTCGTGGGAGAAGTGCCGCGAGTACGGGAAGGAGTACCTCAAAGCCCTCTACGCCCTGGGGTTTGAGGGCACGACCTACTACCAGAGCAAGAACGACCGCTTGAAAGATCTTGCGTTCGAGGCGTCCACGAAGGTGAACTTCTCCGAGATGACGGCGATCTACGGGTTCGGGCCCGATACTTCGCTCTCTCATGCGATGAGCGTCATCACCCAGGTGGCCGACATCCTCTTCCCGCAGCTCGACGCCGGCCCGGCCCCGACGATCGTCCCGGTCGGCCTCGACCAGGACCCCCATCTCCGGCTCACCCGGGACGTGGCCTACAAACTCCGGATGTTCACGGTCGAGGACCGCGGCGAATACGTCAGCGTCCGGTCGAAGAATGCCCCGGAGGAAGCTCTCGTGGCCGTACATCGGGCTTTCCCCGGCTCGAAGAAGTACGCGGGCCACGTGGACGTCAGGGGCCTCCCACTGGACCGGGTCGAGGATGCCGTCCGCGAGATCGAGATCGCACACGGTGGGTTCGGGTTCTACCGCCCCTCGTCGACCTACCACATCTTCATGCCCGGACTCCAGGGCGGGAAGATGTCGAGCAGCGTGCCCGAGAGTTCGTTCGGGTTCTACGAGTCCGACAAGTCGATCAAGAAGAAGGTCATGGCGGCGATGACCGGCGGGCGAATGACGCTCGAGGAGCAGCGGCGTCTCGGGGGCGAGCCGGACGCCTGCTCGGTCTACCTCCTGAACCTCTTCCACATGCTCGAGGACGACGTGGAACTCGCCGACCTCCGCCGCCGGTGCGAGAGCGGCGAACTCACCTGCGGGCAGTGCAAAAAAGAGACGCTGGAGCGCGTGAATGCGTTTCTTTCGGAGTTGCGGGACAGGATGGATGCGGTCGAGCACCTTGCAGAGGAAGTGTGATGGTGGAACTGACGCTGAACGAAAAGAAGCTCCTGGTTGTTCTGGGATCGCTGGGGACGGCCGATACGGCCGTGCTTGCGGAGAAGATGGATACCCGCCGGGAGGCGGTGGTGCAGTACGCGAACCTCGCCGGCGAGCGGGGGCTCGTGGACGTGGAGAAGCGCGTCTCCCGGCGGTATACACCGACGGAAGAAGGACGCGCCTATATCGGGAAAGGCCTCCCCGAGCGGCAGTTGCTCGAGAGTTTTGAGGAGACGATCCCGATGCGGGATCTCCAGAGCCATCCGCTCGCGAAGATCGCCATCGGCTGGATGCGCAAAAAGGGCTGGATCTCCATCAGGGACGGGATCGTGCAGAAGACCGGCAACACAGCCCCCGGTCCCGACGAAACCGCGTTCGCCCGGCTCGCCGAGAACGGTGCGATTGAGGACGGCGAAGGAGTCGCCGACCTCGCGAAGCGCGGGCTCGTGCAGGAGGAGGAGGCCGTCACCTACACCGTCTCGATCACGCCCCGCGGCCGCGAACTCCTCAGCCAGGGCCTCGACCTGCAGGAGGAGGCGGGCACGCTCACCCGCGAGCAGATCCTCTCCGGGTCGTGGAAGGACCTCCCGCTCCGGCGCTACGACGTCACGAAACTCCCGAGGCGTGCCTATCCGGGAAAGACCCATCCCTACCAGCGCCTCATCGACGAGATGCGCCGCGTCCTCCTCGATATGGGATTTACCGAGATGGCGGGCGGGATCGTGCAGAGTTCGTTCTGGAACTTCGACGCCCTCTTCCAGCCGCAGGACCACCCGGCGCGGGAGATGCAGGACACCTTCTTCCTCGGCGAGCGCTGGCCGCTCCCGGCAGGGTATGAGCGCGTCCGCGACATGCACGAGCATGGCGGCGAGACCTCCTCGACCGGGTGGGGAGGCACCTGGAGCGCCGAGAAGGCACAGCAGTGCGTGCTCCGGACCCACACGACAGGCCTCTCGATCCAGCACCTCGCACAGCACCCCAACCCCCCGGTGAAGGCATTCTGCATCGGCCGGGTCTACCGGCGGGAGGCGGTCGACCCCACCCACCTCGCGGAGTTCGAGCAGCTCGAGGGGATCGTCATGGACGAGGGGGTGAACTTCCGCAACCTCCTCGGGTTCTTAAAAGAGTTCTACGCCAAGATGGGCTTTGAGAAGGTCCGGTTCCGCCCCGGCTACTTCCCCTACACCGAGCCCTCCGTGGAACCGGAGGTCTACGTCGACGGGCTCGGCTGGGTGGAGCTCGGCGGAGCGGGCATCTTCCGGCAGGAGGTTACGGCGCCCTTCGGCATCAAGCACCCGGTCCTCGCGTGGGGCCTCGGGATCAGCCGGGTGGCGATGCTGAGGCTCGGCCTGCGCGATCTCCGGCAGCTCTACCGGAGCGACGTCGAGTGGATCCGGGAGACGCCCACCTACGGCGGGAGGCGGTGAGATGGCGATAATCACGTTACCCTACCGGTACCTGGAACGGCTGGCCGGCACCGGCCGGCAGATGATCATCGACCGCATTCCGATGCTCGGGGCCGACATCGAGCGGATCGAAGAAGATCACGTGGACGTCGAGCTCTTCCCGGACCGGCCGGACCTCTACTCGCCCGAGGGCGTCGCCCGGGCGATGCGCGGGTTCCTCGGGCTGGAGGAGGGCCTTCCGGTCTATACCGTCCGCCCTTCGGGGATCACCTTCTCGGTCGACCCGGGTCTTGCCGATATCCGGCCCTGCCTGGGCTCGGCCGTGATCCGCAACGTCAACCTCGACGAGGAGGCGATCGAGAGCCTGATGGCCCTCCAGGAAGCCCTCCACTGGGCGGTCGGGCGCGGGCGGGGCAAGGTTGCGATCGGCGTCCACGATCTCGATACGGTCACACCGCCGTTCCGCTATATTGCCTCGCCCCGTGACCGGTCGTTCGTCCCGCTGGACTTCGAGCGGGAGATGACCATGGAGGATATCCTCGTCGACCACCCCAAGGGCCGGGACTACGCTCACCTGGTGGAGAACTTCCCGAGGTTTCCGCTGATCGTCGATGCCGAGGACCGGGTGCTCTCCTTCCCGCCGATCATCAACGGCGAGCTGACGAGAGTCACTGCGGCGACGAAGAACATCCTGCTCGATTGCACCGGCACCGACAGGAGAGCGGTGATGACGGCGGTCAACATCATCTGCACGGCGCTCATCGAGGCCGGCGCGACGGTCGAGACGGTGGAGGTCGACGGAGAGGAGATGCCCACGCTTGCCCCCGCGGAGCGGGTTGTCTCCGTCGCGGAGTGCTCATCACTCCTCGGCCTCCCCCTCACGGGAGAGGAGATGGCGCGGCTCCTTCGCCGGATGCGGTTCGGGGCCGAACCGGACGGCGACTCACGGGTCCGGGTCCTCGTCCCCTGTTACCGCTCGGACATCCTCCACGACTGGGATGTCTTCGAGGACGTGGCGATCGCCTACGGCTTCGAGAACTTCGATGCCGCCCTCCCGGCGACTTCCACGGTTGCAGAGGAGCACCCGGTCACTGCGATCGGGAGGGCGGTCCGGTCGGTGATGACCGGTCTCGGCTACCTCGAGGTGATCCCGTTCACCCTCTCAAACGAGCGGGTGCTGTATGCGAACATGCAGCGCGAGCCCTCTCCCGGGACGCTGCGGGTTCTCCACCCGATCAGCGAGGAGCAGACGGTGGTCCGGACCGACCTTCTTCCCCTGCTGATGGAGATGCTCCAGGCAAACAAGCACCGGGAACTTCCGCAGAGGCTCTTTGCGGTGGGCGATGTGGTCATTGACTGCGTCACCTCCCAGATGGCCGCGGCGGTGAGCATCCATCCGTCCGCCGACTTCTCGGAGGCATACGCGGCGGCGGACGTCCTCTGCCGGGAGCTCTCGCTCACTTACACGGTCGTCGAGTCGGCCGATCCGGCGTTCCTGGACGGCCGCCGCGGGGATATCGTTGTCGACGGAAGAAGAGTCGGGGTGTTCGGGGAGATCCACCCGGCCGTTCTCGGGGCGTTCGACCTCGAGCATTCGGTCGCGGCGCTCGCGCTCGACCTTACAGCCGTACCGGGATACCCCGCGCCGCCAGGTACTCCTTGACCTGGCGGACGGTGAACTCACCGTAGTGGAAGACGCTTGCCGCGAGGCAGGCGTCGGCCTTCCCTTCTGTAAACCCCTCGTAGAAGTGCTCGAGCGTCCCCACGCCCCCGCTCGCGACCACCGGAACCCCGACCGCCTCCGAGATCGCCCTCGTGATCGGGATATCAAACCCCTCCTTCGTTCCGTCGGTCTCCATGCTGGTGAGCAGGATCTCGCCGGCCCCGCGCTCCTCGGCATCTTTCGCCCAGGCGACGGCATCGAGCCCCGTGCCCCGGGTCCCGCCGTGGGTCACGACCTCGTACCAGCACTCCCGGCCGTCGGCGAGGGTTATCGGTGTTTTTCCCGGTGCTATCTCGTAGTTCCGCTGGACATCGACGGCAACGACGATGCACTGGGTGCCGAACCGTTCTGCGCCCTGCGAGATCAGGTTCGGGTCGGCGACGGCACTCGAGTTGATGCTCACCTTGTCCGCGCCGGCCCGGAGGATCCGCTTCATGTCGTCGATCGTCCGGATGCCGCCTCCGACGGTGAGGGGGAGGAAGAGCTGGTCGGCCGCCCGCTGCACGACGTCGATGATCGTGCCGCGGTCTTCCCTGGTGGCGGTGATGTCGAGGAAGACCACTTCGTCCGCACCCTGCTCGTTGTAGCGCTGGGCGAGCTCGACGGGATCGCCTGCATCGCGCAGGCCGACGAAGTGCGTGCCCTTGACTACCCGCCCGTCCTTGAGGTCCAGGCAGGGGATGATCCGCTTGGTCAGAACCATGAGTAGTGGTTTTGAAGGCGGAGGTGATGAGGGTTTGGTATGTGCGATGGGCGCGAGCATCGCGAGCGGCCGGAGCAGGAGAAAACGCGTAGCGTTTTCGACTTACACAGGAGCGAGTTGGAGACAGGGGAGGAGGGATGCTCCCCCCTCGAAACCCTTCGGGTTTCTCAAGCTCGCTTCGCTCGCACTTCCCACCTGACGGTGGTCGAGCTCCGGTTTTACGAACCATCGCACTCCCCGTCAGCCCCTTGCACCTAACGGTGCTCCTGCTCCTGCCCTTCGGCCAGTCGCACTCCCCAATGGCGATATCCGATGGAAATCCGTGTTCCCCAGCGCGTTTGCTATAAGTAAGCGTGAGTCTCAGTAAGCGTGAGTCTCATCTGTTTCAAGAAAGGCTATCGAAAGATAGGGTGTTTGAAAATGGTGAAAGTCCAACTTTGTTAACAATCTTGCAATCTTTGGGAGGAACATTAGGGCAACTCTGTTTCGCCTATGTAACTCCGTCAACTGATACTCCCTGATATCGCCACGCACTGCCCCCGCCCCGAGGTGCGGGGAACGACGCTCCGCTAGGAACGGAGTTTAAGCACCGCAGGTGCGGAGTGCGACGAGCCGTAGGGCCGGAGCATGAGCACCGAAGGTGCGAGTGAGGAGGCCGGAGGCCGGGCGGGGTTGGGTGAACTCCGGTGACCCACTCCCCTACTTTTAAGTAATCACGAAAGACACCTTTACAGGCAAACCGGAGAATATCCGGCCGGGATAACCGGTCTGGTGGTTTTTATGGAGTCTGGAGACCTAAAAATTGCGTGGGCGCGGCAGTACATGCCGGTGCTCTCGTCCATTCGGAAGCGTTTTGTCGAGGAGAAGCCTTTTGCAGGCATGACTATCGGCATGGCGCTGCATGTCGAGGCGAAGACCGCGGTGCTGGTCGAGACGCTCGCAGCGGGCGGCGCCGAGGTGCACATCACGGGGTGCAACCCCCTCTCGACCCAGGACGACGTCTCGATGGCGCTCGATACCCGGGAGCGGATTCACTCCTACGCCCGACGGGGAGCCAGCGTCGAGGAGTACTACGCGGCCATCGACCGGGTGCTCGACGCCCATCCTGCAATCACCATCGACGACGGCATGGACCTGATCTTCCGCATCCACACCGAACGCCAGGAGGTGCTGGACTCGGTCATCGGCGGGTGCGAGGAGACCACGACCGGCATCCACCGGCTCCGCGCGATGGCACGGGATGGGGCGCTCAAATTCCCGGTCGTCGCCGTCAACGACACCCCGATGAAGCACTTCTTCGACAACGTTCACGGCACCGGGGAGAGTTCGCTTGCGTCGATCATGATCACCACGAACGTCCTCATCGCCGGCAAACGGTTCGTCGTCGCCGGCTACGGCTACTGCGGCCGGGGGCTCGCGCAGAAGGCCCGGAGCCTCGGCGCCCGCGTCATCGTGACCGAGGTCGATCCCCGGCGGGCGCTCCAGGCGCACATGGACGGGTTCGACGTCATGACGATGGATGACGCGGCACGCCTCGGCGACATCTTCGTCACCACCACCGGCAACACGAGCATCCTCACGGAGCGGCACTTCCCGAACCTCAAGGACGGGGCGATCCTCGCGAACGCCGGCCACTTCAACGTGGAGATCGACGTCGACTGGCTCGAATCGCACGCGGACTCCGTCGTCCGCCGGGACGGCATCGACACCTACATGCTCGGCGGCAAAGCCGTCCACGTCCTTGCCGAAGGGAGACTCGTGAATCTTGCAACGCCGAAGGGCATGGGCCATCCCGTCGAGGTGATGGACCTGAGCTTCGCCGTCCAGGCTCTATCCGCCGAGTTTATCGCGAAGCACGGCCGAGAACTCACGCCCGGCGTGCACGACGTCCCGTCCGCCATTGATGAGGCTGTGGCGCGGCTGAAACTCGACGCACTCGGCCTCTCGATCGACCGGCTGACGCCCGAGCAGGAAGCATATATGAGCAGCTGGACGATCGGGACATAAATCCACTTTTTTTAATACAAATCCCTGTGTAAGATCCAGGGTGGAAAAAGCGGAAGGGCCGGGACCGATACGCCGTCAGGTCTGACAGGCGTCTCCGTCACAATTCATTCGTAATATGAACCCGTGGCCGCACTCGCAACAGCGGTACTGCGCATACATGCCACACCCGGGAGCGTCGACATTCCCCAGGAGTTCCCCCGGGGAGCCGCACCGGGGGCATGCCGGCCCCCGGTCATCGAACCAGTTGCCGCATTTGAGGCATTGATGGACGGTATGGACCCGCGGGTTGGCGGTCATGATCTCCTTGACGTGGTTCCGGCACCCGCAGAATGGGCAGGGGACAGGTCCGTCCTCTCCGGCATCCCCGGCGTCGCACGGCGGGCACGTCGTCTTCCCGGGCACGTTCAACCCGCGCACACACCCGTCCCCCTGTTTACGATGCGGTTATTTCTCCACGGAATGTCACGTCTCCATGCCTTTTGGGTCCGCCTGCGTTCGTCAGGCAGGTACAGGCCGGTCGGCTTGCTCTGTCTCATGCCCCTCTGTGTGCGCTCCCACCGCTTAATGATACCTATTGGTATCTATTGGTATCTAGTTGAAAAAATAAAAACAGTATGATATAATTGTCCTGCCGGAACACCTGAATAAGAAGATGGAGTCTCCCGATAACGTCTCAAGCAAGCAGGTGGGTGTGCGGCTCCCGGGCCATCTCTACCGGTGGCTGAAGGAGAAGGTCGACAGCGGGGAATACTCGAATATGGCACAGTCGGTCATCGGGGAACTGACGAAGGCGAGGACGCTCGAAGAGATGCGGTTGCGGGAGACTTCGCATTACGATGTTTCCGGAGGAGAATCCCTTGCCCGGATGGTGAACGAGCGGATTGAACATGTCCGCCGTGAGCTCCTGGACGAAGTGAAGCGACGGCGTACCTGACCCGGAATCATCATCCATCCTCCGTGCGCCTGCCATAACCGGGGTGACGATCTGTTTTCGCCCGGGCCGGCCGGCAGACCCCTCTCGAACTCTTTTATTTCACGCTCCACCAGCCGGAAGCGCAACATGTTTTTATACTCGCCGGACACGTAAACCAAATATCGTTTATTTGGGCTCTAAATAAGCTAAATTAAATATACCGTGCCGCAATCCTCTATGAGCAAGGTGTCATTATGAAAGCATCAACCCCGGCAACCCTTGTTGCCCTGACCCTCATGATCACCGCCGGTCTCCTGGTCGCGGGATGCACGACCGCCCAGGAGACCCCGGAAGAGACTACCCTGACCGTCTTCACGGCCGCGTCGCTCACGGGAGCCTTCACGGATATCGGCAAAGCCTACGAGGCAGAGAACGAAAACGTCAGGATCGACCTGGTCTTCGACGGATCGCAGGCCCTCCGCACCCAGATCGAGCAGGGAGCGAATCCCGATATCTTCGTCTCCGCGAGCACGAAGCACATGAAGGCGCTCCAGGACGGCGGGTTCATGGAGAACAGCACCGTGACGCCGTTCCTCGAGAACAATCTGGCCCTGATCGTCCCGGTTGATAATCCGGCAAACATCAATGATCTTGCCGACCTGAACAAATCGGGTGTAAAACTCGTCATCGGCACCAGGGATGTTCCCTTCGGCGACTATACCCGGCAGATGTTCGAGAAGCTGGCTGCTGACCCTGCATACGGCGAAGCATACCGTGACGCCGTGATGGCCAACGTCATCTCCGAGGAGACGGCGGTGAGCTCGGTGGTGCCCAAGCTGGCGCTCGGCGAGGCGGATGCGGCGATCGTCTACAAGTCGGATGTCTCGAAGGACGACCTTGAGAAGGTGGCCCGGATCGAGGTTCCGGCGGAGTACAACGTCATGGCCACCTACCCGCTCGGCATCCTTGCGGAGTCGTCACAGAAGGCCGAAGCAGAGTCGTTCATAGCATTCGTCCGGGGCCCGGACGGCAGCGCCATCCTGACCGAGTATGGATTCGACCCCGTTCCGGCAGAGTCGTGAGGTGATCCGGCACGAAGGGGGCCGGGCGCGCGTCTCGAGAGCGGGCCTCACCCTTCTTGTCGCCGCCCTCGTCGCCCTCTTCCTCCTCTTCGTCACGCTGCCGGTCGCCTCGCTCTTCCTGCGCATATCGCCGGAGGCGTTCCTCCGGTCGCTTACCGAACCGGTGGTGCTCGACGCGCTCTTCCTCTCGCTCGCCACCGCGACGGTGAGCACGGTAATCGTCGTCCTCTTCGGGACGCCGCTCGCCCTGGTGAATGCCCGGCACGACTATCCCGGGAGGGCGATCGTCGATACGCTCACCGACCTTCCCATTGTCCTGCCGCCGGCGGTGGCGGGCATCGCGCTGCTGATGGCGTTCGGCCGCCGGGGTGTGATCGGGCAGTATCTCGACCACCTCGGCATCAACATCGCCTTCACCACGGCTGCGGTGATCCTCGCGCAGGTCTTTGTGGCCTCGCCGTTTTACATCCGGCAGGCGAGAGCGAGTTTCGAGGCGGTCGACCGCCTCTACGAGGATGCAGCGCGGACGCTCGGGGCAACCCCGGCGACCGTCGCCCTCCGGGTCACCATCCCGCTTGCATGGGGCGGGCTCGTCTCCGGAGCGATACTCTCGTTTGCCCGGGCCCTCGGGGAGTTCGGCGCCACGATCATGTTTGCCGGGAACTTCCAGGGGAGAACCCAGACGATGCCGCTTGCTATCTATACGACGATGCAGGGTGATCTCGATGCCGCGATCAGCCTCGCGATCATCCTCGTCGCGATATCGTTTGGGGTGATCGCTTCAGTGAAGATCATGACCCGGAGGAGTCTCTGATGCTCGCAGTCCACGCCGTCCGTCACCTCCGCGACTTTACCCTCGACGTCACGTTCTCGGTCAGGCAGGGGGAGACCCTCGTCCTGATCGGGGAGAACGGGACGGGCAAGTCCACGGTGCTGAACCTGATCTCCGGCATCCTCACCCCTGATGCGGGGGAGATCGTCCTAGGGGGGAGGAAGCTCTACTCAGGCGAGGAGGGAATCGACGTCCCTGCGGAGGACCGGAAGATCGGCCACCTCTTCCAGTCCTACGCTCTCTTCCCGCACATGACCGTCTTTGAGAACGTGGCGTTCGGCCTCCGTTGCCGGAAGGTCCCGCGGCCGGAGATCGCTTTTTCCGTGGAGAACCAGCTTCGCGCGATGAACCTCGCCGATCTCTCGGACGTCAATGTGGGCCGGCTCTCGGGGGGACAGCGGCAGCGGGTGGCCCTCGCCCGGGCGCTGGTACTCGAACCGGAACTCCTCCTCCTCGACGAGCCGCTCGCCGCCGTCGATATGCGGGCTCAATCCGTGATGCGGGAAGAACTCCGCGACCGGATCCGGAATGCCGGCATCCCCTGCATCGTCGTCACCCACAACCTCCGCGACGCCCTTGAACTCGCCGACCGCCTCTGCCTCATTGAGGAGGGGAGGGTGGTCGTCGAGGGTGCGCCGGAGGAGGTGCTCGGCATGCGGGGTAACGGATTTATCGCGAGCTTTGCCGGGTCGGGCCCCCACAATGGTCTTATGCCCCGGGCGCCAATCACTGGTCATAGCCAGAGGCCGCCGGACTCCCGGCCCCTCTCGTGACGACCATGAAGAAGCAAGGCTACGTGCTGTTTCTCACACTGTTCGCGGTTGCCGCACTTTTGCCGGGATCGGCCGCGGGCGGGGAGATCCCCCTCAATTACTCGTTCAACGAGTCGCACGCAGAGATATACCAGCAGATGCTTGAGCGGAACGCATCCGTAGGGGAGTATTACGAGCAGGTCTGCCCCGAATTCCTGGAGAACATGCCCCTGGAGGTGAGGGCGCACGTTTACAGTATACCGCTCTCCCGGCACCAGGATTCTGACAACGGGACATTTGTGCCTCCCGGGAAACGGGTCTCAATCGGCATCGCCTCGCCCGTGATCTTGGTGTGTGGAGTGCCCATTTCCCTCGTCACCATCGTCATCCCCGGCCTCGTCGTCCTCGGCACCCTCGCCCTGCTCGCGGTGGCCTGGTTTGCCCTGAAGTGGGTCCGTAATCGGAAAGAATGAGCCTCACTGCGGGCGGCGTGCCGGGCCCCGGGCGCAGTAGAGGTACTCCTGCGCATACCCGGCGTACTCCCCGAAGTAGTCCCGCGCAAACCGGCGGATCTGGTCGTACTCAGCCGGAGTGCAACTCCTCCCGGTAAGTTCGGGAAGATACGTCTCCCCCACGATCCGGCGTATCCAGACGTCGACCGGAAACGCCTCGAAGAACCCGAACGCAAAGAGGAGCACGCAGTCCGCCGCCTTCGGCCCGACGCCCTTGAACCGCATCAGCGCCCGCCGCGCCTCCTCGAAGGGAAGGGCGGCGACCCGCTCCGCCCAGTCCGGGTGCTCCGCCGCGTACGCGGCTGCCTCGCAGACGTAATCCGTCCGGTAGCCGAGTTTGCAGTCCCATAAGTCCCCGTGCAAAACCCCGGCGAGCGCTTCCGGCTCCGGGAACGCGTATGCCCTGCCGAACGGCCCGTCTATCGCCCCTCCGTAGCGCTCAGCCATCAGCGCGACCCGTCGCTTCACCGCCGGGATGTTCGTGTTCGTGGCGCAGATGTAGGAGACCAGGCACTCCCACGGCGATTGCCTGACAAGGCGGAGGCCCCGGCACTCCCGGATCGCGGCACCGATCGCCGGGTCGCGGTCGATCGACGAGAGGACGGCGGGAAGGTCCTGGTCGAGCCGGAAGTAGTCGCGGACGAACCCCGCATCCGCCCCCTCGAACGTGAGGAGGTCTCTCTCCTGCCGTATCCGGACGGCCCGGCCGTCGGCGATGCCCTGCCACCACCCCTCTGTCTTCTCCCAGCGGAATGCCTGCCCGCAGGAGAGCGTCAGGCCGAGGTTAAACGGCTGGTCGGGCCGGAGTTCGATCGTCGTCATGGCCGGCGGCACCGCCGGATAAAAAAGAGTCGATTATTCTGCCTTCTCATCCTTCATCTGCTGGTAGACACAGGACTGGACGTCCTGGCCGAGTTTCCCGATCGCGTCCGCCCGGCAGCGTGCGCAGTGCCGCATCTGCTTGATGTACGGAGCGCACCGGTCCTGCATCTCCCTCTTCTCCTTCGGCGTCGGGGGGGTGATGGAGGCGAACTTGTACTGCGGGATGAGCGGGATGACGTTGAAGGTGAACGCTCCCATCTCCCCGACCTTCTTCGCGATCTCGGGGATGTGCTCGTCGTTGATCCCGGGGATGTAGACGGTGTTTATCTTGACGAACATCTTCTTTGCAACCGCCATCTCGATCCCCTTCATCTGCTGGGAGAGGAGGAGTTCCGCCGCCTCGCGCCCGTGATACTTCTTCCCATCGTACTCGACCCAGGAGTAGATCTTCTCGCCGATCGCCGGGTCGACCGCGTTGAGCGTGACCGTAACGTTCCCGACGTCGTACTTCGCGAGTTCCTCGATCGACTCGGGGAGCATAAGACCGTTCGTGCTGATGCACATGATCAGGTGCGGGAACTCCTCGTGGATCAGTCGCAGGGCCTCGAACGTCTCCGGGTTTGCAAGCGGTTCGCCCGGCCCCGCGATGCCGACCACCTTCACGTACGGGTAGTCCCTGACGACGTTCCTGACGAGATCGAGCGCCTCCTCCGGCGAAAGAACCCTGCTCGTCACACCCGGCCGGCTCTCGTTCACGCAGTCGAAGTCCCGTATGCAGTAATTGCACTGGATGTTGCACTTCGGGGCGACGGGGACGTGGCATCGCCCGAAGGCGTGGCACGCTTTATCGGAGTAGCAGGGGTGTTCGCTGATCTTGCGCAACTGCTCCGGATCGTAAGGAACATCCCTGCCCTGGACCGTTGCGGTCCGATACTCGTCGGCCATATAACTGATCTATGTGCCGGAGGATATTATATACTGATGGGTACCGGCGGCACTCACGCATACCCCGAAGTCCGGTCGGCCGGCTCCGTGCGCACCCCGCCGCCGGGTTCCTGCACGGGTTTTTGCGGCGCACCGCGGTTCCGGTCAAGGATAAGGCCGATGTCGGGCAGGACGAGGTAGACCGGGAAGAAGCCGAATATGCTGTGATACTCCGAAGTATATGCCTTCATCCGCCGGTAGTCGCCGTGCATCTGCGCCAGATTCCCCACAAGATCCGCAAGATGCTCCTCTGTCGGGATCTCCTCCGGGGTTTTTGGGAACGCGGCGAGCCGGCGCAGGATTCCGTCCTGCCAGACATGGATCTTGTAGTCGCCTACCTGCATGAAGAGTTCCCGGCTGTACGCCCCCTGCAGGTACCTGACGATGACGACCTGTGAAGCGAATACGACGGCGAGCGGCAGGAGGTCCCAGCCGAGGGCGAGGTCGGCCGAGGCGAGGAATGTCGAGAACGTCATCCCCGGGAGGAGCATCGCCGATACGGCGAGGCCCCCGCTCGCTGCACCCAGGGCGGCGACGAGGAGGATGACCCGCATCGCCGCCCGCCATCCGACCCGGACCTTCTCCTGCAGGGTCGTCCACATGCCGTCGAGCGAGAGGAAGAAACTCGTCGTGTAGGGCCTGACGTAGAGGATGCCGGCATAAAAGAGGATGATTGCAAGGGACTGGAGCGTGATCAGCGCTGCCGCCCCGGGCCTGAGCGATCCGGCCAGGTACCCGCTGAAGAGTGCGAAAATGATGTTGATGCCGAATACCAGCCCGAACCCCGCGGCGAGGGGCTGGCAGTTGATGAAGAAGGTATCCCAGAAGACCTTCCAGTAGACCCTTGCGTCTCCTGCCGCGAGAGAAGAGATCCGTTCCGCACCCCGGATCGATCCGAGAAACTCCAGGATTGCCTTCCAGTCCGGGAAGGCCGTTTTCGGACTCCCGGTCGGGATCATCAGGATGAAGGGATTCACCATATACAGGATGAAACTCGATGCGATCCAGTAGAGCATGTACCGGGGGAGGAGAAGCAGGAAGAGAAGGTTCACGAGCACCGCGGTGAGGATGAAGAGCCCGGTGACGTGGAGCCGGCCGTCGCAGGCAAGAAGGATCGATTGCCGCTGCTCTTCGCGCGCGATCTCATCCTCCACGTCTCTTGCGAGCTCCCCTGCCTCCCGGGCGTACCTCGCGAAGGCAGGATCGCTCTCCGGCACCGCCATCTGCGGGAGACAATGATCTTTTTGGAATAAATGCGTTCGCGAAGATCCGGGCAGATCCTGCTTGCCGAAAAAAGTGGACGGGTCAGGCCGTCTGCCGGGTAAGATCGAACGAGAGCGGTTCTTTGCCGGTCTCCTGCGCATCCGGCTCCATGCCGAACCGTTCCTCCGCGGCTTTGAGGATACGCCGGAGCATCTCTGGGTACGGCATGCCCGCGTACTTCGCCATCTTCGCGAGGTGGCCGTCCCAGCACCACCCCGGGTTCGGGTTGACCTCAAGGAGTTTCGGGTTGCCGTGCTCGTCGAGCCGCCAGTCGAACCGGCAGTAATCACGGCATTCCAGGCGCACGAAGAGGGCGAGGCAGCACCGCACGATCACCTTCTCGGTCTCTTCGGGAAGATCCGCCGGCTTCGATACGATCTTCCAGTACGGCGAGTCCGGAAGCCACTTCGCTTCGTAGCCGCAGATACGGGGGAGTTCCGGGGGAAGCACAGAGTAGTCCTCCTCGATGACGGGCAGCACCATGCTGTATCCCGGGGGGTTCCCGATGATGCCGACGCTGATGTCCTTTCCGGTAAGGAACTCCTCGACGAGGAGCGAGCGGTCGTACCCGAGTGTCGCCCGGAGCGTGCTGATGACGTCGGAGAGTTCCTCGATGGTGTGGGCGATGCTCTTTTGCGTAATGCCGTACGATGAGTCGCCTGCATTCGGCTTGACGATCGCCGGGAATTTCATGCCGACGTCATAGGTGCGGTCGCCCGGGGTGATGAAGCAGGCGTCCGGTACCGGGATTCCCATCTCCTTCGCGACGCCTCGAACGAGCGATTTGTCGTAGCAGAACGCGAGCGACTGCGGCCCGGACCCCGTGTAAGGTATATCGAGGATCTCGAGAAGCGCCGGCACGTGGAGTTCTTTCCTCGGGTCGTTGTCGAACCCCTCGTCGCAGAGGTTGAAGACGTAGTCCACCTTTCCCTTCAGTTTCGGAAGGTCCTGGATCAACGTGTCGTGTTTGCACAGGAAGGTGAACCGGTAGCCCGGTAGTTCCCGGAGAGCCGCCTTCATCCGGTCGATGGTGTAGAAGTCGTCGTCGTCGAAGGTGCAGGAGGGTTTCAGGGCGTCGGGTCTGGCCGGGTCGCCGAGCATCACAGCGACGTGTCTCGTCTTCGCCTGCCCTCTCGCCTTCACCGCCGACCACTCCTTCCTGACGACCGCGGTGACGATGTTGCGGCGTTCCATCATGCCGAGATCCTGGTTGCGCTGCGACTCAGTAGCGATCTCGTGGAAGGCGATTCCGGAGAACCCCGCCCGCTCCAGGAGCCGCCGGAGCGCTTCGGGGGTGTAGAGGCGCTCGGCGTAGAACTGGTCGGCCACGACGCCCTTCTCGACGTCGGTGATCACCTCCCGGGATATCAGGCGCTGTTCGTCGAGCGAGAGGGATCTTTCGCGGCAGACGAACATCGCATCGCCAATCCATTCCCACGACCTCGCCTGAAAGTGCTCTTTCAAGTACTCGCCGTCGGCAACGTCCAGGAGCACCCGCCCCCAGGGCTTGAGGATACGCCGGAGTTCGGTGAGGATCCGCAGGTCTTCCTCGACGGAATCGAAGTAGCCGAAGCTGTTCCCGAGGACGAGGACGGCGTCGTAGGTGTCGGTGCGGTACGGAAGCCGGCGTGCGTCCCCCTCCCGGAACCGGACCAAAAGCCCCTCCTTCTTCGCGGTCGATCGGGCACGCTGGATCAGGTAGTGCGACTGGTCGAGGCCTTCGGCATTGTAGCCCCTGCGCGCGAGTTCGAGGGTGTGTCTGCCCTGGCCGCAGCAGAGGTCGAGGATCTTCTCGTCGGGCTGGAGGTGCAGGATCCGGACGACCCGGTCGACCTCACGCTCGGTGATCCGTGGGTCGTCGACGACGTCGCCGTCGGTCTTTAAGTAAAGGCGGTTGAAGATGCCTCTCCACCAGTCGGATTTCACATGCTCTTCAAGGTTCGGGACCGGACCGATTGTCCTCCTGTCCTGGCGTCTTCCCCTCCGCCTGCTATCGGGAGGATCGTCTGTGTGGGTGTCCTCGGTCATGCCGGGTCACTCCCCCGGTTCCGTTTCCAGAACAGGACCGGCGTTATGCCGGGCTGCAAAAGAGATCGGGTATCATGTGCCATGGTTGGATGATCATTCGGTAGGATAGTATCGATAAAAGCATTGTGTCACAGTTCTCACTGCGGCGATAAGCGGCCGCATTCCAGAGGAATTTCTCTCCCCCGGAGAGATGGGCACGCACCGGACGGGTCAGGCCCCTGCTCCCCGGAGCGTGGCGGAAAGCGAAAGTTCCGGGCAGGTTCTGCTCCCCCGGGATCGTAAGACGCACTTATATATGCAGGCAGGTAGTTGTGTATGTGCAGACTATCTGCATGGTTGAAGTAAATGGAAGAGAGATATCCCCGCAGGGGTCCCAGATCGTTCCAGGACCGTCCCCGCGAGTTCCACAAGGCAGTCTGTTCCGACTGCGGCAAAGAGTGCGAAGTTCCTTTTAAGCCAACGGAGGGCAGGCCGGTCTACTGCCTCGACTGCCTCCCGAAGCACAGGAAACCCCGGTATTGAGTCGTTCGTGCGAATAAAATTCCAAAAGTGAGTGAAATTCAGATGGAAGAGAGATATCCTCGCAGGGGTCCCAGATCGTTCCAGGACCGTCCCCGCGAGTTCCACAAGGCAGTCTGTTCCGACTGCGGCAAAGAGTGTGAAGTTCCTTTCAAGCCGACCGAGGGCAGGCCTGTCTATTGCCGTGACTGCCTTCCGAAGTACAGAAAACCCAGATTTTAACCTTTTTTTTGCACGCAGGATGCGCTTTTTGAGCGCATAGCCTGTAGCCCCCACGGTTCGGTCATACGATAAGCCGCCTTCTCATCAGCCTGATCGCGAGGACGAAGAAGAAGGCGGCTGCTACCGCGATCCAGGCGAGGCTGAAGAGATTTAGTGGCGAGAACGCTGAGAGCGTGATCGCCCGGTTGATGGCGACGACGTGCGTGAGCGGGAGGACGGCGAGGGCGAAGTACTGGATAGGCTGCGGTAAAAGGTCGAGGGGAAAGAACGTCCCCGAGAAGAGGAACATCGGGGTGATGAAGAGGAACGACGGGTAGTTCAGAGCGTCGATGCTCGGCGTTATCGCCGTGAAGCACATCGCGATGCCTGCAAAGAGGAGACCTGCAAGGTAGGCGAACGGGATGAGGAGCAGGGATGAGGGCATGGCGACGACGCCGAAGAGAAGGAGCACGGGAAGCATCAGCGTTGCGTAGATCATCCCCCGGGTGGCGCCCCAGAGCATCTCCCCGGCGATCACCTCGTCGATGCTGACCGGTGTCGCGATGATGGCGTCAAACGTCTTCTGGTAGTACATCCGGACGAACGACGAGTAGGTGCACTCGAAGAAGGCCGAGTACATCACCGATATCGAGACGAGGGCCGGTGCGATGAAGACGGGGTAGGGAATCCCGTCGACCGCCTCGATGTAGGTCCCGAGCCCGAACCCCAGGGCGAGAAGGTAGAGGACCGGCTCGACGAAGGGGGGGATGAAGTTTACCCGGTAGGTCCTGAGGAAGGCGTCCCAGTTCCTCCGCCAGACGCTTCGCACTCTCGCGGTGATGTCGATCATGTTCTCACTCCCGCAGGCTCCGGCCGGTCAGCCGCAGAAAGACGTCCTCGAGGGTTGCCGGGCGGACCGTCACCGCCGCCTCGTGCCGGCAGACCTCGAGCAGTTCGCGGGCCACGTCGTTCGGGCGGTCCGTAAAGATCTGGAGCACGTCACCGGCGAGCTCGTAGTTTACACCGAGATCGTCGAGACGGGCGATCACCTTCTGTGTCCGCTCGACCTCGACGACGTCGTTTCCGGCATGCTCCCGGATGAGGTCCGCCGGGGCGCCCTCGACGAGGATCTTCCCGTGGTCCATGATCACCAGCCGGTCGCAGAGGCGTTCCGCTTCGTCCAGGTAGTGCGTGGTGAGGACGAGGGTGTTCCCTTCGGCCCGGAGGCTCCGGAGTTTCTCCCAGATCAGGTGCCGCGCCTGCGGGTCGAGCCCGATGGTGGGTTCGTCGAGGATGAGCAGCTCCGGCTCGTTGACGAGCGCACGGGCGATGATCAGCCGCCGTTTCATCCCGCCCGAGAGCTTGTCGATCAGGACGTCCCGCTTCTCCTCGAGCTGCATGAACGCGAGGAGTTCGTCAGCCCGCTTCTCCGCTTCCCTCCGCGGCATGCCGAAGTAGCGTGAGTAGACCAGCAGGTTCCGGTAGGCCGAGAAGTCCGGGTCGAGGTTGGTCTCCTGCGGCACCACCCCAAGTCGGCTCTTGATCTGGCGCTGGTGGGTCTCCACGTCCATGCCGAGGACCTCCAGGGTACCGCCGGTCTTTGGGGAGATGCACTGGATCATCTTCATGGTCGTCGTCTTCCCCGCCCCGTTCGGCCCGAGAAACCCGAAGACCTCTCCTTCCCTGACCCGGAAGGTGATACGGTCGACCGCGACGAGGTCCTCGAACCGTTTCAAGAGGTCGCGTGCTACGATGACATCCCCGATTGTTTCTTCCTCCTGATGAGTCAGTGAGGTTGTGAGAATACAACATCCTTTCGCTTGCTTCTCCCGCTCCGGGAGGAGCGGACCCCTTCATCCGCGCAGGCGGCTTCATGCCGGATTTTCCGCGGGATCCGGCCGGCATTTCCCTCTCTTGGGGCGGAGGAGGCGTGTCCTTTTTGCCTGGAGGGAGTCCACCTCTGTAAGTTGCAGCGATACCATGACCGATAGTGCTATGAAGGCGGGGAGGGCCGTCTACCCTCCAGAGACCGTGTATGTCGGCTCATCGAATAACCGGGGGCGGGGAGTCTTCGCCCGCAGGGATCTTTTTGCCGGCGAGGTTATCGAGGTCTGCCCGGTGATCGTGCTCACTGGAGCGGACGAGCAGGAACTCCTCGACAAGACGCGCCTCTTCGACTACTACTTCGAATGGGGAGACCTCGCCGCGGTGGCGCTCGGCTACGGGTCGCTCTACAACCACTCCCGCCACGCGAACGCGGACCACGTCTGCGACATTTCCCGGAGCGAGATCCGCATCCTGGCCCACCGTGCCATCCGGCGGGGCGAGGAGATCACGATCAACTACGGCGGCCGGCCCGACTGCCCCGACCCTGTCTGGTTCGATGCGGTGGAGGAGTGAGTTCTCCTGTGTCCGGACGGCGTCACCATAACGTCCGTATTCGAGACGGTTCACTCCCACGGAGGCGCCGGAGCGCGGTTGCTGCCGGAGGAGCAGCGGCGTTAACCGGTACCGGGAGCCGGGGGTTGACGCAGCGCCCCGGGCTCCCCGGACCGCTCCAGGGTGCGCGACCAAATCTCCAGTGGAAATCAAGGGGTTTGCCATAATCTCTCCAGATCTTAGAGATTCTCTCGATCGCCCGTAATGCCTGCCAACCCCTGTAACCGTCCCGCCGGCCCCGCGGGTGGCTCAGAAATGCTCTTCAGTTTGAAGAATTTTCATGGATTTAAGGACAATTCAGGGAGATCGCATCGGGCCGTCAGGGGCGCGGGGACATGGCATCGGGGGTATTGCCCGGAACATTCCGCGATCCCCCTGCAAAGGCCGTTACGGCCGGTATATCGTGCCGGTGCTCTAGCGCCGGATGACCAGCTGCACCTGCTCCGTCCGCACGGTGCCCCCTCCGGTCGCCGTCACCGTGGCGTCCACGGTCGCGCTGGAGACGAGGGGCGGGAGGTCGGGCGCCACGACGTCGTACGTGAGCGGCGGGTAGGGCGGGAAGACCGTGCCGAGGTCGTGGTTGTCGCGGTATACGCCCCCGAGCGCCGTAGCAGAGACCCTGACCTCGACGGGTGCGGAAAAGCCGGCTTCGGGGCGCACCATGAGCGTGAACCTGACGGTATCGCCGGACCGAACCGTGGCGGCCGTGGGGGTGACGCTGATGGAGAAAGAGCGGGAAGCGACCTGCACCGGGGCTCCCGTCGCCACCGGCGTCCCCGGCGTTGCCGTCGGGGCCGTGAGGGGAGCGGGCTGTCCGGGAGGGGGTGCGTCCCCGTCCATGAGGAGGCCGTAGGCGATGGCGGTGCCGGTGAGCATGACGCAGATGAGGACCGCGATCAGCAGGGGAGGATATTCTCGTACCATGGGTGCCGGTACTCCCTCGATGGGTATGCCTGCAGAACGGTTGCCGCCGTATTTAAGCGTTGCCGGCCTGCCCGGGATAAAAATGGGTGAGCGTTTCTCAGTCGGTGGCGACCATGACCTCGGTCGACTTGACCACGGCGTAGACTTTCTTGCCGACGGCAATCCCGAGGTTCTCCACCGATTTTTTCGTGATGACCGCGATGAGTTCACCACCGCCGTCCAGCTCGATGACGACCTCTGCGGTGACGACGCCCTCATTGACAGCCTTTACTTTCCCGGGAAGTTGGTTCCTTGCACTTAACTTCATGATGCACCGCGGCGGTAATCCGGCTCCCCGGGCAATATAGATTTCGATGCCCGGGAGACCGGCGTGGTGCGCAATCTCTCCCTGTAGACGGGAGTGCCGGCGTTTTTTCGGACGCAAAAAAAGTGGATTCGCCTGCCCCGGGTCAGTGTGCCGGATCGACACTCGCACCTGACGGTGCTCCAGCCTCAGTATGTGAATGTGACCCCGACAAAATCTTTATGCCTTATAGCGATCTATGGGTAGCTATGGCAACGACGATCCAGCTCCAACCGGAGACCAAGTCCCGCCTGGATACCTTGAAAGCACATCCCCGGGAGAGTTATGACGAGACGCTCAACCGCATTATGGACGCATTAATCGATCCGGAGCCGCTCTCCGAAGAGACGTTGCAGCGGATCGAAGAAAGTGTCGCGGACATGCGGGCCGGTCGGGGTCGCCCCTTTGAAGAGTATGTTCAGGAACGGGGCCTCTGATGATCTGGCGGCTCATCCTCATGCCGGTTGCCGAGCGGGTTCTCAATAAAATCCCGGACCCTGATGCCAGACGGATTAAGGAAGAACTCTATGCTCTGGCAGATGAGCCGTATCCCCGATTTCACGTTAAGAAACTGAAGGGACACCAGAACAGTCCACTATACTCTCTTCGTGTAGGACCGTACCGGATCATTCTTGTTATCGAGGATAATGTGATGGTCATCACCGTGATTGAGATTGGAAATCGGAGCAATATCTATCGGAAATATTGATCTGTGTCGCGAGATGTTCACTGCTCTTGCCGATCAACCTCTCCCGCCGCGTACAGGCCGATGCGCCTCTCGGCTATGAAAAACACATTTCTTTGACAGGAAAATTCTCAAACTACGGCTCTGGAGAATACCTCCCCCTGAGACCGTGGCACCTGCTGTTTCCATCGACACATGCGAAACATCTCTCCAGGGCGCAATAAAGTGGATTCGCCGGGCCCCGGGTCAGTGTGCCGCATCGACCCGGCGTAGAAACTCCCGCACGGCCGCGAGGTAGGCGTCGGTCTCTTCGAGGTGGTGCTCGTGCGAGGCGCCTTCGAAGACCTTGAGCTCTGAGCCCGGCACCAGGCTCCGGTAGTATGCCATCGTCGCGGGAGATGATTCGTCGTACTCCCCGCAGGTGAAGAGCACCGGGACCGTGATCTCTCCGAGCCGGTCGGCGACGCTGAACGTCCGGAGGGTTCCCGTGCAGGTGAACTCGCTCGGCCCCCACATCCCGAGGTAGACCGGGAGGGAGAGTTTCTCGAACGTCCGGTTCAGGCATTCGGGCCAGGGGTCCGTCCGGCAGAGGTGCCGGGAGTAGTACGCCGACATGGCGTCCTGGTACCCCGGGAAATTGAAGTTCCCGGTGAATTCCGCCTCCCGGACGGCCTCCTGCATCTCTTCGGGGAACGCCGCAAGGTTTGCCCGCTGGTCGGCCACCCACCGGTCGGCGTCCAGTAGCGGCGCGGAGAGGATCAGGCTCTCGACGCCGTCGGGGTTTCTGGAGAGGACGTGTTCGACCGCGAGTGCCCCTCCCCAGGACTGGCCGAGGAGGTGCACCCGTTTCAGTCCGAGTGCGCTCCGGACCTCGTCGACCTCAGCGACGTAGCGCTCCACCGTCCAGAGAGCGGGGTCGTCCGGCCGGTCGGAGTTCCCGCACCCGAGCTGGTCGTAGAAGACGACCGGCCGCTCGTCCGCGAGGGCTGCGAGCGGCTCGAGGTAGTCGTGGGTCGCCCCCGGCCCCCCGTGGAGGACGAGGAGGGGCGTTCCCGCGCTCCCGGCGCCGACGATCCGGAACCAGACCCGGCCGCCGGTGACGGCGACGTAGCCTTCGCGGGTGTCGCCGTCGGTTCTGGTTATGGTGACGCTTGATCTGTCGGGCGTTCCGCCTGTCGTGATGCAGAGCACGAGCAGCACTGTTGCAACCGTGAGAAAGATGAGTAACATGAGATGTCTCCTGGACCTGTTGTCCGGTATGGTTGAGCCCTGAGTGCACGGCCGGGAGGAGTTTTCGGGGGGCCTCCGGTGGTGTATGCCAGGTGTAAGGTCTGTCTTGAGCGGGTTTAGAATTTTTGTGGAGTGTGGGCGGGGAATGAGGGGCGGTGGGGCTTCGTGCTGTCTGGAACTGCTATTTTAATGGAGTCCCGCTATCTCCGTCTGTCTCGAAGATGAGAGTTAATCGCATATACCGCTAAAAAATGGGTAATGGCTTTATAGAGCCATTATTCCTTCATGCTCTTTTCCGTATTAACAATATGGCTGCACAACTCAGCCCGATAAGTGCAATCAATGCGCCAAATCCGGGTAACGCAAATACCGGCACTTCACTTTTAGCATAGATCTCCGTTGTAAACACTTCTGATCCGGTCAAATGCCACTCTGCTTTATTCCCATCCACGACATTCGCATTTGTATCGACAATTTTGCCGGGCATCTCAAGATAGTAGTGAACGCCGGCACTACCCAGCATTGCTTCAGTAAATTCGTTAGAATCATCAGTAGATTCGTCTGATAAGAGTCTTTTATCATTGTAAATCATATAGCCGCTTTCTTTTTTGATTTGCCATTTTTCAGGATCGGTTGATTGAATTGGTTGAGTACTGGCTATACTGATCGTAACAGTATCCCCGTCCCAAACCTCATTGTACTTATAAGTCCCTGGCTCAGCATTCGATGTCATTGACTCCCTTAACGACGAATAACCCTGCTCTTTTGCGTTCTCCTTAAGGACATTATATACAAATTGACTCGTTGTGAGGTCAAGCGAATATGAGCTCAGGGTAGCATCCGGGTTTACTTTTGTGTGGATTTCAAGAGTAAAGCAACCGCAGGACAATACCAAAAATACAATTAGAAGGCATAATATTGAGCGTTTTGCTCTCATAAGGGAGATATCAACTTAAGGGATATATAGGACTTTCTTATCGGCCCTTTATGATATTCCACCAAAACTAAACCCAAATCTGCCGGAGTGTGTCCTGAAACGTCCGGGCAGGATAAAAGAGAACTGAAAATCAGAGAAAGGAACGAAAACTGTAATCCGCCCAATTAGGGGAAGAATGCATACTCCGATATCGCCGGAAATGTATGACATTTAAAAAGGTCTTAATTTGGGCAAATCTCTTGATGATGCCGTTTCCGAACTCTGCAAAGTAACGCCAGGTAGTTTGGTCTTAATTTCGCAAAAAAATGGATAACATGGGCCTGCCCGGATTCGAACCGGGGATCTTCGCCGTGTAAGGGCGACGTCATGACCGGCTAGACCACAAGCCCCGCGAGTGCCTTATAGTGTTTTGCACCGTGACGGATAAACGTGTTGCCTGCTCCTGATTCCGGGGCCGTCGTGCGCGGCATCTCCCGTCCTTCACGGCTCGTGCTCATAGAGGCCCCCGCCGGAGTATGCATGATGGGAGATTGATGGAATTATCCTCTAAAAAAGAGTTCAGATAAACCCGAAGGACTTCAGCGTCACTTCGGGGTTGACGGCTCCCACGTGGTAGACGGCACCCTCGGAGAGCTCGTTGATGACCACCTCTGCCGGTGAGAAGAGCGAGGTGTCGATCTGGTAGAAGTCGAAGTTGGCTTCCTTGAAGATCTCGTAGAACGGTTTTCCGTATCCCTTGGACTTGTTGCTCGGGATCCGATCCAGGTAGTCCTTGATCTCCGGGGCGTTCATCGTCAGCATGATGCTGCCGTGGTAGATCGTGGCGTCGTTGGTGCTGCCCATCGCCTTCGTGCCGTCCTTCTTGACGGGAGCGATCGGAGCGTGGCCGATACCCGCGGTGATCTTCCTCGTGTCGAACCCGAGTTCGTTCAGCTTGTAAACCGCGGTCTCGACGCAGCGGCCCGCGACCTGGATCGAGCCGACGAGCGAGGCCGTGGGGGCGACAACCGCGCAGGTGTTCGCCACGTCCACGCTACAGGCCTCGGCGATGCTCTCCATCACGCTGGCATTCGGGAGGTGATCGCTCTCGAGGCAGATGACCGCGCACTCGGCCTCGTCCTCGTAGTCGATGACCTCGTAGGTGTGCTTGGGCTTCAGGGAGAGTGCCCGTGCAGGACCGCTGCCCATGGCGAAGTACTTGTTGACGCTGACCGTCCAGCCTGCCTTCTGGGCGCCGAGGCACGCAATGGACGGAAAGTCGGTGCTGACCTCGATGAACGGGATCGGGACGTCCCTGATCCGGCCCATGGTGATGTCTACCTCGCCGAGCCCGCCCATGCAAATCTCGGTGAACAGTTTTCCCGCCCGGTACCCGCCGGTCGTGCTGACGCCGCAGTCAACGATGCGTGCGCCGTTGTCGAGCTCGTGCGAGACGGCATTAAACTCCTCGGGGAATTCGAAGAGATCCTCAAAAATATCCAGTGCCAGTTCGTTCACGCTAAGCATGTGGAAAACCTCATCAGAGTACAAACGGTGGACGAACAGATAAGGATTATCAAATCGTCTGCTCTTGCCCCAGGTGCTCCAGCACGCGCCCGGGGTCGTAACGGAGACTGATCAGCCTCGTCCGCCCCCTTCCCTGGCGGTAATGGAGGTTTAAGAGTCTCATCGAATCAAACTTCTGGATCATCTCGTAGAACTTGGTGTAGCTGACCCCCGCCTGCTCTTTGACGAAACGGTAGACGTCGCCGGCGTTCATCTCCTTATCGTCGCTGGCCGACATCTCCGCGATCCCGGCCAGCACCTCCCGCTCCTCGGCCTTGAGCGCCCGGAGCGAGAACGCAAGGTGGAGGTACCGGGAGACCTCGTACGCTTTGCAGACGTCCTCCCGCTCGACGGAGCGGCGTGCCTCCCGCTCGGCGTTCAGGGCCGCACGCTTCAGGAGATCGATACCGACGCGGAGGTCGCCGCTCTTCATCGTCTGCTCCACCACGAGGTCCAGCGTCTCGGGCCGGAGGACGTTCGGGTAGAGCCCCTGCAGGACCCGCTCCTCGAGGATGCCGTGGACCTCCTCCTCCGAGTAGGGGGGGAAGTAGATCTCGGTGGGCCGGAAGACCGACGCCACCCGGGCGTCGACCTCGTTCTGCAGGGTGACGGACATATCACTGACGATGGCAATCACGCCGACCCGGACGCCCGGATAGGCCTCGTGCGAGCGCAGCAGGGAATAGAGCACCTGATTGATCTCGTTCTCGTAGAGGAGGTAATTCGCGTCGTCGAGCGCCACAAGGAGCACCTGCTCCTCCCGCTGCAGGAACCGGGCTATGGCGTCGAAGACCTGCTTGAACGATGTGCCCGACGCCGGCGGCGGGTGCCCGGTGACGCGGCGGTAGATCTGGGAGAAGATGGCGAACTTGGTGTTGTCGATCTGGCAGTTGATGTAGACGGGGACGAGTTTCTTCGTGGCCTCCTCGATATCGGCGAGAACCTTCCTGACGCTCGTCGTCTTCCCCGTCCCCGGGAGGCCCCGGCAGATGGTGTTCAGCGGCCTTGCTCCCCGCATGCCCGGCCTGACCTGGAACGCGAGTTCCCGGATCTGGGCGTCACGGTGATTGAACTGCTCGGGGACATAATCGATCTCGAAGACTTCAGGGTCCCGAAAGAGTGTCTCGTCCCACATGAGCAGGTTCTTCTTCATCATACAATCCTCGGGTACAGTAGTATTTATACCCTCCAGGTTTTTGTTTCCTCATCGCGTGGGCCCTGCAGGATTTACGGCTGTTCCATGCACTTCTTGCAGAGAGTCTTGTTCATGAAGAGCTGGGAGAGCTTTGCCTGTGACTTCGTCACCTCTGCTCCACACATCTCACAGACATCCTCCGCAGGAGCGGAGGACGGTTTTGCCGGTTCCTGCACCGGCGGAGCCTGCTCCGGGACAGCCTCGGGCTGTGCGGGGGGCTTCTCCTCCGGTTTTGCGGGCGGCCTGGGGATCCGGGGCGGTTCCGGGTGTTCCGGGGCCGGTGGAATTGCCGCCTCGATGACCTCGGGCGGAAGACAGGCCTTCTCCTCTGCCTCTTCTTGGGGAACCGGTTCCGTCACCGGTGCCGCCGGCTCGGCGGCCTTCTTCTCCGGGGCAGGGATCTCCGGGATCGCGGGCCTGGCCGCGAGAACGCGCCGCCGATACGCATCCACGCGCTCGGCCGTCGCCTGATCGCCGCGCCCGAGCCGGGAAAGGATCCCGTCGAGGAACGTGATAAGGTCGTCCACATCCTCGTGGGTCTCTGCATCCCCCTCGACCTCGAGGCGGAGGTTTTCGTAGTTCTCGAGGTTGATGGTGATCCCGATGGTGACTTCCTTCTTGCTGGACATATATTCCTGTAAATATTGTATTCCATTATATACAATTCCACCGGCGACCCGCAGCACTCCGCTATTCGGTCAGTCCGGCCACCGTTCCCCGCTCCCTGCATCGGGAACGGCCCGGGTCGCCGGCTGCCGGTACGTTAGAAACGGGGGTTTATCCCGGGTATCCGGGCCGGTCCCGGTGCCCTTTGCTGTTCGATTTTTTTGAAAGTCGGACTTTCGCGGATATAGGGCTGTTTCCTCTCCCATTGATTTTTATATTCCCATAACTATACGAGGGATGAGGTTCCCGACAGATATGCCCGAGGAGCATGATGATTATCCGCCTGCATGAAAAACCGGCAGACCCGCCCCGGACGTGCCCGCCCGGCACGGGACTGGCGGTCGGCATGATTATCACACTCCTGCTGGTCCAGAGCATTGCTGCAGCACCGGTGGCACCGCTCGTTGTGGCGGCAGGCGACAGCAGCCCTGCGGCAAAAGCATGGGCGGACTACACCTGTGACGGCCTCGACGACCAGGTGGAGATCCAGGCGGCGCTCGCGGCACTGCCGGACGGCGGCAGGGTCACCCTGACCGAAGGCACGTTTAACTGTTCGGGGAGCATCGTTCCCGCCGCCGGAACAACGATCAAAGGCCAGGGGCCGGAAAAGACCTCGCTTGAGTTCAGCCGGAACGGGATACTCAACGTCTCGGAGGAGCACGTGACCCTGGACGGGTTTCATATCGCGGGGTCCGGCTACGTGAATGCAAGTACGGATACGGTCCTCGATCTCGGCCAGTGGCATGGCGTGCTCACCGTCTACGCGAGTCACGTGAAGATTCACAACGTAACGGGCACCGCTGATTCGAGCATCCAGGCCGTCTTTCTCCTGCTCCACAACCCGAACGTCTACGCCCCCGTCCTCGAAGACGTCGAGTTCATCAACTGCCGGGCCGTGGACACCGGAACCTACGGGTTCCTCCACAACGCCTGGGGGTCGGAGAATACGACGATCAAAAACATCCGCTACGAGAGCTGCGCCGCGATCAACTGCGGGAGGTTCGGCGCGTTCAACCCCTGGGTGACCGGGTTCGACTTTGCGGAGCTCAACAACATCGAAGGCCTCCGGGTGACGGACTGCCTCGCCGAAGGCTCTCTCGAGTCCGGGTTCCACTTCGAATGGAACCCGGCGAAGCGGGACTGCGTCTTTATCAACTGCACGAGCAGGAACAACGGGCAGAAACCCAGTCCCGAGGACTATCTGTTGGGCGACCCGGACTTCTTCGGGGCGGGTTTCTACCTTCCAGGGGGGGAGGTGTCCCTGGTAAACTGCCGGGCCGAGGGAAACGGTGCGTTCGGGTTCTTTGTCATCAACCCCGACGGCATGCTCCTCTACAACTGTACCGAGAGCGGAACCGGGCGTGATTCTGTCATCGCAAAACCCGTCTCTTACTGTATCCTCCAGTCTCTGCCGGTCTCGAGGAACCCGTCCCTCGTGATGGATCACTGCCGGAGCCTCGATTCGAACGGCTGGGCTCTCTTCGTCTGCGGCACGGACAACGCGTTCATCAGGGACTTCACCATGACCGATCCGGCGGGCATCGATGGTATCGGGGCGATACTCGGGTGCCCCTCCAGCGAACTCCCGGTGAACTCGACGATCGATGCGGGCATCTCCAACTCGGTCATCGACCTTGCCGCATCGGGAGATCATCTGCAGACACTCGTGTATATCGTGAACAACAGGAACGTCACGTATTCCGGGCAGATCGTCTCCGATGCCACCCGACCGGTGGTGGTCGAGTGGACCCTTGTGGGGGGTGCGGACCTGACCGGTCTGGAGGTGCTGCCGGCCGGCAGCATGACATAAGGGCCCGGGGGTGCCCGGTTTCCCCGGTTCTGTAAAACAGCACGTGCAAAAGTTCAACCTTTCCGGGGCCGGAAATCCTTTCGTTTCCTCCCCGGCCTCCCGAACCGGACCTTCCGGCGAGGGGAGGTCGGGTAAATCATTAAATGGTACTTCCGTGCCATAGGGGTATGAGCCGGGTAGAAGGGGTTATGGGCTCTCTCATCCCGTGTCCGGGCGACCCCGTACGATACCCTGGCGGCATCGAAGAAATAACGGGCAGGTCATAGTCTCATGTCGGAAAGACTCCATCTGGGGGCCGGGGGCAGACGCATTCTCATCGCCGTCGCGATCATACTCTCGGTGATCGCTGTTGTCGTGCTGATCCTGCACTTTTACCCGCCGGTACCGGTGCCCCCGCCCCCTCCCCCCCCACCGATCACCCCGATTCCCACGACGCCGGCGGTGCCCCCGGAGGTTCCCGGACCGACGGTCGTCGTCGCGGCAGGTGACAGCAGTTCCGCGTCGAAAGCCCGGGCGGACGTCGTGTGCGACGGTACCGACGACCAGCTCGACATCCAGAAGGCGTTTGATTCGCTACCATCTTCGGGGGGCACGGTAGCCCTCTGTGAAGGTACGTTCAACTGCGCCGGGAACATCCACCCCCGTGCGAACTCCATGCTTCGCGGGGAGGGGCCGGATGCGACGTTCCTCGAGTTCAGCCGGAACGGACGGCTCCTTGTCTCTCAGGAATCCGTCACGCTCTACAACTTCCACGTCCGGGGCACCGGCTATCCGAAGATCGAGCCCGACCGCTGGCTCGGTGTGGTCACCATATATGCGAGCCACGCGAAGGTTCTCGACGTCGAGGGAACCGCGGATGCAACCACCCAGGCAGTCTTCCTCCTGCTGCACGACCCGGACGTCTATGCGCCGACCCTTCAGGACATCGAGTTCATCAACTGCCGGGCCGTGGATACCGGAACCTACGGGTTCCTCCACAACGCCTGGGAAACGAGCAATAAGGTGATCCGGGACGTCCGCTACGAGAACTGTCAGGCGATCAACTGCGGGAGGTTCGGCGCGTTCAACCCCTGGGTGACCGGATTCGACTTTGCGGAACTCAACGACATCGAGTGCCTCCGCGTGACAAACTGCCTTGCGGAAGGCAACCTTGAGTCCGGGTTCCACTTCGAGTGGGACCCCGAGAAGCGGGACTGCATCCTCACAAACTGCATCAGCAAGAATAACGGGCAGAAAGACTATCCGACGAAACCCTATGTCCAGAGCGATATGTCGACCCACTACTTCGGGTGCGGCTACTATGCCCCCCGGGGTGACATCACCTTCATCAGCTGCTACTCCGAGGAGAACAGTCGGCACGGGTTCTACGCGACGAACGGCGGCAAACTCTACAGTTGCGTCGACAAAAGCGTCGGCGCCGGGAAGACCGATTACCGGCTCATCCAGCCGGCATCGTTCTATGCTGCCCCGACCCGATCGATATCCCCATCTCTGGTGCTCGAGAACTGCTCGAGCATCGACTCGCACGGCTACGGCCTCCATATCGATCTTGCAAGCGACGTCTGGATCAAGAACTTCCACCTGGAGAACCCGGCCGGGATCGACGGAAAGGCAACAAACCTTGGCGGGTCACAGGGAGGGCCGCTCTCCAACTCTGTGGTAAACATCTATGCATCGGGCGACCGGGCAGAGACACTGATCTGGGCCAGGAATAACGAAAATGTCGAGTACTCCGGCCGGATTGTCTCAGATTCGGCAAAGCCGTTCGTGATCGAGGGCGACCGCACCAGAAACGTCCGGATCAAGAATATGGAGATCGTCTCCGCAAGCCTCACGCCGTTCACGAACGGTGTCGTCCTCACAAACACGGTGCCCGCGGGAGCCGTGACGTTTGAGAACGTGGCGGTCACCTCCGGGGTGCCGTGACGGCCCGTGCGTCGCCCTGGTATCCTGAAGGATGCCCTGCCATGCGGCGTGCCGCCGGAATCTGTCCAGGGCCGGATAACTGGCTTTCTATTCCCGGCTGAGCCCATTGCGGCCGGGTGCGGCAGGGGGGTGGCTGCCGTCCCGGCTGGCGGGTGGCGGCGGCTATTGCATTTTGAGGATTTTTATAAAAATCAAATAGATTATATTTCATATCCGGGGTCTGTTAACCAATCAGGAATACCCCCCGGAACCTCCGGCCGGGACGGGCGTTCACCGTGTCATACGCGCTAAAGTTTGTAACAATATTTATGTGTTTCTATTTTCGCTTGAGTTTTAGAAATAATTGAAATACGCGATTATCGCTGGAATCAGCTGTCTGTTTGTGATTTAAATTAATGTGGATCGTCCATTCAATTTAAAAAACATTTTAAGTTAATGTCATCAGATAATGCAGTATCTCCCAAGAGGTGAGATAATGCGAGATAGACGGACAACGAAGCTTCTCATTGCAGCGTTCCTGATCGTCGGGCTGATCCCGATTGTCGGGGCGCTCGAGGCGACCCCCAACACGATTGTCGCGGCAAGCGACAGCAGTGCGGCCGATAAAGCAGCGGCCGACTACGTCTGTGATGGGGTCAACGATCACGTGGAGATCCAGGCAGCACTGAACGCCCTGCCTTCATCAGGCGGTGTTGTCCTCCTGAAAAGCGGCACATACAATTGCGCCGGGATCATTGCTCCCAAAGCAGGCTCAACTCTCATGGGGGAAGGTGAATCGGAGACATTCCTCGTGTTCACCCGCGACGGACGCATCAACGTCGACCGCGAGTACGTCACGCTGGACGGGTTCCACATCAAAGGGACCGGCTACAGCAGCGGTGTCAAGTGGCTCGGCGTGGTGAACGTCCGTGCAAGCCACGCGAAGATCCACAACATCACGGGAACTGCGGATGCAAGCATCCAGGCGGTCTACCTCCTGCTGCACGATCCGACAGTATACGCTCCCACCCTGCAGGACGTCGAGTTCGTCAACTGCAAGGCCGTGGACACCGGGACCTACGGGTTCCTCCACAACGCCTGGGGGTCGACGAACATGGTGATCAAGAACGTTCGCTACGACAACTGTGCTGCGATCAACTGCGGCAAGTTCGGCGTGTTCAACCCCTGGATCACCGGGTTCGACTTTGCGGAATTGAACGACATGGACGGCCTTCGCGTGACGAACTGTCTTGCGGAAGGCAACCTGGAGTCCGGGTTCCACTTCGAGTTCGATCCCAAGGTGACGAACGCGGTTCTCGAGAACTGCGTGAGCAGGAACAACGGCCAGAAGGCCTTCCCGACGAAGGCTTACAACCCGAACGACATGTCGACCCACTACTTCGGGTGCGGCTACTACGCCCCGAACTGTGACGTGACGTTCATCAACTGCACGGCGGAGGGCAACTCCATGAACGGGTTCTACACGACGAACGGCGGCAAACTCTACAACTGTGTCGAGAAAGACACCGGTATCGGGAGATCCGACTTCTCCTACCGGGTGCCCGCCGGCTACTACAGCGTCCCGACCCGTTCGGTCAACCCCTCCACGGTGATGGAGAACTGCACGAGTACCAACTCGAACGGCTACGGCCTGCAGGTCGACCTCGCGAACAACGTGAAGATCCGGAACTTCCACCTGGTCGATCCGATCGGGTACAAGGGCAAGGGCTCGAGCCTCGGCGGCACGAACGGCCAGTTCGACAACTCCGAAGTGAGCATCTACGCATCGGGCAACCGTGTGGAGACGCTGGTCTGGGCGAAAGAGAACGTGAACACCGCATTCTCCGGTAAGATCGTCTCTGACGCCGCAAAACCGTTCGTGATCGAGGGCTACAGGACCAAAAATGTCCTCGTGAAGGATATGGAGATCGTCTCAAAGACTCTCCCCGCCGGCTCCCCCGGTGTGACCATCGTGAGCACGGTTCCGGCCGGTCAGGCGACCCTCCAGAACGTGAAGGTGACGTCCACCGGTTCGCCGGTACCGACCCCGACCGTCCCGGGTACCACCCCGACACCGACCCCCACCGTCACGCCTGCCCCCTCCGGGAAGCCCGACCTCGTGGTGACCGACATCTCCTGGACACCGGCAAACCCTGCAACAGGGAATGCGGTGACCCTCTCGGCCACCATCAAGAACCAGGGCGACGCCCCCACGCCGGCAGGCGTGAAGCACGGTGTCCTCTTCACGTTCGATGACGGGGCCGCCGGTTCGGGAGTCTGGTCCGATGTCCACACCGCGCCGATCGCCCCGGGTGCATGGGTCACCCTGACTGCGAACGGCGGTTCGGCCGGTGCAACGTGGAAGGCCGTCGAAGGCACTCACACCGTGAAGGCCAACGTGGACGACGTCAACCGGATTGCAGAGAGCAACGAGGCGAACAACATCAGGAGTGAACAGATCACGGTCGCAAAGGCCGCGTCGGGGCCTACCCCGACCCCCACTCCCACCACGCCTGCCCCCTCCGGGAAGCCCGACCTCGTGGTGACCGGCATCTCATGGGAACCGGCAAACCCGGCGATCGGGAGTGCGGTGACGCTGAAAGCCACCATCAAGAATCAGGGAACGGCTCCCACGCCTGCCGGCGTGAAGCACGGTGTCCTCTTCACGTTCGATGATGGGGCCGCCGGTCCGGGAGTCTGGTCTGATGCTTACACCACGGCTATCGCCCCGGGCGCATCGGTCACCGTGACTGCGAACGGCGGTTCGGCCGGTGCAACATGGAAGGCCGTCGAAGGCACCCACACCGTGAAGGCCAACGTGGACGACGTCAACCGGATTGCAGAGAGCAATGAGAACAACAACGTAATGAGCAAGGAGATCGTCGTCGGAAGCCTGCCGGTTCCCGTCAGGGGAGACCTGAACGGAGACGGCAACGTCAACTGGGCCGACGTAGCGATCGCTGCCGAGATGGCACAGGGAACCGCCCCGTCCGACGCAGCTGCCGATCTGAATGGAGACGGCACTGTGAACTGGAAGGATGTTGCCCTGCTCGCAGATTTCTTCTTTGGCAGGACCTCTTCTCTGTAAAGCGTTCACCAGGAGCAGTGATTGATCCCTCACCTCCTCCTGGTTTTGCCACAGGTGCCGCCCCCTAACACCTGTACAGTGCGTGGACATATTGGTTATGGACGGGGTCCCTCACCCGATCCGGCGAGCAGCAGTCTGCGGCCGTGTCGTGCAACACAGCCCTGAGAGTTCTCTCCTGAAGAATCTCCGGCTCTCCCGGGGTCCAAGCGATGGATACATCTATATAGGTGCCACCCGATACTGGCGACCGAATGGCAGTAGCACTCCCGAAAAACTTCAGCGAGGTCAGGCAGCATCTGCAGGAGCCGCTTATCAGGAATTCGTTCTTCATCATGGCGTCATCATTCGCTGCTGCGGGGTTCGGGTTCTTCTTCTGGATGATTGCAGCCCGGTTCTACTCCCAGGCAGACGTGGGTATCGCAACCGCCCTGATGTCGTCCATGGGGCTCCTCATCCTCATCTCCCGGCTCGGCCTGGACCAGTCGGTGATCCGGTTCTTCCCACTGCGCGACAAGAACCGGGTGCTCGGAACCGCCATCCTCGTCCCGACCGCAGTGGCGCTCGGTGCGGGGCTGATCTTCATCGCCGTAGTGGACGTCGTATCCCCCGAGCTCACGATCGTCAGGTCGATCGCGCCGCTCTACCTCATCATCCTCGGGGCATACTCCATCACCTGGGTTCTTGAAGGCGCGTTCAACGCCCTGCGCAAGTCCGAGCACTACTTCACCCTGAACCTGCTTTACGGGACGAGGATCTTCTTCCTCGTACCCCTGGTATTCCTCGGAGCGACGGGCATCTTCGGGGCCTTCGGCCTTTCGTTCATCCTCGGTCTCGCCCTCGCCCTCGCCCTCCTCACCCGGTGCTCCGTGAAACCGACGCCGTGCGTCGACCGGGGCTTCCTGCGGGAGGCGTGGCAGTTCTCTGCCGGTGCCTACATCGCCGGGATCCTGATGTCCGCGCCGAACATGGTCATCCCGATCATGGTGCTCCACGTGCTCGGGGCGGAGAGCACCGCCAACTACTACATCACCTACGCGATCGTCTCGATACTCTTCATGATCCCCTACGCGTTCACGACCTCGCTCTTCGTCGAAGGGAGCCACGGGGGGGAGATGAAGAAGAGCGTGCTCCGGACGCTCGCGAGCATGTTCGCCCTGCTCATACCCGGCATCATCGCCCTCTCCCTCTTTGGGGAGCAGATCCTCAACCTGATCGGCAAGGACTACGTCGAAGGGATGGCCCTGCTCCGGGTGCTCGCGCTCTCCGCCCTGTTCGTCTCCGTCTGCCAGACCTTCATATCCATTTCAAAGGTCCGAAACGACATCCGGAGCCTCATCATCCTCAGCAGTTTCATCAGCGTTGCCCTGCTCGGGCTCGGCTATGCCATGATGAACCGGTTCGGCCTCATCGGCATGGGGTACGCGTGGCTCGCCACGTATGTGACGGGAACGCTCCTCGTCGGCATCGTCCTGAAGATGAAAAAGTGGCTATAGCGTAAGGCTGTCCGGGTATGAATTAGCGGTAGTAGACGGCGGAGCCGGCATTGTCGTAGACCTTGTGATGGTTCCGGATGAACCATCCTGCATCGGTATAGGTTGCCGTAGTGACCGCATGCTGCCGTGCCTCGATCCGGATGCTGTCCCGGACAAGGTTGTACGTGCCGAAGTAGAGGTAGGTGCCGGGCTCCACCAGCGATGCATCTCCCGGAATGTATCGCTGGCGATGCGGGTCGAACCCCTGCAGGAGCCACCAGCGCGTGCCGTCGACGTAGATGGGGCGTTCGATTCCCTCCAGATAGATCCATCCTGCTCCCTGCACCTCTTTGCCGTTGAAGACCGGTTTATCCCCGGTGGTCTCGAGCGCCATCGATGTCGGGCTGTCGTCCATGACCTGGTAGATGAAGCCGCTGTTGAAGAGGAAGAAAACGACGAAAAATACCGATAACGCCTGATAGGCCGTTCCCATGAACGGAGCGGCACTCATCGCGCGTATCCTTCCGACCACTGCCTCGTAGATCCCTATGCCGCCGATGATGGCGAACGGGGCGAGGAAGATCAGGGTGATGTGGTAGAGGCGGCTGGTGTTGAGCGAGCTTGCGAAGAACGGAACGGCGATGCCGGCTATGTTGATGAGGAGGAAGACGAGCGAGACAGCGAGGTACTCGGGCTCGATGCGCCATCGTCCGCGCTTTAAGAGGGTTGCGAGCAGTCCCACGGCGATGAGGCCCTGGGTGGTGATATGGACAAGCTTTGCCAGGCCGTGCAGGGGCGTCGTCGACTGGCTGGTGAGGATATGCATCCCCTGTGCTGTTGTCGGGTTGAAAGAGTCCGTAAAGAGGGTGGTCCATATCTTGTCCCCGATCCCGGTGACGGTGGCAAGCGCCGTGCCTTCGGCCACCGTCGAGTACCAGAGGTAGGCGAAGGCAGCAAAGATGAGGATATAGGGGAGGACGAGTGTTCTCATCGGCACTCCCCCGTCGGTCCCTGAAGGAGTGAGCGGGTCGGACTTCAGAAGGGCCGTGCTTCGGGAGACCCATCCTGGCAGCCAGGACTGCAGGCGCTCGGGAATGACGAGCAGCAGCCATGCCGGAATGAGCGAGAAGAAGTAGATGTAGGAGAGGCCGTAATGCGATACGATCATGGCGAAAGCAAACGTGACCATGAGGACCGCCTGCCTGTTGCGGCCCATGGATTTGTCGATCATCACGAGGATGGTCAGCGCGAGGAAGAGTTCCGCGATCTGCTGGCGTGCAAGGGAGATCATCTCCGTATAGAACGTGAAGAACGAGAAGAAGAAGAAGATCGAGAAGAACCCGATCCTCGCGTCCGTCTGCTTCTCGACCGCCCGGTAGAGCCCGAGCGGCACGAGCGCGAAGAGAAGGGGGTAGATGATCTTGAAGACCCAGATGGGGTCCAGACCGGAGATGAGCGAGTAGATGGGGACGAGGGCAACGACGGAGAGCATCCCGTTCGTGTTGTACGGTATGGTCATGTCCCAGAACCCCGGTATCAGCACGCCGTTTGCGAGGTGGAGCTCGTGATGGATATCGTAGCCCCAGATGTATCCCGATATCAGCGAGGTATGGTAGAGCAGCGCGAGCGCGATGGTGTAGACCGCGAGCCCATAGCAGGAAGCCGGGATGAGGCGGTTGAACCCGACGGCGAGGCCGATGATTGCTATCAGGACGAGGAGCAGGAAGAGGAGCGTGACCATGTGGTACTCGTCGCGCATGTACGTCCCGATGATCGCAAGGAGCGGGAACAGCATCAGGAACGGTACCGCAGGGAAGGCCGGGACGGTTATCTTCGGGCTCGCCCCGGTGTGTTCCCGGTCCCTGGTAAGCGCGAGGTAGAGCAGAACCTGCACGACGGCGACGATCGTGATGAAGAGGATCGCAAACGAGAACGGTCGTGCAAACCCGAGCAGGGGGTAGGTGATGTTGGCGGCAAGGCCGGTGAGCATGAGGGCCGCAAGGCTCAGCCCGACGGAGTAGAGCAGCGTCTCGATCGTGCCGAGGTTATGGAGCCTGAGCGCCTTCAGCACGAGCATTCCGGGCAGGAAGGTGAGATACAGAAACGCCAGGGCTTCTCGTGCGATCGGTATGTGATACCCGACAAGGCTGAGGCAGACTACCGCGATAAAAACGAGTTGGATTGCCTGGAATACGCGGAAAAACGTTTTGTTATCCCAGTCGTTCATCCGGAACGGGTTGAGCAGGTGCATGGTATCCCTTGTTCTCTCGTCGGCTATGTGTATGGACAGCGTATCTTTTCCTTCGGTGGCGCCTGGCGGCCCGCGTGCTGCATCGATGCACCTACTCTCCGGTCAACCTATTAATGTGTTGCGTCACCACGGCCTTTTGCGGGAACGGCTCCCGCCCCGTGCGCCTGTCCTGTCCGGGAGGTGGAGGAGTTCATCGCTCGTTCCCACTGGCGGGGGCCGTCTCGATGAAGGCCTCGTCAGCATGATGTTTTCCCTTCCCCGGGGAGGGCGCGAGCTCGCTGTAGACCGCGAGGAGAGACCGTGCGATCGTCGACCAGGCCATGTCCGTCTTCAGTTTCGTATACCCCTGCTCTCCCATGCGCCGGCACGCTGCCGGGTCCTCGAGCAGGCTCACGATCGCGGCGGCAAGCGCTGTCGGGTCACGGGGAGGCACGATGTATCCCGTCATCCCATCATCGACGATCTCCGGCAAGCTCCCGACGTTCGTGACCACCACCGGCCGCCGGAACCCGTATGCGGTCGGTATGACGCCGCTCTGGGATGCTTCGATATACGGGAGCGCCACGACGCTCGCCTGCTGGAAGAGCCGTGCGCCCTCTTCGTAGGGGATCCGGTAGTTATGGACCTCGAATGCGTCCCGGCCTGCCATCGCCTCCTCGTATCTGCCGAAGTCCTCGCCTGTCCCGGCGATGACGATCCGGGCGTCCGGGACTTTTTGGGTGATGAGCGGTTCTGCCTGGATCAGGTAGTCGAGCCCCTTGTAGCGGTGAATGCGGCCGAAGAAGAGGACCCGGCGGCCGTCCGGCTCCATACCGGCCTGCTCGAACTTCACGAACGGGGCCACTTCGTGCTCGCCGATCGGGATGACGCGGACCTTCCGTGCCGGGACGCGATAGTTCTCCACAAGAATGTCCCGGAGCGCTTTCCCGTGAACGAAGATCCGGTCGGGGAGAACCCTCGATACGAAGAGGGTGAGCCGGTAGAGCAGCGAACCCGCATTCAGCAGGCGATCCTCGCCGGGGTGCGGTTCGATGTCGTGGAACGTCGCCACCAGCGGGTATTTCCTGAGCATGGGGAGGAGCGGGCAGAGCATGGGGTTGTTCACCTGGAAGTGAACGACGTCGGGAGCGAAGTCGTCGATTGCGGCGGCAATCTCCCGGAGCATCGGGTAGCACGACGGACCGAACCTCCCGGCGTGCCGGGAGTAGCCGAATATGTGGACCTTCACCTTCGGGTCGATACTCTCCACATACTCCTCCGACCTGTAGTCCGGGAGCAGCAGCAGCACTTCGGCGTGCCGGGCAAGTTCGTTTGCCATCTGGATGGTGTAGTCGTAAAACCAGAAGGTCAGGCATGCCACTTGCATAGGGGCACTCTCTGTGAAGAGACCCTATATAGACATTGCGCCGGTGAACGCCATTGGGCCGGACAGCGATGGACAGGCGGGCCCGGGCCCGGCAGGCTCCTCCCTGGCGGTGTCCCGGGTTCGGGCATTTTCCTTCCCTTTTTCTGCGGCATCCGGACCTTGTGGCCCCCGTTCCGGGTCGGCGGAACGGTGCCTGTCCCGTCTTACGCCGCTGTCCGGTGGTGGAGGGCGGAAGCCCCAGGGCGTACCGGCGCAGGGAGCCAAATCCCTATCCGCTCTGCATGAAAGCATTTCGAAGAGGGTCGTTTGGGCTGATCGGTGAGGGCAGGCGCGATTACTTATAATTTTTGATTTTAATTTCAATAATTATATAATATGTTTTTGTATTAATCAATTTCAGATATGTCGTGTTTTTTTACCGACTGGCCAGGTCATATCGGCTTATATGCGTGTATAACGGATGTCTGGAATTTTATTTTCAGAATAAAATATTTATATTGCGATTTAAAGACGGTAGTGATACCTCACAGAGAGGCTGAATGGCATGACAGACAGGCGAAATATATTAAGACTGGCTGCAGTGCTTCTGGTGTGCTGCCTTATCCCGGCATTCTCTCCGGTAAGTGCTGCCGAGTCTGCAAGTCCGGCCACGCTCACCGTGGCCGCAAGCGATAGCACCGAACTGTCGAAGAACCAGGCAGACTATGTCTGTGACGGCGTCGACGACCAGGCTGAGATCCAGGCGGCGCTTGCCGCACTGCCGGACGGCGGTAAAGTAGTCCTTTCGGACGGTACGTTCAACTGTGCCGGTGTCATCGCGCCGGCGGCGGGCACTACGCTCTCCGGCCAGGGTCCGGATGCGACGAACCTCGTGTTCACCAACGACGGGCGCATCAGCGTCGACCAGGAGTCCGTCACGCTGGATGGGTTCCACATCGAGGGCAGCGGCTACAGCAGCGGTGTCAAGTGGCTCGGCGTGATGACCATCCGTGCAAGCCACGCGAAGATCCACAACATCACGGGAACCGCAGACACGAGCATTCAGGCGGTCTACCTCCTGATCCACGATCCGGCGGTATACGCTCCCACCCTGGAGGACGTTGAGTTCGTCAACTGCAAGGCCGTGGACACCGGGACCTACGGGTTCATCCACAACGCCTGGGGGTCGTCCAACAAAGTGATCAAGGACGTCCGCTACGATAACTGTCAGGCGATCAACTGCGGGAGTAAGGGCGCGTTCAACCCCTGGATCACCGGGTTCGACTTTGCGGAATTGAACGACATGGACGGCCTTCGCGTGACGAACTGTCTTGCGGAAGGCAACCTGGAGTCCGGGTTCCACTTCGAGTTCGATCCCACGGTGACGAACGCGGTTCTCGAGAACTGCGTGAGCAAGAACAACGGCCAGAAACCCTATCCGACGGTGCCCTACAAGCAGAGCGACATGTCGACCCACTACTTCGGGTGCGGCTACTACGCCCCGAACGCCGACGTGACGTTCAAGAACTGTACGGCGGAGGGCAACTCCCTGTATGGGTTCTACGCAACGAACGGCGGCAAGCTCTACGACTGTGTCGAGAAGGAGAGCGGCGCCGGGAAGACCGACTACACCTACCGGAAGCCGGCCGGCTACTACAGCATCCCGAGCCGCTCGACCGATCCCGCCCTGGTGCTTGAGAACTGCACGAGCATCGACTCGCACGGCTACGGCCTCCAGGTCGATCTCGCGAGCAACATCCGGATCGAGAACTTCGAGCTCGTGAACCCGGCGGGGATCGACGGCAGGGGTGCAAGCCTCGGCGGCACGAACGGTCAGTTCAGCAACGCCGAAGTGGATATCCACGCCTCAGGAGACCAGGTCGAGACCCTCGTCTGGGCGAAGAACAACCAGAATGTCCAGTACACCGGAGATATAACCTCCGATTCCGAAAAGGCGTTCCTGGTTGAGGGCGGCCAGAATGTCCGGACAGAGGGCATGACGGTTGCGCCTGCCGGCGAGTAAACCGGCCGATACTATCGGGCCTGATGCGGGCCCGTCCCCAATCTTTTTTAAGTTTTGTTAAAACCCTCCTGAGGACGAATCCCCTCTGGATTATTCGTAGATCCGACTCACACGAAGAACCTGAAGTGCGATGGGCCGAAGGGCCGGAGCGTGAGCGCCGTCAGGTCGAGAGCGCGGAAGGAGCTGCTAACACCTCCACCAACTTCGCGTCTTCGCGCGAGATTGCATCGCTGTTCCCGCACAATTGCCTCACGCGAAGTGCGACGTTCCAGGGGAATGCGACTGCCCTACGGGCAGGAGCATGAGCACCGATAGGTGCGAGCGGAGTTGGAGCACCATAGGTGCGAGCCGCGACTGCCAGAATGGCAGGAGCGTGAGAAGCCCTGGGCTTCGAGCCGCGACTGTCCACAGGACATGAGCGTGAGAAGCCCTGGGCTTCGAGCCGCGACTGTCCACAGGACATGAGCGTGAGAAGCCCTAGGCTTCGAGCCGCGACTGTCCACAGGACATGAGCGTGAGAAGCCCTAGGCTTCGAGCCGCGACTGTCCACAGGACATGAGCGTGAGAAGCCCTAGGCTTCGAGCCGCGAAGAACAACCGGTCAACGGACCGGAGCATGAGAAACCCGAAGGGTTTCGAGAGGCTATCAATGCCTATCCGGACTTCGTGCAAGAACTTCGTTCCCCTCATGCTCCGCCCTCTATTGGTAGTATGCCGGGTATTCCCGGGAGCGGCTCTGCCGGGCGGAAAAAGAATCAAAAGGTGTCCGGAGCCTTCGGGGCCACCCCTTTTGAGGCCGCCACTGGCACACCCCCTTCCTGGCTGCCGGCAACCTTCGCGTAAAATGTCTCGATCTCGTGGACGATTGCCTTCCAGTTGTACCTGGTCCGGACGAGTTCCTTCGCCTGCTCCCCGAACCTGGCCCGCAGAGCGTCGTCGGCAAGCAGACGCCCTATGGTTTCGGCGAGCTCCTCCGGCGTGCACCTGGTGTTGAACCCGACGGTGTTGTCGATCCATCCAAGCAGGTCTCCCTTCCCCGTCGTCACGATGGGTGTTCCGCAGAGGCACGCTTCAAGGAACGTAACGGGAAAGCCGGTGAACGTCGGCGTCACGAAGACGTCGGCGTCGGTGTACGCAGCCATCTTGTCCTCCTTGCTCACGAACCCCGTGAAGACCACCCGATCGTCGAGATCGAGCGACCGGACTCGCTGTCTGAACTCGTCGTTGTGGCCCATATCCCCTCCCACCAGCATGAGAACGGCGTCGTCGAACTCCCGTGCGACCAGGGCAAACGAGCGGATCAACAGATCGATCCCCTTCGTCGGGTCGAGCCTCCCCAGGTAGAGCACGACCTTCGTGGCGTCGTCGATGCCCCACGCGGCACGGAACCTGCCGCGGGCCGGAAGGTCGGGATACTCGGCGAGATCGATGCCGTTCGGGACGATCGCGATCCTCTCGTCGGCAACACCCAGATCGCGGTAGCGCTCGGCCTCCGTCTCGTTGAGCGCGATCACCCCTGCGGCGTTGAGGAGCACCTTCTTCGACCAGAACCGGTCGAACAGCCGCTTCATCCGTTTGGACCCCGTATCCTGCGGGAGGGCTCCATGCGCCTGGAGCACGTAGGGTACGCCGTACTTCCTCGCGTAGTGCGAGGCGATGACGGTGAGCATGGTGCGGTGATCGTGGATGTGGACCACGTCGAACTGCGCGATATCCCTTCTCGCGACCGACGGCATGCGATAGGGCATCACTGGCAGGATCGCGCCCCGCGTGTACTTTCGTAAGTTCTCAAAGTAATAAACGTCCATCCCGTCGACGGAGGTCAGGTTGTTCGTCGGCAGGTCGTTTGGATAAATGCTCCTGTTCGTTGTGTAAACCGTGACCTCGTGCCCGTTCTTGTGAAGGCTGTGAGAGATGTCGTATGCTACCCGCGCCACCCCACCCGACTCCCAGAGCGGTTTGAAGAATGGGGTGACCTGTAATATCTTCATGTACGTCCTCCTATGTCCCGTGTCTCAACCGTTTTCTGATGACGCCCGCATAGCAGTTCAGGCAGAACGGCGTCATCAGCCAGACCCCGCACTCGACCAGGGGCGCGAGCCCGTGCTGCCGGATCCGGTACCGGTAACTCTCCAGGTTGTACAGCAGGTAGTCCTCGCCGATCTGCTCAAACCACCATTTTCGGGTGACTCCCCCGTTCTGCACCCGGTCCGAACACCTCGCTATCCACCGCTGCACCTTCTCGCGGGTCCGCCCTTCCGCCACCTCCGGCTGGAAGTCGCTGTTGATGACGCAGGGAACGACCGTGTAGTCACGAATGCCGTGCCGGTCGAAGTCCACCGAGAGGATCATGGAGCTGTTGATCTTCTCCTTGAAGATCTCGGTATCGAACTGGAAGTTCCCGAGGGAGTAAGCGATCAGGCCGTTTTTATACCGCTCAAGCCCCTGGATGGTGTGCGAGTGGTGCCCGAGAACCAGTGCTGCCCCCGCATCGATGAGGCTGTGGGCGAGCCTGACCTGGTCCGGGGAGGGGTAGTAGGTGTTCTCAATCCCCCAGTGGAGGGAGACGACGACATGGTCGCACCGGTCCTTCAGTGCCCTGATATCGTTGATGATGGCTCTCTTCTTCAGTTTGGCTACGGTGACGCCCGGCGGCGACCGGAACCTCCCGCTCGTATACGCGAGGAAGCCGAGCCGGACCCCGTTATGCTCGACGACCAGCCCCTCTGGTGGATCGTCACCCCGCCCTCCTCCGATGTAGGTGATGCCGCGGGCCTCAAGACCCTTGAGGGTGTTCTCAAACCCCTCCCGTCCCATGTCGAGCGTGTGGTTGTTTGCCACACTGAGGATGTCGAACCCGGCTTCTTTGAGGTACTCACCCGCCTCCGGCGGGGTCGTATTGACCCAGCGTTTCTTGCTCTCGGTGCCGCTCTCCGAGAGGACCGTCTCCAGGTTCCCGAAGAGCAGGTCTTTCTGCTGGAGTTCGTTCTGAATCAGGGCAAACGGTTCTTTACCGTTCCTGATCCAGAGGAGCACGTCCCCGACGGCCCGCAGCCGCACCGATGTCATACTCCTCCCCCGGCAGATTCTTTTCTCGCTGCGGCAGGCACGGGCCTGCAGCCGGCCTCCGGCATCGGCCTGCAGGCACCGCCCCTCTTAAGCCCCGTTGATGAAACTCTGCTGCCGCCCGCGAGAAAAATCTTCATGTACGGATAATCTGGGATACCGCCTTCCCTCCCTCAAAGTGTTGAGTTCCAGACAGGTAGTGCGACAATATATATTTTGCCCCGATTACGGCCGCCGGCAGGCGGCCCGCCGCATGCAGTTGCCCTGGAGGCTCCGCTCTCCGGGAGGCACCGTCACCCGTGCCGCCCCGAACCATTAACTGTCTTTACGTCGAGTAGTACCCGGACCCTCGGGCGGCAGATGATGAGAGTTACCCCCACTGACCGGTGATGAAGCAGGGGACTGATGCCGCATTGTTCTCCTTTCTGCAAATACCTATCAGGCCGGTAGCAAGGTCTCCTTCGCGAAGGCGCAGGACAGTTCTACACGGAGTGAGCGGTCGGCATTGTCCAGAACGGTCCGGGTCAGGCTGACTCCGCATCCGAGCCCCTCGGCAAGCATGCATGCGATCAGGCTGCAGATCGAGCATGGACAGAGCACGCAAAATTCGGGAGACGCCGCGTGAAGCGAAGCGCAGCCTGAGTAGAGCAGATAGTTATGCAGCGTGAAGACCACCCGGTCACCTTCTCTTTGAATATCCATCCGATCGGTAACGGAAAGAGTATCCTCACACACCTCGCGGATCGCTCCCATCAGCAGACTGTACTCAGAAGGGAGGGTAAGGTCATTGTCACGCTTCAGATCCTCAAGAATCGGGGCCGCCAGAGGGACGATCAGAGTTCTGGTCCCCCCGTCGCAATACACGAATTCATGCCCTCCCCTTGCAGGCCTTCCGTTGGAGTTCAGAGTCGGAATGGACTGCATGATCCTCCCCTCTTTGCTGTCGGTGGGTAGGATGAGCGCAGTTCCGTAGTTGCACTGGTCGCGGATGATCTGGCCCAGAGTGGAGATGCCCTGGGTAGAAAGCCGGTTGACAAACTTTGAGTTCAGAGGCTCGTCTCTGCCGAGCACGAAGAGGAACACTCCTCCGATGAAGCAGGTTGAACTCAGCATGAGGAGCATATAGTGTGTGAATTCCCATATGTCCATGAACAGGGCTGCAAAGAGGAGCAGGGCTCCAAAACCCATGAGAAGGTACGAGCCGATCCTGTAGCGGTTATATCTATCCGCTTTCATTCCCTTCCCTCCAAAAGTCCCTCCGGTAAACGCTCCTCATCCGCTGATCAGCTCCCGTATTTTCAGGCAGGTTACCACACCAAAGAGCACTATACAGGCTATCACCATGCGATATGTGCCTTGAATATACCCTGGCTTTGAAAAGGCCGGATGTATCATATAGACTATGATGAAGAACCCTACCAATGCATACGCGACGAAGATTCGCAAATCCTTGATGTAGAGCAGTGTCAGCAGACTGCTCAGTGTGAGCATCCAGACCATCAGCGCGATTGCTGCAGCATCCTTCTTCTGCATCACGCAATCATCATAACACTATGGTTATTAAACCTGTGGTATCCTGGCGGGTCGCGAGGCCTACTGCAGGCACGGGAAAGCCTTCGCCCGGGCTGTGAAGGGCCCGCCGGTGCATGAGTCCTGCTCCGGGGGGGCAGGCACTTCCTTAAACGGGAAGCACCATAGTCTTTTGTGGATCGGATGTCTTCGACTAGCATACCTTTACGTTCTATGCAGCGGTCCTGAATAGAGGATGAACCGGTGCTCTCAGGGTATCTGTAAGACTCCTTTCGGACTCTCCCGATCCTACCTGTATGCTGCCTTCCGGATGCCGGTACGCAGTGTGAATCGTATCGGGCATGATTTTCAATATCTTTTTTCCGTATTCCAGAATTCAAGGTAAACCTTATATCCTTCATTTCTGTATCGGTAGTGATTGGGAAGCGTTCATGCCGAGTTTTCTCAGTAATCTGCTGAAACTGACATCGGGCACAATGATTGCCCAGGTTATCGCCGTAACCCTCATTCCCATAGTTACACGGATCTACCCTCCGGAATTCTTCGGGGTTAACCAGCTCTTCCTCTCCATAGCAGCGATAATCCTCGTCCTCTCCACTTTCTCCTACCATTTCGCAATCATGGTGACCGAGAAAGATGAAGACTCCATGAATATCCTGGCACTATGTGTCTTCTGTTTACTGAGCATCTCTGCCATAGCCGGTGTTGTTTTCATCGGGTTTGCCGATTGGTTCGGAAACATTCTTAATGCGCCGCTAATTGCCGAATACTTTGTACTGTTGCCGTTCTTCGTTATCTTTAGCAGCCTCACGGTAATCCTGAATGAATGGCTCTCCCGGAAGGTGAGATATGGTATCATCGCCAGGGGCATCGTAACGAACTCTGTCTCAACAAAGGTGTTCCAGATCGGGAGCGGACTCATACATGCTACTCCGCTCGGGCTGGTTCTCGGCTCGGTGATAGGGGCGGGCCTTGCCAATCTTCTCATGCTCCGGGGGTTAAGAGAAGATGTTGCCCTCTTAAAGACGGTTACCCCTGGTCGGATAAAGGACCTTGCCCTTCGGTACAGGCACTTTTCGTTCTATGCGTCCCTCGGGAGCCTTGCAAATAGTGCATCCTGGGAACTACCTGCCTTCATGCTGGCCTACTTCTTCAGCCCGACTATTGTCGGGTACTACGCTCTTGCTATCATGGCGGTACAATTGCCCATGATGGTGGTGGGAACATCCATCACACAGGTCTTCTTTCAAAAGGCAAGCGAAGAGAAGATCCAGACCGGGCGCGTCAAGGATGTGGTTCGTGAAGTTCACACGAGACTTATCTCCATCGGCATCTTCCCCTTTGTCATCTTTGTGATCCTCGCCGAGGATCTCTTTACATTCATCTTCGGTGCAAACTGGCTCACTGCGGGCACATATGCGATGATCCTCGCTCCGTGGCTCTTCACTGTATTTGCCATCTCACCTATCTCATCCCTCTTCGGCGTCCTCGACAGGCAGAGGGCTTTTTTTACCTTCGAACTTATGACCCTGTGCGCATGGGCCATCCTCTTCTTTATTGGCGGTACCTTCGGTAATCCTCTTATTGCGCTTGCCCTCTTCTCCATTGGGGGCGTGATTATCTGGGGATTGAAGAGCCTCTATCTTATAAAAGAGTCCAAGGCCGATTATCGGGACAGTGTTCTCAGCTTGGCCAAGCATCTGCTGATAAGCGTTATCATCGCTCTCCCGCTCATACTTGGAAAGTTTGCGGATCTCCCATTCTTACTCCTGTTAGTGGGTGCGGGAATAGCCATGGTTGTGTACTATTTCCTGATCTTCTTCACAGATGACCTGATCCGAAGAGAGACCCTGGAGATGATTCGAGGCTCTATCCCCGCACGACACCTCAACTGGATAGAGCGATTCGGTTTACTCCGGTAATGGGAGTCACATAAACCGTTTGGAGGTTATTTGCCGGAACAATAGTCGGGTATCCCTATGCGGGCTCTCGCCGGCTCTCCTCTGGGATGGTTGCTGCAACCTGCCGACTGGACCCCGTATTAGCCGAAGGAGCTCACATTCCGTTTATTTTCCACCGCGACACAACCTCTTTGCGAGTCATCATCAAGGCGCCTCTGCCATGACATTACCTCAAAACCTTCCGATAGAATTGAAGTGATATACCATATACAGTCGCTATGCCATGGATTGGTGATCACTCCTGAGTATGTCCGTACCATGTGCAAGGCCGGCTGAACGAGAATACAGGGAGGTTGTGCGCCGGCCACGTCGGTAGGCCTAAAAAACTGCTACTGGAATACCTCTTCAAAGGAGAACGTCATAAATTCAGCGTACGGCGCATCAAGTATCTTCTGTCTCAGATCCTCCCGTGAGATAGCAAAGGACAGGGTGTCAGGATACCCGATGTAGCTATACTCGGTAATGCCGCTGTATTCGGCGGAGCTGGAGGCAGAGCGCAGGATCTCTATCATCTCGGCCGTACCGATGCTGCGGCCTTCGCTTATGAACCGGCTCAGAGTATCGTTCATCGCAATATAGCGGTAGTGGGTCGGCAAGATGGTTGCATGGTATCCGTTTGCCGTTCCTTCTGCATTCGCTTGGGGGTTGTAGACGTAGAAATTGTTAGTCGTCAGGATTGCGGGGATATCGTTCGGTGGAATGTCCCCGGGTCTCCGTACCGCCATACCGTAAGAGTCCGACTCAAATGTTACCGATGGGGCTCCATCCGGGTCTGTTTTGCAGGGTACGGCGAGTGCGGTGTTCCAACCCCCCGCAAGGGTCATGTTCCGCGACTTCCAGTAGGCTTCCGCCTCGGGGATGGTCCGGCAGTACTGCAGGGTTTCCATGTAAAGTGAGGAGTACTCAAAGAGATTTGTTGCACTGAGATTTGGGGGAGACCACGAAGAAGAATGCGTGACCAAGATCAGGCCTTCTTCATTCATGGCGTTGTACGTCCCGTAGAAACCGGGCCAGTCGACACCGACAACCCGCATATCTCCGCTTCCCTCTGCCGGCTCGGTTGCGACGATGAGAAGAGTATTTACTGTGACTTTCCGCAAGTCGTTCTCTCCATCCATGTTCTTACCGAGAATTAAACCACCGGAAAGTTCAGAGTTCTCTGTCAGGTTGCCCCAGACGACCGCATTTGAACACATCATGCTGTCCGGTTCGCTTGCCGCTCTATTCAGTACGTGGTCTCGCATAAGCACTAGGGAGTACAGGGAATTTATCGCCAGAATGTCCTCGCGGGTGATCTCTCTCTTGAGGATATTGATGCGCATATTGGTCCCTGAGTCCTGCATGCCCTGGAGCATCGCATCGGCAACGGGAATGTACGGATCGTTTGATGAGAAATTATTCCTGATGAAAGGAAGGAGGTGGTTTTCATAGAGCGATGGAGATTGTGCGTAGTATTCAATCAGGACGTATTCAATCCAGTCCCTGATCTGCGGACCAACAAGGTATCCCTGGGCATATGCGCGTTCTTCAGCAGTTCCCCAGAGATGCAGGACCGGATATCCTTTGATCATCTTCAGGGTGCCCCCCCCGCTCCCCCGGTTGATGCTTAAATTCTCCCGGGGATAGGGTGTCGGGGCTATCAATGTCAGGTTGATATTGGTGGCAGCCTTCTCAGCGGTCACGGGAACGTGGGTTGGCAGCAGGTAGTCATCGGTTCGATACCAGCCGGTGGGCTCCAGGTAGTTTTCGTGATTAATTCCACCGTCACCATTCGTGTCTTTCCATGCATAGATGAGGTAGTCGCCGGACGCAGGAACCTGGATGGTATAGGGGCCCGGGGCGATAAGGGTTGTATATGCAGCAACGTATTGCGAGGCACCTGGCCATTTCTCAGTCTCCACCTCTCGTATTCCTTGAGAGTCCATCGAGTAGAGTGCAAGAATATGTATTACACCGGGACTGGTATCCGTGGAGGTGAGGGTGCCGGAAATTGTGGTTGCGGAATCCTTTACCGGCAGTTGCTGAAAGCCCGGGTATAGGGCGATAAGAATGATTAGCGCTATAAGCAGTGCGATCAACAAGGCTGAGTATTCTCGTTTCATTGTTATGCCCTTGGAGTTTTAATGGTCACTTTCCTGTTGGATGGGGCCGTCTTTAAGAGTCGAGAATCCTGAATAATGCCTCTATCCACCACTCTTGACGCTATCCGTGCTCTACTGGAGCTGGAATCCATATCGGCGGGTGGATTATTCCTTCCACATTGATAAAATTTTGCCATTGATCACCTGAGATGTATTGCGAATACGGGCGATTCGAATCCCTGAGAGTAGCCGTTTCACCTGGTATGCCAGTGATGTTGTTCTGGATAATAAGATCAGCCTTGAATGAATCGGTACATATTCGGCGCCGAATTTCGCTTTGCTTTGAAAACGAGGGTTTTTCAGGTCAAGTCCCTGCCTCCCGAACGATAATTTTTCATGTCCGCTATTCCATGCCCAGTTGACCAGATCCCAGTAGATGGGGTATGTGGGAGTATACTTGTTCGGGAGATCACGATTCAGGGCCAGATACTGGTAATAAGCGGTCTTTCGGTCGGGAGACGACAATGACAGCGACCCGCCGGCGAAAGTGTCGTCGTTGGCAAGGACGGCAATTCTTACTCTGTCAGGATATGATTCGAGAAGCCTCTGGAAAAAGGAGAATGGTAAAATATCACCATTGATATGTTTAATATTTTTCGCATAATATTGATAAAATGTCTCAATTTCGGCCGGCTGATGCACTTCCCGGATTTCAAAACCGTTTTTCTCAAATATCTGGATGTTTTGCCGCATATTTCTCGAAAACGTACTCCAGATGGCTTCCGGAGGGGACTGCTTCAGGTCAAGCATCATATTGCCTGTATCTTCAACAGTAAGATTCCTGTATGTCAGGTAATCCTGGATCTCCAGGCGATACGTACCAAGGTGAAGGAATGAGTAATCTCTGGAGAAGAATGACAGGATATCGTTGAGTTGACTGATATCAAAGGAACCGTCAAGAATTATGTTATTGAATTCGGAGTGTGGTAGACCGATTAAACCCCGGAAGATCCCCATCGACGTCTTCTCAACAAACGGGCATATACCAACAACCCTCTGATCTTCAAGGATGAGGTAACATCTTAACTTCAGCTTCAATGAATCCTTTAAAATATTCATCCATTGGGTGCTGTGGAACAATGTGCCTTCCAAGGACTGATTATTAAAATCATCCCATTGGCGAATATTGTCTTCTGATAGTGCAGCAATGGAGTAGGCCATGGGAGCACCTTATCAAACAGTGGTGATAATACTTTCCATAGACCGCACGGCAATGTCTCTAAAGCTTCTTTGTATTCAAGCACTGTTCTTCTGGCGATTCTGCCATATCCATCATGATGAGGTTATATCTCAGCGGTACATGTTGCAGGGGCCGGGATGCTCGTTCCAGTCAACCTACATGAGATTGTGGAAGATATCCGCCTCAGTCCGACTTCAGGGTCGCTGTCCGTGCAGGGCGTTTCCCTGTTTGTCATACTGCAGTCCACGCCGGTTCGTGCCTAGACAGATGGGCTCTCTACCCCGGGATAATGCGAGCCTGTTGGATGCCGGTGTCATCTTCTAATATATTTGCTTGCCTTCTCCAGAAGTTGTACCTGGGGATGAAGTGTTCAACGTTGAGGATTTATACTAATTTAAATGAAGAAGAGAGCAACCTTCGATCAATACCTCATCTTCATACCATTGGAGTAGCATCAGCGTCCGATTCAAGAATAAAGCCGTCCTAAACGACCAATCCCCTGTATGGAAAACCATCCCCAGAATGGAACTGGCGACCAATTCATCCTATGCGGCCAATTAATCTTTTTCCAGTTCTCTGACCTCTAATCCTGCCATTGCGACACCCGCCCTGCTGAAGAAGTCTGTTTCGCATCATTTTCAAAAAGAGTTTTTTTCAGCCGGTAAAGCAGCGAAATCGTTTTTGAAAGCAGAACTGCTCTAGAATGAATCGGTACATACTCAGCCCCGAATTTCAGTTTATTGCGAACGCGAGGGTTATCCCGATTCTCGCGTCCAAACGATATTCTCTCGTAGCCATTGTTCCATGCCCAATTGATGCCATCCCATGACAGATAATAACTGGGAGAATACTTATTCGGAAGATCTCGGTTTATAGCCAGGTACTGGAAATAGGCAATCTTTCGAATCGGATCCAGTATTGCAAGGTTTCCGCCGGCAAATGCGTCCTCTTTTGTTACGATAAAAATTTTTATGTTGGGTGAGAAAGCATCGAGAAGTCTCTGGAAAAAGGGAAATGGCAGAACGCGCCCTTTTATGTGATGCAGGTTCTCTGCATAATAGTGATAAAACCTTTCGAAATCACGCCCCTGGTCAATCTCTCTAACTTCAAATCCTCCCTTCTCAAACCTGCTGATCTTATATCGCTCATCCTTCGACAGGATATCGTTCCATATCATCTCCGGGTTTTTCTGGTTTAAATTCAATATCACATTGCCTCCGTCATCATTCGGAACACTATCGTACTCGATTCGATCCAACAGAGCCGGGTTGTAAGTGTAAAGATAGAGAAACGAATGCTCCTTTGAAAAGAGCGATAAAACATCATTAATACGACTGGTGTCGAACGAATCGTCGAGTAGCACGTTATTGAACTCGGAGCTGGGTACGCCGTTTAGTCCCCTGAAATGTCTTATCGAGTCTTCAACAAAAGGAAATATCCCGATGATCCTTTCATCCTCAAAGATAAGGTAATATCGAAGTTTTAGTTTTAACACGTCTTCTACTATATTCTTCCATTGTGTACTATGAAATGGCGTCCCCTCTCTGGATTGAAGATTAAATTCATTCCACAGGTGAACATTGTCGCCTGATAATGCTTCAATGGAGTAAGTCATAATGACACCTCACCTGATAGTGCTCGTAAAATTCCTCGCCGATCTGCGCAATCCAGAGGAGCATGCCCCCGACGGCCCGCAGCCGCATCGACGTCATGCCCCTCCCCCGGCAGACCCTTCGCTCGCTGCGGCAGGCCCGGGCCTGCAGCCGGCCTTCAGCATCGGCCTGCATGCTCCGTCTCTTTTAAATCCTGCTGATGGTGATCTGTTGCCGTTCGCGAGAAAAACCTTCGTGTACGGAGAATCTAAAATACCGCCTTCCCTCCCTCGGAGTGTTGAGTTCCAGACAGGCAGTGCGACAATATATATTTTGCCCCGATTATGGCAAACCCGTGCGGCCCAGAACCACTAATTGCCTTACGTCGAGTAGTACCCGGACCCTCGGGCGGCAGATGATGAGAGTTACCCCCACTGACCGGTGATGAAGCGGGGAACTGACACCGCTGTCCCACGGTGGCAGGTGCTCGTGCTTCAGGCACTGCTTTGTTCCGGTTCGGGTTGTCATCGACCCCCCGGTCGCTCCTTAACTTAACCCCTGATTACGGGGTGCCGGCGCCGTCCCGGTATATGGGGAATGGTGAGCGCCCACGCTGATCTGGGTCGGACGCATTCAGACCGGCATCTCATTTAGCGGCACCCTGCTCCGTAGCGAACTCATGAGCGTGGTCCCGGGTTTAACCTCCCGAAGCACACGGGTTGGATGGAGCGGTTAGGTCTCTTTTGATAACCGGGATGGTGAACATTGTCCCGGGATTCAATTGGAGAGGCTGTCAAGAGTTACAGGGTGGAAGGCAGTCGGGGGTGGCAAGGGCCGCTCCCTCATGGAGTCGAGGGTGGGCTGCATTCCGCTCTTCCGCCACCAGGCTTCAACCTCTTTGCAGCTTGTCATCCAGGCACCTTTTTCATGGCCATACTCCAGGATCTTTCGGTAGAACTGGAGCGACGTCCCGGACATGAGCGTGTTATGCCAGAGGATGGTGATCACGCCGTTATGTTGTCTGACAGTGTCCAGAAGGCGCTCGGTCTGGGTCCAAGCCTGTTCCATGTTCAACTGCATGTAAAAGAACATTGTCTGGTCCATTATTGCGAGCGGGATCTCCACGATCTCCATCTCCCGGTTGGTGTTTATGTTGAACGGCCGGAACGGGTGGCACATCCCGTTCCGGAACCCGACGCAGTCCGGGTATCCGAGAGTGGTGTCGTATCGAAACCCCGCTCGTTCCAGCAGTTCCCAGGTGTCCGGTACCCGGAACTTGAGGAAATGATTTCGATATCCGCTTACCGTCTGATTCAGAATCCTCTCTAAGCGCCGTTTCTCTCTCTGCAGCTGTTCGAGGTCGCGATAGGCCTCGCACCCTCCATGTAGGCCGATCTCCCATCCCCCATCAAGGAGCGTACACATCTCCTGCTCCAGATCCTCGATCTCATATGCGTAGTCTCTGTCCCCCTCTTCAAGGGCCAGGAAATAGAAACTGGAGCGTGCCCCGTAGGACTCCTCGAGAGCGGTGATCTCGTTGAAATTCCATTCTGGATACTTCTTCGAGCGCAGTTGTGGAACGATGTGGCCTGCACGGGTGAAATCTCCGTTCTTAAGCGCACTCAGAATCTCAAAGCCTTTGGAATGGAAGGGTTTGTACACCGTATCGATATCGTGTGTCAGACAGATTGCAAACGGCTGTGCTTCCGGATATTCGCAGGAATAGCCCTTTTCTATCAGCAACTGTGAAGCCCAGGGCACAGATATGTCTCGGTGGCGACTCCCGTAATACGGGAACCGGTCATACCGATCACGACTGCAAGCGTCGTACTCTTCCTTCCTGGTGAACAATTCCCAGATCTCACTGTCCTGCCTGAGCAATTCGATCCTCTGCAGGCGACCTCCCCCTCCGGCATACTTAGAGCGTGAGTTATTAAGTTTTTCTCCCTCTGCCTCTTGAACGACAAGATACGTTTAAATCCTTTTGACATTGCGTCCTGAATCCGATCTTCGAGTTTCTTACTACCGGTGGGCGCAGCTCCGGGTGATCGCTGTTACTGCATGTGAGATTGGATGCCCCCTCCCTGCCGGGGAGGTTCGGCTGACTCCGTCCCGGATGAACTGTTGCCCGTATGGAAAACCGTATCCCGGAAAGAGCGGCGGCCGGTGCATCCTGTACTTGATTCACTCGTTTTGTCTCGTAACATTCAGGATGCACCGGTCGTAGAGGAGTCCTGCTCATCCAGGCCTCCAACAGACATTTTTTTGACCCTATAGAGTAACGAGGTTGCTTTTGAGAAAAGAACGATCCGTGAATATATCGGTATGTACTCCGCTCCGAAATCTGTCTTTATCCGAAAACGGGGATTTTTGGTGTCCATACCTTGCCGGCCGAAGGAGATCTTTTCATATCCGTTGTCCCATGCCCAGTTAAGCCCCTCCCAGAAGAGGGAATAGGTGGGGTGATATGTATTGGGCAGGTTTCTATTCAAAGAGAGATACTGGAAATATGCTGTTTTGCTGACCGGATGCATGAAAGTGAGCAATCCTCCGGCATAAACATGCCCTTTCGATAGCAGTGTTACGCGCATCTCATCAGGTGAAAATAGTTCTGGAAGTTTCTGGAAAAAAACGAGCGGCAAAACCTCTGCGTTTATGCGCATAAGGTTCTCAGCGTAGTATCGGTGAAATATTTTCATACCCTCCTGTTCACGGGTTTCATGGATTTTAAATCCGTTTTCCTCGAACCTGCGAATAAATTTTCTCTGTCCTTTTCTGGAGGGGAAATTTTCCCAGATGGTCTCTGGCGGTTTGTGTTGCAAGTGTCCAAAATGGGCTGGCAGAGCCCCTGATGATTGCAAGGGAATATTTAAATGCGCAACTGCTGGTCAGAGGGGTCTGAAAGCGATCTTTGGTAAAGGAGATACTATGAGCAAACAGGTAAAGCCCTGTACCTTCATGGCTCAGGAGGTATACGGATTTACGCGGCCATCATACAGATTTCGTATGCAGAGGGCATGGAACGATTCCATCAAAGTTCCGTTAGTATCTACTGTTAAACAGGTTCCATACGTCGTTCCAATGTGGAGGCAGGTTCAGCTGATGATTTCACCTGTGAGTAGCGATGCTTGCCGCACAGATCGACCAACAGTTGTTAAAGAGGAGGTTATGCCTGTGGAAGAAGTACTTGATCTGCAACCCGGTGAATTTGTTCAGGTCCGATCTTTAGAAGAAATACTCTCCACGCTTGATGAAAACGGAAAATACAAAGGTCTGCTCTTCATGCCTGAAATGGAGGATTTTTGCGGGAAAAAGTGCCGTGTGTTTAAAAAGGTACGTTCGATCACCCTTGAATCCAATGGTGAAGTAAGAGTATTAAGAAGTCCTACGGTTTTTCTAGAGGGGGTCTACTGCGATGGGAAGAGGCACAGCGCGTGTGACAGATCTTGCTTGCTTTTCTGGAGGGAGGCCTGGCTGAAACGGATTGAGCCATGACCCCTCCATTGTTCTTGCACTTCAAACGTACGATGCGCTCCATCCCCTGCTGATAACTGCGAAAAGGCCACGCTCGTGATCCTGCCTGTTTGCAGGCAATTACGATCGGATGCCGTGGCACTCAAGAGCTCCACGATTCTCCGGCATCCGATCGTTTTACCAAGTTCGTTCAACCTAGTATTCTTGAAGGAGAATGGTTGAAATCATGCAGCTCTAATCCGGATTGTTCAGGCAGCAATCCGTATTCACCGTGCTGTTCCGGTTCTCCGTTTGGTGATCGTTCAAGTGCAGTATCCACTGGCATGGACCGGAATTAAAGAATTTATCGAACCAGCGTCCTCTTTAACCCTTTTAAAACCCTGTATTTTTGTCCCTGAAATTCTACGCCGTAGTAAGGGACAAGGTTGGGATTGAAACTTGCTATGAAAGTACTCAGGTGCGCGGTATTTCCTGCCGCCAAATCTATCGATGTGTAATTATGGTTTCGCATGCTATCGAAAATTTCCCAGAGTAGAAGTGAAACAACCCCTGAGTTTAGATGTTCTTCAGAAGACGCAGCAGACCAGCGATGAACGTTCTTCGTATCTCGAAGGATAACCTCTGCAGCAGCAATCTCCCCTGAAGAAGTCCTGGCGACCCACATCTCGCCCAAACCCCTGTCCCTGATCAGGTTCAGCATGCTCACAAGATGCTCTTTAGAGAATGGTGGAAGGGAGTTCTGTTTTTTGAAGGTATCAATGGTTAAATCCCAATACATTTCGATATCGAAATACTGCGTTGCGTACATGCCGAGTTTTTGGGCTTTACGGATACTCCTTCGTGCATTTTTTGAGATCTGGTCAAACATATCCTCGCCAATTGGGAGTACGTAGGTGTAATACACCTTTGAATCCCATCCGTTCTGGGTGAACGGCCGAATATCTTGCAACTCTGGAGAATTTACCAGGTTCACATAGTCATATCTCTGCTGAGCGATATATTCCCGAATGGTTGTGGTGACTTTATTGGTATGTAGTTCCATCTCTCTTCGCTTTGTACTTTCTATGTTGGCAATCATCATCCCGCCATAGGGAGTTGACGTCACTTTAGATGAAGCAATTTTTAATAAATTATATAGGTTTGACAGGAAAAGGGGGCATCCTCCGATTAATTCTTCATCTTCGTAGCACCCCAGCAGGACCAGGGTCTGATTCAGCAGGATGGCATTTTTAGTCAACCAGTCGCTCGTATGAAATACAGTGCCCTGTGGCGAACCGGCGACCAGGGCATCCCAAGCTCGAAATTCGTCGCTGTCCAGTTCCCTTACCTGAAGTTGTGTCATACAGCGAACCGTCTGGCTCGCCTTAGGAGATACCCCAAATTAAGCATTTCGGTTTCTGCTGCATTACTCAATTCTCCCTGCGCGTAACTGTGGCATATCCCTTATGTACATTCGCTCAGGCCGCCATTGTCCCCCGGCATATTGTAGCGGTCCATGCTCACTACTACTTCCCCGTATCATGCCGTCTGAGGTTTCGCCCGCACTCCTCCCTGAGGGCCTGCTTCACGCGAAAGCGATGATGACGTCCCTTGCGAGAGATCGGGATAACCTGCAACGGGAGTTCTAGACGCTTTGTCCGGTAGAAAAGGGTGTTATAATCTGCGAATATAAGGATGGAGGTGTCTATGGAGATCTTCTGAACAAAAATCCTCCCCTCTGGTGGTAAGGGCATCAGAAGAAAAAGATGGATGTAAGGCATCCGTCTGGTCGGGGAACCTGCCCTATCTGTCGACGATGTCATGGAAGGGATAGAACCTCCGCAGTGAATCCGGCGTTCATTATATATACCCCTGTCGCGAGTATCAGGGTGCGGGTGTCCTCATCGTTCTCTCCTGGTCATGGAGGATCGGAAGGAGGTGGCTGCTCTGAGTCGAACGACCAGACTTATTCAACACATCAATGCTGAAAGACGGTCTCATCCAAAAAAAGGAACAGGATTCGAGATGAAGATTCGATTACTGGAAAGGGCTGCCAATGTCTTCCCGTACCTGCTACTGTTCATTTATGTGGTGGGTTGTATTTTCTGCCTTCTTATCGACAGGATAGGTTTCCTGATCAACGGTTCGATCATGGCAGCCCCGGCGATACTAGGATCCTTTACGTTTGTTTTCATGAAGAAAAAAGATCTTAATCCATCAGAGGAGATGAAACTATTTCCATTTAAACGTTCAACATCTGCACTTTTTTTCATCCTATTCTATACGCTTACCGTGCAGGTCCTCTTTACAACCCCTGCAGGATCGAGATGGGACTTACTTATGGTGCTTATTTTATATGCCATAATTCTCATCCAGATCTTATCCAATAGGTTGTCACCTGCGGTGGTGCTTCTTGAGATCATGTTCACCCTTGTGACCACGATCTACAGTTACACCCTGCGGCCAGCCCTGTATTTTGGAATGACAGATATAATGCCGCACAGTTACATCTCTACCATCACCTACCTATCAGAGCACGTTGTCCCGCATGACCTCGGCCATTATGTTTACTTTCCTCTATATCACGTGTTTATAGCCATCTCTTCGCATATACTTGGGTTAGACATCAGCACTTCCCTCTTCATCGTTACAGGCCTGGTTTTTTCCTCAACAGTATTCTTCCTCTACTACATAGTCAATACCATATTCCGCAACAAGCAGCTCTCACTCCTGGTTGCTCTCGTGTATGCTATGAACGCCGATGTCGTATATTATGGCACATACATGGTGACGAGATCCATGGCCTATGTTGGGTTCCTCATCCTCCTGTTCCTGATCTACTCCCTGAGAAACCCCAGGACTGATGCGAGGTATGTCATCGTCAGACCCGGCGCTAAAAGACTCTGCGTTGTGGTGGCGGTCACTTTCATTCTGCTGGTCCACCAGATCTCTACGCCCATAATCATCATCCTGCTCGGGCTCCTTATCATCTTCGAATTATTTGTTCAGGACAAAAATCATGTGTCTACGGTCACCCTGCTGGTTCCCCTCACTCTATTTGTCTCCTACTGGATTTTCATAGCCCATTCCTTCATCAGTGAGCTGCTTCCGCGCACTGATCCGTCTTTATATCAGAACATCGTCATCACCGATGCGGTATATTATCTGGGCCTGAGTTTTCTGGTGAACCATATAAACACTGTTATCACTGTGTTTTTCGCTCTGACCGGGGCAATTTACCTCATATGGAAGCAACAACCGATATATTCCATTGCCTTTGGCATTTTAGGACTCTTGTCGGTTTCGCTGAATGTTCCAAGTGTCCTCACTATGGTGTTTCAACTGGTAGCAGTACTTGGGATTGATCGGTTTGCACTTCTGCTCCTGCCGTTTCTTGCCGTCGTTATGGGGTTTGGGATATACATCTTCAGTCGGTACCTATCTACGAAGGTGCGGCCAGGGCTGACCGGGGTGCTGCTGGTCACTCTGGTCGTTCTCTTCGGCATCGGTTCTCTCGGGCTGGTCAAGGCCGATGAAGTAGACGAGTTGCGTTACACGCGGGACTCTTTCAATCAGAATGAAATTGTCGGGTTTGATCACATACTGAGGACGGTACCGAGTGGATCTGTTCTGTACTCCGATTACTATACGGGCCGGTTTTTTGATAGATGGAAATTCAGTCTATCTGAACGCCTGGGATTATCTTATTATGACAGTCATTGGTTGAACGGCGATCTGGAGACTTCAGCAGGCAAGGGGTATATCATCTTTCCAACTGATCAGTTTCAGCGTAACGGGCTGCTTTTTGGGAAGAGTAATGAACTCGATCCAGAGAATCTTCAGCCTTGTCTGCCAACAGAAGGAAATAAACGGAAGGTTGCAGACAGACTATCTACAGAGGGCAAGATCTACTCAAACTATGGTGTCGATGTATACTACTCCCTGGATTGATAAATCTAGAGAACGAACTGCATTCCATGCGACATAGCGAAGGTCTGCCGGGCCCAGGTCATGAGTGTCACATTATCGGCGGTCGCCGTTGTTGAGAGTTCAACATCATACGGTTTATTCTCGGCTGGTTTTAGCTCTGGCTTAAAGCGGTTGATGTAGAGCCTGATAGGAATTTCAATTGATATCCACTATCCTGAGACCTAAACAGGCTGACAGGATCCCCGTCCATCTTTTAATCAAATACGAAGGAGCTGCAGAGAAATAAAGAGCCATAAAATCCGCGATTTTTTGAATACTGTATTCCTGGCCAGTGTCGTTTAAAGCAGTATATATGAAGCCGCAACGTTGTGAGTTGGTTCCTGCATAAGATTTATATGTAATGTCTTCTTCGAGGGAAGCAGGGCTCCCACTATGGTAGGTATAGGAGTTGTTGGATCAGCGGTTCCCCGGCGAATCATGGATGCTGCCACCCTGGAAACTGCGGGTGGTGGCCTGGCCTTCACTGACTCCCGGTGTAGTTTCCGGGTTTACGCGAAGCGGGCGATCGAAGCCCCTCAAACTCACGGCAATGGGCTGTCATCTGACTCCGAGATCCTGATCAAAGCCAGTGAGCACCTGTTCAACCTGCTCTCCCGGTCACTGCACTCTTTCAACTATTATTGGAGGAAAAGCCATGAATCCGAAGATTTCTGTCATTATCCCGGTAAAAAATGAAGGAGGTCAGATCGGAAACTGTTTGAGAGCTGTATTCGATCAGACCCTTAAACCTTACGAGGTCATTGTTGTTGACGGACACTCCACGGACAGCACAGTAGAAAATGCGATGAAGTTCCCGGTCAAGGTGTTTTATGAAGAGCATCGTACCCGAGCCGGGGCGAATAATGTAGGGATTGCGGGGTCTCAGGGAGATTACATTGCATTTACGGATGCCGACTGCATCCCTGACGAAAACTGGTTAATAAATTTGTATAAAGAATTTGGAGATGGGATTGCTGGCGTAGGCGGGGGGATAAAGAACATAGGAGAAGGTTTATGGGAGAACTCCATCAATTTAGCCGCAGATACATTCCTGGGCAGTGCAAACTCTGTTCAAGGGCGCTATTTCAAACATAAGAGGTTTGTAAATAGCATCAGCGGGTGCAACAGCATGTACAGGAAGGAAGATGTTGTTGCATGTGGAGGGTTCGATGCATCCCTGTCCACTGCCGAGGATGCAGATCTCAATCACAGGATGTTAAATCTTGGTAAACTCGTTTACACGCCTGATGCCATCATTTTGCACAACCACAAGCGCGGATTAAAGGATTTCCGGAAGAGGATGTATCAATATGGATATGGCAGAGCAAAGAGTGGTTTATGGGATCTCCAAGTCATTCCACCTGTATTTGGATTACTGTTGGGCATTTCTATCGTATTCTACTACTGGGCGTCCATTGTAGCACTATTATTATACATCGGCATCATTGTAGGGACCGGAGTTGTATTTGGCATTCGCCATAAAAATCCTCAATATATGCTCTCGATTCCTGTTGTCTACGTTCAGGAGCATATATTCTACAGTTTGGGCATATTCTGCGGCGCATTTGAGGTAATATGTTCTATGCTGAATCCCTGGAAAGTGAAAGGATAACATGACCCGGTGACGAAGATGCGGTGCGAGGAGTTGCCCCAAAAAAGCCTGGGAGTCGGTTGTCCGTTTCCATTTCCCGACTCCGGTATGCTCTCGTACACGGGTTTCCACAAATTCAGGTCTCATCTCCGATCGGGTATATCTCATCTATCGCCCTGTGGCGTAGGGGCTGAGAGGAAGGTTCCCCCTCTTGCACAGGAATTTCAGGACGGCATCTAATGTAAGCGACGGTGATGTTATTGGCAAGAATAGCGATATTATGCAATTCATTTTCCGGAAGCGTCGGAGTAGATAGAGTTGTTGCCCGGCAGGCGAAAAATTTGAGCGACATACCTGGCAACCATGTCACTATTTTGACATTGAAGCAAGATATGTTGCCTCCGGATAATGTAGAGGTCCGGATCATAGAAATGCCTCATGGCTTTACAGCAGAAAGGCTCTGGCGTCTGTCATTCCCGATAAATGTTATAAAAATAGCGCAATGGCTCCCGATGCTAAAAGAATATGACATCATTTACAGCCATCAATATCCCTTAAACTGGTTGGCATATCTCGGAAAAAGGAGATACCATACCAAATACATTTACTATCACCATCACCTTAACCCCCCGGAAGCTTATGAGGGATTTCTACAACACATTTATGCCAGAATGTTAAATGCTTTAACGTTATGGAGCGCTAAGAAAGCCGATGGCGCCATCTCTATCAGTCAGTATTCAAGAAAGTCTCTATTAGATGAGATCGGACTGGATAGTACCGTTGTTTATGATGAAATTGACCGTGATAGATTTTATCCCGGTATTGATGGATCTATAGTTCGGCGCAAGCATAATCTCGGTAACGACCCTGTGATGCTGTATGTCGGAGGTATAACCCCTCCAAAAAGGATCAAGTTGCTGATTGAAGCGTATTATATCGTTAAAGATGTCATTCCGGACATAAAATTGATAATCGTAGGAAAGGAGTCGTTTAACAGTTATTACCGGGACCTTAAGAAAATGAGCGATGATTCGGTCATCTTTACAGGTTATATCCCTGATGAAGAACTACCGTACTACTATGCCGGATGCGACGTCTATGCGACCGCGAGTTTATGGGAAGGCTTTAATTTACCGTTGGCCGAGGCTCAAGCATGCGGCAAACCCGTCGTTGCCTTTGACATTGGAGCCCATAGCGAAGTAGTCAGTGTCCCTGAGAACGGGTTCCTGGTTCCTGCGGCAGACGTGCCAGCGTTGGCGAAGGCCGTTATCAAGGTAATTCAAAGCCGATCAGACAGTTCATAGATGTGAGGAAGATGATACCGTGAAGATCGATACTATCCAGCTTTTTCAACCTCCGAATTCCCATAGCGAAGACGATATGACCAGATACGGCTTTGTCACTCCGATTCTGCTAAAGTCCGGGTTAAACCCTACAGTAGGTCTTTTACGCATACTCAGGTCATTAATTCCTGATAATCTCTGGGTTCTGGAGGTTGCTGCGGAGGCCAGCCTCTGCAACATTGTTGACGTTCATCTGCCCGGCCGTCACAGGGCCACTCGTCACATTCCGGGACTAAATGGAGTAACCCGGGTGTTCAATTATATGTGCACGGAGTCCCGTGTTGCAATGAATATTGCCATTCTCTACAAGGAGGTCAAGGTCTGGGTTTTTTATGGCGAACACTCTCCGTTGCCGATGATAACCGCCAGATTATTGGGCAAAACAATCATACTGGACCCCGTAGCGAATCCGGTCAAGATACTTGAAAAAGTTGCCAGAAGATATCGTTATATCGGGCTTGCAATGTCTCGTATCAATTTTATGCTGTCTCATCGTATTGTACTGTATTCGCCCCGCTTAATTGATGAATGGCGTTTAGAAAAACATCGTCATAAGGTCCGTATTGCCCACGAACACTTCTTTGATTTCGATACCTTCACCGTTACCACCCCCTTGGTTAACCGGCCCCCTCTTATCGGCTATATCGGCCGGTTGAGCGAGGAGAAAGGTGTCTGGAACTTTACCCTGGCCCTTCCTACTATTCTCAGAGAGCAAAAGGATCTCCGCGTGCTCATCGGTGGGGACGGGCAGTTAAAGGAAGCGATCGAGGCCTCCTTGCAGGACGGGGGATCCATCACGCGCGTCGATCTCCCGGGATGGATCTCCCATGACGATCTCCCCAGGTATCTGAATCAACTGTGCCTCCTTGTTCTCCCCTCGCACACCGAAGGACTCCCAACGATCATACTTGAGGCCATGGCCTGTGGGACCCCGGTGCTCACGACGGCAGTTGGGGCGATACCGGACGTCATTGTAGATGGTGAGACAGGATTTATCATGGAGAACAACTCCCCGGAGTGTATTGCTGCAAATGTTGCCCGGGTATTGAGCTATCCGCAACTAGAGCAGATAGCGGAGAATGGAAAACGGTACGTGAAAGAAAACTTCACGTTCGAAAAGGCCGGGGAAAACTGGAGGAGGATTCTTGCCGATGTCAGATAGATGTGACCGATGCCGGTGCAACTGTTGCAGGGGGTTCAAGAAGATCTGCCGGAACTCCCCGGAACTATAGTTTTTGGAAGATCGCCTCACCATACCGGATCCTGAAGGTCTCTTGATCGGAAAGGGAATCCGCGATAGCCCCCAAGAGATCTATGGCCTTGTACGTATTTTCTCAGAATTGAGGTTGAATCAGGGCGGATTTACGGAGCTTTTATCTCATCAACAAGTAATAATATAGCCCCGGCCGATTGCTTATTTCCGGGCTTCAGCAACAATGATAATGCTCGAAGCAATCGATGGCAATCTAGCTCCAATAGTATCCAGCCAACAGATGATTTTTCGCAGCCTGTGATCTTTCAGAAGCGGGTACGCCAGGTTCAGTATATGTTGTGAAAATGGCGGGAAAAATCCGCAGACATCCTGTTCAAGAATTCGAAAACCGGAACTGGTCAGAGCCTCTTTAAGCGTTCTCAAATTAAAGTGTGTGGTATATACTCTTGTTGCCTCAAAAATTGGTTTCCTGACCGTTTGCGGGACGCTTACGATAAGGAGCCCCTCCCCCCTCAGAACGCGATGTATTTCTCGTAGTGTTGCCGGGACGTTATCTACGTGCTGGAGAGTTGAAATACACAGGACTGTATCAATGCAATCGTGAATAAAAGGCAGATTTTCTCCAACAGATCTACAGAAATTTACTGAAACACCTGCGTCATATGCGTTCCTTTGAGCTCTTTTAAGCGATGTCTGCCAAAGAGGATCTACACCATAGCAGCATTTCCCCTCTCCGGCCAGTTTGACAAGAAAGGTGCCTGTACCGCAACCGACATCGAGGATGTTTTTTCTGCTTTGATTATGCTTTTCGATATGATATGCTATTCGCTCGCTGGCAAGTGCCCAATACACTCTACTGACGGGATCCACTTTTCCTGATCGCCACGTGTCCAGGAGGCTCTCCAAATGAGAGAGGGTGCTGTCGTTATCCATTGTTGCGCAGAACCTCCTTGATGCTGCGCAGGACGGTCTCAACGTCTTCATCGCTCAAACCCGGATAAAGCGGCAGCGAGACTTCCTGTTCATAGACCCATTCTGCATTCGGAAAATCGCCGGGTTTGTATCCAAATGTCTCCTGATAATACGGATGCAGATGCAGAGGGATGAAGTGAACACTGCAATTTATGCCGTATTGCATCATCTCCTGAATAAAGGTATTTCTGTCGAACGTCTTCAACAGTATGGGGTACAGGTGATAAACGTGCAAGCGGTCTGGCTTTTCAGTGGGGATTATAATGTCTTCGTATGATCCAAGTGCGCCATTATAGACGCCTGCCAGCCTCCGACGAGTTTCAATAAACCAGTTGAGCCTTTTGAGTTGCGGGATTCCGATTGCTGCCTGCAGATCCGTCATATTATATTTCCAGCCACATTCTTCGATTTCGTAATACCACGATCCTGCGGTGGAATAGCGCCTCCATGCATCTTTACTCAGACCATGCAGCCGGATTTTCCTCAGTCGATCTGCCAGCTTTTCATCTTCTGTGGCGATAGCTCCACCCTCACCGGTGGTCATGTTCTTTGTCGGGTAGAAACTAAAGCAGGTTGCGTCTCCAAAGGTGCCTATTTTCTTATGAGCATATTCTGCACCGATTGCATGCGCTGCATCCTCAATAACCCAGAGGTTGTGATCCTCCGCAATCTCTTGAATCTCCCTCAGATCGCATGGCTGGCCTGCAAAATGAACCGGGATAATTGCCCGTGTTTTGCCAGTAATATGTTCTGTTATCTGTTCGGGATCTATGTTGTACGTGTCGCGCTCAATGTCTGCAAGGATGGGCCTTGCACCTGTGTGCGCGATAACATTCCCCGTCGCTGCAAATGTATATGGGGATGTGATCACCTCATCCCCCTTTTCTATCCCGAGGGCAATGAGAGACAGATGCAGGGCAGCGGTACACGAGTTTACCGCGACGACATGCCCTACCCCGATGTACTGAGCCAGTTGCTCCTCAAAGAAAACCGTTTTTGGCCCCATTGTGAGCCAGCCTGATCTGACCGCTTCAACGATCCCTTCTACCTCTTCGTCGTCGATAAATGGCAGTGCAAATGGTATTGTTGTTTTCCCCATAGTTCATCTCGGCTCCGCCCGTTCATTGGCCTGGTATTTCTTATACCTATCGAAAAATGCTCACAGGTTTTCATCAAGCTGATATCGATCCGCGACTCCTCGCTTCCCGGAAGGATGTATTCGGATCGACGAGCCGAACAACTGTATATTCTCTCGATTCCTCCGGCAATCAGTCTTTCTTGCCTGATCTCCATCGCAGTACATTTAGGGGTTTCAAGAGCCGCTTCTGGAGCGAGAAGTGTGCCGCCGCCCTGCCTGCTTGTTCAGGCTTCGTCAATAGAGGAACCAGACAGAGGTATGACTGAAGACACTTCTGTGTGCCGGTGACGGCCGAGGGGAGAATCAGGATTCTGCCGGGCAGTATTATTTTTTGCATGGCCTCAGGGTCAGGACTTTGTGTGGGCTACTGGTCCTTCGCCGGATTGTTTTGGGTCTCCGTGCTGAGCCCTATGATTAATTAAGGAGATCCTTATATGTATTACAAAACCACAGGCAGGCCGATGAAGAGAGTTCTGGTTGTCTCATATTATTACGCGCAGGAAGAGGTTATTGGGTCCATCCGTGTCCAGGGCCTGATTCGACACCTGGATCAATTTGGTTGGATTCCTACATTACTTACTGTGTCCCCGGACCAGAACGTTAGACGAACATCAAATATCATTTATGCTCCTATAAAACCTGCTGACCCTCTCCTCCCGGGACTCTTAAATATAGATCCTGATATCCCATTCAAAGAACAAGTTAGTGTTTCGTCAAATGGCAGATTAACCTCGTTTTTAGAATGCGCTTTACAAACCTATAAGGAAATCGTCTACTATCCTGATGAACAAAAGGGATGGTATTCCCATGCAATCGCTGAAGGATCAAGAGAGCTAAGACAGAATCATTACGATGTCATATTGAGTTCATCAACGCCGTATACATCGCATATCATCGCCCGGGAGTTGAAGCAAAGGCACGGAGTGCCGTGGATAGCAGATTTCCGGGATTTGTGGACACAAAATCACTTTTTCAAACATTCAGTTATTCGAAGACTGTTTGAAACAAGATTGGAAAAGAGAACTATCTCATCCGCAGATGCCATCACCACTGTGTCCGAACCATTGGCAGATAAATTATCCACTTTGCATGAAAGCGTCCCTGTGTTTACTATAACCAATGGGTTCGATCCGGATCTTTTGAACCATGGATCCCCGGCCTCTAACTGTTTTAACATTGTATATACAGGTAAGATATATAATCAAAAGCAGGATCCAGTGCCATTATTCATTGCACTGCGTTCTCTTATCGATAACAGGTTAGTGGACCCGTCCACCATTCGGGTCGATTTCTACGGGTCCCAGAGTGACTGGATTTATGATGAGATTTCCAGATATAACCTTGGTCAAAATGTCTTCCTCCACAATACCGTAACTAGAGAACTCTCTCTAAATTTGCAGAGAAATGCCCAGATATTGCTGTTGCTGGCATGGAACGATCCTGGTGAAAAAGGAATATATACCGGAAAAATTTTCGAATATCTGGCTGCAAAAAGGCCCATTTTGTCTATTGGGAGCAAAGGGAGTGTCATTGACGATCTTTTACTCCAGACTCATGCTGGAATAAGCCTTACGGACCCCCTGGAAATTTCCAACTATCTGTGTGACAGCTACAGAGATTACCTTTCATCAGGGTGTGTACAGTATCATGGAAAGGAGAATGAGGTTCAGAGATATACTCACATCGAGATGGCCAAAAAATTTGCAACCGTGTTGAACGGACTTGTGCGGGACAGCTAATTTGACTATTCTTCGGCAGGATCCCTGCCGTTCTTCCTTCATAGTCCGTTGATCCAGGATCTTTGAGTCTGATGATCGTTTCCCCGGGTTCGCGGCATGAGAGGTCGTCCTATCGACCGATGTACTCGGCGGAAGTAGAACTCTCTGCCGTAGACGGCATTACTCTGTATGATCCGACCAAGAGTGATATTATGCATTTTCTCTACCGTTCTTTGCCGGAAATGAGTGTTAAAGCATCTGCATCCTTGATTTTCCTCGATGGTGAGCGTAAGTTATGCAATCCAGCACATTGAGAAAGATATATATGCTCTCAGTTGGATGCACAGCAACAGGTGATGCTTAATTGAATATAAATCTGCTAAAGAACAGAATAACCGCTCACGGTGTTGGCGCACATTTGCCGGATGTTCCCGTGATCTTCCAGTGAACCGGTAGTGAGGTGCGACATATGAAGATTCTTATCACAGGTGGCGCTGGATTTGTGGGTTCTCATCTCTGTAACCGCTATGTACAGAATGGCGATACGGTTGTCTGCTTGGACAATTTTCTCAACGGTAGCCTGATGAACGTCAGGCACCTCCTGAGGCACCGTAACTTCAAATTGATCAACGGGGATATCAGGGATTACGACCTTCTCGAAAAAGTAATGCGAGATGTTGACGTTGTCTTCCATCTTGCCGCTCAAATCCACGTGGACCGCTCTATCATCGAACCAAGGTTGACCTACGAAGTGAATGTCGTCGGCACTCAGAACGTCCTTGAAGTCGCCCGGATCTATGATGTTGACAAAATCATTCACGCCTCCACAAGTGAGGTGTATGGATCGGCACAGTACGCACCGATGGACGAGGACCACCCGCTCAGCGCTCTTCACCCCTACGGTGCAAGCAAGATTGCAGCCGATAGAATGTGTTATGCCTATATTGAGACATATGGGATGAATGTTTGCATCATGCGGCCTTTCAACCTTTATGGGCCCGGGCAGAAAGATTCTGGATATGGCGGAGCTCTTTCCATCTTCACCAAGAGGCTGATGAGAGGCCTCCCCCCGGTAATCTATGGGAGTGGTCTGCAGACGCGGGATTACACCTATGTCGACGACATAGTGGACGCTTATGATCTCATTCTGAACTATCCGAAACCCATCCGGGAGCCAATCAATTTCGGGACCGGCGTCGATGTCTCGATCCTCGACCTTGCGTATAAGATCATCAAACTCTGCGGAAAGGACCTCAAACCGGTCCATGTCGAGGAACGCCCCGGTGAGGTCCAGCGCCTTGTTGCCGCTACCTCGAAGGCGAATAAACTTGGCTGGGAGCCGAAGCATTCTATTGACGAAGGTCTCAAAAAGTTTATCGATTGGTACAAGAATTACAGAATCGAAGAATGGGCGAAACCCGGGTGAAGATCCGGGCGGGTATCAGACTTCGCCTCCCCAAAAGTGTCGAGGAGGAAGTGGCGGAGGTCGTTGGTACTCTGCGTACGGGCCTTGCTTGCTGTGCGGATGGAGGCTGCGGCATTTGAGGAGTAGATCTGGATCCCTTCCTCCATCTGGCTTCAATAGTATGTTATCGGACCCGATGGGTGGAATACTCCCTCCTTTCCAATCAGGTTGTCGGTCATGGTAATCTTTCCTCTTCCGTTCATCTGTGCGATCGGGGGCGCCTGATCATAGTAGAACCAGTTATGGTCGATGTATGCTCCGACGCGAGGAACTCCGCAGATGAGTGCGGCATACGAATCCGCAGGCCCTGTGGCCATGAACGTGTTGTGATGAATCCGGATCGTGTCTCCTGCAATCGTCCCGGACCCGGATGGATCCGGTGTGCCGTGCATATCGCATTGGTAGGCATAATTTGCGGTAAAGTTGGGACCGAAGATGTTGTACTGCGCCTCGTATCCGTCTCCGGGGAGCCCGGATCCGGCGATCGCGTGCCGGCAGTTGTCGATGTAGTTCCCCTCAACCAGACACGTCGACCCAGCTGACACCACAACGCCGTATCCGAAACCATTCATCTGGCAGTGGTGGATGTTGTTGTGATGGACGTACCCGCCGCTCTTCATGTCTGAGCCGCCTGTTCTATAAAAACTGACGCCAGCACCGCTCCAGCCCGAGATCTCACAGTTGTCTACCTCTAAATTCCGGTAGGCGGAATAGATACCAAGAAGCGGTCGATCCACTATGTCGGTTGTTGTATCCGGGCCTTCGAGGCGGATTCCGGTGATCCTCACGTATTCCCCGCCGGCAATAAGCCCTACCACGTGGTTGGAGTCTGCTGGCCTCAAGGAGATTTTTCCCCCTGAGGAGATTGGGTATTCACCCATGCCGGAGCCTCTGGGGGCTGAAATATACGCCCCGTCCGATGCCGCGAGATATGGGATGCACTCCATCGGGGGTGAAATCTCCCCGGACTCAGCTTCTATCCAGATATGCTGCCCCCCATTCCCCTCCCACGCCGCATCATCCGTGAGGTTGTCTGTACTGTCTGTTATGAGGATAGCATCGAGCCCTGTGCCTTCCTCCCGCCAATGGATGGTCAGGGTGTGCTGGCCGCTTGAGAGATAGTGAGATCCTTCTCTGTTCCAGTGCCAGTCAGAATCGATATCGAGATCCCATTGCCGGGTTTTTTCAGTATCTACCGAGACCCAGAAGGAGTTGCTCTCTTCGCCAGGTGCGGATGCAAGACCCCAGATGGCATAATAATTTGCTTCCTCAATATTGAACGAGTACACTGCTGACCCGGCTGTCTTTCTTTCTCCCCTGTTGCTGGCAAGGGTCACACCTTCTGGAATAGTTACACCTTCTGGTATGGTCGCACCCCCGGGGATGGTTTCAAGCTTGATGCGTGCCTGCTCGTCGACGTAAATTACGTCCCCTTTCTCTGCGGTTCTAAGGGCAGCAAGCAGCTCGTCAGTCGTCGTGACAGCATAGTTTATTCTCGGATCCGCCGACGTAAATATATCATGGTAGCCGTCGCCTCCACCGATGGGACTGCCCGTAGGGTTTGGCTCAGCGCCGAAGACCTGCCCCTGAGCGAGCAAAGTGGATATCAAATCCGCCGTGCCCATGAAGAGTACTGGAATAACGGAGTATATCAGCACTGCACAGAGTAGGACTAGAACAATAGGAATTGTTTTTCCTGGAGGCATTCTTTCATTTCCATGCTGAGTCCTCTGTCTATAATATACCTTTTGGCGAAAAGTGACCAGTTGAGTTGTGGCATGAATTGATACGTAAGGAGGCGTCCTCTGCAAAAAAAAGGGTGTTAAAAGCCAAGAATGGCTTTTCAGTCCGTTTGTTTACCAGTACCGTATCGGACCCGATGAGTGGAGTACTCTATCCTTCCCAATCAGGTTGTCGGTCATGGTGATCTTTCCTCTTCCATTCATCTGTGCGATCGGGGCCGCCTGATCATAGTAGAACCAGTTGTGGTCGATGTATGCTCCGTCGCGAGGAACCCCGCAGATGAGCGATGCATACGAGTCCGCAGGCCCTGTAGCCATGAACGTGTTGTGGTGAATCCTGATCGTGTCTCCTGCAATCGTCCCGGATCCGGATGGATCCGGTGTGCCGTGCATGTCGCATTGGTAGGCGTAGCTTGCGATGTAGTTGGGACCGAAGATGTTGTACTGCGCTTCGTATCCGTCTCCGGGGAGCCCGGATCCGGCGATCGCGTGCCGGCAGTTGTCGATGTAGTTCGCCTCAACCAGACACGTCGACCCTTCGGACACCACAACGCCGTATCCGAAACCGTTCCTCTGACAGTGGTGGATGTTGTTGTGATGGACGTACCCGCCGCTCTTCATGCCCGAGCCGCCTGTTCTAAAAAGACTGACTCCGGCACCGCTCCAGCCCGAGATCTCACAGTTGTCTACCTCCAAATTCCGGTAGGCGGAATAAATCCCAAGCCTTGTCTGGCCCGATGCACTGGTGGTCTTGTCAGGTCCTTCAATCCGAAGGCCGGTAATCCGTACGTTCTGCCCACCGGCCGCGAACAGGGGGGTCCAGTCGCTCGCCTGATCGTTAGAGAGCCTCGTCTGGAAGATCCGTCCGCCTGCAGCTCCATTCTCACCCCGGTTGCTTGCAACAGTCACGCCGGCCGGTACCTGGATGTTGAAGTAGCCGCTCATGTCGATGTTTGCGTTGCCTTCGACATAGATAACATCTCCAGAGCGTGCATTCTGCAGAGCCGAGAGGAGTTCACTCCGCGTGTCGACGATGTAGTCTGCGTCGCTCCGGCTGACGATCTTCGTGTAGCCGTCACCTCCGCCGATGGGGTTTCCGGTCGGGTTTGCGTCAGCGCCGTACACCCTGTCGCTGGGGGTCGGTACCGGAGTCTGGGTCGGCCTTGGTGTCGCCGTTGCAGTGGGCGTCGGCGTCACGGTCGGTGTCGCTGTCGGCGTCGCTGTGGGCGTGGGTTTCGGTGCCTCGGTTGCAAACTCGACGTATGCCATGTCAACCCAGCCGGTCTCCATGGCTACCTGAACCGTATGCTCACCGGCGGTGAGCGGGATCTGCACCGTGGTAGGAACAAACGTGTACCAGCTGCCGGTGTTGGGAGCGTCGACTGTAGCAACTTTCTCCCCGTCTACCAGGACCGAGAAGGACATGTCGTCCTCTGTGGTGCTGGTGTAGAACGTGGCGGCATAGGCACGAGACTCAGCTACCTGTACCTTAGAGAATTGAATCCATTCCCCGGCATAGGTGTGGGAGACGACCGGGACGTTGACACCGCTCCGCTCGCCGACATCCACATCGGCATTGTCCGTGCGGTACGCGTAGCCGCCCTGGTTGCCCGCTTCGGTGTCGTGGTACGCAACGTCCTCGCCTCCGAAGTCGAAGTCAACGAAGTTGATCCGACCGGGGACCGCATGCGCCTTGTAGGGCTTCAGATCGTCGGAAGGATCCTCTGTGGGCGTGGGCGTGGGCGTCCTGGTTGGTGTCGCTGTCGGCGTCGCTGTGGGCGTGGGTTTCGGTGCCTCGGTTGCAAACTCGACGTATGCCATGTCAACCCAGCCGGTCTCCATGGCTACCTGAACCGTATGCTCACCGGCGGTGAGCGGGATCTGCACCGTGGTAGGAACAAACGTGTACCAGCTGCCGGTGTTGGGAGCGTCGACTGTAGCAACTTTCTCCCCGTCTACCAGGACCGAGAAGGACATGTCGTCCTCTGTGGTGCTGGTGTAGAACGTGGCGGCATAGGCACGAGACTCAGCTACCTGTACCTTAGAGAATTGAATCCATTCCCCGGCATAGGTGTGGGAGACGACCGGGACGTTGACACCGCTCCGCTCGCCGACATCCACATCGGCATCGTCCGTGCGGTATGCGTAGCCGCCCTGGTTGCCTGCCTGGGTGTCGTGATACGCAACGCCTTCGCCTCCGAAGTCGAAGTCAACGAAGTTGATCCGACCGGGGACCGCATGCGCCTTGTAGGGCTTCAGATCGTCGGAAGGATCCTCCGCCTCGAGGTTGGAGACCCTGACTTCTGTAGGGTCGGCCAGGGTATAGGCTCCGGCCTGAAGGACTACAGTCCCATTGCGAATTGCCTTCACTGCGGTCTGTATAACGCTGCTGTCGTCGATTCCTGCCGTTCCGTTACTGATCAACTGACCATTACTGTCTTCTGCAAGGATCTGGTCGCCATCGACGTAGACGATGACATCATACGAACCCTGAGAGACCGCCTGGTTCGGCGCTGCCAGTGCTGGTGCAACCATTGCAAGCATCATGGACAATGTCAGTACCAGAATTAGGGTTTTTTTCATGCATCATCTCCTTAGAGTGCCCTCCGGGGGCTGTAGCCGCCCCAGAGGATTCGTAGAGGGTAGCCCCTCAGTATCATGTTTTTTACTTCACCTATTTATTTCATTCTTTATCGATGTGACAGTTTAAATGTCACATTCCTCATTAAGACGAATATTTTCTTTGATTTATGGTAGAAATCCATTTTAATGGAATTATTAGCGACAAAAAAGTTTATATATATGTTTGAGCATTACCGGCCATTATGCCGTTACATCTGTTTTCCGGTGAGGTAATGCCTTGATATGGAGTTTCGCCGGTCGAGCCTGCTATTCACAGCAAATCAGAGATGTAGGTGCCGTTGCCTGTTTTTCCCCCGTCATATGCCTATCCGGGCATACGCGCACCTGATGCGCAAAGGATCTTCTCCGAACGGTGCGGCAGTTCGGGAACAAGCACCCCTGTCGCAGGAGATTGTGCGACACAGCGTCTGGCGGTTATCTGGAAGCGGAGGTCCAAAAAGAAGAGAATACTGTGCAATAGGCTCTCCAAACTACGCTGTCAGTCTTGATCGATACACGGGATGCTGTATGAATTAAACGTCTCTTCCGGTTCTTCATTTTGCTTTTTATACGGGTATAACCCATGGCGACTATCGATCTCGTAATAATAGCCTGTATTATCCTCCGAATGAGATGACAGTTCCATTATTTTTGGCCGACTTATGATCGGGGTGGGTGACGGGGCTTTCGGGATCGTCGTACCTCCCAAAAAATATATATGCACCAAGCGGTATGGCTTCTATCGTCAAGTGCTTGCTGGTGCGCCGTTGCCAGGAAATGGTTGTACATGAGGGCACCGAATTTCAAAAAAGTGGTAGAAATCGGCCCGACGTAGAAAAAGATCAATATCGCACTGTAGCATGCCTGGGGGGGCTGATTAGTATGTATCGTTTGACGTCAGCTGATGTCGATGTTGCCTCTAATAGTAAGAGAACCTTCAAAGAGAGTTATCTCACTGCTCGCCAACATACCTGCATATGCTCTCTGGAAAGCGGTTTACAGAAGCGAGCCAGGAGTATGGTTCAGGATGGCGCTTGTTTTTACTCTCGAGGCGCTTTCCATACGCGGATACGACGCAGAAAATCGGATCCGACCTCCCATTATTGTCTTTCGTTCTCGGTACGTCTGACTGGTGATCATCTATATTTTAAGGAGGCTCTTTGATGAGTTTATCACCTGCATCTGCTCGAACCATTGAGCAGAATCGTTTTCATCTACAAGATACTGCCGGTAATCCGGTAAAACCCTCGCCTACCCGCACTGTTGTGGCTATGCCGGCCTACAATGAAGAGGGGTACATTGCCAAGACCATTATGGGGGCCCGGCAGTATGCCGATATTGTCCTCGTGGTTGACGACGGATCGAAAGACGACACGGTACCGATCGCCAGGGCACTTGGTGCCCTCGTCGTACAGCATGAGGTCAATCGGGGTTACGGTGGGGCTCTCCAGACGATCTTCAACACGGCGCGGAAGATTGGAGCGGACGAGCTCGTCATTATCGATTCTGATGGTCAGCACGATCCCAGGGACATTGAAAGCCTCCTGAGGAAACTTCGCGAGGGGAACGATGTCGTTATAGGCTCCCGGTTTATCAAGGGCGCAAGCGGCGACATTCCGGCCTATCGAAAGGTCGGGATGAAAGTTCTCGATACAGCCACACAATATGCAAGCGATCTGAATATTACTGACTCACAGAGTGGATTCCGGGCGTACGGGATGCAAGCGATCCAAACGATTCAGCTAGGCGGCAACGATATGTCGGCAGGTTCAGAGATTCTCGTTCAAATCGGCGCGCATAATCTAAAAGTTGCAGAGGTACCTATACGGATCCGCTACGACATTGAGAACACTTCATCACAAAATCCGCTGGTCCATGGATTGTCCGTTCTCAATGCGATCATTAAACTCGTCAGTTGCAGAAAACCGATCTGGTTCTTCGGCATGCCTGGACTGTTATTAACCATATCCGGAGTTTTTGTGGGGTTCATGGCCTTTTCGGACTACTATATTACAGCAAGATTTCCATTTGTATTCTCGATGGTCAGTGCTCTCACCCTCATTATGGGAATGCTTCTGATCGCATCCGGCCTGATCCTCAACTCCCTGGTAGAGATCGTGAATGCGCCGAAGGAGTCGAGATCGGCCCCACATCTCGGGCAGGAGTTTTCACCATCACATACCGGCGCAGGTGAAGACCAGTTCGATAAAGTGGCAGAAGATCACGTTTCCGGTCATCATTGTCTGCATGATCTGGAGGATCTTTCGGAGTACTGAGATCTCGTGGTCCTCCTTTCACAGCAAGCGGGTATCCGGTCGTGGTGATGACGCGCCTTCGACCTGAGTGGCGTCGGATAGTCAGGGCCTATTACAGCGATCTTTAATCTCGCGTCCGGAATGGCGCATCCGCCGATCCGTTTCCGTACGGCTGCTCCGTTCCAGAATCGCGGTGGCGATGTTCCACGCTAGTGCGGGCAACAGTATCTGCCGTTTTTCGAAGAATCACCGGATGCGCCGAAGGGGATGTCATTCTAACCATAAATGTAGCTGGCTTTGGGTTAACCTGAGGTGTTAAGCGGGGACAAACACGCCTGTTGCTCGTCGTATCAGTGGCCTGCGGGAATGGATCCGGAAAGCAGATTCATACCGTTGTGCAGTACCCCCATCACCTCGAAGCACCGCCATCCTGAGTGTTCATCCCCGGCTTTCCTGCTGAGATGCCCCTTATCTTCGACCTCCAGTTGCTCAGCGCAGAATATACCCCGGGAGCATATGCCCTGAACAGGGCCAGATCCCTGGACCTCCGCAGATGCCGTGTCTTGCAATGCTTTAGATTGGCCCTCGCGAGGTCGGGCCTGCCGGCTTCCAGATTCCTGCATGCAACCTGGATCTGCCTGGATGCGACGTATTCCAGCAGATCTTCTTTCAACTCCGGCGGCACTTCTCCGGCCTGCAGTGCGTTCCGTGCGGACGCCACGAAGACATGCTCACGGATCGGTTCTTTCATATCGCAGGCCCTGTTCGCAGCTTCTTTGTGATAGATCCCCATGCCGTCCCAGGTAAAAGCGATAGGGTACTTCAAAGCGATGCGTCCCCACAGGTCCACGTCTTCCCCGTACCATGCGTCGGTATCGAACCCTCCCATCTCATCCAGGACGCACCTCGGGACGGCAACGATCGACGACGAGATCGGTGGGCTGCCGTGGATTGCGTCCCTGAAGTAACTCGAGAGCAGGCCTTCCCATGGCTCCGGAGGGATTTCGGCACTGAACGGCGGGACCCAGGCCGTCGAATCGTTCTCCTGCAAGAGGCATGCCGTCCCGTAAGCCCCTGCCTGCGGATACTTATCCCGCAGCCTCAACAGGGCTTCAAGATGCCGGGGCATCCATTCGTCGTCCGCATCCAGGAACGCAACCAGTTCCGCCCGGGCCGCCTCGATCCCCCTGTTTCTCGCCGCCGACACCCCCCGGTTCTCCTGTCGGATCAGCCGGATCCGGGGGTCGCCGACCCCCCCGACCATCTCACCCCCGCCGTCGGTGGAACCGTCGTCCACCACGATCACCTCAAAATCCTGGAATGTCTGGGCGAGGACCGAGTTTAAGGCACGGGCGATGTAGGAGCCTTTGTTGTAGAGGGGGATGACGACCGAAATGCCCGGCAGCGCCGTCTCACCTGCTCGATCTCTCTCCGGGGAGTAATCACGGGCATACTCCGAACCGATGCGGTTGCTCTGGAGGGCTGCAGAGGCCGGCCGGTCTCTGTCTTCAGAGATCCTGATGCGGCCCCCATTTCTGAATCCGGCATCCCCGGTGCTTGCGGGCATTCATGCCGGGGACAATATCTAACTATTAAAATATTTCGAGAGCTGACTGGACCAGGTCCCATTGTGCCGGAACAGGGCCGGCTTCTGCCGTCAGGGCTGTCACTCCGCCCGCACGTTCGCCCCGCAGTTCCTCGCCCGCGTCAGGAGCACCGACCCTCCCCGGTCGCCGAGCACTTCCCTCGCCGCCCGGGCCACATCCTGCATGCCGGAATCGCCGACGGCGTAGACCGTCGGCCCGAACGAACTCAGGCCAGCTCCGGCAGCCCCGGCCTGCACCGTCTCCTCGAGGAGCGAGGAGACGACCGGGTGCTGCAGCCCCACCTCGACTTTCTTGAACCCGAGCGACTGTGTCCTGTTGATCGCCGAACCGAAGAGGTCGAGATCGTGCTCGATGAGACCGGGAATCATCCGCATGAGCACCTCGTGGCAGACTTCCCGCACCTCCTCAAGCGGTACGGGGCAGTGTGTACGGAAGATGTCGACCTCTCTTCCCCCGTGCGCCCCTGCGCTTACCTCCGGCGTCACGAGCAGGATACGCCAGTCCTCCGGGAACCGGTGCCTGGCGAGGACCGGCGGGGGCGCGACGCCCCGTGACGCTGCCGAGGGGCGGAAATCCTGCTTGCCTTCAGGAGTTCCGAACCGGTGCCCGCCGTCCAGGATGAACCCGCCCTGCTCGAACGCCGCCGTGCCGATGCCGGAGGTCCCGCCGCGGCCGACGGCCTTTGCAAGGTCGCACACCGGGACATCCTGCTCGTAGAGCCGGCAGAGGGCGGCGGCCGTAGCGAGCGCAACCTGCGTCCCGCTCCCGAGCCCTGCGTGCTGCCGTGCGGTGGCATGCAGGGCGATCTCCGCACCCCCGGGAAGTCCGAGCGTCTTCTTTGCCGCCCGGGCCGCATCGGCGACCCTCTTGCGCGACTCCTCGTCGCCGCCGCGAACCTCGATCCCCGGGGCTTTCCGCGCATCGAGCACGCACCCGGGCTCGTCGAGGGTGACCCCGACCCCGCCGTCCACCCTGCCCGACGTGCCGTTCATGTCGAGCAGGGTGATGTGGATCCGGGACGGAGCATCGACGAGCACCCTGATCTCGTCGGTGAACGCCGTGCAGGGGAAGATCTCTTCGATGGCGATCAGCGGCTCTTCGCGGTGGATGATCCGGTACTTCCGCGAGAGCATCGGTTCGCACCGGTGGACGTTGAACGTCCTGGCAAGATCCGCGCCGGCACGGACGACGCGGGCGTCGGTGATCTCCCGGCGCGACTCTATCCGGTGGCGGCGGAGGATCCTGCCGATGGGGATGTCCGCCCGCATGAGGTCCTGCCTGAACTCCGGTGCAAGCCGCCGGAGCGGGGTGCAGGAGACCGCATAGATGAGCACCTCCCCCGTTACGCCGTCTTTCAGCTCAACGACGCGGTAGTTGACCTCATCGCCCTGCTCGATATCGAGTGCCGCCGCCGCCTCGGTATCGGCGCCGACGACGTCCTGCACCTGGGTGGTGATGGTGACGGGATGGCCCGTCGCCATCTCGAGCAGGCCGGTCACCGACCCGTCTGTCCCGATGAGAACCTTCTGCATCGGGGAGAGCCTTCCCACGCCCTGCTCGATCTCCCGTATCTTCTCGGTGATCCTGTCTGCCGTCAGGGGTTCCATGTCCTTGGGTAGCGTTGTACATGGAGACTACAAAAAGATGGTGCCGGAAGATCCGGCCTCCTCAGGGGCGATTCACGGCGAAAAGAACAGGGACAGGAAGTCAGGAGCCTCTATGAGCCCGAACGAACCCTCTCTCGCCTCGCGCTCGGAGAACACCCGGACATCGTCCCTCCCTTTCCCGAGCACCGCGAACGGCACCGGGTCCGCGGTGTGGGTCTTGCACCGGATCGGCGTCGGGTGGTCGGGGAGAACCGCGATGACCGTATCCGGGCGGTCGAGGACGATCCCGATCGCCTCGTCGAGCCGCTCGATCGCCCGCACCTTCTCCTCCACGCTCCCCATGTGCCCGGCCTCGTCAGGGGCTTCAACGTGCATGTAGACGAAGTCGAGGCGGTCGAGGGCATCGACCGCGTACCGGGCCTTCGCCTCGTAGTCGGTGTCGATGAACCCGGTGGCGCCCGGGACGTGGATCACCTCCATCCCGGCAAGACGGGCGATGCCGGCGAGAAGGTCGACCGCGGAGATCACCCCGCCGGCAAGGCCGTACTTCTCGCGGAAGGGCGCGAGCGACGGCTTCTTCCCGCCGCTCCACGGCCAGATATCGGTTGCCGGGGTCTTTCCCTCCTCGAGGCGGCGCCGGTTGACCGGGTGGTCGGCAAAGACCTCCCGTGCCCGCTCCATGCAGTCGAGGAGGAGTTCGGCGTCGTCTCCGCGCGGGAGGAACTCCGTGACCGGCTGACCGACGATATCGTGGGGCGGGGTGGTGACGGCGCCGCGCGCGCCGGAAACGACCATCAGGTTCCGGTAGCTGATCCCCGGGTGGACCCGGACCTTGCCGAGCCGAGCGTCGAGGTCGCGGAGGAGCCCGGCCCCCTCGGCGCTCGATATGTGTCCGGCGTTGAAGTCCTCCATCACGCCGTCACGGATAGCGACCAGGTTGCACCGGTAGGCCATCTCCCCCTCCCCGAGGTCGATCCCCATGCTGGCCGCCTCGAGCGGCCCCCTCCCGGTATAGGAGGTGCGGGGGTCGTAGCCCAGTATGGAGAGGTTCGCGACGTCGCTCCCCGGCTCGAACCCCTCCGGCACCGTCCGGAGCATCCCGCACCGCCCCTCGCGGGCGATCCTGTCCATGTTCGGTATCTCTGCGTACTCGAGGGGTGTCCTGCCCCCCAGTTCGGCAAGCGGCTCGTCAGCCATGCCGTCCCCGAGGATAATGATGTACTTCATGTGAACCCTTGTGCAGTCCTGGTCATGCCTGGAATTCGTGCTGTGGGGGTGGCGTGCCCCTCTACCCGAGCATGGCGCGGACCGCTGTCCGGACGCTCTCTTCCGACGTTGTCCCGCACCGCCACCCGAGACCCTTGAGTTTCTCGACCGAGAGCTGCATCTTCGGGACATCGCCGACCCAGCCGCGTGCGCCGCCGGTGAACCGGTAGCGGACGCCGGAGAGACCCATCTCCTCCGCAACGATATCGGCGATCGTAACGACGTCGATCCAGTCCTCGGAGCCGATGTTGAAGGTGTTCACCGGGTCGTGCGAGTGCTCGATCCCGAACTGCACGGCGCGGACGCACTCCCCGACCTCCAGGTAGGATTTCGTCTGCCTGCCGTCGCCGAGGATCTCGAGTTCCTGCGGGTTCTCGCGAAGTTTCCGGATGAAGTCGGAGATGACGCCGTGTCCGCTCCTCTCACCGATGATGTTTGCAAACCGGTAGACCCAGGACGTCATCTCAAACGAGTGGCAGTAGGACGATATGAGCGCCTCGCAGGCAAGTTTCGTCGCGCCGTAGACGGATATCGGCTCGAGCGGGGTATAGGTCTCCGGCGTCGGGATGATGGCGGCATCGCCGTAGACGGTCGAGGTCGACGTGAAGACCAGTTCCGGCACGCCGTGCGCCCGCATCGCCTCGAGCACCCTGTGCGTCGCGACGATGTTGTTCCGGATCTGGGAGTCCGGGGTCACGGCGCTCTGCCGGACGTCGGGGTCTGCGGCGATATGGTAGACCCGGTCTGCGCCGGAAAATCGTTCCTGCCAGCCGTCATCGAGCAGGTTCTGCCTGACGAAGGCGACCCGCCCGCCCGCCGCGTGGTGTGCGAGGTTCATCTCGGTGCCCGCACTGCAGTCGTCGATGACCAGCACATCGTCTCCCGCTGCGGCCAGGGCGTCGACGACATGCGAACCAATGAAACCGGCACCACCCGTTACGATACAGAACATCATAGAGTAATGTCTCTCTCACGCTATAGGATTTACTTATGAGTGGGACGGGGAAAAGCCCTCTTCATCCGGCACATGCGGAGGAGTTCAACACGGGGAAAGGTTAATGCCCGTAAGCGGTTCACTCCACGATCCGATACCTTCGATCGGGGCATATTTTTCATGATTGCCTCCGACATATGATGAATCACAAGGAGTTGTCTGATTGAGAGAGGCATGCACCTGTTGCAGGACCGGGGGGTCTCCGGCCGCCGTCTGCCTGCAGGAATCTCCTGCACCCGCGCCGGCACCATTCAGGCCCGCTGGCACCACCACCCATCCGGGGAACCGGGTTTTTGCGTTCTTCGATACCTACAGCGGAGCCGGATCATGAGTCCGCGCCTGGATTTACGGGAACACGCCGGGATCTATCTCCGCGGTCTCGCCATGGGAGCCTGCGATATCATCCCCGGTGTCTCGGGGGGGACGATCGCCCTCATCACCGGGATCTACGAGCGGCTGGTCGGGGCGATCGGCAGCGTCGAACCTGCTTCGTTAAAACACCTCGCGAGAGGTGACTTCGGCTCTCTCCGCGCAGATCTCGAGAAGATCGATATCCCGTTCCTCATCGTCCTCCTCGCCGGTATCGGCACCGCCTTCCTCCTGATGTCACGGGTGATCCTCACCCTTCTCACCGACCACGCTGTGGGGACCTACTCCTTCTTCCTCGGCCTCATCATCGCCTCTGCGGTAGCCATATTCCTCGAGATCCGCTCCCCGAACACCGGCACCCTCGCCTTCCTCGCCGTCGGGGCCGGCGCCGGCTATCTCCTCGGGGGTCTCGGGAACCTCGATCTCGGCCACTCCCTGCCGGTTCTCTTCCTCACCGGGATGGTGGCGCTCTGCGCCATGATCCTCCCCGGAATATCGGGAGCCTACATGACCCTCGTCCTCAACCAGTACGAGTTCATGCTTGAAGCGCTCCGGGGATTCCTGCTTCCCGAGATCCTCGCCTACATCGCGGGCGGTGTTGCGGGCCTCCTCCTCTTCACGAAAGGCCTCAAGTACCTCCTTGCGACCTACCACGGGGCGATGCTCGCTCTGCTCACCGGGCTGATGCTCGGTTCGGCGAGGATGCTCTGGGATAAGGGTGCTGCGGCCGGGGATATGCTCTCCGGCGGCTGGATATTCTTCCTCATCGGTCTCGCCGTCGTCGGCGCGTTCGAGTACGTAAAGAGGCGCTACCGGGTCGACACGGCCTGATTTACGCCTCCCCCCACGGGCCGATCCGAAAACTTACTTTCTCCCGGGGGTGCAACGAGCTATATCATGTTTATCGGCATCGACCACGGCACTACCGCGATGCGCTTTTCCACCGGCAAAGAGGAGTTCAAGATCTCCCGCGAAGAGGCCAGGCATTTCTCGGCCGGCGACCTTGCCCGCCTCTCCCCTCTCGACGAGATCGAGGGTATCGCCGTCTGCTACTCGATGGGCGACGGCATCTCGGCCGTAACCGATATCGGGAAAGTCAGAAACCGCGGCGTCATCTCCCGGGAAGGCGCCGGCAAGCACATCGGCGGCGGCACGCGGGTCTACGATGAGATTAAAGAGAGCGGTCTTCCCGCCGTCGTCATCCCCGGGTTGCATCGCGCATCGCCGACCGATCCGCGGTTCAAGGCCTACTCCCACCAGGCGAGCCCCGAGAAGATCGGGATCCTGTATGAGGTCGTGCACGACCTCGGGAACGACGTCGTGGTCTGCGACGCGAGTTCGAACACCGTCACTCTCCTCGTGACCGGCTGCCGGATCACCGGCGCGTTCGACGCCTGCATCTTCGCGCCCGGCACCCGGCACGGCGCTCTCGATGTGGAGGCCATCCGCCGGATCGACCGGGGCGAGTCCACTGCGAACGATGCCTTCCTCCATGCGGGTTTGGACTATACGATGTCCCCAGATCTGCGGGTAGAGGCGATGGCCATGTTTGCCGCGATGGAGTGCGCCTCGATGCTCCTCATAAATCCCGGCGCAAAGGTCGCCCTCGCCGGCTCCATGGCGCCCGTCATCGCGCCGGGGGTGGAGTCGCTTCTCACCCGGAAGGTCACCGTCTACGACGAGTGGTGCGCCTCCCGGGGCCTCGCCCGGATCGCCCGCGACGTCTTCTCGGGAGCAACCGATATCCTCGGACTCGCGGTGGATCTGTAGGTCCGTCCGGACAGACCCGCAGGATGCGGCACCTCCGGTTTCATACTCTTTTATGTTGTGCCGGGTAGTATAGTGAATTAAAAAGAGGAAGGGCCGGAAACATGCAGTCGGACTGCCCCAGTATCGCCGATCTCATGCTCCTGATGACGTCGCGTCTTGAAGAGACGGCACGTGCCATGGACCTGGAGTGTGCGGGCCGGTTTCTCGATGAGATCCTCAGCGCAAAACGGATCTATCTCGCCGGCGCCGGGCGATCGGGCCTCGTTGCGCGGGCGTTTGCCCAGCGGCTGATGCACCTCGGGTTTGAGAGTTACGTTATCGGCGAGACGATCACGCCCGCGTTCGGGCCGGAAGACGTGCTTGTCGCGTTCTCGGGTTCGGGAGAGACCCAGTCCGTCGTGGACGCATGCGAGACCGGCCGGGAGATCGGGGGGAGAATCTGCCTCGTCACATCGACGCCTGACTCGCATATCGGGCGCATGGCCGACTGCATCGTCGAGATCGGGAACAACCGGCTCAAAGATGCGGATATCCCGCGCGACTTCGAGATCCGCCAGCTCACCGGACAGTACCGGTCGATCTCCGGATCATTCGCCCCTCTCGGGACCCTTTTTGAGACCGCGGCACTGGTCTTCTCCGACGCGGTCGTTTCCGCCCTGATGGAGGTGCGGCACTGCACCCCCGAGGAACTCAGGAGCCGGCTTGCGAACGTCCAGTAGGCGTGGGCGGTCCGGCACCGGCAAAAAATTATGTTGTCTTGCAGGCAACAGGTGTTCCGGCACTCCCGTGACTCCAGGGGTCTTGCAGGGTGCCGGGGTATTTATATTATTAATCATTAAGATTTAAAGGGGGTTTTTGTTTGAGAGAGTTACGCATTCATGGCAGGGGCGGCCAGGGTTCCGTGACCGCCGCCGAACTCATTGCTTTCGCGGCATTCGAGGGCGGCGTATATGCCCAGGCATTCCCGGCCTTCGGTGTGGAGCGGCGGGGTGCCCCGGTTCAGGCGTTCGTCCGCTTCAGCGATGAAAAGATCCGGCTGCGCAGCCAGATATACGAGCCGGACTACATCATCGTGCAGGACCCGACCTTGATCGGGGATGTGGATGTCTTCAAGGGTATGAAAGAAGGCGGCATCGCCATCGTCAATACCGAGAAACCCGACTTCGATTCCCGGGTTCCGGAGGGCGTCAGGGTCTACACCATCGATGCGACCACCATCGCGCTCGAAGAACTCGGTGTGCCCATCACCAATACGACCCTGATGGGCGCGTTCGCCGCAGCCACCGGCGAGATCAAGCTGGAGCCGCTCGCACATGCGCTGCGGAGCCGTTTCTCCGGAAGCATGGCCGACAAAAATGTCAAGGCAGCAGAACGCGCGTACAACCAGATCGGGGGTGCCGCGTAATGGCGCTGCGGGTCGGCTGCGCCGCGGCTCCGGGCAGGGCTCTCGAGAATAAGACCGGCGCCTGGCGTGTCTTCAAACCGGTCTTTGAGCCCGAAAAATGCACGAAATGCGGCATGTGCGCCATGGTATGTCCGGAAGGATGCGTCCGCGAGACGGAGGAGGGTACGTTCGAGCCCGACCTCGACTACTGCAAGGGCTGCGGCATCTGCGTGGAGATCTGTCCGAAGAAAGGCATCCGGATGGAGAAGGAGGAGAAATAATGCTTGAATTTATGGAAGGGTCGCATGCGGTGGCCGAGATCGTAAAGCGTTGCCGTCCGCAGGTGATCGCAGCCTATCCCATCACGCCGCAGACGCACATCGTCGAAGACCTTGCCCAGATGGTGGCGAACTGCGAGATCGATGCCGAGTACATCACGGTCGAGAGCGAGTTCTCGGCCCTCTCCGCCTGCCTCGGTGCGAGTGCGGCGGGTTCCCGTGTCTATTCCGCGACGACTTCTCAGGGTCTCGCCCTGATGTTCGAGGTCTGCTTCAACGTGGCAGGGATGCGCCAGCCGATCGTGATGACGATCGCGAACCGCTCGCTCGGCGCGCCGCTCTCGATCTGGAACGACCAGCAGGACTCGATATCCCTGCGCGACTCCGGGTGGCTGCAGTTTTACGCGGAGGACAACCAGGAGACCGCTGATCTTCACATGATCGCCTACAAAGTCTGTGAAGATCACGATGTCCTACTCCCGGCGTTCGTCTGCTTCGACGGGTTCATCCTCTCGCACACCTACGAGCCGGTCGCCCTTCCGTCCCAGGAGGAGGTGGATGCTTATCTGCCGGCCTTCAACCCGTACCAGCGGCTGGACGCTGAAAACCCGCTGAGTTTCGGGATGTACGCGACGCCTGAGTACTATATGGAGTTCCGGTACGAAGTCGACCGGGCGATGGAGCGTGCCAAGCAAGCGTTCATCAAGGCCGGGCGCGAGTTCGGCGAACAGTTCGGCAGGGACTACTCCGGGCTCGTCGAGGGCTACCGGCTCGAGGGCGCCGATACCGCACTCGTTGCGATGGGCTCCATCTGCGGCACTGCAAAGGACGCCATCGACGAGATGCGCGCAGCCGGCCGAAAGGTAGGGCTCTTGAACATCCGGATGTTCCGGCCGTTCCCTGCCCGGGAGATCGCGAATGCGCTCAAAGACGTCTCGACGGTAGCAGTGCTCGACAAGAACATCTCGCTCGGCAACGGCGGGGCGGTCGGCACCGAGGTGAAAGCTGCTCTCTATGGTTCCGGTGCAGCCGTGTACGACTACATCATTGCTCTCGGCGGGCGCGACGTGCGCAAACGGGATATCGCCGCGGTCGTCGATCTCGCCGAGAAGGGGAAAGGGGACATGTTCTATGGATTACGGACGGAGGTGCTCTGAATGGCTGAGATAGAGGGAGGAGGATGCGAGCTCTTCTCGGCCGGACACCGGGCATGCGGAGGGTGCGGCCCGGCGCTTGCGGCCCGGCTCCTCCTCAAGGCGACCGGAAAGAACGTCATCATCGCTGCCGCGACGGGGTGCATGGAGGTCTTCTCGACGCCCTACCCGGAGACGGCCTGGGGGGTCCCCTGGATCCACTCGCTCTTCGAGAACCCTGCAGCGGTTGCGTCGGGCATCGAGGCCGCGCTGAAGCGGCAGGGACGAAAGGAGAAGGTCGTCTGCATCGGGGGCGACGGATCCACGCTCGATATCGGGGTGCTCTGCATCAGCGGCGCCTTCGAGCGCGGCCATGACATCACCTACATCTGCTACGACAACGAGGCCTACATGAACACGGGCATCCAGCGGTCGGGCGCGACACCCTACGGCGCAAGCACCACCACGAGCCCGGCAGGGAAGTGCTCGCCCGGAAACCTGCACCCGAAGAAGGACATGCCCGCGATCCTTGCCGCTCACGGTGCGCCATATGTCGCGACCGCCTCGATCGCTTACCCGAACGACTTCGTCAAAAAAGTCGAGCGGGCGATCAACACCCCCGGCCCCTGCTACATCCAGGTTCACACGCCCTGCTGCACGGGATGGGGCTTTGAGTCCGGCGAAACGCTCGCCATGGCCAAACTCGCCATCGAGACCGGCCTCTGGGTGAACTACGAGATGGTCGACGGCCGGGTCGAGAAGGCAAAGAAGGTGAGGCGCAAGCCGGTCGAGGAGTACCTCTCAAAGCAGAAGCGCTTCCGGCACCTCTTCAAGCCCACCCGACAGGATGACATGATCGCGAATATCCAGGCGGTCGCCGACGCGAACGCCGAGCGATTCGGGATCGATATCAAGACGAAAGAATCGTCAGAATAAAGTACAACCCGAAGAGAACCATGGCGAGTCCGCTCGCCTGCACCACTCTTTTATAATGGGGACCGAGAACGTTCGCTCCCCGCGAGACGGCAAAGGCAAGGAGCCCGAGCCAGACGATGTCCGCACCGATGTGCCCGACGTAGAACTCGACGAACGACGGGTGGAGCGCGAGGAACCCAACGCCGAACGTGAGCCACCAGACCCACCAGTAGGGATTGCCGAGTGTGCAGGCCATCCCGAAGGCGATCGGCATCCGGGTCTCCTCCTTCACGGCGACGGGTTCTCCTGCATGGAGAAACTGCATCGTGCCGAGCGCGACGAGCACGCCGGACCCGACGAGAGCAATAACATCGATGCATGGAACGTCGCGCACGCCGAAGGCTATGGCCGCGACCATCGCGGCTTCGGGGATGCCGTGCCCCGCGATGAGCCCCGCTACGAACCGCCCGGGCTGCCGTGACCCGAGGCCGAGGACCGAGGCGGTCATGGGCCCGGGGGACGCGGCCCCGGAGAACCCGATCAGAAACGATGCCGCGACGATCTCGATCATTCGCCTTCCTTCCTCCGCGAGATGACGAGGGGGAGGATCAGGACAAGCGCGACCGCGAGCCATATGGTGCCGAACGTGGTGAGCAGGATCTCGCGATCCGGGGTGTAGAAGCGGACCTCCACGACTGTCATCCGGTCCCAGGCGATCTCCGTGGTCCCGTTCGGTCCGGTAGAGATCACCCCGCCGGGACTGATCATGCCGATGATCGGGTTTCTGACGTCGACCCCCTCGGGAAGGGCGACGGTTACGGCATACGGCGTATCGAAGGCCGCGACAAGGCGGTTGTCCCTCACGGGAGCCCGGTAGTTGATGGTGTAGTTCCCCTCCGGGAAGGCGATGATGCCCCTTCCCGTCTCCCGATACTCGACCGGGCCCGCGGGACCGAGCACCTCGAGGTCCTCGACTTGGAGCGGGACCCGCTCACCCATCATGCCCGGGGTCCAGAAGGCATGCTCGCTCCCCGTGACCTCGACCGTGGCCTCGTAGACGGTGCCGCCGGGGAGTACCCGGACGACAGCCTCCTGTGCCGCCGCCGGGGCGCAGATCAGGATCAGCGCAAGGCAGAGAGCAGCGAGGACAGGTCCGCGTCGATCTCGATTGGAGGTTCGCATTGTCGTACCACTGTTTCGGGATCTTTTAAGAGATGACCGGTCACCACACAGACGATCCGCTCGTCCTTATCGATCAGGCCGAGTTCGGCAAGTTTCCGTATTCCGGCGACCGAGGCCGCCGAGGCGGGTTCGACCCCGATGCCTTCCTTTCTTGCGAGATCCCGCTGCATGGCAAGGATCTCCTCGTCGGTCACGGCCGCCGCAGTCCCGCCGGTCGCGCGAATGGCGACGAGCGCTTTCTCTGCGTTCACCGGGGCGCCGATCCGTATCGCGGTCGCGACGGTCTCGGGCGCGGACTCCGGGACCAGCACCTCGAGGTTCTGTTCAATCGCCCTCACCACCGGCTGCGAGCCGGCAGCCTGGATGCCGGTCATCATCGGCAGCCGGTCGATGAATCCGAGCGCCTCGAGTTCCCGGAGCCCCTTGTAGACCGCGGAGATGTTGCCTGCGTTTCCGACCGGGAGGACCATCCTGTCGGGCACCTCGCCGCCGAGCTGGTCGATCGCCTCGAACCCGATCGTCTTCTGCCCCTCCAGGCGATAGGGGTTGACCGAATTTAAGAGATAGAGGCCCTGGCTGATGCAGAGCTCATGTACCATCTCGAGCGCTTTGTCGAAGTTGCCGCGGATAGAGATGACCCGCGCACCGTGCATCAGCGCCTGCGCGACCTTGCCGAGAGCCACCTTCCCCGCAGGCAGGAGGACGACGCAGGGGATGCCGCCCCTCGCCGCGTAGGCGGCGAGGCTTGCGGAGGTGTTCCCGGTGCTCGCGCAGGCGACGGTCTTCATCCCGAGTTCGAGGGCCATGCTGACGCCCACGGTCATGCCGCGGTCCTTGAACGAGCCGGTCGGGTTCATGCCCTCGTGTTTGGCGTAGAGTTCAGGAAGACCCAGTTCCCTGCCGATGGTCTTCAGGTGGTAGAGCGGGGTGCCTCCTTCCTGGAGGGAGACCGGTTCGCCCCGGACAGGGAGGAGTTCGCGGTAGCGCCAGACCGAGAGGGGGCGCCGGTTCCATTCATCCCGGGAGACGTCGATGCCGTCCAGGTCGTATTCGACGGTCAGCAGGTGTCCGCAGCGGTTGCACGTATAGATGATCTGGTCCGGTGTGTAGGTCGCACCGCAATGAACGCAGACGAGACGGTACATAGAAAATCGTTGATCGCGCGGATACGTATAGATATGGTATCGCGAACCGGGACCGATCCCTTTATCGGCGAGGCCGGTCGCGCCGGACGCGTGAGATGAGCATGAAGAGCAGCCAGAGGGCAGGGGCGCCGACGAGTGCAAGGCGCCCGAGTCCCTCCGGTGACGCGACGGTCACGAACGGTGCGACGAACATCCCGGCCGCCGTTGCCGCGAGCACGATGGTGAAGGCCGTCGGGCGCACCTCAAGGAGCCCCTGCGCCCGGACGCGGCCTGCCATCCGCCGCCGGGAGAAGGGGTAGAGCCAGGCGACGCCCGACGGGGTGCAGGTGTCCTCTACGAGGTGGAGGACGCACCCTGCAAAGAATGCGCACCCGAAAGCCGGAAGGAGCGTGAGAGGCACCCCGAGCCAGGTGAGGGCGAGCGCCAGGTAACCCGAGAGGACGAGGGCGGTCAGCCCGACGCCTGAAAACGAGTGGAGCAGCCCGCGGTGCCGGTGCCGGTAGCTCTTCCGGAGGAGCAGCATGAATACGAGGGAGAGCGGGTAGTAGATGAGGTATCTGATGGTATATCCAAAGACCGGAAGCACCACGGCAAAGCCGTTTACGACCTGCCCTCTCTTTCCTTTTGCCCCGGCAATTTTCCCGTTGAATATCGCCGCGTCTACGGCGTCGGCGTCCGGTGCAAGCGATCCGACGAAGACGCCGAAGAGGAGGACGGCGATCGCGGCCGGGTCGATGACGGTGGTCCAGGGAGCGATAAGGAGGGCTGCCGTGGCGAGACTGAGCGATACATGCTGGTCACCCCGCATGGGATATCTCTACAGTTTGGAGAGCAGTCTGTGATAAAGGTCACTTCTGCGGTCTGAAAGTGAAGGGAGCCCTGATTTTGCCTCATGGACCGCTGTCGGGTCGACATTGATGAAGAGGAGTTCCGTGCTGTTCCCGCCCCGGGCAACAACGGTACCGTCCGGGTCGGCGGCAAGCGACCCTCCGCAGTAAACCCCGCCCGCTCCCCCGGCCGTGTTGACCCCGGCCACGTAGTACCGGTTCTCGAGAGCCCGTGCGGGGAGCAGGATCTCCCAGTGGGGGAGCCTGGAGCAGGGCCATGCGGCCGGCACCAGTACGCACTCCGCCCCGGCAAGCGCGTAGATGCGAAAGAGCTCCGGGAACCGGAGATCGTAGCAGACGGCAATCCCGAACGTCGTCCCGTCGACCGTAAACGTGACAATCCGATCCCCTGCCGTGTAGTTGCGGTCCTCCCCGTCGGGAGAGAAGAGATGCACCTTCGCGTAGGCGGCGAGGAGTCCGCCGTCTGCACCGAGCACCACGACGGTATTTCTGGGCCGGCGCCCAGGCACTGCTTCGATGATCGAACCCACGACTGCGATGCCGTTATTCTTTGCAATCCGCCCGAATGCGGCGGTGAGCGGGCCGTCCAGGGGCTCGCCGGAATCCTGCGGGACCTCCGGCGACCACCCGGTCACGAACTGCTCGGGAAAACAGATGAGCGACGCTCCCGCTACGGCGGCATCCCCGGCCATCCGATCGGCCGCCTCAAGCATTCCGGCCGGCCTCTCACGGCCGCCGGCAACCTGGGCAAGCGCTATCTTCGTCATCGTCAGGACGGGTTCATGTCCCGGCCCCTGCAGGAGAGAACGAGCATGATGGCGCCGAGAACGACGAGGACGGCGAGCGCCACCATGACGTACGGGGCGAACGGGACTTCTACAGCGAACATCTGCGCCGCAATCAGGATCCCGCCTGCGATGATGCAGGTGCTGATCAGGGCTGCTCCGGGAAGCGTAAGGTCGGGTGTCATGCAAAACCTCCGGTGAGTATGGGGAAAGCGCTTCTGATGCCGATGAGGATGAACTGGACCGCGATCGCGATGAGGAGCATACCCATCAGCCGGTTGACGGCGCGGTACTCCCGCTGGCCGATGCGCCGGACGATGATGTCGGCGTTCTGCATCATGTAGTAGGTGATCCCGATGGCCGCAACGGCAGCGAGCGGCACGATGGCGATTGCGGCGATGCTCATGCCCATCGCCTCGTTCATCAGCACGATCGCGGAGGTGATGGCGCCGGGCCCCGTGATCATCGGGATGGCGAGCGGCATGACGGCGATGTCGTCCGCATCCTGCCCCTCATACTTCTCGGTAGCGGTCATCTTCGTCCGGGAGGTCTTTGCGTAGACCATGTCCATGCCTATGCCGAAGAGGAGGAGGCCGCCGGCGATGCGGAAGGCCTCGATAGAGATGCCGAAGAGCTGCAGGATCCAGCCTCCTGCGAAGGTGAAGATCAGCAGGATGATCAGGGCGAACCGGCTTGCGTCACGTGCGACCCTGAGTTTTGCTGCCTGATCCATCGTGCCCGTGAGGGAGACGAAGATCAGGGTGGCTGCGAGGGGGTTCACTACGATGAGGATCGAAGAGAAACTCAGCAACGCGAAACTCAGGAGATCAACCATTCGTGATCAAGGTATGCGGTAGGTCTGATATTAGCGCTTGTGGTTTGGGAGGAGGACGGCCGATCTGTTTCTCTGGAAACGCACTCCGGTGCAGATTTTTTCCGGCGGCAGGCCGCGCTGGCGTGGGGTTATCCCTGCGGAGGCTTCGCTGGTGGCTTGGGAGGTGGTGGGGACGGGGTTATTCCTAGCTGATACTCGGGATATTTCTCACGTTTATTGCGTTCAGGTGGCGGAGACTGATCTTCAACGGCCACAACGAGGAAAAAGCCCGGTGCAGTGGACCGTGGGAGTATCGCCACGCACTGCCCGCCCCCTGGGGAGGGGAACGACTGCTGGAACAGCAGGAGTTTGAGCACCGAAGGTGCGATTGAGGAGCGCGAAGCGCGGGAGGGGTGGGGGCGATGGGGAACGCGAGCATAGCGAGTTTGAGCATCAGAAATATGAGATGGAGACAGGGGAGGGGGGCTCGCCCCCCTCGAAACTCTTCGAGTTTCTCATGCTCACTCAGTTCGCACCTCGCACCTGTCGGTGCTCAAGCTCGCTTCGCTCGCACTCCGCACCCGAAGGGTGCTCGAGCTCCGGGCGTTCCGCCCATCGCACTCCCCGTCAGCCCCACCCCTGCGAGGCGATATCCACTGGAAATCCGTGTACAGTTCCGCGATGTCCCGAAGAGAGTTGTCAAGTGCAAAGGGTCGAACGTTCGCCCAATGGAGGAGCGTTCTTTCTCAAAATAAATCGTCTGGCGTTGTGCAAGCATAGGTCTGGATCATATCCCGCACTTACCGGGAGCGAAAACCCTCACGCACCGCTACAGATCGAGACATTCAAGAAAAAGAAACGGTTCACCGCCGGTTTCCGGCGGTCACTCGTAGAGGACGGGTTCGTCGATCCGCGAGTAATCGGTCAGTTCGCCCGCCGCGAAGTGGATGCCGAGTTCGCGGGCGGCGCTCTCGGGGGAGTCGGACGCGTGGATCACGTTCCGCCCGATATCGAGCGCGAAGTCGCCGCGGATAGAACCAGGTTCTGCCTCCGCGGGGTTGGTGGCGCCGACCATCTTGCGGACGATCGCGACGACACCCTTGCCCTCCCAGGCCATCAGGAAACAGGGCCCGCTCATGATGTAGGCCTTAAGGCCGGGGAAGAAGGGCTTCTCCAGGTGTTCCCGGTACTGCTCGACGACCCGCTCCTCGGGGAGGAGCTCGAGCTTCGCCCCGACGAGTTTGAGTCCCTTCGCCTCGAACCGGGAGACGATCTCCCCGACGAGTCCGCGCTGGACGCCGTCGGGCTTGACCATCACAAAGGTGCGGTCCATGCCGATCACTCTTTGCCGCGGGCCTTGCGTCCCGCTGCGGTCCACTCGACGCGGCGCGGCACCCGGCCGAGCCTGTAGTTGTTCTGGCACTTGGTGCTGCAGAAGTAGTGGATGGTCCCGTCCTTCCTGACGAACATCTTGCCGGTGCCGGGCTCCAGAACCTCTCCACAGAAACTGCAGACGTACTTGTCGACCATGGTTACCGCCTCGAGAGTTTCTTTGCTTCACGCTCGGTCTCGAGAAGCGAGAGGATGTCCCCCTCCCTGATAGGGCCCACGGTGTTGCGGGTGATGATCCGCCCCTTGTTCGGGCCATCGAGAACCCGGCACTTCACCTGCTGGGCTTCGCCATGCATACCGGTCATGCCGATGATCTCGATAACTTCTGCGGGCGTTCCGTCGTTTGCCATGATTTACCCCTCACTCTCTCAGTGCAGTTATCTGCTTTGCGATCTCTTCGACGAGGTCCTTCGCCTTGCCGGACTTGACGATCGCGGCAGCAGCTGAACCGACCTCAAGGCCGCTTGCGGAACCGATGTCGTTCTGCTTCGTGATGTAGACGAACGGGATCTGCTTCTCCTCGCAGAGCGGCGGCAGATGCATCACGATCTCTTCAGGCTCAACATCCGAACCAATGAGAACCAGCTGGGCAATGTTGCGCTCAACTGCTTTCGTCGCCTCATTGGATCCTTTCTTCACCTTGCCGGTATCTCTTGCGATCTCAAGGGCTTCAAGGGCCTTGTTCTGGATCTCTTCCGGAATCTCGAATTTTACATATGCCTTTGCCATAACTCACCTCTTTCGGGGGCAGCCCTCTGCTGCTCCGTCATCATTCATCAGTAGCGTAGCTGATCGAATGCGCTGTATTATGTCAATAAGAGGAGTGATAAAGGTTTGTCATTCTGTCCCGAATTGCGGGGTGCGGTTCCGCTGTTTTCCTGCCTGCCCGCACGAACGTGGCCGCTGGCGGTCTATGCGGGGATCCGGTAGATCTGGACACCCTGCGCATCATATATGAGTTCGAGCGCCTCCGTCGGGATCGAGACGGCATAGCGATCGCGCTCTTCGGCACCCACGTATAGCAGGGTGGCGTTGTAGGCCCGCGCAAGGTCGACGGTCCGCGTCGGCTGCTCGTATATCGCCCGCACGTCGGCGCCCCGCTCGCTTATGCGTCCTTCGTCCCCCCGCCACATGTACTCGTGGAACGGCATCCCGATGATCGCCGGGATCCCGGTGAACGACGATACCCGTGAATAGTAGGTGTAGTCTCCTCCTTCCGCCTCGACGATGACATGATCGCCGGGAAGGGTCCGGAGGAAAGCGATCGCCGCTGCATCCCCCGGGTGCGAGCCTTCGAGGTATGCCGCCCCGTCGAGTGTATGGCTCCCGTAGCCGAAGTCGACGTTGATTGCAAAAGGCGCGGCGAGGAGAATTACGACGGCCAGCGCCGGCAACACCCTGTCCGCCCCGGCAGGCATGCGCCGGCCGATTCCGGCGCCCCGGAGCCACTCGCCGATGACGGCGAGGCTTGCCGTCCCCATCAGGAACCACGCGGGGAGATAGAACTTGAAGACCGTGTTCATGCGGAAGTAGGTCTCCCCCATGTTGTCCACGAGGTAGACGAGTTCGGTAACAAGGATGATCGTGAGCCCGAGGATGGCGAGCGTATCGACGGCCGAGAACCGGCGGCGGGCGAGGAGGTAGACGAGCGGCACTGCGGCGATGGCCGCCGCAGGGTAGCCGGCGAGCACGAACGGCACCGCGGCGAGCAGGAGGTAGGGCCGTTTCCTGATGTCCGGGGCGCAGTAGGCGGCCAGCACCGCGAGGAAGAACCCGTGGACCAGCAGGAACTCCACCGGTTCGGAGGGTATGGGGACGATCCCGATCCCCTCTACGCCGGGGCTGTTGAGCTGCAGGTAGAACGGGAGGTAGGTCGCGATCGCGAGCGGCGGCACCGTCGCAAGCACCATCCAGGACTTCTTGCTGTCCCACGAAAAGTTGCCGTAGCGCCGCCAGACCAGGAGGCCGAAGACCAGCGTGACCGGAGCATAGACCAGCACGTCCCAGGAGTTGAACCCGGGCATGGACCCGAGGGAGAGGGCGGCAAGCCCGCAGAGGAGCGCCTGCCCCCGCATGGAGAGTTCTCCCCACCGCATGTAGGCGAAGACCAGGAGGAAGAGCAGGAACCCCTGGTTGAAGAAGCTCATGACGTGCGGGTGCACGTCGCCCCAGAGCATCGAAAAGATCGGATACTCGTTGATGGTGTTCTCGATCGTCCTGGTGCTCCCCCAGAGGACGTCGAACCAGGCATCCCCGATCAGGATATGGTAGATTGCGGAGGGGTTCGGGATGAAGAGCGCAAGCACCGGGAGCCACCGGTGGCGCTCAAGGAGAAGGTGCCCGAGGGCGTAGAGCGCAACGACGGCAAGCCCGAATACGGTCGGGAGGGCAAGGTTGAACGCGACCGTCGAAGGCACGCCGGTTACAAGCCCGAGCGCCCCGCCCGTCCAGTAGCCGAGGTAGTAGTAGACGTCCAGCGTCCCCCCTGCGTACCAGGGGTCGAGCGGCGGGACGATAGGCTGGCGCATAATTGAGGCGAGGATCGCATGGTCCATGAACTTCTCGGCGTAGGAGATGGTCGGGTTGATCCAGCGCACCTCGAGCATGAAGAGGAAGGGGATCAGGAAGGCGAGATCCCAGGAGAGCGCGGACCGCAGCCGTTCCTGCGTGAAGAACCGCCGCGACACCATATAGGCGATTACGGCAAGAAACGGCAGGAGGGCGAGCCAGATGGGAAGGCCCAGAAGGCCGCAGTACCAGGACCCGAGTGTGAAGAGGAGGACCGCTGCCGGGTATGCGGCGGCGGCCGAGAGGCTGCCGAAGGTGCGGTCGAGCGCCGGCCAGACGGCGAGCTGGAGCACTTTGACGGCCGCAAGCCAGAGCAGCACGGGTAGGATAAATTCACCCGCCAAACGTATCCTCCTTCTCGATCTCCTTAGAAAAGGCCTTCTTTAAGAGGTCCATCGACCAGTCGCCGAAGTAGTAGATCGATCCGACGCCCCCGATGAGCGTGACCAGGTTCTTGATCAGGTGGTCGATGACCGCGATCAGCGTTGCCGTGACCGCCGGCGTTCCCGCGAGTCCGAAGGTCAGCGCGAGCGCGAGTTCATAGGTCCCAACACCACCGGGGGTGATCGGAACCGCTTTGACGAGGTTGCCGATAACGATCGCGAGGACGACGATGCCGAACGGGACCGGCTCCTGGAACATCAGGACTACGGCATAGCAAACCAGCACGTCGACGAGCCATATCAGAAGCGATGACCCGCTGAGCACAGCAAGGGCCCGGGGGTTGATAGAGGCCCGCTTCACTTCATCGAGCATCCTCTGGACGACAGCGACGATCCGGTTCTCGGACTGCATCCTGCCCGACCAGAGGAGCACGGCAAAGAAGATGCCTCCAGCGGCGAGGGGGGCGACGATTACCGTGATGAACCAGTCGGGAACATCCAGGACGGCGAGGATGAACGGGAGCGCGAAGGCGCCGAGCACCGCGATCATCAGGATATCGAAGACTCGTTCGACGACCAGGGACGAGAATCCCTGCGAGTAGGTGGCGTCGTCCTCGTGCTTCAGGATGAGCATCCGCACAAAGTCGCCGAGGCGTGCGGGCACGATGAGGTTCGCCGTCTGGGAGATGAAGATGCAGGCGGTCGAAAACCAGAGGCCTTTTCCGACGTCGAGTCCGTGCAGGATGAACCGGTACCGGTAACCCCGGAGGATCCAGGCGACGACGCAGATCCCGACGGCGGCAAAGAGGAAGGGTATCACGGCGTGCTCGAGCGTCAGGAGGAGGTCGTCCCATACGCGATAGAGCATGTAGGCTACGATCCCGACCGCGATCAGGGTGGGGATGACGACCGCGCTAGCTTTTTTCCACATGAAGCCGCCACCAGAGATGTACGATTGCCGATCCCATCTCAATTACGTCTTTTCTCCGTACCGTTGTCCCTTCGCCCTGCCGCCATCGAACGGGGAACTCCCGTATCCGGTAGCCGTTCTTCTGCGCTCGCACCAGCACCTCGGTGTCCCAGAACCAGTGGCCTGCGGTCACTGAAGGAAGCAGGGGAAGGAGGCGGTCACGGCGGAACGCCTTGAACCCGCACTGGTGATCGTGCAGCGAGCTACCGAGGATTGTCCGCACAAGCATGTTGTAGCCGCGGCTTGCGATCTCCCGGCCGCCGCTCCGGACGATAACACTTTCGGGGAGGAGGCGGGAGCCCGTTGCAGCATCGTAGCCGTCCCGGATGGCACCGACCAGTTCGGCGAGGTGCTGCATGTCGGTGGCGAGGTCGACGTCGTAGTAACAGACGATCGATCCCAATGCTTCGGTAAACGCGCGGTTGAGCGCCCGGCCCCGCCCGAGCCGCTCGTCGGAATGGAGCAGGCGGACTCGGGGGTCTTTAGCCTCGCAGTCCCGGACGAACCCGGTGCTCCCGTCAGTGCTCCCGTCCTCGGCGACGATCAGTTCGAACCTTCCGGGCGCTATCGCCTCCAGTGTCTCGAGCGACTGCGGTATGGCGGTCCTGAGCGCAGCAAGGTCATTGTAGACCGGCAGGACAGCGCTCACCTCGATCTCACGCATCCGGATACCTCGCGAGAACCCGTTTCGCCACCTCCTGCCCGGCGACGACCGAACCGTTCATGCTCCGTTCAGGGTAGTTCGGGGGGCTGAACATCCCGGCGAGGAAGAGCCCGTGCTCTTCGTAGGCAGGCAGGCGGTCGCGGAGCCCGGTCGTGTAGACGGGGCCCGCATACGGATCGACGGCGAGCCGGTGCCAATGCACCTCGTCCTCACGGACGGAAAACCGCCTGCAGAAGTCGTTGAGCATCGATTGCTCAAATCCCTCCGGGAGCCGGTCGGCGAAGTACGACGCAAGATAGACAATATGCTCGCCGTACCACTCAAGCGGGGCAAAGTTGGTGTGCGAGACCACCGCACCGTAAGGGGCAGCATCCTTCATGTTCAGCCAGTATATGCCGTCGGTCACATCCCGGTCGAGCGCGAGGATCATGCAGGCTGCGCCCTGGTAGGGTATTTTGGCGATATCGAGACCGGCAAGGTCTGCGGTCACCTGCGGAGGAAGCGTCGATACGACACAATCGTAAGCCTTCCCGTCGACGAGCCAGCCACTGCCCTCCCGCCGGATCTCCTTGACGGGAGAGTCCGGCATGATCGAGGCGCCCCGTCTCGCCGCCTCTTCCTCGAGCCGCGCGACGAAGTGCCGGAATCCCCCTTTCAGGTAGCCCAGGCGCTCACCCCCGGCGCCCCGGTCGGACCGGATGGCGATGCGGGAGATCAGCCAGGCCGCCGAGACCTCGTCTGCGCGGTCTCCGAACTTGCTCTTTAAGAGCGGCTCGAAGAACGAGGAGTAGACCCCGGAGCCGAGGTTCTCGAGGATGAAATCCTTCGCGGTAATCCCGTCGAGTGCCGAGACCTCGAACCCACGGGAACGCAGGGTCAGCAGGCCGAGACGGGCTTTCTCCATGAGCGTGAGGTGGGGGTAACGCAGGATCTCAAACGGGGTGGTCAGCGGATGGATGATCCCGTCGACGTAGTAGCCGGTAGAACCCTTGAGCCATACGAGCTGGTCGGCCACCTGCAACGTATCGAAGAGGTCGAGCAGGGCGGTATCACCGGCAAAGCAATGGTGGTAATACTCCTCGATCCAGTAATCGCCGATCCGGTACGAACCGAGGCACCCACCCGGAACAGGCTTTCGTTCGAAGAGATCCACCTGGTGTGTCCCGGCGAGTTCGAGTGCCGAAACCAGACCGGACAGACCTCCCCCCACAACGCAGATCTTCATTAATCACCCCTACGTATGAAAATTATAAGAACACTTTTGGGTTATAATGTATGTATGGTCTTTATAGATAAGTGTGGATATAATTAATTAGTCAATATGAGGGTGTGAAGCTGAATGAGGGTCTTCTTCATAGGATTCGGTCAGGCTGGGGGCAAAATTGTCGATATGTTCATCGAACAGGACAAACGAATGCAGACCCAGAGTTTCAGGGGGATCGCCGTAAATACAGCGCGTACCGACCTGATGGGGCTTAAGAACATCGAGTTAAAAGATCGGCTTCTAATCGGTCAGACAGTGGTCAAAGGCCATGGTGTCGGGACCGATAACGTAACCGGGGCAAGGGTGACCGCTGATGAGATTGATGCCATCATCAACGCCATCGATTCGCGCGGTACGCACGATGTCGATGCCTTTGTCATTATCGCCGGTCTCGGCGGCGGAACAGGTTCCGGGGGTTCGCCGGTTCTGGCACGGCACTTAAAGCGCATCTACCGGGAACCGGTCTACGCGATCGGCATCCTGCCCGCGCCTGAGGAGGGCCGGCTTTACTCGTATAATGCAGCCCGTTCCCTGAGCACCCTGGTGAACGAGGCGGACAACACCTTCATTTTCGACAACAGTGCCTGGAAGAATGAAGGCGAGAGCGTCAAGGATGCCTATAGCCGGCTGAACGACGAGATCGTCCGTCGGTTCGGGGTACTTTTCCGTGCAGGCGAGGTCGGCAAGGCAGGCGTCGGCGAGATGGTCGTGGACTCGAGCGAGGTCATCAACACCCTGCGCGGCGGCGGCATCAGTACCGTCGGCTACGCCATCAGCGAGAAGGTCGGTCCGCGCGTGAAGCAAAATCAGGGGCTCCTCTCCGGCCTGATACGCAAGAAAGAGAAGACCGAGGAGGTGTTGACCGGGGAGGACAAGTCGGCGAAGATCATCGCCCTCGTCAGGCGTGCCATGCTCGGGCGCCTCACCCTGCCGTGCGACTATTCGACGGCCGAGCGGGGCCTCGTTCTCCTCGCAGGGCCGCCGGAAGAGATGGACAGGAAGGGCGTGGAGAAGTCGAAGAGCTGGGTGGAGGAGAACATCGCCGGTGTCGAGGTGCGTGGCGGGGATTACCCGGTGCAGAGCGATTACGTCGCGGCTGTGGTGGTTCTTGCGACGATCGGCAACGCCCCCCGGATCACCGATCTTCTCGAGATTGCAAAGGCCACGAAAGAAGATGTCCTTAAGTCGAAGGAGAAGCGTTCGACCATGTTCGATGACGGCATAGAGCCGCTTTTCGAGTGAGGGAACGGTATGAAGGCAAATATCAGCAGATGGATCGTTCTCCTGCTGGCACTGGTCTGTGTCGTGCAGGTGGCATCGGCATTCGACATCAAGACAGAGACCGTCAACCCCGCAAGCGGGGCCCTCGAACCCGGTCAGGCGGTGAACGCGCGCTACGTGCTCACCTACGAGATGGATGACCGTGAGCTGAATGACGAGTCATTCGAGCTCAGCACCGGACTGCAGAATCCCGTCTGGAATATCAATGTCTACCGTGGTGGGGTTGAGATCCCTATCAAGAAGACCGGGTACTACCCGGTCCTGTCGGAATTCGAGATTGATTACGACGATGCGGATGTAGAACTGCGTATCGAACTGCGCGGCATGGTTCCCTCGACCGGGAACAACAAGGTTCTGATCACCAAGATCGATCATCTGCGGGGCGACGACGTGAAGGATACACATTCCGTGACCCGCGACGTCGTGAGTTCGGCCCAGGTCGCGGGTTCCCTCTCCGCCCAGCAGCAGCGTCTCAAGGACCTGAAAGCCGACATGGATGAGAAGGCTGCAGAGGGCGTGGACGTCGCCGCCGTCCAGGCCGAGTACAACGCCGCGAGCCAGGCGCTCACCAGCGCCGCGTCTGCAGGCCCGTCACAGGCGGCGAGCTATATCGCCACCGCCAAGACCGACATAGACGAGGCAACTGCGCTCCTCGATAAGGCATGGGCCCAGAAGTCTGTCGCGGACACCGGCGCAGCAATCGAGTCCCTCGACGGGATGATCACCTACTTCGTCGAGAACCGTTCCATGGCGAGCGACCCGCAGGTGGTTGCCATCATGACCAAGCGCGAGAGTGCCGTTCAGTTCTACTCCCAGGCACAGGACAACCTGAACGGCGAGAACTATCCGCTGGCGCGCTCGAAGGCGGCCGACGGCCTGAGTAAGGCGAACGAGGCCCTGGCAGATGCGACTGCTCTCCGGGAGAGGATAGGCGAAGGGTTCGGCCTCGGCGGAGACCTTCTCCTCTACATCGGCATCGGGATTGTCATCGTCCTCGTTGTCGCGGGTGTCGTGATCTACCGGAAGAGAACCGGCTGGGACGAACTCGGATAGTCCCTGACCCCCTCATTTCGCACCCACATCTTTTGTACCTCTGTTCTCCGGTGTGAGCGGCTTCCAGCATTCCAAGTCTATCGACCCTGGTGTTGCCATCTAACATCCAGAAATCCGACATACTCTTCGCGATCTTTGCATCTCGCAAAACCGATCTTCACGTTCTTCGCGACTCGCACCTACGGTGCTCAAGCTCGCGTCGCTCGCATTTCGCGTGAGCTACCTGCTGGGGATAACAATACAGTCTCACGCGAAGTGCGACGTTCCGTAGGAACGGAGCTCGAGCATCGCAAGGTGCGAAGTGCGACGGATGGAACATCCGGAGCTTGAGAAGACCGAAGGCCGTCGACGTGCGACGTTCCGCAGGAAGTTGCTATACCTACCTCCCGGGCTTCGCGGCTTCGCGTTCTTCGCGTGAGACTTTGTTATTATCCTTGTATGTGGCCTCACGCGAAGCCGCGAAGAACGCGAAGTGGGACTTCCCCGCAGGGTGCGACGTTCCGTAGGGTGCGATGGTCTGAAAGACCGGAGCATGAGAAAACGCTTCGCGTTTTCGGGAACGGAGCTTGAGCCCCGCAGGTGCGAAGTGCGACGTTCCGTAGGAACGGAGCATGAGCACCGCAGGTGCGAAGTGCAAAGTGCGAGAACCCGGGCCTTGAGGGTTCCGGAAGATTTTGGGGAGAAGAAAGAGGTATGAAGAAACCAGCTCCCCGGCCGCTGAACCGGGAAAAGGGATGTCAGGGAGTCGTCCCCGCGGGAACCCTCGAGAAGACCTCGAGGTTTCTGCTTCCCACCTTCCCGTCCCGCAGGAAGTAGTACTCGAGCAGCCTGTCTTTGTTCTCCTCGTACGAGAACCAGTAGTTCAGCCGGTAGGTCTCCTTCACGTAGCCGTCGAGAGTCGGGTAGGTGTCCGCGTCATGGGTGATCACGAGATCGAAATCTCCCCCGTATATCGTCGACTCGCTCACCTTCTGGCTGTAATAGGAGAGCTTCGAGGCGCTATCACCGCGGTAGTACCAGGGCAGCGGCCAGTAGGAGTCGGTCGCGACCGCCACCTTATCCGCGGCATCGATCGCGGCGAAGACCTCCCGCAGGTCTTCGGAGTTCTGCACCTGCACGATGGGTTCGTTGATGTCTGCCGGGGTGAACGCCACGTGGAACGTCATGGCGATGAGGAAGACGCTCGCCACGACGGCGATGGCCGCCTTTTTTGTGGTCATCATATAGACCGCGACGAAGATCATGGGCAGGAGCTGGTGGAGGATCAGCCACGGCACCTTCTCGCCGAGGTAAGCGTAGACCGCAAGCGAGAGAAGCATCCAGAAGATGGCGAACCTCGCGAACTCCTTCTGCCGGTCGATCGACCGGAGCTCCCCGCTGCCTGAGAGGATCTCGCGGAGCCGGTCCTTGAAGCCCAATTTCCGTTCGGCGGGCGGAGCTCCAATCTCCTGGTTCGCCTCTGCCTCTTCCTCTTCGCCGGGCCTCCCTGTTTGTCCCGCCCGTCGCTCCCTCCAGCGGGAGACGATGCCCGGGATATCGACGAACTGCAGGATCCCGACCACGGCGAGGATCAGGATCGGCACCTCGTAGAGGAGGAAGAGCAGGATGTAGAAGTACGGCGGCCCCCCGAGGCGCTGTGCCTGGTGCATCGAGGTCCAGTGCTCGATGGCCCGGAGCCATCCGTCCATGAGCACTTCTGGATGGGCGCCGAACGACGAGTAGAAGACCGCCATGATCCCAACCGCGACGAGGGCCCCCATCGCGAGATCCCGGATCCAGCGCTTCGGGAGCCGCACTTTTCGCGTCCAGACCAGATAGAGGAGGTACGTCCCGAAGATCAGGACGATGATCGGCATGTTCTCTTTTGCAGACATCCCGAAACCGATCGCTGCCCCGGCAATGAGTGCGTATTGGACCTTATGCCGCTCGAAGTAGTAGAGGAGAGCGACGAGGAGCACCATCGTAAAGAAGGCGATGAAGATGTCGTTCCTGAGGAACCTCGAGAAGTAGACCATGTTCGGCGATACGGCGAGGAAGAGCGCCGCGACAATGGTCTGCTTCTTATCGAGATAACCGAGCCTGTAGATCGGGTAGAGCAGCGGGACGAGCAGGGTGCCGAGCAACGCCGGGAAGAACCTGCCCACGAGATCGGAGTCACCGAGAAGCGAGAAGATTCCGGCCGTCGTGTAGTAGAGGAACGGCCCGTGGTACATGGGGTCGTACATATAGACCCCTTCGGTCAGGAGCCGATAGGAGAACCACGCGTGAATGGCCTCGTCGTGGTGAAATAACTTCAAGTCGAGCGAGTAAAAACGGAGAGCAATTGTGACCAAAAGTATGAGGAGAAAAAGCCCCTCGAATGAGAGTAGTCGTTCACGGAACCGTGCCGCGAACACGGCGGCCTTCACGCCGCTTTCACCTCAACTCTCCAGCACAATCTCAATGCCGATGTCTTTTGGAACCTGAATGCGCATCAGCTGGCGTAGCGCACGCTCATCGGCGTCAATGTCGATGAGTCTCTTGTGCACCCGCATCTGCCAGCGGTCCCAGGTTGCGGTACCTTCGCCGTCAGGGCTCTTCCTGGTGGGGACCACGAGCTTCTTCGTGGGCAGCGGGATCGGACCTGCCAGATTGACGCCGGTACGCTCTGCTATCTCTTTGATCCGGTCGCAGACCATCTCGATTTTTTCGAAGTCGGTTCCGGAAAGACGTATTCTGGCCTTCTGCATGTTTAACCACCAAAAAATTATAGGTACCTTCTTATCTCATCTGCTTGGGCGTGATGTCCATGCACACGCCGGCCGCAATGGTGGATCCCATATCACGGACAGCAAACCGTCCGAGCTGCGGGATCTCTTTGACCTTCTCGATGACCATGGGCTGGGTGGGCCTGATCTTGACGATTGCAGCATCGCCGGTCTTGAGGAACGTGGGGTTCTCTTCCTTGACCTGGCCGGTCCGCGGGTCGAGCTTCTTCTGGAGCTCGACGAAGGAGCATGCGATCTGAGCGGTGTGACAGTGGAAGACCGGGGTGTATCCGACGGTCAGAGCGCTGGGGTGGTGGAGCACGACGACCTGTGCGATGAACTCCTCTGCAACGGTCGGCGGCACGTCGGCGGGACCGCAGACGTCGCCACGGCGGATGTCGCCCTTGCCGATACCGCGGACGTTGAACCCGACGTTGTCGCCCGGGAGTGCCTGCGGGATCTCCTCGTGGTGCATCTCGATGGACTTGACCTCACCCTCTTTGTTCGCGGGCATGAAGCTGACCTTCATTCCCTTCTTCATGATACCGGTCTCGACACGGCCGACGGGCACGGTCCCGATACCGGAGATGGAGTAGACGTCCTGAATGGGGAGCCGCATGGGCAGGTTCGTGGGCTTCTCGGGTTCGCTGAGCGCGTTGAGCGCGTCGAGAATCGTCGGGCCCTTGTACCAGGGGGTGTTCGCGCTGGGCTTCGCGATGTTGTCGCCGACGAACGCGCTCATCGGGATGAAGCTGATGGTTTCGGGCTTGTAACCGACCATCTTGAGCAGCTGGGAGAGCTGTTCCTTGACCTCGTTGTAGCGCTTCTCGTCGTACTTGACGGCATCCATCTTGTTGATGCCGATGATCAGCTGGTTGATGCCGAGCGTACGGGACAGGAAGACGTGCTCCTTGGTCTGCTCCATCACGCCGTCGGGTGCGGCGACGACCAGAAGTGCGGCGTCTGCCTGGGATGCGCCCGTGATCATGTTCTTGACGAAGTCACGGTGCCCGGGGCAGTCCACGACGGTAAAGTAAAACTTGTCCGTGTCGAACCGCTTGTGGGCGATATCGATGGTGATACCACGCTCACGCTCTTCCTTGAGGCTGTCCATGACCCATGCGAACTCGAATGAGCCCTTACCCTTGGCTTCGGCCTCCTTCCTGTAAGTCTCGATGATGTGGGGCGGTACGGTTCCGGTCTCAAAGAGCAACCGACCGACGGTAGTAGACTTCCCGTGGTCGATGTGTCCGATAACTGCTAAATTCATGTGGGGCTTTTCAACTGCCATAGATTGTATCCTCCACTCAAATAGGCCTGTCAGCTCGAACAGCCTGCTTATGCGAGTATCTTATACATATGACGTCCTCCATATAAAGCATTTCTATGCGCGGCAATTGCGTGCATTCCCTAAATCTCCCGGGTAATCGACAGAATCTTATTCTTCGGAAATCTACGTTCCTCGTACCATGAAGGTACTTGAGTTTCACCGTGATGATACGAAGGACCGGGTGACGGTAACGTGCGCAGATGGTGAGGTGTCGGTCCACTCTCACTGTGGTTACTGTCGGCACTGTGCGGGTGTCCGGGTAGGCAGGCGGACGATCCCGACACCGCAGCGGCAGGCCCTCTCCGGTGTCCGGCAGGGCGCAAACCCGGACGAGAATCTGCTGAACGCCGCCGTCATGTTCAACACTCTCGTCCGGGACGGCATCGCTATCGAGTGCGAGGACGACGAAGGCAAAGGTTTCTATTCGATGTATCGCCGCTAATTGTCCGCGTCTGTCCTCCACGGGGGAAGCTATCGATCTCGGGCCGCTTTCGCAGCCGGTTCAGCGGAGTTTATCCTTTTTACTCCGCCACCGGCGCTTCCGGCCCGAACTCTTTTCGGATTCCCTCCGCGAACCTGTCATACCCGATCTCGTCCATCTGGTCGGCAAGAGGCCTGCCGCTCCAGGCGGCGCGGTAGACCCAGTAGACGATACGGTCGATAACCTCGACGACCTCCTCTTCAGACTCGACGGTGACAAGTTCCTTTCCTGCGGCAGGAGAAGATCCGCGCCGGCCGCCGACCGTGATCTGGTAATGGGCATACTCGGATTTCAGGAGGTGATAGGGGCAGGAGTGGATGCAGATGCCACACTGGACGCACTTGCTCTCGTCAAGAACCGAAGCACCGTTCTTTAATGCTATGGCACACTGTTTGCAGTACTCGACGCAGGTGCCGCATCCCGTGCAGAGCCCCGGTGTGCGCAACGGCCTGATCCTGCCGATGATCCCGATGTCGTTTAAGAGCGGGCTGTTGCACATGTAGGTGCAGCCGGATATGGCGATACGGAGCCGTATCGGAAGCTCCTTCCCGAAGACCCGTTCGTCGATCTTCCTGGCGAGGTCGATCGTCTCGCAGTTGGCATATTTGCACCGTTCCGTCCCCGGGCAGGCCATAATGTTGACAACTTCGTTGTACTCCGCCCCGATGGGTGTCCCGTTCTTCTCGAGGGCTTTGGCTATCTTCTTGAGGTTATCCGGGTTCACGTGCGGGATCTCCGCCGCCTGCCGCATGGTGAGGTGGAGTGAGCCGTCTCCAAATTTTTCGCTGATTTTAGCAAGCTGCTTGACCTGGGCCGCGGAGAGGACTCCTGCCGGGACCCGCACCCGTACTGTCGCATAGTCTGCGTTCCGCTCGGTGATGATCCCTCCCAGGGAGTGGAGGGTATGGTCTTGCATCATTCTACAGTAGTAGCGGCCGCCGGGATAAAAAAGGTGATTACGGGAGGGCAAGGAGGAGGATGACTCCGGCCCGGACGATCTCGTTTGTGGCGCCGACGACGTCGCCGTTGACGCCGCCAAAGAGCCGGCGGGAGAGGGCGAGCATCAGTGCGGCGATGACGGCCGTGGCAGCGAGGGCGAGGGCGAGGGCGACACTCGCCCCGGGCACCGGCAGCAGGAAGAGCGGCAGCGTGAGCAGGGTGGCCGGGACGAGGAACCACGGTTTTGCAAATCCATGGAGGTAGGAGTGAATCCCCTCCCGGAACGGGACGCCGAGCGTGGTGAGCCAGGACATCCCGACCTTCGCGCAGACCTCGGCGATGAGGATGGCCGCCGGGAGGTTCGCGGCGGTCTGGAGTCCCGCAAACGCGAGGAGCGTGACGACGATCCCCGCCGCGACGGCCCCGGCCCCGGTCGTCCGGTCGGTCATGGCCGCGATCCTCTTCTCCCGGCTCCCGTGAGCCATGAGCCCGTCGCCGAAGTCCAGCAGGCCGTCGAAGTGGTTGCACCTGGAGAGAAGGAGCACCAGGGCGAGGGCGACGGCCGCACCCACCGCCGGGGACGCTATCCAGTACGCAATACCGGCCGCTATCCCGCCGATGACATACCCGGCGAGCGGGTAGAGGTAGGAGTGGCGGGCGAAGTGCTCGAAGTCGACCGGTCTCCCGAGGGGGAGCGAGGTGCAGAACTGGAGGAGGGCGAGGACCGGTTTCACATCGATCCCATCGACTCGCTGTAGAGGCGCGACGTGCAGCCCGCGATCAGTCCGGCGACGGCGTCGTCGAGGAACGGCCCGAGGTCTTTCAAGATTCCCGGTTTCTTCTGGTCGTAACGGGTGAACTCGAACCGTGCATAGGTCCCCCCGATCACCTCGGCGATGGCCATCCCGATGATCTCGTCGGAGAGGAGGAAGATCGGATCGCTGGCAATCTCGGAATCCTTCCGCTTCAAGTAAAGTTCGTCCTCGAGCAGAACGGCGCCGAGGAGAAGCGATGAGATGTTCGGGTCTTGGAGTGCCTTCCCGATCTTCTCATCAAGCCTGCGCGCGGCCTCGTCCGCCTTTATCCCGTGAGGGACGTAGAGTTCCATCGCGGCGGTGACGATATCTCTCCTCGTGATGCCCTTTTCTTCCAGCCTGCGCTCTATCTCGAACATTGTTGAAGTGTTTGGTTTTGGGAGGTATTTTTGGGTTTGGTATTAACGACGCTCGGAGAAGACCGAAGGTCTTCGAGGAGCGGAGTTTGAGCACCGCAGGTGCGAGCAGCGATGGGCGCTCGCACCGTCTGGTGCGAGCGGCCGGAGCTCGAGAAAACGCGAAGCGTTTTCGAGTTGCGACTGGTGCGAGCTCGCGAGCAGGAGCTTGAGAAGACCAAAGGTCTTCGAGTTGCGACAGACGGAACGTCTGGAGCGTGAGCCCCCCAGGTGCCACTGCGCGCCCCTCCCCGCCCACGCCCGGCCCCCCGCTCTCTTCCTACACTCCCGACAGCAACCTCTTCTATGCCGCAGCACCTATTCTGTACATAATGTCCAACCCGTTCCTCTCAGAAGACCCCCTCTTCAGACCGAAGCGCCCGATGCTGGCGCTCGTCCTCGGCAACACCATGCTCTCCACCGTCCCGGGCATATCGGGTGCCGGGCCGACCCCTGAGAAAACCCTGCTCACCCCGGTCCTCGACGCAGAGCTTGTCACGACCGGCGCGATCACGAGTGTCGCGGCCCGGCCGAACACCCCCACCGGCTGCCCGACGCCTGCGAGCATCACCCGGTCGATGATAGAGTTGACCGGGCTTGCCCCCGTCGTCATCAACGCGGGACTCGCCCATGCCCCCACCGTCCCCTGCCTTGACGTCTACGGGAGCCCCGGCGGCGATCCGAGGACGGAGGACGCAGTGCCGCAGGCGGCGCTCCTCTTTGAGCGGGGCGAGATGGTCGGCCGGCTCCTCTCGCAGTACAGCGACTTCCTGATGCTCGGGGAGTGCGTTCCTGGCGGGACGACCACCGCCCTCTGCGTTCTGCGGGCGCTCGGCTACGACGCCTCAGTCAGCAGCGCGTTTGTCGAGAATCCCCTCGGCCTGAAAGACGCCGTCTGCAAGGAGGTGCTCGCCCGGATCGAGGCGACGGGCGCACGAGAGCCCCTTGAGATCCTCCGCGCCGCCGGCGACCCCATGATGCCGGTGGCTGCAGGGATCGCGAGCGCCTACTCCGGCGAGGTCATGTTTGCCGGCGGAACCCAGATGCTTTCCGTTGCGGCCGTCCTGAAAGCGCTTGGAAAACGGGTCCCGCGCCTTGCGACGACGGTCTACGTCAGGGACGATCCCTCGGCCGGGTTCGTCCGGACGGTCGGCGACGTCGGCACCACTGCATACTTCGTCGACCCGAACTTCGCCGGCATCGGGCACGTCGGGCTCGCCCGCTACTGTATCGGCGAGGTCAAAGAAGGGATGGGTGCCGGTGGGGCCCTGACGCTCGCCTACCTGATGGGTCACGAGCCCGAAGAGATCACCCGGAAAGTCTTCGATTTCGTCAGTAAGTATGCCTGAGGGAAGGACTATACCCTTTTACATCAACCTATAAGCAATGCTTCCACTTTATGTGGTCAACAATCACGGACAGTTCAACCACCTGATCCTCCGGACACTCCGTGACATGGATCTTGAAGCTGCCATGATCTCGAACGAGACCCCGCCGGCCGAGGTCGCCCGGGGCTGCCGGGGGATCATCCTCGGCGGCGGCCCGACCCTTGAGCGTGCCGGCGTTGCTTCCGCATACCTTGACCTCGGTCTTCCCGTCCTCGGGATCTGTCTCGGGCTGCACATCATGGCGACGACCCGCGGTGGCGCGATCCGCCGGGGTGCGAGCGGCGGGTTCGGTGCGGTCGAGGTAGAAATCATCAAACAGAATACCCTCCTCCAGGGCTACCCCGACCGGATGCAGGTATGGGCGTCGCACGCGGATGAGGTCTCGGTTGTGCCGGAAGGATTCGTTAAGTTCGCAGAGTCGGCCATCTGCGGTGTGGAGGCGATGGCGTCTTTCGATGAGCGGCTCTACGGCATCCAGTGGCACCCGGAGGTCAGCCATACCGTCAACGGACGGCTCCTCTTTGAGAATTTTGACAGGATATGCTCGGAATAGACGATGTTGCGAGCCGGGTCGGGGCATTCGGGTTCCGCTGCCGGGAGTGCGGTGCCTGCTGCCGGCGGGTCGCGGAGGACTCGAACCTCGTGCTGGTGAGTCCGGCCGAGGTCCGGGCAATCATGGCAGCTACCGGGATGGCCTGGGACGAGGTCGCCGAACCCTATCCTGATTTTATCAGTGCCGAAAACGGCGGGGAGTACACCCTTGCCTGGTGCATCAGGCGCACCGCCGATGCCTGCCTCTTTCTCCGGGACGGGCGGTGCTCGGTCTATGCCCACCGCCCCTGGATCTGCCGCACCTACCCCTTTGCGCTGGTGGGCGACGACCTGATGGTCTCGGAATGCCCCGGCCTCGGCACGCCTATTTCTCCTCGCGATGCACACGATGCGGCTGCCGACCTCTGCAGGCGGCAGGCCGCCGAGGTAGCGGAGGAGGCCGGCATCCGAGCCGTCTACCGGAGAGCGGCGGTGCCGCCAGGAACGCGCGCCGTGATCGACAGCGAAGGTATGAAGGTACTTCATGACTGAGATCCGTCTCGTCGGGACGGCCCATGTCTCGCAGAAGAGTGTCGAGGAAGTCCGGTCTTCAATCGAGGAGTTCCAGCCCGACATCGTCGGCGTCGAACTCGACCGGGGAAGGTTCATATCGCTCACAGAGGAGGCGCCCGAGCCTTCGGTTGCGGAAATCCTGAAAGGCGGGAACTTCGGCCAGCTCCTCGTCCAGTGGGTGCTCACTTACATCCAGCAGCGGATCGGCGCCGAAACAGGCGTGAAACCCGGTGCCGAGATGCTTGCCGCCATCAAAGAGGCCGAAGCGCACCAGAAGCCCGTAGCACTCATCGACCGGGATATCCGGATCACGCTTGCCCGGTTCTGGGGCAAGATGGGCATCTGGGAGAAGATCAAGCTCATCGGTGCCTTGATTTACTCGCTTGTAAGTGTAGAGGGGCAGGAGATCGATGTTGACGAGTTCACGAACCAGGACGTAGTGAGCGCTGCGATGGAGGAGTTCCGGAAGTTTTCTCCCCGGGGCGCCCAGGCCCTGATCGATGAACGGGACGCCTATCTGGCCCACCAGATTCTGATGCTCACCGATCGATACGAGCGGGTGCTCGCCGTCGTCGGTGCCGGGCACATCCGTGGTGTGCAGCGCTACCTTGACGCGCCGGAGACGCTGCCGCCCCTCCCGTCCCTGACCGCCGAGACAAAGGGCCTGCCGTGGGGTAAGATCCTCGGTGCGGCCGTCACCGTTCTCTTCCTCCTCCTGATCGCCGCGATAGCATTCTCGGGGGTGGGACTCGACGTCCTGCTGACTGCTCTCCTCTACTGGGTACTGATCAACGGTGTCTTAAGCGCCGCGTTCACGCTGGTAGCCGGTGGGCATCCCCTCTCGGCGGCCACGGCGTTTGCCGTCTCCTGGCTGACGTCGCTCAACCCGCTGCTTGCGGCGGGATGGTTTGCGGCCATCGTCGAGGCGAAGATAAGGAAGCCTGCTGCCGGCGAGTTGCGGCAGATCATCGAGGCGGAAACCTTCTCGGAGATGCGGAAGATCCCGCTCTTTAAGGTGGTGCTGGTTGCAGCCCTCGCGAACGTCGGGAGTACGCTCGGGACCTTCGCCTACTTTCTGTTCATCTTCCCGGTCCTCGGGATCGATCCGGCCGTGGTCATCATCGAAGGCTTCTCGAACATGCTGCAGATGATACAGGGCCTCTTTTAGACCTGCATCCCTGTCGGGCGCATCCCCACCTCCGTTTCCCCAAGGTATTTAGGCCTGGAGTGCCCATCATCGTTGCATGAGTCCGATTGGCGGAACGGTTAATCTCGCTGTCACCGTGATACGGAGCAGGCACAGTGTGCGAAAGTACAAGGACAGTCCGATCGAGGAGAAAACCATCAAAGACGCCCTCGACTGCGCACGGCTTGCCCCGACCGCGCGAAACGAGCAACCCTGGCTCTTTGGGGCGATCCAGAATCGCGACACGCTGCGGGCGATCGCGGACCTGGCCGAGAACGCCAGGTTCATCGCCGATGCGCCCATCTGTTTTGCCGTATTCGGGAAGAGGGATGCGAAGTATTACCTCGAAGACTGCTGTGCAGCGACGATGCAGCTTCTCCTCGCGCTCCAGGCATGGGGGGTCGGGTCCTGCTGGGTCGCGGGGGAGAAGAAGGAGTATGCCGAGGACGTCCGGAAACTCCTCAACGTCCCGGAGGAATACACGCTTGTGTCTCTCGTGCCCGCGGGATATCCCGAGGAGATCCAGATCAAGAAGAAGAAGGTGCTCGACGAGGTCACGTTCTTCGAGCGTTATGAGGAAGAATAGGCTGGCGTAGCTGGAATTACTTTTTTTTGCTCCGTTTTAGACGTCCGGGTGGTACCTGTACGGCTCTCTCACCCGTCGGTCTGCTTTGCCGGGCAGTAGGGGCAGAGGGCGTTTGGGACATTGTCGGCCTTCTCCCGCACGGGGCAGAGGTATTCCCCGTCCCGGATCTCGACCTCGAGTCCCCCGGGGAACGGCGTGCCCGCCGGATGAGCGGGGCGGTCGAGGACGAAGAGATTGAAGGCGGCAAGGAGGAAGTAGAGGAGTTCGAGATGCTGTCCCCCCTCGTCTTCGCGAAGGCACGTCATCTCGACCATGTTGCAGAAGTCCTGATACTCCTCCGGAAGCGGCCTGTCCTGCCCGTGTAGATCTCCCCTCCGGACGGTAGAGATGAGGGTGTGGTGCGTCTCAAAGATCTGCTCCATCACGCTTGGGTAGAGGCGTCGCCGGTATCCGGCGGGAACGGACCGGAGGTCGCGCTCCACCCTCGCCCGCATCTTCTGAAGGTCGAAGAGCGAGTATCCGGAGACCTCATGGTAGAGGATATTCGCGAGTTCCGCTCTGGTCTCGGCCGACCGGAGGCGGGCGCAGACCTGCCGGACGTCGCCCTTCGCGCTCATCGCATCACGCAGATATGATCTGTACCTCCAGATGCATCAGTCCTTCCGTTGTGCGCACAAATAGAAAAATTTATAATTGTAAGAAGGAACCTTCCTTCCGATGATTGGCGAGAACATGTTGTGGGTGAGCCGGGAGGTCGGGGCATGATTGACTCCGGAACTACGGCGTTTATCCTCGTCTGTACCGCACTGGTCATGCTGATGACGCCGGGAGTGGGGCTCTTCTACGGCGGGCTCGTGCGGCGGAAGAATTTCATCTCCATGCTCGCGCTGGCGTTCATTGCATTTGCCCTCGTCAGCATCCAGTGGGTCGTCTGCGGCTACAGCCTTGCCTTCGGCGCCGATGTCAGCGGGCTGATCGGGAGCCTTGAGTACGCCTTCCTGCAGGGCGTCGGGATGGAGGGCGACGGGATTCCGGACCTGCTCTTCATGGCCTTCCAGATGGTCTTTGCGGGGCTCACGCTTGCAATCGTGACGTCCGGGGTTGCGGAGCGAGTAAAGATCAGTTCGTTCGCCGTCTTCGGCCTGCTCTGGACGACGCTGGTCTACGACCCGCTCGCCCACTGGGCATGGGGCGGCGGATGGGCGGCGCAGCTTGGTGCGCTCGATTTCGCCGGCGGTACGGTCGTTCACATCAGCTCCGGCTTCTCGGCGCTGGCGCTGGCGCTCGTTATCGGAAAGCGTCTCGGGTTCGGGAGCCACGGCATGGAAGCGAACAACATCCCCATGGTCCTCCTCGGCGGGGCGCTCCTCTGGTTTGGCTGGTTCGGGTTCAACGCCGGCAGCGCTCTTGCCGCAGACGGCCTTGCAGCGAACGCGTTCGTAGCGACGAACATCGCCGCCGCTGCCGGGGCGCTCGCCTGGCTCTGCGCCGCCTGGGTTCGCGGCAGACCCGGATCGGTCGGGATCATCAGCGGAGCCATCGCCGGCCTCGTCGCCATCACCCCGGCAGCCGGGTTCGTCGGCCCTATGGCTGCGATTCCCATAGGCGCCGCTGCCGGTCTCGTCTGCTACGGTGCCCTGCTCTTCCGGGTCCAGAAGGGCCTGGATGAGAGTCTCGATGCGTGGGCGATCCACGGCATGGGCGGGATCTTCGGCGCTCTTGCGACCGGAGTCTTTGCGGTCGCGGCAATCGGGGGCGTGGACGGCCTGCTCTATGGGAACCCGGGCCAGCTCCTCATCCAGGCCGTGGATGTGGCCGTGGTCGTGGCCTACTCGTTCGGCGTGACCTACGTCATCGCAAAGGCCGTCGATGCGGCGATGGGCCTGCGGGTCACCGAGGAGGAAGAGTATGTCGGACTGGACATCGCCCAGCACGGCGAGTCCGTGCGGGTGTGAAGGGGTGGTGCGGATGAAGATGGTTACCGCAGTCATCAGGCCCGAGATGTTCGACGCCGTGAGGGCGGCACTCGAGGCAGGCGGCATCTACGGGATGACCGTGAGCGAGGTGATGGGACGGGGGGCGCAGAAGGGCATCGCCCTCCGGTTCAGGGGAAAGACGGTGCCGGTCGAGCTCATCCCGAAGGTGAAGATCGAGATGGTCGTCACGGATGCCGATGTCGAGAAGATCATCGGGATCGTCAGGGCGAACGGTCGGACCGGCAGGCCCGGTGACGGCCGGATCTTCGTTCTGCCGGTGGAGGGCATCTGCCGGGTGCGGACGGATCAGGAGGAGCCGGAAGGATCGTAACTTTTTTTTGGGGGCTGATTTGGGGGCGTTTTGCCCGGGGGGTGGTTGGTGGTACAGATGTTTGGGCTCGGGACATTCTGCCTGCTGCCACTCGCACCTGCGGTGCTTCAACCCCTGCCTTGGAAGACCTTCTGTCTTCTCATGCTCTGGTTCTGCGAACCCTCGCATGTTTCGGCAGTCGTTACTTGCAACCTTCAGTACACTTATTCCTGTAGTTCGTGATCGCACAACCCGTGCACGGTTTTCCAGTGGATATCACACCTTCGGTGCTCATGCTCCTGCCCCCGCACCTAGCGGTGCTCAAGCTCCGTTCCAGGGGAACGTCGCACCTTCGGCCAGTCGCATATCGCCGTTGGGGAGGGGCTGACGGGGAGTGCGATGCTCCGAAGGAGCAGAGCTTGAGCACCGGAGGTGCGAGTGCGATGTTCCGACAGGAACGGAGTACGAGAAGCCGTTAGGCTTTGAGGTGCGAACGGAGTGAGCATGAGAAGACCGAAGGTCTTCGAGGGGGGAGCATCCCCCTCCCCTGTCTCCACCTTATAATGGGATTCCCATCGCCCCCCACCACCCGCGCTTCGCGCTCCTCATTCGCACCTGACGGTGCTCAAACTCCTTCCCCGCACCTTGCGGTGCCTAAGCTCCGCTCCTGACGGAACGTCGCACCCTGCGGGGAAGTCGTTCCGCCCGCCTGGAGGGCGGGCAGTGCGTGGCGATACTCCCACAGTCCACTATATCGGTTCTTGCATCGTTCAGAGGGGAGCTATTTGCCACGGCCTGCGTACCCCTCTACTCCCCGAAATGCGGCAGAACCTCTTTCGTGTAGAACTCTATGAACTCCCGCTGTTGGTGCCCGATCTGGTGGATGCAGATGTGGTCGAACCCTTTCCTGATGCTTTCCTCGATCTTCTTGATGTGCGCCTCCGGGTCGGGCCCGCAGACGACGTGCTCCGCCACGTCCTCCGGTGTCACCATCTTCGCCACTTGCTCGTAGTGGGTCGGCGTGGGAAGGACCCTGTTGAGTTCCCCGGCGTTTGCTGCGGTGGGCCATTGCTCGTAGGCGGTCCTCTGCCCCTCCTCCTCGGTCTGTGCCCAGCAGACGGAGTTTTCGATGTATGCCGGTTTATCGGCGCCCCCGGAGTCCCGGAAGATTATGAGGTTCTCCTCTGCGTTGCTGTCCGGGTTGATGAACCCGTCGCCGACCCGCGCGGCCATTGACGCGCTGATCGGGCCTTCGGATGCAATATAGATCGGGGGGAGCTCATCCGGGAGCGAGAAGACCTGCGCGTTCTCGAGCGTGTAAAAGGCGCCGTAGTAGTCCTGCATCCCTCCCTTCCAGAGCAGCCGGATCACCTCCACCGCTTCCTCGAGCATCTCGATCCTGACCGGCGCCGGGGGCCAGCGGTCGCCGAAGACATGCTCGTTGAGGTTCTCGCCGGACCCGAGGCCCAGGGCAAACCGCCCCGGCATCATCATGGCGGCGGTTGCGGCGGCCTGGGCGATGATGCCGGGGTGAATCCGTACCGTCGGGCAGGTGACGCCCGTCACCAGCCGCAGGTCCGCCGTCACCTGCGAGATGCCGCCGATCACGCTCCAGACAAACGGGCTCTGCCCCTGCCGGTTTGTCCAGGGGTGGTAGTGATCCGATATCATGGCAAACGAAAACCCGGCATCTTCCGCCTGGCGGGCGTTGCAGACGAGATCCAGGGGGCCGTGCTCCTCGCATGCCAGTTTATAACCAATTTCAACCATCAGTCATCACATCCGTACCGCCGATACGGCCGTCCCTCTCCCGCCCTTCTTCTGGGCACGAATGGGGCCGGCGTGGGCTACCTCAAGCATCCCACAGCATATAGGTTTCCCCGGCCCGGCACCAGATAAATAGAACCCTTGCCATACTGTACTGCATGGCAACACCTACTCTCCAGGTGGCGCTCGATCTCCTCGAGCTCGATCGTGCGGTTGAGATCGCGGGTGAGGCGGTCCGTGGCGGCGCGGACTGGATCGAGGCAGGGACTCCCCTGATCAAGAGCGAAGGGATGCAGGCCGTCCGGACGCTCCGGGAGCGCTTCCCCGGGCACGAGATCGTGGCGGACATGAAGATAGCCGATACCGGCGCCGTCGAGGTGGAGATGGCGGCGAAGTCCGGCGCCGGCATCGTCTGCATCCTCGCCGACGCCGATGATACCGTCATCGCAGAGGCGGTCCGTTCGGCCCGCAAGTACGGTGTCCGGCTCATGGCCGACCTCATCAACGTCGGCGACCCCGTCTCGCGTTCGCGGGAACTTGCCGCCCTCGGCGTCGACTACATCAACGCCCATGTGGGCATCGACCAGCAGATGATCGGCAGGTCGTCGCTCGACCTTCTCCGCCGTCTCGCCGGGGAGGCGAGCGTCCCGATCGCCGTCGCGGGAGGGCTCGACGCGGCGACCGCGTCCGAAGCGGTCGCCGCCGGAGCCTCGATCGTCATCGTGGGCGGAAACATCGTCAAAGCCGCCGATGTGACCGGCGCGGCCCGGCGGGTCAGGGAAGCGATCGACCGGCCCGAGATCCGGCCGCGGGAGGAGGAGAGCCGTGATGCCGTCATTCGCCGCCTCTTCGAGGCGGTCTCGGCACCGAACGTCACCGACGCCATGCACCGGAAGGGGGCAATGGTGGGGATCGTCTCGATCTGCGGCAGGGTAAAGGCGGTCGGCCAGGCGGTGACCGTCCGGACCGTCGCCGGGGACTGGGCAAAGCCCGTCGAGGCGATCGATGTCGCCACCCCAGGAGATGTTCTCATCATCAGTAATGACGGGAGGACGGACGTCGCCCCCTGGGGCGAACTCGCCACGCATTCCGCTCGAAACCGGGGGGTCGCAGCCGTCGTGATCGACGGGGCGGTGCGGGACGTGGACGACATCCGGGAGATGAAGTTCCCGGTCTTCGCCACGGCGACCGTCCCGAACGCCGGGGAACCCAAGGGTCTCGGGGAGATCAACACCGAGATCGTCTGCTGCGGGCAGGAGGTGCGGCCGGGCGACTGGATCGTCGCCGACGAGAGCGGTGTCGTGGTGGTCCCCCGGGAGCGGGCCTACGAAGTCGCGCGCCGGGCGATGGAGGTGAAGAAGACCGAAGAACGGCTCCGTGAGGAGATCCGGCGTGGTCGGACGCTCTCTGAGGTCTCGGAACTTCTGAAATGGGAGAAACAGCACTGATCGGCGGCGGCCCCTGCCTTTATCTGAAGGTGTGACACAGTTAGATCATCCGACACCCGGACGTTTTTCCGGGAAGGAGCGGCGGCATGTTGCGGGAGATCAGGGAGGAGGTCGCAGGGGTCGTCCAGGCAGTCCTCCCGATCATCCTGATCATCATCATCCTCGAGGTCGTGATGCTCCGTGCGGCGCCGTCCGATCTCCTCCTCTTCCTGCTCGGGAGCGGAATGGTCGTTCTCGGGATTGCCCTCTTTCTCTCCGGCGTGAAGGCGGGCCTCCTCCCCATCGGTGATGCAATCGGGTCGGAACTCCCTGCCCGGGGTTCGCTCGCACTGGTCATTTCAGGGACGTTCTTCTTCGGCCTCCTGACGATCATTGCGGAGCCGAATATCCGCATCCTCGCAGGCATGCTCGACACAGCCTCGGGAGGCGGCATCCCGTCCGGCTCCCTGATCCTTGTGATCGCGGTCAGTGTCGGATTCATTGTGACCGTAGGAGTCCTCCGCATCATCTTCGGATTCCCCCTTGCTTACCTCTTTGCCGCCGGCTACGGCATCGTCCTTCTCCTTGCGCCGTTCACACCGCCGGACCTCCTCGCCGTCGCGGTTGATGCGGGCGGCGTGACAACCGGGCTCCTGGTGATCCCGGTCATTCTGGCGCTCGGGACCGGCGTCAGTTCGGTTCTCGCCGGGCGTTCGGCCCTCACGGACGGCTTCGGGCTGGTCGGGCTTGCCGCACTCGGTCCGGTCATCGGCGTCATGCTTGTGGGAGTGATCTATCTATGATCGTGGCGCCGCTCTTTGAGGGGATAGACCAGGTCTTTCTTGAGGTTGCGCAGGCGCTTCTTCCCCTGCTCATCTTCTTCGGGATCTTTCAGGTGCTCTTCCTGAAACTCCCGCGGGTCTACGTCGTTAACCTCGTGCGAGGCATCCTTATCGCAGCCCTCGGCATGGCTCTCTTCCTCCAGGGCGTCAATGTTGCGTTCCTCCCGGCAGGCAGGGCGATCGGGGAGGCCGTCACCGGGTTTGGCCACCTGTGGCTGCTCATCCCGTTTGGATTTCTCCTGGGGTTTCTCGCCACCTACGCGGAACCCGCGGTCCGGGTTCTCGGCTACCAGGTCGCAGAATCATCAAGCGGCTACATCAAGGAGTCCCTGATCGTCTACACCCTCTCCGTTGCGGTTGCGATCTCCGTGGCGCTCGGGATGGCCCGTCTTGTCTACGGCATCCCGTTGCTCTACATCATAATTCCCGGCTACCTCCTCGTCATCGTCCTTCTCCTCTTCACCGATCGGGATTTTGTCGGGATCGCGTTCGACTCAGGAGGTGTCGCCACCGGCCCGATAGCGGTCACCTTCCTCCTCTCTCTTGCCGTCGGGGTTGCAGCGGGGATCGAGGGCCGCAACCCCGTCGTGGACGGTTTCGGGCTGATTGCGCTGATCGCGCTTGCACCCATCCTCTCGGTGCTGATGCTTGGCATCCTCTACCGGAGAACACGAGGTGAAGATACGTGAGTAACAAGTATGATAACGAACTGATCGTCACGATCGTAAAACGGGGCTGGTCCGAGCCGGTGCTCGCGGCGGCCCGCGGTGCCGGGGCCGAGGGAGGGACTGTCATCTTTGGCCGCGGAACCGGTATTCATGAGGTAAAGACGCTTCTCGGGATCGCCATCGAGCCCGAGAAAGAGATCATCTTCACGGTCATTGCCGCCGACCGGACGGATGCGGTGCTCGATGCAATCGTCGCCGCCGCAGAACTGGATCAGCCGGGGATGGGTCTTGCATTCGTCCTTCCGATCCGGCGCGTCACGGGAAGGGTTCACATGTTCCGCAAGGGCGAGGCAGAGGACCCGGGAGCGCCCCGGGCTCCTGTGTGATCTGGAGTTACGGCGCAAGGGATGCTTTGAGGAGTTCTCCGCCGCGGCCGAGGATCTGCCGGACGGCGTCCTCTACCTGGTCCACGCGCAGGATCAGGACGGCCGCATCTTTTCCCGAGTATGCGTAGGCATACTCTATGTTAATCCCGGCATCCCCGAGGATCGATGCGATATCCGAGAGGCCGCCGGGCTCGTCGCGCATCTTCACGCCGATGACGTCGGTGAACGAGACGCGGAACCCGAGATCGGTCAGCGTCCGGTATGCATCGTCCGGCCGGTCGACGAGTGCGCGGACTACCCCGAATCCGTCCGCCTCGGCGATGCTGAACGCAAATATGTTGATCCCCGCATCCCGCAGCGCACCGGCGATCGCTGCGAGGCGCCCCGGGCGGTTCTCCGAAAAGATCGAGATCTGTTTTACGATATACGACTTCTCCATTACAGTGACCTCCTGTCAACAACCTTCTTTGACTTGCCTTCAAACCGCGGAAGTGTTCCCGGTTCGACCAGTTCGACATCCACGCTCACGTTCAGCGAGCCCCGCAGGCGGTGCTCCACCGCCCTCTTGATCACCATGAGCTCGGTGATCTTGTCGGAGAACGCCTCCTCGCTCACTTCCACCCGCACAAGCATGGAGTCGAGCGCGCCTTTGCGGTCGACGACGATCTGGAAGTGCCTGCCGACCTGCGGGATCTCGAGCAGCGCATGCTCTACCTGTGACGGGAAGACGTTGATGCCCCGGATGATCAACATATCGTCTACCCGTCCCCGGATCCGGCCGATGCGCGGGTGGGTCCGGCCGCAGGCGCAGGCTCCCTCCTCGACGACGGTGAGGTCCCCGATCCGGTATCTAACCATGGGAAGAGCTTCTTTCTGCAGCATGGTGATCGTCAGCTCGCCCTGTTCGCCGGGCCCGAGCACCTCGCCGGTCGCGGGATCGATGATCTCCACGAGCGCGAGGTCGCCCCAGACATGGATCCCCTGCTGCTCGGTACACTCGGTGAACATCGGGCCGGAGAGCTCGCTCGTCCCGTATATGTCGTAGGCGCGAATCCCGAGCCAGTCCTCGATCCGGGTCCGCATCTGCTCCGACCAGGGTTCTGCGCCGAGGAAGCCCATGCGAAGTTCGGTGTCGTTCTTGATCGAGACGCCCATCTTCTCCGCCACCTCTCCCATGTGGAGGAGGTAGGAGGGGGTGCAGGCGATGGCGGTGACGTGGAGGTCCTGCATGAGTTCGATCTGCCGCTCGGTGTTCCCGACGCTTGTCGGGAGGACGGTCGCGCCGACACGCTCGGCGCCGTAGTGGGCGCCGAGACCGCCGGTGAAGAGGCCGTAGCCGTAACTCACCTGCATAACGTCCCCTCGCCCGAGGCCGCAGGAGGAGAACGCCCGCGCCAGAGACTCGCTCCAGTTCTCGATGTCGCGCTCCGTATACCCGACGACCGTCGGTTTTCCCGTCGTGCCGGAGGAGACGTGGTACCGGACCAGCTCGTTCTGTTCGGCGGTGAAGATCCTGTCCGGGTAGCCGTCCCGCAGGTCGCTCTTGTACATGAACGGGAGTTTTGCGACATCCTCGAGCATCCTGATGTCGTCGGGGTGAACCTGCTGTTCCTTCATCCGGCGCCGGTAAAAGTCGTTGAAGCTGTAGAGCCGGTATACCAGGGATTTTAAGAGCTTGAACTGGAGCCGCCGCAGTTCGTCGAGCGGCATCTCCTCCGTCCGCGGGTTCCAGGGCGGCATCAGAACACCCCCCGCCGGTCGATGACCCGCTTTGCCTTCCCCTCGAACCGGGGCAGCGACCCCGGCTCCACCAGTTTCACCGCGGTCCGAAGACCGAGCGCATTGTGGAGTTCGCCGGAGATCTTCTTCTGCATGCGGGCGAGATCCTGGAGTTCGCCGGAGAAACCGGCTCTGCTCATCTCCACTTCGATTATCATCTCATCAAGATGTTTGACGCGATCGATATATACGATGAACTGCTCCCCGACCTCCGGGAGGGCGCGCAGCACGTGCTCGATCTGCGACGGGAAGACATTGATCCCGCGGATGACCAGCATATCGTCGCTTCGGCCCGTGATCCGCTCGATCTTTGGGCCGCGCCCGCAGGCGCAGTCGTCATCAATCAGCCGGGTCACGTCGCCGGTACGGTAGCGGATGAGCGGCAGGGCCTCCTTGACGAGCGGCGTGATGACGAGCTCGCCGCGCTCTCCGGGAGCGAGCCGCTCACCCGTCTCAGGGTCGATGATCTCTGTAAGGTAGAAGTCATGCCAGATGTGGAGCCCGTTCCTCTCCGGGCACTCGAACGCCACCCCGGGCCCGTACATCTCCGAGAGCCCGTAACTGTCGTAAGCCTTCACGCCGAGACGCCGTTCGAGCTCTGTCCGCATGCTCTCCGACCAGGGTTCGGCACCGAAGATCCCGGTCTGGAGGGAGTCCAGCGTCTTTCCCATCGATTCGGCCACTTCAGCGATGTGGAGGGCGTAGCTTGGCGTGCAGTGGATGGCGGTCACCCCGAAGTCCTCGATCATCTCGATCTGGCGGCGGGTGTTTCCGGTCGCGCTCGGGATCACGGTCATCCCGATCTTCTCGGCACCGTAGTGGAACCCGAGCCCTCCGGTGAAGAGACCGTAGTTGACCGCGTTCTGGAAGATGTCGTCCTCTCCAAGGCCGATCATCGTCATGTTCCGTGCGATCAGTTCCGACCAGTTCTCCAGGTCCTGCCGGGTGTAGCCGACGACGGTCGGCTTCCCCGTCGTGCCGGAGGTGGTGTGAATCCGGACGATCTCTTTCAAAGGAGTCGCGAAGAGGCCGAACGGGTATCCGCCCTGAAGTTCTTTCTTGTAAGTAAAAGGGAGTTTCCCGACATCGTCGAGCGTCCTGATATCGTCCGGCGAGACGCCCGCTTCCTTCAGTTTTCTCTGGTATAGTCCTACTTTCTGTGCCTGATGCAGCGACCATTTCAGCCGCTTCAGTTGCAGATCCGCGAGTTCATCAGGCCGGATCGTCTCCATCGCTCTGTTCCAGAACATAATATCCCATCGTTTTTTGCCGGCCGGAGAGTGTCTCCCGTTTCCGGCCGCATATTACCCGGCATCCGTTATCCGGTTGCGGTACTCTACCATTAGGTAGGCGTCCGGGCGGAAAAGGTTTGTCAATGCGTGGCATGGTACACTGTGTCAGCCCCTGGTCCTTCCTTCGAGGAAACGTCTAAAATGACCGCCACAAGTATCCGCGCGTCGTCGATACAGGTCGCGTTTGCGGGAACGGCGGTGGCGTAGGCGCTCTGCCGGTCGAACCGCCTGCCTGCCGGTGACACTGTGTTTTCTTTGTATCCCGGCGATTCGATGCATTAATCACCAAAAACTGCCCAATACTCATTTCCAGAGTGATCGTATGACAGCGACGGAACCCTGGCTTCCTGTCTTCGGCTACGGGGGGCACATCAAGGCGACGACGCAGGAGCTGGTCATTGCGCACGGGAACGAGACCCGGCGTTATCCCCTCGGGAAGGTGAAGCATCTCCTGATCGTCGGCGGCCATACCCTGCACACCTCGGCGGTGACAAACCTCCTCAAAGCCGGTGCTGTCATCACCTTCTTCGATATCGACGGTACGCCCGTCGGATACCTCTATCCCTACGCCTACCGGCCGGACGAGGGGGTGCGCCTCGCCCAGGAACGGGCCGCCCCCCACCGGTTCGCGCAGCCGCTCGCGACGGCCGGCCTCCAGTCGAGGCTCCTCCTGCTTGAGGAACTCTACGACCGCACCGGGCAGGAGATCTTCTACGCCGGAGAACTCGACTTCCTCTACCAGGCCAGGGAGGAACTCGCGGTCTCGGTCACCATGGAGGATCTGCGGAGGCTCTCCCGCCTGACCGCCGATATGTACTACGAGATCCTCTCCCGCGCGCTCCCGCCGGAACTCGGGTTCCGGCGCAGGACGAGCCGTCCGTACCTCGATCCCGTCAACGCCATGTTCTCGCTCGGGTACGCGATGCTGTACGGCAACTGCTGCGTCGCATTGGTCGGCGCCCACCTCGACCCCGACCTCGGCATGCTTCACGAGGGAGCCGGAAGCTTCGTCCACGACCTCATCGAACCGCAGAAAGCGGTGATGGTGGACCGTGCCGTCATCAGGTTTGCCCGTGAAGAGATCGGGGACGGGGATTACGAGTGCGGTGAAAAGAGATGCTACCTTGACGCAAACCTCTCGGCCCGGCTGGTCGCGGCGCTCCGCGAATCAATTGACCAGTCCCGTATCGATGCGCAGGTGCGCATCCTGCGGGATGCGCTTCTTGCGAACGCCGAATTTCACGTGCTGTACTGGTAACTGCCCCGCTGGATGGTGAACTCGGGGTAGGCGGCAGGAGGAATCTCCTGCTGGACAAGGTCCCTGATGACGACCCGGGGGCACCCATAAAGCATGGAGACGAACTTGTCGAGGATGACCGGTTCGGCGGTTGCGGTGATGAGCACCCTCCCGTCGGGGAGGTTCATCGCCTCGCCGCCGACGCCGAGGTTGGTGGCGATCCTCTTGATGCATGCACGAAACCCGACGCCCTGCACCCTTCCTGTTATCCTGATCTCGATCGTCTTCACAGCCAGTGCTCCTGGATGATCCGCATGGACATATCCAGCTCGTCGTATACCTCGTCCCGGATCATCGAGTCGCGGATGTTGAGCGCCTCGCTCACGGCCATGTCGAGAACCTCCCTTGAGCGGTCTTCGTAGCGTTCTGCGTATATCCGGCACGCCATATCGCCGAGCACAAAAGCCCGCCGGGAGAGCGGCCTGATGATCCGCGCTTCCTCGAGTGCGCAGAGCAGCATCCTGTCCGCAACCTCGTGCTGCCTCGCGTTCCTGGCGATGAGGTAGAGTTCGGTGTAGTAGGTCGCCCGCTTCGCCCGGTCAGGCGCCGCCCGTATCGCCCTGTCAAGCGTGACCATGTCCTTCGTGGTGTAGTCGCCGGCCCTGATCTTGTCCCGGCATTCCAGGATCCTGCCGTATACCGTGTTCTTCCATGACTGTGGCATGGCCTGTTCGAGCTGGATCGCGAGGTTGTACCGGATCCTGTCGTCGTCGATGGTGGAGACGATATCGGCAGCGCGCTCTCTGGCGATCGGCTTTCCGCTCGCCCGGTAAAACGAGAAGAGCATCTGAGCCATCCGCTGCTGCGTCATGGCGGCGATGAACGGGATCTGAATGTAGCCGGCCGTTCTCTCCATGCCGTCCAGAAGCTCGTCGATCTCCTCTTCATCTCCATAGGTCTCGGCGAATTGCGCCACGTCAAAGAGCATTGAGAGCCGGACGTAGGGGGAGGGGATGCTCACAACGGTATGGCACATCGCCGAAAGAATCTCCTTCCTCTGTGCAGGCTCGCTGACCATATCGAAGACCGCAGCGAGAGCGTCCACGTACTCGACCGGGTCCTCGATCTTGCCGACCTGCTCAATTGCCCAGTCGACGTCCTCCTCCTGCTTGCTTACGGTGCTGAGGCTTCTTGCGGCGTAGATCAGGTTCTTCCTGACGAATGCCTCCCGTTCCTCACCCACGGCGTCGAGCGTCTCCTGCGCCTCGGCAAGGTAGCCTCTGGCTGCGCTGTGGTCGATCCCGGCCATGAGTCCGGCGAGATCGGAGAGCATGATCGCACGCACGGACGGATCGGAGATGGTGCCGATGGTGTCATGGAGCCTCCGGATGATCGTCTCGGCGCGGTCTTCGTTGCCAAGAACCGAGTAGGCGCTCACGATCCGGTACATCCCGGAGTAGCGCGCATAAACATCGCTGGTGTGCTCGAAGAGGCGGTACATCAGTTCGAGGACCGGAGATGCCGCCGCTCCTCCCTCGATTCCTTCGAGCAGATACGCCGTCACCTCATAGGGATCGGCCGAATCGAATTCTTTCGTGTAATCGGTGAAGAAGGTGAGAATCCTCTGGATCATGGCAGTCCGCTCGTACTCTCCCTCGATCTCCAGGGAGAAGAGCGTCATGGGAACCGCAAAGATCGGGCTTCTGTAGGCCTGCGTGTACTCGAGCATGATGTCGACGTAGCTTGCAATCTTGATCGAGATCTCCTCGCGCGGGGTGTTGGCCTGGAGGAGGGCAAGCGCGATCTCGAACGGTTCCATCATGCCTTCGAAGATCCGGGCTTCCCCCCGGGAGAGCTGGTCAGCCGCCTGCAGGCTCCCGACCCGGACGTAGCCCTCGATGAGGGGGTCGGACAACTGCCGCTGCAGGGACGGGTCGCTTATCTGGGAGAGGATCTGGGCCGCCTCATCCAGCGCCCGAAGCGAAAGCTGCTCGATCCCGTACATGATCAGGCTGTGGATGACCTTGCCCATCGCAAAGAGGCAGTAGTCCCGCTCTAAGAGGGACGTGGAGAGGACCCGCATTCCGTGGAGCAGGTCGAGGTCGCCGTCCTCCACGGCAAGCACGGCCGCCTGATCCACGATGCCGCCCAGCGCTTCGGCCCGTGCCTGCTGGTCCATGACCTCGCAGGTGAGCCCGGTCGCCTGCCGGAGGAGCTCCCGGTCTTTCCGGGCGACGCCTACCCGTGCCATCTCGACGGCGATGGTCGATATCGCCTGCTCGCGCATGGCCTGCTCTCCGATCTGGCTCGCCAGATCCACAAGGGCCGAAGGGTCTTTCTGGCGGACGAATCCCCGGTCGATCAGGATGGTGTTGCACTCGAGCAGCAGCGGGTCCTGTGCATGGTGCGATCCAGCAAGCTCCTTTATGGCTGGTATGTGCCTGATAACTTCGTCAAAGTCGTACTCCTTGCAGAAGTCCGTCACCGCCTGGTGTACCAGCGAGTCGGCAATCTCGATATCCAGTGTGGCGAGGATGTTCTCACGGACGAGGCCGATCTCGTCACGCCGGACACCCTCTTTGATCAGGCGGACACTGGTATCGAAAAACTGGGCGTTGATCCTCTGTGTACTGGTGCTGGCTTTCTTCATAACCTCGATTGCGTGATAGAAATCGCCCATCCGGGAGAGCGCGTCGGTGATCTGCCGGTAGAGCTGGGCCGCCTTTGCTGCGTCGCAGGACTCGTCGATCAGCGGTGTGATGTCAAGGAGGATGGTCGGGTTGCCGCTCTTCTCGACGACTGCGATCCCGGAGAGGACAATCTCCTCGATGGGGAGCTGGGTCTCGCCTGTGCCGCGGGCATTGAACTCGAATGCCTTTTCGAGGAACCAGCGTTCTCCGCTCCGTTCTGCCTTTTTCAGGAGTTCAAGGACGAGCGTCTGGCCTGCCCACGGCTTCTCGTCGTCGAGCCTGAGCAGTTTGGCGTATACCTGTTTCTTGTCACGCTGGCGGTCGAGGAGCTGCTCGGTCAGGATCGCGAGGACTTCGGTGAGCCGCTCTTCGGGGATGTCGGGAAGGGAGTCTATGATCTGTTCGACGTCGGAGATCTCCTTCTTTAGCGAGGATTTCCAGGCGGCATCAACGATATCGGCGATCGAATTGGTGCGCCGGATCTTCTGGTTGATCTCGGTAGCGCTCGAAAGCCCGCTGATCACGAGGTTGATGTCGCCGGACTCGATGCCGGAGCCGGCGATCGCCCGGGCCACGTCGGCATGGAGCTGTGATTGTCTTGATATGTCGCCGATCTCGGGGAGCATCTGGAGAGCATACTGCATGATGTCGACGTTTCGGTGTTTCTGGCCGTACCGGATGAAGAGCGGGATGATCTCGGAGAGGATTGCCGAGCGGTATTTACGGATGCTGATCTTATCGAAGGCCTCGCCTCCTTTCTCGATATAATGGATGTCCCCGGTATCTACCCCGGCCTGGACCAGATCGCGGGAGATCCCGGCAAGGATATCGGACTGATGGCTCTTACGATCAAGTTTATCGACCAGGCTGAATATTGCGTAGAACCATGCTTCATCCTTGTTCTCACTGTAGAGTGCCGCGGCACGTCTGGCAAGGGCGAATATATCTTCTTTGGTCGGTTCGATAAGCTGGCTCAAGAGTTCGGGCTGGCCTTCATCGAACGCCGCTTCAACCAGAGCGGCATTCATCTGCTCGTAGAGCGATTTCTTCTCCTTTCGCGTCTGGGTCTCCGATATGTCCGAAACTACCTTTTCAAGCTCACGCAGATCGCCAGACGAGATAGCGGAGTTTATCTTCTGTTTCATCTGCAATTTTCCATTCATTTTGATCAGCGCTCTCCCGTGGGTACTGCATCATGCATATCCATTATCAGATATATAGATTGCCCCCCTTTCACAAGAATGTTTTTCAGCAGAATTCAGAGAGATCCACGAAAATATTGGGGATATGATGAACGGCAGGAGTCCCCGGGATACCCTGAACCGAATGGCTCATGAGGGATCGATCCCACCTGTTGCCGGTGCTCGAGCTCTGGGGGTTCCGCCCGTCGCGACTCGAAGACTATCGGTCTTCTCACGCTCCGGCCCTTCGGCCCGTCGCGACCATCATGATCTCCCGGTACATGGCGTCCGCGACGGCCGGGTCCTCTGCCTCGATCATGATCCTGATCATCGGTTCCGTGCCCGATGCCCGCACAAGCGCCCAGGCATTGTCCCTGACGATCTTGATGCCGTCGATCTTCTCGAGGGTCTCTCCCGAGAATGCCTCTTCGACGGCGCGGACCAGTGCGTGTGGATCGGCGGTATGGTACTTCTCCTTGACCAGGTGGTATGCGGGAAGTTCGTCGAGGATCTCCGAGAGTTTTTTGCCGTTGTGGCTCGCGAGAACCGCCACCATCATGGCGGCGGTCATGCCCCCGTCCCGGCAGAACTGGTGGTCGGGGTAGATCAGGCCGCCGTTCCCTTCACCCCCGAAGGAGACGTTCTTCCCCTCGCCCATCAGTTCGATCATTCTCCGCGCGACGTAGATGCTCCCTACGGGGGTATAGTCGACGGTGCAGCCGTGTTTCTCCGCGATATCCCGGATCAGCCGGGACGTGGCGACCGGGGTGACGACGAGCCCGCCGCTGTTCCTGGCGCAGACGTAGTCCTCGACCAGGGCGAACTCATAGTTCTCTTCTATATAGCGTCCTTTGGTATCGACGAAGACTGCCCGGTCGGCGTCGCCGTCGTGCGCCACCCCGAAGGCCGCGCCCGTGGCGACGACCATATCCGAGAGAGGCTGCAGCCCTTCGGGGGTTGGTTCGGGCATCCGGCCCGGGAAGGTGCCGTCGAGCCGGGCGTTGATGGTATGGACCCGGCAGCCCATCCGGGAGAGGATGATCGGGGTGGTGAGCGCCGCGGGGCCGGAGCCGGGGTCGACGACGACGGTCATGCCCTCGCCGATGCCCGCCGGGAAGTGCTTCACGACGGCCTCGATGTACTCCTCCAGCAGTTCGGGTGCGGCAGCCTCCCTGCCGACGCCGTCCCAGGGGACAATATCGAACTCCCCGGCGAAAAACCGGTCTTCGAGCACGATGATCTCGTCGTCGGACATCTCGGTCCCATCGGCCTCGATGATCTTTACGCCGTTGTACTCGGGCGGGTTATGGGATGCGGTGATCATCGCGCCGCCGGCGTACCGGTTGGTCTTTACGATATACTGCAGGGCCGGCGTGGGGAGGATGCCCACGTCCACCACGTCGCATCCGGTCATCAGAAGCCCGGCCTTGAGAGCGTGGGTCAGGGCTTCGCCGGACGTCCGTGTGTCCCTGCCGACCGCGATGGTGCCCTTCCTCATCGATCCGAGCGCGGCGCCGATCTTGAGGATGAGGGCCGGTGTCATCATCTCCCCGATCACGCCCCGCACGCCGTTCGTTCCAAACATCCGTTTTCCGTTTCGCATCTTGTGTCACTTCTCCGCGTCGTGTAGTTCCTTTTTGAGCCGGTCGATAGCATTGCTGGCGGCGGCGAACGCCTCCTGCCTGTGCTCTGCAAGTATAGCAAGATAGGTTATATCTTCTCCGGCATAGAGCCGCCCTTTCCGGTGGTGGAACCGTGCGCCGATGATCCCAGGGACCGCTTCCACCTCCTCGAGGATACTCTCCGTCACGGCATCGACGCTCTCGTCGAAGTCCATATACTCGGTCCGCTCGTCGCCGGTCCACTCCCTGACGATTCCGTTGAACGTGAGGACGGCCCCGGCGTGCGAGACGCCGCACTCGCGCCGGAGCTCCCGGACCAGGCCCTCGATGGTGTAGTAGTCCTCGAACCGGTCGAGTGCGGCGAGGGTCTCCTCGACCGAAGGGTTCCGGAGCACGACGTTCTCGGATTCGAGGTCCCCGATAACTATCCTCGGGAACGGCCGGGACTTGAATCCCTCGAGTATAGCATAATCGACCCCGGCGTTGCAGAGGATCTCCAGGGTTGAGTCGAGGTCGTTCTCGCGCCTGACGAGGACCGACTTCTCTTCGTCGACACCGCAGGATATAGCAGCATGTGATTCATAGTATATGGTGGTGTCTTTTCCGGGCTCGAGCGAAAAGCCGTGGTGCCCCAGGTGTTTGACCACTCCGATGGTTCCCCGGGCAGAAAGAACCCCGATCAGGCTCTTTATGAATGTCGTCTTCCCGGTGTTCGAGCGGCCGACAACCTGTATGATCTTCATGTCTCCCCTCCCTCTTGCTGGTTCTGTACCTGGTTTTCTTCTTCCGGGTTCTGCACTTCTTGGCTCTCTTCGTCCTGGCCGGGCCTGGACTTCAGGATGACCGACGCCGCCTCGGCCACGCCCCGCATCACCTCGGTGATCCTGTCCTCGACGTCGATCTCGTCGTCGATGTTCAGGCTCGTTCCCTCGACCTCCAGCAGGAACCGGGCGACCTCGCTTGCCTCGAAGAGAATCTCATCGAGTTCTTCCGCGGTAAAAAAACCGCACATGGCGCCATAGAAGAACGTGGCTCCTGCTTTCTTTACCTTCTTCTTGAACGAGCTCCTCGCCTGGTTGACTGCCTGGGGGGTGTAGGAGTCGACCATGAACGGGCAGAGTTCGGGGAGGTTCTCCCCGATAAACGTCATCTCCGAGCCGCTGGTAGTCTTGAAGTCTGCGCAGAGGCGTGCGATCGCCCACTCGCGGGCGGTAATGTGGGTGTGCTTGCGCAGGAACTGGTTGACCCGCTGGTAGGCGGCGCCATCCACCTTCTTGAATTTCTGGTACTTGTTCGGGTCTTTGATGCTGTCAGGCTCTTCCATTTCATCTATCCTCTTGTTGGTTTTGCTATTTCAATAGGGCTGGTTGAACGGCGGTACCGGGCAGATTGAGCGGCAATCGGGGAAATTGAGTGTCGCACAGGGTCCGGATGCGCTCAAGACCCTGCAGGACTTGCGTTCCTCCCTTGCCAACATTTAGTATAGCAACATATGGTTTATGTCTGTCCATTTGTTCCGGCCGCCGGGATGCAGATCCGGGTTTTTAGCTCCGGCTCTGCATCAATCGGAGCATTTTGTGGTGATATCGCACATCAAGGGGCTGCACCTGCCCGGGCGGATGCGGGTGGTCGGGCGCCGGATCTTGCCGGGGCGCAGGGCGGCACGGTGCCCTTCAAAAGTTAAATTGAGACGTTTTTTCGAAACGAACCGCAGGCCCCGGCCTATTTGGGTTGCGGCATATCGGGATCGGCCGGCGGTTTCCCCCGGATGCGGCCCTGTTTTCGGTCCGGTGTGGGTGGGGATATGGCCTCTCGCGGTTTTTCTAACAGGGCTCTGTATGCTGGCGCCCTTTGCGCCTGTGGTGCCCGGCCGCACGATTGTTCAGGATCCGGGGCCTTCATACCGGGTTTTTAAGCCGCGATCTCGCCCTCTCGTATGGGTATGGTTGTCTGCAGGGCTGATCGGGCGTCTACGGCATTCTGTGGAGGTTCTTTATATGTGGGCGGGATATGGGGGTCGCGTGGCACCGGTGATGCTCCCGGGCCGTTCACTTTCTCCCCGCGCGGTAAGGGGTTCATATACCCGGAAGAGGACGTATTTAGCAGGGTCTGTCCCCGTCCACCCGGGATGGCAGTCCCATACCTCCTAACGCCGATATCTCCTGCATCACCGGAAATATCATTTTTTTCGTTTGCGACGGGCGCGAGCATCGCGAGCGGCCGGAGCATGAGCACCGCAGGTGCGAAGTGCGACGTTCCGTAGGAACGGGGCATGAGCACCGCAGGTGCGAAGCGCGACTGGCCGAAGGGTGCGATGTTCCAACGGAAACGGAGCTGAAGCACCATTAGGTGCGGGGCAGGAGCACGGGAAGCCGTCAGGCTTCGAGGACGCGAAAACGGCCCGTTTACCCGCTTTTTCTCCGAAGGGCGGGTTCGGTCCTTCTTCGCCGGGCGACTGCGGGATTGTCTGTCCTCATGGTATTGGCGGGGTCGGTCTACGGGCTCTGCTCAAAGAAACGCGCTCGTACTGGACTGCATCCTCGCTTCGCCGGGCTCCGGGGCCCGTGCCTCGCGGAACGTGGCCTGGCATGCAGCGTTCCTGTAGCGGGCTGATTGAAAGCCGGTGCATGCGATCCTGGCGGTCCTGACGGCTCCCTCGCGAAGATCTCCATTGCGGGGAATAGGCATTTACCGCAATTTTGATATGCTTCGTTATTCCATTTATTATACGATGGAAAACGCCCCTTTCTCAGAATGGCTCGATCGCTTCAGCAGCTACCTCCGGATGCGGAACTATTCGCCCCGGACCATCGAAAAATACACGCAGACCGTTCGGCGTTTCGCCCGATACGTCTGGCTCCGGCAGAACTCGGGTTCCGATGTGATCTCGTTCGACGACGCCGCATTCGAGAACGCCCCGCTGGATGCGGACGTCAACGTCTCTGCAGCCCTCGTCACCGATTTCTTCTCCAGTCTTTCGGAGAAGCAGGACTACAAGCCCAAGACTCTCCACCGGATGATATCGACGCTCTCCTCGTTTTACAAGTATCTCTACGTGCAGGGGGCCGTGGTCGCCGACCCGATGCTCGGGGTGGAGCGCCCCCGGATCAAGAATCAGGAACTGAAATACCTCAAACACAGCCAGGTGATCCGCCTGATCAACACGATTGAAAGCGACCGGGACCGGTTGATCGTTCGCCTGATATACGCTACCGGGGTCCGTGTTTCGGAACTTTGCGCGATAAACGTCGAGGATATCGATTTCGAGGAGCAGACTATCCGGGTGAAGGGTAAAGGCGACAAAATTCGCACTGTCTTCATCGACGAAGAGACGCTTGAAGAGATAAACCGGTTCATCGGCAACGCGATCGAGGGGCCGCTTTTTCCGGGCCAGCAGGGCAACCACATCTCCCCGCGGACCGTCCAGCATCTCTTCAAGCAATACGCTCCTTCCGGAATTACGCCGCATAAAATCCGCCATTCCTACGCGAGCGAGCTCTATCGCCGCTCAAAGAACCTCCGTGTCGTGCAGGAGAACCTGGGGCACTCTTCCATCAAGACGACCGAGATATACCTGCATACCGATATCGACGAGCGAAAACGCGTCTATCAGCAGTATTTCCCGCTCTCTAACGGGAACGGGGGGGAGTGATCGGGCCGATCGGGCAATGCAAATAAACTGCATGATGCTATACCTGTTCAGCCCGCCATAGGGCCCCGGAATGGCGAACGGGCCTTGCCGGGGTGCGGAAGGGAACGCTTATCGCAACTTCGTGCTCTCGCATCTCTGCTTGATGCAGGGGGCGCACTCTGGCGTGATTCGCCCGGGAGTATCCCCGTCTGTCTTCCGGCCCCCTTCGGCAACACTCAAATCGCTGGAGTGCCTATCGTATCCGTGATGCGTTACATCGTCACGGGCGGAGCGGGGTTCATCGGGTCCAATCTTGCAGAGCAGCTGGCATGCGACGGCCACGATGTCGTAATCATCGACGACCTCTCCTCGGGGCGGCAGGAGAATATCGAGCACCTCCTGGCCTATCCCCGGGTAACGTTCGTCGAGGGGAGCATCACCGACTTCCCCCTGCTCGTCGATGCCTGTGCCGGGGCGGACGGCATCTTCCATCAGGCGGCCGTCGCCTCGGTTCCCCGGTCCGTAGCAAACCCGCTGGAGACAAACGAGGTGAACGTGACCGGGACCCTGAACGTTCTCTGGGCCGCAAAGGAATGCGGTGTCCCGGCGGTCGTGGCGGCTTCCACCTCGGCGATCTACGGCGACGACCCGGTCTTCCCCAAGCACGAGGCGATGGCGCCGGGACCGCTCTCTCCCTACGCGGTCTCGAAGCTCGCGGGCGAACACTACGGGAAGGTATTTGCCTCTCTCTATAGTATCCGGACGGTATTTTTGCGCTACTTCAACGTCTTCGGCCCCCGGCAGGACCCGAACTCCGAGTATGCAGCGGTGATCCCGAAGTTCATCGCCAGGATGCTTGAGGATAAGCCGCCGATCATCTACGGCGACGGGGAGCAGACCCGGGACTTCATCTTCGTTGCGGATGTCGTCCGGGCGAACATCCGGGCGATGGAGAGCGAGGCCTCCGGCATCTTCAATATTGCCGGGGGCAGCAGGATAAGCCTCAATCAACTTGCCGGGAGTCTCTCGGGGATTACCGGCATACACCACCGGCCGGTTTATGAGCCGCCGCGGCCGGGAGACGTACGCGACTCGCTCGCCGACATATCCCGGGCCCGCGATGCCTTCGGGTTTTCACCACGCTATACGCTTGAAGCGGGGCTCCGCGAGACAGTGGCCTGGTTCCGGGACGGCGGCCGGTAACCGTTCCCGGGGGCATGGCCCGTTTTTGGCCGTCCTGCCGGACGATCCCTATTCTCCCCGTCCTTTGACAGGACAGGTGCAGGAACTTATATATCGTCACCCTGCAGTAAGGAGTGCGAGGTGCAAGACGTATGCCCCGATTGGTTACACCGGAGATGCCCCGCAAGGGTGATGGCAGAGATGCGTCACGGGCGTACAGCGACATCATCATGGAAGACCCGCACGACCCTGCAGCCCTGAACAACAGGGGTGTGGCGCTTGAGAGGCAGGGACGCTACGAAGAAGCTCTGGCCGCGTTCAGTGCGGCGATACTCTCCGACAACGATGACGTCTACGCCTGGAACAACCGGGCGGTGATCCTCGCCCGGCTCGACCGCCCTCAGGAGGCGGTGCTTGCATGCAGGCAGGCGCTCGCGATCGACCGGTCGTGCATCTTCGCCTGGGTTACCTACGGCATGGTGCTCGGCAGGCTCGGGAATTACCTGGAGGCCGAACGGGTTCTTGCGGTGGCAGAAGACCTCGATCCGCAGGCCAGAGCACTCTACCCCGGAACTTCGACGATGACCCGGGCCTGAAGGGAGGGGATGCTCCTTTTTGAAGACGGATGAAACAGCCGGCAGATCGCTACGCCGCCGCAATTCCGTGGCCAATGGCCGATACACCCCCGGGTGCGATACGGATCGGAACGGTCCCGCATGCACACCTGCCCGGCCGCCCCGTGTCTGGTATGCCGGCGCCACGAGATCGCCGGGCTCTCCCGAACCCGGAAAACCTTACGTTTTTATCCTCCTTACCGTAATAGAGTTATACCATCGAGTGCCCTCCGGCACGGAGTCGATCCCATGAAGACGCTCATACTTGCAGGCGGGAGCGGCACCCGCCTCTTCCCGCTCTCAAGGGAACAATACCCGAAACAGTTCATCCCGCTGGTCGACGACGAGTCTCTCTTCCAGAAGACCGTGAAGCGATCGCTTCTCTTCTCCTCCCCGCAGGAGATCGCGATCGTCACGAACACCGACCACAGGTTCCTGGTCCGGGACCAGCTCGCCGCCATCGGGTGCGACTGCAGGGTCCTTGTGGAGCCGGTGGGCAAAAACACCCTGCCGGCGATCTACTACGGCGTCCGCGAGGTTACCCGGGAGGACGGGCCCGATACTGTCGCGGTTCTCCCCTCGGACCACCTGATCACCGCGACCGGGCCGTTCCAGGATGCTTTCCGCCGGGCGGAGCGGCTCGCGAAGGACTACCTGGTTGTCTTCGGGGTGCGGCCGACCCTGCCCCACACCGGATACGGCTATATCCGTCCCGGCGAGCCTCTCGGGGACGGTTCAACCGTGGACGCCTTCGTCGAGAAGCCCGATCTCGAGACTGCCGGGAGGTATGTCGCCGACGGCTACCTCTGGAACTCGGGTATGTTCTGCTTCGATGCCGCCCTCTTCCTCTCCGAGTGCGAGACGTGCGCACCGGAGGTGGTCCATGCGTTCGAGCAGCCCCTCGAGGAGGCGTACGGCGCAACCCCCGCCCTCTCCATCGACTACGGGATCATGGAGAAGACCCGGCGGGCGGCGGTCGTGCCGCTTGAATGCGACTGGAGCGACGTGGGGAACTTCGACGCTCTTTACGCCGCCCTCTCAAAGAACGGGGAAGCGAACGCGGTCAGGGGCGAGCATATCGGGATCGACTCCTCCGAGAACCTGATCATCGCCGACCGCCTGGTCGCCACCGTCGGCATTCGCGACCTCGCCATCGTCGAGACGAAGGACGCGATCCTGGTCGCCGCCCGGGACGAGGCCCAGCGGGTGGGCGAGATCGCAAAGGTCCTCCGCGAGAAGGGGGACTCGCGTGCTCTCTTCCACACGCAGGTTCACCGGCCATGGGGCTCCTACACGAACCTCGAGGAGGGGCAGTCGTACAAGATCAAGCGGGTCACCGTCCCCCCGAAACGCCGCCTCTCCCTCCAGATGCACCACCACCGCTCCGAGCACTGGGTGGTCGTCACCGGGTGCGCCGAGGTGACGATCGGCAATGAGACCTCACTTCTGCGGAACGGCGAGTCGACCTTCGTCCCGGCGGGAACGGTCCACCGGCTCGCGAACCCCGGCCTCCTGCCGCTCGAACTGATCGAGGTCCAGATCGGGGAGTATACCGGCGAGGACGACATCGTCCGGTTCGAGGACGACTTCGAGCGGGCGTGAGCCGGCCGGCGGGCCACCGCCCCTCTCCGGTTCCCTGTTTCTCTGCGACCAAACCGATATAATCCCGGGATACATAGAATATAAGAGCAGATACCGCAGGTATCAGCCGCAGGTTCATTTCTGTACCCCCGTAGTGTAGCGGTCAATCATGCAGGACTTTGGATCCGGCGACGGCGGTTCGAATCCGCCCGGGGGTATCAGGACGTGGAGTTCGGTACCCACGCCACTTTTTTTGTGTTCCGCCCGGGAGTATTTGCCCATTCACATTAAGATGATACACGCGAGTATTTCGCAGTCGTTCTCATCCCGTTCGGCGAAACCGGAAGGAGTTTCCCGGCGTACGGCGAGCATACAAGAATGACCCATCTCTCCCCTATCCTGATCGCCCCCTGCGGTATAAACTGCGGACTCTGCATCGGCTACCTGCGGGAGAAGAACAGATGCACGGGCTGCCGGACGGATGATGCCGGCAGACTGAACACGCATTGCGCCCGGTGCAGGATCCGGCAGTGCGAAGACCGTACGGGGGAGTACTGCTACGAATGCTTCGAATATCCCTGCACGCGGCTGAAACGCCTGGACAGGCGCTACACGAAATACCGGACGAGCGTGCTCGACAACCTGCGTGAGATACGGGAGCGGGGAGTCGCGGAGTTCGTCGAACAGGAGAAGGCCCGCTGGACATGCCCGCAGTGCGGACATACCCTCAGCATGCACAGGGATCGCTGCCTGCACTGCGGCCGGACGTGGTGAGGAAGAAGCATCACCTGCACCACCGCCGCCCGGACAAGCCCGGTGCCGTCGATACCTTTTTTGCGCTCGATACCCTCCCGCCTCCTGGTGCCATCGAACATGACCGAGGTTGACACGAGGATACGATCAGTCCATGCCCGCGAGATACTGGACTCGCGGGGGAACCCGACCGTCGAAGCGGATGTCACGCTCGCCGGCGGGGCGTCCGGGCGTGCCGCGACCCCGTCCGGCGCATCGACCGGCAAACACGAAGCCGTCGAGCTCCGCGACGGCGTAAAGGACCGATACGGCGGCAAAGGGGTGCAGAGACCCGTCGCCCGGGTCAACGGCGAGATCGCCGTTACCCTGCAGGGCATGGACGCCCTCGATCAGGCGGCGGTGGACGAGGCCCTCTCCGTTCTCGACGGGACCCCGAACAAGCGGAACCTGGGCGCCAACGCCACGCTCGCGGTCTCGATGGCCGTCGCCCGGGCCGCCGCCGCCGCGCAGGGTCTCTGGCTCTGGGAGTACCTGGGAGACCCGTTAAAGCCGCTCCTTCCCGTCCCGATGATGAACATCCTCAACGGCGGAGTTCATGCCAGCTGGCAGGGGCCGGATTTCCAGGAGTACATGATCGCCCCGTACGGCGCTCCGAGCGTCGCGGAAGCGGTCCGGTGGGGTGCCGAGACCTACCATGCGCTCAAAGAGATCCTCAAAGCGCGGGGCTACACGACCGGCGTCGGTGACGAAGGCGGGTTTGCCCCTGCAGTCTCCACGAACACCGAGCCGCTCGACCTGATCGTGGAAGCAATCGAACGTGCCGGGTATGCGCCCGGCTCCGAGATCGGGATCGCCCTCGACCCGGCATCGAGCGCGTACTATAACGACGGCGTCTACAACCTCAGGACCGAAGGGCTGACCCTGACCGCTGCCGAGATGGTGGACCGGTATCGCGACCTTGTAGCGGCATACCCGATCATCGCCATAGAGGACGGCCTTGCCGAGGACGACTGGGACGGCTGGCGGCTCCTGACCAGAGCGATCGGCAATCGGGTGGAACTCGTCGGCGACGATCTCTTCGTCACGAACGTCGACCGGATCGAGCTGGGCATCCGGAAGGGGGCCGCCAACGCCGTCCTGATCAAACCCAACCAGATCGGGACGGTGACCGAGACGATCGCCGCGGTGCGCATGGCGCAGCAGCAGAACTGGGGCGCGATGGTCTCCCACCGGAGCGGCGAGACGGTCGATACGTTCATCGCCGACTTCACCGTTGCCATGCAGACAGGCCACCTCAAGACCGGCGCACCGGCACGGGGTGAACGGGTGGAGAAGTACAACCAGCTTGTCAGGATCGAAGAGGCGGCCGGGGATACGGCCCGGTATGCCGGGCGGAGCGGGTTTGTCCGGTAGGGTGGCGCCGATCGGATCCTGAACCGGGGCGGAGTATGACCGCATGTCCGTACTGTGGGGCGGAACTGAACCGCTACAAGCGGATCGCCGCCTTCGGGAAGGGGAATCTTCGTACCGAGACCGTCCTCTGCTGCCGCTATTGCCGGTGGCAGGGGACGTGCCGGGAGTATACCCCGTTATACTCTGACTCGCTGCAAATGTAACCCGGACTCTTTTTGGATGCACCGCTTGATGCTTGAGACCCGGGGAGGCATCCTTCACGCCTGCCAGGGGTCCCGCTCTCTGATATATTCCTTCAGCCGGCCGGCGTTGGGCGATGCCACCATGACCGTATCGTAGTCCAGGATCTGGTTGTTCAGGTACTGAAGGGTGAGGAGATCCTCGCCGGTGGAGGTGAGGTGCAGTCCGGCAAAGAAGAAGCCGAGGTTCTCGATCCCCCCCACTACAGCAGCGGTTGCCGGGGCGGTGAGCGGAAGGTGGATGTAGACGGCCTCGAGACGTCCGGCACGGAGGCGGCCGAGTTCGCGCCCGAGCCGGGAGATGAGATCGGTGCCGATGGACCGGATATGGACCTGAGCCGTCTGGTAAGTATCTTCGACGGTGATAGAGTATTCGCTCTTCTCCGGAAGGCCGGCTGATGCATCGCCGATCCCGAAGGGCGGGTGCACGCCGAGGTGATCGTAGATCTCTCGTATTATGCCGGCATGGTGCTCCGGCGGGTAGAGAACCGGATGCTCCGGCGGTGAGAGGTAGCGAAAGACCGCAAGGATGCTCTCCCTGACCCGGTTCTCATCGGCTATCCCGGTGAACCGGAGCGGGGTGTAGCGGGAGAGGAGGAGCGCGCACTCGCTCATCCCGAAGGCCCGGGCCGACCGCTGCGAGTAAAGGTGAGTGCAGACCGCCTGCCCGGAGAGCGCTGTCAGATGCCGGCGCTCGGCCTCGGCAACGACGGTTGCCATCAGGTCCGAGAAGACCCGCCGGCTCCGGTAGGGCGGGTTCACGAACCCGAGCGCGATCTCGGCTACACCGGGGTCATCGTAAAAGAGGAGCCCGGCATGGCCGACCACGGCATCCCCATCGACCGCGACGAATGAGATAAGGTCACCCGATCGGATCAGGGCTTTGAGCACGTCCGGATGGTAGACCTTCTCATAGCCGTAGGAGTAGCCGTAACTGAAGTAAGCGCACCGTGAGATCTCCACCGCCTCATCGGGCAGAGTCGGGCGGATCAGCACGGATCCGGAGGAGGCGGGCTGCACCGGAGGATGGGAGGGGTGTGGGGGGATTCTGCAGTCCTTCGCCAGCAGGGTCTCCTTCCCGGCCCAGCCCCTGTTTGTAAAGGCGATCCGATCCATGACCGCCCGGCACCGGGGCAGTGCCGGAGGAGCGGTCTTTGGGTCGAAAGGAATCCCGTGCTCGACGATCCGCACCTCAAGCCGGTCGGCGTCGATCGAGCAGGTGAGCGTGATCTCGCCCTCCTTGTTCGGCGGGAATGCGTGGCCGATGATCCAGAGCACTGCTTCCTCGACGCCGAGGGCTACCTCCTTGATCGTGCCGGCGGGAAGACCGGCAAGGGATGCCATCCGCGAGACCGCCGATCGAACAATCCCGAGAAACGCCGGATCGTTAGGGATGATCACCTGTACCCGCTGTTCCATCTGTGATGGAGATTTACAGTGGAAGGTCTTGAAGGTAGTGTACTTAGAACGGGTCCTGAACGCGGGTCATTATTACGTTTGGGAGTATATTTTTTTCTCTTCCCGGCTGAAGAGACGGAGAAAGATCCGCTCATCCAGCGAGTTTGTTTGCATCCGGCTACTATCGGGCATGACCGGCATGTCCGCCTATGGGGGTGAGCCGGAGAACCCGTCGTACAGTGTTCTCTTCCTGCCTGCGGCGGTGAGGGCGAACAACCCTGGTGGGATGTTGCCGCTGTTCTGCCACTGCCGCCCTGCAACTCATGCATGTTGCATAGAATTCTTAAGGCCTCCCTTCCTTGATCAGGGACGACAATGGAAAGCGCTGCTTTATCTATCGAGTTCCAGATGAGCCTCCTCCTCTTCCTCGCGCTCGCCGGCTACCTCCTGGCATCCAGGATCAACCAGTCGGCGACGATCGGGGCGATTCTCGTGGGGGTTCTGGTCGGACCGAGCGTGCTCGGCCTGATCACCTACACGGACTTCGTCGCGAGCCTGGCGCATCTCGGGGCGATCATCCTCCTCTTCGTCATAGGCTTCGAGTTTAATATCAAGGACATCGTTGATCCGCGCTACGGCGTTATCGCTCTCCTCGGCGTGATCATCCCCTGGATAGGCGGCTACTTCACTGCCGTCTTCTTCGGGTTCGACTTTACAAGTGCGGTCTTCATCGGTACAGCGCTGACAGCAACCAGCATCGCGATCACTGCAAATGTCCTCAAAGAGATCGGCGTTCTCCAGATCCCTGCGGCGAAGGCGATAATCGGCGCCGCGGTTCTCGACGATGTCCTCTCCCTGCTCGTGCTTGCCGTCACCACTGACCTGGTGGTCGGCGGGGATATCTCGGTGACATCCGTTGCTCTGATTCTGGCCAAGTCCTTTGGGTTCATCGCTGTTGCCGGTGCCGTCGGATACTTCGCCATACGGAAACTCATCCAGCGGATGGATGCAACGCCCCTGGCGCGGAAGTATCCGGAATTCGTCTTTATCTTCGCGATGATGGTGGCGTTTCTGTATGCGATGTTCGCCGACCTGGTTGGCTTATCGGGCATCATCGGCGCATTCCTTGCCGGGGTCGCCTTCGCCGGGGTCAAACTCCGGCAGAGCAAGGGCGTTCACGAGGGTGCCGAGTACTTCCAGATCGTCTTCGCCTCGATCTTCTTCGTGTCCCTCGGGATCCTCGCGGATATCCGTGCACTCACCTCCGATATGGTTGTCTTCCTCGCAGTGCTGACCCTGGTCGCCATCGCCACCAAGGTTATCGGGTGCGGTCTCCCCGCGCGGGCGATGGGGATGTGCCGCGAGGACTCCCTCATCATCGGGTTCGGGATGGCGCCGCGGGGCGAGGTGGCGATGATCGTCGCCCTGATCGGGCTGGACTCGGGGCTCATCGGCCAGAGTGTCTTTGTCGCCATCGTTTTGATGAGCCTGCTGACCACCATCGTCACGCCGATCGTCTATCGGAACTGGTTCTTCAAGGGAGCGTACTGCGCCGTGGAGTGATGCGGGGGAAGACCCTGCACCCTTTTCTTCGAATATCCTCTCGCCTTACCGTGCGATAAAAAGAGAGTGGCGGAACCGCGAGGCTCCGCATTCACCAGGCTTCCGGAAACGCCATGTTGGTGTAGATGTCCTCGAGGCGCGCCTTGTGGCCCCGCTCCATCGCGGCAAGGCTCTCGAACAACTCCATCTGCTCCGGGTCCACGCTGAGGCTCGCGAGTTGTGTGTACATTTGCATCGCGTCGAGCTCTTTCCTGATCGCGATGACGAGGCCGTCGAGCGGCTTTAAGTCGGCGGAGAGCGGCGGGCTCTCGAGGGTTTGGGCGACCTTGTAGTCCCGCTTCGTGTTGAACCCGAGTTTTGTGGGTTCTTTCAGGAGAAAGCCCTCGAGGGTCTTCCTGTGCTGGCTTTCCTCCCCGGCCAGTTCGTTGAAGAGGTTTTTCAGGTTCTCGTCCGTGACCTTCTCCCTGACCGTGCGGTAGAAGGTGTATGCCTCGATCTCGCGGTCGATGGCATTCGATATAATGGAACGGTATTCTTCGGTGTCCATGACTTCATGCACCGGTGGGACAGTAGCATCCGGGGCTTTTAAACCTTGTCAGGGGCGGAGTCTGGTAGGGTGGTGGCAGGCATGTCTGTGGTGTGGCGGGGGGGTGGTTTGGGGCTGGGAGGATGAGTGGCCAAACTGACGATGTCAACATTGGGTTCCCGTCCTACTGTTGTCAGAAGCGTCACAAACCGTACACGGCTTTCCACCGGCTTCGCACCTTCGGTGCTCTAGCTCCGGTTCTCCGAACCATCGCCTATCGCCATGGACTGCCCCCGCCCCTGTGGGGCGGGGAACGACTTCCCCGAAGGGGAAGGAGTTTGAGCACCGCAGGTGCGGAGGAGGAGGCCGGAGGCCGGGCGGGGTGCGACGGACGGGACGTCCGGAGCTTGAGAAGACCGAAGGTCTTCGAATGGGGGTTACAGGAATTCCTTCGTATGTGGAGACAGGGGAGGGGGGAGCATCCCCCCCCTCCCCGTCAGCCCCACCCCCGATGGCGATATGCGACTGGCCGAAGGGCAGGAGCACGAGCACCGAAGGTGCGTAGTCCCCACGGTCCACTGCAATGGACCCCTCCTTATACCGTTGCATTAGCAATCACAGCCACCTGCCTCCTGACCTTGCTCCACTGAACCAAACCACGACCAGTTGTGGTTTGAGCAGCCTCTGCCTGGTTAACCCTCATCGAAAAAGCATGCAGTCGGAAAGAATCCTGAACTGCAGGACACTGTGCAGAAAATAATCTAAAAAAAGAGATTAAATAAACCGGGGCTTCCGCGAGAGGAGCCTCGGCGTGTAGAGCGGGCGGACGGGCTTTCCAGCGGTCTCCATCTTCACCGCCTGGACGAGTTCGCTCTCGGTCATCGACTCCTTGCAGGGTTTCTTCTTCTCCGAGAGTCTCCGGATCGTGACCATGAGCCGGCCGGTCTCGGCCTCCTGGTCGCCGATCACCGCGACGTAGGGGACCCAGTCCATCCCGGCCTCGCGGATCTTCTTGTTCACGCTCTCGTCCCGGTCGTCGACGTCCGCCCGGATGCCGGCCGCGTTCAGCCGGTTGCCGATCTCTTCCGCGAAACAGGCGTGGCGCTCCGCCACCGGCACCAGCCTGACCTGGGTCGGGGCGAGCCAGGCCGGGAACGAGGGGACCTCCTGGCTAGCGGTGTTCTCGAGCAGGGCGCAGATCACCCGCTCGATCGAGCCCGTCGGCGAGCAGTGGAGGATCGGGGGGTGGACTTCAGTCCCGTCCGGGGCATAGTACTTGATGTCGAACCGGTCCGCGCTCTCCACGTCGATCTGGACCGTCGGGTTCTCGATGGGCCTTCCCTGTGCATCGATCGCCGCAAGATCGACCTTGGCTATCCAGTAGTGGGTCCGCTCCGAGAGGACCTCGATCAGCATCGGCACGCCCGACTTCGCGACGATCCCCTTCACCCAGAGTTCGTACTGCTCAAAGAAGTCCCGGGTACACCGGAAGACCCCTACGAGCGGGGTTTCGAGGTCCTCGCCGCTCTTCCAGCCTATCGCAAGCTGCTCCTCGAACGCGGCGAGGGCGCCGTCCACGTCCCGGCAGAGGGTGTGCATATCGGGCATCGTGAATGCGCGCAGGCGCTTCAGCCCGATCACCTCGCCCTTCTGCTCGTGGCGGAACGAGTAGGTCGAGAGTTCGTAGAGTTTCATCGGGAGGGTGTTCGGGGAGATGTGCATGTCGTGCATGATCGAGAACATCCCGAAACACGCCGCAAACCGGAGCATCATGTCGCGGTTGCCGCTCTTGAACCGGTACTGCCGTTCCCCGAACTTGGCGGCGTGTTCCGCGATCGCCGCATCACCGAGGTCGTACATCACCGGTGTCTCAACCGGCATCCCGCCGTAGTCGAGCACCTGAGAAAGGACGTAGTCGGAAAGGAGGTCCCGGATCAGCTTGCCCCGGGGCATCCAGCGGTGGTGCCCGACGTCCGAGCGCGGCTCGTACTCCACGAGTTCCTTCGCGCGCATCAGGTCGACGTGAACCGGCTCGGTTCCCTCCGGCCCCGGGTACCCGAGTTCTTTCCGGATCAGGGCGGCGAAAGGCGTCTCTTCCTTCGCATAATCGGCCGCATCCTTCCGCTCCCCTTCGGGGGTGAAGACGAAGAACTCGTGTTCGATCTCCTTCTTAGGCGCGGTCGCCGACCCTTCGCCCGGAGCGATCGTCCGGGAGAGCTCCGAGAGCGGGTGGCCCTTGCAGGAGAGCGAGAATGCCTTGTACCAGCCGAACGGTGCCCGTTTCACGACAAAACCGTCTTTTCCGACGAGCTCTTCCTCGATGCCCCTAAGAGCACTCACCGCCGCTTCCGGCGAAGCAAGGTCGGAAGAGAGGTGGGCGTAGGGGTAGATCATGATATTGGTGGTGCCGAGCTGCCGGGCGGTGGCGACGATCTCGTCCGCCGCCTGCCGGACGGCATCCTCGATGTTCTCCTCGTCGACAGACTCAACCGCGCAGAAGACGGCGAGCGCCTCATCGAGGGCGTCCTTTATGACGGCGTCCTCTTCGGCGACCTTCGTCTTCTTCCGGGCCTCGTATTCGATATGATCAGAGTGGATCAGAAGAAGTCGCATTGGTATCCCCAGTTGAATCGTTCAATATCTGTTTTCCTGCTATATAGTGCATGACGCTCGTCGGCCGGGGAGCATGTGCCCCGGCCCGCCGCTCTCGCCGGATTCCCGGCATCACTCCTGTGCGCGGCGCGCGTTCTCATGGTAGCGGGAGAGGGTCGCCTGCCGCTGATCCATGTACTTCGCGTCCTGCTTCATGTTATACGGGTGTGCGGCGCGATCCGTGCGGTAAAAGACCAGCTGTCCGATCGGCATCCCCGCGTAGACCCGGACCGGGCGGCAGTTCACGTTGCACATCTCGAGCGTGATCGTCCCCCGAAAGCCCGCATCGATCCAGCCCCCCGTCTGGTGGAGTTCGACTCCAAGGCGCGCGATGCTGCTCTTTCCCTCGATGCTCGCAACAACGTCGTCGGGGAGTTCGATCGCCTCCAGGGTCTCGGCGAGGAGAAACTGCCCGGGAGCAAGGACGATCGAGTCGGCCACCGTCTCTTCGGTATCAGCGCAGACGGTCTCTCTGTCGTACGGGTCGATCACGGTCTTTCCCGGGACGTACCAGACGAAGTGGGAACCGAGCCTGATATCCAGGGAGTTTGGCTGGATCAGGGAGGGTTCGAAGGGATCTACCCGGATATGCCCGCGCCTGATGCGGTCTTCTATCTGCCAGTCGACAAGAATCATTCCACTATATTCCTCCCGCAAACTATTCTTTGTTTTCGAGATGCCACTCCGTCCGGCGCATCAGCCCGTGAAGCGTGCTTGCCTCGCGGATGGTCAGTTTCGTCCGGCCGAGTATGCGGCGGATGAGGGTCATCGTGTTCTCCCGCTTGAAGTCCGGGTGGTCGATACGGTCGAGGAATGCGTCGATGTGCCGGTAGAGCGAATCCATCTCGACGGGGCTCGCGAGCGGGTAGGTCCCGCGCGGCAGGTTCGCGAGCTCGTAGCAGAGGATGCCGACCGCGTGGGAGAGGTTGAGGATAGGGTAGATATCCGATGTCGGGATGGTGCAGATGAGGTTCGCGCGCTTCAGTTCGGTGTTTGCGAGCCCCCAGTTCTCCCGGCCGAAGAGGATCGCGACCGTCCCGTCGATGTCGCCGACGATCTCCCTGACCTCCGCCGGTGCGTAGTAGGGCATCCGCATCGGGGTGCAGACCGACTTGCTCACCTCGCCGGTCGTCGCGACCACGAAGTCGAACTCCCGGTAGACCTCGTCGACCGTCATCCGGCGGGCGCCCTCGAGGACGTCGCGGGCGTGGGAGGCGCGCATGATGGCGTCGTCACCGAGCACGCAGGGGTTGACGAGAACCAGCCGGGTGAACCCGAAGTTCTTCATCACCCGGGCGGTAAACCCGACGTTCCCTTCGTAGAGGGGTTCTATCAGGACGATTGAAATCTCGGGCATGCCTTCACTGTACCGCCCGGACCGTCGCCCGGAGCACGTCGATCCCTTCCTCGTAGACCGCGTTCCCGACGACGATCGTGTCGGCATAGCGTCCCATCTCCGCTGCCTGCTCCGCAGAGCGGATCCCGCCGCCGTAGTAGAGGGTGGCGTGCTCGACCGCCTCGGAGGCCGCCTGCACGATTGCGGGATCCCCGTAGGTCCCGCTGTACTCGATATAGACGATCGGGAACCGGAAGTAACGGTCCGCGACCTGTGCGAACGCGGCCACGTCCTCCCCCGAGAGGTTGCAGTCCGCCCCCGTCACCCGCCCGACGGCGGAGTTCGGGTTGAGGACGATGTAAGCCTCGGGTACAACCATCTCCCAGTCGACGCTGCTCGCCTGGCGGAGCCAGGCGTAGTGCTTCCCGACGATCCAGCGGACGTCGTTCGTGTTCATCACGCTCGGCACGAAGAGGTGGTCGACCGCCCTCTCAAATATGGCGCAGTCGGGGCTCGCCGGTTCCACAACCAGCGGCAGCCCGTAGGCGGAGACCAGATCCAGGAGTTCATGGAGGTTCTCCCGCGTCACGTTCAGGGTGCCCGAGAGCATCAGCGCGTCGGTCCCGCTCGCCGCGATCTCCTCGATGGCCCCTTTCGGGAGGCATTTATCGGGGTCCAGTTTCGTCACATGTGCCCAGGTCTTCCAGTTCGCATGCATGGGTGTCACTTCAGGTGGCCGATGTAGTCGCGGAGTCTGGCCTTCGGGATGCCGGTGATGGAGGAGACTTCCTCAGGGTCGGCAACACGGAGCGTTGCGGCGTCATAGATGCCTGCAAGGTAGAGCCTGTCCACGGTTGCCTCGCCGAGTCCGGGGATCGCCAGGAGTTCTTTTCGCCCGCGCTCAAACATCGTCTTGGTGATCTTTTGCGGGGCGGGGCGCCCGAGATGCCTGCAGACCAGTTCCACATGTTTATGTACGGTTCCCGGATTAATGCCGGTTTTGCTTGAGAGGTAGGGGATGGGCAGGTAACAGAAGTCGTCGGGAGTTGCGACGCCCCCGGCCTGGTACTTCTTCAGGCTGACCGCGGGGACCCCGGCCTCCCGGAGCGCGCGCTCGTTGCAGATCCCGCGGGCCGCCTCCAGGAGTTCGTTTCCGGTAGCCTCCGGGATCCCGGCCTTCTTGAGCGCGGCGATGTCGGCGAGCGAAAGCGCATGGATATCGCCGAGCCCCTGTTCGAGGAGGTTCTTGATGATCTTCGCGTGGCTCCGGCCTTTTCTCGGGGGCACGATCTTGCGGACGAACTTCCTGAGTTCTGAGCGGCGCCGGAGAACCTCGAGCGCATCCTCCGCCTCTTTCGCGAGCTCTGCGGCCTCTTTTGCGTCGGTGCCGGCGGCCTTTGCGAGATCTTCGGGCGGCATGCCCGCGATTTCGGAGACCGTGTAGATATGGTGCGCGTGCAGGCGCTGCACCAGATCGTCGGTCATCGAGGGCATCATCCGGAGCGCCTCGACGTTCGAGGCTATGTGGCTGCAGAGCGGGCAACCGATGTCCCACGGGCGGGCGCCCTTCCGGATCAGGCGGACGTGGGAGAGGTTGTGCTCCTTGCAGGTCGCTTCGACCCGGATTGCCTTGCCCCAGGTGCTCCCGGGCAGGCTGATGTTGAACCGGCACTCCGGGTAACCGGTGCAGCCGATGAACTGGGAGATGCCGATGTGCCGGATCCGCAGATCGTGGCTGCAGACGGGGCAGGGACCGACGGTATGCTCCTCTGCCGTCTGTTCCATGATCTCGCTGCCGATCTCCTCCTCATGCGCCTCGAGTTTGTCAAAGACCTTATGAAGCATCCCGCGGGACTCGGTGATGACGTCTTCGCGGGAGCGCTGGCTCTGCTTGATGAGCTGCATGTGCTCCTCAAGCGTCCGGGTCATCTCCGGCTCCGTGATCGTCTCCGCGTGATTGTCGAGCGCGTCTATGACAGCCCGGCCGACGAGCGTCGGGCGGAGCGGGTTGCCTTCCACGTAGCGGCGGGAGACGAGTTTGCCGATCACCTCGTGCCGCGTGCTCTTTGTGCCGAGGCCGAGTTCCTCCATAACCTGGATGAGCCGGCTCTGGGAGTAGCGCGCCGGCGGCTGCGTCTGCTTCTCCTCGAGGTTCACGCTCCGGATCGGCAGGCGTTCACCCGGGGCGAAGACGGGGAGGATGTTCTCCTTCGCCTCCGAGTAGGGGTAGATGCGACGCCATCCGGGAGAAAGGAGCCGTCCGCCCGTCGCGGTGTAAGGCTCGCCCGACGCGTCGAAGAGACACTTTGTGGTCGTCCACTTCGCATCGGGGGAGAGGGTCGCGAGGAACCGCCGGACGACGAGTTCGTAGACCTTCCACCGGTCCTGCCCGAGCCTCTCGCGCGTCGCCGCCCCAGTCGGGTGGATCGGCGGGTGGTCGGTGCTCTCCTTCTTGCCGCGGGTCGGGACGGGCCGCCGGTTCTGCTGCACCCAGGCGACGTCCTTATCGAACGTCCCTCCTTTGAGCGTCTCGAGGATCGCGTTCAGGTTCAGGGACTTCGGGTAGACCGTGTTGTCGGTCCTCGGGTAGGAGATGTACCCGTTCATGTAGAGGTCTTCGGCAATCCGCATCGCGTTTGCTGCGGAGAGGCCCAGGCGGCTCGCCGCGACGATGAAGGTCGTGGTGTCGAACGGCGCCGGCGCCCGGTCGGTCTTCTGCCCCTCTTTCACGTCCGTGACGACGAGCGGCTCCTTTGTCCCGGCCTCGGCGGCGAGGGCGGCTTCGTGGTCGGTGAACCGGCCGGCGGTATGCCGCGCTTCTACCGGTATGCCGTCTTTTTCGGTCGCAAGCGAGAGCATCCAGTAGGTCTCGGGGACGAAACTCTCGATCTCGCGCTCCCGCTCGACGATCATGGCGAGTGTCGGGCTCTGGACCCGGCCGACGGAGAGGATGTTCTTGCCGCCCCGCCGTGCCGCGAGGCTGATGAACCGGGTCAGCGACGCCCCCCACATCAGGTCGACCGCCTGGCGGGCCTCGCCGGCAGCCGCGAGGTCGAAGTCGAGTTCGGTCAGGTTCTCAAACGCGGAGCGGATCTCCGCCGGGGTTATCGCGGAGAACCGGGCACGGTTGATCGTGACGCCGGGGTTCACCGCACGGACGAGCTCGTAGGCCTCTTTCCCGATCAGTTCCCCTTCGGTATCGTAATCGGTGGCTATGGTGACGAGATCGGCCTTCTTCGAGAGTTTCTGGATGAGGTTGACGATCTTCTTCTCGGTCGGCTTCTTGACGGTGCCCGCATCGATGAGGCTCCGCGGAGTGTGGGTTTCGCTTCGCCAGTTCGTGTAGCCCGGCTCGAAGTCCACCTCCACCACGTGCCCTTTGAGGCCAACCACCGTCTTCGTATCGAACGAGTAAGTGGATACCTTCCCGTCTTTTGTCGCCCTCACCTTCTCGTTGCCGGCGAGGATCTGCGCGATCCGGTTTGCCGAGATGTTCTTCTCTGCGATGATCAAATGCACTGCGGATTACACCCCGCCTGTATCAATATACCCGGATACGATCTTTCCGAGTTCCCGCGGGTCCGCCCGCCCGCGGGTTTCTTTCATCACCTGCCCCACGAGGAAGTTCAGGGCTCCCTTCTTACCGGCCCGGTAATCTTCGACTGCCTGCGGGTTCGCGGCGACCACCTTCTCGACGACCTGCGTGAACTCGTCTCCCGTGGCCCTGGCAAGCCCTTCGCGCTCCACGATCACGGCGGGAGGCTCGCAGGGTTTGCCGGCGGCGCAGGCGTCGAGCATCTCCCGCAGAACCTGGACGCCGGCCGTATCGGTGATCGTCTCCGATTTGAGGAGCGCGAGGAGTTCCACGATGCGTTCGGCCGGGACGGCGGCGATGCCCATGTCACGGTAGTTGAGTTCCCCGAGCAGCGTGTCGGCCACCCAGGTGGCGGCGAGAACCGGGTCGACGGACGCAACGCGCTCATAGAAGTCGGCGAGTTTCGGGTCGCCGGTCAGCGTCCGGGCGTGGTTGAGCGATATGCCGTACTGTGCCATGAACCGGTTCTTACGGGCGACAGGCAGTTCGGGCAGGTCGATTGCCGCGACCCGGTCCGCGACCCGGAGCGGCCGGAGGTCGGGCTCCGGGAAGTAGCGGTAGTCGTGCTCCTCCTCCTTGCCGCGGGCGGAGGTGGTGATCCCCCGGCCTTCCATGAAGTGCCGGGTCTCTCTCGTCACCTTCTGGCCGCGCCGGAGCAGGTTCTTCTGCCGGGTCACCTCGAAGGTGAGGGCCTTCTCGACGCCCTTGTAGGAGGAGATGTTCTTGACCTCGACCCGTTCGGAGCCTTCGAGGGATATGTTTGCGTCCACGCGGAGGCCGCCCTCCCGCTCGCCGTCGAAGACGCCGAGGTACTCGAGGATCGTCCGGAGTTTGTTCAGGAACCGGCGTGCCTCCTGCGGGGAGCGCATGTCCGGTTCGGTGACGATCTCAAGGAGCGGGATGCCGGACCGGTTGTAGTCGACGAGCGAGTACTTCGAGGCGCCCGCGACGTGGACGAGCCTCCCCGGGTCCTCTTCGAGGTGCACCCGGGTGATCCGGACGATCTTCTCGTGCCCCTCGTCGTCCTCGATCTCGACCGTTCCCTCGACCGCGAGCGGTTTGTCGTACTGCGTTATCTGGTAGGCTTTCGGGAGGTCGGGGTAGAAGTAGTTCTTCCGGGCGAACTCTGACTCCTCCGAAACCTTCATATCGAGGGCTTTTGCCACCTTCAGGCCGTAATCGACCGCCTTTCTGTTCAGGCGCGGGAGCGCGCCGGGGAGGCCGAGACAGACCGGGCAGCAGTGGGTGTTCGGCTCGTCGTCGCGGTAGTCGGTCGAGCAGCCGCAGAAGAGTTTTGTCGCGGTCGAGAGCTGGACGTGGATCTCGAGCCCGACGATCGTCTTCATGCCCCCACCTCCTGTTCGTAGGCATAAGCGGCATCGACGACGCGCTCGTCCTCGAACTGCCTTCCCATGATCTGGAGGCCCACGGGGAGGCCGTCCACCCTGCCGCATGGGACGGATATCGCCGGGATGCCGGCGAGGTTCGCGGGCACCGTGAGGATGTCGGAGAGGTACATCGAGAGCGGGTCGGTCTTCTCGCCGAGGCGGAAGGCCACCGTCGGCATCGTCGGGCCGGCGATGACGTCCGCTTCTTGAAGGGCTCGTTCGAAGTCCTCCCTGATGTTGCGGCGGGCTACCTGCGCCTTCGCGTAGTACCTCCCGGCGTAACCCGCCGAGAGCGCGAAGGTGCCGAGCATGATCCGGCGCCGGACCTCGGTGCCGAACAACTTCAGCCGCAGGTCCTGGTAGGCCTCGTGCCAGGACTTCCTGGTGTCGACCGCCGGGCCGTAGCGGACGCCGTCGAACCGGGCGAGATTCGAGGAGGCCTCGCTCGTGCAGATGACGTAGTAGGCCGCGAGCGCGTGCCGCATCCCGGGGATGCTCACCGGGACGGTCTCGGCCCCGAGCCCTTCGAGGACCCCGACGGCGTCGCGGACCCTCTCTCCCACACGGGGGTCCACGCCTTCGCCGAAGTACTCCTCCGGTATCCCGATGCGGAGGCCCTTGATCTCGGCCGACGGCCGGTGGTCGTACGGACGGTCGAGCATCGTCGAGTCGCGGGGGTCGTACCTCGCGATCACCGACATCAGCCTTGAAACGTCCTCCACTGTCCGTGCCATCGGCCCGATCTGTTCGAGGGAGTTCGCGTAGGCGATGAGACCGTAGCGGGAGACCCGGCCGTAGGTGGGTTTGAGCCCCACGATCCCGCAGAACGCCGCGGGGCACCTGATCGAGCCGCCGGTATCGGTGCCGAGCGCCATCGGGACGAGGCCCGCGGCGACGGCGGCGGCGCTCCCTCCGGACGATCCGCCGGGCACCCGCTCCGGGTCCACCGGGTTTTTAGTGGGGCCGAACGCGCTCGTCTCGGTGGTGGTGCCCATGCCGAACTCGTCCATATTGGTCTTGCCGACGATCGCGGCACCTGCCTGCCGGAGGAGTTCCACGACGTGGGCGTCGTACGGCGGGACGTAGCCTTCGAGGATCCGTGACCCGCAGGTGGTCTGTATCCCTGCCGTCGAGATGTTGTCCTTGACCGCGACGGCGGTGCCGGCGAGCGCCCCTGTAGAGTACGGCGCCTGGCGGCAGGTGGTGATGAAGGCGTTGTACCGGTCGTCCGGCGAGAATTCGAGGGTTCCCGCCACTCACATCACCCTCGGCGCCTTGATGAACCCGTTCTCGGTCGACCCGGCGTTCGCGAGTGCTTCTTCCTGCGAGAGGCAGGGCCGGGGCTCGTCGTCCCGGAAGACATTCGTGATCCCGGCCGTCGGGGCACTTGTGCCCACTACGGTATCGAGAACCTCAAAGTAGTCGAGAATTGCGTTGAACTGGGTGGTGAACTCCGGCACCTCGTCTTTTGAAATGCCGATATCCGCAAGTTCTGCTATATGCTCAATATCGCTCTCAGTAATCATGTTCCGCCCTACTGATCTCCGTTAAGTACCCTTGTACCGACTTTTTATAACCGTTGCCACGTGCGAGCCGCTGCATCGCTCTCCAGATCCCGCTCCCGTATTGCATCGCTTTCTTCTCGGCCCGGGCAATTTCGGCGGGAATGTGGCGTTCTGCGACGACTCGCAGCGGGTGCTTTCTCACCCCCCCGCGCACCTTCTCCTCAGCCGGGATCATCCGGGCGGCGCGCACCACCCGGACATCGAGATAGGGCATCGAGAAGTATGCCCCGTGAAGCGCCGCCACCGCCTGGTCCCGCGTTCTCTGGCGGGCGAGGTCCGCGAAGTCCCGTTCGAGTTCCGCCGCGAGGTCGGGGGAGGTGAGGTAGCGGGCGTAGCCGCCGAAGAGCTCGTCCGCTCCCTGCCCGGCGAGGATCCGGGCATGGCCGCGCTCTTCTGCCCACGCGGCGACGAAGGAGAGGGTCGTCGCGATAGAGGCCTCAAGGGGGTTCGTCGGGTCGGGGATGACCCGGACGACCCGGGCGAGCGCCTCCGCGACCTCTTCTTCGGTCGGCGTGACGATATCGAGGTCGAGTTCCATCATCCGGGCGGCTGCGGCGGCCCGCCTGACGTCGTGCGACCCTTCGAGCCCCACGGTCACGCAGGGGAGGCCAGCAAGGCGGGCGACGAGAGCAGAGTCCACGCCGCCGGAGAACGCCACCGCGCCCTCGTCGCTCCGGAGACTTACCGCCGTGACGATCGCCTCCTCGAGTGTGCAGGGCGCCGGATCGGGGGCTATCCGGGCTACCTCCCGCCCGCCGCAGCATACGGTTCCCGGCGGGACCGGGCCGGGCACGATCCCGAAGGCATCGCGGGCGGTGTAATCGTTCCAGTCGAGCAGGAACTCGCCGCCGCACCGGGCGAGGGCCTCCGGCCCGTCTTCGAGCATCCGCTCTACATCTGTCGGCGTAAGTCGCACTCCATCACGTTCGATCCAGCCCGTCAGGTTCATGGTCGGCGCATTCCGTAATTCGGCAGTTGTCGCCGTGAGGTTCGCGCGGTACGCGGTCCCCTCAAAAAACGGATCCGTGTCAGTGTTTGCACTGGTGGACTATAAATGTGCGTACACCGGCCGGCGCAAAATGCGGGCGGTTTGGGGCAATTCGGCAGGGTATGCGCCTATCTCGCAGGGAGAAGCAGGAGTCCGGAGGCGCTTTTATCTGGTATGCCGGAGGTGCGAAGATCACTCCTGGGCGATCCCGGGGTGCTCGTGCATCGATCCCGAAAGACCGGCGGCCTACCCGCGCAGGGATACGTATCTTAGTTTCATGCCCTTTATTTGCAGAACGCGAATAGATAGATAGACCGGTGAAAACCACAATGCACGAATCAGCACTCGCCCGATTCAGAAGCGAGATCCGGCACTTCTATGTTGTCGCCGTCGCGAACATCGTCTTTGCCGCCCTCGTGATGGCGTTCGGCATCAGCGTGATCGTCGGAGAGGCGGGCTCTATGTACGAGACGTTCTCTACCGCGCAGTATGTGATCTATTCCCCGGTCGTCCTGTTCGTCGCACTTGTTGCCGTTCTTACGGGCTTCTGGTGGATTCTCACCAGCGTCCGAGTCTTCGAAGGGATCGAGGCGATCAAGGACGACCTTGACGGGATGGGAGGCGAGGTTCCGGACGAGGCTCTCACCCGTCTCATCGTAAGCATGCTCGCCCACTACCGCGACAACCGCGCGACCATCCGCACCATGATCCTGGTCTGCACGCTCGGCGGCGTCTGCTCGTTTCTCCTCGGGCTCGCTGTCAGCCTGGAGCACCTCTCCGTCTCAGCAGACGGCATCTCCTTCACCATCAACAACTACCTGGTCATCCCGTCGCTCCTCACGCTCTGTGTCGCCCTCGTCAGCCTTGCCTCTTCATACTACTTCTCCCGGTTTGCAAAAGTCTGGGACGAGCGACTCGACGAGATCGAGGAGTCCGAGACACTCCTGAAAGAAACCCTGGAGATGGATCGGCGATGAGGGGGCGCAGGACGGCGTTCGAGATCTACTGGGAGATCCTGGTCTTCTGCAGAACGCCGCAGTCGTTTACCGGAATCATCAACCGGTGCGACCTGAACTCGAAGACCGGGCAGGAGTATCTCCGGTTCCTCGTGGAAAAAGGGTATCTTGGTGAAGTGGTGGAGGAGGACAGAACCCGGTACCTCGCCACCGAGAGGGCCGGGGAGTACACCGCGCTCTTTGGTTCGCTCTATCGCAAACTCTTCGATGCCCCTCCCCGGTTCAAACTATGAGGGGCGCTTGAGATCCCTTCACCGGCAGAGCGGCGTGAGTTTCTCGATCAGCCGCTCCACCTGCCGGACGGCCGTCCCGACGTAGGCGTCCGGGTCGAGAAGAGCGTTGAGTTCCTCGCGGGTGACGAACGCCGTGACCTCCGGCCGCCCGGCGAGCACCTCGGCGAGGTCGCGGTCTTCGGCGAGGGCCTGCATGCTCGCCGTCCGCATCGCCTCGTGGGCCTCCTGCCTGTTCATGCCCCGCTTCGTGAGGTCGATCATCACCGACTCGGCGAGGTTCACGCCCCGGAGCATCATCAGGTTCTTTCGGATGTTCGGTTTATTAAACTCGAGGCCTTCCATCACGCCGATCATCACGTTGAGGATGTGGTCGGCGAGCACCGACGCCTCGGGGAAGAGCACCCGCTCGGGGGAGGAGTTCGTCAGGTCGCGCTCGTCCCAGAGGACGTTGTTTGAGAGGGCCGGCTCGACCGCGGAGCGGACGATCCGGGCAAGCCCGCAGACCTGCTCGCTCTTGATCGGGTTTCGCTTGTGGGGCATCGTGCTCGAGCCCACCTGCTTCTTCCCAAACGCCTCCGCGACCTCCCCGATCTCGGAGCGCTGCATCAGCCGGAGTTCAAGGCCGATCTTGTCGAGGGTGGTCGCGATGTTTGCGAGGAGCATGAAGTACTCCGCGTAGCGGTCGCGCGAGATGATCTGGTTCGAGACATCCACGGCGCCGATCCCGAGGAACTCCATCATCGTCTCCTGAACCTCGATGCCGGCATCCCCGAGCGCCGCCTGGGTGCCAACGGCACCGGTGAGCTGCCCGACGACGACCCGCGGGCGCATCTGGCGGAGCCGCTCGATGTGGCGGGAGACCTCGCTCGCCCAGATCGCAAACCGCAACCCGTAGGTGGTCGGGACGCCGATCTGCCCGTGGGTGCGGCCGGCACAGACGAGGGTCTTTGTCTCGGCGCTCCGGGTGAGGAGAACGCAGAGGAGTTTGCCGAGTTTCTCCTCGATGAGCGCAAGGCTCTCGCGGACCTGCAGGGCGGTCGCCGTATCCAGGATGTCGTTCGAGGTCGCGCCGTAGTGGATCCACCGTCCTGCGTCGCCGCAGACCTCGGTGACGGCCTTGACGATCGCCATCATGTCGTGGTTGATCTCGGCCTCGATCTCCTTCGCCCGCTCGAGACGGGCCTCCGGCGCGCAGGCTGCGATCGTCTCCGCGTCCTCGCGGGGGATCATCCCGTGCGCCGCTTCGGCGCGGGCCAGCGCCACTTCGGCCGTGACGATCGCCCGGAAGCGGTTCTCCTCACTCCAGACAGCACGCATCTCGGGAGTGCCGTACCGGTAGTCGATGGGATGGATTGCCATAGTTGGTACCTTGTTTGCCTTACCGTGTTAAAAAGGGGGCCGTGGCGCACAGGAGTACGCCCGCGAGACGGAGAAGCAACCGGGCGGGGCCGCCGTCATATCCACTCTTTCCTCCTGAAGAAGAGGAGCATCGCGAACGCGACGCCCAGCATGAGGAGGAGAACGAGCGGGTAGCCCCAGGGCGAGTCTTCGAGCGGTATGTTCCTGAGATTCATCCCGTAGAACCCGGTGATGAAACTCAAGGGGATGAAGATGCTCGCAACGATGGTGAGGATCGTCGTGATCTCGGCGAGCCTGTTGTTCTGGTTCGAAGTATGGAGATCCATTACGCCGGAGAGCGTATCCCTGGTGTACTCCGCAACCTCTGCCGCCTGAATGCACCGGTCGTATATATCCCGGAAGTACGGGATGGTCTCCTTCCGGACGAGGTTCAACTCCCGGCTTGCGAGCGATCCGAGAACCTCGCGTGCCGGCACGGCCGCCCTCCGGATGGTCAGAAGATCTTCCTTGAGTTCGTAGATCTGCTTTAAGGCAAGGGGATCCGCGGAAGCCAGAACCCTGCCCTGGAGGTCTTCCACCCGGTCGTCGACCGCGTCGAGGATGGCGAGATAGACACCCACGATGGCGTCGAGGAGCGTGTAAGCAAGGAAGTCCGGCCCCGATCCCCGGATGACGCTCAGCTCGTTCCTGAGCCTCTCTCTGACCTGCTCAAAGACCTGGAAGGGCTGCTCCCGGAACGTTATGACGTAGTTCTCCCCGAAGACCATGCTGACCTGCTCGCTTGCAACCCTGCCGCCTCTCTCCGAAAGCATCCTCGCGATGACGGCGACGTAGCTCCCGAACTCCTCCATCTTCGGCCGCTGGTCCGGGGCCGTGATATCCTCCATCGTGAGCGGGTGGATGCCCGCCTGCTCGCCGAGCATCACGAGTTCGTCACGCTCCGGCACCCCGACGACGTCGATCCAGGTGACCGTCTCCCGGCTTATCCACGACCAGGCCTCGGTGAGTTCGATGCACTCCCTCTCCTCGAAGCGGTCGCTCGTGTAGTCGATAACCCGGATCGAGAGTTCTCCACAGGATTGTTCCAGCCGCATCCCCGCCTCCCGGCTGCACCTTTCCGGTGCGGGATACTTCGCCCCGACGAGTTCGGGCACTCTGTCGCCGCGTCACAGGTATCCATCTGGGCCTTTTCGGCAGGTGGCATGCACGACATGAGGTATAAAATATCGCTGCCGGGGTCACGGCAGGAGGACGGCATGGCCGTCGGCCGCTTTCCCGCCCGCCTTCCCGTACGGCGCGACCGTATTCTGGAGCATCGCCGGAGGCTCCGGTGCCCGGGTGAACCCGGTTGCGGCTCTTTTGTTAGATCCACCCTTTCTTCCTGAAGTAGAGAAGCATCGCGGCCGCGACGGCCGCCATCGAGGCGAGGGCTGCAGAATATCCCAGGGGATGCCCGATCCCCGGCATGTGGGAAAAGTTCATGCCGTAGACCCCGGCGATGAAGGTGAGCGGGATGAAGATGGTGGCGATGATCGTGAGGACCTTCATGATCTCGTTCATCCGGCTGCTCTGGCTCGAGAGATAGACGTCGAGGGTTCCGGACATCATATCCCGGTAGGTCTCCACCGTCTCGGCAACCTCTATGGTGTGGTCGTAGACGTCCCGGAAGTAAACGAGCGTCTGTTCCCCGATCAGGGGCGATTCGCCCCGCTCGAGTTGTGCGACCGCTTCGCGGAGCGGCCAGACCGAGCGCCGGAGCACTATAAGGGACCGCTTCAAGGCGTAGATCGCCTGCAGCGTCTCGCGGTCCGGGTCCGCCACCACCTCCTCCTCGACCGTCTCGATACGCTCTCCGAGTTCCTCGATCACGGCGAAGTAGCCGTCGACGATCGCGTCCAGCAGGGCGTGGAAAAGGTGGTCCGGCCCGACGCTCCGGAGCCGCCCGGCTCCCGCATGCAGCCGCTCCCGGATACGCTCAAAGACGTCGCCCGGCTCTTCCTGGAAGGATACGACGTAATCTCTTCCGAGCACCAGGCTGACCTGCTCGCTATGAAACTCGCCGTCGCCGGGAGCGATCATCCTGACTGCAACGTAGAGGTAATCACCGTAATCCTCGATCTTCGGCCGCTGATGGGTGTTCGCGATGTCCTCCAGGGTCAGGGGATGAATCCCGACGGCATCTCCGACCGCCTGGATCACCCCGGTGTTGTGGACGCCGTCGACGTCGATCCAGGTGACTCCCCGGCGGAGGACAGGAAGCTGGCTCTCCGGCAGCGTATACGTTTGCTCACTGAATCGGGACTCATCGTAGTCGATGACCGTGACGGTGACCGGTCGTGAGCGGGAAACGTCCGTTTCGGTACTGCGTCCGCTCGATCCCCGGCTCTGGTCGTCGCGCGGGCTCATGGAAGGTAGGATAGATTCTCGTTCAGATGAATCTGCCGAAAAAGAGTGGGTTCGTGTCTCACCTTCTTGCCGCCGCCTCATCCTCTGCCTTCGCCCTTCCTGCGGCGCGGCCGATCAGGATCACCGCAATGACCGCGATGATCGTCACGACGACAGCATACACAAACATTGCAACGAGCGTACTCTGATCTCCAAAAAAAAGCGCAAAAAGTTCCTGAATGGCGCCGTTCCATGCAAGAGCGGCGACCAGGCCGAATGCGGCCGTGATAAGAGCCGATATCTTGTCGATGACCTCAGCTTTGAGTGACATACAGTCTCACCAATGAGCGGTAAGCCGGTTGCTATATAACACTTTCGGCCAGGGGCTCCTCCGCGGCGATACAGGGCCTGTTGTTTGCTTCCGGTGGAACGGGAGAGCATATGCGTGTCGTGGAGCGTTCCCGACAGGATTCCCGGCCCGCTCCCCTCTCTCCCCTGCTCCATCGGCGCCCGACTCGCCCCGGTCTCCTTTCACTTTCGCCCCGGGCACCCAAACAACATTGACGTCAGCCGTCGACCTTGTATGCAATGGATACCCTCGACGACTGGTTCCCCTACCGGGAGTACCGGCCAAACCAGCGGGAGATGCTTGAAGCGGCCGCATCCATCGCACGCGACGGCGGTATTGCCATGATCGATGCGCCGACCGGGAGCGGCAAGTCGAGCGTGGTCTCCGCGCTTCTTGCGGAGAGCCGGGGACGCAAAGTGCTCGTCGCCGTCCGGACCATCAGCCAGCTTGCGACGTTCATGCGCGAGCTCGAACTCATCCGGAAGAAGCACGGCGGCCTCAAGTTCGCCTACCTCATCGGCAAGTCCAGCATGTGCCCGCTCGGCGGCGAGGGAGACATCTACCGGCGGTGCGAGGGCGTCAAGTCCTTCTCGACGGCGTTGATGCGGGAGCGGGCGCAGAAGGGGTCGCTCGTCCCGGCGAACGACCGCCAGATACGACAGCAGATCCGGAAGATGGATCCGGATCACCCGCTCATCTGCCCCTACTTCATCCACGGCAAATCGTTCGTGGAGCCCGAGGACGGGGGACTGAAGATGATCCCGTCGGCGGCCCTGCGCGTCCGGGCCGAGCGGGTGAGCACCGAGTTGATATGGCCCGACCAGCTTGCCGCGTTCTGCGGCGACATCTGCCCGTACGATACGATGATGCATGCCGCCCGGGACGCCGACGTGGTGCTCGTGAACTTCTACCACCTCTTCGACGACATGATCCGGGAGCAGCTCTACCAGTCGCTCGGGATCGAGGGGCACGACGCCCTGCTGCTCATCGATGAAGCGCACAACTGCGGGGACGTCGTCCAGAGCATCGAGAGCGTGACGATCGAGGAGCGCGACATTGTGCAGGCCGGCCACGAGCTCTCCGGCCGGCGGCGGTCGCCGCAGGCAGATGCCATCGTCCAGATCCTGCCGCAGATCACCCGGTTCATGGAGGCGCTCAAGGGCTCTTACGAGACAGAGGATTTCTTCGAGCCCCCGGTCTTTCAGAAGATGATCCTTTCCGGCACGCTCTACCGGAGCATGGAGGAGATCGTGGACGATCTCCTCAAGATCAGCGAGGGGATCCGCGAGAAGAACATGCAGGCGGGCGAGTTCCGGGAGAGCGCGATCGAGCGGCTGACCGAGTTCTTCTACCGGATCTTCCGTTCCGCCGCCGACCCGGCTTACCTCACGGTCTACCGCAAAGAGGAGGACGGGGCCGTGGCGCTTGAGGTCCGAAACATCGACCCGAGCACCAAGCTCCAGGACATTGCCCGGGCGCACGCCTGCTGCGTCCTGATCTCGGGGACGCTCTCCCCCATCGAGAGTTACCGCCGCTACTACTTCGGCGACCTTCCCGTCACGACCATGTCGCTCCCGAACTCATTTCCTCCGGAAAACCGCCGCATCTTCTGCGCAAACGACATCACCACCGCCTACTCGATGCGCCGGGACAGAGAGAACCTCGCACGGACCGAGGACTACATCACCACGTTTGCCCGCCTCCCCGGCAACCTCGCGGTCTATTTCCCCTCCTACGACCTCCTGAACACCTTTGCGGAGCGGTGCGGCCCCCGCATCAGGAAGAAGCAGATCTTCATCGAGTCCAAGGACACCTCAGCCTCGGCCGCGATGCTCCGGGAGTTCATGGCCCTCCCGGGAACCGGCCGCTCGGGCATCCTCTTTGCGGTCTGCGGCGGCAAGTGGAGCGAGGGCCTGGATTACCGCGGCGAGATGCTTTCGGGAGCGCTCGTCATCGGCCTCCCGCTCGCGCCGTTCAACCGCGTCCGCAGGATGGTGATCGACTACTTCCGGATGAAGTTCGGCGAGGAGGGGGAGTTCATCAGTTACACCCTCCCGGCGGTCAACCGCGCCCTGCAGGCGCTCGGCCGGGTGCTCCGGACTCCCGAGGACAGGGGTATGCTCGTCCTCGGGGACAGAAGGTTCCTGGAGCGCCGGGTTCATGCGGGGCTGCCGCCGTGGATGCAGGAGGAGATGACGGCATGCACCGTAGATGTTTTCAAAAAGGAGGCTGAAAAATGGCGATCCTGACCGGGTCGTGCCGGTTCGGCCTGTGGCACGTCCACGTCGCGTGGCAGGACGACCTCGTCTACCGGGTGCGTTTCGCGCGTGAGGGGATCGCAGGATCGGTGCCGGAAGAGATCCTGCGCTACTGCGCCGGGCGGCCGGCGGACCTCTCCTCCCTCCGGAGCGTCGCGACCGAGGGCGACTCGACCTTTGCGAGGATCTATCGTGCCGTCCGGACAATCCCCTGCGGGGGAACCGTCACCTACGGCGAGGTTGCCCGGGTGGTCGGGACCGCGCCACGGGCAGTCGGGGCGGCGATGGCCCGGAACCCGACCCCGATCGTGGTGCCCTGCCACCGGGTCGTCGCGAAGACCGGCATGGGCGGATTCTCCCCCGATCTCGCGATCAAAGAGGCCTTGCTTGCCATGGAACGCCGGGGGGATGTCTGCACGCCGGAAAAGAGAGGAGTTAACAGGTGACTCCGCCATAATAATATTGAAATGAAGATCGTGGTCCTGGGTGCCGGGGCGGTCGGGCTGACCGTTGCCGCAAAGTTGTCCCGCGTCGCGGACGTTCACGCCGTAGCGAGGACGCGGCATGCGGATGCGGTGCAGGAACGGGGCTTTCTGATGACCGGCATATGGGGAGAGGACGCATACCGGTTCAGTTGCTCCGGGGCTCTCCCCGACGCGTGGCGGGACGCCGACTACTATATCGTCGCCGCAAAGTCAACCGACACGGAGGCGATCTGCCGCCAGTTCGCCGACGCCATCAGGGGACGCGAGGTGGTGAGCCTCCAGAACGGTATCGGGAACGAGGAGATCATCGCGCGGTTCACCGACCGGGTCATCGGCGGCATGATCATCACCGGGTTCGAGTGGCGGGGCGATGCGTCGGTCCACGTCTCCGTGGAGGCGGCGCCCATGAAACTCGGGCGGTTCCCCTCCGGTACGGACGACGCGGTCGAAGAACTCGCCGCTCTCATGCAGAAGGCAGGTATCCGGGCGGAGGCGACCGCCAGCATCAGGACGGATATCTGGAGCAAGACCCTCTACAACTGCGCGCTAAACCCGCTCGGCGCCCTCATGAACGTCCCTTACGGCGCGCTCACCGATCCGCACGCATGGGCGGTCGTCGCCGCAATCGTGGAGGAGGCTTACCGGGTGGCTGAGGCCGAAGGCGTCGCTCTCCCCTGGGAGACGCCGGAGGCGTACCTCGAGTATCTCCGGACGGCGCAGCTCCCCGCGACGGCCGCCCACCACTCGTCGATGCTCCAGGACATCGCCGGCGGGAAGAAGACCGAGATCGAGTTCATGAACGGTGCGGTGGCGGCACTCGCCGAAAAGCACGGTGTTAAGGCGCCTTACAACGCCTGCATCGCCGAACTGATCCGCTTCCGGGAGCGGCTCTGACGGCCGGGAGAGAGGAGCATGCGATCTGCGATAGTCCTTGTAGGCGGAGCGGCACGGCGTGCCGGCGGGCGGGAGAAGTACTTCTTTACATTCCGGGGCAAGACCTTCATCGACCGCCTCATCGACACCCTGAAGGAGGCGGTCGACGAGATCGTGGTCGTCGCGCGGGATCCCGAACAGTGCGACCGGTTCGACCATATCGGGAATATCAGGTGCATAGCGGACGTCCGGAGAGGACTCGGGCCCATCGGCGGCCTGCATGCGGGGGCGCTCGCGGTGCACGGCGAGTACGTCTTCGTTGCCGCCTGCGATATGCCCTGCATCCACCCCGGGGTCGTCCGGCTGCTCTTCGACGCCGCCGTCGGCTACGATGCCGCTATCCCTTGCTGGAACGCCGATATGCTCGAACCGCTCCACGCGGTCTACCGGAGGAGCGCACTGCTCGATTACCTGGAGGAGCACGAGTCGCTCTCGCTCCGTGCGATGATCTGGAGTCTCGAAACCCGGTACGTGCCCGTAGAAAAGATCCGCGAGCTCGATCCGAACCTGCTGACGTTTACGAATATCAATAACCTGGAGGACCTGGAGTCGATCGACCCGTCGGCAGGGTGGGGTCAGGACGACACGCGTGGGCCCGGGCAGGAGTCGTCCTGACATTATCCGAATGCCGGTCATCGCTCACACTTTGCAGGCGGGATAGTTCACTGCCTGCCGCATCCCGGGTCGATCGCACCTGTTTCCTGCCCGGACTTTTCCGAACCCTCTAAAAGTTCCGGAAGCATTCCCAGAACTCCGGCAGCCCCGAACATCCCCCGGCCGGGCCCGGGCAGGATCCGGCGAACCGTCCCGGAGAACGAGGCAGGTACGCACTCCACAACATTTATATGGGATCTCTGAGAAGTCAGGGCCTGATGTCATCGGGGGAAGTGACTTCATCCAATTCTACCATCAGAGGTCGGGCAAATCCCGGGATCGTGCAGACAGCGTATTCCTGCCGTGGAATCCGGATATATCGAGCCGACCGCATCATAACCTCGCTCCTTCTGTTCTGCTTTCTTATCGCTGCCCTGTGCGGGACCGTCTCCGCGGGTAAGGGGGAATATACTCCTCTCTGGGAACTGGGGGCCAACGATGCCGTCAGTTCCGTGGCAGTGGCGCAGGACGGCTCCGCGATCGTTGCCGGTGCGGGCTCGTCGGTATACCTTCTGGACCGGGAGGGGCATGTCCTCTGGAGGAACGCCGTCGGATCCCGGGTGCAGGGTGTCGGGATATCGCCCGAAGGGTCGCACATCGGCGTCGCTGCAGACAAGCTCTATCTCTTTGACAGGGAAGGAAACCTGCTCTGGGCCGAGAAGACGACCTTCATATATCGCAGTGTGGCGCTGTCGTCAAACGGCATGTATGTTGCCGCTGGTTGCGACAACGGTGCGGTCTTCATCTTCGACCGGAACAAGAAGCAGCTCTGGGATTACGATATGGGGACCGACAGTTACGGCATCGCAATCTCAGAAAACGGCCGCAGGATCGCGATCGGCTGTGATAACCAGGGGGTCTACCTCCTCAATAGCAGGGAGGGAGAGTCCTGGAGTTACGGGACCGGCAAGCTCGTGAAGGGTATTGCCCTCACCCTGGACGGGCGGTTCGTGGCGGCCGGATCGTACGATAGGTGCGTCTACCTCTCCACGGGGGAGGGCGAGCACCTCTGGAAATACCCAACGGAGAATGCCGTTTTCTCGACGGCCCTGACAAACGAGGCGAACAGGGTCTTTGCCGCGTCCGGCAGGACGGTCTTTGTCCTCGACCGTACGGGGGCCGAGGTCCAGAAGATCGCCCTCAACGGCCGTGCGGAGTCCGTTGCGGTGACCTCTGACGGTTCGTTCCTCGTCGTCGGGGGCGGTGAAGGCGACCGGTCCATCCGTCTCTTTACAAACGATCCGGCCCTGATCGAAAGCCAGGAGCCGATGGAGGCCGGGTTAGACGAAGTCGAACCCCTGAACCAGATCGGGAGCGATGCGACCGTCCACCCGCCCTCCCCGGACGACAGCACGGATACGGCTGTGGAAACGGACGCCCGGGCCCGGGCCGAGGAGGTCCCGATCACCACGCGGGTGCTCGGGTGGGTGGAGAATATCATCTCGCTCCTCTTTGAGCCCCAGGAAGACTTCTTCGCCTGAACCCTTTTTGAGCGGGGCGTTAGACCCGGTGCCTGCTCCCGCTCGCGTCGCGCGTGTAGCGCCCGAACTCGCTCCCGAGCAGGACGTCGCCGGCGAAGACGGGCCCGTCCCTGCAGACCCGCAGGCCGTGCGGGTCGGTGCAGCACGAGCCGCAGAGGCCGACCCCGCACTTCATGTAGCGGTGCAGGGAGAACTGCCCCCGCTCGGCACAGCCTTCCCGGTCGAGGACGGCGAGCACCGCCGCCATCATGACCTCGGGCCCGCAGACGCAGATGTGACTGAAGTCGGCGAGGTCTACCCTCGATAAGAGCTCCGTCACGAATCCGTGGTGGCCGGCGGTGCCGTCGTCGGTCGCGACCATCAGCGTCGCCGCGCCGCGTATCCTCTCCGCGAAGAGGAGTTCGGAGGCCGTCCTGGCGCCGAGGAGGAAGGTGTCCACCTGTCCGGCCGTGACAAGCGGCAGCAGCGGCGAGGCGCCGACGCCGCCGCCGACGGCAAGCGTTCTGCCGGAGACGGCAAACCCGTTCCCGTACGGTCCCCGGATACCGATCCGGTCGCCCTCGCGCATCGCGAACAGGGCGGCGGTCGCGTCGCCGACCTTCTGGACGGTGATCGAGGACGGGGAGGAGAGGGCCATCGGGATCTCGTCCACGCCCGGCACCCAGACCATCACGAACTGGCCCGGGCGGGCGGCGATCTCGCGGTCGAAGATGAACGTCCTGATCGACGGCGTCTCCTCTACTATCTCCGTTATCGTGACCCCGAGGGGCATCTGCTCATGCATGGGCGCACCCCACGATCTCGCCGGCGTCGACGCCGTCCGGGCTGTAGAGGTCGTTTGCGATCGCAGAAAAGATGCCGATGTCGTCGATGATCGCGCTCCCGATCTCGACGGCGCTCGCGCCCGCCATCATCATCTCGACGACGTTGTCGGCGGTGGAGACCCCGCCGCACCCGACGATGGGGATGGAGCATGCCTCGTAGAGGTCGTAGACGCACCGGACCGCGACGGGGAAGATGGCCTTCCCCGAGAGCCCGCCGAACCGGTTCCCGAGTACCGGCCGGCGGAGGGCGGTCGAGATCCGCATCGCCTTGACGGTGTTGACAGCGACGATCGCGTCCGCCCCGCCGCGCTCCGCTGCCGCCCCGATCTCACCGATTTCGGCGACGTTCGGGGTGAGTTTCACCCAGGTCGGAACCCCGAGGGAGGCGACCGCCCTCGTGCATTCCTCCACGAGAGCCGGGTCGCTCCCGATCGCCGCCCCGTAGCCCTCCGCGTGGGGGCAGGAGAGGTTCAGCTCGAGCCCGGAGGCCGTGCCGGCGAACCACCCGGCGACCGTCCGGAACTCTTCCGGCGTCCCTCCGAAGATGCTCGCGATCACCGGCTCCCCTTGAAGGGCGGCCAGTTCGTCCTTGAACGCGGCCGAGGGGTTCGGCAGGCCCATGGCGTTGATGATACCGCCGTCGACGACGATCAGGCAGGGTCCGGGGTGACCCTCTTTCGGGCTCGGGCCGATGGATTTCGTGACCACGCCGCCTGCACCGTTGTGCAGGATGCGCGCGAGCGACGCCCCGGTGGTTCCGAGGATGCCGGCCGCCAGCAGAAGATGGTTCTTCAACCGGATGCCCCCGACCTCGATGGGGCCTGGATAAAGCGCAACCATTGAAAAAAGGTGGGAGTAGAGTATTATTATACTCTCGCGCCAAGTGTACTGGTGAAGGACGATTGAGCTCCGCTCTCCGGAGCCCGGATTCCGGTACGGGACGAGGGTAGGCGCCCCTTTCCCCGCCGGATCAATATCCTCCGTGCGAGCAAGAGCCTCTTCACACGCACAATAGTATCGTTGTTTATATAGGACAGATACCATGACCTCGCTCGCAATCTTAGGTGTAGGAAAGGTGGGGGGCGAGACGGCATTTCTCTCCGCCGCGCTCGGTCTCGTCGACGAGATCGTCGCCTACGATGTATACGAACCCATCCTCCGGGCACAGGTGCTCGACCTGCAGCACACGGGCATCGACGTCGCGGTCTCCACCGACACGGCAGCGATGCGGGACGCCGATATCTTTGTCTTTGCGGCAGGCACCCCGAGGACGCCCGGGATCAGGACCCGGGCAGACCTCCTCGAGGCCAACATCCCCGTGACGAAGCGCTGCAGCGAGCTCCTGCAGGGCTTCCCCGGGGTCGTCATCGCCGTCACCAACCCCATGGACGCAAACAACTACGGCCTCTGGAAGATGATGGGTATCGACCGGCAGCGGTGCATCGGTTTCGGCGGCCAGCTCGACAGCGCGCGATTTGCCGGACTCCTCCGCGAGGCGGGGGTCACGGGGCCCGCCTGGGTGCTCGGCGAGCACGGCGAACACCAGGTGCCGATCTTCTCGAAGACCGGTGCCGATCCCGGCGCCGCGGAGCGCGAAGCAATCCTCTCCCGGATGCGGGGAGCGAGCATGGAGGTGATCAGCGGCAAAGGGGGGACGGTCTTTGGCCCCGCGTACCATATCGCCATGCTGATCCGCGCCGTCCTCGACGACCGGCGGGAGATGCTCCCCTGCTCGTGCGTGCTCGACGGCGAATACGGTCTTTCCGGCTGCTCCCTCGGCGTCCCGGCCCGGATAGGCCGCGAGGGAATCCTCGGCATCGAGGAGTGGGAACTCGACGACTGGGAGTCCGCGAAGATGGCGGAGGCGGGAGCATTCGTGCAGGCCCTCTGCAGGAGATTCGATGTCTGATCAGGTGCTGGCGTCCCGCATAAGCACCTCGGCCACCCTGGAAGACTTCGGGAAGGTCCGGGTCGGCATTCATCAGGTGGAGTACAGCGTCGGCGCCGATATCCCGGTCATCCACATCTTCGGCCGGGATGCCGCAGGAAGAGCGGTCAGGATCGACGTGACCGGGTTTCGGCCCTACTTCTACGCGCCCGCCGACCAGGTGGACGGCAGATCCCTCCCGCAGGTGGTCGAACCGGAGCCCGGGACGGCCTATCGCTCCATCCAGGGCGTTTTGCTCCGCCGGCTCTACACCCGGCGCCCCGGCGACGTCCGTGACGCCCGCGACCTGTTCCGGCAGCACTACGAGGCCGATATTCCGTTTGCCACCCGCTTCATGATAGACTGCGGTCTCTCTGCCGGCGTGGAGCTCCCCGCCGGCACCTCCGTGATCGACTATCGCGAACTCGCACCGTCCGACGTCGCAGCTCCCGCACGCACCTGCATCATGGATATCGAGTGCGTGGACGAGCAGGGGTTCCCCGAGCCCGAGCGCGACCCGATCATCTGCGTCACCTGCTGGGACTCGTTCGACAACGACTATACGACCCTCCTCTGGCAGCCCGGCGAGGCGGCGGGCGACGTGCCCGATCTGCGCCTCCACGAGCGGCACCGGGTCGTCCGGTACCCGGATGAGGTCTCGATGCTCCGCGGGCTTATCGCTCACGTCAGGGAGCGCGACCCCGATATCCTCTCGGGCTGGAACTTCGTGGAGTTCGATATTCCTTACATCCTGAAACGGATGGCGACGCTCGGTCTCCGGGCGGAGGACCTCGCGCGTCTCCCCGGGCAGACAGAGCGGAACGCCGTCCGCGGGAGGGCGGTCTTCGACCTGCTTTCCGCCTACCGGAAGATGCACCAGGCCCAGAAGGAGTCCTACCGGCTCGATGCGATCGCCGTGGAGGAACTCGGGGAGACGAAGGTCCGCTACAGCGGGACGATCACCGAGCTCTGGCGGTCCGACCCGGCGCGACTCGTGGAATACAACTGCCGTGACGTCGAGCTCTGCGTCGGGATCGACAAAAAGAACAACATCATCGAGTTTTACCGCGAGATCGCCCGGTACGTCGGGTGCCCGCTTGACAGGACGCTGAACTCCTCGAACGTCATCGACATCTACGTTCTGCGGAAAGCATCGGGCAGGTTCGTTCTCCCCTCGAAAGGGATCGCCGCAGGAGACGAGTTCGAGGGAGCGACCGTCTTTGAGCCCGCTACGGGCCTCCGGGAGAACGTGGTGGTCCTCGACCTGAAATCGCTCTACCCGATGGCGATGATGACGATCAACGCCTCGCCCGAGACGAAGAACCCGGACGGCGAACTCCGGGCCCCGAACGGCATCCGGTTCTCCCGGGAGCCGGACGGGCTGACACGGAGCATCATCGCCGAGCTCCTCGAGGAGCGGGACGAGCGCAAGCGCCTCCGAAACCTTTACCCCTTCGGGTCGCCGGAGTATGTCCTCTACGACCTCCAGCAGAACGTCCTGAAGGTGCTGATGAACTCCTACTACGGAGTCTCGGGCTACACCCGGTTCAGGCTCTACGACCGCGAGATCGGGTCGGCGGTCACGTCGGTCGGCCGGGCAATCATCCGGCACACCCGTGACGTCATCACCGATCTCGGCTACACGGTCATCTACGGCGACACCGACTCCTGCATGGTCGAGGTGCCCCCGGCGGGTCTCGAGGAGACCATCGCGCGGGCGAGGGAGATCGAGGCGCGGTTGAACGCGAGTTACGGCGACTTCGCGAAGACCGAACTGAACGCCGATACGCACTACTTCTCCATCAAGTTCGAGAAGGTCTACCGCCGCTTCTTCCAGGCGGGCAAGAAGAAGCGCTACGCCGGGCACCTGGTCTGGAAGGAGGGCAAGGACGTCGACGAGGTGGATGTCGTCGGCTTCGAGATCCGGCGAAGTGATTCGCCGCAGATCACGCGGGAGGTGCAGCGCGCCGTCCTCGAGATGATCCTCCGCGGGGACGCGTTCGGCGACGTGCAGGCGTATCTCCGCGACGTCATCAGGAAGTACCGCCGCGGGGAGTATTCCCTCGACGAGGCCGGTATCCCCGGCGGGATCGGGAAGAGCCTCGATAGTTACGAGAACGACGACGCCCATATCCGGGGCGCCAAGTATTCGAACAGGTATCTCGGGACCGACTTCAAGCGGGGCAGCAAGCCCAAACGCGTCTACATCAAGGCCGTCACGGCGAAGTACCCGAGGACGGACGTGGTCTGCTTCGAGTACGCCGACCAGGTGCCGCCGGAGTTCGTCGTCGACTGGGAGACGATGCTCGAAAAGACGCTCAAAGGACCCATCTCGCGGATCATCGAGCCGCTCGGGTGGGACTGGCACGACGTCGATCCGTCGCGGACGACGCTCTTTGATTTCGGGATGTAAGAAAAGTTTTGAGGGGCGCTTTACGCGAAGCCCCTTTTCGCGCGCTCTTCTTCGAGGAACGCACTGCGCTCGATGTTCTTCGCCCAGGCGATGCGGCCGCCGACGATCTGCCAGTTGCCCATCTCCAGGACGTCGACCCCCTCGGGAACCGCCGGGACGTTCGCCCCGCCGGGCACGACGAGAACAGCCCTGTCGGCCTTGCCGGCGCTTGCGGCAGCCTCGAGCGCCTCGATGGCACCTGCCGGGACCTCGGGGGCCATCTTCACGTTCACGAGCACCCGCTCCGTCTTGCCGGCAACCCTGCGGGAGAGCATGCACTCCGGCTGCACACTGCCGGCGGGAGACCATGCGAACTGCCACCCATCCCCGGGAGAGAACCGCCGGGCAAGGGTCTTCTGGACATCCAGATACGTAGAATCCTTTATGCCACCCATATCAATATCCTCTGCTTTACTGTATTGTCACGGTCGAATATAAGCATTATAGTTCTCTTCGCCTCCGGCAGTCCCACCAGAACCTGGCGGCGGCCGGCGATCTCGCTCTTCCGGGGGCGGCGAGGGGATGGGCACGCTACCCGGGCGGGACGGCGCACCGCAAATGACCGGAGGAACACTTTTATTCTACCACCGGTATTATGCACCGGGGTTGTTGATAATGGCAGAAGCAACGCAGACTGAGGCCGGGGTTGTAGAAGCATACGAGAGGCTGGCCCGTGAGGTGCTGGAGCGGCCGGAGAGCATCCCGAGTGCCATCCACAATCTTCTCCTGAAGCTGGCGGAGACGCACCCGGGTGCGGTCTACTGGATCGTCCGGAAGTTTTACCAGGAATACCTCCGGCTCTATGTCTCCGATACCGGGTACATCGGTATCGCAGACCGGTATGAACCGGACCTGATGTATCCGGGTGATATCGTCCTTTACATGGTGCCCGAGAGCCCGCAGCCGGGCGACGTGGTCCAGATCTCCTTCACCGACAAGGATGAGGTGAGCGTCTACGTCATTCACGGCCGGGTCATCGGGTGCAACGAAGACCGGTCGATACAGGTCGCGGACACCAGCACCGGAGAGGAGTACAAAGTCGTCGACTGGAACATCCTCGGGAAACTGGTCAAGGTGATCCCGTTCGGGTCCGATGAGTGGCAGGAACTCTTCTCTGTATCAAGTGTTCCGAACGAGTGGCTCACCACTTCGATCGAGGAGAACATCGGTTCGCTTCAGGAGTCGGATGTTCCCGGAAAAGATGAGGCGATCGCCGAGCTCAAGCGCCGCCTTAAGAACCTGGTGTAGCACAGGTTCGCCACGCATTTTTTGCGCAAGCCTGCTGGACCGATCCCGGTTGCCGCCTCACCGTTTGCACACCACCGGGACTGTTTCCATACCGGCTGCGAACAATGCCTCTCCCGGATCACTCCGGGTCCTGCACGAACTTTTTTGAGGAGGAGCGATCTATCCGGGCCGTATGAAGCATCTGGCAATAATCATCCTCGGTCTGCTGCTCATCCCGTCCGGGGCCCAGGCGCTCACCTTCCTCGGCGCCGATCAGCAGGTGATCGATACTCCCATCTCCGACGATGTGGTCGCCTCGGGCGGATCCGTGACCGTCAACGCCCCCGTAGACAGCCTGACGGTCGCCGGGGGCACGGTGACGGTGGATGCGCCGGTCGCCGGCGACGTCATCGCCGCGGGAGGCACCCTGGTCATCAACGGCAATGTCGGCGGGAAGGTGCTTGCCGCCGGGGGCGAGATCGAACTGAACGGGAACGCGACGAACGCCCTCATCACCGGGGGCACGGTCAGGATCGGGGAGAATGCCGTCATAGAGCGCGACGCATTCATCTCCGCGGGCGAGGTCACCAATGCGGGGTCTGTTCTCCGCAACCTGACGGTATCGGGCGGGACGTTCAACAACCCCGGCACGGCCGGGAACGTGACGTTCGAGGAGCCGCCGGAGCCCGGACTGCTGCCGGGTTTCTTCTCGGTGCTCTTCGCAATCGGGTTCCTGATCCTCGGGCTCCTCCTCATCCGGGGGTTCCCCGACCTGTTTACGGCGGTGGTCGGCCAGATCGAGAAGAGCCCGATCCTTCTCACGGTTCTCGGGTTCGTCGCAATCATCGTATCGGGGATCATCCTCGTCATCATCGCGGTCACGATCGTCGGCCTCCCTATCGCGCTCGTCGGAGGACTGCTCTTCATCGTCGCCCTGATGCTTTCGTCGCTCTTTGTCGCATACACCCTCGGGGACGTCATCGCCTCCCGGGCGGGGTGGGAGCCGGGGCGTTCGTGGATCTTTATCCTGGGGTTCGTGATCCTGCAGATCCTCATCTTCATCCCGCTGCTCGGGGCGATTGTCCAGGTGATCGCGGTCAGTCTCGGCTACGGGGGGCTGCTCTACGCGCTCAGGAGTTTCTGTCCGTTTCGGGCTGGTGGTGGGGGGTAGTCTCTTTTTTTGGCGGGTTTGTGGGAGTGTGCTTTCCTGCATCCCGGAGGGGGGCGTGTGACCGTTAGCGACAAAATTCTTGGCCCGTGGAATGAACACGCATTCTCCTTCTCAAGGTTAGGAGCATCTCAATTGTGTGAATACCTAGAACAGTGAAAAGACGAGAGCAAAGCCCCATACAGTGGACCGTGGGAATATCGCCATGGGGGGAACGACGCTCCTGCGGAGCGGAGTTCGAGCACCGAAGGTGCGAAGTGGGGCTGACGGGGAGTGCGAGCGAAGCGAGCTTGAGCACCGATAGGTGCGAGGGGGGCGTGCCCCCTCCCCTGTCTCTACCTTGTACACCTGTGACCCCACCCCGCCCGGCCTTCGGCCTCCTCAATCGCACCTAACGGTGCTCATGCTCCGGCCCCGAAAACGCTTCGCGTTTTCTCAAGCTCCGGTCCTTCGGACCATCGCACCCTACGGCCCGTCGCACCCCACACCTCGGGGCGGGGGCAGTGCGTGGCGATATCCCCTCGAAATCCGTACATGGAGTTGTAACTGACCACGTGGCTCTCCCTCCCCCCGAACTGAATTGCAAGATCCCTTTATCAGAATTCCGGAAGAAGCCTCTACAGTGGATCTACGTCATCTCCGCCCCTTCTCCCCCCGAACACCCGACCGGCTCTACCCGCGTCCCCGGCAGGACGACCAGGTTGTATGCACCGTGGTCGCGGTTGAAGCGGACGAGAACCCCGTAGAGCCGGACGATATCGCCGTAGGGGAGACCTTCGAGCGCGTCGCGGTTCGTGCCGCGGAGGGTCGCCGGGACGACGGCATACGTGGGGTCTGCGGGTGTTCCGTCGCAGACCTTGTAGACCTTCGTCCGGTTATCCCCGAGGTTGCCGGACATCAGTGCGGCGACGACGTTGATCTTTTTGTCGCGGTGCCGGCGGAGGTGGGAGAGGCGGGCGAACTTCGCTCCCGGCGGGACGCGGTAGGTGTGCTGCGTCTTCGCATCCTTTCGCAGGAGCGCCGACGAGTATTTGATATCGACGTTCATGAACCGGTAGCCGTCTCTCCCCGCTGCGAGGCGCTCCATCAGCCGGGTCGGCCGGATATCGCCCTTCTGTTCGAACGTCCAGCACCGGGCGGGGTTGCAGGCGGTTCCCCGGATGAACGAGCAGGGGCTGTGGATTGCAAGGCCCCGGTCCGCGATCGCCCGCACGGTCTGCCGCATGGTGGTGGAGTTCGCGAGGTCGGCGGGCTCCACGATGATGATCGTCCCGTCGGGCGCGAGCCGTTCGGCAAGGGAGGCGACAAGGTCGGCGCGCCGGTCGATATCGATGTGCCGGAGCTCGTTCAAGACGTTCGAGAATACCATGAGGTCGATCTGGTCGGGCAGGTCCCGGGCGTCGAGTTCCCCGATATCGGCGCGGATGGGTTTTTCCACCCGCACGGCGTTGCCTCGCGCCGCGGCGGCAGCCGGGACGAGGGCGTTGTAGGCCTCGAGGTGCTCCTCAGATCGTTCGACGGCGTAGACCTCCGCGGAGCCACTCCCCATCCGCCCAAAAAGGTCGATGACGGCGAGCGGCACGACTCCCGGCCCGGTGCCGAGATCGAGGATGCGCATGCGGGGTTTTGCGAGCCCCTGATTGACGACCTGCCAGAGGATGTGCTCGAACTGCACCAGGTAGACCGGCGCGTGGTAGGCAAGGTAGCCGAGAATCTGGTAGGCCTTCCGGTAACTTACCCGCTTCTCCTTCCAGTAGCGGCTCTTCTGGGCAAGGATGGCGTTACGCATCCGGTCGAGCACGACCGGGTCGTCCCATGGCTTTCCGGTCTTCTTCTCGATGTAGGCCTCGACGGTTCTCTGGATATAGTCAGGAACCTCCGGCTTCTCGAAGAACGCGAGCTGCCGCTCGCGTCCTGCATCGTCGACCGTTAACGGCCCTTCAACGCTACCCCGCTCACTCATGGCATACCAGCTCGGCAGGATGGGTAATACAGGTTGCGGCGCCCCGTTCTGCGGCAAAATTGGGGTGGGGGGCGGATCCCGTTCAGGGCGTGCCGGCGCCTTTCTCCCGGCCGAGCCGGAATGCAGCGGTGTTGACCTCGACGGTCTTTGGCGGCACGCACCGCCGCACCGCCTCTTCGAGGGTCTCGGCCCTGAGCGGGATATCGCCCGACGCCGCGCCGAGCATCACGATGTTCTGCGAGAGGATGCTCCCTGCCTCCTCTGCGAGGCTCGCCGCGTCGATGCAGGTGACGTCGAGGTCGGCGAGTGCGGCAAGGATGCTCTCCTCGTCGGGGACGTCGAGACCCTGCTGGTAGACCGACGTCGGGACGACCAGGTGCCGGTTCACGACAAGCCTCCCTCCTGCCGGGAGGTAGTGCCGGTAGCGGAGCGCCTCGAGGAGGTCGAAGGCGACGAGGAGATCGGCCGTCCCCGGCACGATCAGGGAGCCGTGCTTTCCGTCGATGCGGATGTGGCTCTCCACCGACCCGCCGCGCTGTGCCATCCCGTGGGTCTCGGCGCTCCGGACGGTCCGGTTCTCGATGATGCAGGCCTCCCCGAGGACGTTCGAGGCGAGAACGGTTCCCTGGCCACCGATCCCGACGATCAGGACGTCGAACGAGGGTTTCATCGCCGTCCCTCCAGAACGATCGCGCCCGACGGACAGATACCCGCGCAGACGCCGCAGCCGGCGCAGAGTTCGGTTATCGTCGCGTTCTTGTCGACGAACGCGATCGCCGGGCAGCCGAACGATCTGCAGGCACCGCAGGCCGTGCACCGTTCGGGGTCGACCGTGTAGGGTTTGCGCTTGATCCCGCTTTTCCGTGCGGTGATGACGCAGGGCTGCTTCGCGATGATCACCCGGACGCCCCTCCTCTCCTTCGCCTTTCGGAAGGTGTCGAGGAGCACGGGCAGGTCGTAGGGGTCGACCGTCTCGACCCAGGAGACCCCGCACGACCGGCAGATCGCGTCGAGCGATATCGGGGTGCTCTCCTCGCCTGTGGCCGTCAGTCCGGTGTTGGGGTTCGGCTGGTGGCCGGTCATGGCGGTGATCCGGTTGTCCAGGATGACGACGACCATATCGGCGCCGTTGTAGACGGCGTTCAAGAGCCCCGGTATGCCCGTGTGCAGGAACGTCGAGTCGCCGATGGTCGAGACCACGGGGCGCTCCTCTCCCGACCGGGCGATCCCGCTCCCGACGGTGATCGAGGCGCCCATGCAGATGGTGGTGTCCACCGCGCCGAGCTGGAGCCCGAGGGTGTAGCACCCGATGTCGCTCGGGAAGATGCCGTCGCGGAAGACCTTCTTCATCGCGTAGAACGTCGGCCGGTGCATGCACCCGGCGCAGAGGATCGGCGGACGGGGCGGCACTCCCGGGACCGGTGCGGCCGCCGGGAAGGTCGCCGTGGGGGTCATCCCCGCCTTCTTGAGGGCGGCGGCGACCGTCGCCGGGGTGAACTCCCCTTCGTACGGGACCGTGCCGTCGATCTTGCCGAAGACCTCGGTCTTCGTCGCCGCCTGCCGGACAGCTTCCTCGACGACCGGATCGAGTTCTTCGACGACGAGGACCTTCTCATGCCGGTCGACGAAGGCCGCCAGCCATTCCTCGTCGATCGGGTAGGCGCCGACGATCGCGAGCGAGACGTCGCCCCCGAGCACCTCCTGGACGTAAGCGGCCGAGACGCCGCTCGTGACGACGGCGGTTCTGCCCCGGATTGTGTGGCGGTTGTAGCCGAGTTCGACCAGCCGCTTCTTTAAGGCCGGCTGCTTCTCGTTCAGCTTCTTGTGCAGCACCCTGGTATGCGCGGGGATGACCACGTACTGTTTCGGGTCGCGCTGGAAGGCAGCGGTCCGGTGCTCGGTTTCGATCCTGCCGAGGTCGACGTCGCCCTTCGAGTGACAGATCCGGGTGGTGGGGCGGAAGATGACCGGCAGACCGAACTCCTCGGAGAGGGCGAAGGCGTCCCGCAGCATATCGTGCGCCTCCTGGACCGACGCAGGGTCCAGGCAGGGGAGCCGGGCGAAGTGCGCGTAGCGTCTGGTATCCTGCTCGTTCTGGGAGCTGTGCGCGAAGGGGTCGTCTGCGGAGAGGACGACGAATCCCCCGGTCACCCCGGTGTATGCGCTCGTCATCAGGGGGTCGGCCGCCACGTTCAGCCCGACGTGCTTCATGGTGCAGAGTGCCCGCAGCCCGCACCAGGCGGCGGCGAGTGCGTTCTCGAAGGCGACCTTCTCGTTCGTGGACCACTCCACGGCGAAGGGCCGCTCCTTCTGCACCCGGAGGATGTCGATCACTTCGGAGGACGGCGTTCCGGGATAGCCGCTGGCAAAATCGATGTTTGCCTCCAGGCATGCGTGAGCGATGCCCTCGTTTCCGAGTAGGTATCGTATTGCCATTGTTCCACTCAACTATACTTCTATCATCGGTTTTCAACATAGCGCTTTGGATGCCCTGTCCGGAGCAGTCCGGTGCTGAAATGCGGGGTATTGCAGGGCAGCCACGACGGCCCGTATCCTTTGCACATCGTCCTTCTCCGGTGCGCCTCGCCCTCTGGCAGGGGCTGCAGGTGCGTCTTCGGCACCGCCGGGAATGCCGCATGCCATTCCCCCTGTCGGGAAACCGATGCTTTCCTCGGTGGGCCATGCGCGCCGGCTTCATTTCCGGGTGGGTATCCGTCTACGTGTTCGACCCATGCTGTCGCCCCTGCCTGTTCCTCGCTGGTGTCATTCTCGGACGATTCTTGAGCAGAGTCCGTGCACAACCTTTAAATTGAATATTGTACAATATTTGTAGGCACCAATACAGGTGCATCGGGCCCGTAGCATAGCTGGTGGTGCACCCGGCTGATAACCGGGAGGTCGTGCGTTCAAATCGCATCGGGCCCACTCCATTTTGAGCCTCTTTCGATGAAACGAGGATAGAAACGTGGTCAACGCGGGAGAACAACGCGGTGACGGCTTTATCTATCAATCGGGAGGCGTTAACGCCGCTATCTACTATCTGTTTGTATACCTCCGGATCGAGTGTAACATGTAATCTTTCTCTAATTCGCTTGGGTTTTTTTCCTTTCGCCATTTTCTCCTCTCTCTGCGTTTCTCTTCTAGTGTCCGGACATGTCCGGACGTGTGCGCGCACTTTCGGTTAGCCTAACTCTCTGTTCAAGTGGTCTTAAAGAGGTGGTAACCAAAACGGCGGCCATACGGCGGTGCGCGGGCATGGTTTCGGGTAGCCGAAAGTGTCCGGACACTTTCGGGCGGCCGAACATTCAAGGGCCGGGACCCGGGCGGGCGACACAAAAGAGGGGTGGGGGGTGCGCACCTGCCTGAAAAGGGTTTATTGGGGGGGGCAGGCTGAAACGGCTTCCTCGACGCATTCTTGAGGGATGCCGTAAATCAGAGATGCTTCTTCGACCACTTGACGGCGGGGGATACCGTCGCGGAGCATGGCGGCAACGGCGGGGCGGGTGTGGCGCACATCACGATGCGTCGATTACGGAGAGGGGTCATATTTGTCAAGCACCTGCTGAATCCGCAACATACTTTGTTCATGCATGTTTTTCCAACGGTTCAAGTCCTGGCGGATCTGATTCCAAAGTGCAGGTATTTTCTGGAAGACGCACAGAAGATAATCTGTGTTCCACGGGCAACCCAGATCCGCGCGGCCATCAATCCCACATAGCGCATATTCACAAGCCCGTGCACTAGCCCTTTCGATAAACATTGCTTCAGGTGTGGGAAGTTCTTCTAAAGGTCTGGACCAATATCCATGGCAACATAGATGATCCTGAGCTATTTGCCCACAAATATCAGCGATAAAGAGGATCCAATGTTTCACCTTCATATTGGGTACATGGTATGGTAACTGCTTCTTTTGCCAATCGTAGTTCTTCTCATCAAAATCATCCGGAGAGGGGCAACCATCCTGTTCTTTCTCGATTAAAAGATCCCAATTGCCCAAGATCTCCGGACATAAATGCTGCCACCTATTGATCAGATGCTCGATCTGATCGTAGGTCATAGATTCGCTTTTTGCGATTAAATTAAAACCATAACAAAACCCGGGCAACGTTAAACCGTATATCAATTTTTTACCGCCCTTCTTGCTCTTCTCCTCACAATAAAGACTGACGAGTCCCTCGTTATTGAGATCCGTCATGGCGGTTTGAACGGAAGACTGTGACCGTTTGAGAATTTTATGTGTCCCATAGACTGGAGATGGGCCATGCTGCAAAATGTATAATAGTAACTCAGTTTGTGTGGTAGGTAGGGACCTCCAAATCAAGCCCATGACTAACACCACCTACTGTTGAGGATACTATCTCTCATTGTATCAAACCACACAGATTGCATCGTAAACCTCACGTTAGTATCTTTATTTTTACTATATATTGTTACCGCTCTGATGCATAGTTATGCCTGCTGAAACCTTAGTTGGGGTTGTCCACGCGGGCACTACAAGCGGAGGGAAGAGTATGATCGTTGTAGTGCCTAAAGCGATCCGAGAAATGCTTTCTATCGAAAAAGGCGCCCGTTTTGCGGTAAGTGTAGTGGGAGGTAAGCGCATTGTGTATGATCTCCTGGAGGGATCACATGACTAAATCAGGCCCAAAGCATGGAGGGCATTCATTTGATTCCACGTGTCCTTGCGCGTCAAGGGTTGCCGGAGGGTGGTGCAACCTCTACAACGAGTGGGTAAGCCCGCACTCGTGCCGCTATGTGACACCTCGGAAACTTACTGGTGGAGAGGATTCTTGATCAGCATGGGGGGAGTTGCGGCCTCCTCCGGCAAGGAGGCTCCTCTTGAACAAGTCTCAGAACCTGTAATCTCTGATGAGGTAATCGACCGTCTCGAGTTTGCAGAGCCGGGCTGCACTGAGACCGACGACCTCACCCGGATCGCGATGGAGTTGGAACACCTGGGTGCGACATTCCCCGCGTGGTTCTTTGACCAACCTATCGAGGCCGTCCGCGAAGGTCTGAAGGCGGCGGCACGGTCGGAAAGGGTCTTGGAGGCGCACCGCCGAGAGCGGGAAGCCGAAGCGCGCAAGCAGCCGGAGATATGTGTCACCGGGGCTTCAATACATGAGATGAGTGAGGCCGCCTTAGCCGTCGTGAACATGTGGAACACTCCACCGAAACTCTTTGCCCGGAGCGCGCGCCTCGTCCGTGTTGCCCAAGACGAGAGGGGAGGCCTGTACCTACAGGAGTTAGGAGAGGCCGCCCTAACCGGGATCCTTGACCGTCTGATCGCCTGGTATCGCGTGCTCAAGGACGGGGAGGAGCGGCCGGCACACCCGCCTGAGGATGTTGTCCGGGACATCCTCGCTCTCCCCGCTGCAGCCTGGGAGGTGCCTCACCTGGCGGGTGTGACCGGGACGCCGATATTCCACCCCGACGGGACAATACACGCGACGCCTGGTTACGACGAGCAGACTGGTCTCTATTACTATCCGGCGGAAGGGTTCACCTTGCCCCCGGTCCCGGACGTTCCGACACTGGAGGATGTGGTGGCCGCCCTGGAGACGATCGGGGAGGTCTTCGCAGACTTCCCGTTTTGCGGACCTGCGGACCGGGCGAACGCATACGGCGCGCTCCTGACTGCTGTTCTTCGCCCTTGTATCGACGGTCCGGTACCGTTGTACCTGACCGACAAGCCGCAAGCAGGATCGGGTGCCGGACTCCTGCAGCGGGTGATCGGGTGGATTGCAGAGGGACGTGAACCGGCCCTAAAGACAATGCCGACCGGCCCGGATATGCGGAAGGAGATTTTTGCAGGCCTCAGGAACGGGACGAGGATACAGATTTTCGATAACCTGGAGGATCGGTTATCCTCTCCGGATCTTGCAGCCGCCCTTACAGCGGTGGAGATGACTGGCCGGATCCTGGGACAGACCGAAGAGCGGTCCTATGCCGTCACTACGTTCTGGATGGCAAATGGGAACAATGTCACCGTCGGCGGCGACCTTGCCCGGCGGACCTTCAAGACCCGGATCGACCCGCAAGACCCGATGCCCTGGCAGCGGTCCGGGTTCCGGCACCCAGACCTGATCTTATGGGTGCAACAGACACGAGGGCAGATCCTGGCATCGGTCTTCACTCTTACCCGGGCATGGATCCAGGCCGGGCGGCCGGCCCCGGTTGAGGTGCCTCGGGTGGGATCCTTCGAGAGCTGGAGAGATATGATCGGCGGGATCCTGGAGAGTGCCGGGGTGCAGGACTTTCTAGGGAACGCAAACGAAGTTTACCTTGCAGCCGACGAGGACCGGGTGCAGTGGGAGGCCTTCCTACAAGCGTTGTGGAAACTCTACGGGTCCGAACCGTTCACCACCGGGAGCGTGGCCACTCGTATGACATTCCCGGAGGGGTACGGCATCGTGGATGCACTCCCTGACGACCTGGCAGAGACCTACCATGCAAAGAAAAAGACATTCTCAAAGTCATTGGGTAGGGCCTTCGGTCGAGTGGACGGAAGGCACTTCCCCGGCGGGTGGTGCATCCGACATGGGAAGTTAGCCGACGGGATCCGCACCTGGGTGATAACTTACTCTCCACCCTCCGACCTCGCGGAAGTGGATTACAAGTGTATTACTGAATCAGAATGTGCGCCGGCCGAATCTCAAACCGGGCATGATATAGCCGTATCAGAGTCTTCAAGTGTATTTAGTGTATTTCCCCCTATACCCAACGTCGGTAAAAAAGATTCTAATATAAAAGCCTCACCAGATACAGTTATAAAGGGATCAGAAAATAAAACGACAATAGGATCACAGGGAAATACACTTAATCCACTTGACCGAGTGAATACACAAGATTCGCGCCCCATTCAAGAAATCGACGCAGAAGAATCCCGCGAACATAATACACTGAAATACACTTCACCCGGATCCGACCCATTACCTCCTCCACCGCCCGGCTGCCTCAAGCACCCTATCGAAAGTTACGTTCCCCGGAAGTATGACCACTCGATCAAGTGCATTGTCCCCGGGTGCGGGAGGCCTGGGGCATACGGCGTAGGTGCAGGATTCCCGTTGTGCGAAGGACATTACCAGGCAGCGAAAGCGGTAAAAAAGTTCTGAAACAGAGGGATTATTCAATCATTTCGACGATCACACGCTTTTGCTTTTCATCAATAGTTATTTTCACCTCTTCCCCCGTTTCAAACGGAAAACGATCATCACCCGCTACCTGCGAGGGGATGGATAAGTAACGAGTTTTCGCGGCTCCCATCTGAATGATTTTTCCGACCCCTATTTTTGACATGTAAAAAGTATTACAAAGCAAGAGTTATATAGTTTGACGGCATGCTTTTCATTATGCAAAGCAATGCTTTGCATGTGACCTCGGAGGTGAAAACACTTGACTGAAATTGACTTTGGAACCTTAGTATCGGTAATCATCGACGAACTGGCCTGTACCGCTTCCGAACTGTCCGAAGATGAACACACAGACACAGACGCGGCCCTGGAGCGATACAAGCGTAACGCCATCAAAGCGATCCGGACGGTCTTCGACGAGGCGGAAGGAAAAGGTGTATGAAAAATGCTCATCCCCATCGTGCATAACTCAAATCGCTTGTGGGTAGACATCTCTTTTGGATATGAGCGGGAGATCTACGTGAGTACCTCTGAAGACCTGTCAAGGTGCTTGTTAAAGGACGTACGCGTTAACGCACTCCACTCTGATGCGGATATCATCACACCGATTAATCAGAGTGTGGGGAAACTGATGCAAGAGGGGGCAAAAATTAAAGAAACAATTGAGCGGATATCCGCCGCTTATGGAATCCCGCTGAAATTTGCCGAGAAAATAATAAAAGAAGAAATATTAGTCAAGAATTGATGCCCAATTCATCCCCCTTTCTCCCGGAGAAGGGGAGAGAGTTCTCCTTATTTCTCCTTACTTCTCCTTTGACACCCTCTCTTTTTCTCCTCTTTTCTCCTCTTTTCTCCTATGGTTTCTCCTGATAAAGTGGCCGTCTGCCTGTCGTGCGGCAATGAATGGGAGGTAAGAACGGCTGGAACCGGAAAGAAGCGCAAATGTCCCTTGTGCGGCAAATACCGGGTTAAAATGAAGAGTGAGATAAAAAAGGAAGAAAAAGCGGCCGGCGCTCCTCCTCCGGCCGAAGATCCGCCGGCGGGGGCTGCTCCTCCTCCGGCCGATCCTCCGGCAGGAGAACGGGAGGAGAATGGAGGAGAACCGGAGGAGAAGAGCGGCGGGATACTCCTGTATGCGGTCCTGCTCCTGGGTGCGCTGGGGGCTGGGTGGTTTCTCGTCGGCTTATTCCGGCGTCGTCGGGCTGTTTCGGTCGTTGATGAACCGGAAGAGATAGAGGAATACAGGCGTATCCCGGCGTTTCCGGGGTTTTGAGGGGGTAAATCATGGGATTTGGCGTACTGGACGGAATGAATGCGGCCGGCAGAATTGCGACGGTCGCGGAGCGGCTGATGGAGGATAGCGGCCTCCGGGAGAAATTTGAGGAAAAAGGGGAGGTTGCGGTGCAGATCAGGGTAGAGGGCTATGAAGTCGATATCGTCCTCCGGAGGCGGGAAGAGTGACGGAAACCGAAGAGGTGACGATAGATCCGAAGGATATCACGTACGATATCCTGATCGATGATACCGAAGAGCGGCCGGACCGGGACGGCGGACCGGCGGCGGCCGGCGGTCCTGCAGGGCCGAAGGGGGATCATCCGGTGGTAACTGTCCTGGATATGGCCGTGAAGCACTCCGGCGGATATCTGGAAAAACAGAACCTCCCGCCGCCGAATGTGGACGTATACAAGGATTTCAGTAAACCGTTCTTGAATGAGGCTTGCTGGCATTACCTCCCGGACGGCGGCCTCCCGGACGATCCGCGTGTCATGCTTGCGCTGGGCGTCGGCGGGCTGGCGCTCGCATTCGCTCCTACTCTGATCGCGCTCTATGAGCGGAAGGAAGAGGAGAAAAAGAAAGAGGAAGAGGAGAAGAAGAGGAAGAAGGAGAGGAGAACGGAGGAGAACGGCGAAGGAGAAGAAGAGGAGACAGAGGAGCGGAGAAAACCGGAGATACCCGGGCCTGTGGCGGACCCTCCGGACTGGATGACGCGGCTGGAGTCCGGGGGCCGTCTCGGGGGCATGTGAGATCATGGGGCTGATCCGCCGGCTCCTCTGCAGGCTGGGATTCCATCGGTGGGTGTGGGGGCCGGCCGGCCTCACCTGTGAGGTGTGCGGGGATTTCGTCTCCCGGGCTGAGGTCCTGGCAGATCTCGAGGCGGGCGGGGGGTGGTGGTCCTGGTAGATCTGAATTTACACCACTTCATTCTGGATAAATACGGTTTGAGATGGGTCTTTTTGCGGGACATTGTTCTTTTGCGGTGTCGTGGCAGGAGTAATTCCGATATCGCTAAAGACCTGCACCTAAACCGGAATACCGTTAACAAGTATGTAAACGCGCTGAAAACAATGGAAAGAGAGGACTTTCTCTACATCTTAGAGGCGGTCCTCTCCTCAATGCGGGGGCTTCATGTCTGATCTTGATGTCTCGCAGAACGTTCACCGGCTGATCGCGGCTCCTACCGGGGCCGGCAAAAGTTACTTTTTGGGCTGGCTGATAGAGAAGTTATACGCGGAGAAAAAACCGTTTATCATCCTGGATACGAAAACAAAGAACCATATCGGGCTTATCGGGCTGAAAGGCGTTAAACTCTTGAAGATTAAACCCGGGGCGCGGTATGATTGGGCTAAACTGCTAGAGCATCCGTACGTGCTCTGCATCCCTTCTCTCCGGACGAAAACAACAGATCTGATCGAGCAGTACACGGAACTGATCGATGCCGTCTACACGGCTGGAGCAGAGCGGGTGATCATCGTCGAGGAGGCGCACAACTACAACAAAAACGCTTACGCACCCTCTCCGGTCCTTGAACTTGTGGCGCGGGAGGGCCGGGGCCGGAAAATATCGCTCTGGTTCGTAACGCAGAGAATACAGGATTTCCCTAAACTGCTCTGGAGTCAGTGTTATTATACGTACGTCCTCAAGTTCCTGATCCCTCAAGATATCCGGTATGTTGAAGCGTTAATCCCGGATTTTAACGAGATTAACCGAAAACTCAACAGATACGATGTTTTAGAGTATCAGCACTTGACCGGGGAGCATCAGATTATCCCGGGGAGTAATGTTAATAGGGCCACAAAGCACTATGGATAATATACGGCGGGGTAATATGGGGGCAACAAAGGCACAAAAGACCAAAGCGGGCCGGAAGAACTACGGGAAGAATTACGGCCGGGGCCGGACGGGAGAACGGCGGGCGGCGGCTGCTCTCCGGCGGGCGGGGTATTCTGTATCAATCACCCGGGCTTCGGCGGGATTCTCGGATGTGAAAGCGACGAAAAAAGGCAAAACACGGAAGATACAAGTTAAAACGCTCTCCTCCCGGAGAATCCTGACAAAAGAGGCTGCAGAAAACCGGATACGGGGAAAACCCTTCAACGTCCGTATACCGGCCGGCGGGGAGGTGTGGGTGTACGATGCTGACGGCCGGCGGCATGTGATCCGGGGGCGGTCCTGATGCCTCCGAAGGGCTGGAGCACGGCAAAATTACGGGCGGCAACCCTGAAACGGCTTGAACGGTTACGGTTCGTCCTGGCGGGGGGTGACGGTGAAGAAGAAGAAAAGAAACTCTCCTACGATGAGACAATTAACGCTCTCATTGATGAGTATTACCAAAAACAGATTGTTTGACACCCTCTCTTTTTCATCCCTGTTTCTGAGATTCTGACTGTATGGATGCAAATGTTGCAGTCCTGATTGCTTCGGCGCTTCCGTGGGCGTTTCTAACGTTCGTGGTCGCGGCGAGGAGTGTAACGGCGGTTTTTAGCGGAGAAAAAGAGTAACTGGAGGTAAAAAACATGGCAATTGATGTAGAAACGGGAATCAACGCGGCGAAAAAGGCGTTTATGACGGTCGGCCTTCCGATGATCATCGGCGCGTTCGTGGTCGCGTTCATGGCGGGGATCATCGGAGTGAAGGCGGAGTAAGGGGGGATCTGGATGTACTCGAAATACAGAACTCTGAATCAGGTTCTTTCCCTGATCAACACTCGGATCGACCTCCCGCGCGATGCGGTGATCGATCAGCTCATTCTGAAGATCGGGGTGACGGTCGGCAACGCAGGGATGGTGGACTGGACCGGCACGAATGAAGATATCCTCCGGGCAATACAGGAGATCCGGATCGTGAGTGACGGTTCGACCGTTCACTATGCGCTCTCCGGCGCGGATATCGCGCTCCTCAATGCCTTCAACTCGAAGGCTGGGTTTGCTCCGGCGCTCGGCGGGCCGGTCGTGGTCGAGGATCAGGATAGCGCGACGCTCACGTACTATCTCCGGCTTGACGAGGGGGACATCCTCGCGGCCTCGAAGGATTCCCTGGAGGCTAAGATCGTCGTTAACCCGACGGTTGCGGCCGATGTGACGATCACGGCGCTGACCTGCACGGTTACGCTCGTCGAGAACGTCCTCTCTCCGGAGGAGTTCGTCGCAACGTACGGGCCGAATCTCGAGTACGCTGCAGAGCCGAAGGTCTACGCTCTCAGTGTGCCGGTCACGGCCTCGACGGAACTCACCAACGTCCTTGATCTGCCTACCGGGTCGCTTGCCCGGGCCGGGATGCTGCAGTTCATCAACCCGGCTACCGGGCTGGCGGGCGGGGTCGATCCTACGGCCGTGGGGCTGATCAATACCTCTCCGGACCGGCGGGAAGTGCTGCACGTTGACTTCCCGACGCTGCAGGCAATCAACACGGCCGAGTATGAAGGTGGCGCAATCGTTCCGCCGGCGACGGTCCCGCTGCCCGGGGTCGCGCTCCTCAACTATGCAAAGGACGTAACAAACGACGGTTACGGCCTGCGCGGGTGGAGGTTCACAAAGGGAGACTGGCAGATCGCGGCCCGGACCGCTAACGCGGCAACCCTCCGGTATGTCTGCCTGGAGCATGTCGTGAACTCCGGCGTGTTCGACGCTGCAGAGCGGGCGGTTCTGGAGCGGACACGCTAAATGTTGCGAGAGGGTGATCTGAATGGCGATAAACCTCTTTGGGCTGAGTATCCCTCAGATCTCCCTTCCTTCGATCTCCCTTCCTTCTCTTCCTAAGATCGAGGTCCCGAAGATCGAGGTCCCGAAGATCACGGTCCCGGACGTGCCGAAGGTGATCCCGAAGATCATAACCTCTCCTGTCCCGGTCGCGGCGGTTGCCGGCGCGGTGGGGGAGGCGGTCGCCGGGGCCGCGAGGATCAGACTTCCGGAACTCCCGAAAGTCTCCCTGCCGGCTCCGAAGATTGAGATCCCGGAGATCAAGCTTCCGGAGATCAAGCTTCCGGAACCGGCTAAACCGGCATGGTCCGGGGCCGGGACCGTTCCCGGGCGGGTGATCCCGGTCGAGGAGCTGCAGGGATACACTATTCCTACGGGGGGCGTGTCAAAAGGCGCGGTTTCCCTCCTGGAACCTCCGCCGGGCGGGAACATCATTGATGTGGTGATCGGCGCTCGGGATCAGTCCTACGAGGCCGGGCTTACTCGGGCGTTCTCCGGCAATGCTGCCGGGGGCGGTACTCAGGTTGCGGCAACGGCGGCGTTTGATATGCTGCTGCCCCTCGATGCGGTGGATGTTGCAAACAAACTGGCAACCGGCCGGGGCGACGAGTTGACAGGTGAAGATTACCTGTATGCGGCAATTGACACTCTCGGGGTTGCCGCGTCGGTGTTTACGCTCGGGGGATCATATGCGGCAAGTAGGGCATTGAAGGCGGCGTTAAAAGGTGGTAAAGTGATTAAAGGTAATGTGATTGGCAGGGCGATCAGGGCTACTCGCAGAGTGGGATCAAGTACCCTGTCTAAGGGTAAAGATGTCCTTTCCCGGACATTTAAAACTCCCACTCCGACGAAAACGCCTGATCCGGGCGATATATCGCGTGTCCTACGGGAGACGCGCGAAGCACAGACGAAGATGACGAGGCAGATCGACGATCTGCGCGAATCTCTGACAAAGACGGTTTCAGGGCTGAAACCTGATGAGATGGTGAGACTTCCTAACCGGCTGACTAAGACCGGCACCTATCTGACAGGTGCAACGCTGGGTGCTGGAGGTACGGCTATCGGCCTCACGCTGATGGGCGCTCTCGGCGCTCCTGCTCCGGAGCAGGAAGTCCCGGAGGGTGGCGGTGGTGCCGGCGGCGGCCTCCCGGGGGGAGACGGCTATACCGGCGGCGATGACTGGTGGACTAAGTTTCTTGAGTCCCTGTACGGCGGCGAGGCTTACGATCCGTCTCTCTATGAGGGATATGATCCGTATGCCGGTTACTATGGGGCGGGGTATCCGGACCCTCTCGGAATAGAACCCTATGCTCAGGATCTCCTCACGTATGCTGAAGAGGTCCCGGTCGTCGGCGGGGTTGCGACGGCGGCGAAGCAGAGCGGGTTTGCCCTCCCTCTGATCGTCGGTGCGGTGGTCCTGGTGGTCCTGGCTGTGGCGTTCCTCCGGTCGAAGAAGGGGAAGCAGATGATCGGCGGCGTGAAAAAGACCGTATCCGGCGCGGCAAAAGGCGCAAAGAAGGCGGTGATGGGATAATGGCGAAGAAGAAAGGCAAGAAGAGCGGCAAGAAGAAGGGCAAGAAGTAGGAGAGGCTGAAAATGTCTATCTACAACGCGCTCTTTGAAGCGGCGACAAAACTGAAGAAGGGGGCTGGAGCGGCGGCCGGGGTTGCGGAAGGGGCGGCGAAGTCTACCCGGGACGCGGCGCGGTCGATGTCGGTCGCGGCGAAGCAGAGCGAAACCGTCAAGGCTGCCGGTCCCGCGCTCGGAAAGGTTGCACGGTTCGCGGCCTACCCGGTCGGCCTCGGCGGGGGGATCGGCCTCGGGACCGCTGCGGCCGGCTGGGGGGCGGCCTCGGCTATCGATGCAACCGGGGAAGCGGTCAAAAAGTCCTGGACGCCCGGGAGTGTGGGAGATGCCGGCAAGATGATCGCCGGGCTGGTGCTGCTCGGGCTGTTCGTCGGGGGCATCGTCTACCTGTACGGCCGGGTGAAGAAAGCGTGAGGGGGGAACGATGAGTAAGAACGGGATAGTTCTGATCCTCTCCATCCTCCTCATGGCCGGGGCTATCGTGCTCTTGGAGGTCCTGAAGTCGTCGGCGGTGGGGGCAATCCGGGAGGCGGTCAAGGTATGATCTCTGGCGAAAGCATCAGCCTGCTCGCGCTGTTCGTCGCTATCGGCGGGCAGTACCTGGTACTGTTCAAGATCCTCGGGCAGAACAACGATCTCAAGATGGAGCTGGCGGCCTGTCCGTATCACCGGACCGGCCGCCGGCCTCCGGGGGTGATCGGTGATGAGTGAAGAAGATCAGATTCGGGAACTCACAGAGGCGGCGTTCTGGAGCAAGGTGCATCGTCTCCGGCGGGATAACCCGCATGAGGTGACGGCGGAGCAGGTGGGTGCAGGGACCGGGGGCGGCGATCTCGAGGAGATCGAAAACCGGCTGCTTGCGGTAGAAGCGCACCTGACGGACAAAAATAACCCGCATGAGGTGACGGCGGAGCAGGTGGGTGCAGGGACCGGAGGCGGCGGCGGGTCCCTGCTCCGGTATCATCCTCTCTGGCATTCGGTTGATACCTCAACGATCACCGGGCTTACAGGGTCTATGAAGTGGTGCGGCGGTGTTCTCGGACCGGATGGTAAGATCTACGGGATACCTAGTAGCTCTGAGTCGGTCCTGATCATCGACCCTGTAGCAGGCACGGCCGATACCACGACGATCACCGGGCTTGAAGGGAGTGATAAATGGGCCGGCGGCGTTTTGGGGCCGGATGGTAAGATCTACGGGATACCTAAGATTTCTGAGAGTGTCCTGATCATCGACCCGGCAACCGGGACGGCAGACGCTACGACGATCACCGGGCTTGAAGGGAGTGATAAATGGGCCGGCGGCGTTTTGGGGCCGGATGGTAAGATCTACGGGATACCTCACAACTCTGAGAGTGTCCTGATCATCGACCCTGTAGCAGGCACGGCCGATACCACGACGATCACCGGGCTTACAGGTACTTATAAATGGCGTGGCGGTGTTCTCGCACCGAACGGTAAGATCTACGGGATGCCTAGTAGCTCTGAGTCGGTCCTGATCATCGACCCTGTAGCAGGCACGGCCGATACCACGACGATCACCGGAATGGATGACGGATATACGGGGGGTATCCTTGGTCCTGACGGCAAGATCTATGGGATACCCACATTTGCTGATATTCTGCCGATCATCGACCCGGCCAATGATACAGTTGATATCACAACGATCACCGGGCTGGGTGCGACTGCTGCATGGTTGGGGGGGGTCCTTGGTCCTGACGGTAAGATCTACGGGATGCCTAGCAACTCTGAGAGTGTCCTGATCATCACTCCCGGGATGCCGACGATGCCGATAGAACCGCTGCTCTCTCCCTACTTAAACAAATTCTGAGGTGAAAACGGATGAAATACTTTGGAACAATTACGGGCCTGCCGGCAACAACTCCGGCGGCTACTCCCGGCGCTCTGCCTCCGGCTGCAGAGGAGCGGCCGGGGCCTAACTACCTGGGTCTTGCTCTTCTCTGCCTGGCTGGGACGGTCCTAGTGGCGGGCATTGCCTACGTTGTCGGGAGGCGGTAACGATGGGCGAATTTGCATTTGCATCCCTTGATGAGCGGTATACTCTGCACCTGGATGAGATTTCCGTAACTACGGACGCACAGAATACCCGGATATGGGAGCGGGCATCAAAACAGGGCTACATCTACGGGGTTTACCTCCAGATGGACGCGGGAAACCGGGCGGTCCGTCTCCTGGTGGACGGCCGGGAGATCTCTATCCTGGATAAGACCGTCGCGCAGATGATCGCGGCCGGGATGGATGTTCCTAACCCGGTTTTCCCGTATGGTTTCGCAGACGAGGATAGCGAGATCTACAACTGGGTTTGGACTCCCCGTGAACCGCGCATAGCGGAGTACGTAGACCGGGCATACATCGAGGTCGCGGCCGGGGTGCTGGTGGTCGGGAAAGTGCTATATGCGGAATCCCGGGAGTGATCGGCGGTGGGGAATGTTGTAGTATGGAATCGTGACGGATCGGTATCAGAACTTGACGTGCCGGGCGCGATTGCAGTTTCGGCCGGGAAAAACTTTTTTCTCATTCTCCGGGAGAACGGGACTGTTACGGCGGGAGGGTATAACTTTGAGGGTCAGTGCAACGTCCCGCCGGGTCTGGTGGCAACGGCGATTTCCGCTGGAGAGAATCATTCTATGGCTCTCCGGGAGGACGGATCCGTTGCGGCCTGGGGAGGTAACGGGTGGGGGCAATGCAATGTTCCTCCCGGATTGACTGCAACGGCCATTGCTGCAGGGCGGTATTTCTCCCTCGCTCTCCGGGAGGACGGATCGGTTGTGGCATGGGGCCTTAACGATTATGGGCAATGCAATGTTCCTCCCGGATTGACTGCAACGGCCATTGCTGCAGGAGACTGGCACTCCCTCGCGATCCGAGAGGATGGATCTGTTGTTGGCTGGACACGCACTCCGGCGAACCCATCTATTGCCGTACCGGGGGGATTGATAGCGATTGCAATAGAGGCAGGGTCTATCTATTGTCTTGCAATCCGGGAGGACGGATCGGTTGTAAAGTGGTCAGTCAGCGGCACGACCTACGAAGTGCCTCCGGGCCTGATAGCTCAACAAGTTGCTCAATCATTTTGGCTAGATTCGTTTGCTATCCGACCAGATTATGAGGCGGTGTCGTGGGGTACCAGCGTATTACCACTCCCTCCCGGGCTAATAGCAACTGCGATCTCTGCAGGAGAAGATCTCGCGCTCGCAATCAAGTATTATCCCCCACCTCCTCCCCGATCTCGCCGGCGGCGGGCTGCCTGGATGAACATGGAGCGGCCGGCCTTCTTCTAACCCTCTTTTCGTGGCCTCACTGCTTGCGTATACCGGGCGATCTCCGGCGGGCTGGGGTAATTCATCCTGGGAAAAAAGAGGTATCAGGATTTCAAGAACGGTTTAAGGTTCGTCCGGATCTTCTGCAGATCAATTCCCTTCGGGATCGGGTTAAACTTCGCTCCTACGGTGTCATGATAGTGGTCTGCGATCTCTTTCGGGCCGTATTTCCGGTAAACCTCTGAAATGGTTGTTTTAACCTCTTCTTTCTCGATTTCCTTCTTAATCGCGCCTTCATCGTGACCCATGATAGCAAGGCGGATCTTTTCGTCAATCCCGTAATTCCTCCAGTATTTCACGGCAAAGTTACGCGCCTGGCTAAGGTGCAGGGCGGCGTCCCGGTCCCGCCGGATGTCCCGGAACTTATCGGTACTGAAGGGCTTATCCGGATACATCGATCTCAGGATCTCGAGATACGGCCGGGCGGCTGGGTGGATGGGGATCACGCGCTCCGCGTGGGTCTTGGTGTAGGGGGCTGGGATGATGAACCATCCTGTTGATAGTCCCTGATCTAACTCCTCCCATGTTAGGCGGTTCATCTCTTCTACTCGCGCGCCTGTGGTGACACCGAAGAGGAGGGTTACGAGGTTGCGGAAGGCGGACTTCTTAGAAGATACTCCCTTCTCTTTAGGCTGGATGATGTGACGGTAATACGTCAGAAGGTCGCCGTTAACGTCCTCTTTGGTGACGGATGCCTTTTCACCCTCAACGGCAAACAGGCGTTTTGTGCCGGGTGACGAGTATTTTAGCGATTTCGCCCAATCTCGGAGCAGCTGATCGTTGCGCTTCCGGGCGAAATAGTCAAGCATCGTCCGGATGTATCCGAGATACGTTCCGCTTTTCTTCGTGTTTTGGTCTTGATTGTAAGCGTTGATGGTATCAAATGTAATTTCGGCCTCTAATTCCACAATCTTGTTTCGGCTGCCGGTTTTCCGGGATATCACCTTTCCGAAGCCTAAAAACTGTTTCCACGCGCTTGAAACACCTTCTATGGTCTTTGGTCGGGCTTTCGGAAGCGCATTTGTAATGTAATCATCGAGATCATCGAGATTAAAGGTTCTCACGCCTCCGGAAACCGATTCCGCGTGTTTTTCTCCCCGTAATTCATCCGGCGTTATTTCGGGCTCCGATTCGGAAAACCCGGCTGATAACCGGGAGGTCGTGCGTTCGAATCGCATCGGGCCCATCGTTTCTCATCTTATCGCATTTACAGGGGTTTTACACAGGTGAAGCACCCGGCAGATCGCCGGGTGGCCGTGCGTTCAGGTCTCGCCACCCCGCCGCTCTCTTTACTTTATGTCCGCTTTAGTGTTGCCTGTTCTGAATCCGTGCCGCGTTTGCGGCTGGCCGATAATGTTCTCACTCGTTTCGAATGGCGGGAAACGGAAGGCGATGCACGAGCGCACACGTTCAGCTTCTATCCTGCGGTCGCCGCCAGTAGACGATATGCTCGAGTGCGAGGACCGTAACGATGCCCACAACAAAGCCGTTCGTTATCAGGGGACGGACCATTGCCGGAAACCCTGCGGCGACCTCCTGGGGCAGGAACGCCACCAGCGTCCCGAGAAGGAGGGGGATGCCGACGATCAGCCCTCCGTCGAACGTTCCGACCGCCCCGCTCTCCTGCCCGAGCATGAGCCCCGCTGCAATCTGGGCGGCCATGACGTAGGCGAGGACGACACCGATGACCGGCGCCGGGATGCTCTCCAGGTAGCCGATGGCAAGCGGAGATGCGGCCATGAGCCCGATCGCTACGGCAGCCGGGACCAGGGCGAACCGGGACGCGCACCCGGTGGCAGCGATGACGCCCGGGGAGAGCGAGAAGTTCACCGGCCCGATCACTCCCGTAAGGCCCGCGAGAGCGTTCCCGAGACCGGTGACGGCCACCCCGCGGTTCACCCGCTCGCCCATTTTGTCGGCCTTGAGAAGACCGCCCACCGACTGGATGGAGCCAAGGTCGTTTACGGCGAGCGCGAGGTAGCAGATCAGGAACGCTGCGAGCACCCCGGCGTCGGGCACGGCGAGCGGTGCGAGCAGGCTTCCGGGCAGCGCGACGAGGGCGGTATCTGCAGGCGGCAGGGGGACCGCACCGAAGAGGGCGATATAGGCCGGCGTGCCGAGGAGGATCGCCCAGAGCGCCAGGGTCGACTTCCATATCCCCGCGAGGAGCCCGCTCGCGACGAAGAGGGCAAGCGCAAACACGACGGAAAAGAGGAAGGTCCGGGTTGCCGGAACCGTGCCGCCCCCATCCGTAACCAGGTTGAGGATGGTGGGTGCGAGGGTGAATGCGATGAGCATGAGGACGACCGCGATCACCCGGGGTGTGAAAAGGCGTTTGAGGTATCCGATGAGCCCGGTCGCCGCGAGACCGGTGAGGAGGAGCCCGCCGATCACCAGCGATCCGTTGATCGCCGAGAACCCCGCGTCGAGGCTTGCAAGGATGCCGACCAGAAGCACCGTCGCCGGGCCGAGCACCAGAGGAAGCCGATGACCGAGATACACCTGCGCGGGCAGCACCAGGGCGACGAGGAGGAAGAGTCTCTGGAGGTACGGGACGGCCGACCCGTCCGCCTGGAGGCCGGCAACCACCCTGCCGATGATGAGGACGAGGGGAACACTCACCGCCAGCCACTGCAGGCCGAAGATGAGCAGCGATGCCAGCCCCGGCCGGTCGTCGATGCCGTAAGAGAACTCCATCGTAGTGGCTCCAGGTTGGTGTGCCGGACCGAATAGCGGGTCTTATGGCGCACAGGGAAGAGTGTCGTTCCCTGTATGATAGGCTTTCCCTTTCTCGCCCTTCACGTAAAAGTCACTCTTATTACGTCGCGCGAGGAGATCTATCCCTATGTTCTTCACCGTACATGCGGCAGGAACCTCACGCGTAACCCCCGATGCTCATCGCGCACTCTCTCGAAACTGCGCCGTGCGGTGCCGGAGGTGGAGGCGGACGTGAACGCCGTCGATGTCCGGGGACTTTCGCGGTCCTTCGACGGCCGCGAGATCCTCCGCGACGTCTCGTTCACCGTCGGGCACGGCGAGATATTCGGCTACCTCGGCCCGAACGGTGCCGGAAAGACCACGACCATCCGGATCCTGCTCGGCCTGCTCGCCCCCGGCGCGGGCGAGGTCCGGGTCCTTGGGAGGGACCTCGCCGCCGACGACGATGCGCGGGCGCGAGTCGGAGTGCTCTTCGAGAACAACGGTCTTGCCGACCGGATGAGCGCCGCGGATAACCTGGCCTACTACGCCGGGCTCTATGGCGTCGAAGACCCTGCGGCGAGGATCGATGAACTCCTTGCGCTCGTTGACCTGGCCGACCGGCGGGACGACCCGGTCGGGACGTTCTCGACCGGCATGAAGCGGAAGCTCGGGATCGCCCGGGCCATTCTCCACCGGCCCGAGGTCGTCTTCCTCGACGAACCCTCCTCCGGCCTCGACCCCGGCGCGCAGAGGATGGTCCGCGACCTTATCGTCGAGCTCTCCCGGCGGGAGGAGATGACTGTGTTCTTGAACTCCCATCACCTCGACGAGGTCCAGCGCATCTGCTCCACGGTCGCGATCCTTGCGGGAGGGAGGATCCGGGCCTTCGACTCGGTGGCAAACCTCACCGCGTCATCCGGCCGCCCTGCCGTGACGGTCTCCCTCGCCGACCCCGGCGAGCGTGCCCGCGCGTGCGAGACCGCCGGGAACCTGCCCTACGTCACGGAGTGCGACGCGGACGGCAACAGTCTCCTCTGCACCATCGCCGACCCGGGCGCGACACCGGACCTCATCGCGGCCCTTGTCGGGGCGGGGTTCCGTATCGAGGAGGTCCGCCGGTCGTCCAGATCGCTTGAGGAGATCTATCTCGAACACGTCGGTCAGGCGGAGGGCGGGGCATGAGCACGCTCGCCGTCATCGCCCGCCGTGAAATAAGGCTCGCTCTCCGGAACCGGGGCGCCCTCATCACCGCGCTCATCTTCTCCGTCTGGTTCCCGGTCATGTCGGCCCTCAGCATCGCTGTGGGCGCCGGGGGGGACACCGCCGCCGTCGCCGGCGGGATTGCCGCGATCACCCTCCCGGTCGGGGTCTTCATGGGCTACATCTTCTGCGCCGATGCCTTCCTCCGCGAGAAGCGGGACGGCACCATCGAGACGCTCCTCTGCGCCCCCGTCTCGCTCCGCCGCCTCTGGGAGGGAAAGGCTATCGGGGTCACCGTTCCGGCCTATGTGATGATGCTTCTCTCGGCCGTGGCGAGCATCGCGGCGATCGCCGGCCTCACCGGCGTCTCCGTCTCCGCAGAACCCCTGCTCCTCCTTCACTTCGTAGCCGTCGTCCCGATCTGGATTGGCGCCTCGGCCGGGCTGATCGGCGCGGCCCAGCTCGCGCTCGGGATGCGGGAGAACCAGATCCTGGGATTCGTCTTCATATTCGGGTTCATATTCCTGATCGGTGGGCTCCAGGCTGTCATGTCGGGCGGACCGGGCATCTCGGCGACGATGGAGGGCGTCCTCGCGGCAGTCGGGCTTGCACTCCTCGGCCTTGCCCGTGCCATCGCCGGGAAGGTGACGAAGGAGCGGATCGTCCGGACGATCCCGTAAAGAGGGAGAGCAGCGGTTGCCGAAGCCGGGCGGGCAGCGCCCGATCGGCGATTGTTCTCTCTGAAACGGGGGACCGCGGGATACCGCTGAGGGTGCATGCCTCCGCTCTCGTCCCGACAGAAGTAAGATATATCGGTGCAGCAAATGTGCGCCCATGATGCAGGAGGAGCACGATCTCCCGAATCGGATCCTTCGTGCCCTCCGGTTCCGGCCGAAGGGCATGACCATCACCGAGGTGGCAAAGCAGCTCGGTGTCACCCGGAACTCGGTCTCGAAACACCTTGAGATCCTTCTGATCGCCGGCAAAGTCGACGTCCGCAATATCGGGAACGCGAAGCTCTATTCCCTTGCCCAGCGCGTCCCGATCTCCGCTTTTCTCTGCTTCACGAAGAACCTGATCCTCATCCTGGATAACGATCAGCGGATCATCCAGGTCAACGACCAGTGCCAGAAAGCCCTCAAACGCTCGAAGGACGAGCTTATCGGTCTGACCATCCGCGAGGCGGCGCTCCCTGTCGTCTCCTCTCCGGAGGCGCTCGCGGTGATCGAAGGCCTGGAACGCGAGCAGGTGATCGCCGATATCCGCTACGCGCGGGAGGACGGGGAGTTCTTCTACCAGATGCAGGCAATCCCGACGACGTTCGAGGATGGGGAGAAGGGGTGCACCCTTGTCCTCGAGGAGATCACCGAGAGGAAGCGGTACGTCCGGAATATGGAGTTTCTTGCCCGGACGGCGATGGAACTCGTTGACCTGCAACCGGTGGAGGACATATACCGATATGTCGTCGACGGGCTCATGGAACTCGCGCCGGGAGCATACGCCTACATCTTCTCCTACGATGAGGCCGATCGGCAGTTCGTCATCCGGGAGGTCGCGGGCGAGGGGTTCCGGGAAGGGCTCACGGAACTCCTGGGACGGGACCCCGTCGGCCTGGAACTCCCGATCGCCCGGGCCTTCGACGCCCCATATCACCAGACCCCGCTCTCGCTGCGCGGTCTCCAGGAGTTTGTCCTTCGTCCCGAACCATCCTCGTTGTCGCTCTACGACCTCTGCTTCAGGGCGATTCCGGAGGAGGTCTGCGAGGCAATCCTCTCCCGCTTCGATATCGCAAAGATATGCATCATGGGGCTGGTCTGGCGGGAGGAGATCTTCGGCCTCACAGGCATCTTCCTCCCCCCGGGAAGGGAACTTGAGAACCGGGAGACAATTGAGTCGTTCGTCCGGCAGGCCTCGATCGCGCTTGCCCGGCGCGAGACCGCCGAGCGGCTCCGCCGGAGCGAATCCCGGTTCCGGGACCTGGTCGACTCGTCACCGATCCCATCGGCCGTCATCGAGGGCGACGGGCGCTATGCCTACATCAACCGGGCATTCACCGAACTCTTCGGGTATACGCTCGAAGATATCCCCACCGGGAAAGACTGGTTCCGTCTGGCGTTCCCCGACGAGGCGCAGCGCCGTGAAGCGATCGCTGCCTGGAAGTCGGACCGGGAACTGGCCGGCCCCCGCCGGGCCCGGCCGCGAACGTTCTCCGTCCGGTGCAGGGATGGAAAGGAGAAGGTGATCCGCTTCTCGCCGGTCGAACTCTCCGACGGGACAGACTACGTCACCTACGAAGACGTCACCGAGGAGCGCCGGGTCTACGGGATGCTGGTAGGCGAGATTGCAGGGTTGCGGCGGAAGTAACCCGTCTCCGGCGTCGCACGGATAGAAAAAGGTATTGTCGGCCTTCGTGCAGACCCGGGACGCTCTACAGCGTCTCCTCGCCGTAGAGGTAGGGCCTGAGGGCCTTCGGGATCGTGACCGAGCCGTCTTCGTTCTGGTTGTTCTCGAGGATCGCCCGGATCGCGCGCGATGTCGCTATCGCAGTGCTGTTCAAGGTATGCACGTAGCGCTTCTCGGTGAACTCGGTCGGGTCGCGCACCTTGATGTTCAGCCGGACCGCCTGGTAGGCCGTGCAGTTCGAGCACGAGACCGCTTCGCGGTAGCGCGCCTCGCGCGGCATCCAGACCTCGAGGTCGTACTTCTTCGCGGCGACGGTCCCGATATCCCCGGTGCATATCAGGACGACCCGGTAGGGGAGGCCGAGCCGCTGGAAGACCTCTTCGGCGTTCGCCATCAGCTCCTCATGAAGGTCCCAGGACTGCTCCGGCGTGGCGTAGATGAACTGCTCCACCTTGTGGAACTGGTGGACGCGGAAGAGCCCCTTCGTATCGAGCCCGTGCGCTCCGATCTCGCGCCGGAAGCACGGGCTTAAGCCCGCGAGCCGGAGCGGGAGATCCTTCTCCTCGAAGATCTCGTCGCTGTACATCGCGGCCATCGGGTGCTCGCTCGTCGCGATCAGGTACTCGTCCTCGCCGTCGATCTTGTACATGACGTTCTCGAAGTCGGCGAGATCCGTCACGCCCTCGTATGCGGCCCGGTTCATCATGTAGGGCGGGATGATCGGGGTGTATCCACGCTCAACAAGGATATCCATCGCGAACCGCTGGAGCGCCATATCGAGCAGGGCGAGCCTGCCCTTCAGGAAGTAGAACCCGGAACCGGCAATCTTCGCCGCGCGTTCGAAGTCCGCCCAGCCCTGCTCGACGGCGAGCGCGCCGTGGTTCTTCAGGTCGAACGCGGGGACCTCCGGCTCGCCCCATCGCCGGATCTCGACGTTCTCGCTCTCGTCCTTGCCGACGGGCACGCTCTCGTGGAGGATGTTCGGGAGCCGCATCAGGCGGTAGCGCACCGCTTCGGTGAGCGTCTCGCGCTCCGTCTCCGCCTCCTTGACCCGCGCGGGGAGGTCCGCCGCCTCGGCAAGAAGCCCCGTGATATCTTTTCCCGCCTTTCTCGCCTGGCTGATCTCGCGGGATATGACGTTTCTCCGGTTGCGCAGATCCCCGATCGCAACGGTGAGTTCCCGTGCCCTCCTGTCCATCTCCAGCACCTCGTCGACCCAGGCCAGTTTCTCGGTATCTCCTCTCTTCGTGAGGTCTGCCCTGACAATCTCGGGGTGTGCACGAACGAACTTCAACTCAAGCATACTGTCTCGTACGTACTTCGCCATGACGGTATATGGTCATGTTGCCCTTCTGCAGGGTGGATGCAGGTGATCCCCCGGGCTGTGCCCGGCTCACGGCCTGCCCCTCTCCACCCGAAGCCTATCCTTATAATTTCCGGCGAACCAACTCATCTATATGGATAAGAACCAGAAGATCGTCCTGGTGACGGGCGCCCTCATCACGCTCGGGCTGCTCTTCATCAACGTCTTCTTTGCCCTCATCGCGCTGATATTCATGCTCGCTATCCTGATGAGTTTCCGTATCATGGGAGATACGGAGAACTACCCGCTGATCACCGCGGATCTCTCGGAAGATGCGCGGGAAGTCATCATCACCAACACGGGCACCGCGAGGGCGCAGAAGATTCGGGTTGCTCTTGTTCCGCTCGACATCGATTTCGAAGTAGCCTCGCTTGACCCGGACGAGGAATCCGGGTTTGGCCTTGCGTCGATGATCTCGGAGGCAAAAGCGGTCGTCACGTACGAGAATGCCGAAGGCCGGCAGTTCCGCCGCTCGTATCCGCTCTCGGCGCTCGCTGCCGGACACGATCCAACCGAGCCGATGTTCCCCATCTTCGGGCGCCGGTGAGGGGATCTCCCTTCAAAAATGATTTTTATGACCCAAGATACTCGAGCGTCCGCGCGAGCGCGGCCGTCAGTTCCTCTTCCTTCTGTGCATACTCGTAGAGCGCCCGGTAGAGCATGAAGACGAGGTCGTAGCCGTAGACGTCGAACGCTTCTTCCGGCGTCAGTGAGCTGAGGTAGGAATCGGTCCGAATCTCGGTGTTGGTATACATCAACTCGTGGAAAGCCCCGTCTTCGTCGAGAACGCATATCTGGGCATGGACGGGCTTGCCCGGGTCGTCCGGGCGGTACGGGAGCGGTTCGCCCTTTCCGAGGGCGATCATCTTCTTCTCGTAAAACTCCTGGTCGTAGAGCTCCCCCGATGCCTCCCTCTTTGCGCGCCGGAGCATCTCAAGCCCGATCTGCTTCACGACCGGCGCCGTATCGGCGGCCATCCGCGCAAGGAGGGCTCCTACGCTGCCCCGGAGTTCCGAGGTCGATTCTTCCTTCTTCGCCTGCAGGTCCTCGAGAGTCTCGAGGAGCCGGGCATATCCCTCTTCGATGATCGGATCCATTGCTCACTCACCTCTTGCGTGCGCCGGCATAAGCGCACCGGTTTGTCCCGCTACTCGCCCTGCCGGAGGCGTTCGACCACGAGAGCGGCCGCATACGCGAGCGTGCTCACCAGGATGATCGTCGCGCCCGAGGGGACGTTTGCGATGTAGGAGAGCAGGATCCCCGCAACGGTGAAGATGATGCCGAGGGCGACGGCGAGGAGCATCATGCTCCATATCCTGGTGGTGTAAAGGCGGCTGATCGCCGCCGGGAGTGTGAGGAGCGCGATCACCAGGATGATCCCGACCACCCGGATCAGCATCACCACCGTCAGCGCAATCAGCACGAGGAGGAGGAGCGAGAGCCGCTCGACCGGGAGGTTCATGACCGTTGCGTAGTCCGGGTCGAAGGTGACCGCCTGGAGCTCCCGGTAGAGGAGGGCCACGGCGGCGACGATGATGACGACGAGCACCCCCATCAACAGGATGTCTCCCCGCGGCACGAGAAGGATATTCCCGAAGAGGTAGGAGAAGAGGTCTGGAGCGAATCCCGGTGTCAGGTAGACGAAGAGGATGCCTATGGCCATCCCGGCCGCCCAGACCGCGCCGATGAGGGTATCCATCTGCTGCCTGGCACGGAGTTCGAGCGCGCCCATCCCGAGCGCCGTCGCCACGGTGAATCCGGTTGCCCCGAGGAGCGGGTCTATCCCGAGGAAGTAGCCGAGGCCGATCCCCCCGAAGGCCGCGTGAGAGATGCCGCCGCTGACCGAGACCATCCGCCGCACCACGACGTAGGTGCCGATGATTCCGCAGGCGACGCTCGCGAGCACCCCGGCGGCGAGGGCATTCCTGAAGAACTCATACCCGAGCACCTCGAACATACTCACTCCTCCTCCGAATGTTCCGAAAAGACCCGGTGCGGAACCCCATGAGCAATCAGGTCCACCGGGCAGTGGTACGCGGCCTCGAGCATATCCGCCGTGACCTCGTTTGTGCCATGCGTGTAGAGGCGCCGGTTTAAGCAGGCAACCCGGGTCACGTGCTCTGGGATCACCCCGATGTCGTGGGTCACGAGGATGATCGCCATCCGGTCGCGGAGTCCGTCAAGGAGCCCGTAGAACTGCGCCGCCGTCGGGGCGTCCACGTAGACCGTCGGTTCATCGAGGAGCAGCACCTTCGGGTCGCCGACGAGCGCCCGGGCGATGATAGCCCGCTGCTGCTCCCCGCCCGAGAGGTCCCGGATCTGCCGGTCGGCGAGATCGGAGATGCGCATCGTCTCGAGCGCCTCCTCCGTCCGGGCATGGTCTTCTTCGGCGTAGCGCCGGGGTCTCCGGGTGATGTGGCCGAGGCGGCCGGAGAGGACCATCTCCCGCACGGTGATGGGGTACTCGAAGTCGAATGTCCGGAACTGGGGGACGTAGCCGAGATCCTTCCTCCGCTCCGCCCCGGTGCTGCCGAGGATCCGGACTACGCCGCGGGAAGGTGTGAGGAGGCCGAGGATCACCTTAAGGAGCGTCGTTTTTCCGCCGCCGTTCGGTCCTATGATGGCGCAGAACTCCCGTGGGTAAACGCCGAGGCTCACCGCCTCGAGCACGGTGTGGCCGCGCAGCCTGACCCAGACGTCCTCGACCTCGATTACGGGGGTGATCATGGTCTGCCGCTCTCTGCGAATGCCCGGGCCACGTGCCGCATGTTCTCCAGGTAGTCCTTCGCGAGCGGGCTTACCGTCACCACGGTGCCGCCGATCTCGTCCGCGATAACCTCGGCGCTCCGGGTGGAGTGTTCAGGCGATGCGAATATCACCCGGATTCCCTCCTCTTCCGCCTGTTTGATGAGGTGCTCTACCCTCTGCGGGGAGGGCTCTTTTCCTTCGTTCTCGATCGACACTTCAGTAAAGCCGTAGTCCCGGGCGAGGTAGGCCCACGATGAATGGTAGACCATAACCTTTTTCACCCCCGATTCGGCGAGCGCCCCGGCGATCTCCGCGTCCAGGGCGCCGAGTTCCTCCAGGTAAGCATCGGCATTTCGGCGATAATCTTCGGCGTTTTCCGGATCGACCTCTGAGAGCCCCTCGCGGATGTTCTCGACCATGATCTTCGCGTTTCCGGGCGAGAGCCAGATGTGGGGGTCGGTCCCCTGCCGCCCTCCTTCTCCGGTCGCGATCAGGTCGACACCGCGCGAGCAGTCGACGACCAGCATCTCGGGGTTCAGGGCGGCGATCTTATCCTGCCAGGCGAGTTCGAACTCCATCCCCGAACCCACCACGGCGTACATATCCGCCTCCGCGACGCCGGCGAGGACTCCCGGCGGAGGTTCGTAGGTGTGCGGGTCGGCCCCCGGCGGCACCAGCAGGACAACGCGGACGTGGTCGCCCCCCACCCTTTCTACGAACTCCTGCTCGGGCGGTATGGTGACCGCGACGACGACCCGCCCGTCATCCTGCCGCTCGGTCCCGGTGCACCCCGCAATGGCTGCTGTCAGCAGGAGGACTGAGAATGCGGCTGCGATGAGCAAGAAAGCGGCGATATCCCTTTTATCCTGTGATCCCATCGTTCTTGGCTCCAGACTTGGTATGGGTCTAAATTTACGTTCGCCCGAAGATAAAAACGTTATGCCGTCACCCCTGGCGCTCGCAGGAGGGACAGCAGCCATGGTCGTGCTCGATCTCCCCGCAGACGCTCATCATCGGATGCCCGAGCGACGTGCACATCCTGTTGGTGAGGTCCTTTGAGAAACACTGCTCGATCTTCTTCGCCTCCGTGCAGGCCTCGCCGGGCTCAAGCCCGTAATGGCTGAGCATCAGGGCGACGATCCGGTGACGCCTGATAAGGAACCGGGCGTAGTCGGTGCCGAGAGTTGTGAGCTTCACCCCGTGGTAGGGCGTATGCTCGATGTATCCCGCTTTTGCAATCTCCGTAAGCGCTTTTGTCACCGTCGAGGGGGCGACCGAAAAATGGACGGCGATCTCGGTCGTCTTCACGACATCGCCCTGCATATAGATGTATTTGAGATACTCGGCCTTCTTCGAGGAGAGCTCGTCCCCGGTGATTCCCTGCATGAAAGGGAATACGCCTCCCCGGAAGAAAAAGTTTCGGGGTGGCTAAACTTTCTGCCCGGCACCGGGCGGGATCAGTTCGCCGATGACATAGTGCCGCCGGTTCTCCGTGATCACCGCTCTCCCTGAGAACCCGAGCGGCAGGTCCTCTGTGATGACGACGTTGAGGTAGCAGGGGTTGCGGCAGACGGTCGATCCCGGCACGTTCTTCTCGGTCGCAACGACCGGCGTCTCCCGCCCGATCCAGCCCTCGTTGTAACGATCGTAGATCCGGTTCGCTTCGGCGAGCAGCACCCGGGACCGGTCTTTGCGTATCCTCTCGGGGAGGTCCTTTAAGGCGGCGGCGGGGGTGCCGGGCCGCCGGGAGTAGCGGGTGATGTTCACCTTCACGAACGCCGCACGCTGCAGGAGTTCGAGCGTCCGGCGGAACTCTTCGTCCGTCTCTCCAGGAAACCCGGTGATAAAGTCGGACGAGATCATCACATCCGGGAACGCTGACCGGAAGGCATCGACGATCCGGACGACATCGGCCGCAGAGTAGCCGCGCTGCATCCGCTCGAGAACAGTATCGGAACCGGACTGGACGGGGAGATGGAGGAACCGAAAGACCCTGTCGCTCCTGCAGGCATCGACGAGGGGATCGAGGATCCCGAGCACCGAGGCCGGGTTCATCATCCCCAGCCGGACGGCGAACCTGCCGGGGACCTCCCCAATCGCCTGCAGGAGGTCGGGGAGCGACTCTCCCCTCTCAAGCCCCCAGGCAGCCACGTCCTGACCGGTCAGCTGGATCTCACAGGCGCCCGCCGCGGCGAGGTGCCGGACGGCATCGAAAATGTCCTGTGCAGGTGCGCTTTTGATCTGCCCCCGCGCGAGCCGGGTGATGCAGTAACTGCACCGGCCGACGCACCCGCTCGCCACCTGCACCACGCCGATTGCCCCTGCTCCAAGGGTGCCGACGCCGCCGGAGCGTTCGTGGATCTCGTCCGGGTGGATGACGTGCGGCGTGCAGACCGAGCGGATCTCGTCCATCTGGACGACCGGCATGCACCCGGTCACGTAGAGATCCCTGTCGGCGAACGCCGCAAGCCGCCGGAGCATCTTCCGCTCGGTCGCGCCGATCACCGTACAGGTGTTGACGATCACGGCGTCCGCCTCCTCCGGCCCGGTCAGCCTGCAGCCGAGCCCCTCCAGTATCGCCGCGAGCCTCTGTGTGTCGGCGTGGTTGTAGGTGCACCCGTAACTCTCGATGTATATTCGCCTTCCCTGCAGATCTTCGAGGGTGATGACGATCGACTCTCCTTGCGCGGTCTGCGGTCGGCCCGGTCCCCGGGGTGCGACCACCTTAGTTGTTCGAGGAAATTTCGCTCCTTTCCGTGCCGGTTTCGTGCCGAACACAATACTTAACCGCTGCTATTACAACTTCTTTATTCGATGATTAAAATAGGGTTGCTGGGATGCGGCAACGTCGGGCGTATTATCGCCACGCACGCCGAGAGCATCCAGGTTGTCGCGGTCTTCGATATCATCCAGAGTCGGGCGGAAGAACTGGCGGCGCTCTGCCGTGCCCGGCCGTATACGGACTTCGACGCCTTCATGCGGGAGGATTTATCGATCGTCGTGGAAGCCGCTTCGGTCGATGCTGTCAGACATTACGCGGAGACAGTTCTTCGGTCGGGACGGGACATCATCCTTCTCTCCGGAGGGGCGCTCGCGGACGAAGAGTTCCGCGACCATCTCATCGAGGCTGCGCGTGAGGCCGGAAGAAAGATCCGGATCCCGAGCGGCGCCATCGTCGGACTCGATAATTTTAAGATAGGCCAGGTCTCGCCGCCGAGAAAACTCCTCCTGCGAACGACAAAGCCTCCCACGTCGCTCGGGATACCTGTTGCGACCCGGATGGAGATATTTAAGGGGCTGGCCCACGACTGTATTAAACAGTACCCTAAGAATATTAACGTCGCGGTAGCGTTGGGACTCGCTGCCGGCAGGGATGCTGATGTGGAACTCTGGGTCGACCCTGCGGCAGAGAGAAATATCCACGAGATATTCGTCGAGGGTGACTTCGGAGATATTTATGTCCGGGTAAGGAACGTTCCGAGCCCTGATAATCCCGCCACAAGTTATATGGCGGCTCTCTCCATCCTGACGCTCTTAAAGAACCTCGAGAACCCTCTGGTGGTGGGGACATAGCAATGGAAAAGGAGATTCGTGCACTCAAAGCCAGAAAGAACGCAGTTATCCTGGCGCATAACTACCAGCCCATGGAGATCCAGGCGCTTGCCGATGTGGTGGGCGACAGCCTCGAACTCTCCGTGAAGGCGAAGGAGGCCGGTGCGGACCTGATTGTTGTATGCGGTGTCCGGTTCATGGCCGAGACGGCAAAGATCCTCAACCCCGAACGGAAGGTGATCATCCCGGTAGAGGACGCAGGATGCCCGCTTGCCGACTTCCTGACCCCGGAGATGATCCGGGAGGCAAAGGAGCGATATCCCGACGCGGCCGTGGTGGTCTACGTCAACAGCACGGCGGAGAGCAAGGCACTCGCCGACATCACCTGCACTTCGGCAAACGCGGTTCAGGTCGTTCGGTCCCTCCCCAATGACACGGTCCTCTTCGGGCCGGATGCAAACCTTGCAGCATACGTCCAGCGGGAGCTCCCCGAAAAGACGATCATCCCGGTGCCGCCCGGCGGCCACTGCTACGTTCACGCGGGGTTCACCCTTGCCGACGTCGAAGCGGCACGGAGGAAAGGCGGCATGATCGTCTGTCACCCCGAATGCCCGCCGGAGGTTCAGGAACAGGCCGACCGGATAGCCTCCACGGGGGGCATGATCCGGGGCGCCGCAACCGGCGACGAGCCCTGGTCGGTCTTCACCGAACGCGAGATGGCCTCCCGCCTCCGGGTGCTCTACCCCGGAAGGGTCTTTTATGAGAAACCGGAGGCTGTCTGCGCGGATATGAAAAAGACCTCCCTCACCGACCTTCAGCGGGCGCTCGAGCGCGAGGAGTACGAGGTCATCCTGCCCCGCGAGGTCATGGACCGGGCACGGCGGGCCATCGAGCGGATGCTCGCCGTCGGGACGTGATCGCGGATGATCCCGATCGATGACCTGCTCCGGTTCATCCGGGAGGATGCGCCGTGGGGGGACATCACCTCCGAAACGGTCGTTCCCGACGTCGCCTGCCGGGCGGTGATCCGGGCGAAGGATTCGGGAACCGTCGCGGGCCTCGCGGAGGCACGGGCGCTCTTCGAGCACTTCGGGGTTACGGTCCGCCAGCATTCCGCCGACGGGAGGCCGGTTGCCGCGGGAACGACCCTCCTCGAACTCGACGGCACCGCGAGGGCCATCCTGCTTCTGGAGCGGACGGCACTCAACATCATCGGGCGCATGAGCGGGATCGCGACCCGGACCCGGGAGGCGGTCGATGCCGTCCAGGCAGTCTCACCTTCCGTAAGGGTCGCCGCGACCCGGAAGACTGCGCCGGGGCTGCGGATGCTGGACAAAAAGGCGGTGATCCTCGGCGGAGGCGACCCGCACCGCTACTCGCTCTCGGATATGGTCCTGATCAAGGACAACCACCTCGCCCTGGTGCCGCTCCCGGAAGCGATACGGAAGGCGAAGGAGCAGACCCTCTACCGGAAGGTCGAGGTGGAGGTCGAGACTGCGGAAGATGCGATCACGGCTGCAACTGCCGGGGCCGATATCATCCTGCTCGACAACATGGCGCCGGATGCGGTCCGCGAGGCTGTCCGGGCGCTTAACGAGCAGGGGCTCAGGGAGCAGGTGACCCTTGAGGTCTCGGGAGGCGTTGCCGGCGGCGATCTTGCCGGGTATGCCGCGACCGGGATCGATATCATAAGCATGGGCGCACTCACCCATACGGTCACGAACTTCGACGTGAGTCTGGATGTTCTGAAGGGTGCGGGCACGGTCCGGGTTCCGTGACCGGTGCCGTGCCGCGTCCGGCAAGGTCGTGTTTCATGAGGTACGCCCTGACCGCCCTCGATCCCGCCCAGCCGGAGTCGAGCTGCCTGACGATCGCATCGATCTCACCCGCCTGCTGCCGGATCGTGTCCGACTGTTCGTTCTCAACCAGATCCGCGATCGCCATGAGCACCTGAAGAGGGTGGCGGATCCGGTCGGCAAGGGTCGCGAACTGTTCGATATTCGCTTCGATCTGACCGATAACCCGCCTCATCTCCTCATCGGGGGATGCTGCTCTATCTGCCAGAGCTATCCGTCGCCATACCCCGTCCTGCCGGATGACGGCCAGCTGGTGCATGGAGGCGATCTCCAGCAGTTCGCGTGCCCCGCAGGCGTCAAGCGGGTAGGCACAGACGGCGGCGATCCGGCTGTTCCCGATGGCCCGGTTGACCATTGCCTCGTACTCCATGAAAGCGTCCCACTCCGCCCCTCCCAGCCAGGAGACGTTCCCGGAGATGAACAGGCCTTCATAACCCCTCTCCTGTGCCTCGAGTCCTTTCCTGACGCAGCGGTGCAGTGCAGCGGAGCACGAAAAGCCGCCGTTAAGGCGGTACCAGTCGCGTGCCTCTAGGATCTCTATCTGGCCCCGTCTGAGATGCCGGTCCAGACCTTTGACGCTTCTTGAAAGGACCTTCTTCGCTGCACCTGCCTGCAGGGGCTCTGCAGTGATCCATACGCAGCAGGCGTTCTGCTCAAGCCCTGATTGGAAGTAAGGCACCAGGGTGTCGATGAGGTCGTGCCGGCTCCGGTAGACAAGGCAGGCATGGGTGCCCCAGGATGGTCTGGAGAGGACTGTCATTTCGTCCTTGAAGCAGTCACTATCTGTCAATGCGGCAACATTCCTGTGGATATAAGGTTTCGCTCCCGGGTTCGGCCCGCTTTGCACCCCCTGTCGGGGTGAGCGGATCGTTCTTCCCGGCTGCCAGCGATAGGGGGAGTGGATCGTCGGGGTAAAATAGGTTTCCGATCTTTTTATGGCGGGGGGGATCCTCACCCGGCCGGTATATGGTTTCGGGGCATAACATCTCCCGAAACGCTCGAACGGTCTGTAGAGGGATCAGGATACGCCGGTCGCATCCTCGATCGCGAGTTCGTCCAGGAACGGCATCACTCCTTTGACATACGGCACGGGTTTCCCCTCCTGTGTCCTGAGTTCCCCGTAGGCCACGACCTCGATGACCAGCGGGAGCTCGTCCAGGCGCCGGGTGAAGAGGGGATCCGACTCCGTGGCGTACCGGAGGAACGCATCCAATCCGACGAACGGGCGCTCCAGGTCAGGGACGTCGCTGTATTCCTGCAGGTCTTCCCTGAGCGTGGAAGATCTTGCCAGATCTTCTTCAAAGTAGAGGAAGACGCGGAAGTTGTGGCGCTTGCCCATCTTGTCGAGGTCCCTGATATCGATCTTCGCTCCCGGTGTGATGCCGAGGCGTTCCAGGTCCGGGGGGAACGTCGTACCCTCCGGTATGCCGGTCGGACTCTCCATACCTATGGTGAAGGGGGCGAGAGTAGAAAAATGCACCTCTCAGAAGCATCTCTCCGGGGCAAAACCTTATACTCAGGCGACTCAAGATGGGCGTGGGGTGGCCTATGGCAGGAGAGGATCCGCCGGTACCGGGAGGAGCGAATAAAAGCCTCGACAGGGAGAAAAAACTCCACAGGTACCTCTCGATGCTGGAGTCCGGGGATCTCAATGCCCGGTGGCGGGCCGCGGATGCGCTCGGGGAGCTGGGCGACAGCCGTGCGGTGCAGCCGCTTATCAGGGCGTTGGACGACGAGTATGTTGATGTCCGGTGGAAGGCGGCGAAAGCACTCGGGTTTCTCGATGGCCGCGAACCCGTCTTCCCGCTGATCCGGAGCCTGGAAGACGACAGTCCCTGGGTCCGGGCAGGCGCAGCATGGGCGCTCGGGAAGATCGGCGATCCCCGGGCTGTCGAACCGCTGATCCGGCTGCTTGACGATGCAAAACCCCGTGTCCGAAGAATGGCGGCATGGGCGCTCGGGAAGATCGGCAATCCACGGGCCAGGGAGCCCCTGGTGCGCCTCCTCGGCGACGCCGACCGCGACGTCAGGCTTGCCGGCCGGCAGGCGCTCGACGAGATCGGGACCGAACGGGAGATCCCGAGCATCTGACGGGTGTTGAATCCTGCTGCCCGGGCTGCCTTATGGCAACGGTTGGTCTCCGTTACGTATGCGTTTATAATCCAGGAAGGACTTCATATATTTAATTGGGCGTTGCGGATAATTTATATACGAAATTGAGCGCCCGGGAGGACATTATGGACCTATTCATGAAGTGCGCCATCGAAGAGGCGGAGATCGGCCTGAAGGAAGGCGGAATTCCCATCGGGTCCGTGCTGGTGCGCGACGGCCGCGTCATCGGGCGAGGACGGAACCGCCGCGTCCAGTACAACGATCCCGTACTCCACGCCGAGATCGACTGCCTGAGGAACGCCGGGAGGATCCAGAACTACGCGGAGTGCACGCTCTACTCCACGCTGATGCCCTGCTATCTCTGTGCGGGAGCGGCCGTACAGTTCGGTATCGGGAAGGTCGTGGCAGGGGAGTCGGCGAATTTTGCGGGAGCGCGGGAGTTCCTCGAGTCCCACGGAGTCGATGTGCTCGATCTGGACCTCGATGTCTGCAAATCGATGATGCATGCGTTCATCGAGAAGCATCCCGACCTCTGGTACGAGGATATCGGGGGGCTGTGAGGATCGGTCCATGGCTGGAGACACAATATTTCGTTACACCGCCGTTGCCGCTGTCTTTCTCCTCATCGGGGCCTGCATCGGCATTGCGCTCGCTCCCCTACCCGCCGCGCCCGGCGAAGATATCGACCGGGAGACACTCTTCCAGGTCTCGACCATCGATGCGCTCCTCCAGGGTGTCTACGATGGGAGCATGAGGTTCGATGAACTTGCAACGCACGGGGATTTCGGGATCGGGTGCGGCGACCGGCTCGACGGGGAACTGATCGGCGTCGACGGCGAATGGTACCTGGTCAGGACCGACGCACGGGCCTACCCGGTCGCCGGAAACGCGACGACACCGTTTGCCGTCGCGACTTTCTTCGACCCGGACATAACGGTCGCGATCGATGAACCGATGAACCTGACCGATTTCCAGAGCCGGGTGCAGGCGGAGCTCCCTTCACAGAACCTCTTCTACGCGATCAGGGTGGACGGCACCTTCTCCCGTGTGGTGACCCGGAGCGTGCCCATCCAGGAGAAACCCTACCCCCGGCTCGCCGACGTGGTGGCAAACCAGACGGTTTTTGAGTTCGAGAACGTCACCGGGACCGCCGTCGGGTTCTGGGCACCAGCGTTTGCAGAAGGGGTCAACGTTCCCGGATACCACCTCCACTTCATCACCGGCGACCGCACCGCCGGAGGTCACCTGCTCGATATGACCATACCTGAGGGCAGCGTGCAGGTCGACACCACGACGAACTTCACCATGCCCCTCCCGGCGAGCGGGGACTTCTGGACGGTCGACCTCTCGAAAGACCTCTCGGCCGATCTCGAGCAGGTGGAATGAGCCCGGGGAACAACTCTTTTTTCTCGCACCTTGCGGTGCTCAAGCTCCGCTCCTTCGGAGCATCGCACCTCGCACCTAATGGTGCTTGGCTTGAGTTCCGGTTTTCACGAACTATGGCCGGATATGGCTACAGGCCTCACGTGAAGAACGGATGGGAGATCCGGAGCGTGAGCACCGGTAGGAACGACGTTCCTAGAGGAGTGGAGTTCGAGCACCACAGGTGCGAGGTGCGACTCGCGAAGGAGCGTTACCCAACCTGTCAACCGGTCTTCGCGGCTTCGCGGCTTCGCGTTCTTCGCGTGAGGCCGTATCATCGCTCATAAACTGTCAGCTCACGCGAAGCCGCGAAGGGGAGTTACAACATCCCCCTACTGAACTTCGCGTGAGCTGACGGGTGCGGATAGCGATACTGTCTCACGTGAAGGAGACTCTCGCCGACAGGTGACCGAACTTTGCGTCACCGCGGCCAAAAAAAGGAGGGTTAGCGGACGACGAGCAGCGGCGGCCTGACCGCGCCGCCGATCTGCTCGAGCAGGGCGCTGATCCGGGCCTTCCCGCTCCGGCCGAAGGCACCCATGACGACCAGCCCGTATCCGCCGGAGTTCGCCTCCCTGATGACCTCGTCTTTGATGCTCCCCTCGACGATCTTTCCCGAGCACAGGACCTTCTCCCCCTGATAGCGGGAGAGGATGCTGTTCTGGTCGTCCTCGATACTCTTCCTCATATCCGTCCAGATCCGGCCCTCATAGTCCTTCAGCTGCTCGCAGATGCCGCTCTGGGCGCAGAAGTTGAACGCCATCGCCTTGGCCTCCGCGATATCCAGCACCGAGAAGAGGACTACCTCGGCATTCTTCCGCTTTGCCAGTCCAATCGCATGCAGAGCCGCTTTCTGGCTCCACTTCGAACCATCGATAAGCACGAGAATTTTCATGTCGTTCACATCGCAAATTTCAACCAGAGCATTCCGAATCCTACCGCCACCGTCACGAAGAGCACCAGCATCCCCACCTTCAGGAAGTCGATGAAGGTGATGCCGATCCCCTCGCGCTCGGCGATCCCGATGACGACGACGTTCGCCGACGCTCCTATGGCCGTACCGTTCCCCCCGAGGCACGCACCGAGGGCGAGCGACCACCAGAGCGGGTAGACGTCCATCGTCGCCCCCAGATCATGGATGAGCGGGATCATCGCCGCAGTCAGGGGGATGTTGTCCACGATCGCCGAGGCGATGGCGGCGAACCATGTCACGATGAACATCGCCTCCCCGGTCGATCCGACGTTCTCGACCATCAATGCGGCGATGCTCGAGATGACCCCGGTCTCGACGAGGGCGCCTACGATGATGAAGAGCCCCCCGAAGAAGAAGAGAGCAGGCCACTCGACCTTCTCAAAGATCTCTTCAGGAGACTGCCGGCTCCAGAAGAGGAGGATCGCCGCCCCGATGAGGGCCACCTCCGCGGGTTCGAGCCCCATTGCCGGATCGACGAACGGCAGGACGACGTGCAGGATCTCCCCGATCCGGTCGTGGACAAAGAAGAGCAGGACCACGAAGACGATGACGGTCACCGATTTGTTGAAGAGGGACCGATCGACGATCGCCGCCCGCTCGTCGAGGTCGTTGAGCGTCCGGACCAATTCCTCCCTCTCTTCGGTGCTCACCCTCATCGATCTGCCGTAGATGACGTACATCAGCCCGATGAGGATCACCATATCGACGGCCATGATGGGCGCAAGGTGGATCAGGAACTCGTTGAACGTCAGTCCCGCCGACGATGCGATCATGATGTTCGGCGGATCGCCGATGAGCGTCGCCGCCCCGCCGACGTTCGAGGCGAAGATCTCCGTGACCAGGAAGGGGATGGGGTTGAGGTTCATTACCCTCGCGACGTAGAGGAGCATCGGGGTGAGGAGGAGGACCGTGGTGACGTTGTCGAGGAACGCGCTCACGAACGCAGTCACGAGCGCAAAGAGGATAAGGACCCTGATAGGGCTCCCTTTTGCGAGTTTTGCAGTCCGTATCGCGATATACTCGAAGAGCCCGCTGCCCCGTGCGGTATTGACGATGATCATCATCCCGAGGAGCAGAAAGATTGTCCCGAAATCGACGTGCTCGAGGAGCGCCCCCCAGGAGACGATCCCGATGAATACCACGATCGCCGCACCGAGCATGGCGGCGACCGCCCGGTGGATACGCTCGTCGATGATGAGCGCGTAGGTGAAGAGAAAGACCGCTACCGCGATCAGTGCCACCGTTTCCATCCATGCACCCGTCAGTAGATGAGCGCAGGGGTCTCCACCCGCTGGCAGATGCGCAGAACGATCGGGCTTACCGAGACGTCGGTCGACTCACCGTCGGCGTAGCGGCGGCAGAGCGCGACCATGTCATGGTTCTTCGCTATCCGGACGACGTCGTCGCCCTTATGCCCGACAAACATCCGTGTCTGGGTCGAAAAGCCGTGTTCTTCAAGTTTAGCTGCAGTCCGTTCAAGGAGTTTTCGACCGTACTCTTCCTTCTTTGCCCGGAACTCCTCCGTCGATTCACGGTCGAGCGCCTGCTCGAGGAGTTCGATCACCTCAGCATCTGTGATGTAGGCAAGCGATATAGTGGCGTCGTAGGCGGAGAGCACATCGATTGCTTCGTCGGTGATATCGTGAACGAAGAGGTCGAGCGGCACCAGGATCGACCGGACCTCGGGGACGAGCATCTCTTCGTCGGTCAGCAGAAACTCGCTGTAATCCTTCAGGACCGAGTCATACCGCCTTCCGACGATATCTTTGAACTTTCGCTGGATCAAGGATGATGAGTATCCCATCGTAATCTAGTTTTCCGGCACGTCCGTTTAATACTTTTGTTTGCCCGGTTCTCTGCCCGCTTCCTGTAAAAAACCCCCAAGACGTTCACCCGGGGGAGTTAGCGGCAGCAGGGTTCGGGCTTACCGTCATCGCGTTTCCAGTGACGCGAGCGCCTCCCGGCAGGTGGAGCAGAGCATCTTTCTCTTCCGGTCCAGTTCGTCGAGCGTCCTCGGCCGGAACATGACACATTCGGGGTCGGAGCAGTGGTCGAGCCCGAGAAGATGCCCGAGTTCGTGTGCTCCTTCTTTTGCGGTCCGGTCGATGAGATCGGCATCATCCGGCGTCCTGCCGTAGTAGTCGTTCCCGAGGCGGGCGGTCGAAACGACGGCGACACCGCATGCCGGTCTCGCGAGACCGAAGACGAAGTCGCACCCGTTGACGTAGAGGTCACGGGAGGTGACGAGCAGCAGGGGCCCCCCGATATCATACCTGCGCGTGAGGGTGTCCTGCAGACGGTCCAGGATCTTTCGAGCATCGTGCTGGTTGCGGTTCCGGTCGTAGCCGTCGATGAGAAACGGATATTCGACGAGCCCGGGGTCCTTTCCGAGGATCATCGCAATCATCCGGACGACCGGGAGTTCGATACCTCCCGGTGCCTGTGGGTCCCAAAGAATATTGATGCCCATTACCTAATCTCTGGGTAATGTGTCGGTATAAACATATTGAACGGAGTATCGGGGAGTATATTGCCGGCCGCTACCGGCGGGCCGTCGAGGTGGGCATCGGCAGTAATCCCGAGGCCGCATGGCTGATCAAGGCTGCCGGCGCCCTGATGCTCTGCACCGACATCCGGCCGGGCATCCGGCACGACGGGCTTGCCGTGGTGACCGACGATGTATTCGAACCGGATCTCAGGCTTTATGAGGGTGCGGATCTGATCTACGCCGTGCGCCCCGGCGTGGAGATGGTCCCGCCGCTGATCGCGCTTGCCCGCCGGGTCAACAGTGACCTCCTGGTCTACCACCTGGGGTGCGAGATCTACGGGGACGGCGGCGAGGTCGTGGACTGCGGCGCGGTGCTCCTCCACCGCTACCACCGCCGCACCCCGTAGTGGAGCCGGTTCATCCAAGCATCTTCCGGCCTCAAAGCCCTCGATGCGCTAGAACAGCGTCGCCTGGCCCGGGGGCGGGTCCCGCCGTGTTTCCCCTGTATCGGCGGGCGGGTCGTCGTCGGACTTCTTGCCCCTGGCGGTTGCCTTCTCTTTTGCGGAGGCCTTCTTCGCCTTAGCTTTCTCTTCCTTTGCCACGTCTTTGACGACCTTCGCGGCCCTGGCCTTGTCGTGAATGAAGAGGTTCAGTTCGTCGGCGTCGAGCTCGAACTCGCGGACGTATTTTGCAGGGTCCTGCTCGACCAGGATGCTGATCGCGGTGAAGAAGTCTTCACGCAGTGCGTCCTCCGGAATGTGAGTCATCTCGCCGAGTTTCCTGGCGAGGCCGGCCCTGACCGCCTTCTGCTTCTTCGACGCTCCCATCTTCTGCCAGCGCGACGGCGGCATGATGCGGCCGTGGACGCCGTGCCCCCCGGCGGCGTCGGCGACCCCGAGGAGCATGACCGCGTTCGCGTAGCGCCAGAGGGTGTAGTACTGCCGCCGGTAGGTCCGGCCGATGTACTCGTCCGCTCTCGATATGCAGGCGTAGCCCTTCGCACGGGAGACGGGATCCGGCATATGGTCCAGGTTCCCCTCGAGCCACTGCTCGACGGCATCAGGGGTGTCCTCGACCTCCACGGCCATGCGGAGCAGGTCGGCGTCCCTCTTCCCCTTAAAGACCCCGCCGACGAGTTCGAAGATGGTCGAGCGCTCGTCCTTTGCGGAGGTGTGGACATCGCCCGCCGCGAGGCGCTCTCTTCCCACCGCCGCGGCGTAGAGCATGTTCACCGCGGCCCGCATATCGCCGCCGGCGCGGTTCGCGATCTCGTCGAGCGCGAGAGGATCGCATGTCACACCCTCTGCGGTACAGATATGGCGGAGGCGGGGGACGATCGAGCGGGCCTGGAGCGCCCGGAACTGCACCGGCTCCGTGACCGCCTTGAGTTCTCTCGTGAGGGAGTAGTAGTCGTTTGCGATCAGGATGATCGGCTGCTGCGACGCCGCGATGATCTCCACGATCGCCTTCGCCCCGCCCCGGTCGGCCTGCCCGTGCAGGTTGTCGGCCTCGTCAAGCAGGATGAGTTTTCGGCTCGCGCCGGAGAGACTGGCCGTGGTGGAGCCCGCGCCCGCCACCCTCTCAAGGGCCGATTTGGTCCGCTGGTCGGAGGCGTTCAGCTCCACGACCTCCCAGTTCATGTCGTTTGCAAGGGCGTACGCGCTCGAGGTCTTGCCGGTGCCGGGTTTGCCGTACAGGATCAGCGGTTTCTTCTGCCGCGACCAGTCCCGCGCCCACTCGTACATCTGCCTGACAGCGCCGGAGTTCCCCACGACGTCCTGAAGATGCTGCGGCCTGTACTTCTCCGCCCAGTCCATACCGATCTATTCGACGCGGTGCATCAAAAATACCACCCCGATGCGGATGCAGGGACTGTTCCCTGGACACACCGGGAGAGAGCCGTTCCCGCCCCGGCAGGGTGCCTGCATAAGCCCGCTTCCCGATCGGGACAGGCCGGCTCTCTTCCGCCGTGATCGCTTCCCGGAACAGAGTGCATAATACCGGTGAATCAAATACATTATCTCTGATGAGGCAGAATACCATAAAGAAACGTGGAGTGTTGGTGTTCTTGTGGTGAGGGATTGCTCCACCGATACGGTAGCACAGGCCGTCAGGGAATACGAGGGCGTCACCCGTAAGAAGGTGATCGGGAATATGATCCGGTCTCTCCGGATGGAGAACCCCGATGTCGTCGCTTCGTTCGGTGAGGATGCCGCGGTCATCCGGCATAACGCAGAGGACGCGCTCCTGCTTGCGGCGGACGGTATCTGGAGCAAGCTGATGGAGGCGGACCCGTTCTGGGCAGGTTACTGTGCCGTTCTTGTGAACGTTCACGACATCGCTGCCATGGGAGGGAAACCTATTGCGATGGTCGATATCCTCTCCGTCACGAACGACCGGATCCGCGACGAGGTGACCCGGGGCATGGTCACCGCATCCGCGCAGTTCGGTGTCCCGATCGTGGGCGGGCACCTGCACCCGGATACGCCCTATAGTGTTGTGGATGTGGCGATCCTCGGGACGGCCAGGATGGACCAGCTCATCTTCTCGGATACGGCGGAGGAAGGCGACCGGGTGATCGCGGCGATAGATCTGGACGGCCGGGTACACCCATCGTGCTGCTTCAACTGGGACTCGGTCACGATGAAGCCGGCAGAGGTGGTTCGGGCCCAGATTCGGGTGATGGAAGGTCTCGGAAAGGAGCACCTGGTGACGGCCGGCAAGGACATCAGCAACCCGGGCGTCATCGGGACCCTCGGCATGCTCCTTGAGGTGAGCGGGAAGGGCGCTGTGATCGACCTCGAGGCGATACCGCGTCCGGACCTCGTGGCGAATGAGCTCCCCTTCGAGCAATGGGTGCGCATGTACCCCGGCATGGGTTTCATCCTGACCGCAAAAGAGGAGAACGTGGAGGAGGTCTGCCGCCGGTTTGGCGATGCAGGCATCACCGCCGCCGCTATCGGGGAGGTTAACGGGAGCAGGCGCCTCTCCATCAGGTACCTGGGCCGGGAGACGCAGGTCTTCGATCTCGACCGGAACGGCATCATGCGGATCTTCTCCGAAGGAGGGGCATGCCGGTAACGGTCGGGCTTGGTGCGGCGTCTCCCGACGCGAAGATCCTCTCGACCATCCGGGCGGTCGGCCGGAAGGTTGATCTTATCCTTTTTTCCCCCCCGGGGACCGCCGGAGCGCTCGGTAATACGGTTACGGTCGTCGAGGCGGAGGAGCCGGAGGCCGCCCTTATCGAGGCTCTCTATGCCGGCAGGATAGACGCCGCCGTCAGGGGCACCCTGCCTGCTTCCTCCACCTTAAAAGCCCTCAAGCGGGCTGCGGACGTCGACTGCCTCGAGCGGATCGCCCTCCTCGAGACTGCCGACGGGCGCCTTTTTCTCCTGGCCCCGGTCGGAGTCGACGAGGGCTGGACGGTCGAGGAGAAGGTTCGGTTCGTCAGAGCCGGCAGGGATATCGCCCGGCGTTTCGGTCTCCCCGAGGGGGCGGCGGTTCTTTCGGGGGGACGGCTCGGGGATCTCGGGCGGCACCCGGCCGTAGACCGGACGATGGCGGATGCCGAGCTTGTTGCCCGCCTGACCGGTGCGGAGCACACCGAGATCCTGATCGAGGAGGCAGCGGGGCGGTACGGGATGGTTGTTGCCCCCGACGGGATCTCCGGGAACCTGATCTTCCGGACGCTCACGCTCATCGGATCTGGGGCAGGGCATGGTGCTCCGGTGGTAAATATCGACAAAATTTTCGTGGATACGTCGCGCGCCTCAGCAGATTATACGAATGCAATAATGCTCGCGAAATCATTGGCGGAGTCTAAAAAACCTTGAATTTTGCTCTTATTGCCCAGATAACCAAATATCTGGCGTTTTCCAATCGGCCTGATTCTCTGCCGGGTATCGCAGTGACCTGTCCAGATGTATCCTCAATGGGAAAGAGAAACGCAAATTTCCGAGATAATCCCGAAACGTTTAAATATTAACTCATACACCTCTTTTTAGAGGTGGAATTAGATTATGGCAGATCTACCTATTGCTGCGGTTGTTCGTATCGCAAAGAAGAATGGTGCTGAGAGAGTGGGCAGCGACGCAGCTGCTGCACTGGTTACCAAGGCTGAGGCGTACATCGCCGAGCTGACCAAGGAAGCCAACCGGCTTGCCCAGCACGCGGGACGCAAGACGATCAAGGCGGAAGACGTCGACCTCGCGGTAAAGTCCGCGTAAGTCGACTGTCCTCCCTTATTCTTACCGGGGGCCCCTCCGAGCCCCCTTCTCTGATCCATCTCCGGCAGGATGCATCACGGTCGCCGGACCTTTTCGTTGGTCTCGTTGTGGACGGTATCGACCGTTGCTTCTGCAGTCTGTGTTCTCTAGATGAGAGCCCTGAATGGGCGGCTGCCGGGAGATCGCGAGAAGTGTGTGCGAGCGAGAGCAGGGCATCGTCGGGTATTTCACGAGCATCCCGTGCTGCACACCCCGTGTCCACACCGGCAATGGGTGTCAGACGTTCATATCTGCGATTCCAGCCCGGTTGTGCTTTGGCATGGTAAATCCAGCATCCGTCGCACAACACAGGTCTTAGAGGCCGATACGCCGTTATCGTGGTGAGTCTCCCGGAGAAACCGGGCCGACCACCCAATCAGAGTTGCCCCTCCGCCGGGCTCACAGCGTGCCTTTGGTGCTCGGTACGTCGCCTATAGAGGGGTCGATTGCCACGGCCGCCCGGAGTGCCCGGGCAAACGCCTTGAACGCCGCCTCGCAGATGTGGTGGTCGTTCCTGCCCGTGACCGTGATGTGGGCGGTGATCCCGGCATGGCTGCAGAGGCTGTAGAAGAAGTGCTCGATGAGATCCCCGGGAATACCGCCCGGGCCCGCCGGCGAGAAGGCGGCCTCGAAGGCGAGGTAACCCCGGCCGCCCAGATCGAGCGCCACCCGGGCGAGCGCCTCGTCCATCGGGACGGCGGCGTCGGCGAACCGGGTGATCCCTCTCCCGTCGCCGACCGCCCCGGCGAGAGCCGTCCCGAGGACGATCCCGATATCCTCGATGGTGTGGTGGGCGTCCACGGCGAGGTCGCCGGTCGCGCGGACGGAGAGATCGATCCGCCCGTGCCGGGCGAACGAGACGAGCATGTGGTCGAAGAACGGTATTCCGGTCTCGATGGTTCCTGTCCCGGTTCCGTCGAGGTCGAGAGAGAGGGTGATATCGGTCTCCCGTGTCGTGCGGTGGATCTCACTCGTTCGCATGCGCAGCCTCCATGGCTTCCGAGAGCCGAACCTTCCCGGCGTAGAGGGCGGACCCGAGGACCGCTCCTGCCGCTCCTGCCTCCCGGAGCGCCGCGACGTCCCCGGGGCTCGATATCCCGCCCGAGACGACGACCGGGACCTTCACTCTCGCGAGGAGTTCCGTCACGGGTGTTATGGCAATCCCCTGCTGGAGCCCCTCCACGTCCACGTTCGTGTAGAGAAGGGACCCCGCGCCGAGGCTCTCGAACCGCTCCGCCCAGGAGAGGTAACTGCCTGCCGGGCGCTCCCATCCCTCGATCATCACCTCGCCGGCCCGGGCGTCGATGCCCGCCATCACCCGCCCGCCGCCGAACTCGTCGGCAAGCGTCCGGACGATCTCCGGCTCCCGGACGGCCTGGGTCGAGACGATCACCCGGTCGACGCCGGCGTCAAGCCACCCCGCGGCATCCTCCACGCTCCTGATACCGCCGCCGAGTTCGACGAACGTCTCCATCTCGCGGGTGAAGGCCCGGATCAGGTCGGCGTTTTTGCGCGCCCGGCCGAACGCACCGTCGAGGTTGACGACGTGAAGGCCGTCCGCTCCCTCATCAAGCCACCGGCGCGCCCAGGCGGCCGGATCGCCGTAGACCGTCGCCGCCTCCGGCCGCCCCTGCACAAGCTGCACGCACCGCCCGTCCAGGATATCAACTGCAGGATAGATCTCCATGCTCTCAGTGTATGATCCGTTCGATGGGCATGACTAATATGTCTTTTGCGCCGGCCCGCTTTAACTGGTTGATTAACTGGTAGACCCGTTCCTCTTTCACTACAGCGTGAACGGCGACCAGGTTCTCGTCGGATGCCACGTCCATCACCGTCGGGCCGGAGAGGCCGGGCAGCACCTCTCTCACGTCCGCAAGAGCGCTCCGATGGACGTTCATCATCAGGTAGCACTGTCCCTTCGCCCTGATGACGCTCTCGAGGGCCAGGACAATCTCGTCAATCTTCTCACGCTTGGCCGTGAGCGAAGCGGGGTTCGCCACCAGGACCGTCGTGGAGGTGAGAACCTCATCGATAACGCGGAGATGGTTCGTCCGAAGGGTGGTTCCGGAGGAGGAGAGGTCGACGATGGCGTCGGCGATCCCGAGGTGCGGCGTCGCCTCGCATGCCCCTCCGACGGTCACCACCGTCACGGCGACCCCGTGCTCCGCAAAGAACGAGCGGGTGATCGCGGGGAACTCGGTCGCTACCGTAGCCCCCGCGAGATCGGCGACGGCCTCGATGCCGGACTCCTCCGGCACGGCAACGACGAGCGTGGCCCTGCCGGTCTGCAGATCAAGGACCTGCTCGACAATTGAGCCCCGCTCCATGACCATATCCCTTCCGGTAATGCCGAGGTCGGCGACGCCGCTCGCCACGTACTCCGGTATGTCGATCGGCCGGGCGAAGAGGATCTCCACGCTCGGGTCGCGGGTCCGGGTGATGAGCCTTCGCTCTCCGCCGTCGGCCAGGTGAAGGCCGCTCTTTTCGATCAATTCGTTGATGGGCCCGGCAATTCTCCCTTTGTTCGGAATGGCGAGACGAACGAGCCCGGGTCCGGGCCCGGGCTGCCTGGATAACGGTTTGCTCATGGGTTGCAACAACTCCGGGAAGGTCAGAAGGTGGAGAGTTCTCCCCTGATGACCTTTTCGGTGATGGTGGGTGTCTCCTCCAGCCACCCGTCGATGATGCCCTCGACGTCGGGCTTTATGGACTTGATGTCGTAGCCCGGCTTCGTGAGGATCTGGGCGCTTGCCACGTGCGGCTGGTCGATCGGGTAGCCGATCTGGGAGAGCATGCGGACGTACATCTCCTCGATGCCGTCGACCTTCGCGACGCAGTCCTGCGCGATCTGGGTCGCGAGGAGGTTATAGATCTTGCCGATGTGATTGATCGGGTTCTTGCCGCTCGTCGCCTCCATGCTCATCGGGCGATTCGGGGTGATCAGCCCGTTCGCCCGGTTGCCGCGGCCGACCGAGCCGTCGTCGCCCATCTCGGCGGAGGTTCCCGAGACCGTCAGGAAGACGCTGCTGCACTCGAGGTCGTCGGCGGTGTTGATGGCGACGTTGACCGATCTCGTGGTGAACTCTTTTGCGACCGCCGTGATCTGCTCGGTCAGGAAGTTCTTCTGCTCGATGTATTCGGCGATGCTCGAGCAGTAGCGGTCCACGAACGCCATGGCGATGGTGAGGGTGAGGGTGTCGCCGTCGCGCAGGCACATGATCTTGCAGTCCTGGCCGATGACGGGGTACTTCGGGCGGAGCGTATCGTCGATGAACGCGGCGACGCCCCGGACGATGCTCTCCGCCTCACTGAACGGCGCATGTCCGACGCCGAACGAGGTGTCGTTCGCCCGCGGGACTTTCCCCTCGCAGGACCGGAAGACGTCCTGCAGGTCGGTCGATCCCTTTCCCATCCGGCAGTCGACGATGATGTCGCGGTCCATGTTGATGGTGGGGAGGATGCTCTTGATGTAGTCCCGTGCCGCCTCGACGGCGATTGCGTCTGCGGGGATGTTCACGCCGTTGAAGGTCTTTGTGGCCCGTCCCGATATGAGGAAGTAGATCGGCTTTGTGATCGTCCCGCCACCGAACTTCGGGAGCGACTCCCCTGCAACGACCTCGCCCTGGTCGGTATTGTGGTGCAGGACGCTGCCGCACTCTTCCAGGTACGACCTGCTGAGTGCCCGGCTGATCGACTCCGCGATACCGTCTGCGAGGCTGTCCGGGTGCCCGAGGCACTTGCGCTCCACCAGTTCGATCCGCTGCTTCTCGATCGGGATCTGGTCAAGCCCTTCTACGCTGATGTTCCTGGTCATCAAATCCACCGTAGTTCTAAAGTGTGATAAGAGAAATGATTGCAATTCATATAACCATTTCTAACCGTCACTCCGGAGGCGGATGTCGGAACGGATGCTGATTTTGCAGTTTCCGTCCCTGAAGATGCGCACCATGCCCCCGCTCTCGGAGACCGTGATGCCGATGACCGGGATCTCGTATGTGATGGACGCGGTTGCGCGGTGCCTCCCCCCGAGGCCCCCGGGAAGAGAGATACCCCGTCCGGTGACGTCCAGGTAGCGCCCCGCCGACCGTACCTCGCCGTTTTTGTCGATGACGAAGACACCGTCCAGCTGGGCGAACTCTTTGATGCTCTCCCAGTTATCCCGGTTCTTGATGTCCCGCAGCGCAGCCGGCTGCCCCTGGTAGGGGTTGAGGATCGCCTGGTGAGAGTGCCGGAAGATCTCCTCCGGGTCTCCTATGATGAACGCGGTGCCGATGGCTCTCCCTTCCCTCCCCTCGACCGCGATCTCGAGGGCCAGCGTGAGGGCCGCGTGAAGCACCTCACGGGGGGCGATGTCGGAGAAGTCCTTGAGGTTGATGAAGTTCTTCCCCTCCTCGATGTCGTAGAGGATGATGGCATAGGGAAAGACACCGACGACGAGGCCGCTCTCCAGGTTGCGCCGGAGGTAGAGGTGGACTGCGGCATCCAGCATATGCCGCTCGCTCACCTCCAGGATGTCGTGCATGGTAAGATCCTTCAAAACATCGAGCTGGAGTTCCTGCACCCTGATGATCGGGATATCGGGTGCGCCGGGGGGGAGCGGGATCGGGTCGACGAACGAGACGACCGCCAGCGCCCCGATCTTCTTCGCCACCTCACAGGCGGTTGCAAGCATCAGGTCGCCGTTCATAGCACCTCGCGGATCAGTCCCGGTATCTCCGAGGGCCGGGATGCGACCGGGATCTCGAGGGCGCGGAGCCGCCGGACCTTGGACCGTGCGTCGCCCTCGCCGCCCTCGATGATCGCACCCGCATGGCCCATCCGCTTTTCGGGCGGAGCGCTCACGCCGGCGATGTAGGTGACGACCGGAAGATCGGTCGACCGGACTCCCTCCTCTTCGAGGTTGCCTCCCACCTCGCCGATGACGACGACGGCCTTCGTATAGGGGTCCTCCTCGAACCGCGCGAGGGCGTCCACGAACGTCTGGCCGATCACAGGGTCGCCGCCGATCCCGACCACCGTGCTCTGGCCGATGCCGGCGCGGGTGAGCTCGTCGACCACCTCGTAGGTGAGGGTGCCGCTCCGGGAGACGACGCCGACCTCTCCCCGGGCGGCGAGATGGGCCGGCATGATCCCGAGTTTGCACTCCCCCGGCGAGAGGAGTCCCGGGCAGTTCGGGCCGATGACCGTGCAGTCGTGGAGTTTCGCGTAGGCGATCGCCTTCATCGCGTCGTGGACCGGGATGTGCTCCGTGATGACGACCGCGAGTTCGATACCCGCGTGCGCCGCCTCCATGATCGAGTCGCCGGCAGCGCCCGCCGGGACGAAGACGACGCTTGCGGTCGCGTCGTGCTCGCGGAGTGCCTCCTTCACCGTATTGTAGACCGGGACGCCGTGGACCTCCCGGCCCCCCTTCCCGGGCGCGACCCCCGCGACGACGCCCCGCCCCCCGACCTCGCGGGCGTAGGCGTTCATCAGTTCCGTATGAAACGTGCCCTGCCTGCCGGTGATGTTCTGGACGATCACGCCGAGGTTTCTGTCGCCGTAGATCATTCTGCGACCTCCATCGCCGCCTTCACGGCTGCATCCATGCTCTCGAGCATCCGGTAGCCGCATTCGGCGAGCAGCCGCCGTCCTTCCTCCTCGTTCGTCCCGGCCATCCGGACGATGACCGTCGGCGCGACGCCGGCCGCGATGATCCCCCTCGCCACCTCGTCGCACCGGGTGATGCCCCCGAGGAGGTTGACGACGATCACGTTCACCCCGGGCATGCTCGCGACGAGTTTGACGGCGTGCATCACGCGCTCCTGGTCGGCGCCGCCCCCGACGTCGAGGAAGTTTGCCGCCCGGCCGTTGTAAAACTCGATGAGGTCGAGCGTCGACATCGTGAGGCCGGCCCCGTTGCCGATCACCCCGATGGTCCCGTCGAGCTCCACGTAGGAGAAACCGTGCTTCTCGGCCTCGCGTTCGCGTTCCGAGAGGTCGCGGTTGACCTCTATCCCCTGGCGGGCGAGGGCGTTGTCGTCGACGATCAGTTTCGCGTCCGCCGCGTAGACTCCCTGCGGCGTCGTCACGAGCGGGTTGACCTCCGCGAGCATGGCGTCTTTTTCCTGGAACACGTGGTAAAGGCTGTTGATGACCGGCGCGAGTTCCTTCGGCGCTCCGCTGAGGAGTTCCCGCATCAAGAATGGCGGGATGTCCCGGAGGAGAGGGGATACGACGACCTTCCTCACGGCGGACTCATCCGCCGATGCCATCTTCTCGATCTCCACCCCGCCGGCGTCCGCGAAGAGGACCACCGGCTGCCTGCTCGACCGGTCGACGGCGATGCTGACGTAGTACTCGTGCTCGATCGGGAGTCGCTCCTCTGCAAGGACCTCCCTGACCGGGACACCCTTGATCTCCCGGGAGAAGAGTTCCCGGGCGGTCTGAAGCGCTGTCGCGCGGTCGGCCATCAGGACACCGCCGGCCTTCCCCCTCCCGCCGACGTCCACCTGCGCTTTCAGCACCACGCCGTCCCCGAGGTCCGGCAGGTGTGCTGCGACCTCCTCCGGCGCCCGTATGACTACCCCCTTCGGGACCGGAATGCCGTATCCCGAAAACACCCGTTTTGCCTCGTATTCCAGTAGTTTCATAGGTTCACGCTCGTTCTCCGAGTTCGAATCCCCTCTTTAATGCCTTCAGATTCAGTTCTTCGGTGCCTTTCGGGACGCTGTCGAGCACCGCACGCTCGATCGCCTCCCTGCTCACGACCCCGGTTGCCGCCGCGAGGGCGCCGATCATCACGATGTTTGCCACGATCTCCCGCCCGAGAGTGCCTTTCGCCTCCGATGTCGCCGGGATTTCGTAGTGGCGGCATCTTGGGCGCGACCGGACCAGGTCGGCATCGACGAGCATGACCGCGTCCTCCCGCGCCAGGACCCCGTACTTCTCGAACCCCTGCTGGGACATGATGACGTAGATGTCGGGGTCGGTCACCTCGGGATAGAGGATCGGTTCATCGTCGATCACCACCTGCCCCATCGAGGCGCCGCCCCGGGCCTCCGGGCCGTAGACCTGCGTCTGGACGGCGTACTTGCCGTCGTAGAGCGCCGCCGCCCGCCCGAGGATGACCGCAGAGAGGATGATTCCCTGCCCGCCATATCCCGAGAACCTGACTTCGTGTCTCATGGGCGCACCCCCATCGCCGGCCGGTTCCGCCGGACCAGGTCCCCGACGGTGAAGGTTCCGTCCGGGACCGGTTTTCCTTCCGCGCACAGCCGGTTGTACTTCGCGACAAGCATGGCGTGGCTCCGGAGATGCTCGATCATGGCCGGGACCGTCCGGAGTTTGTTGTGACGGCCGTAGTTGGTCGGGCACTGGGTCCGCGCCTCGATAAACGCGAGCCCCGGTGTCTGCAGGCCGGCGGCGACGGCCTTCGTGAGTTCTTTAACGTGGTAGGACGTCCAGCGGGCGACGTAGTTTGCGCCGGCGGCGACGGCGAGTTCCGCGAGGTCGAAGGCCGGTTCGCTCATCCCGTAGGGCGTCGTCGTCGATATGGCACCGGGCGGGGTCGTCGGGCTCCCCTGCCCGCCGGTCATGCCGTAGATGTGGTTGTTCATGCAGATCACGGTCATGTCCACGTTCCGGCGGCAGGCGTGGATGAAGTGGTTCCCGCCGATGGCGGCAAGGTCGCCGTCTCCCGTGAAGACGACGACGTGCAGGTCAGGCCGCGCCATCTTCACACCCGTAGCGAACGCGAGCGCCCGGCCGTGGGTGGTGTGGAGCGAGTCGGTGAGGATGTAACCGGGAGCCCGGGAGGAGCACCCGATCCCGGAGACGAAGACCGTCTCGTCCCGTTTCCAGCCCATCTCCTCGACCGCTGCAAGGGTGCAGTTGATGATCGTCCCGTTCCCGCACCCCGTGCAGTAGATGTGGGGCAGGCGGTCGTCCCGGAACCAGTCCGGCGCGATCATCGGTGGGCCTCCAGCGTCTGCACGAGTTCGGCGGGGGTGTGGAGTTCTCCTCCTATCTTCGGGATGGAGATGACCGGCTGGTCGACGTGGCGCTGGACCTCCCGCACCATCTGGCCCATGTTCAGTTCCGGCATCAGGAAGGTTTTAGCGTTTGAAAACTCCTGCAGGGCGAACTCGGGAAACGGCCAGACGACCCGGAGGCGCAGATGGCCGATCGAGTCGTCGGGATGGTCGCGCATCACCTGTTCGACCGTCCGCGACGGCGGGCCGTAGGTGACGAAGACCGTCTCGGCATCGGGGTTTACGACCTCGTAGTCGGCGATATCGCGGCGCGCCGACTCGACCTTGGCGACCAGCCGGCGCACCAGCCGGTCGTGCGCCTCGGGGTCGGTCGTGTCCGGGTAGCCCCGCTCGTCGTGGGTGAGGCCGGTCACGTGGACGGATCTGCCTGATCCAAAGGGTGCGAATCCGGGTATCCCGTCGTCGCCGGCCTCGAACGGGAGACTGCCGTCCGCGAGCGGGCGGGGGCGTTCGGCCTCGACCGCATCGGGGATGGTCACCCGCTCGCGCATATGGCCGACGATCTCGTCGGCCATCAGGAAGGTGGGGACCCTGAACCGGTCGGCGAGATCGAACGCCTTCACCGTCAGGTCGAACATCTCCTGGACGGAGTTCGGGGTGAGCGCGATGGTGCTGTAGTCGCCGTGCGACCCGAACCGGCACTGGAGCATGTCGCCCTGCGCCGCCCGCGTCGGCTGCCCGGTGCTCGGGCCGCCGCGCTGGATGTTGACGATGACGCACGGCGTCTCGGTCATGACCGCGTAGCCGATGTTCTCCATCATCAGCGAGAACCCGGGCCCGCTCGTCGCGGTCATGGCTCTCGCCCCTGTCCAGGCGGCGCCGATAACCGCGGCGATGCTCGCGAGCTCGTCCTCCATGGAGATGAAGACCCCGCCGGCCTTCGGGAGCTTCCGGGCCATGGTCTCGGCTATCTCGGTCGACGGCGTGATCGGGTAGCCGCCGAAGAACCGGCATCCGGCGGCGAGCGCGCCCTCTGCACAGGCGGTGTTCCCCTGCATGAACTCAACCCTGCTCAATACTCCACCTCCACCCGGTGCGGCTCAAACGGCCTCTCCTCGATCCAGGAGATGGCCTGGTCGGGGCAGATCATGTGGCAGACCCCGCAGAGCATCCGCCCGTAGAGGGCCTGCAGCCTGCAGTTCGTGCACCGTTCGGGGCGGTCGAGGACCGGGGTGACGATCCCCCGGCTGTTGAGTTCCGTCCCTTCCTGGAATATCCTGTACGGGCAGACCAGCACGCAGAGGTTGCATCCTTTGCAGCGGCTTTCATCGATGACGAGTTTCATGAGACGGTATCCTGGTTGATATTGAATCGCTGATGAAATTGTGTTTTCGCTTCCCGCTGTACGGCCTCGAAGAGATCTCCGCCGTGGGCGTCGATCCCCACCGTCAGCGGCAGGTTATCTGCCTCGATGACCCATACGGCCTCGGCCATGCCGAGATCTTCGAAGTAGACTCCTTTAAGGGTCATTCTTGCAGCGGTGAGCGCTGCGCATCCGCCCGTGAGCGCGAGGTAGACGGCGCGTCCCCGGAGTTGCTCGACCACCTCCTGTCCCATGCCGCCCTTGCCGATGAGGGCGCGGACGCCCGCGTCGATGAGAAATCCCGTGAGCGCGTTCATACGGGCGGACGTCGTGGGTCCGGCGACGACGAGCCGGCTGTCCTGGACCACCGGGCCGCAGTGGTAGACCGCGGCGCCCTCCGGGTCGAAGGGGATGCCCTCCTCCATCATGCGCAGGTGTGCCTCGTCCCGGGCGGTGTAGATCGTCCCCGAGAGCGTGACCCGGTCGCCCGCCCGGAGCGAGAGAACCTCGTCGCCGAGCGGTGTCGTGAGGTTCATCGCTCCACCTCCACGGTCGCACGGCGGCAGGCCCAGCACTGCACGTTCACCGCCACCGGGAGGGATGCGGTGTGGCAACCGGCGCGCTTCACCTTCACCGCGAGCGCCGTCGTGTCGCCGCCGAGTCCCATCGGCCCGATTCCGAGTGCGTTGACCGCGTCGCAGAGTTCCTGCTCGTAATCGTCCATGGTGTCGACCGGAAGAAGCAGGGCTTCCTTTGCAAGTGCTGCCGCCACATCGAACGTCCCGCCGATCCCGACGCCGAGGATCACGGGCGGGCAGGGCCTCCCTCCCGCAAGGAGCATCGTCTCGGCGACGAACCGGGGTATCTCCGCTGCCTGCGAGGGGAGGAGCATCCCGAGCCTCGAGACGTTCTCGGAGCCTGCGCCTTTCGGGAGCACGGTTACGGTGAGCCGGTCACCGGGCGTCACGTGGACCGCAGGCATCCCGGTACCGGTGTTGTCCCCGGTATTCTCCCGCGTGAGGGGGTCGACGACGTTCGGGCGGAGAGGGATCGCGGCCGTCGCCCGGCGCACCCCCTCCCGCACCCCTTCAAAGAGGCCGGGCGAGAGCCCGATATCGGGAGGCAGGGTGAGGTAGATCACCGGCACGCCGGTATCCTGGCAGATCGGCACCCGCCGTTCTTCTGCGAGCGCGATATTCTCGAGAATATTTGCGAGTTCCCGGCGTGCGATCTCGTCCTTTTCGGCCGCCGCCGCCCTCCGGAGCACCGCAAGCACATCGGGAGGGAGCCGGATCTCGGCCTCTCTAAGAGCCCTCTCTGTGGCGTCTGCCAGTGCGTCCGAAAGCGCCGTGTCTGCCGGGTTAGCCATCATTTATACTGGTGGGAAGCGACTATAAAAACCTATATTCCCGCAGGTACCGGATCTGCCGCCTGGAGAGGCGCTCCTCGCAAAAAAGATGGGAGGGGATGTGGATTTACGCTGCCGGCGCCCGCTCTTCGACGATTCTGGCGGGAGTCGGAAGTTTGTATGTGCCGCGCTTGAGGCAGGTCTTTGCCTTCTCGGCGTACTGTGGGTTGGTCCAGACGGAGAAGACTTTCTGGCCCCTTGCAACCCGTGCTGCGGTGCCGACGGCCTTTCCGAAGGCAAGGCGCATACCCTCCGAGACACGGTCCGCTCCTGCGCCGGTGGCCTGCTTGTTCTCGCGCAGGACGTGGTGCGGGAATGTCCGGATCTTCAAGTGGAAGTTTGCCCTTCCGACTTCCTTGACGAGCTGCCGGTTGATGCCGATACGGGCGGCTTCAAGAGCCGTGTGGCGTATCTGGCAGGCCTCGTCGACGACGATGGAGAGCTCGACCGGGTAGTCCTCGGTGAGGTTGCCCATATCGAACTGCACGATCTTGCTGCCCGGCACGCCGCCCATGTATTCCCTGCGTGTATATGCTTTCTTTGCGAGATTCCTGTACATCTTCGCTGGTTTTCGTACCATGGTTAAAAACTCCTGCCGATCTATGAGTGCTTTATAAAATGGAGATCTCCTCTAATAAACCTTACTGGGCGCTTTCTGTCTCGTCGATCATCCGGAGCACCCTTCGCCGGACTTCCGCGAACCCGGCGCTGGTGCGATCCCGCGGCCGCGGCCAGGGGATCTCGATGATCTCCCGGACCGACCCCGGACGCGGGGAGAGGACGACGATCCGATCAGAGAGGTAGACCGCTTCGTCGACGCTGTGGGTGACGAAGACGATCGTCTTCTTCGTCTGCTCCCAGAGGGAGAGGAGCTCTTTCTGCATTCTGTTCCGCGTCTGCGCGTCCAGCGCTCCGAACGGTTCGTCCATGAGGAGGACGTCGGGGTCGTTTGCGAGCGCTCGTGCGATCGCCACCCGCTGCCGCATACCGCCGGAGAGTTCGTAGGGGTAGGCGTCCCGGAACTGGGAGAGACCGACCATCTCGAGGTAACGGTCGGCGGTCCGCCGGCGCTCCTCCTTTGGGACGCCTTTCATCTCGAGGCCGAAAGCGACGTTGTCGATCACCCTCCGCCAGGGAAAGAGGGAGTACTCCTGAAAGACCATCCCCCGCTTGGGGTTCGGGCCGGTGACCGCGCGGCCGTCGACGGTCACGCTCCCGGTGGTCGCGGTCTCGAGCCCGGCGATGATCCGTAAGAGTGTCGTCTTCCCGCATCCCGACGGTCCGACCAGGCAGACGAACTCCTCGTCGCTGATCTCGAGGTTGACGTTCTCGAGGGCCTGCGTGACGGTGCCGCCCTCTTTCGGGAAGGCCTTGCCGAGGTCCCGTATCGTTACCCCGCTCATTCTAGGCCACCTCCCCGGCCCGCCACCGCAGGAGCTGTCCGTCGACGTAGTTCCTGAAGACGCGGTCGATGATGAGGCCGGCAAGGCCGAGGATCAGCATGTAGACAACGACGTTGGGCATCTGGTGGAGGTAGTAGTTATGCCAGAGCTGGTAGCCGAGCCCGTACCGGGAGACGCCGAACATCTCTGCGGCTACGAGACACATCCACCCGACGCCCATGGCGATCCGGATGCCGGAGGCTATCGCAGGGATGGCGGCGGGAAGGGCGACATATCGAATCAGCTCAAGCGACGTGTCGCACCCGAGCACCTTGCCCGCCTCGACAAAGACCTTCGGGACGTCCCGGAACCCGGAGTAGGTCGCGGTCAGGATGGGAAAGAACGCTCCTGCAAAGATGACGAAGCCCGCTGCCTGGGTGGTGAGCCCGAACCAGATGATGGCGAACGGGATCCAGGCGAGCGGCGGGATGGGACGGAGGATCTCGATGATGGGGTCGAGGAGGAAGTCCGCCACCCGGAACCACCCCATCAGGATCCCGATCGGGACACCGAGGAAGAATGCCGCGAGAAGTCCGATTCCAAAATGCTCAAAACTTACCATGATGTCGGCAAAGAGGGTGCCGGACTCGAGGAGGTTTACGAATGCACCGGCGACGTCGGTGACGCTCGGGAGGATGAAGGATCGCCCCACCACGTATTCGGCGATGATCTGCCAGGTCACCGCCGCGATGACGAGCGCTGCGATACCGAGTAGCCGTTTCTGTGTCTGTCGGTTCATGTCTTTATTCCGTTGCCTGATTATTGCCGAAGAAGATGAAAGCCGGTTCACGCTAAAAAATTCTTCAGTATTTCATCGGCACGCCCATAAAAGATACTTTTGGAGTGAAAATGGGTGAAGTTCCCGGGTTATGCCCGGGCCTTATCGTAGAACGTGAGGTCGAAGAGGTCGTCCTCTGTGAGGGGTGTGCTGATGTAGCCGAGTTCATACTGGAGCTCGGTGTACTCGACCACCGACGACGTGATGACGTGCGGGTCGGCGGTCCAGGTGCCGTCCCAGTCCCGGAACGATGCCTTCACGGTATCGACGTTCTGTCCGGTCTTGCTCGCGTAGAGGGTTGCAGCCTCGTCGGTGTTATTGAGGTTGTACTCCGTCGCCCGGATGTGGGTCTTCACGATCTGCTCGACGATCTCGGGGTGGTCGCGGATCAGCGAACCGCTCGCGACGAGGACACAGCAGGCGTGGTCTTTCATCATCTCGCCCGACTTCACCACGGTTCTTCCCGTGCCCTCCGCCGCGATGACGGCCGGAGACGGGTGGGGCAGGAAGACGCCGTCGACCTGGCCGGCCGAGATGGCGGTGGTCGCGGCACCGGGGTCCATGGCGATGATCTCGACGCTTGCGGGGTCGACGCCGTTCTCCTCGAGCCAGGATCGCAGGATGGTGTCCTGGATCGTTCCGGGCGGGAAGGTGGCGATCTTCTTGCCCACGAGGTCGGCGGGTGTCGAGTACGGAACATCGGTCCTGAGCACCAGGTCGGACCCCTGTGTCTGCACCGCGGCAATGATCTTGGCGTCAAGCCCGCTGCTCACGGCCGCGACGAACGGGGCGGCGCCGACGTAGGCGATGTCCAGGTCGCCGGCAAGCATCGCCTGCATCTCGGGGGCGCCGGTGCCGAACTCGTAATCGGTCACCCGGGTGATGCCGAGCGGGGCGAGGTCTTCCTGCCACCATCCCTTCTCCATCGCGGTGACGTGGGCGATCTGGTGGGTGCTTGGCTGGTAGCCGATCCGGAGATGCGTTACATCGCCGGTGCCGGTGCCCGTGCACCCGCTTACAAACGTGAACGCCGCGACGAGGGCCACGGCCAGAATAATTGCGGTTAACGATCTCATTGGTCTCTCCATCCGTATATGATGTAGTCTTCGCGCTGTCGGTATATAGTATTGTCGAAAATTGGGGGTATTGTTATACTCTGGTATAAAATTAGGTCTATATTTTACCCTTATAAGGTATATTATGTGCGGTGCGGAGAGGCTGGCCGGGGGTGCATGCATCCCGGGGATATGGCTGTCAGGCACTGTTGCCTCACGCGAAACCGGGGGAGGTCGCACCTCGCGTGCAACTGTACCGCCGGCAATGCATCACTGCTTTGCACAGGGCTGCGACATCACCGGTCGCAGACCCCCACTCATTTCCCTCCCTCCTCCCGGGCGTGGTTTTAATCTCTCCCCCGGTCAAACGGTACAGACAGGACTGTTGATAGGATGCGAACGGATCAGATTCGACAGGGCCGTCTCGCCGGCGAGCGGTCGGGCGATCTCGAGCACTTTCTTGCATCGATGGACGCCGACCGGTGGATCGCGAAGGCGGACCTCCTCGTGGATATGGCGCACCTCCTCGGCCTCCGGCGGCAGGGGATCATCGATGAGGCCCCGGCACGGGCGCTGATGGCGGCGCTCCTCGATCTTTACGACCACGGCCTCCCGGAGGAGGCGTTCGACGAGAAGTTCGAGGACGTCCATGCCGGGAAAGAAGCCTACCTCATCGACCGGGTGGGCGAGGACTTCGGCGGCCGTCTCCACATGGGCCGATCCCGGAACGACGAGGTCGCGACCTGCATCAGAATTCGGCTCAAGGAGGAGATCGTTGCTCTCGTGCAGTCGCTCGTCGATCTCCGGCGGACCCTGATCGAGACCGCCGCCGTGCACACGGAGACGGTGATGCCGGGCTTCACCCACCTCCAGCACGCCCAGCCAACGACGCTGGCCCACTACCTCCTCGCCTACGAGCAGGCCTTCTCCCGGGATACGGCCAGATTGCGCGAAGCGTATGCCCGGGTGGACATATCTCCTCTCGGTTCGGCGGCGTTCGCCTCGACCGGCTTTCCCCTCGACCGCGACTACACCGCCCGGCTCCTCGGGTTCTCCCGCCCGGCGCCAAACAGCATGGACGCGGTCGCCGCACGGGACTTCGCCGTCGAGGTGCTCTCCGACGCTGCGGTCTGCATGACGACGGCGAGCCGGCTCTGCGAGGAGCTGGTCATCTGGAGCACCGCGTTCGTCGGTTTCGTTCTGCTCGACGACGCCTACTGCTCCTCCTCCTCGATCATGCCCCAGAAGAAGAACCCGGATGTGGCGGAGATCATGCGGGCGAAGGCCGGGTCGGTCGCAGGTTCGCTCGCTGCGGCGATCACGATCACGAAGGGCCTCCCCATGAGTTACAACCGCGACCTCCAGGAACTGACCCCGCACCTCTGGCGCGGCGTGGAGGCCGCCCGGCAGAGCATCCCGCTCCTTGCCGGTATGATAGGTTCTGCAACATTCGATACGGAGCGGATGGCCGCCGAGGCGGGCAGGGGCTTTTCCACCGCAACGGAACTTGCTGACGTTCTCGTCCGGGATTACGGACTTGCCTTCCGCACCGCCCACCGGATCGTCGGGCGGGCGGTCAGGCACGGATCGCTCGACCTGGCCACGCTCGAGGACGCCGCCCGGGAAGCGGCGGGCGTCTCGGTCGTGGAGCTCGGTGTCACCCGGGAAAAGATCGCCGAAGTCCTCGACCCGCGCCACGCCGTTGCGGTCAGGAGCATCGTCGGCGGCCCGGCGCCCGCGGCGGTCGCGGTGCAACTTGCGGAGCAGAAGGACCTCCTCGCCCGGGATACGGCATGGGCGGAAGAGACCCAAACGGCGCTCGTGCGCGCAGTTGAAGAATTAATCCTTGAATCACGGAGGCTGGCAGCATAATGGAGAAATTTCAGACCGGCGATCTGGTGCGCTATGCGAACGGCGGGACCGCACTCACCGGCACCTACATCACCGAACGGGACGGGATGGCCGTCGTCAAACTGGACAGCGGCTACAACATCGGGGCCTCGCCCGAGAAGATCGAGTTCGTCGGGCGGGCGGCCCCGCAGCCGCCGGCAGGCGCCGGGGTCGTCGTCCAGAACCGCGACCTCCCGGAACTCGCCATCATCTCCACCGGCGGGACGATCGCAAGCAGGGTGGACTACCGGACGGGAGCGGTGACGAGTCAGTTCTCGGCGAGCGACATCCTGCGGGCGATCCCGGAGCTCGGGGATATCGCCCGCTACCGCGACCGCCAGATCGCAAGCATCCTCTCCGAGAACATGCTTCCGTCGCTCTGGCAGGAACTGGCCCGGGCGATCTACGAGGAGATCCGGCACGGGGTGGCCGGGGTGATCGTCACCCACGGCACCGACACGATGGCTTATTCGGCGGCGGCGGTCAGGTTCATGCTCAGGACCCCGGTGCCGGTCGTCTTCGTCGGGTCGCAGCGGTCCGCCGACCGCCCGAGTTCCGACAACGCCATGAATGCCCTCTGCAGCGCCGCCGTCGCCGCCGGTGATCTCGGCGAGGTGGCGGTGGTGATGCACGCGACGACGAACGACGACCGGTGCGCCGTCCACCGGGCGACAAGGGTCCGCAAGATGCACACGTCCCGGCGCGACGCCTTCCAGAGCATGGGGATGGCGCCGCTCGGGTACGTCGACTACCCCTCGCTCTCCGTCACCCTCTCGGACGAGGCTGTCCGGCGGGGTGCTGAGGAGCCCGAGCTCCACGATGCGCTCGAGGAGCGCTGTGCCCTCATCCACTTCTATCCCGGGATGCCTTCCTGCGTCCTCGACGCCTTCGAGGGCTGCGCGGGCCTGGTCATATCGGGGACGGGACTCGGGCACGTGGCGACGGCGTGGATCCCGAAACTCCGGGAGATGATCGAGGACGGGACGACCGTCGTCATGACGTCGCAGTGCCTGCACGGCCGGGTCTGCGACCGGGTCTACAATACGGGTAGAGACCTTCTATCCGCCGGCGTCATCGAGGGCGAGGACATGCTCCCTGAAGCGGCGCTCGTCAAACTGATGTGGGTGCTCGGGAACGAGCCGGACCCCGAACGGGCGAGAACGTTGATGCAGACCGATCTTGCCGGCGAGATACGGCGGAGGTCGATATGATGGATTATCAGAAACTCGGCCTCAAGGCCGGCATCGAGATTCATCAGCAGCTCGACACCGCCGAGAAACTCTTCTGCCGGTGCCCCACCTGCCTCCGGGACGTCTCCGAGCGGACCGGGGAGTTTTACCGCTACCTCCGGGCGACGGAGAGCGAACTCGGGGAGATCGACCGGGCGGCGCGGGAGGAGATGAAGCTCGTCCGGAAGTTCTGCTACTACACCTACGACACGGTCTGCCTGGTGGAGCACGACGAGGAGCCCCCGGCCCCGATGAACCCCGAAGCGCTCGAGGTCTGCCTCACGATCGCAAAGATGCTCGGCATGACCCCCGTCGAGCAGGTTCATACGATGAGGAAGCTCGTCATCGACGGTTCGAACACCAGCGGGTTCCAGCGGACGGCGCTCGTCGCGCTCTCCGGCGCCCTCCCGGACGGCTGCCGGGTCGAGACGATCTGCCTTGAGGAGGAGGCGGCGCAGCGGGTGGAGGACGAGACCTTCTCCCTCGACCGCCTGGGAATCCCGCTCGTCGAGATCACCACCGCCCCCTGCATGCACACCCCCGAGGCCGTCCAGGAAATCGCGGGGCACATCGGGATGGTGCTGCGCTCGACCGGCCGGGTGAAACGCGGCCTCGGGACGATCCGGCAGGACATCAACGTCTCGATCGCCGACGGCGCAAGGGTGGAGATCAAGGGCGTCCAGGAACTCGACCTCATCGCCGAGGTGGTCCGCCGCGAGGTCGAGCGGCAGGTCAATCTCCTCGCCATCCGGGACGAACTCCGGGCGCGGGGCGCCCGGGTTGACCACAACGTCGTCGACGTCACGGCCCTCTTCGGTGAGACAGAATCCGCCATCTTAAAGAAGGCGAAAGCCATCCTGGCCGTCCGGCTCTGCGGGTTTGCGGGCCTCGTCGGGCGGGAGATCCAGCCCGGCAGGCGACTCGGGAGCGAGATGTCGGACTACGCGAAGAAGTGCGGTGTCGGGGGGATCTTCCACACCGACGAGCTCCCCGCCTACGGCGTCACTGCAGAAGAGGTGGCCCGCCTGCGCGAGTTCGTCGGCGCCGCCGAGGAGGACTGCGTCGCCATCGTGGCGGCCGGGAGAGAACGTGCCGGGTGTGCGGCCGAGCAGGTGATGATCCGCGCCGAGATGGCGCTGTCGGGAGTGCCCGAGGAGACCCGGAAGATGCTCGAAGAGGGGAGCACGGCTTACATGCGCCCGCTCCCGGGAGCCGCCCGGATGTATCCCGAGACCGATGTCTTCGTGGTCGCGATCGACGAGCCCTTCTGGGAGAGTATCGCGGTCCCCGAACTCCTCACCGACCGGGCGGAGCGGTTCGTCCGGGAGTTCGGGCTCGACGAAGGGCTGGCACGGCAGGTGGCGTTCTCCGAGCGATTGGCGCTCTTCGAGAAGGCTGTCACCGCCGGCGTCCGCCCCACCCTTGCGGCCCGGACGCTGCTTGCCACCTGCCGGGAGCTCGCCCGCGGCGGCGTCGACGTCGGCCGGGTGAGCGAGGAGGAGATCCTCGCCCTCCTCTCGGCGGTCGAGGCCGGGCGGGCGGCAAAAGAGGCGATCCCGGACCTCCTCACCGAACTTGCGCGAACCGCCGGAGGCGCCGGGGCACCCGGAGAACGGGTGGATGCGGCCATCGAGAAGATGGGGCCCGCCGTCTCGCAGGCGGACGTGGAGGCGATCGTGCGCCGTATCGTTGCCGAGCGCGAGGCGTTCGCCCGGGAGAAGGGTATGGGCGCGCTCGGCCCCCTGATGGGAGTCGTCATGCAGGAACTCCGGGGGAGCGTGGACGGAAAAGTCGTCAGCGAGACTCTCCGGCGCGAGCTCAAGCGGCTGCTCTCCTGATTGCGGGCATGCACGTTCGCGGACCCGGGTCCTCCCCGGGTTACTTTTATCTGCGGGTCAGTTCATAAATATAAAGGAGTTTTACCATGGGAAAGACAGGAAGTGTCCAGTGGGCCCAGGTTAAGGGCGTGAAGGGGCAGATACGGCTCGTCCCTGCAAGTGAAGGCGAAGCGAAGAAACCCGGCCCGAACCAGCGGTTCAAGCCAATGGCGGCTATCCAGAAACGGGCGAGCAGGGAAGGGCAGGACCAGCGGCGCGGCGGACGTGGCGGACGTGGCGGACGTGGCGGCCGGGGCGGCAGAGGGGGCGGAGGCACCCCGACCATGGACGTGCGTGTGCGCCGGAGCGTGCGGCGCGCCAAGGTGTCGGCTCTCGGGACCAAGCAGAAATCGAGATAAGCCGTCCCCCTCTTCTCCTTCAATACTTTTTATACTAGCGAGTTCCAGTATTTGGTATGGATCTCAAAACCGCCATCAGAACCTACCAGTTTGCCGAAAGGGCGAAATCCGAACTGATTGTAGGGTCACAGCTGACGACAGCCCTGATCCAGTTTCCGCTCCAGGAGAAGCCCGGCGGAAAGCGGATGCTTGTGATGGTGCTCGAGTCGATCCGCTCGGAGCTTGAGTTCGCCTACGGCGATACGGGACTCAGGGAGTTCAGGCAGGCCATAGATCACCTCAACGAGGCGATCAGCCTGACCGAGAGCATGGAGCTGGGCGTTGCGTCGGAGCGGATGAGCAGGGCCGTCAGCGCCGTCACGACTGCAGCCCAGGCAGCATGGGATACGCTCAAAGAGAATGAACTCCTCTGATCTTCTCCGCTTCTTAAGAGCGAGGTCGTCGGTCCGGGAATACTCCGGGGAGCCGCTCGAAGAGGAAGATATCGATTATATCCTCGCCTGCGCGAGTACGGCGCCGAGCGCCGGCAACCGTGAGGCGTGGGACGTCGTCGTCGTCACCGACGATGATGTCAGACTGGAACTTGCGTCCGCGGCCTTTGAGCAGGTGCATGTCCGGGAGGCCCCGACGGTCTTCGTGGTCTGCGCGAACTACGTCCGGTCGATGTCGCACTACGGGGAGCGCGGGATCCTCTACGCGCTCGAGGACGCCACGATCGCCTGCACCTACATGATGCTCGCCGCCCATGCGCAGGGCCTCCATTCCTGCTGGACCGGGGCGTTCGACGAAGGCGAGGTCCGCGAGGTTCTCGGCCTCCCGCAGCACGTCCGTCCCGTCGCGCTTCTTGCGGTCGGGAAGGGGGCACCGCCGCTCGAGCCCATGGAGCGGATGCCGGTGGACGAACACGTGCACCGCGAGACCTGGTAGAATTTCAATCTGGAGAGATTATGCCGGATTATTTGGTTACGCTTGAATCAGCGTGGATAATTAAAGACGTCAAGTCGATGGACGACGCGGTGAGCATAGCGATCAGCGAGGCCGGGAAACGGCTCAACCCCTCGGCGAAGTTCGTTGAGATCGAGGCGGGCATGATCGCCTGCCCCTACTGCGAAGGCGAGTTGAATACGGCCCTTGTCGTGGCGAACACCGCCCTCGTCGGGCTCGTGCTTCAGATGAAGGTCTTCCGCGCGGAGTCCGGGGAACACGCGGCCAGGATAGCGAAGTCGGTCGTCGGGAAGGCGTTGCACGACGTCCCGCTGAAGGTCCAGGAAGTGCAGGAGCTATGATCGCCGTCGTCGGACATACTGCCATAGACCACCTCTTCCGGGTGCCGAAGCTCCCCGGGAAGCACAACTCGACCTATATCACCGGTCACGACGTCTACTTCGGCGGCGGAGCGGCGAACATCGCGGCCGGTATCGCGACGCTCGGGGAGCGGTGCCGGCTGGTCTCCCTGGTCGGCGGCGATTTCCCGGGCAGCGACTACGACCTCTGGATGCACAGCCTCGAGATCGTGCAGGACTTCACCCTGGTGAAAGATGCCCGCACCGCGACCGCGTACGTCTTTACGGACGACGACGGCGACCAGGAGACCTTCTTCGAGTGGGGTGCGTCCGCCGAGTTCTCCCGGGCGGAAGTACCCGCCCTCGACTTCGTTCACATGGCGACGGCCGACCCCGACTTCAACGTCCGGGTGGCCCAGAAGAGCAAATTCGCCTCCTTCGATCCGGGGCAGGACCTCCTCCGCTACACCCCCGACCAGCTCGAAATAATCCTCGCGAACATCGATATCCTCTTCTCGAACAACCACGAGATGGACCGGATGTGCGATATGCTGGGACTGGAGCGCCCGGCGCTCATCGCGTCGATCCCGATGACGATCACGACCCGGGGGGCGGAGGGGAGCCTCCTCAGCATCGACGGCGAGGAGTTCCACGTCCCGGCCGTCACTGTCGCGGCCGTCGACCCCACCGGCGCCGGCGACGGTTACCGGGCCGGGTTCCTCACCGCGTTCCGGAAGGGCTACGCCCCGCTCGACTGCTGCCGCGTTGGGGCGGTGGTCTCGTCCTTCGTCGTCGAGCGGGCGGGCACCCAGACGAACCTTCCCGACTGGGAACGGATGCTTGGACGCTACCGGAAGGTCTTTGGTGAGCCCGGGGAAATTATTGTCTGAATTATGGGGTGCACAGCACTGATGGCCGGCCGGAAGGTGCCGGCTTCTGCTCCCGGCCCGAGAGCGGCACCCGGGAGCGCCTGATGGAGTCCGGCCCCGACGTCCGCGTTGAGCGGCTCACCCGGTACATCTTCGCCGCTCCGTCCTGGCCGCGGTCGCTTGCGATCCTTGTCGTGCTCGGATTCTTCATCGATGCCGCTACCTACCGGGCCGGCAACGAACTCTTCCTCGCCGGTACCCTCGGGTTTACGGTCCCGGCCCTGGTCGCCTTCCTGCTGACCGTGCCGCTGGTGGGGATCTCCGGCCGGCACATCACCTGGAACCGGTCGGCCCTCCTCGCCCTGACCTGCACGGTTCTCTCCGTGATCCTGAGCCTTTCGCCGGTTTTCGTCTTCGGCCGCGACCTCTTCCCCGCGCTCTACGCGGGCGCTCTCGGCCTGGTCTTCGGCCTCCGGCTGCTGGTCCTCGTAGCCGTCGCCGACTACCGGATCGTCCGGATGATCCTCCCCGCGTTCCTCCAGAGCGCGGCCGGCATAGCGGTCGGTGCCTGGTTCTTCACGCCGGGGTTCGTCCCCTACGCCCTCCTCCTCCAGGCGGTCTTCGGGCTGGTCTTCTTCTTCCTGATCTGGCTGATCGAGCGCCCGCTGAAGCGGGCGTTCCAGATCAGCGGGCTCAACTTCCTCAACACCTTCATCGCGCACCTGACCGACGGTTCGAAGAACATGGAGGACTTCTTCCGCGAGATCGGCGAGGAGGTCTACGTCCCGGAAGTCTCGCTCTTCTTCTCCCGCGACGCAGGGAGAGACGTCCTCTTCACGGTCCCGAACGTCCACCCCGGGCCGATGGGCGACGTCGGCGGCGGGAACCTCCCCCGGGTGCTCCACGATACGTTCCCCGAGGAGACGCTGGTCGCCCACGGGTGCGCCACCCACGACTTCAACCTGGTCTCGGAGAGCGAGATAGGAAAGATTGCCCGTGCCGTGGAGGCGTCCCGGAAGGGGCTTGCCTACTCCGGCACCGCGAGCCGCCCGGTCAGGGTGGCCTCCGGTTCGGTCTCGATCCTCTGCCAGCGGTTCGGGGACGCCCTCCTGATGGTGAGCACCCGGTCCCCGGAACGGACGGAAGACCTCGACTACTCGATCGGGATGGCGATCATGGCGGAAGGGCGGGGCTCTTTCTCGGAGGTCGCGTTCGTCGACGCCCACAACTGCATGACCAGCGTGGGCTCCCCGATCCTTCCGGCAACAAGGATCGCGACGGAGTACATCGCCGCCGCACGCGAGGGGTTCCGGGTTGCCCGGGACCTCCCCGCGGAGCCGCTCGCGATCGGGGTCTCCCACGTCCGGGTCCCGTTCTCCCGCGAGCAGGGGTTCGGGTCGCTCGGGGTGCAGGTTCTGGCGACGGAGGTCGGCGGGAAGCGGGCGGCCTACGTCCTGATCGACGGCAACAACATGGCCAGGGGCGTCCGTGAGGACCTGCTCGCGGTGGTGCTCGACCACGTGGACGAGGCCGAGATCATGACCACCGACTCGCACACGGTGAATACCGTCAGCGGCAAGAACCCGGTCGGCTACAGGGTGCCGGTTGGGGAGATCGTCCCGTATGTCGAGCAGGCGGTCAGGGAGGCGATCGCCGATCTCTCTCCGGCACGGGTGGGGGCGGCAACGGCCTCGTGCGACGGGGTCGTCGTCTTCGGGTCGCAGCGGGTCTCGCAGCTCGCGAGCACCGTCAATGCGATGCTCGCGTTCATCGCCCCGATCAGTTTCATGATCCTGGTGCTCGCGTTCCTGCTCTCGGTCTTTGCCTACCTGGTGCTGCAGTAGGGCGGGAACGGCATTTTTCTTCCGGCACGTCCAATACTCATCATGAACTACCGGTTCGCTGGCCGGATGGGGCGGGTCCCGGAGTCGTTCCTCGAGGAACTCTTCCGGGTCTCGGCAGTCCCCGGAGTGATATCGTTTGCCGGCGGTCTGCCGGGCTCGGCTTACATCGATGTTACGGGGATCCGGGAGGCGGCCCGCGAGGTCTTTGCGGAAGAAGGGCGGACGGCGCTGCAGTACACGACGACGGACGGCTACCTGCCGCTCCGTGAGTTCATCGCCGACCGTTACCGCCGTCGCCTCGGCCTCCCGGCGACTGCCGCCGAGATCCAGATCGTGAACGGCTCCCAGCAGTGCCTGGACCTCGTCGCGAAGATCTTCCTCGATCCCGGCGACGCCGTCGGGATGGAGCGGCCCGGCTACCTCGGCGCGATCGAGGCCTTCTCCCTCTACGAGCCCGATTTTTATTCGGTTCCACTGGAGGAGGACGGGCCGGATCTCGCGGCGTTCGAGTCGGTTATCCGGGACCATGCGCCGAAGTTCTTCTACGGCATCCCGAACTCGCAGAACCCCTCGGGGAGAACCTACTCGGAAGGGAAGCGGCGGGCCGTCGCGGAGATCCTCGAGGGGACGGATACAGTCTTCTACGAGGACGACGCTTTCGGGGAACTCTTCTTCGACGGAAAGCCCCGGCCGCCGGTGAAGCGCTACCTCCCGGAGCAGACGGTGATCTCGGGGTCGTTCTCCAAGATCGTCGCTCCGGGGATGCGGATCGGCTGGATCTATGCCCCGACACCGGTCCTCCGGCAGTTCAACGTCGCGAAGCAGGCGGCCGATCTCCACTCGAACTTCCTCTGCCAGGTGATCCTCTACCGTTACCTTTCGACCCACGATCTCGACGCCCACGTCGCCCGGGTTGCGGCGGTCTACGGGGAACACTGCCGGCTGGTCTGCGACCTCCTCGACGACCTGATGCCGCCGGGCACGACCCACACCAACCCCGAGGGAGGGATGTTCATGACCGCAACCCTGCCGGACGGCGTCTCGTCGATGGAGGTCTTTTACGAGGGTGTCAAAGAAGGCGTCGCGGTCCTTCCCGGGGTGCCGTTCTACGTCGGCGGCGGCGGGGAGGATACGATCCGCCTGAACTTCTCGGCGGCGGGCGAGGAGGAGATCGCGGAGGGGATGCACCGGCTGGCGAGGGTGGTCCGAAGGCTGGCGTGAGGGCGGCTACCGGCGGTTCGTCATGCTCCACGCCACGAGCCAGCAGCCGACCATGATGAGCAGCCCGTGGCCGATCCGGACCGCCGGAGGGGTGAAGAACTGCGGGAGGAAGAGCGCGAAGCCGAGCGCGAGCGGGATGCCGCTCCACCGGGGGAGGGTGCCCGAGCGCCAGATCGCGGCTGCGAAGAGGATGGCCCCGGCCGCAAGAGCGAGGAGGCCCGCACCGAAGAGCCAGACGCCTTCCCCGAACCGGATCGCGTCCGTGAGCGCGAGGAGGAGATCGACGCTGTTTTGCTCGATCGCCTCACGGCCCACGGCGGCGAGCGCAAACGTCTCGGCCCCGTAGTAGGGGAGAACCAGCCCGACGCCGATCCAGGTCAGGACGAGCGCCGCGAGAGCCCGGGGTTCGGCCTTTGTCTCGCGCAGGATGCCGTAGAGGCCGAGCAGCCCGAGCACGAGCAGGATGAACCCGACCATGGCGAGCGTGTGCGAGAGGAGCCATGCAGGGGAGGCGAATGCCCCGGCGCCGGCGAGGGTCGTTTCGTCGGTGTACGGCCGGATCGCGGGATACGCGAAGAAGCAGGCGCCCGCAACCGCGAGCGAGAGCGCCGCAAGGAGTGTTCTGGCCATCGGTTTACCTCGATCTGTATCGATGTCCAACCGCCGTGACGGTCGGTTATTCCGGCAGGCAGGGCCGGCCGGAGGTAGGCCCGCGCTCCACCTGCACGAGCATCAGCACCGCGGGCTTGCCGCCCACGGTTCCGGAACGGTGGCCGCGGCGCCCCTCTTCGTCAGGCCGGGTGTTCTGGTCGTTCCCGAACGAGAGTTCCCCCGGCCCCATCTCCACGCGGGTGCCGTCCATGGTCTCGACAAACCAGCGGCCCGAGAGCGGCACGATCCACTGCGGCTCCGGGAACTCGCGCCACTCGCCCACCCAGTCCGCGGGGAGGACCAGGACGACGACGCGGGCTGCCGGGTCGGGGGGCCTCCCGATCCACGACGGGGCGGCACCGCTCGATACGCTTGCGAACTCAAAGTCGCTCATCCGGCAGCGGTCCTGCCGGCTCACGCCGTCTTCGTCGGTCCAGACGTGCCAGTAGGGCACTTCGGGACTGTCCGGCTTGGGGTCTCTCTCCATGGTAGTTTCCAACATTCGGGCCCTGCCTCAAATACCTTTGGGCGCGGGAGTCGCCCTGGAGAACGGTTGCTGGATCGGGTTTTCCCCGGCGGCGTCCGGGCGTCGGACTTAATACATGCGATGGAGAATAGGTAATGGCACTTTTCGAGCGAGGGTAGCCAAGCCCGGCCAACGGCGCCGGACTTAAGATTTAATACTAAAAAAGGTTACTAGATCTCGCCGTCTGCCGAAGCCGTTATCGGGCATCGGACTTATTACATGCAATTGACAATAGTTATTGGATCTTTTGAGCGAGGGTAGGTAAGCCCGGCCAACACCGACGGACTTAAGATCCGTTCTCGAAGGAGTCCGTGGGTTCGAATCCCACCCCTCGCATTACCGTTTTGTGCAGGCTTTACACAGGAAATTTTTGTCCCCCAAATTTATGTGTGTCTCGCTCCTCTTCACGCGCGTCCACTTTGCGTCGTCTACACCTCACCCAAACCTTCGTCATCGTATTCGTCTTCTTCGAGCATCTTCTCCCTGCACCGCTCATCCTGCTCCCTGAGCATCTCTTTCTTGCGCTCGGGTGTGGCAGACTCATATTCAGAGAACCACGTATCCGTTTCCAAATCGTCCTCTTCGATCTTCCTCTCGTAGGCACGGTTCTCTTGCATGCGCTTCTTTTCTGCCTCCGGGAGACAGGTGTAACACGAACTATACCGAGTGTATCTCCGTTTGCAGACAGGACACAGGCGCATCCCCTTGTGGAGAGCTAAATGGCATCGGTTGCATAAGACCATTGTTTCCTGCTCAAGATCGGTATATTCCGGCTCATCAGGTGTCGTGCCACATTGCGCGTTGACTAGTGCCTCGATTTCTGACGCATACTGCTTGATGAACTGTTTGTATCCCTCTTGCCCGAGATAGTAGACCGACCGGGTTACCTCTATCATCTTGACCTGATCGAGCTTCACCTTTGTCCGACAGGTCTTGCAGGTCGTCGTAACACTCCCTTTAACGTCTTGAGAAGAGCCACATTCCGGACAGATGAAGGTCAAAACTGTCTTAGTGCTACTCACCTCTCCTGAGTCCACCTTTTCGCGGATGAGGTCTCGAATTATCGGGCGCGCAATGCGCTTTCGGGCATTCCGGGTTTCATGCGTGTGATGAACAACAAGGTTCCCAGCACTTCCACACCACGCACATGTTGCACCTTCCAGCAGTTTTTCTCGCTGTTTTCTCCAGGCTGCCAGAGCCCATGGTTTCCGTGCCATTGACACCGAATTGGCTTTTTAGTTCACAGGGATATGTACCTTATGAAATTATTTTAGTTCCAGATGATTTTCCCATTAGAAAATCCTGATATTGACCCTCTCTGGTTTGACCCATACGATGTTTGGGGAGAGGGGTTGCCCTGGGCCGCTGGTTCACCGCACTCCACAATTTCTTGCCACATCGTATTGGTTCCCCTCCGTCCCGGGTGCCCGCTCCCTCCCAAGAGGGGGGCGGTCCGTGGCAATAGCCCGACGAGATGATTTGATTCGAAGATCTACCCTCTGAAAATTCTAGATGGTTAACTCCAATTGCTTAATTGTAGTTCGTTTACTCTTATTATCACTAATCACTACTCCATCGTTGGTTATTGAATAGCAAATGTTTAAGCGGGCAATATGTGATATATTCACTAATGAGTGATATTGATGCTCAAGGGGTCGCTATAATCTTCATCGGCGTGGTCGTAGCGGGCTTTATCCTAACCATCATCTTACCTCCTTTTCTACAAGCAATCAGAGGTCCATCTACTGATTTTACAATAAACACAGTTATCGACTATGAAGGTAATGTTAGTGAATACTCTGTTACAATTGTCCTGCCAGATACCTACAGTTATGATAAATTCGCCAAGTATAGTTATTCCCAAAATTATGGGACAATTAAAGAATACATTCTAAGAGGTTTTTCTGATAAGCAAATATTTGACTACAATTATGACCCGAAAAAAAATACTATCACCTTAAAATCAACTGACACATTTGATCCTAATAGTATTACAAACATTATTCATATTCAAAAAAATGGGCGAGAGTGGAGATTTGAGGATGAATCCTTCGCCAGCGAATATTTTATTCCTGAAGAGTACATCAATAAATTAACCTATAAACTAACTTTACCCTCGGATGTTCTGAACTCAAATGCGGACTCCCAAGGAGGTATTTTATCTCCTACCTTGACTTGGAACATCGATAGGCACAAGGAAACAATATTAGTATCGAACAATATGCCCTCTGTCCCAATTTTTTATGCTAATGTCAGCGCTCCTGAAATCGTTGAAGTACCAGGCTTTGGCATCATTGTTACAATTATTGGCCTTATCTGTTCATTTTTAATTATTAAGAGAATAAATTACACTTAATATATTTGAGGGGGCGTTAAATGAAGAAATTCTTGCCAATACTTATTAGTGGGCTAATTCTTGGACTCTTTCTAGGATATGGCATGCCGGGGAAAAGTAGTTTAATTTTATCAGTGTGGAATATGCTATCGCAACCTTTACGGTATTTTTTTCACCTCAATACAACGCCATTCTATTCTTAGTAGGACTGATAATAGCAATAGTCACTGTTTATCTTTTTATCAAACCTCTTCCAAATGCGATTCTTGCAGGACTTGAAGGGATTGTTGCTTTCGCGTTCGGTATGACGCTAGGCATTGCAATATCAATCCTGTTACGGTTTGAAGTCTTTATATCTCTGACAATTATCCTGCTAATTCTTTTGATAAAGTATAGCAGGAAATAAGTCTCTCGAAAGCCTGTTGATCTTTGCTCATCAGGCAGCCCTCCCCACCGCCTCATCGGACCGTGCTTTGGTCTTCAGGTGATGATTCTCCAGTTCTCGATAATGTCACCCCCACCCGCTCCCTCCGCCCCCCTCCCAGGAGGGGGGCCGTCCGTGGCGATAGCCCATAGCCGGGGATCCTCAACCGGCAGACCACACTCCCTCCGGTCGGCCGAGGCCCGCGCCTCCGGCGCTTCGCTCCGTTCCGCTCCCGCTCCACTTCGCGAGCCTCACCTCCCTCCGGTCGTGGCGTCTGCCTGATCTTCTCTTCCTGTCCGGGCTCTCAGACGACCATGACCGGCTCGAACCTCGCCGGTCATCGTCTGCTAACGGTGCTCGTCGCGCCGTGCTCCGCACCGCGCTCCTCGCACGGAGGGGTGGCCTTGTGCCACCCCTCAACGAGACCCCACCGCCCGGCGCTCCGCGCCTCCTCCCGCCCCCTCGGGGGCGGGCAGTGGAGGGTGATAGGCCCGGCCGGAGGGATAGGCCAGTATCCCTCCGGCCTGGTTGTGGGAGAGTGAAGGGGCATCCTCCGGTGCGAGGAAACGTAGAGGCAACCACCTGTCACGATACCACGCCGACTGGGGGGGCGAGGGCGCCTGGGATACCAGGTACCAAAAGAAAAGCGGGCGATGTTCCAATGTGAGGAATCTCATCCACCTGATGAGACCCTGGCAAATCTTACTCTTCCTCGACCGGGTCGAGCAGGACGATCTTCACCCGCTTGCCGACCCATGAGACCGGCACCATAACATGGCCGCTGTTGCCGGTTTTGGTAACGGTCTTCTCCCGCACTTCGTATCCGCTGACGGTGACGTCTACCTTCTCCATACTCATAATGTGACCTCCGTATCATTAAAGTCTAACTAATAATATACATTGTATATACAAAGTATAAACATTTAAATACTTAGCCCCCCTATACTATAATAGTGAGCGGAGAGGCGCTCACTGGAGGAATCGAGAGATGACATTCAAGAAAATAGGACGGCTGGCCCTGAACGACGGCCGGCTCCGGGTGGAGATCGACACGGTCGGATCGTTCCACTTCGACAACAACTGCCTGATCAGTGAGGACGGCCGGCAGCACGGCTACGCGATGCCGAGCACGACGGGAAAAGCGGTGAACCTGTACCTGACGGACGGAGCGCTCTGCACGGTGATCAAGTCACAACTCCTGCAGGTCGTCAGCGGGAACATTCGAAAAGCGGCAGTGTTCGAGGTGGCGTAAATGTCCTGGACAGACGCAACAGCCACCACGAGCCCCTGCACAGAAGTGATCGGCGGGCAGCCCCTTAACCCTTCCGGGCGCCCCCTTTCCCTCATCGATGCAATCCCTTACCGCGACCTGCTGAAGATGGCGGAGTACGACGAGCAGGCTGCAGAACTCGATGGGTTCCGGGACCGGCTCTCGATGCTGGCGGCCGAGGAATGCCGGCAGAAGGCCGAACGGATCCGGGAGCACTACCGGGGCCTGGTCGCGGAGCACGGCCTCGCGTTCTGCGTGCAGCAGGCCGCGGAAGAGGACGGGCGTTGCGGTAGCGGGAGGTTCTTCTGATGCCGTCCCTCCCCCTTCCCGCTTTTTGGTGCGGCGATGGTGAACAGGAAGAGCAGGGCGCCCCGGACCTCGCCGTCCTTATGTCGCCCTACGAGACCGGCCCGCGGGCAGCGCTGGTCCCCCGCCGGAGGGGAGACGAATGATAACGACCTCCTGCGACGGCTGTGGCGCCGTCGTCGGGGAAGAGCACTGCCGAACGCACCGGGAGCGGGAGACCTTCTGGGGAGCACCCTGTTCCTACATGGTGATCGATGCGTATGTCTGCCCGGCGTGCGGCTACGAATGGGAGGCCTGAGGCATGGTGTCGGTGTATGAGGTGGTCCGGGACCGGATCCTCTCCTCCCTCGAGTCCGGCACGGTGCCCTGGCGGCAGACCTGGCAGAGCATGTGCCCGATGAACCTTGCCACCGGCCGGCCCTACCGCGGGATCAACCGGATCCTGCTCGCCGGCCACACCTGGTGGGGCACCTACAACCAGATCAAGCACCTCGGCGGCTACGTCCGGAAGGGCGAGAAGGCCTCCGGGATCGTGGTCTTCTGGTCGTTCGACGAGACCCGGCGGACGGTGAGCGAGAACGGCGACGAGGTCGCGGTGATCACGCAGCGGGAGCGGCCGCTGGTGCGCTACTACAAGGTCTTCAACCTCTCGCAGTGCGAGGGGATCGCCGTGAAGGACGCCGGCGACGTGCAGCCGATCGCCTCCTGCGAGGACGTGATCGCCCGGAACGCTCCCCGGGTGGTTCCGGGCGAGCCGGCCTACCTCCCGAAGAGCGACGCGATCGCGATGCCCGGGATCGACGGGTTCGCCTCTGCCGAGGCCTACTATGCGGCCTTCTTCCATGAGTTGACGCACTGGACCGGGCACGCTTCCCGGCTCGACCGGCCGGGGATCACGGAGCCGATCCGGTTTGGCAGCGAGCAATACAGCCGCGAGGAGCTGACCGCGGAGATGGGCGCCGCGTTCCTCTGCGCCATGACTGGGACGGATGTGCCGGTGGTAGAGAACCAGGCAGCCTACATCGCCGGATGGCTCCGGCACATCCGCGAGTGGCGGCTACCCACCGACCGCCGCTCGCATCTCCGGCTGTGCCGGGCATGCTCGCGGCAGGTTGTATAAGTTCTGTTAGAACTTCGGTATTATTTTAATGCTCTTCATTTACTCTTCAACTCCGTCATAGAAAGTGTGCTTCACGTTTACCATAGGGTCGCTCATTTATAGGGGAGGTAGCGTCAGTTACGAACCAGATGAGAATTGCTCCTTCAAATAAAGTGCTTGCTCAAGGATTCTTTTATCTCTCTATCCCACTTCCCAAAGTTGACTTGAGTGCCATTTCGTTCGAAGGAGACCATTTGGCTTTTTCTAGTCCTATGCAATTCCCTTCAAATTGGGTGCCAGGTAGCTGAGTGCCAATGAATGATGATGCGTGATCGAATGTACAGTCGATAAACCGACATTGTGAAAGTACAGAGTGCGAAAAATCCACTGATGAGAGATTGCATTTCTCGAATATTGAATAGGTAAATTTTCCTTTATGTAGCGAACTTCCATTAAAAACGCAATCAGTAAAAGTCACTTCAAATATCCTAGATTTTTCCCCTAATTTAAGGGTGCGCATCTTACAATCGTTGAATTTGGAGTTAATTATATGCGCACCCTCAAACTCAGATCCGGAAATATTCACATTACTAAAAGTCCCCTTATTGACCAGTTTCAGTCCCTTCAGCCTTTTCATTTTTAGGCAATCTTTAAAAGAGACACTAAACAATTTCGCCTCGGCAAATAACGAATCGTTTAGCTGGGCATTTAAAAATGTACACTCCTCAAGCCTTGCTCCGCGAAAATTAGAGTGATTAAAATCAACATCTCTAAATCTAGCTCTTATACAGTGATGATATTCCATCTTCACTTTTCCTTGAGCACCGGTAAAATCTGTGTCTTCCGTCGTTGCTCGAGTAAAATCTGCATCATCCAAGATCGTTTTTCGAAAATTTGCACCATTTAATTGAGCATTGAAGAACTCACACTCGGATAAATCAACATTCGATAAGTCCATGGTCTCTAATTCACTCGGATTAGCCTGTTTTATTACTTCAGCAATAACATAACGGCTTCTCGCAAGAAGAAGTTGAGCGCTTGTTTTTTTATTCAGGGTAGTATTATTAGTCTCTTTATCCCTATTTTCATATCTTTCGTGTTTACACGTCGATCGTGCAATACGGTTCATTTTTGACAAATGAGGTATTGAGGATATTCCGGTCGAGATGAGGGCCGTATTAACATCGGATGCAGCAGATTCTCCAATAAGGCCCAAAGAGTTCACAAGAACTGGAATGGATTCATCTGGATAATTTACTAACGCCATTGCTATCCACCTTCTTGATGCGTCGCTTGTTGCATTTCCAAAATCTCTTATCAATTCAGAGGCTTGCTCTCCTCGCCGGTTTTTTTCTTCCCACTTTCGTTGCGCTAGTCTCTCTTTTGATTCTTCCCGCCATTGGAATACCACCCACATGGCCGTGCCGATTGCAGTAATAATTGGAAAAAGTACCGTCACAATAGGAGCAACATTTGATTGTATTATTTCAGAGATTTGTACTATAGCATCGATATTTACCATAGTTCTGAACTCCCCCTTGGATCAGATCCGGTATGCTCTTGAGTATAGTTTGGACTTGATTATGAAATAGGGCCTTAAAAGTATGGGTGTCATTATTGATCAGACGGTAATGAGGCGCCTCTTTTTTTGGGCAGTGCGACCGGGTGAGCAATCTCACTCGTTGCACTCGCTTTGATGCCTCACCCTGGTTCTCCTCGGTTTCTGGTACCTCTGACGCCCTCACTCCCTCGCTCCGCTCGCTTCGTGGCGGCTGCTTCCGCCCGCCGCTCGCATCTCCGGCTCGCCGGGCATGTTCGCGGCTGTATACTGATACAGTGCGGACGCCGCTAGGAATATCAGGTCCACCACTCCTCGGTGGTGCCGCTCCCTCCGGTTGCTAAGCAGATACTCTAGGGGGCGAAAGATACCACCAAATATGAAAAACCAGTTGTTGAGATTTCCCATTTCAATGTGCTTTATCGTATCATACGCTATCGCCGAAAATGAGGAAATATTAATCAAGATTTTACTGTGCTTTGTTTTTCGTTGGACTTTCCTTTTTTCTTAATTCTTTACACTTTCAAGTATTTCTGCCAGTGTATTCAGCTTGAATGCTTCCGGGTATGCTCTCTCAATGAGCACGCGGTTCTGCCATGTCATCTCATCAAAATCTGGCCATCTTAAGTGATCATAAAGGGCCGTTGTCGTGCGCAGATAGTGATATTGGTCTTCTTTCTGCAGCAATTCCTGAAAAGCGGGTTCATCTTGGAATGGCCCCTGTATTAACGTCCGATTGAGTTCCTGGAGTAAAAGTTCGAGATGGTAGTCTGAAATATCCTCATCGGGTGCATAGTATTTGAGAATATTTTGGATCTTGTAACTAAATTTCCTCTTTAAATATCGGGAAACTGGGTTGTCGTCGTCTTTCAGGCCTTTTACCAGCGCATTTGGATCTTTTAATGTGTCCCTTATAACACCTTTTATGGCGCCGAAAGGCTGAATTGTTGTCCAGATGTTAATTCGATATTGGTTTTTCTCTCTGGACTGAGATTCATTGGATTTGTCGTATGTCGTATTAAATCGTGCATCATAATTGAGTACATAGCCGTTTTTCAACCGAATTTTTAGCAGGCAATCATTCTTTTCCATTGGACACTCATAAGGACGAACCCAAACTTCCGAAAGAAGTCCTTTTTCTGGCGTTGCACGTGTTTTGATGATATCATTAATTGTAGTGAATATCATCTCAAAGAGAAAAGGAAATTTAAGTAGATCTAATTCGTCTCGTGTGTAACTAGGAGATGGATTGTCCTTATAGGGATCCCAGTCCCCGTTCACGAATTCATCAAGTGCAATAGGCGATGTCAGAATCAAGGCAAGCAGGGGGAGGACAACATCCTCGTGCTCGTGTATCCTGTAGTATTCTTCAATTGCACTGGAGTATTTATGGAGATCAGGAAGGGTATCCAAGGAAAAATCGTGGTTCTTGATTACTGCAGGGATATTTACATCTCTTTTATAAGGGCCGGGGAACACGGGAAAACGCAAACGAAGAGTTGATATCGGTCCTCTTCGACATCCTCTATCAGAGGGGAGAGCGGCTTTTCGTACATATTCTTGAAATGAGCTGACTGAGTAAAATTCAGCGAGCTCTTCTTGTTGTATTTCGCGATAAAATTGACTTCGATCTTCGAAGACTTCATGAAAAAATGCACTTGCTTCTTTTTCCTCCCAGTCCAGAATATCGATCTGACGGCATATCATTACCTTTTTTTCGGCAAGGATTTTTTTTACGAGGCTCTCATCGATATTTTGGTTTAGGAAAGCGCAATCAAGCAATTCGATTCTTTCACGAGGTTCGAAGTTAGTTACAACGATCTTCACGATTTTTCGAAATGCACGATAGCCATATTTCAAACCGTAGTGAAGGGTGGGTTGTTTCTGGTTTGGCGTGAATTCTTCTTTGCTTTCGAAAATATTCAGTTCTGATGTAAATTTCTCACAAATAGTTTTTGCCCATCTTCGAGATATTTCCACCTCCCTACTAAGTTGGGCCGGATGAGGTCTGTAGTATGGTTTCTTCTTTTTTGGTCGTAACAGATTTTCAGCCTGCACAGTGTCATTCTTACTGGAGTTTCCTCGTTGCACTTCCTCAAGGTCCGCACTTTCTTTCTCAATGAAATGCCTCAGCACGGTACACTCTCTTTCTGTGAGATCAAAAGGCCGGGTCTGTCTCATTCACTCTCACGTCGCATTAAATCTTATTTATAGATTTGCAAACTGTTTACTTATTTTCGAAATTATCTCCTGTGAATCAAGTATTATATCCTCAATTTTACTATTTGGGTAATGTAAATGACGTACTTCGGCGATAAGTGTGAATTTAACACTGAGATCTTATCGGCAAACTGGCACTTCACGTCGCTCTGTAACTACCGGTGCAAGTTCTGCTGTATGCAGAAACTCTCGGGTGATCTGCGGTCGCTGAAAAGAGCTCGAGAAGTGCTCGACCGTCTGGTCAGGCTGGACATTGAGAAGATCAACTTCGTAGGTGGCGAGCCCCTCTGCAATCCCCTCATCTTCGATGTGGTGGCCGTTGCTGACGAGTTGGGGCTCGTGGTGAGCGTCACCTCAAACGGGTCGCTGCTGAACGAGGGATCGTTGGACCGACTGGCCCCTCACGTGAACTGGATCGGGTTATCAATCGATTCGGCCTCAGGTGTGGTCGAGCGGCGGATGGGCCGCGGCGATGGTTCGCATGTTCGGCACTGCATGAATGTGGCACCTCTGGTTCACGAGCTGGGTATGCAACTCAAGGTAAACACCACGGTGACGAAGCTGACGTTCAGGGAGGATATGCGGGATCTGATCAGGGCTCTTGACCCGCAACGGTGGAAGGTTTTCCAGTTCCTGCACGTGCCTGGACAGAACGATGATGCGGTAGCGTCCTTTGCGATCACTGACGAAGAGTTTGCGGAATTCAAGGCGTGCAATGACAACATCAGGCTACGAAACGGTGCTACACCGGTGTTCGAGTCAGCCGACCTGATGCTCGACTCCTACCTGATGCTCACCCCTGCAGGCAACATCTTCCTGAACAGCGAATACCCATTCAGGGAGTATGCGTTGGAATCGGTCACCAAGGAGACGCTCCCCGCTATTCTGAACGCTGACAACTACGTCAAACGGGGAGCGATCTATGCCTGGTGACGGGGAGGCCTCCCGGGTTACCAAATTGCACATGGAGAGGTGAGATCATGTAGCGTAGTCGTTTCAGATAATTTCAACTCACGAATCGTTTTGAGAACATCTGGTTACGGAGGAATGAAAATGTCCAAGAAAGGAATGAGCAAGGGAGAGGCACAGCGCATCCAGTCCCATGCAGACAGGACCGGAACCAACCAGGGCTTCAAGGCCCGGGCAATGTCCGCTGCAAACAAAAAGGCTGGGAAGTGAATCCCCTAACGTATTCAATTAACACCTTTTTATCAACTCACCCCTTTTACTGGATTAAAGCACACGTGCAAACTCATAAATACCGCATCGATGTCTCGCCAAAGATACTCTAAACAGACTGGCCGGCGCGTTACTTAAAACTTTGATGTAGGAATTCGTAAATCAAATGTAATGCTATGAGAATTTACCCTTGCGCTTGAATTTTTGTCCGTAACTCATCCACTGTCCGCATGCGAATCCGGTCGGCGGCAAAACGATCCCGCACGCGGTATTGGCGGGCCTCCGAGCAGTAATGCGGCAGAGAGGTAATTTATTATACTACTTTTATAAATGGAGTGCCATGGCTCCTACATATCGGGATGCAACCATAAACTCCGTCGAAGCGACTGCCACGGTCAGCGGCAGCACGGGCGGCGGCCGTGACGAGAAGGGCAACGTGTATTTCTTCCCGAACGTCTCGGTGAGCATCGGTTACTGGTTCGACAACGAGGGTATCCCTGCCTCGGACTGGAACACGCACTTCAAGGCGCAGTTGTGGATCAACGGTAAACAGGTCGGCCAGAAGCAGGACCTCTCGGCCGGCGGTCCGCAGACCTACACGTTCTTCGCGCACAAGTTCCCGGCACCGGGCACCTACAAGGTGGAGGTTCGCGGGAAGAACTCGAAGTCGATCGATGTTACGATCAAGAATCCGCCGGTGCAGGAGAAGAAGGCGGCGCAGTGACGGGGTGAGCGTCTAATTTTTTCACTTGCCCATAACGGCGCAATCCGGATTGGTGGCACCAAAAACCACTTATGAGGCTCTCCGCTCGCCTCCTAGCACCGCCACCCGGTCGAAAAGGCCGGGAACCCCCGGATCCCCCTGCATCTCACGCCTTTTCGAGCGTGAACCGGAACGCCGCCCCTTCTCCCGGACGGCCGGGCACCCGGTCCTCGACCCAGACCCGTCCTCCGTAGCGCTCCACGAGGATCTGCACCAGGTAGAGGCCGAGCCCTTCCCCGACGCCCCGTTTCTTCTGCTCGTAGCGGTGGAAGATCGCCTCCTTCTGTTCGTCCGGGACGCCGGGGCCGGTATCCGCAACCGTTACCCGCACAAACCCGTTCTCCTCCTCGGTCAGGACGGTAATCGCGGCGTCGGCACCCCCATGCTTCACGGCGTTGCCTATCAGGTTTACAAAGACTTCCGGGAGGAGGTCGTCAGCCCGCACCAGATATGGAGCACCCTCGTAACGGATGTTGCTGTAGGGGTAGTGGCCGATCTCCTCCCGGATGATTGCGTCAAGATCCGTCGGCCGAAGGAGAGGCGGCCCGGCGTGAATCCGCCGGATCTTCGAGACGGTACCCAGGATATCGATGCTCTTCCTGACGCTTCGCTGGAGTTTCTTCGCATAGCCGGCCGCTTCCTCATCTCCCGGCAGGCTGTCGACAAGCAGCTCCGTATAGAGGTTCGAGACGTTCTCGGTATTCCCGATGTCGTGGGTCAGGATATCCAGGTAAAGGTTCGTCTCCCGGTGAGCGGACTCGAGATCCCTGTTCAGCCGGGCGAGATCTTCGGTCTGGCGCTGGAGAGCCTCCTCGGCCTGCTTGCGCTCGGCAGCTTCCCGTTCGAGATCCGCTTTCGAAGTGGTGATCCCTTTGAGATCTGCGGCCATCCGGTTGAATGAGCGCGACAGATCGCTGATCTCGTCATCGGCGGTCTCGACGATGGCGTAATCGAGGTCGCCGGACCCGATGATTCGTGCTCCCTCCTGGAGACTCTCGATCGCCACCAGAGTGCGCCGGTAGAAGAGGAAGTAACTGGTGAAGATATACGCGGCGAAGGTGCCCATCAGGGCGAAGATCAGGAGATTGTTGGCCTGTTCCAGTTGCACCCTCTCCTGGTGAAGGATGCGTGCGAGCTGCGTGGCGTCGGCACCCATACCCTGCGTCTGGACGGCCATCCGGCTCCACAACATCTGCAGGACAGGGTCCGCTGCCGGATCGGACGATCCGGAGGAGGTCGTATAGGCCGGGATCACGCTGTCAAAGATATCCTTGAGCCGGTTCTGATTACTCTGGATGTTGGCGACCAGTGCCTGCTGTTCCGGAGTCTGGGGGTCGAGCTCCGAGAGATCGGATGAGAACGAGGTATACACCGATTCCCATCGCGTGCGTTGCAGGTCCTCACGGTAGAGGAGGTATTCGGTTGAGAGGTAATTGAGATCGTTCGCTCTCTGGGCCAGTGTGCTTGCGATCTGCTCCTGCCGGTTAAGGTGATCGAGCTGCTGGTCCGTGATGACCACCGAAACGGCGATGATGAGCAAAACCAGCCCGAAGACCACGGTGCTGATGATCAACTGTGTCCTGATCTTCATGGCCGCTCACTGTATTCCGATGATGTTCACCGATGCCGGTTTCACGCTTGAAAGGCTTTCTGTCGCGATGTAATCGTGGAAATCCGGGATCGTCGTTGCATTCGTGAGGTTATTGGCTATCATCCACCGTGCCTCGCCCTCCATCGCGGTGATGAGCGATTGGTCAAGCGAGAGGGAGAACTGGTTCTGCTGCCAGACCGTATCCATGTACCCGGCATCGAGGTTCAACCGGTTCTGTACGATAGCCCGGGATTCGGCCGGATGAGTGTGGATGTACTCCTCAGCCTGTGCCAGTGCCGTAAGGAACCTGGCCGCGATGTCGGGATTGTCCCTTATCCAGTCATCGGTGGAGACGATCAGCCCGAAGACTGGCTGGCTGCCCTGCGCCGGCAGGACAACAGCGTTCGCGCCCAACCGGTCTCTGGCCGCATTGGCATACGGCTGGGCGGTTGAAATGGCATCGATATCTCCGTCCGCAACAGCGTTCACCCATCCTTCCGGAGTTTCGACGTCAACGAGGGTTATGTCCTGCATTGTCATGCCGTGCAGCCTGAGAAGCCTTCCGAGATGGAATTCCGCAACGGTTCCTATCGTGGTCCCGACCCGTTTACCCTTAAGGTCGGATACGTTCGTGATTCCCCGGTCTTGCCGTGCAACAAGATAGATGAACTCACCTTTGTCGATGTTTCCTATCGCACTTATGTTTGCGTTCTGAAACGCCTTCCGAACAAGAGGGAACTCGGATACCCCCACGGTGATCTCCGCTTCACCGTTCACCACGCCGTCCAGCGAAGCCGCTCCGGAATCATATTCACGCAGGGCTATATCGATGCCGTTCTTCTCGAAAAAGTGCCGGTCTTCGGCAATCCAGAAAAGTGCGGTTGACTCAAACGGCGAATATGCTACGGTTATAGAATCCACCTCTTCCGGACCGGCCTTCTGGAAGTCCCAGAACCATGCGCCAGACCCCACCAGCAGCACAATCAAGGCGAGTATACCGGCGATCTTCTTCATGGCCGTGCTCCGGAAGTGTTCTTCATGACACCTTCCGCCGGTGAGTAATCCGCGCTGCCTTCATGTTTGACCGTCTCAGTACCGTTTTTGGGGATGGAAATCCCCAAACCGTGAATTGCATTTGCATTCGTCGGGCTATCCGCAGTCACCCACGGTCCCGATCTGAGCGGTCTCAAGTGCTTTCCTACCGCCGGATGAGCGCCAGCCCGGCCGTTTCTGCAGATCGTCACGTTGCACGGCAACTGCCCTCCTTGCGCGGGCCGGATGCGCCCACCGTCGTCCGGGCGCTCGTTGATCTGATCGGCCCGGATGGAGTTGACGGTTCTGTCATAATGCCTGGAAGATACCATACAGTGATCCTGTGCAGATGATTGCGATTGAGACCTATTGGAGCGCCAGCGAATTTTCACAGGTAGCCCCTGGTAAAACCAGGGCCGATCAGTGCCGCTGATTGCTTACTGTATCTAAAAACACTGATGGGTATAATATAGTTACTCCATGAGATCCGACCGACCATCAGCACTTCGAGATGAACTCGACCGAAGATTGCCATAGTAGGGGCTTACATTGAGATGGCAGCCCACCGCAATTACCGGGATATGTTCAGGAGTGATACCGAACATCTATCGTTTCGTATTTGCTTTTTGTTCAGCGTGTAAGTATGCGGGCGCATGCTTTTCATCCTGTCTCCCGGCACCAGCCCCCACCTCCCTCCAAAGATATACGTCCCGGCGCATCGAACACCTCATATGGACGCTCCGGTCCCGGGCAGGCAGGATAGATAGGTTATGGACGGCAGCACGATAATCCCGGCTCTCGTTTTCGTATGCGGCCTCCTTGCAGGATTCGGCGTATACGCGATGGTATCCTCCGCTCCGTCCGATCCGGTGCACGCAGCTCTCTACACGGAGAACGCGCCGGAGCCCATCGGGCCGTACAGTCAGGCCATGCTGTGCGGGGACTACCTCTTTATGTCGGGGCAGATCGGTCTCGACCCGGCCACCGGCAACCTCTCCGGCACCGCCGCCGGTGAAGCAAGGCAGGCGATGGAGAACCTGCGGGCCGTGCTCCGCGAGGCCGGCCTCGACTTCCCGGATGTCGTCCAGACCCGGATCTACGTAACAGACCTCGCGGACTTCGATGCGGTCAACGCCGTCTACGCCGAGTACTTCGAGGAGCCCTACCCCGCACGGGCGACGGTGCAGATCGCCGCCCTCCCGAAAGGGGCGAGGGTCGAGATCGAGATGATCGCAAAGGTGCGGTGACCCGGCCGGAACGACACCGGACCCCTATCCGGAAACCATTAATAGGAGTGGGGATTCCTACTGCGCCCAAGCTGCGACATCCGGACGACACGGTGCATTTTCCCGGCATTCATCGAGCATGCAGACCGACGACAGCGAATACCCTGCAGGGACGGCGTGAACGGGAGACACGCGGTCATTCACATGCGAGAGCACCCGGACGAAGGCGCTCACAGCCGTCGCAGTGGACCGCCCGAAAGGGTGAAAAGGTGGTAGCAATGTCGATAGAGGAGAATAAGGCACTTGTACGCAGGTTTTACGAGCAGGTCTATAAAGCCCATGATCTGGACATGGGCGTATCGATGCTCGCCCGTGACTACGTACAGCACGATCCGATGAACAAATTCAGCGGAGGAGCGGAGGGCTGGAGACGGATCAATGCGGCGTACTGGAAGGCATTCCCCGACCAGATTCTCACCGTCAGGGGTCAGGTTGCCGAAGGCGATCTGGTGACGACCTGCTGGACATCGAGCGGAACGGATTCGGGAACCGGGCTCTGGGGCCGGCCGCCGACCGGGCGGAAGTATTCGTTCCAGGGAATATCGGTGTCCCGGGTCGTCGACGGCAAGATCGCAGAGGAATGGATTGTATGGGAGTCCGCCGGTCTGATGCAGCAGCTCGGCATCGAACGGATCCCGGAAATCCCGATTCCGGCATGATCTGATCGTCGGTTGCGGATCGGAACCCTGCCTCGATACGCAGGCGGCGGACTTTCTCACCGGGGGTGGTAACGACACCACCACTTCTTTTGGTTGTGCGGCCAGATGGGTTCACTTGCTCATGCTCGCATTGCCGGTGATTTTATTGATAAACATCTATCAGTCTCTCCTTCCATATTCGCTATGGAGATTCGATGCCCGCAATACGAATAGGCGAAGGGAGCGAGCTGGCCCAGCAGCCGGAACCCTTCAGGAACGAGTATGAACTGCAGGAGATCCTTGCCGGGCACCCGGTGCTCCTCGTCGACCGGGGCGATTCCGCGCTCGTCACGATCAGCCGGGAGTTGCCGCTTGAGAACGGGTTTGCCGATATCTTTCTCATCGACAGCAGCGGGCTGCCGGTTATTGTCGAGGCGAAACTGGCCCGGAACGGGGAGTCGCGGCGCGAAGTCATCGGTCAGTTATGCGATTACCTTTCTGCAATGGGCAGACTTACCCCCGACGAGGTGAACGAGAGATCGGCAGGCCTTCTCGACGAAACATTTCAATCCATGGCCGGTGCCGAGGGGGAAGAGAATCCCGGGGAACGGCTCGCCCTGCTGAAGAGCAACATTGCCTCGTACCTGAGAGCCGGGCAGATAAGGGGCATTATCGTCCTCGATGCCGCCCCGGACGACCTTATCCGGGAGTTCAGTTACCTCAACGAACACAGCGATCTCGATCTCCGGCTGCTGGTGGTCGAGCGCTACCGGCTTGGCAGGCACGAGTACTTCTACCATTCGCGATTCCTGGTATCGGGAGAGGTCGATCAGGAGATAAAGCGGCAGAGACTGCGGCTTCGATTGATCGTCGAGAAATTCTCGAAGATGAAGCCGCCCATCTTCTCGACGCATGTAACCGGGAAGGAGAACGTCCGCGTGTACCGCGAAGGGTGGCCGGGAGCGGTGCACTACGAGTTCGCCGACTGGAAGAATTCGATCAGTATCGAGATACAGGTCAGGCACAAGGAGCACCCGGAGGTTGCGGACTTCCTCCCCGGACTCCGTGAGCACCTCGCCACGGCGATCCCGGAGACGCAGAGGGTCGAGCTCGTCACCGACTCGTTCGGATGGACGAGGCTTCAGTTCTTCTTCGGGGAAGAGATCGACCCTTACCGGATTGCCCAATCGATGGTGCGGCTCTGCAGGACCGAGAAAGACATCTCCACCCTGCTGCGGGAAGGGAATGGATAGGGGACGAGCGCCAACCGTCGACCCATCTGCAGTCCTCGTCCCCTTGCCATCCACCCCTACCTTAATCACTTCCCAATCCAACTTTATCCTATGAATCTCTCCAGAATTCCGCTCCTCGCCGCCCTGCTCATCCTCGCCGCGGTCGCTGCATCCGGCTGCATGAGCCAGGAGACGGTGGTCTCCGATGAGGAGGCGGCGCAGGTGCTCGCCTACGCGGAACCGATCGCCGACAACCTCATGCAGGGCTTCAACGAGGGCAATTACACGAAGTACTCCCGCGACTTCGGCCCGGAGATGCGGCAGGCCCTCGACGAGGCCGCGTTCGAGCAGAACCGCGAGTTCGTCACGTCCCGGATCGGGCTCTATGAGTCCAGGAGCGATCCCGTCGTCACGGAGACCGGCGAGTTCATTGCCGTGACTTACAGTGCGAAGTTCGAGCAGGAGGATGGCGTTGCTCTCCGGTTCGTCTTCAAAAAGGATGATCCGTCGCACCAACTCCAGGGGCTCTGGTTCAACTCGCCGAAGCTGCGCAGTTGAAAATGCCCCGGCACGGTCTGTCGCGGGCCTGAAGCCGGGATACCTTTGTATTCTTGCTTGAGGCGCTCATCTCCTCAAGGGTCCGGGTGAACCTCCTCACCCTGTTTCCCCTCAACCCGGAGAGCGAGTTCTACATCCGCGAGATCGTCCGCATGACCGGGGAACATCAACGGGATGCACCGCGGGCTTGCAAACCAGAAATCGTTTGGACTTCTTATCGGGGGACGGCGGGAAAACCCCCAATATCCCTGGTAAGGTCGATCCTCTTATCTTCGACCATATGGGCCGCAAGCAGAACCGTTCGGTCTACGACGCCGTGCGTGTAACATCTGCCGCCGAAGCGGAATTTGCGGTGAGCACAGCTGAGGCTCCTGTGCAGAAGGTTGCGTTCCTCCCCGGGTGACTTCATCCCGGCCCGGAAGGCTTCCCGCTCTACTCCGCTACCCCCGTAGTTCTTCTACCGTCTTCCCTGCCTCCCCCGCCGCACCCGTCCGGCGGCTCCCGTAGGCGAAATAGACGCAATGCCCGATCAGGAGCCAGATCACGAATCGGAGGTGGGTGATGGTCGGCAGGGCGACGATGGCGAGGAGCGGGACGAGCGGGACGAACGGGACGCGGAACGGTCGGGGTATCCCGGGCCGGGTGCGCCGGAGCACGATCACCCCGGCCGAGACGATGATGAAGGCGGCGAGCGTCCCGATGTTGACCAGTTCCGCGACCGAGCCCAGGGGGAGGAGGCTCGCGATGGCGGCGGTGACCAGCCCGACGAGGGGGGTGCCGTTCACCGGCGTCCGGAGGATCGGGTGCACCCTCCCGAAGACCGCGGGGAGCAGGCCGTCACGGGACATGGCGTAGAGGATCCGGGTCTGGCCGAAGAGGAGGACGAGCAGCACAGAGGTGATCCCGAGGAGCGCCCCGACGGAGACGAGCGCCCCTCCTCAGGGGACACCGATCCGGTCGATGGCGAAGGCGACCGGTGCCGGAACGTTCAGTTCGGTGTAGGGGACAATGCCGGTGAGGACCAGGGAGACCGCGACATACAGCACCGTGGCGATGAGGAGCGAGCCGAGGATCCCGATAGGGAGATCCCGCTGGGGGTTTTTGACCTCCTCGGCCGTCGTCGAGACCGCGTCGAACCCGATGTAGGCGAAGAAGACGATGGCCGCGCCCGTGACGACCCCGGTCCACCCAAACGGCAGGAACGGGTCCCAGTTTACCGGATCAATGCGGGAAAACCCCAGATACAGGAAGAGGAGGACGACCGCCACCTTGATCACGACGATGACGGTATTGATCCGGGCGCTCTCCTTCACCCCGCGGATGAGGAGCGCGGTGATCGCGGCGATGATCAGGACCGCAGGGAGGTTGATGAGGCCGCCTGCAACCCCGGGAGGGTTCACCAGGGCGGCAGGGAGCGTTATCCCGACTTCCTCGAGGAGGTTGACGACGTAGCCGGACCAGCCTATCGCGACGGCGGCGACGGCGACCGAGTACTCTAGGAAGAGGTCCCACCCGATGATCCAGGCCCAGATCTCCCGAGGGAGGCGTAACTGTAGGTGTAGGCGCTCCCTGCAACCGGGACCATCGCCGCGAACTCCGCGTAGCAGAGGGCGGCAAAGAGGCATACGATACCCGCGATGATGAACGAGACGACGATGGTGGGGCCGGTGAAGTTCGCCGCGGCAACCCCCGTGATGACGAAGATGCCCGTCCCGACGACAGCCCCGATGCCGAAGAGGACGAGTTCGAACGGGTTTAAGACCCTCTTCAAGGCATGTTCGCCCTCAGTGCTCTCCACCAGCTGCCGGATGGATTTTGTTCCGAAGATCCGGCGGGGTGTCGGACCCGGTGGTCTGTCCATCGGGGGGTCTATGCCCGTGCGACCGGTTAAAGGGTGTGGTCGGCGGTGGAGGGGGTCCGGATCACATGACATGCGGTTCGACCGGACTTCCGTGGGCCCCTGTCCGGCACCGCTCTCTGTCGGGGAGGCTGCGGTGCAGGTCTCGTCCGCACCGGCCTTCCGGAGCGTGGGAAACCCGGCGGGGATCAGCCCATTGCATCTAAATCCACAATCCGGCGGAGTCGCTGCCAGAGGCCGCCGATTTCGTTGGGCGCCCTCCATCCGCAGATTACCCATCCGCCAACCCGACTGAGTATCATGAATATGTGGTCCGGGAGGGTGCCTTCCACCATCCCGCGTCAGGCCGGCACCTGCTCCTTCTTCTCCCGGTCCCAGTGGCGGTGCCGGGCGATGGCCGTCTTGAACTGCCCGGCAAACGAGTTCACGTCTCCCTGGCTCCCGCAGGTCACGACCCCCATCTCGGAGACGGCCTCTCCCCCGGCGCCGGCGTCGACGAAGGCCACGCCCTTTATGTCCGATGCCTTCAGGAGTTCGATGCCTTCTCCCATCGCCCCGATCGGCTTGCAGTGCTTGAAGGCCTCGTTGACGAAGTGAATCGCGTAACTCTGGTTCTTCAGGGTCTCCGCGTGCCTCCCGCCCGGGACATACACGGCGTCGTACACGATCGATGCGGTGGTGACGTAACTCTTATCCACCTCCATCTCCCTGCCGTCGGCGGACCTGACCTTACCGAGGAACTGCGAGACGATCTGCGGGTGGGCCCCCGCGTCTTTCAGCGCCTTCCTGACCTGCATCACCTCGTCGTGGTTGTAGCCCTCCATCGCGAGGATCGCAATCTTCCGGCTCTTGATGGTGTCCATGACGGTCCTCTCCTGGCTGAGGTTCGGTGACTTCTTCGTCCCGGAGGACGCGCCCTTCTCAGCCGGGGGCGGCACCCCGATCCCCTCCGCGATCCGTATGGCAAGATCGCCGTCGACGTTGTTGATGAGGTCGACCACCCTCTTCCTGACCCCGAAGTCCGAGACCTTCCCGAGCTCGAAGTGGAAGGCCTTGACGATATGCTCCTTCTCCGGGTCCGACATGCTGTTCCAGAAGAGTTTCGCCTGGCTGAAGTGATCGTTGAACTTCTCGCTCCGCGCACGGACCTTCTTCGCCTCGATCTTCTCCTGGTGGTGGGCGTAGCCGCCCTCCTCCACCCGGGCCGGCCGGGGCTTGTTCTCGCCGAGCGCGTTCGGGAAGTAACTCGCGACCCCCTTATCGATCGTCATCCGGTGGTAGCCCTCCCGCTGGTTGTTCGCGATGGGCGCGAGCGGCCGGTTGATCGGGATCTCGTGGAAGTTCGGGCCGCCGAGGCGTATCAGCTGGGTGTCCAGGTACGAGAAGAGCCGGCCCTGGAGGAGCGGGTCGTTCGAGAAGTCGATCCCCGGCACGACGTTCGCCGGGCAGAAGGCGACCTGTTCGGTCTCCGCGAAGAAGTTGTCCGGGTTCCTGTTCAGGACCATCTTCCCGATCCACCGGATCGGCACGTCCTCCTCGGGCCAGATCTTCGTCGCGTCAAGGATGTCGAAGTCGAAGTTGTGCTCGTCTTCCTCCTCGATCATCTGCACCCCGAACTCGTACTCCGGGTAGTCTCCCATCTCGATCGCCTCCCAGAGGTCCCGGCGGTTGAAGTCCGGGTCCTTCCCGGCCAGTTTCTGCGTCTCGTCCCAGACGAGCGAGTGGATGCCGAGCAGCGGCCGCCAGTGGAACTTGACGAACCGTGCCTTTCCTTCGGCGTTGATGAACCGGAAGGTGTTGACCCCGAACCCCTGCATCATCCGGTAACTCCGCGGGAGCGCACGGTCCGAGAGGACCCACATGATCATATGCGTGATCTCCGGCAGGTTCCCGACGAAGTCCCAGAAGGTGTCGTGGGCGGCGGAGGCCTGCGGCATCTGGTGGTGCTGCTCCGGTTTGATGGCGTGGACGAGGTCGGGGAACTTGATCGCGTCCACGATGAAGAAGATCGGCATGTTGTTGCCGACGAGATCGTAGTTTCCTTCTTCCGTGTAGAACTTCGTCGCGAACCCCCGGACGTCCCGGACCGTGTCGGCCGACCCGCGGAATCCGACGACGGTCGAGAACCGGACGAAGACCGGTGTCTTCTTCCCGGGGTCCTGGAGGAACGCCGCCCGCGTGTACTCGGTCATCGGCTCGTAGACCTGAAAATAGCCGTGGGCGCCCGACCCCCGGGCGTGGACGATCCGCTCGGGGATCCGCTCGTGGTCGAAATGCGTCAGTTTCTCGCGGAAGTGAAAGTCCTCCAGAAGCGTCGGCCCCCGCTCCCCCGCTTTCAACGCATCATCGGTATGGCTCACCCGGACGCCCTGGTTCGTCGTCAGGAACTCCTGCTCCGGGTCCTGGCGAAATTCGTCAAGCTGCTCCTGCTTGCTCTTCTCATCTATCTTTCTCCTCTGATCCATGCTCTCTCACCTGCAACCCTCTTGCCCGGCCGGTCATACACCGCTGCCCCCCCGGCGGGCGTGTCCCCATTCCGGTCGGGCATCATAAATGTAACTGCGTATCGCCCGTGGGCGTGCAGAACGGTTGTCTCTGCCGGAAATGTCTTAAAAATAGACTTTCGGGGAATCATGCGTCCCCGGTCACGCCCCGCCCTCGCGGCGAACGGGGCAGAGCGGGTCTTCGGCCCAGAGGTCGCCGGTATCGGCAAACGCACGGATCCTGCACCCCCCGCCGCAGCGGTCGCGGTAGGAGCACCTTCCGCAGGACCCCCCGACCAGGTCCTTCTTTCTCCGGAAGTCGTCGAGGATCCGGTTCTCCGGATCGTTCCAGATGGCGCTAAACGGTCTTTCCCTGATGCTCCCTACCTTCAGTTCATCCATCTGGGCGAACTGGCAGGGATAGACGGCACCGGACGGATCGATGTTTGCAATGCGGTCTCCCGCGCTGCACCCGACCCCGGAGCATGCGAGGAGCGTGCACATGCTCTCGTATGCCGGCCGATCATCCTTCTCCAGCCTCCCGAGGAGATATATGGCGTCCTGGGGCGCGTCGACCGTGAGGAACTCCATGACCGCCGGGTCCACATCGCGCGCCCTCTCGATGAGCAGGTCGAGAAGACCGGCAATCTCGCGGGGTCCGAGTTGCAGTGAGTCATAGCCCTCGCCTCCCCGGCCGCTCGGGACCAGCCAGTAGACGCAGAACCGTTCCGCTCCGGAGTGCAGGGCGAGGTCGATGAGGGCGGGGACCTCCGTGTGGTTCTCCCGCGTTGCGGTCACCCGGACGCCGCACTTCAGCCCGGCGGACCTGCAGTTTTCGAGCGCCGAGACGGCCAGATCGAAGCTTCCCGGGACGTTTCGCATACCATCGTGCGTTTCCGCGGTCGCCCCGTCGAGCGAGACTCCCGCGTACTCCACCCCGACATCGCGAAGCCGCCGTGCAACGGCGGGCGTGATCAGCGTGCCGTTGGTGCTCAGGGCGGTGGTGAGACCGCGCTCCTGCGCGTGCCCGGCGAGATCCCAGAAGTCCTCCCGGACCAGCGGCTCGCCCCCGGAGAAGAGCAGGAGGGGAACCCGCATCTCCGCAAGATCGTCGATCAGGCAAAGCCCCTCCTCCGTCGTCAGCTCGTCCTCGCGCTCTCGCCCCGGCCCTGCCCGGATGTAGCAGTGGGAGCAGAGCAGGTTGCACCGGTTCGTTATGTTCCAGAAGACGACAGGCCGGCGGATGTCGGAGAACGCAAGCACCCCGCTCGGCGTTCTCTCGCCGGCGCGGTGCCGGAGCACCTCGCTGACCGTGCCGGTTGCGTGCAGGTATCTTGTGATCCGGTTCACTGAACACGCCCCGGCTCTTTTGCAGGCTCGATCCGGCCGCTCGGCCGCCGCTTGAACTCCTCGGTGCTGAAGAGAACCCGGTAATCGGCAACACCGGTCGCCCGGGAGAGGGCCGCGACCCTGCGGAGCGCGTCCTCCTTATCGCGGCAGTGGAGCACAGTGTAGAGGTTGTACTCCCAGCGGCCGGGGATGGTGCGGCGCTCGTAGCAGTGGGTCACGTCGGGACTCTCCGCCATCGCGGCTCCGATTTCGGCGACGCGGGTCCCGGGGACGTTCCAGACCACCACGGCGTTCGCCATGAGATCGGCCTTCCGGGGGTTGATCCTCGTCCCGAACCGGCGGACGACGCCGTTCTGCCCGAGCCTTCGCAGCCGGGCGACGACCTCCTCCTCACTGATCCGAAGCCTCCTTGCCGCATGGAGAAACGGTCTCTCCTCAAGCCCGATGCCGTCCTGTGTCGACCAGAGGATCTCCTTATCGATCTCGTCCATCATCATCTTCCTCCGTGAGAAACCGGAACCGGACGTCGAGTTTGAACCTCCGCACCACCGGGAGGTTCAGGACGTCCCCGGGAGGAATCATCGACCGCCGCATGATCTCCTCGAGTATCCCGAGAAGTTCCTCCTCGCCTGCCGCGGCGATAGTGAACCAGAGGTTGTAGTCGTCGTCGCGGCGGTAGTTGTGGGACACGCCGTCGTACTCGTTCACGATCCCCGCGACCTCGTGCATCCGCTCTTCCGGCACCCGCATGGCAACGAGCGTGGATGAGCGGATGCCGACGCATCCGGGTTCGAGGATCGGCGCGATATGCCGGATCACCCCCCGGCGGGAGAGATCGGAGAGGCGCTCGATCACCTCCCGCTCCGGCATCCCGAGCGCTTCCCCGAGAACCCGGTACGGCCGTGGATCGAGGGGGAAGTCGTCCTGCACTCGCTGGAGGAGCATCCGGTCGAGCGGATCGAGGTGCATTCACCGCACCCCCGATCCCGGCTCGTACAGGCACCAGGGATCCTCTGCCAGGTAATCGCCGGCCTGCGAACCCTCTTCCGTGAGCCCGTATGCCCGGGCGCGGCACCCCCCGCAGGCAGAACGGTACTCGCACGCGCCGCATTTGCCCGTCAGGGCATCGCCGGAGCGGAGATTTCTAAAGACCTCCGAACCGTTCCAGATCTCTGCAAACGAGGTTTTCCGGATGTTCCCGAGACCCAGCGGAAGGTAGGGGCAGGGGGTGACCTCTCCGCCGGGGTCTATCCTGCAGTAGCGAATGCCCGCGATGCATCCCCGTTCCCCCTCTGCTACGGGAAGACCCATCGTTGACGCAATCCGCACGTACTGCGGGGCGCACGTCGGGCGGATGGACAGATCCCTATCAGCTCTCAATCGGAGGATCTCCCGGATCAGGGCCTCGTACATCTCCCCCGAGATGTCGACGACCCCCTTCCCCCTCCCCGTGGGGACGAGGAAGAAGAACTGGAAGTCTTGCACCCCGAGCTCTTCCCCGAATTCCGCGATAGCCTCGAGCTCGCGATGGTTCTGCAGGGTTACCGTCGTGTGCACCTGGACGGGGATACCGGCATCCCTGCAGGCCTCGATGCCCGCGACGGCACGCTCCCAGGCGCCCGTCACCCCCCTGAACCGGTCGTGAACTCCCGGATCGGCAGAGTCGAGGCTTATCGCCGCCTTCCGGATGCCCGCCCCGGCGAGCCGCACCGCGGTGCGGCCGTCGATCAGGGTCCCGTTCGTCCCGATGACCATCCGGAGACCACGGCGCGTCCCGTATCCGGCGATCTCGAAGATATCGTCCCTCATCAGGGGCTCTCCGCCGCTGAGGATCATCACCGGGGAGCCGGTCTGCGCAACCTGGTCGATGAGCATCTTTGCTTCACCGGTGGAGAGTTCCGGGGTCCCTCCACCATCCCCGGCATCCATATAGCAGTGGGCGCACCGCAGGTTGCACCGGTACGTGACGTTCCATGAGATAAGGGCAGGTTTATATCCGCTCTTCCCGCCGTCTTCCTTGCTATGCGACATCAAGCGATCACCAGAATTCCGGTATGCACTCCCCCAGGTCGAGAGAAGAGGGCTATACCCGGATAATTCTATATCAATGTGTCGGGAATTCCGGCAGAATAGCAGGTTTTTGGGTTATCTCCCCTGCGGGGTTCTTCTGCATGGTCGGGGAACTCCCCCTCGCATCCTCGCGTTCGCTCATGCTTCGCGTCGACAGAACGGTTAACTATCGCCTCGATCGTATAGTTCCCGGCGGTCGTGAGCAGGACGTATGGCAAAGAGACCTCGAGGCGGAGTCAGGGCCAGCAGGCTCTCGCGAAGACTGAATACGGGGGATGCCGTCTTTATCGGGCTCGGCTCCATGATCGGGGCCGGCATCTTCACGGCTCTTGCACCTGCGGCGGCCGCGGCCGGGGCAGGGCTGCTCTTCGGCCTCGCGCTTGCGGCCGCTGTGGCCTACTGCAACGCCACATCGTCCGGCGAGCTCGCCCGCCTCTACCCTGCATCGGGCGGCACCTACGTATATGCACGAGAACGGTTGAACGGGTTCTGGGCCTGGGTTGCGGGCTGGGGGTTCGTGGCCGGCAAACTCGCCAGCTGCTCTGCGGTCGCGCTCACCTTCGGCTACTACCTTGCTCCGGAGTATGCACGGTTCCTTGCCGCGGGGGCGGTGATCGCATTCACGGTGCTGAACTTCTTCGGGATAGAAAAGACCGCCGGCGCGACGAAGATCATCGTCGTGGTGGTCCTGCTCTCTCTTTCCGCGATCGTTGCCCTCACCTTCGTCGGCGAGCCGGATCCCGGCAACTTAAGCCCGATCCCCGGACCGAACGGCCTGTACGGGATTTTGCAGTCGGCGGGGATCTGGTTCTTCGCGTTTGCGGGGTATTCGAGGATCGCGACCCTGGCAGAAGAGGTCGAAGACCCGGAGACGTCCATCCCCCGGGCAATCGTGCTCGGTCTTTGCATCACGCTCTTCGTCTACGCCGCCGTCGTCGTCTCGGCGCTCCTCCTCGTCGGGCCTGCCGCGCTCGCCCGGTCCGACGCGCCCCTGGTGGCGGCGCTCGCCGGGGCGGGGTTTGAATCGTGGCAGTGGATCGTCCGGGTCGGTTCGACGTTTGCGACCCTCGGGGTGCTGCTCTCCCTTATGACGGGCGTCAGCCGGATGCTCTTTGCCATGGCGGCGGACCGGAGAATGCCTTCGTATCTCGCCCGGGTTCACCCGGTGCACAGGGTTCCGCACCTTGCCGAACTGACGGTCGGCGTAATCCTGGTCGCGGTGGTGCTGCTCGCGGACCTCCGTGCGGCGATAGGGTTCAGTTCTTTTACCGTGCTGCTGTACTACGCGGTCACGAACCTCTCCGCGTACACCCTGACGGAGCAGGAGAGGCTGTACGGGAGATACCTCGCGGTACTGGGTCTTTCAGGGTGCCTGCTGCTTGCGTTCACGCTGCCGGCCATGGCCGTCGGCATCGGGAGCGCGGTCATGCTGGCGGGCATACTGGTATACCTCGTACAGGGGCGGCGCAGTTCGTGACAGGACCGTCAGCCCCAGATCGGGTCGTCGCCGAACCGGTCCATCCAGTAGTCGGCGGGGTTCTGCGCTAGGTCCTTTTCGAGATCTTCGAGCCTGAACGAGACGGGGCGGTTCATGCAGTAGTCGACCAGGAGGTCGTAGGCCTCTTTTAAGCGTATCGTCATCTCGTGGGACTCCGCCGGGTCTTTTCGCGACACGTCGGGATGCCACTCCTTGATCCTCTCGGAGTAGCGCACGCGAATCTCGCTCTGGCTGGCACGGTCCCGGATGCCGAGCAGTTCGGCCGCCTCCCTCACGCGTCCGGCGGTTATTGTGGCCATCAAAAATGCGTGTACAGCGCCCGCAGGATAAGCGTTGTGAAGTGCCCAGAGCGATCTCTTTTTGGGCGCAGACGATAGATTCACTGAAAACGAGTCTCATGGCAGATAACACGCCGATCATCTACCTGAACAACGCCGCCACGACCTGGCCGAAACCCCCGGAGGTGCTCGAGGCCGTCGGGCAATCCCTCGCCCTCCCGGTCTTCGGGTCGGGGAGGACCACCGGGAGCCAGGGCGAGGACTATATCACGCTCGCCCGGGAGGCGCTCTCGGACCTCCTCGCCGCAGAACCGCCGGAGCACGTGGTCTTCACCCAGAACGCGACCGATTCCTTGAACATCCTCATCCAGGGATTTCTCGCCGGAGAGGCCGGGTGCCACGTCATCACGACAGAACTCGACCACAACTCGGTTCTGCGACCGCTTCACGAACTCGAGCGGCAGGGACGTATCCGGCTAACGGTTCTCCCCTTCGAGAACGGTGCTGTTCGCCCCGACACTGTCGACGCGGCCGTCACGCCCGGGACCCGGCTCATGGTCACGGCCCACGGGAGCAACGTGCTCGGCTCCGTACAGGACGTCGCCCGGATCGGGGAACTCCTGCACGATCACGGCGCCTATTTCATCGTCGACGGAGCGCAGACCGCCGGCCACGTACCCATCGATCTCGGGAAACTCCCGGTCGACGCCTATGTCTTCACCGGCCATAAGGGCCTCCTCGGTATCCCCGGTACCGGCGGATTCTACCTGCAAGACCCGGAATCGATCGCTCCTCTCCGCTACGGGGGGACCGGGACGGACTCCTTCTCGCTCTTCCAGCCCCGGGAGATGCCGGAGCGGTTCGAGACCGGGACGCACAACTATCCCGGCCTTGCGGCCCTCGCTGCCGGGGTGAACTACATCGCATCCACCGGGGTAGAGGCCATCGCAGAGAAGGCCGAACGCCAGACGGCGTTTCTCATCGGGGAGTTGAAGAAAGAGCCCAACATCACGGTCTACAACGAGTCGCCCGCCCTCCCTATCGTCTCCTTCAACATCCACGAGATGGAGAACGACGACGTGGGGTTCATCCTCGCCCGTGCCTACGGGATCGTCGCCCGCACGGGGCTGCACTGCGCACCCCTCGTGCACAGGGCGATTGACGGGGGGAGAGGCTCCGTGCGGCTCAGCCTCTCCTGGTTCACCACGGACGAAGAGTGCCGGACCGCCGCAAAGGCAGTGAGGGAGATTGCACAGAATGCGAATTCTTCGCTCGGTTCGCCATAAATCCTGCGCCGACGGCTCGTTCATGAAGGAGTTTCTCCTCAGCGAGCCGGTACCGGCGGGGTTCTTTGCCTATCTCGCGAACTTCGGGGAGGTTGAGGTGCTCCAGAACATCGGCGAGGGGTTCTACAGGTTCGAGAAGACCGACTGGTTCTCCATCAAAGGCCTTGCCGGGGACACCACCGTCGAGGTCAGGTTCAAAAAGGAGGTCATGCACCTGACGGTGGATTTCCTCTACTTCCTCTTCTCCTCTTACCGAGAAGGGCCGGTGGATCTCGCGGTGCTGAAACAGAGGGAGCAGGCGGTCGGGAGACGGGTGAGAGAACACCTGTATGGGCATTAACGGGGGAAGAATGCCCTGGGACGTATTCGAACAGTTTGCAGAGGACTACGATCGGTGGTTCGAGGAGCACCGCGCCGGGTACCATGCAGAACTCGCCCGGATCCGGCGTCTCCTCCCGTGCCCGGACTCCCGTGCCGTCGAGATTGGGGTCGGGTCGGGGAGGTTTGCCGCGCCCCTCGGGGTCCCGCTCGGACTCGAACCCTCATGTGCCCTTGGTCGGATGGCGCGGCGCCGGGGGATCGAGGTTATCCGCGGGAGAGCCGAATCGATCCCCCTCAGGGACGGGTCGTGCTCGTCCGTCCTGATGGTGACGGTCATCTGTTTTCTGGACGACCCGGTTCTGGCATTCGAGGAGATCCACAGGATCCTCGCCCCCCGGAAAACGTTCGTCCTCGGGTTCATCGAACGGGAAGGAGAGGTTGCCCGAAGATACCTGCATGAGAGGGGAAAACACAGGTTCCTCTCCCGCGCCCGCTTTTACTCATCGGGCGAAGTCCGGGAGCTCCTCGAACGCACCGGGTTTCGCGTGACGGAGGCCGACTCGAGGGCCGGGTTCTCGGTTATCGCCGCGCGGAAGAACTGATAGACGCCTGCCGGGCTCCGCCCTTCTCATGCATTCTTCAGTGTGAACCGGAACGCTGCGCCTTCCCCCGGGCGGCCCGGCACCCTGTCCTCGGCCCAGACCCGTCCTCCGTAGCGCTCCACGAGGATCTGCACCAGGTACAGCCCGAGCCCTTCGCCGACGCCCCGCTTGTGCTGCTCGTAGCGGTGGAAGATTGCCTCCTTGTCCTCATCCGGCACGCCCGGTCCGTTATCCTCGACCGAGACCTGCACCTCACCGTTCAACTCTTCAACCCGGACCGCGATCTCGACACCGGGACCGCCATGCTTGGTGGCATTGCCGATGAGGTTGTTGAAGACCACGGGAAGGAGGTCGTCTGCCCGGACCTGATGGCCGGTCCCGGTATAGCGGATGGCGCTGGTGGGGAACACCTCGATCGCTCCCCGGATTACCCTGTCGAGATCCGTCTCTTTGAGCTCCGGCGAAGCCTGATAAATCCGGCGGATGGTGGAGACGGTGCCCAGGATCTCGATGCTCTTGTTGATGCTCCGCTTCAGTTTCCCCATGTATCTGGCGGCTTCGCCGTCGAGTGTCTCGAGCAGCAGGTCGGCGTAAAGCCTGGAGACGTTCTCGGTGTTGCCGATATCGTGGGTGAGGATGTCAAGGTAGAGGTTCGCCTCCCGGTTCGCGGCTTCCAGTTCGGAGTGAAGCCGGGTGAGTTCTTCGGTATGGCGTATGAGCGCTTCTTCCGCACGCTTGCGCTCGGTGATATCCGTGAGGATGGCAATGGCTCCGACGATGGCACCGCTGCCATCCCGGATAGGGGCTGCCGACGTGTCCACCCAGAGCGGTTCCCGGTCCAGGCGGGTAACCATCGCCTCTTCTCCCTGAACGGTCTCTCCGTGCAACGCCCGGTAGTAGGGGGTCGCCTCGGGAGGGAGCGGTGTCCCGTCCTCCCGCAGGATTCCAAAACCCGTCTGGCGCTCCTCAAAGTGGATTGGATCGAAAGATGTCGGCGTCCTGTCGATCATCTTACGCACCGCTTCGTTCATCCGGACAATAGCCCCGGTGGTATCGTAGATGATGACGCCCGATGCGATCGATGCAAGGGTCGCGTCCAGTTCGGTGGCTCTCAGATGCTCTCTCTCCATGGCGGCACGGAGTTTCGCCTCGGCCTGCTTGCGCTCGGTGATATCGCTGGCGGTGCCAAAGAACCGGATAGGTTGGCGCTGGTCGTCCAGCATGACTTCCCCCTCGAAATGGACGAACCGCACCTCTCCGTCCGGGCGGACGATGCGGCAATCCACACTCAGCTTGGTATGTTCCTGTATCGCCCGGTGGACCGCCTCCTCGACCATTTTCCGGTCCTCAGGGTGGATTGAATCCATGAGCACTCTGTTGTCCACCTCGGAACCGTCCTTTTCGATACCAAATACGCGGGTCAATTCCGGGGAAACGATTGTCCTGTTCGTCCGCAGGTCCCAGGTCCAGTTCCCGATATGGGCCATCTCCTGGGCTTTCTCCAGCGCCGCCCGGCTCTCCCGGAGGGCATCTTCTGCCCGCCTCCTCCCGGTGATGTCCCGCATGATCACCTGGACGACAGGGGTGCCGGCAATGGAGGTCATGACTCCTTTTCCCTCCACCCAGAAGGTGGTTCCATCCAGCCGGAGGAGCTGGAGCTGGGTGGTTGGCGAGGGTTCGCCCAGGAGATCCAGCTCAACGTTCTCCCGGATACGGTCGCGGAAGTCGGGATGGACGATCTCGAGGAAGTTCCTGCCGAGGATCTCATCCGGACTGGATGCGCCAAGAAGGTTCACCCCGGTTGGGTTGATATAGAGGATCTTCTCACTGTCGTGAATGAGGACGATGTCGAGAGCGGTCTCCACCAGGGTTCGGTACTTGGTCTCGCTCTCCCGCAGGGCTTCTTCAGTCTGTTTCCACTCGGTGATATCGGTGAAGCTCTCGAGAACATGAGTTACCCGGCCGGATGCGTCTTTCACCGGCTGGGCAACGATATTCATCCAGCGCCCGCGACGCTGGACGCACTTCTCGACTCTCGTCACCTCGCCCGTTGCAAAGACGCGCTGTGCTGCACACACTTCGCACGGTTCGCTCAGGCCTTCGAAGTAGCGGTAACATTTCTGGCCGATGGGCTCCTGGTCGGGAAGTATGTCACGGGACTTCTGGTTGACCCAGACGATCGTCATATCCGGGTCGACAAGTGACTGCCCCGTGTCGAGCGCGGAGAGGATGGCACCCACCCTATCCTTCTCCTTGCGCAGCGCCTTCTCGCCTCTCCTGCGTTCGGCATCGGCCAGCCTGAGTTCTTCATTCTCCCGACGAAGGGCGTCAATCTCTGCCTGGAGCTCCCGGATCCGCTCATCGACAGCCCGTTCGGTCTTTGCAGGGTTCTCCTGTGGAACCTCATCCCGTCCGGCGGGATCAGACTTCCTCCGTGGAGTATCTGGGGGCGCTGGCATCTGATGTGGAGACTCCTATTTAAAGCGCTAACAATGCATTTCCCATAGGCGGTAATAACCGTAGCGTTTCCGGACCACGCAGGGTCCCCTGGAGTACAGTGGTGAAAAGTGTCTACTCGTTAACAGAGGTCCGCTAATTGTGAAATACCTTTAACCGGGAAATGTCATGCGGGATGGTGGAACGGTCTGGTGAATGGCCGGCGGGTTCTCTCGCTCCCGGTCGTTCCGGGACAGTTCCCCCTCCCACAGCCGGAACAGGTTCTCACCTGCCTCTTCCCTGAACTGCCCGTATCGTCACCGGCATGGCGTCCACCCGGTGCTCCCGGCCACGCGCGATCGTCGGCAGTCGGGGAAGACCCCCCGTACTTTTATATGATCGCTCCCTCTGGCCCCCATCAGATGGAGGGATAGAGTATGAGAGGCCTGGCAATGCTTGAGATCGGGGAGATCGGGTGGATAGAAAAGGAGAGGCCGGCTTGCGGTCCGAGAGACGCCATCGTCAAACCGCTGGCGCTCGCCCCGTGCACGTCCGATGTTCACACCGTCTGGGAGGGGGCGATCGGTGAACGGCACGACCTCATCCTGGGGCACGAGGCCCTCGGGATCGTCGACGAAGTCGGAAGCGAGGTCCGGGACTTCAAGCCCGGCGACCGGGTCATCGTACCGGCGATCACCCCCGACTGGGAGACGGAAGCCGCACAGCGCGGGTACCCCTCGCAGACCGGCGGACCCCTTGGCGGATGGAAGTTCTCGAACTTCAAGGACGGCGTCTTCGCCGAGTTCTTCCACGTAAACCTGGCGGACTACAACCTCGCGCACCTGCCGGAAGGCATGCCCCTCGAGGCGGGGGTCATGCTCCCGGATATGCTCAGTACCGGATTCATGGGCGCCGAGAACGCTAAGATCGAGTTTGGGTCCACGGTAGCCGTCCTGGGGATCGGGCCGGTCGGCCTCTCCGCCGTCGCCGGTGCAAGGCTGCGGGGCGCCGGAAGGATATTCGCCGTCGGCACGAGGCCTGCCGCCGTCAAAGTGGCGAAGGAATACGGTGCTACGGATATCATCAACTACAAGGAAGGAGACACCGCAGAGCAGATCCGGAGCAAAACCGGCGGGGCGGGCGTCGACGCCGTGATCGTCGCCGGCGGCGGCGCCGAGACCATGATGGATGCGATACGCGCGGCCAGACCCGGATCGGTGATCTCGAACATCAACTACTTCGGCCAGGGAATGGGCGATCAGGACATCATCCCGCTTCCCCGAATCACCTGGGGGTTCGGGATGGCGGACAAGAACATCGCAACAGGGCTCTGCCCCGGCGGAAGGGTGAGGATGGAGAGGCTGGCCGAGGTGGTGATGCACGGGCGCATGGACCCGTCACTCATGGCGACGCACGTCTTCAAGGGCTTCGATAAACTGGAGGACGCTCTCCTCCTGATGAAGGAGAAGCCCCGGGACCTGATCAAGCCGGTCGTTCTTGTGGAGCAGTAAGGAGCCCGAACGCCTTTTTTTTGGTTCGCCGAAGCGTTTCGTTGCGTATCCGCTATTTCCCCGAGACCTTCGCGATCACGCCATCCAGGTGCTTCCGGTAGAGCACCTGCGGGTCGAGTTCCCCGAGCCCGTCCGGTGTCCTGACCACCACCCTGCCTATGCCGGCGTTCACCAGCATCTTTGAGCACATCAGGCAGGGGGGGTCGTAGGATGGCGCTCCCGTCAAACGCTCGAACCCGGCCAGGTACATCGTGCAGCCGGCCGCGGCCCGCCCCGCCTGCAGGAGCGCGTTCATCTCCGCGTGCACCGAGCGGCAGAACTCGTAGCGTTCGCCGGAGGGGATGTTGTACTGCTTCCTTATGCAGGTGTTCAGCTCGTCGCAGTGGGCCTCCCCCCGCGGCGCACCGTTGTGCCCGGTGGAGACGATCTCCCCTGCCGAGTTCACCACGACCGCACCGTAGCACCGCCGGATGCAGGTCGACCGCCGGGCGGTCTCGACCGCGATACCCATGTACCATTCGGTTCGCGAGGCCCGGGGCGGTACGGGCGGCGCGTCGGATGAGGCGGTACCCCGTTCCGTCATGGCCGCCTCTCCTCCGGCGGCAGGTTGCGCCCGCTCGGGTTTTTGCTCATGATAGATCTTCCACGGTACGGGATTAAAAAGAGGCGTTTTTGTGCCCCGTCAGTACACGCCCTCACCCACCACGAGGACGCCCCTCACCGGATAGGTGCCGCTACACGGACCCGTGAACTCGTGGCGTAATCGCTCGTGGTACGAGTTCGACTGCCAGCCAAGAATCCACCACTGGTTCGCCCCCTGAAACTCGGCCGAGATGGTGAGGACGTTGTCGTCGGCGGCGCCGTAGGAGAGGATGAACGGCACCTCGACGACGTATCCGGACGACCCCGGGCTCACGTAGTGTTCTTCCGGTCCGCCGGAATCGCTGAGGTTGCCGACGATCTGGTAGGGCGCAAACAGGGGTTCGGCTCCGATCGGCGTTCTCGTCTCGATCTCGCGATCGGGACTGGCATCGTGCACGTAGAGTTCCATATCGACGAGCACCGGCGTCTCTTCCGAGTACCGGTCGGAGTAGATGTGGGTCGGTTTGGGGAGTTCCGACTCGTTCTGCCCCGGCATGATCGGAATCGGCATGATTCGGTTTTTGTAGACAGGGTCGATACGGTCGGCCGAGATGTTCAGCATGGGGGTTCCGTCGACATGCTCGATCCCTATCGATATAGCGCTCCCATCGAAGTTGCGGAGACTCGCCCGGGAGAGGTCGATAGGGGTGACGTTCGTTCCGGTCCCCGGGTCGTAACGGGACGGGATGGGGATCAGGAGGACGGCGTCTTCGATGGGTCCCGTCGTCGAGATCGTCAACTCGTAGTGATACGTCGATCTGAAACTCTCCGCTGAGGACTGGCCGAGATTTGCCGCGATCAGCACGACAATTACGAAGAGAACCGCCACGAGGATGCCCGCAGCAACGAGCAGGTTCCGGAGCGTCTTTGCTTGGTTCCCCATCGATTAGATCGTCAGGAAGTTGGTGGTATTATATTCATCCATTTTCAGACGCCCGTTTCTCCACCCCGGCCGTCGGAATCTTCCCGGGTCCGGGCGAACGCTTCCGGGCCGCAATCTTTTATAGTATGACGGATCCCGGGAGCCCGCAGAGGAGGAGGTTTCCATGTCCTACATCACCGTTGGTAAAGAAAACTCGGGCACCATCGACCTCTACTACGAGGACCACGGTGCGGGGAAGCCGGTCGTCCTGATCCACGGCTGGCCGCTCTCGAACAAGTCCTGGGAGAAGCAGGTGCCGGTGCTGGTTGATGCGGGCTACCGCGTCATCGCCTACGACCGCAGGGGGTTCGGCAACTCCGCCAAACCGACCTCCGGCTACGACTACGACACCCTGGCAGAAGACCTGCACAAGATCATGACGGAACTCGATCTCGCCGACGCAACGCTCGTCGGGTTCTCGATGGGCGGCGGCGAGGTCGCCCGCTACCTCGGCACCTACGGGAGCGATCGCGTGGAGAAGGCCGTCTTCATATCCGCGATCCAGCCGTTCCTCTTGAAGACGTCCGACAATCCCGAAGGTCTCGAGGGCAGCATCTTTGACGAGTTCATGGAGGGCATCGCCGCCGACCGGCCGGCGTTCCTCTCGAAGTTCCTCTCGGAATTCTACAACGTCGACATCTTTAAGGGCGACCGGGTGAGCGACGAGGTCGTCCGCCTCAGCTGGAACATCGCGGCCACCGCCTCCCCGCGGGGCACGCTCGATTGCGTCTCTGCTTGGCTGACCGACTTCCGGAGCGATCTTGCAAGTATCGAAGTGCCGGTCCTCGTGATCCACGGTGACGCCGACCGGATCTCCCCCTTCCCCGCTTCGGGCAAGCGCATCCCGGAGTTTGTCAGGGACAGCCGTCTCGTGGTGATCGAGGGCGGGCCGCACGGGATCAACTGGACCCACGCCGACAGGGTCAACCGCGAGCTGCTGGACTTCCTCGAGCAGCGGGCCGAGCCCCTGGAGCCGGTTGCCGGACTCTCCTGAACGGGCGGGAGGCTCCTCTCCCCCTCACCCCACCGGGATGAGGCCGGGGTTCGTCCCGGTGATGCACCGCCCGCCGCCGGGAGTGACGACGAAGGTGTTCTCGATCCCGACCATCCCGACACCCCGTATCCCCTTCTTGGGCTCGAGGGCGAGGACCATCCCCTCTTCAAGCGGCTCGTCGAAACCGCGGGCGATCACCGGCATCTCGTCCACCTGCAGGCCGACGCCGTGGCCCAGGAACTGCACCCGCCGCTCCCCGTAGCCCATGAAGTTCTCGAGGAACGCGGGTTCCAGGCCGTCAATGATCGTCGCGTAAATTTCCGAGGGCCGGACCCCCGGCCGCAGCATCGAGGCCGTCTCGTTCTGGACCTCGACGCACCGGCGATGCGCCTCGATCGCCTCCTCGGGGAGCGGTTTTCCGAACATGTACGTCACCGTCTTGTCGGTGTGGTAGCCCTGCACCCCGCACGCGCAGTCGACGAAGACTAAATCTCCGATTCCGAGCTTCCGGTCATGGTTGCCGAGCACCGGTGCGCCGGGAGCCGCTCCGAGGCACCCGCCCGGCCCGTCGAAACCGGTCGGGTAGATGGTGCTCTCTCCAAAGCCGAGCTGCCCGAGGATCATCTCCGTCCCGAACATCCCGAACCGGGCGATCCCGTGGTGCCCTTCCCTGACCAGGAGGGAGAAGACCTCGCCCCCGAGTTCCGCCTCGCTCATCCCCTCGCGGAGCATCGCGGGGACGCAGTCCTCGAGCACGTGGCGGTGAATCCCCCCCGCCCGCTCCATGATCGCAAGCTCGTAAGCGCTTTTGACCGACCTGACCTTTGCGGCCTGTGCATCGAGCGATGCCGCCGCCGTGAAGGGGAAGTACTTCCGGAACCTCTCAAGCAGCGCGAGGGGCACCGTCTCCGCTTCCACGTGAACCGTCTTCGGGCATGCGCTCATCCCGGCCGCCGCGTCGCGGAAACTCTTCATCGGCCGGATGTCGGGGAAAAGCGACTCGTCTTCTGCTCGTTCGAGGCTCCGGCGCACCCAGAGCACGGCCTCGCCGTCCCGGGGGATGAGGAGGACCCCGTCCTGCATCGTCCCGGTGAGGTAGAACTGGTTTGTCCGCCCGAAGATCGCTGCAAGTTCCCACGACGGATTCTCCGCGTCCATACGGAGCCGGAACCGCTCCATGCGGTTCCGGAGCTCTGAGGCGGGGGTCTTATGCTCCATACGGATCATTGGGCGGAGGTGGTATTTAGCTCTGGCGGGGCCTCCTGTTCCTCCGGTTTTGCCGGCGGATCCACGGGAACGGTTGCCTTCCATCGCCCTGCGAGTTTATGGGATTGTATGGCGCATTACCCTGGCATGGAAACCCCGTTCATCTTTACCATGCACGAGGGCCTGCCCCGCCAGGGGCCGGGGAGCAACGCCTGCACGAGAAAAGCCTTCTCGATGCTCGACGACCTTCCCGCCCGGCCGGAGATCCTGGATATCGGGTGCGGGGCCGGGATGCAGACGGTCGAACTTGCCCGGACCTGCCCCGGCTGCCGGATCACCGCCGTCGACGTCCACCAGCCGTTTCTCGACGACCTCGCCCGGAGCGCGGCATCGGCGGGGGTGGGCGACCGCATCACCACCCTCCGGGCCTCGATGGGCAATCTGCCGTTCCCCAATGCGTCGTTCGACGTCCTCTGGGCGGAGGGCTCGATCTTCGTCATAGGGTTCCGGGAGGGGCTTACTTCGTGGAAGAGGCTCCTCCGTTCCGGCGGCTATCTCTGCCTCACCGAGGCCGCCTGGTTCGTCGAAGACCCCTCGCCGGAGGCGGCGGCGTTCTGGAACGACTGCTACCCGGCGATAACGACGGTCTCGGCAAACCGCGCGATCGCCGAAGATGCCGGCTATGAGGTCGTCGCGACCTTCCCGCTGCCTTCGTCCGCATGGTGGGACAACTACTATACGCCGATGATCGAACGGCTCGCGGACCTCCGGGTGACGGCCACCGGCAATCCCGAGGCGGAAGCCCTCATCGAGTTCGAGGAGCGGGAGATCGCCGTCTACCGGGAGCACGGCAGCGAATACGGCTACGAGTTCTTCATTCTCCAAAAGAAGGGCTGACCGTTACCTCCCCTTCATCTTCCCGATATCCCTTGCGATCTTTCCAATCCCTTTCCAGCGCTTCTTCTCGAGCCGTACAAGCCCGATCTCCGTTTTCTCCCGCTCGAATTCGAGTTCCCGGACGAGCCGCTGGAAACTCTTCAGCCGTGCCGCGGGGAGGGATCCGTTCGCGACGGCAGCCTGCACCGCGCAGCCCGGCTCCTCCTCATGCCGGCAGTCCGAGAACCTGCAGCCCTCCGCGAGTTCGAGGATGTCGGGGAACGTATCGGCGATACCGGCGGATGCCGTCCCGATCCCGACCTCCCGCAGGCCGGGGTTGTCGATCATGAGCGCACCGCCGGGAAGGACGAAGAGCTGGCGGACGGTCGTGGTGTGCCGCCCTCTCTCGTCGTAGTCCCGGACATTCGAGGTCTCCTGCACCGGACGGCCCATGAGCCGGTTGATCAGGGTGGACTTGCCGACGCCCGACGAGCCGATGAGGGCGACCGTCGTCCGCGGCGGGAGGTACGGGTCGAGCCGGTCGACGCCTTCACCGCTCACGGCGCTGATCGGGATCACCGGTATGCCGGGGGAGGCTGAAGCGATCTCGTCGGCAAGCGTTGCGGGATCGTCCGCGAGGTCGGATTTATTGATGACGATGACCGGACGGGCACCGGATGCGTGGGCGATCGCGAGGTAACGTTCTATCCGGCGGGCGTTGAGGTCGTGGCCGGCGGCGGTCACGATGAAGACCGTATCGATATTCGCCGCGATGACCTGGTCGCCGCCGTCGCGCCCGGGAGTTCCCCGCGCAAAGCAGGTTTTCTGCGGGAGGATGTCGACGATTATCGTGGTCCCGGCCTCCGGTTGATGGAGTAATACGACGAAATCCCCCACAGCGGGAAAGCGGCCGAGTTTTCGCAGGGCTCCGGAGATTCCGGCCGTGACGGATCCGCCGTCGATGAGCACGTCCCACACCGTCTTCTGCCGGCAGGCCACGCGGCCGGGCACGTACGGGCCGGTGTACTTCGAGAATGCTCTCTCGTGTTCGTCCGTCCAGCCGAGGTCTTTGAGCGTATAGGGATGCTGTTCACCGCATCGGGAAGTGGATTGGCGCATAGAAAGACCTGAACTAAAATGGATGGTGTGCGAAGCGGCAAGTGCTTTGCGGTCGCGGTTGCCGACGGCATGCCGCGGATCACCTTCAGCAGGGGAAGAGGACGAGGAAGGGGAGTCCGTTCCGGCGGCATGGTGGTCCGGGCAGATCTTTATATGGGCCGGCGTTCCCGTCTCCGGCCGGTGGTGCGAGTGACCGAGAGAGAAGCACCGGCCGGACCGCCAGCCCGGTGGGAGCCCACGGTGCTGAAACCCGGACCTGAAACCGGGGCGCTTGCCCGGTTCCACCCGAACGGGACCTGGACGGGCAGGGTGAAAGCGGGCGGCATGGGTCCGGGGTCGCCCGAGATGGAGGCCAGAGGCAGGGCGGACTGCGAGTGGATCATAAACGGCCTCTGGCGCTCCTGCAGATTCGAGCAGGACCAGTTCGTCGCAGGAGAGAAGGTGGTTACCTGGAAGGCTCACTGGATTGCAGGATGGGATGCGAGGGCAGAGGAGTACCGGGGCATGGCCGTCGACAGCAACGGCATCTCCATGATGTTTCGGGGGAGGCTCGAGGGTGACCGGCTCATCATGGAGTCCATGGACCCGGCGGTCCCCCTGCGCTTCGTCTGGGATGCGGCCGATCCGCAGGCGATCGCCTGGCGAAACGAGATCATGACGGAAGACGGGTCCTGGAGGCTCATTGAAGAGTACGTTATCCGGCCGTAGGGGCCGGCCTCCTGCCGGATGAGCGGCGGGGCCGGGATCAGTCTCCCTGAAGCGCTCTCCACGCCCGGGGAGGAACCAGGACCTCGAACCGGGCTCCCCGGCCCGCCGCCCCCGTCTCCCGTATCACGATCTCGGTCACGGAAAGAATATCCCGGGAAAAAGCCAGCCCGAAACTGGTGTTCTTGCCGTAGCCGTACCTGAAGATCTTCTCCTTCTCCCCGTCGCCGACTCCCGCGCCGTCGTCCTCGAGTGCCACGACAAGCGTCCCGTCGGTCCGTTCGGCGGTCGTTATATGGATCGTGGTGATGCCTCCGTGCCGGAGTGCATTCTCGAGCAGGTTGTACGCGACTTTCGGCGCGAGCGGGTCGGCATGGATCTCCACCGGGGCAATCCGGAAGGGGTGCGCACCCCGGTGCCTTAATACAGAATCTGTGCATAGATTCCTGCAGGCAGGGAAGCGCTATGAGCGGCAAGTATGTCCACGGCTACACGGAGCGGGAAGCGGAACGGCTGCACGACCAGGCACAGACCCTGACCGGGCTCCTCCACGACGACACCCGCTACCCGGCGGAATCAAGGGTGCTCGAGGCCGGCTGCGGCACCGGCGCACAGACGGTGATCCTGGCCCGGAACAGCCCGGAGGCGCGGATCACGTCGGTGGATATCTCCGAAGTCTCGCTCGATGCGGCAAGGAAGCGTATACATGCCGAAGGCATCACCAACGTCACCTTCGAGGCCGGGGACATCTTCGATCTTCCCTACGAGCCGGGGAGCTTCGACCACATCTTCATCTGTTTCGTTCTCGAGCACCTGGCGGAGCCCCGCCGTGCGCTCGAACGCCTCCGCCCGCTGCTCCGGGAAGGGGGGACGATCACCGTGATCGAGGGAGATCACGGCTCGGCGTACTTCCACCCGGACAGCCCCTATGCCCGCCGGGCTATCGGGTGCCTGGTCGACCTCCAGCGCGAGGCGGGCGGGAACGCCCTGATCGGGAGAGAACTCTACCCACTCGTCACCGGCGCCGGCTACCGCGACGTCCATGTCTCGCCGCGGATGGTCTACGTGGACGGCTCCCGGCCGGACCTCGCCCGCGGGTTCACGCGGCTGACCTTCACCGCCATGGTCGAGGGCGTCGGGGAGGACGCGGTGGGCCGGGGGATGATGGGCCGGGAGGAGTGGGAGCGGGGGATAGCCGACCTCTACCGCACCTCCGAGCCCGATGGGGTCTTCTGCTACACGTTCTTCAAGGCGACCGGGAGGAAGTAGCCGGCGCCATGAGGTAGCCCCCGAACGCCGCGAGCCAGAGGAGCGCGGGGTACACGATCATCCTCTCCGACCCGCCATGGCCGATAGGGCCGTAGAGGTTCATGATGCCGAAGTCGCTCGCGGCATGCGTCACGAGGAAGGCGAGGCCGACAACGCCGGCGATAACTGAGATCACTCTCAGGGGCCCCCGGACGAGAGTGGAACCGGCGATCGCCTCGAGGTTGAAGAAGATGAAGGCCGCGAGCGCGAAGAGGCCGTGGATGCCGGGGATATCGAGCGTAAAGACTGCGGCGCCGATCGCTCCCAGACCCGCGAGGAGAAAGACGGGGAGGATCCAGCCCCTCCCGTAGGAGCGGTAGAGGAAGTAGCCGCCGGCGATGTTCAGGAGGCCGGCCGCGAAGAGTGAGGAGTTGAAGAGCCACGCCGTCTCGCCGATGATGCCGAAGTCGCTGATCGCGTTCGTGTTGATGCTGTAGCCGGGCGCCATGGCCGCGCCCGCCACAAGAACGGTCAGGAACTGGACCGGGAGGAGGAAGAGCAGAACCCCTGCAACCGTCCTGTTGCTGTCTGCGGGATCGGTTTCGTACATGCGAGAGAAGATGGAGTCTTCTTCCTTGATATCTCCCGCGCATGCCTGGATTGTGTTAACGGCGTTAACCCGCCATCTACCTCGTCGCCATCGTCCGGAGGATTGCCATGATCCCCGGTTTCGCCCCCTTCCGGGGCTGGAAGCCGAACCCGCCCATCTCCATATCCGCGGATCCGAACATCTCGTCGTTCAGCCGGCCGGTGATCTCGTCGAATATCCGCTTATACGCGATGCAGTGGGGATCGACGCCCCGGACCTCGCCGTTCGTCGGCGCTATCGCGTTGTAGGGGCACCCGCCGCGGCAGTACCTGATGTGGGAGCATCCAGCGCATTCGCGGTCGACGTACTCCTTGAATGCGTGCATAAGTTTCCAGGCGTCCGATTGGGCGAGGTCTTCGGCTGTGGGGCGATCGTAGACGTTCCCCATCACGTACTCAGGCATTCCGACAAAGCGGTAGCAGGGGTATATGCTCCCGTCCGGCCCGAAGGCAAGGGTGCTTCCCATGCAGTCCACGAAGGTGCAGACCGTGCCGTGCCGGATAAAGATGCACCTGCAGAGGTCGTTGATGTTCATGACCTCGATCCGGTCCAGGTTCTCCAGGTATTTGTCGAGGAGGTAGACCAGGAGTTCCCCGTACGCCTCCGGCTCGAGCGCCCACTCTTTCGGGTCGTCGCTCCTGAGCGAGGGCAGCGCCGGGTGGAGTTTGAGGGGGAATCCCCGCTCAAGGAAGAAGTTGAAGATCTCCTCCCTTCGCTCGACCGACCGGCAGGTGAACGTGCAGATGAACCGGACCTCAAGCCCGTTCTCCGTCGCGATCTCGTAGCCCCGCAAGGTCTTCTGGTAGTAGCCCTTTCCCCTCTGTGCGTCGCTGATCTCCTGGGGGCCGTCGATGCTCGAGCCGATGGGAATATTGTATTCTGCAAAAACCTTCGCCATCTCCGGGGTGAGCAGCCAGAGATTGCTCTGCAGGGCGAACGTCGGTTCGAGATGGGCGAGGCCTTCGGAGAGGATGGGGAGGGCCTGCCGGTAGAACTCCGCGCCTGCAAGGAGCGGTTCTCCCCCGTGGAAGGTGATGGTGATCTGGTTGGACTGGTAGTCCTTGAGCCACTCCGCTATCTCCCGGACGGTCTCGATACTCATCTTCGGAGACCTTTCATCAGAACTCCAGCAGTAATGGCATTTTGAGGGGCAACCGAGCGTGGGGATGATCATGACGTGAAAAGGGCTCTTCATTGTACCGAGATTCTCCTCGAAGATGTTAAAGCCTATTCATATGGGTGCTGAAACCTGCAGCCGCGGCAGGCGTCTCTGGTATGGCGAAGCCTTCCTGCGCCCTGCTCATCCGGATAGATACCCCGGGAACCACGGCGAATGAGTGCGGCACGGGCTGCACGGTTCGTCACAAACAGAATCGATCGCGCTCCTGGCCGGGGGAAAATCGCGTGAGGGGGATCGGGAGATCCCCGCTACGAGTTTGTTCGCGTGCTTCACTGATGATTGGGCGACGTCATCTCGCCACGATGGGGACGGCGGCACCGGGATGCCGGCGCCCGTCATCCTCATACACTGTTGATCGTATGCTGATCCGATGCTTAGTGGGCGACCGAACTCCCCATATCAACGCCCACTATCCCGACAATAGTGCCGGCCGAGTCCTTCACGGGAGCATACCCGGAGATGATGGTGGCGGTGGTGTTGTCCCACTCCTCGGTGGAGAGTTCGCTCTCTGCGGAGGGTCCGACGAACCCGGCGAGCAGCCCGGAGTCATCTTCCGTAGGCTGATAGATGCTGCCTATCGCGGGTGTGTCGCCGGGCGTGTAGTCCGCATCGACGACATACTCGACGGTATCGTTGATCTTGCGCATTGTGTAGACGTAGAGGACCCCGGGGTTTTCGTCCCGGAAGGTCGCGAGCCGGTCACGGATGGCGGTGAACTCCGGTGTGGTCTCGTCGCCCGGCTTGAGCGCAGCAAGGGCGTCGCCGTCGATCTGGGCCGCGGCGTCCGTTGCAAGGGTTTTCAGCATATCCGCGGTGATCACGCTCCCGACGTCGACACCGACGAGTCCGACGACGGCCCCGTTCGCGTCCTTGATGGGAGCGTATCCGGAGGTAGCCATGTAGATGGCCTCGCCCCACTCTCCGATGTAATAGGGCTCTGCCGAGGGTTCCTCGAACCCGGCGAGGAACGCGGTATCGTACTCCGTGGGCTGGTAGGTGTAACCTATCGCGACTCCGTCACCTGTCCCGTAATCCGCGTCCACGATGTACTCGGTGGCGTTCCCGACTTTGCGCATCGTGTAGACGTAGATAACTCCGGGGTTTTCGTCCCGGAAGGTCGCGAGCCGGTCGCGGATGGCGATGAACTCGGGTGTGGCCTCATCACCCGGCTTGAGCGCGGCGAGAGCGTCACCATCGATCTTGCCTGCAATCTCCGCTGCGAGGGCCTTCAGTTCCTCCTCCGTGGGCGCCTTCGGCAGCGAATCTGCACCCGCGATCACCTCCGCGCTCCCCATGTCGACACCGACAAGCCCGACGATGGCCCCGCTGGAGTCCTTGATTGGGGCATACCCGGAGATGATGGTGGCAACGACATTGCCCCACTCTTCGGTGTAATACTCGTCCTCAGCCGATGGCTCCTCGAACCCGGCGAGGAACCTGGTGTCTTCGTCCGTGGGATAGTAGACCTCGCCTATCCTGGGTGCGTCGCCGCTGCCGAAGTCAGCGTCCACGACGTACTCGGTGGCGTTCCCGACCTTGCGCATCGTGTAGACGTAGAGGATCCCGGGGTTTTCGTCCCGGAAGGCGGCGAGTTGGTCGCGGATGACGATGAACTCCGGGGTAGTCTCATCGCCCGGCTTGAGCGCGGCGAAGGCGTCGCCGTCGATCTGGGCTGCAATCTCAACTGCGAGGACCTTCAGCTCGTCCTGTGTGGTTCTTTCCGGGGCGGGGTCCTCTCCTGGCAAAAATACGACCACAAGCCCTACTATTACGATAAGCAGGGCAATGACACCGGCCACTACCTTGATTGGAATGCGTTGCTGCATCAGAACAACTCCCATTCAGACTGGGTACGGTGCCCATTAAAACGTTTCTAAATATTTACTGGCTATACGCGTCCGTTCCGGGATTTTGACGTTTTATCGTTAGAGTATTGGAAAAAACACATTTATGGTTTTCCGACGCCGTGCAACGCTGCCAGGGGCAACGAGATTGTGATACCGCCTGCCGGACAATTCTGGAAACGTTTTTTACTTTCTCTCTGCATTAATGCATGAGGAAGGAGAATGGACTTTTCCGACTGCGTGAAATTCGCAAACGAAAACCCCGTGACTTACATCGCGACAGTGGACGGCGACCAGCCCCGGGTCCGGGCGTTTGCTATGTGGTTTGCCGATGAGACCGGGTTTTATTACCATACGGGAACCCCGAAGGCCGTCTGGCAACAGTTAGTGAAGAACCCGAAGGTCGAGCTCTGCTTTTACAACCCCGAGGGTGCCGGAACCATGATGCGGGTCGCGGGGAAGATCGAGTTCCTCGACAACGCGGCCTTAAAAGAGCGGCTCGTCAAAGAACGCCCGTGGCTCCTCCAGATCGGGGTCTCCGGTGCGGACGACCCGAAACTCGCCGTCTTCCGCGTGGCCCAAGGCGAGGCGTACTTCTGGACCATGGAGAACAACATGCGGGAGGCGGAAGCTCCCCGGGTCAGGTTCTGAGCCTCGCCACCCCTCACCAATCTTTCGTCATCGCCTCCGCCTTCAGGTCTCTGGGCATCAGTTCGATGGCGTAGCGGAGCGCCGTCCGGGGCATCTTTCGCTTATTTGCCATGACGTAGGAGAAGACCTCGTCCGTGTGCTTCCGGCTCGCCTCCTTTAAGAGCCACCCGTAGCCTTTCTGCACCAGGTCGTCTGAATCCGTGAGGAGGAGGTCGGCGATTGCAAGGGCTTCGGCGAGGAACTCCCCGCGCCTCGCCGGCACGATCAGCGAGACCGCCGCCGCCCGCCGCATCCAGCGGTTTGCCGACTGCGTCCAGCGCTTCAGCTCCTCGACCCCTTCCGGGAACCGGACGATGAAGTCCCCGACGGCATGGTTGCAGAGGCCGTCGCAGGTGGCCCAGTTGGTGATGTAGGTCTCGATCCAGTGCCGGAAGACGACGATGTCGTCCGGCTCGTAGCGGTCGGCAAGCCGCGAGGCCCACTCGGAGACGACGAACGCCTCCTCCATCATCCCCGATGAGTAGAGTTCCTCACAGAGCCTGAAGATCTCCTTCTTCTCGCGGGCTTTGACCTCTTTCCAGTATTTCTTCGCGATCGCGACCGCGGTCGCCGTCTTCATCCCATAGCACCGGACCTCCTCCTTGAAGAACCGCTGGCTCCTCTCACAGATCTCAGGGTCTGCATGCGCCGCGAACTCCCGCCGTATCGCCTCGACGACCGGATCCATGCAGGGTTATACGGATGGCCGGGAGATAAGCGATCCGCTACCGTGTCCGGCGGCCCGGCAACCCCCGCCGCCCGAGATACCGTTCGATATGCGTTTTCTTGATCCCCATCCCGAGCAGGCGTCCGAAGACTTCTTCCCGCCCTTCGATCGCGATCTCCTGCTTCGCCCTCCGCAACGCCTCGACTTCGTCAGGATACGGGGGCGATCCGCGCCCCTCCGTCAGATCCCGGAGGAGGGCCGGGTCGCACCCGGCCGCGGCGACCCCCTCCCCCGGACGCATCTCAAGCCGGCACGTCCCGGCGGCGTATGCGATCCGCCGCCACCCTACCTCCCAGTCGATCACGGCGTAGGAGGCCGGGGAGCAGTCGAGGGCGACATACGCCTTCCCGGCGATCACGGCCGCCATCATCCCGTAGTGGCCGGTGAGGATACACGCCGCCGGGAGGTCGAAGAGCCAGATCCGGTTCGCGAGAGGCGCGTGGGCGACAACGATATCGACCGGCCCTCCGGCAGAATTCGCCATCCGCCTCTCCCTCCCGGTGGGGACGCCGAGGAAGCGTATGCCGCAAACGTCCTGCACCTCCCTCGTTATTTCGTGGATGTAAGGATTTTCTTTTTCCGCGTCCTGAACCCGACCGTAGGTGCCTGCTGTATCGTCGTTGTTCCCCTCGACGACGACGCAGTGCCTCCCTGCTGCCGCGATCTCGCGGAGGAGGCCGAGGAAGAGCTCCGTCTCGTCGAGGTTTGAGCGCGAACACCGGTCGTAGGCGGCGTCCCCGGCGAAGACGACGATATCCGGGTCGGTCTCCCCGACCCGGCGTAGGAACGAGCCGATCTCGACCCGACCGCCGGGGGAACCCTTCTCCCGTGTCCCCCATGCGAGATCGCTGAATGCGAGTATCCTCGTCGCGGGCATGAGCCAGAGTTACTTCACGCTGGCAAGCGAAATGCCGAGCGCGTCTGCCACACCCTTTCCGTAGGCCGGGTCAGCCTTCAGACAGTTGCCGATGTGCCGGACCTTGATGAAGTCGGGTGCGTCCCCCATCGCACGCGCGGTGTTCTCGAAGAGGACCTGCTGCTGCGTTGGGCTCATCAGGCGGAAGAGTTTGCCGGGCTGGGTGTAGTAGTCAGAGTCGTCCTCGCGGAAGTTCCAGCATCCCGCCGCACCAGAGAGTGAGAGGAGAGGCTCCCGGTATTCAGGCTGTTCCTGCCACTCGCCGAAGCTGTTCGGCTCGTAGCCGATGGTCGCGCCGGCGTTGCCGTCCACCCGCATCTGGCCGTCGCGGTGCGATGGGTTTGCTGCACACCTCGCACGGTTGACCGGGATCTGGTGGTGGTTGACGCCCAGGCGGTATCGCTGCGCGTCCCCGTAGGCAAAGAGGCGCCCCTGCAGCATCTTATCCGGCGAGAACCCGATGCCCGGTACCACGGCGGCGGGATTGAACGCCGCCTGCTCCACGTCCTGGAAGTAGTTCTCGGGATTCCTGTTCAGCTCGAGCACGCCTACCTCGATCAGGGGGAATTCCCCCTTGTACCAGACCTTGGTAAGGTCGAAGGGGTTGTAGGGCATCTGCTTCGCCTGCTCTTCGGTCATCACCTGGATGTACATCGTCCAGCGGGGGAAGTCACCCCGCTCGATGCTCTCGAGGAGGTCGCGCTGGTGGCTCTCACGGTCTTTCGCGATGATCGCCTCGGCCTCCTGGTCGGTCAGGTTCCTGATGCCCTGCTGCGTGTGCAGGTGGAATTTGACCCAGACACGCTCGTTCTGTGCATTGATCATGCTGAACGTGTGGCTGCCGAAGCCGTGCATGTGGCGGTAGGAGAAGGGGATCCCGCGGTCGCTCATCGTGATGGTCACCTGATGGAGCGCCTCGGGGAGGGAGGTCCAGAAATCCCAGTTGTTGGTGGCGGAACGCATGTTTGTCCTTGGATCGCGCTTGACGGCACGGTTGAGGTCCGGAAACTTGTGGGGGTCGCGCAGGAAGAAGACGGGCGTGTTGTTGCCGACCAGGTCCCAGTTCCCCTCTTCGGTGTAGAACTTTATTGCAAAGCCGCGGATGTCGCGTTCCGCATCGGCCGCACCGCGTTCACCGGCGACGGTCGAGAAACGCACGAAGACCTCGGTCTCCTTGCCCACCTCGGAGAAGATGCTGGCTCTGGTAAACCCGGTGATGTCGTGTGTGACAGTGAACTTGCCGAAAGCGCCGGAGCCCTTGGCGTGCATACGCCGCTCCGGGATCACCTCCCGGTCGAAGTGGGCGAGTTTCTCCTGGTACCAGACGTCCTGCATCAGCATGGGGCCGCGTGGACCCGCGGTCATGGCGTTCTGGTTGTCCGGCACGGGTGCGCCGGCAGCGGTGGTTAGTTTCTTCTTGTTTTCCATAGGTTGCGCCTCTTTTTTCTCTGCCGCGTACGGGGAGCAGGTGAGTAAAGCGTGTGCTCCAAATCTCTTCAGGTAAATGAATCTTGCTGACAATCTCCAACCGGACAACCGGGCAGTCGCGGGCCTGCCAGAAGATTAAATTTCAGCGCTTCCGCTCTTCACCAAACATCTCACCGGCCCGGTTCTCCGCTGGATGATCCGGAGCCTCGTTCCCGTCCGCGTCAGGGTACGGACGGTGCCGTGGATACCGGGCATCTCGCCGGCGAGCGGGGCGGCTGCCTCCATACTCCGGCGAATCGCGGAATTATTGCACGAACTGCCGGTGCCCTGTGCGAGGTCTTTGCGACCCTCGGCGCCGCCCCCGTGCAGAAGACCTTACGGAAGATACCCGTCCACGTACTCGAGGAACCGCTCCACCGTTGCCGTCGAGTAGGGCCCTTCCTCGTAGGCCGTGGCGAGGGTCAGGCAATCGCGGAAGGTGGAGGCGATCACCAGGAACCCGTACGGCCAGCAGGTGCAGGGGAGGTACTGGATGTCCTGAATCCCGGGTGCCGCACCGTCCTTTCCGGGGACGGGAAGGTAGTCGCCGGGGTCGAGGACCCCGAGGTTGGAGAAGACCGGGTTTTTCAGTCCGGACGCACCGTAGCGCCCGACCATCTCGTCGAAGAACGCCTGCACCGCCGGCATCCCGCCCGCCATGATCCCTTCGTAAAAGAGGATGGCAGCGAGGCCGGGGTTCCCTGCTTTCTTGCGCGCCGTTATCGCCGTCACCTGCCCGATGATATCTTCTAACTCCGCCCCCTCCCCGGCGGAGAGGGTGACCTCGTAGGCGATGGAGAGGTTCGTGAGCGGGCAGTCCTCGTAGAGGCCGGGATACCTCCTTCGCAGATCGGCCGAGGTCAGGAGAGAACGGGGTGCTCCCCGGTCGGAGGGGTCGTCCCGGATCTTCTGGAACGCAAGGAAGAACGCACCGATGAGAACGTCGTTCACTGTGGCCCCGTGCTCTCTCCCGAACGCCTTTATGCGGCCGAGCCGTTCGGGCGCGAGCGTCCGGCGGGCGATCCGGGGCGTGCCCCTCCCGGTCCGCTCGACCGGGAACCGCCACCGGTCGACGAAGGGCTCCTCCTCCGCGAGCGCCCGCTGCCGCTCTTCTTCGGAGTAGAGCGCGAGAATCCGGTCCGTGCTCCGGTCGTAAGGGGCGCGGGGCGGCGGCCGGAACCCGGGGTCCTCCACGATCCCCCGGTAGGCCGCAAAGAGGTCCCGGGCAAGGGTGAGGGCGCCGGTGGCGTCGCAGAAGCCGTGGTGGCAGGTGACGGCCACGATATCCCCCTCCTCTCTCCGGTAGAGGCCGACCCGCACCTGCGGCCCGGCGCGGACGTCGAGCGGAGGCGGGGGGAGGCTCTCGACCCCCCCGGCCGGGAAGAGGCCGAACGCCCCTTCCCACTGCTCTGCCGGGACCTCCTCCCAGGCGGCCCGGCCGTCGACCTCCGCAAACCTCGACCGGAGGTAGGGATCGGACGCGATCAGCCTCTTCGTCGCTTCTTTCATGACCCCGGCATCGATCTCCCCGTCGAGCGTGAGGACGACATGCATCGTCGGGTCGTAGATCCGTTCGAAGTAGACGTTGAAGACGTCGAAGGCCGGTGCGGGATGGCGGAGCGGGGAGGAGCGCATTACACTAACTGTCTCTCTGTTTCGGAATAACTGCTTTCGTGTTCATCGTCGTGCCCGCAACCGTCGCCTGACTACAAACGTTTTTGGAGCTGAACGATCAGGAGATAACTGAGGAAAGCCCCGATGAAGCGAAAGATCATCGACATCGACGAGGAGAAGTGCACCGGGTGCGGGCTCTGCATACCCGACTGCCCGGAAGGAGCGCTCCAGATCATTGACGGGAAGGCAAGGCTCGTGAGCGACCTCTTCTGCGACGGGCTCGGCGCATGTATCGGAACGTGTCCGGAAGGGGCGATCTGCGTCGTCGAGCGGGAGGCCGGGCCGTACGACGAGAGGGCCGTGATGGCAAAGATTGTGCCTCAGGGGGAAGCCGTCATCAGGGCGCACCTCGAGCACCTTCTCGGTCACGGGGAGGAAGGGCTGTATCGCGAGGCCATCGACTACCTGACCGCGAACGGGGTTCCGGTCCCCCAGCATGACACCACGGGGGGCGGTGCGGCGCGCCCGGGCTCCGCCACGGTGAGCCTTCCGCGGGAGGAGACTGCAAAGAGAGAGCGTGCCGCACGGATCGAGTCGGCGTTGCGGCAGTGGCCGGTCCAGCTGACGCTCGTCAACCCCGCGGCCTCCTACTTCGACGACGCGGACCTCCTCGTCTCCGGGGACTGCGTCCCCTTCGCCTACCCGGAGTTTCACCGCGACTTCCTGCAGGGGAAGATCCTGCTCATCTTCTGCCCGAAGCTGGACGCGGATGTTGCCGGGTACGTCACGAAACTCGCCGAGATCTTTTCGCGGCACACGATCCGCTCGATCACGGTCCTGCACATGGAGGTGCCCTGCTGCAGCGGAGTGCGGTATGTCGTGGACGAGGCCCTGAAACGCTCGGAAAAGGAGATCCCGGTGAAGGAGCATACCATCCTGATAAGCGGGCGGGTAGCAGAAGAAGGTGAGAGGACGATCCGGCGCCGGGGGTCCGGGATGGGTCACGGCCACGGGTCCGGCCTTACCGCCGCGAGACGTACCGGCTCCCCTTCAGGTAAAACCGGAGAGGGAGGTCCGCCGCTTTCGTGATCCCGATCCGTGTCGTCTGCACGATCTCACCCTCCGCTCCTTCCGGCCGGCGGCCGGGCAGGCTGTCGGGCGACCGGACCTGAAGGGGGCCGTCGTAAAGGGATGCCCCGTTCAGGTCCATGGTGATGCCGAGCGCCTGCGTCAGTTTGCCCGGCCCGCTCGCGAGCGAGACCGGGTCGCTCATTCCCCGCCGCACCTGCATGAGTTCGATCCCGACAGCCGGTTCGAGAGCCCGGACGAGGACCGCCTCCCCTGCCCCCTTCGATCCGGTCACGACGTTGACGCAGGTGTGCAGACCGTAGATCCGGTAGACATAGGCATGGCCCGGCGGGCCGAACATGACGCTGTTCCGCTTCGTCTCTCCCCGGTACGAGTGGGCTGCCGGGTCGCCCCGGAGATAGGCCTCGACCTCGACGATCCAGCCCATCGTCGTTGTGTCCTCCCGGTGCACGAGCAGGCATCCCAGCAGGTCCTTTGCGACGGTCACGGTATCGCGTTCGTAGAATGCAGGTGGAAGAATCATGGCGGTCTCAGGTCTTGTTCTGAAAGGTCTCTTCCACCCGGCCATCAAGGTTGCGACGGTACCCCCTGGAGCCAAAAAGTACATGGCGGCATTGATATGCCGCCGGTTTCCCTGTGGGAGATGCGACATCCGCCCGCCTCTGTCGGGCACGGTTTTCGTCTCCTGCCCATCCGCCCGGGTCCGTGAGCCGGGGTATGATCGCCTGCAGGAAAGATCCCGGGATCAATGCAACTGGATTGTCGTTTTAGCTGCTCACGCCATCCGGATTGCCTTCCTGGTTCCGCCCCGGTGCCGTTTCATGATCGAAACCCCCGAAACGGCCCAACGGTTAAATACCAGTAACGGCATATGAGGATATCGTTATCACCCCAAAAAAACCCTGATTAACAGGAGGTTCTGGATATGAAGAAAGGATTTGTAATTGATATCGAAACCGAGACCGTAAAGAACACCGACTTCCGGAGGGTTCTTTATACGAGCAATTTCAGCCAGCTCGTGCTGATGCGCCTGAAGCCCGGTGAGGAGATCGGCGCGGAAGTGCACGACGACGTCGACCAGTTCTTCCGGTTCGAGGAAGGGGAGGGGGTTGTCGTGATCGACGGCGTTGAGCACGCCGTCAAGGACGGCAGTGCCGTGATCGTGCCGAACGGCGCGAACCACAACGTGATAAACACCTCAAAGACCGCCGATCTCAAACTCTACACGATCTACTCTCCGCCGGAGCACCAGGACAAGGTCGTGGCAAAGACCCGCGAAGAGGCCATGGCTCACGAAGAGCACTTCGACGGGAAGACGACGGAGTAACTCTTCTCCGAACAGCCAGAAACAATCTCTCTTTTTCCGGCCGTTGTTCTCCGAGGCATCTCGCCCGGGATCCCCTTGCCATCATACTGTGACGCAAGCACCCGCCCTGAACGGCGAGCCTTCTCAGTCCCGCTCGATCTCGCCGCCTGCCTCGCGGATCGTCGTCTCGATGTGCTCCAGTAGACCGGTGTCGTGGATGGCGAAGTCCAGCAACGGAAAGCCCGCCACGAGGGGGATCGGCTTGAGGATTGCGAGCGGCGCCTTTCCTCCTTTCTCCGGGTTTTCGCCCGGGGCAATGACGGCGGTCGTTCCGTCCCCCCAGACGGCGAGGTTCCCGTAGCCCTGTGCATCCCATAGTTTCTGGACAATCTCACGTGTATGCAACATCATCTCTGCCCGGAGAGGGGATGTTCGGAGAGGGTATCAACCCTCCGGTGCGGCAGCGGGGCAGAATATGAGCGGGGGTTCTTCCCCTATCTCGTCGATGGTGCGTCGGTTTCCCTGTTCTCCGCCGGAGGCGCCTGATCCCCCGTAAAGAGGTGGTCGACACCGAGAATCGTGTTCACCCAGGCCCAGTCGTCGCTCGACTGGATGATCATCAGGACGATGAGGGTGAGCGGAACGGCAAAGATCATCCCGGCAACGCCGAGCGCCCATCCCCAGAAGATGACCGAGAGGATGACCACGAGGGCGGGGATGTCGAAGCGCCTCGATGCGAAGTGCGCGAAGATAGGGTTCTCCACCAGCGCGTTCAGGACCGCGACGCCTGCAGCCACCGCGATCGCGCCCCAGAGCCCGAACTGCAGCCAGGCAAAAAAGATCGCAGGGAGTGCAGCGACGATCAGGCCGATGTAAGGGATGTACGAGAGCAGGAACGTCAGCACTCCCCAGAGTACGGCCGCATGCACCCCCATGACCCAGAGGAACGCACCGAAGAGGAAACCGTGGACGAGGTTTGCCTCGGTCCTGACGATGACAAAGTCGATCAGGAACCTGCTCATGCGGGAGAACCCTTCGACGGTCTCGGGCCTGTTCGTCACCCTTTTTATGCGCTCGGGCATCCGCGGCGCCTCAAGGATCATGAAGATCGTCGTTACCGCTATGAAGAAGAGGTAGAGGAAAAGGTCTGCGAGGCTTATGGCGGATGAAGAGAGGAATCCTGCGAATCCCTGCAGGTTAACCGAAGAAGGGGAGAACGAACCTGTCTCGATCCCGTACCTGTCCAGGAGTGCGACGATCTCCGATAACCTGGCAGTCAACTCCCGCTGGTAGAGGGGGAGATCCGAGATCAACGTTTCAAACGAGAAGAAGACGAGGTAGCAGATCAGCAGGACTGCAAGACAGGCGATGATGGTGACCGCACCGACGGCGGCGATCTCCGGAAGACCCCTGGATCGGAGCGCTTTTGTCGCGGGGTAAACGATCATGGCAAGGATCAGCGATACGACGACGATTGTGATGATATACGAGATCATCTCGATTCCTATGATGAGAAATACCGCCGCTGTCAGCAGGAGCAGGGTGCCCGCTGACCGGGGAAGAACTGGAGTGTCTGCCATCCTGAGTGACGTGTTCTAACGGCAACTATATTAATACCGCGAAATGCGCTTGAGGCGGGGAGACCGGCGGATCCGGTAATCGACCGTCTTCTGCCTTTCACCCGTACAGGGTGCCGGGGCGACGTCCGGCGACGCACCCCTCCTCGCCCTGTCCAGATCCCGCCCCCCGCCGATGATGCCATCGGCGGGTTCCGGCCCGCAACGGTGCCGACGGTGCCCGAAAGGCCGGCGACGGGCGGGATATCCGCCCGGATGGCATACTCGCTCGAAAGAGCGAGGAGTCAGTTTTAAGGCACCTTACGCATGAATAATATCCACAGATGGTCCTCACCCTCGAACTCGTACTTGTCGGCGTAGCACTGCTCTTCCTGATAAGTATCGTTGCAAACAAGTTTTCAGAGCGGCTCGGCGTTCCAGCACTCCTCATCTTCCTCGTCGTCGGGATGCTCGCGGGTTCGGAGGGGCCGGGCGGCATCCCGTTTGACGACCCCACGATTGCGCAGCTCATCGGGATTATAGCACTTGCATATATCCTCTTCTCAGGCGGTCTCGACACCCGGTGGGAGCAGATCCAGCCCGTCCTCTGGCCGGGGATCGCCCTCTCGACGATCGGCGTTGTCCTGACCGCAGTCCTGCTCGGCGCATTCGCCGTCCTGGTCCTCGGGTTCTCTCCGCTCACGGGCCTTCTTCTCGGTGCAGTCGTCTCGTCCACCGATGCGGCGGCTGTCTTCTCGATCCTGCGAACGGCACGGGCGCGCCTGAAGGGAAACCTGCGGCCGTTCCTCGAGTTCGAGTCGGGGAGCAACGATCCCATGGCGGTCCTGCTCACCACCGGCATCATCGGCCTGATCCTTACCCCGGATTCGTCGATCTTCAGCCTCGTCCCGACGTTCGCGCAACAGATGGCGGTCGGCGGCCTCATGGGTTACGGGCTCGGCAGGTTCACGGTCTGGCTCATCAACCGTATCAAACTGGAGACCGAGGGGCTGTACCCGGTGCTCACCCTCGCGATGGTGCTGCTGATCTACGGGCTGACCACTATCATCGGCGGAAACGGGTTCATCGCGGTCTACCTCGCCGGCCTTATCATTGGCAACAGCGTCATCGTTCACAAAAAGAGCCTGATCCGGTTCTACGACGGGATCGCGTGGCTGATGCAGATCGTGATGTTCCTTGCGCTCGGGCTGCTCGTCTTCCCCTCGCAGCTTGCATCGGCGTTCGTCCCGGGCCTCCTTGCCGCTCTCTTCCTGATCCTGATAGCGCGGCCGGTCGCCGTCCTGCTCACGCTGCTCCCCTGGAAGATGCCGATGAACGAGAAGGCCCTGGTGTCGTGGGTGGGGCTCCGGGGCGCCGTCCCGATCATCCTCGCGACCTATCCCCTCGTCGCGGGGGTGCCGAACGCGGAGGCGATCTTCAACATCGTCTTCTTCATCGTCATCTTCTCGGCGCTTGTGCATGGGACATCGATCCCCTCCGTAGCCCGCTGGCTCGGTCTCGCCGCCCCGCTCGAGGAGACACGCAGACTCTCCCGGGAGTTCGAGGTGGACCCCGACACCCCGAGCGAGCTGCTCGAACTGGTCATCCCTCCCGATGCCTCGGCGGTCGGAAAACAGGTCGTCGACCTCGGGCTGCCGAAGGGTGCCCTTATCATCATGATGCAGAAGGGAGACGAACGCTTTGTCCCGGTCGGCAGCACGGTCATCGGGGCCGCGGATACGCTCCTCCTCTTGACAACGGACGAGATGGCGGACGCCGTCCGCGCCTGTCTCCTCAACCGTGAAAAACCGCGTGGCGTCACCATCTCGCCGTCTCTCCCGGAAAACTTCTCCTGTACGGCGATAATCGAGATGGATCCCGACCGGGCCGAACCGGATCAGCCGGTTGCCTTCGCGGGATCGGCTACGGTCTCCGGGGACTGCACTGCGACCGTATCGGACATGGCCTGGGACTTCGGCGACGGAGCGACCGGTGAAGGCGAGACTGTCAGCCACGCTTACGCCGCGGAAGGGACCTATACGGTCACGCTGGTCGTAACCCTCAGCGACAGCACCGTCTGCCGGGCAACGACGGACGTTACGGTGGTCGCTTCTCCGGAGTCATGCTCCTGCTCGGCAAGCATCACGACAGGCGGAAACTCGTTCCACGGCGACGTCGATGTTTCGGGCGACTGCTCCGTGACCGGCTGGACGTGGGACTTCGGTGACGGGACAACCGCCAGCGGTCAGGATGTCACCCACGATTATGCGGCGGAAGGGACCTATACGGTCACGTTGATCGTAACGCTCGACGACGGCACCACCTGCAGGGCAGCAACGGAGTACGGCGTCTTCTGATACGTCGATGAAAAAACGGCGGGGACTTCCGCGCTCACGAGCCGGGGTCTCGAGCCCGCTCTGCCCGTTTGAGCGTGAGCCTGAATGCCACCCCTTCTCCCGGACGGCCGGGCACGCGGTCCTCGATCCAGATCCGTCCCCCGTAGCGCTCGACGAGCGTCCTGCAGATGAAGAGCCCGAGCCCGTCGCCCTTCCCCCGGGCCTTCCCCCGCTCGAACCGGTGGAAGAGTTTCGCCTTCTCAGCGTCCGGGATGCCCGGGCCGGTGTCCTCCACCGAGATGAGCACCTCGCCGTCCCGCTCCTCCGCGCGGACGACGATCTCCACGTCCGGGCCGCCGAACTTGACGCTGTTGCCGATGAGGTTCGTAAAGACCGTGGAGAGGAGGTTGTCCGCCAGGACCTCGAGCGCCGGGATCTCCTGGCGTATCGATGCTCCGCGGAAGTTTTCAATCTCCTCTTCTATAATCGTGTCGAGGCTTACAGGTGCAAATTTCGCCGATTCCGTATGAATCCGCCGGAACGCCGCCACGTTCCTGAGGATCTCTGTGCTCCGCGCGATGCTTTCGCGGAGTTTTCGAGCGTAGGCCTTCTCGGATCCCTCAAGCAGGTCGAGCACGAGGTCGGCGTATATGCCGGAGACGTTGTTCGCGTTCCGGATATCATGCGTCATGATGTCCAGATACAGGTTCGCCTCCCGGTGCGCCTCCTCTAGACTGGCGATCAGCCTGTTGCGCTCCTCCTCGGCCTCTTTTCGATAGGTGACGTCACGGGCGTTCACGATGAACCCCCGGACGCTCCCCTCCCGGATCAGGTCCGCACCGGTGACGTCGAGGAATATCCACCGCCCTGCAGAGTCCCGGACCCTGATCTCCAGGGTGAGTCTCGTCGGTGACTGACCTGTCCCGGTTCTCATCGCCTCCAGCACCGCCGGCGCATCTTTTGGATGCGTGAGGTCGAGCACGTTCATGCCGATGAGGCCTTCAGGATCGTAGCCCCCGATCCGCTTCACCGAGGGACTCGCATAGGTGATGCACCCGTTCATATCGAGAAGGACGATGATATCGGATCCGTTCTCGATGAGAGAACGGAAATGCTCCTCGCTCTCCTGCAGGGCCCGGTTGAGGTGCGCCAGCTCGTTGCTCTTCTCCTGGAGTTGCTCGGTGGTGCATTGCAGTTCCTCGTTCTGGACCTCCATCTCTTCGGCGAACTGCTGCAGCTGCTCCAGGAGTTTCTGCTTCTGCGCTTCCGCCCTCTTAATCTCCGTAATCTCTGTTCCGACGGCGATGGCTCCGGTGACGTCTCCATGCGCGTCCCGCAGGGGCGTTTTTGTGAAATAGAATATTCTGTCGCCGGCCGCTTCTTCGAAGGTCTCGGTGGCCCCGGTCTCCATAACGCGCCGCTCGTTGGTGACGACGGGCCCGCCGACTTCCTCGCCCAGGAGGTCGATCACCGATCTGCCGAGCACCTCGCTGGCCGGCCTGCCGAGCATCCGGAGCACGGCGGGATTGCACATGACGAACCGGTTCCGGCGGTCTACAGCGTAGATGGGCGCCGGCGTGTTCTCGCAGATGGCGTTGAGAAGCGCATTGGCCTTCGCGAGCTGGTCCGTGCGCTCGATCACGCGCTGCTCAAGCGTCTCGTTCAACTTCTGCAGCGCTTCCTCGGCCCGCTTGCGCTTGGTGATATCGATGCCCACCTCCAGGATATGGAGCGAACCATCCGCTTCGGTGAATGGGAAGTCGAAGATATCGTAATCGTGGCCGTCAGGGCCGGTCCACTCCCAGTGGTGGGGCGCTCCCGTCTTCATGACGCGGTAGGACTCGCAGTTCTCGCAGGGTTCCGTGCGTCCGAAGAGGTATTCGAAGCAGCGCCGGCCGCCGGACTCGCCGAACCGCTCCCGGAAGAAGCGGTTCGCGAAAGGCACGTGATAGTCCGGCGAGAGCAGGATCACGTACGCCGGTAGCGTCTCCAGCACGTCGTAAAGACGCTGCCGCTCGGCCTTCACCGCCTCCTCCGCCCGGGCGCGCTCGGCGATCTCTGCCTGCAGGGCTTCGTTCGCCTCCCGGAGTTTGAGGGTGCGCTCCAGAACGCGCGTCTCCAGTTCATCGTGCGCTCTCTGCAGCGCCTCTTCGGCCCGTTTACGCTTGGTGATGTCGTGGCCCTGGGCGATGACCGAGGAGACCGTTTTCCGGTCGTCTTCGTACACGGCGGCGGAGTTCCACAGGACGGTCCTGATCCTGCCGTCCGCTGTGAGTATGGGGATCTCGACGGTCTCCCACCGTTCCCCGGCGGTTGTCTTCCGGATGAGGTCCATCAGTTCTTCCCGCCGGGCTTCGGGGAAGAGGACTGCCGGAGGCTGGCCGATGATCTCGCCCGCGGTTCGACCTGTCAGCCGCTCGAAAGCGTTGTTGAACCGGGTGATCCTGAGACTCGCGTCCCAGACGATGATGGGAGCGTTGGCGTACGCGATCAGGTTCTCCAGGTACTGGGTCGTTTCGCGCAGCGAATGTTCGCTCTTCCCCAGTTCGTCCAGGTTCTGCCGCAGCTCCTCCTCTACCGCCGAGAGATCTTCGTAAGCATCCTTGAGCTCCCTGTTCTTGCGGACCAGTTCCTGCTCGATACGTTTGCGCTCCCGCGCATAGCGTATCGACCGCATGAAGGACGAACCCGTCAGCCGGCCCTTCACGAGATAGTCCTGCGCCCCTTCCTGGAGTGCCGCAAGGCCGGTCTCTTCGTCGTCGAGCCCGGTCAGGACCACGATGGGGACGTCCGGCGCGTGTCTCCCGACGGTCCCGACCGTATCGGTACCCCGGCTGTCCGGGAGGTTCAGGTCGAGGAGGATGAGATCGATCTCTCCCTCGTGCAGGATGGAGAGCGCGGACGAGAGATACTGTGCGGATTCGATCTCAATGTCGAACCCCGGGAAATCCGCGAGCAGTTCCCGTATCAGCTCCAGATCTGCCGGGTTATCCTCGACCACCAGGATCTTCATGCTCACTCTCCACACCGGGGCGGCAGGGTCACGATCGAGAACCAGAAATCTTCGATCGACTGGACGATCTTGATGAACTCATCGAACTTCAACGGTTTGCGGATGTAGCAGTTCGCATGGAGCCGGTACGATTCGCAGATGTCCCGCTCATCCTGGGAGATTGTCATGATCACGACCGGTATGTTACGCAACTCTTCGTCTGCTTTGATCTCCGCAAGCACCTCACGTCCGCTCTTCTTCGGGAGGTTCAGGTCCAGAAGAATGAGATCGGGTCTCGGCGCGGCCGCGTGCCCGCCGCGTCTCTGCAGGAACGTCATGGCCTCCTCGCCGTCCGTGACCACGTGCAGATTGTTCGCCAGCTTGCTGTCCAGCAACGCTTCCTGCGTGAGGGCAATGTCGGCAGGACTGTCTTCTACGAGCAGTATCTCGACCACTTTTGCGGTCTCTGAGTTCTTGTTGGGCTTGTTCATGGTGTAACCTCCGGCTGAGATGGAATGGAGAAGGAGAACGTCGATCCCGTCCCGGGCTTCGACATGACGGTGATCTCGCCGCCGTGGCGTTCGACGATCCTCTTGCAGATGGCAAGGCCGATGCCCGTACCGTCGTACTCGCCTTTCGCGTGCAGGCGCTGGAAGATCCTGAATATGCGGTCGGTATGCGCGGGATCGATGCCGATCCCGTTGTCCGTCACCGAGAACACCCAGGCATCTCCGTTTCGGGATGCGGAGACGTGGATCTCCGGGACCACCTCCGGTTTATGGAATTTCAGCGCGTTGCCTATGAGATTCTGAAATACCTGGGTGATCTGGATGCTGTCGGCGAGAATTTCCGGGAGCGGATCTTTCGTGATGACGGCCCGTTTCTCCCTGATCGATGCATGCAGGTTAAATATCGCCTGATCGAGCGCCCGGTTCGCATCGATGGTGTCGAACTCGTGGCCCCTGGTCTGCACACGGGAATACAAGAGAAGATCCTGGATTATCTGCTGCATCTGCCTGGTGCCGTCGACGATGAAATGGATGTATCTGTCGGCCCGTTCATCGAGCTGGCCCTTATACCGCTTCTCGAGCAACTCGGCGAACCCGGAGATTGCCCGGAGAGGCTCCTGGAGGTCGTGAGAGGAGATATAAGCGAACCATTCCAGATCCTGGTTGCTCCGCTTGAGGTCTTCGGCGTATTTTTGCAGTTCCCCTTCGGCGCGCTTCCTGTCGGTGATATCCTGTCCCTGGGCGATGGTGGCAATGACGGTGATACCGTCCTCGTCGTGGATGTTGGCCGAGTTCCACAGCACCGTGCGGACCGACCCGTCCTTCCTCAGGATAGGGATCTCCACGGCGTTCCAGAACTCTCCCGACGAAGTCCGGCCGATGTGCGCGAGGGACTTCTGCTTCCCTTCCTCGGGGAAGAGGAGTTCGAGGGATCGCCCCAGCACGTCGCGTGCCGCATAGCCCGTCAACCGTTCGAAGGCGTGGTTGAACCGGGTGATCCTCCGGGACGTGTCCCAGACGACGATGGGTGCGTTGGCGTGGTCTATCAGGCTCTCCAGGTAATCGCTCGTCTCACGAAGGGCCTCCTCGGTCTGCCTGCGCTCGGCGAAGAGCATGGCGTTCTCAAGAGATATGGCCGCCTGCGAGACCAGCAGTTCCACCATATCCGTCTTTCCGACCGTGAATACCCCTTCGGAGAGGCGGTTCTCCAGGTAGAGTATCCCGAGCAGCTTCGACTGCTTGATCACCGGGAGGCAGAGGACCGAGCAGAGGCGCATCTCCTGGACCTCCGGGTTGTCGATGAACGGCCCTTCCTCCCTGGCGTTTCTCAGGATCAGCCTCTCGCCTGTCCGGTGCACGTACCGGACGATTGCCTTGCAGATCCCCGATGCTTCCTCCAGCCTTTTATCGGAGGTTTTCACCGCTTCCCTGTCCGTGGTGCGGCTCTCTGCGCGGACGAACAGGTTGCCGTGCTCTTCCATCAGGAGATACCCTGCCTCCGCTCCCGAGCTCTCGATAACCACGTTCATGATCTGCTCGAGCAGGGCTTCCTGCTCGATCTCGGCGGAGATGGCAAGCGAGGACTTCATCAGGTATTCGCCATCGAGATCGGGAAGTGTGCGAGTGGATGGCTCCAGGCCGGGGTGCGGGTACGATGCGGCCTCGTCATCGAAGTATTCGGGATAGCGTTCGATGAGATTGGCGGCTTTTCGCCCTGCGCGGCATTTGTTGTAGAGGCGCCCGGCCTCGATGATGAACGCCCTTCCGGAACCCCCGCCGGCCTGCCGGATGAGCTCCCCGAGGCATTCGTTGAGATGCCCCTCGAGAAACGTGTAGTTTTCTCCGTGTGCGGCATCTATCGCGTCGAGGTAAAGGCTTCTCGCCTCCCGGTAGTCACCGGTGACTCTCGCGAGTTCGGCATACACGAAGGCGAGATAGGGTTTCAGCAGGGGTCCGAGACCCGCCCATGTCTCGACTTTCGCGATGATCGGCCGGATCTCCGCCATGAGCTCGTCTTCATGCTCAAAAACTGCCCCCATCTCATACAGTTTCAGGGCGTTCAAGACCCGGAAGACGTACCACTCTCTCTTCAGCACGTTGTCGGTCAGGCCGTGGCGATACTTCCGGACATCGGCGAGACACCGTCCGGCCTCCTCGTATTCTCCAAGGTAATAGTGTGCAAGGGCCCGGTGGACGAAATAACTCCCGGCGGAAGCGATATGGTTGTTCTGCTCCCACTGCCTCAGTTTATCGTCCATGGGGATCGGTAAGGACCCCCTCTTCATGGGCTCGATCCAGCCCGCCTGCATGGCCTCCGCGAGCCCGACTGAGAAGGAGAGGTGGTACCGGTTGGAGAAATGGAGGCATTCGATGGCATAATCCTCGATAACGGAGAGATCCGCCCCCTGGACCTGCAGATTCCACATCAGAGGACCATAGGAGAGGCCGGCGTTGTAGAGATCGCCGCAGTTCTTCCCGCTCTGGATCGCCTTCGCGCAGTAGTCCACGATCTCCCCCGGGCGGCTCCTCGAGTGCATGTTGCACCAGACGATCCCGTTCATGCCGCGCGTGGCGCCGAACGTGTTCGGATACTTCGCCGAGAGGTCGCGGGCGAGGTCCTCGTACCGGAACGCCGACGCGAAGTCCCCCTGCTCCCCGAGCATGAGCCCCATGATGCTGAAGGAGTAGATGACGGACTCGTCCATGCCCCCCGACAGGCAGTGCCGGGTCGATTGCGCGGCGGAGAGGTAGAGTTGCGGCACGAGCCCCGACATGTAGAGGTCGGGGATCAACTCGCTGTAATAGGCGAGTTCGATCTTGCTCTTCCTGTCCGTGGTAAACGGCATCTCCCGGATGGTATCCCATACGTCGACCCCCATCGAGGATATCTCGGCCATTACAGCCTCTCGTCTCCTCTCCGCTTCGGCCGGGTCGTCCGGGATGGATCTCTCGAAGTAGGCGAGGCCCCGGTTTGCGGTCTCGATCGCTTTGTTGAAGTTGCCTATGGACGAGAGCGATGTGGTCTGCTCCGCGAGGCACTCCGCCCGGTCGAGATCGGTCCTGGCATGGTCGAGGAGCTGGTTGAGCAGTCTCTCGGAGTTGGCGTAGTTCCCGCACATCAGCTCCGTTTTTGCCGCTTTCTGGAAGATGCGGAACGTCCGCTCGTAGTGCTCCTCCTCCCAGCAGTCGTCGGGCAGGAGTTCCCTGCTCAGGGTGAAGTACTCGTTGGCCGCTTCCGTGGCGAGTGAGCCGAGCGCCTTGTTGCCGGCATGGTAGTTGATCTCCGAGAGGAAGTATGCCGTCTGCGGGTCCGGATTCTCGTCCCGGCCCAGGTTAAGGTGGGAGACGATGGTGAAGAGGTTTTCAAGTTGTTCGAGCGCGTCTCGCGCCTCCTGCGGGACGGCGGAGAGGAGGTGGTTGCCCACCTCCCGGTGGATCTGCCGGCGCCTCTGTGCCGGTATGGCGTATAACACCGCTTCCTGGACCTTGTCGTGGATGAACTGCAACTGGTTCTTGCTCTCGACGAGCAACCCCTGCCCGAGAGCCGGTTTCAGCACCTCGAAGATCTCGAGCAGGGTCATCCCCCGGATGAGCGCGATCTCGGCGGGCGAGAAGGTGTTCCCCATGCAGGCGCAGTACTCGAGCAGGCTTATGAGGTCCGGGGGGAGGTTTCGGATCTTCGAGGCGAAGAGGGCGACGATGGTGGTCGGCATGCGGGACCTCTGGATCCTCTCCAGATCCCATCGCCACTGCCGGTCGTCGTCGAGGTACAGCAGATCTTCGTTGTGCAGGTAGGAGAGGCTCTCACTGACGAAGAGCGGGTTTCCTTCGGTCAGCGCGGCGATGAATTTCGAGAGTTCCCGCGTCTGCGTGAGGGGCGAGTCGAGGATGTACGAGACCATCTCGTGGCAGTGTTCGGGCTTTAAGGGCTCAAGCCGGATCTCCTTCAGCGGCTGGCCGTTCTCCTTCGCGCTGCGGATGAGCTTCGATAAGGGGTGGCTCTGGTCGACCTCGTTGTGGCGGTAGGCCCCGAGCAGAAAGAGGTAGGGATGGTCCCGGGAGTTGGCAAGGACGCTCTCCAGAAAGTCGAAGGACGCCCCGTCGCACCACTGGAGGTCGTCGATGAAGAGGGTCAGAGGGTTCTCTTTGCTTGCGAGGCAGCCTAAGAACCGGTCGAAGACGTCGTGGAACCGGTTCAGCGATTCCACCGGGGGAAGGGGTGCGACCGGAGGCTGCGGGCCGATCAGGACTTCCAGTTCCGGGATGACATCGGTCAGGACCTTTCCGTTCCTGCCCACGGCTTCTGTTATCCTCTCCTTCCAGAGAAGGACCCGCTCGTCGCTCTCGGTCAGGAAGGTCCGCAGCAGGTTCCGTATCGCCTGGATCAGGGAACTGTAGGGTATGTTCCTCTGGTAGACGTCGAACTTTCCGGACGTGAAGTAGCCCGCATGCCGCACGATCGGTCTCTGCAGTTCCTGTATCAGGCGGGTCTTTCCGATCCCGGAGAACCCGGAGATGAAGAGCGCACGGAACTCGCCCCGGGCAACCTCTTCGTATTCGCCGAGAATGGTCGCGGCCTCCCGGTCCCGGCCGACCATCCTCGATACGAACGTCGTCCTGCGGGTGCGGACGTACCGTTCCAGGGGGAATTCACGGATGGTCCCGGTTGCCGCATACTCGTCCCGGCACTGTGTGAGGTCGGCAAGGAGTCCGCTGCAGCTCCTGTAGCGCTTCTCGGGCTCCTTCTGCATCATTCTCGCAACGATCCTCGACACCATGACGGGAATCTCGGGGTTTACTTCGTGGACCGGCACCGCTGCCCTTGCGAGGTGAGAGTGTATCAGTTCCAGGGGGTCGTCGGACCGGAAGGGAAGACGGCCGGTCAGCATCTCGTAAAAGACGATCCCGAGGGAGTACAGGTCCGAGGAGACGGTTACCCGGTGGCTGATACGGCCGGTCTGTTCCGGGGAAGTGTAGGCCAGCGTCCCCCTGATAAAAGAACGGTCGTAGATGAAGTGGCTGACATCCCGCACATCGACAGCGCTGACGAAGTCGATCAGCCGCACGTCCTGCACGTCGTCCACGAGGATGTTGTTGGGTTTGACGCCCCCGTGGACGATTCCTGCTTCATGCACCTTTTCGAGCGCCGATGTGAGTGCGCAGGCTATGGCGAAGAATTCGGTGAGGGAAAACCTGGATCTGGTTTCTATCAGCGAACTGAGGCTGATCCCGTCGAAGTACTTCTGGGTGAGAAAGCAGGTCCCGTCAAGGTCGCTGAACGACAGGGGTGTAACCAGCCGGGGGTCGTCCAGGACCCTGAGGTGCTCGACCTTCTGCCTGAACCGGGTCAACTTGTATTCGGAGAGGCTGTTCTCCTTCAGGACCTTGAGGGTCAGCAGTTTACCCGGATTTCTTTTGTTGTACGCCTTGAAAATGGTGGCATGAGGTGTTTCAGCCAGCCGTTCGAGCAGTTCGTAGTTGGATAACAGCATACTGATCCTCTCGTTGAAAGCGCATCATTGAGCAGACGGGCTTCCCGGGCGCCAGCACCGGGCCCCCGGTATATTTTGCCTGCCCCATACCATTTAATCCCGATCCGGCATATCCGGCCTTCGACCACCCGGGATGCCGTGAGGATTCGCTCACCTGGCAGTCATCCAGCTGCCGGACAATGAGCTTTTTCAGGTGTACACTCGTGATTTCCAGCCACAATCCTGATGCCCCGGTCAGCTAATAAGTAGAGTTCTTCGAGTTATCGCTATTAACATTTGGCCTTAGGGCATCCGGAATCTCCTGCCGGGATAAGCCCTATTGTCCCCTGGATGCTCAAATGCAGATAGTCACAAGCCGCACCTATCGGTGCTCACGCTCCCGGCATGCCCGGGCACACCCGCGGCCGTGCAACGAGGGTTGTCCACGGCCACGGCGAAGCCTTATCCCTGCCCCCGATCGGCGGATCGCCTGCGGATCAGCAGGTAATCGGCAGCGATCAGCACCGCGACCAGGGCCAGGGCAAGCGTTATCGCACCGGGGTTCGGCCGGGCCAGCGCCGCCGGATCGGTGTTCTGGATCACCCCGAGCGTTCCCATGAGGTTCTGGAAGACGATCGCCGAGTAGACCTCCCGAACGGCGAAGTAAAAGATGCTCGTTGCAAGGCCCGGAAGCATCAGGAAGACGATCATCATCGGGGTATTGAACGGCGGGCTGTGGGCGATATGGTAGACCCCGAAGAAGACCGTTGCCGTCACGATTCCGGTGACGAGCGCGAGATACTTCCCCGCCGGCTGCGCCAGGGATTCGCTCACCATGCCGATGGCCGCCCAGCAGACGAAGACCTCGGCGACGGACGTGGGGAAGACCTGGGCGAACCCGTTGAGAAAGACGATCGGGTCCGATGTCGGGAATCCGGCAAGAGCGTAGATGAGCGCCCCGACAACTCCTGCAAGAACAACCGCACCGGCTGCATAGGGAACCGTGCGGAATCCTGTCCTGTCCGGGGAGAGTACGCCGGCCGAGAGGAAGGCGCGGATGGCGACGAGGGTTATCAGGGTCCCGATGATGATGTTCGCCACGACGGCGTAGATCAGTCTTCCCGTCGGGTCCGGGTTCTGCAGCAGGAGAATTCTCCCCTCGAGCAGCCATGTGGCGAAGACCCAGATCAGGTAGAGCGCGACCGCGATGCCGAAGGCCTTTCCTCTGGAGAGCCCGGTGCTGCCGGGGGCTGGTCCGACCGATGTCATACAGATCAGGTATCTCGGAACGGTAGATAATCCTTTTCTGCCGGGCATGGAACCGGTTCTTCGGCATTGCCCACTTCTCCGTCGCTCGTTCATCGGAAGAGCGGAATAAGGGTGCCTGCTGTTATCCGCTAGCCCGGGATCAACCCCCGCTCGCGCAGCAGTTTCTGCTCGTCCCCGGTGATATACCCGAATATCCGGGGTTTTTCGCCGATTGTCTGCACGAAATAGATATTGTCAAAATCGATCCGTTCTTCACCGCCGTCCGGCTTCAGGTAGACCGCTTCCCAGTGCACCTTTGCCATCAGGTGATAGTCGTCGAGAGGTGTGACCTCAAGCGACGCGATCCTCATGGATTTTGTTCCGATGCTCCTGTAGAACGCGAAACCCGCCGGAATTTGAGTCCGGAACTGCTCGTCGTTCTTCCCGCAGGCGACACCGTTCGGGTCCGCCGCGATGAAGCAGCCGGCAAACGCCCCTGCCGTGGCCTCGACGTCGATCTCCGGCGCATCGGCAAGGGCCTTATTGAAGCCCGCCGCATACGCGGCAAAGAAATCTTCCATCAGGTTCAAACGCGCATCAGGATCCATTGTTTTACAGGCAGCCCTGCGGGCCTTATATTCTTTGCCCTTCCGTCCTGACGTGGCGAAACGGCAACAATTCGCCATCCTTTTAAACCCGTTTCGTCTCTTTTCCTTATGCGAAAGCGCATCGGTATAACTGTTCTCCTGCGAAGCGACCTGTGCCTGTTCATTGCACTCCTGCTCCTGTCGACGAATGCAGCGGCATGCACCGTCTTTGTAATAACGCCCGGTGCGTCCGAAGACGGGTCGATGTATGCCGGGCATACGAACGACGGCGTAGGGAAAGACTGGAGAAACATCGACGACATAAGCCTTCTTTACGTCCCCGCGGCCGACCATGCTCCCGGGGAGAAGAGAGCAATCGTCTTCGACCCCGACAGCGGTTCGGATGCGGCAGGAGGCGAGGACAGCGGTGATTCCCGCCTGGTTCTCGGGTACATCGACCAGGTGCCGCACACCTATGCCTACTACACCGGGTCGTACGGCATGATGAACGAGCACCAGCTCCTCTCCGCCGAGTGTACCGATTACGCGAAGGTGGAACTCAACGCAGCCGAAGGAAAGCGGATCTTCTACTCCTCGGAGCTCTCGAACATAGCGATGGAGCGGTGCACGAAAGCGCGGGAAGCGGTCGAACTGGTCGGCAGCCTGATCGACACCTACGGCTATTACGGAACCGGCGAGACGCTCATCTTCGCCGACCCGGATGAGGCGTGGGTCATCGAGATCTGCTCGAGCCTCGATGAGGCGGACGGCGGGGGTCTCTGGGTCGCGCAGAAGATCCCCGACGGCGAGGTCTTCGTCGCGGCAAACGAGTTCAGGATCCGCGAGGTCGTGCCCGGGAACCCGGACCAGATCTACTCAAAGGACCTCTTTGGCAAACTCGAAGAGGCGGGCGCATGGTCTCCTGCGGGCGGCCCCCTCGACTGGCTCGAGGCTGTCAGCTACGGCGAGTATGCGCATCCCTACTACTCGCTGATGCGGGTCTGGCGCATCCAGGACCGGCTCGCCCCGTCGCTCAACCTGAGCCCGTACGTCGAGAACTCGTACACGAAGGCGTACCCGTTCACCATCACGCCCGACGAGAAGGTCAACCTCACCGGGGCGTTCTCGCTCTTCCGGGATCACTACGAGGGAACCGGGTTCGACCTCTCGGTCGGCGAGGCAGCGGGACCGTTCGGGAACCCGTACCGCTACCTGGGGCCCGACGACGCCCACACGGATTTCCAGAACGCGTCGTACACGGAGGTCCGTGCCGGGGCGAACCCGCGGCCGGTCTCGGCGGTCTTCTGCAGTTACAGTTACGTCGCCCAGGCACGCTCCTCCCTCCCCGATCCGGTGGGAGGCGTGCTCTGGTTCGGTCCGGCGGTCGCGTACGAGACGGTCTATGCACCGATCTACGCGGGCTCGACGAACATATCTGCCGCATACACGACCGGCGACCGGTCGAAATACGACTGCGACACTGCGTACTGGACGTTCGACCTCGTAACGAACTGGGCCATGCTTCACTACGACGCGATGATCGACGTCATCACCGCGAAGCAGGGCGAACTCGAGGCCGAATCGATCGTCCTCGTGCAGGAGACCGACCGAGCGGCAGCCGAACTCATCGCTGCCGGTGATGGTGAAGGGGCGGCACGTCTCCTCACGAACGTCACGGTCATGCGGGGCGACGAGATCGTCGACGAATGGCACGACCTCACGGGTACGTTGATCGTCACCTACTCGAACGGCCTCATAACCGACCCGGTGACGGGGGCGGTCGAGGAGCCCGGGTACCCTGCATGGTGGCTGAACGAGACCGGGTACCAGTACGGGCCGCGGGTCTATGAACTTGAGGAACTCCGCGCCGCTGGCGGGCTGAACTACACCGGCAGCACCGTCCGGCTTCCGAAGGATGCGACGTTCGCAGAGATCCGGGAACATATCTGATCATCTCTTTTTCGTCGGGCGACAGCGTTATATGACCTGAGCAGGATTGGGGTGCACCCCTGGACGGAGGGAGATTCATGAGAAGTATGATCCTGCTTGCAGCGGTTGTATCCCTGCTCCTCTTTGTCGGTTGCGTCAGCGCTGCCGACATCGGAACTGCCGGGATGCGGAACGGAACGATGGTGAACATCCAGAGCGGCGGCCAGAATTATCCGGCCTACATCACGACGCCCGAGGACGGCGGGCCGTTCCCGGCCGTGGTGCTGCTCCACTCTTTCAACGGCCTCGAGCCCGGCTACCAGGTCATGGTCGACCGCATGGCCACAGAGGGTTTCGTCGTCATCGCCCCCGAGTGGCAGACCTACGCCCAGTCGCCACAGGACAACGTGACGGAGGCGCTGATCCGGGATACGGTCGCGTACCTCGAAACCCGGCCCGAGGTGAACTCAAGCAGCATCGGCCTGACGGGGTTCTGCGCGGGCGGGCGCTACACGATGCTCTTCCTGCCGCAGATCGAGGAGTTCAGTGCGGGTGTCGCGTGGTACGGCTTCCCCTACTCCGGCGGGCAGGCGAACGGGACGGCTCCGGCGGAGCTCATCGAGAACATCACCGCCCCGATGCTGATCATTCACGGCACGGCCGATGAGGCGAGCCCGGTGGCCGATATCTACCGGTATGCGACCGATCTCGATACTGCTGGTAAGTACTTCGAGCTCAAGGTCTACCAGGGCGAGCCGCACGGGTTCATGATCGGCGAGGACGGGCAGATTGCAGAGACGCCCGTCGCGGAGAGCGCGTATCAGGAGATGGTAGGTTTTTTCAACATGACGCTCGGCTGATCCCCCCCATCCGGTCATTTTTTAGGTGAATGCAGTTTGCTGCTCCGCTCGATCTTCTTCATCACCTTCTCCCACGACTCCGTGATGAGGAAACTCTCCTCCATGAAGCCGACCACCCGGGCAAACTTCTTCATGGGAAAGGCCATCGTCAGGACGTCCAGCGGGACGCAGGGCCGTGCCGAGGGGTCGAACATCCCGAGGACCGCCCGCGGGTTCTCGCCCTGCTGCTCAAGCCAGGAGAAATAAAAGACCGAGCTGCACCCGGCGCCGAAGGGAGTGATGACGCCGTAGGGGTCGGCCCGGTCGAAGTTTGCAAGCGTGAAGAGACCGGAGAGCACCTCGGGCCGGGCGAAGAAGACGACGGCGTCCGGGTTGTCGGCGTCCGTGAGGCTGTCCCAGCGCTTGAAGACGATGCTCTTCCCCGTCGTCGGTATCCGTGCGGTCCCCCGGTCGAGTTCGTCGACGATCTCCGGGGTCTGCTTGTAGCGCTCCCCCTCCATCTCGCCGGGCTTTCCCGTGGAGAGGAAGTAGCGGAAGTCGGGGAACCGTTCGGCGTCGTAGCCGAGATAGAACCTCCCCCCGCGGCACCCAATCGAGTCCTCGGAGAAAACGAGGCTCTTTCCGTTCCGTACCTTCACAAGGTCGCAGACGAAGCACCTCCAGCCCTTCGGGGCAGAGGCCTTCTCCACCCCGGCGGTCGGTCCCCCGACCTCGAAGGCGATCGGGAGTTCCGTGCCCGGGAAGTACTTCTCGTGGAGTCTCGTATAGGCGTCGCGCAGTGCGGTATTCATACGGCTCTGTTCCGGGGCGGCAGGGATTAATATTCTGATCCGTGCCGCTTCAGACTTTTCTCATCGTGTTCCAGCGCATGAGTCTCATAGCGTACTCCGTCACGCTCCCGATGATCCGGGCGCCGACGCTCTCGTACTCCCTCGCGACCTCCGCGAGGTGCTCCGGGATCGGGAGGTGCTGCGGGCATACCTTCACGCACTTGCCGCAGTCCCTGCAGAGCGACGCATACGCCGGTTCCGCTCCGTCCATCTTTCCCCCGATACGGAGTTGATACATCACCTTCGACTGGAGCGTTCCCCCATCGGTATTGTAGGCCTCGAAGCATCCGGGGATGTTCACGCCCGCCGGGCAGGGCATGCAGTACCGGCACCCGGTGCAGCCCACCCGGTTCAGGCTGCGGTAAGCTTCCGCCGCCCGGCCGACGATCTCAAGTTCCTTCTCGGTGAGAGAGTTCGGGCGGGCTTCGCCGGCGATCCGGATGTTCTCCTCGATATGCTGTTCGTCGTTCATCCCCGAGAGGACCACCGTGACTTCGGGGTGGTTCCAGACCCACCGGAGCGCCCATTCGGCCGGCGTCCTCTTTACGTCGGCCTCGTCCCAGACGGCTTGCACCTCTGCCGGCGGGTCCCTCGCAAGGTAGCCGCCCCGGAGCGGCTCCATGATGACGACGCCGAGCCCCTTTGAAGCCGCATACATCAGCCCCTCGGTCCCTGCCTGGTTCATCTCGTCCAGGTAGTTGTACTGGATCTGGCAGAAGTCCCAGTCGTAGCCGTCGACGATCTCCTTGAAGGTCTCGACGCCGCAGTGTGACGAGAAGCCTGCGTTCACGATCCGTCCGTCCGCCTTCGCCGCATCGAGGAACTCAGCGACCCCGAGATCCTTCATCTTCCGCCAGCCTTCACCGCTTGAGAGGCTGTGGATCAGGTAGTAGTCGATATGATCCGTCTTCAGGGTCTTAAGCTGGAGATCGAGCATCCTGTCCATATCCTCGCGGGACGCAACAAGCATATGCGGCAGTTTCGTCGCCAGTTTGACTTTTTCCCGGTAGCCGTCGGCGAGCGCGCGGCCGAGCACCTGCTCGCTCCCCGGGTATATCAGCGCGGTGTCGAGGTAGTTCACCCCATGGTCGACGGCATACCGGATCTGCCGTATCGCCCGTTCTTCATCGATGCCCATACCCTTCGTCGGCAGCCTCATGCAGCCGAAGCCCAGTACCGAGAGCTCGTCCCCGGTCTTCTCCATCTTCCGATACAGCATGGTCAGTGTCTCCTCTCTCGAAGGATCGTTATCCATCATTCTTCCGTCAGCCCTCTCCATATGATCTCGAACGAGGCGTCGATCAACCGGTCCGCATCGAGGGTGCCGCCCGATTCGATGATAGCCCTGATAACGGCGTCGATCGGAGAGGATATGACGGAGAAGGCGACCTCGATCGGCATGCCCTCGAGGCAGGTCTTCCCGAGGGTTTCGGTAAGCGCCTCGTAGACGGCCGGGGCGTCCTTCAGGAACTCCTCGGGGGGCAGTCTCCTGATGAACGGGGAAGAGCAGAACTGCTGGACGAACATGTATTCGTCGGGGTGGTCGACCCCCCAGAGAACTGCGCTGCGCCACAACCTCTGCATCCTCTCCCTCTCCGTCCGCTCCGCATCGACTCCCCTGCCGATCTCCTCCGCCATCCGGCTCTTGATCTCGTAGTAGGCGAAGTTGATGAGTTCCTCCTTCGTCGGGAAGTAGTGAAAGAGCGTCCCGTTCGAGATGCCGGCCTCGCGCGCGATGAGCGACGTGGGGGTGCCGTGAAATCCCCTCTTCGTGAAGAGCCGGACGGCAGTAGCGGTGATGGCCATCTTTTTTCTGTTCCCGTCCTCGGTCATACGGGCCTCGCGGGTGTGGCCGGTCGTTCTGGAGTGACCAATCACTCCAATGATCTTCAGGGCATTATGGCTTTCTTTTCGTGCGGTTCCATACACGATTCGGACTGCCTCCATGAGCGGAGAGGGTATGGGCGGGTATACCGATCTCCCCAGGCACGTAGGCGGCCCTGCAGGAGAGTTAGCGATGAAACAAATCGAAATGTATATATTGTCAACCCTTGAATGTTGACGCATGCCACTCCCCCTGAACGACAGGCAGTTTGCGTTCTGGAAGCTCCGCCGCACCGGCCTCCCGAACGTCCAGATCGCGGACCGCTTCCGCATATCCCGCCAGGCGGTCTCGAAGGCGCTGCTTGCCATGGACCGGAAGGTCGAGGAGACGCTTATCAATATGGCGCAGGCGAACCAGATCGAGGTGGAGCGCCTGAACGCGGGAGTTGGCGTCCTCTTCGGCCGCTCCATCCCGTTTGACGCGGCGGCCATCGTCTTCGTCTCGGCAGACCACGGGGTGCAGGTCTGGTACGAGCACGAGGGGGACTGCGGCGCGTGCCCTCGGTACACCCGGTGCATCGAGCTCCTCTGGGGCTACGCGGATGAACTGGGGATCACGCTTGAGAAGACCGACGATCCGACACAGCTGGCCGACGAACTCTTTGCGAAACTCCGGGAGGTCGTATGATGTCCATTCTGAAGGCGATACAGGCTTACCTGGGCTGGTGCCCCATGGCAGGATCGGTGCGGATGGATCGCGTGGTGCGGGCGGCGACGGTCGCGGCACCGGGCGGGCAGGATGGGGGCACTCCTGAGTTGGGGTGGTGGAACCGCTACCACAATCAGCTGCTGGTCGCGGCCCTGACCGCATCGGTAGCGACAGTGGCGGCCTTTCTCCTGGTCGGGGATACGCCGGGGTACCCGACCGGGTGGACGGGCCTTGGTTTCGGAGTTGGATGGACCATCGGCTTTCTGTTCGGCCACCGGAAACAGTATGCACGGATCGCCGCCGGTGAGTTCATCAGAGAGAACATGACCCGGAGATTACGCATCGTTCGGGATCTGAGCACGCCGGTGGCCGCTGTTATTCTCATTGTTCTTGTGGGTTATTTTGTCCTGAGCGGTATGCCCGAGTGGATCGTCAGGTTCATGCTGGCCCTTGGTATCGCCTTCTGGGCGCAGTATGGCATCACGATCCTCTGGGAGCGGCGGCACCGCACAACCCTGATCGCGAAGAAAGGATCGATGTATACCCTGGATACGAACGCGGAGGGTGAAAACGCATGATGCTGAAGGTCACCGGGGCGATACGGAGGCTTATGGGCTGGTGCCCCATGACGGGGTCGATGCGGCCGGAGCTCACGATGCGACCGGCGACTGCCGCGGTACCGGGCGGGCGGGACGGCCCCCTCCGGACCGGGCCCGGATGGTGGCGACTCCACCACAACCAGCTGCTCGTCGCGGCAATAGCCTGCTCGGCGGCGGCAGCGGCGCTCTTCATCCTGTTCGAGGACGCTTCCGGGCACCTTGCCATGTGGACGGGTCTTGCCGTCGGGGTAGGGGCGCTCCTCGGCTCTCTACTCAGTTACCGCTCCAGGTATGCGCGGGTTGCCGCCGGCGAGTTCCACAGGGACAACATGACCCGGAGGCAGCGCATTGTTCAGTACCTGAAAGCGCCGGTGGCCTCCGTTCTCATCGCCGCCTGTATGGCGTATCTTGTTCTGGGCGGGATGTTCGACCGGATTCCCGGGCTCATGCTGGGCGCAAGCCTCATCTTCTGGACCTGGTACGGCCTCACGATCCTCTGGGAACGGCAGCACCAGGCGACCCTGATCGCGGAACTCGGGTCGACGTATGTCCTGGGTACGACAACGGAGGGCGAAGACGCATGATGAAGTTCGCTGAAGCGATACGCCGGTGGATGGGCTGGTGCCCTAATGCGGCAGCGGCCGGAACCTGCCGACGGCGATACGCCGCACCGGAGGGCGAGGTCGGGCTCGGTATGGCGGCGGGCGGCAGCCCAGAGGTGGTGGAGGGTGCACTGGTGGACTACGGCCCGATCGGCACTCCGGCAATCTACCTCACTCTGATTGTTGCCGGCGCTCTGCTCATCGGCTGCCTCGCTATGACACCCCCTGCAGGGGGCCTCCTTCTGCTGGGTATCCTGCTGGCTTTCTCCGGTGTGGAGCTGTACGGGGTCATGCGAAGGGCCCGCGTCGAGATCTCCTCGGACGCGATCACCATCAGGCGACCAGTCTTCCGGCCCATCGTCATCCCGAAGGATGCCGTCGTGAAGGCGGAGGTGGGAGAGAACAAACTCCCCGTCCCCTCCTGGTTCCTTGCGGCGGCGCTGGCGGCGCTTCTCGTATCGGCGGCCGGCGGTATATACCTTGGATGGGATAACCCGACCTCCATGCGGTTTATCTTCGGGCTTGGCGCCGCGATCTTCTTCCCCGTGATCCTCTACCGCACCTACGTGCGGACCCATTACCCGCGAACCCTGACGATAACAACCGCGGAGAAGAAACTTGCTACTATCTACACGGACGACCCCGAACGGATTGCCCGAATGCTGGGGGTAGCCGGATGACGGTATTTCTGGAGTATATCAGGAAGAAACTCGGCTGGTGCCCGAACGCCGACGCCGTCAGGCCCGTCCGGCGCACGAGCGCGGAAGCGGGCTACGGGGATGCGTGGCAGGGGAAGAAACCGGAGCCCAACCCCGGCCCGGAGCCGACCGGCGTTGCAGGCGGCGATCGGAGCGGCTACCAGGACAACATGCTGCTGATCCTCCTTGCTCTGGCCTGGCTCCTCCCGGTCGTGTACGACCGTGAGTTCCTCCCGATCCTCATCCTCCTCTCCGCCGTCGCGGTATATTACGACGCGCAGGGCATCCGTGCCGGGGAGAGATTCGAGAAGGAGACACTCTTCGGCGATATCGTCACCTGGCAGCCGCTGACCTGGGGGGCGGCGACGCTTGTGGGCGGGATCATCATCATGGCGATCTACCTCTTCCACCGCAAAGAGATCTACCGTGCAAACTTCGGCGGGGAGGTTTCCGCATGACGATGAAACTCGCTGAAGCAATACGCCGGTGGATGGGCTGGTGCCCGAACGCCGCCGCTGCCGGAACCTGCCGGCGGCGGTATGCCGCGCCGGACGATGAGATTGGGCTCGGGACGGTGGCAGACGGCAGCCGGGAGGTGGTGGAGGGCGTGTTTGTGGATTACACCAGCCCCCGCTTCTTTGTGCTGATGCCGTTCGCCGTCCTCACCTTCCTCTCCCTCTTCGTGATATCCGTCCTGATCCCCTCCCTGTGGCCCGCTCTCACCTTTACCTTCCTGGCCGTCTCCCTTCTGGCGTGGGTTGCATGGCGCATCTACTTCGATCCGTATCGGACCGCGATCGAGTTCTCCGGGAACTCCATCACCATCCGGAGATCGCGTACCGGGCCCCTCGTCTTTGGAAAAGATACGGTAAGGTCGGTCGAGGTGAAACGACCCTACCTCTCCATACCCCGCTGGTTGTCCGCACTGCTCCTGGTACTCATGACTGCAGCGATATTCTTTGCCGGCGTAGGGAACTGGTTGATGCGCTATCCTGGCGACCCGGTCGCTGATCCCTATCTTGGCTTTCAGATTCTTCTGGCGGTCAGCTGGATGATGTTCATGCTGGAGTTGCTCTATCGCGCCCTGGTCGGTCTGCGGTATCCCGGCCACGTCAGGGTGAGGCTCGAACCCGCCGGGTTCCTCCACGTCTACGCGGACGACCCGGAGAGGGTTGCCGAACTGCTCGGCGCCTCGCGATGACGGAGCATACCTTTTGAGGAGAACCGTCCAACGTACACAGCGACAATCGATGGAATCCCTGTACAGCATCTCCACCCGACGGAGCAGCCGGCATGACTGACACCCGCGCCGGCGCAGAACTGTCACCGCCGCTCGTCGAGTTCCGAAACGTCAGCGTCGTCCGTGACGGCCACAGACTCCTCGACCGGGTATCGCTCACGATCCGCGGAGGCGAGCATATCGCCATCCTCGGCCCGAACGGTGCCGGGAAGTCGTCGCTCATCCGGGCGATCAACCGCGAGTACTACCCCTCCTCTCCGGGCCCCGACACAGTCTTTCGGTTCCGGGGGCAGGATACCTGGGACGCCTTCGACCTTCGGTCCCACATCGGGCTTGTCTCCGGCGACCTCCAGCAGATCTTCACCCGCAGGATATCGGGCCGCGAGGTCGTGCTCTCGGGGTTCTTCTCGAGCATCGGGCTCTTCCTCTCCCACGAAGTCACCCCCGCGATGGAACGGAAGGCGGACGATATCCTCGAATTCCTCGAGGTCGCCCACCTCGCCGACCGCCCGATGACGGAGATATCCTCTGGCGAGGGACGCCGGCTCCTGATCGGGCGGGCGCTCGTCCACGACCCCGGCACCCTCGTCCTCGACGAGCCCACGAACAGCCTCGATCTCCACGCGCTCCACACCTTCCGGGGGACGCTCCGAAAGATAGCCCGGGCCGGCACCGGCATCGTCCTGGTGACCCACAACCTCCACGATATCATCCCCGAGATCTCCCGGGTCGTCCTGATGCGTGACGGCGCCGTCCGGATGGACGGCGAAAAGGCGGAAGTCCTGACCAATGAGGCCATCGGCGACCTCTTCCGCGTCCCGGTCCGCGTCCGGGAAGAGGACGGCTACTACTACGCGACGGGGTACTGAGCGCCCCCTCAACCTCGCTTTTTCCGATCGGCATAACACTTAAGTCCGGTGACGATCTCTCTCGCCGCCCATACCCCGGCGCCTCAATGCAGGGCACGGGGAACCTGAGAGGGGAGAGAAGGAATGGTCGAGATAGGCTACAAACTTTTCACCGAGGCGCACAGCGCGCCCGAACTGGTCAAGAACGCAAGATTGGCCGAGGACGCCGGGTTCTCGTTTTTGAGCATCAGCGACCACTACCTCCCGTGGGTCTCGAACCACGGGCATGCCGGGTTCGCCTGGTGCACCATCGGCGGGGTCTCGCAGGCCACCTCGCGGGTCAGGGTCTCCACCGGCGTGACCTGCCCGCTGATGCGCTACCACCCGGCGATCGTCGCGCAGGCCGCCGCAACCGCCGCCACGATGATGCCGGGAAGGTTCGAGCTCGGGCTCGGGACGGGCGAGAGCCTGAACGAGCATATCGTCGGGGGCGTCTTCCCGACGTCCGAGCCGGTGCGGCTCGATATGCTCCGCGAAGCAGTGAAGATCATCCGGATGCTCTGGAAGGGAGGGGTGCAGGACTGCTACGGCGATTACTACACCGTCGACAACGCGCAGATCTATGAACTGCCGAGCGAGCTCCCGCAGATCCGCATCTCGGCCGAAGGGCCGATGGCGGCGGAGGTGGCCGGCGAGATCGGCGATGCGCTCATCCACTTCGAGCAGAAGCCGGAGGAGGTCATCGAGACGTTCCGCGCATCCGGCGGCGAGGGCAAGTCGTGCATGATCGAGACCGTGGTCTGCTATGGCAGGAGCGAGGAGGAAGCGAAGCGCACGGCCTACGAGTGGTTCCCCGTCGCTGCAAACAAGGGTGAACTGAACTGGGTCGTCCCCACCCCGGCGCACTTCGAACAGTTGCAGCAGATGGTGACGCCTGAGGATGTCGCAAAGAACGTCCTCTGCGGACCCGACGCGCAGAAGATCATAGAAAAGGTGGGCAAATTTGTCGATATGGGCTACGACAGCGTCCTGATCCACCAGGTCGGCCCGGATCAGGAGGCGTTCATCAACCTCGCGCACGACGTCATCCTGCCGGAGTTCGGGATCAGGCCCCCGCGGCCCGAGGCCGGGGGACGGATGGTTCCCGGCCCCGCACGGTGAGGTGGAGGCCGGCAATCACCTCTTTTAGTTCCCGCCTGCCGGATCCTGATTCGTGAGGGAGAGATCGTTCATGCCGCAAGAGCGGCCGAATGCTCCCTCAGTTCGTGGCATTCCCCGTCCACCGGTCCATCCAGTCGAGGATGGTAGAGTGCCAGACGATGTTGTTCTCGGGCTTCAGCACCCAGTGATTCTCATCGGGGTAGTAGAGGAGCACGACGTGTGCGCCGTAAAGGAGAAGATGGGCCCCGGGGAGCCGCCCACGCGGCATCGACAGCGGCAACGGTCCGGGGCGTTACGGAGAGGATGGTGCTGCCCGGAAGACGGCATGCCGCCCGGTTCAGAGCACCGCCGTCTGCAGGCACTTCCTCTCGTATCTCGTCGTCGAGAGGCGATGATCCGTCGTTCGAACCGTCCAGGCCGATCATCGCCGGGACCGCATCTTCTCCTTTACGGTCCCCCGGAAAAGGTTATGCCGGGTGGCGGATAGTATACCCCTGCCCGAGAGCGGGGAAAAGGACGCTCCACTCCCGGGAGGGAGAGATGACGGATAACGCGAACACCTCGATCGCCCGGGACCTCATGGCGGAGTTCGCCGGCCTGACGGGGCTTGGCCCGCCGGGCTCTCGTCCCCGGCGCTACCTCTGGACGGACGCCTACGCGGTCTGCAACTATCTCGAACTCTTCCGCCGGACGGGTGATGCGACCTGCCGCGACCTTGCCCTCCGCCTCGTCGACCAGGTGCACCACACCCTCGGCCGGCACCGCGACGACGACTCTCGCACGGGCTGGATCAGCGGTCTTTCCGATGAGGAGGGGGAGGCGCACCCCACCCGGGGCGGCCTCCGGATCGGAAAACCGCTTCCCGAACGCCGGCCTGATGAGCCGTTCGACGAGCGGCTGGAGTGGGAACGGGACGGGCAGTACTACCACTACCTGACGAAGTGGATGCATGCGCTCAATCGGGCGAGCCGGGTCACCGGAGACCCGGCCTATACCCGGTGGGCGGTGGAGCTTGCAGAGGTCGCCCACGCCGCGTTCACCTACGCCCCCTCCTCCGGCGGCAAGAGGATGTACTGGAAGATGAGCATCGACCTCTCCCGGCCGCTTGTTCCCGCGATGGGACAGCACGACCCGCTCGACGGGTTCGTCACCTACAGCGAGCTCCAGGTGGCGGCCGGGGGGACCGCTCTCTCGGTCGAGATCGCCGACATGGCCCGCATCTGCCGTGGCGGGAGCCTTGCCACCGACGACCCGCTCGGAATCGGCGGCCTTCTCTTTGATGCCGGGAGGATAGCGCAGCTCGCGGGTCCGGTCGGGTCCATCTCTGACGAGTTGCTGGCTTCCGTCCTCGATGCGGCCCTCTCCGGCCTCGCACGCTTTGCCGGGGGCGGGACGCTCCGCTACCCCGCGGACTACCGTCTCGCCTTCCGGGAGCTCGGGCTCTCGATCGGGATCCGGGGGGTCGGCCCCCTCGCGGAACGGGTCCGGGAGAACCCGGCCCTCTCCCGGCGGGCGGACGCTCTCATGCAGTATGTCCCGCTCGCCGATGAGATCGAGCGCTTCTGGATGGACCCGGAGCGCCGGAAAGCCGGCACCTGGGAGCAAAATCGGGAGATCAACACGGTGATGCTCGCTACCAGCCTTGCTCCCGGGGAGTTTCTGGCAGTCTGAGACCGCAGCTCCCGCAGCCCTCCTTCCTGGGGACACCGTCACCCATACTATTTTAAGGAGAGACGATAAGGCTGGATCTAATTGGAGGGAAGAATCATGGCATCCAGACTGATGGATTACTTCAACAAGCAGCCGAGGATCGGCCTTCTCAGCACCGCAAACAAGGAGGGAAAAGTCGATGCGGCAATCTTCGGTTCGCCGATGATGGTCGACGAGAAGACCGTCGTCATGGGGCTCGGAAAGAACCGTACGTTTGAATACCTGCAGGAGAACCCGAACGCCGTCTACACGATCGTGGAGGAGGGAGAGACAATCATGGACTGGAAGGGGCTGCGGGTCTACCTGAAGATGAAGGAGTATGCGACCTCCGGGGAGATGCTGGAGACCTACCGCAAGCAGATCGCCCAGGTCGCCGGCGAGGATGCGGCGGCGATGATCCACGCCTCGGTGACGTTCGAGGTCACAGAAGTGCGTCCCCTCATCGACATGGGCCAGGGCTGGGAACAGTCAATCTGAACGTTTTCTGGAAAATCCCCTCGCAAGAGGGCGCTGCCGGCCGATCATCAACCGCTGGAGCAGGGGGCACCGGGGCCGGGAGGTCGGGCCGGACCCACCGTTTCCGTGCACAGGGTCCGGGAAGTCAGCGCCAGGTCGTGCGGGGTGCTGCCTGCCACGTCGCCAGGAGCCGCGCATCTGGTGCAGCCCTGATGATCACAGCTTATTCCCTGTTTGGAAGACCGCGAATACATGCAATGAATACCCCGGGCTGTACCCCCATTGGTGGAAGCGTGGGCTCGTCCGATGCCGTGAAACATCCGGAATCTACGTTCCCGTTCACTTGACGGGCCGCACAGTGTATTTCTACCGTCAGCAGGCGGACCTTCATCACCTGCAGAAACGGCAACTCTTACCATCGGGTATCCTGTGCAGCAGGCGCTACTAATCCGCCCGGTATGCCGGACCCTATGTAAGCCGACACTGGACGGACGGTCCCATAAAAAGCGTTAATTCAACCGTTTTCTGCAGGATTGGCGACGATTCTCGCTCTATCCGCGGAAGGAAAAACACTTATAATTGGTAAGTGAGAGTAACTCATTGAGAGGTCGTCCTGAAACCCTCTGCCGGGAGGGGTATCCCCCTCCGTTCTTGCCACTCAAAGCAATCCGGGTCTCTCGAAATCCTGCCTCCTGGTAGCCATTAACCCGCACCTCTGGTTGCTCATGCACCGCCAAAATAGCAGGTGTATCCCAGATGCGGCATACGACTGCCGCTCAGGCAGGAGCAGGGACATCGTCCGGTGCGGCCACCGGGTGACTGCCGTGTTATGGCCCCCGAACAAAGCCCTGCATGCGAGCGCTTTGCTCTAGGCCTGCCCATGCTGCGCAGATCGTTTTGGGGTCCTCTGAGACAGATGGTGAAAGCATCAACAAGCATCAAACCCATGGTCCCGCCGGGACGGTATGGGAGGAACGTGTATTGAACACGCCGCCGTGTATCTCGCGAGCGATGATGCGAGTTACATCGGGGACAACTACGGTTTTCGATGGCGGATGCACCGTATCTCATAGAAGGAGCGGTGAAAGCGAGTATAACAACGTAAACAAATTGAGGTGAATGATATGACAACGATTGGAGTAATTGGTGGAACGGGGGGCCAGGGTCTCGGGATCGCGACCCGGTTTGTAGAGGCAGGAGAAGATGTCATCATCGGCTCGAGGACGGTTGAGAAAGCCCAGGCCGCGGTGGACAAGGTGAAGGAGTTGCTCCCGGGCGCCAGGAACATCCGGGCCATGGCGAACCCCGATGCGGCGAAGGCAGCCGACGTTCTGGTCCTCACGGTGCCGCTCGCGGCCCAGAAGGATACCCTGCTCTCCATCAAGGAGGGTGCAGCCGGAAAACCCCTGATGGATGCGACCGGGCCGCTGGAGTCCTGCATCGGCGGGTCGGCGACGAAGTACATCGACCTTCCCGAGGGGTCCGCCGCGGAGCGGTCCCAGTCGATTCTGCCGGACGCGAAGGTGATCTGTGCATTCAACAACATCTCCCAGACCTGGTTCATGCAGCTCGGCGAACCGATCGACTGCGACTGCCTCATCTGCGGCAACGACCAGGCGGCCAAGGACCTGGTGGCCCCGCTGATCGAGAAGATCCCCGGCGTCAAGGTGATCGACTGCGGCAAGCTCGAGCGGGCCTGCATCATCGAGAAGATCACGCCGCTCCTGATCGGCCTCAACATCAAGAACAAGTGCCAGTTCGGCGGCATCCGGATCACCGGCCTTGACCGGATCAAGGCCTGCGACACCAAGTAGGCCAACATGGGCCGGGCCTGCTGATACGGCGCACCTGCCTGAAACCATGAGGGGGCCACATGGTTGCCTGCCGAAAAACTGATCGCCGGGTGCCGGTGGGACGCCGCGGCGACGGTCGCGACCGGTGAAGTGAGGCCCCTCAAGGATACAGGCTAAGGACGGGCGAAGCCCTCCTGATTTTAGGGAGGTTTCTCTCGCGAGGGCTCTCCCGGCATCCAATCCATTGCCCGTCGTAAGCAGGCTGTTTCCTCACCGCCGATGACGGTGGATCAGAGCCGGCACAACATACCATTACGTTTAATATGGTCTATCTCTGCTTTTTCTCGACAAAACCTGGATGATTATTCCCCTGTCTACGGTGTGGAAACATTTATGGGCTTCAATGAGTAATTAGCCGTTTAACGAGGTCGTCCTGAAGCATCCTGCCGGGGAAGTGTCCCCCTTCGTTCCTTCCGCTCGAAACCCTCCGGGTTTCTTGAACCCCTGCCGTCAGGCAGCTGTTCATCGCACCTCCGATGCCCATCAACCCGCCGTTTTACCGGGTGCATCCCCGAACACGGCCCCTTCGGTAGAAATTCCGGTTGTAAGCGCTCTTATCCGGACATATGCCCGGATTACAGGCTGTTTCGGGGTGTCCTCCGAGGTGAACGTATGAAAGGACTTGCAAGAACCGGTAAAGGTACGATCGGATGGGTTGAGAAGGACAGACCCGTTGCTGGATCGCGCGACGCTATTCTCAGGCCGCTGGCACTTGCTCCATGCACATCTGAGGTGCACATGATCTGGGGCGATATCGGCGATTACATGCCCACCGATCGTGTTGTAGGTCATGAAGCGGTCGGCATCGTCGACGAGGTGGGAAGCGAAGTCAGTGATTTCAAGCCCGGTGACCGGGTCATCGTTCCTGCGATCACGCCAAACTACCTGCGCATCCCCTCGCAACGGGGGTTCGCCCAGCACTGTGACGGAATGTGCTCCGGCATGCCCTTCTGCATGGCAAAGGACGGTGTGTTTGCAGAGTATTTCCACGTCAATGACGCTGATGCTCAACTCACGCCGATCCCCGAAGGGGTGAGCCTGGAACAGGCCCTCATGATCGGCGACATGATGACCACGGGCTTCTATGGTGCCGAACTGGCCAACGTTGAGCTCGGCTCCACGGTCGCCGTCTTCGGGATCGGGCCGGTCGGGCTGATGGCCGTTGCCGGTGCGCACCTCTTGGGCGCCGCACGGATTCTCGCCGTGGGGAGCCGGCCGAACGCGGTTAAGGTCGCGAAGGAGTACGGGGCGACCGAGATCATCGACTACCATAACGGCGACACTGTTGCGCAGATCATGGACCTGACCGATGGCAAAGGCGTGGACGCCGCGATCACGGCCGGTGGCGACGTCAGCACCATCGGCCAGGCGGTTGAGGTCCTGCAGCCCGGCGGCACGGTCGGGAATGTCAACGTCATGGAGCATGCCGAGTCGATCCCGGTTCCGCTTGCCGCATGGGGGTCCGGGCTCGGCGATAAGACCATCAGAGGAGGACTATGCCCCGGTGGCAGGGCACGGATGGAGCGGCTGGCCGCCCTCGTCAGGTACGGCCGGATCGACCCGAGCAGACTGATCACGCACCGGTTCACGAACTTCGAGGACATCGAGGAGGCCCTCTTGCTGATGTACGAGAAGCCAAAAGATTTGATCAAGCCTGCGGTGCTCCTTGAGTAAAAAGAGTGAAAGTATGCTTATGTTTGATTCACATGGCCGGGTTGCGGCCGAACTGGCACCCTACATTATCACGGTCAACGCAATCTGCCCCGGGTTCTTCCCGACGGAACTGACTACCACGAGTGACGAAGCAAGTTACACCACGGGGACAACCACGGTCGTCGACGGCGGCTACACCTGTATCTGACGGAACAGGCGCAGTGGAGATTTCAGAAGGAGGTATTCACCATGAAACTGGAGGACAAAGTTGCCATCGTCACCGGAGCGAGTTCCGGGATGGGAGCCGCGATTACAAAACGTTTTGCAAAGGAAGGTGCCTCGGTCGTTGCGATTGCACGGCGGAAAGAGCGGCTGCAGAGCCTGATCGACGAGATCACTGCCGACGGCGGCAGGGCCATCGCCGTTGCCGGGGATGTGACCAGTGATGCGGATGTCGAGAACGCAGTGAAGACGGCCGTCCGGAAGTTCGGCAAACTCGACATCGTCGTCAACAACGCAGGGTTGCTGGATAAATTCGTTCCGGTTGCCGAACTCGATGACGATCTCTGGAACGCAGTTCTCGACGTCAACCTGACGGGGCCGATGCGCATGTTTCGGGCCGCGATCCCGGAGATGGAGAAGGCCGGCGGTGGCTCGTTCGTCACCATTGCGTCTGTCGGCGGGCTGCAGGGGTGCCGGGCCGGGCCGGCATACACGGCGTCGAAACACGGCGTGATCGGCCTCGCGAAGAACGTTGCATACATGTATGCGAAAAAAGGCATCCGGTCGAATGTCATCGCCCCTGGCGGCGTCAAGACCGAGATCGGCGCAGGCCAGCAACCGAACGAGAAAGGTGCGGCCGTATGTATGGCGGGTATGGGCATCAACCCACGAATGGGGGAGGCCGGGGAGATTGCATCCGTAGCCCTCTTCCTCGCCTCGGATGATGCCAGCTTCGTGAACGGGGCGACGGTAGTCGCCGATGCCGGCTGGACCGCTTACTGAGCCGATTACTGCGTCCGATCCGGGGGACGAGAACGAGAAGAACACCTCACGTTCCCCGGCGGGAGAACGCGCCAAACGGTGCGTCTCAAACGACTCCACAGCACGGTCGGGTCAGACGAGAGGCTTCCAGGGAACCCACGGGTTCCCTGGATTCAACGGTTCGCCTGAAGGCCCTGCCCGGGACCGTGAGTGACTATACCGCAGTGTAGCCGCCGTCGACGAGCAGGCTGGTTCCGGTTATGTTCGAAGCGTCATCGCTCGCCAGGAACGTGACGGCCTTCGCCACCTCCATCGGCTTGCCCAGGCGCCCGATCGGGTGCAGCTTTTTCAGCTCCTCGTAGAATTCCTCTGGAAGGTCAGCAAGGAGAGGCGTGTCTATATATCCGGGTGCAATAAAATTCGCGCGGATTCCCTGCGCCGCGTAGCTGGTGCCGACCGTCCGGGTCAGCATGGCGACGCCCCCTTTGGCAGCGGCGTATGCCGTGACACCCTGTTTGGCGACAAAACTATGAATGGACCCGGTATTCACGATGGCTCCTCCGTGACCCTGTTTCAGCATCTGCTGGACAGCATACTTGTCGCAGAGGAAGACTCCCTTCAGGTTTATATCGAGAACCCTGTCCCATTCGTCAGTTTCCACTTCGTGGGGGTCACCCAGGCTGCCGACGCCGGAGTTGGCGACGAAGACATCCAGTCTCCCGAAGGCCTCTACGGTCTTCGCGACGAGATTCTTGACATCGTCTTCGTTGACAACGTCTGCCCGGATGAAGATTGCCTCTCCACCCGCTTCTTTTATCTCGTTCACGATTCTCGCGCCCTCTTTCTCGTTCCGGCCAGAGACAACGACCTTGCCACCCTCGGCTGCCATGTCCTTCGCGCAGGCTTCACCGATACCGCTGGTGGATCCGGTGATAACACAGACTTTGTTTTCCATTCTTCCCATAATGGTTCCTCCGTGGCATTCTGTTCGAATGACGGTACTGGCAGACGCGCTCCTGGCCTTTATTAAGGTCGGTGATCCAGGTGCCACCGAATTTGAATTGGCTCCTGACGTTGAGCCCGATCAGGAGTGGGGTGTTCTTCTCGATGGTGCTCACGTGTTCGAGCGCGTCACAATCACCCTATTTCCAGCAGTCTTATATGTGATGATCGATCTGCCTCCGGCATCACAGCGTGGTGGTGTATCCATAGTCATATCCGTGACCCCGCGAGCTATGCCCACAAGAATCCGACGCATCGAACTCACACGCTCAGCGAGACCTGATGAGAATGCGTTATCGATGATAAGGCAAGGTAAGAGCGCCTTCGTCGCTAAGGTGCCGGGCCAGGGAGCGTTCGTTTTGCCTCCCGCTCCCCCTTCCCCGGCGGAAAAACGCGTCGTTCGGCGCGCCCCAACCAGCCTCATGGCGCCGGGCCACGCCCCTGCCGGCAGACTGAACGTGTGGGTTTTACTCGAAGCACCCCCTTTCTTAGCCGAGGATCAAAAGGCGCAGACCTGGAGTACCGGCAGCTAGCGATCTCCCTCCGCAACACAGCACGCCCGGCAAAAAGTATTTGAGCGTGGAGAAGGAGACGATCTCCCACGAATGACGGACTCCTCGACCGAATACCAGGAGCAGTTCGACCGGATCCTCGATCTCCTCGAAGATCACACGACCACGGGGATGTCCGTAACGGCGGTCGCCCGGGAACTTGGCATCACTCGCATCTCCGCCGCTAAATACCTCGAGCTCCTTGCCGTGAACGGCGATGTCCGGATGGAACGGTTCGGCCAGAAGAAACTCTACCGGCGGTCGCAGCGCCTGCCCCTGCGTGAGATCTTCGAGCACTCCCCGAACGCGCTCGTGATCCTGGGCACCGACCTCCGGATCTGGATGGTGAACGCGAGTTTCATCGCCACCCTCGGTATCCGGCCGGGTCACAACCTGGCCGGTGTTCCGATCTTCGACCTCGATCTGCCGGTATTCTCTGATAGATCGGTTCGGCGGAACATCGAGCGGATTCACCGGTCGGAGACCTATCTCGACGAGATACAACTGATCGATGAGCGAACGGATCGGATCTATCTTGTCAACTTCGCGCCGATCGTCTCGCAGACCGAGAGCCCGGAGATCCTGGTCACCCTCCGGGAGATCACCGCGTTGAGGAAGACTGAGATCGCCCTGAAGAACTCGGAACGGAAGATTACGACCCTCTTTCAGACGGTCCCGAGCGGGATCGTCATCTTCGCTGCTGATGGGTCTATCCTGAACGCCAACCCCGCCTCGCTCCGGATCCTCGGGCTGCGCGTCATCGAGCAGCTGAGTTCCGCGAGCATCTTCACCCTGGCCTGCTCTCCGGGAACGCTGGAATCGCTGATCCGGGCAGGGCAGGTGGCCGAGATCGAGCTCGCCTGTGACTTCGACCGCATGAAACTGGAGCAGATCCCGAGCACCAAGTCTGGCGTGGCGTACTTCAACGTGGTCTTCACCCCGATTCCGCGGGAGAACGGCGGCCCGCCAGACGAGTTCGCCATCCTCTTCAAGGATATCACGAGCGATCGGCGGGAACGCAAAGATCTGACCTTTCGGGAGACGCGGTACCGCTCGCTCTTCGAGAACGCTTGCAACGGCGTGATCGTTTATGGGGTGATCCGTGGCGGTGAGGGGTTCGTCTTTAACGACATCAACCGGGCGGCCGAGAAGATCCTCGGGCTCAAGAAGGAAGAACTGATCGGCCGGAATGTCTGGGATGTCTTCCCTGCGCTCGCCGACCCCGGGTTGTTGAAGGCCGTCCAACACGGCTTCGCCAGGGAGCGCCCGGTCTTCCTCCCGCCGCTCCAGTATCGGGAGGGAGACGACGTCTGGATCTGGCATTACCTCTTCAAGCTCCCCTCGGGCGAGCTCGCCTCTCTTATGATCGATGTCTCCACCGAGGTCCGAGACGGGAACGGCCCGCCGTCGAGCCCCGGTATTCGCTGATGATCAATGGTAGAGGATCCGCTGATCGAGCGAACCGCGTGGCACCGGCATTGTGTGGTGGTCGGGGTCCCGGGCGGAACTTGTTGGCGAGACGATCCCCTGGATTGTCTCCTATAATATAAATCCTGCACCTTAGTGGTTATCAGTAAAACGAACCTATAAGGGGCGTCGTACTCTTCTTTCCATTATATTCAGGTGACTGAATGAAAGGATTAGCAAGCACAGGTAAAGGCAAAATTGGATGGGTTGAGAAGGACAGACCCGTTGCCGGACCGCGACGCTATTCTCAGGCCGCTGGCCATCGCGATGTAACGTAAGCAAAGTGAAGACGAATTTAAAGACAGGTACATGGAGGAATGAAAGATATGACGACGATTGGAGTAATTGGTGGAACGGGGGGCCAGGGTCTCGGGATCGCGACCCGGTTTGTAGAGGCAGGAGAAGACGTCATCATCGGCTCGAGGACGATTGAGAAGGCCCAGGCTGCAGTGGACAAGGTGAAGGAACTGCTCCCGGGCGCGACGAACGTCCGGGCCATGGCAAACCCCGACGCGGCGAAAGCCGCCGACGTCCTGGTTCTCACGGTGCCGCTTGCTGCCCAGAAGGACACGCTGCTCTCCATCAAGGAGGGTGCAGCCGGAAAGCCCCTGCTGGATGCGACCGGGCCGCTGGAGTCCTGCATCGGCGGGTCGGCGACGAAGTACATCGACCTCCCCGAGGGGTCCGCCGCGGAGCGGTCCCAGTCGATCCTGCCGGACGCCAAGGTGATCTGTGCGTTCAACAACATCTCCCAGACCTGGTTCATGCAGCTCGGTGAGCCGATCGACTGCGACTGCCTCATCTGCGGCGACGACCAGGCGGCCAAGGACCTGGTGGCCCCGCTGATCGAGAAGATCCCCGGCGTCAAAGTCATCGACTGCGGCAAGCTCGAGCGGGCCTGCATAATCGAGAAGATCACGCCGCTCCTGATCGGGCTCAACATCAAGAACAGGTGCCAGTTCGGCGGGATCCGGATCACCGGCCTTGACCGGATCAAATCCTGCGAGTGCAAGTAGGCCCGGGCCAGCCAAACGACGGAGACATCATCATGGGAAGGCTTGAGGGAAAAGTAGCGATTGTGACCGGAGCGAGCTCCGGGATGGGTGCGGCGATCACGAAGCGCTTTGCCGCGGAAGGCGCGAAAGTCATCGCCATTGCACGGAGGAAGGAGAAACTCCAGGGCGTGATCGACGAGGTCACCAAGAAAGGCGGGACGGCCATCGCCGTCTCCGGCGACGTCTCAAAGGAAGAGGATGTCAAGAATGCCGTGAAGATCGCCGTTGATACGTTCGGCAAACTCGATATCGTCGTCAACAACGCGGGCAGCCTGGACAGGGTGGCTCCGGTCGGAGACCTCGACGATAAGACGTGGGAGCAGGTCTTTGCCGTCAACGTCGACGGCCCGATGTACATGTTCCGCGCCGCGATCCCCGAGATGCTCAAGAACCCCGGCGACGCTGAGGGGCTCAACAAGGGCGCCTTCGTCACGGTTTCATCCATTGGAGGCACTCACGGCGGGCACAGCGGGGCTGCCTATACGGCGTCCAAGCACGCGAGCCTCGGGCTCGCAAAGAACACTGGCTACATGTACGCTAAGAAGGGCATCCGGTCCAACATCATCGCGCCCGGATACGTCGCAACCGAGATGGTGGAACTCTCCCAGACGACCCAGAGCCACCCCGAGGGGATGGAGCTCGTCTCCGCCGGCGTCGGGGCCAACCCGCGTATGGGTAAGGCCGAGGAGATCGCGAACCTGGCACTCTTCCTCGCATCGGATGAGGCGAGCCTGGTCAATGGCGCAGTCGTTCCGGCGGATGCCGGCTGGTCTGCGTGGTAAGGTAGAGTAGACGAACACACCCTGCCGGGCGGGCGCACGGGCTGGACCCCGCGCCCCGGCAACGGCAGGAGCGGCCAGTATCTTCGCTCGAACCCGGCCGCCGGGGAACCGTCATGGGATGGGCTGACAACCGGGTGGGAATCATGACTGTTCAGGGTGCTGGCTCATGCGAGACTGCCCATCCGGACAGGATGGAGTATCTGAAACGAGGAGAGTAGTATCATGAGAGGATGGGAATTTACCTACACACATAAACCGTTGAGACTGATTGAAAAACCCGACCCTGTTGCAAAACCGGGTTACGTCGCACTCGATGTGAAGGCCTGCGGGCTCTGCCATTCGGACGTCGGCGCACTGGAAGATGAGAAGTGGCTGGCGCTGATGAAGTATCCGCTCATCATCGGGCACGAATACGCCGGTGTCATCACCGAGGTCGGCGAAGGCGTCACCGGCTACAAAGTGGGAGATAGAGTCGGCGTCTGCCCCATGTCCACCAAAGATGGGTATGGCGGGGGATACGGCCGGGACGGCGGCTACGCCACGAAATCGACCGCTCCGGCCGAGATGCTGGTCCCGGTTCCCGATAACGTTTCTTTTGCCTACGCTGCCGCCGCTACCGACGCAGGAATGACGTCCCACCATGCGGTAGCCGTGGCGGGCGGTGCCAGGCCCGGCATCAACATGGGCATCATCGGCATCGGTGGCCTGGGCCAGATCGGTACGCGGGTCGCCGTCCTGAAAGGCGCCAACGTTTACGCGGCTTCCAGGAACCCCGCCGCACGGGAGGAGGCCATGAAACTCGGGTGCAAGGCTGCATACCCGACGATCGGCGAGGTCGCCGAGCACCACGATCTGGATGTCATCGTCGACTTTGCCGGCGCTGGCCAGACAACCGCAGACGCCCTGGAAGCGGTTGGCGTCAACGGCCGCATCGTCCTGGTCGGCATGGCGAAACTGGAGACCACCCTCAACACGATGCCCCTGATCACGAAAGAGGTTACAATCGTCGGCAGCCAGGGCGGCAACGTCGACGATATCGCCAGCGTCTACAAGATGATGGCGTCAGGTGACCTCAAGCCGGATGTCACCGAGATCGGATTCGAAGAGATCGGGGAAGGTCTGGAAAAGTTGAAACAGGGCGGCGTTAAGGGCAGAATGGTCGCCATTATGGACAAATAAGGTCGGAACTTGTAAGGGATCTCTTTCCGCCAAACATAGCGTGTGTTACCACGAAACTGGAAAACAGGGCTGCCATCGTCACCAGAGTGAGCTCCGGGCCGGGTGCGGCGATCACCCGGTGCCTTGCAAAGGAGGGCGCCAAGGCCATTGCCATTGCACGGCCGAAAGAGAAACTGCAGAACGTGATCGACGAGAACACTGCCGCAGGCGGGACGGCGATCGCTGTCACGTTCATCCAGGGATGGAGCTTGCATCGGTGGGCGTGGGAGCCAACCCGCGCATGGGAAGACCCGACGAGATCGCGAGCCCGGCCCTCTTCCTCACCTCGGATGAAGCCAGGTTCGTGAACGGTGTGGTCGTCGCAGCCGACGCCGGGTGGGCCGCGTAGCGACTCACCCGTGTCTGGCTGAACTGAAGCACCGCGTCATTCTCACCCGATAAACTTCAACGTCCTACCCCTCCCCGTGGGGTTCAAGTGGCGGTTCCTCACGGGGAGGGAACTTCCTGCCTACTCCGAGAGGAATGGGAATATCCGCCGCAAGTCCTCATCGAGCGGCTTCTTCTTCTGCCAGGTCTCTTCGAGCGGGGTGCACGTGAGGTCTCCACCGACCTCTCCCACCATGCACCCGCTCCGGCCCTCAATCAGCGCTTCGACGGCGGCGAAACCGAGGAGGCTCCCGAGCACCCGGTCGCGCAGCGTCGGCGGCCCGCCGCGCTGGAGATGCCCGAGGACGACGACGCGGGACTCGAAGTTGAGGCGTTCGCTGACCTCCCGGGCGATCTCAAAGGAGATGCCCGGCGTCTTTCCCTCCGCCACCACCACGATCGCGCTCTTCTTCCCGATGGAAAACCCCTCCCGTATGCGCTCGCTGATCCGGGCGATCGAGATCTCTTCTTCCGGGATGACCAGCTCCTCGGCGCCGCCGGCGATGCCGCTCTCGAGCGCCAGAAACCCGGCCGTCCGCCCCATCACCTCGATGAAGAAGAGGCGTTCATGGGACCGGGCCGTGTCGCGGATGCGGTCGATCGCCTCGACCGCACAGTTCGCTGCCGTATCGAACCCGATGCAGTAGTCGGTCCCGTAGACGTCGTTGTCGATGCTCCCCGGCACCCCCACGAGTGCCGCCGTATCCGCATCGGCCGCAAGCAGGCTTGCGCCGTGGAACGTCCCCTCGCCCCCGATCAGGACGATGCCGTCGAGTCCCATCCGGTCGATGGCCGCCGCCGCCCGAAGCCTCCCCTCCCTGGTATAGAAGTCCGGGCTCCGGGAGGTCTCGAGGATGGTGCCGCCCAGGTGGATGGTGTTCCTGATCGCCGCCCGGTCGAGCGGCATCGCGTCGCCGTTGATGAGCCCGGTATACCCCCGGCGTATCCCGACGACGGCAAGGTCGTGCGTGAGTGCGGTCCGCACCGCCGCCCTGATGCAGGCGTTCATCCCCGGGGCGTCGCCGCCGCTCGTCAGGATACCGATACGCCTCATGGCGTCCCCGCATCATCGAGCGCTATGACGCCCGGGAGCGGCTTTCCGGCAAGTATCGTCAGCGCGGCACCGCCGCCCGTCGAGACGTGGGTCATCTGGTCGGCAAGCCCGAACCGCACCACCGCATCCGTGGTCGAACCGCCGCCGACGATCGTGGTGCCACGGAGGTTGGCGAGGGCTGCGGCGACCCGGCGCGTCCCTTCTGCAAACTCCGGGATCTCGAAGACGCCCATCGGGCCGTTCCAGACGACGGTCCGCGAGCCTGCAATTTCGTGAGAAAAATCGTCGGCAGCACCCGGCCCGATATCCGCGATGACCAGGCCGTCCGGGACCTCTGTCGCAGGCACGGTCCGTATCGGGATGCCTGCCTCAAGCCTCTCCGCGACGACGACATCCCGGGGCAGGAGGAGGCGGACACCGCGCGCCATCGCCTTCGCGGAGATCTCCCTGACGGCGTCCAGGCTGTCGGTCTCGACGTGTGACGCGCCGGTCCCGTACCCCTGGCTCGCAAGGAACGTCGCTGCCATGCCCCCTCCAATAATGAGTGCGTCCACCCGGGGGATGATGTTCTCGAGGACCTCAAGTTTGTCGCTCACCTTGGCCCCGCCGATCACGGCGGCGAACGGCCGTTCGGGAGCTTCCAGGATACGCGTAAACGCGCCGATCTCCTTCTCCAGCAGGAGCCCGGCCACCGCCGGCAGGTGCTCCGGAACGCCTACGACCGACGCATGGGCCCTGTGGGAGGCTCCGAAGGCGTCGTTGACGTAGATCTCCGCAAGGCTGGCGAGTTCCTTTGCAAAGGCCGGGTCGTCTTTCTTCTCCTCCGGGTGGAACCGGAGGTTCTCGAGGAGAACGATATCCCCGCCGTTCATCGCCGCGACCGCGCTCTCCACCTCCGGCCCGACGCAGTCCCGGAGCGCGACGACCGGATGGTCGAGCAGCGCGGTGAGCCGGTTTGCCACGAGGGCGAGGCGCAACCGCTCCTCGACCCCGCCCTGCGGCCGGCCCAGGTGGGAGCAGAGGATGACCCGCACGTCCCGCTCGCAGAGGTAGCGTATTGTCGGCAGGCTGGCCCGGATGCGGGTATCGTCGGCGATGGCGCCGTCCTCATCGAGCGGCACGTTGAAATCGGCACGGACGAGCACCCGCTTACCCCTCACGTCTATCTCCCGGACGGTCTTCTTCCGTCTTGCTAGCACGTTCTGCATACCTGCATACCCCCGGAGCAGCGGAGAACGGCTGAGCTCCTGTGCCGGGTGCACGGGCGGCTGCACCGCCCCGTCCAGCCTCCTGCAGTCTTCTGGCCGTTCTCCGCTGAATTACGGTGCCTCGTGCATGCGTGCCCTGGCATATATAGTGTTCGTCGCGGCATCCCGGCAAAAGACCCTCCCCGTTACCGCTGGGTGCGACCCGGCTACCGGGGTTCCGAACCCCTGCGGGCATCCTCCGGTCCCGGTATCCTTAAAAGTTATCGCCGGCCCCGGCCTCTCTGCACGGACCGGCGGTCGATTCGATTCCTGCTCTCCCGAACGTCTCACCGCTCCATGCGGCGCTCCCAGTAAGGCGTGTAGCCATAGTGGCTGTACATCCCGGTGAGCCACTCGCGCTCGGCGGTAGTCGGCCAGTTGTCCTTGTCAAAGCCCGGCGCGTTCTCCAGTCGCTCTCTGGGTATGTCCAGGACGAAGGTGTCGTCGGTCGCGTTGTACCGCAGGGCCTCCCAGGGGATGGCGAAGAGTTTGTCGCCGAGCCCCATGAACCCCCCGAACGAGAGGGCGGCGTAGGCAATGCAGCCTTCGCTGGTATCGATCACCACATCCTTGATGGTCCCGAGGTCTTCACCCTGCGGGTTCCTGACCTGGTAATCCGCAAGATCCTTTCCCCGTACAATATTTCGTGCCCTTACCTCTGTAGCAGTTCCTCTCATCTGCATCACATCTCCTGAATTGTGGAACGTCCTGTCCCACGGCAAGAGGGTGAATACAGGCCAGGCAGTATTTAATCCTTATGGCAATATAATAGTGTAAATATAAATGAAAAGCGGAGGCGTTCTCCTGTATCGGGGCAGGGCCTGAGGTTTCCCGGAGCACGACCTACTGCACCGTCGCTTCCTTCCTCCTCCACTCGCCGCCCGGCCCTTTCTCGTAGACCCGCTCCACCGCCGCCCAGGCAACTTTGTGGGCAACCTCCTCGCGAGACTCCTGTGGGTCTCGCCGCTCCGAGGGGTCGGCATACTGCTCCCAGGCGCTGTTGAACGCTTCACGATAGATATCCCGGCCATGCTCGGGAAGCCGTTCTCTCACCGGCCGGGGCAGGTCTTCATTACTCGCATAGTACGGCATACTCTCACCCGTTCCAGTGCGCCCGGGTGTGCCGCAGCCGGTATAAAAACGTTTCAGGTGGGAGTGTCGGGCCGACACGGCGTACAATCGACCGAAACGGACGTGGGGGACGGGGCCTGCAACTGAGCGTCGCCTCCGAGGTGGTAGTGCTTGCGCAGGTACCGCCTGATGCTCAGCGATGCGACGTACTCCCGGTCCAGTTCCGTAACGATTTCATCGATGATCAGCGCCTGTTCGGAGATCTTTCGGGCGACTTCGCCGTCATGCATGTCGGCAAGACCGATGATGACGGCGAGCGGGTTCCTGATACGATCGCCAAGGCATGCGAGTTGTTCAGTGTTCCGGTCGAGCTGCGAAGTGACTTCCTGCCACAGGCGGTCATCGGTTTTTTTACGCGCAACCCCGATGATCCCGGTGAATCTTCCCTTTCCGTCGTCGACTGGTGAGAATCCAAAGGTCACGCTAACCGGCTGATTCTGCACATCCATGAGAACCGCGTCCATCCCGCGTACCCCCTCGGCCGGATTGAAGACCTCCGCTGATCCCCTGGAGACGCAATTCAGGAAGCAGGCTTTCTGGAATTCCGAGATGGAATTCCGGGCCATTATAGAAGAGAGGTGTTTTCCTGCCAGATCATCAGGGTTGTGCCCGAGGAGCCCCTTCACCGAGGGACTCACCGATGTTATCGTGAGGCCGGGATCGAGGGATATGACCAGATCGGAAGAGAAGACCTTCAGGAAGTCGTATCGCTGCCGGTACTCCTGAAGGCTCGTCTCCGCCCGGTCGGAATCCCGACTGACGTGATAGGTATCCAGGCGCGCGCCCCGGGCCGGGCCGGCGGGGATTACAGTGCTCGAGTACTCCACCCGGACCTTTCTCGCCGGAGCGCGGGACATGTGGTATTGTCTTGCCGGAATATCCTCGCAAAAGAAGCAGGATACGATGAAGTCTTCTTTTAGATCTTCGCCGTCCAGCAGATTCGGGGAGATGCAAAAGGAGATGAACTCTACAGCATTCATGCCGATCGTCTCGTACCCGCTCATTCCAAAGAGTTTCTCCATGGCTTTGTTCATCCAGGCGACGGTTTGATCCGGACCGATCAGTACGATCCCATCCTCCTGGCGGTCAACCAGCAACGCCAGAAGGTTCCGGGTAGATACGGCGGTGTGGGCATCATCCTGCGCGTAGCAGCTTCCGCGGTAAAGCAGCGCCTCGGCTACCTGCTCCTGTTCCGATTTCTGCTTACCCGTCCTGTGACAACTCGTACTTGCCGCCCCGGAGTAATGCATCTGAACCCCGAGATATACATTAAAAATAACCTGTATAAATGGCTTTCTTACTGTTTCTCCGACTAAATGCAATTATTTTGCAAAATTACAATGTTATTGAACTTATCCAATAGTACTGTACAGTTTCGGTCAGAATGTAATATTTCCCCCCCCTCGATTGTGTACATCATGCAAGGACAAAATCTTATCATATCGATACTTGTGGTTACGCTTTCAGGAGCGCTTAAATTGCAATTCGCGTATGGATTCCTCGGGAACAACGCGCCGATCACCGAATTTGCCGCTGCGGCGCTCATAGCATACGCGGCCTATGCGTTCGATCGGGGTGTGGAGAACAAAGAAGATGAGAAACGAGGAAGCCGCTTCAGGCAAGCACTCCTGGTGACGGCATTCATCGCCACGATAGGCGCATTCGTCCTCTACCCGAACCCCGCCCTTCTCATCCCGTTCCTCGTTGCGTATCTCTATGCCAAGGGCGTCGCGGGATACCGGCTGAAGGGCAGTAAGGGTATAAAGAACTGCATCGTCGCTCTCACCTGGTCGCTTGGTATCCTGATATTCCTCGGCACCCTTAGCCTGCCGGTCATGCTGGTCTGCACCTTCTTCTTCTGCAAAAGCTTTGTCAATACCGTCATTTACGACGTCCGCGATGTCGATAAAGATAGAATGGCAGGCATCCTGACAATCCCGACGGTCCTCTCCCGGACACAGGTCACCACCCTGCTGCTCGGCCTCAGCCTGGTCGCTCACGCGGCGGTCTTCGGTGCATATTTTTCAGGCATTATCGGCGGTATCGATGTGCTGCTCATCAGTTCGCTTCACAGCACCTTCTATATCGTCGCCTACTGCAACCGGTTCGAGATGTTTCGCAATGCGCTCGTCGACGGAGAATGGATACTCTATACCGGCTATACGATTCTGCGCGACTGCGTCCTGTAGTGGCGGATAAGATCCTTTCCAAACTTTATTGCCGCTGGGGATGTTGCAATGAGATCCCGCGTGAAATCGTAACTCCCCGACTTATAGAAGAACCCTATCGAGAGGAAGGTGTCCGTGACGGTGGCAGCGATCCCGGGGGCTTTCGGGGCCAGGTAGATCTCGAGATTCTGATAGTTCCCGAGCGGATAAGTCGAGATGATATCGAGGACTTCCTGCGTGACCACGAGAGAGATCGTATCGACGCTCTCCGCCAGGCTCTTGAAGAACTCGGGGTAATCTGGGAAGAGAATCGGGGAGACACCGTAAATCTCCCGGGTATTCTTCAGATGGTCGGTGAATATGCGGTGCGGTTTTAAGATGTCGGATGGCTCCGAGGCGATAACCTGAGCATCGCCGATATCGCAGAGGCGGAGAGCGAACTCGTCCGGGAATACGATGGCATGGTCCGGAAAGGCCTCATAGAGCATATGAAGGGCATTGATGCTCTCCTTGAACCGCTCGAAGATGACGAGGTTGGCGTGCCCCCTATCGGTCAGCGAGACCTCGCCGTCGGCCTCCCTGACGAACCCCACCTTCTTCAGGTAACTGACGGTAAACGCGTAGGTTGAAGAGGGTATATGCCGTTTAATCTCGTCTTTGGTTTCCTCCCGGAGAAGTGCGTCCAGAACCTCGATCCGGCGCTCACTCGAAAAGATCCTCATGAAATCGGTGATTTTCATGTACTTACTCATATTTCGTCGGTAGCGTCAGATTAATCTTGTTCTTTGTAGAGACAATATACCGAATATTCTGCAGAGCCGATCGTGTTTCGGCCGCGCTGAAGAGCCTGCACAGGGACTGCTCCTGCCGGTCCGGATTTCAGGGGCGCGGCAGCAGGCGAGGATTTTCTTTACATCCATGAACGTCAACTGGCGAGCCATACCCCAGGCAAACAACACTCTCGCCGCCCTCTTTGCGGCGTGCGAGGACTACGGCTACCATCTTGAGGTTACCGGCGAACCGCACCCCGACGTCACCATTTACAGCATAAACTCCATCAACGAGCGCATATACCGTGACGAGATCGCGGAAGCCGACTGCATTACGATCGTCGGAGGGCCGCACGCCTCCGCCTGCTACCGCGAGGTGGCAGAGTATGCCGACTACGTCGTCGTCGGGGAAGGCGAGTACACTCTCCCGGCGCTTCTCTCCGCCATCGAGGAGGGGAGGGACCCCCCTCCCGGCGTCGCCACCGCCGCCGGCTACACGCCCGCCCGCCACACCGTCCTCCTCGACGGCCACCCGCCCTTCACGCAGATCAAGGGATTCGTCGAGATCACCCGGGGATGCCCGTTCTCCTGCGGATACTGCCAGACGCCCCGCCTCTTCGGACGGTGCATGCGTCACCGCTCCGTCGACGAGATCGTTCGCTACGCCTCACGCTACCGGGATATCCGTTTCGTCACCCCGAACGCCTTTGCCTACGGCTCCGACGGCGTCCACCTCCGGCTTGACCGGGTGGAGCGGCTCCTCCGAAGCCTCGGCGGGCGGATCTACTTCGGCACCTTCCCCGGCGAAGTGCGCCCGGAGTGCGTCTCGCGGCAGTCCGTCGAACTCGTCCTCGACCACTGCGCCAACACCCGACTGCACTTCGGGGCGCAGTCGGGAAGCGATCGTGTGCTCCGCCGCCTGCACCGGGGGCATACCGTCGAAGACGCCGTACGCGCTTTTGACATCTGCCAGGAGCACGGGCTGGTCCCGATCGTCGATTTCATCATCGGTCTGCCGTTCGAGAGCGACGACGACCAGCGCGCGACGCTCGATCTCGTGAAACTGGTCACCCGGGGCGGGAAGGCGCACATCCACTACTTCATGCCGCTGCCCGGGACCCCCCTTGCAAACAGCCGCCCCCGCCCGCTCCTTGCCGAGACAGAAAAGGTTCTCGGGAAACTGGCGCTCGACGGCAGAATAACCGGCTCGTGGATGGATCATGAGATAAGGTTTTTTAGACGCACTTCTCATCTATAGAGCATGACGGATGTGCTACTCCTAGCAGATCTGCACGGTAACTACGGAAAGCTTGACGCTTTTCTCAGCTACGACTACGATGCAGTCATCATTGCAGGCGATATCACCAATTTCGGTCCACTTGAGCCTGTAGATTCGGTACTCTCCAACTTTGAGGTACCGTGTTTCGCAATCCCCGGCAACTGCGATCCCCGCGAGATCATCGACGTGCTTGAGCGCTCGGATGCGGTCTGTCTGCACAACTCGTGGATCGCACTTGGCAGGATAACACTCGCGGGTCTTGGCGGTTCGAACAAGACTCCGTTCGACACGCCGTTCGAGTTGACGGAAGAAGAGATCGATAAGGAACTCACCCGGATCACCGGGCACATGGACAAAAACGTCCACAACGTCCTGCTCAGCCACGCCCCGCCGTACGAGGCGCTGGACGCCGTCGGCGAGGGCCATGTCGGGAGCCAGAGCATCAGGAAGCACATGACCCGGTTCGACCTTGTCTGCTGTGCCCACATCCACGAGGCACGGGGCATCACCGAGGTCGACGGTGTCACCGTCGTCAACCCCGGCCCCGCCTCAGAAGGCTACGGCGCTATCATCCGTTTCGGGAAGGAGCCCAAAGATATCCATATAGAACTTATCGCTGTTTAGATAGCAGCATCTCGAGATACGAGGTGTAGATCGGTGGACCGTCTACACCCAATTCTTTTGCAATAGCCCCGATCCGGTCGGCGGCATCCTCTTTATCGTCCTCCGTCAGGATCTCGATCTCGACGAACGTCCCGAGCCCTTCAACGTCGTCGAGGGTAACCGTCACGTCCCCCATCTCGTAAAACTCCCGAACTTTTGAGACCGTGGCGGCACGGCGGAAACCGAGACGGGAAAGGATCACTTCCAGGGTTTCCCCTGATGCCACCGCGAGATTGAACTCTTCCCGGGCCTTTGCGTTTCCGACCCGGACCTTCGGGCCCTTGTAGGTCACGGTAAACCCGGCATCGTCGTACCTGACCCGCAGCGCCTCGTCGGTCCTCCCGAAATCACGGTGGGGGGCGTTGTAGTAGACGTCGCGCTCCTGCTGTCTTCTCTCCATCCGCACCCCTTTCCGGTCGAGCCGGGTCCTGACGCCCTCCTGGTCCCTGACCGCAAACTTTGCTTCTATTTCGAGCATGCCATTCGCGTCAGATCGTCTCTCGCGAGCGACGATAAATCCTCACTGTGCCGGCCGCCCCGTCCCGGAAACCTTCTGCCGGATCAGGTCCCTCTGCTGTCGTGCGGCGGCGAGGAGAGTTTCATCCCCGAGACGCTCCGCAGAGGCGATCGCGCGCCCGGTCAGCACCAGAGCCGTGTCGTAATCCTCACGATGGTAGAACCGGACCCCGAGTTCCAGGTTCAGGTCCGCCGCCTTCTCGTACTCCTGCGCGTGGAAGAAGTGGCAGGCAAGCGAGAGGAGGACATGCAGCCTGCCGGAGAGGCGGTGCATGGACCGTTCAAAGCAGTCTGCGGCACGGGCGTTGAGCGCCGCTCCCGTATCGGGGGAGAGTTCCCGCCTGCAGTGCTCCTGCAGGAGTGGGTGCGCGAACGCGTAATCCCCGCCCGGGAGTTTCCTGAACATGCCGCTCTCCTGCAGCCGGTCCGCCATCAGTGTCACGCCTGCCCCCTGGAGATCGAGCATGCAGGCCATGACCGGCACCGGGAACGGGGGGTTTAAGACGCAGAGGTCCTCCATCCACGCTCTCGCGGGCCCGGGGAGCGCAGCAACAGCAAGTCCTGCCGGATCCTCCGCCCCGGCGAGCACATCCGCGATGTTCTCCCGGGACGGTGGAATGCGCCGGTGGCGCAGGGCGTTGAAGCAGGCCATGAGGCTGAACGGGTCGCCCGAGGTCTCCTCGAGGAGGCTGGCGGCTGCATCGTCGATGGAGAAGTGAAACCGCCTCTCCGCGAGCTCACGGATCTCGTGCCGCTGCATCCTGGTGAGCTGTACTTCCGGGACACCGGAATCCCGGAGTTCCTCCCGCATCGTTGCGTATCCGGAGCCGGGCCCATCCTCCCCCCGGCAGGTGAAGGCGAGGAGGATGCCGGGCGGAAGGTCATGCACGATCTCCCGGAGGAGGCGCCGGTCGAGGCTCGAGGCGAGATGGACGTCGTCGAGCAGGACTGCCGCAACCCGGCCGGTCCCGGCCGTCAGCCTCCCGAGTTCCCGGAGCAGTTCTTCGAACGCCTGGTACACCCGGTCGTACCCGACCTCGGGCGACCGGGCGAAGACGCCGACGATCTCCTCGCCGGTCTTCGGGAGCAGGCCGACCGGCTCCACCGGGGCGGCGTACTTCTCGAAGACGTCGCCGGCATACCGGATAGCTTCTTTCAGGCTCTCGGCGGCAAGGCTCTCCCAGGTCTTCGCGGATGCGGCGGACCGCCGCAGGTCCTTTATCAGTTCCCGGAACGCGAAGAAGATCATCCCCGGAAGGTCGAAGACCTCCCCCCTGAGGACGGGCGGCTGCAGCCCGCCGGGGCGTTCCTGCACCTCGTATGCGAGCCGGTTCAGGAGAGAACTCTTTCCGATGCCGGACGGCCCGGAGATCATTACCGCCTGTCCGTGCTCTCCTGCCCGCGAGAGGATGGCCGAGAGTTGCTCGAGTTCCTCCTGTCTGCCGCAGAACTCCTCCGGGGGAGAGGGGGCGTACGAGACGCCCTCTACCTGTTGCTGTATCTCGTCCATGATCCTGCCCGCCTTCACTCAGGCTTTGAGCATACTTCAACGTTTGGGGGTGTCTCCCGGAAGGACGTACGGCTAAAGGCCGGTTTCTCACAGCCCCGGGCTTTCAGCGGGAAGTGCCTGTCCGCCGGGGCGGGCGGTAGACAGTATAAATACCATTCCATCCAAATAAAGTGGGACAACGAAGATGCAGGCATGGGGCAGGCCGGCGCGGAAGGCGTACCGGAGCCGTAATGCATCTGCTATAAGGTGAATGGAATGGCACTTCAGGAAGGAGATTTTATCAGGCTCAGATACACCGGCCGCGCCGGTGAGAATATCTTCGATACCACAGATGAGGAGAGCGCAAAGGAAGAGGGGATCTACAACCCGCGGGCGGAGTACGGTCCGGTCACCATCCGCCTGGGGAGCCATCACGTCATCATCGGCCTTGAGGACGAGCTGATCGGTAAAGAGGTCGGCGCCGAGGGAGAGGTAGACGTTCCGCCGGAGAAGGCGTTCGGCGCACACGAGGACGAGGCCGTGAGGTCCGTCCCGGTCACGCAGTTCCGCGAGAAACCGAAGCGGGGGACGCGGTTCGAGGTTGAAGGCCGCGAGGGCGTCGTCGTCGACGTCATCGGAAGGCGTGCGGTCGTCGACTTCAACCACCCGCTTGCCGGCAAAACCCTGAACTACTCCTACGCCATCCTCGAGAAGGTCGAGGACCCCGCAGAGCAGATCAAGGGCCTCATCAAGCTCTTCTCGGGCCGGACCGACATCGGGATCAGCATCGCCGACGGCGTGGCCGAACTGGAGCTTCCCCCCGCGATCGCGTACGACCGGCGCTGGATGGTCTGGCGGGGCACCCTGGTCCGCGAGATATTCGAATACTATCCCGATATCAACGACGTCGTCATGAAGGAGACGATCTCCCGTCCGAAGATGCCGGAGACGGCGCCTGAGGTCGTTGAGACGGAAGAGACCGTCGAGAGTGAAGAGACGAAAGAGGCAGAGGAGTAACTCTCCTCTGCTCTTAGGGTTTTTGTTTTTTTGAAGACTTTTCTACGCCTGTAGCCGCTCCCCGAGTGCGCGGTGTCATGGGCTGTCGGGCACCCCTGTCTGGGATGCTTGTTTATGACCGACGGCAGCATGAAATGAGTTCTCATATCTGCGTTTCACGCTTGTAGCACTCACCAGGGGTTTGAGCGCCTGGAAGCGAGGGTAAAACCCCGTACACTGGACCGTGGGGGTATCGCCATGGGGGGAACGACTGCCGGAACGGCAGGAGTTCGAGAAACCCGAAGGGTTTCGCTGTGGGGACAGGGGAGGGGGGATGCTCCCCCCTCGAAACCCTCCGGGTTTCTCATGCTCGCTTTCGCTCGCACCTCGCACCTCCGGTGCTCAAGCTCGCTTCGCTCGCACTCCCCACCTGACGGTGGTCGAGCTCCGGTTCTACGAACCATCGCACTCCCCACCTGACGGTGGTCGAGCTCCGGTTCTACGAACCATCGCACTCCCCACCTGACGGTGGTCGAGCTCCGGTTCTACGAACCATCGCACTCCCCACCTGACGGTGGTCGAGCTCCGGTTCTACGAACCATCGCACTCCCCGTCAGCCCCTCGAAGAACTTCGTTCTTCTCGTGCTCCTGCCCTTCGGCCAGTCGCACTCCCCAATGGCGATATCCACTGGGAATCCGTTTCCGGGAATGTGCGACAGCAGGAGCATCTGAGTTCCTTGGGTTCGAACTACGACAGTCTGCAGGTCACCGAGTGCAATGATTATCTCGTCGCCGACCCTCTCGCCCCCGGATACCCGCTCCGCGCCGGCTCAAGAGCCAGTCCCAACCGCCCGTACCCTTCTTTAGGTACCGGGCCGAATGTATTCTGAATCAATGGCAACGTTACAGGGAATGAGCGGGGTCGATCTTCGGGCGCTGGTAGCGGAGGCCGCCGATCGCCTCCCGCTCTGGGTCGGCAAGATCTACCAGTTCGACGCGAAAACCCTTGGTATCAGACTGAATGGGGAAGACCGGGCGAAGTATCTGTTCCTCATCGAGACGGGACGGCGTGCCCATTTCACCGCGGAGTTCCCCACCCCGCCGAAGAATCCGCCGAGTTTCGCGATGCTGCTTAGGAAGCACCTCGAGGGCGGGAAGGTGCTCGGTATCCGCCAGCTCGGGCTCGAGCGCACGATAAGCCTCGATATCGGGAAGCGGGATACGACCTACCATCTCATCTTCGAACTCTTCGACGAGGGAAACGCGGTCCTCTGCAACGAAGAGTATACGATAATCAAGCCCCTCTGGCACCACCGGTTCAAGACCCGGGAGGTTGTCCCGGGCGCGGTCTACGCCTTCGAGGGGTCCGACTGCTCGGCTCTCTCACCTGAGGCGTTCGGGGCGATGCTTGCAGAGTCCGACCGCGACATCGTCCGGACGCTCGCCGTCGGGTGCATGCTCGGCGGCGCGTATGCCGAAGAGGTCTGCAGGATCGCGGGCGTCGAGAAGAGCGCCGCCGCCGCGGAAGTGGACGCAGAGGCGGTCCGGGAAGCGCTCGCTCGCCTGATGGCCGATGTTGAGGGGCGCCGTGAGCCGGTCATAACGCCGTCCGGGTGCTGGCCGGTGGTGCTTGCCGGCGAAGAGGTTCGCGAGCGGTTTGCGACCTTCAGCGAGGCGCTGGATGCGTTCTACCCGAAGACGGCAGGCGGAAAGGAGGAGGTCGCGGCCGAGAAACCCCGCCTCTCCCAGGCGGAGGTGATCCGACGGCGGCAGGCGGAGGCGATCAAGGGGTTCGAGAAGAAGATCGAGCGTTATCAGCGGATTGTGGAGGTGATCTACGAGAACTACACGGCCGTCGCTGGGATCATAGCGACGCTCGATGAAGCGAGCAAGACCCGATCCTGGCAGGAGATCGAGCAGATCCTGAAAGCGAACGGCGATAACCCCGCGGCAAAGATGGTCCGTGCAATCCATCCCGCCGAGGCGGCGGTGGGCCTCGATCTCTCGGGGGAGCGGGTGAAGATCTACGTCCACGAGACGATCGAGCAGAACCTTGGCCGCTACTACGACCAGATCAAGAAGTTCAAGAAGAAGAAGACGGGCGCACTCGCGGCCATGGAGCGGACGGTCCCCGAGAAGCCCAGGACGAAACGGAACCTTGTCCTCCGGAAAAAGCGGTGGTACCACCGGTTCCGGTGGTTCACCACCAGCGACGGCGTTCTTGTCATCGGCGGCCGGGACGCCTCCCAGAACGAGGAACTCGTCAAGAAATACATGGAGGGCGGGGATCTCTTCGTCCACGCCGACGTCCACGGCGGGAGCGTCGTCATCGTGAAGGGCACGACCGAGCACCTTGACGAGGCCGTGCAGTTCGCCGCGTCCTACTCCAACGCCTGGAAGGCCGGGCACTTCACGGCGGACGTCTACGCCGCCCGGCCCGACCAGGTGAGCAAGACGGCCGAATCCGGCGAGTACGTGGCGAGAGGCGCGTTCATCGTCCGGGGCGAGCGGCAGTACTTCCGAAACGTCCCGCTCGGAGTGGCTATCGGTCTTGCGATGGCGCCCGAGGTCGCCGTCATCGGCGGCCCGCCCGGTGCCGTCACCGGGCGTACGAAAGTGTGGGTGGAACTCCGTCCCGGTCAGTTCGAGCCGAACGACACAGCGAAGAAGGTTGTCCGGGCACTCAGGGAGAAACTCTCGGAGGACGAGTGGAAAGGGCTCAAGAACGCCCTGAACACCGAAGCGGTCGCCGCATTCGTCCCGCCGGGGGGCTCCGATATCGTGGAATCATGAAGGCTGAAGTCCGGGAGATGAAGAAGCAGTTTGGCGAGATACGTCTCTTCCCGGAGACGCTCGACGACCTCTGGCACCTCTCCCACCTGGTCGGGCCGGGGGATCTCGTCTTTGCGACGACCTTCCGGAGCGTGGAGGCGGCGACCGACAAACTCCGGCCGGAGAAGGCCGAGAAGCGGCCGGTCCGTCTCGGGATCCGGGTCGAGAAGGTGGAGTTCCACCAGCACACGAACCGCCTCCGGATCGCCGGCGTCATCGAGAGCGGGGTGGACGTCTCCGCGCACCACACCTTAAACGTCGAGGCGGGGTTCGAGATCTCGGTCGTCAAACACTGGCGATCCGTCGACTGCGAGCGGATCCGGCGGGCGGTCGATGCCTCCGCGTACGGCGTGGTTCATGTCGTGAGCGTCGAGGAAGGGGAGGCGCAGGTCTACCGGCTGCGCCAGTTCGGCCCGGAGTGGGTGACGACTGTTGCGGTCGGGAGCAGCAAGGGTGCCGACACCGGCGCCCGGTCGGTGCTCTTCGAGAAGACGCTTGACGCGGTCGCCGCGGTCACCGGCCCCCTCGTCGTCGCGGGACCGGGGTTCGTGAAGGACGAGTTCGCGGAGTACGTGAAGGCCCGTGCCCCCGACCTCGCCGGGCGGATGGTCGCCGTCGAGACCCGGCGCATCGGGCGGGGCGCCGTGCAGGAGGTCATCGGGCAGGGAATCCTCGACCGGCTGCTCGGCGACCTCCACCTCGCACGGGAGGTCGCGCTGATGGACGAGGTCCTGCTCCGGATCGCGACCGAGGGCGCCGTCGCCTACGGCATCGACGAAGTCCAGAGAGCGATCGCCTACGGGGCGGCGGAGACGGTGCTGGTCGCCGACACCCTGCTCCGTGACGAGGAGGCTACGGGCGTCATCGAGCAGGCCGAGCGCGTCAACGCAACGGTCGTGGTGCTGAGCACCGAGTTCGAGCCGGGAGAGCGCCTTGCAGCCATCGGCGGCGCCGCGGCGCTTTTGCGGTATAAGATCGAGTGAGACCGGGTTTTTGAGAGGTCGGTCCCGGGCACGTCGCACTGCATGCCCTCACCTCTCCTGGCGCATCCGCACGTGAAGGGCGGCCGCAAATCGTTCCGATTTGCCGGACCTCCTGTTCTGCCGGCCAGGAGGTACCTACCTTTTATTACCGGAGAACGCCCTATATTGTAGTAATTCCGTCAATCCCGGGAAGTGGCCAGAAGTCGGTTTGCTCTCGCCGGGCCGCCGCCCCGAAGGGACTTCCCTTTCAGGAATGGCGTAACACTGGTGTCACGATGAGCGATAATGCTGTAGCAGCAGAGGTTGAAAAGACACGGCCGCGGACTCGTGCCGAGAAACAGGTCGAGCACAGAAATCGGATAAAACGGACGCTTGTAGCCTGTTTTATGGGTATCCTCACCGGAGGACTCTCGTTCTACCTCTCCGGCACCCCCGACCCGGTGAGCGGGCTCCAGCAGAACGCCATCATCGGCATCCTTCTTCTCGCGGCGGGCGTCGTCTTCCAGAAACACATCTTCATGCTTCTTAAGGTCGACTACATGGAACTAACCGGAAAGGACTGGTTCTACCAGAGTTTCATGACGTTCGCGCTCTGGTTCATGACCTGGACGATCCTCTTAACCACCACCGTCCTGTGATCCCCCATGCGTATTGCTGTCGTACACCGTGATCGGTGCCATCCCGTAAAATGCGGCACCGAATGCATCCTCTACTGTCCGCGCGTCAGAACCGGCGACGAAACCGTCGTCATCGGCGAGGACCAGAAAGCCGTCATATCCGAAGAACTCTGCGTGGGCTGCGGCATCTGCGTGAAGAAGTGTCCCTTCCAGGCGCTGGATATCGTCAACCTCCCCGAACAGCTCGACCAGCCGACCCACCGCTACGGCCCGAACGGTTTCGTCCTCTACGGCCTCCCGATCCCCGTCGAGGGGAAGGTCACCGGCATCCTCGGACCGAACGGTATCGGCAAGAGCACGGCGGTGAAGATCCTCTCCGGCACCCTCGTCCCGAACCTGGGGAGGACCGATGCCGAGGTCTCCTGGAAGGAGGTCCTCGACCTCTACCAGGGGACCGAACTCTTCGACTACCTCCAGCTGCTCTCGCAGAAGAACGTGAAGGTCGCGGTAAAACCGCAGTACATCGACCAGATCCCGAAAGTCTTCTCCGGTTCGGTGCGCGACCTCCTTGCAACCACCGACGAGCGCGGCAAACTCGACTACTACATCGACCGGCTCTCGCTTACGGCGGTCATCGACCGGCCGATCGCGGCCCTCTCCGGCGGCGAGCTGCAGCGGGTGGCGATCACCGCCTGTCTTTCGCGTGACGCCGACTTCTACTTCCTCGACGAGATCACGCCCTACCTCGACGTCTACCAGCGCATGGCTGCTGCAAACCTCATCCGTGAACTCGCCCAGGAACGGCCGGTCGTGATCGTCGAGCACGACCTTGCCATCCTCGATATGCTTGCCGATACGGTGCATGTCGCCTACGGAGAGCCGGCGGTCTTCGGTGTCATCACCCACCCCAAAGGCGTCCGGGTGGGGATCAACCAGTACCTGGAAGGGTTCCTCCCGGAGGAGAACGTCCGGTTCCGGACCTATCCGGTGACGTTCGATACCCGGGCCCACGCTGCCGACTCGGAGCGGGAGGTGCTGCTCGAGTTCCCGGCGATGACGAAAGGATTCGAGCAATTCTCGCTCATCGTCGACGGAGGGGAGATCCGGAGCGGCGAGGTTCTCGGTGTCCTCGGAGCGAACGGCATCGGGAAGAGCACTTTCGCCCAGCTCCTTGCCGGGGTGCTCCCGCCCGACACCGGGGCGATGGATACCCGGGTGCGGATCTCCTACAAGCCCCAGTACCTCAAAGGCGACACGGAAGCGACCGTCGAGGAGATCCTCCGGCAGACGACGACGAAGTTCGACACGTCGTACTACCAGCACGAGATCCTGGAACCCCTCTCTCTTGCGCAGCTTCTCCAGGCGCCGGTGAACACGCTCTCCGGCGGCGAGCTCCAGCGCGTGGCGATAGCGGTCTGCCTCTCGCGCGACGCCGACCTCTACATCCTGGACGAGCCGAGCGCCCACCTCGACGTGGAGCAGCGGGTGAAGATCTCAAGGATGATCAGGAAGCACGCCGAAGGGCGGGACGCGAGCACGCTCGTGATCGACCACGACATCTACGTCATCGACATGATCAGCGACCGTATCCTGGTCTTCGAGGGCGAGGCGGGCGTGCACGGCAAGGCCGCCGGACCGTTCGACATGGCGCCGGGCATGAACCGGTTCCTCAAGGCCCTCGGGATCACCTTCCGGCGGGACAAGACCGGGAGGCCGCGGATCAACAAACCGGGCTCGTTCCTGGACCGGGAGCAGATCGCGGCCGGGGAGTATTACTATACAGAGATCTCGAAGTAGTGGGCGGGGCGGGAAGTTCTCTTTTTTTCGTGAGCCGTCGATAGTAACCACGAAGATTTAATTGGAAACAGAGTCACGTTCGTCAGCGTTCCCAAACACGGTTTTCCAGTGGATATCGCGTCTGGGGGAGGGGTTGCAGGGGAGGGGGGTTTCCCCCCTCCCCTGTCCCCACCCCCCCGTGGCGATATTCCCACGGTCCAGTGTATCGGGTTTTTTCCGGGCCTCTAACGTTCCATCAGTCTCGTCAAAAGGGGGTACCTGTGATTGCCGGGCAAACAAGCAGCTTCTAGTCTTTGAGGATACGCCCAACTAACTCACAGGCCGGCTCAAACACGCCTGTGCATTTGACCGTAGTATTGCGATGGTCGGAGGCACCTGCCTTCCCGGAATCTCTGGCTACGCCTCAACCTTCCCCCTCATCCACGGTTCACCGCGCCGAACAACCCCTCAAAGAAAGCCCAAATCTCGTCAAACAGCCCGGCAGACTCTCCGGACGTCTCCACCGGTGCCGGGGTAATAGGCAGGGGCGTCTCGGTCACCACCGGTGTCGGCACCGGGACGGCGGAGAGATCGAGGGTGGCGGACCCTGTCATCGGCGGGATGTAGCCCACGTACCCGGGAACGACGAACCAGCACCGCCCGACGGCATCGACGAAGAGTTTCTTGACAAAATTCGAGCGGAGGCCGTCCCCGGACGTGATGTGCAGGGCGGCACCTGAATCATTCCACCCGTATATCCCGTTATCGGACGCGATATAGAGCATCCTCTCCGGTGTTGCCGCGATATCGTTGATCGCGACCGGGAACGTGCTCAGGTTCCCGGTGCCGAGGACCGGGGTAACCCCTTCATCAGGAACATACCGGAGGACCGTCGTGCTGTTGAAGAGATACACGCCCCCGAACGGGTCGGTTCGCACTTCGGAGATCCTGCGAAGCGTGTCGCTGCCATAGGTGACCTGCTCGAAGCGGACGTCACCCGTCCGATTCTTGAGCACCCGGACCCCGTCGCTCTCCGACCCGATGACGAGCGCATCGCTCGCGGCATCGACCGCCATGCTCACAACGGTATAACTCCCGAGGCCTTCGGGCCCGAGCGGCTTGTACCACGTCCAGTTACCGTCATGGCAGCGGTGGAGGCCCGCCCGCCCGGTGGCAATCCACATATCGTCCCCCCACCGCGCGATGCAGTTGATGTTACGGTTCTTGAGGAACTGCAGGTCCGTGATGGCCCGGTAACCTGTCCTGTCCCCGATCTGCAGCCCGCCCGGATACCCTATCCAGAGGCGCCCCTCCGCGTCGAGGGCGACCGCGGTCACCATGACATCGAGAGGCGCGAGCATGCCGTAGGCCGTTTCGCCAGGAAGCCTTGCGTTGACCGAGTACCAGGTGCCGTTTGCCGTATGCACGGAGATGCCGCCGTCGGTCGCAAAGATGACGTCCCCGTATCGGCCGTTGGTTATATCAAGGACGCCGGCGGATGCGATGCCCGAGTTGTAATCGGGTACTTCGACGTAAACAGCCGACGAAAGGGGAGCGAAAAAGGATGCCGCGGCCACAAGGAGGATCAGAATGCGCTGCATGTCCCGTCAGCCCTCTTGACGATCAGACGACCTTTCTTCTCCGGCCAGTAGTACACGGATCGCCCGACCTTTCCGCCGATCTCCTCATACTCGATCCGGATGCCGTGATCGCTCAGCAGGTCCTTCACTGCGGCAGCGTTTCGCTCGCCGATGTTCAAGGAACTTGCCGAATATTCAAACATGCTCGCACCGCCGACAACGATCGCGGTGATCGAGAGTTTCGTGCTCCCGAACCTCCCCATCTCCTCCAGGAGGACGCTCAGGGCGGTGTCGGCAAACTTGCCGGGACGATCGGTGTTCCCGCGGCTTTCAGGGAGCATGATGTGGGCGAGCCCTGCAAGAGATTTCCGCCTGTCGCGCAGGATGAGCGCAATGCAGGAACCAAGCCCGATTGTCCCCATCGGGCACTTCCCGACCCGGTGTTCGCCCATACCAAGGATTACGGCCGTTTCTTCACCAAAAAAATTGTTCTCCATAATATCCCGGAGGCTGGCTATGGGAGTGGCTCCATCAGGCGTTCCAGCATTTGAAACAGCTGTTGCATGAGTTCGGCGTTCGGAAGCAGGTAGATGTCTCCGTAGACGGGCGGTGCCTGGCTCGTGAGCTCGGTGTTGAAGATCAGGACATCGTTCACGTCGCCGGCCATCTGCGCGATGACGGATTCGAAGGCGGCGTGCGCCATATCGATGGCCAGCGCCGGGGGAGACGGCAGCATGACGATACCAAGCAGTTCGGCGGTCGCATCGAGGAACGCCGAGATCATGATGTTTCCGATCTCGATTGCGGCGCTCTGGTCCATCTCGTTGATCTCACGGTCGGTATCGGTGGTGCCGAGCATCTGGTTCGTCAGCTGGATGACGGTCTCACGGGGCATGCTGACGACGATATATCCCCCGTCCGCGACCTCCCCCTGGATCTGGAAGACGACCACGGCCGATATCTCGTTGCTGATATACTGGTGCAGCCGGGCGATATCGACAGCCTGCACCTTGGGCACCGTCATCTCGATCGGGCTCATCAACATCTGCGACAGGGTCGTTGCCGCGTGTGCTGCACCGATGTTTCCAAACTCTGCCAGCGCGTCCATCTGAATCGGATCTAACTCCATGAAAAATCTCACCTAAACCATTGTATTTACATCGAGTACCGGTACAACATCGCCATCCCCGGGGATGGTGATCCCACTGATCCCGCGGCAGTTGCCTGCAATCCTGGAGAGCGGTTTCACCACCACCTCCTGCTGGCCGTCCACGGTATCGACGGTAATACAGCATCTCCTGCCGTCGTTCTGCAGCACGACCAGCGTATCGCTCTTCTCTGCCCGGCCGAACATATCCTCCAGGCGATGCAGGGGAAGCGTCTGGTCCCGGAGCAGGATCGCTTCGCTGTTCCCGATCCGGTGGATCGCCTCCGGCCTCGTCTGTGCCACCTCGACGACGTTGCTGATCGGGATGGCACATCGCATCCCGTTGATGTGGACCATCATGACGTCGATGATGGCCATCGTCGGGGGCAGCACCAGCTCGAACTTCGTTCCCCTGCCGACCTCGGTCTCGATCTTGATCGTGCCCTTGAGCGACGCGATCGTCTTTTTGACCACGTCGAGCCCGACACCCCTCCCGCTGATATCGGTGATCGCCTCGGCCGTGCTGAACCCGGGCTCGAAGAGCAGGCTGACGAGGTCGTCTTTCGTTGCATTCGCTGCAGCCTCAGGCGTCATGAGGCCTTTGCTGACGGCCTTCTTCCGGAGCCTCTCGGGATCGATGCCGGCACCGTCGTCCTCGATCTCGATGATGACGTTGTCCTTGTCCCTCCTTGCCGTCAGCCGCAGCGTTCCTTTCGGCGGCTTACCACAGGCCTTACGAATCTCAGGCGTCTCGATGCCGTGGTTCACGGCGTTCCTGATGATGTGCAGGAGCGGGTCGGAGAGCCCGTCCATCATGCCCCTGTCAAGTTCGGTCTCGCCGCCCTCGATGGTGAACTCGACCTCCTTTCCGTCGTGGTTTGCGACGTCCCGCACGACCCGGGGAAGGCGGTTGAAGATGCGCTCGAGCGGCATCATCCTGATCCCCATCATGAGGTTCTGGAGGTCGGAGACCGAACGGCCGACCATGGAGAGCGCCTCGTCGAACTCCTTGATGCCGTGCTTCTTCGCGATCTGCTCGAGCCGTCCGCGGTTGATCACCAGGTCTTCCACCAGGTTCATCATCCGGTCGAGCCGCTGGATATCGACGCGGATATTCTTGATCTCCCGGCTCTTCTCGCTCTTTGCCGCCCTCTGTGCCTGTGGCGCCGGCGCTGCGCTCTGCGGTTCGGGCGTCTGGGCGTCCCCGCTCATCCCCGGGGAGATCGGGGATTGCGAGACGGAGAGATCGAGGAGAGTGATCTCGGTGCCGGAAGCGACGGTCCTGAGTGCATCCTCCCCGGCCCCGCTCTCGATGAGGATCTCGACCGGGCCGTCGAATTTCCCGTCCTCGAGGAGTTCCTGCGAGGGGTTTGTCGAGAGGATTGTCCCGATCTCCTGAAGGTTCTGCAGGAGCAGTATGGCCCGGATGTCCCTGGTGCTGGACGGATCGATGGCTACCGTTAACGCGTAGACCGGATTGCCGTCACCCTCTCCTGCCGGTTCCGGGGGGGCCGCATCGTGAGATATTTCCTGCTCATCCGGAGAAGAGTCTCCGGTAAATGCCCGGAGTTCCTGCACCAGGCCCCCGGACTGTTCGTCGGAGGGGGTCCCTCCGGCCTCGATGGTATCCAGCATCCCCTCGATCGCGTCGGTGCAGGTGAGCAGAAGGTCGGTGAGCGACGCGGTCACCTCCCGCTGGCCGCTCCTGATGAGTGAGAAGATGTCCTCCATCGAGTGGCAGAGGTGCTCCATCGCGTCAAAGCCCATCGATGCAGACATCCCCTTGAGCGTATGTGCCGATCGGAAGATCTCATCGATGGCTGTCTGCTGGTCTTCCCCGTTCTCAAGGGCAAGGAGGTTGTTCACGATGTTCTCGTGGTTCTCCCGCGACTCCTCAACGAACAGCTTCCGGTATCCCTCTTCGTCAAACATAATTCACCTCGAGCCGACCGACTGCTCGCGCAATCTCATGCGCAAGACTCCCGAGCGGCACCACCCGATCGACGCAGTTTCTGGCAAGGGCGGATCGGGCCATCCCGTATACGAGGCAGTCATCTTCAGCGCATACCATCGTGGTGCCGCCTGCGTTCTTCACCGCGAGCGTCCCCTCGCCGCCGTCGTTTCCCATCCCCGAGAGGAGCACGGAGACCGTACGCGGGCCGAATACGTGCGCTGCGGAGGTGAAGGTCGTATCGACGGCAGGCCGAACCGCATGCAGGCGGGGAGCGGTCGAGTGAACGACCCGCCCATGATTTCTTCCCGTGTTCGAAACGGCCCGCGAAATAACGGAGTGGAATCCCGCCTTCGAGACGACCACCGTCCCGGTCTGCAGGGCCTCTCCGTTGGCGGTCTCCTTCACCGGCAGGGACGAGATCCGGCTCAGGCGCTCGGCGAGCGATGCAGTGAACCCCTCGGGCATATGCTGGGTGACGATCACCGCTGCCGGCAGGTCCGGTGGGAGCGCAGAGAGGAGCGTATCAAGCATCGACGGCCCTCCTGCCGAAGACCCTATCAGCACCACCGCATCCGCCTCCTTCCGGCGGATCGCAGGGGGCTTTACAATCGTCGGAAGCGCGACAAGGTTTCTGATCTTCTGGACAAGTTCTCGCTCGATGCCCCTGACGTTCGGGACATCCCTCGGTTTGAGCATAAAGTCGTCCGCCCCGAGTCGAAGCGCCCGGTGGGTCATATCGGCCTGCCTCGACGTCAGCGTGCTCAGGACGATCACCTTCGGCCTCGTGCTCTCCTTTTGAAGCGCCTCGAGCACCTCAAGACCGCCCATACGGGGCATCTCGATGTCGAGAGTGACGACGTCGGGCTTCAGTTCCGATATCTTTCCGAGGGCGTCGATACCGTTGACCGCCGTCCCGACAACCTCGATGTCCGGGCTGCCTTTGAGCAGATCCCGGAGGATCGTCCGGATAAAGAGTGAATCGTCGACGATCAGAACCCGAATCATGGTCACGCACTGAGGACGTTCTTGACTTCTTCGAGAACCTTTGGAGCCTGGAACGGTTTGACGATGTAGCCTCTCGCACCACTCTTGACGGCAAGTTTGACCATCTGTTCCTGGCCGACCGCCGTGCACATGATGACCTTTGCCGCCGGATCGGCAGCCTTGATGGCCTTGAGCGCTTCGATCCCGTTCACGTTCGGCATGACAACGTCCATCGTGACGAGATCCGGCTTGAGCTCCCGGTATTTGGCAAGAGCCTCCGCCCCGTCCGCCGCCTCACCGACGATGTCGTGCCCGCCGGAAAAGAGAATATTCTTCAGCAGCGTTCTCATAAACATCGTGTCGTCGACAATCAGAATTCTCCCCATCGAACACCACTCACTGATTATTTAGCAAAAAAACTATATATGCGTTCTCGTTTTGAAGAAATAATGTTCTTATTCCATTGGGGATTTTACTGTCTCTGAGATGTATCTTATGCCTTTTGGGGTCAACTGTACTTCCTTTCTGATATAGAGAACTTCGGCAAGTCCCGTGCCGAGGAGTTTCTCGTAGATGGCATCCAGGTCTTTATGTGAGAGTTTGAGCATGTTCTCGATGGCGCTCGAGTCCATCCCGCTGTAGACCAGCATGGCCACCTGCCCGGCCAGAGGGTCGATCTCCTCGTTGACCTCGGTATCGTGCGTTGCCTCCTTGAGGAAGTTGTAGAGAACCTGGAGCGTCGTCATCGGGCAGAGGACAAAACTCGTCACGACTTCGTTCCCGCTCAGATGATCGATCTTCACGACATCGAGATCTTTCTCCTGGATCTCCCTGGACGTGAGTTCGATGCCGGTCACATCATCGAGGGGGATACAGACCTGTTTCTCCTGGCTGACGAACCAGATGCCTGTCTTCATGACGGCGATCGCTCCTTTCTCCCACTGCGCATTCTGGATGAGCACTCCCCCGCGGATTGCGGGCGACATGAAGAACGCGTTCAAACGATAGGCGCTGGCCTGCGTGATGATAAACTTCTTCAGGATCGAGAGAACCTTCTCAACCGACGCGATGCGGTAGGTGAATTCTCCCCCTGCACCGGCGGTGATCACCACCTGGTTCTTCTTCCCCTCGAGATCGACCACGGATTTGTAGGGAACCTCCCTCTCGACGGGAGCATCGATGCGGAAACGGTCCTCACCGATGCCCATCGTCGTCGGGATCCACTTTCCTTCGTGCTCGATCTTTACCGGAACCGATTTCATCATCTTCCCCTCTCTTCTGTTCTCCATTAAAGAGCATCATCGTTCTGTTTTCATCGCCGCGAGGACATCCTCAAGTTCTGCGACGAGGTCTTTCGCACGGTACTTCTCGCCTTTCAACTCGCGGACCAGGCTGATATCCTCCACGAACTTCTTCTTCTTGGCGTCGGACTTGAGTTCGCTGATCAGGTCGTCGTCGACCGCGCCGCCGGACGCAAAGGAGACCATGTCGAAGTCTTCTTTAGCCTCCTCCTCGATCTCACCGAGGATCTCCTCGTCCGGGACGTGCTCTTCTTCAACCTCTTCTTCCTCCTCACCCTCGATCTCGATCTCCTCCTCATCGAGGTCCAGGTCGTCGAGCGCGGAGAGTTCTTCGCTCAATGCGCTCATATCCGACAGTTCGCCGCCTTCCGGCAGTTCCGGGATGTCCGCGTCTATCGGCGGAAGGGTGGTGCCGGCATCTCCGGCATCGAGCTCGAGGTCTTCAAGGTCGCTCTGGTGGCTCTTGAGGATCTCCGATATGGCGTCCGCATCTTCCCCGGAGAGGAGGGAGATCTGGTCGGACTCAAACGGCGTTCCGGAGCCGGAGGCTTCGCCGTCGAGGTCGATGCCCTCGAGCGAATCGAAGTCGAGATCCGCAAGCGAGGCAAGGGGATCGGCCGCGCCCCCGCCGGCCTTCGGCGGGGCCGGGGTTATGGCCGGATCGGGGACTGTGCCGCCGACAGCCTGGTCGAGCATGGCATCGAGTTCGGCAAACTGGTTCTCCTTCTCGCGTTCAGGGGCACGGGCGTGGGCGATCGTCTCCCGAACCGATACCGCGAGGGTTTTGAGCATCCCGGAGAGGCTGATCCCGGCGAACGGGCGCCTCCGGATGAGAGATGGTTTCCCTGCCGCTTCTTCAGGTTTTTCCGCTTCCGAAGCTGCCTGTTGCCTCTTCTCCTCCTTTCGCTCCTCCAGCGCGGAGCGCAGTTTTGCGGGCTTCAGATCTGCAAGGTCGAGCGCCCCGGTGGCGACGAGCGCGAGAAATCCCGCGAGCACGGTGCCTGAGACGACGACCTCGATGGGGGCGTCAAAGACGATGATCAGGGAGCCTGTACCGACGGTGATCAGGAACAGAAGCGGACGACGTAGGTTTTCTCTCACATTACACCTCCACAAATGCTGGAATGCTGAAGAATGCGCTCACGACGATCGGAGCGATGATGTAGATGACGCCGGTTGTCACTGCAAGCAGGCTTGCGAAGAAGTAGTACAGGTATCGGTCGCCGCCCATGACAATCTTTCCTGCAAGCATGTTGGCAACGGTCAGCATTAAGAGGATCGTCACCACGTAGGTTCGCATTATGTCTTCGGGGAAGTTTACGAAGATGTTCAGGGATGTCCCCATGGAACCGCCGATCGAAGACGTTCCTCCCGTGAGGGCTGCCGAGGTTTCCTCGAAGTGGCTCATCACCTCCGTCACGGCCCGGGACATGGCGAGGAGGATCTCGAAGAGGAAGACGAAGATGGCGATCATCGCCCCGTGCATCGGCACGAGCAGAACGACAAACCCCTTCACCATCATGTCGCGCTTCCTCCGGAGCAGCACCTGCTCGAGCATCGACGAACCGACGATCTTTCCTATCTCGTCGGGAGACCCGCCGAGGGCCACCGCGTCCCGGAAGATGTTCATGTACTTGTAGATCAGGTAACTGCCGCTCTCCCCGATGAACTTCCTCCAGCTCCCGGCTTCATCGAGTCCGAGGTTCAGCTTCGACGAGACCGAGTTGATGAACGGCTCAAGGTGGACCAGCGACCTCCTGTCCACCTCCTGGAGCGCATCGCCGGTGGTGATGCCCTTCCCGCCCATGATCGACCCGAGGCTTCGGATGAACGTGGAGAAGTCGTTGTCGCGGTTGACGACGTTGGCGTCGTCGATATAGCCGATGACCCCGAGCGGCATCAGGAGCAGGCCGGCGAGCAGGAAGATGATGCCGGCGTTTGCGCCGACGAGAATGAGCAGCAGTGCAATCACGGCGGTGATCAGCACGACGGGGAGTTCCAGCCTCCTGATCATGGCCTGCTCCCTGGAGCAGATGCTGGTCAGACCGTGCGTGCGGGGGTCGTCGGGGACGGCCCTGTACATGATCACGAGGCCGAAGACCGATATCGCAAGGATGATGAAGTAAGAAGAGTTCAGCGCCGCCTCTATCCCATCGGGAGCATAGATCGCCACCGATATCATGATGATGATAGCGACGAGGGCACCGGAGAGGAGCATCGCGATGTAGGCGTCGCCCCACTTCTTCAGGAGCTCGATCCCCTGCTCGAACGAGTTCCGGTAGATGCTCCTGATGCTCGAGAGTTCCGTGGCGATGAAATCGTCGTCCGGGACGCCGGAGTCGATGGCGTTTGCGTAGCGGTTGAGCATGCTCTGGAGGGTAGCGTTCCTGCAGCGCTCGGCGACCGCCCGGAGCCCGCTGGCATAATTCTGGCCCCATCCGGCGACCAGGCGCTGCACCTTCGCGATGTAGCGCGACGGGATGTACTCGAAACGTTCGGAAGTGTACTGAAAGATCTCGGGCCGGGTCACGGCCGCCGTGGTGATCGCGGCCATGTAGGTGTACATGAGGAGCAGGTCCTGCTCCATCTTCTTGTTCTCGAGGATGATGGACCGGAGGTCGTTGAGGCGTGCAGCCTGCTCCTCAAACGGTATCTTCCCCTGGTTTGCTGCGCGCAGCCGGTCGGTCACATCCTCGAACACGTCACACCTCGATGTTGAGCAGTCCCTGCTTCTTGATCTTCGTGGTCATATGGAAGAGGTCCCAGAACTGGGTGTACCCGGCCTTATGGAGCCGCTCAAGAATCCTGGCGCGTTTATCGACTTCGTCGTAGATGTCCGCCCGCCGGTTCTCGGGGATGCCGAGCATCGTTGCGATCTTGTTCTCGAGAAGGTAACTGCTCCCTTTCCCGGTGAAGGTGAAGGTGTCGGTCGCAGGGTCCCAGACGAACGCCGCCATGAAGGAGAACCCCTGGGTCTCGGGGTCGTAGCCCACGAGCTCGTTGATGCTGAGCATCCGCCGCACGGTCCCCCCCTGGGGGAGTTTCACGGCGCTCTGGATGATGACCAGGTTGAGGTTGTCGACGTAGGTCTTCGGGATGCTGATCGGGTCGCCGCAGAGACGCTGGATCAGCTTCTCGACGGACGCGGCGTGGAATGTGCTCATCACCGGGTGGCCGGTCTGCATCGCGGAGAAGGCGACGGATCCTTCCACGCCACGGATCTCGCCGACCAGGATCTGGTTCGGACGCTGACGCAGCGCAGCTTTCAGGAGATCGAACATCGTGACCTCCGAACCCTCGCCCTCACCCTTTCCCTTGGCCTTCGCGACCTCGCGGGTCCAGTTCCTGTGAGGAACCGTCAGCTCCGGGGTGTCCTCGATGGTGACGATCTTGTTCTCGGGCGGGAGGAAGGTCGTGAGGGCGTTCAAAGTCGTCGTCTTGCCGCTTGCCGTCTCGCCGGAGACGAACATCGACATCCCGTACTCGAGGCAGATCCAGAGGTAGGCTGCCATCATGTAGTTGCACGCCCCGCTCTCGATCACCTGCAGGATGCTCAGGGGGACCTCGTTCACCTTACGGATGGTGAAGTTGCTCCCGTGCTTGCTGATCTCGGTGCCGTAGACGATGTTGATACGCGAGCCGTCGGGCAGGGTCGAATCCACGATGGGGTTCCGATACGTCAGCGGCCGTTTGATCCGCTCGGCGAGTTTGATGACGAAGGTGTCGAGCTCCTGCGAGTCCCGAAACCCGATGACCGATTTCAGGCCCTTGAAGATCTTGTGCTCGATGAATATCGGTCCGACGCCGTCGCAGGTGATATCCTCGATGTATTTGTCGGAGAGAAACGGTTTGAGGGTCCCCATCTCGATCTTGTCGCGGATTATCATGTACTCGAGCGCCTTATACTCCTGCTGCGAGAGGATGACCCTCCCGTCGGCGAGCATGGGGTGCCCTGGCGCCCGGGGTTTTGCTGGCGCACCGATCTCCGAGGTGAGGAATGTCTTGATCCGGATCTTGAGGTCTTTTGATGTCCCGCCGGCAAGCAGCGACTCGTCGATCACCTCGCCCGGCTGCCGGACGTACACCAGCTGCCGGGTGAAGTTTCTGAGCACCTCGATACGCGCTTTTTCGGTCACCGGCTCCTCGTCGAGGGCATCGATCATATCGATCAGTTTCTCTTCGATCGCCGGAAGGATCTCTTTGACGGAGTGGAGGAACGACGGTTCGATCGGGATGTACCAGTTCCGGACGTCGTTTTGGTCCGGGAAGATGTGGACGAACGTCGTCTCGTTCACCGGGTAGATGATGTTCGGGTTCTCCATCGATTTTAAGTCCCGCTTCAGCTCCGAGAGGAAGAGCGGGATGCCGACGGTGTTGACCGGCAGGATGTGAAGGTACTCGAGGAGGTGAGGGCTCGCTTTGACGTAGTCCCGGGCGTTTGCCGGAAGCATCCGGTAGAGGGCGCAGGACTCCACGTTGTTGTAGCAGTCGTTCCCTTCGTCGATGAACTCGGGCTCGAAGGGGAGGGTCACCGTTGCTTCCAGCGCCGATCCCATTGCTCTCACACCTTCGCTACCGAGACCGGGATGATCTTGATGCCGTACCCGGGATGGACCTCGAAACTGATGATGTTGCCCGTAGTCTTTCGTGCGCCGCGGACCTTGACGACCTCGAGCATCATGACGTATTTGCCGCCGACGAGCGCCTTCTTCATGAAGAGGTGGGCGTCGCAGATAGAGCGGATGCGGACAAGGGAGTCCTCGACGAAGGCGTAGGTATGCAGGGTGATCAGGATGGTCTTGCCGTGGTCGACGAGGTTCTTGCAGTTCGTGAAGAACGTGAGGACCGTATCCTGCTTTGCGTATTCGGTGAAGAGGGTGAGCGAGTCGATGACGATCACGTCCGCTTTGCTCTGCTCGATAAAGTGGATCATCCGCTCGAGCGTTCCCTGCATCTTCTCTTTCGTCCACTCGAACCCGACGACGTGCATCGGGAAGACCCGGAGGTAGCCCCAGGCGAAGTAGTCGGAGATGTCGAGGCTCATCGACTCCATCTGGGTGAGGAAGCTCTTGCTCGTGTTCTCCGTCGAGAAGAGGTCGACGTTGAATCCCTGTTTCATGGCACCCCAGACGATCTGCTGGGTGAGCACGCTCTTTCCGGTATCGTTCTCTCCCTCGATGAGCGTGAGCGACTGGAGCGGGAGGCCGTCGGCGATCTTCTTGTCGAGTTCGGTGTTTCCTGTCGAGAGGATCGTCCTGTCGGGCATTCCGAGAATACTGCTGTCTGCATCTTCGCTCGTGACCATGTTATTCACCTGGGTTTATGTATGCTGAACTGGAGACCCCGTTTCCGGTGACGACCTGAACCCACGTTGGGTTGACGTCTTCCTCGCACGTGACGGAGAGGTTGAGGGTCTCGCCGGGATCGAGTTCGCCGGGGTGGATCTCGTCAGGGGTTATGCTCACCCTGTTCCAGTGGTTCGCTCCGTCCTGGTAGGGGACGTAGACCGGGACGCCCCCGCTCTGGAGGTAGACGTCGATGGACGCTATATCGACAACCGGTTCGCTCCCGGTGTTCATCACCTCGACGTAGAGGACTCCGTCGGCGATTGTCGTGTTCTGGATTGCGATGGCCGTCCGCATCCTGGCCTCCTGGTAGGTGGCGAGGTTGCTCTGCGCCTCGACCATCACCTCCGTGGTGGCGAGGGTGCCGCCGACCAGGACGTAGGCGGTGACGACCAGGAGGAGGATGCCGACTCCGGATGCGATGAGGGGCCCCGCACTCATGGCTAATCACTCGCGGTGAAGGTGGCCGACCGTGAGAGCCCCGAGGGGAGGACGAACTGGAAGTAGACGATTTCCTTCCTGGCGGGGATTTTCGAGGTCTTTGCCTCGACATACAGGGTCTCGCCGGGGTCCCAGTAGTTGTTTTTATCCTCGATGTCCTCGAGGATCTCGTGGGTCCAGGCGCCTTCCGTGACCGCCCCTCTCCACGTCAACCGGATGAAGTCGCCCCGGCCCCCGAGGAAGACGTCGGCCTTCCGTATGTCGGCGTCGGCGATCCTGCCGGCGCCGATGTTTTTTAACCAGATCCGGGCGGTTTTATTCTCCTCCCCCCCGCTCGCAAACGTCGTGACGATCTTCACGTCCGTGCTCAACCGTTCGTCCACGTTGTGGGAGGACGACGAGATCGTACCTGAAAGGGTGTAGATCACCGGGAATACTGCGTTAATGAGGACGCCGGCCGATATGATGGCGGCGATAAGGAACATCGCTGTGGTGAAGGTTTCGCTCGACATTCATCATATCCTGTCCAGCAACTCGATCCAGGTATCACCGGCGTCCCGTTCCTCGGATGGTGTCTTCTCTCTGCTACGGTCCCCGGGGTGACGGGGGGCGAGCATCAGCACCTCGATCATGTCCCGATCGAGTGTTGCGTCGTCGGGGTCGAGGATCCTGTTTAAGACGTAGAGTTCGGAGACGAACTCGTTCGGGCCGATATCCCGGAAGTCGCCCGGGATTTCGGGAGCCATTCGCATGATATCGCGAATCTGGTCGGAGGCATCCTCATTGATGTAGCCCATGGACCGGTAGGCGTCGACCATGATCGCCATGTGCTCGTGCCCGTATTTCCTGCACCCCTGGTGCACCCACTCAAAGAGCCGGTGGACCTTCTGCAGTTTGAGTTTTCCCGCGGGTTTTGCCTGCACGGGGGGGAGTGCGTCGCCCGGGAGGAACTGAGCGTTCGGGGAGAACTGGGCACCCGGGGAAAATTGGGCCGTTCGAAGGTCGGCCGGGAAGAGCCCGCTGTCCGGTTCGGGGATCTTCTGGGGTATGTTCTTCTGCTGATCGCTCGTGCCGGCGGATGCACCGTCGAGCTTGGGCTTCTCATCGTCCTCCTCATCTTGGCTCTCCTCTGCAAGGTCCGGCGGCTCGAACCTGTTCCTCGCGTAGGATGCGGCGGCGCTGGTGAACGGGTTGTCCAGTTCGTTCATCCGCTCACGGAGATCGATGAGCAGCCGCTTGATCGAGGTCTTGACGAAGTCCAGTTCCTTCTCGAGCGTCTCGAGACGTGCCTCCGGGTCCTCGGAGGACGCGCCGGAGAGTATTTTATCGATTTGAGCCTGGTCTACCCCCACCATAATATTAAATCATATCATTGTCAAGGTTAATAAAAGTTGCTCGTGCTGATACCGGTTTTCCGGACGCCTTGCCGTCTTCTGAACGTTGTGAAAGATTTGTTCGGGATACAGACCGCTGGTATCGGCGGTGATGGCCGGATGGTATGGTAACGGGAGTGGCGTGGGGTGGCGCCAGTGTGACATCGGGGTGGTGATAATCCTGCATCGGCCGTCGATGTGGATGATTCCCGGGGTGCACCCCTTGAACCCCGGATCTGTAATCGTGACTTCATCGACCAGTGGGCTGCCCATCTCTCCCAGATGAACGCCGGCAAATGTGGTCGGCCATTTCAGAACCCGGACTCTTTCATTGCGTGGACGGCCCGCATTCACGCCTTCCTCCAGGTGCCTTACCGCCAGATGGAGGGCTTTGTCCGGAAACTCGCGACATTCGTCCCTGGTTTCAAAGCGGCAGATTATATCACCCTCTTCCGCCGGGTCCAGCACCTGGATCTCTCGCTCGAAGTAACCCCCGAGATCCTCGCCGGGGACGTCATCGTCGCCGCCGATAGCACCGGGGTCCAGGTCACGAACCGGGGGGAGTGAATGCGCGAGAAGTGGCGGGTCAGCCGTGGCTGGATCAAAATACATGCCATGATCGACGTCGAGACCAACCAGGTTCTCGGCCTGGAGATCACCGATGAATCTGTACAGGACGACCGGGTGTTCGTCCCGCTCCTCGATCAAACCCAGCAGCATTGCGGCGAGGAGTACCTGGTGCACCGGGTGCTCGCCGATGGTGCCTATGACCGCAATGAACTCTTCACCGCCCTCGAACAACGGGGGATCGCCTCCGGCATCAAGACTCGAGCCGACGCCGCAACGCACTCGACCGGGTCAGTCTATCGGGCCGAATGCGTCAGAGACCGAAACCGATGGGGCGGAGATCCGATGTGGTCGCTGGCAGTCACGTATGGGATGCGGTGGAAGGCCGAAGGAGTCTTCTCCAACATCAAACGGATCTTTGGAGAAGGAGTACGGACGACTTCCCGGAAGGGGATGTTCCGCGAGATCCAGATGAAAGTGAATGGTTACAACATGCTGATTGCTCTGGCGGCCTGACTGGAGATGAATGGCAGGAGGGAAACCACTATGTAATTATGCAGCACAGCGCCATGTTGAGGAAAGATATACACTATTAATTTCATAAGGGTATATTATTAAGCTGAGAAAGGGGTAACTTATGAAACAAAGTCATTGACCGTATTTCAAACGATGTAAAAGATTTGTTTCCAGAGATGGGCGGAGTTTCTCTAAGAAATATTAGTATAGGTGATAAAAGTGTATATCAGTACAGATAGTAATTCTCTAAGATATGGTGCATGGCTAGGATTTAAACTATCCCGTCTGGAATGGATGTGGGATAGTCCATTTGAATTTGCACAAAAAGAATTTAAGCTAAGCAAGACTGAAATTTTGTCCCAGTTGCCTTTAGATAAGATTACAATCGACGAATCAGATTATCAGTCTTTTACTCAAAGTATTTTAAACTATTACCTTCGTACAGATATTTCGCTTTATTCAGCAGTTTTAATTGGAATTTCAATGCAGCGATGTATGCTGATAGAAGCATCAGAAGATCCTTCGAAGAGGCATGAACTTCAGGAACTTGCAATGTCAGCATTGAGATCTATCCCAAAGAATATCGTTCCAGACAGAACATATCTATGGAAGTTAATTGTTGAACATAGGAATGATGATTTATTTGATATCCTTGATGTTTTAGAACAACTATGTAGAAAACCTCCAGATAATCCCCCAAACACTACCACAAACAATACCGTGAACATCAGCGGGGGCAATCACGTTGTAGCTGTTGTCGACAACTCTGGCCATATCGAAATGATGACCGCAAACAATTTTGATTCTGCACTGTTTATTTCTGAAGCAGAAAAAGCAATAGCAATCATCAAGGAGTCAGCAGAAATAAGTGAGCAGCAGAAGTCCTCCCTTATTGAGATTATAACTGAAGCGAAAGAAGCCATTGAGAACAACTCTGAAGAAGGCAAAGAAAAAAGCAGAACTCGTTTCAAAGATGTTATATGTTCCATGGGAAATGTCACTGAGAAACTGCTGTCAGCGTTATCAGCCTTAACTACTCTTGTTAAGTTTTTTGGTACAGTCACACCGTAGAGAAATAATTTACGAGCTCATCCCATAATTCTCCCGATCATGATGGTGCATGCTAGATGGATCAACCCAAGGAATGAGTGCTCATAGCGTTCAAACCGGGGAGTAATCTTCTTGAACGCCTCGATCCAGCTGAAGAACCGTTCAACGGCACTGCGCCTCTTGTAGATCTCTGGATCAAACCGGAATGGCCTTCCTCGCTTCGGGTGTTTTCGAGATCTCCGGTTGACTGGGATATTACTTGTTATTCTTCTTTTCCGATTGTATTGCCTGATCTCCCGTGAATCGTAGGCAGGATCGGCAGAGATGATCGATGGGTGCTCTCGAACACCCGGAATCTCAAATGCTTCGAGAGTAGGTTCATACAGCTGAGAATCATGGACATTGGCGGGTGAAACGGTGCAAACAAGCGGGAGACCATTCCGATCGACCAGAGCACTCAATTTGTTCCCCTTCACCTTTTTATAGCCATCATAACCGATTGATCCCCCTTTTTGGCGGGGATAGCCTTGGTATCGGTAGAACAGTGCGTGAGATCGACTTTCCGGATCTCATATCCTGACTGGAGAAGGTCAAGGAAGATCGCCTGGTACACCCCCTTCTCGCAGAGTTCAAGGTGGTATCGATGAACCGTCGATTTTGTACCGTATTTCGCCGGTACGTCGTGCCAGGTGCATCCGGTAGTCAGGACGTACAGGATACCGTTGATCAACCCGCGGGGGTCTCGCCGTGGTCGGCCGATGTGCGGCTTTGTCGGCGGGAGGTAGTTCTGGACAATCTCCCATAATTCGTCGTCGATTTCCCGGAAGGCCATGACCCTGAGTATTATCTAAAGAGACTTATAAATTTGGGACGACCTCTACGTTAGATTGTGGAAGTGGAGATATAACAAAGGAATTGATAGTGTGCAGGCACTATCATGCCCCTTCATTCAAAGCACTGGTTCTCGAAATGTGGGGGGAAGGTCGATAACTGGAGATGATCCATGTACTCCAAAATAACGCCATCTATGAGTATTCCAGCCGTCAACTGCGTAAACCCGCCTTTCGCGCTAACCTGACCTCTTGGTCGAAATATCAAACCGCAAGATCCTTGTACTTTCCGGAAGGATCTCGTTGCCACCGATCTCCCCCTACAGCCGTGCGCCGACGACCGCCTACCGGTATGCGGAGCATGCATTGGCATATGCCAGCATCCCGCAGAAGTGGGTTGTCTACCACTCGGCACCAATGCAGGAACAGCAGGAGAAGGCGTTCGAGAAACGGCTGGAAAACGACAAGAAGAAGGCAGAGATGTCGCCCCGGAAACTCGGAGCACGGGAGTTCGCCTGCGAGCCGGATGCCCGGCTCGCTGCCGGGAAGTGGTTGCAGGAGCACCTGCGGTTCTGCTTCACCGCAATGGATATTCAGGTGATCACCCGGAAGCTAACGAAGAAACGCGGCAGGCCGAAGGCGGACGAACCGGTGGAGACGGTCTACACAATCTCTGCAGCGATAGAATACAACCCCGGAGTTGTTGCTGAAAACCGGCAGAAACTCGGGCGATTCGTCCTGGCGACGAACGACCTGGAACTCTCACCAGACGAACTCCTGGTGAACTACAAAGAGCAGGGCGCAGTGGAACGGGGGTTCCGGTTCCTCAAGGACTCCTCGTTCCGGGTGGCGGAGATCTTCCTGAAGAAACCGTCGCGGATCCAGGCGCTGGCGATGATCATGGTCCTCTGCCTATTCGTGTATGCGATGACAGAGTTCCGGCGGAGCCGGAACCTGCAGGAAACCGGTGAAACGGTGACCGGCCAGACGAAGCAGCAGACTCAGAACCCGACCCTGAAGTGGATGTTCTTCCGCTTCCGCGGAGTCCGGGAACTTCAGTTCCGGGCAGGGGAGGCAGTGACAGTGATTGTCACGAACATGACCCCGGAACTCTGGAAGATCCTTCGGTTGCTTGGGAAGGAGTATGAAAATTACTACGTATGAAAAATAACCTGCGGAATGTGGGATTATATAAAGATCTTCGATTTGGGCTGAACTGTTACAAATAGCTATAATCCTGTCACAGCCTTGAGCAGCAGCAGGGTACCTCCGATCATCATCAGGATGAGCAGCCCGTTCGTACTCCATCCGATCTTACGCCGTCTGGTCATACACCATTCTATCAGACTCAAAACGAGTAGTCCGATCATACCAAGGATGAACAGTCCAATCATATCCAAGAACAATCCAATCAGGCCGAGGATGAACAGTCCAATCAGACTCAGGATGAACAGCCAAGATAACATCCACTCGCCGAATGTTAAGGATTCTGAATAGTTCTCAAAGATTCTCATGCGGAACCACTTTAAATGCTGGATTCCTCCTCCTTGAAACAATTTCTTTTTGTAGGTTTGATGGATCAGTACGCGCGTTCTTTTTGGGAGGGGTGGGCTGCCGTGACTGCCAGTTCTGCTGCCGATCGGGGTGTTGTTATAAAATAAATAAATTTTAAGATCTTGTTCCGTCTTTAACTTCACCTCCTCACGATTCTCATCGGCGTAATTTTTTGCCGTATCCGTCTTTAACTTCACCTCCTCACGATTCGCATCGGCATAATTTTTTGCCGTATTTGCAAGTCTTTCAACTCTTCTAGCGTATTGTACACAGCGTAATCTCTCTTGCTCCTCCACATAGGGTTCACAGATCACCCAGGATTGAATAATTGCAGGATAAGAAATGGCAAAGATCATTTTTTGCCTGAGAATACCTTCTTCTACCAGTAATCCTATGCGATTGAGTGAGTTTATAATATTTCGAATTTTCTGTTCATCACTCTTGTCAAATTCTCTCCGGCTTGCCTTAGCAGTAAATATTTCCTGTATTAGGCTGTGCTTATATGTATCCCACTCAGAAGTAGTTGAACTAGTTGAACTACTCACATAGCCGCTTATTGCCTCAGGATGTTTCCTTTTAATTTCCTCAATTATTAATATGATCTTTTTAATAATGTCCGCTCTATCCTTTTCTGTTGATTGTAGTTCTTTAAACAAGCGTTCTGCGGAGTTAAATTTTTGATCGAGTGCCGCTTCTCTCCAATACAGATATGCATAAAGTATGCTGAGTAGTAAAATAGCACTTACAATAGCCTGTACTGCTGCCCACTCGGCCGGCTCCAGTAAATGACAAATCTCCCTTAACGTATCAAGGAAAGCATACATCAGAAACTCCTTTAACCGAAGGCAGATATTTACCTTTTGAATTTATTTTTCCTCCAGATGGCTGCATCAATTGTTATCCCATCTCGTGGAGGCTTGCCGTGGGGGAACCCACCTATTATAGCCGCCATCCTGGTACTCTCCCGGAGGACAGTAGGATGCCGAAGAGGAAAAAAAATCTGACCGTAAGGGTTAAAGTTCCACGTGAAATACATCATTCGATGCCGGACGCTGAAGTTGCGAAGTACTGATACCCGTGTTGTGAGGTGAGTAGCGCCTGTTTCGCAGGTGCCGGGAAGGTATCGCCGGTCGAACCGGCTTCAAGTGTTCCAACGCTCAAAAAAAGGGTTAGTTGAGTACGTTATACGCCTCAATGGCGGGCGGAACCGTCTTGTGGATTGGGTAAACGGCACCGGCAGCCGGCTGCAGGTTTACGGTGAACGGAGTGTTTACTCCCGGGTTCGGGACGGCCACTTCGAGTTCGAACTGCTCGCCCGGCTCAAGGAGCATGTCCTCGTCGTCGTCACCATTGTTGTACCGAGCCTTGACCACCCAGTGACCAGTACTTATAGTATCAGAATCACTGTACTCCACCACATCGTGGTGCGTTTCATCCACGTAGGTGACAACCATCTGCTTTACATCGAGTGCCGTTCCGCCGGCGGTGTTCGCGACAATGAACCGGATGGAGGTCAGATGACTCTTGGTATCGTCTCCTATCCCGTAGACGTTGCCGACGATCTCCATGCTGGAGCTGGCCTGCTGCACACCGGTGTGGACGACTTCCTGGCTCTTCTGTGTCGTGAAGAAGCCGGCGCCGAGCACCACGTACGAGAACACCGCGGCCACGACGATGAACGCGATCAACACGATCGCCGCCTCAAGCCCGGTGAATGCATTATCGTTGAACTGTCTCTTCATTCACATCACCCTCCTCAGTAGACCTCATAGAACTTGCCTGCTGCCAGGCTCGGCGGAGCGTTCCGCTCGAGCGGGTAGGCCGCACCCTGGTCGGGCCGGATCTCGACAACGAACTTTTGGTTCACACCGATAGTCGGCAGGGCATCGACGTCACCGATGACCACCTTGACGAACTCAAACTTCTCGAGGAGGTTGTTTCTGCTCGCCTCTGGCTCTACAGCGCCGTCCTTATACCAGGTCATGTTGACTGTGGAGTTAGTGTAGGTCTCCAGGTCATCCTTGGTAGAGACAGCATACGTCACCTTGTCCATGTCGATCGGCGATCCGCCGGCCGCCAGCTGGAGATAGAACGTAATGTTTCCTACCGCGTTATCCGCAGCGCATGCTATGACGACGGGTCCGGACACTTCCATGTTCGAGCTCGCCTGCGCCACACCCGTGTGGACGACCTCCTGGCTCTTCTGTGTCGTGAAGAAGCCGGCGCCGAGCACCACGTACGAGAACACCGCGGCCACGACGATGAACGCGATCAACACGATCGCCGCCTCGAGCCCGGTGAATGCATCTTCGTTTTTCACCAATTTACTCATGAAACGTTTCCTCCTGTTACCGGAGTCCGAATGAGCGCCTCATCTGGACTGATTCGGTTCTTTGGAGTATATGCGTAAACCTGTATAAAAGGTTATTCAATTGAAGGGTGATTCGAGACCTGCCTGTTCCGGCAACAGGTTCGTCTAATCCTCCGTTTATCGGCCATCATTGAGATCAGGCAGGTATTTGTAGCCGGAGGTGCAACGATACCTGTAACCGAAATACTGTGCGGTAAGCCGCTCATTTGGGGAAATAACGTTTCCCCGCGGGAAAATTATGGAATGTTTCCGTTGCCGGAGGGCGAGGGGCCGGGGGTGCCGCACAGGCGGGTTTCAACGGAAAGGGGCCGGGTATGACAAAGAAACAGGATTTCCTCTACGTCGTTCTGGGAATAGCGGTCGTCCTCGTGATGGCCCTGGTCATCAAGCCGGCAGCGACCGGCGAGTTGCCGGGGTTATGGGGGTCCGGGGAGCCGGAGCCGGCGATAACCCCGGCGTGGACGCCCTCGATTCCCCCTGCAACCACGGTGCCGACACCCACGCCGGTGCCCACCTGGGATGGAAAGCCGCGTGACATCGGGTTCGTCGACCCGGGTACCTACCAGATCCCGACCGGGGAGAACCGCGTGAACATGACCGTTCTTTCGGCCGGGACCGCACCCGGCACCACCCGGTGGGTGACCTACGCGACGATCGACGGGCAATGGTCGGGGACAACCGGGATCGTCCGGGTCCCGTTCCCTATGTGGCGGCTCGACTACTCGGATATCACGACCACGAACGACGAGATTCCGTTCTTCAACTGCCAGGTGATGGACGCCGAAGACCCGAACCGGTTCGTCCGGGTCGTCACCCTCAACTTCGCCGACTTCCTGGGGATGAAGGGCGAGCCCGACCTCCGGAAGCAACGGTGGGTGAGCACCTTCTACGAGGGCTGCCATGACTATTACTTCGTCATCAACGCCCGGTGCATCGACTCCTACCACGTAAAGATCCAGGTGCCGGAGACATATGTGGGTACATGAGATGGGCGGCTCTCCCCCGATGCCGGAGCGGTTCAACCGGCATCGGGAATTGAGAAGAATTTCGACGATATAACGAAGGCGTCCCCCGGATCTGCCCGAAGATTACGGCTCGCTGCTTCTCGAAGCCAAAGAACGCATACGCGCCGCCCAGAGCAGTCGATAAGGGCCTGGTCGGCCTGTACCGTGATATCGGGAGGTTGATCGTGGAGCGGCGGGCCGGTGATACCCGGGGCAGGTCGATTCTCCACTAACCGGCTGGCGATCTTCAAAAGGTGTTTTCCGGCATCGGTGACTCTCCCCTCCAATCTCCGGTGCATACAATCGCCTTCCGGATACAGTCATCAAGGCAGCGGAAGCGGTTATTGCAAACTCGAACGGCCCGAGGTGTTGATGATCCTGATCGAGGCCGGGCAACGATGGCGATGAAGAACGACGGAGAGATTTGACCGAGGGGAAACCTATTTGGGGTACCCGGGGACGGTATACTATATCCAGAGGAGAGATGGCGATGGCAAAACCGATCGAACCCGGGCTTGTCCTGGAGGGGGAAGACGCCCGGCGGTTCCAGCACTACCCGGACCTCCCCACCGACACCGATGACGGCCGCGAGCTGATCCGTGAAGCCGCCATCTTCGCCCGCGAGATGCGATTGTGACCAAAAATTACCCTTCGATCGTCTCTTTTTATTCACGGTGGGAAGGACTGTGCGCAGGTGACAGGCGATGCTGGTATGGAGTACAGATGGGCCGCAGGGTGCAAAAGATCAGAGCCTGCCGTAGCGTTTATGCGCCTGCTCGTTGGTCATCTGGTGGGTGATCTCGACCCGGTTCCTGCCGGTATCGGTATGGACGATATAAAGCGCAGTGAATGATCGCCCTATATGGAGATGAAATACCGCCAGGCCATCCGTATCCAGACGTTCCTTATCTCCCCCGCTGCCGGGATAAGGATCTGTCTGCAGAATGGCAAGCTTTGCCGTGATGATGCGCTGCGACTTCTCCGGTAGCGTGTTCAGGAAATCCGCTGCCGACCGCCTGAACAGAACGATGAGCCGTCACAACGGGATCTCCACGAGTTCTTCTGTCTCCTGGATCCGCTTTATGTCTGCTACAAGCCGCCGCTTCTTTTCGTGCTCGATCATCTCCTCTATCAGTTCAGAGAAGGTCATCCCCGGCTCTCGCATACTGGAGAGGGCAGCCCAAACCTCTGCCCTGACAATAATGCGCTTTGTGGCGTTCATGGCACCTATGGTATATAACGCCGAAAAAGAGTTTTCTTCACCGCCCCGCGATCCAATGCCGGGCGATGAATTCCCGCACGACCTGCGCCGCCACCGCCGCCGTCTGCCCTGAATCGAACGGCGCGACCTCCACGTAATCGAAGCCCGCGACCTCGGGCGCGAGGGCACGCACGACCTCCCGGATATCGAGCGGCGTCATCCCGAACGGCTCGGGCGTACCGAGGCCCGGGGTGAGGCAGCAGTCGATCGCGTCGGCGTCGATCGAGAGGTAGACCCGCCGCTCCCCGATATGCTCCCGGACCTCCTGGAGGACGGCGGCGATCCCCCGTTCGCGTACCGTATCGGCGGTATAAAGGTGCGTCCTCTCCGCCGCAATCTCGAACTGCTCGCGATCGCCGCTCCGTGCCCCGATGATGACGACGTCGTCCACCCCCTGGTCAAGGATGCGCCGGGTGACGCACCCGTGGCTGTAGGGCGTCCCGTCGAGCTCGTCCCGGAGGTCCAGGTGCGCGTCGCAGACGACGTAGACGTCCGGCCGGGTGGCCCTGACCGCACCGACCGTGGCGGTGTGCTCGCCGCCGAGCATCACCGGCACCTTCCCGTCGCGGACGATGTCCCCCGCGACGTCGGCCACCTGCCCGATTACCTCCTCCGGGAGCCGGGAGACCGCAAGATCGCCGAGGTCCGTGATCGGCACTTCTGAAAAGTCTATCCCGGTCGCGGGATCGTAGGACTCGAAGTTGAACGTGACCTCCCGGATCGCCCGGGGCCCGAACCGCGCCCCCGGCCGAAACGACGTCGTACCGTCGTAAGGCACGCCGAAGACGGCGTAACGGGCATCCTCGTACGACGCATCCGCATCCGCAAAATGGAGATGGGCGAGCTCGTGCATGCCCGTCTTCGAGAGCCAGAAAAGGTCACTCAAGTTTCTTCTTGCCCAGGGATGATATGTACGGGATCTCCTTACCTGGCTCAAGACCGCCGACCTGCTCTTCGGTCAGGTTGAGCTCGAACATATCGAAGTCCTTGACGTCCATGAGCTGGACGGTCGTGCCGGCGATCGAGATGACCTGTGCCATCTTCCGCTCAACAACAGGGACGTAAGTCTTTGCCGAGACCGGCTGGACAATCGACCGCTTGACGCCGTCGAAGATGCCGATACAGTCTATGCGGGACTTTGCCGCTCCGTGCTTCCCGGGCTTGGAGGTAGCGATGGAGACAATCCTGCAAGGCTCATCATCTACGACGACGTAACGTCCCTCTTTCAGTTTCCCAACTTCTGTCTGTTCCTTCATATTGTCTCACTCGGTAAACGCGTGATTAATGTATCTGGATTACAGTACATAAATACACCGTAAAACGGGGGCAGGAACGAGGAGAGTTGATGGAGTTCATCCGGGCGTGTGACGACGTGGCGAGGGTTGTTTCCGATGCCGTAGCCGGCATGGTCGGAACGCCGGAAGCAGGAAAGTTCGTCAAGATGGGCGCGGACGGCACGCCCACCAAAAAGATAGACCAGGTTGCAGAAGACATCATCGTAGACTACTTCACGCGCCACCCATTCTGCCGGCGCCTGATCAGTGAGGAACTCGGAAGTGCCGAGATGGGCGGGGAGAAAGGGACCATCTTCGTCGACCCGGTCGACGGCACCTACAACGCCGTGGCCGGTATCCCCTTCTACGCCCTCTCCCTTGCGTATGCAGAGGAAGGAGTCGTGCAGGCGGGATACGTCCGGAACCTCGCCACGGGGGAGACGTTTCACGCCGTCCGGGGCCGGGGGGCCTGCCTCGACGGGCACCCCATCCGCGTCTCGGGGGTATCGCTCCTCGAAGAGAGCGCCATGAGCGTCTACGGCCGAAAATTCGACCCGACGCGTGTCCAGATGATCGGCAGGAAGATCCGGCGGTGGCGCCTCCTCGGAGCATCGGCGCTCGAGCTCTGCTATGTCGGCTGCGGCCGTATCGACGGCTTTGTCGACGTGCGGGGAACGCTCCGTGTCACCGACGCGGCGGCGGGGATGCTGGTCTGCGAGGAGGCCGGGGGGATGGTCTCCGATCTCGAAGGGAATGCCCTTGTCTTCCCCGACGAGGTCTCCGTCGGCCGGAGCCTCGTCGCCACGAACGGCATCGTGCACAACAAGGTCATCGAGTACCTGAGGTGAACCGAGCATGAAGATTGTCCTGGTATCGCGTATCGACGATGCGGGTGCGCTCCACTATACCGCATCGCTCGCCCGGGAGCTCGAAGGTCTGGGGCACGACATCGCTCTCGAAGAGGGTACGGCAAGGCACCTCGGGAGTGAGGGTATCCCGTTTGAGAAGATCGACAGCGACCTGGTCGTGGTCGTCGGCGGCGACGGGTCGGTCCTCCTCACCGTCCACCAGATGAAGAAGCAGATCCCGGTCCTCGGCATCAACTGGGGCGAGGTGGGGTTCCTCGCGGACCTGGAACCCGACGAAGCGCACGCGTTCTTTGCCGCCCACACGGAAGGGTTCCGCGTCGAGCGCCGGATGCGGGTCAGCCTCTCCGTCAACGGGAGACGGCTCGGCGATGCCCTCAATGAGGGGCTCGTCGTCACCGACCGGCCGGCGAAGATGCTCCGGTTCGGCGTCTACGTCGACGGCACGCCCGCGGAACGGTTCAGGGCCGACGGCCTGCTCGTATCGACCCCGACCGGATCGACCGCATACGCCATGAGCGCGGGAGGACCGATCGTCGACCCGCAGGTCGAAGGGTTCCTCCTCGTACCGCTTGCGCCCTACATGCTCTCGTCCCGTCCTCACTTCATCAGCACCGGGAGGAACCTCGAGATCACCCTTGAGACCGAGAAGCCGGCGCACCTCGTCATCGACGGGCAGAGCTCGGTCGAACTGGAGCGAGAGGCTACTCTCACGGTTAAGAAATCGGATCAGCCCGCCCTCTTCGTCTATACGGGCAAACCGTTCTTTGAGAAGGTGAACCACAAGCTGCGCAACCTCTGACCCTGCCGATACCCCGAACAGAGATTTTATGAGTAACCGCGGGGACTATCTCCACAGAGGAGTGAGCGCGATTATGGAAGACCAGATGCGCACGGAGATCGCCTATCCGGAGATCGCGGAGACGCTGAAGAAATCCCTCGACCTGCGGGGCTCACCGGTCGCGGTGAAACTCGCAAAGAACCCCGAGGGCATCCCCGAAGGGGTCGGGCCGATCGACGAAACCGTCCGCCATTGCCAAATGATCAGCAGGGCACGGTTAAACGGCGAGATCTTCTACGCGACCGCCGACAAACACGTCTGCATGGGGGGCGGCTGGGCCCTCGGGCTGAAGGAACTCACGCCGAGCCTCCGTTCGGGTGAGTTCTACTACAAGCTCGGCAAATTCGAGAGCTGGGCCGCCTGCATGCGGACCATCCGGCAGGTGCCGCACGTCCCGGAACTCGAGACGTATGCGACCGTCTATGCGCCGCTCGAGAAGACGCCGTTCGACCCGCACGTCGTCGTCATCGTGGCAGAACCGCGGGCGATGCTGAAACTCGCGCAGACGACGCTTTATCTGCTCGGAGGGCGGATCGAGTCCACGATGGCGGGGATCCAGTCGGTCTGTGCGGACGCGACTGCGCTGCCCTACCTCTCCGGAAAGATCAACTACTCGCTCGGGTGCGACGGTTCGCGGCGGTTCTCGGGGATCGAGGATAACGAGCTCGTCATGGGCATCCCCGCCGAGCTCCTTCCCGAGTTTGCCCGGTCGCTTCCGGTCGTCACCGCTGCACCCGGGTCGGTGAAGTAACAGAGCATCCCTCTCTATTTTTTCCGCACACCTCCCGTCGAAGGACTGTTCCCGGGTACAAGGCTTATCACCCCGGCAGGTCAACTATTCAGCAGGTGGTTTTTTGCAGGTATCCATGAAGCTCGAGATGAGGGATCAGCCCGGACAGCTGGTCGCAGCCCTCCAGCCGATCTCGGCCGTCGGGGGAAACATCATCGCGGTTATCCACCAGCGGGAGACGCCGGCGGCTACGAAAGCGCTGGATGTCCAGATCGTGCTGGAACTTCCCGAGGGGCGCCTTGCACGGCTCCTGGAACTGCTCCGGGAGCAGGGTGTCAACGTCGTGCGCATCGGCGAGGAGCGGCTCCTCTATGAATGCACACTGATCATGATCGGGCACCTGATGCACACGGATCTCTCCGATACGGTCGACCGGATCGACACGACCGGCTCGGCCGAGGTGACGGAGCTCTCTCTCGTCATGCCGGCGATCAGTTCCCCGTCTTCGGCCCGCATCACCATCCGTTCGACCACCCGCGACGAGATGAAGAAAGCAATCCGGATCCTGCGCAGCGTTGCGGAGCAGAAGGATCTCCTCATCATCGAGCCCCTGGAGGATGCATGATGCGGATCGCCATACTCGGGTTCGGCTCCGTCGGCCGGGGCATCGCCCGGGCAATCCTTGCAAAAAACCTCGATATCACGGTCACCGGCCTTGCCGACTCGCGGAGCGGAATCATCGATCCCGCCGGAATCGACCTTCTCGCGGCGCTTGACCGGAAGGGGAACGGCGACCCCTGCGGCAATCCGGGCGTCAGCCCCGCGGACGTGGTGGCGAAGGCGGATTACGACGTCCTCGTGGAGGTGACCCCGACGAACGTGGACGACGGCGAGCCGGCGCTGGGCCACATCCGGGGAGCCCTCCGGCGGGGCAAGCACGTCGTCACCTCGAACAAGGGCCCGATCGCCCTCGCCTACCCGGAACTCCGGGATCTTGCGGCGGCAAACGGGGTCTTCCTGAAGTACGAAGCGACGGTCTGCGGCGCGATCCCGCTCATCCACGCGATGCAGGAGGGGCTTGCGGGCAACACCCTCTCCCGGCTTTACGGGGTCTTCAACGGCACCTGCAACTACATCCTCACCCGGATGGCCGAGGACGCCCTCACTTATGAGCAGGCCCTTGCCGAGGCCCGGGAACTCGGGTATGCCGAAGCCGATCCCACCTACGACGTCGAGGGGATCGATGCGGCGATCAAACTGGTCATCCTCGCAAACACCATCCTCGATATGCAGACCACGCTCGACGACGTGGAGAGAACGGGGATCACCCTCCTGACACCCGAAGCCCTGCGGCTTGCGGAAGACCAGGACTGCACCATCCGGCTGATCGGCGAGATCGTCCCGGAGGCGGGAGTGCTCCGGGTCTCGCCGCGGATCGTTTCCAAAACGCACCCGCTCGTCGTCGAAGGGACGCTCAATGCGGTCACCGTGGAGACGGACCTCGCCGGGGACCTCACGTTCATCGGGAAGGGTGCGGGCTCCATGGAGACCGCCAGCGCCGTGATCGGCGACCTCCTCTACATCCATGACAGGTATGTCCAGGGTTCTTGAACGGAGAAAACAGTACCTCCGGCTGATGCGTCAGGCGACGCTTGAGAGAGGCTTCTTTACGGTTGCCGATATTGCGGCGGCCACCGATACCCCAAGGAGCACCGTCCAGGACTGGGTGAACCGCCTCATCGAGGAGGGATGCGTCCTCCTCACGGAAGAGCAGCGGGGGCGGCATGCTGCCCGGTATGCGGCGAGCAGCGTGATGCCGGAGAGCGCCTGCCGCCGGGTCTTCACCACGGTCGACGGCGGCGAGGTCGAGATCTATCACGAGTGCATGAGCGGGGGGTGTGCCGCCTTCTGCGAGTTCCACCATGCCCGTGCCGGCGGCGCCCTGCAGTCGGTCCGCCGGGACGGGACGCTGCTCCGCGAGCGGGCGAGCCTCGGGCGGCGGGAGGTGGCCGTCGGGCTCGATCCCGCGCCGGCGGTCGGGATCGTCGGCGTCTACCACGAGGACGGCTACATCCGCCAGCAGATCCGGTCCATCGGCGGCCCGGCCTACTCGCTCACCGATATGATGTCCCTTGCCGAAGGCGTCTGCGGCGTCACCGTCCACCGGGAAGGGCCGGTGGTCGAGGGCGAGGTGGTCACCCGGGCGCTCGCCTACGTCGCCATCGGCATCGACGACACCGATACCGGGACCGAGGGCGCGACGTTCGCCCTCGCCCTCGCCCTCCTCCAGCACCTCGCGAAACACGACGGCGTCATGCCGATCGGCCATCGCGTGGCGATGCTCAACCCCCGGCTCGAGATCCGGACGGCCGGCAACTCCTGCAGCTGCATCGAGCTCGCGGTGGAGCCCGACGCAGTGCCGCAGATAGAGGAGTCCTCCGCGCGGTTCGTCGCCGGCGAGGCGGCGTCCCCCGAGTGGGGCATCGCCGTCCGGCAGGGTTTCCGGGTTCCCGGCGCCCTCCGGGCATACGGGAGGAGCGCGAGAGAGTCGGTGATCGACCGGGAAGAAGCCGAGCGGACCGCCGAACTCTTCGGAGCGCACCTCTATGGCGGCCGGGGCGTCATCGGGGCGCTCGCGGCGGTCTCGCTCATCGGGCTCCCCCACGACGTGCTCCTCGACCCCGGACGGGACGTCTGCACCGGGTGGGAGCCGGTGGAGTGAGTCGGCGCACTCACTGCCCTGCTGCACTCGTACCCCCGATCCGTCGCAGCCCCCTCTCCCCCGCGCTACCTATAAATATCCGGGTACGGCAGATACCCCTCATTGAGGGAAAGCGCAGTGAGAAGCGAACTTGAGGAAGAGATCGAGAAACTCTCCTCCCTCGCACGGGAGCGGGGGGCGGAAGCGCGGCGGATTGCGGCCCACGACGTCGTCGTTGCGGAGTGGGTGCGGTTCAAGTGCCGGTTCGGGTGCAAGGGCTACGGGAAACACATGTCCTGTCCGCCGTACGCTCCCGCCCCCGCAGACACCCGGCGATTGCTCGCCGAGTACGGCACCGCCCTCCTCCTCCGGTTCGAGGGCATCCCCGGGCATCCCTACCTCAAGCCCGACGAGATCCCCCTCGACTTCCACCCGTTCTTCCGCGACCTCATCCTCTGGGTGAACTCGACGGTGCACCTCCTCGAAAAGACTGCGTTCTACGACGACTTCCCGAAGGCGTTCGGGTTCGGAGGTTACCCCTGCATCTACTGCGAGCACCTGCACTGCGTCGCCGAGGAGCACGAAGGGGTCGTCGACGAGAGCATCCGCAGGCTCTGCCGGCATATGGATCTCGTCCGCCCGACGATGGAGGGTGCCGGGATCGACGTCTTCGCCACCGCCCGGAAGGCCGGGTGGGACCTGCACGTCGTTCCCTGCCGCGACCTCGAGTACGGCAAGATCGAGCACGGCAACATCACCTCGGTAGGACTCGTCCTCATCGAGTGACGTGCCGCCCTTCAGTCGCGCCGGGCGCCCCGGATGAACTCCTCGATCCTACGGTAGGCTTCGTCGTCCCTGACCTGCACCGGCGGGTGCTTCATGAAGTAGGCGGAGGGGGATATGAGCGGGCCGCCGATGCCCCTGTCGAGAGCGAGCCTGCAGCACCGGATAGCGTCGATGACGATCCCTGCGGAGTTGGGCGAGTCCTCGACGGAGAGGCGGAGGTCGAGGTGCATGGGAACGTCCCCGAAGAGCCGGCCTTCCATCCGCAGAAAGCAGACCTTGTTGTCCTTCTGCCAGCAGACGTAATCGCTCGGGCCGATGTGGATGTTATCGTCGTCGAGGGGCTCTTCGAGGACCGACTGCACCGCTTCGGTCTTTGACGTCCTCTTCGAGGCAAGGCGGTCGCGGTTGAGCATGTTTAAAAAGTCGGTATTGCCGCCGGTGTTCAACTGGTAGGTCCGGTCAAGCCTCACCCCACGCTGGCGGAAGAGATTCGCGAGGACCCGGTGGGTGATCGTCGCGCCGAGCTGGGCCTTGACGTCGTCGCCGATGACCGGAAGGCCGCGTTCGCCAAACCTCGCCGCCCAGGCAGGATCGCTCGCGATGAATACCGGCATGTTGTTGATGAGGCCGGTCCCCGCCTCCAGCGCACAGTCGGCATAGAACCGTGCAGCCTCCTCCGAGCCCACGGGGAGGTAGTTCAGCAGCATCTCGGCGCCCGAGTCCTCGAGCACCCGGATGACGTCCTCGCGCGATGCCTCCTCCTCGTCGGCGAGCACGAACCTGCAATCCTCCCGATAACCCTGCATGTGCCCGGGAACGCCGTCCAGCACCCGCCCCATCCGGACGGCAACACCGGTCCTCGGCATCTCCGGGAAGAAGGCCGTCGTGCAGTTCGGGGGAGCGAATATCGCTTCGGAGACGTCCTTTCCGACCTTTCTCGCGTCGATATCGAACGCTGCGGCCACCGCTATGTCGGACGGCAGGTAGCCGCAGAGGTCCCAGTGCATCAGCCCGATTGCGTCCTTCTCGCTCTTCCCCCGGTAGTATTCGATTCCCTGAAGCAACGAACTGGCACAGTTCCCGACGCCCACGATTGCAATCCTGATCGAGTCCACGAAAGCCCCCCGATAGATGCGGTATGCCACCTGGCGCACCCCTCCCCGGGCGTGTGCGCCAGGCGCAGGTTGAGAAGGCGCAACTCGGAGTGAGTTGCGTTTTCGACTATAATACGGAGCGGGAAATATAAGGGTATGGTTTGGGAAGCGGCAGGGTTCATGCCCGGCAGTACAGGACGGTGGTGCCGGATCCGGCCCTGCAGGGCCGTTGTTGCAGTCCGGGCGGCGACGTATGGGGCAGTCCGCCCGAGAAGACAGGCAACCCGGGATCATGTCGCGCGGACAACAGCCTGCCGTTCCCGCCCGTTGTCGACCGCACTCTCCGCAACATTTTTCCTCCCCGCACCAATATCGACACGATCCACGTATGGGAGGTAGTATATTATGGTTGATTTCGAACACGCACTCATCGGAGAAGCGCTCGTCGGTGAAGGACCGGAGGTTGCCCATGTCGACCTGGTCATCGGGAAGAAGGGAAGCAGCGTAGAGCAGGCCTTCGTCACGGCGCTCGCATCGCCCGCGCGGGGGCACACCCCACTCCTTGCCGTGCTCACCCCGAATATCCCGGCGAAGCCCCCGACGCTGATGGTCAACAAAGTCACCATCAAGAATGCGGGTCAGGCTCTCCTGATCTTCGGCCCGGCTCAGGCCGCCGTCGCGAAGGCGGTGGTGGACAGCGTTGCGGAAGGTATCATCCCTGCATCGGAGACCGATAACCTGCTGATAATAGCATCGGTCTTCATCGAGTGGGACGCGGCGGACAGGAAGAAGATCTACGACTGGAACTACGAGGCGACGAAGACCGCAATCCGCCGGGCGGTCAGGGGTGAACCTGCGATGAACGAGGTGCTTGCCCGGAAAGATACTGCGAAGCATCCCTTCGCGTGATGCGACGGTACGACCGGGATCCGGAGTTTATGGAACCGGTTCACCCGGCCGGTCCTGGTTCGGAGCGATAACCGTTACCCCCGGGTTCGCGGCCGCCCGACCAATCGAAAGACCGTGCGGAGAAGGCCCAGGAGGTTTGCAAGGTACGTCTCCTTTGTTTCGAGCCGTCGCAGGAACACGGCCTCTTCGGAGAGGAAGAGGGATTTTAGGTGATGTACTTCTTCTTTCGGGGAATAAAAGAGGTAGACCGGGATGCCTGCCAGGATGACCAGAACCCCTGCGATCTTATCGAAGGTTGTGGTTGAGGAGAGAAGGAAAAGGCAGATGGCGATGCCTGCAAGGGGGAGGAGGTGCTGCCCGCGGAGGTTTGCGCCGTCGTCTCTCCGGAGGACGATGAGGGCAAAGCAGGTGAGCAGGAACGAGAATGCGAGGTTGAGGACGGCGAAGGATATCAGCCCGGAGAGGTTCCCGACGCTGGAGAGGATGAACGCGATAGCGCCCTGGGTGATAAGGATCACGTAGGGCGTGCCGTAGCGCGGGTGGATCTTCGCGAATGCACGGGGAAAGAGGCCGTCGAGCGCCATTGCATACGCAAGCCGGGCGCTGCCGAGCATCCCCGATTCGTCAGATCCGGAGACCGAGAAGAGGGCACCGACCGTCATGATGAGCGCTCCTATTGACCCAAAGAGGATGGTGCCGGCGGCGACGAGCGGGACGGTGCTCCGGTCGAGCTCAGTCCAGTTGACGAGCCCATAGAGCACGAAGTTCGTCGAGAGGTAGAAGAGGGCGACGATCAGCATCCCGCTGACGATTGCACGGGGAATGGCCTTTTGCGGGTTCTGCACTTCGCCGGCCGGGAGTGTCCCCATCTCGAACCCGGCGTAGGCCCAGAAGATCAGGATCAGCGCATGGGGTGCGTTCTCGAGTCCGAGGGGGAGCAGAGGGATGTAGTTCGCGACGACCGTCCCCGGCCGGGCGAGGAAGACGCCGAACCCTGCCACGATGAGGAGGAGCAGCGGGGAGAGTTTGATGATCGTCAGAGCATCGTTCAGCCTCCCCGCAGCCCTGACGCCGACGATGTTGACGGCTGTCAACGATCCGACGAAGAGCGCTCTCACCGCGGCCCCTGCGGCCGCGGTGAGAGGAACGAGCGCCTGGAGGTAATTCACGAACGCGATCGCAAAGACCGGGAGGGCGAGGAGTTCCGCGATCCACATGCTCCAGCCGGTGAGGAACCCGTAAAAGTCGTCGAACGCCTCCGAGACGTAGGCGAATGGTCCGCCGACACGGGGGACGTAGTAACTGCAGTAGGCGAAGACCGTCGCGAGCGTTGCGGCGAAGAGCCCGGCCACCGCCCAGAGGACGATCGAGAACGGGCCGACCAGGCCTGCGGTGAGCGCGGACGCGATGTAGATGTCGGCGCCGACGATTGCCCCGACGACGATGTTCGTCAGGTCGAACTGCGAGAGTCCCTGCTGCACCTCCATTGCAGCGCGATGAGACGACGGTAGCGGCGATAAATGTTCCGCGCTAATCTTTAGGAGGTCAGTATCGTCGAATACTCAAGGAGGATCTCCTGCACTTCAGTCCCTCGGGGAGGGGTGCTGTGGCTCCTTTAAAACAGTTGTAAAGGTCATGCAGGTATGCTGGATGAAAAAGCCAAAGAGGAAAGTATCTCAATGCGCCGACCGGGACTCGAACCCGGGTTTAGGCGTTGGCAACGCCTAGTGATAACCACTACACTATCGGCGCACGCCTGTGCTTTCGCACTGTGTGCCTTACAACATGGGTTTTTCAGGCTAATAAGCCTATCGAAGCGCGGCCCGGATCGGCGGTGCCGCCCCTGCAGGATCGCATGACGGGTGGTGTTTCCGGGCCAACGGTTGGTCCTGCGGGGCCAGGTCGCATCGCCTCCGTGCACCTACCGTCTCCCTTGGTCGAGTGCGCTCCTGATGTTCCGGTTTGCCAGTATCCAGAGCCCCGGCGTCAGAACCAGGATGAAGATGGCCATGGCGTAGGCGACAACCTCGGCGGAGAAGAGCAGGAAGTTGAAGATGCCGTGCAGCACCATCCCGAGAGCGAGCCCCTGGAGGACGATTCCCGAACGCTCTTCTGGAGCCGCGAACTTGGCCCTGCCGAGGGCGTAGCCCCAGACACCGGCGAAGAGCGCATGCCCGGGGACCGAGAAGATCGCGCGGACGGCGATCGTGCCGAAGGCAAGCGCCGGCGACGTCACGTATGCCGTAAAGACGTAGAGGACGTTTTCGAGGGATGCGAGTCCGAGGGCGGCGGCGGCGGCGTAGACGATGCCGTCCATCGGTTCGTCGAACTCGGTGTCTCGGTAGGCGAACCGGCGCACGACTGCAAATTTGCCGTATTCTTCGACGATGGGCGCGACAACGGCGCCCAGGATCAGCGGGGATGCGATGAGGAGGCCGAAGAACCCCTCGGCGAAGGCGACGGGAAACGTGACGAGGACGCCGAGGAGGAAGATCTTTACGATCAGGGCCGCCGGTTCGGGCTCGTATTTGTCCCTGTGGTAGAAGTACCATGCCCAGAATATCCCCGGCGCCAGCGCCAGGGCGAGGATTACCAGCGGCTCAGCAACCATGCTTATCGGGATTCATGGTTTCAGAGAGGAAGAGTCTTTCTCTTCAACGGGCTGCCCTGCGAGATGATCAATGATACGGGCGAAAGTGCCGCTGCCTTCATTCCGGGGCCAAAAAGAGGTTATTCGGGGAGGAGACGGTACTCCGGAGCGAGCCCCTCGAGCACCAGCAGCCCGTAGTACCGGAAGAACGTGATGAACGGCACCGCGATCAGGAGCGCGACCGGGATGACGATGATGAGGTAGGGGATGAGGAGGGCGAGGAGCAGCACGTAGTTGGCCTGGATTGCGGCGAGGAGCACGATCCCGATGAGCACGAACGGTATCGCGATGATCACCATTGCAAGGATGACCAGGACCGCCTGCACGATTCCGGCAATCAGGCCCAGCACGAACCTGGTGACGATGTAGACGACGACCTGCCATAACTGGCCGGACATTGCCCCGAGAAGCCGTCGCCAGCCCTCGATGACCCCGCAGTCCTCACGGATCATGATCGGGACGACGAAGTCGGCAGTCAGGAGGAAGACGATCCCGAAGAGGAGGGCTGCGACCAGGATTATTGGGATGAACGCAAGGATCATGAGCGGCGCGGCAACGCCGACACCCGACCCCCCGATACCGACGAGCAGGAGGATGGATGCCATGATGACGAGGACCAGGATCAGCGCGAGGGCTGCCTCGAAGAGGAAGAGCCGCACCCCTTTTCCGAGCCGCTCTCCAAAGAAGGGCCTGATGTGGATGTCCCCCGTCCGGAGCATATCGACGAAGACGAACCGCAGCACTGCGCCGATGATCCACCAGATGAGGACGATCGCAAGCACGACAAAGATGAACGCCACGATGAGCGGCGCGATCTCGGGAAGCGACTCCGCGAAGCCGGGCGGAAGGTCGCCCTCGCCGAAGTTATACCCGGAGGTGTTCGGGAAACTTACGCCCCCTCCTACAAAAAGCGCAATCAGGGCCAGGCGGAGCCAGACGCCCCACCTGATCGGCCAGAGCAGGCTTTTGGTGCGGTCGAAGGCACCTTCGAGCCTGCTGAATGCATACGTCTCTTCAGCCATGTATCTCACGTAGAAGATGATCCCCGTCTCATTAAAACCTTCTTTCGCCTGATCGGTTTCAGGTCCCCGGCCGGGCGCCGTACGCTCACGGGTTTTTGAGGAAACCAGTTTTTCAACACCTTAATCTAGTCCGTTCACCACACTATAGAACGAATGATCCCTCTCATGCTTGACCTGACGGACAGGAGGGTGCTCATATTCGGCGGAGGCGGTGTCGGTGCCCGGAAAGCCGCGTATTTCGAGCATGAGGCGGAGGTGACGGTGATCAGCCGTTCATTCTCGCCGGACCTCGACGGTCTCGCGATCCGGCGGCAGGAGGCCGACCTCTCGGCCCTCACGGACGGGGCGTTCCGGGACCTTATCGAGGGTGCGTTCCTCGCGGTAGCCGCGACACCGGACCCGGTTCTCAACGACCGTATCGGCAGGCTGTGCGCCGAGGGCGGCGTCCTCTTCAACAACGCCGCCGGCGAGCCCGGCGACGTCATCCTCCCTTCGGTCGTCCGGGGCAGCCGCTTCCTCATCGCGATCAGCACCCGCGGAAAGAGCCCCGCCGTATCCCGCTTCCTCCGCATGAGGCTTGAGGCCGAGTATGCTGACCTCGACAGAATGATCGACCTGCAGGACGAGATCCGCTCGATGCTCCGGGAGACCGAGCCGGTGCAGGCAGAACGGTCCCGCATCCTCTGGGAGATCCTCTCGGACGACGAGATCCGGACAGCGCTCGCCACCGACTACGGCCGGGCACGCGCACTGGCTATCGAGAGGTACCTGCATGCCTGAACCGCTCACGATCCCCCTCGCGCTCGCGGGTATCAGCCACCACACCGCGGACATCGCCACGCTCGAGGCGTTCCGGTTTCCCGACGAGGCAGCGTTTCTCCGCGAGGCGCGGGAGCGGTTCCTGGGCGTTCTCCTGCTCCAGACCTGCAACCGTATCGAGGTTCTGGTACAGGGCGACGCACGGAGCCTCGAAGGATTCCTGCACGAACATGGCAGGCACGGCTTTACGGTCATCGAGGGCGAGGCCGTGCCCCGCCACCTCCTGGAACTGGCCGCAGGCATCGACTCCCTGATCGTCGGCGAGGACCAGATCCTCGGGCAGCTCAAACAGGCGCTCGCGGTCACGGAGGAGGCCGGGACCTGCTGCAGTGCCATCGGGCTCTGCATCAAGAAGGCGGTGCATGCGGGAGTCCGTGTCCGACGGCAGACAGAGATCAACCGGGGAGCGGTCTCGGTCGGTTCCGCGGCCGTGACGCTTGCGGAGAACCTCCTCGGCACACTGCGCGACCGGCACATCCTGGTCGTCGGGAGCGGGGAGATGGGGGTGCTTGTGGCGCAGGCGCTCGCCGCCAGGGGCCTTACGGCCATCTACGTCGCCAACAGGACCTACGAGCGCGCGGTGATGCTTGCGGATAAGATCGGGGGGCGAGCGGTCAATTTCAGGGACCTCTATCGTTACATCGCGCTCTCCGACGTCGTCATCTCCTGCACCGCCGCGCCGCACCCGGTCATCAGGACAGAGGATGTCCGGGCGGTGATGGAGGAGCGGCTCTGGCCGCTTGATAAGCACCCTCGCCACCTGGTCCTCATCGACATCGCCCAGCCCCGCGACGTCGAGGACGGGGTGCGGTCGATCGAAGGCGTGCACCTCTTCACCATCGACGACCTCAGAAACGTGAACGACGCGGCCATGGAGTCCCGGAGGAGCGAGGCGGACCGGGCACGGGGGATCATCGACGAGGAGGCCGAACACTTCGTCCGGCTCCTCCGCCGGACGGCAGCCGACGAGACGCTCGCTCTCCTCTACACCTGGGCGGAGTCGATCCGGGCGCGTGAACGCGACCGGGCGCTCGCCCGCCTGGGGCAGAAGGACGACCGCACGGCGGAGATCGTCGACGACCTGACCCGTGCGCTCACCAAAAAACTCCTCTCGGACGTGACGACGGCCATCCGTGCGAGCGCGGAGTGCGGCGATGTAGCAACGGCAGAGGCCCTGATGAGGGCGATTACCCGGGGAGAATCATGTTTCCAGAACGAAGAATGAGGCGGATGCGGCGGCGGATCGTCCAGCCGCTCCTCCGCGAGACAGAACTTCGAAAGACCGACGTTATCGCGCCGGTCTTCGTGGACGAATCGATCAACGAGCCATTACCGATCGCCTCGATGCCGGGGCAGTTCCGCCACCCGGTGGACGGCGTTGCCGACTACTGCGAGCGTCTCTCCGGCGCCGGCATCCGGGCGGTGATCCTCTTCGGGGTTCCGGCCGCAAAAGACGGCGAGGCGACCGGCGCCTACGCGGCGGACGGTGTCGTCCAGCGGGCCGTCCGGAATATCAAGGCGCGGTTGGCGGAGATGGTCGTCATCACCGACGTCTGCGCCTGCGAGTATACCGATCACGGTCACTGCGGGATCGTCGGGGAGACCGCCGACGGCCCCGACCTCTTAAACGACCCCTCGCTCGAACTGATGGCGCGGATCGCCGTCTCCCATGCAGAGAGCGGCGCCGATATCGTCGCGCCGTCGTGCATGCTCGACGGGATGGTACGGGCGATCCGGCAGGCTCTCGATGCCGCCGGCTTTACGGACATCCCGATCATCTCCTACTCCTCGAAGTTCGCGAGCGCCCTCTACGGGCCGTTCCGCGACGCCGCTGACTCGGGGTTCTCGTTCGGGGACCGGACGACCTACCAGATCAGCCCGGGCAACGCGCGGGAGGCGGTGATGGAGTCGGAGCTCGACGCGGCCGAAGGGGCGGATATCCTGATGGTCAAACCGGCCGGCGCCTACCTCGACATCCTCGCGGCCGTCACTGGGCTCGGGCTGCCGGTCGCGGCATACCAGGTCAGCGGGGAGTACGCGATGATCAAGGCCGCCGCAGAACGCGGGTGGCTGGACGAGCGGGCGGTCGCCCTCGAGACCCTCACCGCCATCAAACGGGCCGGGGCCGACCTTATCATCACCTATTTCGCCGAAGATGTAGCGAGGTGGCTCGATGAAGAGCAGTGATCTTTTCGCACGGGCAAAAACCCTGATGCCGGGCGGGGTCAGCAGCCCTGTGCGGGCGATCAAACCGTATCCGTTCTACGTGGAGCGTGCCGCGGGCTCGCGCCTTACGACCGTCGACGGGACCGATCTCATCGACTGCTGCCTCGGCTACGGCCCCCTCATCCTCGGCCACGCCCACCCGGAAGTCCGGGAGGCGATCGAGCGCCAGCTCGATAAGGGGTGGCTCTACGGCACGCCGACGCCGCTCGAACTCGACCTTGCAGGCGCCATCACCGCCGACCACCCGGCGGTCGAGATGGTGCGGTTCGTCTCGTCGGGCTCCGAAGCGACGATGGCCGCGATCCGGCTCGCCCGCGGCTACACGGGTAAGCAGGACATCGTCAAGGTAGAGGGCGGGTTCCACGGCGCCCACGATGCGGTCCTCGTCAAGGCCGGGTCGGGGGCGACGACCCTCGGAGTGCCCGACTCCGCGGGCGTCCTCGCGAGCCTCACGGCGCACACCCGGCAGGTCCCCTACAACGACCCCGAGGCGCTTGAGACGCTGCTTGCCGAAAATGACGATATCGCCGCGTTCATCCTCGAACCGGTCATGGGCAACATCGGCCCGGTCCTCCCCGACGACGGCTATCTCGCCGACGTCCGGGAGATCACCGCTGCCTATGACGTCCTCCTCATCCTCGACGAGGTGATCACCGGCTACCGGGTCGGTGTCGGCGGCGCGGAGGTGCTGTATGGGGTGAAGCCGGACCTCGCCACGTTCGGCAAGATCATCGGCGGCGGCCTCCCCATCGGGGCGTTCGGGGGACGGCGCGAGATCATGGAACTGGTCGCCCCCGCGGGCCCGGTCTACCAGGCCGGAACCTTCAGCGGCAACCCGGCAAGCCTCGCGGCGGGATACGCGGCGCTTCGCTACCTGCACGAGCACCCGGAGGTCTACCGGCGGCTCGACGAGGCCACGCGGGCGATCGGGGAGGTCGCCGCGGATGCGGGCAGGGGAACCTTCGTCGGGATGGGCTCGCTCTTCAAGCACTTCTTCCGCAGCGAGCCGCCGCGGGACTACCGCGAGGTCAAGGAGTGCGACACGGAGGCGTTCTCGCGGTTCTGGAAGGCGATGCTCGAGGCCGGGGTCTTCCTCCCGCCGTCGCAGTTCGAGACGAACTTCCTCTCGGCGGCGCATACGACACAGGATATCGAACAGATAGCGGACGCATACGGATCATGTCTCTTCGCATAGGCACACGGGGAAGCGCTCTCGCGCTTGCACAGACGAACAGGGTGGTCGGCCTCCTCGCCGACCGGGGGATCGAGGCGGAGGTCGTCACGATCACGACCGAGGGCGACACCGCGACCGGCGTCCCGCTCCACGCCATCGGGGGGCAGGGGGTCTTCGTCCGGGCGCTCGACGACGCCATCCTCCGCGGCGAGATCGACGCCGCGGTGCACAGCATGAAAGACATCCCCGCGGCCCGCCCGGCGGGGCTTACCTGCTCTGCGGTGCTCGAGCGGGACTCGCCGGCGGACTTCCTGGTGCACGAGTGCCCCCTCGATTCTGTCTCCGTCGTCGGGTCGTCGAGCACCCGGCGCCGCGCCCAGCTCCTCCGCGACGCCCCGGCGCTCGAGGTGAAGCAACTCCGCGGGAACGTGGATACCCGGATACGGAAACTCCGCGAGGGGCAGTACGACGCCATCGTGCTCGCGGAGGCGGGCCTTGAGCGCCTCGGGCTCACGCTGCCGGGAGAAGCCCTCCCCACCGACCGGTTCGTCCCGTCCCCGAACCAGGGGACCATCGCGGTCGTCTGCCGGGACGACCCGGCCGTCGCCGGCGCCTTCGCGCCGCTCGACCACGCCCCGACCCGCCTCGACGTCGAGATCGAGCGTGCCGTCATGGAGGAGGTCGGCGGCGGGTGCTTCACCCCGCAGGGGATCTACTGCCGGAACGGCAACCTGATCGCCGAGGTGCTCGCGCTCGACGGTTCAAGGTGGGAGCGGATCGAGCGGCGCGTCGCGACGATTGACGAAGCCCGGGAGTGGGGGCGGGTGCTGCGTGTGCAGGCGGCCGCCCTGATCCGGGAAGCCTACGCGGCCCTCGGGGTGAAACCATGACAGGAAAAGCGTATCTTGTGGGGTCCGGCCCGGGCGGGCTCGGCCTCCTGACGATGAGGGCCCGCGAGGTGATCGACGGAGCGGACGTGATCCTCTACGACCAGCTCCCGGGTGAGGAGATCCTTGCAACCCTCCCGCGGGACGCCGAGCTCATCGACTGCGGGAAGTACGGCGGGAGCCACACCCTCGAACAGGACGAGATCGAGGCGCTGATGGTCGAGCGGGTGAAGGCGGGCAAAACGGTCGTGCGCCTGAAAGGCGGCGACCCCTTCCTCTTCGGCCGCGGCGGGGAGGAGGTCGAGACCCTCCGGGAGCACGGCATCGCCGTCGAGGTGGTGCCGGGCGTCACGAGCGCCATCGCCGTCCCGGAGATGGTCGGCATCCCGGTCACCCACCGGAAGTATGCGTCGCAGGCGACGTTCATCACCGGGCACGAGGACCCCACGAAACCCGAGTCCGCCCTCGACTGGGAGGTCCTCGCGCGGCTGAAGGGGACGCTCGTCATCCTGATGGGCGTAAAGAACCTCCCCGCCATCGCGGCGTCACTCACGGCGAACGGCAAAGATCCCGCAACCCCGGTCGCGATCATCGAGCGGGGTCTGCGGCCCGACCAGCGCGTGACGGTCGGGACGCTCGCCGATATCGCCGAAAAAGCCCGGACTGCAGGCGTCCGGCCCCCGGCGGTGATCGTCATCGGCGGGGTGGTGGAGTTGTATGAGGGGTGAAGGGGGCATGGGGGCAGGCGATCCCCTATGCTGTTCTATTATCCTCTTTTTTTACACTGATTATTCCCGGGTTTTGTGGGGTTTCGCGAAGGGTTGTTGAAGATTCGGCGGCTCTATCTGGCATGCTTTTCAGGTTACGTCATGATGGCTTTCGTGCTTTAAGTCCTCTCCAGCTTCTAACCCGCTCGTCGTCATCCACGCCCATGCACGGATTTCAGGCGGATATCGCGTCTGGGGGGTGGGGACAGGGGAGGGGGGTCTCCCCCCTCCCCGTCAGCCCCACTTCGCACCTTCGGTGCTCGAACTCCGCTCCGCAGGAGCGTCGTTCCCCCCAGGGCGATACCCCCACGGTCCAGTGTACGGGGTTCCTTCGTAACCTGACGCTCTATGTTGTGGGTCGTAGTCCCAATTCCGATGCTCATGTTATCCACAACCATTCTATTCCCGCGTAATTTAGTGTCCCCCTATTACCATGGACAAACCACCTCCTTCATCATGCAGGCAAACCTCCCTGCCCTGCACCACCCCCCGACTCCCGGAATACTCTTTTCTCCCCAGGCGTTTATTCTCATACGAGGATTACCATGCGGAGTGAGACGGTAAAGACTGGCTACCAGCGTGCTCCGAACCGGGCGCTGCTCAGGTCGCTCGGCGTCACCGACCGTGAGATGGACCAGCCCTTCATCGGGATAGCAAACGCCTACAACAACATCGTCCCCGGGCACATCCACCTCCGGTCGCTCTCGCAGAAGGTGCAGGAGGGCGTCGCGGCCGCGGGCGGCGTGCCGTTCGAGTTCGGGACCATCGGCATCTGCGACGGGATCGCGATGGGTCACGAAGGAATGCGCTACTCCCTCCCCTCGCGGGAGAACATCGCCGACGCCGTCGAGTTGATGGTCGAGGCGCACCGGTTCGACGGCCTGGTCTGCGTCGGCACCTGCGACAAGATCGTTCCCGGCATGCTGATGGCGGCGGTGCGGTGCAACATCCCGACGATCGTCGTCACCGGCGGCCCCATGCTCCCCGGCTACGCGGCGGGCCGCGAACTCTCGCTCATCGACATCTTCGAGGGCGTGGGCCGCGTCGCCGCCGGCACGATGAGCGAGGAGGAACTCGGGGCGCTCGAGTGCGCGGCGATGCCCGGCTGCGGGAGCTGCCAGGGGCTGTATACCGCAAACACCATGGCCTGCGTGACCGAGGCGCTGGGCCTCTCCCTGCCCGGGTGCGCGGCCATCCCTGCCGTCGACGCCGCAAAACTCCGCATAGCCCGGGAGAGCGGGGAGCGGGCGGTCGGCCTTGTCCGGGAGGGTGTCCGCCCGCGGGATCTCGTCACCCAGAAAAGTCTCGCGAACGCGATACGGGTGGACATGGCGCTCGGCGGGTCGTCGAACACCGTTCTCCACCTGATGGCCGTCGCACAGGAGGCGGACGTCCCTCTCGACCTCGAGACCTTCAACGCCGTCGCCGAGGTGACCCCGCATATCTGCCACATGCAGCCCGGGGGGCCGCACTCGATGCTCGCCCTCCACCGGGCGGGAGGCATTCCCGCGGTCCTCGCGATGCTCGAGCGTTATCTCGACGACGCCCCGACGGTCTCGGGCCGCTCGATCCTCGAGATCGCGAAAGGCGCACGGGTCGCCGATCCTGACGTGATCAGGACGGCCGACGCCCCGGTCAGCCCCGCCGGCGGCCTGAAGATCGTGCGGGGATCGCTCGCCCCCGACGGCGCCGTCGTCAAGTGCGCCGCCGTCCCGGAGGCGATGTGGCGGCATCGGGGGCCGGCACGGGTCTTCGACGGTGAAGACGCCGCGATGGAGGCGATCCTCCACCGCGAGATCACGGAAGGCGACGTCGTCGTGATCCGCTACGAGGGACCGCGGGGAGGGCCCGGGATGCCCGAGATGCTCTCACCGACATCAGCATTGATGGGTCTCGGCTACGCCCGGGTCGCCCTGGTGACGGACGGACGCTTCTCGGGCGGCACCCGGGGGCCGTGCATCGGGCATATCGCGCCCGAGGCCGCGGTCGGCGGGCCGATCGCTCTCGTGGAAGACGGCGACGAGATCGTGATCGACCTCTACGAAAAGCGCCTCGACCTCTTCGTCGAGCCGGCAGTCCTGGATGAACGGCGCCGGGCCTGGAAACCCCCCGCCCGCCGGCTTACGGGCACGCTCGCCCGCTACGCACGGACCGTCGAGCAGGCGAACCTCGGTGCCGTCCAGAGGTAGCCTTCCTTTTTTGGCGGGGAGCGCATACCCATCGCCGGCACCGTGGTCCCGGGCGGAGACCGTTGCCGTGAATAACCGTACGTTGTTAAACACCTCTTCCTTGATGCCGTGGCGCATCCGGTATGACGCACCCCTGTCCGGGCACTGATACGCAGGGTGCCCCGGTGCATCGAGCGCGTTTCCGGCCAGAAATTCCACTTTTACGTCCGGATCCCGTATTGCTCCTCTCCCCCCGACATCCGGCCGTATACATTTTTAAACCTCCGGGCGCAATCTCCTTTTCAGGCGCACCCGTCCGGGACGGTCGCCCATATCAGCCTCACGGAGTATACGGATGATTGATAAATTTCTTGAGGGCAACAAGCGCTTCCAGAAAGAAGACTTTGCAAAGGACCCTGAACATTACGGCCCGCTTGCATCAAGCCAGCACCCGGAGGTCCTCTGGGTAGGATGCTCCGACTCAAGGGTGGACCCCGAGCGCATCACCGGAGCGAAAGCCGGGCAACTCTTCGTACAGCGCAATATCGGCAACATCGTCCCGCTTCATGACTGGAACTTCGCGACCGTGCTCGAATACGCGGTCAACCACCTCAAAGTCGGGGATATCGTCATCTGCGGGCATTCGAACTGCGGTGCCATAAAGGCGCTGGACCACGAGAGCAAGGACGCGTATGTCCCGCTCTGGCTGAACAACGCGACGGAGGCGAAACGCCGGGTCGACGCCAGAATCCCTGCACCGAAGAGCCCCGAAGAAGAGAAGAACCGGCTGCGTCTTATCGAGATCGAGAACGTCGCCCTGCAGCTTGAGCACCTCCGCACCTACCCGCCGGTCAGGGCCGCGGAAAAAGAAGGGCGGGTCAAACTTCACGGCCTGTACTTCGATATCGCGACCGGCGAGCTGACGAAGATATTCTAGGACTCTTCAAGGGCATAATCAATCTCTTCTTTTATCAGGTCGAGCGAAACCCTCCCGATCGACGTAAGCCTGCCGTTGACCAGGATGATCGGGATAGGAGGATGGCGTTCCTCGATGATCTCCCTGATGTGGTCGGGCACCTCCTCGTCGATCAGCGTCGTCTGCACCTCGACCTTATCACCGTACCCGGCAAGAAGTTCGTCACGCAGGGCGCTGATGGCGTCCATCAGGCTATTGGACGGGTAGCAGGTCTCAAGACCGCAGGATCTCGTCTCGTCGCAGGGAAACGGACCGCATTCGGATTCCGCAAACCCGACAATCTCAACAGTTACTTCTGCCATGCATCATCGGTGGGGGACGAATGCTATATTATTCTTCGTCTCGGGGAGCAAGCAGCGCACGCAACGCCGCCCGGACGTCGTCTTCGACCCCGCCGATCTTTTCCACGTCTCTCGCCCGGTCGAGGCCGCCGATCAGCACCGGGCCGGCGGGACGGATGCTCAGGTTCTCCATGAACATCTCCACCACCCTGGTTACGCAGACAAACGGCCCGGTCCCCCGCCGGCCCGCGACGGCGACGAGCAGACCCCGGGCGTGGACCTCCTTGCCCAGAATCTTCTCCCTGGCATGGAGCCACTGGCAGCGGTCCATAACCGCTTTAAGGGCCGCCGGGACGGTGCCGGTGTAGACCGGGGTGCAGACGACGAGGACGGAGGCGGACTCGAGGGCGCGGATGATCCCGGGCATTTCGTCCTCGACCGGGCAGTAGCCCTGGTCGTAGCAGACGTAGCAGCCGATGCACGGGCGGATATCCATCTCCTGGAGGTAGAAGACCCGGGACGTGAGGCCGGCACGGGCGGCCTCGTCATCGCACCACGACGCAACCTTCGCGGAGTTGCCGAACCGGCGCGGGCTCCCCTGCAGGATGACGACGTCGGCCGTGCCGGTTCCCGGGAGCGGGCGGGTGAAGACGCGCGGCCGGGTGTAGAGATGGGGGCGGGTCGCCACGTCGTGCGCAAGGCGGGCGAAGACGATCTCCGCTGCTTTCCGGGTGTCGAAGAGAGAGCTCTCGGGTGCACTCTCGTAGGTGTTGATCGCATAGGTATAGACCGTCTCGTTCCCGTAAAGAACATCGACGGTATACCTGATCATGCCCGGGTAGATGCTCCCGAGGTCGTCGAGGACGAGCCTGAGCGTGAACGTCCCCTCGGGCGTCTCGATGGTCCGGATCTTGTCTGCCGCGCTCTCACCCATTGTGTGTCAACTCACGCCCTGCCGCCTTCAATATTTCGGGTATCCGGGAGCCCGCCGTTTCGGGTTTTCTGCAGGGGTGAGAGGGCGGGCGCTCGATCCGTCATTACCGTTAATAAGGAATCTGATCCACATGGTATGGTAATTCATGAAGGCGGTTCTGGGTCTTGAAGACGGAACATTTGTTGTAGGGGATGGTTTTGGCGTTGAGGGGATATGTTCCGGCGAACTCGTCTTCACGACGCAGATGACCGGTTACATGGAGGCATTGACCGACCCGAGTTATGCTGGACAGATTTTGATGTTTACGTACCCCCTCATCGGGAATTACGGCGTGGACCTGCAGAATTTTGAGAGCCCGATGGTCCATGCGCGCGGCTGCATCGCACGCGAGATCGCTGCAGTGCCCGCAGCACGACCCTCGGTTGCAGAGTTTTTTGAAGAAAACGGCCTTCTCGGGATATCAGGCGTCGACACCCGCAGCCTGACGATAAAGACCCGGACGGTCGGGACACTCCGGGCCTCCCTCATCGTCGGCAGCGATGACGGCGAAGAAGCGGTGCGGCGCGCCCGGGCCGTCTCCCCGATCAGCGAGGTCGACCTCATCGGGAGCGTCTCCTGCCCTGAGCCCTACCGGGTCAGCGGGCCCGGAAAACGGATCGCCGTCATCGATCTCGGGGTGAAGCGGCACATCCTCGAGAGCCTCGGCCACCGGGGTGCCGACATCCACGTATTCCCGCACACCGCCGCACCGGACGAGGTGATGGCGGCAGAGCCCGACGCACTCTTCATCACCAACGGTCCCGGCGACCCGAGGAGGGCTACGCATGCCATCCGGTGCGTCCGCGACCTCGCCGGGGAGTTGCCGGTCATCGGGATCTGCATGGGCATCCAGGTGGCCGCCCTCGCGCTCGGTGCAGAGACTTACAAGATGAAGTTCGGACACCGGGGGACGAACCAGCCGGTCCGCTACACGGACGGGAGCATCTACATCACCACGCAGAACCACGGGTTCGCGGTGGACGAAGAGACCCTGCCCGAAGGATGCACGGTCTCGTACCGGAACGTAAACGACGGCACGGTCGAGGGGTTCGAGAACCGCGATCTGGCCATCACCTGCGTCCAGTTCCACCCGGAGGCGCACGGCGGCCCCCGGGACACGGAGATGCATTTCTTTGACCGCATATACAGGGAGATCCCATAATGCCGAAGAAATCTCATATCAAGAAAGTTCTCATCATCGGTTCCGGCCCCATCCAGATCGGGCAGGCGGCCGAGTTCGACTTCTCGGGGTCGCAGGCCTGCCGCGCGCTCCGGGAGGAGGGCGTCGAGGTCGTCCTCGTTAACTCGAACCCCGCGACGATCCAGACCGACCCCGATACGGCGGACGTCATCTACATCGAGCCGCTGAAGGCAGACCTCATCGCGAAGATCATCGCAAAAGAGAAGCCGGACGGGATCCTGAGCGGCATGGGCGGCCAGACCGGCCTCAACATGACCGCGGAACTCGCGGAGATGGGTGCGCTCGAGGGCGTCGAGATCCTGGGGACGCCGCTCGAGGCGATCTACCGCGGCGAAGACCGGGAGCAATTCCGCGACCTGATGAACGCCATCGGCGAGCCCGTTCCGAGGAGCATGATCCTCGAGAACATGAACCAGATCGACGAGGCGATCCGCGAGGTCGGCCTTCCGGCGATCATCCGGCCGGCATACACTCTCGGCGGCTCCGGCGGCGGCGTGGCGCACACGGCCGAGGAGATGCGGCGGATCATCGAGATCGGGCTCACTCGCTCCCGGATCCACCAGGTGCTCGTGGAGGAGAGCGTCGCCGGGTGGAAGGAGATAGAGTTCGAGGTGATGCGGGACGCAGCCGATACGTGCATCATCGTCTGCGGCATGGAGAACGTCGATCCGATGGGCATCCACACCGGCGAGAGCGTCGTCGTCGCGCCCATCCTCACCCTGCGGGACGACGAGTTCCAGACGCTCCGGACCGCCGCGATAAAGATCATCCGGGCGCTCGACGTTCAGGGCGGGTGCAACATCCAGTTCGCCTACCGCGACGGCGATTACCGGATCATCGAGGTGAATCCCCGGGTCTCGCGGTCGTCAGCGCTCGCCTCCAAGGCGACCGGCTACCCGATCGCCAGGGTTGCGGCAAAGATCGCGATCGGGCTCCGGCTCGACGAGATCATGAACACCGTGACCGGCGTCACCCCGGCATCCTTCGAGCCTGCGATCGATTACGTGGTGGTGAAGGTGCCGCGGTGGCCGTTTGACAAGTTCAAGTCGGCGGACCGGACGCTCACGACGGCGATGAAGAGCACCGGTGAGGTGATGGCGATCGGGCGGACGGTCGAGGAGGCGTTCAAGAAGGCGCTCCGGTCGCTCGATACCGATATGCAGCGGCACACGAATCCGAGCGAGATCCGGATGATCCTTACGTCCCCGACGGACGAGCGGTTCGGGTGCCTCTTCGATGCCTTTCGCGAGGGGTTCGCGGTCGAGGAGGTTGCCGGCCTCACGGCGATCACGCCGTTCTTCCTTGAGAAGATCAAGAACATCGTGGATCTCGAACGGAAGCTCGAGGCCGATTTCAAACCGGAGGACGTCAGAGCCGCCCGGCGCTACGGTTTCTCGGACGAAGACCTCCTGGCGCTGACGAAGAAGACTCCCGCCGAGATCGAGGCTCTCTCCGGAACCCCTACCTACAAGATGGTCGACACCTGCGCCGCCGAGTTCCCGGCGACGACGCCCTACTTCTACTCCACCTGGGAGGAGGGGTGCGAGCTCGCCCGGGACGGCGCGAAGAAGGTGCTGATCCTCGGTTCCGGTCCGATCCGGATCGGCCAGGGGATCGAGTTCGACTACTGCACCGTCCACGCGGTGATGGCGCTTCGCGAGGAAGAGGGGATCGAGGTCCATATCGTCAACAACAACCCCGAGACGGTCTCGACCGACGCCGACACCTCCGATCGGCTCTTTTTTGAGCCGATGCAGCTTGAGGACGTCATGAACATCCTCAAGAAGGACGACTACTACGGCGTCATGGTCCAGTTCGGCGGCCAGAACTCGGTGAACCTGGCCGTGCCGCTGGAGGCGGAGATCCGGCGCCTCGATCTCCCGACGAAGATCCTCGGCACGTCGCCCGACGCCATGGACGCGGCGGAAGACCGCGACCGGTTCAGCCGGCTCCTCACCCGGCTCGGTATACCGAGCCCGGCGAACAGTTCCGCCTACTCGGAGGAGGAGGCCCGGGAGATGGCGCGGGCGATCGGCTATCCGGTCCTGGTCCGGCCGTCCTACGTCCTCGGCGGACGGGCGATGGAACTCGTCCACGACGAGACCGAACTCGAGAGTTACATCAAGGAGGCCGTCCGGGTGAGCCGGAAGCACCCGGTGCTGATCGACTCCTTCCTCCAGAACGCCGTCGAGATCGACGTCGACGCGGTCTGTGACGGGACCGACGTCCTGATCGGCGGCATCATGGAGCATATCGAGTGGGCCGGCGTCCACTCCGGCGACTCGGCCTGCGTCATCCCGCCGCAGTCCCTCACGCCCTCGGTGATCGCGCGGGTGCGGGATTACACAAAGAAGATCGCCCTCGGCATCGGGGTCGTCGGGCTGATCAACATCCAGTACGCCGTCGGAAACGATGTGGTCTACGTGCTCGAAGCGAATCCGCGTGCGAGCCGGACGGTGCCGTTCGTCGCGAAGGCGACGGGCATTGCGCTTGCAAAGATCGCGGCGAAGGTGATGGTGGGGCGCAAACTCGCCGATATGGGTGTCACCGAGCCCGAGATCGAGCACGTTGCGGTCAAAGAGGTGCTCCTGCCCTTCAACAAGCTCCCCGGCGTCGACACCGTCCTCGGGCCGGAGATGAAGAGCACCGGCGAAGTGATGGGTATCGACTACGACTTCGGCCGCGCCTACTACAAGGCATGCACCGCCGCGGACAACACCCTGCCGACGACCGGCAACGTCTTCATCTCGGTGACGGACGAACAGAAGGAGGAACTCCTCCCGGTTGCCCGGAAACTCCGGGAACTCGGCCTCTCGCTTTATGGAACAAGCGGCACGGTCGACTTCCTCACCCAGAACGGCGTCGAGGCGAACCTTGTGCGGAAGGTCCAGGAAGGCTCCCCGAACGTCATCGATGCGATGCGTTCCGGCAGCATCCGGCTGATCATCAACACCCCGGCGGACAAGGCGTCCCGGCAGGACCACATCCAGATCATGCGGGCCGCCGTCGATTACGGCATCCCCTACATCACCACGCTCCAGGCGGCACGGGCGGCCGCGATGGCGATCGATGCCATCAAGCGCGAGGAGGTCACCCTCGAGCCGCTCGGCCACTACCACGGGCTGGCGTAGTCCGGGGATCTAACCGCCTTTCTTTTTCTTCCGGTGTTCGCATCCAGTTCAGCTCATGTGAAGCGCGACTGGCCGAAGGGCAGGAGCGTGAGAAGACCGAAGGTCTTCGAGGTGCGACCTTCCCTGTGGGGGGGAGCATGAGAAGACCGAAGGTCTTCGAGGTGCGACCTTCCCTGTGGAGGGAGCATGAGAAGCCATCAGGCTCCGAAAGGAACTTCCTTTCGGATAACCGATCTTCGCGCACTTCGCGGCCCGCAACTCGCACCTGGTGGTGCTCGAGCTCCTGCCCATGGGCCCGTCGTTCCTGCGGTGCTCAAGCTCGCTTCGCTCGCTCTTCGCGTGAGACTGCATCGGTTCCCGGCGCTGAAAACACCCCTGTCAGAGGTCACACTGCCTGCGGTTAGCAACGCAGCAGCAGGCGGTTGCGTGAGAATCTTCTGCAAAAAAAGAGAGGGTTATGCTTCCCCGAGCCAGACGTCGACCCTATCGCGGTTGGCGTCGATCCACTTCTGTGCGGCTTCCTCTTCAGGCATGCCGCCCTCGATATCGGTCATGACCGAGGCGATGTCCTCAGCGGTCCACTCGAACCGGGTCAGGATGCCGTAGGCCTCCGGGTCGTCGGTCGCGAGATCCTGCCGCGCGAGGGTCACGATATCCTCGGCCCCACCGTAGACGCCCTTTTCGTCGTCGAGGAACTTGAGGTCGTAGCGGCCGAACTTCCAGTGCGGCGACCACCCGGTCACCACGACCCAGTCCTCGTTGTTGATGGCGGTGCGCAGCTCCGTCGCCATGCCGGCGCTGCTGCTCGCGACCAGCTCGTAGTTGAGGCCGTACTCATCGATGGCCTGCTCGGTCCGGGTCATGATGCCCGCTCCGGGCTCGATGCCGACGATCCGGCCGCCGAACTGATCGGCGACGTCGTTCATCTCCTCGATCGAGTCGATGGTCACGTACGTCGGGACGACAAGCCCGATACGTGCCGCTCCGGGTATGTTCTCGTTCACGTAGTCGATCCGGTCGCCGTACTGCTCCCAGTAGTGCTCATGGGTGTGGGGGAGCCATCCGGTCGTCGTGAAGTCCACGTCTCCGTTGGCGAGCGCCTGGAAGAGCGGTCCCGCGTCGACTGCGACCAGTTCGACATCGTATCCTGCTTCTTCGAAGACCTGCTTCATCACGTTGGTGCTCGCTATGGCGCAGTCCCATGTGACGTAGCCGATGCTGACTTTCTTTGCCTCAACTGTTTCCGTACCGGTGCAGCCGGCGGAGAAGAGGCAGAGCGTCAGGATCAAGCCCGTCAGTGCGAGCAGGCTTCCAATCTTTCGAACCATATTTCACCTTGTAGACTTTCGTCCCGCCGGAAGGCGGGCCGATTGCATTCAGAACCCGGCTGTGTGGGGTTCCGGGTTCTCACGAACAGTCCGGGACGGCGAAGCGCCGACAACCCGGGCATAGAGCAGAGGTGGCGGTACATGCCACTCCTGGCGTGTTTGCACCCCAGGGCAAAAAGGCCAGATTTTGACCAGTCAACGTATGGTCATAACCTTATTTAGGTTTTACGGCCCCCGTTTGGCGAACGGAGCCTTCTTGAAACCTGATTTTAAAGGGTGTGCGGCCGGGAAACCATTCCCTGTGCGCGGGCTGTCCGCCATGCGTTCGGTCAATATGGCAGAAGATGCAAGGGGATAAGGAGGCCGCCCATTCTTCTCGAAAATACTATTGGGACCGGTCACCGGTTCTCATGCTGCGGCACAAGGTTCTGGGTGATCCGATCGAGGATGATCGCGATGATCACGATGGCAAGCCCCGCCTCGAACCCCATGCCGATATCCACCCGCTGGATGCCCACGAGCACCTGATAGCCGAGCCCTCCTGCCCCGATCATCGATGCGATGACGGTCATGGAGAGAGCGAGCATGATGCACTGGTTCACCCCTGCCATGATGGTGGGAAGGGCGACCGGGAGCTGCACTTTGAAGAGTTTCTGCCGGGGCGTGGAGCCGAAGGCGTCCGCAACCTCGATCAGCTCGGTCGGCACCTGCCGGATGCCGAGGTTGGTGAGGCGCAGCGCCGGCGGCATCGCGAAGACGACCGTTGCGATGGTGCCCGGAACACTCCCGAGGCCGAAGAAGATCACGGCGGGGATGAGGTAGACGAACGAGGGCATGGTTTGCATGAAGTCGAGGGCCGGCCGGAGTGCGGCGTTGAGCGGGTCGCTCCCTGCGGCCGCAATGCCGAGCGGGATCGATATCGCGAGCGCGATTATCGTCGAGACGAGGACAAGCGCCAGGGTGAGCATGGCGAGGTTCCAGAGCTGGAGATCCCAGATCAGCAGCAGGCCGAGCGCGGTAAGCGCCGCCAGTTTGATGTCGCGCCGGGTGACGAACCAGACGAACACGCTCACGAGGAGGATCAGGACGGGTGGCGGTATGAGAACCAGGAGATCCTGAAACCCGCCGATGAGGAATCGCAGCGCTTCGCTGATTCCGTCGAGCAGCCAGCCGAAGTACTGCTCGATCCAGTCAACGAGGGCTTCGATGGCATCTCCCACGGGAAGTTTAGGCAGTTGCATTGACATCCTCCCCCTTCCGGGCAAGAGCGGCGAGGATAGCGCCGCGCGATATGACGCCCCTGAGCCTGCCGCTATCGTCCACCACCGCCACAGGGTAGGGGCTCTCGACGATCAGCGAGATTATGTCGGAGAGCGATGCGTCGGGAGCCACGACGGGAACGTCGGTGATGAGGATGTCGGCGATCTGTTTGCCCTTCTTGACCGCCTCGGCGGCGTCGTCGAGCGTTACGCGCCCGCGGAGCAGGCGCTGGCGCGTGACCACGAATATCCCCGGTATGTCGTGCTCCTCCATCAGGTGCAGGGCAACCCTCGGCCCCGCGGTGCACTGGGCGACCGGCTCGGGGCGGCGCATCACGTCGCTTGCCGAGAGAACTCTCGTGAGGTCGACGTCGGCGACGAACTTCTCGACGTAGGCGTTCTCGGGGTTCGTCAGGATATCCTCCGGCGTGCCGACCTGGACGATTGCGCCGTCCTTCATCAGGGCGATGCGGTCGCCGAGTTTCAGGGCCTCGTCGAGGTCGTGGGTGACGAAGATAATAGTCTTTGCCAGCCGTTGCTGGAGATCCAGCAGTTCATCCTGCATGTCCCTGCGGATAAGGGGATCGAGAGCGCTGAACGCCTCGTCCATCAGGAGGATGTCGGGGTCGCTCGTGAGCGCGCGGGCAAGCCCGACACGCTGCTTCATGCCGCCGGAGAACTCGGCGGGCATGCTCCCCCCGTAGCCCCCGAGCCCCACCATCTGGAGCACTTCTTCTGCTTTCCTGTGCCGCTCGTCAGCCGGGACGCCCTGGATCTCGAGGCCGAAGGCGACGTTGTCGAGAACCGTTCGGTGGGGAAGAAGAGCAAAACTCTGGAAGATCATCCCGAGTTTGCGCCGCCGGGTTGTCCGGAGTTCCTCCTGGCCCATGCCGACGATGTCCTCGCCGTCGATCAGTATTTCGCCCCCGGTCGGGTCGATAAGCCGGTTGATGCAGCGCAGGAGCGTTGATTTTCCGCTGCCGGACAGCCCCATCAGGACGAATGTCTCGCCCCGCATGACATCGAACGAGACGTTATTGAGGGCCAGCGTCGAGCCGGTCTCCTCGTAGATCTCCTCTTTCGAGCGGCCTCCTCTATGGAGTTCCAGTGCCTTCTCCGGGTTCTGCCCGAATACCTTGGTCAGGTTCCTGACGCTGATTATTGGTTGTGGTGATGTTGTGTTCTCTATGGGTATGTTCTCAAAAATGACGGAACCCTCCAGCTTCACGATTTCTATGTTATCTGCCTTATAATTTCGGGTTTCGCAAAATGGACAGAATCCTGTTCAATTTTTATTTTTCCGACATTTTGCGGTGTTTTCGCAGATGGGGTGCAGTCATGGCGAGGATCTCGAATTTTATCCGGATTTTACCGATAATTCCTTCTACAACGCCCGCTCTTCCGGATCCTGATATCCCGGTCTCCGGCCCCCCGGCAACCCAGGCCGCGCAGGTGGATGCCGGGATTGTCCGATCGCCCCGGCAGCGTCTCCGGAGATCCGCGCCCAATCCTCTGGCACCAAAAACCGGGAATGGTCGGGACTCCTGCCGGTGCGTCCGTCCATACCATTTCTTTTATTGGGTGAAAGGTCATATCAATGTAGATTACTCCGGTCTGCCGTTTGGCAGGGAGGAACGCGGAGATCAGTACCATGGAAAAGGGAAAAGTCGTCCTAGCATTTTCGGGAGGTCTCGACACCTCCATCTGTATCCCCCTCCTGCGCGAGCACTACGGGTTCGACGAGATCGTCACCGTTGCCGTCGACGTGGGCCAGCCCGAGGAGGAGATCGCCCGGGCAACCGAGAAGGGTCGGATGCTTGCAGACAACCACTACACCATCGATGCGAAAGAGAAGTTCGTAGCGGACTGCATCTTCCCCTCGATACGGGCGAACGGGTCGTATGAAGGTTACCCGATGGGCACGGCGCTTGCCCGCCCGCTGATCGCCGAGGAGATCGTGAAGGTCGCAGAGAAGGAAGGCGCCTCGAGGATCGCGCACGGGTGCACCGGCAAGGGAAACGACCAGCTCCGGTTCGACTTCATCTTCAGGGCCGCCGGGTACGATATCGTTGCGCCGATGCGGGAGATGAACCTGACACGCGAGTGGGAGATCTGCTACGCACAGGATCACGATATCCCGGTGACCGTGGCGAAGGACAAGCCCTACAGCATCGACGAGAACTGCTGGAGCCGGAGCATCGAAGGCGGCAAACTCGAAGACCCGGCTTTCCACCCGCCTGACGATATCTACGCCTGGACGGTCTCGCCGAAGGATGCTCCCGACGAGATGGAGGAGGTCCGTATCGAGTTCGAGCAGGGTATCCCGGTCGCTCTCAACGGGAAGAGGCTGCCCGGCCTTGCCCTGATCCGGGAGCTGAACCGGATTGCCGGAAGGAACGGTGTCGGCCGCAACGATATGGTCGAGGACCGGATCCTCGGCCTGAAGGCCCGCGAGATCTACGAGCACCCGGCCGCGACCGTCCTCCTTGCCGCGCACAAGGACCTCGAACACCTCGTCCTGACGCGCTCGGAGCTCGCGTTCAAGCATATCGTCGACGACAGGTGGTCGGAACTCGCCTACATGGGGCTCGTTCACGAACCGCTCTACTACGCGCTCAATGCGTTCATCGACAAGACACAGGAGCGGGCGAACGGCACCGTGGACGTCGGCCTCTATAAGGGCAGCGTGAAGGTGCTCGGACGGAGCTCGGATACCGGCCTGTACTCGGACGACCTTGTCTCCTTCGACTCGACGACGCTCGACCAGAACCACGCCGTCGGGTTCTCGAATTACTTCGGCCTGCAGGCGCGCCTGCTCAAAAATCGCAAGAAGTGTTGAAGGGGTGCCTACAGCACCTTCTTCCCTGCTTCTTTTCCCGGCGTGCACTCGAAGACGTCGGTGATCTTGATGACGATGAGCGATTTCGCCGGGTACTTATGGCTCTTCGTCCTCACCTGGTCGCGGAACTTCTCGTAATCGGGGCCGGACGTCTTGATCTCCGTATCCCCCTTCACCTGGAAGCAGCGCTTGGTCTCCTGGTCGTAGAAGTAAAGGGCCACGACAGGGTTCTCTTTGAGGTTTTCAAGCGTCTTTACCATGTAGTTGTCCATGATCCAGATGGTGTCGTCGCCGACGAGCTGGATCGATGCCATCGGCGCCACGTTCGGAACACCGCTCTTTGAGGCGGTGGCCATCGGCATGACTTTGGTTTTGGTAAATATCTCCTTAATCTCACCTGAAAGCGCAACCATACGGTTCACCTCTCCCTGGAAGCGGAACGGGCGCGACGAAGCGCCGCAACCAGTCCGGTAATGTGGTTATCCGTGCTATCGATATATAAGCGCTCTGCCGGAACCGGCAGTGCCGGGCGTTTTGCGATGACCGCTCCCGCATGTAACAGCATGCCTCAACCACCAGATTACTGTCCGAATAACCGGATACTGCCCGGGAAGCCGGCATCCAACCCCGGGAATCGCAAGGCTGACTTCCCGGGGGGTTCCGCCTGTTCTCCGGGTCCGCGGGACCGTGTGGAAGCATGGAAAGATATAAAGTGGGAGACGCGGAAAAGACTACTATGTGTGCCCGCTTTTTGGAGCGCTTTTTCAAACCTACACCGCATATCGTTGAAAGCCCGCCTCCGCCGTCACTCTCCCACGGGGCGGGCGCAGGTGTTCCCGAGTACCGGGTGAAGCCCTACTTTATCGTGGCTTCTGTCGAGATGGGCAATACCACGACGAAGTGCATTCTGACCGGCACGAACCTGGAGACGGGCAGGTCCTACATCATCAACAAGACCGTGACCATGAGCCGTGATGTCCGGCCGCCGAAACCGGGCGAGACGATCTTCGGGGAAACCCTGGACGGCACGGAACTGACGCGGGAGTCGGTCACGGACCTGGTGCGCGACACCCTGATCCGGTGCCACAACGAGGCCCACCTGAGCATCAAGGACGATCTGGACTTCGTCGTCAGGAGCACCGGTGTCGTGGCTGCGATGGACTCTCCCGACCAGGTCGGGGACTTCGTTATTGCTCTCGCTAACGGCTGCCTCGCCGCGGGGGTTCCCCCGCGGAAGATGACGCCGCCGATGTCGATCGACAACCTCCCGCCGAAACTCCGGCAGTTCTCGTTTGCCGACCGGGTGGTCTTCGTCGGTGCGGTGGCCGGCGTCGTGCCGCCGGTCGGGTGTACGGGCGTCGAGATGGTGGCAAACGAGATGGAAGGCGAGCTTGCGATGGCAGGCATCAAGGAGGGCGCCAAATGGACGCCGGTCGACTTCCGCAACCCCTGTATATCCATCGACTTCGGGACAACGCTTGATGGACGGATCACGAGTGATGTCGCCCCCGATGAACCGAATCCGTTCGCCCAGACGACCGGGAACTTCTGCGGGCTTGCAGGCGCCATACCGGATGCGATCGTCCGGGGCACCGGGCTCGTGAAGGACCGGACGGGGACGGCACTCGATCTCTTCGGCGACCACAGCATCAAGGGCGCGTTCGGGGGCAGGAAGCGTTCTGTCGTCGAGGAATACGTCAACCGATGCCACGAGCACATCGATATCCGGATTGTCCCCCCCGACCGGACAAGGTTCGGGCGGGTCCCGGTCTGCGCGGAGGTGGCCGACAGGTCGGGCGTTGCCCTTATCGGGTGCGACTCGGGCGTCAACGGCAGCGGGATGCCGGATCTCGAGGCGATCGGGCGTGAGATCCACGAGAAGCACGGCATGGGCATGCTGACCGAGGTCGTCGACCGGGTCTGCGCGAGGATGGCGCTCCGGCTCATCGATGTCGCCGTCGAGAGAGGGATGGTTCCGCCGAACTCGTCGATCGGGTTCACCGGCCGGGCGGCGATCTCTGGAAGGAAGCCCGAGTATATCCTCGAGGGCGTAACCGAACGGAACCTCTACGAATCCCCTAACGATCATCTGGTCTTTGTCGACGACGGTCTTGCCCGGGGAGCAGCACTGATGGGCCGGTGCATGAATTCTCTCGGGAAACCAAAGGCTCCGCTTGGCGGCGTGCGGGGAGGGCCATGTATTATGTCCCGCCGGATCAAAATAGGAAAGTAGGATCTGGTAACCATGGCTGAGGAAGAACTCTACGATATGCTCGTTCCCCCGGGCGTGCCCCGGAAGATGATCTACGACATCGTCGAGAAGTACGATGTGGAAGTGGTCCGGCGGCAGCAGAGGATGGCGTTTGCGAACATGGATGGAGACGCGAGAGAACTGATTGCGTTCCGCGGGAAGAGAGAGGTCGTCGAAGAGGTGCAGAAGTACCTTTTTGAGCAGCTCAAAGAGTTCGTCGCGGAATAGCTGCATCTTTTTTTGTTTGTGCGCCGGGGATTGCCGGTGTGGGGCATGGCTCCGGGGTGCTGGTTTGGGGGAGGGGCCGTTACACAGGGGCCATTTGAAGTCATTTCAGTATCCTCCTGGCAGAAAGTCCCAGCCGCAGATTCTCACTGGATAACCCCATGGCAAGCGGAAACAGGGAAGGGTGAGTCTGATTCTGGTCCGTCAAAGAGCCCATCCTCGGCTTTCCACCTGATATCGCCATTGGGGGAGGGGGGAGTATTCCCCCCTCCCCTGTCCCCACCCCCCTCTCGGCGATAGCCACCCCGGTCCAGTTAATCTGGCTCTTCTGTAGTTTCCTGTTAATTTCCGGAGTTTGTGAGCATCTTCAGGTGCGAGAAGTGCAAGCACCGAGAAACAGTGTTCCCTGGGAGTGCAATCTGAGTACTGAAGGTTTGGGAGTTTTTTAGTCGATCTGAAAGCTGTGGACGGGCCCTCCGCCAGAGGACACGATGACCCTCCGGCCGGAAAGAGCCCATAACCGATCTCCCCCATCGAACCCTGGGCGGATTGGCCGTGGGGATGTTTTAATCGACCGGTGTCATCCCACCGGCAATCAGCCGTACGAGCAGCGCCTTCTGGGCGTGAAGCCGGTTCTCGGCCTGGTCCCAGACGATGCTCTGCGGCCCCTCCATCACCTCGTCGGTGATCTCCTCTCCCCGGTGGGCGGGGAGGCAGTGCATCACGAGAGCGTCGGGTGATGCCCGTGCAAGAAGGCGGGAGTCTATCGTGTAGCCTTTGAGCGCCTGCAGGCGTTCGGCACGCTCCTGCTCGTCCCCCATGGATACCCAGATGTCGGTGTAGAGGACGTCCGCGTCCCTGACCGCTTCCTCCGGGTCCGTGACGATGCTGACCCTGCCGCCTGCCGCCCGGGCCTGGTTGACGATTTCTTCTTTAGGCCGGTAACGCGGGGGGCTTGCGACGACGATCTCCATCCCGGTCAGGGCCGAGGAGAGGATCCACGAGTTGCAGACGTTGTTGCCGTCCCCGACCCACGCGAGTTTCAGGTCCCGGAGGTCGCCGAACCGCTCGCTCAAGGTCATGATATCGGAGAGCACCTGGCAGGGGTGCAGGCGGTCGGACAACCCGTTGACGACCGGCACGGTCGAGTAACGGGCGAACTCCTCGATGGTTTCGTGGCTGTAGGCGCGGATCATCACCGCGTCGACGTAGCGGGCAAGCACCCGTGCCGTATCCCGGATCTCTTCTCCCCGCCCGAGCTGCATATCCTGGGGGTTCAAGAAGAGTGCATGGCCGCCGAGGTCGGACATCCCCACTTCGAACGAGACCCGGGTGCGGGTGGACGCCTTCTCAAAGATCATCCCGAGGCTCTTTCCCCTGAGGAACTCGTGCGCGGTCCCTGCAGCTTTCAGCCGTTTAAGCCGTACCGCTTCGGCGACGATGCTCTCAAGTTCGTACTCGTCGATATCGATGATCGAGAGAAAATCCTTCTTCATGCAATCTCCTTCATGTGCTGGCATCGCTTCTCGAGGATCTGCTGCGTACCGATGTCCCTGCGGTGGAAGACGCTTCCTGCAACGGAAGATGCCGCCTTCTCGGCAATCGCTTCTGCTTCCTCGAGCGTCTCGCCCCTTCCGACGAACGCGAGCGTCCGCGACGTCAGGGTATAGAGCGTCCCGTCCCGCTCTTCGACGTTTGCGTAGTAGAGCAGGGCGTCGCCGTAGTCGCCGAGGGTGAGAGGCTCGTGGGCAGCCGGGGCCTCCGGGTATCCTTCGGGGACGAGATACTTGCAGACCGTCGCCTTATGAGCGAACCGGACGTGCGACGGCGAGAGGTCCCCCTCGATGATATGGCGGACGATCCCGCCGAAGTCCGACTCCAGGAGGGAGAGGACGTTCATAGCCTCAGGGTCTCCGAAGCGGGCGTTGAACTCGATGACCTTGGGACCTTCGCGGGTGTTCATGAACTGGCCGTAGAGTATCCCCCGGTACGGCGTTCCCTCGTCCCGGATGGCCGCGACCGTATCCTCCATGATCCGGAGCGCTTTCTCGTAATCCGACCGGGTGACGAAGGGGAGCATGTGGTCCGGCAGGGAGTACGAGCCCATGCCGCCGGTGTTCGGCCCCACGTCCCCCTCGTATGCACGTTTGTGGTCCTGCACGAGCGGCATGGGCACCAGGTGCTCGCCGTCGACGAACGCCTGGAGCGTGAACTCCTCCCCCACGAGCCGCTCTTCCAGAACGACGTCTCCTCCGAGCTCCCGGATATATTCGACCGCCCCCGCCGCGTCGACGTGCTCGCCCATGATCCGCACGCCCTTTCCGCCGGTGAGCCCGATGGGCTTGACGGCGAGATCGCCGCCGTAGGCCTCGATGAACCGTCGTGCCTCCTCCGGGTCATGGCAGACCCGGTACTCCGGGCACCCCGCGATCCCGTGCTGCTCCATCAGACGGCGGCAGAACGCCTTGTCCGTCTCAAGCCGGGCTGCAGCACGGGTCGGCCCCACGCAGGGTATCCCCGCCGCCTCGAGGCCATCCACGATGCCTGCCTCAAGAGGCGCCTCCGGCCCGATGACCGCGGCATCGACTTCGCAATCGGTGGCGAACGTTACTATTTCCGGAATATTGGTCTCTTTTTCCAGGAGCACCCGCTCAGCGAGCCGGGCTATTCCCGGGTTCTTGCGTGCCATGACAGAAAATATTCTCATATCGCTGTTGCAGGAAAGCGCCCTGGTGATCGCATGCTCTCTGCCACCACCGCCTACAACGAGTACTTTCATATCCATCATATTCGCCTGCTCTTAAAAAATGTTTATCCGTCCAGCAGCTCGCTGACCTGCACAAGCGCAAGAAGAGAAGCTCCTTTTTCTGCAAGCGCCTCACGGGCGCCTGCTTCCCGGTCAACGACGGTCACTACCCTGTCGACATGCGCGCCGGCGGCACGCAGCGCCTCAAGGCCGTAAAGGGCGCTGCCCCCGGACGTGGTCACGTCCTCGACCAGCAACACGTTCCTGCCGCTCACGTCGCCGATGATCGTCCCGGCTTTGCCGTGGTCCTTGGCTTCTTTCCTGATTATTGCGTACGGCCGGCCGCTCGCGAGCGAGACGGCGACGGCGATCGGTACGGCGCCGACCGCCACTCCGGCCACCATCTCGAACTCCTCGCCTTCGGCGATGGCTTTTCCGATCTCCGCAAGGATGGCGGGCTTCGTTGTTGCGGCTTTGATATCGATGTAGTAAGAACTCCGGGCTCCCGATGCGAGGACGAAATCCCCGAACTCGATGGCTCCGCTCTCGAGCAACAGTTTTGCGATTGGATTTACCATGGTACCTCTTTAACTCCGATGTAATAACCGATAATGTTCACCACCCGGTGAAGGAGGGGTGTCATGACGACGATCCAGACAGCAATGGGTAAGGTAATATTCCCAAACAGCCACTGGGGATAAACCAGGAGGATAAGCAGGAAAGAACCGATGGCCAGATCGTACTGATCCGCCAGGAACCAGGATTCCCCCCGCTCTTTACCCAGCCTCCGCTTCAGGAAGCTTTTGGCGAGATCCCCGAGGAGCGCGCCTGTCGCGAGCAGCGTGACGGAGAGAATGGTCTGCATGGGAAGGGCGGTCAGGTTGAACGAGGACCAGATCCAGATCTCGATGAGACCCACCAGCACTCCACAGAGAACCCCCCCGAAGAATCCCCGGTATGTCTTACCGTCACCGAAGATCCTTCTTCCGTCGGAGAGCGTTCTCCCGAGGTCGATGGGTGTCCCGCCGCCGAAGACGGCAGCCGCCGAGTTCGGCACGTATGCCGGGATCATGATCCACAACGCCGCGAGCGCTGAGAAGATCCAGTATCCGATGTCCGTGCTAATAGGTGTCAATAATCAGTACAATCAGTAAATATAAAGATTAAAGTGTCGAAATATGAGATACGAATGAAAGGTGGGCACGGTGAAAGAATGCTGATAAAAAAGACGAAAAGCCTCTGCCCAACATGCGGTCGCGTGCTCGACGCCGATATCGTTGAGGAAGAGGGGAAGGTCTGGCTGGTCCGTACCTGCCCTGAACACGGCGCGTACCGGGCCCTCTACTGGTCGGACGCAGAGATGTACCGGAGGTTCGATGCCTACGAGCGCATCGGGAAGGGTGTTATTAACCCGCAGAAGACGCCTTCACCCGCAGGCTGCCCGAGCGACTGCGGTGTCTGCGAGAACCACCGGTCGACGACGCTGCTCGCGAATATCGACCTGACGAACCGGTGCAACCTCAACTGCGACTTCTGTTTTGCAAACGCCCGGGCATGCGGTTACGTCTACGAGCCGACCTTCGACCAGGTCGTCGAAATGCTGCGCATGCTGCGCGAGGAAAAGCCCGTTCCGGCGCCCGCCGTCCAGTTCTCGGGCGGCGAACCGACGATGCGCGACGATCTCCCGGAACTCATCCGGAAAGCGAAAGAACTCGGGATGTCCCAGGTTCAGGTCGCGACAAACGGTATCCGGCTTGCACAGGACCCCGACTACGCCCGGCAGCTGAAAGAGGCCGGACTCTCCACCGTCTACCTGCACTTCGACGGCATAAGCCGCGAGACAAACGCGAAACTCGCGAGCGACCGGCGGGCAATTGAGAACTGCGAGAAGATCGGCATGGGAGTGGTGCTGGTGCCCACGGTCATCAGGGGCAGGAACGACCACGAGGTGGGCGCCATCATCAAGTACGCCGCAGAGCACATCAAGACCATCCGGGGCGTCAACTTCCAGCCGGTGTCGTTCACCGGGGCTGCAAGCGAGGATGATGTCAGGAAAGAGCGGATCACCATCCCGGAGCTTGCAGAGCGGATCGAGGAGCAGACCGACGGCGTGATCAAGAAGGACTACTTCTACCCCGTGCCCTGCGTCGTCCCGATCTCGGAACTCGTCGAGGCCTACACGGGCAAGCCCCAGATTACGTTCACCACGCACCAGCACTGCGGCGCGGCGACTTACGTCTTCGTTACCGACGAGGGGATGGTCCCGGTCAACAAGATGGTGGACGTCGACGCCTTCTTCGAGTCGGTCGAGAAGATGACGGCGAAACTCGCGAAAGGCGGGTCGCTCAACAAGTACGTGACCCTCGTCGAGGGGGTCAAGGATCTCTACGGCTCCACGAGGAAGGCGGAGCAGAAGAATACCGGGGAGTTCGTGAAACTGATAGGGAAGGCCCTCGTGATGCAGAACTTCGAGGCCCTGCGTGAGTTCCACTGGAACGCACTCTTCATCGGCACGATGCATTTCATGGACAAATACAACTACGACCTCTCCCGGGTGCAGCGGTGCTGCATCCACTACGCGACTCCCGACGGCCGCCTGATCCCGTTCTGCACCTACAACAGCGGCCCGGTCTACCGCGAGCGGGTCTGGAAAGCCTTCGCGCAGCCCGGGACGGATGAGTAACTACCCGGCATACATAGCAGTAGGGAGGGCGTTGATTGGCCCCTTCCCCGGGACACTTTTTACAACGATTCCTTGCTCGAACTCCTGCCGGTCGTAGGCGCACCCCCGGTGCTCCTGCTCCGCGCCTCTCACCTGACGGTACTCAAACCCCGTTCCTCCGGAACGTCACTCCTCGCGGAGCATCGCACTACGCTCCCGCCAGTCGTTTACGGGAACGGCAGTTCGTACTCCGCATCGTCCCGCAGGACGAGAGCGGCGATGGCGAGATCCTGTATGGCAAGCCCGGTGGAGTCGAATATCGTGATGGCGTCCGGGGACGACCGCCCTTTCTTCCCGACGACGACCTCGCCGAGGGTTCCTGCGATCCGGGCGGGGTCGTAGTACCCGGCGCTGATCGGGACGTTGACCTCGCCGGAGTGGATCGCCTGACCGGGGTCGTCGACGAAGACCTCGGCTTTCTCGAGGATCGCGGGCTCCAGTTCCTGTTTGCCGGGGGCATCCGCACCTATCGCGTTGATGTGCGTCCCTTCCCGGATCCAGTCCGCCATCACGATCGGTTCGGTCGACGGCGTCGTCGTGGTCAGCACGTCGCAGTCGCAGGCGCGCTCGATCGAGACACTCCGGGCGTTGTAATCGGAGTAGCGCGCTGCAAAAGCCTCGGCACTCTTCTCCGTCCTGCTCCAGACCCGGATCTCCTCGATCGTGAGCGCGGCAGCCGCCGCCTCGACCAGCGCCTCCGCCTGCCGCCCGGCCCCCACGATCCCGAGAGTGACGGGTTGGCGGGGCGCGAGATATTTCGCCGCCACGGCGCCCGCCGCCCCGGTACGCATCGCGGTGAGTTCGGTGGCGTTGATGATAGCCTTCGGAATGCCCGTCTCCACATCGATGATCACGGTGAGCGCCATGACGGTGGGAAGACCTTTCGTGCGGTTACGCGGGTGGACATTGACGATCTTCACCCCGGCAATCCCCTGGGCCGGCAGGTATGCGGGCATCGTCCGGAAGTCCCCGTTCTCGACGAACGTCACGTAGACCTTCGGCGGCATCTGGACGCCGCCTCTCCCGTGCTCGGCAAAGGCCGCTTCGATCGCCGGATTCACCTCGGCGTAGGACGGGTATCCGGCATGAACCGGGTAATACTTCACGGGGCGATCGCCCCCTGGTGCCGGCAGGGCTGCCTCGCCGTTCTCCTCGATCCGGTGGAGAGATGCATAAAATTACTCCGGCGGGCGGAGTAATCAACTGTTTGGTGCGAGGGAACCTGGTGCGCTCACGCATGCTCCGTGATATCCTGCAGCGCGGTAGAAAAGAATGCGTACGGGGTCTGCCGTAAATAGGCCTTGCATGCACCGTTGATGCGGTTCGCCGGGAGTGGGCGGGGAGTGCCGGAACCGTTCCTCCTCTCACCCGGGGTTATCCTGCATCCCCCGTATCGAGAGCCGGATCAGGCCGAGGTTGGCATCCGGCTTTGCGAGTATGCAGATGGAGAGATCCCCGTAGGGCGCGATGATGAGCTTGCCTTCCGGGGTCTCGAGGATCATCTGGGAGAGATCCCCCATCTCCATATCGGCGGTGATATGGATGCCGGCGCGGAGCAGGTCTTCAGCGACCGCAGCAACATACTCAAAGTCCGCGGAACCCAGCGACTGAATGGCAAACCCCTCATGGAAGACCGAGACGGCAATCACCCCCGGTTGCCGTGCGATCTGGTCAAGGGAGTCCCTATCCGCCGACCCGGTCCGGGCGGCCGGCTTTAAGCAGTCTTCACTGACCTGGCACCCCGTCTCCCGCGAGACCTTCTGGGCCGTTTCGGTCTCTTCGGCGGTGTACGCGATGAGTTCGTAAGTGAGCGACGGTTGATCGAGCAGGTGCCTGTAGGCCTCGTCTCCGCTGAGCAGCAGGCCTTTGCCGATGTCCTCGATTGCGGCTGCGTACGGTTTTCCGTTCTGAACCAGGACAAAGCCTGTCCCTCCGGATTCATCGATACGCACCGCTCCTGTGAAGTGAGGGCTGATCGAAGCGAGGGCTGAAAGGGGGCCCTGCAGCCGTCCGAGTGAGACGCCGTCGGGTAGCATCGTCTCACAGGGCGGCAATTATACGATCTCTGCTCTTCTTCAACTCGTATCGGATTCGCCCGACGTTGACGTTCGCGTTCGCCACGATGGCGATCAACTCGTCCTCCGAGAGCGGAGAGAGCAGGATAGGCCCGTTCTCCAGTTCGATGAGCATCTGGGACATCTCTCCCTTCCCGAGCTCGTTGCTCATTGCCTCGGACGTACCCATCCCTGTCGATGCCATGGCGCCCAGGGCCTCGACGTCCACGTCCCCGGCAACGACGCTCTCGATCACAAAGCCGTCCCGTCCCGCCACGACCGCGGCGGTAACCCCATCAAGTTTCAGGAATTCTCCCAGGATCTGTTTTAACATCTGCATCGCCTCATGTTCTTCTGATACACTCGATTTTCAGAGGCATCTTCCCGATAGCGTGCGTTGCGCATGAGATGCAGGGGTCATACGCCCTGATGATCATCTCGATGCGGTTTGCCGCCGCCTCGGTCAACGCTCCGTTCTCCACCACCCGGCGCGCCATATCCTCCACGCCCCGGTCCATCGCGTAGTTGTTCTGGCAGGTCGCCACGATAAGGTTGCACCGCTCGATGATTCCGGATTCATTGACGGTATAGTCGTGGATCAGGGTTCCCCGGGGCGCCTCGATGATCCCGACGCCCCGCTGGTTCACGACTGCTCCTGCCGGCGTCCGGATATCTGATCCGGTGATGCCGGGGTCCGAGAGTAACTCGACGGCCCGCTCGCACGAGGCGATGAACTCGATGTAGCGTGCCAGGTGGTAGGCGAGTGCAGCCTGGGTGACGGTGCCGAACCGCTCGCGATACTCCGCGAGAGCGGCGTCCGCATGCTCCGTGCCCATCTTCTCCACGATGTTGAGCCGGGCGAGCGGCCCGACCCGGTAATAGTCTCCGCCTTTGAACCGGGCGAACTTCAGGTACGACCAGTCCTCCGAGTACTCCTCGATGGAGTTCACGTAGTCCTGGCCTGAGATCGAACCAATTCTCTCTCCGTTTGGACCGAGCATCGTAACAGGGCCTTCGTAGGTCGAGTAGACCCCCTGGTTGGCCATGCCCAGGAACCCGGTCCTCACAGCCCCGATATCCGTGTCGACGCCGTCGAGAAGGCCGCGTGCGATCTCCCACCCCTCGCGGGCGACTTGAAGCGCTTCGTCCGCCATAGTAGCCAGTTCCGCCCTTTTTCCTTCCGTGAGCGGTGTCGACATACCGCCGGGGAGCGCGTTTGCAGGATGGATGGGCTTGCCGCCGACCGCCTCCGTCAGGCGCTGGCCGAACTTCCGGACCGCGATCGCCTTCTTCGCGAGATCCGGCGAGTGGCGGGCAAGCCCGATGACGTTCCTCTCCTCCGCCGGGGCATCGTGGCCCAGGATGAAGTCGGGGGCCGCGAGCATGAAGAAGTGGAGAGCGTGGGAGTGGACGAACTGGCCGACGCTGAGGAGCTCCCGGAGTTTCTTGCCGGTCGCGGGCGGTTCGACGCCGAAGATCCGGTCGGTTGCCTTTGCAGCCGCCAGATGGTGTGCCGAGGGGCATATTCCGCATATGCGTGGCGTGATCCGGGGTGCTTCCTCGATTGCAGCGCCGATGAGGAACTTCTCAAACCCCCTCAGTTCCACGACCTGAAAGTGGGCCGAGTCGACTTCGCCCTGGTCATTGAGGTAGATCCTGACGCCGGCGTGCCCCTCAATCCGGGTTACCGGGCTGATTGTGATCTCTTTCATCTGCTCCTCTCCTTAACGAGGTCCCGGATCTTTGAGTTCTCCTTATCCTCCATGATCAGGCTCCCGATGGTGAAGGCGTACATCGTGTGCGCGACGTCGTAGAGCTCCTTCTCCACCTCTTTCTGCGGTTTGTCGGTAAGGTCCGAGATCCTCCTCACCATCATGCCGTAGATATCCCGGCAGGGCTCACGGAGGATATCCAGCGACGGGCCGTTGCACCCGTGGCAGGGTATGTTGTTTTGGGGGCACGACGCGGCGCATCTCCCGAAGGTGACGCTCCCGAGGCAGAGGTAGCCCTGCCCGAGCAGACAGTGTTCACGGTCGGGAACACCCTCGTGCCGCCGTTTGAGGGTCCAGTTCTCGACCTGTCCCATCTTCCTGTCGCATTCCGAACAGACGGATTTGCGCGAGAGTTCGAGGGTATCCCCTGCGATCATTGCCGGGATGATCTTCTTCAGAAACGCCTCTTTTGGGGGGCAGCCCGTGACGTAGTAATCGACCTTCACGAGGTCGCCCACCGCGAACGCCCGATAGAGGAACGGCGGCACATCCGTCGGGATAACCCCGTCGGGCTTTGCCGTCTCCACCTCCCGGTAGACGCAGGAGAAGAGGTCGTCGTTCGAGTTCAGCATCGAGAGGCCCGATATGCCCCCGTAGCAGGCGCAGGTGCCGAGAGCAACGAGCGTCTGTGCCCGCTTCCGGATCTTCTCGAGGCGCTCGCGGTTCTCTTCGTTGCGAACGGCTCCGGTCACGAACGCGATATCGATGCCCTCTGGGGGCTCCTTTACGTCCATGACTACCGGCGAGTAGACGATCTCCGCCTCCGCGACGACGTCAAGGAGCATCTCGTGGAGGTCAAGCACCGCGATCGTGCATCCCGAACATCCTGCCAGTTCTTCGATAGCAATCTTCATCGTCTTCGCCTCATTTCAGGACCAGTTTCTTCAGGCAGGCGTTCGGGCCGGTATGAACGATCTCCAGTTTGGCTTTCCTGCCGGTGATCTCTTCGATCGCGCCGACGACGTAGCCGAAGAGCGTCTGGCAGAGCGGGCCGCCCTGGTCGAGGCCGTTGCGCCGGAGCGTCTGGCGGACGATGCAGTCGTGGAAGACGAGGTAGATGAACGTCTCTCCGTTCTCCTCGATGATGAACGTCTCCTTATCCTCGGGTTTCCAGACTTCGAAGGAGTACTGGCCGCGAAGCAGGTCGGAGAGTTCATGAAGCGCCCCCTCCACGTCTTCGCGTTTCTGGAAGTATTTGGCGACTTCGTGGCCGAACTTCTTCCCGGCCCGGTAGGTGACTGCGTTTGCCCCTCTGCCTGCGATCTCCTCGAGCGACCTGATCACGAGGCCGTTGAGTTTCATCACGCCATGAAGCGTCTGCTCCATCTCTTTTGGTCTGGGCGAGCATTCGAGGGGAATCTCCTCGGCCCGATAGACGAGATCGGAGTGAAAGGCCTCATGCAGTTCATCGATGTATCCCGCGCTCATCAGACCACCTTCCGGAGCATTTCGCAGACCTTGATGTCGATATAGTGCCTCCGGGCAGCGTAGACGCCACGGTGCTCGAGTGCCTGGGCCGGGCAGATCTCATGGCAGGATAGGCATCCCATGCAGTTATTCGGCCTGACCGCGACACTCACGTTGTCCTGGAGTTCGTACACGTGCATCGGGCAGTCTTTGACGCAGAGACCGCACCCGACGCACGCGCCCTTATCCACATGTATCTCCATTACGAGCCCTCTGAATGTGATTAACCCTTCCTGCTATTAAAAGTATATAGTTTGTTCGCTACGGGTATCTCCCCCTCAGATGATGATTTTGGATTTTATGAGTTTTTAATGCGTTTGCTGGCTATATGGGGTTTTTCAGGGCTCTGATGGAGAATAACCGCGCTCGTGCTCTGGCTGTGGATTCGGGTCGGGGAGGTGAACCGCTCCGGACGGCCTTTCCTTCTGGCACATCGTGCAGCCCGAACCGGCAGGAAGGCGGTATGGAGCACATGATCCGATGCCAGGAGCATCCTGCGGCTTCGCGCTGCAATGCCGCGTGAAGATCAAAAAGAGAAAGGCATAGATCGATGGGCCGGAGCGCCCTCAACCATCACGCCTTTGCCCGGAAAAGAGCACGGGCGAGCCGATCGACGAAGCCCTCCCGGGGAGCCTGCGTCTCCTCCTCGACATATTCGATGCCGGCTACATCGGCAGATATGCGTTTAAAGGCTTTGGATGCCCTGGATGCCGGGTATTTCACCACGATCGGCGACCTTCCGGCCGACGCGCGTCGGACATTGGGGTCTTCCGGTATGACCCCGAGCACACGGACCCCGAGGAGTTTCTCCATCTGTGCCCGGTTGAATTCATCCTCGCTTCCGCCAACCCGGTTGATGATCGCCCCTTCGATGTGTCCGCCGACGGTCTCGGTCAGGATCTTTGTCTTTAAGGAGTCGACGATCGAGGAGATTTCGGGGTTTACGACAAGGATCACCCCGTCGGCGATGGTCAGCGGGATGACGCCGTCCCTGCTGATTCCCGCAGGAGCATCAAGGACCAGGATATCGAACTCGCTTACGAGGTCCGTCATGATATCCTTGAGCCGATCCGGGTTCGACTGCTGGAAGCCCTGCAGGGAGAGCCCGCACGGGACAACCTTCACGCCGAACGGCCCGTCGTAAATGGCGTCCCTGACACGGGCTTTGCCTGCCAGCACCTCGTGCAGGGTCACCGGCAGGTTTTCGAGCCCGAGGATAAGTCCGAGATTCGCCATTCCGACGTCGGCATCCAGGATGCACGTCTTCTTTCCGTATTGAGCAAGCATCGGTCCCAGGTTTGCCGTGACCGTTGTTTTGCCGGTACCGCCTTTACCGGATGCAATCGTATATACTTTAACCATGTAATCACTCGCTGTTTTTGATCTCTCCGGACTCACACCCAGTGCTGCAGGGTGTCCCGGATATCCTGTTCGAGTGCGCTCATCTGTTCGGCAGAGAGGTGCTCCGAGGGGTGGGCGATGCCGACCACCGTCTCCCCGCGGTAGGGGATACCGATGAGTTCGGCACCGGTCTCGTTCTGTCTTCCCTGCGTGTAGAGGTAACTGTAACGCGCGGCCTCATCCTCGCCGCCCGGTTTCGTCGAGCCGATCAGGAGGCCGTCCGTGGTCGCCAGCGTGAAAGACGCAAGATTATATCGCTCGCTGATTGCGCCGAGCGTCTCCTCCAGGCTTCCCATACTCCGGGGATCGATCCTGCCGGGAATCCTCACGGGCACGGCGGAGGCCGGCTGCACAGCGGCCTCCGGTTCTTCTGTCCCCGCAACGCCGGGAGCGTTCGTGGGCTGCTGCCCGGCAAACGTCTCGTGGATCTTCGAGAGGAAGTACAAAATACCGGCGAAACCCGCTATCACCGCCACCGTGATGATAACGAAGAATACTGTCGGGTCCATTCTGTTATCAGCTCCTGCTTTTACGTGTCTTTGTCCTGAATGAGATGGTCAAGATTGATCTTCCGGAGCATGTCCTTGCAATTTACCCTGAAGCTGCTGACGAGTTGCTCAACGTCCATCTCCTCCATGTTCTGGACGAGCGTGTCAACGTCGTCGTTCACTGACTGAGACGCCTCGGCCGTCTCCTGCATAGGTTTCACTCCCGGCATAGGAATGCGATGCGCTTCTGCGTGCGATCCGGGAGAATGCTTCGACAGAGATGCGCCACCGGCCTTCATCGGCCCGGCGGACGGTTTCGCCCCTCCCGCGACAATCCTGCCCGACGGTTTTCCCTGCCTTCCGGCATCGGGATCTCCGATCACGAACGGACGGTTGAATTCCAGGGCGAGTTTGACCTGTTCCGGCGTCAGAAGATTCAGTTCTGCCGCCGCTTCGTTCTCGCCGCCCTCCAGCAATGCATCCGGTACGTGCTGCCCTTTCATGTCCCCATATTCGGCAAGCACCACCAGACCTTCGTTCAGCACCAGGGTAGCACTCCCGCTACCGAGGATGATCGTGCAGATCCCGGTGAACTGTGTTGAACTCATCTCCTCCATCAGGGCACGGGGTGTCGTTGATTTGAGAAGACGATGGAACCGACCGCGCGGCAGTTGCATTCAGACATCTTTAGCTCAGTAGTATGAAATAAATCTTGCCATTTATACCTCCAGAAAAGAGCCAAATACGAATAGATTGGGGTGCTCTAACTGTGTACCATTAAAAACTGTCACCGGATGCTCCGGCCCACTTCTGCAGGATCCCGAGGATCACCCGCTCGGCAACCCGGACCCCTTCCTGCACCGCCGGGTCCATCTCCCGGCTGAACGCCCGGATCTCGCCCGCTTCGATGCCGACCGTCACGATCTCTGTGGTATATCCGAGTTCGCGGGCTATCGCCACCACCTCCCCGATCCCCATATCGTGGAATGCATATGCCGGAAGGTCCCAGGAGGGCGGCGCTTCAAACGTGAGGACGTCGCCGATACGCTCGCCGATACCCACCATCGCATCGACGATCACCACTCTGTCATACCCTTCCATCAGGGGGATCAGGCCAAACCCTCCGGTGCCGCCATCGATTGCGTCGACGCCGTCGAACCTCCCCTCGAAGAGGCGCATTGCCTGAATCCCCGCCCCGTCGTTTCCCATGAGGGGGTTCCCGCACCCGATGATACAGACCCGGTTCTTCTGCATGGTCTTCTTCCCTACCGATTATATGCGGCAAGGTACAAAATGGTACTGAAAATCCTCTGACCCCGAACTGTTAGTCCCGGAGGCGGGACGTGAGGCGCATGATCCGTATCGTACCAAAACCGACCGATACGCCGGACGACAACTCGACCGGCGCTGTTATACGGGAGCTGGAGAGAGCCGGCGCCCCGTATGGTATCCTCGACCTCGGTGCAGTCGACCCCCTCGACTCCGGACTTGAGAGCGAACTCATATGGGTCTGCGGAATCCGGCAGGACGGGCACCAGTTCGAGACCTTAAACGTGCTCTCGCTCCAGAACCGGGTGATCAATACACCCGAAAGCATCGTCGCGTGTGCATCCAAAGTGATGACGACCGCTATCCTTCTCGCAAACGGAGTGCGGACGCCGGCAACGGCTTTCATGCAATCGGAGGAGCAGGCCCGGGAATTCCTTCAGCGGCACGGAAAAGTCGTCTATAAACCGCTCTACGGGTATGACGGGAACGGTATCAGGCTCGTGACGGGGCCGGAGGAGCTCGGGCCGGGGCCCTGGTATCTGCAGGAGTACGTGCCGAACGACCGGGACTTCCGTGTCTTCGTCCTCGGCGGGGAGGCCGTCGGCGCGATAACCCGGGTCTCCGATAGCCTGATGCACAACATTCACCAGGGCGGGATCGGCATGCCGGTCCCGATCGACGAGGAGATGCGCGCTATCGCCGAGGCGTCGGCATCGGCGATCGGGATCGACTACTGCGGCGTCGATCTCCTCCGGGACCGGGAAGGCTACACGGTTCTCGAGGTGAACGGGACGCCGAACTGGCACTGCATGTCGGCGCCCATCCCGAAGCTGCTCGCCCACTACCTCATCGAGAGTGAGCGCGGGATGCGTGCCTGAGGAGAGGAAAAGAGCGGGGGCTTTCGGGCCCCCGGCACCGCCCGTCAGGGCGAGTTCACTGGAGATACTCGATCTCTTTTAATGTCTTCTCCGCGAGTTCTTTCATCCGGGCCGAGATCCGGCCCGATGACGAGAACTCCACGTCCTTCATGGCGTTCGCAAGTTCCGTTCCGAGCACGAATATTGCGTACTTATGTTCCATTTTGCTCTTATGCACCTGAGAAGGGTCTATCTTCAACGCATAATACTGCGAGAATTTCAACTCCGGGTTCTGCAACTCAAAAAAGTCTTTAATCTCAGTAAGAATCCCATGTAAGGCTATTAACTCTTCCTTGTGCATATTCTCTCCCAGAGATAAAAATAGTGGATATAAATATATATAAATTTGCACCCGGGATAGTCATTATGCGATCTTTATAAGCCTGATGGAGAGCGGACGCTTTATAATACCTTTAAAATCCCGGGCAGCCACGAACTCAAGGTCCCTTCCGCCGAGCTGATCAAGGAGTTTCTGGTCGATGACGCGATCGACGACAAGCCCTTCGACATCGCCGTTCAGGTTCTGGAGTGCGCCCTCGACATCGGTAGCGTTCGATTCCAGGAGGACGGTGTAATCCGGGGAGAGGAACCGCGCGATTTTTTTGTCCCGGACGTCGGCCATGTGCTCGCCGAGCGTCGAGGCCGGCTTCCGGCTCTCCTCCCTGCCGTACCTCTGCTGCTGTGACGGCCGCTCATCTTCATCGGCAGGAACCCGCACTTCGGCGGAGCCGGCGTACGCGGGCAACCGCTCCCCTCCCTCCTCCTCGGGGGACGGGGCGGTGATCACCTCCGCGGGCACTTTGTTCCGGAGCGCCTTGACGATCTCCTTGCGGCTCATCTCCTCGACGCTCTTTCCCCGCGGGCTGTACGCCACGAAGTCGATCTCGGCTACCTGGAGGAGTTCGCGGAGGATCAGTTCTCCGCCACGGTCCCCGTCGAGCAGGGTCGTCGCGGTCTTCTGCGAACAGAGGTCGATGATGATGCGCGGAACGTTGGTTCCCTCGACCGCAACCGCGTTCTTGATCCCGTAACGGAGCAGGTTGATGACGTCGGCCCGCCCCTCGACGATGATGATGGCGTCGGAGGCCATGACGTTCGGGCCCGCATGCACCCTCTCCTCGCCGAGATACTCGAGTTTCTCTATCCTGATGACCTCCCTGACCTCGTCGAGCAGGTCGTCGCTGTTGATGGCGCCTTCGTCGAAGTCTTCGAGGAGGAGTTCTTTGGCACGCTCGACGATCTTGCGCCGCTTGGTCACCCGGATGTCCTCGATGCGGTCGACTCTCACGTGGGCCGTGCACGGCCCGACCCGGTCGATGGTCTCGAGCGACGATGCAAGGAGGGCGGTCTCCGCCCGGTCGAGTGAGGATGAGATGAGTATCTCGCCTTTGGTCTCTCCCCGCTTCGTGGTTATCTGAACGTCGATTCTGCCGACGCGACCGGTTCTCTGTAAATCCCGCAGGTCGAGGTCTTCGCCGAGCAACCCCTCGGTCTGGCCAAATATGGCGCCCACTACGTCGGGCTTATCGACCACTCCCTCGATCTGGAGAGTAAGATGAATGAGGTACTTTGTAGTTTCTGGTGAATACATGGAGTCTTGCCCCCTTCAATGTAATCATGATCGCCGTATGCCGCGCAGGTTTTGATGCGCGCCGGCATAGGGTCAATTATATATCTAGGGTGCAATTACTTAAATCAGATGGCGATAGGAACGCAAGATTTTTTAAAGGTAAAATCCAAAATTTCGGCCCTAAACGGGTTGCATTTGAATTTGTCTCCCTGTATAGTTCTTTCGTGATAAAAAGCCGTTTCACCCCGGCCTTCCCGCTTCGTTCGCCCGTACCGGATCAGGCATCGGCTGCATTCAGGGCTGCAACAACAGAGGATTTCGATACGCCGACGATTGCCACGGCCTTTGAGGATGATGTATGCCCGGCGACGATGCTCACGTCGGCGCGGGGGACATCGAACGTCTCTGCGAGAAGTTCGATGATTGCGCGGTTTGCCTTCCCACCGACGGCAGGGGCTGCCACCTGGCATCGAATACTTTTGCGCCATTCGTTGTAGCCGGCCGGAAACGAAGAACGCTTTGCACCCGCCGTGACATCAAGCGCTATGATCACTCCGTGTGCGGCTTCGACGACGGCATCGGCATAAGGCTCCATAGAAAAAGACCTCTTGAAAGGATGTCGCCCGGCACTAACGATCGATGCTCACAGGCGGCTTGTGCCGTTCCTCACCCGATCGAACCCATATGCCAGGCGTGCCTGTCGCGCACCTGGGTTGTCCCGCGGATCATGTCCAGGCGTCTCGCCAGATGGTCACCCGGGGACCTAAAGATGCGCTTTATCGGCTTTATATTATTTATCCTGCAGGGATAAATATCCTTGCCCGGGATACCACGCCGCACGGGCCTCCAGGTAATCGCCGTGAGCGTAGGCCCGCGCTCCCCCGACGACCACCTCTTCCGGGAAGATCGCTTCAAGCCCCTCGAACGGCGACCAGCCGCACTTTGCGTGGAGGCATGAAGCGTCGATACGGGTGACTTCGTCCGGGTAGAGGGCAAAGTCCGCCCGGTCGCCCGGCTCGAATCCTGCGCGCGGGATGCCGAGGATGGCGGCGGGTCTCCACGACGTCTTCTCGATCACCGAGGCGAGGGTGATCCGCCCCCGGCGCACCGCCGCCATCAGGAGCGGCACCATCGTCTCGACCCCGGGAATACCGGAGGGAGCGGCATCGAACGGCAGGCTTTTCTCGTGGACCGTGTGCGGGGCGTGATCGGAGGCGATGACGTCTATCCTGTCCCAGCAGGACCATAGCTCTCGCCGCGTCTCCTCGTCGCGGAGGGGGGGGTTCACCCGGGCCCGGGCGTCGTCCGCATCGAACATCCCGTGCGAGAGGAAGAGGTGGTGCGGCGTCGCCTCCACCGTGCCGCGTGCGGCCCTGACCGAGGCGGCGGTGCTGAGATGGCAGAAGTGGACCCGCATGCCGGCCGGGGCGAGGGCCGAGACCGCCCGCACGGCACGCGCCTCTCCGGCACCGGAGCGTGCGCTGTCGTGTTCGGCGAGTGTTGCCGGCGCCCTGCCCGAGACCTCCTCGGCGTGGACGGTGGCGAGCCCCCCGAGGGCATGAATGCGGGCTAACATCTCTTTGAGCGTCTCCGCATCGAGCCCCTCGCCGTAGCTCGACGGTGCCGCGAAGGTCTCGCCGAACGCCATCGCGCCGGCGTCCCGCATCCCGGCGAGATCGGCGTCCGGGAGAACACCTGCGTTCACCCCAAACCCGCACACGGCCTCTCTCTTTGCCTCGCGGATGCGTGTCCGGAGGAGTTCGGGCGTGGTTATGGGCGGGACGGTATTGGGCTGGTCGACGACGACCGTCACCCCGCCGGCGACCGCGCTCATCGTGCCCGTGTGCCAGTCCTCCTTCTCTGCCTGCACCCCTCCCCGCATGTGAACATGCATATCGACCGCCCCTGGGAGACAGGTATACCCGGTGCAGTCGATCGTCTCGTCGGCACGCATCGCCGCGCCGACGTGCCGGACGAGACCACCGACGACGACGATATCGGCTCGCCGGCCCGTCGGGAGCGTCACGTTCCGGAGCACGAGGTCGGCGGTCACCTGCAGCACGCCTCCAGGTCGTCCCGCGTCGCGTAGTACACCTCGACCATGTAGGCGGGATGGTAACGCGTCTTTGACTCGCGGAGCCCGGGCACGCCCATGTCGCACTCCCGGTTGACATAGCGGTAGCGGTCCCGGAGCCCCGCCGCCGTCTCGGTCGTGATCACCTTGTAAATGCCCGGGTAGGCCTCGGGGAGCGCCTTCTCGAAGTGGACGACCGCCATATCCGCGTTGACGTGTCCGACAATCGATATCGCGCCGATGGTGCCGCCGATCCGTATGATCCAGCCCTCGAGGCCGATAGCGAAGAAGTGGTTCACGGCAAACAGGATGGCATCTTTCTCGGCGGCGAGGACGGGTTCGGAGTCGCAGTCCCGCCACTCGCACCAGACGACCAGGAACTCCCAGACCTCCTCGATGTTCTCCTTCGTGATCTCCTCGACCGTATACGCATACTGCCGCCCGAACCGGTTAACCTGGCGCCGGATGGTGGCGTAGCCCTTCCCGGCGAGGTCGGCGAGGGCTTCGGTCCGGTAGATGTAGTCGAAGAAGTTCCGGTTTGCACGGAGGGGGAGAGCCGGGTAGAGTTCCCGGATCAGCTCTTCATTTACCGGGTCGAGGACCCACAGGGGCGTCTCGCCGCCTTCCCTCGTCGCGAGGTCGACGACGTCCCCGACCAGGTCCGGGTTTTTCGGGCCGATCGGCATGCGAAACGACGTTACGCCGTCGATGGTGCTTGAGAGGACGATCGACCCTTCTACGTGTGCAAACCGGTAGTCCGCGTAGTGGTTCCAGCAGACCATGTTCGCAAACGTGTTGTCGCTGTGCACCTGGGGGAACTGCCGGTAGTGCTCCCGGAAGAGGTCGCGATCGTCCAGGCTCACGGGTTTGAAATCGGTAAATCTCAGCATACCTCACCAGTCTTTCGGATACCATCGCATGGGTACGTGGCCCTCCATTCTGCGGAACCCGAGCGCGGTATAGAATGTTTCGGTCCCGGGTTCGGCGACGAGGGCGATCCAGGCGACACCTGCAGAATTACAGTAATCGAGCAGCGCAGATAAGACCATCGTTCCGACGCCCCGGCCCCGGTAGCCGGGGAGGACGACAAGGTCCTGGACGTAGCCGTCCGAGACCCCGTCCGAGATCACCCTGCCCATGCCGACCGCTTTGCCGGTCGCCCGGTCGACGGCGACGGCAAAGGCGAAACTCCCCGCGATGAGGGGGGCGAGACCGGCAGTGTCCCATCTCTCGTTCCACCAGCCGCCCGCCCGGTAGAGGTCGGCGATCGTCTCCACGTCCCAGACGTCCACCAACCGCACCTCGATATCAGCCTCCTCCGTCATTGTAGACTGCCTCTCCATAAGGACTGCTCACGGCGTTATTGTATATGACAGGCGCGGGTCATCCGGGACAGCGTAAAACGTGGTGTCGTCTGCTAGCAGACGCGCGGGACCGGGTCGCCGATCGGCGGCTCGATGAACCGTTCTCCACCGATGGCGGTCCGCATGACCACGTGGGAGCCTTCGACGACCTCGCCGACGATCGCCGCATCCCGCCCGTAGGGATGGCTCCGGAGCGCTGCAAGGACGGCCTCCGCATCTGTGGGGGCGACCCCCATGATGACCTTGCCCTCGTTCGCCACCTCGAGGGGATCGAGGCCGAGCATGCCGGCGGCGCTCCGGACGCTCGTCCGGAAGGGGAGGGCCTCTTCCTCGATGACGACGCCGACACCGCTCTTTCTCGCCATTTCGTTGATGGCGTTCGCGAACCCGCCTCTCGTCGGGTCTTTCATGGCGTGGATATCCCCGGCGGCGAGCGCCCGCTCGACGAGCGGCCAGAGGGGGGCGACGTCGGACCTGATCTGGCCGCCGAAGTCGAACCCCTCGCGGTGGGCCATGATGGCGATGCCGTGGTCGCCGATGGTGCCGCTGACGATGATCGCATCACCGGGCCGAAGGCCGTTGTCCCGAACCACCCGCTCGGCGATGCCGATGCCGGCGGTGTTGATGACGATGGCATCAAGCGCGCTCCGCTCGAGGACCTTGGTGTCGCCCGTGACGAGGTTCGCCCCGCACTCGCCGAGGGCGGCGTCCATCGATGCGACGATCCGCTCGAGGTCGGCGACCTCGAAGCCTTCGGGGATGACCATGCCGCACGAGAGCGCGATCGGCCGCCCGCCCATCATCGCGAGGTCGTTGATGGTCCCGCAGACGGCGATGCGCCCGATGTCCCCGCCGGGGAAGAAGATCGGCGAGACCACGTGGTTGTCCGTCGTAAAAACGATGTTCTGGCCGTTCAAGGGAATGACCGCGCCGTCGTCGAGCGACTCGAGCCCTATCCCGCCGGCGTTGTTGTGCTCGAGGTTGGTGATGATGCGCAGGAGCTCGCCCATCACCTCGCCGCCGGCACCGTGCATGAGGTTGACTTTCATTCTTCGTCCACTTCTATCTCGATATTGGTGACTACGATCTCCATTCCCGCTACGATCTCCGGGAGTTTTCCGCACCGGGGGCAGACAAACCGTTCGGTCCCCTCGTAGCCGCAGGAACAGCGGGTGCGCGCCTCGACGTCCCGGCAGGAGAGCCGGGTCTCCGGAAAGAGCGGGTCGTCCTCGATGATGACGTTGAAGAGGAACTCCACCTGTTCGGGGTTCGCCATCGCCATCTTGCCGACGTCTACATGGACACACGTCACCTCTTTTGCGTCGTTCTCGATCGCAGCCCGGCGGGCGGTCGTGTAGATGTCGTAGGCGATGCTGTACTCGTGCATTACTCCTCCATCGCAGCGTAGACCTGCCTGAAGACCTCCCGGGTCTCAAGCCCCTCCTCTCTGCTGAGGCGCTGGATGGCGAACCCGACGTGAACGAGCACGAACTCTCCGACTTTCACGTCCACGAGGTCGAGCCTGACCTCCTGCTGCAGGTCCCCGAAATCGACGACACCGATGTTGCCCTCTTTGATCTCGAGCACCTCGGCGGGCATTGCAATACACATGACTTCTCTTCCTCTCTTCTGTTGTTTTTGTCCGGATGTCAAAAAAGGTTGACCATGCTGCACGGAAAACCCGGGGAACAGCCGTTCTGACCGGCGCGTCTCCCCGGACTCTCATATTCTGGTACTATTACTCGGCCCGGAAGAGTAAAAAAGATATGTTTGTCCCCGGTTCCGGCCTTCCGGGGGCCGGAGGGCGGGGGCGGCCGCGGTGCACCGCTCCCGGGGTTGCCGGGCTGCGGGCGTTGCGGCGTTTGTGCTCCGTACGAAACGTGCTGGAATAATGGGGTGTTGTTTGTGCCGGGTGGAATTGGAATCCGGGTTTTCGTCAACTGCAACCATCGGGCACGGATTTCCAGTAGGGCGCGCAACTTGCACCTTCAGTACTCAAGTTATAGTTCACGTGGATTTTTATTACTCATATTCCCTTCACTTTAGTCGTACAAACAGTACACGGCTTTCCAGTGGATATCGCCCTGGGGGTGGGGACAGGGGAGGGGGGTCTC